>BNJS01003540.1_pt1 | contig 1584533 bp, 1993 predicted proteins | sample 8540461 | NCBI WGS metagenome assembly BNJS01 (sample SAMD00202454, study PRJDB9452) | human saliva metagenome | isolation source: human saliva | place: Japan
TTCTTAGTCAAGCCATTTTTCTATGATATAGCGCACTAAGTACTATTTCCAGAGTGGTGGTATTGGTCATAATTTGGTGTATTGCTTGGTGATCGCTTCCTCTTCCTCTATGTGAAGTAATGATAAGAAAATAGGAAATAATGATTAATGTTTAATACGATTAATGATTATTGGCATTAATCATTAACCATTAATCATTAAAAAAGTGATTTAACTGTTGGTGGGTTTGATTTTTTTTTTGTATCTTTGCACGGAAATTGTAGAAGTGTCAATAGGTAACTTTTATAAATAAAGGCAAAATAAAGCATTTATCCATACATAAAAATAATGGCACAAATAAAGGCGTATTGAAGTTTCCAGCGATTCTAAGAAACAATTAGCAAACTTCGATGCGTCGGTATCTTAGGAAGAGGTAGGACGGTATTGAAGTTGTGGAGATGGATTGCTCATGCATTTTCGGTCTCTCCAAAGTGGAAAACGGAGAAATATCCATTCTGAATCAGGACAAGAAGGAATGGTGCTTAACCTTGAAGAAGCATCATGTAGGGGTGGTACTCCTTGGTTCTCTACCAAATAAAAAGAAGGGGACACCGTAAAACGTACCAAAACCATCGCTCTATCAAAGTAGGGGAGGGATCGTAGGACGTAATCAATACCTTTAGTGAACCTATTGACGGTAAAGGCCCTATCTTAGGGCGAACTTTACGAAATGCCTTTCGAGCGTAAGGCACTGTGGGGTAATTCATCGCCAACCCGTAAATGAACCTTTGCAAACAGGGATTAAGGCTATTGATGCTATGATTCTATCGACGCGGTCAGCGTGAGCTTGCATCAGACAGATGATGGTAAAACTATACTGTATGTATCGATACGATCCTCAACCAAAAAGAGTCTACATGATGGTGGTAATCCAGTGTACTGTATCCATGTAGCCATTGGTCAAAAAGCCTCTACTGTAGCAGGATCACAAAACCTTGAAGATGGAGGGCACTTGCCTATACTACTATCAGCGGGCTAATGCTCTGACCCAGCACCAATGCAGGTATATGCTCCTTTTGCAGGGTAGCATAGGGGAATACTTCCGTGACACAGGTCGCCCAGCACTTATTATCTATGATGATCTTTCCAAGCAAGCCATGGCTTACCGTGAGGTATCCTCCTGCTTCTGTCGCCCGCCTGGACGTGAAGCCTACCCCTGGGACGTGTTCTACTTGCACCTGCCCCTGGAACGCGCTGCTAAGGTGATTATGACGACAATGTAGCCCAGGTACATGAATGACCTCCTGATTCTATCAAACACCAAAGGGTGGTGGTTCTCTTACCGTACTCCCAGATAGAAACCTGTTGCGGATGTTTCGCTTATATCCCAAATCCAATGGATTTCTAGACACGATGGGCAGATATTCCCTGAACTGTATCTGCCCAAACCCTGGGGTACGTCCAGATTAACGTGGGTATCTCTGTATCCTGTGTGGAGGTTCTGCTCAGGATCAAGTCTATGAAGAAGGTAGGTACCTTGCTTCTGACTCAAGCACAGTTCCGCGAATTGGCGGCTTTTGCTAAGTTCGGTTCTGACCTTGATGCAGCTACCAGCAATGGTAATTGAGAAAGGAAAGCGCAATGTGGAAATCCCAACAATTCTAACACTCACAAAGCAGAAGACCAAGTAGCGATTATCTAAGTAGGATCCAAGAACCCGCTTGCGCCAAGTTCCAGAGCGCGTATGAGTTTGAAAGAATGATTGATAACTGCACAGCTCACCAGATACCCTCAAACCAGCTATAAAAAATTAATGATGAGATTACTTCTGTATTGGAAAAGTGAAGCTAAAGAGATAGCTCAAAATTATATCGTGAAATAATTTTTATTTAATATTATTATAATACTGCCCTACAAGTGTAGGGGCAGTATTTCTTTTAATATAGCGAGGCTATGAGAACATTAGAAGAGTTGATCATCATGAAGAACTCCGGTTGGGACTTGCAAGAATGGTTGCAGAGGCCATCAATTTGCGAAGTACTGCCCGTGATGCCAGCGAGCAGAAACAGAACTACTGAATGCACAAATAACTACCCGTTCGCCAGGAGCTATTATCTATGCGGCCCTTATAGATGAGGCTGGATACGCCTTTTTAGGCTCTGGCTGTGAGAGGTTGACAGAGGAATGTTTCATGGAACAAAGGGAAATCTTTGAGCACTTGGTGGAACCTCCTGCATTTCTTTTGGTATAGATGACATCTTAGGGGACTTTGCTATCAATGGGAGCATTTGGACAAGATGACTTAGGACAGATGTGTACTTACGAAATTTCGATACACCTGCTTGGGAAACCAAATGGAATGCGGCTATTCGGAGTTTGTCGGCTGGACTCATGGGGATATACATCTCTTCATGTTTTCTATTGGGAAGGCTGGCAAGAGGAAGTAGCTAAGTCAATGAAACCAAGTGTTTTTTCTCTCCTCCTCTGACAAAAGAAGGAAACAGAGAAAAATGTGGAGCTGCAAAGTAGTTTATGGAGCAGTCTATCGCCTTACGATGGATGGGTGCAAAGATCAACTCTTGGAGAAATAATAGAGTGGCTGGAGGATTCAATCAGCGATTTTTGGATGTCGGTTCTACATGCTATATTTGGCTTTATTCTTCCTTTATTGGGACTTATATATTGGTGGAGGAAAAGAAAGAATTTTCAAAGGAAAACTGCTCAGTAAGAAAGGAACAGAAATTTATTACTTTCAGTTTTAAAAACAGTTACAGAGAAGCGTTAGACTTCCTTTGATAGAGATAACAGCAGATGAGCAGAGATTTTTACTGAAAATGGGTAGTGTAGTTAAGCAAGAAAAGCTACAGAAAAGATATATGTACTAATCAAATAATCAGCAGGTTGGTTTTCTATGAAAAGTAGGATATGAAGAGGATATATTTTTCAGAGGACAAAGAATTGAGAATTGTTTTTGACCATACAGATAAGTGAGGTACTTATATGTCAAAGGGAGAAGAAGAAATTACCTTTTGAAGAATTTATTTATCAGTATCAAAACTATTAGACTCTCCACAATTTTGTTTTATGGACAGGTATTACAAGTCTACAAATAGTAACACGCCCTTTTCCATAATGGGGAAAGAAAAGAGGCTGTCCTAAATATCTGGACAGCCTTCATTATTTTATGGGTTTCTATTTTGAACCTTTTCAATAATTTTCTTTCACATTCAAAACTGAACAAATGATACAAGAGAATTTGTTAGCAGAAGTCAATATGAAATTTTGATAAATTTATCTTTTCTAGCAGAAGAAGACATGAGATAAAAGCTTTCCCCAGTGCCAAAACATAGAATAATCAGAAATATATATTTTCATATATGTGTTTTTTAAAAACAACCTGCTACACTCTACAAAGCCAACATGAGTCGACATACTAAAATTATATTTTCTCCCACAGACTCCACAGAGAGAATGCGATACAACTAAGTGTAAATCTTAACAGCAGATTACACAAACATAGAGAATCTCATGAAACCGTGAAAAACTCAGGGGGAGCTTTTGTATATCGAACTACTGTTATTTATTTTCTTTTATATGCTTCTATATTTGTAATAAATTCATCAGATAGCTCGCATCATGAGGGCCTGGAGCTGCTCTTAGGTGGTATTGTACGCTAAATACGGGGCGGTTCTCAGGCGAATACCCGCCACAGTACCATCATTGAGGTGTAGGTATGAATTCTATATTGCGTTCTTTTCTGCTAATTCCTTATCAACAGCAAAACCATGATTCTGGAGTAATCTCACCTTGCCTGTAAGGAGGTTCTTTACAGGGTGGCTGATTCCTCTGTGGCCATTGCGCATCTTTATAGGTAGGTACCCCTGGGAGAGGGCAATGAGCTGGTGGCTCAGGCAACCAAATACAGGCTTACCACTGTCAATAACTTGCTGAGTAGCTGTATGGCCTCAGTTAGCGGTTCAGGTCGCCAGGGCCATTGGAGAGGAAGAAGCATCAGAAAGCACTAAGTTCTTCAAAGGTAGCGGCATGTGGAAACACCTTGATATAGGCACCACGAGCGCTGTTGCGCAATATATTGCGCTTGATACCCAGATCCAAGGCAGCCACACGATAGGGCACTTTTCATTTCCCATGAAATAAGCCTCCCGCAGGATACTAGGCTAGCCGCTGCCTCATGGACGGTTGCGCCTTTTGAGCTGGCTTGAGTCCTTCTCTGTTGTCCACATCGGTGGAGTACCGCATCATACTCCCATGATCACGTATGCAATACACTTTAAGGCACGAGTATCTACATCGCTTTTCACACAAAGAGATTTTGTCTTTCAAGGAAAGCGCCTAAGGACTCTTTTCACTAATAGGGCGGGGAGCCATACTGCCAGTTACGACATACAAGGCCTGCACCACCCCTGTCGGATTCGTTTTCTCGAGAAAAAGCCCGTAATTGCTCATAAGTGAACTGGTAGCTAGCTACCATGATTTGCCCGGTAGTAGGAGGGTCTTAAAAGATTGATAGCCAGTCATCCCTGTATTAAAGCAGATTTCACCAAAAGCACTACCTTCTTTTCCTACAGCTTTCCATAGAAATGTGCCGTCTCCAAGAGGACAATTGTTGGTGGTGTATATTTCATCGGATAATCACCATGATTCTGTAGCGCAAATATACGCTCATTTTTTCTGACTATACTTGGTTTTAATTAAATTTTGATAGCCTATCTTGCTTTTTAAGGGAGAGATTTTCAAATTGGCTAGGACTTGTAAGGGCGCTATGTTTTTCGCAAGTAACGCCTTATTCCAATAAAATAGCATTGTTTTTACCCGGAATTTTTCAAAGAGGGATACTCTTAGGTTATTTTCTCCTATTTCAGAGAGTGTGACCTCTTGTATCTTGTTATATCCCTTTGAGAGTTCCATATCTTTATTCTGCTAATTGTATACTATATTCCTTCTTTTTGGAAAGTGGCCTCGCGGATCGGGTAGGTTTAGGTAGATCGTATATTTCTGCTCATACCATGGTAGCAAGAAAGTAGTCTCTAGTATACTTGTTTTTTCCGCAAACCAGTAACGAGGGTCATCGGCTAAGGTGATTTTGTATTTTCATCAGGATTCTCTTGAGATATGAATAATAACTCTACTCATGAGGGTTGAAAGGAGATGCCCAACCTGTGTAGTTGTAATTCTATCTGATAGGGACTTCCTATTTGGGAGTTTTGGTGAAGTAACCCTTTCGACTAGGGAAAACATGATAACCCAATCGTTTCTGAATTTCATTAAGGCATTTTTCTCCGTTCCATTGTTTGAAAAACATCTTAAGGATAGTCCCGATTGAGGTAAGCACCAATGATATTGAGAGAATTGAGCTAAAGCATGGTTACATGCCACTAAGGAAGAAAGCGCACAGTCTCTCCTCCCATGGCAGTATATTTTGCTTTCTGCCTCCCAATAATTTCTATAAGCAAGGTTACTAGCAAAGGTACTCTTTATCATCTTCATCTGCCAAAAAACAGTCATTATGGCGGCAACATGAGCCAGAGGAGTCCCTGAAGGCTGTCGAAAGGCTGAGAGTATCCTTTGGGAGTGATACCTTGGGTAAGGAGTTTGGCTTGAGGTACATGTACAGCAATCATTCTATCAGAGGAGCGCATCCAAAAGAGCTGCAAGAACGATGATCTCGAGCATACGCCCTCTTTAGGTTTGTATGACTAATTATCCGTATAGTACCATTCTCCCCATACCCCACAAAACCTGCCTCCATCAGGCAAATTACGTCTGCATATTCTTGGAGGATGGGTTTGAGTTGAGCTATACGCCTGCACTCTCCTGCAAGGGCGTCCCAAGGTCTCTCTCTGAAGAAGTAAGCAAAGCGTACACAGCCTTATTCCTCTTCACGCAGTACCTGCATATTGTGGTGGATTTGCTCAAGAAAGCCTCAGATATAGGTTTGTCACGGAATTCCTTTAGATAGTATATGAGAACACAAGGGAGATGCCTTCTCAGATATTTCTGATATCACTTGCTGAGAGCTGTTTCGTTCTTGCTTGCAGAGAAACTGAGATGCGTATAGAATCTCGTCCAGGATTAAGGATATTTGCCTGACTTCTCGATATACTGTTTTATTTGCATTTGATCATAATTCGTAGGGACAGAAGGTGCTGCTACTTCAGAATTGGTTTTCTCACAATTGGCAAAAGAGCAGTAAGCAGAATGGTAATAGAAGAATAGGTTTCATGGAAAAGCTATTCCTTTAGATTTTTCCGTCTGATAAAAGACACACTCAAAAATGCATGACAAACACAGCCGCACACTAGACAAAGTTGGAGTAATCACTTTCTCTCCGCTGGCGTAGCTATGTAGTCCTGAAAGGCAGAAATTAACTCGAAATAGGTCATCAGGATATCGCAAAGGCCACTACACTGGCAAAGTTAAAGCCCCATACGCCACGTAAGGAAGGGACACGCATATGAATCACAAAGGCATAGACCATGATACTCACCAGCGCTCAAGTCTCCTCTCGGATCCCAACCCCAGTAGTCCCCAGCTCTCATTAGCCTACTGCACCTAAGAAGTTCCTAAGAGTGAGCATGATAAGCCCCACGGTAAGGGCGATCATTGACGAGGTCAGCTCATCTACTACACCCTTGATCTCGTGCTCTTCGCCGGTAAGAATCATAAGTAAGAGGTTGATAGCCCCTCAAGATCATACCAGGTGAAAGGCCATAGCTGGCACTGCCAATCACTGCCATGGAGCATCAGCCAGTAGCTGTTGAGTACAGGCTGTGAGGTTGCCTATGGAAGGCCAAGCCAGTTCCAGTGGGCAATCATCAGGATCTGCGGAGGTTACAAAAGGGTGGAAGCAGACGGTGGGTGAGCGACGGGCGAAACACAACTCACAACCCAAAGTTGCCCATGCCACATAGATCAGACTCTACCAAGCATCACCCATGGGCATGGCCTGAGATATACTAGCGAAAGCAAGCCCTGCGGTATGTAGGGCAAAAGAGGAAAAAGAGCAATCCTGAGACATACTTGGGTGGTGATGCAGGCCTTGCGTTCCTAAAGATATGCGCTGATAAGCACGACAAAACATGATTGTCTCTACATATAAGTACCAGCTAAAGAGGCTTTTTGAAGACATCATACTTGTTGTAAAGTATCTCGGCTTCTATCTGTTTTTCGGAAGGAACTACCGCCTTACCTACAGCGCGCGTTGGTTCTGCGTGGAGTACAGTCAGGGATCCATCCGCATCGCTGTAATTGCCTGTCTCCACGGCATCTTTACAGAGGAGAGGTACCAGCGGGAAAGCGTGCTTGATAAAAGCCAGCTCTGAGGGTGTCCTGCATAGGTAGGATTTTCGTATCTAATGGAGAAACCCACTTTGTTGTTAGGGCTATCCTCTGTGGAAAATGCAACATACTCCCCGAAAGGGCGCGGCCCCAAAAGATGCTATCTTGGTATCTACTTCTGAACTCCTTTTTGGAATTGGTTAGTTGAGGAATAGGCGCACCAAGTAAGATCGAGCTGTTGCATATTCTTATCCAAGAAATCCAAAGCTCTTACGCGCTATAAGCCTTTTTCACAATTTCCAAAAATCTCGTGCAGGCTGTCGTTATCTTTTGATATAGAAGAAAACTCACATTGTACGCCAGCTGACGATTCAGCAGCATGGAGAGGAATACCTGATTGGCATCCAGTCCGCGAAAGTATCGGCTCTTGCTGACTTTTTCTGAGCAATTCAGAAGCAAAGGTATTGATTGGCTACTACGCCGTCTTCGTCTTGGATTACCAAGTGAGTGCAAAAGTGTCGTATGTTCCTTCTGACGGTAGTGGCCTTGATAAGTGAGTCTATCTGCTTGGGAGTCAGTCTGCAAGAATCATGCTAGGGCATAGTGCTTACGGAAAAGAGCAAAGCCAAAAGAGTGAGGACACTTTCGGCGTTTGTTATAGAGCTTTTTGAGCTGACTGAGCTGGACAAAGCGTGTGTCTTTCTGAAGAACATACTGGCGATAAGCCCTATATAGAGTAGGTATAGCCTAGTAAGGGAGCAAAGGTACCTCAAAATCATGATTGATAGAAAGAATAGTGCCCTTTCTCATCATGAAGAAATTAGCTTGAAGAAGGATAGCCCCTATAGTTAAGGATATTATTCATGTAGATCACTCATATTTGAAAGTCTCCTGTGTGAGGTTAAGGTTACTTTACTCTGAAAAGAGAGCAACCATGCCGGTGCCAGGGCTATTTGGTCAGCGATGAAGCTGCCCAACTTCACTTTGAAAGGCAGGGCGACGCACTGAACCATAACTCAGGAAGGTGTCTCGCCCACTCTGTTGGAGGAGGAGGTTGATCCCATCACGCCTACTGATGACCTCCACTCCTTGGATCTCACCTCTGCAGGTGATATCACAAGGGCACTGAGATCACCTGCATTTTGTTTTTCTGCAGGACAGAGGTCGCGACCATTTTCCCTTTTTCACTGGCTCAGGCAGAAAACAGCGCATGCCGCCTATGCTGTGCAAGCAGCGCATTGAGAGGCTGCATACTATCTTGGCTACCTAAACACCTTTTGTCTCCCATGAGTCATATACTACCCATATAAGGGGTATGAACATAGCCCCTTCAGGGGTTATTTGTAGGTTGACAGCCCTTCCGGTAGGGTTGTTCAGCGAGATGGGCAGGCCATGGAAGTTTCTGTAGGGACCACCTTGAGGTAGTGTTCGTGTCCTCTCCGCCAGCGGCCCCTACAATCTTCAGATAGGATTCACTCTTTGGGGATCCGCTACAAAGGTAGCCTCCGCATGAGCGATAAATCGTTTGAGGTCTATACGGAAACTTTCTGAAGTCAGAAGACCAGCTATAGGAATTGGAGGTAAATTCGGGAGAAGAGCAACTCGGGTTTGTTTTGACTTTGCGTAGGTTGTCCTCGTAAGAGCCATCTACTCCAAGGGATATAGGCTAGACTCTGAGGTAGAGAAGTCAGCCCTCCTCGCGTAGGGCGAGCTTGCCTTCGCCGCTGATGTAGCGGGAATTACAGCCCCACGATGATGAAGAAGATCCAAGAGGCATGCAGGACGAGGTCAATTGCGTATTATAAAGGAGTAGCGGCCAAATATCCTGATAAAGCGATGACAAAAAGCGATGAGTTCAAACCACCAAGCGTTATAGATCCAGATCATGTGTCGGTATTATACCAAGTTTCCACAAAAGTAACGATAGCAAGGGCAGCCCCATAGGCTAAGAAAAGCACTGCCATTAGAAGGAGAGTAGAAATAAGGATTTTCGTGAGTTGTCGGCATTTTTGAGGCTTTCCTAAGGGGCAAAAATACGAAATATAATGATAAAAGGCAAACAAGTTTTGAGTTTTGAGTTCTGAATTTTGAGTTACGACACTGACCACGCATTGCCAACAACTAATCACTGTTAATTAACTTCATTTTATTATTGCAAAATATTGTTTTTACCTCTAAAAATGTTGTAATTTTGTATTCTGAAATTTAAGAAATAAAGGGGTTCAGCCAACTGCTAACCCCAAAACACTATAGTCATGAAAAACAACTCATCTAAGCCCTTTGGGCTATTGCCAATGGGCAACCCCAACAGCAAGGAGAGAAAACAGTCTATCCCTCCACATGAACAACTCAGTCGATCAAGATGCTTATGTCCTAGGGCGATTGGCAGAGCTGCCTTTCTGTAGCCTCTAGAGTGACGAAAAGCCTGTCCCCCAAGCCTTACCTTGCACTGCTAAAGATACCCCTGCTGCACAACCCTGGATTCTGAAGTAGTGAGAACACCTCAAAAACAGTGAATATAGCTCAACAGACAACTAATACACCTCAACAGGCAACAAAACCTACAACCGGCTACAGACGTACTTATCAGGAGTGGTTTAGCTCAAAATGAATTGCTTGAAAGTTGTTACTTGAAGAGAAAGCTAAAAGAACACAAGCCAAATTAAGTAAAACAACAAAGTCTAAAAGTACACCGCCAGACTCTTCTGTATAGGAGGCTTTGTTGTGCAAGTGCTATGATGAGGTCAGCACCTTGTAGAAGAGGTTTATGTTAGTCAAGAAGGAGAAATCTATATATAGGTACTATTATCAAGAAGATACATATCATAATCCTATAGAAAGACTTGTTATAAAATGAGGGTCCTATAGAATTATATAGATACGAGATAGCGTATTATAGGAATAAAATTCCTTTAGTCGTTTGTCATTTATTATTATTTTTGTATTTTGCGACAAAAATAAAAAGACTCTATGGAATTATACTACGCCTTTTTCAGTAATTATTGTTTTAGCTGCTGTGTTCTCTTATCTGAATGTCAGGTGTAAAGCCCTGATGACCATTGGGACTGCATGGTGACTGCCATGATGGTATCGGTAGGGATTCGCCTTTTCGGGGGCCATCTTTTCGGGTTTAGCGCATAGGTTGGAAGCATTCTTAGAGGGGCTTAATTTTACAGAAAATCCTAATGAGTGCCATGCTTAACTTCCTACCTTTTTGCAGCGGCCTTGCATATCAATGTCCTCTGACCTAAAAGAATATAAGCTCGATCCTTACTTATGCGACGATAAGTGTGGTACTTTCGGCTTTTTATCTCAGGATTACTCCTACTATTGCTTTCTTGATAGGGATAGATATCCCTTGATGTCTATTGCTTACTTTTTGGTACGCTCATCTCACCTACTGACCCTATTGTGGTTTTGAAGTGTACCAAGCAGTGCCGATGTACCTAAGCGTATTGAGACAAAGATCACAGGTGAATCTCTTCAATGATGGGGTAGCTGTAGTGATGTTTGCTGTAGTGCTTAAGCTGACTACCGACGCTACTTTTGAACCTTCGTTTAATGCTATAACCAAGCTCTTCTTTTGGAAGCAGGGGAGGGATCATTTTTAGGGGCCATCTTGGGTTGGATTGCCTCCGAGATGATGAAGAAGGCCGATGACTACCATGTGAGTGTTTTGGGTAACCTTTGCGGTAGTGATGGGTGGTTTCTTGATAGCCAAGGCTTCTTTATGTGTCTCGCCTTTGGCGATGGTTATTGCAGGGCTTTTTGTAGGTAATGTAGGCAAGAAGGCCAGCAGTGAGAGAATAGGGATTACCTGAGTAGTTTGGGGCGATTGTGGATGAGATCATGAACGCTATTCTCTTCCTCTTTATCGGGTTTGAGATGCTTTTTGATAGATAATTTAGACAAACACCCTTCCTTAAGGGATTGCCATTGTATGTCTTTGGTCGTGCCTTGGCGATTTATATCCCAGCTCAGACAATCTTGGTGCAAGGTTAGCCCCTATTCGCGTGAGGTCTCTTTGTACTCATGGTATGGGGTGGGGATGGCGTGCGTTTCTATCGCTTTGGTGCTTTCTATCCCTCAGATCAGGGGGTGATGAAGGAAACCTCTTGCAGCTTACTTATATAGGTGCTCTTCTCTATTTTGGTACAGGGACTTTACCGTGGGTAAAGTAGCCAAAAGATGCCTTGCACAGAGATGAGGTAATGATTCGCCTTAAGCGTATAAGAGCCGCACATCAGCGCAAGTTAAATATACAAAACGATTTGTAAATGAAAATGATTATAAGCTCATTGGTTACATGTACTTTAGCCTATTTGCTTTTAGTCTGTTACTCTTTCATGCACAAGAGAGGACAGATTGGGAGCGTGAATTTCACATAAGGTAAAAACACTGTATCAGGGGCTACCATGTCAAGGGAAAAATGGGGCAGTAGCTCAAAAGGGGCGCTTCTGGCCGAGATGAACATAGAAAAAGACCTTTGATGCACAGGGTAACTTTGTCAAGGAAATATTCTTTGACGAGCGCAATGCAGAGACTCCTTAGCCATGAATATACCGACAGAGCAGAAGGTAAAAGAAATACAAACTACACTCGATCCTCAAAGGGAGAAAGTAGGCATTACAGTGTTCAACTGTGATGGGAGTGGCAATGTAACCAAAGAAGAAACCCCATGACGGGGAAGGCTCGCTCTATTCTGCCTTTTTGTCTAGTGATGATGCAGGACGACAGACTGAAAGCAATTTTCTTAGGAGGATTTCGGCCAAGTTCATCTCTACCTATGACCATAGAGGGCGGCTCTTAGAACAGGAGCAAAAATATAGTGGATAAGAGAATATTCTCAATAAAGCCAAATATCGCTAGCAATAGCCATGGGGATTGTGATCGAACTCTCGCCGCTCAATAGAAATTTTGGCTCAGAAGAAGAGTTTTGAGTACAAATATGATAAAAAGGCAATTGGATAGGACGCTTTGAATACCAAGATGGCAAAACCCACAACGATTATTGAACGACAGATAGAATACTTTAAGTGAAAAGTGAAAATGAAGAGGAAAAGTAAAGCCAGCGAATACTTGGAGTTGGGTATGTGGGTGAAGAGTTATAGACAATTGGAAAGAGGATTGTAAAAATGATATGAGTAGGCGTAGAGGCAAAAGAAGTGTAAACAAGGTAGAGACGTGAGTTTATAGCGTCTATATTTGTAGATATTTATGGCATCTGTTATTGTACCTATAAAAAGAAAACTATAATATGTATAGAATCTTCTTAGTCTTTTTAGCACTTCTTTTGTGGGGATGCCCCAAGCATACACCCTACTATTAACGATATACCACTGAACACTCAGGTAGAGCAAGCGCCTATAAGACCATTAGTTGTGCACGTTTTAACTTAGATGAGCGAGCAAAATTTGTTAAGTGTGGGCTATTACTACACCTCATAACGCTTTCTGCCCCTATAGAGGAGAATCTTTCGGAAAGGTGGATTTGTATCTTTATCCTAAGAATGAACAGTTTGATCTCAAGGTGGTGCAGGCCGCTATGTATGGTGATTAGTGAACAGGAATGGGTGGATGGTCTTAATCCTATCAAGGATATGTCGCCTGCAAATTGCTCAAAAACTTCAATGCACTGCTTTGTGGTTATAGATAAAAATACTTAAAGTCGTCCACTCACAACTCAATCGGTTATGAGACAACAGATCCTATACAAGTTATTACCTATAGCCTTAAGGATAGCAATGGACCAAGGGGGCACCTTTTAGAAATCTCCAATGACACATGGGAAAGTACCAAGACAAGATAAATCAAGAGACGGAACAGCTTATCAGTCCTCTAAAGATAGACTCACCAATATCATTTCTTTGTTAAGCGTATGGAGTCGGTACATTATCTCTAACCAAGGTAAGTGATCAGCTGACGCAGACCTTAATGGGGATGGTAGGCAGGATTATGTGTATATCTTCACCCCCAAAGACAGCGTAGTACTACATTGTTCGCCTTTGTTTCTAAGTGACGGGAAGGATAGCTACCAGTTGCTTTATGATCACTGCTATTACCCTTATACACTCTATGTATAACAGCCAGTTCAATCTAGTAACGAAGGGAAAAATACTCACCATAGAACAACACGTCAAGTATCTCAGAAGAGGACAGTGATAACAACAAAGACTATTATATTACCTTTCAGGTAGAGGGAGACAAGGTCTTACTGCATCGCTTAGGAATTATCACTTACCAAGATGGGAAAAAGAACTTCAACTCTACCAAAGACTTTGGAGCGGTCCCTCTTTGAGGAATTCTGGGGATTCTTAGAAAGAATTCTATAACTAATCTTAAGCCTTTTTCATTTGTTTCGCCTCTATGGTATAAGGAATCTCCTTGGTGAGGGCTATTTTTATACTGTTCCTGAGCCTCTTTGTATTGTCCATTTGCCCAATAGGCTTCTCCCAACAGGCACTAAAGCTTTCCAATAATCGGGGGTTTAGGCCTCGTAAGAGTTCGATAATTAGTAGGTTGTATAAGTGCTTTCCTCGCAATTGCTTAGTGTTTCTTCCAGCTGTCGGTATTGCTCTACAATCCTTATAGGCTTGTGTTTGCACTAAAAAGGATCGGCAGGGATATTCCGCTGGGTCTGTGGATATACCGTATGGGGAGCGAATGTTTCTCCTTTGAAAAACTCTCCTTGAGGTCATAGGCTATGTGATTCTCAGCTGATAGGGGGCAGTGGATACCCAAGCGATGCGCCTTCGGGTGAGAAGATCACACTATGATAGGCCAAGAGTTGGTTCAGTGCCTTCTCATTGCCATAGCCTCATAGCTTTGCCCTTTAGCCCCTCTCGGTATTGCGCAGGATAGCGGCTATATGTCTCAGGGGTGAGGGTATCGCCTTGGGTGAGTTCTTGTAGCTTCTATAGCGATAGGCGGTATGGGTTTGTTGGATTTGCTTGCGGTTCTTTTTGTCCTTGGCATAGGCACTTTGGAAGTGATTGCGTACAGGCAGCAGCCCATTAGCGACCCCATATACACCGAATTTCTTTCGGGGATACTTCTATGATGACAGCCTCTTTCTTTGGCACTACCTACCATAATCGCCTCGGAGACAAACTACTTTTCGTTTTTTGGCAATAGCAATAGCTTCCCTCAGTAGTGGAGGCAAATTGCAATATTTCTACATAGGAGCGAAATAGGGTGCGTAGCCTCTAGGGGTATATTGACTCTACCAGCACTGATGGTTACCGTAAGCCCTTCGGTATTCATGCCCGACATGACCTGATCATACCGCCCCATGCATAGGACATAAAGGGATAACCCTCGGTCGGACGAACAAAAACGGACGAGCTTCTCAGTAGCGAAATCGTCCGAGAGGGTAAAAAGTCAAAATTGCGGCCAATAAGCAGCTTCTGCCTTGGGTAGGAGTTCCCCCAAGCAGCCAAGGAGGAACAGCCCACCAGCATCAAATCTTTGTAAGGCGTGGCCTATGTCATGAGCTGAGTGTAGGTATAGACCCGTCTCGTACTTGAGGGCAATGTAGTTGAAAAGACTATCGGCATAGCGGGATTGTCCATAAAGTTCTGCCCTATAAATAGGGAGGATATAGTGGTCAATATCTCGGTTGAACCACTTAAGAAACGGTAGAGAAAGTGCTGTTTGCGCTCGGAGGAACAAAGTCTTTTAATTTTGCTGAATAATAAGCTGTCTTGTCTATGATAAAGTCTTTGGGCAAGTGCGCCAGAGTTGAGTCCTAATTGCAGAGGATTGCCTGAAAGGTATAGCTCCCATATCCCTTGTTGGTTTCTGACAAGATAGTTATCCCTCAAAGTAGTATAAGGAATCCTTATATGCCTACCACAGGTGTTTGTGCGGAGTATGAAGAGACATCGGCGGACTTATTTTTTTCTGTGGAAGACCCCACAAGAGCAAAGCAAAAGAAGGAGCGTATAACAGGCATTTTTCATGAGTATAAAGGGTTAGCAATCAGCCTTAGGGTGCAGTAATAAGTGCGTATCAGCAGGGGAGAGGTAAGCAATCCCCAGCCCCAGACCACGTGAGGATAAAGAGAATCCCAACGACAATAGACCACCATAGGTAGCCACTGGTTCAGCTGGCGGCGCAAGGCCACAGGTAGGAAATCTCCCAAAAACACAAGCAGGAGCATCAGTGGAATGGTACCCAGCCCGAAAGCCGTCATATAGCCCATACTCACCCCATAGGGTTTCCCATAGTCAAGGCGCCAAAGAGGGCGGTATAGACCAAACCACAAGGCAGAAATCCATTGAGAAAAACCTATAGTGAAGGAACTTGAAAGTGTCTTTTTGTCAGCTGTCGCCCTAAAGCGTTCTTGAGCAAGGCAAAAGCCCTTGAGCAAGGGGTTCTGTATACTCTTTAGTAGATATGAAAAGAGCGAAAAGAGTCCCATACTCACCATAACAAGCCCAGCCAAGATAGAGAACTCTTGCTGGTATTCGGCTATAAAAAGTCCTTCTCTACCAAGCCAAAGAGAAGCCCCTATAAGGCTATAGGCGAGGGTCTTGCCTGTGAAAATAGGCACCTAATCAGATAGCGAAAGCCCTTGTGCTGCCTTTGCAAAGGAATCAATAAGGCACTAGGCCATCACATGCCCACGCAGTGTAGGCTACCCACAAGGCCCTAAGGTGAAAGCCAGTAGGTACATCTAATAATTGACTTTGTCAAACAAGCTCAAGTAATTCTTTCCCTCAAAGCCGTATTCCACGCGGATATTCCAACGCCCCTTTGTGAGCAGCTTGTCGGGAATCAGCAGCGAACAACCATCAAGGGTCGTGATCGGTAGGGTAAAGTCCAGTTTGCTATCCGATGGGCGATAGCAAAAATCACCCCGATGACTTTTTGCCTGTTACAGCAGTAGGGAAATCAAGGCGAATGCCCTCTTTGGCGCCCGTAGTATAAGCAATATCCACTTGCATATGAGCCTCTAAGGTTTGTTTTTCGGCATCTATATTCTTTTGGAAATCCAGCTCTTGAGCGTAATAGTTCTCAGTAACCAGCTCATGATCATACTTTTTTGTATCCACCAGTGATGATAAAAAGTACATAATAAATCCAGCAAAGGCCAAAATAGCCAAAAAGAATGCCTCAGCCTCAAGTAAATTTCTATAGGTATCTTTTTGAGAGCAATTTACTACAAAAAGGAATTGTAGCTCATAATTCTATAGATTTTTGATAGTTATTTTTCTTTTTCTAAGAGATATTTTAGTAACTTTGCAATCAAATTTGAACTGTGAGGCAATGAGCCATGACTAATAATTAATAACTAACAACTATGTTGCGTTTTTCTTATTGCATCTTTTTCTCTATTGTATGCTCCAGCAGAAGGCAGCCCCACAAAGGAGTTCCCTAAAGATTATTTCGGCTCACCTTTTGGATATTCCACTTTCTTATGCAGGAAATTTCTGAATTGCGCCCTAACCACTTCCATGGAGGCTTAGATATCAAAACCGATGGAAAGGAGGGTCTCAAAGGCATATGCCGCTGCGGAGGGCTTTGTCTCTTGTATCAAAGGTGAGCACCTATGGCTATGGCAAGGTGATGTATATAGACCACCCCAATGGCTACTACTGTGTATGCGCACTTGCAGAAGTTTGCCCCTGAAATAGAGAAATTTGTCAAGGAACGCCAGTATCTGTTGGAGAAATACGATGTAGAAATAGAGTTCAAGCCTCACCGATTTCCTGTCAAAAAGGCGATTGGGTAGCTCTTAGTGGGAATACAGGAGGCAGCGCTGGCCCTCACCTGCACTACGAAATACGGATACACAAACTACCAATGCCTATAATCCTTTACTCTTTGGCTATCCTAATGAAGATGATATAGCTCCCTTGGTATATAAGTTCGTGGCCCTATCCCATAGGAGAGGAGTCTGCTATTGAGGGTATACAAGAGGAGCGCAATGTACTCTTGGGCAAGGATAAGAATACGGACGAATACCTTACTTCCAAGATTACGGCTCGAGGGCGTATAGGCTCGGGCGTATATACCTTGGATAAGATGACAGGCACTCGCAACTCCTATGGGGTGTACAAGATTTCCCTATGGGTCAATGGCAGTGAGAAGCTCTCTTATACCTTTGACGAACTTATAAAGGGTGAAGACCCTTATCTGAATACACTTATTGACTACCCCTATATGTAAAAACAGGAGCAAGGTGCAGCACTTATACAGGGAACCTCAGAATAAGCTCTATCTATACCACTCCACAGGAAAGTGATGGAATTATCCAAGTGGAGGACGGTATGACCTACCTTGTAGAGGTCAAAATAGAGGATTTTAATAGAAAACACGACCACCCTCAACCTTACTATAGAGGGTAAGAAAGAGCCTATCACAGGCCTCGTCCAGAAAAACAAAGGGGACACCTCTTGTCGCCAAAGCGCGATAATATGTATAAAATGGAAAACATGTCCGTATATATCCCCGAAGACACCTTTTTCCAAGATACTTTTATTGAAGTAAAACAAAATGGGGATACACTTTCTGTCTTGGCACCGACTCAACCTCTCAAAAATCAATACAATATCGTATTTGATGCTTCCAAATATACCCAAGCACAACTTCCTTATGTATGTGTTGCCTCTGTAAAGGGTAAAAATTCTAAGAAATATTACCAATATACCTATCGTAAGGACAATATTGTTTCGGCTAAGGTGAAGACTTTGGGGCGTTTTGTAGTGACAACCGATACAAAAGCGCCTGTGATAAAGCCACTCAACTTTTCTAAGGTAAAGAATAATATCGCCAAGCTCGACAAGCTCGGCGTGAGCGTTACCGATGATTTCACTGGTATAGGCAAAATTCTCCGCTACAATCAATGGCAAATGGGTGCTTATGGAGTATGAGCATAAGGACAAGATACACTCACATTTACCCTTCGCCGACCGCTATTTCACCCTCTGATGAGGACTATACTTTTGAACTTACCGTTGCTGCGACAAAGTGGGCAACGAAAGTGTTCTTACCATTCCTTTGGTGCTATAAACCCCTAATTTAGTGACTAAATGACAAGTGACAAGTGACTAATGACAAGGACAAGTATGTGACTAATGACAAGTGACAAGTGACTAATGACAAGTGACAAGTGACAAGATCAAATGACAAGCGATTAGTGATTAGTGACAAACGAATTGTGTCTTACATGATTAAATGCTTTGAGTTTTTGCTCTTTATATGTAAATCAAGAATAAAAATTAAAAGTTATTAGGTTTGTTTAGTATCGTAAATTAGCACCTCAATAATCTTCTTGAGATGAAAGCAATCTTACGCTGCTTATGTCTTCTTATAGGCATAGCGAGCAGTTCAGGCACAGGACAATCTGCAAGCGATATATGCACACTTTGCCTCCTCTTCCGTAGAGTGGCTCATTACACTTCCTCATGAGGGAGCTGCTATCTATCCATTGGCAAGAACGCTCAAGGGCTTTCAACAGCAAGGGTATCGCTCCTTTGTAGGCTACCATGCAGATGCCTTTGTAGGTACCCCTTACCCTGAGTGAGCAAACACTCTTGGAGAAACTCCTCACGGAGGGAAGGCCTATGTACTGACGGCTTCTGATAAGGGAATTTTGCAACTCACCCAAGAGCGAAAAACACGTTGTGGGGCAGCAGTTATTCAAAGAGAAAATACGCCTAAGGCCAGCCGTGGCGTGGGTTTTCGCAATATGTTTCCTGAAAGTGATGAGGACAAAACGATCCTCCTATCACCCAACCTGCCGTATAACTTGCTCTACCCCAATAGCTTAATCCACACCGATGGGGCATGGCGTGAGTATCGCCCTTGCCCTGCCTGTGGATTATAGCTACTACGCCATGAAGAAACCTTTCAATGGGGATAAGGCTAAGATAAGGGTTTTTGGTATGCCACAGAAACTTTCCTTAACGAACTCTATGGCAACTGATATAGGGTTCATTTTTAAATTGATAGACGATGACCAATTGATCTTCACTTCTCTCAAAGATGCTCTTTTCCTAATATACAAGGGGAAATGAAGTGGTTAATAATGGTACCATTGTCTTTAACAAAAATACGACCCAAAGAAATACGATTTGGCAGTCATTCTAACCGATTTTAAGGAGCGTTACAATGGTTTAGCCGCTGTATATGCAGCCTATCAGGAGCATCAGAAGGCTTGCGCTGCCGTCGTCCCTGTCTGGCCCCTCTACCATAGCGCATGAGATAGGGCATATGTTCGGTGCCGACCACACGTTTCTAACGGAGGACACTACCTGAAAAACAGAAACCGATAGTGGACAGTCTATCATGAGCTATGGTCATGAGTATCCTCGTGATTTCTTCTCCCTGATCAGTGTTCAGATTATTCGCGCTTTAGGAAAATTCCATGGCTTACTATGCCGATAGAGCCTATACCAAGAAAGGGAAAGAGGGTGAGGAACAGGAAGTAACCCAGTATATGGGGTTAAGACACAGAATAGGCCGCCTTCCTGAGCGCGCACGCCTCAAACAGGAATATGTAATACCTCAAAACACCTATTTCCAGTCTCTACCTTACAGCTACTGATCCCGAAGGGGACGCGCTTACTTATATGGCGCATCCCGCCGATAGGCGCTCTCCATTCTTCCAGGTCTAATGCGCAGTTCCTCACTTATAAGGGTACAGCAAGCAATCATATCCGCTTCCAGAGAGGAATGGTTTGAGGTAGAACGCAACACCTTTGCAGTGGCCAAGGGGTACGGTCCCCTATCACCCTGGTACTTTACCTTTTTGGTTGGGGGTAGCCGATCATGACAAGAGTGATCCTCACCATGTTCCCCAGTATGATGTAGTGGAGACTAAAGTGAAAATCGTAAAAGGCAAACCCTTTGAGATACAAGGCTTTGATAATGGAGACAAGTACAAGCCCAATAAGGTGTGATCATGCAGGTGATCGTCTTACGCTTCGCTGGCAAGTGGATACAAATATTTTCTCTCCACAGAGCAAAGTGCGTATCCTCCTCTCGATGATTCAGGTAAGACCCTATAGCATGTCCTGTGGGGGAAGCTCCCAACAATGGTACTTTGTGAGATTACCTTCCCAATGTAGCCATTGGTACCACGCATGGCTACTTTGGCAATCCCAAAGGGCAGGGAATCATCAGGTAGAAGTGATTGACGGCTTCAGCTTATGCCCTCTCTACTAAGTCGCCTTATAAGGACGGAGGGTTTATCCTAGAAGAAAGATAATAAAGCGCCAGCACCGCTACAATTTGTTGCCGCTACCTACCCAAGGATATTTCAGTTAGGACAGAAGCGAATGTTCCCTGCCGTGCAGTTGCCTCACTGCTAGGTGGGTGTACAACGCCTGTGGTAAGCTACCAAGATCACCGTAATACTACAGGCTATACGCCCAATACAGCCATAGAACGTACTTTCAGGACGGAGGATAGTTGTGGTAATTATATCACTCATACCCAACTGATACTCATAGGGAGAACAAAAATAAGTTTTCCTACCTCCTAAGTCTGAAGGGGAGAAAACCCTGCACCCCCAGCCACAACCTAAGCTTCAACCTAAACCAGCACCTTTGGCTTTTTGTAAGTGGCTCACTGCCACTCACAGCAGCTTACGGTTGCTTGTAGGGAGGCTATTCCTACCCCCGCCACTATAGCCTTACAAGGTGTGGGGTCACTACCGAAAGGGTGCAACAGCAGTCAGTGCCAACAACCGAGGCTTGTTATGCCCTCTAAGCGAACCTATACGTTTACAGATGAGTGTCAAAACCAACTGACTTTTGAACAGACAATTAGGGGTTAAGGACGAGCAACCTCCTGTCTTTGTGGAATCTTTGCCTAAGGACTCTAACCATAGAGGAGGGAACCCCTATATCTGCTCAGGCTACCCTTACTGGCTACCGATAATTGTCAAGGGGTAAAGGTAGCAACTCTATCAGCAACAACAACTTAAGGAAGGAAAGCTGCTAAGGTGATTTACCAATGGGTAGCTACAGACAATTGTGGGAATAGAACCACCATATACTGGTGAAATTACCATTACCCCTAGAGAACCACTCTAGGTTTCTGACAACAGATTTTCCCAAGGATATAGAGCAACCCTGCTGTGGCACTCTCAGGCAGTGACACTACAGACAAAGGGGGATGTCCTCCCATTACGCTCACTCATGAGGGATATAAAACAGCAAGGTTATTGTCCTCATTCCTATACATTATGCGTATGTATACTGCACAGATCGCTGTGGTACAGCTATACACAATACCCAACTGATAAAGGTAGTGGATAACACCCTCCTGCTTTTTGTAGGTACACTCCACAAGATAGAAGTATAGAGGACGGCAAACCCCTCTACCAGCCCAACAAAACCCTTGCCGCAACCTGATGATTGTGGGAGAGGCAACCGTTACATTCCAAAAACAGAAGTAAAGAGTACTCCTGCCAGTATTATACCAATGGATAGCCACTGATGCCTGTGGTAACAAGGCTACCCATACCCGAGACCATCACTCTGGTTCCTAAACCAAACCAGCGCTGAAACCTGAGCCAGCACCCAAGCCTGAGCCCAAACCAACACCCTAAGCCTGAGGTCGAAACCCGAGCCAGCGCCAGCACCGGAAACCAGCGCCAGTACCTGAACCGAAAACCAGCACCAGCACCAGAACTGAAACCAGAGCTAGCGCCTGAACCGAAAACCAGAACCGAAAACCAGAGCTAGAACCAGCACCGAAAACCTGAACCAGCACCTGAGCCTTTACCTATTCCAGATAGAGTAGAAGAGCCTAAGCAGATACAAGTGTATAATGGTGTTTCGCTGAAAGTGGTTCAGAAAAACTATTTTAAAGTGGAAAATACAGACCTAATACGCCTATTGAGGTGATAATATTCAATGAAATGGGGACTTATTGTATACGAAAGTGACCATTACCAGGCTCAGGAGACTTATTTACAGGGTATGCTAATGTAAAAGGCGTTGTCGCCAGTGGACAACGCCTCCCATCAGGTACTTATTTCTATGTACTTTCCTATACCCATAGCGGGAAACAGGAAACAAAGAAAGGATTCCTCTATTTTGGAGGTAAAGGAGAATCGTTTATTATTTGTCACTTGTCATTAAGTTGAAGCTACGCTAACAAAGGCTGAGTCAGCGCTTCCCCTTGAGCAGACCTTGGGATAGGCGTGCCAAGTCAAAGGACTGACTGATAAGCGCCTTACGTGCAGCCTCATCAGTAGTGGAGATGATTTGACCAGCTAAGGCACTATTGGTATTTACTAACAAATTGTACATCCTCAGGAAACCTCCAAAGCCCCATGCCTCCGCCTACTGCTTGCATCTCTTCATACGACGAATGAATTCAGTTGGTGATGCTGGAAAGGAGTCGCTTCGCTATCCAAGGCTTCTGGTAGTACCCGTATAGGCGGGTATTCTCTATAGCAGTGGTTACAAAGTCCTTTGAGCTTTTTCGGTTTCCTCCTCAGAAAGTTTGGAGATCTGAGTATCCTCTTCTTGATAGGTCTCTTCATAGAATCAGCATCTACACGAGCAAAGGATATTTTCTCTGGGTGCTTTCCAATTTTTGGATCAGGTGAGAGACCAGAGGGAGTCCAAAAAGGAGTACCTCATAGCCTTTTGGCTTCTGCTTCAGCGATATAGCTGTGTTGGGCTTCTTTTGTTTTGAGCATAAAGAATGATTGTCTGCTCGTCCTTATTGGTTTTGTAGCAGGTTTTTATCTTTTCTAAAAGCTCTTCAAAGGTATAGTATTTGTCATTTACGGTAGGGTATAGCGCTAAATTTCTGTGCTTTCTCAAAGAATTTTTCTTCGGAGAGCATACCGTATTCTATCACGATTTTGATGTCATTCCATTTCTTTTCAAAATCCTCACGGTTTTCTTTTGAAAAGAGATTGAAGTTTATCGGCTACCTTATCGAGTTACATAGCTGGAGATCTCTTTCACATTTCCATCGGCTTGGAGGTAGGAACGAGAGACATTTAGCGGAATATCGGAGAGTCTATCACCCACGCAAGAGGGTCAAGAACTCAGGAACAATGCCTTCCACATTGTCAGTTACAAAGACTTGGTTTTGGTAGAGTTGGATTCTGTCCTTTTTGCAATTGCAAGTCATTGCTTAGCTTAGGGAAATAGAGAATCCCTGTAAGATGGAAAGGATAATCCACATTCAGGTGAATGCTGAACATAGGATCCTCATATTGAGTAGGATAGAGTTCATGATAGAACGCCTTGTAATCCCCTCATCAGTAAGCTCTGAAGGCTGTTTAGTCCAAGCAGGGTTAGGGTTATTGATGATATTATCTACCTCCTCATACGCTGTTTTATAGTCCTCAGGGCATTTTCAGGTCGAGGAAGGGTTTTTACGCATGCCTAGCTTGATAGGGATAGGCATGAACTTGTTATATTTTACAAGAAGTTGGCGTATCTTGCCTCTTCCAAGAACTCTGTGAGTCTTCGGCTATATGGAGGATAATTTCGGTACCATGTCCTTCTTCTCGATAGGTTCTATACTGTAGGCTGGAGAGCCATCACACTCCCAGCGTACGGCTTGAGCTCCTTCTTGGTAAGAACGGTTAGGATTTCAACCTTATCGGCCACCATAAAAAGCCGAATAGAAGCCCAAACCGAAAATGTCCAATGATACCTGCATCTTGGCTGAGTCCTTGTATTTGTTAAGGAACTCTTCAGCTCCAGAGAAAGCGATTTGGTTGATATATTTTTCCACCTCTTCCTCGGTCATGTCCAATACCTTGGTCGGTGATATGTATCCTTCTTTATCCACCTTTACCTCAATAAGAGGGTTGCCATAAGGTACTTTAGCTTCGCCAATTTGGCAAAGGTGCTTGAGCTTAAGAGCAGCATCGGTAGCATTGGAGATCAGCTCACGAAGGAAAAAACTGGTCGCTATATCAGAAATTTCTTATAAGTGGAAAAATGTTTTCCACAGAAACATTTATTTGTCCTTTCATACGTGCTTTTTCTTTTCCTTTTTAGCAAAGATAATGCCGCACTTACAAGACTGACAAAATGGCAGGCAGGTTTTGAGTTCTAAGTCTTGAGTTTTGAGTGAATGAGAAATTTTTATTATTTACTATTTGTTTTTACTTTAAAAATCGTAATTTTGCAACTGTAATAAATTGTAAAAATGAAAAATAGCATATTGACCCCTATGTTAGCAAAATAGGGTATTACATCAGCCTTTTGGAGTGGCCACTATTCTACTTTGGATAGGAGATCCAAGTTTACACACTCTGAAGCAGAAGGAATTAAACCTTTGTAGAACATAGCTTTCTGCTCTCGTGGCTTTATAAAATACTGAGCTTGTAAGGAGTTTTCAACCTCATAGGTGTAATAGAGATAGCCATAGCACTGGCACTAATAGTAGGGATATTCTCACCGATAGTACGTAAATTAGCTTTTGTAGGTTGTACGATTATCTTTTTCTTATTACTTTGAGTTTTCTTTTTACCTCATGCTAAAACCTATTACTATATAGAAGGAGTTCGTTACCGATTTCTTTTATCTTAAAGGACATTCCTATGTTAGGCTTTTGAATGATAAGTATGAACAAGCCTAAGTAGTTAAAAAGAACTAATCACTAAAAATGAGGTTTTTATCTGTGTTTTTTATTAGGGATAGCCCAACTCAAGTGCGCAAACCCACTATTGCCAATACGCCAACCCTAAGAGTCTATCGCTTTGGCGATCAATATACCCTATAATACGTATAGCAGTTGGCTTTTTGAAAAAGATACCGAGAAGGTAAAACAGTTTTGGCAAGAAACAGAACACTTTCTTAACCAAATGTATATGCGTGATATTGAGTACGTCTTGAGCTGGTAAAGGATGAACGACTGATTATAACAGACCCTAAAAAGAAGTCTTTAAGCGCCAGCACAATGTTAGCTATATTATAGGACTTGCTACGGAGGCAATCAATGACCTTATAGGTAGCGAGAACTATGATGTAGGTATCTGTGTAACCTATTTTACGAATAATAGGAAAAGCATGGTACTGCGAGGACTTTCCTATATTGAGGGGCGTATCACTGCAACGAACATAAGGGAGCCGCTGTAGCAGTACCTACTAAAGAGGTGATTGCTCATGAAATAGGGCACCTATTTGGAGCACGCCATACTTTCAGTGGTGTGAATTTTGACTATGCGAGCGAAAAGACAGAATAGACAAGGGACAATCAGTTGTGAGTTCGGGTACCCATGGCGATTTCTTTTCGCTATCCAGTATTGAGTTGATTCTGAAGATACCTCAGTGAGCAGGCGGGACATCGCTCTAAAGATGTTTCCTTGCCTCCGCTCCCCCTCGTATAGATAAGAGCCAGATAAAACCACGCTACACCCTCCCGAAAGATACCTATTTCTCTTTTGCCATACCTGCTACGGACCCCGATAGCTGAGCAACTCTATTATATGGCAGAGCAACATGATGTACGCTTAGGCGAAGAGGACTCTGTAGCACAATATACCATTCCTCAGCCTACGACCATCCCTTCGGTAGCCTTTTAAGCGACAGTACCATAAGCACACAGGTAGTGAGGTAGCCAATAGCTGGATTCGTGAGCAGCAACGGGCACTTTTTACCTTTTTGGTTGGCCGAGTGATGCCCAGCCGCATAGTGATAAGTGATTATATTACCCAATATGATTTGGCTGAAACCCAAGTGGTTGTCACAGAGGGAACGCCCTTTAAAATTACGACCTCTACCGCTAATAAGACTTATAGAGGAGGGGAGCAACAGACTCCTTACTTGGTCTGTGGACAAACCTATTTTTGAAGGAACTAAGGTGCGTATCTGGCTCTCAGATGACCATGGACAGACCTATCCTTATCTTTTAGCTGATGGGAGTAGAGAACACTGGCAGTTATGAAGTTACGCTACCCATTATTGCGATAAAAAACAGCCTCATGGCTCTTCAGGGCTTGAGGTAGGAGCAGGCGTGATTAAGATAGAGGTGATAGACCATATAGCTTTGCCGTTAGCGATGAGAATCCTAAAGCGCGGATTTATCCTCGAAAAAGATGACGACTTGCCACTCTGCTCTTGTGCTTCCCTTTACCCCAAGATAAAACCATAGAGGAGGGAGAGCCTCTTCCTGCTCAAGCTACACTTAGGGCGGTGAGGCCCTCGTGGTATCCCTACAGTAACCCCTTCAGTAACAGAGGAAAGAAAAAGAGGGCAAACTCACAAAAATTACTTATCAATGGCTTGCACTACAGACTCTTGTGGCAATCAGGTTACTCATACCCAAGTGATTACTATCAATCCTAAAAAGCAAGAATCCGTACCGCCCTCTGATCCTAAGCCAGCGCCAACCCCTGAGCCAACGCCTCAAACCAGCACTGACTCCTGAGCCAGCGCCCAAACCAGCGCCAACTCCTGAACCAGCACCGACCCAGAGCCAACGCCCAAGCCAGCACCAACTCCAGAGCCAGCACCAACTCCAGAGCCTAACCCAGAGTCAGCACCGACCCCAGAGCCAACGCTCAAACCAGCACCGACTCCTGAGCCAGCGCCCAAACCAGCGCCAACTCCTGAACCAGCACCGACTCCAGAGCCAACGCCGACGCACCAACCCCTGAGCCAGCAGCAGAGCCAACACCCAAGCCCGCACCGACTCCAGAGCCAACGCGCTGAGCCAGCACCAACTCCAGAGCCAACGCTCCCAAGCCCGCACTGACTCCAGAGCCAACGCCAACTCCAGAGCCAACGCCCAAGCCAGCACCAACTCCAGAGCCAACGCCCAAGCCGCACCGACCCAGAGCCAACGCCAACTCCAGAGCCAACGCCCAAGCCCGCACCGACTCCAGAGCCAGCGCAAGCCCGCACCGACTCCAGAGCCAGCGCCCAAGCCCGCACCGACTCCAGAGCCAGTACCGACTCCAGAGCCAACGCCCAAAGCCAGCGCCAACTCCAGAGCCAGCACCAGCTCCAGAGCCAACGCCCAAGCCAACGCCAACTCCTGAGACGCAGGAAATTATAGTATATAATGGAGTTTCTGCAGAAAACGAGGTGAAAATTATTTTAGAATAGAAAATACAGACCCCAATACGCCTATAAAGGTGCTTATTTTTAACGAAATGGGCTTGATAGTCTATGAAACACACATTATCAACAAAACGGAGACGTATCCCGAGGGTATGCCAATGCAAAAGGTGTGATCACCAGCGGTCAAAGCCTCCCCTGCAGGTACTATTTCTATACTTTCCTATACCCATAACGGAAAACAAGAAACAAGAAAAGGATACCTTTATTTAAAGTAAAGCCAAGCGAATACATAGGGGCTTGAGAGTGGAATTGGCGGATTTATATTTCTGAACATTCATCATTGATAATTCATTATTAACAAAAAAATATTTGTTGTGAAAACAATTCATTGTTTTAGCTTTTGGTTGCTTATAGGGTGTTGTTTTTTCAGCGCTCTATGGCCAAGAAAAACGAGTGCTGTCATAGCACATTTCTCCAAAGCCACTCATTTGCAGTGGGCTGTACGCCTCCTAGGAGTCTTCCTTGGAGTGGGAGGAATGACACAATACGCTTTCCTCTGAGGGTTTTCGTAGTTTTGTAGCCCATCATCAAAGGGTGTTTTCGGGTAGTATCTCTACGAATGAGCAATACTTTATCAGGAGAGGTATGGCATAACGGACATACTTATTCCCTCTCAGATGACAAGGGACTACTTTAGGGTAAGCTCTCAAGAATTGCACACCCTCTTGTGAGGCTTTGTGCTGATGGGGCAATCCCTCAGCAGGCAATGCTGCCCTACCTCGTCTGGCTCCTGGTACTATCTTGGCGGAAGAATCGCTCCCTTCCGAGGACAAGCGGGTACTGTATAACGTGCATGTACTGGAGGACTTTCCGCTTGGCCATGCTGATAGATTATAGCTTTTTGCAAAGCGGCACCTGTCAGGGGCGTATGGAACTGGCCAAGGCCTTTATGACGGATGTACAAACCAAGCTTAATGAGGTATGCGGACGAGAATTGGGCTACCAATTTGAGTTAGTAGATGATGCACGCCTGATCCGAGATACTAAGGAAGAAAGAAGTCTATCCCGATAAGCCGTTGTGCGTACCGTTGTAAATACGGCTACAGATGCGTTTAATAAACTCATAGGGGAGGAAAATTACGATGCAGGTATCGTCTTTGCTGTATATAAGGACAATCGTGGATTGGCGCATCTGGGAGAGATTACAGGTAAGCTCAAGGGAGGCTGTGTGGCCACTGAGGAGTTTTATATCATTCTGCATGAGCTTGGACACCTATTGGGTTCCGCGCATACCTTTTACCATAGGAGGTGCTACGGCCTCTTCCTTTACTGAACCCGATAGGGGTAACTCTATTATGAGCTATATCAATGACCCTTTATGGCACTTATTTTTCCTTGCCTTCTATCTATACATATCCATAACCGTACTAATCTCGCATGATGCTTATTATGCTGATAAGGCACGTACACAGCTCTGTAGGACTTGCTCAGCCCAATATCCCTTATGGGGAACCCTCTGATAACAAGGCACCGATGATTGACCGTAGCAAACTCAAAAAGCTATGCCTTACCCCCTAATACCTATTTCCAATTTACTATAGAAGCGAGTGATCCCTGATGGAGATCCTTTGCTTTTATATGGCGCATCAGGCTGATTTTAAGGTGTTTGCAAGGCACGCTTTTCCTTCCCGACCGTCCTACTACGAATAATAAAATTGCTTTCTATCGTCCATATACTCAAGGATACATAACACGAATGAATGGAAAGAAGTTCCTTACAAATTCACAGGTGAATACGAAACAGGAGATTTTACTTTTTGGTTAGGTGTATGCGACGGTTCTGTAGGAGCTTATAGCAGGCAAACCCCATACACCTCTCTATGATGTTTATCAGACCAAAGTACAAATAAAAGATGGAACGCCTTTTAGAATTACAAATATTACAGTGGAAAATAAATTAGGTCGATGTAAGTTGAGGAGAGAATGTTACCCTACATTGAATGTGGATAAGAAGCTATTTGCTCTCCCGATAGTAAGGTACGTATTCTTTTCTCGGATAATGAGGGAAAGACCTATGATTATGTCTTAGCAGAAGGAGTGCCCTAATAGCGGACAGGCAACCGTGATTTTCCTCAAGCAAAAGCAAAGGGCAAGTATGCTGGTTATGTGGAGGGTACCTTCAAGATAGAAGTACTGGATCATATAGCTTATGCGGTCTATCCAGATAAGCCCTATACGCTGGATATGTTGAGTTCGAGTATCGTCTTTAATAATTTGCCTAAAACCTGTCATTACTGTAAAAAGAACGGAAATACCTGAAAGAGCAGAGGTAACAGCCAAATCTGATCATGGTGAATGTAGGAATAATAAAGCAGAGGTTTCTTTTTCAGAGGAATCGCATACTGACTATATACTGCGCCGTTGGGTAGCTACCGATAAATGTAAAACAAAGCTACTTTTTGTCCAATATATCTATTTTGAAAAAGGAAATATCTACCAAGACCCCTACATTTTGTAGGAGATCTTCCCCAAGATATACATGTACAGTGCCCAGGAGAGATTCCTCCTAAAGCCACATTGCAGGCAGAAGGAAGTGATTCAGTTGAGATAGAATACGAGGAAGAAATGACCGAGGGCGATAAGAAAGCCTACAAGCTCACTCTGTGTATGGACGGCCTATGCTCTGATGCACCTGCTATCCGCCATGTTCAACAAATTTTCTTAAAAGACACCCAACGACCAGAATTTTTCAGCCTATCCTGCGAACCTAACAGTAAAGGATGAGAGTGAAATACCTTTCAAACCTACCCTTACAGCTACGGATAATTGTGATTCTCAAGTAGATGTTTCTTCAAGTTCTGAACCTATCTATGACAAGCAAGGTAAAAAGATAGGAGAACGCAATGTATGGTTTGCTGAAGATGCAGCCCATAATGAAAACCGTTACGAAACAGATTATCACCATGACTCTAAAGTGGACGAGAGTCCTAAGCCAGTACCAACCCTGAGCCTACGCCGACTCCAGAGCCAACGCCCAAGCCAGCACCGACCCAGAGCCAACCCTGAGCCTACGCCGACCCAGAGCCAACGCCCAAGCCAGCACCGACCCAGAGCCAACCCCTGAGCCTACGCTGACTCCAGAGCCAACGCCCAGCCAGCACCGACTCAGAGCCAACGCCCAAGCCAGCACCGACCCAGAGCCAACGCCCAAGCCAGCACCAACCCCTGAGCCAACGCCCAAGCCAGCACCAACCCCTGAGCCAACGCCTGAGCCAACGCCTAAGCCAGCACTGACTCCAGAGCCTACGCCCAAGCCAGCACCGACCCAGAGCCAACGCCCGAAGCCAGCACCGACCCAGAGCCAACGCCCATGCCAGCACCGACTCCAGAGCCAACGCCCAAGCCAGCACCAACCCCTGAGCCTACGCTGACTCCAGAGCCTACGCCTAGCCAGCACCGACACCAGAGCCTACGCCCAAGCCAACACCGACTCCAGAGCCAACGCCCAAGCCAGTACCAACCCCTGAGCCTACGCTGACTCCAGAGCCTACGCCTCAAGCCAGCACCGACACCAGAGCCAACGCCCAAGCCAGCACCGACTCCAGAGCCAACGCCCAAGCCAGCACCAACCCCTGAGCCAACGCCTCAAGCCAGCACCAACCCTGAGCCAACGCCCGAGCCAACGCCTAAGCCAGCACTGACTCCAGAGCCTACGCCCAAGCCAGCACCGACTCCAGAGCCAACGCCCAAGCCAGCACCGACTCCAGAGCCAACGCCCAAGCCAGCACCGACTCCAGAGCCAACGCCTGCCAGCACCAACCCCTGAGCCTACGCCGACTCCAGAGCCTACGCCCTAAGCCAGCACCGACACCAGAGCCTACGCCCAACACCGACTCCAGAGCCAACGCCCAAGCCAGTACTCAACCCCTGAGCCTCACGCCGACCCAGAGCCTACGCCTAAGCCAGCACTCGACACCAGAGCCCTACGCCCAAGCTCAACACCGACCCCAGAGCCAACGCCCTAAGCCAGCGCCGACCCCAGAGCCAACACCCAAGCCAGCACCGACCCCTGAGCCAACGCCCAAGCCGGTGCCGACTCCAGAGCCTCACGCCCAAGCCAGCGCCGACCCCTGAGCCAACGCCCAAGCCAGCACCGACCCCTGAGCCAACGCCCAAGCCAATACTGACCCAGAGCCAACGCCCTAAGCCAGCACTGACTCCAGAGCCAACGCCCAAGCCAGCACTGACTCCAGAGCCTACGCCCAAACCAGCACTGACTCCAGAGCCTACGCCAACGCCCAAGCCAGCACCGACTCCAGAGCCTACGCCCAAACCAGCACTGACTCCAGAGCCCTACGCCAACGCCTAAGCCAGCACCTACTCCGGGAGCCTATACCTACCCCTGACATTGTATCACAAGAGGTAGAGGTATATAATGGAGTTTCTGTAGAGGGGGAGGTGAAAACTATTTTTAAAAGTAGAAAAATACGGATCCTAATACGCCTATAGAGCTGCTTATCTTTAACGAAATGGGCTTAGTAGTCTCATGAGAGTGCTCATTATCAGGACAACGGAGACGTATTCCAAGGCTATGCCAATGTAAGTGGCGTAGTGGGAAGAGGCCAACGTCTTCCCTCAGGAACTTATTTCTATATAATGAACTATACCTCCATGGGGAAAAACAGCTAAAGAAAGGATTTCTTTATGTAAGTAAAAATAAAAAGGTAAAAAGTAAAACACCCATAGTCTTTTGCCTTTTACCTTTATCTTCCACCTTATTGATTACCGCCACATCATACCGCTGAAGCAAGAGGGAACCCCATGTATGCCTCTTTCTTGGCGGAGTACAATGAAGCCACTTTTGTCGTTTTCAAGGTCATAGAGCTTGTCGTCGTCGCGAATGACAAACACATAGCCATAGCTCGCTACCTACAACATGCACCCTCCGTAGCTGGGTTGTAAGGGGTCATAGTCTGTCCAACCACGACCAACAGTTGGAGCCCCTACAAAAGCAATATACTTGCCATCGGGAGAGAATACAGGATGATATTCACCATCGGCCTTATCAGACCCTGTGAGCTGGGAAGTGGTTACTGGTGCAAGTTGCTGCCGTCTATATTCTGTACCCAAAGGTGTTTGTTATAGCGGAAAGCCACACGAGTACCTTGTGGGTTTACAGTTACGTCCCCTGGCGCCTTTGCCTTCGTTGAGTGCAAGTACTTCTTCTACACGGTTTCCGTATGCCTCCTTCCAGCGATAGAGTACCTCTGATAGCGCTGTACATTTCGTTGTTTCTGTCCATACGGGGTGCTTTGGTAGCTCAAATCGTCGCGGGTAAGCCCCTCGGTAAAGTCAGCTATGAGCTTACCTGTCTCGGTATTGAGTAAGAGTACCCCCGCTCGTCCCAATCATAGGAATCAACTGCAATGGAATTTCTTATTAGGAGAGAGGCGAATGATACATCTCTTGTAGAATTCCTGAGGATCATAGGTAAAGCTAAATGAGAAGGTATTGCCCGTTTTGGGAAGATTATCATAGGGGAACCATACATGACTACCGTCCCAAGGGCGCAACAAGAAAGTTTGGGTATCTTTGAGTGCCAAACGAACGGTCAGTACTGATAGCCAGAGCTATTTCCTTGTTACCATAGGTGATATCGCAGCCTGTAATACCAGACTATTCATTGTTTTGGTAACCTTGCTGAGCTTTCCATTAGAGAAGTTGTAAGATTGGATACCATCAGTGGCAAAATCTACATAGAGCGTACCAGGGAGTCCAATGTTATTGCCGTCCCCGCCTCCTTCTTTGGAGCAGGAGGAAATGAATAATGCTGTGGCTATAAAAAGCCGAAAGAATCAGTTTTTCATAGAATTAATCATTAAACATTAATCATTGACCATTATCTCCACATCATACCGCTGAAGTAAGAGGGAACGCCACTTTTTTTCTCCCTCCTTACGTAGTACGATAAAGCCACTTTTGTCATTTTTCAAGATCATAGAGTTTGCCGTCATCACGAATTACAAATACATAGCCATAGCCATTACCTACTACCACAGTACCTCCAAATCGGGGTTGTAGAGGGTCATAGTCAGTCCAGCTACCTCCAATTCTGGCCGATCCTACCAGGGCAATATACTTGCCATCGGGGGAGAATACAGGTGGTATTCACTTCGTATTTAAAAATCTTTTATTTCGAAGTGGTTACTTGGTGTAGGTCGCTGCCGTCTATATTCTGTACCCAAAGATGTTTTTATAACGAAAAAGCCACACGAGTACCCTGTGGATTTACGGTTACATAGCTGGCACCTTTGCCTTCGTTGAGCGTAAGTACTTTCTACAAGGTCTCCGTATGCCTCCTTCCAGCGATAGAGTACCCTCTGATAGCGCTGTACATCTCGTTGTTTTCTGTCCATAGCGGGGTGCTTTGGTAGCTCAAATCGTCGCGGGTAAGCCCATTGGTAAAGTCGGCTATGAGCTTACCAGTTTGGGTATTAAACAAAAGCACACCGCGTTCTTCCGAATCGTTGCTATCCACAGCTATATATTTTTTTGTTAGGTGAGATGCGAATGATAGATTCTTTGTAAAATTCTTTAGTAGGATGAGTCCAAGTGAAAGAAAAGATATTGCCCGTTTGTGGCACTTCTTTATAGGAAAATTGTGCATTTTTGCCGTCCCAAGGGCGGAGTAGGAAGGTCTGTGTATCTTGTACTACTCCTACCGACAAAGGAACAATACCTACTGAAATCGCTATTTCTGCTACTCTGTAGGTGATATCGCACCCCTGTGATACCTGCTCCATTCATGGTCTTGATAACCTTGCTGAGCTTTCCATTGGAGAAGTTATGGGACTGAATACCATCGGTAGCGAAATCCACATAGAGCGTACCAGGGAGGAAAGCTGCATTGCCGCCTCCACCTCCTTCTTTGGAGCAGGAGCAGACTAATATTGTTGTGGCTACAAGTGCCAAAAAATAAGTTTTTCATGATAGAAAGGAATTAAGGTTTAACAAAGTTATCTCCAAAATGACACTTCCACTGGAAAAGATAGGCGTATCTCCGTCCTTAGGGTAGAAAGTCTTGCCGTCGTTTTTCCTTGTCCAAGTTGTGGAGGGTACCATCATTGCTAACAAGAATCAGTATATCGGATAGGCTAAGAGTACCACCAAGTCGCATCCAGTTGGGTGAATGAAGCACGTGCTTGTCCTAAAAGGGCTATATACTTACCATCAGGCGAAAAGGTAGGGTTAGATTCTCCTCCTGAATAGAGGGCACTGGGGCGGTGGTCATCTCTACATCGCTGGTGCTACTTGGGATGCTTTCTTTTGGAGAAGGTCATATACCCAAATATGTTTGTCTTCACGACGAAAAGCCAGTTGTGTTCCTTGGGGATTTATGGTTATATGAAAAAAATTAAAAGGAAGGCGTGTTAGCTCCTCAATAGCCCAATTCTTTTGCTTCACTGGCTCTAAAGATGATGTTTTCTACGCCCATCACTAAGAATTATCGGCTGTCCATCCGATGATAAAGACCCTCACTAGGGCGGTAGTTTTCAAGAGCAAAGCTATCCACTTGGCCCCGTCTCACGGTGTGATGATTGTTACAGGGTGGTCAGTGGCACCTGTTACCGATTTGGAGTCAATCGCAATGTATTTTTCATTGGGAGAGAGGAAGCATCCTGCTCTTCTTCCTTGTGCAATCTCAGTCATAGTTATAGTGGCAAGTAGAGATATTCTGTTGGGTAACTTTTTCACGGGTAGCGAGTACCTCTTGCTCAAAGAAGGGAGCGGACGGTCAGAAAAAGTGAGCCAATGTCCTCCATAATCACTGAAGGAAAGGCGTTCGTAGCCAGCTAAGATACGTTTGTTATCCCATGATATGTCTATTTTTCCTAAAGCGTCAGTAGTACCAAAAACGCTCTATATAGCGAGATTGCTGAAGGTTATAGACATTATACTCACCACCAAAAAGCAAAAGTAAAGCGTACTTCCTGTAACGCCCAGTGAACCTGTACCTCCACTACTTTTGTCCTCCTCTTTGGAGCAGGCACAAAGGAGCAAAACAGAGATAATGAGCGTTGAAAAAGATGTTTTTTCATGATCATTAAGTATTACAAATTCATATGCGGCACAAAAAGTATAAAATATAATTCCTTAATAATCAATGATTAACAATAGTTTAGCAGTGCAAGAATGAAGGATTATAGAGTTTAAGAAATAAGGAGTTAAAGTATACAGAATTTCAGCTAAAAACCCTATAACTCTTTATTCCTCAGTTATTAATACGAATCAGTAGAAAGGCAATCGTATAGTCCATTCATTAAGACGCAATTTATTGCGTCTCTATGGAAAAACTATATCTATTATGTAATTGTCTTAGCCAGCGTATGTGTGAGACGCATTTTATTGCGCCTTAGATAGTTAGCGGATAATATTTAACTATGGATTCGTATTATTGATTGTTCTTAGTGTAAGGTATATCATACTTGCTTATGATAGATTGGGCTCTTTTCAGCCAATTCTTCTATTGCTAGAAGAAAGTGCTGTCTGTGTTGTAGTTGTTTTATTGTGTTCGGAGGGCCTTTGTATGGATAATCAGATAGAGGTTTTCGTAAGAGATCGAGGAATAAAAATAACCTTACGAGGGAGTAGGTTATTTCTTAGGTTTTTCTTGTAGGTATTGGCAACCATTTCTTCTTCTGAAACAAAGAAATGCCCTGCAGCCTTTTTCAGTGAGACCATTTTTTGAGGTGATCGTCCATTGTCCAAATTTTATGTTTTATCTGTAAATGTAGGGCTATAAAGTGCATATCTTGAGATCTATATCAGCAACTAACTTCTGCTTTGACAACATTTACTAAGTTCCTTTTCAGGAACAATGGTAACCCCTTCTACAATTTATTAAAAATCAGCCAATAACTGTCGTCTGTCTCTTTAGGCGCTTTACTAAGGAGGGAATGTGTTCAGTAACTTCTGCAAAAATCAAACAATCGCACAATATATTGAATTCTTTTCTTCTCGCTTAATATAGAGGGCAACTAAACCTGTTGAGAGATGAGCGCACTCATAAAAATATTACTATCAGCAATGATAATCATAATGAAATTAAAGATTAAATTTTTTCCTCAAATGCTGTGATATATTACCATTAATTTCCCATCAGAAAGTACCATACTAAGTGCATAATCATCAGGAGTCATACGGTATTTTTAGCAGCTTCTACAATTTCAGCTGGGGTCATTTTGAGTTTTTCAGCAGCCTCAAAACCCCTTGGGAAAAAGCAGTTTTTAAGTCCTGTTTTTAGCTTTTTGTTTTGGTAGGGGCTTTCTTAGTAGATTCGTCTGTAACAGTAACAAAATCAAATGTTTTTATATACTGTATAAGATTTTTGATGATGTTGCTGTTACTGTCTATGGTGTATGTAAGCTATAAGTTATTTGTTTTTGAGCACAAAGGCACAAATTATTCTCCCATACTAGACCACAAAAATTATACCAAATCCCTATAATCCTTAACACATTAATCATTAATTTTATACATTAATCATTATTTTCGTATCTTTGCGGGCGATAAACAACCAAGACCATGAAGAAAATTCAAATGGTAGATCTGCAAGGGCAATATGAACCCTTGAAAGCACAAATACAGCAATCCTTTGATGAGGTGCTCTCCAGTGCGGCCTTTATCAATGGCCTTCAGGTGCAAGCGCTACAGAAGGAATTGGAACAATACTTACAGGTAAAACATGTGATTCCTTGCGCCAATGGTACTGATGCTCTCCAGATAGCTATGATGGGCTTAGGCCTTAAACCTGGCGATGAAGTCATCACAGCCGACTTTACTTTTGCCGCTACTGTGGAGGTGATAGCTCTTCTAGGGCTTACGCCTGTACTGGTAGATGTGGAACCCAATACGTTCAATATAGATATAGAGGCCATTAAGAAGGCGATTACTCCTAAAACCAAAGCCATCGTTCCTGTGCACCTATATGGTCGCCCTGCCAATATGGAGGCGATTATGCAGATAGCCAAAGAGCATAACCTCTTTGTGATAGAGGACAATGCACAAGGTATAGGGGCAGACTACACTTGGAGTGATGGCCACAAGCAGAAGCTCGGTACTATAGGGCAGGTAGGGGCTACAAGTTTCTTCCCCTCCAAGAACTTGGGTTGCTATGGCGATGGTGGGGCTATCTTTACCAATGATGATGCGCTGGCGCATACCCTGCGAGGTATTGTAAATCATGGTATGTACGTGCGTTATCACCATGATGTGGTAGAGGGTCAATTCTCGTTTGGACTCCTTGCAAGCATGTGTATTGCGAGCCAAACTGCCTCACCTAGATACCTATAATAAGAAGCGCCGTAGCTTTGCCCATATGTATTCTGAAAGGTTGGCAGCCAACCCCAATATCATCACTCCAGAGATTCCCGAAGGGGATACAGCTCATGTGTTTCACCAATACACCATACGTATTACCAATGGTAAGCGTGATGCCTTAGCTGAGCACTTATCTGCCCATGGTGTACCTTTTTGGAATTTACTATCCTATACCACTACATCAGCAAAAAGCCTATACGGATCCTCGCTATAAAGAGGCAGACTTTCCTGTGACCAATCTCCTAGTACAGGAAGTACTTTCCTTGCCTATGCACACGGAATTGGACGAAGAACAAATAAATTTTATCACAAAGTTGATTATTGATTTTTGTATAAAGTAAAAAAATACGTAATTTTGCAGCTAGTTAAGAGAAGAAAAGAATAGTGAAAAAGTGAATAGTGGCTAACCACTAACCACTAATTGCTAAGAACTAAAAAAATAAAAAGTAATGAGAACAATACAATTCAGAGAAGCTGTTTGCGAAGCGATGAGTGAAGAAATGCGTCGTGATCCTTCTATTTATTTGATGGGAGAAGAGGTAGCCGAGTACAATGGTGCCTACAAAGCCTCCAAGGGAATGTTGGACGAGTTCGGCCCTAAGCGAATCATAGATACACCTATTGCAGAGAGTGGTTTCTCTGGGATCGGAGTAGGTTCGGCTATGAATGGTTTGCCGTCCTATCATTGAGTACATGACCTTTAACTTCTCCTTGGTTGCCATGGACCAAATCATCTCCAATGCAGCTAAGATGCGCCAAATGTCAGGCGGACAGATCAATATTCCTATTGTATTCCGTGGGCCTACTGCCTCTGCTGGACAATTAGGAGCTACGCACTCACAGGCTTTTGAGAATTGGTTTGCTAACTGTCCAGGTCTTAAAGTGGTAGTACCTTCTACGCCTTATGATGCCAAAGGCTTGCTCAAATCAGCCATTCGTGATAATGACCCTGTAATCTTCATGGAATCCGAACAGATGTACGGGGACAAAGGTGAAGTGCCAGAAGAGGAATATACCATTCCATTAGGCGTAGCCGATGTTAAGCGAGCTGGGAAAGATGTAACTATTGTTTCTTTCGGAAAGATTATCAAAGAGGCTTTCGCTGCTGCCGATGCGCTTGCTAAGGAAGGTATAGAGTGTGAGATTATAGATATTCGTACCATTCGTCCTATGGACTGGGAGACTATCTTTGCTTCAGTGAAGAAAAACCAACCGCTTGGTAATCCTTGAAGAAGCATGGCCTTTTGGTTTGTGTATCTTCTGAAATTACTTACCAAGTACAAGAACATATCTTTGACTACTTAGATGCACCTATCCAACGTATCACTACTGCTGATACCCCTGCTCCTTATTCACCAGCCCTTCTACAAGAATGGTTGCCTAACGCTCAGGACGTAATCAAAGCAGTGAAGAAGGTACTTTATAAATAGTGACAAACGACTAGTGACTAGTGACAAACGACTAGTGACTAGTGACAAATGACTAGTGATTAGTGATAAACGATAAGACGCAATAAATTGCGTCTCTACGGAAGACTATGCTAAAGAAGGAATTGTCTTGGCTGGCGCTTGCGTAGAGACGCAATTTATTGCGTATTAATATAGAAATGTACAGACTCTTAATGTGGGGAGATGTATTGTCTCTTAATGTGGAGATGTATGCGTATTGGTAGGATTTGATTCTTTTTAAAGAATAAAAAAAGGTAAAAAGTATTGTTTTACTTTTTTTACCTTTTTATCTTTTACTTATATTTTTTTAGCTTGCAGCAGCTTCGTTGCCAGCGGTAGCGTCTATAAGGACTTGGCCACGATAGTAGAGCTTGCCTTCAAACCAGTGTGCTCTGTGGTAAAGGTGTAGTTCGCCAGTTGTTGGGTCTTTAGCTATTTGAGGAACTACAGCTGTGTCATGAGTTCTTCTTTTTGTCTCTTCGGGTAGAGGATTGTCTTCGTTTGGGATGTGCCATTTTCTTATTTTTTTATTTGTTCAACAATTTTTTTTAATTCGTCCCAGCGTGGGTCTGTCTGGGAATCATCTGCTGCTTCTTCAAGCTCTTTGGGGCTAAAAGCATCTATGGTGTCTAACACTTCGGCGAGGTTCTCAGCCTGCGAATTGATACGCTTGGCAGGGTACCGAGAGCACAATCATTTCATAGATGTACTGGGCTACCGAAAGGGTGTGTTCGCCTTGGGGAAGGATAAGCAACTCATCATTATCATCATTGTAGCTATCCCCAAACTTCACCACTAAGTCTAAAGCACCCTCAGTAGGGAGGTCAAAAGGCTCATCGGTGATGTCACAATTGACATTAACAGTGCCTTGGCTTAAGAAGTGTAGTTCCAAGAGGGTACTTTTTCTTCTTTAAGTGTACACTTACTCTCTGGTTCACCTGGTTGAACTCATGATAGTCAAACAACTCAAAAAGTGGTTATCTATCTGATATTCAAAGAGATGTTCTCCGTCTTTTAGTCCTGCAAAGTGAATATCATACGCTTTTTAAGTCGCGTTTTTTTATCTTTCATTCTTATATGCAGTTTGAGGGTGCAAAAGATAGGAATTTTTTTAATTATCCAAAAATAATTGTGGATAAATTTTTAGAGTGTAAAAAAATCTGATATTCTGTGGTAATTTCCTTGACCATCTGTTCGGTGCGCTCCTTGTCGGTATCGCTGAGAAACACCTGAGAGAAGGGAGGGAGGGTAACCATTCGAAGGAGCTGTCCTACACGCTTGCTATCAAGTTTGTCAAAAATATCGTCCAATAGCAGTATAGGAGCGACCTTGGTATGCTCATAGATACTAAGGAATTGGGCAAACTTCAGGGCGATAAGGAAAGATTTCTGTTGGCCTTGGCTGGCGAATTTCTTAACGGGCTGTTCCTCTATGGTAAAGACCAAATCGTCCTTATGTACCCCAATAGTAGTGTATTGGGCAGCCCTGTCTTGGGAGATACTCTGAGAGAGTAACTGCTTGAAATACTGCCCCTCCAGCGGGCTAAGATAGCTAACGCTTACTTGTTCTTTCCCTTGAGAGATGCTCTGGTATTGCTTTTTGGAAAATAGGGAGGAATTCCTCTAAAAAAGCCTTGCGTTCCTTGAAGAGTTCTTGGCCATATAGGGAGAGTTGGTCATCGTAGATGGCTACGGTATCGGGGTCAAAAATATGCCCGTTCGTGCATGAGCTTAAGCAGACTATTGCGCTGGGTGAGGGCTTGGTTGTATCTCAGTAAGGTTTGCAGATAGAGGGGGCGTACCTGAGAGAGCATGCCATCGAGGAACTTGCGCCTGGCTTCGCTGCCCTCGTGAATGAGGTCACGGTCAGAAGGGGAGACCATCACAATAGGGAACGTGCCGATATGCTCGGAGAGTCTGTCATAGAGCTTGCCGTTGCGCTTGACCACTTTTTTTCTGTCCTTTCTTGACGCTACAGACCACTTGTTCCTCTCGCCTCTCTCTAAGGAAAGTACCCTCTATCAGATAAAAAAATCCTCTCCTAAGCGAATGTTGTGTAAAGTGCTCGAAGAAAAAGTAGCTTTTGGTCATTCCTAAGTGGTAAATTGCGTCCAAAGAATTGGTTTTTTCCGATTCCATTGTCGCCCACAAAGCAATTTAGCTGAGGAGAAAAAGAGAACTCTTTGTTTTCTATGTTTTTTTGAAATTCAGTATGTAAAGTCGTTTTAGGTACATCAAAAAAAGGGGCTTACAAAAAAACATGCGCAAATTATTAAAAAAATTCTTGAGAAAAACACCCTCTATTACAAATAAAAATTTTATTTTTTTGCAAAAATCTTTTTTAATGCAAAAAAATTTTATGTCAGTTTACAAGAAGAATAACTATCGTCCAGGCCGACAAACAAAGAAAGAAAGACAACAGGAAGAGGCTGCTAATGAGGTTAGTAGCGAACAATTATCACATGAAAGTACCACTGCGGAGGTCTTCGACACCTTAGACGAAAAAGGCAGGCAAGACTGAGGCATGGGTGATCCAGCATCAGCGTACCATCCTCCTTACAATCGTTGCTGTAGTGGTAGTGGGGTTAGGTTATATGTTTTACAAACAGTTTGTAAGCGAACCTCGCGAGCGAGAAATCTCCGAACAACTCTCTTTTGCTCAGAGTGTATTCAACCAGGCGCTTGATGCCAATACCACTGCTACCCGTGATTCTCTCTTTACCCTTTCGCTCAATGGAGATAAGACCCATGCAGGCTTTTTGAAGATTATCAAGGATCATGGCTCTAGCAAAGCGGGCAATGTGGCTAACTATGCAGCAGGTATGGCTTATCTGCAACTGAACAAATATAAGGAAGCGGTAACCCATTTGGACAAGTTCTCCTCTTCCGATCCGATCCTTAGTGCTTTGGCTTTGGGTAATATAGGAGATGCTTTTGTAGCTCTTAACCAACCTAAAAGATGCTATGGATTATTACAAAAAGGCAATAGATAAGAGCGATAATGCCCTTACGGCACCTATCTATCTAAGTAAGGCAGCACAAGTGGCGCAAGATCAAAAGAACTACAAAGAGGCCTTAACCTATTTGGAACGCATCAAGACTGATTATCCTAACTCTCAAGAGGCAGCTTCTGTAGATGTGCAAATCAGCCAAGTAGAGGCACTTATGAACCTATAATATGGCGACAGAGAACAAGAACTTATCTACCTATGATAAGGCTGCTCTTCCGCAGGTGAAGGGCAAATCTATCGGGGTTATCACCTCTCGATGGAATGGAGAGATTACCGAAAACATGCGCAAGGGAGCCGTAGAGACCCTCTTGGATTGTGGTATATTGCCAGAGGATATCCTTCAGTGGCAGGTGCCAGGCGCCTTTGAACTGGTCAATGGGGCTAAGCGTATGCTCCTTAGCAAAAGTGTAGATGCAATCATTGTCATAGGCTGTGTGATACAAGGGGAGACCAAGCACTTTGACTTCGTCTGCCAAGGGGTGACTCAGGGGATTGCTTACCTGAATGCTACCCAACCTGTTCCTGTGATTTTTTGCTTGCTGACCGATAACACTCTACAACAATCCATAGACAGAAGTGGCGGCAAGCATGGCAATAAGGGCATAGAAGCCGCTATTACAGCTATCCAAATGATTGATTTAGAGAAATAAAGGATAAAGGGTTATAGATAAAAAGGGTTATAGGGTTTTGACTGAATCCTGTAACCCACTTTTTTAATGACCAATGACCAATGACCAATGACTAATGACAAGTGACTAATGGAGATTCACTTAAAATTCAAAACTCAAAATTCAAAACTCATAGAAAAAAATCGTATCTTTGCCCCTGAAAAAGGTAAGGGCGTCTTGCTCTTGGGATTTTTTGGATAGGGGACTTCCCTCTGCCCCCTTGGGGAGGTTTCCATCATAGATATAGAAAAAGAGGGGGAGAGCGATTGAACATTAATTTATTACTAAAAAAAATAAAAAAATGGCTATTATTATTACTGATGACTGTATCAATTGTGGGGCTTGCGAACCTGAATGCCCTAACAATGCTATATACGAGGGCGCTGATGACTGGCGCTATAGCGATGGGACGACCCTTAGAGGGAATATCGTCCTGCCTAATGGAAAAACATGTCAATGCCGATGAGGTGCAAAAGCCCATTAGCGATGACTATTACTATATAGTACCCGACAAATGTACCGAATGCTTGGGCTTCCACGAGGAACCACAGTGTGCCGCCGTATGCCCTGTGGATTGCTGTATTCCCGACGAAAACTGTAAAGAAACCGAGGAAGAACTCTTGCAGAAAAAAAAGCGTTTTTTTACATAATGAATAATGGTTAATGGTTAATGCCAATAATGAATAATGGTTAATGCCAATAATGATTAATGACTTAAGTTTCGCAAGTTATTTTTTTGAATTATAATTAGTTTTGTAATTAATTGTAAATCAATATTCAACAGAACAAACCTCCCCGCCCCTCCAAAGGGGGAGTAAGTACGTTGGAAAAGGATAAATTTGTTAGTCAAAATGAAGAGTTTTTCTATTGTCTAACTCTCTGAAAAATCCACTGTTTAGTAAATCCCCTTTGGAGGGGTAGGGGGAGGTTTTTGAAAAATCAGTGAGTTACAGAGCTTGCGAAACTTAAATTAATCATTAATCATTGCTGGCATTAATCATTAATCATTTCTATCGTGTTATTTTTTTCCTAAAACTATTCTTAGTCTCAAGAAAAATGACGAATATTGCTTGCTAAACGCAGAGAAATAAACAACGCAAAAAAACTATGATAACACACCTTGAAGGTCGCTTGGTGGAGAAAACGCCTACTTATATAGTCATAGACTGTAATGGCGTGGGCTACTGGGTGAACATTTCTTTGAATACTTTCTCGCAACTTCCTGACTCGGAGCGGGTTAAGGTGTATACCTACCTACAGGTGAAGGAAGATGCTCATACTCTTTTTGGCTTCTTTGACAAGAGTGAGAGGGAACTTTTTACCCTGCTTATCTCCGTATCGGGGGTGGGAGCTGCTACGGCACGGGTGATGCTCTCTTCGCTTTCGCCTACACAGTTGCGCAGTGCCATTATCAACAATGAGGTGCGCACTATACAGTCGGCTAAGGGGATAGGGGCTAAGACGGCACAACGTATTATATTGGATCTCAGGGAGAAGGTACTCAAGCTTTCTGAAGATCCTTCCTTACCTACATTACCACAGGGACAACCCCATAAGGAAGAGGCTTTGGCAGCCTTGGAAGTATTGGGCTATCCAAGAAAAACAGCCGAAGGGGTAGTGGGAAAAATCCTCTCACAATGCAGCGAAGAACTTTCTGTAGAACAGCTTATCAAACAAGCCTTAAAACAATTGTAACAAGATGAACGGGAAATTATTTATAAAGTTATTTTTTTCTTTTTCTTCATGCTTCATGCTTTTGAGGCTTTTGCTCAAGAGAAAGATACCACAGAAAAGAAAAAGGATACGATCAAAACCAGTCGCTCCCTGCGCCGTTTGTTATTGAAGGATTCTGATAGAATCTCTCGCAAGTATAAGTACAATGCGGCTTTGGACAAATATGTGTATAGCGAGAAGGTAGGGGAGTATGACATCTCTACCCCTATTTTCCTAACACCCCAAGAGTACGAGAGCCTTGTGATGCGTGAGCGTATGGGCATGTATTTCAGGGAGAAAAGTAGGGCTATGCAGCCTACCGCTCAAGGACAAACACCCAATAATGCCCAGCGGGATTTGCTCCCTGAGTTCTATGTGAAGTCGGAGCTTTTCGAATCTATCTTCGGGGGGAATAATATAGACATTATCCCACAGGGGAATGTTGCCTTTGATTTGGGTTTGCGCTATACCAAGAACGATAACCCTTCTATAAGTCCTGAATATCGCAGTTCCTATGGGATTGATTTTTGACCAGCGTATCAGCTTGGGCATACAAGGGAAGGTAGGTACCCGCCTGTCTATCAATGCGATGTATGACACCCAAGCGACATTTGACTTTCAGAATGTCTTCAAGCTGGAATATACGCCCAACGAGGACGATATAGTACGCAAGGTGGAACTGGGGAATGTGAGTTTGCCACTGAATAGCTCCCTTATCACAGGAGCGCAGAGCCTCTTTGGGGTGAAGACCGAACTCCAGTTTGGCCGTACTACCATAACAGGGGTATTTTTCCGAACAGCGCTCTCAGTCCCAGACAGTTACAGCTCAAGGAGGCGGTACTATGCAGGATTTTGAAATCCGTGCGCTTGACTATGATGAGAATCGCAACTACTTCCTTTCCCAGTTCTTCAGAGACCAGTATGACCGTGCTTTGGAGAACTATCCTTATATACGTAGCAAAGGTGCAAATCGTACGTGTGGAGGTATGGGCAACCAACCGCTCCAATCGTACCTCTAACATTCGTAACATAGTAGCTTTGCAGGACTTAGGGAAGCCAAGGCAGAGAATACCCGTATAGCGGGCAATGCGCCTGTAGGTTTCTTCCGTGGTTCCATAGGGGATAGGCCTACCAATGAGGCCAATAAGTACGACCCTACTCGTATAGATTCTCCTCAATCAGTACTTACCAAGGAGATTCGCGATGTAGCGACTATTCGTTCGGGATTTGGCACTATGTCGTCCTTGGTCAATGAGGGCTTTGACTATGCGGTTTTAGAGAATGCACAAAAAAATTGGAAGAAGGTCGCGACTTCAAGGTTAATAAGCAATTGGGATATATCTCTCTGAGTCAGCGACTTAATAATGATGAAATATTGGCTGTTGCCTACCAATACACCTACGAAGGAAATGTATATCAGGTAGGGGAGTTTGCCAACGATGGGATCTCGGCTACAACCAATGCTTATATAGCGGGTCAGAACAAGATTACCAATAACTGTTTGGTGCTGAAGATGCTCAAGAGTAATCGTTTGGTTACAGGTGATCCCATCTGGAACCTGATGATGAAAAAAACGTATATTCGCTCAATGCGGTGCAGATCAACCCTGATAACTTCCGCATGAACATCTTCTACAATGACCCTTCGCCAGTGAACTATATAGCCCCTGTAGATGAAGCTACTTGGAACAGAGAGCTCACCCGCAAGATACTACTTCAACTCTTTAACTTTGATAGGCTCAATGCTTACAATGACCCTGAAAATGGGGGAGATGGTTTCTTTGACTTTGTCGATGGTATCACCATAGACCCCGAATATGGGAAAATCATCTTCACCAAGGTAGAGCCTTTCGAGAAATACCTCTATGACAAATTGGGCGGGGGCAGTCGCTATAATGACCCTACTGCCTATCAGTCTACTTCTACCGCTTGGAATGCCAACCAAAAAGAAATACGTCTTCCGTTCCTCTATACCGATATAAAGGCTAAGGCCTTGGAGGATGCCGAGCGCAACAAATTTACTCTTAAGGGGCGCTATAAGTCCAAAGGAGGGCGTGGTATTTCCTTGGGTGCCTACAATGTCCCTCGTGGTTCGGTACGTGTAACCGTGGGTGGGCGTATCCTACAGGAGGGTATAGACTATACCGTTAATTACCAACAAGGTACCGTACAGATCATAGACCCAACGATAGAAAACTCCAACTTACCGATACAGGTATCAGTGGAGAATAACCTTATCTTCGGCGGACAGAGCCGCCGCTTTATGGGAGTGAATGTGGAGCATAAGTTCAGTGATAAGTTTGTGGTGGGAACCTCGCTAATCAACATGCACGAGCGCCCCTACACCCGCAAGGCCAATTACGGACAGGAGCCAGTGAATAACACCATTTTTTTGGTTTTTGGAGGAAGCTACTCTACGGAACTGCCTTTCCTTACCCGCTTGCTCAATAAAGTACCCTCCTTGCAGAGCGATGTGGCCTCCAACCTCTCCGTTCGTGGAGAGATGGCTTTCTTGCGCCCTAGCAGCCCTAGCAGTTCCGACTTTGATGGAGAGGCGACGGCTTACTTAGACGACTTTGAGGCCGCACAGACTACAGTGGATATTCGCGGTATGCGTTCGTGGTCATTGGCCAGCACGCCACTGAGGTTTGGTCAAGGTAGCTACCCGAACCAGACCCTCTACGGGAATGCCCCTGAAGATGTGGACAACCTTAAGAACGGCTACGGACGCGCTAAATTGGCTTGGTATAGCATAGACCCTGTTTTCTACGGCAACAACAAGCCAGGCGATGTAAATGCTTCGGAGATTTCTAAGAACAGCACCCGCCGTGTCTATGTCAAGGAAATCTTCCCAGAGCGAGAATTGGCTCAGGGAGACTTGCTGGTACAGAACACATTGGACTTGGCTTACTACCCCAATGCCAAAGGCTCTTACAACAACAACCCACAAGCGATGAGTAGCCTAGCAGCCTCTGACAAGTGGGGAGGGATCATGCGTGGTATCTCGGCTACCAACTTTGAGGAGAACAATATAGAATATATACAATTCTGGGTGCTAGACCCTTATACCTCAGGAGAGTTCACCCCTTCCGCTTCGGGAGAATTGGTGTTCGACTTAGGAAATATCTCCGAGGATATCCTCAAGGACGGCCGCAAGCAGTATGAGAACGGTTTGCCAGGGCTCTCTATACAGTCACCTACCTATACTACCGCTTGGGGAAAACACCTGTATCCCAGTCATTGCTTTATGCTTTTGATAGCAACCAAGAAAACCGCGCCTTGCAGGATATAGGTTTGGACGGACTTACCGATGAGCAGGAACGTGCCATCTATGCCAATAACTTGGTGGATTCGCCTACGGACCCAGCCTTGGACAACTATGAGTATTATCTTTTCCCGCTCAGGTGGGGTGCTTAGCCGATACTATAATTATAATGGTACACAAGGCAACTCCCCAGTGGCTGGCAATAGCCAAGCTGCCTCCCTCAACCCAGATACGGAGGATGTGAACAAGGATAACACCATGAGCACTGTCAATAGCTATTACGAGTACCGCGTGCCTATCCATGGCAATGTACAGCGTACAGACCGCTATGTGAGTGATATCAAGGAAGTATATGCAGAAACCCCTGATGGTCAGCCTGTTTTTGCCCGATGGATACAATATAAGATTCCTATCAAGGACGCCAATCGCCGTGAATACGGTGGCGGGGAGACTTACGCTCAGTAACCCATATCCGTATGTACCTCACAGGCTTTGCCTCCGATGTGGTACTCCGCTTTGGTACTTTGGACTTGGTACGAGGCGACTGGCGACACTATACCAAATCGCTCAAGGACGACCTTTCGGCTCCTGATGCTGGTGCCAGCACCGAAATAGGTTCGGTGAATCTCAGAGAATGGTACTCGTCAGCCGATACCTTACCGTATGCCTCCTGGGGTATATCGCGAGCAAATCAACCAGAACAATACGATTGTCAGCCAAAACGAGCAATCACTTTCCTATACCGTATGCGACTTATCGCCACGCGATGCTCGTGGGGTGTATAAGAACCTCCATGCCGACTTGCGCCAGTACAAGCGTATCAAAATGTTTGTCCATGCCGAGCGCTATAAGAACCAACCCCTTGCCGATGGTGAGTTGGTGGCTTTTCGTTCGCTTGGGTTCAGACCTATCGGAAAACTTCTATCAGGTGGAATTACCATTGCAGGTAACCCCCGCAGGAGCCTACTTGGCCGAAGGTATATGGCCTGCTGCCAATAGCTTTGATATTCCTATGGATGCCCTCACCCAGATGAAGGCTAAAAGGTATCAATAGCGGTAACTTGGCCAACCTTACTTATTATGATGCGGCACTGAACCATATCGCCTCACCTACGACCACTCCTCATGTAATGGGGCAAAACCGCTATGCGATCAAGGGGAATCCCTCCTTGGCCGATGTGCAAATCATCATGGTAGGGGTTAAGAACGCAATGAGCAACCACGTCTGTGGAGAAGTATGGTTCAATGAATTACGTATGGCCGAGCTGGAGAACAAAGGCGGTTGGGCAGGTATTGCCGCTGTGGATCTCAATGCAGCTGACTTTATGGATATGTCTGTTACGGGGAGAAATCAGTACTGTAGGCTTTGGTACTGTAGAGCAGAAGCCTAATGAGCGCAGCCGTGAGGAAGTAAAACAGCTTGATGCTATGATGAATATCAATGCAGGTAAGCTCTTCCCTAAGAAGTGGAATGTACAGATGCCTGTAGGGCTTAACCGTTCTTCCTCTGTGGCTACCCCTGAGTATGACCCTCAGTATGAGGATATCAAGCTCAAAGACCGTATAGCTGCCGCACAGACCCAAGCTCAAAAAGATCTTATCAAAGAACAAGCCGAGGGACTATACCCTAAGGCGTGGTATCAGCCTTATCGGGGTGAAGAAGAACCTCGGTGAAGGCGAAAAAGCCAAAGTGTATTCCATAGAGAACTTTACGCTGAACTATGCCTATAACCAAATGGATCACCATGATTTTGAGATAGAAAGCCAAAGAGAACAAAACGTACGTACAGGGGCGCTCTATGCCCATGCCTTCGAACAGAAGAAATGGGAACCCTTCAAAGGCAACCAGCAGGTAAGCGCCAGCAAGTACCTCAAGTGGCTATCGGAGGTGAATTTCAATTTCTTGCCGAACAATATCTATATAGGGCCTACCATTACTCGTGCCTTTGCGCGTCAGCGTTTCCGTGAGGTGTATCCACTAGGGGTGAATCCTGATAATCAGGTGCCGCTTCCTGAGTTGCAACAGCGCAACTACCTCTTTGATTGGCAATATGGTATCAACTATTCACTGACCAAGTCACTCAAGGTAAGCTATGATGCTACCAATAGCAATATAGTACGTAACTATTACCGCTATAATAATATAGGAGGCGAGAGCTGAACAAGGAACTCACCCTATGGCATGACTTCTGGAATCAGGGAACACCGAACCACTTCATGTCGGCTTTCAAGGTCAATTACGAGTTGCCGTTGGATAAGCTACCCTACTTATCCTTTGTCAAGGCCTCCTATTCCTATACAGGAGACTTTGATTGGCAACGAGGCTCTGAGGCCTTGACCCAAGTGGCGGGACATCAGATCAATAAAGTACAGAATGCCAATACCCACAACCTAACGGCCAATATGACTTTTGACCGCTTCTACTCCTCTTTAGGGGTGAAGAATAAGGGACTTGGCCAGAAATCTACCGGTAAGGATCACCTCTTGCGCTTGGCTACCATGATCAAGCGTATTGGGGAGTAAGCTATACTGAAACCAACGGCTCTATGCTCCCCGGGTATTTGCCACAGGTAGGCTTCTTTGGTACCTCCCAACCTTCGTTGCCGTTTGTTTTCGGTTGGCAAGATGACATTCGCTACGAAGCAGGTCGTCGCGGTTGGCTCACTCGTTTTGATGATTTCAACGAACAGTTTATCCGCTCTACCAATAAGACCCTTAACCTAACGGCCAGTTTGCAGCCCGCCAATGATTTTGCAAATAGATCTGAAGTCCGATCGTGAGTATATAGACAACTTTGAAGAGACCTTCAATGCCGTACCAGGGTATTATAATCCGCTAATAGGCAATACTACGGGGAACTTTTATGATTTCCGATAATATGATATTGACCTCTTTCATGGCATCGGATGAGTATAGCTCTAAGGCCTTTGAGAAGTTCAAGGACAATAGAATCGTCATTGCAAGGCGCTTAGCCGCACAGCGAGGTATCAACCTTTCTGACCCTAACAACCTTGATGCCGATGGCTTCCCTAAGGGCTATGGCAAGAACAACCAATCGGTGCTGATGCCTGCTTTCTATGCCGCTTATACCGGTCGAGATGCCGAAGGGGTAACCTTGGGTGCTTTCCGCAGCTTCCCAATTCCTGCTTGGACAGTACGTTATTCAGGATTGATGCGCCTTGAGAGCTTCAAGAATACTTTCCGCCGCTTCTCCCTCACCCATGGCTATCGTGCCAGCTATGCCTTGAGTGATTTCCGTACCAATCTGGAGTATGTCAAGAATCCAGACCAGTTAGACCAAGGAGGTAATTTCCGCAACGAAAAGCTCTTTACCAATGTGAACCTCGTAGATCAGTTCTCTCCGCTGATTCGTATAGATGCCGAATTGCAGAACTCTCTGAGTGTAATGGGGAAATACGTCGGGACCGCACCATCTCTATCAGCTTGGATAACAACTATCTCACCGAGCTTATGCGCCGAGAATACCGATTGGGCTTGGGTTATCGTATCAAGGATATCAGCTTTGCCTCCCGCTTCAATGGGCACGATGTGATTATCAAGAGTGACCTGAACCTCAAGGCCGATATTGCCCTACGTCGTGACTTTACCGTGATCCGCAATATGGAGCTTAACGACAACCAAGTAACCAACGGGCAAACCTCTTGGCTCGGTCGCTTCACGGCAGATTACTCGTTCTCTAAGAACCTGTCAGGAATCTTCTATTTTTGATTATTCCTTCTCTAAATACGCCATCTCTACCTCTTTCCCAATGACAACCATACGTACAGGGGATTACAGTGAGATATACGTTTAATTAGTGACAAGTGACTAATGATAAATACAAATCAATAGTTGAAAAAAATATTTGTATAATCTAATTCGTTAAGACGCAATAAATTGCGTCTCTACGGATGACTACGCTAATCAGTAGTTGTCTTGGCTAGCGTCTGTGTAGAGACGCAATTTATTGCGTCTTAGGCAGTTAGCGAATAGTGTTTTAACTATTGATTTGCATCTATAATTCTCAAGGATATGAAAAAAATATTAATGACTATATCGTTTGCTGCTCTTACCATAGCAGGCGCTAACGCACAAGTAAAATTTGGCGTTCGTGCAGGGCTTAACCTTGCTGATGTAGCTTCTAAAACAGATGGTGTAAAAGATGAGACAAAAATTCGTACTTCCTTCCATTTAGGAGGTTTGGCAGAATTTGCCTTTAACGATGTCGTTCTTATGGAGGCAGGTCTTACTTATTCTAACCAAGGGTATAAGGCTAAAGAAGGTAACGATAAGGATATGCAATACACCCTTAACCTTCCTATATGGGTTAAGTATGATTTTGCAGGCTTCCGTCCTAAAAGCAGGACTCTATGCAGGTTATATTGTTGAGCGTAAAAGCAGAATGGGGAGGTAGGACAGTAATAAGAGATAGAGGTGCTTACAACTACTTTTGACTATGGTATCAGCTTAGGAGCAGAATACAACTTGCCTAACAATGGTTTGTTCTTTGAGGCTTCTTACAACTGGGGATTAGCTAATTTGGATAAAAAAATGGAGACGCTAAGAATTATACCAACAACCGTGTAATCCAAATAGGGATAGGGTATAAGTTCTAATTCTTTATTGGGAAGAGAAAAAGTGACTTTGGCACGGTTTTTTGAAACATTAGTGTCAGTTAATCAGGAATTGAAATATAGCCAATAGTATTAACCCTATATTTCTAAAAATCCTATAATACTTAAAAATAATGAAAAAAATTTTTAATGACTGTAGCGTTTGCAGCCCTTGCCATAGCAGGAGCTAACGCACAAACAAAGTTTGGAGTTCGCGCCGGACTTAACCTAGCTGATGTAGCTCTTAAATCAGGGGATGTAAAGCAAGAATCTAAAATTCGCCCTGCTTTCTATGTAGGAGGTTTGGCAGAATTTGCCTTTAACGATGTAGTCCTTATGGATGCAGGTCTTACTTACTCTAACCAAGGAGCTAAAGCCAAAGAAGGAGATGGATCTCTTGTACAACACGCCCTTAACCTTCCTGTATGGTTCAAGTACGACTTTGCTGGTTTCCGTCCTAAAGCAGGGCTTTATGCAGGTTATATCCTTAGCCAACAAACTAAAGCGGAAGGTAAGACAGAAACTGTAAAGAGTGATGATTACAACCATTTTGACTATGGTATTGGCTTAGGAGCGGAATATAACTTGCCAAACAATGGTTTGTTCTTTGAAGCTTCTTATAACTGGGGCTTGGCGAATCTTCAAAAAAATGGAGACTCCAAAAAAACTATGCTAACAATCGTGTAATCCAAGTAGGGTAGGGGTATAAGTTCTAATATCCCCTAACCCCCGAAGAGGGCAGAAATACAAGAAGCCGTTCCTGATTTTTTTGGAACGGCTTCTCTTTGTAATATAAAAAAACTAATACCCTTACTATTGTTGGAAAGTATTGTTGTCTCTATTGATATCAGTGGTGATATTATAGGGGTCAATCACTACTTTTTTTGTATATTTTTCAAAAGGAATAGCTACCTCAAAGCTATAGGTAGGATAAGCCCAACCCCAAGCAGGAAGCACTTTTTCGCTCATAGCTATAAGGGTTTTCCTTTTTCACCAAATTGCATACGTAGCGGAATGTAATAATAATGCGTATTACCACTCTTATCTACTACAAATACATCGGCAGGTAGGGGCATACGATCCACGCGGCGTAGGGTGATTTGAGTTTGTTGTCCCTTAGCTTCCACTTTCTCTACTGCATAATCCACATGATCAGGGGTTTGCATGAACTCATTGAGGTACCAATCCAATTGCATGCCTGAAACCTCTTCTGCACAACGGATAAAGTCATGAGGTTGTGGGTGCTTGAAAGGCAAATCTCTTGTAATAAAGCTGGAGGGTTTTCTCTACATTCTTTTTCTCCTATGATATATTCCAATTGGCGGAGGAAAAGTGCCCCCTTCACATAAGCGGTAATCGAATAAGCATAATTGGTATTGAAGCGGTCGGAGTGATGGGTAGGAGTTTCTTCAAACTTAGACTTGACATACCTATCATAAGACCTATAAAAAGCTAGTGAAAGGTGCCACTCCAGTGATACGGCTCAAGGCTAAGTCCTGAATATAAGAGGTAAAGCCTTCGTCCAACCATGGGTAATGTGTCTCGTCAGAGGCCAAAAATGTGCTGGAACCAAGCGTGACCCTAACTCATGTACGGCAGTGCTAAGAAGACTTTCGTATGCCTCTTCTCCCTCTATAAGGGTACACATGGCGTATTCCATACCTCCATCACCTCCTTGGATAAAAGGAGTACTGGCGCCAAGGATATTTGCCGACAAACTTATTATAGAAGTCAAAGGTCTTGAGCATATCGGGCTGGATACGCTTCCACACTTCTGGGTATTTCTTGTATAAGAAGTGTAGGGTGATGCCATTGCCTGCGTCATGCTTGTCATGGATAAACTGAGGGTCAGCCGCCCAAGTAAAAATCATGTACCTGAGGTGCATAGAAGTGCCAAGTACGGGTTTTGCCCTTTACTTTGGGAACCTTTACTCCAGTATCTTCGTAGCCAAAACCAATCTCATTGTTGTTCTGCAAGTAGCCAGAGCCACCTACGATATAGTCCTTATCAAGGGTGATTTTTTTACATCAAAAATTGCCCCCATACGCCATAGAACTCACGAGCGATATATTCGGTAGTATCCCAGCCGCGGTAGTCGTATTCGGCTATTTTTAGGATACCATTGGCTCATGGAGAGCGCCACTCCATCAGGACTGTTTCTACCAGTACGGCGAATCATCACAGGCGCCTGACCAGCAAAGTCCAATCGGAAAGTAGTACTCTTGTGAGGAGGGAGGGGCTTGCCCAACTCCACCTTTAGAATAGTTCCCTCGGTGTGATACTTAACAGGGGAGCCATCTTGGGTAAGGTTACTTACTTTTAGATAACCAATCTCATCGGGCTTAAGGGAGGCGATACGGCTCTCATATTGGGGATTTTCCTTGCTGGATTTGTTAATTGCCATACGACTATCAGGGTCGCGGATAGTCTTAAGGCGGGCGTCCATCTCGCTATCGGGTTGGAAAGCATTTAGGAAAAGATGATAGAAAACCACCTTGAGCGTATCAGGGGAATTGTTCGTGTAGGTGAGTTCTTGTTTTCCTGTGTATTGGTAGTTTTTTACGTCCATATTGACCTCCATTTTGTAGTCTACATGTTGTTGCCAATAGGGAGCGTTTTGCCCTTGGAGGGTACCAATGGAAGAAAGCACCACAAGGGAGAGCATGCGTTGGTAATTCATCACTTATACAGTTTTGTAATTATGGATACAAAGTTACGAATTTTTATAGCACATTTTAAAGTGAAAAATAAAAAAACTTGAGGGTGTATATGTGATTTTTCCTTACTTTTTGTACTCTCTTATCTTGTAAAAACATTCTAATGGAACTGAACCTTACCCGCCCGATTTGTTTCTTTTGATTTAGAGACCACAGGCACCGATGTATCCCGCGATCGTATCGTAGAAATCTCTGTACTTAAGGTATATCCTAACGGCAATAGAGAGAGTAAAACATGGCTGGTGAATCCTACCGTACCCATTCCGCCTGCCTCTACCGATATTCATGGGATCAGCGATGCTATGGTCGCCCAAGCCCCGACCTTCAAGGAGCTGGCCAAGCAGATACATACGATGATCAAAGACTCCGATTTAGCGGGCTATAACTCCGATCGCTTTGATATACCCCTACTGGCCGAGGAGCTATTACGTGCAGGGGTAGATTTTGACCTCAAGAACCGCGTAACGGTAGATGTGCAGACGATTTTTTTCACAAAATGGAACAGCGTACCCTCTCGGCCGCTTATAAGTTCTATTGTAAGAAATCCTTGGACAATGCCCACTCTGCCGAGGCCGACACTACAGCTACCTATGAGATTCTCAAGGCACAACTCGATACCTATGCCGATACCCTGCCCAATGACATCAAGCAGCTCAGTGACTTCACTACTCGCAAACAAGTAGCTGATTTTGCGGGCTTTATTGCCTATAATGAAAAAGGAGAAGAGATATTTACCTTTGGCAAACACAAAGGGCGCAAGGTAGAGGAGATTCTGGAGGAAGAACCAGGCTATTTTGGCTGGATGCTCAATGCGGATTTCCCACTCTATACCAAGAAAGTACTCACAGCGATCCGACTTAGGAAAATGGGGCAATGATTAATGATTAATGATTAATGCCACTAATCAATAGTTGAAATTTACTCGCTAACTTTCTAAGACACAATGGATCAATTAGATTATACGAGAATTTTTAATCCTTGATTTGCAAGGCAAATAAAAAACCGCTCCTTTTTGAGGAGCGGTTTTTCTTAATTTCTATAAAGAAAAAAACTAATTCTTAGAAATAAAGGTTTAGGAGTACAGAAGCAGTTCCGAAACCAGATTTTTGCAGTTCCTCCATTAACTTCAGAGTTACCGATGCCAAAAACCAAATTTGCTAGTTTCAGAAGCACCTTCTCCTGATTTTTTTCATAGCTGATAGTTACAGGAAAGTGTATTGAGCACCTAGACCTACTTTAGGGAAGATAAAATATTCGGCTCCAGCAAAGGCTTGTGCTCCTACTAAGAAGTTGAAAGCATTCTTTTGAGGAATACCGAACCCTAAAAGTCCATCAACTCCATAGAATCCTTTGAAGACGAGTAACTCCTTTTCTCCATTCTTTACCATAACCAACTAGAAGTCCGAATGCAGTAGTTGCATCTTGATCTTTTTGTTTTTAGAATAAGAGAAAAGCAAGTTAGCAGTATAACGATCTGCCTTGTTATCTTCAGTAAAGTTCTTACCTACAAAAGTAACTGAGTTAGCGAACCCAGGAAGTTTTGCTGCCTCGTTTTTATCAAAAAGCAACAGAGTTACCAGTGCTTCCATTGAAAGCATTTCCTACGAAGCTCAATGCACTGTTAGCACTGAATCCAATAGACCAATCACCTTGTTTTTGGTAAGTAGTTTTCTCCTTTAGAAGAAGTAAGTTCTTGAGCATTGGCAACGCTAAATGCAAATACAGCTAAAAGCTGATAAAAAGAATTTTTTTCATCTTAAATGTATTTAAATTACGGGGCAAAGATATGTTTTTTGAAAGGAAAAGAAAAATACAATATCTTTTTGTAGCTTTTATGGGTAATATATTTGTTTTCAAAGAGTTGTGATGGGAGGGATTTAAGAAAACAATAACAGAGATCGGTTATTAGAACTGATAACTGACTTCTGATAATAGACTACTGATTATAGCTAATTTATAAAGAGTATAAATAACGAAATATGGCTGTTAAAAAGTCGGTTTCCATACTAATTAATTCAAAAAAAATAATACTTTTTGCACGACTTTTTAAGAAACTAACTAATTTATATCCTATGTCAAGCGACATCCGTATTCGAAAAGGATTGGATATTCAGCTGAAAGGAAAAAGCTGATGCCATTACGAAACCTGCTCCACTGGCGGCTGTGTATGGTATTAAGCCTGCTGAATTCCACCGCGTCATCCCTAAGCTCATCGCACGCGAAGGGGCAACACTCAAAGCCGGAGACGCCGTTTTCTACGACAAAAGAGATGAAAGGGTACTCTTCCCTTCTCCCGTTAGTGGTACTATCACGGAGATTATCCGTGGAGAACGCCGTAAAATTCTGGAAATCAGAATTACTCCCGATGCTACTCAGTCTTTCCAAGACTTTGGAAAGAAGGAGATAAACTCACTCTCACCAGAGCAAATCAAGGAACACTTGCTTGAGTCAGGTGCTTGGCCGCTCATTAAGCAACGTCCGTACGACGTGATTGCTAGCCCTGACAGCCAGCCTAAGGAGATTTTCATCTCGGCTTGCAAGACCAATCCGCTAGCCCCTGATTATGACTATGTACTCAAGGGCAAGGAAAAGGAATTGCAAGTGGCTCTTACTGCCCTTTCCAAACTTACCACTGGTAAGGTGCATGTCTCTGTCTTCAAGGACAGTTCTCTTTCTCCTTTCCGCAGTCTTAAGGATATCGTATTGCACAACGTCTCAGGACCACACCCAGCAGGTAATGTCAGCACCCAAATTGCGAAAATTAGCCCTATCAACAAGGGAGAAGTAGTATGGGTAGTTGCTCCTCAGGACTTGGTAGTCATAGGCGAGCTTTTCCTTACAGGACACCTAAACCTTACCCGTACAGTAGCGCTTACAGGGGCTTCCATGGAAAATCCTCACTATGTAACAGCTATTGCAGGGGCACAAATCAAGAGTGTAGTAGGAGCAGGGGTAAAAGATCCTGCCGCTACCCGTATCATCAGTGGAGATGTGCTTACCGGTCGAAAGGTGTGTGAAAACACTTACTTAGGCTTCTATGATGATCAGATTACAGCCATTCCAGAAGGTAATGACTACGACCTATTGGGTTGGGCAAAACCAATCTCTAACAAGATTTCCCTTACCCGTGCTTTGACCTTCTCTTGGCTACACCCAGATAAGGAATACAACCTCAACACCAATACCAACGGGGAGCAACGCGCCTTTGTAGTGACAGGTATGTATGAGGAGGTATTCCCACTAGATATTTACCCTATGCAACTGCTCAAAAGCCTGCTTGTATAAGGATTTGGACGAATTGGAAAAACTTAGGCGCTTATGAAGTAGCCCCTGAGGATTTTTGCCTTGACCGAGTTTGTATGTGTGTCCAAACAGCCACACCAGCAAATCATCAGAGACGGTTTGGATCTTATGATGGACGAATTGGGATAAAAGTATAGCATAATGGCCAGACCCACAACGAAGCAAGATTTAGAGGCTTTTAGCCAAAGAAAAACTACCAAAAGTTAGTTTCTTTGATAGAAGCACTATCAGACAAAGAGCGAGAAAAAGCATTTCCGGAAGGTACTATGAATAGGAATATTCGTGATGTCATAGGTCACTTGTATCATTGGCATTTATTATTCTTAAACTGGTACGAGGTAGGGATGCGAGGTGAGAAACCCAAAATACCCAAAGAAGGCTATACTTTTTCTGACACCCCTAAGCTCAACCGAGAAATATGGGAGCAGTGTCAAGGAGTGTCACTTACTGAGATACGCTCACTTTTTGAAACCACTCATAACAAAGTGTTTCAACTTATACAGAAACACACAGATGAGGAGCTTTTCACTAAGAAAAAAAGTATCACTGGACGGGGAGTACATCTTTAGGCTCTTACTTAGTTTCAGCAACATCAAGTCATTATGATTGGGCTTTAAAACTAATTCGCAAATCCATAAAAAAAGAAATAACTAACTTATTCATAGTAAAATGAGTTTAAAAAGTAAATTACATACACTAAAAGAAAAAGTATAAAGGGAGACCAAGTGAGAACGACCTTCAATGCGCTCCACACTTTCCTTTATACGCCTAATGAGGTAACCCATGGGGGTACCCACATTAAGGCAGCAGACGACCTAAAGCGGACTATGAACACCGTGATTATGGCGCTGATTCCCTGCTTGATTTTTGGTATTTTCAATGCAGGATACCAACACCAAGTGGCTTTTGGTACGCTAGAACCCTCAGGCAGGTATGTCCTTTTTCAGTGGAGACTTCTGGAGTGGGGCAAACTTCTGTATAGGTGCGATGAAAGTACTTCCCTTGGTAATTGTTTCCTACCTTGTAGGTTTGGGAATTGAGTTCGTTTTTGCAACCATTCGCAAGCACGAAGTAGAGGAAGGTTATCTAGTAACAGGGATGCTTGTTCCCCTTATCGTACCTATAGACATTCCTCTTTGGATGCTTGCTGTAGCAGTAGCTTTCGGAGTAATTATTGGTAAGGAAGTATTCGGTGGTACAGGTATGAATATCCTAAACCCTGCCCTTACAATCCGTGCCTTCCTATTCTTCGCTTATCCTACTTATATGACAGGAGACAAGGTATGGGTAGAAGGTGCTTTAGGTAGAGCCAAAGGAAATTGCAGGTGGCGCACAACTTGATGCTGTATCAGGAGAGACTATCTTAGGAAACTTAGCCCAAGGGCAGACAGGTACTTACCAGCTATCTGACCTCTTCTATGGGTTTATCCCAGGTTCGGTAGGGGAGACCTCTACACTGCTTATCCTCTTAGGTGCTTTGTTCCTTATCTATACCAAGATTGCTTCTTGGCGTATTATCCTCAGTACCTTTGTAGGGGCTTTTGTAATGGGAAGTATCTTTAACTGCTTGGCACCAAGTATGGAAGGTACTCAGTTCTACGCTTTGTGGAGCTTACCAGCTTATGAACACTTGCTTATCGGAGGTTTGGCCTTTGGGGCAGTATTTATGGCTACCGATCCAGTAACGGCTGCACAGACCAACACAGGGAAATACATTTACGGCTTCTTCGCAGGCTTCTTTGCCATTATGATACGTTGCTTCAACCCAGCTTATCCAGAAGGGGTGATGCTCGCTATCTTGCTGATGAACGTATTGGCTCAACTATAGACCACTTTGTGGTACAGGCCAATGTGTCTCGCCGTAAAAAAACGCTTAAAACTAACTACTAAAAACCGCATAATTATGGCAGTCAAGACAGAAAGTAATTCATATACAGTGATTTTTCGCCATTGTCATGGTGGTAATCGTAGGGGCTTTGCTAGCGGGAATTTCTTCCGCACTTAGCGGCCAGATCAGTGAAAACAAGAAATTGGAGAAAAAGCAAAATATCCTTTATGCCATGGGGGTGAATCATAACGAAGGCGCCCTTGGGGAAGGTAAAGTAGTTTTCCTCACTACCGCAGAGGCCAATACTGAGTTTGACAAATATGTAAAGGCACAGTACCTTATAGATCCTCAGAGCAATACTGCTAAGGAAGTAAAAGGAGCTGAAGACCTTATCAACTTCAACGGACACCGCCCAGGACTTCCCCTCTATGTAGGAGAGAAAGACGGAAAGACCCTCTATATCATTCCTGTAAATGGGCGTGGATTGTGGGATGCTATCTGGGGCTATATAGCCGTAGATAAGGACTTTGTGATACAAGGGGTGTTCTTTGACCACAAGGGAGAAACAGCAGGTCTGGGAGCCAATATCAAGGAACGTTTCTTCATGGATGACTTCATAGGAGAGCATGTCTTGGATGCCAATGGTGCCTTCCAGAGTGTTCAGATCTCAAAGAGCAACGCAGACCCAGAAAATAAACGTAAAGAGGACGGAAAGGTAGATGCTATCGCTGGAGCCACCCTTACCGGAAACGGAGTAGCAGAGATGATCGCACACGGACTTTCCCCTTATGTAGCCTATATTAAAAGTTTAAACCAATAAGACTATGGGACTAACAAAAAAGATATTAAATTAGTAACTGATCCCCTATGGGATAATAACCCCGTAACGGTACAGGTATTGGGGATCTGCTCCGCGCTGGCCATTACCGCACAGCTCAAAGCGGCAATCGTGATGAGCCTTTCCTTTACCTTCGTATTGGCCATGGGGAATGTAGCCATTTCTTTGCTTAGAAATGTGATACCACCTAAGATTCGTATCATCGCCCAGCTCATCGTAGCGGCTGCCTTGGTAATTGTGGTGGATTTCGTGCTCAAAGCCTATGTATATGACCCTAAGCAAACAGCTATCGGTATATGTGGGGCTTATCATCACCAACTGTATTTTGATGGGACGTTTTGAGGCTTTTGCCTTGAGGGAATCCTCCAGGGAAGTCTTTCCTTGACGCTCTTGGAAACGCAGGAGGGTACTCTATCGCCTTGCTTATCGTAGCATTCTTCAGAGAACTCTTAGGTTCTGGTACTATACTTGGTTTCCAAGTATTAGGCGACCCTATCAAGAAGACAGGAGTGTATGCCTTGGGTTATGAAAACAACGGCTTTATGCTTTTTGGCCCCTATGGCCTTGGTAACCTATGGTATTGTAGTATGGGTACAGCGTTCACGTAACAAAGCCCTTATAGAAGAAGGTCATTAATCACTTAAAACGAAAAGAAAATGTTAGAATATTTAACACTGATATTTAAATCTATATTCTCAGAGAATATGGTTTTCGCTACCTTCTTGGGTATGTGTTCGTTCTTGGCGGTATCCAAAAAGGTATCTACCGCTATAGGCTTGGGAGCGGCTGTAGTTTTCGTACAAACTCTTACCGTGCCTATGAACTACTTGCTTAACCAGTATATTCTCAAAGAAGGTGCCTTATCATGGCTCGGAGCGGAATATGCCTCTTATGACTTGAGCTTCCTCACTTATATCCTCTTTATTGCAACGGTAGCTACCATGGTACAGTTGGTTGAGATTATCGTAGAGAAGTTCTCTCCTTCCTTGTATAATTCCTTGGGTATCTTCTTACCCCTTATTGCCGTGAACTGTGCGATCTTAGGAGGATCACTCTTTATGCAATCTCGTGAGGAAACTATCCACTCCTTTGGATTATCTGTAGCCTATGGATTCAGTTCAGGATTGGGTTGGGCTATTGCAATCTTGGCTTTGGCTGCCATTCGTGAGAAAAATACGTTACTCTCATGTACCAGCACCTTTGCGAGGCTTAGGGATTACCTTCATCACCACAGGGCTTATGGCCATTGGTTTTATGAGCTTTTGGTGGTATGCTCACCGGTGGTAGCAGCAAGAAGGAAGAACCTAAGAAAGAGACTACAACCGTTCAACAAGAAGTAAAAACTGATAAATTAGCCAATAACACAAAAAGACTTAAGTAATGATTTTTAGCAAGTGAAATATTAACAACTATTACGGTAACGGTGGTAGGATTATTAGTGATAATCCTCTTGTTAGTGGCGATTTTGCTTTATGTAAAACAAAAACTAACCCCATCGAGGGCCAGTGAAGATTACCATCAATAATGAAAAGGTAATAGAAGTTCCCCATAGGTGGTTCCTTGCTCTCTACCTTGGGTAACGAGAAGATCTTCCTCCCATCTGCTTGTGGGGGTAAGGGATCTTGCTTGCAGTGCGAATGCCACGTGTATGAGGGTGGGGAGAAGCACTCCCTACTGAAAATCCCTCACTTTACCAAAAAAGAACTCAAAGAGGGTGTACGCCTCGCCTGCCAAGTGAAGGTAAAACAAGATATGAAAATCGGGGTGCCTGAACAGGTCTTCGGTATCAAGAAGTGGGAAGCAACTGTAGTGAGAAACTACAATGTGGCCTCCTTCATCAAAGAGTTTGTAGTGGAAATCCCAGAAGATATGGACTACAAACCAGGGGGATATATCCAGATAGAAATCCCTCCTTGTGAGGTAAAATACTCCGATATTGATATCACTGCACACCCAGTAGAACACCCAGGTGAGCCTGAGAAGTTCAAGATGGAATGGGATAAGTTCAAGCTATGGCCACTGGTGATGAAAAACCCAGAACCAGCAGAGCGTGCTTACTCTATGGCCTCTTACCCTGCGGAAGGACGCGAAATCATGCTTAACGTACGTATCGCCACTCCTCCTTTTGACAGAGCTAAAGGCGGCTGGATGGATGTAAATCCAGGGGTAGCCTCTTCTTACATCTTCTCTCGTAAGCCAGGAGACAAGGTAACCATTTCAGGGCCTTATGGAGAGTTCTTTATCAATGACTCCGATGCTGAGATGTTGTATGTAGGTGGAGGAGCAGGTATGGCGCCTATGCGTTCGCACCTATACCACTTGTTCAAAACCTTAAAGACAAAACGTACCGTAACTTACTGGTATGGAGGTCGTTCTAAGCGTGAGTTGTTCTATATAGAGCACTTCCGTGAGCTAGAGCGTGAGTTCCCTAACTTCAAGTTCTTTATCGTGCTTTCTGAACCACTACCAGAAGACAACTGGAAAGTGAAGAAAGACATCAATGACAAAGAAGGTGATGGTTTCTTAGGATTTGTTCACAACGCTGTAATAGAACAATACTTGAGCAAACACGAAGCACCAGAAGATATAGAATTGTACTTCTGTGGTCCTCCGATGATGAACAAGGCCGTTCAGAAAATGGGACAAGACTTCGGTATGCCTGACGAAAACATTCGTTTTGATGACTTTGGAGGTTAAAACTATTTTTTCATAATAAAAAAATCCGACTCAGCAATGGGTCGGATTTTTTTGCATTATTCAAGTTAGAATTTGCCTGTTATATCAGAGATATTGAACTTGCCATTGATCTCTTGAATATCAATTTTTTTCCATTGAGGATATCAAAGAAGAAATCTCGAATATTTTCTATAGTCAGCAGGGAGGGTTCCCCCTCTTTGTTAGGGCCTAAGTCATAGGTTTTGAGCAATTGACTTCCGAGGCTGGCAGCCGTAAGGAGGAAATGGTTTTGGAACTTATCGGTATCAAGTAGGTCAGCCGCCAATACCTTACCAATTACGGTATAGCTACGTAGTGTTTTCTGTATATCCTGATCGGAGAGGGAGGACTTGACCTCATCGGTCTGAATATCCATAGCTATTTTTCCAGAGTTAGGTGCTTGTTCGAGTCCCCTGTATAGAGCGCCGAGGTCGGCTAGGCTTAGGTTATAAAGTCTCGTATCAGCAGTGGTAAGCATCTTTTCTATAGAAAAAGCACTAGGGAGCAACAGGTATAACAGCCCTTCTACTCGTACCGAAGGAGCATTGAAAGTGCCTACAATACAGTTCTTTAACTCTATCTGTTGGGTAGAGAATACCCCGCCACATACAACAGAGTTTTCCAAGATAACCTCATCAGCATAGATACTTCCTGCCACAAAAGCATTGTAGAGGGTGACACTCTTGGCATTGATATCCGAGTGGAAAACAGGTTTAACTAGGGAGGCTCTTGATACGATAGAGTTGGCTGACCCTACACTCTTCTTAAAGGTAATATCCCTTGGGCTTCACTATTGACATAGAGTTCCAGCTGGGTGAATACTGCACCTTGTATTTCGAGATTTCCGTTTTGTATTTCCAGCTTATGAGCAAAGACAGGTCCTTCGATAATTGTATTGCCTTGTACGGTAATGGTACGGGTGAGTTCGGCTACTTTTTCAGGAAGGATACTTCCTTTGACTAAGTTATCTTTTAGCTGTATATTACTCTCATTGAAACGAATTTCTTTTTAGTTCATTCATGATTATAGGCTTTTTATATGATTGAAATTTAGTAATTTGAGGATATGTTCTCTTACGCGAGAAGTATGGGTATCCCCTTGATTGTATTTCTGGTTAAGTTCGGCGTTAAAATACCTACTTATCTGTCCGCTTTCTTCTTTAGGGAGGTTGTCCCAAGCCTTTTTCTTCGAAAAGAACTAAGCAGTTCGTTAGGGGTTACCTCAGAGAGTAGCTGGGAGGGATATACTTTTTTTATCGATTTGATTATTATCTCCTTGAGTTTCCACAAAGCATACTGGAGCATATCGAGTTCCTTGTGTCGCTTCCTCAAGCATATTCTTATCGATAGTCTCCTCTAATCTTTTTTGTTTCCATAGGAAAGTATTGGCTTTTCCCAAAGAATCGAAAGCTCTTTTTGGTAATAGAGGCACTGATACGAGCTTGCAAGTCCGCCCCTTCGCTTGCAAATACGGTAGCAGTCGAAGCTAAGTCATTACCTATGGTACGGCTTTGTTGGTCATCACTTTGTTGCTTGAAAAGGAAGATGGGCTTATCCAACTGTTGGATACGGTTGGACAACTCTTGATTGAGGTCATTGAATATCTTCTGATAACGATTAGCGATATTATGGTAATCTCGCTCCATCTGTTTTTGTTTTTCCACACAGCGTTTACCCAATTCGCGTAGGTGCAAGAGAGTAGCCTCGATTCGGGTATTGAGTTGCATGATCTGCTGGTCAATTTCCAAGCGGATAGTATTGAAAAACCATTGATAATAGTACTACCTACTTTTTGAGCATTTTTGTCGATGGCCACGATCTGAGCCGCTTCGGTAGCTGTCACCGAGGAGGTCAGTCCATTGACCGTATGAGTACAATCCACGACACTCTCATCGAAGGAGCGTATCCACTTCTATATTCACATGTACCGTTTCGGTAGCGGTGCCACTATAGGTTCTAACTCCTCCCGTCTTGGAAGGGGGATAACTTACGGTTCCCCGAATATGAAATTCTTATATCCTTACTAAATGTTCTAGTGTAACTCATAAGTTATTGATTTTTTTAATAGTTTGAAAAGGGTTGTTAGCAAAATAGTTTTTTGTGCGAGTTCCTTTACCCGATCAGGGGCAGTGGAGGCAGCAATAAGTTTGCTAAATTCACTCTTTATTTCCTTATCGTTTTTGGGTTTGTTTTTCCCATTGGAGGGATTCGAGCTGTTGGTTTAGGGTGTTGCGTACAGCACTCTGAGCGGGGGCACTTAGGAGGGATTCGCAAATGAAGATATCGAGGTTTTTGGTATCGAACTTATCGAAATTGCATTCGCTAATAAGTACAGGTATAGCCAAGGATTCTGTCTGTGCACGGTTGTGGGTTAGGAGTACCTTATCGGTAAGTTTCTTCTGCTGGAGAGAAGCCGAAAGGAAGGCACTCATGGAAGCTATTACTTTGGCCCCTCGGTTTTTGATATTAGAAGCTAGAATTTTTTGGCTATCGGCCAAGGATTCCACTTGAGCGACAGGAACGGTAGCGGTAAGGTATTTGGTTCTGTTGGAGACACGCTCCACTTCGCGTACAGCAAAATCGATGGTTGGTTTATCCAGTTCGAAGACACGCTGGCGTAGGTTTTGGTTCAGTCCGTTGAAGAGCCTCATGTAGCGGTTACAGATCATGTTGTAATCACGTTCCATACGAGTACGGATAGCCAAGAGCTGTTTGCGCTGAGCATTGAGCTGCATAAGGTAGGAATCCACCTGACTCTGTAGGGGAGGCTATTTTTGGGATATTTGCGAACGCATCATGGTATAGAACCCTTTGTTGACGTTGCTACATACCTGATCAGCAGCTTTTTGTTCGGCTAAAACTACAGCAGTCTGCATGGCTACTACAGCAGCTGTAGTACCTTTGATATGATTGGAGATGGAGTTCATCTCGTGAGCCATAGGCTTTGTATCCAGTAAACAATCTATATGTGCCATATTTTCAGCGGTTTAAGCGTTAGTAATAGTTTCTTCGGTCTCTTGGGCTTCCTTGAGGTCTTCCAGTGCATTTTTTTAGCAATAACAGGAAGGTTGAGCGAAATATGTTCGAAGGTAATTTCCTCTACATTTTGGCGCAGGGGCAGCTCAGAAGTTTTGGCAAATAGCGGATTGACAAGGGCGAGCGGTTTGCGACGTTCGTCCAAGAAGCGTACTTCATCGGTAGCTACTGCAATTTCGTTGGAATGGCCATCGCGCAATTTGGCATCGTAGTATTCCACATGTCCGAATTTTTTTCGGCTTTTTGGTCGATATCCTCTTTGAGGCGATCCATATAGTCCTCGAAATCAGTTTGTACTTTGGCAAACTCCTGTGATTGTAGGGTGAAGGCGGAAATAGTTTCAGCGGAATTATCTGTTACATTGACAATGGTAGTGTCCAGATTGTTATCATTGGACTGAACCATACTATCTTCAGTACGTTGTAGGCTAGTCAAGGCATTGTAGGCGGCTACATATTCACGGAGACTTTCCTGCATAAGGTTGATAATATCAGAGCTTTCGGCACGGCTTGCCCTATAGAAGGCCTCTACATCCTGATGCCACTTATTGAGGTAGCTCATTTTTTGGTCTTTGATATGGTTGTATATCTTAAGGCGCTCTATGCGGTTCTCCTGCATAAGATTTTGTACTATGGGAGCGACGATCTCCTCGTAGATTTGGTGAACTCCGAAGGGCATATGAGTGGTACTACCATCCTCGGCTGTCCACATACCTGTAAGCAGGGTTGTAGTGTACACGTGAACTTGGCTTGAGCTGGAAAGGCTGATAACCCTGCATAGAATCGCTATAGTCGAATTTTTCCTGACGGATACGCTCAATCTCCTCATGTTCTAAAATAGGCGAATAGTGGTTGTAGGGAGACTTAAGAATTTGGTATAGTATTCTATTGGATTCATTGATCACCTTATCGGTTGAGGCTACCTTAAGGGCGGAGATAGCCTGTACAGAATTGGCCATGGTCATCATTAGGCTCTTGAGGACTTCCTCGAATTGTTGTGTTTTGGTAGAAAGCGAATCTTTTAATTTGTTGATTTCCTGGAATTTGTTTACGCTCTGAGTGTATTTTTTTCCTTATTGAATACCTCGATAACAGGCAGGGCTGTTATAAAGTTGTATAAAGTTCTTTTTAAATTACTATTTTTTGCACTCCAATAAAATGTAAAAAGTCTATGACACTGATAGAAATGTTATCTAGTATAGAGGATACTAGAAAAAGACGTGGCATTCGCCATAAGATGCCTAACTTTTTTTGATTATGTGCTTAACAGCAATGATGTCTGGCTATACTGGCTATCGAGAAATAGGTCGTTTCCTCAAAAGAAAACCAATGGGAGTTCAAAAAAATATCTAACTTTCTGTAAAAGTACCTACATATGGTTCTATTAGGAGGATATTTATGGAAATTGATTTTTGACGATTTTTGCGACAAAAATTCAATCAGTGGGCAGCCCAATTTTTACCAATGTGTCAAGGTGAAACACTTGCCATTGATGGAAAAAGCAATTGCTGGGACTATTAAAGATCCTCAAAATAATTATCAAAAATTTTTGTTTCATTGATAAGTGTTTTTTTGCTTCTCAAAAGAGGTATTGTAATAGCTTGTGATAAATTGGAGAACAAAAAAAGAGTCTGAAATTTATACTGTTCAAAAACTCTTACAAGCCTTAGATATTGAGGGTGAAATTATTACCTTAGATGCGCTACATTGTCAAAAACTCTTGAAACTATTGTAAAGTCAAAAAAATGATTACATTGTACAAGTAAAAAGGCAATCAAAAAGAATCTTTTTAATCAGATAAAAAGAATATAGCCTTAGGAAAATACCTAATGGATACTTATCAAGAACAATCCTCAGAGAGAGGACGTGATGAGTTGCGTATTACAAAGGTCTATAAAAAAATATTGAGGGAATTTCTCCTGAATGGTCTGGTATAAAGCGAATTATAGAAACTACACGCTATGTTAAGAAAAAAAGGAGAAAGCACCGAAATTGCTTATCATATAAGCAGTATTGCTAAAAAAATAAAAGCTAAGTTCTTTGCAAATCATATACGTTCTCATTGGGGTATAGAAAATCGTTTACATTGGGTAAAGGATACACTAATGATAGAGGATAAGAGTAAAAACCAAATCTGGGAATGCTCCTGAGAATCTTTCAATAATGAGAAATATATCAATCAATCTATTTCGTCTCAATGGAAAGGACTCTATTAAGTTAGCTATGGAGTGGGGAATCAGTAATTTTAAAGAACTTATGAATTTAATATATTATAAATCAGATTATAATATGATTATATAACAGCCCTGCGATAACAGGGGAGTTCGGCGGGATATTATCGGTAGTAAACTCGTTGAGCTGTTGTAGATATTCGCTTTTGTCGGCTACCAAAGGTAGGGATACAGAAGAGGTATCTAGCTCATCCATACAATAAGAGATGGTTCTAAGGGAGCGTTTTTAACTTTCCGAAATAATCATACTGGTTGAGCTGTTGTAGGGAAGTAGAATAAGCATCGGTTTCTATAGTCTCAGTATCAGCGGAAGTTTCCACAATAGGAGCTTCGGTGGAGAGGTTATTTAGCGTACCAATGGTCTCTATCAAGAGGTCATTTTGGCGAGGTATCTGTAGAGTTACTTCCGATTCGGCTACACGGCCGGTATAATCCACGATAAAACTCTTGTCCTCATACTTAATCTGGTCGGCTACGGGTACATAAGCCACGCCCAACTTGCTCACCTTATAGTCACGGAAGATCTCCTTATGCTGCTTTTTGGAACTCAGCGATACGGCTATCCTTTTCCGCAATTTCCTTTTCAAAGGCATTTTTTTCTTAATAAAATAGACAAAGAATAGGATGATGGAGAGAAACCACACCCATAGGCCAGCTATTTTCTGTTGTAGGGCTGCTTTTTCTTCTTCTAGGATAGCGATTTGTTTTTCAATTCGTTCCTCTTCTGCAACGATTTTTTCAGCTACTTGGCTGTAATAATTGAATAATATCTTAGCTTGATCTTGGTAGATATTGTTGGATTCGGAGAAAAAAATTTTGCCAGTCATATATGTTAATTTGAATAAAGTTTTTTTCTATCTTGGAATAAGCGTTCGAGCTTTTAGGAGTTGGCCTTCTATAGTGTCCTTATTAAGGGCATAGTTGGGCATAGCAAGTAGCATATCTTCAGCGGTTTTGCATAAAAAGTTGTTCTGTCTCTTGAGCCTCGGCTGTATGGGCAGGGGAGAGGAAACGCAGGTTTTCCTCAAGGGAAAGGATTCGCTTGCTAAGAGATTCAGGCAGGTTTGCTACCTTTTCAGTGCTATTTTTTAGCGCTTGGATCGCCTTTTTCATATTCGAAATGCCATTGCGTTGTAGGGCTTGTTGAGTATGTACCTCGGCTACCTTGTCAGAGGCCAACAGGAAACTTACAACACTCAACAGTAGCAGTGAGATAAGCCCTCCTTGTACTAACAATTGTAGGAAGAAAGTCCATAAGAAAAAGAGATTAGCCGCGACCATGACCCCTATAGCACAGATAGCATAGAGGCCAATAGAGAACCAACGCAGTCCTAAGGAGCCTACCTTCTGCTGAGAGGGATTGGAAAAATTGCCCCAAGGTGATAACACCTCTGCAAAGCAAAGCCCGTAGATAAGGGAGGCTACTAAGATGTTTAGTACTAGAATACTATTCTCCCAGTGCCCAGCGAATAGCACAAATCCCGCTATGATGATAGCCTCACCGATGAGCAGCGCCAAAAGGGTAAGTGTTTTTTTTGTATCCATAATTATAGTGATTATTATCGTTTGTTACCACACTTAGGGCAGAACTTCACATGAGGCGGAAGGGGTGTACCACAACGGCTACAAGTATCACTGGATTGTACTTGTTTGCCACAGTTTCCACAGAAAGTAGCCCTTCGGCTAAGGGAGCATTACAATGAGGGCAAGTACTATTGCTTTGTTGCAGTAGGGTGCCACAACTCACACAGCGCTTGGCCGAGAGGTCATTGTCAGTTCCACACTTGGGGCAGGGATTATAGGGATCGCCACAATGTGGACAAAAAGCGTGAAGTGCTTGAGAACTTCTTGGCGCAGTTGGAACAATAAACCATCTTGACTTGTCCTTGTTCCTGTCCTTGGATATTTCCTGTTCCTGTTCCTCCTTGGAAATTGGGTTGGTTGTATTGGGGTTGCATCATGCTGCCTCCCACGGCTCCATTGCCGCCCATTCCCCCCATCATACTCATGGCCATAAGTCCTCCTAGGAGTCCTCCATTGCCACTACCGAAACCATCAATGGCATTGTTAGCCGTATTGAACATCTGTTCTTGTTGCCAAGTATGTCCTGTGATAGACATAGAGGCTTGAGTAGCAATAGCTTCGGCTACTTTGCGCCCCTCTTCAGTGGTTTTGTCTATATCGATAGAGGTGATATTGAACTGTAAGAGTTCTAAGCCCAAGTTATCCCAAAAAAAGGATTGAGTACATTTTTCAGATAGTCGGAAATCTCATCTAAAAAAGCGGATAAGTACTTGAAACCCACACGATGTTTGATGACGTACTGAGCAATTTGGGATTTGGTTTTAGTGGAGAACTCACCGAAAAACTGTTCAGTAAGGTCGTCCTGTGTATATTCCGATTTAGCCCCAACGGCGCGTATCAAGAATTTTTCAGCATCATTGACCTTTAACCCATAACGCCCCCCAGCTACCAAAGGAAGTTGGGTGTTATAGTCAGGATCATGAATCGGCATTTGGCTTACAGCCCAATCAATACTGAAGGTTTGAACCTTGTTTACAAACCAAACTTCAGCAGTAAAAGGATTCTTTCCGCCAAAAGGGATTCCGTATAAACTCCTGAGAATAGGAAGGTTTTCTGTGTTGAGGGTATGCCTACCAGGGCCAAACTTGCCTACGATTTGCCCTTGGAGAATAGAACAGCTTCTTGTGATTCTTGTACAATTAGCTGTGTATAAGTAGATAAGTTGGTTTGAGGAAATCGCCAAGCATATATAGTTTTATTCCCTTGTGGAGACCAACTGACTAAGTCTATTATTGCCATAATAATGTGATTATTGAATCTAGGTTTATTACATGGCAAAAAAATAAGATTTTTAATTTTTAAAAGAGTTATTTGTATTTTTGAAGAGGAGGATGAGTAACACGAATCAATAGTTAAATGTTGTTAACTAACTTTCTAATACTCAATCTGTTATTTCTTGAAGAATAGGGAGATATAATTGTCTCTACTCCTTTGATAATCATGTTTTTTTATAAAGACTCAAAAGAATGCTTAAAACTCAAAAGCTCAGAACTATTTTTGTCAAACATTTCCTTGTCTTTCTCGTTGAGGAATTGGGTTTCTATGGGGAGGTAGTAGAGTTGGGGGAGCGCAAAGCCCAAGCGTACATAATCTTTCTCTGTGGTGAGCAGTCGTCCTTGTTGGCTCAAGAAAGCGATTTCTTTTTGTTGAAAAAAATGATGGTGATCACCATAGGATAGGTGTGTGAAGTGAGCTCCTTTGCTTTGCAAGAAAGTAACCAAGGGAGTAGGTTTGGCAATACCTGTTACAAGAGTAAAGGGTGCAGAAAGGAAATCCTCTAAGGGTAGGCTCTCTCCGTCCCGACATACCTTTGTAGCATAGGCAATGCGGGTAAAGAATACCTGCTGATGGGGTAGGGGGTGGAGCTGTTGTATGATTTTTTTGTTGTGCTTCTTCAGATAGTTCTGGGCACTTGGTAACCAAAATAATCTGTGCTTTGCGTACACGGGAGCGGATGTCCCTAAGCGAGCCTACGGGCAGTAGAAAGTCCTTGGTATAGAGCTTGTCGTAGGAAGTCAGTAGCAAGTTGAGCCCAGCTTGTACCTTGCGGTGTTGGAAAGCATCGTCCAAGAGGATCACCCGAAAGTGAGGGTTTTGGAGCAGTCGCTCGATACCCTCTTGGCGACTTTCGCATACTGCCACGGTTGCCTTGAGGGAATTTGCGGTGGTACTGGAAAGGCTCATCGCCCTAGGGGTAAGGGCTGTAGATGAAGCATCGGCAAGAACAAAACCTTTCGTCTTACGCCTATATCCACGGCTAAGAATAGCCACTTGCTCCTCTCCCAATAGGCGTACTAAGTACTCCACCATAGGGGGTCTTTCCCGTACCCCCTACAGCCAAGTTGCCCACACATAGGGTAGGAAGGGTACTGCTTCGAGTGAAGCCACCCCCTATCATATAAGAAGTGCCGTAAACGCACCGCTATTCCATAAAGAATAGCAAAAGGAAAAAAAGAAGGAAACGCATGGGGAGTTTTTTAAGTTTTAAGTTTTTGAATTTTGAGTTACTAAGCACTAACCACTAATCACTAACCACTAACCACTAATCACTAACCACTAACCACTGACGACCGTTTAGGGAGTACAAAGCTCATAGGTGCCTTTTTGAAGTGTCTCCATACAGCCTTGATAAGGGCGAAGATCTCCGAATCAGGGATATTTCTAGAGCGGAAAGCCACCCAAAGAGAGAGGCCAAAGCTTACAATAAAGTTGATAAACCCTACGATAACTAAGCCAACGAAAATCCATATCCACATGCTCCAGACTAGGTGGAAAGCAGCGCCATAAAGCCCCATAGCAATATTTCCACTTACAAAAGTGATGTGGCGTATATCCAAATCAAGGTCAAAGAAAGTTCCTATAGAGGCAGTACTCCCCATGAATACCCCAAACCAGAAGTTGGATAGAATCCCTGGGCGCTTGTGGTCAAGCCAAGTAGCTAATTTTTTGGTTCTCTTGACCCCTAAGGCACGTTTTAGGATAGGATGTTCCTCTATACGGTAAGCAAATTGGTTGTGCTTTTGCTTGTTGGAGACATTCCCTGCAATAATACCTGAGATAAAGAGGAATACTCCAGCAATAGCGGCATGTAAGATGAGTTTGGAGTGTATAGGAGAGGCATCGGTAAGGAAATTATTCCAGCTGTGAGAGACGATATTCTTTCCCCAGATTTCTTCTATTCCCCATACAAGGAGTAAGGCAACAGCAAAGGCCATGATGACATTCCCTACAAAGGCGATGAATTGCGAACGCCACAAGCGGGCGAAGAACATGGCAAACTCGCTGTGCTTTTCCTCTTCCTTACATTGTTTCTTCATACCTTCTTCTACCACACGGGCGAGAGTGGTGGCGGTCATAGAAGGCTGCTTGGTGGCCAGTGCAGAGCCTGTCAGGTAGATCAGGATAAAACCAAAGGCATAGTTCATACTATAGAGGAAAGCATGACCAAAAGCACTGGCATGTACTTCGTGTAATAGCGCCTTGAAGATACATAAGAACCCAACGATAAACCCTGCACCGAGGCTGGCTCGGAGCATCTTGAGGTACTCCTTAGGGGTATCTGTGATATACTTTTTCCCCTGTGGAGGCGTTGAACTGGGTGATCTCGTAGGTAACCGTTTGGGTACTTTCCTTGATAAAGGTACGTATATTGTTTTTATAGCAGTTGTATTCTATCAGCTTGAGTGCCATGCAGATAGTGTTGTCTATCTTATCCTTTTTGCTGCTGACAACCAGTAGTTCTATTAGAGTTTTTTTACTCGTGAGAGCTGTTGGTTGAGGCGTAAGAGTCCCTGATTGACCCGCATGGTGATCCCATATTTGGAAGTATTTTTTTGTAGGCCTGTTGAACAAAATCCTGACACTGATGGAAGAGCACCATCAGCTGTTTGTAGTTAAGGTTTTCCTCATTGAGGGGTTCGCCTTGGAGAATAGGCTCACGCATGCTGTCAAACTCTCGTTCAAAGCTCAAAAAAGGACTTTCCAAATAGCTGTATTCAGGCACCATATGAATAATATCCGACTCCAAGGTGCGTCCACTCATACGCTGAGTGATTAGCCCAATGGCTTCACAGAGTTGGGTAAGGCTGTTATGCTGATGTTCTTCCTGAGCAAAAAGATCATGGAAGCCTAAAAAGCTCAAAGAGCAGACGAAACTCCTTGCGGTCTATGCGCTCGATCCACAGATAGTCTGTCTGTAGGTAGAACACTTGGTTGAGGATATATTGTAAGGTATCTTTTTCGGGCTGAAAGGGGAGTATTTTTGGCCAAAAAAAGCGTCTGTTGAGTTCATAAAAGAAACTCGAATCCTGTAGGATTCCCACCTCAGAGATCATTCGGCCAAACTGTCGTCCAGAGAGTAAGTCCTTGATATACGCTCCCTAAGATCTTGCACTGCTCAGGGTTCTCCTGCAGATAGCCGATAAGTTCCAAAAAAGAAATGTTATAACTCACACGCTTAGGACGGAAGTAGCGCACCAAGTCATACAGCAGGGAGAAAGCCTGTATGCTTGGCTACCGCTCCATCCTTGATGTGACTGTCAAATACTTCTTTTTACACTATATTGTTTCTTTGTCATCTTATTTAAGTTTTTAAGTTTTTGAATTTTGGATTACTAACCACTAACCACTAACCACTAATCACTAACCACTAACGACTCACCACTTTTCTAAGTTTTTTTATAAAAAGCCTCTTCGCGCTGAGCGATCTGAGAGAGTCTTTGTGAAAGCCCCTCATAAGCGGCGCGATGCGCCTGGTTGCGGTTCTTATATAAGCGTGCTACCTCACTGCAAAAATCACGCCATGGATCGCCGATGGCCGTAATCTCTTGGGAACATTCCTTTAGGGGCATCGCACTTGAGCACTTCAGCGGCTTCCTCAAGAAAAGCCCCATAGATAAAGCGAAAGCCCCCTCCCCCGGTGCCTATTTCCTCTTGCATACGGATTATTTGGGCAAGGTAGTGATTGGTGATTTTGACCCCTCGCTTGTCATACCAGCGCAATATATCTTTGCTTACCCACCTGATCGCCCTGACCCCAACAATAGGTACAGGGGCGAGCATCTGGCTGCAAGTATCCTTGATACCCCTGCCAATAGCCTCCTTTAAGTCTATTTGCTTGGGGAGGTGTGTAGGGAAATACATATGTCCTTTAGGCGCTAGGGTGCCTTGGGCAAAGCGTACCTTCTCAAGTTCCTGAGAGCTAAGCCTTGTAGGTTCTTCCATTACAGGATCACTGATAAGGTAGGTATCTGCTTCCTTGCCATATACGACCAAGTTATGTGCATTGAAGTGAAAGCGGTACGCATCGGGGAAATAGGTCAGATGATACACTCCCACTTGTAAGCCTACAGGCATGCCCGCCTGTAGTTTCTCATCTAAGGCTTGCTGTGCCTTCTGTGGAGAGGAGAACCGCTCACGCCTTACACGAAACCCCAGCCTACGGGCAACCTTGGAAAAAAATATGTCCAGGCATGGTGCGATAACTGATAGCAGGCGCCTGATTGACTTTCAGCCAGGGAAAATAAAAGAACAATAGTCCAGAGCCAATCCCAAAGATCATAGGCTCACTGAGCTTCAACCCATAGTAGTTCAATAGGTTAGAAGCTGTACCGTTCTCACAATGCGCGGATTGGTTATGTTGGAATACAATTGACATATACAGATGATAAGAAAGGCAAAAGTACAAAAATCTTGGATAAGAGAAAAAGCAAAGGCGGTTTTTTTAGCAAAAATTTTTTTAAGGACAAAGATTTTTGCTTGTATTTGCAAAATATAGTATCTTTGCAGTTTCGAAAAATGTATCTTTTACTTTTTGCAAAAATGCTTACATTACAGTCATTTACGTTCAATCCGTTTTTCGGAAAAACACCTATATATTATATGGAGCACAAGGCAAGGCTTTCCTAATAGACCCTGGTTGTGCTATTCACTCAGAGCAGGTAAAAGCTCCGAGATTTTATCAAGGAAAAAGGGCTTACCGTGGAGAAAATCCTGCTAACCCATGCACATATAGACCATGTCTTTGGTCTACAGTGGGCCTGTGATACTTTTGCTTTGCCTGTGCATCTGCATCCTAACGAACAAGAGGTCTTGGAGCGTAACCCCTTGGATGCACGCCTTTTTGGTTTTGATTTTCCTGAGTTTGACGGAGATTATGTGTTTGTAGATGAGCATACCATCCTTCACTTGGAGGATACGCCCATTACGCTACGCTTCGTACCAGGGGCATTCACCAGGGAGTGTAGCCTTTTTATAGAAAGCCAAAACAAGATTATCTCAGGCGATGCGCTTTTTCGCCGAAGCATAGGCCGTACCGACCTCTACAAGGGGGATTATGACCAACTCCTACATAGTATTCGCACCCAACTGCTCTCCTTACCCGATACAACGGAGGTATATAGTGGGCATGGCGCGCCCACTACTATAGGAGAAGAGAAGCGCCTGAATCCTTTTTTTGCAAATCCAATAAAATGAAACAAACCACCTCGCGACTGATTTTTTTATAGATATTATCAGGGCTTTTGCTATCTGTATGATGCTCGAAGGGCATTTTATAGACGGCTTGCTGGCACCTGAGTATCGTGATGAGAATAACTTGTTCTATGCCACTTGGCACTATATCAGAGGTATGACGGCTCCTGTGTTCTTTACTGTTTCGGGCTTTATTTTTACCTACTTGCTGATCAAGGAACAGAATCCAGCCAAAATGGGTTGGAATCATGTGCGTGTACAAAAAAAGGGGTAAGGCGAGGCATCAACCTAATCATCATTGCCTACCTGCTACGTGCCAATATACTTAACCTCTTCACCCCTGATTATACCGATATGAATGTCAGGCGAGTAGATGTGCTTCACTGCATAGGCCTTTCCCTGCTCTTTTCTTATCGCCTTTTATCTGCTCACCTACCGAAGGAAAAAAACCGATTGCGTATGTCGATCATGCTACTGGGGACAACCTTTGTCGCCTTTTTCTTTGAACCAATCTATAGTCACCTAACCTACGAATATTTGCCAATGGCCTTGGCTAACTATTTTTACCAAGGAAAAATGGCTCGGTATTTACCATATTTCCTTGGTTTGGTTATGCTTCCTTAGGAGGCTTTATGGGCTTTCTCTTCTATAAAAAAATCGAGAAAATCCCCACTTGTATCGCAATATGGTAATATGGTATATCCTTTTTGGGAGTTATACTGATTACTTTTCCCTATTGGATGGGTAAAATAGCCGATACCCTACAGATACATTCCTTACAACTGATTGCCCATGGAGACTATCTGATAAAGCGTATAGGCAATGTGCTACTCTTTTTGCTCTCTTTATGATTCTTCGGCATGTGATCACCTCCCCAACATTGCAGAAAATAGGACAAAATACCCTTTCTATCTATGTGATTCATTATATAATCCTATATGGGAGCTTTTACAGGAATGGGGCTATATCGCTATTTTTCACGATCAGCTCACCCCATGGCAGGCAATCATAGGAGCGATTCTCTTTGTGATAGTAACCATACTTATTACTTTCTTATACATGCGCAAAGAGGCTCTAATAGATGAAAAAGATAGATTTTATAAAAGCAAAAATCTACCAATTCCTCAGAAGAATAGGGGCAATTTTTGTCAAACAGAAATACTAAAACAATGACTGAAGAACAGCGATTACTCACTTATTTAGAGGATTTTATTACCCACGAGCGCAAGGAGCGGTTCACTGAGATTCTCTCCAATAGAACCCAACACTTTACCGTAGCCATAGAAGATATTTTTCCAAATGCACAATGCCAGCGCGGTGATTCGCACCTGTGAGGTCTTTGGCGTACAGACGGCGCACATGATAGAGGAAAAAAATATGGCAAACGCTTGGATGCCAAAAATCGCTATGGGTGCCGAGAAATGGGTGACCACCCATCGGTATGCACAGGTACAGCCCTGTATAGATACTCTCAAGGCACAGGGTTATCAGATTGTGGCCACTCTACCTGCCCCTACAGCGGTACCTCTGCAAGAGTTTGATATAACCCCCAAGAGCGCCTTTTTTCTTTGGTACAGAAAGAGATGGACTTTCCCAACAGGTGATCTCCCAGGCCGATGTCTTCTTAACTATACCTATGGTCGGCTTTACCGAAAGTCTTAATATCTCGGTTAGTGTAGCCATAATACTCCAATACCTCACCACCAAACTGCGTAGTTCAGCGCTTAATTGGCAACTTTCAGAAGAAGAGCAGCTGCTTTTGCGCCTACAATGGACGAAAAATTCCATTCGTAGCCTTACCGATGTCCTATCTCGTTACTATTCGCTCAAATAACTATGGCAAAAGAAATACTATACCGTATGGGAGGGCTATAATGTAGGCGTTTTTCTTCTTGGGAGGAGTGTAAGAAGAATATATCGGGCTATCCTACAGCCAAATATAAGTCCTTTCCTACTAAAGAAGCGGCACAAAAGGCATTTCATGAGAACTATTGGGCACATGTAGGGAAGAAAAATACACCCGTAGCCCCTACCTTCGGGGAAAAGCTCCCCTACAATACCCATAGTATCGCGGTAGATGCCGCTTGTAGCGGGGAATCCAGGAACTATGTACTATCGCGCTATTGACCTCTCTACTGGAACAATTTATTTCTCCCAAGGCCCCTTTGCCAAGGCTACTAATAATATAGGAGAGTTCTTGGCTATTGTACATGCCCTAGCACAGTTGGCCTTATCGGGGGATAGCCGTACCATTTATTCTGATAGCAAAATTGCTATCTCATGGGTAAAACAAAAAGAAGTGCAAGACCAAACTTCCTATGGAAGCGGCCAACCAAAAAGTCTTTGAACTGATAGAACGTGCCGAGAAGTGGCTCCATACGCATACCTATACCAATCCTATTCTTAAGTGAGAAACCCAACTTTGGGGCGAAATCCCCGCCGATTATGGAAATAAAAAAATAATAAGACAAAGAGCCAAAGAGCTACTTTCTACCAATTTTCTCCCATTTAGTTCCCTCTTCTGGGGGTTATTGATATACTGATTTTTCAACCACTTAAAAAAATAATTCAAAAATTCTTGTTGAAATATTTTTGTCAGTTTAAAAAGAAGTTGTACTTTTGCACCCGCTTTCGAAAAAGGGAGTGAGTTCATTAAAATAGACCAAAAAAATATTTTTTTGAAAAAAAGATTTGGTAGTTTCAAAAAAAGGTTGTACCTTTGCACCCGCTTTCAAAACGAGCGAGCGTAGCGAAAGAGGCTAAAAAATTTTTTTGAAAAAGATTTGGTCAATTGAAAAAAAGGTTGTACCTTTGCACCCGCAAAAATGGCGAGTGAAAAAAATGAGACCGAGAAAAAAATTTTTTTGAAAAAAAGATTTGGTCAATTAAAAAAAGGTTGTACCTTTGCACCCGCGAACAAAGCGACTAAGTTCATTAAGAAATATTGATAATACAGCACAGAAAGATTTAGACTAAGCGGGCTTTATACGAGGTCAAAAGAGATTTAAAGATTTAACGATGAAGAGTTTGATCCTGGCTCAGGATGAACGCTAGCGGCAGGCCTAACACATGCAAGTCGAGGGAGAAGCCCTTCGGGGCAGAAACCGGCGCACGGGTGCGTAACGCGTATGCAACCTACCTTTCACAGGGGGATAGCCCGAAGAAATTTGGATTAATACCCCATAATATTATTGGATGGCATCATTTGATAATTAAAATTACGATGGTGAAAGATGGGCATGCGTCCTATTAGCTAGTTGGAGTGGTAACGGCACCCCAAGGCTACGATAGGTAGGGGTCCTGAGAGGGAGATCCCCCACACTGGTACTGAGACAGGGACCAGACTCCTACGGGAGGCAGCAGTGAGGAATATTGGTCAATGGTCGGAAGACTGAACCAGCCATGCCGCGTGCAGGAAGAATGCCTTATGGGTTGTAAACTGCTTTTATATGGGAAGAATAAGGAGTACGAGTACTTTGATGACGGTACCATATGAATAAGCATCGGCTAACTCCCGTGCCAGCAGCCGCGGTAATACGGAGGATGCGAGCGTTATTCGGAATCATTGGGTTTTAAAGGGTCTGTAGGCGGGCTATTAAGTCAGGGGTGAAAGGTTTCAGCTTAACTGAGAAATTGCCTTTGATACTGGTAGTCTTGAATATCTGTGAAGTTCTTGGAATGTGTAGTGTAGCGGTGAAATGCTTAGATATTACACAGAACACCGATTGCGGAGGCAGGGGACTAACAGACGATTGACGCTGAGAGACGAAAGCGTGGGGAGCGAACAGGATTAGATACCCTGGTAGTCCACGCTGTAAACGATGGATACTAGCTGTTTGGAGTAATTTGAGTGGCTAAGCGAAAGTGATAAGTATCCCACCTGGGGAGTACGCACGCAAGTGTGAAACTCAAAGGAATTGACGGGGGCTCGCACAAGCGGTGGAGCATGTGGTTTAATTCGATGATACGCGAGGAACCTTACCAAGGTTTAAATGGAGACTGACAGGGGCAGAGATGCCTTTTTCTTCGGACAGTTTTCAAGGTGCTGCATGGTTGTCGTCAGCTCGTGCCGTGAGGTGTCAGGTTAAGTCCTATAACGAGCGCAACCCCCTATTGTTAGTTACCAGCACGTAGTGGTGGGGACTCTAGCAAGACTGCCGGTGTAAACCGTGAGGAAGGTGGGGATGACGTCAAATCATCACGGCCCTTACATCTTGGGCTACACACGTGCTACAATGGTCGTTACAGAGAGCAGCCACTGCGCGAGCAGGAGCGAATCTATAAAGACGGTCACAGTTCGGATCGGAGTCTGCAACTCGACTCCGTGAAGCTGGAATCGCTAGTAATCGGATATCAGCCATGATCCGGTGAATACGTTCCCCGGGCCTTGTACACACCGCCCGTCAAGCCATGGAAGCTGGGGGTACCTGAAGTCGGTTGCCGCAAGGAGCTGCCTAGGGTAAAAACCAGTGACTGGGGGCTAAGTCGTAACAAGGTAGCCGTACCGGAAGGTGTGGCTGGAACACCTCCTTTCTAGAGAAACGACTGGTTTTGGGTCAGCTTAGTTTAGATCTGTGTTGTGTTATTAAGTATATAAAAGGAAAGAAAGCAGTCTCATAGCTCAGCTGGTTAGAGCGCTACACTGATAATGTAGAGGTCGGCAGTTCGAGTCTGCCTGGGACTACAAAAGCTGAAAGGAAATTCTAGAAGCTGAAGAAGTTTTTAGTTTTAGGGTTTTTAGTTTTGAGTTAGGAGAATCTGACTCAATATAGGGACTCAAAATTCAAGACTCAAAACTCAAAAATTAACTTGGGGAATTAGCTCAGCTGGCTAGAGCACCTGCCTTGCACGCAGGGGGTCAAGGGTTCGAATCCCTTTATTCTCCACAATCCTAACAACACCCTTCGAAAGAGGGAGCGAGGAAACAAGTTCATTGACATATTGGATAAGATATCAAAAAAATTAAAACAAGTAGATACAAGAATTAGGTAATCCATTAATTGTTAATGGTTAATTGTCAATTATCAAAGATAGATTAACAATTAACATTTTATAATTAACAATTAAATGGGTACTACATACGAGTACAAATAAGTTATGTAAGGGCGTATGGGGGATGCCTAGGCTCTCAGAGGCGAAGAAGGACGTGATAAGCTGCGAAAAGTTGCGGGGATTGGCACATACGAGTTGATCCGCAAATATCCGAATGGGGGCAACCCAGTATATTGAAGATATACTACATCGCAAGATGAGCGAACCCGCTGAACTGAAACATCTAAGTAGGCGGAGGAGAAGAAAACAAAAGTGATTCCCAGAGTAGTGGCGAGCGAAATGGGAGGAGCCCAAACCAATAATGTTTTGGCATTATTGGGGTTGTAGGACTGCGATATTTGCTGTTTATTGAATTAGAATACTTTTGGAAAGAGTAACCATAGAGGGTGATAGTCCCGTATAGGCAAGATAAATAAGTAATAGCAGAATCCTGAGTAGGGCGGGGCACGTGGAACCCTGTCTGAATTTGCCGGGACCATCCGGTAAGGCTAAATACTCCTGAGAGACCGATAGTGGACTAGTACCGTGAGGGAAAGGTGAAAAGCACCGTGAATAACGGAGTGAAAAAGACCCTGAAACCATACGCTTACAAGCGGTCGGAGCGGCCTGAGCCGTGACGGCGTGCCTTTTGCATAATGAGCCTACGAGTTACTGTTACTGGCAAGGATAAGCACTTAAGGTGCGCATTCGTAGCGAAAGCGAGTCTGAATAGGGCGCTGAAGTCAGTAGGAGTAGACGCGAAACCTGGTGATCTACCCTTGGGCAGGTTGAAGCACTGGTAACACAGTGTGGAGGACCGAACTGGTTGTCGTTGAAAAGACTTCGGATGACCTGAGGGTAGGGGTGAAAGGCCAATCAAACTGGGAAATAGCTCGTACTCCCCGAAATGCATTTAGGTGCAGCGTTGTGCTAAAGTTTAATAGAGGTAGAGCTACTGATTGGATGCGGGGGTTTCACCGCCTACCAATTCCTGACAAACTCCGAATGCTATTAAATGTTTCACAGCAGTGAGGGCTTGGGTGCTAAGGTCCAAGTCCGAGAGAAAGAACCCGGACCATCAGCTAAGGTCCCCAAATATATGCTAAGTTGAAAAAAACGCGGTTGAACTGCATTGACAGCTAGGATGTTGGCTTGGAAGCAGCCATACATTTTAAAGAGTGCGTAACAGCTCACTAGTCGAGCGGCTCGGCATGGAGAATAAACGGGCATAAGCATATTACCGAAGCTATGGGGTATATAATACCGGTAGGGGAGCATTCTATAGGCGTTGAAGCTAAAGGCGTGAGCCATAGTGGAGCTTGATAGAAAAGAAAAATGTAGGCATAAGTAACGATAAGGCAGGCGAGAAACCCTGCCCGCCGAAAGATCAAGGTTTCCTCAGCTATGCTAATCAGCTGAGGGTTAGTCGAGGGACTAACGCGTACCCTTTCAGGGAAGTGGATGTACAACTGGTTAATATTCCAGTACTAGTATTTCAATAAAAGTGACGGAATGAGATATATGCTGCGCACAGACGGAGTTGCGTTGAAGGTGTTGTTATGACACTGATAGTACACTTAGGCTACGGCCGAGGTGATAGCATAGACAACGTTTCCAAGAAAAGCGAGAGATACTACCCGTACCGTAAACCGACACAGGTGATCGGGAAGAGAATTCTAAGGCGCTCGAGAGATTCATGGCTGAGGGAACTAGGGCAAAATAGACCTGTAACTTCGGGAGAAAGGTCGCCTATCGCAAGATAGGCCGCAGTGAAAAAGGTCCAAGCGACTGTTTATCAAAAACACAGGACTCTGCAAAATCGAAAGATGAGGTATAGGGTCTGACACCTGCCCGGTGCTGGAAGGTTAAGAGGAGGGCTTAGTGGTAACACGAAGGTCTGAGATTGAAGCCCCAGTAAACGGCGGCCGTAACTATAACGGTCCTAAGGTAGCGAAATTCCTTGTCGGGTAAGTTCCGACCTGCACGAATGGTGTAACGATTTGGACACTGTCTCGGCCATGAGACTCGGTGAAATTGTAGTATCGGTGAAGATGCCGATTACCCGCAGTGGGACGAAAAAGACCCTGTGCACCTTTACTATATCTTCGTATTGACCTTGGATAAGTGATGCGTAGGATAGGTGGGAGACATTGATTGGGGCATTCCGGTGCTTCATGAGTCGTTGTTGAAATACCACCCTTTGCTTATCTGAGGCCCTAACCCTGCTAAGGTAGGGGACAATTCGTGGAGGGTAGTTTGACTGGGGTGGTCGCCTCCAAAAAGCGTAACGGAGGCTTCTAAAGGTTCCCTCAGCACGCTTGGTAACCGTGCGTAGAGTGCAATGGCAAAAAGGGAGCTTGACTGAGAGACCCTACAAGTCGATCAGGTACGAAAGTAGAGCATAGTGATCCGGTGGTTCCGTATGGAAGGGCCATCGCTCAAAGGATAAAAAGGTACGCCGGGGATAACAGGCTGATCTCCCCAAGATCCACATCGACGGGGGTTTGGCACCTCGATGTCGGCTCGTCACATCCTGGGGCTGGAGAAGGTTCCAAGGGTTGGGCTGTTCGCCCATTAAAGTGGCACGCGAGCTGGGTTCAGAACGTCGTGAGACAGTTCGGTCTCTATCTACTGTGGGCGTTAGAAATTTGCGTGGAGCTGACTCTAGTACGAGAGGACCGAGTTGGACTAACCGCTGGTGTATGAGTTATTCTGCCTAAGGGTACAGCTCAGTAGCTATGTTAGGAAGGGATAAGTGCTGAAAGCATATAAGTACGAAACCCACCACAAGATGAGATTTCTTTTTGAGGGTCGTGGGGAGATGACCACGTTGATAGGTTACAGGTGTAAAGGTGGTAACATCAAAGCCGAGTGATACTAATAACCCGAAGACTTATTGTACGAAATTCTTTTTCAGTGGTTAGTGATTAGTTGTTAGTAATTAGTCATTAGTCACTAGTAGTTAACCATTAAGTTGGTGTCTTATCCAATAGTGTCAATTAAGTGAAGAGTGAACAGTGAAGAGAGAAAAGTTATTCTCTACATACTTAAGCTACTTTTACTTTAAAAATACAAGTGTGTTGAAGAACTATTCACTATTAGTTTTTCACTAATCACTAAAAAAATTTAAGGTGGTTAAAGCGAAAGGTCTCACCTCTTACCATTCCGAACAGAGAAGTTAAACCTTTTTTAGCGCAGATGGTACTGCAATTTGTGGGAGAGTATGTCGCCGCCTTCTTTACAAGAACCGAATTATTCTTTTGAATAGTTCGGTTTTTTACTATTGTTTCTAATCACTAACCACTAATCACTAACAGCTATGAACAACGAAATTCTCAGAGAAATCATCACCACCCCTATGCCTTATGGTAAGTATAAGGGCACTATAATTGCTGATTTACCCGTCTATTATTTGGAATGGTTCAGTACGCAAGGTTTCCCCAAGGAAAGCTCGGTATGCTCCTCTCTACTGTCTTTGAGATAAAAACTAATGGCCTCCAAGAAATTATAGATAACCTCAAGCAAATTATGGGTGATGGGGGTGAGGAATCCTAGTGATATTTCATTAACAATTGACAATTAGCAATTGATAATTCAAAAAGAATTTGTATCTTTGCCCCTATGAATATACAAGATAGTAAAAAGCCTACAAGCGCTTTTTGGATCATAGGCCAGTGATAACCATAGTTCCCCATACCTCTCCCGATGGAGATGCCATAGGGAGCACATTGGGATTGTATCATTTTCTTAAAAAAATCAGGGACACGATGTACAGGTGATTGCTCCTACTGATTTCCTGATTTCCTAAAAATGGATGCCTGCCGCTGACCAAATTCTTATTTATCCCAATGGAGAGAGTAAGGCTCAGCAACGTATTGCGGCTTCTTCCCTTATCTTTACATTGGATTTTTAATAACCTCATTGAGAGCTAAGCCTTTTGACCGCCTTGTTAGAGCAGTCGCAGGCTGACTTTGTTATGGTAGATCACCACCAACAGCCCGATACGTATGCTAAGATTACTTATTCCGATGACAAGGCTAGTTCCACTTGTGAGCTGATATATAAGGTGATAACAGCTCTTAGCTCTGAAGAGGCTATCAATCAGGAGATTGCCACCTGTCTATATACAGGAATTATGACCGATACAGGAGGATTTCGTTTTTCAATGACTTCCCTGAGACCCACAGGATTGTAGCAACGCTCTTGGAGAAAGGAGCTAATTGTACAGAGATAGCCTCAGAAGTCTTAGATAGCTATTCCTTAGACCGTCTGTTGCTATTGGGACATGTGCTCAATGATCTCACCCTATTTGCCACAGTATCGCACGGCTTATATGTATATCAGTAGCAAGACCCTCAAGCAGTTTAACTTTCGCAAGGGCGATACCGAGGGTTTTGTCAATTACGGGCTGCGTATCAAGGAGGCTGAATTGGCTGCTATATTTATTGAAAATGAGGAAGATAAGTTGATTAAAATCTCTTTCCGTTCCAAAACCAATTTAGATGTGAATCTCTTGGCGCGTACTTATTTTCAATGGAGGGGCATATCAATGCGGCGGGGGGAAGTTCGCACACCTCTTTGGAGGATACGGTTAAGTATTTCTTGGAGGTATTGCCCCAATTCTTATCACGCCTTGATGCCTATCTATTCAAATCCCATATTATGAGAACTATATTTGCCCTACTGATATTTTTGTTAGTAGTTTCCTGTAATAAGAAGGAAGCTCGCCGTCCTGTAATGATCAAAACAGATACTTTTCTAAAAGAATCGGCTAAGAAAAATAGGGAATTACTTGAAGACCAAGAGGCTGTGATGGATTCCATTATTGCTTGTGATACACTACATACCTATCTGAGTTCCAAGGATGGTTTCAAGTACTACTATCTATCGGAGAATGCAGCACCTGACCCTTTACCTCAATTTGGAGATCAGGTGGAGTTTACTTATAGTATATCAGATATTTATGGAAGAGAAATTTATACTAAGGAGGACTCTAAGGTCATTACCTATATAGTGGATAAGCAGGAACTATTTTCAGGGACTTCGGCAGGCCATCAAGCTATTGAAAGTCTATGAAGAAGCTGTATTTTTCTTCCCTTCAGAAATTGCTTTTTGGCTATCACGGAGATAAGGAAAAGATAGGTATCAATAAGCCTATCCGTGCCCTAGTGTACATATTCTTAAGATTACACCTGCCAAAGAGGAAGATGCCGTAGATACGGCTAAAGAGAGCGCCGAGAGGGCTAATTAAAAATGTAATTTCATTTCATTTAATATATAATTTCATGAAAAAGTCAAATTATGGGCATTGTTATTGCCCTTGTTATTAGTGGCTTGTAAGTCTGCAAAGTATCCTAATCTAAAGGATGGCTTGTATGCAGATATCCAAAACCAATTATGGAGATATGCTTGCCGAGCTTTACTACAAGGCAACTCCAGGAACGGTAGCCAATTTCGTTTCTTTTGGCCGAAGGAACCAATACTTATGTGGCAGACTCTCTCAAGGGTAAGCGCTACTACGATGGTACCCAATCACATCGCGTGATTAAGAACTTTATGCTCCAGGCGGGCGACCGTACTGCAACAGGGGAGGGTGACCCTGGGTATAAGTTTGCCGACGAGTTTGTAGATACCTTGACCTTTACTAAAAAAGGGCAATTGGCAATGGCTAACTCAGGCCCTGCTACTAATGGCAGCCAGTTCTTTATTACCGAAGTAGCTACTGATTGGCTTAATTTCCGCCATACTATTTTTGGACAGGTAATCCAAGGAGAGGATGTCATCAGTAAGATCACCTCTGTAAAGACAAATGCACAAGATCGTCCCTGCAGATCCCGTGGTTATTAAGAAAATAGAGATTGTCCGTGTAGGTAAGGACGCTCAGAAATGGGATGCTCCTAAAGTATTTGATGCTTTTTATGAAAGAGCAGAATGCTAAGGCTCAGAGTTAGAATCACAAAAGGAAAAGAACCTTGCCCTTATGGCAGAGCAGGAAGCTAAAGCGGTAGCACAGCCCTCAGGTATCAAGATACTTAAACTCAACGAAGGCAATGGTGTAAAACCTCAAATCGGTTCAGATGTATTGGTAAATTATGCAGGTTTCCTCCGCGCTACAGGAGATTTGTTTGACACCAATATAGCAGAAATAGCCAAAGAGAATGATGCTTATGATGCCGCACGAGCCGCTGATCCTCAGTATGGATATATCCCTTATGCTTGGAAATACAGCCCAGAGGTAGGCCTTATCGCTGGCTTTTAAGGAAGCACTTCTTTTCTATGAAAGTTGGTGATAGGGTACGTGTATTTATCCCTTCTGCCTTGGCTTATGGCAAACAAGGTTTTGGTAATGGCGTGATTCCTCCCGATGCTGACCTTATGTTTGAAATAGAAATTGTGGATGCAAAAGTTACTGATGCAGCAAAATAATTGATAATAGGGGCGAGGCAATTCGCCCCTAATCTTTTTCTTAAAGACGAAAGACATTCGTCCCTACACCATATTATGAAAATAAATCGTTTTCTCCCCATACTATTAATACTTTACTGGCTTTTTCTTACCTACATGCTGCTAAGTCCGCCCAAAGACCTACCACAGGAGCTACCTCTTTTTGAGGGAGCTGACAAGGTGGTACATGTGGCGATCTTTGCACTACTCTCTTTTTGTACAAGGCCACTTTCCACCAACAAGCCTTTTGGCTTTGCTTTATACTACTTTTTGCTCTATGGTATAGCCACCGAGTTGGCTCAAGAATATATGCACATGGGGCGCTCAGGTGATCCTCTAGACCTTTTAGCTGATGCTCTGGGGAATCTCATTAGGGCTACTGGGTTTGGAATCCAATTAGCACATAAGTTGCTGAATAAATAAGTTACAGCCGATTTTTAAAAGTTAAAAACACACAACTAAATCTTAAAAAAATAAACCAACAAATATTGATAACTTTTGTATAAATAATGTGTTGTAAGGTTAAGAAAAATACTTATCTTTGCATTCTAATTATAAAACTTATTTTTAGTATGCTAAATAAGATAAATAGAATGCAGCAGAAGGTTGTTAATTTGTTGGTTTTTCATAGGGTTGCTTTTGCTCTGTAAGGATATTTGCTCAGAGCTGTGATCCCTATATACAAAAGGCTTTGGAGCAGACTCATATCACTACTTTACCTAAAAGTAAGCTATGGTGCTATAGCAGAGTTTGTCATTCGCTATCCACTAAATGATACTAAGTATACCCTGACCGACCAGGATGGGAATACCTATGTATATAGGTATAGCTATGATAATTTAGGAGAGAAAATCACTTTAGAGATTCCCTGTGGGCGTAATCACCAAGGAGCGCCGCTTTGCGCTCAAGGCAGAGAATGGTCTTTGTAGCTATACTTCTAGCTTTGACTATACCATAACGCCTGTCAGTAGTGCTACCCATGAGTTGGCTGTGCGTGTCGAGGATGAGTGGTGTGACAATGCAGCAGGACTTTTTCTTCTCTATAGTGGGGCAGGGGGCCAACAATAGTGATTATGATTTCTATTATAAGAAGGCCTTGGAAGCAGCTTATCCTACCACGTCTCTAAGTGCGCTTAAGGTCGAAGGGATAGGGGCAGGTACTTATGACATTAAGGCCGTAAAAACAGCTCCTCATACTACGTTAACTCAGCAAGTAACTATTCGTGCCGATAAGCAAGCGATTGCTTATACGGCTCAATATATCCCTGCCCTTTGTACAGGTAATGGAAGTATTAGAGTTAAGGTGACCTCAGGAAGTTCCTTTGACCTATACCTTACTCAAAGCGGATGGTAATACAGTGGTAAGGCCTCGCCAGTCCTCCAACGTTTTTGGATGTGCCAGCTGGTAACTATATGGTAAAGGTAACAGACAACTGTTCCTTAGGGAGGTGGAAATGCCTCCACACAAGTGGTTGTGGCGACGAATCAAATTCTTAATTTTACCCAAATCAGGAAAGAGGCAGACCGCCCTTTAGTGCATGAATACAGCTGTGACTATGTAGCGTTTAAGAATTTGGAAATCAGAGGGAGAATATAGAAAAGGTATGGGATACCGATGCCTTTCCTTATCCCTTTGAGGTGAAGTGGGAGTTTATCTCTCCAACAAACCATACTTATTATTATGCTAAAAATATAACCAATCGTACCGACTTGGAGCAGGCTTTCAAGCTCTCAAGTGGGAAAGACCAAGATGGACGTAAGTTCTTGGAATGGAAGGAACATGTTTATCAGAGTACCCCTAAGGAGTTCGGCGTTTGGCGTATTACGGCCCACATTACCGCTTGTGGGAAGACTCAAACGCTGCCTTATGTAGCGCGTGTGGCAGAGGATCCTATGAAGAGAATAAAATTCATTATGGATGGAGAAGGAGGCTGTAATCCTACAGTGAAAGCCTACCGAGAAGGATATGAAGCGCCTTATATCCCTGTCTATTATGTGTTGGAGCGTTATCCTGCGCACTTTGACCCTAATGCAGCAGGCTTTTATAAAATCCACACCTCGCATCCAGATATGCAGAATAAGTTTGTAAAGCTATTGGATACTAAGACACGTTCTCTAATTCCTTCGGGCTTGCTCAATGTGGGGATAAGGTACAATTTAAGGTAGTGTCGGCGGATTGTCCTACTCGTTCGGAGCCGTATATGGAACTTACCATACGTACAGAGGGTAGGTCTGTGTCACCTGCTGTCCCTATACCTCTCTCAGGTGGCCAGCTGTAGGGGTGTTACCGCTACAGGTACGGAATATGCTTCTTTGCGTATAGAAAACATGTACAATAAGGCACAGCTTACTCGTATTGTTATTACTGACTTTATAGGGGATCGCTCCAAGCTCCCTGCAGGGTATGTCCATCCCTTATGTAGTGTCCGATTCGGATCGTATCCGTAAAGATCTTTGGATTATAAAGGATCTCCCTGTGGGAACTTATACCCTAAAAATATACCGATGCTTGTGGTTATGAAGGCCAAAAGAAATGATGCGGTTATCACTTCTGAATCCTATATGCTCTCTTGGAGTACCGACTGCCTTCCTAAGGTCAGTGGCAACTTGGCTCAAGCCCCTAAGAGAAATGTGCTTTATTCCATAGAACGTTATGATATGGCAACTAAGAGCTGGAAAACCAGCCTCTTCCAATGGTAATCCTCTGCCTATTTTAGGAGAAGAAGGGCCTCGAGTCCCTTATCCCTGGAGAGTTAAAGGGCAAGTTCCGTATCGTACGCCGTACTTTCACCCATACAGAAAACCAAAATGGAGGCCCTTACGAATGTACTCAGGTACTTTCCGAGAAGGAATACAAAGGTAGCTTAGAAGGCCTCAGTGCAGTGGGATTTGGTTGTGGCGAATTTCGTCTAGGCAACCCTCCTAAATATCATATCGCCCTTATCCCCAAAGGCGGACACCCCCTTTATACCTATACTTTGGTTACTAAGAATGGAACACCTGTGAACCGACCTAGTACCGATGGCAATTTCTTCCTCAATGTGGATCCAGACAACCTCAATACGCGCTACGTGTTCAAGATAAGGGATAATTGTGGTGACGAAAGAACTTATGATGAGGTGATTTCCAACTTCTCACCTCCCCAATTGACTACCTCTCAAGAGTACTATTGTGTAGGGCAAAAAGGCCATTCTTTTCGGTGCCGGACTTGGGAAACAAGATCAAAAATAGAATGGTATCGCTCAGATAATCCGACCCATGTCCTTCACAGGGGGACTACCTTGGAGGTATTCTCGCTCAAGGAGGCCGACTTTTACCAACACCTATGGTGTACGATTTGTCGCTGAGTATGATAATGATGTGAATGCTTGTATTGCACGCGCCAATATACAGGGCTATCAGCTAAGAAAAAGCCAATGACTATCCTGCTTTTACCGCACCTAATGGCCTAAGTTTGGAAAAATGTGCGCCCGTGGATACTACCTCTGAGATATTTGACCTTAATAGTCTCTTTATCAATCGTGATACTACCATAGGTCAATATGCTGATTTGGTGGTACGCATCGTGGATAAAGCTGGGGTGATTGAGGTACCTGCCGATGGCAAAGTCAATATTAACTCACCCGAATATGCTGGTCGTACCAATACCTTTGTCTATGAGGTACTGCGCCCTTGTGGGGAAGTCTTGGTCAGATCCGAGGCTACCCTGAAGGTACGCAAGACGACCGCCTCAGATAAGGTGAAGGATCAGATAGTAATCTGTCAGGAGAACATCACCTATGGAGAGGTGGCTCAGCTGATTCTTTCCCAAAGTGAGCCAGCTGTAAGCCAAGCGGCCTTTGCCTTCCATTGGTATACCTCCACTCAGGATGCCCAAAATGAAGCGAATGAGAAACAAGCTTCGGATGCGATAGGTGCTATCCCTAATGGAGGCAACAAAACGCTCTATTTACGTGTACAACAAAATCACCTTTGCTCCAGTGCGATCTTGAGTATTACCCTCAGCCGTACTTCCACTACCGCTTTGGCGCCCAAAAATTTGGGGGCTATATGCGCCCTTACTGTAGGAGAACTTAAAAAGCTTATTGATGCTACAGAGCATGCCAAGATTATCCTCTATCAGAATGGGGTAGCCCTTGCAGATGCTTATCAGCTATCCTTAGGTACGTCCCTGACTTATAGCAAGCAGGAAGGTACTTGCCTTACCGCTCAGTCACCAGTGACTGTAACGATACAACCTCATTCGGTAGCCGAGCCTAAGATGATTCCGCTCTGTACCCAGTACTGGAAGGAATATGGCTTCTCTTATGTCTATATAAGGGAGCTTAGAGCAGCCTTGCGTGCTCTTTTACCCTTCAGCCAAAAGCCAATGGTATCAAAATCTATGATCAGAATAAGAACCCTGCAAAATGATGCGAATATCCTTAGGGTAGATAGCAGTGCGCTCTTTACCATAGAAGAGAATGGTAAGTGTCCGTCCGATTATTATCCGGTAACTATCTTAGAGAAAAGAGCATACCCCAGCCCATGCAGAGGCTCTTGACACTTTGCCCAGATGCAACCATGGGTACCCTTTAGAACTCTCTTGGTAGGCAAAGGCTATACAGGCATCCTTAAAATCTATAAGAATGATGGTCTACAGATGAATAATAGTGTTCCAGTGGACTGGAATATGCTGGACAAATATACCTTTACTATAGAACAAGTGCCCTTATGCCCCTAGCCGACATATGACCCTTAGCTTAGAGCGTTCTACCAACCTTACCCCCAGCGGTAGCACGTACTGTTGCCCCTATGCAGTACCACTACACCCACCGCGGGGCAAGTAAAGGCTGCTATAGGCCCTTCGGCTAAGCTATACCTCCAAAATGGTAACAACTGGGACGAGCAAGCCGATAGTAATGCTATAAACCTTTCTATATTAGATAAATATTTCTATACCTTACAAGAGTCAGGCAAGTGTGTGAGTGAGAAAACTCCACTACTAATTGCTCCTAAGCCTCAAAAGCCTACAGGGGTAAATGCTAACCAGACTTTCTGTGCGGTAGATCAGAAGCGCGTAAGAGACCTTGCCCCTCAGGGAGCAGACCTACGCTGGTATGATATGGCCACAGGAGGTACACCTTTGGCTTCAGGTATGTTATTGCGTACGGCTACTTATTATGTAGCTCGTACCAATAGTGATTGTGAGAGCGATAGGGAAGCGGTCAATGTACAGATAGTGGATCCACAGTTTGAAAGTATAGTGGCAAATCCAGCAACAGTTTCGGCAACAGGAGATCCTGTTACCCTGTCCTTCAAGGGAACCCCCCATGCGATAGTAACCTTTCCAAATAGGCACCCAGCCAGAGCAAATCATCACACTGGATGCTACAGGAGAACGTACCTTTACGCAAAAACATACTTCCTGATACGATAGTGAAGGTGACCAAAATTACCAATGGTACTCTTACCTCTTGTAGTAAGGTATTGGATAAGCAGATAGGAATATATCAAACGCCTAATCCGTCAAACCCACCTCAAATAAGCCAGCAACCTACTGATCAAACAGTATGTGGAGGAGCATCTATAACTATAAAAAAATGGAAATGATAGTTGATGCATCGATACCACTTACAGCTGCCCAACTTATGGAGAAGAATGGAGGTATATTTTTACCTATAGCTACTCTAACAGGGACAGTAGTTGGAAATAAGAGAACTTATACCCATACAATGCCTGCTACAGAAGCGATAGATGGTAAGGAATATAGGATAGAGGTGACTACGACCCATCCACAACCAGCTCCAGCACCTCCGATCTCATATTCAATACAATCAGGGTATTCAAACTAAATGTTCAATACCTAAAAATCCAAGCCCAGCCTATAGCTCCAGCTACCCCTTATTGTAAAGGGGCTACTGCAACACCTCTTACTATAGTGGCAGCGGGTAATGATACGAACTATACCTACCAATGGTATCAGAATAGCACGAATAGTACCACAGGAGCAACCCCTATATTGGGAGCTACTCAAGCATCCTATACCCCTAGGAACGAATCAGGAGGAACCACCTATTACTTTGTGAAGGTAGCCAACAATGCAGCTTGTGCAGTCCCAGTAAGTAATATCATTCCTGTAATGGTAAAACCCTCTATGGCCATCATCCAACAGCCTTCCAATGCTACCTATTGCCAGGGACAGACAGGGGTGCAACCCTTCAAGGTAGTGGCTACCGGACAAGGACTGACCTATGAGTGGTTCAAAAATACTCTCCGATTATACATGGAGGTACGACCACAGGGGTGACGACTGATACCTATACCCCGAACACTTCCTCTACAGGAATTACCTATTACTATTGTGTGGTTAAGGACGATTGTGGTAATGAGGAACGCACCATTCCGGTAAGGGTGACCATTAACAAGAAGACCACTATCTCTACACTTCCTACAGGAGATACCCTATTGCCAAAATGAAACAGTTAGGCCACTTAGTGTAGTAGCCGAAGGAAGTGGTACACTCCACTATCAGTGGTATCAAACCGCTACCGCTACCAATACAGGAGGAACTCCAGTAGGAGAGGATGCGCCTAACTATATACCTTCGCTCACTAATGCAGGTACTTTCTATTATTATGTAGAGGTAATAGGCCAATGTGAGACGGTACGTAGTAACTCCATAACCTTTGTGGTTAAGCAGGCACCCTGCGTCTCCAACACTTGATGTAGAGTCGTTCAACTGTACTGAGAATACCAAGGTGAAGGTAACCTCCTCTCGTGCTGGGCTTACCTTCCATGCAGCGGATGACACAGAATATACGCTCAATGGCAATGGAGAAATCACACCAACGCCTGCGGTAGGTACTCATACGATACGTGCTAAGGGGACCAATGGCTGTTACTCTCTGCCTGTTACCTTTATTGTAAAGGGTAAGACGGCACCTGATAAGCCTGTCTTGGAAGTGTATGAAAAATGCTACTTGTATCGATAAGACGAAAATCAAGATAGTAGGCTACGAGGCTTCCTTGGGCTACAAATACTACTTGGTAGGAAGCCCTACAGAGCTTATAGTTAGCACCCAAGGGGTAATCACCACCGACTTAGCAGTAGGCACCCACAAGCTCTATGCTAAGAAGGATAGCTGTGATTCGCCACAGTCCGATGACTTTACTATAGAGGCCCCCAAGACCCCAGTTACTCCAACCTTGGTTAAGATCAGTGATCCTGATTGTACGAATCCTACTCTGATGAAGATTACCAATATTAGTCAGTATACGGGCGCTACTTATACATTTATTGATATTCATAATACAGCAGTAAGTGCGACTGTAGATACAGGTACAGGAGCTATCACTGACTTGCCAGCAGGTAAATACAAACTTAAAGTAACTCAAAACGGCTGTACCTCAGCGTTTTTCAGCTCTCTTTACCATATATGAGCAGTTTCCTAATCCTGCTAAACCAACCATAGTGGCTGAAGATGCAGCAAGCTGTGATAACCCAAGTACAGTTAAGATTTCCAATGTGGTACCGACCAATGATGTAAGCTATACCTTTACCAATACAGTAACTAACACTACTGTAACGGCTACTGTCAATAGGGACGACAGGAGTAGTAACAGGGCTTGCCGCAGGTACTTACAAGGTAACAGCAACAAAAGGTACTTGTACAGAGACCTCCGCTGAATTTACCATTATTGCCGCCAAAGGTCGTCCAGACGAGCCAACAGTAACTACCGAGGATCAGTGCGATGCTGTAAGTACCGCTAAGATAACCAATGTGAAGTCAACTACCGAGGTTCCTACTTTATACCTTTATCAATAGCGTAACCAGCACCACAGTAACCGCCACTGTAGATAGAACCACAGGAGAAATCTCTGGTTTGGTTGTAGGTAAGTATAAAGTAACGGCAACTAAGGACGGTTGTGATAAGCAGTCAGCTGAGTTTGAAATCAAAGCGGCCAAAGGTCGTCCAGACGAGCCAACAGTAACCACTGAGGATCAGTGTGATGCTGTAAGTACAGCCAAGATAACCAATGTAAAATCAACAACAGAGGTTACCACTTATACCTTTATCAATAGCGTAACCAATACGGCAGCAACCGCCACTGTAGATAGAACCACAGGAGAAATCTCTGGTTTGGGTGTAGGTAAGTATAAAGTAACGGCAACTAAGGACGGTTGTGATAAGCAGTCAGCTGAGTTTGAGATCAAAGCAGCCAAAGGTCGTCCAGACCAGCCAACAGTAACCACCGAGGAACAGTGTGATGCTGTAAGTACCGCTAAGATAACCAATGTAAAATCAACAACAGAGGTTCCTACTTATACCTTTATCAATACCATAACCAGCGCCACAGCAACCGCCACTGTAGATAGAACCACAGGGTAATCTCAGGTCTGGGTGTAGGTAAGTACAAGGTAACGGCAACTAAGGACAGTTGTGATAAGCAGTCAGCTGAGTTTGAGATCAAAGCGGCTAAAGGTCGTCCAGACGAGCCAACAGTAACCACCGAGGATCAGTGCGATGCTGTAAGTACCGCTAAGATAACCAATGTAAAATCAACTACCGAGGTTCCTACTTATACCTTTATCAATACCATAACCAGCACCACAGTAACCGCCACTGTAGATAGAACCACAGGGGTAATCTCAGGTTTGGGCGTAGGTAAGTATAAAGTAACGGCAACTAAGGACGGTTGTGATAAGCAGTCAGCTGAGTTTGAGATCAAAGCGGCTAAAGGTCGTCCAGACGAGCCAACAGTAACCACCGAGGATCAGTGCGATGCTGTAAGTACCGCTAAGATAACCAATGTAAAACCAACAACAGAGGTTACTACTTATACCTTTATCAATACCATAACCAGCGCCACAGCAACCGCAACTGTAGATAGAACTACAGGGGTAATCTCTGGTTTGGTTGTAGGTAAGTATAAAGTAACGGCAACTAAGGACGGTTGTGATAAGCAGTCAGCTGAGTTTGAAATCAAAGCCAAACTCCCTGTTCCTGAAACGCCTACTGTAATGGTAGCACCACCTACTTGTACAGCCATGAGTGCAGCTAAGGTAAGCAACTATACGGATTACACCCATGGAGAGACCTTTACTGTAACCGATAGCAATGGAACTGCTATAGGAGCAGTAGATAATGCAGGTAATATCACAGGCCTTACTACAGCAGATACTTATACACTGACCATAACACGTGGTACTTGTAGGGCTGCGGCAGTGGACTTTGATATAGCCGACAAGCTCCCAACACCAGCCAAGCCAGCCATTACGCTAACCCCTGCCAGCTGTACCAGCCCAACAGTGGCTAAGCTTACCCAGGTGTCAGGACTAACTTTTTGGCATAATGGTACCCAGTTGACGGTTAATCCGATTACCCACGAGATTACAGGTCTAGCCCCTGGTACTTATACCATTACGGCTAAGAACAATAACAATTGTGAGTCGGTAGCTTCTGATAGCTTTGAGATCAAGGCGCAACAGACAGCCACCACCATTACTACTCATCCGGCAGGGGCTACTTACCAAAGAGGAGACGAGGCAACACCGCTTGCAGTAGTAGCCACAGGCGAAGGTACCCTCAGCTATAAGTGGTATAAGAATACGGATAATAACAACACCTCAGGCACTGAAGTAGGGATAACAGCCCAAGTTATAAGCCCTGCGACCGATAGAGTAGGGTACGTTCTACTACTGGGTAGAGGTAACAAGCGATTGCGGTGCAGTAAAAGAGTGACGTAGCTGAAATCAAGGTAGTAGAAGGTGCTCCTACCATAGAGGCCAATGACGACCCTGATACGACAGTACGCCGAGGCCAGGAAGTAGCCGTACTTGGCAATGACAAGGTCAACGGTAATCCTGCAACCCCAGCCGATGTGGATATCACCATTTCTAACGATGGCGGCCTTACAAGAGTAGGGTAAACCCAGCCACTGGTAAGATTATGATACCTAATGATGCAGCGCCAGCCACTTACGAGATTACTTATAAAATCTGTGTGAAGAATCAGCCAACCATCTGTGATGAGGCTAAGGTGAAGATAACTGTAACCCCTGATGCGACACCAAGCCGTGTTATCAAGGCTGTAGATGATGACTTTGGTAAGGTACCTAATACAGTGGATTACACCACTACCAATACGGTATTCTCAACTGGTGTAGATACCATGGAAGGTGTGCCAGGGTATCCTCTCCAGAGACTGATGTGACCCTTCACAAGGGAGCGGTAACACGCCAGGATGGTACAGCTGTTCAGGCAGGTACTATCACTATGAATGATAACGGAAGCATTACCGTAAAACAAGGTACTCCAGTAGGTGTTTATACCTATACTTACTCTATCTGTGAGAAGGGCGTACCTACCAACTGTAGTGAAGAAGCAAAAGCAACCTTTGAGGTAGTAGATAATACGATCTTAGCCAAAGATGATGAGTTTGAGGTTGGTACTCAGGAGGACTTACCCCAAGTATCTTGATCAATGATATACTCAAAGGCAAAGTAGGTCTCACAACTGGTGATGTGGAAATACAAGATACAGAAGGTGAAGCCAGAGCAGATAGCCACCTTGTGAGAGAAGCAGATGGTCGTGTAACAGTTAAGCTAGGGATAGTAGCTCGTCCAGAACCTTACCTCTATTATTATACGATTAAGGAAAAGGCTAATCCAGCCAATACCTCTAATGCGGTGATAAAGATAAAAAGTAGTTTTCTTTTCACGGCGGTAGATGATGAGGATGAAGTTATTAATGAAGGAACCAAAGAGAAAAAAAGATCCCAAGTGTCTTAAGAAACGATGATATAGATGGTAAGCGTCCAGAACCAGGAAAGAATGTAATATTTACACCAAGCAAGGTGAAGGATAAAGATGGTAATGAGGTGCCAGGTATTGTGATTAACCAAGAGGATGGTTCCATCACTATAGCACCTAATACTCCTGATGGTGTCTATACTTATAGCTATACAATCTGTAAGATAGCAGCTCCTAATGACTGTAAGACGGCTAAGGGCGTACTTAAGCTTCTTCCAGCTCTTAAGGCAGTGGATGACCTTGACTTTAAAACCAGTGAATACCACTAAAGGGAGCTGTAAAAGTAGGTAATGTCTTAGCAAATGATGAATATGCAGGCAAGAATGCCCTTGATCATTTAGATAAGGTAACTGCTAAAATAGAGGATAATAATGGAGGTATTTCAGGTGCTTATATAGATGAGCAAGGTAACTTGATAATTCCTCAAGGTACCCTCAGTAGGTGTTTATGATTTAGAGTATAATCTCTGTATGGAGGAACATCCAGGAGTATGTAAGACAGCTAAGGTAAGAGTGGAAGTGATCAAAGACAAACCGCTTACCATATACAATGGTGTATCAGCCGATGGAGATGGACACAATGACTATTTCAAGATAGACGGTATAGAGTACTATCCTAAGAATAATCTTAAGATATTCAACCGTTGGGGTGTACTGGTCTATGAAAAAGATGGTTATAGTAACGAAGCACCATTTGACGGTCATTCCAACGGACGTGCGACCATAAGTGCAGATAGCAAGCTCCCACAAGGAACTTACTACTATATCTTAGAGTATGAAGACTCTGATGATCAGTCCCATACTGAGAAAGGTTGGTTGTACCTTAAGTACTAATTAGTCTGTTATAGTGGTTAGTGGTTAGTTATTAGTGGTTAGTCATAAAAAGGGCTAATCACTGACAACTAACCACTAATTACTAACATTTAACTTTTTATTTTTTATATCAGCGAAAAGCACTAATTTTGCTAATTGAAACGCAAACTAACTATGATGGATTTAGAAAGATTTCACTTGGTAACTCGTATGGCTGCTCAGGCCGCACATTACGGAGAACGAGAGGCCGTTCGTTACTGGGAAAATGGGCAATGCGCTCCCTTTCTTGGAAAGTATTCTACGAAGAAATACAGAAAATAACTAAGGCTTTGCTCCATTACCAAGTGGGAGTCCAGGAGAATATCGGGATTTTTGCTCCCAACTCTCCCCAATGGACTATGGTAGATATGGCCGCAGCTCACCCTAAGGGCTTGTGCTGTACCTATCTATGCTACCAATACAGCCGATCAGGCTGCTTTATATCATCAACAATGCGGGCATTAGAATCCTCTTTGTCGGTGAAAAAGAACAATACGATAAGGTAGAGCAGATACGCCAAGCGTGTCCCAACTTACAATTGGTAGTACTCTTCAACGAATCTCTTCTTAAGGATGAGGAGCATGTCGTACTCCCGCTGTCAAAGTTTGTAGCCTTAGTGCCAAAGGGGCATTATGAAAGGGAACTTAAGGAGCGTTTTTGACAGTCGTTGTATGCAGGATCTCTATACCATTATCTATACATCGGGTACTACAGGGAATCCCAAGGGCGTGATGATAGACTATGAGAATGTGGCTTATCAGTTCATCAACCATGATGACCGCTTGGCAGTGGTAGAGGGTAATGTCTCCATGTCCTTCCTACCGCTCTCCCATGTATATGAGCGTATGTGGGTAGCCTATGTATTCCATAAAGGGGTAATCAACTGTTACTTAGATGACACCAACCGTGTGGCTGAGGGCTCTCAAAGAGGTAAAAACCACACTATATGTGTGTGGTACCACGTCTCTTGGAGAAAATATATACTAAAATCTACGAGAATGTACAAAAACAGTCGGTAGTAAAGCGTGTAGTCTTCGCTACAGCTACTCGAATTGCTAAAATACAGTTGGGAAGAACCAAAAAAGGGAAATATCCTTCTTTTATTCTCAAAAAACTCTATAATCTAGCAGACAAACTTGTTTTTCCAGAAGCTAAAAGCTGCTTTGGGAGGCAATATCCAGATGATTCCTTGCGGCGGTGCCCTCTTGGAACCTTCTATAGGGCGTTTTTTTCCGTGCCATAGGGGTCAATGTTACCTTGGGTTATGGTATGACCGAGACCACGGCGACGATATCTTGCTGGGACGATCATAAGTTTAAGCTCAAGTCAGTGGGTACCTTGGTGCCTTATGTTCAAGCAAAAATAGGGCAGGACAATGAGATTTTTGCTCAAGGGAGGTTCTATTTCCAAAGGCTATTATAACAACCCAGAGGAGAACGCCAAAGCCTTTTACCGAAGATGGCTACTTGCGTACAGGCGATGCAGGTTATTTGGATAAGGAAGGCAACCTCTATATTACCGAACGTATCAAGGAGCTGATGAAGACCTCCAATGGGAAATACATTGCTCCCCAGCAGATAGAAGGTAAGGTAGGTGAGGACAGCTTTATAGAGCAAATCGCCGTCATAGCCGATGCCCGCAAGTATGTATCCGCCTTGATTGTACCCAACTATGAGGCCTTAGCCGAATATGCTAAAGTCTCTCAACCTCAAGTATAAGAACTATTCAGAGCTAATCAAAAACAGCCAGATAGTTGAGTTCTTCCAAAAGAGACTACAGCACTTACAACAAGAGTTAGCCGCCTATGAGCAGATTAAGAAATTTACCCTACTAACCACACCTTTCTCTATCAATAATGATGAACTCACCCCAACCCTCAAGCTCAAGCGAAAGAATATCTATAAGAATTATTTCCGTGAGATAGAAGCAATGTATGTATAACCCTCAAGAAAACCCCATGGCAAAAACCGTAGTAGAACTCAAGGATGTTTCTGTTTTCCAAAGAAAGAATCTTATCTTACATGATATTAACCTTACTATAGAGCGGGGAGAGTTTGTATACCTGATAGGCAAAACAGGCAGCGGAAAGAGTTCCTTGCTGAAGATACTCTATGGGGATTTACCTTTGAAGAAGGGCACGGGTATGGCCGTAGATTTTAATTTAGCTACCCTTAAGGAATCGGAAATCCCTTTATCTAAGACGAAAAATAGGGTAGTCTTTCAGGACTTTAAGCTATTGCCCGACAGAACTGTATTTGGTAATTTGAGTTTGTCCTACGTGCCACAGGCTGGCATGATCCTCATAAGATAGAGGCGCGTATCAGTAGTGTACTAACCAAGGTGAAGATGCAGACCAAGATAGACAAGCACCCACACGAACTCTCTGGAGGTGAGCAACAGCGGGTAGCCATTGCACGTGCTTTGCTCAATGACCCAGACCTAATTCTGGCCGATGAGCCTACAGGAAACCTTGACCCAGAGACGAGTGTGGAGATTATGAAAGTGATGCGCGAGATCAATGACTCAGGGCGTTCTATCCTTATGGCAACCCATGACTATGCCCTGATACTAAAGTTTCCTTCCAAGACTATTAAGTGCGATGCAGGCAAGCTCTTTGAGGTAGTACAGCGCTCAGTCTGATTAAAAATCAAATTTTAACTGAATATCAATGAGTTGAAATGTTTTTCTATGATATTCACAAGATCCATATTCAAGGATAGCCGCTCGGTGTTCACCGGTTGGGTATCCTTTATTTTTTTATCCCAATGATACATAGGGTATTGCTTGTGTAACTCTTCCATATAGGCATCGCGATAGGTCTTGGCCAGTACCGAAGCGGCCGCAATACGCATAAAGCGCGCGTTCCCCTTTACTTGACAAGAGTAAGGAATCTCCTTATAAGGCTTGAAGCGATTACCATCTACTACAATAAACTCAGGAGTTACAGTGAGTTTGTCCAAGGCCTGTTGCATGGCCTCTATGGAGGCATTGAGGATATTGATTTGATCAATTCGTTGTGGGGAGACATGTACCACGGCATAGCTTATCGCCTGCTCTTCTATAATAGGGCGTAGTTCATTGCGCTGTTTCTCAGTCATTTGCTTGGAGTCATTGAGCAGAGGGTGATAGAAATCTTCAGGGAGGATCACTGCCGCAGCTGTAACAGGGCCTGCCAAGCAGCCACGTCCTGCCTCATCGGTACCCGCTTCACTTGGGGAGAAAAACCATTTTTCCATAGGATTAATTTTGTAAGATTAACAGGTTACAACCACGAATATCTGCTGCATCAAAGCGCCCCAATACCTCAAAAGAACCATCAGGGTAGGCCTTACCTAAATCCTGAGTAGCGATAAAGCTACAAGAGTAGTAATTGGCAAGGTCTATCACATTAATTCCTCCGATACGGCCATAGGGAAGGGGAGAGTGCATCCTCACTGTCACGGATCAAGACCTTCATCCAAGGCACAGGGTAGAATAGGCCATTTCCTTGGCTATAGGCTTGGGAGAGTAGCTCCGTCATCCCATATTCGGAGTGAATCACTTCAGTACCAAAGCCCCTACACAGCAGCTCGTGTAACTCCTCACGAATCAGTTCCTTGCGCCGCCCTTTCATGCCTCCAGTCTCCATAACAATCGTATTCTTTAATGAGAATTGGTATTGCTCTACCAAGTCCAAAAAGTGCGAAAGACACCCCCATAAGGAAAACCTTTCGCTCCTGAGCGTCCCATAGTCTTAGTTTTTTGGGCAAGTTCCTCTTGGTTGTAGAGGTAAAAACCGCTTTCCTTTTTGGGCGCTATGAATCAAGTCCTCAGCCATATAGATAAGGGACGACCCCTTGCGCTCTAAGTAGGAGGGGAGTAGCGCCAAAAATATATACTCCTCTATCCTCCCATAGAAGTGAGCAAAGCCCTTGCGAAAACTTTCCCTATAGAGAGCAAGAGAGCTTACTAAGTGCCGAGACGTTTGGCTACCTGTGGTGCCACTACTGGTAAAGATTTCCTCAGGAGCATTGGTAGCTGCATAGATTTCTTTTACTCTTGAAAAACTCTATTGGTAAGAAAGGAATCTCTTCAAGAGCATGTACCGTCTTAGGAGTCTTGCAAAATAGTTGCAAAACTCCTGATATACAGCATTGTTTTGGTACTGAAAAGCAAATACTTTTTAGTGCTTGTGCTTCAAATTCCTTAGAGATAATCTTGAAAGAGGTTATTCATGTAACAAACTACTTACTTCTTTTTGTAAAATAGGGAGATATTGTGTAACGATAGCCCAAAGAATATTGTCAGAGACTGTATCATAACCATGTATAATTCTATTACGGACATCTACAATCTGCCGTGCATTTGAGATGTTTATATCACTATCCTTTTTAAGATACGGTTCATCGCTTCTCCTATAATTTCAATATTTCTTTCGATAGCTCTCTTGGTTCGTATGTCTCCTTGGAAAATCTCAAGGCTTACATCATTACCAAAAAGCTATCAATTTCATTAATAGCATTTAGAATATCATAGAGCCAGGTATTAATTTCATTATCCATAGAGGAGTTGCTTTTTGGTTGATATTTTTCTATAAAATAAGGATTTTTTAAGGCCCTTTCTTCTAATAAGTCAATTTTTTTCTGTTGAACAATTTTTTCTAATTCAAACTTGAACTGAAAAATAATTAGAGGCATATTGTAAGGCATCTTGATCTAAAAAAATCTACAAGCAGGTCAATATCACTATAGGTATCAAAAATTAGGGGTCAATACAGAGCCAAAGACATATAATGTCTTGACCCTATAGCGTTCGCAGAGGATCTGATAGTGTCAAGTTGATTTTTTTAGAATAGAATTCATAGCACAAGAAATTTTAGTGATTAATGACAGAATGCTATCATATCTAATTGGTTGTTAAGGCAAAAAGCAATGTTTTCCTTTAGCCCCATAATATGCTCGTAAGCAAATCCCTTTTTCTTCGTCGTCCTCATCGTCCTCTATCATAGCTTCTACTTCTTCCTTTGTCTTATGGACTTTCTCCAGCAGAGAGGCTAAATGTTTCAGTCGCTCTTGGTCAATGAGACTTATCATAGGAAAGTCTTCGATCTTGGGTAGCGGGAAGGGGTGAAAATGGTCAGCAGGAAATAGCTCGGTATCTATCTCTACCTCTATATCATAATCCTCAGAGAGTGTTTGGTTGATAAGATCTGTTTCGTACCAGAACTTCATTTCTTGAGTAAAAGGTAGTTCTTTTCCCAAAGTAGCACAAATTCCAATAAAGGCATACCCATAGGTATATCCTTTTTTTCTCATCAAGAGGACGCCCCATGATAATATCGGTAAGTGCCTTAGTAGTCTCATTATCATCATCTTCTTCGGCATAGTTTTGGAAGATTTCATTTTTTTAGAACCTCAGCGAGTAAGGTTTCATTTTTAGAGGCAAAAAGTAGCCTGAACCTCAGGCGTATTCACCCCATAAGCAAACATATAATATCCCATAAGAAAAAGAGTTTTTTTATAAGGCAAAGATATAAAATTTAAGTGAAAAATAAAAAGTGAAGAGTGAATAATTATTTTTTTCACTCTTCACTTTTTATTTTTCACTTTCCACTATTCACTTTTCACTTCAATATGCAGTTCCTTAAGTTGTACCTCATCAATAGGAGAAGGTGCATCAATCATCACGTCTCGGCCGCTGTTGTTCTTAGGGAAGGCGATAAAGTCGCGTATGGTTTCTTGTCCGCCAAGCAGCGCTACCAATCGGTCAAAGCCGAACGCTAAACCACCGTGAGGAGGAGCACCATAGCGGAAGGCATTCATTAGAAGCCAAATTGTGCTTGTGCCTGCTCAGGGGTAAAGCCCAGTAGGGCAAACATCTTGGCTTGCAATTCGCGGTCAAAGATACGTATAGACCCACCACCTACTTCGTTGCCATTGAGTACAAGGTCGTAAGCATTGGCACGTACAGCTCCTGGATCGGTGTTGAGCAAAGGAATATCCTCAGGCTTAGGCGAGGTGAAGGGATGGTGCATCGCAAAGAAGCGGTTTTCCTCTTCGTTCCACTCAAGCAAAGGAAAATCCACTACCCATAGTGGGGCATATACATCGGGATTGCGCAAGCCCAAACGCTCGGCCAGTTCCATACGTAGGGCGCTGAGTTGCCCGCGTACTTTGTTGGCCTTGCCTGAGAGGATACAGATAAGATCCCCTGCTTTTGGCATCTGTACGTTCCGCCCATGCTTTGAGGTCGTCTTCGTTGTAGAACTTATCCACAGAGGATTTGAAAGATCCGTCTTCGTTGCATTTTACATATACCAAGCCTGAAGCCCCTATTTGTGGACGTTTTACCCATTCTACTAGGGCATCTATCTCCTTGCGGGTGTAGCTATTAGCCCCTGGTACGGCAATACCTACCACCAATTCTGCCTCGTTGAACACCTTGAAATCACGATGCTTAGCAAGGTCGTTGAGCTCGCCAAACTTCATTCCAAAGCGGATATCGGGTTTGTCATTACCATACGTCTTCATTGCCTCAGCATAGGTCATACGAGGGAAAGCGCCGAACTCTAATCCTTTGAGTTCTTTGAGCAAGTGCTTGGCCAAGCCCTCGAAGGTCTGGATAATATCTTCTTGTTCTACAAAAGACATCTCGCAGTCTATCTGAGTAAATTCTGGTTGGCGGTCAGCACGGAGGTCTTCGTCGCGGAAACACTTTTACGATTTGGAAGTATTTGTCAAGTCCCCCTACCATAAGTAGCTGCTTAAAGGTTTGTGGGGATTGTGGCAAGGCGTAGAACTCCCCAGCGTTCATGCGGCTAGGGCACCACAAAATCGCGTGCTCCTTCTGGAGTAGATTTAATGAGGACAGGAGTTTCCACCTCTATAAAGCCTTGAGCAGAGAGGTAGTTGCGCACCATCATACCCACCTTGTGGCGGAAGATAAGGTTTTTCACGTACAGGCGTACGGCGGATATCAAGGTAGCGGTACTTCATACGGAGGTCTTCGCCCCCATCGGTATTGTCCTCAATGGTAAAAGGAGGTACTTCCGAGTGGTTGAGCAGGGTGAGTGCTGTAACAAGGATTTCTATTTCTCCCCGTAGGGATATTGGCATTAACAGCCCTCACGCCTTATGACGGTACCTTGAATTTGAATTACATCTTCACGGGAGAGGGTTTTGGCTTGTTCAAAGACCACTTTGTTGGTACGCTCTTCATCAAAGATTAGCTGGGTGATACCATAGCGGTCGCGTAGGTCTATCCAGATCATAAACCCTTTGTTACGAATGCGTTGTACCCAACCGCTAAGGGTTACTTGTTCACTCAGGTGAGCACTGTTAAGCGCTCCACAGGTATGTGTTCTGTACATTTTTAAAGTTTTGAGTTATATTCTATTGAGATTTAACTTCTTAGGGTTGTTTCTGTTGTCCCAAAAAGATAGAATCTCAATAGTTTGTGTTTCTTCAATAAAGTGATAATACATTGAGTAATTGCGAAGTATAACAACTCTTCTTAGATTGTTATTTTTTTCAATAAGCTCTCTTGCTCCTTTCATTACTTCTTCATTAGATTTAAGAATACTATCTTTTGCTTCTTTGATTCTTTTCATTGAGAATGTGTAATTCGGCCTCTGAAAGCTTTTATAGAAGGCTCTTCCGTTGAGTAATCTTTGCTTAGGAGCATTTCTTCTTCTGTTATTGTAAGTGTATTCATAGCTATTCCTATTTTTAATAATCTTTAAATTGATGATTCATTAAGGTGTGTTTTTTGATCTTCTTCTATTTCTTTAACAAGCCTTACATAAGGTTAATGTTTTTTGTAGAGATAGGAGAAATATAATGATTTACTTCTGTCATAATAGTTTGTTTTTAATAGATTCTAATAACTTGCAAAAAAATACTCATTAATTTTGAAAACTGCAAGATATGAGGCGATTTTTATTATAGAGGAATTTAAGTTCTACAACGATTAGCACAAATAACTACCTATTTGTAAATAATTCACTACCTTTGTCGCCCCAAAACTTATATGTCATGGCGACAAGCAAAAACTACCTAAAAGAAAACCCTACAACTGTTGCTCCCCTTGCTATTGGGGCTATTTCTGTGTTGGTATGCCTTTGCTCAATTCAGCGCAGAGGAGCTATCGCTGATCAAGCAGCAATTCCTTAGGGCTGATTATTCCTTTCTATGGCTCTCGGTAGCAATGGGCTTCTTAAGTCATGTATCACGAGGCATACGTTGGCAATATACCTTGGCCTCTATGCACTATTTCCCTAAGCGCTACAACTTGGTTTTGGCTGTATTTATCGGGTATTTGCTCAATCTTACCGTACCACGTTCGGGGAAGTCTCTCGTGCTTTGCTTATCAATCGCTATGACAAAGTCCCCTTTGACAAGGCTTTCGGAACAATCCTTACCGAACGAGTGATAGACATGTGTATCTTGCTACTATTTATTGCCATTGTCTTTGTCTTTCAGTTTGATCTGGTATGGCACTTTTTAGAAAGCTATTTTACTTTTTTTCCTATATCATAGTGATACTCTTGGTCTTGGGACTTGTGTTTGTAGCCTTTCTTTATTGGATTTACCGCTCTACCTCTTCCATAGCGCAGAAAATCCGTAAAATGCTTTCAGGCATCAAGGAAGGAATTTTCTCTATAGCCCATCTGAAAAAAAGAAATGGCAGTTTATAGCCCATACCCTATTTATTTGGCTTATGTATTTTTTTGATGTTCTATGTAGTGTTTTTTTCCATGGAGCAAACTAAGGATCTCTCACTGATACAAGTACTTACCGCTTTTTGTAATAGGGAGTTTTGCTATTGTCTTTACCAACGGAGGCTTAGGTGCTTACCCACTCTTTATCGCCAAAGTGTTATTGCTTTTTGGCGTAGCCGAGACCATAGGTACAGCCTTGGGCTGGGTGATATGGATCGCCCAGTTCCTGATGATTGTCCTTTTTGGAGGATTGTCCTTTTTACTTTTACCCCTCATCAATAGAGGTCAGCGGTCAGTAGGTAGTAGTCAGTAGTCAGACTATTGCACTGTTCGTTATTCACTTTTCACTATTCACTAATTATGACTTGTTATCACTGTGGAAATAATTGTGATCCTAAGCACCCCATTGTATTTGACGACAAATATTTTTGTTGTCAAGGGTGCCAAACGGTCTATGAAATCCTATCAGCCAATAAATTAGACAAATATTATACCTACGAGCAAACCCCAGGAGCACGCCCTGAAGAGGCAGGGAGAAGTACCATTTCTTGGACAATCCCCAGATTGTGGCCAAGCTCCTAGAGTTTGACGAGGGGACACCCAAATTGTCTCTCTCTATATCCCACATATTCACTGTAGTTCGTGTATCTGGGTATTGGAGAATTTACAGAAATTACACCAAGGTGTGATACATGCCTTAGTGGATTTTCCTAAAAAGACGGTACGAATTAGTTACCTAAAAGATAAGATCACCCTGAAAGAGTTGGTAGTACTTCTCTCCAAAATAGGCTATGCACCCTATATCAGTTTGGACAATTATTCTCAGAAGAAAGACAAAAAGGGACAAAAGCAGCTATTGTACAAGTTGGGAGTGGCGGGGTTTGCCTTTGGGAATATTGGACTGTTGTCCTTCCCAGGGTTCTTTGAAGACAACGAATTTTGGTTCAATCGGTATAAGGATTTCTTCCGCTGGCTGATGTTTGCTTTCTCCCTACCTGTGATGTTCTATGCAGCCACGGATTATTTTTGTCTCCGCCTACAAGGGGATTCGCAACCGTTTTCTGACCATTGATATTCCCTTGGCCTTGGGTATCCTCACCATGTTTGTCCGTAGTACTTATGACATCATATTGGGTAGGGGACAGGGTTTCTTTGATAGCTTGGCTTCCTTGGTCTTTTTGTTGCTCATAGGCAAATTCTTTCAGCAACGCACCTATTCCTTTCTCTCCTTTGAGCGAGATTACAAAAGCTATTTTCCGATAGGGGTGACTCGTATGACAGGAGAGCAGGAAGAGAGTATCCAAGTATATGATATCAAGGAGGGTGACCGCTTACTGATTCGCAATGAGGAACTGATACCTGTAGATGCTGTGCTTATTCGTGGTGTAGGGCAGATAGATTACAGTTTTGTTACAGGAGAATCTAAGTGGACGGAGAAGAACGGCGGGGACAAACTCTTTGCAGGGGGCAGACATAAGGGGGCGGCTATAGAGATAGAAGCTACCAAAACCGTTTCTCAGAGCTACCTTACCCAGCTATGGAGCCAAGAATCCTTCCAAAAGAATAAAAACGAAGGGATTAAAACCCCTAACCGATAGGATTAGCCAGTACTTTTACCTTCTTTGTGCTGCTCATTGCCTTCCTAACCTTAGCTTTTTGGCTTTTCTATGGCACCCCTACCGAGGCGTTCAATGCCTTTACAGCGGTGCTTATCATCGCTTGTCCTTGTGCCTTGGCGGTTTCTGCCCCTTTTGCCTTGGGGAATATGCTCCGACTCTTAGGCAAACGTCATTTCTACCTCAAGGATACCCAGACTATAGAACAAATGGCACAGGTAGATACCCTTATCTTTGACAAAACAGGTACCATTACCCAAAGCAATACTCAAGAAATCACCTACGAAGGCCAAATGATGAGCGCCCAACAACGCTCCTTGCTCAAGAGTGTATTGCGTAACTCCAACCATCCTCTTTCTCGTCAGCTATACCAATACTACAAGCAGGTAGATATACACCCTCTTGACCATTATCAAGAACTGATAGGCAAAGGCATGGAAGCTACATGGGGAGGAGATAGCATAAAGGTAGGCTCGGCAAAGTTTGTAACGGGTAAGGAAAACAAAGATGAAACAGCGGTATATGTGAGTATTAATGGGCAGTTAATGGGTAAATATACCTTTAAGAACCCTTATAGGGAACATATATTTACCGTTTTCCATGAGTTGGAGGACAAGGGCTATACTTTTAGCGTTGCTTTCAGGGATACTGAGGCAGAAAAAGCCTTCTTACAAAGCCAACTCTCAGCAAAAAGTATCACTACACTTTAACCAAAGTCCCTGCCGATAAGCTCCATTATATAGAACAATTGCAGAAAGAAGGCAAGCGGGTGATGATGCTCGGTGATGGGCTGAATGATGCAGGTGCTCTCAAGCAAGCCCAAGTAGGTTGCGCCGTGGCAGAAAAACAGCAATACCTTTTCGCCAGCCTGTGAGGCGATCCTTCAAGCCTCTGAGATAGAGCAGCTTCCACGCTTTCTCGCCCTAAGCAAGAAGACCATGCAAGTAATCAAGATGAGTTTTGTACTCTCCTTATTATATAATTGTATAGGTACATTCTTTGCCGTAACAGGAAACTTAGAGCCTGTAGTAGCGGCAATTCTGATGCCAATTAGCTCTATTAGTATAGTGCTTTTTACGACACTAATGACCAATAGATTAGTGAGGTAGTTTGTTATTTATCATTGTAATGCCATACGTCTAAGAATTTTTTTCCTTTCTTCTTTGGACATTTTTTTCTAGTAGGAGCTTTTACGAGCTTGGTCAATCATTGAGAAGAATTCTTTTTTTATCGAATTTTTATAGTATATAGTATCATAAGAAATATATTTGACACAAAATTACAATATATTCTCAACAATGCGATGAGATTTAACAAACTTTCTTATTGGATTATCCAAGATATAGGGATAGCTAACAAAAAGAGAAATACTTTTTGGTACTTCCTCTTTTTGATATGGATATATAACGATTAATATTGGTATTCAGTAACCTTTTGAACCTCTCCATTTTTTTGATTTAGTTACTTTAGTGGGGTAACCATCAGAATTATATTCATATTGGTAGGTAACAGTTGTATTCTCATAAGAGAGTTCTCCTGGACGCACTTCACCTTGACTACTTCTTATTGTTATTTTGACTATATTGTTTTTTTACTAAATATAGCCTCAAAAGGATCTCCTAACGCACTAAAAAGTAGTAATTATAAGATTGTTCTTATACTGCCAATTATTCTTATTATCATATTCATACACAATTGTTCCTCGACTATCTTCTTCTCTGATGAGATTTCCATTGGAAAAAAAGTATAGGTAGTTATATCACGACCTTCATAAGTAGATTGTATCGTATTATCATCTATATAGCGGTATTCTGTAGTAGTTTGTCTTCCATTTAAGGTACGAGTCTTCTTACTAAGTCTCCCTTGGTTATCATAAGTGTACTCAAAAATTCCCTCATCTCTATAATAATGCTTGATAAGTCTCCCATTGGAGTAAGAAAAACTCATGTTCAACAGTTCCATTATCATGTTTAATACTCTTTAAGAGATTGCCGTCATACTCATAAGTTAGATACCCACTATATATACGAGAGATATTGTTTTTGTTTGACAACTCTACCATTTGAAATTTCATAGATTTCTTCGTCCTTGTCTCTATCAGTTGTAATTATCTTTCTTGGAAAATGTTTTTCCTACGGTGAAATCACCACTATTAAAACCACTACCACTGCCGCTACCTCCATTGTTATCATCGGATTTGCTGCAAGAAACACCTACAATTGCTAAGGCTACGAAAGCCCATTTAAAAAAATATTTTTTTCATCGGATTTGAATGTTTGTTTTTTTCACTTCAAGTCCTTATAAGTGAGGTTAATACAAAAGAAAAAAAGCGAGGACTTTTTAGCTTTTTATCTATACTTTAAGGAGCCTCTGGTAAAGCTATAGTGATATAAATAAAAGAAAAGCCCACGCCTATGAGCGTGAGCGTTTTCGCTTATTTATCTACCACTATTTTGAAATTTACCAGATTTCCTTAAATGTAGAATATAAGCTAACGCTTTTTTTATAAAATGGAAAAAAATTTAAGCCTTAAATTTGAGGTCAAAATTACAATATTTTTTTGGATAATACAAACTTCTGAAAACAATTAAAATAGCGAAATTGTATTTAAGTATATGATTTTTAATTAGTTATAACTAAAAAAATTTAACAAAGGTCATTAGCTAATTTGTCGATGAGTGATGAGTCAAAGTGCTAATTAATTTCCCAAAAAGCAAACGAATACCCCCAAGCTAAGTAGGGTGAAATATGGATTTTTTTGGAGAAATATGATATAACGGTTGACCATAACTCTGTGCTTTCTTCAAATAAATAAAGGCGAAACCTTATAATAATCCGTGCAAATTACAGCAGCATAACCATACAGATAGGAAGAGAATCGAGAAATCCGTGAAAATCCGAGGGAGCTTTCGTTATATCGAACTCACGTTAATTAGCCAAAGGGCTGTTTTTCTACCAATTTTTCCCTCCCAGTTCCCCCTTCGGGGCTAAGGGGAATCAGATTTTTTATCGACTTCGGTGATTATTGGTATACTGATTTTCAACCACTTAAAAAAATAATTCAAAAATTCTTGTTGAAATATTTTGTCAGTTTAAAAAAAGAAGTTGTACTTTTGCACCCGCTTTCGAAAAGGGAGTGAGTTCATTAAAATAGACCAGAAAAATATTTTTTTGAAAAAAAGATTTGGTAGTTTCGAAAAAGGTTGTACCTTTTGCACCCGCTTTCAAAACGAGCGAGCGCAGTGAAAGAGGCTAAAAATGAAAAAGATTTGGTCAATTGAAAAAGGTTGTACCTTTGCACCCGCAAAAATGACGAGTGAAAAAAAGAGACCGAGAAAAAAATTTTTGAAAAAGATTTGGTCAATTAAAAAAAGGTTGTACCTTTTGCACCCGCAAACAAAGCGACTAAGTTCATTAAGAAATATTGATAATACAGCACAGAAAGATTTAGACTAAGCGGGCTTTATACGAGTCAAAAAGAGATTTAAAGATTTAACGATGAAGAGTTTGATCCTGGCTCAGGATGAACGCTAGCGGCAGGCCTAACACATGCAAGTCGAGGGAGAAGCCCTTCAGGGGCAGAAACCGGCGCACGGGTGCGTAACGCGTATGCAACCTACCTTTCACAGGGGGATAGCCCGAAGAAATTTGGATTAATACCCCATAATATTATTGGGTGGCATCATTTGATAATTAAAATTACGATGGTGAAAGATGGGCATGCGTCCTATTAGCTAGTTGGAGTGGTAACGGCACCCCAAGGCTACGATAGGTAGGGGTCCTGAGAGGAGATCCCCACACTGGTACTGAGACAGGGACCAGACTCCTACGGGAGGCAGCAGTGAGGAATATTGGTCAATGGTCGGAAGACTGAACCAGCCATGCCGCGTGCAGGAAGAATGCCTTATGGGTTGTAAACTGCTTTTATATGGGAAGAATAAGGAGTACGAGTACTTTGATGACGGTACCATATGAATAAGCATCGGCTAACTCCGTGCCAGCAGCCGCGGTAATACGGAGGATGCGAGCGTTATTCGGAATCATTGGGTTTAAAGGGTCTGTAGGCGGGCTATTAAGTCAGGGGTGAAAGGTTTCAGCTTAACTGAGAAATTGCCTTTGATACTGGTAGTCTTGAATATCTGTGAAGTTCTTGGAATGTGTAGTGTAGCGGTGAAATGCTTAGATATTACACAGAACACCGATTGCGGAGGCAGGGGACTAACAGACGATTGACGCTGAGAGACGAAAGCGTGGGGAGCGAACAGGATTAGATACCCTGGTAGTCCACGCTGTAAACGATGGATACTAGCTGTTTGGAGTAATTTGAGTGGCTAAGCGAAAGTGATAAGTATCCCACCTGGGGAGTACGCACGCAAGTGTGAAACTCAAAGGAATTGACGGGGGCCCCGCACAAGCGGTGGAGCATGTGGTTTAATTCGATGATACGCGAGGAACCTTACCAAGGTTTAAATGGAGACTGACAGGGCAGAGATGCCTTTTTCTTCGGACAGTTTTCAAGGTGCTGCATGGTTGTCGTCAGCTCGTGCCGTGAGGTGTCAGGTTAAGTCCTATAACGAGCGCAACCCCTATTGTTAGTTACCAGCACGTAGTGGTGGGGACTCTAGCAAGACTGCCGGTGTAAACCGTGAGGAAGGTGGGGATGACGTCAAATCATCACGGCCCCTTACATCTTGGGCTACACACGTGCTACAATGGTCGTTACAGAGAGCAGCCACTGCGCGAGCAGGAGCGAATCTATAAAGACGGTCACAGTTCGGATCGGAGTCTGCAACTCGACTCCGTGAAGCTGGAATCGCTAGTAATCGGATATCAGCCATGATCCGGTGAATACGTTCCCGGGCCTTGTACACACCGCCCGTCAAGCCATGGAAGCTGGGGGTACCTGAAGTCGGTTGCCGCAAGGAGCTGCCTAGGGTAAAACCAGTGACTGGGGCTAAGTCGTAACAAGGTAGCCGTACCGGAAGGTGTGGCTGGAACACCTCCTTTCTAGAGAAATGACTGGTTTTGGGTCAGCTTAGTTTAGATCTGTGTTGTGTTATTAAGAAATATAAAAGGAAAGAAAGCAGTCTCATAGCTCAGCTGGTTAGAGCGCTACACTGATAATGTAGAGGTCGGCAGTTCGAGTCTGCCTGGGACTACAAAAGCTGAAAGGAAATTCTAGAAGCTGAAGAAGTTTTTAGTTTTGGGTTTTTAGTTTTGAGTTAGGAGAATCTGACTCAATATAGGGACTCAAAATTCAAGACTCAAAACTCAAAATTAACTTGGGGAATTAGCTCAGCTGGCTAGAGCACCTGCCTTGCACGCAGGGGGTCAAGGGTTCGAATCCCTTATTCTCCACAATCCTAACAACACCCTTCGAAAGAGGGAGCGAGGAAACAAGTTCATTGACATATTGGATAAGATATCAAAAAAATTAAAACAAGTAGATACAAGAATTAGGTAATCCATTAATTGTTAATGGTTAATTGTCAATTATCAAAGATAGATTAACAATTTATAATTAACAATTAAATGGGTACTACATACGAGTACAAATAAGTTATGTAAGGGCGTATGGGGGATGCCTAGGGCTCTCAGAGGCGAAGAAGGACGTGATAAGCTGCGAAAAGTTGCGGGGATTGGCACATACGAGTTGATCCGCAAATATCCGAATGGGGTAACCCAGTATATTGAAGATATACTACATCGCAAGATGAGCGAACCCGCTGAACTGAAACATCTAAGTAGGCGGAGGAGAAGAAAACAAAAAGTGATTCCCAGAGTAGTGGCGAGCGAAATGGGAGGAGCTCAAACCAATAATGTTTCGGCATTATTGGGGTTGTAGGACTGCGATATTTGCTGTTTATTGAATTAGAATACTTTGGAAAGAGTAACCACAGAGGGTGATAGTCCCGTATAGGCAAGATAAATAAGTAATAGCAGTATCCTGAGTAGGGCGGGGCACGTGGAACCCTGTCTGAATTTGCCGGGACCATCCGGTAAGGCTAAATACTCCTGAGAGACCGATAGTGGACTAGTACCGTGAGGGAAAGGTGAAAAGCACCGTGAATAACGGAGTGAAAAAGACCCTGAAACCATACGCTTACAAGCGGTCGGAGCGGCCTGAGCCGTGACGGCGTGCCTTTTGCATAATGAGCCTACGAGTTACTGTTACTGGCAAGGATAAGCACTTAAGGTGCGCATTCGTAGCGAAAGCGAGTCTGAATAGGGCGCTGAAGTCAGTAGGGAGTAGACGCGAAACCTGGTGATCTACCCTTGGGCAGGTTGAAGCACTGGTAACACAGTGTGGAGGACCGAACTGGTTGTCGTTGAAAAAGACTTCGGATGACCTGAGGGTAGGGGTGAAAGGCCAATCAAACTGGGAAATAGCTCGTACTCCCCGAAATGCATTTAGGTGCAGCGTTGTGACAAAAAGTTTAATAGAGGTAGAGCTACTGATTGGATGCGGGGGTTTCACCGCCTACCAATTCCTGACAAACTCCGAATGCTATTAAATGTTTCACAGCAGTGAGGGCTTGGGTGCTAAGGTCCAAGTCCGAGAGGGAAAGAACCCGGACCATCAGCTAAGGTCCCCAAATATATGCTAAGTTGAAAAAACGCGGTTGAACTGCATTGACAGCTAGGATGTTGGCTTGGAAGCAGCCATACATTTAAAGAGTGCGTAACAGCTCACTAGTCGAGCGGCTCGGCATGGAGAATAAACGGGCATAAGCATATTACCGAAGCTATGGGGGTATATAATACCGGTAGGGGAGCATTCTATAGGCGTTGAAGCTAAAGGCGTGAGCCATAGTGGAGCCTGATAGAAAAGAAAATGTAGGCATAAGTAACGATAAGGCAGGCGAGAAACCTGCCCGCCGAAAGATCAAGGTTTCCTCAGCTATGCTAATCAGCTGAGGGTTAGTCGGGGACTAACGCGTACCCTTTCAGGGGAAGTGGATGTACAACTGGTTAATATTCCAGTACTAGTATTTCAATAAAAGTGACGGAATGAGATATATGCTGCGCACAGACGGAGTTGCGTTGAAGGTGTTGTTATGACACTGATAGTACACTTAGGCTACGGCCGAGGTGATAGCATAGACAACGTTTCCAAGAAAAGCGAGAGATACTACCCGTACCGTAAACCGACACAGGTGATCGGGAAGAGAATTCTAAGGCGCTCGAGAGATTCATGGCTAAGGAACTAGGGCAAAAATAGACCTGTAACTTCGGGAGAAAGGTCGCCTATCGATAGATAGGCCGCAGTGAAAAAGGTCCAAGCGACTGTTTATCAAAAACACAGGACTCTGCAAAATCGAAAGATGAGGTATAGGGTCTGACACCCTGCCCGGTGCTGGAAGGTTAAGAGGAGGGCTTAGCGTTGAGCGAAGGTCTGAATTGAAGCCCCAGTAAACGGCGGCCGTAACTATAACGGTCCTAAGGTAGCGAAATTCCTTGTCGGGTAAGTTCCGACCTGCACGAATGGTGTAACGATTTGGACACTGTCTCGGCCATGAGCTCGGTGAAATTGTAGTATCGGTGAAGATGCCGATTACCCGCAGTGGGACGAAAAGACCCTGTGCACCTTTACTATATCTTCGTATTGACCTTGGATAAGTGATGCGTAGGATAGGTGGGAGACATTGATTGGGGCATTCCGGTGCTTCATGAGTCGTTGTTGAAATACCACCCTTTGCTTATCTGAGGCCTAACCCTGCTAAGGTAGGGGACAATTCGTGGAGGGTAGTTTGACTGGGGTGGTCGCCTCCAAAAAGCGTAACGGAGGCTTCTAAAGGTTCCCTCAGCACGCTTGGTAACCGTGCGTAGAGTGCAATGGCAAAAGGGAGCTTGACTGAGAGACCTACAAGTCGATCAGGTACGAAAGTAGAGCATAGTGATCCGGTGGTTCCGTATGGAAGGGCCATCGCTCAAAGGATAAAAGGTACGCCGGGGATAACAGGCTGATCTCCCCCAAGAGCTCACATCGACGGGGGGGTTTGGCACCTCGATGTCGGCTCGTCACATCCTGGGGCTGGAGAAGGTTCCAAGGGTTGGGCTGTTCGCCCATTAAAGTGGCACGCGAGCTGGGTTCAGAACGTCGTGAGACAGTTCGGTCTCTATCTACTGTGGGCGTTAGAAATTTGCGTGGAGCTGACTCTAGTACGAGAGGACCGAGTTGGACTAACCGCTGGTGTATGAGTTATTCTGCCTAAGGGTACAGCTCAGTAGCTATGTTAGGAAGGGATAAGTGCTGAAAGCATATAAGTACGAAACCCACCACAAGATGAGATTTCTTTTGAGGGTCGTGGGAGATGACCACGTTGATAGGTTACAGGTGTAAAGGTGGTAACATCAAAGCCGAGTGATACTAATAACCCGAAGACTTATTGTACGAAATTCTTTTTATAATTGTTAATTATCAATTATTAATTGTCACTTCAATTAACCATTAACAATTAACCATTAGTTGGTGTCTTATCCAATAGAGTCAATTAAGTGAAGAGTGAACAGTGAAGAGAGAAAAGTTATTCTCTACATACTTAAGCTACTTTACTTTAAAATACAAGTGTGTTGAAGAACTATTCACTATTAGTTTTTTTCACTAATCACTAAAAATTTAAGGTGGTTAAAGCGAAAGGTCTCACCTCTTACCATTCCGAACAGAGAAGTTAAAACCTTTTAGCGCAGATGGTACTGCAATTTGTGGGAGAGTATGTCGCCGCCTTCTTTACAAGAACCGAATTATTCTTTTGAATAGTTCGGTTTTTTTACTATTGTTTCTAATCACTAACCACTAATCACTAACAGCTATGAAGACATACTTCTATTTTTTTATTTTTTTCTATCTCTATCTTTAGCAGCTCAGAATAAAGATGCTCAAAAACGCCTATATTATAATCCTATGGAAGGAGAGCCAGCCTATGCTATGGGAAAGTATGAGGTGAGAATACAGGTTTATGAGGAGGCCTTTTGATACGCTTGTAACAAAGCAAAAATATGGTGAATTTTTGCTAAGAAAAAAATCACTTCTTGGATACCATTCCCCAAGCGGAATCCAAAGTTGCCATATTCTCATTATTATCTTACCTATTATACTAAAAAAATGCAGAAAATCATTGGCAAAAATACGATGGTTTATTTCATCGGAAATAAAATCGAAGGAAAAAGATGTATTACTGATAGCTACGATCAATTCAGTCTCGGAGTCACCTTCCGAAGAGATTGACACAGAGATGATTCAGCTGGTATTAGATAAAAAAAGTGCCCAAAGAAAATCATATGGGTGGGCGTTCTTTTGATTTTCTCGGAAGAAAAGTACCCCTAATGGACGAATGTTATTGGGCTGGAGTTAATATTGTACGCTGCCCTACCAAAGGGGAGATGAACTGGAGCCTGCACGCTACCTTAGCCCAAGCACAGCAAGCCATTGCCCTACAGAAGGAATGGGCTATGTTGATTCCCGTACCAGAAAACCATACGATAAGCATTCTTACAGAGCGGGATATCACGCTCCTCTTTGAAGGGAAGCAAACACGCGCCACGGAGGTTGTCTATAATGAACACTATCAGGATCCTATCCTCAAGAGTCATCATAAGGATCACAAACTCATTGTCTATTTTATAGCGACAGTGCTCAGAGGGCAGGCGATCTCCTGTGTGATTAGCTATTACGATTATAATGAGCGACTCCCTGATACAGGACTTCCTGAGTTTGTCTCTCAGTTTGTAAGGCTACCCAAAGGGACGTAGAAAGTTATTGAAGTACTCGTAGCATGGTTTGGGCTTTTATTTTCCGTTTCCTGCCATTCGCTTTCTTCTTGAGAACCACTATTGACCCCTCCTCCTACATATACAAATATCTCTTTTTGAGTGAGTTGGGCACACCTAAGATTGACAAATAGGTCTATAGAACGATGTGCTCCCCAATGGGTCAAACCACAATACCCTGCATAAAATTCTCTTGGATAGCCCTCATTCTCAAGTAGAAAATGGCGCGCTTTATCTGTTGGGAAGCCACATACCGCAGGAGTGGGGTGTAGGCGTTGTACAATTTCTTGGATAGGGGTATTAGGGGTGATTTTAGCGGTAATTTCTGTACAGAGATGCCAGAGTCTCCCTGCACGTACTTCATGTACTTTTCCTATGGATAAATCGGTGGTGAGGGGGTGTAGCACTTGGGTGATAGTATCGGTTACAATCTTTTGCTCTCTATATTCTTTTTCTGTCCATAGGGGACTTTCCCCTTCTACAAAGGGTTTAGTTCCCGCCAGTGACATGGTACAAAGAGTATCGCCTACAACTTTTATCAAGGTCTCAGGAGTGGCAGCCAACCAGCTACCTACTTTGGGGTGGGAAAAAGCATAACAAAAGGCTGTAGGATATAGCGCTTTTAGATCTTGGAAATAGGTAAGAAGCGATTTTTGATTGCCTTGGTAAGCAATTCTACGGGAAAGAACTACCTTTTCTAACGTATGTTCCTCTATGGCTTTCAGGGCTTTTTTTCAAAAAGGGTATCATAGAGTGTCCCTATCACCTTGGGTGAGAATAAGATCCGCACTAAGTATAGGCTTTTCAACTGAAAAATAGGGGAGTGGTAAGGTGATTTTTCTTGCTTTAGTAGCAAAGGAGTACCCCCATGGAAAGGACACATGATAAAAACCATCTCCCTCACAGAGATTGGTTGTATATAAGGTGTCATCATTCTGGTAGATAAGGTGAATATCCGCGCTATTGGGATAGCTAAACAAAGCAAAAAGGTAGCCCTCTTAGGGCAACCTCCTTTGCTTTTTCTAAAAAAATTCTTCTTTAGATTGGTTCATCTTTTCTTAGTGATTATGGTGGTGTGTTTTCCATAGGAAACAAGTTTACCTTCCTCATCAGTGATTTTTACATCCCAGTGTTGGAGTGTTTTTTTCCTTTATGGAGTAAGGTGGCTTTGGCAAAAACTTGCTTACCAAACTCTACCCCTCGTACATGGTTCATCATAATGTCTATTCCTAAAACTAAGTAGTTTTCAGGATCTGGATTTGCCAGTAACATCGCAGCAATACTCCCTGTGGTTTCCGCCAAGGCAGCCGATGCCCCTCCATGCAGTATGCGATTGGGTTGGCAAGTCTTTTCATTAACAGGCATTTTTGCGATTATGTAGTCTTCGCCTATTTCTATAAAGCGAATTTCAAGGAAGTCTATGAGGGTACTTTTGCCCCATAGCATTGGCTTTTTCTAATAATAATTGGTTGTTCATATGTTATAGAATTAAAAAAATTAAAGTTATAAGGGTTCAAATTGGCTGTAATGTCTTAGGGGCACAGTTATATTTTTCTTTGGGTAAAATCCTTTGCTCTGCCAAAAAAATCTTCTCGGGTTCCATATTCATCTTTGTAGAGAAAAATCCCTCGAATAGGCGTCTATATAATAGATGCTATGAGCTAATTCTTCTTCTGCAAGTATGGCAAATCTTATTACATTAAAAGATGTTGCAAGACTATCCTTTTTATAATCAAAGAGATGTTGCCCTTTACAAACATCTGTAAGCAATAATAAGAATAAAAAGAACAGAACTCTCATAAAATTACTTAGTTTTTTTATCACGATTTTATTATTGGACAAATAGAAAAATGGTATCATTCTTTTTTTCTCTTTTATGTAACTAATGTATTTCTTATCTGAATATATAGTATCAATATCCAAACTCTCTAATAAGACTACATCTTCTTTGAGTTCTAATGGGGTATATTCCAAAAACCATCAGCCCTATTCCAAAGAAATCCTTTTTAGCTTCCCCTGCTTATCATAAAGTGAAATGGTCTTTATAAGCAATCTTCCATAATTATTTTCTATAAATCCATTGGGGTTATATTGATAATCTTTACCTATTCTTTCGGTTTGGATAACCTTAAAATCACTTTTTCGGGGCACTGCATCCTATCAGTAGAAAGCTAATAATGACACTTAATTTAGTAATAGAGTGGTTTGTTGCTTTTGTCAGAGGGAGGTATTTTTTTGTTTTTTTCCTTTTTTTCAAAATAGCATATCCCTATATAAAAGGCAAAAATGCAGATTCCGCAGGGGATGATAGAGCTATATACTACCGCTGGGTTAATCTCCTCTTTCAAATAGGTAGACCAACAAGCTTCCCTGATGCATAAATTCTATCCTATTGATATATAGCCAAAAAGCTAAAATAATTAGGAGTAATATATACTTAGCGATAGATTGTCTAATAGGTTTTACAAAAAAATGCTATATACAAATACTATACAGAATTGGATAGGCATAAAAATAGAAATACCTGTAATAACATCACTTTTTTTGCGTCAATACAAGAATACCCATCAGGCAAGAAAAAGTATCATTTGAATAGCACCTATAATCACAGATAGGGTACTTATCTTTATACTTTCTTTCATTATTAGTTAGGTTTTTGTAAGTTCTATCACCTTTGGGTACGAGCTATAAGCTCGTACCAGCGACTAAAGACAGCCCCATTTTCTTTTGCTTTTTCAAGCATAAAGGGATATGCTTCTTCGTAGGAGTTGCCTATAATACCCTCTAGAATAGCTTCTTTGATCGCTTCTTTGAGTTGACCTACCTCTCGGGAGGGGCTAAGTCCAAAGAGAGCCATGATTTCCTCTCCAGTGATAGGAGGTTGAAAGTTGCGAATATGGTCTTTTTCTTCTACTTCTACGACTTTTTTTGGCGAACAATTTGGAAATTCTGATGGTATTTCTTGTACCTCTGTGGGTTTTTGGTGGTAATATCGGCCTCACAAAGGGTCATAAGTGCTTCAAAATCATCACCCGCATCAAAAAGTAGGCGCCTTACAGCCGAATCGGTTACAATATCCTGTGCAATGATGATGGGGCGAGAACTCATAGTAACCATTTTTTGGACAAATTTCATCTTCTCATTCTGAGGCAGACGCAAACGCTGGAATATCTTTTATCACCATTTTTCCCTCCAAGAAACTCGTGACCATGGAATGTCCAACCTATTTTCTTATCAAATCGCTTGGTGGGCGCCTTACCTATATCATGCAATAGGGCTGCCCAGCGTAGCCATAAGTCATTGGTGTTTAGTGCAATATTATCAACTACCTCCAAGGTATGCCAAAAATTATCCTTGTGGCGTTGACCTTCCTTTTCGTCTACTCCTTGTAGGGGCGACCAATTCAGGTAAAATCATTGAGAGTAATCCCGTCTCATAGAGCAACTTAAATCCTACAGAAGGACGAGCAGCAGCAAGGATTTTTGTTGAGTTCCTCGGCAATACGTTCGTTGGAAATAATCTTGAGTCGTTCCTTGTTGTCCGCTATGGCTTGTAGGGACTTCTCTTCTATCTGAAAATCCAGCTGGGTAGCAAAGCGAATAGCCCTGAGCATACGCAAAGGGTCGTCAGAATAAGTAATGTTCGGCTCTAAAGGGGTACGAATGATTTTTGTTCTGTAAGTCATCAACTCCTCCAAAAGGATCTACCAATTCTCCGAAAGTGTCTTGATTTAGGGATATAGCCAAGGCATTGATGGTAAAAATCACGACGATTTTTGGTCATCGGCCAAGGTACCATCTTCCACTATGGGCTTGCGAGAATCCTCCCGATAGCTTTCCTTACGTGCCCCAACAAACTCAATATCAATATTATCGGTCTTGATCATGGCAGTGCCAAAATTCTTAAATACCGATATTTTTAGGATTATTGGGCAATTGAGCGGCTACTTTTTTTCAGCTAGCTCTATACCACTGCCTAGAGTAACAATATCAATATCTTTGGCAACACCTCGTTTTTAATAGTAAATCACGAACAAAACCTCCTACGACGAAGCATTTTTTTGACTGTTTTGGTCAGCAATTTTTAGAAATAAGTTTAAAGATGGGAGCTGTAAGTGATTGAGAATAATTCATCATGTATTTTTGTTAGTCCCATTTACTTTTTGGGAAAAGTACATATTTTCCGCCTCCTGTGAAACATAGACAAATAGCACCTCCTAAGAATAGTGCTAAGGTCTCAATAGCCCAAGCACCTGTATCGGGGTTAATGACAAAGATTTCACTCTTATGTACTAAGAAAATAGCCACTAAGCAATCCAGGGCTATAATCATAGCGAAAAAAAGCGGGTACGATAGCCCAGCATTAGCAGGATAGGCGCTACAATCTCGCCTATGTAGGCACCATAAGCCCAGATACTTGGCAGTGCATGATTGACCAATTGGATCTTTACAAAGCTGATATCATGCAACTTAGAAATACCATGAAAGAGCATGATGCCCCCTATGATGATCCTCAGCAGCAGAACGCCTATATGAATGCTATTATTGTTAGTATTATTGGTATCTCTGTAGTACATTATCAATTAAATTATAAAAGAGATGGGTGCAAAAGATAGTGAAATTATTTTTTTGCAAACGCGAGTGTTTGAGATAAATTAGTAAATATAAGTATTTACAGTCACTTTTTATTCCAAAAACGCTCATATAGGAGGGTCTTGAAACGGTGCGCTATAGCGAGGTTGGTAAAGATCATGGCACGGCTGATACTGGTGGCAAAAACTACCTCTCCTATAAGATATTCCACAAGATAGGTTCCTTCTTGGGTCATCAAAACGTAATTGGGACTTGGGATTGCTTCCACTGTGTCGGAATTTTTTTGGCAAAGTTACAAAAAAATGAATAGAACCCATTGATTTTTTTGAGATTTAATGTGTTATTTTAACGTTTTAGTAAATAATGAATTTTTTTGAAAAAAATCGTACATTTGTCAAAAATTTGATATGTACGCAAGATTTTTTTCATAATGGCACTTATGGGCATACAGCTTGTTTTCTCTCAGCAGACCGATACAATAGCCAAGAGAGGGAACTTAAGTGTGCCTTCTGTTGAAGCTACCCCAAAGGATAGTATCGGTACGGGGGAAATGATGTTTGACTTAGAGGAGGTTTTATTCTTTGGTAATCAACCTTTTTTCAGAGATGAAGCACAAAGAAGAAAATATGAACTGCTCAGATATAGAGTCAAAAAGGTATATCCTTATGCTAAAATGGCTGCCGATAAGCTCTATAGTATAGAACGTACTTTGGATTCCCTACCCAGCCATAGGCAAAAAAAGAAATACACCAAACAGATACAAGAGGAAACCGAGGCGCGTTTCACAGATGAACTAAAGAAACTTTCTCGCTCACAAGGGCGTATTCTCATCAAGCTCATCTACAGGCAGACGGGCTATTCGGCTTATGACTTGGTCAAGCACCTACGCAGTGGTTGGCGGGCTTTTTGGTATAACAATACGGCTTGGTTCTACGACCTCTCACTCAAGAGTATCTATGCTCCAGAGAGTGAGGAGGAAGATTTTTTTGGATAGAGGATATCCTTTTGAGAGCTTTCTCTCAGGGAGAACTGGAGATGCAACCCCCTGCTATAGCGATAAACTATGAGGCTATAGAGAAAAAAATGGCGTACAAAGCCAGCTAATCAGTAAAGAATTATGAGAAAAGGGCGAACAAAAACAAAGGTTCGCCCTTTTTGTTTGTTAGAAAGTATATTTGATACCAAAATTAAGTCCAAGAGAAGAATAAGAAGCCTTTTTCAGTGAGTTCCTTGGTAGGTTTGCTCAATTCTTCTTCTGTGGCACTTTCTACATAATCCACATGTTTTTTTGGTATTCTTGTCCTCGGAAGTCTCGGAAAGAACCATCTTCTTTGAAATTACTCAAGGTAGCCAAAGGTATTTCTTTTTCTACAAGTTGGCCGCCTACATTGAAGGTAGCTTTGAGTGTCTGTTTAAAGTCTTTTTATGTCGGAATAGTCTCGCTTTACCGAAATATTCATATATTCCAATTCGGCAAATATAGCTAACTTGTCATTGAAATTATAGTTATATCCTAAGGCAGCAATGGTACCAAAAGGCATTTTTTTCCTTTGAAGTCCTGTGTATAGGAAGTCTCAATAGTTGCACCAGCATTGATAGTTGTACCAGGAGGTAGAGAAGCCAAGCCTGGTATTACAGCTTTAAGAGTTGTAACCATGCCGCTATCAATCTCCCCTTTTATGGTAGTGGTAGAGTGAGCCACAACCTCAGTGCGTCCTCCTATTTTTGGTAAGGAATCCGAAACGTCCATAGAAGTTGTCGGTAAAGTTATAGATTACCGATAAGGAAGCCCCATAGGCACGGCCACGCCCTATAGCTTCGGCATCAATAGAAGCATTTATACCACGAAGGTTTCCATTGTCAAGTTTACGACGAGCAATGGTTTGGTCAGCACCATGTAGGTAGCCGAAGCCGAGATCTACGCCCCAAGTCTTGTTAAAGAAATACCCCACTCTAAGTTGGGTGTTGAGGCCTTCTCCGAAAGTGCCAAAATTTACACTTTCTTTGCCGTTGATACTCTCTTCGCCTATCTTGGTGGAAGGTACTCCCCAAGCGTATCCTCCTGTAGCAGATACATATACCTGAGCGGAGGCTGTGTAGCTGCCTACAAGTAGACCAGCTAATAAGAAAAATTCTCTTCATTATGTAATAAATTAAGTTTGATTTTTATTCTGTTGTATGGAGCCACTGCTGGGCAGCACTCAAAGGGCGTGCGATGATAGCACGCTCCCCATCTATAAGGATTGGGCGTTCTATAAGTTTGGGGTATTGGTGTAGTAGGTCTATGATTTGTTCGTCGGATAGGGTATCGCTGCCTACTTCCTTCCAAATAGCTTCTTTTTGCGCACCAAATCAATAGGTTTGATCGCCAATTTGCGTAGTAGTTCCTTTATTTCCTCTACAGAAGGGGGATTTTTAAGGTAATCTACAATTTCAATAGGGTATTCTTCCTCTTTGAGGAAAGCTAAGCACTCTCGGCTCTTGCTGCAATGGGAGTTGTGATAAATGATCAATTTTTTTAATGATTAATGTTTAATGTTCAATGATTAATGTTCAATGATTAATGATTAATGTTTAATGATTAATGATTAATGATTAATGTTTAATGATTAATGATTAATGATTAATGTTTAATGATTAATGTTTAATGATTAATGTTTAATGATTAATGATTAATGTTCAATGATTAATGATTAATGATAATAGTACGGGCATTGCTGGCATTAATCATTAATCATTGTTGGCATTAATCATTAATAATAGGTGAGTTTTAGTTCTACGATAAATACTAATTTGTCTTTGTAGCGGACTTCTTTGCGTATCCAATTTCCTTTTTGTCATACTGATAAGAGAGTTCGGAGTAGGCGGGCAGTACGCCATTGGCACTGATGGATTGTGCATAAGGAGGATGGTTGTCTTTATAGAAATAATTGACCCTGAAATTGTCGGTGAAATTGACGTAATCCTCTTTGACTAACTTGGTTGGAAACCCTATAAGGTTGTATTCATTTTTGATAGACGTATTTTTTTCTCATCATCAGGGGGTTATAAATATGCGTTCAGCGAGGTTACCAAAATCATCGTACCTTATATAACATTTCTCAATAATCTCTCCGTTAGAATAGTAGGTAATACAAACTACAGGGTTACCATTATCATCTAATCGGCAAAGGGTGATACGCTGAAAATCGCGGTCTTTTTCTAAATGGAAAACTTCTCGACTTTCTTTTCTTTTTTTCATCATACGTCATGATGAATTCTCTAGTCAATTTGCCTTTGCTGTCGTATACTTTTTTTCTTTTTTTCGCCTATTTTTTTGTGATCGTAAGAGATTTTTTTCTCTTTCCTATGACTTTATTTTTTTGTCATCATAGAATATTCGTTTGGTTACTTTACCCGCTTTGTTGAGCTTGATAAAAGCATTTTTGTCGTATAATACGCCATTACTAAGTGTTTTTTTCTATTGTTTTTATCTTCGTTTTCTTTTACTTTGTAAGGATACATACGTATAGTTTTTACTTTTTCCTCTTAAAAAGAAATATTTAAGTGGTTCATCATCTTGAGCAAAGGCCGTAAAAGCAACCTAATATAAAGAAGAGGATAAATTTCATTTGTTAAGTTTGGTTTCTAGCAGTCGGATTGCTATTCTTGAGGGCTGATTTTTCTTTTTATGAAGGCGAATTGCCTTTACATGCTCTCGCTTTCGCGGACTTTGCCCCTACTAGATTAAATGGCTAAGGTTGTCTACGGCAACATAGCGTTCTACATTGAACCCTTCAGCATAGTCGCGGTTGATGAGCATACCCAACTCCTGAGCACGGAACTTGATACTATCTTGGAAGTTCTGGCTAGTGATAACAGTCTGAGGATCATTGCCTTCGTTGGGGAGGAACTGAGAGCGATAGGCATATACAGCCTCAATCTTTTTTTCCAAGAAACCAGTGATATCTACCACGAAATCGGGACGGAGGTCTTTCCATTGTATATAGTGATAAACGACCTTGGGACGCCAGGCCTCTTGTGGGTTTCCATTTTTCATCGGTGGTTTCTATACGGCGCAAACCACTCAAAAAAAGCAAGCATCACTGACGAGTTTGCCGCCCTTGCCATGGTCTATATGGCGATCTTCAAAGGGATTACAAATCACAATCTCAGGTCGATACTTACGTAGCTTCTTGACGATTTCCAACTGGTGATGCTTGTCATTGAGGAAGAACCCATCGGCAAAGCAGAGGTTTTCCTAACACTAATCTGGAGGATACGTGCGGCCTCATTGGCTTCTTTTTCTACGGAGTTCGGCACTTCCACGGGTGCCCAATTCGCCTTGGGTAAGGTCTATAATACCTACTTTCTTGCCTAAGCTAATTTCCTTGGCAAGGGTACCAGCACAGCCCAATTCTACATCGTCGGGGTGTGCGCCAAATGCTAAAATATCTAATTTCATAAAAATAATGTTCAATGATTAATGGTTAATGATTAATGATTAATGTTCAATGATTAATTGATCATTAATCATTGTTGGCATTAATCATTAATAATGGATACTATAATTTGTGCAAATATACAAAAACTTTTCCAAAGTGCAAGACTTTGGAAAAGTTTTTTTGTCGAAAATTTTTGAACTCACTAAAAAAATATACTTATTCTCTTAGGAGTAAGGGCTGTCTTAGTTCTTTACGCGGAAGGCTTTTTTTCCTGAGGATAGAAAGCTACATCACCCTAATTCTTCCTCTATGCGAAGAAGTTGGTTGTACTTGGCCATACGGTCAGAACGAGAAGCGGAACCTGTCTTAATCTGGCGGGTGTTAAGCGCTACGGCAAGGTCGGCAATGGTGTTGTCCTCGGTCTCTCCAGAGCGGTGAGACATGATAGAGGTGTAGCCTGCACGGTGTGCCATATCCACAGCGGCGATGGTTTCGGTAAGGGTACCAATCTGATTTACTTTGATAAGGATAGAGTTGGCTACTCCCAAGTCGATTCCTTTTTTTCAAGACGTTTCACATTGGTTACGAAAAGGTCGTCCCCAACGAGCTGTACGCGGTCGCCAATAGCATCGGTGAGGAGTTTCCAGCCGTCCCAGTCGTTTTCGTCCATACCATCTTCTATGGAGATGATTGGGTATTTGTTCACCAATTCAGTAAGGTAAGCTACTTGTTCGGCAGAGGTACGTTTTTTTACCTTTTTTTCGCCTTCGAACTTGGTGTAGTCATATACACCATCTTCGTAGAATTCGGAAGAGGCACAGTCAAGGGCGATTTTTTTACTTCTTCACCAAACTTGTAACCTGCTTTCTCTACTGCTTTTTTTGATAGTATCCAAGGCGTCTTCAGTACCTTCAAAGGTAGGAGCAAAACCTCCTTCGTCCCCTACGGCAGTGCTAAGTCCGCGATCGTGGAGCACTTTTTTGAGGTTATGGAAGATTTCAGAACCCATTTGCAAAGCTTGAGAAAAGGACTCAGCTTTTACGGGCATGATCATAAACTCTTGGAAAGCGATAGGCGCATCGGAGTGAGAACCTGCATTGATGATGTTCATCATAGGTACAGGGAGGTTGTTGGCACTTACGCCCCCTACATAGCGGTAGAGAGGAATGCCCAATTCTTCAGCAGCCGCTTTGGCTACAGCGAGGGATACCCCAAGGATAGCATTGGCACCCAACTTGGATTTGTTAGGCGTACCGTCCAAATCGATGAGTGTTTTGTCAATGAGGTTTTTGGTCAAATACATTCATACCAACGATTTCTTCGACGATGATGTCATTGACGTTTTTCAACGGCTTTTAGCACTCCTTTTCCGAGGTATTCTTTACCTCCGTCACGAAGTTCTACGGCTTCATATTCACCAGTGGAAGCTCCTGAAGGTACCGCTGCACGGCCACGGAAGCCATTATCGGTAATTACATCAACTTCTACGGTAGGGTTACCTCTTGAGTCGAGGATTTGTCTTGCATGTACATCTAAGATAAGACTCATATTGTTAGCAATTAAGGTTAATAATCGGTTATTTCTTTTTTTGTTGTTTTTGTTGTGCGCGTTGTTGCGCTTCGGCTTGTTCCATCATTTCGCGGAACTTGCGTTGGAACTTACCTTCCTTACGCGGTTTCTGTTTGTTCTCTTGTATCTTGGCATGGATACGTTTTTTTCATCAATAATCCAATACTTAATAGCCAACATAATAAATATGGTAATAAGGTTGGAGATGAAGTAATACAAGCTCAAACCACTGGCGTAGTTGTTGAAGAAGAAGAGCATCATCACAGGGGAGATGTACATCATAAACTTCATATTGGGCATGCCCTCCTGCTGGGGTTGTTGCATTTGCCCTGTGGTCATAAGCATATATATGAGCATGGTAACAGAGGCCAAGATAGGGAAAAGGCTCACGTGGTTTCCATAGAAAGGAATGCTAAAAGGCAATTGGGCTATGGAGTCGTAAGAGGAAAGGTCGTTAGCCCATAAGAAGGCTTTCTGGCGGAGCATAAAGGCTGTAGGGAAAAAGCTAAAGAGGGCAAAGAAAACAGGCATCTGTAAGAGGGCAGGGATACAGCCACTGAGCGGATTCACACCAGCCTTGCTATAGAGCGCCATGGTCTCTTGTTGGCGCTTCATGGCATTGTCTTGACCTTTGTATTTTTCGTTAATTTCCTCTATCTCAGGGCGCAATACCTTCATCTTAGCTTGAGAGAGGTAAGACTTATATTGGATAGGGGAGAGTAGTATACGTACAATAATGGTAAGGACGATGATGGCCAGTCCCATGGACATATAGCTAGAAAGTAGGTCAAAGACAGGAATTACAAACCATTTGTTGATCCAGCCAAAGATTCCCCAGCCCAGTGGAATGGCTTTGGTAAGACTATACTGCTTGTCATATTTTTTTAAAGATATGATAGTCAGAAGGCCCATAGAAGAAGTGTAGAGCCTCATTGAGTTCACCAGAGGTATATTCGAGGGGGAATACAGCGGCAAAGTTCTTGGTATACTGTACGTTATCTCCTTCGGAAGAGGCTAAATTTTTAGAAGAAAATTTGCCACTAGCAAAAGCCTTATCGCTAATGAGGAAAGAGCTAAAGAGGTGTTGCTTGAAATCGACCCACTTAACTTGCTTGAACTCTTCGGAGTCCCTCGCTGCCGGCGCTGAGCTTATCATTGCGGTTGTCTTCGTATTGTACCACGGCCTGTACATAACGGTCTTCGTAAGTAACACTCTTTTCCATACGGCGTGCCTTGAGTTTCCAAGTAAGCTCAGGAGCTTTGCTGGTATTCAAGACAGAAGAAAGTCCCACACTGCGCACGGTCATATCCAAAAAAATACTCATCAGGACGGAGTGTATATACATATTCAAGATATTGAGTAGCCGATACACGGAGTTTCATAGAGAGTACATTGCCAGAGAGAGAAGGTTCAAAGAACAAGTCCTCGGTCTTTAGCGTACGATTGTCCGCAGTGGAGAGTTCTAAGGAGAAACTCGCATTCTTATCCTTAATTAGCTCTACAGGCTGTCCGTTGTAGGTCTTCTGGTTTTTTTACCTGTAGGCTGGTAATCTGTCCGCCCTTGTTGCTTACCTGTAGCTTGAGTAAACTGTTTTTCCAATTCAGTAACAGCCCCTCTTTGGCAGAAGGCAGTGTAGCGGAATAAGCAAAGGCCCCTAAGGTCTCTTTGTATTTGCTTAGTCCCTACCGAATCCGTAGGGATGGTAGTAGGAGGAACAGTGGCGTTATTAGGTTGTTGGGGTTGGGTGTTCTCGGTTGTATTGTTTTTTTGGTTGCTCTTGGGTAGGCTGATTGCGATAGAAAAAAAGAACAGAAGCACTATGGCCATGAGCATCATACCTATCATAGAGGTAAGGTTGGAAACGTCTTTCTTCCATAAAGAGTGATTGATTTGATTAAGCTATTTTTATATTGGGCAAAGATACAATTTTATAACCAAATGACCAATATTTTTTTCTCTGAAATATTAGGTGATTTTTAAATTATTTTTAAGTTTGTATTCCAAGGCGGCTTTGACAAAGGCGACAAATAGCGGATGTGGCTTGGCTACGGTACTCTTTGTACTCAGGGTGATATTGAACCCCTACAAACCAAGGGTGAGAGGGCAGTTCGATGACCTCCACTAAGCCTGTTTTTGGGGTTGATACCCGAACAGCGCAAGCCTGATTCCTCAAGGGGTTTGCGGTATTCGCTATTGAACTCATAGCGGTGACGATGTCTCTCGGAGATGAGTGGTTGCTGGTATACCTCATAGATCTTGCTACCTGCTTGAAGCTCGCAATCCCAAGCCCCCAAGCGCATGGTGCCGCCCTTTTGGGTTATGTGCTTTTGCTCCTGCATAAGGTCAATGACCTTGTAGAGGCTATTGGGGTTTACCTCGGCTGTGTTGGCATTCTCAAAGCCGACCACATGTCGGGCAAACTCAATGACGGCCATCTGCATACCCAAGCAGATACCTAAGAAAGGAATCTTATGCTCACGTACATACTGTATGGCCTTGATTTTTCCTTCAATACCACGTTCACCAAAGCCTGGTGCTACCAGTACGCCATCTAGGCCGCTGAGCTTGTCTTGCAGGTTGGTCTCGTCCAAATACTCGGAGTGTATCATGACCACTTCCACTTTTACCCTCGTTCTCTGCCCCAGCGTGGATAAAAAGCCTCTAAGATAGACTTGTACGCGTCGGGCAGTTCTACATACTTGCCTACCAAGCCGATACGTACACGGTGCTTGGGGTTCTTATGTCTTTGTAAGAAATTATTCCATTTGGTGAGGTCGGGCGCTACGGCATCGGAGAGGGCTAACTTCTTGAGTGCCACGGTATCTAAGCCTTCCAAGAGCATCAGGTTGGGTACATCGTAGATGGTAGCTACATCAATAGACTGGATGACAGCCTTTTTTACATTGCAGAAAAGAGCGAGTTTTTTGTCGGAGGTCATCGGGCAGGTCGCGATCGGTGCGACATACGAGCACATCGGCCTTAAGGCCACTCTCCATAAGAGCTTTTACACTGTGCTGGGTAGGCTTAGTTTTCAACTCGCCCGCGGCAGCCAAGTAAGGCACAAGGGTCAGGTGGATTACAATGGCATTGTTATCGCCCAATTCCCACTGGAGTTGGCGGACAGCTTCTATATAAGGCAAGGATTCTATGTCGCCCACAGTCCCCCCGATTTCGGTAATGACAATATCGTATTGACCACTTTTGCCAAGGAGCTGGATGCGGTCTTTGATTTCGTTGGTGATGTGCGGGATTACCTGTACTGTTTTTCCAAGGAACTCACCGCGACGCTCTTTTTCAATCACACTCTGGTAGATACGCCCTGTGGTAACATTGTTGGCTTGAGAGGTATACACGTTGAGAAAACGTTCGTAGTGCCCCCAAGTCTAGGTCAGTTTCGGCACCATCTTCGGTCACATAACACTCCCCATGTTCGTAGGGGTTGAGTGTGCCTGGGTCAATGTTGATATAAGGGTCTAACTTCTGGATGGTAACCCGATAATTTCTGGCTTGCAGTAGTTTAGCCAGCGAGGCGGCGATGATTCCTTTCCCTAAAGAAGAGGTAACGCCCCCTGTAACAAATATATATTTAGTATTGTCCATGAGCTTTTATAAAGATAGCGCAAAAAGTAAGTATATTTTTGCGAATAAAACAAATTAAATCAATGATTAATGCCAGCAATGTTTAATGATTAATGCCACTAATGATTAATGATTAATACCGCTAAAGATTAATGGCATTAATCATTAAACATTAAACATTAATCACTACCTTACTCCAAACATCTCCGCCAAACTGACTCTCTTGGGGGGCTGGCGACACTCTATGGAGCCAGTGAGTGCATCGGGGGCGTCGTCATGGGCGTTGGTACCTACGCGGAGGTAACCCGTGAGGTCACGAGCAAAACTTAGGGAAACGCTTTTTTTCCAATCCAAAGGCATCTTAATCAGCTTCTGCACCGATGCGGAAGCGGCAAAAATCCTTGCGGTCTTGTTCTGATTCTGATGAAACAGATTAAAACGCGTCAGTCGGTTGCCCTGTGTCCCACGAACGTTGCTGGAGGTTGCTCACAAAGAGGTTGCCGCCGTTGTTGCTCTCGATATGGCAACGTTCTACTTGGTGTTGCTGGAGCATATAGGTCAGGGTTGTTTCGGTAACCTCCATAGGGTCTTTCGTATAAAGTACATCGGTAATATAGTTGCCGTCTTCGGCTTCCTTGTAGAACAAAGCGCATAGGTAATCCGCCCCACTATCAGCCGCGTCAATATATGCTACTGAGTAGGAACGAGAAGGCAAGTCGGTATAACAAGTAAATTCCTCATACATCAACCCTTGGGAAGGTTGCGGATTCTGTTGGTATAGACTTTCAAAGACAGTTGGGGAGCGACCTTTTATCTCCAAGAGTTTTTTTCCAAACTATGTCGTTCAGGCCATAGGGGTTCGCCTTCTGCTCTTGGATCTTGTTCGCTTGGCGACCCTGTTCTGTATAGCGGGAAAGCTCACCAATAGCCAACCTTGCGGATTTTTCAATAGGGTCATATACGCCCTCTTGTTCGAGCAAGCGTCCTGCTAAATCTTCCATGTGCCAGCGGGTAAAGACCAACAACTGCTGGCTATCATTGTGCAAACGTGTGGAGGCTACTGTATCGTACCAGTCGGCCACGTTTTGACGAATTACTGGCGACCAAGCCGAGGAAGCATCTTTGTACAAGTCGTCCATAATCAGCATATCCACAGGTTCACCAGTTAGGGAACCTCCTACACCAATCGTCTTGAAACTGCCTTGATAGCTACAATTTCGCACTCATCGGAGTTGCGGGCATAGTTACGACTGCGTCGGCCTTGTTCTTGGTAGCTTGCCTGACCAGCAAGGAGTGTTTGTGAAACAGTTCGTAATAACGGTCATCGTCCATGATACGTTGGAGTCTCCCTATTAAATTTACGCGCTTTGATAGCATTGTAAGAGACAATAGCAATACGTTTGTCAGGGTCTTGTCCTAAGACAAAAAGCAGGTAATCTTCGTGTTGCCCCCTCACTCTTTCCGTGTTGGGGCGGCATGGTGATCATCAGCTTTTTGATTTCTCCCATGGCAAAGCGCGTCAGTACCTCGTAATAAGCGAGGTGGAAAGGGCAGGGGCAAAAGAAGGAGTGTATGACGGGTGAAGGAGAGGAGGTTTTCTTGGGGCACGAGCTGCAAGCTCGCGCCAGCATGTGGTAACTGTTGTGAGATATATTGGGTTGGGGATATTGGTGTTGAGCAGGTGTAGGGGCAAAGTCCGCGAGAGCGGAGTATGTGAGCAATTCGCCCTTATTTGATAATTCGCTCCCATTATGATTGTTCGTGTTATTATTCGTATTGTGTTGGGCATTTTGTGATTGGGCGAATTGCCATTCGCCCCTACAACCGCGTGCTGGCTTATCAGACGTTGCATAAGCAGGCGTTGCCCGCTTTTCACCCACATACCCAAGCTCCAAGTTTTCGCTTGGCTTTATTTTTCGCTTTTCACTTCCCATCGCCCATCCTTCTAAACGCATAATGATACGAATGGCGGCAATACTATTGTTGATGGTAGGGACTATAGTCTCTCCATTGCTATCTAAAGGTTCACGACGAGCGTATGTCCAAAGTATTTCTAAGGCCTCTTCCATAATGATTAATGCCAGTAATGATTAATAATCCAAATCAATAGTTAAAAATAACGCGAGTTCGACGTAAGCAAAATTATATTTTTCTCCCACAGATTCCACGGATTTTCACGGAGAGAATGATACAACAACTAAGTATAACTCCTTAATTTTCACGGATAAATAAGGCCTTTGGCCTTATAAAAAAATCTGTGTAAATCGCAACAGCACAATTACACAAACATAGAAAATCTGTGAAATCCGTGAAAATCTGTGGGAGCTTTCGTTATATCGAACTCACGTTAAAATATTATTTGCTGACTTCTTAAGACGCAATAAACTCACGTCTCTACCCTAACGCTGGCTAAGACAACTCCTGATGAGCGTAGTCATCCGTAGAGACGCAATTTATTGCGTCTTAATGAATTGGACTATACAATTATTTTTTTACTATTGATTGGCATTTGTAGTTTCTTCATAAAGAGCCAAAGGCTCTAATCATAGTAGACACGAGCTGCAAGCTCGCGCCAGCGAAGGGGGCAGTGGTCAGTTTTCAGTCTATTGCGACTAATGGCTGATTACTGACATCAGACGTCTGACCACTGAATAACGCTGCAAAATTACAACATTTCGGTTGGAAGTCAAGAAAACGCCTAGTGAGAAGTAAGAATCTATACAATAAAAAAATGGTGTTAAGTATTTAACAGTGGTTAGTGGTTAGTAGTTAGCAGTCAGCAGTTGAAAAAAAATAGAAAAATGTAAAGAGGGTGTTTGAGAAAAAAGTTGTATATTTGCCCCTAAAAATCTTAGTTAATGAAAAGGACTTGTTTTATAGCAACTATAGGCCTACTCCTTTTTGGGCAGTATGCCGTAGGGCAACAGATGAAAATCAATCAAAGCCAGCAGATTAAAGACCTTATGGAGGTCAAAAAGAATTTGGTCAGCAGGAAAAACCTACCAAATCCAGATATATAACGGCACTATCACCGAGGCAAATGAGGAGATCAAGCGTGCCTCTGGAAAGTACTCTTATCCATGTTTTTTGGCCTTTGAAACCCCTAACTACAAGGTGCGTATGGGACAGTTCCGTACCCGTTTGGAAGCGGAAAAAGCCCTTACTAAGGTCAAAAAAATATGTATCCAGCAGCATTTGTGATAGCACCTTACTAATGATTAATCGCCAATAATGATTAATGCCAGCAATAATGCCATTAATCATTAACCATTAATCATTAACCATTAATCATTTAATCATTAACCATTATCATTTAATCATTAATCATTAATAAAAAAATGTTTTACAAAGCCCATAGAGAAGGAGCGAAGATTATATTGGTAAGTACCATTATAGTGGCGTTACTTTTCATACTTATAGACCAGTTTGTTCTAATAGAATGGCTTAGAATCGCCCTTATGCTGGTGGTTTTGGTCTTTTTATTCTTATCCTACAGTTCTTTAGGAATCCAAAGCGTCAGGCGCCTGTGAACCCCTAATCATATCCTTTCCTCGGTAGATGGGAAGGTGGTGGTCATAGAGGAAGTAGAAGAGAATGAGTACTTTAAGGACAAGCGCCGAATGATCTCGGTGTTCATGTCGCCCCTGAATGTACATGTTACCCGCTATCCTATGAGTGGGCGAGTGGTCTATAGCAAATATCACCCGGGAAGTACTTGGTGGCATGGCACCCTAAGGCCTCCGAAGAGAATGAACGTACTACAGTGGTGATTGAAAATGAGCAGTTTGGAAAAGTACTCTACCGACAAATAGCAGGTGCCTTTGGCCAAACGCATTGTCAACTATGCCAAGGAAGGCGATATGGCTGTACAAGGCGCAGATGCAGGCTTTATCAAGTTTGGTTCACGTGTGGATATCTATCTGCCGCTGTCGGCTAAGGTGAAGGTTACCCTTGGGCAGAAAGTGAAGGGAGCCATAGACATTATAGCAGAGGTATAGCCTTGGAAGAAGCACCATTTGCCGATTTCTCACAGATTCTCTGTCGTTGGTATACTGCCCATAAGCGAGATTTGCCATGGCGTGGAGAGCCGAACCCTTATTATGTGTGGCTTTCTGAGATCATCCTGCAACAGACGAGGGTCAGTCAAGGGCTACCATATTACCTGAATTTTGTCGAACAGTTTCCTACTGTTGCCGATTTGGCCAATGCCCCTGAAGAGCAGGTTCTTAAGGTATGGCAAGGCTTGGGCTACTATTCGAGAGCAAGGAATCTACAACAGGCAGCCCAGTATATCATGCGAGAGCTGGGGGCGTATTCCCAACTACCTATGAGGGCTTGCTTGCACTCAAGGGAGTAGGTGACTATACTGCCAGTGCTGTAGCCTCTATCTGCTATAATGAAGCCAAGGCTGTGGTAGATGGCAATGTATATAGGGTGCTAAGTCGTATTTTTGATATAGAAACACCTATCAATACCACCGAAGGGGTGAAGTACTTTAGGGAGCTAGCCTACCAGCTGTTAGACAAAGAGCGGGCAGGGGAGTACAACCAAGCGATAATGGAGTTTGGCGCTCTCCAGTGCAAGCCACAATCGCCTGATTGTATGAGCTGTGTGATGCAAGCCAAGTGCCCTAGCCTACCACAGAGGCAAGGTGGAGCAGCTACCTGTAAAGCTACCCAAGGTGAAGATACGCCAACGCTATTTTTCACTATTGTGTACTCTCCGATACACGCGGATATACACAAGTGCAAAGGCGTGGAGAGGGAGATATATGGCACGGACTTTATGAATTTCCATTGGTGGAAACTCAGACCGCTCTATCGCAGGAGCAAGTTTGGGCTTTGCTCAAAGAGAAGTACCCTCAAGCAGCGACTATTGCTCACCCCTAAGCAAACCTATATGCACAAGCTCACCCATCAGCATTTGCACGTGTCGTTTTGGCATATAACCTTGGCTGAAAATCTTACAGAGGGAATCCCTTTTGTGGACTTGAAACAGTACCCAATGCCTGTAGTGATACAAAAAAATACATTGATAATTGTTGATTGTCAATGGTTAATACTATTAATTATTGTAAAATGAACGGAACTTTAAATAAAGTCATGCTGATCTGTCGCTTAGGAAGTGATGTAAAACTCACTTACTTTGAGAAGGATAGCTGTGGGGCAGGTATCTTTGGCTACCGATGAGTCCTATACTGATAAGGCTACCCAGCAGAAGGTGGAAAACACCCAATGGCATAATATAGTGCTATATAACAAGTTGGCCGAACGTGTAGAAAAAAATATGCCAAGAAAGGGGACTTGATCTATGTAGAGGGGAGATTGCGTACCCGACAATATCAGGCACAGGACGGCTCTACCCGCTATGTGACAGAGGTGGTAGCGCAGGATACCAGCTTTCTTTCTTCTAAGAGAAATACTCCCACAAGAGGGAACAGCTACAACTCAAGGGACAGTTAGTACCCTCAAAAGGCAGCTGAAACGCCTGAAAAACTGACGGATACCTCCTCACAAGTGGGTGATGTACCCTTCTAAAAGAGAAAAGGACACTCGTGAAGTCCTTATTGTATAACTAAACATTTAATTTTGGACACAGAATCGTCGATACTCCAATCATTACCCCCTCTACGGTGGATTTGCTCATCAGAGCGCTTATTTTTTTATACTACTTTTAGCTTGTTCTGCCCTTATATCGGGATCAGAAACAGCTTTGTTTTCACTATCTTCGACTGAGTTGGAAGAGGAAGAGCAGAAGGACAGTAGTTCACTCATAGTACAACTACTCAAACGACCACAGAAACTATTGGCTACTTTGCTTATAGCCAATAACTTGGTCAATTTGTCTCATCGTTTTGGTCTTTGACCCTTGGGAGATTTCCTTTTTGGAGGTATGAACGAGTGGGTAAGGGGCGATCTTTGAGGTAGGTATCCTTACTTTTGTCATACTTCTTTGCGGGGAAATCTTGCCTAAGATATACGCTAGTCGCAATAATCTTATCTTTGCCCGACACGTAGCCCCCATTATTAAGGTTATGGATCTATGCTTGACCCCAGTGAGTGCTATTATGACCCTCTTTACCTCGTTTGTCAATAATAAGCTCCGCAAAAGTTCTTCTATTTCGGTAGGGCAACTCTCTCAAGCACTGGAGCTTACCTCGCAAGAGGACACCACTCGTGAGGAGCATAAAATTCTCTCAGGCATTGTTTCCTTTGGTAATACCGATATACGAGCCGTCATGCACCCTCGTATAGATATCTCGGCTATAGATGAGACGATGACTTACCCAGAAGTATTGGCTTTTATCCAAGAAAATGGTTATTCCAGAGTACCTGTATATCAGGATAATATAGATAATATCACAGGGATTATTTACGCCAAAGACCTCTTGCCTTATCTCAATGAAAAGGATTTTGACTGGAAGCGAATCAAGCGCAAGGCCTTTTTCGTGCCTGATAACAAGAAGCTCGATGACCTCTTGGCAGAATTTCAACAGAAGAAAATCCACTTAGCCATAGTGGTCGATGAGTATGGAGGCACTTTAGGCGTGGCAACCCTTGAAGATGTCATAGAGGAGATCGTAGGGAAATCAGCGATGAGTACGATGCAGAAGATGCCTTCTATACCAAGTTGGACGAGAATAACTTCCTTTTTGACGGCAAGACTTCCCTAAAGGATTTCTACCGCGTACTTGCCGTACCAGAGGATGTAGAGGAGCATTTTGAGAAGATACGAGGGGAAAGTGAGACCTTAGCAGGCTTCCTCTTGGAACTTATTGAGGCTTTCCCAGAGAAAAAAACAGGTAATACCCTTTGAAAACTACACCTTTACCATAGAGGATATAGATAAAAAACGAATCAAACAGCTAAAAGTAACCATCAAATGAGGATCAAATTACTAATGAGTTGTTGTATAGGGCTGCTTTTGGTAGCCTGTGGAGGTGATTTACAGCCCTAAAACCCAAGGCCTTTCTGCGTTTGGATTATCCAGAGGCACAGTATGATACCCTCAAGGGGGAAACGCCTTTTTCGTTTGAGAAAAAAACACCTATGCCAAAGTAAGCACTAAGCAGGGGTATAGTCTTAATCTGGACTATCCTGCCATGCGAGCCACTATATATATTACCTATAAGCCCGTGAAGGACAACCTTGTAAAGCTGCTCAAGGATGCTCAGAACCTTACCTATGAGCATACAATCAAGGCTACCAATATAGTGGAGCAGCCTTACCTAAATACCAAAGACAAGGTATATGGCATGTTCTATGAAGTAGATGGCAATGCGGCCTCGCAATCCCAATTCTATATTACCGATAGCACGCGGCACTTTCTCACAGGCTCTATCTACTTTAGAGTACGCCCCAACTATGACTCTATCTATCCAGCAGCGATGTATCTGAAGAAGGATATACGCCGCATTATGGAAACCACTCATTGGAAATAAGATGCAAAAGTATATATTTGTGCTACTTACCTCACTGCTGTTCTCTTGTGATCGTAAGGATTACCAGCGCAACCCCTTTTTGCAGGAGGCCAAATTCACCACTACGCTTAATCTGCGCTTAGCCGAGTATAATAAGCTAAAGATTCCAGGGGGAGTGGTTATGGTAGATAATGTAGGACTGCGGGGGAATTGTGGTAGCCAATATAGGCAATAACTATATGGCTTTGGGAGCGTGCCTGCCCCTCACAGGCGCTTTCCACTTGTAGCCAGATGACCCTTTGAGGACGATCACCTATTCATGCTATGTCCTTGTAATGGGGTAAGATACAACCTGCTCAATGGCCAACCCCAGTCAGGGGCAAGCACTTATCCTATGCTCAACTATCAGGTAGTCAAGCAAGGCGATGCTTTAATAATATCCAATTAGATGCTTTTATAACTTTCTCCAAACCAACAAAAACAGCCATTTTTCTGCTCTATGGGCTGGGTGTCTTGCAGATGATACTCTATAGGTATCTGCTGCTGGAGTTGCCTATAACGACATTTTTCCATAGCCGAAACCCTACTGATGTGCTTGCTGCTTTTTGGTTAATACCTCTACTATAAGCTTTTATAATTAGAAAAACCAACTCAGTGAGGGCAATCTCTTAGTTTTTGTTTTTTTGGTTAGCTCTGAGTATGCTTTTCTGAACTGTATAAGGATAGTATGGTTATGCTGGCCAACACCTGTATTCTACTGGTTATTCTCCAAATTATGCAGTCACATAGTATTGCGGATGGCAGACAGGCTTTTTTTGATATTTCGGTACTGATTTTTCTTAGCCAGTTTGTTCTTTTTGCCGTCCTTGTTGGCCTTATTGCTACTTTTGGATACAGATACTTACCTCTGGAGGGAAGAAGTTTCGTAATTTTCTGATTCCTTTGGTTGTTTTTTTATGATGCTTTTTTTGTCATTCTTTTGGCAGCAGCACTTCTTTTGGGCTGGCAAAATGAGTTGTTTTTACGTTTTTTTATTACCTACCTACCTTTGATGTTTTTCATTTTTACAATACAAATATGTGCTACTCTTAGGGATTCTTTTGTTCAATCTCTTTTTACCTCATGGCTACTGAAGAAGACCTATAAGCGCTATTATGCCACTTTCTTTATCAGTTTAGTTTTGGTAGGTATCGTAGGGGTAGTGCTACATGAAAACAAAAAAATGCTGTAGGATGGCTTTATTTTACCTTTCCTACAGCACTTTCGGCTATGATGCTCATAGAAGGCCTTAAGCGACCTTGGCTTAGAGAATCCTTGTTGTGGTTCTTTGTCTTATTACAAGTGGCCGCTGTTATGATAGGCCGCCCTTATTTGCTCTAATGACCGCCTGTAATCCACCGGTAGATATCGTTACCATTGGCATAGAGTAGTAAGGCCAAAAGGATAAAGAAGCCTACCATTTGGGCATATTCCAAGACCTTTTCGCTGGGCTTTCTGCCTGTAATCATCTCATAAATGAGGAAGACAATATGCCCCCCATCAAGGGCAGGGATAGGGAGTATGTTCATGAAAGCTAATATAATAGAAATCAGCGCTGTACTCTCCCAGAAGCGTTGCCAATCCCAAGAGATGTCAAACATCTTGGCCATGGAAGCAAAGCCCCCTACTTGGTTAGCGCCTTTCTTGGTGAAGATATACTTGAATTGTACGGCATAATCATGTAGTGTCCAGTAACCATAGCTAATCCCCTCGGAGATAGAGGAGAAGAAGGAGTAATCCACATGGGTTGTTTTGTTGTCATAGTATTGTGTGGCTATAACCCCTAAGATTCCCTCTTTAGGTGTGATGGTGAGGTCTTTGAGCTGGCTATCACGAAGGATTTGCAAGGTGTTCTCTCCTTCCTTGATAAGTGGTTTGAGCTGGTCAAAGAAGGCGATTTTCTGCCCATTGATCATCACGATATGGTCGCCCTTTTCAAGTCCTGCTTTGCTTGCAGGAGAGTTTACCAGAACACTATCAATCTCGGTAGTACGGCGCTTTATGAAGGGCAAAGGCACCTTATCGGAGTGGAAAAACCTGCATACCGAGACTATCAGGTACTGCAATGGTCTGCACGGAGCCATCGGCTTTCTGTACGGTGATGTTCTCTATATGGCGGGTGAGGATCATACGATTGATAGCGAAAGTATTGGTAAGGTCTTTCTCATTGACTTTTAGGGGAATATCCCCATCCGAGAAGCCATAGGACTTCATAGTTTGGCTTACTTCATACCCATTGGGTACATCGGAAGGGCGGATTTCGTCTTTGCCCCATACGCTGAAGATCATGGCATAGAGGAGGATACCCAAGATAAGGTTCACTGTAACTCCACCGATCATAATAATCAAGCGTTGCCATGCGGGTTTGCTACGGAACTCCCAAGGCTGGGCGGGTTGCGCCATTTGTTCCTTATCCATACTCTCGTCAATCATGCCAGCTATCTTCACATAGCCTCCTAAGGGTAACCAACCGATACCATAGACTGTTTCCCCTATTTTCTTCTTGAATAAGGCAAACTTGACATCAAAGAACAAGAAGAACTTTCTACCCTTGTTTTAAATAATTTGGCGGGTATGAAGTGCCCTAACTCGTGGAGAATCACTAAGATAGACAAACATAACAGTAGCTGACCTGCACGAATAAAAAAATGCTTCCATTAGTATTATTTTTTTAGGCTGCAAAAATAGGAATTAATTAGCTAATTAGCAAAAATAATTTGACAATGAGTCAATGAGCTAATTGGAAAATAGACAAATCAATCAAAGTCTCGTTAATTAACAAATTATCATTAATCATTAACAAATAAACTTTGTATTTTTGCCCCGAAAAATTTAAAAAAATTAATATGATGAAGAAAAATCACATTATTATTATTCTTAGCAGTAGGTTCTTTTGCCTCTGCACAGTCTTTTGGACACTCTAAAATTGGACACTACTAACGAACAAAGATTAGAAGAGCTCAAAGCAAAAAGCCGACGCAGAGAAACAACAATTAGAAGCTCAAAAAGAAGCAGAAAAAGGTTGCAAAAAGCACAGCAAAAACAAGCTGAGAAAGAGCAAAAGCTCAAAGAAAAAAACAACTAAAAAGAAGCTGAAAAAGCAGCAAAAGAGCAAAGAAAACAAGCTGAAAAAGAGCAAAAGCTCAAAGAAAGACAGCAAAAAGAAGCTGAAAAGGCTGCAAAAGAGCAAAGAAAACAAGCTGAAAGAGAGCAAAAAGCTAAAGAAAAAGAACAAAAAAAGCAGCAGAAAAGGCTGCAAAAAGAGCAACAAAAAAACGTGCAGAGAAAAACAGAAAGCACAAGACAAGCTCGCTAAGGCGAAGTTAAAGGTTAGCAAAGTACAAGCAGAGTACGACAAGCAAGACTTGAAAATAAAAGAACAATCAGCAAAAGGTAAGCTCTCCGCTGAAAAAGAGTTAAAGCTACGTACTAAACTATTGAAAACAAAGTCTAAAACTCATCGACGCTCAATCTAAAGTAAATGACTTAGAGATAGAAGTACAAAGACTTAATTAGTGACTAAAGGAAAGAGACTAATAATCACTGAAAACTAAAAAGGTTGCCTGAAGTGGGCAACCTTTTTTAGTACAAGCTTTTTAAGTTCTATTGTGCAGCAGGGATACTGTCTTGAGCTTCAGGTGCATCGTCAGGAGTTGTGTTGTCCTCTTCAGGGATATTTATATCATCTTCATCATGGTCATGCGCACCACCACCTTGCTCTTTGCCTCCTTGTTCTTTGTCGATAGAGACAAGTCATTTGCCATCTACCTTCTTTAGATCAATGGAAGTCTCTTTCTCAGATTCCTTTGTTTTATAATATACCTTTGCCTTGTCACCATTTTCCTCTACTTTGGTAATAGTAAAATCGTCATCATGGGCATTGGTTTTTTTGCTTTCTCAGCTTCCTCACCTTTGGAAAAAAACTTTCCATGAGGGAGAGGAGATCCTGAGTGTCTTTTGTCACAATATTTCTTAGCTTCTGCAAAATCAAGTTTGTTGACTGCTTTTAGAAATTTCTCAGCCACAACTTTAGGGTTGTTACTTGAACAAGAGACCAAGAAAAGCCCTAAGAGAAGCGAAAAGGTTAAAAGAATTTTTTTCTCATGTTTATAAGGGGTTAAAGGGTTATACAAGAGAGAGGACATCGCGAGCGATTTGGATTTCCTCATTGGTAGCTACTACTACAATTTTCACTTTGCTATCGGCAGCTTCTATTTCTACAATATCGCTTGGGTGATTGAGTTTTACGTTTTTCTCTTTATCCACTTTGATACCGAAATACTCTAAGCCTTCGCATACAGCCTCGCGGATCATAGCAGAGTTTTCACCCACTCCAGCGGTGAAGATAAGTGAATCCAAGCCTCGAGTGCCATAATATAAGCACCGATGAATTTTTTTGATACGGTAAGCATACATATCCAAGCAGAGCTTTCCTTTTGGATCTCCTTGATTGACAAGTGTTTCTAGATCACGTGCGTCAGGGCTACCGATAAGGCCTTTCATACCACTTTCGCTATTGACAATCTTAGAAATCTCTTGGGTAGAGAGTCCTTTTTCGCCAAGGAAGAAGATCACAGTACTGTCTATATTTCCTGCACGGGTACCCATGATAAGTCCGTCACCAGGACCGAATCCCATAGAGGTATCTATACAGTGGCCTTGCTCATTGACAGCAGCCATACTTGCTCCATTACCAAGGTGAAGGGTGATGTTTCTCATCTTAGGGTTGTTAAAGTGGCGACGTGTACGTTCATCCACATACTTGTGGCTGATGCCATGGAACCCATATACACGGATTTTTGTCTTCTGTATAGTAGTGGTTAGGAATGGCGTAGCGGAACGCTTTTTCAGGCATAGTTTGATGGAAGGCAGTGTCAAATACAGTGAAGTGCTCTGTTTCCTTAGGGAATATCTTCTGAGCAGCTTCTATACCGATGATACTAGCAGGGTTGTGCAAGGGAGCCAAAGGAATCACTTTGCGAAGTTCTTCAATCACCTCAGGAGTTACTCGTACAGGTGCGGTGAATTTACCACCGTGTACCACTCTGTGACCGATGTATTTTACTTCGCTAGTGGATTTGATTACCCCTGAATTCTTTATCGGTAAGATACTGAGCAATTACCTTGAAGGCCTCTTCATGGGTAGGGAAGTGTGTTTCTTTGCTGATCTTATGCTTTTCTCCTTTTTCCCAGTATTCGTGTGTAATTTTACTTTGTTCTAAGCCAATACGTTCGGCAAGCCCTTTAGCTAATACCGTTTCGGTGTCCATTTCGATAAGTTGGTATTTGAAAGAAGAGCTACCGCCGTTGATAATAAGTACTTTCATTGGTTTTTATGTTAATTAATCAGTTGTTGTATTAGAAAGGAAGGTCATCATCATTTAAATCATTTCCTTGAGGTGCAGGTGCAGGAGCCTTTAGGGGCAAAAGTAGTGGCTGGCTGAGGTGCAGGCGCAGGTATAGGTTGTGGGGAGGTACTTGTCCTTGTGTAGGGGCAGCTTGCGCAGCAGTATCTACATTGACAATACGCCAAGCCACTAGGGAGTTAAAATACTTTACCTCTCCCTGAGGGTTGGTCCATTCGCGCCCACGAATATCAAAGGTAACTTTGACCACTTGCCCTACTTGATAGCCATTGAGCAACTCGCAGTTGCCTTGGGTGAAATCAATAGAGATGGTCTGTGGATATTGTTCTTCAGTAACAATAATAAGCTCTCTCTTTTGAAAGCCATTAGCTCCAAAGGTTTGCACAGGAGTAATCACTTTTATGCGTCCTTGTAATTCCATGTGTTATGATGTTATTTTTAAAAATCAGAGATAAAAAAAGTAAATATGCGACAAAGGTAATAAAAAAAGTGGAATAAGTAGGGATTTTGTCCAAAAATATTTATCAAACGCTATTCTACAGGGCTTCTTCCCTTTTGATACGCTTTTTTTGATACGCTTGAATTTCTTGACAATAAACTTATTCAAATCCTTGTCCTTAATGGTATAAGTGTTTAGCAGAAGCACAGGAGCAATTACTCCAAAGGCAAGGCCTAAGGTGATAAAGCCTGTCTGTAGGCCCAGCTTTAGGGTTTCAAAAATAGTCTCCAAGGAGCGGTCGTGCTCATGGGTGATGGTAACCATTTTGATCAGTCCCATCATGAATTCGTAGCCTGACTTCCCTGGAATCATGTTAATCACCGCAGGAATGGTAAATACCATAGGCGGGGTATGTACCCTATGGGCAAAATACATGCCTAAAAAGCCTACCGAGCAGGCACCTACAAAGGAAGCAATCACCACTTGGTCTGGGATAATGGTCTTGATAAGCAAGAACTTAATACTCCAGCCTACTGCACCCAGTAGTGCTGTAGCCCAGAGTGCCCTACGAGGGTATTGAACAACAGGGCAAAAGCCCACCGATACCCACATAGACCAAAAATATACGTTCGGCCAATAGTCCAAAAGCATCAAAGAAGTTCATAACCAAAGACAAATAAAGAGAGATAAAAACCTATAGAAATCATAAAGACAAGCATCAGGGCATAGGCGAGCTTGGCCATCCCTGATACCATATAACCCTGTGAGCATGTCTATAAAACCATTGATAAGGGGCACCCCTAGGGATAAGCCATAGCACGCAAGCGGCCAAGGCGTTCTTGTATTCTTCTACTCCCATAAGGCGAAAAGCATTCACCACACTGACCGAAACAAAAGCCGCCCACGCCCAGCAGATAAAGACATTGAACTTTCTCAGTTGCAATAAGCGCCGACCAGCAAGCCCCGTTAGAGTCGCCAAGAAAGAGATGCCCATCTCAAGGTAACTATTGTGGTTGTCCCCCGAATATATACGCCAGAGAGTTTTCCCGCCAAGGAGACAAAAACCACATCAGGTACATATTGTAGTGGGATTTTTGCTTGATATAAGCCACTTCCCGCTCTATCACCTCTATAGGGAGTTTCTTTTTCCAAGACCCGCCATGAGAGGATACTGATGTCTGAGATTGCATTGAAATTGACCCCATGATGAGGAATACTCTTAACGATGGTCTCTTTTTCTTTAGTAGCATTGTCATAGACGGTGATGATAATAGCCGAATACGAGTAGAAAATATCGCAGTGATAGTTTAAGGCCTCGGCTATGCGGGTGGTGTTTCTCAGCACCCTACGTGTATTAGCCCCCTGTGAAGAGGACAAAGTTGATTTCGGCCAAGAGCTGTGCCACCCGTTCTATTGCTCTCATGATTATACAGATTAGTTCTAATTATCTTTAGTATTACTTATTTACTATAATCAAGAAATAGTTTTTTTCTTTCCACGTTGCAAGAGGATGAAACGCTCATTGAGCAGGTCTTTTTCTCCAAGGAGATGGCCGTCAGCTACCTTCTCCTTATTCACCGAAATAGAGTTCTCGCCTATGGCACGGCGCGCTTCGGAGTTACTCTTGATAAAACCTGTTTTGGCAGAAAGCGCCCCTGATAAGGTCAAGCCCTCCCTTGAGGTCGGCCAAGGAAATTTCCGCTTGTGGTACCCCCGTCAAATACTTCAAGGAAGGTCTTAGCATCGAGCTTTTTTTGAGATCTTCAGAGGTAGAGTTGCCAAAGAGAATTTGGGAGGCTTGTACGGCCTTTTTCCCATTCCTGCTGTCCATGCACTAAGAGGGTCAGTTCTTCGGCTAATTTACTCTGTAGAATTCTTAGGTGGGGAGCCTCGCGGTGAGCGGCGATAAGGCTTTCTATCTCCTCCTTAGGGAGCATGGTAAAGATCTTGATATAGCGCTCGGCATCAGCATCGGAAGTGTTGATCCAATATTGGTAGAATTTGTAAGGAGAGGTCTTTTCAGGGTCTAGCCATACGTTGCCTCCTTCGGATTTGCCAAACTTGGTACCATCGGCTTTGGTGATCAGAGGACAAGTAAGGGCAAAGGCTTTTCCACCTACTTTGCGGCGAATCAGTTCGGTACCAGTGGTGATATTGCCCCATTGGTCGGAGCCTCCCATCTGTAGGGTTACATTTTTTTCTTGGTAGAGATGTAGAAAGTCATAGCCTTGTAGCAGTTGGTAAGAGAACTCGGTGAAGGACATACCCTCAGTATTCTCATTGGGGTCAAAGCGTTTTTTTACCGAATCCTTAGCCATCATATAATTCACAGTGATATGCTTGCCAATATCACGAATAAAGGAGAGAAAAGAAAAGCCCTTCATCCAGTCGTAGTTATTAACTAGTTCGGCACGATTGGAGGCGGTACTTTCAAAATCAAGGAATTTGGCCAATTGTTTTTTGATACCCTGTATATTGTGAGCCAAGGCCTCTTCGGTAAGGAGGTTTCTTTCAGCAGATTTGCCAGAGGGGTCACCTATCATACCTGTAGCCCCACCCACCAGTGCATAAGGCTTATGGCCGCAGTTTTGGAAATGGCGGAGCATCATCACTCCCTACCAAGTGTCCTATATGTAATGAGTCCGCAGTAGGGTCTATTCCCACATAAGCGGCACGAAGGCCTTCCATAAGGTGCTGTTCGGTCTCTGGCATGATGTCTTGAATCATACCACGCCAACGCAATTCTTCTACGAAATTTTTCATTTTCTTTCTTTAGTTGTTAAGTAATTAGTGGTTAGTTGTTAGAGATTAATTTTTTGCTTTGCAAAGGTAAGAAATAAAACTAAGATGGCAATGAAAAAGAGAGAAAAAAACACTAAGATTGTTTGTAACTCATAGAGAAAATTCGTATTTTTGCGTGATATAAACACATAATCCTATGAAAACACAATTTATTACTTCTTCTACCTCTAGGCAAGTTTTGTGCATGCTCTTGTTGGTAGGACTATCGCTGACATCTTGCCAAAACCAACCAAAATCGGCTGTGGAGGAGGCTACAGCTGTGCAGGTACAGGAGTCTCAAAAAGAAACACCTAATGCCGCGATAGGGGATACCACTGAAAAGCTCCTTAGCGAAGATGAGGCAGTAGATTTGGTACTGGCCTTGCCTATCACCCAAAGAGCCAATAAACAAATCAATGAAGCGACCAAGGGGCAAAAAGGAGTCTCTGTTATGGTAGAGCCAGAGGAGACTATAGAGCATGGGCAAAAGTACTATGCGGTAAGGATAGGTTATAATGGGAATGACCGTTACGAAACCTATCATCTGCTCTATGTAAATAAGCAAGATAGGAGTGATATTCGTATAGAAGAACCTATAGAAGGGACAATTATTCCACTTGCTCAATGGGAAGAAGAGAATTAGTTTTAAATAAAGAGTTTTTGTTAAATTTTTACACATGCAAGAGAAAAAAATTATAGATCGCTTTTATCCGCTATGTAAAAAGTGGATTCGCAATCCGATCCTGAGAGTACCACTACTCCAAGTACCCAAAAACAATGGGATATTATTCACCTTTTTGGTGGATGAGCTAAAGGAAATAGGCCTTTCAGAGGTCAGTGTAGATGAGTATGGCTATATTATGGCTACACTTCCCTCCAATGTGTCGCATGAGGTGCCTACCATAGGCTTTATTGCACACTATGATACATCGCCTGACTTTTCTGGGGCGAATGTAAATCCTCAGTTTGTACATAACTATGATGGGGGAGATATAGTGCTCAATGAGAAAGAGAACATTGTTCTATCTTCCTCTTACTTCTCTGATTTGAAGAAATACGTAGGACAGACGATCATCACTACTGATGGTCTTTCGCTCTTAGGAGCTGATGATAAAGCAGGGGTAGCTGAGATCGTATCGGCTATGGAGTATCTTTTGGCACACCCTGAGATACAGCATGGGAAGATCCGTATTGCCTTCACTCCTGATGAGGAGATAGGTAAGGGGCCACATAAGTTTGATGTAGAGAAGTTTGGTGCGCAGTGGGCTTATACTATGGACGGTAGTCATATAGGGGAGTTGGAGTATGAGAGCTTCAATGCCGCTGGAGCTAAGATACATATCAAAGGCAAGGGTGTACACCCAGGTACAGCCAAGGGTCGTATGGTTAATGCTATTCTTATTGCCAGCGAACTGATAGAATCTCTTCCAGAGAATGAAATTCCAGAACGTACCGAAGGCCGTGAGGGCTTTTTTTCCATGTGATGAACATCAAGGGAGATGTGGAAGATGTGTATATCAATATGATTATCCGTGACCATGACCGCAATAAGTTCAATGCACGTAAGGAGCTACTACACACAATAGTGAAAGACTTACAAAAGCTCCACAAAGATGCTGTCTTTGAGCTAGAGGTAGAAGACCAATACTACAACATGCGTGAGAAGATAGAGCCTGTAATTCATATCGTAGAGATAGCCGAGCAGGCAATGAAGGAATTGGGTATTACCCCTGTGGTACAAGCCATTCGTGGGGGTACCGATGGGGCACAACTCAGCTTCAAAGGCTTGCCTTGTCCCAATATCTTTGCAGGAGGGGTTAATTTCCATGGTAAGTACGAATATCTGCCAGTACCAAGCCTACTCAAGGCGGTAGATGTGATTATCAAAATCGCAGAAATAACAGCAGATAAAGGTAAAAAGTAATAAGGTGAAAAAAGTAAAAAGGTAAAAAGTGACAAACCACTTTTTACCTTTTACTTTTTATTTTTTTAGTTTATTTTTCGGGTCTTTCATACCTTGTTCGATCATATTGTAGAATTGGTCGAGCTTAGGCAATACCACAATACGGGTGCGGCGGTTGATAGCACGTCCTTCAGGAGTTGAGTTGGAGGTAACAGGTACATATTCTCCACGCCCAGCGGCAGTCATACGCGAAGGAGATACCCCAAAATCGTTTTGGAGGATATTCACTACGGCAGTAGCCCTTAACACGCTCAAGTCCCAGTTGTTCTTGATACAAGTATTCTTGATAGGCACATTGTCGGTGTGTCCTTCTACCATGAACTCAAAATCAGGCTTGTTATTGACAACCTTAGCTACTTTACCAAGTACCTCACGGGCACGAGGGGTTACGTTGTAGCTACCACTGCTAAAGAGCATTTTGTCGGAGATAGAGACATAAACCACACCTTTGTCTACCTGTACGGTGATATCCTCATCGTCCAAGTTGCCCAATACCCCTTTAAGGCTCTGTACAAGTGCTAGGTTGATAGAGTCACGACGGGTAACAGCATCACGCAAATTCTTGATAGTGAGGTCTTTTTTCCTTGATACTTTCCAAAGAGCGTTCGAGGTTATCGGCTCCTTTTTGAGTAAGCATGGTCATATTGCCAAGGTTGGTAAGCAATCCCTCATTGTTCTTGCGAAGCAGTTCGTTGTTGGATTGCAGAAGTTCTCTGTCTTTCAAGCAGCTATTGAGCTTTACAGTAGCGGTATTGAGCAAGTCCTCAGTGCTTTTTGAGCTGGTCTTGTAAGGCTCGGAATTTTTTTGTTGGAGACACAAGAGGTCAAAGCCAATCCGCCTAATAAAATAAGTACAAATTTTTTTCATACGTGAAATTTTTTTAAGTATTTTTATGGGGCAAAAAGTACGATTTCTTCGTTAAAATTATCCCTTATGAAAGGATATTTAAAAGTTAAAAACTCAAGGATTGTAGGAGTAAAGTCCGCCACAGCGGAGTATGTGAGCTGTTTGCCCCCGTTAGCGCGTTAGCAAGGGTGAGGGCGAATGCCATTCGCCCTCACCCTTTGCTGGCGCGCTAGCGGGGAACTAAAAAACGAAAAAAATTGATTTGGTAGATTGCGGAAAATTTATTAATTTTGTGGTCTAAAATGATTTTACTATGTTGAAAAAGGAATTTATTTTTTAGGCATTTCTGCAATTGCCTCTTCCTTGTCAGCTTTTTGGACAAAACTATCAGTGGAAGGAAGCAGAAAGTGCAGGTTATACTTACAAGTATGTAACCAATGACCCAACCAATGCAAGGTTCTATACGCTAAAGAATGGCCTTACGGTGATTCTTAGCCCTACTAATAAGGAACCGCGTATTCAGTGTTATGTAGCTGTAAGAGCAGGAAGCAAGACCGACCCTGCTACCAACACAGGGCTGGCGCACTACCTAGAGCATATGCTCTTTAAGGGAACTGATAAGTATGGTTCTTTGGACTGGGATAAGGAAAAAGTAGAGCTAGAAAAGATCGATGCCCTATATGAGAAGTATAACCAAACCAAAGACCCCTGCTCAGCGCAAGGAAATCTACAAGGAGATAGATAGGGTCTCAGGTATTGCTAGTAAGTATGCTATTGCCAATGAGTACGACAAAATGCTCTCGGCTATGGGAGCACAAGGTACTAATGCCTTTACCTCCTTTGAACAGACAGTTTATACGGATGATGTCCCTGCCAATGCCTTGGATAAGTATATAGCGGTACAAGCAGAGCGTTTCCGCAACCCTGTGCTACGTCTTTTTCCATACAGAATTGGAGGCAGTGTACGAAGAGAAGAACCGCTCCTTGGACAGTGATGGTAGCTTGGTATTTGAAACCCTTTTGTCTAATTTGTTCAAGAAGCACAACTATGGTCAGCAGACCACTATAGGTACAGTAGAACATCTCAAGAACCCTTCGCTGAAGGAGATTCGCAAGTACTTCAATACCTACTATGTACCTAATAACATGGCGGTGATTCTCTCTGGTGATTTCAACCCTGATACTGCTATTGCTAAGATAGACAAGGCATTCTCTTATATGAAATACAAGGAAGTGCCAAAGTACACCTTTGAGAAGGAAGACCCTATCACCGCTCCTATCATTAAGGAAGTAGTAGGCCCTGATGCAGAGAGTGTTACCATGGCCTATCGCTTGCCAAGTACACAAGAGAAGGACGCCCTTTTGGCTAATCTTATTGGTTCTATCCTTACCAATGGCAAAGCTGGGCTTATTGACCTAAATTTGGTTAAAAAAACAAAAAAACTCTTGCGTGCGGGTGCTTTCCCTTACCTATTGGTAGATTATGGCTTGCTCTATATCTCGGCGTCACCTTCCCAAGGACAGTCTTTGGATGAGGTGAGAAAATTGATTGTCAATGAGATAGATAATCTTAAGAAAGGAAATTTTGACGATGACCTATTGCCCTCTATCGTAAATAACTTCAAGAAGGATGCCATTCAGGAGGCAGAAACCTATGGTGGACGAGCCAACCTATTGATGCAAGCCTTCACAGGAAAGATAGACTGGAGAGACCAAGTGGCTTATGTAAATGATGTTCAGAAAATTACTAAAGCCGATGTGGTAGCTTTTTGCTAACAAATACTTAGGAGACAACTATGTGGCTGTCTATAAGAAAAAAAGGAGAACGTACCAATGTAGAGAAGATAGAAAAAAACCTGCTATTACCCCAGTGGAGACCAATGCTGACAAGCAATCGGCTTTTTGTGAAGATGATTAACGATATGCCAAGTACTCCTGTGGAGCCTCTTTTCTTGGATTACAATAAGGATATACAGAAATCTAAATTGGGCAAGGCTGAAGTACTCGCTGTACAGAACAAGGACAATGACCTTTTTCCGATTGAGTTTCCGTTACAAAAATAGGAACGCTCAACGATTTGAAAATGGGCTTAGCTGCTCAGTATATCCAATTCTTAGGAACCGATAAGAAATCAGCAGAGCAAATCTCTAAAGACTTCTACAAAATAGCCTCCAGTTTTAGGGTATCTACAGGTGAGGACTATACTTATGTAAATATAGAAGGCTTGCAGGAGAATTTTTGCCGCTGCAGTAGCCCTTTATGAAGACTTGGTAACCCATGCCAAATTAGACGAAGAAGCGCTTAAATCACTTAAGGCACGTATGGCCAAGTATCGTACAGATGTAAAGGCCAACCGAAACCAAATCATGCAGGCACTGACCAGCTATGCGCTCTATGGGCCAAAGAACAAGTACAACCATGCTCTTTCTAATGCTGAGTTGGAAGCTACTTCTGCAGCTGAGTTGGTAGATAGACTTAAAAAAACTCAACGATGTAGAACAAACTATTATCTATTACGGTCCTGCCTCTATCTCAGAGCTAACCAAGCAGCTCGGCAAGCTCCACAAGGTACCAGCTAAGTTTGCTAAAGTACCTCAAGCACAGCAGTTTAAGCAAGAGACACAGACTAAGAACACAGTACTCTTTACCGATTACGAAATGGTACAGGCCGAAACTCGTTGGGTGAGAAATACAGATACTTACAACCCAGCAGAAACTACTACTATCAGGGTATTCAACAACTATTTTGGTGGCAGTATGGGATCTTTGGTATTCCAAACCATTCGTGAAAGTAAAGCCTTGGCTTACAGTACTTATGGTTTTTACAAAATCCCAACAAAGAAAGAGGATAAGTACTATATGCTCTCTTATGTAGGAGCACAGGCTGATAAGTTCCAGGAAGCAGTGGCTGCTATGAATGAGCTACTTACCACTATGCCAGAGCTACCTGCCAACTTCGAATTGGCCAAAGAACAACTTAGAAAGGATATACAAAACCGAGCGTATTACGCAAGATGATATCATCTATAGCTACTTGAATGCACAGCAATTAGGGCTTAAGGAAGATATCAGAAAGTCAGTTTATCAGAATGTAGATAAGATCACCTTCAAGGATATACAGGCTTTCCATGACAAATACCTCTCTAAGAAGCCTTATACCTATGTTATCTTGGCCTCTGAGAAGAAACTTCCTCAAGTAGAACTCCAAAAAAATAGGTGAGTTCAAGAAAGTAAGCCTTGAGGAACTGTTTGGATTCTAAGACAATGACCAATGACAAGTGACTAGTGACCAATGACTAATGACTAGTGAAGGGTGAAAAAGAGACGTTATTCGTTCGCTTTTTCACTCTTCACTTTTTCGTTATTCACTTAATTTTGTTTTTTTACTTTTCTTAGGTTAGGTAAAGAAATAGGCGGTCAGTCCCATAAGGGGAGGAAGGAACAGACCTTATAGACGAAAGTAATGCTGGTCATATCAATGAGTTTGCCTAATACAGCGGAGCCTAAGCCAGCCATACCAAAGGCAAATCCGTAGAAAACACCCGAAATCATACCGATCTTCTTAGGTAGTAGCTCTTGGGCATAGACCAAAATAGAAGCAAAGGCAGAGGAGATGATAAAGCCAATGAGCACTACTAAAACCGCTGTCGTTTTGGCATCGGCATAGGGGAGCCATAGGGCAAAAAGGTGCAGCTCCTAAGATAGAAAAACCAAATGATAAACTTCCTGCCTACTCTGTCTCCGAAAAAGCCGCCAATAAGCGTGCCTGCTGCCGCTGCCCCTAGGTAATAAAAGAGGTAGAGCTGTGCCTCGGCATTGGTAAATCCAAAGGTCTTGATGGTATAGAACTGGAAGTAATTACTGATGCCTGCGGTATAGAAGTTCTTAGAGAAAACAAGGAACATGAGGATGATCACCGAGTTGCGCACTTGTGCATGGGTAAGGTCGGGTAGGGGAATCTCCCGCTTTTTGAGTGTCTGCGCTTGCTTGAGGAGCTTTTTGCGCCAAGCGCCTATAAAAAAAGTAGGATCACAATAGCAAGGGCAGGGAAGAGAACAAACCATAACAGACGTTCCAAAATGACTCTCTTCCACTAGCTGGCCATCTACTATTTTTCTTGGTAAAGACAACCATAATCACCAGAAGAGGTGCCAAGGCCGTACCTGCATTGCCGCCCAGCTGGAAGACCGCTTGGGTGAAAGACCGCTTGCCTCCAGAGGCTAAGAAGGCAATACGCGAAGCCTCAGGATGAAAGATAGAGGAGCCTATCCCCACAAAAATTACTGAGAGCAGCACCAGTGCATAGCTATTCACCCATGAGAGTAGCCCAATGCCTAAGGCACTGAAGGCCATACCTACCACCTGGGCATAAGGCTTGGGATGCTTATCCGTATAAGCCCCCACCAAGGGTTGTAAAATCGAGGCAGACACCTGATAGCAGAAGGTAATCAGTCCCACCTGCGCCATAGAAAGGGCAAACTCTTGTTTCAGAGCAGGATAGATAGAGGGCAAGATACCTTGTAATAGGGTCGTTCAGACCATGGGAGAGGGAGATGAGTATGATGATCAGATAGTTGGTGGTTTGCTTGGTTTCCATACAGATATAATTTTTGAACATGCAAAAAAATACGAATTATCTGACTTTTTTCTCTTACTGAAAAGATTTTTTTATAAACTATTTTTATTTGTCACATAATATTGCTATCTTTGCCACTTATAAGAGTTTGCTATGAGGCAGTTGATTTTGTCTTTTTTATGTTTGTGTTCTCTGTGTCTATGGGGTCAGGAGCGGGAGAGCAATGTGCGGATAGGTGCCAAAGCCGGCTTATCCTTAGCCACCTTTTCTCGTGGCTTCTTCTACCAGCGGGAGGATTTTAGCTATGTACCCAGCTTCTATGGAGGGGCGACCCTTTCGGTGCTTACAGATCGCAATATCAGTGGGAAACTGGAACTGCTCTATTCGGGACAGGGAGCTCGCTATAGGGAAACCTATGAGGCAACCTATGCAGGGAGCTATACCACGGGCTATCTCTCCTTGGGCTATATCATTCATTTTCGCCTTTTTGAACACCTATATTTGGATGCGGGGTTGACCACTGACCTCTTGATCAAAAAAAGACAGCAAAGTACCCTCGCCCAGAACCTTTGATGTGGCAGGACTCGTAGGGGTGGAAGTGCCCATATTTTTCTTTCCTAAGCCTTGAGGCGCGCGCCAAATCGGGTAGGGAGGGATCAACAACTATACGGATTATTATGGAGGTGCCCCCTTCAATACAGAACTCAATAACTTGGTGCTGCAAGTGGGGGCGGTATACTACTTTTTAATTGTTAATTGTCAATTATTAATTGTTAATGATGACTACTAACAAATAGTAATACCCAATCAGGTATAATCTTAAATACAATATACTTTCTCAGAGGCAATAATTGCTTCTTAATAAATTGGACGATATAAGCGTTCTTTACAACAATAATTAATCACAAGTAATTGACAATTAACAATTGACAATTAACAATTGACAATTAAAGGAAATGGATAAAGTACTTATTTTTAGATTTTTGGTTCCCCAATATACACAGCTTATTGCTCGTAGGGTGAGAGAGCTTAGTGTGTATTGTGAGATACACCCTTACAATCATTTGCCTGAGGAGGTAGAGACCTTCTCGGCGGTGATTCTTTCAGGTTCGCCTTATTCGGTGCGTGCCAGCGACGCCCCTCACCCTGATTTGTCGCTCTTCAGGGGCAAAAAGCCAATCTTGGCCGTTTGCTATGGGGCGCAATACTTAGCTCACTTCTTTGGAGGTGAAGTAGCCCCTTCCGATGTACGTGAGTACGGCCGTGCACACTTGGTTTATCTCAAGGAAAACGAACCCTTCTTAGCCGATGTTCCTGCCAATAGCCAAGTATGGATGAGCCATAGTGATACCATCAAAGCACTACCCACCGGTGGGGTACGCCTAGCCAGCACTCCCGATGTGGAGAATGCTGCCTACCGTATAGAGGGTGAACCAACTTACGCCATACAGTTCCACCCCGAAGTGTATCACTCCACCGACGGTAAACAGTTCTTGGCCAACTTCCTCTTTAAGATAGCGGGGCTTACCCCCTCTTGGACAGCGGATAACTTTATCGAGACTACTGTGGCCTCGCTCAAGGCGCAGATAGGCGGGGAGAAAGTGGTCTTAGGCCTTTCGGGAGGAGTAGATTCTACCGTGGCAGCTGTGCTCCTAAACAGAGCTATTGGTAGCCAGCTACATTGTATCTTTGTCAATAATGGACTATTGCGCAAAGGTGAGTTTCAAAGTGTTTTGGAACAATACAAAGGTATGGGGCTGAATATCAAAGGCGTAGATGCTTCTGTGGAGTTTCTTTCCGCTTTGGCTGGGGTTACAGACCCAGAGGCCAAGCGCAAGACTATAGGGCGTGTCTTTATAGAAGTATTTGACAAGGAAGCCCACCAAATCACCGATGTTACCTACTTGGCACAAGGGACTATTTACCCCGATGTGATAGAGTCAGTCTCTGTCAAAGGGCCATCGGCCACCATTAAGAGCCACCACAATGTAGGAGGTTTGCCCGATTATATGAAGCTCAAGATTGTAGAGCCTTTGCGTACCCTCTTCAAGGACGAGGTACGTCGTGTAGGCGCCTCTTTGGGGATTCCAGCGGAGCTACTGGGGCGTCATCCTTTCTCAGGGCCAGGCTTGGCCATACGTATCTTAGGTGATATCACCCCAGAGAAAGTGGCTACGCTTCAGGAGGTAGATGCGATATTTATCAATGCCCTCAAGGACAATAACTTATATGACAAGGTATGGCAAGCAGGAGCGATTCTATTGCCTATCAATAGTGTAGGGGTAATGGGAGACGAGCGTACTTATGAGAAGTGTGTCGCCTTACGTGCCGTGGAAAGTACCGATGGTATGACGGCCGACTGGGTACATCTGCCCCTATAGCTTCCTGCAAAAGGTCTCCAATGAAATCATTAATAAGGTAAAAGGCGTAAATCGCGTGGTGTATGACATCAGCTCCAAGCCGCCTGCAACCATAGAGTGGGAGTAGATAATTGTTAATTGTTAATTGTTAATTATCAATGACTACTGATGGCTAACAACTAACAACTAACAACTAAATACCACAGGAGATAACAATTAACAATTGATAATTAACAATTAAAAAAAGACGTGGATATAAAAACTTACATTGAGCAGAACAAAGACCGCTTCCTAAGCGAGTTGTTCGAGCTATTGCGTATGCCTTCCATTAGTGCGGATTCGGCATATAAGTCCTCTGTGGAGGATACAGCCAAGTGGGTAAAAGAAGCCCTTTTGAAGGCAGGTTGCGACAAAGCAGAAATCTGCCCTACCGAGGGTAACCCCTGTAGTATATGGGGAAAAACACGTAGGGGATAACTTGCCTACGGTATTGGTATATGGTCACTATGACGTACAGCCTGCGGTACCTTTTGGAATTGTGGGATACCGACCCCTTCGAGCCTGTAATCAAAAAGACAGAAACCCATCCCGATGGAGCTATCTTTGCTCGTGGTGCCTGTGATGATAAAGGACAGATGTTCATGCACGTAAAGGCACTTGAATATATGGTCAAGGAAGGCAAACTTCCTTGCAATGTGAAGTTTATGATCGAGGGAGAAGAGGAAGTAGGCTCTAAGAATCTTGGCGCATTTGTACATGCCAACCGAGAAAAAAACTCAAGAACGACATTATCCTTATCTCTGATACCAGTATCATAGCCAATGATGTGCCTTCGGTAACCCTAAGATTGCGCGGGCTTAGCTACGTAGAAGTAGAGCTAATAGGCCCTAACCGCGATCTACACTCTGGGGTGTATGGAGGAGCCGTAGAAAATCCTGTAACAGTACTTAGCCAGATGATAGCTAAGCTCTATGACGAGAAGAACCGTATCACAATCCCTCATTTCTATGATAAGGTGAAGGAACTCTTGCCAGAGGAACGTCACATGTTTGCCCAAACGCCTTTCTCTTTGGAGGCTTACAACAAGGACTTAGGTATAGCCGAGGCTAAGCATGAAGAGGGGTATTCTGTTTTGGAGAGTGCCACTATTCGTCCAGCCTTGGATGTCAATGGTATCTGGGGAGGTTACACAGGCGAGGGTGCTAAGACCATTATCCCAAGCAAGGCCTATGCCAAGATATCCATGCGATTGGTACCAGACCAAGACAGCAAGGAAGTGGTAAGCCTATTTACTCAATATTTTTGAGCAGATCGCTCCTAAAGGGGTGACAGTCAAGGTAAAAGACCTAAGCGGAGGCCCCTGCTTATGCTATGGATATAGAGAATAAAGGCTACAAGGCCGCAGAGAAAGCTATGGAAAAAGACCTTTGGTAAGGCCCCTATCCCTGCTGCAGAAGGCGGTAGTATCCCGATAGTAGCCCTCTTCGAGAAGGAACTCGGCACCAAGTCTATCCTAATGGGCTTTGGTTTGGACTCCGACCTTATCCACTCGCCCAACGAACACTACGGTCTGTTTAACTTCTTCAAAGGCATAGAGACTATTCCATACTTCTATGAGTACTATAGTTCAATGACAAACGACTAATGACAAGTGACCAGTGACCAGTGACTAATTCTTACACAAAGATTAGTCGCTGGTCATTTGTCACTAATCACTCTTATGTAATTCAAAAAAATAAATAAAAAAACAAAAAAACTTAATTTTTTTGTTGTTGAATATTGATAACTTTTTCTCACGAAAAGATTGTGAATATATGAAAAAAATATATTATTTTTTTGCGCCCAAATTACTAAACAATATTTTTCTTAAATCATGAAAGAAATGAGAAAAAAAGAGCAATTCGATTTATTAACCTGTTGGTTTTTATGTTGTTAACCCTCTCTGCAGGAACTGTATTGGGGCAGGTGGCTGTCAGTGCATCAGCCGATTCACCCTATACATTTTGCAAATATGGCTGATTTTTCTGCCGGGTCGCTTACTATTAACTTCAATATGCCTGTGGGAAAGACAACAGCTGAAGTAGAAGTTACATTAGCTACAGGTATTGAGTACATAGACAACTCTCTAACTATTATGGGAGGTACTGCAAGCTCTAAAAGCAGGTTCTACTGCTACTAAGCCAGTGTTTACGATCACTGCTATAGGGGGTGCGCCAATAACCCTTGTTATTAAAAGAAAGGTTACAAAGGCAGCTATGAACAAATTGCAGAATGGTGACAATTTTTTTGATAGTGTAAAACTTAGTGTAATAGGTGGTGGTACGGCAACAGCTCTTAGTAACCAGTATGATTTACCTATTCCTGTCTTTACAGTGCAGGTAGCCTCTAAGCACGATAATGCTCTGGGTACCAGTTCTCAAACTTTTAATATACTCAATGGGGGAGATGGTAGAGTAAAAGAAGTCTATTTCTCTATAGCTTATCCTACTGATGTTATAAGCAACAAAGTAGAATACAATGGGGCAGTTCTCCCTCAAATAGGCACAGTCCCAGCGGGCTTACCCAATGCAGGAGAACCCTTATACAAAGCTACTGTGTCAGCAGGTTTGGGAAACCAACAAAGTATTACCATCACAGAAAACTATACGGTGAGTAAGTGTGACCCTAACCGCCAAATAAAATATGCTGCCTATTGGGGTAGCGATAAAGATAAACTTTTTACTAGTGCTACTAACACCAAAGTTATAAATACTAATGTAGGTACTCCAAGCATAGAGTTAGATACAGATAATCAAAACACCTACTTTGAGTGGCATGATGAGCTTGTGGCAGCAAAATAGGTACTTATTATGTTACTTACGAGAACAAAGGTAGCCAAAAATGGAACTGCTTACAACCTTAGTGCTATATTGTATGAAATGCAAAAATGGGCACGTAACCGAGAGTATAGGCCAGCTAATGTAAATATCATTGATAGCAATGGTAATAAGATACCTGTTCCCCTTTCAGCTCCCAATATTAATAAAGCTTATAATGTTAATTTTGAAATCTACCAGCTTTGCAAGTTACCGCTTTGGTAGGTAAAAAAATATTGGGCTAACAGATGAAGATAGAGATGGCTATGCCGATGATATGAAGGTGGGTGCAAAGCTAAAAATCTGTTTTGATTGGGTAAAAGATAAAGGAATAAGCTGCTTACAAAAAGAAGCCTTTTAGTGTTCAGCCTGTAACTCAATTTCAATACGATGATGTTTGTAAAGGGAATAATGTGCGTAATACCTCGGCGGCACAACAAGTGCACGAAAACACCTTTCATCGTTATTATGACAATATCTCGGATGGGTCAAGGCTCCCTATACAATTGGTGAAAAATGTTCGTATGGCTGGTTACTTCTATGCCGCTATCAATTACTATTCATCAAGTGCAACTGAGCGACTAAAAGGAGGAAATAAAATGGAGAATGACCATCGTTTTAGGTATCATATAGAATTACCAGCTGGTGTGGCTCTGAAAAATGTAAAATTCTACGGCAATGATATTTATGGGGCAGCTACCTCAGGACAAACCATTTCTTTGAACGATGTGCCAGCAGGAGGAGTTTTAAATTACACTACTGATCGTAAATCAAGAGGCTATATTGGTTATGAGATGGTATTAGAAAACTGTCAAGGTAGTGATGCTACTATCAAATATACGCTTTACTATTTAGATAGAGTAGGAAATACTAATAGTTTTTTTGTGAAATACCCGTAGTATGCGAAAGCAAAAACAATTTCTACGATTTGTTCTGGCAGTTGCTCAGACAATGGGCCTGTGATGAATCGTACCTATGTGGAGCGTGCCGATAACTCTTACGGCTGGACAGACCATAATATGACTACCCGTGTACAAAGAACAGCTGTACCCGAAGTAGACAGACAACGCGCTTTGTACTTAGATGATATAGAGGTATTTGCCGAAGGAACACAAGCTAACATCATAGCTAATAACCTTTATTACTATGCTTCAGTAACCAAGGAAACGATATTAGAGCCTAAATCAATCAAGGTAACAATGGCAGGAAATACTAACGTGCTATCAGCGACCACAGCAGGAGTTGTGACCAAAGCAACTGATGCCAATGGTAACTATTTCCGCTGGAATCTTACCAGTGTCTTACCTTCAGGAAAACTCACGGCTGGGCAAACCTTCTCAGTGGTGGCTACCTATCAGGTGAAAAGTGGTGATGTATCGACAGATGGTACAACCCGACAAGCAGGGGCAGCTTCCTTCTTTTATACCTTGGCTGATAAAAATGACACAGCTATCAATGCCGCACAAGCATTACATACCAATGCCAGAATGTGTGGGAGTAAGCTCATACCTACTTTCTATATAGGTGAGACCAGAGGATTATTGGCTACGAATGAATATAAGCTCAGAGGTTGTGATGAGGAGACAATAGGTTCGAATCTAATCTATTCTTCTCGACGCTTTAATACTGATGGTACGTATTTTACTAAAGAATTCCGACCTGGGCGCCTGATAAAAAGATAATCATCAAAATGCCTTTAGCTTATCGTATTACACAGCCTGTGCCTTATGATAGGACTATCGCAGTAGGTCCCGTTCGTACTTCCTATGCTATACCTTTATCTGATTTTCAAATAACCGAAGAGGGCAATTTTAGAGTATATACTTATGTAAACCCAGCACCAGGACAGCCTGGTTATTTGGCGCCAGCTATCATAATGGTTAGAAATGAATACAGCGAATATATAAGACCTAGAAATTCAAGCCTCTTGCAAGGCAAGAGAGTGGCAAACTTTTGGAAGAGATGATGTAAGAACAATAAATGAAGGCGAAAAAAATAGATTCGTATATAGAGTTTGAAGATTTCTATTACCACTATTACGGAAAGACTGAAAAAGAAGTCGTAACCGATAAGCTGATAGATAGACCTATTCACTATATGGATAAGCCTAAAATAACCATACAATCAGGAGCCTTGTCTATTAAAGCAGTACAACGAGAACAACAATTAGAATTTCAGTTGAAAGCGGGACTCATAGCTGCTCCAAATGCCTGGGTGTCTATACCTAATGCTGTGGGAATTAATATTATAAAAATTAGAAGAACTCAGTGGGGCAGGAGGTACTGTTGTGAATACCTATACACCACAAGCATCACTTACTAACGAAAGTATGTTCTTCCTCAATCAAACTATTAAGAATGAGAAAAATACTCCGCCTAATTTACGATGTAACCAACTGTAGTCTTAGCAAAATTACCTTTTGAATTACATGCAGGATGGAATTGTTCAGGTAATCCTACTGAGGGATATCAGTCAACTTGTAGTGATGATAAGAAGGTCTATGAGATAAGTGTAGCAAAAACCTACAAACAAATAGCCCCTGCACCTACGAACCCAGGACAGAATGGCAGTAGCAATGCTATCCCAATGTGTGCCACTACTCCTTATAGTTATACAATCAATAGTGCTGCTGAAGGAAATATTTATGATGTAAAAATTAGTGGTTACTCAAGGTGATGGGATTACTTTTTTTCAGATATAGAAATAGAGTATCCCTTAAATAGTGGAAAAAAATACTATGTAAACTCAGGTACGAAAAAGAATAAACCACACTCAAAATGGTAACAAACATATTTATGATCTGAGTGCTGTCTTGCCTAATGGTGCTTTGAAAGGAACTATTTTTGGCTGCCAACGGCAACGAACGCCAGCTGAAACTCAGCTTTTAAAGTAAAAACCTGAATGTGGTTTCTCCGCAGGTTCTTCCTTTGATATAGAAGTAGAGGGTAATAATCTTTGTCATAAGCCTGCACCTGGAGATAGGAGCAGTGCCATTATTGCAGGAATACAAGGGGTAAATATAAATGATTATAAAATATGGCTCTCCCACTACAAGAAAGTGGTAATGGCTCTGCTTGTGCTGAAGGGGTTACTTATCGCACAAGAGTAATGATTAACGCTACTAACCCAGCTACTTTTCAGACAGGAGCTAATGGACGCTTGCGTTTTCGTATTCCTAAGGGCTATGAATTGTTAGGGTCTTAGTCTCGCACAGCGCAGTGCAGCATACAATCCTCCATCGGTATCTTGGACAGATCCTGTTCGTAAACAATCTGAAGAAAAGAATATAGGTGATGACTATGAAGTGGTAGTAAGCATACCAGAGCATATGAAAAATGCCGAATGGTTTGATTATGAAATAAAAATCCGACAAAAACAAGAGGTACTATCTGATTGTGATATCCCTAAGCAACTAAAAGCTTATACTACTGACACCAAAATAGGGGTGCAGTGTGGCTCAGAAAAATTGTCCTCCAATGAATGTGACTACTTCACTGAAAAGAAGAAACCATAAAAAGTGAAAAACGAACGAGCCTCACTTTCTTTTTGCAGATGTAGAAGTAAGTTCTACAATACAGGGTAATAAGGAGAAACTGACAGTTAAGTATAAGGTTGCTAATGCAGCCACCGCAGAGGCGCTTTATAATGGTTCTTTGAAAGTGTCTCTCTACCATGATACCAATGACAATGGTTTGGTGGATGTAGGGGATACCCTCCTTTGGAATAATATTCAAAATGAGAATATCGCCATAGGAGCTACTTCTCCTGAGAGGTCATTTATTTATGTAGCTGATCAGGCAGTGGTGTGTCATTTGCTCTTGGCTGTTAAGGATAACTATTGCCTTTGTGATAATGTGGTAAGTTTGGTTACCCCACCTGCTGAGATTACAGGACTTATCAGTGATGCAACTATCTGTGAAAGTGATAGTAAGATATTGAACTATATGGCTGCTTCGGCACCAGTCTATCAGGGTTATACTTGGGAGGCTGTCTCCCAGCCAATGCCTTGGATTACCTATCAGCAACCAATATAGCACTTCCCTACCTTCCACTATACAGGAGCTAAATTGACAACCATAACAGAGTTCAAATACAAGCTTAAAAGTAAAGCGTACCAATGGCTGTGAAGCTACTCAAGAGGTAAAACTGACTGTAAAACCAGCACCAAGCATCACCACTCAGCCTGTGGCCCCTGCCAATCCATATTGTACAGGTACTAACGCTACAGCCCTTACCGTAGTGGCCGATAATCATGGCCTAGCAGGTACCCTCACCCTATGAGTGGTACGAAAAATACAACCAATAGCTATATAGGAGCTACCCTAAAATATACAGGGCAGAACTTTACACCTCCCACCAGTGATAATGGTACAAAAATACTATTTTTGTAAAGGTAAAGAACTCAGGTTGTGGGGGAAAACCAATAGTAACATCATAATGGTAAAGACCCAAGCCACTCCCCAGCCCTCTATAGACCAGGATCAGGCAGCAGGCTGTGGAACCATAAGTACGGCTAAGGTTAACAACCATAGCAGTTATGCCGCTGGAGCTGTTTTTACGATAACCAAAGGAGGAACCCCCGTAAGCGCGACTGTGGCTACTGATGGTAGTATCAATGGGATCTCCGAGGCAGGTACTTATGTAATCAAAGCCATTGAGGATGGTTGTGAATCACCAGCAACTACCTTTACGATAGATCCAAAGTTGGCCATACCCAATAAACCGACACTTATCCTGACAGCAGAAAGTTGCTCTAGCCCTACTATGGCCAAGATTACTAACCATGCCACGGGAAAAACTTATACCTTTATCAAGTCATCGGATAATAGTATAGGAACCGTTTCGGTGGATGATGGTACAGGTAAGATCACAGGCCTTGCAGCAGGCAAGTATAAGATAAAAGCCACTCAGGGTGGTTGTACCTCTGATTTTTCTGCTGAGTTTGAGATCAAGGATAAGCTTCCAGCGCCTGCTGTGCCTACTATAGGAGAGAAGACTGCCGCTACATGTACAACAATAAGCGTAGCAAAAAGTAGATAACTATTCTAGCTATTCAGCTACGGATGTCTTTGCCATATTCGATAGTAGCAATACAGCGATAGCGACAGCTTCAGTAGCAGCAGATGGAACAATCAATGGTCTTATTGCGGCAGGTACTTATAAGATCATCGTGACCAATACGCAAAATAATTGTACTGCTGAGGCGACGATTACCATAGCAGATGCATTACCTATGCCTGCTACGCCAACCCCAACAGCTACTCAGTCGTTCTGTAATAGTGCAACGGTAGCGGATCTTACACCACAAGGTACGGATATCAAGTGGTATGATGCAGCTACTGGAGGTTCGCTCTTGACAAGCACTACAGCACTTGTACATAATAATAAATACTATGCAGCTCGTACCTTGGGCAGTTGTGAAAGCCCTCGTGCAGAAGTAACGGTTAAGATGATATCCTTAGCTCAACCAGTGCTAACAGCTGTAGTCCCTACTTGTACTGTTGAGGGAAAGCTAAGATCACTAATTATGATCCGAGTGCTACTTATACCTTTATCAAAGCGGACGGTACGGCCGTTACAGAGACTATTACCATAGCAGCAGACGGTATAATAACAGGTCTTGTGGCAGGCTCTTACAAGGTAAAAGCAGAAAAAGGTGGTTGTGTATCTGATGTGTCTGATAGCTTTGTGATCAAATCAAAACAAGCTGCGACCACTACCACCAACCCAGTAGGTGCGACTTATGTAAAAGGAGCTATCGCTACACCACTTACTGTAACAGCCACAGGCGAGGGTACCCTCAGCTACCAATGGTTTGAGGCTAGCTCAGCTATGGCTACAGGTGTCGCAGTAGGTAACAATAGCGCAAGCTATACACCTTCTACAGCTACTTTAGGAAGTAAGTTCTACTATGTAGAAGTAACAGGAACTTGTGGTACAGTCAAGAGTGCTGCTGCAGAAATTAAAGTAACAGCAGTTCCTCCAACGATAGTGGCGAATGATGATCCAGATACATCAGTAGCAAAGGGAGGAACAGTGGATATATTGAGTAATGATCGTTTGAATGGTAATCCAGTAACACCTACAGATGTAAATATCACAATTCCTAACAATGGAGGTCTCACTAACCTTACAGTAGATCCTACGACAGGTAAGCTTTAAGGTTCCAAGTGATGCGACACCGGTACACATACAGTAACGTATAAGATTTGTGATAAGGCGACACCAGGTGTTTGTGATACAGCAGTAGTTAAGATTACTGTAACAGGAACCCCACCTCCAACGATAGTGGCGAATGATGATCCAGATACATCAGTAGCAAAAGGGAGGAACAGTGGATATATTGAGTAATGATCGTTTGAATGGTAATCCAGTAACACCTACAGATGTAAATATCACAATTCCTAACAATGGAGGTCTCACTAACCTTACAGTAGATCCTACAACAGGTAAGCTTAAGGTTCCAAGTGATGCGACACCAGGTACACATACAGTAACGTATAAGATTTGTGATAAGGCGACACCAGGTGTTTGTGATACAGCTGTAGTTAAGATTACCGTAACAGGAACCCCACCTCCAACGATAGTGGCGAATGATGATCCAGATACATCAGTAGCAAAGGGAGGAACAGTGGATATATTGAGTAATGATCGTTTGAATGGTAATCCAGTAACACCTACAGATGTAAATATCACAATTCCTAACAATGGAGGTCTCACTAACCTTACGGTAGATCCTACAACAGGTAAGCTTTAAGGTTCCAAGTGATGCGACACCAGGTACACATACAGTAACGTATAAGATTTGTGATAAGGCGACACCAGGTGTTTGTGATACAGCAGTAGTTAAGATTACCGTAACTCCAGACACGACACCAAGCCGCGTTATCAAGGCTGTAGATGATGACTTTGGTAAGGTACCTAATACAGTGGATTACACCACTACCAATACGGTATTCTCAACTGGTGTAGATACCATGGAAGGTGTGCCAAGCATCCTCTCCAGAGACTGATGTGACCCTTCACAAAGGAGCGGTAACACGCCAGGATGGTACAGCTGTTCAGGCAGGTACTATCACTATGAATGACAACGGAAGCATTACTGTAAAAACAAGGTACTCCAGTAGGTGTTTATACCTATACTTACTCTATCTGTGAGAAGGCCGTACCTACCAACTGTAGTGAAGAAGCAAAAAGTAACCTTTGAGGTAGTAGATAATACGATCTTAGCCAAAAGATGATGAGTTTGAGGTTGGTACTTCAGGAGGACTTACCCCAAGTATCTTGATCAATGATATACTCAAAGGAAAAAGTAGGTCTCACAACTGGTGATGTGGAAATACAAGATACAGAAGGAGAAGCCAGAGCAGATAGCCACCTTGTGAGAGAAGCAGATGGTCGTGTAACAGTTAAGCTAGGGATAGTAGCTCGTCCAGAACCTTACCTCTATTATTATACGATTAAGGAAAAAGGCTAATCCAGCCAATACCTCCAATGCAGTAATAAAGATAAAAAGTAGTTTCTTTCACGGCGGTAGATGATGAGGATGAAGTTATTAATGAAGGAACCAAAGAGAAAAAAAGATCTCAAGTGTCTTAAGAAACGATGATATAGATGGTAAGCGTCCAGAACCAGGAAAGAATGTAATATTTACACCAAGCAAGGTGAAGGATAAAGATGGTAATGAGGTGCCAGGTATTGTGATTAACAAAGAGGATGGTTCCATTACTATAGAGCCTAATACCCCAGACGGAGTCTATACTTATAGCTATATAATCTGTAAGATAGCAGCTCCTAATGATTGTAAGACGGCTAAGGGCGTACTTAAGCTTCTTCCAGCTCTTAAGGCAGTGGATGACCTTGACTTTAAACCAGTGAATACCACTAAGGGAGCTGTAAAAGTAGGTAATGTCTTAGCAAATGATGAATATGCAGGCAAGAATGCCCTTGATCATTTAGATAAGGTAACTGCTAAAATAGAGGATAATAATGGAGGTATTTCAGGTGCTTATATAGATGAGCAAGGTAACTTGATAATTCCTCAAGGTACCCCAGTAGGTGTTTATGATTTAGAGTATAATCTCTGTATGGAGGAACATCCAGGAGTATGTAAGACAGCTAAGGTAAGAGTGGAAGTGATCAAAGACAAACCGTTCACTATCTACAATGGTGTATCAGCTGATGGAGATGGACACAATGACTATTTCAAGATAGACGGTATAGAGTACTATCCTAAGAATAACCTGAAGATATTCAACCGTTGGGGTGTACTGGTCTATGAAAAGGATGGTTATAGTGACGAAGCACCATTTGATGGTCATTCTAACGGACGTGCGACCATAAGTGCAGATAGCAAGCTCCCACAAGGAACTTACTACTATATCTTAGAATATGAAGACTCTGATGATCAGTCCCATACCGAAAAAAGGATGGTTGTACCTTAAGTACTAATTAGTCTGTTATAGTGGTTAGTGGTTAGTTATTAGTGATTAGTCATAAAAAGGCTAACCACTAACAACTGACCACTAATCACTTTTTACTTTAATAGGCTAATTCTTAATCATTTTTTTCTTATTTAAAAATAAAAGTGGAGTGCTTTTAAAAATATTGTCAAAGAAATATCTTAATTGTATGAATATTAATTAATTATTTTTAACAGGAGAAAAGTTATAAACAAATTTCGTTTTTTTGGTTGATAACTAAGAAAAAGCAATAATTTTGCCACGAAACCAAGAATGAGAAATGTCGTTAATGAGTAATGATTAAAAGCTATTGATAATTAATTGTTTAAGGCTAACCCTAATCATTAACCACTAACCACAAATCGACGAGATAATAAAAAAACAGCAAAAATATGGCGATAGAATTTGACAATGCGACATTTGATCTTCCAAAAAAAGCACAGGAAATCTAATCAAGGTAATAGGTGTAGGAGGAGGTGGTGGAAACGCCGTAAACTACATGTACAAACAGGATATACGCGGGGTGGATTACATCATTTGTAATACCGACCGTCAGGCCTTAGACAAAAAGTCCGATCGTAAATAAAATCTACTTAGGTGTGGAACTTACCGAGGGCTTAGGGGCAGGATCCAACCCTGAGGTAGGGAGAACAATCCGCTATGGAAAGCATAGAGGAAATAAAGGCCATGCTGGGAGACAATACCAAGATGGCGTTCATTACCGCAGGTATGGGTGGTGGTACTGGTACAGGTGCTGCTCCTATTATCGCTAAGATATGTAAGGACATGGGGATCCTTACCGTGGGAATCGTAACCAGTCCTTTCAAGTTCGAAGGGAGAATACGCCTTGCCCAAGCCCAAAAGGGAATTGAGAACTTGCGCAAGCAGTTGGATTCTTTGATTGTAATCAATAATAATAAGTTACGTGATACTTATGGCAACCCTAGGTATCAAGACAGGTTTTTGCCAAAGCCGATGAGGTACTTACTATTGCTGCCAAAGGGATTGCGGAGGTGATCACCAAGGAGTTTGAAGTGAATATTGACCTTCGTGATGCTCATACTGTGCTCTCCAATAGCGGTACTGCTATCATGGGTACAGGTTATGGTACAGGAGAGACCCGCGCCCTAGATGCTGTCAAAGGAGCTTTGGAATCTCCGCTGCTTAATGATAATCGTATCACAGGAGCTAAGAATGTATTGCTTTTGATCCTCTACGGAAATGATGAAATCACCATGGATGAAGTAGGTGAAATCAACGAATACATACAGCGTGAGGCAGGACATGGAATAGAATTGGCCACAGGCTATAAGACCAATATCATCATGGGTATGGGTGAGGAACCTGCCCTTGAGGATAAGATCATGGTGACAGTGGTGGCTACTGGCTTCTCAACCGAGCAACAACATGAGATTATTGATGCTGAACCTAAAAAAATAGTCCATTCCTTGGATGATAATGCCCAATTTGTACAAGAATTGGATACAACTTCTTCTTTTACCGATATTTCTTTTTGAAAATTCGCTAAAGAAAAAAAGGAAAAAGTGGTTTATCAGTTCGATGAGACCCCAGAGCAAGTACCTGTGACAGATGCAACTGCCAAAAAGTAGCATGGGTATCACCCTACATACAGCCCCTGAAAAAAAAATAAAGCCCCTAAAGGTGGATGAGAGCCTATACCATATTCCTGTCCATTTTGATATAGTGGAACGTGTAGTGCCTATCCAGCAGGAGGATTTTGTGATATACCAAGAAAAAAAAACAACCGCCCCTAAGGTAACCGCTCCTGCTCCACAAAGACCGCAAGTAGCAGAGCGTAAAGTGGTCTATTTCGAGCAAGAAAAGCCCCAAGCAGCCCCTATGATGCAAGCGGCTTCCGCTCCCGCTCAGGAAAATGGCAAGATTGTACACACCCTTGAGAACTACCTCGAAGTAGAGAAAATGCTCACCCAAGCACGCTCTCCACAGCGAGATACAGAGGAGGAAGAGTTCAAGGCGGAACTGAGAATCAAAGAACCTGCTAAGACGACCCAACCGAAGGAGACCAACCAAAATGCTTATCTTTCAGCACTTAAGGAAAATGCGGCTAACCGTAAAACGACCTTTAAGAATATGAGCTATCAGTTCTCTTCCCAGACCAATTATAAGATAGAGGACTTAGAGAATACCCCTGCTTATATGCGAAAAGAATGTGGATATTTCTTCCACGACTATGACGCCATCAGTTTCTCGTAGCTCTATTAGTTTGGATTCTAATAATATAGCTCAGATACGTGAGAATAATAGCTATCTGCACGACAATGTGGATTAGTCATTAGATTAAAAATCAAATACCAAATAAAAAAACAGTTAATGAAAATTAGCTGTTTTTTTATTACAATAACCAGAATATAATGCAAAAACCCAGTATACCCAAAGGAACGCGTGATTTCTCCCCAGAGGAAGTCGCCAAGCGTAATTATATCATTCAGACCATTCGCTCAAGCCTTCGAGCGCTATGGCTTCCAACCCTATTGAGACTCCCAGCTTTGAGAAGACAGAAACGCTCATGGGCAAATATGGAGAGGAAGGAGATAGGCTGATTTTCAGAATTTTGGATGCAGGAGATTTCCTCTCGGAAGTACCCGCAGAGGTATATGAGCAGCATAGTAGTGCTAAGCTGGCCACTTATATCAGTGGGAAGGCACTGCGCTATGACCTTACGGTGCCTTTTGCGCGCTATGTGGTACAACACCAGAACGACCTTAGTTTTCCTTTCAAGCGTTACCAGATTCAGCCCGTATGGCGTGCCGATCGTCCACAGAAAGGGCGCTATCGTGAGTTCTATCAGTGTGATGCCGATGTGGTAGGGGCTAAGGGACTCTGGCAGGAAGTGGAGTTTGTACAGCCTCTACGACAGTGTCTTTACCGCTCTACAAGTCAAAGGGGTTACAGTCAAGATGAATCACCGCAAGATCCTCTCTGGCTTTGCCGAGATTATTGGAGCGCCTGATAAGTTGATTGACTTTACCATGGCTTTGGACAAGCTCGATAAGATAGGAAAGGAGAAGGTAGAGGAGGAGATGCTCCAAAGAGGTATTACCCCTGAGGCCATAGCCAAAATCCAACCTGTGTTCTCCCTAGAGGGGATTTTTTTCCAGAAGATTACAAGACTCAAGGACTTACTCGCATCTTCTCCTACAGGACTGGAAGGAGTAGCAGACTTGGAGTTTATCTATGCGCAAACCCAACAGTTGGGCTTACAGACGGCTTCTTTAGAGCTGGAGGTAACCTTAGCGCGCGGACTAAATTACTATACAGGAGCTATTTTTGAAGTAGCAGCACCCCGTGAAGTTGCCTTAGGCTCTATAGGTGGAGGCGGACGTTATGACGAACTTACCGAGATATTTGGCCTTAAGGGCATGAGTGGGGTTGGCATCTCCTTCGGCTTGGACAGAATCTATCTTGTTTTTAGAGCAATTGAATCTGTTCCCCAAGACCTTAGAGCACACCTTGGATGTATTGTGTGTTAATTTTTGGAGATAAGGAGGCTTTGGCTTCTTTTTGGCGTGATACAACAATTGCAGGCTCCAAGGCTATAGAGTAGAACTCTACCCTGAAGCCGCCAAACTCAAAAAAACAATTGGCCCTATGCCGACAGCCGTAAGGTAAGGTATGTAGTACTCATCGGAGAGACCGAACTGGCCGAAGGTACTGCCATTCTCAAGCATATGCAAACAGGAGAACAGGCCTCTTACCCCCATAGGAGAAATAGGAAAAGTAATTAGTGAAAAGTGATTATAGTGATTAGTGAAGAGTGAAAAGTGAATAACACATTGCGTGCTTACACTTTTCACTCTTTACTATTTAGATAGTTTCTTATAGGTCTTGGCTCTAAGTTCATGAGTAGTTATACATATATCATACCCTTCTTCTATAAGACCATTAATGAGTTTTACATCACAAGTCCAAATTTTATGTCCTTGTTCCAAGTGAAGCGCTACAAATGGATAATCATCAGGGTCAATATTTTTCAACTATTTTTATGAGCTTTGTCAATATATTCATCAGGAATATCATCTAACTTGTAAAAGGTAATATTTTTTTAGTAAATTCTTTCAGTAAAGCACGTGCTTTTTATTTTTAGTAATATTTGTCTTAGCCATTATTTCAGACAAATGTTCTTCTACTTCTTCTAAAAAGGAAATCAGGAGCTATAAATTGTATATTCTTTTTCTTCTTTCAGGATAGTAGCTATTGCCCCATTTGGCTTGTAGAAACAGCTAAAGATAATATTAGCATCAGAAATTACAATCATATATTTTTCCTTTTTACCTTTTTCTCTTAGCAAGAGCTTCGTCCCATCGTTTGGCAACTGCTTTATTAACCTTTTTTTCGAAAGAGCCATAATTTCATCTCGGTATTTAATAGGTATACCATATTCATCCTCTTCCAAGTCATCAACCTCTGGAGAGGGGTAGCAGGTGTATCAAGTACCTCTTCCATTTCGGCATAAGCCAAAGTCTGAGGACTATCATCAAGGGTAGTTATATAGGACATAATATCTTAGTTTTATAGGGTTGTATTTGTTTTCTGTACTACGAAAATAAAGTACAAAAAAATTATACCGAATTTAGTAAAAAGTGTAAGCACACAACAGTGTTATTCACTTTTCACTTTTCACTCTTCACTTAAATAGACTGGATGACTGCTTTTTCTGCTTCTTTGCGGGAGCCGTCAAAGCCATCAACGCCTGCAACGGTAGTGTATTTCAGAACATACTTCTTGGTAGGGTAGAGGCGGTTGTAGACCCCCTGACACATAAGGGTAGCTTCATGGAAACCACAGAGAATGAGCTTGAGCTTGCCAGGGTAGGTATTCACATCGCCTATGGCATAGACGCCTTCTATATTGGTTTGATAATCAAGGGCGTTATTGACCTTGATAGCATTGCGCTCTATCTCCAATCCCCAATCGGCAATAGGCCCCTAGCTTAGGGGTGAGGCCAAAGAGTGGGATAAAGTAGTCGGTAGGTAGTTCCTCCTGTACTCCTTCTTTTTCAAGGACAACAGCGGAGAGCTGTCCCTCTCCCTTGAGAGCGACTACCTCTGCAGGGGGTGATAAGGTTGATTTTGCCTGCTGCCTTGAGCGCCTTAACTTTCTCTACCGAATCCAAGGCCGCACGAAACTCATTGCGACGATGTACCAGTGTAACCGACTGGGCGACATTGGACAAGAAAAATACTCCAGTCAAGAGCAGAATCGCCGCCGCCGGCTATAACTACACGCTTACCAGCGAAGCGTTCGGGCTTGCGTACAAAGTATTCTACGCCCTTATCTTCATAATCAGCAAGGTTACTTATCTCAGGCTTACGTGGTTCAAAGGTACCTAAGCCTCCTGCGATAGCTACGGCCTTGCCTTTGACTTGGGTGCCCTTGTCAGTGGTAACAACAAAGGTGTTATCAGCTTGTTTTTCAAGGGTTACAGCGGTCTCCGAAAGGGTAAATTCGGGTTGGAACTGCTTTATTTGTTCCATAAGGTTATCTACCAGCTCAGCGGCTCCTACACTAGGATAACCAGGGATATCAAAGATAGGTTTCTTAGGGTAGAGTTCAGTGAGCTGTCCCCCAGGTTGGGGAAGGGTATCTATCAGGTGGCACTTAAGGCGCAAAAGGCCTGCTTCAAAAAAACGGCAAAAAGCCCTGTAGGCCCCTGCCCCTATGATGATGATATCTGTTTCTTTCATGAAAGTTAGTTTGATTCTGCAAAAAAATACGAAAAATAGTGGCAAATGACAAATAGTTATTTATTTCTAATCACTAGTCACTAGTCATTAGTCATTAGTCATTGGTCACTAGTCATTAGTCATTGGTCACTAGTCATTAGTCATTGGCACTAGTCATTAGTCATTGGTGCTGGCTTATAGTATTGTCCTTGGTACTCGGCGACGCCTTCGAGCTTGTCCAAGAAGATATCAATACCCTTTACCTTAGTAGGGACGGCCTGGTGAACAACACCTTTGCGATCTATCAGTAGGAGTTTATCGCCACTATGAACCACGGCAAATGCTTTGCTGGTAGAGGGAAAATATATTTGGGTATAGACCGCAGGGATAAACCGCGCATATTGCCCTCCGTATCTGAAAAAAACCTACTTTATCTCCCTTGATAAGGGTGTAACCATAATCATTTTTTTCTCGATACGATCGTAGATAATAGCCAGTTTTTTTCTTTGCCATCTATGCCAATAAAGCCCCATAGGCTATCTTTTTGGGCTAAGAGCACACCTGGCCAATTGTATTCTAAGTGTTTGTATTGTACAGGGTGAGCAGTTCTCCCTTGAGGGAAAAATATACCACTGAGACTGTCCTTTTTGGACTAAGAAGAAAGGAGGTTTACTCCATCTCTCGTAGGTAATTTGATTGTATATAGGGGAATGACTTCCTGCCAAGGGTATCAATTACTCCCCAAGCGTACTCCTTTCGCACGCGGGTTACTCCATTCTCAAACCAACTCAACTCATCATATAGGGGAGCGGTCAGGGTATCTTTATTTGTCCTAATACCGTAACGTCCTTGGTCAAAAATACACCATAGGTTGCTCGGTATGAGCTACTGTCTTAAAAGCGACCATCTCCATAATAGGGATCATAGGCATAGCCAAAGCCCCCTACAAAGAACCAACAGCTTCCCTTTTCGGTAAAATCAATATTTTTGCTTGTCATCTACTTTGAAATAATAGCGCTGCATATCCCAGCCAAAGAAAATGGGTACAAGGGGCGAGATAAGCCAGCGGGATTGGTACCTGAATCCTTTTCTGCGCCAAAGCCCCCAATAGCGCTTGGTATGGGTGGTGAGCTGTCCATTTTCTACCTTATCGTAGGGTTACATATAGGTAGTTGCCCTTGGGCTGTAGCTGGAAATGGAGGTATTTGTAAGGTTGCTCCCAAGCATCTTTTGGGTAGGAGCGGAAAGGGACTTTCTCGATACGTACCATTGCTTAATGAATAGGCATAGAAAGTTTGCCCTGAAAGTGCTTCCATGGCTACTTTTTTTGGGATTGACAACCGCTAAGGATAAGGGCAAGGAGCGTGAGGGTACTGAAAAAAATATTTCATAAGATAAGGGGTTAGTAAAGTAATTTGACTTCTTTAAGTGAAAAAGAACTCATCAGGGCATCTTCCTGTTCTACTTGGAGTTGGCCGTTATGACTAACTCCCTGATATAGCCCATAAAGCGCTGTCCGTCGGGGTACTCAAAGGTGGAGGGCTTGTCCTTGCGAAATAGGTGCGTGTGATACTCGTCCAATACCTCCTCAAAGCGGGTAGGGGAGAGGCTCAAGAGGGCAGTCTCTAGCTCATGGAGGATTAGAAGCAAGACCTCCTCTAGGTCAAAGGGGTGTCCCATGATTTTCTGTAGGGAAGAGACATTGGGCAAATCATTGAAAAAAAGTTGATTTACATTTAGTCCTATTCCAATCACAGAGGCTGTGATATACTCCTTATGGAGTGTGTTTTCTATCAGTATCCCACAGATCTTCTTTTTGGCTGACAAAATGTCATTAGCCCACTTGACAGCTAAGTCTGGTATATATAATTTTTTTAAGGCACGGAAAATAGCGAGCGATACTTCCATATTCAGCAAGAAGTGATACTCGGAAGGAAGCTGGTCAAATTTTTTTAAAAACACTGAAAGTAAGGTTCTTGCCTGGTTCAGCTACCCAGCTAGCGCCCTGTTGTCCTCGCCCTTGGGTCTGTGAAAGTGCCCATACACAACTAAGGTCGGCTATGGGTTTTTCCTTAATAAGATTTTTAAGATAAGTATTGGTAGAATTTGTGGCATTAAGTTTGATAATTTCCATAAAATGTTATACCTTTGTCGCTTTGCAAAAAGTAATTAAAAAAATTGAATGACAGAAAAAAATAACACAGAACAAATCCTCTCTTCTGTACTAGAAGGATTCCAAAAAGTAAAGGGACAGGACATCACCATTTTAGACCTCAGAGGTATAGAGAATGCCGTATGTAGCTACTTTGTCATCTGTACAGGGGACCCAATACGCAGGTGGTGGCCATATCGGGCGCTGTACAAAGGCAGACCCCACAGAAGCCTTGGCATGTAGAAGGAGAACAAAACGCCGAGTGGGTATTGCTTGACTATGTGGATGTGGTGGTACATATCTTCCAAAAAGCATGTACGCGAATATTATGATATAGAGGGCTTATGGGGAGATGCCCAGATAACCCATATAAAAACAAATGAATAGTTATGAACGAGAACAAGCCATCGCGATTTTTCTGCTTTTTTTGGTTCTATGCAGGACTCGCGCTTATTCTATTTTTTTATCCTTAATCCGCTCTCTAGTGCGGGCTTATGGAAACAACCTGAGGAAATCCCTCAGACAGAGTTTGAAAAAAATTCCTCCAAGATGGAGACATCTCCAAAGTGGTAGTGGTCAATAAGCACCAAGCACGTATCTATCTCTTCCCAGAGGCTATGGATAAGCCAGACCATAAGAAGGTGCGTGCCGAAAGCCCTTTGTTCAAAAACAGGGAGGATTCCGATGTGCCTCAGTATAGAATGGAAATAGGCGTTTTTAGAGAATTTTGAAAACAGATTCAATAAGATCGTAGCCGAAAAACAATCTCTCCAATACCCAACTGGTATACCGTACCGAACAGAATTTTTGTAGGAGACCTGCTCATCACGGTAGTATTGCCGCTGGTACTCTTTGTTGGTCTTTGGATATTTTTTTAATGCGCCGTGCAGGAGGCGGCTTTTGGGGGAGGACAGTTCTTCAATATAGGTCGCTCTCGTGCCAAGCTCTTCGACGGAGAGAAGGATAAGAAAATCACTTTCCAAGATGTAGCAGGGCCTGAAGGCGCCAAGGAAGAGGTACAGGAGATAGTGGATTTTCTCAAGAATCCTGAAAAATATACCTCCTTAGGAGGGAAAAATTCCAAAGGAGCGCTGCTTGTAGGCCCTCCTGGGACAGGGAAAACGCTTCTTGCCAAGGCTGTAGCAGGTGAGGCACAGGTACCTTTCTTCTCCCTTTCAGGATCGGACTTTGTAGAGATGTTCGTAGGAGTGGGTGCCTCTCGTGTGCGGGATTTGTTCCGACAGGCTAAAGAGAAATCGCCCTCTATCATCTTTATAGATGAGATAGATGCTATAGGTAGAGCCAGAGGCAAAAAAATAACCTGACCAATGCCAATGATGAAAGAGAAAACACCCTCAATCAGTTACTTACAGAGATGGACGGTTTTGGTACCAATACCAATGTGATTGTTCTGGCAGCCACTAACCGTGCTGATATTTTTGGACAAGGCACTACTGAGAGCAGGACGTTTTGACCGACAGATTCTATGTGGACTTGCCCGACTTGAACGAGCGTAAAGAGATTTTCAAAGTACACTTGCGCCCCATCAAAGTAACCGAGGACTTAGATGTAGAGTTCTTAGCCAAACAGACCCCTGGTTTCTCAGGAGCGGATATAGCCAATGTGTGTAATGAAGCCGCACTGATTGCAGCCCGTCGTGGCAAGACATCGGTGGATAAGCAGGATTTCTTGGATGCCGTGGATAGAATCATCGGAGGCTTAGAGAAGAAGAACAAGATTATCACTCCTGAGGAGAAAAAAAGGCAATTGCTTATCATGAAGCGGGACATGCTACTGTGAGTTGGCTCTTGGAGCATGCAGCTCCTTTGGTCAAGGTAACTATAGTTCCTCGTGGGCGTTCGCTTGGGGCGGCTTGGTACCTACCTGAAGAGCGACAGATTGTACGCACCGACCAGATTCAAGATGAGATGTGTGCTGCCCTAGGTGGTCGTGCAGCCGAAGAGATTACCTTTGGGAAAATCTCCACAGGGGCACTCAGTGACCTAGAAAAGGTAACCAAACAGGCTCGTGCCATGGTAACCATTTATGGGCTTAATGATAAGATCGGGGAACTTAACCTATTACGATCCTACAGGTGAGGAATACGGATTTACCAAACCTTATAGTGAGAAAACCGCTCAGGTAATTGATGAGGAAATAAGAGAGATTATAGAACAACAATACCAGCGCGCCCTTGATATCCTTAGAACCAATAGGGAAAAAGCTCACGACCTTAGCCGAATTGCTTTTTAGAACGCGAGGTGATCTTCAAGGAAGATTTGGAACATATCTTCGGAAAACGCCCACATGATAATGATAAGTGAAGAGTGAAAAAAATGAAGCGTGAAGAGTGTACCCAATGATAGTGATGAGTAACAAAATAATAAAAGGTAAAAGAATTTTTCTCTTTTACCTTTTTGCTTTTTTCTCTTTATCTTGTTAGAACTTATAGGTGAATCCAGCACCGAAGGCTTCTCTTATCTGGAAGGCTTTTGCAGCGTCATCATCGTAGATGGCCTGGAAGGTGAGGTTGGCTGAAAGGAAGTCATTTACCTTCATCAGTACATTGAGCGTATAGTCTATATCTACATTTTGGGGTTTGTCCAAATAGTTGCTATAGAGGCTAAGGGTATTCTCAAGGGTTACATTCTTCACCAAGTTGTCAAACTTCGCATATCCATTTACGGCCGCACCGAACTCAAAGCGAGAGGTTTCTCCTTGTTTTTACCCCGAAGTGAGGGGCAGCCTCAGTGAACTTCTTATCTGTGAAGATGAATCTTGCTGTAGCAGGAGAGATATTAACCTTTAGGTTATCGCTCTTTTTCCACAACATACCAGGTCCGAAGGAGAAGTAAGCAGGCGCTAAGAAGTTGGTTGTTTCGGTACGGATTTGTTTTCCAGTGTTATCTGTGTCATACTTATACCCTTTGGCCAATTGGGTTTGGAAATTGGCAAAGAAAGAAACAAACCAAGTATCGGATACTTGTCGTCCTACAAGAGAAGTAAGGGCGAAACGGTCATTAGATTTCTTAGAGAAAGCATCGCCATCTACTTTGGTAAGACCGTAATCCACAAGGAGTTTGTTATCCCATGTCCAAGCACCTTTTTTTATAGTTGGCATCGTAGGAAAGGTTGAGGTTTCCTCCGTAGTTATTGGTACCTCCCCAGTCCAATCATGGTTAAAAAGCCGTTTGGTTGAACATCAGGGAGATAAGTCCCGCACGAGTCCATGTCTTTTCAGAGGCCGCAGAAGGCTCTGGAGCCGACATAGAGGAGGCCGTAGTTTCTTCTTGAGCAAAAGCAGCAAAACTCCAGAGAGTAAGTGCTGAAAGAATCATTTTTCATCGTTTGATAATTTAGATAATTAATAATGATATTTGTAAAATCAGGGGGCAAAAGGTAATTATATTTTTTTGAATAAGCAAGATATACTGCCAAATTTTTTTACTTTAAATTAAAAAAAGCTACCTCACATATGGGGTAGCTCTTAATGGAAGAAAAATGAAAAGTTTATGGTTTGAGGGCTTGTTCTTGTTCCCTCTCATAAGCCGATTTGTAAGGGCGGATAATAAGGCGTACCCCTTTGTTGTATTGGAAATACTGTACAATCCAGTTGGCCAAGGCTACCATTTTGTTGCGGAAGCCCACCAAGAAAGCCAAGTGTACGACCATCCAGAGAATCCAAGCGAACCAGCCTGAAAAGCGCATACCTGCAATCTCTACCACGGCCTTATTACGCCCGACAGTAGCCATAGCGCCTTTGTCAAAATAGCTGAAAGGTACTAAGTTCTTCTTGCCAGCAATTTTTCTCTTGAGGTTTTTGCCCAATTGCTTTCCTTGTTGGATCGCAGGTTGTGCCACCATGGGGTGTCCTTTGGGGTATTTGTCACTGATCATACAGGCTATATCGCCAATGGCATAGATATCCTTACAACCTTTTATCTCACTAAACTCATTGACCACATAGCGGCCGAACTGTATGCTCTGCTGAGGGATTCCTCTATAGTACTACCCTTGACCCCAGCAGTCCAGATAAGGGTACGGGTCTCAAAGTTATGCGTGTTGGTTACCACATTGGTACCATCATAATCCTTGACAAAGGTGTTGAACCAAATGGTAACGCCCATTTTTTCCAAGTATTCTTTGGCTTTTTGGCTGGATTTTTTTCTCCCATACCCACTAGCAAGCGAGGATCGGCCTGAATCAGGTTGACATTCATCTTGCGAATGTCCAAGTCAGGGGTAGTCAGTGGGGAGGATATGGCTTTTAAGTTCGGCAAAGGCACCAGCCAGTTCCACTCCTGTGGGGCCTCCTCCGACGATGACAAAGTTCATCAAGCTATTGCGCTCTTCAAGGTCATTGGTCAGAATGGCCGCCTCCAAGTTTTGGATAATAAGGCTACGCATATCTATCGCTTCAGGGACGGTCTTCATAGGCATGGCATACTTTTTGGATATTGGCATTGCCGTAGAAGTTGGTCTGTGAACCTGTAGCTATCACAAGGTAGTCGTAGGAGAGATCCCCTAGGTCGGTATAAATACACTTCTTTTCGGGATCTATCTGTTTTACTTCAGTGATGCGGAAGTGGAAGGTCTTTTCTTTCTTAAAGATAGAGCGCACGGAGTGTGCGATAGAGTCGGGTTCCAGTCCCGCGGTTGCCACCTGATAGAGTAGTGGCTGGAAGGTGGTAATTGGTCTTATTGATCAGAACCACTTGCATTTTGGAAAAATCCAATTGCTTTTACGATATTGATACCACCAAAACCAGCCCCAATAACAACAATACGGGGGAGGTTGGTGGTAGGGATATTCAGTTGAGTGATTGTACTCATAGAGTTCAGAAAGGAATGATATTATAAGTGTTTGCGTGTTTCTTTTATAATTTTGGTAGCATTCTCCCAGTATGACATGGTCGTCAATGATTAATATAGGTCTTTTTCAGGAAGGTATAATGTTCCAAAATAAGGTCTTTGTAATCATTCTCCGTCAGGTCTTTTTTTCGTTGAGTTGGCGTTCTTTGTAGAGTTTAGAGCGCTTGTTGAACAAGAGTTCATACTTTCCAGTAACATTCTTGAGCTGTTCGAGATCAGTCTCGCAGATAGGCTCTTCTTTTACATCTTGAAAAGGTGAAATCCTCCAATACTTTGAGTTCGTGGAGAATGCGTTGGCAGGTATCGCAACAGCTAAGGTAGTAAACTTTCCGTGTGGGTGTCATTTTCTTTTTGGGTCATTAAGGTTAAATGAAAGCCAAGGATTTACTTCGGAGAGAGGGATTTTTACCTCCAAAACTCCGGTGCTATAAGGGGCTATTTCATATGGGTTATACAATAAAATGAGGTGGTTTTTGATCAAAACCAATATTTTTTTAGGCAAGGCAAAAAAATATCATTCTGGAACATAAAGCCGTTTTTCACTAAGTTCTTCCTCTTCGGAGAGGTTGAAAGTCTCTCTGAAGTGCTTTTCGGCTACCTCCAAGATCTTGTCCTTATTGGTAAAGAGAGCTGCTTGAGGAAGGGGAGTACCATCGGAAGCCTTGAAGTTCATATAGCTGATCCAGTTGATAGGGTGGGCACCTCCTAAGTACTCATATCCTGAGCGCTGGAGGGAGATAAGGGCGTCATTCTCCAAGAGAATGGTGTCTACAATTTGTATTTGATAAGGGGAGATGCCTTCGAACTGCTCTTTGTCGGCTTTGTACTGAGAAAGGAACAGCTCGCCAGCTTCCTTAACCCCCATGACAGTATCCTTTGCGGTGAGGATTCTGACCAATTGTCGCTGAATAGTGTCGTTAAACGCTTGAGCAAAAAGCACTAGGTTTTTTGCAAAGCATGTAATTGATGGAAACTTCAGCACAATCTTCGTCTCCATCGCCGCAATCGTCGAGTATAATTTCTTGGTTTTCAAACTTATACTTGCCAGAAGGGAAGAATAGGAAGTAACCAACTACCCCAAGGGCAATCACACCAAGAGTGATGAAAAAGTATTTTTTTACGTAACATTTTTTTATTGAGAATGTGAGGGCAAAAATAATCTATTTTTTTCAGAAACAAAAAAAGAAAAAAATAAGACTTATTTGTTTTTTTTAACATATATGTTTTTCTGCTATCATGGAGGAAATGTTGATAGTTCGGCTATCTAGTTGAATTTCAATAGAATTGTCGAAGGAATGTATCTCCAAAAATCTTAATTTCTTTTCCGATAGAAATGTCTATCTTATTGAGATATTGCAAAAAAATTCTTTAGAAGTGTTCCTCACTCCTACACATTGGGCAACTTCGTTGGGCTTCATTTGGCTCAGCAGCTCACTTTTTGAGAGAGGGCATGTGGCCAAACTTATCGGGGATGGGATCGCCATGGGGGTCTTTTTTTCGGGGTAGAGCAGGAGCTTGTCCAATTCTTCGATGAGCTTATCGGACTGTATATGCTCTAGCTGCTCGGCCACTTCATGGACTTCGTCCCAAGAGAAATGGAGCTTTTTCCACGAGAAAGACCTCCCAAAGGCGGTGCTTTCGGATGACAAAAAGGGCGTTTTTTCTCCTTCTTTGGTAAGGGAGACACCTTGGTATTTCTTGTGTTCTACCCAGCCCTTTTCATGTAGCTTCTTGATCATATCGGTAACTGATGAGGCCTTGGTCTGCATGACATCGGCTATGGCATTGGTCGTTACTTCCTCTAGGCGTTCTTGGCCGAGATGGTAGATGATTTTTCAGGTAATTTTTCTTCAGAAAAGGTCATAGTGTAGGGAATTGGAAGTGAAGGATAGCGGCCATTTCTTGTTGGAGGGTATGGGCGGCTTCCCTGCTTTTTGAGGCGAAGTCTTCCCCTGAGAGGCATAGATGACTGCACGAGAGGCGTTGATAATTAGCCCCTACCGACTCGTTGAGTCCGTACTTGCATACCTGAGTGAGGTCGCCCCTTGGGCACCTATTCCAGGGACGAGCAGGAAGGCATCAGGGACTATACGGCGAATCTCGGCCAAGTATTCCGCCTTGGTAGCGCCCACTACATACATGAGATTCTGAGCGTTATGCCACTGCTGGGAGCGGGTGAGTACCTGCTGGTAGAGAGGTACCCCCTCGGTGGAGAGCGTCTGGAAATCAAAAGCTCCCTTGTTGGAGGTCAGTGCCAAAAAGAATAGTAGCCTTGTCCTTGAAAGCCAAGAAAGGCTCTACAGAATCCTGTCCCATATAGGGGGCTACCGTTACGCTGTCGAATTGTAGATCTTCAAAGAAAGCCTTGGCATACATGGTAGCTGTATTGCCTATATCGCCCCGCTTGGCATCGGCTATGGTAAAGATACGAGGGTGCTGCTCATTGAGGTAGTCAATGGTCTTTCTTAGCGACTGCCAGCCCCTGCTCCCCCATAGGCTTCATAGAAAGCAATATTGGGCTTATAGGCAATGGTATAGGGGTGGGTGGCGTCGATAATTGCCTTGTTAAAGGTAAAAATAGGATCTTCTTCCTTGAGTAGGAAAGGAGGAATTTTTGCTTAGATCCACGTCTAAGCCTACACAGAGGAAGGATTTTTTTGAGAATATTTCTTGCTTGAGTGTTTCTAAGGAGAAATTTTTTTCATATAATAAAGTATATTTTTTTATAAGATTTGTCTTCTGCTAATTAGTCAAGATATTTTTTTCTATAGGCATGCCATTAACCAGAATACCCTTGAGTACCACTTGTCCCTTGTAGACAACGATTTGAGCATAGGCCTCATTGAGCAGTCTTTTCAGCTCTTGGGGCTTTGTTTTTCGTTCATATAATAGCGATAGGGAGGTCTAACCATATTTCACCATCATCATAAGAAAAGCCATAGGATTCGGCCTCTTCCCTGATATAGCTATTGGTATCGGTGGGCGGTTGTAGGGTTACTTGGTCATAGACAAGCATTCCATGTTCGTCCTTTTTCACTGTGATATAGAGTTCTTTGAGGTCTTCCATATGCTGAAATTTTCTAGGCATGGGTACCTCTCTGTCCTCGTAGCTGATCATCACATAGCGTCCGCGGAAGGCATCGTAAGGGTCAAGGGGGGCAATCTTCATCAGGAAGGTTTCGCCCCGTAAGAGAATTAGTTCTCTATCAAAAAAATCATTTTTTTAGAGGGAAAGCTAGCTGTACCAGTACCATACAGGCAAAGGCTATGAGGAGGTATTTCTTACGCATTTTTTTCTTTTTGTTTTAGAATGAAATAATTGGCTACAAAAAAGCCTATACCTAAGAGGATAAAGACAATTCCTTTGATAATAAAAGGGTAGTAACTATCAAAAAAATCGTATAGCAATCTCAACAGAGATGACCGAAAGGCCATAATTGACCACTAAACTACGTTCGCTCTTAAATCCTTTCCAAATATAGTAAGCACCAAAGGCTAAAAATAACTAAATCATATAGGTAAAGGCGCACTAAATAGATAGAAAGTATATACAATAGAGGAAAAAAACTAATACAAGATCCAGTGTTTTTTTCCTTTTTATCTATATAATAATACTTTTGCAATAAGTAAAAAAATAGAAAAGTACTATAGCAATGGTCGTATATAGGGTGTAATTATTAAAAGAAGGAAAATCTTCTATAAAAGAAACAAATAGGAATACACAAAAGGGCAGCTACCTTATAGGCATTGTAATAAATACTTGTTTGTAGATACTTTCCAATCATAAGATAAATAGCAGAGAGTAAGACAAACCAAAGAATAGCGCCATCATCTCTTATATTTGCAGAGAGGATAAACAAAGCTATTCCGGAAAAAGACTACAGTAAGCCAGTGAAAGGCATAAGTAATCGCACTATTTGCCTTATACCTTATATGCCAGATGTAAAAAAAGGCAAGATAAGCGTAAAGGTAACCAAAGAAGTATAGTAAGTAGGCCATTCTCTATACCCCAATATACAGAGAGCCCCTATCCCTATATAATAGAGCACAGCTGTCGCCCGTGAGCGCATAAGGTAGAGGGTAGGCAAGGCTAAAATAAGCCAGAGAGTGAGGAAGCTAGCAAAGGAGCTATCGGGCAGGTTATATACCTGATGTACCATAGCAATCGTAGCCCCCTATGGTCAAAGCGGTAAAGGCAGCGGCAGCTTCTCCCCACCAAGAGGTGAGTCCCTTTTTGAAAAGCAGGTATCCACAAGCAGCCTGACCAGTCAATAGGGGGAGGAAGGAGAAAAAGGTCTTTATCCAGCGAGGAAGCTCGTCCCAGTTATGAGCCAAAAGGACAATAACTCCCAAAGCAATAAGAATCGCTCCCAGTGCTCCGAAGACGGTCAGAAGCCTATGGGAGGAGTTACTCTGGGTACGCTGCTCGGCATAGTGGCGAATACGCTCGGCCACTTCGGGGAGATGACCTCGGCGGCGGTGAGTTCGTCTAGTTCTTTTTAGGATTTTCATATAATTAGGTTTTTTTAATAGGGTGATAAACTTGTCTATATACAGTTGTTTTTCCTTGGACTTGTATTGTTCTATATAGCGAGGGTGCTCTAGAACGACCATTTTCTTGAACAAAGAAGCCTCTTTGTTGAGCTTTTCCAAGAAAGTAGCGTTTTTCTTACCTAAAATATAGACTTCATTGGTGTCAAGGCCTAGGGCTATATGTTTTTTTGAGGGTCTCTATCATATACTCACGGGTCAAAGCAAAAAGCTCAGGGTCATCGTAATAGTTGGCATTGAGCCAGTTGCCCTGTGCATTCTTGCGGACAATAGCCAAGGGGAAGGGTGAGTTGATATAATAATCCTTGTAAAAAGCAGCCACGCCTCCATACTGGGCAATCATATCATAGACGAATACCGAGGAGACCTCGTGGGTACGAGCCGAAAGCATGGGGATACCACAATCGTTTTCCAAGTGCTTGGTATCGGTAAAAGGCACTCCTGTAACCCCCGCCCCATGTCGGCTGGGATTGATGCCGATGATAAACTTGCAGGGGTACTTCATCGTTATAATATTTGTCATAAAAAGAGGTCATCACCTGTAGCGTCTCAGGGTTATCCAAGTAAGGGTTTAGCACAGCGAAGCCCTCAGGGAGTTTGCCCGTATACTGTAAGCTCTTGTTAAAGCATGATACGCTGCCCCTATGGTAAGGGCAGCGTTGGGTGTGTGGTTGCTCATCTATATAAGTCCTTTTTGGCTTAGGTATGTTATACCTCTTCCACCACCGGTAGACCCTATCGAGCTGTTTGTCGGTGATGATATAGGGAGGTAATATATATATGGTATGATATACAGGGCGCAAGATCACTCCATGACTGATGTAAAAACGATAGAGTTCGTTGCGAATGGCTCCATAATACTCTCCTGTATCAGGTACTTTCAAGTCCAAGGCGACAATCACGCCAAGGGTACGGGTACGGGCTACCTTAGGATGTTTGTCCATTTTAGCGGCAAAGGCCACATGCCTTGCGTGAATACGCTTAAGGTTGGCCTGCATTTCTTCTTCAGCCAATATTTTGAGGCTCTCCAAGGCAATGGCACAGCCTGTAGGATTGGCCATAAAGGTATGTCCGTGGAAGAGTGCTTTGCTAATGTCATCACTATAGAAAGCCTCGTAAATAGCCTCGGTAGTAGTGGTTGCCGAAAGCGGAATGGTACCCCCAGTGAGCGCTTTTGGATAGGCAAATCATGTCAGGCATTTGCTTGAGATAATCACAAGCGAAGGTCTTTCCTGTCTTCCCGAAGCCCGTCATCACCTCATCGGCTATGGTAAGTACTTGATGCTCACGGCATATTTGGATCAGTTCGTCCAAGACTTCTGGAGCGTACATACGCATACCCGCTGCTCCGAGGACTAAGGGTTCAAAGATAAAGGCCGCACACTTCTCTTGGGCAATCACCTCCAAGAGGCGCTGTTTGCAAGCCTCTTCCTGTCCCTTTTCAGGGATAGGGATACGTACCACCTTGAGCAATTGATCCTGAAAAGCGGTAGTATAGAGTGAAATACCAGATACGGCCATAGCCGCAAAAGTGTCCCCATGGAAAGCCTCCTCAAAGGCGATGAAGGTAGTGCGCTTCTCCCCACGGTTATAGTAATATTGTAAGGCGATTTTTACAGCCACCTCCACTGCGGTAGAGCCATTGTCCGAGAAGAACACTTTGCTTTGGTTCTTAGGCAGGATCTCAAGAAGCGCCTCAGCCAAGTCGCAAGCAGGCTGGTGGGTAAAGCCCCCAAAAAGTACATGTTCCAGCGAGGTGAGTTGCTCGTAAGCCCTTCGAGCTAAGCGTTCGTTACTATGTCCGTACGGATTAACCCACCAAGAGGCGATGGCATCAATATACGTATTGCCGTTTTTCGTCCCAAAGGAGGGCATCTTTCTTTACAATAGCGATAGGGGTATCACTGGTTTTGTGTTGTGTATAGGCGTGCCAGAGGTATCGCTGGTCTTTTTTTCAGAAAGTGTCATCTTTTTTTGTGGCAAAAAGTACGAATTAATTTGATAATTTGCTAATGGGTTGATAAATCAAATTGGCTAATTGGAGAATAGACAAATTGGTTTATATTTTTTTGGTAATCTTGTGAAGATATCGTACCTTTGTCCCGATGAGTGAAAAATGAAAAATAAAGTGCGAAAGCACACTATACACTCATCAGTATTGCTGAAAAAGATAATCCAAATGAAATACAAGAGAATCCTCCTTAAGCTAAGTGGAGAAGCCCTTATGGGAGACCGTCAGCATGGGATAGACCCAGCACGATTAAAGGAATATGCCATAGAGATCAAGCAAGTTGTGGAACAAGGTGCCGAGGTGGCGATAGTCATCGGGGGTGGGAACATCTTCCGTGGGCTTGCAGGAGCTAGCAATGGTATGGACAGGGTACAGGGAGACTATATGGGTATGCTCGCTACGGTGATTAACGCCTTAGCACTGCAAAGTGCCTTAGAGAGCGAGGGGGTACTCACCCGCTTACAAACGGCCATTACGATGGAGGCCATTGCAGAGCCTTTTATCCGTCGTAGGGCGGTACGCCACTTGGAAAAAGGACGCGTGGTCATCTTCGGGGCAGGTACAGAGAACCCATACTTTACTACCGATTCGGCTGCGGTACTCCGTGCGATAGAAATCAATGCCGATGTGATTCTCAAAGGTACCCGTGTAGATGGTATCTATACAGCAGACCCAGAGAAAGATCCACAAGCTACCAAGTATGAACATCTTACCTTTGTGGAGGCTATAGACAAAAAAATCTTAAAGTATGGATATGACTGCCTTCACCCTTAGCTAAGAAAAACCACTTGCCCATTATTGTTTTTTTGATATGAACAAAAAGGCAATCTGGCCAAAGTAGTGGCAGGGGAAGCAGTAGGAACAATTGTTAATGATTAGTTGTTAGTTGTTAGTTGTTAGTCCATAGCAACTAACCACTAATTACTAATCACTAACCACTAATTTCTAAAATTATGGAACATCATGATCACGACCATCATGGTCACCATCATCACCATGTGCCAGATTTGAAACGTATCAATCAGGCATTTTATGTAGGGATAGGGGCAAATGCGCTCTATACCATTATAGAGTTTGTGGTAGGGATACGCATCAACTCCTTAGCCCTGATTTCTGATGCCAGCCATAACCTGAGCGATGTGGCAACCCTTATTATCTCGCTCTTGGGAATGAAGTTGGCACAAAAGGGAGCGACCGCGCTTTATACCTATGGGTATAAAAAGGCTTCTATATTGGCCTCGTTTGTCAATGCTGTAATTCTTTGCCTTATTGTTATCAAGATAGGGGTGGAGAGTATTGAGCGCTTCTCGCATCCGCCCCAGATGCAGGGAGTGATGATTATCATCACCGCACTGATAGGAATCTTTATCAATGGGCTTTCGGCTTTTTCTCTTCTACAAGGGACAGAAAGATGATATCAATATCAAGGGAGCATTCTTGCACCTGATGGTAGATGCTTTGGTCTCTCTAGGGGTGATCGTCTCAGGAGGCTTGATTGCGCTGACAGGCTGGAATATCATAGACCCCATCATTAGTTTTGTGATTGCTTTTGTCATTCTCTTTTCCACTTGGGCGCTGCTCAAGGAGAGTGTTAAGCTCATTTTGGACGGTGTACCTCATCAACTTTCCAATGAAGAGATACAACAATTACTGCTAGCTCACCCCTGTATCACCTCCATTCATCACTTACATATCTGGGCGCTAAGTAGTTCTGAGAATGCCTTGACAGCACACTTGGTGGTCAGGGAAGGTGTCAGCTTAGAAGATATTATGCAGATGAAAAAAGAACTCAAGCATTCTCTCTATCACCAGGGGGTACAGCATGCCACTCTTGAGGTAGATATCAGCGGTTTCCGCTGTGGAGACACCACTTGTAGTTGTTATCATCAGCATGAAGAGTAAAATAGGGAGCGAAAGGTCGCTCCCTATTTTCTTATCTTAAAGCCTTATTTCTTATTTTAAGGCCTTGAGTGCGGCCTCATAATCAGGCTCATTAGTGATTTCTTCTACTTGTTCGGTATAGATCACTCTTTCTTCTTCGTCCAAGACGATAACAGCACGAGAGAGGAGTCCCTTAAGAGGGGTGTCTACAAGTTCCAAAGGATATTTCTTAGAGAAATCGCCACGGAAATCGGAGAGTACCACTACATTGTTCAGACCTTCAGCTCCGCAGAAACGAGCCATAGCGAAAGGCAAGTCCTTGGAGATACACAATACTTTGGTATTGGGAAGGTTGGCAGCTTCTTTGTTGAAACGTCTTACAGAAGCGGCACATACGCCTGTATCTACGCTGGGGAATATGTTGAGCACCACACGTTGTCCTTTGTAATCGGAAAGTGATTTTTCTTTCAAATCACTACCAACGGCTACGAAATTAGCCGCAATAGTACCTACTTTAGGTAGTTCACCTGCAGTAGAAGCAGGCTCATTGTGAAATGTAATATTTGCCATAAAAAAACTTTATTTTAGAGGGTACAAAAATTAATGAATAATCGTGAAATAAAAATACTTTTTTTGTCTTTAAATAAAAAGTTAAAGTTGGCCGTTTAAGTCTAGGGCGACCTAATAGGAATTTTTTTGACTTTTTTTCCTTGTTATATCCTTTGTTTTCTTCCATATCTTCCGTCTTGCGAGTGGAGAGGATATTGCCTTTTTTTGTCAAGGATTAGAAAAGCAGGATAGCCGTATTTCTCACCTGGGTTTCCGTATTTGGCAAAGGCCTTTTCGTTTTTGTTCTCAGGCGAGTAGTTCAGGTGGTAGTATAGGTACTTCTTGTCCAAGATTTTTTTCAGTTCGGGGTCTGTGGTAACCAAGTGGTTAAAGCGCAAGCACCATATACACCAATTTCCCCCTATTTGGATAAGGAGTTTCTTGTTTTTCTTCTTGGCCTGCTTGAGTAATTCATTGATTTTCTCAAGTCCGTCCTCCTCTGGGTTATAGGGCTTAGCCAAGGTTTCTTTCTCTTGCGCTACCTCACTAGGAGTACTCTGCGCAACATACGATAGGTTGCCCTATACAGAGTAGGGCTATAAGGAATAAACGACTTATCAATTGTTAATTATTAATTGTTAATTTTTCTGATGTTGGTTATTGGGGGCATCTTAAATTGTCAATAGTTAGGTTGTCATTGATAACAATTAACCATTGACCATTATATGATTAGCATAGCATCTCCGTAGGAGAAGAATTTGTATTTTTTTCTTTTACGGCCTCCCTCATAGGCATCCATGATGAGTTCGTGGACAGCAAAGGCAGAAACCATCATCAGTAGGGTGGATTTAGGTGTATGGAAGTTGGTAATCATCGCATTGGCTACGCCGAAATCGTAAGGAGGGAAGATGAACTTATTAGTCCAACCCACAAAAAGGATTTAGTGTATTGTGAGAGGATACCGAGCTTTCCATGGCGCGCATCACGGTTGTCTCCCACAGCACATACACGCTTGCCAGCTTCCTTGGCCTTATTGACCTTGTCGCAAGCCTCTTGAGGAATGATGATCTCCTCGCTATCCATTTTGTGCTTGGAGAGGTCTTCTACCTCTACAGGGTTGAAGGTACCCAAGCCTACATGTAGGGTGAGTTCGGCAAAACTAATGCCCTTGATCTCCAAGCGCTTCATGAGCTGTTTGGAGAAGTGTAACCCAGCCGTAGGAGCAGCTACAGCCCCCTCGTACTTGGCATAGATTGTTTGGTAACGCTCTTCGTCCTCAGGCTCTACAGGGCGGGTGATATACTTAGGCAGCGGAGTATGTCCCAACTCTAAGAGTTTGTTGCGGAAGCCCTCGTAAGAACCATCAAAAAGGAAACGAAGGGTACGTCCGCGAGAGGTTGTATTATCAATTACTTCAGCTACGAGTTCCTCTTCTTTGTCAAAAAAAGAGTTTGTTGCCGATACGTATTTTTTTCGAGCAGGATCCACTAGAACATCCCATAGGCGTTGTTCTTTGTTGAGTTCTCTTAAGAGAAAGACCTCTATCTTAGCGTTGGTTTTTCTCCTTATGGCCATAGAGGCGTGCAGGGAATACCTTAGTGTTATTGAGGACGAAAAACATCTCCATCGTCGAAATAATCAATAACATCTTTTGAACAACTTATGTTCTATGGTGCCTATTTTGCGATCGACAACCATAAGGCGCGCTTCATCGCGGTTTTCACTGGGATACTCAGCCAAGAGTTCTTTAGGAAGATTGAAGTTAAAGCTAGATAATTTCATTGTTTGTATCAAAGGCATTTAAGGGTGCAAATATACGATTTTTTTAAGGGTGTTGTCAAGTGTTTTCCTAATTATTTTATCTGTGTTTTTTTATTTTTTTCTACAATCTCGGTGGGGCTAAAGGCCATGACAGGGGAGGATAAAATGCGCTTGGGTATAGAAAGGAAAGCGCTCGAAGAGGTGTTTGTTGAGAAACTCCTCTATATCCTCCAAAGATAGATGAGCGATCAAGGGGCGCTTAGCTTTCTCAGGCAAGAGGCGCGCCATAAGTTCGCTTGTAGGCAGTTGCAGGTAGAAGGAATAAGGAGAAGCAGCACGAATAAGCTCCATAGCCTTTCCATAGCAAGGGGTACCGCCTCCCAAGGCGATGACCATAGGGGTAGAGCAGTCCAGCAGCTCAGAGAGGTAGGCTTGTTCCTGTTTTTCTAAAATAGATTTCTCCCTTCAGGGCGAATATTTCTGAGATCTTTTTTTCCTTCTTTGCGCTCGATAAAGCTGTCCAAGTCCTCAAAAGGGAGGTCGAGAGCGTGGGCGAGGAGCTGCCCTGATGGTGGATTTTCCGCTACCCATGTAGCCTAAAAAGGATAATTTTTTTCTTTCATAAAAACACAGATTAATAAGCTGTTGCGATAAGGATAGAAATAAAATGCAAAAAAATAATTATTTTTTTGTTTGTTTATACGAAAAAAAGATGTAATTTTGCACCCGCAATAAAAGCTCCCTAACATAAGGGAGATTTGCAAAGGACTTGGTAGCTCAGTTGGTAGAGCACAACACTTTTTAATGTTGGGGTCCTGGGTTCGAGTCTCAGCCAGGTCACATAATTTGCACTTTAAACGACATGGCGACTTGGTAGCTCAGCTGGTAGAGCACAACACTTTTTAATGTTGGGGTCCTGGGTTCGAGTTTCAGCCAGGTCACACGAAAGATTTTAATGACTCGGTAGCTCAGTTGGCAGAGCACGACACTCTTAATGTTGGGGTCGTGGGTTCGAGGCCCACCTGGGTCACAAGTTTTTAGCCCCTTGGGGCTATTTTACTGTGAAAGCAGTCTTACCTTGCCTACGTGGAGAAATTGGTAGACTCGCCATCTTGAGGGGGTGGTGCTCGTTAGGGCGTGCTGGTTCGAATCTAGTCGAGGCACAAAAAAATCCTTAGTATTTAGTACTAAGGATTTTTATTTTTTTACTAATGCCTATGCTTGCAGACCTTTTAGAGAAAGATTATCAGCTACTGGTGGCCATAAACCAAACGGGTTCCCTCTCATGGGATACCTTTTGGCTGCTTATTACCAATGCATGGAATTGGGTACCCTTCTTTGCCCTGATTCTTTGGGCTAACTTCCACTTCTTTGCACGCAAGGAGGCTTGGCGTATTTTTTTCTATGCCATAGGAACCTTGCTCCTTACAGTGGCTATTACCAATACTACTAAGGAGATTGTAGGACGCCTGCGCCCCTTACATACCGAAGCGCTCATTGCTCAACTGCGTATTGTGATAGGGGAGAAGGGCTATAGCTTTTTTTCTCTGGTCATACCAGCAATAGCTTTGCCCTTACTACCTTCTTATATCTAGTCTTTAGAAAACGTATGCGCTTTGCCTTTTTGGCTTTTCCTTTGGCCGCTGCCCCTATGCCTATAGTCGTCTCTACCTAGGGGTGCATTTCCCTACGGATATCCTTGTAGGCCTTCTGGTAGGAGTAACTACCGCCTGGGTAGGGTATTGGTTTTATCTCAGGGGTAAGAGGCACTCTACTTCCACAGATTCTCAGGAGTACGCCCCGCTACCTGACCAAAAATTTTAGTAGCCAAATAAGGGTTGTCAATAAAAGGATTGCGGTTGCCCTGGGCTTGCTCTATCTCATTGTTGCGCTGTAGTTCCAGAGGTGAGACCTCATCTTCGGCATTCCACTTCAGTAGCAGCCCCACTCCATCGGTACTTACATGGTGAAAAGGTAGGTTGTATCTCAGGTACATATACATAAGCATACGAGCCACATCGCCTTTATATTCGTCACCTGGATACCATGCTTTGCCTTTTTTCTCTCTGCTTGTAGCGCCATGCCCTTCGGTGAAGGGAAGGTTGCCACGGGAGGAGTTGGTGCCACTGTCTATATACTGCAAGTGGTGCAAGTCGCCTAAGGGCTGGTCAGGATCCCCGTATTTTTTGATATGGCTCTGTGGGTAGATATGTTCGGTATTGATACTCCCATGTGGCTGGTTGCGCTTCTGTATCTCACTTGCGGGGCGGCTCTCTCCTGTATAGACCAAGAGAACATGCTGGGGATTTTTGGGGTCTTTGTTGGCCTTTTCCAAGTAAGGATGGCGCTTGCCATAAGGGATAAAATGGGTATGCTTGACGATGGTCAGCACGGCTAGGTCTTCCTTGAGTTCGTCCCCATTCTTGGTAAAATCCACAGACTGGTAGTAATACTTGAGTTTGGCAGGCACTACGACCTTTTCATAATGTTTGGGAGGTTGAGGCAGGTATTGAGCCTTCTCCTGAGCTAAGATATCTATTCTCTGATAAGGGTCTTGTGCTTGTCTTTTGGGAAAAACTCCTCTCCCTTGCAAGCTATAAAGGCAAGGAAAAAGAGAGCCAATGAGTAATATATTTTTTTCATAATCGGGTATTTATTCATTATTAAGTCTGAAACAGAGTATTTCTTTGGTATGAGAGCTAGGGCGAAAAACGTTCGTCTGCGCGACGGCCTACGACCCATAGGATTTGGTCAGTGCTATCGGTTAGCAGCCATTGGTTTTTCCTTGTCATAGAGCGAATATTTCTCATCCTTGAAGTACTTGCGCAGTACTTTCTTCTGTCCGCCCATGCCGTAGGGGTAAAAAGAGATCTCCCTCCTTACGCTTGCGCAAGCATAAAGGGAAACAGTACCTTCTGCTTATCTATATAAATCACCTCGACTCCTGATGGGGCAGCCTCACTGACCTTTTGCCAACTCAAGGCTATGGGCGACTTGATGACACCAACTTCCTCCTGTAAATAGAAAAACAGCAGGGAGGCCTCCTTTAGTTCACTAATAAGCCATTGCCCACGGTTGGAGAGCAGGCGATGGGTATCACTGGTAAGGTATTTACCCGTATCGGCTTGCAAAAAAATCGTTCCAAAGCATCGGCATCGGAAAATCCATAAGGAGAAAGGAGTTCGTGTAGCAAAAAAACGCCTATGGGGGTGTCTGCGGAGTTTTTTCTATAAGGAAAACGATAGGATTGCCTAGGACAAAACATTCTTTCCGATACTGCTCGATACCCTCTTGTAGGAAGTTGTAAGTGAGCTGTAGGAGCGATTGGGTTTTCTCAAAGTTCTTAAAAAAAAGCGGGTGCACCTCTTTGAGCATAGGGGAGAGGTGGTGGCGAATTTTGTTGCGGGTATAAGCATCGGAGCTATTGGAGCTGTCCTCCCGCCAAGAGATATGGTTTTCGGTGGCAAAGGCGAGGATTTCCTCCCGAGAGAAAGGGAGTAAGGGGCGCAAGATAGCCCCGTTCTGTGTGGGTATACCTAAAAGCCCCTTGAGGCCTGTGCCACGAGAAGTGTTGATCAGGAACGTCTCCCAAGAGTCATTGGCCTGATGGGCGGTTAGTACATAGTCATAGCCCTGCTCTTGGCGTAGTGCTTCAAACCACTCATAGCGCAGTACACGAGCCGCTAGCTGGGTGTTCAGTCCATGTGCCTTGCCATAGGCCTTGGTTTCAAAACGCTTTACAGCCAAGGGAGCAGAAAGCTGGTGGGAAAGAGCCTCCACAAAACGCTGGTCGCCCTCGCTTTCCTCCCCGCGTAGCTGGAAGTTGCAATGCGCCATAAGGAAAGGAATGTCTAACCCATGGAGCAGGTGAGCGAGTACCACGCTATCAATCCCTCCACTAATGGCCAAGATAATTTTCTTTTGCCATAGGAAAGGGAAATGCTGCTGGAGATGCTGTTGGAAAGATGCTAACATAGGGGGAAGTGTATTAAATAAAAAAGCTCTCAGAGTGTTCTGAGAGCTTAGTGCGGGTGATAGGACTCGAACCTACACACCTCACGGCACCAGATCCTAAGTCTGGCGTGTCTACCAATTTCACCACACCCGCGTGTGATTTTTTTAAGACAGTGCAAAAGGTACAACTATTTTTTTGAAACTGACAAATAAAAAAATCAATTATTTTTTTAATTATTTTACAATTGGTTGATCGTGAGTGTGTTATATATGGCTATAATAGCATCTTCATTGCTTTTTTTGAAGGCCCTAAGATGAGGCGATCAACTTCTTCGAGGGTATTATAAACGGCGAAACTAGCACGTATGGTACCTGGAATGTGATAAAAGTCCATCACAGGCTGGGCACAATGGTGGCCTGTACGTACAGCTATACCCATTTGGTCAAGGAGTGTTCCTACATCATAGGGGTGGGCGCCCTCTACATTGAAGGAGATGACTCCTGCCTTACGCTCCAAATCATGTGTACCATAGATGGTGATGCCGCCTAAGGCGCGAATCTGCTCGTGGGCATACTTTAGCAAGGCGTGCTCATGAGCGGCGATGTCGGCCATACCCAAGGAGTGCATATAGTCAATAGCCGCCCCATAGGCGATCCCCCCACAGATGTTGGGCGTTCCAGCCTCCAGCTTATAAGGCAGGTCGGCATAAGTAGTCCCTTCAAAGCAGACGGTCTTGATCATATCCCCTCCGCCCTTATAGGGAGGGAGCTTCTTAAGCCATGCCTCTTTCCCTAGAGAAAGCCAATTCCGGTAGGGGCGTACATCTTGTGTCCTGAGGCCACGAAGAAGTCAGTATCTAAGTCCTGTACATCTATGGCAAAGTGTGGGCAACTCTGTGCCCCATCTATAAGAGTTACTGCCCCCACGCTATGGGCTAAAGCAATGATTTCCTTGACAGGGTGTACATTGCCCAAGGCATTGGACACCTGTTGACAGCTGACTACTTTGGTACGCTCAGAGAGCATAGCCTTGAAGTCCTCCATAAGGATCATACCCTCCTTATCTACAGGGATAGGACGTACAACAGCCCCTGTACGCTCGGCTAAGAGCTGCCAAGGAACGATGTTGCTATGGTGCTCAGTGGTCAGTACCAAGATCTCATCACCCTGCCTTTTAGAAAAGGGGTGAGACAAGTAGCCACTAAGTTGATTCCCTCGGTGGTACCACTGGTAAAAAAATTACCTCGTAGGGACTTGGCTGCGTTGATGTGCTTTTTGTAGTTTTTGCGGGCTACTTCATAGGCTTCGGTAGCCTCTTGGCTGAGGGTATGTACCCCACGATGGATATTGGCATTGTAGGTGGTGTAAAAATGGACAATGCTATCAATGACCTGTTGGGGCTTTTGGGAAGTTGCCCCATTGTCAAAATATACTAGAGGATTTCCGCCTATCTTTCTCTCTAAGATAGAGAAATCACGACGAATTTCAGCAATAGACTTCATAATATAAAGATAAAAAGTAAAAAGGTAAAAAAGTAATAAGGTTAAAAAGTAAAAAGTAAAAAAAGGTGCTATCTACAATGAGATGGCACCTTACTTGTTACAGAAAGTTATAAACATTATTTCTTATGTCTTGGTTCAGAGGAAACAGTAAGTTTTTTTCTTCCTTTAGCTCTACGACGTGCCAATACTTTACGTCCATTCGCCGTGGCCATACGTTCTCTGAAACCGTGTTTATTTCTTCTTTTTTTCTCTTGGAAGGTTGAAATGTTCTTTTCATTGGATTGAATATTAATATCTTAAATTAAACGTTTACTTGCTCTTAGCTCTTTGAAGCTCCCATAAAAGAAAGCGGGGCAAAAGGTACTATTATTTTTGGAATGTACAAGTGTTTTTAAAATCTTTCTTGAAAAAAATTTGTAGGAATGAAAATATTATCCTACTTTTTGACCTTTCTAAAGGCTTGTCTTTATGGAGTTGTTACTCAAGTATTTTTCCTACTCTACCCCTACACAAGTGGCACAATACACTCAGGCAGTAAGCCTATATGAGGAGTGGAACGCACGTATCAATGTGATTTCTCGCAAGGATATGGAGCATTTTTGTGCTGCATCACCTATTGCACTCCTTGGGCATAGCCAAGATACACCCCTTCTCGGTAGGGCTAAAGGTATTAGATGTAGGCACGGGTGGCGGTTTTCCAGGGATTCCACTGGCGATTCTCTATCCAGAGGTGTCTTTCCATTTGGTGGATTCCATAGGCAAGAAAATAAAGGTGGTACAGGAAGTAGCCACTGCTTTAGGCCCTTACCAATGTCACCTCCCAGCAGGCACGCGTAGAGACCCTTGAGGGCAATACGACTATATCGTAAGCCGTGCTGTAAACCCAAAATGGCCGACTTCTATAAGCTCACCAAGCATCTGCTCAAGCCTGTAACCAATAAGGGAGATAAGCGGGGAATACTCTACCTAAAAGGAGGCGACCTTACTGAAGAATTGGCAGCTTTTTCCTTCGGCTACTGTCTATAACCTTTCCGAAGTTTTTTTGAAGAAGACTTTTTGAGACAAAAAAAGTAGTGGTGTTATAATTCTCTAAACCTTGGAGGGACTATTGTGGACTGTTATTTATCCTCATAATGACCTAAAAATTGGGAAATAATAACCATCTTCTCATCCTCTATTACTTCATAAACAATTCGGTCTTTTTTTATTTAGGGTTCTACTCCATACTTGTCCTTCTTTTCCTTTTAAGTTGTTCAGGTGCACCAACTCCCTTTTCAGGAGCTATTTGGAGTTCTTGGATAATTCTTTTCTATTTTCTTTTTACAGCAGGAGTTCCTGACTTATTGATAATCTTAAGTCTTCTAAAGCTTCCTGAGATATTTGTATGGAAAATAATTCTATTTCGCTTGTGTCCATAGGTTATCAGGAGTTATAGTAGTGAGTAAGCCTTTTTTCTTTTTCTTCTCGTGCTTTCTTTATCTTTTTAGCAGTAGTTTCTCCATATACTTTTTGTTGGTTTCTCTTGAGAGACTATGGTCATTTTTATTTTGAACTTCTCAAAAAGCGTTTCAAAGATAGAACGCTCTATATCATTATTAAAAAGTTATCTGTACGGTATTCATAATTTTGAAAATTGAAGTATTATTGTTTAAAGAATATAAAAAAACTTTTGTGGTGCAAAAAAATACAAAAAAATAATTATTAATTACAATAAAAAAAGTAGTTCTTCTGTAGAGACGAGAGTTTATTGCTTCTTAAAGAATTAGATTAATGTGAGTTCGACGTAAGCAAAAATTATATTTTTTTCTCCCACAGATTCCACGGATTTTCACGGAGAAAAATGATACAACAACTAAGTATAACTCCTTAATTTCCACGGATAAATAAGGCCTTTGGCCTTATAAAAAAATCTGTGTAAATCGCAACAGCACAATTATACAAACATAGAAAATCTGTGAAATCTGTGAAAATCTGTGGAACTTTCGTTATATCGAACTCACGTTAGATTATACAAAGTTTCCTATCATTAATAAGCATAAGTGACTAATCATAATAAGAGATCACTCTTTTTTTGAGCATAGATCACATCACCGCCACTAAGGCAGGTCTCTTGGATATAGTTATGATGGGTATCATATTCGTACCTTAGGGTTTGCACTGTAGTTTTAGGGAGGGGCGTATATCCTCTATCTTTCGTCTGGTGATATTGTTGTACTTATCATAATTGAAATAGAGTTTGCGCGTTTCTCGGTCTGCCTCATCATACAAAAATACTTTCAAAGACATTGCCTGCCCTCATCGAACTTTTTGAACAGTCCTATTTATACGTTTTTCCACTGCTGTCATAGTTTTCTATTTGGTTCTGATAGCCATGAGTATCATAGGAATATACTGTAGAGGCAGACACTTTTTTCCTTGTTATCATAGAGAATTTGTTTTACTTCTTGTTGCTTCTTATTATAGTGTCTTTCAATCATTCTAAGGAGTTGGCCATCTGAGAAATGTTTTTCTTTGACAATGCTGTTGTTCTTGTTATAGGAAAAAGAGTGTCTCGGTAGGGGTGATATTTTTTAGACGCATATTGGGTGCTACACTCTCTGACCTTTCCTTCAATATCATATTTGTAATAAGAGACGGACTCTTCTGCTCCATTGTTATAGCTTATGATATGAGTGATAGCCCCTTGTGGAGTGAAGAAATAGCGCATATAAATCTCTTCGGTAGTCTCCCCTGAGGTTTCTTCTCTTATATTATAGATCACCAGTGACCTTACCGCCCCTTTAAGGGTTAAAAAATCTTATCAGCGGTATATAAGGTGAAAGGGTTATTTTTGCTGTGCTTTACAAACGCTGACCAGTAAGCAAATGATAATCAAAAAGGTATTTTTTTCATAGTGTCAAGAGTTAATTGTACTCTAACTAATTATCAGGTAAATGTAACTACCCATTGCCCCTCTGTGATATAGTACTCCATCCAGTATTGGTTTTCTTTGCTTATTCCTTTTTAGAATCAATGTATTGTCTGAAAAAAATGATTTCTTGTATAAGGTCGAAGACTTCTCGTTGTGCTTCTTCACAAATCACTTCTGTAGGTTTGATATAAGGAGCAGGAGAAAGGAATATCTTTACCAATGGCGTCTGTTTCTCCTGACACTTTATATACACTACCATTTTTCACTCGTATTCTCTTCCGAAACTTGTACATTACCAACACAGGTGGTGATGGAGTTGTAAGAAATAGACACAGCTGGTATTATAAAAAAACTCCAAATTGATAAAATATGATAGTAAAGGAAGTCGTTACAATCAATATCTCGGATAGGAGCCTTTTACAAATTCTATTCCTTGGAGAAATCCAAGTTATTGAATGATTCGACTATTAACTCTATACATCGTTTGCTTGCTTTCCCAATAATAATTATTTAAGCTGGGTCTTGGTCCAATTGATTCAATATAACAGATGCCATTATTACTTTGTATAAGATATGACATGAGAAAAGCTCTAAATTGTTTTTTTCAGGGTATTCTAAATCTCCTTGAATGTACCATGCTTTTTCTAATTTTGGATTTAGAATATTATCAGCTACCTTTTTTTGTATTTTGCATTCAAATTCTGATATGTTTTTTTAAACGTGTTTCTATGTTCGAGGCGATGCTTTCAAAATTTTCTTTGCTTGTCTTCGCATACAAATATATATTGACTACACCTATATTCTTTCCTTCGTCTTCATGCTTAAGAAGAAAACGAATAGGTTGGGCGGACAAATTATCATGATTGCTGTCCTTGAACATCTTCCATGATGTTGGGAAATAAAATGTGAAATTATTTTTGTTTGAAGTTGAAACTAAATGGTTGTAAAATTTTCTGCCATGTTCCAATTCGTCTTGTTTATCAAATCCCAATTATTTGTGATTTGGAGCATATCGAACATCCTTTCTTGATAATCTTCTTCAAAGCACGATGTTTTTTACCATAAAATAATTGGCTCCTGAAAAATCAGGATCATAGTCTTTTAGCACAGAAAAACGAGATATTACACTCTTCCCTTTATTTGTTTTCTTTGACGTGAGAATATCAGCATAAGTTCCTGTTGAAGTCCCATTAATTTTCCTGTAGTGAAGAATGTTTTCTCCCATCAGATCAAGTTTTTTTAACAAGCCAATCTGCTGCGTTCATTTCATACCAACAATGTTCATAATATACGGAGACCTCTAACATCGAACAGGTTTTTGTCAACACTAACATATTGCCCGATATTATTAATGTCAAGTCCTTCTATAGGTTGCTTTTTCAATCTGTACAGGTTTTTACGTCCTTAGGGTAGCAGAATCCAATACGCTAATTGAGATTCTGCAGCTGTATAGTTACATTTCCAATAACGCTTAATCTGTTCTTCTTTCGAATAAGATTGTTGGATGGGAAACATTTCTTTGTTATTTATATCTTTTATAAATCGTTTCTATAATGAGAGTTTTACAATAAACAGTAGGAACCTCCTTTAACTAAACATACATCCTGTAATTAAAAATTATACACCCTGTTAGATAAAGGATTCTACCCCATTTTTATGAATAAGGATTTGAACTTATCTATTACTTGAATACGTTCATCATTCATAACAAAACCATTGTATTTTTACATGGAAACTCATCATGAACTTAATGAGGAAATTTACAAGAGCTTCCATTATAATGATTATTAAATTTGTCATAATAATAACAAGTATAGAATTGTAGAAATCATGGCAAACATCCATCATTTCCGTACTATACTTTTATGACTAGAACTAAACTAAGCATATACATTATGCATGCACCTAAAAAGGCATGCAAGATAATAGAATAGTAATTTCTTGCCATGATATTTCTTGTACATTACTATCGATAAGATATAAAATACAAGGACTAAAAATGATGAACAAAAATAATTCTCATATTTTTTTATCCTATTTTTATTTTTGTTAGAGATTTTTAAAATCTCTAAGTGAGCGAGAAATTTTTTTAGTTTCTTCAAATGTATATTCTTCCTTTTCTAGCTCTATTTCCTCTTTTATCATTTTTAAATATCTTTGTCTAAGTTCTTCAATAGTTACTTTTTTCCCTCTTGTTGTATAGCTTCATCAATCATTGCAAAAATAAGTTTTTCTTACTCATTTTTATTTTTTTCTTGTTCACTTTTTTTACCCAAACCTCAAAATTCAAAAACTCCCTTACTTTTTCTAAAAGAAAAATATCCAAAGGTACGCCTTCAAAATTGAATTTCTCGGAGCTTGTTCTCTACAAAGCGGCGGTAAGGATCCTTGATATATTGGGGAAGGTTGGCAAAAAGACAAACTGAGGTAGGTCAGTAGGTAGCTGCATACAGTACTTGATCTTGATGTACTTTCCTTTGGTAGCTGGTGGTGGGGTAGCCTCAATGATCGGGAGCAAATACTCATTGAGCACGGAGGTTTTGATGCGCTGACTACGGTTGTTATACACCTCTACGGCTTTCTCTATTGCCTTGTAGATACGTTGTTTGGTAAGGGCGGAGATAAAGATAATAGGCACATCGGTAAAGGGGCGATAGTCTTGCGAATCCCTTCTTCAAAGTGCTTGGTGGTATGGGTGTTTTTTTCTACCAAATCCCATTTGTTAACCAGAATTACTATTCCTTTTTATTGCGCTGTGCCAGCCAGAAGATATTGGCATCTTGCCCCTCGAAGCCACGAGTAGCATCCACTAAGAGCAGGCATACATCGGAGTGCTCAATGGCACGTACCGAACGCATCACGGAGTAAAACTCCAAATCCTCTTTGACCTTTGCTTTGCGGCGAATCCCAGCGGTATCCACGAGGTTGAACTCAAACCCAAAACGATTATAACGGGTATCAATAGCATCACGAGTGGTACCCGCTATGTCGGTAACAATGTAGCGTTCCTCCCCTATAAGAGCATTGATAAAGGACGATTTCTGCATTGGGGCGTCCCACTACGGCAAAGCGAGGTAGGGTTACTTCCTCTACTTTTTTTCCTCTTCAGGGAGTACTTTGACCACGGCATCCAAGAGCTCGCCCGTACCACTCCCATTGACACTAGAGATAGGAAAAAAATCTCTTCAAACCCCAAGGCATAGAACTCATTGGCATCCATAGCCCGCTTGGTATTATCTACTTTGTTTACGGCCAAGAAAGTAGGCTTCTTGCTACGGCGCAGCAGTTGGGCAATCTCCTCGTCGGTACCCATAATGCCACTCTCTACATCTACTAAAAAGATGATGGCATCGGCCTCCTCAATAGCCAGATTCACCTGCTTATCTATTTCTTTTTGGAACACGTCATCGCCTCCTGCTACATAACCTCCTGTATCAATCACGGAGAAATCACGTCCGTTCCAGTCGGTTTTTCCATAATGGCGGTCACGGGTCACCCCACTGATGCTATCTACGATAGCCTCACGACGCTGAACAAGACGGTTGAAAAAAAGTGGATTTGCCTACATTAGGGCGTCCAACAATAGCTACAATGGCACTCATTTTTAGAATTTTAATTTATTAGGGTCGTTTCTGTTATCCCAAAAGGTTACTATGACAATTTCAGTCAAGTCTTCATTGATCCTCATAGATTCTGTAGAATAGAGAAAAATGGGATAACACAATAATCTGCCTTACCTCTCTGTCTTCAGGTCTTTCTTTTCCTATTTTGGGAAAAGAACTTAACTTAGAGGAGGCTTCTTTTATTTTTGGCTCTTATTTTTTTGGAATACTCATTGGATTGGTTATGTTCGTTCCAAAAAAATCAACGTATCATAATATTGTATTTTTAGCAACAGCAGACCAAGTAACTTTTTACTTTTTTTCTCATTGCATGATAATATTTTCAGCTTCTTGGTCTACAATAGCATCATCAAAAAAACAAAACCTCTCTCGGCTTGCTCGGTTCCTTTCTTAATAGAATCAAGCACCCTCTGAGGGAGTCTTTCAGGGGAGAGGAATCTCTTGTAAGATCTCAATCCCTTTGTGCTTCTAATTCCAATAGGACATCTTCTATAGAAACATCTTTAGGTAATTGGGCAATAGTACCAGTATTCATAGGTTTATTTTTTTCTGCAAAGGTAGTCAAAAAAATAAACATAGCAATAAAAGTCGTAAGAAATTCTGATTTTTTTGCAGAAAATTCGTTATATTTGTCGCGTTATAGAAAGGGTGTTACATTATCAATACTTTTTGACTTAAACAAATGATGAGAAGAAAAATACTTTTATTACTGGCTTTCTTTTATAGGAAGCCTTGTATATGCCCAAGAAAAAGATATTTCAGGCAATTACAGAGGGCGTGGAGGAGGTATTATGCTCTTACCTAACAAATTATTTGTCCTTTGGGGGCTATATGACAGCTAGTGCTAGGGAGTTATGAGGTTCAAAAAGGACGGTATCATCCTCTTCAAAACCGAAAAAAAGAACCGCTATTTGTTGTGTATGGGCAGCGAAATGACTCTATTGGGAAAGACAAAGTACGTATTCGCTTTGCCAATTTTTGAAGATGGGAAAAACTATATCCGATTTGAGAATGGAAAAACCTATTCGGTTTTCAATGATAACCCCAATTGTCTTTCTTCTCGCTATGTACATACGTTCTCAAGAGAAGAGATGGGTAATTCTTTTTTCCTGATTGCAGATCTGAAAAACGTTCGGGTTTGCTCAACTTTTTGGAGAACTAAAGAATACCTATCAGATTGACTTACAGGATAATAATGACTTTCTTATTTCTTTTCAGAAACTTTCAGAATACCAGATAGATGGGGCAGGCGCTTTGGTAACCAAAGAGGGCTATGAGTGTTTGCTCTTTTTTTAACCAAGCTGATGTAGAGAGAAGTAAGCAGCTTATACGGGAACTCAAAAAGGAAATTGATAAAATACCCTATGAAAGAGCTAAGAAAGGTGCTTTTTTGCTAAGGAGAAGTCGGAAGACCAAGGGGATAAGGAGCTTTAAAGACTTCCTTAGTATCTCCAACTTGGAAGAGCCTAAGGCGTTTTTTTATGAATATAAAAGAGGGTAGTGTGAGGCCCGATCCTATTAATCGGGATTTTTTTAGCGTATGATAAAGGTAAAAATATCTATAAGGATACTCTAAATAATATTGAGTATTATAGGTTTGACTTTGTACAACCCAAGTGTTATCAGACAGATCTTAAAAAAAGCTCAAGGTAGAACCTAAAACCATTTTTTTGTATCTGAATGTGAAAAGCCTTCTAAAAAGAAGGATATATCAATAATAACCGCTTATGGATGAAATAGCTGTCAATAGAATCATTGTCTTACTGTTTCTTGTGGTTTCAGTAGGGCTTACTTACTTGATTCTCAGAAAACTCAATAGCAAGGCTAAGGATAAAGGCAAAGATAAAGCAGGTTGTTTCACAGCTATCTTTATCTGGCTGCCTATATCCCTATTGGTAATGTTTACGCCTTTTATGCTGGGCTTAGGCGTAGGAACCGCAAAGGAACTCTATCAGCTATCTTTTGATAGTGCCTTTAAGCCCTATACCGCTCAGGTGGTAAGGTATGAGAATATTCATACAGAAAGATTCGAACGCAAGAGTGGTAAAACATACTATACCGAATATGTAGAAATGGGTACCCCTGTGGTTACTTTTTACTTTAGAGTCAGGGAAGGAGCTGGAGCGGACACTGCCTTTTTGCTACTGAGCTAAATGGAGAATCCTCTTATAACATTCGTTATAAGGTATCTACAAACGAGCTAATCGTTACAGATGTATATATTGTAGTGAAAACCATTGGGGTGATTATATTTTTCGTCATTGCCGTTTTTGCTTATTGGTGGATTTACGGCTATCTTACAGATAAGCCTATGAAGAATTACGGCAACTATTTAGCCAAAGGGCTGCTCTATGGGGTCATTCTCACCATGACCATGGGACTATGTGCGGGACTTATCTATGGGGCACTTACCAAGGATCTGCCCTTATGGATACAAGCGATTTGTATATTTTTTTGCTTTGTCACCATGATCGTGATTGTAAGGATTTTCCTCACTATGTTCCACTCCAAAGTCAGAGATCCTCTCAAGCAAAGGCGGAAGACTACCTATCGCAAGGATTATTAACCTTATCATGAAGGGAGAATTGCCTCTACAACAGACTAAAAAAATAAAAAAACTAAAAAAACAAATCACTAAATATGACATATATCAAAATAATTTATTATATTTGCAACGAAAAAAAGCAAGCCCTTGTTTTTTTCAGCATCAATTCGTCTCTGATACAATCATATAAAAAAATTTTTAGGATGAGAGATTTAACAAAAATGACTAACATTGAAGACTTACGTGTGGTATGTAAGCGCAATGTACCCTAAGATGTTCTATGAGTATGTAGATACAGGCTCTTGGACACAATCCACTTACCGAGAGAATGTCTCTGACTTTAACCCTATCAAGTTCAAGCAGAAAATCTTGGTGGATATGGACAATCGTACCCTTGAGACTACGCTCTTAGGACAAAAAGGTGAAATTCCCTGCTATGACCGCTCCTGTAGGCTTTATGGGAATGATGTGGGCTGATGGGGAAATCCATATGGCCAAAGCCGCTCAGAAGTTCGGTATTCCTTTCACTCTTTCTACTATGTCCATCTGCTCTATTGAGGATTTGGTGGAGGCAGGTGTAGAACCTTTTGGTTTCAGCTCTATGTGATGCGCGATCGTGAGTTCATGAAAGACCTCATTCGTCGAGCCAAAGAAGCTAAGTGTTCTGCCCTTATGGTAACGGTAGACTTGCAAGTGCTCGGAAACCGCCATCGCGATATTAAGAATGGTCTTTCTACCCCTCCGAAGTTTACCATTCCTAATATGATAAATCTTTCAACTAAAATTCCTTGGGGGCTACGCTATATATTCGGTAGCCGTCGCTGGACTTTCCGCAACATTGCAGGTCACGCTAAGAACGTATCAGACCTTTCTTCACTTTCTTCTTGGACAAAAGAACAGTTTGACCCAAGCCTTAGCTGGAAGGATATAGCTGAAATTAAGGAACTTTGGGGAGGGCCTATTATCCTCAAGGGATCATGACCCCAGAAGATGCACAAGAGGCTGTAAAATACGGAGCCGATGCCATCATCGTTTCCAACCATGGTGGTCGCCAAATGGACGATACTATTTCTTCTATCAAAGCCTTACCAGATATCGTAAGTGCAGTAGGTAGCCAAACAGAGGTATGGATAGACTCTGGTTTCTATACAGGACAGAACATGCTTAAAGCATGGGCTTTGGGAGTGCTAAGGGTATCATGCTTGGTCGTGCTCCTGTATACGGATTGGGTGCTTATGGAGAAGAGGGGTAACTCGTGCCCTACAAATTCTCTATGATGAAATGGATACCACTATGGCTTTCTCTGGTCATCGCAATATCCAAGATGTAGATAAGAGCATCCTTGTAGAGGGTACTTATCCACTACCTACCAGAAAAATAACACCAAAATATATTAAATAAGAATAGCCCCAAACCACTCGGTTTGGGGCTGTTTATTTCTTAATGGTTCTTTATTTGTTCTTTGCTAACAGGCGTCTTGCTGCATCAGAAGCTGCAATAAGTCCGCCAGCCGACATGATAATGTCTTTCAGTACCAAGCGTCCAGCTCCTGATAGGTAAGGGAAGCCATGGTTAGGGGTAGGCATATCCCCTAAGTTAGGTACATATACCTCTGGGGTAGTGATAAGGAAGGAAAGGGTAACGATAGACATACCAAAAGTAAGCAATCCCCCGATAAGTCCTATTTTAGGAGACCAAATACCCAAAAGCGTAAGCAAACCAATTAGGCAGATGAACGCTCCTAAGCCATAAGAGAAGGTATAGGTGTTATTTTGCTTATGCCATTCTATATTGGCAGCCACCATTTTCCCCTCTGGGTTTTTGTGCAATTTGTATTCTGCTACTTCTTTACCTTTGTTAGCCTCACCTGTAACACCGTTCTCATCGATAGCGGTTTTACCAGAGTTGGCATAAAAAGAAACTCATAAAGGGCTATTGGTAACAAAGGGAACAATCCCATCGGCTTCGTATTGACATACTTTGAGGCCTCCAATCCACGCCATTACGATAAAGATCGCAATGCGAATAAAGTTGATAAACTGTGACTGTAATCCAGCCAATTTTTCTAATAATTGTTGCATATGACTATGTATTATTTTCAGGATGCAAAAAAATACAAAGCATTTTTCCAAATAAGAATGGACTTTTTGCCACAAACATAGATTATTTTGCCGCAATGGAGATTCCTACACTTTCTAAACTGTTTAGGAGAAACCCCTACTTCCCTTTTGAAGTAACGACTAAAATAAAAAAACGTCCTCAAAGCAGAGTTCAAAGGCGATTTCCTTGACCGACTTATGGGTGAGGTGCAGTAGCTTTTTTTCGCCTCCAAAACCAAGTCGTCTCCCTTTAGCAGCGCCGAAGGGGTCTTCCCATAATACTGCTTGATACGCTTGGAGAAAGCACTGATTGAAAGGTGATAGGCCTCGGCATAGAAGCTGATGTCCTTTTCCTTGAGGAAGTTGGCCTCCAAAAGCTCTTGGAAATTGGCAACAGGGTTTTGCAAAGGGTTCTCTTCTTTCAAGTGGCTCAAAAAAATGCTGCTTTTTCTCGGCTTCCGATGGCCAAGATCAGTTGCAAGTAGCTCTTAAGCACTGCAATTTGGTAAGGGTTGGCGTCTGTTACTATGGCTTGCATCTTTTTCAAGAGAGTCTCCAATTCTCCAAAAACCGCCTGAGAGACCTCAAAGTGAGGTTGTTGGTATATATTGTTGAATAATAAGCCGTTACAAGCTACTTCCTTCTTGTGGTACTCTATACAATAGAAATCCCCATGGAAGGCGATAAAGTCCATTTTGGGTGCCTTTCTTTCCATTGAAAATACTGGTAGGGGAGAGGAATAGCAGGAATACCCTTGGGAAGTATAGTCGTTGAAGTCGACACTAAAGAGGCTATCTCCTGTAAGAGAAAGATATAATATAGGGTCGTGTGTGCTCCTTGGGCAAAAATCCTCAGGGGTAGCATTGTTGATATGAATATTCTGGTAAGTCATAAATAATCAGCTATCAGGGTACAAAAATTAAGAAAAAGAGTATATTTGCAATCTAATAAGCCAATTAGCCAATGAGTCAATTAGCTAATAACCAACTCAAAAACTCAAAACTATCATGATTCGTCTTTTTACTTTGTACTTTGTTACTCGTCGCTTGCAAGCAAAAAGCCTGCGGAGCAGAAAAGATTACCCAGAGGGTTTGACAACTCATATAGTGTCCATAACTGACCCAGATGACTATAAAGGCTATTTCTCTGACCAATATGGTAATAGCTATAGTGAAGAATATGTTGTCTATGAGGATTATGTGCTCTATCAGGGCAAGAAAAGCCACCCCTACGCCTTAGCCCTGATATGGCTACTTTCAAGGGAAAGGAGACGGGTTTGCCATGGACAAAAACGGCATCTATTACCGTGGCTATTTCTTCCCAATGGATACCACAGGCTTTTGAAATAGTTGGGGTAAAGGATATTCCTCTAAGTGAGGAAAAATACGCCTATTTGGAAAACCAATAAGAAAGTGTTCTTAGGTACGCAACCTATGGAGGTAGCCCACCCAGAATCCTTTGAAATGGCGTATGATTATTATACTCCATGCTATTATTTCAAGGACAAGGAGTTTTTGTATTTCTGTGAGAAAAAAAGATAGAAGGTTCTGATAGCCAATATATAAAAATTATCTGGTATTACCTATTCAGTAGCGGATAAAAAAACCATACTTATTACAAGGATAAAATCCTCACTTATAAGGGAGAGCCTGTAGAGCTCGTGACAGAGGATTTTTTCAAGACCTCTCGGCATGTACTTGCTTTTAACATTGGACGTTGGGGGAGATGACGCTCCTTATTGGAAGGAAGTACCCTATATGGATGTTGCCACCCTTAAGGGACTTTTTATTGATAGCCTTTCAGGCGCTTCTTCAGATTATCTTATGGACAAAAACCATGTGTTCTTTAGAGAAAAAGTACTCCCTATCAAAAAAAGAGATTTTGACAAGATACAAATTTTTGGAACCTATCCTTATATCTCCGATGGTAAGACTATTTATCACATGAGCGACCCTACACCCTATGATGCTCATACTTTTGGGATAGTGCCAGAGTACCCTGGAGATCTTGTTTATGACAAAGATGGTATTTACATGAATGAAGAAAAACTCCCTTTCAAATATACCACTCCGCTCGTATGGGGAAAAAAATGCTTTCTTAGAAGGCGAGAAGGTTATCTATGAGCAACAAACCTATGATATTAGTAAACGATGGCAATTGATGACCGATAAACCAATGAATCAATGAGCCAATGAGCCAATTAGCCGATGAGTTAATTGGTCAATGAGCTAATGAGACAATTAGCAAATCGACAAATCGGCAAATTGGCAAATCGACAAATTATCAAATTATCAAACTCTTATGAACCGTCTCTTACTTCTTACGTTATTACTCGTTGCTTGCAAGCAAAAAGCCTGTAGAGCAACTCCCTACTACAGCCGAAAAGGAGGCTGTGGTACAAGATACCATGCTTGTATCCGATATCCATCGCACGGATCTCTATGGAGTTCCTTTTTGGGAATATAAGCGCCCCTATGTGGAGGGCTATATCATCAATAAGGATTATGTCATCTACCAAGAAGAAAATACCCGCAAGATCATAAAACCTGATATGGAGAGCTTTGCAATCCTCAATGTATCGGGATCGGCAGCTGACATAATCCTGATTTTTGCCAAAGACAAAAATGGGATCTATTACCAAGGAGATTTTATAAAGATAGATACCACAGGCTTTAGAGTAGTGGGCGTTATAAGCCATCATGACAAGCCGTCTGACTATTGGGAAGAACCTATTTGGCGAACTCATAAGAAGGCTTTTAGGGGAACAAAACCGATTGCTATCTCCGATCCTGCGACCTTTGAGTCGGTTTCCACTTGTTATTTCAAGGACAAAAACTATCTATACTATTATGACCGAAAGGTGGAGGGAGCTGATGTGGCTACCCTTCAGAAGGAATTGGCAGATGAGGAATTTGTCTCCGACAAGGACAATACCTATTACCGAGGGAAGCCCTTTATCTACAAAGGAGAGCGGGTACAGCAGGTATCGAATAATATATACAAAACCACTACCCATGTATTGCGCTATAATGGAGGAGATGATGATAAGGAAAAGGAGAAGGCGAAGGATTATTTTGTGGAACTCCCTGATTATTTTGATATTCCTACCTTAAAAGGGCTGAATGATCTCTATTTGGTAGATAAAAACCACCTCTATTATGATGAAAATACCTATCCGTTAAGGGACAAAGACCTTAGAGTGCCTATTCCCAAGGAGAATTTGAGTAAAAATAAAGTTGTTTAAAGTTTTTGTAACTGATGGGGACAAGCTCTACAGAGGGAAAGAGCCACTCTATGACTATGATGTGGCTACTTTTGGGATTGTCCCAGGGCATTATTACTATCAGTATGACAAGAATGGGATATATAATTGGCGTAAAAAGTTGCCTTTCCACTATACAAACCGCCCTGAGTATGGGAAAAACTTTTTCTATATGGATAATCAGCTCCTATTTGTCTATGAGGATCAGGCTTATTATAGGACTGATGACGATAGTCTCTATGTACCTCATCTCAGCCCCCAGCAGTTGGCGCTGCTAAAAGAAGGAAATACACCTCTAAGAGAATTATTCCCTTCTCAAGACGATAAGCAAAAAGAATAAAGAAATAGACACCACAGGCTTTGAGGAGCTTTCCTATTTCTTTTGGAGGCATAACGGACAGATTTATCATTTGATTTATAAGGAGTGGTATGATAGTGACCAACATGATTGGAAGAGCGAACGTAGATATGTAGTAGTAAAGGGTTATGACAATGCTTCTCTAAGGGTAGTACCCAATGGTTTCTTAGCCGATAAAGATTATTGGTATGATGGTACTACAAGGCTGTTCCCCAAGCAAGGACGTGGAGCTTTTGGCTATCTATGAGGGCTATGAGAAAGGCTGGGGTATGGATCCCGCCCCTAGTCCTAATTTCTATCTCTTTAAGAATGCTCAGGGGTATTGGTTGGCCGAATTAAGCGGAGAGGGGGCAATGTGTCCATTGACCAATGAGCAAGTTAGACAATTAACCGATGAGTCAATGAGCCAATGAGTCAATGAGCTAATGAGACAATTAGCAAATCGGCAAATCGGCAAATCGACAAATTGACAAATCAACAAATCAACAAATCGACAAATTGACAAATCGGCAAATTGGCAAATCGACAAATTATCAAATTATCAAACTCTTATGAATCGTCTCTTACTTTTTACGTTATTACTCGTTGCTTGCAAGCAAAAAGCCAGTAGAGCAACTCCCTACTACAGCCGAAAAGGAGGCTGTGGTACAAGATACCATGCTTGTATCCGATATCCATCGCACGGATTCCCTATGGCATTCCTTTAAGAAATATAAGCGCCCCTATGTGGAGGGCTATATCATCAATCAGGATTATGTCATCTACCAAGAAAAAAAGATACCCGCAAGATCATAAAACCTGATATGGCGAGCTTTGCAATCCTCAATGTATCGGGATTGGCAGCTGACATAATCCTGATTTTTGCCAAAAGACAAAAATGGGATCTATTACCAAGGAGATTTTTATAAAGATAGATACCACAGGCTTTTAGAGTAGTGGGCGTTATAAGCCATCATGACAAGCCGTCTGACTATTGGGAAGAACCTATTTGGCGAACTCATAAGAAGGCTTTTTAGGGGAACAAAAACCGATTGCTATCTCCGATCCTGCGACCTTTGAGTCGGTTTCCACTTGTTATTTCAAGGACAAAAACTATCTATACTATTATGACCGAAAGGTAGAGGGGGCTGATGTGGCTACCCTTCAGAAGGAATTGGCAGATGAGGAATTTGTCTCCGACAAGAACAATACCTATTACCGAGGGAAGCCCTTTATCTACAAAGGAGAGCGGGTACAGCAGGTATCGAATAATATATACAAAACCGCTACCCATGTATTGCGTTATAATGCAGAATACGATAAAGAGAGGGCGGAGGATTACTTTATAGAGTCCCCTGATTATTTTTGATATTCCTACCTTACGAAGGCTGAATGATCTCTATTTGATAGATAAAAACCACCTCTATTATGATGAAAAATACCTATCCGTTAAGGGACAAAGACCTTAGAGTGCCTATTCCCAAGGAGAATTTGAGTAAAAATAAAGTTGTTTGAGGTTTTTGGTCACCGATGGAAACAAGCTTTTACAATGGAAAAAGAGCCACTCTCTGGCTATGATGTGGCTACTTTTTGGGGTTGTTCCAGGGCATTATTACTATCTGTATGACAAGAATGGGGTGTATAATTGGCGTAAAAAGCTGCCTTTCCACTATACAAACCGTCCTGAGTATGGGAAAAACTTTTTCTATATGGATAATCAGAGACTATTTATCTATGAGGATCAGGCTTATTATAGTGGTTATGACGATAGCCTCTATGTACCTCACCTCAGCCCCCAGCAGTTGGCGCTGCTAAAAGAAGGAAATACACCTCTAAGAGAATTATTCCCTTCTCAAGACGATAAGCAAAAGAATAAAGAAATAGACACCACAGGCTTTGAGGAGCTTTCCTATTTCTTTTGGAGGCATAAGGGACAGATTTATCATTTGATTTATAAGGAGTGGTATGATAGTGACCAACATGATTGGAAGAGCGAACGTAGATATGTAGTAGTAAAGGGTTATGACAATGCTTCTCTAAGGGTAGTACCCAATGGTTTCTTAGCCGATAAAGATTATTGGTATGATGGTACTACAAGGCTGTTCCCCAAGCAAGGACGTGGAGCTTTTGGCTATCTATGAGGGCTATGAGAAAGGCTGGGGTATGGATCCCGCCCCTAGTCCTAATTTCTATCTCTTTAAGAATGCCCAGGGGTATTGGTTGGCCGAATTAAGCGGAGAGGGGGCAATGTGTCCATTGACCAATGAGCAAGTTAGACAATTAACCGATGAGTCAATGAGCCAATGAGTCAATGAGCTAATGAGACAATTAGCAAATCGGCAAATCGGCAAATCGACAAATTGACAAATCAACAAATCAACAAATCGACAAATTGACAAATCGGCAAATTGGCAAATCGACAAATTATCAAATTATCAAACTCTTATGAATCGTCTCTTACTTTTTTTACGTTATTACTCGTTGCTTGCAAGCAAAAAGCCAGTAGAGCAACTCCCTACTACAGCCGAAAAAGGAGGCTGTGGTACGAGATACTATAACTGTATCCGATATCCATCGCACGGATTCTCTATGGCATTCCTTTAAGAAATATAAGCGCCCCTATGTGAAAGGCTATATCATCAATCAGGATTATGTCATCTACCAAGAAAAAAATACCCGCAAGATTATAAAACCTGATATGGCGAGTTTCGCGCGCCTTGATGTATCGAGATTAGCCAAAAGACAAAAATGGGATCTATTACCAAGGGGATTTTATAAAGATAGATACCACAGGCTTTAGAGTAGTGGGCTTTATAAGTCATTATGACAAGCAGTCTGACTATTATTGGGAAGAACCTATTTGGCGAACTTATAAGCAGGCTTTTTAGGGGAACAAAACCGATTGCTATCTCCGATCCTGCGACCTTTGAGTCGGTTTCCACTTGTTATTTCAAGGACAAAAACTATCTATACTATTATGACCAAAAGGTGGAGGGGGCTGATGTGGCTACCCTTCAGAAGGAATTGGCAGATGAGGAATTTGTCTCCGACAAGGACAATACCTATTACCGAGGGAAGCCCTTTATCTACAAAGGAGAGCGGGTACAGCAGGTATCGAATAATATATACAAAACCGCTACCCATGTATTGCGTAATAATGCAGGATATGATTATGATCAGGAGAGGGCGGAGGATTACTTTATAGAGCTCCCTGATTATTTTGATATTCCTACCTTACGAAGGCTGAATGATTTCTATTTGATAGATAAAAACCACCTCTATTATGATGAAAATAGCTATCCGTTAGAGGACAAAGACCTTAGAGTACCCATACCCAAGGAGAATTTGAGTAAAATAAAGCTGTTTGAGGTTTTGGTGACCGATGGAAACAAGGTGTACAGAGGAAAAAGCCACCTCTGGCTATGATGCAGTGACTTTTGGGATTGTTCCAGGGCATTATTACTATCAGTATGACAAGAATGGGATATATAATTGGCGTAAAAAGCTGCCTTTCCACTATACAAACCGCCCTGAGTATGGGAAAAACCTTTTCTATATGGATGATCAGGACCTATTTGTCTATGAGGATCAGGCTTATTATAGGACTTATGACGATAGCCTTTATGTACCCTCACCTCACCCCCCAGCAGTTAGCGCTGCTCAAAGAAGGAAATACTCCCCTAAAGGGAATTATTCCCTTCCCAAGACGATAAACAAAAAGAATAAAAGAAATAGATACCACTGGTTTTGAGCAGCTTTCCTATTCTTTTTCGGGGCATAATCCTTTTTGGAGGCATAACGGACAGATTTATCATTTGATCGAGTGGTGGTATGATAATGACCAACATAAATGGAGGAGGAGCGAACGCCGATATGTAGTAGTAAAAGGCTATGACAATGCATCTCTAAGGGTAGTACCCAATGGTTTCTTAGCCGATAAAGATTATTGGTATGATGGTACTACAAGGCTGTTCCCAAGCAAGGACGTGGAGCTTTTTGGCTATCTATGAGGGCTATGAGAAAGGCTGGGGTATGTATCCCGCCCCTACTCCTAATTTCTATCTCTTTAAGAATGCCCAGGGTATTGGTTGGCCGAATTAAGCGGAGAGGGGGCAATGTGTCCATTGACCAATGAGCAAGTCAGTAAATTATTAAACCAATAATAGCAACTCGAAACTCGAAACTCAAAATTTAAAACTCAAAACTCAAAACTATCATGAATCGTCTCTTACTTCTTACGTTATTACTTGTTGCTTGCAACTCAAAGCCTGTGGCGCAAGCCCCTACTACTACCAATAAAGAAGTAGTGGTTCAGGACACCCTATCTGTATCCGATATTCATCGTACAGATTCCCTATGGCTTTCCTTTGAGGAATATAAGCGCCCCTATGTGGAGGGCTATATCATCAATCAGGATTATGTCATCTACCAAGAAAAAAATACCCGCAAGATCATAAAACCTGATATGGCGAGTTTCGCGCGCCTTGATGTATCGAGATTAGCCAAAGACAAAAATGGGATCTATTACCAAGGGATTTTTATAAAGATAGATACCACAGGCTTTAGAGTAGTGGGCTTTATAAGTCACGATGACAAGCCGTCTGACTATTGGGAAGAACCTATTTGGCGAACTTATAAGAAGGCTTTTAGGGGAACAAAGCCGATTGCTATCTCCGATCCTGCCACCTTCGAGTCGGTTACCACTTGTTATTTCAAGGACAAAAAAACTATCTATACTATTATGACCAAAAGGTAGAGGGAGCTGATGTCGCTACCCTTCAGAAAGAATCGATAGATGAGGAATTTGTCTCCGACAAGAACAACACCTATTACAAAGGAAAAACCCTTTATCTACAAAGGGGAGCGGGTACAGCAGGTATCGAATAATATATACAAAAACCACTACCCATGTATTGCGCTATAATGGAGGATATGATGATAAGGAAAAAGGAGAAGGCGGAGGATTATTTTGTGGAACTCCCTGATTATTTTGATATTCCTACCTTAAAAAAAGGCTGAATGATTCCTATTTGATAGATAAAAAAATCACCTCTATTATGATGAAAATACCTATCCGTTAAGGGACAAAGATCTTAGAATGCCTATAGCTAAGGAGAATCTGAGCAAGATAAAGCTATTTGAGGTTTTTTTGTAACTGATGAGGGCAAGCTCTACAGAGGAAAAGAGCTGCTATCTGGCTATGATGCAGCTACTTTTGGGATTGTCCCAGAGTATCATTACTATCAGTATGACAAGAATGGGGTGTATAATTGGGACTATAAACTACCTTTTCGCTATACAGACCGCCCCCAGTATGGGAAAAACTTTTTCTATATGGATAATCAGAACCTATTTGTCTATGAGGATCAGGCTTATTACAGGGCTTATAATGATAGTCTCTATGTGCCTCACCTCAGCCCCCAGCAGTTAGCGCTGCTCAAAGAGGGAAACACACCCCTAAGAGAATTATTCCCTTCTCAAGACGATAAGCAAAAGAATAAAAAAATAGATACCACAGGCTTTGAGGAGCTTACTTATTCTTTTTGGAGGCATAACGGACAGATTTATCATTTGATTTATAAGGAGTGGTACGATTATGAGCAAAATGATTGGAAGAGCGAACGCCGATATGTAGTAGTAAAAGGCTATGACAATGCCTCTCTAAAGGTAGTTTCAGAGGTTTCTTAGCCGATAAAAATGAGTGGTATTATGGTACCACAAGGATGTTCCCCAAGCAAGGATGTGGAGCTTTTTGGCTATTTATGAGGGGTATCGAAAAGGCTGTGGTTTGGATAATACTCCTACCACTAATTTCTATCTCTTTAAGAATGCCCAGGGGTATTGGTTGGCCGAATTAGGCGGAGAGGGGGCAATGTGTCCATTGACCAATGAGCAAGTTAGACAATTAACCAATGAGCTAATTAGCCGATGAGCCGATGAGTCAATGAGCTAATGAGCTAATGAGACAATTAGCAAATCGACAAATCGACAAATTGACAAATTGACAAATCGGCAAATCGGCAAATCGGCAAATCGACAAATCAACAAATTAAATTAATATGAAGCTAGTTTTAATAATCTCTCTATTGTTTTGCTTCTCCCTACAAGCACAGCAGAAGCGCTGGCAATTGGATAGCATTCAGCAAATCCAGTTCTATTCTGACAAAATAGAATATGTATATAAGACACTCCATCAGTTATATAACCCTAAGAAAAGAATAGTTACTAAAATAAATGATATAAAGGATTCTTATGGTGATGATTATATGTATATTTGTAAATACAACAAACAGGATAGTCTTATAAGTGAAACCCAATATATATATAATAAAAAGTAAAAAGGATTGGAAAGAAATAGAAAAAAATAGTTTATGAGTATTCTTCAAATGAAATAAAGAAAAAAATATATACATTGGACGAAGAAGAGTGGAAGATTTCTAGAATTTTTCATCTGGAGAAAATAAATGGTAAATTATATTTGAAAAAGGATGAATATAAGAGTAATAATATAGAAGAATGGGATGTAAATACTTACGGACCTTATAGAGAATGGTATTATTACAGTGTAGAAGGAAGGATATATAAGAAAAAAATGCGCCTACAGAAGAAAAAAATATAATGAAAAAGGACAAGTAATGAGAAAAATATGAAAATAATTTTATTAAGAAGAAAAGAGCAATTCACCTATAATAACTCAGGAGATATAGAAATCCTTGAACTCTATGATGGAAAAAGATGAAAAAGGAGAGTTTAAAAAGATGGGAAAAGCGGGTATATACGTATGATCCCAATATCTTAAACGAAGAAGTTGTAGACAAATGGCAAGAAAATGATAAAAACAAAACCCCTCATAACGCTATTCTTCTAAAAAGAAGTATATCGTCCCTACAAGCAATGGAGCATACAAACCTGTATATAAGCAACAATATTATTATTCTCCCATTCCTTAAGACTATATTTATTTGTTTTATTTCTAAATAATTTATATCTTTGCGGCCAAATTTATAGATTATCTTATGAAGAAAAATGGTAATTATGGCCTTAGGCTTAACATTTACGGGCTATGCACAACAGCAACCCAGCATGGAACGTGATACCTTAGGATTGGAAGAGGTAGTTATTACAGCCAATCGTATAGAGGAGAAGAAAAACCGATGCGGTAGCCAATGTAACGATTATTGACCAAAAGAAACTGCAACAGTTTATTAAGATCGCGCCCGATATGTCGCACCTTATTGGAATGATTGAGCCAGCCATGGCACTCTCACCAATACGACTAACAACCGCTATCAGAACTTACGCGGGCGTGCACTCTTAGTGCTTATTGATGGGATTCCCCAATCTACGCCCTTGCGCTCTACCGACCGTGATATACGCTCTATAGACCCTGCGGCAGTAGAGCGATTGAGATCGTGAAAGGTTCTACCGCTATTTATGGGAATGGTGCCATAGGGGGATTATGAATATTGTAACCAAGAAAGCACCTAAAGGGGTAGCTTTCAGTGGGCAGACCTCCTTAGGGGCTTCAGCCAGAGACTCTTTCAAGGAAAACAGAGGCTTTGGCTACCGCTTCAATCAGCAGTTCTCAGGTAACTACAAAGGCTTTTTCTTACTTACTTGACGGCGCCCTTACACAAACGGGTTCGGCTGTGGATGGGGCAGGGGAGTACATCTCTCCGCGCTATGGCTTGGGTGATGTACGTACCTATAATGGTCTTATAAAGCTCGGCTACCAGTTTGATGAGGATAACAAAGTGGAGGCTATGTACAACTTCTATCAGAGTTTGCAGCATACTCCTTTGGTCGCCTCTGGAGGGAAATATCTACAACAGCCGCGTATAGGAGTCTATGGTAGCAAAGACCCTGCCGCCGAAGATGAGGGTATGCGCTATAATCATAATGCTTATGTGAAGTTCAATTCCAATAATATCTTCGCTCATACCGACCTAGAACTCTCCGCCTTTACCCAACACCAGTACGCCATCTTTGACTATCGCAAGCATAACGCCAAGAGTCCACGTTGGGAAAGCTCCAGCGGGCAAGCAACCGTAAAAGGAGAGAAATATGGAATCCGTACCCAACTTACTACCAAATTGCTCTTTTGGGGAAAAACATTTTTACCCAGCTGCTCTATGGGGTAGATGCCTTGATTGACAAGACCAGTCAGCCCCTTGTAGACGGACGCTACTGGATGCCTGAACTGGCTTCCTATAACTCAGCTCCTTTCTTACAAACTAAGACCACTTTCTTCAACCACTATGTACTCAAGGCAGGACTTCGCTATGACTATATAGACGTGGCAGTGCCAGACTATCAGGTGCTTAGACTTAAAAACACCGATCCTCGTGTCTATGTAAAAAGGCGGAGAACTTTCCTATAACAACCTCTCTCCCAATGTGGGGATTGCTTACAACCAAATCAAGTACTTCCAGCCTTTTGCTTCCTATTCTCAAGGATTTTCTATCTTTGACTTAGGTCGTACCCTCCGTGCAGCTAAGGCCGATGTGCTTTCTAAGATCAACACAGAACCTGTCAAAACGGATAATTATGAGATAGGGGCTTATTCCGAAATAGGTAAATATGTACACCTAAGTGGCTCTTACTTCTACACTTACTCCAAACTCGGTAGCGACCTCAAGTCGGTAAGTGGTTTTTGGGTAGTGGATAGAAGTCCCCAAAAGATATATGGTTTTGAGGTCAATGCGGATATCTTCCCTACCGATTGGCTTACCCTTGGCGGTAGCTTTATCTCCCTTTGAGGGGGAAAAAGAAATCCTCCGAAGATGGCCCTTGGGACGGTTATATGAGTGGCACTTCCATTCCTGCGCCTAAGGCAAGCGCTTATGTAAGGGTTACCCCAACGGCTAAGAGCTACCTTCAGGTCAATTACCTACACACAGGCAGCCGAGATCGCTTTACTCCAGATAACAAAGGGGTATACACCGAAGGCGAAGGGGTTGTTTTCCTATAGACCTCTTCTCTCTCAGTGCAGGTTATACCTTCAACAAGAATCTATCCTTGGGCTTAGGGGTAGAGAACCTCGCCGATAAGGTGTATTATACCCCCGCCTCCATGCTCGTAGCCCGCGATGCCGAATATGCTCGTGGCAACGGCCGCTACTTCAACCCTAAATCTTACTTACAGATACTAGGCGTCAGTAGTCAGACGTCAGTTTTCAGTAGTCAGACGACAGTTTTTCAGTGGTCAGATGGCAGAGGTTAGTCGCAATAGGCTGACCACTGACTTCTGACCACTGACTTCTGATAAAAGGCTGACCACTGACTTCTGTTAAATACTTAACATTATTTTTTTATTGTATAAATTCTTACTTCTCGCCCCTCTTTTCCTTGACTTTCCCCCTCGAATTGTCGTAACTTTGTCCCACAATCAGTTGTCAGACGTCAGTAGTCAGATATTAATCATTGCTGGCATTAATCATTAATCATTATGGAAGAGGCTTTATCAATACTTTGGAAATATGCCCGTCGTGAGGCGATAGAGAGCAATGGGAAGACCGTAGTGGCTACCATTAGTCAAAGCATCGCGGCTATTCGTCTGATTATGCGCTTAGAAGGTTGGCTTCAGAAGCGTGAAGCTCGTCCAGCAGCTGCTCAACCTCAATCCCCACAATCTCCACAATCCCAAATAGATACCCCAGCCTTTTTTAGTAACCTCTTCTCCTTGGAAGAAAAAAAGGAGAAGCCTTTTCAGCAAGAGCTAAACCATACAATTATAAAACCTTCCTATCATACGAACAAACCCCGTAAGGTTTGTCGTCAGCGCCCTTGTGTCAAGGACGCTAATAGGAACTACAACCAAGCGACCAAGCCCCGTAAGGTTTGTCACCCGTGCCCCTATATCACAGCTCACCTGTACAAGGACACCACCTTGATTGGGTCGCCTATGATACGGTACTATGCAGCAGATAGGTACCATAATGACTACAGAAAGCTGCTGATAAGCTCACGACCGCCACCCATTATAAGTGAAAAGTGAAGAGTGAAGAGTGAAAAGTGAAAAACATGAAGCTATTTATAGTCAAACAGAAGTGGTTTGCGAAAAAAATTAGCATGAGCAGGTGTAAGGGGCGAATGGCAATTGCCCTTGAAAAAAAGAGCAAATTAAAAAAATTAGTCTCTCGTATTATTTATTTGCATTCTAAATATAATTAACTATAAGAGTCGTCTTGGGCAGCGTAGTAGAGAGGCAATTTATAGCATCTTACAAGAGGGGTTGTTTTATGCCCTCATAGGCAAATTAACACATAGGCAAATGGAGGAAACCCCAAAAAAATTTGGAAATTTCGTTTTTATTTTTAGGAAATTTGCCCCCTCAAAACTACAGAAATGAGATTAAAGTTTTTTTCTATGTATTTGCGTTGTTTATCATAGCTGTGCAAGCGGCTTTAGCGCAAAAAGTTACCGTCACAGGGACGGTAAAGGATGCCCAAGGCGAACCTATCTTGGGTACTTATATCCTTATCAAAGGCACCAGCCGTGGGGCTACAACCAACGATAAGGGAGCTTATACGATTGAGGCCAATGTGGGCGATGTGCTCTACTACTCTTTCTTGGGGATGAAGCCTGTAGAGAAACCCGTGACCAAAAAAAGAATACGGTGATCAATGTGGTGCTTCAGGACGATGTACAAGAAATAGACACAGGCCTTGTCTTCACTGGCTATGGAGCGCCTAAGGTAGGGAGCAAGACAGTGGCTTCAGTGGCAACAGTACAAGGGCAGGAAATCGCTCGTACCCCCGATGCCAATGCCATGGATGCACTCGCAGGACGTGTAGCGGGGATGGTCGTTACCACAGGCTCAGGACGACCAGGCGATGCTTCCAGTGTACTGATTCACGGGTTTAACAACTTCCAGTCAGCGCTTAAGGGAAGTGTATCTAACCAGACACCGCTTTATATTGTCGATGGAATGCAGGTAAGCTCAGGGATTATGACTGATCTCAACCCCAATGATATAGAGAGTGTCACTGTACTCAAGGATGCAGCCTCTACCTCTATCTATGGGTCTCGTGCTGCCAATGGGGTGATTCTCATCACTACCAAGCGTGGTAAATACAATGAGCAAACCCACATCAGTGTAAGCCACCAAGTGGGGTTCAATGCCATAACTAGTGCCAGCCGCCGCTTCTTCGATGATATGATGACCCCTCGTGAATACTTGGATTTCTGGGCACAGCGTGACCCTGCCGCTATCCGCTCTGCCGCTGGAGTGTCAGGAAATACACCCGCACAGACTCAGGCAGCTATTGAGAAGATCTTGGCCGAGAATCCTTATAATACACGTTGGGACAAAATCTTCTTCCGTGACTTCGTACCTACTACCCGTACCGATGTCTCTGTCTCTGGAGGAACTGCCTCTACTACCTATTACCTTTCGGCAGGTTACCTAAAGCAGGAAGGATCTACCGCTCCTTCTGTGGATTATCACCGCTATAATCTCAATACCAATGTGGATACCCGTATCAACAGTTGGCTTAAAGCAGGACTATCACTCTCTGTAGGCTATAGCGAAAGAGAGGGCGGACGCTCTACTACTTCAGGGGCAAGGGTATTGGCCTTACCTCTGTATAGCCCTACCAATCCCGATGGTACTCGTAAGAACTTTATCAGAGGACTTACAGGACGAGCCACTGGATTCTATCACCCTGAGTATGAGGCTGAAAAAAATCCTTCAGCTTCCTATGGAACCGATGTGATGCCTATAGGGTATTTGACAATTGAGCCTATCAAGAAGTTGGTATTCAAGACCCAAGCAGGGTACAATACAGCGATGGAGAATCTCAGCAGAAGCACTTGCGTTCCTTTTACCGATTACCAATTTGGCTATGAGAACACGGCCTCCACTCAGGTCTCTTATGATAAGTCGTATAGAAAGACCTTTACCAATACCTTGGAATACAAGTTTATGCTGGGCAACGCTCATAGCTTTACCGCCCTTTTAGGACAGGAGTCTATTGAGAATATCTATAAGGCCTTGGAATCTCGTACCACAGGACAGCCTTCCGATGGGCTTTCTATGCTCTCTCATGGGACTAAGGAAGTGGCAACAGGTGATAGCAAGACAGTAAGCACTTTCAACTCCTATTTTGCACGATTGGAATATGATTACCTGAATCGTTATTTCTTAGACCTTTCTGGTCGTCGTGATGGTTCGTCTAACTTTGGAGAGAACAACCGCTATGCCAACTTCTGGGCAGTAGGGGCTATGTGGAAACTCAAAAAGAGGCTTTCCTTGAAAATGTAAAATGGCTTACCGACCTTAACTTACGCTTTAGTACAGGGATTTCTGGAAATGCAGGCGGACTTAACTACAGCAATATCAACGTAGTAAGCCCTTCTCAACTATATAATTCTGAGATAGGTTATACCCTTAGCCGTATAGGAAACCCTGATATTCGTTGGGAGGAACAAAAGAAAACAAGTGTAGGACTCAATGCGGTGATTCTACATAATACCTCACTCAATGTGGAGTACTACCACCGTCGTACTTACGATGTATTGGCTTACCGAGATAATAACTCTACTAGCGGACGTACCCAACTCTATGGAAACTCTGGAGGAATGCAAAACCAAGGGATTGATGTAAGTATCTCCTCTCGTGTGTATTATGATGAGGGTAACAACCTAAGCGTACGCCCTTACTTCAATATGAACTATAACCAACAGAAGATTACCGAGATCTTCGAAGGACGCGAATCCCTCGTGAGTCTCAATAGCAACTTGGGCTTTAAGGTAGGTCGTGCTTTGGAATATACCGCTGTATTGCGCAAGGGGGTAGATCCCAATACTGGACTTACACAGTGGTACCTCCCTGGTGAAGATAAAATGGAAACCCAAACCGATGATAACCAGATAACCACTACCTATAATTCTAAATTGGCACAGACCACAGGTAAGAAGATGCATGCCCCACTCAATGGAGGTTTCGGTTGGACAGTTACTTATCGTGCCTTTAGCTTGGATATGAATTTCTCTTTCACTGTGGGTAACTGGAAAGTGAATAATGATATGCGCTATAGCGAAAACCCTGGTTCCTTTGCCTCTGGTAACATCAGCCGTAAGGCTTTCGATTATTGGAAAAATGCTGGGGACAATACCCGCCACCCTAAGATTACCGAAGCTACCTTTATCTATTCAGGAGATTCTCGCCTGATACAGAAGGCCGATTTCTTACGCCTAAAGAGTATATCCTTGAGCTACAACCTACCTAAGGAGGTGATCGAGCAGATAGGTTTCTTTGGCGGAGTACGTCTCTATGGTACCGCGCGTAACATCTTTACTCTCACCAATTACGAAGGAGCAGACCCAGAGTTCTCTAATCCTATATCCTTGGGAGGTTATCCACCTTCTCGTCAGTTTTTCTTTCGGGGTTGAACTTAAATTTTTAAAAAGCAATGAAAAAAAGATACTTAACAAATTACCACTATATACCCTTGCGGCGCTCTCCTTGCAGAGCTGTGTCAAGTTAGAGCAAGAGCCTTCAATGAGCTGAGTGAGCAGAAATCATTCCTCAATGTGGAGGACGCTCAGTATTGGGTCAATGGAATGTATGACGGACTACGTGATAATACTTATGGAAATACCATGTATAGCTCCGATGTACAGGCCGATTTCCTCAATGCCGTTCGTCGTAACAACGAAATCCTCCCCGAATTGCACCGCTGGACGGACTTCACTTCTTCCAATAGTACCACCGCTGCCATTTGGATGGCTCATTACAGAGCGATTCAGGATATTAATATAGCGCTCAATGGGATTCCTAAGGTGCCCATAGCCCAAGAGAGAGAACGTACTGAGCGTGCCCAAATTCAGCGTAACTTGGGCGAACTCCACTTAGGGCGTGCCTACTATTATACTTATTTGGTAACGCACTTCTGTGGGGCTTACGATGCCTCTTCCTCTTATGGATTGCCAATCCTAAGAGAGTTCAAGGTGTCCAACTTTCCTGCACCCAGTACACTGAAAGAAACCTATGAGTTTATCTTGGAGGACATCGCTCGTGCCGAAGAACTTTTGTCCGAAACCTCAGGAACAGTAGGAGCTACCACCTTTACCGCAGATGCTGCCAAAGCGCTCAAGGCACGTGTGCTACTCTACCAAGGGGCATGGCAAGAGGCTTATACTACGGCCAAATCTCTTATAGATGGAGGAAAATACCCATTGGCTACCACACAGAGTGCTTTGGAGGCGATTTGGAAAGAGGATGATGACAAAGAGAGCATCACTCAGCTCTTTGCCAAAGCACCTGCAAGCTTTACCTTGGGCGGAAGTGATGAGCTTCCCTAAGGCTAATGATATCTATATAGGAGCTAATAACTATGACCGTCGTCAGCGTCGTTTCCTCTATAATCCGAGCTATATCCCTACACAGGCTTTCGTGGATTTATTTCAAGATACCGATTATAGGAAAAAAAGTTTTTCTCCAAAAAAACTCTTTGTAGATTACGGAAGTACCGCCTATAGGAATATTTATTTGGTTACCAAATATCCTGATAACAATAACTTAAAGACCAATTCTTCAGGACTACCTACCTATATGCACAAACCGAAATTGTTCCGTATAGCCGAGCAATACCTTATTGCAGCCGAAGCGGCTTACCGCAATGGCGATGAAGCCAATGCCAAGGTATATCTCAATGCACTCCGAAGAGCACGTATCTCAAGAGCTACCTCTGTTACCGCTACAGGGCAGGCGCTACTGACAGAGATACAGAATGAGCGCAACCGCGAATTAGCCTTTGAGGGCTTCCGCTTACACGACATCAAGCGTTGGGGCTTAGGCGTAGTCAGAGGCACCCCCAGAATGTAGAGGCGATTTTTCTCCTCTCCAGTTCAGGAGTATTATCAGCTTAATATCCCTGCTGGCAATTACAAACTCACCTGGCCTATTCCAGCCGCCGACATCAATTTTGAAAAAAAGGTCGCTGGAGTCAAAAACCCAGGCTGGTAATAACTATAAAAACAAAATCGGCGGTACCACAGTACCGCCGATTATTGCTATTTATAATACTCGAATTTCTGTTCTATAATAAGGTAAGGTTCCCCATTTTCGCTTTCCGTCTTTTTTGATCCAGTTCTTTTTCTTATCATACTGGTAGGTGTAGTTCTTTTTCTGGGCAATACTACCATCTTCTTTATAGACTACATTTTCCGTTTCATTGCCTTCCTTGTCATAAGTAGAAGTTACTTTCTTTACGAGTTTGTCAGTAGCATCATAAGTAAGGCGTTCTAATGGATTTCCTTTTTCATCGTTCTTGTAAAAGGGTCTTGGAGGTAAGGCTGTCTTTCTTATACTTGTCCTCGCGGATAAGGTAGCCTTTGTCATCATAGGTAAAAACACTTTTTATCATCACATACCCCTCCTACACAGTTGGATTTCTCTATAAGCTGTTGTTTATCATTATATTTGGAAAAAAAGTACTCATAAAAGATATCTCCTTTGTTGGTCAAGAGGTCATGGCGGATGCGATTACCCTGTGCATCATACTCATAGAGGTTAGTGGAGAGTGTCTTGTTTTCCTCATCTTTGGAGACGGACTCTATTAGGTAACCTTGGTCGTTATAGGTATCATGGTAGGACATCAGTACCCCATTGTTATTGACTTGCATCTTAGTGGTGCGTCCCTTTAGGGTTGAACTCCGTTAGCAGTTCCGAATTACCTCTAAAGGGTTTGCCTTGTTCGTCAAAGCGATAGTCCAATATACGATATGTCTTTACTTTTTCCTTTAAGTTTGGCTGCGTCCCAACCTGTTTTTCTTGTTCTGTCCGAAAGCGACTGTACCTGCCAAAAAGCAGAATAATTCCTAATTTCTTCATTTTTTTGAAAAATTAATTTTTATGAAGGGCAAAGGTACGAAAGATAATTATTAATTATTAATGGTCAATGGTTAATTGTTAATGTCTATTTGTTAAACTTGAAGCTTAAGTCTCGGCATTCTTTTTGGGTTACACCTACCGGGTAATTGCATATTCAGTTGCCAGCCGATCAGTCACTGTATTCAGATTTCTAAAAGGAAGTGTTATAGAAAGAAAACAAAAAATCACTACCTATAGTAGTGATTGTAGTCGTACTCGGAGCGGGACTTGAACCCGCACAGGCATTGCTGCCCACTGGATTTTAAGTCCAGCGTGTCTACCGATTCCACCATCCGAGCCTTTGGGATATAGACATAAAAAAAGAGCGAAAAACGGGATTCGAACCCGCGACCTCAACCTTGGCAAGGTTGCGCTCTACCAACTGAGCTATTTTCGCAATTCATATCTTTCTAAGACGGTGCAAAGATACTACTTTTTTCCAAACCGACAAAGAAAAAATGAATTTTTTTTGAAAAAAATAAGATGTTTTTTATAAGTGTATGATTACGAGTGTATTATATATTGTTTTTTTACGATCTTATAAATCATCACTTGTCACTCGTCACTTATCATTAGTCACTCGTCACTTATCATTAGTCACTCGTCACTTATCATTAGTCACTCGTCACTTGTCATTAGTCATTTGTCACTATTTAAGTATTTTTTTCATGGTAAAAGCACTAAGAACAAGATAGAGAATACACAACCCCCACATACCTGCCCAGTAGGGGAATATGGTGGAGAGGCTGGCGCCCATTTGGGTGATAGAAACAAAGCCTTTAGCCCCTAAGGTGGTAGGAACTATATAAGAAAAGGCATGTAACCACTCTGGCATGGCTACCGTAGGCCATGAAAAACCAGTGAGCATCACCGAAGGCAACGAAGTGTACATGATGAGCATGATGGCATCTTCCCTACGGTGAAGAAAGCCCAGCAAGCAAAAGCCCCATAAACACAATAGAGAGACAAAAAGGTACCATGAATACCATTGTACTGAGAATGGAACTGCGCACAGGGATACCAAACAGAGGCATTACAATACCCAAGATAATGAGCAAGATAGCCATAGAGAGCGCCAAATAGGTGGTGGCCTTACCCATGACAATAGGGAGTGCCCCCAGAAACTATTGGAATTAGGATATATTTTTGCGCAGCTTGTTACCCTCGCGCATCGTTCCGCCCAAAAATACCCACAGCGGTAAGGATTGTCGTCTGAAAGATAATGACCAAGACCACAGGAATGAGGAAAGTAGCATACCCCGAAGAAGGGTTATATAGGCTTACCACTTTGGCACTTACAGGCATCGCCTCATCACGAACTTGAGAGGGGAGTTTGCCCTGTGCAGAAGTGCGCTTCATCTCTACCCCAGCATTAAGGTAGGTAGCCGAGACTTTAGCTGCGGTGAGTATCTGCTTGTAATAGAGCATATAGGAGGCATCAGCATATACAGAAATAGAGGGTTGCTCACCACGTTGTAGGTCACGGGAAAAGCTGCTGGGAATGGCAATAATTCCACGTATTTGCTCTTGCTGAAAGGCCTTTTTCGCTTCAGAGAGGTTCAGGTAACTACTGTAAATGGCCACGCCACTATTAGCGTCAATCATACGTAGTAGCTGTCGGCTTTGGGAGGTATGGTCATCATCAACCACCCCAATGGGGAGTTCTTGTAAGGTCTCTTCCGAATACAGGTAGGTATAGAGAAAGGAGACCAATACAGCCACTATCACAAATGAAAAGAACACCGCCCTATCGCGGAATATATATTTGGCTTCCCAGAGCATTGCACGGGTGAAGTCAGCTGAACTTTGATAAATATACTGTTTAAACTTTTTTTCATAACCACCTGATTTTTATTTTTACAAACATAGGGTAAGCCACTATAAGCAGCAAACCAAAGAGGAGCAAGGCCAAAAGTGGTTGCCATGTCATCTCTATAGGAATGCCTTTGATAGCACGATTGACATAGTATTTCATAAAATGAGCATAGGGGAATATCTGTGCCAAGTACTGCATACTCCTTGGGAGTCCTTCCATAGGAAAGGTATAAGCGGCAAAGGAGAAAGCAATGGCGGTAAAACCACTACCTACCGTAAGTGCTAAGCGGAAATCGGGGGCAAAGGATACGATAGCAATCCCTATGATCTGATAGATAACAACCAAGGCAAAAGGTAATGAGTACCACATTGAACATCGGAATGTGTAGGGGCGTGCCTATAATCCCAAAGAGTAGGTAATTCATCCACCATGCTACAAAGAAAAGTACTAAGGTATAAGGCAGAAGTTTGCCAACCAAGGCTTTCATAGGGCTACCACCTGCTTGCTTGAGCCAATGCTTACCCTGATGATAGCGCAGCTCTACTCCCAATACATAGACCGTTACCATCATCACTATCATTTTGGAGCATCATGGGCAGCAGTGCTGTGAGCAGGTAAAAGGCATAGTTAGAGTAAGGGTTAAACAGACCGTGATCATCTACCTTTACGGATTGGGCTTCGGCATGTACCCTCTCGGTTTGTTGTCCTTTTTGCATTTTTCTTTTTCATCACAAGACCAGCCGAGAACATGCCTATGGTGGTTTGGAAATCTTTTTGGATAAGGCCTGCACCTAGCATAAACTGGTTATTGGTATAGCAGATCACCGATTGGTTTTCACCCTTGAAGAGTTTTTTTGTTGGAAGTCTTGAGGAATGACGATAAAGCCCATGATCTGCTGTTGCTGGATAAGGCGTTGGGCTTCTTGCTCATCGCTTAGCTTGGTAGTAAGAGCTATGTTAGGTGTGGCGTCAAGCATACGCAAAAAGGTTCTCGGACAGCTGACTTTGGTCGTAATTGATATACGCCATAGGCAGGTCGCGAGGCACGCCTTTGTAGAAAAATAGCCGCAAAGAACCCAAAAGATAACTAAGGGAAACACCAAAACGTAAAACAGTCGTTTGGGTGATAGGAAAAGGTTCTTGCATTCGGTTTTTAAAATATTTCATAGTATAATTAGCAAAATTAGTTCATTTGTATAGCTTTTGAGAAAGCCTTCGGTGTGTAGGGTATAGAAAAACTGTATGTTCTCTTCGGGGATATCGCCCTAAAGCACGCAGTACGCTTACCGCAAAATGCAATGCACTATCCCCCTTGGCAGTTACTACCTTGTGATCGCTCACAGCTTCAGTGGCGGTAAGTACAAATTTATCACCATTGGTATAGAGAGAAGCATCTTTTATCTCATCAAAAGTATTGACGGTATGTTTCACATCGTTCAGCAAACCATTCACAGCACAAAAGCGTGCACTATCACAAATAGCTCCCAATACTTTGCCATTAGCTTTTACCTTCTCAGCAAGGGTTACCAGCTGAGCGGTTTGCTCCTTAGAAAGATTACGCCACGAACCTTCTGCTCCAATAAATACGAGAGCCGAAATATCTTCGGGAATTTCCCAGATACTAAGGTCGGGTAAGGCTTTTGAGATTACCGATGGAGGTTTTTACCTCTTTATCGGTTGAAGCATACAAAACAGTGTATTGTGCTGTGCCTAATTGTTTATAGCCAAGGGCAGCAGAAAGATAAGCCAGTTCCCCAATTGGCAAACTTGTCTAAAAATGATGAATACTACTTTTTTTCATTGTAATAATTTAATTTATTAGACATATCTTTCATAATAGATAGTCTTTTAAAATTTTTGATAAATCTTCTTTTTAGAATTCAATTTGTCTAATATATATGGTTTTTAGAATCATCTCCTCAAAAAAAGATAATTAATGTAAGTAGAAGAATTAAGATTAATAGTAATAATAAATTATTTAGGTCTTTAAAGAGTTTTTTTCTATATAGTCTTTAAATAAAAAAACCTATTAATCCAACTACAAAAAAATAGTGATTTTTATAGTCATATTTTTATTTCTTTAGTAAATTCTTCATAGTTGTCAATTAAGAAGGATAGTTTTTTTCTTTCCTAAATTCACTCTTAACAGCTTTTTCTAACTCCTTTTTTTGAATTTTTCAATCCCCAATTCTTTTTTTAAAAATTTCCTTTTTTTGTTAATTACATATTTATATTTTTTTGTAAAACAATTTGTTTTTCGTTTTTTTGAGAAAAAAATATACTTAATAAGACTATAATTATTAGACTTAGTATATAAAAATACTATTGCTAATATAGATGATTGTGAAAAATGGAAATAGGAACTAAGAATGAGAAAAAAATATAGGAACTATAAAAGCATACCAATATTTGAAAAATAATTCGCTTATTTATTAAATTCCATAAGGAAATATTTTTTTATTATAACTATAGATTTCTTGTAATAAAAATATTTTTGCATAAGTATTTATTTTAGCTTTAAACCTTTCTATATCTGATATTAAACAATATAAATACACCAATGTGTGACCTATTCTTTTTCTTCTAAAGTAGCTTCTGAAAGTAATTCATTAAAGCTATTAGCTATTTTGCGAGTAGATTTATCGTCAAGCCAATAGTCCCAAACTGACCCATCGGAGAGGTTGAAGTATAGTCTGGAGTCATCACCTAGACTACCAAAAAAACAAAAAGTGTTTTTCAGTATTAGGTTTATCAAGATATTGTAGTAATTGCCACGCTTGATAGTCTCTGCTCAGCTTTTTCAAAAAGGAGGTTACGATTTTTTTAATATCCAAATCTTTACCTTTGTACTGATAAAGGCAATATAAATCAAAACTGTTGAGGATTTCCTTGTAAAGAGCAGGAAGTTCAAAGGAATGTTTTTTTGTTCTGTTTCTGTAATTCTATTCATATTTTTTTATTTATTAAATAATCTAAGTTAATTGTATTTCTTCATGCGTCTTCTAAGTTTTCTATTAGGATTGGTTTTTCTTCTTCAAAATGAAAAAGAAACGCCATAAGGCTCGCAAAAAGCTGAAACCTCCTTCAGCAAAAATGCAATATCCATTCTTTGTTGTCATAGAATAGGAACTGCGGACTCTCAAAAAGGAACTTCCTGTAAGGGAACACTGAGCAATCGTTTTTCTTCTTCTGAAATATGAAAACCATCTGAGCTTATTAGTAGTTGTTCTTGAAAATAAGAAAGTGCCTTGGCAACCAACTTATCTGCGTTGGTAAGGATTTGTTCAATAAAAAGCAATAGTATCAGGGGTGATGTTTTCACTTTTGCTAAACACAGAAAAAAAGGAAGCTCTAAGGTTTCTTTTGTAGAAATCACTTTTCCAATGGAATGAGGCCTCCCAAAAATACGCATCTTCTACTTTTTTTCTTTGAAAGTAAGAGTGCCAAACTTAGTGGTATAACTTGATATGCTCATTGCTTTAACCAATTAATTTCTTCTTTGCTAAGAAGAAAATACTTATATACAAAAATATTCACAGGCTTCTTGTTCGCTATCAAAAAGACAGTTCATCAGAGAAACTATGCCAATCGGCAAGGCATACGACCCATTGGTTTTTCTCGTTGCAGAAAACAAATGTTGTCCACAGCTACATTTCCTCCCTCAAAAGTACTTGTTTTAAAAATAGCACTTGGCAGGGTCATAGTTCAAGGCTTCTAAAGTTTGTAACAACTCTTTAAACGATGAGATAGGGAGCTGTTCTTTTATTTGGGTTAAAAAGCTGTTGTCTTTTTTTATTTTTTTCTTGTTTCTTTTTCTTGGAAAACCAAATGAGTATAAACGCCCAAGCCAAAATAGCTATTAATAGAGGGGCAAGTATATTGTAATTCACAAGAGTAAAATTGTATTTTTTAAATTTCAAACATTCCGTTAATTGTTCTATAAAAGTTAATTTAATTCTTGTCATTCTATTCGTAAGAGGTTTTTTTAGTTTGTTTTTTTCAAATTCAGCGATAGTATTATTAATGATTTCTTTGAGTTGATAAGAGGCAATGCCCAGCGGTTTGTTTACATCAGTGAGTGACCATTCTACTAATAATTCGTCTTTATCTTTACAGATGAGTAGCCCAATAGTAGGATTGTCGCCTTCTCCACGCAAGAGTTTATCAACGGCAGTTACATAGAAATTCAATTTTCCAATGTATTCAGGGATGAAAAAGCGTTACTTTGAGTTCTACCACTACATAGCACTTCATCGGGATATGGTAAAAAAATGAGGTCGGGGAAGAAGCTCTGTCCTTCGGGCATACGCAACTCCATTTGTCGCCCAACAAAAGCGAATCCTTGTCCTAATTCCAGCAAAAAGCGAGTAATGTTTTGCATCAAAGCCTCTTCAAGCGCTCGTTCGGAATAGTCTTTGGCAAGGGAAAGAAAATCGAAATTATAAGGGTCTTTGAGGATTTCGGTAGCCAAATTAGCTTGAGGGATAGGCAATTGAGTGTCAAAATTGCTAATAGCTTTCCCTTGTCGTTCAAAGAGGTTACTCTCTATGGTATGCACTAATTGTACCCTGCTCCAATTATGAATGATCGTCTGCTTGATATAGAATAGAGCCTCAGAGATAGAATTGCATTTTGATATCATTTCAATGTGATGCCTCCAAGGTATTAAACCAAAATCTTTAGGCATCTCTAAAAAGTTACCAACTTGGTGACTTTTTGTAAGCTCTTGATAATAAAACAAATACCATCTTCTTATATATTTGATGTTGGTAGTTGAAAAACCAGTAGCTTCAGGAAAAGCTTCTTTCAAATCCAAACTTAGTTGGTTGATAAAGCCACTACCCCAAGCCTTTTCGGTTTGCATTTTTTTACGATATCACTACCCAAGCTCCAGTAGAACTCTAAAAGGGCAGTATTCACCTTTATGGCTGTTTTGATTTGCGATTGCTGGAATCGTTGTTTGATTTCTATCAGCCATTGGTGATATTCTTTATTGGGGAGGTTTTGTGCTCCAAAGGTAAAAAGTAGGGGCTTCTTTCATTGTGGTTGTTTTTTTAAGAATTTTTGATAAGTTTATATAATTACACTCTTCCACTTTTTCAGGATCTCTGTTTTCAGGCAAATACTGTTCTTTGATAGTATCTAATAGCCAGCGATCTTCTACGAGTTTGTACTTGTACTCGCGCTTGTAATTCATTTTAGCATACTCTCTGTCGGTAAATATAGAGGCTTTTTTTACCCGTGATTTGCACTTCGGTAATGCTTTCTTTAGAAGGGTCGTAGTTAGGAGGAAAGCCGTGACAGGTGTACTGAGCGCCGCCATATTTGCGCTCGCGTTCGGTGATGTATTCCTTATAAATAGGGATACGCAGCTCTGTTTGTTGCTCACAAAAAGTCTTCCCAAGAGAGCGCTTTCTTTTTCTCCACTTCTTCTTCATCAACTCTGTTGGCTTCTGTTCTCCCAGTCGTACATCGCTTGCAAGAAGGCAGTGAAACGCTGGCGTAGGGTTTGTTCTGTTTCTGTCATTTTGAATTATAATTTTAAATTGTCATTTTCGTCAAACTCCCAAAAAGGATTATAAGCAACTTCAAAGAGGTAACCGTCCAAGTCCTTGAAATAGCCACTATATCCTCCCCAAAAATACTTTTTTTGAGCTGGTTTGACAATAGTAGCTCCTAATTCACTGATCTTGGATAAAACAGCATCTACTTCCGCTTCTGATTTGGCATTATAACTAATCGTTATTCCTGCAAATGTACTTGGCTGATAGGGTAGTGTAGTATCATCGGAAAGCTCTTCTAATGGATGTAATCCTAATACAATTCCTCCCAAAGGGAAAAAGAGCATACTCCTCCATACTTTTTGTCTGATTTTTGCCAGCCTAAGTTCTCGTAAAAGGCAAGAGCTTTCTAAAGTCGCGGACACCTAAAGTGATAAGTGTAAATTTCTGTCTCATTTTTTTAATATTTTTTTCTTTATAAAGTTCCTTTTTCTTTGCACCATAGGTGATATTCCTTAAGCCAAAGCCGCCAATCCTCCGGACAATGATATTTATCCATATTTTTTTCCTGTTCTTCTGAGGGTAAGGAGTGCCAATATTCTAAAAAAATGTCTCTATAATGCTGCTCATAGCCCTGATTCCAGCGAGGAGTTCCCATAGAAACTATGAGGAAAGACTGTCCAAAATGGAAATACTTCCTTATAATCCTCCATTTCTTTCTGAAAATGCTCTCTTTTCCTTCTTCATAGAATGCTATTTGTACAAAAAAAGAGTTTGTTGGCTTCTTGGATTATCTGTAGCTGTCCTTTACTAAGGGAATAAGGCGCTTTGCTAAAGAAATGCCTAATACTTTGGGAGCTGACCTCCCCTTCGGCTGCTTCTATACGCTTATAGAGGGCTACAGGGATAAAGAAGTCATACCCAAAAATGGGATAGGTTTTTACAAAAAGAAATCTTTGAGCATTGAGAACATAATCTTGAGTTAGTTAATTAACACTTCTCTTTCCTTCTTGGGTACTTTGGCGAGTACTTGGTCGTAAGAATGCTGTATCATCTCCTTGATAAGGGAAAGAGGTAAGCCTTTCTAAAAAGCACAGTATTCCAATGTTTTTTTGTTCAGGTGGTAGCCCGCCACAATCTTATCGGGATACTGCTCGCGGAGTTCTATCGCGCGCTCGGGGGTCGCACTTGAGACTCACCCGCAAAGGTACTGAATCTAAACTTGTAAGCACAAAAATACGATTACAAATCCGAAATACTAAAATATCCTCGCCAAAAAGGCATATCCTCCGTAGTGAAAGGCATAGAAAGACAACTGTCTCTAAGTTCTTCTAAGTTCATTTTATTTAGATAAAAGATTTCAGTAATTAGTTGTTAGGTTTCAGATCATATAAAACTCCTATATATTCACACACACTACAGATAAGTCTTTTTCCTTATTGCGGACAATGCCATAAAAAAACGTTCTTTATACCAAAGCATCTGTTGCTCGTAATCAATAGTGTATTTGCCTATGTCTAATGAATGAATGATTTCTCCAGTTAAGGCATTTATAAGCATAGGCTTTTGTTTTTTTATCACTTATGATAATACGTTCTCCACTTCGTACAAAGTGTACGGTTTGTCCTGTATTATAACTAAATACAGTCTGTCCGTTATTTAGTGAAACTCCATAAAAATAGCCTCCTTTACCTGCTGTACCAAAAATATAAGATATCGTTATATTCCTCTACTTGAGTGTAAAGATAAGCAGAGAGTTTGTATTTCCAAAGTGTTTTTTTGGTTCTGTTTATCTCGGCAGCTCATCATAAAGGGAGATTGCATAAAAACTTCTTTATCTCCAAAAAGAATAGACTTTCGCATCATTGAAAAATTCGCTTTTTGAGGAATACAGCAGAAAGACTGTTCTATTACTTCATTTTCAGTAATTTCAAATACCTTATTGGTTACAAAAAAATGTTGTCGAGTTTATAGTATTCAATGAGTATAAAAAAGTCGTTCACCTTCCCGATAATAGTAAGCATCACTTCTATAACAAGGTTGATCTTCCTCAAAGGAGAAAAGAAAGTCGTTTTTTGTGATGTAAAATCTTCTGAAAAAGATATCTACAAGAATATAATGATCTCACATACACTCCGTTTTTTTCACCATCTTTTTAGAAACATCAGCTGAGGCAAATTGCAATACAGCTATTTTTCTCCTGAAAAAGGGACGATATCTATCACCTTATAATGGCGAAAAGGGTTATTAAAAAGTGTTTAAGGTATGATAGCTTGTCATATATTACTCAAAAAAACTAAACGATTCTCAATAAATTGGTTTCTTTTAGGTAGTGGGTTATACTTATTTAGTAACGTTTCTTCTCCTTCGTGTAGCAAGGTAAGAAATGTGTAAAAAAACTTCCGTTAGTAAGCTCCCAAGTATGTTTAGTAATCTCTTTTGTAAATTTTCTCTAACACCTCCGCTTGTTCTTTTGTTAAATAAGGGCGATGGGTGCGAAGTGTCTGACGTAGATTTTCATAAAAATCACCATAACAGATAAAACTGATGTCGTGAAAATGTGCTACCGACCGTTTTATTAATTGGTAAAAAATAAAGTTCTGCAAATTGCCTGAAAGGATATCTACCTCCCCGTCTTCTCTAATAAATACTACACTTGGCTCTTGTGTTGGTTTTTCTTTGTTATAACAAAAACAATAAACCATATAGTCATCCACTACAGCCCTTGCAAAGGGAGCGAAGAAGAACTTTTGGTTCTGAGGATATTGTGTTAAATGTTGGTTTAAAAACTCAAACTCTTTTGCGAGTTGGGAGGGGGTGAGTACCTGAAACCAATCTACATACAGAAACAAAGGCGGGTTCTCTTTCAGTTTAGGATATTCCTGTTCTAACCACTCCTTATTAGGCAATCTATCACCATTTTTGTATTCTATAGGACAATAAGAATGATATGGATATTTTTGCGCCCATATCCAGCATTCCATGCTCATAAAGCCTGTGATATAGCTTGGGGTACTGAAAGCCATAAGTTTGTTCTATTTCTTGTAATGGGTTCATATTGGTTGTTTTTTTATGAGATAAAAAGTGCTTGACGTTCTGCTATTATTTTTCTGTAATTGCTGGTGCAAGAGGGCCCGTGAGGGGAGTTCAGTGACCAACTTAATTGTCGCGCCAGTGGTGCGACAATTTGAAAATCTACTTTTTTGTTAGTAGGTTTTGCTTTACTTCATTTACTTGTTCAATAAGTTGCTGTGTAGTAGGTAAATATAGTCGATACTCACTGGTAAGAATAGTTTGATTATCTTCAGGAAGTGTCATTTTTCACTACAGTATTATTTTTTTGCTGAGCAAAAGCAAAAATACCAATAGTAGGATTTTTCTTCTGGCAGTTTCTCCATACGGTCATAATAATTTACATACATTTGCAACTGACCTAAATCCTGATGTGTTAAGGCACCTGTTTTGAGTTCTATTACAACAAAACAGCGTAACAGACGGTTGTAAAGTACTAAATCGGCAAAGAATTCATCGTCTTCTAATAGTAATCGTTTTTGGCGTGCCACAAATGAAAAATCCTTTACCCATTTCAAGTAGAAAATCTGTTAGATGAGAGAGGATAGCGCCTTCTAAATCTTTCTCATAATAACTTGCTTCGCGATGAAGCCCCCAAGAACTCTAATACCATAGGGTCTTTGATAATTTCAGTAGGAGCTTCAGGAATACGTTCCTTGCGGGCTACAGCAAGTACGCTCTCTTTGTCATTACTGAGTAATAAACGTTCGTAAAGCATTGCGTTGATTTGTCGTTCTGTTTCACGGGCTGTCCAAGCATTATTCACTGACTCTAACTCGTAATACTCTCTTTTACAAGGGTCTTCTATTTGAATGAGCAGTCTGTACTGTGTCCAGTTCAATTGCGAACGCACTGCGTTCGCAATTGGATACATTCGATAAAAATCGGCGACTTTGTTTCTAACTGTCTTACCGAAAAACCACTGCCATATAAAGGAGTTAGTTCTTCGGCTAAGTTGCGGATAAGGTAAGCTCCATAGTCGGCGCGTTCTTTGCCTTGTTGCTCTTCTTCAAAGATGCGTTTACCTAAGAGCCAATACATTTGCACCCTGCTGAAATCAATACTTCGTATCGCATTAGTACGCGCCGTTTCAATAATCTGACGGATTTCTGTATAAAATTGTTCGTTTTTTTGTTAACTTGTTCTTTTTTTCATAGTATTAGTTTGTTAATTGGCTCATTATTCATAATACCTTCCTAAATCTAACAGATGTCCTAAGAAATGCCAGTCATTAGGAATGGTCTCATCTTCACCTATATAATCACATAAGCCTCGTGCGTCACACTCCAAGAGGTCTAAACGGTTATCTCTATCATATTACCATCAGGGTCAAGGATAACACTCTCATAATAACCGTCACCTGTGGTGCGAGGAGCACTAAAACACTCGTAACCTGCGGCTATGATTTTTCTGAGTAAGTGTATCAACCGCTTCTTTGCTTCCTACACTAAAGGCAAAATGTATAAGGCCTTCATTCATCACTCTGTCCAAACGGTTGCTAAGATAGGGACGCCACATAATCTCCAAGCGGGTACCACTGTCAAAACTTAGAAAATACGTATGTAGGCCAGTTTTAGGGTTGTGGTATAACTGGTTTGGTTTCGCGCCAAAAATAAGTTTCATAAAAAGACTTAGAAACTTCTAAGTCTTTTTACATACAATGCAATATGATCTATTTTTCATAGTGGTAAATTATTAATGAGCTAATTGGAAAAATTAATCAATTGCTGAATTACTCTTCACCATCTTGTATTTCTTCCTTTCTCCTTCAATAGTGGCCACTACTTCAAAACCGAGTTTTGTATAAAGACCTTTAGCTACGGGGTTGTCATCAAATACATTTAGGCTAATAGAATGAACACTTTTATCCTCAAAAAGCATTGCAATAAATAAGTGCATAGCCTTAGTGCCTAATCCTTTTTCCTGTAAGGGAAGGATTGATAAGGAATCTGCCAATATGTACATTACTCCCTTCAACCCTTATTTGCTGAATCATTCCTATAAAACTACCCTCTGCCTCAATGCGAAAGCAATGAGACAAAGCATTGAGCGCTTCTATGGTAAGAGGATACGGCAAAGCATCTCCTGCCCATTGTTGCAAGAAATCAGCCTCTTTGCTATTTGTCCAGTGTATGATAGCCTGCTTGTCTTCAGGCAATAATCCTTCAGTTATTCTCATTTTTTTACTTTTCACTCACTAATACGGACATTCCAGGTCTTAGATCCTTTACTTTTCTCAGTAGGGTAGGCCTTGATAGCGAAAGTCTTCTTGTCAAAAATCGCCTTTACTTTTTTAGTAGCAGTCCAAGTGGCAAAATCGGCTTGTACGGCTATGTGTTTTACTTCCATTTCTATCTGCTGATTACCAAGAGCAGGTACAATACCTTTGAACTTGGTACCAATCTTGAAGTCAGCCATTTTGTCCTCACGAATGTTGAACACTATCCATTCGTCCTGAGTATCAACAAGGTTCATTACAGGATAACCCGCATTGACAATCTCGCCTTCGTTGGGAATAATGGTCTGTATCTCGGCATCGGCAGGAGCAAATACTTTAGCACCGTCCTTATAGGCATTCACTTCGGTGATGACTCCTTGGGCTTGAGCGACAAGGGCTTGTGCGGCAGTTTTGTCTTCTACACGTGCACCATTTTTTGGCCATTTCGTATTGTGATTTGGCGGCTTCAGCTTGTTTCTGTAGGGCGACCATTTGGGTATAAGCTTCGTCTTTCTTTTTGAGCAGGCAACACCTTGTCGTTGTAGAGGTTGCTTACACGCTGATAGGTTTTTTTCGGCCAGTTCAGCGGCGGCTTGGGCTTGTTGCCATACATTGTAGGCGCCTTGTATTTGTTCTGTGCGGGCACCACGTTGAGCTTTTGTCGCTTTGGGCTTGGGCAGCTAGGGCGCGCGGCTTCGGCTTGGGAGAGTTTGGCATCAAGCTCAGTGCTTTCAAGTTCTAAAAGGAGGTCGCCCTTATGTACTGCGTCGCCTTCTTGCTTATAGATGGCCTTCACCCTACCGGGTACTTTGGGAGCAACATTGATCTGTTTGGCCTCTACTTGTCCTTGCAAATAGGTAGGTTCGCTATTGCTAAAGAAGTAGATAGAAAGAGAGATAACAGCTGCAAATACAGCAATGGTAACTAGAAGTCCAGTGATATTTTTTTCTTTTTCATGGAATAAAAAAATTAATGCTGCAAAAATTAGGGAAGATTTACCATATAGGAGGACTTTTTGCCTAAAAAAAGATTTTTTTAAGATAGATTAAAAAAACACAGCTCTATCATAGGGCCTTGGAAAAATAACAAAGTTTTTCACTTTTTCGTTTTTTTCACTTAAATATGTATCTTTGCATCGTCGTTATCTTGCTCTATAGCGACTGAAATCGTGATAATTATGAAAACACTTCTAAAAAACGGCAAACTAATCTCGGATCATCGTATTCAAGAAGCCGACTTACTTATTGAGAATGAACGCATTGCTAAGATAGCCTCGGATATCTCGGCCAAAGAAGCCCAAAAGGTAATTGACCTGGAGGGTATGCTGGTACTCCCAGGGGTGATTGACGACCAAGTGCATTTTTCGTGAACCTGGTCTTACCCATAAGGCGACCATTGCTACAGAAAGTGCGGCCGCAGTGGCGGGGGTACTACTACTTTCTTTGACCAGCCCAATACAATTCCCCAGACTACGACCATTGCAGCCCTAGAGGACAAGTTTGCCACAGCAGCGCGTACCTCATTGGCTAATTTCTCTTTCTTGCTTGGAGGTACCAATGACAATATAGAGGAGCTTAAGCGTATCAACCCCAAGAATACCGCGGGGGTGAAGCTCTTCTTAGGTTCTTCCACAGGGAATATGCTAGTGGATAATGAGAAGACGATAGAGACGATATTCAGGAATGTATCTACCCTTATTGCCGCACATTGTGAGGACGAACAAACGATCCGCCGCAACTTGGAGCATTACCTCTCTCTCTATGGAGCAGAAATTCCTGTAAAGTGTCACCCACTGATTCGCAGTGCAGAGGCCTGTTATCTCTCCTCCTCACGAGCTATTGCTCTGGCTAAGCAAACGGGCGCACGCTTCCACGTTTTCCACTTATCCACTGCCAAGGAAACAGAACTCTTGGACAACAGCTTGCCACTTAACCAAAAGAAGATTACCGCGGAGGCTTGTATCCATCACCTTTGGTTTACTGACCAAGATTATGACCAAAAAGGCGTACTGATTAAGTGGAATCCTGCGGTCAAGACCTTGGAAGACCGAGAGGCTATTTGGCAGGCGCTTTTGGACAATCGTATAGATGTGATAGCCACTGACCATGCTCCCCATACCTTGGAAGAAAAAGCAGCGAAGGAATACCAAAAAATCCCCTCAGGGGCACCCTTGGTACAACACGCCTTGGTAGCAGCCCTGACCATGTTCCAACAGAGAGGTCTTCCTCTGGAGCGATTGGTAGAGAAGATGTGCCATAACCCTGCTATTCTCTTTAGAATACAAGATAGGGGTTATCTCCGTGAGGGCTATTATGCCGATATAGCTTGTGTAGCGGAGCATAGCCCTTGGCAGGTGTCGAAGGAGAATATCCTCTATAAGTGTGGTTGGTCGCCTTTGGAAGGCACTACCTTTGACTATAAAGTAGCTTATACTTTTGTCAATGGTCATTTGGTATATGATAAAGGGAACTATCTTATCCCAAGAAAAAAAGGAAAAAAAGAGTGTTGTTTGATAATTAAACAATTAAGAATTAAGAATGAAATCAGTTTCTTTGACCGTCTCACAGATAGAGCGTTTGACAGCTGAGTCGGTAAAAATATCTTTTGAGATTCCTCAGAAGGATCGTTTTTCGTTTGATTTTTTTGCAGGACAGTTTGTAGCCCTGCAACAGGAGATAAATGGCGAGCAGGTAAGGCGTGCCTATTCTATCTGTTCGTCGCCATATGAGCCACTGCTTAGTGTGGGTATCAAGCAGATACCAGGGGGGCGTTTCTCTACCTTTGCCTGCCAACAGCTCAAAGAGGGAGACCAATTGGAGGTCTTTCCTCCAGAGGGGAAGTTTGCCTATATTCCTGAGATCTCCCCAGAGAACTTGGGGCTTTTTTTGCCGCAGGGAGTGGTATTACCCCTATGCTGAGCATTATCAAGGTAGCACTGGAGAAGACCCAATGCAAGATTCTTTTGGTCTATGGCAATAGAACACCTGAAACAACCATGTTTCTTGCCGATATTGAATCACTTAAGGCACAGTATCCCGATAGGCTTTTGGTACAATATGTCTATAGCAAGACTCAGCAGGAGGGGGCGCTTTCAGGACATATAGACCCGCCTATGGTCGAGCAATTGCTTAAGGAAACCTATAAAGAGGTGAATTTTGGCCGCTTCTATATCTGTGGGCCACAGGCCATGGTAGAGGCTGTAAGGGATCGTCTGCAGAAGGATTATGATAAGAAGAAAATCCATACCGAACTATTTACCGTAACCGATAGCAAGAAGCAGTACACAGGAACTACCGAGATTACGGTACGCATAGGCGGAGAGGAAAAAGACCTTTACCATAGAGCGGAAACAAAACATACTCAGCGAATTGCTGGCCAAGGGCTTGGACGTATCTTATTCCTGCCTTACAGGGGCTTGTAGCAGCTGTATAGGCAAGGTAACTGAGGGCAGTGCCGAGATGGACAACAACCAAGTACTGATAGAACGAGAGGTCAAAGAAGGCAAGATACTCACCTGCCAAGCGCACCCCACTTGTGATCATATGAGATTAGAATTTAATTACTAAAAATACAGACCATGAAACATAGAAACTGGATTCTTTTGGCCTTGCTACTGCTGGCAAGTCCCCTATGGGCACAGCGTACTGCTCGCTATACGGATAGGGACGCTCGCCTGAAGAAAGCCCGCTCGCTCTACCAACAAGAGCAATATAAGGCCGCCCAACACCTTTTCAAGCAAGAACTTTTCAAGGCCAATACCTTGGCCGATAAGGAATTATGTAGCTACTATATTGCTTCGGCAGCCATTCGCCTAAGACAACAAGGAGCCGATAAGCTCATGACGCAGTACCTAAAGGATTATCCCACTTCTTCCTATGCAGCCCAAGCCAACCTTGAGGTAGGGGATTACTATTTTGACAAAGGGGATACCAAAACGGCCATTCTATGGTATGACAAGGTGGAAATACCTACCCTCTCAACCAAGCAAAAAGGAAAAAAATTTGACTTCCGATACGGATATGCTCTTTTCGCTCACGGAGATAAGGAGACCGCACAACAATACCTTTCTCAGGTGAAGAACTCCAAAGAATATGGGAAGAAAGCAGCCTACTATTTAGGATATATAGCCTATGATGCCGATGATTATCAAAAGGCCAATGACTTTTTCCAACAAGTGGGTGAGGAGAAGGAACTCAATAAGAATCTGTCTTATTATCAGGCAGATATGAACTTCAAGCAAGGTAATTTTTCAAAAAGCCTTGCAGGAGGGGCTTCTACAGTTGGAAAAAGACCAATAACCCCCAATACCGTTCGGAGATTAATAAGATCATAGGGGAGAGCTATTTTAACCTCAAGGAGTATACTAAGGCCATTCCTTACTTGGAGGCTTACAAGGGGAAGAATGGAGCCTATACCAATACCGACCTCTATTACTTAGGCTTTGCCTACTATAAGCAAGGGGAGTACCAAAAGGCTATAGGTCAGTTCAATCGGATTATCAACGGAAAGAATGAGGTAGCACAGAATGCGTATTACCACTTAGCACAGTGTTACCTAAAAAAACAGACCAAAAAAACAGCAGGCACTCAATGCCTTTCGCAACGCCTATCAGATGAATTTTTGTCCCAGCCATAAAGCAGGATGCACACCTGAACTACGCCCGCCTGAGTTATGATATAGGCAATGCCTATGAGTCTACTCCTAAAGTAATACAGTCCTATATGGACACCTATCCCAATAGCCATACCGAAGAGCTTAAAGGACTCTTGGTGGATTCCTATATCACTTCAGGAGGCTATCGTGAGGCCTTGGATTTGTTAGAGAAATCCGCTACGGCAGATCCTAAGATACGCCAGAAGGTGGCTTTCCTCTATGCCATGCAGCTCTATGGTGATGCTAGATTCAAGGAAGCGTTGCCTTATTTTGAGCAAGCAAAAAAAGAGCCAAGCCGATGCTGAGTTTCAGGCAAGAGCTACTTATTGGAGTGGAGAGACAGCTTATCAGTTGCACCTTTACCCAGAGGCTCAAAAGGATTTTTTTCCGCTTTTTCTTCAGGGGGACACACTTCTCTTGTAGAATATCCTAAGGCACTCTATGGGCTGGCTTATGCGCTCTTTAATCAGAAAAAAATATGCCGAAGCAGCAGAATATTTTTGCCAAATATGCCCAGACCCATCCAGAAGCCCTACGCCTCTCCGATGCATACTTGCGCTTAGGAGATTGCAACTTTGCCACAGGGAAGTATTGGCCTGCTATGGAGGCGTATGACAAGGTAATCGCCGCTAAAGCGACCAATACCGATTATGCAGCATTCCAAAAGGCCATCAGCTATGGTATAGTGGATAGAGTGCCTAAGAAAATAGAAGCACTTACGGCTTTTTATCCAAGATTATCCCCAGTCCAATCTCAGAGAGGACGCGCTCTATGAACTGGCCAATACCTATGTAAATCAAGGAAAACCTGAAAAAGGCTTCAGAGTTGTATAATACCTTGAAAACTCAGTATAAGGATGGAACCTATACAGTGCGAGCTATGCTCCGAGAAGGACTTATGCTTTATAATAAGAATGAAAATGAGAAGGCGTTGGCTCTTTTCAAGGAGATTACCAAGAAATATCCTTCTTCTCCAGAGGCCTTGCAGGCGGTAAGTACGGCTAAGAATATCTATGCCGAACAAGGAAAGATGGAGGAATATGCCGCTTGGGCTAAGGGCTTGGGCTATGTGAAGGTATCCGATAGCGAACTGGATAGTGCGGCCTTTGAGGCAGCCGAACGCCTGTATGTACAGCATAAAAAAAGCAAGAGGCCAAGCCAGCCTTGGAGAAATACCTAAAGGATTTCCCTAAGGGAGCTAATGCGGCTCAAGCACGCTTCTATTTGGCACAGCTTTATTTTGAGGACAACCAAAAGGATAAGGCACGCCCACTTTATGAAAAGGTATTGGAGGACGGTCGCAATGAATACTCCGAACAGGTGTTGCTCAGGCTTAGCCATATCTACTTAGAGAAAGACGAGACAGAAAAAGGTGCTTCCCTTGCTCAAGGAATTGGAAAAAAACGTCTCCGATATTACAGAATGTGATCTTTGCCCGTTCTAACCTAATGAGTTGTTTCTACAAGCAAAAGAATTATCCTGAGGCGATAGCTTATGCCCAAAAGATCTTGGCCGAGAAAGCTGTTGAGGAACGCCTTAAGAGTGATGCCCATGTGATTTTGGCACGTGCCTATATGGCTACAGGCGCCGAGGCAGAAGCAGAAAAGGAATACGCCCTATTGCGCAAGAGTGCTACCGACGCTCTTATGGCCGAAGCACTCTATTACGATGCTTATTTTAAGAACAAAGCCAAGCAGTACAAGAAGTCCAACGAAGTGGTACAGAAGTTGGCCAAGGAATATGGGGGCTATAAGGAGTTTTTCAGCCAAAGGCTTGGTCTTAATGGCTAAGAACTTCTATGGACTGAAGGACTTGTATCAAGCCAACTATATTCTAAGCAGTGTATTGGAGAACTTCAAGGACTATCCAGAGGTAATCCAAGAGGCACAGGAGGCGATGAAATTGATAAAGACAAACGAAAAGAAATCTAACAAATAATTGATAATGAAAGTATTATATAATATATCGGTACTCTCACTTACCCTTTTTGCCGCAGGGGTACAAGCACAGGATAAGTTGGGCACTATCTCGGTGGATATTGTAAAACCCTATACCCCTACCATAGCCGATGTACAAAAAGCCAGCGGAGCAGACACCTAAGAAGGATACCATAGCAGTAGCCAAAAAGCAGGTTACCTATTCCTCTGAGTCTATTCCTGTAGCCTCTACCTTTGTACCTGAAAAGGGGAAGGCGGTACGTATCCCTATAGCGACAAATCAGGATAGTCTTTACCACTCTTATGTAGCCTTGGCAGGGGGCAATTATACTTCCCTATATGGGGATGCCTTCATTTCAGTACCTTTTAGCCCTACTTCGGATTTGTCGGTGGACTTCACCCATCATTCCTCTCAGGACAATGTCAAAGAGGTAGAGACCGATAGCAATTTTTCGCATACTCAAGCGCAGGCGACTTATAATCAATGGGGGCAAACCTACCAGTATAGCCTTTCGGCCAATGTAGCCCATAGGCTTTCCCACTGGTATGGTGTAGAGGATAAGATTTTGCTACCTATCTCCCAGTCCCTTAAGCAGCAGTACCTTACAGGAGGTATAGCAGGGAGCTTTCTATGACTAAGGGTGTACTCGAAGGGGTGGATTTCTTTGTACAAGGAGGCAAAGATGATTTTGGCAGTGGGGAAGTGCAGCTTAAGTTACGCCCTTCGTTCAAATATGCCTTTTAAGGAAGGGCAGGCATTACAGGTAAAAAGCTGATGTGGATTATTTGCAAGGGAGTTTTGATAGAGGCTTTTTCCAGTTTGCTCGGAATTACCTATAAGTCAGCTTTCTTGGGGCTAAGGCCAGCGTATGTACGTACTTCGGGCAACTATAGGGTAAGGCTCGGATTAGGGGCTTATTATGCTAAGGAGAACAATGGAGAAGGAGGGAGCGTTAAGGTGTTTCCCGATGTGGAACTCTCTTGGAATGCCGCAGGAAAAGCACTTATAGGTTATGGAGGGATTACAGGAGGATTGGAACAGCTTACCTACCGAGAACAATACTTGGAGAACCCCTATCTGTCTCCGACCCAGCACCTACACCCTACCTATACCCCTTATGATATATTTGCAGGGATCAGAGGCGCACTTTTCCAAGGATTCTCTTATGATCTCAAGGCTTTCTATACACGTATAGTACGAATGCCTATGTATCAGGCCAATGAAAAATATACCCTTGCCGATCGTAAGCCTTATCACTATGATAATTCCTATAGCATCGTCTATGAGGATGCTATGTCCTTTGGGGGCAAAAAGCAACTATCAGGGGTAAGTTCTCGGATCGTTTCTATATAGATGCCTTTGCCAAGGTCAATGCCTATTCCTTTGATGCACTGAAAGCGAAGGAAAGAAACTTACCACTATTTACCTCCGCCCTTTCGGCAAGTTACCGCATTCTTCCCCAGTGGAATGTAGGGACTTCTTTCTACTATGTAGGAGAGCGAAAGGATATAGCCCATACGCTACCTACTTTAGAGGCTAAGGAATTGACCCTTGATGGCTTTTTTGATCTTAACTTCTCAACCGACTATACCTTCCTTAAGCGCTGGACAGCCTTCGTGGATTTGAGTAATGTAACAGGGCAGCACTACCAGCGATGGACGTCCTACCCTGTACAAGGCTTCCAATTCCTCGTAGGGGTGAAATATCGCTTCAATGTGAAATAGAGAGAAAAGACGAGAGGTTGTTCGCCAAAAGAACAACCTCTTTTTATTGGATATGATTTGAGAAAAATTAAACTAATATTTGTACCCCACTGGTGGTGATTTTTGCTATCTAAGTAGAAATCGATACGGCCTAAGTTGATTCCATAGCAGCCTACTTGGTTGATGAGGATTTCGCGATTGGCCTTATTCTTGACAATGACAGGTTCGCTCATGAAAGTATGGGTATGGCCGCCTATGATAAGGTCGGTTTCGGAGGTCTTTTTAGCAATGGTAAGGTCGCATACCTTATCAGTACGATACTGGAATCCCAAGTGAGAGAGACAGATGACAATGTCGCAGTTCTCTGTCTTTCTGAGTTTCTTCTCCATATCTATGGCAATTTCCACAGGATCAAGGTATTTGGTTTCTCTGTAGAGTTCCTTGGTAACCAGACCTTTAAGCTCTACGCCTAAGCCATAGACACCTATACGTACTTCATCTACTTCGAATACTTTGTAAGGCTTTGTTTTTCCTTCTAATACGGTATTGGTAAAGTCGTAATTGGAAGAAATGAAATCAAATTTGGCATGAGGCATCTGGAAGAGGAGACCCTCTATTCCATTGTCAAAATCATGGTTTCCGAAAGTAGCTGCATCGTACTTGAGCATGGACATCAGGCGGAATTCCAATTCGCCCCCATAATAGTTGAAATAAGGAGTACCCTGAAAGATATCCCCAGCATCAAAGAGCAGTGTATTGGGGTTTTCCTTGCGCACTTGTTCTACTAAGACAGCACGGCGCGCCACTCCCCCTTATCGGGGTAGTGAGGGTCGTCGGTGGGCATAGGGTCTATATGACTATGGGTGTCATTGGTATGGAGTATGGTGATATGCTTCTTATGTTTTTTGAGCTTATCCTTGTTTTTATCTCTGTCAAAGGCATAGGAAACGCCTCCCAGTCCTAAAAAAACAAGGCACCAGCTCCGATATTTCTTACGAAATTTCTTCTTTCCATATAAGATTGTATTTTTATAGTTTGATAATTATTTTTATTTTTGAATCGTCCATCGGACTTAAAATCTATAGGATTTGTTCTTCTTAGGTAATCAATCAGCGCTTCTCTGGCATTGTAACTGATGTTGGTGACATTTATGGAATTCTTAAAGAAATTCATCTTATCTCCCCCATTGTATAGATAGTCAAAAGTGCAGACGAAATAGCGCTTTTTTTGCGCAAGACAGGTTTTTTTATTGATAAGAAAAACTCACGACCTCTCCACGAGGGTTCATGATGAGCTGTACTTGGTTAGAGAGAGGGTGGGGAGCTTACTATCATAAAGATATTTGGCCATGTCATAGAGCTGTGCGCCTGTAACCTCAGCTACTACTAGATAGTTTTCAAAGGGCATTAGCTGGTAGACCATACGGGTGGTAATACTTCCTTCGGGTAACTCCGAACGGATTCCTCCCCAGTTAAATAGGGCAAAATCCACATGGCGTTTCTTTTTTTCTTGTAGAAATAGCCATCGGCTTGCTCACAGAGCGCATCGGCAAAGAAGTTACCAATAGGCATGTTCATCTCACCATCTTCTAAGGTTTTGATATCCTTGACCATAGTAGCTTTGTTGTGAGAAAGCACCTTGTCCAAATACTTGTTCAAGTGATAGCGAAAAGGCGAAAGATAGTCCTTGATATCTTCGTCTTCTTCTGTATCCTTGGTAATGGGCATCTGTTCCCCCTCTATAGCTTGGGTGAAATAGCTCTTTGATTTACAAGAGACTATAAGCAAAAAAACAGTGCCAGAAAAAGCAAATAAATTTTTTTCTCATAAAATGTTTTTTTCTTTCAGGGCGCAAAAATTAATAAATATTCATTACATTTGCAGTGAAATCTTTATAATTTTTTTATTTTTGAAAATATTTAAAAAAATATAGCGATTAAAAAAATCGGATACAGAAGAACCTTAAAAAGAGAGCTAATTATCTGAATGGTAATAAGTTACAAATACATAAGGTAGGATGTATTGTGGATATAGAGGAAGTGGATAAGGTGGATTTCCTCAAGAACTTCATCAAAGAGTACGGTATCAATTCGGAAAATTATGTGATTTTGGGCTATGAAGAGAAGGGGATAGATATACAGATAGAAGGGATTCCACTCTTCGCCTGGAAGGATATCAACTATTCGGGAGGCATCCGCAACTATCATGCCGATAGGCTTTGGGAACTGGAATATGACCTGCTGATCAACTGTTTTTTTCCATACCCAAGCTTCCACTGCTATTGCTTTCATCGGGAGTGAAAGCCAAGCTACACTAGGAGTAAGTGGTATAGATCCCGCTTTCAACGATGTGATTATTGAGACTCCCTTGGCCGATGGGAGTACTTTTATTCAGAAGCTAAAAAAATAATAAAAACACTACAATGAAGACTTTACAAGGAACAGGGGTCGCACTGGTAACCCCTTTTAATAAAGAGGGGGACGTAGATGTACCCGCTCTTGAACGCTTGGTACATACCCAAGTGGAAAATGGTATAGATTATTTGGTTGTTTTTGGGTACCACTGCCGAAACACCCTACCCTATCTACCGAAGAAAAGGAATTGGTCAAAATGACAGTTAAGAAGGCTAACAATGGCAGACGGCCCATGGTCTTGGGAGTAGGGGGAATAACACCCAAACAATTGTAAAACAAGTACGTGAGGTATCTTCTGAGGACTACACAGCCATACTTTCTGTAACGCCCTACTATAACAAGCCTTCACAAGAAGGACTTTACCAGCACTATAAGGCGGTGGCCGAGGCTACGGAACTGCCCATTCTACTCTACAATGTACCCTCTCGCACAGGGGTTAATATGGACTATCGCACTACCCTACGCCTGGCCAAAGAGGTGCCCACTATCATAGGGATTAAAGAGGCATCAGGCAATATAGTCCAAATCATGCACCTTTTGCAAGGGCGTCCTGATGATTTTTTTGGTTATCTCAGGCGATGATGCTACGGCCTTATCTACGGTGCTTTTGGGCGGTGATGGTACCATCTCGGTATTAGGACAGGCCTTTCCTGAGCGCTATAGCCGAATGATACGTCAGGGCTTGGAGGGAAACTATAAGCAGGCCAACACTATTCAGTATCAGCTCTTAGAAGTGATGGAGCTAATTTTTCAAAGAAGGAAACCCTGTAGGAATCAAGGCCTTGCTTACCCTTTTGGAAATAATCAATACCCCTAAAGTACGCCTTCCCTTGGTGAGTGCTACAGAGGGGCTACAAAGAGAACTGAAGACGTACTTAGAGTATATGAAAAAAATAATATTTACTGCATTTTTTTATCTGTGAAGCCAGTAGGTAAATGACTGCCATGCGAATAGCTACCCCGTTTTCAACCTGGTCAAGGATAACTGATTGCGGGCAGTCGGCTACTTCGCTGGTGAGTTCTACCCCTCGGTTGATAGGGCCAGGGTGCATGATGATAATTTCCTTACCTATCTCGTCTAGAATCTCCTTGGTAAGGCCATACTGCTGTACATACTCCCGTGTGGAGGGAAGTAAGGAATATCCAAGCGTTCGTTCTGGATACGTAGCATATTGGCCACATCGCACCATTGGAGCGCTTTCTTCAGATCGGTTTCCACATGTACCCCTAGCTCATGTATATACTTAGGAATAAGGGTTTTAGGGCCACATACGGCTACTTCAGCACCTTGCATGTGTAGGGCAAATATATTGGAGAGGGCTACGCGTGAGTGTAGGATATCCCCTACAATCACTACTTTCTTACCCGCAACACTTCCCAATCGCTCGCGTATGGTATAGGAGTCCAAAAGGGCTTGGGTGGGGTGCTCATGGGCACCATCACCAGCATTGACAATGGGCACTTTCACATGCTGAGAGAGGAAGACCCCTGCCCCAGGGTTGGGGTGGCGCATAACAACCATATCCACTTTCATAGCCAAGATATTATTGACTGTATCGATGAGGGTTTCTCCTTTCTTTACAGAGGATTGTGCAGCCGAGAAGTTGATCACATCGGCAGAGAGGCGTTTTTCAGCCAACTCAAAGGACAGGCGGGTACGTGTACTATTCTCAAAGAACAAATTGGCAATGGTAATATCCCTCAAGGAAGGCACCTTTTTGATAGGGCGGTTGATCACCTCCTTGAATTGGTCGGCTGTGGTGAAGATAAGCTCTAAGTCCTCAGGGGTGAGGTACTTGATACCTAATAGGTGATTGACACTTAACTGGTTCATAGTGTGTGTTTTATGGATAGGGTTGTTTTATGCTTGTTTTTCTACGAGATAGACGGCATCTTCTCCGTCCTGTGAAGCCCAATTGACCACTACACGTTCTTTGTTGATAGCATCTACAGCCTTTCCAATATAATCGGGCTGTATAGGCAGGTCACGGCTGAAGCGGCGGTCTATCAGTACCAATAGTTCTACTTTTCTAGGACGTCCGAAGGACTGCAAGGCAGTGAGAGCGGCACGAATGCTACGGCCTGTATAGAGGACATCGTCTATGAAGACCACTTTTTTGTCCTCTACCAAGAAAGGAATATCGGTGGTGTTGGCGCCAGAGGCTTTTTCACCTCTTCGGAAATCATCGCGGAAGAAGGTGATGTCCAAGGCGCCATATTGTATGCCCGCAACCTGATACTCCTGACGAAGCATCGCCACTAAGCGCTGGGCTAAGAATACCCCACGAGGTTGCAAGCCTATCAGTACAGTATTGGAGAAATCGGTATGGTTCTCTATAAGCTGACAGGCCAAGCGATGTAGAATGATATCTAACTCTTGGGAGGTTAATAATTGTTTTCTTTCCATAATCCTTAAATAATGATTAATGATTAATGACTAATGACTAATGACTAATGACTAATGATTAATGATTAATGACTAATGATTAATGATTAATGATTAATGACTAGAATCAATAGTTAAAAATGTTATTTACAAACTTTTTAAGGCACAATAAATTGCGTCTATACAAAGATGCTGGCTAAGACAATTTCTGATGCGTACAGTCTTTTTGTGATTAACAATTAACAATTGATAATTGACAATTAACGATTAAGTCCGTATGACAAAGCATTCTCTTTCTTGTTCGCTTCTGATGAAGAACAGAGCAAAGGAAAAAGTGTCTATCACCACAGTGAAAGCCTTATTTTTCGGCTAATTGTTTAAAAATCCTCGTTTTCCCTCTGGTGTGGAGCCACTACAAGTAGCAAAACTATCGTTGTGCATTTGTCCTATAAGCTCCTCCTGAGTCGGTTTGTTCTCTTGTTGGTAAAGAATGATCATATCCTGCTGCTGCTTAGAAACCTCTGTAAGAGGGGAAAGAGCGAGGTGAAATCCTTACGATCACTATATTTTTTTATACTCTTGGGAGCAAAAATATTTTACCAATCGAAGCAAAAACTGTCCTTTTCTTTTGGTGATACCTTCAGGGTAGTGCGAACAAGGGATTTTATCACGCAAGTAAAAAGCACTGGGTAACCAATCGGAATACAAAGGGAGAATGTACGCCATGCTGGTTGGTTGATTTCCAAAGGAAAAGCAAATATTTCTTCCACAAGGGCATCAGTTTTCTGTTTTTAGGTATGAGTTTTTTTCTTCTATAAGGTCTATTTCTTCAGCTTTAATACCGTGAATAGGGGTTAGTTGTATATTTTTTTCGTCTTCTGGGAAAAATATCATTCTTGCTTAGAATCATTTCGTCTCCGCGCCAATTAAAATTGAGGGAAGCGTAGTTCTTCTTTGCTGATTTTTATTCTCAGGATAGATACCGCCATCTATATTTTTTTGTAGAAGACAATAGTCTCTATCTGCTGGTTGGGAGCAAAAATCTATACGGATTTGGCTACATTTGGACTTATTAATCCCTCACAGGCTGATTTTTGGTCATTATATACGTAATAAATCACCTCGGTATTCTGATACAAATTTACGTTATTTAATTTGTTTTTCGAGGAATTTTTCCCTTTAAAATTTTTTTCCTTTTTACTTGGTTAAAGCCTGTACCTAGGGTATCCTTTTTCGATCAGGAAAGCGTTGTCAAAGACTTTGAGGGTATCAAGTTTTTTTCGGTTTGGGTATTGGCCAGGATATGGATATTGTCTCCTGTCATTTGGCTTTTTGCCACTCCATATAATAGGTTTTCCGATCAGCTTGGTAAGGCCTGTGGCTTGGCTGGAGTGGATAGAATCACATTTGCCCTGAATATCGGTCTTGTAGATACGAGCCCAGTATAAGCCCTCACCACGCGTGCGCCCGTCTTGCCCGTTACCATGATCCGCTTGGCATGGATGTAAATGGAGTCTTTGCCTTTTTCTACCTCACTGCTAATTAGGGCTTTTTTTGGTGATGAACATGGAGTCCTGTGCCTTATATACTTCGCCATAGTGTCCTTTGACTAAGGTCTTGTTGATGGTATCTCGGATAATAATATTGTTGGTTGCCGAGGCGAAACTTCGGAATTTGTCGAAGTAGAGGCTATCCCCCGTAAGGCGCTTGTTGTCATAATCTATACGAGCCTTGTCCATGAAGTAGCCCTTTTTCCGCCTTGGTGTCGTAGTAGCCTTTCTCTCCGTAGGCGATGTAATCCTTTCCAGTGATGGTTGTGGGGCCAAACATGTAGATATGTCCTGAAGCATGATAGTAATCCAGTGTAAGGGAATTGACCTCAAAGTTGGCATTGGTAACCTTCACTTGAGTGGTAAATTGACTCTTTCTTGGGGCGACAAAGTAGCGGCCTTCTCGGCTGGTGAGTACATTCTCTTCGTCAGAGATTTTGCCATAGTTCAGGTAATAAGCCTCTTGGGTATTGCGGTCAAAGAACAGCTCCTCTGTCTCAAGGGTCATTTTCTCATTGCGTAGCTTGACATTGTTCTTGGCAAGCGCTATTTTTGTATCCCCATTGTATTCTATAAACTCGCTATTCATCTTCAGTGAGTCTCCTTGTTGGATAAATACCTCTCCGAAGGCCTTCACCTGGTTCGTCTGTTGGTAGAGTACAGCCACATCGCACCAGATGTCCATTCCCTGATGGCGGAACTGTACCTTGCGCTCCTCATCGGAATTGAAGATTGTAGCCCCAGGGTACTTATCATTGTCAATAGTGAGGGTACCAGCGTAGACAATCTCTATCTTCTTGGAGGTGCTATCCTGAGCATACACCACTGAGAATAAGAGGAAAAAGCAGGCAAATAGGTAATATATTTTTGACATAAAGGGTCTTGTCCTATCCATAAGAATTTTGTGCAAAGATACATATTTCACTGAAAAATGAAAAATGAAAAGCGAAGATTTTTTACTTTATGCATTGGATACTACACATTATAAATAATCCCAAGACAAAGATACAATTATTTTTGGAAAAAAATACTATCTTTGCAAAAAAATATTCATCGCTATGAAATACTACCTTATTGCAGGAGAAGCCTCCGGTGACTTACATGGAGCAAACCTGATGAGGGCACTTGCAGAGATAGACCCACAAGCTCAGTTTCGCTTCTGGGGAGGAGATCGCATGGAAGCTGTCGGGGAAAGCTCATCAAGCACTACCGAGATTTGGCCTTTATGGGCTTTTTGGGAAGTGGTTACGAACCTGCGCACCATTCTTCGCAATATAGATCTCTGTAAAGGCGATATCACAGCCTATCAACCCGATGCGCTTATCTTCATTGACTATCCAGGTTTTAATATGCGTATAGCCAAGTGGGCTAAGCAGCAAGGGATTCCTACCCATTATTACATCTCTCCACAGATTTGGGCTTGGAAAGAGAACCGCATCAAGGCCATCAGAAGAGATGTAGATGCCATGTATGTAATCCTGCCTTTTGAGAAGGATTTCTATGAGGGCAAGCACCAGTATCCCGTACACTTTGTGGGTCATCCGCTCTTGGATGCCATTGCCGCACGTCGAGAAGTAAGTATGGAGGTGTTCAAGAGAGAAAATGCCTTAGATGAGCGCCCTATCATAGCTTTGCTACCAGGTAGCCGCAAGCAAGAAATTGCCAAGATGCTCTCGGTGATGCTCTCGGTGGTGGGAAGTTATCACCCCTATCAGTTTGTTATTGCAGGAGCGCCTTCTTTAGGATATGATTTCTACAGACAGTTTATAAGGGAAGAGAACGTACATTTTGTCAGTGGAAGACCTATGACCTGCTCTCTCATGCGCATGCAGCCTTGGTAACCAGCGGTACAGCTACCTTAGAGACCGCCTTATTCCGTGTCCCTGAAGTGGTTTGCTACCGGGGCAACTGGATTTCCTACCAGATAGCCAAGCGGGTGATTAGTCTCAAGTATATCTCTTTGGTTAACCTGATTATGGATGCCCCTGTAGTTACAGAGCTTATCCAAGGAGACCTCAATACCCGAAACCTCAAAGTGGAATTAGACAAACTCTTAGATCCTGCCTATAGTGACAAACTCCAGAGGGATTACCAAGCCCTGCGCGAGAGATTAGGTAACGAAGGGCTAGCCGAAGGACAGCGCAGGCTATCTACAATTCCTTACAAGATAAAAGGCATAACGATAGGAGCTAAAACAGCGGTAAAGATTCCGTTGAAGATCATTCCTAAGCTGGCGTAGATGGCGTGTTTTTCGCTAAGATTGAAGGCGGCCATAATCCCCAAAGCATGGGAGGCCGTACCCAAGGAGATACCACGCCCCATAGGACTTTTGATTCCTGTCCATTGGAGTACCTTGAAGCCTAAGATGGAGCCCAAAATCCCTGTTACAATCACAGCGGCTACAGTAAGGGAGGTAATCCCATGTAGGGTCTTGGACACCTCAAGGGCGATAGGAGTGGTAACTGACTTAGGGGCTAGGGAACGAATGATGTTTTCTTCTGCGCCTAGAGCCTTGGCTATATAACATACCGAGAGAATACCCACTAGGCTACCGACAAACTGGGAGAGCAACAGCGGTAAGAGTTGTTTTCTGATCTTGGAGAGTTGTTGGTATAAAGGGAACACCCATAGCTACAATGGAGGGCTTGAGCCAAAAAGTCTATATACATACCAGCATTACGCTCATAGGTCTCATAGGAGATATTGAATATGATCAAATAACCTATCAGCACACATACGGCCAGCATTACAGGATTGAGGAAGACTGATTTGTATTTCTGTTGGAGCATGAGCACTCCGTAATAAAACGCCAAAGGTAATGGCTAAAAAGGACTAAAGGATTTTCAAATATTTTCATTTTTCGTGATGATGTTTGGTTCTTTTTACGGACAAATTGATACACATGGCCTGTTACGACCATAACGATAAGGGTACTGACAACAATAGCCACACTGATAGACCAAAAAAATTCTTGGCAATAAGGTCAAAATAAGCCAATATAGCCACGCTGGGAGGTACGAAAAACAATCCCAAGTGAGAGATCAACATATCGGAAAAAGCCTTAACCCAGTGCAGCTTGATCCAGCCTAAGTGTAGAAAAAAAGGGTCAGCAGTATCATTCCTATAATACTAGAGGGAAAGTGAATACCAGTGAGATGAACAATCAACTCTCCCAAGGCTAAACAACCAAAGATAATAGCACAATATCTGATTAACATACAAAAAGTGATTAAAACGGGGGCAAAGTTACAATTTTTAATAACAAAAAGACCAAGAACAAAAAAAGCAAATATTTTTCCACAATAAAAAGAGACTGTCTTTTTCGGACAGTCTCTGCTACTAGAATGTGACCTTATTTACTGATTCTTCTAAGCCACTGGTTCATATCTACCTCTTTGAGGATAAGCTCTCTTAGGGCGGAGATAGGCACACGTTGTTGCTCCATGGTATCGCGGTGGCGTAGGGTGACGGTGTTGTCCTCCTTGGACTGGTGATCCACGGTAATACAGAAAGGAGTACCAACGGCATCCTGCCTACGATAGCGGCGGCCTATGGCATCTTTCTCATCATAAGCGACATTGAAATCATATTTTAGATCATTGAAGATCTGCAAGGCAAGCTCAGGTAGCTCGTCTTTCTTGAGCAAAGGCAATACAGCCACTTTGGTAGGGGCTAGTACGAAAGGCAAGCGTAGCACTGTGCGAGTTTCTCCATCCTCAAGAGTTTCCTCTTGTAGACTATGGGAGAAGATGGCCAAGAACAAGCGGTCAAGCCCCACAGAAGTCTCCAATACATAGGGGACATAACTTCTGTTTTCCTCAGGATCAAAATATTGTAGTTTCTTACCAGAATACTTTTCATGGTTGCCCAAATCGAAATCGGTACGGGAGTGGATACCCTCTAACTCCTTGAAGCCGAAGGGGAAGCGAAACTCTATATCACAAGCAGCATCGGCATAGTGGGCGAGCTTCTCATGGTCATGGAAGCGGTAGTTCTCCTCGCCCAATCCCAAAGAGAGGTGCCACTTAAGACGGGTCTTTTTCCAGTGCTCATACCACTCCTGTTGGGTACCAGGCTTGATAAAGAACTGCATCTCCATTTGTTCGAACTCACGCATACGGAAGATAAACTGGCGTGCTACGATCTCGTTGCGGAAGGCCTTTCCTGTCTGGGCAATCCCAAAAGGAATTTTCATACGGCCTGTTTTTTGTACATTGGAGAAATTGACAAAGATACCCTGAGCTGTTTCAGGACGTAGGTATAAGTCCATGGCTCCTTCGGAAGTAGCACCGAGCTTGGTGCCGAACATTAGGTTGAACTGCTTTACCTCTGTCCAATTCTTGGTGCCAGAGATAGGGCAGACGATCTCCAATTCCTCGATAAGTGCCTTTACATCGGCTAAGTCCTCGCGCTCAAGGGATTTACCTAAGCGGTGTAGGATAGCCTCGGCTCGCTCTTTGTATTCGATCACCTTAGGATTGGTAGAGAGGAATTGCTCCTTGTCGAAGGCCTCTCCAAAGCGTTTTTGGGCTTTGGCAACCTCTTTTTCTATTTTATCTTCTATTTTTTTGCTACATAGTCCTCTACCAAGGTATCAGCACGGTAGCGTTTTTTTAGAATCCTTGTTGTCAATAAGGGGTCATTGAAGGCATCCACGTGTCCTGATGCCTTCCAAGTGGTGGGGTGCATGAAGATAGCCGCATCGATCCCTACGATGTTCTCATGTAGCTGTACCATCGCTTTCCACCAGTATTCGCGGAGGTTCTTCTTCAGTTCCACGCCATTTTGTGCATAATCATACACGGCACTAAGTCCGTCATAGATTTCACTAGAAGGAAAAAAATATAACCATATTCCTTGGCGTGGGAGATTACTTTCTTGAAAACGTCTTCTTGATTTGCCATAGTTCTGAGATTAATGAGTGCAAAAATAGTAAAAAAATATCGTTAGTTCTTTATTTTTTTGAAAAAAATAAATTTGAGGTGTTAAAAATAATTTCATATATTTGCACTCTGAAAATTAATGTGTTATGGAATTATTCAAAGGACAAAGCCTCTTAGAGTTTACTGAACGCTTTAAAACAGACTTAGATTGCGAAGAATATCTATCTTCTTTAAAAGTGGAAGATGGATATTGCTGTCGCAAATGTGGTCATAAAAAAATATCAAGTCAGAAAAGATCTTTCACGCACTTGTAATATCTGTGGAGATACGGAAAGTCCTACAGCTGGAACACTATTTCATAGACTAAAATTTGGGTTACGTAAAGCATTTTTTTATATGTTTTGAAATGACAACAACAACTAAAGGGTTATCAGCCTCACAAGTTGCTCGTCGTTATGAAATTAGTCGTCAGACTGCACATTATTTTTATGCAAAAAGTCCGTGAAGCTATGAAATCCAGTGAATCGCACAAAATGAATGATAGCGTTTAGGTTGATGAATTTACCATAGGAGGAAAAGAGGAAGGAAAACAAGGTTGAAGCTATGAGATATATATTCTTGGGTATCAGAATTTAACATAGACCGATATTTAGCGGAATACAGTTTTAGAATTAATCGCTCACAAAAATAAAGATACTATCTTTAACAAATTAATGAAAAAGAATTGTAGAACGTTCTCCCGTTTCCCCAAAGTCAATTAGTATGTAGCTAAATAGACACTTCAATAAACTAAAATATTATGAACGATAATGAATTTTATAATTTTTTGCATGAAAGAGCTCACAAAATATGAGGATAATTATGATATAGATCCATTCGACTCATTAAAAAAATGGTAGACTTATATGATTTGATAAAAAAACTAATTTTTCATGATATTGGGGATAGAATTGAATTATGGTTAGATGAGTATGGTGATGAGAATATTATAGAATATATTAAGAATACCAAAAATCCATATTTAATAGGTACTTTAATCGGAAAAATTAGATATTATCATTTTTCATAGCCTAATAACTAACCTTTACTTACGATGCTCTTGGCAGACGCTTTTACCAAAGCATTTTAGCCGCACCACCACCCACTTTTTTTGTGGAGTGGCAATGTGCCCTGCACGAATGGAAAGAAACCTTTGAGTTCAATTATAGCATAGGCTTATATGATTTAGGGTACTGAGCATAGCCCCACCACTTGGATTTTTTTGAAGCAGGCTCTTTTTGTGCCCTGTGGAAAGATCACCAACGGCAAACGTTACTCCATTATCACCGACCATTTAGGTACCCCCATAGAAGCCTACAACCAAGAAGGCGAACTGATATGGGAACGTGAACAAGACCTCTATGGCAACTCCCGACAAGGCTTTGCCAAAGAGAATTTTTAGGTGTCCTTTTTAAATATCAAGGGCAGTACTATGATAGCGAGGTTGAGTTGTGTTATAATAGGTTTAGGTATTATCAACCTGAAACAGGAAGGTATATAAGTGAAGACCCTATTAAACTCTTGGGTGGGTTTAATGTGTTTGCTTATGTAAGTGATACCAATGCGTGGGTGGATTTATTGGGGTTGAGTGAGAATTCTTATAATAGAAAAGAAGAAGATATTGAATGGATAACTGTAGGATGCTGGATGAGTGAAGAAGAATATAACCTTATGAAAAAGAGTGATATACCAATAGGAGAATCTGGTGGATTAACTTTTGTTACAACAGGAGGACACGATTCTTATACAGGGGCAGATAAAGGAAGTATATATGTAGAATTTGAAGTTCCTAAGAATAGTCTAATACAAGGAGGTAAAGAAAATTGGTATAAAATAGTGAGTCCAACAGCAAGTAGATCTCAGAAATATCAAGTTGAAAAAAACAAGGAGGGAATTTCCTCCTAAATATAGAAATTTGACTCCCCTATATTAACTAAATAAATATGAAAGAAAAAAATTAATTGTTTTATGAGTAGATTCAGCTCAAAAATTGAATAAGTATAAGGTAAATATACATACTTTTTGATAATAGCCTTAACGATCCTTTTTGGTATTTTTGACAAGAATAGATTTTTGAATATAAAAAAATATAGAAGGCTACGTAAGCTTTTTATAGTAAGGGAGTTATAAATATAGAAATATTTGATTACAACACAGGTAGTATCATATTTAATACACTACTAATGCCAGAAGATGATTCTACAGAGGCTTTTTAATCAGTTTGACAAATTAATATAACTATGATAATAGGAAAGAAAAAAAGATATTAGCTTTATTGATATATTAAGTCTCATAAAATGTCCAGAAAAAGTATTATTGGAAAATAGTTTGGATATACGCTTTTTATTACCCTCTAATCTTGTGTATTTAGAAGATAAAATTAATTCTTCAAAAAGGATATGACATTAAATTAGAGGATTTAAAAAGACTAATAGAGTCAGTAGGGCAGCTTATTGAGCTAATATTAATTGGTGATAAAGGAATTATAGAAGATTATTCTATTGAAAAAGAGGAAGAAATAAAGAATAAATATGATTTCTTTATAGAATATGTTGATTCTTCTTATTGGGAGATTTTTCTCTAAAGACAATGATTTTTAGCAACAAATTAAAAGAGTTTGATACCAATTCAAAAGAATAAGGTTACAAATATAACTACGTTGGCAGTACAAGTGGGATGCTTTTTGGAATGCTCAAGGAGGTAAAAACGCCCTGACAAGCAAAAAGTAACCTTTACCTACGATGCTCTTGGCAGGCGCCTGACCAAGCATTTTAGCCGCACCACTACTCACTTTTTTGTGGAGTGACAATGTCCCCTTGCACGAATGGAAAGAAACCTTTGAGTTCAATTATAGCACAGGCTTATGCGACTTAGGTACTGAGCACAGTCCCACCACTTGTCCGTTCAAATACCAAGGACAGTATTATGATCCTGAAATAGAACTCTGCTACAATAGGTTTAGGTATTACCACCCCGAGACAGGAAGGTATATCTCAGAAGACCCTATTAAACTCTTAGGTGGGTTTAATGTGTTTGCTTATGTAAGTGATACCAATGTGTGGGTGGATGTGCTGGGGTTGGAGGGGCATGCCTCTATGGATAAATATAGACATATTAGTAAAAAAATATAAAAATAATAAAGGTTATAAAAAGGAATGAGTACATTTTTGAAAATTAATAAATCATATTTATGGATATAAAAAGAAATTATTGATAGTCAGGAATATATAGATATAGTAATGTCTATTTTTAGAAATAACTGGAGAAAAAAACTAACTGAGAGAAATTTAATGAGTGATCAATATCTAAGAGAAGATATAAAAAAAGCTGCAATAGAAGGAGAAGTGTTATATAATTTCTTAAAAAGATAACAAACTAATGATCATTAAATACGCTATTTGCCGGCAGCAGTATAATTCTTTTTAAAAAAAGATATATCAGAATTGGAAGGTGATGATTTTTAAAGTAGTTAAATATTTAGGACTTAATCCTACTTTCTTAGCATACTATACTATTGAATTAATTTTTATTATATAAAGGAAAGAAGGTTTTTGAAAGACTATTTAAAAAGAAATATGTCTGTAAATGATGTTTTGAAAAAAATATTCAAAATGCTTATAATGCATCATTAGAGTGTACTTTTTCTAAATAATTAAACATAAACAGATTGTAATAGTTAGATACCCTATAGAAGCCTACAACCAAGAAGGTGAACTGATATGGGAACATGGATAAACACAGGAGATAAATTAGAATAAATATGATTGCTTATTATATCACCATAGAAATATTAGGAACAGAGTTATTAATAGATGAAATACTTAAAATATTAGGTAATAAGATTAAGATAGAGTATATCATCCATCCAAATGATAAGAAGCCTAAAAAGAGATGAAAAAAATATGGCTTTGGTTGTATTTCTTTATCGCATCCTAAAGTTTATATAGCTGGCGATGAATTAGTAGATTATCTTTCTTGGTTATCTGATTTCATAAAAAGAGTATTTTTGATATTTTTCTATACTTTTGGGGATGGAAGAGGTTTGTTTTTTTATACAAACATATACTATACAGATAGTTTTTCTCAGCTTAGAGTTATTTGATAGTGATTTTTTTAAAACAAATAGCTTCTTATAAGATATCTATATCTATTCCTATGAACATATATAAAAGAAACTGAACAGGAAATTATAGAGATGTTACGTAATAGACCATAGGACTAATAAAAATATATGGATAAACACAGGAGATAAATTAGAATAAATATGATTGCTTATTATATCAACATAGAAATATTAGGAACAGAGTTATTAATAGATGAAATACTTAAAATATTAGGTAATAAGATTAAGATAGGGAAAAATCATCCATCCAAATGATAAGAACCCTAAAACAGGTGAAAAAAATATGACTTTGGTTTGATTCGTTTATTGCATCCTAAAGTTTATATAGATGACGATGAATTAAAAATATAGCTTTTGGTTGTATTGGTTTATCGCATCCTAAAGTTTTTTACAGATGAAGATGAATTAGTATATTATCTTTCTTGGTTATCTGATTTCATAAAAAGAGTATTTTTGATATTTTTCTATACTTTGGGGATGGAAAAAGGCTTGTTTTTGTTACAAACATATACTATACAAATAGTTTTTCTCAGCTTAGAGTTATTTGATAGTGATTTTTTTAAACAAATAGCTTCTTATAAGATATCTATATCTATTCCTATGAACATATATGAAGTAACTGAACAGGAAATTATAGAGATGTCACGTAATAGACCATATTGAGTTGTTGAAAAATAAACGTGTTTAATATATAAATCCAATGTCAAAAAGAAGAAAAAAATAAGAGAGATGTGTAAACTTATAATTTTGCATATTTCATCTAAAAAAAGTCATTAACACAAGTTTCGCGTTTAGAAATATTTTTTTCAAATCTATTAGGTTTCATTGTGGATGAAGCATCTATAATACATGAATTGCTATTAGAAGGGAAACTTGTAAGTGATGGAGTATTTGACAACTCTACATTTTTACAAATCTGTTTCATGTACAGAAAAAGGAAAAAAAGTATTATAACGACAACATTCATAAAAATAGATATTATTGAAAGTGATTTTTCCTGATAAAAAAAGTTAGAGATGTTACAATTTTTATTTAGGTTTAAAAACGTCCTTCATAGATTATGCCCACCACTCTACATACTCTTCCTCTGTCAATATTTGACAAACATATTAGTAAAAACAGCACAAGTTACTACTGACGAATGGAAAGGCTATAGACCTATAAAAGACTTTGATATAACTCAAATTCCTAGTAATAATGGGAAGAATTTTTCCTACATTACATAAGATAATACATCAAGTAAAGTCTTGGATACGAGGTATATATTCTTGGGTATCAGAATTTAACATAGACCGATATTTAGCGGAATACAGTTTTAGAATTAATCGTTCACAAAATAAAGATACTATCTTTAACAATCTAATAAAAAGATTGATTGAAAGAAAACCTATTTCCAATCTCAGTTGGTATGCCCTTAACTTGACACCTCAAAAAAAATAAATTATCGCTTTAGGATATTCCTCCCAAGGAGGAAACTCAAATTGTAGCTGTACCCACTGGGGTTGTCCTTCTTCAGAAGGGTAGTTGAAGTGGCTGAGTGACACCCCTAAGAGCCGTACTGATTCCCGTAATCGCTCCTGATAGAGCAGCTCGCTGATCACCTGATAGATAGTGGCACTATTCCCCACAAAGTCAATAAGGGTACGGCTGCGGGTTTGTTGCTTGAAATCACTGTACTTGAGCTTGAGTGTAACGGTCTTGGCCAGTAGTTGCTTCTTAGCCAATCGCTGGGCGACCTCCTCACATAGTTTCTTAAGAGGTTCCTCCATAAAGACCTCACTGGAGATATTTGTCTCAAAAGTATGTTCTACTCCGATGGACTTGACCAAGCGGAAAGGTTGTACCGGGCTTAGGTGTATGCCGCGGGCTATTTGGTAAAAGTATTCGCCATTGTTACCAAAATATTCCTGTAGCTCCTCAAGAGTCTTGGCGCGCAGGTCAGCACCTGTAAAGATTCCTTTTTGGTACATCTTTTGGGCGGTTACCTTGCCTATACCATAGAACTTTTTTTGATGTCCAATTGGGCTAAGAAGTCCAGCACCTCCTCCGGAGGTACAGTCTTCTGGCCATTAGGTTTGTTATAATCGCTGGCGATCTTAGCAATGAACTTATTGGTGGAGATACCAGCTGAGGCGGTAAGTCCCGTTTGTTCAAATATTTTAGCGCGTATTTGCTGGGCGATAAGAGTAGCCGAGGGCATATCCATCTTGTTGGTGGTGACATCGAGGTAAGCCTCGTCCAAGGAAAGCGGTTCCACTAGGTCGGTATATTCGTAGAAGATAGCGCGAATCTGCATAGAAATCTCCCGATACCGCTCAAAGCGCGGTTTGACAAAGATAAGCTGTGGACACAACTGTCGCGCTGTAGCCCCCGCCATAGCACTACGCACCCCATAGCGGCGCGCCTCATAGCTGGCGGCAGCCACTACCCCGCGTGCTCCTTCGCCCCCCACGGCAATCGCCTTCCCCTTGAGCCAAGGGTCGTCATGCTGCTCTACCGAGGCAAAGAAAGCATCCATATCAATATGAATAATCTTGCGTTCCACAAGGGCAAAAGGTAGTGATTTTTTTGTTAGATTTTTCCGCTCATTTTCTATTGACTTTATTCTTTGAAAATCGTATCTTTGCAGGGCAAGAAATGAAATAACCTCATGCCTGACCAAGAAAAAAAGGTGTCCTTTTTTTGAGAGGTTAAGCCTGTGCGCTACCCCTATTACCTATCTCAAAGGTAACTTCTTCAAAAAAATTTTTCTCATTACAATAAAAATATAGTAATTTTGCAACTTCAAAACACAGCAATCATCTTATGAAAATCTCATATAATTGGATTAAAGACTTTCTCAGGATAGACTTACCGGCAGAAAAAAAGTAGGCGAACTCCTTACAGATTTAGGCTTAGAGGTGGAAGGTATCTCCGCTTACGAGAGTGTAAAAGGAGGTCTAAAAGGGGTCGTTGTAGGCGAGGTACTCGAATGTACCAAGCACCCCAATGCTGACAAACTCAGCCTTACCAAGGTTCAAGTAGGAGAGGGAGTCGTCCTGCCCATCGTATGCGGAGCGCCCAATGTAGCCAAAGGTCAGAAAGTGGCCGTGGCAACCATCGGGACAACCCTTTATGAAAAAGAGGGTGAACCCTTTAAGATTAAGAAAGGCAAAATCCGCGGAGAGGAGAGTCATGGGATGATTTGTGCCGAAGACGAACTTGGCTTGGGCAACTCTCATGAGGGAATCATGGTCTTGGACAGCGCTTTGCCTGTAGGTAAACCTTGTAGTGAGGTATTCAGTGTGGTATCCGATACGGTCTTTGAAATAGGCCTTACCCCCAACCGTGCCGATGCCATGAGTCACTTAGGGGTGGCTCGCGACCTTAGAGCAGGATTGTTGCAACAGGGAATCAACAAGGAGATTATTACTCCTTCGGTAACGGATTTCTTCGTGGATAACCGCTTGCTTAAGATAGATGTACTGGTGGATAACAAGGAGTTAGCGCCTCGCTATTGTGGGGTGAGCATCTCCAATGTCAAGGTAGCGCCTTCGCCTGATTGGCTACAGCAAAGACTCAGAGCTATAGGCATTACCCCTAAGAACAACGTAGTGGATATTACCAACTATGTACTCCATGACTTGGGACAGCCGCTACATGCCTTTGATGCCTTACGTATCGCTGGCAAGAAGATTATTGTACGCAATGCCGCTGAAGGAGAGAAATTCCAAACCTTGGACGGCGTAGATCGCAGCCTCTCGGCAGAGGACTTAGTTATCTGCGATGCAGACAAGCCCCTATGCCTGGCTGGGGTATTGGGAGGCACCAACTCAGGGGTGGGACAGGACACCACTCATATTTTCTTAGAGAGTGCTTATTTTAATCCAGTAGCCATACGTAAGACAGCTAAGCGACATGGTATCTCTACTGATGCGTCTTTCCGTTTTTGAACGTGGTATCAATATAGATGATTGTAAGTATGCGTTGCTAAGGGCTGCTATCATGATCAAGAAGATAGCGGGAGGTGAAATCTCTTCCGATGTGGTGGATTGGTATCCTAAAAAAAGCAAGAGGATTTTCAGGTATTCCTCACCTACGAGAAGATAGATAGCCTCATCGGTCAGGTGATTCCACGCGATGTGATTAAGAGTATATTACACTCCTTGGATATTCAAATCAATAGCCTTACTGAGATAGGTATGGGGCTTACCGTACCTTCCTATAGGGTGGATGTAGAGCGTGATGTGGACGTGATTGAGGAAATCCTCCGTGTGTATGGCTATAACAATATAGAGTTCTCCTCCAAGGTGAGCGCCTCCATGGCACACGCTAGCCGATATGAGGACTTCAATGTACAGAATGTGATTGCTAACCAGCTGGTGGGACAAGGTTTCTATGAGATGATGAACAACAGCCTTACTTCGGTAGCTTACCAGGAGCTATCAGCTGATATCAGTGCAGCTCAGACAGTGCAAATACTCAATCCACTGAGCCAAGACTTGGCCGTGATGCGACAGAGTATGCTCTTTTCAGGATTGGAAACCATCGCTTACAATAACAACCGCAAGCGTACGGACTTGTCTTTGTTTGAGTTTGGCAAGACTTACCACAAGATAGGGGAGAGCTATACCGAACCTAAGCATCTAAGTCTTTTTCCTATCAGGGAATATATACCCAGAGACATGGAATGCACCTCAAGAAAAGACCAATTTCTACTACCTAAAGGGCTATGTCAAGGCAATATTTGACCGCTTAGGGATCACTGACCTCAAAGAAACACCTTCCCAGGAAGCTATCTATCAGGAGGAATCACCTTATGGCTCGGTCAAACACCTGTGGCGTCCTTAGGAGTAGTGAAAAAAACAACATATTACAGCATTTTTGATATAAAACAACAGGTGTTCTATGCCGATATTCTGTGGGATCACCTCTTGGCCAACCTCTCCAAAGAGGTGAAATACCGAGAGATTCCTAAGTATCCAGAGGTACGCCGTGACTTAGCTTTGCTCTTGGATACTGAAGTGTCTTTTGAGACACTCCATAGCATTGCCTTGCAGACAGAAAAAGAGTTGCTCAAAAAGGTAGCCCTCTTTGACGTATATCAAGGGGATAAGCTGCCTAAGGGCAAGAAGAGCTATGCGATGAGCTTTATATTACAAGACAACAATAAGACCCTTACTGACAAGCAGATAGATAAGACAATGGCGGCTCTGGTAGAGGCTTTCAAGAAGCAAACGGGCGCTCAATTACGTTCTTAAAAGAGTAAAACTATATGGATTTTTCTTCCAAATTATTGGAAAATGCGGTCTATGAGATCGCACTGCTTCCAGGCATAGGCAAGCGAACAGCCTTGCGCTTGGCACTCCATTTGCTCAAGCAACCCAATGCTCAGGCGGAGCACTTGGCGAGCGCTTTACTAAAGCTGCGTAATGAGGTTACTTATTGTAAAAATTGTCATAATATATCCGATACAGAAATTTGTGACATCTGTGCCAATATTCATCGTGATGCCTCGCTGCTCTGTGTAGTGGAAGATGTACGCGATGTGATGGCCATAGAACATACAGGACAATATAATGGCCTCTATCATGTCCTAGGGGGAAAGATTTCTCCTATAGACGGAGTAGGGCCGAACCAGCTAAATATAGCTTCCTTAGTTAAGAAAGTAAAGGAAGGAGGCGTCAAGGAAATTATCTTTGCGCTAAGCAATACCATGGAAGGGGATACGACCAACTTTTTATATATAGACAATTAGAAGGATTGGACGTTACTACCTCTACCATTGCGCGGGGGATCTCCGTAGGAGACGAACTGGAATATACCGATGAGGTAACCCTCGGAAGAAGTATCCTCCATCGCATACCGTTTCAAGTACAATAGTCAGTTGTTAGTAGTCAGAAGTCAGTTGTTAGTAGTCAGAAGTCAGTTGTTAGTAGTCAGAAGTCAGTTGTTAGTAGTCAGTTGTTGGTAGTCAGTAGTCAGCAGCTGGTTACTAATCACTAACCACTAATCACTAACCACTAATCACTAACCACTAACTACTAATCACTAACTACTAACCACTAACAACCAATCAATAACCAATAACAATTAAAAAAATGGCAAGATACGAACTGAAATTACCTCAAATGGGAGAAAGTGTAGAGGAGGCAATAGTCTCTTCTTGGCTCAAAAACGTAGGGAGATACCATTAAAAGTAGATGATATCTTGGTAGAAGTAGCTACTGACAAGGTGGATTCCGAGATTCCCAGTGAAGTATCGGGAGTAATTAAGGAAATCTTGACCCCAGTAAAATCAGTGGTGAAGGTAGGCCAAGTCATGGCTATTATAGAGACAGAGCAGCAGGACGAAATCCAAGTAGAACTCCTCAGTGAAACACCACAACCTATCCTCCCTATAGAAGAGATACCTTCACAACCTATAGAGTTGGAACTCCCCCACAACCCTACAGTGGCAGCACCCGCTGTACCTCCCTATCCAAGAGGTGCCAGCGCTCCCTACAGAAGAGGTGTCAGCAACCCCTACAGAAAAGGAACCAGCGCTCCCTCAAGAGGAGGAAACCGTTGCCGCTCAGGTGCCTTATGTACCACAAGCGCCAGTGGTACTGCCTGAAACTTCCCAAGAGGAAACAAACGAACCATTCTATTCTCCGCTGGTAAAGACCATTGCCAAGGAGGAAAATATCTCTATGGACGAGTTGGCCGCTATTGAAGGCTCAGGCATAGATGGCCGTGTAACTAAGCACGACCTATTGCGTTATTTGGAAAGAAGAAATAAAACGGCTACTACTCCTGTGCCAGTAGTTGCCTCTACACCTACACCAACAGCATCTGCACCTACACCTGTATCTGAGCCAACCGTTGCTACAACGGAAGCAACCTCTTTGGCCTTGCCTACGACAACCGACCCTAACTACTCAGATTACCAATGTAGCACTTATAGATAACAAACTCGGAGGATCTCCTTTCTCAGTGGCTGCTGTAGCTGAATCTCAGCTTGCTCCAGTAGCCGAGTCACAGTCTGCTCCAGTGGTTGAATCACAGCCAGCTGATGGACTTTCTGCCGTAGAACTCCTTATGCAACAGAAAGAAGCTGCTAAAAAAGACTCCCAAGAGCCAACTCCTGCGCCAGTAGTGCAAGAAGAAGTTCCTGCGCCAGTAGTAGCACAAGAAGAAGCGCCTGCGCCAGTAGTAGCACAAGAAGAAGCGCCTGCGCCAGTAGTAGCACAAGAAGAAGCACCTGCGCCAGTAGTAGCACAAGAAGAAGCACCTGCGCCAGTAGTGGCACAAGAAGAAGCACCTGCACCAGTAGTGCAAGAAGAAGTTCCTACGCCAGTAGTAGTACAAGAAGAAGCGCCTGCGCCAGTAGTAGCGCAAGAAGAAGTTCCTGCGCTAGTAGTGGCACAGCAAGAAGCTCCTGCGCCAGTAGCACAGCAAGAAAAGACAGAAGTACAGGAAGTGAAATATCCTGATATCTCTGACTTTATCAAAAACTTTGAGGCAACACACCCTAAAGAAACTCCTGTGGCTGAAAAACCAATGACTGAAGAAACACCTGAAAAAAACAACCGCAACCTATTACTATAGAACCTACACCCATCACCTTGGAAGTGCCTCAGGACAAGCCAGAGGAAAAAAACCAGTGGTGGCAAGCACTACCTATACTCCTTCGCCAGTGGATAAGAATGTAGAGGTGATCGAGATGACCCGTATGGGCAAGCTCATCGCTAACTATATGATTGAGAGCAAGCGCGTATCTGCCCATGCTACCAGCTTCATAGAGGTAGATGTTACCCGTATTTGGAACTGGCGTAATAAGCACAAAAAGGCTTTCGAATCTCGTGAAGGAGAGAAACTCACCTTTACCCCTATCTTTATTGAGGCAGTGGCTAAAGCCTTGCGTGATTTCCCTCTGATGAACATCTCTACCGATGGCGAACGTATCTTCAAGAAGAAACAAATCAATATAGGTATGGCTACCGCTTTGCCTAACGGAGACCTTATTGTCCCTGTGATTAAGAACGCAGATCAACTTAGTTTGGTAGGCCTAGCCAAGAATGTGAATGACTTGGCCAAGCGTGCTCGTGAGAACAAGCTTAAGCCTGATGAGGTAAAAGAGGGTACTTACACAGTAACCAATATAGGGGCTTTTGGCAATCTCTTTGGTACGCCTATTCTCAACCAACCTCAAGTGGGTATCTTGGCCATCGGTGCCATACAGAAGGTGCCTGCGGTGGTAGAAACACCCGAAGGTGATGTGATTGCGATTCGCTACAAGCTTTATGCTCTCCCACAGTTTTTGACCATAGAGTGGTCAATGGAGCACTCGGAGGCATGTTTGTACAGCGAGTAGCCAAGTACCTCGAACAGTGGGATGTCAACCGAGAAATATAGCCCATGCAAGGCCTTGTATTTTTATGTAGCTTATCCCTTCCTATGGCTTATAGCACACCTACCCGATAGGTTGCTCTATGGGCTATCGGATGGGATATGCTTTCTTATTTATAGACTGATAGGCTATCGCAAAAAGGTGGTAAGGCGTAACCTTTGCTTGGCCTTCCCTGAAAAAAACCTCTTGCTGAAATCAAGCAGATAGAGGCGGCTTTCTATCATCATTTCTGTGATATTTTCTTGGAAATGGTAAGAACCATGGGACTCTCTCAGGCGCAAATGCAAGAGCGTATGACCTATACCAACAAGGAGCTGTTGGAGGGCTATTACCACAAGGGACAGAGTGTCATCATCATGTGTGGACACTACAACAGCTATGAGTGGCTGCTTTCCTTGGCCGCTCAGATTCCTCATACTTCCTATGCCCTCTATACGCCTATTACCAATAAGTATTTTGACCGTTTTGTACGTAGGCTCAGGGAGAAGTTCCACAGCTATCTCATCTCCCGCTACAAGGCTATAGAGGAGATTCGCCGCTTACAGCATGAGGGAGTACGTTGCGCTTATGGTCTGGCCAGTGACCAGTCACCCTCGCCAACCAAGGCTTATTGGCGTACCTTTATGGGAGTGGAAGTGCCTGTATTTACAGGAGCTGAACGTATAGCCAAACAGTTCAATATTCCTGTGGTATTTTGTGATATACAGAAAAAGCGCAGAGGGTATTATGTAGCAACTTTCGTTCCGATCACCGAAGCCCCTGCCGATACTATAGCTCATGAAATCACCGATACCTTTACCCAACTACTTGAAGCCCAGATACGCCGTGCTCCAGAGTATTACCTATGGACACATAATCGATTCAAGCACGCGAAGGAAGTGAAGAGTGAAAAGTGAAAAGTGAAAAGTGAATAATGCGAACCAATAGTTAAAACACTATTTGCTAACTGTCTAAGACGTAATAAACTCACGTCTCTACATAGGCGTTGGCTAAGACAATTACCCTAAAGCATAGTCTTCCGTAGAGATGCAATTTATTGCATCTTAACAAATTGAACTATACAATCTTCGGATGGCACGAGCTGTAAGCTCGCGCCAGCATATGCTAACCACTAACTACTAACTACTAACCACTAACTACTAACCACTAACCACTAACCACTAACCACTAACCACTAACCACTAATCACTAGTCGCTCGCCAGAGAAAAAAACTAATGAAAAAAATACTGGTTTTTCTCATTATTTTTTTGTATCTTTGTCCATAATATCAACGATAGAAATTTTTCATCATAAAATTGATATTCTTTATGGATAAATATTCTTTTTCTTAATGCTGCAAACACTCAGTTTTTTTGCAGATTTGTATGACCAGTATTTGGAGAATCCCGACTCGGTAGAGGCCAGTTGGCGTGCGTTTTTTTCCAAGGATTTGATTTTTGCTCGTGAGAGCTATGGGCAGGATTTCTTTGAGGAAGTAACCCTCTCTTCAGAGCCAGCCCCTCAGGTGGCTACCCCCAAGTGGTTTCTGTGCCTGTATCGGATAAGGTAGAGAAAGAATTGAGAGTGTTGAACCTTATTAAGGCCTACCAACAACAAGGACACCTCTTGGCTCAGATAGATCCCTTAGGGTACGCAACGCTCAGGTGGCTTTCCCCTTAGAGAAATTTGGTCTTTCTCAGTCAGACCTTTCTACAGTCTTTGAGGCAGCCAAGGAGTTGTACTTACCAGCTTCTCCACTTTCTGTTATTCTTAAAAAAATTAGAGGATACCTTTACCAAGAATGTAGGTATAGAGTTTGAGCATCTAGACAATGCAGAGGCTAAAAAAATGGTTCCAAGAAAAAAATATATACAGGCGACTATACGGCTACTTTCTCTAAGGAAGAAAAAGTACGTATCTTACAGAAATTAGCTGAATCTACTGCTTTAGAGAACTTTTTCCATAATAAATATGTAGGCCAAAAACGTTTCTCCTTGGAGGGGAATGAGGCCTTAATCCCTGCCTTGGATGCCCTGATAGAAACAGCGGCAGACCGCAAAGGCGTCAAGGAGGTCGTAATAGGTATGGCACACCGTGGTCGTCTTAATGTATTGGTGAATATCTTGGGCAAGAACCTTCAGGATGTTTTCTCTGAGTTTGACGGTAAGGATTACCCTAATCCTGAGTTTGACGGAGATGTGAAGTATCACTTGGGACTTACTACCTTGCGCAAAACAGCTAAAGGACAGGAAGTATTGCTTAACTTGGCGCCTAACCCTTCTCACTTGGAAACCGTGAGTGCTGTTTTACAAGGAATTACCCGCGCTAAGCAGGACAACCACTATGCCCAAAATCCATCTCAAGTATTGCCTATCGTAATGCATGGGGATGCAGCCGTGGCAGGACAAGGTATTGTATATGAGGTGATGCAAATGGAGCGCCTACGTGGTTATAGGACAGCAGGAACTATTCATATAGTGATTAACAACCAAATAGGTTTTACTACCAATCCTTTTGACTCTCGTTCTACTACTTATTGTACTGATATAGCCAAAGGCTTCCAATCACCTATTATACATGTTAATTCCGATGATACTGAAGCTGTGGTACATGCAGTACTTTTAGCCCCTAGAATATCGTATGGCTTTCGGTCATGATGTATTCTTGGATTTGGTAGGTTACCGCAAATATGGTCATAATGAGGGGGACGAACCACGCTTTACTCAACCTGTATTGTACAAACTTATAGGAAGCCATCACAACCCAACGGTTATCTATACCGAGAAGCTCGTCCAAGAAGGGGTTATTACAGCCAAGGAAATAGAGGCCTACGAAGAACAATACCGCAACTACTTGGACGGAGAATTGGAAGCATCACGCAAGAAGGAACTGACTATTATTCAGCCAATTATGCAGAACGAGTGGCAAGGCTTTGACCATATTGCCTCTGCTCAAGAGATGCTTCAAAGGGTAGATACCTCTTTTGATAAAAACAAATTGGACGAATTAGCAGCGCTAATTACTGCACTACCAGAGGATAAGAAGTTTATCAATAAGATTTCTAAGATTATCAAGGATCGCCAAAGCATCTATTTTGAACAACAGAAAGTAGATTGGGGATTGGCCGAGCACTTGGCTTTTGCTACTCTCCTTTCCGAGGGGTATAATGTACGCCTCTCTGGGGAAGATGTAGGCCGTGGTACTTTCTCTCATCGTCATGCGGTAGTAAAGGCAGAAGAGACCGAAGAGGAAATCCTACCACTTACTTATATTACTGCACAAGGCGGAGGCAAGCTCCATGTATATAACTCCTTACTTTCCGAATATGGTGTATTGGGATTTGAGTACGGCTATTCTCTTACAGCACCTAAGACCTTGACCATTTGGGAAGCACAATTTGGTGATTTTGCCAATGGAGGGCAGATCATGATGGATCAATATATCTGTTGTGGCGAAGATAAGTGGAAGAACCAGAGTGGATTGGTGATGCTCTTGCCTCACGGATATGAAGGCCAAGGAGCCGAGCACTCCTCTGCTCGCTTGGAACGCTACTTACAGCTATGTGCTACCCAGAATATGTATGTAACCAACTGTACTACACCAGCCAACATATACCACTTGCTACGTCGCCAGCTCAAGGCACCTTTTAGAAAAGCCACTGATTGCCCTTTCTCCTAAGAGCTTGCTTCGTCACCCCTTGGTGATTTCTTCTGTGGATGAATTGGTTAGTGGTCATTTCCAAGAAGTTTTTGGATGACACTCATGTAAATCCAGAAGAGGTAACTACCCTTGTATTCTGTTCAGGACGTTTCTATTACGATTTGCTTGCAGAACGTGAGAAATTAGATAGAAAAGATGTAGCTCTAGTACGTATCGAGCAGCTCTTCCCGCTTCCTGTGGAACAACTCAAAGAGGTGATAGCTCGTTATCCTAAAGTAACTGACTATGTATGGGCACAAGAAGATCCTAAGAACATGGGTGCTTATGGCTATATGCTTATGAATTTTGACTTAGTACCATGGAGATTAGCAGCTATGAATGCCTACTCTGCGCCAGCCCCAGGTAGTCCTAAGCGCCACAAAGCTCGTCACCAAGAGGCTATTGACAAAGTCTTTAATAAGTGACAAGTGAATAGTGACAAATGACAGGTGACAAGTGACCAATAATGGTACTTGATAAAGTAAAAAGTAAAAAGGTAAGAGTACTGCTCAGACCTTTTTACTTTTTTTACTTTTTACCTTTACTTTTTACTTTCTACCCCCTGTCCACTGACTTCTGCTCTTGTTCGTATTTATTTTTATTTCAAACAGCAAATAATCGTGTTATTATAAGTTAAAGTTTAATAGTCGTTGTTTTTTTGTATTTTTATTTGTTATTAGATGATTATATTTATTTTCTATTGCATGAAAAAGTTAAAAAAAGACTTTTTAAATATTTTTTTAGCATGATTGTTCGAAAAATAATTTATATCTTTGCACTCAGAAAAAAATTAAATAATGGATTTTTACTAATAAAACAATTGGAGAGATTGTAGCAGATGACTTTCGTACTGCTGCTATCTTTAAAAAAACACGGAATTGACTTCTGCTGCCGCGGAGGTAGAACTATAGATGAAGCCTGCGAAAAGAAGGATGTAACTAAGAAAGAACTTATTGAAGAGCTTTCTTCCCTTCCTTCAGGCAAAGGTGATGCGGTAGATGTAAGTAGCTGGCCTTTGGACTTATTGGCTAACTATATTGTGAAAAATACATCACGAATATGTAGGGAGAAAAACCCCTACTTTGATTCAGTTTTTTTGGATAAGCTATGCAAGGTACATGGTGACAGACACCCTGAACTCTTTGAAGTAAACCAACTCTTTAACGAAAGCGCTCATGACTTAGCAGAGCATTTCCAAAAAAAGAAGAACGCGTATTGTCTCCCTTTATAGAAAAGCTCGTAAAGGCTTCACAAACAGGCGAACCACTTGAACCCACTCACTTCGGTACAGTGGAGAACCCTATTGAGATGATGAAGCATGACCACACCATAGAGGGAGACCGCTTTGCTAAGATTGCTGCCCTTACCGACGGCTATACCCCTCCTGCTGATGCATGCAATACCTACAGAGTTACTTTGGCTATGCTAGAAGAGTTTGAGAATGACTTACATCGTCATATCCACTTGGAAAACAATGTGTTATTCCCTAAAGCTATTGCTTTAGAGAAGAAATTGAGAAAAAAACCGCTTAATAACTCATAGCAATTTAATTTAAGGAAAAAAACTACTTGGAAAATTTCTAAGTAGTTTTTTTGCGTAAGAGCATAAATAATACTATCTTTGTGCGCTAAAACGAATATTGTATGTTGACTTATCTTATAGTGTTTTTTAGGAGTTCAACTCCTGCAAGGACTTTTTATGGAAGGGTTATCAGAAGGCAGGCTACAAAGGGTGGCAAGCCTTTGTTCCTATATGGAATATGCTGATTCTGCTGAAGATTATTGAGCGTCCTTGGTGGTGGATTTTCTTGGTTTACCTACCAGTGATAGGCAATATTATGGCCATTGTCTTGGCCTATGAATGGTTACATGTATTTGGCTATCGCCAAAAACGCTATACCCTTTTGGCGGTACTTACCTTAGGGCTTTTTGTTGCCTATGTGATGTATCAGCCTAAAACCCAATATATAGGCAAGAGTGAGGCGGTTATTGCCGACAATGTGCCCTCTTGGCTTAGTGGAATCATCTATGCGGTGGTGGCAGCCTCTACCATACATGCATATTTTATTCAGCCTTATACCATACCAACCTCTTCGCTCGAAAAAGACCCTTTTTGGTAGGGGATTTCCTTTTTTGTAAGTAAGTTTCACTATGGGGGCACGCTTGCCTATGACCCCTATAGCAGCTCCTATGGTGCATGATACCATTCCTTTGGCAGGGGTGAAGTCTTACTGCTCTAAGCTTCAGTTGCCCCTACTTGCGCTTACCCGCCTTACAGAAAATCAAGCGCAATGATATAGTGGTCTTCAACTGGCCTACCGATACGGTACGTTTCTTCCGTGATCCTTCAGGAATCCATGCCTATAAACCGGTGGATAAGAAATCCCACTATGTGAAAAGAGCTGTAGCTGTGGCAGGAGATACTTTTGAGATACGAGATGGAGATGTCTATATCAATGGCAAGAAGGAGGTTTATCCCGTAAGAGCTAAGCTGCAAACCTCCTATACAGTAGATACCGATGCCGAGTTTAGGAGCTATTTGGTAAGCCTTTTACGGTAGCCAATACACCCCTGAACAGCTATTGCCCGTCTTCTTATTCCAGAACTTTGCCATTACTGATGCCTCTGGTTTTAGTGCGGATAACCAATTTGTGGTACAATCAGCAACGGAGGAGGTAGCTCAGAAGATAGGACAACTCCCACATATAGATAAAGTAACCAAAATAGTAGCACCGAAGCAGTATAACAAGGCTATTTTTCCCACATAACGAGCGTTTTTGCATGGAGTGAGGATAATTTTGGCCCAGTGGAAATCCCAGCTGAAGGCAAAACCGTACAGCTTACCCAAGAAAACCTTCCTCTATACCAACGTATCATAGCTGAATACGAAGGGAATATGCTACAAACACAAGGTAATGATATCCTTATCAATGGACAAAAAGCCACTTCCTATACCTTCCGTCAAGATTACTATTGGATGATGGGGGATAACCGCCATAACTCCGAGGACAGCCGCTACTGGGGTTTTGTGCCTTTTGACCATGTGGTGGGCAAACCTGTATTGGTATGGATGAGCTGGGATAGCAATGCTTCAGGGCTTGACAAGATTCGCTGGAGCCGTCTCTTTACTACCGTCAATGGAGAAGGAGAACCTGTTTCTTACCTCTATTGGGTATTGGGCTTAGGAGCACTTGGCTATATTGGTTACGAGGTCTATAAGAAGAAATATAAAGGAAAAAGCAAAGGTAAAGAAATCATAATGAAGGCATTATTACACCCTACTTATTTTTCCGACGATTGCCTCTTTTTCGCTTTTTGGCAAAAGGAGCCTTGCCTCTTGGAGGTATCGGACAACTACCAGAAGCAGACCTACCGCAATCGTACCTATATCTATGGGGCTAATGGCAAGCAGATACTCACGGTGCCTATCCTACATACAGGCGGGGAGACAGGTCGTCAGCTCTATAAGGACGTGCGGGTGGATAACCAAGTGGCTTTGGCAGAAGCTCCATTGGAAGACCCTACAGACGGCTTATCGCACCTCTCCTTACTTTGAGTACTATGAAGATAAGATCGTCCCTATATTTACCCAAAAGCATTCATTCCTTTTTGGACTTAAACTTCCGTACTATAGAGGCGGTACTGGATTGCCTCCATATAGAGGTGAGTTGGGAGCAAACTACCACTTATCAGCCTACTTACGAAGGGGTGACGGACTATCGCTATTTGACCAATGCCAAAGCGTCCTATGAGGTAAATCAAGCGCCTTATTATCAGATATTCTCAGATAAGCATGGTTTTTATCCCCAATCTTAGTATATTGGACTTGCTCTTCCATGAAGGAAACAGATCAATGACAAGTGACTAGTGACAAGTGACTAATGATTTGTCACTAGTCACTAGTCACTAGTCGTTAGTCATTTTTTAAAGAGTGGAATCATATAGGTTAAGGTATAGTTGTAGTTGATACCAAAGGAGCTACCTTCCCATACACGTTGTATCCCTGGAATCCAGAAGTTGGGGAATTGGTCGCTTTTCTTGTTGTACAGCAGTAGGCTAAAGCGTACAGAAGCCCCTGCATAGAAGTGCTTGAAGAGTTCTACTTTGATTCCTAAAATACCCTCTAACCAGTGGGCAGTACGTCCATGGTAGGTAGTCAGCAGGTCGCTTTGGCTGCCACTGAGCGATTCATTCCAATAGATATTGTATAGAGTATGCAGGTTATAGCGAGATACCTCTTGACTAAAAAGAAGAAAAAGCCATAGCGTGCCCCGAAGTAGATCATATTCTCCATTCCATACCAGTTGGTATAAGAATTATAATCGAATCCCAATTTGATATATTCGCCACGGGTAGCAAAATCAAAGTAGTTGGTGGTGCTATTCTTGTATTCCTTGCCTATTTCTCCAGCTATATAATAGCGATCATTCAAGCGATAATCACCCACTAGTTCTAGTCCTTCATAGTTCTTATCGGTAAAGGTACGTACGAGTTTGGAGATATCAGCTCCTATACGCAAGCCATAGTGCTGGTAGTGTTTTTTTGGCTGGCTTGAGTAGGAGTCAGGGGCGGCTTTTCTCTTGAGGCTTTTGCTCTTGCGCAAAGCCACAGATAGAGAGCAGCAGGCTAATAAAAAAATATGAATACTGGCTTTCTTTTCATTGTCTAATTTTTCTAAAAAGTACATGTACACGCTCTACCCAAGAGGTATAGCCATCTACGGAGGAGAAAGTAGCGGAGAGGTCATTATAGGTGACCCTATAGCCACACCCCTTACTGAGGAACTCTTGAGAGGGAGTAGCTGTGATTTTCAGTTCGCTTACGCTTCCACTGACTAAGACGCCCGTGCTATCAATCACAGCGTCCTTGGCCAAGAGGAAGGAAGTCTCACCAGAGGTTAGTTTCAGTGGCAGTACAAGGGAATCAGTAGTGGCGATGGGCTGAATGATTTGGTAGCGGTCTTTGCCCATGACCAGAAGATTATTGACCGTTTTGGTACGGCGTGGGGTAGTCTTGTCATGCACCCGAATGATAAGGCGCGGGGTGAGCACCTCATCGGCACAGATGTCGTCATTCTCGCAGCCTGCAAGGAAGAGCACTAACAATAAGTATAAAAATATTTTTTTCATATCAGTTCAAATTATACGAAAAAAATCCCTGCAAAACAGGGACTTTTTCTTTTAGAGGAAGAATATTATATTTCTTCTGCATCTCTTAGACGTTGGATGAACTCCGCTCTTTGGATTACATTACGGCGAAGCACAGAAGGCTTATTGAAGTGCTGACGTGCACGAAGCTCCTTTACAATCCCTACGCGGTCAAATTTTTCTTTTGTAGCGCTTAAGGGCTCTGTCTATATTTTTCTCCTTCTTTTACTGGTATAATAAGCATAGTAATAACACCTCCTTTCGTTTACGGGGGCAAAGATACAACAATTTTTTTGTACCCACAAGCGCTATTGTGAAAAAAACGATAAAAATTTTTTTCATCACGCAAAAAAACATTGCGTAATTAATAAGTACCTTTGCAAAGCAAAAACAGAAATAATTGTCCTATGATTTTACAAATACACTCCGAAAATCCCCAGCTTTTAGACTTACTCAATAAGAACCCACATACCGACTTTGGGATCTATGCCAAGGCCTTGCGCAATGGGCAACTTGTGGGTAATGCCGTTTCCGCTCATCAGTACGATGTGCTTTTTCCAAGATACCCGCTATAGCTATTTGCCAGAGGAAAGTAACCAGATTGATTTTTCAAAGCTATAGCACCCCTTGGTGGTGCTGCATATCTGTAATGAGTTTTTTTCAAGGAACTCCTACAAGAGCGGCAGACCTACTTACAGCAGGAAATCAAGTGGTTAGGTAAGTCCCGCGGTGAAGTGGATACTTACCCTTGTAGGATAGAGGTCAAAAACCTATATGCCAATTCTAATTGGTATGCTCAAGGACATTTTTCTATTGGAGCGTTATTTCAAGAATATACATGCAACCCCCTAATAGGGAACAACCTTTCGCTAACAATAGAGGGCAAGAACGTATTTGAGGCTATGAACCTTTTGAGTTTTGTAGCGGTGGCTACTCATATTACCAATACCTATGGGGAATACACCTATATAGATGACCATTTTGCCCAGAAATATGCACGTATTCTAACCAATATAGAACAGGTACCTTACTTTGTGTTCTATCTCTTTATCAAAAGGGCGATAAAGAGCGAACGCCAATTTGCCGAGATCAAGCCCTTATTTGAAGCCTATTTCAAGCAGCGCGGTATGAATATAGACTTCCAGTTTGCCGATACTCACGGAAGCCGTATGAACTTTATTGTCAATGAGCTGGGTATGGATTACCCTATTTTTGGACATCGGTTGTGGAGAGCTGAAGTACTACCGTCGTTTTATGCGAAGGAACTATAACTATCAGCACCCTTATTTTGCTACAGATACCGATCCAGAAGTGGCGGCTCATGTGACCATTCTCAAGGAACGTATGGAAGCCGATAACCTCTATTTCTTTACCTCATGGGACGATTTTTCAGTACAAAGAGCCTGTAAATATCATACTCACAGAGGTTATAGAACACAATACCCCAGCCCAAGCAGCTGTCTTGGTTAAGAAGTGCCTATCGCTGAACTTCCATAAGCTTGTCATCACCACACCTGATAGCCGTTTTAACTCCTATTACTTTGAAGCAGGAGAGGAAAGCAGACGACATGAGGATCATCATTTTTGAATGGACGGACACAGAATTTCAGTCTTTTATCAAAGAATGTGTAGGAGCGCAGCCACTTGAGTGTCGTTTCTTTGGAATAGGGGATAGGATCAATGGAGTAACACCTACACAAGCGGTGGTTATCACTCGGAAATAAGATTATTTGCTTGTAAGATTTGATAATAATTCTTATTTTTTTGTGCTTTTTAAGAGGCTATGAGTGATTATATAATTCAATGAGAGAGACATAAGCAAATTATATTTTTCTCCCTCAAAGCCAATGCCGACAGCTGGCTTTGAGGGAGTTTATTATTTATAGGACTTTGTAATGGCTCTATTATTAAAATTACAATAGCTTGACAATCAGAAGAATAAAAAAACATCAAAACTTAAAGAAACGTACCAGCGGAGGAGTTATGAAAAAAATAATACCATCAATACTATGTTTATTTCTATTTTCGGTGGTGCATCATACTTTTTGAAGCACTACCTAAAAAAATTTCCAGAATGGTGGGGTATAGATCCTAATAGTGATTTAGTTTTTTTACAGAACCAAGAATGAAGTTGATGAAATAAGAAAAATTATCTGGAGAAAGTGGAGGACATCATCCTTGGGGACTTGCCTTAGGAGGTTCAATCGGACAAGATCTTACTATAACAAACGAAACGAGGACAAATAAAAATCCTACTCATTCTAAAGTGACAGGATTGCAAAAAAAGAGTCATAAATGTAATAAAAAAACAAATTTTTAAATGGAAAATAGAATATTTATTGAACAATTATGTAATAAAGGATGGAATGTCAAAACAGTAGATATTTCAAATCTTGTAATTAACTCTTCAGCTAAAGGAAGAGTTGCAAAAAAACAATAGAAGAATATAAAGAATTTCTTAAAATATTTTTCTTTATGCTCTAATAGGGAAGACAATATTTGGTTCTTATCTTATCAAGATTTTTTTCTAAAAATGATGAAAAACTCTTTTTTTCTTGGAATGAATTTGAATGTCAGAGTATTGATTCTGCCTTAGACGAAGAAATGTTATCTGATATTAAATCCTTTTGGGATAAACATTTGCCAATTTTAATGTCTGTAAAAAAATGGATATAGCTATGTCGCAATAGGTATAGGGTGAATTTAATAATGGAAAAAAATATTTTTATGGTACAGAACCTGAGTACGAAGATGTAGCTATAATTGCTAATTCATTTTATGAATTTAAAGAAAAAAATATATCTGCATTAAATGGAAAGGATTGCGAAAAATTTTTTTACCAGTATATTATTTAAATATTTTTCTTAGTATTGGATATAAAAAAATTTTTGTGTTAGGTACTTGCTCAATGTTTTTAAAAAAAGTAGTAATTTTATAGGTTGAGGAATTTACGGTACTTTTTACCACATAGGGGAGTATGGTGCCTCACAGGCAGAGTATGCAAAGGCTCAGAGCAGGGTATATAGAGGGAATATCACCATTGTTTACTGTACTCTATACACTATGCACTAATAAAGAGCCTACAACCAAGAAGGTGAACTAATATGGGAACGCGAGCAAGACCTCTATGGCAACTCCCGTCAAGGTTTCGCTAAAGAAAACTTTAGATGTCCGTTCAAGTATCAAGGGCAGTACTACGACCCTGAAATAGAACTCTGTTACAATAGGTTTAGGTATTACTACCCTGAAACGGGACGATATATAAGTCAAGACCCAATAGGGTTTTTTTATCTGGGGAGCCTAACTTTTTTGCGTATGTGAGTGATACGAATACTTGGGTGGATTTGTTGGGGTTGAGTTATGATAAACCTATTCATCATATTGCAAGCAATAAACATAAAACCTATTCAAGTTTATTTAGGTTCCTCTTTAAAAAGATATGGTTTGGGTAGATTTAAAAAAATGGAAGAGAAAGAAAAAGATGTTTTTAAAATGATCCAAAAAAACAAAGTAGCAGTAGAAGGGCATAAGGGACCTCATGGGGAAGATTATCATAAAGAAATATATAATCGATTAGAAGCGGCAGGAGCAAGAGGTGAAGAAAAAAAGCCAGAAAGGAAGGCATAACAGAAGAAAGTAAGATCATAGAACAAGGAGCAAAAAGAATTTATTAAAGAATTACAGAAATTATCTAAAGAATGTAGTACGGAAGGAGAAAGACTTAACAAAAATTATAACTAAAAATATGAAATATTTTAGAGTAAGGGTATCAATTAATAATAGATTATGGAAGAATTTCTTCACTTATATGTATCATTTTTGCAAAGAGAGTACGACTACTTTTTGTTAAAAAAACTATGCAAATAGACAAACTATTTTTAGAACTTATTGCTCTCAACGATAAGGGAGAGTTTATACTTTCGGAGAAGTCTTTTGAGAAAGAAGAAATGCCATTTTATCTTACAAAAGAATCAATCTTATTAATTAGAGATGATTTTTTTCATGAAGAATTATTTACAGATTTGATAGGTATTGATTTTTAGAAATGTAATCGTACAAGGTGAGTTTTTCTCATTTTTTTATGTGATGCTTTCCTTTATAAATATTTTTAGATTGTATACATAAAGAAAAAAATAAAAATGAAGTTGACCCATTTAATGGCTTAGTTCTTGATAAAAAAATCCCATTAAATATTGATGGTTTTTTTCTTAGATAAATGGGATAGATGGGGAGAATACACCCCTTTTGTAAGTGAAATATTAAAAAAATAGGCTGCTAATGCTTGATAAAGCTCAAAAATATTTGCTTTTTTTGATGAAGTAATCATAATCTAATTTTTAAAAATTGAAACTCAAGACAAACTTCTATCTCGCCTGTTTGGCTTGCACCAAAAAGAGAACTTTAGATGTCCTTTTTAAATACCAAGGACAGTATTATGATCCTGAAATAGAACTCTGCTACAATAGGTTTAGGTATTACCACCCCGAGACAGGAAGGTATATCTCAGAAGACCCTATTAAACTCTTAGGTGGGTTTAATGTGTTCGCTTATGTAAGTGATACGAACATCAAATTAGATGAACTTGGGTTACTTGGAGAAGAGTTTGATGTTGGATTGCATAAGGATTTACAAAAAAACAGAAAAAAAGACCCTGATTTACGTTCTCATCATGTAGGACAAAAAAAGCAATAATGCCTAATTTAGTAGCAAATTATGATGAAGATAATGCTCCTGCTATTTTTGGTTCATAAAGAAGGACATAATAATAGAAAGTTAGAACTAACAGAGAAAGGGGAAAAAGGAACTATATCAACAAAACAGGTAGATCCTATGACAAATAAACCTTTTGTTTCTGTAAGAGATTTAGTCGCAAGAGATATAAAAAGAATTAAGAAGAGTTTACTCTAATGTCTCTAATGAAAAGCTAAAAAGAACTTATTGAATTAAACAAATCTATGTATCCAGAGATGAAGGTAAAGTCTCAGAGAAGAAAAAAATGTACGGAATTTAATTTTTTTATTATGAATAGTGAAGAAATTGCAATATTATTTAGAAAAGAGATGAGAAAAAGACTTTGAATATTATTTCAAAGTATTAAATAAATTATCTGGTAAATCAGTAAAAGATATTTATTGGAACAGTGCCCAAGAATTATATAATTCTATTAGTGAAAAAAATAAAGAAAATTTAAAAAAATATTTATACAATTGATAATAACAGAGGTTACAACTAATATGTTTTTCTTTTGTTGACGGAATCGCTACTTTCAATGAGTTAGAAGGTCCTCTTGAATTGTATTGTAACGGGATTAAAGTTGGAGGTAGCATAGAGGAATATTTAAGAATTTTTTTTGAAGAAGAAGGTTTTTAGAAGATCTTCCTCTTGTAAAAACTCATTACAAAAAGAATCAAATGTAGGGGAAGTGTTGGGGTAGTATAAGTAGAATACTTCCTACAGATGCCCCACCACTTGGATTTTTGAAGCAGGCTCTTTTGTGCCTTGTGGAAAGATTGTAAATGGCAAACATTATTCCATCATCACCGACCACTTAGGCACGCCCATAGAAGCCTACAACCAAGAAGGCGCGCTAATATGGGAACGCGAACAAGACCTCTATGGCAACTCCCGTCAAGGTTTTTGCTAAAGAGAATTTCAGGTGTCCGTTCAAATACCAAGGGCAATATTATGATCCTGAAATAGAACTCTGCTACAACCGATTTAGGTATTACCACCCCGAGACGGGTAGGTATATAAGTGAAGACCCGATAAGATTCTTATCTGGGGAGCCTAACTTTTTCGCGTATGTTGGGGATACGAATGCTTGGGTGGATGTGCTGGGGTTGGATTCTGAAAAATATATTTTGATGATTTCAACCAAGCAATGTTTGGTACAAAAAGACAAACATGGAAAAAAAAGCAAAAGGAAGGTGCACTTGATTGGCTATTAAAAAGAGGTTTTAAAGCAGATATTCAAAAATATTAGTAGGGTTAAAAGTTATTGGAGAACCTCATGGAATGAAGACGGCTGATGGAAAAGTTGGATTTAGAATTGAGTTTGATGAGAAGGTTGGGGCACATATAAATGTATTTGATAAAAAGAGAAGGATACCCCTCATTTTTATTTTTTTAAAGCCAGCGAAAAAAACTGTAAAAAATACAAAAAAACGTTATAGGAAATAAATGAAAAAAATTATTATGATATAGAATTACATAGGGAATTATCTAAAATTCTGAAGAATGACTTTGTTGTAGATGATATTTATCCATATTTTTGATAAGATGAATAAGTTATTTCAGTAAAATTTGATAGATATCATTTAGAAAAAAACTACATAACTATGAAATATTAAGATGGGATGGAATAAATTATGATGATCTTTCTTTATTTATTCATAATGTTATAAAAGAAAAATAGAATTAATGAAGAGGAAATTGTTATATATTTAGGAGATAATCTGACTGATTATGCTTATATTTTTTTATTAAGAGATTTAAATAAGATAATACATAAATTACTTAGTATTCCTGAACAACATTATATTATTAATAGTAATATGTCTTGGTGTATTTTTTTATATCCCTTGAAAATGATGTTGAATTCGCAAGAACTATGTAATCTTTAACCCTATAATAAGAAAAAAATATGCACCCCCATAGAAGCCTACAACCAAGAAGGCGCGCTAATATGGGAACGTGAACAAGACCTCTACGGCAACTCCCGACAGGGCTTTGCTAAAGAGAATTTCAGGTGTCCTTTTAAATATCAAGGGCAGTACTATGATAGCGAGGTTGAGTTGTGCTACATTAGGTTTAGGTATTATCACCCTGAGACGGGGAGGTATATAAGTGAAGACCCGATTAAACTCTTGGGAGGGTTTAATGTGTTTGCTTATGTGGGGGATACCAATGCGTGGGTGGATTTGCTGGGGCTAATAATTTTACAACAAGTTCCATATGATAATCACCCTCTATCTGATAGAGTAGAAGATTTCAGAAGAGAAAATCCTGAAATTTCAGGAGGAAGAAATGTTGCAGTAGCTGAATTAAATAATGGAGATATTATTATAACTCACTCTGATAGATATGGGCATTCTGAAAAAAATATTTATTAGAGGAATTAGAAAAAAAGAAATGCTTTTAAATGATGTAAGGCATCTTTATACAGAATTGGAGCCATGTTCTGGTCATGGAATGCCTAATTGTTATGGTAAATTAGATGATAAATTACCTAAAAGATCAAATTGTAATGTTTAGTTATCCTTATCCTATATCAGACAAAAACTCAAGAGAACAAAAAAAAGCAAATCAATATCATAACTCATAATTATTTATTTTTAAAATGAAGTGTGAAAAAAATAGAATTAGGAATTACAGATATTACTAAAAGCAAAAATTCCTTAATGAACATCTCGTTGCCAATATTAATAACAATACTATTACTATTTTTAGATGTTATTGAAGCTAAAGTAATAAAAACTATTAGGGACTTACCTTTTCAATATATATCTGATATATTGTTAGTAGATAATAAACTCTATATAGTAGGTATGGGTATCGATTTTTCTAATTTACAATTTAGAAACAAATCAATATTCTAAAATAGTTTTTATCTCATACAAATAAAAATAGAAGGATCTGCAATTTTAATACTAAATGATTACTTTCTGATAGCAGATGATATTTCTGAAACTATCAAAATATATGATAAACATTTTTAGTTATGTTTATCATTTTTAGAGTAGGATATGGTGTTAAACAATTCTATTTTTGACAGAGAACTTAATCTCCTTATTATTTGTATTTCTGAATCAGAAGATACAGGTTTTCTATTATTTTATAAAGTTGAAGGAATAAATATTATTCCATACAATATACAAATAAAAAAACTTTTTGCCATAAGTGGAATCATAATAGATAAAACATCTGATAAACTTATTATTTATGGAGGGTATCCACCGCTTAATATCCAAATGCATAAGTACTCTAACTTAGAGTTTAATAAAGAATTAGTGTTAAATGAAGATTACACTAATGATGTCTTTGGTGTTAATATAAGTGAATCATTCAATATAACTTGTTGCTTATTTGGTAATAATTATCTTCTTTATCCATATAGTGGAGGAGAAGTAATGCTAATCGACTTAATAAATAATACAGTAAAAATCTATTTATAACAAAGATGAAATCTATATTTTCTCGTATATAGTTGATAATAAAAATTCTTTGTATTTCAAGAGAGGGAGTAGCTACCTATATAAATTGTTATTTAGAAAAATCTTTGAATAAAAAAAATATTGAAAATACAATAAATAAAAGGATTTCCATTTCCTCAAGTAGTTGAGGAAAAAAATCATTCACTTTTAGATATAGCATTGAACCTGAAGAGAATTACATATATTTAAAAAGAATATCATAAAACACCTATTATAAAATTACATTTTTAAAGACTATTCTATCTGATGTATATTACTTTTGTCTAAAAACGACCAAATATTAAGAGTTATCCATAACTAATATTGGCCTTTCTTATTTTATAGGTAAATAGATGTTTAATTAGTAAAACTGTCTTGTTTATAAAAAAATGGTTAAATTGCTTATCTTAACGACTTCGGAGTTCTGCATTCTGCGCACCCTTGCATCAAGTAGTTTTGAGCTGCTTAAAAGGTTTTCAGCTGCTCAAAACACACTAAGCATTTTAGCCGCACCACCACCCACTTTTTTTGTGGAGTGGCAATGTGCCGCTGCACGAATGGAAAGAGACCTTTGAGTTCAATTACAGCACAGGCTTATACGACTTAGGTACTGAGCACAGCCCCACCACTTGGATTTTTGAAGCGGGTTCTTTTTGTGCCCTGTGGAAAGATCTCCAATAGCAAGCATTACTCCATCATTACCGACCATTTAGGTACACTCATAGAAGCCTACAACCAAGAAGGCGAACTAATATGGGAACGTGAACAAGACCTCTATGGCAACTCCCGACAAGGCTTTGCCAAAGAGAATATTAGGTGTCCTTTTTAAATATCAAGGGCAGTACTATGATAGCGAGGTTGAGTTGTGTTATAATAGGTTTAGGTATTATCAACCTGAAACAGGAAGGTATATAAGTGAAGACCCTATTAAACTCTTGGGTGGGTTTAATGTGTTTGCTTATGTAGGGGATACGAATTGGTGGTTGGATGTATTGGGACTTGTTTCTTTATCTTATAGTCCTGCTAAATATAAGCAAGAATGGGATAAAAGCAAGGAAATCATATTGGTTAGAACAACTAGAAAGAAATCCTAATAGATTTTTTTGAAAAAAATAAAGAGAGAATAGAAAAGGGACTTTCTCCTCAAATAGAAATAGAGCATAAAGCAACTGGAAAAAAACAATGGTTGTATCTGTTTCTATGGAATTAGAGCATACATATTTAAAAACAAAGAGGCAAATCATTTAAAAGCACATGAGTTTTGGAACCTAACAGAAGCTACTCCTTGAGGGGCATGCCTCTATGGATAAATATAGACATATTAGTAAAAAAATATAAAATAATAAAGGTTATAAAAAGGAATGAGTACATTTTGAAAATTAATAAATCATATTTATGGATATAAAAAGAAATTATTGATAGTCAGGAATATATAGATATAGTAATGTCTATTTTTAGAAATAACTGGAGAAAAACTAACTGAAAGAAATTTAATGAGTGATCAATATCTAAGAGAAGATATAAAAAAAGCTGCAATAGAAGGAGAAGTGTTATATAATTTCTTAAAAAGATAACAAACTAATGATCATTAAATACGCTATTTGCCGACAGCAGTATAATTCTTTTAAAAAAAGATATATCAGAATTGGAAGGTGATGATTTTTAAAGTAGTTAAATATTTAGGACTTAATCCTACTTTCTTAGCATACTATACTATTGAATTAATTTTTATTATATAAAAGGAAAAGAAGGTTTTGAAAGACTATTTAAAAAAAGAGATATGTCTGTAAATGATATTTTTGAAAAAAATATTCAAAAATGCTTATAATGCATCATTAGAGTATACTTTTTTTCTAAATAATTAAACATAAACAGATTGTAATAGTTATAGTCAAAAAAAGAAATGGTTTGCGAAAAATTAGCATGAGCAGGTGTAGGGGCTAATGACAATTAGCCCTTGAAAGAGAGTAAATTAGAAATGAATTCCTTTACTTTATTTATTCGTATTTTATTTGCATTCTAAATATGATTGACTATAATTTTTGTAAACTTACACACGTTTAAGGTATGGAATCGATGAAAAAGAATATTAACCTTTCCTCTTTATTAACTCTCTTTTGCTTGTTCTTTTTCAGTAATTTATTATCTCAAAATATACGAATAGCTGAAATACAAGATAGGGATGGATATACGAATATACGGGAACAAGCAGATCTAAAAATCTAAAAATCATAGGTAAAATGCTGAAAAAAAGAGCTTTTTCTATGAGGAGTATAATAACAATTGGGTGAAAAATAAAAAAACCCAGAAGGGAGTATATGGTTTTATTCACAAAAGTAGAATAAAGAATAAAGATAACACCAACTTGCTAATTGTAAAAGTAAATGATTATAAAAGTGATTTACCAAAAAGATAGTATTTTTAGATTTGAAAGTGAAATTAAAAAGAGGAAACTCCTCCCTTTTTATTCAAGATTTTTTTCTTATACAAAAATTAAACCGAAGAGAAAGACAACCATTTTTATACTTTATTTTTCTGATAAAGATACAAACATTAAGATAGCTAAGAAAAAAACAAATATAAATGACTATCATATAAGAACAATAAATGTTGAAAAATAGAAAATATATTGATATAATACCTCAGAAAGGATTGGAAATACATGGTGTTGATATTGATTTTTCCAAAAATATGAAATAGAAAGTATCACTATTTCCTCTGAAGACCATCAATATAGTATATCAGAGACAGATATTAAATACCTATTTAATCCCAACTTAGAACAAACAAGAGTTTATAGAAAGACAGACAGAACGTATATCATATTTCTGTCAGGAGGAGATGGAGTAGCATCGTATTATGTTATCTATGTAGTTGATAAACAAAAAAAATGCTCCATAGGTATATCTTAGAAAATTGAATGTAAGCTTTTATAAAAAAATATCACATTATGAATACACAAGCTGTAACACAGCATATAGTGGGGTGGCTACAGGACTACCTCCAACAAACAGGCATCAAGGGCATGGTTATAGGGATCTCTGGGGGATAGACTCCGCTGTGGTCTCCACTCTATGTGCCCAAACGGGTAAGCCCGTATTGTGCTTGGAAATGCCCATACACCAAGCCCCAAACCAAGTGAGCCGAGGACGTGCTCATATAGACTTTCTTAAAGAGCGCTACTCCAATGTAAGTAGCCTAGAGGTGGATCTCACCCCTGTGTTTGATACCTTTGTAGGGCAAATCCCTCCAGCTCAGACGGATAATGCTTTGGCCTTGGCCAATACACGTTCTCGCCTTAGAATGACCACGCTCTACTACTTTGCGGGCTTATATGGCTATATGGTCGTAGGTACGGGCAACAAGATAGAGGATTTCGGGGTGGGCTTCTTTACCAAATATGGCGATGGCGGGGTAGATGTCAGCCCCATAGCTGACCTTATGAAGAGTGAGGTGTATGAGCTGGCCGACTACTTGGAGATTATCCCTGAGATACGTCAGGCACCCCCTACCGACGGCCTTTTTGGCGACGATCGTACTGACGAAGACCAGCTGGGGGCTTCCTATCCCGAACTGGAATGGGCAATGACCTTTGTAGAGGAAGGCCACAAGGAGGAAGGTCTCACCCCACGCCAAGCACAGGTGCTCTCCATCTTTAAGCGACTGAACAAGGCTAACCAACATAAAATGCAGCCGATACCCGTTTGTAAGATTCGGTAGTCAGCAGTCAGTTGTCAGCAGTCAGCAGTCAGTTGTCTGTTGTCAGTAGTCAGTAGTCAGTTATTAGTTATCAGTTCTCTAACTACTAATTCGAATCAATAGTTAAAATATTATTTGTTAACTCTCTAAGACGCAATTTATTGCGTCTTAACGAATTAGATTATACAGATATTTTTTTAACTATTGATTCGCATTACTAATTTCTAACCACTAACCACTAACCACTGACTTCTGACTACTGAAGGTTGAATCGTTAAAGAATATAAAAAAACATTTTATTCTCACAATAAAGTAGTACCTTTGCGGATTATTAAATCAACCAATGAAAAAAATATTTTTTTATTCTTTTTCTTCTTAGGACTCATCTCCTTTGCTTCTTGTAGTTTTTACAGGTAAAAAAAGTGGAACTTACAGGTGAGGGAGATAGAGAGCGTTACCTAATGGACGTGATTGAATACCTCATCTCAAGAGGACACTTTTAGCCAAAGAACCTTGGACGATGCTTATTCTAAGCGTGTCTATAAGGCGTATTTGCAGTACTTAGACCCACAGAAGCGCTATTTTGTTCAATCGGATATCAATGAGTTTAAGAAAAGTGAAACAAAACTAGATGATGACCTTAAGAATAAGGACATCTCTTTCTTTACCCTTACCTATACCCGCCTGAAGGAAAGGATAGAGGAGGCCAATAAGCTCGCTGAAGAACTTCTCAAACAGCCTTATGAGTTTTCCAAAGATGAGACGGTAGACTTAGACTATGAGAAAATTCCTTATACCAAGGATAAAAAAAGCCCTTAGAGAACGTTGGCGCAAACTGATTAAGTATTCTATTCTCTCCAATATACTTATTAAAGAGAAAGAAGAGCAGGATAAAAAAGAAAAGGATGCCAAATATGTAGTCAAGGATAGTGAAACCCTTAAAAAGGAAGCATTGGAGGCAACCCAGAAGTCCTTTGAGGAGATGTTTCTTTCTTACAAAGACCTTACTCAGGACGATTGGTTTTGGTATCTACCTCAATAGCTATATGGAGGCTACCGACCCACATTCGAGCTATATGGCCCCAGACATCAAGGAACGTTTTTGACCGCGATATCTCAGGCAAATTCGAGGGGATTGGTGCTGTACTTCAAAAAGAAATCCGATGGGATACGTATCTCCGACATTATCATGGGAGGGCCTGTATGGAAAGGCAAGCTCTTGGAAGTAGGTGATTTGATCCTTAAGGTAGGACAAGGAAGTGATGATCCTGTGGATGTCATCGGGATGCGATTGGAGGATGCTGTAAAGCTCATCAAAGGAAAGAAAGGAACAGAGGTACGCCTTACTGTAAAGCGTATGGACGGTAGCATACAGGTGGTACCTATCAAGCGCGATGTGGTAGAGATAGAAGAAACCTTTGCCAAATCAGCTCTTGTTAAGGACGGCCAACATACTTATGGAGTGATTAACTTGCCTTCGTTCTATATCAATTTCAATAACTCTCGTGAGCGCAACTCGGCTTCCGATATGGCCTTGGAGATAGAAAAAGCTCAAGAAGGCCAATGCAGAAGGTATCATCTTGGATTTGCGTAACAACGGTGGGGGGTCACTCTCCAAAGTAGTAGAGATAGGTGGTCTCTTTATCAAGGAAGGGCCTATCGTACAGGTGCGCAGTGCCAACAACAGTATGCAAGTATTGGAAGATAGTGATGGGATTGTACAATGGGACAAGCCTCTTATTATACTTATCAATGAACTATCAGCTTCAGCCTCTGAGATTTTTAGCCGCTGCTATGCAGGACTATGGTCGAGCAATTATCCTTGGTAGCAAGCAGTCTTTTGGCAAAGGAACTGTACAGGAGCTTATAGACCTAAACCGTGAGGTGCGCAATAACCTTTTGGGTGATATGGGAGCGGTGAAGCTCACCCGACAGAAGTTCTACCGTATCAATGGTGGTTCTACCCAGCTTAGGGGTAAATAGTGATATAGTGATTCCAGACCGTTATCAATATATCAAGGTAGGGGAACGAGAACTAGAAAACCCACTGCCATGGGACGAGATACACAAGGTAACTTTCACGCCATGGAAGCAAAACCAAAACTTTGCTACCGCTATAGCTAATAGCAAAAAAAGCGTATAGAGGTTAGCCCGCTATTCAAGCTCATAGATGAGAATGCACGCTGGGTACAAAAGCAAAAAGATGAAAAATACCTATTCGCTCGAATACAATGCCTATAAGAAACAAGTGGATGAGAGTGAGGCCATGATTAAGAAGTTTAAGGAGCTAACTGAGTACAAATCAGCTTTTACAATTTGCCTCTCCCTGCCGAAGAAGAGAAAGCCAAAACCAATGAAGATGTAAAAATTCGTCGTGATCGTTGGCATGAAAGCCTTCAGAAGGACGTGTATGTAGAGGAAGCAGTATCAGTACTTAACGATTTGGTGAAGTAAACATAATTTTAAATATTTAGATTTTAATTTAACGCTTTAAAGAGTTCTCTTTGGAGCGTTTTTTGAGGAAAAAAAGCGCTATGAAAATAAAAATCGCCTTAATGATGTCTATTTTTTACATTTTTTTCAGCAACTATTTGCCCAACCTATTACCAAAAAAAACAGATTTTTTTGCAGAAGATGTATCCAAAATCACCTCACTAGAGAAAGCTATACAGCAATCCGAATTGGTGATCAACTACTTACTTCAGGAGCACTATAGCCCTAGTATCGCTGTCTGTGTGACTAAGCGTGGTTTTCCTATATGGGAGCGTGGTTATGGCTATGCCGATATAGAACAAAAAAACACCTGTCAATACCAGAGAGACCCTCTATAGGATTGCCAGTGTCTCCAAGACACTCACAGGGCTTTCTCTTACCAAGATGCAGGAGCAAGGCTGGATAGACTGGGATTGCTCACTCTATGACTATGTGCCTTATTTCCCTAAGAAAGCCTATGACTTCACCGTGAAGCAGTTGGCCGGCCACTTGGCAGGTATACGTGCCTACAAGGGCAAAGAGGTATTGCTCAACCGCTTTATGAGTATCAAGGAAGGTATCAGTGTATTTGACCAAGATCCCTTGCTCTTTGAGCCAGGTACGAAGTATTTCTACAATAGTTATGATTTTTAACTTGATTTCTTTGGCTATGCAAGAGGCCAGAAAAGAGCCCTTTGAGTGGTATGTAACCCATAATGTATTGGAACCCTTGGGTATGTATCATACCTTTCCCGATATGGGAGGGCTTTCTCCCAACCAGACTATTCCCTATATGACAGATAAGAAGAAGCAATTCAAAAGAACTAGCGAGGTCAATAACTTCTTCAAGCTCGGTGGAGGAGGGTTTCTCTCCACAGCCTATGATGTGAATCTGATAGGGCAGGCGGTACTAGGTAAGGCCTTTCTAAAGCCCGAATACCAAGAGCAGATGCTTACCTCTCAAAGGCTTAATAATGGAGATTATACAGGCTATGGTATAGGTTGGCAGTCGGCACCCGATTGGCAAGGACGTACCTACTACGGCCATATAGGTAATGGTATAGGCGGATATGCATGGTTCTATGTCTATCCGAAGGAGGAAGTAGTTTTTGCATTTCTGTTCAACACTACCAACCCTTCTATAGACGAATATATGCACCGTATCATGGATTGTATCCTCAAGGGGGCGGAATATAAGCAATACACCACTACCAACTATCCTGTAATTCGCAAAGTAAAAGAAGCTGATGTTACAGCTGTTAGAGAATAAAGCTATGAAGACCGTTTTAATTACAGGAACCAGCAGAGGGATAGGGGCAGCCCTTGTCAAAGCCCTTGAAGCAGAAGGCCATAGCGTGCTTGCCCTCTCTCGCAGCTATCCTAAAATGTATAAAGAGGGGAGGACTACCTATATCCCCTTTGATATTACCCAAGAGGCAGACCTACAACAACTAGTGGCCTATTTGCAGAGAGAAAACATACGTCTTGATATAGTGGTGAGCAATGCAGGCAAGCTTATCAATGCCCCTTTTGCAGCTATTTCTGCCAAAGACCTACAAGCGGTGTATGAGGTGAATGTCTTGGGCGTCTTTAGGCTTATACAGTGTTTGCTTCCTTTGCTCCAAGTCCAGGCACATATAATTACCATTAGCAGTATGGGCGGGGTACAGGGCGCTATGAAGTTTGCTGGACTTTCCGCCTACACCTCTTCCAAGGCTGGCCTTATAGCCCTGACAGAATTATTAGCTGAAGAATACAAAGATACCCAATGGCACTTCAATTGTTTGGCTTTGGGAGCTGTACAGACGGAGATGCTCTCGGAGGCCTTTGCTGATTATAAAGCTCCTGTTACGGCAAAAAGAAATGGCGCAGTACATTAAGGATTTTGCACTGCACCAATATCCGTATTTTTAATGGGAAACTTTTTACAAGTTGCCTCTACAACGCCTTAGTTTAAAAAAACTTTACAGACTTGATAATGGTCTCTAACTCAAAAAGGAGGTCACGCTTGGAGGTGCCAGGGGCTGCGATAAAGCCCTCTATCACAATGCAGCGGTCTCGCTTGGGATCTTCTATAATGTAGTTGCTAAAAGGGCCGCCGAGTAAGAAGTCCTTCACTTCCCATAAGCCTTTGCTTTCTATAGCAGGATAGTGACCTATTTGAATTCTCTTATACGTGGGGGCAAAGGCAGGGCTGGTAATCATATACATACCTTCCTCAGGGCCAGGGATATAGCGCTTACCAATGGAGTCTCTCATCTGGATAATAGCACTTGTACAATCCTTATCGGAGGAACAAATTTTTTTCCTTTGGGCATCTCATAAATAAGAATATCGGCGGTACCATTTTTTTACCTTTCTTTTCTAACCAAAAAGAAATCTCCTTCTTGTTTTACGATATGATAGAGAGAAGGGAATGTCAATTGTATGCCCTAAGCGCTCTTCTATAGCTTTGGTTTTTGTTGAGTGTTTGCTTAAAACGATTTTTCTACCTCACGCATCTCATTCTCCTTGAAGGAGAGGATAATTACAGGGTGCATATTGTTGTATTTCACTGATAAGGTCATCGGTAGTTTGTCCTGTGAGAAAGGCTACTTTTTTTGGCCTTTGGCATAGAGTGAATCCTTGATATGGAAACGATTTTTTTGTGATCAGTGGAGACCACTAAGATATTTCTCCCTGCACGGGTCATGCCCTGAAAAGACATCTTCGAGGGATTTGCTGGATATCAAAGATAGGTTCTCTCGCCCCTGCAATCTCCTCTACAGGAGAGGCAAAATAGTTGCGTAGGCTATCCCCTACAATACCACTCCAGAGCTGGGGATCCATGACGATGGTAAGGGAGTTGATACTCCCTACCGAATCGGGCAAGTACTGTTTTTCTGTTGTTTGCAGCCCCACAAGAGACTACAGATAAGAATCGCAAAGATACATTTTTCATAAGAAGTGTTTGAACACTTAGTGACAGCTAATATTGTTCCAAAAAAATAAAAAAATTTCTTCAGATTTATTATTTATTTAACACACACTCAGTTTGATAAAGCGTTAATAACAATTGACGGTATGTCATTTTAAGGATTAACCGTTTTATTAGCTGTGAAATAAGTAACCAAAGAATCAGGTTTGGAATACCAGCCATTGTGGTAAAGGTTGTTTTTCCTCTTGCCCTTCTCTTATGATACCTCCTTTGTAGAAATGGTATTTCTTGTTGGCCTGGAGCTTTTTCACTGGTAAAGAGTAGGTAAGCAATGGATATAGGAGTACGATAGGTAAAGACTTCACGTTCGCCCTCTCTTAGGGTGTAGGAGCGTTTGAGCGGTAAAGTTCTTAAAGAAAACAAAGACGGGCTGGGAGCCTTCCTTGAGGGAGGCCTTCTGTTGAGGTTTTTCCTCCTGTGGCGATGAGTGTTCCTCCAGTGATTTCAAAGGTACCTGTTACAGGCAGATTGATAGGGGTTTGTGAGCCTCTACTTCTAAGGAACGTACGGCCTGCGGTTAGGGGTAAATGATTGCTCACTCTCTAAGGTATTGCCAGAGGTAGATTCCAAGAGGTAGCGACCTTTGTTGATATAGATACCCTTGCTACCTTGTACGCCTGTCTCTATAGAGTTCAGGTTGATATAGGCATTGGAAAAAGTAACAACGCTGGCAGAGACGATTCCTTTTGCCCAAGCGCTAATGGAGAGCGTACCCCCGTTGATCGTGATAAAAGGGTCAGTCTCTCTTTGAGTGAGAGAAGCCATGAGCGCATTGTTCTTAGCCTTGAGCGTATAGTCTCCGTCATTGATAATCACATGACCGTTCGTAACTACAATAGCATTGCCCAGTCCATCATTGTCTTGGGTATCTACCATTATAGTACCTCCATCGCCTATGTAGGCCGTTTTGCTGCGGATACCATCTCTTTTAGCTTCAACAGAGAGCTTACCTTGGGCAGCCAGTGCTGTACGCAAGCTACTTTGGCAAATGATGCCAGAACTCTTTTCTCCCTTTAGGGAAAGACTGCCTTCTCCGGTGAGGACAACTGCGCCTAAGCTATAGAGCACAGTAACATCGTCACCATCGTTGGGGGTGATGGTATTGGTAAGAGTGTTTGTCGTTCCTGAAGGAATATTCAGGAAAGCCTTGCTATTACTAGTAAGTTTGATTACCGTATTATCATTGGTTAGTGATAGGTTTTTGCAAGGTGAGTTTGTAGGGGTGTGAGCTGGAGAGGCTAAAGCTCCCGTTGTGGGCAGTCCCAGAAAGTACATACTCTATGTGCTCAGCAGCGGAGGTTATACTCAGGTGTGCTTGTTGCTTACTTATGGTGATATCGGCCGCACCTTCTACCTGTATATTGCCCTCTGAGAAGGTAATTAGTACTTGTTGGTTAAAGGAATAGCTGCTGAGAAGGTCGTTGGCGTCTTCTCCTCTTTGTCGCCCCCTTGAGGGGTCAGCGGCAGAGTCGGTTAGGGGTGTAATGCGAATTTCCTTTTCAGTGGAAGGGGTAGGAGGGTAGGGCGTCGTTTGGGAATTCGGTCATCTACATCATCACTACAAGAGATAGAAGTGGTTAAGGATAAGACGGTTAGTAAAAAAAGTAAGTGTTTTTTTCATGCTAAAATAGTTTAATTCGTCAAGGAGACAATTGCCTCATGAGCCAATTGTCTCCTTGACACATTAGAAATATTGTTAGTTGTTTTAATCGGTATTCTACTCCTATGGAGAGGTAGGAGTGTCTGAAGACATTGGTATTGCCGAACTCAGTAGTATTCAGGGCTGGGTGCTCTTTGTCAAATAAGTTGGTTAAGGAATTGACATAGCGGAGTTCAGCGGCCAAGTCCTCTGTGATGCGCACCTTACAGCCCACAATAACAGCAAAGTCAAAAAGTATGGTAGATTCCCTTGTCAAGGAAGTTTGCTCCATTGTAGAAAAATAGGTTCCTCTGAGCCTATTTCAGGTTTTTACAGCTAGAAAACCGAACTGTGCCCCTACCTGTAGGGAGAACTTCTCATGGAGCTTGATACCACTCAGTATAGGTACATTCACATAATCAGTATTCAGAGACGCCTTATACAGTTCACCATTGGGCAGGAGTCCTTCTCGTTCCCAGCGGGCGCCCTGTCGGGGAAAAAGAGTACTTCGGGCTGTAGAGAAGATACGTCCTAAGAAGAGTTCCCCGTAGGCTCCTACATAGACACCCCATTTGCCCTTGAAGGTAGAGACATCGGAAGTGGTACCCCTGAGATTCACATAGCTAAGCCCTCCCTTGACCCCTACATCAAATTCCTGAGCGGAGCAGAGTAGCGTAAAGAAGAAGAGAAGGACACATAAGATATTTCTTTTTCATATGAAATATATTGGTCATTAATAAAATAATGTGCAAAAAGTAGTAAAAATAAAAAAACGATATACACTCAAAGGGGTAGTTTCTAAAAAAAGATATTCACGGGGGCATAAGTTAAAGAATAAGAATAAAAAGTTAATCAGGAGGGAAATAGCGAAACAAAAATTTTTTTGGGATTTTTGCTTGTGATATAGAATTAAGTTTGTATCTTTGCCCCTATGTAAGCAGTTTGTATAGCTTAGTGTTATACGGCTGATTATCAATAGTCACGTCATTCCAGTTGAGAGAAAATTAGTGTGAGCTTAATTGAACTTTGCTGGGGTGTTATTTTTATTAATCAATCAACCTAAAAAGCATAAAAAAAGAACATGAAAGTAGCTTATTACACCGAAGAAGGGTTACGTGCACTGAAGGCAGAATTGGATCAACTCCGCGATGTAGAGCGTCCTCGTGCGTCCCAAGCGATTGCTGAAGCCAGAGATAAGGGAGACCTTTCAGAGAATGCAGAATATGATGCAGCCAAGGAAGCACAAGGTCTCTTGGAACTGAAGATAGCAAAAATTGGAAGAGCTGGTAGCCAGTGCCCGTGTGATAGATGAGTCCCAATTGGATACCTCCAAGGTGCTAATCCTCTCCACTGTAAAGCTCAAGAACAAGGCCAACAATGCCGTGATGACCTATACACTAGTGGCCGAGAGTGAGGCTGACCTTAAGAGTGGTAAGATCTCGGTAAGTTCCCCTATAGGACGAGGCCTGCTAGGCAAATCCGTAGGAGATATAGCCGAAATAAAAGGTACCTAATGGCACCCTACAGATGGAAATTATAGAAATAACCCGATAAAAACTAAGATATGGCATCCATCTTTACCAAAAATTATCCAAGGTGAAATCCCTTGCTATAAGATAGCAGAGGACGAGCACTGTTTTTGCCTTTTTTTGGACATAAATCCCAATGCTATAGGGCATACTCTTTGTATTCCTAAACAGGAAGTGGATAAGCTCTTTGACCTACCCAAGGAGCGTTACCATGAACTATTAGAGTTTGCCCGCAAGATAGCTATCGCCCCTAGAGAAGGCCGTCCCCTGCGAACGTGTAGGTATGGCTGTGGTAGGACTTGAGGTACATCATGCTCATATACACCTGATTCCAATCAGCCAGATGAGCGAGATGACCTTCCAAGAAAAAGTAGCGCTTACCCCTGAAGAATTTCAAGAGGTAGCCGATAAGGTGAAAAGCCTATTTGTAAGAACTGTCATCATAGTTTATTGACAAACTTTGCCAGAGTCTCTTTGGCAAAAGTTTTTTTCTTATCAGGAGAAAGATAAAGAATAAGCATGTTTTTTTCCAAAAAAATTCTTATATTTGCATTTTGAAAAAAATAGATAAAATCATCAGGCCTCAGAGATGAGGTTTGAATAATTAATATAATGATTTACAATAACTTATGGGACTGATTACGGCAAAGGAATTAGCAAAAAGCAGCTAAGTTAGACCGATTTGGATTTGTGGGTACCTTTTGCAGGCTGGGGGCTATTGCATCTGTTGCGTTTGGCACCTCTCAATAGGATATATGATAGGAACAAGCACTTAGAGGGTGTGGCATTCTTAGATGCTTTGCTCAAGGAGTTTAAGGTGCATTATGAGGTAGGGGAAGAGGACTTGCGAAAGATCCCCAAGGAAGGCCCTTTTTATCACTATTTCCAACCACCCCTTAGGCGGCTTGGATGGGATATTATTGCTTAAAAATCCTTTTGGAACAGCGCCCAGACTATAAGATAATGGCTAATTTTCTATTAACCCGTATAGCGCCATTAGCCCCTTACATCATTCAAGTAAATCCCTTTGAGAATCACAAAGAGGTTTCTTCCAGCCTCATGGGCTTCAAGCAAGCGCTGGCACATCTTAAGGAAGGGTTCCCCTTGGGGATATTTCCGGCGGGAGAAGTCTCCACTCAACCTAGTGGGAATATCTATGTGGATAAGACCTGGGATAAATCGGCCATGAAGCTCATCAAAAAGCCAATGTCCCTATAGTGCCTATCTACTTTCATGCCAAGAACAGTCCGCTGTTCTACCAATTGGCCAAGCAGAGTGATACGCTGCGTACCGCTAAAGCTCCCTTCGGAGTTGCTCTCCCAAAAGAACAAGACCATAGGCATACGTATGGGACGACCTATATCCCCCAAGACACAGGAAGAAATGGAAGATCTCTATGAGTTCTCAAACTTCCTAAGAAAGAAGACTTACTTATTATCAAACACTTACGATCAGAAGAAACTATTTAAGAGCTTTGCTTCCATGATAAGGGTCAGAGATAACAAAGACCCACAAGAGATAGTTCCAGCACAGGAGCCAGCGGTATTGAGAGAGAAATAGCCACCTTGCGCACTCAGCATGGCACTCGCTTATTACAACATAGGAATATGAAATCTTTTTAGCCAAGGCTGAGGATATTCCCCATATACTCCAAGAGATTGGGAGACTTAGAGAACTTACCTTCCGTGAGGTAGGGGAGGGCACCAATCTCTCCATAGACTTAGACGAATATGATGCCTATTATCGCCATCTTTTCCTTTGGGAAAGTGATACCAAGCGCATCATAGGAGCCTATCGTATGGGCTTGGGGAGTGATTTCTTTGATCTTTATGGTGTCAATGGGTTCTATACCCACAGCCTTTTTTAGGTTTGACCCAGAGCTTAATACCATGTTGCGACAGACCATAGAAATGGGGCGCGCCTTTGTCGTGAGTGAGTACCAGCAGAAGCCTATGCCCTTATTCCTATTATGGAAAGGGATTGCGCTAACCACCCTACACTTCCCCAGAACATAAGTACCTGCTCGGAGGGGTGAGTATCTCCAATCAGTTTTCGGATTTCTCCAAATCATTGATGATAGAGTTCATGAAGTCCAACTTCTATGACCCCTACATTGCTCAGTATGTAAAGCCAAAGAAAGAATACAAGGTACGGCTCAAGGATGCCGATAAGGACTTTATTCTCGATGAAACCCAGTCCGACCTGAACAAGTTTGACAAAATTATAGATGAGTTGGAACCAGGGAACTTGCGCTTGCCTGTGCTGATTAAGAAGTACATCAAGCAAAATGCCAAGGTCATTGCCTTCAATGTAGATCCCTTGTTTAACAATGCCATAGATGGCCTTATGTACATTCGTATAGATGACTTGCCGGAGAGTACCATAAAGCCTGCTATGGAAGAATTTCAATCGCAGCTAGAGCGAGGAGAAATCTGCCACAAAGAATAATCTTCACAAAAGAAGTACTGTATAAATATGGATTAGGGGGTAAAGAATAGAGTCCCTAATTTGTTAAGAAACAATAAATTGCGCCTCTACAGATGACTATGCTAATTAAGCTAGTGTTAGGGTAGAGACGCAATTTATTGCGTTTTAGATAGTTAGAAGATTTGTGTCTTAAAAATTCATTTATGAGAAGCTATGAACAGCCTAGAAAGAGAGGGTTACTCCTGCCATAGCATTGATTTCAGCAGCAGGAAAGTAAAGCGGTTTGCCTCCACTATATCGCCCATGGGCTACATACTTCTTATTGAGAATGTTATTAGCTGTCACTGAGAAGAGCATAGACTTACAGATCTTCTCAGGCAAGAGCTCATAAGAGAGATGGAGCGAATGCACCGGGAAGTCGTCCAGTTTGGCGTTGTCCTCATTCTCATTGGTAAGGTATCGTTCGCCTATATATTTGGAGATGAGGCTCATCTGGAAGTTCTCAAAAGGAATGAAAGTAATGGTATTGCCCACTACCCAATCGGGAGAGAAGGAGATATGGGTTGTACCCAAGTTCACAAACTGATTTGGCTGGTTAGGGTCTTTGGTTTTTGTAGTCAATATTCTTGTTTTGACTATAAGAGACATTGGGTGCCCATTGCCATTGAGGGCTAAGGAGTACATTGGCATCTACCTCTATACCAGCACGATAGCTCTCTCCACTATTACGGCGAAGGGAATAGCCTGTTTTGTTAATATCCCCAGTGAGTACCAGCTGGTCTTTGTACTGCATATAATATAAGTTGGCATTGAGTTTTACCTTATCTGTACTATATCGCCAGCCCAATTCGAAGTCATTGACTTTCTCCGCTTTAGGCAGTTCAGCGCCTTTCTTCTTGTTCTCAGCATACTCCTTATAATCATTTCGGTTAGGCTCTTTGGTAGCATGAGCAAAAAGAAAGATAGAGGGTATGGTTAGGGGGCTAAGAGGTAACTGATTCCCCGCCTTAGGATTCAGCATAGGGGCTCTTCGTTGATATCCACTTTTTTAAGATAAGACTTAAATTGCACATACCCTATACTGCATATCGGCAAAAAGGCTTAGCTTAGGCGCTACCTGCCAAGTGAGTTTAGCAAAGGCAGCCGCCTCTTTTTTGTTACCATAGACAGGGGTAGTACTTTCCTTATAAGCTGTACCTGCATTTTGCGCCCAAAGGGTTTCGTTATAGTGATTACCCTCATATACATTGGCAGACCCTCCTACGATAAAGTCAATGGCATCCTTGCGATAATTGACAGAGAACACACTTCCATAGAAATCGTTGTCCAACTGATAACGAATCACAAAATTTCCTCTGGCATCACCCCAATTGTCCATTTGTTCCCAGTAGCCGCGCCCTTTGGTATAGTGAAAGGAAAGCGTACTATGCCAATAAGGATTCCATTTTTCGCTCCAGTGGAGTTGGGCATGGTCTTGCTGGTAGTTATCGGTCTCATTGTCGTAGAAGCGTGTTTGCCCATTGTCCGAATATTTTCCTGCAGGGGTTGTAGCGCCTATCCTTTTCCAATTGCTCGGCGGAAATCCCCTTTGTAAGTAAGATAAGTTTTTTTCCTTGCCGCCGAAGATGAGTCCCTTGATTAAGGTATGTTCGTCGGCATAAGCCCCTTGTAGGAAATATGACTTGAGGTCAGAGGTAGCACGATCTATATACCCATCAGAATTAATCTTGGAGAAACGCCCCATAACCTCAAAACGATCATTGAGTTTGCCTGTGGATAGCTTTACCGAATGCTTATGAGTGGTATAGGAACCCAAATAGTTAGCAATCTCGGCATAAGGCTTTTGGGAAACGGCATCGGTAAGCACATTGAGGCTCGCTCCGAAAGCTCCCGCCCCATTGGTAGAGGTACCCACCCCTCGCTGAAGTTGGATATTTTTCGGCAGAGGCGGCAAAGTCCGATAAGTTGTAGAAGAAAACCCCTTGAGATTCCGCATCATTGTAAGGAATCCCATTGATGGTTACATTGGTACGATAAGCATCATTACCACGGATGAACAAGGCAGTAGCCCCTGCAGCCACTTCCGTCTTCAGAGACAGAGACCACATTGGGCAGATGGTCTAAGAGCAAAGGCAGCTGTTGACCTGCATTTTTTTGTTGGATTTCCTTTTTGGAAACGTTGGAGAAGGCCACAGGAGTTGACTTTTTAGCACGTACAGCTTGTACAACCACCTCATCCAAGGCAATAGGTTGCTCGTCAGTTTCCACCTCAGTGGGGACTTCTTGAGCTCATGTGTAAAGAGAGAAGTAACGCCCCACACAACCATTCTTTTTTTCATTGTAAAAAAATGTTTTTACAAACGAAGGGGCATCATTTGTCAGATTAAAAAGGCTTATTTTTTTGCTACCCAGGTGCAAAAAAATAAGCCACTTAAATTATATAGTAATCAGATAGTTTATTTTTTTCTTTTCCTTTGACTGCATTACCAGCCCTAAGTTCTATGGGTATAATCTCAGCTTTTTACAGCACCCCTTGAGACGAGCGCAAAATTACGAATTGTTTTTTTGAATAGAAGATATGTTTTAACAATCTGTTTAGAACTTTAAGTAAAAAAATTTTTTTGGTAAGTTCTTGATACTCTTGTGTATATTGGTGTCGCTCTTTTTCTATAACAAGGGTTTCTATAAGAGGATTGGCTGTTTTTTTGGAAAGAAAAAGCAGTAAGCTACGCTTGATAGATGCCTCAGGGGTACCCTGTACCTGTAGTATACGCATGGGATATAGTCCCATAGGCGCGGCGATTTGTATAAAAGCAGTTGCTTCCTTATAAGGAATAACGACAGAAAACACTCCAGTGGGGGAGAGCAGCCTTGCCACACAATAAAGTAGGTCAGAGAAGGCAGGTGCTCACTGGAGCGAGCACGAGCACGCTCACTATTAGGAGAGAGCGTTTTTTTCAGAGAAGAAAGGCGGATTACTGATGATAAGGTCGTACTTTTCAGGAGCTTCCCAGTGGCGTATATCCGCTGTAACGACCCTGATATGCGGCCAAGGAGAGAGAGAAACATTCTCTTGGCACTCTTGAGCGGCCTGCTTATGGCACTCTATTGCCCATATCTGAGCCTCAGGGAATCGCTGCGCCATCATCAGGATAAGACCCCAGTACCTGCTCCTATATCCAATATACGAGAGGGCGTCTTGGCAGGTGTCCAAGCTCCCTAAGAGCACACTATCGGTACCCACTTTCATAGGGGAGTGCTCCTGCGATACTGAAAACTGTTTGAAGCGGAAAATACTCAAGATGATAAACTATTGGTAGGCCTTCTTGATGCGATCCATTTGGCGCTTGTTATCCCTATCCTTGATCGTTTCGCGTTTGTCGTGTAGTTTTTTTACCACGAACCAAAGCAATTTCCATCTTAGCAAATCCTTTTTCACTTAAAAAAAGACGCGTAAGGGGACTATAGTAAGCCCTGTATTCTTCACTTCCTTGTGTAGTTTGCGGAGTTCCTTCTTTTTCAGTAGTAGTTTGCGTTCACTTTTAGGCTTATGGTTATAATAAGTACCCCAAGCGTATTCCTCTATGGTCATATTGATGACAAAGAGTTCGCTTTTTTTCGTTGAACTCGCAGAAGCTCTCCGCAATGGAAGCCTTTTCCCTAAGCGTATGGACTTAATCTCGGTACCTCTTAGGACGATACCCGCTATATATTTGTCTAAGATTTCGTATTCGAAACGCGCGCGTTTGTTCTGTATATTGACGTTGTTTTTGCATAGTTAAAGCAATAGGGAGAGCATAATAAAACACCCTCCTAAATAGAGGGGCAAAGATACGTTATTTTTTTATGTAAAAAAACGCTTCTATGTGAATTAAAAAGTTGTATTTTTGCACCATTAAAAAAATGTTATTCTTTTAGGAAATAGATCTATGGCACGTGTACTTACTGGTATTCAAAGCACAGGCACCCTCACACTTAGGGAATTTATTAGGGGCAATATTACCCGCCTTGCAAATGGCACAAGACACTCGTAATGAGTCTTTTTTTGTTTATAGCCGATTTGCATTCACTCACTCAGATAAAGGACGGAAAGCAGCTAAGACAAAACACCTATGAGGTGGCTGCCACTTGGCTTGCCTTCGGCTTAGACTATGAGCGTGTAACCTTCTACAGACAGAGCGATGTGCCCCATACCACTGAGTTGGCTTGGTACTTGTCTTGTTTCTTTCCTACCAGCGTCTGACCTTAGCCCATTCGTTCAAGGACAAGGCCGATCGCTTGGAGGATGTCAATACAGGGCTGTTCACTTATCCTATGCTTATGGCTGCCGATATACTGCTCTATGATGCAGAGGTCGTACCTGTAGGCAAAGATCAATTACAGCACTTGGAGTTTACCCGCGATGTAGCCTCTCGATTTAATTACCAAATGGGTGAGACCTTTGTCCTACCGAAGGAGAGCATCCGAGAAGATATCATGATTATTCCAGGTACCGATGGAGAGAAAATGAGCAAATCCCGCCGTAACTATATCAATATCTTCCTGCCAGAGAAGGAACTCAAAAAGCAAATCATGTCTATACAGACTGATAGCACCCCCTTGGAGGCACCTAAAGATCCAGAGCATTGTAATGTCTTTAGTCTTTATAAGCTTTTGGCTTCTCAGGCGCAGGTTGCACAGATGGCTGAGAATTATAGAGCAGGGAATTATGGATTCGGACATGCTAAAACAGCACTCTATGAGCTTATCTTAGAAAAAAATTTGCTGAGCCACGTCAAAAATTTGCCTACTATATGGAGCACCTCTCTAAGGTAGATGAGATCCTAAAGCAAGGCGCAGAAAAAAAGCTACAAAGGTAGCTGAGCAGACACTCAAAAGAGTCAGAGAAAAAAATTAGGTTATTTGTAAAAAGCAATAAGATGAGAAAAATATTACTATTGTTATCAATTCTTATAGGTATACCTCTTTTGGCACAGACCAAGCAGCACATTAGCTATACGGTCAAAGAAGGAGATACCTTGGAGAATATAGCGAAAGTCTATCGCCTTTCGCCCAATGATATAAGGTCTCTAAATCCTGCCTTAGCAGAAAAAAAGGACTACAAAAGGGAATGATTCTGCTGTTGCCAGGGGAAGAAGTGAGCTATTTTAATAAAAAAAGCAACCCTCAGGATTTCAGACTCATGAGGTGAAAGACAAAGAAACCCTCTACGGACTGGCACAGAAGTATGGCGTTACTCAGGACGATTTGCGGCGCTACAATATAGTGCTATATAAGAAAGAATTACGCAAAGGACAGGAGTTGACCATACCTGTCTATAAAGAAGCTGCCAAGGAGATTACCAAGGGCAAAGAAGGTCTTACTAAGTATGTGGTAAAACCAGGGGAGGGGATATGGCGCATAGCCCAGAACTATGGAATCACTCAGGAGGCTTTTGGAGAAGCTCAACCCTAACCTACCCAATCCGCTAAAAAGAAGGTATGGAGATATGGGTGCCAGCAGGGGTAACAGGGAGTGCCACAGGTAACTACCGATAAGGCCTTGGTTCTCTACCAAGTAGAGAAAGGAGAAGGCTTCATGAGCTTGGAACGCAAGTTCGGCCTTTCTCAAAAAGAATTAGAGAAACTCAACCCAGAACTTAAGGATGGGATCAAGCTCGAAGCACAAATCTGGATTCCTAAGAGTAATTTTTAGATTATGTAGCCACCGCAGGACTTTCACAGATAGGTATGGCCAACAATACCGATGCTAATCCCAAAGTAAAAGCAGGTATGCAGCCAGCCAATGCTAAAAGAGTGTCCTTCGTATTGCCCTTTAGAGTCAATAGTATCCAAGCAGGTAACATAGCTGATATCAAGGGAAATTACAAAAAGAAAGGATGACTGCTGTGGCTGCCGACTTTTTATTCAGGAGCTTTGATTGCTTTAGATTCTTTGCAGAAAATGGGTTTTTCTCTTACTGTCAATGTATATGATAGCAACGGAAGTGTACAAGGCGTGAAGGCGATTTCCTCCAGTGAAGCACTGAAGAACTCACAAGTGATCATAGGGCCTTTTTGCCCCTTCGGCTTTCAATGCCCTTTCAGAGGTAATCACCGATGATAATACCGCTATATTGGCACCGCTCTCCAATAAGAATATAGAGTTGCGGCCCAATGTGTTCCAAACAGTACCTACTATAGAAGTACAACAGAACAGCATGATTAGTTTCATATATCAGAAATACCCTGATGCCAATATCATATTACTTTCAGATGCCAAGAGTAAGGACATGAATGAGAAATTGCAATCATCCTTTCTGCAAGCCAAGAGTGTAGATAATATACAAGGAATACAAAGTGCCTTGGTCAAGGGAGCTACCAATATCGTGTTTGTCTCCTCCGACGATGTCGTTTTCCTCTCCGATGTGATCCGTATTCTATACAATACGGCAGGCATGTCGGCCAAGAATAAGAACTACAACATCATCATGGCAACCTTGGATAAAGGGGAAGCCTATGACCATAATAGTATTTCCAATAGCCAACTTTCCGCTCTGAAATTCACCTATCCTGCGGCCAATAGGTATGCAGGGGAGACGAATACCTTTATAAGCAAATATTTCAAAACTTATAAAATATCCCCTAGTAAGTATGCCTTTCGAGGGTTTGATCTTACCATGGATGCGGTGCTAAGAACCAGTCTCAGTGGGAATTTCTTAAAAGAGGCCAATATAGGAGAAACCTCTTACCAAGAGAATAAGTTTCAGTACATAAAGAACCCAGCTAAGGGGGAGGTTATGAAAACCGAGCCGTCTATATACTTCGTTATGAAGATTTGCAAATAAGTGAAATTTATTAGAAAATAATTAATAAAATCATAAATAATAAATGGATTAGTAAAAAGGTTCATTTTTTTCTTTGTAGGGAATCAAAAAAATGTTTTACCTTTTGCTCCCACGTTAATGAAATTTAATTAGAATTAAAAAAATCACATTTATGAGAAAGCAAATTTTAGCTTTGACAGCTCTTGTAGCCTTGGGTGCGAACGCTCAGGAATACAACAAATGGTCGGTAGATGTAAATTTTGGTGCTAACAAAACCAACTGTAGGATTTACATCAGGATATGCGACAAAGACACCAAGTTTTTGGACACTTAATGGAGGCGTTCGTTATATGTTCAATAACAAATTTGGTTTGAGATTAGGAGGTGGCTACGATAAGTTCGTGGAAGGAAAAAGTTCTCCTAAATTTAATTCCAATATTTGGAATATAAACTTACAAAGGGTGGCTAACTTAGGCCGCGTACTTTCATTTGAAGACTGGACTCGTGATCTTGGCTTGCTAGCACATGCAGGTGTGGGTATAGGACAACTTAAGGGAGACTATATTCCTAAGGCTGACAATATAGGTTTTGTTACTGCAGGTCTTACTCCACAGGTTCGTCTTAGCAATCGTGTGTCTTTGTTAGTAGATGGATCTGTGTACTTTTATGCAAGACAAAACAGAACATTTGATGGTCTTTCTGCAACAACCAGACGTGGTTTCCAAGGATTAAACTTTACAGGTACTATTGGTTTGCAAGTAGCCTTAGGAAAGAACCTTGTTCATGCAGATTGGTATGGCCAAGCTGCTGATGGCCAACTTGCTGAGCGTGTAGCTAAAGCAGAAAACAGTGTAGCTGAACTTGCTAAGAGACTTGACAACAAAGAAGATAAGATGGTTGACACCAATGGCAACCGTGTACCTGATGAAGTTGAAAACTACATCAATGAAAAAAATATGGTAGCTTAGCTAACCAATCTTCTGGTTCATCTACTCCAACTAACTACACTGGAGAATCTGCTCGTGAGCTTATCGAGAAAGGTTACATCAATGTATACTTTGATTTCAACTCTTCAGAACCTCAAAAATCTTCTTTGTGGGCTGTTGATTTCGTAGCTAACTACTTGAAACGAAATTCAGGTGCTAGCGTGAAAGTAGTTGGTTATGCTGACGAAAAAGGTAGTGCAGACTACAATCAAAAATTGTCTAACAGACGTGCTGAAGTGATTAAGAAGCTTTTGGTTGATAGAGGTATTAATGCTTCTCAACTTTCTTTCGAAGGAAGAGGTGAAGATAAGACTGTTAATGCAAACTCTGCTAACGCTCGTCAACTTGCGCGTCGTGCTACTTTTTGAAGTAAAATAATCTTAAAAAAATAATATTTTTTTAAAGTCACCCTCCAAAGGGTGGCTTTTTTATAAAAAAAGTTTTTTTCATATTCTCAGAAAAAGTAGTATATTTGCCCCATTGTATTGAAGAAAAATTTAGTTTTGTTAATTGAGTATATAAATTCCTGATAATCAATGAATAAACCTATTGATCCTCCCTCTGTATATGAGACACAGATCTTCCCTTTGCTTATATTAAAAGCTAAGGTGCTTTCTTTTTCTACCTTATCTACTAAAATGATATTACAAAAGACAGAGAAGAAGTATGCCCTTTGAGAATTTGAGTTTTATCTTCGATTTATTTCTTATTACTTCATTCCAACAACTAAGATAAAAGCGAAAATAAAAATGAAAAAAATAAATATATTGACTTAATAGACCAAACTTACTATTTTTCCTCAGGACGAATTTACCCTTGAGGGAGATGAACTTCGTTTCCATGATATAGACCTCATGGAGTTGGTACGCCACTATGGGGCACCGCTGAAATTCATGTATCTACCTAAGATTTCAGAAAACATACAAAAAGCTAAAAAAAGTGGTTTGAAAAAAAGCCATCAAAAAGCACAAATACAAGGGTGCTTATAATTATTGTTATTGCACCAAGAGTTCCCATTTTAAGCATGTGATGGTCGAAGCTCTCAAGAATGATATTCATATGGAAACCTCTTCAGCCTTTGATATTAATATTATCAATAATCTGATTAATGAAGGGCTGATTACCAAAGAGAATTATATCCTCTGCAATGGATTTAAGCGTGATGGGTATATAGATGGAATAGCTGATTTGGTCAATAGGGGATATGATAGGTGTATGCCCATTATTGATAATTATGAAGAGATTAATCTTTTTGATCAAAAGATAAAAGGGAACTATAATATAGGAATACGTATAGCCTCCGAGGAAGATCCTCGTTCAGAATTCTATACTAGTAGATTGGGAATTGGTTACAAGAATATCGTTCCTTTCTATAATAGAGAGATAAAGGATAATAAAAAAAGTGACACTCAAGATGTTGCACTTCTTTATTAATACGGGGATAAAAGATAATGCTTACTATTGGAATGAGCTTCTTAAGTGTTTGAAGGTGTATATTCAGCTTAAGAAAGTAGCCCCTGAGCTTGATAGTCTCAATATAGGGGGAGGTTTCCCGATAAAGACTTCCCTCGCTTTTGAGTATGATTACGCTTATATGGTGGATGAAATCATTCGCCAGATAAAAATAGCTTGCGAACAGGAAAAGGTGCCTGTGCCTAATATATTTACCGAATTTGGAAGTTTTACAGTAGGCGAGGCAGGAGGAGCTATCTATGAGATTATGTACCAAAAAAACAGCAGAATGATCGTGAAAAATGGAATATGATCAATTCTTCCTTCATTACGACTCTTCCCGATACTTGGGCGATTAATAAGCGCTTTGTGCTCTTGCCTATCAATCGTTGGAATGATGAGTATGAGCGTGTACTCTTAGGAGGGCTTACTTGTGATGGAGATGATTATTACAATAGCGAACAGAATATGAACGCTATTTATCTACCTAAGTATAACAAGAATAAACCCTTGTATATTGGCTTCTTTAATACTGGTGCTTATCAGGACTCAATAGGAGGTGTAGGGAGGGTTGCAGCACTGCTTAATTCCCCAGCCCTAAGATTATTCTTATTGATAAGAATAAGGACGGGGAGATTACCTCTCGCCTTTTCATGGAGCAGCAAAAAAAGCAGAAGAAATGCTTAAGATATTAGGCTATTAGCACTTGTCTCTGATATATTCATATTTTTTCAATCTTCTTGCTACCAAGTGTGGCAAGAAGATTCTTTCTTATTGGTATCCATAGATATACTCACTTTGTATAGTAGATTGAGAATAAAAAAATCCCCTGATAAGTTTTCGCTTATCGGGGGTTTGTTACTTTAGTAGCGAAGACGGGATTTGAACCCGTGACCTTTGGGTTATGAATCCAACGCTCTAACCACCTGAGCTACCTCGCCGTTTGTGTTTGCGGGTGCAAAAAGTACAACTTTTTTTGATATATACAAAATTATATCTAACATTTTTTTATTCATAAAAAAATATAAGTCGTTTAGTGCTAAGGATTTGCAATGATTTTTTTGTGTTTGTTAAACTCCTATTTTTTTGTTTGGTGTTTCTCGATAAAAAGTGGTATATTTGCCTTATTAAAGAGTTACATATAGAACAAAAACTAAAAATTCTAAAAAGCAAATGAGAAAGATCCTATTTTTTTGTGGTATTATTCTTTAGTGCCTTTAGTTATGGGCAGCTAAAACAAACAAAAGCTAACTGATGAAGAAGTAAATGTATTAGCAACGAAAAACAAGCCAAGGATTTGGAGAGTTTAACTACAATGAGATTAAGAAATATAAGTTGGAAAAATATTCTTGCTTATATTGTGGAATTTCAATATGAAGGTAAAACTATTGCAACAACCTTAGTCGATGTTTCTTATACTATAGGAGCTGGTTATTCTTCTTTTTAGTTTACCTTTCAGAAGAGTAAATATTTGTTTTTAGAACGGCAGATCTACCTAATGAAGTACAGTTTGCTTTGCTGAAAGAAACTACTTCTTTTGGAGAGAATAGTTGGAAGATAGAAAAAAATGAGGCACAACAAGAGTTTCTTTGTCCTAATACATCTCTTGGAGGAATAGGTCTATTTTATACAGAAGATTCTAAAAAAATATACGCTAAATAGTCTTGCAGGAGGTAAGATAAAAATGGTACTTTACAAATTAGAGAAATAGAATAAAGAAAAAAATCCGAGTACTTTCGTAGCTCGGACTTTCGTGAAAAAAACTAAACAATTATAAGATTATCTTTAATAAGCGAATTACTTTTTTTGTAATTCTCTTTCTCTAGGTCTCTTTTTGTAAGGCTGTTTCTAATGAGAAACTTACTTCCTTATTTCGTGTGCAAAGTTACGCATATTTTTTTGAAATAGCAAGCAGATGTGAATATAAATATATGTTAAAAAAATTAAACCAAGGAATTAGAGGCTATATTTCAAGGGGGTAAATTTGTTAAGGGTATTATATTTTTGAGAAGGTAAAGTGATAAAAAAATATTAAAAAAAGCAATTTTCTTATAAAGAAAAAGATGTACTTTTGTCCCTAAAACCAATTTAAAAAGAAATATGTTATTTTTACAAGCAAATACAGGAACTACAGCGCAGGCAACCTTAGAGCTACAAGAGAAAAGTCTCTCTATTATGGATCTGATTTTTCAATGGAGGATTGGCCAATACGATTATCATAGGGATTTTATTCCTGATGTTGGCAACTGCTCTTTATATCTATTTTGAAAGAACTTTTGCCATTAGCTCGGCCAAGCGAATAGATGCCAATTTTATGAATGCTATTCGTGACAACATCTCCTCTGGGCGTATAGAAGCCGCCAAGAATCTTTGCCTTCAGTACAATAGCCCAGTGGCACGTCTTGTGAGCAAGGGAATCTCTCGTATTGGAAAGCCTATTGATGATATTCACAAGGCTATAGAGAACACAGGTTCTTTGGAGGTATATAAGTTGGAGAAGAATGTTTCTTTGCTAGCCACCCTTGCTGGGGTCGGGCCTATGATAGGTTTTTTGGGTACAGTAGTAGGGATGGTCATGTCCTTCCATGCTATGGCTACCAGTGGGGGACAGGCTGATATGAGTATCTTGGCAGGCGGGATCTATACAGCGATGACCACCACTGTAGCAGGGCTTATTGTGGGAATTATAGCTTATTTGGCTTATAACCACTTGGTAATGCGTATTAACAATGTTACTCAAAAAGCTGGAAGCCACTACGGTTGATTTCTTGGACATGTTGAACGAACCAATTTAGTAAAATGAGTATCAAGTCAAGCAATAAAGTAACTCCCCAATTTAGCATGTCCTCTATGACGGACATTGTCTTTCTATTGCTTATTTTCTTTATGCTTACCGCTTCTAACAATCCTAAGGTGTTGGATATGCTACTGCCTAAAAGCACATGGCAAATCCTCAAGTATTCAGAATGTATCGGTAAGTATCAATAAGGATTTGCAATATTTTGTCAATAACAAACAGGTAGAACCCTCTCAGATGGAAACAGAGCTCAAGACAGCCCTCTCTGGAGTGGAAAAACCCTACCATTATCCTAAGAGTCGAGGAGAGTGTGCCTATAGAAAATGCAGTATCTATTATGGATATAGCCAATCAGAATCAGTACAAACTTATCTTAGCCGTACGACCTAAGTAATATTTTATGATATTAAACACAGTGCATAAGCAGAAGTCTTTCGCTATTACGCTGGTAATTATGATTTTAATTGTCTTAGTGTTACTTGTAGCGAAACTTACCAATGCTATTATTATCCCTGAAGAGCAGGAGGGAATTTCCATTACTTTTGGAACAGATAAGATGGGGATGGGGAAATTAATCCTCCTAAACCTACCCAGACAGCCGTAGCAGCAGAACAGCCTGTAGAAGAGGCTACAAAAAAACACAGGAAACACCTACTCAGGAGCCTATACTTACTCAGGACAATACAGAGGAGGAAACCGTTGTGCTACCCAAGGAAGAGGTGAAAAAAAGAAGGAAACACCTAAGGAGACCAAGCCTAACCCTAAGAAACCGCAGAAGCCGGCTGCTTCTACCACCGATGCGCTTTCAAGTGTTTTTAAATGCTTCCACCAAGCAGCCTCAGTCAGGTACTGGTAATGGCTCTCAGGGCGATGATAACACACCAGGCTACAAGGGTGATCCCAAAGGGAATCCCTATGCTAACAGCTTTTACGGAGATAGTAGCGAGGGTTCAGGGCAAGGCAGTGGTAAGGGCTGGGGACTTAATGGTCGTAAGTACATAAGTGGGGGAGAAAGTCTACCAAGATTGTAACGAATCAGGCATGGTCGTTGTCCAGATTGAAGTGGATCGCTCAGGTAAGGTCGTTCGTGCCAAAGCAGGAGAAAAAAAGGTACAACTAACAAGGCTCCATGCCTGCTCGATGCTGCTAGAAAATCGGCTATGACCTATCGCTTCAATGCCGATGAGAAAGCTCCCCAAACCCAAATAGGTTTTCTCTCTATTCGTTTCAAGTTAGGAGAATAGAGTGAAAAGGGTTTTTTTCTTAGTTTTTTTATTTTAGAAAGACTATGGGTTTTTAATTTGTTTTTTTGTAAATATATCATATAAAAGACTTTTTTTAATTTTTTTACGTTGATTTAGGTTAATTCATTAATTTGCATTACATTTGTATCATTGTAAAAAGAATGTTTAATACACTACAACCCAATGGCATATATTGATTATTATAAGGTTTTAGGCGTAGATAAATCCGCTTCTTCTAAAAGATATTAAGAAGGCTTATAGGCAACTTGCCCGCCTCTACCACCCTGATATGAATCCTAATGATAAGACAGCTGAAGAGCGATTCAAGCAGATCAATGAGGCGTATGAGGTCTTAGGTAATTCCAAGAATAGGGCTAAATACGATAAGTACGGTAAGGATTGGCAACAGAGTGAAGCTTTTGAAAATGCTCAAAGACAGGGTAGAAACCCTTTCGGTAATGGTTTTGAAAGCGCTACTTATACCAATGCTAGTGATTTTTCAGACTTCTTCAAGGAGATATTTGGCCAAGAGGCTGGTTTTGGAAGAGGAAATTATGGTTCGGCTTACGGAAAGTTCAAGGGCAAGACCTACAGACGGAACTGACCCTTTCCCTCAGAGATGCCGCAATTACCCAGCCCAGAACCCTTACAGTCAATGGAAAAGACCATTCGTATTACCCTGCCTGCGGGTATTCAAAATAACCAGCAGATAAAACTCAAAGGCTATGGAGGAGAAGGAGTCAATGGGGGACCCTAATGGGGATTTGTATATCACCTTCCAGATATTGCCAGACCCTACCTTTGAGCGAATAGGTAACGATCTGAAAACGAAAGTTACTATTGATATGTATACAGCCATTCTCGGAGGAGAGGTGCAAGTATCCACCCTTTCGAGAAAAGTGAAGCTAAAGGTAAAACCCGAAACCCAACCAAGCACTACCGTAAGGCTCAAGGGTAAGGGCTTCCCTGTATACAAAGGAGGTACCTTCGGTGACTTGTTCGTCACTTACAATGTAGAACTCCCTAAGGGGTTGACTGATAAGCAAAAAGAACTTCTCGAACAAATGCGTAAATTACAAGCAAATGGAACAACCGCTTAAAAATATCAAAAGACTAAAGTCATTAGGGCTCTATAAGATCAAATCGTCTTTCTTCAATGCCTTAGTGGATAATGGATTGATAAAGACAGAGGTTATTGATAGGGTAACCTATGTACATTATGACCAGCTACCAGCACTTGAGCGCTTTGTCAATTGGCACTATGACCTTGAGATCAATGTCCCTAGTATCCAGATTATCCATCGCCTTTTTGGAGCGGATAAGGGTCTTACAAGAAGAAAACCAAAAACTAAGAAGAAAAATAACAACCCAAAAAAACCAAAAAAATCTAATGATGAAAAAAATCGCTTTTTCTATGTGCCTGCTTGTTACTACTAGCAGGCTGTGGTCGCTCTCTGCCAGTGGTTAAGGGAGATAGCCTAGTTATTTCAGAGGAAAGAAAACTCCCCGCTTATACTCAAATCAGGCTGGAATGTGGGGCAGATCTAGTACTTACACATGGCCAAGTAGGGAATATTACTATTAAGGCCTCTCAGAATATGGCACCTTATGTACTAACAGAGGTGTCTAGCGGAGTGCTTACAGTGAAAAATGTCGCCCGATTTCGCATACCAATTTACAAAAAAAGTTGGAGATTTGTATTCCTGTAGATAACTCACTAACAGAAATTGCTGTACATGGTTCAGGTGATATCAGCTCTCATGAACAATTGCAGGTTAAGAACCTCTCTTGCAAGGTGTTGGGCAGTGGTGATATGCTGCTCTCTTTACAGGCTGAGTCTCTATCTTTTTCTGTCAAAGGTAGTGGTGATATGAAAATCAAAGGAACCACCCAAGATCTTAGTGTAGACATAGCAGGCAGTGGCGACTTTGACGGTGATGCACTTCAGGCCAAGCAAGCAACCGCTTCTGTTAGAGGCTCTGGCGATGTGGATCTCTTTGTTACTGAACAGCTTTCAGAAGATATCCGAGGCTCTGGGGATATTACTGTCAAAGGAAATCCTAAGAAAATAGATGTGCAAACCAAAGGTAGTGGTAGGGTAAGATACCAATAACTACACCTCACTTCGCTTCTTTAGAAAGGAAATTAGCAAAATCCCTACACTGACAAAGATACTAAGGCGTGCTATGTAATCTCCATAGCGTACATAAGTGGTCAGCTGATTATTGGCCAAAACAGTACCCCTTAGCGCACCTTTTTTTCCATAACCCAAGGAGCTGATGATTTCCCCACGCTGGGAGATAAAGGCGGAAATACCTGTATTAGCACTTCGGGCTATACTCTTGCGGGTCTCTATGGCTCTCAGGCGCGTATAGCTTAGCAGTTGTTTGTATCCTTGGGTATCTCCCCACCAAGCATCATTGGTTAGGACACCTAAGAATTGAGCGCCTTGCTTTACATATTGGCCAACATATTCTCCATAGATAGATTCGTAACAAATCACAGGAGCCACTTTCTGCTCGGCTAGGAACTTAGCACACTGGGGGTCTTTTGGGTAGTCTTTACCGCAACTGTACCCCCTAGGTCTATCATGATATCTCCTAAGATAGGTTTTAAGAGAGATTGCAAGGGCATATTCTCTACTCCAACAACCAATTTTTGACTTATGGTGAAAGCCCATAATCCCAAAGGAGTTGAGCAGAAAGGCACTATTATAGTCATTGAACCAATAGTTCTGAACAGGGTTATAGTTGGTTTGTGGGGCTATCTTACTTTTGTCAGTAACTACCTCGTAGATAGCAGCTCCCATTATCCAATTGAGCTGTGGGTGTGCTTCTAAGAATGTATGTAAGGGGGTAACTCCTTGCTTTGTGATATATCCTCTAATCGGTAGACGCCTTGCGAGATGGCCGTCTCAGGAGTGAGCACAAAGTGGGTATTTTCAGTAACGCCTTCCTTGGCAAGGGTAAGCAATAGTGCTATAGTTTCCTCATTGGAAAGGCTGTATTTCTCCTCATAGGGGTCTATATTGGGTTGCAGAGCAACCACCTCTATAGGAGTGCCTTTTTTTCCTTATAACTAATATATATGCCCCAAGAGAGCGCTATAGGCAGTAATACTAGCAGACTTATTTTTGGCTATACGCTTGTAAAACAATCTTTTATCCTTTGTCTCTAAGAAGAGGCGCAGCGTGTGAAATAGTAGTATATTGACCAATAGCACCCAAAGGCTTCCGCCGAAAAATCCCCGTATATTCGTACCATTGTATCCAAGTGATATTTTTCAGAAAAGACATTTCCTAAAGAGAGCTAAGGCCAAGAAAAATCCCAATGGTGATGGAATTTCTCAAAGGCTATCCATATGGTAATGAGGAAGATACTACTTACTTTTTGCCGTATTTCGCTTTGCTACCAAGTGATAAACAAGGAAGACCAAACTCATCAGCAGGCTATTGACCAAAAGGGCAAAGAGCGCCCCCTCCACTGTGGAGTTCCATATCCACCAAGTGGTGAGAGTATTCCACAGAAGAAAGCTAAGATACGAGAGGAGGAACACCTTTCCCTTGCATGCTTTTTCCCCTGCTGCGTAACTGGTATTCTACTAACAGTAAGGGTACCCAAGCGACAAAAAAATGAACAAGGAAATACCATAAGTAGGCCAAGCGATGGCTAATAAGATGCCTGAAAGAAGGGCTAAAAGGAGATGCTTCATGTCAGTTGAGAAAAATATCTTTTTTTAAGAATGAGACTTTAGGAATGTTTTTTTACCTTTTTCCAAATAGGGTAGGGGCGTGATGTCCTCCCTGAAGAAGGGATAAGAGAGCGTAGCTGCTCATACCATAGCTTGGTAGTGGTAGAGAGTTTGTCTTTATATCCCAGAATATCAATAGCTTGTGCTATTGTGATGGCTTCTATGGTCATCACTTCAAAGGTGTTTTCTATGACCTTGTGAGTAATAGTTGCGGCATTGGTACCCATACTTACAATATCTTGATTATCATTGTTATTGGGGATACTATGCACGTACATAGGGAAAGAAAGTGTTTGGTTTTCAGCAGTGGTAGAGGTAGCGGTGAATTGTATTCCCTGCATACCGAAGTTGAATCCTAACTTTCCAGCATTGACAAAGGCAGGTAGGATTTCATTGATTTTTTTGGGTTAAGCAGATAGTTCAGCTGTCGCTCACAGAGCATACACAGTCGGGTAATAGCTATCTTGAGTTTGTCCATCTCTAGGGAGATATAATCCCCGTGGAAATTTCCTCCATGATATACTTGTTGGGATTTGAGGTCGGTAATAGGATTATCACTTGCCGAGTTGAACTCATGGGTTACTACTTCCTTTGCATAATCAATAGTGTCATATATAGGCCCTAGGATTTGGGGAAGACATCTGAGAGAATAGTATTCTTGTACCTTTTCCTTGAAGGTAGTTTCTTTATGTTCGCCCTTATATAGGTGTTCACTGCGCTTCTTGGTTAGCTGACTGTCCACTAAGTAGTTACGCATTCTCTGGGCGATAAGCTGTTGCCCATCGTGCTTTTTAGCAGCATTAAGTTCTTGGGAAAAATGGTCGTCATAGGTCTGTACTAATTCGTTGATGGCCACAGAGAGCTTGACAGACCAGTCCAGTAGCAGCTGTGCATAATGGATATTAACCGCTGCAATACCAGTCATTACCGAGGTGCCATTCATCAGAGCGATTCCCTCACGCAGGTGAATCTTCAAGGGTGAGAGTCCTTCTTCGGCAAAAACCTCTTGGGTAGGGCGTCTTTTTCCCTTTGTAGAAGACCTCTCCTTCACCGATTAGCACTAAGGCCAAATGGGCTAACTGTACCAAGTCTCCACTGGCACCTACGCTCCCATGCTGGAAGATTAAGGGGTGATGTCCCTATTGATAAGCTCTTTCATTAGGTGAATGAGGGAAGGGTGTACGCCTGATTTTTCCTAATGAAAGCGTATGAAGCCTACATAGAATGGCCGATTTTTACGATTTCGGGAGAAATAAGCACCCATGCCGGAAGAATGGCTACGAATGATGTTATATTGTAAAGCCAATTGGTCTTTATCCTCTATTCGGTACTGTGCCATGGGGCCAAAAGCCTGTATTTACTCCATATATAACCTTATTCTTGGAGAATTCCTTCAAGAAATGATAGCTATCACTTACAATTTTTTTCAGTTTCAGGGGAGATTTCTACTTTTTTTATGGTTGAAGATGACATTGATAAAATCTTCAAAAAGATGTGGCATGTTGTCCCATTGCTTTTAAGTTCTTTTACAAACAGCAGCAAAATTAAGGAATAATAGGCTATTTTGCAAGGGGAGTAAAGGATTTATTTTTAGGGACAAAAAAACTCAGTCTTCCAAACACAGCACTCAAAACTTTTTTGTACATTTGCCCTTTCAATAGGATAATTGTAACCAAATGAAGAAGCTATGGCTTTTATTTTTATATCTTTTACCGCTTTGTTCTTGGACACAGGAAAAAGATGTATATAGATAGCGAGGGCAATACTACAACTAAGGACAAGGCCAAACTTTATCGGGTCATCTCTGAAAAGGACGGACGCTATCATGTAAAGGATTTTTTTCTTGGACGGAAAACTCCAAATGGACGCTTATGCTACTAAAAAGGACTTTAGAAGTATAGAGGAGCTTATAGGCAAGTTTTCTTTTTATTTTGAAGATGGTAAGATAGAAATACAAGGAGAGGAGGAAAATGGAAATCTCTCTTACAAAGTGTATGATCCCAAGGGACGTATAAATACATTCTATAACAAAACAGGAGAGGATACTTATATAGAGACCTATAATTATGCTGATAATGCTTATGTGAAGAGGGAAAAAAAGAATTTAATGTAGTGTATTATCAGGAAAAATGCGAAGGTAAAAGAAAAAGAATACAGTTTGAAGAGGATTTTAAAAAAAGGCAAGAATAGAGAGTTTCTTTGAGGGAGAGGATAATGTACTACTAAAAATACTATGATGAAAGGGGAAAACTCATAGGTTCTCGTTATATAAAAAGGAAATGAAGCTCAAGCAGGCATAGAAGTAGAGTACTATCATACGCCTGCACAAGTAAAAAGCAATTACCCAATGGGATGCAGTAGGAAATATTGTGGAGGATAAGGTATATTATCGCTCAGGAAAGCTATTTTTCACGTAGAAAAGAGGACAAAAAGAATACGACAATTACTTTCTATGATGCAAAAGGAAAAAAATGAGCGAACTTACTTTACAAATATGGCGAACCTTACCAAGGTACTGCCTATAGCTTGGACGAAGAGGGACTATTGGAAGAGAAAAATTGTGTATAAGTTGGGGCATATAGAACAAAGTATTGTTTACTACAAAAATGGAAATATCAAACAGCAAACCGACTATAGTATCCATCATGACATAGATAAGATTACTTATTATAATAAGGATAAAACAACCAAGGGAGAATTGCTTTTTCAAAGAGGGGGCTTGCTATAGTGGCTATCTCTACAATGATTTAGAGGAAAATGATAGTTATGTACTCTACAAGGCTGGAGAATTTGTAGCTCTTAAACAGATAGACGAGAATAATATACTTAGATACTATAAGGAAAAAAACAAAAAAAGATGGTCAAATGAAAGCTGAAATATATGATGAAAAAGGGTGAAAAATCTTATATATATACCATTACAAGAACTAAAAATGCCAATTCAGATGATGAAGATACTGTTATAGATTTCAAACAGTATGAAAATGGTAAAGAAATAAATAAAGGAAGTATAAAAAAATAAAATATTGCAACAGGGAAATATCAAACTAAAAAAACAGATGGGAAGAAAGTATAGAATATTACTACAAAGTAAAGGATAAAAAGATTGTAATGGATTATATGATTAACGGAAAAGTACTTAAAACAATCTCGCTTGATGCTAATTTTAGTAGTTTTTGGGGATCGTTATCTCAATCATATAGAAGAATTCTTTATTACAGAGGACAACTTTGATCCTTATGTAATGATTCCTAATTATATATTTGACACTAAGAACAGTACTCTCATAGAACACTAAAAGCGTTTTTACTCTAATCCTATTTTTTTACAATAAATGGACAGATGGTTACTTAAAAAAATAGAATGAGGGTATACAATAATACAGATAACCACATTCTTTTTTTGTAATATTAAATATAACTTTTGCAATAGCACAAGATAAGGATACGCTATACGTACAAGAATATCCTCATAAATGGTGGGTAAAGGCTTTTATTCCTAATAAGATGCTTACAATCTTGCATGACAAAGAAATCTATAATCCTACTTATCCTCAGAACATAGGAGTAGGGGTGGGCTTGCGTAAGATTATAGGTATGAATCTATTGGTATCTTTCAGTGTATCTCCTTTAAAAAAACGGATACAGATTTGTCTTCCTCCATTACTGATTTCTAAATGCACAAATACGGCAAGAAGCTACTCTTAGACGGCTATTACCAAGATTATCGAGGCTTTTTTTACCCAGAGGAACAAGACGGAAAGAAAGTATATACCCTTTTTCCAAACCTTACTGTAAAAAGGTGGGGGCTTGATGGGACTTATGTGTTGCGTAACAAACGATTTTCCTTACGTGCCGCCTTCGAGCAGAGTGAGAAGCAGATCAAGTCGGCTGGGAGTCTGCTCTTAGGTAGTGGATTCTATTACCATAAGATTGTGCCAGATGCTTCTCAGCAGCAGAGCCTTCCTAAGGCTTTTTGATAACTACCAAATGGGAGCTAATATAGGCTATGCCTATTCGTGGGTGGTCTCTCCCGCTGGTTGCTTGCGGGTATGGTATCAGCAGGGGTGAATTTCGGCAACAATTCGGAAGTTTTAGCCTGGCATAACCTAAGGGCTTATCCTGCGAGTATCGGTAGGCTTACCCTGAATTACAATCGTGAGGATTGGTCGTTTGCTCTTACAGGGATATTTAATAACAAAACAGTTTATTCTCCCAGTGCACAATCTTTTTGCCTTGCTTGCTCCTACCACACAATTTACAATTACCCGACATATAAGATAACAACTGATAAGAAATGATAAAGAAAATCTTTAAAATAATAGCCATTACTTTCCTTATAGGCATATTGGCCATTGCAGGAGTGGGTTATTACATATTATTTTACCCCAATACTTCCTTTCAGGAGCAGCAAAGGGTATTCTATATTCCCTCAGGGAGTGATTATTCCTATATCTCTGAGAAACTCTATACAGGACTTTCCAACCCGACGACCTTTTTATTGTGTAGCTCGCGCTATGAAATACACCGAGCATGTACGTGCAGGTCGCTATGTGATTCGCAAGGGAATGAATAACCTACAGCTAGTACGTATGCTTAGGAATCTGAGCCAGCCAGTGAAAGTTTCTTTCAATAACCAAGACCGCCTACCTCTCTTAGCACAACGTATCTCTAAGGAGATAGAGGCAGATAGTACTTCCCTAATGAATGCTTTCCTCAATCCTTCTTTCCTTGCCGAAAGTGGGACAGACTCTCTTAATATATTGGGGCACTTTATTCCCAATACCTATGAGTTCTATTGGGATACCTCTGCCAAGGCGTTTGCTGAGCGAATGCAGAAGGAATACAAAGCCTTTTTGGAATGAAAAAGGCGTGAAAAAGCAACTGCTCAAGGGCTAACCCCAGATCAGGTGATGATATTGGCTTCTATCGTTCAGAAAGAAACCTATATGACCGATGAAAGGCCTACCATAGCCGGGGTGTATCTCAATAGGCTAAAGGAGCGAATGCCCCTACAGGCCGACCCTACCGTGGTTTATGCTATTAAGGAGACTACAGGCAACTATGATACCATCATCAAGCGGGTGTATATCAAGGACACACAGATAGCCCTCGCCCCTACAACACTTATCAGATTCAGGGCTTGCCGCCTGCACCTATTGCTATGCCTGATATCTCCTCTATAGAGGCGGTACTATCGCCCAAGGAGCATGAGTATCTCTTTTTGTAGCCGATACGGCACGTATTGGCTACCACAAGTTTGCCCGCACCCTACAAGAACACAACAAGAACCGCCAAGCCTATAGGAAGTGGCTGGACAAGAGATTAATGACTAATGACTGACCACTAACTACTGACCACTAACCTCTAACAACTGCTGTGCTGCTTTTTCAATCACAGAGCGAGGGGAGGCCAAGTTGATACGCATAAAGCCAGTACCTTCCTTGCCGAATACACTGCCGTCTACCAAGGCCAAGTGTGCCTGATTGGTACAGAGGAGACCAATTCTTTTTGAGAAAGCCCTAACTCTCTGAAATCCAAGAACACCAAGTAAGAGGCTTGAGGAACTATATATTTTACCTTTGGCAGGTGCTGGTCAATATATTGGGTAAGGTAGTCGATATTTCCTTGTATGTAGCTCAAGAGTTGGCTGAGCCATTCTTCGCCTTGCTCATAGGCAGCTACTGTGGTTTGGAAAGCAAATACATTCCCGTCGGTGAGCATGTAGCCTACCGTTTTGTCCAAGAATTTCTTTCTTACTTCAGCATTGGGGATAACAGCATAAGCGCTGGCCAATCCCGCCATATTGAAAGTTTTGCTGGCCGAAGAGAAGGTAACACAACTCTCGGCTACTTCCTTGGAAAAGGGTTGCCAAAAGGTGTATGTTGGTAGGGGGAAGTGTCAGGTCGGCATGAATCTCATCGGAAATCATCAAAAACCTTGTGCTTTAGGCAAATAGAGGCCAATCGCTCTAACTCGTCCTTAGTCCATACACGCCCTCCAGGGTTGTGAGGATTGCAGAGGATAAAAGAGCTTGCAGGTCTTTGCTTTTTTTCTTCAAAGTCTTCAAAAATCAATCTGATATTGTTCGTCCTTGAGCAGTAGGGGATTGGTAACTACCTTGCGCCCTGTATTGCGGATCGCAGCTGCAAAAGGGTAATATACAGGAGGTTGGATAAGTACAGGGTCACCTACTTGGGTGAAAGCCTCCACAGCCATTACGATGGCAGGCACCACCCCAGGGACGAAAAGAAATCATCTCTTTGGTAATTGTCCACTGGTGACGCCTTTGCTGCCAGTCTATGATAGACTGATACCAAGCATGGGGCTTTTCAGTATAGCCAAAGATTTCACATTCTATACGTTTCTTTATGACCTCTACAATGAAAGGCGGGGTTCGAAAAGTCCATATCGGCCACCCACATAGGAATCAAGTCCTCACGCCCCCCAGCGAGGGAGCAGCGCCTCAATTTTAGCGCATCGGTACCTCTTCGGTCAATAAGCTCATCAAAATTATATTTCATAGGTTAAAGATGTTTTCTAAGCTACTAAAAAGACAATGTCCTTGACTACCTCCTTCTGTAGGTGTTCGTTAAGCATGGTCACCAGTTTGCTTTTCCCATAGTTTAAATCCTCCCGAAGGCCGGTATTGTTCAGGGTAACATATAGCTTGCTGCCTTGTAGGCGTACACTCACGGTATATTTCACGATGGGCGCCCCTACGACCTCCACCCAAGCCTCTTTGACACGTACTTTGTCAATCCCATAGTTCAGGCGGTATCGCTTGAAAATGGCCAAGATGACGTCTTTCAAGGAAGTTTCACTATTATATCTTGTAGTATAATGGCTCATTTTTTTGTTTACAAAGGTAGTGATATTTTTTTGACAAAGGGAAAGAAAAACAACAGAAAAATACAGCCCAAGAAAAAAACTGCGAAAAAAATTTGGATACTACCAAAAAGCCTTATTTTTTTGCCGAGTTTTTTTAACAACTATTACACCAATGATAAAAATTACACTGCCTGACGGTTCTGTCAAGGAATATAAGAAGGAACAACCCCAGCTGAAGTAGCTCAAAGTATTAGTGAAGGCTTGGCACGTAATGTAATATCGGCCAGCTTCAATGGTAAAACAATTGAGACAGCCACGCCCCTTACCACGGACGGTAGTTTAGTGTTATATACTTGGGACAGTCCCGAAGGAAAGAAGGCCTTCTGGCACTCTTCCGCCCATATCTTAGCCCAAGCTTTGGAGGAACTTTATCCTAATATCAAGCTTACCATAGGCCCTGCTATTGCCAATGGGTTCTATTATGATGTGGATTTCAACGGAAATACAATAACAGACAAAGATTTCCCTGCCATAGAGGCTAAGATGCTGGAGATTGCTCGTGGCAAGCATGAGTTCAAGATGCGCCCCTGTGAGCAAGGCCGAAGCGCTCTCTTACTATGAGGGAAAGAACGAATATAAAACAGAACTTATTGAAGCCTTTAGAAGACGGCACTATCACTTTCTGTGATCATAGTACCTTCACCGACCTATGTAGGGAGGGCACTTGCCCAATACAGGCTTTGTAAAAGCGGTAAAAATCCTTAGCGTAGCAGGAGCTTACTGGCGTGGCAATGAGAACAATCCACAGCTGACCCGTGTGTATGGGATCTCCTTCCCTAAGCAAAAGGATCTGACCGAATACCTCACTCTTTTGGAAGAGGCCAAAAAGCGCGACCACCGCAAGCTCGGTAAGGAGTTGGAACTCTTTACTTTCTCTAACAAGGTAGGACAAGGATTACCCTTGTGGTTGCCTAAAGGAGCAGCGCTGAGAGAGCGATTGGAAGCCTTCTTGCGCAAAGCACAGAAACAAGCAGGTTACGAGCAAGTAGTAACTCCGCATATTGGTCATAAGAACTTATATGTAACCTCAGGCCACTGGGAGAAATATGGTAAGGATAGTTTTCCAACCAATAGCTACTCCTAACGAAGGTGAGGAATATTTGCTTAAACCGATGAACTGTCCGCACCACTGTGAGATCTACAACTCTCACCCATGGAGCTACAAGGACTTGCCTAAGCGCTTTGCCGAGTTTGGTACCGTATACCGCTACGAGCAGAGTGGGGAATTGCATGGACTCACTCGTGTGCGCTGCTTTACTCAGGACGATGCGCATATCTTCTGTACACCAGAACAGCTTGATGCTGAGTTCAAGCATGTGATAGACTTAGTACTCTATGTGTTTGGTTCCTTGGGCTTTGACAACTTTACCGCTCAGGTATCCTTGCGTGATCCTGAGAACCCTATCCAAGTACATAGGTACCGATGAAAATTGGGCAAAGGCTGAGAATGCGATTATCAATGCTGCTAAGGAAAAAGAACCTTACTTATGTGATAGAAACAGGCGAAGCGGCTTTCTACGGGCCTAAGCTTGACTTTATGGTGAAGGATGCCATAGGGTAGAAGCTGGCAACTAGGAACCATCCAAGTGGATTATAACCTACCTGAACGCTTTGACTTGTGGTATAAGGGGGCTGATAACGAACTACACCGCCCTGTGATGATTCACCGAGCACCATTTGGTAGTATGGAGCGCTTTGTGGCTATTCTGCTTGAACATACCGCTGGTAACTTGCCTCTTTGGTTGGTACCAGAGCAGGTCAATATCCTTTCTCTTAGCGAGAAATACGAGGGTTATGCCCAAAAGGTAGCCCAACTTTTACAAGAAGCTGATTTGCGTCCTCATGTAGATAACCGCAACGAGACCATTGGTAAGAAGATACGCGAAGCAGAAACTCTAAAATACCCTTATATGCTTATCGTAGGGGAGGAAGAGGAAAGAATGGCACCCTTTCGGTACGTCGCCACGGGGGAGAGGACTTGGGTACTATGAAAATAGCCGATTTCATCACCCTAATACAAGAAGAGATCAACAAGAATATAAAACCTTTCTCAACAGAAGTTTAACTTAAAACACAATAGCCATTAATACGAGAGTACCCAACACGAAGAGCACAAGTGACGAAAAGACCTCACACCGCGTGAACCGAGATATACGCGTTCCCGAAGTGCGTTTGGTAGGAGATAACGTGGAAACAGGTGTATATCCTACAAAAGAAGCCTTAAAAGCTGGCGGAAGAATTGGAATTGGATTTGGTAGAAATCTCTCCCAATGCCCAACCTCCTGTATGTAAAATCGTAGATTACAAAAAAAGTTCCTCTACGAACAGAAAAAAACGTGCCAAGGAGTTAAAGGCCAAGGCTACTAAAGTGGAAATCAAGGAAATACGCTTCGGCCCTCAAACCGATGACCATGATTATGAGTTTAAAAAGAAACATGGTGAGAAGTTCCTCAAAGAGGGGGCTAAGGTGAAGGCTTATGTGTTCTTCAAGGGGCGTTCTATCGTCTACAAAGACCAAGGTCAGGAGCTATTGCTACGCTTGGCAGTGGATTTGGAAGAGTTCGGAAAGGTAGAGCAGATGCCAAAACTCGAAGGAAAGCGTATGACTATGTTCATCGCTCCTGTGAAGAAAAAAATAAAAAGATAACAGATATTTCATCATTAATTTTTTTAAGTAACAAATGCCAAAGATTAAAAACTAAATCCAGCGCTAAAAAACGTTTCAAACTAACGAACTCTGGTAAAATCAAAAGAAAGCACGCTTTCAAAAGTCACATCTTGACTAAAAAAAGCTAAAAACGTAAGTTAGCTCTTACACACGCTACCCTTGTTCATACCAATGACGAGGCCAGCGTAAAGAAGCAATTAGGTTTAAAATAATTGTTTCTAAGGTAAATTAATTGTCTCACCTTGGAGTATGGCTCAAAAGAACGTAAAGTCGCCTACTACAAAAAATTAGAAATTTATGCCAAGATCAGTAAACGCAGTTGCGCGTAGAGCGCGTAGAAAAAATAATGAAACAAGCCAAAGGTTACTTTGGCCGCAGAAAGAACGTTTGGACAGTTGCCAAGAACGCGGTTGAAAAAGCGTTAGTATATGCTTACAGAGACCGTCGCAATAAGAAAAAGAACCTTCCGCGCCTTGTGGATCGTTCGTATCAATGCTGGGGTTCGTCCTTATGGATTGTCTTATTCTAAGTTTATGGGAGTCTTTAAAGCTAATAATATAGAACTTAACCGTAAAGTTCTTGCAGACTTAGCCCTAAACCACCCAGAGGCTTTCAAAGCAATTGTAGAAAAAGTAAAATAAACGTTTAATCAAAGAAATATCTGTTAGTAAAAAGGCTATCCTTTTGTGGGATAGCCTTTTTAATATTATAGGTCAATCTCTACTTGGTTGCGCAGTAAGTCCTCAAGGGTTTCTGCCTTGCGGATGAGCTTGGCTTGCCCATCTATCCAGAGAACTTCCGCAGGGCGAGGGCGTGAGTTGTAGTTGCTGGCCATGGTGTAGCAATAGGCACCTGCATTCCTAAAACAGAGGATATCCCCTCGGAGATTTCGGCAATTTGTCGGTTGGAGGCAAAAGTATCTGTCTCACAGATGTAGCCCACATCGATATCCATAGGAATAGGAATAGGGGTTAATGGGTTTATCGGGACAAAGATACAAAAATAATGACAAATGAATAATGATAAATTTTTTTATCATTATTCATTACTCATTGCTCATTATTTCGTATATTTGCACAAAGTTAGTCCCTATTATGAAGACCTCTACTAAGTATATATTGCTGTCTTTGTTGGTAGAGTTTGTGCTCTTTTGTCTTTTTATGCACTATGTAATAAAACCCAAAGTCAAATACTTACGTTACAGCAATGGGGGCTATACGTACCTATGCAGTCATTACAGCCCTTTATATACCTACTTTTTGTATTGGCTTATTTTTGTGGGACAAAAGGTAAAATTCCACCTCTATAGCAGGCTCAAGAACTTTATCTTAGGGGTAGTGTTTATTTTTCGTTTTTTTACATCACTACCTTTTTGGCTTACAATGATGTGTGCTACTTATTTTTCTCTGCCCTGAAGATGATAGGCGCTATTGTATGGAGATAACACAAGTGATCGTATTTCTCTATACAATAGGCGGAAAAAGGTATATGGCTGTTTGTTTTTACAGCATTGCTATTAGGGACCCTTTTTAATAGTGACAAATGACAGGTGACAAGTGATTAATCACTAACCACTAACCACTAATCACTAACAACTAATAACTTATACAAATGAAAAGAAGATTTATTTATCAAGATGCCAAATCGGATAAGTTTTGGGATATTGATTTTGAGGGTACTACCCAAACTGTCGTTTATGGGAAAACAGGTACCGCAGGGCGAGAAGCCGTAAAAAGAATTTGCTACAGCTGACCAATGTGCTCAAGAAAGCGAAAAAGCTAATCCTCCAAAAAAACTCAAAAAAAGGCTATACTGAACTCAAGGAGGGCGAAGCCGCTCCTGAGAGAAAAGAGTACTCGAAGAAGAAAAAAAGCCGATTATTTCTTCTGGGAAGCTATAGAAAAGAGCTACAAATACAACAAAAAAAGGATTGGGAAGCCTATGACTTGGACGAACATATAGAGAAACTTACTACTTATCTGGCCAAATATAGTGAGGAAAAGTTACTTCTCTTTCAAAAAAACCTTAGAACAGAAACTAATTTCCCTTTATACCGCTCCTATAGCCGAACTCTATATCATTCTTGGCAATGAGTACGAGAAAGAGGGGGATATCTATAGCTTTGATGGCTTTATCTCCGACGATGGTTTCCTCTATTTCCGTTGTTGGCTGCTACTCAAGGGCAAGGAATTCTATGAGGATATCACCAAGGATATAGAATCCTTTGTCTCAGGCAAATACCATTTTTGATATAGCAGAGACTTGGGCAGAGGATCTCTCTATGTAGCCGATGCGGCCAATCAAGAAGCGCGCCCTGATAGTGATGAGGATATCATTCGTGATACAGCAAATGAAAAGTGGCCTGAGCTGAATTATGACTTTGGCGAATTTGCTATGGACAGAGAGCCTGAAAGAGGGGAGCGCTACAGAAAATGTACCCCAAATTAGTAGCTGAAATTATGCCTATACGTTAGTAAATAAATTCTTTAATAAGATAGCGATATTCTTTAAAAAGTAGTACCTTTTGCCACCAGATATGGAAAAAAACAAGAAAGATACGACAGAGCCTATATGCGTATGGCACAGGAGTGGGCAAAACTCTCCTATAGCCAGCGCAAGCAAGTAGGTGCTATCATTGTCAAAGACCGTATGATTATCTCCGACGGTTACAATGGTACCCCCACAGGCTTTGACAATTGCTGCGAGGATGCTCAAGGGGAAACCCTGTGGTATGTACTTCATGCTGAGGCCAATGCCATTCTCAAGGTAGCAGCCTCTACCCAGTCTTGCGCAGGAGCAACCCTCTATATCACCATGTCACCCTGCAAGGAATGCAGCAAACTCATACACCAGTCGGGCATCATCCGTGTGGTGTACAAGGAAGCCTATAGGGATACTAGTGGCTTAGAGTTCCTGCAGAAGGCGGGCGTCGAGATCGTGCATTTGCCCCAGACAGCGCATGATGAAACCTATCAATAACTTGTTTTTTTCTTTAGCCATGGCCTTAGTACTTGAATGGGACTTTGAGCAATACCAAGAAGGGGAATGCCTTATTGCGCTGCATACCCGATTTGAGCCATGCAAATTGGCTTATTGGCTGAATAAAATATTGGATATTCGCCTCAGGCGTGCCATCAATGACCTATATGATAAGGATTCCGATACCCTCTTTGCCCTTTTTTTCTTTTTCCTATGAGCAGGAAGCAGAATGGCACCCTAATAGCCAATAGAGTACGCACAATGACCTCTGTAGGGCTATTTACACAAGTGGAAGCATATCAGTTATTTATCAAAGAGCTACCCCAAGTGGATTACTTTCTTAGAATTAACCCTTGTGAGCAAAGCCAGGATTATGTGTCTTTATTGAAAGCGCAATTTTTTTATAGATCTTGCCTATGAAATACCACTGTTTCCAGAAGGCAAGCTTACCTATAAGGAGCAGAGAAAACTCAATGAAATCAAAGCAAAATTAATATTCTAAAAAAATTTATATAGTATGATAGGACGAAAAACAAAAAAATAGTAGCTACCTTAGGGCCTGCTACCGATAGCCCTGAAATTCTCAAAGGTATGATCCTAGCGGGCGTGAATGTATTCCGTATCAACTTCTCTCATGCCAACTATGAGGAGGTGAAACAACGCATCGCTCAAGTACGCGCCATACAGGAGGAACTCAATACTCATGTAGCCCTCTTAGGTGACTTACAAGGCCCTAAACTCCGTGTAGGTGTCATGGAGGACGATGTAGTGGTAGAGGATGGCGACCAGATCTCTTTCGTTACAGGAGAGCCTTTCGTAGGGAATAAGGAGCGTGCCTATATGAACTATACCCAGTTCCTCTCGATGTGAAAGCCGGTGAAAGAGTACTTTTTGGACGATGGTAAGCTCATCTTTGAAGTGGTATCTACCAATGAAAAAGATACTGTAGTGGCCAAAGTGTTACAAGGAGGGGTGCTCAAGTCCAAAAAAAGGAGTAAACCTACCTAATACCAACATCTCCCTACCAGCCCTTACTGAAAAGGATATCAAGGATGCCATTTTCGCCATAGAACAAGAGGTAGATTGGATTGCACTTTCCTTTGTGCGCCATGCCAAAGATATAGAAGACCTCAAAAAAACTCATCAAAGCACATACCACTGAGGAGATTCCGATCATTGCCAAGATAGAAAAACCAGAGGCATTGGCCAATATAGATGAAATCATCGCCAATTGCCAAGGACTCATGGTGGCTCGTGGCGACTTGGCTGTGGAAACGCCAGCACATGAGGTGCCACTACGCCAAAAAGAATTGGTACGCAAGGCCAAAGAAGCACGTATTCCTGTGATTATCGCTACCCAGATGATGGAGACCATGATAGAGAGCCTTACTCCTACCCGTGCCGAGGTCAACGATGTGGCCAACTCTATCATAGACGGAGCCGATGCGGTGATGCTCTCCGCTGAGACCTCCATAGGGAAATATCCAGTGCAGGTCATCGAACGAATGTCCAGCATTATCAAAAGTGTAGAGGATTCCGATTTTATCAATGTACCTCGTATCCCTCCTGTACGTGAAGGCAATGAGCGTTTTGTTACTCAGTCAATCTGCTTGAGTGCAGCCAAACTAGCTGATGATATGGATGCCAAGATCATTTCCACCCTTACCGGTAGTGGTTATACGGCATTTCAGGTATCTGCCTTGCGTCCAAGTGCAAATATCTTAGTCTTCTCCTCCAACCGACGCCTACTCACCAAGCTGAGTCTGTTATGGGGGGTAACCACCTACTACTACGACCGTTACGTATCCACCGATGAGACGATAGAGGACATCAACCGTATCGCCACCCGCGAGGGACACGTACAAGTAGGCGACATCGTCATTAGCCTTAGCGCCATGCCGATCAGTTACCAAGGCCGCGTGAATACGGTTCGTGCTACACAGATATTGGCGTAAAAAAATGAATAGTAAATACCTAATCTAAAGAGAGTTCGATATAAAAAAATAACTTTTTTATATCGAACTCTCTTTAAATCAGGTGTTTTCTATATGGATGGGTATATATTGAGTCCATCTATTATAACTATTAAAATCATCTCTAACTAATAGACAGAAATTTCTCAACCCATAAAGTTGAAGTTAGTTAAATATATTGTAAACTGACATAGTTCCTCACTAGTCATTAACCATTAATCATTAATAATCATGTCCCAATTTTACAACCAGATTGCGGAAAAAAATATGATTTTTATCTTTCCGCTATCCCCAGCACATAAGACTTTCTTTGCCAGCGAACTCCATGGCAAAACGATCCTTGATGTAGGTGCCGCCACAGGCAACCTTACCGCTTATCTTAGCTCACAAGGCTACGAGGTTACCGCCATAGACCTCAGTGAAGGACTCATTGCCAAAGCCGCCGAAAAAAAGGCGTTACTGTACAGCAACTCAATATGCTTGCTATTGATGAGCTTCCTACGTTTGACAACATTGTTTGTATAGGCAATACGCTCCCTCACCTCGATAGTAAGACTTCCGTACAGCTCTTTTTACAAAAAGCTTACAGGCAACTCACCCAAGGGGCAAACTCGTCCTGCAATTGGTCAATTTTTCAAAAAAATATTTTTGCCCAACAACAAGGAGATTATCTCGGTAACCTACCACTGATAGAAAACGATAAGGTCAAGTTTGAGCGCTATTACTACCTCAATGAGGAAGGAAAAATCCGTTTCAAGACCATTTTGGACGATACTATTAAGAATGAAGAGCTGTTGCAACCTATTTTTCGCTGACCAGCTTACCGAGTGGCTCACTCAAATAGGGTTTCAAGCCATTAACCCTATATGGTAATTTCAAAAAAAGACCCTTTTGACAAAGAAAAATCCATGGCACTGATAGTAACAGCCGTGAAATAAGTTTTATTTTTTTACTTTTCTCTACTCATACTATCTCAAAGGTAGTATCAGTAGGGATTTTTCTCTATTTACTTTTCACAATTCACTCAAAAAAATCCGTATATTTGCACTTTAAAACAATACCTTATGGCACGATTAGGAATGCTTTTACGCCATCACTGATGAAGTGTTAGCCCAATTAGAAGCACAAGATATAGACCAGATGTACGACTATATGCTTGAAGAAATAGAAGAAGAACTGTTTGATACTCCCGAAGCCTTTGAACTAGACAAAGCGTGGGAAGGAATCCATTATTGTCTTTGTGAGGGAGATTGGTATAAAGAAGAGGAATAGCCCCTGACGTTATTTTTTTGGTGGAGAACTCCTTTTAGATGAAGATGATAATGTGATTTTTCTTGAAAACTCCTGAAAAAAATCAAAGAAATAGTCAACTATATTCAAGAAAAATCCTATTGAAGAGACCCTCAAAAAAATAATTTTGATAAAATCCCTGAAGAAGAATATACTCTTCCCAAAGATGAGGACAATCTCAACTATTTGTTAGGCTGGAGCGAAGGACTTTTAGAGTTCTATAAAAATGCTTTTAGAAAAGCAGCTTAACGTTATATTTACCGTAGATCTTTAATAAAAATCATTAAAAATATTATTTTTATGGAAACAATAACTTTTCAAACAAATGTAAAAAGCAATAGATTTTTCCTATTATAGAGGAAATATTGAAAAAAATTTAAAGCCAAGGATATCAAAAATTATCAAAGAGAAGAAAGATGATACAGAAATGACAGAGGAAGAGTTCCTTGCAAAAATAGACCGCTCTATGAAAAGCAAAAAGAACGAAAGTTACCGTAGAAGAACTTAGAGCTAAATATTTGAAATAATGGAAGAATTAGAAACGTATTCTTTGGAAGAAACAGAGATTTTTTTCTGAAGATATGGCAAAAGCATATAAGTTCAGGACAGAAAAAAAGATTGTCGAGAGAATACTTAACCTTATTGAAGAAATAAAGGAACATCCCACAACAGGAACAGGTAAGGTGGAGCGTCTCAAAGGCAAGGGAGACGTCTTGTATATTCTCGACGTATAAAATGACAAGCACAGGCTTGTTTATGAAATCTTTGAAGAAGAAAAAGTTAGTAGTCTTAGCGGCTGCTTATGGTCATTACAAAGACAAATAACAATTAACCATTGACAATTAACAATTAAAAAAGAATGTTATCAGTATCCAATTTATCCGTACAATTCGGCAAGCGCGTCCTCTTCGATGAGGTCAATGTAACCTTTACACAAGGTAACTGCTACGGCATCATCGGTGCCAATGGAGCAGGCAAATCTACCTTTTTGAAAATCCTTTCTGGCAAGCAAGAACCTACTTCGGGGCGTGTCATCCTCGAACCTGGCAAGCGTATGTCGGTACTCGAACAAGACCACTATGCCTATGACGACTATACGGTACTTGACACCGTGATTATGGGCAACAAAGTACTCTCCAAAAATCAAAAAAAGAGATGGACGACCTCTATGCCGACTATTCCGATGAACATGCCGAGCGTATTGGCGAACTACAAATGCAGTTTGATGAGATGAACGGATGGAATGCTGAGAGCGATGCGGCCGCTCTGCTCTCCAACTTGGGTATCTCCGAGGATATGCACTATACCCTCATGTCCGAAATGGACGGCAAGCTCAAAGTACGTGTACTTCTCGCACAAGCCCTCTTCGGAAATCCCTGATGTACTGATCATGGACGAGCCTACCAACGACCTAGACTTTGAGACTATCGGCTGGCTCGAGAACTTTTGGCAAACTATGAAAATACAGTGATTGTCGTTCTCACGACCGTCACTTCCTTGATGCTGTATGTACCCATATCTCCGATATTGACTTTGGGAAAAATCAATCATTATTCGGGTAACTATACTTTCTGGTACGAAAGTAGTCAGTTGGCAGCTCGTCAGCGTGCCCAGCAAAACAAAAAAAGCAGAAGAGAAAGCCAAAGAATTGCAGGAGTTTATCGCGCGTTTCAGTGCCAATGTGGCCAAATCAAAACAGGCAACCTCTCGTAAGAAGATGTTGGAGAAACTCAATATTGAGGAAATCAAACCCTCCTCTCGTCGTTATCCCTGCGATCATCTTTGACCGTGACCGTGAGGCAGGCGACCAAATCCTACACGTGGAAAAACCTTGCCGCTTCTGTGGACGGACAGGTATTGTTTAAGAATGTAGACATCAACCTAGCCAAAGACGACAAAGTAGCCGTAATTTCTAAGGATTCACGTGCTACCACTGCCTTTTTATGAGATTCTCAACGGCAACCTCAAGCCCGATGCGGGTACCTTTGCCTGGGGTATCACTACCTCGCAGTCTTACCTGCCCGTGGATAACTCCGATTTCTTCACCCAAGACCTTTCTCTAGTGGATTGGTTACGCCAATGGGCAAAAGACAGAAGAAGAACGAGAGGAAGTATACGTACGCGGCTTCTTGGGCAAGATGCTCTTCAGTGGTGAGGAAGCCCTCAAAAACTGCAAAGTGCTCTCAGGAGGCGAGAAAGTGCGCTGTATGCTCAGCCGTATGATGATGTTACGCGCCAATGTGCTTATGCTCAACGAACCTACCAACCACTTGGATTTGGAGAGCATCACCGCCTTCAACAACTCGCTGAAAAACTTCAAAGGTACCGTGCTTTTCACCACCCACGACCACGAATTCTCACAAACCGTCGCCAATCGTATCATTGAGCTTACCCCTAGTGGCATCATAGACCGCTATATGACCTTTGATGAGTATATGGACGATAAGAATATTCAGGAATTGAGGGAGAAGATGTATAAACAATGATTAATTGTTAATGATTAATGGTTAATCACTGCACTTTGGCAAAGTTTATGGAACAAAAAAAGGTGATTAAAATGAGCTTTTGCCAGAGTGTTTTGAGAGGAATGTACAATTTGGTACAATGTTTTAGGAAATAAAATAATTTTTAATTAACGTGAGTTCGATATAACGAAAGCTCCCACAGATTTTCACGGATTTCACAGATTTTCTATGTTTGTGTAATTGTGCTGTTGCGATTTACACAGATTTTTTTATAAGGCCAAAGGCCTTATTTATCCGTGGAAATTAAGGAGTTATACTTAGTTGTTGTATCATTCTCTCTGTGAAAATCCGTGGAATCTGTGGGAGAAAAAAATATAATTTTGCTTACGTCGAACTCACGTTAATTAGATTTAAAATGTAAAAAGATGACAATAGAAGAATTAATTTTTAAAGGGAAAGAACTACAGAATACAATATACCAATCAAAAAGAATTTAGAGGATATATATCTTATAGTAGTAATAAAGAAGAGGAATATCAGAATTGGTTGTATTCAGTAAAAAGGATAATAGATACAAAAATATAAGAGTTCTGTTGAAAGACTTAAAACCCTATGAGCAAAAATATATCTCCAGAAAATCATATTAAAAATATTAGGAATATTGGAGGGAATTAAGAATTTTTCCAGAAGAACCTGAAAATGAAATCAAAGGGAAAAGTTCAGATGGAATAACTATAAATAATAACCAAAGCAATATTCAAAATAATACTCAACAAATAATAAATATCTTTATAGATGCTATAAGAGATGAAATTACGGGGAAAGAATTAAAAAGAGTTGAAGGAAATAATGAAGAATTATGAAAAAGAATCCTGAAGAAACAAAATCAACACTCTTAGAAAAATAAAAAGGATTTGGTAAAGATGTTTTGTCTAATATTATGGCGAATATTATAACTAATCCTGATTTTTTTATTCAACTTTTTAAATTAGTAAGTTATGGAAATATACAAATATCAACCTATTAGTGAGTATTTTTTGGAAGAATCTCATAAATGATGAATTGTGGTTTAATAACCCACGTAACTTTAATGATTGGTATGATTCAAATCTTCCTTTAAATATTGATTACACAAGAACAGAAATAGAAGAATTTATAAAACATTCTTATTACAATAATTTTTGGAAATCTTGAAAGATTTGAAGAAATGTTTAGTAAGGATATAGATCGTTTATCTTCAAATAAATTAGAACGAGAAAAAAATACTTTAAAGATATAACTGAACATTATATAAATAACTATATAGGGATTACTTGCTTTTCTAAAGAGGGAATAAATACTGGTTTATGGGGTTATTATGGAGATAATAAGGGAGTATGTCTTGTTTTTTTGATTCTGAAAAAGGATAAAGAATATTTTAAGAATTTATATAATGTAACTTATGTAGAGATATTACCTTCAATTAAATTAAGATTAAAAATTTTTTTGCCTGATGATTTAAGAGATTATCTAACCATAAAAAAACTACTAATTGGAAATATGAAGATGAAATAAGATTGTTTCGGCATAAATCAGGAAGATATAAATATGTTCCTAACTCTTTGACAAAAAGTTATTTTTTTGGAATGAAAACAGATACTAAAGATATCAATAAAATAAAAATCTATTTGTTTACTTAAAAAAACAAGGATATTAAGTTTTATAAAACTGAAGATGGAGGTGGTAATTTTGTTTTGAAAGAGTTTTTGAGTGAGATATCACTCCCCGTAGAACGCAATATTAACTCAGTAGAAACCAAAATCAAGTATGTAAGGTGCAATATAAGGTAGGAATTTAATGATTTTTATTTGTTTTAACCATTAGAAAAAAATGGCAACAAGATTTATTTTTATTTGGAAGATTCAAGAATGAGTCCTTGTTTTTTTGGAAAAATTAATATTGGCTATGTTATGGAAAAAGACAAAAGTATCTCTAACATACTTCAAAGAGTTTTCACCTGATGAAACCCCTAGTTGGGTAATAAATGTCATTATAAGTAATACATATAAAGAGTATAGCAAATTTAGCGAACCTATCTTTTGAAATTCTTCAGCCGAGAGCTGAAAAAAACAATATTTGACTTGAAAAATCCTATACATGTTAGGGATGTAAGCTTTATAGAAGAAGATGAGGATACAGTATCTTACCATTTATGGGATAAAATAAACGAATTAGCAAGACTAAAAGGTAAAGGGGCTACTCTAAGGGCTGTAGTTAAGGATTTATATGGCAATGAATACACCTCTAATGAAATGGAAGTAGATAATTTTTTAGTTGATAACAATATTAAAGGAAGTAGATTAGACGTTAAGTCAGCTAATAATTCAATAAACGCGAAAAGAGTTGAAAAAAATTTTTTTGAGTTATGGCAAGAAAAAAATCTGTATATTTGTAATCCTCCTATGGTCAAGTGCTATAGTAGCACAAACCAGACCTCCTATTGAAAAACCCAGAGGAATCAATGTGATCTTGGGGGAGGAGATAGCGGAATCTGACTATTATTTTCTTACAGACTATTTCAATCTTTATGAAGATAAAAAAATGCAGTATTCTTCCATGATAATGGTACTTTTAGCTCCATGCGTATAGTGCGAAGTTGTGGGTATGATGGTAACTTACATAACCCACTCAAAGGAGGCTATGAGCTGATAGATGACAAGCATATCCGCCTATGGGTGACCAACCAGTATGATTCTTATGAGGAGATACATAAGGATTTGGGTGTTTATTATATACATCGCTGCTTGAACGACTATATTGTATTGGTAAAAACCTCAGGAAATGCCGAAAAAGACAAGGAAAGAGCTCAAGAAATATATAAAAATGAGAAAAACAGCCAATGCAGCATCTTTTTACCGATAGGGTATGGACCACTGATAAGCTATTGGGAAAAAGCAGCACAAGAGTATCCTTACTTGATACTTACTTCAGCAACGGCTGTGGGGGAGCATTATGTTATATTCAATCAAGAGGGCAAGTTTTTTTCAGGGAGTAAAGAACACCCAAATTTTTAGTATACAAGGTAGCTACAAGTGGGTAAGTAAAGATTATATACGTCTGTCTATAGATAAGCAAATAACCGCTGTTTTTTTCCTAGTACTATAGCTTATGATGAAGATGCTATCACAGATATAAAACCTATAAATAAAAACTTAGGAACTTATTATAAGTATCTTGTACCTGATGAGTGTTATATATTTGTAAGGAGTATAGGCAACCTCAAAAAAAGATAAGAGGGAGGCAGAAAAAAATATACCAACAATGGAAGACAAACCCCAACTTTTTAGTTTGTAAGAAATTAGAGGAGATTTTTTTGAAAAAAATAAAAAAACATATAAAAGTAAAATGAAAATCATAGGAATTAGTGTACGCACTACCAATCAGAACGGACAGGCGATGCAAGACATCGGGAACCTTTGGCAACGCTTTTTTTAGTGAGCAACTTTTGGCAAAAAAATACCCAATAAGGTAAGCGATGCCATTTACAGCATCTACACCGATTACCAGAAGGACTATACCGAGCCTTACACTTGTATGATGGGAGTGGAAGTTACCACGCTCAGTACGATTCCCGACGGCTTAGAGGGCAGGGAATCCCTCAGCAAACCTTTCAAAAGTTTGTAGCCAAGGGCGTGATTCCTCAGGCAGTAGGGGCGATGTGGCAATATATTTGGGATCATGACGCCACACTCAATCGCACTTACGTATATGACTATGAGCGCTACACCGAGAAGTCTCAGCAAGGAGATGCTTCTGAAGTGGATATTTTTTTATAGGCGTAAAAGAGAACAAGTAACCCCAATTCCTATGATGAAGTCTATATAGGTAGCCATTTTTGGAGCAGGGGGACTGATTTATTTCAAAGATTATCCTTTATTATTAGCTGTTCTATTTGGTATTACGGTATTCTTGCCGCCTATAAGTGTTGTTATGGTACTATTCTTTTCGCAACCTTTTTGTTTCCGCAATCGCTGGCAATTATTAGGCGAACAAACCTCTATATTTGATATAATAATCTTAGGAATCTTTCTTTTATACTACTTATACCTTTTTGTGGCTAAAGAGGGTTGTTGTATCATTCTTTCTGTGAAAATCCGTGTTTCACATACCCAGCTGTGAGCATTCGCTGGCTTTGTGGGAGAAAAATATAATTTTTGCTTACATCGAATTCACGTTAATTATTTACAAAAAAATTCGCGAGATTTGAGTCAGCAAATTAATAAATGAATAAATTGTCTTATGAAAATATTTTTCTTATAATGTAAATGGACTTCGTGCCGCCATGACCAAAGGTTTCGTGGAGTGGCTCTCTGCTGCTAGTCCCGATGTGATCTGCTTGCAGGAAATTAAGGCCTTGGAAAGCCAAATAGACTTAGCCCCTTTGGAGGCAGCAGGCTACACCTATCATTATTTCCACTCGGCTGAGAAGAAAGGATACAGCGGAGTGGCAATTCTCTCCAAGATCCAGCCTACTCATGTGGAAATAGGCTCAGGGATAGACTATATGGACAAGGAAGGGCGTATCCTCCGTGCTGATTATGGCGACCTTTCGGTTATGAGCCCTATACTTACCCTCAGGAACAAATATTGACCGATTGGATCACAAACTACAGTTTATGGCTGATTTTCAGCAGTATATCAATACACTCAAGCAGACGCGCCCCAACCTTGTTATCTGTGGGGATTATAATATCTGTCATGAGGCGATTGATATTCATGACCCTGTGCGCAATGCCAATGTATCTGGCTTTTTGCCTGTGGAGCGCAAGTGGCTGGACGACTTTCTCAAGAGTGGGTTTGTGGATAGCTTTCGTTTTTTTAACAAAGAACCGCATAACTACTCTTGGTGGAGCTACCGTGCCAATGCCCGCAACAATAACAAGGGTTGGCGTATAGACTACTGCTTGGTAGCCAAGCCCTTGGCCTCTCGTATGGTAAGAGCCGCTATATTGCCAGAGGCTAAGCACAGCGACCATTGTCCTATCTTAGTTGAAATCCGCTCAGCCGATGAAAAATAACGCCTCCGACCACCTGCTGGTCATTCGTCTCTCTGCCATGGGCGATGTGGCAATCTCTTTGCCTGTGCTCAATGCACTTACTGCACAGTACCCACAGCTTACACTTACCATCCTTACCCGCCCGCTCTTTTTCACCCCTCTTTGCCCACCTGCCTCGCACCACGGTTTTTTTCCTATAGATATCAAGGGTGCTCACAAGGGCATCCGAGGCCTCTATCGGTTATTTAGGGCCTTGAGAGGGCAGGGGATTACCCAAGTGGCCGACTTGCACAATGTACTGAGAACAAATATCTTAAAGTTTTTTTCTCTTTTACTGCCATTCCTTTTTGTACAAATAGATAAGGGCAGGCGAGAAAAAGCACTCACCCGTAGTAAAAAAATAAGATTTTTTACACCTCTATTACCTTCTTATAAGCGGTATGCAGCGGTATTTGAGCGCTTAGGCTATCCCATTGTATGGGATAAGGACTATTTCTCCCCCAAGCCAGCTCTTACAGAGCTGATTAGGGCGCTACTAAGTGCTGATACCAATATAGGTATTGCTCCTTTTGCCTCTCACAAGGGCAAGGAATACCCTTTTGAACAAATGAAAGAGGTTATAGCAGCACTCTCCGAGCGCTATCCCAAGAGCAAACTGTTTATTTTCGGTGGGGGAGCAAGAGAAAAAGCATTGGTGGATACCTTGCCCACTTATCCCAATGTAGAACCTATGGTAGGCAGGCTTACCTTTGCGGAGGAGTTGGCCTTGATCGCCCACTTAGACCTTATGCTGGCTATGGACAGTGGCAATGCCCACTTGGCGGCCAACTATGGGGTGCCCACCCTCACCCTATGGGGGTTACACACCCTTATGCTGGTTTTGCCCCCTACGGACAGCCTCAGGAGTATTGCCTTGTGGCCGATCGTCGTCAGTACCCCTTGGTGCCTACTTCAGTTTTTGGAAACAAATATCCCGAAGGTTATGAAAAATCCATAACAACCATTTCTTTACAAGATATTTTTACGTAATATTGCCGCTATTTTAGAAAAAAATAAATTAGTCTCTTTTTCAGACTTTTTTTATACTTTTGCTTTAGAAAAATCGCTTTTTATACTATATGATACATTTTTTTATGAGCTTCCTTTTGAATTGCCACAGGAAGAAGCCGATTTCCGTCGTTGGGTGCAACTCATCATTGCCTCTGAACGCAAAAAGAAGGGATATCAACTATATCTTTTGCGATGATACCTACTTGCACAAGATCAATGTAGATTATTTGCAGCATGATACCTTGACGGACATCATTACTTTTTGACTATGGCAAGGATAACCTGCTCTCAAGTGACATCTATATCTCTATAGATCGCGTACGGGAGAATGCCCAGTCCTATGGGGTGGATTTCTCCGCGGAGCTACTCAGGGTAATGGCGCATGGAATCCTGCACCTATGTGGCTATAAGGATAAAACCGACGAAGAATCCCAACAGATGCGAGAGAAAGAAGAGGAGAAAATGACACTTTTTCTTAAAATAGAAAAACCTTTGAGCCACTATGGCTCAAAGGTTTTCTTATGCTAAGGGAGGAAAAACTAGTCCTTCATACGTTCTACGTAGGTACCCTTCTCAGTTTCCACTTTGATACGGTCTCCTTCGTTGATAAAGAGCGGTACATTTACAATAGCACCTGTCTCTACCGTTGCAGGCTTAGTGGCATTGGTAGCTGTATTTCCTTTTACCCCTGGTTCTACATGAGTTACAGTAAGAATCACATTGGCAGGCATCTCCACTGAAAGGGGCGTTTCATCTTCGGCATTGAATATAATCATTACCACTTCCCCTTCTTTGAGTAAGTCTGGGTAGTCCAACATATCACGGCGGATATGCACTTGGTTAAAGTCCTCTACGTTCATGAATACAAGCTCTTCGCCCTCTGGGTAGAGATATTGGAACGAACGTGTCTCCACACGTACATCCTCTATCTTGTGCCCGGCAGAGAAAGTGTTGTCAATGGTTTTTTTCCTGTGGTAACACTCTTGAGTTTTGTTCTCACAAAAAGCAGGCCCTTTCCGGCTTCACATGGAGAAATTCGATGATTTTTGTAAATGTCATGGTTGAAACGGATACATAATCCTTTTTAATATCAGCTGTACTTGCCATATTTATTTAAATATATTTATTTGTTTACTAATTACTTAAGGCTTCCTACCATATCCTCAGGGCGCACCCAAGCATCGAATTCCTCTGGGGTTACATAGCCCAAGCGGATTGCTTCTTCGCGTAGGGTAGTGCCATTCTTATGAGCGGTATTGGCGATTTCAGCCGCTTTGTAGTAGCCTATCTTGGTGTTAAGGGCGGTAACAAGCATTAGGCTATTGTTAACCAACTCTTTGATACGTGCATAGTTAGGCTCAATACCTGAAGCGCAGTGCTCTTCGAAACTTACAGCGGCATCCCCGATAAGGCGGGCGGACTGTAGGAAGTTAGCACAGATCACAGGCTTGAACACATTTAGTTCATAATGCCCTTGGGTAGCCCCTACACTGATGGCTACATCATTACCCATCACCTGGGCAGCAACCATCGTAACAGCTTCACACTGAGTAGGGTTTACTTTTTCCCGGCATGATAGAGCTACCTGGCTCATTGGCAGGAATCAAGATTCTCCCGATACCACTACGAGGGCCAGAGGCCATAAGGCGGATATCGTTGGCAATTTTGTTAAGTGATACGGCGATTTGCTTGAGCGCTCCGTGAGACTCTACCATGGCATCGTGAGCGGCCAAGGCTTCAAACTTGTTCTGAGCCGTTACAAAAAGGAAGCCCAGTGAATTGAGCTATATATTTGGCTACCACCACATCGTATCCCTTAGGCGTATTGATACCTGTACCTACAGCAGTACCACCCAAGGCCAATTCGCTTAGGTGTGCAAGGGTATTTTTTTCAGTGCTTTGATACCATGTTCTATTTGGGATACATAGCCAGAGAATTCCTGACCGAGGGTAAGGGAGTGGCGTCCATAAGGTGGGTACGTCCTATTTTTTTACCACATCTTTGAAAGCCTCTGATTTTTTTCTGTAGGGTATTTTTTTGAGTTTTTTTCAAGACCAGGGATGGTAGTCTCCACTACCATTTTTGTAGGCTGCGATATGCATACCAGTAGGGAAGGTGTCGTTGGAGGACTGTGATTTGTTCACATCGTCGTTGGGCTGGAGTACTTTTTCCCTTCGCCTATTTTTCTCCCTGCCAGAAGCTGAGCGCGGTTGGCGATTACCTCATTTACATTCATATTGGACTGAGTACCAGAGCCTGTTTGCCAGATGACCAAAGGGAATTGATCGTCCAATTTGCCTTCTAAGATTTCGTCACATACTTTAGCTATTAAGTCTCGTTTTTTTCTTCGGAGAGTACGCCCAATTCGAAATTGGCATAGGCGGCCGCTTTCTTTAAGTAGGCAAAGCCATAGATCACTTCCTTAGGCATAGAGGCAGGCGCCCCTATTTTTGAAGTTGTTACGAGAACGTTCTGTTTGTGCTCCCCATAGCTTATCGGCAGGCACTTTCACTTCACCCATAGTGTCTTTTTTTCAATACGATATTCCATTGGTATATAGTTTTAATGGTTTTTCCAAGATAAAAAAACATCAGTTTTTTTCATGACACAAAAGTATATTTTTCTTAGACCACCAAATTTTTTCAAATATTTTTTTATTCCTAATATTCTCTTACTCAAGTTTCGCAAGCTGTTTTTCAAAATCCCTTAGTTCCTCCCCAGCCCCTTTCGAAGGAGGGGAGAATTAGTGTGTTTATGCAGTGTAGATTCTCTGTCCTTTTTTTCACACTCTTAGCCCCCTTAGTTCCTCTCCCAGCCCCTCCGAAGGAGGGGAGAATTAGTATTTTTTTATGCAGTATAAATTCTTAGTATAAGTCTGAATATCTGTCTTTTTATAACATATATTCCAATTTTTTTCACACTCTTAGCCCCCTTCCTTTGGAGGGGGTAGGGGGAGGAACTGAGATAAGGGGAGGAACTAAGGTAGGATATAAGAAATGAATAATTCTGACACTTAATAAGTTATATTCTTCACAAAAACCAAATTAATAATTAACAATTAATAATTAACAATTAATAATTAACAATTAATAATTAACAATTAACAATCTCTTCTGTTGAAAAAAACTATTGGTTTTTTTAAATAAATCAAAAAAATGTACTACTTTTTGCACGACAAACTTTTAAAGTATTTTTTTATCATATGAATGATGTGAAAAAAAGCTAAAAAAACATTTTTTTGTTTAATGTATTGGTTTGTAGTCTCTTAGTTTCTTTCGGGCAACCTCAGAGCTCAAGTGGCAGTCAATGACCCCGTCGCGGAAGATCAGGTACAGTTTGCCAACAATACCAATTTTGAAATCGGTACGCTCACCATTAAGGTAAAGCTCCCGCCTGGAAAAAAACAAATGCTGAGGTAACCGTTACGCTGCCTACAGGGATTCAGTATGTGGTAGGCTCAGAGACGCTAGGGGCTAATGCGACAAGTGTGACTTACCAAACGAGTAGTCCTCTGGGTAAGCCTGTCTTTACTATGGTAGGGACTCCTAATAAGGAGGTCACCTTTACCATTAAGCGTAAAATTACCAAAGCAGCGACAACTGCTCGAGGTGGAGCGAGCCTTGTCGATAAGGTAAAGGCTGTTGTAATAGGAGAGGGTGAGGATGAAAAAAGATACAAAACCCTATAAGGTGACTCCTCCGGAGGTGACAATACAAGATGTCTCAACGGTATACAATGTTCCTGTGGGGGAGAATACCACTACCTTTGGCATTCGTAATACTGGGGCGGGGGCTACTCGTACCATTTTCTTCTCTGTAGCTTATCCTGCTGGGGTTACCCATATAAGTTTTACACCCCCCCTAGGAGTTACTTTGGATCAAGTGGGTACCGTCCCTACAGGCTTCGAAAAATGCAGGGCAACTCTTGTATAGACTTACCAAACCCACAGGTTTTTTTACCCAACGAATTGGTAACTATTACTCAAAAAGTATCAGGTGGCACCTTCCTTATGTGGTGGAAAATTAAAGATAGGTTATGTGCCCTATTGGGGGCTTCGGGTACCGACCTGTTTGAACAGAATACCCGAGCGGACAGAGAGGTAAGAATAAGGACCTACGCCCCTTTGGTAAAGAAAAACACAGACGCACAAAAAGACTTACTTTGAATATGGAGAAGGCCTTTTGTGCACCTTCGGGACAGAAACTCGGTACTTTCTATACTGCTTTTTAAGAACGAAAGTACTGACGGAAGTACAGCTTATAATAATAGGCTTACTAAATTAAGCCAATACCTTAATTATTTTGAGGTAAAGAACTTCTATATTATTGCTTCTGATGGCACTAAAAATTCCTATAACTGAAACTTCTAACGATGGTGTAGGTATTACTGTTTTTTTGATTTTCGAACCCATACTGCTTTATTGGCTACCAATCCTGCCTTGGCAGAGAAAAATATTGGTTTTACCGATGAGGACAATGATGGGTACTTGAATGACTTAAAGTATGGGGCTGAGGTACGTATCTGTTACGACTTGGTCTCTAAAGGACTACCTTTTTGTTTGTGGCAGACTACCTCTAATAAACCCTTCCTATTATTGGGATTATGACAATATTTGTGGGAGTGCTATGGAAACCTTAAGAGTTAATCAAGATACGTATATACGAGTCTCTCCTTTGTAAACCAAAGTAGATTTCCCACTCAATTACTTTTTGAATGCGCCAGAAAAAGGTTATTTAAGCCCAGGTATGACAAATGTAGCTGTATATGAACGTCTACAAGGAGGATCTGCTCTTACACCTAATAATTTTTCGTTATCGTTACCAAAATGCAGTTGCCACCAGGAATTGGGCTTAAGAATGTGGTATTCCACTATACCAAGAATGATGATTTTACCGATACTACGGCGCCTACTATTACTATAGGGAACATACCTGCAGGAGGCTCCTTAGATTTTTACGACACCTGATACCCCTCCCCAGGAGTAGTAAATAATGAGGAACGCTATTGGGGGCATATCTCTTTTGAGATGGAGCTTAGCAATTGTACAGGTATGAGTGATTCTGCCTCTATTCCTTATACGATTTCGATAATGACCCGCAACAAAGATGGCATCACTTTCTGTCCTATGCCTTTGGTGTGTGAGAATGTAACTGTTTTCACGGGCTGTTCGACGCCTTGTACTGTAAATGGTCCTGAGATACGCTCCACCAGGGTGGAACGAGCCGACAACTCTTATGGCTGGACAGATGCTACAATGACTACCCACGTGCAGCGTGCCAATGTATCAGCCGAACAACGCCGTAAAATATTACAGTATGACGATGTAGAGATCTTTGCAGAAGGAAGACAATCGGTCAATAGTGATACGGACAACTTATACTATTATATGTCTACCTTGAGTTCTGCTACCTTAGTACCTAAATCCATAAAAAGTAACTATAGGTGCACAGCATACCACTTTACAAGCTACTATGCCAGGGGTGGTGGAGCATATCAGGAACAATTCAGGGAACTATTATCGTTGGAACCTTACTAGTGTATTACCCGCAGGCAATTTGGCCGCAGGGCAAACCTTCTCGGTAATGGCTACTTATCAGATGAATAACCCTATTCAAAAATAGTGCAGAAAAACAATCAGGGGTTACCTCTTATTTCTATACATTGGCTGATAAAACAGATATGGCTATCGACCCCAAAGGATTTCATACCAATATGTTACGATGTGGATCAGCTTTGATACCTGTTTTCACTATGGGAGATACAGGGGACTCATTATGGTTCTAATGGATTCTCTCTTAGTGCTTGTAATCCTAGTGCTATAGGAGGAAACCTAATCTTTTCTGGACGCACTCAAGGTTCTGGTAGTACTTATTACACAGAGGAGTACCGTCCTGGCCGCTTGATCAAGAAGATAACAATTAAGATGCCGTTAGGGTATAAAATCTCAGACCCCAATTTGCTTTATTTCTATACGCCTACAGTAGCTGATGATAAAAAGAATGCTAGTTATTTACTCCCTAAGGTGACGATTCCTTTGAGCCAATGGGTAGAAACTACAGAGGGGGGTAAGCGAGTGTATACTTATACCAATCCTCCAAGAGGAACACAGTATTACTTGCCTCCAGGAATGATAAAACCAGGTACCTATTCCGAATATTTGCGGGCTACTATACAGGCTTCTTGTAAGGGGAAGGACTATACCAGAGATATCACTCCTGGGAGAATTGCTACGGCTGCTGAAGTAGCCGCTGCTGGAGAACAGGTAACTTATAGTGTAGACTATGAAGATTATTACTATCACTACGCTGATTTAAGTAACTCGCTCCCTACCAATCAATTAAGGACAGGAGAGCTTTACTATAAAAATAAGCCTCAATTATTACTAACAGCTCAGGGGCAAGGCTCTACAATGAGAGCAAACAGAGAGGAACAAAGCTCCGTTTTCGCTATCGAGACACGTTATGGTGATGCTCCCAATGCTTGGATCTCTATTCCTGATGTGACAGGAGTGGAAATCTTAGGCTTGGAGGAAGTCAATGATGCCGCAGGAACTACTGTGCAACAGACCTTCTCGCCTGAGGCTAATATCACAGGAGAGAAGATGTTCTTCCTGAACCAAAAAAACTTCTTGTAGGACCTACCAAACAGAAGTATTTCCGATTGAAGTTCAAGCTCACCAACTGTTCTTCCCCTCAGATCAAGTTTAAAGTATATGCTGGGTGGAATTGTGAAGGTAATCCTACACAAGGCTACCGAGATACATGTGCAGATAGCTTCTTGGAGTATATTATAAATATCGCTCAAAGTAAAAAGACATAGAAAAGGGAGCTAACCCTGCTAATATAACGATGTGTGCCAAGACACCTTTCTCCTATATTGTAAAAAGCACCAATGAGGGAGATATCTTTGGGGCTAATTTGGTGGTTACCCAGCAGCCTGGTATCGTTATCAGTGATGTACAGGTGGAATACCCCTTGAACTCAGGCAAGGTGTACAATACCACCACCCCTGTGGATGGTAAAAAGATTGGGGTAACTACCGTGGGGGGTAAGACTACTTACCATCTTTTCAATATATTGCCAGGTGGCTCTCTGCCAGGTTCGGTAGCTACCAATGTAGAAAATGAGCAGAAGTTCAAAGTAACCTTTAACGTACAACCCGACTGTGATTTTGTTGCAGGTTCCTCTTTTGATATTGACTTGGAAGGAAATAATCTCTGTGGGGTACCTGCTGTAGGACCTAAGGTTATAGAAAATGTTGCAGGTATAACAAATGCTACAGTGAATGACTATAATATGTTGCTTTCCTCTGTTGACTATGTAAATGGCAATGCCAATGCTTGTGATAGTGGGGCTACTTATAAGGTACGCGTATCGGTCAATGTTACCTCTTCTAATCCTTTGTTTACAGTAGGTAATGATGCTCGTCTGCATATACGTTTCCCTACAAAGCTATGATATTCAAAGTAGTGATATCACAATAGATAGAAGTGCATTCCCCAGGCAAACCCAAGTAGTAGTTGGGCTGACCCCTCTGTGGAATCAACAGGGGTAGTAGGAGGTGAAAATGAGATCATAATGAAAGTACCAGCAGGTATGAAGGATACCCATTACTTTTATGTAACGGTAAAAATCAAGCAAAAAGCCAATACAGCAGTAAGTTGTACAGATGAAAAATCCTTAAAGGTACTTACTACAGATAAGATTACAGGGATTCCTTGTGCTACCTTGAGTCCGCCTTTCTGTCCTGCTCTTATCGTATCTACTTCGCCAGAGAAAAAAAGCAAAGATAGAGAATAAGCGAGCCTCGCTTTCTTTGGCAGATGTAGAAGTAAGTTCTACAGTACAAGGTAATAAGGAGAAACTGATGATTAAGTATAAGGTTGCTAATGCGGCCACCGCAAAGGCACTTTATAATGGTTCCTTGAAAGTGTCTCTCTACCATGATACCAATGGCAATGGTTTGGTGGATGCAGGAGATACCCTCCTTAAGGACAATCCTCAAATTGAAAATATTGCCATAGGAGCCACTTCTCCTGAGAGGTCATTTACGTATGTAGCTGACCAGTCGGAGGTATGTCGTTTGCTCTTGGCTATTAAGGATAACTATTGCCTTTGTGATAATGTGGTAAGTTTAGCTACGCCACCTGCTGAGATCACAGGACTTATCAGTGATGCAACTATCTGTGAAAGTGATAGTAAGATATTGAACTATATGGCTGCTTCGGCACCAGTCTATCAGGCTTATACTTGGGAGGCGGTCTCCCCAGCCAACGCCTTGGATTACCTATCAGCAACCAATATAGCACTTCCTACCTTCCACTATACAGGAGCTAAGTTGACAACCATAACAGAGTTCAAATACAAGCTTTAAAGTAAAAGCGTACCAATGGCTGTGAAGCTACTCAAGAGGTAAAACTGACTGTAAAAACCAGCACCAAGCATCACCACTCAGCCTGTGGCCCCTGCCAATCCATATTGTACAGGTACTAACGCTACAGCCCTTACCGTAGTGGCCGATGATCATGGCCTCAGCAGGTACCCTCACCTATGAGTGGTACGAAAGTCTTACCAATGCCTATAACGGTACTCTAAAAGGTAGTAGCCCAACCTATACACCTCCAACCAATGCAGCTGGTATCAAGTACTACTATGTCAAGGTAAAGAACTCAGGTTGTGGAGAAACCTTGAGTAACATCATAATGGTAAAAACCAACGCTACTCCAGACAAGCCAACAATAGCCGAAGATACGGCCGCTACTTGTACGACTATCAGCATCGCAAAAACTTACTAACTATGATGCCAACTTTACTTATATCTTCATCAAATCGTCTGATGGCAGTACGGTAAGTGGGGTAACTATGGCCTCTGATGGTAAGATTTCTGGCCTTACGGTAGGAAAGTATAAGGTAAAAGCTACCAAAGACGGCTGTATTTCAGACCTTTCCGATGAGTTCGAGATCAAGGATATAAAACCAACACCAGCGGTACCAACCGTAAGCGAACATACCGCGGCTACTTGTTCGGCTATTAGCATCGCCAAGCTCAACTATACCTCCGGGCTTACCTATATCTTTGTCAAATCGGACGATAGTAGTACGATAAGTGGTACTTCAGTGGATAACACAGGTAAAATTTCAGGGCTCCCAGTAGGTAAATATAAGGTCAAGGCGAAGGAAGACGGTTTGTGAATCAGTCCTTTCTGCAGAGTTTGAGATCAAGGATAAGCTCCCTACCCCTGCGGCTCCTACCATAGGGGAAAAGACTGCCGCTACATGTACAACAATAAGCGTAGCAAAAAGTAGATAACTATTCTAGCTATTCAGCTACGGATGTCTTTGCCATATTCGATAGTAGCAATACAGCGATAGCGACAGCTTCAGTAGCAGCAGATGGAACAATCAATGGTCTTATTGCGGCAGGTACTTATAAGATCATCGTGACCAATACGCAAAATAATTGTACTGCTGAGGCGACGATTACCATAGCAGATGCATTACCTGTGCCTGCTACGCCAACCCCAACAGCTACTCAGTCGTTCTGTAATAGTGCAACGGTAGCAGATCTTGCACCACAAGGTACGGATATCAAGTGGTATGATGCAGCTACTGGAGGTTCGCTCTTGACAAGCACTACAGCACTTGTACATAATAATAAATACTATGTAGCTCGTACCTTGGGCAGTTGTGAAAGCCCTCGTGCAGAAGTAACGGTTAAGATGATATCCTTAGCTCAACCAACACTAGCAGCAACGGCTGTAGCCCCTACTTGTACTGTTGAGGGGAAAGCTAAGATCACTAATTATGATTCGAATGCTACTTATACCTTTACCAAAGCGGATGGTACGGCCGTTACAGAGACTATTACCATAGCAGCAGACGGTATAATAACAGGTCTTGTGGCAGGCTCTTACAAGGTAAAAGCAGAAAAAGGTGGTTGTGTATCTGATGTGTCTGATAGCTTTGTGATCAAATCAAAACAAGCTGCGACCACTACCACCAACCCAGTAGGTGCGACTTATGTAAAAGGAGCTATCGCTACACCACTTACTGTAACAGCCACAGGCGAGGGTACCCTCAGCTACCAATGGTTTGAGGCTAGCTCAGCTATGGCTACAGGTGTCGTAGTAGGTAACAATAGCGCAAGCTATACACCTTCTACAGCTACTTTAGGAAGTAAGTTCTACTATGTAGAAGTAACAGGAACTTGTGGTACAGTCAAGAGTGCCGCTGCAGAAATTAAAGTAACAGCAGTTCCTCCAACGATAGTGGCGAATGATGATCCAGATACATCAGTAGCAAAGGGAGGAACAGTGGATATATTGAGTAATGATCGTTTGAATGGTAATCCAGTAACACCTACAGATGTAAATATCACAATTCCCTAACAATGGAGGTCTCACTAACCTTACGGTAGATCCTACAACAGGTAAGCTTAAGGTTCCAAGTGATGCGACACCAGGTACACATACAGTAACGTATAAGATTTGTGATAAGGCGACACCAGGTGTTTGTGATACAGCAGTAGTTAAGATTACCGTAACAGGAACCCCACCTCCAACGATAGTGGCGAATGATGATCCAGATACATCAGTAGCAAAGGGAGGAACAGTGGATATATTGAGTAATGATCGTTTGAATGGTAATCCAGTAACACCTACAGATGTAAATATCACAATTCCTAACAATGGAGGTCTCACTAACCTTACAGTAGATCCTACAACAGGTAAGCTTAAGGTTCCAAGTGATGCGACACCAGGTACACATACAGTAACGTATAAGATTTGTGATAAGGCGACACCAGGTGTTTGTGATACAGCAGTAGTTAAGATTACTGTAACAGGAACCCCCTCCAACGATAGTGGCGAATGATGATCCAGATACATCAGTAGCAAAGGGAGGAACAGTGGATATATTGAGTAATGATCGTTTGAATGGTAATCCAGTAACACCTACAGATGTAAATATCACAATTCCTAGCAATGGAGGTCTCACTAACCTTACAGTAGATCCTACAACAGGTAAGCTTAAGGTTCCAAGTGATGCGACACCAGGTACACATACAGTAACGTATAAGATTTGTGATAAGGCGACACCAGGTGTTTGTGATACAGCAGTAGTTAAGATTACCGTAACAGGAACCCCACCTCCAACGATAGTGGCGAATGATGATCCAGATACATCAGTAGCAAAGGGAGGAACAGTGGATATATTGAGTAATGATCGTTTGAATGGTAATCCAGTAACACCTACAGATGTAAATATCACAATTCCTAACAATGGAGGTCTCACTAACCTTACAGTAGATCCTACAACAGGTAAGCTTAAGGTTCCAAGTGATGCGACACCAGGTACACATACAGTAACATATAAGATTTGTGATAAGGCGACACCAGGTGTTTGTGATACAGCAGTAGTTAAGATTACTGTAACAGGAACCCCACCTCCAACGATAGTGGCGAATGATGATCCAGATACATCAGTAGCAAAGGGAGGAACAGTGGATATATTGAGTAATGATCGTTTGAATGGTAATCCAGTAACACCTACAGATGTAAATATCACAATTCCCTAACAATGGAGGTCTCACTAACCTTACAGTAGATCCTACAACAGGTAAGCTTAAGGTTCCAAGTGATGCGACACCAGGTACACATACAGTAACGTATAAGATTTGTGATAAGGCTACACCAGGTGTTTGTGATACAGCAGTAGTTAAGATTACTGTAACAGGAACCCCACCTCCAACGATAGTGGCGAATGATGATCCAGATACATCAGTAGCAAAGGGAGGAACAGTGGATATATTGAGTAATGATCGTTTGAATGGTAATCCAGTAACACCTACAGATGTAAATATCACAATTCCTAACAATGGAGGTCTCACTAACCTTACAGTAGATCCTACAACAGGTAAGCTTTAAGGTTCCAAGTGATGCGACACCAGGTACACATACAGTAACATATAAGATTTGTGATAAGGCGACACCAGGTGTTTGTGATACAGCAGTAGTTAAGATTACTGTAACTCCAGACACGACACCAAGCCGTGCCCTCAAGGCTGTAGATGATGACTTTGGTAAGGTACCTAATACAGTGGATTACACCACTACCAATACAGTCTTCTCCGCAGGAGTAGATACCATGGAAGGGGTCGTAGGTAACCTCTCTCCAGAGCGTGATGTGGTACTGACTCCAGGGGTTGTAACACGAGACGGAGCGGCTATTACAGAAGGTATTACCATGAATCCTAACGGTAGCATCACTGTAAAACGTGGTACACCTAAGGGCACTTATACTTACGAGTATACAATATGCCAAAAAGACGTTCCTACCAACTGTGATAAGGCTAAGGTAAGCTTTGAAGTCATAGAAGCTCATATCTTCGCCAAAGATGATGGTGTATGGGAAGTAGGTACTGAAGGCGCCTTGACCCCAAGTGTCTTGAACAACGATATATTGGGCGAAAGAGTGGGTATAGCTCCTTCCGAGGTTGATATACAACAGACACAAGGTAAGTCAGTAATTGATGAGACAAAGATGGTGATGAACAAAGACGGCCGTATCTCAGTGAAGAAGGGTATTGCGGAAGGTACTTATACGTATTACTATACGATTACAGAGAAGGCCAATCCATCCAACACCTCTAGTGCGTCAGTAACCATAAGGGTAGTGAGCTTCTCCGCTCAGGATGATGAGTTTGATATTATCAACGACAAGACCAAGGAGTTCAAAACCGATGATAGTGTCTTGAAAAACGATGAACTCAATAAGAAGAAGGGCTTATCAACGGACGATGTGATCTTAAAGAAAGGCGAGGCTAAGGATGACAATAGGAACCCAACTACAGCCCTTACCATGAATGATGATGGTACGATCACCATAGCGCCTAACACGCCAGACGGTATCTATACCTATACGTATACGATCTGTAAGAAGTCAGCACCAACAGAATGTAAGAGTGCCGAAGCGGTGATTAAGCTCTTGCCAGCTTTGATAGCCAATGATGATGACTTTACCGCCAATCCGATCAACCCGCTTGTAAAAAGAGGGTATCGCAGGAAATGTCTTGGACAACGACCGCTATGCCAATGGTAATGCCCTAGAACACTTGGATAAGATAGAGATCACTATGTTGGAAAACCAAAAATCACACGCTAATATAGAACCTAATGGAGATGTAGTGATCCCACAAGGGGCCCAGCAGGGGAATATACGTTGAAATATAGACTTTGCATGAAAGATCACCCAACCATCTGTGCTGAGGCTAAGGTGAAGATAGTGATATTGGAAGACAAACCGATAGTGATCCACAATGGTATCTCTGCCAATGGTGACGGAGTGAACGATGGCTTTTATGATAGAGCATATTGAGGGGTATCCTAAGAATAATCTTAAGATATTCAACCGTTGGGGTGTATTGGTTTATGAAAAAGGACGGTTACACCAACAGTGAGCCATTTGACGGACATTCTAACGGACGTGCGACCATAAGTGCAGATAGCAAGCTCCCACAAGGAACTTACTACTACATCTTAGAGTATCAAGATACAGCCGAGCAAACCCATACCAAGAAAGGCTGGTTGTACCTCAAATACTAGTGACAAGTGACGAGTGACTAACGACAAGTGACTAATGACAAATCATTACAGATTCGTCATTAGTCATTTGTCATAATCCCTCTGCTGGTGCGAGCTTGCAGTTCGTGCCTACTATTAAGTAGAGCCTTTGGCTCTTTATGGGAGCTACAAGCTCCATAATCATAGGTACGAGCTGCAAGCTCGCACTAGCGAGGGGCAATCTATGCAAATCGCAAGGATATGATTACACAAACATACAAAAATCCAAGGGCAATTTGCTGCTTGAAAGAAAAATAATCAGGCAATTTGTTTGAAATTAGCAGATAATTTCATAACTTCGTACCTAATAAATCAAAGAGAAAATGGAACAAAATCAGCAAAACAAAAGTTATCTACTCCCTATTGTAATGATGTTTGCGTTATTCTTTATGATCGCCTTCGTTACCAACTTACAGAGTCCTATGGGAGTCATCGTAAAAAGCCAGTTCGGTGCCAGTAACTTTCAGGCACAATTGGGAACCTTGGCCAACTTCATTGCGTATGCTTTTATGGGGATTCCCGCCGGACAGATGCTACAGCGAATAGGCTATAAGAAAACTGCACTGACGGCCGTAACGGTTGGCTTTGTAGGGGTGTGTATCATCTTCCTATCGGGAGCAATGGAGAGTTTTGCCATATATCTCACAGGTGCCTTTGTGGCGGGCTTCTCTATGTGTATGCTCAATGTAGTGGTCAATCCTATGCTCAACACCTTAGGTGGGGAGGGCAAGCGAGGTAACCAACTGCTACAGTTCGGTGGTGCACTCAACTCTATGGGAGGTACAATTGTTCCTGTCTTTGTAGGTTACCTTATAGGGGAAAATATAGAAAAAGCCTCTATTGACAAGGCCAATCCTGCCTTATACTTGGCCATGGGTACCTTTGCTTTGGTATTTATCGTGCTTTCTATGATGCAGATTCCAGAGCCTCATATTGTAAAAGAAAGTAGAGGATAAAGCAAAAGATCCTCATAGTGCTATGTCTTTTCAGACACTTTGTCTTTTGGGATCATAGCCATTTTTTGTATATGTAGGAGTGGAAGTAGGTATTCCTGGAATAGAGAACTATTTCATGACTGCCAAAACAGAGCACGGCGGTTTAGGTATCGATGCCACTACGGCAGGTTCAGTAGTAGGTACCTACTGGTTCCTCATGTTTGTAGGCCGATTTGTAGGAGGAGCCTTAGGAGCTAAGTTCTCCAGCAAGGCCATGCTTTCCTTTGTAGCTTCCTTAGGCTTATGCTTTTGTGCTTTTGGCCATATTCTTACCTACTGACATATTGGTCAATATGCCTGTATTCAACAAAAACATATCCTTTGGTTTAGCTGAAGTACCTGTTACTGTGATGCTCTTAACCCTCTGTGGGCTATGCACTTCTGTGATGTGGGGAGGTATCTTCAACTTAGCCACTGAGGGCTTAGGCAAAATACACAGCTGCCGCTTCAGGTATCTTCATGGTTATGGTATGTGGGGGCGGTATTCTCTCCACTCTTCAGAGCTATGTAGCGGATATCTTCGGCTATGTACAGAGCTATTGGGTAGTGATCTTAGGCCTCGCCTATATCCTATACTATGCCCTTGTAGGCAGTAAAAATGTAAATAAAGACATAGTAGTTAATTAATGCCTTAATGATTAATTAGAACCCTCTTAATCCTCTAAGAGACAACAAACTCATGTCTTTACAAAGAAACGCTAATGAAGAACCCTCATAGCCAACCCTTTGTAGAGACATATGTTTATTACGCCCCTAACCCCTTTCTTAAATACTTAACACTATTTTTTTATTGTATAAATTCTTACTTCTCACCCCTCCTTTTCTTGACTTCCCGTCCTAAATGTTGTAATTTTTGTACTCTGTTCGGTTATCAGTATTCAGCGATCAGAAGTCAGTTGTCAGACGCTACAGCTGATTTTTGTGCGAGTTTTCGTTATATAGAACTCATGTTAATGAACATAGTTTTTCTGTAGAGACACAATTCATGGCATCTTGTAAAATTGTACGAATCACATACTCACTTATGTGACTTTACTTTTTCACTATTCACTTTTCGTTTTTCACTTTTCGTTTTTTTCACTTTTCGTTTTTTTCACTTTTCGTTTTTCACTATTCACTTATTATGGAAGAGGCCTTAGAAATTCTTTTGGACATATGCTCGTCGTGAGCCTTTGGATAGCAATGGAGAGACTATAGTCCCTACCATCAACAATAGTATTGCTGCTATTCGTATCATTATGCGCTTGGAAGGATGGGGAAGTGAAAAGCGAAAAATAAAGCCAAGCGAAAACTTGGAGCTTGGGTATGTGGGTGAAAAGCGGGCAACGCCTGCTTATGCAACGTCTGATAGGCCTGCGTCCCATCGTAGGGGCAAATGGCAATTCGCCCAATCGCAATATGCCCAATCACAATATGCTCAATCGCAATTCGCCCAACCCCAATATGCCCAATCGCAATATGCTCAACACAACATGAATAATAACACGAACAATCATAATGGGAGCGAATTATCAAATAAGGGCGAATTGCCCAACATGGGCGAATTGCCATTCACCACTACACCTGCCCAACCCCAATATCCTCAACCTAATATATCTCACAACAATTACCCCTCCGAAGCCTGCGCCTGCTTAGTAGCCCCCTTGCCTTCTCAGAGGGGTTGGGGGAGAGGAACCTCCCTCTTTCACCCGCCATACACTCCCTGCTTTTTGCCCCCGCCCCTTTCCACATTGCCTATTACGAGGTACTGACGCACTTTGCCAAGGGAGAAATCAAAAAAAGCTGATGATCACTATGCCGCCCCAACACGGGAAGAGCGAAGGTGCTACCCGTCGCCTACCTGCTTTCGTCTTAGGGCAAGACCCTGACAAACGTATCGCTATTGTCTCTTACAATGCTATCAAAGCACGCAAGTTCAACCGCGAACTCCAACGTATCATGGACGATGACCGTTATTACGAGTTGTTTCCACAAACACTCCTCGCAGGTCAGGCAAGCTACCAAGAACAAGGCCGACGCAGTCGAAAACTATGCTCGCAACTCCGATGAGTGCGAAATTGTAGGCTACCAAGGGAGTTTCAAGACGATTGGTGTAGGAGGTTCCCCTAACTGGCGAACCTGTGGATATGCTCATCATGGACGACTTATACAAAGATGCATCGTCGGCTTGGTCGCCAGTAATTCGTCAAAATGTAGCCGACTGGTACGATACAGTAGCCTCTACACGTTTGCACAACGATAGCCAGCAGTTGTTGGTCTTTACCCGCTGGCATATGGAGGACTTGGCAGGCAGACTCTTAGAGCAGGAGGGCGTATATGACCCTATTGAAAACCCGCAAGGTTGGTTACTCGTTAGCTTCCCGCTATACAGAACAGACCCCCAAGCGAGCAAGACCCCAGAGCAGAAGGAGAACCTTTATGGCCTGAACGACATAGCTTGGAAAAACTCTTGGAGATAAAAGGTCGTTCCCCAACGGTCTTTGAGAGTCTGTACCAACAGAATCCGCAACCTTCACAAGGGTTGATGTATGAGGAATTTACTTGTTATACCGACTTGCCTTCTCGTTCCTACTCAGTAGCATATATAGATGCAGCCGATAGTGGGGCGGATTACCTATGTGCTTTATTTTATAAGGAAGCCGAAGACGGCAATTACATTACTGATGTACTCTACACCAAAGACCCTATGGAGGTTACTGAAACTACACTGACTTATATGCTCCAGCAACACCAAGTGGAGCGCTGCCATATTGAGAGTAACAACGGCGGCAACCTCTTTGTCAGCAACCTCCAACAACGTTCGTGGGACACAGGCAACCGACTGACGCGCTTCAATCCTTTTTCATCAGAATCAGAACAAGACAGCGCGCATCTTTGCCGCTTCCGCATCGGTACAGAAGCTCATCAAGATGCCTTTGGACTGGAAAAAAAGCGTTTCCCGAAGTTTGCCCGCGACCTCACGGGTTACCTTCGCGTAGGTACCAACGCCCATGACGATGCCCCTGACGCCCCTCACTGGCTCCATAGAGTGCCGCCAGCCTCCCAAGAGGGTCAGCGTCGCGGAGATGTTTGGACTTCGGTAGTGACCAACGACCAATGACTAACGACGAGTGACAAGTGACTAATCCTATTTCACGGGTCACTCGTGTCCCTCCCTTCGGGGGTTAGGGGATCACTCTTTCCTCCTTCGGGGGCTAGGGGATTAATCTCTGTTCTGTTATTTGTTCTTAAAAAAACAAAAGTGAAAAAAATTAAAAACGTACTTTTTGCGTTTGATTTAGATGAATTATAGTCAAACAGAAATGGTTTGCGAAAAAAATTAGCATGAGCAGGTGTAGGAGCTAATGGCAATTAGCCCTTGAAAGAGAGTAAATTAAGAATTAGCCTCTCATCTTATTTATTCATATTCTAAATATGATTGATCATAAATTAAAAAGATTAAAATACCTATTATGAGTAAAAATGTATCTGACCAATTGGTCGAAATGTTAGTACAAGCAGGTGTAAAAAGAGTTTATGCCATTACTGGAGATAGCCTCAACCCTGTAAATGATGCCATTCGTCGCGATGGTCGTCTTGAGTGGATACATGTACGCCACGAAGAATCAGCAGCTTATGCAGCCTCTATGGATGCCGAACTTAATGGCATAGGCTGTTGTATGGGAAGCTCAGGCCCTGGACATGTACACCTTATCAATGGAGCTCTATGATGCCAATCGTGCAGGCAACCCTGTCATTGCTATAGCTAGTACTTGTGCTACACAGAAGTTTGGTACCCACTGGTTCCAAGAAACAAATCCTTTTTTGTTATTCCAAGATTGTAGCAAATATGTATATGTGGCCAACACGCCTAAGCAGTTTACTACCATGATGCAGCGTGCTATACAAACGGCAATCAACGAAAAAGGAGTGGCTGTATTGGGCTTACCCGGCGATGTGGCAGGAGCTGATTTGGAAGAAGTGCCTACCGCTACTCAGACCTTTTTGGCCAAACCCGTTGTACGTCCTTCCGATAGCGAGCTAGATAAGTTGGCCGCAGTATTGAACGACACCAAGCACAAGAAAAATAACCCTTTACTGCGGACATGGCTGCCAATATGCTGTAAGTGAAGTAGAACAACTAGCCGAGACGCTCAAGGCACCTATTGTAACTTCTTTCCGCGGGAAAATATTCTTTGACCGTACCGATAGCCCCTATATAGCAGGTATGAACGGACTCCTAGGACATCGCTCTGGCTATGATGCTTGTGCCGAGTCCGATGTACTTGTGATGCTAGGCACTGACTTCCCTTATGCCGAGTTCTTGCCTAAGAAAAATACCATCATCCAAATAGATCAGCGCCCTGATATTATCGGCCGTCGTGCCAAAGTGGATTATGGTTTTGCAGGCGATGTAAAAGATACCATTGCCGCGCTATTGCCTAAACTTACCCCACGCAGCGATGATAGCTTCCTTAAGGATATCCACAAGGAATATGTATCACTTGAGAAGTCTTTTGGACGATTATACCAAGAGAAAGACCGAAGAAGACCAGATAGACCCCGAATATGCGGCTAAACTTTTTGAGACAAATATGCCGCGGAGGACGCTATTTTCACCGTAGATACAGGTATGAATGTGGTTTGGGCGGCTCGTTTTTGTCAAGGGTACAGGCAAGCGCTACCTCACTGGTTCTTTTTAACCATGGGTCTATGGCCAATGCACTGCCTATGGCTATCAGACAGCAGCTGCCTCTCCAGGCAGACAAGTAGTGGCTATGTGTGGCGACGGGGGACTCTCGATGCTTTTTGGGCGACTTAGCTACCCTTATGCAATATCAATACCCTGTAAAGATATTTGTATTTAATAACCGTTCGCTTGCCATGGTCAAACTTGAAATGGAAGTCTCTGGCTATCTGGATTGGCAGACCAATATGGTCAATCCTCCTTTTTGATAAAATAGCCGACCTGATGAATATCAAGGGCTATGAGGTACACAAAACAGAAGAATTGGAAGCCACTGTAAAAAGCTGCTTTTTGAGCATGAGGGGCCTACCTTGGTCAATATCTACACCAATCGCGATACCTTGGCCATGCCTCCTCACATTACTTTTTGACCAGATGAAAGGTTTTGCTACCAATGTGATGAAGAAAATAGGACAAGGTGATTTTTTTCTGAAGCCAAAGAAAGTATTGCCAATAGTATAAAGCATATTAAGGACATTTTATAATGACTAATTTAAGTTTCGTAAGTTGTTTTTTTAGGTTGCTATTAAAATTGCAAGTAACTGATAAACAATTATTTGTAAAAACCTCCCCCTCCAAAGGATAGTCTGCGAATACTTGGAGCAGAGTATGTGAGTTGAGAGCGGAGTATGTGTCTTTAAGGGCGTTGAAATGGTCTAATTTGTTTATTAAATTAGAAATTTTTCCCTTCTATAACTTATTGAACCTCTACTACTTATTAACTCCCCTTGAGGGCAGGGGCTGTTATATAATCATATTATAATCTGATTTATAATATATTAAATTCATAAGTTCTTTAAAAATTACTGATTCCCCACTCCATAGCTAACTTAATAGAGTCCTTTCCATTGAGACGAAATAGATTGATTGATATATTTCTCATTATTGAAAGATTCTCAGGAGCATTCCCAGATTTGGTTTTACTCTTATCCTCTATCATTAGTGTATCCTTTACCCAATGTAAACGATTTTTCTATACCCCAATGAGAACGTATATGATTTGCAAAGAACTTAGCTTTATTTTTTTAGCAATACTGCTTATATGATAAGCAATTTCGGTGCTTTCTTCTCCTTTTTTTCTTAACATAGCGTGTAGTTTCTATAATTCGCTTTATACCAGACCATTCAGGAGAAATTCCCTCAATATTTTTTTATAGACCTTTGTAATACGCAACTCATCACGTCCTCTCTCTGAGGATTGTTCTTGATAAGTATCCATTAGGTATTTTTCCTAAGGCTATATTCTTTTTTTATCTGATTAAAAAGATTCTTTTTGATTGCCTTTTTACTTGTACAATGTAATCATTTTTTTGACTTTACAATAGTTTCAAGAGTTTTTTTGACAATGTAGCGCATCTAAGGTAATAATTTCACCCTCAATATCTAAGGCTTGTAAGAGTTTTTTTGAACAGTATAAATTTCAGACTCTTTTTGTTCTCCAATTTATCACAAGCTATTACAATACCTCTTTGAGAAGCAAAAACACTTATCAATGAAACAAAATTTTTGATAATTATTTTGAGGATCTTTAATAGTCCCAGCAATTGCTTTTTCCATCAATGGCAAGTGTTTCACCTTGACACATTGGTAAAAAAATTGGGCTGCCCACTGATTGAATTTTGTCGCAAAATCGTCAAAATCAATTTCCATAAATATCCTCCTAATAGAACCATATGTAGGTACTTTACAGAAAGTTAGATATTTTTTTGAACTCCCATTGGTTTTCTTTTGAGGAAACGACCTATTTCTCGATAGCCAGTATAGCCAGACATCATTGCTGTTAAGCACATAATCAAAAAGTTAGGCATCTTATGGCGAATGCCACGTCTTTTTCTAGTATCCTCTATACTAGATAACATTTCTATCAGTGTCATAGACTTTTACATTTTATTGGAGTGCAAAAAAATAGTAATTTTAAAAAGAACTTATACAACTTTATAACAGCCCTGCCCTTGAGGGGGGTAGGGGGATGTTTTGAGAATCAGTTGATTACAGAGCTTGCAGAAACTTAAATGACTAATGACTAATGAAAAAGTAGGGATAAAGGAAATTATTCCTACTTTTTTACACTCTAACATTTAACATTTAACAATTGAAAACAAGAATAACAACTTTATTAGGTATAGAACATCCTATCATTCAAGGGGGTATGATATGGGCGAGCCAATGGCAGTTGGTAACAGCCGTAAGTAACGCAGGCGGATTGGGGCTGCTAGGTTCTGGCTCTATGTCAGCTGAGGAGTTACGTACTCAAATCAGGCAGTGTAAAGCACATACTAGCAAACCTTTTGGGGTAAAATGTGCCTATTATGTACGCCAATAGTGCCCAAACCATGGAGGTCATTATGGAGGAAGGCGTCTCTGTAGTTTTTACTTCGGCAGGCAATCCAGCTCTTTGGACAGAGAAGCTCCATGAGAAAGAAATAAAAGTGGTACATGTAGTAAGTAGCAGCAAGTTTGCGCTCAAAGCTCAAGCAGCTGGGGTAGATGCCGTAGTAGCTGAAGGCTTTGAAGCAGGCGGACATAACGGACGAGAGGAGACCACCACTTTGGTATTAGTGCCTGAGGTATGTCGGAAAGTAACCATTCCTGTGATTGCAGCTGGAGGAATTGCCACAGGTAGGGCTATGTATGCTACTATGGCGCTCGGTGCCGAAGGGGTGCAAATGGGTAGCTGCTTTATTGCCACAGAGGAGGCCTCTGTACATTCCCTTTTCAAACAAGAGGTACTCAAAGCCAAGGAGGGAGACACGGTATTAACTCTTAAGGAACTCTCTCCCGTACGTCTGCTAAAGAATCCTTTTCTACGAGCAGGTAGAAGCTCTTTATCAGCAAAGAGAAGCCACCCCTGAGAATCTCAAACAGTTATTAGGTAAGGGACGAACCAAATTAGGTATGTATGACGGAGACCTTAAAGAAGGCGAATTAGAAATAGGCCAAGTAAGCAGCCTGATAGAGGAGGTAAAAACTGTCAAAGAGGTCTTCGAGGAAGTATTAGCAGAGTTTCAACAAATCAGAGATTTAATGATTAATATCACTAACCACTAACCACTAACCACTAACCACTAGTCACTAGTCACTATTATTGGTTTTATTTTTCGTATCATAGAAGGAATTTGCAGTCTCTGACAGGTATATTTCCATTTTTTTCTATGATAAAAGGGTGAGTTACTACCATCGGCAATGAGCATTTTAGGGCGGATATTACTCAAAAATTTCTCTAAGTGAATTTTTAGGATTATTTCTCAGCAATAGGTAATGAGTCGGGTAGGAGGTATCCAAATAGAATTTATCATCAATGATGGTGAGAAAATCTTCTTTAAAAAGGAACTATATTCTCTAAGACCTTATAATGAAGGTTTGACACTTGTTGTTGAGTACAGAAATTCTTAATAAGAGTTTGAGGTACTGACAAAGTGTCAGAAAGATAAAAAGTAGCTTCTCTACCCTGCTGTAAAAGCAATAACAGTCTTTTTATATTGGTGAAAGACAATAAGTTGCTCTTTCTTTCCACTTTCATATTTCAGGTAAAAGAAATAGGTCTGCAAAGACAGTAGCGTTAGAAAGAAAAAAATAGACAAATTTTACCTTTCTAGCCCTTAGGTATATGACAGCCCATACAATAGCTAAGTAACACAAGCACAAGCAGATAGTGTCAAAATACACATCGCGAATAACCAGCTGTTCCACCGAAGCTATATAGCCTATCATATGGTTCATCAGCGAAAGGGCTTTTTCATAACAGACTAAAAAGCCAATAGGGGAGTAGCTGTATACTGGCCAAAAAGGACAACGCCTATTCCTACGGATAAGATAATTCCTAGAAGAGGTAAAAATAAGTACATTGGTTACTAAAAACAATCCCGCAAATTGGTGAAAGTAGTACAAGGAGAGTGGTAACACACCTATCTGTGCAGCGATACTCACCTTGATAATGTCCCAAAAAAAGTTAAGAAATCTATTTTTCAAATCGATACTTCTCTCCTAGCGGTAAAAAAACAAAGCAATAGAGAGTACCGCCATATAACTCAGCTGAAATCCTACCTCAAAAAAAGAAAAGTGGGTTTTGCAAAGCAGTAGTATAAAGGCCGAAAGTAGCAGACTATCATAGCGAGCTCTTCTACTTTCTGCCAAATAAAGCAATACTATAGCCGCCAAACATGACTACAGCTCTCAAAACAGAAGCAGAAAATCCTGTAATAGCCGCATAAGTAAGTAAAGAGACTAAGAGAAGTGCTATTTTTACCCCTTTTCTATGTGCAGGTACCACCAAGGAGATAAAAAGCGTTAGCAAATAGGTAATAATACCTATGTGAAGACCTGAAATAGCTAAGATATGGACAGCTCCCGCATTGATATATTGTTGGTAGAGCTCTGGAGTAATATCCGAGCGAACCCCCAAGACTAAGGCTTTGAGTACCCCCACAGTTTCTTTTAGAGAATGGATAGTGGGAGAGGGTAGCTGCCAAGTGGCCTTGTAGCTGTTTGGCTTTTTATAAAAGGAGAAAAGCAAGGAGCATCCTTGATTTCATAGCAGGTAGGGTAGCCCTGCCAATGAATCCCTTGATGTTCCATATAGCGTTTGTAATCAAACTGATAGGGATTTTGAGCAGCAGCAATAGGGGAGAGCTTACTATGAAAGAGAATCGCTTGTCCTAAAGCATTTTCCCTTAAGGTATCCTTTAGGTAAAGTACGAGTTTCCCTCTATAATTTGCCGTTTCTGTAAGTTGTAGCGCAACGATCACCTGCCTATTCTTGATGTATTCTATCCTTCCCCACAAGGCTATATGCTTTCTCAGGGAGAGCTTATGTAGGTAATGCTTGCTATCGTTGGGTTCATAATGTATATTGTAGGCCAAAAATACCCAAGCTCATTCCTGCTAAAAAAATACGGTCTCTTTTAGGAATTTTTTTAGTCTAAAAATGGCAGTAATAAATACCCCCTACTGCTATTCCGCTGAGCAGCAGGCTCATGGCTATTCCTATCTTATTGAGTAAGTCTTGTCCTATAATACCAAGGATCATACCCAAAAAGAAGGATACACAAAGGAGAAAATTAAAGGGAGTAGGCTTCATCTGATATACAAAAAGCCAGTTACCCCTTAGGATAACTGACTTGTTGAATATTATTTTTACATTCCGCCTCATCGGGGAGCTTTCCACAAAAACTGCAAGGCGTCCCTTCAGGGTTCAAATAAGGACTTTGGCTGGCACAAGTACCGGAGAATCGGCCTCCTTTTTTTGCCCCATATTTTTTTATTGCCATGCCTACAACACATAGGCCTAAGATAATCAATACGATGACAAATAGTTTCATATGATATATATTAAAAATTAAAAATCCTATAGTATATAAGTAGTATTGATGAAGTTGGACGTTTCTGTTTTTTTAGTAAGTTTTCAAGGATTTCATTATTATATGGATTATCCTTAGAAGCTACAAAAGTACGTATAGAGAACGAGCGAAGTGCATCATACACACTAAGAGTACCCACAGCCGAATCCTTGCGGCCTGTGAAAGGAAAAACATCGGGACCTCGCTGACATAAGCTGTTGAGGTTCACCCTGCATACAAGGTTTACCATAGCATCGATCAGTGGTGCCAATGTATAGACATCATGTCCAAAGATACTCACCTGTTGGCCATAGTGAGAGTCGGCAATCTCTTCTCTTACTTGGTCGCTATCAGTAAAGAAACGTACAGGTACCACAGGGCCAAATTGTTCTTCCTGATAGACACGCATATCAGGGCTCACAGGAGCAAGTACTGCAGGGAAGATAAAGTTCTCACAACGCTCACCACCTTTCTTGTTGAGGATCTTAGCTCCTTTCTGTAGGGCATCATCTATAAGGTCTTGGATATATTGTGGTTTATCAGGCTCGGGTAGGGGAGTGAGTTTTACGTCCACCTCCCAAGGGTTTCCGAAGGGAGTTTGTCTACCTCCTCAGTGAATTTGGATAAGAAAGCCTCTTTTACATCCTCATGTACATAGAGTATTTTTCAAGGCGGTACAACGTTGCCCATTGAAGGTAAGCGCTCCTGCCACACATTCCTTTACAGCAAGATCTATATCTGCATCGGGTAGGACAATGGCAGGATTTTTAGCTTCCAAGCCTAGTACCAAGCGCAAACGATTCTTGTGAGGGTGTTTGTCTTGTAGGGCTATAGCCGAGCGGCTATTACCGATAAGAGCTAAAACATCTATGCGGCCAGTTTCCATAATAGGAGAGGCAATTTCTCTACCGCGCCCAAAAAAACAATATTGATAACTCCCTTAGAGAACAATCTCTAAAGGCTTCCAATAGAGGAGTAATAAGCAATACGCCATATTTTGGGGGTTTGTAGATAACCGTATTTCCCATCAGCAGTGCAGGAATCAGCAGCGCAAATGATTCATTAAGAGGGTAGTTATAAGGCCCCAAACAGAGAACAATTCCCCAGAGGGCCACGGCGAATATGAGCATAGATACCATCTTTTTGGAAATGGGCACTATCACGATCTAATTTCTTATACTCCTCCAAGGTATTGTATAAGTATTCTATGGTGCGGTCAAACTCTTTTTGGCATTCAAGAATTGTTTTTACCAATCTCCCACATCATCAGCTGTACCACCTCATCACGCTTATGCTGGATCTCTTTGGTAAAGCGTTCCAAGATCTCTACACGATCCTTTACACGCATAGTAGCCCATAGGCCGTTACCCTTACCATAGGCATTTGCTGCTGCTTCAAGGGCTTCAAGGGCTTCTTTTTTTCAGTCAAGTGAGGAACACTTCCTACCAAGGTAGGAGCATATTGTTCTGTGGAGGAAATGGTGGAATACACCTCATCACAGGCTCCTTTCCACTCTCTGAGTTCTCCATTTATAAGATAAGTCTTATGATGTAAAGGGTTACAAACATAAGCCTTAGGTATAGGTTGAAATTTGTTCATTATTTTATAGTTAAGTTGTTTTATACTCTGCCTTTTTAGTGCATCAAACACCCAAGCAATAGCCAGGAATCCCACCCCAGTGGCAGCAAATCCCCAGCCGGCCACATCTTCATAACGGAAGATACCCAGCCCTATGAGTATTAATCCAAAGAGGATCATAATCAAGGTGGCATATCCTAAAACAGAATTTTTATTTAAACCCATAATAATCAATATTTTTAAAGATACTATTTATATATCTCCCTCAGAAGTAGATTTATTTTTTTATACTCTTGATGAAGTCTCTACCAAAAAAATAATGCCAATTCCTACAACGACACCCAAAAAAATCCCCAAATGGCAATAATCATGCCTCTTTTTAGGTTTTGATTTTTCTAAGGGAATACTGACAGGTTCTATGTCAATAAAAAGCAGGGGTGTCCTCTTGTAGTTTGATTTTTTTGGTTTTCAAGCTGCTTGGCCAGTTCTATATACACATTATTAGCCAAGCTATATTCGGCTTGTAATTGTGTTTGGCGGGTCATAGGTACCGCAGTGATAAGACCTCTATTACTATCTTGGAAAGCTGCCAATCTCATTTGTTTTTTTCCTTAAAGTTCTTTTTCTGCCTCTTCATACTGTCTTTCTATGAACTCCAATTGGCTTTTTAGCCTTACGAGTTTTGAACTCTATGATAGTCTCTTGTAGTGTTTTTTTAGCCTGACTTAGCATCTGAGCTGCGGCTACAGGATCACCCATGGAGAAAAGAGAAAGAAATAGTATTGTCTTTCTCGTTATTAGTAATCTGTAGTTGGCTGCTTAGTAGAGAAAAATAATTCTTTTCTCTTTAGGAGTAACACTATATACTTCTAAGGAACCATCGGCAGTTGGTTCAGGTACAACCTCTTTATCTTTGGAAGAAAAAGGCTTCTATGATAACCCCTGGTAAGCCAATGGTATATTTCTTTACCATGTCCAAGGCTCCTGCTTTTTGGTATTTTTTTGGCAATATTGCTCATAAGTAATAGGAGTACTATCTTTGGAAGTTTGTATAGAAACTTGTGTCATCTTCCTTTGGAAAAGGAATACTAGTGGCAATACTTGTATAGAGCTTAGGAGAAATCAGTTCTCCTGAAGAGGAACCCAAATTGATACCCGCTAAAGAAGCCAAGCCTGATAAGCCTCCACCAGAGGAGGAACTACTCTCTTGAGCCAATACTAATGAAGTAGCAGTATATTCCTTTTTAGAAAGAATAGCAATAAAAATACCTATAAGTAGGAATATGATAAAATATTTTTAAAATAGTTTTCTTTCCATTCCATATTTTTTTAGCAATAGGGCAAGCAAATCTATCTCATCATCTTTTTGTATCTCTTGATTCATATTTCTATTATTTAAAAAGCGTTGTAAATAAGTATAGCTAAGGTAGTTATTGCAGTCATTATACTAACCGTTTCAGCTGTAGAGACTTGTTTTTCTCTGGTTTTTCAGGAACAATCACCAATGCTCCAGGGGCAACTTTAGGATAGTTTCTAAAGAAAAGGAAGCGGTTGGTACCTTTTACATCTCCATTGGCATATACGACATAGACTGATTTTTTTCTGAGCATTGTCGGAGAATCCTCCTGCACTATTGATATAAGATTTAGTAGATTTCCCTTTTTCATAGCGCACCAAGGAGGGTGCCAGTACCAATCCTTTTTACCTCAACGGTTTGTTTTTTTCAGAAGGAACAATAAGTACATCCCCGTCTTTTAGGATAAGATCTTGATAGGAGTTCTTATTCTCCATGATTTTTTTAAGATTGATACCTACACGGTATTCAGACGCTTCAGGAGTGTTTTCTTCCTCTTTAGTTTCAATAAGAGTGAGATCCTTGTCCGTCTTTTTAAGTTTCTTAAGTTGTTTTTTTCTTGGGCTTTTTGATCTTTTTCGTCTCTATCTTTCCTTCTTACTAAGGTGGCACCTTCCACATAGGCATAAGGAGCCAATCCACCAGAGCGTTCTATAAGGCTTGAGATACGCTCTTCTTCAGTAAGGATAGCATAAAAAAACCAGGAAAGAGACTTCTCCTTCTATCTTAACCACTTGTTGGGGTATATAGCCCTTTTGATAGCGGACGGTTACTATATCATTGGGTTCTAAGGCGATACTTTCCCCTCCCTCTTTAGAGAGGGATACAGTATATACTTTGCTGATGGTCTTAAAATTGGCATCATTCAGTTGGCGAGCTACCTCCACTTGTGTTTGGTCAGCGCCTTCTATAAAGCCGCCAGCCATGATGATAAGGTCGGCAGGGAGTAGTCCCTTGGCATAGGGAAACTTCTGTGGTTTGCGCACAGCCCCTTCTATACGTACCATAGGCTTGGCGATGAGACTATCTCTGCCATATATATGCAGACTATCATTGGGTTGTAGGGCAATACTTTGTTTCTTTTCTAAGAGATCTTTGAGGGAAAAATTAAGACTTTGCTTATCTACATGGTCTATAGAGCGGAAGAGAATAGCACGATTTAGATAGGCTTCTTCCCTTACACCTGCAGCTTTTTGTATAAGGTCTAAGACGGTCATACCTTCTGAGTAAGCATAGTTACCTGGTTGATATACAGCCCCTGTGATACTGATTCGGTTGTGATATACATCGGAGAGCTTATGTACTAGGAGTTTGTCACCTGCTTGCATAGTAAATTTGCTGGCTTCATTATAAGGGACTTCCTTTACTTCGCGCTTGGCACCTATGATACGCTCTACTACCATTACATCTTTGTAGGCATTGGATTTGAATCCTCCAAAATAATCCTCTAAAGCGGAGAGTTTTTCACCATCTTTGACCTCATAGAGACCTTCTCTCTTGACAAAGCCGATTACCTCTACTTGGTTTTTATAAGGAGGTACAATGATGACATCTTGGTCATTGAGGTTGATATTCCCTTCTTGGGAACCCTTGAGTAAGAAGTTGTAAATATCTAAGTGGGCGATGGTTTTTCCTCCACGAACCACTTGTATATTTCTAAAAAGAACCATTTTCAGTAGGGGCCTCCACTGGCATAGAGCGCATTGATTACTGTAGAAAGGGCACTAAGAGAGTAAGTGCCAGGGGCTTCTACTTCTCCTATAATATTGACTTTTACGGTACGGATATTAGCAATGGAAACGCCTGTATATACTTTAGCATAACTACCCTCAGGAGCGGAGATACCTGCATATATCTTACGCAAAGCAGTATTGATACGTGCTTTGGCTTCTACAAAGTTGAGGCCTCCTACATGTACCTTTCCAGCCATAGGGAGAATAATATTACCTTGATTATCTACTTTTTGGGTAGTGCTACTTTCGGCAGCGCCCCATACCTCTACCAAGAGTTCGTCTCCTGTATTGATGATGTAACTCTCAGGGTAGGTACATTGATCGTTGGGTTAAAGGAGATTTTAGGATTTTTGGGAAAAAATCGTAGCCAAAAACTCTACTTTTTTTCATAACCATGATAGAATCTCTTTCTTTTCCTGTACGGCCAAATACTTCTTGCTCAGAAGAGGCAGGCTTGCTACTTGGGGTAGTTGTTTTCCTTTTGACAGTAGTAGAAAGGGTCATGATACGTTGTCTGAGCTTAGTAATCTGAGAGACAGGCACGCCTTTTTACACGAGCAGCAGTCTCTAAGTCAGTGATGGAGTAGCCTTGTGCTTGTGCTTTTTCCCAAAAAGGATTGAATTTGTTCGTCAGAGAGTTGATCTACATTGATATAGGCAAGTTGCTCTAAGTTAAGATTCTGTACTTGTGCAGAAAGTGAAAGGGAGAAACCTACACTTAAAAAGAAGAAAAAAATAAGATTTTTCCTAATCATTGTTCGCTGTTTTTTTAATCAGAGTGCAAATATACTTCGTTTATCTGAGAAAATAAAATATTTTTAAACATTAATTATTCATTCCAATTTCGCAAGTACTTTTTAAATGGCAAACAAGTACTAAAAATATTTTTTTAAAATATTGATTGTCAATGAGTTTATATGATAGGTAAAAGTAAATTTTGATAATAAGAACATCAACAAAGTTCGGGTGTAACAATTAACAATTAACAATTAACAATTAACAAATGTTTTTTTACTATCTTTGCCGAGTAAATTGCTCTTATCCTTTGTTTATCATGGAAGAAGTGTAAAGTTCCCTACTTACTATTGGGAAAATGGCACAGAGCCTCTTGAAATGTGTAAATATATCTATTTATATAGTAATAAAAAAACCTGAAATATCATTTACTATATACCCCTGTGGGTACTTATATTATAAAAATAATCCTCATAAAAAGAGTAAAAAAATATGACTATTCAGAATTTTGATAAGTTTGTAGATGAAATTTTGGTAAAAACAAGGCGAAGAAGCCTTTGAACAAGGTAAAAGTATCTTCCTTAGAGGAACTTGAGGGCGGCCTATGGGTCGCCTCGGTAGAGGGAGCTACTACTTATGAAGTGGAAATACTACTGCATAAGAATACCATTAGGGAGACTTCTTGCTCTTGTGAGCACAAGAAAAAAAGGTGTCTGCTCGCATATGGTAGCCATTTTTCTTGGCTATAGAGGCTAAAAACAACAAGAAGCAGCCAAAGGAAAACAAGGAACTAAAAGTAAGAGAGATAACCTTAAGAGCTTATTGGAAAAAAATATCCCGTACAGAGCTGGAGGAGTTTATCAAAACCTATATGACTAAGAATAAAAATTTTTTTAAAAAGTGATTTTTGAACTTTATTTTATAGATAAAAAAATGAGAATAATGATTTTTGAAAAGAAGATAACAGATATTATAGACCAAACCATCAAGCCTAGCTATCGTGGTGGTGAGCCTCAAAATCTACCAGACCTGAATAAAGAAATTAAAAAGCACCTTAAAACTATTAATACCTATATAGGAAATAGTAACTATCGCGACGCTTTTTATATTCGCTAAATGTCTTTTTTTGTCAAGTTACATGAGATAATCGTTAAGTCAAGCTATCTAATTAATACCTTTATCAGTAATACTAATAAGGTACTAGACGTTATTATCTTCTTAGCAGAGGATGAAAAGAGTACCGCTGAGTCTAAAAAGAGGTACTGTTTCCTTTTATCTTAGAACAGATGGTTAAAAATGCAGAACTTTATGAAGATTATTATGATAACAAACTTCCTCAAGCAGGTAGGAAACTTAGTATTACATTACAAAAAAGAGGAAGATTATTTACAAGCAATAGATAAAGTACTTGATAAAAAAATAGAATATCAGGTAGTATAAAGAGATTTTATACAATTGAAAAGATAAAATTGTTATCGCAATTAGGAAAACAAAAAAAGAAGCAGATAAAATCATAGATAAAAATATAGCACATCCTTTTTTTAGAAAGATGAAAGTAGATATGCTTATAGAGAAAAAAAGGATTATAAAGCTGCAAAAGCATGTCTGAAAGAAGGAATTACAGAACTAAAACAGCGATATGGAACAGAAAATATTGTAAGAGAATGGGAAGAACTGTTGTTACAGATAGCTAAAAGAGGAAGGAGACTTTGATACAATGCGGAAATATTACAAGAAATTTGCTTTTTCATGGAGAAGGAGATAGCCAATACTATGATCATTGGAAAAAGCACTTATACCGCTGAAGAATGGGAAAAGGTAATAGGTGAAGAAATAAAGAAACAAGAAACCTACTATAATGAACAAAAAGAAAAGATTGAGTGCTTATAGGAATGTTGCTATCATATCTCCTATTCTTTTTTTCTTATCTACCAAAAAGAAGATATGCACGAAGTTCTATGGGAAAAGATAAAAAAATACAGATATACCTACGATCCTAAATTATCTACATTATCTGAAGAAAAAAATCATGATACTGAAATCATGGACAAACTTTATAAAAGATGTGGTTGCTTATGCAGAAAAATGCCTATTATCGTTCTGAATATAAAAAAAGTAGCTTCGTTTATTCGTAAAAATGATAGAGGATGCACCTGAAGAAAAAGAAAAAAATAAGAAAATTAATAGAAAAAAATTGAAGCAGCGGCATAAGAAAAAGTACTCTTTTTGTACAAATCTTAAATGAAATAATTATAGACTATAAAAATATAATCCTATGGAAAAGCCTCCTTTTTAAGAGTTATGACCATCGCAATGGTTATACTATTGGCTATTTTAGTAGCCTTCTCCCTATGGATGTTCCGTACAGATAGTTCGGGATATGCCATTTTTCTATGTTGTCCCTCAGGTGCTATATCTTTTTCTTTTTGCCTGATGCTAAATCTGTTAGGGATATAATATATATAAGAAAAACCAAACGGGAATTATTATTTGTTCTATTGTTACCTTTCCTTTTTCTTTTTCCTTATTTTTGATACTTCATCATTCTTAAGATTTTGGTTTGGAATCTTTGATATACTGGGACGTATATCGGAAATATCAATGTTATTTTTGGGTATTTATGTATTTATATATCCTAAATTATGGAAGATATTAGCTGCTTCCGGAGTTATTCTTATAGTTTGTACTTTATTATTCCATTATACACCTCTTTTGTTTGCATTATATTATATTCTATTTCCTATTTGGCATAATTAAAAGTATTTACAGCTATGAAAAAGAAATTATTACACTTATTTTTGCCTCTCTTACAGGAATTGCTTTTTGTTGTAGTTTATGCTTTTATAGTTTATGAGATATATACTATAGTTACACAAATGGGAGGTAAGTTCTTAGCAAAGTTTGTTCTTATTCCTTTTTGTCTTGGGAATGTTGGTGTTTTTATAGCTTTCATTATCGTTGGGCTAAAAGAATTTTTTTCTATGGAATAGGGGTGTTTACAGCTTTTTGTACTCTTTTGTACTTTATTCGCCAAATATATGCCAAGAAGTGTTTTTGCAATATTCACGTATCGGGAAGCAAGAAGAAGCACGCCGTTTCCTTTCCTTAGCAGATACGACAAGAGTTACAGCTAATACGAGATTTTCGCTACTTTCCACTAAAGAAGGATATCATATAAAACAATGTTTGCTTAATGAAAATCACGAGTTAGTAGTACTATATACAGAAAAAAACATCAAGTGGAAAATCCTTTCTATATATCAGGGGAACTTGTAGGTGAAGATTCTTTTGAGACACCTCCTTATATGGTTGTGTATGATACAATAGGAAAAGTTAAGTATATTGTCTTCTTGGCACATCCAGAGGAAGAACCAATAGGAGAGTTTTTTTGCTAAAAAGGAAACTATATTATAGATCTTAGTACTTATGAATATGCAAATCATACCTATGACGGATCATTTATTATGCAACCTATGGAATATTTGAAGGGATATGATCCTGCTCATAGAGAAACGAGGGCTCCTATATCTTATTACGAAACATTCCTCTCTGATGAAGGAGAATGTGGAGGATATCCTGCAATAATAGGAATATTTGTAGAGGATGGCCAAGCCTATTACTTTTTTTCCCTCCTACATCAGAAAAGAATACTCAGTACAGAGATGATCAGGATGAAAATATGCTTATAAGTAATCTGTTTTCCATATTGGAAAAAGAGGAAGAAAAGGGAACGTATTCCTTCGAGCGGAAAAATATTCTTCCACAAGATTTTTTTATTATGAGTATCTTACTATGAATGGCTTTTTAGGAATGACCAAGGGGAAAAATTGCGAGGTGACTTATTCTGATATACAATTGTTATTTGACCTTAAAATAGGAAAAAGATACTTTTCACTTTAAGAAAGAAAAAAATATCTAACTATAAAGGATATAACCAACTTAAAACCCCTACTTATTATATAGAAAATGAAGAAGAAACCTTAGAGAAGTACAAAGATATGTTTCTTTATACCAATAAGCATCTATCTTATGCTATTTTTCTATGATGGGGAATATGTTTATATGATAAAATAAATATTTTACAGCTATGAAATCAAAATTATCACATCTGTTTTTTTGCCTCTCTTACAGGAATTATTTTCTTATTAACCTATTTATTAATTATTTATTGGGATTATGAAGTCATCTTTAGAGGAAAAAATATTACTATATGTTTTTTTACGCATGGAATAGGTGTTTTTCGCTTATTATTATTTCCAAAAGAATAGTATAACCAAGCGTTTTATACGTATATTTCCTATTTGTATGCTTGTATTTTTTTCTTTTTCAAACATTCTTATTCGGTATATTCCTATTACAAATACCTTGTTTCATGTAGAGAAATGCCCAAAGAACTTAGAAAATATGATTTGTTGGATAATAAAGAGATATATCAAAGAGGAAAAATAATTTCTCCTATTTCTCAAAGTAAAATACCCGCCGGTCATGAATTTTTTCCTTGATAAAGAAGGTCATCTGTTCATATATTATAAATTTTATGATGATGAAACTACATTTTATATAGATTGTATATTGAAATATGATACCGAAGGAAATCATATGGAAACTTTATATTTGGAAAATTTTGTGAATCAAAAAAAGAGACATCGTGGTAAGAAAAAAATATTTGATAGATATTTATGAAAAATCCTATTCTTCTTATTTGATAGATGGAAATAAGGACTTTCTACCTATGAAAGAGCTAAAGAGAGGAACAACCCTCTGAAAAAGATACGAAAGAACATATATTTGAAGATTCCAATGAAGATTTAATAGCTATTATTCAAAAAGACAGCAAAAAGAGATATAATGGTTATTGTTAAAAAGAAAATAAGTTGTGCTATTTCTATCCACAAGAATTTTATTACCCAAAAATATATAGATTTTTCCTGTTTCAGATGATTTTTAATTTATTTAACGACTTCATAAACCCTCCTGCAGAAAAAAAGGAGTAGCTCCTCAAGAAAGCCCTATAAAAATATATGTATTATCTGAAGAAATATACATCCAATTCAGGACTTCATCTATTTGGAAAAGAGAAATCTTTTCAAGAAGATTGGAGTCGAGGCTATATATTTTTAATTTAATCTTGGACGAACAAGAACTACACCTAAAAACATTCCATCATCAAGATTCTATTCCTTCTCAATATATACCTGATGACATTCGCTATTATGAAAATCAAAATGAAACGCTTGAAATACACAATAACATACGATTATATAGAAATAATTACTTATCTTATTACTTACTCAGCACAGGATATCAATATTATTTAATAAAAAAATAAATTTTAAAGATTATGAAAGAGCATACAGAGCATAAAAAGAGATTTCCCATATTGGTTTGGCTTCCTTTTGTGATATATTATTTTATACAATATAGGATATATATATTTAACATCAAGAACGAAGCAGTTATTACGTTCTTTATTTATATTATGGTAGGAATGATGGCTTGGCTTATCTCGCTTGCCAATATGCTTACCTATGTAAAGAAATATCATTGGTTGGTTATTTTATTATATTGCATTGTTTTTTTGTATATTGTTCAGCATAAATATTTTTAAAATATAACCTTTTACTAATCAAAAAAATAATTATATGAAAAAGAAACTGAATATCAAAAACAGGAATCATTATAAACATAGCACTTACTGTGTTATCTATTGTTTATTTGTTTTTTTATATTATATAGAAAAAAATGGTTTTGAACTTAATTACAATAGTTCAGAATTTTTATTTTTTATATTTATCTTTTTATATTATATATATTCCCTTTTATCATTGGGATCAATCTATTATTCTTTCTATTTTATAGTTTCTTCTATAAATGGGCGAGAATAGGATTAGTTATTACGTTATTAATGGCTGTTTTGTTTTATTTATAAGATAAGATACTATCATTAGTTTATGAAAAAGAAACCAAGTATCTCAGTAGGCATCGTTATAAGTTTGATTCTCTTACTTATCAATTTCTATTACGCTATAATGGCTCACATTACCGATTTGGATTATCTTGATTTTAGTAATTTCAGAGTTTCAATGATGTATTTCTATATGAATCTTATAGCGGTTCCTTTATTGATAGCTTTATTATTCTTTTTATTTTATAGTTTTTTCTACAGATGGGCAAAAGAAAGGACTTTGGATAACAAGTATTTTATTCGCAATGTCAATAATATGGTTTCGGCTATATATCTCTATGTGAAAATCTATTAAAAGTACATAATTCATCTCTTATAAAATAATTTTACACTTATGAAAAAAATAAAAAAACCACGCTTTTGGAAAGTTTTTTTCTTGTTAGTATCTTACTATATGCTTTATATCTTACTATTGTAACCTATGATATTGATACTTATATAAATGAGAAACTATTTCTTGTGCTTATAAGCCCTCTTCTTTTAGTATTGGGGCTTTTTGATTTACTATGCATTTTATTCTGACATAGCAAAAATATATGTTATTTTTTTCTTTATCATAATTGCTATGTTATGTCTTTCTATAATATTTACCTTAGTGATAGGAGTACTTATCTATTTTTTTCTTTCTTTTTATAAATCAGAGAAAAATTAGAAAAATAACCAAAAATAGGACTTTTTATTTCGGGAATTTTTTGCCATTCCATTAATAGCAAGTCTCTTTGGTTATGATGGACTTTATAACTCTATAGTAAAAAAACATTTTCAAATATGACACTTCCTTCTAAATATGAAAAAAATATGTAACACTTAGTGGAAATACCGTTTCTTATGAAGGAAATACGATGAAGATGCTTTCCTGAAGGAGAAAAACAAATTAATAGAATTTGCTTTTTGTCAATCAGAAAAATGAACTTATTATAAGTGATGATGAACCTTTAGGTTATTTATCCAAATATGATACGCAAGGAAACAGAATTGATACATTGAAAAATAGAAAAAGTAGATGGAATAGATAATCTTTTTGATGGATTTTATGGGGATTATTTGATGGATTTCAAAGGAAAACGTTATTGCTCTTGGGCGATAGATGGCAATAAGTCTTTTTCAGTCTATGGAACAGCTTTCTGATTATGAAAAAGAGAATATCATTGATGATGATAAGATGTTAAAAAGGAAAAAGAATGGACTTATTCTCTTACAAAGATGAAAATATTCCTAAAGAAGAAAGCCAAAGACGTGATAAAATCATTCCTCAATATTTCAAAAAAAGAAGGTTCAGGAAGTAATATAGGCTCAGGAATTGGAGGAGGATCAATCTCTTATCGTACCACTTGGGAAGAAGGTATTCTTTTTCCTTTCTATTGAGGTAAATGGAAAAACCTTTCATCTGAAAGAAGGAATGACTATGTTCGATGGAGAAAACCTCTTGGATAATAATACTTCCTACTTTTTCTATCTCAGGAGGAACCTTAGAACAATACGAAAACTATCTGGTATATACCCATCCTAAGTGGGATTATGCTTTATTCGTTTATAAAAAAATTATTTTTTTCTCGACGACTTACAGGTTATTTATCATCAAAAAAATAAAAAAAGAATAGCTGTAAAAAAAGAATATTTCACCTATGAATCACGAAAAACACCTTATACCGATGATACTATTGTTGCTTTTAGCTACTGCCACAGGTGTGGGAGCTATTGCCGTCATTCGCCTGTCAGGAAAAGAAGCGATTACACTCTCTGACAAAATATTCAAAAACACTAAGTGGAAAAACCTTTATCCGAGGCGCCTTCTCATACCGTCCATTTGGGGAACTATCAAAAGTGAAGACCAAGTGATAGATGAGTGTTTGGCAACGATTTTCAAGGAAAGAAATCCTATACAGGTGAACCAGTGGTAGAGTTCTCCTGTCATGGTAGTCCTTATATCATTCAGGAAGTGATCAAACTATGTTTGTCTCATGGAGCAAGACTGGCCGAAGCAGGAGAATTTACCAAGCGCGCTTTTTCTCAATGGAAAATTAGCTCTTAACCAAGCCGAAGCGGTGGCTGACCTGATTGCCTCGGATAGTCAGGCCGCTCACCAAATAGCCCTGCAACAAATGCGCGGAGGTTTTACCTCCGAGATAGAAGGACTTAGACAAGAATTGCTTAACTTTGCCTCGCTGATAGAATTGGAATTAGATTTTTTTCAGAGGAAGATGTTGCCTTTGCCGATAGACGTCAATTGGAACAACTTTTGCAAAGAATAAAAACAACTCTGCAAAGACTTGTGCAATCTTTCTCCGCAGGCAATGCGATCAAGAATGGGATACCTGTTGCTATTGTAGGCAAAACCCAATGCAGGCAAATCAACTCTGCTTAATACGCTGCTCAATGAAGAGCGCGCCATAGTGTCGGACATTGCAGGGACAACACGCGACACCATAGAAGAAACACTCCATATAGCAGGAGTTACTTTCCGCTTTATAGATACCGCAGGAATCCGTGATACACAAGATAAAAATAGAAGCAATTGGGGTAGAAAAGGCCAAGGAAAAAGATAAAAAGGCACAAATCGTACTCTATTTGTATAACGAAAAAAAGAGAATACTACCGATGAAGTAGTCCAATTTGTACAAGAGAATTACCGAAAAAGGATTAAAAAAATATTACTTTTACATAACAAAACAGATAATGAATATATAGGTCTGTCTGATTTTTGATAAAGAAATAGAAGAAAAAAACTAAACCATAAAGAACAAAAATATGATTATGGTCAGCTAAGAATCTCGGCTAAAGAAAAAAATCAATATAGAAGCACTCAAAGAGATCCTTTCTTTCTATGCCAAAGAACTCACCACAACAGAAAGTGCTACCATTATTACCAATATTCGTCATCTGGAAGCGCTTCAGCAAACCCTTATAGCTCTTGATAGGGTAGAGGAAGGACTTGCTACACAGCTCTCAGGAGATTTGTTGGCTATAGATATACGAGAGATGCTCTATCACTTAGGCAGTATCACAGGAGCGGTGAGCAATGACGAGGTCTTGGGGAAATATATTTTCACGATTCTGCATAGGAAAGTAATATAAGAAAGGCAAATAGTGATTATTTATTTGAGTTTCTAAAAAAACGCTTAAATCAATGTTTTAAAAACAATGAACGACTTCGATCAATATATAAAAGAAACAGAACCCCATCGACGTGAAAAAAAGGTGTGGCGTGGCAGACAGCTATTGGCTTGCAAGCGGTAGATGGATTGAAACCCTCGGATTATCTTGTGCAAACGGCAAAGCAGCACATCGAGGGGGATATTACTATACAGGAGGCTAAGCACCTCATTGATAGTTACTATCAGTCCAAGGCGATACGCCAAGAGCAGGAGAAGAACGCACAGAGGAAGCCGACAAAGTTTCGGCACGCATCACCGAATTGCTTACAGAATCAGCTTTTAGCTTTTTCCCCAGTGGCATATATAGGTATTCATCGCAAGTTGTTCACCGGTATTTACAAGTTTGCAGGCCAATTGCGCGACTACAATATCACCAAAAAAAGAGTGGGTACTCGGTGGAGAAACGGTTCTCTATGCTAGTGCACACCATTTGCGCGAGACTTTAGACTATGATTTCGAGCAGGAAAAACGTTTTTTTCTTATCAAGGCTTGCCTGTAGAGGAAGCGATTAAACATATAGCCAAATTTGTGTCAGGACTCTGGCAAATACATCCTTTTGGTGAAGGAAATACGCGTACAACAGCGGTTTTTACGATTCAATATTTGCGTACCTTTGGCTTTGCGATGAGCAATGAAGCCTTCGCCTACCATTCTTGGTATTTTTCGTAACGCCTTAGTCCGTGCCAATTACAACAACCTTGCTAAAGGGATAACAGCAACTACCGAATATATAGAACGTTTCTTTAGAAATCTACTTTTAGGCGAAGATAACGAGCTTAAAAACCGGTATTTATTAGTAGGTGAAGAATTTCAAAGTGCAAAGAACAAATTCCAAAGGGCAAAATTTGCACTTTGAATTGCACTTTGGAGGAAATGGCAGTATTACAATACTTACAACAGAATCCTACCGCTACTCAAAAGATTATTGCCGAGTATATAGGAAAATCAGAACGTACCGTAAAGACTATTACGGCAAATCTGGTAGAAAAAGGACTTATCGAACGCAAAAAAAATGGTAAGCGAAAAGGCTTTTTGGGAAGTAAAAACAAACAATTAATTTTCATAAAATAAATATTATGATGACATCAACTTACAATTTCGATCTTTTTAAAAAAATGTTTAAACCTATTTTTTTAGAAAAGATAGAAACCCTTGGTGGTAATATAGACCCTTTAACAATAGGAGAACCAGCTACCGAAGAGGAAATCAAAGCAGTAGAGGAGCAATTAGGCTATATATTGCCTTCGCATTTCCGTGAAGTACTCTTGGAAAGCACCGCCCATTTGGATTTTTTTATTGGGATATCAACGACATTACAGACGAGGGGGACATTTCTCACCTGATAAATTAGTTGAAATCTTTCGTGGACAGTTGCTTTTTGGATTGGATTTGCTTTTTGGACTATGAGGACGACCGTAAAGGTTGGGTAAAAGAGGTATATCCCGATTACAATAATGAATATGATCGTGTTTGGCATAATAAAATGTCCTTTCACCAAGTAGGCAACGGCGATTATATTGCGATTGAGTTAGAACCAGAGAATTATGGTAAGGTTGTGTATCTCAGTCACGATGGCAGTGAGAACCATGGACTCTATATAGGCAGTAACTTTAAAGAATTTCTGATGAACTACGCTGCTATTGGCTGCATAGGAGGAGAGGATTGGCAATGGGAACCTTTTTTATACCGAAGGCAAAGGGATAGACCCAACCTCAGAGAACGCTCAAGCTTGGTATAAGGTATTGGGGATAAACCCAAAGGAGTTGGGGTAAAACAGAAAGCAATTTATAGCTGAGGCTATGAAGGTATTGGGTTATGTGAACCGCTTTAGTCGCGGCGTATATAGGGTACAGAAAGAATTGGAAGAGAATGGCAATGGAAAGGCTTCTTTTGATTTTTCACTTATTACCGCTTTCAGAGTTGTAGAACCAATTTCTACAACCTACTTTTGAAGAAGGTTTTTGGAGAAGAAGAATCTGACAATAAATTAGGAGAATCTACCGATAAAACACCCAATAAACTACCTAATAAATTGGAGGGACTACCCAATAAAAACACTTAATAAATCGGAAGAAACACCTAATAAATCTGAGGAACTACCCAATAAAACATCCAATAAAAAGGAAGAACTACCCAATAAATCAGGGGAAACACCCAATAAATTTGAGGAACTACCTGATAAATCAGAGAGACTACCCAATAAATCGGGAGGGACTACCCAAGAAACTACCCAAGAAAGAATTTTAGTAGCTATTCAAGCAAAGCCAGAAGTTACTCAAAAGGAGTTAGCTCAAACTATAGGTATTACTCTTGATGGCATTAAATACCATATTAAGAATATGACTAAATTGGGGATTATCAAGCATGAAGGTTCTACAAAAGTCAGGTAAGTGGATTATAATCAATAATTAAAACATTACAATTATGTCCATAGAGCAAAAAGACAAAGAACAAATGGAGCGACTCATTGCTTCTGAAAAGTATCAGCGGATATTAGATAAGCTTTGCGATATTATAGATATGGTATTCGAGGAAGAAATGCCCAGCTTTACCGTGCTGAATTACACGTATAAAGCACTGAAAAAAATGCAGGCGTTACCTTGAGGAAATCGCCCCAGTAGCGTTGGCGGACGATCACTTCTTGAACTTTACCATTCTCAAGATGGATTATATCAAGAGTGAGAAAACGATGCACTTTAGCAAGGACTTCCTCATCCGTAATATGATAGAATTTTACTTGCAAAAAGACCGATCCGAAAGCATTATCTGATTATCTGAAGAAAGCAGGGCTAAAAAGGCAAGTATGCGACCTCGCTAAAAAATGGTTCATAGAGGCTACTGATACGGAGCTTGTCGCCGCTGTTTCCTCTTCTCTCAAAGAACTCAAGCAGAAAAAGAGAAAAAAACAGAGGATACAAGCTCACAAACGGCTACCCCTGAAGATTGGGAGCGACTTTCGGCGGTATATCCCAAGCTTACCAAGCAGGTGCTGAAAGATTTTTGATGAATATAATGTGGTTACCGCAGGCATTCCCTTAGCCGAGATTACCCAAAAGAGCCAAGACTTGGGTGTTGCTTTCTCTGAGGAACTTACTTTGTTCTTCCAGCATATAGGGGAACTTAGGTTGGAGGGGTAGAAATCCGCTTTGCTGACTTATATACCGATGCATTCAATGGCAAAGACTATTTAGTCCTTGGGGAGTTTTGGAAATACGGCGATGGCGACAAACTGCTCTATGCTCCTGACAATCAGCAGATACTTTGCTTTGCCCACGAATACGCCAAACCTAAGGTCATCAAACAAGCCGATACAATGACCGAATTTGTAGAAAAGAAATTAGTAACTTATTTAAAATCATAGTAAAATCAAGGAAATATTATGGGCATCGTACTCCGACAATCGTTTAAGAATGTAGTGGCTACCTATTTGGGGTTTGCCATAGGGGCGTTGAACACTCTTTTCTTATTTACCTATTTCCTTTCCAAAGCACAATATGGCTTGGTAAGCTATGTTACTTCCACTGCTACGATTCTCTCTCCACTCATAGCCTTTGGGGTGTCCAACACTTGGGTACGCTATTACTCCGCTTACACCGATAGGCAGGAACAAGGCAAACTCAACCTGATGCTTTGCCTTTTGCCACTACTAGTGATTCTCCCTGCTACGCTTTTGGGGAGTATGGCATATGAGCAAATCACACAATGGTTATCGGCAAAGAATGCAGAAGTGCGTCCGTATGTGTGGCTTATCTTCCTTACAGCAGTGGCTATGGCTTATTTTTGAGATAGCTTACGCGTGGATGCGGGTACAACTCAAAACGGTCTTTGGCAATTTCCTCAAGGAGGTATTCCATAGGGTAGGGGTGATGCTTCTATTAGTAGCCGTTTACTTTGGTGTTATTGATTTTCATCAGCTAATGTGGGGGTGTTTTTGGGTGTATGCCCTGCGTATGTTCTTGATGTTTATTTCGCTTTTTTTATGTACGCCGACCTACCTTTGTTTGGGGGGCTACCACAGGGTAAAAAGGAAGTCTTTTTGTATAGTCTTTTTGTGATTTTTATCAGGCTCGGTAGCTTCTGTATTGATGGACATAGATAAGTTTATGCTCAACCAATATTTGCCGATTAGTGAGATTGCGGTGTACAATGTAGCTATTTTTACCGCCACAGTGATTGCTATTCCTTACCGCAGTATGTACCAGATCGTAAGTCCCCTCACGGCACAGTTTATGAACCAACAAAAGCCTCAAGAGCTTGCAGACCTCTATAAGCGCAGTACGGTAAATACTTACTTTGTGAGTATGGTCATTTGTGTGCTTATTGTAGTGAATGCCCAGCAGTGTTACGCCCTCTTGCCTGATAAGGATTACAGCACAGGGCTTTGGGTGCTTATTATCATATCCGTAGTAAAGCTCTCTGATGCCTTAGTAGGGTTTAGTAATGCCGTATTGCTCAATTCTCCTTACTATCGCACAGTGCTATTTTTTGGGCGTTTTTCTTGGTCATAGGAGCCGTTCTGATGAATAGGTGGCTGATTCCCCTTTATGGTATCAAAGGAGCGGGCGTAGCGACCCTGATTGCTTTTAGTTCGTATAACTTGCTCAAGTCGGTTTTTCGTGTATCGCAAGTATGGCTTTACAACCTTTTTATAAAAGAAACGTTACAGACTACTCTCTTTGGTTTGGTAGTGATAGGATGCTTTTTTTCTTTTGGGATTTTTCGTTTCACCCGCTGGTGAATATTGGACTAAAAATCATTGCTGGTAGGGGCAATGAGTGTGTTTTTCTCCTTAAATATAAAGTGTCAGAAGAGTTGACGAGACTGATTAATAAATTTAGAAATTGACAAAAAAAGCTTTAATATTACTCACTCATCATATCCCTATTCCTGCTGATATTTTTAGCTATTATTGATGTAGTGGAAGACCCTCATATTCGTAGATTACAGGCTTCGTTACGCAGAGTGTAAAATAAAAAAATTTTTTTCTAATTATTTTTGAAGTTTCTTTTGTAAAAATACGCAAATTATTACTACCTTTGCGGAAAAACCATATTATTATGAACGAAAAAGAAATATCAAGCAAAAAAATTAATTTGTTTATAGGTTCCATAGGAGCCTTTATAGGAGTGGCGGTATTTGTAGCCTATATTCCTCAAATTATGGCCAACTTAGAGGGTCACAAAGCACAACCTTGGCAACCTTTGTTTGCAGCAGGGGTCTTGTCTTATCTGGGTGGTGTATGGCTGGACAAAAGAGCCTAAGCCAGATTATATTCTCATTATTCCCAATTTGGTAGGGGTAGTTTTAGGATTCTTAACTTTTATTACTTCGCTTTAAAAGCTACTTGTATGTTTTTTTGCTTTGTCCTTAAAAAGCAAAAACGATCACTAATCCCTACTTTGGAATAATTTTTTTGTATCTTTTGCCTTACAAAATAAAAATCTTATGTCTATGACCTTTACCATTAATGAGAGCCATCCACAAGCCACTGCCCTTGTGGAACTTCTTAAAACATTCAGTTTTGTTTCCTTTTAAGGAGACCAAAACAAAGACAAAAAAAGACTGCTACAAAGGAAAAAAATCAGCTCTTGTAGAGCCTGCTTTCGAAGAAGAAAGCCCTGAAGATTATGAATTTATTATGGCACTTTCTAAAGAAAACCAATAGAAATGTAGCTCACCGTCTGGCTAAGGAAAAATATACTATTGTAGAGGATATTGACGAAGATGATTATCCTTTTATTGCTATGTACTTTCAGTACAAGCATAGAATTTGGTCAAGAGACAAACAACTTATTTTGGGGCTGACAGAAAAAGGTTTTGGGCATTTTTATTTCTACAGATGAGATAAGAGGACATCTCTACAAGAAAAAAATTGATTATCGAATAACAAAAAAAGGCTGTCCTTTTCAGGCAGCCTTTTATTCTGTTAAGTGCTTGATTAGCTTTCTAGTGGCACACGCTCGTCAAGGAGTTTGATAGCGAAAGGCTCTTCTTTAGTTACGAACTCGAACATATCAAGTATATCATGTACAAGGCGTTCTTCTTCCAATTGTTCGTTAACGAACCATTGTAGGAAACTTTCACTAGCGAAATCATTTTCATGACGTGCTACCTTTACGATGTTGTTGATAGAGTCGGTAACAGCGATTTCGTGCTCTAGAGTTTTTCAAATACATCCTTAAGACTCTTGTATTCTTGTTGGATGTTGGTCACTTCAGGAGAGCGCTCTTACACCGTTTTTCGTTCAAGAAGTTAAATATTCTGAGCATATGGCCACGTTCTTCGTCAGCATGGTTAAGGAAGAAAGCAGCGCTTCTCTTATAACCATGATCATCACACCAAGAAGACATAGCCAAATAAGTGGCACTTGCATGGGCTTCCATAGCTATCTGTGCCTGAAGTAACTCTGTTACTTTACTGTGCAAACTAGTTGCTTTTTCTTGTTTTGAGACATATAATGCTTTTTTTAATTCGGTGCAAAAATATTATTTTTTTCGATATATACATCATCATACTATAAAAAAATTGATAAACTCAAAATAAATTCCTATCTTTTGCCACTTATAGTGAATAGTGATCAGCGAATAGTGATTAGTAGCTAAGTCGCTGATAACCAAATACTAAACACTAACTACTAATCACTAAAAACTATCCCTATGTATCTTATTATTTTTAACCTATCAGAAAGACCTCAGTGAGGTTGAAAACACTTAGAGGCACATCGCGCTTACTTAGATAAGCATTATGCTTCAGGGTATTTTGTAGCATCGGGAGCGCAAGTACCTGCACAGGGAGGGGTGATTTTGTGTAAGGCAAGCAATAGGGGGAGAGGTAGAGGAATCATTGCCCAAGATCCGTTCTATGAGCACCAAATAGCTACCTATCAAATCATTGAATTTACCCCTACCAAATACTCAGAGGCATTTGGCAAGGTATTCTCTTAAATACTAAAATCTTATAATCCTTCGAACTCAAAACTCAAAAATTAAAAACTCAAAACTCAAATGATGGACTGGCAACACCTACTATCCTTGCGCAAACAAGGAGATACTAAGACTCGCTCACGTGAGGAGGAAGACCCTACACGGCTAAGCTATGATGTGGATTACGACCGTATAGTCTTCTCTGGAGCTTTCCGTAGCTTGCAGGACAAGACACAGGTCATTCCCCTCTCAGGCTCAGGCTTTGTACATACACGCTTGACCCATAGTATGGAGGTCTCCGTGGTAGGGCGTTCGTTAGGGCGAGCCATAGGAGCCAAGGTACTCCAGAAGTATCCTCACTTGCAAGCGCTGGGCTACCAGATGAATGACTTTGGTACCATTGTCGCCTCGGCTGCTTTGGCGCACGATATAGGTAATCCGCCTTTTGGGCATAGTGGTGAGAAGGCTATAGGTGATTTCTTTCGCTATCACGAGGGGAGCGTACTCAAAGAACAGCTCTCCGAGCGGGAATATGCCGACCTATGTAGTTTTGAAGGCAATGCCAATGGCTTTTAAGATTCTGACCGAAAGCCGCGCAGGAGTACAGGGAGGCTTGCGCCTTACTTATGCTACTTTGGGTACCTTTATCAAAATATCCTAAGGAATCCTTACCGATAAAACCCACTGGGGCAGTATATGATAAGAAGTATAATATCTTCCAGTCGGACAAGGCATTTTTCCATGAGGTTGCCCAAGAGCTTTCGCTCTTACCTATAGGCGAGGGAGACCAAGCGCGCTATGTACGACACCCCTTGGCTTTCTTGGTAGAGGCAGCTGATGATATTTGCTATACGCTCATTGATTTTGAGGACGGTATCAACTTGGGTTGGATTCCCGAAGACAATGCCTTGGAGTACCTTATACAACTGATACGAGGGAGCAAAATAAAGCCTGAGAATATCACCCAAAAGTACTACCAACTTACCCATAAGCAAGATAGAGTAGCTTACCTTAGAGCACTTTCCATAGGTACGCTGATAGGGAGACGGTTGCCCTCTTTGAGGAAAACGAAGAAAAAGCTGCTCAGGGGGAGTTGACCTCCTCACTTTTGGAGCAAAGCAAGTATAAGAACCAAATCAAGGATATTATAGACCTGAGTGTAGGCAATATCTACCAGTCGCCACAGGTTGTAGAGAAGGAGTTGGCCGGGTACGCAATTCTCCAGCATCTGCTTAGGGGTATATTTTACAGCTGTCTATCACAAGTGGCATGGGACGACTTCCTCCTATGACCATATTATACTCAAGACCATTCCTGCACGTTACTTACAGGAACAGGACAGCCTCTATGAGCAGATATTGGCCATTACCTGCTATGTAGCCAGCCTTACCGATACACAGACGACGAAGCTACACTCTAAACTTAATGGAATCCTTTAAGCGAAGAATTAAAAATGAATAGTGAAAAACGGCTATTCACTTTTCACTCTTCACTATTAACTAATTAAAGATGAAAGATTTACGTATTATATTTATGGGGACGCCTGATTTTTGCTACGGGGGTACTCCAGCGCATGGTAGAAGCGGGCTTACAGGTAGTAGCCGTAGTAACGGTAGCCGATAAGCCTGCCGGGCGTGGACAGAGGCTACAAGAGTCATCTGTCAAGAAGTATGCCCTTTCTCAGCAGATTCCTGTATTGCAACCTATTTCCCTTCGCGATGAGGGCTTTTTTAGCTCAGCTGAAGGCCTTCCAAAGCCGATGTACAGGTGGTAGTGGCTTTCCGTATGCTTCCTAAGGTAGTTTGGCAGATGCCCCGAAAGGGTACTTTCAACCTACACGCTTCTTTACTTCCGATTATAGAGGGGCAGCCCCTATCAACTGGGCGATTATTGGTGGAGAGGCGACCACAGGGGTAACCACTTTCCTTATAGATGAGCAGATAGATACAGGGGCAATCCTCCTTAGGAAGAAAGTAGCTATTGCTCCCCAGAGAAACGGCGGGTACACTCCATGACAAACTCATGACAGTAGGGGCAGACCTGGTAGTGGAGACCCTCGCTCTGATTGCTTCAGATAAGGCAGTTCCACAGTCACAGCCAAAACAAGTGGTAGAAAAAAATCAGCCCCTAAGATACACAAGGAGACTTCCCACATACCTTGGGAGCAATCCCTTGCCCAGATAGACAGGTTTTGTACGTGGTATGTCGCCTTACCCAACAGCATGGGCACAGCTTCATCATGAGGGAGAGACGTATGCGGTCAAGATATATGAAGCCACTCCACAGGAGGCTACCCATAACCTACCTATAGGGCGTGTTCTCTTAGAAGATAAGCAGATAAAAGTAGCTGTACAAGGCGGCTTTCTCAAGATAGAAAGTTTGCAATTTCCTTCAAAAACGCATGAGTGCTCGTGAGTTTCTCAATGGTTTTCACTTTGCAGAGGGCGATTTTTTTGCTTGATTATTTAGGTCATTTTTCTCATAAAAATAAAGTAAGGGCTAAAGGAAACGATAAAGTTTTTCATTTTTCAATGAATTCTCGTCTTAAATGGTTGGTTATCTCAATAAAAACCTTACTTTTTGTACTGTATTTAACGATTTAAGTATTTATTTTATGAACAAGACAGAACTCATCGACGCAATTGCACAAGAGGCTGGACTTTTCAAAAGCCGATGCAAAAAGGCCTTAGAAGCTTTTTTTAGCAACTGTAGAAAAGACCTTGAAAAAGGAGATAAGATCTCCTTGGTAGGATTTGGTTCATGGTCAGTATCTGAAAAAGGCTGCCCGTGAAGGAAGAAATCCACAGACAGAGAAAACTATCAGTATCCCTGCTAAAAAAAGTAGTAAAGTTCAAACCTGGAACTGAACTCTCTAATGCTGTAAACTAATTTAAAAATAGTTTTGTAAAACAAAAGGCAGTCCCCAAAGGGACGGCCTTTTTCTTATTTAATTAACGGGAGTTCAGCAAGTAAGTTAAAATGAGTCTGTTCTATATAAAAACAATTTTTTTCTATTGAAATATCCCGAAAAATTAGTAACTTTGAGCCTTGAAAGCATGTATGTTTTTGAATATTAAAAATGAAAGATATCACCTTTGAGAATCCCCAATTTTTTTGGCTTTTTCTTACTCTTTTCCGCTGCTGATTCTTTGGCAGTGGCTTAGCAGAAAAGAAGGAAATGCCGTCTGTACTTTTTCTCTTCTCTGCAAGGGGTTACCCCTTGCGTACATGGCGAGTTAGGTTACGACCACTCTTGTATGTACTGCGAGGCTTGGCACTGGCTGCACTTATTGTAGCTTTGGCGCGCCCACGCTCTTCCTCAGAAATTACCAAGACGAAAACTACCGAAGGGATTGATATAATCCTTTCTATAGATATGTCTTCCAGTATGCTTGCCAAAGACCTCAAACCCAATAGGATAGAAGCGCTCAAGCGGGTGGCATCTCAGTTTATAGAGCAGCGCATGTCCGACCGTATAGGGATTGTCGTCTATTCTGGGGAGAGCTATACCAAGGTACCTGCTACCACGGATAAGTCGGTTGTGCTTCAGGCACTTAAGGACATCAAGCAGGGAGAAATAGAGGATGGTACTGCCATAGGTATGGGATTGGGGACGGCCATTAACCGCCTTAAAGATAGCAAGACCAAGAGTAAGGTAATTATTCTAATGACGGATGGGGTAAATAATACGGGGGTAATAGACCCACTTAGTGCGGCCGAACTGGCCAAAGAATATGGTATACGTGTCTATACCATTGGGATAGAGTACCAACGGTAAAGCACTTTCGCCTGTGGCCTATAACCCTCGACGGCTCTTTGCAGTACGATATGGTGCCTGTGGAGATAGACGAGAAGCTCCTCACTCAGATAGCACAAACCACAGGCGGACAGTATTTTTAGAGCAACGGATAACCAGAAGTTGGCACAAATATACACTGAAATAGATAAGTTAGAAAAAAATCAAAAGATAGAAGAACTCAAGTACTACCAACATCAGGAGAATTTCCGCTTATGGGCACTCTTAGCCTTGGTTTTCTTGGCTGCTGAGTTCGGATTACGACACACAGTTTTTAGAAGTTTTTGTATGATACACCTCGAAGAAAAAAATATTTTTACCTATTGCTCTTGCTTCCTCTTTTTACCTTACTCTATGTAGGGGTACAGCTATGGAGGGCAAGAGCCGTAAAAGCGTTTTGCAGAGAAGCCCACTTTTTCCCGTTTGGCTTCGGAGACTTCACACTTCAAGCCTTGGGTAAAGTTTGTTTTCTTTATCCTTGTATTCACTTTTTATTGTCATAGGGCTTGTCAATCCCAAAAGTAGGGACAAAACTGGAGACCGTAAAGCGAGAAGGAGTGGACATTGTTTTTGCCATAGACGTCTCCAAGAGTATGTTGGCTGAGGATGTGAAGCCAAAACCGCATAGAAAAAGCCAAGCATATTATCTCCCAAGTTATAGAACAATTACAAGGGGATAGGGTTGCCTTTGTGCCCCTATGCTGCACAGGCTTACCCGCAACTGCCACTGACATCGGACTACTCGGCTGCTAAGATATTCCTTCAAGGGATTAATACCGATATGCTTTCCTCTCAGGGAACGGCCATAAGGGAGGCTATACAGACGGCCGTAGATTACTTTAAGGACTCTGGACAGGCTTCCAAAATACTTGTGATCCTCCGATGGGGAAGACCACGAGCAGGGGGTAGGGGATTTGCTGCAAGAGATCAATGATAAGGGAATCCGTATCTTTACCATTGGATTGGGAACCGCTCAAGGAGCGACCATTCCAATTACTGAAAATGGGCAGACCTTCCCCAAAAAGAGACAAAGATGGGCAGGTGGTCATTGCAAACTTAACCAACCTCTATTGGAGGAAATAGCACAAGGGGCATCGGGTAAGTATTTTGACGGTACCAATACACGTGAGGTGTTGGATAATATAAAAAAAGGCCTTGGACAACATAGAGAAAAAAACGAATATGAGTCTCAGGTTTTTCCGATTACAAAGACCAATTCCAGTGGTTTTTAGCTATAGCCTTTGTGTTGTTGGTCATTGATATCTTTATCTCTTACAAGAAAACTTCTTGGGTAAGAGCACTGAATCTTTTCGAGAAAAAGAAAAAGAGTGAAAAAGTGAACAATGAATAGTGAAAAAGTGAATCATTATTAGTAATGCGAATCAATAGCTAAAAATCCTATAGTCCTTAGATTTTATAATACTAAAACTCAAAACTAATTGTAATGAAAAGAAAGAAAAAAACTCTTTATCTTCTTAGCCATAGTGCTCGTGGGAGTGGTAGCCTTCCTTTGGCTTAACAGCTCCAAAGCACAGGTGGAAATGCCTTCTGTAAGTATAGCCAACAGAGACATCAAGGAAGAAATCTATATTCCTGGCAATGTGTATCCTGTCAAGGAAATAGAACTCAAGTCGCAGCTCTCAGGGTCTTGGACAAAATCTTTGTCAAGATAGGCGATGTAGTGCAAGAGGGGTCTCCAGTGGCTTCTATCAGCCTTGTACCCAGTACCTTAGAGCTGGAACGCTTGGAGAACAATGTCAAAATGGCTCAGATAAACTTTGATGCAGCCAAGCTGTCCTATGAGCGCTCTAAGAAACTCTATCAGGCACAGACTATTTCCCAAGCTAATATGGAAACCGCAGAAAGAGAATACGGTACGGCCAAGGAACAACTCCTATCGGCTCAGAACCAATTGGCAATCCAGAAAACAGGCAAGGTGATCGGAAAGAGTGAGACCTCCAATATTGTAAAATCCAGTATTTCAGGTACGGTCATAGACCTACCCTTGCAAGAAAGGAGCTTCAGTGATTGAGCGTAACACTCTCAATTCAGGGATTACCGTAGCGATCTTGGCCAAGATGGGAGAGTTTGTTTTTCGTACTCAGCTGGCCGAACAGTACTTGGAGAATATACACTTAGGGGATAGTATCTCTTTGGCTTTCAATGCGTATAAAGACCTTAAGGCTACGGCCAAAATCACCAAAAATATCCTCCAAAGGTACCTTGGAGAATGGGATTATGAAATACACCTTGGAGGCGGAATTTCCTGTAAATGCACAGATGCCTGTGATTCGCTCTGGCTATTCTGCAACCGCTGAAATTATCCTCAATAGCAAGAAGAATGTACCATCTATCGAGGAAAAATATATTGGTTATAAGAATGATTCTACCTATGTATGGGTGAAAAATGGGGCAACATTGGAGAAAAAGTATATAGAACTGGGAATTTCCGATGGAAAATATACTGAAGTTACCAAAGGACTAACCACTAACGATAAAAATAGTGCAGAATGATTCAGCTCAATGATATTAAAAAGGCCTATCATACCGAATATGACACCCTACAGGTGCTCAAAGGGATTAATCTCACAGTAGAGTGCGGTGAGATGGTTTTCTATCATGGGGGCATCGGGTTCGGGCAAATCAACCCTGATGAATATCATAGGCCCTATTGGATACTTACGATAGTGGTACGTATTACTTTGATGGTCAGGATATGAGTCTTTTTGGATAGTGTAGAGCGCTCGGCCTATCGCAGCCGAAATATAGGCTTTGTATTCCAAGCGGCTAATCTGATTGCCTATAAGAATGTGGTGGAGAATGTAGCCCTGCCGCTCTTCTACCAGCATGTCCCTAAGAAGGAGCGGGAGGAGCGTGCCGTGGAAAAGCTCGAACCCTTAGGCATAGCCTCTTGGGCAAAAGCACTATCCTAATGAGCTTTCAGGTGGACAGAAACAGCGTGTGGCCATAGCCCGCGCACTGATTGCCAATGCGCCCTTGTTACTGGCCGATGAGCCTACAGGACAATTGGACTCCAAGACAACCGCTGAGGTGATGCAGATCTTCAAAGAGGTGAATGCCAAGGGCACAACTATCGTTATTGTAACCCATGAGGAGGACATCGCCGCCCAGACACAGCGCATCATACGCATCGTAGATGGACTTATACAATAATGTTTAATGATTAATGCCGATAATGATTAATGGCATTAATCATTAAACATTAATCATATATATTAGGGTTTTTCAATTAAAAAGACGTATCTTTGCAAAAGGTTTTTTTGAAAGCAATTGTAATGAATAATATACAAATAAAAAGATTTTTGTACGAGACATTCTTGATTTTTCCTAAGAAAGGAGTAGTCTTCAAGGATATAACCCCTATACTATCCAGTGCTGAGGCAACCGAGGCTGTATTGCAACAGCTCTTAGCCCCTCTCAAAAATGAGCGAATAGACAAAGTGGCTGCCATAGAGAGTCGTGGTTTCTTTTTTGGAATCCTCTTGGCGCATGCGCTTAAGGTAGGGTTTGTACCTATCAGAAAACCAGGTAAGCTCCGGGACAGGGTTATGAGGCGAACACTATGACCTAGAGTATGGTAACAGTAGCTTAGAGATCCATACCGATGCGATTGCTAAGGGCGAGCGCGTGCTTTTTGCATGACGATGTGTTGGCCACAGGCGGTACTGCACAGGCGGCGACCAAGCTCATAGAGCACTTAGGTGGGAGAAATTGTACAATGTACTTTCCTTATGGAATTGGACTTTCTTCACGGACGAGAAAAGTTGAAAAAAATATAGTATAAATAGTATTCTAAATTATTAATTATGACAAAAAAAATACTTTCAGTACTTGTGCTCATGGGAGCAGGACAGCTCTTTGCACAGGACAACTTGATCAATGCCTTGGCAAACAATCAAGGAAAAGATGTACAAAAAGTACTACCAGATTAAGCCTATCTTTGCCTTAGGGGTAACCGATGTCAAAGACCAAGGACATAGTGGTACTTGTTGGAGCTATACAGGAGCTTCTTTCTTAGAGTCAGAAATGATGAAAAAAAGAAAAAAACAACCTGTGGATTTGTCAGAAATCTATACAGCTCGTAAGGTGTATTTGGAAAAAGCTATTAACTACTTGCGTATGCATGGTGCTCTTACTTGGGGAGATGGTGGCGAATTGCATGATATTATCAATATCTATCGTAAGTATGGAGCTGTTCCACAGTCTGTCTATACAGGTTTAATTAACGGTGCTACTGTTAATAACTTTAAAGAAATGCAAAAAGACCTAGAGGGATTACCTTAAAGGGAATTGTAGAGAGCGAAAAAGTGCCAGCTGACTGGAAGCAAGTATTTGAACAAAAAAATGGATACTTACTTAGGAGCTGTGCCTAAAAACCTTCATGTACAATGGCAAGATGTACGATCCAAAAATCTTTTGCCAAAGAGGTAGTAGGCTTAGAGGACGAAAAATATATAGAAATGCTTTCGGTAGAACACAAGCCCTAAATATCAAAATGTTCTTATGGCAGTGCCAGATAACTGGAGCTATGATTATGCTTTCAATGTAAATATGGAGGATATCATCCGCACTATAGATTATGCACTCAGCAAAGGCTATACCGTAGGTTGGGGGGCTGATGTGTCTGAGAAATACTTCAGCTGGAAGAATGGATTGGCCTTGGTACCTGAAAAAGGATTACAAAGACCTTACAGAGGCAGAACAAAAAGATTATTTCCATGTATACTGGAATGAAAAAGAAATCACACCAGCTTTGCGCCAACAAGGTTTTGATAACTACGAAACTACCGATGACCATGCCATGCACATCGTAGGTCTAGCCAAAGATCAAAAAGGTAGAGAGTACTATATTGTAAAGAACTCTTGGGGAGCTGATAATGATAACAAAGGGTATCTATACGTATCTAAGAACTATGTACGTTACAAAACTATGTCTATCTTAGTCAACCAAAAAAAGGAACCCCTAAGGACTTGCTTAAAAAAATACAAAAAGGCGGGGTATGTAAGTTAGTACCCGATACTTAGCATCAAAAATTACTATATAATGATAAAAAGATTTTTTTCTGTCTTGGTACTTCTTAGTGCAGGACAGGCCTTTGCGCAAGAGAATTTGATTAATGCATTGGCCAACAATAAGGGCAAAGACATACAGAAGTATTACCAAATTACTCCTGTTTTTGGCCTTGGATGCTACCAATGTAAAAAAACCAAGGTTGGAGTGGTACTTGCTGGAGCTATGCAGGTTCGTCTTTCTTGGAATCTGAAGCCTTGAAAAAGAAGAAAAAGCCTGTAGACTTGGCCGAGATCTACACCGCGCGTAAGATCTATTTGGACAAAGCTATCAATTATGTGCGTATGCAAGGTGCACTTAACTGGGGTGATGGTGGCGAGCCTCATGATGTAATCAACAGCTATCGCCGCTATGGAGTGCTTCCACAATCGGCTTATACGGGGCTGATCAATGGGGCTACCTATAACAATTTTGACGAGATGCAAAAAGGACTTGAAGCCTTACCTAGAAGAGCTTGTCAAAATGAAAAACTCCCAGACAACTGGAAAGAGGTGTTTGAAAAGAAAATGGACGCCTACTTAGGAGAAGTGCCTAAGACCTTTATGTACAATGGTAAGATGTATGATGCCCACTCTTTTGCCAAAGAATATGTAGGTTTGGAAGATGAAAAATACATAGAGATGATCTCCGTAGAGGACAAGCCTAAGTATCACAATGTCCTTATGGCAGTACCTGATAACTGGAGCTATGATTATGCCTTCAATGTAAATATGGAGGATCTAATTAGAACCATAGACTATGCCCTCAAAAAAAGGTTACACTGTAGGTTGGGAGGCCGATGTCTCTGAAAAAAATTCTTCAGCTGGCAGAATGGTTTAGCAATCGTTCCTGAAAAGGATTTTGAGAGCCTAAGCCCTGCAGAGCAAGAAAACTACTATCATACTTACTGGAAGGAAAAAAACAATTACGCCCCAGTTGCGCCAAGAGGCTTTTTGATAACTATCAAACCCTTGATGACCACTCTATGCACATTGTAGGCCTAGCGAAAGACCAAACAGGTAAGGAATACTACATAGTGAAGAACTCTTGGGGTACAGAGAATGATAACAAAGGTTATCTGTATGCCAGCAAGGACTATGTACGCTACAAAAACCATAGCTATCTTAGTCAATCAAAAAGGAGCACCTAAGGATTTGGTAAAGAAATTCAAGAAAGCCCCTTATACCAGTTTATAATTTTTCTGTTAAACATAGGTTTGAAAAAGGACTATCTCCCTTGGGGGGTAGTTCTTTTCTTTTGACATAAGAGCAAAAAAACTATCCTACACACGGGGTGTAGGATAGCTTACACACAAAAGTTACTTGGTACTAACGTAGGCGGTCTGCCGATTTTACCAATTCTTCGTCCCTGCGAATGGCGCGATTGGCCAAAAACAAAAATACGATAGAAATGAATGGGACTACAAGCTGAACACCTTTCTCAGAAAACGAATTTTTCTCCAGATGACTGTAGCGTCCTCCACGAAAATACACCCAGTAAAATAAGGTTACTCAATATGTTGAATCTGTTCAAAACAAATTGATTTTGTCGGTTCTTGAAAGCAAATATGCTTATTATAGCCAGTAGGGCACTTAGTCCAAAGAGCAATAATGAAGGCCAATCTCCAAAACTAAAGAACAAAGCAACTCCACTTATAAGGCTGACAATCAGCATATAAATAGTTTGAATACGTTGTATCATTTCATTGATTTAGTGGGGACAAAGATAGTAAAAATTTCATGAAAAAAATGTTTTTCCTTAAAAATGTGTATCTTTGCCATCTCAAATAAGTACTTGAAAATAAAATGAGATCGCTTGCTCTACAGGTGATATTCTCAAAATATTCCCAACTATATTTTTTAAAAAAATCTTTCCAAATAGAATATTTTTTTCTATTTTTAATCCCTATATAAAAATAAACTCATATCAATCTATTGAATATATGTTTGAAATTTCCGATCTGAAGGAGAAAAAAACTTCCTGATTTGCAAGAAATTGCACAATCCTTAGGAATGAAAAAAATTTAAGACGCTCAAAAAAAGAAGAGCTTATCTATCGTATCATTGATTTCCAAGCCGAGAATCCAGCCACGATCCTCTCTGAGAAAGAGACCAAGCCTTCTGAGGAGGGAGAGAAAAAGGTGAAACCTGCCAAGGCGGCACCTAAAGCTAAAGAAAATCAGGATAATAGAGATAAAAAAAGAAAAAAAGCTCCTAATACCACAAAATCTCAAGAAGCACGTCCTAAAAAAAGAGAAAAAAACAAAAAAAGAAGCGCAGCCCAAGGAAAAATAGTACTGTCTTGGAAAAATAAAGACGCAGCTGCTCAAGCTGCTCACAAACAACCAGAGAATACTAATAAGGAAAACAAAGGGAAATTCTCCCAACATGCCAATAAGGACAAAAAAGCTAATAATTTCCCCAAACAAGAGCGCAAGGAGGGTGATACAGCTATCCCTGCTGTGAAAAAAAGACAGAGACTACTCCAGCAGCAAAAACCAGTTTCCACGGAAACTGTCCCCCGACGACCGCCCCTAATCCACTTCCTCAGCCAAATGCTGCCCCTTCAAATCATAACAATACCCCTAAGGTAAATAACAATGAGAATTTTGACAAGGAGAAGAAGAATCGCTATCGCTCTCCAGATTTCGAATTTGACGGGATTGTAGAGTGCGAGGGGGTCTTTGAACTGGTAGCCGACGGTTATGGCTTCCTTCGCTCCTCGGACTTCAACTATTTGGCTTCTCCAGATGATATCTACGTTTCTCCCTCCCAAATTCGTCTTTTCGGCTTGCGTACAGGAGATACTGTACTGGGAACCGTACGTCCGCCTAAGGAAGGTGAAAAGTATTATCCGCTTATTAAAGTACTGAAAATCAATGGTTGTGACCCACAATCGGTACGTGATAGGGTAACGTTTGACAATCTGACTCCTATATTCCCCAATGAAAAATTTAATCTTTCAGGGCGTAGGAGTTCTGTCTCTACCCGTATTATAGATCTTTTTGCTCCTATCGGAAAGGGACAGCGTGGTATGATTGTCGCTCAGCCTAAAACAGGGAAGACGAGCCTTTTTGAAAGATATAGCCAACGCCATATCCGACAATCACCCAGAGGTGTATCTCATGGTATTGCTGATAGATGAGCGACCAGAAGAGGTAACAGATATGCAACGTAGTGTACGCGGGGAGATTATTTCCTCTACCTTTGACAAGGAAGCCACTGAGCACGTCAAGATTGCCAATATAGTTTTTGGAAAAAAAGCCAAACGCTTGGTAGAGTGTGGCCACGATGTGGTAATCCTCTTGGATTCTATCACTCGCTTGGCACGTGCATACAACACGGTACAACCTACCTCAGGTAAAGGTGCTCACAGGGGGATTGGACGCCAACGCTTTGCACAGACCTAAGCGCTTTTTTGGAGCCGCCCGCAATATAGAAAATGGAGGTTCTCTCTCTATCATCGCCACTGCCCTTACCGATACAGGTTCTAAGATGGACGATGTGATCTTTGAGGAATTTAAGGGTACGGGTAACATGGAGTTACAGCTGGATCGCCGTATTGCCAACAAGCGTATTTTCCCTGCTATTGACCTGGTGAACTCTTCTACTCGCCGAGATGATCTCTTGCAAGATGAAAAGACACTCCAGCGTATGTGGATCGCCCGTAAGTATCTGTCAGATATGAATTTAGTGGAAGCTATGGAGTTTATCCAAGACAGAATAAGGAAGACAAAGGACAATGAAGAGTTCCTTATGAGTATGAATGAATAAAAAAATCGGGAGTGAATCCCGATTTTTATTTTAATTAGTCGTCTATACGTAAGAATTTTTTTCGTTTTTGACTGAATTCTAAATCGATATCTCCTGAGAGTTCTACCTTGTAGCCATAGCGTTTTTTTCTTAAGTTCCTTGATTCTTTGTCCGTTGTAGTTTTGGCTTACATATTGGAAAAATACCACTAGGGATTATCTTGGAAGGAATCTCCGTCCCTCTTGATTTTACTTCTTTCCAGTCGCCACTTGGATAGAATTCGATTTCTAAGCCATTGTTGAATACAACGGTGTAATCCTCTACAACGAGCATTTCAGTATCTTTCCATACAGAAGCTACATCGGACTCTGAAAAATGAGTTCTTACATAGGTTTGTGCCTTCTGTGGCAATTCACTGGAATTTGATTTGCACATCTTTAGCAGCAGCAAAATTCACGGCAAAAAGTACAGTAACAACAGTTACGATTTTTTTCTAAATGTGTTCATAATCTAATTATTTTATTATTTTTACGATGCAAAGGTAAAACATAATTTGGGAAAGAAATGAGAAAGAAAAAAATTTTTCGTACATTTGCACTTCTAAACAACAGCGATGAAAATACACTTTATTACAGAGGGGGCGTCTTGCCTGTCATCCCTTGTAGCGGCACTCTCGCCTATGCATGAGGTCTCAGAAAGTGGCTCAGTGTCAGAGATTTCCCCAAGTACAGAAGCCGTAGTAATAGGGGAGCATGTATCCCCAACCCATCCGCAATGGCAACAGGCACAAGCACTTGGATTGCCTATCTATTCCTATGGGGCTTTCCTCTATGAATTGCATAAGATGAAAACCAGAGTGGTTATTGCTGGCACTCAGGGAAGAAGTGAGATAGCGGCCATGGTACTACATACGATGGATTATTTTTTTCCAAAAAGATAGATTATTTTTGGAATTTCCTATAGGAAATATCCCTACCTGTAAGTATTCTCCTGAGGCAGAATTCGTACTTATTGAGGGCGGAGATACCCTCTCACCCATAGAACAAGTACCTATGTTTCAGCTCTATCGCCCGACTCTTGCACTGATCAGTCATATAGAGAATGGTAAGGAAAAAGCAGTATACCAACTTCATAAATACCCTTACCAAAGGGGATCCTACTATATAATGAGGAAGATGCGGCTCTCAAAGCATTGGCTGAAAGCACAGAAAACCAACTGCGCTTGATGCCTTATGAGACAGCTCCACACGAAGAAAAGTAGAGGCACTACCTATCTTATTACCCCAGAGGGAGAAATGCCCCTGATGATTTCAGGCAAGGAGCATATGAACTACTTATCAGGAGCCAAATGGCTCTGCCAAAAACCTCGGTATAGATGAACAAGACTTCTATGAAGCAATAGAAACGTTTAAGTGAAGAGAGAAAAGTGAAAAGTGAAGAGAGAAAAGTGAAAAGTGAAGGAGGTAGTGGGGTAATAACTTTTTGGTTTGTACTTATATAAATTCTTTATATAGTATTTTTTTCTTTATATTTTTTGTTTGTAAATAGAAAAAAAGAACTAAAAATTTAACACTTAAATGGTTGGTGTTTCTTGAAAAAAATATGTAAATTTGCACCTAAATAGAGGTTAAATAATCAAGCAACTTTATAGTTAAAAAAAGTTGTATAATCCAGTAAAAATTCGTAACTTTGTAATGCAAAAAACACAGCACAGCACAGCACAGCACAGCACAGCACAGCACAGCACAGCACAGCACAGCACAGCACAGCACAGCACCTTATTATACTAATAAGGTAGGCCGCGTTTGTCTGTTTGCTATTTCTTAAAAGCAAGTCTGCTTATGGAATTTCCATAGGCAGACCTGCTTTTTGTAGTTATTGGATAAATAGTTAAATCATAGGCGGTATCCGAAAAAGCCCTTAACAGAGTAGGAAAAAAATTAAAATTATTACAATCGTGAAAAATCACACATTTATTGCGGCTGTTTGCTTTGCTACAGCCTTCGTAGTGGGTTGTTCCAAAAACAATGATGAACCGCAACCACAACATCAAAATCAGACAGGTCAACAAGACCAGAATCAGACAGGTCAGCAAGACCAAAACAAAATTCAAGAAAAAGCTGTAGCCAAGATCACTACTACAGGAGTTGAACATACAGGAGCAGAAGTGCTCTTTTTCAGAAACAGCAGATGGAACTTCTGTGAAAGGGCATGCTACTATAGCTGGAGGAAAAAGCTGATTTAGATGTGAAAGACTACATAGGAAAAAGCTTTTATTTTTTATAGTGAAAGTAGGAAATAAAAATCGTTTCAGATGTAGTGGAACACACTATTACAGAGGGAGATAATGCTATCACAATTACACTAAAGGCCATTCCAGTGACAGCCGCTAAGATTACAGTTACGAAGAATGGTAGCCCACTACAAGGAGAAGAAGTATATCTGCTCGATGTTATTACAGCGGCAGGTTTCCAAGCATCAGTTGCTGTAGGTTATGACAAGCAAGGAGTAAAAGCAGTATTAGGTAGAGCAACTAAAGCGACCACAGATGCACAGGGAGTAGCTAATTTTACCCCAGCTCCGGGCACCTATAAGGCAGTGGTATTGGGCGAGAGAAGTTACCAAGAGGCAAGTGTAACTGTAGCCGAAGGACAGACCAAGGAAGCTACTATTAACTTGGAGAGTCTTTTTGCTAAAATTACTTTTGACTAAAGATGGACAACCCTTGGCGAATACTAAAGTATATTTCCGTCAAGTAGAAAGTATATATGCAAGAAAGACTGATGAATGGGTAAAAGAATTATTATGAAAATAATAATCGTCTATCTACTATCATAAGAGTTGAATTAAGAGCAAAAACTATCAATGAGGTAACAACCAATGCACAAGGTATCGTTACTTGTGAGGACTTGGAGAAAGACAAGCGTTATATATTCTTAACTGATGGAGGTACAGAGTCTTATAAGGCTTCTGTATTTACAGTTGATACTTCTAAGCAGGTTACATTTGCTTTTTTTAATCAAGAAATTAGAACTCAAAAACGAAAAAGAGGCTGTCCGAAAAGGACAGCCTCTGTTTTTAGAAAAAAAGGCTATCCAAAGAACTTTTCGGACAGCCTCTTTTTTTCTTATGTGTGTAATATTATAAAGTATTCACATTGTTTTAGGTCTTCGAAGGCTTTTCTTTACACGAGCGATGAAAGTCTTTTTCACCTTCTCTAAGCCATACACGAGGGTCGTAGTACTTCTTGTTAGGTACATCGGCTCCTTCGGGGTTTCCTATTTGACCTTGTAGGTAAGGGGCTTTGTTCTTCATATAGTCACGAACCCCTTCGGTGAAAAGCATATTGTAGGGTCGGTGTCTATATTCATCTTCACTACTCCGTAGCTAATAGCCTCATGGATTTCCTCAAGGGTAGAGCCTGAACCTCCGTGGAATACAAAATCAATAGTGTTGTGTGCAACATTGTATTTTTTGGAGATATACTCTTGTGAGTTTCTTAGAATCTTAGGAGTAAGTTTCACATTACCAGGCTTATATACTCCGTGTACATTACCGAAAGCAGCCGCAATAGTAAATTGTGGACTTACCTTGAGGAGTTCTTCGTAAGCATAAGCCACATCTTCAGGCTGAGTGTATAGGCGAGATTCGTCCGCATCGGAGTTATCTACCCCGTCTTCTTCACCTCCTGTGATACCGAGCTCTATTTCAAGGGTCATGCCCATTTTTGCTCATGCGCTCAAGGTATTTCTTACAGATTTCAATATTCTCTTTGAGCGGTTCTTCAGAGAGGTCAATCATATGAGAGCTGAAAAGGGGCTTGCCTGTAGCCTTGAAGTGAGCTTCAGAGGCATCCAATAGGCCATCTATCCAAGGAAGTAATTTTTTGGCACAGTGGTCAGTATGTAGGATCACCGTAGCACCATAGGCTTCAGCTAGTTGGTGTACTTGTTTTGCTCCTACGATAGCCCCCAAGATAGCTGCTTTTTGGCCTTCGTTGGAAAGGCCTTTACCAGCCATAAATTGGGCACCTCCGTTGGAGAATTGGATAATCACAGGCGCTTTCATAGCTACTGCGGCTTCCAATACCCCATTGATACTGTTGGAACTGATGACATTGGTAGCAGGGAGGGCAAATCCTTTTTGCTTTGCATACTGGAAAATCTCTTGTACTTCTTTTCCTACTGCAACTCCAGGTTTGATGTTGTGATTCATGGTATTATCTTTAATTTTGCCACAAATGTAATATTTTTTTCTCCAAACAATAAAATATATTTGAGAAAAATTATTTAAAAAATAATTCACTCACCTTTCCTTGTCCTGCCCACTGCATATCATAGACCTCGTCGGCAAGGGTAGGGTCATTTTTCTATTTGTAGACCTTGGGCTTCGGCTTTGAGCTTTAGTAGGTTTCCGATAGTGAATTTGCTGTTGAGTTTTTTTCTAAGAGAGCATTTACGCCACTTATAGAAAGCGCCTGGGCTACCTGTCCTTGGAAAGGGAGTTCCATCCAGATAATCTCTTTAGCCTCCACGTCCAACACCCCAAAGAGCAGTCCCTTCTGCAAGGGCTGGGTGATACACACCTGATGAATCACAGCCGAAGGATCATAAGCTACTCCAGTGCGTTCGGATACTTTCATCTTATACTTACTATCCATCCATCCTACCACTAAGTTGGGCGACAAAGCACCACAAGAATACGCATTGCAGACAAAGGTTACATATTTGGCCTTGTGCTGGCGTAGGGTATTGACGTCAATATTGATATATTCGGCCGTACCTATCTTGTCAGGGATACTGCGAATATCTCCGCTGTGCTGGCACCCTAAGGTAGTAAGTCGCCCAAAATAGCAAATATCTTCCCTGTCCTTATAAATAATACGGCAGGACAAGTCCATATCGAGATGCTGAGCAGGCAGGTCTTTCCCCCATTGCATAAAAAGGCGTATTTCGTTACCTTCTAATGGGAAACGAGTACCCATAAGGGTTGCATTGAAGTCATGTACATTATGGCTTCTATCACCTATAGGTAGCGGTATATGGTAGAGTTGTGGGTCTATATAGATAAAATGGTTCTTATTTTCCTCCTTAGCGAACTGATGCTGTATTGTCCATAAGCAAAGGTCTTCTATCTTAGCCTTCATCTCAGCCAATTGCTCCTCATTATAGCTTTCGACAACCAAGGGATGCTTAGGAATCTCCACTCGTGTTCCCATGATGGTCTGTACGCTGCGTTTGCCCTCTTTGCTAAAGTACAAATCGGCATATGTATTTAGGGTAAAGAGTAGGCGAGTAGGCACTTGGTCTATGATTTCCTTGAAGGCAGAAAGCGTGTCGTCGGCTCCCAGCCAAAGCATACAAGCAAAGAGAGAGCGGGCAAAGACCCCAGGGCGCTGTTTGAGCAGGGAAAAAGCCTTTTCGCTATCCATACTTAGGTAAGCGGCATTAAGCTCGGCTTGCCAAACCTCATAGCGCTCGTTATAGAATACGTCCAAAAGAGTAGCGAGTTTCTCGAAACCTTTCTTCTTGCTATATTCCGCCAAGCGCAAGGCACGGATAAAACGCACCCACATCTCACGCTTAGGGTGCATGATCTCACATGTCTTTTTCCGCTGAAAGAGGTAAGGCATTGAGCCAATGCGCCACTCTGGCACATTCCTGGCGGGAGTACTTGAGCTTGAGTTCTTTTTGTGCTCTTTCTTTGACAGTCATACTCAGGTCTAAGGATCTGACGATATGATAGTTGTTCTTAGTATCCTTCTTCATGATGGTCTTAGGTTCTACAATTTGTAAAAACCTGTTCTTTTATACCACAAATAGCGCAATATATCGGTAGGAGAGCTAAAGCAAGCTCCAGCTTCGGCTTCCTTATCCTGAGCAATATAGCTATCTACTACCAAGATGAGCGTCTCCTTCATACCGATACGAGTCTCAGGAGCTACTGAAAAGTAAGGTAACAGCAGCTTAAGCGAATCGGACTGAGTGGCATCCAAAGCAGTTTTGGAGCTTAATAGGTTTTGGAAAAAGGTATTGGCCTCTGCCTCACGCCATAGGTCAAGGATTTTGAGTTTGCTACCCTGTCCTTGATATTCTATTTCACCCAATTCAAAAGGGTACCACAGAAAGGACAACCATTGTAGCGATCCAGCGGAAAAGTACCATAAGGAATATAGTGTCCGCAGGCTAAAAAGCGTTCTTGCTTAGGGGTAAAAGGCTCCTTATGATTTTCTTTCTTATAGCTCTCTTCATATAGATAGTCAAAGTAATCATCAGACTTTATCAAATGAGGATATTGGTTATAAAAAGCGGTGATAAGATGGTCAATAAAGCCCTCGCCTGTAGGCACTTCCCAATTCTTGATAAAGGGGTGTCCAGTTGAGTTTTACATGAAGTACCTCTTTTTATTACCTTGACAACAGACTGGCGATACTCGTTTGTTGTACCATTGATAGCATGCAAAAAGGTCTTCGGTAAGGCCAAAACCATGCTTTTCGCAAGGCAGCTACCAATTCCAAGGTACCTGGTTGTATAGCCTTTTTGAGAAGGCATCGTATCAGGGACGAATAAAGCGTTTTGCCTAAGGGCAACTTTCAGTAGGGCAGTTATCTTTTTCCATAGCATTATACAATAAAAAAAGAAAGGTAATCACAGAAGTAAATCTTAACCTAAAAAAGAGAAGTAACTTCTGTTTGACCTTTCTTAGTTGTTTTTTGTAGGACAGACGGGACTCGAACCCGTAACCAGGGAGTTAGAAGCTCAGAAGTAAATAGTAATTGACCTCCTCAAGGAGAATAATCTTACCATTACCTGCTCTACCCAATTGAGCTACTGTCCTAATATGTTATAAATACAATTTGTTATAGAGGTTCTTTTTCTCTTTCTGGGTGCAAAATTATAACCCTACTGCGCAATGTTTTTGCGTAGTTCTAAGAAAAAAAGATGTAATTAACAAAAAAATATAACACAGTTGTTATTTTATACTGCTACATTGAAGTCTCTAAGAGCTTCATTAAGAGAAGTTTTTAGATCGGTAGAGGCTTTTCGCTGTCCGATGATAAGGGCGCAAGGTACTTGGTAAGCGCCAGCAGGGAATTGCTTGGTATAGCTCCCTGGAATCACCACTGAGCGGGCAGGGACATAGCCCTTGTATTCTACTGGTTTTTCGCCTGTTACATCTATAATCTTGGTGGAGGCAGTTAGTACTACATTGGCACCTAAGACAGCTTCTTTCTCTACGCGTACTCCTTCTACTATGATGGAGCGAGAGCCTAAGAAAGCACCGTCCTCTATCACAACGGGGGCTGCTTGTAGGGGTTCCAATACCCCTCCTATACCTACCCCTCCGCTTATGTGTACATTCTTACCCACTTGGGCACAACTACCCACGGTAGCCCATGTATCAACCATGGTGCCACTATCGACATAAGCACCAATATTTACATAAGAAGGCATCAGTACGACCCCTGGGGCGAGATAAGCCCCACGACGAGCGGTAGCAGGAGGTACTACACGTACGCCCTTGTCCTCATAGTTGTGCTTGAGCGGAATTTTTATCATAGTACTCGAAAAATCCCTACCTCTTTGGTTTCCATTTTGCGGAAAGGAAAGTATAGAATGACTGCTTTTTTTAATCCATTCGTGTACATACCAGCCCTTATCAGAGGGAGTGGCTACCCTTAGTTCTCCACGGTCGAGTAGGTCTATGGTAGCATCAATGGTTTTCATAGTAGCTTCATCGGAAAGCAGATGGCGGTTTTTCCCATACAGCCTCTATTTTTCTCTTGTAAATCTTTTATATTCATAATTGATGATTCATTTTCTTATTTGCAAAGATAAGAAATTTAATGATTGATGAAGTAATGTTTAATGATTAATTAACGCCCTAAGATTGGTATACCAAGTGCTTGTAAAGGCTCCCACGAGCATCTTCATATCGGCATATACAAAGCCCATACGAAGGTAAAGTTTTTTTCCGCTTGGGGGTTGTCCATGGAGACCAATAGTCCCTATGGTCTCTCCCTTGAGCTGTTCCTTGAGGTGAAGTAGCAGGGAGGAGCCTATACCCTTGCCTTGTGCTTTTTGGGGATACGCTGAGGGTATCTATATAAAAATTCACCGGCTTGTGTCTCTTTCTCCAAGCGTATATTGTGGCCATAGGAGGCTTTGACAAAGTCAAAAACAGATTGTGACAAAGGGATCTATATGGGCACCATTGTAATAGACAAGCGAGCCGAGAATCTGTTTGTCTTTTTCATATACCAAAGTATTCTCGTAAGAATACTGATTGTTCTGCTTTAAGAAGAGTCTTTCCAAGAATCGGACAGACTCATGGGGGTCTTCCCGCTGGATAAGTTTGAAAACAATTTCAGACATAGCCTGAAACATAAGGGGTGCCACAAAAGGGGCATCGGCGGGGGTGGCTGTACGTATCATTGAAATAGGTAAGTAATGGTTCCGAGTTGTTTGTTTTTGCTATCTTTGTTAAAGCGAGCTTTGCGGGCGTAATAGATAGCATTGTCTATCAAGCATCCGTTGGCTGTACTTGAAGAGGCTTTGTTATAAGAGGCCTCTATGACTCGTCCTTGGTCATCTACAGTGATATTGACGACCACTTTGCCTGATTCCTCACAAGTATAGACAGGGTTGGGAAGTTCTGCAACGGCTTCTCTTCCAGAGAGATAATAGGAAATAAAGGGTACGCTTATTGGCTTTTTTCTCATTCTTGTTTTGTGGCTTATATTTCTCCAAATCTTTGAAAGACATACCATCATTGACCTTATAGGGTTCCACTTTGGGTGGTTCTACGCCTTCTGCTTCGCCAGGGGTCTTATCTGTCTCACCAGAGGCTTCTTGGGCTTGTTGTTTTGGCCCAAAAGGTCGTCCAAACTCTCAAGGTCTTTGGCCTGTTTGATACGAGAATCAGCTTCGTTATAGGAGCGGGTGGTTATTGGCGCATTATCGAGAACACTTTCTTGTTCTTTTTGGGTATCCTCAGGGATTTTTTCTTCCTTTAGGAGCTTGTCTATTTCCTCAGCAGGGAATCTCTAACCAAATCTCTTCAGGCTTATTATTGACCCTAATGATAATAAATGAAACCACTATACAAAAGCATAATCACTAAGGTAATGACAAAAGCCCTTTCCTTACCAGACAAGCTTGTGGCTCAATTTCTCTCTTAATGTATTGTGTTAGTTTCATGGGGGTGTGGTTTATAAATTGTTGCACAAAGTCCTCAGGGGTGTAGGCTTGTGCTACAGCGTATGCTCCTATCTGGGTACGCCTTAGGGAGGTAAGGTGAGCCCACTACCTAAGGCCTTGCCTATATCATGTACCAAGGAACGTATATAAGTCCCTTTGCTACAATGTACTTTAAAGGAGAGTTCTTTTTCTCCCTATGAGGGAGAGTTCTAAGGCATGTATGGTAATAGCTCTTTTGGGTACTTCGGTAGTCTCTCCTTTGCGAGCGAGTTCATAGAGGCGCTTTCCATCTTTTTTGATAGCTGAGAATAGCGGAGGGGCTTGAATGAGATCTCCAACAAACTGTTCTCTGACCTGCTCAATGAGTTCAGGGAGTGATATGCTCGGTTGGGAAGGTGGCGTCAATCTCTGTTTCTAAGTCATAGGAAGGTGTGGTAGCTCCTAGCGCAATGGTGCCAGTGTATATCTTGGGAGCGTCCTGTATCTGAGGGATTTGCTTGGTATGCTTGCCTGTGCATAATATCAAAAGCCCTGTAGCCAAGGGGTCAAGGGTACCAGCATGGCCTATCTTGAATTTTTTTCAGACGATACTTCTTCATGATAGCCCACTTGAGTTTGTTGACCGCTTGGAAAGAACTCCAGTGTAAAGGTTTGTCAATCAGTATGATAGTTCCTTCTATGAGTGATTGCATAGGTAAAATGATTTTTAAGGAAATGAAAGTTGTGGCAAAAAGTACATTTATTTTTAATTCTAATAGCTTTTTAAAAAATTAATCAGTTAAGCGTAAAAAAAGGAGCGGAAAGTATGCTTTTTTGCGTTTCTCTCTTCACTATCACTGATTTATATTTCGGACTTACAAGTGTTAAATTTATGTTTATTTAGAATGAGAATAAAATATATGCAAAACAAAAAAATTATCGTAATATTAAAGAAAAAAATACCTATCTTTGCAATGGAAATAAGAACAAAACATTAACAATATGCCAACGTCTTCAAATGAAAGCACCCCTAAGAAAGGCCGATTCTTTCGGTATCTGATTCCTTCTTTTGTAGGAATTATATTGGGCTTGTGTGGGTATATATTTTACCTTTCCAAGGCGCATTCTTATCTTTCGGATGACCCCCAAGGCGTGTGTGAACTGCCACATCATGGAGCCAGAATATGCTACATGGTCGCACTCCTCACATGGACGCAATACGGTCTGCAACGATTGCCATGTACCTCATGACAATGTATTCCGTAAGTATTACTTCAAGGCCAATGACGGGCTAAGGCATGCTACCATGTTCACCTTTCGACTTGAACCACAGGTGATCAAAATGCATGCTCCAGGGCAGAAGGTAGTACAGGAGAACTGTATCCGCTGCCACAGCACTCTAGTCTCAGAAGTAAGGCTAGGTAAAGTAACTGCTCCTATGGCACATGCCGATAATGGTAAGCTCTGCTGGGAGTGTCACCGCGAGGTGCCCCACAGTCGCGTACGCGGATTGAACTCCGCTCCTCACTCTCCTGTACCTATCATAGATGATATGGGTGAAAATACCCCACAGTGGATACAGGACTTAATAAAAACAGAAAAAAATAATTGATTAAAAACAAACTAATTTATACAACGATGAAAAAGAAAAAAATTGGTTACTAGTAGGAATATTAGCTGTAGTGACGTTCCTTTTTAGGTTTTGTTAGCTAATTCCATAATGAATAGGTCTCATGAGGCCGAATTTATAGCCAAAGGAGGTAATAACTTGGAAGACCAAGAGTGCCGCAATGAGCTTTTACAAAGAGTTTTACCCTCGTCAGTATGACTCATGGGAAGCTACTGCCGATACCACTTTCCGCTCTAAGTATATGAGCAGTCAAGATGATGACCTCTTGGCACTACGTCCTGAAATGGTAATCCTTTGGGCGGGCTATGCCTTCTCTAAGGAATACAATGCACCTCGTGGCCACATGCATGCCATAGAGGATGTTACCAAAATCCTCCGTACAGGATCTCCTACCGAGACTACCCACTCTCCACAGCCAGGTACTTGCTGGACTTGTAAGAGTCCTGATGTACCTCGCCTTATGAAGAAAGTAGGTTTGGAAGAATACTATAGTGCTCCTTGGGACAAGTGGGGTAGCGAAATAGTGAACCCTATCGGTTGTGCTACTTGCCACAATACTAAGACTATGAAATTGGAAGTACACCAACCAGCGTTGGCAGAGGCTTTTTGCTCGCCAAGGAAAAGACATCAACAAAGCGACTCACCAAGAAATGCGTTCCCTTGTATGTGCCCAATGCCACGTAGAATACTACTTCAAAGGAGATAAGAAATACCTTACTTTCCCATGGGATGAAGGTATGACTGTAGAAAAAATGGAAGAATACTACGACAAAGAAGGCTGGACAGACTATGTTCATAAAGTGAGTCGTGCTCCTATTATCAAGGCACAACACCCCGATTATGAGCTTTCTCAGCTCGGTATCCACGGACAGCGTGGAGTATCTTGTGCAGACTGCCACATGCCTTACAAGACCGATGGGGCTGTGAAATTCACTGATCACCAAATCTCCAGTCCTTTGCGTAATATTTCTGCCAGTTGCCAAACTTGTCACCGCCAAAGCGAAGAAGACCTTAGAAAGAATGTATATGACCGACAAGATGCTGTATATGGTATGCGTATGAAACTTGAAAAGGAATTGGCTAAAGTACATTTTAAAGCTAAATTCTTGTGGGACAATGGGGCAACTGAAGAACAAATGAAACCTACCTTAGCTCTTATCCGTAAGTCTCAATGGCGTTGGGATATGGTACACTCCTCACATGGAGCGGCTTTCCATGCTCCCTATAGAGTCAGAGCGTCTCCTTAGTGATGGGCTTATTTATGCTCTTGAAGCTGAAAAGAACTTGGATGTGCTTAAAGAAAAATTGCATATCGCAGCTGAGTTCGTAATGCCAGACATTAGTACTAAGGCTAAAAGCTCAAAAAGAAATAGGCTTAGACATACCTAAAGAAGAAGCAGCTAAGAAAGAATTCTTGAAAACTATCGTTCCTAAATGGCTCGAAGAAGCTCGTAAAGAAGGTCGCTTAGTTACACAAAAAAATAGTGCGAACTGCACAAATAATTAGGGGCGAATGACAATTCGCCCTTACTTTTTATATTTTGATTAATCATTAATCATTAACCATTAATCATTATTAATGAAGTCTTATCCTTTCGCTATTGTTTTTTTCTCTTACCGCTGTAGTGGTAGGACTGGTGCTACAACTCTCCATAGGCAGTATCAGCAAGAGCTGGTTTAGCTTTCCTTACAATGTGGTAGGGGGAGCCGTCTTTGTCTTTCTGGCAACGGCTATTTATTTTTCTTTGGCGCAAGACCAACTTTATCCTTCGTTTCGCCTCGGCACCTTTTGCCATTGTTACGGTAGTAACACTTGGGGTACTGACCATTGGGCTGGGAAGTATCAATGTAAAGCCTGAGGAACTTAAAGGTATCCTGGGCAAGTTGAGCTTAGATGACCTTACCAAGACATGGTATTTTGGCCTTGTTTTTCTTTTTGACCTTAACCAATCTTTGGTTTTCTATCCTCAAGCGCTCTATGGTTTATCAGCGTAAGAATATTGCTTTCTTGCTCAATCATTTCGGTTTGTGGCTGGCTATGTTTGCAGGGGTCTTAGGTCAGGGCGATATTGTTCGCCTTACGATGGACCTTAAGAAGGATATCCCCCAGTGGCAGGCCAAAACAGCCGATGATAAGGTAGTAAATCTGCCTCTGGCGATAGAACTCAAGGAATTTTCTATAGACATTTATCCTAACAAACTCTTTGTGATAGATACCACAGGTACTTCGCTGCCTAAAGGAAAACCTATTGGTTTCATGCTGGAGCGAGAAGGGAGCAGGCCACGCTACTGAATTGGAAAAATCACCTTACACAAGTATTTAGAAAAAGCCATTCCAGATACAGATTCTACTTATATTAATCATACTATGTGGGGGCAACCAATGCAGCTTTAGTTACGGTAGAGGACTTGCGTACCCACCAGAAGAAGAAAGAGTGGATCTCGGCAGGTAATTTCCAGCTGGCTCCTCGTGCAATAGACTTAGATAAAGAACATACCCTAGTTATGGCCCCACCTGAAGCACGTAAGTTCCAATCTCAAGTACTTATCTATCAGAAGGGTAGCAATCGTATCTTGGAAGAAAAAAATAGAAGTCAATCACCCCTATAAGCGTAGGCGGTTGGCGTATCTATCAGCTCAGTTATGATGAGCGTATGGGGCGCTGGTCAGACCTCAGTGTAGTGGAACTGGTATCAGACCCTTGGCTTCCAGTGGTGTATGTAGGTATTTTTCTTACTTATTGCAGGCGGTGTAGCGCTCTTATTTGAAGTAAAAAAGAATTAGTTGTCAGTTGTTAGATTCTAATCACTGATAGTTATTCACTAATCGTTATTCACTTATTATGTGGTCATATTTTAACATCATCACCTACCTTACCATAGCCTTATGGCTTGTGGGAGGAGGGCTTATTTACAGCAAAAAGTAAGGCCCTAAGAGGCTTTGCTATTACTAGCCATTTGGTAGCAACAGTACTCATAGGAGGCTTTATTGTTGCCTTGTGGAAAGGGATTGGAGCGTCCGCCCTTGCGTACTTTGGCCGAAACACGTATATGGTATGCCTTCTTTATGGGGCTGATAGGGTTATGCGATCTACCTGCTCTATAGGCAAAAATGGATGCTCAGCTATTCGGCAGTGATGGGTATTGTCTTTGTAGGACTTACCCTACACCCACCCCGATACGATGAACAAGGCACTGATGCCTGCCCTGCAAAGTGTGTGGTTTATCCCGCATGTGATTGTCTATATCTTTGCCTATGCTATGCTCGGTATGGCTTCACTGACGGCTTTTTATGGGATTTACCGCTATAAGAGGGGACAGGAGATTCTTTTCGGTCTTTGCCCTTACAGACCAGCTTATTAAGATAGGCTATGTATTCCTTACCTTTGGGCTGCTCTTTGGCGCTCTTTTGGGCAAAGGAAGCATGGGGGCATTACTGGACATGGGATCCTAAAGAAACGTGGGCTTTTTATCACTTGGCTGGGGTATTTGGTCTATCTCCATCACAAGTATAATCATAAAGAGAAAAAGCCCTTACAGAGTTTTTATCATTGTAGGGATAGCCTTTGTATTGCTCCTAATCTGTTGGTTTGGGGTCAATTACCTCCCTACAGCCCAGTTGAGTGTACATACTTACACAGGGTAAGGAGTTAATGAGTCAATGAGCAAATGAGTCAATGAGCTAATTAGCAAATTGACAAATTGGCAAATTGACAAATTATTCGTACTTTTGCCGCTTGAAAAATATATGTCTATGAACTTTCATGTTCCCACTATGGCGGAGCTTAGCGCACAAGGGATTAAGCCCGACGTCCTTTTCTGGATAGGCTGTGCAGGCAGCTTTGATGAGCGGGCACGCCGCGTGACCAAAGCTATGGCCAAGATACTCCACAAGGCAGGGGTTTCTTTTGCGGTACTGGGTGCCGAAGAAGGTTGTACAGGCGACCCCGCTAAGCGTGCTGGTAATGAGTTCCTCTTCCAAATGCAAGCGCTGACCAATATAGAGACCCTTAATAACTATGGTATTACCAAGATTGTAACGGCTTGTCCGCACTGTTTCAATACCTTGCGCAACGAATATCCTGCCCTAGGGGGTAAGTATGAGGTCTTGCACCATACCCAGCTCCTCCAACAGCTTTTGGACGAGGGGCGACTGAAGGTAGAGGGGGAATGTTCAAAGGCAAGCGCATCACCTTTCACGACCCTTGCTACTTGGGACGAGGCAATGGAGAGTATGAAGCACCGAGGGCTATCTTGGAGAAGTTGGAAGCCGAGATTGTAGAGATGAAGAAAAGCAAAGCCCGCTCTTTCTGTTGTGGGGCAGGAGGTGCTCAGATGTTCAAGGAAGCTGAAAAAGGAACAGGAGAGATTAACAATGCTCGTGCTGCTCAGGCCTTGGACGTACGCCCTGAGATTATTGTAACGGCTTGTCCGTTCTGTAATACCATGCTCACCGATGGGGTGAAAAAAACCAACAAAAAGGAAATCGTCCCCGTTAGCGATATTGCTTTTGCTGATAGAACAAGCGGAAGAACTGTAATTAGTGACTAATGACGAGTGACAAGTGACTAATCATTATTCGCTTTTCACTTTTCACCAACAAATATGGGAAGTAAAAACAAACTCAAACGATTTAGAGAAAACGAAACCTTTGCCAATGTGATTCAGCCCAACCGAGAGGAGGTAATCGCGGGTAATTTCCCGCTCAAAGGGGGTGTGGGCAAGGGATTTTTAAAAATAACCACCCTATCGTCTTGGAATTGGGTTGTGGAAGGGGAGAATATACGGTAAATCTAGCCAAAGAGTACCCCGATAAGAACTTTATAGGTGTGGATATCAAGGGGGCACGCTTTTGGAGAGGGGCGAAAACTGCTTTGGAGGAGCAAATCCCCAATGCGGCCTTTCTTAGAACTCAAATAGAACTGATAGACCACCTTTTCGCTCAAGGAGAGGTATCCGAGATATGGATTACCTTTCCCGACCCTCAGATCAAGTACAAGCGTACCAAGCATAGGCTTACCAATCAGGATTTCTTGGCCAAGTATAAGCATATCCTTTCCCCTGAAGGGCTTATACACCTGAAGACCGATAGTGAGTACTTGCACGGATATACCTTGGGACTCTTGCATGGTATGGGACATGAGATTCTCTATGCCAATCATCATATCTATCGTAACGAAGGCGCTCCTAAGGAAGTACTGACCATACAGACCACTTATGAAAAGCAGTATCTAGCTCAGGGCAAACCTATTACCTATATTCGTTTTTCGATTGAAAAAAATAAAGACCTTTCAGACAGAGAAACTCCCACAGATCACATGGATTTGAAGGTTATCCATGAAATCTGAGGGAGTTAAGTTTTTTATAAGAAATTATTTATCCCTTAGCGTCGGCTAAGAACTTGGCCAAACCTATATCGGTAAGGGGTGTTTCAAAAGACCCTAAGATGGCTGAAAGGGGAGCGGTAACATCGGCACCTATCTTGGCGCACTCTATGATGTGCATGGTATGCCTTACTGAAGCGGCAAGTACCCTGAGTCTGGTAACCATAGTTGTCATAAATCAGGCGAATATCGGCAATCAGACCAAGCCCATCGGTAGAGACATCGTCCAAGCGGCCGATAAAAAGGGGATACATAAGTAGCGCCTGCTTTTGGCAGCCAAGAGCGCTTGTCCTGCTGAAAAGACTAAGGTACAGTTGGTTCTGATTCCCTTTTGAGAGAAGTAGCGAATGGCACGTATCCCGTCCTTGATCATAGGCACCTTAACCACAATCTGAGAGTGGAGTGCCGCTAAGGCTTCTCCTTCTTTGATGATTCCTTCATAATCAGTGGCAATTACCTCGGCAGAGACATCGCCCTGTACCATTTCACAAATCTTCTTATAGTGCTCAAGAATGTTGGCTTCTCCGCGTATACCTTCCTTGGCCATGAGAGAGGGGTTGGTAGTTACCCCGTCCAAAACCCCTAAGTTTTCGGCCTCTTCTATCTGTGCCAAATTGGCCGTATCAATAAAAAAATTTCATGTGTATAATATTTTATGACAAAGGTACTATTTTCTTTTGAGATAGCCCCTCAAAATAGGAAAAATCTTTTTCAAAGAAAAATTTTTTTAATATGTATAAATAATCGTATCTTTGACATTTATTACAATAATCTAAAAACAAACTATACATGGGGACTTATATCGTGGGGGATAGGGATTTTTGAGGAAATTCCTTCCCTGAGTGCTAAAGCACTACGTATCAATCTGAACAAACATATCTACGGGACTTTCTCGGAAATAGGGGCAGGCCAAGAGACTGTACGTTATTTCTTTCGTGCAGGAGGGGCATCGGGGACTATAGCCAAGGCAGTAAGTGCCTATGATAAGAATTTTAGCGATGCCCTCTATGGGGCGGAAAAGGACGGACGTTATGTAACCGAAGGGCGCCTCAAGAAGATGCTTAGCCACGAGATTAAGCTCTTGGAGGAACGCTTGCCACGAGACAAATATCCAGACAAACTCTTCTTTACTTATGCCAATACGGTTACCACGATTGACTTTGCCAAGCGCTACAAGGGCATGGCTGGGTAGGGATTCGTTTCCAGACAGAACCCGAAGGGGGGTATAACGATATTATCCTGCATATTCGTTTTCACCAGACTGAAACTCGAGCCCAACAAGAGACCTTGGGTAAGCTAGGGGTGAACCTTATCCATAGTGCTTTCTACAAGGCGGATAAGCCACAGCGCATCGTCAAGTACCTCTATGACCATATAGACAAAGACCTCATCGAGATAGATATGATTAACTTCTCAGGGCCTAAATTTTGCAGGGGTAGATAATCGCTTAATGAGCTTGCAACTAATCAAAAATGGCATGACCGAAGCGGTGATGTTTGACGCCGATGGGAACAACCAACTCCCTGCCGAACAGCTCTATAAGAAGAATATCCTTACTCTTAGAGGTAGTTTCCGCCCAGTGACCAATGTCAATATAGACATGCTCGAACGCTCCTTGGAACTCTTTCTCAAGGAAAAGGGCGTAGAGAAGGACAATACACAGGTGATTTTTGAGATTACTCTCTCCAACCTTTTGGCCTCTGGGGAGTTGGACGAACAAGATTTTATGGATAGGGCACGTATCCTCTGCTCGCTGGGCTATAAGGTGCTTATTTCCAATTTCAAGGAGTACTACCGCTTGGCCGAATATTTCTCTAATTATACCAAAGCACAGATGGGTATGGTTATGGGTGCGGATAACCTGATAGCAATTTTTGAAGAGGACTATTATAAGCACCCTAAGTGGCGGTATTTTTGGAGGCCTTCGAAAGCTCTTCTATCGCGATATCAAAATCTACCTATATCCTATGCGCAATAAGGAAACAGGCCAGATAATCACCAGCAATAACATCCATGTATCGCCTCGTATGAAGGAGTTGTATAAGTTCTTTAAATTCAATGAAAAAGTGGTAGATATAGAAGACTATGATGCCAAGAACTTGAATATTCGTTCTCGTGATATTGTACAACAGATAAAAAAAGCGGGCAAGAAGGCTGGCAATCCGCACTGCCTAAGGGGGTAGCTGAAATGATAGAGAAGAACGGCTATTTTTGGCTGGAACAAAGATAAGACTGATTAGACTCGTGAAGGTGTCTAAAAATAAAGGAGTGTTGCCCTAAGAGCAACACTCCTTTATTATAAGTATTAAATTCTACATAGTTGCAAAAATGCTTCCATTTTTCTCTCTCTTCCTGGCCAACTCAGGGTCTATAAGGATACGCCCACTGTGCTCATCGGTGATGATTTTTCTTACGGGTAGAGATTTCCACTTGTACCTGAGGCGGAATCACGAAGAAAGACCCACCAGAGGCACCACGCTCTACAGGTACCACAGCTAAGCGGTTTACCACACTATTGCGAATACGTTGGTAAGCACTCAAAAGGCGTGGTTCTATCTCGGAGGAGATTTCCATTTCCTTTTTTTAAGGAGGGTTTCCTCATCCTTTTGGGTTTCTTCAAGGATAGATGAAAGCTCTTCTTTCTTGTGTTGTAGGTGCTTTTTGCGCTCTTCAAGTTGTTCTTTTTATCTTGGAGATAGAGAGTTTCTTTTGCTCAATATCCGCTTTGAACTCTTTGAGGTGTTTTTTTCAGCCAATTGGATTTCAAGCTCTTGGAACTCTATTTCCTTGGAGATAGCGTTGAACTCACGGTTGTTACGTACATTTTTCTGTTGTTCCGCATATTTTTTTGATAAGAGCTTTGCTCTCCTCAATAAGGTTCTTTTTGGCGGTGATATCCACATTGATCTTTTCAATATCATCGGTCAGACGCTCGGCACGACTTTTCCAATCCAGCCACCTCATCTTCTAAATCTTCTACTTCCAAGGGAGTTCGCCACGCACATTTCTCAGTTCATCTATTTTTGCAATCAATGAGTTGCAAATCATATAGGGTTCTTAGTTTGTCCTCTACGGATACTTCTTTTTGTCATAACTATAAGTAGTTGATAGGATTCGTATTTGTATTCGCTAAATAAAATGCAAAGGTACTAAATTTTTTCGTAAGTTGTTCCCATAAAAGCAATTTTGTGAATTGTTCGCTTTCATAGTGTCCTATATCGGCCAAAAAGCAGCCGTCCTTCGGCCTTGAAAAAAATTCGTGGTACTTAATATCGGAAGTGACGTAGGCATCGCAACCAGCGGCTATGCAAGCCCCTATAGCATCGGCACCACTTCCCCCCAGTACGGCCACTTTTTGTATCTTTTTTCCTAAGAGAGCAGAGTGTCGTACACAAGCGGTTTGCATACGTTCCTTTACAAAGTTAAGGAAAGGGAGTTCTTCCATAGGTGTCTCCAGATAGCCTATCATACCTAGGCCTATATGCTGGTGCGCATTTTCTAGGATATAGATCTCATAGGCGACTTCCTCGTAAGGGTGATGAGTGAAGAGAGCTTGTAAGATACTACGCCTGAGGTGCTTAGGGAAAATCACACTGATACGGGTCTCCCCTTCGCTATGAAATACTTCAGGCGCTCCTATAGTGGGGTGACTCTGGGCATTGCCCATATAAGTGCCCATGCCTTCTGTATTGAAACTACACTTGGCGTAGTTGCCTATATTTCCTGCACCTGCAGCAAAGAGGTGTTCTCTTAAGGCAGCGGCATCCTTGTGGGGTACATAGGTTACCAATTGTTCTATCGTATGTGCTTGGGGGAGGAGTATTTCTCGGTTGGAGAGTGCTAAGCGGTCACAGATACGGGCGTTGACCCCCCAGAAGGAATTATCCAAGGCGGTGTGTATCGCATAGATAGCGATATGGTGCTCTATGGCTTTGATAACGGTGCGTTCCACATAGCTGCTCCCAGTGAGTCGCTTAAGACCACCGAAGATGATCGGGTGAAAACTTACAATGAGATTACAATCCCGTGCTATGGCCTCTTCAACGACCGACTCTAAGGTGTCGAGAGTAATGAGCACCCCACGCAAAGGCGTATCGGGGTTTCCTACCAGTAGGCCTACATTGTCGAAATCCTCCGCATAGGTAAGGGGCGCAAGGGTTTCCAAGTACTGGATAACATCTTGTATTTTCATTGTAGCAAAAGTAAATCAGAACAAGGGTATTAGAAAATATTGTCTTCGGTGAGACTGCTTACTTTCAAGTATTTAGAAGAAGCTAAATATTTCTTGTTGGTGTAATAGGCAAAGACCATAGTTCCATCCTTGATAGTTTCAATAACCTCTTTGTATATGTTTGTAGGCAACACAGGGCAGCCCAAGCTACGGCCAAAGCGTCCGTTTCTCTTTAGGAAATCCTCATTCATATAGTCGGCTGTATGGATAACGATGCCGCGCTTATAGGCATTGGAATTGTAGTTATGTTCGTTGCCATAGAGTTTTTAGACTAAAGCCTGCATCACCATTGTAGGTCTTGCCAGTAACATAGAACCCCAAGCTACTCTTGTGGGATTCTTCCTCGTTGGAGAAATAAGTGGAGGCGGAAGTACCTGTCTTCTTGCCATGTGCCACATAGGTATGGTAGAGGATTTGTCGGCTGTCTAAGTCTATGGTATAGAAGCGCTTTTTATCGCTGTCTTTGGTGAAATCAATGATAGAAAGCAGGCGCTTATCATTGAGTTTGTTCTGTAACTTCATGTTCTGATAGCCAATATAGGGCATATCTAAAAAGCTTTGAAATCAAGATCATATTCTCGTCCTTTGATATCAACATACATTCTCTTGATGGCATATTCAAAGTTCTCATGAGGAGAGTCTAAGCTATCAAGTACAATACGGGAGAGCTTGGAGGAAACAATATTGGACTGCTGCCCATAGAAGGTAGTGGCTGTAATAAAAACAGAAGAAAGATAGCGCGAATGAGGTAATTCTTTTTCATATTAAAGAGAAGTTTATTGATAGGTGTGGCAAAATTCTGAAAATATCATGAAATATACAAGTTTTATTTTTCTTCAATCTGTTAATAACTTTTTCTTTGTGTTAATAAATAGAATGGTAAAATAAATTGTAATAACTTGATAATAAACAAATTGCAATGTTTTTTTGTAATAAAGGATAAGATTGTGTGGTAATGAAAAATTTTAACTTTTTTTGATTGATAAAAATAACTTTTCAGAAAAGAAAAAAATAAAGGAAAAATAGGTATGCTTTTTGAATAAAGGTTAAGATTGGTGTGCTTCTTCACAGGGCTGATTGTGTACTTTTTTTAAAGATAAGATAGCACCAATAACCTACAGCAACAAAAGAACAGCGCACTGAAGAGTACTAACAATATATAATAGTTATCAGGCAAGAAGAGTTCGTAAAAGTATAGCAAGCCCCTTATAAGTAATCAGCCCTTCACTACCGACAAAGGCAGTGCTATATAGGGAAATACTCCAGTGGGGGAAGCGAATGTGCAGGCTCTTTTGCAAAAAATATAGGACACCAAAGCCCACAACCCCTAAGAAAGTGAAGTGTAAGTAGCTGATGACAAATTCTCTGTTGGGTAATACTACTTCGGCAATCCAAGGAAGGAGCCTAAAAACATGAAAAATAGTCTTAATCAAGCAAAGTAATAGGAATAGCTGCATAAGAAAGGCAGGTTTCTCCAATCGCATATAAGTTCTATATAGCTCAAAGATACTAGCCAAGAGCAAAAAAAGCCTGAGATATTCCCGATAATATATAAGAGGGGTTCGTTGAAAAAGCCTACCCAAGAGAGCGTAACAGAGCCTATGGTACCTATGACAAAGCTGTAGAGTGCTCCCGTGAGTCGCTTGCTGCTCACAAGGCTCTTATGCTCAATCTCGCTTACCAAAAGGCCAAAGAGTACGGCCAAGAACCAACCATTGTACTGGAAATGTAGGAAGAAGTACAAGGCACTGTTATACCATTCCTTCCCTTACCAGTCTTGACAATAGCCACAGGAAGCAACCATATCCCGATGCTGGAGAGTATAAGAAAATAGACACCCCAGCGGACAAATCTCAAAAGAAAGTGGTTTGTCATGCTCCGTATCTACACTCTTGGAGATAGAAAAGCGTATAAAGTTATATTTTTTTACTCCTTTTGAGAAAGAAAATACCAAACCAATAGGTACAAATCACAAAAAGAGATGAAAAAAATAATAGAATATAAGAAATATCCCCCAAAAGGAAAGAAAAAGCATCCCAACAATGGCCAATTGGGTGCAGAGAAATAGAATAAAAGTAAGGCTTCCTATCGGTCGGTCTTAGAAAATACTGACAGATGAGCGAGGTAAGTATTGTATATATCCACCCTAACAACCCGACATGAGAATGAGTGTGGGTAATGTGGCGAACATTAAAAAAACATCGGCTATATAAGACACTCTAAGGGACAAGCCCAATAGAACGGTGATAATAAAATAAAAGGAAAGCCCACTGAATATCCTTGCAGTATCCATAAGAATAAGGTCTTTTCATTAGAAACGGCAGGCAAAAGTAAAAATAAATTGTCACATAAGTATCCTTGCAAATGCTAAAAAAAGTATAATTAATTGATGAGGATATTTTCATGGTGTGTAAAAATAGATTTTTTTACATAAGAAAAATAGTTTGCCCAAAAGGCAAACTATTTTTAACACTAATAAAAAAATCAAACTTTAAGGTATGAATACATGAAATAATCTATAGGAAGTAGCGTTCTTTTTCTCCATTCTTATTAAGAACCACAATAGCGTTACGCTGTGATTGGTTGTTTTCAAGAATATTTTTTTACGCTATCTACATCTTTTACGTCTTTTTCCATTGATAGAAAGGAGTACTTTACCATCTAGATTTACACCATTTTTCTATAAATAGCGGACTTGTTTTTGGTGATTTTTACTCCACTTTTTTATGTTGAACGCTTTTTTTGTCTTTATCAGATAGGTTTTTTACCATAATCCCTAAATCATTGGCTACATAGGAATCATTTTTTTGGAGTCTTACGCTGATTTCTTTTTTTCTTTACCGTCCCTTAGGATAACCACATTGACACTGTCATTAGGTCTTTTGGTATTGATATGACCACTAAGATCAGAGAAAGTACGTATTTTTGATATTGTCCATCTGTGTGATGATATCACCTTTCTTAAGTCCAGCCTTTTCAGCTCCAGAATCTTCCTCTACATTGTCTATATAGAAACCTTCGGTTTTGTTTGATATGGAGTTTTTCAGCAGTTTCGGAGTTGAGTTCGGTACCTGCTACGCCTAAGATACCGCGTTGTACATTGCCATATTCTATAAGGTCTTCTACAATCTTCTTTGCGATATTGCTAGGCACGGCAAAGGAATAACCTACGAAAGTACCAGTGTTAGGAGAGGCAATAGCGGTATTGATTCCAATGAGGGTCTCCGTTGAGATTGACCAAAGCGCCCCCACTATTTCCTGGATTAACAGCAGCATCGGTTTGTATATAAGATTCTATCTTTCCGTTGTATTGGTTGCCTAAGTTTCTCGCTTTTAGCGCTAATGATCCCTGCCGTTACGGTAGAGGTAAGGTTGAAGGGATTTCCTACAGCCAAGACCCATTCGCCTATTTGGGTATTGTCCGAATCGGCAAAGGTAAGGTAAGGTAGTTTTTCTTCTGTTTTGATTTTCAATAGCGCAATATCAGAGCTACTATCTGAACCAATAATTTCTGCCTTATAAGTTTTGTTGTTATTTAGGGTTACCTGAACCGAAGAAGCGCCATTGATCACGTGATTGTTGGTAACAATATAGCCGTCAGGAGAGATGATCACCCCAGAACCTGTACCAGCCAAGCGTTCCTTGCCACTGCGCTGAGGAGTATTCCCACTGAAGAGGTCAAAAATAGAGGTAACCTCTGGAGCGACAGTCATGTTTTTCACATGGACTACACTATTGACGGTCTTATTGGAAGCGTTGATAAAGCTGTTTTTCATCAAAAATTGAAATTGGCCACTTGTTGGAAATTGGTGTGGATTGCCCCTGTGGTATCCGTCTTCTGGGAAGAGAAAGAAAAGGAGTTGTCTTCTTTTTCTTTGATAATAAAATGATAGCCGCCTAAGGCAATAGCACCCCCTAAAAATAGCAGAGAATACAGATGTGAAATGTTTTTCATATTCAAAAAAATCTTAAAATAATTAATAATATCTATTCTTTTTAACTCTAAACTTGCGAATAGTCATTCTCAAAAAAACAGTGCCAAAAAGATTAAAATCAGAAATTTAACTTTTTAATTAATGAAGTTTCTAATTATGTGATTGATTTTTCTTATATATAGATTTTTGTCAAATGGGAGATAGAAAATAAGCATAGAAAAAAATTTTTTTATCCCCCAAAAAGATTGTAAATTTGTACCAAATATATTATGTGAGTTAAATGTATGTCTTATGAAGTCATTAAAGGAAAAAAACAACTGATGCAGAGAATGCTTCCTTGGTGGATAAGGTGGAGAAACACATCATAGATTATATCAAGGATAATGCACTGAGAGCAGGGATTCGCTCCCCAAAGAATTAGAATTTGCTGAGACTCTTGGGGTAAGTAGAACAGCCATTCGTGAGGCTATGTTGCGCCTGAGAACCTTGGGGCTGATAGAGTCCCGCAAGCATAGGGGAATGGTGATTTTGGAACCTGACTTGGTGCATAACTTCGAAAAAAATGCTTGATCCCGCTTTGGTGGATATCAAGATGCTCTCCAATCTTTTTGAACTAAGACTGATGTTGGAAGTGGGTATGGCCGATTTTGTCTTTACTCGTAAAACTCCCAAACAGCTTAGGGAGTTGGAAGAAATCGTACGAAGCTCTGAAGAACAACGTTGTGATAGCTTTTAATTTCTATTTGGAAGAGGAAAAGAAATTCCATGGTAAGCTCTATGAAATGGCAGGCAATGATATCCTCAAGAAGTTCCAAGATGTCTTTATGCCTATTTTTCCAATATGTGCACGACTTGAATCGTTATCAAACCGCTTATATACTCCCTGAAGGAAGCAAACAGATCAGCCATCGTGACCTCTTAGAAGAACTCAAGCATGGTACCCTGCTTCATTTAGAGAACTTATGCGCGAACACCTGAACGCTCACTATATCAAAGTATTAGGAATCAGTTATTAATGACTAATGACAAGTGACAAGTGACTAATACTATTGTCACTAGTTGTTAGTCACTTGTCATTAGTCACTTGTCACTAGTCACTAGTCATTAGTCACTGCTTACTTGTCATTAGTCATTATTTATGTATGATACCATCATCATAGGAAGTGGCCTAGGAGGGCTTATGACAGCCCTTATTTTGGCTAAAGAAGGAAGAAAAGTTGCCATTATTGAGAAAAAAACAAACAATTTGGGGGCAATTTACAGTCTTTTCCTCCGTGATGAGGTACTCTTTGATACAGGAGTACATTATGTAGGTAGCCTCGGTGAGGGGCAAACACTTCACAATTATTTCTCTTACGCAGGTATTACTTCAGCATTGGATTTGGAGTGTATGCCCAAGGATGGCTATGACCGTATTTGCTTTGCTTATGAGCCTACCTACTATCCTCATGCACAAGGGTATGACAATTTTGTCGCTCAGTTATTACCCTATTTCCCAAAAGAAAAAAAGTCGCTTTAGAGTGCTATGTAGCCAAAATACAAGAAGTATGCGACCGCTTTCCTCTTTATCGTTTTCGCTTAGAGGGAAGCTATGATGAGGCCTTGCTTAGCCTCTCCTTAATGGACTTTCTTCGCGAGCTTACCTCAGATAGGCGACTACAGGCTGTGCTGCTAGGGAACAACTTCCTTTATGCAGGTACTAGGGAGTATACCCCCCTGTATGTGCATGCCTTGTCGGTTAATTCCTATATGGAGAGTGCATGGCGATTCAGGCATGGAGGCTCCCAAATAACCCAGTTGCTCCTCAAGCAATTACGCGCTCTCGGCGTCTCTCTGTTTGCTGAAAACGAGGCGCTTGCCTTTGAATACAGAGAGGGAAAAATTTACTCAGTGATTACCTCCCAGCATAAGAAGTATATAGCTAAAGAATTTGTTTCGGATATAGATATACAGCAGTTATTATCCATAGCAGGGCGTACACACTTTAAGCCCTCATACTACAAGCGTATAGAGCGACTTGAGCCAGTCTCTGGGGTTTTCTCCCTACACCTAGTGCTCAAGCCTCATACTTTCCCTTATTTGCCCTACAATGTCTATTGGTTTCGGGATACCCAACAAGTATGGGAAGCACCCTATTCGGATGTTTTTCCTGCGTCCTATATGCTCTCTATGGTACCCCCTAAGGATGGTGGCAGTTATTCGGACAATATGACACTACTTACCTATATGAGTTATGAGCAGGTACGAGCATGGGAACATACTTTCAATACCATAGCCGAGCCAGAGGGTAGGGGAGCGGCCTATGAGGCTTTTAAGAGAGAGAAAACCGCCCAACTCCTCAGTGTGGTCTATCAGCGATATCCCCAATTGGAAGGAGCCATTGCCCACGCTTATACCTCTACGCCCTTAACTTATCGCGATTATATAGGTAGCCCCACAGGGGCTATTTATGGCTATGAAAAGAATATTCATAAAATCGCACATACTCGTATCATGCCACAAACCCATATCCCCAACCTCTACCTTACAGGCCAATCGGTCAATATGCACGGACTGGTAGGAGTTACCATAGGTGCCGTACTGACGGCTATGGCCATGCTCGGTGGAGAGGTGAAGGGCTTGGTAGGTTTTAGGAGTTAGAAATCTATACCTTCGAGGTCTTCCCTACAGCCTCTACAGGGTCATTTCCTTTGCAATCAAAGTCGCTACCACTGAAGCTAGTGGACCCATCATCGTTCTTGGGAATAGGGAAGGGGTCTTTTGATACGGTTAAGTCCTTATTCTCATAAAGTTTCTTCATATAATACCCCCAAATAGGCAGTGCCATAGTGGCTCCTTGCCCATAGCGGATTCCCTTGAAGTGGACAGAACGGTCTTCACCGCCTACCCACACTCCAGTAACAAGGTTGGGTACCATTCCCATAAACCATCCATCGGATTGGTTCTGTGTAGTACCGGTCTTTCCTGCAATGGGATTCTTAAAGGCATAAGGATAGCCTGTGATGACATTCTTATACATACTATCATAACCATCGGCACCTTTGGTACGTAGGCGCGCTCCTGAACCTGATTGGGTAACCCCTTCCATGAGTTTGACTACAGTATAAGCATTCTCTGGGGAAATGGCATTTCTTGCTTCTGCGGTATGTTGGTAGATGATATGTCCGTTTTTGTCTTCTATTCGGGTGATAAATGTAGGTTGAGGTAATTCCCTCATTGGCAAAAAGCCCCATAAGCCCCTACCATTTCCAGTAGGGTAATATCAGCAGATCCCAAGCAGATAGAAGGGAGCGAGGGGATGTCCTTGGTATTGATACCCAATTTTGCGATAAGGTCAATCACAGTGGCAGGGCCGACTTCGTCCATGAGCTTAGCCGTAACAGAGTTGATAGAGTTGGCCAAAGCCGACTTGAGCGTGAGCATCTTTCCACTGAAGCTACCATTGGCATTACGCGGACACCATTCCTTGGCATTGCCCCATTTGCCAGCTTCTATACAAGTCTTTGTGTCTGGAATCTGATAGCAAAGGGGTATAGTGTTTTTGGTCAATTGCCGTAGCATATACAAAAGGTTTGAAGGCCGAACCTACTTGGCGGGCGCCTTGGTATACTTGGTCGTATTTGAAATTGTTATAGTCAATACCTCCCTACCCAAGCCTTGATGTGTCCTGTCTGTGGTTCCATGGAGACAATAGCCGTACGCAAGAAACTCTTATAGTAACGGATCGAATCATAAGGGTCATCACTGTATCTATAGTACCATGCCAAGAGAAGACTTGCATAGGGGTCTCCTTATAGAAGGAAGCACGTATATCCTTGTCCGAGATACCAGCGGCTTTCATCTGTGCCCAGCGCTCTGAGTTCTTCATGGCACGTTCCATAAGGCGATCAATTTCCTCCTTGGAGAGTTTTACAAAAAGGAAATGTCTTATTCTTTTTCAGGTTATTCTCTTCGGCAAAAGGCCTTTTTGGAGGTTTTTTTCATATGCTTTTGTACGGCCTCTTCAGCGGCTGCCTGCATACGAGAGTCAATAGTAGTGTATATCTTCAATCCATCGGAATAGATGTCATATTTAGACCCATCGGGTTTGGGGTTGTCCTTGATCCATTCCTTCATAAAATTGCGCAAATGTTCGCGGAAATAGGTAGCAATACCCTCATTGTGTCCTTCAGGGTTGAAGTTCAGGCGCAAAGGAAGTTTCTGCAAAGGAGTCTTTTTCCTTGGTAGTGAGATAGTGGTTTTTCTCCATTTGTGCCAGTACTACATTTCTACGATTGACAACCCCTTGAGGATTGCGACGAGGGTTATAGAGTGAAGAGTTCTTGAACATACCTACCAGTACTGCCCCTTCTTCTATTTTTGAGGTCTTTAGGTTCTTTCCCAAAATAGATACGAGAGGCCGAACGAATCCCATCGGCATTATTATTAAAGTCGTATTCGTTAAAATACATGGTAAGGATTTCCTTTTTGGTATATTGTCTTTCTAGGCGAATGGCGATGATCCATTCCTTGATCTTTTGCAAATAGCGTTCGCCTGTTTTCTTAGACCCTTCACGATGGAAGAGGAGTTTGGCCAGCTGCTGGGTGATGGTAGAAGCCCCCACGTCGGCCTAAGAATACAATAGCACGTAGTGTTCCTCGCATATCTATACCCGAATGCTTCTCAAAACGCTCGTCTTCGGTAGCAATGAGCGCATTGACTAGGTGTTCAGGCAGGTCTTTGTAGGTAACAGGGGTGCGGTTATCATTGAAATAGAATTTCCCCAATAGCTCATCATCAGCAGAATAGATACTTGAGGCTAGGTTCGTCTCAGGGTTCTCTAAGCGCTTGAAGTCGGGCATTTCGCCAAATACGCCCCAGTCGGCCAAGAGGAAAAAGAAAAAAATAATGGATAAGATCCCCACTAGGAAGGTACCCCAAAAAAATATTTTAGCAGTCTTTTTTTCTTGTAAAACCTTGAGAGGTTGTCTTTTTCGTTCCCATATGCTCTATTTAATATTTACTTTTTTTGGGGACAAAAATACGACATTATTTACAAATAAGTGCTTTCTGTTGGGAAATTATGATTTATTTTTGTACGCTTCAAAAATATTGCTAAAAAAAGGTTCTAACTGAAATGTTTTTTTATCTTTGCAAAGTTCCTAATTTTTTTAAATTGAAATATTCCCTTATTGTACCTGTATATAACCGTCCTGAGGAGGTAAAAGAGCTATTGGAAAGCATAGCTGAGCAAACCTATACGGGCGATTTTGAAACACTTATTATAGAAGATGGCTCCTCTATTTCCTCCCAAGAGGTAGTAGCTTCCTTTGCCGATAAGACTAAGGTCATCTATTTGTATAAAAGAGAACTCTGGCCCTGGAGATTCCCGCAACTATGGTATGCAAAGGGCTTCGGGAGATTATTTTATCATCTTGGACTCTGATTGTCTGTTGCCCCTCATTATTTAGAATCGGTAGATGAATTCCTCTTGCAGCACTATGTGGATTGTTTTCGGAGGCCCCTGATGCGGCAACAGACCAATTTACGGATATCCAAAAAGCAATCAACTATGCGATGACTTCCTTCCTCACTACAGGGGGCATCCGAGGCAGCAAACGAAGCATAGGCAAGTTTGAACCTCGCAGTTTCAACATGGGGCTTTCGCAAGGCCTTTGAAGTAACAGAAGGCTTCGGTCGCATACACCCAGGGAAGACCCTGACCTGAGCATTCGCCTATGGAAAGCAGGGCTACAGACAGCTTTTTGTGCAAGAGGCCTTTGTCTACCACAAGCGACGTATCTCATGGTACAAATATTATGTACAGGTCAAGAAATTCGGGCAAACGCGTGCCATACTTAATCGCTGGCATAAGCAGTCTCGCAAGCTTGTACACTATCTACCAACGCTCTTCCTTATAGGCTTTCTTATCTCATTAGGCTTATTGGCTATAGGTCAGTGGGGTTTTTATCTTTGTATATATAGCCTATTTCCTACTTATTTTTGCCGATAGCAAACGCATCAATCACAGTAGTAAGATAGGATTTTTGTCTGTTTGGGCGGTTTGTATCCAATTTTATAGCTATGGGACAGGCTTTTTAGGCGCTACTTTACGGCTTTTTTTCTCCCGAAAATCTCCAGAAGAGCTATTTCCTAAATTATTTTTTTAAAAATAAATAATTGATTTTCAATAAGTTGAAAAATTATTTTCAAAAAAATCGAAAAAAAGTGCTTGAAAAAGTTTGTCAGTATCAAAAAAAGTTGTACCTTTGCACTCGGAAAATTGATAGAGAAATAAAGTTTTCCAAGACATAAGAAATTCCTCCTTAGCTCAGTTGGTTAGAGCATCTGACTGTTAATCAGAGGGTCACTGGTTCAAGTCCAGTAGGGGAGCAACAAGGTAACGCACTTATAATTAAGTGCGTTTTTTTGTTTTTTAGAGCTAAATAGAGCAACTAAAAAAATGATATGATTTTTCTCAAAAATGGATTGTATTTTTTTATATGTTAAATCCCTTTCGTATTTCTTTTATAATTTCTTAGTTTTGTACCCAGTAGAAAAAAAGGTACTCTTTAACAGCTTGGACGATATTTACACTCACAGGAACGCCTACTGCATACCACTGAAATTTACTAACTTAAATACGTATAACTTGAAAAAAATAAATAAAAGTATATTCTCATTATCAAAAAAATAACTTTTTGGATAGGGTTAGGGAGTATTTTTAATATCTTTGGAAATTACTTCATGAAGCGTCCTAAAAAAAGACGGATTACAAGCAGATATAAACGCTATAGCTTCCGATTGGTGGGCTGTAGGAAATGACATAAGAAAAGTGATAGGAGGTTAGCTATGGCAAAAGGTAGATAAAAAAATAAAAAAATCTGCAGAAGATAGACAATGAAATCCTTAATACCAATCCTAAATTAGAGAATATAGACCCAGAACTAAGACAAGAACTCATAAAAAAACATAAGTATTGTATCTGTTTCCAAAGTACATTCTGGACAGCTTCCTGATGTGGAAACGCTCGCAGGTTACGATAAGATTATCAAATAAAAAAAGCAGGGCTTGCCCCTGCTTTAAATTTATAAAAATAAGATCATTGAGCCAATACAATTATTTTTATTATCTTTTTGCTCTACGACCCCTCCTGTGATGGAGAGCATACGTTCCCCTTTGGCTTGAGTTTGCTCCAAGAAATATTCCTGAGCAAATACCTTAGGGGCTTCGCTTTCGCTAAAGGTGATCGTTCCTTCGTCTAAGAGGGCTACTATAGGTGCGTGGTTCTCAAGTATTTGAAATGACCCTTTCGCTCCTGGTAGGGTGATGATACTCACCGTTCCCTTATAAAGCACGGCCTCTGGGGTTACTATTTCTAATATCATAATCGTCTTAGTTTTGTGCTTCAGCAAGCATCTTTTTCACCTGCTTCTATTACTTCTTCAATCGTTCCTTTAAGGTTGAAAGCCGCTTCAGGGAGGTGGTCAAGTTCCCCATCGAGGATCATATTGAACCCACGAATGGTGTCTTTGATATCCACAAATACCCCTGGAATCCCTGTAAATTGTTCCGCTACGTGGAAAGGCTGAGAAAGGAAACGCTGTACTCTACGTGCACGAGCAACGGCGAGCTTATCCTCTTCGGAGAGTTCCTCCATACCGAGGATTGCGATGATATCTTGTAGTTCCTTGTAGTGTTGGAGCAATTCTTTTACACGTTGGGCACACTCATAGTGATCTTTTCCAAGAATTTCAGGTGTAAGAATACGAGAAGTAGAGTCTAACGGGTCTACCGCAGGGTAGATACCCAATTCGGCGATTTTACGAGAGAGTACTGTAGTGGCATCAAGGTGAGCAAAGGTAGTAGCAGGTGCAGGGTCAGTAAGGTCATCCGCAGGTACATATACCGCTTGTACGGAGGTGATAGACCCTTTTTTAGTAGAAGTGATACGCTCTTGCATAGCTCCCATTTCGGTGGCCAAAGTAGGCTGATACCCTACCGCTGATGGCATACGACCCTAGCAAGGCCGATACCTCCGAACCCGCTTGGGTGAAGCGGAAGATGTTATCCACGAAGAAAAGAACGTCTTTTCCTTCGCCCTGACCAGCTCCGTCGCGGAAGTATTCAGCTACGGTAAGTCCAGAAAAGAGCTACACGTGCACGTGCTCCAGGTGGTTCGTTCATCTGTCCGAATACGAAAGTCGCTTTGGATTCTTTTTAGAGCATCTTTATCCACTTTGCTAAGATCCCAACCGCCTTCTTCCATGGAGTGCATAAAGTCATCACCATATTTGATAATGCCTGATTCGAGCATCTCTCTTAGTAGGTCATTTCCCTCACGGGTACGTTCGCCCACTCCAGCAAATACGGAAAGTCCTCCGTGTCCTTTGGCGATATTGTTGATCAGCTCTTGGATAAGTACTGTTTTTCCTACCCCAGCACCCCCGAAGAGTCCGATCTTACCTCCTTTCGCATAGGGTTCTATCAGGTCAATAACCTTAATACCTGTAAAGAGTACCTCAGTTACTGTAGATAAGTCCTCGAACTTAGGAGCTTTGCGGTGGATTGGTAGGCCGTTTTCTCCATCCTTAGGGAGGTTACCTAGCCCATCTATACCATCTCCGATCACATTGAACAAGCGTCCGAAAACCTCTTGCCCTATAGGCATTTGAATAGGGTGTCCTGTAGCGATTACTTCCATCCCACGGCTAAGTCCTTCAGTGGCATCCATTGAGATAGCTCGTACGGTATCTTCCCCTATATGAGACTGTACCTCAAGGATCAGAGGCTTACCTTCCTTGCTAACAATCTCTAATGAATCATAAATTTTAGGCATTTCCTTCTCTGAAGAAAACGTAACATCTACCACAGGACCGATGACCTGTGCTATTTTTACCTTTGTATTGTGCCATATCTTTAAATAAAAAAAGCGCATTTATTTTTGTGCAAAGATACATATTTTTATTTGAAAAATCACAAAAAAATTTAGTTATTAGTTTAACGGTTAGTTTTTAGTCCTGACCACTGACCACTAACCACTGATCACTAAAAAAATAATTTGTACATTAAAAAAATAAATATGTATCTTTGCCCCCGATTATTAATAGAGGTCGTGAACCTCACAAGTCTTAATTATATGCCTGTAAAAATTAGATTACAAAGACATGGTAAAAAGAGAACCTTTTTTTATTGGGTAGTAGCCGCTGATGTACGTGCTTCCCGCGATGGTAAGTTCCTCCAAAAAAATAGGTACTTACAACCCTAACAGCAATCCAGCTCAGATTGAGCTAGATATTGATGAAGCAATCAAGTGGTTACAATTCGAGCACAACCTACCGAAACAGCACGCCGTATCCTCTCTTACAAAGGGTGTGATGCTTAAGTATCACCTCCAAGGAGGAGTAAAGAAAGGTGCTCTTTACCCAAGAACAAGCCGATGCTAAGTTCGAAGCTTGGCAAAAAGAAAAAGAGCAGAAAATCGTTGCTAAAAAGGAATCACTCCACAAGGGCAAAGTCTCTGCTAAGCAAGAAAGTGTAAAGGCCGAACAAGCCTACAACCAAAAAGCGTAAAGAAGCACAAGCCGCTAAGGCACAGGAAGCTACAGCAGCACCTGCTGAAGAAGCATCCGCTCAAGAATCAGAAGCTTAATGAGGAAGGAAGATTGTTTCTTTGTAGGTACAATTGTCTCCAAATTTAGCTTTATGGGAGAAGTCCTTGTCAAAACTGACTCGGACGATAGTGCCCTGCTAGAAAATAGGGAATCAGTATTTGTCGAATTAGGCAAGGAACTGATTCCTTTTTTTCATAGAAAGGTGTAGCTATCATAAGGCTAATTTGCTTAGAATCAAGTTTGAAGAGGTGGATACCGAGCGCGATGCTGAGGCACTCCTCCGCCAATCGCTGTTTTTACCGCTCTCACTCTTACCTAAGCTCTCTGGCAACAAATTCTACTATCATGAGGTCATAGGCTTCGAGGTGGTAGATGTACATTATGGTAGGGTAGGGGTCATCACTCATATCAATGACCGCTCTTCCCAGCCTATTTTTGAAATAGAACATGAGGGGCGACAGATTCTGATCCCCCTACATGACGACTTCCTCAAGGAGGTTAACCGTAAGGATAAAACCATCACAGTGGCAACTCCCGAAGGACTTATTGAACTCTATCTCAATGATTAATGGTTAATGGTTACTGATTAATCATTATTGGCATTAATCATTAACCATTAATTATTATTTTATGCGTTTCCTCCTCCTTCTTCTCCTGCTTTTCCTTGTCAGCTGTCATACTACCAAAACGGTACAGCAGCGCAAGCAACCTCATAGTACTTCCCAAAGGGAAGCCTCCGCTACCGCTACAATAGGCAAAGCCAATGGCGTGGCCTCCTATTACCATAACAAGTTCAACGGCCGTAAAACCGCCAGTGGGGAAGTCTTTAGCAATAACAAACTTACTGCCGCTCACCGCACCTATCCCTTTGGCACCTCCCTTAGAGTAACGAACCCTATCAATGGCAAATCCGTAGTGGTAAAGGTCAATGACCGAGGTCCCTTTACCAAAGGCAAAGACCTAGACCTCTCCAGAAAGGCCTTTATGCAAATCACTGATAATCCTAACAAGGGTAACCTACAGGTGCTTATAGAAGTAATCAGAGAATGAAACAAAAATGCTACGCACTCCTTCTTTGGCTTATCCGAGAAAATATAGTCGTCGCTACAGCTGTTACTTCTTTGGCTATCAGCAGCTTACTTATTTTTTCAGCTACCTATGGCCCTATGCGGAGCTACTCTCCTTATGGGGCGGTACACAGCTTTCCTATTCCTTTGCTAAAGAGGGACGCCTGAGGTATGACCGTCCCTATATGGTGGCTTTTAGCAGCTACAGCTTGTGGTGCTTTTTCTCTTTCTTTCATGGACAGGTCGCGGCATTCTCCTACTCTCCATGGTGCTCAGTGTGGCCTACGATGCCCCTTTTTCTCACCCATCGCCTTCGCCTGATTCCTTTTCTTAAAATATTTATAGTCGCCCTTTGTTGGGTCTTGGGGAGTGTATACCTTCCCTTATCGGCTTATAAAGTCTCTTTTTCGGCTCCACTAGTAACCCTTCTTGCCCTGCAAAAACTTCCTCTGGGTGGTAGTACTCATTCTTCCTTTTGACATCAGGGACAAGCAGGCCGAACAAGCGCATTTACAGACACTTCCCACTGCCTTAGGCGCCTCAAATACCAAGGTCATAGGTACGCTGCTGATGCTTCTATTTGCCTTATTAGCTTTGCAGCACCCAGCTCCTCTTCTTCGTATACAGCTGTTTATGGCTTGTATGACGACACTTTTTCCTCCTCTGCGCTCATGAGCGTCAATCCCTTTTGTATAGTGCTCTTTGGGTAGAAAGCCTACCTATTATATATATGGTACTAATAGCGAATGCCCAATAAGCAACAAAACGATTAGTTATTGGATATTATTTCTCATTTCTTTTTTTCTTCCCAAAAAGTTCAGAATGAGAACATTCTTATCAAATAAATTATTTAATCTAAGTTTTGCAATCTCTGTAAGAGCTTGATTTAGTAAAAAGGATACAAAAAAAGTAGTATATTATTTGGTAAAGTTAATAAAAAAATTAGAAACTTTATAGTGCTAAAAAAACAAAAACCCATACTAATATGCTACGAGACAAAGGTGCAAAAAAATTTCACTTTGGGGTGGAATTGGCGGTGTCTTATAAATAGCTTAATTTTTGTTTGATGATTCAAAAAAATGACTAACTTGCGCCTTGTTATTATTTTTCTTAGATGAAGTTGCACAAATTATCTATTTATTTCCTACTGATAGCCCTTATAACAGGCTGTACCACTAAGTCGGATACTTATTACAATCGTCAGTTTCGCATGATCCCAACCATGTACAACGTGTTGTATAACGGCAATTTAGCACTCGAAGAAGGCAAAAAAGAATTAGCCGAAAAGCGCAAAGACAATTACTTTGAGATCTTAGAAGTAGAACCCGAAGTACGCTCCCAGAATTACAACCTCAAGGGAGAAGGAAACCCGCACTTTGACCGCGCCGAGGAGAAAGCGATCAAGGCAATCCAACGCCATTCTATGGTCTTTGACGGCAAACAGAAGAATAGAAAGATTGATGATGCCTATATGCTACTGGGTAAGGCACGCTATTACAATGGTCGCTATATCTCAGCCTTAGAGGCCTTTAACCATCTACTAACCAACTATGGAGAGACCAACCAGCGCTACAATGCGGCTGTATGGCGTGAAAAAGCGCATATTCAGCTCGGTAGAGAACAGTTGGCCGTAATTGACTTAGAGAAAAATCCTCCAAGAGGAACAACCCAAGCGCCGAGAGCGAGCTACCCTACATGCGGTATTGGCTCAGGCGTTTACCAATTTAGAGGCCTATCCCAAGGCTATTGAAGCGCTAAAACAAGCCAGCCAAGAGACCAAGGAAAAGCCTAAAAGAGGCCGTTATTACTATATCATAGGGCAACTCTTTGAGCATCTCCAGCAGCGCGATTCCGCTCAGGCCTATTACCAAAAGGTGATCGGGCTGAACTGGAATATTCCCCGACGCCTATGGGTAGAAGCACAGATAGGCAAGGCGCGTACCCAAACCCTTACTCCTGAGCAGAAAAATAGAATATACCAAGAAGTTGCGCAAAATGGAAAAAAACTCTATGAGCATAAGGACTTGCTTGACTTGGTATATTTCAGCATGCGCTCTTCCTCGAAGGAGAGAACAAGCCCAAAGGTGCTACCGAGTACTTCTTGCGCTCTTTAGAAAAAAATAAGGACAATGACGGCTTGCGCCAGCGTGCCCATGAACACTTAGCAGACTTGTATTTCAAGGATAAAAAATACCCCTTGGCCTATGCTCACTACGACAGTACACTGGTGTATATCCCTAAAAACACGCTCGAACACCTCTATATGCGTCGCAAAAGGGATAACCTGGCTCAGATTACCGCCTTTGAGAATACCATAGCCAAGGCCGATAGTCTTTCTCATATCATGAAAATGCCCAAGGAGGAACAAGTACGTTATTTCCAGCAGCATATTGACTCCCTAAAGCAACAACCTCAGGACAAAAAAGCAATCTCTATTACTGATTTTGGACGAACAACCACTACACAGCACCAAGCGCCACAGGAAGGTTTCTATTTCTATATACCTCAGACGGTTGCCTATGGCAAGCAACTCTTCAAACAGCGCTTTGGAGACCGTCCACTAGTGGATAATTGGCGTTGGTCTAATCAGCTTATTTCCCCAGCAACCTACTGATACAGAGAAAGATAGCTTATCCGCCCCCAAGGTGTCCGCTGAGGATTACCTAAGCCAGCTACCAAGTGAAACTCAGCTTGAACAACTTCAAAAAGACAGAGAGGCCGCCCTCTATGGGGTAGGGGAACTCTATTGAGAAAAGTTTGCCGACGGGAAATTGGCCGAACAACGCCTCACCCGCCTGCTCTCACTCACTCAGAATGACAAGCTCAAGGAAAAAAAGCACTTTATCTCTTATACAAGATAAACGAAGAAAAATATCCTAAAGAGGCCGAGACCTACAAAGAGCGATTGCTGGCATCTTTCCCTAATTCAGAATATGCCAAACCGCTTTCAGGACAGCAAAGTACCAATGAAAAGGCGCTACAAGAGCAATACCAGCAGTTGAGTGACCAACTTGCAGCACAGCAATTTGCCCAAGTACGCGACTATATAGACACCCACAAGGCCGATTATAAGACCTCTTCCATGGCACCCGACTGGGATATACTCAGGGCAAAGGCCATCGCTCGATTGGAAGGAAAGGCGGCTTATATACGTGAGTTAGAGGCTATTGTACAAGAATACCCCAATACCTCTCAAGCTGATGATCTCAAGGAAAAGCTCGAAATACTCAAAGGCACCCCTCAGAAGCCCACATTCTTGGGCGATGAAGAGGCTACTTCTTGAAACTGGTCTTGCCAGCCTTAGGCGAGCAGCAGCTTACCCAACTAAAGGATTACTTAGAGGAAAATGGTTTCGCTTACTCTCTCTAAGCCAAGATGTATATGATGACAAGGAGCAATTCACTGTCCTTCACGGCTTTATCTCAAGGCAAATGGCCGAGGATTTGTGCAAAAGAATCAATCACTATTTCCAAGAAAAAGCCTTAGCAGGCAAGAAGAAAAAAAGATGAAGAAAAAAATCAAGAAAAATACTATGTTTTTTTCAAAGATTTTTTTCGTAATTTCGTCAGAAAAATTATGCGATCCTACAAACGTTTAAAAAAACAAGGAAGAATACATAAAAAAATTAACTAACAATGTTTAATAAAGAAAAATAAGAAAACCATGGCAGTAGACAATTCAGTAGCGGGGAGCAACCGCATCGTAGCAGGTACTAAGATCAAAGGAGAAGTAAACTCAGGTTCTGACTTCCGTATAGATGGAGAAATAGAAGGTACCATACAGACCTCTGGTCGATTGGTGGTAGGAAGAACAGGCCTTATCAAGGGCAATGTGATCTGTACCAATGCCGATGTAGAAGGCACAATCAATGGAACTTTGGTGGTTAAAAATACGCTCTCTCTTAAGGCAACTGCCGTGATAGAAGGAGAAGTACAAGCAGACAAACTCGCTATAGAACCTGGTGCGGTATTCAATGTGACTTGTAAAATGGGAGTCAAAAGGAACACCTCCTGTAAGCAATGAACCAGCAAAAAAATAATCCTAATAGCTGGGTAAAATTCTCCCAAGTGGGTTTGCAAATGGCCGTTACCATAGCCCTTTGCGCCTATGGCGGGAATTTCTTGGACAGCAAATATCCTGCCATAGCCCCATGGGGCGTGGTGGGCGGGAGTCTCTTTGGAGTGTTTGCCGCCCTCTATCATGTGATAAAACAAGTTAAAGCAATGAACGATGATAGTGAATAGTGAACAGTGAATAGTGAACAGTGAATAGTGAACAGTGTCTGACTACTAATCACTAATCACTAACTGCTAACCACTAATCACTAACCACTAATCACTGACAACTAACCACTATGAAATACTTTTTTTGGAGTGTTCTTGGTTTGCTAGCATCTATTCAAGGGTATGGGCAAGCACAATCCTTACAGGAGGAGCAAATACAAAAGCAATTCCCTGCTAAGGTACAAAAGCAATTGGGTATTACCTATCCCATAACCAAGGCTTATACCTATAAGGATAAGGAAGGGACACATGTTTTGGGTCTTTACCGAGAATAAGCTCTATGAAAGAGCAAAAAGAAAGGAGCAAACCTATAAGAAAAATAGTGAGGGTGAGGTGATTAATGACAAGATTAAGGCCTTTCACCTCTTAGAGAAAGCAGATACCTACCAAGTGGTAAGGGTCGTATATGATTATAGTCCTAAGTGGGAAGGCACGGAGTTCTCTATTTGGTTTTTGGACAAAATTTGTCTCCTTTACCGATTTAGACCAAGATGGTTATGTGGATCCAATCATTGTCTATGGGGCAGCGCCTACCGATGGTGATCCTGACAGGGGTAAAGTAAAAGCTCTTAGCTTATCACAAGGGGAGAAAACGGCTATTCGTCACCAAGATGACCCCAGTGATGAAGGGCGAGAAACCCAGATAGATGCCTCCTATTACACCCTGCCGCGTCCCATTCGTCAAAAAAATGTTTGATACGATCAATCATTTGCAAGAAAAATCAGCTTACTTTTGTTTAATCCAGAGGATTTTTAAAAAAAGCTGAAAAAGATAAAATATTTGATTTAAGTTTCGCAAGTTGTTTTTTTAGGTTGCTATTGAAATTGCAAGTAACTGATAAACAATTATTCGTAAAAACCTCCCCCACCCCCTCCAAAGGATAGTCTGCGAATACTTGGAGCAGAGTATGTGAGTTGCGAGAGCGGAGTATGTGTCTTTAAGGGCGTTGAAATGGTCTAATTTGTTTATTAAATTAGAAAATTTCCCTTTTATAACTTATTGAACCTCTATTACTTACTAACTCCCCCTTGAGGGGTAGGGAGGATGTTTTGAGAATCAGTTGATTACAGAGCTTGCGAAACTTAAGTATTTGAGTTACAAAGCTTACGAAGCTTGAATTGATAATTAACAATTGACAATTAACAATTAAAAAGATAAATTATGGACCTATTACAAAAAAAGTAAAGAAAATGCTCAGTCTTGGCTTAGTCCTACCTTTGACGAGCCAACACAAAAAGGCAGTACGTGAGCTACTTGCAGGAAATCCTGAGGAGCTTACCGAATGTTTTTCATAAGAATTTGGAATTTGGTACAGGAGGTATGCGCGGGATCATGGGTATTGGTACCAATCGTATGAACCGCTATACCTTGGGAAAGAATACCCAAGGATTGAGCAACTACCTCAAAAAGGTATATCCCAATGAGCAAGTGAAGGTAGTCATTGCCTATGACTGTCGTCACAACTCTCAGAATTTTTGCCAAGATAGTAGCCGATGTCTTCTCTGCCAATGGTATCAAGGTGTACCTCTTCTCCCAGTTGCGCCCTACACCAGAACTTTCTTTCGCTATACGCTACCTCAAGTGCCATAGTGGTATTGTCCTTACAGCCTCTCACAACCCCCAGAATACAATGGGTACAAGGTCTATTGGACAGATGGTGGCCAGCTAGTACCTCCTCAGGACAAGGAAGTAATGGAAGCCATTGACAAGGTACAATTTGCTGATATTAAATTTACTCCCAACGAGTCGCTTATTGAAAAGATTGATTCTCAGGTAGATGAGGCCTTTATAGAAGCCTCCTTGAACAAGGCCAATTTCCCTATCGCAGGCAAGGAAAATCTTAAGATTGTTTACACACCTTTGCATGGGACATCGGTAACCATTATCCCTAAGCTCTTGCAGCGTGCAGGCTACACCTCTCTATATATAGTAGAGGAACAAGCCACCCCCGATGGTAGCTTCCCTACCGTGAAATCGCCTAATCCTGAAGAACCTGAAGCACTTACTATGGCACTGAAAAAGGCCGAAGAAGTACAGGCGGATATTGTTTTTCGGTACGGATCCCGATAGCGACCGTATAGGGATTGCTGTACGTAACCTCCAAGGCAATATGGAGTTGCTTAACGGAAACCAAACAATGCTCCTAATGACCAAATACCTCTTGGACAAGTGGAAAGAAAAAAAGGTGAAAAAGACAGGCCATGAGTTTATTGCCTCTACCATAGTTTCTACACCTATGATGCAGAAACTTGCCGATGCCTATGGGGTAGAGTATAAGGAAGGGCTTACAGGTTTCAAAATGGATTGCCAAGATGATCAAGGACTTCTCAGACCAACAGTTTATCGGAGGGGTGAGGAAAGTTTTGGCTATATGGTAGGTGATTTCGTTCGTGATAAAGATGCGGAAACCTCTGCCTTATTGGCTATGGGAATTGCTGCTGAGGCTAAGGCCAAAGGTAGTTCCTTCTTCAAGGAAATGCTTAAGATGTACCAAGAGTTTGGCCTCTATCAAGAATACTTGATTTCCGTAGTGAAAAAAAGGGATCAGCGGGGCAGAGGAGATCAACCAAATCATGAAGAACCTCCGCGAAAAACCCTGTCAAAGAGATCTTAGGTGAAAAGGTCGTACGTATAGATGACTACCAAACCTCTGTAGCTATAACCCACTGACAGGTGAGAAAAAAAGCCTATTGAGATTCCTAAATCCAATGTGTTGATTTATCATACAGAAAAAGGACTTAAGGTAGCAGCACGCCCCAGTGGTACCGAACCTAAAAATCAAGTTCTATTTCAGTGCCAACGCCCCACTAAGCTCTATAGAGGCTTATGAGGCTACACGTGAGGCCTTACTGGCTAAAATTAAGCAAGTAACCAAAGAATGGAACTTATAAAACTGATTATTAATTAGTTAGAAATGATTTTTCTTATATATTATTGAATGAGACGTAGCCAATATCAAACGACTTTATCCGTATGTACTGCCTTATAAGAGGTTTGCCTTTCTGAATGTGTTCTTTAACATTCTATATGCACTCTTTAGCTCCTTGTCCTTTGTGGCCTTGATTCCTATGCTTGAGGTACTTTTTGATGCTCGTGCAAGGATTTACCAAAAAGCCTGTGTATAAGGGTATTAGCGAGGCAAATATCTATTTTTAAGGAATACTTGAACTATCAGGTAACCCAGCATGCGGGAGGCGACCCTGTACAAGCGCTTTCCTACATTATTGCCTTGGTGTTATTGTTATTTTTTTCTTAAAGAATATATTTAACTATTTGGCCATAGTGTTTATCAACCTCTTGCGCAACGGTGTGTTGAAGGATTTACGCAATATGATGTATAAGAAAATCATTTCTTTACCCATTTCTTATTTCTCTGAAAAACGCAAAGGAGATGTCATCTCCCGTATCACCACCGATATCAATGAGTTTCAAACCTCCTACCTGAGTATATTGGAATTTATTGTAAAAAGAACCACTTACAATTATTTTTCACTATAGTCATCATGTGTGGGATTAGCCTGAAGCTCACAGTCTTTGTCTTTGTCTTTATACCTGTAGCAGGGCTGGCCATTTCGCGTGTGGGTAAGACCCTTAGAAGCATTCGGGACGGGTACAGGCCGAGCAAGGTTTCTTCCTTTCCTGATAGAAGAAACTCTTTCGGGGCTGCGTATCATTAAGTCTTTCAATGCACAAGGGGCGTTTATCAAGCGCTTTACCGACTCTACTCAGCGTTTTAACAACTATGCCAACAACCTCTCCTATCGCCAAAACTTAGCCTCACCCATTAGTGAGTTTTTTTAGGGATTTTTGGTCATCGGAATCCTTCTATGGTATGGAGGTACGATGGTCTTGGTCGATAAGACTTTAGGAGGCTCCGAGTTTGTTGCTTATATGGGATTGGCCTACAATATCCTCACCCCAGCCAAGGAAATTAGCAAGGCAGCCTATCGCTTGCGACAAGGAGATGCTGCCGCCCTACGCGTCTTGGAGGTGATCCATGCACAAAACCCTATTTTTTTGACAAAGAAAAACGCCATAGAAAAAAACAGACTTCCAAGCGGCTATCTCTTTTGAAAAACATCTCTTTCAAGTATGACAATGAGTATGTCCTCAAGGATTTTTCTCTCGAGATTCCCCAAGGGGAAAACAGTAGCCCTAGTAGGGCAATCAGGTAGTGGGAAAAGTACCATAGCCAACCTTATTGCGCGCTTCTACGATGTCAATGAGGGCAGTATTACCTTTGACGGCACCGATATTCGCGATCTTAAGATACAATCGCTCCGTGATCTGATAGGAATTGTCTCTCAGGACTCTATCCTTTTTCAATGATACGATAACCAACAACCTGCTTATCGGTAAGGCGTCCGCCACCCCAGCGGAGATAGAGGAAGCCGCCAAGGTAGCCAATGCTTATGATTTCATAGAGGCCTTACCCGAAAAAAATTCCAAACCAATATAGGGGATATGGGCGGAAAGCTCTCAGGCGGACAAAAAGCAGCGTCTGAGCATCGCCCGTGCTGTACTGAAGAATCCACCTATTATGATCTTGGACGAGGCTACTTCAGCCCCTAGATACTGAGAGTGAAAAGCTGGTACAGAATGCCTTGGAAAAGATGATGATGAACCGTACTTCACTGGTCATAGCCCACCGCCTTTCTACCATTCAAAAAGCGGATATTATTGTGGTAATGGAAAAAGGAAAAAAATCATAGAACAAGGAAACCATGCCACCCTTATGGCACAAAAACGGCACTTACCGCAAGCTAGTGGAAATGCAGTCCTTTCAGTAGACAGTGGTCAGTCTCTGATAACTAACCACTAACCACTGACAACTAACCACTAACCACTAACCACTGACAACTAACCACTAACCACTAACCACTGACTACTGTTTTTGCTCCGCACTGGGGACAATACAGTGCTCCATCAGGTAGGGGATAGGTATTACAATACTTGCAATGGCCATGGGTGTGGCTGTGTGGATAACCTATGTCTTGTGGCATCTTGTGAGAGGTATCGGACTTATGAGGTTCTTTTTTTCCTATAAGCACGTGAGTACTCGCTCGTTACAAGTCCGGTGGGTACCGCTATGATGCCATACCCCTAAGATCATGATAATAGAGGCCATAAACTGTCCAAAGGCAGTGGTGGGCACTACATCTCCATAGCCTACGGTCGTAAGGGGTGACGATACACCAATAGATACTGCGAGGTATACTGGTAAAAGCCTTGTCATGTGGCTCTATCATATACATCAGTGCTCCTAAGGTGACACAAAGCACCAGCACAAAGTAGATAAAGACCAAGATCTTCGTTTGGCTATTCTTCAACGCTCGCTTTAGCTGATTGGCTTGCTGGGTGAATTGTACCAAATCCAAGATTCTAAAAATACGCAAAAGCCTAAGAATGCGAATGATAGAAAGGAATTTAGATTTCTGCACGAAAAAAAGAAAGATATATCGGAAGGATAGAAATCAGGTCGATTACTCCATAAAAAGCTAAAGACATACCGTTTCCAGTTAGGGATGCAGATAATACGCAATATATACTCAATGGTAAAAAAAGACAGTAATGACCCATTCCAAGACTACTAATAAGGTATGTATCCTATCATTTACAGTTTGAATACTCTCAAAAATAGCCAAAAAAGCACTGATGAGGATAAAACCTAAGAGAATCAGGTCAAAGAGCTTTCCTGCAACGGTATCTTTTCCGTAGATAATGACAAAAAGCCCTTTCTTTTTAGGAGCTTATATTTGGAGGCTATTAGGGGCTTGTACTTAGCTAAAAAGTTCTTTCATCTCAAACCAATAAAAAAATCCAATGAAAAAAACACTTTTTTCATTGGATTTGGACTGTTATTTAACAAAATTCATTATAGGCAGCCTCCAGATTCTCAGCGATTGCCTCAGCAAAACGGCCTTCTATATGGTGTCTCTCCAGCATATGTACCAGCTCTCCGTCTTTGAAGAGGGCAATGCTTGGGGAAGAAGGCGGGAAAGGGAGCATATAGTCTCGCATTTGGGCAGTGGCATCGGTATCGAAGCCCGCAAAAACCGTTACCAAATGGTCAGGTTTTTTGCTACCCTCAAGGCTAAGGAGTACGCCAGGGCGGGCATTTCTTGCGGCACAACCACATACGGAATTAACCACAACAAAGGGTAGTGCCAGGGCGCTTAATAGCCTCATCTACAGCCTCTACAGTATGGAGGATTCAAAACCTGCTCTTTCAAGCTCCGCTATCATAGGAGCTACTATTTCTGGTGGATACATAATTTTTAGTATTATTTATTCGCGGGGACAAAGATACAAAAAATAATGATTAATGGTTGATGATTAATGGTTAATTGTCAATTCTAAATTGTTAATTCTTATAAAAAAACAATACTTTAAAAAAATATGTAAGTTTCATGTGAGTTTGGGGGATATTTGTTATACCTAACTCACGTTAAAAAAATGTGTAGAATAAGAAAAAAAGTTGTACTTTTGCATGGGAATTTCTAAATAGGAATTTTTATGAGAGGTCTATTTTTCTTTTTTTGGCATTTCTTCCCTTATGGGTTGGAGCACAAGGTTTTGATGATTTTTGAATATTGGGGGGTAAGGGAGCTTTTACTCATACCAATAGCTCTCATAATTTGGGCTTTGTAGGGGCATCTCTCAATACGGAGTATAACTGGGTAACCCGTTCGCTCTATGCAGGAGTGCATTTGGGTTCACAAAATACCCTTACCGAGCAGGGGCGTAAGCAGTCCAAAACGGAAATAGTCCCTGAGATAGGATATGAGTTTAGCCTTATTCTCCTTGGGATGGGTGTATCGCTCAATACCCATGCACTCCAGCCTCGTATAGGTCTTTCTTTTTTTCAATATTCATCAGGCTTATGTGGGGTATTCCATTCCTTTCCGCCGAGATACAGTCTTTAAAGGGCTGACCTTCACGCTTGTGCTTAATTTCTCTAATGCAGAAAGTAGTGATGATCTTAGGGCTGTGGTAATTCAAGAATTTCATAACAATATAAATAATAAATTAATTAATGAACCAAGAAATAAAACTCAATACCATAGAAGAGGCTATTGAGGATATTAAACAAGAGAAAATCGTCATCGTGGTAGATGATGAAGACCGCGAAAAACGAAGGGGATTTTATTGCAGCAGCAGAAAAGGTAACCCCTGAAATGATTAACTTTATGACCCATTATGGACGTGGTTTTGCTTTGTGCGCCCCTATTGGAAAAAGCGTTGTAAGGAATTGGGCTTGGACATGATGGTGGAGAACAACACCGTACTGCACCATACCCAATTTACTGTTTCTATAGACCTCAAGGGAGAGGGCTGTACTACAGGAATTTCTGTATTTGACCGTGCCAAAACAATTAAGGCACTCGTAAAGCCTGAGACCAAGCCAGAGGACTTTGGTCGTCCAGGACATATATTCCCCCTCAAGGCCAAGGAAGGCGGAGTACTTCGCCGTACAGGCCACACCGAAGCAGCGGTAGACTTGGCGCGCTTGGCTGGACTGGAACCTGCGGGGATACTCATTGAGATTCTCAACGAAGATGGTTCCATGGCACGCCTGCCACAGCTGGTGAAAGTGGCTGAAAAACACAATCTTAAAATTATTTCTATAGAGGACTTGGTGGCCTATCGTATGCGCCATGATAGCCTTATTGTCAAAAAAAGAGGATTTCTCCATAGATACCGATTTTTGGCCAATTCCGCCTACGTGCCTATGAGCAAACCACCAACGGACAGATACACTTGGCTTTCACCAAAGGTACTTGGGCTAAGGACGAACCTGTACTTACCCGTATCCATGCCAACTTTATTAGTAATGATATCTTAGAACTTTTTGCGCAAGAAGGACAACGAACTCAGTCGCATCTTCCAGCAGATAGATGCAGCGGGTAAGGGGGCTTTTATCGTCATCAACCAAGGAGGTTACTCCCAAAATCTCCTGCACCGTATCCAAGCTATTAAGGCAGCCCAAGAGGGCAAATCTGAACCTTCGCAAGCAACTGCCGCTCAGGTAAAAGATATAGGTATAGGCGCTCAAATCCTGATAGACTTGGGTATCTCTCACTTGAAACTCTTGACCAACTCCGAACCTTCTCGCTATGTGGGTATGTCGGGCTATGGCTTGGAAATTACAGACTATGTAAGTTACTAAGATGAAAATAGAACAACTTCTCTTTTGTGATCAAAGTACGATAAGGGATTTCCTCCCTTTTACCTTTTACCCGCCCTTCGGCCGAATTACGCGCAGGTATCTTGACTTTTTGCCGAGCGCTGGCAGCGACTTTTGGGGGTAGAAAAGATAGCTTACAACACAGCTGATTATCTTAGTGGGAAGTATCCTAAATCTAATACATTGGAGGGTACCCTTTCCATTTGCGCTAATTTCTTGCCTACCCCGCGCCTTTTTAGAACAGTTGCGTTCTCTTAAGGTAGGGGAGTCTATTATGTATCAAGGAAGGCAGTTGGCTTTTTATGAATGATGGTCTCACGCTTTCTTCTATCCTTCCTATAGAGTGGGAAGAGCCTTTGGTGGTTTTTGAAAAAGCCTACCGACCTTTTTACCTATAATGACAAAGCGATAGACTTTTGATTTTGAACTACTTACAAAAGGACGTGCCTCTGCTTCACTTTCTCCTACCAATGGCTTCTTGGGCGATAAGGCCAACCTCTTCATAGAGGAAGGTGCCAAGGTCGAGTTTGCTACCCTCAATTGTCAGAAAGGTAAGATCTACATAGGCAAAAGATGCCGAGGTTATGGAAGGTAGCCATCTGCGTGGGTCTATTGCCCTTTGCGAGCATGCTACCGTGAATATGGGTGCCAAGCTCTATGGAGCTACTACTATAGGCCCTTACAGTAAGGTAGGCGGTGAGATAAGTAACTCCGTTATTTGGGGTTACTCCAACAAAGGGGCATGACGGCTTCTTAGGCAATTCCGTACTGGGACAATGGTGTAACTTGGGGGCAGATACCAATGTCTCCAACCTCAAGAATACCTATAATACGATACAGCTATGGGATTACCAAAAGGGCGGTTACACCTCTTCAGGTTTGCAATTCTGTGGGGTACTGATGGGAGACCATTCCAAAACGGCCATTAATACCCAAATCAATAGTGGTACCACTATAGGGGTTTTTGCTAACCTTTTTCTCTGCTGGATTTCCGAGCAAATATATTCCTAATTTTGCTTGGGGAGTCTCTGCTGAGAAATACCGCTTGGAGGAGGCTTTCGCCGTAGCCGAGCGTGTGATGGCACGTAGGGGTATTGCTTTTGACCAGAGGGAACAACATATACTCCAGTGGTTGTTTGATAACCAATAGGTAAAATGATTCACTAATTTTTCTAAGGCGCAATAAATTGCGTCTCTACCCTAACGCTGGCTAAGACACTCCCGAAGAGTGTAGTCATTCGTAGAGACACAATTTATTGCGTCTTAAATAGTTAGCAAATAATGTTTTAACCTTTGATTTGCATTATTATTTCACCACTACCGTCTTGATATTGGCAAATTCCCATACGCCAAAGTAAGAAAGCTCACGGCCATAGCCTGAGTTCTTGATACCGCCAAAGGGCAAATGCGGGTCACTGATAAGCATCTCGTTGATATATACCGCACCTTCGTCAAAGCGAGGGGCTTGTGATTTTACAAAATCTACATTCTGGGAGAAGATGGCCACTCCTAAGCCAAAATCCGATTGGTTGCTCAGCGCAATGGCCTCTTCAAAATCTCGGAAGGTGGTGATGACTGCTACAGGCCCGAAGGTCTCTTCCCTGAATACTCGCATGGTAGGAGTAACTCCAGTAAGGACAGTAGGGTTCATAGAAAGCACCTGTACGCTTGCCCCCACAGTGTAGGGTAGCACCCTCGAGAGGCTCTGCTTGACCATTTCTTCTATTTCTATGGCCAAGTCTTCTCGTGCCATAGCACCTATTTCGGTGGAAAGGTCATACTTGTCGCCTTGCTTGAGGGCTTTGACCTTTTCGGTAAAGGCGGCTGTAAATGCCTCGGCTATGGATTCTTGCACTAAGATACGTTTGCCTGCGATACAACTCTGTCCTGCGTTCTGCATACGGGCATTGACAGCTGTGGCAACGGCCTTGTTAAGGTCGGCATCCTCGCAGACGATAAAGGCGGCACTGCCTCCGAGTTCCAAGACGGATTTCTTTAGGTGCTTACCTGCACACTGGGCTACCGACCTACCCGCAGGCTCACTTCCTGTAAGGGTAACGCCCTTAATGGCAGGGTGAGCGATGATGGCTTCTACATGTTGGCTAGGCAAAAGGCAGGTTCTTGTAGATAGGAAAGCCTAAGGACTTATCAAGGAAGATTTCTTCCAACAGGGCAGCAGCTGTAGGGACATTGGAAGCGTGTTTTACGACCAATACATTGCCCAAAAAGTAGGTTAGGAATAGCTACGCGGAATACTTGCCAAAAAGGGAAGTTCCACGGCATAACAGCTAAAAAGTACGCCTAAAGGGGTCTAAGCGGACATAACTCTCTGTCCAACTGCTCTGCAAAGGTTGGGGACGGATAAAGTCGTCAATATGAGTGAGATAATAATCACAAAGGCTAGCACATTTTTTTAACCTCAGCAAGAGCTTGTGCCAAAGGCTTGTTCATATCGGCAGTAATAGCGCGGGCATATTGTTCGGCATGGGTTAGTAGCTTTTTCTCGGATACGGCTGATGACCTCCTTACGTGCGGTTAAGGGCAGTTTCGCCAAGTGTGGTAAGCGCTTTCCATTTCGCTTACGGAAGTAAGAGCTTTTTCTAACATCTTTCTTAATTGTTAATGGTTAATTATCAATGGTTAATTACTAATGACAAATGACAAATCTCTCTAATTTCTAAAGGGATTTGTCATTTGTTGTTATTCACTTTTCGCTTTTCACTTTTCACTACTGATTAGGTAGTTCCTTGTATCCCATATTCCAGAGAGAGAAGGCTTGTTCGTCAGCATATCCTTCGATCATCTTGCTCACTGGGGTACCTGCTCCGTGTCCTGCATTGGTTTCTATGCGTAGGATAATAGGTACATTCTTGCAGGCTTGTTTTTTGCAACTGAGCGGCAAACTTGAAGCTGTGGGCTGGCACTACACGATCGTCGTGGTCGGCAGTAGATACCATGGTAGCAGGATAGCAAACGCCCTCTTTTTACATTGTGTACAGGAGAGTAACCTTTGAGGTATTCAAACATTTTCCTTGCTGTCATCGGAGGTACCATAGTCATAAGCCCAGCCAGCACCCGCGGTGAACTTGTGGTAGCGAAGCATATCCATTACCCCTACATCGGGCAAGGCTACACGCATAAGGTCAGGACGCTGAGTCATTACGGCTCCTACCAAAAGTCCTCCATTAGAAGCACCTTTGATAGCCAATTTCTCCTTAGAGGTATATTTTTTTCTTTGATAAGGTATTCAGCAGCGGCGATAAAGTCATCGAACACGTTTTGTTTCTTGAACTTAGTACCATCGTCATGCCATTTTTTACCATATTCACCACCTCCACGGATATTAGCAGTGGCATATACCCCGCCATTGTTCATCCATACAGCGATGCTTACACCAAAGTAAGGATAAGTGATAGCATTGAACCCGCCATAGCCATAGAGTAGGGTAGGGGCAGTACCGTCGAGCTTGGTAGTCTTCTTATAAGTAATGGTCATAGGCACCTTAGTGCCGTCCTTAGAGGTATAGAATACTTGTTTGGACTCGTACTCATCAGAGTTGAAAGCGATGGAAGGTTTCCAGTATTGGGTAGTTCTCCCACTTTCCAAGTTGAGTTTGTAGATACTTGTAGGAGTACAAGTGTTGGTAAACCAGAAATAAGTATCCTTTTGATCCTCTTTGGAAGAGAATCCACCGGCAACTCCTATGGAAGGAAGCTTAATATCGCGAATAAACTTACCTGAGAAGTCATATTGTTTTACTTCGGTAAGGGCAGCCACGGTATATTTGGCAAGAATATAGCCACCAGCGGTAGTGATATCCAATACATTTTTCATTTTCAGGGATAAGATCCTTCCAATGTTCAGGAGTTGGATTCTTTACGTCGGTAACTACTACTTTTTCCGTTAGGAGCGTTGAGGTTGGTGAAGAGGTAGAGCTTATCACCCTTAACATCAATCACTGAAGCATCATAAGAATAGTCGTTAAGGATAGTAACTAAATGTGCTTTTAGGATCTTTTTAAGTCTTTGATAAAGAGTTTATTACCAGAGGTGGCATCCGCACCGAAGATGATAAGGTATCTTTGATCATCGCTTACATAGGCATCGGTATAGCGGTTTTTTTCCTCAGCAGTACCTCCGAAGATGAGCACATCTTCTTTCTGAGAAGTACCGAGCTTGTGGTAATACACCTTGTTCTGGTCGGTTTTTCAGAAAGTTCACTACCCTTTGGCTTGTCATAGGAAGAGTAGTAGAAACCTTCGTTTCCTTTCCAGTTACCTCCACCGAATTTTACATCTACGATGGGGTCGCCTATTTGTTCTTTTGGTCTTGGCATTGAGCACTATGGCTTTTTTTCCAGTCGCTACCAGCCTCAGAGATAAGGTAACATACCAAAGAACCATCTTTTGGAGAAGTTTAGCCCAGCCAAGGAAGTGGTTCCATCGGCAGCAAACTTGTTAGGGTCAAGGAATACTTCCTCGTTACCGTCCTTATCCTTGCGGTAGAGCACACTCTGGTCTTGCAAACCGTTGTTGCGATAGTAGTAGGTATAGTCACCTTCTACAAAAAGGAGCGCCTGACTTTTCGTAATTCCAGAGTTTTTTTCTAGTTGTTCCTTAATCGTTTTGCGGTAAGGAATTGCATTGAGATAATCAGTGGTGAATTGGCTTTGTGCCTTCACCCAAGCCTCAGTCTCTGGACTTCGGTCGTCTTCGAGCCAACGGTAAGGGTCAGCTACTTTCTCTCCGAAATAATCGTCTTCTACGATTTGTTCTTTGGTTTGGGGATAGGTAAAGTCTTTCATCTGTTCTGTCTCGGCGGGTTGTTGAGAGTTGTTCTTACAAGCCGAAAGGGCAAGAGCACAACCTAGCGGAATAAAAAAATACTTCATATTAATTGTTAATTATTAATTGTAAATTGTCAATTCTTCACTCTTTGTTTTTCACTTTTTCATTTGGTAGCTTCTTATACCCCATGTTCCATAGGGCAAAGGCTTGCCAGTCAGCGGTTTGGTCTATGATTTTGCTCACAGGCGTACCTGCACCATGGCCTGCATTGGTCTCTATACGGATAAATACAGGGTTTTTTTGCAGGCTTGTTTGCTTTGTAGCTGTGCGGCAAACTTGAAGCTGTGGGCGGGTACCACACGGTCATCATGGTCTCCAGTGAAGACAAGAGTAGCAGGATAGCAAACGCCCTCTTTTACATTGTGCACAGGGGAGTAGCCCTTGAGGTACTCGAACATTTCCTTGCTGTCATCGGAAGTACCATAGTCGTATGCCCAGCCTGCTCCAGAGGTGAATTTGTGGTAACGAAGCATATCCATCACCCCTACATAAGGCAAGGCAACACGCATAAGATCAGGGCGTTGGGTCATTACTGCTCCTATGAGTAGTCCGCCGTTGGAACCACCCTTGATGGCGAGTTTCTCCTTGGAGGTGTATTTGTTATCTATCAAGTATTGGCAAGCAGCGATAAAGTCGTCAAAGACGTTTTGTTTCTTGAACTTAGTACCATCATCATGCCATTTCTTACCATATTCGCCTCCTCCACGAATGTTGGCTACAGCAAATACGCCACCATTGTTCATCCATACGGCATAAGTAACAGCAAACCATGGAGTGTAGCTAGCATTGAATCCACCATAACCATAAAGACAAGCAGGAGCTGTACCATCTAGGGGAGTACCTTTTTTATAGGTGATGATCATAGGTACTTTGGTGCCGTCCTTGGAGGCATAGAATACTTGTTTTGACTCAAAATCATTGGGGTTGAAGTCTATCTTAGGTGCCCAATAAAGCTCTGTATTTCCATTGTCTAAGTGTAACTTATAGATACTTGAGGGTGTATAGAAGTTTTTCAAAGGAAAAAAATAACTTTCGTTCTCCTCATCCTTAGCACTATTCAAGGTTACTGTACCTAAGGCAGGAAGTTTGATATCTCGGATAAGTTTTCCTTCAAAATCATATTGTTTTACTTGGGAGATGGCATCTTTCATATAGTGTGCTAAGATATATTTCCCAGCTACCACAGGGGTAAGTACATTTTGGGTTTCAGCAATAAGGTCTTTCCAGTGCTCTGGGGTAGGATTCTTTATGTCTGCCACTACGATTTTTTTCCATTAGGGGCATTCAGGTTGGTTTGGAAGTAGATTTTTATCCCCTTTGATAGAAAGGACAAAGGTATCGGAGTCATAGTTGTTGAGGATAGTGATGAGTGGACTGTTGGGTTTTCTAAGGTCTTTGATCCACAACTTACCTCCAGAGGTAGTTTCCTCCCCACGGATAATGAGGTAGTTTTTCGTCATTGGACACATAGCCACCTACGTAGCGGTTTTTCCTCTGGTTTGCCTCCGAAGACTAATATGTCAGCTGACTGAGGGGTGCCGAGCTTATGGTAGTATAGCTTGTTTTGGTCGGTCTTTTTCAGAAAGCTCACTACCCTTTGGCTTGTCATAGCTACAGTAGTAGAATCCCTCATTTTTTTGTACCAGTAACCGCCTGAAAATTTGATATTAACAATAGTATCTCCTATTTGTTGTTTGGTTTTGGTATCCATAACGATCGCCTTGCGCCAGTCACTTCCCCTCTGAGATCAGATAGCACAAGAGGGAACCATCTTTGGAAAAAGTTGATTTCGGCCAAAGAGGTTGTCCCATCGGCAGCGAATTTATTAGGGTCAAGGAAGAGTTCCTCACGACCTTCTTTTGTCTCGACGATAGAGAACATCTTGGTTTTGCAAACCATCGTTCTTATAATAATAGGTATAATCCCCTACATTGAAGGGAGCGGTGAGTTGTTCATGATTCCAGAGTTTTTCCGCTTGTTCCTTGATTTGGTTGCGGTAAGGAATGGAGTGTAGGTAGCCAAAGGTAACCTCGTTTTTGAGCTTTTACCCAAGCGGCGGTTTCTTCACTTCTATCGTCCTCAAGCCAGCGATAAGGGTCAATCACCTTCTCTCCAAAAATAGGTGTCTTCTACATTCTCCTTTTTTTGGTTTCAGGATAAGAAAAGTTTTTCCCATGTCTCTTTCTCTTCTTTAGCAGTTTGTTTTTTTGCTGGAGCGAATGACATGCCGTCAAGGCAAGCAAACACCCCACAGGAATAAAAGAATGATTTCATATGTAAGTATTAATTGTTAATGATCAATGATTAATTGCCAATGGTTGAATGAAAATTTGGCTTTATTAGAATCAATGCCAAATATACGTTTTTTTAGAACTGACAAAACGAAGAGGTAATAAATTGCGGCAACGCTAATCTTTAAATAGTGGCATTAATCATTACTTAAGTTTCTCAAGCTCTGTAATCAACTGATTCTCAAAACATCCCCCTACCCCCTCAAGGGGGTTAGTAAGTGATAGAGGTTCAATAAGTTATAAAAGGGAAATTTTCTAATTTAATAAACAAATTAGACTATTTCAACGCCCTTAAAGACACATACTCCGCTCTCGCAACTCACATACTCTGCTCCAAGTATTCGCAGACTATCCTTTGGAGGGGGTTGGGGGAGGTTTTTACAAATAATTGTTTATCAGTTACTTGCAATTTCAATAGCAACCTAAAAACAACTTGCGAAACTTAAATCATTATTGATGTCAATTATTAACTTTAACTTCTTTTTTTATTATTACATTTTATTGATTTTTACTGATTAAATGTTGTAATTTTGTAGTCGCTAAGAAGTTTATCAATAATCCTATAAATCATGAAAAAAAGCAAATCGTACAAACGCTATGGCATATTGCCAGTGGCAAACCCCAAGAGCAAGGGAGAAGGTCGTTTATCCCAACATACGCGAACAACTCAATGCAATCAAGGCTCTTATGAGCATTGACGGCTGGGACGAACTTGACCCCCAAGAGGATATGCCCTGCCCCAGAGGCTCCCTCTTGTCCCTCTATCACAAGTGGTAAAGAGGCCACAAGTCACCAGCAAACAACAACTATTGAAGAGAAAAAAAGCTAGTGAACCACAAGAGCCTACAGAGAAAGAGGTTCCCGAAAAGCGTGATGCTGTAACAATTGTTGTACAAGAACAACCCTTATCACAACAGCCCGCACAACAACCTCCTACTAAGCGTGTTCCTAAAAAGATGTCCGTAGGAAGAATGAAAAAGGATACTAAGGCGGGGGTAAATTAGTCAATTAGCTAATGTTTTTTTCCTTATTCATATTGAGCCTAAGGAAGATGAAGAGCAGCATAGTAAAGCCCCATAACCCTGAACCTCCATAACTGAAGAAGGGCAGTGGAATCCCCACAGTAGGCATGGTGCCGATGACCATACTGATATTGACAAAAAAAGTGTATAAAGAAAAATTGCCGCCACACAGTAACCATAGATACGATAGAACTTACTCCGCTGGTTTTCAGCCAAATACCATATACGTAGACAGAGCAAAGCAAAGAGAAGGGTAGCGGTAGCCGTCCCATAGAAACCCCATTCTTCACCCAAAGTGGTGAAGATATAGTCGGTATGTTGTTCAGGGACAAAGTCTCCCTTGGTAAGGGTTCCTTCCAAAAATCCCTTTGCCTGAGAGTCCTCCCGAGGAGATGGCCGACTCGGCTTGTAAGGTGTTGTAGCTACAGTCTGGCGAAGTGTTTGGCTATCGGTGATCTCGTTATCCAGCCGTAGCCAAAGGCTAAAAGCGATCGCGGTGGTGCTGCTTGAAAACATTATAGAAAATGAAATTGGCCGAATACGAGGTCAGCACACATAGTATTACTAGCAAAGATACATGCCTATAAGGGGTATGTCCGTTGTGCTGTTTTTGCCCAATAGCCATAGAGTAGGGCAAGGAAAACGAAAAAAAGTAATCGTGTTGCCCATGCCAAACTTTAGGGGTGGAGAGGAAAACCATAAGGAACAAGAGCATCAGAAAGATAAAGGAAGAACTCATACCCTCTCGGTTCAGCGCAAAGATAAAAGCCCCATAGACCAAGGTACTCCCCGGTCGGGTTGTAAGATGATGAGAAAACAAGGTATGATGATAATCACCAGTGTATTAATCAAGTCCTTGAACTTACGTATGTCCGTCTGTATATGGCTGAGTTGCTTGGCAAAGAGCAGTGCGGTAGCTGTCTTGGCGAACTCGGCTGGTTGTATGGTAACAGGGGCCTATGGCATACCAGGCCTTAGCCCCCATTGATTGTTTTTTTCCAAAGATAAGCACCCCTACCAGTAGTAGCATGGCTACCATATAGAATATTTCTGCGGAGTTCTCATAGAACTTCGGTTCAATAGCCAAGATAAATAGGATAAGCAGCACGCTGGTACAGACAAAAAATAGTTGCTTGGTGGCATGCTGAGAGAAGTCCATAAGATTGGTGGTTTGTTCGTTGTAGCCTGTGGCATAGATACAAACCCAACCAATGGAGACCAACGCTATATATAGGAGGACACTGAGCCAATCAAGGTGTTTTAACATAGGACTATTTATTAATAGAGAAAGGTCGTCCAGAGTAAGGCTTGGCATATTCGTCCTCCAAGCTCTTTTCTATCATTCTTTTCTCAAGGTCTTTTCTTTTTACATTTTTAGTGAGGTATTCCTCTATCATTAGTGAGGCGATAGGCCCTGCGATACGGGCACCGAAGTAACCGTTTTCTACCACCACCACTATGGCAATCTTGGGGTCTTCTATAGGCGCCATGGCCATGAATATGGAGTGGTCAGTCAGCTGCATACGCTTGCCATTGACTCTGATATAGTTCTCAGCAGTTCCTGTCTTGGCCGCAACATTGATGCTATCTATTTGGGTACCTCTGGAGGTACCTCCCGTATAGGAGAGGTTCATGCCTCGTATGATAGGGTCAAAGTATTTGGGATCAATACGGGTGTGCTTTATCTGGGTATATTCGGTAAAAGGAGTTGTTTCTCCTCCTATTTTTCACCACATGGGGAGTATAGTACCAGCCCTTGTTGGCAATAGCCGATAAGGCATTGGCCAGTTGCAAAGGGGTTACCAGCACCTCTCCTTGCCCGATACCATTGGAGATATTGGAGGTAGCTCGCCATCCATTCTCTCCATATTGTCGGTTATAGAAAGCAGCATCGGGCAGATAGCCCTTGCGACCAATAGGAAAGTCACTACCTAAGTAAGTTCCAAAACCAAAACTCTTTAAGTCCTCTGCCCAAGCGGTTAGTCCCTCGGCAGGAGTAGGGTATTTTTTTCTATGATCTTGCGGTATTCGTGAGCGAAATAGGCGTTGCAGGAAGTGGCAATGGCATGCATCATATCAAGTGGAGAGGCATGTCCGTGGCACTTCATCACGCGGTTTCCGTAGTGGTAACCACCATTGCAGGAAACTAAGGTGTTGGGGGTCATCACCCCTTCTTGTAAGCCAAGCAAGGCTGTAAAAGGTTTGAAGGTAGAACCAGGAGGGTATTCGGCTAGCAGTGCACGGTCAAAAGGGGCTTGGCAATGGAGTCGTTGTACAGCATAGTATAATTCTCCGAACGCTTGCGCCCTACCAGTAGGTTAGGGTCATAGGAGGGGCGGAGACAAGCGCTAAAAATCTCCCCTGTCTTGGGTTCTATAGCCACAATACTGCCACGCTTGCACTGCATAAGGGTCTCTCCATAGCGCTGCAAATCATCGTCTATGGTTAGCTCCAAGGACTTACCCGCTACAGGAAGCGTGTCATAAGCTCCATTTTTATAAGAGCCAATCACACGGTTGAACTTGTCCTTTTGCAGGTAGTGTACCCCTTTCTTGCCTCTGAGAAAGTCTTCATACTGCTTCTCTACGCCTTGTCGGCCAATGATTTCACCAGCCAAGTAGTAAGGGTTGTTCTTCAGTTCCCAATCATTCACCTCGCTGATGTAGCCCAATACATTGGCGCCGCTGAAGGTCTCATAGTGTCTAAGCAAGCGCTTTTTGCACAAAGAAGCCAGGAACTTTTCGGAGTTTTTTTCTTGCAAAGGGCATACTCTTCCTTGGAGAGTTGGCTGACGAAAACCGAAGGCTTGCGGTAAGAATATTTCTTAGCTTTTGTCCAAACTCTCGCGGAATTGCTCTATACTTATGTTCACCAGCGAACAAAAACTCTAAGGTATCCAAGGGCTTTTACTTCGCGTGGTACCACCATAATATCATAAGCGGACTGGTTGGATACCAGTAGCTTACCATTTCTATCATAGATATACCCACGTTCAGGATAATCATAAGACACTTCTATAGCCACATCCTTAGCAATATTGTCTTTTGCGAGTGTCTTTATCAAGTATTTGTAAATAGAAAAGTCGAATTAATATAGAGATCGTTCCTACACAGATAATAAAAAGGGAGGAATATTTTTTTCATTATTCTATAATGCCTAATCTCAGCGTGGCAAAAAAATAATCATTATCTTTGAAAAGCACAATAAAAATGTGAATTGTTACAAGAAATATTTTTTTATTTTTGCTTTTTTTAAAAAAACAACATAAGTTTTTGGCACGAAAATTGTAAATAATCTAAGTGATAATTAATGCCAATAATCATTAATCATTATTTGCTATCTCTTTAAATCGTAAAAGAGATGTTATTTGAAAAATCTTATATAGGGTAAATATTAACAGAGGAAAATCCATTTAATTAGTAATTATTTTTTTCAAAACCGTCATAAATAGTTAAATTTAAATTTAACGTTTTTGTATAATTGATTAGTATATAACATATTAAATGTAACTTGATAGTTAAAAAAAGGACTAATGAAAAATTTTTAACTCCATTGTGAATAAAAAAATAAATCGTACCTTTTGCCCTCGAATTTGAAAAAAACATTATAAATTATGACATAAACTATAAGAAAAAAACTAAACCAAACCAAAAACCACTAAAGATTATAAGAATCAAAAAGGCACACTATTTAAGGAGAAATCCCTAACCTCTTTTTGATAGTAATGTAGATGTTTCTGAAAAAGCAACTACATATCACTTAAAAACCACAAAAACTGACAGAAAACATTTTTGACTTCCAATTTTATTAAAACAAATTTAATTAGAAACAAGTCTAAAAATTGAAAAATTAAGATGACAAGACAAAGTATGTCAAAAGTAAAACAACTATTGTTCTTTTCCTTGTGTTCAACCTTTGCCTTTGCACAAGAAACAGGAAAAAAAGATTACAAAAACACTTTAGAAGGCAATGTAAAGAGGTGCGCCTGACCACTTATGTTGCCTTAGACAAGGGTGGAGGACATTATGGAAAAAGGAAGTGTAGCTAAAGGGGTAGATAACCTACTGATACACTATGATAAGAAAGGAAATGTAACTGAAAAACCGCTTACTATAGCAACGGAGGCTTATGGTACTCTAAAAAAATATGTATATGAGGGCAGTGAGGTAGAAAAACCTGATCCCAAGGCCACACAACCTAAAAAAACCAATTAAAGAGGAGCCTGTTGTAGAAGAAGGCTTCAGAGGACGTGTGACCTATCGCTATGACAAGAAAGGTCAAAAAAACAGAAGAATCCTCTTTTGATGCTAAGGGTACCTTACTTTGGCGCTATGTATACCGTTATGATACACGTGGAAATGTCGTAGAAAGAGACAGCTATGATACTCAGGCTGTTTTTGTTTATGAGAGAATCTTACCGCTATGACTCCAATAATAATAAATTGGAAAAAGAGGTTACTATGAAAAACCAAACCGCTTATAAGTGTACTTGGACATATGATGATAAAGGTAAGGTAGCTGAAAAGGAAGAATACTTCACAGAGCTAATCTCTCCTGCAGAATTAGATAAGATTGTCATAGATGAGGTCAATACCAAAGGGGTATTGCGCAAAAAAACTCAAATATACCCTATGATAATAAGGGTAATAGAACAGAGGTAAACATCTATGATGCGCAAACTAAAGCTAAGCCTTCTGCAGCGGCTCAAGCACCTGAAAAGGAAGAGCCTAAGAAACCTTCCTATCAAGAAATAGCTGATCCTAAGCTCCTTTATACCGTTGAGTATGATAACTTGGGTAATATCTGGAAAAAAAGATACCTATGTCTATAACAAGGCTGGACAGATTATTGAAGTCAAGAGTGTAGATAATGACCAAAAAAACCTTTCTTCCGCTACACCTATAAGTATGATGCTAAGGGTAATGAGATAGAGCGTGTGAGCTATGACAAGAGCAATGAGGTCATCCAAAAAACAACGCAAGTCTATAATAGCAAAGGCGAACTTGTAGAACGTGCCGAATATGACTCTTATGGTGAACTTATCCAGAAAAAAATACTTATAAGTATGATGAGAAAGGACAACTAATAGAACAACAAGGCTATAATACCGATGGTTCTTTGGCTTTCCTTATCAAATCCCACTTACAATGGATTGGGTGAGTGTGTGCAATCCACTACCTTTAACCGCAAAGGGAGGAAACATCCAAACTCATACAACAATATAAGACAGATGCTAATAAGAACTGGACAAACCTTACTCAATATTCTAATGGTAAAGCTACTTTTATCACCGAGCGTACCATAGAATACTACAAATAAATACAAAAACTCATAAAACTATAAGAACTACTAAAGAAGGAAGACTACCCCTTTGTGGGTGGTCTTCTTGTTAAATATATGTTATTCGATAGCTATTTCTAAATATTTTCATACCTTTGACCCAGCGGGAACCTAACCTCTAAGCTTTACGCAGCATTTTTAAGTTTGACGCGTATAAGAAGACGGAACGTATCCAATATACCGATGGCAAAGGCTCGTACATCACCGAGCGCACTATAGAATATCACAAGAGTAATTAAACAAATTAAGTAGAATAAAGAAAGAGGCTATCCCCCAAGGACAGCCTCTGTTTTTTCTCACAGGGGGTATTATTTGTAGAGACGTTATTTATAACGTCCTCTATCAGAATGTAACCCCAACGCAGAGTATCATAGCTGAAAAGCTTTTTGCCTGCTAAGTTGTTATATTGGTACTTGATTCCGCCCCTGATACTGCTGGCGATAATAATTAGCGCCCACGGCAAAAGAGAAAATATCCGAGTAAGTAAAAAGCCGTATATTGTAATTGATAGGCCAGCGAAAAAGGCCTATAGACAAAGACTTCGGCATCTTGGGTCATAGCAAAACCAAATTGGTTAATGCCATTGCCTATATAGCCTGCTCCCAATCCCCAGCTAAGGCTCATACGCTGGGTGCGGATACGGTAGTACTGAGCTGTAAGAGAGACAAAATCTAAGTGCTCGGCGGGGATACCTCGTTGCTTTTTCCCAGAAATGACGATAGGAGAGCGTTGCGCCAAAGCGGCTGCCCATACGTATCTTGCCTTGTAGGTTGTTTTGGAAAATGTGGGAACCCAAGGAGAGTTCATTACTAACAGCAGCACGAAAGAGCGTAAAATCCTCCATGATTTGTTTCTCATAGGTATAATCGCCCTTACCCTTGTAGTAAGGATAGGGATTAAGCTCAGCCGTCTGCATACGTCCATATCGTTCATAGCTACTCTCCACCAGTAGGTTGTAGCCTAAGATGAAGGTCAGGTCGAAGAGCATCGGAAGGAAAGAGATATCGTCCCAAGTGGGACTAACCTGATAGCTCTCATCGGAAGAAGAGTGATAGGCTTCAGTTCCCTGAAGTACTTTCAGGGGGAGAAGAGAGCCTATCCTTAGCCTCCTTGAGATCCCTGCCCATAGGTGGCAGCACTGTAAAAATAGAAAAATAAGTAAAAAAATGTTTCATAATAATGACAGGAGAGAGTGACAAGTGACGAGTGACCAATACTATAGTGGAATTAGTTACTAGTCACTTGTCACTAGTCGTTAGTCACTATTAATGATTTCCTTGGTGGTTTTTCTTAAGTAAATCATTAACGGTTTTGACAGGGTTGAAAGTAATCTGTGGTACTTCGACAAAGATACTAATCCAGCCTGCCATACCTCCATTCCATAGGCCAGGGAGTTCTAAGGCTTTGAGAGGGCGTCCGTTATAAGATTTCTCGGTGATAAAGCTCAGTTTCTTGTCTTGGAACTCTTCAAGGTCAAATACCTCTCCCTTGTAGTTCTTGATACAGCAAACAATATCTACGGGGTTGAAGTGGGTAGAGGCCTGTAGGCGTTCCCATTGTTGTGGATTGTCTTTGTCTATCTGTGCCATTTCTATGATTTGTAAGGATTCGTTACCATCGGCATCCTTTATCCAGAAGGGGCCACCGCCTATTTCGCCTTCGTTCTTTACCATACCACATACACGGATAGGGCGGTTCAGTGCCTGATAGATGTATTCTATCATATAGCGTTTGGCAAACTTATGTACATAGGAGGGCACCTTGATATTGAGTTCGGGGAGAAACTTGAGGATCTCAGGTAGTTCCTTTTTCTTGAGTTTCTCTTTTTGGATTTTTGTAGGATCTTATGCACCTTGGAGCGCGTATCTTCTAGTTTTTCCAGCCAAGACCTCTTTGTAGAAAAATAGCCTCATCGGCGTAGGATTCTACCACTACATTATCTATGTTTTTTTGATAAAGATAATGTCGGCATTCAGTTCGTTAAGGTTTTTAAGCAAGGCACCATGTCCGGCAGGGCGGAAAAGCAGTTGGTTTTTTTCTCATCGCGGAAGAACTCATTGTCAAGGGTCAGTGCCACCGTATCGGTACTTTTCACTTTGGTGAGAGAAACTCACCTCGAAGTGTACCCCATATTGCTTTTTCCAAGTTGGGTCGTATCTCGGCCAATTGGTTTAGGAAAAGGGTGCTATATTCCTTACCAATGGTAAAGTGGATATTGACAACATCCCCTGAGCGGCATAGAGGAAAGCCTCTCTGAAGTGTTCTTCAAAGGCGGTAACTACCTTTTCGCTATATTTGTGGAAGGGGAAAAGCCCTTTGGGTTTGTTTTTGTAGTTAAAAAGGCTCCTCCTTGAGTAGGATATGGGCAATACGGAGCTTTTTCGTCCTCATTGAGACCATCAAAGGCCTTATGCTGCTCTATATACAATTGCAAAGCGTCATAGAAAGCAAATTGAGGGAGGTATTGAAAGAAAATTTCCGCATTGGCATTGCCACTTTCCTTGATATACTCATCGAAGGTTTGTTTTTTTAGGATCAAAAATCACTCTCAAAGGCTGAAAGGAACTGGAACATACGTGTAGCGGAACCAGAGGCAGGGACAAACTTGAGAATGTCCAAGCTGTTTTTTTCTTCTTCTGGTAGGTGGCCACATACTGAATGGCATCTTCTAGAGAAAGAGAGGATACCGCTACCCACATGGGCAGGAGCTACTAAGTTCACAGGAGGGACACCTGCGAGGAAAATGGCTACTTGTTCTTGTAACTTGCTGACTTTGATACCTTTTTTTCTCCTAAGAGAAGTTGGTCGTACTCGGTTAATTCTTTCATCGTGTTAGCTTTTTGGTTAATTTGTTCAACTCTATCGTCTATATTTCCTTTCAACAAGTGAAAAAGGAATGGATTTTTTTCTCTAAAAAGTCCTTGAAAAAGGTAAAGATCTCAGCCCGTTCCTCAGGTTTATCCCTTAGATCATCAGGCACCCAAGGGTATCTATATAAGTAAGGAAGATGTGTTCGTACTTGTGATTTAGTGCCTGACGCTCTATCACAGGATCACACTTCCCATAATATATATAGGAGTAAATGACCAGCTCCAAAAAGGCAGGTATCACAAAAAGAGATACCCTATGGCCTTAGAAAGCGCCTCATTCTCCAGGCGGATTTGCCCTTTGGCAATAGGTAGCAAGTCCTCCCAAGTACATACAGCATGCAGCTTGTCCCACTTCTCTTGTAGGTAAAGGCGCATATACTCCTTAACCCACTGGGTGTGGTATAGGGAAGCCATCAGCTCGCTAAGAGTACTCTTTCTCGTGGATTCAGGCCCTACAAAGGCGATACGCTTTGCAGAGGCTCGGCTGTTGTATAAGATCTTTTTTCCATTCTATATAAGCTAAAAACAGCAATAAGGGTAAAGATGGCATATTGTAAGGCGGTAAATAGGAAACCTTTGTAGGTGTATAAGGGATAGAAATGGCATCACCCACAATCCAAAAAAAGCCAATTCTCTATCTTACGCCTTGCCATAAGCCACATACCGACCAAGAAAATGGCGGTGGTAGTGGCATCTACCCAGTCCGTCCATACGAAATGTGCTAATCCCAAAGTGATTCCTCCATAGAGAAATCATTGTTGATATAGGGCTTAAAAGTAATAGACAAACATTACAAAAAGCCAACTTAGCAGCGCCAGCCATAGGGTGTTTTTGGTATCGGAAGCACTCATCTGGGAGATTTCCACATGTACGCTATCCTGGCTGTGCTTAGCCCACAATACCCAGCCATACACACTCATTATGGTATAGTAGGCATTGATAAGCATATCGCCAAAGAGCCTACCTACCCACAGCAGGTAGACAAAGAGCACCGTACTGATGATGCCTGTGGGATACACCCATATATTCCTTTTCTTGGAAAAGAGCACACTCAGAAGGCCGAAGAATACCCCTAATAGTTCTATGGTTAACAAGTGTATAGGCGTATCCTTATACTGGGAAAAGATCCACTCAAAAATGTGGTTCATAATCGTGTCGGTCGGATTTTACTATTTTTATGTAGATAAGTCCTTTTTCTAATAGTTCAAAGACCTCTCTCACTTCATTGGTAAGTACTTCCATAACACGGTCGTATTCGCCATATATCTGAGTGCTTAGTGGGTTCTCATATACGATAAGCCCAGAGCAGCGGAGCTTCTTAATAAAGTGAATAATAGGTGCTTCAAACTCATCTTGGAGCGGACTAAGGGTAAGTTCTACTGATACTTTCATTGTAAAAAAATGCTTTTCGTTTTCGGATAGCAAATATACTAAAAAAAGGAAATAGCACATATTTTTTGAATATATTTTTTTGATAAAACTACAAATAGTAGTAACTTTGCCTGCTGTAACAGTAATCGCAAAAAGCAATGGCAAGAAAAAAATAGGTATTTCCAGACAGTTTTTTTGTAAAAAGTATGTTCTTCCTACTTTTTTTCTCCTGCTGATGGGCGTGGTGGTGATTCACAATGCTGATAGCACCATACGCAAGGCTACAACCGATAAGCTCTATACGGAGCTTGATAGTATTCCTAAGCGCAAAGTAGCCCTGCTACTGGGCACAGGCAAGAGTCTTAAGAATGGACAGCCTAACCTCTATTTCCGGTATAGGGTGGAGGCAGCTGTGGCTCTTTTCAAGGCGCAGAAGGTGGATTATATCCTTATCAGCGGGGATAATAGCCGCCAAGGGTATGATGAACCTACCGATATGAAAGAGGCCTTGGTAGCCCAAGGCGTGCCTTCGCAGAAAATCTACTTGGATTATGCGGGTTTCCGTACCTTGGATTCGGTCGTAAGAGCCAAAGAGATTTTTCTCTTACCCAGCTGACGGTCGTCTCCCAAGCCTTTCACGACCAGCGTGCGATTTACTTAGCTCAAAAGTATGGTATAGATGCCATTGGCTTTTGTGCCAAAGATGTAGATAAGTACACAGGCTTTAAAACCAGCGTCAGAGAATACTTTGCCCGAGTGAAAGTCTTTTGGGACTTGACTTTTGGAGTGAAACCCAAGTTCTTGGGAGAGAAAATAGAAATACACTAATTATGCAGGAGATAGGAAATTTGTACTTGATACCCAACCTATTAGGAGAGAGTGAGGTCACAGAGGTCTTGCCCCTCGTGTACGGGAGGTGGTGCTACACTGCAAGCACTTTTATAGTGGAGAATGCTAAGAATGCGCGACACTTTATCAAGCAGATAGCTCCCGAACACCCCCAAAGGGGAATTGGAGCTTTTCGTACTGAACAAGTATACACTGGAGGAGGATAAGCAGCAGTTTCTATCCCCTTGTCTTTCAGGCTATCCCATGGGAATTATCTCCGATGCGGGTTGTCCTGCCATAGCCGACCCAGGCAGCGACATTGTGCGCTTGGCACACCACAAGGGCATACGTGTGGTGCCCTTGGTAGAGCCATCCTCCCTTGCTGCTATCCCTTATGGCCAGCGGTATGAATGGGCAGTCTTTTTGCCTTCAATGGTTATCTGCCTATAGATAAGGGGGAGCGTAAGGCCGCCCTTAAGCGCTTGGAGAAAAGAGCAAAAGAAGAGCGACAGTCCCAGCTTTTTATAGAGACACCTTACCGCAATGAGGCACTCTTGGATGAGATGTTACAGCTGCTCTCCCCACAGACCTCCCTATGTGTGGCTACCAATGTAACCCTCGCAGGAGAATCCATACATACCTATACCGTAGGGGAGTGGCGGCATAAGCGCAAAGGGCTGCAATTGGACAAACAACCGACGATTTTTTTATATTATTATAAGGGCAAATTGTTTCACATACTCGCTTACGCGACTTTGCCCCTACAACTCAAAAACTTTCAACATGCTTGAAAAGAAAAATTTAGACTATGAAAAAGTGGTACTAGTGGGCGTGATTACCGCTACTCAAAACGAAGAAAAAGCCCACGAATATTTGGACGAACTGGAGTTTTTGACCCTACACGGCCGGTGGAGAGGTGATTAAGCGCTTTACCCAGCGCCTTGATACCCCCAACCCCTAAAACCTTTATCGGCACAGGTAAGATGGAGGAACTCACCCAGTTCGTAGAAGAAAACGAAATAGGTACCGTTATCTTTGATGACGAGCTGACACCCGCCCAGCAGAACAATATAGAAAAAAATCCTAAGGATCAAAAATATTGGATAGGACAACGCTCATCTTGGACATCTTTTGCCCAGCGTGCCCAAACAAGCTATGCCCGTACACAGGTGGAGCTAGCGCAGTATCAGTACCTTTTGCCGCGCCTTACAGGACTTTGGACACACTTAGAGCGCCAGCGTGGGGGTATTGGGATGCGTGGCCCTGGGGAGACGGAGATAGAGACAGACCGACGTATCGTCCGTGATCGTATTGCCCTGCTCAAGAAGAAGTTAGAAACCATAGATAGGCAAATGGCTACCCAGCGTAGCAATCGAGGTGCCTTTGGTGAGAGTGGCTCTTATTGGTTATACCAATGTGGGGAAATCTACCCTGATGAACCTTATCAGCAAGAGTGAGGTATTTGCTGAAAACAAGCTCTTTTGCGACCTTGGACACTACCGTGCGCAAGGTGGTTATTGGCAACCTACCCTTTTTGCTAAGTGATACAGTAGGCTTTATCCGAAAGCTCCCTACCCAGCTTATAGAATCGTTCAAGAGTACCTTGGACGAAGTCAGGGATGCCGACTTGCTGCTACATGTGGTGGATATTTCTCATCCCAATTTTTGAAGAGCATATCGCATCGGTCAATCAGATATTGGGCGAAATACAAAGTATCAATAAGCCTACTATCATGGTCTTCAACAAAAATAGATGCTTATACTCACCAAACCATAGACCAAGATGACCTGATGACCGAGAAGACCTCCCGACACTTTACCCTTGAGGAGTGGAAACAAACATGGATGAACCGTATGAATGGAGATGCTATCTTTATTTCAGCGGTGAATAAGGAAAATATACAGGAATTCAGAGAGAAAGTATATAAAAAAAGTAAGGGAAATACACATTACGCGTTCTCCCTTTACAACAATTTCTTATATCCAGAGGTAGAAATAGAGGAAGAATCCTAATTAGGAATCCACTTTTTTTCTCAAAAATTAGGCTTTGCGTTTCTCAAGGAAGGCATCGCGTCCTTCCTTGGCTTCGTCGGTCATATAAGCCAGGCGAGTGGCTTCGCCCGCGAAGATCTGCTGGCCTACCATACCATCGTCGGTAAGGTTCATGGCGTATTTGGCCATTTTGATAGCCGTAGGGGACTTACGCAAGATCTCTTGTGCCCACTCATAAGCGGTGCTTTCTAGCTCATCGTGAGGGATTACGGCATTGACCATACCCATCTCAAAAGCCTCTTGAGCGGAGTAGTTGCGCCCCAAGAAGAAGATTTCACGGGCTTTTTCTGTCCCTACCATTTTGGCCAGATAGGCAGAACCATAACCGGCATCAAAGCTGGCTACATCGGTATCGGTTTGCTTAAAGATGGCATGTTCTCGGCTGGCTAAGGTCATGTCGCATACCACATGTAAGCTATGTCCTCCCCTACTGCCCAGCCAGGTACTACGGCGATGACAACCTTGGGCATAAAGCGGATCAGGCGTTGGGCTTCTAGTATATTGAGCCTATGAGCACCATCATCACCCTACATACCCCTGCTTGCCACGTACGCGCTGGTCACCTCCACTACAGAATGACCATACCCCATCCTTGGGCGAGGGGCCTTCCGCTGAGATGAGTACACAACCAACGGAGGTGTCTTCGGTGGCATCGCGCAGTGCATCAATAAGTTCTGAGGTAGTACGAGGGCGGAAAGCATTTCTCACCTCTGGTCGGTTGAAGGCAATACGAGCGACCCCGTTACACTTCTTGTAGGTAATATCTTCGTATTGTTTGGCTGTCTGCCAAGGGATTTCTGTATTCATTATTCAGTAGGATTATCTATATACATACGGTTATTAGTAGGGGATAGGCTTCGGCAGTGGTCGAACTCGTCCATGGAAAGTCTATTGGCTACACGCCTTACTCCTGCCCCTCTAAGGGAAGCACTCTGAGGAGGAACCCCTGTGATGAGTTCCAAAGCCTTGGCTAAGAGCGGTTCATTCTCATCACCCAAGACACCTAAGTTTCGGACATCTTCTTTGATTTCAAAAATCAGGTAATAAGCCTGTCTCATAGTGCCCAAAACCAGCGGCATTCTCCGAGCGGAGCACGATGGGTTGCATAGCCCACTTACTGCCTTTGGGTCTTGTCCTTCAGGGTGATAGAGGCAAGGTTTTTCTCTACCGTCTTATCTCCAATCTGTACAACAGTCAGGTAAGGTTTCAGTCCATTGATAATCAGCTCCGAAGCCGAAGCGGTGCGCTTGGAAGTGAGTATATATACCTTAGGCAAGTTTAGCGCTTGGATAGGGGTGCCCTGATATATTGTTTTCAAAGTTGTATTCACGGTTCCAATAGTTGGCCATTTTTCTTATTAGAGGCCTGTTTTTACAAATACTTTGTGGGTATCAGTACCCTTGATCATACTGGCTAGATAGATAGCTGTTTGTACGCTTCCGCCACTGTTGTAGCGCAAGTCAAGTACCAAGTCGCTCACCCCATCGGCTTTTGAATTGGGCAAAGGCCCTCATTAAGTTCTTTGTTATACTTACTCACAAAGGAGTTATACACAAGGTAACCTATCTTTTTGCCATTGCGGTTGAGGGTCTTGTGTAGCAGTATAGGGTTTTTCCTGAAGTGGAAGCTGGGAAAGGGTCTTACTCTCGGTAGGAACTATCTGTTTGTCAACCACTTTGAAGAAGCCAAAGGTCAGTGAGGGGTTTTGGTTAAAGAGCAATTTTTGGTAATTGTTAAGGGTAAGTTTTTTTCCCCATCTACTGAATCAAAGAAAACCCCTCGCTTCACGCCTTGTTTTTTTCAGCATCGGAGCTGGGGAGTACATAGCGTACATAGCCCTACGACTCCGCCTGTCTCTATTCGGGCTAAGGCATAGTCCATACCTGTGGAGAGGGAGATCCCTTGGAAGGAGTTTTTCCAGTTCGTCTATATCCTTTACAATAAAGCTGAATCTGTCTTCGGGAGAAAGTAGCTGCTTGAACAGTACTTCAGGGCGAGCTAAAGTTCTTAAGATAATCTACATAGTTCTTACTAGTAGCATTGGTATAAGAGACAGATTTTTCAAAACGTGTATCGGAGAGGTCAGCTACCTGCTCTTGCCATAAGTAGTATTTGTTTAGGCCTTGCCATACAAAGTCTTTGGTTCTATATTGCTGGTCTGTGGCTTCGGCTTCTGGGTAGCTTTCTCTAATTGCTCTGCCTGAGGTTCTTTACTACAAGAGGGGAGGCATAGAGCAAGTACTAGCAGTAGGGAAAATTTCTTAATCATAATGAATTTAGTTTAGATAAGTGCTGCAAAAGGTACGGATTTTTTTCGGAAAATGAAAAGTAAAATTCTTTTTTTGAAGGTAAAAAAATAGCCAAGAATCATTGATTTTTAGTTATTAAATTCGTATCTTTGCACATCAAAATGTAGAACAAACATGTTTTCAGTAGGGGACAAAGTAGAAGTGATAGACGAACTCATCTCAGGGGTAGTTACCAAAATTACCTCCAAAGGGGTGTGTATAGAGACCTCCGAGGGGATTAGTCTTACTTTTGCCCCTTCGGAATTGGTCAAAACAGACCTCAACGCTTCTGTCTCCCTATCATAGAGCCATGTATGTGGAGCCTAAGGAGGAAAAAAAGAAGAAAAAAACACGACACTCAAGGGACAAAAGAGCGAGAAGAAAGCCCACTCACCATATGGAAATAGACTTGCATATAGAGAAATTGGTTGCCCATACCCATGGTATGACCAATTTTGATATGCTTAATACCCAACTGGAAGAAGCACAGCGCTGTATAGAATATGCCATAGAGAAGGGAGTCCCTAGTATCGTCTTTATACACGGCGTAGGGGAGGGCGTACTTAAGGCCGAGCTGGAGACACTTTTCTCCCGCTATGATCTCAAGTTATCAGGACGCTGACTATATGCGTTATGGCATGGGGGCAACGGAAGTATTTTTTTGCAAAACATATTCTAAAAAAATATAAAGATAATGACAACAAAAGAAAAATTATCATTACTACGTAATGAGATGAAAGCCAATGGCTTGGATGCTTTTTGTGGTTTTTCAATGCAGACCCTCACATGAGTGAGTATTTCACCCTTATTGGGAGGAAAGGAAATGGATTTCCAGTTTTGATAGCTCAGCGGGCTACATATTCATCACACATGACAAGGCTGTATTATGGACAGATGGCCGTTACTTAGTACAAGCTAAGAACCAGCTTACAGGTACAGGTGTAGATTTCTTCATAGAAGGCACCAAGGATGCTCCCCTTAGCCAAGAATGGCTCCTAAACGAACTTCCCCAAGGGGCAAAAGTAGGCTGCAACGGCCTTTGTACGCCCTCACAATACATGGAACTTACTCAGCGATACACTCAAGAGAAAGGGAATTACCTTGGTAGATAAGCCTTTTGATTGAGAAGATATGGAAAGACCGCCCTAAGGACGATAGAAAGCCTATCTATGTACGTGCTGAAAAATATACAGGTCGCTCAACTTCAGATAAGTTAGCAACTCTCAGGGGTATTATGGCAGAGAAAGGGGTTACTCACTTCCTTGTTACTGCTCTTGATGATATTGCTTGGGTGACCAACCTCCGTGGTAATGATGTGAATTTCAACCCTGTTTTCTTAGCTTACCTCTGTATCACCCCTAAGAGTGCTACCCTTTTTGTAGATACTAAGCAGTGCGATGATTCGGTAAAGGCCTACCTCAAAGAACAACATATCGAGCTTAAGGATTACCATGATTACTTCAAGGAATTACAAAAACTCAAAGGAGAAACCATCCTGCTCTCCCCCGATGCCAATCAGACTATCTATAATACAGTAGGTGAGCACAATACCCTACATATCGCTCCTTCACCTGTACAACTACTCAAGGCGGTGAAGAACGAGACCGAATTAGAAGGTTTCCGCAAAGCCATGGTAAAGGATGGGGTAGCCTTGGTCAATTTCTTCTATTGGCTCGAAAACAACATAGGAAAGACCCCACTTACCGAGCACTCTTTGGGAGATATTATGGATAAGTTCCGCGCCGAACAAGGATTTTTGGCCAATAGCTTCGGTAAGATCATAGGTTATGAGGGTAATGGAGCTATAGTGCATTACCATGCCGCTACTAATCCTGAAGTGCCTATGCATGCCAAGGGAACCGTACTGATAGACTCCGGTGCCCACTATATAGAAGGAACGACCGATATTACTCGTGTGATTCCTCTTGGGAAATTTTCAGAAGACTTTAAGCGTGATTATACCCTTGTGATGAAGGCGATGATCACCCTAAGTACCACTATATTCCCAGCAGGTACTCGTGGGGTACAGCTTGATTCCATCACCCGTGCTATTCTCTGGAAGAATCAGCGTGATTATGGACATGGTACAGGCCATGGGGTAGGTAGCTACCTATGCGTACACGAAGGGCCACAGAGCATTCGTAAGGAGATGAGAGATGTGCCTATGCTCGAACATATGGTTTGTTCCAATGAGCCTGGTATCTACTGCGAAGGTCGCTATGGTATTCGTATAGAAAACCCTCGTTGCGGTACAGAAACACAGTTCCAATGAGTTTGGTGATTTCTACCGCTTAGAAACCCTTACTCTTTGCCCCTTAGATACCCGTGCGGTTATCGTGGATATGCTTACAGAGGAGGAACGCCAATGGCTCAATAACTACAACCAATGGGTAGAGAAAACCCTTAGCCCCTTGGTAGGTAAGGAGCAACAAACTTGGCTAAAAGAAAGATGTAAAGCCATATAAAACAAAAAGGTTAAGAAGGAGTAACTAACTCTACTAAGGCATGTGGCTGAATGACAAAGCGCTTGCCAGTGGTCAGTTCCAAGCACTCATAGCGCTTGATTTTTCTTATTGCCTTTTTCTAAATACACGTCCGTCATCGGTGCGGAAAAAGACTATCAGTGGGGAGTTCAAAAAAACATAATATTTTGTACGCTCCCCCATTGTCATATTGTCGCATAGCCAGCGTTAGGTGTACATCGGTATCACTACTGGCAGAAGGGTTTTTGGAAGTGAATGATAAGGTAAGAGAGCAGTTCAGCAGGGAAGATCTCAACTCGCAAAAAAGGCTTCATCAGGGCTTGGTAGGTAGTTTTCCATTCGTTGCCATGAGGTTTTATTTGTTTGCCATACTTCTCAATAGCTACCAAGTGTGCGATCTCGTGGATGAGGGTCATCAGAAAGCGATATTTGTTCAGATTGGCATTGATTGTAATCTTATGCTGTCCGTTGCGCAGGCATTGGTAATCCCCATGCCTACTCTGTCGCTCATTGACGATCTTCAGGTAGATGCCTAAGTTCTTAATCAGTTCAAAAACAAGGTACTACCGCCTCAGAAGGTAAGTATTTGTATAAAATGGCTTCCATAATGAGTGCAAAAATAAGAAAAAAACAGTAATACAAGTAAAATCATGGAGAAAATCATAAGAGAGTTTGCCCTACTGCGATATGTTCGCAATTGTAATAGGAAAGGAGAGTTCTCAAATTCCAAGAAATAGCTAAGGAGATGTCCAAATATGTCAAGGAAAGAGAAGATAATAAGGAACGCAAATATCGCTATGATAAGCAGTTATTTCGCCGAGATAGGGAATCGCTTAAGGAAAAAGGTTGTGAGATAGAGCGCAATAAGGAAAACGGTTATTTCTTTAATGAAGAGGGGAGCGAGCTTATAGATGACCTTTTGACTGCTTATATGCTGCTGACCGCTCAGAATAAAAAAAGTCTGCTTCCCCCATATGCCATCCCAGAGTCCCGAAAGAATACTGGGTCAGAACATCTATCTGACTGTATACGTGCCATAGAGGCCTGCCATGAGTTACAGCTTATCTACTATGACTATCGTGATGAAAAAGAAAAGTCCTACACCGTGCAACCCTATAAGCTCAAGCATAAGGATTACAAGTGGTATCTTTTGGCGGTAGATATAGCCCGCCCTGAAATACCCTTTAAGTCTTTTGCCTTGGAACGTATTCGTAATATAGAGGAGGGGGATGTTTTTTCTCCTAACAATCAATTAGATTTTGTAACCCCTATCGTGATGCCTTTGGTATGTTCACCGATGAGCAGGCCGAGCGGCTTGTCTTAGAATTTGACCATCGTGATGGCAACTATCTTATGGCCTCGCCCATACACCCCTCTCAGAGGGTAGTGCATAAGACTGACACCCGAATCACCTTTGAACTGTATATCAAGCCTACCCTTGACCTTATCATGGAGCTGATGAAGCGCAGTTGGTCACTGACCATCGTAGAACCTCAGCACCTAAGAGAGAAGTTTCTAAAGTACTGGGAAGAGGCGATAAAGAGAAACAAAAAAAGTGAAGAGAGAAAAGTGAAGAGAGAAAAGTATTAAGACGCAATAAATTACGCCTCTACAGTGAGGATACCATAGAGGCGTATAAATTTACAAATGAAAAAGGATTGAATTAAACTTTATTACGTTTGTAGTTATTATGGGTATTTTGCATTAGTTGCAATTCCATTTTACCTATAATATACTCAAATTCTCTTTTTAAGTTCTGTTTTGTCAATACTATTTCTAAATTCCACATCATCAGAAAGAATGGTTCCTTTTTGCTAATTTTTTTATTATTGCGTTTCTTTATTTTTCTCATTTAAAGCCTTAGTTATTTTTTTACTAATTGACCAAAAATCTTCTCCTTTCAATTCTCTAAGAATAGAATCCATAGATTTTTTTATGATCAATGTCTATTTCTGAGACTTTATTAATTTCAAAAAGGAACATAAGTATTGTTTTTTTGGGTCTTCAGAGAGAATAGCTTTTTCCATTAATAAATACATGACCATCCTCGGAGATACTTAGCTCCTTTTAGATTTTTTTAATAAAGTCATGTTGATCTTTATTATGGAAGAATTGAATATTATCAATCTGTTTATTAATGATGTCTTTAAAAATATTTTTATCTCCTATTTTTATTAAAGTACTGTCCAATAAACCGAATAGGGAAGTAGAAATCACTTTTTTTGATTGAATCGATTTTTGGCTTGTTAATCTATTAGAGAATTTTTGACGTATTTCCTCAGATGTATAACTATCTTTGGGAATAAATAAAAAGTTCTTCAATCTTGTACTCTTCAGATACTTCTGTTTCATCTTCAATATCAGGGTCGCTTATAGTGTCAAAGTCATCATAAATAGCCTGCTCTATGAAATCAAGATATTTTTCTGAATCCAGAGGTATATTGAGTAATAGATGATAGGTCTTTAAAAAGTGGATAATAGATATTTAGCCCCTTCCTCTTTCAAATAGTGTAATAGTTGAATATTATGCAATCTATAGATATCTTCAACAATAGAATATAGTTCAACTCCTAATAATTTATAGATATTTTTAATATAATTAACATAATCATTAACTTTGCTGATGCTTTTATCTAAATATGAAATATATTCTTTCTCTTTAAAGATTTTTTTATATCAGTTAGTTTTGTTTCCTTCTGTTCTATTTCGTAATAATTTAAGAAACTAAAAATATAGCTTTATGGCTGATTTATAGGTATGGGTTCCAGTATAAAGATTTCCATTGATAGGGATAGCATGTAGAGGCTTTTAAACCGCTATCCTTATCATCAGTTGTATAGGTAAATAGTTTAATGATTTCTTCAGTTTTTTTCCTTTTTTTAAAGTAATCATAAAGATTATATACATCATTTACCTTTTTACAATTGGTAATACGGCTATCAATAGTATTGTCCTTATAAAGGCAAACTTTCTTTAACCATTCTTTGAACTCTTGTTCTTTTTCTAAAACATTCATAAACTATGATTTTTAAAATTTCAGATTGCAAAATTACGAAAAATATTTTTTTATATACAAATAAATTTTTATCATTTGTTGAGTAAAGAATTAACCCAACTTAGGAACAAAGGTCGGTTATCTCTATTGCTGGATTTTTTTCTTTTGTTTTCTCATACCAATCATTAGTAACATAATATTCTTTACCATTGTATTTAAAAAGATCATTGGGATAATATCGGTCTCTTCCACTATTATCTTTGCTATTATTCTCCCCATCTGCTTCTAATAAAATGGGGAAGATGTGCCCTAAGTTCTTACAAGCCTGAACATCGGTAAGGGTTATAAGATTATTCTCTAATAGGCCATAATCTCTCATGAATTCGAGTAATTTAAAGGCAAAATCTTTATTGGGAAGCTCATCAATACCTTCTAATACATGCTTATTCTTATGTATAGGACTTGTGTCTTCTCTCACTTCTTTTTTGCTCGTTAATTGAAACTCCACTTTTTGAGAGGATGTCCTCTATCTCTGAGATGAGGGCGATGGGGATTGTTCGTGGGGCAATCTCTTTGTAGGTTTCACCTCTTTGCAGTGCTTCTGAGACAAGGTGTAGCTGTGGATAGGTCGCCTCATCCAGTTGGTCTAAGGCTGTAACCGTTTGTGGGACAGCATGTAAGGCAAGGTCATAAATGGACTGGACGATGAGGGGAACTAAACCTCCCTCGAAGTAGAGGTATAGGCTACCTTATCATTGATAAGTACTTGCCCACTTTCAGGCTCTATGCGTAGTTCCTTTAGATGGGTTAACTTTTTCAGAGGTTTCTCCTACAAAATAGTAGATATTTTTACTCAAGCGTTCTATCATATCATAAAAAAAGTTTTTGATGCATGTGGTCAAGTGTGGAGCGAATAGCACTTAGGGATAACGTTATACGACCATCACTGCTGCGCAAGTGGTATCTGTTTATTTTTAGAAGAGAGGGTTCTTTGTACCTGCTGGAAATCCATAGACTTGCCGAGTAGATCTCATCTCTGTTCTCCCTAAGATTTCGTTGATACGTCTGTCTAACAATTGGTAAAAATTCAAAAAGGAATTACTGTCTTTTTCGGTAAAGAAAGGCAACTGGATAATGCTGCGCTCATGGTGCAAAACGTCCTTCGGTGTCCATCCATAGGGAAGGGAGAAAAGGCTGTTATACTCCATGATGTCCTTTACCGTCATGGTATCCTTGTCCAAACACTCGGAGGTGCCTATCAGGTGGATACCCTGCGCCTGAGAGTCTTCTAAGGCATTGAATAAGTCCTTGTGCTGGTGATAGGAAGCATAGGCATCGCTAACGAAGATGATCCAGCGGGTCTCAAAGGCATTTTTCTACCTTGCGTTTTTTTCATTTTCAGCTACTATTAAGGGGAGTACTTCCTCGGCTTGGTTGGCTTCGGTAAGCATAAAGGGAGCAATACGGGAGCGCAGCTCAGGGTGCTCAAGAGGCTCCTCTATCCAGCCGATCTGTACCCGCTTGTGGTTGTTGGAGGTCAGTAGCGAGTGCAAAAAGAGCTGTTGGAGCTTGTAGCGATAGGAAGGCTGATCACTCTCTATGGCGATATGCTTGGAGGTTGCTAAGTCTATAGCATACAAATCACGATCATCTAAGCCTAAGACAATAGGGAGTATTGCTTTAGTCTTTCTAAAGCAGAAATAAGAGAGTAATTCCCGGAGGTGAAAGAAATGGCTACTCTGGTTGGGCATACGGATTTCTATAAACTGGTGCTGTGTCATCTCTCCCAGAAAAACTATCGGAGCGCACCACATAGCCAAGGGAAAAGGCTTGTTCTATTCTCAATAACTCTTTGGTAGAGAGTGGCTTTTTGAGTTTTACTGAGAAAGTGGTATAGGCCTTGCTAACTCTAAAGTGTAAGCACTTTTTGAAAGGAATAAGTAAGGAGGTTAGTTTTTCCTTGATATAACGCTCCTGTTGGGCAAACTCTCTTTGGAGCAGTGCGCGCATGGTGGGTTGTTGGGTCATAAAATTTTCTTTTTAAATTATGAGGCAAAGGTAGGTCTAAGAAAACATCATTCTATGATACCTATATGAAAATTACAAATAAAAAAATATGGGAAAATATTTGATTTTTGTAATTAAATGTTATATCTTTGCTCTTTTATTAGTGAAAAGTGAAAAATGAAAAAAATGAATAATAACTAAACTCAAAATTTGAAACTCAGCATTCTCAGCATTCAAAACTTTTTTTCTATAATATTCTTAACTTTTAAAAAAATTAAAAATGAAATTTACAGAGTACAAAGCCTTAGAACTGACCCGAATAGCCGAAGAGATATTGCAATTCTGGAAAGATAACGCTATATTTCAGAAAAGTATAGATTTCCGCAATGGGAAGGAGCCTTTTTATCTTCTATGAAGGGCCGCCTCTGCTAATGGATTGCCTGGTATTCATCACGTAATGGCACGTTCGCTAAAGGACATTTTCTGTCGTTTCCATACCCAATTGGGGGCACAGGTATTCCGCAAAGCAGGTTGGGATACCCATGGGCTGCCTGTGGAGTTGGGCGTAGAAAAGGAATTAGGCATTACCAAAGATGACATTGGTAAAAATCTCTGTAGCCGATTATAACAAAGCTTGTAAGGAAGCGGTGATGCGCTATACCAATATATGGAACAACCTTACCGAGCAGATAGGTTATTGGGTGGATCTGGAAGATCCTTATATCACCTACAAGCCCAAATATATGGAGACGGTATGGTGGCTTCTAAACAATTGTATAATAAGGGGTTACTCTACAAAGGGTTATACCATACAGCCCTATTCACCTAAGGCAGGGACAGGGCTTTCTTCTCATGAGCTTAACTAACTCTGGTTGCTATCGCGATGCAAGTGATACGACCATTACCGCTCAGTTCAAGGTAAAAAGATTTCTCTCCTAAAAGCAAAAGGTGGAACTTGGTTCTGCTGAGGGTGCCGTGTATATATTGGCTTGGACGACTACCCCTTGGACTTTTGCCTTCCAATACCGCCTTGGCAGTGGGTAAAAATATTGACTATGTCTTGGTGCGTACCTTTAACCAATATACTTTTGAGCCTATACAAGTGATATTGGCTAAGGAATTGGTAGAAAAGCAGTTTGGAGCTAAGTTTTTCAAGACTTCTGAGGAGGCGGATTTTTATTGCTTATGCCAATGATGAAAATCGCAAGAAGGTGCCTTATGAGGTTTTGGCAGAGTGTAAGGGAGCAGATCTTATGGGTACTACCTATGAGCAACTCATTCCTTGGTTCCTCCCTGATGAAAATCCAGAAAAAGCCTTTAGAGTGATTCCAGGCGACTTTGTAACCACTGAGGACGGTACAGGTATCGTGCATATAGCGCCTACCTTTGGCGCAGATGACGCCCGTGTAGGGAGAGAAAATGGCATTCCGCCCATGTTGGTCAAAGATGAGAATGACAATTTAGTACCTTTGGTGGATTTGCAAGGGCGTTTTCTCAAAGGAGACAAGGTACCTGCGCTTTTTGCAGGAAAAATATATCAAGAATGAATATTACAAGAGTGGCGAGGCACCCGAAAAATCATGGGATGTGGAGCTGGCTATATTGCTCAAGACAGAAAACAAGGCCTTTAAGGTAGAAAAATATGTCCATAGCTATCCTCACTGCTGGCGTACAGATACCCCTGTGCTTTACTATCCCTTAGACTCATGGTTCGTTAAGATGACCGCAGTAAGAGATCGCTTTGGTGGCGCTCAATCAAGAGATTAACTGGAAACCTAAGGCTACAGGAGAAGGGCGTTTTGCCAATTGGTTGGAGAATATCAATGACTGGAATCTCTCCTGTCTCCCGCTATTGGGGAATTCCGCTACCTATTTGGCGTACCGAGGATGCCAAGGAAGAAAAAAAGTTATCGGCTCGGTGGAAGAGTTGGTGAGTGAAATCAACAAGGCGGTAGCGGCCGGCGTGATGAAAGAAAATCCGTTTAACGATTTCAAAGTAGGGGACATGTCCGAGGCCAATTACGACCAGATAGACCTGCATAAGAACATAGTAGATGAAATCGTTTTGGTTTCCAACTCAGGCAAGCCCATGAAGCGCGAAAGTGACCTGATAGACGTATGGTTTGACTCAGGGTCTATGCCTTATGCACAGGTACATTATCCTTTTGAAAACAAAGACCTTATAGACAAGGGCAAGGCCTTCCCAGCCGACTTTATTGCGGAGGGCGTAGACCAGACCCGCGGTTGGTTCTATACCCCTACATGCGATTGCTACAGCGGTATTTGATACCATCTCTTATAAAAATGTGATGTCCAATGGTTTGGTATTGGACAAAAATGGACAAAAGATGTCCAAGCGCTTGGGCAATGCGGTAGATCCATTTGAGACCTTGGCCAAGTATGGAGCCGATGCTACTCGCTGGTATATGATCTCCAACGCCAACCCTTGGGACAACCTCAAGTTTGACGTAGATGGGATAGAGGAAGTACGCCGCAAGTTCTTCGGTACGCTTTACAATACCTATTCTTTCTTTGCTCTCTATGCTAACTTAGACGGCTTTACCTATGCTGAGGCGGAAGTGCCTTTTGGAAAAACGCCCAGAGATAGACCGCTGGATTCTCTCCGAGCTCAATACCCTTATTGCCAAGGTTAAAGAAGCTTTTTAGATTACGAGCCTACTCGTGCTACTCGACTTATCTCTGACTTTGTACAAGAGAACCTAAGTAACTGGTATGTACGTCTTTGCCGTCGTCGTTTTTTTGGAAAAGGTGAATACGAGGAAGACAAGATTTCTGCTTACCAAACCCTCTATACCTGTTTGGAAGTAGTGGCTAAGCTCTCCGCTCCAGTGGCTCCTTTCTTTATGGACAGACTCTACCGAGATCTTAATGGGGTAACAGGCAAGGACAAGGCCGAATCAGTACACCTAACGGATTACCCAGAGAGCAAGACACAATATATAGATAAGGCCTTAGAAAGCAAGATGGAGAAGGCGCAAAATATCTCCTCTTTGGTGCTTTCTCTGCGTAAGAAAGAGATGATTAAGGTACGCCAACCCCTACAGAAGATACTCATTCCTACCCTTAGTGAAGCCGAAAAGGCAGAGATATTGGCGGTGGCCAACCTCATCAAGCACGAGGTGAATGTAAAGGAAATAGAGTTTATCGATGATGCTTCAGGTATTTTGGTAAAACAAATCAAACCTAACTTCCGCACATTAGGGCCTAAGTACGGTAAGCAGATGAAGGATATAGCTGCAGTGATTAACGGCTTTTACCCAACAAGATATACAAGCCTTTGAACACCAAGGCACTAAAGAAATCACTCTTGATGGAGAAAAACTTACTCTTACCTTGGACGATGTAGAAATCACCTCTCAGGATATAGAAGGTTGGCTTGTGGCTAGCTCCTCTACAGGCTTGGTAGTAGCCTTGGACGCTACTATTACCGATGAGTTGCGCGCAGAAGGTATTGCCCTGCGAATTGGTCAACCGTATCCAGAATATCCGAAAGGACAACGATTATGAAATCACAGACCGCATTAAAATTGACATAGAACATCCTAACTTTGATTTAGCAATTTATAAGGAAGAGATAAAAAGATATGTATGTTAAAGACTATATAGATGAACTTAGGAGTTCTGAATCCATCAGAAACATACGTGATTTTGATGCTTTTAGATGATGAGGTAAATCAACTGAGGTTTTTTTCAAAAATGCTATAGACGAACAAAAAAAGAATATATTTCAAGAGAAGTTCTAAGTGACGAGATTAGTGTTTTTTTAGTCTAGGTAACGCTCCTAAAGAAGAGTATGAAGATATTGAAATTGATAATCTCAAACTAAAAAAATAAAAACTAGAAAAAAAGCAATTAATATTCATTTACACTGTTAGAACATTGTTATGAGATGTTCTAACAGTGTTTTTTTAATAATTGATTTTTTTAAATACAATTAAAAAAATGGAAAAAAACATTGTTGTATATGTAACAGAAAGGAAGAAAAAAATCTTTTTTTAGGATTAACTTCCAATATGAGAACTTGTAAATGGTGTAACAAAAATTGTTGCTCTAATTGTATTAAAAAAATGTAAGTGAAAAATATTTTTAATGTCTAGAGAGCGAGATTTATTACAAGATTTAAATAGAAAGTATTGCGTTAAAAATCTTTGTCCTAATTGTTATAATCTATATATAGGAGATTATGAAAAATGGAAAATGCTATTAATAATAATGAAGATGTAAGATATTTTTTTCAAAAAAACTATTTAGGAAAGATAAATTTTTGTAGGGGAAACATTTACTTTAGAGACAAAATTTCATGAAGATAGGGATGATGCTATGGAAGAACTTAGAATCTTTGCAAAAATTTTTATGGTTGTAATTGTATTATTAAAGGAGAATTCTATTGGGAAGAACGGGAAGATGAAAAAGAAAATGAAAGAGGTAGAGTTTACAAAATATAGATATAAGGTTTGGGCATGTTCAGGTATAGCAGTTAATAGAGTAGAAAATAAGTTCTAAAAAAATAATACATTAAATTTACGTTAGCCAACGAAATCCTCTTTGCCGACACCCTCCAAGGAGAAGAAGTCGCTTTTGATGATATTGTGACTAAGATAGCAGTGGAAAAAGGCTTGATTTGGATTATAGTGATCTTTTTTTCGTGAGGTCACGAAAATGAACTATAAGGAAAGAGTGAACAACAATTATATGGAAATTACCAATATAAATCAGTTAGACCTTATCCATGGTCTCTACACTTATGCAGACTATCTGTTGTGGAAGTTTGAGGAACGAGTGGAGCTACTTCAGGGGTTGGGTGATACGTCCTGAAGAAAAAAAGAATTGGATATATACCTACTTAGAGAGGGCAGGTATGTACCCCAGCTTCCGCTCTTTGCCGGTGATATAGTAGCCCCTGAGAAATTTCCTCAGTTACAAATTGATTTGACAACTATTTTTTTAGACCATGACATTTACAGAAGAACAAATCAAACAATTGGCGGATTCGCTTAATGTAGAGACAGCACGAGAGGTAATACACATTACCCTTTCAGTGGGTGAAAATCTGGCTCTTACAGATAGTAAGTTGGGAGGGCTTCTCTATATACCTAAGGGGGCACATTACCTACTACCTCTCAGGGCGAGCCACTCTTTATGTTGGCACAAATCAACTGTGAGCAACTGCCTGAAAAATAGTCTATATCCTAAGAAAGGATTGTTGCAATTTTGGATAGCCAGCGATGAGTACTATGGTGCTGATTTTGAGAATCGTTGTCAGAATGATACCAAGAGGATATACTATTTTTCCAGAGATACAGGAAAGCCTTCCTATAGCATATATTAAGGAGCTTTATACGAAGATAAGTACCTCAAAGAGAGAAACAAATAATATTTTCACCCGAAAATGCCCTTGAGCTTCCTTTTAATCCTAACCAAAGCTTAGCATTGGGTTTTGAAAAGTCAGTAGAAGGCATCTCTTATGCAGATGTACATTTCGATGATGAGATGCAGAAGATATGGGAAGCTGCTTTTTCGGAAGAATTTCCAGGATTATGGGGGTTACCAGAGGAAGTCCTAAAAGTGTTTTTACAAATATCTGTCTAATGGAGCGGGACATAAAATAGGAGGTTATCCTGATTTTTGCCCAATATGATCCAAGAGAAGATGATAACTTTCACGATACATTATTATTGCAAATAGAATCCGAGTGGAATGAACAGTATTCGGTGATGTTTGGGGATGCAGGGGTAGCGAACTTCTTTATCAATAGAGAAGATTTAGCCCATTGTAAGTTTGACGATGTGTTATATAATTGGGATTGTAGTTGATGTAGGGAATAGTTGTCAGTAGGAGTAAGGTTTCTAAAGACAGAGGGTGATGATAGGGAGAAAATAACTTACAAAATTTGAATAAGACATAGTATGATAAAAAGTAACAAAAGTAGAAAAACTCTTTCCAAGTATAGAGGAAGTTTTTGAAGCTCCTAAAGAGTGGTTTAAGTATGTTTTCTTTCCACTACTGACGGTAGAAATAGAGAATGAACAGCAGCAAAAAAGCAAGGCGCATTTTTATCTCCATGTATGCTTGTGGATTGGCAGAGTATGAGTCAGAGCGTACAGATTGTAATTGGTTCTTTGTACGTTTTGAGAAAGTAGGGGACAAATACCGTTTTTGATGGAGAGATGGATTGGTTGCCTAACTTTTCTGAACTGCCTCAATGGTATCAAAATGCAAAGGAAGATTATGCAGCCCACAAAGACCTTTACCTCAATAGTGAGGTGAAACACAGCTATGACCCCTCACCCTATAAGGATAGCTTAGAGAAATGGGAAGCTATCAGTGGAGATTATGCCACTTATATGGATACACTACTAAGCTATTGGGTAACTCGTGATAAATACCAAGAAACGGGCAAGTTTGTCGCTGGTAATCACTACACACAAGGGTATAGCGGACACGAACGTGAGATATATGAGCTTACCCCTTACGATGAAGATGAAGAAATCTATGAGGATTTAGGCGAATATTTGGAATATCGCCTGGATACAGAATCCTATCTCTGTGAAGAATATGGTATTTCCTTAGAAGATAAGGACTATTTAGGCTATGTAATAGGATATAACTATTTACAATATAGTGCTGATACGATTTCGCTATTTATCTCTCCTGATGAGAAGGAAGTATATAACTGGTTTAGTTTTTAGTTAAATAAAAGTATATGGAACCCTCTCAAGAACAAATCAAAGCCTTGGTAGCAAAACTAAACGAGGCTACTAAGAAAGAAGTCATTACTATAGAAACGCACGAAAGAGAAAAACCTTACCCTTACTGATAGTAAGTTTGGCGGTTATCCCTATGTACCTAAGAACGGACATATCCCCAGAGATAGTGAGGGGAATCCGTTCTTTATGGTAGCACAAATCAACTGTGAGCAATTGCCTGAGAACAATATATATCCTAAGAAAGGACTATTGCAGTTCTGGATTATAGACGGTGATGACCTCTATGGGTTGGATTTGCAGGACCCTTGTAGTAATGCAGGCAAGCGAGTGCTCTATTTTCCACAGCTTACCGAGGGTCTTTCCTTGGACGAGGTAAAGCTCCAGTACGTGCTCACCGAGGAATATACCCCTATGACCCCTTATAAGGAATTGGCGCTGACTTTCATTCGCAGAGAAGAGGAATTACCCCGTGGGATGTAAATTTTGATCGCCTTTTTACCGACTTATGGAATGAAGCCTTTTCCGATGATATAGAAACAATATGGGATCTGCCCGAAGAGACTCGACGACTGTTATGGGACATTGTCCCCGATGGTACAGAGCATCGTATAGGAGGGTATCCTTATTTTACCCAACAAGATCCCAGAGAGGAGGACTCACCATTTACCGAGCTGCTCCTCCAGATGAACTCCGATGGCGATTATATCATGTGGGGAACCATGGGGGTAGCTAACTTCTTTATTCGTAAGGAGGATTTGAAAAGAAAAGAATTTTGAAGAGGTGCTATATAACTGGGACTGCTAAAATTAGTGGTTAAGGCAGGTTAATCCTATGATGTAAGTAAAGATGGGCTAATTTTTGGGTAAAATACCATAAATAGAAAGTTTTTCTCTAGGTTATGTATGCAAATATCCAAAAAAATTTCGTATCTTTATGGAACTTAAAAAAAGGGGTATAAATGCCTTTTTAAGGAACAAATTTGTAAGTAAAACCAGTATATTATGGATGTAAAAGTTCGTTATTCCGATAAGGATTTGCAAGAGTTCAAGGCGATTATAGAGGAGAAATTGGAGAAAGCCCAAGCGGATTTGGAGTTCTTACGCAATGCTTATCTCAATGGAGCTGACAATAGTGTAGATGATACTTCACCTACTTTCAAGGCTTTTTGAAGAAGGCTCTGAAATGATGAGTAAGGAATCCAATATGGCACAGGCTACACGCTTGGAAAAGTTCATTCGTGATCTAAAAAATGCACTTATCCGTATAGAAAACAAGACTTATGGTGTATGCCGTGTGACAGGAAAGCTCATAGACAAGGAACGCCTCAAGGCTGTACCTCATGCGACCCTAAGCATAGAGGCTAAAAATATGCAATAATTTTTTTCCATGATTGTACAAGAAATAAGGTAATTGATGCTTGCTTCAGTTACCTTATATTTTTTTAGATAATGAGCCAAGAAAAAAATTAAAATAAATTTGTAAAAATAAGAAAAACATATTTTTTTGCACCATATTTTTGTGGATAAAAAAACTAAAGCCCCTTAGAAAGAACCATATAAGACTAATAAATAGATTTGTTTATGAAAGCACCCACTATCAAACATGAGGATTATGCAGTAATAGCCGATTTTATTGCGGTAAGCTTTGAAAGAGATTTGGCTTCTTTTTCTCAAATTTACAAAACAATGAATGCCGAATACCTAGAGAGTTTCAAAAAGGCAATAAGCAAGCTGAAAAACAATGATTCTACCAATGCCATCGTTGTAAAACAGAAAGAAACTACGGCAAAACTATACAAACAGGCCGACGAACTCCGCTGAAGCATTACTTTCCTAAAGGATTATACGGAGCGCTCTGGTCTGGATACCTCCTTGCTCAAGGTGATTGTAACCAAAATCAATGGAAAAAATATCGCAGGAGTGGTTAAGGCTGTACGCGATGCCATTCCTTATTACAGCGATAATATGGAGCGTATTGCTGATATGCCCGAAGGCTTCTTGGAGAAGGTAGTAGAGCAAACCAAGCAGCTCGATGCACTTAACATACAGCAAAATACGCTAATGAATGAGCGCAAACACCATACACAGGCCAATAAGGAGATGTACCAGCTGATTAAAAAGTATATAGGTGATATAGCTAAGGCTGGGAAGCTCATTTTCAGAGGACAAAAGAAAGAAGAAGAATATGTCATTAGTAAAATAGTGGCAAGAGCCAAAACAAACAAACAAAGTAGAATGGAACAAGGTAGGGAAGAGATTCCTAACCCGTTGTATGAGAATTAGTTAAGTCATATTTTATGGTGATAATAGCCTGATATCCTTTGCGATGTTGGGCTATTGTTTTATTCTGTAGCGGATCAGCTCAGGCATATTATAATTGAAGTAGGGGAGCCTGAAATCGGTGTTGTTGATACTGGTGAATTTCTGTATATGGTTGCCTACCCAGGCACACGTGGCATATAGATGAAAGAAAACTGGAAATTGCCCAAAGGGATATAGTCATTGGTGATATAGAAGCCAATGCCGACTTTGGTCAGTACCTGATCCTTTAGCAAATTGCGGTTGTCATTCCCTATAAAACCCCTATATCCCCCATAAGGAAAGGACTCACACGGAATCCCCACAGAGCGAAAGGCGAGTAGGATTGTGTCTGTAAGGTTAGTATAGACTTGTGTATGCCTGTAAGTGTAGGACTATTGAAGCCTATGATCCCTGTGGAGCCATTGAGGGAGATTCGATCCTTTACATAGTCCTTGCGGGAGAGTCCCACTACGGAGCGCCATTTGACAAATTGTCTAAAATGCCATTGCCCAATGTTGAATAAAGGGGAAAAATAGGTAAACTCCCCAGCGTAAGGTTGTTTGTTTGTTGCACTCTTTGGGTGAGAAAGCCTCCCAATTGTACATCAGCGGCTAAATAACCAAAGGAAAAATAGTCTCCATAACGCAAACGTCCGCCCAGATACGGTGTTCTATAGCCGAGATTGTCTTGGACTCCGCCAATAAGGGCAACACTTTTGCCTATGGGAATATCTTCTATATCCTGATGCCTGAAAAATATATCTATCTTGCTCATACCCTATGTAATTTACCCCCAAAAGAAGCCAAAAAAAGTATTCTTATCCGAATAGAAATGTTCGGGGTCTAGGAACTCATCAGGCTTTTTTAGGTAGTTTATCTCGATAATAGCGCAAGGAAAAGACCATATTGGTTACCCTGATTGACAGGAGTATAGCGCTTGAGTATTGGGAAAGAAACACTTCCCCAGAGATTGCTACCTGAGACCTTGAAATCGGGGCGGTAAAGAGAGTCATTCTTGAGGATGGTATCGTCAAAAGTCCGTTGATAGACACTGGCACCCCCCGCCCAACGGGTATAGAGAGAGTAGTAAGGGCGAGAGAGCGATCCATATTTGTAGTAATATTTGTCAAAATCCATAGAGTAGCCAACGGACGCGTTGAGCGTAGTGGCATATAGGTTAGGAATCTCATAGTCAAAGCCATAGCTAGGGCGGGTACTTCCTCGGATTTCTTGGCTATACCTACCCGATAGTTGGTGCCCTAAGCCTCAAGAAATTGCGCTCGAAAAACCCGCACTGTACCTTCGTTAAGAGAGCCCATAGCATCGGCATAGAGGCTCCAGCTATCCAAGACATTGACCCTAATATCCACTGAATCAGCACTATGGGTAGCCACAGGCTGTATATACACTCTTCGAATATGATATTGACTACGTAGCACACGGGCTGTTTCTTTCATTTTGATAGAATCCAAAGGCGTATAAGGGTCAAAGAGCAAGAGGCGCCTGACTACCTCGCTTTTTGTTTTTGTTATGGAAGCGGTTGCCCAAGCGCTCCCATTTGTTGGGTTGTTGGGTACTATCCCGCTCATCAAAAGCCTAAGGGGTCATAGGTGGTAATCTCGATACGGCGAATGATTTTTTCCCTGAAAAGTTAGCCAACGGGAAAGTGCTTTACGTTTGCGGTGAGGAGTGGTAGGCACCGATTCTCCTGAGGTGAAAATAAGGTCATAAAAGGCGGCGGCCGATCTTGCTTTTTCTGGGTTTTGCGTTCTATTCTTTGATATAGCGAATCCTCTTTTGCTCTTATAGAGTCATTTAGGAACACTTTGGTACGCAGCGTATCCTGTGCCAGCGCTAGCTGACACCCTAAAAAGGCTATAAAGACTATAAAAAAAGAATAGTTTTTTCAAAAAAAGTTAGTATTTACGTTTTTTTATTACGGAACGAAACTCTTGTATTCTACCAAGTTCAATTGTGTGTAAGCAAGTAAAGTATGTGGAGGTTGTATATCCATTAGGTATTCCACAGTTAAAACCTGTGTAGGTCTGATTATACAAAAAGCCCTTTTCACAAAGGAAAGGGCTTTAACTATTTTAAAGTGCCGATAGCAGTTCTTGTCTGTAAGGACACTGTGATCCATTCACGTTGCAAAGTTACAAAACTTTTTTTGTATTTACAAAGAATATTTCATTTTTTTCTTTAATGATTTCTATAAGATCTTTATTATTAGTATGTTTGAGTATTAAATCATCTATTTCTTTTTGCATATCACTTGCTCTGTTGTTAGAAATCTTAGTCAAAAAGTAATGAATTACTTTGATAATGGCATTGAGGTGATTTCTTTCAACTGGAAGAATTTTTACATATTTTCGTGTTTTTTGATAGGATCTTCACTTTTGAAATCAAATATAACTCTTGTATGAGAACATGCATTACGAATATCGACAATAGCTTTTTAGGTAATTATCAAAAACATCTATTCTATTGATTCCATATGCTTCTGTAATTTTTTTATTTTTAACACTATCATCTTTTATAGCGTTGAAAATTTTTCGAATACTCCCTAAAGTTACAAATTCTAAAGTTTTTCCAAGCAGGAGCATAAGGTACTTTTATACCTTGTATGATGATTTTTGTATTATGGTATTATTTTTTTATGGATATCTTTGTGGATTTTTTGAATGTTTTTTTACAAATTCTCTATCCATAATCTTAGTATCTACAAACCAAATAAGATTTTTTTACTATAATGGTTTGAAACAATATAGGTAATTTGAGTTCGTAAATTTACTTCTATTCTACTTAAGACTTTAGTAAGCAAATGTCTTAACTCCATATCAAAATAGTATAGGTCTACAGCTGTTGAAAATAGTGTTCCCTCTTTAAAAAAATATGCCTTATTTTATCCTCTTGGAAATAATACCAATAGAAACCTAAGCGATAATATCCTATATCTTTTTAGAATTTCTTTTGCCTTATCTTCATTTTCAATAACTAATCCTCTTGTTTTTTTAAAGTGATAATTTGCTCCTCTACAGTTATTGCCTTATCTCCCATGTAAATTATATTTTTAATCTCAGACCTACTATCCTTGCATTTTTTTCTCCAAAGGCTAGATCACCAGCATCACCTAAGCCTGGGACGATATAGCTGTTTTCGTTGAGATGGTCGTCAATGGTAGCTATCCATAAGTGGGCATTTTTCGGGGAAATGTTGACTGACGTACTCCAATCCTTGTTTGGAGCCGATGACGGCAAAAAGGTGTATTTCCTTAGGAGTACCCAGCGGTTGGAGGGAGTTATATACATTGACAAACGAACGTCCTGTAGCCAGCATAGGGTCGGCCAAGATGAGGATATTGTCCTGCAAGGAGGGAGAGGCCAAGTACTCACTAAAATCTCAAACTCCGAAGGGGAGGTATGCTTGCGGTAGGCAGAGATAAAGGCATTGTCGGCCTTGTCAAAGCATTCAATATCCCTTGGTGCAGTGCCAATCCCGCACGGAGGATAGAGCATACCACAATCTTATCCTGTATCAGAGGAATGTCCTTTTCCCCCAAGGGGGTGGTAATTCGCTGTACTTGGTAGGGGAGGGTCTTGCTCATCTCGTAGCTTAGGAGTTCTCCTATACGCTCTAAGTTTTTCCTAAAGCGCATTCTATCCTGTTGGATATCAACACTTCTTAGCTGAGCTACAAACTCAGAGAACAAGGAGGGCGTTTGGTCAAAAGGGTGAATAATCATTTGTTCAAAAATAAATTTTTTATTACGCAAAATAACGATATTTTTTTGCAAATAAAAACAAGGAATATGTTTAGTAAATTAGCCTATGACATTTTTTTGGGAGAGTATCCTGCGCTATCATATAGCCGATGATGTGAACCAACCCTTTGAAAAATCCGTACGATAGCAAGACTATTGAGCACCTATTGTATCGTAAAAATTGGATAGATACGGTACAGTGGCACTACGAGGATATCATTCGCGATCCAGACATTGACCCCAAGGAAGCACTGCTGCTCAAGCGAAAAATAGATGCTTCCAACCAAGACCGTACCGATACCGTGGAGTATATAGACAGCTATTTCCTTCACCAATATAAAGACATAACCCCACAGGCAGGAGCAACCATTAATACCGAGAGTCCTGCATGGGCAGTGGATAGGCTCTCTATCTTAGCCCTAAAAATATACCATATGCAGCAGGAAACCGAACGCACTGATGCCTCTGCCGAACATATAGCTAAGTGCCGAGAGAAGCTCCAAGTACTCCTCCAGCAGCGAGAAGACCTCTCCCTTGCCCTTGACCAACTTTTGGACGATATCGCCGCAGGACGAAAATATATGAAGGTATATAAGCAAATGAAGATGTATAACGATGAGGAGCTGAATCCGATTTTAAGGAAATGAGGTAATTTGTTGTACTTATTGAAATAGAATTTTACTATTTATTATTCACCTTTTTCATTTAATTTAGTTATGGAATTTATAGTAACTGTTGAGAACAATAATAGGCAAGCATTAGAAGTTATAGAATACTTGAAAATGTTTGATTTTTGTGAGAATTGTAAAAAGATATAAAAGTTAAATCTGAAGCTACAGTAGCGCCATTAGAAGAAGACGAAGATGGAATTCTCTTAAGTACAAAGAGGATATTTTGGCTATGTCTAAATCTGTAAATAAAAATAGCACAGCGCTGGAGAGAAGAAAGGGAAAAGCGCATTAAAAAGGAACAAACAATATGACAGATGGTAGTTATTTCAGATAGTAATATTATTTTTTTAGTTGTCTTTATGCTCCAGAAGGAGTAATAGCTACTATATTGACAGCAAAAAAAAGCAGAAAATACAGTTTATAGCTCCACTTTTTTTCTATTAGAAGAAGTAGCAGAACATCTTCCCACTATCATAGAAAAAGACAAATAGAACAAAGCGAGAGGTCTTGTCTCTTTTGAAAAAAATTTACAAAGAATATTATATTCTATAAAGAAAGTGATATATCAATTCAAAATATTAAAAAAAGGCAGAAGAGATAGTCTCAGCTATAGATACGGAGGATGCTCCTTTTGTAGAACTTCATTTGCAAACGGGGCACAAGATATGGACTTTAGATAAGATACTTTCTAATGGTTTGAAAGAGAAAGGATATGATATCTGTATTACTACAACAGAAGTAAAAAGAAAGATTGTATAAAAAAAGGGAAATAGTATCTGCTAAAAAAATAATTAAAAACAAATAGTTCATTTCTGCAAAAAGGTAACTTATATTGTTACTTTTTTTGCAGAAATGAACTTTTTTTCTAATTGGTCACAAAGATACTTATTTTCAATAAAATATACAAGTTTTTGAAGGAAAAATATTTTTATACGACTGAAAAGCTATTTTTAAACAAGAAAACTTTAACAAAGAATAAATATTAGCTGGTCACAGTTTGACTAGCAAGGGTTGTAATTTTGTCCCAGATAAAAAAACGATATTATGTATATACGCTCACTACACATAGAAACGGAGAGAACCAAGAGTTTTTCCTATAACACCTATGCCGTACGCTATGCCAAGCATATAGATATGGGGCAGGCAGTAACCTTTATCGTAGGGGATAATGGCGTAGGGAAATCCACACTGATAGAGAGTATTGCCTACAAATTGGGTTTGTCTCGTATAGACAGCTATTTGGACTATATGCAAGAGTCCTTTGAGCCTATAGAAAGCCTTTCGGAATGTTTGCAATTAGAGTTATACAATCAGGGAAAGGTCAAAGGCTTTTTTTCTTTTCGGGCAGAGGACTTTGGCGATTATGTAGCCAAAGTAGATGATTATGCTAAGTCATGGGCTTATGAGTACTTTTAAGGAATTGCCCCATTCTCGTATGCTGGAGGTGGTCAATAACAATACTAAAGAGTACAAGAATATGATGTGGAATTACGGACAGAAACTCTCGTCCTTTTCCCATGGAGAGGCCTTTTTGCATATCATCACTGAGCGGACGAAGAAGCAGGGGCTCTATATCTTTGACGAGCCAGAGAGCGCCCTTTCTCTATACACCAGCTATCGCTGATCTCACCTTATTAGGGAGCACCTCAAGCGGGAGGATTCCCAGTTTATCATCGCTACCCACTCGCCCATACTCATGGCCATGCCGGGAGCCTTGATTTATGAAATCACAGAAACAGGAATGAACGCCACGCCCTTGGAACAAGTAGAGCACTATATCGTTACAAAAACTTTTCTTAATAACCCTGAGGCGTATTTTTAGAGAGGAGGGCTTATGGATATAAAAAAATCTGATTGTTTAAAAAAAGAATTTAATTTGCATAGATAAAAAAATTGCTATGATAATGTTTGGGTATTTCAGGAAATAATATTACTTTTTGTCGCATATTATAGAAGAGTGAAGTAATAACTAACATATAAAAATACTTAGAGCTTCGGCTTTTTATTCCTATACTGAAAAATCTGGTAAATTTTAAAGACACAGGAATAAGCAGACGAATAGCTCACGCACATAAGCGTGGGCTGTTTCGTGCTTATTTGTGTCGTGGATATACCAGATTCCTTCAGTATAAATAAGCAATTAAAGAAACAGTCCCGTTTTTTTATTGCTGTTTGGAATAGAGAAAAAAATTCCTTTATCAAAATGGCAAATGAACGACTCACAGAAGAAATTGTAAGAACACACTTCAAGAAAGATCCTTTCTACATTCCTAAAAACCCTAATTCTATAAAAATAGAAGAACAAAAATCTACAAATAAGCAGGTTATAGAATTGCTTAAAGGTAAGAGTAAAGGTGGAAAAAGGTAATGGTTATCCAGATTTCTTTATATCTTTTTCCAACAAATAGTAATTATCTTATTGTTATTGTAAACCTAAAGTAAGTAAACATCGCTCAGTTGAGCTTAATAAGGCTAAAAGATTATGCTGTGGATGGAGCACTACATTATGCAAAAAGCATTATCTAAAGATTTCAATGTAGTAGCTATAGCCGTGAGTGGTGAAACAGAAGCCGAGTTACAAGTATCTCACTTTTATTGGAAGAAAGAAAATGAAACATATACAGAACTTACAGATACTAAACTACTAGGTATAGATGATTATATACAGCTCTTTGAAGATCAGTTTTTTTATTCAGAGTTTCTATACACAAGATATTGCTTTTTAAAGCTAGATATTTGAATGAGGAGTTTCAGGCTTATACAATTCCTGAATACAAGCGTTGTACAATGATAACAGCAATGTTATTGGCATTGATTAATGATAATTTTTAAAGTTAAATACCCTAATAGTGATAATATTACAAATTTGGGTGGATTAATGTTGTCAGCTATCAATACAGTTTTTTTGAGGTAGAAAAAGATATTGTTCGTAGTAAGACAGTTCTTTTTACGAGAATTTGAAAATATCCTTAATGAACCTCTTTTTGTACAAACTACAATAAAACATAAAGAAGAAAAAGCATTCACGTAGTACTCTCGAGGTTGCTAAAGAATTTATTTCTTATTTAGAAAAAGAATGTTCTTCCATTAGTGAATCATTCAGATATAGCATATGATGTATTAGGAAGATTTTTATATTGAGTTTATTCGATATGCAGGAAGTGAACAAAAAAATCAGGATTAGTGCTTACTCCTCCTCATATAACGGAATTATTTTTGTGATTTAGTAGCTCTGAAAAATAAATGATATTATTTATGACCCTTGTTGTGGAACAGGAGGTTTTTTTAGTATCAGGAATGCAACGTCTTTTCAAGATGGCTGGGAGTGATATAGCTCAAAAAGAGTATATCCGAAAAAAAGTCAAATATGTGGGTGTGAATTACGTTCTGATATGTTTACATATGCTTGTGCAAGTATGCGCTTCCGAGGAGATGGAAAAATCGAATATATATAATGGAAGTTGTTTTATAAATGGCCAAAGTATAGCTGATAATCATAAACCAACTGTAGCCTTTCTTAATCCTCCTTATGATGTAGGTAATGCCCAACAAATGCGGTTTGTAGAACATGCTCTCTCAATACTTGATCCTAAAGCAGATGGGCGTGTGGTAGCTATTGTACAAAATGAGTTGTGCTATAAAGAATGAAAAAGAATTGATAGCTGTTAAAAAAATATATTAGCAAAACACCATTTGAAGGCTGTACTTTCCATACCTGATGATTTATTTTTATCCTGTAGGTGTAGTTACTTGCATAATGGTATTTGAAGCTAATAGACCTAATGAGGGACGTAAAACATGGTTTGGATACTTCAAAGATGATGGTTTTGAAAAGCGGAAAAAAACTGGGGACGTATAGATGCACGAAATCGTTATACAAATATAAAGAAGCGTTGGCTTTCAGCTTATCATAATTTTTGATGAAATAGCAGGTCTTTCAGTAAGAAAAAGAGATAAAGGCAGAAGATGAATGGTGTGTAGAAGCCTATATGGAAACAGACTATAGCACTCTTACTGATGAAGATTTTATAAGAAAGATGCGAAGTTATGTTTCTTTTTTAGTGGATCAAAGCAATACTTCGAAATATTTAATTTTACAAATACATCTTTTTCAGATAATAAAGTTTCATTGGATGATAGAGAATGGGCGTGGTTTGATTATAGTGAAATTTTTTTGATGTTAAAGGTTTCTAAAACAACTCCTCTAATTGAATTAGAAGAGTATGGAAAAGGAGTATATCCATATGTTACAACACAGGCAGTAAATAATGGAATAGAAGATTATTTTTAACCATTATACTGAGGAGGGAAATGTGTTTACAATAGATAGTGCAGTATTAGGATTTTGTGCCTATCAAAAACTTAATTTTTTTCAGCTTCAGATCATGTAGAGAAACTTGTGCCAAGATTTGAAGGTTGTAATATTTATATAGCAATTTTTATAACAACTCTCATAAATAGGGAGCAATATCGTTATAACTATGGAAGAAAAATGTAGTCAGAAGAAATTAAAAATTTCAAAGATCAAACTTCCTATAAAAACAAGTTCAGAAAAAGATTTATCCTGATTGGCAATTTATGGAAGATTATATCAAAGGATTACCTTATTCCGCGAGTTTATAAAAAAATCCTGCAAGAAGCATAGTAAAAAAATATTTTCTAAAATTATTAGGGTGTAATTGATAATTAATTTCTATCTTTGCACCCTATTACTATTAGTATGAATTTATTTGAAACATTGGGGCTAAGCGCACCCCTACTCGAAGCGATTGATGACTTAGGCTTCGAGCGTCCGTCTGAGGTACAACAAGCCGCTATACCTGTATTGCTCGAAGCGCCTACCGATATGGTAGCACTGGCACAGACAGGAACAGGAAAAAAACCGCTGCTTTTTGGTTTTCCACTTCTTCAACTGATTGATCCCACACAGCGTATTACTCAAGGACTTATCTTGGCGCCTACTCGTGAGCTATGTTTGCAAATCGCCTCCGAGCTAAAGCAGTATGCCAAGTATATGCCACAGGTGCATATTGTAGCCATTTATGGGGGGGCAAGTATAGAGGAACAAGCCCGTAGCCTTAAGAAAGGGGCGCATATTATCGTGGCTACCCCTGGCCGTATGCAGGATATGATGCGCCGTGAACTGGCTTCTATTGCTGATATCAGCTATTGTGTACTCGATGAGGCTGATGAGATGCTCAATATGGGCTTCTATGAGGATATCTGCTCTATATTATCCGAGACACCCGATGAAAAAAATACTTGGCTCTTCTCGGCGACTATGCCTGCTGAGGTGGCTAAAATAGCCAAAGAGTTCATGTATCACCCCAAGGAGATTACCATAGGGCATAAGAACCAAGCCTCCAATAACGTACTCCACGAATGCTATATCGTCAATGGCCGTCAGCGCTATGAAGCTCTCAAGCGTTTGGCCGATGCCAATCCGTCTATTTTTCTCTGTCGTCTTCTGCCGTACCAAGCGTGATACCCAAGCGGTAGCCGAAAAGCTGATAGAGGATGGTTACAATGCGGCTGCCCTCCACGGTGACCTAAGCCAAAACCAACGTGACCTAGTGATGAAAGGTTTCCGTGCTAAGCAAATCCAAATGCTTGTGGCTACCGATGTGGCTGCTCGTGGGATAGATGTAGATGATATTACCCATGTGATCCACTACCAACTCCCTGATGAGATAGAGACCTACACTCACCGCAGTGGCCGTACAGGGCGTGCAGGCAAGTCGGGCGTTTCCATGGTGATCCTTACCAAGAGTGAAGCTAAGCGTATCAAGACGATAGAGAAGATTATCCAAAAGACTTTTTGAGTACAAGTCTATCCCTAGTGGTATGGAAATCTGTGAGATACAGCTCTACCATTTGGCCAATACGATTAAGGATACCCAGGTGAATCCTGCCGTGAATGAGTATCTGCCAGCGATTCTATGATGTGCTAAGCGGTCTGAACCGTGAGGAGCTTATTCAGCGTATGGTAGCGGTGGAATTCAATCGTTTTTACAACTACTACAGTAAGTCCAAAGACCTCAATGCGGAAACCACAGAGGGCAAGTCTTTCTCACCGAAGGAGAGACCCGTTACTTTATCAATATAGGGGAGCGCGATGGCTATGACTGGCGACTGCTTAAGGATTTCCTTAGAGAGAACATTGGTTTGGGTAAGAATGATATCTTCAAGGTAGATGTAAAGGATACTTTTTCCTTCTTCAATACCGAAGCGGAGATGACCCAGCTGGTATTGGATACTTTCGCCGATTTCAAGATGGACAACCGCTCCATTCATATAGAAATCTCCCAACAAAAAAATCTTCTGGAGACAAAGGAAAGAAAGACAAAAAGGGATAAGAAGGATAAGAAGGAAAGAAGAGACCATAAGCCAGCCGATAGAAGAGATAAAAAAAGGAGCGCCTAAACGCAAAGATGCTTCTGATACCTTTTTCTAAAAAAACGGAAAAAGAGAAAATAGTGATTAGTGACAAGTGACAAAATGACTAGTGAGAAATTATTGACAATTATTATTTTTTTCTTATATTTGGGGCAGATTTTTGAAGTTGAGTAGTTGTATTGTTAATTTGTTGAAAACAAGTGTTTTATGAAAAACAGTTTTTCTTTCATTATTCTTGTCCTTTTGCCACTTGGGCACAGGAGGAGACGGTTATGCGAGGAAATGTCTTTAACACCAAGACAAATCTGCCATTGGATAATGTGAATATATTGAATATCAATCAAGTAAAAGGAGCTATCACCAATGCTAAGGGAGATTTTGCCATTCGTGCGGCGGTGAATGATACATTGCACTTTTTCTTACCTTGGTTTTTAAGTCGATCAAGATCAAAGTGACTCAGGATATGATTCGCTTTCCCGGCACGCGTATCGGGCTGACGGAATTGGCCTATGCCTTGGAGGAGGTGGTTATCTCACCCTATCGCCTTACAGGTTATTTGGCTATAGATGCCAAGTATATGCCTATCAATACCAATAAGCAGTACAGTATCTCTGGTTTGGACTTGGGCTATGAACCTCGTACAGGAGCGCCTTCAACGGCTGGAAAAGTATTGGAAGCTATAGGAAATCCAGTAGGTACTATCTATAAGCTCTTTAGCAGCCGAGAGAAAGATCTTAGAAAGCTCAAAAAGATGAAACAAAGCGATGAGATTCGCTCCATGCTCAATAGCAAATATGATAGAGAGAGCCTTAGTGAGATCTTAGGTATAGACAAAGACAAATTGGAGGACTTGCTTCGCCATTGTAACTATTCGAAGGACTTTATCAAAAACTCCAATGACCTACAGTTCTTAGATGCTCTTACTCAATGCTATGAGGAGTACAAACTCCTTAATAAGTGACAAACGACTAGTGACGAGTGACAAACGACAAGTGACAAGTGACTAATGACTAATCCCTAAAACCCCTATAACTCTTATATAGATGAAAAAGTTTTTTTAAAATTATTGGAATTATTTTTTTGTGGTCTTGATATTGTTACTTGTTTCCATTCCTTTTCTCTTTAAGAATACGATAAAAAGAGAAAATCATGGAGAAAGTGAACGAAAGTGTAGATGCACAAATCAGTTTTACGGACTTCTCCCTCAGTGTGTTTAAGAACTTCAATGCAACGGTGGAAGTGGGCGGACTGAAGGTGATTAACAACGCCCCTTTTGAGGGAGATACCTTGGCCTATGTGGGTAATTTCTCTGCAAAGGTGAACCTTAAGGATATACTCTTTAAGAAAGACGATGAACCTTACAAACTCCTTGGCTTCTCCATAGCCGATGCGGTGGTAAATGTACGTATAAATGAAGCAGGCAAAGGCAACTTTGACATTGCTAAAAGCACCTCGGATACTCCAGAGAGTGAGGAGCCCTAATAATTTCTCTCTTGACTTAAATGAGTATAGTGTTGAAAATATGCGCTTTACCTTTTAAGGAAGATGGCTCAAAGATGAGTGTAATAGTGGATAGTCTTTATCACAAAGGAAAAAGGAAACTTTGCAAAATCAAGTGCTTGATTTAGAGACTACTACGGCACTTAAATTGTCTTTTGCCTCTGATGGTACGGCCTTTTTGCGCAACAATGTGGTGACCCTTGATGCGATCTTGGGTATAGACCTTAATCAGCAAAAAAATATACGCTAAAGGACAACACGCTAAAAACTAAATGACTTAGAGCTTAATTTTTGATGGCTTTTGTACAACTCTTGGACGATGGTCAGCTCTATGACCTAAGTTTCAAAAACGCCTAAGACTACCTTTAAGAACTGTTTAGACTTGATTCCTGCCGCTTATACCAAGAGTATAGAGGGGTACAGACAACAGGTGAGTTTACAATTAATGGGAAGGTAGCGGGCAAAATATACCCCCTACGACTATTCCTAAGTTGGACATTCGTATGCTCTCTAATAATGCGTCTTTCAAGTATCCTTCTCTGCCTAAGTCGGTTAAGAATATTGATATAGATGTAAAAGATAGGTAATGATACAGAGAAATTGGAAGATACTTATGTGAATATCAATCGTTTTGCTTTTTACGATAGACCAAGATGCTTTCTCTGCAAAAGCCCTTTTAAGGAACCTTACAGGGAATATGCTTGTGGATGCAGACCTTAAAGGAACTATCAATTTGGAGAATATCCAAAAAGCCTATCCTGTACAGATGGATTTAGACCTAAAGGGAATCCTCAAGGCCGATATAACTACTTCTTTTTGATATGGCATCGGTAGAGAAAAAAAGCTTATGAGCGTATTCGCAATGCAGGGCATGCCTCTTTGGAAAAAGTTTGTCTATTCTGGGGCAGGATTCCTACAGCCTTTCCATATCAACAAGGCAGGGCTTTCCTTCAATAATGCTAAGATAGAGCTTACCGAACTGGACGCCAAGACAGGAAAAACGGACTTTAATATCAAGGGAACCTTGGAAAACTTCTATGGCTTTACTTTGCGCAATGAAGTGCTCAAAGGGAACTTCTCCTTGGCCTCCAACCATATAGATGTGGGTGACTTTATGCAAAACCGATACGCCAGCGGAAACCCCTAAACAAGAGGAGAAAAACCTGCTGAGACCAAGCCAGCCACTACAAATACCTCTACTGCAGGAGCTTCTATCAAAATCCCTGCTTTCCTAGATTGTACCCTCGATGCCAAGGCAAAGACAGTACTCTATGATAAGCTCAACCTAAACAATGTATCAGGTAAGCTTTATTATCAAAGATGAGAAAGTAAGCCTACAGAACTTACAGACCGATATATTTGGAGGAAAAACAGCTGTTACAGGAAACGTATCTACCAAGGGAGATACCTCTACCTTTGCTGTGGATCTAGATATGACCAAGCTCAATGTTACAGAATCTTTCTCTCAGATAGATATGCTTAAGAAGATCATGCCTATTGCCAAGGTGGTAGAAGGATTCTTTAGCTCCAAGATCAATGTAACAGGAAAGCTCACTCCAGAGCTCACTCCCGATATTAATTCGCTTTCAGGAAGCCTTTCCGCTTCCTTGTTGGATAGCCATGTGAAACAAACCTCTCCACTGGTTTCAGCCTTGGATTCACAGTTCACCCAGCTGAACCTCTCCAAGCTCAATCTTAAAGACCTTAAGGCCAATGTAACCTTTGAGAATGGTCGTGTGGTAGTAAAACCTTTCACAATTAAGTGGAATGGTAGTACCATCAATGTAGCAGGAACCCATGGTTTTGACCAAACGATGGACTACAAACTGACCTTCAATGTACCGGCTAAGATGCTCGGGCCAGATGCTTCGGCTCTATTGGCTAAGCTCACCGCTACCGAGCAGCAGAAGTTGGGGGATATTCCAGTGAATGTGAATATGGGAGGTAACTTTACCAAGCCACAGGTCTCTACCGATATGAAACAGGTGGTAAATAACCTAGCCCTACAGGTAGCCAAAGCACAGGCCAATCAGCTAACAGACAAGGTAATGGATAAGGTAACCAATGAAGTAACCAACAAGATTACCGAGAAGATAGGAGGAGAAGCCATGAACAAAGCCACAGATGCTTTGGGTAAGATCATAGGTGGTAGAACACAGGCTAACCCTGCCGATACCACTAAAAACCCAACAACAAGCCCCCTAAAGACCAAGCTAAAAAAAGCAGTAAACAACCTCTTGGATGGACTGTTTAAGAAGAAAGAATAAAAATCAATAATTAATGATTAATGTTCAATGATTAATAGTCAGTGATTTAATGGCTATTAATCATTGATCATTATTGGCTATTAATCATTGATCATTATTGGCATTAATCATTAATCATTATTGGCATTAATCATTAGAAATGAAGGATACAACAAGACATCAAGGGATGCGAAATCTTTTGGCGAGACAGCTTTCAGAGCGTCCGCAGTACCCGATCTCTGATGAAAAAGGTATTACAAGCCATTAGAACCATTCTCCCGACATTTGTTTTTTTAGACAGTATTTTTTTGAAGAAAGAGCTTATCAAGATATAGCCTTTCCTATTGGTGCAGATCAGACGATTTCTCGCCCTCATACAGTGGCATTCCAGACACAGTTGCTAGAGGTGCAACCAGGACAGAAAGTACTTGAGATAGGTACAGGAAGCGGCTACCAGTCGGCCGTATTGGTGCTACTGAAGGTAGAACTCTATACGATAGAAAGGCAACAAGAGCTCTTCAAGAAGACCAAACTTCTACTAGAGCGAATGGGTTATATGCCCTAAAAAAATGATTTTTGGGGACGGCTATAAGGGTTATATAGAACAAGCACCTTATGACCGTATTTTTGGTAACTGCAGGGGCGCCAGAGGTGCCTATGGAATTGCTGGCACAACTGAAGATCGGAGGGCGGCTAGTAATCCCTATAGGGAAAGGCGAGCAGATTATGACTGTTTTTTTACACGCCTTTCGGCCAATGAGTTTAACAAAGAGGAATATGGAACCTTTGGGTTTTGTACCTATGCTGGAGAATGTACAATCGAAAAATTAGGTAAAAAAAGTAGAAAGTAAGAACAAGATGCAAATATACGAAAAAAACGGAAAAATAAAAATGGATTTTTGCTATATTCAAATATTTTTTTATTAACTTTGTAGTGCAAAAAAAGTTATTAATTAATATTATAAAGATATGAAACAAAGAGTCCCTGTTCTCAGATTATGTCTAAGGACGTAGTAACAATAGACCCTACTAAGACCTTGTATGAGGCAGAGGCATTGTTCAAAAAAACACCACATTCGTCATATTCCAGTAGTGGAAGGACGCAAACTTATAGGAGTACTGAGCCTCACCGACTTGTTGCGTATTAGCTTTTGCTGACCTTTCTGATGACGAAAAAGCACGTGGATAGTGTAGTGTATGATATGTTCACCATTCCACAAGTAATGGCCAAGGTACCGCTTTCTATCTCACCTGATACTACTATCAAGGAAGCCGCAGAGATACTTGCAGGACAAACTTTCCACGCCTTGCCTGTTACTGAAAAATGGAAACTTGGTAGGTATGCTTACCACTACCGATCTTATCAAGTATCTGTTAGAGCAGTACTAAGACTCGCCTTATCATAGGAGACAAGAAGAAGCCAAAATCCGCGGATTTTGGCTTCTTTCATTACAATTATACCATGCAAACTATTGAATACTTATTTGAGGGTTTCTTTGAGCCAACCAAAGAAGGTACGCTGCCAAAGGAGTGCATTCTGAGGTTGTAATACCCAGTGGTTTTCGTCGGGGAAGTAGAGGAGCTTGCTCTTGATTCCTCTAAGCTGGGCAGCGGTGAAGGCTTGAAGCCTTGTTCTTCAGGGACACGATAGTCCTTGCCGCCATGAATGATGAGAATAGGTGTATCCCATACCTCCACTTTCTCTATAGGGTTGAACTCGGTAACGGCCTTTTGAGCTATGGCATTGCCTTTATCCCAATAATCTCCTCCGAACTCATGTCGGTTGAAGAAAAATCTCTTCAGTAGTGCCGTACATACTTTTGGTATTGAATACCCCGCAGTGGGCTATAAAGGTCTTAAAACGTTTGTTGTGGATACCTGCTAGGTAATATACAGAATATCCTCCGTAGCTAGCCCCTACAGCACCCAAGCGTGAAGTATCTACATAAGGCTCTTTGGCAATATCATCAATGGCAGCTAAATAGTCTTTCATCACCCTGTCCGCCCCAGTCGCCACTAATTTCGGCGTTCCAAGCCACCCGTGTCCCTGGCATACCACGGCGGTTAGGAGCGATGACAATATAACCCTGAGAGGCCATCAGTTGGAGGTTCCAGCGGAAACTGTAGAACTGAGTTAGTGCCGATTGAGGCCCTCCCTCACAATAGAGTAGGGTAGGGTATTTCTTTTTAGGAGAGAAATCAGGTGGATAGATAACCCAAGCGAGCATATCCTTGCCATCGGTGGTTTTTATAGTGCGCTCTTTTACAGGGCACTTGGCTATGTGCTTATAGAGATCATCGTTGATATGAGAGAGCTGTTTTATCTCCAAAGGTGCTTTACGTCCTTTGAGATTGACAGTGTATATCTCGGCGGCTCTATTCATATCATTACGAGAAACCACTAAGAGGTCGCCTGACTGGCCTAAGATATCACCTATATCAAAGATTCCTTTGGTGAGTTGCTTAGGGGTAGGGTTCTTAGCAAAAGGCTCTATTTCGAATAGCTGCTGGGTACCTTGGGTAGCAGCGGTAAAGTAGATTTTCTTTCCGTCATTGCTCCAAATGTAGCTAAAAACGGTATTGTCCCAAGAGACAGTAAGGTTGATCCTATTACCATCGAGCAGGATATATAGGTCATTCTTATCCGCTTCGTTGCCGTCCTCTTTCATGCTTAGCCAAGCCAAAACACCATCTTTGTTAAAAGAAGGGTGGGTATCGTAGCCCATCATACCTTCGGTGAGGTTGGTTGTAGTTTTACTTTCTATATCATACTGATAGATGTCAGTATTGGTACTTACCACATAGTCAGTGCCTACCTTGGCCTTGGTTACATAGAGAACCTTTTACCATTGTTGCTCCATATGTAATCTTCCTCTCCGCCGGAGGGCATCTGAGGGCAGTAATAAGGCAAGCCCTGCATAATATCGGTTTGGGTACCATTGGATATTTTTTTCAATAAACACATGGTTGTAAGCCCCTTCGTTCCACTTGTCCCAATGACGATGGTCTAAGCCTTCGTATACCTTCCCTGTGGATTTGTCCAATTCCCTTATAGAAGTCCTTACCCAAGACAGGGCGGAGTTTTACTTCCTTATGTATGAGCTTAAGGGTCTTGTCCGCATTGTACTTAATGGTGAGGTTCTCCAACTGTTCTTGGGTAATTGGAATGAGCTTGCCCCCACTGACGTCCAATTTGTAAAAACTCCTTTTTGAAGGAATTTTTCAGCCACATTGGGCGTGGTAACACTCAGTAAGACCTGTTTTTTTATCAGGTGTCAGCCCTGATGCCACTTACCCGATGCAATTCCCATAATTTCTCAGGAGTGAGTGGTTGTTGTGCTTGCGTATTATAAGTCATAATCAAAGCAAGGATTAGTAAAAATTTTTTTCTCATCATATATAGTATTAGAGATTTTTTCTTATGATAACCCTAGCCCATAGCCAACGGGTCAGTCAGGAAAACATATCTTTGACTTTTTTTCAAAGAAGCTCTTTTTCTGATTTGTCGGGTTGTGGAGTAAAGTTGTCATCTTCCATCATTTTTGGAAGAAGTTTTTTTCTGCTCTTTTGGTAAGGGTTTTAGGAGTCCATACATTTACATGTACGAGTAAGTCTCCAGCCCCATATCCGTTGAGGTTAGGCACCCTTTGCCCTTGAGGCGTAGGATTTTTTTCCTGATTGGATCCCTCTTCGAGCTTGATACGCACCTTTCCTGTGGCTGTTTCTATATCCTTGGAAGTACCCAAGACGGCTTCAGGCATGCTTATATATAGGTCTAAATGAAGGTTTTCTCCCTCGCGCTTGAGGGTTTCATGTTCTATTTCCTCAATAAGCACTAATAAGTCTCCAGGGATACTATTGTTGCCAGGGGCTTCGTCTCCCTTGCCAGGTACCTTCATCTGCATACCTTCTACTACCCCTGCAGGAATCTTGATAGTAACAGTTTCCTCTACCGATTTGAGACCCTGGGCGTCGGCACCATCGGGCTTTTTGTCAATCACTTCACCGCTTCCGCCACAAGTAGGGCAGGGAGAGGAAGATTGCATACGGCCGAGCATGGTATTGACCTCTCGGACAATACTTCCGTTGCCATGGCAGGTGTTACAAGTCTTATAAGTGGCACCTTCGGCCTTTACCTTACGAAGCACCTTTACTTTCTTTTCGGTACCAGTTACGATGTCGGCCAAGGTAAGTTTCACGCGGATACGTAGATCCCTCCTTTTATTCTATAAGAGCGAGAATTTCCTCCGCCGAAGCCGCCAAAGCCGCCAAAGCCACTCAAAGTGTCCGCCGAAGATATCGCCAAAGTTACGGAAGATATCCTCCACAGAACTATAACCGCCACCGCCACCTTCGAAGGCTGCGTGTCCGAATTGGTCGTATTGTGCTCGTTTTTTTGTTCGTCGCTCAGTATTTCATAGGCCTGAGCAGCCTCTTTGAATTTTTTTCTTCGGCCTCTTTATCCCCTGGGTTTTTTTGTCGGGGTGGTATTCCAATGCTTTTTTTCGGTAGGCCTTTTTTTATTTCAGCGGCAGTAGCTGTCTTGCTAACGCCTAAAAATTTCGTAATAATCTTTTTCATTTATTCAATCACTAAGAAAAACCCTATTGTCCTACTACCACTTTAGGGTAGCGGATAATCTTTTTCTCCTAATTTGTATCCTTTTTCTACTACATCAATGATTTTTTTCCTTTGAGTTCAGGAGTAGGAGCAGTGGTTTGGGTCAGTGCCTCGTGTATATCGCTATCAAAGGTATCGGAGGCAGCCACAGGGATTTGTTCCAAACCTTTGGAACGGAGGGTACTGAGTAGCTTGCTGTGAATAAGTTCCACGCCACGGAGCAAGTTTTTCGTCCTCGCTTTTGGAGATTTCCACTAGGGCACGATCAAAGTCATCTAAGACAGGGAGCATAGCCTGTATGACATCTTGTCCTGCTGACTTGAGTAACTCTTGTCGCTCTTTTGGCAGTACGTCGCTTATAGTTTTCGAACTCAGCGAAGAGGCGCATGAACTTATCCTTTTCCTTGTGTAGCTCTGTTTCCAAGATAGAAATAGCCTCATCGGCCTGAGCTGCATCGCTGGCTTGTCTTTCTGCTTCGGCTTGTTTTTTTAGCAAATTCGGCTTGAGTGTTATTGTCTTGATTTTCAGTTTCTTCCTGCACTTGAGCCTCTACTACTTGGGGTTCTTCTTGTGCGTAAGAAGCCTCTTGAGCAGGGGTAGGGTTGTCGTGTATTTCCTCATCTATAATCTCAGCATCTTGAAATTCAGCATCATGAATGTCATCAGCGTAGAGGTCGCCTTCGTTATGAGTGTGTCCTGTATTCATGGGTGTATTATTTTTGTATTACTAATTCTTATTCATAGCAAAAAGTACTGCCAAAAGATTGAAAAAGTGACAAAATGGCATATACTTAGGGTGTGTTGAGGGGAGTAGGTGTGTGTTTTGGATGTTTTGAGTGTTTGGTATGTCTTGGATCATTTCGGTGTTTTTCTTCGTTCGGTGAGGTACCTAAAGCGGACATCATCGTAATATAAGCCAGCCAATAGGATAGCGATAGCAAAGAAAAAGGGTCTTGATCCCCAAGGAAAGTTTTTACGAAAGCGAATCCTGCAAAAGCCGCCTAAGAAGAAAAACAACGATAAATAGCCGTAGTCTGATGCTATTTTTTTATATTTTTTTCTCCTGTTGTAGATAATTGTTTCTTCTGATATAGAATAATTGGGAAAGCTCAATGCCTAAGTCGGTAAACAAGCCTGTTAGGGTGGGTGGTGCGGACGGTAGCGTTGGAGATTTTGGTCACAAAAGAGTTTTGCAAACCCCATGGCATAGAGCAACATAAAGGTAGTCAACTCATGCGGAAAATGCTCCCACAGGGTATTGAAAAGGATAACACAACCGAGGGTCAAACATTCCAAGAGGGTAGGCCTGAAATACTTATTTTGCCTTTTGTGATAGTTGGCGTCTTCGATCAGCCAGCCCTGAAGTAAATGAGCCACATAGGAAGGAAAGGATATAACACAGGTAGATAGTACCCTTCCAAAACTCAGCTATAGAGATATCATGAATGAAAAAAAGCGAAATGCCCAGTTACATTGGTTGTGAGCCTACTTAAGAAAAAGGAAGCCCACTACATTGACTATACCCGCCACGAAGGAGAGTACGACTGCTATTTGTAAGTTATTCTTGGCAGAACGCTTTTTTTCCTTGATGTCTGAACATAATTGTTTGTTTATCACGAGTTTAGGTGTGTTATATAGAACTTTTGAATTGCTCTAAGAAGCGCACATCATTCTCATAGAAAGCGCGTATGTCTCCTATTTGGTATAGTAGCATAGCCACACGTTCCAGCCCAATACCGAAAGCAAAACCAGAGTATTTTTCAGGGTCTATATTGCAGTTTTTCAGTACATTGGGGTCAGTCATACCACAGCCCATGATCTCAAGCCAACCTGTACCCTTGGTGATGCGGTAGTCAATTTCGTTGTTTAACCCCCAATAGATGTCCATTTCCGCGCTGGGTTCAGTGAAAGGGAAATAAGAGGGTCTTAGGCGTATTTTGGACTTACCGAACATCTCCTTGGTAAAGTAAAGAAGCGTCTGTTTGAGATCAGCGAAGGAGACATTGGTATCGATATACAAGCCCTCTATTTGGTGGAAAAGGCAGTGAGAGCGCGCTGATATATCTTCATTGCGATACACACGGCCAGGGGCGATGATGCGGATAGGTGGTTGGTTTTGCTCCATATAACGCACCTCTACCGAACTGGTGTGGGTATGTAGAAGAATATCGGGACGGGTTTGGATAAAGAAAGTATCCTGCATATCCCTTGCGGGGTGATATTCGGGTAGGTTTAGGGCTGTAAAGTTGTGCCAATCGTCCTCTATTTCAGGACCTTCGGCTATGCTAAAGCCAATGTTAGCAAAGATCTCAACAATCTTATTTTTTTGATTAGCGACACAGGGTGACGGCTTCCGATTTCCATAGGGAAAGCGGGACGGGTAAGGTCGTTATAAGCAGGTGCTGTTGTGGTCTGTCCGCCTAGCTTTTTCTTTTGAGTTCGTTGATTTTTGCTTCGGCCTTGCTCTTGAGTTCGTTGATAATCTGTCCGAATTCCTTTTTTTCCTCTTTAGGAACTTCCTTGAATTTGGCAAAGAGGTCATTGAGTAGTCCCTTTTTACCGAGGTATTCCAAGCGGAATTGTTCTAATTCTTCTTTCTTTTCAGTGGCAAAAGCCTCTACCTTGGCAATATGTGCTTTGATTTTATCTATCATAGGAGTAACAATATTATGTGGTTAAATTTTTTTCTACGCGGCGGGCATGTCGGCCACCTTCAAAAGGGGTGTTAAGGAAAGTCTTGACCATCTCAAGGGCTTGTTCTACAGCTGTAAAGCGGGCGGGGATAGCGATCACATTGGCATTGTTGTGTTCTCTTGCCAAGGTGGCGATCTCCTTATTCCAGCAGAGAGCGCAGCGCACTTTTGGGGTGCTTATTTACGGTCATGGCCACTCCGTTGCCACTTCCACAGATAACAATACCCCAGTCGGCCTCTCCCTTATCAATCATCTCTCCTACGGGGTGTGCAAAGTCAGGATAATCCACGCTTTCGGGGAGTCGGTACCCACGTTGGTAACATCATAATGCTGTGATAGCAAGTACTGCATAATCACTTTCTTATATTCAGTACCTGCGTGATCATTTCCAATGGTAATTTTCATCAGTCAGTGTTTTTTTAAAGTGCAAAGGTACATTTTTTTAGTAGTTTTAAAAGCTATTATCAAGAAAAAAATTGTATTTTTTTGCATGACTATAAATTCTTCCCTGAGGGGAAGGCTAATTAATTAAAAAAATAAGCCTAATGAAACTTACCTTCTTAGGAACAGGCACCTCCCAAGGAGTACCTGTGATAGGCATGGATACGCCCGTGGCACGCAGTAGGGACAAGCGGGATAAGCGTTTGCGAACTTCAGCTTTGCTCTCATGGGGAGGTGTGAATGTAAATATAGACTGTGCTCCAGACTTTCGCCAGCAGATGTTGCGCCATAGGGTACAGCACCTAGAGGCAATTCTTTTTTTACTCATGAACATGCCGACCATACCGCAGGCTTGGATGATATACGCCCCTTTGTACTCAAGCAGGGGATATGCCTATCTATGGTCTGCCTAGGGTGATAGAACAGCTACGTATACGTTTTGCCTATATCTTCGCCACGGAGAACTGCTATGCGGGGGCACCCTCGGTAGCCCCAACGGAGATTACTGCTGAGACACCCTTTACGCTCTTTTGGCAAGGAAGTAATCCCAATTGCTGTAGGAGCATGGGACATTGCCTATTTTAGGTTATCGTATAGGTAACTTAGCCTATATTACCGATGCCAAATATATAGCCGAGGCGGAACTCTCCAAGCTGCATAAGGTAGATACTTTGGTACTCAATGCACTACGCAAGGCACCCCACCCTACTCACCTAAACATAGAAGAGGCCTTGGCCATTGTCAGGGAAGTACACCCACGCCAGACCTTCTTCACTCATATGAGCCAAACCATGGGCTTTCATGCTAAAGTACAGAAAGAACTCCTGCACATGTATTTTTGGCATATGATAACCTTACTATAATGATTAATGACTAGTGATTAATGACTAGTGATAGAATAATGATTAATGATTAATGCCAATAACAACAATAGTCATTGAACATTAATCATTAATCATTAATCATTGAACATTAGTTATTTATTTTTCTCCACTATTTCAATGGCGTATCCTCCACCACGGGCAGCTTTTAGGGTAAAGCTTTAGTTTTGGCATTCACCTTTTTGCTTTTTGATGGTGTAGGCTTGGGCATTGCCTTGGTAATTAGCATTGGGGGCATCGGCATAGATAGTGGCTTCGTACTCTTTTCCTTTGTCCAAGAAATCAAGAGAGAGCACTGAGGTATGTCCGTTCTCATTGCTAGTGTTACCTATATACCAATTGTTGCTATGCTTGTCTTTACGAGCGATGGTAATATATTGGCCAGGTTCAGCTTCCAGATACACACTTTTTTTGCCAGTCTACAGGTACTTTCTTGATAAACTCAAAAGCGTCTAAGAATTTTTTCGTAGTTTTCAGGCAGGTCAGCGGCCATTTGCAAGGGGCTATACATGGTAACATATAGCCTCAATTGCTTTGGCGAGGGTACTACTTAGGGTGTGGTGGTTTTCGGGATTGGTATTTACCAAGTTGGTTTCAACAATACCAGGGGTGTAGTCCATAGGGCCACCTTGTAGGCGGGTAAAAGGTAAGATAGTTGTGTGGAAAGGCTTTACAGTCTCAAGGGCTTCGTATTCGGTACCACGAGCGGACTCTGTTGCCTATGAGGTTAGGATAAGTACGGCATAGACCAGTGGGGCGTACAGCTTCGTGGGCATTGACCATAATCTTATGTTTGGCAGCTTCCTTAATGGCATAGAGGTAGTGATTTACCGCCCATTGGCCATAGTGGTATTCGCCACGTGGAATAATGCAGCCTACATAGCCACTTTTTTACAGAGTTATAGCCGTAGTTATTCATCAGTTGGTAAGCCTTTTCCATATGACGTTCGTAGTTGCGCAAAGAAGCAGATGTCTCGTGGTGCATCATCAGTTTTACGCCTTTGCTGTGTGCATACTCGTTCAGGCCTTTGAGGTCAAAGTCAGGATAAGGAGTCATGAAGTCAAAGACATAATCTTTGGAGTTGTCAAACCAATCTTCTCAGCCTATATTCCAACCCTCTACAAGCACTTGGTCGAATCCATGTTGGGCAGCGAAGTCAATATAACGGCGTACTTTCTGGTTGTTAGCCGCATGGGTGCCATTGGGGCGTGTTTTGGTGTAATCTACTTTGTCAAGATCCACGGTAGGGAGATCGTTGGTATAAGCCCAAGAAGACTTACCGCTGATCATTTCCCCACCATACTCCTATATATTTTACAGGTTTGATCCAAGAAGTATCGGAGAGTGCACAAGGTTCATTGAGGTTTAAAATTAGGCGAGAAGCCAAGATATTACGCGCATCATCGCTTACCATAATAGTACGCCAAGGGGTGTGGCAAGGAGCGTATAGGTGTCCTTTGTCACCTTTGGCATCGGGGGTGAGATGAGATTGGAATACAAGGTTCTTGTCGTCCAAATCCAAGTGCATACAAGCGTAATTGACTAGTGCCGCCTCGTGTAGATTGATGTATAGGCCGTCTTGGGTTTTCATCATTAGGGCTGTTTGTACACCAGTGGGAGAGAAAGGTGTTTGGCATACATTCTTAATTACAGCCTCAGACATAAGAGAGCGGATTTGGGAGAGTTTGCTCTGGGTATAGTCATACTCCTGAGTATCATAATCGCCAGGAATCCACCAAGCGGTATGGTCGCCTGCCATGGCGAATTGGCTCAATTCTTCTTCAATGACGAAGTAAGTAAGTTCCTTCTGCTGAGGGAACTCATAGCGGAAACCAACGCCCTCGTTATAGACTCTAAAGCGCAGGTTCATCTTCCCATGAGTGGAAGTTTGTTCCAAGGCTACTAAGAGTTCGTTGTAGTGGTTAAGGATTTGACTTTCTTCCCCATACAGGTTTCCATGTTTCCTTGAAGGTAGTCTTTTGAGTATCAATCACTTTGAACTGCTTGGTTAGTGGTTCTGATTTTTTTAACAGGAAGCCCAAGGTACTTTCCTTAATTACAGGTTTGTTATTGTAGCTCACTTTGTAGGAGGGGTACCTTCTTTAGTAAGGGAGAAGGAAAGAGAGACTTTTCCATCGGGAGAGGTCTGCTCCTGTGCCCTAACAGGAGCGAAAATACAGGGAGGGCAGCCATAGAAAGGGCTATTACCAATTGTTTCATTAGAATTTTTTGTAATTACCATGGTGCAAGTTACGAAAAAAATAGGACATAAAAAGAAAAAAACTCAAAAAGTTTTGAGTTTTTGGTTTTGAATTTCTGAGTTTGTTAGTAATGGCTTTTTCTTCTAATTCTTTGATTTTCCGCTATTGGTTCTTCATTCTTGATAGTAATAAAGTACAAGCAACTTACCCACCAGCCAATCCAAAAATAGATAGAAACCGAAGTGAAACTTGGCTTTCATTACCTTGTGCATAGTGGTAGAGAAATCCCAGTAGGTAGCAGCAAAACCAACAATACCTACTATAAGCAGTAGCAAGCGACTTTTTTTGGCTGCTGAAAGATGTACCATTTTTTTCGTATGCTCCATAGAAGGCCTATAACAAGACACTGTACAGCAAAAAAAGTAGCAAGGCTGTTTTTCCACCACGAGCGAAAGATCATGAATTGCCTATACATGGTATGAATACCGATACGCCCCAAGAGAGACATCTGGGTGATGAGTATGCCCGAAACTACAGAGAGTAGAGCTTGAAATAGTAAAAGGGAGGTGCTTTTTCATAGGTAAAATTAGGTAATAGGGTTTAGGTGTTGGGAGGCTAATCTTATTATTTAGAGAGTGTCCAGCCTTCTTTTTTTCTCGATATTTGGCTTTGTATTTCTTTTGGATAAAGTCCTGACCGCCAGCCTTTTTTGTTTAGGAAGCTAAAAGGAGTTTCTTTTTTTCTGGAAAGTAGCGGTGATAGTGGCGCTTTTTCTCGTTTTTGTTCTACAGTAACCCTCATTGGAGAGTACATATTCAAGGGTTTTTCACCTTGGCACGGGTCTCTTTTTAGTTCGGTAACATAAGGGAGCGCCTTGTCGGTACACTTGATATTCACTACCCAAACACTATCGTTGGAGAGCCATTTTTTTCTTTACCTTGAGTTCCTCTATGGAGAGGTAGTCGTCGCTTTCCAATTGTTTGATTTGTTTTATTTTGTCCCCCGTCCTTTTTGGTGCGGTACTTTACCTCACCTAGTGTTAGATGAGCTGTTTCGTACATAGGGGAATCCTGTAAGGCTGCCTCTACTAAGTCGTGGGCTTGTGAGGGCGAGAGCTTGCCGTCGGAGCAAGCTACAAGGCTCAAAAAGAGCTGCTAAAAAGTATAAGAGTATGTCTCATAATTTTTGAGTTTTTAAGTTTTTATTATTCACTATTTGTTTTTTTCACTAATCACTTAATGATCTGAGTATCATAATAGTTGCGATAGGCTTCATTTTTGGGCATATAGGTCGGTGTGGGTACCTGCTCCTATGAGGTGCCCTTGGTCTAAGAAAAGGATATAATCGGCATTGCGAGCCACTGATACACGGTGGCTGACGATGATACGAGTGGTATTCTGTGCCGTTTGGGAAAGGTTATGGAGGATCTTCTCTTCTGTATCGGTATCTACCGCAGAGAGGCAGTCATCAAAGAGATAAATCTGCGCCTGCTTGAGCAGCGCTCTGGCGATAGATACACGTTGGCGTTGTCCGCCACTGAGGGATATGCCTCGCTCTCCCTAGCATGGTGTTATACTTATCCTTGAAATCCATGATGTTGTCATGTACTTGTGCGAGCTTGGCCACTTGGATTACTTCCAAATCGGAGGCTTCGGACTTGCCGAACTTGATATTGTTCTCTATAGTATCGGAGAAGAGGAAAGAATCCTGTGGAATAACAGAGATAGACTTGCGCAAGTCGTTGAGGTTGAGTGACTTTTATATCTCTACCGTCAATGAGTACCTCTCCTTGCTGCACATCATACATACGGGTAATGAGGTCAAGAATGGTCGATTTGCCTGAGCCTGTACGCCCTATGATAGCAATACTTTTTCCCTTAGGGATATGGAAAGAGATGTCCTTTAGGGCAGTAACCTGGGTATCGGGATAGGTAAAGGTAACATGTTCAAAGCGGATATCCCCTTCAATAGGTGTAGGGAGGGTTGGTATTTTTCAATATCAGGGGGTCTCATGTAAAAAAACTCGTTGATACGCCCTTGAGAGGCCTCCGCTTGTTGGACAATATTGCTGACCCAGCCCACGGTAGCCACAGGCCAAGTGAGCATCATCACATAGATACTGAATTCGGTGATAACTCCAATGGAGTCTATCTGGCCATTGATATACAATCGCCCTCCGATGAAGATGACAAAGATGATACTAATCCCAATAAGTAGCAGCATGATAGGAGAAAAACAAGCCTGAATACGCAATAGAGATAGGTTCTTCTTGCGACCTTCCTGGCTGAGAGCCTCTACATTCTTTTGGGCTTCTTGCTCCAAGGCATAGGCCTTGATGGTATGGATTCCAGAGAAAACTTCCTGAGAAAAAGAGGAAATTTCTGATAGAAACTGCTGTACCTCAAGAGTTTTCTTATTGATCTTGCGAGAGATAAAGTAAATAAGTACCGCCAATATAGGTAGTGGTAAAAGGGCATAGGTAGCCAGCGTCGGGGAGGTGTAGAACATCAGTGGGATACTACAGAGAAATAGTGTTGCGGTCTGTACACTATACATCAGGGCGGGGCCTGTGTACATACGTACCTTACCCACATCCTCACTGATGCGGTTCATAAGGTCGCCTGTGCGATTTTGCTTATAGAAACGCTGAGATAGGATTTGGTACTTCTGGTAGATCTCATTCTTCATGTCATACTCTATATAGCGAGAGACATTGATAATGAGCTGTCGCATCCAAAAAGTAAAAAAGCCCGAAAGCAAGGCCGAGCCTATGATGATTAACGCGCAAAAAAGCAGAGACCTCCCCAAAGGTTGGTCAGGGTTGGGGTGGTTGATATAGTTCTCAATCGTTTTGAACGCATACTGTACTCCCTTTGGCATGACCAGGGAGAAAAGACGAGCAATGATCGTGATGAGTACCCCCAGAAGAGCTGTTTGCGGTATTTGTAAAAATATTTGTTTACGTGAGCTAAGTGTTTCATTCTACTATAATTCTTTTCTTAGGCGCGCCACGGGAATGTCCAACTGTTCCCTATACTTGGCAATGGTACGGCGTGCAATAGGATAGCCCTTTTCCTTGAGCAGCTCCATAAGCTTGTCGTCGGTGTAGGGCTTGCGCTTGTTTTCTCCCTCTATAATTGTTTGGAGAATCTTTTTGACCTCATAGGTAGAGATGTCCTCCCTTCGTCATTCTTAATAGCTTCGGAGAAGAAGGCTTTTTACGGGCTTGGTGCCGTAGGGAGTACTAACAAACTTACTATTGGCCACACGCGAAATGGTAGAGATGTCCATACCGATACTTTCGGCTATATCCTTGAGTATAAGGGCTTTATCTTGGTCTCATCGCCTGTGAGGAAATAATCCTTTTGGTGGAGCATAATTGCGTTCATGGTAACCAAAAGAGTGTTTTGGCGCTGCTTGATGGCATCGATAAACCACTTGGCGGCATCTAATTTCTGTTTGATGAACTCTACGGCTTCTTTCTGTTTCTGCTTGTCCTTATCGGTGGAATCCCTATAGGTCTTGAACATTTCGGTATATTCTTGGGAGACATGTAGTTCGGGAGTGTTACGCCCATTGAGGGAGAGTTCTAGCTCTCCATCATTAATTGTAACAGTAAAGTCAGGGCACTACCTGCTCGGTGAATTTGCTTCCTTCTGCATAAGAACTCCCCAGGCTTGGGATTGAGTTTTTTTCCACCTCTTGAATTACTTCTTTGAGGGTTTCTTCCGAGATGTTATACTTCTGGATAAGTTTGTCATAGTGCTTCTTACTGAAGATATCAAAGTTTTCCGTCAGAATTGTGATAGCCAGTTCCGTAATAGCTGTTTGTGGCTTGTGCTTGAGTTGTACGATAAGGCTCTCCTGTAGGTCTCTGGCACCGATTCCTGCGGGGTCTAACTGGAAGATGACCGTTTTGAGGATATGTTCCACCTCTTTCTCATCGGTATAGATATTCTGAGTGAAGGCCAAGTCATCGGCTATATCGCTCATGGAGCGGCGGATATACCCATTGTCATTGATACTACCTACGAGAAACTCGGCAATCTCCCGCTCCTTTTCACCCTAAGCGGAAAGTGTTAAGCTGTTCTATAAGGTACTGGTGAAAAGAGACTTCCTCTCGGTAGGGGAGTCCAAAAGCATCCTCCTCATGGTAATTATTGGCATAGAGGCGGTAGTCAGGGATTTCGTCATCGCTGAGGTATTCATCTACATTGATGGCATCGGCTTGTATGATTTGGTTATCTTCGTATTCGTCGGGGTGTCATACTCGTCCTCATGGGCTTCCTCCTGTTCCCCGATCCTGGTGTTCGGTAGCTTCCAAGGCGGGGTTCTCTTCCAGTTCCTCTTTTACACGCTGCTCAAAGGCAAGGGTAGGGAGCTGTACCAACTTCATCAGTTGGATTTGTTGGGGGATAGCTTCTGAGTGAGCTTGAGTTGTAATTGTTGTTTTTAACATAATTTGTTTTTAAGAGTTATAGGCTTATAGATATTGCAGACAGATGGAATTGTCCTTGCAATAGTCTATATTGATAGCTATAATTTCGTTTTTGCTGTTAACCACTATAGGGAATCGTACTAAGAGCTTGTCATGGTATGGCAGATAGATATAAAACACCACTCCTCTGTCGGAGGTAAGAATATCGGAAACACGCTGCTTGGTCTGTCCAGAATTGATCAGCTCTATAGCCTCTTGAGAGGTGTATAGGATCGGCCCTTGGTCTTGTATATAAGTTTTTTTATAATGGCGAAAACCTGTCGTAATTTCTCCATCCCTCCTTGCTCTGCTGGAATCTCTTGAGTGATTTTTCAGCATAGGGTATAGAATAGGGAAGTCCTCTTCAGGAGTATTCCTGATGGCTTCAATAAGCCTTTCAACAGTCGCTTTTTGAGCTTTTTTTGAGCGTGGAGCGTTCCCTATACATAGGCACATACTCACTAAGGTAAAAACAACTTCATAGGATATGAGATTATAATTATTAGTGCGCTAAGTTAATGATTTTTGTAAAAAGCAAATTAAAAACTATTTTTTTAACAAATAATTATAAACAATAAGTTGTTTTTTTAAGTGTTTGGATTAAGATAACAAACTGTCCGCAAGGTACTTTTGGGGTACATAACGGACAGCTGTTGTGAAAAATGAATGAAAAAAATGTTTATTCAGCCTCTATTTCTTTAACGTATTCTTTTAAGTCTTCCAAAGAGGTAAATCCATTGAAAGAAAGGGCAACCTCATTGGCTTCTACCTCAGCGATAAGGGTCTTGAGCAGTTCCATAGGGAGTTTCCTCATACCCATATAGGTCTTGGGAAAAATCAATTCCTGCTACGATATCGTCCTGATACATGCTCAAGCACCAGTCCTCCATGAATTCTGCTAAAGGAATTTCACTGACAGTGTATTCCTTCCACTCCTCTTTTTGGCAGACCTGAGCTTTCTCCTTGTCAGACCAAAAAGGCAAATACCCCTACTTGTTCCTCATCGTCCTGAGTTACAAACTGGTTGGAGGTACAAGCGGCGACATATTCGCTTTGTGTATCTCTAAGACAATAAATGATTCCTGTAGCTACCACTTCTCTTATAAAAATGAAAGTAGCTATCTAATAATTCTTGTTCCATATTTAAATATTTACATTCTTGGCATGGATTGCATCATGCGCATCATTTGTTTGGCACCACCGCTTTGCATCATCTTCATCATCTTGCTCATTTGATCAAACTGCTTAAGGAGTTGATTGACTTCAGCAATGTTGCGACCGCTTCCTTTGGCAATACGATTTTTGCGAGAAGTATTGATGATAGAAGGGTTACTACGCTCGGCAGGGGTCATAGAGTAGATGATAGCCTCAATATACTTGAAGGCATCATCGCTGATATCTAAGTCTTTTACTGCCTTACCTACCCCAGGGAGCATACCCTAAGAGGTCTTTCATGCTACCCATTTTCTTGATTTGTTGTATCTGGGAGAGGAAGTCGTCAAAACCGAATTGGTTCTTGGCTATTTTTCTTCTGTAGCTTTCGGGCTTGTTCTTCGTCGAACTGCTCTTGGGCACGTTCCACAAGAGATACCACGTCGCCCATGCCCAAGATACGGTCGGCCATACGAGCGGGGTAGAACACATCAATGGCGTCCATTTTCTCGCCTGTACCGACAAACTTGATTGGCTTATTTACTACCGATTTGATAGAGATAGCAGCCCCGCCACGGGTATCCCCGTCCAATTTGGTAAGGATTACCCCGTCAAAGTTTAGGACATCATTGAAGGCTTTGGCGGTATTTACCGCGTCTTGCCCAGTCATGGCATCTACCACAAAAAGTGTCTCCTGAGGGCTAACCGCCTTGTGAATATCGGCGATTTCCTTCATCATCTGCTCATCTACAGCCAAGCGCCCTGCGGTATCTATAATAACCACATTTAGCCCATTGCTTTTGGCATAAGCAATTCCTTTTTGGGCAATCTCTACAGGATTGTTGTTTTTCTTTTTCGGAAAAATACAGGCACTCCTATCTGATCCCCAACAATATGCAACTGGTCAATTGCAGCAGGACGATAGACGTCGCAGGCAACCAAGAGCGGTTTTTTTGTTCTTTTTGGTTTTGAGGAAGTTGGCCAATTTTCCAGAGAAGGTAGTTTTACCAGACCCTTGTAGCCCCGACATAAGAATCACCGAAGGGTTACCACTGAGATTGACCCCTGTGGCATCACCTCCCATAAGTTCGGTAAGCTCATCGCGGACAATCTTGACCATGAGCTGGCCTGGCTGTAGGGTAGTAAGTACATTGGCACCCAAGGCTTTAGCTTTTACCTTAGCGGTAAAGTCCTTAGCAATGGCATAGTTCACGTCGGCATCCAAGAGCGCACGACGCACTTCCTTGAGCGTTTCCGCTACGTTGATTTCAGTAATCTGGCCATGCCCCTTGAGTACATGTAAGGCCTTCTCTAATTTGTCACTTAAGTTATCAAACATGTTATTCTATTAGTTGTTAGTTATTAGTGGTTAGTGGTTAGTTTCTGACAACTAATCACTAACCACTATACTGAATTAGAATAAATTCTTTAGTGTCTCAATTCCTTTCTGGATTCCTTCAGAGAAATTACCAGAAGCAATATCGTTGAAAGCTTTCTTAGCTTCTTCCCACTTGTCATCAGAAACATTCTTTAAGGCTTCAAATTTTTTTCAGTAAGAGAGGATTTGTCCGCTAAGAGCTTGTTGATTTCTTCTTGCGCCTTTTCTTTAAGATCTCCTGTTTGGATACCCAAAGAGGCAGTTAGAGAATTAATTTTTTTCGGTCAAAGCATTGATCTTGTCTTGTGCTTCTTTAAGGAACGCTTCTTTGTTCATAATCTAAAAATATTTAAAAATTGCTGCCGCAAAAAGTACAAATTTAATTATTAATGATTAATGATTAATTGTTAATTATCAATGGTTAATTGTTAATTGTACTTTTTATGCGGGCGAATGGCCATTCGCCCCTATTTTTATCATCAAAGGTGAAGGTCTTAGGGTTCTTTACAGTTTCTTTTTGTTACAGCTTTTTTTGAGTACCTCTTCCATTTCGGTGACATAGTGGAAGGTAAGACCTTGGAGGTATTCTTGCTTGATTTCGTCAATGTCTTTTTCATTGTCCTTGCATAGGATAATTTCCTTGATACCTGCTCGCTTGGCAGCAAGTATTTTCTCTTTGATACCACCCACGGGGAGTACCTTACCACGGAGGGTAATCTCTCCTGTCATGGCTAGGTTCTTCTTCACCCTTCGCTGGGTCAGTACCGAGAAGAGTGAGGTCAGTAGTGCAATCCCAGCACTAGGCCCATCCTTAGGGAGTGGCACCTTCGGGGATATGGATATGGATTTTGTATTGGTCAAAAATACGCGTGTCAAGGCCAAACTGCTCGGCATGAGCCTTGATATATTCTAAAGGCAATAGTGGCCGACTCCTTCATCACTGTACCTATATTTCCTGTGATAGAAAGCCCTCCGCTACCCTTGGAGAAAGCGGATTCTATAAAGAGGATATCCCCCCGACACTTGTCCAAGCCAATCCTGTTACCACACCTGCCACTTCATTGTTCTCATACTTATCTCGCTCGGTAGGAATACCCAATATTTTTCGGATATCCTCCAAGGAGATTTTTCGGGTTGTACTCCTCATCCATGGCAATAGCACGGGCTATATAGCGTACGATTTTAGAGATTTGCTTCTCTAAGTTTCTTACGCCCGACTCACGGGTATAGCCTTCCACAATACGCTCTATCTCTTTCTTGCCCAGCTGGATCTGCTTTTTGTTCCATACCATGCTCCTTGAGTACCTTGGGCAAAAAGGAAATGGCGAGCAATCTCTACCTTTTCCTCAATAGTATAGCCAGAGATGTTGATGATTTCCATTCGGTCTTTCAGGGCAGGTTGTATGGTGCTTAGGTCATTGGCTGTAGCGATAAACATCACCTTGGAGAGGTCATAACCAATCTCAAGGAAATTGTCATAGAACTCGTTGTTTTGCTCAGGGTCAAGCACCTCTAGCATAGCAGAAGAGGATCTCCTCCGTAGCCTTGACTGAGTTTGTCCAGCTCGTCTAATACGAAAACAGGGTTGGAAGTACCCGCTTTCTTAATCAGTTGTAGGATACGCCCAGGCATAGCCCCTATGTAGGTCTTGCGGTGTCCGCGGATCTCGGCCTCATCGCGCAAGCCACCTAGTGCCATACGTACATATTCGCGACCCTAAGGCTTTGGCTATGGAGCGGCCTAAGGAGGTTTTTTCCTACCCCTGGAGGGCCATAGAGACAGAGGATAGGCGATTTCATATCATTACGTAGCTTTAGTACGGCTAAGTATTCTATGATACGTCGCTTGACATCTTCCAAACCATAATGGTCTTTGTCCAATATTTTCTGTGCACGCTTGAGGTCAAACTTGTCTTTGGAATAGACACCCCAAGGCAGGTCTAAGAGTAAATCTATATAGTTGCGCTGTATGGCATAATCAGGCATCTGGGGATTGAGACGCTGGAGCTTAGCTAGTTCCTTATCAAAGTGCTTTTTGAATTTTTTTCATTCCATAGCTTGGTTTTTAGCTTGCTCTTTGAATTTTTCTATATCCGCCTCAAAGGACTCATTGCCCAATTCCTTCTGAATGGTCTGTATCTGTTGGTGTAGGAAATAATCGCGCTGTTGCTTGTCAAAGTCCATATGGACTTTTGTTCTGTATTCCTTCTCAGGGTTGCCTTTTTGGAGTTCTACTCCAAAATACTTGATGATCGCCCTAGCACGAGTAACCAAGCTGTTTTGCTCCAATATATCCTGTTTTTTTCACCCTACCGATAGGGGAGAGGTAGAGGCTACATAGTTGATCAAAAAGAAGTCATTGTCTATATTTTTGCAGCACAAAAGGCACCTCAAGTCCGCCAGAGGTTGTTTCTTTGGCTAATTTTAGGGAGATGTCCCTGACCACTTCCATAGTAGCGGTAAACTCCTCATCTTCTTCTTCGGGGAGTAGTTCAGGGCTTTCTTGTATCTTGGCCTTGAAGTAGGGCTGTTCCTCTACAAATTCGGTGATTTGGAAGCAGCGTGTCCCTTGTACCAAGACACTGATACTTCCATCAGGAATCTTGAGAATCTTGATGATACGCGCCACCACTCCTATACTGTAGAAGTCCTCTTTGCTGGGTGCATCATTGTCGTTGCGCTGGCTGACTACTCCTATCAGGCGCTCCTTTTTGGCATCATTGATAAGTTCCAAAGAGGCCTCTCGCTTGATAGAAATCGGCATAATCACCCCAGGAAGAGCACCGTATTCTTCAAAGGGAAGTATAGGGAGCACTTCAGGTAGTGGCGCATCGGTATGATCTTCCTCCATCTCCTCTTCATCTCGCTGATGAGGGATGGCTATGATTTTCGCATCTTCAAGATGGTCTTCTAAAAGACTGTCAAAATTTCCTATTTTCATGAAATATTTTCGCTAAAACATGTAATATTGTCAGTTCTCTCTTCCTGCTTCTACAATAAAGTAAAATAGAAAAATGCAAACGACTGATAAACAGTATGGTATGGTATATGCTATAAACTGACTCCTATAAAGAGCAATTAATATGCCAAAAAAATAATTAGAAAGAAAGGGTTCTCTCTTGGAGTTAATACCTCCCTTAGTTTAAAAAAATTCTGAAGTGAAATGTAGCTTCAGTTGTGGGTACTTTTTGTTTGACCATTTCTATAGAAAAAGCTGAATCGGCCAAAAAGACCAATTGCCCTTGCTTGTCACGTGCTAAGAATTTTTGTTTGACACGTAAGAAATCCAAGTAATCAGGGGTCTTTAGGGTTTTCAGGGCTTCCACCCAACAAGCTTTGTAGATAGGAAATTCTCATAGCTACACTTAGCCCCATATTCGTGCTCCAATCGGTACTGGATAACCTCATACTGGAGTGCACCCACGGTACCGATGACCTTTCGCCCGTTGAAGTCCAAGGTGAAGAGCTGGGCAACCCCTTCGTCCATAAGCTGGTCTATACCTTTCTCTAACTGCTTGGACTTGAGCGGATCGGCATTGTTGATATAGCGGAAGTGCTCAGGGAGAAGCTTGGTATACCTCTGAAATGGAGTACCTCACCCTCTGTCAGGGTGTCACCTATCTTGAAGTTGCCTGTATCATGTAGGCCAACGATGTCTCCCGCGTAGGAAATATCCACTACTTCTTTCTTTTCGGCAAAGAAAGCATTGGGACTGGAGAACTTGAGTTTCTTACCCAATCGGGTATGCAAATAAGGTTTGTTGCGCTCGAAGCTACCCGAAACAATTTTTCACAAAAGCCAAGCGGTCGCGATGGTTAGGATCCATATTGGCATGTATCTTAAAGACAAAGCCTGTAAAAAGCCTTTTTCATTGGGCTGTACCAAGCGCTCTTCGCTAGCCTTGGGTAGGGGAGATGGGGCAATCTCTACAAAGCAGTCCAAGAGTTCCCTTACTCCAAAGTTGTTCAAGGCAGAGCCAAAGAAGACAGGTTGTTGAGCACCACTGAGATAGGCTGCGCGGTCAAAGGCGGGATATACTTCATAGACCAGCTCTAAGTCATTGCGAAGGGTAGCGGCCGACTGTTCGGAAATCAGCTGCTCTAATTCGGGGGCTATTGATGTCGCTAAAGGAAATAGTTTCTTCTATATTCTTACGGCTGTCCCCAGAGAAAAGGTTGATGTTCTTTTCCCATATATTGTAGATCCCCTTGAAGTCGTAGCCCATACCAATGGGAAAGCTCAAAGGGGTTACATGTAGTCCCTAATTTTTGTTCAACCTCGTCCAAGAGGTCAAAGGCATCTTTCCTTCACGGTCAAGCTTGTTGATAAAGACAATCATAGGGATATTGCGCATACGGCATACCTCCACGAGCTTTTCGGTTTGTTCCTCCACCCCTTTGGCTACATCGATCACTACAATGACACTATCCACTGCTGTAAGGGTACGGAAGGTATCTTCGGCAAAAATCCTTGTGACCAGGTGTATCCAAGATATTGATTTTTATGCTCCTTGTAATTGAAAGCCAAAAACAGAGGTAGCCACCGAGATACCACGCTGGCGTTCTATCTCCATAAAGTCGGAGGTAGCTCCTTTTTAATCTTGTTGGATTTCACAGCTCCAGCCTCCTGAATAGCCCCCGAAGAGGAGTAGCTTCTCGGTAAGGGTTGTTTTTCCCGCATCAGGGTGCGAGATAATGCCGAAAGTACGGCGCTTTTTGTATTTCTGTTTCTAAAGACACTTTTTTTAATTGTTAATTGTCAATTGTTAATTGTTAATTTTTTTATTGCTCTTCACTTTTCATTTTTCACTTTTCATTTTTTCACTTTTCATTTTTCACTTTTCATTTTTCACTTTTCACTTTTCACTCTTCACTCTTCACTTACCATTAGTTTGATCATCTCTTGGTATTCTTTTGTGTTTCCTTGAGAAAGGACGAGCTTTCTAAGGCGTTCCCCGTTGTGGCGAGTCAGACCGCCATGAGTCTCAAACCAGTGATAGATCTCTTGGGCGAGAATTTCCGAATATTGGTAAGCATAATAGCCTGCGGCATAGCCACCACCGAAGATATGGGAGAAGTACAAGGAACGATAACGCACGGGCACTTCCCTGGGAAAGCGCTCAGTAGCAGTGGCCTCAAAGGGAGCTACCGCTGTGATGTGGCGCTCGGCAGGGAGGGTGTGCCACTGCATATCCAAATAGGCAGAGGCCAAAAACTTCGCCAAATCTATAGCCATGATTAAAGTCTCTGGAGTTCTTGATCTTGGTTATAAGCTCCTCACTAATAACCTCTTGAGTGAGGTAATGGCGAGCATAATGGGGGAGTACCTGCTCATGTAGCGCCCAATACTCATTGAACTGAGAGGGAAACTCCACAAAGTCTCTCGCTACAGCTGTTCCTGCAAGAGTGGCATATTGCTGCTCTGCAAAGAAAGCATGCAGGGCATGGCCAAACTCATGGAAGAGTGTTTCTACCTCGCTATAGGTAAGCAGACAAGGGAGCGTCTCGGTAGGAGGGGTATAGTTGCATACATTATAGATCACAGGCTTTTGGCCAAAGAGTTTGGAAGGGGTAACCAGCTCACTCATCCAAGCCCCTCCACGCTTGCTCTCACGCGTATAGAAGTCTCCATAGTAGAGACCCTAAGGGGCGCCGTCGGCTTCAAAAAGCTCATAGACTACCACATCGGGGTGATATACAGGTAGGTCGGTACGCCTCTTGAAAGTAATGCCATAGAGACAAGTAGCCGCGTGGAAAACACCTTTTTCCAAGACATTAAAGAGTTCGAAATAAGGCTTGAGTTCGTTCTCATCTAAATCATATTGGCTCTTGCGTAGCTTCTCACTATAGTAATCCCAGTTGTGGGGCGCTATATCCTCTCGCTGTGCGATTGTTTTAAGAGCCTCAAGATCTTGTTGTATCCTTTCCAAGGTAGGAGGAATCCATTTTTCAAAGAAGTCCATTACTGTCTCAGCAGTCTTGGCCATACTTTTTTGCAAAGACCATTCGGCATAGTTTTGATAACCCAAAAGAGCCGCCTTCTGCTGTCGCAAAGCGATGATTTTTTTAGCACAATAGGTTCTGTAGCATGGGCGCCCTTGGTAGCTCTGTGCCATGATTGTTCGAAGAGCAGGCGGCGGGTCTCTTCGTTATCCAATCGGGAGAGTAGTGGCTGCTGTGTGGTATTGGTCAAGGCAATCTTCCAACTACCATCAGGCTGCTTAAGAGCTTGTTTCTCCTCTGGGGAAAGGCCAGCAAGCGCGTCCTCTTGGGTGAGGATAAGGGCAGCTTCCTTCCTAGCTTGCAAGGTATGGTAATTAAAGTCGTTCTCCAGGTAGCCAATTGGCTATTGAGCTGCTTTAAGGGTCGCTTTTTCCCTCTGCGGAAAGGTTAGCCCCACGAAGTAGGAAGAGGTCATAGTAGTGCTCTAAGAGCTTTAGTGATTCGGCGTCTAAGCCTAGGGTAGTACGTACCTTGTAGAGTGTCTGTACCCGCTCAAAGAGCTTGTCATTGAGATAGATACTATCCTCTTGGGCAGCCAATAGGGGTAGTATTTCCTTTTCTGTTTGCTGAAGTACCTCATTGGTATCTGCTCCAGCAAGGGCGAAAAAGAGGTTACTCACCCTTAGCAGTGCTTCCCCGCTTTTCTCCAAAGCAAGGGATTGTATTGGCAAAGCTGGCAGGGGAAGCATCCTCCACAATAGCTGTGATAGCTGCCTGCTGTTCAGAGATGGCCTCTTGTAGAGCAGGGGCGAAGTCTTCACTTTTTATTTGTGAGAAATCAGGTGCCTCATAGGCAAGTGTACTTTTTTGTAATAACATATTCCGTTGTTGTAGGGGCAAATGGCAATTCGCCCTCATTGTTTTCATTGGTAAATTGTCTCATTGTCTCATTGACACATTAGTAAAATAGTTGTACCTTTGCCCCCTATATTTATAAAATAATGAATACGGCTTTAGTTGAGACTTTTTCCGATAGCTTAGTGATTATCCCTACCTACAATGAGATAGAGAATATAGAGAGTATCATACGGGTAACCCTTCTGCAGGCACATCATTTTGATGTACTGATTGTAGATGATAACTCTCCCGATGGGACAGCCCTAAGAGTAAGGCAATTGCAACAAGAGTTCCCTGACAGACTGTTCCTTGCGGAGCGTACAGAGAAGACAGGACTTGGTACAGCCTATATACATGGATTCCTCTGGGGACTTAACAGTAAAAAAAGGTACGACTATTTCTTTGAAATGGACGCCGATTTTTCTCATAATCCCTCTGATCTCATACGCCCTATACAGAGCCTGTAAGGAGCAACATGCCGATATGGCCATTGGCTCTCGCTACGTAAAAGGGGTCAATGTAGTCAATTGGCCACTTAGGCGAGTATTGCTTTCCCTATGGAGCTTCTTTCTATGTAAAACTTATCACAGGAATGAGGGTACAAGATCCTACTGCGGGTTTTTGTCTGTTACAAGCGAAAGGTCTTAGAGAGTATTGACTTTGACAAGATAAAATTCGTAGGCTATGCCTTCCAAATAGAGATGAAATACAAAGCCTACGTAAAGAAATTTCACCTTTCAGAGGTCTCTATCGTCTTCACCGACCGCGTACGAGGCAAATCCAAAATGAATGCCTCTATTATCCGCGAGGCTATCTTTGGGGTCATCGCCATGAGAATCAGACAGATCTTTTCTTAATGATTAATGTTTAATGATCAATGATTAATCATTATTAGCATTAACCATTAGTCACTAGTCACTAGTCATTAGTCATTAGTCACTAGTCATTAGTCATTAGTCACTATTAATATGCCTTAGCGAATAGCACTCTTCCCTTAGAAGGTTTGCCCGAATAGATGCAGGTGCCTGCTTCTTCCTTTTGGTCTAAGGGAATACAACGAATGGTTGCTTGGGTCTCTTCCTTGATTTTTGGCTTCTGTTTCGAGGGGTACCGTCCCAGTGGGCAGAGAGGAACCCGCCCTTGTTTTCTAAAAACTTCCTTAAACTCTTCATAACTATTGACCTCGGTGATATGACTATCGCGATAAGCCAAAAGCCTTTTGGTATATATTGGTTTGTATATCTTTTAGCAGCTGTTCTATATGAGTGATGATGTTGTCCCCTGATACGCTTTCTTTGGTAAGGGTATCGCGGCGAGCCACTTCATAAGTATTATTTTTCCAAATCACGTTGCCCCACAGCTAAGCGAACAGGTACGCCCTTGAGTTCGTATTCGTGGAACTTGAACCCAGGTTTTTGAGTGTCATCATCGTCAAATTTTACAGAGATATTGCGCTCTTTCAGTGCCTGCATAAGAGGGCTTATTCGCTCACGTATAGCCTGTAGTTGCTCTTCTCCCTTGTATATAGGTACAATCACCACTTGTATAGGCGCTAACAGAGGAGGAAGTACCAAACCATTGTCATCGCTATGACTCATGATAAGGGACCCCCATAAGTCGGGTAGAAACACCCCAAGAACTCGCCCATACGTATTCGAGAGCGCCCTCTTTGGTAGCATATTTTTACATCAAAGGCCTTGGCAAAATTCTGCCCTAAGAAGTGGGAAGTACCAGCTTGTAAGGCTTTTTCCGTCCTGCATAAGGGCTTCTATACAATAAGTATCATCGGCACCAGCAAAGCGTTCTGTTTCGGTCTTTCTACCTCTTACCACAGGCACGCCCATATATTGCTCTACAAAAGTGGCATATACCTCATTCATCTTTTGTGCTTCTTCTACAGCCTCCGCTTGGGTAGCATGGGCAGTATGTCCCTCTTGCCAAAGGAACTCAGCGGTACGCAAGAATAGGCGTGTACGCATCTCCCAGCGCACTACATTCGCCCATTGGTTGATAAGGATTGGAAGGTCGCGGTAGGGATTGTATCCAAGTCTTATAGGTATTCCAAATAATCGCCTCGCTGGTAGGACGTACAATCAGTTCTTCTTCTAGCTTGGCCTGAGGATCTACCATGAGTTTGCCCTTTTGGTTAGGGTCAGCTTTAAGGCGGTAGTGGGTAACCACGGCACACTCCTTGGCAAAACCTTCTGCATTTTTTTCTCTTCCGCTTCAAAAATAACTTTTTGGGGAACAAAAAAATAGGAAAATAGGCATTCTGATGGCCTGTATCCTTAAACATTTTGTCTAAAATATCACGCATACGCTCCCAAATGGCATAGCCATAGGGCTTGATAACCATACAGCCACGCACTCCCGAACTCTCAGCAAGCCCAGCTTTTACAACGAGTTCATTATACCACTTGGAATAATCTTCTGCTCTTGATGTTAAATTTTTACTCATACTAAAATCTTTGGCACAAAAATTGTACTTTGTGTGCAAAAAGTACAAAAATAATTTTGAAATGCACTCCTTTTTGCAGGGGGATTTTACAAAATAAACAAAAGTACTGATAATCAACAAACTAAATAATATTGTTATGAGAAAGACAGTAATCATCCATACAGCAGTTGCTTTTTACAGCACTGGTAGGCCTTAGCGCTTGTGGCGCTTATTCAGGAGTAGGTTATGATGATGGTATCTATGGGGACGAAGCCCCTCGACCTGTGTATCAGAGGGAGGAACCACGTTATGAGAGAAATTATGAACAAAGCGGTAGCTATCGTGAACACCTTAATCAGAAAAATAGCAGGGTATAAGGATTTTTGAACAACAGGTACAGCGTCCTGCTCCCTCCTATACCCCTATGACCAATGTAGAGGGTTATCGTACAGACACCCAACAGCAGAGTGCCCCCTATAATACTTATGGCAGTTGGGGAGACAATGCCCGCCCTTCTTCTGTGAATATATACAATAATTATGTAGATAGTCCTTACTATTGGGGTTCAGGGGCATGGGGAGGCTATTATTCCTCTTCCTACTACTATCCACGTTCTCGCTGGAGCATAGGCTTCTCGGTAGGTACTTATGATCCTTACTGGAGCTGGCGCTACTATGATAGCTATTACTATCCTTATTACGGATATAGCTACTACTATCCTTATTATGGATATTACTATCCTTACGGATACAATTATTACTATCCTTACGGATACAATTACTATTATCCTTATTATGGATATAACTACTATTATTATCCATCTTATCGCTATGATAGGAAAATAATTACTATTACTACCAAGACCCTTACGGAAATACCTCTCGTAAATACTCACCTACCAATGGCAGAAGAGGGATAGCAGCCGTTACGACAATAGTAGTTACCAAAATAATGGTACCTATCGTTCTTATGGGAATTATAATAACAACTCTTACGATAACACTTCCCGCTCTTATCACGAAGGAAACACTCGTAGTTATGACTATTCCTCAAGAAGTAGCAATAATAATTACAACAATAGCAATAATAGTTATAATAGTAGCAATAATAGTTACAACAATAGCTATAATAGTAATACCTATGATAACACCTCTCGTTCTTATCATGAAAGTAATGTAAATAATGGAGGGAGGAAATAGTGGAGAATATAGAGGAGGAACACAAAAGAGATTATTAAACTAAAATATAGAAACAAAGATGAAAAAGAATATTAATTATAGGTTTGAGTTTATTCGTTGGGGTGCTTTCCGCCCAAAAATCTTACCGATGGGCTGCGCTATTCTATGGAAGGACTTAATGGTACCTCACGGTTCAATGCAATGAGTGGCGCCTTTAGTTCCTTAGGGGGAGATCTCTCGGCCGTAGCACTGAACCCAGCAGGAACTTCTATTTTTACAAGAAGTGAGATGAGCGTAACGCTCTCAGGAGTTAATTCCAAGAATGATGCCAATGGGCTAACGACTATCTCTTCTGACTTTTTACTCAGTCAATTTGGGGTAGCATTCCCTATTACAATAGGAGAAGAAGGATGGAAAAAAATATTGCCTTTGCTTTTTAATTATCAGAAAACACATAATTTTGATGCCAATGATCTAAAATATACTCATAGAAGTAATGGAGCTAATTTGGGTGATTATTTTGTACATTTTGCCAATGGAATGACTCAGGATAAACTCTTTTTAAATGATTACATATATAATCAGAGGACAAGTCAATGGAAGCGAAATATCAAGGAGGCTTAGGTGCACTCTATAGTAGAATGGGGAGATCTCCCAGACCCTTACAGATATCGCAATGCTATATTGGGATATACAACAAGTCTTATTGTTCCAAAAAAATCAACCTTCAAAAATAGAATCTTCAGATAGCTATGAAAAGGAATGGATATATTGAAGGAAAATCAGTATAAAAGGAGTTTTTTTCTGATGGCACAATAACTATACAAAATGTAGAACAATATACCGAAGGAGGCGTAAACAAATATAACTTTAACTTTGCAGGGCGCTATGATTTTTATTTCTTTTTGGGATTAATCTCAATTCCCATAGTGTAGATTATCGGGTAGTAAACAAATATAGAGAAGATTATTTAAATAATACACAAACCTATGATAAGAGGTCTCCTATCCGATCTGCCTTATATCAAAACGAAGTTAGAACTGTAGGAAGTGGTTTTTCCTTCAGTTAGGAGCTATAGCCGAGGTAGCTACTGGTCTACGTATAGGACTTACTTATGCTTCCCCTACTTGGTATACACTACAGGATGAAATGTCTCAGTCATTATCAGCAACTACCCAAAGTGATGGTACTTTTTTCGCCAATCCTAATGTAGTAGCTGTTTATGAGAAGTACAATTTCCGTACCCCAGGTTCTTGGACTGTAGGTGCCAGCTGGGTATGGAACAAGCAATTGATCCTCAGTGCGGACTATATGTATAGGGGATATAAATATATGCGCTTTACTTCTGATAATCAAAATTCAGAAAACGCTATCATCCAAAATACTTTAGGAGATACCAACTCCCTACGTTTTGGTGCGGAATACCGCTTGCCACTGAGTAAGACGAACCATCTGTTCTTTAGAGGAGGGTATAGGTATGAGCAAAGTCCTTACAAGACAGAGCTAAAACCTATAGGTGATCTTACAGGCTTCTCTACAGGACTTGGGGTAAGTATCAGTAATATGCGTTTTGACCTTTCTTATGATAGAGCAACCCGTGCTTACCATCCACAAATCTTTGAAAGCGTCCTTACAGACACTCCAAAAAGTGGATAACACCTTACAGAATATACTCTTGAGCTTTTCTTTAAAGCTGTAAGAGCTGTTTTTTTAAATTTAGTTTGTTTTCATTTTAAAGTGAAAAAGGGAGGCTCCACAAAGCCTCCCATTTCTTTTTATTTCTTAATAGTCCTAAAGTGGTACTAACATTAGTAGTCATTGACAATTAACCATTAATCCTTGACAATTGATTTTATTCTTTTCCGCCAAAATGCCTTGACATCCTTTATGGTAACTTCTCCTTCGGAGAGGATCAGCAGGCGCTCTACCACATTTCTTAGCTCTCGCACATTCCCCACTCCAATCATATTGTTGGAGTTGTTCTATGGCCTTGGACTGGAAGTGTTTGCTGATGCCTTGTTCCTGACAGATACTCTTGGTGAAGTGCTCTACCAGAAGAGGAATATCATCTCTACGTTCATTCAAAGAGGGAACTTTCAAAAGGATAACCGCCAAGCGGTGGTATAAGTCCTCTCGGAAACGCCCTTGGGCAATCTCCTGTTTGAGGTCTTTGTTGGTGGCAGCAATCACTCGTACATCTACGGCTATGTCTTTTTCGCTACCTACTTTGGTGATTTTCTTCTCTTGTAGGGCGCGTAATACCTTAGCTTGTGCCGAAAGACTCATATCCCCAATCTCATCTAAGAAGATAGTGCCCTTATCTGCGGCCTCGAACTTGCCCTACACGGTCTTTCACCGCCGAGGTAAAGGAGCCTTTGATATGTCCAAATAATTCGCTTTCGATAAGTTCCGATGGGATAGCAGCACAATTGACCTCTATCATGGGTTGCGCAGCATGCTCACTGCCTTGGTGTAGGGCACGGGCTACTAGTTCCTTTCCCGAACCATTAGGGCCTGTGATAAGTACTCGTACATCGGTAGGGGCGACCTTGTCAATCATGTCTTTAATCTTCTGTATAGCCGCACTCTTACCTATCATGGGTGAGGTAGGAGAGGTCTTCTTGGAAGTCTTATTCTCTCCCTTAGGTGTTTTTTCTTCCATAGGGGTAGTAGTCAGTGCATTGCGGACAGTAGAGAGCAAACCGATTCAGATCAGGAGGTTTGGCTATATAGTCAAAGGCACCCATTTTTCATGGCTTGTACAGCCGTCTCTAAGTCACCATGTCCTGAAATCATGACCATACGCAAGGCAGGCTTAAGGGCTTTAGCTTCCAAAAGTACCTCCAGTCCATCTTTCTTGGGCATTTTGATATCACAGAGTACCAAGTCATAGTCTGTTTTCTGGATCATATCCATGGCCTCCTGTCCATTGGTAGCTTCTTCTATCTGATAGCTTTTGTCCTCTTCACTGAGGATACTACCCAGCACACGCCGTATGGAGGCTTCATCTTCAACTAATAGTATTTTTAGGCATGGCTTTATGATTTTATTTTTACATCAATCACCAAGGGAAGTACATACTCAGTGGTAACATTCACTTGGTTTTTCTTGGCTGGAGTGAGAACGAACTCGAATCCTGCGGTCTTATCTTTTAAGATTTTCTCCAAGTCGGGGAGCAGCTCCAGTGTGTTATCGGAGGCCTCTACACTCTTTACACTTAGTACCCCTTCGTTGCTCACCACAAGGGTTACTTTTTATAGTATCGCTTAGAGCACCGCCAATGGCCAATTTCTGGCTGTTGAGTGCCTCTTGGTAAGCCTTGGAAAGCCTATCGGTAAAAGCATTTGAGTTTTTCGTCCTTAGTGGTGATACTCTCACACTCCTTAAACGAAGGATACTCATCAACCTCATCTCCCAGATCAGCTAAGCGCTTCTGAGCTTCTTGCTTTATCTACTTCTTCTTGGGTGATTTCAGGCTCTGCGGACTTGCTTTCTTGGCAGGCATATAGGCTTATACAAAGTATGGAAAGTAATATCTTTTTCATTTGGCTATTTTTTTGGGGTGTAAATATACAATTTATTCTTTTGATAATGAGAAATATTCTAAAAGATTTAACTAGAAGTCTATACCTTTCTGGATTATCTGAATCACTGCCTTCTTGTGAGTTATCACCAGTGGTGTTGTCGGGTTCAGTCATGGAGAGTCCATTGCCACACTCTAAGTCTATAGACGAATTTTTCAAGAATTTTGTCGCCAGAGCTTGATCTCTTTTTCCTTTGTAGAAAGCTCTTAGTACAGCATCTTTACTGATATCATTGACATAAGTGACTCTACCGATCTTAATATTAAGAGAAGCCAGATTGGGACGAACTTCCTTTATAGGTCTTCGGATAATATTAGGTGAGGTCTATCTTCCTAAAGTTGGTAGGGTTGATCGAAAGATATATCTTGCGGTCTTTCTTTACTTTTTCATTGGCCTCAGGGGTCTGTTTCATAACAGTATAAGGAGGATATTCCTTGTTGTAGGCTGTAGAATCTCTTACTTCGTAACGCAGGTGGCTCTTCTCTAAAAAGCTCTTGGGCTTTGCTTAGGGAGACATGTTCAAGGTCAGGTACCACGATAAATTCCCCATGTCTTGTGAAACCGTCCAAGGAGAGCAGTACAGCATAGATACCTGCGAAAAAGGAGAAATAAGGCCAAGCATACCTGCAAGCCCCCAAAAGCGAACATTTTTTTATTTTTTTGAAGATTTGTGTTATATTCATAGGATAATATTTTTTTATAAGGTTTGTAAGTGTTATTTTTATCAGTGTATCCAATAGTTTTCGTACTTTATCGCTGTTCCATCGGGTGTTTCCGAAGCCCTGAGCGACCACTTTGTCTTGCTTATCTATGATATAGCCAGAGGGATACGTTCAGGATCAAAGGGCATCTTCACCCCTTGGATCAGGTAAGTAACCTTGAAGGTGAATTTGCGATCGCGTTGCTTCTGTTCTACAGGCTCAGGTAACTCATTGGTGATGATATAGAAAGCTACCTTGTCATGATAATCCTGATAGAGCTTGTCTATACCTATCAGGTCGGCTATACTCATTGCCCGCCATGAGGAAAAGAAATAGACGAACCTGACCTTCCCTTCGGATTGGGTGAAAGGAAATTGCTTGTTGTCCCTATCTTTCAGTGTCCAATCAGGGTCTATAGTATATTGTTTGTCCTGAGAGAGAAACTCCACTTGGGAGGAGAAAATCCGTTGTAGGAGAATCTTGGCCTCATACCCTAAGTTAGTGGTAAAGAATGAAATAATGAGTGCTAAGAATAACAAATTCAGCACAGTACGTTTTTCATAGGAAAATATTTCTTTTCGTGGGGGCAAAAGTTACACAAAAATGTGATTTTTTCCCCTAAGATGTTAATCTTTTATCTCTATTTGCTTGGCCAAAGGGTGCGTACGTAAGTAGTGTTCTACAGGTGTGCCATCTCAGCGTTATGTGTCAGAGGGGTGAGGTGTCGCTCAAGGATAGGTTTGGAAAGCTGATAGTTCAGCGAGATAAAGGCATAGCCCTTGATGCTACCATCCTCTATCAGGATAACACTTTTCTCATGTACGGTGCGTCCCTTATCCATAAGGACAAAGGTTCTACCTACAAGGCTATAGTGGGCAAGGGCTTCCTCCACTCGTTGGTTATAGGTCTCACGGCTTCATCGCCCACACAAGCACCAGCACACTTACCGATAGAGTGGTTATAGCAGTAGGTACGCGCCTGGGAAAAACCATTGAGTTTGGTACAAAGCTCATAGCGCTCAGTCATCTCAAAGAGCATATTCAGCCCCTCTTCCTTGCTTTCAAAAATAGCTAAGGGCTGCTTGGCTCCTGCTCTTAACATGACAGAAAGGCAGAGATAGCCTGTCTTGTTCTTATGACAAACCAAAAGCAAAAGGGTAGGTCTTCTTTTTCTTATACTTGCTCAGAGAGGCTTGTGCCTGAAGTTCTTCAGCTTCCTTGAGTGAGGCAATCAGCAGGGTACCTGTAAGCTCATACATGACCTTCCCTACATGCTTCCTAAGAAAAAGATCTCGCTTTCCCTCCGAGGTAAAGTGCTCATTGACCCGCTTATAGATGTTCTTACTCTTGGACAATAACAGTAGTTTTCCCGCCTTGTCATATAGGTAATATACGCCCAACTGATTAGGTAGCCCATCCAAGAGCGAAAGCAGGTGAATGGGTAGGGGTGGAGAGGTTTTGCTTGACAAACTCGCTTAGGGCTACCTTCTGGGTGTCCTTGTCCAAAAAGGAGCTTAAAGAGGTGCACTGTAGCCTTGGCATCTCCATTGGCTCGGTGTCGGTCAGAGAGCGGAATACCTAACGAACGAGCCAGCTTACCCAAGCTATACGAAGGCTCATCGGGGAGTAGGCGTTGGGACATCTCCACTGTACAGATGGTACTGCGCTGGTAATCAAAGCCTAATCGGCGAAACTCTAAGCACAGGATACGATAGTCAAAGGCTGCATTGTGGGCAACCAGGATACACCCCTCGGTTATCTCCACAATCCGCTTGGCTACCTCATAGAACTTCGGTGCTTGGCGAACCATCTTGTTGGAAATGCCTGTGAGGCGTACCACAAAGTCGTCTATCTTTCTTTCGGGATTGATAAGTGAGATGAAGCGATCGGTAACTTCCCGACCATCAAAGCGATAGATAGCAATTTCTGTAATGGCTTCCTCACCCATCTTACCTCCTGTGGTTTCTATATCTAAAATGGCGTACAAATCTACTTTTTTTAATGGGCAAAGATAGCAATTTTAGCTATTTTTCACAAAAAGAAAAAGTAGTTTATTTTTACCTTTGAAGAGAGGGCTTCATTTCTATAAAAATAAAAAAATATGAAAAAAAGTATCATTATATGATAAAAATCATACCTTTGTAGCTTTAAAAACACTGTTTATGCTAATTAAAATACTTGATAAAGAGTTCCGCCCTTATATCTCCAGCGAAAGACTTGCTCAAGAGATCAAAAGGCTTGCCCAAGAGGTGGAGCAGCAGATGCAGGGAAGAGACCTCTTTTTCATTTCCATACTCAATGGTTCCTTCATGTTTGCTTCGGATTTTGTCCGTGCTTATCAGGGTGAGTGTGAGATTGCTTTTTGTGCGCTTTTTCCTCTTATGAGGGCATGCAAAGCACCCACAAGGTAAAACAACTCTTAGGCCTTCCTAAGGACATAGCAGGCCGCGATGTGGTGGTGATAGAAGATATAGTGGATACAGGGTAATACCTTGGAGGAGATTTATAACCTCTTTGCCGACAAGCAGGTGGCTTCCTTGCGTATCATGACACTCTTCTTCAAGCCTGAAGCCTATAAGAAAAAAACTTGCCTATACACCATATAGGGTTCTCTATTCCCCAACCGCTTTATCGTAGGTTATGGCTTAGACTATGACGAATTAGGACGAAAATCTCCCAGAAATATATCAATTAAATATAGAAAATATGAAGAATTTGGTTTTTGTTTGGCAAACCAGGAGCAGGAAAAGGAACACAAGCAGCTTTCCTAAAAAGAAAAAAATATGGTTTTGGTACATATCTCCACAGGCGATCTCTTCCGTCATCACTTGAAAAATGGCACAGAAACCGGAGTATTAGCTCAATCTTATATGGATAAGGGCTCTTGTTCCTGATGAGGTAACGATCCAAATGCTCCAAGCGGAGATAGAAAAGAACCCCAATGCAGCAGGCTTTATCTTTGACGGATTCCCTCGAACCATAGCCCAAGCCGAAGCGCTAGATGCTTTCTTGGCTTCTAAGCAAATGAATATCAGTGCAACTTTAGCCCTTGATGCGGATGATGAAGAACTTATCAAAAGACTTGTAGAACGAGGTAAAGTAAGTGGCCGCTCTGATGACCAAGACGAGGGCAAGATCCGCAACCGCTTTGTCGAATACAACCAAAAAAACAGCCCCTCTTATTGATTTTTACAAAAAGCAAGGCAAATATCACCCTATCAATGGTATAGGCTCTATTGAGGAAATCACCCAGCGCCTCTCCAAAGTGATAGATGTGTTGTAAGGAATGTCTATAAAAACATAAATCTCTGACCCTGAAGGTTAGAGATTTTTATTGTATATTGGTATGATTTTTTTGTATATTTGCCCCCATAGATAAGTAATTCCCGCTACAGACACTAATGAAAGTTAATGCTATTAGATAAATCTTGAAAATAGCTACACTTACCAAAGATTGGATATGTGTGGTCAGTTGTTAAAATCATAACAACTTGCTAATTAATGAAACTCAAAATATCAAAAACCTAATTAATAGCCAACACGAGCGACAGTGGGTGAATAGATTTTTTTGTAAAAATGCAGGTGCTAGAATGACTATAGCTTTTTGGAGGAGGAAATTCTTCTTTTGGAAATGAGCCTTTAAAAACAGTAAAGATATATGACAGAAAAAGGTAGACTCATAGAAAAAAACTTTCTATGTAAGTGATTGTGAGGTAGGTCCTACACGTACTTTTTAACCGCAAAGGAAAGCTTATAGAAACTAAATATTATGATGACTACTATTTTATAGGTATAGAACAAGTAAGAAATATTATTCTTAACGCTCTTGGGGTAGATATCTTTGAACCTTACCAAGGAAGATTTGTAAGATGTTTCTTTAGCCGAATGAAAATAGAAGGAAAATACGTTTATTCATTAGAATTTATTAGTCGTGGAGAAGAAGGTTCCGCATGTAAGTATTATATAGATGCTTATGATGGGAAATTTCTTTTTAAAGACATCCGTTATTCTACAAAAAGGAATATTATGATTCATTTGAATTTCCAAAAGAGAGAATATTTATTCCTATTAGAGATAGTATTGATATTGATAAGTAGAACCTGTTGTGCATTTTCAAATAATAGAGGCTTTTAGATTGAGAGTTTCTCTATATAATATAAACTTATTCATGTGTTGTATCAATGTTAAAGATGTTATCTTGCTGGATATCATTGTTTTAAATTCTTCAAAAATGATTTTTGCATAATTGAAAAATTAAAAATATGAAAAAAATCTCAATATAAATATAAGATGTAATATTTATATAGTTCTCCTACTATTTTTATGTTATAATAGTGTATTGGCTACGACAGCTTTTTGTTGCGATGCCTGGTACAGGAGGGTTTAGTATTTCTACTCCACATTATATAATTGCTTTTTAGAACAATTCCATATTCATTGGCACAATCTCTGTTTTTTTGAAGACAGAATGGATATTCCTTTTCTATTCAAGACCTATTTTTTTATATTTCTATATTGTTATATATCCTTATTCCTTATTTTTGTATAAGGAAAAGAAAGAGAAACCCTATTTTTTATCATTATGATATAGAAGATAAAACCTATTTTTATATTAATAGATGTAATAATGCTTCTTTTTATATGCTCCTTTGTTACTTATAGGGTGTATGATGTTTTCTTTTTCTTTATTCAATATCATTCCCTTATTTTTTTATTTGTTTTTAGGGGTAAGAATATACCAATATAGAAAGAAATTAAACTTTTATAGTAAAGTTCAATTTCTTTCAAAAGCATAGAAGATAATATTTTGGGAGGTACTTTTAGAAATCAATAGGACAATCCTACAGCTTTTAAGAATGACATTAGCATTGCGATAGGTGATTTGGATTACACGAGGGACGGTAACTTTAGAGTAATTGGAAGGATTGAGAGTTAGATTTTTCTATCTTTTTACTTTTTCATTAGGTTCTGGACTTTGACTGAATTTTCAAAGGAAAGAATATTTATTCTATTAGAGATAGTATTGATATTGATAAGTAGAATAAAGATTACAAAGAAGATCCCCACAAGTATATATGAGTTGCTTGTAGGGATTTGCTTTTAGTTATACCTCATATTTGAGGTTATTGATGATAAAATCTTGGCGTTCAGGGTATTGTTTCCCCATATAGAAGTCTAATAATTTCTCATATGCATGGCCTTATCCATCATCACAGGGTCAAGGCGCATATCCTGACCGATAAAGTGCTTGAACTCATCGGGGAGATTTCTCCCAACCCTTTGAATCGGGTGATCTCTGGGTTTTTGAGCTTCGCTATGGCATTGACACGCTCTTCATCGGTATAGCAATAAATAGTTTCCTTGCTATTGCGCACACGGAATAGGGGTGTCTGTAGGATATAGACATGTCCTTCTTTGATGAGTTCTAGGGAAAACTGTAGGAAAAAGGTGATGAGTAGTAGGCGAATGTGCATTCCATCTACATCGGCATCGGTGGCAAGGACAATATTGTTATATCGCAGGTTCTCTATGGAGTCCTCTATATCCAAAGCGGCTTGTAGGAGATTGAATTCCTCATTCTCATAGACAATTTTTTTAGTTTTCCCAAAGGAGTTTAGCGGCTTTCCACGCAGAGAGAATACCGCTTGGGTATTGGCATCGCGGGAGGTAGTGATAGACCCTGAAGCGGAGTTTCCCCTCGGTGATAAAGAGGGTGCTCTCAAGGGCTTGTTCGTGCTTACTATCGGTCAGGTGAATGCGACAGTCGCGTAGCTTTTTGTTGTGTAGGCTCACTTTCTTTGCTCGGTCGCGGGCGAGCTTACGAATATCCGATAGTTCCTTGCGTTCGCGCTCTGCTTGTAGGATTTTTTCTGTATCTCTTCGGCAATCTCTGGTTGCTTATGTAGATAGTCGTCTAAGTGTTTTTGTACGAAATTGGTAATATAAGTACGTACAGAGGGCATGCCTTCTCCCATTTCAGTAGAACCCAATTTGGTCTTGGTCTGACTCTCAAAAACAGGCTCCATCACCTTGATAGAGATAGCTCCAATAATGGACTTACGAATATCCGAGGCTTCATAAGGTTTGTTGTAATAGTTACGTAAAGGTGGCTACTATAGCTTCACGGTAAGCATTCAGGTGGGTACCTCCTTGGGTGGTATTCTGCCCATTGACAAACGAATAATATTGTTCGCTGTACTGGCTTTTTGCTATGGGTGAGGGCAATTTCTATATCTTCCCCACTTAGGTGGATAATAGGGTAGGCAAAATCTTCTTCATTGTTGTCTTCCTTGAGCAGGTCTTCCAAACCATTTTCAGAGAAGAATTTTTCTCCATTGTATACAATAGTAAGTCCAGGGTTGAGGTAGGTATAGTTCTTAAGCATCCTTACCACATATTCCGAACGGAATTTGTAGTTCTTGAAGATAGTTCCATCGGGGACAAATGTTACTAAGGTACCTCTTTTTTTCATTGGAGGCTTCCAAGGGAGATTCTTCTTGTAATACCCCCAAAGAGAATGTGGCGCTTTTTTTCGCTGTCCATCACGTACGGAAGCTACATAGAAGTAAGAGGAAAGTGCATTGACAGCCTTTGTACCTACACCATTAAGCCCCACAGACTTTTTGAAAGCGCGGGAGTCGTATTTTTCCTCCTGTATTCATTTTGGAAACTACATCTACCACTTTTCCCAAAGGGAATCCCACGTCCGAAATCACGTACAGTAACCTTGTTGTCCTCTATACGTACCTCTATCTGCTTACCAGCCCCCATGACAAACTCGTCTATGGAGTTATCAATCACCTCCTTCAGTAGGATATAGATCCCATCATCGGCCGAGGAGCCATCGCCGAGCTTACCTATGTACATACCGGGGCGCATACGTACATGCTCCTGCCACTCAAGGGTCTGTATATTATCTTCTCCGTATTCAGTAATGGGTTTGTTAAAATCTATGGGTTCCATGTTGTTTTTAAGAGTTATAAAGGGATAATGTTTAATCGTTTTTGTAATTATCAGAAATAATAGGATTCTCTATTTCTAACTTTCTGTTTTTTGCTTAGTTCTAAAAAAATCTAGCTCCTTATCTATACCTACAAACTTTCTACCTAACAAATTAGCCGCAATTCCAGTAGTGGAACTTCCAGTGAAGGGTCTAATATCCAAGCATCGGTCTTGGTAGAAGCTAAAATGAGTCTTGTCAGTACAGATAAAGGTTTTTGGGTAGGGTGCTTTCCACAAGTTTTCTCCCAAGGAGCGATGGCAGAAAATTGCCATACATCTTTCATTTGCTTACCCTGATTGATAGTTTTCATGAGTTCATAATTGAAATAATGAGGCGTTTTTTTCTTTTCTTTCTTGCCCAAATAATTTGTTCGGTAGAATGGGTAAAAGTATCTACATGAAAAAAATTAGGAGGCGGATTGGTTTTCTCCCAAGTAATGATATTGAGTATTTTAAAACCTAATTCTGTAAGTATTTGGCCAACAGAAAATATATTGTGCATAGTACCACTAATCCAAATAGTAGCTTCCTCTTTCATCACTTCACGTACTAAAAGTAAGCCATTGCCTATTAAAATCATTTACAAAAGCTATTCCTTTTGATTTATCCCAATCACCTTTATTAACGCTTACAATCTCGCCATGATTCTACTGTAAGGCCTCCATTTGACAAGAAATAAGGAGGATCGGCAAAAACCATATCAAACTTACGATGAAACTGAGGTAATAGCTCCATACTATCTCCATGAAGGAGATAAAAAGATTTGTCTTGGGATTTGAAAAAGGAGTTAAGCATTGTCTTATTTTTCTATTATGAGAAGCTATGGAAACAATTTTATAAATGTCTTTATGGGCTTCCAAAGCTTCTAATAATTTCTTAAACATATAAGCACTTGATAGATTAGTTTTCTCTTGTACCATTAGGAGTTTTGCTATTAGATAAAGAAATTTTTATACTATACTCTCCTTTATTTGCTAATTTGGGATATTTATCAGCTTCTAAATTCGCTTCTTCTTTTAGCTTTTCAACATCTAATAGTAGATCTCTTTCTTCCTTACTTTTTAAAGGTTGAATTTGTTTATTCCATAAATCTATTAAAAAAATGTAAGAACTTCCTTGTTTCCTTTATCATTATGCTGCATCTTTATAATGGCATCAACAGCCCAATGTATATGTTTAGGAGTTCTTATTCTAGACCAGCCTGATTTGGTGTCTTTATCTCTTTGTCTATATCTAATCAATAGGTCATATTCAGATAAAGAACCTTGATATACTGCTAAAATGTAGGTATCATTAACTTCAATAGTAGCTAATGGCTCAATATCTTTGACTTTCATATGAGGTAGAACTTTATTTTTACCATTTATTTTCTATTTCTTCCTTTTTACTTTTTCAACAAACTCCTCTAAGGTAGTAAGGTTATAAACACTTGGGATAATATTGTAGGCTTCCTCCAATTTGTTTTTTTGCCTTAAGCCATCCTTGACCGTCTGTTATCCAAACAAACTCGTAATTCTCATACTGATTGATTTTTGGAGCTACTTCTGAATAAGCTCTTGCTACTTCATTGAGTTTTGAGCCTCCTGTATTGTAAAAAGTTGGTTTCTATTAAATATGTTTTTCTTTTGTCTTAATAACAAAATCAAAAACGTTTTACATCAACCCCAAGACTCTCTATATCAAGAAATAAAAGTGCTATTTACTTCCTTTTTATAATATATTCCTTCTCTGTCAAAAATCAATGATACAGCCTTAGACATATTGTCTCCTCCTCTATTTTTTTACGAGCATTAGTGTCTAGTCCTACTTCAATTCCAAAAACATAATCTACTAAATTAGTGATTTCTTTATTTTTAAAAACTTCTGCTAATCTTGTTTCATGAATGTATTCTAAAATATCTTTAGGAGAACTGAAGTAGCTTTCTAATGAAACTATTATGCCATTATTATTGAATGTTTTAGTTTTTATTACGTACTGCTATAAGAATATCTAATACTTCAAACACTTTTTGGATTTTTCCTCATATAGTTCATTTATAGCCTCCTCTATATTTTCTTTTCCAATGAGATAATTGAGTTGGTTGAGTTTTATCGCTATTTTTGTGTACATTCCTTGTTACTTTATTGAAATCTACAAAATAATCAAGAGTAGCATTCGTTTTACTAAGTTGTGAAAGGAATAAATTAAACGGCTTCGTCATATTTTTCTAACCTCTTTATAGTTTGTTATCAATAATTCATTTTAATACACCACGTTTTTTTCTGGATTGGCATTGATACTTCTTTTTAGCTAATACGCGTTTTATCTCATAGTTAGCATACAAATCATCAAAAAAATGATTATTTTTATCTTTTCCTCTCACATCAGAATTGCTTAGTATCCAATAATGATTAAGTTCATTGAGTTTATTACAAAAATCTCTTAACCGAATTTGTTCTTTGTCATCAAAATTATCTTTTGCATAAGCATTGAAGCTGGAGGTCTCACTCAGAGGCTTGTAAGGAGGGTCAAAAATAGAACAAAAGTATTACTCTCTGTGTAATTAATTGTTTGTTCAAAATCACCACAGAGGATCTCTACTTTCTGTAATGCACGGCTTACTGCTAAAATATTTTCTTTGTCACAGATAAGAGGACGTTTTGTAGCTACCTATAGGAACATTAAATTCATTTTTCTATTTACACGGTACAAACCGTTAAAAACAAGTACGGTTTAGAAAAAAATAAATAGAGCAGATTGTATCAGTTTCTCTTCACTTTTTTATATTGAACAAATTTCTTTTTCATAATAGAAATTCTTTTTAGCTTCTTCATCTTCTAAAAATATAATATTTATTTTTGTAGGTCTTCAAGAACAGAAATAAGTTGTTGGGGTGAATTGGCTATAGTATCATAAGTGTCAATCAATTCCTTATTTATATCATTGATAACTGCCTTTTTTCATATTAGGAAAGTGATTGAGTAGCCAAAAATAAAACGGCTCCACTTCCACAAAAGGTTCTATGTAGGTAAATGGTTCTCTAAAAACGATTTCAGGAAGATTATTCTTGATTTCTTCTATCAATTGTGTTTTTTCCTCCAGCCCATTTTAAAAAGGTTTTTGCTATACAGAGTGCACTCTATTTCTGTCATATTATTTTCTTTGATTTGTTAATTACTTTTTTTATATCCCAGCTTGTACCCTACTCCTACTGAGATGAGAGTGAGAGAAAAGCCTGTACTATTGCTAAAATCTACACCACGAACTTTGTGGCCTGTAATAGGGGTGAGATTACAAGATACACGCATATCGGTGGTGATCACCACTCGCTTGATGTCCCAGAGCACACCGCCTCCTACTTGCCCTGTAAGAACAAGTCGGTTAAAATGTAGGGTTACATTCTCATCAGGGCATTAAACCAACCATTAGTATAGGAGGCATGGGTTAAGAATTTGAGAGAAAAACCTGCTTGTAGGTACCCCCTGAACATACGCTTGCCTTCCCATTGTAGCAGACAAGGAGCATCTATATATTGAGAGAAAATGTCTTTTTCTTCATGAGGCTTTCTCTATAATAAGGCCCCCTATCCTTTTCGGGAACATCAAAGCCACTGAGATGAGTTCCCTCATTCTTATATAGAAGTTCAGTATGTAATACCCAATGCTTTTCTTTGAGAGGAATCCGAGTAAAGACGCCTGAATTGAAAAACGCCCCAATTCCCCATAGGTGTTGAATTTTTCCCTTCTTCATTATATAAGGGAGAAATAGAAGAAGCATAGACTAATGGATTATTGAGCCGTATCCCAACAGTAATTTGTGCTATACCCACTGTGGAAGTGAGCAATAGCAACAGTAAAAAGATATGTTTTTCATAGCAGGAGAATTTATTGTTTAGGCAGGCAAAGATATAATTTTTTTCTTTTTGCCAAATAAATATTTCATATATTTTCCGTATATTTGCACCAAAAATTAATCCTAATGAAAATACAAGTAAAGAACGAGACCAATCGCCTACGAGCTGTTATCTTAGGAACCGCTCAGAGCAATGGGGCTACTCCCACAGCTCAAGAGGCTTATGACCCTAAATCTTTAGAACATATATTGGCAGGAACCTATCCTAAGGAAGCAGACATGATTCCCGAAATGGAGGCTTTCGCCCAAGTGCTTAAAAAAATATGAGGTAGAAGTATACCGTCCTGAATTAATAGAGAATTGCAACCAGATTTTTCACCCGTGATATTGGTTTTTGTCATAGAGGACAAGTTTATTAAAAGCTAATATTCTACCTGAAAGAGAAGAAGAATATCAAGCTATTGAGTATATAGTTCGCCAGATTCCTCCTTCTCAATATATCGTTCCTTCCCCTGAAATACATATAGAAGGAGGCGATGTGATGCCTTGGAATGATCATATCTTTGTAGGTACTTATTATGGAGCTGATTATGCAAATTATAAGACAGCACGCACCAATAGGGAAGGAGTAGAGCTGCTTAAAGCACTCTTTCCTAATAAGATAGTGAAGGCATTTGACTTGGTTAAGTCCAACACAGAACCTCGTGATAATGCGCTACATTTGGACTGTTGTTTTCAACCAGTGGGAACAAATAAGGGGATTATCTATAAGGGTGGTTTCCGTAATGAACAGGAATACCAATATTTGGTAGATCTCTTTGGTAAGGATAACCTCTTTCATATAGAGAGAGAGGAAATGTACCAAATGTTTAGCAATGTATTCTCTATCTCACCAGAGGTGGTAGTTTCCGAACGCAATTTTACTCGCCTAAATAATTGGCTTAGGGAGCAAGGTTTTACGGTAGAGGAAATACCCTATGCTGAGATTGCCAAGCAGGAAGGACTTTTGCGTTGTTCTACCCTGCCACTACTAAGAGACTAATCGTTTTTAATTCCATACACTTATGGCTATAAAACATTTTTTTGGTACAAGCTATATGCCAAGCAGGGACTGCTTTACAAGCTCTTTTTGGCAGTAGTGCTGGTCGTGGCCATTATCTTCCTCTTGCCCAAAGGGAGCAAGTTCTCCTATGAGTTTCAGGCAGGTAAGCCTTGGCTATATCCTGCACTCTATGCGCCTTTTTGACTTTACTCTGAAGAAGACAAGCGAACAGTTGGCCAAAGAAAAGCAATATATTGAGAGCCAATCACCTACTTATTTCTTTAGGGATACTACGGTATTGGCTTCTGTTCAGAAGAATTATTACCAAAAGGCACTGACTTACTTCGCTTCAGTGGAGACTGCAACCCAAGAAAAAGCTCTTGCGCAAGGGGAGGATTTCCTTAAGAAAGCCTATCGCCATGGGGGTATTTTTATGCCTCTGGAGAACTGACCGATAAGCAGGTATTTCTGGTAGAGGGAAATGAGGTGTTTACCTTTGCCCCTAACAAATTCTTTTTCCTTAACCAAACCAAGGAGGCCGTACTTTCTTATTTTGCAGAGAAGCCCTTTGCTCCCTATATGGATACTTACTATACGATCCTCTCGGAGGTGATTTTACCTGATATATTTGTCGATGAGCACTTTACCCAACGTACTTTTGAGGAGCGACTTAAGAATATTGTTCATTCGTATGGAATAGTCAAAAAGGACAACTCATTATAGAAAAAGGACAATTTGTCTCAGGCGAGCGTCTTACGATGCTTACCTCCTTACAAAAGGAGTATGCCCTCAATAGTGCGGAACATCTCACTTCCTTGTCCCTTTTGGGGTATATCCTGATTGTTTCTATGCTGGTGAGTATGATACTGCTCTATTTGTATCATTTCAAGAAGGATTTGTTTACCAATAATAATATTGTAACTCTTATCTTCACAACCATATTGCTCTTTGTAGCGGGGGTATCTTGGACGGCAAAGGTAGATACCGATTATATATATGCCTTACCTATTTGTATCTTTCCGCTGGTGATGAAGGCTTTCTTTGACCTGCGCTTGGGCATGTTCTTATACCTGATTACCCTGTTACTCATTGGCTTTATTGTACCTAACAGTTTTTCAATTTATCTATACCAATGCCATTGTGGCAGGCGTGCTCTTGTTGGACACTAAGGGGATGCACTATAGGATTAATTTATTCTTGACGATTACTTATATAGTTATTGCTTATATAGTAACCTACCTCTGTCAACTAATGATATCCACGGGCAGTCTTCAGGGAATAAATTATCTTACCATCGGCTTTTTTTATTCTCAATGGATTTTTGACACTTTTTTTATCCAGCCACTCACTTATATATATGAGAAGGTATTTGGCTTGGTGTCCAATGTCTCTTTTGGAACTTTCCGATACACACAATAAGCTACTGAGAGAACTCTCTGAAAAGGCACCTGGCTCTTTCCAGCACTCTTTGCAAGTATCCAATTTGGCCGAGGCTAGTGCATTGGCCATTGGTGCCAATGCCATGTTGGTTCGTGTAGGGGCACTCTATCATGATATAGGTAAGATGAAGAACCCTCTTTATTTTTACCGAAAAACCAGAAAAACTTCGGTCAATCCTCATGACGAACTTACAGCCGTGGAGAGTGCTAAGATTATCAAGAGTCATGTGATAGATGGTATTGAGATGGCTAGGGCAAACAATATCCCTGATCGTATCATTGATTTTATCCGAACCCATCATGGCAATAGCCTTATTTACTATTTCTATAAAAAACAGTTGGACTCAGGAGAACCTTTCAATGAGGACGATTTCCGCTACTCTGGGCCTATTCCTTTTTCTAAAGAGACAGCTATTCTTATGATGTCCGATTCGGTAGAGGCTGCCTCCAAGAGCTTGGTCAATCCTACTACCGAAGCTATTGATGCGCTGGTGGAAGCTATTATTAAGAAACAAATAGAGGAAAAGCAATACCTCAATGCTGATATTACTTTCAAGGATATAGAGAAGATCAAGAAGGTACTCAAGGAAAAAAACTCTTTAATATCTATCACTTGCGTATTGCCTATCCGAAATAGATGTTTTTTTGTTAAAAATATCTTTACCATGGTGCAACATGCTTGCTTTTTGTTGTATTTTTGCGGGCTATTTAACAGGATAAGAAATGCATCATTTTATCAATTATTTTTGTATCTTCTACGTACTGATGGTACTTCTGAGTGCTTTTTTGTGTACGTAAGGCGGTAAAAGTATAAGGTTTTTTTACTTACCTATATTATATACTATCAGCTCTTTTTTTACTTTCTATACTATTGGAATGAATCCTTTTCAGGGCGTATGGGATAGCCATAGGCAATTTTTCCTTTGGGCTTTTCCTCTCATGGCTCTTATTTGCCACGCTTATAAGTATATTCTTCTTAGGGGAGACACTAGTGCGCTTGCTGTGTGCGCCTTTCCGTATGAAAAAGGAAAAAGTAATTCCCTCTCGTAGGCGCTTTGTAAGCCTTATAGGAATGGGTGTGGCAGCCATTCCCTTTGCCGGAATGATCTATGGGATGCTTTGGGGTAAGTACAACTTTTCGAGTGATAAAGCATACGCTCTATTTTGATGATCTTCCGAGGCTTTTTGATGGGTATCGTATAGTGCATATTTCCGATATTCATTCAGGAAGTTTTGACAATGTTGAAAAAGTACAATATGGTATAGATATGATCAATGCCCAAAAGGGTGATGTAATCTTCTTCACAGGAGATTTGGTCAATAACAAGGCAGAGGAGATGCTTCCTTGGATCTCACACTTTAAGCAATTGCATGCTAAGGATGGGGTGTATTCTGTATTGGGTAACCATGACTATGGCGATTATGTACAGTGGGATTCACCACAGGACAAGATCAAAAACTTAGAAGACCTCAAGAGAATACATCAGCAGTTGGGTTTTTGTTTGCTCAATAACGAATCTGTATTTCTCACTCGTGGCCAGCAGCGTATTGCAGTAGTAGGTGTGGAAAAACTGAGGGGCAAGGCTTTGTCAAAAAGGGAGACCTTAAGCAGGCCTTACGTGAGGTAGATAAGAAGGATTTCAAGGTGCTTCTCTCTCATGATCCTACCCATTGGCAATATGAGGTGATAGATAGTCCTAACTTTATTCACTTGACCCTAAGCGGACATACCCATGGGATGCAGTTTGGTATAGAAATCCCTGGGGTGATCAAGTGGAGTCCTGCCAGTTGGCGTTATAAGTATTGGGGAGGAATCTATAAGGAAAAGGGTAAGTATATCAATGTAAATCGTGGTTTTGGTTACTTAGCTTTCCCAGGTCGAGTAGGGATGCCTCCTGAAATTACTGTTATAGAACTCAGGAAAAAGGATAAAAATACGCCTACAGACCTACAAAATTAAGCACATTAAGGGCGCTTAATTTAGAAAAAAATCTTATATTTGCAGCGTGATAGCTATAAAAGAAAAAAACTATAATAAATATGTCAGTATTTGGAGATATAATAAGCACTAGTAAGCCCGTACTTATTGTTTTTTTATGCGGGCTGGCATTATCTGACTGAGGATGCGAGCACTTCCATACAGCAAGTGGCCGATTCCTTAGGCGAAGCAGTACGTGTGATCAAAATTGATATTGATAATAACAAGGAACTTACCAAAAAGCTACAGATCAACGGGATTCCTACTTATATGATCTTTCATAAGGGAGAACTCGTATGGCGTACCGAAGCGCTCCAACCTACAGCCAACCTAATCAGTGCTATAAAACCATTTATAGAATTATAGAAAAATGAACGAAATCACACTATGGGGAGTCTAAGTCAAGAGATGACAGCCATCATTACAGACCCTATTTATTTGTGGGACCTTATAGGTACCTTTGTTTTTGGAATTTCGGGCGTCTTGCTCGGTTTAGAACGTCGTATGGACGTCTTTGGTATGTTCATCTTGGCTTTCGTAACGGGGGTAGGAGGGGAACACTCCGCGATATTATGATTGGGAGTATTCCTGTCTTTTTGGATGAAAAACCTCATGTATATCTTTATGATTGCTTTGAGTGTGGCCTTTACCATTCTTTTCAAGCGCAAGTTTGCCGCACACTGGAACTACTGGTTATTACTCTTTGATGCCATTGGGTTGGGGGTATTTACCATTATTGGTTTGGAAAAAGCACTTCGCTTTGACCTTTCTCCGACTATAGCTATTGTATTGGGTACTATGACAGGGAGTTTTGGAGGGTCATTCGAGATGTCTTGGCCAATAGGATGCCTGCCATTTTTTTCAGAAAGAAATCTATGCAACAGCTTGTGTAGCAGGTGGTACAGTGTATTTCTTGCTCAATGGGGTTATGGCTGATTATCATAATTGGGTGGTATTTGTAACGATCTGTGTGGTGATAGTTGTACGTATGCTCTCCTTGAAGCACCATTGGGAACTGCCTAAATTCCTTAATTAGATATTGTTTTTCTAGATAAAATTAGTTTTTCAATAGAGTTACTTACTTTTTGTAGCAGGTCGTCCTTATAGGGAGGTTTGCAGGGCAAAAAGTAAGTACTTTCTTTTAACTTCATCTGCATTTGCAATACATGAAAAAAAGATAAAAATATTATAGTACAAAGGGGCAAGAGTACATAACCTCAAGGATATAGATGTACAGATTCCTCGTTATGAACTGGTGGTAGTAACAGGCTTATCGGGTAGTGGTAAGTCGTCTTTGGTCTTTGATACGATTTATGCTGAGGGACAACGCCGCTATATAGAGACTTTCTCTGCCTATGCCCGTCAGTTCTTAGGCGGACTGGAACGTCCCGATGTGGATAAGATAGATGGTCTCTCTCCTGTGATTGCCATTGAGCAGAAGACCACTTCCAAGTCGCCTCGCTCTACCGTGGGGACAATTACCGAAATCTATGACTTTCTACGTTTACTCTATGCCCGTGCCTCCGATGCCTATAGCTATCGTACGGGTGAGAAGATGGTTAGCTATACCGATAGCCAGATACAAGAGTTGATCCTACAAGAGTACGAGGGCAAGGCGATCCATATCTTAGCTCCCGTAGTACAGTCGCGTAAGGGGCATTACCGTGAACTTTTTGAGCAAATTGCCAAGCAGGGATTCCTTAAGGTACGTGTAGATGGCCAGATTCGTGAAATAGAGTATGGTATGAAGCTCGATCGCTATAAAACCCATGATATAGAGGTGGTAATTGACCGATTGGAGATCAAAAACAATGATACTACTCAGCGCCGCCTGTCCGAAAGCATACAGACAGCTATGCGACATGGTAATGGAATACTGATGATACTGGCAGATAAAAAAAGGATGTTCCTCGCTACTTTAGCCGTAACCTTATGTGTCCCACTACAGGGATTTCCTATCCTTTACCAGAGCCGAATACCTTCTCTTTTTAATTCTCCCAAAGGAATGTGTCCGCACTGTAATGGACTGGGAATAGTACAGGAGGTAACCCTGAGCAAGCTCATTCCTGATATGTCGCTCTCTATCAAGCAGGGGCTATCACAGCCATAGGAGCAGAGAAAAAAAACTTGGATATTCCAGCAAATAGAAACTATACTTAGGAAGTTTGGACACAAACTCTCCGACCCAGTGGAGAAACTCCCTAAAGAGGCTATAGATATGATTCTTTTTGGGGAAAAGAGAAATTCTCTCAGAAATCTGAAGTTATGGGGCTAACCCTGTGATTTCTCTATTGATTTTTGAAGGAATTGTCAATTTCATAGAACAACAGTACCAAGATACAGAAAGTAGCGCATCCATGCAGCGTTGGGCAAAAGATTTCATGGAAGAAAAGCCCTGTCCTGAGTGTGAGGGTTCTCGTCTGAGGAAAGAGGCACTGTATTTCCGTATTGCTGATAAGAATATAGCCGAACTTTCTGCTATGGACATAGCCGAACTGATGCAGTGGTTTGATGCCTTGCCAGAAAAGCTCTCTGCTCGCCAAGAAAAGATTGCCCATGAAATCCTTTAAAGAGATAAGCGAACGCCTACGTTTTTCTTTTTGGATGTGGGACTTGATTACCTCTCCTTGGGCAGAAGTTCCAAAACTCTTTCAGGGGAGAGGCACAGCGTATCCGCCTAGCTACCCAAATAGGTTCCAAGCTCACCAATGTACTTTTATACCTTGGACGAACCCAGTATAGGTTTGCATCAGCGTGATAATGAGCGGCTGATCAATTCCCCTAAAATCACTTCGAGATATAGGCAATTCGGTAGTGGTGGTAGAGCACGATGCTGATATGATGCTCCATGCTGACTACGTAATCGATATAGGCCCCTAAAGGCAGGTAAGGGTGGGGGGAGAGGTAATTTTCGCCGGCACTCCTAAAGAAATGCTTAAGGCGCATACCCCTGACGGCCTCTTACCTCAATGGAGAACGTGCCATAGAGGTGCCTGAGGAACGTCGCCAAGGTAACGGACATTTTATAGAACTCGTAGGCTGTACAGGCAATAACCTTAAAAATATATCGGTCAAATCCCCTTTGGGGATGATGATAGGGGTTACAGGAGTGTCAGGTTCGGGCAAATCAACCCTAATCAACGAGACCCTCTATCCAATTCTCAATGCACATTTCTACAATGCTCTGAAAAACCCATGCCTTACAAGCAGATTTTTAGGGCTGGAACATATAGACAAAGTGATAGATATAGACCAATCACCTATTGGGCGTATTCCACGCTCTAATCCTGCCACTTATACAGGTGTCTTTGGCGAAATACGTGACCTCTTTGCCCATACGCCAGAGGCAATGATCAGGGGCTACAAACCAGGGCGCTTTAGCTTCAATGTCAAGGGAGGCCGTTGTAGAAACCTGTGAGGGCGGAGGTATGAAAGTGATTGAAATGAACTTCCTTCCCGATGTTTTGGTAGAGTGTGAGACTTGCCATGGTAAGCGTTTTAATAGAGAAACTCTTGAGATTCGCTACAAAGGAAAATCCATAGCCGATGTACTAGCGATGACTATAGATGAGGCAGTGGCTTTCTTTGAACCCATTCCGAAAATCTATCGAAAGCTCAAGACGATACAGGAAGTGGGACTGGGTTATATTACCTTAGGGCAACCCTCTACCACTCTTTCAGGGGGTGAAGCACAACGTATCAAGCTCGCTACAGAACTCTCCAAGCGTGATACAGGTAATACTTTCTATATCCTGGACGAACCCACTACAGGACTACACTTTGAGGATATAAAAATCCTAATGGAAGTGCTTAACAAGCTCACCGAAAAGGGAAATACGGTGCTTATTATTGAGCATAACCTAGATGTAATCAAGATGATGGATTATCTTATAGACATAGGCCCTGAAGGAGGCAAGGGAGGCGGTCAGGTAGTGGCTATGGGGACACCTGAGCAAGTGGCTAAGAGTAAAAAGAGCTATACAGCTAAGTTTTTTTGAAAGAGGTTTTTAAAAAAACAGAGAAATGAGAATAGGATTCGATGCCAAGCGGGCTTTTTCATAACTTTCGCGGTTTGGGTAACTACAGCCGTGACCTGATTCGTATCTTGCAAGAGAGAACAGATGCGGAATTAGTACTTTTTAATCCTAAAAGAAGAAAATTCTTAGGAGTAAAGATTACCCCAAGGACTACAGAGATCAATCCCAAAGGCTTTTTGGAAAAACTCAAAAGTCTTTGGCGGCTTTTTCATATTACAACCCTTGCCCAAGAACAGCAACTTGATATCTATCACGGGCTTTCTGGGGAGATTCCTATAGGTATATACAAGTATGTCCCTACGATAGTAACCATACACGATCTTATTTTTCTTGCGTTTTCTCCCAGTGGTATAGTGCTTTCGACAGAAAGATACATACTCTCAAGTTTTCGCTATGCAGCCCAAAAAGGCGCAGCACATCATTGCTATCAGTGAGCAAACCAAGCGAGATATAGTAGATTATTTTCATATAGATCCTAATAAAATATCGGTAGTATATCAGGGATGTCATGCCGCTTTTAAGCAAACCTATACGGAGGAAGAAAAAGCCAAAGTAAGAGAAAAAAATATGCCCTTCCAGACCGATTTGTTCTCAATGTAGGGGCTATAGAGGATCGAAAGAATGCTTTAGAGATAGTAAAAGCACTCAAAGGTACTGACTTGCCGCTGATTATGGTAGGGAAAAAAACGGCCTATTACGAGAAGATAGAGGCTTATTGCAAGGAAAATGATATGCAATCACAAGTAAGAGTACTCTCTGGGGTTTCCATGCAGGAGTTGGCTATGATATACCAAGCCGCAACGATATTTTTTGTTATCCTTCTGTCTTTGAAGGCTTTGGAATACCTATTATAGAAGCCCTCTTTTCCAAAACCCCAGTGATTACCTCCCAAGGGAGTTGCTTTGAAGAAGCTGGAGGTAGTGGTAGTATCTATATAAACCCTACCGAGAATACACCGCAGGAGATTCGGCAGGCTATAGAGGAACTTCTTTCCTCGCCTGAACATATGCAACAGATGAGAGAGGTAGGCTATAACTATGTACAAAAATTCACAGACGAAAACGTCTGTGAAAATCTGTTGGAGGTATATCAAAAGGTGATTTCTTAAGCCATTAAGAGAGGTTGTTGCCAAACTTCTCTTTGACTTCTCCCAAGAGTTCCTTGATACTCTGTTCTTTTTCCTTGGGGTAGATCATCAATACCGAAGCCGTATCTACAATGATATAGTGTTCTATACCATCTACAATCACTACCTTGTTGGTATCGGTACGAATGATATTATCAGAGGCATTTTTTTAAAGAGTGTGAGCGCATTGACCACGGCATTGTTATTAGAATCCTTAGCCAATTTCTCGTGTAGGGAACCCCTAAGTACCCAAATCATTCCAATCAAACCCTACAGGATATACATAGATATTATCCGAAGGCTCCATAATGGCATAGTCTACTGATATATTCTCTGCCTTTCCATAATTATCCTTTATAAACGCCCATTCTTCTGGAGTATTATAAACTGCCTCTCCTTCTTTGAAGAGTGAGAACAAATTGGGTTGGAATCTTTCAAAAAGCTCTCAATACACTTTGTGTACGCCAGATAAAAGATACCCGCATTCCACAAGTAGTTTCCTTCTGAGAGGAACTGTTTAGCACGCTCATAATCAGGTTTTTTTCAGTGAATTGGAGTACCTTTTTACTGGGTTTGCTGTCTGTTTTGTCATATTGTATATAACCATAACCTGTATTAGGAAAGTAGGTTTGATTCCCAAGGTCATCAGAATATCCTGTTGTTCACATAAGGTAAAGCAACTTCTTACATTGTCCTGAAATTCGTCCTCTTGTTCTATCCAGTGGTCGGAAGGAGCTACAATAAAAACGGCATTTGGATTGCGCTTTTGAATCTTCATAGTAGCATAGAGAATACATGGAGCTGTATTGCGCATGGAGGGTTCCAAGACCAAATTCTCATCGGAGATACCTGATAGCTGTGTCTTTACTAAGTTTTTTATAAATCTCATTGGTAGAGATAAGAATATTTTCTTTGGGGATAAAGCCCGCCAAACGTTGGTAGGTGCGCTGCAAGAGCGTCTGTCCCTATGCCCAACATGTCATGAAATTGCTTAGGAAAGCCCAAGTACTTACTGGCCAAAAAGCGAGAGCTAATGCCCCCCGCCATAATAATGGCGTAATGATTCTTATTCATATAGATTGAAATAACAAAGTGCAAAAATACAATATATTAACCAAACCAGCAAAGAAAAGAGGCTATTTTTTCTGCTTTTTAGATACCAACTGAGTTGCTCTATCTTTTTCTTGAGAGAAGCCTATGGCTTTGTAAGTCCTTTAGCGAACTTAGATTTCCTTGCTCTGAACGAAAGATAAGTAGGGCTTCTACTTCCTTGTAGTTGAGATAGGGTACCTTGGAGCTCTTTTTTTAGGGGCAAGATTGAGATCTATTTTGGTAATCTGAGCAGGGGGTGAGTAGGTCAAAGTATTTCCAAACTTCTGTGATGACATCCTCGGAAAGGCCATATACCTCACCTAATTGTTTTTTAGAAGAGAAGCCTCCTAAGTGCTCTCGGTATTTTAGGATACGTTCGGAGAGCTTTTCTCCTATCCCTCGTATGGGGAGTAAATCCTCTGTTGTGGCGGTATTGAGGTCTTTCTTGACAATCTTTGCTGAGGTCTTGTTGTCATAGCTATAGAAAGAACCATTCTTTTTCTTGCTCACCCAATCAGGGAATTTGAACAAGGGGCTATAGTAGCCAAGAGAGAATCGGAGACTCCTGTTACCTCTTGGAACTCCTTAGTGGAATTGACGTACTTGCCTGTCTCTCTAAAGACTTGCAAGCGGGAGAGTTCTTGGGCGGAAATTCCCAAAAATATAAGCCTTATAATCTGAAATGAAATTGGGATTAAAGGGACTTATTGTATATTGCTTGGCTTTCTCTTGGGCTTTTAGGCTATCTATCCGTTGTTGGAAAGCGATAAGCTTTTTCCTGAGAAAAATGTTGTAGATGGAGACGGGATATCTATCATAAGATAAGCTACTTGTAACAATATACAGCAACACATAAGCCCCAAAACGCCTCGTTTCTGTTGCTTTGTCCAATAGGAAAAACCTGTAGTATATCTTTTTCATTTGAGAGAATGCCTCTTTAAGTGATAACAAATGTACGATTTTTGGGTAGAAAAAAACAAGAAAAAATATTTGGTAGTCATTTTGATTCTTCCTATATTTGCACCTACTAAATAACAAAGGTTTATTCATGAATAGAGTGCCTACTTACTTAAGTGATAATGTCCGAGATGTAAAAAGAGGGTGATTATCTTTCGGTAGATATACAATCAAAAAGGAAAAACCCTCTTTGAAGTATATTATTATGGAGGATTATTGGGAATAAAGGATCGAAAGTATCCTTTTATTGTAGATAATTATGAGGATGAGATGCCAATTCCTTGTAAAATAGTAGCCAAAGATATAGAAAAAAAGGTGAAGAAATATTGCTTTTTGATGGTTATCAACATGGTTATAATGCTATGTTCTGTGATGAGTTTGACCTAGAAGAAGTAGAAAAACGCATCTTGGTGAAATATAATATTACTCCTTGTCAGATTCATATAGATTTTTGGTTATTCTATTGATTATGAGAAAGAAAAGGAAGATTATGAAAATAGATGAAGATGATATGGTAACTCTGATCAATGGGGAAAGTCTTTCTTGGGAGGAGGTAAAAAGAAATGGATTTGACTATATTTCTATCATCTGTGAAACAAAAAGAAGGCGAAAAAGTAGAAATTGCTGCTTTAGAATTGGCCTAAACAATTAATAATTAATTATTGATAATGAATTATATAGAGTACGATTTTTACTGTTTTTCCCTACAGAAATGGGGGCTGAAATCCTTATGGCCGAACTTGCCGAAGTAGGTTTTGACAGCTTTGAGGATACTCCTACAGGGATCAAAGCCTATATTCCTAAAGATAGCTGGAATGAGCATATTTTTGCAGGATATTTATCTGCTAAGCAATCCAGAATTTACCATTTCCTACCAAATAACAGAAATAGAGCAGGTCAATTGGAATGAGGAGTGGGAAAAGAACTTTTCACCTATCGTGGTAGAGGATCTCTGTACAGTACGAGCCAACTTCCACCCAGTACCTAATACACGCTACGATATTGTGATTACCCCCAAAATGAGCTTTTGGTACAGGTCATCACGAAACGACTTATATGATGTTGCAGCAATTGCTTCCTTTGTCGCTTGAGGGTACCAAAGTCTTAGATATGGGCTGTGGCACGGGTATCTTGGCTATTATGGCAGCTTTGCGTGGTGCTCATGATATTACCGCTATAGATATAGACCCTTGGTGCGTGGAGAATGCCACAGAAAATGTACAGCAGAACAACTGCTCTTTTTATCACTATAAAGGAAGGGGATGTATCCCTAATTGCAGGGGAGCAGTATAACCTAATCTTAGCCAACATCAACTGAAATATCTTGCTTTCAGACATTCCTGCTTACACCCAAGCACTCCTCCCTCAGGGATTACTCTTGGTCAGTGGTTTTTACGAGGAGGACTTACCAGCGATAAAAAGAGAAATGCCAAGAAGTGGGACTTACCTATCTTAGCCATATAGAGCGAAATCGCTGGGTATCAGCCAAATTCCAACGCCTATCATGATGACTACAGACGAGCTATACATGCAACGCTGCCTATTTTTAGCCCGTAAGGCTATAGGCTATACCTATCCCAACCCATTGGTAGGTAGTGTGATAGTCCACAAGGGTAAGATCATAGGGGAGGGCTGGCATACTAAGGCAGGAGAACCCCATGCCGAGGTCAATGCTATTGCCTCCGTCAGGGATAAAAGCCTACTTAAAGAAAGTACCCTTTATGTGAATCTGGAACCCCTGTGCACACTTTGGGAAAACGCCTCCCTGTGCCGACCTAATTATAGAAAAAGAAATCCCCAAGATCGTTATTAGCTGTGTGGATATCAATTCCAAAGTAGCTGGCAAGGGCATTGAGCGCTTACGACAAGCAGGTAGAGAGGTCATTGTAGGCGTTTTTGAAAGCTGAAAGCTAAGCGCTTAATAAGCGGTTTTTTTACCTTTCATGCCCAAAAACGCCCTTATATTATTCTTAAGTGGGCACAAACCCGCGATGGCTTTTATAGCGCCTTTGCAGCAAACGCAGCAGGCACCCGTATGGATTTCTAACGCCTTCTCCCAGCAACTTACTCACCTATGGAGAGCACAAGAAGGGGCTATCTTGGTAGGTAAGCACACAGTAGAGAAGGATAACCCTTCCCTTACTACACGCCATTGGGTGAGGGAACAACCCATTGCGCTTGGTTATAGACAATGAACATTCCCTTGCTAAGACCTTAGCCATTTTTCAGGGCGATCCTACCGTTACTCTTACCATTTCCCCAACGCTCTCTATGCCTAAACAGGTATGTAACTACCTATATGAGCGACAGATACAAAGCCTTATTGTAGAGGGAGGCGCTCATGTACTCCAGCAATTTATAGACGAAGGTCTATGGGACGAAGCCCGTATATTTGTAGGTACTCCCCAATTCTCAGCAGGACTTAAAGCCCCACAACTCAGTGGAAACCTACTCACTACCCAAGAGATAGAGGGGATTACTTGTTTGTTGTCAAGAATCCTGCTATAGAAAAAGGAGTCTTTAAGAAAAGATTCTTTTGAAGCCTTACAAGAAGCGAGAAACTTAAATGGTCTGCTCAATAAGTTATAGAAAAGGGAAGTATTAGTATTTCTTACTATAATTTTTTTCTATAATTCTTATTATATTTGCCATAAGAAGTCTCTGTTTTTTTGATCTGCAGAAGCACTATCAGTATCCGAGGGAGGTATATCCTCAAAGAGAGTATCCTTTTTGGGTGCTTATACTTGGGAGATTCGCCATAATAGTTGGCTTCTTTATCTCCCTTACCAAATAATAGGACAAGATAGTAAAAAGGAATCCACTGAAACCAACCACTATTTCCTAAATCATGACAACGCTTAGCGCCTTGGGCTAAGGCAAACCATCCTATAGGTATATATAAAAAGTGCTAAAAAGGCAGTATTTCCTTTTAGTTTGGAGGATACTTGTAAGGATAAGAATACTTAAAAAGAGTACAAATAATTAGGGCTCAGACCATATGCTGTTCTACCAATACGCCCAGAGAATGAAAAAAAGTTCACTCCCTATAGAGATAAGATTTTTTTCCATTTAGTTTTTCATAAGAGTTTTTGTTGGTAGTACAAAGTTACAAAAAGTTTTTTTGAAAAACTAATCCAATTCCACTCTATATTCATACCCTCTATCATCTGTGAAAGAGGCTGTACCATCGCTGATATCAGCAGGGGAGAAATGGCTGTCATCCAGCCATCCTCCATTATTCAATATATTTTTGATAAGTTCTTTTTTTCTCGTTTTTCTTTATTGTTTTTGCTGAAATAGAGTTTAGGAAAGTATTCTTTTCAGAGTGAGCTTTTGACTGTTATTCGTAAGAATACATTGGAAAGAGACAGCTCTACCGCGGACAAATAGAATAACATTCCCTCTATTAGTAACTTCTCCATTCATAGGATTAATTGCAGAAAAAAACTATATTTTTTTGCCATAGAACTTACCTTTTTTTGATAGATTGTATTTCAGGTTCACTTTCAGAATCAGCTAAAGCACCTTGTATGAAATGATTTAGAAAACTTTCAGCAACTTCTTTTTCTCAGCTTCAGAGAAGTTTTTTTCTCAGCCATAAGATACTCCGCTCTACGAGGGACATCAGCTATGATAGCCATAAAAATAGCATTATCTGTTTGGGTTATATATTGCCGAGCTCCTTGCTCTGTTTGGTATATAGGTGTATTAGGAAAGTAACCCATACCCCATTATCTACCTCTTTCTTTACTTGGGAGAAAAGAGAGGTAGAGAGTAAAATGCTAAAGATAATTGTAATAGTTTTTCATAAATTTCTATTTTGAATAATCCTTTAATACTTGTAAAGCTCCAATATATCTACTATCTTTATAATCTTTTTTTGAATAGATCAATTTTTTTCAGGATCTTCTACATTCCAATAATAGTAGAAATATTTTTCCTCTTGAACATAAATGAGGGTTATTAAAAAAATCTTCTTCTATATCTTCTTCTATATCTTCTTCTATATCTTCTTTCAAAATTCTGCATTCTCCTACATCTATTTTTAGGCTTTGCTTGGCTATCTAGAAAAGCCTTCACATAAGCATTCTCCCATCATAAGGTTTTTTTGATATTCCATTAAATCCTCTTCTCTCCTGATAGAAAAAAATCACCATAGGCAATATTTGTTGTTAGCATATAATCGGCTTCCAACATTTTTCAGATTGATTGATTTTACAATTCTTAATAAAATTTTTTTAATTTCTCTTCTTTTTGAAGTATCTTTTGTAACATATAAAATACCACAATCAGAAATAAAAAAATTCCATTTATGTCACCACAGGCTTGTAATTCATTATAACCAATTTGATAAAACTTATCTAAAAGCATAAAAGGCTTTTATTTTTCACTCATCATTGCCTTAAATCCACAAATATCAATAAAGGCAACAAATGTTTGACCAGAAAAATTTGTTCAACATATTTTTATTCATTTTTTTAGATTATTTAAATTTTTACACCCTATAGAGAGTTCTTTAAAAATGAGACAGTTCGCAGGATTTTTTATACCTATAAAAGCTCTTGCTTGATTAGCTTCCATTTCTAAAAACAGACTTACTCATAATTATCTTAAATAATATTCTTTTTTCAGCGAGTTGGATTGTTAAAGTAGCAAAATAATAATCAGTTATATATTTTATTACAAATATATTTTTTTCTTACCTACCCAAGTCCATTTTTTTGATTTTTTTATTTGAATTTACATTAGTAGGTGTACCAAATTTTATAGTATATTTGTCTATAATTTCATTACAAATATCAATAGCATTATCTTTTTTTCTATATTAACAGACATAGAAATACTTATTATACTTCCTCCTTTTTCATAATTGGAGTGAAAAGGGAATGATTTTAGTTCTTCTTTTGTAAAAAGAATTTGCAAAAGAATCATTTTTTTATTTTTTTCTTCATCCCATTTTCTAATACAAACTATTTTTGAAACGTTCTGTATAGGGATATATTGCATACTTCCTCTATATCCAAAGAGTTTTTCATATATAATATAATCATTTTCTTCACTTCGAGAAAGTTCTTTATCATCATCACTATATATTTCTCCAATTTTTAAGCCCACCTAATGTAGGGTCATCGTCTACACTTTGCGAAAATCCTATATTTCCTACCAAGCATACTAAAAATAAAAATTACTTTTTTTCATATTTTGTTATTTATAAATTTAAAAATTCTACAATTATTTTTTTAATTTCTTTTTCTTTAATTTCTTTTTAAATAATATTTTTGCATAACCTATTCCTTTTTGCTTTTTTTAGTGATTTTTTTGGCGTTTTTTTAAAATCATTAATATTGAAATAAGCTAGTCCTAAATAATAATTTATTACTTTTTGTTTTTATAATTAATTGTGGAACAATAGTATATAATAGTCTCATAGTGTTTTATCTCTAATTTTTTTATTTAAGAATTCAGTAAAATCTTTATGTCTCATCTCAAAAAGGTTTCTCGTATCTTCTCTTGGTGTTTTTCTTATAACTTATGTAAGCATAGTTATAAGATTCAGGTAAATTTCCTTTCTCATAGTAAATTCTACTTTTTAAGACCATATCCCATGAAATCATTAGGAGCTGCACGGATTACATCATCAGCAAAACGATGAGCGTCACTAAATTCTTTATAATCAATAGCAATATTACATTTTCCTATTAGATCTTCAAGATATGCTCTTTTGTACTCATATGCTTCTCTTAAAGCCTCATAGTTATTTTTGCGAAAATCCAATATATCCTATGAAGCATACTAAAATTAAAAATTAATTTTTTTCATTATAACCTGTTTTTTTAAAATTCGCTAAGAGTTCTTTGTCTTTGCATTTCTTTTATCATAGACCAGTATATAACCAGTATTAAGATCATAGCTAGATGGTTCGGAATAACTTTTTGGAGAAATTTACTCTGAATAGTTCTAAACGAACTTTCTCTCCATTCCAAATAGCACCATTTGTTATTACACCTGTATCATTTGTAGGTTGATACCATTTTTCTACCATAAGCATTTTTCCAAAGCAGATAATATTTCTTGAAATTGCCCTTTAGTAAATTCCTTATCTATATCCCCAAATACTACTTGGATACTATAAAGTTTATTCTTGAAAAAAAGTCAAGTTAATATGAGATACAGGAACAAAAAAAGACGGTTTTAATGTCTTTTTCCTACATATACATACTCAGAAATATTTGGACTTTGATCAAATTGACGTTCTTCCTTTTTGATATTCTTAATTTGATTAGGTGTACTACCTAATTTGAAATGCTTAAAACCATTCTTTATATCTAAATCTTTTTACAGATTGAGTAAAAATGACATTAGAGATAATGATTGAAAAACAGAAAAAAATTATTCTTTTCATAAAATTATACATTATATTGTTTATAATAGAAATTATTTGATAGTTTGTTACTTCCATCTTTCACATATACCACAAGTTCCACCTCGTTTATGGCAATGTTGGCAAGCAGAACAGTTACTACAAGCTTTTGCAGGAGAGGCTCCTACACATCTCTTACATTCAGTTTCTTTATAAGGTTGCTGTTCTGAGCAATGGTTACTTGTCCCTCCCATAAATCCTACACAAAGGAGCGTTAAAAAAATAGTGCTTTCATATTGAATTCTTTTGTTTATATTTAGTCGGCTGTTTGAAAGCCATATAATTCCATTGTACTTATCAAACGATCATATTCATAAATATTTGAAATTTTATATACATCACTAAAAGGTTCTGTATAGTTTTCTACTAAGAAGTACATAAATCTTCTATATTCTGGAAAAATAGAAACGAACTACAGAATAGACGTTGTCGTTTGATATATAAACCCAATCTGTAATTTGAAAAGCATTTTTTTATCTCTGCTCTTCTGAGATTAGGAAAAATACTTCCATTCTGCTAATGCTTCCCTCATATACTTTTTAGTCCGTGTGACATTCTTTTGGGAAAAAAACAGGCGCGGTAAATACAAAAAAATAGAATCATTAATATTTTTTTCATCTTATAAAAATTTTTTTAATTTTCTTCCTACTCTATTACAGGCTTTTTCGGGATACGCCTTTTTATAATCTTTTTCGTCCTTCGGATAACGAATATATGGGGGTTCTTCGGTAATAAAAAGCAAACCTACTCGCAGGAAATCCCGCGAGCAGGCTTGCTCGTTAAAAATATATACTGACAACCAGCTACTTAATAAAGTGCTGTGCTGTGCTGTGCTGTGCTGTGCTGTGCTGTGCTGTGCTGTGCTGTGCTGTGCTGTGCTGTGCTGTGCTGTGCTGTGCTGTGCTGTGCTGTGCTGTGCTGTGCTGTGCTGTGCTGTGCTGTGCTGTGCTGTGCTGTGCTGTGCTGTGCTAAATAAAGATTATTTGGAACAACAAAGTTACGAATTTTCAGCGAGTTACGCAAATTTTTCATAGGAGAAATGTGGTTAATTTTGTACAAACTTTCAAGGCACAAAGATAACAAAAAAATATTTTTAATTTTATCAACTGCAATTGTTAAATTTTAAATAGTTGTTAATCTATTTCTACTTCTTCCATGAGTTTGAGGACTTCCTCATCGGCGGAGGTCATGGTATCAGGGGCTTCTATGGCAAGGTTCAGCCAACGGGGTTCGTTGTTCAGGCGATAGATAAAAGGAGCTGTTGGAGAGTGCATCAAAGAACTCTTTGCATACCTTGACCTTAGTACCGTGACTATTCATGGGGAGTTCTATGTCCTTTTCTTGTTCTTTTGCTTTTTCCTATGATCAGAAAGTTAAAAGGGTACTCCCCTTGAAGTGTTGAGATAGGTTCTTTACAAAAAAAGGGTCTCTTCATTTTACTTGGGGGAGTTCTACGGCCATCTGTAGTTTGTCTATATTCTCTTGTAGGGCATCTTCTAAGAAACCGATATGGGTGAAAAACAATCTTGGGGCCAAAGGTGCGTCCGTCGGGGGTGGTATAGCCTCCCTTGATATGGGCTTTGATGAAAAACAAACTGTTTTTTCGGAAAGGAAAGGGCGAAATTTTTAGGTATTCTTCGCCAAAAATACGAAAATCGACCGTACCGCTATAGTCTTCTATGGTGAAAGCACCCCAGCCTTTCCCTGTTTTTTTGCTGGTGAGGTGTTCCATCTTGACAATCATTCCTCCAAAACGTACATCTTGGTTCTCCATACCTTCGTAGTTGGAGGTAAATTCGGCTGCTTTTTCGGTTGCATAGGTAGTCCAATTGGTACTTGAACATGTCCAAAGGGTGGCGAGAGATATAGATCCCTACTACTTCTTTTCTCTCGGCGGAGTTCCTCTAAGGAGTTCCAAGGCTCTGTTTCAGGCATTTTGGGTTCGAGGGATTTGTACCTCTGGGCTATCTCCGAAAAGGCTTAACTGTATGGAGTGGGCGCTCTCCTGTGATTTGGCACCATAGCGAATGATTTTTTTCCAGGAAGTTCATATTCTCCGAAGGACTTTGATGGAAGAATTGGGCACGGTGTACCCCTGGGAAGGAGTCAAATCCTCCCGCTAAGGCGAGACTTTCAAAGGCTTTCTTATTGGCCGACTTGAGATCTATACGCTTGGCCATATCAAAAACAGACTTGTAGGGCCTTTCTCTCTAGTTTTTACGATGGTATCCACCGCAGCCTTGCCCAATCCCTTAATGGCTCCCATACCAAAACGAATCGCTCCGTCTTTGTTTACGGTGAACTTGTATTCGGATTCATTCACATCGGGGCTGAGTACCTTGATACCCATACGGTTACACTCGGAAAGGAAAAAAAGCTGATAGACTTAATATCATTCATATTGTTAGAGAGTACCGCTGCCATGTATTCGGCAGGGTAGTTGGCCTTCAGGTAGGCTGTTTGGTAAGCAATCCACGCATAACAGGTAGAATGTGATTTGTTAAAGGCATAGCTGGCAAAAAGATTCCCAGTCTTTCCAAATCTTCTCAAGACCTCGGCAGGGTGTCCTTTTTGCCTCCCCTCTATAAACTTAGGTTTCATCTCGGCCAAGACATCCTTGAGTTTTTTTCCCCATGGCCTTTCTCAGCTTATCGGCTTCTCCCTTGGTGAATCCAGCTAATTTCTGAGAAAGGAGCATTACCTGCTCTTGGTATACGGTGATACCATAGGTGTCCTTGAGGTATTCCTCCATATCGGCCAAGTCATAGGTGATAGGCTCTACGCCTTGTTTGCGATGAATAAAGCTTGGGATATAGTCCATAGGCCCTGGTCGGTAGAGGGCATTCATGGCGATCAGGTCGGCGAAGACGGTAGGTTTAAGCTCACGCATATTTTTTTGCATACCAGGGGGACTCGTATTGGAATATCCCGATGGTTTCTCCACGCTGGAAAAAGGGCATAAGTAGGCTTGTCATCCAAAGGAATATGATCTATGTCTAACTCAAATCCATGTCGTTTTTTTGGATAAGAGCCACTGCATCCTTGAGGATGGTGAGCGTTTTTCAGTCCCAAGAAGTCCATTTTCAATAGGCCAGCACTCTCTACCACGGAGTTGTCAAACTGAGTGATAAAGAGGTCAGAGTCTTTGGCCAAGGCCACAGGGACAAAGTTGGTGATATCGTCGGGAGTGATGATAACTCCACAAGCATGTACCCCTGTATTACGTACAGAACCCTCCAAGATACAAGCCTGCTGAACAGTTTTAGCCGAGAGGTCATCGCCCTGGGCAATTTCCTTGAGTTGCTGTACTTTTGGCAAGTCACTTCCTACAGCTTCTTTAAGTTTTTTTCATCGTCGAAGGTAAAGATTTTTTTAAGAGAAATATTAGGAATCAGTTTGGCTATTTGGTCAGCCTCCTTTAGCGGCAAGTCCAACACACGAGCCGTATCACGTACAGAGGATTTGGCAGCCATGGTACCATAGGGTGATAATCTGTGCCACTTGGTTTGCCCCATATTTTTCAATCACATAGTCTAGGACACGGCCGCGCCCATCATCTTCAAAGTCAATATCAATATCGGGCATACTCACACGGTCAGGGTTGAGGAAACGTTCAAAAAGCAGGTCGTACTGGATAGGGTCTATATTGGTAATACCCAAGCAATAAGCCACAGCTGAGCCTGCCGCGGAACCACGTCCAGGGCCTACGGAGACCCCCATATTGCGTGCGGCAGTAATGAAGTCCTCCACAATAAGGAAGTAGCCAGGGTAGCCTGTTTTTTCTATGATAGAAAGCTCAAAATCAAGGCGTTCGCGTACTTCGTCGGTAAGTTCCTTATAGCGCTTTTCAGCGCCTAAGTAGGTGAGATGGCGAAGGTATTTGTTCTCTCCCTTTTTTTCCAGTAGGATCATCCTCCACTTGGAACTCCTTGGGTATGTCAAACTTAGGGAGGAGGATATTGCGTGCTAGCTCATAAGGTTCTATTTTGTTTATAATCTCCTCAATAGAAAGAATAGCTTGGGGAATATCCTTGAATAATTCCTTCATCTGCAGGGAGGATTTGAAATAATACTGTTCATTAGGCAGCCCATAGCGGAAGCCGCGCCCATGTCCGATAGGGGTAGCTTGCTTTTCTCCGTCTTTGACACAGAGCAGAATGTCATGAGCATTGGCATCTTTTTGGGTTGATGTAGTAGGTATTGTTGGTTGCGACCAATTTGACCCCCATGTTTTTTTGCGCTAATTGTATCAGTACCGCATTGGCACGGTCTTCATCTTCTTGGCCATGCCTGATAAGTTCTATATAAAAATCCTCTCCGAAATGGTTCTTCCACCATAGGAGTGCCTCTTCAGCTTGTTTTTTTCGCCTTGATTTAAGACTTTAGAAGGATTTCACCATATAGGTTCCCTGAAAGTACAATGATATTCTTTTTTTATATTGCTCTACTACCTTTTTTTGTCAATACGAGGTACATAGTAAAAACCTTTGGTATAGGCGATAGAAGCCATCTTGATAAGGTTTTTGATAGCCTTCTTTGTCCTTGGCGAGCATGACTACTTGATAGCCATTGTCCTTTTTGCTTCTGTCTAAGTGGTTTTCACAGATATAGAATTCGCAACCTATAATAGGCTTGATGATGGGTAGGGGAGCGGGCTTTCCCTCCTCTTGAGCTTGGGCGTTTTTGGCTTTAGCTTCTTTGTTATACTTAGATACTTCTTTGATAAAGTGGAAAGCTCCCATCATATTGCCATGGTCGGTTAGTGCTACAGCAGGCATCTGCGCTTCGGCAGTGGCCTTGACCAAATCAGCAATAGAGGCGGTGGATTGCAAGACAGAGAACTGAGTGTGGTTGTGCAGGTGTGCAAAGGGAGCAGTCTCCAGTAGGGCAAGGTTTTCAGCCAGCTCGGTAGAAGACAGAGTTGTCGATTCCTCTTGGGCTTTGAGCTTTTCAGAAGCTGCCTTTAGGTTGATATGCTGTAACCCCCAAAGCGCTACAGGAGCGGTATACTTCTCTTGGATAAGTGCCATAGCCTCATGGGAGACTTGGCTGGAGGTGAAGCCCTCGCCTCGGCGGACTAGCTCAAAGAAACAGCGAGCGGTTGCCTCCACATCGGCTGTGGCGTTATGGGCTTCGGCAAAGGGAGTGCCAAAGAGAAACTGGTGGAGTTCGGTAAGACTTGGATACTTGAACTTACCTCCCTTACCCCCTTCTATTCGGCAGAGTTCGGCAGTGATTTTCGGTACAGGTGTCCAAAACAGGCAGTTCTCCCAAGTGGGTAGCTACCCCATAGCGGTAGAACTCAGCTCCCATGATATTGATATCAAAGCTGATATTTTGTCCCTACAATATACTGAGTCTTGCTCAGTGCTTTTTCAAATTCTTCAAATACTTGTTGGATAGGCACGCCCTCTTTGGCAGCCAGCTCTGTGGAGATCCCATGGATACGTTCTGCATCGTAGGGAATGGTAAAGTCGTCAGGGATGATTAAAAAGTCCTTATGCTCGACAAGAGTACCTTGAGCATCGTGTAGTTGCCAAGCGATTTGTACAGCACGTGGCCAGTTGGCACTATCGGAGAGAGGTGCATTATAGTTGCGGGGAAGTCCAGTTGTTTCAGTATCAAAGATTAAATACATAGGGAAAGGGAAGTGAGTTTCTTGGACAAAAAGTAGTATATTTTTTTCGAATCCTCTGCGTTGTTATCGTGAATCCTTTGTTAAAAATAGAAGAGAAACCCGCCTGTTTGGGGGCGGGTTTCTTTAAAAATATTTATTATGATACAATTACATCATACCAGGCATGCCGCCGCCCATAGGAGGCATAGCAGGGGTGTCTTCTTTGATATCTACCAAAGCACATTCGGTAGTAAGGATCATACCAGCTACAGAAGCTGCATTTTTCCAAAGCTACACGGGTTACTTTCTTAGGGTCAATGATACCAGCACGGAACATATCTACATATTGTTCTGTTTTGGCATTGTATCCTGTGGAGTTTCTGCCGTCCAATACTTTGGCAATTACCACAGAGCCTTCACCACCAGCGTTTTTCTACGATAGTACGCAAAGGAGCTTCTACGGCCTTGAACACGATTTGGATACCTGTAGCCTCATCAGCATTGGTAGGTTTGATCTTAGCTAGTACATTTCTAGCGCGTAATAGAGCAACTCCACCACCAGCTACGATACCTTCTTCTACGGCAGCACGAGTAGCGTGAAGGGCATCATCTACACGGTCTTTCTTTTCTTTCATTTCTACTTCAGAAGGAGCTCCTACATAGAGGACAGCCACTCCACCTGCCAATTTGGCCAAGCGTTCTTGGAGTTTTTTTCCTTGTCATAGTCAGAAGTAGTAACTTCAATTTGGGCTTTGATTTGTCCCTACACGGGCTTGGATCTCTTCGCTCTTACCAGCTCCATTTACGATAGTGGTGTTGTCCTTGTCTATGGCTACACGTTCGGCACGGCCAAGCATGTCAATAGTAGCATTTTTCAAGGGTAAAGCCTCTTTCTTCAGCTATGACAGTACCACCTGTAAGGATAGCGATGTCCTCAAGCATGGCTTTGCGACGGTCTCCAAAACCAGGAGCTTTCACAGCAGCAATACGAAGGGCACCACGCAATTTGTTCACTACTAAGGTAGCTAAGGCTTTCCCCGTCAATATCTTCAGCGATGATAAGGAGTGATTTGCCAGATTGAGCCACAGGCTCCAATACAGGAAGCAAATCCTTCATGGTAGAGATTTTTCTTGTCATATAGAAGGATAAAAGGATTATCCAACTCGGCAGTCATTTTCTCAGAGTTAGTTACAAAGTAAGGAGAAAGGTAACCACGGTCAAACTGCATACCTTCTACAATATCTACATAAGTATCAGTACCTTTGGCTTCTTCTACGGTGATAACACCCTCTTTACCTACTTTTGGAGAAGGCATCGGCGATGAGTTCTCCTACAGTCTCGTCATTGTTAGCAGAGATAGCAGCCACTTGGCGGATTTTATCGATAGAATCACCTACTTTTTTTGGCTTTGTTTGGCCAATTCATTTACGATAGACTTCACTGCTTTGTCAATACCGCGTTTCAAATCCATAGGATTGGCACCTGCCGCTACGTTTTTAAGACCTTCGCGTACAATAGCTTGAGCTAATACAGTGGCGGTAGTAGTACCATCACCAGCGAGGTCATTGGTTTTGGAAGCTACCTCCTTAACCATTTGAGCACCCATATTTTTCGTGTGCATCAGCAAGTTCTACTTCTTTGGCTACAGTAACCCCGTCTTTGGTAACGGTAGGAGCACCGAAGGATTTGCTAATAATTACATTGCGTCCCTTAGGGCCGAGGGTTACTTTTACGGCATTAGCGAGGGCATCAACCCCTCTTTTTAGGCCGTCACGTGCTTCAATATCAAATTTTATATCTTTTTGCCATATTTTTTTATTTTTTTAAATTATTAAGTTTAATTATTTAAGCAATTTGAACAATTCTAGACTTTTTCACAAAGGGATAGGTCGTTATAAAATCCTTGATTTGTTCTTTTGGCTTCTGCAAAATTTCCTTTTATATAGAAATACAAAGCTGTATCTTTACTGCCTTCATGATATGAAGTTAGTACCAAAACATCTTTTAAAATTTCACAGACAGTGTCAAAAACTACATTTATATCAGAAGTTTCATATACTTCTTTAGGTAAGTCAGTACCATTTACATAAAGTCCTAAACCTTCTAAAGAGCCTATCTCTTGGGAGAAATTCTCATTATATAGCTTAGAGCCTTTTTGGGATACCAATATCTTCCAACTTTTGTAGTAATTTCTCCACTGCATTAGCAGTATCATTGAGAGAGATTTCTATATCACAGTATTCTATTTCTCCCTCTTTGGACAAGAGAGTACCACCACCTGAGGTTTCTCCTAGATCTTCTTTGAGAGAAACTCATCTATAATGTCCTCTAGATCATGTCTGTCAAAAAGGTTGTAACTTTGCATTTAGTTGTAAAGTGTAGAACATAATTTGTTATATTTAGATTATTCTAAAATACCTAACAAATCGTTCTCTCTCATGATAAGGTAAGTCTTACCTTCTAATTTTAGTTCTGTACCTGCATATTTTTCCATAAAGAACAGTATCTCCTACCTTTACAGTGATAGGATTTTCTTTGGTTCCTGCTCCTACAGCTACGATTTTTCCTTTTTGAGGTTTTTCTTGAGCAGTATCAGGAATGATAATACCAGAGGCGGTTGTAGTTTCAGCTGGTGCTGGTTCCACAAGCACTCTATCAGCTAACGGTTTTAATTTTTACACTCATATTCATTTATTTTTTTGTAAATCTATTTCTCTCTAAGCATAAAAGTGTGCCAATTGGCGAAATATGCCAAATTGTCAGTATCTGCTTATATGTTCCAATGTTTATAAGGGTGTTGGCTTAGAGCACTGTTATAGTAGCGGGCATCTGAGGTAACTTCCTCTGCTAACCAAGTGGGTTTTTCAAAGGCCTGTGCCACATCGGTAAGTTCTATTTCAGCGACGATAAGTCCTTCATTTTCACCATGAAAGACATCTACTTCGTATAGCGACTCACCTACCCATACCTCATAGCGGGTTTTTCTCAATAGGGAGGGTTCACATAGGGGCAATAGGGCATGCACATCGGTAGGAGTGATTTCTTTTTCCCATTCAGAATCGACTGACACCATTCTCCTCACTTTTTCCCTTGACAGTGAGGTAGCCTTTTTTTCTCCTTTAAGACGTACACGTACTGTTCTTAAGGGATCAGTATTTAGAAAAGCCTGCACAATAGGGGTACTTCTATGTGCTTGTGCTATGAAATCGGTATTTTTTTGACTAAGAATTTGCGTTCAATTTCTTTAAAAGCCATGTTTTTTTAATTTTTTTGTAAAGATATAACTGACAAATAGACACTATTTAATTGTCAATGGTTAATTATTAATTATTAAAAAGGGACTAATAACTAAAAACTAACAACTAATAAGGCTCCCCTTTTCAGGATCATTGGTAATGGTCAGGGACATAGGAATACGTTCCTTGAGTTCTTCTACGTGGGAGATAATTCCTACGATACGATTATCCTTGAGCAGGTTAGCCATGGTCTCAAATACAATATTCACTGATTCCGTATCTTGGGTACCGAAACCTTCGTCAATAAAGAAGAAATTCTTATCGGCACTTGCCTCACTTTGTACACTTTCGGCCAAAGCTAAGGCCAAACTTAAAAGAGACCTGAAAGGCCTGTCCTCCTGAGAGCGTTTTTACACTTCTGCTCTTTCCTTCATTGAGGTAGTCTATGATCTCAAACTCATTGTTTTTCACCGATTTGCAGGCTCAATTGTCCTCGTGTCATTCTATGAAAACGCTCATTGGCGTGTTGGCAGAGCTGTTGGAGGTAGATGGAAGAGATATACTGTACAAATCCCTGTCCTCGGAAGATATTTTTCCAAGAGTTTGATATGTTCTTGGCGAGTGCTAAGGGCCGCTACCGACTTGAGCAGTTCCTTTTTGCTAACCAAAGCCTCGGTAATACGTTCCAGTTCGCTGGCGATTCTTATGCATTGCTCGTGAAGCGCCTTTACTTCCTGCTGCTTGAGCATGTATTGCCTTTCAATCTCAGCGAAGGCTTTAGGATCAAAGGATACATTGGCAAATTTGGCTTCTAATTCTTTAATTTGCTCACAGAGAACCTCGTAGCGAATCTTAAAGTCTTGTATTTTTTCCTATTCTCCTCTATAGCTATGGGGGTGCAGAGTATTTGGCTAACCTCCTCAAGGCTTATATGCTCTTGAGACAAGGTACTCTCTAAGGTATGTTCTACATCTGATAGTTCCTTTTCCCATTTTTTTCAAGTAGCTCACAGGTGCCTTTTTAGTTGCGCTTCATATTGTGATAACAGTGGTAGTAGGCCGTTTCGTTCTTCGATAAAGGGAGGTATAGGCTTGTTCCGTTTGCTTATTGGAGCGGACAACTTCCTCATATTCTTTTTCAACCAGTGCGTGTGCTTTGCTTTGATAATCGGCAAAAAGCATATTTTTTTGAGACTTTCCTTTCGGCTGGCTATATGTCCCTCAAGAGTGGCGATTTCTTTATAGATATTTTTCTAATCCTTTTTTTGTACTTTTTCTATTGTGATTTGAAGGTCTTCTATTTCTTTGGTGCCCTTTTTGCGTATGCTTTCTTTATTTTTCTATTTGTTGTTCCAAAGCTAAGGCTTCTTTACGCTTTTTTTATCGAAGGCAGTACGATCTTCTTTTTGAAAATTCGCTCCAAATGAATTTGTCATGATGTGCTGAGTGTTCCTGTTCTATTTGTCGAGCAGTTTCCTTTTCTGATTGTAATTGTTTTTTTCAAAAAAATGTTTTTTTATCTACAGCCTTCTCTATTTGGAAGAGGTACTGTCGTAGTTGTTCTTGTTGGGCATCAAGTGCTTTTATTTCTTTTTTGAGTAGAAGCAAGTTCGGTACTTACGTCTTCAAAATGGGCAACACTTGGATGTTCTAATGAGCCACAAAGAGGACAAGGATTTCCCTTGTGAAGTTCTTTTTGTATAATGGGATAATTGCCGCTGTAGTTCAAGTTGGTTACACTTTTGTTGAAGTGTGTCTTTCTTTTTCTCTATGGATTCCTTTTCAATGGTTATTTTTTTCTTTGTAGTTGGGAACAAAACCCTTTTTTTAAACAGTGCAAAATGGCTGAGTTCGTCTATGATATTTTTGTAATTGTGTGGTTGTTTCCTGAATTTTTTTGCTGTTGTTTGTCTTGGTTTTCAGAAAATGATTGGTTTTTCTCATACCAATTACCAATTTCTAAGAGCAATTGGCTGTCTATACGTTGTTTTTTTGAGACTTTCTATTTCATTTTCAATAGTGCTATTGAACTCCTTTTTTTGTCTCTGAGTTCCTTCTCTACTTCAGCTATTTTTTTCAGAACCTTTTTACAGTTCTTCCTTTTTTCCTCTGCTAGCTTTTTCTTGCAGGGGAAATATGGACAATATTTGTTGTAAATCGGCTTCTATTTGTTTTCGTTTCAGGGAGTTTCTCATAGGTCTCTTGCAGAGAATTTATATTCTCAGAGATGAAAGCTAATTTGTCTTGTACTTCTTTAAGTTTTTTTCGGTCTCCGTATCTCTTTTATAAATGTAAGATTGTAGTTCTTTTGTCAGGCGTACTTTATTATCTAATAAATTTTTTTGAATACTTTTTCTATTTTCTCATACGCATTGACTTTTTTTCTCTAATTCGTCAAATGAATTTTTTTAGTGAATGTAGTTGTACAAATTCCTTTTTTTCTTCTGCTCTAAGAGTTCAAAGTCCGATTTCAGACTTTTTGAGGTGCTCATAGCTTGTCTTTAGCTGCTCGAATTCTGTTTCTAAGGACTTTTTGTTTGTCTGTCTCTTCCTTGAGTTTGTCCTTTTTGTATTTGTATGGCCTCTTCGTGGATTTCTTCATATCCCTTGAGCTCGCCCTCTTTGAAACTGAGTTTTTTTCGCTATTCTCCTTTTTAAGTTTGGCAATATTATCAGAAAGGTCAAACTTCTGTAAGTTGAAGATTTCCTTCATCATCTCGTTGCGATCCTTGGCACCGAGTTCTAAAAACTCCTTGAACTGCCCTTGCGGAATGATGATGGTACGCTTGAAGTTGTGGTAGCTCAACCCTATTAATTCTTGAGGATTGGCTTGCTCCAAGGGGCGCCATTGGTCACCTTCTTTCTCATAGAACTGTACAGTAGGGGTTCTTACGTCCTCAAACTTCTTGGAGTTGCGCTTGAACTCCCTGACCACCCGTAGCTGTCGGTTCTCAAAATTGAGAAACTCAAATTCTATATAGATATGGTTAGATTTGAGGTTCATCATATTGTACCCTCTTTTGTCGGCCTTGTTTAGGCGTTCGGTTTCTCCATATAGGGCATAGGTGATAGCCTCCAAGATAGAGGATTTTCCAGCACCTACTGCGCCAAAGATGCCAAATAAGCCAGCACTGGTAAGGTGAGAAAAAAATCAATATGTTGTCTTTGCTGATAGGAATAGATTCCTTCGATGGTGAGGGATATGGGTAACATTAGTCTATAGGGGTATTGATAGCTTCGTTGAACAAATTTAGAATTTCCTGATTGGGGGCTATGCCGCCATTCTTGTATTTGAAATAGCTTTCAAATAGGGGAGTAATATTTTCAAAATTAATATCTTGCAGAGATAACTCAGCAGAGGGGTTATGTTCCGTATCCAGCAGTAGCTTAGGGATTAGAAAGACGATACCTTCATGGGTGTTGTATAGTCGCTTTCTATCCTCGGCTCTGAGGTATTCCTTGAGTTCAAGAGTTAGCTCCACCCAAGTATTGGGATTTTCTTTTAGCCAAGAAGTTGCCGCTTCTATAGAGGCAAATTGCTTCCTTACTAAGGGTTTGCCTTGGGTAAGGGGTATTTTGCTAAGGTGCAGCTTTGTTAGGCTCGGCCTCTATGATAGCCACATATTTCTGCTCTCCAGCTTCGCTGAAACTGTAGCATAGGGGAGAGGAAGCATATACAATAGGCTTTTCTTCACTGCCAATATTCTTAAATCCGTGTAAGTGTCCTAAGGCCGTATATTGCATTTGGAGAGGAATAGCATTGGTGTAGATCATGTCAGCATTTCCAATACGGATAGGGCGCTCTCCTTCAGGTTCTTCTAAGAGTTCGCCATTCTTAGGATTCATAAATAGATGAGCGGTGAGTATATTTACCCCCTTGGAATCACAATACTCCTGTGCAAGAGCTTGCCATTTGTCGGATAGGAATTGGTTGATAGCTAGTTGTTTGTCTCCTTCCAATTCTTCTCTTAGCCTAGGCTCGTTGGCATAAGCAGTATGGATAATTCGCAAGGGGTAGGGAAGGAGGCAAGTTGTAGCTCTATAAAGCCCGCTGAGGAATGGGTAATTTTAAAATCTTGCGTTTCTATAGGGGTTACCAGAGCAAAAAGGCTGGCCTATAAGGAAAAATACCACATTCGCGAGCTAAAGGATCAGGGGCATCGATGAGCTTTGGAGCATCGTGATTGCCAGAAATAGCTACCACAGGCCTGCGCCCACCGAGGGAGAGTTGCTTAACGGTCTTGTAGAATAGTTCTATGGCGTCGGTATTGGGGGTGAAGTTGTCAAAAAGGTCTCCTGCGATGATAACCACATCTACCTTTTGGGCATCGGCTATTTGTACAATCTCTCCCATTACAGCACGCTGCTCTTCTATACGGGAGAAGCGGTCTAATTTTTTTCCTAAGTGCCAGTCGGCAGTATGAAGTATTTTCATAGTCAAATTGGGTATAAGAATTTACAAAAGAAGTATCTATAAAAAAATCCGTAAAATAAATATTTCACGGATTCTTATAAAAAAATAATATAAACTATAAAAACTACAATTTTTCTAAAGTTTGATTAGTCACCCTAACACAGCAGGTTTTTCCTTCTTTTGTTATGTAATTAATCTTTAAAGCATTGATCTCTCTCAACTGTTCTTTTAAGTCTCCGATGATCCCCATTTTAGTATGCTTATCAATCTTTAAGGAGGTGATAAATACATCTTTGTATCGCTCTTGTAGTCCTTCTTTGTATTTAAGGATAGGTGTACCTACCTGATCTACATCTACAAATACATCATTAATCTGAAGTTTTGCATTTTTACCAAACTTATCTTGATATCTTTGTAAAGGTTCCCCTGCATACACATAGATCACAGGGTCTTTTTTTATCTAATTTTTGTACTTGATCTGCCGATGGAATATCATTGGCTACTTTTATTTCTCCCATCTTTAGTTTGGGTAACTGTCATAAAAAGAACAAAAAGCATGAAGATAATATCAGGCAGAGAGGCGGTTGAGATAGGAGGTACCTCATCACTTTTTTTCTTGTTGAACTTTGCCATAATTCTAAATTATTTATCTTTTTACACTTGCTTCCACCAATTTTTCTAGGAAATAGTTCTTGCAATTTTTTTCTAGTTTTTGGTCTTAGTTCATTTTTCTCTTTTTCAGGAGTTTTTTTGCAGCGTTAAACTCTGCATCCATCTCTGCGTAAGTAACTTCATTTGGGGAACAATCTTTTACGTTCTCTCTCACGTAACTCATTGTAGGCTGCCACTAGTTCATTTTTGTACAGCAATATAAGTTTCGTAATTGGTTTCTCGGTCATTTTGTAAGGAGATAACCGCTTTATTAGGATTGTCTGATGAAGCAGGGTCATGCTTGCCTTTGGCAATAGCTACAAGCCTCTTCGGCTTTTCCGCCTCCATTGTCTAAGAACTCAACCGCTTTTTTTGTCTAAGATTTTTGATGTCCAATATTTGGTCTTCTACTAAAAAGCTGATTATTTTTTTATTAACTAATACGACGAACAAGTTGCGTTCGTTAATAGGAGGTTCTTGTTGTTCTTGTTTGGGGAACTTTAGGCGGTAATTTTGCAGCTATTCCCGCATTGGATGTGATGTCGGTCGTTACAAGGAAGAATATAAGCAAAAGAAATGCTATATCTGCCATGGAGCCGGCATTTACTTCGGGTACTGAACGTCTTGCCATTTTTTTAAGTTCTTTTGATAACTGAGAAAACTACAGACACTAACGAGATGAGTATAAGCAGATAGGTTGCCATAATACCAGCACTTATCCACTGGAAGTTACTGTCTGAACCAAACAATGCATAGGAAAGGGGATAGGATATTATGATCACTCCTAAGAAAGCTCCTGCATAGAGTAAGGTCTTTTTTTAATTGATTTGGGTGAGGATAATATGTTCTTGGAAGCAGAGAGAATAACAACTACTAATCCAATAACCAATAGCAAATAAGCTACGCCGAACATACCTATCATAGGGAAATTGTCAATGCTGTTCTTGGTCTCATCAGAACTAACCATAAGCCAACCGCAAAGAACAAGTCCTATAACGCCCAAAATAAGCGCTATTAATCTTGATATTTTGTGCATGGATAGAGATTTTTAAGGGTTAGTAATTATTTTTTTGTAAGCTACCAATAGGTCAACAAGTGAGATAGAAGCATCTTCCATATCATTTACAATGCTGTCTACTTTAGCTACGATATAGTTATAGAATACTTGAAGAATCATCGCAACGATAAGCCCGAATACGGTAGTAAGCAATGCTACTTGGATATCTCCAGCGATCAAAGATGCATCCAAACCACCAGCCAAGCTGATCTTTTCAAAGGCCTGAATCATACCAATTACCGTTCCCATGAACCCAAGCATCAGAGCAATGGAGATAAATAGAGAAATCCAAGATACGTTCTTTTCCAAAAAGCCCCATCTGGACACCTCCATAAGAAACTACAGATTTTTTTCTACGATATCGATACCTTCATCTACACGATCAAGACCTTGGTAGAAAATAGAAGCCACAGGCCCTGCGGTGTTTCTACATACTTCCTTGGCAGCTTCTGTTCCACCATTCTTAAGAGCATCCTCTACATTTTCCAATAGTTTTTTAGTATTGGTAGTGGACATAGTCAAATAAATGATACGCTCAATGGCAACGGCAAGTCCAATAATAAGACACAAAAGGATAGGTGCCATGTAGGCAGGACCTCCCTTGATGAAGTATTCCTTGAAACTTTGATTCACACTTCTCTGAGTAGCTTCTTGTGCGAAAACAGAGCTAACATTTATGAAAAGCAACGCGGCTAAGGCTAATTTTGAATACATTTTTTTCATTTTTTCAATTTTTTAGGTGGATATTAAATTAATAAAGCAGAGAGGAAGGGATTCGAACCCTCGATACGCTTTTGGCGTATACACACTTTCCAGGCGTGCTCCTTCGACCACTCGGACACCTCTCTAAATAAGTATCATTTTACAAGCCGCTAAATTACAACAAAAAAATGATAGCTCAATATTTCTTAATAAAATTTTTATGATATTTCTCCTTGTATCTCTGTTTCGTACTTGATTTTTCAGTGTTTTTGCTATCAAGGTTCTTTCCTAATAGATACATCAGTTTGGTAATAGCAGCTTCACTAGTGAGGTCTTTTCCGTTGATAACCCCTATGTTTTCAAAGTGAGAACCCGCTTCATACTTGTTAGGAAGCACAAATCCACGCATACATTGGGTAATATTAACCACAGTAACGCCTCTTTTGATGGCCTGTTCTATGGTAGCTAAGAACCAATCTTCGGTAGGGGCATTTCCTGAACCGAAAGTCTCCATAACTACCCCCTTAAGCGAAGAGATACTAAGGATACCTTCTAATATAGGTTGGGTGATGTTGGGGAAAATCTTCAAGAAAGCTACATGAGGATCAAATTGGGTAAAGACTTGTAAGGCCTCTTGAGATTTTCTTTGGTATAGGTATTCGTGATGTACCTTTTAGGTGTACGCCACTTTCGGCTAATATATGATAGTTAGGCGAGTCAAAGGCCTGAAAATTCTCTGCATCTATCTTGGTTGTTCTATTGCCCCTATAGAGCTTGTATTCAAAATATAGACATACTTCCTCTATGACAGGTTTGTCATTTTCCTTGAGACTGGCCAAGCGAATAGAGGTGATGAGGTTCTCTCTGGCATCGGTTCTGAGGGTCACCTATAGGAAGCTGTGAACCTGTAAATATCACAGGTTTGGCTAAGTTTTTCTAGCATAAAGCTCAGAGCAGAGGCCGAATATCCCATAGTATCACTGCCATGAAGCACGACAAAGCCATCGTAATCATTGTAATTCTCTTTGATACTTTGGGCGATTCTTTCCCAGTGAGCAATGTTCATATCCGACGAATCAATAGGAGGATCAAAAGAGACGTGACTTATATCACTATCCAACTGAGAGAGTTCAGGTAAACGCTCTTTGATTTTTCTCAAAACGGAAAGGGCGTAACACACCTGTTTCATAATCCTTTACCATCCCGATGGTACCTCCTGTGTAGATGAGGAGAATTTTTTTGTTCTGTGAGTCATAATTTTTAATTTATTAATGACAGGGTTGGCATACATTTCTAAAAATTTTTTTACGAGAAATGTTACCTTCCGAATTACTTCTATTCTCTAATCGTCTTTCAAATTGTCTAAGTTCTTTCTCTGTATATTTATCAGAAAAATCTTTCTATGTCGTTAAGCAAATCATAGGCTATATAGTTGCTAGCAAATAGCTTGTATTGAGAATGGATTCTAGCGTCCATCAGCTCCACAAGGGCTTGTATCTGTCGGTTGGTGTGCTTCTCTTGCTCTGCTATAAGGTCTAAATCCTCATATAAAGGCTTTCCTACAGAGATATGTACACAACCTTTCTGTCCAACTAAGCCTTGTACTATATTATTATAATCCTCATTCTCTTTTTTTGACATATTCTACGCCATGATGTTGTGCCAAAAGAGCGGGAATCTTTAAGATATCAGTGGGGTCAAACTCGTATGAGATGGCCATGGGCACTATGTGCAGTTGTTTTGAAATAAGTCATCAGAGGCATTTGCTTGGGGCAATTCATGGATAGCATCTTGATTACCCCCTGCTGGGTACGATCGTTTCCGTCCTTGGTGCGTCCTTCTCGTTGGGCAATCCACACGGAGCGGTTTTTTCTCAATCACACAGCGAGCGATAAACTGAGATACCAATTGGGATTTCTGTAGTGTCTCCCTTGAGGGATAAACCTCTGTGTATGATAAAGTTACGATTGAGCTTAGCAAAGGCCAAAAGGAAAGGAGTATTTACCAAATTGCTCCCCATGGCCGAGGCAGTCATTTTTAAATCCTTTTTTTCATGTAGCAATACATTGAGAAAGGAGGTATCCAGTATGATATCTCTATGATTGGAAATAAATAAGTAGGACTGAGAGGGGTTGAGGTACTCAAAACCATCGTCAGAGAGCTGTGTAACACTCTTACTAATGGCACTCTTGATGATAGGATACATGATCCTTGACTGAAAATCTCTTATTTTCTTGCACGAAAGCAATAACTTCATCTGCTCCTGTTCATTGAGCTTGGGAAAGCCAAATTGCAGTAGCTGATATATGGTCAGGGTTATCCTTGATATAGTTCAATATTTCGGATACCTCACTATCGTGAAAAAGGGCGTATTTGAGAAAAATCTGTCAAAATGTATGCGGTTGAATATAACAGTGCAAAGTTACACAAAATTTATCAGAAAAGAAACAATCAAGGCTTGAAAATTTCAATGGCATTGGCTGTTGTTTGGTTAATAAGCTCATTTTCAGATACTTTGTATAGCTCAGAAAGTTTCTTTATGATATAGGTAAGGTAGCTACTTTCATTGCGTTTGCCACGGAAAAGGTACAGGGAGCCAAGTAGGGGGCATCGGTCTCTAAAACAATGTGTTCCAAAGCAATAGAACTAAGAAAGGTGTCTATTTTTCCCATTCTTAAAAGGTTACAACGCCTCCAATACCCAATTTCAATCCATAGGAAATAGCCTGTTCGGCCTGTTGTTGATTACCTGAAAAAAACAGTGAAATATGCCAAATAATTGCTCATCTTTTTCACCTTCAAGTACCTCGAAAAACTTCCTCAAAGGCTTCTCGGCAATGGATCACAATAGGGAGCTTATAGCTCTTGGCTATGCGAATCTGTTGGCGAAAGGCTTCTTTTTGAGTTTCTAAAAAGGTACTGTCCCAGTAGAGGTCTATACCGATTTCACCAATAGCATAGAAAGTATTAGGGTGAGCTTGCATGAGAGCGATTACATGAGCAAGTTCTTTTTCCCAATCCGCTTTCACACTACAGGGGTGTAAACCATTCATAAGATACATCTGCTTAGGGTATGTTTTTTTGCAAGCGAAACATGCGTTCGGTATAAGAGGAATCTATGGCCGGGAGGAAGAATTTTTTTCTACTCCGGCGTCCATGGCTCGCTGTATAACCTCCTTATAATCTGTATCAAACTGCTCTACATACAGATGGGTATGTGTGTCGATAATCATCTATAAAAACCATTTTTTAAAGGATTGCAAAGGTAGTTATTTTTGGAAGAACAGGAGTGTTAAATTTGTTATAATCTAAATAAATGACATGGTTGTGTGGAAAAAATTGTAAATTCGCAGTACTAAAATAAAGAGATATTAACATGAAAGAAGAAAAAAAGTCTGCCCACCTTAGGGGAGTTTATCATTGAGAAACAGCGTGATTTTAAGTACTCCACAGGGGAATTATCACGACTTATTAGTTGTTTGCAAATTGCTTCCAAAATGGTCAATCGAGCCATTAACAAAGCAGGTATTGCCAATGTATTGGGTGCTGTAGGTAACCAAAATGTACAAGGGGAAGAACAACAGAAATTGGATGTTATAGCCAATGAGACCTTCATCAAGTCTCTTTCTCAGCGCGAGGTAGTTTGTGGTATTGCTTCAGAGGAAAACAATACTTTTATTGAAATCAAAAACGGAGAAAACTCTGAGTTAAGCAAGTATGTGGTGCTGATAGATCCACTCGATGGCTCGTCCAATATTGATGTGAATGTCTCCGTAGGTACTATTTTTCTCTATCTACCGACGCATTACCCCAGAAGGTACCCCAGTGCAGTTGGAGGATTTCTTACAAAAAGGAGTGAACCAAGTTGCCGCAGGGTATATCGTATATGGTTCTTCCACAATGCTTGTCTATACCACAGGTAAGGGGGTAAATGGCTTTACTCTAGACCCATCTTTGGGTAGTTACTACCTCTCTCACCCCGATATGAAATTCCTGAAAAAGGAAAAAAATATTCTATCAACGAGGGGAACTATATAAAATTCCCTCAGGGAGTGAAGGATTATATTAAGTTCTGTCAAGAAGAGAAGGATGATCGTCCTTATACCTCTCGCTACATAGGTTCTTTGGTATCGGATTTCCATAGAAATATGATCAAAGGAGGTATCTATATGTATCCTTCTACCTCTCAGTCTCCTAATGGAAAGCTACGCTTGCTCTATGAGTGCAATCCTATGGCATTCCTTACAGAACAAGCAGGAGGAAAGGCCTCCAACGGCTTCCAGCGTATCTTGGAATTAGAGCCTACCGAGCTACACCAGCGTACACCTTTCTTCTGTGGTAGCAGTTCTATGGTAGATACTATAGAGGAGTTCATGCGCAAGGCTAAATAATGAACGCATAATAGAAACACATTTGCTAAAAAGGGGGGTAAGGCTGTAGGTCTTACCCCTTATTTTGTGTCCTTTCCTGAGAGAATCAGAACAAACTCACCTTTGGGGTTTTGGCTTTGAAAATGGGCTAAAAGTTCCGCTAAGGTGCCCCTGAGCGTCTGCTCATGTATTTTGGTAAGCTCCTGCTGATACTTGCCTTACGCTCAGCCCCAAAGAATTGGATAAACTCTTCAAGGGTCTTTATGAGCTTGTGAGGAGAGACATAGAAAATCATTGTTCGGGTCTCTTCCACAAGGTTTTTCAGGCGGGTTTGGCGTCCTTTTTTATCAGGAAGGAAGCCTTCGAAAACGAAACGATCATTGGGCAATCCACTATTGACCAAGGCAGGGACAAAGGCTGTAGCCCCAGGGAGCGTTTCCACAGGGATACCTTCGGCAATACAAGCTCTGGAGAGCAAAAATCCTGGATCGGCAATGGCAGGGGTACCTGCATCACTGATAAGGGCGAGCTGCTGGCCGTCCTTGAGCTTTCTAAGGATTCCCTCAAGGGCTTGGTGTTCGTTGAACTTATGGTGTGCAAGCATGGGAGTGCTGATATGAAAGTGCTGGAGGAGCTTGCCACTGGTACGAGTATCTTCTGCCAAGATGAGATCAACCTGCTCAAGTACTTGCAAGGCTCTGAGGGTGATATCCTGCAAGTTACCAATAGGGGTAGGAATTAAGTAAAGTTTTCCCATTATCCAAAACGTTTAGAAACAATATAAAAGAACCGATCTTCGTATTCTTCCTTTCCTTGCCAATTATTGAAAGAAGGCTTCACCTTCTGAAGGATAAAAGCCCAACATTCGTCAGGGGTATGTAGGTTATTAATCATGGCTATAGCCCTGTTATAGGCCTCTATATCTCCGTTGAAAAAGATGGGTAACAAAGGCAATACGGTCATTCAGCCCTATCTGTAATTGCTGGGAAGCTATATGGTCATTGAGAGTTTTAGGAGCCTCACTCTGTGCTTTTAGAGAGGAGGTTTTCTCTTCAAAGATAATCTCTTTTTCAGGAGCTTGAGAGCGAATATCATCCCATGTATTGGTAGGTGTATTCACTTGAGCTTGCTTGGGGCTATCTTTTTCCTCTTTTATAGCAGAAGGAGGGGAGTGGAGGGAGGAGTATAGGTGTTTTTTTCTTAAGTGCTTCAGGGTGATTCTTCTCTAAGAAATTAAAAACCAAAAGCTCTTTCGTAGAGTTTTTGTAATTCTTTGACTAAGAGTTCAGAATTATCCAAGAAAGCAGGATTGGTAAGTATTTTTGAGCGATTTTTACCATATCCATCTGAATTTCTTCTTTCATAAAATAATGTTTTTTTCTTGTGAAGCGTTCAAATATTTTTTTGTATCTTTGTCCTATCGTTATAGCAGGAGCTTTCTAGAGGGCTTTTTCTCTAAGGAAAAAGAGAACCAAAGGCTTGTGCTTTGTTAGAGCGGCGATAGAACACCCCTGATGTGAAACGAGGGACAAAGATACGAATTTTACTCTAAAAATTAATTTTCTCCAAGATAAAAAGACGGACATTTTATAGGTTTGAAGGTGTTCTTATCTACAAAGACAAGGGTAGTATGAGCCTTGGAAAGGAGTTGTTGTTGCTCATTGAAGATTTCATACTCGAAAGTAATCTTGGAGGTAGGAGGTTCTTTTAGGGTGAGGGTAATGGAGAGGAGTTCGTCATAGAGAGCAGGTTTCTTGTAGTCAATATGTAGGGAGGCAACAGGTAGCATGATACCTTTCTCTTCTAGTTCCTTGTAGGAGATGCCTAAGTTGCGGAGCCACTCTACACGGGCAATTTCTAAATATTGTGGATATATACCATAATATATAACCCCCATTTGGTCTGTTTCCCCATAGCGGGTACGTACTTGAAAAGTAAAATGAATTGTTCATGTTTTTCTTATTTTTAAATAGTTGATAATTAATCAGATAATAATAATTTTAGGAAAAAGGGCAAAAAAATTTTTTATTCAAAAAGTTGCATTTTTGCCCAATGATTTTACCCTCATTTTTAAAAACGCAAATATATAAAAATTTCTTATAACTAATGAATACCGATGTACGGAATATTTGGGAAAATTGTTTGTCCTTTATAAAGGATAACATATCCAAGGATGTATTTGATGTTTGGTTTAAGCCCATAGAGCCTGTGGAGCTGACCGATGATAATACCTTGGTGATTATGGTGCCTAGCATGTTCTTCATGGAATGGCTGGAGGATCATTATATCAACCTAATTTGGAGTGCCTTAACTAAGGAGTTAGGGCTCTCGACCCAAGCTCATCTATAATATTAAGATGGAGAACAATCCTAATAAGACTGAGCAGGCAACAGAGCAACTTCCAAGCTCCAACCGTAAGGCAACAAGTATGGAGGTATTGGGGTACAAACAAAAACCTCAACAAGCATATAACCCTTATATAGTACCAGGGCTGGTAGAGATAGAGGAAGTAAAAGTGGATTCTCAGCTGAATCCAAATAAGAACTTTGATACCTTTATTGAGGGGGAAAGTAACCGCTTGGCACGCTCAGCAGGTAAGGCCATTACTGAAAGACCTGGAGGTACTTCCTTCAATCCACTGTTTATATTCGGAGGAGTAGGGCTTTGGGAAAACCCACTTGGCTCATGCCATTGGCAATGAGATCCAAGAGAAGTATCCTAAAAAGAAAAATTTTATATATTGAGGCTGAGGATTTTACCAAACAATATGCAGTAGCTGCAAAAACAACAACCGTACCGATTTTATTCATTTTTACCAACAGATAGATGTTCTTATCATAGATAACGTACAGTTCTTTGCTTCCAAACAAGGAACTCAGGATGTTTTCTTCCAAATATTTAACCACTTACATCAGAATGGGAAGCAGCTAATCTTGACTTCTGATAAAGCACCAGTGGATATACAGGATGTAGAACAGCGCCTACTCTCTCGCTTTAAGTGGGGACTATCAGCAGAACTACAAGCCCCTGACTACCAGATGCGCAGACGTATCCTCAAGGCAATTCTCTACCGCGATGGAGTGGAAATGACCGATGAGATAGTGGATTATATAGCTCAGAATGTAAAGACCAATATCCGAGAATTGGAAGGGGTCAATACCTCCTTAGTAGCAGAAGCGCTCTTCAACAAGAAGGAAATTACCCTTGATTTGGCTAAGAAAGCGGTAGATAAGATTGTAAAGAATATCAAGAAGGAAGTAACAGTGGAGTATATCCAAGAGATTGTTTCAGAATATTTCCAGCTTACAGTAGAGGAATTGCAATCCAAGACTAGAAAGAGACATGTAGTGCAGGCACGCCAGTTGGCTATGTTCTTTGCTAAAAAAATATACTAAACTCTCTTTGGCTAACATAGGAAAACTCATAGGAAGCGTGATCATGCCACAGTACTTCACGCCTGTAAGACGGTAGATAATCTTAATGAGACCGATAAGCAGTTTAGAAAGTTCTTCACTGATCTGACGACAAAGATAAATAACCGATAAATAAAAAAAGCTATCCAAATCAAGGATAGCTTTTTTTATTTTATTGAGTTAGGATTATTTAGCGGGAGGATATACCCAAGTGCTTAATCCTTTGCCCTTTATCTCAGGCATATAACTTTCAGCTTGTGAGCGAGAACTGAAACTTTTGTAGGCAACTAAGTAATAACCTTTTTCGTTTTGTCCCTACCATAGTGGCACTACTATATCCATCTCTTTTCAAGTTGCTTGATGCGATTGCGAGCATTGGCTTCGGAACTGAAAGCTCCTGCAATCAAGAAGAAGTTTCCGTTTGAGGCCTTTGTACCTGTATCTCTAGTCGTGCTACTGCCACTGCTTGTATTGTTTGAAGTGCTTGCTGTATTTTTGTTTTTCAGCTTCTTTGGCAGCCTTTTTCAGCTTCCTTAGCAGCAAGAGCGGCTTGTTTTTTCAGCTTCTTTTGGCTGCAAGAGCGGCTTCTTTTTCAGCTCGTTTCTTCTCTTCGTTGCGTTTTTACCAAAGCAGGGTCTTTTAGTAACTTGTATAGCAGTAGCTGTTAGCTGTACATCAGGGACATAGGTAGCTTTTAGCTACTTCTTCATTGACAAGTTCCTCTACCTTGGCAGGGTCGGCTTGTACTTCCACTACGGCAGGGTTTTCTTGGTTATTGAGGAAAGAATAGATAGCAAACCCAATAGCTGAAAGGCCTACAATAGCCACAGCTGCATATTTTTATAGGAAGTGGCATTTTTGGGTTTAGGTTTGCCAGCAGCCGCTTCTTCAGGGAGTCACACTGGGGTTTTCAACCAACCCAGGCTTGTTATTTTTGATTGTTGTTATATATAGGATTGGCGATCTCTACCCCAGTCTCATTCTTATTGATTTCTTTAGCAGCCACATTGGACATACCAAAAGAATCAGTAAGGTAGTTTTTCTTTTCGACAAAGAAGTGAAAATCACATTGTTATCAGTTCCTTTAGTGAACTTTCCTATATTGGCAAGTCTTATTTCCTTTCCTAAACTAAGATCTTGTTTCCAAGTGGTAACTACGGACTTGATATATCCTTGAGCCTCCTCATATGAGGAGCGCTCCACTTCAGAAATATGCTTGGCAAGCAATCCATCATTATAAGTAAGGCGAGCATTGAAAGTCAATTCTTTTTTGTGGAGGGGAAAAAGATTTGTCAGCGGCCAATTCTGCTGCCTTCCTGTTGGAAACGAAAGCTCCAAACTCAGGAATGATCACACACTGGTGCTTGAATAACAAATCCTCTATATAAGTATCTAAATTTTTTTCATATGTCAATATTATAAAGTCATAGATTTTTTTCGGCACAAAAGTACACATTTTTTTCATTATACATAAAAGAAAAAAAGAGTACTTGTTAATAAAAAAATGTTTTTTTCTACCAAATTTGGGTTTAATTAGTATTTTTTTAAGGACTCAGGCGCTCTATTTTTCCAATCATAATCTTCTTGTAGTGTATACCGGATACGGTCATGGAGTCGGTTAGGGCGTCCTTGCCAAAACTCTAAAGAGACAGGGCGCACGAGAAAACCTCCCCAATGAGCAGGCCGTTGTAGTGGCTTGCCTTCCATTTCTTGCTCTAGCGCAGAGAGTTGTTCCTGTAGGTACTTCCTTGAGGGTACCACTTGGCTCTGCTCAGATACTATAGAACCCAACTGGCTACCACGAGGGCGTGATTGGAAATAACCATCGGAGAGATTGGCCGCGAGCTTCTCAGCGGTTCCTTTGATGATGATTTGTCGTTCCAATGCAGGCCAAAAGAAGGATAGACAGATATTTGGGTGGACTTCTATGGCTTTTTCCTTTCTCACTATTATAATTGGTATAGAAGATAAAGCCCTCATCGGTAAATTTCTTAAGTAGTACCACTCGAGTTTTTGGGAAAGCCGTCTAGCCCAATGGTGGCTACAGACATAGCATTAGGCTCTTGTACCGTACCTGATTGTTGCGCTTGTAGAAACCATTGTTGAAATTGTTCCATAGGATTCTCTCTGAGGTCTTTTTTCCAAGAGTGCTCCCAAGGAATAGACAAGCCTTAAATCACTTAAATCTTTTTTTCCATAGTTATTTTTTTAATGTAGTTGGGTGCTTTAGTCCATTAAAGCTAATAATTTCACCTACCAAAGACCCTACCCTAAGGCTAGCCTTTATCTTGACGGGAATCTTATTTTGGTCATCACTAATCCATAGCGTGAGACTTTCTTGTTCTTTAAATACACGTCCATCTTGAACTAAGGGTCTAAAAATAAGCGTGTTAATATCTCCTAGTGGTGTATTTACTTTTTCTCGGCCTAAGAACTTGAGTCGAAATCGGTATACTTCATCGTCATCGAAAATCATATCCATGCTCACTTCATCATTCTTATTCAGGGAGTTCATCTTAGGATTATTACGCAGGTAGTATAGAGTAGAGATAACATCTTTTTATATCAGGTTGTATAGGCATATTTTTTTCTCTTCATTATTCTCCAAATTCTTGATACGTAGGTTATTAGTGTCAAAATTGAAAAAAAGAAATTCAGTTTCTTGGTATAGCCTCCCTCATAGATATCACGATTAAAAAAAGTAGGGTTTCCCTGTATTTTTTTGTCAAAATAGCTCTCATAAGTGTCATCAACCTTGAAAAAAATAATTTGGCTAATCCTGTAGTTTCTCCTTTCCTAAAGCGTGATAGACTGTTTTTACCCTCATATACCTTGTTTTTTTCAATAGAGAGAGGCATAGCTTGCATTGAAAACGCCATAATGTACACGAAACTTTAGATATTCTCCATCTTGAAAAGCACTGTCATTCTGTGAAAAACAAGGGGAAAATACTAAAAAAAGAGGCAAGGAGCAAAAAAATTTTTTTATCATATAAATTTATTTAGTTCTAAATGCGCAACAAATATAGTATATTTTTAATGATGATACCCAACAAAACGCAAAATTATGTGTATTCTCTTTATAGAATACTTTAATAATCTGATTTACAATGATTTATTATTCTATTTTTTCATCTGTAAAAATTTTTCAAAAAGTCTGTTTTATAACCTTTGAGTACAAAAAAAGAATGCCATTTTTTTGGATAAGTAATTTTTGTACAAAAAGCTAATTTAAAATGCAAAACTACAAAAAAATAATGTAATTAACTCATACAAAGAGGATTATGATAGGAAGATAAGAGAAGACAGAGTCTTAGACGATTTGGACAGGTTTTTTTCAAAAATTAGGTTTCTAAATCGTTACCTAATGACTTGAAAAAAATATTTTTCATTAGTAGGTTATATTTCAGTGTTTTTACACCTTTTTTTCATATTGTACAGTAACTTGATAAAAAGTACTTTCGCAAATTAAAAAAATTAGAGTATGAAAAAAAGTAAAACGCTCAACCTTTAAGGTATTGTTCTACCTTAAAAAAAGAATGCCCCAAAGAAGAACGGTAAGGTTGATATTATGGGGCGTATTACCATTGACAATCAGGTAGCTCAGTTTAGTACCAAACTTGAAATTCTTCCACAGAAATGGGATTTGAAGTACGGAAGGGTAACAGGTAAAACAGAAGAAGCTACCCAACTCAACCGAAAGCTGGAAGAGATCCGCTCACGTATGATTACTCATTATGAGGAGCTGATGAAGTACGAGGGAGTGGTTACTGCTCAGAAGCTAAAAGCTACTTTCCTAGGTATAGGAGTAATGGAAGATTCCTTGCTAAAAGTATATGAGAAGTTCAAAGAGGACTTTGCCTTGATGGTAGAAAAAGGTGTTAGAAGTTGGAGAACACTTAATAAATACGAAAATGTATACACTCATTTGAGTGAGTTTATCCAGTACAAATACCACAAAAGCGATATCTCTTTCAAAGAATTAACTGAAGACTTTATCAACGATTTTGACTTCTATCTTAGAGTCAATAAAGGTCTTGCACATAACACTATTTGGGTATACATGATGCCTCTTTGCAAAATGGTAGAAATAGCCATAGACAAAAGGTATAATCTATCGCAATCCTTTTTAAGAACTACACCAACTCTATGGAGGAAAAAGACAGAGGTTATTTGCTTTAGAGAGGAAGTAGAAGCCCTTCTGCAATATCACCCTAAGAGTGCTTCTGTTGAATTAGTGCGGGACCCTATTTGTTTTTAGTTGCTTTACAGGCTTCTCTTACATAGACATCAAACAACTAAAAAGAAGTCACTTACAATCGTTCTTTGACGGCAACAAATGGCTTATCAAACGCCGTCAAAAAAATCAGATGTCCCCTGTAATGTCCGTCTATTGGATATAGCTGAGAAAATTATTAAAAAAATACGAAGGTAAAAACTCGTACAGAGGCGTTATTCCCTATACCCTCTAATGCTAATTGCAACCTTATGATCAAAAATGATGAAAGATTGTAATATCATTCGTGAAAAACCCTATCTCCTTTCACTGGGCACGCCATACCTTTGGTACTCTGTTCTTAACAGAAGGAGTCCCCTTGGAAAGTGTTAGCAAGATGATGGGACATAAGAATATCAAAACCACCCAGATTTATGCTAAAAATCACCAATGAAAAAAATTAGCAAGGATATGGAAATTGCTGCCGAACGATTAAAAAACTTAAAAGATAGGATAAGTTCTCAGTGTCTTTTTAAAAATTAGAAATCCATTGATAACATTTCAAAAAGAGATGTGTCGATGGATTTTTGTTGCCTACAGAAAAGCCATTAGAAGAAAAAGACTTCAACAAATAAGGAAAAGGGTATTCGTTTGCCACAAATAGAAATACGTCATTAAGACTTACCTATTTTTCCCTGTTTTTAAACACTTAAGGCACGTAATGGCGGTTCGTTGTTCGAGTGCAAAGGTATTTCTGTGTTCTTAACGCTTCTGCAAGGTCAAGCTCGATGGGTTTTCAAAAAAATCTCCAGCCCCTTGTCCGTTGTCCTGCGGGTAGTATTTTTGAAAAACCTTGCAGAAGCTAAACACAGACCTTTTATGGCACTCGAAACGAAAACCAGCTCATTCCGACCTTTAAGCGAATAAAAATGTCAAATATGAGAAAAAAATGCCGCTTCTTACAGATTGTTTTTTGAAACGAATACCGCTTTTCCTCCCATTGTCGAATAAAAAAATTTCAAAAAGACAACCTAAAAAGTCAAAAAAAATCGTGCGTATCGTGTCCAAAAAGCCGTAAAGCTGCATAAAACTCCTAAAATGCAACAAGATGAAAAAGAACCCTGTATCGCAAACCAAATTCGTGTCTCACGAAATAAGTCCCTTAGAACATCTGAAAGACTGCCAAGTCTATCAGCTCCGTGTAAAACTCAATAGCGGTGAGAAACTCACCCGAACAGAGAAAAAAATTGGATTACCCAAGCGGTCAATAGTAACTGCTTTTTTTCAGAAATGCTATCCTCTTATTGGGCTACCGATTTGATTTTTTTCCGATATACTGAAAAAGTTCATTGTAAAGCAGTATAATACTTGGTATGAATACTATGCTATCGACCGCACCAGCCTCCGTGCCTATCTTTATGGGCGCATAGACCAAATAGTAGAAATTTAGTAACCTAATAACAAATAGAACGCTTATGAATATCGTAGGAAGACTTACCGAAAATGCACAAGTGCAAACCCTATCAAATGGCAAACAAGTCGTTAATTTCTCTGTAGCAGTGAACGACAATTACCGAAACAAAAGCAGGTGAAAAACGTACAGCAAACCTCCTTTTTGACTGTGCTTATTGGCTCAGTACGGGGTTGCTCCGTATCTTACCAAAGGCACATTGGTTGAATTGGAAGGACGAGTATCGGCACGAGCGTGGCTCAATCGTGAGGGAGAACCTCAAGCAGGCTTGAACTTTCACACCTCCAAAATCAAATTCCACTTTAGCAAGAAAGCAGAAGTAACACCTAATACCTCTGCAAGTGAGGGCAAATAACGCAAATGCCATAACACCTTTGCCAAAAGCCCCAAGTCACAGCAGGGCAAGTAGCAGAGGAAGACGAGGACGATTTGCCTTTTCTAAATGTATAACCCTTTAAAATTGAACAGAAAATGAATATCAGCAAAATACCTACAACACACCTTTTGGTGCGTGCCTATACCAATAGCGAATGGGATAGTTGCGACTTTGCCCTTATCACCCTTACCGAGCAATGGCTTGAGAAAGTGAAAAAAAGTAGCCCAACAAGTGGCTACCCTAAAGAGCGACCCCTGATTTTGTGAACCTTAGTTTCTATGAGGCAAGAACTGACTTTTTATACCCTCAGCGATGAGGAACAGCCCGATTTATCCTTTTTGGAAGAACGTACTTGGGCTTTTTGTGGAACTCACTGAGGAGGAATTAGCCTCTTTCAATACGCCTGAAAGCCGTTTGGATATTTACCGAAGCGTATTTACTCGATACGATGATTTCTATAAAAAGCCTATGGAAAATACTCCTCCGATGAGTATTGGACGGACGACATCCGTTTTTGATGAACTTTTTAAAACCTTTGAAAAAAATGATAATAACAGACCTCAATGGTACACCTATAGAGGTAACCGACCTTGATAAAGCCTTAGCGCAAGCCGATAGCTTTAGAGGCTATAAGCATACTGACAGCACCCACAAGGCGTTAGACAAGAGGCTAAAAGCCTATTGGCAGGACTTATATACTAAAACTAAAGCAACTCAAAGAAGCCCAAAACTCAACCCTTAATAAAACCTAACAGCCTATGGAAAGCGTTTACTTAGTCTATAAAACCGACAGCTGGCACTATATGAGTAGCCGTGTCCTTATGCAAGTATGCACAAGCAAGTACAAAGCTATCGAAGTGATAAAAAGCCTATTGCAAGCGGTACAAGCTACCCTTTACCCAAGACGACCCTAACCAACTTGCAATGGGTACGACCAAACCCAATGTAGCAAAAAGAAGCATTGAGTTTGAAATAGAACCCCAAGAAGTAGTTTAACCCTAAAAAAAGTGTATCTCAATGAAACCACTCAAACAACCCTTAGCAACTGATACCCAAGCCCTGTCCTATATAGGGATAATCATCCGAACTTTTGAACCACTGCACTTTATGAACCTTAGCGACCAAGACCGAGAGGCAACCCTTAAAGCCCGACAAGCCTTAGAAGCTATCGTAAAGGCAAACGGCTACACAGTGAGTTATCGCACTGAAAACACTATTAAAAAAGCCCCTTAAAAGATAAGGATATAAAAACAGAAGTATCAATTTAAAAACGAAGTATCCAATGGAAACCCATTTTTTCAATCAAATTGCTCAGTTAGCCATACAAGGCAAACTGCACTTAGTTGTAACCCAAGAAGCAAATAGCCAGCTTGTTGTATCGGTATTGCTTGAGAATGAACAATGTTCAGACCCTGCCAAGCACCTTTTGCCTCCCTTAGTACTTAGAGGCACAGCCGAAGAATTAGATGCAGGCTTTTTTTCAAAGCATCACCCAACCTTTAGAAGAAACCCTCGTCTCTGCTTGTGAATATGGAGCAGTACATTGAGTCGCAAAAGCAAGCCCAAAGGCAATCAGCTATGGAGAAAGAAAAAAAGCCGAGAAACAACAAAAGAAATACGATGAGGCTATGAAAAAAAGTAGCTGATTTAGAAGCGCAGGGCAAGTACCGAGAAGCGTGGTCAAAACTACCTCCTCCCGATGAGTTCCCTAACTATGCCGATAAAATCCGCAAAAAAAGGTCAGAACTATCCACACACTTTGCCCCTACCTTGTTTGAAGAATAAGTATTAACCCCTAAAAAAAGTATTGTTATGCTCATAGCTACCCAACTGAAAAAGAATGTTTGTCTTTGAAGAAAACCGACAAACTATCCACCTTGCCGACCCTAATCCATCGTGGTCAGTAGAGCAAGTCAAGAATTTTTACAGCACCCATTACCCCCTGCTCACCAATGCCAAAGCAGGCTCACCTTACGTAGAGGGAGACAGCGTTGTCTATCCCCTACAAATCACAATGGGTACAAAAAGGCTAAATCTCTATTAATTCTAAAGCTATGAGCCTTGTAAAACAGCTTAAAACAAGGCTTATAGCTAAAACTAAAAACATTATCAAAAACTAAAAACAACCTAAAAATGTATGCAACAGCAATCCCAACAAACCCTCGCACCCATACAAAGCGAAGCACAGAGAGAACTCTACCGCAGGTTAAGAGAGTTTTTCCAAAAGCAGTCCAACGCTCCAAAGACCGCTCACAGATACGTCAAGAACAGCAACAAGTAGCCCCTGAAAAACTCTTTTTGCCAATGGTTTTCTAAAAACGACCTTTCCTCCTAAAGTGTATCATTCAAGTAAGCACATCATTTTTAGTGGAGAGGAGCAGGCACAGCTAAAAACCACTCTCAAGTGTTCCCTTGCTCAAATGGGAGACCATTACGGCTTTACTCCCTTTCCCATAGAGCAGTACGACCTTTCTTGCGGGATTGCCTTAGCCCTTTCTTACAGCCAAGAGCAAATCAAAAAGAGAGATACCAAAGGCACTTTCTGTGAACTAAAAGTATTGAAAGCCCCGAATGGCAATGCCTTTTTCTCTTGCGAAGAACGCTTTTATTTGCCCAATGAAGTGTTTTTGTCCCTCTGCAACCACTTTATAGACTTCTGAAAGTACATAAAAACAAACCACTTTATGAACTATTTTTTTATCGGTATATGCCTACCTAAACCAACGTGCTTTTTATAGCAAACTATGTACAAGAAGATTGTTTTGTGGCTTATGCCTATGAAATGTTACAGGATTGTATTAGCCAAGACTATGAAGAAATAGCGGAAAGAGACCACCTCCTGCACCTTTTTAAAGCAGGCACAACAAATAGGTGCTATTCTTTTCCAAAAGATACGCAACCCTTGCCATTTAGACTTTTTTTCAAAGACGTATAAACCGCTTTTATTCCTAAGAATGATTTAGAAGCCGAATGCCTTGCCCTCTCACAAGCCTTTTTATACCTTGTGGCAGGATTTTTCCTAACCACTCTATCTATACCCATTTGCACAGAGCAGAGGACTATGAGCAAGGTGAAGAGGAACTTTTTGAGGTAGAGAAATACCTATCTTTTGTCTATGAAGACCAAAGCGACCTATTCCATACCTATCTTTTAGATTGGCTCAATGGAGAATACTCCCAATGTAGTGAGATAGAACTCCCTACCATTTACAAACATTTCAACAGCACAACACCCCCTGCTAACTTTGATTTTGAACAGCGTTTCTTTCCTCTCTTAACCAAACTTATAACCCTTTTAAACCGCATTTAAAAATGAAATACACAGACCTCACCCCAGAAGTAGGGGAAGTATATCGCCCTACATCAGCACTTGTTTTTTTACGAAGATAGTAACCGCTACAACCCACAGAGTTATGTAGAGTACTTACACCTTGATAACAATGGTAACCCTACAAGCGCACAACCGCTTACCCTCGACCAAGCGCAAGCACTTGCCAAAACGCTCACCTGCCAAAAAGAGCAAGCACAAGCCTTTCTAATCCCTAAAGGTATTATCCCCCGCAGGGTGCTCCATCTATCCCATAAAAAGTGAGGGCAGGCTGTTTGGTACTCTAAAGCACAAAAAAAGCAGTTATTTTTGCCTCCTCCTCGCTATAGAAAACAAAGAAGTAAGTTTACCTCCTCTGTTGTGGAAAGCTACCCCCAAGAGCCTTTGGATATATGCCCTACCGAAAAACCAAAAGCCACACCTTAATATACCTCTGTGCTATGCGCCTTTTTTTAACGTTTATGAAAATGGCAATGTGTGTATGGGGTCAGTGCAGGTAAATGAGCGTAAAAGCCTCTTGCTTAGAAGATTTTTATCATCCAATGGGAAGATTATTTTTTTCAACAGCTATTTTTTTCTCATCAATTAGGCTCATACCCTATAACCAAAATACCCTTAATAACCCTTTGGCAGGAACTCACTCAAAGTAATAAGCCTTTTCCTTGCGAACTGCTCAATCCCAATCACCTCACCTTACAACAAATCCTATAACAATGAAACAGACCCTAAACACCTCAAACAGCCTCAACCCTTTCAATACCTCTGTCCAAACACACAAAGAGCGGGTACATTTTACTGATACAGCTTTGCTCAACGCCACCAATCCTATTAAAGTACATCTGATAGGAGCAGGAGGCACAGGCTCGCAAGTAGCCACTGCTTTAGCACGTATCAACCACGCTTTGGTTGCTTTAGGACACGCAGGGTTATCGGTAACCCTTTGGGATAACGACCTTGTAAGTCCTGCCAATCTCGGCAGACAACTCTTTTCGGCTTGTGAGTTAGGAATGTACAAATCCACTGCCCTAATAAGCCGTATCAATCGCTTTTTTGGTACAGATTGGAGAGCGCAAACACAGCTATTCAGCACTGAGACCTTTTCCTCTGAAGAAGAAACAATGAGAGGAAGTATTTACCTTTCGTGTGTAGATAGCGCAAAGGCACGCTTTGACATTGGAGAGGTACTCACCCATTTAGAACGAGCTCACCACTACCACAACAACCCTAAGTATTGGTTAGATTTTGGCAACAGCACCCATTCAGGGCAAGTGATTTTAGGTACTTTACAAGCCATTGAGCAACCTCATAGCGATACTTTTACTCCCATAGATACCCTACCTACTGTTACCCAAGCCTTTGGAGAACTATTAACGCAAGCCGAGCAGAATGACAATACCCCAAGTTGCTCCCTTGCCGAAGCCTTAACCAAGCAAGATTTGTTCATCAACGCCACCCTTTCACAGATGGGAAGCACCCTACTTTGGAACTTATTCAGAGAAGGGCTCACTCCTTACAGAGGCTTTTTCCTCAACCTCAAAGACTTTCGTACACAACCCTTATTGGTTTAATCCTTAATAAAAAAACACCTCTTAGAGTATTTCTAAGAGGTGTTTTTCTATGATTGCTTATCTGTGTTACTGACTGCCTGTCGTGGCTACGACCTTCTTTTCTTTGAGAAAGAAAAGAAGCAAAAGAAAAACCCTACAGATAGATTTTTTTGTTAGTTTAGGATAAAAGAAATCTTACAAGATAGCTATTAAAGATAAAAAGAGGAGCTACTTAACATGAGTTCGATATAACGAAAGTTCCCACAAAAGCAAACGAGTACTCACAGCTGGGTATATGAGACATGAATTTCACTGATTTTATATGTTTACAGAATCATGCTGTTGCGATTTTTCACGGATTAGATAAATAGCGGCAGACAACAGATTGTATAAAAGCCATGCTATACCATTGAGCAAGGCATGTAGTGTTCTGGAGCAGATGATCAAGTGAGAGATGGACACCCACTGTCCCTTGGTATCCTGCATTACTCAACAAGCAATATTACCTAAGGAAGTAGTAGGCGAAGCCAGGGGGCACACTGCTCTGCTCTAAAAAAATCCTGATGGTATTGTTCAAAGAGGGCTGTCGCTCCTTAGGAAGAACCTATATTGACTCCAAAGTCCTTATCCTGTTCTCAGTCTGCCTCCTGCAAATATTGGTTTTACATGTGTTTTTTTATGATTTTTCCAAATTTTCTAAATGCCTGAATGGTTTGATAATAACCATATCCAATAAAAAAATACGACCAATAAAGAGGATAATATTATTGAGATCATTATCTTGTACTAGTTGGATAAGTCCATTAGCGCTTTTTACACCATTATCAAAAAGGTTTCATATCTACAATATTTATAACATTTAAGAAAAAAAGCAACAGATTCTTCCCATGCTTTCAGGTTATAAGGTTCAAATGACCAAAAATTGTAACTTTTTTTAAAAAGAATATATGAAGTTATAACTCCCATTATTACTATAAAAGAGACTCCCCTAATCCAATCTGTTCCAAATTTGTTTGAAATCCTATTCAAAAAGAAGTAGAATTATGTCTTTTATATAGAACAAGAGTATAAAGGAAAGAGGAAGAGCAAAAAAAGTAGATATATGATAAGAAATTTACCTTCGTTATTTAGAATCATTTTAAGATTAAAATACAAGAAAAAAATATGAAAAAAACTGAAAAGAAAATATTTTTATTTTTTTATATTCTGCCTTATAGTATACAAAAATTTTTATCTAATCTATTATAAGCCAACGAACTAAATTGTTCTCTTTGATAGACACTCATTTCATTTTTTTATACATATTTAGACCTTCTATTTTGTTATTTTTCCATATAAAAATTGCTTTTAATAATTCTAAAAAGTTTCACGGATTTTTTTGAATATGTAGTAGGGGTTATATTCTTTTTTTATCACGAGGATATTTACCAAAATCATCTATATTTTTTTGATAGGTTTTGAATATTCTCAATTCCTTGTATCTTTATATTCCAGAAATTTATAGTACATCTAAAATTAGCTCTCGATATATCTATACATCTACTAAATATAGAACTTTCAAAGTTAAGATAGCTATCAGATTTCACTCTATTATATAAGAACTGTACTTCCTTTTCAAATGTCACCCCTGAGAAGATACAAGTTCCAAAAAAATCAGTTCTTAAGAATTGTTGCTCATTATGGAATATTGCCAAGTAAAAATCAACTAATTTTTCAAAAGTTGTATTTTTCAAAATTAATACTAGAGTAAAAATCACAATGATGAAACCGAATATTTTCATAGAACTTAGCATTACTAAACGAAATAGTAATATCTTTATCCCTTACTCCAAATTCGACCTCTGAAAAAATTTAACTCTATATGATTATTACCTTTAAAATAAGTTTCATTTTGAAATTTAGCTCCGTTAAAACTAAACTCCTTCTCTTTACCATTTATAGTATTTTTCAGATATTTTTTGATGTTATATTTAGGAAATAGGTCTTCCCTCTAAAAAAATAGTATTTTGAAAGGAGATATCATCATAAAATAAAACATTATGAAAATTTGCTTGTTTGGAGAAAATTGCTCTTTCAAATTTAGTACTTTTTTTATTTCTGTAGGATTTTTCTAACTTTTCAAAAGAGACAGTTCTTTTTAAATTGAGCTTCATTGAAGGTAACATTATAAAAGCTTAGCCCCCTTAAAATCAACGATAGAAGAGTTTTTCTTTAAAGATAGCTTTTGAAAAATCTCACTATAGAACTCTGTCAAACAAAAATTAATCTCATCTCCTCCAAAAAGTTACTCCTCTAAAAGAAATAGACTTAAAAATCACTTCCTCTAAAAATAGATCTTTTAAAAAGAAACATCAGAGAGAAAAGATGATTTATCAAATTCTGTATACTCTTCAAAAATACAATTATAAAAACTCCACTTGCTCTTCAAAAAAACACAATTTTGAGCATCAATAGAATTAATAGAATTTGTAAAAACTCTATGATGTAATTTTATCCCTTCCTTAACAAATAACACTCCTTTATACCCTCCTTCCCAATGATTTCTCACATAATGAATCAAATCAAAGAGAATCTCTGAAGAAATCTAGAAATACGTATCTTTGGTTCCTTTTTATCTTTAGAAGTAACCTCATCTATAAAGGTGTTAAAGTATCTATTTTTTTCATAATTTTTTTATTTTTCTATCAACATTCCATAACAAGCTACAAAATTACGATTTTTACCAAATTCTCCAATAAAGAGCTACGAAATCCCTTATGATAGACACGAACGAAACGCTCACGCCAGCAAAAGGCAAAATCTGTGGAAACTTTCGTTATATCGAACTCACCATTATTTATTATAGTTAGCCTCCAAAATCTTTAGAATATCACTTTGTTTAAAGAGAATTTTACCACCAATTTGGATATAAGGAAAAAGCCCATCATCACGGTATTGCTGTAGGGTTCTTTTTAGTGATATGTAACAGCTCACAGACCTCCTTTCCTGATAGAAATACCTCGCCGTCAAATACAGGACGGAAGTTTTTAAGGATAAAGTCCATTTGTTCTTTTAGGTTTTCAAGCTGACTAAGGTAAGAGCTTAGTTCCTGGTGTGTCTCTGTGAGTAAGTTCATCGGGTTTTGATGGTTAGAGGTTAAAAGTTGTTCTACATCACTACGCTTAAAAATAGTTCTTGCGGTGGATACACGAGAAAGGCAAGAGCTTTTGGTCTTTGTAATACTGCAAGGCACGCTTGCTAATGCCCAAAAAGCAGACAAACCTCCTGAGAGTCCAACCACTTTTCTTTTTGCCAAATACCTTTGTAAGTATCCATTACCATTTGCAGAGAATTGTTGAGTTGTTGTACGTCTTTTTGTATCTGTTCAAAAACAGATTTTTTTCTATAACTACTACTTCCATTTGCATTATTTTTGCGCAAAGGTAAAACAAAAACAAGCCTACTTTTTAGAAGTAGGCTTGTTTTTGGAAGAGAAAAGGAGGATTTTGGCTTTAAATATCACTATTTGCAAAGTATTCATTCATTATATCAGTGATTTTATTAGCATTTGAATCCTTTGCTTTTTTTAGAATTTCATCTCTTTTTATAAAACTCAATTTTGTATTTTTAAGTTATTTTTTTCTTTTTCTTGAAGGTATTGTGTAGCTTCTTCTGAGAAACCTGAAATAGACCAAAATTCAAAAATTATATCTCTGTTTTTATCGCCTATAAGACTACGATTTTTCTCAATCACCTTATATATAAAAGCTATTTTTTTCATTCCATTCCTCTATTATCTCTAAACTTATAGGCGTCTTATAAAGCTTTTACATTCGCATAAAATTATTTTTATCTTGATAGGACGCATATACATCAACTTCTTTCTTTTTCCCATCATTATCCCTGTAAATTTTATCTATATCAATACTTTGGCATAAATTACTATGATAGTACCCAACAATAAATTCAAATAAATCACCTCTCAAATTATTTGCTTTTCCCATCTATTAGCTTATCAAATTTCTTTATTATTTCAATAAATTTATTAGGTTCTTTTTTAAGTATCACACTTATGTTAGTGATTACATCTATTAAAGATTCTATTAACTCTTTATATTCCCTCCCAAAAAGTTTATCTATTAGACCAATAACTATTCCATTTTTCCTTCAATTTATTGAATGCTTCATTAGGTAAAGAATCTGTAATCAAATAGGGAATAAAATTACTTTTTCTTATGAGTCTTTTTATAGTATTAATTTTTTTGTAAGGAAGAAATTAATGTTCTCTTCATCATTACTTCCTCCTATCATAATATCAGCTAAAACAAAAGAAGGTTTACTTAAACCACAAATATAGCTTGGAGCTGTAAAAGAAAACTGAAATTTTGAAAATTCAGAATTAAAATTACCACCATTATACGATATAAAACCTATGTTTCTATTTAAATCATAAAAAAATGAGATAAGATATTCTTTTTCACTATTTCAATTGCTTTGTAAGCACTCTTATTAGAGGAACTAATATTAGGAGATAGCGTGTAATAGTCCTCTTCTTCAATAATTAAACCTATACGAATTAAGTCTCTCACTACATTTGAAAAAAATTCTTATGTGATTTCAAATTTTTCTATAGGACTAAAAAGAATAAGAAGCTAACTCATCTTTTTTTATATATCCTTTATGATACTGTAAGGAGTTAATAATACAATAATGCTGTTTTTGCACTTGTTTTTAGACTTTCTATCAATACACTAAAAATACTTTTCTGTAAATTGCTGCTCTTTATGATAAAAAAAGTCTGATTATCCTTAAAAATCCTCTAATTCTCCCTATACTTTCAGGAAGCCTTTCTAATCTTTTTCTTATAGCATCTTTACTTGTGTTTTCATTCTCATAGTACGTTATTAACTGACTTGAAAGTAAAGGGCCTTTTTTTGTTTTATGTAATCTTCTGTTGTCATACCTCGCTATTTATAATAATTACTATAATTGCAACGTCTTTATTTTTGTTAATAATTGATTTTTAAACTGTTTACATTGATTTTTTTGTTTTTGCAAATGTCCAAGAAATATTTTTCTTAGACTGCAAAGCTACAAAAAAATCCCGAGATCTAAGGGATTTTTCTTTTTACTCTTTCTTCACATTAAACTCAAAAATCTAGTTTCTGTTCATTGCCGAAGAGTCACTTATCCAAACGGAGAAAGACTGGCTAGCTTCTGAGGCAGAAGTGTAGTAAAGCCTAAATGCTCCCTTAGAGGCAGAGGATGAGACATCATTAACAAGTAAGACTTCTCCTTGTGGAGAGGTACGCAAACTGCCTTTTCCCTCATACTGAAAGTAACGAATAAAATAGCGGTTCTCATCGTACTGGTAAGGAGAAACTCAACTCACAGCGTATTTTCTACTGTATCGGTTTTTACCTATATTTTTTTAGGCACAGGGTAGTACCTTTACCTCAAAAGGAAAGTTTTTGTTGTACGTCCAACTCTTTTTTTACAAAGAGGTGAATAGGCTCACACATAGCATTGCGATGAGTCCTATTACAATTTTTCTGATTTATTTTTCTTCATCGTATTGTCTTTTTTAAAGGTTAAAACATATAGCGCAGTCCTACAGTAGCACAAGGACGCAGTAGCTCAAAGGAACTCCCCACAGAGCTGCTACCTTACCAGAGCAGAGTACTAAAAAGTGATCACTCAGGTAAGTCTCTACCTGCAAGCCAATTTGTGTGCCATAGAGAAAATTATTTTTCGTTCTTTAATAGTGCCCCCATCAGGAAGGAGGCTTTTGCTGTGATTGACTACCTCATAGCCCAAAAGAGCTTCTGCTCCTAAGTTCAAAAGCCACCGTTTTACTGCTGTCACTGACTAAGGCAAAGCTATAACCTCCTGCACCCTATATACCTCTCAACAGGTATATTCAGACTCTTGTAAGGGTACAATCGCCTTTGATATTCAAGGGCAAAATGCTTGTAGTTACCCCTTTTTAGCATTGATACTATAGCCCAACTGCACCCCAAAATCATCAGAAAAAGAGGAAGTAAAAGCCTCTGCAGGTGCAACCCAAGAGAGCGAGATACCTTTTTGCTAGGGTAACAATCGCTGTGCCTGGGCAATGGAGCCTCCTAAAAAGCACAAACAAATACAAGTGATAATTCTTAACATTGGCATTAGAATTTAAGGTTAAACTGTTCAATAGGGCGAGCGGCTATAATCTCCTCGTTGGTGATAAGGAACGATTGGTAGCGAGAGCCGTTTTTCAAAGATTTCTACCCGCAAAACCTTGTCATCAGAGAGGGTGAGTTGGTCTAACATATACACCGAGCAGGGCTTCTTTATGCGCCTTTAGTAGCGATATAGGTTGGTATACGCGCAAGAGCCAACAGGGCACTTCCTGTACAATACTCTTTTTAGTAGTTTTCTTATCAATGATTTTTAAAGGTGATAAAATCTACTTCAAAAGGCAGATTAGAGCGATTGGACAATTGTACGTCTACATAGAGTTTGCTATTGTGTACATAGATACCTTTTTAGTAGCCATTGTATACCTGCATTCTCCGAACCTATATGCTTGATGTAATTCTTCTTCTGATGGTAGATAGACGACATAATAATCTGTGCTACCGCAGGTGATTCCCAGCCTGTATCAGAGAAGAGAATATCCGATTTTCACATTGTTGCCTTGGGGCATTCCTCTACCAAAATCAATGGTAAGAGGTTGTGGCGTGGAGTGATAACTTACCTCAAAAGCTATAAAAGCCTCCGTCTTGAGTGATGACCGATAGGTTGGTGCTATCGGTAAAGTCTGTTTTAGCTGCCTTTACCCTTAGTACATTCTCGGCATCTTTCACCTTGTCAGCTACTAAGTTTTTCACTGCCTAAATCCACATAGCGGATAGAAGCAGGAAAGATAAGATGGGTTGTTTGATCATAAAGCCACCTGCAAAGGATAAGGCACTACCTTTCCTGATTGTGCTAAAAGTTCCTTTTTCTCAGTACTGAGAGTTGTGTTTTCCTTTTGCCTCATTTTTGGGCTTGCACGGTAACAGTAAGCATTGTTACCGATAAAAAAATAAGTGTAATTTACGCATAAATAAAATGATATTAAGTGTGTTTAATAGGTTGAAAAATAAATAATTGTGTTGTTTTTGTGCTTTGTGCTTTGTTGTGTGTTTATGGGTTTTGTCTGAAAGGCTATTTCTTAGAGATGAGTAGGAGCTGATAACCTGCTTTAACCCTTATGGAAGGCTGTACAATCTTTTTTTAGAAAGATAGGGACGTACCTCCTTGCACGACCCCTTTGCTCAGCTCTGAGACAATTTGGTCTTTGGCTGAAGAGCTAAAGGTAAAGCTACTCCCTGAACTTTTGCTCATTCCTGATGCTATCTCTCTAAAGGCATTGGCATCGGAAGAAGCGGGCAGGTATAACCCTTGTTGCCCATCGATGTCGTAGGCAGCTATAGAGACAGGAATCACTTTGCCCTTGTACTCTAAGGATTTTACGGTGAGTAACAATCTATCACCACTCACTTTAGCAGAGGCTGTAAGCAGTTCTCCTTTAGGAATGAGTACGCCTGCTACTCGTATAGGTTCTAAGAGTCTTAGCTGCACCCTTGAGTTTTTCTCCTAATAGCTGTTCGATATGTGTACAAGCGCGAATGCTATTCTTTAGGATACTACCTTGTGGCTTAAAGCTCTCGCCATTGAAAAAAGCGGTCTGTTGCTCCTTTACCCATTCTTGCAGAGCCTCCTTCTCGGACTGCTTGCGGGGCAAACGACTGACTACCTTTTTCCTCTGGGGTATAGACAGGAGCGATATTTTTTACTCTGTTCTGCATTATCAGCTTCGCTACTATTGTTTCCCTCGCCCTCTTGCGAGCCTGCACCCCCATCATTGAAGGGTTTTTGTTGTCCTTTAGGCAAATATCTTGAAGCCATTTCATAAGACTTTTTCCATCAATGCCATTTGGGCATCTATAGAGGTTGGATCTTGCTTATTGGAGAGTTGAGACTTGAGCGAGGCTATCTCTTCTTTGAGTCTTTGTTGCTCCTCGTAAGCACTATTGTCTTGGTAGAAACTGCCTAAAGTTTGGTGAATATCGCGATAAGACTGAGCAGAACGCTCAAAGGCATTAGGGGTAGCCTTGCGATAACGTGGAGTGGGTTCCTCTTCCTCCTCGATAGCTTCAGGATATTCCTCGCCTTCGTCTTCTTGCCAATAGTCTGACAGCGCATTGAGAGAGGCTTTTTATCAGCTTCTTTTTCTTCTAAGAGGGCTTCTTCATGAGGCTTTTTCCTTATCAGAAGGCAAGAGGGTTTCGGTAGCTTGTGGTATTGCCTCATTGATACCTACTTGTGTTTGCTCTTGTTCACTTCCGCCACCAAAAAGCAGATACATACAAGCGAGGAAGATTATCCCCATTAGGGCATAGATGATGATTTTCTTGAGTTGTTGTTTTTTTAGCAAGGGCTTTTTCCTCATTGCGCTCTTGGAGGGCTTTTTCCTCTTCTTCACTGACCAAGAAACTCGGTGTAGAAGAGCGTTAGCCTTATCTGAGGCAGGGATATTACCGTTTTGCTCTGGAAGGGTGTGTTCTTTTCCATTATTAAGTTGTTTTAAAAATTAACGAATCCTTTTTTTGGGGTATTCCCCTCTGTAGGTACAATAGCCTTGTTGTCAATATGCTGTATGGCAGGGGCTTCGCCTTGGTGGTACTCTTGGTAAGCGTGCCATAGTATAAAAAGAGTAAGTAGCGAGTAGACTGCAAAGGCTAAGAGTACCAAGCGTTTTTCTTTGTGAGGGTGAAGAGTCCTGACAATAGCTTTGGGTTTGCTTTTTAGAGAATGTATCTCTCTTTGGATTTTGGCTATCATCTCTCTACGGTTCTAAGGTCTTTGTTTTCTATTACATTGAACTGTTCGATGATAAATCCCTGAGGGTTGTTATCAGAACGCACGGAGTTAATCAACCTGCAGGAGGTAATAAGACTCCCTTTCGGTGATGTTGCTAGCACGAGTGATGAACTGCTTGGCAAAGGTTTCCACCTGATAAGGATAGCTATTAAAGTTACAGCGCACGCTATCGATGACTACCCGTTGGAGGATATTACCAGAGATGATGCGGTTGTAATAGCCTTTTTTTCAGCCAAATCTTTATAGTAGTTAAAAGGCAGATTTATCAGCCATAAAGAAGGCACGTTTGGTATTGTCTTCAATTGCTTTTTATCGGGCGCTAAGTTGAAGAAGAGTTCGTGAAACCTGCGTACGTGTTCTTTAGCCTCGACAGGGCGATTGATTTTTCTCATCTTGAGAGAGTGCCAGCATTAGTGATTTACCGTTGTCTAACACATAGATTTTTCTCGCGCTGTTTCTCGGCAAAGTAATAGGCATAGCCTACAGCGAAGATACTCACGCCTGAGCAGAGCACGGCAAAGGCTATGGCATACATACGGATTTGTTTGAGATCCGTTTTCGATGTTTCTAAAGATTTTTAAATTCCATTAATTTTTAGTATTCAATTAGACTTGTTTTTACTTCATTAACCTACCTGTAATATTACCTGAAAGAGAGCCAGCTCCTGCACCTGCTATATTACCTGCATTGGAGGTAGCTTGGTTTACATTTCTACCATAATTACCCATACCTCCTGCTTGTATAATCCAACCTGCCACAGTAGGAATGGTAAAATAGCCTATGATACCAATGACCATAAAGATAATGTAGGCTGTGTTGGTAGTATCAGGAATGAAACTTGGGTCAGAGAGTTGCTCAATGTCTCGTTGTAAGATAAGGGATTGGATACGTGCTAAAATAGCACTGAACAAATCGGATACAGGAAGCCATAGATAGACACTTACATAGCGGGTAACCCATTGTAGTAAGGTAGATTGAAATCCATCCCATACCGAAATGGCAAAGGCTATAGGTCCTAAGATAGACATCACCACAAGAAAGAAAGTGCGTATGGTGTCAATCACTAAAGCGGCTGCTTGAAAGAGCATTTCGAGTAGTTCACGAAACCACGATCGGATGCTTTGCTTGAGGTCATACATCCCTCTTTCAATATACATTTCCTGCCATTACAGCCATATCTTCGGGCATCCAACCCTAATTCATCAATCTTTTTGTCAAACTCTTCATCCGAGACGAGGTAGGCAGTTTCGGGGTTGCGCAATTGTGCTTCTCGCTCTAATCGGTCTTTTTGCTCTTGTAGTTTGTGCAAATCGAGCGTTTGTCCTTCTAAGATACTGTGGGTACCTGTTACCACAGGGCTTAACACTGTATTCATTGTTCCTAACACCAGAGTAGGGAAAAATATCACACACAGCCCTATGGCAAAGGGACGGAGCAGGGATATACATCCACAGGTTCGGCTCAGGCTGAGGCTTGCCATATACGCATTGCCACATAGAACAGTGCTCCTAAGCCTGCCAAGCCTTTGGCTATGGCAGACATCTGAGCTGTTAGGGGGCATCATCTCGTCGTATAAAGTACGAAGTATTTGGTGTAGATTTTTCCATTTATCAGTCTTTTACCAGTATTTGAGTTCTGTTCCATAGGTGAAAGTACCTTTTTGCGCATCGTTTTGCTTCTTAGCTCGTAGGTAGCTTACCGAGATGTTCTTCTGGGTATAGTAGCGTACTAAGTTATAGTACTCTTTCACTTCCTATGCACCTTGTCGATAATGTCCATACGCTCTTTGTCGTTCATAGAGGTGAGGAGCTATTGACAATTTGTTGCAGGTCTTTGAGCAGCCTAGAACTTTCACCCAAGAGCTTGGAGTAGCCATTGGCAATAGCCGATAACTCTTGAGAGGAGAAGTTAGGGTCTTGGCTCATCTTCTTGAAGTTGGTTACATACATCTTGGAGATGTCGCCCACCAGTAGCACCGTTTCCCTGTACTTTTCAGGCATCTTTTACCAAGTTACTTACCTTTTTCAGAGCATCGTAATACTCCTTGCCCTCGGGTTGTATAAGCTTTTTCCACCTCTCGGAAGTTGTTGACATATTCTTAGCTGTTGAGGAGGTTTGCACTATCTGCTGGGTAGTGTTGATAATGCTCTGAGCAAAATTAGTCAGGGTCAGTTACTACCCATTGTGCATGAGTTTGGGGCTTGCCAGCATAGCTATAGCAAAAAGCCCCGTTAATAACATTTTCTTCATTGACTTTAATTATTATGATTTACGTATGATTATTAGTTTATTACAGTCCATTAGCCATTTTGTACGATGGCTTTTTCCAAATGTGCCTCTAACTTCTCGGAGAGTTCCATCACTTGGTGTTTTTCGCTCTCTTCAGTAGTGTAGGCAAAGTATTCTTCTCAGCTCACCTCTGTAGCATACACCGCAGAGTGTGTGCCTCCTAAGCCTATCCACACTTCTTTGTATTTGCGACGAGAGTCGTTGGAGAGATTGATAGATAGGATTTGCGACTTCTCTTTCTCGGTAAGCCCTAACATCGCTTGGATAGCATGGAATTTGTTCATATACTTACGTTGGTCGAGCAATATCTTGCAATCGGGTTGTTGATGATAGATTCCTTCACGATAGGTGAATGGATAATATCATCTACCTCTTGGGTTACAATTACTGCCTCTCCAAAGAACTTACGCACAGTTTTGAATAGGTACTTGATGTACTCCGCCATTCCCTTCTTTTGGCAATCGCTTTCCACGCTTCTTCGATGAGAATCATCTTGCGGATACCCTCAGGCGCCTCATCTTGTTGATAAACACCTCCATAATGATGATAGTAACCACAGGAAAGAGTATGGGGTGGTCTTTAATCGCATCAATTTCAAATACAATAAAAGCGTTTGGAAAGCAGGTCTAACTCCTTATCAGAATTGAGCAGATAGTCGTATTCACCTCCTTTTGTAATAAGGCTCTAACACATTGAGAAAGTTAGCTAAGTCAAAGTCTTTTTCTCTTACCTGCTTCTCTTGTAGTATGGCTCGGTAGTCATTCTTGATATACTCATAAAAAGCCATTGAAAGAAGGTGTGTGCGAGGGATTGTCTTTTTACCAATTGCAGGTAAAGGTTCACTGCATTGGAAAGGGCTACCTCTTCAGCACGTGTAGGAGGCTCATTGTCTCGCTTCCAAAGGGTGAGTATCAGTGTTTTGATACTCTCTCGCTTTTCAATGTCAAACACCCCATCATCAGTGTAGAAAGGGTTAAAAGCAATGGGATTGTCTTCGGTATAAGTAAAGTAAATCCCATCTTTGCCTTTGGTCTTGTGGTGGAATAAGCTCACAGACCCCTTGGTAGGAGTTCCCTGTATCTACTAAAACGATATACGTACCTTGTTCGTAATACTGCCTCACTAAGTGGTTCGTGAAAAAGGATTTACACTACCCGAAGGTCCCTAAGACGAACTTATTACGGTTGGTGATAATCCCTTTCTTCATAGGCTCATCGGAGATATCCAAATGGATAGGCTGCCCTGTGAGCCTGTCGGCCATCTTGATCCCAAAAGGACTGGAAGAACTTTGATAGTTGGTCTCCTGGTGAAAAAGCACAAAGCGGAAACTCTATAAAAGTATAGAAAGTCTCTTCACTGGGAAAGTCGGCTGCATTGCCAGCTATACCTGCCCAATAGAGAGTTGCCGTATCAATGGTGTTATGGCGAGGCTTGCACTCCATTGACGCCAAAGCGCTACCCACATCGTTTTTAATGCTCCTAAGCTCTTGTGGTTTTGTCCGACCACGCCATCACATTAAAGTGCGCTCTGATAGAGGAAAGTCCGTAAGAGTGTGCCTCATTGAGGTATTACTCTATCCACTCTTTGTTGATTTGGTTACATGGCTGTACCTTGAAAGCGAGTGCATATTGCGTGCTGACTTCTCAAACTGTCTGAGGTTCTCATCGGAATTGTCCAAGAACAGATATTGGTTGTAAATATGGTTTACAACTCAGTAGCAAGCCCACAGGAGCTGCAAAGGACAAACGGCAATCGCTCTTATCGGTAGAGAGTCGCTCGTAACGGCTATCGGCTTGTACCTTAGAAGGCAAGTCTTCTGTATCTGATAAGGTATGCACACAGAGTCTTTGGTTACCAATGCGCATTTGCTCAGCAGAGAGGCATATATCTTGCAGGCTCTCTTTCTCATTAGTGGAAAGACTGAGATATTGCTCAAAGAGTCCCTTTTTGTGGGGAGTGCCTATATAGTCTTCTGTTTTGAGCTGACGGAGTTTTTATCAGGTTAGAGTCGTTTAAGATACGCTCTAACTGTGCTACCGCTTCCAAAAATTGAGTGGCGTGTTCTCGGTTGGTGAGCTCCTTAGGCAAGAAGTTTCCTTTGCAAAGGGAGGAAAAGTTGCTTTGGGCTCTCATTCGATTTTTAGTGGTTTGGGTGATGAACAGGTAGCATCTGTGATTTAAGAATGGACGTTCGTTAAAATGCTTTTCGTACGAATGAGAGAGAAAACTCAGGTTCTCACCTTGTAGTTCAGGTTCGTATTGTTCCTTGATAAACCAGTCCTGTTTGTGGATAACAGTATACTGTGGCAATACTTTGATAGCCTTATGCCAAAGTGAGTGGAGTATCTCATAGTCCTCACCCGAAATGGTAAAGAGCTCTGGAAGCTGCACCTCGAAGCCGACGCTGATGTCGGCTTCTTTGGTGAGCAAGCAGTCTTGTTCTATGGCAAGAATAGGAAACTTACTCTCTAAGGTGTTGATTTTCAGAACTATCTTTCTCATTGAGGGTTGTTTTAGGTTTAGGGTAACGAATAAAATTGGCGTGGCGATCTTTGGTGGCGTAGGTATTTGGGGTGACGTTTGCGAGCTGCTTGTTTCATCAGGCCGTGTTCACCGTATTTCTGGTTTAGTGAAAAAGTCTGCCAAACCACAAGGCTGACCATACTAACGCCTACCCCCAAGCATACAAAAGAAATTGATTCCTACCGTGTAGAGGATCATCACCAAGATAAGCACCGAGGCAGTCCCCCTGCAAAGATGAACAGGTACTGCGCTTTGAGTCCTTTGAACTCTACCTTCTTCCGATACCTTTGTTGATAGAATAGCTGTTTTTTGTCTCCATAATCTATAAGAAGAACGAACGCAAGATAGTAGCCGCTACAATTAGGAAGATACAAGCCCCCAAAACCAACTGGCAGCCGTTTTGCTGGTATCAGGGGTCACCGCTACTAAACTTGTTATATACCTTCACCCCACCGATGAGTCCCACCACAGCCCCTATAGCTAGATGAGCTTAGTAGCAGGGTCAAAAATACGAGGTAACCATGCAGGTAGCTTCTGTTGATACCTCCTACGCCATTGCCCTGAGCAATGGAAAATTGTGTAACTCCTATCATCGTGAGCAGAAGGAGCCGTTTTAGAATTGATTTTTCCTTCATTGATAATCTGTTATTTTTAAAATTTGGTGCAAAGGTAGAGGAATAGGAGATGAGGAGAATGAAAGTGGTAGGGTTTGGCTTAATATGGTTGTATATGGAAAAGTTTTTGTAATTTTTGCGAGGTGAAGTGATGTGTGTGAAAAACACCATATATTAGTTAATTTACATAATAAAAATTTTTACAATGAAAAAAATAAATCAGATATTTTTTAGATTAGCGGCTGTCTTATATGCAGACAGTAACGATGATGTTTCAACTGAAAAAGTTTATAGAAGAATCATTGAATCAATATTTATTGATAATGAAAATAAAAAAATTAACATTGAGCGGAATTATTGAGCTTATAAATAAAAAAATATAGTTTAATTTTTCAGAAGAAGATATTATTAAATATATAAATTATAAAAGGTAAATTTATATATGATAGTAATAATATAATTGATGTTAATTTAGAACAAGGTCATTTTAAAAATTAAAGGAAAAACAAGCAATAAAGATTTAGAATATTATATTGGAGAATTTTGTTCATCTTATAAATTAGATTTAAATTATTGTAAAAAAATATTATATATAAATTTCTATATGATAAATTTCAAGTAGATATAAATGGATTTTTCAAAATTACTAAAAAGATATTTCCATTGAAGAAAAGTTAAGTGTTAAAGATATAGATTTTTGAAAAAGAAGATGATATAAATATTATAAATAATTTCTTAGATTGGGAAAATGAAGAAAAATATAATTATATATAATATAGTAAGTTTATCATTAGAATATTGTTTTTGTATCAAATAAAATTAATAATAATTTTAATCTATTTTAACCTTAAAAACAAAAACATATATCTTGATTCAAATATAATATTTAGAGCAATAGGTATCAATGGAAAAGATCATAAGAAACAGGTTGAAATATTTTTAGAAAAATTCAAAGAATCTGAAGAAAATTTGTTTATATCATTAAAAAAACAGAACAAAGAGATAAATGAAACTATTAGATTAAAACTCAAACACCTAAATAGAGAAAAATTTGAATAAATATGGTGTAAAAATATTCAAAATCTATACTAAAATGAAGATTTTTATATCTTACTATTATAATTGGATAGAAGGTAAAATAAATACAAATGTAAAATTATTTGAATCTTATAAAAAAATGAATTCAAGAAGTATTAAAAATATAATATAAAAATAGATAGAGAAAATAAACTTGAAGAAAAGAATATAAAGACATTATATTAGACACCTCTTCTAATATTAAAAATTTTAAGGGTATTAATAATAGTTATGTTTCGAGTGAAATAGATGCAAATAACATTCTTTTAATCGAAAAATTGAGAAATAAATCTAATTATAATAATTTATTTGATTGTAAATATTTTTATGATATCTACAGATCAAAAATTAATTAAATGGTATTACATAACAAATAAAAATGTGCCTGCTGTTATCCTACCTTCTCAATGGATGAGTATATTATTAAGATATTTAGGAAGGTCAAAAGATGATTTTTAAAAAGTTATGTAAGTTTTTTTAAATATTAGAAATAGGAAAGTGTCTTATCAAATGAAAAAAATTAACTTTAATCATTGAAAGCGTATTCGAATTAACAACAAATATAGAACAAGCTGATGGGATTGTATATAATATAATAAATAGTAAATTCTTAGAAGAAAAATTTAGAGTCAACAGACAGTGAAATTAAAGAAAAGGTAAAAGAAATTGCTAAAAAGTGAATTAGAATCCAGAATTGAAGATAATGAAAAAGAATAGAAGCCTTAAAAATCAATCTTATAATGATAAAAAAAGAAAATGAACAAATTACAATAGAAAAGAAAAAAATTAGAGAAGAAAAAAATAAAAAAATTAGAGAAAGAGAATAATGAAAAAGACTAATAAGATTGATGAATTAGAAAATATAATAAGGAAAAAAAGAAATAAGTAATTTAAAACAATGGAGATGTTTTTATATTATAATAATTGTTATTTTATTTGTAATAATATTCTTTACTTTTTCCTTATTTCTTGGAGATATAATCCTATTTCTTATATCATTAATTGGATAAGAGGATTTGATGAACAAAGATTAAGTTGAGCTAATGGAATTATTGCTTTTATATTTTGCTTATAGTATATCTCTCCCTTGGAAAAAAATTACATCAATAAATAAGAAAATAAATGAACTAAATAATTCTCTAATATCAAACAACATTTCAGCTTCTTAAGAAAAAAATAAAACTACTTATTGTTCTTACCAAAGCAAATGTAATCGGAAAGATTGCTCAATCGTAAAAAGAGGAGTTTCTCACACAAACTCCCTAATATCAAACTCCGTTTTACTTTTCCATGGTTTTAGGCAACGCCTTCTCCAAGAGTGTACTTACTTTTAAGAGTCGCTTGGGGTAAGGCTTTTTCTATAGCTTCTAATAGGCTGGTACCCTCTACTTTTTGCAGTAGCTCTATGTTCTCGGTGGTAACCTCTTCTTTGTCCTCAGAGAGGAAAGTAGCTACCTTTTCCAAGTCCTCAAACGAAAGCCCTGTGGCAAAATCATTGTCCTCTGCCTCTGTGCGATAGCTGCGCAAATCCTCTTCTTCATCTTCAAGGTTTATGGTGGGTTCCTCATCCCATTCTGTCAGAATATCCTGTTGCTCTTTTTCTGTTAAGGGGATAGCTGTAGTAGCTACCTTTGCAGGAGGCACAAACCTACTTTTCCCCATTACCGAAGTTGAAGGAGCTGACTTGGGTATAGAGGTAGCCTTAGGTTGGGGGCTCTTTTTAGAAAGTGTTATAGGCATTTTGTCCGATAGCAACAACAAAATCACCACAATAAGCAGTAAAAATGATAATCTTTTCCATTATTAAAATATAGGTTTGTATTTCTGTTCAAAACTCTGCGTAATTTCTTCTTGGTACTGCTCAAAATGCGCTTTGAGTACATTGTCTAAATAGCTGTAGAGACTGATCTTGTCTTCTCCTATCACCTGTACAATACAGGGCTATTCGCTGGTGAAACTTAGGGCGTATATACACCGATTTTCCCTCTCTTGCTGAAGTCTCTCCTTGCTCAAAAAAATAACTTTCATACTCATAGAGTTCTGCCTTTTTTTCTTTTTGGTAGGAGCTGGTTTCTGGGGTGTTTTCTCTGTCTCTATTGGAGCCATAGCAATGGCAGGGGCAGGCGTGGGTTGCTTGCCTGCCATCAGCTCCATTAGTTCGTTTTCGTCTATAGGTTTTTACTGTCTTCATATCTTTAGGTTTTACTGAATAATCTGTACCAACTCATCGATAAAGTCGTCCAAATGGCAACCACTCATCAACTTCTCATCAGCAGGGCATTAGGTAGAACGGAATACCAATCGTTGGTTTTCTGTGCCGTCTTTTTCGGAAACGCTTACTATCAGATATGTAGGCTTGCATCAGGTTCAAACCTAAATCAGCGATCACTTGCTCATAAATCTTGTACAAAGGCGATTTTTCTCTCCCATCCACCTGATTCCAAAACAAATGAACACTCTTAATAGCACTTTTCGGTATTCTTAGCGATGATATTGGAAAAGTACCTCAGTAAAACTCAAAAGTACTTTTCAATTACTACTCTATCGGCAGTGATAGGGTGAGAAAATGTGATGCATTTGTGCCAGCAAGGTCAATATTCCTGCGGTGTTTACTGTCCCCGGCATATCAAAAAGTATAACCTCTATAGGGAAAGGTGTCTCTGTGATAAGCTGTTGTGCCTTTTCAAGGGCTTCATTGAGCTTACATTGTATTATGGGGTATGCCTTTTTGTTTAGCTCACTAAACTGTCTATGAGCAGCTTTCTTAAAAATGCTCGTTGTTCATCACTGTTTTGAGGTCTTGTTCTCGCATTCGGTGTAGGCTGTATTGTGGATAATCACAATCCATCACTGCTACATTGTAGCTCATTCGGTAATGTAGCAAGCTGGCTACTAAGGTGGTAAAGGTACTTTTTTCCTACCCCTCCTTTCTGGGTAGAAAAAGCTAATGAGATTTTTGTCGTTGATGTCATATATATGTTTTTAAATATGTTTGTAATTCAGTAAGTATATAAGTGTATAGCTATTCAAATACAACTATCTGTAATTAGCCAATTATCTAACTACCTCTATAAGTAAGTATTTACTCATAAGTAATTGACTAATTATCTAATTACTTGCGTATGTACATACTTCTGTAGCTTTTATAGCTTTGTAGCTACATAGCTACCTAATTGCATTTTTACTTTCGTACATACTTACTTTGGTATGTAGGTGCAAAAGGAACATACAAATATACATACAGCCTTATGTAGGGTTGTAAATGGCTTTTGTAAGGAAGTGATTGGCTTTGTGTTATATACAAATCCTTTACTAAGAAATCACTTGTTTTGCACCCTGAAATCACTTTTACCCGCTTGTAGTGTTAATTTCTCTCTTTATGGCTAATTAAAATTCGACCGTTAGGGAGAATTTTCTGTTCACCTGAACAGAGCAAGTTGTGTTTTGAGGCACGCATTAGGGCGTGTAGGCACCTCAAAACCACTTGCCCTTGCAGGGAGCTTAAAACGCACTCCGAAGTCGTGGTTTTTACTAACACTGAATTTATATGACCTTACAGAAAACAACTCACAAACACTCCACAGGTAGGAACAAAAAGATAAATCCTGCTTCTTTTTAGATATGTTTTTCGATTGAATGAAGAAGAAAACAATCAGTTTCTCTCGCTTTTTCGAGCAATCAGGAATGAAAGTCAAAGCGCATTTTATCACCTCTTTACTTTTTAACCGAGAGATAAAAGTGGTGAAAATTGATAAATCTGCTTTTAGATTATTACACCAAACTCACTGAACTCTATGCGCAATTTCGGTCAGTAGGGTGAATTACAATCAGATTGTAAAGATACTCTACCGCAATTTTTTCGGAGAAGAAAGCGGCTGCTTACCTCTATAAATTAGAGAAAGAAACTACCCAAATGATTGCTATCTGCAAACAAATATTAGAGCTTTCTCAGCAGATAGAACAAAAACTAAGATAGCTTTTTAAGATGAAAACAGCAGTTTATGATAGCAAAAATACATCGAGGGGCGCAGCTGTTAGGGGTGCTTTTATACAATCACAACAAGGTGGCTAAAGGACAAGGAGAGGTGTTATATACTCAAAAAGTGATACAACCTCTGCAAGGAAGTGTAGGCATTTCGGAAGTGTCTCGTTCTTTTGCCCTTATCTCTATGCCAACATAAGGACAGAAAAAAACCTATCCTACACATTTCCCTCAATCCCGATCCTAACGATAAGGTGAGTGATGAGACCTTTGTAAAGTTGGCTACTGACTATATGGAACAGATGGGCTTTGGCAACCAACCTTTTGTGGTTTACAAACATTCGGATATTGAGCGCAAACACATTCACATCGTATCGCTGGGGATAGACGAAGAAGGCAAGAAAAATCCCTGATACTTTTTGAAAAAAATACGCTCAATGAAAGTATGCGAGAGTTGGAAACAAAATACCAACTTATCCCTGCTATCACCAATGATTCACAGCTAACAGATGATGAGCTCTTGCCTTTGTCTAAATTAGTCCCCTTAGATTACCGACAAAACGATCTTAAAAAGGAGTTGATACATACTGCAAAACAATTGCTAAAACACTATCATTTTGCCTCGTTAGGAGCATTCAACGCCTTGCTCAATCAGTTTAACATAGCGGTAGAGAAGGTAGAAGGCGAACTGCAAGGCGTTCCTAAAAAGGGATTGGTATATGTGGTATTGGATGAGAATGGCAATAAGTCAAGCCATCCTTTTAAAAGCCTCCAAGCTTGGCAAAACACTGAGCTCACCTTATATCGAAAAACACTTGCAAAAGGAACACGATTACTTAAAAAGGACAAAACACCACTTCCTTAAAGGCACATATCACCTTTGCCAAAGAAACAGCTCATAGCAAAAAGTGAATTTGTTCAAGAACTAAAAAGCTAAAAGGTATTGAGGTTGTCTTTCGTGAAAACAAAGAGGGAGAACCTACGGAGTAACCTTTATTGACCACAACAGCCGATGTGTGTATAATGGATCTCAGCTGGGGAAGGAGTTTTCTGCCAATGTTTTTCATCTGTGGCTAAAAATCGTTAGAAGAGCCTGCTCCTGCTTTTAATCTATGAGGTAAAATATGCCGGCTGTAACTCCTTATGCAAGTAAAAATCACAACAATACTAATACTGTTGAAGAGGATACTTTCTCTGACACTTCTTGGACACATTACCAAGAGGATTTTTGGCAAGGACTCAGCCTTTAAATGCTTTCTTTTACTCTTTTTCTCTTTGGATGATCAAGGGGTAGATTACGAAGAAGAGGATTTTACCAGAAGAATGAAACGTGCTACTGCCAAACGGCGAAAAATGAAAAACAAATCTTAGGTGTGGCCAGTTAGCTGACATAGCTAAGTATAAAATATTGACAAACACTAAAAACAGAAATAAATATGCAAAACGATGATGATTTAAGAGCATTAGCCAAGATAATGGCGTTTATGAGAGCCGTAAGTATTCTCATAGTACTGATGCACCTCTATTGGTATTGTTATGGCTTTTTTCCAAGGCGAAAAATGGATATTAGCTGTAGTGGATAGAATCCTGACCAACTTCCAACGAACAGCAGGACTGTTCTCTCACCCGCTATACACCAAATGCTTTGCCCTCCCTGCTCTTTAGCCCTAAGTTGTTTGAGAACAACAGGTGTAAAAACGACAAAAATTACTTGGCGAAAGATTTACATCGCTCTGGGAGTAGGAGCTACTCTTTACTTTGGTAACTTTTTGGATTTTTGTACTTGCAACTTCCTGCTTCAGTGGTCGCCTTTTCTATATCCTTACCCCTATCTTTTGGGCTACATAGCGCTCCTTATGGCGGGTTCGTGGATGAGTCGCCTGTTAAAAGACAACCTTTTAGACGATGTTTTTCAACAATGAAAACGAGTCATTTATGCAGGAAACACGCCTGATGAAAAAAACGAGTATTCTGTGAATCTACCTACTTTGTTCTACTACCGCAAGAAGTGGAACAAAGGCTGGATCAATGTGGTAAATCCCTTTCGGGCAACCATAGTGCTGGGGACTCCTGGTTCTGGTAAGTCTTATGCTATTGTGAACAACTATATCAAACAGCAGATAGAAAAAGGCTTTTGCAAATGTACATCTACGACTTCAAGTTTGATGATCTCTACCATTGCCTATAATCACCTACTGAAGAACTTAGACAAGTACAAGGTAAAGCCTAAGTTCTATGTGATAAACTTTGATGATCCTCGTCGCAGTCATCGTTGCAACCCTATCAACCCCAACTTTATGAGTGATATTTCCGATGCCTACGAGTCTGCTTATACCATTATGCTCAATCTCAACCGCTCGTGGATTCAAAAAGCAAGGTGATTTCTTTGTGGAGTCGCCTATCATTCTCTTAGCAGCTATCATTTGGTTTTTGAAGATTTACAAAGAGGGTGAAAGTACTGTACCTTTCCACACGCCATCGAGCTATTAAACAAGCCTTATGCCGATGTCTTTACCATTCTCACCTCGTACCCCGAACTTGAGAATTACCTATCGCCTTTATGGATGCTTGGCAGGGAGGGGCACAAGACCAGCTACAAGGGCAGATAGCCAGTGCCAAAATTCCCCTCTCCCGAATGATTTCGCCTCAACTCTATTGGGTGATGACAGGTGATGATTTTTCATTGGATATCAATAATCCTAAAGAACCTAAAATCCTTTGTGTAGGCAACAATCCTGATAGGCAGAATATCTATTCAGCAGCTTTAGGCTTGTACAATTCACGCATTGTAAAGCTCATCAACAAGAAAAGGACAACTCAAATCCTCTGTGATTATTGACGAGTTGCCTCACCATTTATTTCAGAGGCTTAGACAACCTGATAGCTACTGCTCGAAGTAATAAGGTGGCAGTGTGTTTAGGTTTTCAGGACTTCTCACAGCTTACCCGTGATTACGGGGATAAAGAAAGCAAGGTGATACAAAATACTGTGGGGAATATTTTTAGCGGACAAGTAGTAGGGGAAACTGCTAAAACCCTTTCTGAACGTTTTGGAAAGGTATTGCAGAAAAGGCAATCTACTACGATTAACCGCAATGATACCTCTACCTCTATCTCTACACAATTGGATAGCTTAATTCCTGCCAGCAAGATATCTAATCTCACCCAAGGAATGTTTGTAGGAGCTGTTTCTGATAATTTTTGATGAGCGTATTGAGCAGAAGATATTCCACGCTCAGATAATAGTGGATAATGAGAAAGTAGCTGCTGAGACCAAAGCCTACCAAAAAAATACCTCAAATCCTCTCCTTTGAAGACGAAAAACGGAGAAGACCAAATGCAACAACAAATACAAGCCAATTACAAGCAAGTAAAAAATCGATATTATCCAACTCATTATTGACGAGCTCACCCGTATTGAAAAATGACCCTGAATTAGCACATTTGATAAGGAAAGAAGAAGGAGGGAATAATTTCTCTATTGGTTTTATTTTTCTTAGCAGTGGTGCATCAGGTAACCATTCATAATCAATCTTTCGGTAGTTTCTTAGAATTTTTGTATTTATCCAAAGGTACTAAAAACACCGAAATAGAATCTATTAGTATTCTCTCTTTGAACAAATCCTCTTTAGAAATAAACAAGATTTCTGAGGGATTTTTTAATTCTCTCAAAGTAAGAGTAAACTTTTCTACAAATCAGTCATAATATTCAATGCTTTCGATTTTTAATTCCTTTTTTTGGGTATTTCAATAAATCTCTATTTTTACACAATCTACTTCCCATATTTTTACTTAAATTGGTGAAAAAAAATCTTTCTCTGAATTATTTTTCAGTTGCTATAGGAGTATTTATTAATTCTACTTGCTAGTTGAAAAGTTCAAAAAAATAAAAAAAGCAAAGCAAAAAAATTTGTATATTTGTAATTGAAACCGTTTAATTTTTTTCTATAATAAAGTAAGAGTTTCCGAAAAATTAGTAATTTTGCATTTAAAAAGAATACCAAAATTCAGGAACTTTTAGGCAAAGATACAATAAATAAATGGATTATTCTCTTTTTAAGAGTAGAAAAAAATAGGAATCAAAAAGTAATTTTGATTTAGCTTCAATATTTACTAAAAATTTTTATCTATTACAAAAGAAAGTTTTTAGTAATTTTATTACTTGATAATATAAGGAGTATTTTTTTAGTTAAGTATTTGATTTTTTAAAACATAAAAAGTAGCTAAAAACATTTTTTTATTACAAGAGAAAGTAAATTTCCTTATATTGAACTCATGTTAATTATAAATATCTCCAAATTTTGTATCTTTGCACCTAATAAAGAACCTAATTAATGATACATCTTAGATAGATGCAAAATTGAGAACTTTTTTTACATACACAAGAAGTGAATTATCTTTTTTTCGAATGTAGATTTTTCCCTCAAAAAGTCTCTCTAATTTCAAAGATATTATATTTTTTTGGATTTTTTTAAGCATATGAGGATTTATGGACTAATTTTTTATCAAGTTGTCTTCATGTTTTTTCCCAAGAAGAACGACCAATTACCACAGCTTTCCCCTTTTTACTAATAAGCCCTGATGCAATAGCCTCTGGAAAAGGAGATATAGGAGGAGCTTCTGATCCTGATACCTTTTCACAGTATTGGAACTCTTCTAAATATGTCTTTTTCTGCCCAAAAAAATCAGGGATAGGTATGAGTTATACTCCTTACCTAAACAAACTATCACGCGATATTTTTTTAGCCAATATCAGTTATTATCGAAAAAGGAGATAGAGACGCTTTAGGGAGTAGTTTCCGATATTTTTAGTATTGGTGAGATTCAGCAAACACAGCTTTTTAGGCAATGAGATATACAAATTGGGCAACTTCCTTCCTTCTGAATGGTCGTTAGACCTTTCATACAATTTAAAATTGAGTGAACATTATTCTATGGGGGTTACAGCTCGATATTTACACTCGAATTTACACTTTCCTACAGAGGAAAAAGAATATAGCTCAAGGAGTTTCTTTTGATATTTCAGGTTATTATATTTCTGAAAAGCATCTTATTGGAAATTGTTTCGGAAACTATAAGTGGGGATTTCAGATTTCAAATATAGGTGGTAAAATAAAAGTATGACGATTTAGGACAAACATTCTTTCTTCCTACAAATCTCAAACTAAGTGGAAACTATACCCTTTCTGTAGATAATGAGAATGATATGTCTCTACTTTTAGAATTTAATAAATTACTAGTCCCTTCTGATACACAAAAAAATACAAAGAAAAGGATTTTTTTAGAAGGTGCTCTTACTTCATTTAGTGATGCTTCAAATGGTTTTATAGAAGAAATACATGAAATTTCTTTGGCATTAGGATTTGAATATACTTATTTACAACATTGGTCGCTCCGTACGGGCTATTTCTATCAGCACAAAAAAACAAAGGAGATAGAAAATATCTCACCATTGGGACAGGGGTTAATATATCCCATTGGCAGTTTGATTTTTTTCTTACCTTTTTTCTACTGCTCAAACGATTAATCCATTGAGTAACTCTCTTAGAATTTCATTACAATACACTTTTTTAACCGCATTCTCTTTTGAGAATATAACAAAAACTCCTGTAAGTAACAGGAGTTTTTGTGAAAAATAAAGGAGTAATACTAATCATCAATAGGATTTTTTAAACATCTGTAATGCTTCTGATGATTTTTTTATCCCCCTGGTAAGGTATATATGAGTTTGATGTAATAATCGCCTTTTTCTCATAGGTGTAAAAAGTATTTTTTTAGGAATTGACGTACTGGACTTGAGAAAGGTACTATTCCTTTGCTTACATCATTAGAAATTTGGCTGATAATATCTACAAAGTCCATCTTATAAGCCAATGCTAAATCATATTGATAAGGAAAAATAATTTTCTACTCCTTGTGAGAAAATCTCATTTTGTATATTGGTTAAATACTTATTATCAATAGAAATTGCCTTTTGAGGGTACTTGTCCCCCACTCTTTTGTATCTCTTCTTAACTGATATTTTTCCAGCAATTGGCAATTGGCTATAGAAAGTAGGATTTATGTATTGCTTAAAAATAAGCATCCTGTAAAGTAGCTTCTACTGCAATTAGAGGTTTTTCTTAGAATACTCATTACCTACAAGGTCTACTACTTCAAAAAGGTTCTGATTTTTTGAAGGTTGTTAGCAAGAGAAATTACATCAGAGTATTGTATTATAAAATTGTAATGAGAAACTTTGATAGCTTTTTATTTTTCTCATTAAATGTTTTTATACTTACTAGTACTGAAATCATACGTTAATCGTTCTATTTCACCTTCTTTACTTAATGATTGTGCTTGTTTTTTTGCAAGATCTCATAATCATTACCCTCTTCTTGAGTTCTCTTTACATTTTTCAGTAACCTCTCTCTTTTCATCTTTTTGCATTAGTTTTTTTACAAGTTTACTGAAAAAGCTAACTTTATAAACTGACTTTGTCTGTAGTTTAGGCATAGCAAAAGTAATCTCATTAGCATCTTTGTTATAGATAAATGCTACCTCTTGTGCTTTTATGGGTTTGATTATCTATAATTTTTACTCCATTCTCCCATTGATTGTCTTCAAATAGATAGTCTTGTCCTTGTTTGAGTTTTACATAACCTTGCTGGAATTCATCTTTCAAGAAAAAATTTTTTGTGATACTACAGGGGTAAGCATATTCTATATTTTGTAATGGAATATAATTAGGTGCTGTACCTGTTGTAAATGTGCGTTCTTCAAGTTCTTTAGCTACTTGTCCGTTTTTGGGTGATAGGTCTGAATATACCTCTCTCTTGTTTTTGGAAGCTAACTTCTACTTGCACTTTAAATTTCTTTTTTAGGAGATAAAATATCTTCAGGGATAAAATTAGCTCTATCTTTCAAGTGTGACCATTCTAATCTACCTTTAACTTCTTGATTTTTCTCATCAATAACTTTGAATTTTTCAAGAACTACTCTATAAATATTCTTTCCATTACCTTCTGGAATTTCAAAAGGTTCATTCACTTTCATTGAAAAACGTGGCCTGAGGTATAGCAAATACATCTACATCATTACTGTTATTTTTTTAGGAGACACATCAGCAATAAGCTTCATTCCTTCAAGAGCCCACCAGCCCCTCCAAAGTCACATTGTTCGCCTATAGTTACTTTGAAATTGAACTTTCCTTTGATAAGTCCTCCTAATACATTCATTTCACCTCCTACATAACCTCGGAACCATACAGGATTAGGCAATTTAGCTTGCATTAATACAGCTGCTCCAGCTGAAATAATAGGGACTCTCATATTAATAAAAAAAGCAACTTTACACGTACTCCTAACTCACCTTGCAAATAAGCATAAGATTGTCCATTAGCATACCAACCATCTATACCCACTTTTCCAGCTGTATTTTTACAAGATGCTTCTCCATAATTCTTAAGCATTATGTCAAATCCAACGCCTGCTTTTAAAATTAGCATAGAAAATTAAAAATGATAAATCACCAGTATCAATACTTAAATCAGAGCCAAAGGCAAAACCTCCCGCATTAGCTAAAAGCGTTTTTCATCCCGCATATAATTGAGTTCCTGAGCTTCTACTCCTAAGAGACTTGCTACATTAGTAGGGGTGGTGGAGAAGCAGGTAATTTTGTACCCTGCCATAAGATAAGAGGTCGTTCTAAGCGAAACACCTGCTACACCCATTTTTATACCTATCCTATCATCAGGTGTACCAATGTGTAAATACCAATCGTTAGGGTCTTTATGAAAAACAGCCCAACCTGCTCTACCTGCTTCCCCTACACCTGAAATAAATCCTGCATTGATATACACATCAAAGAGTACCATGTGTAGTTTGATTGGCTATATCAAACTGTATAGCTGTTTTGAGATTGTATAGTAGCCTTATTATCAGGAGTAGTAGGTATTGCTTTTCTCAGCAAGAGGTAGAAACGTTTTTCAAAACTACTGCGTTTTTCATTATTAGTTTCTATACCTAAAAAGGCAGCTTTATTTTTCCAAATTCCTTGATACTTTTTGAAACTAAATTTTTGTACGTTTTTCCATTCCTGGCACATTAGCCAAAAAGATTTCCTCTACCATAGATAGCTGCAAAGTCCAAACCTCCATTTTTGTTGAATAACATTTCAAAAAGCAGCTTCTCCATTGAAAGCCTTGTCTGAACCTATTGCAAAACTCACTAATGCTTTTTAGTCCTAATCCCCTTCTTGATAAGGTTCATATGTAAGTCCTGAGGGAGAGTATTCGGCAGGGGCAGCTAGAGATTTCCGTCTCATATTGTAATAAGCACCACCTCCAAAACCATTGATAAAATAACCTGCTGAAATCTTAGCACTTGCATCAAAAATACCAATATCTAAATTCTTTTTTCCGAAAATAGCTTTAGCTTTTACCTCACAAGCCCCTTTGATTTCTACTTTTAAATCGGCATTAAATCCGTTACCATATATGGGGTGATTTTTCGAGTAAATCAAGCTGACCATCCATAGAAAATCCACAAAAAGAACCTTTTATAGCTATAGCTGAAAGGTCTAAGCCTTTGAATTTATAGTTGTAGGTATGATTTTTCTGAAGTAAGCTCTCCTAAAAATACCAATATTAGCTCGTGCAGAAAGTTCGCTTTTTATCCATTAGGTTCAGTGCTACATCAAAAATACACATCAGCACGATTATCAGAAGTTTTTACTTCTATACCTTTTTATACTTACAGGAAAATTGCTAAAAGAAACTTCATTTTTATAGCACTATATTCCCCACAGAAATCATAGGAGAAACTGTTTGTAATCTCAGATTTTTCAAAAAGTAATCCCTTTAAAATCTACAGTTTTACTTTTCCTCCTGATTTTTCCTGTGTTTCTTCTTGTACAGTTCTGTTAGCGGCAAAGTTTATATTACCGTGTAAAAACAGCTTTAGGAATAAAATGATTATTTTCTACTTTGAACTCTATGGAACTATTTTTTTATAAAGAGAGGCTTTTTGCTTGCCAAAAGGTCAAATTGTATTTCATCAGTGGTCGTTACATTCAAGCTGTATCTTTCTTCTGAAATCAGTCCGTCGTATTACAAGCCCAACTGTTCTATATTTTTTGTTCTTGGAGGCATTGGTAATAGGAAGTAGTATTTTTTTCCATTAAAATTTGCTTTTACAAATTCGCCTGTTTCTATTTGTACCTCAATATGCTCTAATGAGTATGCCCAAGCATTGTTCTTATCAGTAATTCCTTCTTTCAAGGGAGATATATTCTCTCTGAAAAGATTCCTGAAACACCGAATTTATCAATAATAAGCCCTTTAGTAGAAAAACTCAATGCGCTTTCCACTTTTTAGCAGTTGATTTTTGTTTTTAAATTCAGAAGGAAGTCCTATTGAAAAAAATTATCAATATACACTCCTTTCCAACTCTCTTGTGCAGGAGACAATAAACCCTTTGGTGTTGTACACATTAGGAAAAAAATAACAGAGGGTCATTCTTTATATCACTTACATCAAGTACAGCTTTTTGAGACTAAAAACTGAAAATTGCCATTATAGTCTGTTCCATTCTGTTTTTAGCCAATACAAAAGGAGAAAGAGATACATTCATTATCAAGTCATTCCAAGCAGATGCTGTAATGCTAAAATCACCTCTTACTCTGTTAGGGTGCTTCTATAACACGTCCATTAGACAAAGTTACTGCTACGGTTTGTTTAGCTTCATTTACCATTCCATTTTCTATAGGGAGAATAAGCTCTCTTGAGAACTCAACGGCTCCTGATAGGTGAAATTCTTTAAATCCATCACAGTCTATTATTGCATAAGTTAAATCTTCACTTTGTCCTGTTTCTTTGTTAAAGCCTCCGTAAAAGAGTAAGCTGCCAAGCATCTTTATGAATAGGTATAGCTATGTCTCCGAGCAAAGCTAATTTGGCATCTCCTATGATACCTCCACTGTGAGAGAGTTTGACATTGTTTGCTCCAAAAAATAAAGAAATAGGACGACCATCCTCTCCTTTTTGAGGAATATCTACTTTAGCAAATACCTGTAATTCAGTATAGTCAGAATGTAGTTCTGCCTTTATAATCCCTATTGAGTAGGTAGCATTATCACCTCCCTTACGCGTTTTTATACCGATGGGCAAAGAGGTAATATTCTGTAAAGACAAATTATCTACCCACAATTCCTTCTTTTCTATTTTCTGCATTTGTTGAGCAGCATTCTCAGGAGTGAGGTCATTGTTATTAGTATTCTGCCCCAAGAGTAAAGAACACCAGAGACTAAAAAAACAAAAGGTATAGATGAAAATATATTTCGCATTGTATTCTATTTTTAAGGTGAAACCATTTTTAAAAAAACTATAACTATAATTTACATTTAGTGTTATATCTTCAGCTGATTTTTGCTGAGAACTTCTAAACATCTGCATTCCATAGAATGAAAAAAATTGTGCTTTTTCAAGCAGTACATACGACACATTACACTTGATACCTAAAACACTATTTCCAAAAGTGTCATTTGTTCGATTATAAAGCGTTCCTAAACTTGTATTGAGCTTATTTTTCAAAGAATTTTTTTGGCGATTGTAACACTCCCACCATAAAAAAATCGGTTATCTCTCTCCCTACTTTGTTTTGAGTGTAGTTGGCAGAAGTATTTACATTCATTTGCAGAGATGAAAAGCTAATGGTATGAGCAGCATTGTAATTTTTGCACCAAACTGGCTTGTCCTCTGCCGATAATACCTCCTTGTTCATTTGCTTGTCCTGCAATAGAGTAGTTGAAATTCACATTCTGACTTTTTATCTTTTCCAAAAACATAATTCATATTCACATTTCCGTTTTGAGAAAGCTGGCGATAAGTAAGTGTATCAGCAGGATTCATATTTGGGGTGTTGATATAGTCGAACTCGTTTAAACGGCGGTTAGTAGTGGATGTAAAATTAGAGTATGAACCTGATACATTTAGTTTTTCTGAAACCTTTGCATTCAGGTTTACACTTCCTACCAGTCTTACAGAGGTTTGATTTTTCTGTTCTCTTAAATTGTCATGCTGGTATCCTAATTGAGTGGCTATACTTATACGATCTTTAAAAAAATGGACGGGCAAATGTAAGAGAAATATTCTCTAAATCATTATTAAAATACATAGCTCCAAAAAGTACGATAAGTAGGATCAATATTCTCATATACAATTCCTACATTTGCTTTTCCTATCAGATAGTTTAAACGGGCATCAAAAGCTCTACTTTTGGAGGAGGAAAGCAAATAGTCTAATGAATTATCTTCATTCCTATGAGGATCTGTTCCTGAATGATAGAAAGTGCATATTGTACTTCTAAGCTCAAGTTTTTTATAAAAGTTGTCGCAAATTTTAACGCATTGGCATAATTAGATTTAGGAGAAATATCTGTAGGATGTTTTAATGAATTTTTGGCGTCCCAAGCGTATAAACTACTAAATTCCATCTTATACTTTTTCTTTGTCAAAAATTGACCTTCATAGCAGATCCATACCTTTCAAAAACAGCTGCTTGACCTATGTTTTTATCTTCTTCTACCGCTTTGAGTAATCTCCCTCCCATTGTACTAAATTTTAACGCTCCTTTTGGGGTTAGTTCTATACCAGCCCCACGAAAAGGGTGACCGTTGAGCGTATAAGGAGAGAAGGAGAGATATGATCGCCCTAAGTACAATTTGATCCATTTGTACTTAGGAGCAATACTAAATCTATTAAAATCAAAAGGAACTTTATAATTCAGAGCATTTCCTTGATTGGTAATTGAGTAACTCACAGGCATTGAAAATGTAAGAAAGCTAAAGTTCAAGCTTCCTGTAAGCATATAAGTAAAGGTGCTTTTTTTCAGCAGAAGAATTAAAAACATAGCATCAGCATTGATTCCTCCACTTACTCTGAATTTTTGTATCTTGAGTCATTGCCTCAATGTCTAAATCTTGAGCATTACTATAGAAAGGTAACCATAAAAATCCTCCTAAAAAATATACAATAATAGCCTCATTATTCATTCATTTTTGAACCTTTATATCACACAAAATATATGAATTTTCTGCACCCTTACTTACAAATTGTTTTATTTTGATAGCTCCCTTTCTACCATCATGGGTTTGAAATAGCACTATTCGAGGCAGTGTATTTGTAAATGCCTGTGCTCCTGCTGCCAGATGTGTAATAGAAAGTGCACGTAAAGGGTGTCATTTGTCATTGCATTGAATTCTTCTTCAGTGAAATTGAGCTGCAATTACATATTTCTTGTGGATCAACAAAAATAGTAGTTTTTGCTTCTGTAATAGGGAAAGAAAGCATATTTTTGTGCCTCAGTTGGAGATACAAATTTATTGCTTGCAAAAGTAGGGCTACCTCCTTGAAAAACTATATCTATCAAAGGAGCATTTTCAGCAGTAATATCTTTAGAGAAAAAAAGATTTCTTCAGTTTTTGTGGAATAGAAAGCTGCTACTTTTTTCGCTGTTATGAGCATAATTAATTCCTAATTTTACATTTTCTAATACATAAATACCAGTATCAGGATATACTGTAATTTGCTTTTGTAAAGTTCGAGTTGTTTTTACCATTAGAGGCTACGAGTATTATAGTATAAGTACTAGCATTAGTATAGGTTACTTTTAGGATTTACTTCAGTAGAAGTATTGGGAGTACCACCTTGAAATGTCCATTGATATGAAATAGCATTTTTCAGTTTTGTTTTGCAAGGTGATATTTACAGGCACTTGTAAATACTCATCCTCAATAGGTGTCTGCCAAGAAAAAAAGCAGGTTTAATAGCAGGTTTTACCTCTACAAAATCTAAAAAGGTTTGACGATCATACCCATTAGAAACTTCTAAAGTTATTTCGTGTTTTGCCTTCTGTAGAAAAAGACCACTGTAGGAGGTGTTTTTACCTTCAAAGGTTTCAGGAGTGCCTCCTTTAAAAAAAGCCATTTATAAGTGAGGTTCTCTCCCTGAGTAGTATTAGTAAACTTTACTGTTACAGGAGGTAGCTATTCATTACAATCTCTTTTGTAAAGCTTGCTTTTTGATAGCATCTTTTATTGTGATAGTTTGCTCTTGAGTATCTGATTCTTTATACTCGTTAGTAACTGTTAGCTTTACTTTGTATGAGCCGTGTTGTGTATAGAGCACTTCAGGAGATTTTTTTCAGTAGAGGTATTAGGAGTACCACTTTCGAACTCCCACTGGTAATGCTCTCCCCTGAAGAGGTGTTGTTCATCTTTACATAAACGGGTACTGATTCATCACCATTTCTAAAACTCATTTGAAAAAGAAGCCTTTACAGGAATTTCTGTCTCACGATAACAGAAACTACTGCAAAAAAACTATTAAGCAAATGAAAAAAATATCGGTATAAACTCATAGTTATTATTGATTTTTTTAATTAGTTAGAGTCCTTTTAGATTAGTATTCTGAAGATCCTTAAGAAATTGATTTTTTTAAAAAGTCTCAGGGTAAAAACGTATCCTCCTCATAGATAAACAACGTATTTCCAGAGTCTAAAAAGAAACATTTTTATCATCATAGAACTTTATATCCATAACCTTTTCATAGGTTTCTACCTTGTGAATCCACTGATAATTAGCTGTTTTTGGGGTCAATGGCAAGGATAAAAGACTCTCCAGAGCTATACACTCTATACCATAACAATCCTTTGTGATATACTACCCTATGACCAGATGGCCAGATGATTCTTTCCATTATATTCAAAAATCAGGCAAAGCGATCATATTTTTCTTCCATAACCATGCTTTTTCTCCTGTATCTAAATTCACCCAATATAAAAGACAGCTGTACATACATAGCCCAAATTTCCTACGATCTCCATAGTAAAAGCTCCCTTATTTAGTCTCCATAATAAGTGTCCATCCTTTTTGAGAAAGACAAACGATTCCAATTCCTGCTATGATAATAAAAGTATCTTTATAAGAATATATTTCATATATACATAATTCTTCTTTATCAGGGAAAAAAAGTCTTGTATATTCTGTTGCCATAATAAAGAAAAATCATTTTTTTACATATATACATGTATATGTATTAGAATAATTTACAATATATTCATCAGTTAAAAAAAGCTGTTATTCCTTTAATGGAAGTATTTTTTTCTGATAAAACTTTTCCTTCAGAATGTCAAACACTATAACATTATCATCATCAATGTTATACAAAATATTTCCTTCAAAACATTCATCTATATATAAGAACAATTTAATTTTTGGTCTTAGCTATTAACTTTTTGTTTTTCCTATCATATATCAAAATATCTTCAGCAGTTTCTTCAGCAGTTTTTTTAGGTTAAAGATAATAACCTCTTGATTTACATGATAGGAATATACATTACTCTCTTCTGATTGCCAAAAGGACTTCTCCTTTTTAGAGATAGCTCTTGAAAGTATCTTTTTCCCTTTATCCTCATTCTCTCCTTCCTTTATATCATAGATGAGCCCCTCTACATAGAAATAGCCCCCTATATCTTTGAATTTTTAACTTGTCTATACATAACTTAATCTACTATTTCAAAAGAATTTTTTAAAATTTTTCCAGTTTATCTAACCATTGCAAAAAGATTTCTGAAGAAATTTCCTTTCCCCATCCATTTTAAAATCTTTTTTTACTAAAATCACTATTAGGTTTAAACAATTTCTCTAACTCTTCAATAGGCTTTCCATCTGCTGTTTTAAGAGCTTCTATGACTTTTTGCCTTTAAGGTCTGGAGATCACTTATATTGTTTGTCTTAGCAAATATCCACTGGATATCGCCTAAATCTTTCATTCCGTTTTCAGAACATCATATGCTGATACTTCATAGCCTGTTATATCATTTTTCTATAAAGGCGTTTAATAGTTACCCTATTCCTCTTCGTAGATAAAAAGGTTATTGTCTGTATCTGTAACAAACATTTTATCATCATAGAATTTTATATTTTCTATATATCGATTGCTACTTGTTATCTCATGTATCCATTGATAATTTCCGGTTTCAGGATCTATAGCAATGATAAAAGGATGTTTTGAAGTATGAACATCATACCATAACAATCCTTTGTGATATACTACCCTATGACCAGATGGCCAATGATTCTTTCCATTATACTCAAAATCAGGAAGAGCGAGCATATTCTCTATCATAATCATAAGATTCTCCCGTATCTAAATCAACACGATAAAAGGACAAGCTGGTACATACATAACCATAATGTCCTACAATTTCCATAGTCCGTGCATAATAATTGCACTTCCAAATCAAAGAACCATCCTTTTGAGAAAGACAAACTATCCCTACTCTTGCTATAATAATAAAAGTATCTTTATAAGAATAGATCTCAAGTATAGATAACTCTTCTTTCCCTGGGAAAAAAAGTCTTGAATATCTTGTTGCCATAGTAAAGAATAGTCATTTTTTTACATATATATAAATATATATATCATCATATCTTACAATGTAATCATATGTGAAAAAAATGCTGTTATTCCTTTGAGTGATATTTCTTTTTCTTGTAATATACCACCTTTTCAGTATATCAAATGTTAAAACTCTATTCTTATTAATATTATATAAAATATTTTTTTATCATAGAATCTGGGTGAGAATAAATATAATTCTATTTCTCCCTTAAATATTATTTTTGTTTTTTTCTATCATATATCAAAAAAATCCTTAGAAGTTCCTTCAGTATTCTTTAGGTTAAAGATAATAACCTCTTCATTTGCATAATAGTCATATACATTACTTTCTTTTGATTGCCAAAGGACTTCTCCTCCTAAAGATAACTCTTGAAAGTATCTCTTTCCCTCTTCTTCTTTTATACCATAAATAAGCCCATCTATATAGATATATCTACCTATATCATTGATTCTTTTTTTACTTGTTTATACATAACTAATCTACTATTTCAAATATTTTTAAAATTTTTCCGGTTTATCTAACCATTCTAATAATAGTTCAGCAGAAGATTTATCTCCTTTTGTCCATTTTAGAAATTTTTTTCACTGAAAAGCACTATTAGGTTTAAACAATTTCTCTAACTCTTCAATAGGCTTTTCCATCTGCTGTTTTAAGAGCTGCTATGACTTTTTGCCTTTTAGGGTCTGGAGATCACTTATATTGTTTGTCTTAGCAAATATCCATTGAATATCTCCTAAATCTTTCATATTCTGAAGATCCTTAAGAAATTGATTCTTTATAGTCTCTGGATAAAAACGATTCCAATTCTTAAGTTCTAAAAGTTTAATTATTTTTCTTCCTTCTTCAAAAGTTACAACCTCTATATCATATATACGATGTAGGTCATCTGAAAGATTGCTTACTTCAAAAGGAAATAATCTTGCCCTCTGCTATAAGTCGCTTAGCATACGCTATTTGGAATTCTCCTCCTTGGAACTTTGTCCAATATTGTGCCATATCAGCCAAAAACCTTATCAAACCCTTGGGCATTAAGAAGTTTCTCCAAAATCTCAGAATCTGTTGTGGTAAGTATTTGCGTTATTTTTAGTTAAGGTATATGTGTCAAAATCGTTTGGTATCTTCTAAAATCGCTTTTTATTTCTTGAGGAAAAATTGCTAACTTTCTTAGTTAATTCCTTAATTAATTCCTTAGCTAATTCCTCAACCTTCTTCGTTTCTTGAGCAAGTTTTTTTCCCATTTTGGGGGCTCTTTTTACCAATTGAGTCCCTACCATAGCACTGATAATCACATTGCCGGCACCTCGTGTAGCAAGGTGAGAGCGCTTACCTGTATCAGTATCTGTATTGGTGACGGATGCCCATTCCTCTGAGGTATTGCCACTGAGAGCGGTAAGAACAATCTCTTTGAATATCGAGTAAAGAACTTGAGGGTCATCTCCTATTTGTTCTTTAAGGGCTATGAACTCTTCTTTAAGCTCACGACGTACTTGTGCATCTACCACTATACCATATACCGTTGTGGCTAAGGAAGTAACATCAGTTACCTTCTGAGCAATCACTTCTGTGCTTCCTGTAATTACTCCTGGGGCTTGGATATACGTTTCTTTTGTAGGCTGCTCTAAATATACATTTTCTTCTACTTCTCCCGTCTTTAGTAGAGTAGTTACAATTCCTGTACCCTCTGAGAAAAGTCGTAAGTAGCTTGCCTGCTCACTAATGACAAACCTTCGGCCATCAGCAAAGGTATCTGGGTCAGGAGAAAGCTGTGGCTTATCAGTAACTTCTTTAAGAGGGTTTTAAAGAAGGTATTTGTCTGCTGTAGGATATGGGCTGAGAGTTTAGACAAGTCGGCTTTTTTACCTTTGAGTACAGGCAAATCCTTGCGGAATCCAAAGGCCATGAGCTGAATATAGTCTTTATCAGTTCGATAAAAACGGGCATATTGAGTTTCTACTCTCGCCAATCTCCTTTGCGGATGGCCTCTGCTGATAAGGGGTGTTTGTTCCTCTATAAAGGAAACCTTCCTGAGAAGTGTGTATATCTTTCCTTCCTCCTGCCAATCAAAGCCCTGTCCATCTCTGAGTTGCAGACGGATATTTTCGAGGGTATTTTTATTTGTACCTGCTTTGCAGAAAGGTTTTTGAGTGGTTTTTCTATTCTGGGTGCAATCCTCTAACTCCCTTATTGTATGTTCTCGAAGTGCTTCACTGATAGTGGTAGTCGTACAGAAGTCTGTAGAGAAAAAGCAAAGGCACTTTGCAAAGGGTCTGTAACAATTCGGATCTTACAAAGAGAAATTCTTTTTGGGGATTGGCTAAGGGCTTCCTTGAATTCCTTTTAGGAAGGTCGCTACTTCTTTGTCTTTGGTCTTTCCGTTCTTTTATAACAGACAAGCGTTCTGAAGAGCCAACAAGAGCTTCTATAGTAGCTAAATAGCATTTATACTTTTTATATAGTATATCTTTACTATCTGTACCATTCCCTGCTGCGCCATTTATAGGCAAGCTGAATTCATAGATATTGCCTTCAACTCCTATGCGATAGTTTTTAGAAAGATCAGAGGAAGTTTCTTTTTCCTTTTCACAGACTTTACATTTGAGAAAGGCATTGCCATCTAATTCTTGTAATACTTTCTTAAGTTTCTCTAAAAACTGGATCTTCTTCACCTAGATGCTCTCCTTCTTTCTGTCCTTGGAATATCCCTATTTTTAAACGCAGGATCATTGATCTGCTTCCAATCAGCAAAAAGTAAATCCTCATCGGAGGTATAGTCCATTAACGAAGGACATTGCCTTGTTGTTTTTCTTGAATGGGTGTGCTAGCTTAAATATTCCGTGACCCAATTCGTGAGCAAGGGTTCTTTCGGTTTTGGTCAAAAACAAAAACTAAACTGTCCACCCAGTGCCATATAGCCTCCTTGCCTGTACTGCTCTTGGCATTGGTGATAAAGACATAATAAGAATCATCGGCTACTTTACCAGTTGCCTTGTAGGCACTGATAACCGCTTGTTGTGAAGGGCTGTAATCGGTAAGGTCTCCAAATACATCTTTAGTTTCCAATATCCCATTGGTCAAATAAGGGAGATATCAAAAGGCGCTGCCCAAGTGATATCCAAGGTTACTCCTACCTTGCTGTAAATAGATTTTACTCTATCTATATCCATAGAGGTATTTTTCGGAAGTGGGTACAAGGATTACCTTGGCAGTTTTTAGGGGAGAGGTGTACCAAGTTGAACACCCCTGCGATTTGGTATTTCTTGCCCTGTTTGATAGTAGCTTGTACTTGTTCTACTGCAAAGCTGTGAAACCCTTTGAGGGTAAGCAAAAAGTCGTCAGAGCCTTCTACTCGTTTGGATTCGATGAGTGCGCCTTTATCAGTTTTTGAAGATAAGGCTATCAGCACTGATATTCCTATCGGTGATATGTACCTTGGCTAAGAAAGGTTCTGTTTCACCTTTTACTACTGCTTTAAAAGGAATGTACTTACCGTCAAGCTTTTGGTAGTCCTTACTATAGGCTTTGGTAGGGACTTCATAAGCGTATTTAGAGTCGGCGGTGTTTTCAAAAGTTACCTCAATACCTTTGGCGGTAAGGGCAGTTGCTTCACCATTTTTGCTAACACCATTGGTATTTTTCTTTCGTAGGTTTGCCTCCTTGAGCTACTGTTTGAGGTTCAGATACTTTACCGTCTTTATCTATGTGATATATCTTTTCTTGGGTAGAGGTTACTCCGTTGGTAGTAGTGGTTACTTTTTCCTTTGACAGTGGAATCATTGCCTCCAAATGGGAATACTTCCTTGCGACCATCTTTACCTGTAACAACTATTTCACCATTGCGAGTTTCTACCTTATCAATCTCAAAAAGGTACGTTTATCTCATTAGATTTTTTTGCCTTGACCTATGAGGTTTTCTATGAACTGTACATTTTTTCCAATCGGCATCATAAGTAGTTTTCACTACTCCGTCTGTGAGCTGGTAATCACTATTGATTTTGACGTTTTCAAATTCTACCGCCAGCTAGTATCGTTCAAGTAAGGCACTTTTATAAAGCCTTTTACCTGAAAAATACACCATTGCTACCACTCACTCCAAAAGGGTAACCGCAAAATCACCTGCGGTAAACACTTCATTGGTTACCAAACTATTGAGAGGCTTTTTGGTTTTGTAATCGTTATTTTTGGGTACAATCCCGCAGTTATACCCTTGCTCAGTGGTGTTGGGTGTTTTCTCTATTTTGAAAGTCTGTATATCCGAATACACATAGCTGGGAGTAATACCATAGCGTTCGCCCTCGCAAGAAGCTCCTACACGAAACTCGTACTCACCCGCCTCCAAGTCGGCGATGAGGGTTTGGGTATTGCGGGTAGATGCTTCAAACCACTGGGCATTAGCGACTCCTTTTTGCGGTATTGGATATGGTATTTTTGGTGCAGTGTGTGCCCTTGCCAGAGTAGTTTGGTACGACTTTTACCCTGCTGTTCGCTTAGCAAAAAGAGCGGTTTGCTACAATTCACTGCATAGACAAACGTGTGTACCTCGCTATAACCATTGTTCTTAAAGACACTGTTTTCTGCCAATCCTCCTGTTGAGATAGCTCTTACCCGCCACACATAGCGCCTGCCTGGGATGAGGTTTGGTTTGCTCACGTCATAGACGAAGGTGGTCATTCGCAGATCGTCTTCTTTGAGTCACGTCGGCTTACTTCAAAAGCAAAATGAGGGTCGAGGGTAGGATCTAAAATCTCACGAAGTTCGAAGGTATAGCTTACATTAGTAGCATTGATTTGACGGGGTGTCCAGCTGAAAATAATGTTTTGAAAATCGGTTACAGCTACCTGTTCATTATCAGTAGGAATATTCAGGATTGGCGGGTCATTGAGCATTAGATAAGCCACTGTGCATTGATGCTGAGAGAGCCATCGCCCACTGAGCACATCTCTTACTCTAAAGCAAAAAGTATATACCCCATCAGGTAGGGGAGAGGCATATTGTTCTGAAGATATTCCTGCAGATTCCGTAATTGAAAATAGGGTGCTAATTCTGCATTGGTAAGTCTTAGTATCTCACCTCCACTAATCCGTAAGGGGGATACCCCTGAAAGCACAGGGGCTGAGGCGGCTGTAAATCCATTACCTTTAATCTCTCACATACAATTGTACGGAGCGGTTCTGCACACTCAAGTCCGTAGTGATAACTTGTAGCTGTACTCTATGTGGCCATGGGGTTGGCATAGTCAGCAATCTTACTGCTATACGGAGGTGTGAGTACAGGCACTACCTGCACAGGGTAGGTCTGTGCTATGAGCTGCCCCGCAGTGAGCAGAAAGAGGAATATGTAAGAGAATAAACGCATTCAGTTAAAATAAGTTTATCAATATGTCAAAGGACTTATTTTTAGTATATTGTTTGTGTAATAATTTTGGATACAAAAGATAGAGTTTTTGCTTTAAATAGGCAATAGCTCAGTTATTATTTTTCTCTCTCAAAAATATGCAACGTATTATTACTATCTAAGATATACACCTTATTTTTCTGAGACTTTTAAATCTTTTAAGCTGAGTAAAACTATCATCTCTTTCCACTACTGCAATAGGCTCTGAAATATAGATAATTTCCTTGGTGTTGATGTCTAAAATACCAAATCTTAGTTGATCAAAAAGATAAAAAGTACAATAAATTATCTTGTACAGCATATTTGGTAGAAGTGTCTTTCCCTTTGATGTTGTACTTTTCAAACTCTTCTTGTAAGCTCATATTGAGTAACAAAAGGAGGCTCTTGGGTTAAATCTATTTCAATAAAGACATCCATAGCCATACCAAGAATTTTTCCTTTTTTCACTATTTAAGAAATAATCACTTCTAAAAATCTTTGCCTTTGCAAAATAGTTTTTCCTATAGCTTTATGATATTCAGGGGAATACGATATTTTAATTCTCCTGTTTTTGATGTCTAAGCCTATAAAAGCCTCCTATCTCTATAAAAGCCCAAAGAATATTGTTGTATATACCTATAAGTTTATATACCTCAAAAATATCTTTTCTTCATCCCACGAATTTTTTCCACTTTCCAAATGAAGCAAGAAAACTCCCATAGATGATCTTTCTTTTTGAATAGAAAAGGCTCTGATAGACATCACATCATCGTATATTTTATTCTTTTTGTATATATATATATATATATCCATTTGGAAAAAACTTATAGAAAATTTGTCAATTTCACCTAATACTATGAGATTTTCTTTTCTATCTATAATAGCAGTAATATCCTCTAGATATTCATTTGAATATTGTGTTTCTAAATAATCGTTAGATAAATACAAAAAAACTTTATCTTCGCCCTCTTCTACCAACTCCAAATTTTTGTCAAAAAAATTTTTGTAATTATTATTCCATTCAGAACAATAGAACTTATTATTAAACATAACAAGCGGGCTTAGTGGTGTTTTATAAAGCATTTGTTTCTTTTTCACCACATTGAATTTCACGTGATGTATTGATGTAATAAGGTTTGTCTTTATAAATAACATAATCTCTTACATTATCTATTTTAGAATTTAGTTTAAACATTTTTATTGTGATTTTTATAAAGTTATAAAGTGGAGAATTGGTGTCTTTTTATTAGTAGTTTAAATACTTCTTCTCTATTTTTTTATTTATAAGTCCTAAACTTTTTCTTCAATTCAGAAACCATAATCTCTAAAATTTCATCACTGTTACGTTTAAACAATTCTTTTAAAAAGCTTGTTTTTACTTCATTTATATTAGCTTTATTACTGTTGATCACATAAGCTAAATCTTTTTATTTCATCAACTTCTTGTAAATAACTTTCAAAATTGCTTGATAAAACCTTTATCATTAGCTATTTTACTCCAAGTTTCAGTATTATAGCTTTTGAACTCTTCAAATAAAGGTAGACCTTCATTTCGGTTATTGTTAAACTTCACGTCATAACGGCAGTTGGCACAGATATCATCTAAAGCTTTTTCCAAACTTCATATCTATATGCTCAATGTTTTTCAGGTGTATATTTTTTTAGGGTTTTTCTATGTTTTTTGCAGAAAGTAAAAAGTAATAAAATTAGTATGATAAAACAAGAACTATTCCTCTCTTTCAAAAAAATATGCAACGTATGATTACTATCTAAGATATACACCTTATTTTTCTGAGACCTTTTAGGTCTCTAAGGCGAGATAAAACTATCATCTCTTTCCACTACTGCAATAGGCTCTGAAATATAGATAATTTCCTTGGTATTGATGTCTAAAAATGCCAAATTGTAATTCTTTGTCATTATAAAAATACAATAAATCTCCTTGTAGACTTGTATTCCCATTAACTCCATATTTTTAGGTTCATTTTTCTCCATTTTATCCCACATACCATATAGCATAGGAGTTATTTTTTTCTTTATTGAGGTCTATTTCAAAAATCTGTCAGCTATTAAACCGATAATTATTCCTTTTTCATCCAAAATAAATTTTGCACGATAAAAAAATGTAAAAACTCTTCATTATCTACATAACTATCGACTTTGCCTAATAAATTTCCCCTTGGGTATCCCTAGAATACGATGTTTCAATTCCCCAGTTTGAATATCTAAACCAATAAATCCACCTCTTTCTATATAAACCCAAAGAATATTGTTATATATTCCTACAAATTGCTCTACTTCATAGTCAAATTCTTCATCTGTATTGTAATCTTTACCTTTACCAAGAGAAGAAAGAGGAAACTCCCATAGATGTTCTTTCTTTTTGAATAGAAAGAAAGCCTGATAGATGTTTTTATCATTATATATATATATATATATATTCATTTGAGAAAACACTTATGGCGAGATCGATCTATATCTCCCAATACCATAAGATTCTCTTCTCTATCCAAGAGAGCTGTAATGAATATTTTTTTGTTGTTCATCTAAAAAAATAAGTTTCTAAAAACTCTTTAGATAAATACAAAAAGCTTTTGTCTTTTCCTTCTTCTACTAATTCTAAATTTTCGTTGAAGATTTTATAATTATTCTCCCACTCACTACAATAGAATTTACCATTAAAAAGTAGCAAGCGGACTTAGTGGCGTTTTTGTAAAAGCATTTGTTTTTCGCCACATTGAAATTCGTGTGATGTGTTGATGTAATAAGGTTTGCCTTTATAGATAACATAATCTCTTACATTATCTATTTTAGAATTTAGTTTAAACATTTTTATTGTGATTTTTATTGCATTTTTTCTAAAGGTATAAGGACTTTTTATAGGGTGCTAAAAATAGTCATTTCTCTGAAAAAAATACAATAGCTTAGATGTTATTCTTCACGTTCAAAAATATGCAACGTATGATTACTATCTAAGATATACACCTTATTTTTCTGAGACTTTTAAATCTTTAAGCTGGGTAAAACAATCATCTCTTTCCACTACTGTAATAGGCTCTGAAACATAGATAATCTCCTTGGTATTGATGTCTAAAACACCGAATCTTAAGTCATTAATAGAGCAAAAAGTATAGTAAGTTATCTTGTAAAAAGTATCACCACTAATATCATTCTTATTAAGTCCTGCTTTTTCCATCTTATTTTGCAGCCCAAAAAGATAAGGTATTATAGATTCTTTATTTAAGTCTCATCTCAAAAATCTATCAGCTTTTTAACCCAAAAATCACACCTTTTTTTAGTATCTAATTTAAAAATCTGCACCATAGAAAAATGTAATAGTCTTCATTGTCTAAATAATTTTCTACTATCCCAACAGCATTTTTTTCTTTTCTATTCCTAAAAAAACGATATTTTAGTTTTTCCCGTTTCAACATCTATTCCTATAAGTTCCCTTGCATTTAAGTATACCCAAAGAATATTGTTATATATTCCTATGAATTGTTCTACTTCATAATCTTTCTCTTCTTCTGAATATTTATATTTGAATTTACCAAATATTGAAAGAGGAAATTCCCAAAAGGAAGTTGGTAGGAAAAATATGATAGCCTAATATTACATCTTTACTTGATGTAATAAGTACATCATTTGTATAAGTTTTTAAATACTGATAGTTTTTCTTCAAGAATTATCTCCTTTACATTGACTAAATCATTTTTCTAAAAGACAAATACTTCTGTTATATACTCCTCTTGATATTTTTACAGCATTAGCCCAAGCTATTAAATATTTGGAATTCTCATTTGCTATAAGAAAATAGTTACTTTTAATAATATTAAAATTTTTCATCAATATAATAGCACCCCTTCTCTTCATCAAAAAAACTTGAATTAGAGAATCTGAAATCTTATAAATGCTAATACCATCTATTCCTTCCATTAAGAGTGTATTGTCATATAACAAATTGTTGTTCAACAAACTATAAATTATTCCTTCTTTAAAAAGGAATTACTTTATTTATATTTTCTTTTTATTTTGATTAGAGAATACATAAATTAGAATTTTTATAAAATTGTACAAAAACAGAATCTGTTGAATTTATTAGGTCTCCAAAAACATTTTTAGCTTCACTCTTAGTTAAACCTTTACCCAATAAGTTATCTTTCAAAGTATTGTTTTTTTCAAAAATAATCTCAAAGAGCTCATCTTTTTTTGTTTTTTTAAACAATTCTTTAAAAAGCTTGTTTTTACTTCATTTATATTAGCTTTATTACTGTTAATCACATAAACTAAATCTTCTATTTTGTTAACTTTTTTTGTAAATAGCTTTCAAATTGTTGGATAAAACCTTTATCATTAGCTATTTTTGCTCCACGTTTCACTATTATAACTAATCAGGCGTATATTTTTTTAGGGTTTTTTTCTATGCTTTTAAATGAAAGTAAAAAGTAATAAAATTAGTATGATAAAACAAAAAAACTATTCTTCTCTTTCAAAAATATGCAACGTATGATTACTATCTAAGATATACACCTTATTTTTCTGAGACTTTTTAAATCTCTAAGGCGTGTAAAACTATTATCTCTTTCCACTACTGCAATAGGCTCTGAAATATAGATAATTTCCTTGGTATTGATGTCTAAAATACCAAATTTTAGTTTTTCAGCAAGATAAAAAAATACAATAAATTATCTTGAACAACATAACTTCCTGCAGTATCATTTGCTTTTTTTGATGTTGTACTTTTTCAAACTCTTCTTGTAAAGCCATATTGAGTAACAAAAGGAGGCTCTTGGGTTAAATCTATTTCAATAAAAGACATCCATAGCCATACCAAGAATTTTTTTCCTTTTTCACTATTTAAGAAATAATCACTTCTAAAAATCTTTTTCCTTTGCAAATAGTTTTTTTCCTACAGTTTGATGATATTCAGGGAATATGGTATTTTCAATTCTCCTGTTTCAATATCTAAGCCTATAAAAGCCTCCTATCTCTATAAAAGCCCAAAAAAATATTGTTGTATATACCCATAAGTTTATATACCTTAAAAATAATTTTTCTTCATCCCACGAATTTTTTTCCACTTTCCAAATGAAGCAAGAGAAAACTCCCACAGATGTTCTTTCTTTTGAATAGAAAAAGGCTCTGATAGACATTACATCATCATATATTTTACTTTTTTTATATATATATATATATATATTCATTTGAAAAAGCTCTTATAGAAGACCTATCTATATATTCAAGCTCTATAAGATTATCTTTTTTGTCTATGAGAATAGTTTTTTTACCATCTCGGTTGTAAGCTATGTAAAAATTCAGATAACTTATAGAAGACTCTGTTTTTCCTTCTTCTATTAATTCTAAATTTTCATCGAAGATTTTTATAATTATCTTCCCATTCACTGAAATAGAATTTATTGTTAAAAAAACAATGATTGGATCTAAAGGCGTTTTGTAAAGTATTTGCTTTTTTGCCACATTGGAATTCGTGTGATGTATTGATGTAATAAGGTTTACCTTTATAGATAACATAATCTCTTACATTATCTATTTTTAGAAATTAGTTTAAACATTTTATTGTGATTTTTATAAAGTTATAGAGTGCTGAATTTGTATCGTCTATTATATTTTTTTAAAATTTATAATTCTTTTTCTCTTGCTCTAAGATATCTAAACTTTCTTTTTAGTTTAGGACTCATAACCTCTAAAAATTTCATCACTATTACGTTTAAACAATTCTTTAAAAAGCTTGTTTTACTTCATTTACATTAGCTTTTATTACTGTTGATCACATAAGCTAAATCTTTTCATTTCGTCAACTTCTTGTAAATAACTTTCAAATTGTTGGATAAAACCTTTATCATTAGCTATTTTTACTCCAAGTTTCACTGTTATAGCTTTTAAATTCTTCAAATAATGGTAAACTTCTATTGTTTTCTCTATTGAACTTCACGTCATAACGGCAGTTGGCACAGACAGCATCTGAACCTTTTTCAAACTTCATATCTAAATGCTCAATGTTTTTCAGGGGCATATTTCTTAGGGTTTTTTTCTTGAAGGTGGATAACATATGTTGTGTACCTTCACGCATAGCAGCATTGCTACTTAAAGCGCCTTCTTCTATTTTTTTCCATAAATCAGGACGGTTTCTAAAAAGTATGAGCAGCCTCTACATAGTTTTTCAAGCATCTCATCTATGGTACGACCTCCAAAAAAATTTGCCTTCCTGCATCTTTACAATTACCACAAGGAGCGTCTTTATATTTAGCTAAGAAATTCTTTAATCCTGATTCACCTCCGATAGCTTTTTAGTTTTTCAGCGTTTTTCAGGGGCTAAATAATGAGTGATTTTTTTCTATTGTTTTTGTATCATCTATAAATTTAGAATTTTTTTAGGGAATACCTCTGTAAGAATCTCTTCAACTCTACTAATTTTTTTACTTCTTTCTCTAAAGATAGTACTACCTTTTTCTCCCTTCACATAGAGTCCTACATTAGCTTTCCTAACATTGTTGTTAACGGTGATATAAACATCTTCTAAAGCACCTATTTTTTTGTATCCTAAGGTGTTATCGACTATAATAGTGCTTGGGGTAAGGAGTAGTTTTTTTGGCTGTTTAGAGCATCTAAATAGCGCAAAGAGGCTATTTCATACTCCATATTAGCCGCTACTACATAAGCTTTTTAAGTTATTTTTTTAACTTTTGCAGTTGCTCCCTGAACCATTTGTTTAAACGAAGATTGTAGGTCTACTTCATAGAGTAAGGCTTTTTATTTCTGTTAATGCTTCTTTAGTAAAATGAACTCCTGATTTTGCAGTAGCTAAAAAAAGAATTTAAACCTTTCTTCAATTCTACTGCTTTGTCTGGTACATTTATGAAAAAAAGTTTTTTTATTTTTTTGTAAATCTACAACAGCAACTGAACTACCTACAGCTTTTTACTAAAATAGCTCCCTCCCAACCAAAGCATTGATCAGTCGTACACTTTCGACAAAAATCTTTTTCCTCCTTCAAGTCCTAAGAGATCATTTTTCATATATTTCTACTCCAATAGCCGAAACTCCTAAGGTGATAGTAATGGCATTAGCAACTGTCATACTTTTGCCCTCCTGTGGCAACAGCTAATAAGATACCAGCAGTTTCCAAGGCTATTGTTAGTTGTTGTCCACTTAGTTTTTTTATCATGTTTTGCCGCAAAGTTTTCAGCCCAAAACAGAGGAACTATTCTTACCTCACCTTTTTTTGATATTAGCATATTCATACGATTCATTGAAAAAAAGAGTATCACAAAAATCAGAAAAAGGTTTCCCAGCTTTGTAATATATTGCACTTTTATACTTATAATCACTACATTCTACTCTTCTTTTATTTTTCTCCATAACTAAAAAAAAGTATTGCTTCTTAGTATCTACATTAGGAATAGAAGTTTGTAAATAATAACAATCAGGAAGTATATTAGAATTGCCACATTTACCAAATACACCTATATAATCAAGTGCTATGTGGTTTTGTAGCGAAGTACTGAATAGATTTACTATTGCAATCAATCCCTTTGATTTATACTTCCATTTTTATTAATACTATTTAAAAATAACTTCTAGTTCTTGATATTGATCATAATAGTATCTTTTTGCCCATTTGGAGAAATAATAATTGAGATATTCTTGATCTTCACTTGCTAACCTACTGTACAGACGTTTTAATCCTCCTACATTATGAGGATTATCATTAATTAATGCAAGCAAATTTGTTTGAGTCTCAATAATGTTATTTTCATCAAGCCCCATCAAAATAGAAGCTAATAAAGCTCCATGCTGTTTGTCAAAATTATTACTATTGGCGAGATCAATGAATTTGCTTTTTTTACATTTTCTTGATTTGATGAGGCTGCTAACCTACCTACAGCTTTATAAAACTTTAATCGAGTAGTTTCATCATCTATTTGATCATATACGTTTTGGAAATATGTTGATACAAAATGATTGAACAATGTGTTATTTTTGTTCTGTATCTTGACTATCTACAACTGAGTTTAATAATGAAACATAAAGTATTTCCTTGTCCAAGTTATTACTCCACAGTCTATTTACAAAAGAGTTAGAGGTAGGGAGTTTTTTTGTTTTGAAAGTTTTTTTCAAGCAAAGAAAGTCTTGCTTTTACTCCTACTAAAGAAAGTGAAAAGAGTAGGGTATTTTTGTAATTCGTCGTAGTTCTCTGTTTCTATATTTTTTTATCAAGAGCTTGAATCCATTTTTCTTTTTCTTTCTTTATCATTAGCAAAATTCTAGGACACTATTTTTTTAAAGGTTGTTAGATATTCATTGGGGACTTGAATAATTATTCCATTGAAACCCTCATATTTCAATACACGAGATTTTTAAGATTTCTCGATCATCTGTTGTTAAAGATCCAAAGGGGTAATAGTATCTTACACTTTTTTTCGATCGGGAGATTCTATCCAGTTAATATTATCACCGAAATTATCTAATTGCAAAAAAATTTATTGAAATATTTACCCACCCATAAGCTAAGAGCAAGTTCATCACCATCTGTTGTTTTTATCTTACCCAAAGAATAAAAACCAGAATCCTCTAATCTTGAAAGACGTAATGTAAACTCTTGTAAAAATTAATAGTTTCGGTAGAAAATTCTTTTACTTCATAATCATAGTTAGGTTTTAAAAAGAATGGGCTTTTTATATCTTCAATAAAACGAGATAATAAAAGGACATCGCTTATCTGTTCCCTTCCTTCTGTCCTTGGAATATCCCCATTTTTAAACGCAGGATCATTGATCTGCTTCCAATCAGCAAAGAGGAGAGCTTCATCGGAGGTGTAGTCCATTAGGGAGGGACATTGCCTTGTTGTTTTTTTCTTGAATGGGTGTGCTAATTTAAAAATACCGTGCCCGAGTTCGTGGGCAAGGGTTCTTTCGGTTTGGTCAAATACAAAGCCAAACTGTCCACCCAGCGCCATATAGCCTCCTTGTCCTGTGCTACTCTTGGCATTGGTGATAAAGACATAATAAGAATCATCGGCTACTTTGCCAGTTTCCTTATAGGCACTAATAACAGCTTGTTGCGATGGGCTGTAATCGGTAAGGTCGCCAAAATACATCTTTGGTTTCCAATACCCCATTAGTCAAATAAGGGGAGATGTCAAAAGGTGCTGCCCAAGTGATATCTAAAGTTACTCCTATCTTACTGTAAATTGCTTTGACTTTATCTATATCTATAGTAAGGTTTTTCGGCAGTAGGGACAAGGGTTACCTTGGCAGTTTTAGGAAAAGGTGTACTAAGTTGAACACGCCTGCGATTTGGTACTTTTTGCCTTGCTTGATTGTGGCTTGTACTTGTTCTACCGCAAAGCTGTGAAACCCTTTGAGCGTAAGCAAAAAGTCGTCAGAGCCTTCTACACGTTTGGATTCGATGAGTGCACCTTTATCGGTTTTGAAGATAAGACTATCGGCACTGATATTCCTATCGGTGATATGTACTTTGGCTAAGAAAGGTTCTGTCTCTCCTTTTTACTACTGCTTTAAAAGGAATATACTTGCCGTCAATTTTTTTGGTAGTCCTTACTATAGGCTTTGGTAGGTACTTCGTAAGCGTATTTAGAGTCGGCTGTATTCTCAAACGTTACCTCAATACCTTTGGCGGTAAGGGCAGTTGCTTCACCTTTTTGGGTAACACCATTAGTATTTTTCTTTAGTAGGTTTGCCTCCTTGAGCTACTGCTTGGGGGGCAGATACTTTTACCATCTTTATCTATGTGATATATCTTTTCTTGGGTAGTGGTTACTCCATTGGTAGTAGTGGTAACTTTTTCCTTTAATAGAAGAATCATTGCCTCCAAATGGGAATACTTCCTTGCGACCATCTTTACCTGTAACAACTATTTCACCATTGTGAGTTTCTACCTTTTCAATCTCGAAAAGGTATCTCAATATCTTTAGATTTCTTGCCTTGACCTATAAGGTTTTCAGCAAACTGTACACCTTTTCCAATCACTATCGTAGATAGTTTTTACGATACCATCGGTAAGTTGATAGTCGGCATTGATTTTTTTATATTTTTCAAATTCTACCGCTAACTTTGTGTCGTTCAGGTAAGGAACTTTTACAAATCCTTTACCAGAGAAAATACCATTGCTACCGCTCACTTCTAAAATGGTAACTGAAAAAAATCGCCTGCGGTAAACACTTCATTGGTTACCAAACTACCTAGAGGTTTTTTTGATTGGTAATTGCTATTTTTGGTGCAATACCACAGTTGTAGGCTGATTCGGTAGTGTTTTGCGTTTTTTCTATTTCGAAAGTCTGTATATCAGAATATACATAGCTGGGGTTGATGCCATAGCGTTCTGTTTCACAAGTTGCTCCTACACGAAACTCATACTCTCCTGCTTCTAAGTTGGTGATAAGTGCTTGGGTATTGCGAGTAGAGGTATCAAACCATTGGGCTTCAGCAACTCCCTTTTTGCGGTATTGGATATGGTATTTTTTTGGTGCTGTGTATCTCCTTGCCATAGCAGTTTTTGTACGGCTCTTGCTCTGTTGCTGGCTGAGTAAGAAGAGCGGTTTGCTACAATTCTCTGCATAGACAAACGAATGTACCTCGCTGTAACCATTGTTCTTAAACACACTATTTTCTGCCAATCCTCCTGTGGAGATAGCTCTTACTCGCCATGCATAATGCCTACCTGGGATGAGGTTGGGTTTACTCACATCATAGACGAAAGTAGTCATTCGCAAATCGTCTTCCTTAAGGACACGTCGGCTTACTTCAAAAAGCAAAATGAGGGTCGAGGGTAGGGGTCTAAAATCTCACGAAGTTCGAAGGTATAGCTTACATTAGTAGCATTGATTTGACGGGGTGTCCAGCTGAAAATAATATTTTGAAAATCGGTTACGGCTACTTGTTCATTATCAGTAGGAATATTTAGGATTGGTGGATCATTAAGCATTAGATAAGCCACCATACACTGATGCTGAGAGAGCCATCGCCCACTAAGCACATCTTTTACCCTAAAACAAAACGTATATGCCCCATCAGGTAAGGGAGAGGCATATTGTTCTGAAGTTATCCCTTGTAAATTCCGCAATTGAAAATAAGGAGCTAATTCTGCATCGGTAAGTCTTAGTATCTCACCTCCATTGATACGCAAAGGGATACCCTGAAAGCACAGGGGTTGAGGCGGCTGTAAGTCCATTACCTTTAATCTCTACATATAATTGCACCAGACGATTCTGCACACTTAAGTCCGTAGTGATGAGTTGCAGTTGTACCTTATTAGCCATTGGGTTGGCATAGTCGGCAATCTTACTACTATACGGAGGTGTAAGCACGGGCACTACCTGTACAGGGTAGGTCTGTGCTATGAGCTGCCACGTTGTGAACAGAAAAAAAAATATGTAAGAGAATAAACGCATCATAGTTAAGGAATAATAATAATTTTTTTACTTAATCGTTGGTAAGGAGTTTCTAAAAACCAATATATAGGTAGCAGCTGGTAGCGGGTCTTGAAATCAACCCAATGTTCCTCAGCTGAAGGTAGTGATTTATGCATTATCAATTGTCCTGTGATACTATATAAGCGAAATTTGATAGCCCCTGCTTTTTTTCTAAGACTACTTTTAGCTTTGAACTTGCCATTGTTAGGGTTAGGAGCTACTTCAAATTCTCTTACAAAAAGCTTCATTGGTTCTTTGAGTTTTTAGGTAAATCAGTAGCGGGTTCTACAATAATGTTTTTATAGAACAACTCATAACAATTACCTTGTGTTTGCTTAATACCAATACGATATTCTCCTTTTTTTCCTTAAAGATAAGAGAAATATAATCGTCATTTTGTTTAGTGATTTCAATAGTTTCTTTTTTCGGGCACTAACCATTGAGTGGTTTCTCCTTTTGGGTTGCTGGTGTTTACCAACACTACTTCTTCATTTTCATACGATTGGGTGGTGAGTAAAAAAATTCAGAAGCTATTGGTGTGTTAGCCACTTCAATCGTTAGTGTATCTGAGGCTACACACCCATCTTTGGTAGTTACAGTAGCGGTATAAGTACCACTTTCCCTTAAAGTTACTTCAGGAGCATTGGAAGAAAAACCATTATCTCCTCTCCACAAATAAGTTGCTTGAGAATCATTGATAGCTGTGTTCAAGGTAAGCGTTTGTCCGTTACAAAGCGTACGATTGCCTCCTAAATTAATTTCAAACTTAAGAGGGTTTTCAATGGTAAAGTTTTTGAAGTGAGCACAGCCCTGTGCATCTGTTACCTTTACCCTGTATTCACCAGCTGATAGATTGTTTATATTCGCTATGGTAGCTCCTGTATTCCACAAATATTGATAAGGAGCTGTACCTCCCTGTATGGTAAGTACTATAGAGGCATCAGTAGCGTTATGGCAACGAAGAGGTGTGATAGCTCCTGAAATAGTAAGGTTATTAGGTTGCAAAATAGCTGTATTTCCTTGTACCACACATCCTGCTCTGTCTTTGATTTCTACAGAGTAAGGCATAGGTAATAGATTTTTCAACAGAGGCAGTAGTAGCCCCGTTAGACCACAGATACCTATAGGGAGGGTGCCTCCTGTAGGAACTGCCGTAATTTTTCCATCATTCCCTCTGCAAGTAGCATCCGTTTTCTCTAAAGAAAGAGTCAACGGATCAGGTTCTCTAAGCTCATATACCACATCTGTAAGTGCCTCTAAGGTGTTGGTATGTGTATTATATCTACCTAACTTGATTCCATTTGCATCTTCTATATTGATAGCATAACGCCCTTGTGAGAGGTTCATAGCGGTATCTCCCTCAAAAGGGAGTAGCTGCCATGAGCCATTAGGGTTTTGCTTTTTCCAAGTATATTTATAAGGGCGTCCTCCATTGACAGTCCCTGTAAAAAGGAGTACCTCCCTGAGCTCTAATTTGTAGGATTCCATCCTGACTTTCATCCCGCTGGCCATCCATTTCTCTATCTCTTTCATTACCAAACTCATTTCCTCGGTTACATGAGATAGGTTTCTGTAGAGAGAGTGTAGCTTGAAGCGCAGGGAGAATCTTCTAACTTAAAAACTATTTAGGACAGCACAATTCGCTTTTTGAGAATCAGAAGGATCATATCTGGAATCCATAACGGAGAGGTAATAATCACCTTGAGGAATATTTTTCAAGAGATATATAGAATTTGTCCTCCATATGATCATAATGAGTAGTAGCAAGCCGAGTAATTTCTTCTGTTCCTCTCTTCCAAGAAAACCGATACCTATTAGCTCCATTATAGGGAGTACCTCCTTGTACCACAGCCATAATACGTCCGTTGGTAGCCTGTGGGAATTGAGGGACGCTTTTGCTCTTCTGAAGGATAGGTGATAGTAATAGGTCTTGGAGCAATTAGGGGTATTGAAGTTTGTTCATTTCCATTATCTTTTCCTATACAGTCATTACCATCTTTTTACACGAATGGTATAAATTCCTTGGGGAGATTTTTTTATTATATGCTTATGGGATTCTGAGAATTCTAACCATTCGCCATTATTGAGTCTTATCTTATAGTTTTGATTAGTTCCACCAAAGGCTAATATGCTTATTTCTCCATTATTAGCATTAGGGCAAGAGGGATTTATTCCACTAGCACGGAATGTTACTCTTGAAGGATTCTTAATAGAGAATTTAAAATCCTCATTTCCATACTTAGAATAGGAGTTCCCTCCATTTCTTCCTCCAATCCTTAGTTTATAATCATCTACAGGTAAGTTCCGTAAAGTAAAAGTATTCCCTCTCTCTAATTGAGAGATATTAATGAGAGAATCTGAGTTTGGATTAGGAACAAGAGAAAAATTAATTTTTCTCATCACTATCTAAGGGACGATCAAAAATGTAACACATAATCTGCCTTATCTCCATAACACCTTGTAAAAAAATAGTCTCATTATTAGAATTGGTTAAAATAGGAAGGGATTTTTTTGATAGAAAAATGTACTACATTAGAATAATGTGTGCGAGGATAAGTATCACATACAGATCTTTGTCTAAAAATAAATAGTTCTTCCTATATATTCATCCACATTCTCTCCAAAGATATCATATGCATTTATGTCAATAGTTGATTGTCCGTTAAAAAGCAGGAAGATCATTAAAATAGTGTCCATCTATACTATATTGCCAAATATAATCTGAATAACGGAAACCATAATCAGAAACTATTCTCAATTTATCTACTGTAGGAAGATAGCCTCCACTTTCTGTTCTTATAACTGAAAGAGGATAAATATTTACGGAAATAATACTTTTCCACCATTCTATAGCTCCATTGTTTAGAAAATTTATACAATAGGAGATATTTGTACTTCTTTTTATCATTAAAAGAACCATTTCCTCCACATCCTCCTATAAGCCTCCTCCAGTTTCTAGATGCTGTAGTTTCAAATCTTAAAAGGAACCCAAGTAGCTTTTTACCCTATGTGGTATTCCTCAAATGTTTGATAATATCTTGAAGAAGCACCATTCAAATCCTGATTTAAAATAGTTATTTCTCCTTTATCGAAGATAATTTTTCACAGAAACTTGATTTTTTTACAACCATCTCCATAATTAGAGTTTGGTGCTTTTATACTAAAGGAAGATTCTACAATATATTCACCTAATTGAGCCTGTCCATATACTGCATTGTAAAAAAAGTAAAAAAATATATAAAAAGTATCTTTTTCATACATTCTAAAAATTAGGAAATGAAAATTAATAATTAATTTCTACTTTTTTCACCTTGTGTGGGTTTGCCATTAGCCATTGAAGGTAAAAAGTAATACTCATATATAGTATTGATATGAATTTCTTTATCGATGATGTGTTGTTGTTTTTGGGGTGAGTACTTTCCAAAGAGAAGGAGTATTGCCCTTTACATTTTTTTGTAAATCTGTATCTCGGTTACTTTGGCATTTTTTTGATATTTCCAAAACAAAGAGATAGAACGCGCATTTCTATCGGCTACAAAATCTACGTTTTTTTATTACTTTGTCAGCTCTTATAGGTGCTTTTATAGTTATGGTTGCATTGTCAGCACTTGACCATAATCCTGCTTTTGTCCTTTGCTTGAATGAGATACTCATACGTTTTGCCACTTTCAGTAGTTTCATCAATAAATGTATTGGTTTCTTTGTGAAATACTTGTAGCGTTTGCCATTTTTTCTGTTCCTTTTTTCTCTTCTACTTAGTGTATAGCTCTCTACATCATCACTTGAACTGCTTATCCAATACAGTGTTATCTTTCCATTTTTCGGTAGTGAAATTATTAAAAAAATAGGGGCAGTAGGCGGGTTTTTTTATCAGGTTTCTCAACTACTATTGCTTCAGAAAAAGGAGAGCGATTGTAACGTAAATCTTCTGCTAAAATTTTTGTAATACACCTTTTTATTAGAAAGAGAAAAACTCACTGTATCACGGGCTGTATTTTCTGTAATGATATGATTAAAGATATCTACAAATTCTTCTTTATCGGTATTAGCTCTCAGTACTCTATAGCCTGCCAAGTCAGATTCTGTATTAGCTTTCCACGAAAGAGTAACTACACCTAAACTATCAATTTTTAGCTTGTAATCCTATAGGTCGAGCAGGAGGAATAGAATCGGATGGTTGCACTAAAGTACTATGTGAGAAATGTCGTTTTTGTTGTTTTATCAACTGAGGCTATTTTTGAAGTAGTTAGAAGCAGATAGTTTCTTATAAATCAGCTTTCTATCTTCTTTTTTGATATTGTCCTCTACTTTTTGATAGTTCGCATCTTCTTTGGTATTGTACCAAAGCTCAAATTTTTCAGTAGCTTTTTTTCAGCTTCTTTAGGGTATTCCCAAATAAGTTCTACCCCTTCATTAATGAAATTATAGTCGGCTATACGAGGGACAGCTGTAGTAGCAGAAATACCTTGTATTTTTTTATAGGGGCTGAAGGAGTACCTTTTTTTCGCCAAAGGCATTGATACCATAGATGCGAAAGAAGTAAGGCATATCATTCGTTTCTAAAAGTAGTAGCATAGAACATTTGTTTTTTTATTTGTCCCATTCATATCTACAATAGGGGTAGAAGAAATGGTCTGAAAGTCAGTGCCATTTTTCAGAACGTTCTATAATATAAGAAGTGTATATATCTTTCAAGTAAGTAATTCCCCAAGAAAAAAAGCACCTTTTTATCATCGGGGATAGCTGTGAAGTCCTGAATTTTAGGAAGTGTTTCAACATCAGAAAGCCCTACCATCACCGCAGATGACTCTATTTCGGGCATTCCGAGAACTTCTACCTGATAAATATAGGTTTCTCCCGCTTTTTACATCGGCATCTATAAATCCCCAACCTGCTTTCTGAGCTGCTACAAATGACATATCTGCTGCAAAAAGAGCAAAAAGTATGTCGCTGGTTCAGTTCCTCTGCTATATTTACAATTTTAGATATACCATTTTTACTATCTTGTTCTACAGAAAAAGATTCACCATATAGTGCCCTGAGCAATGATAGCGCCATAATTATCTTTTTTGAATGAAGTCTATCCAATCTTCTTGTTTATCAGGTTTTAGAGTAGCTATAGTTTGTTTTTTTCAGGATTTTTCAAGGAGATTACCATCTTTTTTTGAGGAGTATTTTTGTGAAGAACAAAGCCTTTTTGATTTGCTTTCTTCCATTCAATAGGAGTATTTACCGCCCAACGGAGCAGTATTCTATCTTTTTGAACGTAGGACTTGAGCATTACTGAAGGAGTAGTATCAGACAATTGAGCAAAAGACCAATTTACTACCCACAAACAAATAAGAAATAAGGCTTTTTCATAGCTAAATATATCAATTAATGATTTTTCGATACAAAAATTGAATTTAAAATGCAAAACTACAAAAAAAATAATATAATTAGCTCATACAAAGAGGATTATTTTTTTGATAGAAAGATAAGAGAAGACAGAGTCTTAGATGATTTGGACAGGCTTTTTTTCAAAATTAGGTTTCTAAATCGTTACCTAATACCTTGAAAAAAATATTTTTCATTAGTAGGTTATATTTCAGTGTTTTTACACCTTTTTTTCATATTGTACAGTAACTTGATAAAAAGTACTTTCGCAAATTAAAAAAAATTAGAGTATGAAAAAAAGTAAAACGCTCAACCTTTAAGGTATTGTTCTACCTTAAAAAAAGAATGCCCCAAAGAAGAACGGTAAGGTTGCTATTATGGGGCGTATTACCATTGACAATCAGGTAGCTCAGTTTAGTACCAAACTTGAAATTCTTCCACAGAAATGGGATTTGAAGTACGGAAGGGTAACAGGTAAAACAGAAGAAGCTACCCAACTCAACCGAAAGCTGGAAGAGATCCGCTCACGTATGATTACTCATTATGAGGAGCTGATGAAGTACGAGGGAGTGGTTACTGCTCAGAAGCTAAAAGCTACTTTTCCTAGGTATAGGAGTAATGGAAGATTCCTTGCTAAAAAGTCTATGAGAAGTTCAAAGAGGACTTTGCCTTGATGGTAGAAAAAAAGGTGTTAGAAGTTGGAGAACACTTAATAAATACGAAAATGTATACACTCATTTGAGTGAGTTTATCCAGTACAAATACCACAGAAGTGATATTTCTTTCAAAGAGCTTACAGAAGACTTTATCAACGATTTTGACTTCTATCTTAGAGTCAATAAAAAGTCTTACTCACAACACAATATGGGTTTATATGATGCCCCTTTGTAAAATGGTAGAAATAGCTATAGACAAGGGTATCATCTATCGCAATCCTTTTAAGAATTATATAAGTTCTATGGAGGAGAAAGATAGAGGCTATTTGCTTAGAGAGGAAGTAGAAGCTCTTCTGCAATATCACCCTAAGAGAGCTTCTGCTGAATTAGTACGAGACCTATTTGTTTTTTTAGTTGCTTTACAGGTTTTTTTCGTATATTGACATCAAAGCAGCTCAAGAAAAGTCACTTACAATCGTTCTTTGACGGTAACAAATGGCTTATCAAACGTCGTCAGAAATCCGATGTGCCCTATAATGTACGTCTGTTAGATATAGCTGAGAAAATTATTGAAAAATATGAGGGTACGACTCGTACTGAGGCATTGTTTCCTACGCCCTCCAACACTAATTGCAACCTCTTAATCAGAAAAGATGATGAAAGATTGTAACATCATTCGTGAAAAACCCATTTCATTTCACTGGGCACGCCATACCTTTGGTACTCTGTTCTTAACAGAAGGGTTCCCTTGGAAAGTGTTAGCAAGATGATGGGACATAAGAATATCAAAACCACCCAGATTTATGCTAAAATCACCAATGAGAAAAATTAGCAAGGATATGGAAATTGCTGCCGAACGATTAAAAGAATTTAAAAGATAGGATAGCTTCTCAGTGTCTTTTTAAAAATTAGAAATCCATTGATAACATTTCAAAAAGAGATGTGTCAATGGATTTTTTTGTTGCCTTACAGAAAGCTATTAGAAGAAAAAAAGACTTCAACAAATAAGGAAAAGGGTATTCGTTTGTCACAAATAGAAATACGTCATTAAGACTTACCTATTTTCCCTGTTTTTAAACACTTAAGGCACGTAATGGCGGTTCGTTGTTCGAGTGCAAAGGTATTTCTGTGTTCTTAACGCTTCTTGCAAGGTCAAGCCCGATGGGTTTTTCAAAAATCTCCAGCCCTTGTCCGTTGTCCTGCGGGTAGTATTTTTTTGAAAAACCTTGCAGAAGCTAAACACAGACCTTTTATAGCACTCGAAACGGAACCAACTCATTCCGACCTTTAAGCGAATAAAATGTCAAATATGAGAAAAAAATGCCGCTTCTTACAGATTGTTTTTTTGAAACGAATACCGCTTTTTTCCTCCCATTGTCGAATAAAAAAATCAAACTATGTAGCTACCTAATTACGTTTTTTACCTTCGTACATACTTGCTTGCTTTTGATGCGTGAATGCAAAGTAATGTACAAATATACATATAGCTTTACATAGAATTGTAAATAACTCTGTAAGTAAGTGATTAAATATATTGCTAATATGCCCTAAATCACTTTATGAGCTTGTAGTGTTTATCTCCTTTTCTTATGGTTAATTAAAATTTGACCTTTAGGGGAGAATTTTTCTGTTCACTGGAACAGAGCAAGTTGTGTTTTGAGGCACGCATTAGGCGTTTAGGCACTCAAAAACAACTTGTGCGCAAGGGAACGCAGAATGTAGCACTCCGAAGTCGTGGAGGCATCTATATTATAGATTACTAAGAATATAATCAGTATCTATATCAGGAAAACCAATGCGATTATAATAACGGATAAAACTTGCTACCATAGACTCTGCAAACGGACTATCTAATTTGGCAATCCTCTCATAGTTTTTTTGGTTCGCTTAAACTTTCATAACTAACCATTTCTTTTATTCTGAAAATCAACAACTCTATTTTTTCTTCTATAAAAGGAGTTTTTGGTAGAAAAAAAGTAACGATCTCCTTTGCTTGAATTTATGAGTTTTTTTCAAGTTCATTCTTATTAGTGTTAGAAGCTTTAGTTTTATATTTTTATATATTCTTCTCTTGTGTTGAGTGAAGAGGCTTGCACCAATAAAAATTCTTTCTGCTTTTTCTTTTTTTCTTTTTTTGAAGTCTCTATAAAATCACAGCTTGGAGTAAGAATGACAAAAAAACTCATTGTTTTTCTTTAGATTTTTATAATCTCTCCGCATTCAAATTCTTGATTAGTATCTGTTGGATAGATATAAAAATTGCATTGGGTGTGCTTTTTTTCGCTTGTTAGTGTATAATCACCAAGTATTTCAGCTATTTTTTTCTTTAGAAAGAGAGTGTCCAAACTTACGCAACATTAAATAACCTAATGAAAAAAATCTTCCTCATCTGCACGAAAAATATTTTTTTCCTTTCGTGAATTATATTCCAAAAAAATATTCTTTAAGTTCTTTTTCTAAATGATTGTGGATATTTTTCTCTAATAAAAGGTAAATTTGACTTTACTAAACGTTCAATTTCTTTTTTTAAGATATTCTATCCCTTCTTCCTTTCCTTTAGTTACTACTCCTACCATTTGAGATCTTAATGACTCTACATTTTTTTGTGTTGCCTGAATAAAAAAACAATAGGTATAAAAACGCTCTTTTTGGATTGCTCTGAGAATTTTTTTCACCTTCGTCGATATTATCATCAGGCTTTCCTCTATAAATATCTAATATTACAATATGATAATCATTTTTAGTAATCTCATTAATAGCACTTTCAAAATTATCTATTACCTTAAATTCTATTTTTTTATTGAAAATAGGTTTACTAAACACTCTCTTTAGTATATCATGTTGTTCTTCTTCATCCTCTACAGATAATATTCTTAATGTATTATTCATATTCTATTTTTTTAAACATTATTTTTAAAAAGTTGCACCTTCTAGGGGACCGTTATCAATTAGCATCAATTTTTCCTTTATATTCTGACACTAATTCCCCTACTATTGTTAGTCCTAAACCTACTCCATCAGGTTTAGTACTAAAAATAAGGTTTAAAAGATACTTTGTTCTGTCCCTTCTTTTTATACCCGGACCATTATCGCTAAAAAAACAATATCAATACTTTCTGAAGAATCAGACACTTCCACCTCAATTTTTTTCTTGCTTTTATCACTGTTTGCAAGCCAATATATTGAATTCTGAATTAGATTCATAAAAAAATAATTCCAAAATCGGCTTTTATCTATTTTCATTGTATGATTACTTTCAGAAATACTATATTGAATTTTTCAAGTTAGATATTTCCCTGTTATATAATAAAAAAACTGGTCTTTTTATAAGTTCTTCTATAACTATATTTGTGAACTTTCCTCTTCTTTTTTTCCTCCAAAAGGTTCTATTCTTTCAAATAATTTTTGAAAAAAATCCTTACGTATTTTTCTGAATTTTTATTTGTATTATCTTCTATTTCAGTCTTATTTAATAGTTCCTCTTTTAGTTCTTCTAAAATTAAATAACAACGTCCATCTATTTTTTTGAAAGATAACCTCTACCGTCGTGTATAATAGTATCAATTAACTGTCCTAATATAGATAAACGCCTATATCTTGATATGATTTCTTGAGCATTTGTGATAACATCTTCTAACTCTATATTTTTTTGTTCTAAGGTTTCTATAAGCTCTTTCTGTTCTGGCACTTTTTTTCTTTTGCCGTTTTTTTATTATTGTATCTAATGATGCTTTTTTTCAAATAAATTTTTTTATCTGCATTGGGATCAGATGTTTGAAATCTTTCCCTTTCTTGATATCTTCGTTGCTCTACTTCATTTAATATTAATTTGATATACTCTTTTAAATCATCAAATGCTTCTCCTTCAACAATTCCTTCTCTATTACTCTGATCTTTTAGTAAAGGATTTTTCTTCTGTACTGATAAGTATATATCCTACAATTTGATTATTACTTAAACGTAAGGTAGGATTATTAACTCGGCGGATATCTAATCGTGCCCAATCATTATTAGGAGTTCCGTAAGGTAAAACTCTGAACCCATCTCTATAAATACTAATTCCTGATTGCTCATCTAGTATTTTTACTTCTCCATATTTAAAAATCAACTTCTCTTCCTAAATTTCTTAAATTATCTCTATCTCTATTCCATACTCTAAACTCAAAAGAAAATTCACCCATAATAGGGGCTTTTTAACATACTACTTTGAATAAATTTATTTGTTTCTATGAATAATTGTTCTTCCTTCCCTTTTTTTCTTTACTAAAGTAAATAAAAATCCTTTGGATCTCCTTCTTTTGTTATAGTCCCCTTTATATAATAATTAGGCTTATTTAAAAGTTCTGTTCTTTCTATGATACCGTTAAGATTAACATCTTTATTTAATTCATCAGGTATAGCGACCTCTATTAAAAAAATCTTCTACTGGTACTATTGGGTTTAATAATCGAGAGAGTTCTGTGCGTAATGTCCTTATTTTTTTCAGTATCCCAATCGGTATTTAAGTTTTTTTAATCTAAGGAGGGTACCACTATTTTTCTTTTTTTAAATTCTTGTGGTTCTCTCTCTTCCCAATGTATATGTATGTTCTCTAAGTAATCATCTTTATCAAAATCTTCCCAATTAAAAAGTAACCACAAGTTCTTTTTCCCCCTTCTTGTTTTGTTATTAACTCTAAGGTTGAAGACAACTTAGCGGAAGCAAATCGCCCTATACCTTTTTCACCTGTAAACTTTCTATTTTTTTATTCGTATTTTTTTCTTAAAAATCTGTGGCTGGTTCCATCCAAGCAGATTTAACAGTTTCAAAGCTCATTCCTGAGTCCCTGATCGTATATTTCTATAGAGGCTCCTTCCTTACTTAAGTAATTTTTGAATAATTCTTCCCTGTTTTTTGCTTCACATTTCCCAAAAAAAGTAATAGTTACTATTGGAGAGTTAGCATCATAGCTGTTTTTAACCAACTCAACAACAGCAACATTATCACTACTGATAAGTTCTTCCCCTATGGTTTTAATTAACCGAGCTTTAGGACGAAAAAAATGAAGTCTCCTTTTTTTATTTGTATTTTTCAATCATAACAACATTTCTTTTTATCTTTTGAGCTATTTTTTTGCTAAAATTACAGGTACAGCATTCCCTATTTGCTTAAAAAGCAGCTGTTCTACTTCCTTCAAAATAAAAAAATCATCGAGAATGATTGTAAGCGTGCAGCTTCCCTTAGAGTAATAGAACGGACATTTTCAATTGTAGGATTCAAGGTTGGATAGATAAAGTAATGCCCATCCATAGCGATATGAGCTACAACTGTGTGAGAGTATCCATAAGGATCCACTACTTGGAAACGGTTGAGAAAAAGATTCTTTATTCTTATGCTTTTTGTAAGTGAGAGGGTAGTTCTATATAGTTTATTCTTCTTCTTTCATTGAGCCATAGTTCTACTGCTCTTCGATATATTTCTCTATCATTTTTTTATTATTGGGACGTGCTATGTGTTGTGTAGTAAAATCAAAATCGTTTGTTCTAATACCAGATTCTTCCAAATATTTCATTTTTTGAAAGAGGTTGAGTATACTTAATAGGAGAACAAAGCTCTCCTTCACCATGCTTGCGAAGAGGCAGATCAATGAATAAATCCTTCAAAACCTCATACCTATTTACTTCCTTTATTAAATAGGGATATTTATAAAGACGATCCCTTCTTCCATCCCACAATAATTACCCTTTGTCTATTTTTGAAGCACCCCATATTCAGATGCTAACTGTATATGGTCTTCCATTATATATCCTGCTTCATCAATTAATTTCTTTAGGTCTTGAAATGGAGCTCCATTTTTTTGCTGTTCTAATACCTAAAACATTTTTCAAAAACAAACATTTCAGGTTGATATTTCTCTATGAATTTTTACGTAGTACTTATATAAATCATTACGAGGGTCACTTTCAACGGCTTTTACCTAATCGAGCTCTTCCTGCAATAGAATAAAGCTTGACAAGGAGGACCTCCTATTATAAGATCAATTTTTTTGTTTTTTTATCAAAGAGTCTACTTGTTTAAATAAATTTAAAATTGTATTTTTCTCCTATTTCAGATTGGATAACACTATTAATAACCTCTTCAGGAACTTGTGCCCAGAGCTTACTTCCATCTTCTTTTTCTTGTTTTTTTATAGATATTCCTTATATTTATGTAATTGGTTATTAGCTTTTAACCAATGGAAAGCTGCTCGAGTTTTAAAGGGTGTCACAAGCGTGTCTGTCCATTTCTATATGTGCTATAGGGTGTACCCTACCTGAACAAAAGCCTTCTGACAGCCCTCCTGCTCCTGCAAACAAATCTATAAAATTTAAACTATGGTTTTCCATATAAAGTAGAAACAAAATATTAGGCTGCAAAATTACATTTATTTTTTTGAGATAAAATTGGCAAATAGTGAAAAAAAGATGTATTTTTGCAGAAAATAAAAATTGTTTTTATAATCTATTCAAAATAAAGAAGATATAGGAATTACAATAAGAGTAGGTAACGATTTAGTAATGGTTCTTATTTCATTTGATTATACCTATTTTTCTCAGTAACTTCTGGGTGCAAAGGTACAACATCTTGACAATATAAACAAAAAAATTTTTACCTTTGCACCCTGCAGAAACGTGCGCTGCTGCATAGGCTTCTACAGAAGCCTATGCAGCAACGCACGTTACGTGAGCTAATTGTAAATCTCCTGCAAACCAGTTGTTTTAAAAAAATGAAGTTTTTTTATTTTTGCGTATATCATTGTTTTTTTGTAATATAGCGCAATAAATCATTTAAATAATTAATTTATGTTTCAACAAATTTTTGAATCAGTTGGCTGTAAGAGAACGCCAAATTACGCTGGAAGGATCCGCCGTGATTAAAGAATCTTTTAGAAATGGTACAATTCCTAAAAAGACCTCTTAAAGGAGGCTAAGGAAGAGGTACTGCAACGAGGTTTTGTTAACCAAGCAGAAGAGATACATTTCTTCCGCAAGGTACAACCTCAAATTGTTAGCAGACTCATTTTTCTATAATGAGATCTACCAGATAGAAAGTAAAAGCAACTTTACTCTCTACTGAGGCTGCTAAAAAGTTTCTAAAAGACAAAAGAAGCCCAATGGTTTAAAGAGTCAGAGACTTTAGAAGCAACCGATTTCTTTAGTTACATTGCTTTTAGGAAGAACCAATCGCGATGTAGAGTATTTTACTCGCAATTATGATTACCTTCCTCAAAGCAATGAGGGGTATTGTTTTTCTTTTGATGGAGCCTTTTTCTACTTGTCGTAGCTTTGAAGTTGCTAGGATAGGGGCTGCCAAGAAACTCTCCGATTATCTTTTTCGTACTCGTGAAGAAGAAGATATGCCTTTAGAAATTCTAAATCTCTTAGAATGGACAGGGCAAAAGACCGAGCTCATAGAGCTAATCTATGGTTTGTATGCTACCAATCGCATTTCATCAGGAAAAGTTTCTATCAAGAAGCTAACTGCGGTATTTGAAAAAGCTCTTCAAGGTAGAATTGGGAGATCTGTATCACACTTTTTCATCGTATGAAAGGACGCTCAAAGAACCTTACACCTTTCCTCGATGCTTTAAAAAGCGGCTTTACTGAGATCATATAAACAACTCCGACCAAAAAGTAGTTTTTGCTAACTTCAAATAAAAACGTTTTAAACATTGTTTAATCAGTTTTTTTAGAGAAATAGACAGTTTCCCTTTTTTTAGGGAGAAAGATTTATAATCAAATATTATATTCATTATTTTTCAATTATATTTATTATTTTCAATTTAACTCTTCTATATAAACTCCCTACACACTTTTTACCTCCATTTCTAAAAAGCCCATTATAGCCCATTGGCATTTTTTAGACATTTCTTCCTATAAAAGTAGTTTATACTCCAAAAAAATACGTTACAATTATCTTGTAATACACTCATAACCAACAAAATAAATAAAAAAATCACTTCAACTGCGTTAAAATGCACATTTCAATAGGTAGTACTTGGCTGTTTATGTTTTGGTATTTGTCAGAACTTTTGCCGCCGAGAATTTAACCCCTATACGCAATGAATTTAATCACCATTGAAGAATCTGCTTGGAAAAGCCCTTATGGAGCAACTCCAAAGCATTGAAAACCAACTCAAGCAAGAGCCTATTGAGTGGGATAGTTTGTGGCTTAACCAAAAAAAGAAATCTGTCAATATCTCCACCTAAGTGAGAAAAACCCTATGGCGAATGCGCAAACGCAATGAAATCACCTACTCCAAAAATCTATGGACAGTATTTCTATACCTTGGGAAGTATTCGCAAACTCCTTATCAGTCAATCGGTAGAAAACACTGAAAGCTACCTGCAATCCCTCACTCAAAAAAAGCTAAAGGTTATGTTGAAAAAGCAAGATATTTTAAGTAGAACCGAAGGAGGACTACAGGTCTTCCAGCACTATCTACAAGGCAACTGGCGGGTAGGTAAAAACTTTAAAAAAACCCTTTCTATGACGATAAAAAAATGCTTCCTGCAATATCTATAAGGACAGACAGGGGATTTATAAGATGAAAGATTTTGGCAACGATACTTTTTAGGGGTGACTGTTTTTTTCTTAGTAGGTTACCTCTATCAATTGGATTGCCGAAATGCCTCTGACTTTATTGAAATCCTAAAAATTATCAATCGAGATTTACATCTGGGTTTAGAGGAATCCACCTCTATAATTACACAAAAACCTCCAATACCTCCCACTATCACCATAGAAAGTACTACCCCAGAAACCAAAAATTTATCTCTTATCAATTTACCCAAAAACCTTTTACCCAAGAAGAGTTAGCCTATTGGCAGAAATACGGCATCACCCAAGAAATCCTAAACAAATACAACGTGATCTCTCTGCAAAGCTATTCAAGCACCAATAAAGACGGCAAACCTTACACTATTACCTCCACCTATAATGAGTGGATGTTTGCTTACCTTTTTAAAAAAAGCATTTAAAGGTCTATCGTCCCTTTTTCTAAACTGCGTTTTCTCTATGGAGGTAATCCCGAAAAACTATTGCTTTTGGTGAGTCTCAGCTACCTCTACAAGGCGACATTCTTTTTATCACCGCAGGCGAAAAAGATGTAATGAGCTTAGCCAGTAGAGGCTTTTTCGGCTATCTGTTTCAATAGCGAAACAGCCCACATTCCTTTACAAAAACTCCAAAAGCTAAAAATGCGATTCCGACATTTAGTCCTTTTTGTTCGATAGCGACGAAACAGGTAAAAGAGCCTCTTTAGAGCAACAAGCCCAATTAGCACCTTTAGAAGTATTTCGTTTAGTTTTACCTCTTTCAGGTACTAAAAAGGATAAAGATATATCCGATTATTTTGCGCAAAGGCAAAACGGGTAGAGACCTATTACAACTCTTTTATCAGACCCTTAGCAAACACTATGAAGAAACCCTATCACTGCTTAAAAACTGCGAAATCAATGGGATAAACCTCCCCAAAAAAACAAGAAACAATCATCTCCATTGGCAGAACTCCTGTAGGAGTACAGAGTAGTTTATTGGGTATTACAGGAGGCGAAGGTACAGGCAAAAGCCATTATGTAAGCGCCCTCATTGCAGGTTGTCTTAACAGTAAGAACCTACCTATTGACACATTGGGCACAACGCTACTGCCTTGCCCAAAAGATAAAGTGGTGCTATTTTTTTCGATACAGAACAGTCTCAAGACCAGCTCTATCAAAACATCAGCAAACTGCTTAAAAGAGCTAAACTAACCTCTCTTCCTGATTTGCTACACGCCTTTTGCCTCACCCAACTCCCTCGCAGAGAGCGATTAAAGGTCATTCGTGAAGGCTTGGAGAGTTTTTACTACCAATGTGCAGGCGTACATTTGGTGGTCATCGATGGCATAGCCGACCTTATTGGAGCTGTGAATAACGAGCAAGAAAGTGTGGAACTCATAGAAGAGCTTTTACCTTTTGGCAGGTAACTACAAAACCTGTATCGTATGCGTGTTGCACCTCACCCCCAGCGGACTTAAACTCCGAGGTCATTTAGGCTCTGAACTACAACGCAAAGCAACGGCAGTGCTTTCTATCGAAAGGGAGAAGAACAGTCCTATCTCAGCGGTCAAACCGATGAAAATACGCAATGGCAGTCTTAGCGATACCCCACAAATACTTTTTAGATGGAACAATGAGCTGGGAATGCATAGTTATGTAGGCAATCAGAAAAAAATGAAGACCAAAAACCCAATAAAGCCAGTACCTTAGCCTCGTTAGTTTCTCCTCTTTTTAAAGAGCGAACTTTGTGGACAGTTCAAGAGCTGAACATAGAAATTCAAAAAAAGGACTGATGTAAAGGAACGCACCGCAAAAGGTTATATCCGCACCTTAAAAAGAAATGGGCATTTTAGTTCCTCAAGAGGGTAATGACCAACTCTTAGGAATGGGCAGTGTGCTAAAAAGAACTTTTTGGAGGATAACAAGAACTCACAAGGATAAGAAGAACTTTTAGATGTTCTAAGATTAAGATCTAACAATCGAAGTATTAAACAAATATAAATATAAAAAAATGGAAATCGACAGAATAGAATTTATAGCGTGGATGGAACGCATTATGGATCGTTTTGATTTGCTTAAAGAGCAAATAGACAAAGCTGAAAAAAACGCAAAAACAGCTTGGATGGTGAGGAACTCTTGGACAATCAGGACTTGATGCTCACCTTTTAAAATCTCTGCACGTTCCTGCAGAGGTATCGCTCAATGGCAAACTGCCTTATTATACCATATCAGGCAAAATATACTACAAACTCTCGGATGTACATCAATTTATCCGAGAACATTTCAGTGTGCCAGTAACAGCTTTAAAAGCCAAAAACGGAAATACTATGCCTAAAAAGGACAGCGCCTCTTAAACGTCTTACAAAGGGAGTAATTTTACCCCCAAATTAAAAAGATGTTTAAATAATGGCAGAAAAATCAACACGCCGATACGGCAAATTACGACAATCAAATTCCAGTGGATGAACAACTATCTGATATCCTACTGGTATTTTGACAAAGAAGAAAAACAGCTTAAGGCAGTAAAAAGGAATTGATGAGAAAGGAGAGTTAAAAACGGCTCCTGCTGACAGCAAATCCTTGGATAACTTTATGAAAGTAGACAAGCAAGGTAATATGCTGTCTAATTTCTTTAGCAACTTTATGCGCCAAGCCCAAAACCCTTCTCGTTTTTCTTTCTTTAAAATACCGATAGAAAAAAATCGGTAAATACGATAGAAAAAAACTTCAAAACCATCTGGCAAAGCTCACTGAAAAGGGTAAGGAATACCTCAAGAAGTACGAAGTATCTCCTGAGCAGTATATCAAACAAGAGCAAAAAGCAGCTACTCTAAAACAAGAAGGAGAGACTGCCGTTGCTCAGACCCCTCCTGAAGCTCCTGCTCAAGCACAAGTACAAGAAGCTCCTGCTCAAGCGCAAGCACAAGAAGCTCCTGCTCAGGCACAATCTCAAAATACTCCTGCCCAAGAGGAACTCAAGTACAACCCTGATGCTATTGATTGGGAAACGCTACAAAACTTAGGGGTGAGTCGAGAGTCTTTAGAGAAGAGGAACCTATTAGAGCCCCTCTTAAAAGGTTATAAAACCAATGAACTGGTACCTATTAGTTTCAATTTAGGCTCTACAGTAACCCGCTTTGATGCTCGTCTATCCCTAAGGGAAGTTGATGGAAAAGTAGCAGTAGCCATTCACGGGATGCGTAAGGAACCACAATTGGATTATCCTTTCTTTGGTCACGAGTTTTTCAGAAGAGGATAAAAAGAACCTGCTTACCACAGGAAATATGGGACGTACGGTTGAACTTACCAATAGCAAAAACAGGGGAGAAAAATCCCTTCTATCATCAGCATTGACAAGCTCACCAACGAAATCATTGCCTTGCGCAGTGAACACATCAAAAGTTCCCCGATGAAATCAAAGGAGTCAAACTCTCCCAGGAGCAAAAACAAACGCTCAAAGAAGGCAAGCCTCTGTTTGTCGAGGGAATGATCTCTAAAAAGGAGAGCCTTTTAACGCAACCGTGCAGTTCAATGCCGACAAGCGTTATGTGGAATTTCTCTTTGAAGACAAAGCTCCTAAACTTGCTAATCAAGAGAAACTCACTGAGGCTCCTACAGTCATACGAGGGGTAACTCTTACCGAAGAGCAACACAAGGAACTGAGCAAGGGTAATCCTATTTATTTAGAAGGTTTACAGAGCAAAGCAGGTAAAACTTATAGCGGTTATTTTACTTTTGACAAGGACAAAGGCAAGGTAGAGATGAGCTTTTAACAATCCTCAAAAGGACATTACTGATAAAGTTTCTTCTACCAAGCAAAAAGCTGAAACTTCTAAAGCCAAAGAAGAAAAACGCCCTCAAAAGCAATCAGAAAAAACAGCTCAAAAAGAAACTGCTAAGAAGTCCAAGGGACGCAAAGTATAACTCTAATTTTTAACCTCAATACATGTAGAAAAATGAAAGTTATATTAGCAGAAAAAGCCCAGTGTGGCAAGAGAGATTGCCGCTATAGTGGGGAGCAAGTGAAAAAAACAAGATGGATATTTGTTAGGTAATGATTATGCTGTTACTTGGGCATTGGGACATTTGGTGCAATTAGCCCCTTCCAGAGGCGTATGGTTGTGTAGGATTTCACAGAGAACACCTGCCCATTTTACCTCATCCCTTTGTGCTGGTACCCAAGCAAATCGCTGAAGATAAGAAAGGATACAGGTCAGACCCTATGGCTTTGAAAACAGCTTAAAAATCATTGATAGCCTTTTTAAGAAGTGTAGTTCCATTATTGTAGCCACCGATGCAGGTCGTGAAGGAGAACTGATCTTCCGCTATATCTATGAATATTTGCACTGTCAAAAACCTTTTCAAAGGCTTTGGATTAGCTCCTTAACCGAAAAAAAGGTATCAAAACAGGACTTGCCAATCTGCAAGAAGGAAGTGCTTTTTGATTTGCTGTATGCCCTCTGCTCAAAAAGCGTAGTGAGGCTGATTGGCTGGTGGGTATCAATGCTACCCAAGCCCTGAGTATAGCCGTAGGTGAAGGATTTATTCCTTAGGAAGGGTGCAAACACCTACCTTAGCAATGGTTTTGTAAAAAGATTTTTTTAGAGCATACACATTTTTCAAAAGAAACCTTTTTACCAATTACGACTCAAGCACCAAAAAAAGCTATACTGATTTTTTCAGTATCTCAGCTAAAAATTGAGGATAAAAAGGAAGCTGAAGCCTTACAAAAAAACAATTAGAAAAAAATCTCCTATGGCCGAGGTGATTTCCACTGAAAAAGAAGTGGTAAAAAGAACAACCTCCTTTGCTCTATGATCTAACAGGTCTTCAGAAAGAAGCTAATAAAAAAATGGAACTTTTCAGCCGATGAGACCCTGCAAATCGCTCAAAGTCTCTACGAGCAAAAAAATACATTACTTACCCACGTACTGGTAGTAAGTACATCTCAGAGGATGTATGGGAAGAAATCCCACAGCTGATACGTTTGTTACAAGAAAGTGAGGCATACGCTAACGAAGCTAAACTTGTGAAAATTGGGGCGCTGAATAAGAAGATGGTTAATGATTTGAAAGTAACAGACCATCACGGACTTCTTATTACCGAGCGCTTTCCTACCAACCTTACGGCAAAAAGAAAACACTATTTACAAAAATGATTGCCACCCGACTTTTTGGAAGCGGTATCTGAACCCTGTGTAAAAAGAAGTGCAAAAGACTCTACTGGAGGCTCTGCACACTGACTTCTTGGTAAAAGGTGTTCAAGTGTTACAAGCGGGTTGGCGCGCTATCGGTGGTTTTTACTCTGATGAAACTGCCAAAGACAGTGAAAAAGACAATGAAGGTGATAGCAATCAAGTGCTGCCTGAACTTGTACAAGAGAAAGTATAAAGATTAAAAGCCGTTGAAATCCTTTTCTAAAAACCACCCAACCTCCTGCTTTATATACCGAATCAGGACTGTTGGGGGCTATGGAAACAGCAGGAAAGACCTTAGAAGATAAAGCGCAACGTGAGTTATTACAAGGAGCAGGTATAGGTACTCCAGCCACACGTGCCGCTATTATTGAGACGCTTTTAAAGCGCAATTATATTGAACGCAAACAAAAGTCTCTTATTCCTACCGATAAAGGAATGCAGGTATATGAGTGGGTAAAATCACTTACTATAGCCGATGTTGCCCTTACAGGCGAATGGGAAAGTCAATTGCAAAAGATAGAACAAGGAGAGCTCTCCCGATAGTTTTTTTCTTCGGATATGGAAGCCTATACCCATAGTCTTACTGATACGTTTTTGGCTATGGATATACCCCAAAAAGAAAACTCAAAATCACCTGTCCTAAATGCAGAAATGCTTCCTTATTACTGTTTGAAAAAGGTAGCCAAATGCCCTGATGAGGACTGTGGTTATGTGCTTTTTTTAGGAATGTATGTGGCAAACCTCTTACTGATGAGTTGCTCAAAACGCTCTTTGAAAAAGGAAAAACACCTCTGATAAAAAGGAATGAAAAAGCAAATCAGGCAGCACTTTCGATGCCTATATACATTTGAAAGAAAATGGTGAAACCGCCTTTTGAGTTTCCTGAGAAAAACTTCCAAAAAAAGCGAAAAATACTAACAAAGATTAGGTAAACTTTCAGTAAAGAAAGTCTGTGAGCTAACACAACGGATTATGTACCATATCCTAAGTGAAGTTTAGTCCTCCTGTTGATAACTTTTTGTTTCAATATATTTGCTCTTTAGAAATAATATAGTACTTTTTGCAAATGTTTTTGCAACGATATATATTTTTCAATATGAAGGGACTAACCATACGAAAGTGGATACAATCATTGGAGGAAAAGGGTATTTACAGCTTTTCTATGCAGGAGCTAAAAGAGGTGTTTCCTCTCCTTAAAGAAAAAACTATTCTCAATACTTTAGGGACACTTAAAAAGCAAGGAAAGCTCCTGCCTCTTTGGAATGGCATCTATAGCATCGTCCGTTTTGTGGACATTGGTAATGCTACTGATAACAAAGCTATCAGAGAAGAGGGAAAACCTTATTTCTACATTGAAACACTGATGCAACACCTAAAAAGGGAATACTATGTAGCCCTGCTCAGTGCAGTAGAAGTACATCTATCTCCCAAAGAGGCTTTACAGGCAAATGAAATTACAGTGATAACCTCCTTACCTCCGCTGAGGGATTCCTTTAGGGGACAAAGTAAGATTCGTTACCTTGTCAAAAAGGATATCAAAGACTTAAGAGAAATAGGAGTAAAAAGAAAAACCTTACCTTTTTTTCTATAGAGGAAAGAACTTTACGGGTAGCCTCTTTGGAGCTCACTGCGGTTGATTTGCTCCTCTATGAAAAAGAGATAGGAGGCATTCAAAAAAGCAGTAGAGGTAATTCAAAGGATTAAAAAACATCTGAGTTGGCAAGAACTTCCTACAGAGGTAATCCTCTCTACACCTGTCTCTATTTTCCAGCGCTTGGGCTATGTTCTTTCTTTTATCAAGGAGGAAGAACTGGCCGAGAGGCTCAAAGAGAGAGTTCTTAGCACAGGAAAAATTTAGAAGAACCCTTTTAAAAACAGATGTTCCTGAAAAAGGGAGGAGAGCCTTTTTGCCCTATTTGGAAAAATCGTGGTAAATATATCTTTGCAGAACGACACTTTGTAAAAAAATTAAAATTTGTTGAACCCATTAAAAGTAATTTTAACAATGAAAGAAACACAAACCAAACCCCCAGATCACTGACAGTACCTTAGGGTCATTGTCTTATTACGAGTTAAGACTCAAAGAGCTGTTACAAACGAGCTTTCCTAATCTTTTAGCTGATACTGTCTTTATCAAGGACAGAAGTGAGTATGCTGCGCAGGCTTACCAAGAGGCTTTTGAGGCAGGTATCAGTATTCCTGAATGTGATAAAATAGCCTCAGGAGTACTCTTCGATGGAGCTCTTCTTCTCTCCCTTTGATATGGTCTTTGAGGTCGTTTCTCAGGAGTTCGACACTCAATTAGCTGATGAGGATTTGCGCCCCTTTGCTCTAAAAATCTTCCCAGAACTGGTTCCTTACTTTAAAAAGTACGAGAATGAAATCGATGAGGATTTTCAGCACTCCGCTGCCTATCAATCCCTCTATACAGAACTTACGGGTGCCATCGAACTATGGATAGAAGAAAATGGCATATCTTAAACGACTGAGTTTTAATCGCAATGCTCGTGCACTGGCATTGGCTTTCGATTTAGAGAAGCAAAAAGCGCACACTTCTAAGCCAAGAAGAGCGAGAACTCTTGCAACACTATTCAGGCTTCGGGGGATTGAAGTTTATCCTCAATCCCCACCAGTCTGAAAGCTGATTTAAAGTACTGGACAAAAAGCTGACCAAGTCTTTTTGGCAAGATGTAAGGAGTCTGTATGCCCTTATTAGAGAACATTCCACTGATGAAAGGCAATACCAAAAACTATGTACAAAGCCTTAGAAATTCTGTGCTAACGGCTTTTTATACCCCAATGCGTCTTACCTCGGCTATCGCTTCAGCAATAAAGGAAACAGGCGTACCTCTGCAAACAATGTTAGAACCCTCGGCAGGAGGAGGCAATTTTATCCGTGCTTTTTAAAGAAGAGCATCCTTCTCTTGTGGTTACTGCTTTTGAAAAGGACTTGCTCACAGGCAAAGTGCTCTCTCATCTTTACCCCGAGGAGCAAGTACATATCGATGGCTTCGAACAAATCAGCCCACTGAAAAGAAACCAGTTTGATTTGGTAACCAGTAACATCCCTTTTTTTCCGATACTGCTGTCTTTGATTTGAGTTACCTCGTAGTAGCGATCCTGCTAAGGTACAAGCCTCCCGTAGGGTGCATAACTACTTTTTCTTAAAGGGCTTGGATATGGTAAAAGAAGGAGGACTCCTTGCCTATATCACTTCCCAAGGGGTAGCCGATAGCCCTCAAAATGAGATTATTCGCCAAGCGATGCTCTCCAATGCGCGCCTTGTCTCTGCCGTGCGCCTGCCTAACAACCTCTTTACCGATTATGCAGGTACCGAAGCAGGAAGCGATCTTATTATCCTTCAAAAAGACAGTCAAAGAGGCGCTTTAAACCCTATAGAAGAGCAGTTTTTGCAATACAGCAAGGCTACCACAGGGGATGCTACAAAACGAGTATCTTTCACAAAGAGAAAACGTTATTTGTACGGATGCTCTTGCAGGCACCAACCTATACGGACAGCCTGCAATGGTATATACCCATAGTGAAGGAGTAGAAGGTATTGCCAAGGAGGTAAAAGAAAGAATCCTAAGCGATTTTAAAGCACATTATCTATCGCCTGAAACAGCACAACAAAGCCAAACAACACAAATTAAGCTACAAGAGGTTAATTCACAAGAAATTGAGGTAAAGGAAATTGAGGTAAAAAAAGGTTGAACGGCAGGAATTTATTGAAATTGAAAGCAAAATCAACGAGCCTTCCTTTGCTATTTCCAATACTAATCTCACCTCTAAAGAGTCAAAGGAAATTAAGAATCAAAAAGTTGAACCCAAAGTCGTTCAGCTAAGTCTCTTTGATTTTCTATCAGAGCAGGAAGCCACCGCTACTTTAGCGAGCCCTCCCAACATTTCAGCAAAAACAGTCCCTACTATACCCACAGGAGCTAAAAAGAAAACAAAGAAGAAAAACAACTACCTCTCAATTAGGGGAATGCTCAAAAAGTTGGACTTGTTTTCTTTTACTTATCCTGTCAATCAAGGGAATGAAAATAGAGGTGCTTTCAAAAAGCTTCTCCTGCTTTTGTATTACACGCCTCCTGCGGTATCATTACTAAAAGAACCTGTACCTTTTGAGGGAGAATATTTGCCTCATTTCAGAGAAGATACTTTGGTAGTACAAGCCGATACGGTGGGCTTTTTGCAAGATCTCAATAAGAACAAAACAGCTGCTACCTTTGTGCCTCTTGCGCTTTCTTCTTTGGAAAGACAAAAAGCCATTGCCTATATCGCTCTGCGTGATGCTTATGCTAACTTGTACCATAAAGAGGCTACCACCTATACCCCTTATCCTACGGAAAGAGAAAATCTTAATGCCCTTTACGATACTTTTGTCAAGAACTATGGTCGGCTAAATAGTGCTGATAATATCAAGCTAATAAAAACCGATGCCTCAGGCGCTGAAATCCCTTACTTAGAGCGTATCAAAAACGGTGTTTATCAAAAGGCAGATATCTTTCACAAGCCTGTGGTATTCTCTCTGAGGAAGAATGAAAACATTTCTACTGAAGAGGCGCTACTCACTTCCTTAAGTGAATTGGGGCGGGTGGATATTCCCTACATAGCTGAGCTTTCTAACACCAATGAGGAAGAAGTCAAAGCGCAGTTACAGGGCAAACTCTTTTACAATCCTATAGAGGACGAATACCAAATTGCCCAAAAGTGGCAAGCGGGGGATGTCTTTACTAAAATCAAAGCCGTAGAAGCATATCAAAATACTCACCCTGAACATCCTAAACAATCAGAAATTGAGCACGCTTTAGAGGGACTCAGGCAGGTAATTCCTACCCCTATTCCTTTTGAAGAGTTGGATTTTAACTTGGGAGAGCGTTGGATCTCCCCACAAATCTATAGTGATTTTGCCTCTTCGCTTTTCGATACCAAGGTAGGTGTGCAATACAGTGCTCAAACCGATGAGTTTTCAGTGGAATGCCGACAAAAGAACTTACATATCTGGGAGAAATACGCTGTAAAAAGTGAGAGCAGAACCTACGATGGTATTGCCCTCTTCAAAAACGCCTTGGTAAATACCACCCCTGATATTACCAAGAAAATAAAGATAGACGACAAGGAAGTCAAGGTGCGCGATATGGAGGCAATTCAACTGGCAAACAGCAAGATTGATGAAATACGCAATGCTTTCCCTCTGTGGCTCTTAGAGCAGAGTCAGGAGTTTAAAGACCGCTTAGCTGAGCAGTACAATCAGTCTTTTTAACTGTTTTGTACGTCCGCAGTACGATGGTTCTTTTCAGTCCTTCCCTGGACTTGATAGAGAGAGTTTAGGCATAGAGGATTTGTATGATAGTCAGAAAGATGCTATTTGGATGATAAAGCTCAACAATGGGGCGATTTGCGACCACGAGGTAGGTGCTGGTAAAACCCTTATTATGTGCTGTGCTGCTCAAGAAATGAAACGCTTAGGATTAGCGCACAAACCGATGATTATAGGGCTTAAAGCCAATGTACACGAAATAGCCGAAACCTATCGCCGTGCCTATCCTTTTGCTAAAATCCTTTACCCCTGGCAAGGAGGATTTCACTCCACAGAAGCGTTTGCGTATCTTTGGAGACATCAAAAACAATGATTGGGATTGCGTGATTCTTACCCACGACCAGTTTAAGATGATACCGCAATCCCCCGAGGTGCAACAGAGCATTTTGCAAGAAGAACTCCAAGATGTTGAAGAGAGTCTTTGGCAGTTGGAAAAACAAGGCAGTGAAGTCTCTCGTGCGATGATTAAAGGAATGTACAAGCGTAAAGAAAACCTAGAAGTAAAGCTCAAAACCTTAGAACACGACATCAATGAGCGCACCGATGATACAGTAGATTTTAAGATGATGGGCATTGATCACCTCTTAGTAGATGAAAGTCATAAGTTCAAAAACTTAATGTTCAATACAAGGCACGATAGAGTGGCAGGATTGGGAAACTCTCAAGGCAGTCAAAAAGCCCTCAACCTGCTTTTTGCCTTGCGAACTATTCAAGAGCGCACTGGCAAGGATATGGGGGCTACTTTTCTATCGGGGACTACTATTTCCAATTCACTTACTGAGCTTTATTTGCTCTTTTAAGTACCTGCGTCCTCAAGCCTTAGAGAAGCAACAAATTCACTGTTTCGATGCTTGGGCAGCGATCTATGCCCGTAAGACCACCGATTACGAATTTTTCAGTGGCTAACAACATTGTGCAGAAAGAACGCTTCCGCTACTTTATCAAAGTACCCGAATTAGCGCAGTTTTTACGCCGAAGTATGGGAGTAGAAAGCAGAAAAATGGCATAAAACTCATATCTGACTGAAATACAGCGGATATTGCTTGTTTCTTCTTAGGGTTGCATCATAGGAAACAGGCAGAAAAGGGAGCGAAAAGGAGGGAGTTCAGTTACCAAATCGTTCGAAAAACGATGAAAGGAAAAGGACGGCTGAAAGTGGTAACTAAAACGGAGTTTTCTCTTTCATTATCAATGTTTTGCATCGTTCAAAGTTCCTCAAAGAAGTGTAATTTTGCAAGTAAAAAACAATGGAAAAAGAAAAAAATTCAAGCTGCTTTTTCTACCTCAAGAGAGGTACGCAGGACAAAAAAACGGAAAAAAAGTCCCATCATGGGACGCATCAGCGCAGGACGCTCTATGGTACAGTTCAGTTGCAAATGCTCGTGTACTCCTCGTTTGTGGGACAGTCGCAAAAACCGACTGCTGGGCAAGAGTGCCGAAGCCGTATCGGTAAACAAGGAACTTGACCGCCTTCAGGTGAGCATACACAAGGTTTATGAGTCTCTTTCGGGTAAATCCGATGCTCCCATCACGGCAGAGCGAGTACGGGAGCTTGTATTCGGACTGAACAGTGAGTCACAAGGACTGCTGCATCATACAGACGAGTATATCGACCGCTTCCGTGAGCGTGTGGGCATAGACCGCAGCGAACGCAGACTAAAATGCCTGTTGCTCTTTCACAAGCATCTGGCAAACTTCGTCAGGTATCGCTACCGTGTGGAGGATATTCCCGTGCAGAAAGCCGACATCGCCTTTATCAAAGACTTGGAGGACTACTTCGCCAAAGAAAAAGGGATTCAAGCTCAACACTTCGGCTGGCTATCTCTCCATGCTGGCTTCCTTGCTCAAAGACCTGCATAAACGGCACATCATTGACACCTATCCCTTCATCAACCATTCCATTCGTTGGGAAGTGGGTACTCCACGTTACATCACAAGGGAGGAGGTAGGTCTTATCGCAGCCTTGGGAGAAGATAAATTGCAAGGCTATGAAAAAGTGTCGAGGGATATGTTCCTTTTCTCCTGCCTGACGGGGCTTTCCTATACCGACGTGTATCACTTGACGGAGCAGCACGTCTTTCACGAAGCGGGAATGACTTGGATACGCAAGCCGAGAATAAAGACGGGCAACGTGTGCCACATCCCCTACTTCCCCGAAGCCACTGCCATTATCGAGCGTTATCGGGGCATTCACACGAGGGCTTTCCGACACGAACCGCCCAAGGGGTATCTGCTGCCCATACCCGGATGCGACACGGTAAACATACACCTCAAAAAGATAGCACGGCTTTGCGGTATTCAGAAAACGCTGACCTATCACATGGCACGGCATACCTTCGCATCTCAGATGACACTGTCGGAGGGCGTGTCCATTGAGAGCGTTTCCAAAATGCTCGGACACAGTCAAATCAAAACCACGCAAGTGTATGCGGAGACATCTCCCGAGCGTGTCTTTCTGGACATAGAGAAAATACTTCCACAACTCGCACATTATCAACTGACCAACTAAAAACCGCAGAACAATGAAAAAGTACATTTGCCATACTATTCTACATAGATAGAAGCAAGACCAATGAAGACGGACTATGCGTAATCCGTTGCCGTATCACCTGTAATGGAACGTCCTCATCGTTTTCCACGCAGTTGCAAACTTCCCCCGACGAGTGGCTTGCCCGAAAAGGGTGCATCAAGGCGACAACAGGTAATTCAAGCGGCATCAATCTGCAACTGAACTCAATAGAAGAGTGCTTGCATTCACTCTATGAACGTACATTAAGGGAAGAAAAACTATATCACGGCGGAATACCTCAAGGAGCGTTATATGCAGCAAAAGTCGCCCCATGCCAACACTTACGGAGCTATATCAATCCGTTTGTGAATACAAGGAGGAATTGCAGGGCAGAACATTAAGCAAGGCAACTGTCAGGGCTTTTAAGGACAGCTACAAGAGTTTTGTTCATTTCCTGCAAGTAAGGGACAGGGCAGACTGTATGCTCACAGAGGTGGACAAGACTTTGCTTGAGGACTATCGCCTTTTTATGCTTCGGGACTTGGGAAACAAGGAAAGCAGTGTCGGCAACCGCCTACGCCACTTGCATCAGGTCATTCGCAAGGCATTGCAGGAGCGATACGTTCGTGAAGACCCCTTTTGAACTCATAGACATAGAAACGCCTACCTACGAGCGCAATGCACTTACGGCGGACGACCTGCAAAAAAACTCTTGGCTTACCGTCCGCACCGCTCGACAGATAACCATTGCAGACTTATTTTTCCTCTTGGGATGTTTCACGGGGCTGGCATTCTCAGACTTAAAGAAACTCCGAATGGACGATGTTTATACATTCGGGGATGGGCGTAGGTACATATCGCTCTGTCGAACAAAGACACAGAACAGAAGTATTGTCCCGTTGCTGCCCGTTGCCGAGAAAATACTCGCCATTGTGAGCCACGGACGAAGGGAGGGGCTTTTCTTTCGAGATTTCCCAGCAACAGTAATTTCAATAGAACTATTCAGGAGATATGTATTAAGGCAGGACTGCCACCGCATACTCAAGCGACCTCGCACACCGCACGGCACACCTTTGCCACGACCATCTGTCTGGAGAACGGACTTCCGATAGAGACGGTGAGCAAGATGCTGGGGCATCGCTTCATCTCCACGACCGAGATTTATGCACGGGTGACCAAGAGCAAGATTGCCAAGGAAATGCAACCCCTGATGGGTAGTGAGCATACAAGGGTACTGCGTAAAGCCTTACGGCTGTGTCCGTCAAGAACACCGAAAAAGTCAAGTCCCATAATTGGGATGTAACAGCCGTAATGAATGATTCAAAAAAAAGAAGTCCAACTTTTTAACAAGAAAAACAATGAAACAGAAGAACAAAAAGGAACTTTCCTACTTCCGATTGAAGTTAAGAAGTTACATGAGTGAGCATCACCCCGAAAAGTTGCAAGATACGGAGTTTATCACTGCACGGGCAGATATGGCTCTCACAGTTTACTGCGATGCTGTAGCACAAGGCTTTACACACATTGAAGCGGAGAGCATGGCAAGCGAGGCATTGTATCAAGGCTTGCACTTTTCCAAGTACGATACGCTTATATCCGTGTTGGAAAACGAGTTTGAAAGGGAACTTCCTGCACCGCTCCCAGAGAAACTCGTACCTATACTGTTGTCGAACAAGGCTGTTCAAGCCACATTCGACAAGTTCGGTTTGACGGACACATTGGCTTCTGACGAGCAATACGGCCGTCTTTACACCGAACTGACAGGCACGATAGTGCTGCTCATCGAGAGCAACAATCTGCCAACGGTCAGACTGACGGAGGAAGCAAGCCTGAAGGCGTTGTAGGCAAAGGCGGCGCACGCAAAGTTCCTGATGCCGTTTCTTATCGTGCAAAGGTACAACGGCAGCCTGTCTGCCCTGACAAGGTCGAGTCCTGCGGATGGAGAGAAGAATCTCCACCGCAGGATTTCTCTGTTTCAAGGTGGTATTGCCATTTTCTATATCCATGCGGTCGTATTCATCTCTCCCAACCTTGCAGGGCTGGGCTGCCGTAGAGAGTATAGGCACGACAAGAATACGGCATACTCAGGCTCTTTTGGACGCAAGGCGTAACAACTAACAACAGATAGGACTGACGATAATACGGACAATCTATTGTTTGTACAATTTGTTGTCATGACTATCTGTTGTCAAAACTATATATCGTCAAAATAATCTATCGATAAAACTATCTATCGACACTTCGACATCTCGATTTGTCGAACTATCGAATTATCGATAAAACAACAAGATAATAAAAGGAACGAGCCGGCACCTCATCTCATTACCGCAATAACACAGACGGATTTCCTTTGTTTTTCTATTGCTTTCTCTCTATTTCCCTGCTTATCCTCATTTCTTGCAGTGGTGCTTCCGAGGGGTTACTTTTGCACCCGAGAAGTACGGCAATGGACTGCATAACAGTTTGTTTGCTGAGTAACAATAAAGTAATCAAAACAAAATTAAGGCAATGAAACTCATTATCATCGACCGCAAAGCGTGGGAGCGACATCGCTCCGAATTTGCAGACTTTATCCATCGTGTGGAAAAACTCATCGGTAATCCTCCCAAGACCGAGCAATGGCTCGACAACGAAGCCGTGTGCAAGCGTTTAGGCATCAGCAAGCGTACCCTACAATCATACCGAGATACGGGCAAAATCCCTTTCTCCATGATTGGACATAAGTGTTATTACAAACAGACCGACATCTGTGAAATGCTGAATGCAGTCAAGGATTGAAATCAAAGAATGAATGAATTATGGCAGAGAATGAAATCATTACGCGGGAAGACCCTCAGATGCAGTTGTTTTCACAACTGATGGAAGGCACTTTGAAGAAGTTGGAGCGGTATTGCTCTACCGCCCGTCCGATGCTGAATGGTGAGGTTTACCTTTCGGGTGAGGAGGTTTGCAGCCAATTACGGCTCAGCACACGCACGCTCCAAGAGTACAGAAACTCAGGAACGCTTCCTTTCTACAAAATCGGAGGGAAGATACTCTACAAGCAGAGCGACATACAAGCCATGCTTGAAAAACACTATAACCCGATACCCAAGAAATTATGGCAAGAATAGATGAAAAAAGGAAACAACGCTTGGAACAAGCCATTAGAGATATGGGAAATTATGGCGTTAAGCTCCGCAAGCCCGAAGAGTTACCCGATTTTGACCAGCCCTTCGATTATGAAGAGGAAAAGAGAAGGTTTGAGCCTGTTGATAAAGTTGAGGAACAAAATGACAAGGAGAGTAACAAGGATTTTTCTCAACCGTCCTATCAAGAAACAGCGTTGTCGCCAACAGAAAGGGCTACTTCTACCGAAGAATTTCATCAAAGAATGGGAAAAACAAAGGACAGAAAGCAATTATCCGAGTTTCAGGGGAAATATCTCCAGCCCTTTCGCAACAGCCACCGCAAAGCCGTGTATGTATCAGAGGAAACCCAACGAAAGTTAGACTTCGTGGTGCGGAGAATCGGTGAGCATGGAGCGAGCGTTTCGGGATATGTCGAACAGGTACTGCGGGAACACCTCGACCAATACAAGGAAGATGTGGAAAGATGGAGGAAACTCTGAATTACTGCATTCCTCGAATGCAAGCCTACGCCGAGTTACTGTATTCAATGAATGCAGTAACACAGCAGGGGCTTATAATCCCATTTTCTACATCAGCAAGGTGTGTCTTTGTACCACAAATTGCCATTTGTACCACAAAGACCCTTGCCCCGAAAGGGGATTAAATCACTCCAAAGTCGTGATTAGAAAGCAATGAAGAAGCAAAAACAAAAGAAGCCAGACGGCAGATGTGCCACCTGCCCACGATGGGACAGATGGCACATCAGAATACCTAATTCCGAAGACCAGCAGAAACTTATCAGACTCTATCGCAAGTCGGGAGCAAAGACAAAGAGCGACTTTGTCCGAGCAAGGCTTCTTGGTGAATCTTTTAAGGTCATCACCCAAGACCCTGCAAAAGAACCTTACTTGGAGAAACTCTCAGAAATCGTTGCCTTGGCTCATAAGATAGGAGTTCTGTACAACGAAGTCGTGAAAGTCCTCAATACTTATCATTCTGTTGCCACTGCTCAACAACTGCTCGGCAAACTCGAAACCTATTCCCAAATTCTCATCAGACTACAACAGCAAGCAGTACAACTGACAAAATCCTTTGGGAGTAGAGAAGAATGAATGCTGATAAATCATAACACCCATACTCGTATCGTACCGCGAATGTCCAATCCCTCTTTGGATGATACAAAAGGGTCACTTTGAACGATTACATAGGGACCAGTTTCAACGATTTTTTTCCACTCTGCCCTAATACTTTATCTTTTTGGAAAGTACATTGATAATCAGATAATTATTTCAATAACTCCCGATTTGGAGTATTACCCCACATTTATTATTTTTTTATTTTGACAATTCCCCGATTTGGGGCATTACCATGACCATTAACAAACACAAAGTCTGTATAATCCCCTATAACTAACGTATCTTTTGAAATTTTTCCGTATTTTTGTAATCAACATATGGATAGAGCTTTTCCACAGGATGTGGAAGTTTCCAATAAATAAAAACTCGCATGCCATCAACATCAAACACTTTGAGGAATAAAATGTCCTGTTGGGAAAGTAAATTCTTCATCTCCTTTCTTATTATAAGCTGAATTCAACTTGCAAATGCAACAGAATTCTGATTAATAATTTGTTTAAATTTTTTTCGTTTGGCGTGAGGTATCCAAGTCTTTTACGAGGTCGATTATTGAGTTTATTTTCAATCCACTTAATCTGTTTGTTGGTTACTTCACTAAAGTCCTTACCCTTTGGGATATACTGCCCTGATAAGCCCGTTGGTGTTTTCATTGGCACCACGTTCCCCATGAGTGGTATGGTTTGCAAAAATAGAATTTTATTTCCAATTTTTGCGCAATTTCCTCGTGCTTTGCAAACTCCTTTCCATTGTCAGCCGTAATTGTGTGTATTAAGTTTTTCACTTTCCGCAGTGCCCATACTGCAATCTTAGCTACCGGGATGGCTTCTTTTCCCGACAACTTGCGTATCCAGACCCTGCTTGTTGCTCTGTCGTTAATGGTAAGAATGGCACCTTTGTGGTTCTTACCAATAATTGTATCTATCTCTAAATCACCAAATCTCTCCTTCAGTTCCACTATCTCGGGACGCTCATCAATATCCACCCTGCCTGGGATAAATCCTCGCCCTGCATTTTTAGAACCACGTTTGGCATACCTGCGACCTTGTCTGCGAAGATATTTGTGCAGTTTGCCACCCCGCCGCTTATCCTCCCAAATCCAGCGATATATCGTTTCGTGAGATACCATCGCAATTCCCTCCAAGCGGCTCCTGCCGACAATCTGCTCCGGGCTGAATCCTTTCTTCAACAGCTTTATTATCCGTTTTCTCATTGCCGGTGTAAGCACTTCCTTGCGATGTTTTTGCTGCTTGCGCCTGTCTGCTTTTCGCTGGGCAAGCTCCATGCTATAGCTACCACTTCGGGCGTCGCAATTGCGCTTTATCTCCCTGTAAACAGTGCTTTTATCTACTCCGATAGCTTCCGCTATTGCTTTTTTGCTCATCGGTATTTGCAACATCATAGAAAATTGCATACCTTTGTTCCTCGGTTATATGTTTGCTCATCTGCAACTTTTTTTTCTTTGGACGGACAATTAAAGCAAAGATAGCAAACTTTATCCATTCAGAGTGAGAGAAAGGGGGACATTGTCTCTCTTTCCTCTCTGAAAAATAAATGTTTTTATTGCTTATTATCCGCACCCAAAAAAAGTTGCATTTATAAGTTGAACTCAAGAAGTATTCACCTGTAAGAAGTTACTAATGACAAAAAGAAATTGCCCGTTCGTTTTTACGGGTCAGCACTTTACTATTGATAAAGTGCTAATAAAAGATGCAATAAGACAAGCAAATATAAGTAATCAGGATACGGTTTTTAGATATTGGGGCAGGCAGGGGTTTCTTACTGTTCATTTATTAAAAAAATCGCCAACAATGTTGTTGCTATTGAAAACGACACAGCTTTTGGTTGAACATTTACGAAAAATTATTTTTCTGATGCCCGAAATGTTCAAGTTGTCGGTTGTGATTTTAGGAATTTTTGCAGTTCCGAAATTTCCTTTCAAAGTGGTGTCAAATATTCCTTATGGCATTACTTCCGATATTTTCAAAAATCCTGATGTTTGAGAGTCTTGGAAATTTTTCTGGGAGGTTCCATTATCCTTCAATTAGAACCTACACAAAAGTTATTTTCGAGGAAGCTTTACAATCCATATACCGTTTTCTATCATACTTTTTTTGATTTGAAACTTGTCTATGAGGTAGGTCCTGAAAGTTTCTTGCCACCGCCAACTGTCAAATCAGCCCTGTTAAACATTAAAAGAAAACACTTATTTTTTGATTTTAAGTTTAAAGCCAAATACTTAGCATTTATTTCCTGTCTGTTAGAGAAACCTGATTTATCTGTAAAAACAGCTTTAAAGTCGATTTTCAGGAAAAGTCAGGTCAGGTCAATTTCGGAAAAATTCGGTTTAAACCTTAATGCTCAAATTGTTTGTTTGTCTCCAAGTCAATGGTTAAACTGTTTTTTGGAAATGCTGGAAGTTGTCCCTGAAAAATTTCATCCTTCGTAGTTCAAAGTCGGGTGGTCTACATCAATGCCACTGTTTATCTTCCATTGCTTACCCTTATAATCCATTCTCAGGGTGAGTTCCTGCCCACATATAGATAGTGTGTTCTCATAACTTAGGCTATCTATGTATGGTCTATTCGGTATAGTATAGTCGTAAGTGTTGCTTGTGTTTCTATCCTCTTCGTGATGCAGTCCGTACCCTGTCTGCAATTTCAACTGTTTGCCAAAAGGATGGGTATATTGCAATGATATTCTGCTTTCGTTGCGCAGGGTGGGCAGTTGTTGGCAAAGATTGCGCAACAGTAGTGAATCTCCGCCCACAGCGTTGCGCAGGTGGTGGAATTTCGTCAGTGAAAGGCTGGTATTATTAGTTTCATTCGAGTTACCGCCAAGTGTCGCCTTCACGGTAAATGATGCCCCAGCCTTGCCAATCCGCCGTGTGAGGTCGGCAGATACATGGTAATTCTTTCCATTGCTTTTTGTGTTATTTCGCAGCGTTCCCGAGGTCAGCGTGTCCGCAGCCGTATTGCGCTCATATAGGTATGTTGTGTTGTCAGTCAGGTTGTCTGACCGTCCGAAGTTTCCATTTGCACTTATATTCAGCAAAGTCTTTTTGTCTATGTTATACTGCAGATTTATGTTTGCGGCATTACTGTGATTCTTGCTCAAGGAAAGCAGCATTGATTCCCGATATTTTGTTCCCGATGAAAGATATTGCTCATCATAGTCATGATTCTCGCTTCCATTGTGGAAGGCATTGAGTGAGAGGCTTGCATTGAGCGTAATTTTTCTTACCAAATTTCTTCACGATATTGCCCGACAATATGTTTTTGGAAATTGTTTCCCCAATGTTCATATTACTAAGATTGTCAGAGCGCAAAGTCAGCGAGGTGTTTTCGCCATCGGCATTGAATAGATTGCCCTGTACCTCATCCCTGCGTCTGTCGCGATTGCCGTGTTCAGCCGTTAGTGTTCCTGTCAGGCTGCCATTGTAGGTAGATTTGGTCTTGATGTCCAGCACATAATTGTCGGCACCATCATCTACTCCCCGTCATTTTTCTCCAATGCGCTGAGCATGTCATACAGTTTCAGTAGTTCCACTGCATCGGTTGGCATATTCTCCAACGCTGCGATAATGTCGTTGCCCATAAAGGTCTCGCCATTGATGTTTACGCCGTTCAATGGCTTTCCTTTGAATGATAGTTGCCTGTTCGCCTTGTCGTATTCCATGCCCGGAATATTCCTGATTAAGTCTTCCAAGTTAGCACCTTTCCTTACTCGAAGGCAATCAGTATTGATAAACGTGGTGTCTTTTCTTATGGAAAACAATTTCCGCTGTCCAATAACTTGAACTTCATCGAGTTCTATCGTTTTATGTAATGAAGAAACATGTTTTCGAGTAGGGTATATAGTATCACCCACAACTAAATTCAAAATAGTAGCATTAGCAGTGGGAAACAGCAGAAGTAGAATGATGAAGATTAAAAAGAATTCTTTTTGATTATCATTTTGCAAAATTACCATTGTTCATAGATATATGCAATACCTTAAAATGGCGATTTTTATAGAATTAGAAATGTCTAAGGTTGATTTTCATTGAAAAACAACGTAAATACTTTTGCTTATATGAATTATATCGCTATCTTTGCAACATCAAACAGAGAGTTCTTTGAGACTTTGCAGAATAAAGAAAGGGAAAGAAACTCGCTCGTTTCTTAGTCGTTCACCTTATCAGATTATATATTCTGCTTTTTTTATTAGTAATCAGTCGATTACATTCACCCCCCATTACTTTTATGCGGAAATAACCGATTATAGAACCGCAAAGGATGTTGGGATAGACAGACCCGAAAAGAACGAAATTTTTACACAATATACCCCCTACACCCGATCAAGAGGTATTTATTCAAAAAAACTAATGGAGTTTGCCAAAACGGGTAATGCAACCCTCTTGGGACGTGCACCACTATCCGAATCCGAGGAAAAAAAGCCAAAATGCTTATTGCAACTGATTATGCCCGTAAAATGTCCTTAGATATGCGAATGATCTCTGATAAGTATGAAGATCATCCTGATAACAAAGCCTCTCATTGTGCGATGAAAATCAATGAATATTATCAAAAAGTACAAAGCACAGAAAGGCACTCAGTTTGTCTTTTCTGATTTGGGTACTTACAAGCCCAACGAATGGAATCCCTACACTGAAATCAAGCGCAAATTAGTAGAAGACTACGGCATTCCTGCTCACGAAATCGGTTTTTATCCAAGAGGCTAAAAAAACGATAAAATGCGCAAACAACTCATTAGCGACACCAACGAAGGAAAGATACGGGTACTCTTTGGATCTACCGATATGCTTGGCACAGGGGTTAATGCACAGAAAAAAGCCGTTGCTGTACATCACTTAGATACCCCTTGGCGACCCAGTGACCTACAACAAAGGGACGGACGTGCCATTCGTAAAGGTAATGAAGTGGCTAAATATTTTTGCTGATAATAAGGTGGATGTAATTATCTATGCTGTTGAAAAGTCTTTGGACTCATACAAGTTCAATCTACTATTTAATAAACAACTCTTTATCGACCAACTTAAAAACAATAAGCTGGGCAAACGAACCATTGATGAGGGTGCTATGGACGAAAAAGTCGGGAATGAACTATTCTGAATATGTGGCTATTCTCTCAGGAAACACTGATTTACTCGAAAAAAAGCGAAGTTGGAAAAGAAGATTGGGGCTTTAGAGAGTGAAAAAAACAAACGTTCTTACGCTCTAAATACACCTCTAAAAAAACCGTTTAGATAACCTCTGTAGCGATTTGAAAGCCCTACAAGATCGCTTGTATCGTTTTTCAGACAGATTGGCAAAACTTTTCAGATAAAGCCGTGCGTAGAGAAGATGGCTCGGTAGTCAATGCCTTGCGCTTGGATGGCTTAGACGAAAAGAGCAGTGTAAAGCAGTTAGCGCAAAAGTTACAAGATTATGCCCAAAACGCCCGTACCAAAGGCGAATATCAAGAAATAGGAAGTATCTATGGTTTTCAGATATTGGTAAAGACCGAAGTCTCCAAAAAAAGACGAACTTGACTTAAAAAGAAAACCGCTTTTTTTGTACAAGGAGAAGGTGGTATCAAGTACACCTACAACAACGGACGATTGGCAAGTGACCCTAACTTGGCAGTAATGAATTTTGTCAATGCCATTGAGAAAATCCCAGCAATGATGGAAAAGGAAGAAAAAGAGATTGCTCTTGTTCAAAAAGGATATTCCTCTTCTAAAGGAAATCATCGAAAAAAGTATGGGGCAAAAGAAACACAGCTCTCCGAGCTTAAAACTGAGCTCTCAGCCCTCGATAGGAAAAATACAACTTTCACTCTCCTCTGATACTCCACAAGAGGCACAAGAAGGAGCCAAAAAAAACAAGAGGTACAAGAGGCAGAAGGACACAATAAAGAGCTATCACAAGAGAGTCAAAAAAAGCGAAACTCAAGAAGTCCCGACTCCTACAAAAGAGTTTGTAAGAGAGACTCTTAACAGAAACTCAAGAGGGTTTAAAATGTAGTATTTATTCCTTAAAGAACCTGTATATCTCTATTTTTGAAAATCAGCAGAACTGATGTTTTTGCTGGTTTTCTTTGTTTTTATATACTACTGATAAATAAGTGTTTATAATTTTCATACAAGCTAAAAAAACAAAAAAATATATTTGAATTTTTGTTGGTTGTTTCACAAAAAAAGCATTAATTTGCACCGCGAAGAGATTTTTTTAATCAACTATAAGTTGGCTAATACAATATAAAAAAATACTATATGAATCATAACTCTACTAGTTTTTTTCCTAAATTTGATCCTAAAATTTATTGGAGTTTTGGGATGCTTTTTATTGGCATTTTCTTATTTATTTTTTTCAATGTTCTCGTCATGTAGATTGCGAGGAGGCTAATTTCTATGTCTTTGCCGATAACTATGCTGTGAAGGAAGTAATTGAGTTTGGTGATAAGACCAAAAAAATGCTAAATCGTGGAAATGGGATTTTTGGCGATGGTTCTCCTGCCGATTTTTAGACAGCGTACTTTTCCACACCTATGAAAGGACTGGAGAATATGTGGTAACTCTTACTATCAATGGCTCTTGTACTTCTCAAAAAGGTACTTGTCATTACCTCTCTCAATCAACAAGTAGGCTACTTGCCAACCATCAAAGCTCCTGATGTGGTCTTTTTAGGTGAAACTACTAAATTCATAGGACAAAAAAACAAGGGGCATTTCATTCGAGTGGAGTTTTGGAGAAACTTCCTCTACTGATGCTGTGGGTGATTCTGTAACCTATAAGTTCAAACGTGTAGGACAAAAGAAGATAACCCTTATCGTCAATGGAGATTTAGACCACATCGCTACCAAAAACTATCTATGTAGCTCCCAAACACGTAGTAGCTAAAGAGCCTATTGATATGGAAAGCTATGAATACGAACAGCCCCATAGTGATTTTTCACTACCTATGGGCAAAAGCACAGAAAGACCCCTTGGTAGATATGCTTACCAATATTCCTGTAGCTCCTAAAACTCCTAAAAAGGAAGATACCCTTCCTCCTGCAAAGAAAAATACCTGATATCTCTAATGAACAGTTTATCCTGCTTCTCAATGGGGTAGCCTCTCAAGCTAAAAACCAAAGATGATTTCAAAGAATATCTTTGTGAGAACTACCAGGTCCCTGTAGTTATCAATGACGATAAAATCGTACCCTTTGCACAGTTTTGTAAAGATATTTCTGGAAAGAAAAATAAAAATAGAAACACTACGCCTGCAAAAAGGACGTTAATAATGCTTGTATTCAAAAATATCTACATTTACTATAGAGTAAAAAGGGAAGATATTCTGGAAGAAAGGATAATAACAATCATAAAAAAATATAAAACAATGGAAGAAAATAAATTGAGCTATGCCCCAGAGGTTACTAAAGCATTGGAGATAGCACAGAAAATAGCTCGTGAAAAATATGAACGCTCGTTACTCTGGCGGACACTTATTGAAAGCTGTTCTCAACAGAGATTTACCACTCTTAAAGCTCTTAGAATCCAAAGGCGTTGATGTGTTCTATTTAGAAGAATGGGCAGAAGTGCGCATTGAGGAAGCTCTAAAAAGCTACCAACACTTATTCCTGCGACCCTGATGAAGTGATAGACACTATCTTCACTGAAGCAGAAGCTATTCGGGAAATTTTAGATGAGGAGGAAATCTCCTTATGGGATGTATTTGTAGCATTGAGTACTCAGGGAGTAGCTTTCAATTTCGACCAAATGAAAACCTATCCTGTAACTCGTGCCGAACTCTTAGAAACGCCCCCTCTTCCTGCTGCCTCTGCCGAAAAACCTTTCTCTTCTGCTCCTCTTTCTTCCACGGCTAAAGGGTTTTTGCAAAAATATTGTGTTAATAAAAAAGATGTCCTCAAAGCTAAAGCCTCAAAAGAAATACCTGTTGGCAGAGTTGCCGAAACTCAAAAAATTACCGAAATACTGTGCCGATTTAGCAAACAAAATGTGCTTATCATAGGTGATTCAGGTATAGGAAAAAAACTACCCTTATCAATAGTTTTTGTACAGAAGGTTATAGCAGGTCAAGTCCCTGATGTATTGTCTAACTTAGCCGTATTTGAATTGGATATGGGTCTCATAGCAGGAGCTTCCTACAAAGGAGAGATTGAAGACCGTATCAAGAACATTGCCCAAGAACTCAAGCAATATCCTAAATCAGTACTTATCATCGAGGAATTACACGCACTTTTTAGGTAACTCTTTTGATTCCTCTATGGCAAATCTACTTAAAAGTGAACTTACCAAAGGACTCACTGTCATAGGCACTTCTACTATCGATGAATTTACCAAGAAAATAGAAAAATCAGGTTTAGAGCCTTTGTTTGAAAAAGGTAGAATTGCAAGAAAGTGATGATGAAACCCATTTTAGAATGTTGCGTCAAACGCTTTCAGCTTACGAAAACCACCATCATCTAGCCATAACCGATGAGGCAATTTGGGAAAGCCATACGCCTTTCTAAAAGGTATTTAAAAGAGAAAAAGTCTGCCTGCCTCAGCGATAGACCCTCATAGACCATACAATGTCAGTTGTGAAAAACGGCAGGAGCATCTTTCTTAAAAGAAAATGCTTTTGCTTACGCAAATAATTCACTTGGAGGACAATACACAAGGTTTTACAGAAGAGCAACGCAAAAAAACGCTGCTTGGTTATTGAACGATATCAAACAACGTATTCCCCTTTTTTTATTAGATGCCTCTACCCTTTTAGAGGAGGAACAAACTACTACTTTTGAAACTGCTGATAACCTATTGAGCTATGGACGCAAACTCATTACCGAAGCTGAAAAAGTAGCTCAAGAAAAACGTTCTCACATCACCGAATGGGACTTAGCCGTACTCATCTCTCAAAAAACGAATATTCCTATAGGCAAACTTAAAGAAGAGGAAAAACAGCGTTTGAGTGATATGGATGCTATTCTTTCCGAGCGGGTAGTAGGGCAAGACCACGCTATTGCTATTATCAGTGAGGCTGTACTCGAAAAATCGCTCCGGATTGAGCAAAAGCAGGACAACCGATAGGTTCTTTTCTTCTTTTAGGACCTACGGGAACAGGGAAAACAGAATTGGCTAAATCTTTGGCCGAATTCCTTTTCCAAGATGAAAACGCCATTATCCGTTTCGATATGTCAGAGTTCAAAGAAGAACACTCGGCAGCCTTACTCTATGGAGCACCTCCAGGGTATGTAGGCTATGAGGAAGGTGGTTTATTAGTGAATAAAATCCGACAAAAGCCCTACTCTATCGTACTTTTTGATGAGATAGAAAAAGCCCACGCCTCTGTGTTTGATGTATTCCTACAAATAATGGACGAAGGAAGTTGCACGATCGTTTGGGTAAAGAAGGTGATTTTTTTCTAATGCCATTATCCTCTTTACCTCCAATATAGGCTCTGACTTTATTGTCAAATCCTTTACTGAGGGGAATATTCCTTCCTCATCTACTCTTTTTAGAGATAATGAGTCGTTATTTCCGTCCTGAGTTTTTTTGGGACGTCTTACCGAGATAGTACCTTTTTGCACCTATTAGCAAAGAAAATGCGCTAAAAATCTTTGAAATACATTTAAAAAAAGAGCTTTTTAAACCTAACAGAGGATATAAATATCTCACTCAATATTGCTCAAGAAGTAAAAGAGCATTTAGCAGAACAAGGCTATGATGCCACCTATGGGCTCGTCCTTTAAAAAGGCATCATTCGTGCTAAGTTACGTCGTCCTTTGGCTAAGAAACTTGTAGCAGGTGAATTTAAAGAAGGAGATACTATAGAGGTGCTCTGGGAAAAATAATGAAGTTGTTTGGATTAAAAAAATAATAAATTATGGCAGTAGAATTTGGAAAATGGGAGGAAATAAAAAGAAATCCTACAATACCTTTTTACACAAGAAAAAGGTGTTTTAATAAAAAGGATGGTGGAGTGCTGATAAAGAAGGGAAAAAAATGTTATCACAAATGCTTCTTTAGAAGACACTGTATATTTTCATATAGAGATGATGGGAGCATCTATACAAGATGGGGATAAACTTAGCTTACAATTATATGAATATGATACTTTTATATGGGTTGATAGTTTTAATTTGGATGATAAAATAGAAAACCCCAAAGAATGTATTATAAAAAGATGCTAAAGCTCTACTTGAAGTCTTTTTGAAACCTGATTGGAATAAGTATATAGAAGAAGATACGGGCTATGAAATTGAGCTTTATTGGGAAGTGAAATATAGTAAAAAGATATTACAATTAACCTTCCAGATAAAAAGTGAAAATTACTTAAATGTTAGAAATGATCGTAATGTATTTATAAAGCCAGTAATGGAGAAAAACAGGATACAATTATGGTATTCCTGAAATCTATGATTATGAGGGAAATCCTATGTTTTTTTACAATTATAGAAGATATTCAAGAAAAAAAGAAAAAAATTCGTATAGGGAAGACTATGTGAAGAGTTTTTTTGATTTCAAGTATGATATACACTGCAAATGAAAAAAACTTCCAAGTATCTCAAAGGGAATTGCTATGACTAAATTAGACGCTGGATATAGAGTAAGTCACTCAGGAAAAATGATGTATCATCAGTATTTGGAAAAATTTTTTCAACAAGTAATGTGACTGTAAAGGATAAATTGGTCAAACATTTGATTCCTGATTATTGGTATGAAACAAGAGGATTAGATCATGTAGCTACAATGCAAAAAAACTAATAAGTACAAATACACTTTATTTTTGTTAAAAAAACTGGGCAAATATGTTTGGTAGTCTTAATAGTTTAGTGGAATTGAGAAAAGGAGGTGAGGATATTAATTCTCTTTTGTCTCGATGCACTCGTATTAGCAACTAATGCTAATCCTATTTTAGGAATACTTACGAAAAATGACACTTGATGTATTGGCTACTCCTGTGAAAGAATTTATGGAAGATTGGAAAGATGATCATATAAGAGCTATAAATGCTAAAAAAATGGAAGGCTTAAATAAATTAATATACTTTCTTGATTATGGGAATAGGACTCAACCAATGTTTCCGAAAAGAATATAAAATTTTTACATATAGATTATCAGTCAATGCAAGGGTTATTGGATGGTAGTATAAGGAGATCTAAGGATATAAAAAAAGCAGCTACAATGAAATTGCTATGCTTTTTACATAGATAAGGGATATAATATAATTATAGATTCATTCTTTATAAATAGATAAAAAAATATGAAAAAGGCATTGTTTTTACAGCTATTCTTTTTATAGCTTGTAATGGTCAAAATATTGAATATAAGGACTCGAAGAAAGACTGGGAAAAAGAAAATTTAAAAAGGGAAAGTAAGTAGCCTCTATATAAATGATTTTATAAATAAAAGACAGTATATTTATAACTCAGAAGGATACTTAACAGAAGAAAAAGTGTTCTTAGAGAATAATAATTTTTTTAAAAAGAAGTACTTTATACAGAAAAAGGAAATAAGATAAAAGAAATAGGATATAACAGAAAAAGGGGAAAAAGAATATTATTCCGATTACAAATATGATCAGTATGGATATTTGAAGGAATGGGTAACTTTACACAAAAGGGAATTTTTATAAAAAAATTACTATATAATTATGATGAAAAAGGTAATGAATCTGAAGTATATATCTATTTCAATGAGAATACTTTTTGAAGAGAAATGGATAAATAAATATGATAATATAAATAGATTAATTGAAAAAGAGAAATATACTAGCAATAATATACTTCTTGAAAAAAATACATATACAAATATAATGAAAAAGAGAATATAAAATGTGAGATATTAGAAAAAGAAGGGGTGATTATTAATAAAACTTTTTATAAGTATGATAAGAATAATAATATAATAGAAGAACAAACATATAGAAATAATATCTTGATAGATATGAGAGCTTATACTTATATTTATGACACACACAAAAATTGGACAAAGAAATTTTTATTACAAGATTTAAATGAAGTCCTTTTTCGAAGAGAGAAAAAAATAACATATTATCAATAAAAATTTTTTTAACTATTAAAATGTTAAATAAATTAGTCTGTTTTTATATTGAGTAGTGCTTTTACTACTATCCTGCACATCAAGTCGTTATCTTGCTGAGCTTCCTTATCATTACCCTACCGATGCTTTCTACAAAGCAGTATTAGCCCAAAAGAAACAAATCAATGAGCAATATACCTTGGTAGATGATAAGGGAGAAAACTTATCAGATAAGGAATTAGCTTTAAGAGAGAAATACTCCATTATTTTTGGCTGTACCACCTAAAAAAATCACTAATTATAAGCTCTATGCTTTTTATAGATCAGTGGATAGGAACGCCTTATAAGGAAAAGACCTTAGAAAAACAAGAAGGAGCTGATGCTTCTTACTTTATACAAGCATTGTTTAGTGAAGTGTATGAAACTACTTTTCCCAAGACTCCCTGATGGCATCTTCCGCTCTAAGGATTTACAGCTTTTCACAGGGCGTACTTACTTAAAAAGAAGGAGATATTTTTGTTTTTTTAGGTATGATAAGTTTAAACCTATTTCCGATGTAGGTTTGTATTTAGGAAATGGCAGGATATTGGCTTGTACCACACAAGGGCTAAACATCTATGATTTCAATGATGAGTACTTTCAAAAACGCTATACAAGTGCTGGAAGGCTCAAAGAGAAAAAAATAAAAACAAAAAAATTGCACTTTTGTAATTTATTTGTATATTTGCAACGTTGAAGAACTATCAAAATGGGACACCTAACAAGAGTTATAAATGAGATTAAACACTTACCATATGATATAAGGGCAGAAGTGCTATTAAACCACTTGTTAGATAAAGGGAGATCATCTCTGACAACGAGTATATAGTAAAACATCAAGGGCAATTTGTGCGTGGTTATCGTACCGATGTACTAAGTGCAAAGCTTACTGATTTTTAATTACGATCCTACCCAATTGATAGAGGTAGGCCTTTCTCGCGATAGTTTGTATGATATACTCCCCGAAGGTGTCTCTCACCATGCCAAGAATGAAACTCAAGGTAAGGGAGTAGAAACGATGCTCAAAGATTACAGAGAAAAGGAAACAAGAAGAAAAAGCTGCTCGCACCTTTTTTTAGTCCTTTTGAGAATGAAATTTTTTTAAGTTAGGGGTAGAAATAGAATCCTTTTGAACAAGATAGCTTTAAGGAACTCAATACCAACGAAATTTCTGAATTATTCTATGAACTTTGGGGTATTTCAAAAGATTTCCCTACGCTCTTAGTCTCTAAGTTTATACGATTATTGCCTTATAGCTACAGAATAGTAGGTAATATACCCTTTACAGTACAAATACTTTTCAAAACTTTTTAGGAGAAGAAGTACGACTTAAAGAAAGAGAGTTTGCTACTTATTCTGATGAATCACAAGGTTTTTTGCTTGGGAGAAGACATTCACTTAGGAGTAGATATGATTACAGGTACAGCCTATGAAGATTATACCAAACACCTGACCCTTGAGATAGGTCCTTTAAAGCATTCTGCTTTTTACTGATTATATACTTGGGGGCAATAAAGAAAAATTTGTAACAATGTTCTGTGAGCACTTTTTCCCATTGGAAGTAGAAATCAATTAAGTGTATTGCTCTCAGAAGAAGAAAGTCAATTTGAATTAAAAGAAAACAATGACCCTATCTTAGGTTATAACACTTGTATATGAAAAAAAGTTAAAGAATTATTTCATCAACTTGTTCGACCCGCAACTGTTGGTACTACTGTTATTTTTTTAGTGGCTATGTGTATAGCCATTACTATTATTTTCTCAAAGAAAGTCCCTGAGTTCAAAAAAAGTATAAAAACCAATATCTATATCTATCTGTTCTTAACGGTATTGGTGTATACAGTCATTGCCTTTTTAGGATATAGCCGTCTCTTTGAAGGAAAACCCTAAGTGAATTTATTTTTCTATCAAATCTGTACCTTGACCCTTGGTGTCTTCCACTGCTATTTCTATCGCTTGTTTTTTTCAACAAATTCAAACTGGAGGACGATGTGTTCAAAGAGCTATTCTTCGCTTTATTGGTAGTACTATATGCCTCAGTACCTTTCTTGTTAATTTACACTTTCTTAAATGGAATGTACTATTTGCCTTTGATGATAGGCAATTTCATAGTCTTTTTCATCCCTACTTTAGTGAATGCAAGCTTCAATCATTCTCTAAAGATACCTCCTAAAAATCTACACCACTTGGCAATTTCCTGAAAAACTACAAAGAGTTAGTAGGCGTAAGTGATGATGAGATGCGCGATTTAGTAGTATTCACACTCATGATAAAAAAAGGAAGAAAAGGATAAAGATTACACTTTATATCGTGCCAAAGGCCCCTACCCGAATAGATTTCGGGCGCTTGTTCTACAATTTTGTAGAAGATTATAACGAGCGTTTTGCCGATGCTCCTATTGAGATACAGAATGAAGATGGCTTTTATAATTGGGTATTCTTCAAACAACCTAAAATGGTATGAATCTACCAAATATATAGATCCAAAATTCACCTTGTATATGAATGGAATAGAAGAGAATAGCTACATCATTTGTATGCGAACACTTGTTTCCGACACTACAACGAATAATAGTGAACAGGAAACAGATTTTGAATACAGCAAAGAAAAAGATAATGAACGAGTAAAAATATATTAAATCATGACAGAAAAACTCACCCATTTGCCAGTGAACTTTATTGATGGAATGAAAATCAATAAAAAGGTATTTTATAGATATTCAAAACTTTGTCATCGATTCGGTACGTGATGCCATAGGGGTACACACCTCAATGCTTACCTATGGATTGTTGCCTGTCAATAATCCTGTGAGAATGAACCTGTCAGTAGACACCCATAAAAACCTCCGACTCCGTATAGAAGAATGCCACGCGATTACTCCTAATGGCTCTCGAATAGACATCAGTTCTAACACGGAACAGAGTACACTCTCTTTTTCGTATCCCGAAATTATCAAAGAGATAAAAGAAGATGAGGTTGCACTACTAGCTTGTATTTCTGTCAATCCATTCAAGCGTGTCCCTTGTGGAGACCCTGACCCTGAGGAAAATCCACCACGCGACCCTTATACTGAGCCTGAATACTACCTTTCTTTAGTGAAGGAAGAGGATCTTAGAAAAGATATGGGAGTAGGTGGGCATTATCTTATCGTAGGAAAAATATGGGTAAGTGGTGGCAATACCAATCTTGATAGTTCTTATATTCCTCCTTGTGTATTGGTAGCTTCTCATCAAAAACTACAACAGTTATATAACGAAATTGACCGTTTCTATGGTCAGATGGAAATTTATGCTATCCAAATCGCTCAAAAAAATACATACTAAAAAAACCAGACCAATAAATTAGCTACTATCATAGAGCAAATGACCGATAGAATGCTCTACTACTTAGCTACTGAAATCAATCATTTTTCGTTGGCTTACACTCTATAGTACCCCTGCTGAAATGTTAGTGTCAGTGGTAGGATTTGCAAGAATGCTTAAAAACTTTATCGATGCTCGTTCAGGAGTAGGTAAAGAGGAATTACTCAATTATTTTTGCCGATTGGTGTAATGTAAGTCAAGGAGAGTTTGAAACTGTCTTCTCTGAGGTAATCAATACGGAATATAATCACAATCAAATAGGAGACTCCGTGGTGAAAGTAGAACGTTTTATGAAAAACCTTAGAAGATTTATTCGCTATTCTAAACCGCTTAGACTTTATAGGTAAGAGGCGTGATGGCAGCATTTTTGTATCTGAAATTACCAATGAAAAAAAGCTCTCTACAACCTGAGAGAAGCAAAACTTTCTTAGCAGATTAATAGAAATTAACAACAAAAGTATCAACCTAAAATGGAAATATTAAATCAGAAAGAACGTACAAAAAGCATTAGGCTTTTTCGTGTTGTTTTTCACTCTTGCAGTACTTGTTATAATTTTTGGCTCTTATGGTCAATATCTATTTTCCTTTTTAAGGAAAAATGATTTGCTAAAAACAAGAAAAATGCCCGTATACAACGAGAAATGAAATTTCAAGATAGTTTTTTCTTTTCAGTTAGAAAAAAAGTAAAAAGTGGCTGTAGATTCTATAGGAACACCTCAAGGTGGCTATAAAAACGACTTTTTTTCAATGAGAAATTAGCCCTTTTCTATTCTTGCCGATATGTACAAGCAAATCCCTAAAGACTCTCTTAAAAACAAAAATATGTATAATAATACAATTTTGGCATATAAAGAGCTTTATAGATGCTAAAAAGCAAATAAAACAACTTACTATCAATCAAAAAAACCTTGGATAGTCTTAGTACAATCAACAAAAGCCTTTAAAAGAGGAATATGATAAGATGAAAGTAGACTTAGAAGTTTGCAAACAACTATACCAACAGCAATAGAGTAGCTACCAAAAGATGTATTGAATATGCTAAAAATGTTTACTTTCATTCTTAGGCTTTATATGTTTTTCATCTATTATTTTTTCTCAGCAGAAGAAAAAGCAAGATAACTTGCAAATTATCTCAAAGAACCCCAAAGAAGCTGTTACCATCAATTGTAAAATAGTACAAGGACATAAAAAAAGCTCAAGGGAGACGATTCGCAAGTGCACAGCCCTTGTATTTGCGTGCTAATAAAGATACACTCACCTATGGAGTGTTTCAGTTTTGGGAAAAAGAGGAAAAGATTTATTCCTATATATCAAAATATTAGACGAATCTGTTTGCTTGAAAAAAAGAGGAATTTTGATATGTTTTTTTGCTTCAGGAGAAAAGGATAACTCTGAAAAAAATCAATTTCCCATCAATTGTGAAGGTACTTTTTGCACATAAGTTAAAAGCCAAGGAAATAGATGAAATTATTTTTTAAAGAACTAACGAGGATTAATATCTATACCTATTATAAAAATTATGAGTTTTTTTGATAAGTCCTAAACAAAGTGATGATATCATTACCCTAATACAATGTCTAAGAAGGTACAAGGTGAAATAATAAAAAAATACTATGCCCCTACCCGAAATAAAAACTAACACTGCGATATGAAGACCGCTATCTGTCAGAAAAAAATGGAATGATAGAGATGCCGATAAGGTAGTGGTGCGTACTGATACCCATTTTCAAAAACACACCATCAGTCTCCTCATCTCAGAACAACCCATAGGAAGCGTTCAACTAAAAATAGACGACCATTGGGTAGAACTTCCTACCTACAAACTTACCGTTACAGACGACAAAACTGAAGAAATAAAAACTTTTCAGGTCACTCGTGACTTCCTTGCCTTTAAAAAAAGAAACTATCCAAAAAGTTTTTCATTCTTAGGTATTAAACGTTTTTGACAAAACTACTTTCTTGTATGAAAACATAGCCTTTGAACCTGAAAAAAAGACAATATAGAGAGTTTCGAACTATCTGGTTATCGCAAATTGTCCAGCGATTCTTTGTCCTATCAGTTTCAAAGGGAGAGAAGAAACTCCTTATCTATGCAGGGAGCTTAGAAAACTTTACAAAACCTACAGATATAGATAGTTACTTTATTATTGTAGACAAAATGAAGGACAAAGTTTTTATAGGAGATATTTCCTATCGAGAAAAGATGCTAAAAAGCTCACCCCTAAAGTAATGCTACAAGTTGTCAAACGCACAAAAATAGCCAAAGAATTCTCTTTTGATAGCAAAGGAAAAAGTACAGAAACTCATTTATTTGTAAATTATTAGAAAAGTTACACTAAACACTTAATAATTCATATTTATGAAAGGGATATATTACAAACTCCCCATTGATTTTGAAGGATTGATAAAAACAAGATCTTGCTAAAATAGCTTTAGAAGATTCTATCTCTCAATCTATTTACACCTTAATGACCACCAGTTTGGGGGAATGTAAGTTTGATGAGACCTATGGTTGTGAATTGTGGGACTCGGATTTTGATCTGCTCAAGAGTGATAATGAACTAAAAAGTCTTTGTGGCACAAAGTCTAAAGAAGAGTATTGCACAACATGAAAAACGTATTACAACACAAGATATAGAAGTAACTATTACAGAGCAAGATTTGGGGAGACTTAGGAAAGAAACGAATAAAGAAAAAAAGTATTAGTCTCTATAAAAAGCAATTGTTTTAGAGACCAATCGTCCTTATACTTTTTAAAAAAACTCGTTTTTGTAAGTCCTTTGTCTTATTGATTTTTTTATATTGGCTTTTTCAAGCCTTTGAAAAATATAAGAAATACTGAACCATGAAACAAGATCAGATAAAAAAATAGAATGCTAAAAAGAGCTTCAAAGATGTGGGGCTATAGTGAATTAGAATCAGAAAACGCTTTTTGACCCAGTTTTTAGAGCTTATTCTTTCAGCTTGTGCATCAGAACTCGAAAAGTTACACTTTGAACAAGAAAATTCTCGTACAAGGATTACTGAGCGTATTCTTGAGGTGATTTTCCCTGATGAAGTTACAGGTATCACTCCATCTCAGACACTTTTGCAACTTACTCCAGTAGAAAATAATGTACAAATATCGCGATATAATCATTTTAAGGCTGTTAAACGGATACAGAATTTATATAACCCTACTGAGGTAAAAACAATGAATATCTTTTTCAGTCCTACTTTAGAAATGAAACTCACTACAGCTCAGGTAAAATATTTAGTGTTTGGTAATAAAATACTGCAACAAGAAAGTTTTTACCAAGAAGAGGTGAGACCAATCAGATAGAAACATCCCTTCTGGAGAGTTTTGGGTGGGACTACACGCCCCAGAGGTAGAAAAAAATTAGAAGATTTATGTTTCTATATAGATATAAACAACAAGGAACAAAAAGGAGTTTTTCAATTATTACTTACAGCAAGTAAAAAGTGTTCTATGGAGATAAAGAATATGAATTGGTAGAAGGATACAATATACCTACAAACAATCTAGAATACGAAGAGGTGATTTCTAAGAATTATGCTGGAATAGATGCTATCTACAATGAGGTGAATCGATTTTATCAAGGAAATTTTTTTACTTTAAAAGGAAGTATTTATCCTAAAAAGGAAGAAGATGAAGATACTAACATAGCTTCTTTTTATAGAAATTACTTTTTAACAATCGTATTGCTACTGAAAAAGATATTGTTTGGTTATGCTTTAAATTCTATGAGGTTATTACTCCAAAGGTATTAGAAAATGTACGCATTGCTCTAAACTGTATCCCCGTTGTCAATATGTACAACACTAAAAAGACCAAACGCATCAAAGGGCAGCTAACTATTTATCCTATCATTGGTGATAGCACCTTTTTAGATATAGATTACATTTCTGATGATGATGGAAGGAGATATGAGGTAAAGGATTATCAAGAAAGTACGGATGACAATGTTTCTTTTGTTTTAAGACGTGGAGGTGTAGCTCGTTTTGATGAACAAAGTGCCTTAGGTCAATTACAACATACATTAAGATTGATAAGAGATGAAACAGCCTCTTTCTCAGCTATAGGAAATGACTTCGCTATTGATGCAGAACTAAGGCAAATAGGTCAAAAATTTGGCTTCTATTTACCAAAAATATAAACAAACGAAACCTTTCATTGAATACAAATCCTTTTCTAATCATTTTCCTCTATGAATAGAGAATTAGATAAAAGCTTTACTTTTTCCTATTGGCATACAGCAGGAGAAGAGGGAAATGATATAAAAACAGGAGTTTCATTAGAGTGTGATAAAAGTAATAAAACAGCTATTAAAAAGTGCTATTACTATAAAACCTTCTTTGGGGGGCAGACGAGGACTCACTACATCTGATAAGATTTTTAGAATATCGTAGCACCTTACTCTCACGAGGTAGGATAGTTACCATTGCCGATGTAAAAAACCTTTGCTAAAAGCCATTTCAAACATACAATCAAAGGCTTGGAAGTACAAAAAGGCACTAAAAAAAGATGTCTCTCTCAAAGGAGGGTTTAAAAAGAACTATTGATATTTATCTCATTAAGAATAAAGAGATAGAAGTAAGTGAAACAGAATGGGAATACTTAAAGGATAGTTTTTGATTAAGTTAGAAAAGTCTTCTACGAACATCTATCCTTATAGGATTTTTGAGAAGTAATTGATCGAAAAAAAGTTACTTTTAAACAAAAAGAAAATTTTTGTTTCCAAGAATTGTACAGCTTAAATTATTGTAAAAAAATAGAATGGTTTATATATCTGATAATCAAATAAATATTTTTTTATTGAAAAAAATAATTTGAAAAATCAAAGAAAAAAATTTGGAGATTTCATTTAAATAAACTACATTTGCGCAGTACAAAAAGTACAAAATGTTATTTTTTTAGAGTAAAATTCTCTTAATATAGAAATCTATGTTAGTAAATAAAGGAATAGGGGGCAATGAGGTGCCTATAGATGCAAGTGAAGCTATTTTTGGAAAATAGCTCCAAATCGCACATTAATAGCTCAAAAAGTTGAGCGCGGAAAATCCTGTAAAAACCTGAATTGGTGGAAGGACTCAATACTTTAGATAAAGTGTTCGAGCACTTTAAACCTACTATGAAGGTAAATTTTGAAGATAGTGAAGGAGCTACGAAGGTTGAAGAATTAAACTTTAAGAATTTGGGAGATTTTTGGCACTAAAGGAATTACTGCTCAAAGCACTTTCCTTACAGGATTGGCCACAGAAAAAAAGACCAATATCAGAAGATAATCAAACAACTAAAAACAAACAAACTCCTTAAAGCAGCCTTGGAAGATCCTGATGCTAAAAAACACTTACAAGATACTTTAGAAGCTCTAATAGCTGAGTTGAGTTAATTTCCCAATTTTACAATTAAATATTTGAAGTCATGTCAAATAAAATAGAAACAGCAAATACAGCATCACAAACACAGGAATCTGTTAAGAAATCACCTATTTCATTAGAAAAGTCATTAGATAAATTAGTGCGTTATGGAGGTTTTGATTTGTTAGAAGCATCCATAGAGAATGTACAAAATGTAAATCCTGAGAGAAACGCCCGTAGAAAGATATTCCTTACTGAAAGTAGTAAGCAAAAAGAAAGAGATACCCTAAAGAAAACCTTAGAACTTTGGGCAAGCGTCTTAAAACAAAGTGATTCCTTGGTTGAAATGGTCGCACATTGTGAAGACCAACAGAAATCAACAGAAGAGTTGCTTTCTAAAAATCTATACAATGCTGTAGAGGCTACTCGTGAGTTAGAAGCCAATTATCGTACTATAGCTTTGTTCTACAAAAAAATACTGAGGAAGATAAAATCAAAAATGTTACAGTGATGAATGCTTCCTTAGAGCAACTTAAAGACCTTGATAACACGCGTTTTATTGATACCATACACGCCGAACTTTCTGATAACTACGACCGTTTAGACCTTAGAAATAACTATGGTTTTGTTAGTGATTCCAGGTTATTTAGGCTCTAATATGGTAGTAGAGAAATGGGCAAAAATCGCTCATGAAAAATAAAGTAATGCTTGTTACTGACTTTGAACACTTAGACGAACCCGATGATGTAATGGAGATGTTTGAGGAAGCAAATCTCACAGGTGGTGATGTGTATCGTGCCAATGTGCTAATGACCTGCAACTGGCTAGTAGGTAGAGGTCGTTTCAATGAAATAGGCGAAACAACCGATTTGTTTGTCCCTCCTTCCGCCGCTTTAGCTGGAAAAAAATCTACAAAACATTGATGTCTCAGGTAACTGCTGGAAAGAAATTTGGAGGTATCAATGAAGTAGATGGGGTACGTTTCGACTTGAAGAAAAGCGAAATAGCTAACTTAGAAAGTTTAGGACTTATCCCTATGGTAAAATGAATACGGAAAAAGTAATGGCTTTCTCAGGCAAAAACATTGTTCAATGGAGATAACTTAGGACTACAAACGTATTCTGTAGTACGTGTGTTCGACTATGTGACCAAAGTGCTAATGGATTTCCTTAACCGCAGAGCTTTTGAGAATTTCACAGCTACTACTCGTAAGGATATTATGAACCAAATTGTCCAATTCTTGGATAGCATCACAGGTCCTAAAAACCTTATTGAGAATTTTTGAGATAAGACGATTTGAACAAGATCCTAAACAAAAAGACAGAATCTATTTAGACATTCATATGAAACCTTATTTCCCGCTAAAAACTTCCTTATCAAAATGGATGGACACAAGGAGACTGATGCTAATGAATGGGATACTGAATATGAACAAAAAGTAAAGTACCTCTTATGAAGAAAAATCTAATCCTAAGCAAAAAGATATAAGGTTTAGATTCCAACATAAGGCATTGGAGACATTTTATATATATTTCCATAATTGGTATTATTGAGTGTTAAATTTTAATTTATTTAATTATGTCGTTTAAATGCAAAACTGAATGTTGCGGGTAAAGAACGCAACATCATTTCCGTTGACTACGGAATGTTACAAGAGACCGACGTCACAGGTAGACCTTCTTCGGTTACCAGAGGTGGCAAAATTACTATCACTGTGGAAAGCACAGGTGATACCGACCTTTTTGAGTGGATGACCAACTCCTTCGAACGCAAGGATGGAAGCATCATCTTCCTCAAAAAGAGACAGCGAGGCTACTTTTGAAAGAGCTGAAATTTAAAGAAGCTTACATCGTGAAGTACAAAGAAGATTTCGATGCAGCAGGTGATAATCCACTGACAGAAACCTTTACGCTCTCTGCCAAAGAGATTGAAATGGGTACAGCCAAACATACCAATGAATAGGGTGTAATTTTTCTTTTGATTTTTTTAATGTAATGATTAATTTTTTTAAATTTTAAGTGTATGTCTTTCAAAGCCAAACTTAAAGTAGCTGGCAAAGAATATAATGTTCTTAGCGTAAGCTATGCATTGTTCCAAGAAACAGATGCAACAGGTCGTCCTTCTACCGTTACACGTGGTGGAAAAAAATTGATGTAGTAGTCGAAAGCACAGGAGAAGCAGACTTCTTCGAGTGGATGACCAATTCTTTTGAACGTAAAGATGGTAGTATCACTTTCTTAAAAAGAGACAGTGAAGCTACCTTGAAAGAATTGAAATTCACTGAGGCTTACCTTGTAAAACATCGAGAGCATTTTGATGCCTCAGGAGAAAAACCCCTCACAGAATCCTTTACCATTTCAGCAAGGAAATTAGAAATGGGTACAGGAGCCTACGAAAATGAGTGGGTGTAAAACTTATGGAAAAAAAGGGTAGCGCTTTTAGGGTGCTACCCTTTTTGCTTAAAAATGGACAGAAATAAAAAAATTAAAGTATAACCCATAAAAATAATATGTCTTTCAAAGTTAAATTGGAATTAGACGGAAAAACCTACAATGTATTAGCCTGCAGATATGAACTTTCTCAAAGTAGAGATAGAACAGGCTTACCTGAAGGAATGCCTACAGGAGGCGAAATACATCTCCGCTTAGAAAGTACAGGAGAACCTGATTTCTTTAAGTGGATGAGAGATAATAATGAGACCAAAGATGGTAAGATTATCTACTATCGCCGTGATGCTATGAGTAAGCTGCAAGAACTTGTCTTCAAGAAGGCGTTTTGTGTAAACTTTATAGAAGATTTTTAATGCTAATAGTACAGAACCTCTACAAATAGAGCTTATTATATCGGCACAACAACTTATCATCGGAGGAGTTTCTTTTTGAAAAGCAATGGAAAAATTAATTTATAAAAAGTGTTTTCTATAGCAAAAATCAAATAGAGCAATATATTTGAACTAAATTATCCCAATAAATTACCCTTTAAAAAGAGAATCTTATGAGTACAAAAGATGAACAATTCACTGGTTATCGCACCAATCACCCTGATGATCTTGCCCACTTTGCTTCTGTGAGAAACTTTCAAGATTTTTTTAGTGGACAAGGCTAATCCTGTAGTGATGGTTACCCTTACTATTGATGGTAAAGGGTTCTTAGATAATGCTACTTTTTGAAACCCATCTTACCCAACATACCAATGCCCACGATGAGTTTACTATTATCGTCAATGATACAGCTATTGATGACTTTAAAGGTCAAGTAATGAAAAAAACTCTCAAGAACTCTTAGGGCAGAACATTACTATTCATTTCCATCAGTATGGAAGTGTTATTTATACTTTTAGAGGATTATTGCTCATATCTGCAATAAGAAAAAAATCAGGGAGGAGGTTATGGTAAATTACATATCTCTGGCTATGCCCCAAGCATTGTATTAGATGGAGGAAAAAAACTTGTCAGTCGTATGAGAATAAGACACTTCCAGAAATTATTAAAAGAAGCTACAGAGGAATATCCACAGGAATCACAAATACATATAGAGGACTTATTAATAATGAAGAGAAAATCCCTTATACTGTACAATACAATGAGTCTGATTACCAATTTATCCAGCGTCTTGCCAAGCGTTATGGAGAGTTTTTTTCTATTATAATGGCACACAATTTATCTTTTGGTAGTCGGGCACAGAAAACCATAACTCTTTATGAAGGGGTGACCTTAGGGAGGTTGAATTTGAGTTACTACTTAAACCTCAAAAGTTCAACTATCTTTCCTATAACTCACAAATGACCAGAACAGAGGTTAAGGGTAGTGAGCAGACAGAGACACAGTACAAAGAGAATCCATTTCAATTTACGGCTATTAAGGCTTCAGAGAAGGTATTTGCCAAGACTACCGATCAGACTTATGGAGCTTTGCCAGATGAGTTTCGAGGAGATTATTTGAAAGATGCTGTCCAAAGAGAAAAAAAGAAAGTCGTGAGCAGTTAATGCAGGTCAGAGGAAAAAGCAGAAACCCTCATGTACATATTGGATGTTTTGTAAAACTCATAGATATCAACGGCTTACCCATGGAAACCTATCGTGTGATAGATGTAACTCACTATCAGGGAGAAGGCATCTATTACAATGAGTTTGTAGCCATTCCTGATGTATTTGTAGCTTACTATTATGATGAGCAAGCTCTTCCAAAAAGCTGAACAACAGCCTGCACGAGTGATTGACAACAATGACCCTGAAGGTTGGGGGCGAGTGCGTGTACAATTTATTTGGCAAGAAAAAAACATCAAACCAAAACCCCTTGGATACGGGTAGTCCAACCCCACGCAGGAGCAGGTAAAGGTTTTTACTTTATTCCAGAAATAGGCGAAGAAGTATGGGTAGATTTTTGAAGACCAAAATGCAGAACGTCCGTTTGTAGTAGGAAGTAACTACAACGGTAAGGAGTTTAGTAAATACCATACCTCAGGCAACGACAAGAAAGTGATACATACTCGTTCAGGTACTAAAATTATCCTCAATGATGCCGAAGGTAGTGTATTTATAGAAGACCCCAGTGGTAATACCTACCTAATGGACGGACAAGGAAATATCAATGTAAGTGCTCCAAAAGATATTACTTTCAAAGCGGGCGGAGATATTAATTTAAATGCGAATAAAAAAATATTTTCAACAGCTTCTTTAAACATTGTTAGCAATGCGGGGGTGAATATGGTAGATATAGCAGGTAAAGATATTTCTCAATTTGCTTCTGGTGATATACGAGAAGACTCTAATGTAAGGAGTGAAATCTCTAAAAACGAAAAGAAATATACAAGCTAAGAAGAGCGACTCTCATTCTGATAAAATAACAATAGTGAGCACCAAGCAAAATATGATTTTACAAAGTGATAAATCTGTAAAAATCTAATAGCGGTGAGCAAGGTAGTTCACATTAAAAAAACAAAGCTATGGGAATTTTTAAAAAGGCAAATAACATATATATTACGGTTCGTGATACTTATACCTCTATAAGCGGCTCTTCTTATGAGGAAGCCGAAGAGGTAATTATAGAGGCAACTAATGGTGATTTAGAGCTTGTTAGTCAGAAGAAAGTAATAATGCAGGGGGTTAGGGAATAACTCTGATACACAAGAAACAGAAGAACAAAGTACAGAAGAAAAAGTTATAAATGCTCCCTGTGTGGTACATTTTAGACCTCATAATGATTGGCAGGGAGAGTTTGGATTTGATTGGTTTAGAACAGGTGATACTGGAATGAAAGGGGATAATGATTTTTAGAAAAACAGTAGGATATTACTACAAAAACAAAAATTACCAAAAGAAAAATATAAATCTGGAAATATACCTAACCCCCAGGACTTTGAAATAGATTCAGAACTATTAGTTAATGCACAAGAAGAATTTGTACAATACAAAATTAATAAAAAATAACAAAATGATGAAAAATATTTTGTTCCTAAGATGACATTGGCAAAAGGAAAGAAAGCTATTTTTAAAAATTACTAATAAATAAAGTCAGTGCCATAAAAAAATGATGAATATCTATCCTTTAAATTAAAAAGTATAAAGAATGTTTTTAAAACTAAGTGATGAAAAAAATTACAATAGGAGAATTTATAAAGAAACAATGTATTTTTTTGAGATTGAATGTATAGAAGAATTTACAGATACAGCCCCTGTATTTTTAGAAATAGAAATAATGGAGAAATTTTGTGGAGCATTACAGATATATCCTAATGGCAAAAATTCCAAAAAGATAGATATTACCCTTGTTAAAGTGTCAAAAAGAGGAAAAAATTTGAAATAGAATCACAAAAGAATTTTTAAAAAAAGTATTAGGTCAGGCTTTTGTTACTCCTTTATTTGATAGAGAACCTTTCGATTTAAAAAAATAGAGACAGAGACTATTTATTGAAAGAAAAAGAAGATAATAATATTATTCAAAGACTTAATGATATAACTATAAATCATGAAAATAAAATAATATTTCTAATAGATGTAAATAGAGAAGATGTAGCAGGCATTACTCTAATCGGCAGAAAATATTCTATATGCTTTGGAGGGAATATCAGTGAATCAACAATGACACATGAATTTTTACATTCTTTGGATTTGTTAGAAATTTTTCAAGGAGAAGCAGAGGTAAAGATAGGAAATAATATAAAGAAAAATAGAATCTCCAGTCGTTTATAAGCTCTATTCTACAAATAATATAATGGATTATTTGGAAAAGAATGAGAATAATAAACAAAGTAATGGAGAACGAATATCATTATTTTCTTGGCAATGGAAGGTCATAAATAGTTCATTAAAAAAACATAGAACCTTTAAGTAAAAAAGTATGGAAAAAAAGGGAAAAATTGATTTTTCATATATTATAAAAACATAAACAATATACCATGAGGAACAAAAGGGAAAAACACTAAGCTAAACGAAATAAGAAAAAGGTTTTTGGGGTAAATTATTTCAGCCACTAAAAAAATAAACACTATGAGATTATCATTCTTATTTTTGTTATTATTAAGTATTACTTGTAAGGGACAACCCATAGAAAGAGAAAAAAATTTGATTTTTGAATTATAAAAAAATATGAAGAAAAATGGGTATCATTACATAAGAGAGAATGGAAATATTATTATAACTATGGGGAAAGACACAACTTTCAAAAAGGTGTTATAGAAGAAACATATTTTTCAGGAAGAACTTGTGCACAAATATCCTTATTATTCAATTTATAAAGAATTTTATGAGGATGGATATATAAAAAAACAAATGATGTCTGTGGGTACATATACTCATATAGGAAAAAAACGTTACTTTATGATAGAAAGAGCCTCTCACTATCATAGATGAAGATAAAAAAATTTGGGAAGATAAAAGATTGATTATGTGATGAATTTTTTTGCAGAAGAAAAGGGATTATTGATTTAAAAAAACAGGGGCTGGCTGGTATGATAGTGAGTTTCATTTAAATTATAGCTTAGAATTTGAAAAAGAAATGAGAAAGAAATATTGGATTGTTACTAAAAAAAGAAGGGAGAACGTTTTGATCCAGAAAAGCACAAACTTCCTGAAGTAATTGAAGGTGTTATAATTACTCCTAAAGAATATATTCCTTATGTATGGTACATAGATGCGAAAAACTGGACAGGTTTATGTGGAAGAGGAACTTTATAAAAAAATCATAGAAACTGAAAAATTCCATAAGACAAAACCTACTTCCAAGAAAGGAGGATAAAGATCTTTGAAGGAAAACCAAGGGAGAATATCCAATTAAGCAGAAATTGTATAAACATATACTTTTAACAAAAAAAGGAACAATACGAAGCGGTAGAGAATGCAGAAAAAGTCAATATTTTTTTATATTTCTCCCTGCAAAAACAGATAATATCATGGATTATTCCGAAAATGATAAAAAAAGGAGGAAAAAGAAAAAAATTCTTTACTTTAAGTAAATGGCAGTGGGGAACTTTTTATATAATTTATTAGCCAATTAATTTATGAGAAGAGTTGTTTTTTTATTTTTCTTTATATTATTATTCAGTCATTGTGGAAGACCTAACTATCCTAAAAATAGATGCTTCTTTTTGAACGACTTGACACCTCTTTATTGGCATATATAGACGAACAAGGACACTTTCTTCCTGATGGTTCTTATATAGAAATAGAAGAGCGTGAAAATACTGAAGAGAAACCTTATTATATTTGTTATAGAACACCTTCAAACTCATATTATACAGTAATAAAAAGAATACTATCATAATGGGAATATTTATCGTAAGTATATTAGTCTTAATACAAGAAATAACTTATTTAATACTGATTATTATTTTAAAAGAAAATGGAGAAATCGAAAAAATTGTAAGTCATGACATTGAATGTCCTTTTACATTTGATAAAATATTAACTTTTTGCAAAAAAAGGGGATTCGGAATATTCCAAAAGGAGCTATAAATTACACATTACCCAAAAACACAACAACAATATTAAAAAAATGTCATATAAAGAAAATACTATTTGGTTTATTGAATGGAAAAAAACTAATGGTAGTTCTGAACTTTTTATAGATGGTAATACAGGAAAACTTATTGAACATAGACATGGATATTGGTCTTTTTGGAGACAGAATCAACTAAAAAAATTTCACTTGTAGATGGAATTGGCAATGAAAAATAAGAATTAAAATTCCACTAAAGATATATTTAATTAGTATTAACTTATCTTCATTTGGGGAAAGAGTGAATAAATAGAACAACAAATTATGGCAGTAGAATTCGGCAAATGGCAAAAATAGAGCGTAAAGAACTTACACCCCCTATACCTTTTTGGAGTAGAAAAAAATAGAAATCCTCAACTTAGATGAGGGTTCAAAAATGATGGTTCAGGAACCTTTGGGGAATTATGGCATGATATATGGGAAATCATACAAACTAAGGGTGTCTAAATTTGCACATAATATAGCCCCTAAAAACAAGAATGATATAAAATGGCAAGCTGTTTATTTAGGAAAGGGAGATATCTTAACACTTGTACATATAGAAAAACAGGAGATGAGATTGTTTTTAATTGTGATAATTTAGATTATTAGTGGGCAAACAATCTCATTTTTATGCTTTTGTAAGAGAATCAGGGAAAAGAGCAAAATAATAAAGCTAAATTAGAAGTCTTCTGCCATAACAGGTTTAGGTGGTTTGATAAAAAAAGTTTTTAAACGAGAATTATTAGACAGAAAAATTCACCTGAAAAAAATTAGATCAACATAATACATCTTTATGTGGAACAGCTGCAATAATCTATCAATTAGCTGTTAATAAAAAAACGTCTTGTTTTATAATAGTTATTTAGAATTTTTTTCAGAACAGGGAAGGTGAAAATTAATAATTCCTTATTAAGCCCTAATAATGAACTTTTTTGATATGAAACCAGATGTAAACTTTGATTATCCTTATTTTGATAAGGATGCAAAAGGAAATCCTATATCTCCTCCTGATTTAATGTCTTCAGCAGATTGGATTATTCTAGCAGGAACAAGGAAACTCAGACAACCTAAGTTATACAGGAAAAAGGAGAGGATTGGGACGCTATAAACTGGCCTTCATATATGAAAAAGGCTAGTGTTAATCTATATGGAGCTTCTGTGTTCAATGACAAAACATCAATTATTACAGAGTTTAACTATTTAGAAGACTTGAAAGAAATAGACTTATTCTATAAAAATGGATGGAATATTGTATTACTTATTGATTCAGACATGCTTTCAGATAAAATTAGTATTTTTGGGGTGCCTTACACAATATCATTGGATAGTATATGAAGGAGGATTTTCTTATGATAAAAACTCATTTTTTTATCTATCATATTGGTGTTGGCATAGAAAATATAAAAAAATAAGAAAAATTAGAAGAAGTGTATTTAATACTAACTTTTACGGATATGTTATGTATAAATAGAATATTATTCTTAACATTTTTATTTTTTTGTTTTCTTGTGAGGAAAAAGGTTAATCATAATATTCCTGCCTATTTCTTTTGATGAACAAATTGAAATCAAATATATAACAGATAGTACATCTGTGGAAATATTAAAAGTTGTTCTTAAGAAAGAAAAAGGAAAAGTATAGAAGGTAAAGTAGCTTATATCAATTATGATTCAACAAAACTTGTTAGGATTTATTTTGAACAAATATATGACACAATAACAACTAAGGATACCATAGTCTTAATTCTTGAAAAATAATAAAAAAATATTTATATTTCTGACATACAACAAATATATTCACCTGAAAAAAACAGCCTTTATTCATTGAATATAAAATAAATAATAAATTATTTAGAGAAGGAAAGGGGATGGTTAGGATAGTAAAAGATTTAATATAGTATTTTTTTCTATTTGTTTAATAAGAATCACTGCTAGTGTATTGATTCCTATAGATTAGGTTCTATTGTAGATTTCACAGAAAGGAACGTTTACTTAGATTTTTAGTGCTTACAATTTCAAGGAGTTTTTTTGGCAAAAGTAACTTGAATTTAGAACTTCAAAATAAAAATTATTTAGATTTGAATAACTAACACAATTCATTTGAAATCGTTGAAGTAAAAAAATACTTATAACACACTGTTTTATAAACAACTTATAGAGAATCTTAAAAAAATCAATGTACTACTAGTGAATAAGAATAATTATATTTATGATTAGCCTAATAACCCCTAATTTATTCCCAACCGCTACTTATGCCGTTGAAGATGTACTTACATTAAAAAAATAGGAGAACAGGAATATAACACTACTCTTACCTATAATATTTTTTTGTAAAGACAGAGAAAAAAAGCCAACGTATGATGTGGTTATTGAGAGAAGTCAGTTTTTAGTAAATGGAGAGAAATAGACACTAAGTTCTTATCTATATCACATAAGTATATGGAAGCCATCTTTCCTCTGAAATGCAAGGTCAAGGACTATGTGCTTTTTTGTAACTAACATCTCTGAAATACAACAGCGCATAAAAGAAGTAGATAATGAACTCTTAACAACGTATGAGGGAGAAGGATTAGAACATATCCGCTCACATTTTTTTAAAGCAACAGATACATCAGAAAAAAACTGAGAGAGTTCATAAAACAGTTACATATTGTAAAAGCATTGAGCTTTTAGCATACGCAAGTTTGCGCCTGATACTGATTATCCTTTGTTATGGAATATCCTCCCCATAGGATTGTCTTTTTTTGGAAAGGAGACATAGAAAAAAAGAGCAGAAAGCAACCAAATATATTATGAACCCAAGATAGCAAATGCACAAGAGATGATGGATAAAGTAATCACATATATCCATAACCAAGAATACTATGTAGAAATTGAACAGGAAAAATGTACAGATGTATACTAACTTTGTGCACAAACAGATTATATAGGCAAAACAGGAAGAATAAAAGTATTCAGAGACCAATGTAACTATTGAAGTTGAAAAATATTTTTTTCTATACGACCAAAAATTAACGCTAACAAAAATAAAGATTATGCAAGAGTCATCAGAATATACAGTCAAGCGTAAAGATACTTATGTTTCTATAGCTAAGCAAATAGGATTAAAAGACCCAATGAAGCTTAAAGAGTATCATAACGAACGTGCCGATTTCAATAGTCAGGTAGGTAATGAGTTGCACCCTAACATAACCTTATTAATTCCTTCTTCTGAGGAGGTAAGAGAACTTAATGGAGAAATTCCTTTCAAAGATGAGATAAAAACAAGAACAACGAGAGGAAGAACAAAAGCAGCAAGAAGAAAAAAAGAGAAAGAAGCCGCTGCTGAACAACAAAAAAACAAGAAGAGAATAGTGAACATGATGATAAATATTATGTGGTAAATGGGGCTAAGTGTATTTGTAATAAAGCTGAGAATCCTAACCAACAGGCTACTTTGCAAGTAACTTCTCATAAAAACAATTGTTTTTAATGAGCAATCTGATAAATATGTAGCTACTGAAGATGATAAAACATTTATTCCAGCAGTGATGACCTTTGGAAAATGTACATTGAAACCTTCTTCTTCTGGGAATTTACCTTGCTCACCACAATTTGCACCTAAGTGGAGTAAAACTTATGAAGGCACAAAAGTATTAGGCAAAAATACACTTACAGAGATTTCAGAATTACAATGTATGATAGGGAGGTAAGATTACTATCGCAAAACATGGACAAACGGACAGTGTGTTATTGCAACATTCCGAAAATACTACTCCATTAGAAGTAAGTGCTGTAAATCCTGCTATAGAAATGCCTAAGAAGGAACCCGACTTTCCTATAATTGAAAATATTACTATTAAACAAATAGAAGATTAAATCACGATTATGGACAATATACATACGGAAAGGACAAGAAGTAACATTTTTCTGCCAAGTTGAAAAAAAGGAGATGGGAGTCTCATTTCATGGATTGTCTATGAAGGCAACCAATGTGATGATGATCATATCGTTAAAGAGGAAAAAAACAGGTAGGGACAGAGTTTACTTTTTACCTTTGAGAAAGTTGGAGAATATACTATTATAAGCTATGGAAAAACGAGAAGAAATTAAAAAGACTAAGTGTATAGATAATAAATCATCAATTTCTTCCAAGACAAATAATGAAGGAAAAAGAAGAAATACTAGTAAATGAACTTGATTCTAATTGTGCATTCCGTCTTGAGGGTGATTGAAAACACAATTGTTAGCATAGATTGTGTAGAAAAATAAAATAAGAAACGCTGTCCGAAGAAGTACAGATAATTGGGAATTAAAGAAAGGAGCTTCTGTTACTTTTAAAGCTAATTTCTATAGAAAAAAACCTACTGAAGAAGAACTGTCTTCGCTGAAAATGTTTGTATTAGATTCTAATAAAAATATACTTGTTGCGCAAGAAGGAATAATATTTGTTTTATTCAGAGAATGATAATGAAGAATATACCATAGTAGCTGAGCATATCACTTCTTCAGGAGATAAAGTTACAAAAAGAAATTATAGGAAAATGTATTTTTAAACAATGTTATATCAATTAAACCAGATAAACCAGGAGAACTTTTTTAGACCTAATGAGGAAATCATTTTTTTAAAGTGGATAGAATGAAGTTCAGTGCAGATTTAGAAGATACAAGCAGGACTAAATGGTATCTGAATACAATATTGAAACAAGAAGGAGGAGAAACCTTTAAGTTTAGCAGTGATAAAAAGGTGTATATTTTTGTAGAAGCTACTAATTTAGAACCTAATTCTTCAGATAATAAAAATGATCCAGACACCTGTGTTTTTCAAAATAGTAGATAATGAAGTTAAAAAGTATTTCAGTTAAAAGGAATGCCTAAGGTAAGAAGACCTTTTGAGATTGAGATACAAAAACTACATTCCCTGACCTTACTTTAGAAGAAATACAAAAAAATAGAATGGAAAAATTCCTTTTTAATTGCGAAGAAAAAAAGGTTTAAATGTCAATTTTCAGTTAGAAAACCATTCCTTTATACTCAAATTGTAGAAGACGGACCAAGAACTATAAAAATAACTCCTTTAGAAGCTGGAACATTTAAGGTTAGTTGTAGGATTAATAGCGAAATCGTAGAAAAAATATAGAAATTGTTCAACCTGAAATATCCTCACCACATTGGATAGATAAGGATGGAAGTAGTGGTAATATCTTAGAGAAAGCAGGCTATTATCAAGAAATGTATGCTTATGCAAAACATATAGGATTAGATGAGGAAGAGGTAATATTAGAAGTTTATGATGTTACAAACAAACAGAAACCTATCTATACTTCTGAAAAAAAGTAGTAGTTCCCAAAGGGAGTAAGAAATCTGTATTCCTTATACAATAAAAAGACTTACAAAGGAAAGACTGAGGAAGAGAAAAAGAAAGAAGACCGAGAAAGGAAGGATATTCAAATATTTTTTTCAAAAGTAAAACCTATTGATACTAAACTCCTTAAAGAATCTTTAAATGAAAAAAATTTGAAAATAATCTTCTTACAATTACAAATAGAGAAATGTAGTAGAAGCCTATTTTTGTGATGAAAAAGATTTTAATAAAGTCCCAATAGCTGTTTGTGGTTATAGACTACATTTCAAAAATTTATGCAACAAATCTTTTTGAAAAAGAAGTTGAAGTTCACTTTTGTACAAAGAAAAGCAATTAAAGACGACTTTTTCTAATAGTTTTGTGTGGAGAAATTGGAAGGAATTAGAGGAAAAATTCAATGAAGAATACTTTTTTTGATGTTAAAAAAAGGTGTTATTAATGAGAGAGGAGAGCTTTTTAGTAGAGGTAGACACTACTAAACTTAAAAATTTGCTCCTATTAGTGCAATAGCTATTATCAAAATAATAAATAAAGACGGGAGACAATTGGGTGCTTATAAAGATTTAGATGATACTTTAAAACTATATAATGATTCTATATTAGGAAGACTTCCTCAAAACTATAGTTCTGTAAAAAGTTGGTTATTTTTGAAATTAAGGAAGTTAAAAAGAGTACAATTAGAGGAAGAGGAAGGACATTCTTGCCCGAGATGTACAGCACCCGTTACTGTAGCACAACTAAGAGAGCTTTTTCCCAAAAGCAGAAGAAGATACATTAAAAACCGTAGCCGATACCTATACAAAATATATGAAAGAGCTACAAATGGATACTTGTTGGAATAAAAGCTCACTTCTTCGCCCAAGCAGCAATAGAAACAGGATTTAAAATTGCATATAAAAATCTGGAGAAGGATTTGATTATTATTGGGAGGATTTGATTAAAAAAATTTTGGAGCTTTTTCAAACTACAGAAGGAAGAAAAAAAGCAAAAAGAATGGGGTAGAGCTGAAAAGAAATTCAAAGATAAATGGAAAAACAAATCCAAAAATACCAAAGTGTTTCTCTTGAAAATAAGAAAAATTGCAAATTGGGCGTACTCACCTTCTTCTAAAAACAGGAAAAAGAATTAGGAAATATTTATGATAATGATGGATGGACTTTTTAGAGGTAAAGGGCTTATACAACTTACAGGAAGAAGTGCCTACCAATATGCAAATACTTATACAAAGAAAGAAAATGCTGATATTATAGCAAATCCAGATTTGGTAATGACTGATATTGCTATAGGGGTAATTTCATCAATGGCTTTCTTCAAGTGGAAAAAAAGATAAATATTTTAGCAAATGGGAATAGAAATACAAAATCTATTTGTGAAAAAAAGTGGGCAAAGATGTAAGAACGACTGATCCCAATGAGGAATCCATCTAAAAATCATGCTGAAAAAAATAATATTTTTTTCAATAATTCCTCATCAAAAGTTTTTAAAAATAGATGAATGTTTATGGGGATATGGTAAATGGTGCCACCCTGTGAAAAAAATCCTCAGCTTAGAGGTCATTACTCAGTATGGGCACCAGAAAGAAGTATACACAGTGATAATATACCGGGAAGAACAGCAGGAAAGCATGATGGTATTGATTTATATGCACCTGAGGGTACTCCTGTTTATGCGTGCATAGATGGTGAAATATATGATCCCTATTTTTCTTCTTCATATGGGAATACAGTTACAGTTAAAGGGGGATATAAAGGGAAGATATATTATTTTTACGCTCATTTAAAAGATAAAGTGACATTAAAAAGCAGGAACTCCTGTGAAAGCTGGCGATTTAATTGGATATTCAGGGAAAACAGGGAGGCTCTGCAGCTGCCTTGAAAGCTAATCAAGTTCATTTACATTTTGAAGTAAGAACTAAAGGAACTAGAATGGAGAATAGAGTTGATCCTTTTCAAATAGTAAGTGAGTTAAATGCTGAAACTATTAAAAAAACCTAAAAGAATCTGATCAAAAAAATGATAAAGTTAATAATTTTTCTTTTTAAGTTTATTTCTGTTGCATAATTGTTCTTTTCCAGAAAGAGGAAAAGCAATCTTTAGATAAAGAAAATTCATCAAAAGATGAAAATTTTTTTATAGGAAAAAGAATTTTTATACCGGTGATGAGCTCTCGGATTATGAATTTATAAAAAAATAGCAGTTATTTTTAAATCTGATAGTCTTTGTTATAGTGTTTACAAACCATTGAACTATCATTATTTTTGTTTTTTTAGTTTAGAAAAGTTTTCTTTCAAATGAAGATGTAGAAAAAAATTCCGTATATTAGACACACTGCATCTTAAAAACATTGCTCATATTAATTTCATCCATAATGAGTTGGGAGCGTCTTTATTTTTAGATGATAAAAATAAAAGAATGGAATCTTAATAAGACTCCCAATATTACCACTCCTGAGGACATTGTCATAACAGAAGAGGATCATTCAAAATGATAGTGGGGAGATAATTCAATTTAAAAAAATATTTCTGAGGTCATCAATCGCATACAAAAATCTAAGCTCTTTACGCTGATGTATCAACACGACCTCAATCAAGATGGTGATAAAGATATCATCCTCGCTTTTTAAAAATAACAACGATTTAAAGTCTGATGACCATAAGACTTTGGTTGCCCCTGTTATTTTGTTAATTCATCAAGGAGGTGATAAGTACAAATTCTTTTCACAATGAAAAATCTATCCAAGTATGGAAGGTTTTTTTCTTCAAAAAAGTACTTTTAAAGACAATTTTTCACTATTGGATGAGATACTGAAGTACCTGACGAATATACCGCTGAAAAGTATATCACTTTTTAAATATAGTAAAAATAAGATTGTTCTACACCGATTTGGAGATATCACCAATTGGTGGGATGAGAAAAGCCTTCTAATGTTCAAGCAACACAAAAAAAGACTTTGGAGAAATCCTTTTTGAAGATTATGATCCTGAAAAATAAACGAGATAATATATGAATAGTTTTTGAGAATATAAACGAACATATATAGCTAATTTTTGTATATGCTAATATAAATGGTAATAAAGACGAAGCCTCTGGAGATGGTTGGCGATTTAGAGAAGTGGCTTAATTCAACTAACTGGTAAGAAAACTTTAAAATGGTAAATGACAAAATTGAAAAAAACTATGGGGACAAAAGTATTTTTAACGGATAGTGGAGCAGATCAAGTTCGTGAAAATCCAGAATTAGCTGTTCTTACAGCTATGGGATATTTTGCAGCAAAAGGAATCAATAGAATAGCTAATGGAGCTAGTAGTGATCAACAAATTAAAAGAAGTATGTCTAAAAAGTAGGGAATGATGTTGATATAAAAATAAAGAATGGTAAAACTACAAACCATGAAGAAAAAGCGCTTCTAAAGATAAAAGTTCTAAAACTTTTTAAAACAAATGAGTGCAAATTTAAACAACAGAAAGCATATGATATTGAAAAAGCCGTTGAACATTTAAATAAGCAAGCTAAAAAAACAAATCTGAAAGTAATTGTGCTCTTTTTGTAAGACAAGCTATAAATGCGAGAGATTTTTGGACTAAATGGACATGCAATGACATACTATAATGAGAAAAAAATTGGAGATAGCAGGCTTTACTAAAAATAGGGGATGATATAAACTCAATAGAACTAAAGAAAGGAGATATTGTAGCTTTTGCAGCTGTTAAAGGTCATAAGCATGGACATATTGCTATGTGGAATGAGGGACAATGGGTATCTGATTTTAAGCAAAAATCATTTTTGGGTAGCACCTCAATACGAAAAAGAGAAGAAATATGTTTTGTATAGATGGATTGAAAAAAATAGTATTTTTTTACTTATGAAAAGAATTATTATCATATTTATTTTAATAGCTTTTTATTAGTTGTAGAGATAAGAAGAACGCTAATAACGTTGCTACTGAACCTACACCTACAGATACAGAAGTTGCTATAGCAACTCTAAAAAGCATTTTATTCATCTGTTTATAATGGTTCGTTAGATAACCGAGAAATACTTTTCAAGCAATATGTTTCCAAGCAATTGTTGGAAAAAGATTGACGAACTATCTGCTGATATGACATTAGATTACGACCCTTTTTATAAATGAGCAAGATTTTTGCTGATGTTCTCAATAGTACATTAAAAATAACACCTTTAGAAAACAAAAATGAATACAGATGTTGTTTTTTTACTATTTGGAAACACTTATGAAAAAGAAACTTGTGTAGACTTTTTATTAGAAAAAGATAAGGACGGGCATTTTTGTAATTTCTAAAATATTAAATGATGATATTTTAGCGGGAGAAAAAGGGATGTAATGCCTAGTGATGACGATAGTGATTTAGGAAAAGATTCTTTTTAGGAAAAATGGATATAAACAAAAGATGGCATTGAGGATAGGTTTATTGTTTATGATTCAGGAGATGATGATCTTTTGCGACCATAAAGATAGTTTTTAAGTAATAAAAATAGAGAAAAACTATTTTTTAATAGTAAGATAATTAATAAAACCATTACAAGTGGAGAAGGTTTTAGAAATATTTCTTTTGAAAATCGTTTTTTTCACTATTGAAGAAAACACCTCTACAGATCCAATACAAATAAAATACACTACTTTTTTTCAATAGATTATAAAACAAATGAAATTTTTTTCTTTATAAAGTAGAGGTTTCAAATATTTTCAACAATGCATCTGATGATTTTTGATATAATTCGAACTCAAAAAGACTTTGGAAAAGTCTCTTTTTGAAAATTATGACCCTGAAACACTAAAATTATTCTAATTTTTGACTTTTGAAATGAAAACAACCTTTCTCATATTATATTCATTTCTGTTGTTAAGTACTTGCCAACAACAGCGAGTTCAGTATGACAATAGTGTAGCCACCACTACAGTTACTGAAACCGTGGAAGAAGATACTTCTAATATCAATGATTTTTGCTTTTAATGAAGATGGTTTTCAGTACACTCAATTGGGGTTAGCTTGCAAAAGGTGATTTAGAAGCTGTGAAAGCGCTTCTTGCTAATGGAGCGGATAGAGATTTCGCAAAAACAAAAAGGGAAAGAAAATTTGATTCTTTTTAGTATCTCTTGAAAGTGGCAACTTACCCTTGGTAAAATATATTTTTGAAGATGTTTATAAAGAACATTTAGGACTTGATGGTGATTATCAGCTACCAGGAAGTTCATATATTCTCCAATCAAGTCCTCTTATCATAGCTTGTAAATCCAACAGCCTACCAGTAGTAAGTTATTTATTACAAAAAGGAGCTTCCCCCGAAAGTGTACCGCTACCTTATCCACAAGACTATTTTCGGGAATCACCTCTGTTGATAGCGTATGAAAAGAACAACTACGAAATGGCTAAGCTACTCATCAAAGCAAATGCCGATTTAAGTAATCCTGATAGAACAGATAGGTATTCTCTTGCTGATGTATTTGTTAAAAGAGGGGGTAAATGGCGAGATTTAGTATTTGGAGATAATAGCATAGATAAAATCGTCTATTCAAAGAAAAAGGATTTAAATGGTGATGGCATAGACGACTCCATACTCATCTATCAACCTAAAAATAATTTAAATGGTGGAGCTTATTTCGTAACGAGAATAAGGCTTAGTGAAAAAAAGGCACTTTTTAAAGAGTTTATAAACGATGTGTTGTTATATAGTGCCTATGAAGAATCTAACGATGGTTCTAGGACTGACGCAAAAAGGTTTTATGGGGATTACTTTTTGAGGGCAATACTTTTTACAATAAAAGAAAACTTTATGACAATACCTATGTTATTTTTGGTATACTACTTTTTGCTATTGACCCAGAAACGAATAACATATTAGCTGTCAAAAGAGTATGTGTAGATAAAAAAATGGTGAGGAACAGAATGTAGATAATTTCAGGAATATCCCTTTCGAAGAATATAAAAGAGATTAGTAGTAATACCTGATAAAGTTATATTAGAATTTTTTTATAAACCTAACAGTCTCTATCAGCCCCGTCGGATAGCCCTTAAAAAAATAAAAACAGGACATATATCAATAATCTTTACTATATATCAGGAACGCCTATTTATTTTATCAATATACGAACTGAAAAATGAAGAATTGGATAAAGTAGAATGATTTGAAGAGGTAAAAAAGTACAACATATTATTATAGTTTCTGAAGCGAATTAAAGGGATTGTTTTTAATGAACAATCTGATAAATATGTAGCTACTGAAGATGATAAAATATTTATTCCAGCAGTGATGACCTTTTGGAAAATGTACATTGAAACCTTCTTCTTCAGGGAATTTACCTTGCTCACCACAATTTGCACCTAAGTGGAGTAAAACTTATGAAGGCACAAAAGTATTAGGCAAAAATACACTTACAGAGATTTCAGAATTACAATGTATGATAGGGAGGTAAGATTACTATCGCAAAAACATGGACAAACGGACAGTGTGTTATTGCAACATTCCGAAAATACTACCCCATTAGAAGTAAGTGCTGTAAATCCTGCTATAGAAATGCCTAAGAAGGAACCCGCTTTCCCAGTAGTTAAAAAAATATTACTATCAAACAAATAGAAGATTAAATCACAATTATGGACAATAACAAACAATACATACGAGAAGGACAAAAAGTAACGTTTTCTGCCCAATTAGAAAAAGGAGACAGAAGGCTCACTTCGTGGATTGTCTATGAGGGTAACCAATGTGATGACAATCATATCGTTAAAGAAAGAAAAAGCAAGTAGGAACAGAGTTCTCACATATTTTTGAGAAAGCTGGAGAATATACTATTGTGAGCTATGGAAAACGAGATGAGATTAATGAAAGTACTGCCATTAGAGCACAAGTAGAAGAAGAATTTATTTTTGAGGGTATAGAATGTTTAAGTCCTACCTCTATTTGCTATAAAGAGGAAGGGGTTTGGAAAGTAAAAAGAAAAATAGAAAGCAGAGAGGAAAGAGAGAGAGAATTAAAAATAAAAAGAGAGCCTAAAGAAGGAGATGTTGGGTTCCAAGTAAAATTTAAAGACAATAAAATCCCGACTAAACTTGAATTTCGGATAAAGTTTAAGAGAAGCTGCTCAAATTATAAAGAAAGGAAATGCAATTTGGTATACCCCAGTTTACCCTAATAAGAAAGGGTGAAAAATTTGACATCATAGTTAAATTTTCAAATACAGAAATAATAGAACCTATGGTGGTACTTACAGAACTGCCTCCTTTTGAGAATGTTGTGAGATCATAAAAATGTAGGAGTAACTCAAATCACAACCATTCCAGAAGGCATACAAGAACTTCGTCCCAAAGACTCTTTAAAACTAAATTTCAACCCCAAACTCTGTTTTTATAGCAGGTGAACCTGAAATAAACCCATCAAACCTTGTTTGGAAACTCAATGGGAATACCTTGTTGGCAAAAGGAACTCAAATTGAGATACCTCGAGAGATAATTGCTAATAATAAAGGAGAAAATAAAGTAGAAGTTTTTCAAGAATAATGCTAGTACAAAGAGTATAGCATCCCTATAATTTTTTCAGTAGTTAAAAATGAAATCATCAAGTTTGAGGTTTCCGAAACTCCTAAATTTGGAAAAAGAAGTTACTTTCGAGGTGAAAGAAATGACTTTTTCTAAATTAGAAGCAAATGAAGAGGTCTATTGGGAGGTTAGACAAGGATGTAATTTAGTTCCACCTGTAGCAGGATTTACATTCAAACATTTGTTTTAACAAAGAAGGCGTTTTTCAGGTTAGATGCTATATCTCAGATGTAGTGGTAGAGAAGGAGTATAATATCATTCAGCCTAAGATATTAGCTAATACCGCAAAATGGATAGATAAAGATGGTGCTTCAGGAAATATTCTCAATACAGCAGGATATGACCAAGAAGTATATGTGTATGTAGAACACTTAGGATTAGGTGGAGAAGAAGTTGTTGTAGAGGTATATAACGCTAAAGACAAAAAAATACTCCCATTTTTTTACTTCTAAAAATAACTGATTCCATTAGATAGTAAAAATTTTTACTTTTCTCTATCCAATAACATATAAAGGAAAAACTGCAGAAGAGAAAAAGAAAGAAGATAAAGAGAGCAAGGATTTCCAAATATTTTTTTCAAAAATAAAATCTATTGGTACTTGTGTTTCTCCAAATGAATTTGAAAAATCTCCTTACCATCACCAATAGAGGAGATATAGTAAATGCCTATTTTTGTGATGCTGATGATACTAAAAATATAGAGATATAGAAGTGGGAGACTGTAGATTTGCATTTCAAACTTTATATGACCAATATGCTCAAAAAGGGAAGTAGAAATCCTATTTTATATTTTTATGGGATGAATATCCTAATACTACACCAATGAAAGATTGTTTAAATTGGGTTCATTGAGAAAAAGATAGCAGAGCATTTTTCTAAGAAACAACCTTTTCACACAGCAAAAAGCTATAGTAAATAATAAAGGAAATATTAGTAGAAGTACCTACTTTTAAAACTTATGCAAATTGATGAATACAAATCTATTGTTGCTGTTTTTAAGATTATGGGGAAGTGATGGAAAAGAAAAAGGAGCTTACTTAGAAAGTGAAAAATCTTTAAGATTGCTTCCTAATTATTCTCTTACACATATAGAAGAAAATTTCGCTTCTATAAAAAGTTTTTAAAAAGACTTATCTATAAAAGTTTTAAACGACTTATTAAAAAGAGGAAATCAAGACGTTCTTAGACAAGAAATTGGAGAAGAACAAAGTGATAAAATTATTATTAGAGTAAATAGAATTAAGACAAATAGCAAAAAGAACAATAAGCACATTAGATGTCGATAATGGAGCTATAAAGGGATATGTACTTGAAAGAGATGGTAAACCAAAGAGAACAAGAAGTTATAAAAGAAAGCAAGAAACGAATTCGCGCAGAGAATATAATTTTGAAATAACATTTTGGAGTGGAAAAAGAAGTATATAAATAAATCATTAAGGATCCTAAATGTTCCAGGTAGAGGCGGTATTTTTGTTTCATTGGGGTAACATAGAAACTAACTCAGATGGATGTCTTTTAGAAATCCGAAAAGAACCTTTAACGTCTTCAAGTAATAGTTATGAAGATAGTAGAAAATTTGTATTAGAAATTGTAGAGTATGTAAGGAAAAGAGAAACTGAAATAAAAAGAATATAATTTAAAGAAAGTAGAGAAGAAAATTATTATTACACAGAATAATGAAAAAGAATATTAATATTACCTCTTTATTAACTATCTTCTATTTGTTTGTTTTCAGCAATTTATTATCTCAAAATGTAAGAATAGCTGAAATACAAGATAATGATGGATATACTAACATACGAGAGGAAGCAGATATAAAATCTAAAATCATAGGTAAAGTTTTAAAAAGAGCTTTTTTTCTATGAGGAATATAATACTAATTGGGTAAAAATAAAAACCCTAAAAAGGTGTATATGGCTTCATTCACAAGAGTAGGATAAAAAAATAAAAAAATGATACTAATTTAATAATTGTAAAGGTAAATGATTATAAAAATGATTTTACTAAAAAGATAGTATTTTAGATTTGAAAGTGAAATTAAAAGAAGAAGCTCCCCCTTTCTTTATTGAGGATTTTTCCCTATATAAAATTAAACAGAAGAGAAAATCAACAGTTTTACGTTCTATTTTCCAATGAAGATATAAATATTAAGATTGTTAAGAAAAAAACAAATATGAATGACTATCACATAAAAAGAATAAAAGGTAGAAAATAGAGAGTATATTGATATAATACCTCAAAAAGGACTTGAAATACACGGTGTAGATATTGATTTCCCAAAGTATGAAATAGAAAAATGTCATTATTTCATCAGAAGACAATCAATATAATTTATCAAAGACGGATATTAAATATCTATTTAACCCAAATTTAGAACGAATAAAAAGCCTATAAAAACTGATAAAGAATATATCATATTTTTGTCAGGAGGAGATGGAGTGGCAGCATATAATGTCATTTTTTGTAGTTGATAGACAAAAATGCTTTATAAGTATATTTTTAGAAAAATTAAATTTAGAAACTAAAAAAACTTCGGTAGCCTCTTGGGGAGAATATCGCATTCCTTGCTCAGATGATTTTGATGAAGGAGTAGGTGATTTTATCCCTAAACCCCAATATTGGCAATATGGTTGAGAGGAGTTTAGGTATTAAAATCTATTTTTTAAAAAGGGTAGATGAAAGGATAAAAGCTTTCATCTATCCTTTTTGTATTATCCCCTCCTCTTCTTTCCTTATCAAATGTGCTAATTCAGGGTCGTTTTTCAATGCGGGTGAGTTCGTCGGTGATGAGCTGGATGATGTCGGTTTTTACTTGCTTGTAATTGGCTTGGATTTGTTGTTGCATTTGGTCTTCTCCGTTTTCGTCTTCAAAGGAGAGAATTTGAGGTATTTTTCTGGTAGGCTTTGGTCTCAACGGCTACTTTCTCATTATCCACTATTATCTGAGCGTGGAATATCTTCTGCTCTATACGCTCATCAAAAATTGTCGGAAACAGCCCCTACAAACATCCCTTGAGTAAGATTGGATATTTTGCTAGCAGGAATCAAACTATCCAACTGCGTGGAAATAGAGGTAGAGGTGTCATTGCGGTTAATCGTAGTAGATTGTCTTTTTCTGCAATACCTTTCCAAACCGCTCAGAGAGTGTTTTTGCTGTTTCCCTACTACTTGTCCGCTAAAGATATTCCCCACTGTATTTTTGTATTACCTTGCTTTCCTTATCTCCATAATCACGGGTAAGCTGTGAGAAGTCCTGAAAACCCTAAAACACACAGCCACCTTATTACTTCGGGCTGTGGCTATCAAGTTATCCAATCCCCTAAAATAAATCGTTGGCAGCTCATCAATAATCACAGAGGATTTGAGTTGTCCTTTCTTGTTGATGAGCTTTACAATGCGTGAATTGTACAAGCCTAAAAGCTGCTGAATAGATATTCTGCCTATCAGGATTGTTGCCTACACAAAGGATTTTAGGTTCTTTGGGGTTATTGATATCCAACGAAAAATCATCTCCTGTCATTACCCAATAGAGTTGAGGCGAAATCATTCGGGAAAGGGGGATTTTAGCACTGGCTATCTGCCCTTGTAGCTGGTCTTGTGCACCACCCTGCCAAGCATCCATAAAAGGTGATAGGTAATTCTCAAGTTCGGGGTACGAGGTGAGAATAGTAAAGACATCAGCATAAGGTTTGTTTAATAGCTCAATGGCGTGTGGAAAAGTACAGTACTTACCATCCTTGTAAATTTTCAAAAACCAAATAATAGCCGCTAAGAGAATGATAGGCGACTCCACAAAGAAATCACCTTGCTTTTGAATCCACGAGCGGTTGAGATTGAGCATAATGGTATAAGCAGACTCGTAAGCATCGGAAATATCACTCATAAAGTTAGGGTTGATAGGGTTGCAACGATGACTGCGACGAGGATCATCAAAGTTTATCACATAGAACTTAGGCTTTACCTTTGTACTTGTCTAAGTTCTTCAGTAGGTGATTATAGGCAATGGTAGAGAGATCATCAAACTTGAAGTCGTAGATGTACATTGCAAAAGCCCCTTTTTCTATCTGTTGTTTGATGTAGTTGTTCACAATAGCATAAGACTTTACCAGAACCAGGAGTCCCCAGCACTATGGTTGCCCGAAAGGGGATTTACACATTGATCCAGCCTTTGTTCCACTTCTTGCGGTAGTAGAACAAAGTAGGTAGATTCACAGAATACTCGTTTTTCATCAGGCGTGTTTCCTGCATAAATGACTCGTTTTTCATTGTTGAAAACATCGTCTAAAAAGGTTGTCTTTTAACAGGGCGACTCATCCACGAACCCGCCATAAGGAGCGCTATGTAGCCCAAAAGATAGGGTAAGGATATAGAAAAAGGCGACCACTGAAGCAGGAAGTTGCAAGTACAAAATCCAAAAGTTACCAAAGTAAAGAGTAGCTCCTACTCCCAGAGCGATGTAAATCTTTCGCCAAGTAATTTTGTCGTTTTTACACCTGTTGTTCCCCAAACAACTTAGGGCTAAAACAGGAGGGCAAAAGCATTTGGTGTATAGCGGGTGAGAGAACAGTCCTGCTGTTCGTTGGAAGTTAGTCAGGATTCTATCCACTACAGCTAATATCCATTTTTCGCCTTGGAAAAAGCCATAACAATACCAATAGAGGTGCATCAGTACTATGAGAATACTTACGGCTCTCATAAACGCCATTATCTTGGCTAATGCTCTTAAATCATCATCGTTTTTGCATATTTATTTCTGTTTTTTTAGTGTTTGTCAATATTTTTATACTTAGCTATGTCAGTGAGCTGGCTACACTTAAGATTTGTTTTTCATTTTTCGCCGTTTGGCAGTAGCACGTTTCATTCTTCTGGTAAAATCCTCTTCTTCGTAATCTACCCCTTGATCATCCAAAGAGAAAAGAGTAAAGAAAGCATTTAAGGCTGAGTCCTTGCCAAAAATCCTCTTGGTAATGTGTCCAAGAAGTGTCAGAGAAAGTATCCTCTTCAACAGTATTAGTATTGTTGTGATTTTTACTTGCATAAGGAGTTACAGACGGCATATTTACCTCAGAGGTTAAAGCAGGAGCAGGCTCTTCTAACGATTTTAGCCACAGATGAAAAACATTGGCAGAAAACTCCTTTCCCCAGCTGAGATCCATTATACACACATCGGCTGTTGTGGTCAATAAAAGGTTACTCCGTAGGTTCTCCCTCTTTGTTTTCACGAAAGACAACCTCAATACCTTTTAGCTTTTTAGTTCTTGAACAAATTCACTTTTTGCTATGAGCTGTTTCTTTGGCAAAGGTGATATGTGCCTTTAAGGAAGTGGTGTTTTGTCCTTTTAAGTAATCGTGTTCCTTTTTGCAAGTGTTTTTTTCGATATAAGGTGAGCTCAGTGTTTTGCCAAGCTTGGAGGCTTTAAAAAGGATGGCTTGACTTATTGCCATTCTCATCCAATACCACATATACCAATCCCTTTTTAGGAACGCCTTGCAGTTCGCCTTCTACCTTCTCTACCGCTATGTTAAACTGATTGAGCAAGGCGTTGAATGCTCCTAACGAGGCAAAATGATAGTGTTTTAGCAATTGTTTTTGCAGTATGTATCAACTCCTTTTTAAGATCGTTTTTGTCGGTAATCTAAGGGGACTAATTTAGACAAAGGCAAGAGCTCATCATCTGTTAGCTGTGAATCATTGGTGATAGCAGGGATAAGTTGGTATTTTGTTTCCAACTCTCGGCATACTTTCATTGAGCGTATTTTTTCAAAAGTATCAGGGATTTTCTTGCCTTCTTCGTCTATCCCCAGCGATACGATGTGAATGTGTTTGCGCTCAATATCCGAATGTTTGTAAACCACAAAAGGTTGGTTGCCAAAGCCCATCTGTTCCATATAGTCAGTAGCCAACTTTACAAAGGTCTCATCACTCACCTTATCGTTAGGATCGGGATTGAGGGAAATGTGTAGGATAGGTTTTTCTGTCCTTATGTTGGCATAGAGATAAGGGGCAAAAGAACGAGACACTTCCGAAATGCCTACACTTCCTTGCAGAGGTTGTATCACTTTTTTGAGTATATAACACCTCTCCTTGTCCTTTAGCCACCTTTGTTGTGATTGTATAAAAGCACCCCTAACAGCTGCGCCCCTCGATGTATTTTTTTGCTATCATAAACTGCTGTTTTTCATCTTAAAAGCTATCTTAGTTTTTGTTCTATCTGCTGAGAAAGCTCTAATATTTGTTTGCAGATAGCAATCATTTGGGTAGTTTCTTTCTCTAATTTATAGAGGTAAGCAGCCGCTTTCTTCTCCGAAAAATTGCGGTAGAGTATCTTTACAATCTGATTGTATTCACCCCTACTGACCGAAATTGCGCATAGAGTTCAGTGAGTTTGGTGTAATAATCTAAAGCAGATTTATCAATTTTCACCACTTTTATCTCTCGGTTAAAAAAAGTAAAGAGGTGATAAAATGCGCTTTGACTTTTCATTCCTGATTGCTCGAAAAGCGAGAGAAACTGATTGTTTTTCTTCTTCATTCAATCGAAAAAAACATATCTAAAAGAAGCAGGATTTATCTTTTTGTTCCTACCTGTGGAGTGTTTGTGAGTTGTTTTCTGTAAGGTCATATAAATTCAGTGTTAGTAAAAAAACCACGACTTCGGAGTGCGTTTTAAGCTCCTGCAGGGCAAGTGGTTTTGAGGTGCCTACACGCCTAATGCGTGCCTCAAAACACAACTTGCTCTGTTCAGGGTGAACAGAAAATTCTCCCCTAACGGTCGAATTTTAATTAGCCATAAAGAGAGAAATTAACACTACAAGCGGGTAAAGTGATTTCAGGGTGCAAAACAAGTGATTTCTTAGTAAAGGTTTGTATATAACACAAAGCCAATCACTTCCTTACAAAGCCATTTACAACCCTACATAAGGCTGTATGTATATTTGTATGTTCCTTTGCACCTACATACCAAAGTAAGTATGTACGAAAGTAAAAATGCAATTAGGTAGCTATGTAGCTACAAAGCTATAAAAGCTACAGAAGTATGTACATACGCAAGTAATTAGATAATTAGTCAATTACTTATGTGAGTAAATACTTACTTATAGAGGTAGTTAGATAATTGGCTAATTACAGATAGTTGTATTTGAATAGCTATACACTTATATACTTACTGAATTACAAACATATTTAAAAACATATATATGACATCAACGACAAAATTCATTAGCTTTTCTACCCAGAAAGGAGGGGTAGGAAAAAGTACCTTTACCACCTTAGTAGCCAGCTTGCTACATTACCGAATGGGCTACAATGTAGCAGTGATGGATTGTGATTATCCACAATACAGCCTACACCGAATGCGAGAACAAGACCTCAAAACAGTGATGAACAACGAGCATTTTAAGAAAGCTGCTCATAGACAGTTTAGTGAGCTAAACAAAAAGGCATACCCCATAATACAATGTAAGCCCAATGAAGCCCTTGAAAAGGCACAACAGCTTATCACAGAGACACCTTTCCCTATAGAGGTTATACTTTTTGATATGCCAGGGGACAGTAAACACCGCAGGAATATTGACCTTGCTGGCACAAATGCATCACATTTTCTCACCTATCACTGCCGATAGAGTAGTAATTGAAAGTACTTTGAGTTTTACTGAGGTACTTTCCAATATCATCGCTAAGAATACCGAAAGTGCTATTAAGAGTGTTCATTTGTTTTGGAATCAGGTGGATGGGAGAAAAAAATCGCCTTTGTACAAGATTTATGAGCAAGTGATCGCTGATTTAGGTTTTGAACCTGATGCAAGCCTACATATCTGATAGTAAGCGTTTCGAAAAAGACGGCACAGAAAACCAACGATTGGTATTCCGTTCTACCTTAATGCCTGCTGATGAGAAGTTGATGAGTGGTTGCCATTTGGACGACTTTATCGATGAGTTGGTACAGATTATTCAGTAAAACCTAAAGATATGAAGACAGTAAAACCTATAGACGAAAACGAACTAATGGAGCTAATGGCAGGCAAGCAACCCACACCTGCCCCTGCCATTGCTATAGGCTCCGATAGAGACAGAAAAAGCACCCCAGAAACCAGCTCCTGCCAAAAAAAGAAAAAGGCAGAACTCTATGAGTATGAAAGTTATTTTTGAGCAGGGAGAGACTTCAGCAAGGGAAGGAAAATCGGTGTATATACGCCCTGAGTTTCACCAGCGAATAGCCCGTATTGTACAGGTGATAGGAGAAGACAAGATCAGTCTATACAACTATTTGGACAATGTACTTAAAAGCGCATTTTTGAGCAGTACCAAGAGGAAATTACACAGAGTTTTGAACAGAAATACAAGCCTATATTTTTAACAATGGAAAAAAATAATCATTTTACTACTTATTGTGGTGATTTTTGTTGTTGCTATCAGACAAAAATGCCTATAACACTTTCTAAAAAAAGAGAACTCCCAACCTAAAAGCTACCCCCTATACCCAAAAACAGCTCCTTCAACTTCGGTAATGGGGAAAGCAGGTTTGTGCCTCCTGCAAAGATGGTCCCTACAGCTATCCCCTTAACAGAAAAAGAGCAACAGGATATTCTGACAGAATGGAATGAGGACCCCACCGTAAACCTTGATGATGAGGAAGAGGATTTACGCAGCTATCGCACAGAGGCAGAGGACAATGATTTTTGCCACAGGGCTTTCATTTGAGGACTTGGAAAAGGTAGCTACTTTCCTCTCTGAGGACAAAGAAGAAGTTACCACCGAGAACATAGAGCTACTACAAAAAGGTAGAGGGTACCAGCCTATTAGAAGCAATAGAAAAAGCCTTACCCCAAGCGACACTTAAAGTAAATGCGCTCTTGAGAAGGCGTTGCCTAAAACTGTAGAGAGTGAAACGGAGTTTGATATTAGGAGTTTGTGTAAACCTTAAGATAGAGCTCGTTGGCATATTCCATCATAAAAATAGTTAATAATAAATTTATCAAACGGCAGTAAATTATTTAAGCTATGAATTATTTTTTTCCCTTCCAATATTATTAAACTGTGTAATGATTTCTGATATTTCAACAGAATCATCTTCAAGATTAATCAATCCTGAATCTTGGAATTTTTCTACTTATCATTCTAGGTAGTCCATATTCTTCCAATTGAAATACTAATTTAGGAAGAAATACATTTGCTGCTTTTTCCTATAAATAAAGAAATATCAGGTGATGTTGAGTCTAATAATTTTTTTAGTATATTTATAACAGAAAGAGTTGAACATAGATTATAAGATAGGTATCGTTCAGCAGAAAACAGATCTTCATAACTGATACCAGAAAGTTCAGAATAAATCTCTGCGATAGAACGAGTCCAGTTATATGGCATCTTCAAATGGCAATTTTGATAAGTTTAGACATATTATCCCTATCCCCAAAGCAAATCAACAACATCCAAAATAGGTTCTCTCCAATAATATGTATTTGTTGCTGCTAATGCGACATATCCTCTAGAGCCAATTAGGGATCTGATTTCAACTTTTCTATAAGTAATTTAAGAATTCGTGGATCACAAGATTTTAAAAATAGATAACTTTCTTATTTGACGAAAATTTTCAGCTCCTAACACATCTATCATAAATGTCTCATATTTTTTATATGATTGTTTTTGTTCTTGGTTTATCTCGATTCCAGGATTCTCAGAATCCAAAGTCTCTACTACTTCATCAGGGAAATCTATTGTTAAAGTTGTGTTTTTCTTGTAAGGGAGGTTTCTCTAAGAGATAAACTTTTCCAACAAAAATACTTGAACATACGACCAGCTCGACCAACAACATTTTGATATGTAAAATAGTCAAACTTACTTTTGTCCATTTTTATTAGACCAAACAACAACCTGCTCTGCTTGTGTATTAACCCCTTCTATAATTGAAGAAGTAGAAATGATTGTGTCAAGTCCTTCCATGTATTCAAAATAACTTTACTTGTATTTGGCTTAAAGACCTATGCATTCTCCCATTATGAATTCCAATACCTCGCTCAATTAATTCGCATAAAAGAAAATGAAGCTCCATAATTAACTTTTAACCAATCATTAAAAATCTTTTAAGTAATGGAGTTTCTTTTTTTGATAGATTATCTACAAGGATGTTCCTAACTTTATTAATATTATTGTAACTTCCTGCATAAACCAGCGTTTTTTTGATGCGTTGTTTTTGTAAAATATTGATAAGATGGTTCTTTTTGAAGTTGTTAATATTTTTCCTTATTTTTGTTTTTTTCATATATGTTTATAGTTTCGGTGATGACTGTTTTTGAAGTCAGTCAATCTCATAAACTGCATGTCTTTAGTAAAAAAACGTTATCAGCTATTTTTGTGAATATTTGGAGCTAGGTAATATTTCTGGCGTGATATCTTTCCAAGTTCGATAATGGCACCAAGTAGAGAAGAGCTTCTATCATTGTCAAACATTGAACTCACTTTATAAAACTCATCAACAATAAGTATATCAATTTTTCTAATTTATCAAGATAAGCAAAAAGAACGTTCTTGAGGAAAAAAATAAAAATATTACGTTCTGTAATAGTGGCATCTGTTGTCGTGATAATTTTATATTTATATGAAAATTTATATTCAATTCTACGGCGTGTTTCATCAGCTAAAGCAATTGTAGGTACTATTATAACAACGTTTTTCTGGTTGGTTTATGGCAATAAAAGCATCTATAATAAAGCTCTTACCAAAACTTGTTGGTGCACTAACTGCAATATTATTGCCCGATAGAAGTTGTTTGAGAACTTTTGATTGAGCACTATGAAGTGTAATTGGGTCTTTATCCCCAATATTAGCTTTAAATGCCTCAACAACGACTTGGTCTTCCCATAAAAGCAGTATTGGGATCTATATAGAGGAATAACCCCACCTCTCTGATAACATGATTGACAAGAGGGTATATTCATTCCCATCACGTCGTAACTTATCTAACAAATTAATAACCATTGATCGAGCTTTTTCTTTATTACCATTCTCTATCGAGGTGTTAATTTGAGCACATTCTTCAAAATATTTCAGTGTTAAGCATCTTCCTTAATCTGTTTAGCTCGTTCTACAAAAACAATTAACTATATCCTCTTTTTGAGGTACAGGAAATAATATTAAATGAAATTGGATATTTTCATAACCATAAATATTTTCTTTCTTTTTGTTTGTTATTCTGCGACACAAAAGTACTTCTGAGCTCTATTTAGATGATAGTCTTTTTATATCGTTTAAATAGTTGTCTGTCAATTTTGTAGCATCATTAGTTATTTTTGCACTCATGAAGCAATAAAAATAGGGACATGAAGTCTTTCTCTTATGTCATCAATTGATGTGTCCCGACGAAGAATCGTTTGGATATTCTTTCTGACATCAGGATCAGGAATAACATACTCTAAATCTTTTAATACTTGTAATAATAGAATTCTCTTTTTAATTTTATCTGTACTAATTGTATCAAAAAAACAGAGTTTATAGGTTCATACATTCTTTCATCAGCAATGTCATTATAAAATTTAGCTTCTCCTAGCCACAAAGAAAAAAATCACCTTTATCATCCAAAACAATATGAACACTATCTGCTCCTTTTTGCATTATCTTTAGGATTCTGTTTGTAAAATATCTTTGGAACAACAGGCAATGCATGATAGTGGTAACGCATAATTCCATATAAAACAATTTCTGCGATTTCACTACCTTTTCCGTTATCTTTATCAACAAGTCGAAGATTTTTTTATAGACTCTGTTAAGGTTGTATATGGTGATTCAGAATAAAGATTATTACGATCCTCTGCAGATAATCCTGTTTGAGCTATATTATCAAAAAAATGAATTTATGGAATTCCTTCTTCCTCCATTTTCCATCTTCAAAGCCATTTATAACGGATAATATAAAATCTTTTTACTTAAATCAGGCATTGACAATTCTTGATTTATGTCCCAAAGGCTTTTATTGATTATTATATCGAAATTTCCTATTTTTTTGCATAGATGAATTATTCTTCTTATCCGAAAAAAATCATAATTAAAAAGTTTTACAAGTAAAAAAAGACTTACCAAAGTTATGCAAAAAGTACTCATTTCAATGAAATAAACAAATTAAATAAAAGAAAAAAATATTATTTATGATTATAAAGTTCTAATAATCAATAATATAATTATTTTAAATACCCCTAAATCATCACAATAATTTCACAATTTAAATGTGAATGCAAGCCATTTCCCCGCCATTTTCTGCCACCTACTACCACACTTGCTCCCTGATCTTTATCTTCCCTTACTTTTTGCACCAAATTTTTAAAATAACAGATTATCAATGAAGCGAAAATCAATTCTAAAACGGCTCCTTCTACTGACGATGATAGGAGTTACACAATTTTCCATTGCTCAGGGCAATGGCGTAGGAGGTATCAACGAAGCTACCCGTATGGTTACCTCGTATTTTGACCCAGCTACCAAGCTCATCTATGCCATAGGGGCTGTGGTGGGACTCATCAGTGGGGTAAAGGTATACAACAAGTTTAGTAGCGGCGACCCCGATACCAGCAAAACGGCTGCCAGTTGGTTTGGGGCTTGTATCTTCCTAATTGTAGCTGCTACCATTTTGCGTTCGTTCTTCTTATAGATTATGGAGACAAAAAAATAGCTATTCTATCAACAAAGGCATCGGCAGAAGTGTAGAGTTCAAAGGACTTAAAGCGCAGTACCTCTTCATCTTTGCAGGGGACTGCTCTCGGTGCTCATCTTGGTGATGATCCTCTACACGGTAGGAGTCAATTCTTTTTGTATGCTTGGGGGGTAGGCGTTAGTATGGTCAGCCTTGTGGTTTGGCAGACTTTTTTCACTAAACCAAAAATACGGTGAACACGGCCTGATGAAACAAAGCAGCTCGCAAACGCCACCCCAAATACCTACGCCACCAAAGATCGCCACGCCAATTTATTCGTTACCCTAAACCTAAAACAACCCTCAATGAGAAATAGTTCTAAAATCAACACCTTAGAGAGTAAGTTTCCCTATTCTTGCCATAGAACAAGACTGCTTGCTCACCAAAGAAGCCGACATCAGCGTCGGCTTCGAGGTGCAGCTTCAGAGCTCTTTTACCATTTCGGGTGAGGACTATGAGATACTCCACTCACTTTGGCATAAGGCTATCAAAGTATTACCACAGTATACTGTTATCCACAAACAGGACTGGTTTATCAAGGAACAATACGAACCTGAACTACAAGGTGAGAACCTGAGTTTTTCTCTCATTCGTACGAAAAAGCATTTTTAACGAACGTCCGTTCTTAAATCACAGATGCTACCTGTTCATCACCCAAAACCACTAAAAACCGAATGAGAGCTCAAAGCAACTTTTCATCCCTTTGCAAAGGAAACTTCTTGCCTAAGGAGCTCACTAACCGAGAACACGCCACTCAATTTTTTGGAAGCGGTAGCACAGTTAGAGCGTATCTTAAACGACTCTAACCTGATAAAACTCCGTCAGCTCAAAAACAGAGGACTATATAGGCACTCCCCACAAAAAGGGACTCTTTGAGCAATATCTCAGTCTTTCCACTAATGAGAAAGAGAGCCTGCAAGATATATGCCTCTCTGCTGAGCAAATGCGCATTGGTAACCAAAGACTCTGTGTGCATACCTTATCAGATACAGAAGACTTGCCTTCTAAGGTACAAGCCGATAGCCGTTACGAGCGACTCTCTACCGATAAGAGCGATTGCCGTTTGTCCTTTGCAGCTCCTGTGGGCTTGCTACTGAGTTGTAACCATATTTACAACCAATATCTGTTCTTGGACAATTCCGATGAGAACCTCAGACAGTTTGAGAAGTCAGCACGCAATATGCACTCGCTTTCAAGGTACAGCCGTAGCAACCAAATCAACAAAAGAGTGGATAGAGCAATACCTCAATGAGGCACACTCTTACGGACTTTCCTCTATCAGAGCGCACTTTAATGTGATGGCGTGGTCGGACAAACCACAAGAGCTTAGGAGCATTAAAAACGATGTGGGTAGCGCTTTGGCGTCAATGGAGTGCAAGCCTCGCCATAACACCATTGATACGGCAACTCTCTATTGGGCAGGTATAGCTGGCAATGCAGCCGACTTTCCCAGTGAAGAGACTTTCTATACTTTTTATAGAGTCCCGCTTTGTGCTTTTTTCACTCAGGAGACCAACTATCAAAGTTCTTCCAGTCCTTTTGGGATCAAGATGGCCGACAGGCTCACAGGCAAGCCTATCCATTTGGATATCTCCGATGAGCCTATGAAGAAAGGGATTATCACCAACCGTAATAAGTTCGTCTTAGGACCTTCGGGTAGTGGTAAATCCTTTTTCACGAACCACTTAGTGAGGCAATATTACGAACAAGGTACGCATATCGTTTTAGTAGATACAGGGAACTCCTACCAAGGGGTCTGTGAGCTTATTCACCACAAGACCAAAGGCAAAGATGGGATTTACTTTACTTATACCGAAGACAATCCCATTGCTTTTAACCCTTTCTACACTGATGATGGGGTGTTTGACATTGAAAAGCGAGAGAGTATCAAAACACTGATACTCACCCTTTGGAAGCGAGACAATGAGCCTCCTACACGTGCTGAAGAGGTAGCCCTTTCCAATGCAGTGAACCTTTACCTGCAATTGGTAAAAGACAATCCCTCGCACACACCTTCTTTCAATGGCTTTTATGAGTATATCAAGAATGACTACCGAGCCATACTACAAGAGAAGCAGGTAAGAGAAAAAGACTTTGACTTGGCTAACTTTCTCAATGTGTTAGAGCCTTATTACAAAGGAGGTGAATACGACTATCTGCTCAATTCTGATAAGGAGTTAGACCTGCTTTCCAAACGCTTTATTGTATTTGAAATTGATGCGATTAAAGACCACCCCATACTCTTTCCTGTGGTTACTATCATCATTATGGAGGTGTTTATCAACAAGATGAGGCGCCTGAAGGGTATCCGCAAGATGATTCTCATCGAAGAAGCGTGGAAAGCGATTGCCAAAGAAGGAATGGCGGAGTACATCAAGTACCTATTCAAAACTGTGCGTAAGTTCTTTGGAGAGGCAGTAATTGTAACCCAAGAGGTAGATGATATTATCCATTCACCTATCGTGAAGGAATCTATCATCAACAACTCCGATTGCAAGATATTGCTCGACCAACGTAAGTATATGAACAAATTCCATGCTATCCAAGCGATGTTAGGGCTTACCGAGAAAGAGAAGTCGCAAATCCTATCTATCAATCTCTCCAACGACTCTCGTCGCAAATACAAAGAAGTGTGGATAGGCTTAGGAGGTACACACTCTGCGGTGTATGCTACAGAGGTGAGCCGAGAAGAATACTTTGCCTACACTACTGAAGAGAGCGAAAAACACCAAGTGATGGAACTCTCCGAGAAGTTAGACGGCAATTTGGAAAAAGCCATCGTACAAATGGCTAATGGACTGTAATAAACTAATAATCATACGTAAATCATAATAATTAAAGTCAATGAAGAAAATGTTATTAACGGGGCTTTTTGCTATAGCTATGCTGGCAAGCCCCAAACTAAGCACACAATGGGTAGTAACTGACCCGACTAATTTTTGCTCAGAGCATTATCAACACTACCCAGCAGATAGTGCAAACCTCCTCAACAGCTAAGAATATGCTCAACAACTTCCGAGAGGTGGAAAAAGCTATACAACCAGGGCAAGGAGTATTACGATGCTCTGAAAAAGGTAAAGTAACTTGGTAAAAGATGCCCGAAAAGTACAGGAAACGGTGCTACTGGTGGGCGACATCTCCAAGATGTATGTAACCAACTTCAAGAAGATGAGCCAAGACCCTAACTTCTCCTCTCAAGAGTTATCGGCTATTGCCAATGGCTACTCCAAGCTCTTGGGTGAAAGTTCTAAGCTGCTCAAAGACCTGCAACAAATTGTCAATAGCTCCTCACTCTCTATGAACGACAAAGAGCGTATGGACATTATCGACAAGGTGCATAAGGAAGTGAAAGAGTACTATAACTTAGTACGCTACTATACCCAGAAGAACATCTCGGTAAGCTACCTACGAGCTAAGAAGCAAAACGATGCGCAAAAGGTACTTTCACTCTATGGAACAGAACTCAAATACTGGTAAAAAACTGATAAATGGAAAATCTACACCAAATACTCCGTACTTTATACGACGAGATGATGCCCCTAACAGCTCAGATGTCTGCCATAGCCAAAGGCTTGGCAGGCTTAGGAGCACTGTTCTATGTGGCAATGCGTATATGGCAAGCCTTAGCCCGAGCCGAACCTGTGGATGTATATCCCTTGCTCCGTCCCTTTGCCATAGGGCTGTGTGTGATATTTTTCCCTACTCTGGTGTTAGGAACAATGAATACAGTGTTAAGCCCTGTGGTAACAGGTACCCACAGTATCTTAGAAGGACAAACGCTCGATTTGCACAAACTACAAGAGCAAAAAAAGACCGATTAGAGCGAGAAGCACAATTGCGCAACCCCGAAACTGCCTACCTCGTCTCGGATGAAGAGTTTGACAAAAAGATTGATGAATTAGGGTTGGATGCCCGAAGATATGGCTGTAATGGCAGGAATGTATATTGAAAGAGGGATGTATGACCTCAAGCAAAGCATCCGATCGTGGTTTCGTGAACTACTCGAAATGCTCTTTCAAGCAGCCGCTTTAGTGATTGACACCATACGCACTTTCTTTCTTGTGGTGATGTCTATCTTTAGGACCCTATAGCCTTTTGCCATTTCGGTATGGGATGGATTTCAATCTACCTTACTACAATGGGTTACCCGCTATGTAAGTGTCTATCTATGGCTTCCTGTATCCGATTTGTTCAGTGCTATTTTTAGCACGTATCCAATCTCTTATCTTACAACGAGACATTGAGCAACTCTCTGACCCAAGTTTCATTCCTGATACTACCAACACAGCCTACATTATCTTTATGGTCATTGGTATCATAGGCTATTTTTACCATTCCTACTGTGGCAGGTTGGATTATACAAGCAGGAGGTATGGGTAATTATGGTAGAAATGTAAACCAAGCTACCTCCAATGCAGGTAATATAGCAGGTGCAGGAGCTGGCTCTCTTTCAGGTAATATTACAGGTAGGTTAATGAAGTAAAAAAACAAGTCTAATTGAATACTAAAATTAATGGAATTTAAAATCTTTAGAAACATCGAAAAACGGATTCAAACAAATCCGTATGTATGCCATAGCCTTTGCCGTGCTCTGCTCAGGCGTGAGTATCTTCGCTGTAGGCTATGCCTATTACTTTGCCGAGAAACAGCGCGAGAAAATCTATGTGTTAGACAACGGTAAATCACTAATGCTGGCACTCTCTCAAGATGAGAAAAATCAATCGCCCTGTCGAGGCTAAAGAACACGTGCGCAGGTTTCACGAACTCTTCTTCAACTTAGCCCCCGATAAAAAAGCAATTGAAGACAATACCAAACGTGCCTTTTTTATGGCTGATAAATCTGCCTTTAACTACTATAAAGATTTGGCTGAAAAAGGCTATTACAACCGCATCATCTCTGGTAATATCCTCCAACGGGTAGTCATCGATAGCGTGCGCTGTAACTTTAATAGCTATCCTTATCAGGTGGAAACCTTTGCCAAGCAGTTCATCACTCGTGCTAGCAACATCACCGAAAGGAGTCTTATTACCTCCTGCAGGTTGATTAACTCCGTGCGTTCTGATAACAACCCTCAGGGATTTATCATCGAACAGTTCAATGTAATAGAAAAACAAAGACCTTAGAACCGTAGAGAGATGATAGCCAAAATCCAAAGAGAGATACATTCTCTAAAAAAGCAAACCCAAAGCTATTGTCAGGGACTTTCACCCTCACAAAGAAAACGCTTGGTACTCTTAGCCTTTGCAGTCTACTCGCTACTTACTCTTTTTATACTATGGCACGCTTACCAAGAGTACCACCAAGGCGAAGCCCCTGCCATACAGCATATTGACAACAAGGCTATTGTACCTACAGAGGAATACCCCAAAAAAAGGATTCGTTAATTTTTAAAACAACTTAATAATGGAAAAGAACACACCCCTTCCAGAGCAAAACGGTAATATCCCTGCCTCAGATAAGGCTAACGCTTCTTCTACACCGAGTTTCTTGGTCAGTGAAGAAGAGGAAAAAAAGCCCTCCAAGAGCGCAATGAGGAAAAAGCCCTTGCTAAAAAAACAACAACTCAAGAAAATCATCATCTATGCCCTAATGGGGATAATCTTCCTCGCTTGTATGTATCTGCTTTTTGGTGGCGGAAGTGAGCAAGAGCAAACACAAGTAGGTATCAATGAGGCAATACCACAAGCTACCGAAACCCTCTTGCCTTCTGATAAGGAAAAAAAGCCTATGAAGAAGCCCTCTTAGAAGAAAAAAAGAAGCTGATAAAAAGCTCTCTCAATGCGCTGTCAGACTATTGGCAAGAAGACGAAGGCGAGGAATATCCTGAAGCTATCGAGGAGGAAGAGGAACCCACTCCACGTTATCGCAAGGCTACCCCTAATGCCTTTGAGCGTTCTGCTCAGTCTTATCGCGATATTCACCAAACTTTAGGCAGTTTCTACCAAGACAATAGTGCTTACGAGGAGCAACAAAGACTCAAAGAAGAGATAGCCTCGCTCAAGTCTCAACTCTCCAATAAGCAAGATCCAACCTCTATAGATGCCCAAATGGCATTGATGGAAAAAGTCTTATGAAATGGCTTCAAGATATTTGCCTAAAGGACAACAAAACCCTTCAATGATGGGGGTGCAGGCTCGCAAGAGGGCGAGGGAAACAATAGTAGCGAAGCTGATAATGCAGAACAGAGTAAAAAAATATCGCTCCTGTCTATACCCCAGAGGAAAAAGGTAGTCAGTCGTTTGCCCCTGCAAGCAGTCCGAGAAGGAGGCTCTGCAAGAATGGGTAAAGGAGCAACAGACCGCTTTTTTTCAATGGCGAGAGCTTTAAGCCACAAGGTAGTATCCCTAAAGAATAGCATTCGCGCTTGTACACATATCGAACAGCTATTAGGAGAAAAACTCAAGGGTGCAGCTAAGACTCTTAGAACCTATACGAGTAGCAGGCGTACTCATTCCTAAAGGAGAACTGCTTACAGCCTCTGCTAAAGTGAGTGGTGATAGATTGTTACTCACCGTAAAATCCTTAGAGTACAAGGGCAAAGTGATTCCTGTCTCTATAGCTGCCTACGACATCGATGGGCAACAAGGGTTATACCTGCCCGCTTCTTCCGATGCCAATGCCTTTTGAGAGATAGCATCAGGAATGAGCAAAAGTTCAGGGAGTAGCTTTTACCTTTAGCTCTTCAGCCAAAGACCAAATTGTCTCAGAGCTGAGCAAAGGGGTCGTGCAAGGAGGTACGTCCTATCTTTCTAAAAAGATTGTACAGCCTTCCATAAGGGTTAAAAGCAGGTTATCAGCTCCTACTCATCTCTAAGAAATAGCCTTTCAGACAAACCCATAAACACACAACAAAGCACAAAGCACAAAACAACACAATTATTTATTTTTTTCAACCTATTAAACACACTTAATATCATTTTATTTATGCGTAAATTACACTTATTTTTATCGGTAACAATGCTTACCGTTACCGTGCAAGCCCAAAATGAGGCAAAGGAAAACACAACTCTCAGTACTGAGAAAAAGGAACTTTTAGCACAATCAGGAAAGGTAGTGCCTTATCCTTTGCAGGTGGCTTATGATCAAACAACCCATCTTATCTTTCCTGCTTCTATCCGCTATGTGGATTTAGGCAGTGAAAACTTAGTAGCTGACAAGGTGAAAGATGCCGAGAATGTACTAAGGGTAAAGGCAGCTAAAACAGACTTTACCGATAGCACCAACCTATCGGTCATCACTCAAGACGGAGGCTTTTATAGCTTTGAGGTAAGTTATCACTCCACGCCACAACCTCTTACCATTGATTTTGGTAGAGGAATGCCCCAAGGCAACAATGTGAAATCGGATATTCTCTTCTCTGATACAGGCTGGGAATCACCTGCGGTAGCACAGATTATTATGTCGTCTATCTACCATCAGAAGAAGAATTACATCAAGCATATAGGTTCGGAGAATGCAGGTATACAATGGCTACTAAAAAGGTATCTATGTACACAATAGCAAACTCTATGTAGACGTACAATTGTCCAATCGCTCTAATCTGCCTTTTTGAAGTAGATTTTTATCACCTTTTAAAATCATTGATAAGAAAAACTACTAAAAAGAGTATTGTACAGGAAGTGCCCGTTGAGTCCCTTGCGCGTATACCAACCTATATCGCTACTAAAGGCGCATAAAGAAGCCCGCTCGGTGTATATGTTAGACCAACTCACCCTCTCTGATGACAAGGTTTTGCGGGTAGAAATCTTTGAAAAAAACGGCTCTCGCTACCAATCGTTCCTTATCACCAACGAGGAGATTATAGCCGCTCGCCCTATTGAACAGTTTAACCTTAAATTCTAATGCCAATGTTAAGAATTATCACTTGTATTTGTTTGTGCTTTTTAGGAGGCTCCATTGCCCAGGCACAGCGATTGTTACCCAAGCAAAAAGGTATCTCGCTCTCTTGGGTTGCACCTGCAGAGGCTTTTTACTTCCTCTTTTTCTGATGATTTTTGGGGTGCAGTTGGGCTATAGTATCAATGCTAAAAGGGGTAACTACAAGCATTTTGCCCTTGAATATCAAAGGCGATTGTACCCTTACAAGAGTCTGAATATACCTGTTGAGAGGTATATAGGTGCAGGAGGTTATAGCTTTGCCTTAGTCAGTGACAGCAGTAAAACGGTGGTTTTGAACTTGGGAGCAGAAGCTCTTTTGGGCTATGAGGTAGTCAATCACAGCAAAAGCCTCCTTCCTGATGGGGCACTATTAAAGAACGAAAATAATTTTCTCTATGGCACACAAATTGGCTTGCAGGTAGAGACTTACCTGAGTGATCACTTTTTAGTACTCTGCTCTGGTAAGGTAGCAGCTCTGTGGGGAGTTCCTTTGAGCTACTGCGTCCTTGTGCTACTGTAGGGACTGCGCTATATGTTTTAACCTTTAAAAAGACAATACGATGAAGAAAATAAATCAGAAAATTGTAATAGGACTCATCGCAATGCTATGTGTGAGCCTATTCACCTCTTGTAAAAAAGAGTTGGACGTACAACAAAACTTTCCTTTTGAGGTAAAGGTATTGCCCGTGCCTAAAAAGCATAGGTAAAAACCGATACAGTAGAAATACGCTGTGAGTTGCGCTCTCCTTACCAGTACGATGAGAACCGCTATTTTATTCGTTACTTTCAGTATGAGGGAAAAGGCAGTTTGCGTACCTCTCCACAAGGAGAAGTCTTACTTGTTAATGATGTCTATCCTCTTGCCTCTAAAGGGAGCATTTAGGCTTTTACTACACTTCTGCCTCAGAAGCTAGCCAGTCTTTCTCCGTTTGGATAAGTGACTCCTTCGGCAATGAACAGAAACTAGATTTTGAGTTTAATGTGAAGAAAGAGTAAAAAGAAAAAAATCCCGTTAATTCGGGATTTTTTTGTAGTTTTGCAGTCTTAAATAAAACAAAATAAGATGCAACTACTATCAATAAATAACATTGTAGAAATTTGTGTTCCTTTAATAGCTGTACTTTTTAGGAACAGCATATCCTATAATTCTAAACAATATATCTAACATAGGAGAAAAGTATAAAGCTAAAATATCTTTTAGCTCTTTTTCAATTATGAACGTTTTCAGAAGAAAAGAGGAAAGTTTAATTCTAACTATTTTGAATACCTATTGTATATTTCTCTCTTCTTATTATTATTTCTTATACTTGAACTTAAACCATTATTTAGTTGGAATAATTGGTTTATTAACAATTCTGCTAAACTATCTGTAGTTATATCTACAATCTCTCTAATTATAGTATTCATCTTATGGTTAAAAGAGGTCATTATATATACAGGGATATAACTAACTTATTCAAATATCTTACAAAAAGAATATCATAAAGAAAGTGAAACAGATAGAAAAACAGTATATTTTTAATGTCTATAAATGAAATAACTATCAATGCAGTTGAAAAAAAATGATAAACGAATAGAAGAAGATATTTTTAAATTTCTATACAGAATTGAGAACTAAACTGAGAAAAGAATATAAAGATAATCTTATAGATAAAGATAAATCTAATAAAGAAGGAGTACTTTATTCTTTTTATTACTATCAGCAACTGGTAAGAGAGTTGATGAAAATATTTGTAGTGAGAAACGATGATAATTTTAAATCTCTTCAACACCATATTACAAATGGAAGTTTTTTTAATTCCTAATGACTTTCAACATATTAAAATATCAGAAGACACTTACAATACCCTATGGTATAATATCACATTAATTAGAAATAATCCTGATTATATAAGTAAGTTTTTGGGCACATTCTAATCAATATTTTTTTGGACAGAATTAAAAAGATATAGAAAGATATTTAGATAATTCGAACAAAGGTGAAGTTGAAGAAAGAGAACAAGAACGTAAAAGATTTTTTTAGAATTTCATTACGCTGTGGAGGTTTATTACTCTATTCTAAGAACTATGAAGCATTGAAAATATTTTTTTCTTATTCTCAACAATCTCCTCCTGATTATAAGCTTTTTGCCTTATGATATGAAAGAGTTATTTGAATGGATAGAATTTTTTTAGAAATGAATATAAGCAAATTCCAAAAATTCTTTATAGGTTATGATAGATATCGATTCCCCAAATTTGGATAGTGTAGGAACAAATAAACAAGTTGTTTTTTTGGATTTGCTGTTATTTATGTGTGTTGTTTATTAGGCAATATAAATTGCTAAAAACTCTATACTATTCTAATACTACAAATCAACCATATTTAAACAATTTACCTTTAATGGAATTGTATAATTGGAAAGAATCAATTGCTTATTTTAAGTTCTGTTTGAATAAGGTTTTTAGAAGATAGGGAAGCCTTAGAACAACTTGAGTTGTGGAATACTTACGAATTAAAAATATTCTGAAATAGATAAATTTATAATTGAGCTTGAACAATCTATTGACGAACATATATTAGATAAAAAGAAAAGAGCCGAATTATCTCAAAAGAAAATAGAACAATTTTTATGCATCATCGAAAGAAATCTTAGAGAATTGTTTGGAAGAATATCTCCCAATTAATAATCCAGAAGATTTTTGATACTGATTTTAAGGTTACTTTTTAGGACAAAGAACATTATCTAATAAATCTTTTTTGTAGATGATGATATCCCTTGTATGGGTTTTGATAGTAGTTTAGCTAATCTCATTTCAAGCTATTCTATTCCAAGAGATATTTCTAATAGTTTTTTTAATTGCAAAAACTAATCGCTATCTATTAAACAATAATAATCTATTAGAAGGAATGGATAGAGTTATTCAGGACAAAAGAAGATATTGTAATAATAGTGTTTAGTGGAGGATATGAAGCTACTCAGAAAAATAGAAAAATAGTAAATATAAAGAGAATATCATTCATTTACCTGCAATAGATTTCAGAAAACACTATTTTTATTTTTAGAAAAAAATCTAATTTACCTAAAATAGAAAAAAATCAGATATTTCAGAGGAAGTCAAACAAGAACTACAAGTGAAAAAGATTAGTGACAAATGGAATATATATGGTACAATAATAGATATCAATCTTCCAGAAAATGAAGCTATAAAAAGAAAAAAATGGATTGATGATATAAACTATTATCAGAAAGAAAATAAATTACAAATCCTATTGGGATTACTTTTTTTGTGGGGCATATAAAATTTAAATCGGATAGAAAAAAATTATTCAAATCAATATTAATAATGAATTTGAAGAATTAGGAACTGAAAATAAATTATCTGATTTAGAACCCTTGTAAAAGCCAAAATCCTCCTTTCTCTTCCAAAACAAGCCTACTTCTAAAAGTGGGCTTGTTTTGTTTTACCTTTGCGCAAAATAATGCAAATGGAAGTAGTAGTTATAGAAAAAAATCTAGTTTTTTTGAACAGATACAAAAAGACGTACAGCAACTCAACAATTCTCTGCAAGTGGTAATGGATACTTATAAAGGGATTTGGCAAAAAGAAAAGTGGTTGGACACTCAGGAGGTTTGTCTGCTTTTGGGCATTAGCAAGCGTGCCTTGCAGTATTATAAAGACCAAAAACTCTTGCCTTTCTCGTGTATCCACCGCAAGAACTATTTTAAGCGTAGTGATGTAGAACAGCTTTTAACCTCTAACCTTCAGACCCAATGAACTTACTCACAGAAACACACCAGGAACTAAGCACTTACCTAAGTCAGCTTGAAAACCTAAAAAGAACAAATGGACTTTTATCCTTAAAAAAACTTCCGTCCTGTATTTGACGGCGAGGTATTTCTATCAGGAAAGGAGGTCTGTGAGCTACTGCATATCACCAAAAAGAACCCTACAGCAATACCGTGATGATGGGCTATTTCCTTATATCCAAATTGGTGGTAAAATTCTCTTTAAACAAAGTGATATTCTAAAGATTTTTGGAGGCTAACTATAAGAAATAGCTCCTCTTTTTTTATCTTTAATAGCTATCTTATAAGGCTTTCTCTTTTATCCTAAACCAACAAAAAAATCTATCTGTAAGGTCTTTCTTTTTGCTTCTTTTCTTTCTCAAAGAAAAAGAAGGTCGTGAGCCACGACAGGCAGTAATAACACTGACAAGCAGTCATAAAAAAATGCTTGTCAGAGTGTTTGTATTATACAGCTAAAGGGTTGTGTACGAAAGTCTTTGAGGTTGAGGAAAAAGCCTCTGTAAGGAGTGAGCCCCTTCTCTGAACAAGTTCCAAAGTAGGGTGCTTCCCATCTGTGAAAGAGTGGCGTTGATGAACAAATCTTGCTTGGTTAAGGCTTCGGCAAGGGAGCAACTTGGGGTATTGTCATTCTGCTCGGCTTGCGTTAATAGTTCTCCAAAGGCTTGGGTAATAGTAGGTAGGGTGTCTATGGGAGTAAAAAAGTATCGCTATGAGGTTGCTCAATGGCTTGTAAAGTACCTAAAATCACTTGTCCCTGAATGGGTGCTGTTGCCAAAAATCTAACCAATACTTAGGGTTGTTGTGGTAGTGGTGAGCTCGTTCTAAATGAGTGAGTACCTCTCCCAATGTCAAAGCGTGCCTTTGCGCTATCTACACACGAAAGGTAAATACTTCCTCTCATTGTTTCTTCTTCAGAGGAAAAGGTCTCAGTGCTGAATAGCTGTGTTTGCGCTCTCCAATCTGTACCAAAAAAAGCGATTGATACGGCTTATTAGGGCAGTGGATTTGTACATTCCTAACTCACAAGCCGAAAAAGAGTTGTCTGCCGAGATTGGCAGGGACTTACAAGGTCGTTATCCCAAAGGGTTACCGATAACCCTGCGTGTCCTAAAGCAACCAAAGCGTGGTTGATACGTGCTAAAGCAGTGGCTACTTGCGAGCCTGTGCCTCCTGCTCCTATCAGATGTACTTTAATAGGATTGGTAGCGTTGAGCAAAGCTGTATCAGTAAAATGTACCCGCTCTTTGTGTGTTTGGACAGAGGTATTGAAAGGGTTGAGGGTGTTTGAGGTGTTTAGGGGCTGTTTCATTGTTATAGGATTTGTTGTAAGGTGAGGTGATTGGGATTGAGCAGTTCGCAAGGAAAAGACTTATTACTTTGAGTGAGTTCCTGTCAAAGGGTTATTAAGGGTATTTTGGTTATAGGGATATGAGCCTAACTGATGAGAAAAAAATAGCTATTGAAAAAATAATCTTCCCATTGGCTGATAAAGTCTTCTAAGCAAGAGGCTTTACGCTCATTTACCTGCACTGACCCCATACACACATTGCCATTTTCATAGACGTTGAAAAAAGGCGCATAGCACAGAGGTGTATTAAGGTGTGGCTTTTGGTTTTTGGCTAAGGCATATATCCAAAGGCTCTTGGGGGTAGCTTTCCACAACAGAGGAGGTAGACTTTACTTTTTGCTTTCTATAGCGAGAGAGGAAGCAAAAAAACAACTGCTTTTTTTGTGCTTTTAGAGTACCAAACAGCCTGCCCCTCGCCTTTATGGGATAGATGGAGCACCCTGCGGGGATAATACCTTTTAGGGATTAGAAAGGCTTGTGCTTGCTCTTTTTGGCAGGTGAGCGTTTTGGCAAGTGCTTGCGCTTGGTCGAGGGTAAGCGGTTGTGCGCTTGTAGGGTTACCATTGTTATCAAGGTGTAAGTACTCTACATAACTCTGTGGGTTGTAGCGGTTACTATCTTCGTAAAAAAACAAGTGCTGATGTAGGGCGATATACTTCCCCTACTTCTGGGGTGAGGTCTGTGTATTTCATTTTAAATGCGGTTTAAAAGGGTTATAAGTTTCAGTTAAGAGAGGAAAGAAACGCTGTTCAAAAATCAAAGTTAGCAGGGGTGTTGTGCTGTTGAAATGTTTGTAAATGGTAGGGAGTTCTATCTCACTACATTGGGAGTATTCTCCATTGAGCCAATCTAAAAAGATAGGTATGGAATAGGTCGCTTTTGGTCTTCATAGACAAAAGATAGGTATTTCTCTACCTCAAAAAGTTCCTCTTCACCTTGCTCATAGTCCTCTGCTCTGTGCAAATGGGTATAGATAGAGTGGTTAGGAAAATCCTGCCACAAGGTATAAAAAGGCTTGTGAGAGGGCAAGGCATTCGGCTTCTAAATCATTCTTAGGAATAAAGCGGTTTATACGTCTTTGAAAAAAAGTCTAAATGGCAAGGGTTGCGTATCTTTTTGGAAAGAATAGCACCTATTTGTTGTGCCTGCTTTTAAAAAGGTGCAGGAGGTGGTCTCTTTCCGCTATTTCTTCATAGTCTTGGCTAATACAATCCTGTAACATTTCATAGGCATAAGCCACAAAACAATCTTCTTGTACATAGTTTGCTATAAAAAGCACGTTGGTTTAGGTAGGCATATACCGATAAAAAAATAGTTCATAAAGTGGTTTGTTTTTATGTACTTTCAGAAGTCTATAAAGTGGTTGCAGAGGGACAAAAAAACACTTCATTGGGCAAATAAAAAGCGTTCTTCGCAAGAGAAAAAAAGGCATCGCTATTCGGGGGCTTTCAATACTTTTTAGTTCACAGAAAGTGCCTTTGGTATCTCTCTTTTTGATTTGCTCTTGGCTGTAAGAAAGGGCTAAGGCAATCCCGCAAGAAAGGTCGTACTGCTCTATGGGAAAGGGAGTAAAGCCGTAATGGTCTGCCCATTTGAGCAAGGGAACACTTGAGAGTGGTTTTTTAGCTGTGCCTGCTCCTCTCCACTAAAAAAATGATGTGCTTACTTGAATGATACACTTTAGGAGGAAAGGTCGTTTTTTAGAAAACCATTGGCAAAAAGAGTTTTTCGGGGCTACTTGTTGCTGTTCTTGACGTATCTGTGAGCGGTCTTTGGAGCGTTGGACTGCTTTTGGAAAACTCTCTTAACCTGCGGTAGAGTTCTCTCTGTGCTTCGCTTTGTATGGGTGCGAGGGTTTGTTGGGATTGCTGTTGCATACATTTTTTAGGTTGTTTTTAGTTTTTTTGATAATGTTTTTAGTTTTTTAGCTATAAGCCTTGTTTTTAAGCTGTTTTACAAGGCTCATAGCTTTAGAATTAATAGAGATTTAGCCTTTTGTACCCATTGTGATTTGTAGGGGATAGACAACGCTGTCTCCCTCTACGTAAGGTGAGCCTGCTTTTGGCATTGGTGAGCAGGGGGTAATGGGTGCTGTAAAAAAATTCTTGACTTGCTCTACTGACCACGATGGATTAGGGTCGGCAAGGTGGATAGTTTGTCGGTTTTTCTTCAAAGACAAACATTCTTTTTCAGTTGGGTAGCTATGAGCATAACAATACTTTTTTTAGGGGTTAATACTTATTCTTCAAACAAGGTAGGGGCAAAAGTGTGTGGATAGTTCTGACCTTTTTTTGCGGATTTTATCGGCATAGTTAGGGAACTCATCGGGAGGAGGTAGTTTTGACCACGCTTCTCGGTACTTGCCCTGCGCTTCTAAATCAGCTACTTTTTTTCATAGCCTCATCGTATTTCTTTTGTTGTTTCTCGGCTTTTTTTCTTTCTCCATAGCTGATTGCCTTTTGGGCTTGCTTTTTGCGACTCAATGTACTGCTCCATATTCACAAGCAGAGACGAGGTTTCTTCTAAAGGTTGGGTGATGCTTTGAAAAAAAGCCTGCATCTAATTCTTCGGCTGTGCCTCTAAGTACTAAGGGAGGCAAAAAGGTGCTTGGCAGGGTCTGAACATTGTTCATTCTCAAGCAATACCGATACAACAAGCTGGCTATTTGCTTCTTGGGTTACAACTAAGTGCAGTTTGCCTTGTATGGCTAACTGAGCAATTTGATTGAAAAAAATGGGTTTTCATTGGATACTTCGTTTTTAAATTGATACTTCTGTTTTTATATCCTTATCTTTTTAAGGGGCTTTTTTTAATAGTGTTTTTCAGTGCGATAACTCACTGTGTAGCCGTTTGCCTTTTACGATAGCTTCTAAGGCTTGTCGGGCTTTAAGGGTTGCCTCTCGGTCTTGGTCGCTAAGGTTCATAAAGTGCAGTGGTTCAAAAGTTCGGATGATTATCCCTATATAGGACAGGGCTTGGGTATCAGTTGCTAAGGGTTGTTTGAGTGGTTTCATTGAGATACACTTTTTAGGTTAAACTACTTCTTGGGGTTCTATTTCAAACTCAATGCTTCTTTTGCTACATTGGGTTTGGTCGTACCATTGCAAGTTGGTTAGGTCGTCTTGGGTAAAGGGTAGCTTGTACCGCTTGCAATAGGCTTTTATCACTTCGATAGCTTTGTACTTGCTTGTGCATACTTGCATAAGGACACGGCTACTCATATAGTGCCAGCTGTCGGTTTTATAGACTAAGTAAACGCTTTCCATAGGCTGTTAGGTTTTATTAAGGGTTGAGTTTTGGGCTTCTTTGAGTTGCTTTTAGTTTAGTATATAAGTCCCGCCAATAGGCTTTTTAGCCTCTTGTCTAACGCCTTGTGGGTGCTGTCAGTATGCTTTATAGCCTCTAAAGCTATCGGCTTGCGCTAAGGCTTTATCAAGGTCGGTTACCTCTATAGGTGTACCATTGAGGTCTGTTATTATCATTTTTTTCAAAGGTTTTTAAAAAGTTCATCAAAACGGATGTCGTCCGTCCAATACTCATCGGAGGAGTATTTTTCCATAGGCTTTTTATATAGAAATCATCGTATCGAGTAAATACGCTTCGGTAAATATCCAAACGGCTTTCAGGCGTATTGAAAGAGGCTAATTCCTCCTCAGTGAGTTCCACAAAAGCCCAAGTACGTTCTTCCAAAAAGGATAAATCGGGCTGTTCCTCATCGCTGAGGGTATAAAAGTCGGTTCTTGCCTCATAGAAACTAAGGTTCACAAAATCGGGGTCGCTCTTTAGGGTAGCCACTTGTTGGGCTACTTTTTTTCACTTTCTCAAGCCATTGCTCGGTAAGGGTGATAAGGGCAAAGTCGCAACTATCCCATTCGCTATTGGTATAGGCACGCACCAAAAGGTGTGTTGTAGGTATTTTGCTGATATTCATTTTCTGTTCAATTTTAAAGGGTTATACATTTAGAAAGGCAAATCGTCCTCGTCTTCCTCTGCTACTTGCCCTGCTGTGACTTGGGGCTTTGGCAAAGGTGTTATGGCATTTGCGTTATTTGCCTCACTTGCAGAGGTATTAGGTGTTACTTCTGCTTTCTTGCTAAAGTGGAATTTGATTTTGGAGGTGTGAAAGTTCAAGCCTGCTTGAGGTTCTCCCTCACGATTGAGCCACGCTCGTGCCGATACTCGTCCTTCCAATTCAACCAATGTGCCTTTGGTAAGATACGGAGCAACCCCCGTACTGAGCCAATAAGCACAGTCAAAAAAGGAGGTTTGCTGTACGTTTTCACCTGCTTTGTTTCGGTAATTGTCGTTCACTGCTACAGAGAAATTAACGACTTGTTTGCCATTTGATAGGGTTTGCACTTGTGCATTTTCGGTAAGTCTTCCTACGATATTCATAAGCGTTCTATTTGTTATTAGGTTACTAAATTTCTACTATTTGGTCTATGCGCCCATAAAGATAGGCACGGAGGCTGGTGCGGTCGATAGCATAGTATTCATACCAAGTATTATACTGCTTTTACAATGAACTTTTTCAGTATATCGGAAAAATCAAATCGGTAGCCCAATAAGAGGATAGCATTTCTGAAAAAGCAGTTACTATTGACCGCTTGGGTAATCCAATTTTTCTCTGTTCGGGTGAGTTTCTCACCGCTATTGAGTTTTACACGGAGCTGATAGACTTGGCAGTCTTTCAGATGTTCTAAGGGACTTATTTCGTGAGACACGAATTTGGTTGCGATACAGGGTTCTTTTTCATCTTGTTGCATTTTAGGAGTTTTATGCAGCTTTACGGCTTTTTTGGACACGATACGCACGATTTTTGACTTTTAGGTTGTCTTTTTGAAATTTTTTTATTCGACAATGGGAGGAAAAGCGGTATTCGTTTCAAAAAAACAATCTGTAAGAACGGCATTTTTTCTCATATTTGACATTTTTTTATTCGCTTAAAGGTCGGAATGAGCTGGTTTCGTTTCGAGTGCCATAAAAGGTCTGTGTTTAGCTTCTGCAAGGTTTTTCAAAAAAATACTACCCGCAGGACAACGGACAAGGGCTGGAGATTTTTGAAAACCCATCGGGCTTGACCTTGCAAGAAGCGTTAAGAATACAGAAATACCTTTTGCACTCGAACAACGAACCGCCATTACGTGCCTTAAGTGTTTAAAACAGGGAAAATAGGTAAGTCTTAATGACGTATTTCTATTTGTGGCAAACGAATACCCTTTTTCCTTATTTGTTGAAGTCTTTTTTTCTTCTAATGGCTTTCTGTAGGCAACAAAAATCCATCGACACATCTCTTTTTGAAATGTTATCAATGGATTTCTAATTTTTAAAAGACACTGAGAACTTATCCTATCTTTAAGTTTTTTTAATCGTTCGGCAGCAATTTCCATATCCTTGCTAATTTTTTTCATTGGTGATTTTTAGCATAAATCTGGGTGGTTTTGATATTCTTATGTCCCATCATCTTGCTAACACTTTCCAAGGGGACTCCTTCTGTTAAGAACAGAGTACCAAAGGTATGGCGTGCCCAGTGAAAGGAGATAGGTTTTTTTCACGAATGATATTACAATCTTTCATCATTTTTGATCATAAGGTTGCAATTAGCATTAGAGGGTATAGGGAATAACGCCTCTGTACGAGTTTTACCTTCGTATTTTTAATAATTTTTCTCAGCTATATCCAATAGACGGACATTACAGGGGACATCTGATTTTTGACGGCGTTTGATAAGCCATTTGTTGCCGTCAAAGAACGATTGTAAGTGACTTCTTTTTAGTTGTTTGATGTCTATGTAAGAGAAGCCTGTAAAGCAACTAAAAACAAATAGGTCCCGCACTAATTCAACAGAAGCACTCTTAGGGTGATATTGCAGAAGGGCTTCTACTTCCTCTCTAAGCAAATAACCTCTGTCTTTTTTCCTCCATAGAGTTGGTGTAGTTCTTAAAAAGGATTGCGATAGATTATACCTTTGTCTATGGCTATTTCTACCATTTTGCAAAGAGGCATCATGTATACCCAAATAGTGTTATGTGCAAGACCTTTATTGACTCTAAGATAGAAGTCAAAATCGTTGATAAAAGTCTTCAGTTAATTCTTTGAAAGAGATATCGCTTTTGTGGTATTTGTACTGGATAAACTCACTCAAATGCATGTATGTATTTTTGTATTTATTAAGTGTTCTCCAACTTCTAACACCTTTTTCTACCATCAAGGCAAAAGTCCTCTTTGAACTTCTCATAGACTTTTAGCAAGGAATCTTCCATTACTCCTATACCTAGGAAAGTAGCTTTTTAGCTTCTGAGCAGTAACCACTCCCTCGTACTTCATCAGTTTTCTCATAATGAGTAACCATACGTGAGCGAATTTCTTCCAACTTTCGGTTGAGTTGTGTAGCCTCTTCTGTTTTACCTGTTACTCTGCCATATTTCAAATCCCATTTCTGTGGAAGGATTTCAAGTTTGGTACTAAACTGAGCTACCTGATTGTCAATGGTAATACGCCCCATAATAGCAACCTTACCATTCTTCTTTTGGGGCATTCTTTTTAAGGTAGAACAATACCTTAAAGGTTGAGCGTTTTACTTTTTTTCATACTCTAATTTTTTTAATTTTGCGAAAGTACTTTTTTTATCAAGTTACTGTACAACATGAAAAAAAGGTATAAAACACTGAAATATAACCTATTAATAAAAAAAATATTTTTTTCAATGTATTAGGTAATGATTTAGAAACCTAATTTTGAAAAAGACCTGTCCAAATCATCTAAGACTCTGTCTTCTCTTATCTTCCTATCAAAAAAATAATCCTCTTTGTATGAGCTAATTACATTATTTTTTTGTAGTTTTGCATTTTAATTCATACTTTTTGCAGAAAAATTTAACTGATATGAACAAAATCTTATTTTTTTATGATAGCACTCTCTCTTGTAAGTTGTGGAGGGAGAGATATTTATAATGATCTGAAACAACAGAACTTGCACGGAGAGATAAAGCAAGTGCGTATGACTTCTTATTCGGTAATTGAGAAATTTAACCAAGTGGAAAAAGAAAGCCAGAACCTCCGAGCGAGAGAATACCCTTACGGTATTTAACAACAAGGAAACCAAGTAGAAAAGACCTTTTTTCTCCTACCGACAAGGCTATGCGTCGCTATGAATATAGATATGACACCAAAGGGAATCGCGCTTTGGTCAATGAGTTTAAGGAAGGCGGCACACTTAAAAACAAGGTATATCTATACCCAGGATTCTGAGAGTAATGAAGTAGAAATTAATAGTTACAGTGGCCAAGGGGTGTTTCTTCAAAAAGAAATACGCTCTTACAATGACAAACAATTACTCCTTGAGGAAGAAACCTATAATAAAAAGGGAGAATTGGAACAAAAACAAATAAATGCTTACAATGACCAAGACCTATGTATAGAAACTAATATCTATGATGCTGAAGGCCAACTGAAATATAAGTATTCTTTTGTCTATGATAATAAAGGAAATATGATAGAGCGGAAAAAAATATGACAAAAATGGTAAGACCATTGCTAATCATACCTATATATATACCCTTGATGATAAAAAAATAACTGGACAGAGCGTATAGAATACCTTAATGGTAAGGCAATTTATCTAACTGATAGGGAAATAACCTATGGAGAAGGCCCAAAAGAGCTAAGAGAACTGATCTCTGAGATGGATACAGCACCAGAGAGTAATACGAATGCAGATAACACAGGAGTGAAGAATGATTGGACAGCCCAAGAGCTTAAAAGAAACATCAAAACGCTGAGAGTAAAGACTTACGATGCTAAAAAAATCACAAGCAGAAGGACAATAAACAAAATACCCTATCTGTATTTACTCAAAAGGGATATCTTACTAAAATTGTGTATTATAACAAAGATAATATTTATTCCTATGAAAAGAAATTTACCTATAAATATGATGATAAAGGCAACAGAACTGAAGGAAAGATGTATTTTAATGATGGAGATTATCTCTTAACAACTTATGATGATAAAGGGAGTTATTACAGGAGGTCATCTGTATCAGAATAAAAACACAATTTGAATTAAAAAGTGGTTTATAATGACGACGGAGATCTGATAGAATATTACTTACAAGACACAGAAATCTTTTACAAGTATGATAAAAAAATCATAATTTGGTAGAGGAGAATCATAAAAAGGTAAAGAAAAACTGGGATATACTTTATAGCAGAGCCAAAAAAATGGTAACGTAACAGAAGAACAAATATATCGCAAGGGTGTTTTAGATGAAAAAAATATACATTCGTCTATACCTTCGACGAAAAAGGAAACTGGGTAGAACGAACACAATATATAAATAGAAACCCTGTAGAGATAACAGAACGGGTGATAGAGTATTATTAGAAAAAAAGATAAAAAAATAAGATGAAAGTAACGGAGCATATAGCACAAGCTAAAGGGAAAACATTATTTTTCCTTTGAAATAGTCCCTCCTAAGAAGGGAAATAATATAGAGGAACTGTACAAGAATATAGAGCCTCTCTTGGAGTTCAAGCCTCCTTTTTATTGATGTAACAACTTCTCGCGAAGAGTATCTCTACAAGGAACATCCCAATGGATTGTTGGAGAAAAAAACTCATTCGTATGCGCCCCGGTACAGTGGGTATCTGCTCGGCTATACAACACAAGTATAATATAGATACGGTACCTCATGTACTCTGTGGAGGATTTACCAAGGAAGAAACAGAAGATCTGCTAGTGGATTGTTTCTATTTGGGAATAGACAACATCATGGCACTCAGGGGTGATGCTATGAAGGAGGAGAGGTATTTCCGTCCCTACCAAAAAAATGGTAATGTATATGCCCTTGACCTTGTAAAACAGATCGATAATTTGCGCAAAGGAATCTATCTACATGATACTTTGGAAACCAATATAGGTATGGATTTCTGTATAGGAGTGGCTGGCTATCCAGAAAAGCATATAGAAGCTCCCTTCCAAAAACATTTGATTTGGAAAAACTCAAAGAAAAAGTGGATAATGGAGCCGACTATGTGGTTACTCAGATGTTCTTTGACAACAAAAAGTATTTTGAGTTTGTAGCTAAGGCACGCGAAATGGGAATTCATGTACCTATTATTCCAGGGATTAAACCAGTTAGTGTCAAAAAGCATCTTAATATACTTCCTCAGGCTTTTTTTCTTAGACTTTCCAGAGCAGCTGGTTAAGGAAATAGAAAAGTGTAAGAACAATGAGGCCGTTAAGCAGGTTGGGATAGAGTGGGCGATTGCCCAAAGTATAGAGCTGAAGAAGGCAGGCGTACCTTCGCTCCATTACTATTCCATGGGGAAATCCGAGAATATTATTCAAATCATTTCGCAAGTTTTTTTAAAACAGAAGAGATTGAATTAAAATTAAAAAAATTTAGAATATCATTTGTTTATAAAAAAATAAAAATCTTTATCTTTGCCCTCAAAAAAAGAAAGAATATGCCAAGAATTATAGAAAAATACCTAGAGTATATTGTGGCGATAGTTATCGGCCTGATTACAAGAAACATATGGGTGGGTATAGCTGTTCTATGTTTGGGATTATTACTCCGCCTAACTTTATTTAAGGGAAGCAGAAGTAATCAAGTGAATCTAAGACAAGCAGGCGCTATAGAAGGAGGATACAATCCTTCGGACTTTGAACTGAACTTGCTTGCACTTTGTGCCTTAGTGATCAAGGCAGATGGTACAGGACCCTACTCAAAAAGGAGTTGGACTATGTACGTTATAAGTTTGTCTCTCTCTACGGAAAGGACAAGGCAAACGATATATTTCGTACTTTCAATCAAATCAAACAGAATGAGGTGCCGATCACTCGTATCTGCTTATATATGCGTGCTCGCACCAACTATGAGGCACGTCTTTCTATTATACACTTCTTGTTTGATATTGCTAGCCTTGATGGCCGTATCAAGGAGGCAGAACTAGCTTTGATAGAGCGTATTAATAAAAATCTCAATATAGATCAGTCCGATTTTGAGAGTGTAAAGGCGATGTTCCGCCAAGAAAAAGACGATGATTACACCATCCTTGGGGTAAGTAAAGATGCTTCTGAAGCTGAAATTAAAAAGGCTTATCGCGATATGGTTAAGAAATATCACCCAGACCGTATTGACACCAATGATGTGGCTATCCGTAAGGGAGCTGAAGAGAAATTTAAACGTATACAAGAGGCTTATGAAAGCATTCAAAAACAAAGAGGGTTCTAAACCCTCTTTATTTTATCTTAAGCAAATCCTTAGGATACTGTTTTTGTATGGGTGTTTTTCCTGCTGTTACACCTCTATGTAGTAGAGGTATATTACAATAGGTTATTGTTTTTTTCTCCTTGGAATCATTCTATATCTTCCATTCTTTGTGTGCTATAGGGGTATGTGGCTTTGCTATTACTCCCTATAGGAGGGAATATGTATATAGGCTATCGCTTTATAGTGCTCACCTTTTTGCAGATGTTGGCTTGCTTGGCTTTCTTGCTTCCTCCACTGCTTTCCCAGCCCAAGGTAGGGGAGTGGGAGATCCTCTCTTTCATGTTCGCTTTCTTTGTAGCACTTTTTTTGGAGGTGTATTTTTGCTATTTTGCTACTTAGACGAGAAGAAAAAGTATTTCTATAATAAAAAAAGTTTTTTTATACCTTTGCAAAGTGATTTAAAATTCGTAAATTTGCACTCTAGAAAAGTATAAATAAGCATACTAAATTCATTCTTGATAATGAAAAAAATAGATAAAAAAACGTATTTGCAATGGTACGAGGAAATGCTCTTTTTGGAGAAAGTTTGAAGACAAACTGGCTTCTGCTTATATCCAACAAAAAGTAAGAGGATTTTTACATTTGTACAATGGACAAGAGGCAATTGTGGCAGGTTGTATGCACGTAATTGACCCCTAAGAAAGACAAAATGATTACTGCCTATCGTAATCACGTGCATCCTATCGCTTTTAGGGGTAGATCCACGTAGAATTATGGCAGAGCTTTTTTTGGAAAAAGGAACAGGAACTTCACATGGATTGGGAGGTTCCATGCACATTTTCTCAAAAAGAACATAACTTCTTCGGAGGTCATGGAATCGTAGGGAGGACAAATCGCCCTAGGTGCTGGCTTGGCTTTTGCTGAGAAGTACAATGAGACAGGGGAGTTGTCCTTACTTTTATGGGAGATGGAGCTACGCGTCAGGGAACCCTTCATGAGACTTTTAACATGGCTATGAACTGGAAGCTCCCAGTGATATTCATCTGTGAGAATAACCACTATGCTATGGGTACTTCTGTGGAGAGAACTGCTAACCATCCTGATATTTGGAAATTAGGTTTAGGTTATGAAATGCCTTGCGAACCTGTAGATGGTATGAACCCTGTTTCAGTAGCTGAAAAGGTATACGAAGCTGTAGAACGCGCTCGTCGTGGAGAAGGCCCAACTTTCTTGGATATTCGTACCTATCGTTACAGAGGACACTCTATGTCCGATGCTCAACACTATCGTACTAAAGAGGAAGTGGAAGAGTATAAGAAGATAGACCCTATCACTCAAGTTCTTGACGTAATCAAAGAAAAGAAATATGCTACTGATGCTGAAATAGAAGCCATAGACGAACGCGTAAAGAACTTGGTAGCAGAGTGCGAAAAATTCGCTAATGAATCTCCATTCCCTGAAAAAGAATGTAATGTATGATGTAGTATACGAACAAGAAAAATTATCCTTTTTACCTCATAAATTATAAAAGAAAATGGCAGAAATAGTAAATATGCCGCGATTAAGCGACACCATGGAAGAAGGAGTCGTAGCAAAATGGCTCAAAAAAAGTAGGAGACACTGTAAAGGAAGGTGATATTCTCGCTGAGATAGAAACCGACAAGGCGACTATGGAATTTGAATCTTTCTATTCAGGTACCTTATTATACATTGGTCTAAAAGAAGGAGAAACCGCTCCCGTGGATACCCTTTTGGCTATCATTGGTGAGAAAGGTGAAGATATTTCAGCACTTATAGGTGGTGGTGCAGCTGCTGCGCCTGCTGCTGCTCCAGCCGCTGCAGAGACACCTGCCGCTGCTGCTGCAAGTGCACCCTGCTGCTGCTATGCCTGAAGGCGTACAGATAGTTACCATGCCACGCCTAAGTGATACTATGACCGAGGGGACTGTAGCCTCTTGGCTTAAGAAAGTAGGTGATACAGTAAAAGAAGGAGATATCTTAGCCGAAATAGAAACAGACAAAGCCACAATGGAGTTTGAATCATTCTATGCTGGTACTTTATTGTATATAGGTATCAAAGAAGGGGAATCAGCTCCAATTGACTCATTATTAGCTATCATAGGCCCTGCAGGTACCGATGTGAATGCCGTACTTGCCGCTGCTAAAGGTGGTAGTGCCCCTGCAACAGCTGCTGCCCCTGCTAAGGCAGAAGCTCCTGCGGCTGCTGCCCCTGCTGCTCAGCTGCAACCACTACCGACGGACGTGTATTTGCTTCTCCTTTGGCTAAGAAAATAGCTCAGGATAAGGGTATCAACCTATCTGAAGTAAAAGGAAGTGGAGAAAATGGCCGTATCGTACGCAAAGATGTAGAAGGATTCACTCCATCAGCTAAGCCTGCTGCCGCTGCCTCTACTGAGAAAGCTGCTGCTCCTGTAGCTTATGTTCCTGTAGGAGAAGAAGTTACTGAAGAAGTGAAGAACTCACAAATGCGTAAGACAATCGCTAAGCGCCTTTCTGAATCTAAGTTTACAGCACCTCACTATTACCTTACTATAGAGGTAGATATGGAAAATGCGATGGCCTCACGTAGCCAAATCAATAACTTGCCTGATACTAAGGTGTCTTTCAACGATATGGTAGTGAAGGCTTGCGCTATGGCTCTTAGAAAACACCCACAAGTGAATACTTCTTGGAAAGGAGATGTTACAGTGTATAACAAGCATGTACATATAGGAGTAGCTGTGGCTATTGAGGACGGATTGGTAGTACCTGTACTTAAGTTCGCTGACAACTTGAGTTTCTCTCAGATAGGTGTATTGGTGAAAGATTTGGCAGGAAAAGCTCGTAACAAGAAGCTAACACCTGCTGAAATGGACGGAAGCACCTTTACAGTTTCTAATTTGGGTATGTTCGGAGTAGAACAATTTACTTCTATCATTAACCAACCTAACTCTGCTATTCTTTCTGTAGGGGCTATCGTAGAGAAACCTGTTGTAAAGGATGGACAGATTGTAGTGGGACACACTATGAAGCTTTGCCTTGCTTGTGATCACCGTACTATAGATGGGGCTACAGGTGCACAATTCTTGCAAACCTTGAAAGCTTACATAGAAAAACCCTGTTACTATGTTGGCATAGTATGAACCGTATGTAACGCAATTATATATATTTATTGAGAAAGAGGCATAATCCCACATGCCTCTTTCCTTTTACTATGCAATAAATTTGTTTAATACGAAAAAAATATCGTAATATTGTACTCTTTATAAGGAATAAATTATGTATGCTATATGTCATTTTGAGTATAGTACCGATGCGGGATGAAGCCTCTCATAAGAGCGAACAGATTTCTCAGTTATTATACGGAGAATTGTGCTTTATAATGAAAGAAGAAGACGGCTGGTGTTATGTACGTACTGATTTTGATAACTATGAAGGTTGGATAGATGCCAAACAATTATCTCCCATAAGTGAAGCTACTTACCAGGAAACCAAGAAGGTGCTCCCTCGTTATGCTTCAGATATGGTGGATTATGTGCAGATTAGTGATAAGGAATATGATCTCTTGCCCATTTGTATAGGGGCTACTGTGAGCAATGCCCCCTTTATGGGACATCTCTTCTCTGGAGAAGTGCAGAGAAAGGTGTTGCGTAAGAATGTAGTAGAGATAGCTCTGAGATACCTCAATACGCCTTATTCATGGGGCGGGAAATCTCCTTTTGGAATTGATAGTCCAGCATTGGTACAAATGGTCTATAAGCTATGGGAATCACCCTTCCTCGAGAGGTGGTTTCCCAGTATGAAATTATTGAAAGTGGTGATGTGGCTACTTTGGAAGATGCCGAAGTAGGGGACTTGCTTTTTCTTTAATGATAACATGGGGCGTATCATTCATGTAGGGACTCTTAATCCAATCGGGCTATATCATTCATGCTTATGGGAAGGTACGTGTAGATCGTATTACCCCAGAGGAATTTTTTTGACGAAGATATTCAAGAAATCACACATAATCTCTATGCTATCAAGCGAATTTTTGGATGATGATGAGAAAAAAATAAGGTAAAATGACCATAAAATTACTCGTAGTAGGAAAAACAGAAGTGTCCCTTTTTAGAAAAAAATAATTGAAGACTATAAGAAAAAGAATACGATTTTTATATAAAATTTGAAATAGAGACGATTCCTGACTTGAAAAACACCAAAAAAACATCTCACAAGAAGAACAAAAAAACAAAGAAGGTGTCTTGCTGCTTAAGCAAATAGCAGACAATGACTTCTTAGTGCTTTTTGGATGAGCGAGGAAAAGGAATATACCTCTGTAGAGTTTTTCTACGCAGTTACAGAAAATTATGAATACGGGGGTTAAGCAGTGTATCTTTGTCATAGGAGGGCCTTATGGTTTTTTTCTCAACAGGTGTATCAGAGAGCTAACAATATGTGTTCGCTCTCTAGGGATGACATTCTCTCACCAGATAGTACGCCTATTTTTTTGTAGAACAACTCTATAGGGCTTTTACTATTCTCAATAACGAACCTTATCATCACCAATAAATGTATAGCAAAGAGGAAGCAGCTAAGCTCAGACAAGATTTTTTTGGGTGTCTTTTTGGGAAATCTTTCCCAAATAAGTGGATTTTTGTATAGGGACGAAGGTGAAACCTATCCAATTCAAATTTCATTTTGATAATAAAAAGGCGATGGTATGTATGGATATAGAGGGAGATCAGCAGGAAATAGAAAAAAATATTACAACAAATTCCTATCCTTAAAATCCATATTGGCAGAGTTCCTACCTGAAATCCTATTTGAAGAGCACTATTACTTGGAGAATGGTAAGGAAATAGCACGTATTTGGGTAGAGAAGCAAGGGGTATGTGTCTATAATAAGGATACTTGGCAACAAGCTATGGTATTCTTAAATGAAAAAGATGCAACAAGTAGAATGTTTTTGGCAAGAGTATGAGGACTTTTTCATGGACGATTTTTAACCTTAATAGGGGTTATATTTTAAGAAAAAAACAATTTTTTTCAAGTCAAGAAAAAAATAATTACTTTTTGCAAAAATTTACAATCAATGTTACTCATAGGAATAACAGGAGGAACGGGCTGTGGTAAGACAACAGTAGTCAATCAGATTGTCCAAGAAATACCATCAGGAGAGGTGAGTGTCATCTCACAAGATGCTTATTATAGGGATTTGTCACACCTTACTTTTGAAGAGAGAACCAAGGTGAATTTTGACCACCCTAAGTCCTTGGATTTTGATTTGCTCAGGGAGCATCTTTCCCTGCTTAAGCAAGGAAAAACAATTATGCAACCCACTTATTCCTTTGTAGAACACAACAGAACGCCACAGGTGATACCTATAGCTCCTTGTAAGGTGATTATAGTGGAGGGAATTTTAATATTTTCTCATCCAGATCTGAGAGATTTGTTTGATATTAAGATATTTGTACATGCCGATTCCGATGAGCGTCTTATTCGTCGTATAAAAAGAGATACCACCGAGCGCGGAAGGGATATACAGGAGGTGCTCAACCGATACCAAACTACTCTTAAGCCAATGCACCAGCAGTTTATAGAGCCTACCAAGGAATATGCCGATATCATTATTCCCAATAACCGACATAACAAGGTGGCTATTGATATTGTCAAGACCATTGTCCATAACAGAATCCAATAATAATGATAGATCTTCAGGCCTATATCAAGAAATATGCTTACTTCATTGGCATCGCTGCTTTTTGGAATATGGATGCTTTTCTTTGACTCCAATTCTTTGCTTTCCCAAAAGAAAGCTGAATAAAGAAATAGAATCCCTTAAGCGTCAAAAAGGAGTTTCTCCAAAAGGAAATAGCCAAAGACAGGGAGGCCATCAAGGAAATTAATACCCCTGAAGGTAGAGAAAAAAATTTGGACGTGAGCACTATTATTTTTAAGAGAGAAAACGAAGATATTTTTTTATCATAGAATATGATACTATAAAAATAAATACAATACTGTAAAAAAATAATTATTATACCTAAAAAAATATAGAACATATGTATGAAAATGAAGGAGAAAACAATGAGATTTTTCTCAAAAGCTCTAAGAGCAGGTAGGCGAACTTATTTCTTTGATATACGCGGCACCAAGGCCGGTGATTATTATTTGACGATAACAGAGAGCAAAAAGTTCACACTGATGATGGTTCGTCCCATTATCAGAAACATAAGATTTATCTTTACAAGGAAGATTTTAATGCCTTTAGAGAAATCTTGGATGAGATGACTTCTTATGTTTTTTTGAAGAAAAGGGAGAGGAAGTAATCTCTGAAAAAAACATCAGAAGGATTTCAAGAAAACATTCTCTTCTCATAAGGAACAAGAGGCGTCATCATCATTCACTATTGATGACTTTGAAGATATTAAATAGTGATATTTAATTCAGAAATGGTTAGAGGCTATCCCCGCGGAATAGCCTCTAACTTTATCTAAAAAGGGGAAGAGAATAGGCAGTACCAAAATCATTACAATTCCCATAAGTATCTGTAAGGGAAGCCCTACTTTCACATAATCCATGAAGGTATAACGCCCAGCCGACATCACCAAGGCATTGGGAGGCGTAGAGAAAGGAGAGGCAAAGCACATGCTAGCACCTACCGATACGGCAATGAGCAAAAGGTAATGGATTGATTCCCATACTGGTAGCTGCGCTCATAGCTATAGGGGCAATCAGAATAGCTGTAGCGGTATTGCTGATAAACATGGTAAGTAGCGAAGTGGTAAAGTAGATACTTGCCAAAAGAATATAAGGACTATAGCCGCCCAACTTGCCTACAAGCATCTCCGATACCCATGCCGAAGCCCCCGTTTTTCTCTAAGGCTAAGGCCATAGGGAGCATAGCGGCAATCAGGACAACACTTTCCCAATTGATAGTCTTATAAGCTGCCTCCACATTGGGCAGTGCTCCAGAGAAGACCATGAGCAAGGAGGCTACCAAAACAGCTGTTACAGGCTGTATAGGAATAAAATCAAACATCATACTCACTACCATAAGTAGCATAATGATCCCCGCTATAGGAGCTTTTATGCGTTAGGGTTACCTTGGAAGCCTCCTTCAGGGGCTGTCCCAATACAATCAGGTGTCTATGTTGGTCATTGAGCCTTGCGATGTCCTTCCAAGAACCCTGTACTAAGAGTATATCTCCCGAATGAATACGTTGGTCTTTCAGGTTTTTCAGGATATAGGTTTCATTGCGCTGCATACCCAAGATATTGAGTGAGAATTGCTCTCTGAACTTTGATTTCTTGATTGGCAGATTCACCAGGCGTGAGGCGGAGGTAATCAGCACCTCAGCAATCCCATGCTTTTTGGGAGTTCATTAGCTCCTCTTGAGAGGTAAATTTGTCTTCTATCAGGCTCAAGGACTTCTCCCAAGCCATGGCCTCTATCTTGCGAATATCTCCTTGTACAAAGAGGATATCTCCTTCATGGAGAATTGTATTGGCTTGTGCCAATTCGCGATTGGGATTTTGAAAAAAATAGAGCTGTTAAGGCTGGGTTTTGCGCAAGATTTCGGTTACATGTACTTCATATTTGTCCGCTATATGGCTTTCCAAGAGGGTTTTTCCTACAAAAGGAGCATTTTTTTCCTACCATCACCAAGTGGATATCCTTGGAGAGTTGGTATTCGTCCATAAGGTCTGAAAGAGATTTGCCGTCTTTCTTGCTTTCTTGATGAGGGTCAGTCTTGTTTAGAAAGCGTTTGCTTACAGGAATAAGGTATAACAGTCCCACAGCAAGTGCTACCAGTCCCACAGGGGTAAAGGAGAAGAAGGTCAGGGAAGGAAACCATGCTTTATTAGTTCTTCATTAATAATAAGATTGGGAGGTGTTCCGATAAGGGTCATCATTCCCCCTAAGCTACTGGCAAAAGCCAGCGGCATGAGTAGGCGAGAAGAGTTGATATTGGCACTCATGGCCATACTCACTACAATGGGAAGCATTAGAGCAACCGTCCCTGTATTGCTCACAAAGGCACCAATGAAGGAGGTGGCCAATATAACTAGCACAAAGAGCTTCAGCTCATTCTTACCAGCGAGCTTCAGTAGCTTATTGCTAATCATTTTAGCCAAACCTGTTTGGAAGATAGCCCTCCCACTACGAAAAAGCCCTATCATCATTACCACCACCGAATTAGAAAAGCCTGATAAGGCTTCCTCTGGCGATAGGATACCAAAGAGTACCAGTAGGAGCAGGGAGGAAAGCGCTACCAAGTCCGAACGGATCTTTCCCATCATAAAGAAGGCGGAGGCAATCACAAGGATAGCCAAGGTAATGTACATAGTCATAAGTAAGGGATTAGGTTAGATAAGCGCTTGCATCTCCTCTATAAAGCGATGTGCTAGTGCATCGGCTTCTTTTTGGCTTTTTGCCTCAGTATAGATACGGATAATGGGTTCTGTATTGGATTTTCTCAAGTGTACCCAGCTATCGGCAAAAATCTATTTTAAGACCATCAATAGTGGTGGTCTGTTCATGAGCATATTTCTGTTCCATTGCCTTGAGGATTTGGTCAGGATTGATTTGCTCTGTCAGTTGTATCTTGTTCTTACTCATAAAGTAAGCAGGATAACTCTCTCGAGTTGCTGCACACTGCCACCTCTCTCTGCCAAAAGGGATAGGAATAAAGCAACTCCTACCAAGGCATCGCGTCCATAGTGTAGCTCAGGGTAAATAATTCCCCCATTGCCTTCGCCACCGATAATGGCTTCTACGCGTTTCATCTCGGTAACGACATTCACTTCTCCTACTGCTGCTGCTGAGTAGCTAACGCCATGCTTTTTGAGCAATATCGCGCAAGGCACGAGAGGAAGAAAGGTTGGAGACAACGTTGCCTTTGGCTTTGCCTAATACATAATCAGCACAAGCTACCAAGGTATATTCTTCACCAAACATTTCTCCTTGGTCGGTAATAAAAGGCCAAAGCGATCCACATCAGGATCTACCACAATACCAAAATCGGCTTTTTTTCTTCTACGACTCTTTTTGCAAATATCACCCAAGTGTTCCTTTAGTGGTTCGGGGGTTGTGTGGGAAGTGTCCATTAGGGCTCACAATAGAGTTTGACAACCTCTATACCCAATCGTTCCAAGAGTCTCGGAATGGCAATCCCACCGGTAGAGTTGACCGCATCCACAACTACTCGGAATTTCTTTTTCTGGATAGCTTCAGGAGCAACCAAGGGGAGGGCAAGTACCATTTCTATATGAAGGTCAATATACTGATTATCAAGGGTGAGCTTACCTAAGTGATCTACTGTAGCAAAGGAAAAAAATCATTCTCTTGAGCGATTTTCAAAATAGCCTTACCATCTTGGTCAGAGACAAATTCTCCTTTGTTATTGAGAAGTTTTAAGGCATTCCACTCCTTAGGGTTATGGCTGGCGGTAAGGATAATGCCTCCGTCGGCCTTTTCCATAGGGACAGCTACTTCCACGGTAGGGGTAGTACTAAGGCCTATATTAATTACATCAATCCCTAAACCGATAAGGATGTATTGTACTAAATTTTTGGATCATCTCGCCAGAGATGCGTGCATCTCGCCCGATGACTACTTTGACGTGTTCTTTGCCACTTTGTCCCTTTGAGCCAAGAGCCGTAAGCTGCTGCAAACTTGACTGCATCAATAGGGGTAAGGTTCTCATCTACCTTGCCTCCCTATGGTACCACGAATACCTGAAATAGATTTGATTAATGACATATATCTTTAAATTTTTATTTTTTTGAGACTTATAATAAAGAAAAGTGAATATCCCATAGAACATAAGAAAAAAATAGGATAAGTGAAAGCTATAAGAAAAACATATCCTTGATCGCTTGGACGGCCTAAAACCCAGTCAATAAAAGGGATTGCAGCAAAAAGTCCTACATAGAAAAAGCAGGGGAGCTAAAAAAATACACCCTAACCATAAGCCCCATTTGCTTTTTCTGATAGTATAAATGTGCAGCCCTGCGGCAACTAAAAAAAGAGAATAGCTCCGAATCCTAAAGGGTTTATTGTAAGGACGATACGACCAAACCAAGAAGGTTTAGGAGAAAATCGCCAATAGTAGTTACCATAGGTAATATCCTTGATCTTTCCCTTAAAAAGTTGGTCACTTACTGTATATTCCTCTTTTTCCATAGAGGATTGCTCAAATTCTAATTCCTTTGGAAAGTGGATTTCAATCTCTATCTCAGGGAAAGTTTTCCAAAAATTTGGAAGGATATAAGTTGTATTCAAACTGGTAAGGGGAAGAAACCCATAACGGAAAGTAGTAGGGAAAGCACTATAGCTAACCTCTATCACATTCTCTCCTGCCTTAAGTGGTGCTGTAAAGTAGATAAGATCTGAGGGGGTTACCTCTTCTTCTTCTTTTTCCATCATAGGAAATATAGTACTTAGTATAAGTATTGTATCGGGTAGGAGTACCATCAGAATATTGTAGGGTGTCAATGATTTCTTCTTTTCTCAGAAAAGGATAGTCCTGTTCTTGTTCAATAGCGTTTGAGGAGATAGCCTGTCCATTTACATACACTTGCTGGTCATTCAGATAGTTGGAAGCCATAAAGAGCAGTGGCATAGACTGTTCTTTAGGGAGGAGATATGATATTTTTGCCCTAAAAGCGGATGATATAATTCTTATCATCTTTGACGATTTCAGCAAGAATCTTCTCATGGGTTACGCTGCAATCATTGGTAAGAATAAGACAAGTATGAGAAGTCCCATCTGTATATGGTTTTTGCCATATTGGCTTTACTTACCCAAGAGCAAGCAAACAATAACAACAAAAAGAAGATGTCTGTTCATTATAATGGAATATTTCTTATCAAGGGACAAATATACGAAAAAGATATAAATAATTGACTAATAATCAAGGAAGAATTTTTTTGAGTAAAAGTTTCATTTGTCTTAAATTATTTTCGTACATTTGCTCTTCTATTAAGAACAAATAGTAATAAGCTGTTATATGGACAAACATCATATACTACTCATCATTCACCTAATCAGTGCAACTGTTTGGGTAGGAGGGCATTTGGTCTTGCTCTTGGGCTTTTTGCCAAAGGCGCTTAAGCATAAAAATTTTGACTTTATCTCTCGTTTTGAGAAGACTTATGAGCCTATAGGAATGCCCTCACTGCTCCTTTTTGGTCATTACAGGTATTTTGATGGCCTATGACCTAAATGCACCACTATCTTCATGGTTTTCCTTTGCCACAGGAGTGGAGACGGTAGTATCGCTGAAAATTATTGGGCTACTCACGACCATTTGCTTTGCCATCAGTGCCCAAACAAGGGTGCTTCCAAAAGCTTGCTAAAGGGGCAAATCCAAAAGCTCCCCGAAATGGCGGTACATATTCTATGTGTTACCCTGATTGCGGTAACGCTGCTTATTTTTGGGCAGTACCATTCGTAACGGAGGTTTTTTTATTCTAAAAGGAAATGGAGACATTCAAGAACTACCTATCTTTGGAGAAAAAGTATTCTCCCCATACCATAACAGCTTACCTTGCTGATATGGGGGAGTTCTCCGCTTACCTTAAGGAAAAAGACGCTACTGTAGAACTCTCCCAAGTGAATTATCCCTTGATTCGTTCTTGGATCATACACTTGGTAGAAAGTGGGATTACCAATAGGTCAATCAATCGGAAAATAGCATCTTTGAAGGCTTATTATGCTTTTTTGGTACGCTCTTTAGTTATCAGTAGTAGTCCCTTTCTGCAGCATATTCCGCTGAAAACGCAGAAGAAAGTGTCTATTCCCTTCTCCCAGAAGGAGATAGAGACGGTACTCTCTCAGGCAGAAGAGGGCGGGGACTACCCCCAAGTACGCAATAAGACCATTATAGAGTTGTTTTTACGCTACAGGCATGCGTCGGGCGGAACTTATAGAACTGAAAATAAGTGATATAGACTTCTCTCAACAGACGATAAAGGTACTGGGGAAGCGCAGTAAAGAGCGTATCATTCCCTTAATCCCTTCGGTTAGGATGTGTTTGGAACAATATTTGTCTGTGCGTAAGGGGTTAGATACTAACGAATTATATTTATTTTTTTGACAGATAGTGGTAAAAAAATGTACCCAAAACTTGTGTATAATATAATAAATTCGTACTTTAGCAGTGCCACAACAAAGCAGAAGAAAAGCCCACATGTGCTGCGGCACTCCTTTGCTACGCACCTCTTGGACAATGGGGCTGACCTTAATGCTGTAAAAGAACTCTTAGGGCATGCAGGGCTGGCGGCTACACAGGTCTATACTCATAGTAGTATAGCAGAGCTAAAAAAACAATACAACAATGCGCATCCGAGGATGACAAACAAATAGTACTAATTTTAAATTTTTTTCAGATTATGAAAGTAAATTTACACAATGTCGGTTTTACAGTTGATCAAAAAAATTGGTTGACTTCATCCAGAAAAAAATGGACAAATTAGACCTTTTTCTACGATAGGGTTATTGATGCCGATGTCTATTTAAAGTTAGATAATACCACTGTCAAAGAAAATAAGATAGTGGAAATAAAAGGTAAATGTACCAGGAGATAGCTTCGTGGTCAAAAACAATTCAAATCCTTCGAAGAAGGGGTAGATGCTTGTGAAAACCCTATTGAAAGATTCCTGAAAAATACAAAGGAAACTCGTTAGACGATCTTATGACTATTAAGGATAAAGAACGGTTTTGGATAGGATTCCAATGGGGTGCACTTTGCGGGAGTAGTGATTACTCTAATACTTATACTTGCCTAAACAAGGAGTTTAGATAATGAATTTCACATAACAATATGTGAAGTTCATTATCTCTCCATATCAAAACATACAACAAGAAAAAAAGTAGCTCTATAAGGGGAGTTGCTATGCTTATGAAAGCAGCCGATGGATTATAGTGTTATAGCAGAGAGGTATTATATACCCAAATTTTTTTCACCAATTAGGACTACAAACAGAATTTTTCCTTCATATTTGAAATAAAAAATCTATACATGATGAATGGCATATTGATACTTATAGATATTCAAAATGATTTTATTACAGGAGAACTTCCTGTTCCTGATGCTAGGTCTATCATAGAGCCTGTCAATCACCTTATCCCACAGTTCTCCCATGTGATAGCTACCCAAGATTGGCATCCAGCAAATCATTTTAGCTTCTTTACGCTTCATGAGGGTAAGAAGGCTTTTGAATCTATCACTAAGGATAATTACCAGCAGACCCTTTGGCCTCCTCATTGCATACAAGGAAGCGAAGGGCTAATTTCTTCCCTGAACTACAAACCAATGCAATCAATGCAATTTTTCGCAAAGGAACTAATCCAGATATAGATAGCTATAGCGCTTTTTTTGATAATCAAAAAGCTCAAAAGAAACAGGTCTTGACGGCTATCTAAAAAGGCTTACACTTGGAAGAACTCCATTTTGCAGGTTTGGCGGCTGATTATTGTGTGTATTTTTTTCTATGATAGATGCACTCAACTTAGGTTATAAGGTATTTCTACATGAACATTGTACCCGTGCTATAAGCAAAGAACAGTTTGAAAACCAGAAAAAAGAACTGATTGCTTATCCAAACTTCACTCTATTACCATAGTTTTGAAAGAACATTTACGTTTTGGAATTATTATCCCCGCTCATAATGAGGGAGACATCTTGGCGAAAAACCTTGGATAGTCTCTTGGGGCAAAACGCTCCCTGCCCATAGCATTGTGGTGATAGATGATAATTCTACCGATCATACAGCTACAGTATTAGCCGATTATTGCAGGCGCTTTCCTCAGGTGAAAACCCTCTACCGAAGCTCCTCTGTGCAGCGCCTACCAGGTGCTGAGATCGTACAAGCCTTCAATGCAGGTTTGCCTCTTGTGGGGCAGGTCGATATTATCTGTAAGTATGACGCAGATCTTATTTTTCCTCCCAACTATTTAGAGACGCTACAAACCTACTACCTCCAAAAACCCACAATTGGGGATGTGTGGAGGCATCTGTAGTATAGAGAAGGATGGGAAGTGGCTCAAGGAAAACCTAACCAATAAGAACCACTTGCGTGGCGCACTGAAGAGTTACCGCAAAGGAATGTTTCGAGGCTATTGGAGGGCTGAAAGAGGCAATGGGTTGGGATACAGTAGATGAGCTATTAGCACAGTATCACGGTTGGGAGTTGCTTGTTGTGGAGGACTTGGTGGTAAAACACTTGCGCCCTACCAAGCCGCTACAACCCACAAGCACAATATATGCAAGGGGGTATGTTCTACCGCTTGCGCTATGGGGAAGTGCTCTCGTTTTTGGCAAGCGCTAAGCTGGCTTACAAGAAGCGTAGCCTTCGCTTATTCTGGGATTATATGAAGGGGTATTTCAAGGCAAAGAAAGAGAAACTGCCCTTTTTGGTAACCCCTGAAGAAGGTAAGTGGATACGTGCTTACCGTTGGCGCCATATCAAACGAAAAATTCTAAATAATTGTTGATAAGAAAAATTTGCCGCATAGTATTTTTACTTTTGCGGGGTATTAAAAGCAAGGCTCAAAGATGAAAAATAGCACTATTAGGTTATGGGAAAATGGGTAAGACCATAGAGCGGATAGCTCAGGAGCGAGGCCATGAGATTGTCCTAGAGTAGATGCCCCAGGTGATTATGATCTTTCTGTGGCAGAGGTAGCTATTGAGTTCAGTACGCCACAGAGTGCTTTTGCCAACATCAGCCGAGCGCTCTCTTTAGGATTGCCCACAGTGGCAGGTACCACAGGTTGGCTAGAACACTATCCTGAAGCAGTAACCTTGTGCAAGGAGCATGAGGCGGCTTTTTGTATGCTTCCAACTTTTAGTATAGGGGTGAATATCTTCTTTGAACTGAACAAGACCTTAGCCCAACTTATGCGAAAATATCCTGAATATGCGGTTGCTATAGAGGAAATACACCATACCCAAAAGCTCGACGCCCCCAGTGGAACGGCCATTACCTTGGCGCAAGAGATCATAGAGCAGACAGATAAGGTAGGTTGGGAGCTAGGAGAGACTACCGAGGATAAAAATTCCTATTACTGCCAAACGTATAGAAAAATGTACCTGGCACCCATATCGTTACCTATAAGAGTGTGGTCGATACACTTGAGATCAAGCATACCGCCCATAGCCGCGATGGTTTTGCCTTGGGCGCTGTATTGGCAGCTGAGTGGATTATAGGAAAAAAAGGAGTCTTCTCCATGAAGGATGTCCTTTTCGGAAAATAAGTATAAATAATTTTGTAAAAAAATAAATTTTATGGCAAGCGTAAGACGTTTAAAAAAAGAATGTTGCTTCTGTTTTAGGGGAATTGGTAGATACTCTTATTATTTGGGAATTGGTTACCGATAAGAGAAATGAGCAGTCAAGAGGTATTGTGAGGAAATCTACCTTACTTATGACAAATACCTTGAGCAAATCAACCATCCTACAGAAAATAAAGGAGCTTTTCTACAAACAGCTTCTTAAGAACTTTGAAGGAGAAGTAAATGCTATCATAGCGAAAATCAATGCTTTTAAGCTAAAACAAAGAGCTACTTTTTTTGTTTTTACACCAATTACATTTGTTTGTACAATGCAATTGGTGTTTTTACATATATTACCATGAAGAAAATACTATTCTTATCTCTTTTCTTGACTTTTACCTTTGTAGCTTCTGCCCAACAGACTTATAAGCTCTATGTAGAGGGAGAAAAACAATGGGCATATAGGGAAAACACACTTACCGATTTTGTATATGCCTTCTGTACTAAGGATTTTTGAGGCTATAGCCAAGAATCCAGTAGTAGGTGATAGTTCAAAAAGTAGTCCAATTGGAGTCCATATATCGCAAAAATGCTGCAAAAGTGTTCCTACTAAAGAAAGAAATACACAGATAAGTCTCTTTTTTGGAGAGCGAAAGAAAGGAAAAGGTCGTGTATTCTTTATGACTTTCTTTGAAGGGAACCTAAGAGGTAAGCGCAAAGATGCATTTTTTTCAATTTCTTTTTAGCAGACAATACAAGGGAAGGTATATTTAAGTGTGATACAATTATTATTTCTGATGAGAAACACAGATTCACCTACAAAGAACCTTCGGTAAAGCTCAAAACAAGATACCAAAAGGAAGTAATGCAGGAATATGAAGCACATGCACTAGATAAAAAAATGCTAAAAAGGAATTGGAAAACTATATAAATGCAAGAAAAAGATGGCGTAAAATGATGATAAGTGAAGAATAAATAATAACTCAAAGCTCAAAAATTAAAAACTCAAAACTAACAAATGGCAGACGATGACTTGATTACAGACGATGAGCTGTATGAGCACTATAGTTTTTAAGGCAGGAAAGGGACAAGAACCGCTAAGAGTGGATAAGTTCCTGATGAACTTCGTGGAGAATGCCTCCCGTAATAAGGTACAACAGGCGGCTAAGGGACGGCAATATATTTGTCAATGGAGTAGCCGTGAAGGCTAACCATAGGGTGAAGGCCAATGATGAGGTCAAGGTCATGTTTGCTCACCCTCCTCACGAATATTTGTTAGTACCAGAGCCTATTCCTTTGGATATTGTCTATGAGGACGAGGAACTAATCATTATCAATAAGCCTGCGGGCTTGGTAGTACATCCAGGGCATGGAAATTATCAGGAGACTCTTATCAATGGGCTGATATACCATTTTCAGCACTTGCCTATGAACAGTTCTGACCGCCCCGGCTTGGGTGCACCGAATAGACAAGGATACCAGTGGTTTATTGGTAGTGGCTAAGACGGAAGAGGCCATGAACCACTTGGCTAAACAGTTTTTCAATAAAACCAGTGAGCGGGAGTATGTAGCTCTTGTATGGGGTAATCTCACTGAGGACGAGGGGACGATCACAGGGCATATCGGAAGACACCCTAAGAACCGCCTCCAAATGGCAGTCTTCCCCGACGGAAGCCAGGGAAAGGAGGCCATCACTCATTACAAGGTATTGGAACGTTTCGGTTATGTAACCCTCGTTTCCTGTCGGTTAGAGACAGGGCGTACGCATCAGATTCGTGCCCACTTTACCTATATAGGTCACCCTCTTTTCAATGACGAGCGCTATGGAGGGGACAAGATACTCAAAGGAACTACCTCGGCTAAGTATAAACAGTTTGTAGAGAACTGTTTTAAGATCCTCCCACGCCAAGCGCTCCATGCCAAGACCTTAGGAGTGGAGAAACCTTCCACAGGGACAGATGCTTCGTTTTGATAGTGAGATTCCTCAAGATATGCAGCAGTGTATAGAAAAGTGGCGTAACTATCTCAGCAATAGAGAAATAGAGCAGTAATCAGAGGTCTGTTATCAGCGGTCAGTAGGACTCCTTTTTGGGATAAAAAAACTCAAAATTCAAAACTAATATGTTATTCAGACAAGCAAAAAAATAGAAGACTTAGAGGCTATATGGCAGATTATCCTCTATGCTAAAAGAAACCATGCGGCAGAGAGGAAGTGAGCAGTGGCAAGATGGTTATCCCTTTAGGGAAAACTATTGAGCAAGATATAGCGCATCACTATGCCTATGTAGTGGAAGAGGCTGGTGAGATTGTGGCTTATGCGGCAATCAGTGGTGATGGTGAGCCTACCTATCAAAAGATAGAGGGGGCATGGCTCAGTGATGCCCCCTATATAGTAGGCCATAGAATAGCTGTGAGTGATAGGGGTAAGGGTAAAGGGCTGGCCAGCTATATCATACAACAGGCAGAAGAGATCGCCCTTACCCGTGGATTCCATTCGCTACGAGCCGATACCAACTATGACAACCTTGCCATGAAGCATATCTTGGAAAAAAAGAAGGCTTTTGTCTATTGTGGTATTATTCAGGTACGCGATGGAAAACGTGAGGCTTTTTCAGAAAAATTCTAAAATAACAGAATATGGATTTGAAAAAATTGATACAGCCGACTATACTATCTATTTCTCGGAGGAGGGTTATAAATACTTAGCAGACTATGTAAAAGAGAAGAAATATTCTAAGATATTTGTTCTCTCCGATACCCATACCCATGAGTGTTGTGTATATACATTCTTGCAGAAATTTCCTTTTGAGGTAGAAATCATAGAAGTAGAAGTGGGAGAAGAGCATAAGAATTTGGATACCTGTCTTTCTCTTTGGCAAACGCTCTCCGACTTGGAGGCCGACAGAAAGAGCTTACTGATTAATGTAGGCGGGGAGTGGTTACCGATATGGGGGCTTTGTTGCCTCTACCTTCAAGCGTGGCATTGACTTTATCAATGTTCCCACTACACTACTTGCTATGGTAGATGCTTCCATTGGAGGAAAAACGGGTGTAGATTTGGGCGTACTCAAGAACCAAATAGGGGTGATTAATAACCCTCAACTCCTATTGATAGATGTGAATTATTTAGCAACCCTCCCCAAAGAGGAGTTTCGTAGTGGCTTGGCCGAGATGTTCAAGCATGGGCTGATACAGTCTCCCGCTTATTGGGAGAAGATGAAACAGCTCTCCGCCCTGACTACTGATGATTTGGAAGAGATTATCTATGAATCGGTAGTAATTAAGCATCAGGTAGTAAAGCAAGACCCTAAGGAACAAGGTTTGCGCAAGATACTGAACTTTGGCCATACGCTGGGTCACGCTATAGAATCTTATTGCTTAGCACACCGCTCCAAGCGTTTGTTGCATGAGGGAAGCAGTCGCTATTGGTATGATTTTAGCGGCTTTCCTCTCTCATAAGCTCTTGCATTCTCCTTGGGAAAAAGACAGTAGAGATAAAGAGAGTCCTCTTGGACTATTTCTCTCGGGAGAATTTCTCAGCTCAAGAGATAGCAGCTATACAGGAACTACTCAAGTATGATAAAAAGAATGCTTATGGCCATGTCTATTTTGTACTATTGGAGGCGATAGGACAACCTAAGTGGAATATAGAAGTGGAAGAAGCTCTTATAGAACAGGCTTTTGCTTATTATAGTGAGAAATAGGAGTAAAAGAGTTAAGCAAATGAGTGTTTCTCTAAAAATTATACGCTAAGACAGGTAGCGCTGGCTTTTTACCTATTATGGTAGTGTGGTTAGTAGTGATTTATATATTTATCTTAGAGGAAGTTTATGACAATGTAGATGATGGTCTCAAGGATAGGAAAAAAAGAAATCATTGCCCTCTCTGAGGAATATCCAGAGCGTATACTCTCTGTTAGTGAATATGGGATAGGGCAGTTTAGAATACGCCCCTGCTCAGGGTAAGGTATCTAAGAAGAATAGTATCAACAATGAGTTTCTCTACGAACCCTCAGGTGATGAAAAAGGAGCTATACCGAGTGCTGAAAACGGGTTTTTGTGATGACCAAGACCGTTGTTATACCTTGGAGATACGTACCTCTACGGTAGAGGAAGACGATTTAATGGCCAATTTAGCTATAGGGATTGGGGTGTTGTACTTGGTCTTAGTCGTAAGTATGTATATCATTCATTTGCTATTCATCCGGCGTGTGTGGAAGCCTTTCAATACATTGCTTCATAACATCAATGCTTACGAATTGGGCAATCGTCAGGGGTAGTTCCTATAACCACTCAAGTGAGAGAGTTTGCTCAGCTCAATGAGACCATCCAGCGTATGTGGCATCGTACGGAAACTATTTTTGATCAGCAGCGTACTTTTATAGGCAATGCCGCTCATGAGTTACAAACTCCTATCGCGATTACTATCAATAAGTTAGAATTGCTTATGGAGGATGAAACGCTTTCTCAAGCACAGCTTCAACAACTCTCTGAAGCGAAGGCCCTCACTTACCCGTATGGCTACACTCAATAAGTCTTTGCTCACTTTAGCGCGTATAGAAAACCGACAATACGAAGAGATTTCACCTATCTGTTTTGCTTCATTGCTTCGTACCCTTATCGAGGAATACCAAGACCTGATAGCTTTTTAAGGAAATCACTCTTTTCTATAACGGAAAAAAATCACCTTTCTCGGTGCAGATGAATAAGGATTTAGCGGTCATTCTCCTCTCTAACCTCCTTAGAAATGCTATAAAATATACGTATCCCAAAGGGAAAATACTGATAGAGATAGACAAACACGTATTTTCTATTGCCAATGAGGGAAAACCAACCCCTTTGGACGCTGATAAGATATTCAAACGCTTTCATAAGGGAGAACAAGACAGTACCTCCACAGGATTAGGCTTAGCAATTGTAAAGTCTATAGTGGATTTGTACCAGCATATCCGCTTGCAGTATGTATATAAGGAGGAAAAAAACACACTTTTTTTAATTGTTAATTGTTAATGGTTAATTGTCAATGATTACTCATTAGTCATTAGTCACTATCTATGGTTGTCGTTATACTTAATTGGAACGGAAAACACTTATTGGAACAGTTTCTCCCTCAGTGGTAGCTTATTCCACTGAGGCTGAACTTTATGTAATTGACAATGCTTCTACCGATGGGAGTGTTGCTTTCCTCTGTGCTCACTATCCTCAAATAAAAATTGTACAGAATCCTGAAAAACTATGGCTATGCTAAGGGCTACAATGAGGGGCTAAAGCATATCCTGCCGATGTATATTGCCTACTTAATTCCGATGTGGAGGTAACTCAGCATTGGCTTAAAAGCGCCTATAGAAATTTTTTTGCCCAGCAACCCGAAATAAGTATATTACAACCCTAAAATAAAGTCCTATAAGCAGAAAAAAACTATTTTCGAATATGCAGGAGCAGCAGGAGGCTATATAGATAAGTATGGTTTTCCTTATTGTAGAGGACGTATCTTTGATAGTATAGAAGAGGACAAAGGGCAATATGAACAGCAAACACCTATTTTTTTGGGCTTCAGGAGCATGTTTCTTTATACGAAAAGCTGTTTTTTTGACGAGCTTAAAGGTTTTGATGAGGACTTTTTGCCCATCAGGAGGAGATGAGATCTCTGTTGGAGAGCAAAAGAATAAGGGTTATGAGGTCTATTATACCCCCTCAGTCACAGATATACCACTTAGGAGGGCTACTCTTACTGAAGGAAGTCCACAAAAAGTGTATTTAAACTTTCGCAACAGTCTTTTTATGCTACTTAAGAACTTGCCTAAGCCCTATTGGCCACTGACCATTTTCCTTAGAATGGTCTTAGATGGGGTAGCAGGGGCGCTTTTTTTCTTTCAAGGAAAGTTCAAAAAGTACTTGGGCTATCATCAGGGCACACTTTTTCTTTCTATAGGCATTTTTCGTCATTTCTATCGCAAACGACAAAACCCTACTTTGCAGCAGTATTATACCATAAGGTCTATAGTATGGAAACACTTTGTGAAAGGTAAAAAAATAAAAGGTAAAAAGAAATAAAACTGGCTAAGAGAACTCCCTTTTATTTTAGTTGAAAAATCCGAATCAATAGTAGAAGAACAATTGTATAGTCTAATTCGTTAAGGCGCAATAAATTGCGTCTCTACAGAAGACTATGCTTATCAGTAATTGTCTTAGCCAGCGCATGTGTAGAGACGCAATTTATTGCGTCTTAGATGAATACTAATAGTGTTTTAACTATTGATTTGCATTAAAAACTTCATGATTAAAAGATATATCGGCAAAGAACAAGCAAGGCAGGAGAACCTTTTACCTTTTACTTTATTGAAGTTCTGTGGTCAATAAACTTCACTGGTTTGCGGCTTCCCTTAGGATAGAGTTGTTGTTCTATGATTTCCACAGGGTGGAACTCTATTTTGGGAACAACACGCATTTTAGCACGGAAGTGGTTGGTAATCTCTTCACGAAGTGCCTCGGAAGGGGAGGTAGTTCCTATTTTGATAAGAATCTCATCGGTGAGGATTTCGTTATTGCTGATCTCTATGATGTAGTTCTCCACTTGGGCAAATTGGGTGAGTAAGTCCATAAGCACAGGCGGGTATAGGGTGGTTCCCTTGTACTTTATCATCTGTTGTTTTTCTTCCTACCACAGGGCTAACCCTTAGTGTATTTCTCCCACACGAACAAGGTGCTTGGTGTAGGGGTAACCATATCTCCTGTACGGAAACGCAATAGAGGCATACCCTCTATACCAAGGGTGGTAATGGTCAGTTCTCCCCAAGTTACCCATGGGAAGAGCTTTCCCTCATCATCTAATACCTCAGTGATAATAAGTTCTGGGTGATGATGCCCCCTTGCTGGTGTTCACACTCGGTAAAGGTGGTACTCATCTCGGTAGAGGCATAAGTAGAGTAGAGTTTTAGTTCAGGCCATTTTTCCATGATTTTCTGAGTGAGTAGGTTAGCAGAAAAATCTTGTCTGCGGAGGGTTTCTCCTATACATATTACGCCTTTGACTGAGGGATTGCGATAGTCTATATCAGTTTTTCGGCATATTCTATGAGCTTAAGTAGAAAAGAAGGCACTGCAATGAGCCACTTAGGCAGATAGGAATCTATAGAATCCCATTGGAGTTCAGGGATTCCTGCACCCTATACGTACAATACTGGCACCAAGTTTTCTAATGCCTAGAAATAAGCCAGTCCAGCCATAAACCTACGGTCAATAGTGGTCATCAGTTGTACTATATCTCCCTTTTTGAATACCAGCACAACTCAGTGAAATAGCCTCATTGTAGGCCAAGCGGTCTAAGTCCTTGTCAGTAAGCCCAAAAGTAACAGGCCTTCCTAAAGTCCCGGAGGTAGAAGCATAATCCACTATGGCTGTTTTGGGTACGCAGAGGAAATCATCATTATAACGTTGGAGGTCATCTTTGGAAGTGGTGGGGAGTCTCTGGAGGTCGTCCAGGTTTTGTATCTCCTCAATATCAATATGATATTCCTTGAATATACGTTGATAATAAGGAGAATGAGCGTGGAGGGTATTGTAGAAGCACTCGGAGTCTCTCCTCTTGGAATAGTCGAATTGTTGTGGGGTCTTGCTGTTCTATTTCAGGGATCATAGCAGGCCTTAGTTGAGTGAAAGATTGATATTTTTTCTATATAGTCAAGTACCTCCTCTTTTCCCAATTTGCTCTCGGAAGAAGTAATAAAAGTAGGGACGGCATCTCCTCCCAACTCTCTAAGAGGATTTTTTTGGTAGGTAAGTACGTGTTGTTCAATGACTTTGGGAGCAAGCTTGTCTGCCTTAGTAAAGATGATAGCAAAGGGAATAGCATTCTCTCCCAGCCATTGCATAAACTCCAAGTCTATTTTTTTGGGGTTCATGGCGTATATCCACTAACACAAAAGCACAGACCAATTCCTTGCGTTTCTTGAAATAGTCAGTAATAAACTGCTGGAAAGTCTTCTTAGATTGCTTGGACACCTGTGCATAGCCATATCCAGGCAAATCTACTAAATACCAATTCTTATTGATAAGAAAAGTGATTAATTAGCTGTGTTTTTTCCTGGTTTTGGAAGAGGTCTTAGCAAGCCCTTTGTGGTTGGTTAGCATATTGATAAGGGAGGATTTCCCCACATTGGAGCGCCCGATAAAGGCATACTCAGGTAGCTTATGCGTAGGGCATTTGGCCACTTGTGTATTGCTCACCACAAAGGAGGCTTGTTTGATCTCCATATTTATAACTTATTAGTCGTTAACCAATTGTTTAGTAACTCATTGAAAGTGTCGGGATGTTCCATCATAGGAGCATGGCCACACTTGTCTATCCAATAGAGAGACGCATTGGGCAGTAGCTCACTAAACTCCTCAGCTACTTTAGGGGCGTTACAGGGTCATTCTTTCCCCATATAAGGCAAGTGGGAGTCTTCATATTAGGGTAGATCCTTAGCCATATTGTGGCGGATGGCACTCTTGGCAATGGAGAGTGTTTTTGATTACCTTTTGTACGGTCATTGACAATGGCGAAGACCTCATCTACCAGTTCTTTGGTAGCTGTTTTAGGGTCATAGAATACATCCTCACACTTCTTTTTGATGAACTCATAGCTACCACGCTTTGGATAACTATCACCCATAGCGCTCTCATAAAGGCCAGAACTACCTGTAAGGATGAGTCCCTTGACCTTTCTAGGGTGTAGCTTGGTGTAAAGCAGCGCAATATGTCCGCCCAAGGAATTACCCAAGAGAATCACCTGCTCTAGTTCTTTGTAAGTGATAAAGCGCGTAAGCCAATTGGTTAAACTCTTTACCGTACTAGAGAGCAACGGCAAGTCATAAATCGGGTAGTTCTGGGGCTATTACCTTATATTTTTGAAAAAAACTCAATAGTACTATCAAAGTTACTAAGCCCTCCCATAAGCCCATGTAAGAGGATAATAGGAGTACCTTCGCCTTTTTTTCAACATAGGAAAATTTGTCTTCTTTTTTTACGAAAAAAAGATTTATCATTTTATATCTATTTCTTGTAGCTACAAAGATAAGAATTTTTTTATCAAATAGTAGTCATTGTTCTTGAAAAATTTCAGGAAAATAAATTTTTATAAACAATTAATTTATAAGCATTTATTCCACATATAATATCCAAACATCTTTTACTTTTTTTGCAAATCGGGGTTCAGACTGCGAGGCGGTATTGATTTCTTGTTGTTTTTGAATGCCTCTGCATAGGTAGCTGCATAGAGAGAATAAGCGTAATATAAGTTCTTTTCAGCATAGAGGAAACTGCCCTCGGCACGCATTCCTTTTTGTCGCAATCCGAACATATATTTTCTCAGCATTTTTCTTTGTTGGAATAGACGCCTAGTATTAGGTAAAATCCTTTTTGACATTCGTAGCGGTAATTCTACGTACATTGTCAGGAATCTGTTCTGTCTGTCCTGTCTGAGTGGCTTGTCCTACTGTAGCTGTTTGTCCTGCAGGGGCTTGTTGTACAGGGGTTTTTTTGCTTGGGTAGTAGCATTTGTCAGCCCTGTAGTATTTGCCTTAGCTGTAGAGCTTGTCTGAGCTATATTAGCTTGTTGGTTAGTTTTTACTTCTGCTGAGGCAGCTTGGTTGGCATTGACCACAGTCTGTCCTGTAGGGGCTACCTTAGGAGTTGTTTTCTTTCCTAAGAGCCTATCTACTTCCTCATCGCGCAAGGAGGTACTTTCTTCGGTATTGATAGCTAGCCCCATCAGGAAAGCATAATAAGAATCATTTGTGGAGGAGAAACTCACTCGTAAGTAATCATTGCCCACAGGGAATACTTCAAAATCGTAATTGGGAAGCACTACCGAGAAAATATCAAAGCCCAAGGTATTTTTGCTATTGGGTTTTCTTTGTTTGAGATAGTCTTCGCCATAGGTGATAGAGCTATTGAAGAAGTTTTTTATCTTTCTCGTTTTTGTCTCCAAATAGAATCCTACTTTGTCGGAGAATACACCTACCTTGTTCTCTCCTTGATTGAAATCAGCATCCAAGACAGCTCCTACCAATCGGGGAAAGGCTTCCTTGACAGAAGGAATTTTTATAGTTGGTAAAGGCGATGCTCTTGTCGCCTTTTTACTTCCAAGAATCCGTCTTTTTATATCCAATTTTCTAAAGGGTTCAGAGGCGTTTTCATAAGCAATAACCAATGTCCATCCCCCGCAAGAGCCTCCTTCTACACTTCCTCTGGCAGCTCTTACATTGGCTACCGTATATTCCCCATCAATGCGTTTGCTGCTCTGAACGAGTTTGGTAACATCGGCGAACATGACATAGGGGGCATTTTTGCCTATATAGCGGAATCCGTATTGCCGTCAAATACATATTCTCCTTTTACAGGAGTATATTTCCCTTTAGGAACTTTTTAGTAATACCTCCTCTACCGATTCACGTTTTGGCATCTTTGGCTACCGATTTTTGGCCACTACCTGCCCCTCTTCGTAAGGGTAAGTGGCTGCCCAGTAGAGTCTCAGCAAATAGAATCTTACTATTCTTAGGGAGTGATACACTAGCCGTGCTGGAAGAGAATGTTTTCTTATCCTTATCTACATCTATATTCCATTACTTGTGAATCATTCAGCTTAAGTCCGCCCTATCAGATCATTGTAGGAGTATTGGCATCAGCTTTTCCTTCCTTGCGGTTTAGGATATTATTTCCTGTAATGGTGATATTTCCTTTGGATAACACTTTATAACGAGTGGTGAGGGTATCGCTCTCTTGCGCCCATAGGGGGCTTGTAGCGCTTAGGCAGAGGAGTAGACTGTAAATAATTCTCATATACACTTTTAGTTTTATTTGTAAATTAACGAATTTGGAGGCAAATATACGTAAAAATAGTATTCCCTAAAAAGATAAATATTTTTTTATCTGAAAGCATTCCATCCTCTAGCTTTCAGAGGAATGGCTTCATTGGCACGAGTAATGAGGTTGCAACCTTGGGCAGGTTCTGTAATATAGCCAATGACACTAAGGTTGGGGTTACCCTTGATTTTGTCATAGTCCGAGGGGGCTATGGTAAAGAGTAGCTCATAGTCCTCTCCGCCACTGAGGGCAACCATGGTACTACTTAGGGTAAATTCTTCACAAGCGTTAATCAGGGTAGGGTCAAGAGGTATCTTTTCCTCTACTAGGCGACACCCGACATGGGATTGTTTGCAGATGTGTAACAATTCTGAGGAGAGTCCATCGCTGATGTCCATCATTGCTGTAGGTTGTACACCCAATTTGTCAAGTAGTAGGACAATATCCTTACGTGCTTCGGGCTTGAGTTGCCTTTCTATAAGGTATTGATAGCTTTCTAAGTCTGGTTGCATATTAGGATTGACCTTAAACACCTCATTTTCTCGCTCCAACACCTGCAATCCCATATAGGCGCTACCTAAGTCTCCACTCACTACAATAAGGTCGTTCTCTTTGGCACCATTGCGATAGACAATCTTTTTCTTGTGGTGCCATACCGATGGCGGTAACCGAGATGATGAGTCCTCTAGTGGAAGAAGTGGTATCTCCGCCTACCAAATCTACTTTATAAATATCACAAGCCAAGCGGATGCCCTCATAGAGTTCCTCTAAGGCCTCCACAGGAAAGCGATTGGAGACAGCGATAGAGACTACCACTTGGGTAGCTATGGCATTCATGGCATAGATATCAGAGAGATTGACCATAATGGACTTGTAACCCTAAGTGTTTTAGCGGTACATAAGAGAGGTTGAAGTGTACTCCTTCTATCAAAAGGTCGCTGGATATAACAGCTTTCTGAGTTCGAAATCAATAACAGCTCCATCATCGCCTACGCCCTTGAGGGTGGAGGGATTCACTATAGAAGTCCTTGGTCAGATGGTCTATCAAGCCAAACTCTCCCAACTCCGAGAGGTGGGTTCTATGAGGTGTTTTGTCTTCTAACATCTTGTCTTAAAATATTTGGCACAAATGTACAATAAAAATGATTAACTACTCATTATTAGTGATTAATTAACGTTGTTTTTAGCTATTGCAAATTTCAGAATAATTTTTGTTAAATGGCAACAGCTCTCATATAAAAAAACTTATATTTGCACCCACTACAATAATACAATACATTATGAGTGTAGAAAAATTCAAAGAAACCATCGCGGCAGGGTATCCTGCCCAAGGAACTTATATTACCTTAGGAGGTGCTATGTATCAGGGAGCAGTCATTAAGGACTTGTTGGTCAATATACCCCTGAAGAACCTCAACCGCCATGGTCTTATTGCTGGTGCTACAGGTACAGGAAAAGACTAAAAACGCTACAATCCCTAACCGAAAACCTTTCCAAGGCGGGGTGCCTACCTTGCTTATGGATCTCAAGGGAGACCTTAGTGGTATTGCAGCTATAGGGGAGGAGAAATCCTTTATCAAGGAGCGCCATGCTCAGATGAACTTGCCTTACACACCTGAGGCTTTTTCCTGTGGAGCTGCTTACTATTTCTAAGCAAGATGGGGTTCGCCTACGTGCTACAGTTTCGAGTTTGGTTCGGTTTTGCTCTCCCGTATCTTAGACCTCTCCGATGTACAAGAAGGGGTGCTTGCGGTGATTTTTAAGTATTGTGATGATCACCAATATCCGTTGCTTGACCTTAAAGACCTTAAAAAGGTACTCCAATATGCCACTGAAGAGGGAAAAGTGAGTTTGAGGCAGAATATGGTCGTGTAGCTTCTTCTTCTACCAGTGCTATCTTGCGCAAAATAGTGGAATTGGAGAACCAAGGAGCTGAACTTTTCTTCGGAGAACGTAGTTTTGAGACTGAGGACTTACTCCATACTGATGAAAAAGGGTAGGGGCGTGGTAAATATTATCCGATTGACCGACATACAAGATCGTCCTAAGATGTTCTCCACTTTTTATGCTCTGTCTCTTGGCTGAAATCTATAATACATTTCCTGAAATAGGGATCAAGAAAAACCCTAAGTTGGTGATTTTCATTGATGAAGCTCACCTGATATTCAATCAAGCTTCCAAGGCTCTGCTTAATCAATTAGAAAATATCGTCAAGCTGATTCGTTCCAAGGGGGTAGGGACTTATTTTCTGTACACAAACCCCTACGGATGTGCCCGATGCGGTGCTCGCTCAGTTGGGTATGAAGATACAACATGCCTTGCGTGCTTTTTACAGCCAAGGATCGCCAGTCTATCAAGCTTACCGCTCAGAACTATCCTGAAACAACTTTCTACAACGTAGCCGAAGACCTTACCTCATTGGGGAACAGGAGAGGCTTTTGTGACAGCCTTGGATGCCAAGGTCGCCCTACACCACTAGTTGCCACTATGATGAGAGCCCGATGAGCCGTATGGATATACTCTCCGAGAGCGAAATAGCACAGGTGTTGGCCAAATCAGCCCTAAAGAAGAAATATAATCAGGAGATAGACCGTGAGAGTGCTTATGAGATACTCAATGCCAAGATAGCCAATGCTGCTGAGCAGACAGCCAAAGAACCAGCACCAAAGAAGACGACTTCTACAACAGCGAAGACGACCGCTCCCCAAACCACAACGCCTAAGAGGAGTACCGCACAAAATCCTATAGTAAAACTACTTACTAGTGCTACTTTCGTTCGTGGGGTATTTGGGGTGTTGAGTAAACTCATGAAGAAATAAAAATACCTAAAAATAGAATGAAAAATACAGCAAAAATACTTTTATGGACGGTAGGGTAGTGCCTTATTGGTTATTGGTTGCTCCCTGTTCTGATAAAAGATTCTTGATAACTGATATCAGTGTTGGGGAACTTGACCAAAGAGACCAAAAATCTCTCAGTTGGATTCTCTATATAAGAATGATTCTTTGGTAAAAACATCGATTGAAGGGAGTTTAGGTATATAAGCGATGAGCGTTTTTTAGTCTATGAAAAGGGAGGTGAGGGCAAGCAGCTCTTGGAACTGACCCCTGCGATTCCCTTTTGGAGGGAAAGCCAACATATTCAGGAGTACAAATTATGGATGAGCGTTTTGCTACAGCTGAGCATATTTCGCTCAATAGTACCTTTTGCCGATATCAAGAAGGTATATAAGGACTTTGATTTTTGAGCAATTGATCTCTACAGTTATTGTCATGCCTAAGGGGAGTCTCTATTTTGCTTTTTGCTAAGGAGGATCTTTTACCTGCGGTAGATGATGCTTATACCATAGAGAGTATTCCTGAAACAGCCAAAGTGAAAAGATTGATGATTAGTTGGAACTAAAAAGGGGAGCATCATTGCTCCCCTTCATTTACATATTTCTTATAGGTAGCCCTACGACCAAAATCAGTAGGATTGAAGTTTTTCCAAAGTTTTTGTACAGCCATGTTGTCCTCCAATTCTGGAGTGATAATACATTGTTCTACTCCCTTTTTTCTTGAATAGTAGGTAACAATCCCTAAAGAGCATAGCAGGTACTCCTTTGGATTGGTATTCGGGACTGATACCAATAAGATAGAACTCTACCATCTTAGGATTCTTTCGAGCTTTCCATAGGTGATAGAAACCAAAGGGGAAGAGTTTTCCATTAGCTTTTTGCAAGGCCTTTGAAAAAGAAGGAATTACAATAGCAAAACAGATAATCTTACCTTCTTTGTCCAAAATGAATTTAATAAATTCAGGTAATACAAAGGGAATATATTTCTTCTTGAAGTATTCTTTTTGCCTTTCGGAGACAGGAATAAAGGAGGAAAGATTGGCATAGGAGGTGTTGAATAGGTCAAACATCTCATCTACATAGGGGATAATATCCTTATTGGTTTTGATAGGGGCATAGCTAAAGGCCATAACGGCGCTCTACTACATCACCCGCCTTCTTATAGGTATCAAAATTTACATCCTTGAGAAAGAAAGAGGACTCTATATAACCTTTTTCTTTTTACCCAGCCAAGTTTCTCAAAAATGAGTAACATAATAAGGGTAGTTAGTCCAAGTAATCATACCTCCAATATGGTCATACCCATAGGTCTGTACCCCTACTTTGTCCATATTCGAAAAGCCCATAGGCCCTTCGGCATACTCTAATCCTAATTCTTGTGCTTTGTCTAAGGCTTTTTTGAGCAGTGCATCGGTAACGGCAATATCATCTATCATATCTAGCCAACCAAAAACGTACCTTACGTACCCCTCGGTTGATCTCATAATGGTTAACAATTACCGCAATACGCCCCACTATAGTCTGCTGCTTATCATAAGCTAAGTAAAAAGTAGCCTCACAATTCTCGAAGGCTGGATTTTTTTCTCTGGGTCAAGGGTATCCAACTCATCGGCAATTAAGGGGGGTACCCAGGTTTTACTATCTTTGTATAAGGAGAAAGGAAACTTAACAAAATCAAGCATTCCCTTTTTGTCTTCTACTTTCTTTACAGTAATCATTATCTTTGTGCTAATCGCTTGCAAATATACAAAATAAAGACTAATTAAATTATGATTAGTAATTAATTAACATATAAGCGCTAATTAAAAAAACGGTATAGATTGAAAATCACCTTGTTTTTCGTACCTTTGCGGCGAAATTACAATGATTAATGCTAGCAATGATTAATGATTAATATGTTACTCAATCATTAAATAATTGATCATTAATCATTAATCATTAATAATGAGTGCTTTCCATTCCTTACGGTTTCGTATCTTTGTAAGTCTTATTGGTATTACGATACTTTCCTTTATAACCATTGCGATAGTAACCATATACCAGTATCGCAAGCAAGCACAGACCTATCATAACGAGCGCTTGTTGCGAAAGGAACAGCAGCTCTCCATGCAGATACGCTATGTACTATCGCAGACAACATTTCCTGTGGAAGATAAGTATATTCCCCTAATCTTCCGAGAGGAGATCTATCGTATTGCCGATATTGAAAATATTAACTTTTAATCTCTATAGTATCAATGGGACTTTTCCTTATTAGTTCACAGGCAGGACTAAGGGATAACAAGGAGTTACATTGTATCTCTGATACCATTCTCACCAATCTCTCTAACTCTGTAGATAAGCGATTGGTCTTCCAAACGAGCACTTGAAAAGGATAGTTTCAATACTCCTATTCCTATGTCAATGACCCTACAATACAAGCCCCTACTTATTCTGCATATTCCTCATTTTGAAAAATGATACCTTCAATGAGGGCTTCCTGCAGAACTCATTATATAACTTAGGAGGTGCTTATATGGCTATATTGCTGCTGACGATAGGGGTAGCTTTTGTTATCTCTCGCTATATCACTCACTCTCTCGGGGAGATACAACAACGATTAAGAAGTACCCATTTCTTAGGGAAAAATGAAAAAAATTGATGTCAAGAATACCACTACTGAGATAGGAGAGCTTATCTTCTCTTATAATGAAATGGTAGATGAGATAGAAAAGAGTAAGAAAGCATTAGCAAAAATAGAGCGGGAGAAGATGTGGAAGGATATGGCCAAAGCAAATCGCCCATGAGATAAAGAACCCACTGACACCCTATGCGGCTGAGTGTACAGAACTTCCAGCGGAGATTCTCCTCTGATGATCCACAATGTAGTGAAAAGGTAGCTGATTTTACCCAAATGCTCCTCCAGCATATTGATACCCTTTCGGATATCTCCGATGCCTTTTCTTCTTTTGTCTCTATGCCTCCACAGAAAAAGAAAGGACAGACCTCAATGCGATTATTCGTCATGCTATAGCGATTTTTGACCTGACTTATATCCGTTTTGAGAGTAAGCAAGAGCAGATATGCCTTTGGGTGGATAAGAATCAGATGAATCGTATGTTGACCAATCTGCTCAAGAATGCTATCTATGCAACCGATAACATTCCAGACCCTTTAATAGAGGTTACAACCTATGTAACAGGTGACTTTGCTTATATTGTGGTTAAAGATAATGGTTCTGGGGTACCTCCTGGATTGCAAGAACGCATATTTGAACCTAAGTTCACCACTAAGAACACCGCAGGCTCGGGACTGGGGCTTACTATGGTCAAGCACATCATCAACGCCCATGGTGGGACTATTACCCTGAACTCAGAAGTGGGTAAAGGAGCTACCTTTACAGTAGAACTTAAAATTAGGTAAGAAGCAAAAAAAGTAAAGCAACTAATCACTAATAATTTAAATACCAATGGAAAGAAGAAGTTTTTTAAAGAACTCAGTATTTGCGGGATTAGGGTCTCTCCTACTTCCCTCTGTAGCACAAGCACAAGCCTCCGAGTCTTTCGCTCGTAAGAAGGCAAAGAACATTATCTATATGGTCAGCGATGGTATGAGTATCGGTACCTTGGTTATGGCAGATCTCTATAGCAAGCGTATCTTGGGGGCGTAGTAGTGCTTGGTTTTGCATTATACGAACAGAAATTGGCCGTGAAAGCCTCTATGGATATGCAATCAGCTAGTTCTGTAGTTACCGACTCCTCCGCAGCTAGTTCCTCATGGGGCTGTGGTCACCGTATTATCAATGGAATGATCAACATTGGGGTCAATGGAGAGGAATATACTCCTATCCTACAGAAATTCAAGAAAGCAGGTAAGAAAGTGGGCTGTGTAACTACTGTACCTATTACGCACGCTACCCCTGCGGGCTTCTGTACCAATAGCAAACAACGTGGTGCCCAACCTAAGATTGCAGAAAACTATCTTGATCTTCGTTTTTGATGTCATGATGGGGGGCGGAGATAACTATTTCAGTGGTGAAAAACGTAAGGATAAGCAAGATATGTATGCTAAGTACGTGGAAAAAGGATTTACAGTGGTTAAGAATGTAACCCAGATGAATGCCGCTCCTAAGAATATACCTCTGCTTGGGGTATTTGACAGCAATGCTTTGCCTTATACCATTGATGAAAAATAATACGACTAAGAATGCCGCCATTCCTACCTTAGCCCAGATGACTAAAAAGGCAATAGACATGATGGCCGATCACAAGCAGGGTTTTGTACTCCAAGTGGAAGGGGGTAAAGTGGATTGGGCAGCTCATGGAAACGATATAGGGGCGCTACTATTTGACCAATTGGCCTTCGATGATGCGATACAGAGTGGCTATAGATTTCGCTAAAAAGGATGGTAATACCTTGGTTGTGGTAACTTCCGATCATGGAAATGCTAATCCTGGCCTTATCTATGGTAAAGAATGTAACAAAACTTCGACAATTTGGCTTACTTCCGTCATTCCAATGACTTTTACCTTACAGAGTATTAATCTAACAGACTCTGCTTCCCCAAGTCAGGGAGCTACTTACCCATAACTTTGGTAAGATTCCTTTCTCTGAGGAGGATGCCAAACAAATACTCTCCTTCTATACTGAAGGCAAGCAGGAGAATGGACTCTATAACTATAAGAACCTTCCTTATAGTCTTTTGGCTGAAATACAGAAAAAGCATACTTCCGTAGGTTGGATCAGTATGGATCACTCCTCCGACTATACTGAACTGGCTATGTATGGCCCCTGGTAGCCAAAAACCTACCTCCTTTTATAGAAAAACTATAAAATGCACAATTTCTTACTTACCGCCGCCGAAGTAGATATGTTGGAGAAATATTAAACACAAGAAAATCAAAACGGTTATGTCTTATAAAAATTCTCTTTTTCGGATATAGATGGCACATTGCTCGATGCCGATCGTACCCTCTCCCAGAAGACTATAAAGGTGCTCTCCGAGCTTAAAAGTCGCTTTCCTATCGTGCTTATATCTTCTCGTATGCCAGTACAGATGTACTACCTACAGGAGAAGGCAGGTATCTTGGGTATGCCACTGATTGCCTATAATGGGGCTTTGGTATTGGACAAAGGGGCGAAGTGCTCCACTCAGTAGAAATACCTCATGCTCTTTGTGAGCAAATTGTAGCGCTCAATGAGCAATATACCCAAGGAAAGTTACATATCAGCTTCTACAACTTCAATGAATGGTACGTGCCCCAAATAGACCAGTGGGCAGAGCGCGAAGAGCGCAATACAGCTACTACTCCTGTGGTAAAGAGCAACCAAGAGGTACTTTCCCTTTGGAAAGCCCAAAATAAAGGTGCCCATAAGCTTATGCTTATGGGAGAGGAGACGCTAGTGGAGGCAATGTGGGAGGCCTTGCAAACCCAAATGGCAGGCCAGCTACAACTCTATAGGGCAAAGAATACCTATATAGAAATCACTTTACAGAACGTGTCCAAGCTCACAGGAATTGAGGCTTTCTTGGCGCATCACAAGGAAATTACCCTTGCTGATGCCATCGCTTTCGGAGACAACTACAATGACCAAGAGATGCTTGAAGCGGTAGGTCTCAGTGTAGCAGTGGCCAATGCCCGTGAGGAGGTGAAAGCAGTAGCCAATGATACAACCCATCACCATAAGGAAGATGGGGTAGCACGCTACTTAGCTCAGATGTTTGATATAGAATTATAAGACAATATGGTAAAAAAATAGGTTCGGTAGCCTTGGGTGAGTTTCCCTTACTCTTGGCTCCTATGGAGGATGTAAGTGATCCGCCCTTTCGCAGACTTTGTAAGAAGCATGGGGCGGATATGCTCTATAGTGAGTTTATCTCCTCCGAAGGGCTTATACGCGATGCTATAAAAAGCCGAAAGAAATTGGATATCTTTGATGACGAACGGCCTGTAGGTATCCAGATATTTGGGGGTGATGAGGAGGCTATGGCGCTTTCGGCTCGGATCGTGGAGACAGTATTCCCCGATGTAGTAGATATTAACTTCGGCTGCCCTGTCAAAAAAAGTAGTAGCCAAGGGAGCAGGAGCGGCTGTACTCAAAGACATTGACCTTATGGTACGTCTTACCCAAGCGGTAGTAAAGAGTACCCACTTGCCTGTAACGGTCAAGACACGCTTGGGCTGGGATAGTGATACGATCAATATAGAAGAGGTAGCCGAACGCCTGCAAGATGTAGGCATACAAGCCCTCTCTATTCACGCCCGTACTCGCGTGCAGATGTACAAAGGGGCATTCGGATTGGTCCTATATAGCCAAGGTGAAGGAAAACCCTCGTATCCATATTCCTATTTTTTTGGTAATGGTGATATAGATTCGCCTGAGAAGGCCTTGGAATACAAAAACAAATATGGAGTAGATGGCATCATGATAGGTCGTGCCGCTATTGGTTATCCTTGGATCTTCCAAGAGATCAAGCACTACCTCTCCACAGGAGAATTGTTACCCCCTCCTACACTTGCGCAAAGAGCCAAAGCTGCGCTACAACACTTGTTATGGGCGGTAGAGTGGAAGGGTGAGCGCTTGGGAATACTCGAAACACGCCGCCATTATAGTAATTATTTCAAAGGTATTCCTCATTTCAAGGAGTACAAGCAACAATTAGTTACCCTTGATGATATGGAAGCTCTCAAGGATATACTTATTAGCTTAGAGAAAGAAGAATAACAACCTCTTCAGCATAAAGATTTGTTACTTGGTTATACAAAAATATCCTCCTATATACATATAGGGGTATTTTATAAATCACATACAGTGACTTGTATATGCTTTGTAAGTAGGGGTTTCTTCTATGATAAAGGGCTATTTCCTCCCATGTACCTCCCGCTAAACCACAACCTATACGAGGCATTTGTACACAGGCCTGCTTCTCTTGGGCAAAAGAGGCAACCTTTTCTAATCCCTCTTTGACTGCTTCATAACGAATAGGAGGGATTCCTTTTCTCCTCTTGTATCTTATGTTCTCCAATGATATTGCCAACCCATATATTTTCTTCTACTTGTACAAACTGAGACTGCCCCCAAGGCAAAGCCCTCTTTGCCCTGATACCATAGTTTGTACTGTTTCTCAGGAGCTTTCCATCGTTTGGAAAGGGCTAAGACAAAACCTTTGCCCCAAGCTCCTATGTCATTACATATATGGGGAATGATAATATTTCCTTCACTTTGAGGAAAGTAGCATCGGCTTTTATATATTTTATTTCTGTCATGATAAAACGTTAAAATAATCTTTGAGTATTGTATTATTCAGTACCCTGGGGGTGAAAACTTCCAAGAGCATAGGACTTTCATATTAGGGAAAAGAACGTTTCCAAAGTTTTTGTCAGCTCCTCTTGGTTTTTGTGCACAAAAGGTAGGTAAAACCATACATAGCACAAAGGTGCTTAGCCGTAAGGAGATGGGTAGTCTCTTGGAAAGTTTCAAAGAAAGGCGTTCCCTTATCGGTAGGCAAGATTCGGAAGATACCCCCGCCTGCATTATTAACTACAATGATTTTCAGGTTCTTCGGAATATAGTTACACCACAATGCATTGCTATTGTAAAAAGAAGCTTAAATCGCCTGTAATCAGTAGTGTAGGGGTAGATTGTACAACACTAGCCCCTATAGCAGTAGAAGTACTGCCATCTATACCACTGGTACCCCGATTGCAGAACACCTGCCAACCCGCTTTAGCTGGGAAGAGTTGAGCATAGCGTATAGCGGCACTATTGCTAATCTGGATATGATAAGGGGTAGGGGTACGCTCCAAAAATAGCCTTGTAAGCAGCCATATCAGAATAAGATACTGTTGCCAAGAAGGCAGTGCGTTTTTCAAGAGTTTCCCTGTACAAAAAAGCCAAGTCCCCTTATAATCAGAGCTAACAGGCGGTAGTTCTGGACTTACAGTCTCCAAGAATGTATTAATATCTGTCTTGAAGTGATGGGTCAAGGCAAAGAACGTATCATACCCCACATGCTCATCTATATAATAATGGGCTTGGGGAGGGTACTTGCGCAGAAACTCCTTGATCTTCTTGGATACCACCATACCACCTATTGAGATAAGCACATCAGGACGAAGTAGCTCTTGGAGTTGTCTCTTCTCTATGGGGAACGAGGAATGTATCTATCATGCTGATAAAAAGTATCGGCTACTACATTGGCCGTACTCTCAGTAAGCACCAAAATAGAAGGGTCTTTCTCAAGCCAATCAAACCATTTTTGAGCAATAGCATCAGGGGGTAATACCCCTATAAGTACCATCTTCTTAGGATAGTTCCAGTCTTTGGCAAACTGGAGTAATTTTTCAGCATTCAGGAGTACAGGCTTTTTGAGTCCGACTTCGTTGTGGAAGCTCACTGTAGGGGTAGGAAGTGTTGGGTATAGTGGTTCCTCAAAAGGAGCATTGATATGTACAGGTAAGCACTTGAGAGCCGCTGTATTGAGCGCCTCATTGAGCAAATATGCATTGTAATTGAGAGCGTGCTCTTCTTCGGAAAGATTGGCATTATAGGCTGTGTGTAGAGCTAAGGCATGTCGCTGATGTATGGTTTGCCCATCACCCTATATCTATCTTAGAGGCCGGTCTATCGGCACTAATGACCACCAAAGGAATATTACTATAATACGCTTCACTCACGGCAGGGTAGTAGTTCAATAAGGCTGAACCAGAGGTACAGACCACTACGACAGGCTCTCTAAGCTGTTGGGCTAAACCAAGAGCAAAAAGCAGCACAACGCTCATCCACTATGCTATAAGCGTTGAAAAAGGAATCACTAGCAAAGCCAATAGTTAGTGGAGCATTGCGCGAACCAGGAAAGGACAATATGGCGGATGCCTTTTGCCCTTACAGGCAAGTAATATCTGTTGAGCTAAGGGAATCTGAGGAAACAAAACGAATGATCAATGATTAATAATCAATGATTAATGATCAATGATTAATGATCAACATTTTTGAGTGAAAAAGTATTAATCATTAATCATTGTAGGCATTAATCATTAGTAATATTTATTGTTTAGCAAAAACTTTCTGTAATAGAGGGTAGTTCTTGAACCGATGTTGGTACGTATATCCTCCTCTTTTTGAGCGATTTGTAGAATAGACCGTCTATGGCCTTTTTCTGTTACATAGCTTGTTAGATCTGGATTTACTTTTGGTTACTAAGGGAACCGCATTGTACTTATCTATGATGCTTGACCATACCTGATCGGCACCTACCTTACCCAAAAGAGGCTTGGATCTTTGGAGAAAGCTTGTATCAGGGATTGGGTAGTGGTCTTTTTAGATAATCTGTAGCAGCATTCTTACCACCTGTAAGAATAGCAGTAGCATCGGAGAAAAAGAGGTTCTTTACTGCATTGATAAAGATAGGTTTGGCTTCAGTTACCGCGTCTTCAGCAGCACGATTCAGTAGCTTTACCCCTTCATCGGCAAGGGCTTCCTAAACCAATACTTCTTAGGGTATTATCTACTTTTTGTAAGGGTTCAGAAAAGAATCTTCGCTAAAGAACTACCATAATACCCGTCCCTTTTTGGCTAAAGTAAATCCACCCCTTGGGCAATGCCCAATTCTAAGGCTTGTTTGAGTCCGTTGGAAATATCCACAGAGGAAAGCGCTCACTTTGTTGAGTGCTGTTCATAATACTCTGCAAAATCAGCACAACTACTTAGACAGAAAAACTGCTTACTAACAAAACGATTTTCTTCATTTCTAATATATTTAATTGTTTTTAAAAGTTCTGAGATTAAGATATTATCGATAATGCGAATCAATAGTTAAAATATTATTCGCAACTATCTAAGGTGTAATTTGTTGCTTCTAATAGAATTAAACCATACAATTGTTTTTTTCTACTATTGATTGGCATTAACAATTAATCATTAATCTTTGTTCTACTTGCCCCTATAGCAGAGGCTATAATTCCTAATACAAATATAGTGAAAAACACCACTACAATTTCTAAAAAGCCGAATATCCATAGGGTAGGCAATAGGTACAGCGGCATTGGGATTGATATATAGCATGGGGTAGGTCTTCTGTAACCAAGCTATTCCTACTCCTAGGCCTACGCCAAAGATAGCCCCCAACAGGGAGACAATCACCCCTTGTAGGAAGAATATAGCACGTATCTGTCTTTCGGTCATTCCCCAAAGCAAAAAAGGGTATATAGGTTCTTTCGCTTGTCCAAAATCATCATGATAATAGCCCCAACCAGATTGAACAATGCTACGATAAGCACCAAGGTAAAAATGAGATAAGTAGCCAAATTTTCTGTTTGGAACATCTTATAGAGATCCTCATTGAGAGCCATACGGTCTTTTTATCACAAAGCCATCTCCCAAAACCTTTTGCAGACGCTTTTTTCCCTTCAGCTACAGAAACTCCTTTGGAGAGCTTGATCTCTACCGCACTTACTTCATTGGCTTGTACCCCTGTCAGGCGTTGGGCTAAGGATAGGGTAGCAAAGACATACTTACTATCCAAATCCTCCGTTACTTGGTAATAGTCTGAGAGCAGAACGGTCTCTTCTCTGTAAGGGGTAGAGGAGCTGGTGATACTGCCCCTTACCAGCCTTAGGAACAATGATTTGTAGGGGAGTAGTACTGGTAAAGAGTCCCCAAGTTGAGGGTCTCAGCGATGATATTACCCACTACCACATAGTCCTCTGAAAGGAGCCCACTCCTTAGGGGAGATAACAAGGATACTATCCACGGCATTTACCTTAGGATAGTTCTCATCTACTCCCTTGATATAGGCAATATAGTTCTTGCCCCTGCTGTTGAGAAATACGCGCTCCTCCAGTACCTTAGTATACGAGGCAACTACACCACTTTCCTTAAGAGCAGCCTCCTGCATGGGAGAAAGCGAGAAAATCTTTCCTGTTTTAGGAAAAAAATCTTCAGATCAGGGTCAAAGAAGTTAGAAAAAGACATGCTAAAGGTTCTCAGGCCTGAAAAAGCCCGCAAGACAATCATCAGCGATGCCCCTCCCACAATAAGGACAAAGATGGACATGCGATTGATGATATTAATCACATTCTGCGAGCTTTTGGAGCGGACATAACGCCAAGCTATGAAGAGAAATTGCTTTCAACAGACTAGGATTTTTTTGCGTTTGATAAGCAATTCAGGGTTTTTCTATAGGGGTTTTCTTCTCCCTTGAGGGAGTGCTCTATTTGGGAGAGATACTCCAAGGAATCATCTAAAAAGAAAGTAAGATCAGGCATCTTTCCGAAGCTGATAGCGCACTCGCTGGGCTACCTCATGTTTTATCTGGGCACTATTGGACTGTATGGCCGAGAGAATTTCCTTGCCTTGCTCGCTGGGAAATACACTGATATATACTTTAGCCTGTGTCAAATCCACGGTAATAGCCACTTTGGTAACCGATATAATAAGATTGGTCAGCCCGCCTGATTGTACAGCTCTGCCCAAGATATCTCCTAAGTCCTCTTGCAAGAGGCCAGCTATCTTCTTTTGGCGATTGGTCTCCATACTACGAAAATTATAAACGTTGCAAAGGTAGAAATATTTTTCAATAATTGTAGTTTTTATCAAAAATTGTATCTTTGCGCTTTACTAAGTAATTTAATTTATACGATTAAAAATAATGACTAAATTAACGAAATTAACAAACGATATATTTTTCTTTCCTCTCAGCTTTGGCTGTAAATAATAATCGTGATTGGTTCTTGAGATAACAAAAAGACTATGAACAAGCGAAAAAAAGAAGCAAATGGCTTCTTTCAAGCAGTGTATGATAAGATCAGTGCGAAGGATCACTTGGGACCTATCAAGATATATCGTATCTATAATGATCTGCGCTTTGCCAAAGACAAGCCCCCTTACAAGACACACTTTGGTCTCTACTTTCCTCGTCTACAACCGCACTATCGCGGCGGATATTACTGCATCTAAGCCCTGAGGGAGTTTTGTAGGAGGAGGCTTTTTCAATCCTGAAGCCAAAGACCTACTTTAGGATACGCCAAGAAATAGCCATGGAGCCAGAGGCTTTCTCTCAGATAATGACCTCTACCCCTATAGTGAAGTATTTCAATGGCCAACTCTTTGGCGATGAGGTCAAGACCGCCCCAAAGGGTTTAGCAAAGAAGATCCCATGATTGCTTACCTGAGGAAGAAACAGTTCTTGCTCAAGAGAGATTTTGCCCCAGAGTCTGTCCTTGAAGACTCATTCTTTGAGAAGTAGTAGCTTCTTTTTTGGCTATGCGTCCCTTTTTATGATTTTTATGACAAAGGGCACTGACAACCGACCTTAACGGAGAATCCCTATTTGATTAGTAACTTTTTTTAATTTTTTTAATAGAATGAAAATAACACTTTCACGCATCATTGTAACATCCTTTGCGATGTTCTCCATCTTCTTTGGAGCAGGGAGACTTTATATTGCCTCCCTTTCTAGGAAGAGCCGCAGGAGAGCATTGGTTCTTAGTGGCTGTAGCCTTCTGTCTTTCAGCCGTACTAATTCCTATTTTTAGGCGTAGTGGTACAGGCACGCTTGCAGGGTTCTGTATTGGATTTCGGTAAGAAGGTCAGCTCTTTTGTAGCGATTCTCTTAGGCTGTTTGCTCTATGGTATGTGTGGCTTTTTCCTATGCCACGTACAGCCTCAGTAAGTTATGAGATGATTTCAGCAACTTTTGCCCCCAACCAACCCACATTTGTAATGTATACTTTCTACTTGGTCTATTTCTTTTTGGTAGGATACTTATGTTTTTCAGCGCAATAAGATATTGGATGTATTGGGCAAATACCTTACCCCTCTTATGGTAGGAATTATTCTATTACTTATTATTATATCTATCTTCTATCAAGGAGATATAGCAGTATCCTCCTTTGAAAATCCTATTGCAGAGGGACTTTTGGAAGGTTATCAGACTTATGATGCTATGTCCTCTATCATTATCGGAGGGGTGATTGTAGCCTCTTTGGCTTTGGACAATTCCTTTGATAAGCGTCAGGTAAAGCGCCTAACGATCTATGCTGGGATAGGCAGTGGTATATTACTATTTATTACCTATGCGGGCTTTTATCTATACAGGGGCATCCCAAGGGAGTTATTTTTCCAGAGGTAGAACAGCGTGTACTTCTTTTTGGCGCTGATTACCAAGCATGTATTGGGTGGTTTCGGAGGCGTACTTCTTAGTATGGCTGTAAGTATCTCTTGCTTTACCACAGCAGTAGGAATCATCACAGGAGGGGCTGAATTTTTCCAAGGACTTGTCAAGGGGGATGAACGTACTTATAAGCTATTTGTTACTATTCTCTGTATATATTGTTTCATTGTAGCGCCTTTTGGAGTGGATTATATCATAAAAATAGCTTACCCTGTATTGGTGCTTTTCTACCCTACAGTAATCGCTTTGGTATTCTTACACCTACTTCCTGCCAAATTGGCTTCAAGAAATGTATTCAAGGCCGTAGCTGCAGTAACTTTCCTCACTACTATTCCTATTTTCTTAGAACAAATAGATTATAAACTCTTTGAAAGTACCTCTCCCATGGCACGAATATGGACTTTCATGGGTTTGCCCAGCACTTTGGGCGTGGATTACTACTGTACTTATAGAAATTGATTATAAAACCTTCTAAACAAACAAAACACGAATAAAGTGAATTCTATTCCTAAACCGCTCCAGAGAGCACTTGAAGAACGCGAAGCGGTGGGGACACTCCGCCGCTTATCTCAGGAGAGTTACTCTATTGATTTCTATTCCAATGATTATATAGGGTTAGCTAAAAATATAGTTGTTAGGAAAAGGCTCATACAATACTTCAGTCCTATCCCTTACAAAATGGCAGTACAGGCTCTCGTCTCCTATCGAGGGAATTATCCCTTGATTAGAAAAGCAGAGAGCTGTTTGGCTACTTTTTCATGCCGGAGAAAAAGGGCTTTTGTTTAATTCAGGTTATGATGCCAATGTGGGTATCTTTTCCTCTATTCCACAAAAGGGTGATGTGGTGTTATATGATCAGTATATACATGCTTCTATTCGTGATGGCTTTGCAACTGAATAAGGCGCAGAACTTCAAGTTTAAGCATAATTCTCTTTCGGATTTACAAGAAAAGCTACAGCGCTTTTGCCGCTACAGCCACAACCCTCTATATAGCTACCGAATCAGTCTTTTCTATGGATGGTGATACACCCGACTTGCTTGCTATGGTAGCACTTGCCAAGCGGTACAATGCTTATATCATTATAGATGAAGCTCATTCGGTAGGGGTATTTGGCCAAAAAGGGGAGGGGCTTTGTCAGGCTTTGGGAATAGAGAAGGATATTTTCTTACGCCTGATTACCTTTGGTAAGGGAATAGGCGCTCATGGAGCCTTGGTTCTAGCTCAAACGGAGGTGATAGATTATCTGATCAACTTCGCACGTTCGTTTATCTATACCACGGCCGCCGCTCCAGAAAGTGTAGCGACACTATTGGCTGCTTATGCACTGCTGCCAGAGACAGAAGAGAGCGCTTACATGAGAATATTGCCTTTTTCCGAGAGAAGGCACAAGTCTTGTCTCAGGAAAAAGGCCTTACTTTCATTGATTCAACCTCTGCTATACAGGGGCTTATCATACCTGATAGTCAAAGAGTTAAGCAAGTAGCTGCTCACTTACAAGACAAGGGTATGGGGATAAAACCGATTCTTTCTCCTACAGTCCCCAAGGGGAAGAACGCCTGCGTATATGTCTGCATAGCTATAATACAAAAAGAGAAATCACCCAACTATTCCAAGGGATTAGTGAAGAGTGAATAACGAAAAAGTAAATAGTGAAGAAATTTTCACTATTTACTTTTTGTTATTCACTAAAAAGTATTCGGTTTTCTTCAAAGATCAAAGGTGTTTCAGGAAAATCAGTCTTGGTCAGGCGTTTCATTTCCTCAAAGACTTTATAATTGGGGTCAAGTTCCAAGCCATTGGCTTTGCTTTGTTTGGTAGAGATGACTTTTGGCATAGAGGAAATTGCCCTTGCGATCAAGTTTGATATCCAAAAGAGGAGCCATGCCATTAGGCCCACTGAGGTTGAAGGTACCATAGGTATTGAAGTTTCCCATACTATAGGCAATGAACTTCGCTTATATACTTCCACAGCACGCGTTACATGAGGGCCATGGCCTAAAACAATATCAGCGCCTGCATCTATAACAGCGTGAGCAAACTTGTATACATTGCCTCGGTTTTCTCCAAAGAAGTATTCATTTTGGCGAGGAACATGGGTATGGCTGGCACCTTCAGCTCCACCATGGAAAAGAGACGATTACGATGTCGGCCATAGAGCGCAGTTCCTTTACCAAATCGGTGGCTTGCTCCAAATCATTTACTGAAAGCATATTGCTATTGGGAGAAAAAGCACAAAAACCGTACCTGATCCCTCTTTTTCAAAGACAACTGACTTGTTTTCCACAGGGCCTGCATGATAGATTCCTACTTCATCTAATACACGAGCGGTATTGCGTCTTCCTTTTTCTCCAAAATCATTGGCATGGTTATTGGCGGTGCTCATCAGGCTAAATCCTGCCTCTTTGAGGATTTTTTTCCATAGCGGTCAGGCATACGAAAAGCATAACAAGTGCCCGCCTTAGAGTTTTTTTACATTTTTTTCAGAATTACCTGAATCTAAAATAGCCCTTCTAGGTTTCCAAAGACAATATCTCCATTTAGAAAAGGCTTGACCTCCTTAAAAGCTCTCTAAGGCATCATCTTTTGGAAGGTGCCCAGCAGGAAAGCCTGAACCAATCATCACATCACCAACAGCTACTATAGAAAGGGTATCTTTGACAGGGAAAGGGTATCTTTGACAATGGAGACCATCTCCTTAGCAGGGGAAGCGAATCTTTTACAACGGACAATGTATCCTTAGTAGGGACTACCTGTCCATAAGAGAAACTGGTGAAAGCCAAAGAAATAGCTACTGAGAAAAACATAAGGTATCTTCATAAATTTTATATTTAAAAAGAGGTAAATCACAGAAAAATTTACCTCTTATCATGTAAATAATTATTCGTTTTTATTGGAAAAATCGGGAATGACGTGTAATGTTCATTTCTTTGTCTATCATTTTTCCATTTTCTATAAAATCATAGAGAGATGTGGCTGTATAGGGAGCTAAGAGTGCACCATGAGTACCCAATCCGTTGAGAATAAACAAGTTTTTTTATACTTTTGGGTGTACCCCTACCAAAGGGCGACGATCTTTCACTGTAGGGCGAATACCTGCCATTTGTCCTGTGATACGATAGGGACAGCTGATCAGTCGTTCGAGCTTCTCTATAAGCGTCTGCCTACCATGAGCAGTAGGGGAGGGTCTTTGTCATCATTGTCATAGGTGAGTACCTATTTTTGAAAGCATTACCGCCTAAAGGAGCGATAAAAGCCATCGGACTTGAGTACCCCATCCAGTTGTAGGTCATCTGCCTCAAAACTAAGTAGTTCCCCTTGCTTCCTACCATAGGGTAGGTAATTGAAAAAGGATTATGCACCATACCATAGCCCTCACAGAAGACAACCCGCTTGGCCGAAATACCCTTGTAGCTTACACAATCCTCCTTTATCTGCAAGGCGTCATACTCCAATTTCTCTTGGAAATACACGCCCCTCTTTCTGTAATTTTTTTCTTGATAGGCAGGAATGAGTACACGTGTATTAATCAACCCTGTATGCAGTACTTCTCCTACGCCAAAAGGTGTCTCTACATAAGGGAGAGACTGCTGCGTACCTCTGTGGAGAGGTATTGGGATAGGATAGGCTTGTCGGAGGCCACGAACCAGTTATTCTTTTCCTCCACTGAGGTAAATTTCCTAAATACGCGAGTCTTATAGATGAAAGAGGTGGCTAACTTGCGTTCTATTTCACCAAAGAAAGGAAGCAGTAAGGCCATCTGCTCCTCTACCCTCCACACAGGGTGAAAACGCTTGAGAATAATAGGATTAAACATGGCTCCTGCTACCGTAGTAACAGGGGTAGGATCATCACTGAAGACCACAAAGGACTTTTTGGTGTTTTTTTCCAACAGATGTACCAAACTACACCCCTGCAAAGCCAAAACCTACGATAATATAATCTTTCATTATTGATTTTGGGGTATCAGTTTATTTCTTGTTCTTGTGTAATAGATGATATTCCACAAGGCCATCAATAGGTTTGCGGATGACCTTACCTACTTTTAGGCCGTTTTTAGCAAATACATCTTTGACTACATCTTGCAAATAGAAAGCGATACTACCTACAAAGTTGATAGGCACTTCATTGCGGGCTTCGTATTGTACTACCCAGTGATCAATGAATAGCTGTACACCTTCTCGGATGATGCGTTGGCAATAAGCATCATTCTTGTTCTCCACTAAAAAGCGAGCAAAAGTAGCCAAGTAGCTATTAGGGTTAGGCAACTTATATAGGGTGAGACTTGATCACATCGGAATTAAGCTCATATTCGTGTTCGAATTTGTTTCTTAGGTGTTCGGGCATGATTTTTGAAGTAGTAATCTACAATAAGCCTTTTTTCCAAAGAAGTTACCACTACATTCGTCCATAAGAGAGTAGCCCAAGGAATCTACTGCTTGGTGTAGTTTTTTCCGTCCCAGTAGGAACAGTTAGCCCCAGTACCGAGAATACCTACAATGGCTCTTTCTCCATCGGCTGTAGTGGCATGTACTGCCGCATATGTATCTTCTTTTACCACTATAGTTGCATTGGAGAAGAAGCGCTGTAGAATAGCTTGTAGGAATAAGCGAAGGCGCTCTGTTCCACAACCTGCTCCATAGAAATATACATAGCGAGCACGCTTGCAGTTCTCATTGAGCTGTTCGTTGGTGGTAAGACGCTCCATGGCTATTTCCTCTGTAAGTACCTCAGGATTAAGCCCTAGGGTCTGGGTGCCCGAATTCTTTTATTCCTTTTTCGTTTAGTGCAGTCCAATCGGCTTTTGGTTGCACCACTATCTACTATGAAAATCATAATTTTGAGGTATTAAGTGACTATATTTGAAAAAAGACGTATGCTTTTTAAGAAAAATCACACGTCTTTTTTTCTCTTTTAAAGATTAAATAGAAGCTATATGTTGGGCTAAATCTACCAATTTGTTAGAGTAGCCAGATTCATTATCATACCAAGAAACTACCTTGAAGAAGTGGTCGTTAAGTTCGATACCAGCTTTAGCATCATAGATAGAAGTGTTGGTACAACCTACGAAATCTTGAGATACTACAAGCTCGTCGGTGTAAGCTAAGATGTTCTTAAGTTCTCCTTCAGAGGCTTTTTCATAGCTTCGTTGATTTCCTTAAGAGAAGTAGCTTTTTAGTCTTTACAGTCAAATCCACTACAGAAACGTCGGCTGTAGGTACACGGAAAGCCATACCAGTAAGTTTACCATTAAGTTCAGGGATTACTTTACCTACTGCTTTGGCAGCTCCAGTAGAGGAAGGAATGATGTTGATAAGCGCAGAACGTCCGCCTCTCCAATCCTTTTTAGAAGGACCATCTACAGTAAGCTGAGTAGCAGTAGTGGCGTGTACAGTAGTCATAAGAGCTTCATCTATACCGAAGTTATCATTGATAACCTTAGCAATAGGAGCCAAGCAGTTAGTAGTACAAGAAGCGTTGGATACGATAGTATCGGTAGGTTTTACGCTCTTGTGGTTTACACCCATTACGAACATAGGAGCATCGGCAGATGGGGCAGAGATAACTACCTTCTTAGCTCCAGCGTTAAGGTGCGCTTGTGCTTTTTCCAAAGTAGTGAAGATACCTGTACATTCGAGTACTACATCAGCACCCTACCTCATTCCATTTGAGGTTGTTAGGGTCTTTCTCAGCAGTAATGCGAATGGTTTTTCCATCTACTACAAGGTGTCCGTTTTTCAGCCTTTACATCCAAAGGAAAGTACCGTGAACAGAGTCATATTTTTAGCAAATAGGCAATGTACTCAACATCTTGTAGATCGTTGATACCTACTACTTCTACATTGGCACGTTTTGAAATAGCTCTAAAAAGCCAAACGGCCAATACGTCCGAATCCATTGATTCCAATTTTTTAATACTGACATAAAATTTTGTTTTTAAATTATTTGTATAATACTATTATTTGTGTTCGCGTGAGGACAATTTCTTAGAAAGCATATAGATACCCACTACCATAAGGATGAGTCCTGCCATAAGGACATACTGCTCTTTGGAAAAATCTATATTCCTTTTTGGACTGTAGGTAGAGCAGTAGTACTCCTATAATCATAAGGGTATAAGCAACTATATTGGTTTTCTTTACTATACTCATGGTTGTCTTTTAAGAGTGAATGCGTAATAATTCCTTTGCCAATTCTATCATTCTAGGGTCTCCAGTGTGCTTGAGTGGCTCATCGGAGAGCTTGACGGTCTTTACCCATTCGTGGTCGGAAGTAAGTACTTCGGTGAGTTTCATTACAATATTCATAGGACGTAGACCTACATCATTGGTAAGGTTGGTACCTATACCGAAAGAAAAGCCTATTTTTACCACGGCAGTATTTGGTAATGGCTTCCACCTTTTTCAGGGGTTAGCCCGTCGGAGAAGATGATATATTTGGAAAGAGGATTGATACCGAATTTCTTATAATGTTCTATGGTTTTGTTGGCAAACTCAATAGGGTCTCCACTATCGTGGCGTACCCCCGTCAAATAGTTTGGCAAACTTGGTATCGAATTGTTTGAAAAAGACGTCGGTTGTGTAAGTGTCAGAGAGGGCAACGCCCAAATCCCTCTATAGACGTCCACCCAGTGCTCTAGGGACATGGCGTTGGACATCTTAAAGCCATATTCAGCGGCATGAAACATAAAACCATTCGTGGGCATGAGTTCCAATGGGTTTTACCTGGTACTTCATGGCGAAGTGCACATTGCTTGTCCCTGTGAAGTTATAGCGGTGGGACTTGGTAAGGGTCTGCATCACCAAATCATGTGTGCGATATGAGTGCCTTCTGCGGGTGCCGAACTCTGCAAAAATGACATCAAGAGCTTCATAATCATGTATCTTGTGGGAAGTATTGGCTATAATCTGATCATCGCTCCAAGCCACAGCTCCTGTGAGCTTGTAGTATAATTCACTAATGGTAGCCAGTAAGGGGACTTCCCATAGAATGGTTCTGTACCAGTAGCCTTCTACACTTACTTTAAGCTCTGTTCCTTCTTGGGAGATATGCACCTCGAAGGGTCATAACGATAACCTTCTAAAAAAAGTCAATATAGGCAGGATTCAGATAAGGGCAAGAAGTTTTTTTAGAAAGTTTTTTCTTCTTTGGATAACTTGAGTTGTCCCATTTGATTCACCGCCTCCTGCATAGCCTGAGCAAAACCCCTCTGGAAATTCGTGCTTTCCACGATTGATAAACTCATAACGCCCCTTGATAGCGGGAAAGAGTTTTACTACGGCACACTGCATAGTGAACTTGTAGAAATCATTATCTAAGATAGAAGTAAATATAGAAGGTATATGTACTGACATAATTATAATATATGTTCTTTTTAAAATCACACAAAGGTATCAGAAAACAAAGATATTTTTTTCAAATTTATTATAAATAATCTATAACTAATTGAAATACAGATATAAAAGAAATAATTGTTTTTTTGGCAGATAAAAAAATCATTTTTTTCTTTGCAGGATAAAAAGTTATACCTTTGCACCCGAGTTCAAGAGAGTTCTTTTTGGAGAAATGGCAGAGCGGTCGAATGCGGCGGTCTTGAAAACCGTTGAGGGTAACACCTCCGGGGGTTCGAATCCCTCTTTCTCCGCAATACATTGATTTTTAAGGTTTAGTTAGAAGGCTTGAGGGTATCCTCAAGCCTTTTTTAGTTATTCCCTGAGCTAAGACTTCTTACAAAGAGAAAAAGAGTTAATAAAGAAAAACACCTCTCCAAATAAGGAAAAAGGTGTTTTCACTGAACTTAAAATTATAAAATTATGTACTATTTAGTTCTTGTCCAAAATCGCTTTGATTCTCTTTATAGTTAGTCATATCATTAAGAGATAGGTAAATATTGGAAAGGTATTCCAATACGGTTTTGTTAGGATTCTTAGGATTGTTCTTTACATACTCATTCAATACTTCAGCTGCTAAGCGGTAAGAAGTATCTTTGCTGTTTTTAAGCTCATTAAATCTCTTGATGTCATTGGCTGTATTTTCCCAAGGCATTCATCTGATCCACAAGAGCATCTCCTTCGTTAGCATAAGTAGTTGCACAATTCATTGCCGCATTGGCGTTGTCTGGAGCTATCTTGAGGGCTTTTTGGAAATATTTTCTTGCCTCTGCATTGTTACCTCTTTGTAGGTTCATTACCCCGATATTGTATTGTGCAACGGCATTGTCAGGTTGTAGGTCGGTAGCCTCTTTCATAAGAGCTTCGAACTTGTCCATATTGCCCAATTGGTAATATACATTAGCCTCTTGCATGATTAGCTCCCCGTCCTTAGGATAGTTTTTTGCGAGCAAATTCAAAAAGCCTTAATAGCTTCATCCTTTTTTTCCTTGATCTACATAGAGGTAAGCGATGTTGCGGATGATTTCACCTCTCTTAGAAGGGGTTTTCTCCTGAGTAGGGTTGGAGTAATTCCCTCGTTTTCATCTTCATATCGCGTGTAGCCTTGTCTGCAGATTTTTTTCTATCAGGCCTGTTTCTTTTGTTCTTAGCAGCATAGAGCGTCTCAGAACCATCATATTTTTAGGTCTTTCAGTTCCAAGAAGTAGTTGAGTGCCATTTGATTTTTCCTTGCATTGAGTAGCTGAAACAGCAGCATTGTAGAGGAATAAGGTATCTCTTGGGCTAAGGCGATATACTTGCTCAAAGGCAAGAGCTGCTTCTTTTGAAATCATTCTTTTGATAAGAAGCCTGTCCTTTTTTCTACAGCGATTCTTGCGCCTTCGTTTTTTTAAGCATATCTAACTCAGAGGAACTTTTTTTCCACCCACTTTTTTTGCTTCGGCAAAAGCAGTAGAGGCTTCTGACAAGGAGTTAATCACATCTTTTCCTGCAATGGCTTTTTTGAGTCCCAATTCTCCTTTTAAGAGATAATATTCTGCTGAAAATTTTTCTATCAGCAAGAGCTACATTTTTTTCACACGTTCTAATAATGTTTGCGCTTGAGAAAAATTCATTCTTCTCAATGGCCTTTTTTCACTTCTTTTTCAGTTCCTTCTTTTGAGCGAATGAAATAGCTGAAACAGTGAGTGCTGTTATTAGTAGCATACTTTTTTTCATGGTAATCTCAATTCTATATTTAACTTATAATTATTTATTCATCAGTAGGGGTAAGTTCCTCATTTTTCTCCTCCGGGAGTTGCTCATCTTCTTTCATCACTTTGGCTACAGCTGCAATAGAGTCGTTACCTTTGATATTGATTAGGCGTACTCCTTGGGTAGCACGTCCCATAACACGGAGATCACTTACAGGCAGGCGAATGGCCATACCTGACTTGTTGATAATCATTAGGTCATCCTCTTCCAGTACGGACTTGATGGCGACCAAGTTACCCGTTTTTTTCAGTTACAGAAATGGTCTTTACCCCTTACCACCACGGTTAGTGATACGATAAACGGCCTCACCTGTCTCAGGGTCATCAATGAAAGTACGCTTACCATAACCATTTTCGGAGACTACCAATACGGTTTCCTCCTTAGGATTCTCTATCGTAATCATGCCAATAACCTCATCATTGGCTTCGTCGTCAAAGGAGATGCCACGTACTCCTGATCCACTACGACCCTACAGCACGTACCTTTTCTTCAGGGAAACGAATGGCTTTTGCCTGATTTCACGGCAAGCATCACTTGGCTATTACCAGAGGTAAGGCGTGCTTCCAATAGCTCATCGTCTTCCTTGATAGTAATGGCAACAATACCATTCTGTCGTGGACGAGAGTATTGTTCTAAGCAAGTTTTCTTAATTACCCCTTTCTTAGTTGCCATAACTACATAATGGCTATTGATATAGTCTTGTTCCTTGAGATCATGGGTACAGATAACAGCTTTGACAAGGTCATCAGCAGCGATATTGATAAGGTTCTGAATGGCGCGCCCTTTGGTATTCTTACCACCTTCAGGGATTTCATACACTCTGATCCAGAAGCATTTACCTTTTTCGGTAAAGAAAAGCATATACTGGTGGTTGGTACCGACAAAGAGGTGTTCTATAAAGTCTTTTATCACGGGTAGCAGAGGCTTTTTGTCCCTACACCTCCACGAGCTTGAGTCTTGTATTCATTGACAGAAGTACGCTTGATATAGCCTGCATTGGAGATGGTAATGACTACTTGTTCGTTCGGAATAATATCCTCTATAGAGATATCACCGCCAGCATATTCAATTACAGAGCGACGTTCGTCCCCATATTTGGCTTTTTATTTCTAAAAAGTTCGTCCTTAATAATCTGGGTACGACGTTCTTTGTGAGCAAGAATATCTTCTAAATCAAGTATTTCAGCGAGTTTCTTTTTCATATTCATCTTTGAAATCTAAAACATCAAGATCATTGATACTTTGTAATCGTAGATTTAGGATAGCTGTTGCTTGTATATCCGTAAGCTCAAACTCAGCCATCAAGTCAGGTTTTGGAGGTTTAGAATGGCGGATAATCTCTATGGCCCTATCCAAAGTTTCTTGGGTGGCCATCACTTTCATATATCCCTCCAAGATATGAATACGCTCTTTTGCTTTTCTTTTAGCTCATATTGGGTACGCCTATATACTACATCATAGCGATGTTCTACAAAGTGGTATATCAAGTCCTTGAGATTCAGTTGTTCAGGTCGACCATTGACTAAGGCGATATTATTCACGCTAAAAAGAAGATTGTAGGGCAGTGTGCTTGAAAAGGTTGTTCAATACTACATTAGGAATGGCATCTTTCTTGAGTTCATATACGATACGCATTCCTCCCTTACCTGTCTGATCTACAATGTCGGCCAATCCGTCGAGTTTGCCTTCTTTGACCAAATTGGAGGTTTGTTCACGCATGGTCTCAGGATTTACCTGATAAGGCACTTCGGTAACAACGATATAATCGCGGTTATTGATCTCCTCAAAGTGTGTTTTTAGCATCGTACAATCACGCGTCCGCGTCCAGTCTTAAAGGCCTCACGCACTCCATCATAGCCATAGATGATTCCTCCTGTAGGGAAATCAGGTGCCTTGATATACTCCATGAGTTCATCAATGGTAATATCTTGATTGTCAAGATAAGCAATAGTACCATCTACTACCTCAGCAAGATTGTGAGGCGGCATATTGGTAGCCATACCTACGGCAATCCCTGAAGAACCATTGACTAAAAGGTTAGGAATACGGGTAGGCAATACGGTAGGCTCCTCAAGGGTATCATCAAAGTTCAGGGTATGATCCACTGTTTCTTTCTCGATATCTATGAGCATATCCTCAGCCATTTTTGCGCATTCTCGCCTCAGTATAACGCATAGCGGCAGGAGAATCCCCATCTATAGAACCGAAGTTACCTTGTCCATCTACGAGCATGTAGCGCATATTCCACCATTGTGCCATGCGTACCATGGTATCATATACAGAAGAATCCCCATGTGGGTGGTACTTACCGAGTACTTCCCCGACGATACGAGCGGATTTTTATGTGTGGTATTGCTACGTACACCGAGTTCATGCATTCCAAAGAGTACACGCCTATGTACAGGCTTGAGTCCATCGCGTACATCAGGCAAGGCCCTAGAGACAATTACCGACATTGAGTAGTCAATGTAGGCAGTCTTCATCTGGTCTTCTATGTTAATAGGAATGAGTTTTTTTCTCCTTCAACCATTGTAAAAGTTACTTTTTTTATTTCAAGGTGCTAATTTACGACCTTTTTGAGATAAGAAAAATAAAATTGAAAAAAATTAGGCTTAAAAATACGTTTTTTTAACGTTTTGTTGATTGTTAGTGATTAGTTATTCGTGGTTAATTTATGATTGGTATCACAAATCACTGCCTAACGATCTTCTGTTGGGTATTGAGGGCAAATTGTTCTAAGAGTACTTCCTTGTCATCACCCAAGAAATCGAAGCTGTTGGGCTGAGCATGGCGTACGGTGTATAAGATTACTCCCTCTATACAACTCACCTTGAAGCGTTTTGCTTAGGTCCTCCAATAGCTGTGAGAGATTGTTATATTTGTCCTCTATACAAAGATTGAAGCTTATGGCTGAGTTCTGCAATAGGCTTTACTTTTGATTTGATAAGTAGCCAAAAGATTGAAAATGAAGCTGATATTCTCTTCGGCAATAAAGGAAAAAAATCCAAGGAAGAGAGTGATAATAGGTGCTGATTTTGTTTTGCGTATGTAGCAAGGAATCTTTGGTGATAATTCCCTTTGACATCGCATACGGAACTTCCTGCTTCATTGGGGTTTAGGAAAGAACGTACATTTAGCGGGATATTCATCTTTTGGAGGGGTTGTAGGGTCTTGGGGTGAATCACCGAAGCCCCATAGAAAGCCAGTTCTATAGCCTCTTGGTATGGGATCTTTTTCAAGTAGCTGGGTATCAGAGAAATATCTCGGATCGGCATTGAGTACGCCTGCTACGTCTTTCCAGATAGTAACATTCTCAGCTTCAAGACAGTAGGCGAAGATAGCCGCAGAGTAGTCGGAACCTTCTCACCTAGGGTAGTGGTAAAGTAGTTCGGATCGCCGCCTATGAAGCCTTGAGTGATGTACATAAGGGAGGGGTTGATATTCTCGGTAATATTGCGCTTGGTCTCCTCCCAATCTACTTTCCCTCTCGGTAGTTGCTATTGGTTTTCACTAAGTTACGTGCATCAGCCAAGTGTTACGTATCCCCTATCATTGAGGTAATGGCTAATAATATGAGTGGAGATAAGCTCTCCGAAACTCACTATTTGGTCATAGACAAAACTATGTTTGGGTGATTTGTTGCGTTCTAAGAAAGAGGAAATTTCTCAAAAAGCCCATCTATTTTTCCAATAAATAGGATGATTTTTTTATTCTCAAAGAGTTCTCCAATGATTTGGTAATGGAAGTCCTTTACCTTTTGGAGGCTTTTCGTCTAAAAGCATTTTTTATTTTCATTGAAGTAATTGGTTACCACTTCTTCCAGTGGCATTAGTTGTCTTCTCATAGCAGAGATCACGATAAGGATATCTCGGTGGGTAGTATTTTCAAGGATAGAGGCCACATTGCGTACGCTTTGAGCGTCTTTGACGGAGGCACCTCGAATTTGTAGATTTGCATAAAGGAATTCGTTAGATTATGAGATTAAAAAGCTATCTTCACAAAGACAGCTTTTTTTAAATATGAAAAAAATCAATTAAACATTCTCATTGAGCATCGTTGGCATCACAAGCATATAAATCTTCTCCCTTCGTCCAATCCGTCGGCTGGGGTGAGGATACCAGGGCGATTGGAGTATGACATCTCAAGAAGGATATCGTCGGAGGATAGGTTACTGAGCATCTCCATGAAGAACTTAGAGTTAAACCCTATTTCCATGTCATCACCTTCGTAGTTACAAGGAATGGTTTCATTAGCCCTATTGTTGTATTCTATATCTTCGGCAAAGATTTGTAGGAGTTACCTGTAATTTTCACACGCATCTGGTGGGTTGCTTTTGCTGGCAAAAGTTGGAAATACGCTTGGTAGAGTTGAGCAATAGCGTACGATTGACAATCAGTTTATTAGGATTTTCTAGGAATAACTCGCTTCGTAGTTGGGGTAAGTCCCGTCAATAAGGCGGCATACATAATCCAATTGGTCAAAGGAGAACTTAGCATTGCTTTTGGTTATACTCTATAGTTACCTCTAGTTTCGCTTCCAGCGAGAATCCCTTTGAGCAAGTTTAGTGGTTTCTTAGGGATGACAAAGGAGGAAGGTTCTGCGGATTTGATATCTTGGCGCTCGTATTTTTACTAATTTATGGGCGTCAGTAGCGGCAAAGATAAGCGCCTCTTCGGTAAAGTTGAAGAAAACCCCATTCATAATAGGGCGTAAGTCATCATTTCCTGTAGCGAAGAAGGTACTCTGTATAGCAGTAGCCAAGATATGCCCTTTGAGAGTTATATGATTGGCATTTTCTATTTCTACTACAGTGGGGAACTCTTGGCTATCTAAGTAGGCAAGGGTATATTTACCATTGTTAGACACAATATCTATCGTATTGTTGTCATTGATGATGAAAGTAAGCGCTTGTTCGGTAAAGGTTTTTGAGCGTGTCAATCAAAAATCTTATAAGGGACAACTATACTTGCTGTATCGGTACTTTCTACTTCTATGACACCTTTGATTGTAGTTTCTAAGTCAGAGGCCGATACGATTAGTTTATTTTCAGATAATTCAAAAAGGAAATTCTCCAAGATAGGCATGGTGTTGTTGCTATTGATTACACCTCCTATAATTTGGAGCTTTTTTTCAATAAATACGAACTAGATACGATAAATCTCATGATATGCTTTTTATGCGTTTAAAATATGTGCAAAGGTATTCCAAAAAAAGGGAAACTATAAAAATTTTTTTGACTTAATATTAAGAAAATCGCTTTTTATACCAGAATCTTACTCCTAAGCCTAATAGAGTGAGAGTAAGTAGAGGTACGATAAAAGCAATTGATTTCCAATAAGTTGCTTCTTTTTTTCTAATATTTTTCTTGTCCAAGAAGGCCAAAGAAACTTTCTTATTGCGTAGGCTTAGGAAAGCAGTGTCATCTAGGAGGTAATTGACGCAGTTCTGCAAGAAAGCCTTGTTGTCAAAAATACTGGTTTGTCCATTTGTCATACCCCAGCTCTGTAGGTGCTCCCTGCTGAATATCATTGCGGATGATATCCCCATCGGAGATAACAATCATTTTGTTAGGTACGCTTTGGTCTTTGTCCTCAAGTTCAGCAATGGGCTTTACTCTATTCTTGAAGGCAGAGGTAAAACTGCCCTCTAGGAGTACAGCCACTGGGAAATTTCCTTTTTCATAACCCTCAGTCGTTTTTCTCTGGAAAGTCGAGAATGATTTCTAGGGGTTCCTTCTGTCTTGGAAAGGGAGAGGAGGTGAGCAAAATAGACTTTTTGATGCCATTGCTTAGTGTATCTATGCTACTGACGAACTGTAGGCGGATACCGTCCAAGTTCTTGTTGATCATATGGTTATTAGCCGAAAGGATCATAGGGGAATATACCCAAGGGATAGGGGTGTATTGGGTTTGGCTACCACTGCCTTGAGCTACTACAATTTGGGTAAAGTACCAATCGTTGATAAGATCATAGTTCAGGCGTACTCCGTATTTGAAGAGCATATCTGTCAGGTTGAGGTTTAGGGCATGGCCATAGTACGCCCTTGCTGGCGGAAGAGTTCCTCTAAGGAAGCAGCCACAGGGTCTAAAAAGCCACAACACCCGCCCTCCGTTCATGATATATTGGTCAAGGACTTGTTTCTGCTCATCGGTAAAGGGTATAGTAGGTTTGGCTATGATACATAGTTGAAATTCAGAGAGTTGCTTGAGTGTCTTCTCTGGAGCGGTAGCTACCGAGTCTAGAACAAAGGGCGCTAAGTGGTAGTATTGCTGTTCCAGGCGCAAGAAGTCTGCAATCTGAATATCAGCTAAGGTACCATTGCTTCTGATAACAGCTATATTTTTCTGTTTTTCTAAAAAGAGCTTATAGAGCGCATCGGAGAAGGCATATTCCAAGTTTTGTACAGAGAATTGTATTTTTTTCTTGTGAGGAAGCACCCAATTTGTTGCGCAATAAGGGAACTCTCTCTTGCTTGTCTCCCTTGGTGATAATAGCCCAAGGAATAATATATTCCTCGGAAGTCGTCGCTCCAGTGGAGGAAGTAATCATAAGAGGGGTAAGGCCTTCCGCACTTAGGGCTTGCAGTTGACTATCTGCATCCTTGCCCTCCAAAGGGTTGACAAATTCAAAATGAATATGCTTATTGGCTGCCTTATATTCCTCCAATAGCTGTAGGGTCTCGGTCTGTAAGCGCTTGTACTCAGCGGGATGTTTCCTTTGAGTAATACCTTGATATCTATAGGAGCTTTCACCTTTAGATAGAAGTTGCAAGGTAGTAGGGGAGAGGGTATAGCGCTTGTCCGAGGTGAGGTCAAATCGCTTATATAGTAGTTGACTCACTCCTATAATCCCTCCCAAAAGGAGTAGTAATAGACAAATGGAGAAAAGAGGTTTCTTTTATGGATTTCATTTTTTTCAGTCTGCAAAGAAAGTTGGGTTAAGTATAAGAAAAAGAAAATAAAGCAGGAGAAATAGACTATATTTCTCGTGTCAATCACCCCACGGCTGATGTCTTCAAAATGTACCTTGAAGCCAAAGGAGAAAAGCGAATTGGGGGTAAAGAGACCTATGAGCTCGTCCAATCCGAAGAATAGGAAGAAGTTCAGAAAAGTAGCGATAACAAAGGCAATAATCTGGTTCTGGCTCATAGCCGAAGCAAACATGCCTACTGCTACAAAGGTAGCCCCCTAGTAAGAAAAAGCGCTATATAAGAGCCTATGGTACTGGCCATATCTATATTCTCCCTTTAGGAGCGCCTAATTGCCATACCATATATATATATACGCCTGAGAAAGCCAACAAAATCAGTAGAATGGCAAGGACTGACAGATACTTAGCAAGCACTATACGCCATACCGAGATAGGGTAGGTAAAGAGCAAAGGCAACATACCACTACGCTTCTCCTCGGAAATAATACGCATGGTAAGGGCAGGGACGAGAAAGACAAAGATCCATGCCGAGAGCAGAAAAAAAGGGCTGCAAGGACGCAAAACCCGTTTGGAAGATGTTGTATTCCCCTGATAGAATCCATAGGAATAGGCCACTGAAGAGCATAAAAGCACCAATGACCACATAGCCTATAGCTGAGGTAAAGAAATAACGAATTTCTTTTTTGAACAAAGCATTCATGCTATGATTGAGCTAATAAAATTTGGGTCAAAATTACAATTATTTTTTTCACTCAGACAAAAAAATAGTTTTGAATTTTGAATTACTGACCACTAACCGCGGATAAAAAAATTTGGCATAATTATTGCTGTAGGGAGAGTATTTATTATTACAGAAATGAGAAGAATATTTTTATTTGTTGTTGCTCTTATGGCTTCTCTCACTCAAGCACAGAATGCCACTATAGGCTAAAAGCTCTTTTTGGATGAAGTGTATAAAAAGTAACATCCCTACAACAATATTTATATAGACTTTCGCTATTCCTTTGAGAATGCCAAAGAGCGTATCAAGCAGGATACCAGAGGTGATGTAACTCTTAGTGGACAGAAGTATCTGCTTAACTATATGGGAGTTACCAAAATCTTTGATGGTAAAAAAATATATACCATAGTTCCTGAGAATGAGGAGGTAACTATAGAGGATACCGAAAAACAAAGACGACCAAATGATCAAGCCGTCCGAGATGCTGACTTTCTACAAAAAAAGGATTTTTTTCTTACAAATGGGATATTGTACAGCAAGTGAAAGGTCGTAAAATACAATATATAGAACTCAAAACCTACCAAACCCGCTTCTGATATTAAGCTTTATTTTTGCTCGGTATAGATACCACTACCAAGCATATCTATAACCTTATACAAGTGGGGAAGAATGAGGCGAAAACAACCATTACGATCAATGAATTTAAGACTAACCAACCCCTAAGTGGCAACGAGTTTTCTTTAACGAGAGCAAATACAAGAAATTAGGATATTACATTAACAAATAATCACTTAGGTAAGGCAAATCCCCTTTTATGAAAAATACTGGATCGTTATATATTATCGCGTTTTATCTACAATTTCATAGCCTCTCTTTATCATTACACTGATTTTTTTGTCTTTCAAACCATTTGGCTTTATATAGATGAGTTGGTGGGCAAGGGACTGAGTATATTTGTGGTGATAAAGTTCATAGCCCTTATGCTGCCCAATCTCATTCCGCTGATTCTGCCCTTACGGTGGTGTTATCATCTATAATGACCTTAGGAGCTTTTGGGAGAGAGCTATGAGTTGGCAGCTATGAAAGCGTCGGGAGTGTCTTTGCTCAAGGCCTCTCGTACGCTTATTGTCTTTATGATACTGCTCAGTATTGGGGTTTTCTTCACCTTTAACAACCTACAACCTTGGTCTAATAGGAAGGTGGTAGCCCTCAGATCAAGTATTAGAAATAAGCAACCAGCACTGGCGATAAGTCAAGGGATATTCAATAATGTACAGGATTTTTTTCAATAAAAAGTAGGTAGAAAAACAGGGAAAACGGAGAGTTTCTCCATGATATAGTAATCTCACAAACTCAATGCTTATAAGCAAAAACCGCACTGTCATAAAAGCCAAAAAAACGGAACCCTCTCAGGACATAAGAAGGGTTCAGATATTCTACAGTTGGTACTCAAGGATGGGGCTTACTACGAAGATGTGGATAATGATAATGCCAACTATCCCTTCGTGAAAGCAAAGTTCCAAACTCACATCCTTAATATAGATATTAGTTCACTTAATGAGGATATCAATTATAATGAAAATGCAGAAAAGGATTATTATAGAACAATGAATATCAGCCAATTATCCTATACTTTGGATTCTATAGTAGGGGATTATAGGCAGGAGTTGAAGGACTTTGGTGAGAACTTCTATAGGCGTACTGGGATGAGTTATCTCTGATAAACAGACAGATCAGCAGCCTTCCTCTGAGGAAAAAGGTCAAGAGTGCCACAGAACTACTCGACCGATATAAGGAAAAAGATGAGCATACCCAGATATATAGCCTGGCCAAAGATAATATTTCTTCCCTGATCAATAATATAGATAACAACAAGGAGAATATGGAGTACCAGCAGAAGCTAATCAATGTCTATCGCTTGACCCTAAGTGACAAGATTGCGCTGGCTATTACCTGCTTTGTACTCTTTTTCGTAGCGGCTCCCTTAGGGGCTGTAATCCGTAAGGGGGGAGTAGGTATGCCTTTGGTGGTAGCTATAGGATTGTTCTTGGCTTATTATTTCTCTGGACTATTGACCAAAAATATGGCAACCAATGGGAATATAAACCCCTATGTAGCTCCTTGATTCCTACCTTTTTTCTATTACCCTTAGGGTATATCTTACTATCTTTGTCAATGAAGATAAGTCGGTTGGGGAACTTAGGTGAACTGGTTTATAGAATAAAAAAACGCTTCTCAAAGAAAAATAAAAATCGTAATCAGATGTTGGATTTGTTAGGACGCTCGCTCTTGGATTACCAAAAGGGAGATCGCTCGGACGACGTACATGTAGAGACAAATATTTCAGAGCGGGAAATGCTCTTCCGCTCTCACTTCTTCCGTTCTTTTCTCCCAAATGATTCCTTTGGAACAATTAGCACTTACCATGGCTCAGGGAAGGGTATTGGACGTAGGGGCAGGGACAGGCTCACATGTCTTATACCCTACAAGAAAAAGGGATTGGACGTGGTGGCACTTGATATATCTGCTTCCGCTATTGAGGTATGTAAACTCAGGGGCGTGAAGCAGGCTGTATGTGCCGATGTGCTGGACTATAATGGCAAGTTTGACACGATTCTTATGCTAATGAATGGTATAGGAGTTTGTCAGAAACTGTCAAAGATTGACCTTTATTTACAAAAACTAAAAATCGCTCTTACTCCCTACTGGGCAGATCTTGGCTACTTCTACCGATATTATTTATATGTTTGACCAAGATGAGGATGGGGGTATATTGTACCCATTGCCGAAGATGCTGATTATTATGGCGAACTTACTTTATACCATAAGTTACAAGGAAAGAAAGATTCCTTCCCTTGGCTCTTTTTGGATTATAATACCTTGCAAAATGCGGCCTATCACAATGGTTTTAGCTGTGAATTACAACAAGAGGGCGATGCCTTTAACTACTTGGCTAAGTTACAGATAGACCGGTGAGGAATTATTGCTTTACTTTTTTTGCTTCCCTCATAGATGGTGTAATTGACCAAACGGCTCTCTAACTTACCGTTGAAGAGTTTTATCTTGCGAGAAGGGCGCAACCCTACCGACTTAAGGGCTTCAAGGTTGGAAGTAATAAACCATGCCTGGGTGTTGGTATATCCCCTCTTGAGTGTATCGCCTATTTGCTGGTAGAACACTTGTGGGTTGATTTCCAATCGCTCTCCATAAGGAGGATTAAATACCATAAAGAGAGGTTTGTCGTTTTCCTTCTTGGACTTGAAGAAATCCTGTTGACGAATGGTGATATATTCGCTAAGTTGAGCATTTTTTTACATTTTCCTTAGCTTTCATCACCGCCGATGGTGCCTTTGTCATAGCCATATAGCTGATGGGAGAACTCTTTGGCCTTGCCCAGAGAACTGTCAAAGATAGTTTCAAACAAATCTACATCATAATCAGCCCATTTCTCAAAGGCAAATTCCTTTGCGATGGAGTGAGGCAGGGATATTACAAGCAATCATAGCTGCCTCTATTAGGAAGGTACCACTCCCACACATAGGGTCTAAGAAATCACTTTGACCTTCCCAACCACTCAGTAGCAAGATCCCTGCGGCAAGTACTTCGTTGATAGGAGCTATATTGGTTTGGGTACGATAACCCCTATGGTGCAACGATTCTCCAGAGGTATCCAAAGAAACGATGACCTTATTGTCCTTTTGAATATGTATAAACAGCTGAATATCAGGATGTAGTGTGTCTATATTAGGACGTTTGCCCTCTTGGGCACGAAACTTATCCACTATAGCATCTTTGGCTCTTAGGGCCATGTACTGAGTATGGTTAAAGAGGTCAGTTGCCAGAGTTACCTCTATAGCAAAAGGTTTGCGCAGCAGAGAATAGCCGACTCCAATCATACTGATAGAGTTTTTGGTAATAGTCCTTCTCATTGCGTACCTCAAAAGAGTAGATAGGCTTGAGAATCTTCAAGGCTGTGCGTAGGGATAAGTTGGCCTTGTACATAAAGCCTTTATCGCCAGAGAAAGAGACACTTCGTATGCCTTTTTTTACATTCATAGCGCCTAGGGTACGTAGTTCTTTTTCTAAAATATCTTCAAAACCAAAAAAGGTTTTGGCCACCATCGGGAAATTTTCCATATAATGAGGAAATAAATTAATTCGTGATTATCGCTTGAAAACAGGTAAGGTATAATAAGCACCTACTGCTATGCGGTGTAACTGTTCATCAGCGAGCTTAAGGGCTTCGGTATAGGTGATATGGTTACCTACATAAGCCACATAGAAGCGCAAATCTTGACTGACAAAGGGGGCATATTGCCCTGCAAGGAAATAAAACATAGTTGGTTCTTAGCTGTTCATTGAGAGTATTCCTACTGCCAGTGGTCTCTATCCCTAACTTGGCAGAGAGACTCCAGCGCTCATCAATCTGATAGTCATAGCGGGAGACCGCACACTTATATACGATGTTCTTGCGCATAACAAAAAGCTCCTTCCGAAAGCCCGTCATACATACTTAGCAGCCTTGAGGAGGTAAGCCCGAAGTCAGCCCCCATATGAGAATACACCAAGTCCAAATAAGCGGTATACTTACCTGCTTGTAGCTTGTTACCCTAAAGAAACAGAATGGGTGTAGTATCCTTGGGCAAACTGGGCTAAGTTATACGAATACTTAGTCCTGAACATACCATCAAAGAAAAATACCATTCCAATACAGATAACTGCCTATAGGCGCCTTAGAGGCTGTATAGTTATCAGTAACAAAGTGGTTACTCTCCAAGTGTTTAGCAAAAAGACTGATTTACTGTATTGTGCAGCTGTATCCCCACTATGTGCTGAGGATTGAGCTGGTAAGAGAGTTGTGCTCCAGCCAAAAAAACATTGGCATATACTCCATTGAGGTAATCCGTAAAAATATATTCGTATAGCGGATTGATATCCTGTTCAAAGGATCTCATTACAGAAAGCTGTTTGCCCAAAGTGGTTGCCCATTGTCTTTTTGCGCCAAAGCGATAGGTGATATAGGCATAGTCCAAAGCAGCAGCCCCATTGTCCTGAGTGGTAGTAGCAAAGGGCTTATTCATACGAAAGCGTACCCTATAGGAGAGCGCTTTGTTGTAATCCCCTTGAATATTGATACGCGCATTATCTATCTGAAAATGAGAGGAAGAGAGAGCCTCTTGGCTATGAATATCCGAAAGGAACCCTCCTCTGAAATAGAATTCTACTTTCAGTTTTTTTCAGCTGAAAGTGGCTCTGTAAGTGTAGTCTTTTCTGTGCAAAAAAATAAAATTCTGTACTAAAAATACTTAGCGTAATGACTAATTTTATTTTTTTCCTAACATGATAAATTTATTTTTATTTTTTTCTCGCGGTAAAGTTACTGATTTTTTTCAAAACTGGCAAAGTATAAGCAGCACCTAAGGCTACTCTATGAAATTGTTCATATGGTCTATTGAGAGCCCTCAGCATAATTAACTGTATTGCCTATATAGGCTCCATAGAAGCGGAAATCCTGTGTCTTAAAGGGTTCGTATTGTACGGCAAGGAAATAACTGTAATTTTTGGCGGAATTGCTCACTTATTTTGTTTTTTTGCTTCCTGCAAGCTCCACTGCCAATTTGGCAGAAACACTCCAATAATCATCTATTTGATATTCGTAACGAGAGATTATCCCTTTATACACTATGTTCTTATACATAACTTTGTCGGATTGCCCTTCGTACTGGTTGAGTACCTTGAAGCTACTAAGGCATAGTCTGCCCCCATATGGGAGTACATCAGATCTATGTAGGCCGAGTGTTTTCCTAAGGTAAGCTGATGACCCAGCGATACTGTATGGGTATAATAGTCTTGGGCAAACTGGGATACATTGTATGAGTAATTAGTATGTAATGCTCCATCAAAGAAGGAGCCTGTCCAATACGCATATCCTCCGATAGGAGCTCTAGAAGCCACATAATCTCCAGCAACAAAGCCATTGCTCTGCAAGTGGTCGGCGAAGTTGGCATTGAGTGTATTATGCCCCTGTAGACCTACCTTATGGCGCTCATTGATGGCATAACCTACTTGAAGTACCCCAAGGAAAGGATTGACGATATAGCTAAAATAATCTCCATAGATATACTCATACAAGGGGTGAATATCTATCTCATAGGAGCCTATCATAGCATAGGCCTTACCTAATCTCAAGTCCCATTGGCGATCTTTACCAAAAGCGATAAGTAAGAAAAAGCCATGTCTAGGGGCTACTGATGCATTGTCTTGGGAAGTGGGCGTAAAGGGACGATTTAAGCGAAAAACGTACATTGTAGGATAAGTCCTTATTGTAATTTCCATAGAGATAGATTCTTGCATCCCTCTAGGCGGAAAAGCTGTTGAAGTTGGGGTAATCCTTGTCTTATAGGCCGCAAGACTACTATTGAAGTAGAAATCAATATTGGTTGATTGAGCAGATTTGGTCAACAAAAGGGTATCCTTCTCTATGGAGAAAAAGCGTTTCTCCAAGGACGTTCTCTGTTATTAGAACAAATAATAAGAGGATAATGATCTTTTTCATATATGTTTTTTTCTGCAAAAAAATAAGAATTTATTTTTTTAATATTTACTAAATCAAAAGCGTGTATTTTTTTAAAAATATAATTTAATTACAACAATAATATCCTTTTTTTAATATTAAATGTATCGCATAAAAAAACGATATAAATATAAAAAAAAGTAACTATAAGGGTAAAACGCCTATGCAGTGATGAATAGCTACTCACCACTGCATAGGGACATTCTCCTTAAAAAAATTAAAAAAATGAAACCAAAAATTATAGCTTAATCGTAAGTATGGGTTTTTTTCAGAGTGATTTACGATGTCCTCACTGATACTGCCATTGAAGATGTGCATAAGTGCACTTTGCTTGGCTGGGGAACATACAGATAAGATCACTCTGATGGTCTTCTGTAAAGTGGATAATACCTTCTTCAATAGAGAAATCACTATACATATGGATATTGTGAGAGAGTATTTCCTATGTTCTTTAGAGAAATTATCTATCAGTACCTTTTATCTCTGCTGGAATTGAAGTGATAAGGAGTATTGATATATACAAAGTCTATCTTGGCATCCAAAATATTGGCAAAAAGCCACTGCTTTTTGGAAGGCTTCTACATATTTCTGAGAGAAATCACAGGCAAAAATAAGTTTTTTTACCTTGAAATATCCGTTTTGTCTTTGATGACCAAAAACAGGTACAGAGGAAGTACGTACAATCTTTTTCAGCATTGGAACCTAAGAAGAGTTCTTTAGAGCCTGTAGCTCCTGTGGAACCCATCACGATAAAAGTCTACCGATTCACTTTCAAGTAGGTTCTTTACTGCATAGGTAAGAGCGGTAGTCTCTACCACAGTTTTTACGGTAAGACCTTTTCTCTTTTAACTCCTCGGAGAGTTTCTTTACATTAAGGCCAGCCTCACGCATGAAGAAAAGTTCTTCAGGGAGTGCCGAAGTGGATTCTGTAACAAAGCGTCTAGGGCAGTTCTACACAGTGTAACAATAGAATGGTAGCCCCATTTTTTTCTTTTGCTAAATCTACGGCTACTTCTACTGCATAATTAGAATGTTCTGAGAAATCGACAGGTACAAGAATATTTTTTTCATGGTAATTGAAGATTATATGTTAGACAATATTTTTTTGTTTTTTTCTACGCTGTAAAATTACGTTTTTTCAAAAATAATAAAACAAACTTTGTCTGTGAAAAATTTTTAAAAATAGAAAAACAAACATTAAAAATAGATGAAAATAAAGGGGAACTATTCACAAACTCTCTTAATTTTTACTATTGTACAGTTTTTTTAATATGTATTTTTGCACAAGATTTAATCAGAGGTCAATTTTTTTCGTTTACCATCTAATTTTTTTAGAATAGTGTTAGATTTTTTTATATCCTATAGAAGATTTTTTGTTCAAAAGAAATATATTTCTCAAACCATTGGAGGAAAAAAATAAAAAAACATACCCGAAAAAGAGGGCTTGCCAGACCTTTCAGGGGTACAAGTGGCTATTTTTCTCACTCTCTAATAGCGAAAATATCCTGAAAAAAACCTATCTCAGAGATGCTTTTTATAGCCTTTTATTATGGTAATTGGGATATTGTTTTGGCTGATTTAGGAAATATCCCCGAAGGAACGACCCAAGAGGATACTTTTGTAGCTATAAGAGAAGTAACAGCTCACTTGCTCAAGCAAGGGATTATACCTATACTCTTGGCTGAAGGGGTGGAGAATACCTATGCACTCTATCGCTCCTTTGATACTATGGAGCAAATGGTAAATCTTGCCCTGTGTGAATGCGCTCTTTGGCTTTTTCCGATGAGTATGAGATTTTTTTGCTGAGGATAGCTATATGAGCCGTATTCTAATGGAAACGCCTACACAGCTGAACCATTTTTACCAATATTGGTTACCAAACCTATTATAACCCTCAGGAATCTATTGACTTACTTCAAAAGATGTTCTTTGAAAGCTACCGATTGGGTGAGATCACCAGCTATATGGAGCAGGTAGAACCTATTTTGCGCAATACGGACCTAGTGAGTATTGATATGACCTCGGTGCAAGCCTCTGATACCGATATGCCTAAGGGGTTCGTCAATGGATTTACCGCCAGAGAGATCTGTACTATAAGCCGCTATGCGGGGCTTAGTTCACAAACCCTCAGTATTGGGTATTTTCAATCCGCCTGTCTCCGAACGAGGAAAGATGCTAGTAGGGGAGGTGCTTTGGTACTTTATAGAGGGTATCAACTATCGTATCAAAGAGTTTCCTCCATTGAGGATAAAAATTATACCAAACATATAGTACTCTTAGAGGATTTCACCATAGAGTTCTATAAGAGCAATCGTACAGGACGCTGGTGGATTCTCCCTAGTGAGTCTTCCAAAGGAGCCTTTATGCTACCTTGTACTGAACGAGATTACCAAAAAGCTCTTGAAGGGGAAATCCCTTTGCGCTGGTGGAACCTCCATCAGAGATCTCTGAACTAAGTGAAGAATGAATAGTAAAAAGTGAAGAGTGAAAAAGTTAATATGGAACTAACCACTAATCACTAACAAGTACAGGCGAATTGCCATTTGCCCCTACACAACCGACATTGATAACTAAAACAAAAGTATGCTCAAAAAACTACTTTTCTTTATAGCCTTATTCCTATCCGTAGGAGTTCTAGCTCAGGATAGTATTCGTTTCAAATCTGTAAGACCCCACCCTAAGAAAAAAGACAGTATTACACTTTCTTCGCAGGATTATAAGTATATTTCCATAACACGCGATACCATAGCGATAGATACTACCCTTACTCTTAAGGCAATGTATAAGCAAAATCCTGTAAGAAAGGATATGTTTGCCTATGTACCTTTCCAAAATATGGGGCAGACCTATACGACATTGGCGTATGATTTTAAGCATACAGCACTTTCACGATTGGGAATGCGAGGAAATAGTTTTTTTATTTTTTTCATCAGCCGATGATGTCTTCTACTACAGAGTGCCCACGCCCATGACTGAATTCTCATTCAAGTCGGGACTCTCGCAAGGACAAATGTTACAGTCCTTTTTCTCGGCCAATCTATCGCCCGAATTTAACTTTTTTTGTACGCTATAATGCTCTACGTTCTTTAGGAGATTACAAGAATATCCTTTCCTCTATAGGAAATTTCTTTGCGGGCTTTTTCCTATTTGTCAAAGAGTGGAAAGTACTTAGTGATGTCCCACTATGCCAATGAGGAAATAGATCGCCAAGAGAATGGGGGATTGCTATACCCTGACCAATTCCAAGGGGGAAATGACCAATTTTGCAATCGTGCACGCTTGGATATTGCCCTTTCTGATGTAACCTCTCAGCAGAACCTAAAAGCGTTATTTCTTGCAACACCAGTATAATTTCCTAAGACCTTCTGAGGATGGCGATTCAGAGATACTTTTGAAGCATTTGTTTGAATATCAGACAGAAAAACTATTATTATACCCAAAAAGCTCTAGCTGCAGATAACTTCTTTGGGGAGAGTTTTACCCTTTAAGGATCTTTCGAGACAAGCTCTCCCTTAGAGCACTGACCAATAAGCTGGGAGCAGAGCTTTCTTTACCTTATTTGGGCAAAAACATTCGTATATGGAAAGTCTTATTTCTATAATTATTTTTGCCAAAGGAATCTTTCATAGATACATCGGGTAACTTTATACCTCACCAGATAAAGGGAACCGATTACGGATTGGGACTTCAGTGGAAAAAAAGAATTATAAGGGATTCTATATCAATGCCGAAGGAGAACAAATGATTATTGGGAAAATATTAGGTACCAAGCTCCAAGGAGACTTGTCTTACAACTTTAATGAGCATAATAAGCTATTTGCAGGGATTAATATCACCTCAAAACTGCCTAACTTTAACTTTTTACTCTATCAGAGTGATTATAAGAATTATAATTGGTATCACTTTGATGACTTTTCTAAGGAAAACATTCAGACCATCTATGGGGGACTCTGCTCCCAGTGGGGAAACCTCTCATTGGATATTACTAATATCAATAACTACACTTATTTTGAACTTAAAACCAATATCAATGGAACAAAAAAACAACCCAAACCTCAGCAATACACAGCTAACATACAGTACCTGAAACTGGTAGGAGAGAAAGAGTTTCGCTTGGGTAACTGGGGCTTGGACAACACCCTGATGTATCAGCAAGTGCTACAACAAGGAGAGCACATTTTCAATGTCCCTACCTTCACTACCCGCAATACACTCTATTTCAGCTCCTACATGTTCAAAAAAAGCCATGTATTTGCAGACAGGACTTACTTTTTAAGTATTTTACTAACTATTATGCTAACGGGTATAATCCGCTATTAGCTGATTTCCAAGTACAGACTGATCAGAAGATAGGAACTATTCAGTGACTGATTTCTTCCTCAATACAAAAAGTAAGAACTATGCGTATCTTCTTTACCGTGGAGCACCTTGAGGCCTTACTCGGTAATTACAACTATTACGCGGCTCCTGCTCAACCTTATCGCGACTGGAAAGTACGCTTAGGTATTATATGGTATTTCTTCAAGTAGAAATATTTCTTAAAAAAACTTATATACCCTAATATATCATCATCATCAATGTACATATTAACCCAAAATCTTTATTTTCCTCCAGTGGAGCAAGCCGACAAAACAGGAATACTTTGCCATAGGAGGAGACCCTCCATACCACGTCTTTTTGCTGGCTTATAAGAGTGGGGTGTTTCCTTTGGTATAACGAGGACGAACCCATACTCTGGTGGGCTCCCCCAAAAGCGTATGGTAGTGGTACCTCAGCATTATACCATGCACAAGAGCATGCACAATATCTTCAATAGAAAAATATTTGACATAACCTTTAACAAAGACTTCTATCAGGTGATTACCACTTGCAAGAACATCTATCGCAGAGACCAACAGGGTACCTGGATCAGTGATGAAATAGTGGAAGCATATACCAGACTCCACGAAATGGGGCTAGCTCGCTCGGTGGAAGTATGGCAGAATAAGAAACTAGTAGGAGGACTCTATGGGGTGGATATAGGTAACGGCATCTTCTGTGGAGAGAGTATGTTCTCCAAGGTGTCCAATGCTAGCAAAGTGGCTTTCTATACACTCTTGCAAGATCTCAAGGAAAAGGACTATCTGCTACTGGATTGCCAAGTGTATAACGAACATTTGGAGAGCTTAGGGGCTTATGAAATCCTTTCGTCTGAATATATGAAATATCTCTTAGAAGGCAATATACGTCTTAGAATCAAGAAAATGAAAGCATCATAAAATGAAAGAAGACTTTTTACATTATCAAGCCCCAACCTCTCTACCCCTTGGGCTTAGAGGTGGCTCGTGCCGAGGGGCTCTTATATCTATGATACCCAAGGAAAGGCTTATTTGGACTTGGTAGCTGGCGTATCGGCTTGTACCTTAGGGCCATTGTCACCCCAAGGTGGTCAAGGCGATACAAGAGCAAGCGGCAAAAGTATATGCACGTAATGGTCTATGGAGAGTATGCGCAATCACCAGCGGTGGACTATTGTAAGCGCTTGGCTGAAAATCTACCCGCACCTTTGGAAACGACTTATTTGGTCGATCCAGGTACTGAGGCTATTGAGGGGAGTATCAAGCTGGCTAAGCGTGCTACGGGCGCTCTCAAATTATCGCTGCCCGCAAGGCTTACCATGGCAATACTCAGGGTCTCCCTTTAGTATCATGGACTACGAATTGCGCAAACAACCTTTTCGTCCGCTCCTACCCGATGTGGCTTGGATAGAGTTCAACAATGAAGCAGAACTTCAGAAGATTACCACGCGAACCGCAGGGGTCGTTTTTGGAGACTATTCAAGGAGGTGCAGGCTTTATCACCCCTGAGAATGACTACTTGGCTAAGGTAAAACAACGCTGCCAAGAGGTGGGCGCCCTGCTTTATCTTGGACGAGATACAACCAGGCTTTTGGTCGTACAGGCAAGCTCTTTGGTTTTCAGAACTATAATGTAGTACCCGATATTATAGCCATTGGTAAAGGAATGGCCAGCGGACTGCCCTGTGGTGCTTTTTGTGGCTTCTTATGACCTGATGCACCTTTTGGCCGACAAGCCCAAGATGTCTCACATCACAACCTTTGGGGAAATCCAGTAGTGGCAGCTGCCTCTTTTGGCGACACTCAATGAGCTGCTTACCACTTCTCTTATGCAGGAAACTCTTGAGAAGGAACAACTTTTCCGCAAGCTCCTCAAGCACCCCTAAGATAAAATCGGTCAATGGTAAGGGACTCATGCTAGCGGCTATTATGGAGAGTGAGGACTTGGCCAATCACATAATCCTTTATGCTCACCAAAGAGGGTATATCTTCTTTTTGGTTACTCTTTGAACTTAGAGCGGTGAGGATCTCTCCGCCACTAACCATTAGCAAGGAAGAGATTGAAAAGGCTTGCGCGATTATTTTAGAGGCTATAGATTGTTATAAGCCATAGACTAATTGGAACCTAAGCGGCGGGAGATCGTGTTCTTCAGTACATTGTACCCATTACTTTCTTGATAGCCCAAGAGGATCTCCTCTTCGGCCTCTAATTGATAATTTCTGCTCGGAGTTCTTCTATCTTTTTTGTCAATAAGTATCTTGCGAAGATTCAGTACAATTCCATTGATTGCATACGAAAGGTCGGCTTCCTTAGGGTTTCACCTCCACCCTTTCTCTCTCCAGTTGTGTAGGCGGATTTCTTCCTCCTGAGCTTGAAAGGTAGCAATAATGGAAGCCATGGAGACAGGAAGCTCATTGATAATGGTAGAAATATCCTCAAGGCCATGTTGATATTTGTCTATAAAGAAAGTATATATTTCTTGAACTCCGCCGTGAGAGTTCTATCTCATCGGCTTGGAGTTCGAGGAATAGTTTTTTTCATATACCTTTGCCTTTTTGGCTGATTTCCTGCACTTTTTTTCTTCTCCCTGTTTCAGGATCATAGTATAGGAATTTGTCCTCAAAGACACATTCTTTAGGCCCATAGAGAAGCAGGTATTTAATCAGATCCTTCTCCAAATAGGCGATGGGAGGCAGGCGCTCAGGCGTTTTCACCGCAGCCATAGGTGTTTCCTTTTGCACTTTCTTTAGCTCTTGTTGTGCCTTTTAAGAGCTGTTGCTGATTCATTTGTGCTAGCGAAGCAAAGAGTACCTCCTCGGATATTTCCATGATTTTTGGCGCATTCCCTGACGTAGATTTCTTTTGATAGGGTCGGTGATCTTGGAAATACTCTCTATCATGCTGCGAATGGTATCGGCACGCTTCATAGGGTCGTCCTGAGCTTCCTCAATGAGCAAAAGAGGCCTTAAAGCGGATAAAATCTTGTGTATGTTCGTTGAAATAGGTCTGTATTTCTTCTAAAGAATTACTTTTTGGCAAAGCTATCGGGGTCTTCTCCTTCGGGAAAGGTGCAAATACGTACATTCATCCCTTCGGCAAGAATCAGATCCACTCCACGAATAGCCGCTCTTAGCCCTGCCGCATCCCCATCATAGAGAATGGTAACATTGGGGGTAAGTCGGCGCATAAGGCGTATCTGCTCTTGAGTGAGGGCTGTCCCGCTGGAGGCTACCACATTCTTGATACCGCGCTGGTAGAGCTGTATCACATCGGTATAGCCTTCTACAAGGTAGCAATTGTCCTCCTTGGCAATAAAAGGTTTGGCCTGAAATATACCATATAGTATATTACTCTTATGATAGATGTCGCTCTCAGGAGAGTTCAGATATTTGGCTTCTTTTTGCTTTTTCTTTGGAGAGTATACGTCCACCAAAGCCTAAGACCCGCCCACTCATGGAGAGAATGGGGAACATCACTCGTCCCTTGAAACGATCTATCTTACGACCTTTCTCAGTGGTAATAGTAAGCCCTGTTTTTTTCTAAGTAATTGATATTCATTCCCTTGGCTATGGCTTCATCGGTCAGCGCACTCCAACTATCAAGGGAGTAAACTGAGCTGAAAAGTAGCTATAGTCTCATCGGTAAAGCCTCGTTCCTTGAAGTAAGTGAGTCCCAAGGCCTTGCCCTCTTCAGCGTTTAGAAGAATTTGCTGGAAATAATCACGAGCAAATTCGCTCACCAAGTACAATCCCTCCCGCTCATTGGCTTTGTTTTTCTCCTCCTCATTCTGTTGGGTTTCCTCCAGCTCTATATTGTATTTTTGCCAGATAGCGAATGGCCTCTACATAAGAGAAGTGCTCATGTTCCATAAGGAAAGCAATGGCATTGCCACCTTTTCCGCTACTGAAGTCCTTCCAGATTTGCTTGGCAGGAGATACAGAAAAGCTCGGTGTACGCTCATTGGTAAAGGGGCTGAGTCCCTTGTAACCAGAGCCTGAACGCTTGAGTTGGATAAAGTCGCCTATGACTTCCTCCACCCGAATGGCATCATATACTTTGTCTATGCTTTCTTTAGTAATCACGTTCGCAAAGGGTTATATTTCGTATAATCTCAATGGGGAAGCCGTCGGGGTCTTCCAAAAAGTAAAGCGCTTGCCAGTGTATTCATCTTGGCGTATGGCCTCACAAGCCACCTTTTGGCTTTCTAAGTAAGAGATAGAAGCCTCTAAGTCTCTCACCGCCAAGGCCAAATGCCTACCTCCACAAGCCTCTGGTCGGCTGATGCGCTTAGGAGGCGAAGGAAAGGAGAACAATTCCAAAAACATATTCTCTGTTGAGACACAAGTCTAACTTAAAAGACTGTCTTTCTGCCCTATAATGTTCAGCCTGTATGGTAAAAGGCAAAAATTTTCGTATAAAAATGCTTTGACAGCTCGTAATCTCTACAAATAATTGCGATATGATGTATTTTTTTCTATTTCCATTTTCAGTTGTCGCAGGTTAGTTGTCACTAGTCATTAGTCACTATAAAGTACTTCCTCTAAAAAAAGTGCGTGCCCAGGAACGGAATAGCCCGCTTGGGAACGATTTTTGCTCAGTAAGACTTGCTCGAAGCCCTCCAAGGTCATTTTCTCTGAGCCTACCTCCAAGAGCGTCCCTACAATGGCGCGTACCATATTGCGCAAGAAGCGATCAGCAGTGATTCTAAAGATGAGCAACGCCCCTTGCTGTCGCCAATAGGCCTCTGTCAGATGACAGATATAGGTTCTGACATCGGTATTAACTTTTGAAAAACATTGAAAATCAGTATGCTTTAGAAGTATTTTGCAAGCCTTGTTCATCAGGTCGAGGTCGAGGGGATAATGTATGTAATAATGTTGCTCATACCCGAAGGGTCTTTCTCCGTGCTGATGAAATATTGATAGGTACGAGAGCGGGCATTAAAACGGGCATGGGCATCCTCCTTGACAGGAAAGATAGCTTTGATAGCAATGGTTTTTTTGAGAGGAAGGAGTTAAGCTTGTTTACTAAATTCTCAGGCAGTGACGCTTCATGGTCAAAATGAGCATAATAGTCCCCTGGCATGTACCCCAGTATCGGTACGGCCAGCTCCCACTATGGAGATTTCAGTACGTAATAGTAAGGACAAGGCTCGTTCTATCTCTTCCTGCACCGAGGGAGCCTTGGGCTGTCGCTGCCAACCATTGTAATCTTTTCCATTATAGGAGAGTCGTATAAAATAACGCACTATGTTTGTTTTCAGTTAGTTAAAAAAGTCCCTCTATGCTACCCTTTCCCTCACGAATCAGCTCAGGAACTCCTGTGGAAAGGTCTATGATAGTGGAGGCTACATTGTCTCCATAACCACCATCGATGACAATATCTACCTTGTCTTGCCATTTCTCAAAGATCAATTCGGGGTCTGTGGTGTATTCCACTACTTCGTCTTCGTCATAGATAGAGGACGAGACAATCGGATTGCCCAATTTCTCTACCAAGGTACGAGCAATGTTATTATCAGGCACACGAATTCCTACCGTCTTTTTCTTTTTTTGAACTCCTTAGGCAGGTTGTTATTACCTGGCAGGATAAAGGTATAAGCCCTGGCAGGCCCGCTTAAGGAGCTTGAAGGTAGCGGTATCTATCTGTTTTACGTAGTCGGAAAGGTTGCTCAGATCGGCACAGACAAAGGAGAAGTTGGCTTTGTCTAACTTTACGCCCTTAAGGTGTGCAATACGTTCTAAGGCCTTGCTATGGGTGATGTCGCAGCCCAACCCATAGACGGTATCGGTAGGGTAGATAATCACCCCTCCATCTCTAAGGCACTCCACTACCTTCTGTATCTCCCGCTCATTGGGATTCTCTGGATATATTTTTGATGAATTTCGCCATTTCTTTCAAGATATTAAACTGTATGCGAATTGCCATTCGCCTCAACAAAGTACAAAATTACAACAAATAATTAAAACTATTCCGTGAGGAACGTTAAAAATTTTTTTATTTATACACTATTGATTGTCAGTATATTACTATTTAATTTATCAATCGTTAAGACATATTTTTGGAAAAAAACAACAGCCATCTCAAGAAAAAAATAAATAAAAAGTCGTACTTTTGCCGAAATTTTCGTAAATGGTAACCATAGACCAACTCAAGGAACTTAGCCAGCGGGTAGAACGCTTAGAGAGGTATCTCCAAATTGACAAAAAGAAGATTGAAATTGCCAATGAAGAGGAGAAAACCTTAGCACCAGACTTTTTGGGATAACCCGAAAGAGGCGCAGCTATTAGTTCAAAAAGATCCAATCCCCAAAAAAATGGGTTATCGATTACGAAAAAAAGCTATGGAAATGGTAGAAGAACTCCAAATCATGCTGGAGTTCTATAAGGAAGATGCTGTTTCAGCTCAGGAAGTAGAAGATTTCTACGGGCAGACACTCCATCATATAGAGAATATTGAGTTTCGCAACATGCTCTCCGACGAAGGTGATGCCCTGAGTGCAGTACTACAAATCACCGCAGGAGCAGGAGGTACCGAGAGTTGCGACTGGGCTTCTATGCTTATGCGTATGTATATAATGTGGGCGAACAAACAGGGCTTTTCTGTCAAGGAACTCAACTACCAGGAGGGTGATGTGGCAGGGGTAAAGACCGTGACCCTAGAGATAGATGGAGAATTTGCCTTTGGCTACCTCAAAGGCGAAAAATGGGGTACACCGCTTGGTGCGTATCTCTCCCTTTGATAGCAATGCCAAGCGACATACCTCCTTTGCCTCGGTATATGTATACCCTTTGGCCGATGATACAATAGAAATAGAGATCAACCCTGCGGATATTTCCTTTGAGACCATGCGCTCCAGTGGGGCAGGAGGACAGAATGTCAATAAGGTAGAAACAGCCGTACGTCTTCGCCACCACCCTACAGGCATTATCATAGAGAACTCTGAGACCCGTAGCCAGTTGGACAACAAGAATAAGGCACTCCAATTGCTCAAATCGCAACTCTATGAGATAGAACTCAAAAACGCCAAGCCAAGCGCGACGAGATAGAGGCTAACAAGATGAAGATAGAATGGGGTAGCCAAATTCGCAACTATGTGATGCACCCCTATAAGCTAGTTAAGGACGTTCGCTCAGGCTACGAAACTACCAATGTGGACGCAGTTATGAATGGTGAATTAGATGATTTCCTAAAGGCATATCTCATGCTCATGGGACAACAAAACAATGAATAGTGACAAGTGACTAACGACTAATGATAAATCATATTCGAAATATTAGTAGTCAGAGGTTCCTTTTTTTATCTTATAAATTAATAGCAATGGCAAAAAAATTTAGTAATTGTAGAGTCTCCTGCCAAGGCAAAGACCATTGAAAAGTTTTTGGGCAGTGATTATAAGGTGATGTCTAGTTATGGGCATATAGCTGACCTCCCTGATAAGGAATTAGGGGTAGATGTACAGCATGGCTTTAAGCCTCAGTATATAGTCTCTGCCGATAAGCGAACTCTTGTAAAAAGCCTCAAGGAAGCCGTAAAAAAAGTGGATACTGTATGGTTGGCTTCCGATGAAGACCGTGAGGGAGAGGCCATAGCGTGGCACTTAGCCGAGGAACTCAAATTGCCACAGGAGAAAACCAAGCGTATTGTGTTCAACTCCATTACTAAATCTGCCATAGAACATGCCATAAAGAATCCACGTGGAATAGACTATAACTTAGTCAATGCCCAGCAAGCGCGACGTGTGCTTGATCGCCCAGTGGGGTATGAACTCTCTCCTGTATTGTGGAAGAAGATACGCAAAGGTCTCTCTGCTGGGCGCGTACAATCGGTATCGGTACGCCTAATTGTAGAGCGCGAACGAGAAATACAGGACTTTAAGAGTGAAGCCTCTTACAAGATTACCGCCGAGTTTCTCACTGCTGAGGGCAAGCTTATCAAGACCCAAACCAATAAGTCTTTCCCGACCCAAGAAGCAGCCAGCGCATTCCTACAGCAGAATATAGGAGCTACCTTCACTGTGGGTAGTTTGGAGACCAAACCCACCAAAAAATCTCCTGCACCTCCCTTTACCACCTCTACCCTTCAGCAGGAGGCTTCCCGTAAGCTCCATTTCTCCGTATCCAAGACGATGCAGCTCGCTCAGCGATTATATGAGTCAGGACTTATCACTTATATGCGTACCGATAGTGTAAACCTATCCCCAGAGGCACTCGCTGCTGCCCAGCAGGAGATCACCCATGCCTACGGAGCCAAATATAGCAAGACTCGACAATATACCTCCCACTCCAAGGGTGCCCAAGAAGCACACGAGGCCATTCGCCCCTACCGATATGGCGGCTCATACGGTAAGAGCCGAAGCAGACCAAGTACGCTTATATGAACTTATTTGGAAGCGTACCATTGTTTCCCAAATGAGCGATGCCCAGCTGGAACGTACCCAAGTGAAAAATCAATGCCAATACTCACTCCGAACCGTTTTTTTAGCCAGTGGTGAAGTGATTACCTTTGACGGCTTCCTCAAGGTATATCTTGAGGGAAAGGACGACGAAGAGGAGGAAAAATGAAGACATGCTACCAGCCATGAAGGTAGGGGAGATACTCACTAGCAAACATATTACAGCTACTCAGCGCTTTACTCGTCCTCCTTTCCGCTATACAGAAGCCTCCTTGGTCAAGAAGTTAGAAGAGCCCGGTATTGGTCGCCCTTCTACCTATGCTGCTACTATCTCCACCATACAGAACCGTGGCTATGTAGAGCGTAGTAATATAGAAGGAGAGAGCCGTCCTTACCTACAACTCTCCTTGGTCAAAGGAGAAATCAAAGAAAAGAAACTTTCTGAGAATGTAGGAGCAGATAAGGGCAAACTCATTCCTACTGATATAGGTATGATTGTCAATGACTTTCTCATTACCCACTTTGATAATATTGTAGATTACAATTTTACAGCCAAGGTAGAGGAGGAGTTTGACGACATAGCCACAGGCAAAGAAGATTGGTCAAAGATGGTAGGACGCTTTTACGATACTTTTTCACCCTATTGTAACTGATGTAGAGCAAAATGCGGTACGAGAGACAGGCGAACGCCTTTTTAGGAACCGACCCTGCCACAGGCAAGCCTGTAAGTGTGCGCTTAGGTCGCTATGGCGCTATGGTACAGATAGGCTCGGTAGAGGACGAGGAGAAACCCCGCTTTGCCAGCCTTTTGCCTCACCAGTCTATAGACACGATTACCTTTGAAGAAGCCATGAAGCTCTTTGAGCTCCCCCGCAAGTTAGGTGTATTCCAAGGTAAGGAGGTAGAAGCGAACATAGGGCGTTTTTGGTCCTTATATCCGCTTTGGGGAAACCTTTATATCCTTGGATAAGTCCTTAGATGTCTTTTTCTGTAACCTTTGAAGAAGCCAAGGAGGTCATAGCACAAAAAGCAAAAAGCCGATGCCCCTATCTCGGTATATGACGGCAAGGAAGTAACCAAAGGGTAGGTCGTTTTGGTCCTTTTATCAAGTGGGACAATATCTTTATCAGTGTCAGCAAGAAATACAACTTTGACAGCCTTTCTCAGGAAGATATAGCTGCTCTTATAGAGGAAAAACTCAAGAAAGAATCTGAGAAAGTAGTCAAGGAATGGACAGAAGAAGGTATTCATATAGAGAAAGCTCGCTGGGGACGCTATCACCTTATCAAAGGAAAAACCAAAGTAGAGCCCAGCAAGGAAACGGATATAGAAGCCTTTTACCTTATCCGATGCCCAAGCTCTTTTAGCCCCCCAAGGAAAAGCCTAAGAAGGCCACCGCTACCAAGAAAAACGACCACCAAAAAAAGCCCCTGCTAAGACAGCCACTAAAAAAAGACTGCTAAGAAATAGAAAACAGTTTAAAAAAATTTAACACATAAAAATATTCTATTTCAGAAATTATTACTATCTTTGCCCAATCAATAAGATAATAATAAGACCAATAATTATGAATACTTTAAGAGTCCAACGCAACGCAACGCAACGCAACGCAACGCAACGCAACGCAACGCAACGCAACGCAGGCTCTTATTATGTCTTAGCTTAAGCAATTCATATAAAAAAATATTTGAGAAAAAGCAAGTCTGCTTACGAAATTTTTTTCGTGAGTAGGTTTGCTTTTTGTTTTTGAACCAATAGCTATCCGAAGAGCATAATAAGGCGAAATCCGAAAAGCCTGTAACAGAGTAGGGAAGAAGATTAAAATTTTTAAAAATGAAAATTATTGCTTATAGGAGGAATTATTTGTATATTGTATTTATTACTTATTTCTTATCCGAAAATTTTAGGATATGAACTTTATTCTTCTATTTCCTATGAAATAAGAAATACTTCTATACCACTTATGTTTCTATTTTTTTATCTTTTATCAATTTATTCATTAAAAACAATGATACTAGAAATGAAATTATACCAGATAGCAACTATTATTTCATCTATATATATTATCCCTATTTTTTTATTTTATTTCTACAATTTATTCAATTCTATTATAAGTATAAAAAAATATTACATAGCTGTATCTTTTATTTTTCTTTTTATTTTTTTCCTATTATATTAGTAAAAAAACAAAAAGAAGAAAAAAAGATATCTTATATTTTTTTCTTTTATTACATCTGTTATATTTATAATAAACAGTTTCTTTGATTATGAAGATCTACTAATATTAAAAAAATCTCTATAATAATTAAATTTGTATTTTTCTATTTTCTTTTCTATGATATTCATAAAAAAATAAGGAAGAAAAAAATCTTTTTATTATATATTGGCTACTATTTTTTTCTCTTCTTTTTATATTATATCATTTTACAGATTATATTTACTATATACCTTTAGAATATGGTTTTTTTCAATAAATATTTTTTTATATGATACTTTTTCTCTATTATATTAGAAAAGATAGAATAAAGAAGGAAAGAAACAATGATAAAGTAATAGAGGATATTATTAATCAGACAGAAATAGAAAAAAATATTAGATATAACTTCTAAACTAATGATTCAGAATAATTATAAAGAAACCATTCCTTTGTTAGAAAAAGCAGCTTTACTAGGAAGTGATAAAGCGATGTTCCAACTAGCAAATATTTATTCTGAAGGAAAATGGATAGAAGAGAATATATCTAAAGCTGTAGAATATTATCAAGATGCTGCTAAAAAAAGAATCATCCTGATGCATTATTTGAATTAGGAATGTGTTATTTAAATGGGAAGGGTAAAGAGAAAGATCTCACAACAAGGTGAAAAAAATTATTAGAAAAAGCAGCTAAATTAGGAAATAAAGAGGCTTATAGATTTTTAAATAAAATAGGTATTTCTATAAAAAAAGTAAATTATCGTTATATTTCTACATTATCAGCAACTCTTTTTATAGTTTTATCTATAACTCTATTTTTGGCTTTTGTACTCATTAGTATATAGTGTAGTAGTTGATGGATATGAAATAGGAGAAGGAGGACGAGATATCATGAACAAAAGATATGGAAAGATTTTGAAAAATACTCATAATTATAAAGAATGGAGTTCTAATAAAGAAAATTCAGAAAAATCTTTTGATGACTATTGTAGAGAAGTAAGAGATGAATATATTTATTACAATTGTAAGTCTTCTATAGAATCAATATATGGATATATTATATCTCGTATGATGTATGATGGTTCCAGTAATTTATATTATGAGAAAAAAAGAGAATATTATGAGAGAAAAAAAGGACATTCATCATTCTCTTTTGATAATATGTTTTATAATACTTTTGAAAAAAAGACCATTATAAAGAATATTACTATAGTGATCATGATAATATTATAAAAAAACAGTATTATATTATAGTATTATACTTTCCATTATTTTTTTGCAATATTAAGTACTATCAAAATAGTTAATATTTATAGGAAAAAGATATTCTGTAAAATATATGTTTTTATATATTTTTGGACAATAATCTTGATAATAGGTATTATAGATGGTATAAGATATAATACACTTTATTTAAGTTATCTATTATCTTTAGTCTTTTTTTAGTAGGTTATAGCATTTGTAACTATTTCATAAAAAAACATTCAAACGTAGAGTAGAAATATGAAAGCCATCACTATTATCTTTAATCTTTTACTCACAACCTCTTTTTCTCCCAAGTAAAGAAAGAGATAGACAATGGGGTATGGGTTACTTTTTCCTGATACGCCTGTCTATAATGTAGCACAAGGAATGCGACAGTATGCAATGGCTACAGAGGAGGTACTTTTTCTTAGTTCAGATTACTGAAATTCCAAATAGGGTAGAGTACCTCAGTATGGAAAGAAATCTTTCTGAAAGTGAAAAGAAACAACTTGCCGATAGGTTACTCAATGGTTTTGTTCAAGGGGTTATGGCTAATTCAGGAAATGAAGCCCAAGTGCAACCTATCAAAAAAGGAAACTTCTATGGTAGGAAAATGAGTTACTCGGCTATTAACCCTGCTACAGGAGAAGTTGGGAAAGCGTAGTGTTGTAGTTTTGGCTGTTCGAGGAAAGATAGTAGCTTTTATGTGTATGCAATTAAACGATAGCCAAGTAGCTCGTAGTGAAGTAAATACATTTTTGAATTCTATTGTTGTGAAGTAAACAAGGAGAAATCCTAAGTAACCACCACCCCTACAAGTACTAACAAATTTTGTATTATAGCCTTTGTAGGGAGTGATTTTGAGCAAAAATGAACCTATTAGTAGTTAGATTTCGGCAATAAAACAAATTTATTGCCGAAATCTAATATTATAAAACGATAGTCAAGAAGCCCTTAATGAAATGAGTACATTCCTAAATTCTATTTCTATAAACAACTCAAAATTAAAAAAACTTATAACTCAAAAACTCTTTTTCAATGTAGTCTATGATTTTTTTCCTCTATCTGCTTTGTAGTCAAACCATTGCACGTCGGTAGATTTCTTAAACCAGGTGAGTTGGCGCTTGGCAAAACGACGGGTGTTCATCTTGGCGTTTTTCTATAGCTTCGGTAAGAGTAGCTTTACCGTCCCAGAAGTCAAAGAACTCTCGGTAACCTACTGTCTGTAAGGCGTTAAGATCACGATAGGGCAGCAGCTGCTCTATCTCTTGGAGTAGCCCAGAGTGGAGCATTACCTCCATACGCTGGTTGATACGCTCATAGATCACCTCCCGCTCAGCTGTAAGACCCTATGGTAATAGGTGTAAAGTCACGCTGAGAGGTTTTCTGCTGTAAGTAATAGGAATAAGGCTGATCCCCACTAAGGCATACCTCCAAGGCGCGTATGATACGCTGGGGGTTTTGCAAATCTACTTTGCCATAATAGGCGGGGTCTAACGCCTTGAGTTGCTGTTGTAGGGCAGTGATACTTTCCTCTCGGTATAGTTGGTTGAGCTGCTCACGTACGCCTTCTTTTGTAGGAGGGAAATCGTCTAATCCCTTGAGTATGGCATCGTTATAGAGGCCGCTGCCTCCTACCATAATGATAATAGGTTTTCTAAGGAAGAAATCAGATAGGAAAGCAGTTGCTTCTCGCTCAAAATCACCTACTGAATAGCTGTCAAAGATACTTTTTGTGTTGGATAAAGTGATGAGGGGCAGCAGCCAATTCCTCAGGGGAAGGCACGGCGGTGCCTATACACATCTCTTTGTAGAACTGACGGGAATCACAAGAGAGGATTTCTGTGTCAAAGTGTTGTGCTAAGGCTATGGCCAAAGCCGTTTTTCCTATGGCTGTTGTACCTACTATATTAATCAAGAAATTCATAGGGTCTCTTTGGTAAGTCAAGTATTTTTTGTATTTTTGCAAAAGTATAATTTTTTTCTAGGACATATGTATCTAAAAAAATGGATTTTTTTGTCAAGAACCAATGGTTTTTATATATTACCTATTGGATTATTCTTCTTGATCAATGTCAATGCTTTCTTTGCACCTGAAGTGAGATCTTAAGCCGCTCATCGCGCAAATGGGGAGCTACCTTTTTTGTGATGAATGTAGGGATCTTTCTTATTTTTCTTTTTGGGATTGTTCTTTATAGTCAAGTTTATACACCAGCAACCTATAGTCAAATTCACCACTGGGCGAAAAAAAGGATAGACTGGGGGCGTATATTCTTTAGTTTTTTTCCCTATGGGGAGGCTATTTGGTACTACAAACAGGGCTTAGCTACCTACTTTTTCCCTGAGGATTATCAGTGGAACTTTCAGCCAGCGCCTTTTTTTACCTTGCTACTGCTCTCTCTGCTGTTTATTCCCTTTCAGGCAGGCTTTGAGGAATATTTTTTTCAGAGGCTATTTCTTACAAAGGGGTCTCTATTTTTGTCCAAAAAGGCGTTGGGTACCCCTTGTGCTTAGTTCGTTATTTTTTGGTTTGGTACATATAGCCAACCCAGAGGTTTCCCAAATGGGCTATGGCCTTTTGATTTTCTATATCAGTTCTGGTCTTTTCTTAGGAATTATTACCCTTATGGACAATGGTTTGGAACTTGCTTTGGGTTTTCATATCGCCAATAACTTCTTTATTTCCATTCTGACTACCTCCTCTTGGAGTGTATTCCAAACCCCCTCTTTGCTTAAGGAGGTAAGTACGCCTGAGGTTACACCGCTCTATGCAATTGACTTCTTTTTGCCTTTACTCATACTGCTCTTTATCTTTGCTAAGAAATACCGTTGGAACGATTGGAGGACAAGACTTTTCGGTAAGATTAACTAATGTCATGGATGCACTTGTAAAAAAACACTTACATAGCCAAGCGAAAATTGCAGGAGTTTCTTGTGATACTCAGGGATTGGAACAGTTAATAGTTTCATGGACAAAGAGTAAGGAAGTCTACCCTACAGAAAACAGCTCAATTCCTCTCGGAGTGGTTGTCTCCTCAAGAGACCATAACACTACATACCTCTGGCACTACGGGTACTCCTAAGCTGATTACCGTCAAGAAGGCTTATATGATTCGTTCAGCGATGCTTACAGGAGCTTTCCTACAGCTGCATGCGGGAGATAGCTCCCTTTGCGTGTTGCCTACCGACTATATTGCGGGTAAAATGATGATTGTCAGAGCCTTGGTATTGGGGCTTTCTTTGGAACTACTTCCTCCCAGTAGTACGCCCTTTGCGGCTACTCCCCACAATTTTGACTTTGTCGCGCTGACGCCCATGCAGGCGATGAAATCTCTAAGCGAACTCCATAGGACAAAGAAGATTATCTTGAGGCGGTGCGCCTATCTCGGCAGCTATGGAAGCCCAGTTACAGGAGATTCCTACCGAGATTTATGCCACTTATGGTATGACTGAAACAGTTTCTCATATAGCCTTGCGCCCCATAGCTCCCAAAGAGCGGCATAGTATGGTATATACCACGATAGGGGAGAGTAGGGTCTGGCAGGATGAGCAGGGTTGTCTTGTGATTCATTGCCCTGAAGTGGCCGAAGGGGAAATCCACACCCATGATGTGGTACGCTTACATGGAGCACATGCTTTTTGAGTGGCTGGGACGTTTGGATAATATCATCAATCCAGCAGGGGTGAAAATCTATCCTGAAGGGGTTGAGCGCAAGCTCTCATCGTTTATCTCTGATAGGTTTTTATTTGGAAAGAGCCTGATGAACTATTGGGAGAGCGGGTGATTCTTTTGGTAGAGGGTAGAGAAGCGGACTATCCTCATCTGTTGGAGAATTTACAAAAAAAGAAACCGTATTTTCTAAGTACGAACTTCCTAAAAAAATATTTTTCTCCCTCATTTTTCAGCTTACTGCATCAGACAAAAATCCAAAGAGAAGCTACAGCAAAGTTACTTTTTGTAACTTAAAATGAATATCCTTATAATCAGGTTCTACGTGAATCAGTACTGAGGCAATAGAGGGAATTTGCCTTTGTAAGCTATCCTTGAAAGCATGCGAGATGTCATGCCCTTTCTTTACACTAATATTTCCATTGACAATAATATGGATATCTACACAATAGGACATGCCTGTTTTTTTCTAATATGGCACTTTTCTACGGCCAATACGCCTGGCACATCTTTTGGATAACTCTTTGATTCTCTCCGATAAGTCATCATACATATCTTCATCTAAGATCTCCCGCAAGGGCAGGGCGGAAGATCAAATAAGCATTGACCAGTATAATCCCCGAAGCAACTAATGCTGCCCAGTCGTCAGCCGTCTCATATCCTTCTCCACAGAGCAGAGCAATACTAATACCAATAAAAGCAGCTACGGAAGTAATCGCATCTGCCCTATGGTGCCAAGCATCAGCCTTGAGAGAGGTACTGCCAGTTTGTTTGCTGTCTCTCAGGACAATACGAAAACTTATTTCTTTCCATAGGATAATTCCCCCTAGGAGTAGCAGTGTCCAGGCCTTTGGACTAGAGTGGGGGATAAGTATATTTTGATAACTCTGATAAGCAATCAATAGGGCTGAGGCCACAAGCAGAGCTACGATGATAAAGGTAACCAAAGGCTCTATCTTCCCATGTCCGTAAGGGTGGTTCGCATCGGCTGGCTTTTTCTGCATATTTCAGACCGAGAAAAACTAAGAAGGACGAAAACACATCGGAAACCGACTCTATCCCATCGGCAATAAGCGCATAAGAATTCCCTAGTACCCCTGCACTGATCTTTACCCCTGCCAAGGCTAAGTTGGCAAAGATACTAAAAAAAGGCAGTTCGGTGGGGGACATGTTTTTTTCCATGACACATTTTTTTATAGTTAAAATGACAGCTAATAAGCATACAAAGGTAACGAAAAAAATTCGCTTGCTATATATTTCTGTAATTAGAATTTTTAAAATACTGGTTACAAATATATTATATATCATTATATAAACTATAGCTTCTATATATTTTTACTTATAATTTACATATTATAAACTGCTTATAATCCATTTAAGTATTTTATTTTTCAATAGATTATAATTATTATTTTTACTTAAAGTTAAATTTTTTTATTTATATAACTAACGTAATAAATTGATAACCAACTAATTGCTTTTCTAAATAATATAAAAATAACAAGTGAGAAGAGAAATAGTATAGTGGATTTGAAAAGGACGTAGAATAGCTTTTTGTTTGGCAATAAAAAAAGTTTGGCATTATTTTTTTGATGTATTATGACCAATTAAATAAGAATCCTAAATGAAACAGATTTTTTTCACTATTGTTCCTATTGGTAGCCATGGTAAGCTCCGCTCAGGAAATTAACTGGATGAGCATGAATGATGCTTTATCCGCACAACAGAAAACACCTAAGAAAAATATTTGTAGATGTATATACTACATGGTGTGGCCCTTGTAGAATGTTGTCTGAAAGAACATTTAAGAACAAGGACTTTGTAAAGTATATCAATGACAATTTCTATGCAGTGAAGTTCAATGCCGAAGGCAATGAGGAGGTAACCTACAAGGGTACTACTTATAAGAACAACAACTATGATCCTGCCAAGGCTAATACCCGCAATGGGATGCATGATTTTTGCAGGTGCATTGGGTGTAAATTCTTATCCTACTATGCTTATTTTTTTGATGAAAAAAAGCAGCACCTATCTTCCCTATTGTAGGTTATATGACCGCCACACAGCTCGAACCCCTTATCAAGTTTGCTGGGAATAACACTTACCTTACTGTAACTACCCAAGAGGCTTATGATAAGTATCTGAAGACTTTCAAAGGAACTTTCAAGAATTGATTTCATATTTATTACATTTTTAATTTTATCATCTCAGAGCCAGCTCTGGGATGATTTTTTTAAAAACAAAACTTTCTCCAATAAAATTTGGTTAGTAATGAGAAAAATGTACTTTTTGGCAAAAAAATTAAATTATGATACAACAAGCCTCTTTCATAGATTTTTTTAGGTATGTTATTTACCGTCTTTCTTGTACTTGCTTGCTTGTTTTTGGGTAGGTATGTTATTGGTCCCTTTGCTTTGCGTTTTTCTAATCAGAAGGCATATGAATACAATGGAAAAAGCAGCTGTTTCAAGAAGAATCTTTCCAGGGACAAGGTACCCAACAGCAGTATTATCAAGGCTCCTACACAAATTACCAAAATAGGAATACCTCAGCAGGAGCGCAGCAGAAAAAAAGACAAAAAAATAGTTGGCGAATATATTGATTTTGAAGAAATAGAATAGCAAATGAAAGAAAAAAATTTCAAAAATTACTTCCTCATATAGCTTGTATATTGCTCTTTATGGGGATAGCCTTGGCGTTCTTCTATCCTGTACTACAAGGCAAGGAGATGCAACAGAGTGATATAGTACAATATATAGGCATGTCCAAGGAGCGCAATGACTTCCGCGAGGTACGTGAGAGCTATTGGACAAATAGTGCCTTTTGGAGGAATGCCTACCTACCAGCTGGGGGCAGAATATCCATATAACTACATCAAAACAATTGGATAGGGTCATTCGTTTCCTTCCGCGCCCTGCCGACTATTTATTTCTTTATTTCTTAAGCTTTTACGTCTTCCTATTAGTGATGAAGGTACGCTATAGATATGCCTTCTTGGGAGCGTTGCTCTTTGGACTTTCTACTTATCTTATCATTATTCTCACTGTGGGGCACAATGCCAAGGCGCATGCTATAGGCTATTTCGGTTTTGTACTGGCGGGAATACTGCTGGCTTTTCAGCGGAAATACCTATGGGCATTTTTGCTTACAACCTTAGCTTTAGCCTTGGAAATCAGTGCCAACCACTTCCAAATGACTTATTACTTACTGCTATTAGTCTTGGTTTTTGGGGCCTATGAGCTTTTACCAAACGATGCGTAGCAAGGAGTGGAAACTTTTGTAAAGTCTCTTTACACTTGTGGCAGCCGCCCTATTAGCTGTACTTATGAATGCTACTTTGCTACTGACTACCAAGGAGTATGAGGCCTTTAGTACCCGTGGCAAGTCGGACTTGTTACTCAATGCTGATGGTACACCTAAAGGACATACAAGCGGACTGAATAAGGACTATATTACTGAGTATAGTTATGGGGTGTATGAGAGCTTGAACCTGATTGTTCCCTCGCCTTTTAGGAGGGTCTAACCATGAGAATTTGGGTGAGAAATCGGCTGTTTATGAGCGACTTATACAACAATATCCTCAGGAACAGGTATTGGATTTTACCCGGCACCTACCCACTTATTGGGGAGATCAACCCATAGTGGCAGCACCGGCTTATGTAGGCGTGCTTGTTTTCTTCTTCTTTGTATTGGCACTTTTTGTAGTAAAAAAAGCAAAACCAAATGGTGGCTTTTAGCAGGAGTGATCCTCTCTTTGTTGCTCTCTTTGGGGGAAAGAATTTCAGCACGCTAACCGACCTGATGATTGACTATTTTCCGCTCTATAACAAGTTCCGTGCGGTTTCTTCAGTGCAGACCATCTTGGAGTTCTGCATGCCAGCCTTGGCTATATTGGGGCTTTATACCTACCTAACAGACGAGAAAAAGAGCGCATAACAAGCAATATTTGTACTATACGGGTGGTATCGTAGGGGGACTCTTATTACTACTTTGGCTCATCAAGGGAAGCCTTTCTTTTGAAGGAGCAAGTGATGCTTATTATGCCCAAGCCTATGGGGGAGGAACTCATGCAGCTGATTAAGGAAGACAGAAGGACTATGTACACGGCCGATATTCTTAGGAGTTTCACTTATGTAATCCTTGTCTTTGGAGTCTTATATCTGTTCTCTATAGAGAAAAATCAAGGAAAAATAGCTTTTTGTCCTTGTCTCTGTCCTGCTTATAGCCGATATAGCCATGGTAACCACTCGCTATCTGAGTGAGGATAACTATGCTTTCCCTTCAGAAAAAGGAAAATTATTTTTACGCTTTCTAAGGAAGAACAGAAAATACTAGAGGACAAGAGTTATTACCGTGTTTTTCTCCGTCAATGAAGCGCTTAATGGTGCCAGAACCTCCTATACATTCCACTCGGTAGGGGATATCATGCCGCCAAGCCCAGAAGGATACAGGAACTTTTTGACTACCAACTTTACAAAAATAAAAAAATGAGCAAGTCCTTAATTTGCTCAATGTAAAATACATACTACAAACCGATAGATCGGGCGCTACACAAGTGATGCAAAAATCCTAATGCCCTCGGCAATGCATGGTTTGTAGAACAGCTTTCTGTTCTTGAGAATGTCGATAAGCTTATGCAGTCCTTGGATACCCTTTTCTCCCTAAGACACAGGCTGTAACCTTGGACAAGTCGCTTTAAAGATACACGCTACCCAGTGGATAGCTTGGCCTTAATTAAGCTAAAAACCCTATGAGCCTGATAGGCTGGTCTATACTAGTGAGAATAAGGCCGAAGGGCTAGCTGTCTTCTCCGAGATTTACTACCCTCATGGCTGGACAGCTGTTTTAGATGATACCACACCACTACCTATCCATCAGGTGGATTATATACTCAGAGGGGTCGTTATTCCTGCAGGAAAGCATACCCTTACCTTTACCTTTGCCCCTAAGATTGTACAAACGGGAGGGTATATTTCCTTAGCTTCAACGATTGCCTTTGTACTTATTGCTTTAGGTATTGTTTTGATAAGTAAAAAAACCACGTACCAACGAATGAGAACGCTATCTATATTTGTCCTAATAACCTTATTTTTCGGCTTGTAATACGCCTATCTTTACACCCGCAGAAGATTTTTGTAACACCTTTCGAGCTTTCTGATGGGAGTCATGGCTCATCTTACCAAGAAACCATTGATTTCTATAAGAAATTGGCTACCAACTATGGCTCTATTTCTCTTAAAACTATGGGAAAGACCGATAGTGGTATTCCCTTGTACTTGGTAGTGTATAACAATGATGGTATTTTTTTGACTTTAATCGTATCAAGAAGGACAAACTCATCATTCTCATTGCCAATGGGAGTTCACCCAATGACCGAGAAGGAATTGATGCCAGCATGCAACTGATGCGAAACTTGGCTCAGAAGCAGATCACTGTTCCTGAAAATACCGTAGTGGCTGTCATTCCGATGATGAACTATTTGGGGCAGATGGAGCAAGATTCATTTTTTTCAAAAAAATGAGATTAATACTTTTTGTAAACAGAGACTTGTCTAAGGACTTTATAGAGAATAAAAGTCTTAATACTCAGTCCTTTGTAGCACTATTCCAACAGCTCTCTCCACATATATTCGTAGATACTCGTACACTAAGGAGCAAGAGCAATGGGGATGTGCTTTATTATCAGAGTGCTATGGAAGAAAATATGGGCAAGATGAAGTACTACCTCAAGGATAATCTGATTCCCCAGCTCAATGACTCCTTAGGGGGTACTTATAGGGATGTGGATAGCCTTGTTCAAAAGAAATTACAACCCTAAGTCTATAGCCCCTCTCATACCCGACACGTCCGTAGGATATACCTCCTTATGGAATACCTTAGGGCTTTATATTGCCACTCACAAGGGATTCCTTACAAAAAAAGCGAGTGGAGACACTTCACAATGCACTCAAGAGTATCATCTTGATAGCCAATTCACATAGAGAACTGATTAAGAATCTGCAGGACTTGGATGCTCAAGAAGGATTGCAACAACAAACTTATATTCTTTCTGCTCCCAAGGATACCATTCGTATCCCTCAAGCCTACATTGTGCCGCAACTCTTCACCGATGTTATAGACCATTTCAAGGACAATGCTATAGAAATGACCCCAATAGAGAAGGATTCACTTATGCAGGTACATTCTTATATGCTAAAAACCACAAGAGACAGTTTGCCTTTTGATTGATTACAAAACAGTAAGGGCACAACTGATCCAAAAAGAATCAGAAAGTAGCTATCAGAAAAGGCGATCTATTGGTCTCCACTCAGCAGAAAGGACGCAAATATCTATTAGAAACCTTAGAACCTCATGCCAATAATAGCTTTTATGCGTACAGGCAAGTTGCCTTTTCTGCCTACTCCTAAGGACAGCCTATGGGTATACCCCCATATTTAGTATAGAAAAGTAAATAACAACACTAATTGAGTTTGTTTAATGAGATTATTTTATATTCTTTTATCCCTATCTTTAATCGCTTGTACACCAACCCCTCCTAAAAAGCCTGTGGCTAAAAAGCCCCATCCAAACTTGAAAAAAAGGAGATGGATGCCCCTATTCATACACAAACTTTCATCAACTATTCCTTTGTAGAGGACTCCCTTTCGGGGAAAACCTCCCAATTGAAATTTGATGAACTCACCCTCACTTATGATGCAGAAGGATTTCAAATAGAGTGTTTGTACAAAAATGACTCTCTACAAGAACAATCCTTTTTGGTATTATGACCCAGAGCATAGAGTAATTGCTGAGAATTACATCTGTAAAACACTCAAAGACAACTGTATCAATCGAAGAGTAATCAATCATACCTATGATACTTTTGGGCTATGAAATCAAGCGCTTTTTCTTATGAGTTCTTGGATACTCTTTCCCTCTTTAGCAAATATGAACTCGACTATGATAAGCATGGAAATCTCTCCAATGTTATAGAATATCAGTATCAGAAAGAAAAAAATGGCGTCCCTTTACTAAGGAAACCTATAAGTACAACGCCAAGGGACAGGAACAAGAGAAAGAAACCTATTATCACTATATGTCCCTATGGCTACTAAAAAGAAAAGGAAAAATTTCAAAATACCAAAAGGACAGTCTTATAGAGGAAAAATTTGCCTATAACTATAAGCAAAGCAATGCCCCTCGCCGCATACGTTATAGCTATATAGGGGAGGAGCAACAACTTACTTATATCAACGAAAAAGATAGTATTACCGCCATAGAGTCCTATCTGTATGACCACCGAGGTGCACTTTCCAAATATACTACCTATGATACCAATGGAGTAGAGCAGCAACGCCAGTATTTCCTATATACCCCCTATGATAAGCGCCTAGAAGAGATTGTTTATAAGGGAGATAAGGAAGAGCAAAGAACCATCTACCAGTATGATACCAAAGGACAACTCACCCAAAAAGTTACCTATGTACAGGGTAAAAATAAGATACCTAACCCAAGTGAAGTATTCCTATCATTTATGAAAATACTCATTATAGAAGACGAAAAAGATCTGCTCTCTACCTTGCAAACTTTCTTGGAAAAAGAAAAATTTCTTGGTAGAGACTGCCCATGATTATCCCTCTGGACTCAAGAAAATAGCCGATTATGATTATGATTGTATTCTTTTTAGATATCATGCTGCCCAAGGGGAGTGGTATGGAGCTATTGGACGAACTTCGGACACTGAAAAGGAATACCGCTGTGCTGATCCTCTCGGCTAAGGATTCAGTGGAGGATAAGGTTTTAGGGCTAGAAAAAGGGAGCTGATGATTATTTAGCCAAGCCTTTCCACTTGGCAGAACTACTGGCCAGAATCAAATCTATCATTCGCCGCAAGCACCAGCAAGGGGAGGACTTTATCGCTTACAAAAAAATGTTACGCTATATCCAGAAGATAGGCGCGTGGTAGTAGCAGGCAAACCTATGACTACCAATAGAAAGGAATATGAGATGCTCTATTACTTCATGATTCGCCCAGAGAAATTAGTGGAGCGTACCACTTTGGCCGAAGCCATTTGGGGTGATGATATAGACCAAGTAGATAGCCTAGACTTTATCTACTCCCAAGTGAAAAACCTACGCAAAAAACTCAAATCCTTAGGGGCAGAAATTGACTTTCAAGCGGTCTATGGTATTGGGTACAAATTGGTTTAGATTATGAGAAAAAAATTCTATATTTGCATGGCTTAGACAGCCACTTGCACGCCGATAGGGAAGAGGTACTTGTCCGTTATGGGGAAATCTTTGCCCCTGTCTTTGATTACAAAAATAACCCAGAGCTATTCACTCACTTATGCGAGGAATACCAAAGTATTGATGTGATTATTGGCTCCAGTGCAGGGGGGCTTATCGGTTATTTCTTAGCGCAAAAGCTACAAAAACCCTGCGCTCTTTTTAATCCTGCACTAAACTACCAGCACGAGCTACCCTTTGCGCCCTTTTTGGGATAAGGAGTATAGGCAATATATGCTCCTTGTCATGGGTATGCAGGACGAGGTGATCCCCTATAAGGAAAGCCTCACCCATAGCCTTAGCCGACAAAACTCCTGAACAACAGGTAGATATACATCTTATACAAAAATCTGGGACACCTCTATCCTATTGAAATTTTCTCTCAAGAATTGAAATTTTTCTTTGACAAAATCAGTAGTCAGTAGGCAGCTGTCAGTCGTCAGTCCCTAAGCTGGTACAAGCTTGTAGCTCTTTATTTATAAAGTACCTAAACTCAAAAATAATGAACACAGAAAATCATCATCCAAGAAATACTATCAAGGGGTAACTGCTACCTTTGACCGATTAGACCTCCCTAAAAAGACTTATGGCAGAAATGAACTCTGGGAAGGCATCACCAATTATTTCAAAAATAAAACAACGAAAAAGACAAAATAACGTTTAATAATACGCCAGAAGAATATTCGGGTAATCCTTCTATTACTATTAAAGACTTTGACCAGCTTCCTGATGATTTTCATAGACAATGAGTTACTTCCTGCTTTGGAAGAACAATTTACTCAAATGTTCTTCAATCCCTGAGTTTTATTATCACTTCAAGTACAAACTTACCTTAGTACTTGATTTTCTTTCTGCCTCAGGGCATCACGCCCGCAAGCAACTGCGATTGGAACATACTGAGCGCAAGGCAGAACTCAAAGAGCGCTTGGATACCTATGTGCAAAAGGTAATCTATGAGGCTACCGAGAAAAATGAAAGAGAAGGAAGTGCATACTTTCTTTGATAAACTTTTCGATTTTGAACTCACTGGCTACAGCGAGGACAAGGTGGTTGAAATCCTCAGCAAAGGAATTACTCTCATAGATCCTAAGTGGAAAAAGACTTTAGAAGAGTATCAATGGTGCTTGCTTTACTATACTAGAGTATGGAAAAGAAAAAGGTTTTTATGAAACTATATTACAAAGTAGAAGGAAGTGATTGGTCAAAGAAATATACACTCAAGGAAGGTTTGCAAGCAAAAGATATAGATAATGCCAAACTAAACCTATTTGTGGCACAAGCTCTTTGGCGTATCCAATACAAAAAATATAGTTGGGATGTAAAGTTTGCTTGTGAGGATTTAGAGCGAGCCGCTAAGGAATTAGGCTCTAAAAAAGCGGTTATGTACCTCAAAGAGGGAACAGGTATCTTGCCCAACACTCTTATTCACTACAAGGATAATGATATAGAATGCGATGCCAATGATGTCTTTTGCTCAAATCAGTGTGAAAATCAAACAAGAATCGGCTACAGCTTACGACAAAGCGTTGAATTTTATCATTGCCCTGCTCAAGGCTGATTTTCCTGCCAGCTACCATATCAAGTTCAGTAGCAAAGCCCCTAAACAGTTTTTAGAGATCAAAGGCATTGCCAAATCGCCTACTCATCGCTTCTTTGCTCAAGCACTGCAATACGAAGAATTGCGTTCTAAATTGGTAGCTTATGCCGAGGTAGCTATGAAAGAATTTCAGTGGTATAGTGATGTAGAAGAAGGCGAAAAAAAGCTGTATGCCGGGCAGTTATGCCGTTTTTGGCTTAGGACTGATAGGGGAGGAGTACTTTTCCCTTGGTGAGCCAATACTTTTGCGCTATTGGACGACGAACACCAAATGGTACATAAGTATTTCGTTAGCGCCCTTATCGATCGTTATGGAGTGAATGAAAAAAATCCTTACCGCTTATCTGCCAAGGAATCACCTCGGCACAGTTTGATATGGTATTCAAGAACTTGGAAAAAGAAATGGAAAAAGCCAGAAAACAAAGAGTTACTCGCAAAATTCCTCAAAGAAAAAGAAGATTTTTTTAAGGCTAACAAAAGAGCAAGGCTTCTACAAATATTACGAAGAAGATATTTATTACGCCATCTACGGCAAGCAATGGAAGAAAAAAAGATAAAAAAATTAACTCTAACAACCATTAATAATTAAAAATGAAAGTAAGTAAATTAATCCTCCTTTTTCCTCATAGGAATTATGATAGGAAAAAGCACAAACCAAAAAAACAAATGAACGACCAAACGATTTACCAATTTGAAGTAGAGGACATTACCGGGAAAGCATTTCCACTGTCAAGTCTACAAGGCAAGAAAGTGATGATTGTCAATACTGCCTCCAAGTGCGGACTTACTCCTCAGTATAAGGAGTTAGAGGCACTCTACCAGCAGTATAAGGACAAGGACTTTGTCATCATAGGCTTTCCGCCAATAATTTCCTCAAACAAGAACCAGGAACCAATGAAGAGATTGCCACATTCTGTCAGGTGAATTATGGGGTAAGTTTTTCCCTATGATGAGCAAAATCTCTGTCAAGGGCAAGGATATGCACCCTCTCTATCAGTTTCTTACCCAGAAATCCAAGAATGGCGTCATGGACTCCAAAGTAAGCTGGAACTTCCAAAAAAATACCTTATCGGAAAGGACGGACACTTAGAGAAAGTTATAGATCCGAAAAACCCTTCCTAATGACCCAGAAGTTATTCAGTGGATCAGTGAGTAATGATTAATGTTCAGTGCCAATAATAATTGATAAGATTTCCTTAGTGTAGAGGTACAATTTATGTAGCCTTAATAAATCATTGATCATTATTGGCATTAATCACTATTATTCTATTTTTACATAATATAAATTATAGGAATTTCTGATATACTCAAAAAGAGAGACTAATAGTCATTGCTGACCTTAGCCTCTCAACGCTTTAATTCTAAGTATTATGTGGAAATTATTTCAATACTTCTTTTACTTTTTTTCACCTATTTTTTTGCAGGTGAATCTACTACATGGATACCACATTCGCGCATGATACGCTTTTTGGCTTCAGCGGTATCTTCGCTACCACCTACGATGGCACCAGCATGTCCCATAGTGCGTCCCTTAGGCGCTGTTTCTCCCAGCGATAAAGCCTACTACAGGTTTCTTGTTGCCAGTCTCTTTGATCCAGCGAGCAGCTTCCACTTCCAACTGACCGCCGATTTCACCCTATCATGACTATAATTTCTGTTTCAGGATCATTCATGAAGAGTTCCACAGCTTCCTTGGTGGTAGTACCCTATGATAGGGTCTCCCCGATACCTATAGCAGTGGAAATACCCAAGCCTTGGCGTACTACTTGGTCAGCAGCCCTCATAAGTTAAAAGTACCTGATTTAGAGACAATACCTACCTTTTCCCTTCTTGAATACGAATCCTGGCATGATACCTACTTTCGCTTCTTCTGGAGTAATTACCCCTGGACAGTTAGGGTCCTATAAGGCGACAATCTTTGTCCTTGATATAGGCAGCAACCTTTACCATGTCAGCTACAGGAATCCCTCTGTAATGGTGATTATTACTTTAATCCCTGCTTCGGCAGCTTCCATAATGGCATCAGCTGCAAATGCAGGTGGTACAAAGATAATAGAAGTATCCGCCCCTACTTTCTTTACCGCCTCTTTTACAGAGTTGAAAACAGGCTTTTCCTAAGTGTGTTTGTCCTCCTTTGTTAGGAGTTACCCCTCCCACTACATTGGTTCCATATTGAATCATTTGCTCCGCATGGAAAGTTCCTTCACTCCCTGTAAAAACCTTGTACAAGGATTTTTGAATTTTATTTACTAATACACTCATTGGTTTGAATTTTTTTAGAGCACAAAGTTACTTATTTTTCAAATTTCCAAGAAAAACGAAATAATGTTCAATGATTTGTGACATTAATCACTTGTCATTAGTCACTTGTCACTATCGAAAGCTTTCTCTCCCCAGAAGAAAGGTGGCTCTATCTGTAAGGCTCTCAGGTAAGTATAACCTTGTCCCCTATGATGACTTTCATTTTCAATAAAGTACAATATCCATTGAGCAAAGCTAAAGGTCATTTGATAGATAGTCAGAGGTTGGGTAAAATCTCCCACTTCTTTCCATTCACGATCGAGAATTTCTGTCGCTCTATCCCATAAAGCTAATACTTCAGCTTTGGTGGTAGGAAAATTTCCTTCTAAGAAAAGTGTATGTTTCTCTTGAAATCTTTCTTTAAAAAGATAGTCCATAACTCTTAGGAACTCCTCTACCATTCCTGAAAAAGGACGTAGATTAGCGATGTTAAACTCAAAAAGGTCTTTCTCTGGAAAAAGCCTCAATAACCTTGCGGGTCAAGGCACGTACATCTTTGAAATTGGTCAGTAGTGCCTCTGGTGTAAGTAATTCTTTCATTGTTGTTATATTTAAAATTTGGTGCAAAGATAATCATTTTTTTCTTATCATCTAAGATACACTGGTACCTCTCCCCTATCTTTTTCTTCTCCCAGTTTTTTTGCCATACACGGCATAATACATCGCCTCTTGGTAGTAATCCTCTTTATCTTTCAAAAAGTCATTGAGGAGTGCTTTGTTTTTCTACATTTTTGTATTGCCTCTGTAAGTGATTTGAATACCACATCATCTTGTGAAGAAATCACTCCCTCATATATCATAGACAAGGTTTCTGCGCTAAACCCATACTGTTCTATCAGCGCACTGACAAAGTTTTTTTGTGTACCATCTGGTGCTCATCATCTACTAGCTTAAAGTATTCTATAACCAAAGGAAAATGCTTCTTGTCAGTGAGTCCTAAGCCAAATACAGCATAGCTCCCCTGGCATACAGCTCTTCTCCCCTTCTTCCACATTGGTATACCATTCAAACTCTTTCATTGCTACCTTCGCATATTCCTCTAATTTAGAATGCAAGGCCTCATATTGCAATGCCTGTGCAAAAAAAGCGATGAGTGCTTGATTTAGCAAGACCTTTTATATCCAAAAACTGCTTAGGGGCTTTAGAACTGAATTTTTATCTGATAACTATGTGAGAAACCTGCTTTTAAGTAGTGCAATGATAAAATCCAATGCCTTACGGTAAGCCTCAGCGGTCTCTTGCTTGATTTTTAAGGCTAATAGTTGCAAATACATCATTGGCATCAGCTTCTAACTCGCTATCTTTTGTAATGAATGAGATTATCAGGTAGCTCGCCCGTACCTTTTTTTAAGGTATTGCTTGGCTTTCTCCGAGTTTCAGTTCATTAGCAGCTCGCTCCAAGTCTTCACAAGCAAACTTTACATCCCAACTATATTTTTTTATATTTGATATGCCAGAGAGCTTGTTGTACAAAAAGGTTCAGTTTTTACAGTATCTACATCTTCTGTCCTAAAAACCTTCTTTTTAAGGTGTATTCTTTTGAGAAAGCAAGTTCCTTAACATTGTAGTACAACTTCATAAACACATCTTCTTTCCATCTTCTTGAGTTATATAATAAATCATCTCGATATTCTTTCAGCATCTTCTTGTGCTTAGGGTTGATGAGTGATATACCCTCTCTAAAAATAGAAATCAGTTCATCTTCAGTGTATTGAGTAAGGTTAAAATCAAATATTTTTATAAAAGAAGGTAAATACCTCTTCTTCTTTCATTGGCTCAGTAGCATCCCAAATTACGCGCTGTACATAGGAGTCCAATCTTTGTTTCAAATCTGCCTTGCGCTCAGTATTTTTCTAATTTGAACATCTTGTGCCCGTGATGTCCTGAAGCCGACAAAAAAATCTAGCACAAATGTACATCTGTACTGAAAAATCAGGGTAATACTCAGGGGTAAAAATAGTTCACTAAAGCGTGTTTCTAACGCCGGAATCAGTTGATTTTCAATAATTTCATTAGGTATAATATCAATGCCCTCTACAGTAATAGTAGCCCAAGGATACCTATCATCACTTTCGCTATGATATCCAATTTCATTTCCTCGTTGTCTAATTTTCAGATAATCATCTCCAATATCAAAAAGCACATCTCTATCAACTTTCAGCGTCACCTCTCCTTTGTATTTATTTCGTCCTGCTACTATCTTATCAATAATATTTTTCAATATTTGTATTCATACAATTTTTCTTTTTAATTTTACACCTAATTTTCTTTTCAATTTCTATGATTTGCCACACTTCTTTTCCAATCTGTCTAACCCCTAATCTCTATAACAGATGTACATTCTGATATACCTTTCTAATCTCGTCCCTTACTTCCATAAGTGCAAAGCCCAACAAATTTTTTTGCCACGCCATGAGGCGATGTTATGTGCTTTCTCGTTGTCCTTGCTCAAGCCTATCCCCCAAATGGTATCCATCGGACTGGCTTCTACCAATATTTTATCACCTGTAGAGAGCAAGAAGTCCATCATTTCCTTATTCTGAGTGAATTTATAGTAATTCCCATTAAGCACAATACTGTATTTGGCTTTTGTTCCACACCTGAGGGTCAAAGTTGCGCACTTTTTCTTCCCAAGGCTTTTCATCAGTTTAGGATCAGAAGTGTTCATGATTTCTTCCTCTACTTCTTCATCGCCAAACAAACGCGCTTTTTCAGCCATCATATACTGCTCAGCACAATAATACTCATCAGCATCTACAGAAAAAGGTGAGGGTTGCCATTGTGAAAAACAAGATTCATCTACTACCTCTGCATTGGGCTTCCAAAAAGAAAACAAACTTGAGCTTCTTTGCCGAATGGATAAAGGTTGCTATAGAGTATTTATAAGCGCCTTTAGGTTGCCAAACAGGAATTCCTTCGTAGTAGTAATCGGTTTCGTCATCTATATCTTGCTCATCTTCTTCCCATCTGTTGTAATGCCAAAAAAACAAGGATATGGAAAAAGTGCTTGATATTCCTGTTGTTGCGCTGGGGTAAGGGTTTTGTACCAATCCCAAAATTTCCATTTATAATCTTCGCCAGCGCCCATACGCCAGCCTATAGTAAATTCTGTATAAGCAGGAAACGCAATCCACTGCGGTGCCATAAGTTCAAATGTAGGTTTCATTATAAAGTATTTTTTTCGTAAGTATATATTTCTTAGGAGTAGTGCCAAATTTCTTTTTAAAGGCAGCTATAAAGTGGCTGGGCATACTATAGCCGAGCTTCAGGAGAGTTCATTCACATTGTACTGCTCGGTGGTGAGCCACTTACGTGCCAGCTCCATTTTGTAATCAAAGAGAAAACCATAGACGGACTCCCCATAGATCTGCTTAAAACCACTTTTGAGTTTTTTAGGGAATCCCTACTGTCAGCAAGCTCCTGCAAGGAAGGTGGCGAGGTCATACGCCCTAAGAACAATTTCCTTAGCCTTACGAATTTTTCTGTACATTGTCTTCATTGGAAAGAAACGGACAGGCCTCACTTTCATTCTCTTGTCCCTTGTTAAAATATAGGCTCAATAGCTCATACACTTTTTGCTTTTAAGGTATAGTGGATATACACTCGTATGCAGATGCATGGTGCGAAGCTGGTGCAAGATGACTGATAACTGAGGGAAATAGCTCCTACTGTATAATATTTCTCATGCTGGCGAGAAGAAGAAAGAAAATCAATTACTCCTGATTCCTCCAAAAAGAGCGAATGAAACTTTCCTATAGCAATAAAAAAAGCGAAAAAAAGGGCTGACCCTAGGTGATAATTGCACTTGTAAAGGTAATATTTCCTTAGGATTGTACAACAAGAAACACTCCATCTCCTTCAGAGGAAAGGTGTAATTTCCTTCGTGGAAAAACAAAAGTAACCGCTCCCCTATCACAGAAATGAAATTGAATAAAATTTTTGTTTGATATCTTGCCTAACATCCTCATAATCATCACTTTCATTTTTCTTTTTGGAAAACAAAAAAATTCCTTCTTCTACTTCCTGAAAAAGAGAGGTACTTTGGGCGCTATTTTTCTGTGTGCATAATAGAGTGTTTTTTTACATTTTCTTATTTAGACTTTTTTTCTATATTTTAGTAGGTAATTAGTAGTAAAAATACTGATTTACAATTAGTCATAAATCAAAATGCAAAGATAGTACTTTTTAGAGTAAAAAGAACTTTTTAGCGCTATTTTTCAGAATATAACCTTATTTTTTTGCATTCGTTTTTTTATGGATAGATCTAATGACTCAAAAATACAACTCAAAAAGGAAACTCATTTTTTTATACTATTGGAATTAGCTATAAGAAGGCAGATGCAGATATGCGTGGGCTTTTTTTAGCCTTGATCAAGAACACCAAGAACGTATTCTATCACTAGCCCAAGAGGAAGGCATGGAGGGACTCGCTATCATCTCCACTTGTAACCGGACAGAACTCTATGGCTTTGCTCAACACCCTTTCCAACTTATCCAAAAACTATGTGCCCACTCCAAGGCTACCCTTGAGGATTTTGAAAAGGTAGGATACATCTACAAAAATAAGGAGGCCATCAATCACCTATTCAGTGTAGGAACAGGATTAGATAGCCAAATTTTTGGGTGATTTCGAAGTGATTAGCCAACTGAAAAAGTCCTTCGCTTTGGCTAAAGAAAATTCAACCTTATCAATGCTTTTTATGGAACGTTTGCTCAATTGTGTAATCCAAGCCAGCAAGCGTATCAAAAACGAAACCGAACTCTCCAGCGGTGCCACTTCCGTTTCTTTTTGCTTCTGTACAGTATATCATGCAAAATGTAGCGGATATTTCCAAGAAAAAAATATACTACTTTTTTTGGTACGGGAAAGATTGGTCGCAATACTTGTGAAAACCTGATTAAGCATACCCAAAAACGAACATATTACACTAATCAACCGCACTAAGGAAAAAGCGGAAGAAATTGCCGGTAGGGTTTCATGTTTTTAGTCAAAGATTTTTGATACTTTAGAGCGTGAACTCACTCAAACAGATGTATTGGTAGTGGCCACAGGTAGCAAAACTCCTACCATTACCAAGGAGATGCTTCCTCAAGATAGAGAAATGCTCGTACTTGACCTTTCTATTCCTAAGAATGTTGCCCCTGATGTACAAGAATTGGACAAGGTAACCCCTCATTCATATGGATTACCTCTCTCAAATGACTGATGATACACTGGAGCGTAGAAAGGCTTTTCATACCTCAGGCACAGCAGATTATAGAGGAAATTAAGAGGAGTTTGACCAATGGCTACAAAACCGCCGCTTTGCCCCTACTATCCAAGCGCTAAAACAATCTTTGGAGGCACTCAAAGAGGGTGAAATAGACTTTCAGCGCAAGAAAATAGCTGATTTTAATCAGGCGCAAGCCGATATCATTGGCGAGCGAATTATCCAAAAAAATCACTACCCGCTTTATCAATCACCCTAAAAAGAAACTTCTACTCCTGAAGAAAGCCTGACCTTTATGAAAGAGGTATTTGAGTTATAACTGATTAGTGGTTAGTAATTAGTCTTAGGAACTAACTACTAACCACTAACTGCTAACGACCTTTCCTCTTTTGGTTCTTACTGATAATAGAAACTACTATGTAAGTAAGCATAAGGCATACCAAGGCAAAGAGAAGAATCATCATAGTCCCTCCTGTATAGCTGTACAAGGGGAGAAAGGATAAAATATTCATAATCAATTATTTTTTTATAATTCTTTAAAAACGGTATGTAACAAGCGTTTTTTTATCGCTGATACTCTCTTCCATAGAGATCATACTTTCGGTTCTGTATACCCCTTGTATGTCATCTATCATGAAGATAATTTCTTTCGCATGCTTGGTATCACGAGCGCGAATCTTGCACAATATATTGTACTTTCCACTGATGATGCTCGCTTGTGTGATATAAGGAATCTCTGTGAGTCGTTCTATCACAAACTGGGTTTGATGGTTTTTCTCTAAGAAAATACCCACATATGCCACAAAGGTATACCCTATTTTATCGTAATCTACTGTCAGGGTAGAACTCTTGATAATACCTGATTCTTCCATTTTCCTTACGCGAATATGTACCGTACCTGCCGATACCTCCAAGGCCTTGGCAATATCCGTAAAAGGCATACGTGTATTCTCAATAAGCATATCAAGAATCTTGTGGTCAATCTCGTCTAACTTAAATCGTGCTGCCATACTTTTTTTAATTTTTTTGCGCAAAGGTAGGAATTTTTTTGATATAACCACAAGGAAAACGCAAAAAAATTATATATTCTCTACTTCTTTTCGGATATAGTCCAAGATATAAGGGATTTTGCTGTGAATATCACAATGTTCCAAAGGACAAATCTCGGATAACAAATAGGTCTTATGTGCTTGAAAAATCTTTTCCTTCGCTCTCAGAAACGAGCTTTAGGGACAAAGACAATCCGATCACCTTCTAAAACCTCTTCTAATTGTACGAAAAATTTTTTTTCTTGGGGTTCTTTATCATCTATAATACAATAGTCGCGAAAAACACTTCTTATTTTCAGGAATTTCCAAATAGCGCTCCCATGCTCCTGTATCTACTTCATGTTTATCGATATAAGCAAGCCCCTGCCCAAATCGCTTGTGCTACATACTTGCGGGTCTGTTCTCTTTGATAATCTCCTGGATAAAAAAACCCGACTCTACAAGTATCGTCGGAGTACCCAAAAGAGAATACTGGTCTCCTGTGCAATTAGGGATTGAAACTATCGTCAAACCGACCTATAAATTCAAGAATTGACATTTGTAAACTATTGTTCATTTCTACAATCACACGGGCAGCACGCGCTCTTACCGCTGTTATATTTCTTTTCTTCATCTACTGCCGGAGCTAAGAATGATACTGTAGCAGGTTTGTCTCCTACTCCAAAAGATGGTACGTTGATCATGTAGATTAAAAACAGAAATCAGGCTTTACACGTTCATAAGTACTTCTAAGAAACTGGCTTTCTTTCTGTGAAAAGAGCTATTGCATCTCGGTTCAGGTCTACCCCATTGCCGTTTACACGTGTATACAGGGTAGCTCCATCTGGATTGAGCATTGGAATTATATACAATTTACAATTGTAAAAGCAATAACCTTCCCTATCAAATAGCTTAAACAAGTCTAACAAAGCACGAGTAGTAGTGCTCTCATTGCCATGCATCTGTGACCACAACAGTATGTGTTTCTCTCCCTCTCCTATACAATATAGGGGAATAGGCAGGCCCTTTTTCGGAGGTACCCTCTGCTATTTTCCATTGTTCATAATCCTGAAGTACAGTTTTTCAAGCGTATATAAGGAACATACTTGCCTATGATACGTTCTTCTTTGTGATAACAAAACTCCATAATATTTTTTTACAAAAGTAAAAAAATAATAATATTTACTATTGTGAAATACATATATTTTTATTCTTGTGAAATAATTTTGCTTTTTTTGAAAAAAATAATACATTACTTTTTGTAACCTGATTCTAAAGCCTTATATTATGTTCTCTCAACAAGACTTTATCGCTCGTTTACAGCGAATTATGGATTATTATGACCTCAATGCTTCAGCCTTAGCCGATAGCCTTGGGGTGTTGCGCTCTAGTATTTCACATCTATTATCCGAAAAGAAATAAGCCTAGTCTAGATTTTTGTACTCAAAATAATTGACAAATATCCCGAAGTTGACCTCTATTGGTTGCTTTTACGGGAAGGGTTCTTTCCCAAAGGAAGAAAAAGCCTGCCCCTACCCCACTGCCAACCGAAATTCCTTTCCCAGAAGATAATGTTTTGGAAGACAGTGAGAAAAGAAAGAAAAGTAGCTGCTGAAATTCCTGTAAAAAAACAGAAAAGGCAGATCCAAAAAAATTATTTTTCTTTTATGAGGATAATTCTTTTTGAAATATTTGAAAATTTGTAGTATATTTGCTTTATCTAAAAAAATATAATAATTCACATTTGTAAAAAAATTGTTTTCTATGATGATAGAACATCTTTTTTTCTGCCGATGCGCTCATCGCTCTCTTGACCCTTACTTTCTTGGAGATTGTTTTAGGGATTGACAATGTTATCTTTATCTCTATCGTAACGGGCAAGCTCCCCGATGATCAGCGTAAGCGTGCTACTCGCTTGGGACTCTTCTTAGCTATGTTCATACGTATAGCGCTGCTCTTTTTGTATCTCTTGGCTGGTACAGCTCAAAGAACCTTGGTTTAGCTTTTGACTATGGTTGGTGCAAGGCCGATTTCAACGGACAGGCGCTCATATTACTGGCAGGGGGAATCTTCCTCTTGTACAAATCCACTCATGAGATTCACTCCAAGGTGAACCATATAGAACATATCACCGATTCCGCAGAAGCTGAAAAATCACAAAAAAGCTCTTTCTGGCCTACAATCGTTCAGATTCTCATGATTGATGTTATTTTCTCCTTAGATAGTATCCTTACGGCTGTGGGAATGACCAATGGATTGGAAGGCGCCTTATTGGTTATGATTATTGCAGTAATTCTTTCCGTAGGTATTATGATGCTCTTTGCTGTTCCCGTGAGAAACTTTGTCAATCGCAACCCTTCTATCCAGATATTGGCTCTCTCTTTCCTTATATTGATTGGGTTCATGCTACTGACCGAAAGCATGCACCTCTCTCATGCGGTTGTCTTCGGTAAGGAAGTAGGGGCTATTCCTAAGGGGTATCTATATTTTGCTATCGCTTTTTCTTTGGGAATAGAGTTCCTCAATATGCGTATGCGAAAAAAATCATCTTAAACTTTAGAAACTTAAAACCTATTATAATATGGATTCCATATATGCTTATACCCATGGTGCTTCTTCTGTGGCACTATTGGGTGAAACCATTGACGAAAAATTTGAAAAAAACGGTTGCCAAATATGCTGACCAAGAAGCGCTTATCTCTAGCCATCAGAACTATAGGGCTACCTATAAGGAGTTTTACGACCAAGTCGTAGAAGTAGCTAAAGGGCTTATCGCCTTGGGCGTGAAGCGTGGCGAACGTGTAGGGGTGTGGTCACCTAACTGCTACCAATGGACACTCTTACAATATGCTACGGCTAAAATAGGAGTTATTCTGGTCAATATCAACCCTGCCTATCGTACCAGTGAGTTGATCTACGTGATCAACCAATCAGGCTTATCGGTGATGTTTTTCCGCTCTTCAGTTCAAGAGTAGTAACTATAAGAAGATGATGGACGACGCTCGTGAGTTCACCGATACTATCCGTAAGGCAATCTTTTGGGACGAAAGTTGGGAACATTTCCTCAAAGAGGGCAAACAGATCTCCGATGAGACCTTGCGCAAATATGAGGAAAAAAAGTACAGTTCGACGACCCTGTCAATATCCAATATACCTCTGGTACCACAGGAAACCCCAAGGGAGTCACGCTCTCACACCATAATATATTGAACAATGCCTACTTCATTGGTCTGAGAATGAACTATACCCACTTGGATAGAGTGTGTATTCCTGTACCTTTCTACCACTGTTTTGGTATGGTCATCGGTAACTTGGCTTGTACTGTTCATGGGGCTACTATGGTAGTGCCTAACGATAGCTTTGACCCTGTCAAGACCTTGGAGACTATAGAGAAGGAACGCTGTACATCTCTCTATGGGGTGCCTACCATGTTTATTGCTGAATTGCACGAGATGGAACAAAAGGCCTACGATCTCTCCTCTTTGCGTACGGGCGTTATGGCTGGTTCTTTGTGTCCGCCTGAAATCATGAAGAAGGTCAAAGAGCAGATGAACATGCACGAGATTACCATCTGCTATGGTATGACCGAGACTTCGCCTGTTTCTACCCAGACAAGAATAGGTGTTCCTTTCGAAAAAGCAAATCTACTCAGTAGGTACCATACATGATCACTTGGAAATCAAGATTATAGATCCTAAAACCCAAGCCATTCTCAAGCGTGGCGAAAGTGGAGAGCTTTGCACCCGTGGCTATTCGGTAATGCTTAAGTATTGGAATAGCCCTGAGGCTACCCGCCAAGTGATTGATGAGCAACGTTGGATGCACTCTGGCGACTTGGCCATGATGGATGAAGATGGTTATTTGCACATCTCTGGCCGTATCAAAGACCTCATCATCCGCGGAGGAGAAAACATCTCTCTAAGGAAATTGAGGACTTCCTCTATACCTACAAGGGAGTAATGGATGCTCATGTAATAGGGGTGCCCAGTGAGAAATATGGCGAGGAAATCATGGCGTGGATCAAGCCCAATGAAGGTGTTACCCTCACCGAAGAAGAACTTCGTGACTTCTGTAAGGAAAGAATTGCTCATTATAAAAATACCTAAATACTGGAAATTTGTCAACGAGTTCCCTATGACCATCTCCGGAAAAAAATCCGCAAAGTGGAAATGCGTGAGATTGCCGCTCGTGAATTAGGACTGGCAACTGAAGATTAAAAAAATAAAATCATGACACATCAACTAAAAAAATATTTAATTCTCTCACAGGAGAAAAAAAGAACTATTCACTCCCCTACATGATAATAATGTAGGTATGTATGTATGTGGCCCTACAGTGTATAGCAATGTACACTTGGGCAATGTACGTACCTTTATGTCGTTTGACTTTATCTATCGTTCCCTCAAGTTCTTAGGGTACAAGGTACGCTACGTGCGCAACATCACCGATGCGGGGCACCTCACCGACGATGGCGACGTGAATAACGACCGCTTCGTAAAGCAATCCCGTCTTGAAAAGCTCGAACCTATGGAGATTGTACAGAAATACACTGTGGATTTCCATAAGGTATTGGAGCTATTTAACCTCCTCCCCCACTATTGAGCCTACCGCTACAGGACATATTTTGGAACAAATACAACTGACCGAAAAAGCTCCTAAAGGATGGTTTTGCCTATGAGAGCAACGGCTCGGTGTACTTTGATGTCATAGAGTACAACAAGCGCGGACTCAACTATGGCGAACTCTCTCGAAGAAATATAGAAGAGCTTTTTGCCAATACCCGTGATTTGGACGGACAAGGGGAAAAGCGTAACCCTCAGGACTTTGCCCTATGGAAAAAGGCCTCCCCTGCACATATCATGCGCTGGGCTTCCCCTTGGGGGATGGCTTCCCTGGCTGGCACTTGGAGTGTACCGTGATGAGCACCAAGTATCTTGGCAATCAGTTTGATATACACGGAGGGGGTATGGATCTGAAGTTTCCACACCATGAGTGTGAGATTGCCCAAGGCAAAAGCAGGACATGGAGAAAGTCCCTGTACGCTACTGGATGCATGCCAATATGCTCACCATGAACGGACAGCGTATGAGCAAATCCACAGGCAATTACATTCTGCCTATGCAGCTGGTCTCTGGCGATAATACTTTCTTTGAGAAGCCTTTCGCTCCTGCAGTGATTCGTTTCTGTTTTATGCAAGCGCACTATCGTAGCGTATTGGACATCTCCAATGAGGCGATGCTCGCTGCCGAAAAAGGGCTTTGCCCGACTTATGGAAGCAGTAAAGACAGTCAATGAGCTTACCACTGACCTTGAACAGCCCACTTCCCTACCTATAGCTGAGTGGAAACAAAAGTGTTATGATGCCCTTTTGGACGATTTCAACTCCCCTATCCTCATTGCTCACCTCTTTGAGGCTGTCAAGTGGATCTTCCAAGTGAAAAATGGGGAAGAAAAAAATTGCTATCAGCGAACTTAAAGAGCTACAAACCCTCATGAATGCTTTTGTTTTTGATGTACTGGGGCTAAGAAGTGAAGAGCAATCTGCAGGAAATAACGACAAGCTCGATGGAGTGCTCCAGCTACTGATCAATATGCGTATGGAAGCCCGTGCCAATAAGGACTTTTGCGCTCTCTGACAAGATTCGCGATGAACTCTTGGCGCTCGGTATCCAGCTCAAGGACGGCAAAGAAGGAACTACCTACAGTGTAATTTAGATAAAAAAATATAAGGAACTAATTATAAGGAATAGGTTAAAAATATGGACGTATAATGAATTTATATTATAAACAAGTACAGATATTAGTTTTTTGTCTGATTACTTTTTATATCAAATATTGCATTATCACAAAATATAAAAAGTAACCTATGCTTATGGGAGTAAGGATAAAGAAATTCAAGAATTAATGGATTTCGAAAACATCTACTCTGAACAGTTAATTTTTGAAGGACTCCTCTTGAAGGAAAAACATTATGAAATTAATATACAAGAGTTTACCCATGGAGAAAAGACAAATACAAAGCTCCTTTTTGATTCCTCAGAGATGGAATTTTTTTCAGGAATAATTCAAAAGAATTATCCTTAAAGTTCTTTTTTTAAAAATCTCTGAAGGAAAAACTAAAATCTGTTGTAAAAGGAACGCATTTTAGCAGTGCTAAAGTATATAATGAATTGAAAGACAATGCTGATTGGTATGTATTAAAAAGATTTTTTTGGATCAGAAAAAGAATGGTTTATTTCAGGTAATTTAGATAGAGATATACCCATTTTTGGCTATTATTACCCCAAGCATGAATGCAGATGGGACAAAAATCTTATTGTAAAGTAGTTCAATCAGAAATAATTCCTGAAGAATTCGGATTGTATTTCAAAAATTCCACATTATTTTTTTTAATAACTATCAAATTTAAAGAAAAATGAAATTCTTTGTTGTGTTACTTTTTACTCATAAGTGATATTGTCTTTGCTCAGGAAGAAGCCTTTGCGGTAATCAATGACAAAGATGGTTATGTAAATGTACGAAAAAGGGAAAAAGTGCCCAAAGTAAGGTACTTAAAAGACTCAATAACAATACCATTGTCTTTGTATATAATTACGATAAGGCAAACCGATGGCAATTGGATTCTATACCGATGAAGATGGGTATATTTATAATGATAGAGTCAAGTGGATACATAAATTCCCTATATTAGCCAAAGGTATTGCCAAAGGAAATACCATTGTTTTTTTGAAGGAAAAGAAATTCAAGTCGTCCTTACTTCTGGAAAGTTTGACAAGAGCAAACATTCATTCGAATATTTCAAGGATTCTCCCACTGGAATAGAAGTGATAGATGATGAGCTTCCCTATGGTACTGATGGTAAAATGCCAACTACAGAATATAGAAGTATTGAGGTAAACATTCACGGAAAAACGAGTATCTCTTTCTCAAGATGCTTATAGCGATTTGTATGAACCTACTTTCCTTACAGACCATAATTCCGTCTATTATGACAAGGAAAGCGATATTCTCTATATAGTAGCAAATAATAATTATGCTGAGCGCCCTTATAAGGTTTGTTGGCAGATTGAAAAAAAGGGGTCTATAAAGGTAGAAAAGTAAGCGAGCTTGTCTACTAATCTATCTTTATCAATACAAAAAAACAAAGAAAAAGAACATTTTACAGGAATTTTATTTATAAAATATTTGTAAATTTAGAATTTAAAAAAACATATTAAACAAAGTGAGAATGACTTATATTATAAAGATTAGTCACTTGTCACTTGTCATTTGTCATTATGAAAAAGACTCTGGAGGACTTAGAATTTCCCGCCCTTTTTAGCTTTTAGTGGCTGCGCACACCCTCACTCCCAAAGGAAAAGAAAGGGTGCTTGCGCTAAAGCCTTTGATTAATAGGGAGGTGATCACTACACTCCTACACCAAACCAATGAGTACCTAACCTCCTTGGAGACACAAAACTATATCCCTTCTCATAACTTTGAGGAGATTGACCATGAAATTCGCTTCTTAGGGATAGAAAACAGTTTGTTAGAACCTCATTCGTTTGCTAAAATACGTGCGTTGAGCCTAACGGTCAATGCACATTTGTTGTTTTTTTCAAGAAGTTCTTGGACTACTACCCTACTTTGGCTACACTTTCTAAAGATATTCCCTATACGGAAGAGATCATCGGGGCTATTGATAGTGTCTTGGATAAGTTTGCCGAAATCAAGTCCGATGCCTCTGAAAAGCTCTACCAAGTACGTGCCGAGATAGGAACGCTCAAGGGGAAAATCAACCAAAGTTTCTCCCGTGCCCTCTCCGAGTACAATGCCTTGGACTACTTGGACGATATCCGTGAGACGGTAGTCGAAAATAGGCGTGTGCTAGCTGTCAAAGCGGCCTATAAGCGCAAGGTACGCGGTACTGTTCTGGGAAGTTCCAAAACAGGAAGCATCATCTATATAGAGCCTTTGGTTACCGAACAATATTCGCGCGAACTCTCTCACCTGCTGCATGAGGAAAGGGAGGAGATAAGGCGTATCTTGTTGAGACTTACTAACACTTTACGCCCTTTTGCCGAGTTACTCTCCCAGGAGCAGGATTACTTAGTCGGGATAGATGTAATCGCTGCTAAAGCGTATTTCGCCAAAGAGACCCATTCTCTCTTACCTGAATTTACTCAAGAGCGGGTGTTAGAGCTTCGGGAGGCCTATCATCCTTTACTTTTCCTAAACAATGCTAAGAAAGGCAAACAAACTTTCCCACAAAACCATTCGCTTGGATGACGAGCAACGTATTATCGTCATTTCAGGTCCTAATGCAGGGGAAAGAGTATTACCCTCAAGACCATTGGGCTGCTGCAACTGATGTTCCAAACAGGCTTACTTCTTCCTGTCCACCGCTTGAGCAAATTGCCTATTTTTCTCCCATATCTTAACCGATATAGGGGATAATCAATCTATTGAAAATCACCTAAGTACCTATAGCTATCGTCTCAAAAAAATATGAATTATTTCCTCAGAAAATGTAATGAGACCACCCTTTTCCTCATTGATGAGTTTGGAACAGGAAGTGACCCAGAACTCGGGGGGCTTTAGCTGAAATATTCTTGGAAGAGTTCTACCACCGAAAGGCTTTCGGGGTGATTACAACCCACTATGCCAACTTGAAAAATATTGGCTAACGAACTCCCTTATGCTACCAATGCCAATATGCTTTTTCAATGATAAGACCCTAGAGCCTATCTACAAACTTATTGTGGGGAAGCAGGTAGCTCCTTTACCTTTGAGGTAGCTCAGAAGAACGGCATTCCTTATAGCCTGATTAATAGGGCTAAAAAAAGCGTATAGAAAAAAAGGCAAAGTCCGTTTTGATGCTACTATCGCCAAGCTACAAAAAGGAGCGTTCGCAAATGGAAAAACAACTTCTTCTCTTAAGGAAGAGGAGGTCAGAACTCGCGAGGAAGCCAAGCGCTTGGAGACGCTTAATAACAAGATACAAAGCAAACTCTCTTCCTATCAGGAACTCTACGACCAAAATCAGAAGTTTATCTATCTCGGCAGCAAGATCAATGAGATTGCCGAACGCTATTTTTGAGGATAAGAAGCGCCGCCCTCTTATCTCTGAATTTCTCAAGATTGTAGAGACGGAAAACAGCAAGCGAAAAAGCCAAGAGCAAAAAGGAAAAAAAGAAGCGGAAGAAGCTCAAAAAAACTTGCCCAAGAGCAGTTACACAAGGAAATAGAAGCCGTTCGCCAACAGAAGAAAATAGAGAAGAAAGCACGCGAACACTCTCAAAAAAACAGGAAAAAAATAGCTCAATTACAGGCCTTAAAAAGAGGGCGATCGCGTACGTATTAAGGATAGCAAATCCGTTGGGGTGATTGATAAGATTGAGAAAGACAAAGCGCTGATTAATTATGGAATCTTTACGACCCTTACAGCCCTATCTCAGTTGGAATTGGTAGAAAAAGTAAAGAAAAAAATAACACCTATGAATCGGTTTATCATTATCTTAACTACCCTATTACTCTTAGGGTGTCAGAAAAAAACAAATGCAACTTCCACAGGTACAGGATACTAAGATTACCTCTGTGGAGGATTACTCTCAGGTGTATATCTCCTATGAGGAATCAACAGGAGAGGCTAAGCTCAATGCCAATGGTCTGATTAGCTCCACCAACTGGGTGCTTCATATTGACAAACGGAATAAGCTCCATAAGGTAGCTCCGCTTTTTATCAAGCTCCAAGAGAAGCGAACAAACCCTCGCAACCCTCATAGCAACCCCGATGCACATCTTTTATATTTCTTTAGCCGATATACCCCATAAGCGTTTAGGTTTTATGGACGTAACCGACCTTACATCCTTCCCTACAATCCTCAGAAAATGTCTGAATATGGAAATACACCCATATTTGTATATCCTGACGGCTTTCGTCTGAAAGAAAACAAAGGAGAAAAAAACACCATGGAATGAGTTTGGCGTGTATAAGAATGTTTTTTTATGTTTGGGTTTTTCTCTGGAGAGATGACCTTCCAGCAGTTTGTAGATATTTATTATACAATGTTGCATCAACAAACCGATAGCCCTATCACAAGAATAATGATCAATGACTAGTGACTAAAGGTCGGTGACCAATACCTTACAATTGACAATTAACAATTAACAATTATAAAAAGTGTTTGACTTTCTAAACTTCAAATTCGTAGATTTTTTTGGACATCGTCTTAGTAGGCTTGATGTTGTACTACATCTATCGCCTGCTCAAGGGTACAGTGGCCATTAGTATCTTTTTGGGTATTGTGATCATCTTTGTCATTTGAAACTCACGGTGATTGTCAAGATGGAGCTGGTTAGCAGTATCTTAGGCCAGTTTATCAATGTAGGCTTCTTTGCCCTGATTGTTGTCTTTCAGCAGGAGATCCGCAAGTTCCTCTTGGTACTCGGCTCTACCAATGTACTCAACAGCAAAAACCTCCTCAAGAAACTTTCTCTAAAGAAGACATCGGAGGATACAGCTATTTTTCCACATGTGTGAAACCCTTGTTTCTGCTTGCCGCAAGATGGGCGACGAGCGTACAGGTGCCCTGATTATCTTGGAGCGCAACCAGTCTTTAGAGTTTGTTCGTAGCCACGGGCGACAAGATGAATATAGAGTTAAACCAACCTATTTTTAGAGAGTATTTTTCTATAAAAACAGTCCCTTGCATGATGGGGCTATTGTGGTACAAAACGGCTTTTATCGTGGCTACTCGCGTGATTCTACCTGTGGTAGGACAGAGTGTGATTCTAAGGAATATGGCCTCAGACACCGTGCGGCAGTCTCTATCACCGAAAAAAACCGATGCCTTAGCCTTGGTAGTCTCCGAAGAGACAGGAAAAATATCTTATATCAACAATAGTGAGTTTGTTCCCTATAGCTCCGATAGTGAGCTGGTTGCTATCCTAACCGAAGCCCTTTCCAAATGATACGTGAGGATTTCCTACAATACCTTTGGGGCCAGCACCTGCTGCCTACCGCTCCCTCTCTTTCCAATGGGGAACGGCTGGATATTCTCTCCTATGGAGAGACCAACCCCTATGGAGGTCCTGACTTTTTTTCAATGCACGCCTGCGTATCGGTACGCTCCAGTGGGCGGGCAATGTGGAACTACATACGGCTTCTTCTCAGTGGTACGCCCATCACCACGAACAGGATCCTGCCTATGGCAATGTAATTCTCCATGTGGTCTGGGAGCACGATATAGAAGTATTTGATTTTTCAACAAAATATAATTCCTACTTTAGAACTCAAAACGATTATCTCCCCCGATTTGGTAGAGAAATATACACGCTTACAACAGTCTCAGGCTTCCTTTATCCCTTGCGAAAAACAAATAAATACATTATCTAATCATCTTATTACCAATTGGTTAGATCGTCTCTATACAGAACGACTCAAGGAGAAAGCCTCCCCTATTTTAGAACTCTTACAGCAGACACAGCAGGATTGGGAAGCGGTCTTTTTCCTACGGCTACTCAGTAGCTTCGGGGGCAATATCAACGGAGAGGCCTTTTTGGGAAGCGGGCAAGCAACTCCCCTTTTTCTGTGATTCGCAAGCAGATGCATGACCTCCCCCAGCTGGAAGCGCTCCTTATGGGGCAGTTACGCCTTTTGGAAGCAACCGACATCAATTGCCTTTACTACCGCTCCTTGCAACAGGAATACCAGTATTTAGTGCATAAGTATACATTGCCTCCTGCCTTGTTCAAGGTACAGTTTGCCAAACTACGGCCACCCAACTTCCCTACCATTCGCTTAGCTCAGATAGCCGCTCTATATCACGAAGAACTTTCTCTCTTTGACCGATGTATGTCGTTGGATTCCTATGAACAAGCCCTTGACTTGTTTGCTAAGATTACCCCTTCCTCCTATTGGAAAAACCATTTTTCTTTTTGGTAAGGAGAGTAAAGAAAGTAGCAAGCGCATCACCCCCGCACAGATAGCCAACTTGTGGATCAACACCATCGTGCCCATGCAATATGCTTTTGCTCGCTCCCACAGCAAAGACACCTTAGCCGACTGCAAAGCCAAGATGCGCGCCACGCCCCCTGAACACAATAGCATATTGGAGCGTTGGGAAAAACTCCTTTTGCCCAACACCAATGCCTTGGAAAGCCAAGCCATTCTCCAGCTGTATAAGAAATATTGCAACAAACACGCTTGTATGGCTCTGCCAAGTAGGCCAAGCCCTCCTAAAAAAAGTAACCTATGAACACAACCTTTACCTCTATACGCATCTTCTTCGAACGCAATGGTTTCAATGTCTCCACCCGCCTGGCCGAACGCTTAGGGGCTACGGGTCAAGTATGTGCGCTTGTTCTTTATCTATATCAGTTTTATATTTGGAGCAGGCTTTTGGGCTTTACTTCGCCTTCGCCTTCGCCCTCAAGATCAAAGACCTGATCCGTAGAAAACGCAGCTCCGTATTTGATTTGTAACTTTTTAGGGAGAATTCAAAAATGGATACTTTATTTTTAGGCACTAATAAAATGCCCTCCTATCCTGATGGTCAAGTAGTTGAATTATCTTATCAAAAATAATGTATTAAAACTAACTTTAAAGGATTACAAAAGAAGAAATAGTAACCTATTCTTTTCCTAAATATCTTTCAATTATCTTTTTGAAAATTACCTTAATGAAGATATTGATGAAATTCGTACCTTCTGGGAGGAAAGAGAAAAAGAAAAGATATGTAAAAATTTCTATATTATCGGCTTGGACAGGAAGAGAAATGATTCATTTTTTTCTTTCTTTATGTAATTTCCATAACAGAATCAGTAATAATACTTATTCTTACCTTTTACCACTAATGAAGCGTTACACTGAAAAAAATATATTCCTATTTGGAAAGAACCCCTATGGGTAACTTGCCCTGAATGTCAGGGGGCTGCACATATTACCTATAATACCCAAGAAGGAGCCATTGTACAATGCTCATGCTGCTCTTTTTCATTCTTCTCAAGAGGATTTGCAATACTTTGAAGCAATTACTGTCCCTAATTGCCCCTAATTGTGGCACTCCTATTAGGCACTCACAGAAAGGACTTAAAGAAAAAAAAGTGAGCTTATCAAGGTTTCTTGTCCTTATTGTCATGAAGTGTATGAGGTAAAGCCACGTTATAAGACCTATTATGAATCTTTCTCAACCCAAGATAGTGGTCTTCAGTGCGATGATGTCTTTGGCTTACCCTACTACCTCCAAGAAAACGTACGGGGACACCTCTTTTGGGCTAAGAATATCACCCACCTACTGCTAATGGAGGACTATATAGCCTCTGACCTACGTGAACGGGAGGGAATGACAATGGTAGCAAAATTACCCACCTTTATCAAACTTAAAAAGAACAGAGCACTACTACTCAAAAATCTTACGCAAGTGGAAAGAACAGCTACAACTCCCACAGACAGATATCTCTTTAAAACCTTCAATCATGCTCTTCTTTCAAGAGAAAGAAATCAGTATCACTTCCTATCTTGAAGGGCTTGATTTTTTTATGGGACTTATCGTTACATCACCATCCATACATTTCACAAAAAAGGAACTCGTCACTGGACACAATTTGTCAGAAACAATCGCCTTTTAAGAGCCCTCCCCAAGGAAGAACTTATGGATATTCCCTTGGAGAAACCCGAATGCTTCTTAGTAGAATATAGCAATGCCGATTTTTGGCAAAGAGGTACTTACCCATTTCCTCCAGCGTTATCTACAAACAAACCCACCTCATTCCCTTTTATATAGATATGGGAGATACTCTTTATAGTGATCAAGAACTTTATAACCTTTTACTTAAATATCCTGCTTGGGATTGGAATAAGGATAGGTAATATACAGTATATCAATTGTTTATCACCTTTGCTAAACAAAAAAACAGGAAGCAATCATTCCTGTTTTTTTATTTTATAACAACTTAGTTATCAGAATATTTATAATTCTTATCTCACATTTCAAAACTGACAAAGACTCCATTATGATCAGACATATACTTACCTTGTTCAGTGAAGTGATCCCAAGCACCTACCTGATATCCTTTTACCTTCCTTATAAAAAGTATTGGAAATGCAAATATGATCAATATTATTTCTCACCTTATGTTTGATAGGATCAATATGTAAGAAAGAAGAAAGATCACACTCTGTTATACAAGTCAAATCCAATTGGCTAAGGTAGTCAGAAAGTATCTGTCTTACTTTTTTTCAGTGCCATATCCTTGATTATTATATCTACTTTGATTGAAATCTCCCATTACAAAGTATAGGCAAAGCCCTCTTGCTCAAGAATACGCCCCCATTCTTTAGCTTGTTGATGCAAATCTTTTTCATGATATTCCCCATTGTTTGTAGCCCAAACACCCATATCTTACCCCCGATACTCCTGCTTGATGATAGGGAATAATAGTTCCAAATACTATTACTTTTTCCAAAAGGAGTTTCTACAACAGCACATGCTGTACGAAAATTATCAAAAGTTTCTATTTGTTTGGTAATTTTCCATTTAGAAAAAAATAGAAACCCAGTGTTCTTCTGGAGTCCTTTCATAGGCTAATGAATGTACAGAAAAAGGATATAGTTCAGCCAATGACATACTGACAGCGCTTTCAGTAAGGACTAAAAATATCTGCATTAATCTCTTTGATTTTTCTCCATAACAAGAGCTGTTTTTCTCAGTTCCTTTTCTAGGGCGTTCTACATTCCAAGTAGCTATTTTTATACATAACAAAAAGAATTATTCTTATTAGCTACAAATATACAAAATTAATCGTTAAGCATTGATTATTAGTTGTTATTTTTTTATCCCTGATATTTTAGGTAGATGTAAGTTAAATTCTAAGTTATCACTTTTCACTCTTCATTTTTCACTTTAAAAAAATTTGTCAGTAATCACTTGACTTTTGTCAGTAAAAAGTTGTATCTTTGCACAATATTTACGTGTTGTGAAAGGTGAATGGTAAATATTACATAACGAATAAAAATAATAAAAAAATGAAATCTATATTTACTCCCAAACAAAAAAATTAGCAGATATTATATTAGAAAACAATCATCTTTCTCCTTTGAGTGAGCTATATTCTAAAGAAATAAAGGAACTGGCCGTGGTATGGTCTTATTATTCAGGGAGAATAGAGGGAAATACTTATAGCTTTGTTGAAACAGAGACTTTACTTAAAGATGACATTACCTCTCCTAAGAGATATGAGGATGCAAAAAAATGTTGAAAAAAACTTATACAATACCTTTATAGCTGAAGTACAATATATAAAAATGGGAATAAAGAAATCATAGACAAAAAGATTTCTTTTTAGAGATACATTCAACCCTTATTTCAGACTTGGTAGATAATAGAGAAAGAGGTATCATAAGAAGAAGACCCGTTCGTATTATGGGAACAGACTACACACCTCCTCAGTCAGAATTTGAAATAGAAGATAAATTAAATGAAATAATTGATACTCAAAAAGGACATCTCTAATCCTTTAGAAAAAAAGCCATCTATTTACATTGTAACTTAGCTAAATTACAACCCTTTATAGATGGAAATAAAAAGAACAGCAAGATTAGTAGAGAGTGTAGCCTTAATGAATGAAGATATTATACCTATTTTTCTCTACTAATAATGTAGATATTAATAATTATCGTACAGGAGTGTTACATTTCTATGAAACAGGAGATTATGCTGCCTATGCAGACTATTTTTTTGGAAAAACAAAAATCAAATATCTACAAAGATTCACTGAGAAAGATTTACTCAAAAAAATATAAAAAGGGAGAAAAACATTGATAATATTTTTTTAAGATAGTATAACTACTCTCTAAATAATAAAAAAACAGGAATAAAGACTTCCTGTTTTTTTATCTTATTAGCACTTATTTGTCAGAGACTTATTCTACTTTATCAAATATCTCAACAGAATTAAGAACTTGATTTGAAGAATAACCAGGATAAAAAGAGAGATTAGGAGTTATTTCCTTCTTAAAATCATCATGATATTTTTAATTCTATTCTATTCTTAGATTCTTTTTATAATACTAAAAAAACATTAAAAATCTCTCCTTCTGTTGTAATTTGTATAGTATTTCCTATAAGTTTATAGGTACCTGAATAAGTTTGACCTGCAAAAAGTAATGGAAGCATTATTACTTCTAAACACAATGAAAGTTTTTGTTCAAAAAAATCTTTGATATTCTTGTATCGAAAGAATTTGAGATAAAAAGCTTTCCATCAGGTAGGCGTGTATCCACCCATTTCCAACGCCCTTCCAATTGTTCTTGAGTAAAGGCTGGCTTGTCATCCTCTTTTTTTACTGCACCCTATGATCGCTATCATAGATAGTGCGATTAATAAAATTCGCTTCATGTATAAAAAAATTAATTATTTAGTTACGATACTATAGAACACAAAAAAAGCGTAAACATTCCTTTTTATGCTTATCATAGAATGCCCGACCAAAGGCTTGATGCAAATAAGCAAAAGGAATGCCCACGCTAATCGTAGGCATTTCCACTTTTACTTTTTCCTATCTGCATCAAAAAGTTGGTCGTTTTTTTCTATGATAGGAAACTGTAAAGCGAAACGCTATATGTCTTTTATGTTATATTTTTTTACTTCTTAAATAAAATATGAGTTTTTTTGAGAGGACAAAAAGTACAAATTAATTTTTTTAATTTTCACAAGCTCACATGTTAATTTTTTTAATTTATTTTTACAACATATTGATAATCAATATAGTTTTAGTTTTGAGCGTTAATTTTGAGTTTTGAGTGCTCTTTTTCACTTTTCACTCTTCATTCTTCTCTTTAAAAATTTGTCAGTAATCACTTGACATTTGTCAGTAAAAAGTTGTATCTTTGCCCTCAATTATTGTTTCTTATGAAAAAAAGAAAATACCAAAGAAACTTTTTAAGATAGGAGACATTGTGGAAGTATCGCCTAATCTAACTTTACTCAAAGAATGGATTAAAGGGAAGATTATCAAGATCCGACAAAAATCCCTTTATAGGAACAGAAATAGCTATCAAAGATGACCAAGGTCGCATTTTTCTTTGGAGAAAAAAAGAATTTTTTTCAAGCCTATTTTATAGCCCGTCAGAAATAGTTTGCGAAAAAAATTAGCATGAGCAGCTGTAGGGGCTAATGGCAATTAGCCCTTGAAAGAGAGCGAATTAGGAATGAATCCCTAGCCTTATTTATTCGTATTTTATTCGCATTCTAAATATGATTGACTATACTCGCTTTTTTTATGAAAAAAAGCAACAAATCAATAAAAAAAATTACACAATATAATATGTTACTAATTAAGTTTGGAGGCTCCTCAGTGAGACTCAGTAGAGAATTTGCAACGTGTGGTGCAGATTGTAAAAAAAGCAAACAGAACCCTTTATCATGGTCGTCTCTGCCTTTTCTGGAGTTACCAATACCCTACAATCCTTAGGGGAAAATGCCTTAAAAAATACACACCAACCTATCCTTGAAGCACTTAAGGAAAGGCATATTTCTATGGCTAAATCTCTCTTGCATATCAACAAACAAACCAACGCATTAGTACATATTGGAAAAAAACGGTGCTCGCCCTTGAAAAATCTGTGTAATAGCATCTGTACCTTAGCAGAACTCTCCGAGCGTACCAAGGCGCGTATTATGGCTCAGGGCGAACTACTCTCTGCTTTTATTATCTGCGAATACCTCAACCAAGAGGGCGTACATGTTGGCTACTTGCCTTCAGAAAAATATATTGTAGCCGATGGTGACCCACTCAATGCAGTAGTGGATTTCTCCCAAACAGAGCAGCGTATGCGTGAGATTGATACTACTGCCTCTTATATCGCCCCTGGCTATATCGCCGCTAACCCTGTGGGGGAATTGGTGGTACTTGGTCGGGGTGGTTCGGACCATACAGCCTCTATCTATGGCTATTGCTTAGGGGCTAAGCAGGTGGAACTATGGAGCGATGTCAATGGTATGCAAAAATGCTAACCCTAAGTTGGTTAAGAATACCAAAGTGATCTCCCAAATGAGTTACGAAGAGGCTTTTTGAGATGGCCTATTTCGGAGCCAAAGTGATCTCACCCTCCTGCTATTCGTCCTGCTATGGAAAAGAAGATTCCTGTGCTTCTGCTCAATACTTTAGCTCCCGAAGAGAAGGGTACTCGTATCCATGTGGCTACCCAAGGACATACCGATAAAGTGTTAGGTGTCTCTACCCTGAGTGACATCAGTATGATTACCATTTCAGGAATCGGGTTAGCAGGTACCAAGGGAAGTGCCCGCCGTGTCTTCCAAGCCCTCGAACAGGCCGATGTTAATGTGATTCTCATCACCCAGAGTTGCTCCGAACAGAGTATCTGTTTCGGGATCAAAACCAGTGACGCCAAGAGTGCCAAAGAGGCCTTGGAACATGAATTTGCCCAAGAAATAGGCTCCCTCATCAATCCTATAGAACGTACCGATAACCACGTAATCTTAGCCCTTATCGGGGACAATATGAATCACCAAACAGGCCTTAGTGGTAAGGTATTCAGTGCCTTGGGTGCCAATGGGGTTAATATTCAGGCTATTGCTCAGGGGGCTTCCGAACGCAACATCTCTGTAGTGATCGATGCTCGTGACGAACACAAGGCGGTCAATGTGGTACACGAGCGCCTTTTTCCAAGAGGTGATCAAGCGAGTACACCTCTTTATTATCGGTGCAGGCAATGTAGGCGGTCAGTTTATTGATATTGTCTATAAGCAACAGGAATATTTCCGCAAGCACCAAAAAAAGTGGATCTTCGTGTGGTGATGGTCGCCAACTCCCGCCAATATGTATTTTTCCGACGAGGGATTACCCCAAGAAGCATTGGGGGCACTTTCCGCTGGAAAAGCTATCTTCTATGACACGCCTACCGCTCTGGCCGAACTGATTATCGCAACCAATAGGCGTAACAGTATTGTGGTAGATAATACTGCTTCGGCTGAGGTAGCAGCTCTTTACCCCCAACTCATTCGTAAGTCTATCTCAGTGGTTACCTGCAACAAAATTGCGGGAAGTGCCCCCTTGGAACAATACACAGCTCTTATGGAATTGGTCAAGAACCAAAACTGTGATTTCCAATACGAAACCTCTGTTGGGGCAGCCTTGCCTATCATCAAGACCTTACAGAATCTCTTGCTTAGTGGGGACACCGTTCGCCGTATCGATGCCGTAGTCTCTGGAAGTCTGAACTTTATCTTTAATCACTACAACGCCACTACGCCTTTTTGTGGAGATTGTAAAAGCAGGCACAAAGAGAAGGTTATACCGAACCTGATCCTCGTATAGACCTCAGTGGTTTTGGATGTGATCCGAAAGATTCTAATCCTCTCCCGAGAGGCGGGTTATCGCAAGGAAATGAGCGAAGTGGTCTTCGAGAGTTTCCTCCCTGAAAAAAATCCTTGAAACTCCTTCTGTAGAGGCTTTCTATAAGGTATTGGAAAAAGAATGAGGCTTTCTTCCAAGACCTATACCACAGCGCACAAAGCAAAGGTGCTAAGCTCAATGTAGTGGCACAACTCTTAGAGGGGGATATCAAAGTCTCCCTACAACAGATCCCCGCTACTTCTCCTTTCTACCAATTGGACGGAAAGGATAATATCGTAGCCTTTTATACCGATATGTACCCAACAGAACCCCTTGTTATTAAGGGGGCTGGAGCAGGGGCTAAGGTAACGGCCAGTGGCGTCCTCTCCGATGTAATGTATGTGGCTAACAAACAAAAAAATAATTCAAAATTAATATGAATCAGTCGCTTAGAAAAAGCAAACCCTATACAAGAAACCGTTTGTGGTTTCGCCCTCTGCAACCATTGCCAATGTCAATGTAGGCTTTGATGTTTTAGGTATCTCCCTCTCCACAGTTGGAGACAGGGTTGAGGTTACTCCCAATGGTACCCAGCAGAACAAAAATCACCTTTATTGAAAGTGCCACTCCCTGCCCTATGATGTGGAGAAGAACTCTTGTACTGTGGTCATTGCGGCCATGCAAGCGCAATTGGAAAACCCTTTGTATGTAGATGTTCGTATCCGCAAGGGTTTTTGCCTCTGGTAGTGGCTTGGGTTCTAGCAGTGCCAGCAGTGCAGCAGCTGCTTTCGCTTACAATACCCTTTATGGGCAATCCTTTTTCTTTGGAGGAACTCTTGCCCCTTTGCTGCTGAGGGCGAACGCGCAGCCTGTGGGTCAGCACATTATGACAATGTCTCTCCTGCTATTCTTGGAGGTATTGTGCTTTTTGTATCAAAAACAAACCCATACGCTTGCTGCTACCTAAAGGGCTGCATGCCGTATCCTTCTTTCCTAATATAGAGGTCAATACCGCTTCTGCTCGTAGCATCGTCTCCCGACATGTATCCTTGGATATTGTTTCCAAGCAGGTATCTGCCATGGGTGCTTTTGTAAGTGGTTTATACCAAGAGAATTACGACCTGCTTAGAAAAGCTACCAAAGACTTCTTTAGTAGAGCCTTCCGTAAGATACTCATTCCTTATTTTGATGAGATGAAGGAAGCCACTCTCGCTACAGGCGGGATTACTTTTGGTATTTCAGGGTCTGGTCCTTCTGTCTTTGCGCTTGCTGAGTCTCACACAGTAGCCGAGCGTATTCTCGCTGAATTGCATAAGATATATGCAGGACAAGGCATTGAAACCCTTTCCTTTATAGAAGACTTAGCCAATGGCAAAGGATGCAGAATAGCACAATTTGATGAATAAAAACAAAAAAATCCTTTTGTTGGTTCAGAAAAAAAGTTGTAACTTTGCACCCGCAAAATCGCCGGTATAGCTCAGTTGGCCAGAGCACGTGATTTGTAATCTCGGGGTCGTGGGTTCGAATCCCTCTACCGGCTCTAAAGCTGTCAATAATTGACAGCTTTTTTTGCTTTTATGGCTAAGATATCGTATCTTTGCACACCGCTAAAGAATGAAAAATGAGCAGCGGCATAAGAATTGACAATTAACAATTAAAAAAAATAATGTCTGTTTCAAAAAAAGAAACCAAGCGTGTAACTGTACAAACGCTACATGCTATGAAAGCCAAAGGTGAAAAATCACCATGCTTACCGCCTATGATTATACCATGGCCAAGATTATTGACGGAGCTGGAATTGATATCATCTTAGTAGGTGATTCTGCGGCCAATGTAATGGCAGGGTACGAGACTACCCTTCCTATGACACTGGATGCTATGATCTACCACGCTTCAGCAGTGGTACGTGCTTGCTCTCGTGCCTTGGTAGTGGCCGATTTACCTTTTGGTACTTACCAGTCCGACCCACAACGTGCTTTGGACTCTGCCATCCGTATGATGAAAGAAAGTGGTGCACAAGCCGTAAAATTGGAGGGCGGACGAGAAATCGGTGAAGGTATTCGCCGTATCTTGGATGCTGGTATCCCTGTGATAGGTCACTTAGGACTTACACCTCAGTCTATCAATAAGTTCGGAGGGTATGGACTCCGTGCCAAAGAACAGGCAGAAGCTCAAAAACTCAAGGAAGATGCCCATTACCTACAAGAATTGGGCTGCTCTGCCATTGTTTTGGAAAAAAATCCCTGCTGCTTTTAGCTAAAGAAGTTACCCAAAAGCCTTTCAGTGCCTACCATCGGAATTGGAGCAGGTCACGAGGTAGATGGGCAAGTGCTTGTATCTCAAGACTTTTTTTCGGTATGTTTGTGGATTACAAGCCTAAGTTTGTACGCCAATACCTCAACCTACATGAGCTAATGACAGGAGCGGTAAGCCAATATATTACCGATGTAAAGGCACAAACGTTCCCTAACGAGAGCGAACAGTACTAAGGGAATGAAGACAACCACCCAGAACCTACAAGTGCTTTACGAAGATAACCACTTGATAGCCATTAACAAAAGAGCAGGGGATATCGTCCAAGGAGATAAAACGGGCGATATCCCCTTAAGTGAGATTGTCAAGGCTTATCTAGTGGAGAAATACCACAAAGCTGGAGAGGCTTATCTTGGCGTCGTTCATCGATTGGACAGACCTACCACTGGCTTGGTACTATTTGCCAAGACTTCCAAAGCACTCCCTCGTCTCAATGCGGCTTTCGCTACCAAAGAGGAAGTTAGCAAGCAGTATTGGGCTTTGATAGAGAAAAAGCCTATCCCTGCCCAGGGTACTCTTACGCACTTTTTGGTGCGCAATACCTCTCAGAATAAGTCCTATGCTTATCAAACAGAAAAGCCACAGTCCCAGAAAGCGGTGCTTACTTATAAGGTTTTTGGCTACTCTTACCCATTATCTGTTAGTGGAAATTAATCTGTTTACAGGTCGTCATCACCAGATACGCGCTCAGTTTGCCGCTTTAGGCTGTCCTCTCAAAGGGGATCTCAAGTATGGAGCGAAGCGAAGCAATCCCTGATGGAAGTATCAGCCTACATGCACGTGCGCTTACACTACTTCACCCCTGTGAAAAAAAGAACCTCTTAGCCTTACAGCTCCCCTACCTGAAGCCTTTGCCAAACTTATAGAAAATATTCCCTTAACGAGCTCCTAATAAAAAAAGGAGTTTTTTTATTGTCAGTTCCATTTTTCTATCTTTGTGCATGTGTTTCAGTGGTCATTAATCATTGAGCATCAATCATTAGTTTAAACATTGATTTTGGATTAAAAATAAAAAAATTTATGGTTTTAGAAATGAAAGTCCCTTCTCCAGGGGAATCAATTACCGAAGTAGAAATCGCCACTTGGCTTGTGAAGGATGGCGATTATGTAAAAAAAGACCAAGCCATCGCTGAAGTGGATTCTGATAAAGCCACCCTTGAACTACCTGCTGAAGTCAGTGGGGTGATTACGCTCAAGGCTCAAGAGGGTGACTCTGTAGCAGTGGGACAAGTAGTATGCCTTATCGATACTGATGCTCCCGCACCAGCAGAAACAGCAGCTGCTCCTGCTGCTAAGGCTGAAACCCCTGCTCCAGCACCTGCGCCCGTAGCAGCACCTGCTCCAGCTCCCTAAAGTAGAAGCTCCAGTACCCTAGCTATGCCACTGGCACACCTTCTCCTGCGGCTAAGAAGATTTTAGAGGAAAAAAACAAATCCCTGCAAGCCAAGTAAGTGGTACAGGTAAGGGCGGACGCATCACTAAGGATGATGCCCTCAAAGCACAGCCTGCTCGCCATAGCATGGGTACTCCTACCTCTGGAAGAAGAAGTGAAAAAAACGCACTAAACTCTCTATGCTACGCCGCAAGGTAGCCGAACGTTTGGTATCGGCTAAGAATGAAACAGCTATGCTTACCACTTTCAACGAAGTGGATATGTCGGCTATCTACGAAATCCGTAACGAATACAAAGATGCCTTCAAGGAACGTCATAATGTAAGCTTAGGATTTATGTCTTTCTTCACCTTAGCTGTAGTACGTGCCCTTAAGCTCTTCCCCGATGTCAACTCCATGATTGATGATAAGGAAAAAATCACTTATGACTATTGCGATATCTCCATTGCTGTTTCAGGGCCTAAGGGACTTATGGTGCCTGTGATCCGCAATGCAGAAAACCTTTCTTTCCGCGGTGTAGAAGCCGAAGTAAAACGCCTTGCTATCCGTGCTCGTGAAGGACAAATCACTGTAGATGAGATGACTGGCGGTACATTCACTATTACCAACGGAGGTGTATTCGGAAGTATGCTCTCCACTCCTATCATCAACCCTCCTCAATCTGCTATCTTGGGTATGCACAATGTAGTGGATCGTGCCATTGTACGCAATGGACAAATCGTGGTAGCTCCTGTGATGTATATTGCTCTCTTACGACCATCGTCTCATTGACGGACGTGAGTCTGTAGGCTTCCTCGTAGAGGTGAAAAAGCCCTTGAAAACCCAGTAGAACTCTTAATGAACAATGACCCTAAAGAACGCTCTTGAACTTTAATAATTGTTTTTCTACATCATAGCAAGAGGCTGTCCCACTAGGACAGCCTCTTTACTTTTCTTATGACAAAACGCTCTATTATCCTATTTCTTCTTGAGAATATAGTAAGAAGCAAGTTCTCCTGTGATTTCCTTACCTTCATCTAGAAAAAGCAATAGAACCATCTTCTTTTTACTTGGTACTGCTGTATTTTTTCCATTTTCTTTCTCACTGGTAAGAGTAATCACTTTATTTTTGAGCATCATAGCTCACCTTTCCGTTATCTTCTTCTTTGCGATCCTCCATAACTTCCTCAGAAGTATAAGTATCTTTACCTATGGAAAGGCTTACATTGATCCCACTACAATCTGCACAAGGGAATGTTCCTTCATAAGTACCCCTCATAAGCAGTCTTGCCACCACATGAAGCCAACACTATAGCTACACTGGCTAATAAAAATTTTTTCATTGTATAATGTATTTCTATATGAGAAGAAGCACAACAATTTTTCATGCCAAAACTCTCAGAACCTTTTTGAAATTTATAAACCTAATTGATCTTTTTCTTACTTAACTTTTATTTTTTTATAGTTAAATTTATTTTTAAGAATACAATCATTTCACAGAAATAGACTACCTTTGCCTCAATAATTAAATTTACTAATATGAAAAAAATATTTTTTTATTCCTTGTAGCCCTTGTGGGTATCGTGGCTTGTAGCAAAGGTGATAGTGGTTCTTCTGAAAGTGGAGGAAACTCAGGTGGCGGAAATGTTACTGGATATAATCCTCCCTCTTGGATTATTGGTACTTGGATCAGTGACCTAACCAAAACTACAGGATATTCTTTTTACAAAAAGATGACCATTGTATGATAGTTCATGGTTCTACTTGTTATTTTTAGTGGCGTATATGCAAATATTGTTTCTAAAGTAGAACAAGAAATAAAAAGGAGATGTCTATACTATCAAAATAATAATGAATGATGGCTCTAGTACTTATGAAAAGACATTTAAGAAAAATAGCGGACAATAAAATAGCTGAACTGAATTTGGTAGGAGAAATAGAATATACCTTTACCAAGAAAAAAATAACCCCTTTAAAAACTGCTCCTCTTCGAGCAGTTTTTTTATTACTCTCCCTCTTATTTTTTTCTTGACTTTCCTATTCAAATGTTGTATCTTTGCACGCCCAATAAGTGAATAACGAAAAAGTGAAGAGTGAAAAAGTTCTTCACTATTCACTATTCACTATTCATTAAAAAAAGATGCAAGTATTCAAACTCACCGAAGAGATTATTGAACATATTCATGAACTGATAGCCTCCGATAAGAAACAGCAGCTCAAGGAATACCTTGAGCCATTGCACTTTGCCGATATCGCCGAGATTATCAAGGAATTGGATTTAGAGGAGTCCTCCTTCTTAGTAAGCCTCCTCAGCCGTGAAAAAAAGCCTCCAAAACCCTCACCGAGGTAGAAGAAGAGGTCTTAGAACATATCTTAGAAAAAAACTATCCAATGAGGAAATTGCAAGCTACTTGCAAGAGCTGGACACCGACGATGCTACTTATCTTATCTCCAAGCTGCCCGAAGAGCGACAAACACAAATCCTCTCTTACATAAAGGATAAAGAACACGCACAGGACATCGTGGATCTACTCCGTTACGAATATGATACGGCAGGGGGACTCATGGCCAAGGAACTGGTCAAGGTCAACGAGAACTGGGACGTGGATACTTGTATGAAGGAAATACGCGAACAAGGCCAGCATGTAACACGCGTACACTCTATCTATGTGGTAGATGATGATGAGGTACTCAAGGGGCGTCTCTCTCTAAAGGATCTAATAACTTCCCCCAAGGGTGCTCATATCAGGGATATTTACATTCCTAAAGTGGATTATGTTTTTGTTCATGATACCCCTGAAGAGGTAGCTCGCGTTATGCAGAAATATAACTTAGAAGCTATCCCTGTGGTTGATAAAATGCATTGTCTGGTAGGTCGTATTACCATTGACAGCATTATGGATCTCATCAAGGAAGAAGCCGAACATGATTACCAAATGGCAGCGGGGATTACCGAGGATGTGGAAGCCGACGATACTATCTGGAAGCTCACCCGTGCGCGTCTGCCTTGGCTACTAATAGGAATGGCTGGCGGGATAGGAGCAGCCAGTATTATCAATGGGTTTCAGGATGGACTAACGTCCTTCCCTACTCTTTTGCTCTTTATCCCTCTGATACAATCCACGGCGGGGAATGTAGGGGTACAATCTTCCGCTATCGTGGTACAAGGCTTGGCCAATAATAGTATCGATGGGGCGCTTTTTAGGACGATTGTTCAAGGAGTTCCTCTTGGGTCTTATCAACGGACTAGCACTGGCTACCTTAGTACTTATGATGAGCCATTTTGTCTTTGGTAGCTCTTACTTGGAATCGGCTACCGTATGTGCCGCCCTAGTAACAGTAATTATCAATGCTGCCGTTATAGGTACTTTTTATCCCCATTTTTCCCTACATAGCCGTGGAATAGACCCAGCAGTGGCCACAGGCCCCTTTATTACCACGAGCAACGATATCTTGGGGATTCTTATCTATTTTATGATTGCTAAAATTATCTTAGGTTTCTAAACTAAACAATATTACTCATGCAAACACAACGAAGCCGCGCACAGGAGTCTACCGATGCTATTGAAAAGCTTTACACAACCATGCGCCACCTATTTAACCGAGGATTCTATAAACCTATGGGGGTCTCTGGCGAAAGTCTCCGTGAGTCCCTTTTTGCTCCTTAGACCTGAGATATACGGAAGCATTGCCCAGCGACAAACAGAACTCAATGGCCTGCTTTTACGTCTTGGATCGCTTACCTATCGGTATAGAACAATGCCGATTTATCAATATGATTTCTGATGAGGGGTATCGTCAGTCTCATTTTTGATCCTATTATCCCTCCCAAGCGTCGTAGAAATTGCTATCGTATTGATGACGAACAGATGAATATCGAGATTACTCGTGGCCGTTCCGATATCTATGACATACTCACTCACCTAACTTTCCTTTTTATAGAGTCTCACAAGATAGCGCATAGTGTCTTGGATGAGGAAAGCGACAAGATCAGCCGCGATTGGGAAAAAATAGAACTCCTCGCCCAAAAGAAAAAACTCTCCCAAACCGAACGTGAATTAGCGCTGATTCATATAGGTAAGGTATTGGGACGTACCTTTGAGGAAATTCTCCCTGCCTACCACCAACTATCCTCTGAGAAAAATCCTGAGCGCTTTATACAGGTAATTTACTGGTTGGGCAAAATCGCTTTGGAAGAAATCCTCACCGACAACAAGCGGGTGATTACCTTCTCCCCTATCCTAAGGGAACGCTTGGGACATCATATCTACGGGGAGATTTGGGCAAATACACTCAAGGAAACCCTAAGCCAATATAACCTCCTACAGCGTCCCTTACATATCATCAGTGCCAATATGCACAGTGTGATGAATGCTTTGTTCGCTTCTAAGGCTTTGAATATCAAAAAGAAAAGAAGATACACCATGGGATACTTATATTGCCCTAAGTGAGGAGAAAAACCACGCGCTCCGCGAGCAGGTTACCCAATATGCGCTTGCTCATGGTATGCTCTTTATCAAGGACAAATCAGGCACCAATATAGACGTGCAAATTGTAGATACAGCACTCATTCCAGAGAATGAATTTTTTTCAAGAAAACCACAACCAAGGAGGCTCCTGTACTCTTGGTGATGGACTATGCTTTCGGAGAGCAGGCCTATGAAACCATAGACGAGCTTCTCAAGCCTTACAAGACAGAGGGAAAGAGTACCTTCCTCAACGTTGTCTCTGTCTCTATCATGGGCAAAAGCAGGGATTTTAGAAGGTGAAAAAGGGAGATATTATGATTCCCAATGCCCATATTTTTTTGAGGGAACTGCGGACAACTATCCTTTTGAGAACGAGTTATCTACTTCTGATTTTTGAGGGTAACGGAGCCCAGAGTCTTTGAAGGGACTATGGTAACCGTATTAGGTACCTCCTTGCAGAACAAGGACGTACTGACCTACTTCCACAAATCCACTTGGAATGTCATAGGCCTAGAAATGGAAGGTGCCCACTATCAGAAAGCCATACAATCAGCCTCCAAGATTCGCAAGAGCATCCGCCGTGATGTCAAGGTACGCTATGCCTACTACGCCTCCGACAATCCTTTGGAGACAGGCAGCACCTTAGCCTCTGGAGGGTTAGGTCTTATCGGGGTCAAGCCTACTTATTTGATTACTCATAAAAATATTAGAACAAATAGGAAAAGAAGAATAGTGTGGTAAGCTATTGCTTTATCCTAATATAATAGTTAGACCCATTTTTCCATATTTATCTGAAAATGAGTAGGTAAGGATTGAAACATCTTTACAAAATTACTATGACCATATTTCTTAGGATCAAAAATCAGGTGACAATTTCTTTAACTCATTAACAACATGACTAAGAGAAGCTCTCCCATCAGACTCCAGCTTATTAGTAACCGCTTGTCTCAATAGAGCAATCTTTGTATCTGTCTTAGTGGGCTTAGCAGGAGTTGCTTTTTGGCGGTTCTACTTTAGGAGGTTCAACAGCTGTTTTTTTGAGGTTCCTCTATCACTGAGGATTGTTCAGGAATTAGATAGGCAAAATCGTCTATATATTTGAATACATGGCACGCATTGACAAAGGGCGTAGGCGTTTGTTTTCTACCTATTCCCATTACAAACTTGTTGCTCTCTATAAGTTTCATAGCCAATTGCATAAAATCACTATCACTGGAGACGATACAAAAACCTGTAATATGGGGTTGGGTATAGAGTAGCTCCATTGCACTGATAACCAAGGAAATATCTGTTGTATTCTTAGCCTTTACATGAGTAGGGCTTTGTATAAGCCTAAAGGTAAGATTGGACAAGGGGACATTCCATGAGCTGAATTGTGAGTTTGTCCAGTTGCCAAAAGCCCATTTGATAATCGGATTTCATATTGCTTTACTTCCTCTATGATATGAGGAAGATACTCCAATTGCGTATTATCTGTATCCAAAAGAATCGCAATGTTTTTTTGTTTCCATAACTATATAGATTTTTTTCTTGTTTGTTAAGTATCTCTTGAACAAAGTTCAATACAAACTCACTGTTTTTTCAGTTCGTAACTCAAAGATATAGGAGAGATAGCTTTTAATGAGTAACTTGCCTTCTTTGTCTCGAGTATAGCGTTTGTCAGTAGAGGTAAGGGTTATTTTACCTTTTTGCATACTGATAGCTCCTAACTCATAAAGTTGCCACTCTGTACGATGGTCGGCAAAGAATACTTTTTCCTCAATAATCTTGGTATCGGCAATCACGTATTTGCCTTTGTAGTTCGCCATTTTCATTGATTCCCCATTGGGAAAAACATCAAAACCGCCGTTTTTCTTGGAAAATATCAATCACCTCTCCACTTTCATCATATTGTATGGGGCGCAGTTCTTTAAGCTGCCCCTCTTCTATATGTAAGGTGATGATACGAGACCAAGGCTTTTTATATTCACCTAATAGCACACGCTGGGTATGAAGATTGTATACTGTTTTTGAGCCATAGCTTATCTTGTGGATATTGGGCTATTAGCTGAAAAATGCTGGTATCTTCCCTCTAAAAAGGACTTCAAAAAGAAAGTTGGGTCTCATCAGTATTGATTTGCAAATTATAGATAGGAACAAGGTATGGGTCGCCATAAGGGTTTTCATCTAAGAAAAACTGATGTGCGTGAGGGTCATATTCCAAAGATACAAAAGTTGGTTCATCTTTTTCTTCAGCTCCTAAGGTTACCGTAAAACAATTATACTCTCCTACTTCTAAAGTACAATTATGGAGTGCAATTACCTTAGCAGCAGGTACTTCCAACCCATATGCCAAGGCTGTTTCACGGATAAAGTTAGAAATCTCTACCGTATAACCATTGTAGAGAAAACCCCAAAGGAACTCAGGCATTTCTTCCTCTTCTGGGTCATTGAAGGTAGAGAGTTGCTCGCAAAGGGTTTGTATAGTTGCTACGAGATAGGCTTGCTTATCAGGGGCTTGGTCAGCCTTTTTCCAATTGTGCCAAGAAAGCCTCCAAATGTGCGTTACAGTCGGTGATATTCTGTTCTGTATAGTAACGGTCAGTTACTTTAGTTTTGGAGAGTTCCGCACGCATTTGTGCGATGATTTGGTCTTTTTGAGTAACGAAAGGGGACATAGTTCTTATTTTTACAATGGTTTGAAATAATTGGTAGCCTATATATTTCTTAAAATTGGGGTATGTATTTGTATAGAAAAGATCCCAATAACTGGCAATACGGCTCTCTATACGCTTTTTTTGTACAGAGGGTTTGCTTGAAAGAAATCCCTTTAATTTATCTCGAGTAACATCAGGAAGTTCGCTATGGAGCACCTTTACTATTTCTATGACATAATCACCAAAAAGTTTAGCGATAAAGGGCAATGTAAAATCCTCTTTTACAATCAACAGTTCTCTTAGATAATGTTCTCTTAAATGACCGTTGCAATGACACAAATACAAGCAATTAAGCATTTGCTCTTGAACTAAAGTCAGACTTTGGGTATTGTATTCCCCAAAATAGACTCTCTGAGGCAACTCTAAAAGTTTCCCATTGAGATAAACGACTTCTCCCTATAATTTTTTGAATTCTTTAGGGTCATTTTTGCTGTAGAAAGTCTACTATTTTAGTAGCTTCTTTATGCAAAAAGAGGGAAGGCGCTTTGTATCATTCTTATTTTTTTGCAATGGGGTGATATCATATCCCTAATGACTGTAAGAAAAGTAAGCCATTTAAGGCAGCTATTTTTTTGAGTACCTGTCCAACCTTGTATTTCTGCCCAATCTATAAGTTTGGGGATATATTTAGGTTCATTGAGGTTGATGATATCCTCGGTTTGTGTAGTTTTATTGAGTAATTTGATATTTCCATTAAGAGGTTGCCCCATAAACTCATCTTCAACGGTGATAAAAATCAACACATAAGGGCGTATTCTTCTCACCACTTAAGAAAAATACGCACTGAAAGTAGCGAGTTATGATCCCTTTCGTATTATAAACAGTATCTACCCTGATACAAATATTCCTTTGTCTTTATGAACTAATTTGCGGAGTTTTTTTGTTTCATATCTTTTACTTTTTTTAGTCAGTTAGAACTTTAAAACCACCTGCACTACTGCCATAAAACAAAAGAATTATTAATTTGAGAAAAGTCAGTGCCCACAAGTAAAAAGAAAAAGTAATATTTTTTTCTTTTCATAGGGGCAAAAAGGTAGGTTATTTTTTTATAGATAGGTAAATATAAAATGCTATTTCTCAAATTTTTGATATCAAAAAGAATATCTTACATGTTCGATACTTCTATTGGCCATTACATCATCTAATAAATTAAGATATACAGCATCACCAGTATACTTTTTTTCCAAATCCTAAAAAAATTTATCCCATAGTAAGGTCGTTTTACAAAAACAGTGTAACCACTATCAATTATATCCATAATTGTATTCTTAGACGTTTTCATAAAAAGCTATTTTTTTCGCCAAAAAGTTAGATTTCCTAAGAGTAAATACCCCTAATTCAATACTATTAGTTAAAGGGAATCCAGACAAACCCATTGAAGTAATAACAGATTGGCGTTCATTAGCATAATACTTAGCATTAAGTTGAGGAATATATATCAATGTAAGATTAGGAAAAATTTAAAAATACTCTAATCCACTCCCTCTAAAAACCGAATATATTATCATCCTTATAGCTTTTTAAAGCCTATAATAATATGTAGTTTAGGGTTGTTTAAGTGTAGTTTAAATATACCTCTCTCAGATAACTATCTATCTGAATATTGGGGAAATGATAATAAGTTCTTTTTCTTGCCCTAGAAAGAGTATCATAAATAGTATCCGATAGTGGTTTTCCTGTTAAAAAGTCCATAATACATTGCTATTTTTTTCAAGGACAAAGGTATAATTATTCTCCAAAAAAAGTAATATTTTTTTCTCCATTATTTTTTTATAATATGATCCAATAGTTGCAAAAAAATACTTTCCTATCAAAAATTATTGTTTAGAATAGTGCTACTCACTGTTTTTGTACCCCATTGCTCCTCAATAGCTGTTTGCATAGCTTTGAGTTGTATTATCACAGTTTCAGCAGAGAGTCCTACAAGCGCCTTTTTGGATATCCTCAGGCATAAACGAAAAATGCCTCAATACCACAACACTCCCCTAACACATACTACCTCTAACTTATCAAAAAAATATATTTAGCGGTGCAATATAAGGGTCGAGATCTAATAGCTTTCCACTGTAATCTACTGGGGATCTTCGATGAATAGGTTATTGCCAATAAGGATGGGCATAGGAGAATTACATATCTAACAGATTCTTACACTACATATTATATTTTTACTAATATAAAATATAAATTTAAATGGTTGATGAATTAGCTTGTCTAATCTTTTTCTATAATTAGTTTTTCTTCTTTCTTCTATAAAAATCTTTAAAAGTTCTTTTTCCTCCCAAAAATTCTTCATTTGTAGGAATTAAATGGATTTTTAGATATTCTTTTTGTTCTTAACATATTTTTGAGTTAGAGATCCACTCAAAAAAAGATTTTTGCATTTTTTTATCTCCACGATTTGTTCCGTAATCTAATAATTGAAAATTTTTAATACTATTAATATCCTGTAAATCATACTTTTTTTCTTCTCTAAAATACTCTTAGGCATTATATGATCTATATCATTAGCTCGTATAGCCTTACCATAAATTAAATAATAAATAAAAAGAACTATCAAGATCATCTAATTTATCAAAGTTATCATTTGTTAGATAATCTGTATTAAATGTAATAGGGTGATTTATATAAACATCAAATAATTCTCTTATAGGAAATTTTTGATTTTTTTATACTCCTTTATTATTTGAAGTATTTTTTTAATACCTGTTCTATAAGGAATCCAACCTGCCCCTCTACTTCGGAAAACACCATTAAGTAGTGAATGAAATATCCATTGCTTTATTAAAGGAAAATCTTCATTTGATGTTTCAAAAATTATCAAAAATAATTTTTCTAACTGTTGATTATTGATTTTTTTATGAAATAGATGATAAGCAATAAAAAAATAGAGGAATAAATGAACGATTTTTCATCTTTATAGTATTCATATAAATGAGCACTTTTTAAGAATTTTTTAACGCTATTATAGTAGCCTTAATTTTTATCTTTATTATCAATAGCAAACTGAGCATCAGAAGCCTCTATAGAAGCCATTTCTTTTATTATAATTATCTTGTAGCAGGAATATTAACTTAATTAAATTTTTCCTGAGACAGCCCTATGTCTTCATTATCTTGAAGCATTTCTCTTAAAAACTTTCCATTTCCCAAGAAAAAAACCTTTTTAAAAATAGAAGCCACTAAATCAAATGAAGATAGTTTTGTCCCACCATCATTCAATCTTCTAAATAGTTCTACAATTCTTTGACGATTATCTATCTCTGGTAACTTTTTTTATTAATAGTAACTTTTTGAAATTCCTAATGATTCAGAAGAAATTATATTCTTATAAAAAGCTTTTATATTTTTTACCTATATGATCTTTTTTTCATTTTTTTCTTCTATATTATTATTTGAAATAATCTCATCTGCAACTATTTCTTCATCATCTGTGTCTTTTAACATTCTCAAAAGTTCTTTTTGCAGGATACCAAAAGTATTTAGTAATTACTCTATCTTCTATCTCTTTTGAAGTCTTAGGTAAAATCTTTTTCATTTTTTTCAAACTTAAATTCAAAAAGAGAGTTATAATCACTAAATAAATCGAAATATAGTTCTTTTGCCATTAATAGATCCTTTTTAAGCCTATATAAAAAGATTGTAGCCTTTGTTGTCCATCAATGACAAAAGATTGTTGTTGTTGAAGTTTTTTTCTACCTCCCTTGATTCTATAAAATTACCATCTTTTTGTAAAAAGGACGATAGCTAAATAGAGGTCTAGATTCTTTTTCCTCAACTATAACCATTATTCCACCAAAACTATTACCTTTTTAAAAACAGTATCATAAAGTAATTCCATTTTTTTCTTCTGTCCAAACCAATGAACGCTGAATAACAGGAAGAACAAATTTTTTTCTTCATCTATATCTATAACTATGTCAGATATTCTATAAGGTTTCCAAGTTGCCATATATTTAAATTTAAAAAAATTAATCGTTAAGCTTGAGCACCGCCATAAAGGCACTTTGTGGAATCTCTACGTTACCTACTTGGCGCATACGTTTCTTACCAGCTTTTTGTTTCTCTAAGAGCTTGCGCTTACGGGAGATATCACCTCCGTAACACTTGGCCGTTACGTCCTTGCGGAGGGCTTTGATGGTCTCACGGGAGATGATTTTAGCGCCTATCGCGGCTTGGATAGGGATATCAAACTGCTGACGTGGGATTAGCTCACGGAGCTTTTCGCACATTTTCTTGCCTATGTTATAGGCATTATCGGCATGGATAAGGGCGGAAAGTGCATCTACCGATTGGGAGTTAATCAGAATATCCACTTTCACAAGGTTAGAAGCGCGCATGCCTATAGGTGAATAGTCAAAGGAGGCATACCCCTTGCTGACGGTCTTGAGGCGGTCGTAGAAGTCAAATACGATTTCGGCCAAAGGCATATCAAAGTTCAACTCTACACGCTCTGGAGTGAGGTAGTGCTGATGGGTGATAATCCCTCGCTTTTCTATACAGAGCGACATGACCTGACCTATAAAATCCGACTTGGTGATGATACTCGCCTTGATATAGGGCTCCTCTACTCTATCCAACTTGGACGGATCAGGAAGGTCGGAAGGGTTATTGACAATGATAGGCTTTTCAGGCTCTTTCTTGGTGAAGGCGTGGTAACTTACGTTGGGCACCGTGGTAATTACAGTCATACCAAACTCACGCTCCAAACGCTCTTGTACAATTTCTAAGTGCAACATCCCTAAGAAACCACAGCGGAAACCAAAGCCCAAAAGCAGCTGAACTTTCAGGGGTAAATACCAAGGAGGCATCATTAAGCTGGAGCTTTTTCCATAGAAGCGCGTAGCTCTTCGTAATCTTCGGTATCTACAGGGTAAATACCAGCAAAGACCATTGGTTTTACGTTCTCAAAGCCGTCTATAGCTTCTGAACAACCATCTACAGCGGAGGTGATCGTATCCCCTACTTTCACCTCGCGAGCGTCTTTGATACCGGTGATAAGGTATCCCACATCTCCGGTAGAGATGACGGGCTTAGGTACTTGGTTGAGCTTGAGTGTCCCCACCTCATCGGCATCATAGGTCTTGCCATTGGACATGAACTTGATTTTCTGTCCCTTGCGTATCTCGCCATTCATCACACGGAAGTAGGTCTCCACCCCTCGGAAAGAGTTGTATACAGAGTCAAAAATCAGCGCTTGTAGAGGCGCCTTAGGGTCACCGGTCGGAGCTGGAATACGCTCAATAATAGCCTCTAAAATAGCCTCTACTCCCAAACCTGTCTTTCCACTGGCAGGGATAATATCATCAGGTGAGCAGCCCAATAGGGTCTACTATGTCGTCCTTCACCTCTTCTGGGTTGGCACTCGGCAGGTCTATTTTGTTGAGAATAGGAATGATCTCAAGGTCATTTTCCAGTGCCAAATAGAGGTTGGAAATGGTCTGTGCCTGAATACTTTGGGCAGCATCTACAATGAGGAGTGCTCCCTCACAGGGCGGCAATAGAGCAGGATACCTCATAGGAGAAATCCACGTGGCCTGGGGTGTCAATAAGGTTAAGGATATATTTCTCGCCTTTGTACACATATTCCATTTGGATGGCATGGCTCTTGATGGTAATCCCACGCTCACGCTCCAAGTCCATGTTGTCAAGCAATTGGTCTTGCTTTTCGCGTTCGGTTACCGTTTGGGTAAAGTCAAAGCAGACGATCGGCTAAAAGTACTCTTGCCGTGATCAATATGTGCAATAATGCAGAAATTACGGATATTTTTTTCATTCGGTTTTCTTTAGTTTGTTCGTTATTAGTAGTTAGTGATTAGTTCTGATGACTGACCTCTGACTACTGATAACTGATTAAAGGGCAAAGATACATATTTTTTTGGACTTTCCTATCAGATAACGCCCATTTTTTTCCATAAGGAAGGTAGCGTTCTTGTTTTTGGCAAATGCCTTCTTTCAGTGTATAGTCAAAATAGAGTTCTCCTGCAATAATCTGGGATTCAAAACACTTATTTTGCAATATATCAGGGTACTTTTTCACTAAGGGTGCATACCTCCAAATCGTGAGTGGCAATAACTCCAATGGCCTTAAGAGCTACCATTTTTTTCTATAATTCTGAAAGTACCTGATTGTTTGTCCTCGGAGTTTGTACCTCAGAGCAATTCGTCCAGAAGGACAAAAGCAAGGGGCTTTTTTTCCAGCTGTTCCATGATAGTGCGTAAGCGATTAATCTCTGCGTAAAAGTAGGATTTTCCATCACTTAACGAGTCGGATAGGCGCATGGATACCAACAGTTTCATAGGGTATACCGTAGCCTTTTGAGCACATACTGGAAGTCCCATTGTAGCCAATAGCATATTCACCCCAAGGGCTCTGAGGAAGGTACTCTTACCTGACATATTGGAACCTGTCAAGATGACAAAGCGATGCGAAGCAAAGGAAATAGTATTGCATACGCGCCCCTTGGCAGGAATAAGTGGGTGACCAAGAGATTCAAAGGAAATCAGTTGTTGGTCATTCAGTGTGGGATAAGCAAAGCTAGGATTGTTATAGCTGAAATTGGCAAAACTGTGTAATACTTCTACCTCTGCAATAACGGAGAGCCACAAGGCAATGTGCTTGGCATGTGCCTGCTTCCACTTTAGGAGCTTTCGGTAGGTGTGCAAGTGATAGAAAGTGAGGATATTCAAAGGGATAGAGACCAATATATTCCCTACATTATCCAAGTCGTCCAACAGGCGAGAAAGCTGAGAAATACTTCTGCTGGCACTCTCATCTCCCTCATGCAGTTGTTCTCGTAAAAGCTCAAACCTAGCCGATTTAAACTGAGTGGCTTTCTCTATCAGGGTGATACTTCTCTTGAAGGTGTATAACAGGTGATAAGTGTTTTTCAAATCCGAGTTTGCTCTTTTGCATCTTTCCGATAAAGGTTAGAAATACGAACAAATTGATGGTTATCAATGTATTACATACCACCTTAAATCCCTCATATCCCCATCCATACCCTGCAATCAGGCTAACGATCACAAGCAGTGAAGCACCCCAAAGAAAGAATCTTAGCAGACGAGGAAAGGCTTTTTCTTCTCTTGCTGCCCATTGCTCCATTTGCTCATAGAACCCTTGGGTATCTCCTATTAGGGCAGTAGTAGCCATAAACTCCTGGCGCCACCTAAGATGTTCTTCCGTTGAGAGTTCTTGAGTTACAGCTTGCAAGTGAGGTATCTCATCTGCTTTTAGGTGATAAGAAATGAGCTGCCAAACTCTTACGTCCTAGGAAAGTATGGGTTCGATTGATATATTGATACAAAGAATGTGCTCCGAAGATATCCAAATCATAAGAATACGGGTGTGTATCATCTTGAAATTCTTCTCCATTGGCTGAAAAAAATTGATTTTTTTATCCAAAAAGGCTATTTCTTTTTTTCATTGATAGCTATTTTTCTCTTGAGCTATCTTGCGAAAAAAAGATTTGTTTTCTTATGAATAACTACCAAATAAAAAGAAGAGTATAAGCAAAAGGAGTATTATTGCATCTACTAACCATGATTTTTTTCTCTAAAAAGCAAAGTAAATAGATACCAAGATGGCCAATGCTACTACAAGGCGCAAGGTGCCTATCACATGGGATTTTTTTGTGAGAGCTGCTTGAAAGAGAGCGTAGCTTCTTCTAAGAGCTGCTGATAAGTGGAAATCATTTATATTGTATGAGTTATTATATTATTTATACGACAAAAAGCTACCCCATAGGATAGCTCTTTTGTCTCTTTGTAAAAATACGCTTAAGCGGCTTTCTTTTGCAGCGCAGCAAGATTTCTTGCCGTCTTTCTTGCAATCTTCTTTTTGTCAGAAGCTACGCCGTTTTGGTCTTTTTCCACAAGACTTACCATCTTTACCTTTTGCCGTCTTTTGCAGCAAGATTTTTCCATCTTTGCCATCTTTGCAGCAAGCCTTACCATCTTTGCAGCAAGATTTTTTTCGTCTTTGCTGTCTTTGCAACAATTTTTACTGTCTTTGCAGCAATTTTTTTGTTGTTTTTTTATCGCAAGATGGTTTTTTTCATCTTTGTGACAAGCTACTTTCTCGCCTTTGCCGTCTTTGTGGCATGCAGCGCCATCTTTCTTGTCTTTGCTGCAGCAGGCTTTTAGTTGTAGCTTTCTCTGGTTGTACCTGTTGGCTATTATCTTGAGCACTCATAGCAAGTGGTGCCATAGCCATTACGAATAACATAAACAAACGTTTCATAGGATGTTATTTTTAAATTCGCTGCAAAGGTATAAAAAAAGAATGATATAAGAGTGTTTTTTTGGAAAATTTGTACTATTTTTTTGCTACTGAAAAATAGCTTATCTTATGGAAATCAAGTTAAAAACGTATTTATCAGGCTAAAGAGGATGCTGATGGCTTTCGTATTTTAGTAGATAAAAATCTACCCTAGAGGTATTAAAAAAAGAGAACTTAGATGTGGATCTATGGGACAAGGAGATCGCTCCTTCCGATGCTGTGCGCAAGGCTTTCCACACAAGTGATGACTTTGAGGCCTTTAAGACTTCCTATAGGAAGGAACTCTCTGAGAATCCGCACATGACAGACTTCTTGCAACTCCTTCAAGGGAAAGCGGTCGTTACGCTACTTACGTCAAGTAAGGATGTTAATCATTGCCAACTTCCTATTCTTAAGGAGTTTATAGAGGATTCTAAGAAGGAAATCATTTAATTTTAAGAAAGAGGCTTACTGGAATCCCAGCAGCCTCTTTTCTACTTTTAATTATAAGAAATGATGACTGATTCTATAATTTAGGAGCACCTTTAAGTACTTCTGCATCAGCACCTGCTTCAAACTTCTTGAAGTTTTCTACAAAGGCTTCTGCCAATTCTCTAGATTTAGCAGCGAATTGTGCTTTATCATCCCAAGTATTTTTCAGGGTTGAGGATATTTTTGGTCAGATACTGTAGCGCAAGACTGAGGTACTTGGAATCCGAAGATAGGAAGTTCCTTAAATTCTACCTTGTTAAGTGCCCCTGTAAGAGCTGCTGTGATAAGAGCACGAGTATCTTTAAGGCTGCAACGTTTCATCTTTCCGTTGTATCCTGTATTGACAAGCCATACATTTACACCTGATTCTTTGATCTTGGCAGCCAACATTTTTCCGTATTCGGCTGGGTGCAATGGCATGAAAGCAGCACCAAAACAAGCAGAGAAAGTCTTTTTGTGGGGTAGTGATACCTACTTCAGTACCTGCTACCTTAGAGGTATATCCTGAGATGAATTGGTAAGCAGCTTGGTTCGGTGTAAGTTTGGAGATAGGAGGCAATACGCCATAGGCGTCGAAAGTAAGGAAGAAGATGTTTTTAGGATTGTGTCCTATAGAGCCTGGTTGGATATTGGCAATGTGATAGATAGGGTAAGAAACACGAGTGTTTTCAGTGATATCAGTACGAGAGAAATCTACCACTCCCTTCTCATCCATAATCACGTTTTTCGAGGATAGCTCCTTTTTGATAGCTCCGAAGATTTCAGGTTCTTTTTTTCAGCTGTAAGGTCAATTACCTTAGCGTAGCAACCTCCTTCAAAGTTAAATACGGTATTCTCTGGAGTCCAACCGTGTTCGTCATCACCGATAAGATGGCGGTTAGGGTCAGCTGAAAGGGTTGTTTTACCTGTACCAGAAAGACCGAAGAAGATCGCTGTATCACCATCTTTACCAACGTTGGCAGAGCAGTGCATTGGCATAGTGTTGCGGAATACAGGTAGTTCAAAGTTCATAGCAGAGAAGATACCTTTTTTGATTTCTCCTGTGTATCCTGTTCCTCCAATAAGAGCAATCTTACGAGTGAAGTTTAGGATAGCAAAGTTTCCTTGACGTGTACCATCTACCGCAGGGTCAGCTAAGAAACTTGGTGCATTAATCACTAACCAATCTTCTTTGAAACCAGCCAATTCGCTGTCATCTATACGAAGAAACATATTGTTGGCAAAGAGGTTGCTCCAAGGAAGCTCAGTAATAGTACGTACATTGGTACGATATTTAGGGTCTGCACATACATAACCATCATGTACATATACTTCCTTATTGGAGAGGAAAGCTACTACTTTTTTTCATACAAAGCATCGAACTTCTCAGGAGCGAATGGAATATTAATTTTTCCCCACCATACACGATCTTTGGTAATAGCATCTTCTACGATGAAACGATCTTGAGGAGAACGCCCTGTGAACTTTCCTGTATTTACAGCCAAAGCTCCAGAGGAAGCTTCTTTTTCCTAACCCCTTAGCAAGGGTTTCTGCATGTAACTCATCTGCGGAGAGTTGGTAACGCACATTAGCGCCTTTTTATTCCATATTTGTCTATGGAAAGAGTTTTTTTGTACTCATAGAAAAAAATTTTTAATTATAAAATAATCAGTTAAAAAAAGTAATCCTTTTAAAGAATTTTTGTGTAGGACAAAAGGTACAACTTTCTTTTTGTAATATCCAACAAATTTCCTAAAAAATTTTTTCTTTTCTTACGTACCTCTTTTTAGAACTTATACCCCTATCCCTGTCTGTAAGAAAAAGTTTCGCACCTCTCCCCTGGCGGAAAGATTGGATAGGCCTACATTAAAATTGGTATCCAAGAAAAAGCCCCTTGGGAAATGGTACTCTACACCTGCTCCCAAGCCAAAATCAACCTCACCATTGCGGTACTTGGCATCCACTTCAGTGGTTTTTTTCCGTCTCTCTTTTCTTTGACAGCAGCCAAATAACCCACATAAGCGCCTACTTTAGGGTGTAAGCCTGCTACGGCTCTGTATTTTATCCAAACAGGTAGGTTCAGCTGGGTGATGTATACCTTATCTCTTCTGTAATAGTTATCACTTTCATAGTCGTCATCTCTTCCCTTAAAAACCTTAACGTTTCCATATTCTGCACCCAAGACAGTTAGGTTTACTCCTGGTTCTATATAGAATCTTTTAGGGAGCTTTATCTCCACAAAGCCTCCCACATGACCTGTATAGATAAGGTCTGTTACGTACTCCATTCTGCGATTGCTATTGAGCACATTAGCCGTATCAAAGCCTCGCCCGTCTATATATAAGTCTGCAACCGTAAAGCCAATACGTACTCCAAATTTCGCTCCTTGACCATAAGACACTGTAGCTAAGAGAAATAATAATAAAGTTAGTCTTTTTCATTTTCTATATTTTTAGCTGTTAGTGAGTAGTTCACACCACTGATTTGAACTGCAAAAAAATACAATATTCTCACAAAAAAATCAAGGAAAATTTGAGTTTTTAATCTTGAGCTACCATAGACTGACTACTGTCTTCTGACCACTGCCTACTGTTAAATGCTTAACATTATTCTTTATTGTATAAATTCTTACTTCTCACCCTCCTTTTCTTGACTTCCCCGTCCTAAATGTTGTAATTTTTGCTGCGTTATTCAGTGGTCAGTGGTCAGTTTTCAGTCTATTGCGACTAATGGCTGATTACCGACGTCAGACTTCTGACCACTGCCCCCCTTCCCCTTCGCTGGCGCGAGCTTGCAGCTCGTGCCTACTACAATTAGAGCCTTTGGCTCTTTATGAAGAAACTACAAATGCCTATTAATAGTAAAAAATAATCGTATAGTCCAATTCATTAAGACGCAATAAATTGCGTCTCTACGGATGACTACGCTCATCTGGAATTGTCTTAGCCAGCGTTAGGGTAGAGACGTGAGTTTATTGCGTCTTATAAGGATTGCAAGTAGTTTACTTTTTACCTTTTACTTTTTACCTTGAAATTATGGAAGAGGCTTTAGAAATTCTTTGGACATACGCTCGTCGTGAGCCTTTGGATAGCAATGGAGAGACAGTTGTCCCTACCATCAACAATAGTATTGCCGCTATCCGTATCATTATGCGTTTGGAAGGATGGGGAAGTGAAAAGAGAAAAATGAATAGTGAAAAGCGGGCAACGCATAATAAGCCAGCACGCAGTTGTAGGGGCGAATGGCAATTCGCCCAAACAAAAATTCACCCAACCTGACACGGACAATAATAACAATAATGACAATTACGACATATATGATAACGAATATACAGAGGATGAATTGCTCAATAAGGGCGAATTGCCATTCGCTCCCTACACCTGCTCAACCCCAATTTGCCCAACCCCAATTTGCCCAACCCCAATTCTCTCAACACCAATATCCCCAACCCAATATATCTCACAACAATTACCCTCCGAAGCCTGCGCCTGCTTAGTAGCCCCCATGCCTTCGGAGAGGGGTGAACTCCACCGCTGGCGCGAGCTTGCAGCTCGTGCCCCAAGAAAAACCTCCTCCTTCACCCGCCATACGCTTCCTGCTTTTTGCCCCTGCCCCCTTCCACCCTCGCTTATTACGAGGTGCTGACACGTTTCGCCATTGGAGAAATCAAAAAAACTGATGATCACCATGCCTCCCCAACACGGTAAGAGCGAAGGTGCTACTCGTCGCCTGCCTGCTTTCGTCTTAGGGCAAGATCCTGACAAACGTATTGCTATTGTCTCCTATAATGCTATCAAAGCACGCAAGTTCAACCGCGAACTCCAACGTATCATGGACGATGACCGCTATTATGAGCTGTTTCCACAAACGCTCCTTGCGGGTCAGGCAAGCTACCTAGAACAAGGCCGACGCAGTCGCTAACTATGCCCGCAATTCTGATGAGTGTGAGATTGTAGGTTACCAAGGCAGCTTCAAGACGATTGGCGTAGGGGGTTCCTTAACTGGCGAACCCGTGGATATGCTCATCATGGACGACTTGTACAAAGATGCAGCATCAGCTTGGTCGCCAGTAATTCGCCAAAATGTGGCCGACTGGTACGATACGGTAGCTTCTACACGTTTGCATAACGATAGCCAACAGCTGTTGGTCTTTACCCGTTGGCACATGGAAGATTTAGCAGGACGCTTATTGGAGCAGGAGGGCGTATATGACCCTATAGAAAACCCGCAAGGTTGGCTATTGGTGAGCTTCCCCGCTATACAGAACAGACCGCCAAGCGAACAAGACCCCAGAGCAGAGGGAGAACCTTTATGGCCTGAACGACATAGTTTGGAAAAACTCTTGGAGATAAAAAGGTCGTTCTCAACGGTTTTTGAGAGTCTGTACCAACAGAATCCACAGCCTTCGCAAGGGTTGATGTATGAGGAATTTACTTGTTATACCGACTTGCCTTCTCGTTCCTACTCGGTAGCGTACATAGATGCTGCCGATAGTGGGGACGGACTACCTATGTGCTTTGTTTTTATAAGGAAGCAGAGGACGGCAATTACATTACTGATGTGCTTTATACGAAAGACCCTATGGAAGTCACGGAAACCACTTTGACCTATATGCTCCAACAGCACCAAGTAGAGCGCTGCCATATAGAGAGCAATAATGGCGGCAACCTCTTTGTCAGCAACCTGCAACAACGCTCTTGGGACACAGGCAACCGACTGACGCGCTTTTAATCCGTTTCATCAGAATCAGAACAAGACCGCAAGGATTTTTTTGCCGCTTCAGCCTCAGTTCAGAAGCTGATTAAAAATGCCTTTGGACTGGAAAAAAAGCGCTTCTCAAGTTTGCCCGCGACCTCGCGGGTTACCTCCGCGTAGGCACCAACGCCCATGATGATGCGCCCGATGCCCTTACAGGCTCCATAGAGTGCCGACAACCTCCCAAGAGAGTCAGCGTGGCGGAGATGTTTGGACTTCGGTAGTGACCAATGACCAATGACTAGTGACTAATCCTATTGCACTTGTTACTCGTCATTTGTCACTCGTCATTTGTCACTAAAAATGTGATTCCCCACGCTGGTAAAGATATTTCTCCCCATACGAGGGATATTTCCCCAGTCGGCATAGGTGCTGTAATAGTTGTTGAGGATATTTTTCCACGCCAACCTCCCACCTTAGGGTCTGCTTGCCTATAGGGAAACGATAGTTGGCCGAGAGGTTGTACACTATATAAGCAGGAGTACGGTCTTCTCCGTATTGGGGCGAATAGGCCGTCTGTGTAAAATCTCCATTGAAAGAGAAAGTTGCCCCTAAGCTCCCTTGGTTATACTGCAAGGAAGACTGATAACTAAGTGGGCGAATAAAAGGAAGGTTTTCCCCTCAAAGTCCGTACCCTTGGCATAGTTAAGCCCTCCTTTCCAGTGGAAGTGCTCTAGGAAATGGTAACTTAGGTTCAGTGAAGCATTGAAAATCTTGGCATGTGCCAGTGCTTCGTACTTTTTTTCACCCCTACCGATGCCGCATTCATAGGAAAGGCTATACGCAAGATCTTACCTAATATATAGTTTTCTATATAGAAATGATTCACTTTGGCCTCCACTATAAGGGCTTGGTTTTCATAGCTAAGACTTCCATTGAGTTCGTAGGAAATCTCATTCTTAAGGTTGGGAGTACCTATATAGTCATAGCGGTCAAAGCTATTGTATATATAGTACCCATAGGCCTCCGATACCGAAGGTGCCCTATGTCCATAACCTGTTCCCATGGAAAGGGTGAAAGGGGCTAATTTCAGCTGATAAGTAGCATGTAAGCTGGGCAGAAAACGCACTTTGTTTTCAGGAGAATCAGCCGTATTTTTGATTGAAGACACGGATAAAATCCAAGTATTCTATATGGTTGTGATGTACCCCCAGCGTGCCGCCTAAGGTAAATTGTTCCCTATCGGTCAGCTCCCACTGATTGGAGAACGAAAGCCCTCCATAGTTAGTCGTGACTCCAGGCCAAGTAAAAGCAAAGCCATTGACCTTGCTCCTGTCCTTAGGGTACATAGTCATTTCCGCTAGCGAATAGTTAGAATAACCATTAAGCTGAATATCAGCAGTATAGTTATCTTTCTTAAGAAGGATTTTTGAAGTAAGCCCATAGGTAGTGGTCCAGCCTGGCATGTCCATATGTACAAGGTTTTCAGGGCGCGTGGTATCGTCCATATAGTGCTCTATGGCATTGAAATAGAACTTAGAGTCCCAAACCTTGAGCATACCTTCCTCAAAGAGTTGCTTAAAGGAAAGTGAAGATATCAAGGCGCGTGCCAGCCAAGTGTCCATAGGTAGGGCAGGATAACCCACGTCCTTGGCCACATCAAAGATGGCATCGGCTTTCAGGGCAGAGAGCTCACTGGTTTTGTAGGCCAAACCCAAGGAGGTATTGTATTTCTCAAATTGGGAGTGCTTGACCTTATCTCCATATCCGTCCTTGTAGCTCTCGGCCTTGCGATAAGCAGCAGTTCCGTCGGCTACAAATTTCTCAGAGGAATAATAGAGGTCTGCCATACCAAAGCGATGGGCATTGTTTTGTTGGTAACCCAGCTGAGCCGAGCCTCCATAGGTAGGCGCTTCGGAGAAAGCCACTCGCTTGCGCTTGAGGTCTATCCCCCCTGCGATAGTGGCCCCATGCATGCCGCCTTCCTGTCCCGAATGTACATCTATCTTGGAGAGGTTGTTGGTCTCCACATAGGAGGTTACAGGGTCCATCTTATCGGTACAAGCCCCAAAGATGTGCATGCCCTCTATGGTGATGGAGGAGCGCTCCGTATTCATATTGTTAAGCATAGGCTCCCAAGCGTAAGCCCCACGCTTGATAAAGCTAATGTTATCGGAAGTGGCTAAATATTCATCTACCGAACAAGAAAGTTTTACGTCCGATTGGATTTGTTTTTTTACGAAATTTTTTTCGGCTACTACAACTTCCTTAAGGCGAATTATACTATCTTTTTTTGCTTATCTGTCCGTAAGTAGTCGCTATAGTCAATAAAAAAATAGATATGTTATATATCTTTTCATACGTTTTTTTAGAATAAAATATCAATATGAAGTTCACTTTGCTCACCGAAGACGCCTATTTTTCACTGTATTAGGTACTTCAGTGCCTTTGATGACTCTCTTTTGAGCATCTTTAAGGATAAAATTAAGTGTCCAATAACCTGTCATGGTATAGTTCACCTTCCCATGATAGAAGCCATCTGCCCCTTGAGTCAAGTTTTTGGTTGTCTGGAGACGAATGGTTTCCCATATCCTCCCCTGGCATACGAGGATCCAGCTCCAAGAGATAATGGTTAGCCACAACATAAGTGCTATCGGGCTGTTGTACCCATATCCCCGCGGAGAGGTCATTGAGGGCTACCTTAGGAATTTCTGGTGCCGTGAGAGCAATCATGTATTTCTTGCCATCACGACCTTGAAACTGGGTCATATTAAGATTAGGGTTATGCGTGTCCCATACTGTAATCTCCTTTTCTGCCTGATACTGCTTACCTTCTATGACATAAGTAAGGTGCAGGTGCCAAGGCGTTTTGATACCTGTATGAGTGGCGTTAAGTACCGAATATTTTTTAGGAGTATCGAACACAGCAAATCCTTTGAAGATACGGCTATCTTCGCTGTTGTCAAGTACTTGGCTATAAGGGATATAGCTGGGTTTTTCCACGCTCATTGGTACGAGTTATAGAAAGGGTTACTTTTTTTCCACATTGAGTTTCTCAAAGGTTTGTGCCGTAGTGATTTTCACTGCCAAGGCATTATAACCACGCAAAAACTCTCCGCCAGAGGATTCAACAGAGATAAGGTGCTCATTCTCTTTTATTTGTGTTACTTCTTGCAGCTCACCACGAGAGGCAAAGTGGAGACGATTGCCAAAGGGTGTTTTCTCCACGGTACAAGAGGACAGCCCTATAGCAATAAGTATAAGGATATATTTTTTTCTCATTTTTTTCTGATTTATAAATAGTAGAAACGTAGATAATGATTAATGCCAATAATGACTAATGCCAAACTTATTAATCATTAACCATTAACTTAAGTTTCGCAAGCTCTGTAATCAACTGATTCTCAAAACATCCCCCTCCCCCTCAAGGGGGAGTTAGTAAAGTAATAGAGGTTCAATAAGTTATAAAAGGGAAATTTTCTAATTTAATAAACAAATTAGACCATTTCAACGCCCTTAAAGACACATACTCCGCTCTCGCGGACTTTCCCTTTGGAGGGGGTTGGGGGAGGTTTTTACAAATAATTGTTTATCAGTTACTTGCAATTCTAATAGCAACCTAAAAAAACAACTTTCGAAACTTAAATCATTAACCATTAATCATTAAAAAAACGGGGGTCTCAGTGTTTCCTTAACTATATTTTTCCCAAGTAGAAAAAAATGATAATAAAAAAAGAAGTGTTTGTTCTGTAGTGCAGAGGACAAGCGTTTCAAATGTAGGAATTTTTTACACAAAAACCTCTGTTTGGTGTTTTGTAAAAATCAAATTTTACATCAGTCTGTTCCTGTGTGTTTTCAGAAGATACTTTGGCTAAAAAGCACTTACCATCGCAGTGTTTTTTTGTGTATTGGTTTTATTCTCACAGAAAAGAGTGATGAATTGTGTAGGATTGATTAGGTAATAAGAGAAAAAGCCCTCCCACGTATGGCACTAAGCAGTACCATACAAGAGAGGATTACAACGAAAAAGCGTACTCTTTTTCTCATTTTTTTATCATAACTATTTGAAGAAAGAATCTACAAATTCGTATTTGTTGAACACTTGCAAGTCCTCAATTCCTTCCCCTACACCCTATATACTTGACGGGAATCTGGAACTGATCGGAGATACCTATGACTACCCCACCCTTGGCGGTACCATCAAGCTTAGTGATAGCCAAAGCATTAACCTCCGTAGCCAAAGTAAATTGTTTGGCTTGTTCGAAGGCATTTTTGACCTGTAGAGCCATCAAGTACCAAGAGGACCTCATCAGGAGCATAAGGCAAGAGCTTTTGCATCACGCGCTTTACCTTACTGAGTTCATTCATCAAATTAATTTTATTATGCAAACGTCCCGCTGTATCTATAATTACCACATCGGCCTCTTGAGAGAGTGCCGAAGAAAGCGTATCATAAGCCACCGAAGCAGGGTCACTGCCTGTCTGTTGTTTGACAAGGGGTACCCCTACCCTATCTGCCCATACTTGCAGCTGGTCTATGGCCGCCGCACGGAAAGTATCCGCAGCCCCTAAGACTACCTTGAGGCCTTTCTTTTTGAACTGATAAGCGAGCTTACCTATGGTTGTGGTCTTCCCTGCCCCATTGACACCGACCACCATGATCACATAAGGTTTGCGCTCAGTAGGAACAAAGAAATCCACCGCTTCTCCTCTTTCTGTTTGTGAGAGCAGTCCTGCTATTTCTTCCCTAAGAATCTTATTCAGTTCGCTTGTGCCCAAGTATTTATCCTCGGCTACGCGCTTCTCTATACGCTCAATGATTTTTCAGAGTGGTATTCACCCCCACATCACTGCTGACCAAAACGCCCTCCAGTTCGTCCAAAAATAGTGTCATCTACCTTGGATTTGCCTGCAATAGCACGGGTGAGCTTATCAAAGAATGAGGTCTTTGATTTCTCTAAACCTTTGTCCAAGGTTTCCTTTTTTTCGGAGGAGAATAATTTTTTAAAAAAATTCATAGTCTTTTTTCTATTTGAAGCCTATTTTAGGAGTATCAGTATCCTCTTTTAGGGCTTTGGTTTCCATGTTGGTGAGTTCGGCTAAGGAACATGGCTTGGTGATGGTAGGCTCTTTTCCCTATGGAACGCAGGTAATTATTGGCCTTCTCCACCGAAAGTTCCTTGAACTTATATTCAGCGATCAAGCGCCCTTTTCTCAAAAAGCGCAGAATCAATCTTAGATATATCCGAGTTAAAGGTACAGATAAGCTGACACTCAAGCACATCGGAAAGCATACCATCGGCTATGTTCAGTATGGAGGAGACCACATCGGTATTACTGTTAAGTGCAGTACGCTCAGCTATATAGTTCTCACAATCCTCCAAGACCAAAACAGAGTTCTTATGATCTATAAGTACCCCTATAAAGGACGGATCCGTAAGAGAGGCGATCATAGAGGTAGGAACAAAGATAAATTTCTTGTTAGGTATCTGGCTGGTGAGCCACTTTATGTAGTTGGTCTTACCAGAACCCGCAATCCCGTGGAAGAGTACAATCCCCTTGTTCTCATCGGTGATACTCTTTTTCACTCGGTTGTGCACTTCCAAGAAATCATCGTTGTACATTCTATCAAAAATCAATACGGAAAAGGCTTAATTGTATGTGTTTTTACATCAAAACCATTCTGAGATTTGAGCAAAATGGAAACTTTTTGCCTTTTTGGGCTGATATTTCTCTAAGTATTCAGAGAATAATGCCTTTAGTCCCTCTACTGAAGCAGATTGATTGTTGTTATAATACACATAATTGACCTTATAGAGTCCCTCTTCGAACATTTCAGAGTCATATTCGTTGGTCAGGTTGTGTGAAATAAGAATAAATACCTCCAACTTAGGGTGAAAATAACATTCTTCATCTTCGTAGAGTTTGTTGTTCTTAGAAGAATAGTCCAAGGTATAGAAATCCGTGCATTTTATAAAATGTTGGAGCTTATCTCGCTGGATAATCAGGTCGTCATTCGAGAGATAGATGTCGCACATCAAGTCCGATAACAAATATCTGAAAAGGGGCTTTTGGAGGTAAGATAACGATTCTTGTCAAAGAGTTCAAGTTCGTCATCTCCGTTTACGCCCAGTATTTTTTTATTTCCCTGTAATATTTTGATTCTAAAATTTTCATTAATGTTGGTTCCTTTTTTTAAGTTAATAAGTCAGGTCGTCGCTCCTCGGTGCGCTTATAGGCCTGTTCTTCGCGCCAAGCATCTATTTGGGGGTATTACCACTTAAGAGTATATCAGGCACCTTCCAGCCCTTATACTCAGCAGGCCGTGTATATACGGGCGGGGCCAAGAGGTTATCCTGAAAAAGAGTCCGTCAGGGCAGAAGTCTCATCGGAGAGTACCCCTGGGATGAGGCGCACAATAGCATCAGCCAATACTGCTGCGGCCAGCTCGCCTCCTGAAAGCACATAGTCTCCTATAGATATTTCTTTGGTTGCAAGTGGTCTCTCACGCTGATCTACCCCCTTGTAGTGGCCACAAAGAATGATGATATTCTCCTTCAGAGAAAGCCCATTGGCCATAGGCTGATTGAGGGTATGTCCGTCGGGAGTAAGGTATATGACTTCGTCATAGTTGCGTTCTGCCTTGAGTGCCGAGATACAAGCGTCAATAGGCTCTATCATCAGCACCATGCCCGCTCCCCCACCGAAACTATAATCATCTATCTGCTTGTAGTTGCCCAGGCCATATTGGCGTAAATCGTGGAAATAGACACTAGCCAATCCCTTTTCCACAGCTCGCTTAAAAATAGAGTGTTGAAAAGGGCTTTGGAGTAACTCTGGAACAACCGCTATAATATCAATACGCATTTAAGAACGATGTTTGTTAATCTCATCTTGCAATTGGCGGCGTACTTTCTGTTCGCGCTCAATGGCTTTGGTACGATATTCCTCGTATTCGTTTTGCAAATCTTCGAAATCCTTCAGTGCTCCACGAGTAATGCTGTTGGAACTGGTAAAGCGAGAAATAAATACTACCAAAAAGTATGGCTAAAAATCACGATAATCCCCCATACAATAATGGAATATACCCCTTTTTCTATGGTAATTCCTAGAAATCTATGCTATCATTGCGATTTTTCTCTTTATCAAGCTCACTTTGGAGGTTTTGTATATTAAGATTTAGCTCTTTTTATACGAGAGGATTGTGCACTGATAGTGTCCAATTTCTCACGAAGTAATGATTTTTTTGTCCACTAAGACTATCAAGTAATGATTTTTTTAAAGGTATATATACTTTCTTTCTTTACGAGCTTGAACTTTTCCCAGTTTCCTGACTTATCCACCAGTTCATCAAACTGACCTTCTATGGTTGCAGGATATTGCTTTTTCCTCTTGGGGTGCTTCCGCTGTTGTACGAGAGCGTGTTGGTGTAAGTTCTTGTTGTTGTTCAGTCTCACTCTGTGCTGTAGCCAGTAAAGAAGAGAGGCAAAACCAATAATAAATAATTTTTCGTGTCATTTTCAGATTTATATTTTTTTATTTCCTTGTGCAAAAAAATACTATTTTTTTCTCTAATAAAATACCCTATCGTTTATTATTAACAAAAATTTGTTTACCATGAGCATTTACCACAAAGAGGAGCAAGAAAAGCCCTCACCTGGAGCATATCCTTGTTCCTCTTTTTATTATAGCTAACCTAAAAATTGTTACGTTTCTACGGATGAGGGGGGTTAGTTTTCTTTCCAGCCTGAGAAACAGCCATTTTCCCCCTTGCTATATTGCTTTAAGCTGTCATTTACATCTTTGAAAAAGTTGGAGAATATCTCTGCCTTCCTCGGTAAGGATGCTATGACCTCCTGCTTTTTCCTCCCGCTTCTTTGGCTACAATTTCAAAGGAGGAATTTCGGTTCATTTCTTGAATCATGCCCCCATGCGCGACGATAAGGAATATTTAACACTTTTTGCAGCTTCTGAGATAGAACCCAAAACATCGATCTGCTCCAAAAGTAATGCCTTAACTGCATTAATTTCCAGCCCCGTATCGGTCTCTATCCAGATATTCCCTTTTATTTTTTTAGATTATTTTTCCATGATGTTTCTCAGCTAAATTGGTACCTTACAGCGTATTTTTAAGTTGATAATCAGAAAATTACCTATTCTCAAATCGTAATGCAAATATACACATTTATTTTTGAAAAACACAATATTTTTTCACTTTTTGTCGCAACACTTTAATAATCAATAATTTGATTAGTCACTCGTCACTTGTCACTAGTCATTAGTCATTAGTCACTTGTCTCTAATATGCGCGTTGTTTATTCCCTTCATAGAAGTTGATAAAGGCCTGATTGACTACTCTATTACCTCCCACGGTAGGATAATCGCCTGTGAAATACCAGTCACCCAAGTTCTTAGGACAAGCCTTGTGTAGGTTTTTCCACACTTTGGAAGATAATATCTAAATCGCACTGCATTGCCTCTGGTCGCAAAAGCTCAGTAATCTTTAGAGATATTTGCTCTGTGGTGAAAGGTGCATAAAGTTCTTTGACATAATTGATAATTTCCTCATCGGGCTTGTTTTTTTGAGCGAGACATTTCTTATAAATGGCCTCCACTACCCCGTAGGTACCTGCGTCCTTGTGTAGAGCAAGGGTCGCCTCAAAGGCTATAAGGTCTTCCAAGCGTGCCATATCTATCCCATAGCAATCAGGGTAACGAATCTGAGGGGCTGAGGAAAGTACTGTTATTTTTCTTGGGTTCTAAGCGGTTGAGGATATTGAGGATACTCTTCTTGAGCGTAGTGCCTCGTACGATACTATCGTCAATAATCACCAAGTTATCCTCATGTTTTCTTACCGAACCATAGGTAATATCATACACATGGGCAACCATATCCTCCCTACCTGCATCTTCGGTGATAAAGGTACGTAGTTTTACGTCCTTAATGGCTACCTTCTCTATACGAGGGCGTACTGAAAGGATTTCATTAAGACATGCCTCATTCAGAGTGGCACCTTGCTGAAGGATTTGCTGCTTTTTTTCTTTTGGTTAAGATGTTCAGATACAGCCTCTATCAGTCCATAAAAGGACGTTTCTGCCGTATTGGGGATATAAGAAAAGACGGTGTTCTTCAAATCATTATCAATAGAGCGAAGTACCTGTGGCAGAAGCAAAGCGCCCTAATTTCTTTCGCTCTAAGTAGATTTCCTGATCACTACCGCGAGAGAAATAGATACGCTCGAACGAACATGCCTTGCGCTCTGTGGGTTCCAAGATCTGTTCTATCTGTGAGGAGCCATCTCGTTTGATAAGAATGGCTGCCCCTGCGGGTAGCTCTTCCACTTGTTCAAAAGGTGCATTAAAGGCTGTTTGTATGACAGCTCGTTCGGAAGCTACTACCACCACTTCGTCGTCCTTGTAATAATAAGCAGGACGAATAGCGGCAGGATCTCTGATTACAAAGGAAACCCCATGCCCTACAATACCTGCCATGGCATAACCTCCGTCCCAGCGTGCAGCAGCCTTCTTGAGCACTTTGACCATATCCAATTGCTCCATAATCAGCGGAGAAGCCTCTCGCTTACTGATACCCTCTTGCTTGAGTCGGCGGTAACACTCCTCTACTTCGTTGTCCAGAAGTGACCAATACGTTCCATAACTGTAATCGTATCGGTCTTAGCAATTGGATGTTGGCCAAGCTCTACCAACTTGTTGAAGAGTTCATTGACATTGGTCAGGTTGAAGTTTCCAGCCAAGATAAGGTTGCGATAGATCCAGTTGTTCTCCCTAAGGAAAGGGTGTACATTCTCTATGCTATTTTTCCCAAAAGTACCATAGCGCACATGGCCTAAATACACCTCGCCCAAGTAGGGTATGAGCTTTTTAAGGGCTTGTACATCTGCTTTAGCCTCTGGGTGACTCTTGAGCAGTTCGTTGATATGAGAGTTGATTTGCTTGAAGATATCCTGAATAGGTTGGGAATCATTTGAGCGCACACGTCCTATATAGCGCTCGCCTGGTTGCATATCAAGCTTAATATTGGCGATTCCTGCCCCATCTTGCCCGCGATTGTGTTGTTTTTCCATCAGCAAGTACATCTTATGTAACCCATAGAAGGGGGTTCCGTACTTTTTGCTGATAATATTCTAAAAGGTTTAAGAAGGCGAAGTAGTGCAATTCCGCATTCGTGTTTGATAGCATCACTCATTTTTTTAGACGACTTTTTATTTCAAATTGGGTCAATTCTTTCAAGCAGAAAAAGGCGTCGAAGCACTTCCTCCTTGGTTAGAGAAAGTAGTCTCTCTACTCCCATCTGTTCTACGCAGAAAGAGGCCAAGGTAGTGGCATATACCAAGGCATTTTTCATGTTTTTCAAAGGAGACTTCTCCTGTTTGTGCCATATAGCCTATAAAGCCTCCTGCAAAAGTATCTCCTGCTCCCGTAGGGTCATATACCTGTGTCAGGGGCAAGGCAGGCGTGAAGAATCTTTTTTCTTCGTGGAAAAGCATAGCGCCATGCTCTCCTCTTTTGATAATGATATAAGAAGCACCTTTTTGTTGTAACTTCTCTACAGCCCTAAGCAAAACAGTCTCTCCTGTAAGGGCAAAGGCTTCCTCATCACTTACGGTAAGCACATCGGTTTTTCGGATAAGTTCTTCAAGCAATTCAGGTGTATGATCTATCCAATAGTTCATGGTATCAGAAACCACAAGGCTTGGTCTTGAAGAGAGTTGTTCCAATACCTGAAGTTGTACTTTAGGGTGTAGGTTTCCCAGCAGTACAAAGGAGGCATCGGAGAACGCTGGATTTATTTTAGGCGTATAGCCACTAAGTACATTTTCCTGAGTCTCAAGCGTCTCCCTTTTGTTCATATTGGTAAAATAACGCCCACTCCAAAAGAAGCTGCGCCCTCCTTGTACTTTTTCTATTTGGGAAATATCTATCTCACGTTCTATAAGGTAGTCCAAAAAAGATTGTGGATAGTCCTCCCCTATGACCGATACAACGGCCTGTTCTACATCAAAGATAGCACTTGCCAAAAGCTACTATAATTGGCGGCTCCTCCCATGGTGCGCTCCACCCTGCTCAAAAGGCGTCTCTATAGTATCAAAGGCTAAAGTTCCTACTGTAAGTAGTTTGTTGTTCATCTCTATTGAAAATCTCTTTAATGAAAACGCAAAGGTACTACTAATTTTTGGATTAGCAAATATTTTATAACTTGCGTTTAGGCGCTTTTACCTTCCTCTATCTTATTGACTATCAAGGCTACAGCTCCATCGCCTGTTACATTACAAGCGGTACCAAAGCTATCCATAGCCACATAGAGAGCAATCATCAGTCCTTGTTGCTCCTCATTGAAGCTCAACATAGAACCTAAGATACCCAGTGCAGCCATAATTGCTCCCCCTGGTACCCCTGGGGCAGCTACCATAATGATGCCTAGCATCATGATAAAGCCTGAGAAGAGTTCCAAGTCAAAAGGCATACCTTCCAAAAGCATCAAAGCCATAGCACAAGCGGTGATTTTCATGGTGCTTCCCGAAAGATGTATAGTAGCACACAGTGGAATGACAAAACCTGCAATACGAGGCGATACCCCCATCTTTATGGCTTGTTGTAGGGTAATTGGAATGGTTGCTGCGGAGGATTGGGTACCCAAGGCTGTAGCATAAGCTGGCAACATGGTTATAAGTGATTTGAATGGATTCTTCCCTGCAATTCCTCCTGCAATTAGGTATTGTATAATCAAAAGGAGTATGTGCATGACAAAGAGTACCACAATGAGCTTAAAGAACACCTCTATGACGGAAACTACTTTTCCCTCAAAGGTGATTTCAGCAAAAAAATAGCCATGATATAATAAGGCAATACAGGGATAATGGCCTTGGCAATGAGCCAGCTAACGATCTCACCAAACTCCTCTATCACTCCGGAGAGTACCGATTTTTTTCCTTGAGAGAGACCGATCCCCATGATAAAAGAAAGCACCAAGGCGGTCATCACATCGGCTATAGGGGGCATCTGGATAGAGAAGAAAGGGTGAGTACCTGTTCATCTCCCATAGGTTTTTATATGCTGATTTTTCAAGTAACGAAGGAATATCGCCTCCGAAGCAAAAATAGGTAGAAAAAGCCTGAAAATAAGGTGAATGAGATAGGCAATTCCCACCGTAATGAGCAGCAAGCGCCCTGCACTCTTGCCTAATTTGCTAATGGAGGGCATCACAAGTCCCATAATAATCAGCGGTATTGCAAAGCCTGAAAGCTACCAAAAAGCCCCTTGAAGGTCAGTAGTATTCTATAAATCCACTGAGAAACCAGCCCTTGAGCGTGAGCCAGCCCAAAAGAATTCCCCAAGAGTATTCCACAGAATACCTTGAATAGTAGGTTTGTGTATATTTTTTTCTGAGTTTCATATCTTATATATTTAACGATTATTTCTAAAAATCTATATAATAAATAAAGTAAGCACAAAACCTCCCCTCCTTGTGGGAGGGAGGTTTTTAGTTATTTTACGTATGAGAGACTTAGAAAGCCTTGATACGGTACATCATACCCAAGCTCACACGATTCGTGCTTTTTTTGTTAGATTGGATACTTCACGACTTCTGCCCACATAGGCTAAGAAGAAGCGCAAGTCTTGTGAAGGAAAAGGTAAGTACTCTACCCTCCGTAATAACCTAAGCCTGTCATCTTATTACCTGCTAAATCACTTTCCGCAGTTTCGTAGATTCCTTGGGCAAATAGGTTAAGCGAAGGTATAGGTTGGTATTCGCCCTTAAGTACAAAGGTGTTATACTTTGTATTTTTGAGAGGCTGTCCTTTTCCGTTGTTGCTCAGTGGGGTATAGTTAAGTCGGTCTAACTGTTCGTCAGCTCTCATGTAGTCCAAGAAAGCTTGGAACTTAGGTAAAGCCACACGGGTACCGAGCATTACCATAGTATTGTTATAACCGTCCGCTTCACTTTGTAGACCTACTCCCCAGCGAGTTTGTAGTACGCCATCAAAGAGGGAACCATTCCAGTTGAGTATATAGGTAAGCGGTACATTGCTTTGTTTTAACCCTGTACTATTTGCATAGATATTCTCAAAACTATCATTACGCACATCGGTTACTTGTAAGTTGAACTCATGATTGGCATTAGGTGTATAAGTAACCATACCACCAAGCATAAAGTTGTCCATATTATCTATAAAAATCTGAATATTCATAGATATTCATTGGGTTCAAATCAAACTCATAGCCGCCCCATGCCTGACACATCTTACCCACAGTAAGTGCCCACTTGTCATCTATATGGAAACCGGCATAGAGCATGTCGGTAGCCGTAGCTAAGTTGTCCAACTTCACCGCAGCTGTAGGACGATTCAAGCGATGACGGAAACGATAGAAGATACGATCAGTAATATTACCTCTTACTTCCAAAACGCAACTGACGAGCTTTGAATTTGGCTGTCATATCTGCTCCTTCTGCTTTTTCAGCATCAAGACTGGATTGGAAGTTAAAGTACATATTGAATCGCTTATCAATAGGGTTAATACCCTCTGGTGAGGTTACAGGCATAGACTGTGCTTGCTTGATTTGTTCAAGTTCAGCCTTTAGTTGATTGATTTGTCCCTGCAGGTCTTCTTGTGCAAATGCCCCCATAACAGATAGGAACATAGCTGACATAAATAGTTTTTTTCATTTCTGTGTATTCTTTGTGTTTTTCTATAAGCATAAAAAGGCAAAAAGTACAAAGAAATGTCTCTTTTTACTTTTTGCCTTACCTTTAAGTATTAATACTCATTAAAATATTGTTGGATCTGTTGCCAATCCTTAGTCTTAGTAAGCGCTAACATCAGTAGCACACGTGCCTTTTTGAGGATTAAGGGCACCAGAGGCCACAAAGTGATATTTGGCATCATCTACTTCAGCATCCAAAGTAGTGGCTCCTGTAGGTACACGAGAAGAACGTACAATCTGGATACCACTTTGTTGTGCTTTCACAGCTAGGTCAAATATAGTATGGTAGAAATTACCATTTCCTACCCCAGCATGCACAATACCATCAAACTTCGCATCCATGAAAGCCTTCATAGGAAGTTCAGATACATTGGAGTAGCTATATACAATTCCTACTTTAGGAAGTGCTTTTAGGTTATCCACATTGAAAATAGATTGGGCAGTATGCTTATTGTCAGGAGTACGTCCAAAGAATACTTTTCCATTGTGAATATAAGCTAAAGAGCCATAATTAGCTCCTCTAAAAGTATCTACAGAGGTAGTATTGGTTTTTGATAACGTCTTTGGCATCAAGAACAATATCATTCATACATACCATAACTCCACGACCTTGTGCATTTTTTTGTCAGCAGCCACAGCTACTGCATTGTACAAGTTCAAAGGACCATCGGCACTCATTCCTGTAGCAGGTCGCATAGCCCCTACTAATACCACAGGTTTGTTACTATGTACGGTAAGGTTTAGAAAGTAAGCGGTTTCCTCCATCGTATCGGTACCATGAGTGATTACCACTCCATCGTACCCTTCCTTATTAAGGAGTTCATTGATACGTTTAGCGAGCTTTAGCCATACATCATCATTCATATCTTGAGAGCCAATTTTTACAATCTGCTCTCCAGAGACATCAGCTAAGTCTCTCACTTGGGGTACAGCTTGTAGGAGTTGGTTAATACCTAGCTCTCCCGCTTTGTAATTAGTTTCAGTAGCGGACTTGCTCACTCCTGCAATAGTACCACCTGTTGCAAGAATACGTACTTTCGGTTTCTGTGCAAAGCTACCACGGACACTATTAATAATAGTGTAAGGGCAATTTTTTTAATTGTTTTTTTGCATCTTGTATATTAATTTATTACTTTGCGATAGAAATTTTTTACGAGCACAAATATACGATTTTTGCTGCAAAATAACAAGAAAAATATATTCTTTTAATAAATTATATCAGACAATTAGGTAAGCTTCTCCTTTTCTGATTTTTATCTGCAAAATATTCTATATCATGCTTTTCCAATTCTCTAAGAAACTCTTCCTTGAATGGTTTTTACGGCATAGTGCATAGGACAAGGCGTTTCCTCAGAACAAGCTCTAATTCCCCAAGAAGCAAACGGAGAACTTATCCACTCCATCTATATGATGAACAATAGTAGCCAAAGGTGCTTTCATTTTCTCTTCTGTAAGATAAAAGCCTCCTCCTGGCCCTTTAGCCGAACAGATAGCGTTTTTTTCTTAGCCAATATCTGTAGAGTTTGGCCAAAAAAAGCGGTAGGAATATGTAAAGGCCTCGGATATTTCTTTCACTCCTTTTTTGTTTTCTATGGAGGAATGCAGTGCTAAATAGAGTACCGCATTGATTGCATATTTGCTTGAATTTGATAACATTTCTCAGTGTTTAGATTAATCTTTTTAGTGGGCAAGGTCAAGTCTTACCTCATAGTCCTTTGTGGACTAAGGCAATACTTTATAAGTGTCTCCACCATTGGAACCTTCTATTACCGAAATGAGTGATTCCTTGGAGAGCTTGTGAGCGTCGTAGGATATGGTAGCCGTCTTGGCATCAAAATCCACAGAGGCTTTGGCTACTCCATCGGTTTTGTTGAGATTTTTCTCTATAGTAGCGGCACAACCATGAGCACAGGTCATACCTTCTATCTTGAGAGTAACCTCTTGTAATTGTGCATCGTCAGTAGCTGCTTTTTGTTCTTGTTGAGCAGCTTCTTGGGGAGTCTTTGCTGTGTTATTAGCACAGCCTATAAGTGCTAATAATAGAACTGATAAGGTTAGATATTTCATGATTCTAATTAATAATTATAAGATAATACACAAAAAGCCCTTCAGTAGAAGAGCATTTTTGCATATTATGGTTTCATATTTATTATTTTTAGAAGAACAATCTTCTTCTTACTGTTTGTTGTTCTTCGGCAGTAGGTACATAGCTGTCTTCCACTGCTTTGAAGAACTTGTTATGCAACATCTTGGTGATTGCAATATTTTTGCTTAGTTTCATCCAAAATTAGGTGTACCAAGAACTGACGATTACTTGATGAGAAGAGTACGTGCAATTGTTCTTTAAGAGCGATTTCAATACGATCTATATTCTTATCGTTAAGCCCCTTCCACATATCCCAATGCTTTAGTAGCCTGACGTAAGATTTCTACTTGGAAAGCACTTGATAAACGGTTATCCACGTTAGAAGCTGCTTCATAAGCAATAGTATTACCATCATTTGTACTTACCACAGTGATTGAAATAAATCCTGGCACCTCTTGGCGCATAGCCTTTACATAGGTTTTCAAATAGATTTGTATCCATAAAATTACTATTTATTTACTTGTTCAAATTTTTGCACAAAGGTATAAACTTTTTCTTATTTAAAAAAATATTTTTGCGACTTTTTGCTTTTTCTCAACATGGTTTTTCAACATATTTTTTCAACCATACAAATGTTAAGAAGAAGAAAGTTTAAATTGTTATTATTTATTAATATATAATTCTAAATCAGCTATTTTTATCCGATAAATTACAATAATAAATCAATAAAAAGTTAATCACTTTTTAAATGCTTTTTATTGAAAATAATCAACAATCCCACCGCTACGGATATAGCTGTATCGGCAATGTTGAAAAATTGGGTCAAAAAAAGTGAATCTTTGTCCTCCATAAAAGGGAATCCAGTCGGGAAGTTGCGTATCTATGAGCGGAAAATAGAGCATATCCACTACCTTACCATGGAAAAAGTGTGCCCATAAGGTTCCTTACTCATAAAGGTCGCTACATTATTTTACACTATGGTCAAAAAAATCACTCCATAGAATACTGAATCAATGATATTGCCCAAAGCACCTGCAAAGATAAGTGCTATAGAGATAATCAGCACTTTAGGGGCTTTCTTTTTCACTGATTGCCATAACCAGTAGCCAATCCCTATGATGGCTACAATCCTGAAAAATACTCAATATAAGTTTGCCATATTTCCCGGGAATTCCTACTCCCCAAGCAGCTCCTGGATTTTTCAATAAAATGTATATGAAAACCAATCAAATACATGAATAGACTGGTCTATCATGAAATGGGTTTTTGATATATATTTTACTGGCTTAGTCTAACAATAACACCAATAATATAATAAGGCCTGCGTGGGATAACTTCATAACACGGGTGTAAAAAGTGGGGCAAAGATACAACTTTTAATGTTTTAAAAATCTCAGATTTATCATATTTTTTTGATTTTTCATCCAGTGGGTAGAAATTGGGTAGTTCTCGCAAGAATATATAGGCTTTCCTTTCATAGTCTATCTGGTAGAAAATATGTTGTAATCCATTGGTTACCATGAGGTTCTCAGCCTTTAGGGTAAGGTTATAGCGAGCTATTTGGTCAAAAAAACCTCTTGGGTAATCCTCACCTGTGGTGCCTTGCACTCCACCACCAAGAAAATACTTCCATCAGGGGCGGTAGATAACAATGTCGTAGCGCTTGGTTAAGTGATTGATTTGTATGCGTTTTTCCACATTCATGAGCGACTGGGGGTAGCCCCTATCCTGTAGAGAAAGCGTACCGCATGTTGCCGTACCCATTCTTCAGGAGTAAGCACCACAAATTTTTCGAATTATATCAAAAATATATCGTTTATTTTTCATTACTTTTTGAACCGAAATTCGTACGTAGGAAATTCAATGTTTGCATGGGTGCAAATATACAAAAGAAAAATTAGAAACGCATAGCATGAACGAAGTAGAAAAAAATTTTTAGCTGAGTTAAAAACAAAATTATAGTCCCATCTACTATCTATGTGGGAAGAGCCTTATTTTATTGACGTAATCAGTAACTATATAGAACAAAATGTACTCCGTGATGATGAAAAGGCTTTTCAACCAGCAAGTGGTTTATGGCAAAGATATCACCATAGACGCCCTTATTCACTATGCACGCGAGTATCCCATGATGGCCGAACGCCGAGTGATCATCGTCAAAAGAAGCCCAAGAGCTTAGCCGCACCATGGGTCAGCTACTTCCCTACGTGGAAAAACCGTCTCCAACTACTATTTTGGTACTTTGTTACAAATATGGCAAGATAGACGGAAAAAAACCAAACTAGCCAAGGAACTCAAGAAATACACCACTCTTGAGAGTAAAAAACTCTATGAGAGTGACACTGTTAAGTGGGTAAATAGTTTTTTTGAAAGAAAACGGATATAGCATCAACCAAGTGGCTTGTCAGCTATTGGTAAGTTTCTTGGGTACCGATCTGAGTCGTATAGCCAACGAACTGAACAAACTCAAGATTATCCTCAAGCCAGGTACTGAAATCACCCCTACCCATATAGAGGAAAATATAGGTATCAGCAAGGATTTCAACGTGTTTGAATTGCAAAATGCCATTGGCAGGAAAGACCTTCCTAAGGCTATGCAGATCATCAAGTACTTCAATGAAAACCAGAAGGATAACCCCATGCCCATGATTACAGAGAACCTGTACCGCTATTTTAAGAGCCTTTTTATCTTCTCTAGCCTTACAGGCCGTACCGATGCTGAACTGGCTAGAGAAATGGGAGTAAACCCTTATTTCTTAAAAGATTACCGACAAGCTGCCTCCCTCTACCCATTGAAGAAAAATCAGCTTTTTGTATGGAAGTTATCAAACAAGCTGACCTCAAGAGCAAAAGGGGTTGAAAGTGGGTCTATCTCTTACTATGATATACTGAAAGAAACAATTATTTCAGTGATTAGTGGTTAGTGAACAGTGATTAGTGAACAGTGTCATGTCCTAAAATAGATTGACAAGTATAAATCTTAAAACAAGTATAAAAAGACATGACAAAAGAATCAGAAAGCATTAGTTCGGTACAGTGATTGCTTTAAGCTAAGTATCGTTGAAGAGATCGAGAAAAATGGATTGAGTATAGAAGATTGTCGTCGTAAATATGATATAAAAGGCGGCTCTACAATTCAGAATTGGCTCGAAAAATATGGAAAGAATCACCTATTAAACAAAGTTGTACGCGTGGAAACAAAAGATGAAGTAAGAGAAATTGAGCTACTTAGAAAAGAATTAGCAGCTTTAAAGAAAGCTTATGCAGAATTAGCATTAGAGAATAAAGTCAATCAAACAGTTATTGAAGTGAGTGATGAGATGTTTGGTACAGATTTAAAAAAAGTCCGAACAAGAGTTATTGAAATACTTTTCCAAAACGGAAAAAAAGTAACTGTTCTTTGTAAGCTTTTTGGTATTAGTAGACAAGCCTATTATGAAAGTGTTAGAAAAGAGGGAAAGGAAGCTATAACAGAAAAAATAGTTGTAGATTTAGTTCGTCAAGTACGTATAAAACAACCTAGAGTAGGATCTAAGAAACTTTATTGTATGCTAAAGGAAGATCTAAAAAAATATCGGAAAAAAATAGGTAGAGATGCTTTTATAGGCATATTGAGAAACAATAGTTTACTTGTAGAAAGAAAGAAGAGTTTTTACTAGAACAACTGATTCAAATCACCCTTATTACAAGTGGAGAAATCTTATTCAAGGTCTAGAGATTACACATAAGAATCAAGTTTGGGTAAGTGATATTACTTACATTCGTACACTTAAAGGATTTAGGTACTTATTTTTTTGGTAACAGACTTATTTTTCAAGGAGAATAATGGGATATTCTCTAAGTAATAGCCTTTCTATAGAAGGAGGTATAAAAGCTCTGAAAAAGGCCTTAAAAGCATAGGGATAGAACTATTCCCTTGATACATCATTCTGATAGAGGTATTCAGTATTGTTGTAAAAGAATATGTCCAACTATTGCAGAAAGAAAAGATAGATATCAGTATGACAGAGAAGGATCATTGTTATGAAAATGCTTGTGCAGAGCGTGTAAATGGGATATTGAAAGCTGAATTTCTCTTAGATAGGACATTTAATGACGAACAATTAGCTGAAAGAGCTGTTCGTTCGGCTATAGAGACTTATAACCAAGAGCGCCTACACTGGTCATTAGAGTTGAAGACACCAGATAGTATTTTTCTTTAATCAAGTAGCATAAACATAGATATTATAGGCTATTAAAGATAAAAAGCCATGCTTATATATGATTACAGAACTAAAGTTATTCCTGAAGTTACATAAAAGTGTGACTTGATAAAAAAATGATGTTAAACAAATAACTAAAAGTGTCAACTAATTTTAGGGACATGACACAGTGATTAGTGAACAGTGGTTAGTGAACAGTGGTTAGTGAACAGTGATTAGTGGTTAGTGAACAGTGATTAGTGGTTAGTGAACAGTGGTTAGTGAACAGTGGTTAGTGGTTAGTGGTTAGTTTCTAGAGACTAACAACTTACTACTGACAACTTACTATTGACCTCTAACTCGGTTAAATGCTTGTACTACTTCGCTATGAGAGACGGTTTTTATCCTTGAAATAGTCCATCAGTTGTTGTTTTTTTCCTCTGGGGTAGCCCCTAATTGGTTTAGTATATTGACTAAGTGCATTTTCATATGCCCCTTTTGGATACCATGGGTTACCAAAGGAACTCACTGCGGCAAAGTTCTGTGCCAGTCCTACACAAGCAATAATCCTCATCAGAGCTTCTGCAGAAGGGTTTTCAAGTATTTTTAGGGCTGTTCTTACCATAGGGTGTAGTTTGGTAAGTCCCCCTACAGTACCTATAGCCAAAGGTATCTCTATACTATAATGGAAGATACCATCTGTAAGGGAGGCTTGGGTAAGACTCTTATACCTACCCTCCTTGGCGGCATAGGCATGAGCGGCTGCCTCCACGGCTCGAAAGTCATTTCCTGTGGCAATAACCACGGCATCTATACCATTCATAACCCCTTTGTTATGAGTTACCGCACGATATACATCGGCATTGGCTACTGCGATGGCACGGACAAAGTCAATGGCAAACTCCTCCCCTGTAATGTCATTATAGGACATTTGGCTAGTAGGTGCAGAGACCTCAGCCCTTACTAAGCACTGAGGAGTATAATTGGAGAGAATACTCATGAGTACTTCGAGATTTCCATGGGTGATATGTGTGAGAGCTTCGCGCTCAATGGTTTGAGTCATCTGCTCCAAACATGAATTGATAAAGTTAGCCCCCATGGCATCTCCTGTAAGGAAAGTAACAAATACCTGATAATAATGCTCCAAGGAATCTGTCATATCCTTGAGCATAATGGAAGAGATCCCTCCTCCCCTTTTTGCGCATGTTTTCAGTAAGCGCACTTGTGTCTTCGTATAGAAGCGCATCTATTTGGTTAAAGAATTGGAAGAGTTCCTGTTTGTTTCCGTCAAAGAACAGATGAATATGGCCTACCTTTTCCATGCTACGTACCTGACAGTGGAAACCTCCATGTTCAGACCAGAATTTGGCCGCTTTGCTTACGGCAGCCACCACTGAACTTTCCTCTACCACCATAGGCACTGTATAATTGCGACCATCAATTAAGAAATTAGGCGCTACGGCAAAGGGTAGGACATAGTTACCTATAGCATTTTCTATAAAATCATCATGTAACTTTTTGCAAGTTACTATCGGCCAAATCATAAGTTGCAAAAACCTGCTCAGCAGAAGGCTCCTTGTCAAGATAGGTTTGGCATATCCATTGACGTTTTTTCCTCCTTAGTGAGTTTAGAAAAACCTTTAACCATGTTAGTATTCATATATCTAAACTGTAAATCTTATTCTGTATAAAAAGCGTATCATTCTCTCAATAGCACTGGGTACATACAGGGCAGAAATCATTACTATCAATAGAATTCATTCTGCAATCCTGCATAGGACTATACATACCCTTAGATAAGTAGCCGCCCCCCTCGAAGGCTCCCACTTTCTGTTGGTACTTGGCTATACGTGGTGTAGGAATAGGGGTGCGTTTCTCCACCATATCCTTCCACTTACTCCCAAAATCCACCAAAGAGGTAATATTGGGTTCCCAAGGCTCTATTTTAAGGTTGTAGCGGCTTCCCATTCCCTCTTCGTAACTGTACTCATCAGCAAGGCCTACAAAACCATGGCCAAACTCATGTACAAATGTTTTTTTCAGCTAAAGAATTATCCGACACATTGAGATTCAACAGATTATAAAAAGCACCTCCCCCATACTCTTTGGTATTGACCACCACAAAGAGTTGATCATAAGGCACAGCCGCTGCTACATCAGCCACCTTAAAGAATGAGGGACAAGTGAGGTATCTGTCCATGCCAAAGGAATAAAAATGGCTATCAAACAACGTATTTTTATAGGCCAACACCCCAGCCAAGTCGGTGCCACTCTCTTGAGAAGGCGCCAACACTGCCAAATATTGAAGTCCGCTTTGTGTTTGCTATAAGGAGCAATAGAGAACAAATAATCAAATAAGCGCTGGGTATCGGCGACAAACTTGTCCATTTCCTCTTGTGTATATCCTTCAGGAAGTACTACTATATCCACTTTCCGTTCAGGTGCTCCATTGCTGAGCAGCTGTTTGATAGGGAACTTCAGGGGGGTATCTTTGACAATCCTATAATCGGTAGGGTCTATGGAAGTAGAGAAAAGAGTTGCGAAATTTCCATCAGTCTTCCCTATGGTCGAAATTCACCTTAACCTGTGCTTTAGGATAAGGTACTTGAAGAGGAACCTCAAAAAACTCCGTTTTAGCCTCATCGGTTTCTAAGCTTTGCCATTCTTCCAAGAGTGTAATAAACCCCTTGGAATACAACACCTTACCAGATGCTGGCTCTAATACTTGTATGCGGTATTCCCCTTGATTGGGGTGTATCAAGTTCGTATGAGAACCTCCAAAAAGCGGTTCCTGCTTGAGTCCTTTGAGAGCTACCTGAGTGGTATGCTTAGTCCCAAAAAGAAAAAAATCCAATCAGAGTGCCTCCTTAGTGAAATAAGCATCATAGGACTGAGCCACCGTTATTTGTAAGTATAAAAACGAAATAAAAAAATAATATATTTCTCATATACAACTCATTTTGTTAAGACGTAATATTTATTTGTTAAGATGCAAAAAAATAGCATCTCTATTCTATATTGTATTGTTTTATTTTTCCGATAAAGGGTTCGCTCGAGGATCCCCAGTTCCTTAGCCGCTTCTTTTCTCTTACCCCTATGCCGTTCCAAGGATTTCTGTATCAGCTCCACCTCTTTGTCCTGCAAAAGAAATGGGTTCTTCCTCCTGTATTTCCTCAGCAAAATCATAGTTACTATGCTTTCCCACATGTAAAGGCGCTTTGTCATGAGAGAGAGCATCATAGCAGGTTCATTCATATCAGTAGGATAGGTCACCTCAGAGCCATAGATCTTATGGATAAGCGTCTGGTTCTCCTCCTGTACTTTGGGGGTATTTCCCTCTTGTATAAGCTTAAATGTAAGCTGTTTGAGATCATTGAGATCATTACGCATATCAAAAAGTACCTTGTAAAGGATTTCTCTTTCGGAAGCAAAATCACTCTCGGCTTTGCTCTGAGAGACCGTAACAGGCAAGTGACTTACCTTATCCTCAGGAAGATAAGAAAGCAGTGTTTCAGCAGAGATTTCCCTTTTCTGTTCTACTACAGATATTTGCTCGGCTATGTTTCTCAACTGTCTTATATTACCAGGCCAACGATAGCGTAAGAGTTCCTTGACCGCCTCTGGAGAAAGTTGGATAGTAGGCATACGATATTTTTGAGCAAAATCTGAGGCAAATTTTCTAAATAGCAGATGGATATCCTCTTTACGTTCTCTAAGAGGCGGGAGGAAGATCTCCACTGTATTGAGCCTATAGTATAAGTCCTCACGGAAACGCCCCTTCTTGAGAGCCTCCTGCATCTTTACATTGGTAGCAGCCACAATACGCACATCGGTTTTTGCGAGGAGTGGAGTCCCCTACGCGGATAAACTCCCCATTTTTCCAAGACCCTCAAGAGTCGTACCTGTGCCGAAAGAGGTAATTCGCCCACCTCATCAAGGAAAAATCGTGCCCCCATTGGCCTCCTCAAAGTAGCCTTTCTTATCCTCCTTGCCTGAGTGTGTAAAGCTACCCGCCTTAAAAACCAAATAGTTCTGAATCAATCGTACCTTCGGGGATTGCCCCACAGTTGATAGCTATATATTTTTGCATGCTTACGAGCTGAAAGCGTGTGAATAATCCGAGCAAAAGCCTCTTTACCCACGCCACTTTCCCCTGTGATGAGCACAGAGACATCGGTAGGGGCGATACGAACGGCTTTTTCTATGGCTAGATTCAGCTTGGAATCGTTGCCAATAATACCAAAACGTTGTTTTACAGATTGAATATCCATGTTATGGAGTACCTTTAGTTTAAGATATGAAAAACTCTGCAAATGTACAAAATTAATTTACAATATACAATTTAAGTAAGATATTTATGCGATTTAAGCGATATTTTTTTAGTACCTTTGCACTCATCAAAAGCATACAACCATGATACAATCCATGACAGGCTTTGGCAAGAGCCTATTGCAACTTGCTGATAAGAAAATCATTATAGAGATAAAGTCCCTCAATAGCAAGGCCATAGACCTCAACACCCGTATTGCACAAGCCTATAAGGAGAAAGAATTAACTCTTAGGAAACTGATTTCCGACACCCCTAGAGCGCGGAAAGATTGATTTTACCCTTACAGTAGAAAACACCTCAGCCTCAAGTACTTCCACGCTCAATGCCCCCGTTGTTCGCGGCTATATAGAGCAGATGCGAGCCATTTCGCCCTAATGGGCCTGATGTAGAATTTCTCAAGATGGCCGTACGCATGCCCGATGCGCTGACTACGCCTGTGGAAGAAATAGATGAGCGGGAGTTTGCCCAAATAGAGGAGCAGTTAGTCTTAGCCCTCAAGCAATTACAAGCGTTTCGCAGTAGTGAGGGCGCTATTTTTACAGAAAGATTTTTGAGCTACGTATCAGGAACATACAACAACTCCTGACCCAAGTAGAAGCGCTTGACACAGAGCGACTTGCTGCCATTCGTAGTCGTATGGAGCGCGCTGTGGAAGAAATTAGAGACCGAGTAGATGAGAATCGTTTCGAGCAAGAGCTTATCTTTTATCTTGAGAAATTGGACATCACCGAGGAGAAAGTACGGCTTGCCAATCACCTAAATTACTTTCTTACCACACTGGAAGAACCCCAGTCCAATGGGCGCAAATTGGGCTTTATCGCTCAGGAGATAGGGCGCGAAATCAACACCCTAGGGTTCCAAAAGCCAACCACGCTCAAATGCAACAAATCGTCGTGCTGATGAAAAATGAATTGGAGAAGATAAAGGAGCAAGTACTCAACATCTTATAAAAGTAAAAGATAGTAAAAAAAGTAAAAGATAATAGCAGTAATTTCCTATTATCTTTTACTTTTTACTTATTCCTTGAATAAAAGATGTCTCCTTCTTTGAGTTTTTTTCGGTGTTTTTCGGCCAGTTGGAGTTCGTCAATCAGGCGCTGGATATCTCCGTTCATAATATTGCCCAAATCGTAGAGGGTCAGCCCGATACGGTGGTCTGTTACACGTCCTTGTGGATAGTTATAAGTACGTATCTTGGCACTTCTGTCACCACTGGAGACCATACTTTTTACGGCGTGCAGAATCGGCCTCCATTTTTCTTAGCCAATTCCATTTCGTAAAGACGAGAACGGAGCACCTTTAAAGCCTTATCCAAATTCTTATGTTGGGATTTCTCATCTTGGCAACGCACCTCTATGCCTGTGGGAATGTGCTGTAGCTGAATAGCCGAGTAAGTTGTATTAACCGACTGACCACCAGGCCCTGTGGAAGTAGTACGAATGATCTTGACATCCTCCATATTGAGTTCCACATCAAACTCTTCCGCTTCGGGAGCACCATTACGGTTGCGGCGGAAGTATGTACTCGCCCCTGTGTTTCTGTTTGTGGCACGCGCTGTACACGATGCACGCCCGCTTCAAACTTAAGAGTTCCATATACATCTTCTCCATTGATTTCCAAGATGATTTCCTTGAACCCGCCAGAGGTACCCTCGTTCATATCCATCACAGAGACACTCCAGCCCTTGTCCTGGCAATACTTATTGTACATACGATAGAGGTCGCCTGCAAAGATAGACGCCTCGTCCCCACCTGTACCTGCACGGATTTCCATCACTGCATTTTTGCTGTCTTCGGGATCCTTAGGAATGAGTAAGAACTTGATTTCTTCCTCCAGCTGAGGGAGTCTTTCCTTAGCTTCTTCCAACTGAAGGCGAGCCATTTCGGTCATTTCCTCATCGCTTCCGTCCTTGATAATCTCCTCGGCCTCAGCGATATTGGCTGTTACAATTATATATTCTTGGCGCTTGTCCATGAGCTGTTTCAGCTCCTTGTATTCCTTAGTAAGTTGTACATAGCGCTTTTTGGTCGGCTATGATATTGGGTTGTATAATAAGGTCAGAAACCTCATCAAATCGTTTGCTTTACAATATCTAATCTCGCTAACATATCATTTCTTTTTGCGGGTGCAAAAATACAAAAAAAGTTTTTTTAGTTTTTCAGTAGTTAGTTTTTAGTTCTGATCATTTTTTTGTACAACTAAAAAAACGCTCCTTTTTCAATCTTGTGCTTAATTTATTAAGAAACCTATCTAAAAAGCTGACATTCAGAGGCAGAGCTTAAATTTTCTGCTGTTAGAGCTAAACTAAGCGCCTCTAAATCAAATATTTTTAGGTTCTTTCTTTGGTAAGGTAGAGATTTATTTCCAAAGAGATTTGATAATACTTCAAGATTTTTTTGTAACTTTGCTTCAAGTTGTTCATTACATTTAATTATTTGAAGTTCAATCAAATGAATAATTTTTTTATTGAGGCGTCAAAAATATTTTTCATATATTTATACTCTGAAAATTAATGTATTATAGAATTATTTAAGGGACAAAGTCTCTTAGAGTTTACTGAACTTAAAAACAGACTTAGATTGCGAAGAATATCTAGCTTCTTTAAAGTGGGAAAAAGGGTATTGATGCCGTTGGCTGTTTAACAACAGTTAGTGGTAAGGACAATACACTTATAGAAAACATATTCAACTCTATAAAAATATTGGAATAATGTAAAAAAATAATTCTTGAAGAAAGAGAAGTGGAAGAATCTAATTGGAATAACAAAAAAATATAGGAGAAACAAAATGGACTGGAAAAATTATAATACTTTTTTTAATAGTAACTTTTTAATAGCTATAGTCAAAAGATGGAAGATTATACAATTTTTTTAAAGACGGCGAAGTTTATATTAACTTCCGTAAATATACGCAAGAAATAATGCCTCAGATAGTTGCTGAATTAGAAAAAAATACAATTATAAAAAAACCTTCTGAAGAGCACTATAAGAAAGTAATACACTCTTTTTATCAATAAAGATCTACTACCGCAAAATATAGTGGTGCTGAATGATGATCTCTGTCCATACATTGCTATTCAAGATAAAGGGAATTATATATACAGACGGAGATGACGCAGAAATAGATGGGCTTATGTTATTTCATCTTAATCAGTATCTCTTCTACAAAGACCTAAAGTCCTTAGAATGGCTAAAAAGATAATCATGCAGATATGTTATCAAATTTTGTAGTTGCTTTTCGGTATTTATAGAGATAAAACACTACTAAAATGGTATCTTGATGAAAATATTAATGATGAAACTGGTATACAGGTGTTATTTTTATTATGAGAAGAATACGCGCCAATTTATAAGAAAAGAGATGGTGTTAGCGGTCGATAAAAATGTTACGAGGGACTCCTAACGAACATGATTTTTGCTATTAATGCAGCGAAATACTATGTTCAAAGATATTCTCACGACTTTGATAACCCCAAGGAAATAATTGATTTCCTATTTAATTCTTCAAGAGGTTATTATATAGAAGACCCTGATGGATACTCTAATATAAGGGCGGATAAGAGTACTTCTTCTAAAAATTTTTAGGTAAAAGTAAAAATCAGGCGAAAAAAATAGATGTATTAGATGATACAAGCAATTGGTATTTGATAAAAAAACTAAAGAAGGATTAAAAAGGATATGTACACAAAAAGCAGAATAAAAATCAAATAATTGAGGTGTCAAAAATGATTATAGACACGGCACAAGGAGAGTATATCATAATGAGAAAGAACTATTTCTTTATAGAAAAGAAGGAAGAATTTTAGGATCTGAAATTAAGAAACATTTAAAAATGAGAACAATATATATATTATTTATTTATTTATTTATCAGTTGCTCTGATAAAACTCACTTAGCAGATAGATGCATAAAAAAATCAGATTTTTTTCAGAAAAATTATGATAGTATTTCTGTGGATATAAGATATATTGGTTATGCTTGTTCAGAATGTCCTCAGTATAATATAGAAAAAGTTTATTATTCTGAAAATAAAGAAGAGTACTTTTATTTTAACAAAGAAATATATATTAATATTTTAGATAAAAGAATTACAAAAATCAAATAGATACAATAAAATATCCAACACACTGGAAATATAGAGTAAATGGACTTTTTTTAGCAGAAATGGTTTTGGAATGGGAAAGTTAGATATTTATACAGGAAAAATACTTAAATTAAATTTAGAAAAAGTAAATAACATCTATTTCCAAAAATATTTTTATTGAGGCGTCAAAATAAACTCATATATTTGCACTCTGAAAATTAATGTATTATGGAATTATTTAAGGGACAAAGCCTCTTAGAGTTTACTGAACGCTTTAAAAACAGACTTAGATTGCGAAGAATACTTAGCTTCCATAAAATGGGAAGATGGATATTGCTGTCGCAAATTACGAGGTATATATTCTTGGGTATCAGAATTTAACATAGACCGCTATTTAGCGGAATACAGTTTTAGAATTAATCGCTCACAAAATAAAGATACTATCTTTAACAAATTAATGAAAAAGAATTGTAGAACGTTCTCCCTGTTTCCCAAAAGTCAATTAGTATGTAGCTAAATAGACACCTCAATTAAAATAATTGAATATGAAATTGTTAAACATTATAATAGTCTTTTTTTAGCATTTTTTTGTAATGCTCAAAACAAAAAAACTGATTAGTAAGACGTACTTAAAATTACAAAAACGATAGTAAATCTTTTGAACAATTCGTTTTTTTATGGTTTTTTGTAATTGTAATGATACTTATTTATACACAGAAACATTTGAAGATAACTACACAACCACATTTAATCATCTAGAACCATTACCCCGATTTTTTTCGAAAAAAAGAAGAAATAAAGAAGGTGTTAGAGACTTATCACAACAAATACAAAAAGAGATTTGAAGGTGTTCAGAATAGTTATTATAATGGTTATTTGATAGTGTCTAAATGTTATAAATTATATAATGTGTCAAATAAAAAAATTTAAAGAAAGCCTATTACAACCTACTATCTAATGATAGATTACAAAAAGAATGGATAGAGGATTATATGAGAGATTATTTAGATTATTATTTTTATTAAAGTTCAAACTGAATAATAGACTGGAAATGTTCAAGCAACATTGTTATCAAGCGAGCAATGGGGAGATGTATTAAAAAAATATGAAAGGAATTATCCTAAAGTCAATTAGTATGTAGCTAAATAGAAACCTCAATTTTAAAATATTCAGATGGTAAAGATTTATTATTTTATTTCAGCGTGTTTATTGTTGTTTTTCTTGCAATAATAACAATACCCAAGTATCATCTTCTGATGATATTAGAGATACTATTTCCTCTATCAAAAGAGATACCATAGTAGAAAAAGATACAATTGCACCAATTCAAGTGCCTAAAGAAGAAACTGATGAAGCTACAAAAGATGATTTTAGAATTTTTATGACAAGTATATCAGGCTGCAAGATAAAAATGCTTTGTCATGATTGTCAAGAAGAATTGATAAGAATTAAGAAAAGATATTTATCAAGTAAATTAATAAAAAAAATAGATTCCCACTGAAGATAGAGATATAGATTATATTGTAAATGCCCAAGATGTTTTTCATAGAATGGTTGGACTCTATTAAGGTAAAGAAGATAAATTCAAAAAGATATAATGTGTATCTTTTTAACTTTTATGATAACAGATATGATAGCATACAATTAAAAAGTAGCTAAAAAGAAAGACAGGTACATCATTGATGACATTATATTTTTAAAATATTCAGATGGTAAAGATTTATTATTTTTATTTCAGCGTGTTTATTGTTGTTTTCTTTGCAACAATAGCAACACCCAAGTGTCATCTTCTAATGATACTACAGATACTATTTCCTCTATCAAAAGAGATACCATAGTAGATAAGGATACAATTACACCAATTCAAGCTCCTAAAGAAGAAACTGATGAAGCTACAAAAAAATGATTTTTAGAATTTTTATGATAAGTACATCAGACAGCAAGATAAAATGCCTTGTCTTGATAACAGGGAGTTTTTGCGAAGAAGAATTAAAGGGAAATAGAAAGGGAGTTTCTATCAAGTAAATTAATACGGAAAGTAAATTCAGATGAATTAAGTGCAGATCCTATTGTAAAAGCCCAAGATATCTTCATAGAATGGTTGGACTCTATTAAGGTAAAGAAGATAAATTCAAAAAAAGATATAATGTGTATCTTTTTTTGACTTTTTATTTTAATAGATATGATAGCGTACAATTAAAAGTAGCTAAGAAGAAGGATAAGTATATTATTGATGATATTATATTTTTAAAATATTCAGATGGTAAAGATTTATTATTTTTATTTCAGCGTGTTTATTGTTGTTTTCTTGCAACAATAGCAACACCCAAGTGTCATCTTCTAATGATACTACAGATACTATTTCCTCTATCAAAAGAGATACCATAGTAGAAAAAGATACAATTGCACCAATTCAAGTGCCTGAAAGAAGAAACTGATGAAGCTACAAAAAAATGATTTTAGAATTTTTATGATAAGTACATCAGGCAACAAGATAAAAATACCGTGCTCTGATTTATATGAAGAAGAGAAAAAAATGTGAAGATGAATTGATAAGAATTAAGAAAAAAATATTTATCAAATAAATTAATAAAAAAAATAGAGTTTCCACTGAAGATAGAGATATGGATTTTATTGTAGATGCCCAAGATATTTTTCATAGAATGGTTGGACTCTATTAAGGTAAAGAAGATAAATTCAAAAAGATATAATGTGTATCTTTTTTTAACTTTTTATGATAACAGATATGATAGCATACAATTAAAAAGTTGCTAAAAAGAAAGACAGGTACATCATTGATGACATTATATTTTAAAAATATTCAGATGGTAAAGATTTATTATTTTTATTTCAGTGTATTTATTGTTGTTTGCTTGTAACAATAACAACACCCAAGAAAACAACTATATTGAAAAATGATATAGATACCATTGAGGAAGCAGATTATGTACAAGAAATAACCGATGAGAGGATTACAAGGGAAATAAAGGATAAGAATTATGTTATCTTTGTGGAACCAACCTTATTTTTACCTTGATAGCCTAAAGAATGTGTCAAAAGATGATGATTTCTATACAACGGCAGACGATGCTACTTTTTTTATATGACAATGGCAAGCGATCTTGCATTAGAAAAAAAGAATAGATACAATAAACATAAAAAAATAGGCGAAATCTTAAAAAAATAGGGGAAAAAAATAATTCAGGTATCCAAAGACAATCCTTGGACATTGATTTTATACAAACAGGGCGGAAAGACAAAAGAGTTATATCCTATAGAAATACAAATAGATGATAAAATTATTGACATTTTTTTCAATGAATAAGTCCGTATATCCTAACACAAATAAAACTTATAGTCAAGTCCCAAAACCGCCTTTTACGATGGAATTGCCCTCTTTCGCCACGCGCTGGTTAATACCACCCCCTGACATCACCAAAACCATCCTTGTAGATGGCAAAGAGGTAAAAATGCGCGATATGGAAGCTACCCAGCTCGCCAATACCAAAATAGACGAAATACGCACTGAGTTCAGCCGCTGGCTTTTAGAGCAGTCCCTGAGTTTAAAGAGCGACTTGCCAAGCGGTATAACGATACTTTTAACTACTTTGTCCGTCCACAGTACAACGGCGCACATCAGGACTTCCTGGACTTCATCGCGAGTCGCTCGGCATTAAAGACCTCCACCCAAGTCAGAAAGATGCTATTTGGATGATAAAGCTAAATGGTGGGGCTATCTGCGACCACGAGGTAGGGGCAGGCAAAACTCTTATTATGTGCTTCGCTAAAATCCTCTACCCGAGGCAAAGAAGACTTTTACCCCCGAAAAGCGCAAAGGCATCTTTGCCAGCATCAAAAACAACGATTGGGATTGTATCATCCTCACCCACGACCAATTCTGCAAGATCCCTCAATCGCCCAGAGGTGCAACGCAGCATCTTGCAAGAGGAATTGGACGATGTAGAAGAGAGTCTTCGAGTGATAGAAGAGCAGGGTGGCAAAGTATCCCAGAGTATGCGCAAAGGAATGCTCAAGCGCAAAGAGAACTTAGAAGCTCTCCTTAAAACCCTTAAAATCAATACAATATAAAAAAACTTCCCTACTATTTTTTTCTTTATATACCATAGAGATAAGCGTTTTTAAAGCCTATAAAGTATTCAAAATAATGTGAGCTCGGTATAACAGAAATCGCCTACAGAATTTCCCTCGTTGGTATGTTTATTACAGTTTTTGCCTACTACTCAGTAGAGTCTTAGATTCTTTATAGGAGCTATAAGCTCTTCCTATGATAGGCACGAGCTGCAAGCTCGCGCCAGCGAAGGGGGCCAATTTTTAATTTGCTCTTTTTCAAGGGCGAATTGCTCACATACTCCGCTCTCGCGGACTTTGCCCCTACACCTGCAGATGCTAATTTTTCGCAAACCTCTTCTGTTTGACTATAAAGAAACTATCACAACCGTCAATCGCTTTACTTAATACTTTCAGTTTGTCATAGCCCTTTATCCTAATAACATTATTCTCTGCTTTCCAAATTTGTAATAAATTCCTTAAATGAGGATGCTACTATAATAGCTTTGTCGGGATCATATCCAAAATCCTCATAATCTACATACTTTACCTCCCCACTTTGAATATCTATCCAAAAAAATCATTATCCCCATCATTAAAAAGCAAAAGGAAAATGAAAATCAATAAACTCATCAAAAATCTTCTGAATATCCCTCTCTTCTTGCAAGTGCCCTTGCTATACTCATACTGGATTCGCTTCCTATCTTGGGTATGTTATAGAATCCACTAGCCTCTATTGTTTTCTTGACTCCTCGTTCATTATAGTATAAATAAGAAGCTTTGTTAAAATACCCTCCATTGCTTAACAAGTAAAAATCTATAAAAATCCTTTTTACCAAAGGAATGAATAAAGGGATTTCTTCTTCTATATCTTCCAATAGAATGGGATAAGCGCTTCTTTCCATAGAAATTCCTTTACTTTGTAATAATTCTACTAAATTCATAATTTTAGGATTTAGCCCTTTAGGAACGAGCTATAAGCTCTTATTATAGTAGGCACGAGCTGCAAGCTCGCGCCAGCAGAGGGAATACGAATCAGTAATTTACAAAGCTTGAGTAATGTATTATTTTAAAGTTTTGTATCTAACATCAGGATTATATTTTTTTAATAATTTCTATCAAGATAGGATATAAATTTTTCATATATAGTAATCGAAATAGATTTCAGAGACCTGATGTGTACAATTATATTTCCTCCTCTACTATAATAAAAATCTACTTCTTTTTATATCTGAGGGATCAAATTCTTTAATAGTAGTACCTTGAAAAATATAGTCTATCTTTACAAAAGTATAAAGGGGAGAAAATATTTAGAGAAAAGCACACATTTATTTATTCTGAGTAATAACAGAAACTCATCATCACTCATTTGTTCTAAAAAAATACTTGTTGTTTTTTTATACCACGCATAAAAAGACAATACATTAAGTAAATAATTAAGACGTTTACTACTATCATAAAAAGTATAAAAAAAGTAAAATAATAGGAATATTAATATCAAGTAATAGAATTGTAAATACAATTATTGATGGAATACTAATGAATAAAGCCTATAACTATACTCATTACTTTGACATATTGTTTCGCTTTTTCCATATATTCCTGTCGTTTTTGAGGAAGATATCGAAGAGTATGGTAAGTTAAACCTTTTTCGAATTTACCTTTTCTATTTGTAAAGATAGAAGCTCCAACGATACCTATAAGTATAACTGACATAAGAATAATCATTTCATTGTACATAATCAAATAAAAATTAAGGTTTAATAGATAAGAAAAAGATGAAGAAGTTGTACTTTCAAAAAAACATTAATAACTTAACATGGGATCGATATAACAAAAAGTTCCTACAAAGCCAGCGAGTGCTTACAGCAGGGTATGTGAAATACGAATTTTTACAGATTTTCTATGTTTTTGAATTTTACTATTATGATTTCTAAAGAATTACACTTAGTTGGTATATCATTTTTCTACGTGGAATCTGTGAAAGAAAAATATAATTTTACTTATGTCGAACTCACGTTAAATTAATAAATCTGTAGATTCATCTATTATTTAGTTTTTGGATTGTATTTTTTGAACGATTTGTAAGAAATAAGAGAATACTCCTCTAGGTATTGTTACCAATATTTTTTTAGACTCTTTGATGGTTACCAACATACCATCTTTGACATGTGACCAATTCATACAAGTAATTTTGGTAGGGTCTATTTCATGAATTGCATAGAAGACAAAGATGTACAACCTATGGTTACACAACACAAAATGGAGGATTGTAACAAGTGAGGACGAATAGACTACTTTTTTTATTTTTTTAATAGTGACTCAAAAATCAGTATCACTCATTTGTTCTACCAGCATTCGCAAGGCTTTTTTTCATTCCGCTTTAACACATAATAAAAAGATAGTAGCATAGAAGATCAAATAAGAATATTACAAGAGAGCTTCCCTTTAATTCAGTAGAATAAGCCCCCATACATGCCAGATTCTTCTTGAAACATCAATACAAAATAGACAAGTAAAGGTACAATAAAAATTATAAAAAGGATAGTTGTACCCCACAAAACGAAATTTGTGTACACCTATTAGATAAGCTTCCCGTTTTTTTGTGACAGCTGGTGCTGGAGACGATAGAAATCTAAACGTCTCTCGAACTCATTCTTTCGTATGATTATAAAGTACATAAGAACAATAAGAATCAAGAGAAAAAAACGGAAATAAAAATAAATGTATACATATTTTTTTGATAACTATTAAGGATTTTCCATATTTGGCAAAATACTCATTGATAAGTCTTTCTAATTCCTCAGAAGTAATATCAATTCACTATTATTGATTTGAATTCCCTCAAACCTATTCCTTATCTCTTTACTTTTGATTTTACTCAAGTAGTTTTTCAGGATGTTTGAGTTTGATATGGATATGTATTCCATAGAATTTTTATTCTGCCTATAGCAGCTATTTCACTCCATGGGATTTCACCTACCCATTTACCAACAGGATTCACATTGCTTTTTGAGGTACTCAGGAGTAAGTATTACCCCTTCTTTGCTTCTTCTTAATAATAATAGATTTTTTTATTTCTGTAAAAAAAGAGAATAATAGCTGCTACAAATATAAGTAAAGATAATCCCAAATAGTACAGATTTAGGGTATTAGCTGATAAAATAAAAACTATAATACCTGCTATACCAAGTATCATAAGACTATTGATAACTATGAGTTTCAGCATTTTCTTCCTGCTGAAGGAATGAAAATAATATCTTTCATTTTTTTCTTAGTTATAGTTAAATAAATTTAGATTCGAATAAATAGAATAAAAATAGTTAACTTTAATTTATTCTCTTTGGAAGGCCAAATGCTACTAGCTCCTACAGCTGCTCATGCTAGTTTTTTACAAACCATTTCCGATTGATTATAAATGGTTACGAGGGCAAAGATACTACTTTTTTTCTGAGTTTTTGAGTTTTTTTATTCTTTGAATTTTTTTGAGTTAGTTAGTTGGTAATGTAAAACAATGGGTTAAAAATTGCATCCTTAATCAGTTAAGAAATAATAAATTATATCTAATTAGTTAAGACACAATAAATTGCGTCTCTACGGAGGACTATGCTAAATGGAAATTTGTCTTAGCTAAGGTCTGGGTAGAGACGCAATAAATTACGTCTTAGAAAAATTAGCAAATTGTATTTACTTTTTTTCACTTCTACAATGCTGTCATTAACGGCCTTATAGATGCCACGAGGGAGAGAAAGACCTCTTAGCTTGGAGGATGGGGAAAAACTTACAGCTGTTTTTCCCATTGGGAAGGAAAAGCCTTATCCGTATATTCTGAAAGCGGAATGTCTTTCCTTTTTTTAAATAATAACCATTGGGAATGTATATATGATTATCAGCGATTTCAAGGGGTAATCTATATTTCGAATATGTACTAATGCATCATCAGTATCTTTTCCTCGAGAGGAAGTACTTATCTGCAAAAAGGGAATTAATTCCTTAGTAGGATATATTCCTATAAAATGTACATCTCCGTTTTTTTCCATTGCCCAAAGCTATCTATATACATATTATTATAGGGTGCTAAGTATTTTTCACTCAACAAAAGTGTATCGGCTGTTGTATTTATTGCTATTTTTTCCTCTATTGCATTGTAAGAAACAAATTTTCGTGCTACATTTGTAGCGAGAGCTAGTCCTGCAAAGATTGGAAGAACAAAGAGCAATACATTGACCAAGAACCAAGTCCTTGGTGTTCTATAGTGTCCTACTGAAAAGATCTTGTAACAGCCCCACACTAATATAGAAAAGAATAAGGCTAAGATCATTGCCCAAATAAGGTAAAAAGAGCACCCGCTCGGCTGGAGAAAGTACGAAAGGAAGATAATCCGTAAGAAATACCGAGGTGATACCCCCAACCAGTCCTGTGCTCAATACACTCAATAATACTGCGACTAATACAAAAAAAGATAAGTACAAAGAAAATTATTGCAATGAAATAGCCTACTGCCTTGAACAATAAGAGCAAGCCCCTAAAGATTTCCTTGTTTTCTTCTCTGTATTATTTTTTTGGATACTTGTTCTTTGGAAGGTTCTTGTACCTTAAAGCTGAAAATCGTATCCAGATTAGCCTCTACCCCCTTCATTTCCAGTTTTTTTCGGTAGTGGTATCAGCAGGAGGAATCACTATCCAAAAGATGATATAAAGTACAATCCAAAAAAAGAAGCACTAGGAAGAAAAAAAGAACACTATTGGCCAACAGAAGCAATATGTATATGATTCTTAAGAGAGTTACATCTGTCTGGAAATAGTAGCTTAGTCCAGAGAGTACCCCCGCCAATTTCTTACCCTGCTTATCACGATAGAGTTTTCTCAGTCTAAAGGGGAGTTTAGAGTTTTTTCCCTCAGCTAGGGTCTCTTCTTCTTGTACATATTGTTGAGGCTGTCCCATAACCTCAATAAGATAGTTAATATCGGCCAAGGTAACCACCTCGGTAACCTGCATACGTGCTTTGAGGAGCTCGGCCATGCGCTGTTCTACATCGGAGAGTATTTCGTCCGTATCTGCAGATTGACCTAAGTATTGGCGTACCTTGGTAAGGTAAGCGGAGAGCTGGGAAGCGGCACCATTTTCTATGATAAAAGAAAAGCCTCCTAAACTGATTTTATGTGTTTTGTCCATGATTAAATAAGTTGGTTTATTGTGGTTTGTAATTCATTCCAAGAGGCAAGGGCTTCATTAAGGAAGGTATTGCCCTTGTCGGTAAGGGTGTAATACTTTCTCGGTGGCCCTTCGGTGGACTCACGCCAAGAATAGTTAAGTAAGGAAGCATTTTTTTCAGTCGGGTCATCAGCGGGTAGAGCGTTCCTCTACCACGATCATATCCGCCTCCTTAAGCGCTTCCATGATATCCGATGCGTAGGCTTCCTTCTTCTTATGGATGATAGAAAGGATACACATCTCCAAGACCCCCTTTCGCATCTGGGTTTTGATCTTCTCTAAATTAATTGTTTCCATAAACATCTGATTTGACCCTGCAAAATTACAAATAATTTCAGTACTATGCAAAACAAAGTAGCTTTTTTTAATTGTTAATTATTAATGGTTAATTGTTAATGATTGAAATTAACAATTGACAATTAACAATTAACAATTATAATTCGTATATTTGTGGTTTGAAAAAAATGATTTTTGATGCAGACTTTAGAACAGAGAATACAAGGGATAGCTACCTTAGGGTGCTATGCTTAGGGACTATTTCCTCTATGGAAAGGAAGCTCCTATATATGCCAAAGTGGAAGACGCTGTTGAAAAAAAGCGGAGCTGCAGAACGCATGGTTTGACAGGGAGAACTGCCTTTTTTTGCACTGAAACACTGGGCAGGTCTTTTTGAAAGAAGATGGCTTACGGACGTGGCTTTTCCCCTTATACTATAGCAGAAAAAAACACCCAAACAAGTAGCTCTTGTCTTGGCTGGGGAATATTCCTATGGTAGGCTTCCATGACCTACTCTGCGCATTGCTCTCAGGGCATAAAGCCTTGGTGAAACTCTCCTCTAATGACAAAGTATTACTCCCCTTTTTAGTTAAGAAACTTGAGGAAATAGCTCCTGAATTTCAGGGGTAAAGTACAATTTACTGAAGAGAAACTCCATGATTTCGACGCTGTGATTGCCACAGGAAGTAATAATACCGCCCGCTATTTTTGAGTATTACTTTGGGCAAAAAGCCACATATCATTCGTCGCAATCGCAATTCGGTAGCAGTGCTTACAGGAGAAGAGACTCCAGAGGAGTTGTTCCTATTAGGAGAAGACATCTTTAGGTATTTTGGATTGGGCTGTCGGAGTATTTCTAAGCTATTTGTCCCTGAAGACTATGATTTTTGTTGCTTTTTTTGAGGCCATCTATCCTTATCATACCCTTTTTAGACCATCAGAAGTACGTCAATAACTACGATTATAACAAGGCGGTATACCTTATGAGTCTGTTCCAACTCTTAGAAAACGGGTTTTTACTCCTAAAGGAAGATGAGAAATACGCCTCCCCTATCGCCACGCTTTTCTATGAACGTTATAAAAAAATATACCTAGTCTCTTACAACGTTTGGAAACGGATAAAGAACAGATCCAGTGTATAGTAGGGGAGCAGCTATTCCCCAGGCCGTCGGATTCGGACAGAGCCAAGTGCCGTCACTTGCTGATTATGCCGATGGCGTAGATACTATGGCTTTCTTAAATAGTATTAATTAATTTGGTTGGCATATTTTTTTAGTTCTAATTTTTGCCGCCTACCTAGTATATATAGAAAAAGAATATGAAAAAAACATAATTTTTAGTGCAGGTCCCTCTATTCTCCCTACAGAGGTATTTGAGAAAGCCTCTCAAGCAGTTATAGAGTTGGAAGGCACGGGACTTTCCATCTTGGAGATGTCCCACCGCAGCAAAGAGTTTGTTGCTATTATGGAGCGCGCCAGAGCTTTGGCGTTGGAACTGGCAGGTCTTACAGGTAAGGGCTACCAAGCCTTATTCCTACAAGGCGGTGCAAGTTTGCACTTCTATGCCTCCGCTCTGAACCTATTGGAACGCAAGGGGCTTATATAGACACCGGTACTTGGGCACATAAGGCAGAGGTAGAAGCTCAGTTTGTAGGTGCTACAGAAGTAATAGCCTCTTCTAGAGAAAACGGCTATCGCAATATACCTAAAGAATATGTCCTTCCCAAGGATGCCGATTACCTACATATTACGACCAACAACACCATCTATGGTACGGAGTACTTTGCCTATCCCAAGGTATCAGTTCCCTTGGTAGCTGATATGAGTTCAGATATTTTTTCTAAGGAAATGCCTTTTTGAGGACTTTGGTCTTATCTATGCAGAAACCAGAAGAACATAGGCGCCGTAGGTACTACCTTGATTATCGTACGTGAGGATATATTAGGCAAGGTAAGCCATAAGATTCCTACTCACCTGGACTATCAGGTACATATCAAGAACGAGAGTATGACCAATACACCTCCTACCTTTGCTGTATACACCTGTCTGCTTACCATGGAATGGCTTAAAAAGCAAGGCGGTGTTGCAGCTATAGAAGTTAAGAATAAGGAAAAGGCACGTCTGCTCTATGAAGAAGTTGATCGTAATCCCCTATTCAAAGGCTATGCCGATGTAAAAAGACCGTTCGCGTATGAATGTTGTCTTTAATTTGGTAGATGAATCCCTTAGTGATCGCTTCAATGCCCTATGGACAGAAGCTGGTATTAGCGGCATCAAGGGTCATAGAAGTGTAGGAGGGTATCGTGCCTCTATCTATAATGCACTCCCTATAGAAAGTGTACAATTGCTTATAGAGGTGATGCAACATTTTGAAAAAAACAGTGTAAATACCTATTTATGAAGATATTAGCTAACGATGGCCTTAGCGAAAAAGCTATAAAAACCCTTGAAGGAGCAGGTTTTTGAAGTACTCACCACCAAGGTTGCTCAAAAACCAATTAGCGCCTTTCATCAATGAAGAGCAGATAGACATTCTATTGGTACGCTCAGCCACCCAAGCCAAGAGAGACCTTATAGATGCTTGTCCAGCCCTAAAAGCTCATCGGTCGTGGAGGGTGAGGCATGGACAATATAGATGTCGTCTATGCCCAAGAGAAAGGCATTAAGGTTATCAATACCCCCAATGCCTCCTCCCATTCGGTAGCAGAGCTTACTTTTTGCCCATCTCTTTTCAGGAGTTCGTTTTCTCTATGACGCCAACCGCAACATGCCACTGGAAGGAGACACCCGCTTCAATGAACTTAAAAAAGACTATGCCAATGGGCATGAACTCAGGGGAAAGACCCTAGGTATCATAGGATTGGGACGTATAGGGAGGGCGGTAGCTACCATCGCCTTAGGGCTAGGTATGAAGGTCATCGCTTATGATCCTGAGCAACAAGAAGCCACCATTACACTTTCCTTCTTTGACGGGCGTAGTCTTGACTTTGTGATCAAGACTATTAGTAAGAAAGAAGTTCTTGAAGAAGCCGATTTTATCACCTTACACATTCCTGCACAGAAGGAAGCTGTCATAGGAGAGAAAGAGTTTCAACAGATGAAAGATGGTGTAGGCATCGTCAATGTAGCGCGTGGAGGCGTAATAGACGAAGAAGCTCTACTACATGCTTTGGAACATGAGAAGGTCGCCTTTGCGGGCTTAGATGTATTTGAGGGAGAGCCTACCCCCTCTATCCGTATTCTTATGCACCCGCGAGTATCCCTCTCCCCGCATATAGGAGCCGCCACTCTTGAGGCACAAGAGCGGGTAGGTGATGAACTGGCAGAGCAGATAATAAAAATGATGAGTGAAAAGTGAAAAGTAAAAAATATAGGGACGAATAGAAATTCGTCCCTACTTTTTGTTTTAGTGTTTGCGTTTTTTCTTTCTACCAATAGGTGTTTGATCCAGTATTCTCTGTATTCTCTGTTTGTTTCTACGTACTGCGAAGCTACGATTGTAGTAAAAGACAAGGAGCGTTGTGGCAATAACAAATAACACAAATATTACAAATAGCGAAATCGTAGATATATAAAGGTTTGCCACATAGAAAAAGACAAAAGCAAAGAGATTAAACAAGGCCAAAAGCAAACTTGCTTGTATATGAGAGAGTCCCATATAATCAATCATAATGTGGTGAATATGATTCCTATCAGCAAAGAAAGGACTTATGCTTGAGAACACGTATGAGAAATAGCGCATAGTATCCACAAAAGGGATGAATAGGATGATAAATATAAGTACAAACTTATTGTAATACTTGATATTAGCTGCTTCAAGGCGCTCCACAGGAAGATTTAAGAAACGAAGCGCACATACCCCTATGATGAAACCTATCAATAAAGAGCTCCGTATCACCCATGAAGATCCCCATTTTCTTTGAAATATTATATCTGAGGAAAGCTAATAAGCAACCTATAACACTCAGAGAAAGTAATACAAAGTAATAATCCTTCGTTTGGTAAAATATGAAGGAGAATATACTGAAAAATCATGATTCCCACCATGGAGGCAGAACCATTAATTCCATCAATGAGGTTATAAGCATTGACAATAGAAATGATTATGAATACTCCTAAAGAGTAAGAAAACCAAAGCGGCAGATCATAAATTCCCAAAAAGCCGTTGAATGTATCAATAGACAATTCACTGCTATCCATGACAAATACAAAAAGCGAGTATCTGCCCTATAATCTTAGTTTTAGGAGTTACTCCCACCAAGTCATCTTTTATACCTATGTAAAAAAAGGATCAGTAGGCCAATAACTAATGAGAGGCTTAATCCCTGAGTGTCATGCCCTTGCAAGAAATACAAACTACTGAGCAGACTCGCAAAGAAAGCCACTCCTCCCATAGTAGGCGTTTTTCTCCTTATGAGAGCTTCGTTGGTTAGGATTATCCATTAAGTTTTTAATCCTGACAATTGCTATAATTCGCGGTATTACTAAGTAGGAAACTACAAAAAGACTGTAGCACAAATGAATATAGCTAATAACTCCAACGAAAGACTACTATATAAATGTTGCATAACCCATAATTAGTTTTTTTCAACTGCAAAGATAAAAAAATAACTTAGAAATTTAAAAATTTTTAGAAAAATATTTTTATTTAGCTAAACAAATGAATATCAGACAATTAAAATATAGAAGAAAAATTTTTTTAGCAAAAAAAATTTTTCTCTATCAAAAAAATAAAATTCGTAATTTCGTGCCGTTTTTTTCAGAACATAAAATATTTTTACAATGAATAAATACGATGTTATAGTGTTAGGTAGCGGTCCTGGAGGATACGTAACCGCTATTAGAGACCCTCACAATTGGGCTTCAAAACTGCTGTTATTGAGAAAGAAAAACCCTCGGAGGGTGTGCCTTAACTGGGGTTGTATCCCTACCAAAGCCCTGCTGAAGTCTGCTCAAGTGTTTGAATACCTGAAGCATGCTGAAAGCTACGGAATAAAAAGTGAGTGACAAAGGATTTGATAAAGATTTTTTTCTGCTATAGTAAAGCGTAGCCGCGATGTAGCTGGTACCATGAGCAAAGGGGTGCAATTCCTCATGAAAAAGAATAAAATAGATGTAATCAATGGCTATGGTACCCTAAAACCAGGTAAGAAAGTAGAAGTGAAAGATAAAGATGGTAAAGTAACTGAATACAGTGCTGACCACATCATTATCGCCACTGGTGCACGCTCACGCGAATTGCCTGCTCTTCCACAAGATGGTAAGAAAAATCATTGGCTATCGCCAAGCCCCTCACTCTTGCTGAACAGCCTAAGAAAATGATTATTGTAGGTAGTGGTGCTATAGGCATTGAGTTTGCTTACTTCTACCACTCTATGGGTACTGAAGTTACTGTAGTTGAGTTCATGCCAAACATAGTGCCTGTAGAGGATGAGGAAATCTCTAAACAACTTGAAAAGAGCTTCAAGAAGCTTGGTATCAATGTAATGACTTCTTCTGAAGTAACTAAGGTAGATACCTCTGGCAAAGGAGTGAAAGCCTATGTGAAAACAGCCAAAGGAGAAGAAGTGCTTGAAGCAGATATCTTGCTCTCTGCCGTAGGTATCAAGACTAACATAGAAAACATAGGCTTGGAAGCGGTAGGTATCAAGACCGAACGTGATAAAATCCAAGTAAATGAGTTCTACCAAACCAATGTACCTGGCTACTATGCTATTGGAGACGTGGTACCTGGACAGGCTTTGGCACACGTAGCTTCTGCTGAAGGAATCCTCTGCGTAGAGAAAATCAAAGGCTTGCATGTAGAACCTATCAACTATGGCAATATCCCAGGATGTACTTACTGTACTCCAGAGATTGCCTCTGTTGGGCTTACAGAAAAACAAGCTAAAGAGAAAGGTTATGAAATCAAAGTTGGTAAGTTCCCATTCACTGCCTCTGGTAAGGCCAATGCAGCAGGAACTACTGACGGATTTATCAAAGTCATCTTTGATGCTAAATATGGCGAATGGCTTGGTTGCCACATGATCGGTGCTGGTGTTACCGATATGATCGCTGAGGCTGTGGTAGCTCGTAAATTGGAAACTACAGCTCATGAAATCCTCAAAGCAGTACACCCTCACCCAACTATGAGCGAAGGGGTAAAAGAAGCTGTAGCAGCTGCTTATGGAGAGGCTATTGATATTTAATATTTTTTTATGGTTTAAAATTTATTCATAATGGTAGGAGCGAACACTATTCTATTCGCTCCTACTCTTTTATAGTGAAGAGTGATTAACAATTAAAATTAAAGAGATGGAATTATTAGATGGAAAAAAAGACGGCTGCTTTGGTGCAAGAGGCTATAGCTGAAGAGGTTCACCAGATCGTAGCCAAAGGTCATAGACCCCCACACTTAGTGGCTATTTTGGTAGGTAATAATGGAGCTAGTATGACCTATGTCAATAACAAAGTTACAGCCTGTGAGCGTGTAGGCTTTGCCTCCTCAGTGGTAAATCTGCCTGAAGATATATCGCAAGAGGCGCTGCTGGAAGAAATAGAAAAACTCAACAAAGACAAGTCCATAGATGGCTTTTATCGTACAACTGCCTCTGCCTAAGCATATCAACGAGCAAGAAGTACTATTGGCTGTAAATCCAGACAAAGATGCTGATGGCTTCCACCCTACTAACTTTGGACGTATGGCTTTTAGGCTTAGATGCCTTTATCCCTGCTACTCCTTATGGTATTTTTGGAACTGCTCACTCAATACAAAAATCCCCACTGATGGAAAAACATGTAGTGGTCATTGGTCGTTCAGACATCGTAGGGCGTCCCATTAGTATCCTCCTTTCTCAAAAAGCCATGGAATGCGACAGTTACCCTTACTCATAGCCGTACCCAAAACCTCTCAAAACTAACCCAAGAAGCCGATATTATCATCGCTGCTTTGGGGATTCCCAACTTCCTAAAAAGGCAGAAATGGTTAAGGAAGGCGCTGTAATTATAGATGTAGGTATTACCCGCGTTGCTGATACTTCGGCTAAGAAAGGATTCCGTATCGTAGGTGATGTAGATTTTGAACAAGTAAAACAGAAAGCCAGCTATATCACCCCTGTACCAGGAGGTGTGGGGCCAATGACCATTGCGATGCTGATGAAAAACACTCTAAATGCCTATAAAAAGAACTCATAAAATAGGATAAAGCATGACGAAAATCCGTATTACAAAGAAGTTCGAATTCGAAGCAGGGCATGCCCTCTATGGGTATGATGGTAAGTGCAAGAATATACATGGGCATAGTTATAAGCTATGGGTAACCGTCATCGGAAGTCCTATAGAAGATGCCTCACATGTGAAAAAAATGGCATGGTGATAGACTTTGGAGATATCAAAGAAATTGTCAATGAATACATAGTCAAAGAAGCCGATCACACCATTTTCTTCAATGGAAATAGTCCTCACAAGGCCTTGGCTGAGAAGCTCCAAGCGGAGGGACACAGAGTAGTACTACTCCCCTACCAGCCTACCAGTGAGATGCTTATTGTAGATTTTTGCACACCGCCTACAGAAACACCTACCCACACATATCACCCTATATAGCCTCCGCTTACAGGAAACTGAAAGTTCCTATGCTGAGTGGTATGCCTCTGATAATCTTTAACTTACTAAACTAATTATGTTATTAGCCGTTAATATAGGTAATTCTAATATTCGTTTTGCAGTGGTAGAAGGCCAAGAGGTACACCTGTCCTGGACAATTGCCACTAAGCCCTATCGTACCGCTGGAGAGTTCTATATGAGTTTCCAAACCTATAAGGAACAGTATAAAAAAATGCTTTTTAGAAAAAAATCAGCAAGATTGTGGTTGGTTCAGTCGTACCCCAACAGACACAAGTCATCGCGAAGATGCTCCAAAAAGACTTTCTCTATAAAACCCTTTATTGTCAATCGTGATACCCCCAGTGAGGTCACCCATCATTCGAATCAAATGGGTACTGACCTGTATGCCAATGCGGTAGCGGCACATTATCTCTACCCAGGGCAAAAGAAGATCATTATAGACTTTGGTACCGCCCTGACTCTTACAGGAGTTGCAGAAACAGGAGAGATGCTGGGGGTTATCATAGCTCCAGGAGTGGTAACTTCTCTACAATCGTTGGTCAACAATACTGCTCAACTCCCTTATGTAGAACTTAATGAACCCAAATCTGTCTTGGGCATGGATACCGAGACCTGTATGCAGAGTGGAATCATCTATGGCTATACCGCTATGGTTGAAGGACTTATAGAACGTATCAAGCAGACCTACCAGAGCGACTTCTTGGTCATCTCTACCGGAGGGGTAGGACATGTGTTCAGCAAGCTCACGAAAGAAGATCCAAGTAGACGATAAGTATCACACCATCAAAGGATTAGCTTTGTTGTATGATCTACACAGGAAATAACATTTCTCTCCCTAACCCCTCTGCGAAGGAGGGGGACTATTGGGGCGAATTGCTCTCTGGGGGCAAATTGTCGTTTGCCCCTATAGTAGAATGGAAAATAATCCCAAACCTTTTGGGAGCTCTTGACTGGCCTATAGCGGCGATAATTTCTCTTTGGAAGCCTCCTTGAGGCGCTTTACCGATTTGAATTGCTTGAGTAGGGTCTCTTGGGTTTGCTTACCAACGCCAGAGATTTGCTCCAACTCCGAATGAATGGCACTAGCGCTGCGCTTTTTGCCTATGAAAAGTAATTCCAAAACGGTGTGCCTCATTGCGTAGGTGCTGGATCACCTTGAGCGTTTCCGACTTCTTATCCAAATACAAAGGAATAGAGTCGCCAGGGTAGAAGATTTCCTCCAAACGCTTGGCTATACCCACTATAGCTATTTTTCCGCGTAATCCTAAGAGTTCCAAAGACTTGAGGGCAGCTCCTAATTGGCCTTTTTCCTCCGTCTATGATAATGAGTTGAGGTAGCGGTTCCTCCTCGTCCAAAAAGACGTCGATAACGACGATAAACCACCTCCTCCATAGAGGCAAAGTCGTTGGGGCCTTCCACTGTTTTTTTATATTGAAATGGCGGTAATCCTTTTTGCTAGGCTTGGCATTTTTGAACACCACACAAGCCGCCACAGGATTGGTACCCTGAATATTGGAGTTATCAAAACACTCAATATGAGCAGGAGGCTCTGAAAGATGCAAATCACGCTGCATTTGAGTCAGTAGGCGGTTGGTATGTCGTTCAGGATCTGTAATTTTTACCTGCTTGAATTTCTCTTGGCGATATGCCCTGTGCATTGCGCTCGGAGAGTTGCAGAAGCTGGAACTTCTCCCCTGCTTTGGGCACTGTAAGTTGCTCGGAAAACTCCATACTCAGTGGGAAAAGGCACAATCAGCTCTTTAGAATTGGATTTGAAGCGTTCCCTGAGTTCCACTATACCCAATTCGAGTAGTTCTTGATCGGTTTCCTCTAATTTTTTCTTCACTTCCAAGGTATGTCCCCGTACAATCGCCCCATGAGCCACCTGTAGGAAGTTGATATACGCATATTCCTCATCTGAAACGATAGAAAACACGTCTACATTATGGATTTTAGCGCTTACAATGGTAGATTTAGCCTGATAGTTCTCTAAGCTCTCCAACTTGAGCTTGATCTCTTGTGCCTCCTCAAAACGCAAAGCAGCCGCATGTTCGCTCATCTCTTTTTGAAATAAGCGATAACCTCCTTTAGGTTTCCCTTGAGTATCTCTTTGATTTGCTGTATATTATGATTATATTCCTCCTCAGTCTGCAAGCCCTCACAAGGCCCTTTTACAGTTTTTTTAATATGGTATTCGAGGCACACCTTTGTACTTTCCTTTGTCTATATTCTCTTGAGAAAGGTCTAACCTACAGTTGCGCAAGGGGTAGAGATCCTTGATAAGGTCTAAGAGCGTACGTACTACCTTAATATTAGTATAAGGCCCAAAGTAAGTACTTCCGTCCTTTTCTACCTTTCGGGTAAAGAACACCCGAGGAAAGCGCTCATTGGAGATACAGATCCACGGATAACTCTTTCCGTCCTTTAGTAGGATATTATAACGCGGTTGGTACTTCTTTATCAGGTTATTCTCCAGTAGCAAGGCATCGTTTTTCGGTAGCTACCACTATATGTTCTATACGAACAATCTTGCTGACCAATACCCGTGTTTTTAGCAGATTCATGCTCCTTGTTGAAGTAAGAAGAGACCCTTTTTTAAGGTTTTTCGCCTTACCTACATAGATAATTGTATCAGAGCTATCAAAGAATTGATACACCCCAGGGCTATCAGGGAGGGTTTGTAATTGAAGAGAAAGCATTTTATTAATGATTAATGACTAATGATTAATGACCGATGGTTAGTCTTTGTCTTTAATCATTTGCATTATTTAAGAATTTATTGATCAAAGGGGCTATTTCATGGGCTTTATTGACTATCATAGAGTGGCCACCTCCTGTTATACAAAAAGTATCTTTTACATTTTTTTATATGGGAGAATGCGATCTTTGTCACCATGAATGTGGAGTATGTGCGCAGAAATTTCCGTATTCTTCCATGTTAGAATCGCATTTATTGCCCATTTGAGAAAAAGTCGTAGGTGTTTTTCTAAATATCTCTTTCAAAAAGCGCTTTTTTTCATGAGCTGAAGTAGCCCCAAAAAGCCAATAAGTAAACCCATTGGTACGCTTGATAAGTGTATAAGGAAGAATTTTTCTGTAGTTTCAGCTTTGCTGAAAAAGCGATAGAACCAAGGAGTTCCTTTTCGCTCTTTAGCAGAAGAAATCAGTATGACTTTCTTAACTGGAATTTGTTTGGCTATTTCCATAGCCACCATTCCTCCGAATGACAATCCTACCAAAATAGGATGAGGGGTCGTTATTTTTCTGTGTCATTCTTTTTGGCATAGGCAGGGAGTGTTTCCTTAGACAAAGGAGGCAACCACTCCATATATTCTACCTCTACGCCCTCAAAGTCAAGATATTGGAATACAGTTCCATCGGCACCTAAGCCACTAAGTAAATAACATTTTTTTCAGTCATGATTGTCTTTTATTAGGACAAAGGTATAAATAATTTTTACATACCAAAAATTATTTATCAATGTTACTTTACCGATAGATAAATCACAACATTATCAAATAATTTGGTGGTATCAGAAAGATATTTTTTTGTAATTTTGTGGCTGAAAAATAACTAAAAAAACGACCATGAATCACACCTATTTTTATTACAGGTATCTCTACCGAAGTAGGCAAAACCATCACCTCGGCTATAGTAGTGGAGGCACTTGAGGCTGATTATTGGAAACCCATACAATCGGGAGATAAGCATGCTTCGGATACCATGAAGGTACAATCATTAATTTCTAATTCGAGAACTCGTTTTTTCCCTTCTAGCTATGCTTTTTGATTACCCTGCCAGTCCACATCTGTCAGCACAAATGGAGGGCGTTACCATAGAAAAGGACAAGATTATACGTCCTGTAAACCGATCGTCCCTTGGTAATAGAGGCCGCAGGAGGGCTTTTTGTACCCCTGAATGACCATGATATCATGATGGATCTGATCCTTCCTACCGACAGGGTGATCTTGGTCTCACGCCACTACTTAGGCAGTATCAATCATACCATGCTTTCCATAGAGGCCTTACAACACCGAGGACTCTCTATCTATGGGATTATCTTTAGCGGAGCAGAAAACCCTGCTACCGAATCCTGGATTGCAGCCTACTCTAAAGTACCTATCTTAGGCCGTATAGAGGAAGAACCTTTCTTTGATAAGGAAGTGGTAAAGAAATATACGAAGATAATGACTAATGACTAATGATGAGTGACTAATGACGGGTGATGAGTGATGAGTGATGAGTGACTAATGACGAGTGACGAGTGACTAATAATTGTAAATAATGTTATTTATTACTAAATAAATAATAATACCCATGTATTTGCACAATTTTTGTGGCTTTATTTTTCTTTGACTACAACAAACAACACTAAACCATGAAAAAGACATCTGTACTAAGGTTTACTGCCTTATCTATGGCTTTGATTACCTCTATGTTACTCTATGCTAAGATGAAACATATTCCTTTTCCTCCTCCTGGGGGAGAAGTCTCATCTAATAATGCAGAGGGAGAGATTCCTATGGTATATGAGAACCTCTACAATGCTAAGGCCTTGACCCCTTTCTTTGAGAAACTCAAAGCCTTGGACACCTTTAAAGGATAGGAAACTCAACATCGTCCATATAGGAGACTCTCATATACAAGGTGATGCGATGACCAGCCAAATACGCCAACGCTTCCAATCCCAATTTGGCAATGCTGGTTTGGGTTTTGTCTTTCCTTATTCGCTAATACACACCAATGGAGAGCGCTATGTACGCTTTTCCTCCAATATCACTTGGGATAGTCAAAAGAATACCAGCCGAGACAATACAGGTACTATTGGTATTGCAGGATACTCGCTGCTTACCAATAATAAAAAAATTTTGTAATAGAACTCAATATAAAAAAACAAAGATTATTCATTCAACACCCTACGTATACTCACCCCTAATAATCAACATTTATTTGATTTAGCTATCAGCAAAACAGGCATTCCCCTCAGGCCAGCTCCTACTGTTAGGGCGAACTGCTTATAAAAACCTCTTTCACAAGGTACAGAAAGGTGAGACACTCTATGCTTTGTCTAAAAAAATACAAAACCACAGAGCGTAAGATACAACAAGCCAATAATCTCAAAGGCAATACCATACGAGAGGGAGCGATGCTAAAAATCCCTACCGAAGAGCGTGTAGTCTCTACAGCTGCTTCTGTGGGAAGTTCAGTGACTATGAATAATTTTTGAACCTCTGCCAGGTGATAATATCTCCTCTCTGGGCTATACCTATAACAACCTAAACGGACTGGATCGAATCTATCTTACGCCCAATAGCGAACGATCTAACTTTGCCCTCAATGGCATAGTACTTGAGAATGATCAAAATGGAATCATATACCATGCCATTGGAGTCAATGGAGCTCGCTTTTTCGGACTATAACAAGTGTAGCCTCTTCTTTGACCAAATACAAGCCCTACAGCCCGACCTTATCATTGTTTCCTTAGGTACTAATGAGGCTTTTGGGAGGTTATCGGCGGAGAATTACGACAAACAAGTGGAGAATTTCATCGCACAGATTCGTGAGCACTATGGCAATTGTCCCTATACTGCTAACCTCTCCCCTCCTTCCTTATTCAAAAAGAAGCTACCCAACCCCTATTGTGAGCAATATACTCATGTGCTTATAGACAATTCTGTAAAGAAAAATTATGGTGTCTTTGACTTGTACAATGTATTGGGCGGTAGTGAAGGTATGTCCAAGCTCATAGCCGAAAAATCTTATCTCTCATGATAGGGTACACTATACCCATTCAGGTTATGAAGAACAAGGAGGCAGGCTCTATAACGCTCTTATGAGCAACTATTTACAATATAAAAAAATCAGCAAAAAAATAATCTATTCTTTTTGAAAATAAACGATTGGCAACAGTGGCTTTCTGACCACTGTAGTGTGGAACAGCTCAAGAGTTGGTTTGCCTACAATGCTGAGGCGCCCTTACTCTTTAACAGTAGTCTTTTTAGGACTTTTTCTTGTATTTTACTTTGTATATATTCTTACTCGCAAGCATACCTACTTCCGTACGGTATATGTAGTGCTATTTTTCCCTCTTCTTTTATTATAAGGCAGGAGGGAATTACTTTTGTACTACTGCTACTCTCCTCAGGAATTAATTACTTTCTTGCCCAGCAAATCCATAAGAACTGGGGTAACAAGCGATTGCAACGCTTTTTTTCTTAGCACTGAGTTGTATAGTAAACTTGGGTATTTTTAGGCTATTACAAGTATACTAACTTTCTAATAGACAGCCTAAACCAACTTTTTCCACAGTCATTTTGCCCTTCAAGATATCATCTTGCCTATAGGTATCTCCTTCTATACCTTTCAAACGATGAGCTATACCATAGACATCTATAGGCGAGAGATCGCCCCTGCCAGATCGTTTTTGGATTTCACTTTCTTTGTGAGCTTTTTCCCTCAATTAGTAGCAGGGCCTATTGTTCGAGCAAAGGATTTTTATCCCACAGATATATAAGAAGGTCAGCCTCACAAAAAGAGGAAACCGCTCAAGCCCTATTCCTTATTATAGGTGGACTACTGAAGAAAGCTGTTATCTCGGATTACATCTCCATCAACTTTGTAGATAGGGTCTTTGATGCTCCTAGTAGCTACACTTCTTTTGAGAACCTTTTGGCAGTATATGGGTATGCCTTACAGATATATTGTGATTTCTCAGGGTATTCGGATATAGCCATAGGGTTGGCACTACTTATGGGCTTCACACTACCAGAGAACTTCCGTACCCCTTATCAGTCAAGAAACATCACCGAGTTCTGGCATCGCTGGCATATATCACTATCCACTTGGCTAAAAGATTACCTATATATCCCCTTGGGAGGCAATCGTCAGGGTCTTTTTGGGGCTATTTCTTTCCTACCCTATTTTTTTATAGCTACCCTATCTTGGGCATTTATGCAAGGAGGAGAAAGTCTTGTTCCCTTATTTATTACCTTGGGAGTGATTATCCTCTTTGAGGTATCCATACTACTATCCCCAGACAAGGCGAAGGCGCTCAGAAGTCATTTTAACCAACTAACTACTATGCTATTAGGAGGGCTTTGGCACGGAGCCAATCTCCGATTTATCATATGGGGGCCCTGCATGGTTTGGCCTTGTCTTTTCACAAGTCTTTCAAAGAGATTTTCCTGACAAAAAACCCCTACTAAGCGTTCCTTCCTCAGAGGTATTGTTGCTCTTATCTCTGTTGTGGTAACCTTCCACTTTGTTGCCTTTTTGTTGGATTTTCTTCCGCTCAAGGGATTTTTCTACGGCAATGACCCTTATAGGAGATATAGGCCAACTCAGTTATGATCCACACCAGTGGTGGGTAATTATAGAAGGTTATCAGAATGTCATGATTCTATTGGTCATAGGCTTTGTTTGGCACTTTTTTCCCCTATAAATGGAATGAAGCCCTCAAGCTATTTTTTTCCAAAGAATCCCTCTGGTGGGCAAAGCTGTTATCGTGGCGGCTGTCTTTTGGTTGGTCTATGCCACTGCTACAGCAGGACCACAGCCTTTCATTTATTTCCAGTTTTAGGGGTTAGGGTGATAGGGATTAGGGATTAGTTTTTTAGATATAAAACACTGATAATCAATATAGTAAAAAAATTTTTTTGAGAAAAAAACACAAAAAAATTTCATCAAAAAGGCTTGCAGGTTCAAAAAGTTGTACCTTTGCACTCGCAATTGAGAAACATATTTACAGACTCAATGGTCCGTTCGTCTAGGGGTTAGGACGCAAGGTTTTCATCCTTGTAACAGGGGTTCGATTCCCCTACGGACTACTAACTAATGTTTTTCATTGCATGGTCCGTTCGTCTAGGGGTTAGGACGCAAGGTTTTTCATCCTTGTAACAGGGGTTCGATTCCCCTACGGACTACATAATTTTTAGTAATTTTTATACAATACCACTTTAATTGAGATAAGAATATGGCAAACCATAAGTCAGCAATCAAAAAGAATCAGAAGAAATGAGGCTGCTCGCCTTAGAAATCGCTATCAACATAAAACTACTCGTAACGCTATCAAGAAATTGCGTACTACTACTGATGTAGCTGTAGCTAAGGAACTATTACCAAATGTAGTTTCCATGATTGATAAGTTAGCAAAAAGAAACATTATCCACAAAAACAAAGCGGGTAATCTTAAGAGTAGCTTGATGAAGCATGTAAATTCATTAGTAGCTTAGAAAAATCATTTTGCTCATAGTGAAATATTTAAAATTACTATTAATAAAGACTATTCTTTTTAGCGAATAGTCTTTATTTTTTTACAGCTAATAATATAGTCAATCATATTTAGAATGCGAATAAATAAGGCAAGAGGTTCATTCCTAATTTGCTCTCTTTCAAGGGCTAATTGCCATTAGCCCCCTACACCTGCTCATGCTAATTTTTTTCGCAAACCATTTCTGTTTGACTATAAAAAGACCAATGACAGATCATATTTGTCACTGGTCTTTGGTTTTTATTTATTCTCGTTATAATAGTTATAAATAGCTTCCTGAGAAGAGATACCTTGCTGCTGGGAGCGATAAACATTCTGTTGGTCTTTGTCAATAATACGTGCTTTTTATATGGTCATTCCAAGCCAAGTGGAAAGTATCCCAAAGTTGTTGCTTTATATCCTCTTGGTATACTGGGCAAGATACCTCTACCCTATTGTTGAGGTTGCGAGACATCCAGTCGGCTGAGGAAATATAATAAATTGGCTGACCATTGTTGCCAAAGATATACAAGCGAGAATGCTCCAAAAAGCGATCTACTATACTAATTACCTCTATATGCTCGCTAAGCCCCTTGACTTGAGGTAATAAAACCACATACCCCACGTACAATCATCTGAATTTTTGACCCCTGCTTGGCTAGCCTCATATAGCTTCTCTATCATCTGCTCATTGGTTAGTCCATTCATTTTTGAGTTTTAGAAAGCCTCTTTGCCAGCTTTGGCCAAGGCTATTTCTCTATCAATGAGCGATAGGAAGGTACTTTTGGTCGTATAAGGTGAAACTAAAAGATGCTCATATTGGAATTGTTGAAAAGGCGTATCAAAAAACTTAAATACCCGATTGATCTCGTCCAATATCCCTTGATGTGCCGTAAATAGCGTATAATCGGTATATATCTTTGCAGATGACTCATTGAAATTGCCCGTACTGATAAAACCATAACGACGTATCTCTTCCCCCTCTTCACGCTCTATGACCCCTATTTTGCTATGCACTTTAAGTCCTCGTACCCCAAAGATCGTATTGACTCCTTCCCTTTGTAGTTGCTCTGCATAGTGGATATTGGCCGTTTCATCAAAGCGCGCTTGTAGCTCAATTTGTACAGTAACTTTCTTGCCGTTTTTTCACTGCATTGATCAGAGAATTAATCACCTGTGACTGTTTGGCCAAGCGGTAAATTGTAATCTTTATGCTCTTGACCTTAGGGTCAAGGGCGGCTTCTTAAGAAACGTATCAGATAAGAAAAGCTATGATAAGGTGTATATTGCAAGAAATCCCTGCTGGGCGATTTGGGCGAACAAACTCTCTTCCACTTTGAGAGCTTTGATAGGACAAGGATGGAACGGCTTATACATCAGTTCTTTGCGCTCACAGTGAGGGAAAATTCATATAATCACGCCTATTGTGATAACGTCCTCCTGCGATGACACTATCGGTGGATTGTATGCCCATTTTTCTCCTTTAGAAAACGTAACATCTCCTCATCAATGAGTTTGTCATAGATAAACCGTACAGGTTCAGCACGCTTACGCCCTTCCACACTAGTGGAAATCTTCTCTATAAAACTCTTATTAAGGTCGGTATCCAAGTCCAATTCTGCATTGCGTGTGATCTTAATCATATAAGCGGAGAGCTCCTCACAAGGAAAAAAATATAGAAATGAGAGCTAAGACAGAAGCGAATCACATCGTCCAAGAGAATGATATAATCAGCATTACCCACCTTAGGCAATACGATAAAGCGTTCCAAGGTCTTGGGGAGTTCTATAAGAGCGTACTGGAGCTTGTGCTTCTTTCCACTTTTTGGAAGAGAGCAGCATACGCACGGCCAAATAAGCCACATCGTCCTTGAGGTTAGGGGAGTGCCTCCACCTCATTGAGGATAATGGTAAAAAGAGCTGGACTTATGGTATTGATAAAATAATCTCTTACATACTCCACATGCTCTGGAAGAATCTCAGTTTCATTGATAATATGGATATCCTCCTTTTTTCAGCTCCTGCTTAATCTGTTCCAAGATAGCAAGACTCTTTTGCTGGAGGAGTACCACTTGGCTGTTGATCTGCTCCAATAGCGAATGAGCCTGAGCAATCATAGCTTCGTCCTTAAGGAGTCTAAAAATCACGCCTTGCAATAGCATAGCGCACACGAAAGAACTCGTCCAAGTTGTTAGAGAAAATACCTACAAAACGCATACGCTCCACCAAAGGGATTTCTTGGGTCGCTGGCCTCCTGTAGGACACGTTCGTTAAAAGAGAGCCAACTGAGGTCTCTGTTTCGGATAGGAACTTTGGGTTGTGTTTTTCATTTTTTCATAGTATTACAATTGTTTGTCAAGTAAGGCAATGATGGTAGCTGCCTGTTGGTAATCATTATTAATATCGGTCTGTGTATAAGGAGCATAGCGCGCCATTTCACAGTTGGAGAGCAATTGGATAAAGTCTCTAAGAGGCTGAGCTGCCACACCCTTATCGGTGAGGAGTTGCTGAATCTTATCCTTACTTAGTTCACTTGTTTCAATATAAAGTTTGGCCTTGAGATAGGGTATGTAAGCCACGCTCTAAAGCCTCATAGAAAGCCTCCTTATTGGTAAGGTTCTTTTTGGCGGCAGAGAGATATTTCTTAGCCAAACGGCTAGTTCTACGGCTTCTGTTTTCTTGCGTATCATCGTTTCGCTTTTTGATAGATATAACAGAAAACAAGTACCAAAGGAATCAGCAACAAAGGCAACAACCATAAGAGATAGAAAGCTGTGGATGAGAAGAACATAGGTCTGTTCAACGAAAGCAACTCAGAAGCCTCCTTAAGGGGCTGGAATTGACCCTGCTCTAGGGTAGTTGCTCCTTGTTCTTGCTCTTGGGTAGGCTTGTATTCCTGTCCGTTAAAGTACCTCTATAGTAATATTCTCTGAGGTGAGAGTTTCATACTTTTTGAGTTTCAGGATTGAAGAAAGTGAAGCTCAGAGGCGGGATAGGAAATTTTTCCTTTGTATTGAGGCACGATGGTATAGCTATGGGTAATGTCCCCACTCACACCCGTGGTGCTATTGGTTAAGTTTTCTTTTTCCTTAGGTGCGTACACCTCTAAGGCAGGAGGAAAGATAATTTAGGAATATCAAACAGCTTAAAAATTCCCCTTTCCTGAAATCACCACTTCACCTTCGGTAGTCTCACCCGCATTGAGTGTACGTGTGGGGAAATTCATAGACAAGGAGAAGTTACCCACTGCCCCAGAGAAGTTGGCTGGCTTGCCCTCTTCGGGTAAGGGGAGCACATTGATCTTAGTGGTAGCTGTCTGCAAGCTACGGGTACGAGTTATATAAGAGCGATTTCCGAAGAAATCCACTTGGTTGGAGGGCAATTGTAGAACAAAGGTAGAAGAGAAGGGCTGATCACCTGTTCACCTGCCTGTTGGGGATACAATAGCACCTGCTTGAGAGTAACACAGCGGAAAGGACGCCCATTGCGTACCACTTCGGTTACCTGAATCTTATCTAAGAGCTGTTGACTCCAGAAGTTAGCATAGCGAGGCTCTTGTATGTTCTCCAATCCTGCTATACCGAAACGTGCATCAATATAAAGCTTATAGGTAATGGCTATGGGCTGATTGACATACACCTGTTTTTTTCAGAGATTTCTGCAACCATAAAGAGTTCGTCCTTAGTAGGTTCTATCACCTGAGTAGGTTGTTCATCCTCACTACCAAAAGGATCAAAGCCAAAGGGGAAGCCCCCAAAAGGATTAGAAGGTGGTGAGGTGGTCTGTGCATTACGTGGATGAGAAACAGGATCTGTTACCTCTATCGTTATAGGTTTGGTCTTGTACTCCTTTCCATCAATGATAATAGATGCTGCCCCTATGGTAAGTTTGCCCTTGCGCTTGGGCTGGAGCATATAGGTGTAAGTCTTTGAAAAACTACGGTTTCCATTGATCCAAGAGTGAGAAATGGATTGGGTAGGCCCTGTAACCTCAAAGTTCTCAAAAGAAGGTGGCACGAAGTTGTCTCCTTCCTTATTCATGGTAAAATCTACCCTAAGATATTCGTTTTTCGCCCTAAGGAAGTGCGAGAAGGTTGTGCCTTGAAGGAAACCTCCTGTGCTAAAAGATATAGTGGTTAGAAAAAAAGTAATATATAAAATAAAAATTACGCATAGACTTTGCTTTTTATCAAACAAATAAGTTATCGTTTGGCTCATTACCAATCTTTTCTATCGGTACGAGAGGCTTTGCCCTTTATTTTTTTAGCATTTATTTTCTCTTGTGTTTTCTTTTTCTTCGTTGCTTATCGCATTGAGAATACGATTGATTTGTTCAGGAGAGAGTTCTCCTGTTGTCTCCCTTCTGGATTGCCTCCGTTATTTTTCATTATTCTGTTGGTTCTCTCTATCTTGTGGTTGTGAAGGCTGTCTTTCAGGCTGTCCTTGTCCGTTATTGTTATTTTTTTATTATCTTGGTTGTTCTTGTTGTCTTTGTTATCTTTATTTTGGTTATTATTGTTGTTCTGATTATTGTTATTTTTGGTCTTTATTATCCTTATTATTTTTTTGTTTTGTTGATCTTTGTTGTCTTTGTTATCCTTATTTTTGTTGGTCTTTGTTATCTTTGTTTTTGTTGGTCTTTGTTATCTTTGTTTTTGTTGATCTTTGTTATCCTTGTTTTGTTGGCTCTTGTTATCTTTTGTTTTGTTGGTCTTTATTATCTTTGTTTTTGTTGGTCTTTGTTATCCTTGTTTTTGTTGGTTCTTGTTATCCTTAGGTTTTTGTTTCGATAGTTTATCTTTGGCTACCGCAAGGTTATAGCGTGTCTCATCATCAGCAGGGTTGTTACGCAGTGCCTCCTTATAGAATTGTACCGCCTGATCATATTCTTCTTTCTCCCATAGCTATGTTGCCCAAGTTATGGAAAAGCCTTATGTTTTTCTTCTTTGGTTGCCTTCTTATTCATAGCGGTCTCTCTGAAGTGATTAGCCGCCTCCCCGTAAGCCTTTTTGGGAATAGAGCACATCGCCCATATTGTATTGAGCGGCTGTGTTGTCAGGATTCTTGGAAATCGCCTTGCGGTAATCCATTTCAGATTCAGGGAGTTTATTTGCTTTGCCTGCTTTATATCCCTCATAGGCAAATACTTGCGATTGTTTGTCTAATTTTTCTCTTTTTTTGCTTGTTCCTTAGCTGCGGATTCGTTTTCTTTTTTTGAGCAAAAATGAATGTCGGAAAGAAGACAAGTAGCCATATATATAGTCTTTTCATAATTCTAAAGTTATTGATTTTTATGCCACAAAAAAATACGATATTATTCCCATAAAAAAATTCTTTTTTGTCTTTATTTTTAATACTTCCAATAGATATATTCTATACAAATTGCTAATTTACTTTTTTTCTTTTCTATTCCTTATGTGAAAATAAAAAAATCCCCTGTGAGAAGAGGATTTTTTTAAAAAGTTATTGATGTATGTTTTCCAAGTCCAAAATGAAGGCATATTCGCGTGCGATCTCTTTGAGAGCCTCATACCGACCTGATGCCCCACTATGTCCTGAACTCATATCGGTATAGAAGAGTAATAAATTATCATCGGTCTTGAGTTCTCGCAGCTTAGCTACCCACTTGGCTGGTTCCCAATATTGTACCTGAGAATCATGATACCCCGTGAGTACCAACAGATTGGGATAGGCTTGGGCACATACATTGTCATAAGGCGAATAGTTCTTCATATAATCGTAATACTGCTTGTCATGTGGATTGCCCCACTCATCATATTCCCCAGTGGTAAGCGGAATAGAATCATCCAACATGGTGGTTACCACATCTACGAAAGGTACATTGGCTACCACTCCATGAAAGAGTTCAGGTGCTTGATTAATCACTGCTCCCATGAGCAAGCCCCCTGCTGAGCCGCCCATGGCATAGAGATGTGCTGGTGAGGTATACTGGTTCGCTATCAAATACTTAGCACAATCCACAAAGTCGGTAAAGGTGTTTTTCTTATGCAATAATTTGCCTGCCTCATACCAAGGACGTCCTAAATACTCGCCCCCACGTATATGCGCAATGGCAAAGATAAAGCCCCTATCGAGCAAACTGAGTCGTGTGGTGGAAAACGAGGGTTCAATAGTAATTCCATAAGCCCCATAGCCATAGAGGAGTAAAGGATTGGAACCATCACACTTTATCCCTTTGCGATAGACTATAGAAATAGGAATTTGAGTGCCGTCAGTAGCGGTAGCCCAAAGCCTTCGAGACTCATAATTCTCCTCACTGAACTTACCTCCTAGCACCTGTTGCTGCTTCTTCACCTCTTTTGCTCCTGTACGCATATTGTAGTCAATCACCGAATAAGGTGTCGTCATAGAATTGTAGGTATAGCGAAGTATTTCGGTATCAAAATCTAAGTTCAGCCCTGTGGAAGCCATATAGGTCTCATTGTCAAAGGGCAAATAATGTTCTGCTGAACCATCCCAACGTATAATACGAATCTGAGAAAGACCATTATACCGCTGGGTAACCACTAGATACTCCTTGAATATATCTATTTCCTCCAATCGGATTTGCTCCTGATGGGCAAGTACAGGCTGCCAATAGCTTTTTCGGTCTGTCCTATAGGGGTTTTGTCCAATTTGAAATTAGTTGCTCCATCGGCATTGTTCAGTATATAAAAATAGTCCCCATAGTGGGCTATATCATATTCAACCCCCGCTCACGAGGTTGGAAACACTTAAAAATCGGCCATAGGGGTAGCTGCATCCAAGAACCAACTCTCGGAAGAGAGGGTACTATCGGACTGAATAATAAGAAATTGCTCTGATTTGGACTTGAATATACCCGTATTAAAAGTCTCATCCTTCTCATGAAAGACCAATACATCCTGCTTGGGAGACTGTCCCAACTGGTGGCGATAGACTTTATGTGAACGAAGTGTCTGCGTGTCTATCTTCGTATAAAAAAATAGTTTGATTATCACTAGCCCAACAGCTACTTCCGTCGGTATTTTTTTATCTCTATAGGAAGCACCTGGCCTGTCTCTAAGTTTTTTTGATAAAGAGAGAGTACATACGTCGCCCCCGTGTATCCACTGAGAAGGAAGCCCACTTGTTATCGGGGCTTACAGAGAATTCAGCAAACTGGTAAAACTTATGCCCTACGGCCATTTCATTCACCTCAAAGAGTACTTCTTCCTGCGCATTGGGCTGATCAGCACGTCTGAGATAAATAGGGTATTCCTTCCCCTCTTGAAAAACGAGAAAAGTACCAATACCCGTTGTACTTATAAGGCACCGATTCGTCATCCTGCTTGATTCGGCTTTTTCATCTCCTCAAAGAGCGATTTTTTTGGAAAGCATCAGTATGTTTGGTTTTATAAGCAAAAATATTCGTTTTCAGCCTCTAAGTAGGATAACACCTCTGGCGTATTTCGCTGGTTGATCCAAAAGTAATTATCTATTCGCTTATCGGCATGTATTTCTAATAATTGCTGCTTTTTAGGCGCTTTTGGTGGCATCATATATTATCACTTTTATACCATAGAATATTTGTTTAGAGTATCATACTCAGTGAGATACGCCTGCGGGCGGTATCTACTTCTACAACCCCTGACCTGTACTTGCTGGTGGAGCTTGACCACTTCATTGACATCGGATACATAGCCATCCTTCAGCTGAGAGATATGCACCAAGCCGCTTTCCTTGATTCCAATATCCACAAAGCAACCAAAGGCCGTGATATTGTTGACAATTCCAGGGAGAATCATGCCAGTACGTACATCGTCAAAGGTTTTTACATTGGGGTCAAACTCAAATACCTTAGCCGCTTGGCGGGGATCTAATCCAGGTTTTTCCAATTCCTTAAGCACATCCTTGAGGTACAACTCCCCTACCTCAGCTGTTTGATACTTCTTAATATCAATAGAGGCAATTGCCTGCTTATTGCCTATGAGTTTTTCCACAGAAGTGCCTAGGTCTTTGGCCATTTGCTTAATAATCGGGTAGGCTTCAGGGTGTACAGCCGAGTTGTCCAATGGATTTTTCGCTGTTATGCACCCGCAAGAAAGCTACCGCCTGCTGGTAGACTTTATCCCCAAACGTGGCACTTTCTTGAGGGTCTTCACGGCGCGCAAAAAGCTCCATTGGCCGAACGGTAGGCCACAATATTCTCAGCCATCTTCTCCCCTATGCCCGATACATAACTAAGCAAAGACTTGCTGGCCGTATTGAGATTCACTCCTACCTTATTTACGCAGCGGATCACAGTAGCATCCAACTCCTGCTTGAGAGAAGCCTGATTTACATCGTGCTGATACTGCCCCACTCCTATAGATTTGGGTTCTATTTTGACCAATTCTGCCAAGGGATCCGCCAAACGGCGACCTATAGAGACTGCCCCACGGACTGTTACATCATAGTCTGGGAACTCATCACGAGCCACCTTGGAAGCCGAATATACCGATGCTCCTGCCTCACTGACCACAAAAACCTGTACTGGGTGCGGAAAGCAATTTGTTTGATAAAACTCTCTGTTTCACGAGAAGCAGTACCGTTGCCTATACTAATGGCCTCTATACGATATTGCTCCACCATGGTACGGATCTTCTTGGAAGCCAAGGCCGTTTCGTGCTGTGGGGCATGCGGAAAAATAGTCTCATTGTGGAGTAAATCTCCTTTCTCGTCCAAACAAACCACCTTGCATCCTGTACGGAACCCAGGGTCAATGGCCAATATACGTTTTTTTCTCCTAAGGGCGAAGCCAACAAAAGTTGAGAAAGATTTTCAGAAAATACCGAAATTGCCTTGGTATCTGCCTTATCCTTGGCTTCCTGTAAGGTTTCGTTAGAGATAGATGGCTCTAAAAGACGTTTGTAACTATCTTTGACTGTTTTCTTAAGAAAATCGGCTACCTCTCCACTACCTTTGATTACCGTTTCCTCAATAAAAAGGAATTGTATCCTCTGGCTCTACCTCCACTTTCATTTTGATAAAGCCCTCTTTTTCAGCACGAAGGACAGCTAAAACACGATGGGAGGGCGCCTTGGCAAGTGGTTCGTTCCAATCAAAATACTGGGCATACTTCTGAGCCTCCTCTTCGTTTTCTTTTCCTTTGGCTACCTCGGCACAGAGTTGTGCTTTTCGCTGGAAGACCCTTCGCAGCGTACGGCGTACATACATATTCTCATTGATCCATTCGGCTATAATATCCGAAGCTCCTTGTAGCGCCTCTTGAGCAGAAGTCACCTTGTCAGAAAGATAACGAGCGGCAAGTTGTTCCAAATCAGCCACTCGCTGACTCATGAGCTGCTTAGCCAAAGGTTCTAAGCCATTTTCTTTGGCTACATCGGCTTTGGTTTTACGTTTCTTCTTATAAGGCAAGTATAAGTCCTCCAGCTCATTGAGTTCAAAGGAACTATCAATACGACTACGCAATTCGTCAGTGAGCTTGCCTTGTTCCTCTATACTGGTAAGAATGGACTCCTTACGCTTACAGATATTTTTCGTATTCGGTTTGTGCCTTAGCAATTTTTTTCAATAGCAACCTCGTCCAAATTGCCTGTTCTATCCTTGCGATAGCGTGCAATGAAGGGGATCGTACAGCCTTCTGAGAGTAGAGAAAGTGTATTGTCAATGGCTTTTTCAGTTAGTTGTGTTTGATTCTTAATGAGATTGGATATTTGTCATGCTTAGAAAAAAATAAGGGACAAAAGATAGGAAATAAAGTGAAGAGTAAAAATGAAAAAGTAAAAAGATTTCCACCAAAAAGGCTGCCTTTTTGGGGACAGCCTTTTGTATATTTTTGTTCTTTTATTCGAAGTGAGTAATTCCGTACTTCTGTGCTTCTGCCTTTACCTTGGGAGCGAGTTGCTTAAGGTTGGCGATACGAGAAGCGTTAGAAGGGTGCGTACTAAGGAGCGAATTGGAGTTTCCTCCGCCAGAGGCAGCACTCATACGTTCCCCAGAGCTTATAGCCCTCTTCAGGGTCATAACCTGCCAAGGCCATAATCTGAAGTCCTATAGAATCAGCTTCTGTCTCGTGGCTTCTACTGAAGGGGAGCATGACCCCCACTTGAGTACCTAAGCCATAAGCCATATTAAACTCATTGAGATATTTGCTATTGCTGAGCAATACATTCCCCGCTAAGGCTCCTATCTGTTGAATAGTTGAAGCACTCATACGTTGTGCACCGTGGTCGGCCAAGGCGTGCGCTACCTCATGCCCCATGATTACCGCTATACCACGTTCGTTCTTAGCTATAGGAAGTATGCCTGTATAGAATACAATCTTACCCCCTGGCATACACCAAGCATTGAGTTCCTTGCTCTCTACTAAGTTGTATTCCCCAACGATAATCCTTTAGATAGTCCTTATATCCGTTTCTCTCCAACCAAAGTTGGGAAGCCTTGGCTATACGTTCCCCTACACGCTTAATCATCTGAGCCTCTGGAGTCCCTTTGATTACTTTGTTAGAAGAGAGAAACTGATTATACTCGCTAAATGATGTAGGAAAGAGCGAACTATTGGACATAAAGTTCAGTGTACTCTTTCCTGTAAAGGGATTGGTCTTACAAGCAGCTAGTGCTAATAACAATCCTATACATAGTATCTTTTTCATTTTTCATCTTTTTTTAATAATGGGGCAAAGATACAGCTTTTTCACATTAGCTACTTTACAGACATAAAAAAATAGCCTACCCTTTCGGAGGGATAGGCTATTGGTGTTTTACCACTAATATTTTGGTACTTTTACCACTAATATTCTTGAGCAAATCGATTTGAGCCTTGATAGATTCGGAATTAGGATTTTTCTTGAGCAAATCCTCCTTGATCTTCAAGCCATCTTCGGCTACTTTGTGTAAGAGTTTCTTTTCATCTTCGCTGAACCAACCGAATACATTACCAAGCGTTTTTGGTTACTTTCTTAGTCAATTCTGTATTGTCAGTACTCATGAGCCAAGTAAATCCTTCCTTGATAGGTGCTTGATACTGTTCTGGATAGAGTGGGTAGTAGATTACCTTGTCAAGCAATATAGGCAAATATTTTTTTCATCTTTACTCTTTAGGATATAAGGATAGAAAGTCATGAATTGTTCAAAGTTGAGACTCTTTAGATCGATCATATCAACATACTGACCTGCTAGAGAAGGATCTAAAGCCACTAAACCAGAGGCTGCTGCCACTTTTAATCGCACGAGAAGGAATCTTTACAGCGTTTTTCAAACAAAGGTTTGTATCTGCTATCTCTCAGATAAGAAAGTTGTGTAATAGCAGCTGCTTTCACCAAGTTTTCAGGATCATTCTTTGCTAAGTTCTCTACTATAGGTGCCCATTGGTCTGAATTACTTTGTCTTAGTCCTTGGATAGCTTTGATACGCAAGCGGAAGAAAGGATCCTAAGGGCATTAATAAGTATTTCGTTATTGCTTGTAGTTACGGCATATTCCACAGCTTGGTTACGGCTTTTTGTAATCTTTAGCATTGTTGTATTGGAATAAATATTGTGCAGGGGTCTTATAAGCAGCCTCGTCTCCCTACGATAAGTCCACGAGGATCCACATTGATAAGGCTATAGTTGGCTGACACCCTGAATCGGAACTCATTCTTAGGTTGTGCATTTACCCACACCACTTTGCGCTCGTACTTGCCGCCATCATATATATCCACTTCAAAGGAAATTGGAATGGCAATTTCTCATCTTGAGCAATTTCAAGTACGGCTTCACCCTTGGCACTGTCGTAGGTAACTTTAGGAGTCATCACCACATTACCATAGTTGAAGTACCACTGATTGAAGAACCAGTTGAGGTCACGGCCACTTACTGCCTCAAAAAGCCAAACGCAACTGATGCGCTTCACCTGTTCCAAATTGGTTATCCTTAAGGTACTTAGACATTCCTTCAAAGAAAGCCTTGTCTCCTAAGTAATTACGTAACATATGAAGAATACCTCCCCTTTGTTATAGGATACAGCATCGAACATATCGTCAGCTTTTTTTCATAGTTGAAACGCACTAAATATTTGTCGAAAGAGCCACTATTTTTTGTAACCAACGATGTCTCTGCCAAGGTGATAATCAGCGTAGTCCTTTCCGTACTTGTGTTCAAACCAAAGGTATTCAGAATAGTTGGCAAAAGATTCATTTACGGTAAGGTTAGCCCAACTCTCAGCAGTCACTAAGTCACCAAACCAGTGGTGAAATAGCTCATGAGCTACGACAGACTCCCAGCGGTTTTCATCGTTAAGTGATTCGGCTGTCTGTTGTGACATAGAGCTGTGAAGGGTAGCAGTGGTATTTTCCATAGCTCCACTTACATATTCCTGAGCGGTAATCTGGTCGTAGGTAGGCCAAGGATAGTCATAGTTCAAGAGTTTGGAGAAGAACTCCATCATCTCACCTGTTTTTTCCGAAGATTCTCTTGGCTACATCAGCATATTCATGCTCTACATAGTAGGTCAAAGGCACTTTTTCCTCTCAAGGTTTGTCCTTGATCTGAGCATATTCGCCTGCACCGAGGAAGAATAAGTAAGGTGCATGCTTTTGGGTGAATACCCAGTGGTCGGTACGTTGTCCTTTTTCCGTCTTTTTGAGGAAGTAAGTACCCCATTGGAAACAGTGATAAAGCGTTCAGGTACGGTAATGTAGATTTCCTGAGAGGATTTTTGGTTGGTTTCGTCAATGGTTGGAAACCAAGTAGAGTTAGACCTTGTTTCCCCTTGTGTCCAGATTTCAATAGGTCTGTTTTTGTCCTCCTTGGTAGGGTTGATAAAGAAGAGTCCTTTGGCATCATTGATTGCTATGCCTCCTTCTTTTCCTACTTTTTTTCGGGTTAGGGAAGTATATTTGATATAAACAGTATATTTTTCTCCTCGCTGGTAAGTCTTATCCAACTGGATGGTGAGCTTATCATTGGCGTATTTGTAAGGAAGGGCACGGCCAATGCTTCCTTTCTTATCGCAGAGGTTCACACTATGGATAAGCATTGTTTGGGCATCCAAGACCAAAGAGTCGGTTGGATAGAAATAAGGTGAGGCAGTGAGCCATTCCTCCCCATAGAGTTCTTTTCCAAGCTGAAGGAGACACGCAACTTAGTGTGATCCAGTGCGTTGTACTTGGTAGCTTCAGCATGATAGGGTCTTTCTCTTCCCGAAGTCTCGGTCTGTGCAGTGGCCACTCCCACAGAGGTAGCCAACATAGCTAGTAATAGATATTTTCGTATCATATATCAAAAATAAATTAAATATATTTCTCTCACTTTGCCCTGCTATCTTCTTGGGTGGTAAGTGTTTATCACCTGTGATAGATAAGCGTGCTCCACATGTGTGTATATCTCGGTGGTGGTAATACTCTCATGTCCCAGCATAAGCTGAATAGCTCTGAGATTCGCCCCATTCTCCAAGAGATGAGTAGCGAAAGAGTGCCTAAAGGTATGCAGGGCTAATCTGCTTGGTAAGACCAATGTTAGCAGCGGCTTGTCTTATAATAGTAAATATCATCGCTCGGGTGAGCTGTTTGCCATGACGGTTTAGGAAGACTATATCAGAAAACTCCTTCACCTGAGGCACCTTCTTGCGCTGATAAAGTAAATAGTTATTAATCTCCTTCTGGGTATGGCTACCTATAGGAACCAACCGCTGCTTATTGCCTTTGCCTAAGACCCGAATAAAAACCTTCGTCAAAGAACAAATCCGACAAGCGCAAACTCACCAGCTCTGACACCCGTAATCCACAACCATAGAGCGTCTCTATAATTGCCCCTATTGCGATGTCCCTCATCGGTAGAGAGGTCAATACCCGCAATAAGCGCATCAATCTCCTCCACTGAAAGCGTATCGGGTAGCTTCATACCAAACTTAGGCGTATCTATATACTCCATAGGATAATCCTCACGGTAGTTTTCAAGCATAAGATACTTAAAAAAACTCTTCAGAGAGGATATGAGTCTTGATTGCGAACGCGCCTTGGGCTCTTTGCTCTCTTGATACACGAAATTGCGAAGTGTCTCCGCGGTGATAGTCGCGGGCGCATCCGACAACTCATGTGCCGAAAGAAAGCGTATGAGCTTCTCTATATCAAGCATATAAGAAACGACAGAGTTCGGGGACATCCCGCGCTCTATCTTCAAATAATACTCAAAAATCTTTTTAAAACTTGTTTCCCACATATCATAAAGCAAAAAAATACGAATTATTAATCAAAAAGACTAATAATTCGTAATATTTTTTCTTGAAAAAAATGAAAAAAATAAAAAGCGTTTTTTTCACTCTTCATTTTTCACTCTTTACTTAATTAAGATTCGCAAGAGCTGCAATTGACAAAGTTCATAATCATCTCCTTGGCTACTGACTGGCTACGCTGGTAATAAAGGCTCTTTACTCCCTAGTTTCCATGCCTCTATAAGCACCTTATTCACATCTCTGACGGGCATAGTAGGTGGAATATTGAGGTTTAGGCTCTGGGACTGATCAATATATTGTTGGCGTTGTGCCGCTTGAGAGATGATCTCCATAGGAGAAATCTCCTTGAAGGTTTTGAATACATTCTTCTCCTCTTGGGTAAGCTCCTGCAAGTGCTGTACAGAACCATCGGAGAGGCGAATACTACGCCAAAATATCTTCGTTATTGATTCCTTTTTTCATCCAACAGCTGCGCCAAGTATTTGTTCTTACGCATAAAATTTCCTTTGGAGAGACCCACTTTGTAATAATTGCTAGAGAAAGGCTCAATTCCGGGAGATACCTGTCCTAAGATAGCTGAACTTGAAGTAGTAGGAGCTATGGCCATAGTAGTTGCATTACGCCTACCATAGCCCTTGAGTAATTCAGGCTCGCCATAGATGTGTGCCAACTCCTGAGTGGCCTTTTCAGCTTCACTCTGAATATGTTGGAAAGCTCTAGCATTGAACTGAGTTGCCTCAAAACTCTCAAAAGGTATCATGTTCTTCTGCAGATAAGAATGATAGCCCAATACTCCCTAAGCCCACTGCTCTATGACGTATTGCAAAATTACGTGCTGATTGTAGGTAATAGTTGTCCTTGGTCTTCTCAATAAACTCAGAGAGCACCGCATCGAGGAAGAAGACAGCCAATTTCACAGCCTTAGTATCCTTCCATTCGTCAAAAAAAGCTCCAAATTCATGGAAGAGAGACAACAAATAAAAGATTCTTCCGTGCTAGAAGGAAGCATAATTTCACTACAGAGGTTACTGGAATGAATGAGACATATTATGATCCTTATACACCTGTGGACGCTTACGGTTCACGTTATCGGTAAAGAAGATATAAAGGCAAGCCCTTCTGCTGGCGGGATTCCAATACCCTTGCCCATAGCTTACGCTTATCTGGATCACCCTCTATCATCTCCTGCATCCAATAATCAGGCACACATACCCCCAAAGAACAAGTTCTGAATATGATAGCCTGTGTCCTTGATCAGTAAGAACTCCTCTGCATCAGGGGTGATCAATATCCAAATAAGCAGCGAAAGCTCCACGGCGTACCCCCTTGGGAGACTACATCCATAGCCGAGTCAAAGAGCTTCATAAAGCTCACCGCACCGCTGGATTTTTCCATTATCAGTAACAGCAGATCCCCTATGGCGTAATTCTCCGAAATAGCCAGAGGTACCTCCCCTATTTTTCGTCTGCATAATCACCTCGCCTAACTTATGAGTAATTCCCTCTATGCTATCAGGGAATATGTACATTAAAAGCAAGAAATTGGCAAGCCTCTTTCTGTCCCCATATTTGCCCATATAGGAGAGGAGAAAGCTGATCCACCCTTTGGTAATCATTTCTTTAAAAGCAGGTTGCAATTCAGGCTTATACAATCGCTTAGCGGCAGCCCCTGTGATGCGGTCTATGGCACCTTCTACACTTTCTCCTTTAAGCAAATAACCACGATTGAGGATTTGCTCTGATTCGTCATTAAGCCACCATATTTCATTTTTCTTGGTTCATTATCTTGTATCCTTTCTTTTTTAGTTGATAAAATTAGCGGGCGCAAAAGTTATAAAATAAACTCCAAAGCACAAAAAGATTTAACACTGTCTTTTTATCCTCTTGGAGCAATCACATGTATATCTGATTTATAGAAAAAGACGCTATACAGAGATTAACAATAGTTTAAAGGGAAGAACTTTTTAGAGGCTTCCCATAGCTCATTCATCTGGCCAATAGAGAGCTCAGTAATATCTTTTCCTTGTTTTTTTGAGCCTTTATTTCTAAGAACTTAAAACGTTGTAAGAACTTCTCATTGGTCAGGGACAAGGCATTCTCTGGGTTTATTCCCAAAAAGCGCGCATAATTGACCAAACTAAAAAGACATCGCCCATTTCCTTTTTCTGCCATAGCATGGTTATTACGTGCCACTTCACGCTGAAGCTCCGCTACTTCCTCCTCGAACTTGTGCCAGACCTCTTCCTTATGAATCCAATCAAACCCCACTCCTGCGGCCTTTTTCCTGTATGCGATAAGCCTTTACAAGAGAGGGTAGGCTTTTGGGAACTCCTGCATGTACCCCTTACTTCCTTTTTGTAATTTTATCTTTTCCCAGTTTTGCTTAACTTGCTCTTCGTTCTCCACAGAGATATTTCCGTAGATATGTGGATGCCTTTCTATAAGTTTTTCACAGATTGCATTGATGACATCTTCTATATCAAAAGATTGTGTTTCACTTGCTATTTTTGGCATAGAAAAACGATATGTAGGAGAATATCCCCAATTCCTTCTTGATCTCTTGGGTGTCTTGCTCTAAAAATTGCATCGGTAAGTTCGTATAGTTCCTCTATAGTCAGCGGGCGAAGAGTTTGCATAGTTTGTTTTCTATCCCAAGGGCACTTCTCCCTAAGGTCATCCATAATGTCCAACAAACGACCAAAAAGCCTCCAATTGTTTTTGTCTTTTTTTCTTTCATTAGTATTCCAAATTTATAGACATAAAAAAAGGCTATCCTTCAAGTGAAAGAATAACCCTTTTTTTAGCATATGTCAAATTAAAGTAAATTATTATGGATAATAAGTAATCTCTCTTTCTAAGAAACTCTTAGGAAACTGGTTGATAGATTCTATGCGTTCTATCCAATTCCCATTGTTATCAAACTTATAAGTATAAGATCTCTCTTCTAAGAAAGTACCCTTACCATCATAATATTTGATCTCTTTTTCATTACCTTTCTCATCATAAGTGATTACGCTACGTCTTGAAAGGGAATTGTTACTATTGTAGATTTCTATTTCAGAAATTCTTCCGTTCTTATCATATTTATAAGAGGTACAGTTGTCTACTTGTGTTTCAGAAGCTGTATATTGGCACATTTTTAGCCACTTTACCCATCTTATCATACTCATAGGTATATTTAGAACCGAAAGATTTATCTTTCTTAATCCAAACTTCCTCAATCATACGACCTTTGTCATCATTCTTATAGAGGTAGGAATCATTTAGTTCTCCTGTAGGGACTATAACTATTGTAAGCTTTTCTTAGCTCCCTTGTTATCATATACATAGAGGAACTTCATTTGTAGCTTTCCATAAGCGTTATAGAGGTCACGAGAAAGACGTTTACCCTTGTCATCATATTTGTAGATTACTTTTTGGGAGAGATTTCCTACTTTGTTATAAGTATTATTCTCGGCCTTGTAACCATGTTCGTCGAAAACGATGACTACATCGCCTCTCCAAAACTCTTGTTTATCCCCTTTGGTAATCTTTTCCAAAATAATCTACCAACTTATAAGGCGTTATTTTTAAAAGTTTTTTTACCTTTCCAAAAAGGTTCATATCTTTCAAGTTATTCTTGCTCTCACGCATATTGTTACCTGTCTGAGCAAATGCTTGCACTCCAGTTACCAACAATAGTAATAGAAAAAAATTTTTTTCTCATTTTTGCTTATAGTATTTGTAGTTTTTACATGGTTGCAAAAAAATACATATTTTTTTCTATTTTTAAAAGAAAAAAATCTAAAAAAAGTTATTAACACTCTCAATATTTTTTTACATTTTTTTATATTTAAGTGATTATAAATTAATTAGTTATAAGCGATTCTTAATAGCTTTTCTTTATAAAAAAATATGTCTTGGAACTATTTATTTCTGAGGGTTATCTTGTTGTCCTTGTTGTTGCTGTTGTTGTCCTTGTACAGGGATTGGTTTCTACAGGCTGTTGTATAGGCGCTGGAGTCTTTACTCCATCAAAGATACTACCCCCTTGAGCTTGACCACGATTGTTGCTAAGGATAAGGTTACTGATTAGAGAAAGTACAATAAGTGCTACTCCCAATGTCCAAGTACTTGTGTTAAGGAAATCACCAGTTTTTTTCACCCCTCCTACCACTTGTGCATTTCCCCGAAAGCAGAAGAAAGTCCGCCACTTTTGGGCTGTTGTACCATGATCACTAAGACCAATAAAAAGGATACTAATAAGATAATTCCTAAAACAATGTTGAATGCTAACATAATATAATTTATTTATTTTGTTGTAATTTTTCTAATCATCGCGATTTGCTCAGCGAAATAAGCGCTTTTGGCTGGATTCTTGAGCATCAATATCTGGTAAGCCTGAATAAGCCTCTGCATATTTTTTCCTTGTTCGAGATACACCTTAGCCAAGGTCTCTGTCATGAACTGTCGGCCCTATGTCCTTCTTCTCTACAATCTCTATATTGCTTGGGGTGTCATCATCTTTATTCACCTCAATCTTAGGATTGGCTTGTAGGAACTTATCAATAAGGTCAAACTTTTTAGCCCTCTCATCGCCTTCCTCAAAAAAATATTCTTATCCACAAAAAGGCAACTCAACGGTAGGTGCGGCCTGAGTTGTTCGCCTATCAATAGGTTTGTAGCGTGTAACCTGTAGCCAAGTGGCAAAGGACTGCTTGTCCGTAGGCTTAAAATCAATAGGCTTACCCATATTCAGTGCCTCCTTCGGCTGCTCAGCAGAAGGGGCGCTTGTTCTGCTCAGAGGGCGGTGTTACAGGATAGAACTCCTTTTTCTCAAAGACATCTCCTGTAACATAAGTGGTAAATTCTGAAGGAATTGCCTCATCAGCATAAGCCTTGGGCATTTCTTCCTTCTTAAGCACACTTTTTCTTATCCTTAAAGGCAGTAGAGGTGATAAAGTCAAACAACAAGGTTCGGTTGCCTATATGAGCTGCCGTAATCTTCAATTCCTTGTTATAACGATAACTCTCCTGGGCATACAATATCTTCAGATAAATAGCCTTTACTACCTGAAAGTAAGGATATTCATGTATAATGTTCTCTAATTCATATACTTGCGAAAGCGTGATATGATTAGGTTGTTTCAAAAATAAGAGATAAATCAGTCGCTGTCATTACCAATTAGCTAAGGAAGCGTTGAAAATATCCCTGTCCTATGCGTTCGAATATAGCTTCAAAGGCACTACTCTTAACCGAGCTTAGCTGTGCGTTGGCTGGAAAATCATAATAATGAGAGAACTGCCTTTCAAAAATCCTTTTCCGAGTCCTTGGTATTGGTAAAGCGTACATTAATGGTTACCGAAAGACGGTTCTGTGCAGCTTGTTGCTGGGCATTAGCCGCCATAGGGGCAATAGTAAAACTGGTAATTTCCCCTCATATACCAAGTCTCCATTGGTAGAGGTCAGGGAAAAGATTCGTCTGGTTATTGATCAAATCCTGCAAATAGAATGTAAAATCCCTATCCATACCAGGCTCAATAAGGGGTGCCCTATTTTTGGAAAAAAAATTCACCTGAAAGGTCTTTGCATCTCCCGTACTTCCTCCTGTAAAGTTATAAATTCCACAAGAGGATAAGCAGCAGCAAACACAGAGAAATATGACTATCCTTTTTCAACAAAAAAATTTTTTTGGCAAAAGTACAACTATATTTTTAAATAAAAAAAAATTTTTTCATATCTTTGCCGAAAAAAATTTACCTCTTATGTCTCCTATCGAAAAAAATGTCTCTTCCCCGGATGCTACAGTGGAACTTACCCCTGAACTTAAACGATTGGAAAAGGCTAACAATTCCTTGAAAATAGTCAAAGAAATGAGCCTTTTTGGGCGTTAGCTCTGGGGTGAAATCTGTAAGGAATATATTGCTACTTGTCATTGTAAATTTTGTCTTCCTTTTTGGGAGGTATCTACCTACTTTTCAGTGATAGCTTCGCTTATAAAAAAACTATTTTTTTCCTACTACTTATCATAGCAATAGGTGTACTTTTTTTGTCTTTATTGCCATCAAAAAAAGTATTCGATTTGCTCAAGTTAGAATACTCATTTTATCTCTTCAATCAGTTTAAGTCCTATATTCATAAGATTTTTTTGAAGCTATTTTTCAAAAACGACAGATACAGCTGAAAAAGTAGTTAGCAAGAAGCAGCTCAATGAAATTTTTCCATCGTTTTATCCCCAAAATTCCTAAGGCTTTCCAAAAACCATTACTTTTTTTGTTCTCTCCTTTACCCCTATGGTTGGTTTTTGTCGCCGATATATATGCCACTGATAATCTCAGTTCACATGAGAAGCAAAGTGATGCCCTCTATGAAAAAGTAAAACTCTATTTAGAGAATAGTGTAAAGGAAGAGCGCAGCGGTTATTGGCTTATTTGGGCGCTACTTACAAATGGTCTTTTTGCAAGGAATTTTTACTCTATTGGTTACGCTAAAAGAACTAACATGACAGACAAGAAACTCCCCTCCCTACTGGGAGGGGCTATGATTATTGCAGGTACTGCTATTGGAGCAGGAATGCTGGCTAACCCTACCTCTACAGCAGGCATATGGTTTGTAGGCTCGGTAGGAGTACTTATCTATACCTGGTTCTGTATGACTACCTCCGGACTTATGCTCTTGGAGGCCAATCTGCATTATCCCACAGGTGCCAGTTTTGATACCATAGTTACTGACCTACTCGGCAAGCGCTGGAACATAGTCAATGGGCTTTCGGTCGCCTTTGTACTCTATATACTAACCTATGCCTATATCACCTCTGGGGAAGTATCACAGAGAATGCTATCAATAGTTTAGGATGGATAAACATCTCCAGAGGAACAGGTTCCTTGCTCTTCTGCTTGGCTCTTGCCTTTTTTTGTATGGTTCTCTACCAAGGCCGTGGATCGCCTTAGTACAATCCTTATAGGAGGTATGATTATCGCCTTTTTTTCTCCACTACAGGACTACTCACCTCCGTTAGCAGTGCGACCCTATTGGATAGTCAAGATACCAATGCTCCTGCACACCTCCCTACTTGTTGACAGCACTTCCTGTGTGCCTAGTCTCTTTTGGCTTTCATGGTAATGTACCCAGCTTGGTCAAATACTATAATCGCGATGGACGACGAGTAATACAGTCCATCTTTATAGGCACTTTTTTAGCCCTTTTTATCTATATCCTATGGCAAATGGCCGTACAGGGCAACCTCCCCCGCCGAGAGTTTGCTCCAGTTATCGCTAAAGGAGGTGATGTAGCCGCTCTCTTAGAAGCCCTAAGTAAGTACATTAGTACCCAATATATAGAAAGTGCCTTAAGTTTTTTTGCCTATATGGCTATTGCCAGCTCTTTCTTAGGCGTAACCCTAGGGCTTTTTTTGATTATATTGCCGATCTTTTTCAAACTTTCGGATACCCCATGGGGACGCACAAAGACCGCTTTGCTAACCTTTTTCTCCTCCCCTATTGCTAAGTATTCCCTTTCCTTATGGTTTTGTAACTGCTATTGGCTATGCTGGCTTAGCCGCCACTCTTTGGGCAGCCATTGTCCCCGCCCTACTTGTGCGTGCCAGCCGAAAGAAATTTCCTCATGCTACTTATAAAGTGTACGGAGGTAAGGGAATGATTTATTTTATTATACTTTTTGGTCTGCTTAATATTTTCACCCAACTAGGAATGCAATTAGGATGGATTCCTAGTTTCAATGAGTTAGTGATTAGTTTTTAGCCTTTTAACCCTTAATTAAAAATGAATAAACAAAAAAACTTCCTTCCCTTTTGGGAGGGGCTATGATCATCGCAGGTACCGCTATTGGAGCGGGAATGCTGGCCAACCCAACCTCTATGTCAAATATCTGGTTTGTAGGTTCGGTGGTCATGTTACTCTTTACCTGGTTCTATACTGTGGTGGCAGGACTTATGCTCTTGGAGGTTAACCTGCACTTTCCTGGAAGGAGCCAACTTCAACACCATGGTTACCCAGCTCTTAGGTAGAGGCTGGAATATAGCCAATGGGCTTGCGGTAACCTTCACCCCTATACATACTCACCTATGCCTATATCACTTCAGGCGGAGGAATTACTGAAAACCTTTTACAGCGCCTTACCCCTGAGTTAGGGCTAGGACATAGCGAAGGTTCTATACTCTTTGCTTTGCTTTAGCTCTCTTTGTCAGTATTTCCACTAAAGCTGTCAGCCGATTGAGTACCATACTGATAGGAGGCATGATCATTGCCTTTTTCCTCTCTACCACGGGACTACTGAGTTCTGTCAAAGCCTCAGTACTGTTAGACACCACAGCACAGCAAGATCCTTCCTTTATGCTTTACCTACTTTCAGCACTGCCTATGTGCTTGGTTTCTTTCGGTTACCATGTATGCTTGCCCAGCTTGGTCAGTTATTATCACAAGGATAGTAGGCTCGTTATCAAGTCCATACTCATAGGGACAGGTATTGCCTTTTTGATCTATGTTCTATGGCAAATGGCCGTACAAGGCAATTTGCCTCACGAAGCTCTTTGCCCCTGTAATTGCTAAGGGAGGCGATGTTGCCTCCCTCTTGAGTGCACTAAGCGCCTATATCCCAACCCAGACCATCAGTGTAGTACTTGACTTTTTCGCCTATATGGCTATTGCTAGTTCCTTCTTAGGGGTTACCTTAGGTCTTTTTTTGATTATATAGCCGATTTGTTCCACTTTGACAACAGCTTATGGGAGAAGAGCCAAAACCACTCTGATCACCTTTGTCCCTCCGCTGGTGATGAGCCTACTTTATCCTTATGGCTTCGTAAAGGCAATTGCCTATGCAGGGGTAGCGGTAAGCTTCTCTTCTATTATGATTTCCGCTCTTATGGTACGCTCCAGTAGAAAGAAATTCCCTGAGGCTACCACGTACTGCACCTTTGGTGGCAATGCTCTGATCTACTTTATGATTATTATAGGCATAGTGAATATAGTGGTACAATTAGTGGTTAGTGATTAGTAATTAGTGGTTAGTTACTGACAACTGAATTTAAGATTTCTAAAAAAATGAACAAACAAAAATCACCTTCCCTCTTGGGAGGCTCTATGATTATAGCGGGTACTGCCATAGGAGCAGGAATGCTTGCCAATCCTACCGCTATGTCGGGGATATGGTTCACGGGTTCAGTACTCCTATTTCTCTTTATTTGGGGTGTAACCACTCTATCAGCCTTGATGCTCTTAGAGGCCAATCTGCACTTTGAGAAAGGCGCCAATTTTGATACCATCACTACCCAACTATTGGGGAGAGGTTGGAATATCCTCAATGGTATCTCAGTGGCTTTCACCCCTATACATACTCACCTATGCCTATATCACTTCAGGAGGAAGTATCACCGAGAGTCTGTTCCAACGGTTTGCCCCTGAAATACCTATCAACCACACCTCTGCTGCCTTGCTTTTCTGCTTAGCCTTAGCGCTCTTTGTGAGTATCTCTACCAAGGCAGTGGATCGAATGAGTACCATACTCATCGGAGGAATGGTCATCGCCTTTTTTCTCTCCACTACAGGACTGCTTACCTCCGCCAAGAGCGATATCTTACTCAATGAGGTAGCACAAGGAGAAACTTCGTATCTCCCCTACCTGCTTTTCAGCCATTCCTACCTGTTTGGTTTCTTTCGGATATCATATCTGTGTACCCACTTTAGTGAATTACTATAACAAAAAAACGGCAAAAAGGTTACCTATGCTGTGCTTATAGGTTCACTTTTGGCACTACTAATCTATATTTCTTGGCAAATGGCCGTACAAGGGAACCTACCAAGAGCAGAATTTGCCCCTATCATAGCCAAAGGCGGTGATGTAGCTACCCTTTTGGGAGCACTAAACCACTATATTCCTATTCAATCTATAGGAGTACTACTTGATTTCTTTGCTTATATGGCTATTGCCAGCTCTTTCTTAGGAGTAACCTTAGGACTCTTTGACTACATAGCCGATTTGTTCAAGCTGGGCAACGACCTATGGGGAAGAGTAAAGACAGCCTTGATAACCTTCGTTCCCCCACTACTGATGAGCTTGCTTTATCCTTATGGGTTTGTAACGGCTATCGGCTATGCGGGACTTGCGGTAAGTATTTGGATGGTTATCATTCCCGCTCTTCTGGTATGTGCCAGTAGGAAGAAATATCCCAATAGTAGTTATAAAGTCTTTGGCGGAAAATGGTTAATCTACTTGGTTATAGCCTTTGGACTGCTCAATATCTTCTGTTATGTAGCAGGACAAATGGGCTGGATTCCTAGCTTTAAAAGGAGAATAATGAGCACTTTTATTACTGAACATCATGGAAGAAGATTATTCTATATATGCCTATTCGGGCTTGGTCTTTACCTTTTTTTGAAAGCCTTTTTCCTAACCCATCTATTTATCAGAAACACCGATTCATTTGGTTTGCTGTGCTTAACTGGGTTTTGTGTATTACATTCTCTCATATTGCTTGGGATGATTTCTATTGGGAGGTATGTCTTGAAAATCCATGGGATTATAGTAGTCGGTTTTATTACTTTGTACAAGGGTTTTTATTTCATGCCTATGTTCCCTCTGCAACATATCTTATTGCTTATTGCTGTATTTCTGATTATCAGGAAGTTAGTTTTTAAAAGTTTTTAAACTATGTTAGAAAAAAAGCCATACAAATAGCCCTTGAAGCACATAAAGGGCAAACCGATAAAGCAGGAGCACCCTATCTATTGCACCTTATCCGTGTAATGAATGCAGGCCAAACTGAAAATGAAAAAAATTTGCGGTATCTTACACGATTTAGTAGAAGATACACCTTGGACTTTTGAAGACCTTAGAAGAGGGGTTTTCAGAAGAAGTGATCAGAGCTTTTAGTGTGTGTAACCAAACAACCCGATGAGCCGTACCAACATTTTTATAGCACGTATCAAGAAAAAAACCCCTTAGCTACTAAAGTCAAAAATCAATGACTTAAAAAGATAATATGGATATTACAAGGCTGACCTTTATCACTGAAGAAGATACACAACGATTGAACAAATATCTAAAGGCTTATCATTATCTTTTTGGACAATAAAAAAACTACCTTGAATATTTTAACATTCAAGGTAGTTAGTGAGCTTCGGGATACTATACCGCTATTACGCTCTGGTGGGCAATGCCCTATAAAAAAATAACACTTTTTAAAGGTGAAAGCTCGGCTTAACAACTATCACATGCGTATAGTATTGCATTCCCGCTCTCTGGTGGGATACCCCAAAAACTTTAAAAACCATTATCTATGCAACAAAAAGTACAACTTTATTTCTAAACAGCAAAGATTTTTAACAAAAAGCTCCCATTAAGAGACTTTAAATGGAAAAAAATCAACTTATTAGATAAATAGGAGCTTCAGTCTTTAGTATTAATTTTGTCTCTTACTCTACTTAACATCTAAAAAAACACTAAGGGGCAATCATGATAAAATGACTGCCCCCTAAGGTATCGCAAATCCGCAGAATTGCAATGCAAAGATAGGAAAATGTTTTTCTAAATACCTATAGAAAACAAAAAAATTAACATTAAAGGCATACAAGCCGTTTACCTTGCCGTTCTGGTGAAATCACAAACGAAATTTTTAGCCTTAAAACAGTTGTAACACATTGAGTGGAAGAGTGTTACAGTTAGTGACCGCGAGAGGCTTCGAACCCCTAACCCTCAGAGCCGAAATCTGATATTCTATCCAGTTGAACTACGCGGCCTTTGGTAAAACAATAAATATCTATGATAATACTTTCTTTACTACAGCGGCTATGAGTTTGCCATCGGCCTTGCCTGCAAGCTCTTTGTTAGCCCTCGCCCATGACTTTTCCCATATCCTTCATGCTAGTTGCTCCTACACGGGCTACAATTTCCCTGATAATAGCCTCTACTTTCTCCTCGGAAAGTTGTTCGGGAAGGAACTTAGCTATAATCTCAGCTTGCTGTAACTCTGGAGTAGCCAAGTCCTCTCTGCCTTGTTTTTTTGATAGAGATCAGCACTCTCTTTACGCTGTTTTTACAAGGCGTTGTAAGAGCTTTATTTCTTCTTCCTCTAAAAGAGTTTCTCCTGCCTTGGCCTCTGTTTTAGCCAATAATATAGCTGACTTTATGGCACGCAAGGATTCCAAAAGCAATAGTATCTTTAGCTTTCATAGCCTCTTTAAGGGCTTCCATTATTTTTTTGCTTCTAAACTCATGGTAAAAAAATCTTAACCAATAACTTGGTGTTATTGCAGGTGCAAAAGTTACATCTTTTTTTCTAACTAAGAAAATATTTTTTTATTTTTTTGTTTCCCATAAAAACAAATAGGTAATAGTTTTTTCAGTTCTAATATTTTTTTGTATCTTTGCCGCGCAACATCAAGCATAAAGTGCTGGAAGGTTGCCTTATTTTTGATGTACTTAAAATGACCCAAAAAGAAAAACTGAAAAATACTGATATTTCTATTCTGCAGAAACTCTTTGCCTATGCCAAACCCTACAAATGGACTTTCACATTGGTAGCCTTTTTGGCAATATTCATCTCAGGAGCCAGCTCCTTAAGAGCTTATATCTCTAAAGAAATCATCAATAACTACATAGTACCCAAGGACTATCAGGGCTTATTATATGCTAGTTTGCTACTAGTGGCTATATTACTGCTGGAAATTATCTCTCAAATTTCATTCGCTTATTATTCTGGTTGGATAGGACAAGCTGTCATTTATGATATTCGTAAGAAGCTATTCTCGCTTATGCTACGCTTCAATATGAAGTACCACAACCATTCATCAGTAGGAGTGCTCATCACCCGTGCGGTAAATGACCTAGAGCGTATTGGGAAATATTCAGTGCTGGCCTAGTTGAAATCATCTCAGATATACTGAAGATGACCATTATCATGTCCCTGATGCTCCTGACTGACTGGAAGCTGTCGCTGCTCACCTTTCTTACCCTACCTATTATTATTTATGCAACTCACCTCTTTCAAAGAGCCAGTAAAGCCGCCTTTACCGATATTCGCAGAGAGGTCGCGAACCTAAACTCCTTCGTCCAAGAGCGTATCAGTGGGATTAAGGTCGTGCAGCTATTCAATCGAGAGAAAGAAGAGTACAAAGCCTTCCAAGAGATCAATGAAAAAGCACAAGAAAGCATGGCTAAGAAATATTCTGCAAAACTCCATTTACTTTCCTATAGCAGAGGTACTTAGTTCCTTGGCTATTGCCTTGGTCATTTGGTATGGAGGTCTACAAGTTACCCAGCATGAAATGGCCAGTTTAGGGGTCATCTTCATGTTTGTTCAATTGGTACAAGAACTCTATCGCCCACTTCGCCATATTGCCGACAAATTCACCGTATTACAAATGGGTATGGTCGCCTCTGGCCGTGTCTTTTGACATCATGGAAGAAGAGAAAGAAAAACCAAGAAGACTTCCAACTAGGACGTCACCAAGAAATCAAGGAGACATTCGCTTTCAAAATGTTACTTTCGGTTACAAAAAGGACGAAGAAATCCTTCATGGCATCAGTTTTGAAGCTAAAAAAGGACAAACAATCGCCTTTGTTGGCGCCACAGGAGCAGGCAAATCAACTGTCATACAACTACTTACACGCTTTTTACCACATCACCTCTGGAGAAATACTCATTGATGGAGTCAGCTGTTATGATTATAACTTAGAGAGCTATCGCCAACAAATAGGTGTCGTACTTCAAGATGTATTCCTTTTTTTGCCAACAGTATCTATTACAATATCACCTTGGGAGATGAACGCATTACTCTAGAACAAGTTAAAAGAAGCCGCTAGGGAAATAGGTATCCATGACTTTATAGAGCAACTCCCCAATGGTTATTTCTTTGATGTAAAGGAGCGAGGGGCTGTCCTTTCAGCAGGCCAACGCCAACTGATCTCTTTCCTTCGTGCCTATGTACACAAGCCCAAAAATTCTTATCCTTGATGAGGCTACCGCTTCAGTAGACTCTCATTCAGAGAAACTCCTACAGCAAGCCACCGAAAAATCACCCAGGGCGCACCTCCATTGTCATCGCTCATAGGCTCTCTACTATACGCAAGGCAGATAAGATCATCGTAATGAACAAAGGAAATATAGTAGAAGAAGGCACCCATGATGAGCTCCTAAAAGATTGATAAGGGCTATTATAAGAACCTATATGACATGCAGTTTGCCTCTTAGAGGAGAGATCTCAAAAATAAAGACTAAAAATAATTTGTAGAAAAAAATATTTATTTTTTCTGGGGTACTATCATTTTTTTACGTAAATTTGCCCCAACTAACAATCACCAATTAATAACAATTATGACAAACATTAAGAAAAATAGCCGTTCTCACCTCAGGAGGTGATGCTCCAGGAATGAATGCCGCCATACGCTCTGTAGTACGTACTTGCGCTTACCATGATGTAGCTGTATTAGGTGTATACCGAGGCTACCAAGGCATGATAGAAAATGATTTTTGCCCCTCTGGATGCCCGTAGTGTCCGTAACCTTGTCAATCGTGGAGGCACCTTCCTCAAGTCTGCTCGTTCTAAGGAATTTCGTACACCTGAAGGACGCAAGAAAGCCTATGATAACCTTGTAGCTACCGAAGCAGATGCACTGGTAGTTATCGGAGGAGACGGTTCTTTCACAGGTGCTTTACTTTTTCAACCAAGAATTTGGATTCCCTGTAATGGGTATCCCTGGTACTATAGACAATGATATATATGGTACTACCTATACCCTTGGGTATGATACAGCTCTCAATACAGTAGTAGAAGCCATTGACAAAATACGTGATACTGCCAGCTCCCACAACCGTATGTTTTTTTATAGAAGTGATGGGGCGTGATGCTGGTTTCCTCGCTCTCAACTCAGGTATAGGAGGGGCGCTGAAAAATCCTTATCCCTGAACAACATAGTACCTTAGAGGACTTGGTAAATGAGATTGCCATCAATCACAACAAAGGAGAAATGTCCAACATCATAGTGGTAGCCGAAGGATATACGACAGGACAAAAATGTATATGAACTCAAAAATATGTAGAGGCACAAAATCCTGACTATGATATTCGTGTAACTGTATTGGGACACATACAGCGAGGCGGTGCACCTACTTGCTTTTGACCGTGTATTGGCCAGCCGTATGGGTGTGAAAGCTGTGGAATCTCTTCTCGAAGGCAAGTCCAACTATATGGTAGGAATCAACAACGACAAAATAGACCTCACCCCACTGGAGAAAGCCATCAAGGGGGTGAAAGCAAGCTCGATCCAGACCTTATCCGTATCGCAAAGATTATGAGTGTGTAAATACTGATTAAAAAAATTAAAATAATTTTTTTCGTAACTTCGTCCCATGAAAATAGCAGTTATTGGCACTGGTTATGTAGGTTTTAGTATCAGGCACTTGCTTTTGCGGAAGTAGGTAATACCGTTACTTGTGTAGATGTAAATGCCAAAAAAATGAAAACCTCAAAAAGGTATAATCCCTATCTATGAACCAGGCCTTGAGGCTATGGTGCTAAACAATATAGCCAATAAAAAAACCTCTTTTTACCACAGATATAGCACAAGCTATCAAGCAAGTAGAGGTAGTTTTTATTGCTGTAGGAACTCCCATGGGAGAAGATGGTTCAGCAGATTTGCAATATGTACTCTCTGTAGCTCAATCTATAGGAGAGGCTATGGAACAGCACTTGATTATTGTCAATAAATCTACCGTGCCTGTGGGTACCGCGGATAAAATAAAAAGAAGTCATAGCCTCTGCACTAAAGAAAAGAGGTGCTAATATAGCCTTTGATATAGTTTCTAATCCTGAATTCCTCAAAGAGGGAAAAGCCATCCAGGACTTTTATGAAACCTGATAGAGTGGTCATAGGAGCAGAAAGTTCATATGCCTTTGAAAAATGAAGGCGCTCTACTCCTCCTTTTTTCTTACAACACGAACGCTTCATTACCATGGATATTCGTTCGGCTGAGATGACCAAATATGCAGCAAATGCGATGTTGGCTACCAAAAATATCTTTTTATGAATGAGATTGCCAATATCTGTGAGCGTGTAGGTGCTGATGTAAATAAAGTTCGCTTAGGAATAGGTTCCGATACTCGTATTGGTTATAGTTTTATCTATCCTGGTTGTGGCTATGGAGGCTCTTGTTTCCCAAAGGATGTCTTAGCCCTTAAGAGATTAGCAGAGGAGGTTAATTACAAAGCAGAGCTTATAGAGTCAGTAGATAATGTCAATAACCGACAGAAGCTTCTTATTGCCGAAAAAGTAATCAAGAAATATGGTAAAGACCTTAAAGGACGTACCTTTGCCATATGGGGCTTGGCTTTCAAGCCTGAAACTGACGATATGCGAGAAGCTCCCGCTATCTATATCATCAAGAAACTAATAGCTCAAGGCGCACAGATAAGAGCTTATGATCCGAAGGCTACTCATGAGGCTAAGAACTTCTATCTGAAAGACTATGCGATTGAGTATGTAGAGAGTAAGTATGAAGCCCTCAAAGGAGCTGATGCCCTGCTACTGCTTACCGAATGGAAGGAGTTCCGATCCCTGATTTTGAGGAAATAGGCAAACTCCTCAAGGATAAAGTTATCTTTGACGGACGCAATCAATACAATGCTTTTTAACTTGCCTAACATGGGGTTTGAATATATACAAATAGGAGTCTAAGCTATGAAGATATTAGTAACAGGTGGTGCAGGCTTTGTTGGTTCCAATCTTTGTGAGGCCTTAGTTAAAGATCCTAAAAATCAGGTTTACTCCTTAGACAACTATTTTACAGGAAGTCGTGAAAACCATATAGAAGGAGTAACTTATATAGAAGGAAGCACCGAACATATCTTTGAACTGATTGACTTTGCTCCTGATCTTATCTATCACTTAGGAGAATACTCACGAGTAGAACAGAGTTTTGAAGATATAGATAAAGTACTTTTTATTCAATAAGATAGGCACTCTAAAAAGTGTTAGAGTTTTGCCGCAAAACACCACTGCAAATTGGTGTATGCTGGTAGTAGTACCAAGTTTGGCGATGGAGGCTTAGGCAAAGACCAGAGTCCTTATGCTTGGAGTAAGTCGTCCAATACTGAACTGATTATCAATTATGGGGAATTGGTATGACCTGAAATATGCTATTGTCTATTTCTATAATGTATATGGGGAAAAGGAGAGATCAGCATTGGTAAATATGCTACTCTCATCGCTCTCTTTACTGAGCAAATGAAAAAGGGAGAACCCCTCACTGTAGTAAGCCCTGGTACTCAAGAGCGCAATTTTACTCATATAGATGATATAGTATCAGGCCTACTCATCGTAGGAGAAAAAAAGGCAGTGGTGATGGCTATGGTATAGGTAGCCCTGAAACTTATACTGTATTACAGATTGCTCAACTTTTTCGGAGGAGAGATACAAATGCTCCCAGAGCGCAAAGGAAACCGTATGACAGCCGAAGTGATTACCCAAAAAAACAGAAGCCCTTGGATGGAAGGCAACAAGGCATATAAAAGACTTTATTAAGGAGATAAAAATAAAAGAATTTTATTGCTTTTTTTCAAATATTTTTTTGTAACTTTGCTCGTAATTTAATAAGAAATTTATCTAATGCTAAACATAGAACGCTTTATATCCAAATACGTTACCAAACGTCCTGAGAGTATGTTTCTTAAGGATTTACATGCTCACCAAAAAGAACTTACCGCTGCCATAGAAGGGAAGCGTGTATTAGTCATAGGAGGTGCAGGCTCTATAGGGAGTTCTTATATTAAAGCACTATTACCTTTTTAAACCTAAAAACCTTGGTAGTGGTAGATATTAATGAAAATGGACTGACAGAACTCACCCGTGAGCTACGTAGTACTTCCCGCTTTCTCAGTTCCCCGATGACTATGTAACCTACCCTATGAGCTATGCTGATGATACTTTTGTAAAGATGTTCAAAAGCTCGTGGCGGATTTGATATAGTAGCTAATTTTTTTCTGCTCACAAGCATGTACGCTCAGAAAAAGATAAATATTCCGTAGAAGCCTTACTGAAAAAAACAATGTAATCAATGCCAAAGGCTTTTTAGACTTGTTATGTGATTATCCCCCTGAACATTTCTTCTGTGTCTCCACAGACAAAGCTGCTAACCCCGTAAATATCATGGGAGGAAGCAAGAAAATTATGGAAGATATGATCATGGCCTATGCAAAAATTTTTCCCTGTAACTACTGCTCGTTTTGCCAATGTGGCTTTCTCCAATGGTTCCCTACCTGCCGGATTTTTTTAGAGCGTATTGCCAAGAACCAACCCTTATCCGCCCCCTCAGATGTAACACGCTATTTTGTATCTCCTGAAGAAAGTGGACAAATATGTTTAATGGCTTGTATATTAGGAACTACGGGGCAAATATACTTTCCAAAACTAAAAAAAGAACAAGTACTTACTTTCTCCGCTATAGCTACAGAATTACTTAAAGGCTTAGGATATGAACCCTTAGAATGTCACAGTGAGACAGAGGCTATTGCCAAAGCGGAAAGTAGAAAAGAAAATGACAAATGGTATCCTGTTTATTTCTCAAAGAGTGATACCACTGGAGAAAAAGCCCTACGAAGAGTTTTTATACCGAAGGAGAACAAGTTCTTTTAGACAAATATGAATCATTGGGTGTTATCAACCTCCAAAGTTTCAAAAAAACTAACTGAAATAGAGATCTTTATCAAAGAGCTAACAAAACTATTTGATAACCCTGATACCCAGAAGAATGATATAACCCAACTGATGAAAAACGTTCTTAGTGAATTTTGATCATCAAGAGACTGGGAAATATTTGGATAGTAAAATGTAGATCTCGAACCTCCTTTGAAAACTAAAAAAACTATTGCAATGAATATTTCTGAAACGATAACTTTTATACGAGACCTTTATGGTGAGAAAGAGGCTTTTATTCCTCTGCATGCTCCCACTTTCAAAGGTAATGAGAAAAAAATACTTAGAAGAGTGTATAGACACTACTTTCGTCTCAAGTGTAGGAAAGTTTGTTGATCTTTTTGAGGAAAGAGTAGCGGCCTATACAGGTGCTAAACATGCCGTTGTATGTGTAAATGGTACTAATGCGCTCCATATAGCGCTTAAACTAAGTGGCGTAAAAAGAAGGAGATGAAGTAATTACGCAACCTTTAACCTTTATTGCTACTACCAATGCAATAGTATATGCTGGAGCTGTACCTGTCTTTGTAGATGTAGATAAGGATACCATGGGTCTCTCCCCTACTTCCTTAGAGCAATTTCTCAAAGCTCATACTGAGCTAAGAGGAAATGAATGCTATCATAAAGAAACAGGTAGGCGTATTAAGGCTTGTCTTCCCATGCATACCTTTGGACACGCTTGCCGTATAGAGGAAATTATCGCTATCTGTAATCAATATCATATTGAGGTAGTAGAAGATGCAGCCGAAGCAATGGGTAGCTATTACAAGGATAAGCACTTAGGTACTTTCGCTAAAATAGGAGGGATTTCTTTCAATGGAAATAAGACTATTACCACAGGAGGGGGCGGTATGATCCTAACCAATGATGATGCCATAGGCAAACATGCCAAACACCTCACTACCCAAGCCAAGCTACCACACGCATGGGAGTTTGTACATGATGAGATAGGCTACAACTATCGTATGCCTAATATCAATGCTGCCTTAGGGGTTTGCTCAATTAGAACAATTAGATGGCTTTTTTTAGCCAACAAACGGATAACTGCGGAAACTTATAAGGCCTTTTTTTGAAAAAAACAGGGAGTTCCTTTCTTTACAGAACGAACTGATGAAAAAGTGTAACTATTGGCTTAACGCTATCATCTTAAAAGACAAAGAAGAGCGTGATGCTTTCCTTACCGAAACCAATGGTAAAGGAGTGATGAGCCGACCTATATGGCAATTAATGAACCGCTTACCTATGTTCAAAAATTGTCCAAAAACCGACCTTAGCAACGCTGAATGGTTAGAGGCAAGAGTAGTAAATATACCTAGTGGGGTGAGAAATAAGTAATGATTAAAATTTTTAGATTTATCAAATAAAGAAGATTGGAATAGATATCTTAGTATGATCCCTAATCATAATAAAGATATCTATTTTACACCTGAATATTATAAGGCTTATCAAGAAAATGGAGATGGTAGAGCAATATGTTTTGTTTTTGAAGAAAACAATAATATTGCCATATATCCTTTCCTTATCAACGAAGTACCAGCCATATATGGACTCAATGAATATAAAGATATTCAGAGTATTTATGGATATAGTGGTGTTATTCATAATGATATAGAAGATATAGAGAGTTTTTAAAAAGAGTTTCTTTAAGTCTTTTTCAGATTATTGTCAAAATGAAAAAAATTATAGCTGAGTTTTTGTAGATTTCATCCACTGATAAAAAAACTGAAAAAAATTTAGTGATGGCTTTGTTGATATCTTAGAGGATAGAAATACTGTAATACTTGACCTCTCTCAGAATATACAAGATATATGGGATAAATCATATTCATCAATCAATCGAAATATGATTAGAAAAAGCACTAAAGAATGATATCCATATTTCTATTTCTGAAAAAGAAGAAGATTTTTCGGTCTTTCTTTGATATATATAATGAGACTATGAAAAAAATGTAAATGCTGACAATTACTATTTTTTTAGTGATAAATATTTCTCTATTTTTTTCAATGATCTTAAAAAAATAGGAGTAAATTACTTTTGGCCAAAATTAATGATGAGATAATTAGTGGAATGTTATTGATGTATAGTGATAATTATGCACATTACCATCTCTCAGGTAGAAAAAAAGGAGTATTCAAATTTAGCTTTCTAATAATTTATTGCTAGACACTGCAATAAAGATAGCTAAAGACATGAAATGTAAATATTTCCACTTTGGGGGAGGAACTTCTTCTGATATAAAAGATCCACTCTTTAAATTTAAGTCTGGATTTTCTAAAAGAAAATGGTATATTTTTATATAGGGAAAAAAATACATAATCAAGAAATATACAATCATATTATATCTATATGGGAAAAAAATAATCCCAATAAAATAGATAAAAAGATTACTTAAATATAGATACTAATGAAAAGAGTAATTATTATAGCTGAAGCTGGTGTAAATCATAATGGAGATATTAATAAAGCCAAACAGCTTATAGATAAAAGCTGTAGAAGCAAGTGTTGATTATATTAAGTTTCAAACATTCAAAACAGAGTTATGTATTTCTAAAAATGCAGTAAAAGCTGATTATCAGATAGAAAACACTCAAAAATAGCTCTGAGAGTCAATTAGAAATGGTTAAGAAGCTTGAACTAAGTTTTTGATCAATTTATAGAATTAGAAAAAAATATTGTAACCAAAAAGAACATTAAATTTCTTTCCACAGGATTTGACTCTGAATCTTTAACATTTTTAGCGCAATTAGGTGTTACTATAGCCAAAAATCCCTTCTGGTGAAATCACCAATTTGCCTTTATTTAAGGCAGGTTGCCAGTCTCTTCCTGAAGTGATCCTCTCCACAGGAATGGCTACCATAGATGAGATAAAAGATGCTGTAAAAGTCCTTACTGATAACGGAATAAGTAAGGATAAAATCACTATACTACACTGCAATACAGAGTACCCTACTCCTATGGAGGATGTAAACCTAAAGGCTATGCTCCATATCCAGCGAGAATTAGGATTGCCTATAGGGGTATTCCGATCATACTTTAGGAATAGAAGTACCTATAGCGGCAGTAGCCTTAGGTGCAACTGTAATTGAAAAAGCATTTCACTTTGGATAAGACCTTACCTGGTCCTGATCATAAGGCATCACTTGAACCTGATGAATTAAAAAGCAATGGTAAGTGCTATTCGCAATATAGAAAAAAAGCTATAGGAGGTTCAGGTCTTAAAGAAGTTTCAAAATCTGAAGAAAAGAATAAACCTATTGCTCGTAAGAGTATTGTAGCGGCTACAGATATTAAGAAAGGAGACATATTTACTCCTGAAAAACCTAACTGTAAAACGTCCAGGCTCAGGTATTTCACCTATGCAATGGGATGAGGTAATAGGAAAAGAAGCTAAAAGAGATTTCCAAGAAGATGAGTTAATTGAGCTATGAAATTTCTTTTTCAATGTATCTCTAAAAAGTTTAAGCAGCTTCTATATTAATTGTTAGTGCTATCAATTAAATCAATGTTAAATAATATAAGAATATGAATACACAAGAATTTGTACAAAAATTTCGCTAATTTATTTGATGAAACAGATACTTCTGAAATAACATTCTCTACTGAATTTAAAAATTTGGAAGAATGGAGTCTCCCTTTATCGCCTTATCTGTTATTGCTATGGCTGATGAAGAATACAATGTAAAAACTAAAAAGGGATGATATCAAAGCGGCTCATACCGTAGAAGATCTATATAATGTAGTGAAAAAGCAGAATGTAATAACTATGTACAATCCTTTTTCATTAGAAAAATAAAAACTATTTTAGTAACAGGAGCTTCTTCTGGTATAGGAAAGGCTATTGCTATAGAATGCTCTAAAATGGGCGCAAAAAGTAGTTATTACGGGGCGTAATGAGCAGCGTTTGCAAGAAACCTATGGACAGTTAGAAGGTACACATCCCGCTTATATAGTAGCTGATCTTACCAAAAAGGAGGATATTGAAACCTTAGCAAAAACAAATAGATAGTTTAAATGGGTTGGTAAATTGTGCTGGACTTACGATTCCTAAACCTTTTAAATTTCTGCAAGAAGAGGATATTCAAGAAGTGATGACAGTTAATTTTAATGCTCCTCTATTATTAACTCAGTTACTCATTAAGAAAAAAAGAAGTTACAAAAAGCATCATCTATAGTGTTTATCTCTTCTATTTCAGGCACTAAAGTGTCAGCAATCGCAGAGAGTGCTTATTCAGCCTCAAAAAGCAGCGATTGATGGTTTTTGTAAAGGATTAGCATTGGAGTTAGCTCCACAGCAAATAAGAGTAAATACAGTAAACCCAGGAATTATAGAGACTAATATTTTTTTCAGGAGGACAAATATCGGGAGAACAACTACAGCAGAATATAACAAAATATCCTTTAAAAACGTTATGGAAAGCCTGAAGAAGTAGCGTATGCAGTAGTTTATCTCTTATCTGATGCTAGTTCTTGGGTAACAGGTTCAAACCTTCTAATAGATGGAGGATACACTTTATTGTAAAATTATGAAAGCATATATTAAGGCACTGACATACGCTCTCCCTAAAAAAGCGCTTACTAATGAACAGTTAGTAGAAGAATTCCCAGAATGGAGTGTCGATAAAATCGCTAATAAAGTGGGTATACACACCCGCCATATAGCAGATGAGAATGAAACTGCAGCAGACTTAGCAGTGAGAGCAGCTGAGAAACTTTTTGCTACAGAAACTAATATCGATAAAAAAATAAGATAGACTTTTGTGCTTTTCTGCACTCAAAGTCCTGATTATTTCCTACCTACTTCTGCTTGTTTAATACAAGATAAATTAGGTTTACCCACTACTTGTGGTGCCTTAGATTTTTAATTTAGGATGTTCAGGATATATATATGGGCTTTCTTTAGCTAGAGAAACTCATTATGGGAGGAATTGCCAAGAATGTACTATTCCTTACTGGAGAGACCTATACTAAACATTTGCACCCCAAAGACAAAGGAAATCGCACTATTTTTTTGGAGATGCAGGTTCTGCTACACTTATATCTACTGAAGGATTTGCTGAAATAGGTAATTTTAGTTTGGGGAACAGATGGCAAAAGGAGCTGAAAATCTAATCGTAAAAACAGGTGCTTTCAGACATAAAAAAATTCTCTAAATGATCTGAATTTTGATGAAAAAGTAAATCCTATTGCTTCTGATTATTTATTTATGAATGGTTCAGAGATTTTTTTAATTTTACTATTGATGTTGTACCCTCTTTGGTAAGCGATACATTAAAGAAGAATGAACTCCTCAAAGAGGATATTGATGGGTATGTTTTTTTCATCAAGCAAATGCTTTTATGCTGAATTTTTTTGCGTAAAAAAACTAAAAAAATTGAAGAAGAACAATTTCATTACTATATGAGTGAAGTAGGGAATACCGTTTCAGCTACTATCCCTATAGTCCTTTGTGAAAAACTAAGAGAAAACAAACTAAAAGGCAATCTCCTCCTTGCAGGTTTTGGTGTAGGCTATTCATGGGGAGGTTGTGTGTTAAAAATAGATTAAAATGTACAATGTTCGCTATGCAAGAAAAAGAGGATCTGCCTCTTATTATAGAATTTTTTTAAATACCTATTGGAAAAAATCACGCTTTAGTGGTCTCAAGGGAACTAATGGATTTTTCAGCATTTAAATCCTATTACAGGAGATTATAATTTTTATTATTGCCCAAAAATAAGCAGACAGGGAAAATTGATGCTCTTAAAGGTTTTATCCCTACTTATCAGTATGATAAGAATCTATATAAACAAGAAAATGACACTTGGGCTGCTATTTGGAAAGTGAGAAAAAGACATAAAGAATGATGAGATAGATAATTTAGCTATATACTTGTGGAGAATGTACTTCAATTTGCCTAATAGTAGATCTTTTGCAAGTATAGGGTTAAGTAATGATGCTATAAAAGTACATAAGGCTACTAAAAAAATTTAGTGGAAATAGTAAAACAATATTATATTCTCAATAATTCTGTCGAAAATTTTAAAATCGCTAAAATTCAACATAACGAAAAGTTAAATAAAAAGGATAATGCTTCTATAGAAAAAAATTAGCTATAAAGGATAATTTTTGATATTGAATCTCTTACTGAAGGAAGCATACAAGCAGGAGATTATAGGCCTAAGAAATCTATAGAATATCTAAAAAAACAGATATTTATATCACCCAATCTATAGATATGAGTTTTGGGGTGTTTTTGTAGAAGATAAGCTGAAAGCTATTTGGGTTATTCGGATAGTGAAAGTAGGAACAGCTAAAGTACTGAGAATAGTAGATATGTATGGTGCTGGTGCAGAAGTACTTCCGTGTTTATATAATCAAATACAAAAATTATTATCAAAAATATGAGGCTGAATATATAGATTGTTTAAACTATGGTTTCACTGAAGAAGTATTTGAAACAATGGGATTTACAAAATTAAACACCTCAACAAATGAGGTAATTATTCCTAATTACTTTGAACCCTTTGAACAACGAAATATATCTTTATATTTCACCTATAAGTTAAAAAGATAAAAATGATAGATACATAATATTCAAAAGGTGATTCCGATCAAGATAGACCCAATATAATACAATAGAAAATGGAAAATCAAAAATCTAACAGTAGTGATGTACCACTACGTGAGAGACTTAAAATACTCAAGATACCCTTCTATCAAAGGACTTGATGTTACTCTTTTTAAAGAGCAAGTAGCTTTTTTTGAAGAAACACTATTCTTTTGTAACTATTGAAGAAGTTATCGCAGCTACACAAGGTATTTATAAACTACCATCCCACCCTGTTCTTCTTACTTTTGACGATGCTTATATCGACCATTTTTACTTGTGTATTTCCTATTTTTAAAAAAACGAAGGAGTACAAGGTGCTTTTTATACACCTGTAAAAGCTGTTACCCAACATAAAGTGCTGGATGTAAATAAAAATACACTTCATTCTAGCCTCAACTCCAGAAGATAAAATGTCTTCTCTTTTTAAAAAGAAATAGCTTTGCTATTAGATAAATATAGAGAATTTTATCATCTGGAAAACTATGAATTTTATTACAAAAAGTTGGCTCAACCAAATAGGTTCGATACTAAAGAGGTTATTTTTTTGTTAAGCGGCTATTACAAGTTGAATTAGTTGAAGAACTGAGAAATATTATTACAACAGAGCTTTTTTTGAAAAAAATAGTGGGAGTTGAGGAAAGTGCTTTCAGTAGAGAACTATATATGTCAGTAGACCAAATGAAGTATATGGTTAGTGCTGGTATGCATATTAGGGAGTCACGGATATGACCATTATTGGTTAGGGTCTCTATCAAAAGAAAAAAACAAGAAGTAGAAATTAAAAAGTCCTTAAAATTTATAGAAAATATAGGTGGAGATATAAGACACTGGACTATTTGTTATCCTTATGGAAATTATAATGATGATACTATAACTCTTTTGAAGGAAAATCATTGTGCTTTTAGGTTTTACAACAGAAGTAAAGTTAGCAGATATAAATAACCAAATGGGAGATAATGTATTTAAAATTCCTCGTTTGGATACTAATGATTTGCCTAAAGATTCAAAAAGCATTACCTAACAATTGGTATAAGTAATTTTTATGAGAAAAAAATTTGTGTCATAACTGGAACAAGAGCCGAGTTCGGCTTGCTACGACCTTTAATTGAACTCATTGCCAACGATGAAGAGCTACAGTTACAACTTATTGCTACAGGCATGCATCTTTCTCCTGAATTTGGTTATACTCTCAATGAAATAACTGAGTCTGGATTTATGGTAGATAAGAAAGTAGAATGTCTGCTTTCTTCTGATTCTTCCGTAGGAGTCTCTAAAACTATCGCTTTAGCTGTTTCAGGATTTGCGGATGCGTTGGATGAATTAGCTCCTGACTTAGTGGTTGTTTTAGGAGACAGAACAGAGATATTGGGAGCTGTAATAGCCACAGCCATGGCTAATATCCCAATTGCTCATTTATATGGAGGAGAAACTACAGAAGGCGCCTATGATGAGGCTATCAGACATAGTATCACTAAGTTTAGTCATTTGCATTTCACCTCCACTGAAGCCTATAGAAAACGAGTGATACAGTTGGGAGAATATCCTGATACGGTTTTTCAATGTAGGCGCTATAGGTATAGATGCTATAAAAAAAACTACCATTATTAGATATAGCTGCTTTTTGAACAAGCTATTGGCTTTAAGCTGAAAAAAAGAAATGTACTTATCACCTATCACCCTGTAACCCTTGAAAAAGGAAGCTCCTATAGAGACTTTTTGAAAATGTCCTAACAGCCCTTGATGAGCTCACCGACACTGCTCTTATCTTTACCCACGCTAATTCTGATAAAAACGGACGTATCATCAATAAGATGATTACTGAATATGTAAGTAGTCACAAAGATAAAGCGGTAGAATTTAAATCATTAGGACAATTACGATACCTTTCTGCCTTACAATTTGTTGATTTCGTAATAGGTAACTCTTCCTCTGGAATGACAGAAGTACCTGCTTTTTATATTCCTACTATCAATATAGGAGATAGGCAAAAGGGACGTATCAATTGTGAAAGCGTGATTAATTCCAATAATTCTTTGGAAGATATCAAAAAGTATTACTTTTGCGCTTGATAAAACGTTTAGAGAAAAGATACAACAGCAAGAATTGCTATATGGTAATGGCACTACTGCGGAGAAGATTTTTAAAAAGTAATAAAAGAGCATACTATTATTCCTCTAAAAAAATCATTTTATGATATAAGTTATTAGTATATTAACAAATGAGAACAGATATTTTTAATACATAAGGATAAAAAAACTTGGTAGAAGGTCTTCGTCAGCTAAATCAACTAAGAGATATGAGCCGACTGATTCTCTTTGTAGTAGATGATGATGATAGGGTTGTGGGATCAGTAACTGATGGAGATATACGCCGTTCTATTGCTAATGAACAAAAACTTAGAGAAGAAATTAGGAGATATTTGTAATCGAGAATTTAAGCACTTATTACAAAAAGCACTTACCAAAGTTTTGATAAATATAGAAAGTCAGATATAAGAATTCTGCCTATTCTCAATTCAGAGGGGAAAATGGTTGAATTGATAGACTTAGAGCATACCCAAGCCCAACTTCCTTTAGAAGCAGTAATCATGGCAGGTGGTAGGGGCAAGCGCCTTAGTCCTCTTACTGATACTATCCCTAAGCCTATGCTCCACTTAGGAGACAAACCTATTATAGAATACAATATAGACAGGCTTATTGGTTTTGGAATTCAAAAGATTTTTATCTCTGTAAAATACCTTGGACAGCAGATCGTAGATTATTTCGGAGATGGTAGTCAAAAAGGGATCTCTATAGAATATGTTTGGGAAGAGGAGCCTTTGGGAACTGCTGGAGCCTTTAGCTCTGATTGATAACCTTAGTTCAGAACATGTGCTATTGATGAACAGTGATCTATTCACCAATGTTAATTTTGAGTCTTTATATTTAAAACTCATCAATGAAGGAGCTGATATGTCAGTTGCCTCTACCGAATACAAAAGTAGATGTCCCTTATGCAGTTTTTTGAAACTAAAGGGAATATGGTAACTAACTTTAAAGAAAAAAACCAAGTTTCATATATCATTCTAATGCAGGTATCTATATCTTAAAACGCTCCCTTATCTCTAAAATACACAAAGGTCAATATTGTGATATTACCGATGTAATGGAACAATTGGTTCATGAAGGAGGAAGTTGGTATATGATCCTATCATTGGTTATTGGATAGATATTGGAAAAAAACAGTAGACTACGAGCGAGCAAAAAGATTTTTATTAAGCATTTAGAAAAATGATAGCACTAATACCAGCAAGAGGAGGTAGTAAAGGGTTACCAAATAAGAATATTAAATTACTTGATGGGAAACCTCTGATAGCTTATACTATTGAAGCAGCCTTACAAGCCAAAAATTAGTAGAGTAATAGTCAGTACTGATTATGAAAATATAAAGGAAGTTGCACTACAATATGGTGCTGAGATACCTTTCCTAAGACCTAATTTTTTTAGCAACAGATAATTCATCTTCCTTAGATGTATTCAAATATACCATAAATCGCCTGGAAAAAGAAGAAAAATATAGTCATAGATAATTTTGTAGTATTACAACCTACTAGTCCCTTACGAACAAGTAAACATATAGATGAGGCTATTACTCTTTTTTTAAAGAAAAAGAAGCTAAAAGCAGTGGTGAGTTATTGTAAAGAATATCATTCTATTTTTTTGGCATAAAAAAATAGATAAACAAGGAAAAATAGTAGACCTTTTTGAAGGAGACTATGAAAAGAATAGACAAGAAATAGAAGAAACTTATTTTTCCTAATGGAGCCATTTATGTGTTCAATAAAAGATTTTCTTCTTACAACAAAGGATTATAATAAAGATTGTTATGCTTATATTATGGATAGAAAAACACTCCATAGATATTGATACTATAGATGATTTTTCAATATGCTGAGTTTCTAATGAATTTAGAAAGAAACAAAAACTATCTTGTAATAAATATGAAAAACTTATCATGTATCTTCTATATGGAAATCTTGATATTTAATAGTTTTAACAGTCATGTATAGTACTAAGTCCATACGAGTGAAAAAGAAATATAACTTTTTTTAATGTAAGAATGATCTTAGGGTAGTAGTTTTTTCTTTTTTTACAATAGTTTGGCTAAATATTTTTTTACAGATAAAGACATATAAATTATCAATCTGGCATCTATATGCAAAACAATTGCTCTTTTATTTTTCAAAGTTCTTGTTTATCCCAATAACAATACTTATAAAATATGCTGCTATATCCTCCTAAATAGAAGGGCAATACTTTAAATAAAAAAATTAAGTAATGCCTTCTTCGAGAGACATAGAAAACAAGCCTCTCAATTCTTTTTTTGGTAGCTCGTAAGGACTTATCTTAAACGAAGAATCCTATTTTTAGGCACTAACCTACTCTCTGATTTATCAGAGTTTGTAAATGGGCAAAATATAGTAGTAGACGAAGGTTTTACATTGTAGAAAAAAATATAAATTGAAAAATGAATAACAAAGAAGATATTGTAGCTCAATTTTTTTAGCTTTTTGAAAAAAATAATCTTTTTGATCTACAATATTCAAAAAGACACCTATTATTGGGATATCATTAGATACTATGTGTGTGTCAAATTGAGATATCAGGAAGATCCCTTGATTAAAAAAAGAAATAAAGGAAAAAAACTATCATAATGTCTACAGGTATAGCAACTCTAGAAGAGATAGAAGCAGCTGTAAGAGTCTGTAAAGAACAAGGTAATCATGATATTACCTTATTAAAATGTACCTCTCAGTACCCAGCACGTCCTGAAGATGCTAACATACTAACTATTAGTGATATGAAAAAAACGTTTCGGAGTAAAGGTGGGATTGTCTGATCATATAATGGGTATAGAGATACCTATGCTTTCAGTAGCTTTAGGGGCAGAAGTAATTGAAAAATACTTTATATTGGATAGATCCATAGGAGGTCCCAATGCTCACTTTTTCTTTAGATAAAGAAGAGTTTGTTGCAATGGTAGCCGTAAGGAGTGCAGAACAAATTATTAGCAAAAGTAGATTACGAAATGACTCCTTCAAAGGAAAAAAAGTAAAGAATTTTTTTCCCGTTTGCTATATGTAGTAGAAAAACGTTAAAAAGGAGAGATAATCACTGAGTAAAATGTACGCTCTATCCGACCAGGTTATAGCTAGCACCTAAATATCTAAAAGAGATTTTAGGAAAACTTTCTCAAGAGATATTGAAAAAAGGAGAAAGAATGAGTTTGAAATTTGTAGAGAAGAAGTAAAAAAATTATATGAGGCGTCTATTAAAAGATAGTACTATTTACTTAATAGGAGAAATTATCTCAAAGATAATCCCTTTTCTATTGATTCCTTATTTATCTAGAAAATTAGGAGTTATAGGGTATGAGAACTTTTCTTATTATCAAACTTATACAGCTTTGTTTGTTATATTATTTGGATTAGCACAAGAAGGTTCTGTTGCTCGTTATTTCTATTTTTTTATGGCAAAAAAATGCTTTTAGACTTAATTGTAAGAACTGGTTATCTTTATACTATCTGTATTGCCTCTTTAAGTTTTTTTAATATGCTTATTCTTTAAATCTGAAATATTATTATATTTAGTTCTTGCTGCTGTTTTTTTGAAGTTTTTTTGTTACAGTTCAATTGAGTATCAGGCAATGTCAAAAAAACAGGCCTTTCCTTATGTTGTCATTCAAATATTATCAGGGGTATTATCTTTATCTATTACTATACTTTTTATTAGAGTTTTTCCAAACTAATCTAGTTGAAAAAAAGAATTCTAGCCATTCTTACTTCTAATGCTTTAGTGTTTGTAATATCATATTTCTTTTTTTGTATAGAACAAAAAAATAAAGAAAAAGAAAAATATAGTCTTAGGAACTACAAAATAGCTTTTCTATATATATTAAGTTTTTGGATTACCTATGATTTTTTTCATCTTTTAAGCTCTTATATAAAAGGGCAAGTGGATAGAATTTTCATATATTATAAATTTAATGAGGTAGATTTAGGTTTATATGCAATGGGAGCGAATATAGCTATGATTTTTACTAACAGTTATTAGTGCTATAAATAAAGCTACTTTTACCCTATTACTATGAAGCAATAAAGAAGAGCAAGATAACATTACAGCAAATACATAAATGGGCATTATTTTTCCTTACTAATAACTCCCCTAGTGAGTTTTATTATCTCTATAATTCCAGAGTCTTTTATTGTTTGGTTTTTAGGAGCACAATTTGAGGGAACAAAGTACTATATAGTAGTATTTTTCTATTTCAACTACGCTATTTATTCCATATGTTATATTAGTTAACTATTTATTTTATTATGGGAAAAAAATAGACAGATTGCTTTTTGCTCTATACTATCAACATTTATTTATATAGTATCATTAATTTGTTTAACCTTTACAAAAAAATAAAAATATATCCCTTTTTGCAAGTATTTTTAGCAGCTTTATCTATTTTACCCATCCTATATTTTTTACTAAAAAATAAATATAAATAATAAAATCACTGATGAAAATATCAATAATTAAAAAAATATCAAACTTACTTTTTAAAATGTTTGAATATCTACTAAAAAAATAGTTTTATTTTCAAACTTCAAGTCCAAAAAAAGAACTGTTGATTATTAGTAAAAAGGAAACAAAATACAAAAAAATTAGAATTCTAGGTAATGGTGATTCTTTAAAAGAAGGAGGGTTTACAAATAGAACCTATGATTATATGGTACTAAATAATTATTTTTCTCAGAAAGCTATTATGAAGTGAAACCTTTGTATTATTTAGTGGCAGATCCTTATTATTTCTGTACAAAAGAAGGAATTGATAAAATAAAAAGAATCATATCAATTACTGATTGGGGAATGTATTTATTTATACCTTATAATAAAGGGGAAATTTATTTTTTTCAAAAAAATGGAAACTGACCACGTGAAAATTTGTTTGTATAACTCATCTCCTTTCGAAAGTTTCACAAATATAAAACATTATTTTTTTGATAAAATGCTTGCAATGCCTATTATTCAAAAATGTTCTTGTAGGAGGGATTATGGTTTCTATTTGGTTGGATTATAAAATAATAGAATTATATGGAGTAGAGCATTCTTGGTTAACTTTATTATCTGTTGACAAAAAAATAATATTGTACTTATTCAAGATAGACATTTTTTATGAAAAAAAGAGGAGGTTAAAAAGGTTCCTTTCAGAGTATATAGGAAATTTCAAAACTTCATGAAACTTTATATGCTTTTTGGGAGAATGTTTGAATCTTATTGGGAGATTTATGATTATGTCAAAGATAAAAATATTGAAATAATCAATAAGGTCTGATTCTTTTATAGACGCCTTTAAGAAATGTTAAAAAAATGAATAAGTTAAAAAAATATAATAAAATTCTTTTATTATCTTCTTAAATATAACATTGATTTACATAATGTTTTCTGTATCCAAAAAGATAATAAATTCAGTAAAAAAATAAAGATCTATACCCCTTATCATATAAGTAATTGTGAAATTGAAGATTATACTTATATAGCTAAAAATGCTAATATATCCTATACCAAAAATAGGAAAATATTGTTCAATAGGGCCTAATTTTTCTATGTGGATGGGAGAATACATCCTCTTAATGGAATATCAACATCTCCTATGTTTTATTCTACAATGAAACAAAATGGGTATACTCTATCAAAAGAAGATAAAATAGAAGAGCGAAGCCCTATTGTAATAGGTAACGATGTTTTTATAGGAGCAAATGTAGTTGTTTTTAGATGGTGTTACTATAGGTGATGGCGCAGTTATAGGAGCGGGTGCAGTTGTCTCAAAAGACATTCCTCCTTATGCCATAGCGGTAGGTTGTCCTATAAAAAAATTATTAAATATCGGTTTAATGATGAGATAATAAACAAATTAAAATCTATCCAGTGGTGGAATGACGAGGCTAATCAAGTCCTTATAGAGAAAAAAACTTTTTAATGTTGAAAAATTTATAGAAAGTAGCATAAAATGATTTCTTTACCCAAAAATTACAGTCATTACTGTTGCTTATAACGCAGTGAAGGATATTGAAAAACACAATCCTATCGGTAATCAACCAAACCTATCCTAATATAGAATATATCATTATTGATGGTGGTAGCACTGATGCTACCCTTGATATTATTAAGAAATACCAAGATAGGATTTCCTATTGGGTAAGTGAGCCTGATAAAGGGATTTATGATGCTATGAATAAGGGAATAGCAAAAGCTACAGGTGGATGGTTAAATTTTATGAATGCAGGTGATACTTTTTATGATGAGCAGGTATTAGAAAAAGTATTTAAGGATAATGATTGGAGTGATACAGATGTGATATATGGAGATGTTTCTATAAAATATAAAAAAATACAACAAAATTAAGATTTTCTTTACCTATAAAACATTTAGAGAAAGGTATGCCTTTTTGTCATCAAAGTACTTTTTATAAAAACTAATATACAAAAAGAAATAACTTTTTGACATCCACTACAAAATATGTGCTGATTATAATCTATTTCATACATTATACAAGCAAAAAGTATCAATTTAAAAAGGTTGATATAGTAGTTGCTACATTTTTTTATATGGAGGGATTTCTACAGATGCTTTTATATCTTTAATGGTAGAAGAATGGCATATATCAGGAAAAAAATAATAATAACTATTTTTATATACAAAAATAATACGAGAACTATTCATCGGAAAAAAATACGAAATATTTATAAGAAATTTTTTTATGATTTTTTTACATCACTTTATTTTTCTTTTTTTATTATTATCTTGTATACTTCAATTAGTATATAAACTATCTTTACCTAAATTTACTTTATTTCTGGCAGGAATACTTATATTCTTTTCAGGAGTCAGAGTAGGTACAGGTATTGATTATTATTCTTATTTAGACATGTGGTATTATGTAAAACCTATTAATGAAATAGAAAAATTTCTATTTATCTGCTGTCGAACCTGGTTTTTGTATTTCTAATTTCCTTGATAAAGTTTTTTTACGAATAAATCTATTTATTTTTTTACTTAGTAACAAGTTTATTAGCTATCTTACCTATATATCCCACATTAGTAAAATTAAATATTAGATATAAAATAATATCTTTTTATTTACTTTTTTTAGTTTTTTTATATTACTTATCCTTTTTAATGTTGTTAGACAGGGAATAGCAATGGGAATATTTATTTTTTTCCCTACCTTTCATACTAAAAACAAAGATTTTTTAGTATTATTCTTATCAATTATAGCTGGATTGATACATTCAACTGGTTTTCTTATTATTATAGCTTTTCTTGCTATTTATATTAAAAATAAATGTAAAATATTTTTTTGATAATAGGCTTACTAATTTCTTTTTATTTGTTGGAGATTAGATATCTTAAATTATATATTGTTTAATTATTTAGGTGTAAGTGAAGTCTTTGTGGAATTATTCTCTAAATCTACTTCTATATTTCAAGTAATTACTCGTATTTTTATTAATGCTTATTCTATTCTATTTTTGGACTTAAAATCAATTACCTTGTATTTAATAAAATTTTTCATAATTTACCTATTAGGTTTTTTTATTTATATAGCATTATTAAATCATAATTTATTAGCTACTCGTTTTAATATGTTTCTTCGAGTATTGGAAATTATTTTTAGCACCTATGTTAATAGAAAAGAACTAAAAATATACCAACTCGATTAACTTTATTTTTTTATTTTTCTTAATTCCTTTTTACTTATTCTTTTCCACCAAAGTTTGCTTATAGAAGAGAATGAGTATCATTTTGAGATCTAAATTTTTTTAGAATAATGAATAGTTATAAAGTATCCATCATTACACCTATATATAGAGTTGAAAAATTTATAGAGCGTTGTGCAAGATCACTATTGAATCAGGACTTTGATTCAATTGAGTATATCTTTATTAATGATGCTACTCCCGATAATAGTTTTTATGATTCTCAAAAAAATATTGTAGAAAAAAAGTAACAGAAAAGAGGATATAAAGCTACTAGAGAATGAACATAATTTAGGCGTTGCAAAAACTCGCAAGAAAGGAATGCTTGAAGCCTCTGGAGAATATGTAATTCAAATAGATGCTGATGATTGGATAGAACCTAATATGATTAACACCCTTTACAATAAAGTGAAACAGGATAATGCAGATATTGCTGTATGCGATTATTATATTAGCTTTATTACGGGAAAAGAAACATATAGAAAGGAGGAATATAAACCTAATATTGGTTTTCAATATAAAAAAATATAATGTTGGGTAAAAGTACATCCTGCATTTTGGAATACTCTTATAAAAAGAAATTTATATGTTGAGAAAAAAATATTTTTTTCCCGAAGGAAAAAAATAAACATGGGAGAAGATTATGAATGATGCTAAAACTTTTTTTCTTAGTACAGAAAAAAAGTTACATATATCCCTAAAAGCTCTATTACATTATACACAATATAATGAAAAATTCTATCACAAAAAAACAATGAATAGAGAATATATTAATGATACTATTCAATGTATCAAAAATTTTTGAAGAGATACTAAAAACCAACTGGTGATAGATATATTCAAGAATTTCGAACAATGATAGTTTTTGGAAAAAAATGTTTGTATTAGATAAACAATACACAAAAATATTTTTTTATACCATTCATCCTGAAGTTAATAAATTTAAGTATATTTTTTTAGTAATAATGGGTATGGCTTCTTTCAAAAAAATAACATTGAGTTTTTATGCTAATACAAATGCCTTTTTATTACAAGAGGTATTTATAAAAAGTTATAGATGGTTAAAAAAAGAAATATAAAGTATAATAAAATGAAACAACATTTAGTATCTATTATTACTCCAATGTATAATGCAGAAAAATATGTTACACAAACTATTGAGTCTGTACTTGCTCAAACATATAGTGATTGGGAGATGATTATTGTAGATGACGGTTCTAAAGATAAATCTGCAGAAATAGTTGCTAATTATTCCCAAAAAGATTCAAGAATTAAACTTATCAAACAAAAAAATGGAGGTTGTGCATCAGCAAGGAATAATGCTTTAGATAATGCACAAAGGGCAATATGTTTGTTTCTTAGATTCTGATGATCTTTGGGAAACTAATTTTTTTACATGAGCAAATAAATTTTTTTAGAAGAAAAAAATGCTGCTTTTTGTCTATGCTTCTCATAAAAAGAATTAATGAGGAAAAATCGAGAAATATTGATTCCTTTTTATTGTTCCTGAAAAGAGTATCTTATAATGACCTACTAAAAACTTGTTCTATATCTACTCTAACAGTAATGATTGACAGAAGTAGAGTAAATCATATCAGATTTGATGAGCAACTAAGAAATGTTAGAGATGATTTTGCTCTGTGGCTAGAAATTATCAAACAAGTAAAAATATGCTTATGGTAATAAAAAAATATTAGCCTCTTATAGAATATTACAAGGGAGTGCTACTCGTAATAAGAAAAAAAGTGGCGAAAGCTCAATTTAAAAATTTATTATCATAGAGAAAAAAATTAGGGCTATTAAAAAGTATCTACTATACTATACATTGGGCTATAAATGGATTTTTAAAGTATAGAAAAATAAAATCAATTATGAAACAATATGATTATTTAATTGTCGGAGCTGGATTATTTGGTGCTGTCTTCGCTCAACAAATGACCTTGAAAGGAAAAATGTCTTGTTATTGAAAGACGTAACCATATAGCAGGTAATGTTTATACAGAAAAAAACAAGAAGATATACAAGTTCACAAATATGGAGCACATATATTTCATACTAGTAATAAAGAGGTATGGGATTATGTGAATTCTTTGTCGAATTTAATCGATACACAAACTCTCCTATTGCCAACTATAAAAGGAAAAATTATATAATCTTCCTTTTAACATGAATACATTTTATCAACTATGGGGTGTAAGAACACCTAAAGAGGCACTAAAAAGATAGAGGAACAAAAAGCTGAGTTTAGCTATATCAAGGAACCCAAAAATTTAGAGGAACAAGCTCTTATTTTTAGGAGGAAAGATATATACGAAAAAAACTTATTAAAGGTTATACTGAAAAAAACAATGGGGACGTCCTGCCACAGATATTCCTGCTTTTATTATAAAAAAAGACTTCCATTTAGATTCACTTTTGATAATAACTATTTTTAATGATATTTATCAAGGAATTCCTATTGGAGGTTATACGCTTTTAGTAGAAGCTACTTGAAGGTATTGAATACAAATTTGGAGTCAATTATTTGGAAAATAGGGAATATTGGAATTCCATCGCAGATACCATTGTCTATACAGGAAAGATAGACGAATTTTTTTCAATAATTGTTTTTGGTAGTTTAGATTATAGAAGCCTTCGTTTTTGAAAAACGAGATCTTGGATACTCCTAATTATCAAGGAAATGCTGTTGTTAATTATACAGAAAGAGAAATACCTTATACACGAATTATTGAACATAAACATTTTGAGATTTGGCACTCAACCTAAAAACAATAATTACAAAAGAATATCCTCTGGATATTTCAGAAAGTAATGAGGCATATTATCCTATCAATGATGAAAGAAATCAGAAAAATATATCAACAATACGAAAATCTGGCAAAAATCAGAAATAAATATTATTTTTTGGAGGTCGATTAGCTGAGTATAAGTATTATGATATGCATCAAGTAATTGAGAGAGCTTTAAAACTCTCTAAATAAAATACCGAAAAAACTAAAATAATTTTCGTATCTTTGCACAAACAAATCACTAATGGCAAAAAGCACTCATTACAGGAATTACAGGACAGGATGGCGCCTATCTTGCAGAATATCTTCTCAAGAAAGGATACCAAGTACACGGTATGAAGCGCCGTTCGTCCTTGTTTAACACAGATCGTATTGATCATCTGTATCAGGATCCACATTTGGAAAAACCGCAATCTTATCTTGCACTATGGCGACCTTACCGATAGTATGAATATCACTCGCCTTATCCAAGAGGTGCAACCTGATGAAATCTACAACTTAGCAGCTATGAGTCACGTACATGTGAGTTTCCAAACCCCTGAGTACGTAGGTAATGCTGACGGATTGGGTACCTTACGTATCTTGGAAGCCGTTCGCTTATTAGGGCTAACTGAGAAAACACGTATCTATCAGGCTTCTACTTCTGAATTGTATGGATTGGTACAGGAAGTACCACAAAGTGAGAAGACACCTTTCTATCCTCGCTCACCCTATGCAGTAGCTAAGCTCTATGCGTACTGGATTACAGTGAATTACCGTGAAGCGTATAAGATGCACGCTTCCAATGGGATTCTCTTCAACCATGAATCGCCTATCCGTGGGGAAACTTTCGTAACACGTAAGGTAACCCGCGCCCTAAAGCCGTGTGGCCTTTGGGGAATGCAGGAACGTTTCTATATGGGAAATTTAAGCTCTCAGCGTGACTGGGGACATGCCAAGGATTATATCAAGGCAATGTACCTTATCTTACAGCAAGAGACACCTTCTGACTATGTAATCGCTACAGGTATCACTACCGCTATCCGTGATTTTATCGCTTTGGCTGGAAAGGAAATTGGACTCTCCATAGAATTCAAGGGTGAAGGCACTGAGGAAAAAGGATATATCACCGCGGTAGACAAAGCAGTATTCTCTGAAAAAAAGTAGGTGAAAAATACCTTCCTCATATAGAAGAAAAAATAGCCAAAAATGAAGCTGTAGTATTGGTGGATCCTCAGTATTTCCGTCCTACCGAAGTGGATTTGCTTATAGGGGATCCTACCAAATCACAAACTGTATTGGGCTGGAAACCTGAATATGACCTCAAAGCATTGGTGGAAGATATGATGCGTTCTGACATTAAGCTCTTCAAGCGAGATGCTTACCTCAAAAGAAGGAGGTTTTAAAATTATGAATTATTTTCGAATAAATAGTAACCATGCAACTCACACAAAAGCTCAAACAAATCTTTTATAAGTGATTTAGAAAAAAATACTCCCCTTTTATGGAGCGAGATCTGAAGAAATTGCTTATGAATGTCTCTATCCCTTATCTCAATGGTAAGGAGGTAGCGCATGTGGTGGCCTTTTTGTTTTGAGTATGACTATGAGGATCTTACCATTTCCTTTTTGGGCATTGGGAGAAAATAATGAAATTATCTCTGAAATACTCGAACTCCCTACCGAAAGGGACGAAAAACACTTCCCTTCAGATAAGTTTGTTGTAGAAGAAGAGGACTTGGAGGACTTATTATATGAAACAGAGCTGGAGGAGAACGAAATTGAGGATTTGCTTATTGAATACCGACAGGAAAAACTAGCTATCTTCACCAACTGGTTTATAGCTCGTTGGAAAAAAATGTTACCGAACAGCTTAATGTTACCATTGATGCCTATTTTTTTCTAAACTCAATGCTTTCTATAAGACAGATCTGAACACCTTAGAGCCCTATCAGTTCAGAGGAAATTCAGGAGAAATATACAAATCCAGAAAAATGAAATATAACACTTTATTACACATGAGAACATTTGCCCAGGTCTTTTTGTTTAAGTTGGCTCTTTTTTTGCGGTAGCTTAGCTACAAATGCACAGACAAAAGGACATTTTTTTCCGATAAAAAGATTACAAACAGACACTTCAACGGCAGGTTATGATGGGCCTTATATCTTTTATAATAAAGAAAAAGCCATCATAAAAGCAGATTATTGAGAAGAAAGGGCAACCTACAAGTGTAAGTGAAGAACTGGCATATCCCATTGCTGGTAAGAAGCTTTATATGTTATGTGAATGACAAAGAGCATTTCTCTTTCAAGGTACAGGAATTACTACAAAACCAGCCTTCTGTATATGCCATGCCTGAAAAGCTCATTGCTATTTCAGATATAGAGGGGCGTTTTGAGGAGTTCAAGGACTTTCTCATTGCCAATAAGGTGATGGATAGGCACTACAAAATGGACTTTTGGTAAAGGACATTTGGTTACTGTAGGTGATTTCTTTGATCGAGGCTTGTTAGTCACCCAAACACTTTGGCTTATTTATTCCTTGGAAGAACAAGCTGAAAAGGCAGGAGGCAAGGTGCACTTTATCCTTGGCAACCATGATCTTATGAATATGAACAATGATTTTTCGCTATGTTCGTAAGAAATACCTTGAGAATGCCAAACTCATGGGACAAGAATATTATGATTTCTACAAACCTAATACTGAATTGGGGCGTTGGTTAGCTACTAAAAAAATATTCTGGAGAAAATAGGAGACTATATCTTTGTTCATGCAGGCATTTCCAAAGAGGTAAGTGATCTGAATATGGGGGTTGAGGGATCAATAAGTATGCACGAGGCTACTATTTCCATAATAGAGAAGCAACATTTGGAACTGATCCTATAGGAAAAACCATCTATATGTTTGGCAAAAAGTCCTATGTGGTACCGTGGTTATGGAAAGCAGACTATTGATAAAGCAGAATTTGCAGCCATTGCCAAAAATATGGGTACTAAGAAATTTGTCATTGGGCATACCCTCCACGAATCAGTAACTTATCTTATGGATAAGCAAGTCATTGACCTTGATGTGCTCCATGCCAAAGGAATTACTCAGGGATTACTGATAGAAAATGGACAAGAATATATGGTAGATATTCATGGACAAAAGTCAGCTATCAAGGATCAAGCCAAAGAAGTTGATGATTAATTATTATATTTAAATTGTTTTTATTTACTCATGAACATGAAAAAAATCAATTTGGAATACTCTTTGTTTATTCTGAGTTGATTTTTTTCCAATAATATCACATTACGATGAACAAAAATGCAAAAATTTATGTAGCAGGACACCGAGGCTTAGTAGGCTCTGCTATTTGGAAAAATCTTAAAGAAAAGGGATATACAAACCTTATTGGACATACTCATAGTGAATTAGACTTACGCAATACAGAAGCTGTCAATGCTTTCTTCTATAAAGAAAAACCTGAATATGTCTTCTTAGCGGCAGCCAAAGTAGGCGGTATTATGGCCAATAATATCTATCGTGCAGATTTTATCTATGAGAATCTGATGATTCAGAACAATGTGATCCATGCCGCTTATGAGAATGGGGTGAAAAAAAGCTCCTTTTCTTAGGGAGTACTTGTATTTATCCTAGGAAGCCCCTCAGCCCATGCCTGAAGATTGCTTGCTTACCTCTCCTTTGGAATATACCAATGAGCCTTATGCTATTGCTAAGATTGCAGGTATCAAGATGTGTGAAAGTTATAACCTACAATATGGCACCAATTTTATCTCTGTAATGCCTACCAATCTTTATGGTCCTAATGATAATTTTGACTTAGAAAAAAATCTCATGTCCTCCCTGCTATGATTCGTAAGATTCATTTGGCTAAAAGCTCTCCTCGAAGAAGATTGGCAGACTATCCAAAAAGATCTTAATAAGCGTCCTATTGAGGGGTATATTACAGGAGAAAGCAAACAGGAGGACATCATTGCGGCACTTGCCAAATATGGTGTATTCAAGGACAAGATAGTACTTTGGGAGAACAGGCACCCCACTTAGAGAGTTCCTTTGGAGTGAGGACATGGCCGATGCTTGTGTATTTATCATGGAACGTGTTAATTTCAAAGATACCTATACTCCTGACAGCAAGGAAGTACGTAACACTCATATCAATATAGGTACAGGCTCCGATCTAAGTATCAAAGCCCTTTCTGAACTTATCCGTGAGACTATTGGTTACAAAGGCGTAATTGAGTTTGATAGTTCCAAACCCGATGGTACCATGAAAAAAACTCACTGACCCTACCAAGCTACATAACTTGGGCTGGAAACATACGATTTCCTTAGAAAAAGGGTGTTAAGATGATGTATGAACATTACCTCAAATGAAATTCCAATTAGTATCCGATTTCAAGCCTATGGGCGACCAGCCTGCTGCTATTGCCTCTTTGGTCAATGGTATCAATGACCAAGAGAAATACCAAACGCTCTTGGGTGTTACAGGCTCTGGAAAGACCTTTACTATAGCCAATGTAGTGGAACAGGTACAGGTGCCTACTCTGGTCTTAGCGCATAATAAGACCCTTGCCGCTCAGCTCTATAGTGAGTTCAAGGCTTTCTTTCCCAACAATGCAGTGGAGTACTTTTGTATCTTATTATGACTACTACCAGCCTGAGGCTTATATCCCTACAACTGGGGTGTATATAGAGAAGGATTTGTCCATCAATGAGGATATTGAGCGAATGCGCCTCAGTACTACCTCTTCTCTACTCTCTGGCCGCCGTGATGTGCTCGTAGTAGCGTCTGTCTCATGCCTATATGGTATCGGAAACCCCTTGGAGTTCCAGAAGAACGTCATTTCTATAGAAGAAGGACAAACACTCACTCGTACCAAGTTTATGCACCAACTTGTACAGAGCCTCTACGCACGCACCACAGCTGACTTCCTACATGGAAATTTCAGAGTAAAGGGCGATGTCATTGATGTCTTTCCTGGCTATAGCGAAACGCCTATTCGAGTACATTTCTTCGGCAATGAAATCGAACAGATAGAAACCTTTGACCGCGAGACGAATAAGACCATAGAACGCTTGGAGAAGCTCAATATCTATCCCGCCAATATGTTTGTTACCTCTCCTGAAATACTACAAGCAGCTATCAGGGAGATTCAGGACGACTTGGTCAAGCAAATAGCGTTCTTTCAATCGGCAGGAAAAACCTGGAAGCAAAACGCTTGGAGGAGCGTACCAATTTTTGACCTGGAGATGATACGTGAGTTGGGCTATTGCTCTGGAATAGAGAACTATTCCCGCTACTTGGACAGGCGCCCTCCGGGAGTCGCCCCTTCTGCCTGATAGACTATTTCCCTAAGGACTTCCTTATGGTGATAGACGAGAGCCATGCTACTGTTCCCCAAGTTCGCGCTATGTATGGGGGCGACAGGAGCAGGAAAGAGAACTTAGTAGAATACGGATTCCGCCTTCCGGCAGCGATGGACAACCGTCCACTTAAGTTTGAAGAGTTCGAAGCGCTACAAAAATCAGGTGATCTATGTCAGTGCTACCCTGCGGACTACGAATTGCAGAAGTGTGGAGGTGTATATGTGGAACAAGTCATTCGCCCCTACTGGTTTGCTCGACCCCTAAGATAGAAGTACGCCCTAGCAAAAAAATCAGATAGATGATCTCTTGGAGGAGATACAAAAAAGTGTGTAGAGGAAGACCAACGTGTACTGGTAACCACCCTTACCAAACGTATGGCGGAGGAGCTAACCAAGTATCTAACAAAGATGGAGGTACGTTGCCGCTATGTACATAGTGATGTGGATACGCTGGAGCGTATAGAGATTATGCAAGACCTTAGAAAAAGGACTTTTTGATGTACTTATAGGGGTCAATCTGCTCAGGGAGGGATTAGACTTGCCTGAAGTATCCTTGGTTGCTATCTTGGACGCTGATAAAGAAGGCTTTTTGCGTTCCGCTCGCTCCATGACCCAAACAGTAGGACGCGCTGCCCGTAATATAGATGGCCGTGCTATTATGTATGCTGACAAAATTACCGACAGTATGCGTGTAACCATTGAGGAAACCACCTACCGAAGGGAGAAACAGATGAACTACAACCTCACCCACGGCATTACCCCGCAGCCATTACATAAGAAAATAGAGAATCCTCTTAGCAAAAAGCCCTATTACGGAATTTCATTACGAAAAATACTCCGAAAAAGAAAGAACACTCCCCTACCAAGCCTATGAGCAGAGGAGAACTTGAGAAAGAAATACAACAGACTCGCAAGCTGATGGAAGCCGCTTCCAAAGAATTGGACTTCATTAAGGCGGCACACTACCGCGACCTACTCAAAGAACTTCAGGAAAAGCTTCAAGCAAGCTCCTTATAGGCATTGTGTATCAAAAGATAATCAGCAAGCACCAAGGCAGACATCGCCTCTACGATGGGTACCGCACGAGGTACTACACAGGGTCGTGTCTGCCTTTTTCCTTGGAACTGCACCACCTCCCCTGCCCTATTGATCGTTTCTTGTTCTTGCATAAGCGTTGCTACTGGCTTGAAGGCTACACGAAAATAGATATCCATTCCATTGAAATGCCCCCTTGTATGCCTCCTGAGTAGTTGGTACGAGTCGTCCCATCAGGTAGGAATATATCATTGTTTTGGCTACCTCTTTTTCTAGCAGAAGCAAATCCCCCTCCATACTCAAATCCCTTTACGGCATTAATAGAAAGCATGGCCTTACCCAACTCAGCATGTAAGCGGTCAAAAAAACGGGTTCGCCTAATCCTACAGGCACGCCTTGTATTACACAAGACACAATGCCCCTCAACTGTATCTCCGTCCTTGCGTACCTCCCTGATATAGGCTTCCATTTGTTCTGCCAGTACGGGATCTGGACAGCGTACAGGATTTTTCTTCTATTTGGGAAAAATCAAGCAATTGGTAATCCTTTTCAGGCAATGCCAACTCCCCTACGGCTGATACATAGGCAGTAATTTTTATCCCTTTTAGGAACTGCTTGGCAATAGCTCCTGCCACTACACGAACGGCTGTTTCTCGAGCTGAACTACGTCCGCCCCCCACGATGATCACGTAAGCCATATTTCTGCTCATACACATAGTCTGCATGGGAGGGACGATATAAGTCCTTCAAATGGTCATAGTCCTGAGAATGTTGTTGGGTATTGGCTATGATAAAGCCAATAGGTGCCCCTGTGGTCTTTCCTCAAAAAAATACCCGAAAGAAACTGCACCTTATCAGCTTCCTTACGTTGGGTTACGATAGCCGACTGCCCAGGCCGACGCCTATCAAGCTCTCTCTGTATTTGCTCAAAGTCCAATGCGATTCCCGCAGGGCAACCATCAATCACGCCTCCTATAGCCTCTCGTGTGATTCGCCAAAGGTAGTGAGCCCTAAAAGATGCCCAAATGTATTTCCTGCCATAGTTCTAATCTTCTAATTTTTCAATAGTAACCTCATAAAGTTGCTCAAAAAGCTGTTCTACATAACTAGCCTCTGCTTTGCGTACCTCTACAAGTAGCGTACAGTTCAGTTCTAAGGTCTGAGAAACAACAGTCAGGTTCCTGTCCTTAATAATTTTCATCACCTTATTCATATCCTTATAATCAAAGACAATTTTTGTAGGTAAGGTCAATGGTGTGTTCCTCTATTTCAGCCTCTTGAAGAGTGAGCTGAGCCGTAGTTTTGTAGGCGGTAATAAGGCCACTTACCCCCAGCTTGATTCCACCAAAATAGCGCACTACAATCAGTAGTACATTGGTCAGCTCAAAGGACTGTATCTGCCTGTAGATAGGTAGTCCCGCCGTACCGCTAGGGCTCTCCATCGTCATTCGCCCTATAAGTAAAGTGCTCTTTGCCCAACTGATAGGCATAACACCAGTGCCGTGCCGAAAAGTGTTCTCTCTTAACCGTCTCCAAGTGCTTTTTCACTTCCTCCTCTGTGTTAATAGGATACAAATAACCTATAAACTTACTGCTCTTATCCTTATAAATAATGTCAGTAACAGGCTGGCTGATGGTCTTATAGGTATCTGTCATAGGAGTGAAGAATGAATAGTGAAAGGTGAAAAATAAAGTGCAAAGATACAATATTTTTCCAAAAAGCACTTAGTCAGTAGCTATATTTTCTCTATAAATAAAAATTAAAAAAATATTTTTGTATTTATGATTTTTACTAGCTTTGCACCTCACTAATAAAATTCATTATATAAGGTAAAATTACATAAAAAGAAATCATAGTTAGATATTAAATAAATATAGCTTTTTCGCTTTACATTTTCCCATATACAGAAATACGACCATTTTTTTCAATACCAAGGGAGAGTGAAGTGGAAATGCCTACGTTTTCAAGCGTGGGCATTCCTTTTGCTTTTGGTATAGCCTTTGGTCGGGCTTCTGTATATAAGCAACAAGGAATGTCTCGCTTTTTTTGTGCCCTATAGGAATCAAAATGTTAAAGTTGGAAAAATATTTTTTTATCTGGTCATAGTTTGACCAGTGGCGATTGTAATTTTGCCCCCAAGAAATAACCATTAAAAAGAAATAAAAAAATGAGCACAGAAGTTCAACAAAGCCATACCGGAGATTGGGTGTGGGCGGCCTTATCAGTCGCGTATTTGTTCAGTCCAGTGGATATCATCCCTGATATTCCTATAGTGGGCTGGGTTGATGATTTTTTTATAACCACTACTGCGGGTCTAAATCTTCTGCAAGGCTATGCAGCTGATAGTAGTCAAAGCCTTGCCCAATTGGTAAAGATGATTAAGTGGGGATCATTATTCTCGGTGTCATCTGTATTGCCCTTGTCCTGCTCTTAGGTACCCTCATTGTAAAAAAATGTTTAGTAATTAACCTTTAATAATTTAAAAAAATGCCTTTATATCAAGTAACTGTAACCAAAACGGTAGCCTCCAATGGTATCCGTTTAGAACCAGGGATGCAAGTTGTGATCCCAACCCAGACCACCACCAACCCCGTTTCCGTAAACGGAGGAAAAGACGTAATCGCTGCTTTCCAGCGTGTATATGGTATCAATGTAACTTCCATTTTTTTGGTTTCCTTAAAAACTGTACTTAGGGTAGATAAAATAGGGTGATCATAAAAAAATAATACAATAGTAATAATCAAATATATTATCTCCATGGAAGAAATTATTAAACAAATTCTTATAGATCAAGGTATAGGGAACTTTCTGATGATATTTTTTTGTTAATATTGATGGATATCTAAGAAATAAATCTGGAAATTACACTTCAAGAACTTTTTGAAGCTAAAAATAAGAGGATGGCATGGAATAGACAAAAATGAACCTATTTATGCTCTTTTCTATAATACAATAAGTACTAAAGAAACCTTTTTTTGTTGCTGCAAGAACTTATCATTTTTCTGCTTGTATAAGAGGAGGGGTATTAGTTTTGTAGGAATTGTAGAAACCGATGGTTGGAGTAAGGAAGAAAAATGCTGCATGGGAATTCTCCTGGGATATGATAGAAAGTATTTCCTTTAAAAACCATGTTGTTCCAAATGATGAAAAAAAGAAAACCCGAATGCATTTTTTTATAGAAAATGACCCCTCTTTTAGTGTATATGACTGGTGTGATAGTCACATTCTTCATTTTGCAGAAGACAATAGCTATATCTATATTCCTTGTCTATATTTCGGAAACTATATTATTACGGATACATTAGAGAGTCTTATTGCTGGATATCAAAACTATTTGGAACAAGATAACAATTATTATGATTGGCTATGGAATGAGATAGATAGATTATGGAATAATAATGAATTTCAAGCATTAATTAATCTTGTCGAAGAGGCTAAAAATAATATTCGTTATGACTATTATTACTATTACATCATAGGAGTTCTTATAAGATTAGAACGTTATGATGAAGCTAAGAAATATTATGACTCTTTCCGTTTAGTATTCGAAAAAGAGGATAGTAACAATGAAAATTTTGCAGATATAAGATATCGTTTTCTACTTACAGAATCTGAACTTCTTGTACCATATGGACGTTTCTATGAAATAGCAGAAAATTCAGATCTAATCAAACAATATATAGAATCTTATTTTTCCTACAGATGCTGAAAATATACAATTCTATGCGGAAGACAGAAATTATTGGTACAATGAATATATTACCAATTTCTTTAATGAAGATTATAACAATCGCAAAAGTTATAACCATTGCAAAAACAGATAATTTATTTAAGTCGGATCATATTACCTTGTTGCAAATGAGTAATTTGCCTGCTGTAAATTTTTCCTATTACACACCCTAAACAAGATCATACTTATGTATGCCATCCTTATAAAACAGATACTTATCTTCCCATAGAAGAATATGACTATGAACTTCTAAAATGATCGTATCAATGAATTTTTGTTATTTGTTACAATGTTTAGGAGCTACCTCTATTTATATAGAGAATACAAAAGGTGAAAGTAATAACAATAACGCCTATTCCAATACTCAAGCAAATATAGAAGCTAGTATCAGGATTCAGTCTGGTGGGGCACGTATAGAAGAAGAATATAAAGGAAGCAATTATAACAAAAAGTACCCTTAAAATAGGACGAGAACAACAATTTAATCCTATCAAACCTCCCTTTATTCCTGAAGGATTGATATGGTTTCCTCATGAAGCAGGTTGGCATCGCTTAGTTCAACAACGGTTAGAAGGCAGTTTACTCAATCATAGTGAATATATGTCCTCTACAGAACATAAGATTCTTTCTAATGCCGAAATATCTGATATCAATGGTGAACTTAATCTATTATTCGCTACGATTAAAGGAGGAAGAAGAAATGAAACTAATAGTAATATAGAAACTAATAAAGAAGTAGAATGGCGTATCAATGTTACTTTCAAACCCATAGAACAATTTGGTAATGATAATTATATAGTAAGTGAAGACAAAAACTATACAATAGAAACGCCTTCTATAATAGAGTCTTCTATACATAAAGGAGATTTTTACATCCGAGGAAATACAGTATATGGATGAGGTTAAATTCATGTTAGAAGATGATGCCGCTATTGATGATCAGGAACGAAGAATGCTCAATGAGATGCAAAAAAACTTTAGGAATACCAGCTGAGCATGCCCAAAAAAATTAGAGGAAGAGGCTATCAATGCTGTATTTTCATTTTAGTCCAAATGAACAAAAAAATACATTGAAGAAATCAAGTTTATGCTTGAAGATGACGGAGTAATAGATGATAAAGAACGAAGAATTCTTAATAATATGCTTGATGTACTAAATATTTCTCACGAAAAGAGCAAGACAATTAGAGGTGATTGTTCTAAATAAAGGAGATCTAACCAAAGAAGAAAAAAAGAATATTTGGTTAAGGCTAAGTCCTTTATCTCTGATGGAGCTATTTCTGATAGAGAGCGTAGAATGCTTAATCGTTTAGCTAATCTATTGGGTATTAGCGAACAGCGAGCTGTTGAATTAGAAAACCAACTATAAGAAACCATTCATTTTCTATTTAGAGACCTGCCCAGCAGGTCTCTTTTTATTCTCTTTTTAAAGCAACTTATAACTAGCGCTCTAGAGAAACAGAAATTAATCTCAATAGGCTGACCACTAACCACTGTCTTCTGTCGTCTGACCTCTGTCCACTAACCACTAACTCCTGTTAAGTACTTAACATATTTTTTTATTGTATAAATTCTTACTTTTCATAAGCCTTTTCCTTGACTTTGCACCTTGTGATATCGTAACTTTGCCCCAGTTAAGTGAAGAGTGAAAAAGTGAATAATGAATAGAGTTACTTAGCCATTCGTTTTTCACTTTTAATTTTTTTCACTATTCACTATTCAGACGTCAGTGGTCAGTTATAGAGCACAAACAGTCATCAGCCATTAGTTGCAATAGACTGACCACTAACCACTAACCACTTATAATTATGGAAGAGGCTTTAGATATACTTTGGACATACGCTCGTCGTGATCCGATAGAGAGCAATGGGAAGACCATAGTGGCTACCATTAGCCAAAGCATCGCGGCTATTCGCCTTATTATGCGTCTAGAAGGATGGCTGCAAAGAGGCGAAAAACGAAAAGTGAAGAGTGAAAAACAAACAGCACCTACTTATGCAGCGCCAACGCTCACAACATGTGATTTGCCAGCGGCTCAATGTCTAACGTCTGATTTGCCAACGCCTACTTGTAAGGGAGAAACCCATGACAGTGAAGCAGATGAGCAATCCACCCAATCCAATATAGACACTCCAGCCAGTACCTACTTAGCAGCCTCCTCTCCTAGTGAGAAAAAGTTAAGGACTTCTCAGCAAGAGCCTAACCATCCTACTGCCAAAGCCTCCTATCATACGAGCAAACCCCGTAAGGTTTGTCGCCAGCGCCCCTGTGTCAAGGGCAATAAAAGTCCTAACTATACGAGCAAACCCCTGTAAGGTTTGCCTCCAGCGCTCAGTTACTAAGGAAGACTTGTACAAGGGAATCACCTTGATTGAGTCGCCTATAAGGAGCGCTTCTCTAAATTGCATCTCTAGCCTAACACTAGCTAAGGCGCTCCCCCCTTAAAATTAGTTCACTAAGCTTTTCAGTAAGGTTCTTTTCTATGATAAGTCTCAAGGGAGGTTGGGTGAGTGTGAAGCTGCTGAGTCTTATAGAGCGCATAGTAATGAGTGAGGGCTTGCTTAATACCTTGTGTGTCGGTTAGGGAAAGGGTGATGCCTGTTTGGGTTTGTGCAATAATATCCTTGACATCCCATTGCTTATACCCCAAGGCGAGTATAGGTCGCTGTGAAGCCATATATTCAAAGAGTTTCCCTGGGATAATACCCTCTGTCTTGGGTTGGTTAATCTCCAAAAGGAGCAAAAAGTTGTGAATGGCGTTGTAGAGCTATGGCCTCGGCGTGAGAGATATAGCCCTTTTAAGTCTAAATAGTCGGTAAGCTGCCACTTCTGAAAACTGGCAAGTACCTCATCGCTTACTTTTTCCTGCCAAGCATATACGTAGGTCGTGCCTGAAGTCGGCCTGTTCCCTTGTCATCTCGCTCAAGACCTGCCAAAGAGGTTCGGGATTGCGCTCGGAGAGTAGAGAACCCATATGAGAGAGCAGAAAAAGAGGGGAAACCGATGGGGACTCTGTAGGAAGGTCATCGTCATAGCCGTTGGTAATCACCTCTATTGGGCGAGAGGTCTTGGCTTGAAAACTCTCTTTGGGTACTGGGACTGGTTACAATCAGGGTATCGGCAGTTTGCAAAACAGCTTGCTCCATAGCCAAGTGTTTCTGTGCGGAGCGCTTAGTGAGTCTTAGCTGCGAATGGTAACCTATGGTTGTCCATGGGTCTCTAAAATCGGCTATCCAGCGCAAGGCGGGGAACTGCTCCTTGAGTTGTAGTCCCTATAAAGTGTAAGCTATGAGGAGGAGCTGTAGTAATAATGGTATCTATATGATTTTCAGATAGATATTTTGACAGATATTTTTACAGAAGGGCGTACCCACAGCACCCTCGCATCAGGAATAAAGAGGTTGCCTCGTATCCAGAGCAGGAGTTTGTCAAGCAGGAGGGCTTTTTTTAGTAGGGATAATACCTGCACTTATCTTTTGGGTTTTCTCCTTAGAGAAGAGGGAGGCCAAAGCATAGGGACTCAAAAAAATCTTGGTTTTTTTAGAATGGTTAGGTCTTCAGGGATATCATCTACCATATGGGGGTCAAGTATAGGGTAAGTAGGATTCTGGGGGTATAGATCACTGGTTCTATACCAAAAATCGCGTAGGTACTTGACAAATTTGACCCAGCGTTGTACCCCTGGCCCCCTGCTGGCGGCCAATAGTAGGTGATGATAAGTACTTTCTTCATTCCTGATGCTGATTAGTACTAACGCTTTTTCGGCAAGGATTCTTACAGAGGCCAATTCCTTGTATTTCTTACGGGCTTCCTCGGCAGGAGAACCAAAATAGGTTTGCCCTCCTTCGAGTGATTTGGTAACGCCGCTTTGAGCGAGAATTACTGCTTTTTTTCACCCTATAGTAACCCCACTGGTGATACCTACCTGTCCCCATAGGGTAACCCTATCTTCTATTACCACACAACCTGCAATACCCACTTGGGAGGCGATTAAGCACTCCTGCCCCACTACTGTATCGTGGCCTATATGTACATGGTTATCTATTTTGGTACCTCGCTTGATAGTGGTATCGCCTGTAACACCTCGGTCTATGGTACAGAGCGCCCCTAAGTCCACGTGATCTTCTATCACCACGCGCCCCCCAGAGAGGAGTTTGTCAAAACCTTCAGGCCGTTTCTTATAATAGAACGCATCGGCACCGAGGATAGTACCTGCATGTATAGTTACATGGTCTCCTATCTTGCAACCATCATATATGGTTACATTGGCATGAATCAGGCAATGATCTCCCTATCTCCACATGATTGCCTACAAAAAGCCCCTGGCTGTATAATCGTATGCTGGCCTATCTTAGCCGTAGGAGCAACCAGTGTATCGGCCTTTTTCAAAAGGTTTGAAAAAAACTGAGTGAGCTTATTGAAATCCCTAAAAAGGATCATCGGAAATAAGCAGCGCTTTGCCCTCTGGACAAGGTACTTCCTTGTTAATCAATACTATAGTTGCCTTAGACTGCAACGCTTTATCATAGTACTTTGGGTGATCCACAAAGACAATATCGCCGTGTTCTACCACATGTATCTCATTCATACCCAGTACAGGAAAGGCTTTATCTCCCACAAAGGGACAATTGATAATAGTGGCTATTTGTTCTAATGTATAAGGTTGTGGAAACTTCATAGGGTCATAAAATAATTATGGTTGCAAAGATAAAAATATGAATACCCTAATAGTGAATTTTTTTCTAAAAAAATCCGCCCCCTATTTGTTAATAAAAAAATCCCTTTTTCCCATGACTATTTGCGTGCATTTATTAGTATCTTTGCCCTATAGATTATATGTTATTTCATTGATGAATAATAAAAAAACGCAATTATTTATTATCCTCAAAATCAGCTGTATTGTTCTCTTACCAATACTATTCCAATCTTTTGCTAACCACCGAAATAATATTCGCAAAGTACAGAAAATAATCATCAACCGCCAAGCACCACTTGACAAAGTACAATATATTACTAACGATGCGATTGAGAGCCTATTGTTTTTCTACTAAGAATGCCGAAGAATACTCCCTCAAGGAGCTGAAAATAAATTTGTTAGAAAAAAACTGGATGGTGATCCCTTGGTAGAAAGTGCCGATATTTATCTCACTATTGACGGGATACTCAAAGTGGAGGTCAAGCAGCGTGAACCGATAGCGAGGATTATCTCCAACAATCAGTTTTATTATATGGATATGCAGGGCAAGCAGATGCCCCTTTTCCAAAGCCACTTCCGCTCGTGTGCCTATTGTACGTGGGGTAGGTGAAAAACAGTGGGAGGACGCACATCTGATTCTAAAACACATCTATACAGATCATTTTCTAAAAGAAAACATTATAGAACTGACCGCCAACAAGGGTGCTTTCTATGCAAGACTCCGAGGAGCTGATTTCTCTGTTTGCTTAGGAAAAGCTGATAATATACCTTTGAAATTCAATAACTTAAAAAGCCTTTTTATAAAAAAAGCTGCTAAGGATCATTTCTTAGATAAATACACAAGAATAGATCTGCAATATAACAATCAAGTGGTCTGCCACAGAGCTCAGACAGCTATAGAACAAGCAAATGAGTAAGGAATTAAAAAAATATTCATAAAAGAATTAAAAAAACACAAAATAACAGATTAGATATTATTAGAAATGAAAACAGAAAATAAAATGAATCAGAGAAAAATACTTTGCAGGGATTGACATAGGAACTACTAAGATTGTGGCAATCATTGGTTGTGAGAACCAATATGGTAAGTTGGAGATCTTAGGTTATGGAAAAGCTAAGAGCCAAGGTATTTTCCGTGGAATGGTGGGAAATATAGGAAAAACGATTGATTCTATAGAACAGGCGGTAGCACAGGCACAAGCCAAAGCTGGAGTGATCATCTCGGAGGCTTATGTGGGTATTGCAGGGCAACATATCAAGAGCAATGAGGCCTCTGACTATATCACACGCGAGAATGCAGAGGAGATTATCACCGTTAAGGACTTGGAAACGCTTTGCCAATGTGTGATGAGCAGTAAGAACCGATACCCCTGGTGAAGAAGTGATTCATATACTTCCTCAAGAATACAAGGTTGATAATCAAGAAGATATACACGACCCCTATTGGAATGGTGGGATCACGCTTGGAGGGTACTTTCCATATTGTAACAGGACAAGTAGCCCCTATCAAGAACATACAACGCTGTGTAACCAAGGCTGGTATTGCCCTAAAAGGACTTACCTTGGAACCTATTGCCTCTTCAGCTTCTGTATTAAGTGAGGAAGAGAAGGAAGCAGGGGTAGCTTTGGTGGATATAGGGGGGTACTACCGACTTGGCTATCTTCAAGGAAGGTTATATCCGCTATACAGCAGTGGTGCCTTTTTGGTGGCAATATTATAGATAAGGACATCAGGAAGGTTGTAATGTTTTTTTGACAAACAAGCCGAGCAGCTCAAGATCCGTTTTGGCTCTGCATGGCCTGAATATACCAAAAGAAAAATGAGGTAATCAATATCCAAATGTTCAAAGGACGTGAGCCCTCAAGAGATTCAAGTTACTAACTTGGCGCGTATCATACGCTGCCGTATGGAAGAGATCATTGAAGCTATCTTCAATGAAATCAAAAAAACTATGGCTATGACCAACCGCGCAAAAAGCTCATCGCAGGGATTGTACTCACTGGAGGGGTAGCGAACTGAAAGACCTCCCTCAGCTGGTGGAATACCTCACAGGCCTACCTACCCGTATTGGTCACCCCAATGAGCACTTAGCTAGCAATACCCCTACCGAGCTTTCCTCTCCTATCTATGCCACTGCCATCGGGCTATTATTGGACGGCATAGAGCGCGAACATAGTGAGGGACAGCGCATCGACTTCTCCCAGCTAAGTGAGACCCCCTACACAGGAACCTACAGCTACTATAGAACCAGAGGAGGAAGCGCCCGCAGTTGCCGAACCTGTGGTACTTCCTGTAGCGGAACAGGAACCTGAAAAGGAAAAAGAAAAAGAGGAAGAACACAAGCCTGAAAAGAAGAATATCATAAGAACCCTCTCGGATAAGTTTACTGACTTTTTTTCAAAACCATGGAATAGCCATACTTGATTTTTATACTACATTAACGTAAAAAAACAAGGATTATATTTGTTAGATACAATTATAATCCTTATTTTTTTGTCTCTTAATTCATTACTTTTTCACTATGGAACAAAAAAAGATGTATATCTAAATGATTTTTCAGTCCTTTTTTTGGGAAAATTCATGGACAAAATTATTGGTTTCTTACCTAGCCTAATAGGAGCCATCATTGTCCTATTTGTAGGGATATGGATATGCCGCTTGATACGAAAGTTCGTAAGACGCCTGATGGTGGCTCGTTCGGTGGATATTACCATACAGAACTTCGTGAATGAACTACTGCGCTGGGTACTCTATATCATTCTTTTTTTCTAACCGTTATCCAAAAAGGTAGGAGTACCTGTTTCCTCTTTCTTAGGAGCTTTGGCCGCAGCGGGCGTTGCTATAGGCTTGGCCTTACAGGGGTCATTATCCAATTTTTGCTGGAGGTATCATGCTCCTAATACTCAAGCCTTTCCGCATAGGTGATTCTATCGAGGCAAAAGGACATATAGGCACAGTAGAGCGTATAGGTATGTTCTATACTACTATTATCAAGTTTGGCAACGAACGAGTGATTATCCCCAATGGTCCTCTATTCTCGGATAATATCATCAATTATTCTCAGAATCCAACCCGCCGAGACAATATTATTGTAGGCATTGGCTATAGCTCAGACCTCAAGAAAGCAAAGGAAATTCTCTATTCACTTACCCAAAGTTGTCCTACTGCCCTTCAGGATCCTGCTCCTGTGGTTTATGTGAACGAATTGGCGGATAGTTCTGTAAACTTCACCCTACGTGTATGGTCAAAAACCGAACACTATTGGGATACTCACTTTTTATCTAATAGAGCAAATAAAATTAACCTTTGATAAGGAAGGCATTGAAATTCCTTTTCCCTCAAAAGAGATGTACATATCATTTCACAATAAAGTAACTAACTAAATTAAGAATATGGCAACCATTTTAGTAACAGGTGGTTTGGGCTTTATTGGCTCTCATACTGTGGTGGCTCTGCAACAAGCTGGTCATGAAGTGATTATCATAGACAATTTGTCCAATGCTTCTATTGAAGTTAAGGATAGAATTGCCAAAATCACTGGAAAAAAACACCTATTTTTTTGAGCAAATAGACCTTAGAGAAAAGGACAAAGTACAGGATTTCTTCCGTCGTTATCCCAAGATTGATGGCGTTATCCACTTTTGCAGCTTCCAAGGCGGTAGGGGAAAGTGTAGAAAAACCCCTTTTGTACTATGAAAATAACATAGCATCTCTTATCTATATCCTCGAGGAGCTTCAGAAAAGAGAAAACACGGCCTTTATCTTCAGTTCTTCATGTACCGTGTATGGACAGGCCGACAAGCTCCCCGTAACAGAGGATGCTCCTTTCAAGCAAGCCGAATGCCCTTATGGCAATACCAAGCAGATCAACGAAGAGATTATCCGTGATACCTGTGCCGTAGTACCTGCTATCAAAGCCATTTCCTTACGCTATTTCAACCCTATTGGGCTCATGAGTCTGCCCTTATTGGAGAGTTGCCCAATGGTGTGCCTCAAAACCTGATTCCTTATATTACCCAAACGGCTATCGGCCTAAGAGAATCCCTCTCTGTATATGGGGACGACTACCCTACCCCCGATGGTACTTGTATCCGCGACTATATCCATGTGGTAGATTTAGCTGAAGCACACCTGGCTGCCCTTGAGTATATTCTTCAGGGGAAGATACAAGGCAACTATGAGGTGTTCAATGTAGGTACTGGTAAGGGAAGTTCCGTGCTGGAGGTTATCAAGGCCTTTGAAAAAGTAAGCGGACAATCCCTCCCTTACAAGATTGTAGGTCGCCGCGCAGGAGATGTTATTGCTGCCTATGCCGATACCCATAAGGTCAATGAAGTATTGGGCTGGAAGGCTAAGCAGACCCTCGAAGATGCCCTGCTCTCGGCTTGGAATTGGGAGCAAAAACTAAGAGCGAAATAATCTTTAATTTTTTTATCCTATGAAAATAAATAAACTCCTCTCGCTAGTGGCGCTCTCCTTATCAGGACTCGCCTTAGCGCAAGAGAAATCCTTGGCTACCCTTGTCAATGAGAAGGATGCCTTCTTGGTCGATGTGCGTTCTGAAAAAGAGTTTGAGGCAGGAAGTGCCGCACACGCAGTGAATATTCCTTTGGAAAATATAGAGAAGGAACTCTCTCAATTCCAAGGAAAAACCAATATCATTGTCTTCTGTAGGAGTGGCAAGCGCTCTGAAGCGGCTAGAAAGCTCTTAGCTAAGCACAACATTCAGGCAGTAAATGGAAAAAGGAGTTGCTTTTTCTCAAGTTGCTACAGAAAGAGAATCTTATGGATATGCTCACCTATCGTACCGATAAGCATACTGCCTTGGTAATCAAAAAGTGGTGAAGGTATCAAACAAGTAGCCGTTGCTTTGGGCAAAGGTGCTGTTCTTAGAAAAGCATACTACCGATGTTCCTGCTTTCCTTGTGATGGTCAAAGGAGAAGTACGCTTTTTGATCAATGGAGAAGAAGTACTACTAAAGGCCTTAGACACCTATAATATCCCTGCCAATGTAGAGCATGAGCTTATAGGAGTTCAGGATGAAAACCTTTTATACTCACCAAATCAAAGTACTTCCAAGAGTAGGCACCTTCTAGAGCATAAAAAAAGCTGCCTTTTAGGCAGCTTTTTTTGTTCTATATTTTTGAGTTGTTCTTGCATCATTCGAATTTGATCCTTGAACATATTTTTGTTTATCTAACTTTTTTTAGCTTGGGTAAGGTACTCTTGGGCTTCTCGTTTACGCCTTTTTGCATAGCTATACCCGCCAAGCTCAACCTTGCCATAGCCTCATCATAACTCATATTGAGTCCATATTTGAGCGCTGTCTTGAAGTATTTCTCTGCCTGAGTAAGATTGGTTTGAGAAGAGACAATCCCATACAGATAGTTATAATAGCCTCTTTGCTTTTTTTAATCAGAGCTGTTTCAGGATTTTTGATGCGATCAAGCCACTTTTTAGTTCCTACCATATCCTGCTTACGCAGTCTTAGGAAAGCTAAAAGCAAAAAAACTCATTTCTGAAGAAAAAAACAATATAGGAAAAGCCGAAAGTAGTATAAGGAATATCCCATTACCAATATTTCCTAAGGTAAATTGATAAATAGCAAATGCGAAGATAAGCACTGCTATAGCAATCTTTATGTATCTGTGAAACATTCGTTATAAAAGTAGATTTAAAAAAATAGTCGGGATGACTGGACTCGAACCAGCGACCTCACGCACCCCATACGTGAACGCTACCAACTGCGCTACATCCCGAACAAACTTTGATTTGCGGGTGCAAAGATACACCTTTTTTTCAAACAACCAAACTTTTTTATAATGACTAATGACAAGTGTTTTTATAATTAGTCACTTGTCATTAGTCACTTGTCACTAATAATTAAAAAGTGGTCTCTCTTGCATGAATTTGTTTACCTTTATGGGCAACAGCTTCTAAGAGTTTTTCATCTTTGGCATTATTGATAACCTCATCTATATAGCCTGCTACCACTTCCATATCGGCTTCTTTAAGGCCTCGTGTGGTAACAGCAGCTGTACCTAAGCGGATACCACTGGTTACAAAAAGGACTCTTATCATCAAAAGGTACCATGTTCTTATTAGCAGTAATATCGGCCTTCACAAGAGCTGTTTCTGCTTCCTTACCACTGATATTCTTGTTTCTAAGATCAATAAGCATCAGATGGTTATCGGTACCGCCAGAGACGATGTTATAACCTTTTTTTCCACTAAGAGCTGAGCCAACTTCTTGGCATTCTTCTGTACCTGAATAGCATAGTGCAAGAACTCATCGGAGAGGGCTTCTGCAAAAGATACAGCTTTGGCCGCAATCACATGTTCCAAAGGCCCTCCTTGGTTTCCTGGGAATACAGAAAGGTCTATTAGAGAGGACATCATACGAATTTCACCCTTAGGGGTTTTAAGACCAAAAGGATTTTTCAAAAATCCTTACCCATCATAATCATACCCCTCTTGGCCCACGAAGAGTCTTGTGAGTGGTAGTAGTTACAAAATGACAATGAGGAATAGGGTCATTGAGAAGACCTTTGGCGATAAGCCCAGCTGGGTGAGCTATGTCGGCCATAAGGAAAGCACCCACACTATCAGCTATTTCTCTAAAAGCGCTTGAAGTCAATATTTCTTGAATAAGCAGAATAACCTGCCACTATCATCTTAGGCTTTTCTTTTTGAGCTATTTCAGCTATTTTGTCATAGTTCAAAAGGCCTGTTTCCTTCTCTACCCCATAGAATAAAGGTTGGTATAGCTTTCCAGAGAAGTTAACAGAAGCGCCGTGAGTTAAGTGTCCTCCATGAGAGAGGTCAAAACCCTAATATTTTATCCCCTGGGGCAAGAGTTGCAGCATATACAGACGCATTGGCTTTGCGAACCACTATGGGGTTGTACATTCACATAGGCTGCTCCAAAGAGGGCTTTGGCTCTATCTATAGCCAATTGTTCTACCTGATCCACTATTTGGCAACCTCCATAATAGCGTTTGCCAGGGTAGCCTTCTGCATACTTATTAGTAAGTACAGAACCTGCGGCTTCCATCACCTCTGGGCTTACAAAGTTCTCTGAGGCTATCAGTTCTATACCTCTGAGCTGTCTTTTCTTTTTCTTGTTTGATAAGATCAAAAATTTGTTGGTCTCTATTCATGGAAAATAAAAATTTTAAGTGGTGCAAATATAGTTATCAATAATCAGCCTTTTTTTACTGAAAAATTTATTTTTCTTATCGTCTTATATATACAATTTGCCCATCTTGCCACTTGACCAGCTGTGAAGCTAAGGCATTAGGCTGATTTTTCTTGGTCATAGGGCACAACAAAATCCACTGCCTGCTGTACTTCGGGAGCTATTTGAGCAAAAGTGGCCGCACTTGGCTCTCCACTTATATTGGCCGAGGTAGAGACAAGCGGACGCCCAAAAGGCTTCTATAAGCTGCTTGCAGAAATCATCTTGTACTATTCTGAAAGCCAGCGAATTATCTTCAGCTATAGGAAGATGCTTATCATATACCTCTGTATAGACAACCGAAGTGGGGCGTTCTTGTCGAGCTAAGAATGTTACTACTTCCGCAGGTACTCTTACATACCGCTCTAGCATCTCCTTTGAGGAGACTAAGAGTATAAAAGCTCTTAGCCAAGGGTCTTTGCTTGATCTGCTGGATACGCTGAATAGCTTTTAGTGAAAAAGCATCGCAGCCCAAGCCCCATATGGTATCAGTGGGGTAAAGTATTACCTTTTTCCTCTTGCAAGAAAAGAAAGGGTTTGGTGTATTATTTCTTTGAGTTCCATATTACAAAGTTACCTTTTTTCCATGACAAAACCCAACCTTCTTTTGAGTTTAGTATTTAATTAAGAAATTAGCGTGTATCTCAGAAAAAAATAGTACTTTTGCGACGTTTTTAAAAAATATATTTATGAATATAATCAAACCAATTTCCATGGGGGCTTTTGCCAGCCTTTTAGTGGCTTGTGGGGGACCTCTAAGATTGCCTCTTTACCCATAGAAACACTAGAAGGAAAAACATTCCGACCCAAGTAGAAAACCCAAGTAAGGACGAACTTAAGACTTGGCCACACCGAGACTTACTCACCTCAGGATACCCAGGTATCTCTCTTGCAGAGGCCTATAAAGTCCCTTTAAAGGAAGAAAAGCACAAACAGTGATTGTAGGGGTAGTAGATTCTGGAGTGGATATTAACCACGAAGATCTCAAATCTATCATCTGGACAAATCCGAAAAGAAATTCCTAATAATGGTATAGACGATGACAAAAAACGGCTATGTAGATGATGTACATGGATGGAACTTCTTAGGTGAAATCAACCAAGATAACCTAGAATATGTACGTATTCTCAAAAAGGTGATACGAGTGACCCTGACTATAAGCGTGCTGAGGAAAAATACGAAAAAGAGTTCAAAGATGCCAACGAGAAAAATAGAACTCTATTCTCAAATAAAGGAAAGAATCGCGCAAAAGTGATGCCCTTATCCAAAAAGCACTTAGGTAAAAAGGAATATACTGAGGAAGACTTGGATAAGATAGATGCCTCTTCCCTACAGCTATTAGGTGCTGTACGCGGTATGAAATACCTATTGAGCAATGGTGTAAGTGTAAAAGAGACCCTAGAGGAACTCTCCGAAGGAATCAAGCACTACGAAGACCGTCTCAAGTACGGGCTTAACAAGGAGTTCAACCCAAGAAAAGTGCTTAATGACAATCCCGATGACATCACTGACAAGATATATGGTAATAACAATGTGATAGGCCCCACTGCCGAAGGCGCTTTACATGGTACCCATGTGGCTGGGATCATCGCTGCCGTACGCCATAATAACATAGGCATAGATGGCGTGGCTGACCATGTACGTATCATGCCTGTACGTACCGTACCCGATGGTGATGAGTACGATAAGGACGTAGCCCTTGCTTTGCGCTATGCTATTGACAATGGTGCCAAGGTGATCAATACTTCTTTCGGTAAGGAGTTCTCTCCACATAAGGAGTGGGTATATGATGCACTAAAATATGCTGCTGAGAAAGATGTACTCATTGTAAATGCCGCAGGTAATGATACCAAAAAAACGTGGATGTACAACTCACTTTCCCTGACGATAATATAAACGGAAAAGAATTCACTGATACTATGATTACCATTGGGGCACTCAACTATGAGTATAATGAGAATTTGGTAGCTTCTTTCTCCAATTACGGTAAGAACAATGTGGATTTGTTCTCCCCAGGGTACAAATCTATGCTACTGTACCTGAGAACAAGTATAAATTCTTGGACGGCACCTCTATGGCGGCACCCTGAAGTAGCTGGAGTAGCTGCTCTTATCCGTGCTTACTTCCCTAAACTAAAAAGCTCGTGAAGTAAAGCAAATCTTATGGAGTCAGGACTTACCCCTACTGTAAAAGAAGTACTTGTAGGAGGTAGAGGCGAGGAAGGAGAAGCCAAGCGCATGCTTTTCTCTGAACTTAGCAAATCTGGTAAGATAGTAAATGCTTACAATGCAATTATTTTAGCTGCCCAACGCAGTAAATAAGAACTTTTATAACTAAAAAAATAGGAAAGACGAATCTTTCCTATTTTTTTATCTAATCACTCGCTTTATAGAAGCTATCAAATCATCTACATCTTCCACACTGAAGACATATACCCGTCCTTCTACTGTTCTTATAAGAAAGGATTGCTGCATATCGCCTATAAAAAGCATTGTAGCTGCCTATATCAGAATTGCGGAACACTCCTACAAAACCCCATAATCCTCCTGAACTAAACATTTTCATATCCGAAAGCGCAGGTCTATAACGTCCTATATAGGAAATAGCCGCATACTCTATCCTTATGCTTCCTACTACTTTCTTGAGTTCAAAATATTGGGTAGTTAGCCTTACTGAAATAGGCGCGTTGATCATAAAAACTCCATAGAGGATAAAAATGGTTACAGATATTAACAGTGCCTCATAATCATCATTATCAATCATGAACTTGTTCAGACTATAATTAAGCAGTCCTAAGAGAGCCACTGTTACTACAACGGTTGTAATCCTCACCCACCAGCTCCAGCGCACTTTAAAATACTGTTCCATATTTTTTTGATTTAATTATTCTCTAAACACCTTCTCTATCCCATTGAGTTTTTTTAAGACTATCCAAGAGGAATTTAAGGCCTCGGTATTGGAGACCAAAAAGGGTAATTTCCCCTCAAAGATACCGCCCTTGCTCATGAGTTGTATGTTGTTCATACCTATTCCCTTATGGGAAATTAGGGTTAGTAATCTCAGCGCCAAGCCTTTTCCTATCCACCCCTATAATCTTGATAGAAGTTTTCATACTCTCGCTCAGTGGATTTTTATCCACTTGGCAGGAATAATCCTATAGGCATAGTTGGAGAACATGGAGAGCGCATTGGGACAATCCTTCTTATGTACCTTGATACTTCCGCCATTGACGGCTATATAACCAAAGATATCGTCTCCCTGGAATAGGGGTACAGCACTTGGAAAAAGCTATAGTCCAAAACCTGCTCGTCCTTTCCAAAGACAATCATATCATAGTCATGGGCATCTTTGGTCTTTTCAGGTGCTATGGCGATAGTAGGTTTCTTCCTAAAGAAGTTAAAGAAAGATGAGGCCGTGCTTCTGCTGGAAACAAAGTTCTTGAGCATCTGGTTGTTAATCTCTCCTGTGGCCATTTGATAGAAGACATCTTGGCTTGTTTTTGGTTTTGAAATAAGCGACCATATCATTGGTCACCTTCTCGTCCAATGTTACCTTTGAGCTGCTTTTAGTTTGCGTCTTAGTATTTCCTTTCCTTCTTCGGCTATTTTCTTTTCGGTTTTCCTTGAGTGCGCCCTTGATTTTGGCTATGGCTTTAGTGGTAGTGGCATAGTCCAACCAGTTGGCATTGGGCGAGGCATTCTCTGCGGTGATAATCTCCACCTGTTCTCCACTTCTGAGCTTGTAGTTTAGCGGAACGAGCTTTCCGTTGACCTTAGCCCCACGGGTGTGCATCCCCACTTCAGTATGGATACTAAAGGCAAAAATCCAGCGGAGTTGCCCTTTGGGTAAGGATTTTATTTCTCCATTGGGGGTAAAGACAAATATCTCATCGGCATAGAGGTTCATTTTTGAACTCTTGGACAAACTCTACTGCATTGGCCTCGCTATCCTCCAAAACCTCCTGCAAGCGGTTGAGCCACTGTTCTATACCCCGCTCATTCTGCTGACCATGTTTGTACTTGAAGTGAGCGGCATAGCCTTTCTCAGCAATCTCGTGCATACGCTCGCTGCGAATCTGTACCTCCACCCATTTGTTCTTAGGCCCTACTACGGTAATATGCAAGGCCTCATAGCCTGTACTCTTAGGAGAGGAAAGCCAATCCCTAAGTCGTGTAGGGTTGGGACGAAAATAATCGGTAACTATAGAATAGATCTTCCAAGCCAAAAACTTCTCATTCTCAGGCGTGCTCTTATAAATAATACGAATGGCAAACTTGTCATACACCTCCTCAAAAGGAATCTTTTTGGCCACCATCTTCTTATAGATAGAGTAAATGGATTTGGGTCGTCCCTTGATGTAATAATCTACTTTCTCCTTGTCCAAGGCTGTTTTGACCGTTTCGGAGAACTCTTTGATATACTGGAGTTGTTCCTCCTTGGACTCTTCCATTTTACCCAAAAATCGCGTAATATTGTTCAGGATCGGTGTATTTAAGTCCCAAGTCCTCCAGCTCGGTCTTGATATTGTACAACCCAATTCGGTGTGCCAAAGGCGCATAGATAAAGAGTGTTTCGAGGCTATTTTTCTGTTGCTTGTAGGTAGGCATGGCATCCATGGTCTGCATATTGTGCAAACGGTCGGCTATTTTTATAAGAATCACACGCACATCATCGTTAAGCGTTAGGAGCATCTTGCGGAAGTTCTCCGCTTGTAAGGAAACATCGGTATCGCGGCTAAGACTAGATATTTTGGTGAGACCTTTGACGATCTTAGCAATCACATCACCAAAATCTCGCGCAATCTCTTCTATAGTAATAGGAGTATCCTCCACCACATCGTGCAGCAAGGCCGCGGCAATAGATACCGCATCAAGGCCTATATCGTAAGCTACGATCTTAGCCACGGCTATGGGGTGAAATATATAAGGCTCTCCACTCTTGCGGCGCTGCTCCCTATGAGCATCCACAGCTACATCGAAAGCCTTACGAATCAGCTTCTTATCCTCTTCGCTGAGGGTCTGATAGCTTTCACGTAAGAGGTCTTTATATCTTTTGGCAATTTCTTTGCTTTCTTCCGGGTATAGTATTCTGTTTCCATAAAAATTACATTTCTCTAATCAAGGGCTATATTACGTTTTTTCTTTGATTAAAAAGTTTTTTTAACTGAAAAATCAATGATAATTATCAAAACTTCTCGTTTATTTACAAATAAAAAAATTTTGCAATTCTATCAAAAATAATTACTTTTGTGCTCTTTTTGTCAAACAAATCTCATAAAGTAATGGAACAAAAACGCATCCATTCGGCTTTTGGTTTCTGTCTTTAACAAAGATGGTCTTGAGCCTATTATCCAGAAAATGAATGATTTAGGTATTGTTATGTATTCCACTGGAGGTACAGAAGCCTTTATCAAATCCCTCAATATCCCTGTGGTAGCGGTAGAGGATATTACCCAATACCCCTCTATCCTTGGAGGAAGAGTCAAAACCCTACACCCTAAGATCTTCGGGGTATCCTAAACCGACAAGGTAATGCTTCTGACCAAGAACAGATGCAAACCTACGATATTCCCTCAGATAGACTTAGTAATCGTGGATTTGTATCCTTTCGAGCAAACCGTTGCCAATGGGGCGAATGAACAAGATATTATTGAAAAGATTGACATAGGAGGTATCTCCCTTATCCGCGCTGCCGCTAAGAACTTCAACGATACCCTCTGTGTGTCTTCCAAAGAAGACTACCCTGCCCTGCTGAAAGTTCTCACTGAAGGCAAAGGAGAAACCACCCTTGCCGAGAGAAAGCAGTTTGCCCTACATGCTTTTGCTACTTCTTCAAGATATGATACGGCTATTTTCAACTACTTCAATGCTGATCACTCCGCCCAACTGCTCAGAGTAAGCGAAGACAAAGCACAAGTACTCCGCTATGGAGAGAATCCTCATCAGAAAGGGGTGTTCTATGGCGATTTTTGATGCTCTTTTCACCAAACTACATGGCAAAGAACTCTCCTATAACAACCTCTTAGATGTAGATGCAGCGGTAAACCTTATGAGCGAATTTGCACATGAAGACCCTACCTTTGCTATTCTAAAACATAACAACACTTGTGGTATTGCCACACGCCCTACTCTATTGGAGGCTTATAATACTGCCCTTTCCTGCGATCCTGTTTCAGCCTTTGGAGGGATTCTTATCGCCAATCGCCCTATAGACAAGGCAACAGCCGAGGCCATCAACCCTCTATTTTGTGAAGTGGTAATTGCTCCTGACTATGAAAAAGAGGCTTTGGAGCTACTTGAGGGTAAGAAAAACCGTATTCTACTGGTACAAAAGCAGATCTCTTTGCCACAAACTTCCCTTCGCTCTTGCCTCAATGGCTATCTATGGCAGGATAGAGACCTTAAAACTGATGCTGTCTCTGATATTTCTTATGTTACAGACCAGAAACCATCGGCTGAGGACTTGGAAGACCTACTTTTTGCCTCTAAGATATGCAAACACACCAAATCCAACACCATTGTACTGGCTAAAAACAAACAACTTCTAGCCTCTGGAACAGGACAAACTAGCCGTGTGGATGCCCTCAAGCAGGCCATCGAAAAGGCTAAAGAGTTCAAGTTCTCCCTTGAGGGAGCTGTTATGGCCAGCGATGCATTCTTCCCTTTCCTGACTGTGTAGAAATAGCTCATAACGAAGGGATTCGCAGTGTAATCCAACCAGGTGGGTCTATCAAAGACAACCTAAGTATAGAGTACTGCAATACTCACCAAGTAGCTATGGTGATGACAGGCATACGACATTTCAAACACTAATGAAGTGAACAGTGAAAAACGAAAAGTGAAGAGTGAAAAGTGGATAGCCGCTTTTCACTCTTCACTTTTCGTTATTCACTTAATATAGCTTTGTTGATGCGCTTAATTAGTGCGGGGCCTTCGTAGATAAAAGCCTGTGAAGAGTTGTACTAAGCTCGCCCCTGCATGGAGTTTCTCTAGAGCATCTTCTGGGGAGTGTATGCCTCCGACCCCTATGATAGGGAAACTATGGCCACTCTTCTCGGCTAAGAAACGTATCACCTCAGTAGAGCGCTTGGTTAAGGGTTTGCCACTAAGGCCGCCTATTTCTACCTTTTTGGGGAGAAGTCAATCCGTCTCTGCTTATGGTAGTATTGGTTGCTATGACCCCTGCTAGGAGGTTTGTTTTTACTATGTCTATAATATCCAATAGCTGTTCGTCCGTAAGGTCTGGAGCTATTTTTAGTAATATAGGCTTGGGTTTGGGGAGTTTTCCGTTAGCCTCTTGCAAGAGTGTCAGTAGCTTCTGTAGTGGTTCTTTTTCTTGTAGAGAACGCAGATTAGGCGTATTGGGAGAGCTAACATTTACCACAAAAATAATCCACATAAGGAGCCAATTGTCCAAAACAATAGAGATAATCCTCATGAGCCTTCTCGTTCTCTGTCCATTTGTTCTTTCCTATATTCCCCCTATGATCACCTGCTTGTTCTTCTTTAGTCGGGCAATAATAGCCTCTACTCCGTCGTTATTAAAGCCCATACGGTTGATAATCCCTTTGTCCTCTACCAAGCGGAATAAGCGCTTACGAGGATTTCCAGGTTGGGGCTTAGGTGTTACGGTACCCTATCTCTATAAAGCCAAAACCAAGGGAAGAAAGTTCTGAGAAAAAGCTCTGCATTCTTATCCAATCCTGCTGCTAGACCGACAGGATTGGGAAACTTAATTCGAACACCTCTCGCTCCAATCGCTTTGTCCTTTAGCTGATAACGCGCCCTTAGAAGAGCGGGAACCAGCGGAATACGATTGACAAACTTGAGCCAACCAAAGGTAAAATGATGTACCTTCTCTGGGTCAAAGAGAAATAATAAAGGGGCGAATAATACGCTTATACATGGTGATTTTTATTGCAAATATACAATTTTTACTGGATTTTTACCTACTTTTTCTACTTTTTCTTGGGAAAAAAAGCAGTAACTTTGCCCCTTGAAACAAATGCTTATACTAAGCTACAAGCTATGAAAAATTATCTACTTCCTTTCCTCTCCATTATCATAGGAGTTTGCTTGGTTCTATGGATAAAACCCAATAATAAGAGTCGTATCAAGCTACTTTTTGGCCTTTAGTGGGGCTTTTCTTTTGGGTATGACAGTCTTTACGCTTATTCCAGAGATCTATCATGCAGTATTTGAGAGTGATTCTTCCCTACATACAGCCGATTTGGATGAGGTACACACCCATGACGTTGGAAAGACAATAGGTCTATGGATTATTATAGGGATTCTCTTGCAGATTGTCTTAGAGTTTTTCTCTCATGGTGCCGAACATGGCCACTTCCACTCCCCTGCCAAGGGGCTAAGAACCCAATTCCCTTGGGGGCTTTTCATTAGCCTAAGTATTCACTCTATTCTAGAGGGCTTTCCCTGCATGCCCACAGCAATATGGTGTATGGTATCTTTATTCACCATCTGCCTATTGCCATGGTGCTGACTATTTTCTTTTTAGATTCGGGTATAGGTACGAAGAAAACACTTATTTTCCTCTTCCTTTTCTCTCTAATGACTCCTTTTGGCGCTTTCTTAGCCAATACAGTACCCCAATTAGTGGCCTATCATACGCAAATGAGTGCTATTGTCATAGGTATTTTTCTACACATTTCCTCCGTAATCCTCTTTGAAACCTCCGAGAATCACCATTTCAACTACCTAAAACTAGGTGTGATTGTACTGGGATTTGCACTGGCATACCCATTATAAAAATAAAAAGTAAAAAGGTAAAAAGTAAAGAATGTACTCTTATAGTCAATCATATTTAGAATGCAAATAAAAATGCAAATAAATAAGGCAAGGGTTCATTCCTAATTCGCTTTCTTTCAAGGGCTAATTGCCATTAGCCCCCTACACCTGCTCATGCTAATTTTTTTCGCAAACCATTTCTGTTTGACTATAATTTGAATCAATAGTTAAAAATATCTGTATAATCTAATTCGTTAAGACGCAATAAATTGCGTCTCTACGGATGACTACGCTAATCAGGAATTGTCTTAGCCAGCGTTAGGGTAGAGACGCAATTTATTGCGTCTTAGAAAGTCAGTGAATAATATTTTAACTATTGATTCGCTTTTTCCTTTTATCTTTTACTTTATTCTAACGAGTTCTACGTCAAAGATTAAAGCAGCATTAGGAGGGATCACACTCCTGCTCCTTGTGAGCCGTAGGCCAAATCTGAAGGAATCACAAGGCGTGCCTTATCACCCTCACTACAGAAGGATACCTTCGTCCCAACCTTCTATCACCTGGCCTACCCCTACGGTAAAGTTGAGCGGCTGGCCACGATAGAGAGACGAGTCAAACACCTTACCATCCAAGAGCATTCCTGTGTAATGTACGGCCACTTGATCACCCTTTTTTTAGCCTTTCTTGCCATTTCCTTTTTTCGGTAATTTTATAGAAAAAGACCGGAAGGAGTTTTTGTCAAAACCTTCCGTATGTTTGGCCAAAGCCTCTTGCTGTTTGCGTTTTTTTCAGCCTCTATACGTTGTTGTTTCTCAGCATTAAACTTCTCGAAAGCAGCAAGCGCATCCCACTCCTGAGCTTCTTTTGCCTACTCGGATAATCTTCACTGACTCTATTTTTGTCGTTTTGAGCGATGCTATCTACCACATTTTGCCCCTCTACTACATAGCCGAATACTGTATGTTTGTTGTCCAAGTGAGGTGTAGCTCGGTGAGTAATAAAGAACTGACTTCCGTTGGTACCAGGCCCCTGCATTGGCCATGGAGAGAATACCCGCACGGTCATGCTTTGAGGTCGGGGTGGAACTCATCATCAAAGCGGTAACCAGGGGTACCTGTACCTGTTCCTAAGGGGCAGCCCCTTGTATCATAAAGTCGGCAATGACACGGTGGAACTTGAGTCCATCGTAGAAAGGCACGCCGGCTGCCTTGGCGTTGTTCTTCATTTTCCTTCTGCTAGAGCTACAAAAATTAGCCACTGTAGCAGGGGTTTTTCTCATAAGTCAGGCGAAGGAGTATATCTCCCTTAGCCGTATGGATTTGTGCATAAATCCCTGTTCTCTAATTTGTTTATATCCATAAGACAAATATTTTTAAAAATAGCTTTGTAAATAGTAGTAAGCCCCATGAAGATAATCAGGGCACCTATAATAAAGAAAAATCTTCCTTGTGTGGAGCTTGAGGTAACTAAGGCCGAAACAGGTGCTGTGAGCACCCCTCCCTATGATAAGCCCCAAGGCAATACGCCAGTTAATCGCTTCTGGCACGGTGATAAAGATAAGAGTACTGACCACTGTAATGGCAAAATTGGTAAAGGTAGAAACCCCTATCACATAGCGAGGTGTATGCCCATTCTTGATAAAAAGCACTGGTAACCAATGGCCCCCAGCCTCCTCGGTGAAAGCATCCACGAAACCCTGCAAATAAGCCCAAAGGTATAGTTCTCACTTGCTTATTCTCGACTTTCCCCACGAACCCCATTGTAAAGGATCTTCACCCCTAAGATAATGGTATAAATGGCAATAAATGGCTTGGTGAACTTAGCCCAGCGGCTCCCTCATCACCGAGATATAGGAGCAATAAGGCACCCAATATAGTCCCCCGCGATAGCAGGTACTAAGAGCCTTTTGATCAGCTCCTTATCCATATTCTTGAGCTTAAAATGGCTGATGCTCCCAGCCGCTGAGGTAATGGTTTCGGAAGCATGAATACTCCCACTGATAGCGCGTGGGTCTACATTCATCATCAGCAAAAACAGTTGCACAGATCACCCCATAGCCCATACCCATGGAGCCTGCTACAATCTCCGCTCCACAGCCTGCCAATATCATCCAGTAAAACAAATAGTTATCTTGAGCTAAATAGTTTCTCAAAGGGACAAAGGTCTCGGCTGTATATATAGTATAAAGGGTAATGGTCAATAAAAAGGAAAAAAAGGTTAAAAACAAAAATAAGCGATTCCGTTTCTGTCGCTTAAGCGAATAGGGCTGTGCCACAACGGTTTCGTTAGTTTCATTTTTTTATTAAATTCTTTCATGTATGATACAATTATAAGGTCGCTGAAACAAAGGGCAAAAGGTATAACTTTTTATAACCATAAAGCAATAACAATTATTTTTTCAGCAAACACACTCCTATATCAAAAATACGTACTTTTGACCTAAATTATAAGACTTAGACTTTTGAACCAAAGAACCCTTTGTTTTTAGACGTAAATCCGCAGGCTTTCTTCGGAGAGCAAAACAGTACAATTGAACTGCTAAAGACCTATTTCCCAAAAAAATAAAGATTGTTGCCCGTGGCAATGAGATACATATTTTTTTGGAGAAGAGGCGCTGCTTGACGAGTTTGAAAAAAACGATTGGGACAGCTCATCCAGCATTTTTGAGAAATACAATCACTTAGACAAAAAAATACTATAGAGCGTATTCTCTTCTCAGATACGGGTTTGCTCCCCTCTACCCTACTGGATAAGGACTTTTATCGTACATGGAGTAAAAGGGAAAAATCATTCGTGCCCAAACGCCCAACCAACAGAAGTTATTGGAGCTTATCGGCAAGAATGATATGGTCTTTGCCATAGGCCCTGCGGGTACAGGTAAGACCTATACGAGTGTAGCGCTAGCCGTAAGAGCCCTGAAAGATAAGCAGGTAAAGCGTATCATCCTCACCCGTCCTGCAGTGGAGGCAGGGGAAAACCTCGGTTTCCTCCCTGGGGATCTCAAGGACAAGCTGGATCCTTATATGCAACCCTCTATGATGCACTGATGGATATGATCCCTTTGATAAGCTCAATTCGTTTATTGAAAAATGGTACCATACAAATTGCTCCCTTTAGCCTTTATGCGAGGGCGTACCTTGGACAACGCCTTTGTCATCCTGGACGAGGCACAGAACACCACTTATGTACAGATGAAGATGTTTCTCACACGTATGGGGAAAAATGCCAAGTTCATCATCACAGGAGACCCAGGACAGATAGACCTACCGAGAAAAACCGCTAGTGGCCTTTCGGAAGCCCTACGTATCATCAAGGGAATCAAGGGCATAGGTACGCTATGGCTTGATGATAAGGACGTGGTACGCCATCCCTTGGTCAAGGAGATTATCAATGCTTATACCCGCGCCGAGAAAGAGAGAGGGAAGAAGATTAAAGTCGTTTTTGGTCGAAAAAGGCTTTGACCAATTGACTACATTCGTCCTGCAAGACGCCTTTAACAACCTCGGTGCGAGGATGCAATAGTTCCCCATGGAGGTGATAACCCCTGCTTGGTATCGAAGCCCCATAGACCACACGGCCTATTTGGCTCCAATAGAGCGCCCTGCACACATCACACAAGGCTCAAGGGTTACATAGAGCGTACAGTCCTTGAGGTACTTCCCCAAGGTATTCACTAGCTGAGGTGATGGCTTGTATTTCGGCATGAGCAGTAACATCGTGGAGTAGCTCTGTGAGATTGTGCGCCTTGGCTATAATCTTGTCATTTACAGTGATAATAGCCCCTACGGGTATCTCTCCTGCTTCAAAGGCTTTTTTTCTGCCTCTTGCAGGGCTTTTTGCATAAAATATTCGTCTTTGTTAATTGTCATTTGTTAATGATTAATGGTTAATGATCAATGATTAATGATTAATGCCAATAATGATTAATGCCAATAATGATTAATGACTTATGCTTATACCATCTATACTTGAATTGACAATTGACAATTAACAATTGATAATTAACAATTGATAATTGATAATTAACAATTATACTTATGGCTGAACATAATGATTTTGGAAAGCAATCCGAAGAGGAAGCTGTACAATACTTAGTTGGTTTGGGTTATACGATTCTCGAACGCAATTATTATTGGCAAAGTGCTGAGATTGACATCATTGCACAATATGAGGATATGCTGGTCATCGTAGAGGTAAAATCCAGACGATCTGCCTATTATGGGGAGCCTTATTCCTTCGTCAGTCCACATAAGATGCAACTCTTGGCCAAAAGCTACCAACCACTATATCAAGACACATAATTTGGATTTGAAGTGCGTTTTGACATCATCTCCATTATAAAGAACGATGCAGAATACCACTTAGAACATATAGAAGATGCCTTCTTTCCTTTTTTTCATAAGTGAGCAAAAAGGGTGCATGGCACCCTTTTTTTATTATCTTTATTGGTCTTTTCCAAGTACTTATCTAAGGCCATTGTCATGGACGGAGTCTCTGGCAGTGGTGCTTGAATATCTATTCTAAGTCCCGCTTCTCCGCCGATTTCAGCGTAGAAGCACCAAAAACCGCTATACGCGTGGTTCCTTGCTTGAAGTCAGAAAAGTTCTTAAAGAGCGATTCTACTCCTGCAGGGCTAAAGAAAGCAATAACATCATACTTGACATCTTTCAGATCGGAGATGTCGGCATGGGCGGTCTTGAACAAAAATACCTTTGTTTCCAGTTGAGTTTCAGATCGTCCAATGATTTCTCTATAGCAGGGCTGAGTACCTCGGAGGTAGGAAAAAAGAATTTCTCTTCCTTGTGCTTTTTCAGAAAAGGAAGCAGGTCTGCAAAATCCTTTTTGCCCACATATATTTTCCTTTTTCTGTAAGTGATATATTTTTGCAAATAGAAAGCAACAGCCTCCGAAAAGGCAAAAAAATAACGCATGGTATCAGGCACTTTAAAGCGCATCTCTTCAGCTACTCTGAAGAAATGATCCACGGCATTTCTGCTGGTGAGGATAATGGCTGTATGATTCTGAAGTTCAATCTTTTGGTTTCTCAAGTCCTTTCCTGTTACCCCTTGTACTTCTGTAAAAGGGCGAAAGTCTATTTTTACCTTTATACTTTTCTATAATCTGGTGATAAGGTGAATTCTCTGATTGCTCGGGTTGGGAAACCAAGATTGTTTTCACTTTCATAGTCTTTTTAATTATTGATTAGATATTATCGAGTTAATAAAAATATAGGGGTTATTTCAAAGGCGCAAAGGTACAAAATAAAATAATACCAATAAGCTCTTAATTCACTTTTGTACAATTTGACAAATGAGATAAGTCCAAGTACTTGTATATACAAGAATACCATTAATGAAAAAAAGCAAACAAATATATATTGTAGGCTGCTGCATAACTATTGACAAAGAGCAGCAATACCAAAATCAAAGCGGCATAGTTCGAATAACTCAGACGTACAAACAAATAAGAACGTGAGAAGTTATCCATATCCAGCACATAGCTCACCAATCGCTGAAAAGCTATTTTTGAGCAAGATGAAAAAGCGCCACACCGACCATCACTATATACTGCTGAGCAATGGCATAAAAAGAGATTTCTATATGAAAAACTCAAGATTCGCCAAATGGCAATACTCAAAATTGCCCATTGTACTACCAGCAGAGAAGTGGTAAAGAATACACCACTACGCTCCCGCTTATTAAAGATGATGATATACTTATTATTGGTAAGCAAATTAAGAAACTCCCTAAAGCGGAAGGCATGGTAGGCCTTTATGAAAGCTATAATTCCTAATATTAGGACAAATATTAGGAAATCCAATCCTTATGAGAAGCTGTAACCCGTGTCCATTCCATAAAATACCATTATAAAGAGTCCAAAGGCTGCATACCCTCAGGTGGCAATATAGGTGTTTGTTGCTTTTTTTGGATAAGCTATCTTCCTGCTTTAGGCGTGTCTCTACATGGGAGAGTATCTGTTTTACACTTTTCAGGTTGGGCAGCATAATAAGATATATTCTGTGCCAGCAGCAGGCTATCTACCCCATACTTCTTATAAATAAGAGATGAAATATCAGCACCTTGCTTTTCATAGAAGGAAGCATCTATACTCTTGGCAGCATTCAGTACTGCTAGGTCATAGAAGAGCTGTTCCATTTCTCCCTCCGATAATAATTTCTTAGGAGAAGGAACCATCTGAGAACAAGCCACTAAAGACAAACATAAGAGATAATAAGCAGACTTCACTTTCTATTTATTTGCGGTGCAAAAGATACGTCTTTTTCCTAATCAAAAATATTTTTTAGAAATATTTTTTTCTTTAAAACCAACGACTAACCATTAAGAACTAATAACTAACCACTATTTAGCTATATTAACGGCTCTTGTTTCACGGATCACCGTTACTTTTACTTGTCCCTGGGTAGGTCATATCGGTTTGTATCTTTTGAGAAAGGTTAAAGGAGAGTTCTGCTGCTTTTTCGTCGGATACTTTTTCACTCTCTACAATCACACGTAGTTCACGACCCGCTTGTATAGCGTAGGCTTTCTTGACTCCTTGGAAAGAGAAGGCCGTATCTTCCAATTCCTTAAGGCGCTGGATATAAGAATCCAATACCTGACGACGTGCTCCTGGTCTTGCTCCAGAGATGGCATCGCACACCTGTACTATAGGAGAGAGTAGAGAAGTCATTTCTATTTCGTCATGGTGCGCTCCGATAGCGTTGCATACTTCAGGTTTTTCACCATACTTTTTGTGCCCATTCCATACCCAGTAGTGCGTGTGGTGTCTCGGTATCAGTCTCAGGCACTTTACCTATATCATGCAAAAAGTCCCGCACGCTTGGCCAGTTTCACATTCAGTCCCAGTTCGGCCGCCATCAGTCCACAAAGGCGTGCTACCTCACGAGAGTGTTGCAAGAGGTTTTGTCCATAGGAAGAGCGGTATTTCATACGCCCCACTGCCTTGATCAGCTCTGGGTGAAGGCCATGGATTCCTAAGTCAATAATGGTACGCTTACCTATCTCGGCTATTTCGTCTTCTACCTGTTTGGTCGTTTTTTTCCACTACTTCCTCAATACGGGCAGGGTGGATACGCCCATCGGTAACCAACTTATGGAGAGAAAGGCGCGCTATCTCCCTACGTACAGAGTCAAAGCAAGAGGATAATAGCCTCTGGAGTATCATCTACTATAATTTCCACTCCTGTGGCAGCTTCCAAGGCGCGGATATTACGCCCTTCGCGGCCTATGATACGCCCCTTTACGTCATCGGATTCGAGGTTAAATACTGATACACAGTTATCTATAGCCTCTTCCGTTCCTATACGTTGTATGGTATTGATGATAATCTTTCGTGCCTCTTGGCGAGCAGTGAGTTTTGCCTCCTCGACGGTGGTCTGTATATAGGCCATAGCATCGGTTTTGGCCTCGTTCTTAAGGGAGTCAATCAGCTGGGTTTTTAGCCTCTTCGGCAGTCAGTCCAGAGATCACTTCTAATTGTTTTACTTGGCTCTTGTGGAGCTTATCCACTTCCTCCTGTTTCTTATCCACAAGCAACATACGGTGGTTGCACTCCTCGGTCTTTTTGGAGCAGCTCATCGTTGAGCTTCTTGTTCTGAGCCAGTTCGTTGGAGACTTGTGATTCCTTGTCCTTGATACGTTTTTTTCTGTCTCAGAGATTTTTCTTTTCTTTAGCCAAGATGAGTTTCTCATGCTCAGCCTTGAGTTCTAAGAATTTTTTCTTTTGCTTGGTAGATTTTTTTCTTTCTTAATGTTTTTCGGCTTCTACTTTTGCCTGTTTTAGAATATTCTGAGATTCCTCTTGAGCATCTTTGACTACCTTAAAAGCATATTTCTCTTGCTTTTTTTCAAAGAATACCAAACTAAGATGCCCCCTACAAATATTCCTACAATGGCACTACCTACTACTAACATTGTTACGTCCATAAAAATAAAAATATAATTATACAAAAAGCCTGCAAGAAGGATATATGAATAAACTCCTAAAAAGCATATTTAGAGCTACCAAACCCTTCAAGTATCCGCCAAGTGAAGGCGGCACGCTTTTGGTGGTTTGACTCACCCTTCTGAATTATTTTTCTGTTGAGTTTACCAAAAAAACTATTCTTGCAGGCAGTAATCTTTATCTATATATTACTGATTTCTACTAAAGTCTGATGTATTTTTTTCTAATCTTTCTATATTTTTTTCCTTTTGATTTTTCATCAGCAAGGCTCTCTTGAAAGAGCGGTGTAGCCAAGGAAATGGCACACATAGCTAAGGAATCTTGGCGGTCTTTCACAGGAAAGTTCTGCTCAAAATATGTAATTTGTTTGTTAATCCTTTCGGCCGCTTAGCGATAGGCCTCCTCCTGCTCTGGAAATATTTTTAGAGGGTATACCCTATCGGCTATTTTTCAAGGTAATTCGTAGCTTCTCACTCATTGCTTAGCATATTATTACTTATCTTGTGAAAGTTGTACAATACATTGCTCTATTTCACGAATGAGCCTACTTATTTTGAGCTTGGCTTCCGTTTTAGTTTCATCACTGCCTAAAAGAGCTTGGGCTACCTTCAGTGCCTGATACTTCTGTTGTTGCTCTTGGCTCTGCTTAATAAGCTCCTGCAACTGGCCTTGTAGCATCTCTACTTGAAGAATCAGCGCCCTATTTCTCTCTTCAATGAAAGTACATACTGCTGCACTAGAGGAAGTAACCTCTCTATTTTTTTCAATCCATTCTTCCATTTCCTTGAGAGATAATAACCCTTACTTTTTGGTGTGCAAAGATAATACTTTTTGAGGTTATAAACAACTATTCGGCAAATTTTATTTTTCACCCAAGAATCGCGGCTTATTTGCGTTATTTTTATTATCTTTGTTCTGCTGAATTTGAAAAAGCCAATATATGTTATCTATCAATGATACTCAATTAGTTATCCTTGATATCCAAGGAAAATTATCACAAATCGTCTATCAATCCGAAGAGGTACTAAAGCATAGCAGCAGCCTTGTGCAGGGCTGCCAGCTACTGGATATACCTATAATATGGGTGGAACAAACCCCTGAAAAAAATTGGGTGCTACCTCTGCGCTTATTGCCCAGCACCTCACAGGCCAATCCCCTATTGCTAAGGCTACCTTCTCGGCTTATGGTACTTCTGCTTTTGTAGAGGCGGTCAAGGCCAATGCCCGTAAGCAAATCTTGCTTATTGGGATAGAAACCCACATCTGTATCTACCAAACTGCAATGGATCTGATAGCGGCAGGCTATGAGGTCTTTGTCGTGGCCGATGCGGTCTCCTCTCGCACAGAAGAAAACAAAAAAATAGGCCTTGAGATGATCCGAGAAGGGCAAGGGAAAAATCACCAGCGTAGAGGCTGCCCTCTTTGCCTTACTGAAGCGCTCTACCCATGAGAAATTCCGAGAAATCGCAAGGCTTATCAAGTAAATTTAGAATTCTACCACACCCTCAGAGGGGTCATCATTCCGCCCACTGAAAGCACTATTGACATCCCCTTTGGGTACGGGAGCTCCTGATTTAGTATCCTCCTCTTGGTTGTTAAATTTGGACGAGAAGGATTGCACGCCTTGTCCTGTGGCTGTGCCAGAGAAGAGCGTGTTGAGATTGCTGAAAACCCCATTAATAAACTGCAAACGAATATTGTCCAATCCCCCATTACGGTGCTTGGCTACGATAAACTCTGCCTGATTGGCCGTGGAAGAAGCATCGGGATCGTCCCATGTATCGAGTTTGTAATACTCAGGACGATAGAGGAAGGTAACAATATCCGCATCCTGCTCTATGGCTCCCGATTCACGTAAATCGGAGAGTTGGGGACGCTTTGTGTCCCTAAACGGCTTTCCACATTACGCGAAAGCTGAGAAAGGGCGATAATAGGCAGGTCTAATTCCTTGGCCAAGGCCTTGAGGTTACGAGAGATCGTGGAGATTTCCTGCTCGCGGTCTCCCTACTCCCTTACCCGATGCGTTGGCAGTCATCAGCTGGAGGTAATCTATAAAGATGATTTTGACATCGTGCTGAGAGACCATCTTACGCGCCTTAGCCCTGAGGTCAAAGATAGAAAGCGAAGGGGTATCATCTATATACAAGGGAGCTTCCAAGAGGCTCTGGGTCTTGTGGGTAAGACGCTCGAAATCCTCTTCGGTGAGCTTTCCCGTACGCAGCTTATCGGAGCTAATTCCCTGTCTCAGATGAAATAAGCCTTGTGATGAGCTGAATGGAGGACATCTCCAAGGAGAAGAAAGCCACTGGAATCTTGCTATCAACCGCAATATTGCGCGCCATACTCAGGGTAAAGGCTGTTTTCCCCATCGCCGGACGTGCTGCCACGATGATAAGGTCGGTAGGTTGCCAACCAGCGGTAAGTTCATCTACCTTGGTAAAGCCCGATGGTACCCCACTGAACTCCTCCTTCCTATTGTGTAGCTCTTCTATCTTCCTAATTGCCTGCAAAACCAAGTTATGTGCCGACCCGAAGTACGGGTAATGTTCCCTTGAGTGATTGAAAAGAGCTTTTCTTCGGCGCTGTCTAACAGATGAAAGACATCTGTCTCATCGTTATAAGCCTCTTCTATAACCTCATTGGACATCTTGATGAGCCTGCGCTGGATATACTTCTGCATAAGAATACGCGCATGATACTCTATATTGGCCGAAGAAGATACCTTTTCTGTCAGATAGACCAGGTAAGCAGCCCCTCCTATCTCTTTTAGAGTACCGTCCTTGAGTAATTGCTCACGTACGGTGAGCATATCTATAGGTTTTGAGTCCTTGAAAAGCCTATCTATAGCTGTATAGATCTTCTGGTGTGCAGGCACATAGAAAGCCTCATCGGAAAGAATATCAATTACCTCATCTACCCCACGCTTATCTATAAGCATACCCCCGAGTACAGCCTCCTCCAGCTCCAAATTTTGGGGAGGAATCTTGCCCTTCTCAAGAGAAGGAATAGCTCGTGATGCCGATATTGTTTCCATAGTTTGTGGAGAAATATTTTCCATATCTTTAATTTTTAAGTACTTAGATTTTTGTAATACCTACCTTAAATCCTCGGCAAAAAAATACACGCTTTTTTTGATTCAAGAAAGCACCCCTTCCCTTTGTACGTTTTCTTCTACCTCTTCCTATATAATAATGTATAAATACACATCAGTAACAGACTGATTTCTCGCACTTTGGTAACACTTTGTACTACTCTAGAGGATAAAAATTTTTATTTTTTTCAACAAAACAAAGACAACAGTTAATGGTTAATGGTCAATGATTCGAGTTTCACTTTTTCTTTCTTCATTCTTCATTTAATAAATATTTTTTTGTATCTTTGCACAAAGAATAAATACACTAAAAAAATACAGTTCAATGAAAGATGTAACTCGTTTGTTTGATATTCCTGCTTATCAGCTAGAACAATATCCTATTGAAAAATGCGTTAGTTACAAAATATAATCAAAAATGGGTACCCTCTCTTCCAAGGAATATGTAGAGAAAATCAACCAAGTAAGCTGCGCTCTGCTACGCTTAGGGGTAAAACCTAAGGATAAGATTGCGATGGTTTCCTCGAACAATCGTACCGAATGGCATATCTTAGATATGGCCATCATGCAGATTGGCGCCCACAATGTACCCTATCTACCCCACTATTCCTAAGGAAGATTATATATATATCTTCAACCATGCCGAGATAAAAATATTGCTTTGTTTCGGACAAAGACTTATGGGAGAAGGTCTCAAGCATAGCCTCAGAAATACCCACTATGGAGGAAATCCTCTTTTGACCCTATAGAAAAATATACGCGGCTGGCAACAGATACTTTCCTTGGGAGAAGATCCAGAGAACCAAGCCCAAGTGGAAGCCCTCAAGGCACAGATACAGCCTACTGATATGGCCACTATTATCTATACATCGGGCACCACAGGAAAGCCCAAAGGGGTGATGCTCTCCCATGATAATATCCTGAGCAATATCAAGAACTGCCATTCTCGTGTACCTGTAAAAGGCAGGAGATATTTGCCTGAGTTTCTTGCCTGTCTGCCACATCTTTGAGCGCATGCTCACCTACTTATACCAATATAATGGTATCCGCCTATACTTTGCCGAATCTTTTGAAAAGGTAGCCACAAATATAGCCGAGGTAAAGCCACGACTGATTACGGTTGTACCGCGTGTGGTTGAGAAGGTATTTGATAGCATCTACAGCAAGGGGATTGCTCTTTCGGGGATTGCTAAGAGCCTATTCTTTTGGGCATTGCGATTAGGGTACAGATATGAGCCTTACGGCAAAAACGGATGGTGGTACGATATGAAACTCAAGATAGCCCGCAAACTTATCTTCTCCAAATGGAAAAAAAGGCATTAGGAGGACACTTACAGATGATTTGTGGAAGTGCAGCACTACAACCACGGCTAGTGAGAGTCTTCTCTGCCGCAGGAATCCCTATTTGGGAAGGGTATGGCCTTACAGAAACTTCACCTGTGATCTCCGTTAATTGTAAGAAGGGACATCTTTGGAAAGTGGGCACTATAGGCAAGCCTATTGATAATATTGAGGTAAAGATAGCCGAAGATGGAGAAATCCTCTGCAAGGGGGCTAATGTCATGCTAGGTTACTACAAGAATGAAGAGCAAACCCATGAAGCCATTGACAAAGATGGGTTCTTCCATACAGGAGATATAGGCATCTTGGACGAAGAGGGCTTTCTGACTATCACTGATCGTAAAAAAAGAGATGTTCAAGACCTCTGGCGGGAAGTATATAGCCCCCAATATATAGAAAAACAAGCTCAAGCAATCCCGCTTTATAGAACAAGCCATGGTCGTAGGCGAAGGAGAAAAAGATGCCTGCTGCCTTGGTACAACCCAATTTTGTTTTTCGTGCGTGAGTGGCTCAAGCGACATGGAGAAGCAGGCACCCTAAGCAATGAAGCCCTTGTCAAGGATACACGCGTGCGTGAGCGTATAGGTCAAGAAATAGAACGCATCAATAAGCGATTAGGTAAGTGGGAACAGGTGAAAGTCTTTGACCTTACCCCCGATGAGTGGAGTATAGATGCAGGACACCTCACCCCTACCCTAAAGCTCAAGCGTCGCATCATTCTTGAAAAAAATACAAGGATATGTACAATACTTTTTTTACAACAAAGAATCTTAGAAAACATTCATTATGATATATCGTTTTAGAGTAATTTTAGACGTGGATACCGATGTATTCCGCGATATAGAAGTGGAAAGTCACATTAGCTTGGAGGATTTCCACAAATGTATCTCCACTTCCTTTGGCTTCAATGGGGAAGAAATGGCCTCTTTCTATAAGAGTGATGAGGATTGGAACCAAGGAGAAGAGTTCAGCCTCTTTGACACAGAGGGAGATACCCCAGTGATGGCCGACACCATCTTGGAATCGGTCATGGATGAGGACAACCGACACTTCCTCTATGTATACGACTTCTACAATATGTGGACATTCTTCGTGGATCTGAAGGAAATAGGTCATGAGGTAGAAGGAGTTAGCTATCCCCATATCCCTAACCACTCATGGGTTTGTCCCCGAAGATGCCCCCAGAGAAGAACTTTGTGGCAGAGGATTTTTGATGAGTTTGACTCAGAGTTCAACGATTTTGAGTTTGACCAAGATGAATTTGACGAATATCACGGCTATAGTGAAGACGAATATTATTCTTAAAAAAAGCATGATTACCGATATTCTCTTCTATAGTATTCTTATAGTTACTATAGGTATGAGCTACTATGGCTTCACCCACGAGGCTTTCTTTTCGTCGCTATATGTTCAATGTCAAGGCTGTACAGGGGAGACTACTTGCGACTGATCTCCTCAGGCTTTTTTTGCATGCTGGGTGGGAACACCTGATATTCAACATGATCTCTCTGTTCTTCTTCCACAAGATTATCATCGAAGAAATGGGAGCTGGGGTCTTTATGCTCATCTATTTGGGAGCCATCGTCTTGGGTAATCTTTTTCTGCCTATACATCTATAGGCATCAGCCCCTATTACTCTGCCATTGGTGCCTCAGGAGGCGTCTCTGGTATTATCTTTGCGGCCATAGCTCTCGTGCCACAGCTAAGGGTGAATTTCATCCCTGGTTGGCTCTTTGGTACCATTTATTTTTGGTTATTCGGTATACCAAATGCTCAACCCTCGTGAGGGGGACAATGTAGGGCATGCGGCTCACTTAGGAGGGCTATCTTTGGGATCGTTGTTATTGCCCTTTTGCAGCCCCCTACTTGTAGCAGAGAATGCGCTTTACTTAGGGCATCATGGCGCTACCGCTAGGGTATATGGGGTACCGATTGCTACAAAAAAATAATTTTTTTCCTATCTTTGCGCCCACTTTAATCCTTAAAAATGTTAGACCTCTTTAACACCCAGATTGAGTCCCTTTCTATACATCAGGTAGGGAATATGCAGAAGGGAGAAAACCTCTTTCTCTCTCAGCAGCCCTATGCCCTAAATGACCAAATCACCAGCGTGCTCAAGGAATATTTTCTAAAAACCCTTTAGGGAAAAGGAAGAAAACTATATGCGTTTTGTCAATGAAACTTCCTTGAATTCAACGAGATGTTTGGCATCGCCTATGAGGTTTTCACCAATCCCTCTACCATACATACCCATTCGCTACGAATCGCTCAGCTGTTATATGAGCAGTCCAACCATCCACACATAAAGTCAGGCGAACTCTATGTAGCCTATCTCACTCATATCACCCCTAGACAATACCAAGGTGGAAGCTATTGGGATTTTTTAAATCCGAGATGAAACAGAATTTTCTCCAATTCGAGCAAGGGCAAAGCCAATTGGAGATCCTCTTGGAAGAAGGAGTGAATGTCAATCGCTTGGACAAGGGTTGCCTTATCTTCAATGTCAATGAAGAAGGCGGATACAAAATACTTTCTGTGGATAGCAATCGCTATGACACCAAGTACTGGACAGAACAGTTCTTAGGGATTGATGTGCTTGCCGATGATGCTTTTTTTACCAAAAAAAGTACCTCAAGATGTGTCAGGATTTTGCCAAAGAAGTAGTTCTCCCTACTGAGGGGAAGCAGGAAGAAATCCTATTTATGAATCGTGCAGTGAATCACTTTTGCCAAAAAAACGATGAGTTTGAAGAAACCCACTTCCTCAATGAGGTCTTGGGCGATAAGGTGTTCAAGAAGGAATTTGATGCCCATGAGGACGATGAAGACCAAAGCCCTAAGGAGGGATATATGGATCTGATTCCCGAATTTCACAACTTCAAAGAGACCAAAGGAAAGAAATACTATATAGAAGACGTTTCTTCTTTCCCCATTGTCAATAAAGCGGTATCGGATATGCGTAAAAAAATCAAGAATATCATAGACCTTGATACCAATGTACAAATCCGTATGGACTTCATCAACCCTGAATCTGCTGAAAAATTTGTAGAAAAAGGTTGGGACGAAGAACGCGGTATGTTCTACTATCTTATTTACTTTTAACGAAGAGAAAAAAAGCTAATGAAAATACTTCCCAAATGGGCAGAAATGCTCAATCAACTAGGAGAAAAAAACAGACTCCTTGCTTCTTTGTTGTCAATTATGAAGGAACCCAAGGACAGGTATTTCCCTCTCAGAATTACCACAGGACATTCATTTTTTTCCTTTTCTGAAGAAAAACACCTATTTCCGATCCTATTACAATAGAAAAACACCCTATTCCTTACAAAACTTTTTGAGGAATCCTTTAAAAAAAGTATTTTCTCACTTAAAAAAAGGGGATACAGAGCTTATCAATCTTACTTTTTGCTACCGAAATAGCACCTATTCCTTTAGAAAAAGTATACCACAATGCCAAAGCCAAATACAAAATCCTTTACAAAGACGAATGGGTATGTTTTTTTCTCCTGAAATTTTTCATAAAAATAGAAGCTAATAAGATAAAAAAACCTATCCCATGAAGGGAACTATCAGTGCTACTATTCCCAATGCTGAAGAGCTGCTACTAAATAATCAGAAGGAAATAGACGAACATCATAAGGTTGTTGCTCTACTATCAAAAAGATTTAGAACAAGTTGCCTCCGAGGTACAAGTAAGTAAATTTCGCTATGTGGATGTGATAGAAAAATCTACAGGAAAACCTACTACAAACTAGCTCCGAAATTGTGGGAACGCTCTCTGCTAACTGGTATGACCACTTAGGTGATATTTTTGGTTAAGCTCCTTCCTGCTGGCTCTATCTGGGGCACCAAGAGAGAAAAACTATGGAAATCTATTCAAGAGGCAGAAACCTATGATAGAGGTTACTATACGGGAATTGCAGGTATATTTGATGGGTATTCTCTCAATACATGTGTGCTTATCCGATTTATCGAACGTATAGGAGAAAAAAATTCTATTATAAAAAGTGGGAGCAGGAATTACTGCTCACAGCAATCCTGAGAGCGAATACAAGGAAATATTAGAAAAAATATATATTCCTAACTAAGAATATGCAAGAAAATAAGTTTATTGAGACTATAAAGCTATTGGATAGTAATATTTTTCCATATAGAATACCACCAAAAAGCGCATAAAAGATACTTTTTTTCACACTTTTTTTCCCAAGTGAAAAAGTTTTTTTCTTTAGAAAATATTCTAAGCAAACAAGGCTTTCCCGAAAAAGGAAAATACAAAAATCCGTTTTGTATATAGTGCCTATGATTATACATTAGAAGTTATCCCTTATCAAATAACTCCTATTAAGTCAATAAGTTGTATAGATGTAGGAGATTTGGAATATTCCTATAAATTCTCTGATAGAGAACAACTTAACTGTCTCAAGAAAGAAGCGCCTACCGATGAGGTGATCTTTATCAAAAAAAGGAATGGTTACCGATAGTAGTTATGCTAATCTCGTATTCTCTGACGGGGTTAAGTGGTATACCCCTACTTCCTTTCTGCTCAATGGCACTTGTAGGCAACGGCTATTGAAAGAGGGAAAATAGAAGAACGCCCCATATTCCAAAAAGACATACCGTCCTTTGGATATATAGGGCTTATCAATGCTATGTTAGATTTAGGTGAATTAACCTTACCACTTAATCACTACACTCCCCCAAGTGAAGCCACTACCAAAAGCAGCTAACAGAAGAATATCATTCTCTTTGACACGGCCTTGTTCCACAGCTTCAGCCAAGGCTATAGCAATAGAGGCCGCAGTGGTATTTCCATATTTCTGGATATTGTTAAACACCTGGGCGTCAGAGAGTTTAAATTTCTGTTGGATAAACTGGGAGATACGCAAGTTGGCTTGGTGAGGTATAAATAGGTCTATATCACTTTCGGTGAGCTTATTAGCCTTGAGTCCCTCTATAATCACTTCAGAGAAACGTACCACAGCATTCTTAAAGACAAACTGCCCATTCATATAAGGGAAATAAGAGGTGTCCTCTGGGTCATTTTCCTTTAAGAGATCAGTAACCCACTTCTTCCCTACCCCTGGGGTAAGAATAGCTAATTCCTCGGCATGCGCTCCTTCGCTATGTAGGTGAGAGGAGAGTATACCCTTTCCACTCTCCTGAGAGCGAGAAAGCACTGCTGCCCCTGCTCCATCTCCGAAAAAGTACTGCCATATTACGCCCACGAGTGGTAAGATCCAATGCAGGTGACTGCATCTCGGAGGCTATCACCAAGATATTTTTTTATACATTCCTGTCTTAATAAATTGGTCGGCTACCGATAGTGCATAGATAAAGCCTGAACACTGGTTGCGAATATCCAAAGCGCCCACGGTATTAAGTCCCAATTCCTTTTGAGCTAATACACCACAGCCTGGGAAATAATAATCAGGACTAAGAGTTGCAAAAATAAGAAAATCAATATCCTCCTTACTTATCTTGGCCTTTTCCATGGCCATTTGGGCGGCACGTACCCCCATAGAGGTTGTAGTATCCTTTCCACGAGTAGCAAAACGACGCTGCTGAATCCCTGTTCGCTCTTGTATCCAAGCATCAGAAGTATCCATGAGCTTAGAAAGGTCATCATTGGTTACTATATTCTCCGGCACATAATATCCTGTACCTGTGATAATAGAATTATACATAAGCTATTATATTAAAAAAAGAAAGCCTTGACATGCAAGGCTTTCCAACTATAAAATGTAATTTTATTTCAATACTTCTTTCACTTTGTCCGCTGCTTCTTGGAACTGAATAGCAGAATGTACTGCAAGACCAGATTTGTCAATGATTTCTTTAGCAATCTCAGCATTGGTTCCTTGTAGGCGTACAATAATAGGCACTTTAATATCAGCTCCCATATTCTTATAAGCATCTACAATACCCTGAGCTACACGATCACAACGTACGATACCTCCGAAGATATTTACCAAAATAGCCTTTACATTAGGGTCTTTTAGAATAATACGGAAAGCAGTTTCCACACGTGCTGCATCGGCTGTCCCACCTACGTCCAAGAAGTTGGCTGGCTCTCCACCTGCTTGCTTGATAAGGTCCATGGTAGCCATGGCAAGTCCTGCACCATTGACCATACAGCCTACGTTTCCGTCCAAATCTACATAGTTAAGACCAGCAGCCTTGGCTTCTACTTCTATAGGACGCTCTTCACGAGTATCACGCAATTCGGCATAATCCTTATGACGATAGAGCGCATTGTCATCAATAGTTACTTTGGCATCTACAGCAAGTATTTTTGTTATCGGAAGTCTTTAGCACAGGGTTTATTTCAAAAAGATTCGCATCGGAAGCGATATAGGCCTTGTACAAAGCTGTTACAAACTTCACCATTTCCTTAAAAGCTTCACCCTCTAATCCCAAGTTAAAAAGCTACATTTCTCGCTTGGAAAGGCAACAATCCCAATTCAGGATCTATTTCTTCGGTGAAGATAAGATGGGAGTCTTCTCAGCTACAGCTTCTATATCCATACCTCCTTCGGTAGAATACATAATCATATTCTTTCCTTTGGCACGATTGAGCAGTACGGACATATAATATTCCTTAGGCTCGCTCTCACCTGGGTAGAAAACGTCCTCAGCAATTAGCACCTGATGTACCTTTTTACCTTCCTTAGGAGTCTGAGGAGTTACAAGGTTCATGCCTATGATCTGAGAAGAGATTTCTTTGACCTGATCTAAGTTCTTAGCTAGCTTTTACGCCACCGCCTTTACCACGTCCCCCAGCATGAATTTGTGCTTTCACTACATACCATTGGGTACCTGTATCTTGAGTTAGTTTTTTTCAGCAGCTTTCACAGCCTCATCAGCTGTGGTAGCTACTACACCACGCTGTATGCGCACTCCGAACCCTGAGAGGATTTCCTTCGCTTGATATTCGTGTAAATTCATAATATAACTTTATTTGTAGTTGCAAATTTACAAAAAAATAATGACATAACCTATGTTTTTTCTCTTATTTTTTTACACGGAAAATCCCCTTGAAAAACAGCTCTTATGCAGATAAAGAGAGTTGTTTTAACAAGGTACCTACAAGAGCGTATATTTGTTCATAGGAAGCCAACTCATCACTCATGTAAATGAGTGCTAAGGAATAAGACCTATCCAGGGAAGATAGCTGATGCTTTTTGCTTGCGATAACTCTCCCTTATCAAGCGCTTGATACGGTTCCTATCTACAGCCCTTTTAAGCTTCTTCTTAGGGACACTTATAAGCACTTGCGAGGGAGTAAGCGCCTTATCTAAGGGAAGATAAATGAGCTTCAAGGGGTATTTCTTGATGCTTTTGCCTTCTTTTGAAAAGCGCTTGTATGCTATGATAATTACATAATCTTTCAGTCTTTGGAAAAATCATTCATATCATAAAAAGTAAAAAAATGAATAATGAAAAGTAAAAGCTAAGTGAATGCCTAAATCTTAGATATGTGAGTATAAAGTAAAAAGGTAAAAAGTAGCAAATACCTTTTACCTATTACCTTACTTATTTTTTTACCTCTATTAAGCGTTTTTCCTCTTCTTCCTCTTCCTTACCAGTAAGGAGACGGAAACCTTCACCATGTATATTGACAATCTCTACATTTTTCGTCTTTCTTGAGGTATTTGCGAAGTTTAGCAATATACACGTCCATACTACGAGAGGTGAAGTAGTTGTCGTCTTTCCAGATTTTGTTAAGGGCAAGTTCTCGAGGCATTAGGTCATTCTCATGCAAGGCCAACAAGCGCAAAAAGCTCATTTTCTTTTTGGAGAGAGTTTTAGCGGCTCTTCGTCCTTGTAACGAAGGAAACGAAGCTTAGAGTTAAGGAAGAAATCTCCTATTTGGAACTCAAACTTCTTGCTATCTATCACTGTATCGATAGATTTTCTTTTGGAGCATTGCACGGATTTTTCATCAGTAGCACCTCTGAGTCAAAAAGGCTTATTGAGGTAGTCATCAGCTCCTGATTTATACCCCTTAATCACGTCCTCACGCATGGTTCTTGCCGTAAGGAAGATGATAGGCACTTTTTTTCGTTCTTTTTCACGGATTTCTTTTGGCAAGAGTAAAACCATCCTTATATGGCATCATTACGTCCAAAAATACACATATCGTATGGGTCTTTACGAAACTTGTCAAAGCCTTCCATTCCATTCTTAGCCAAGGTAACATCAAAGCCACTCATGGACAAATAGTCTTTTTAGTACAGTTCCAAAATTTGGATCATCTTCTACAAGAAGAATTTTTTTATTAACTGCTTCCATTATTTCAACATTTAAATTAATACTATTTTTTTACGTTTATATTTTTTTCTAACTTAATTAAAAAAACCAAGCGCAACAAAGGTCTATCAGATAATTAGGGGCACCTTTATCACAAATGTACTTCCCTTTTCCTTTTTCACTCTCAGCATATACCTCTCCATCGTGGTATTTTTATGATGCGCTTTACATAAGCCAATCCCAATCCATGTCCCTTCACATTATGCAAGTCGCCTGTATGTTCGCGATAGAATTTTTTTCAAAAATCTTTTTCAGTACCGCCTTACTCATCCCTTGTCCCTTATCCTGAATACGGATAACCAATTTGTTATGAGCCACTTCGGTATATATATCATATCAGGGGCTTCGGGTGAGTACTTAATAGCATTCTCCAATATATTGACAATCACATTGGTAAAGTGCATTTCGTTAGCCAGTATATCAGAGTTTTTCCGCTTGCAAATGCTTCTTTATCTTACCCTTACGATCGTCTATCAAAAGTTGTACATGGGCTATGGCATTCTCTATCAGTTCATGTGCATCAAGTGGTTCTTTTTTTCTATCTCCACTTGGTTTTTTGTCCAATTTTGAAATCTGCAACACATTCTCTACATGGGCATGCATACGTTTGTTTTTCATCGCGCAGCATCTTAAGGTAGAAAGACATCTTCTCTGGATCGCTCATCACCTGTGGGTTCTTCATTGCATCGAGAGCTAAGTTGATGGTAGCAATAGGTGTTTTGAACTCATGGGTCATATTGTTAATGAAATCGGTTTTGATTTCATTGATTTGCTTTTGAGTACGCATCTGGATAAAGGTCTTAGCAAAAAGCCCAAATAATTATCGCTGTAAATATGAACACCCATACAGCCAGCATAATTACCGAAGAGAGCAAGTAGCGCTGCCTATCAGGAAATGTACCTGTAACTCATAATGCGAATCCCCTGCCTGATTCCTAAGCAAAGCAATAGTGTACATATTCTTTGCATTGAGGGGCGAACCGTGCAGAGACAACACTGGTCATTTGTTTGTCCTTAGGGAGTGACTTATCATAGATAGCAAACTCAAAATCCAAGTTTAAGCCTCTGTTTCTGAGTTCTCTTTCCAAAAGAACATCCAACTGAGGCGCTGTAATCCTATTCTCTATAGAGAGTTTGGCCGATACCTCTCTAAATAGCTCCTCGAACATAGCCTTGTCAAAGGAGGTGATACGGCCTGTTTTTTTCTTTAATGGTAGTACTATTAAAAGCGTTGCCCGTCCAATCCCCTGAGTGGGGGCCAAAGGTTCGTGAAGTCTGTTTGCTTACATAATTACGTATCTGAGTGGTATCCCCTTTGGGTAGGTTGAACAGTTCCGAAGGTACTGTATACCCCTCCTCCAATACTTGATGTTTGTAAGTGAATGTCTCCTTGGTATTCTTATTCTCTTGTACAAAAACCAAATCACGAATCTGTGAAGATTTCAAAGAACCTAAACTATCTTTTCCTTTTTAACTCTATAAATCGGGTAATATACTTGTTAATTTCTTTCAGTTCTACCGATTCTGCCACCGAGTTCAGTGCCTGTTGTACCGAATGTGTAAAGGCTTCTTCTTTATTATCAATAGAACTCTTTACCCAATAAAACTGAATAGATATCAGACCTATAAGCGCTATAGGCATCAATATTAGAGCAATAATATAACTTCTCTTATTCATCAGGCAAAATTATAATTATTTTTTTGATATATTTAGTTTTTTTAACAATGTTTAACTTTTTTGGTTAATTTTTCTGCATTTTTCATCTATCATTTCCATTATTTTTACAATGGATTGTTTGGATTTTATCTAAATTTCTACCGAAATCTCTATTATCCACAACAAATGTTGATAATTTTTATTCTATTTTCATCATTCCATTGATTTTTTTATTCTTTTTCAACAGTTTTTTCTATCAATCTTATCACGGAGCATAACCCTGCGAATACGCTCTTCTAAAGGGAGCCGTTACAGTGATGATATAATCGCAATCCTTATAGGAACCACTCTCAAAGAGTATGGCTGACTCTTTGATGACATAGGGAGCTATGCTGCTCTTCTCTCCATCTTTCAAAGTCCTGCTGTACATAAGGGTGTATCAGTTGATTCAGGGCTTGGAGCTTTTTCGGGAGTGGAAAAGACAATACTTGCCACAAAAAGCCGTGTTGTACTTTCCCTCCACAAAGGCTTCTTCTCCCAAAAAGGGCTTTTTATCTCCTGCTGCAAGTGGGTGTCCTGAGCGATAAGCTCTTTGGCCTTGGTATCGGCTATATAGATAGGTATGGCAAACTCTGTGGCAAAGAGATTGGCTATGGTAGTCTTGCCACTACCTATGCCGCCTGTAAGTCCTACGGTTGTCATCATGGGTGTATTATAAGATATTCTACCTGTGTCTCCTGCTTGAGGGTAACCGACACAGAAAGAGGTTTCTTGTATACCTCAAGAGGAATGGTCTGTTCCTTGCGCTTGTTATAGTCCGCCACCACTACAATATCGGAAGGCTTGAGGTTTCGTATGGTTTCCATATTTCCAGATAAGAGCACCGTGGTTTTTCTCCGGAAGTAACTCCACCTGAGCGGTCAGTGGCTGGTGAAGTAGCTGTATAGGCACTTCCATGGATTGCTCTGTTACACGAATAATCTGTAAGGAATAGCTCACCTTATCGGTATCATAGTGTATCTTTGAGGTACTTTTTCAGAGGAATTTCCCCTGAGAAAGAATTGGTTACATTCTTTTTTTCGTCTTAGCTTTAGGTAAAGTCCCGTAAGAGTATCTAAGTCCTGTTCCAAAACCGCTCACCTGCACCGAATCAGGGAAGACTTGATAGGTATCTATGCGATGATCCTCCTGCAAGGGAAACAAGAACTGTAACTTCACAGGTACTTTCTTTTTGTTTCATTTTTCTGATAATGAATACTCAGGGTGTCGGGCTGGATACTCAGTAGCTTTTACCTCAGGGAAATACTTTTTGTTGATTTGACTGAGCATGCTTGGAGTAAATACATACTTATCCTTCCCTGCCTTTCTAAGTTCGCTAATATTGACCGAAAAGAGTAGGCATGGAAAAAAAGCATACTTAAATAAGGCGAACCCCTCTCCTCCAACTCCACTTTTACAGAAAAAAAGGTGTCTGAGGGTCTATGAACTCACGAGAGGGTATTTCCTTATAACTCAGCTTCACTGTATAGAGCTGAGTAGCTTGCTTAGATAGGTTTCCTACCAGCCATGTAAGGGCTGCCAAGCCTATACAAAAGAGCATTCCTATAGTGTGCTTTGAGAAAAAAATGTCCATTCGCTTTCATTGTCGCAAAATTAAGGTTTTTATTTTTCAAAAAAACAAAGAAAAATTAAAGTTTTTTTCATCTTTTTTGTTTACAAAAAAAGCACCTTGTAAAAAGCGTTTTTTCGCCCTTACAAAGTGTCCCCTTTTTTAGTGACTAATCTTAATAGTTGTTAGTTATTAGTAGTTAGTCGTTAGTAACTCTTCATTAGTCACTTGTCACTCGTCGTTAGTGACTCGTCATTATCTAAGAATCCTTTATCTATCAGTAGGTTATACCACTGGATAATTTTTTTATATCGCTTGGGTACACTCTATCTTCGTCATAGTTAGGTACCACTGAGAAGAAATAAGCCTCAATTCAGCATCAGGGTGCCTTGTGAGAAATCTTGGTTTTTGTTATTTTTCTTCCTTTTCTTTAATGGCTGTAAATATCTCCTCTAGGGGTTTTTTTCTCCTCCAAAGTATAAATCGCAATTTCTGAAAGTAAGCTTACATTGCTTCTCAGACCAATACTGATACGTTTGTCATCAAGGAGTGAAAGTGCTAAGAATCCTGTACGTGTGCGGGATTGTAGCTGGTAGAGACCTGGCTTCCCTGAAATAGTCAATATTTGATTTAATTTCATTTATAGTATATTTTTTTAACGGGTTCTTTTTCTTATTGGTTTCAAAAAAATCTCATTTTATAACCTACCTTTATCTTGCCATTACTTATATTATTGAGCTTGTTTTTAAGTAGTTGCTTTTTTGAAGGAGGAAAGGTGATCGGTAAATAGGATTCCTCTATATGGTCATACTCGTGTTGTATAACACGTGCTACAAAGGCCTGAGAAGGTTTCAGTATGTTTTACAAAGTGCTCATCTTGGTATTCTATCACAAGGGTAGGTTTGCGGCGAACGTCTTCTGTTATACCGGGGATACTTAGGCAACCTTCGTTAAAAGCCCAAGGTTCGCCTTCCTCTTGGAGGATTTTAGCGTTGATAAAAAGCTTTTCTTAAAGGTCTTGAGATAGGCTTGTTCCTCTGGGGTAAGATCTTCATTTTCAGAGAAGCCTACCGTATCTACTACAAAGAGACGGATAGCCTGTCCCTACTTGGGGTGCAGCCAACCCTACGCCATTGCTATGATACATGGTTTGGAACATATCCTCTATGAGCTTGTCAAGCGCAGGATAATCTTCTGTATTGTATCACATACTTTTCTAAGGACGGGGTCTCCATAGGCTACAATAGGTAATATCATAAGCTTTATTTTTTTAAGGGTGCAAAGGTAACTATTTTTCTTTGAAATAATTCTATTTTTTTAGCAAATCATTGCCAAAAAGCATCTGGGTATTCTTCTACCTCAGTATGATGTTCAGCGCTGAGGTTCCGCCCTATTTCGGCCAAGGTCTCATCGGAGAGATTTTTGCTCCATATAGGAAAGAGTACGCGCTCTTCATAGCGAATATGTGCGGTGAGTAGCTCCATATATTGGGTCAGCAGTGCCTCTGTAGGGGCAATTGAGCACTGGGCTATGAGCTGTCGGATTTGCTCATGCTCCCTTAGGGCTTGGTCTATCAGTTCGTTCTTGATATAGGGAAAAAGGTATTGCTCTTCTTCTAAGAAATGTGCCTGCTGGTTATGTTGCCAATGAAAGGCTATATAGGCAGCAATACGCTCTGGGGCGATTCCTCTGCTGAGACCTTGCTTGATCTTCCACACATGCAGTAGGCCGAAATGGTGATCGCGAGAGAGCAATACGATATTTTCATTTCGCTTCATATCTTCTCTTTTTTTGAAGAAAAAGCTGTCTCTTCTGTGAAGAGACAGCTTTTAGAACATTATTAACTAATTAAAAATCTAATCCTTAGTTATTAGCCTCTACTTTACCTTTGATTCTAAGGGCAATGTTAGGGGTATCTGTAGCATTAGAAGTAACCATGATTGTTTTTGGCGATAGCACCTACACGTTGTGTATCATATTTTACTTCTATTTTTTTCCTGTTGCACCTGGTGCAATAGGATCTTTAGGATAAGAAGGTACTGTACATCCGCAGCTTGAGCTTGCACCTGAGATTACCAGTGGAGCTTTACCTGTATTCTTGAACTCAAATACACGAACTCCGTCAGCTCCTTGTTTGATTGTTCCGTAGTCAATTTCTTCGGTAACAAACTTGATTTCTGCTTTGTTTTGTGCTTGTGCAACAAATCCGAATGTTACAGCAAGTAGAAAAAAATAAAAATTTTTTTCATTGTTTTAAAAAAATTTAATTTATAATTACTATTTAGTTTCTTCGCTTTAACTGGGTGCAAAATTACAATACTTTTTTTAAAAACAAATATATAATGTAATAATTTTGTCCCCTCATTAAATCATAAGACATTTATACACCAACAAATATCATGCCAAAAAAATGGAAATTACGACAAAATATTCACCTGAAAACTTCGAAACTAAGTGGTATGCTTACTGGATGGAGCACGGATTTTTTTAGCTCAACTCCCGACAAACGAGTACCTTACACCATTGTTATCCCTCCTCCCAATGTGACAGGAGTGTTACACATGGGGCATATGCTGAACAATACCATACAGGATGTACTCATTCGTCGTGCACGCCTCAAGGGGTTCAATGCTTGTTGGGTACCTGGTACCGACCATGCCTCTATCGCTACCGAAGCCAAAGTTGTAGCCAAGCTCAAGGAACAGGGAATCCAAAAGAGTGATCTTACGCGTGAGGAGTTCCTTAGCACGCTTGGGAATGGACGCACCAGTATGGGGGTGTCATCCTTGAACAACTCAAGAAATTGGGCTGCTCTTGTGACTGGAATCGCACCAAATTTACTATGGACGATGAGCTATATCGCTCTGTAATTAAGGTATTTGTGGAGTTGTATAATAAGGGGTATATATACCGCGGCTATCGTATGGTCAATTGGGATCCAGAGGCCAAGACAACCCTTTCCGATGAGGAGGTAATCTACAAGGAACAAAACGGAAAGCTTTATTACCTTATATATAAGGTAGAGGATTCTGAAGAATTTCTTACAGTGGCTACCACTCGTCCTGAAACGATTTTTTTGGGGACGTGGCCGTGTGTGTCAATCCTAATGATGAGCGCTACAAGCATCTACAAGGCAAGAGAGTAATTGTCCCTGTGGTAGGACGTGCCGTGCCTATTATCCAAGATGATTATGTGGATATGGAGTTTGGTACAGGGGTTTTGAAAATTACCCCTGCCCATGATATCAATGACTATGAAATAGGGCTAAGACACCAATTGCCTATCTTAGATACTTTCACCGATGAAGGTAAGCTTTAACGAACATGGTAAGCACTATAAGGGCAAAGACCGCTTTTTGGTACGCAAGGAAATTGTTAAAGAATTGGAAGCCAACGGCCTCCTTTCCAAAACAGAAGACTATACCAATAATATAGGCACCTCCGAACGTACAGGTGCCGTAGTGGAACAGCGCCCCTTAGACCAGTGGTTTCTCAAGATGGAAGAGCTAGTAAAAGCCTGCGCTTAAGGCTGTTTTAGAAACCGAGGAAATCAAGCTCTATCCTAAGCGTTTTGACAATACTTACCGTCACTGGTTGGAGAATGTTCGTGACTGGAATATCTCTCGCCAACTCTGGTGGGGACAACAGATTCCTGCTTACTACTATGGCACTGGCAAAGAAGACTTTGTCGTGGCTGAAACCAAAGAAGAGGCATTGGCTTTTAGCTAAAGAAAAAGAGCCTTAATCCTGCCCTTACCTTTGGACGACCTACGCCAAGACGAAGATGCCTTGGATACTTGGTTCTCCTCATGGCTTTGGCCTATGAGTGTATTCAATGGTATTTTAGAGCCTGATAACGAGGATTTCAAATACTACTACCCTACTCAGGATTTAGTTACAGGACCCGATATTCTCTTCTTCTGGGTGGCTAGAATGATCATCGCAGGCTATGAGTTTGCTGGTGACAAACCTTTTACCAATGTATATCTCACAGGACTGGTAAGGGATAAGCTCCGCCGCAAGATGTCCAAGTCCTTGGGCAACTCCCCGACGCCTTACAACTGATCAAAGACTTTGGTGCCGATGGGGTACGTGTGGGCTTGCTCTATCTTCTTCAGCGGGGAATGACTTGCTTTTTTTGATGAAGCCTTATGCCAACAAGGCAGTGGCTTTGCCAATAAGATATGGAATGCTTTCCGCCTAGTCAAAGGTTGGCAAACAGCCGATATTCCTCAGCCTGACCATTCCAAAAGGGCTATTGCGTGGTTCAATGCCCGATTCCAAAAGGTACTGAGTGAAACCGAAGATGACTTTAGCAAATACCGTATCTCCGATGCACTGATGAAGATATACAAACTTGTATGGGACGATTTCTGCTCATGGCTCTTGGAGATTATCAAGCCTGCTTATGGAGCACCTATTGATAACCAGACCCTTACAGAAGTAATTGCGCTATTTGAGGATAACCTAAAGCTCTTACACCCTTTCATGCCATTTGTTACCGAAGAAATTTGGCAACAAATAGCTCCAAGAACTCCTCAAGAAGCACTTATAGTGGCCTCTTACCCTGAGCAAAAAGGCCTTTGACGAAGGTATCTTAGCCGAGTTTGAGTTTGTTCAGGAGGTTATCTCTGGGGTACGTACCATTCGCAAGGAGAAAAACATTGCTTTCAAGGACGAAATCAGCCTATCAGTGATTAATAGTGAACAACTACCTACTCATTGGGATAGTATTATTCAGAAATTGGGCAATATCCCCGCTATTTCCTATACTGATTCCGCCGTAGAAGGTGCTGTCTCTTTCCGTGTAAAAGGCCAATGAGTACTTTGTTCCTATTTTGGACAAGATCAATGTTGAGGAAGAAATCAAAAAAATTGGAAAAAGAACTTGCTCATGTACAAGGATTCTTAAAAATCGGTACGTGCTAAGCTCTCCAACGAGAGGTTCGTTTCTTCCGCTCCTGCACAAGTAATAGAAACAGAGCGTAAGAAAGAAGCCGATGCCTTGGCCAAGATTGAAACGCTAGAGAAGAGTTTGCAAAAACTTAAAATAATCCCCCAATCGCTAATTACTTTAACAAACCCAGTCTATGCTTGTTAAAGTGGGGGCAACTGACAAAAAAATTCATGGCATTATTTTTTTGCCGTATGAAGTAAAAATCATAACTTAGCCCCACAATAAAGGACAACCCTATTTATGAACGATAACTTTTCACCAAGAGTAAAAAAATGTAGTCAATACGGGAAAGCTCGAAGCTATCCGTATGAAACATAGTGTGGTAGGGACAGAGCATTTGCTATTGGGTATCCTTAAAGAAACGGATGGAAGTGCTTTTGAAGTGCTCGCTGCCCTGAATGCTAACATACCTACCTTGCAGAGAAAAAAACGGAATCACTTGCCAATTCTATCAATTCCTATTCAGATACGGCTGCCTCTCAGCTTGAGAAGAGTATCCCCCTTACCCTACAGGCAGAAAAATGCGATGAAGGCCACTGTCCTTGAACAAAAAAAGTTTCAAGAATGACCAAATCAAGACCGCTCATCTGCTCTTGTGTATCCTTAGAAATAACAGTGATCCAACCACTAAGCTCCTTAATCAGGAAAAGATTAATTACGAGAATGTGAGACAACAGTTTGAGATGATTAATAATGAGAAAAACAAGACGAACGCACTTTTTATGAGTTCGTACGCCTACGAGGATGACGATGAAGACGAAAAAAATCTGACATTTTGTCACCCTCTACCCCTCAAAAACAACTCAAACCAGAAAACTAATACACCTGTTTTTAGATAACTTTTGGGAAGGATTTAACCCTTATGGCTCGCCAAGGCAAGCTTGACCCCGTGGTAGGCCGCTTTAAGGAAATAGAGCGTGTCTCCCAGATTCTCAGCCGTAGGAAAAAGAACAACCCCTTACTCATCGGAGAGCCTGGGGTAGGAAAGAGTGCTGTGGCCGAAGGGCTTGCTATGCGTATCATTGAGCGCAAGGTATCACGTGCCTTGTTCAATAAGCGTGTGGTAACACTGGACTTAGGCTCGCTTGTGGCTGGTACCAAGTACCGCGGGCAGTTCGAGGAACGTATGAAGGCGATTATGAACGAACTGGAACAGAACAAGGATGTGATCCTATTCATTGATGAAATACATACCCTCGTGGGCGCTGGTAGTGCCTCTGGGAGTCTTGATGCTTCCAATATGTTCAAGCCAGCACTAGCACGTGGAGAAATCCAATGTATAGGGGCTACCACCATGAATGAGTACCGTGAATCTATAGAGAAGGATGGTGCTCTAGAGCGTCGTTTCCAAAAGGTCATCATAGAACCTACCTCCTATGAGGAAACCATCGAAATCCTCAACAATGTAAAGGGTAAATACGAAGACCACCATCATGTAAAATATACCCCTGAAGCTATTGAGGCTTGTGTGAAACTCACCACCCGATATATCACTGACCGATTCCTTCCCGATAAGGCCTTGGACGCTATGGACGAAGCGGGTGCCCGTGTGTATATCTCACAAATAAAGGTATCCAAACAAGTGGAGAACTTAGAGGAAGAGATTGAGAAAATACAAACACTCAAGAACGATGCTGTAAGAGGAATGCGCTATGAGGAAGCCGCTAACTATCGTGATATAGAACGTAGGCTCAAAGAACAATTGGAAGCCGAAAAAAACAGTTATGGAAAAAAAGAATCTTTGCGAAATCGCAGCGAAGTAGGCTTTGATGATATTGCCCAAGTGGTCTCCATGATGAGTGGCGTGCCTATTACGCGTATGGAACAATCCGAAATGACTAAACTCTCTTCGTTGGAGAAAATCATCCAGCAGAAAGTTATAGGGCAAGAGGAAGCCGTACAGAAGATTGTCAAGGCTATCAAGCGCAACCGTACAGGATTGAAAGACCCGAACCGCCCTATTGGTTCCTTTATCTTTATCGGACAAACAGGGGTTGGTAAAACACAGTTAGCCAAGATTTTTAGCCCGTGAGCTTTTTCGACTCCGAGGATGCGCTAATCCGCTTGGATATGAGCGAATATATGGAAAAAAATTCACCGTCTCTCGCCTTATCGGTGCCCCTCCTGGCTATGTAGGTCATGAGGAGGGGGACAACTTACCGAGCGAGTACGTCGCAAACCTTATTCCGTGGTCTTGCTCGATGAGATAGAAAAAGCACACCCCGATATTTTTTCAATATGCTCTTGCAGGTGCTCGATGATGGATTTCTAACCGATAGCCTCAATAGAAAAGTAGATTTTCGCAATACGATTATCATCATGACCTCCAACATAGGGGCACGTCAGGTGAAAGAGTTTGGACAAGGCGTAGGTTTCTCCACTGCTGCCAAGATCTCACAAGCCGATGAGCATGAACGCTCCATAGTAGAAGGTGCACTCAAGAAGGTTTTTGCCCCTGAGTTCCTTAACCGTATTGACGATATTGTAATGTTCAACTCCCTTGACAAAGAGAATATCAAAGGCATCGTAGAGGTAGAGCTTGAGAAACTATTGGAACGCATGAAAGCACTCGGCTACTCCCTTTATCTTACTGATAAGGCTAAGGAATTTATTGCCGAAAAGGGTTACGACAAGCAGTATGGTGCTCGTCCGCTCAAGCGTACCATTCAGCGTTATATAGAAGATGAAATCGCTGAAAAGATTGTCCTTGGCGAAGTAAGAAAGGGTGATACCATCTCGGTAGATTATACCAATAACGAAGAGAAGCTTACCTTTATTGTAAGTAATATAAAAGTATACCCATAGAGGAAGAATAAGAGATTCTAACAATAGAAAGAGGCTATTCCCTTTGCAATAGCCTCTTTTTATCTTCTTATTCTTCTTTATCTTTTATTTTTATAGAACCAATAGGCTCTAAAGAGCTTTATTTCTCCAAAGCTATATTCCTCTCCTACTCGTGCTCTTAGTTCATTGAGCGTTTCTTCTTGAGTTATAGTAGGTAATGCCTGCTGAAAGTGTTGTAACTTTTCAGCAGAGAGTACCTCTTCTATAGAAATAGCTCCTTCTCCTATATATTTGGTTAAGTGTCCATAGACAGTGGATTCGGTTAGTTTGCGTTCTGCTGCGATCTCTGCCACGTTTTTTCTGTTTCCAAAGCTCAAGTGTAAGAGCATAGGTAGATATCTTTTCCTTTTTCTCCTTTTTTTCTTGACAAGCTCTGGTGCTTCTGTGGAGAGTTTGCCATTGAGTGAGTCTTCTCTCCATTTTTTTCTATGGCACGCCCCAGCAAGCGTTCCCTATAGTTCTTAGCCTTCTCAAAGGATTTCCTTTCCTCTTGTTCTGAAAGGGGGTCTATGATGGATTCTAAAATAATTTTTAGTCTTAAGTAGCTGCACAATAGCATCTATCTGCATATCTTCCAATTGAGTAAGCTCTTCGGTGAAGGCTTTTTACTTGTTTTTTTCCATTCACTTGCAGATGGGTGTAGAAAGTCTCTAAAGCAAGCCTATCCAACTGTGGATAGAAATAGTCATAAGCCTTCTGAAAGCGCTCATATAGGTAATATTTGTCATAATGTGGATCTGAGAAGATACTTCTTAGCTGATTGAGGAACTTTTCCGAATGCTGGACAATCGTATCATACGTACGACTTTGCTCCTGTGCCCATTGGCGAAACTGGCTTTTTGAGGCTTCGTGCATTCTCCTGCTTATACGAACTGACATGTGCGCCCCATTGTACCGCCAAGTCCAGCCAAGAAAAAGTTTTGAGTACTTCTTTCTCCAAAAATGCCTTTCTTTCTGAAGAAAAAGTATCGGCCAAGGTCTCAGGGGCTGCTTTTTTTGAGAGGCATAATCTTTCACATCTGTAGCCGTAAAGAACTCTTTAGCATTGAGAGAGGAGAGCAGTATAAGCCCATCAAGACTTCTAAGACGGGAAAGCGCTACATAGGTCTGTCCAGAGGCAAAAGCATCTGCCAAATCAATAACCGCCTTGTCAAAGGTAAGCCCTTGGCTCTTATGTACAGTAATAGCCCAAAGCAAGTCGCAAAGGATATTGGGTGAAAGTACCCAATACTTCTTGTTCTATCTCGTCCGAATTAGCCTTGCTCTTATAGCGAATATGCTCCCATATGTATTTACCTACCTCTATAACAGTATCCTCATCGGAGAGTTTCACTCGTATCTCTTCCTCGAGAGGTATACTACTTCGCCTATCTTTCCATTGTAATAGCGCTTAGGTATTTCTGAATCATTCTTGACAAACATGACTTGAGCACCTACTTTCAAGGATAATTGAGTATCCAAGGGATAGAGGTATTCAGGAAACTCATCTTTGACCTCTGCTTGATAGGTAAATACAGGCGCCTTAATAGCACTAAAGGCAGCTGCATTGATCTGATCCGCCTTATAATTATGGGTTGTTAGGGTGATATAACCATCATTATAAGAAGGCTTAAAAAGAGGGCTGTATATACTGCTGTAGGGTCTGTATATCTCGCTGTGTGATCTCATTGGTACGCAAGTGATTGAGTATCTGTACGAAATCAGCATCGGACTGCCTGTATACCTTTTCCAGTTCCAAATACAAGGGAGGATTTTCCTCTATTACCTTGGAATGAAAGAAGAAGATGCCCTTATAATACTGTTGTAAGAGTTCCCATTCTTGGGGCTTGACCACAGGAGGGAGCTGTAATAAGTCCCCTATAAAAAAAGCACCTGTACGCCCCCAAAAGGTGCCGAAGACCCCCTAACCGATTTCAGTACAGTGTTGATCATGTCCAAGGTATCGGCACGGAGCATACTGACCTCATCTATAATCAGTAGCTCCAATTTCTTGAGCGTCTTCCGCTTATAGCTATTCATTTGCTGCCGTTGTATAAGAGTTTTGGGTGTGACCACATTTACATTTTCCGCAAGAGACATATCCACTGCTGTAGAAGGCACAAAGGTGGCTATTGGCAACTGAAAGAGGGAGTGCAGCGTCACACCTTTGGCATTGAGCGCAGCTATCCCTGTGGGAGCAGCAACCATGACATTCTTATAAGTAGTAGCTATAATCTGATGCAATAGAGTTGTTTTTCCCTGTCCCCGCTTTCCCCGTTAGGAAAAATAGAACGATGGGTCTGATTGACAAAAATCCAATACATACTGGGCTATATCCATGAGTGCTATTTTTTTAGCCTACAAAGGTACAAAAATTTAGGTAAAAAAAGTAAAAGGTAAAAAAATAAATATTTAGGATTATAGGCAGATTTTTTTATTTGGTACAATTTTTTTGTGCGCTGTACAAAAAAATAATTTGTATCTTTGTACTCAAAAATAAGAATCTTATGGCTTACACAATCACCATTACCAGCAACAGCCCACAAGCTTTAGCTTTTTGTAAAAGAAGCTAAAAAAACTTGATTTTGTAGTAGTTACAAAAAAACTAAAGAAACTCAACCTAAAGAAAAAGCACCTGCCAAAGCTAAGGCCAAAGTTGGACTTTCCGAGCCAGAACCTGCTGGACTCTCCAAAAAGAAGAGGCTTTTAAGAAAAAAATTCTTCAAGGCTTTGCAAGAAGCTGAGGATATAAGAGCAGAAAAAAATTAAGGCGGAGAACTTAGATGATTTACTCAATGAACTATAAACACCAACATAGCCCTACCTTTGAAAAAGAGTTAAAGGCTTTGTCTAAGAAGTACAAGAGCCTTAAAGAAGACATCGAAAAAACTTAAAAAAAGAAATAGAGGAAAATCCACTTTTTGGGAACTTCTTTGGGCGGAGGATACAAGAAGATTCGCCTTAATATCACCTCTAAGAATCAAGGTAAAAAGTGGAGGTGCAAGAGTTATCACACATGAAGAAATTATAATTAACATAAGCGAAGACGATACAAAGTCTATTCTTTATGTTTCTATATATGATAAATCGGATATAGAGGTAAAAAGACAGATCCTTTCAAGGATTTTGTAAAAGAATTTAGAGAAAAAGAAAAAAACCAGCTGAAAAAGAAAAAAAGAGTACTCCAAAAAAACAACAAACCAAGAAAAAAACCTAAGAAATAACTCCTCTGCTATACAAGTATTTTGCGCTTCTTAAGTTGGAGTTTCTTGTTTTTTTCATTTATTATCTTTTACTCACATATCCAGCTCCAATATTCGCTGGCTTTTACCCTTTACTTTTTTTACCTTTTTACTTTTTTTATAAGTAATCCACATAAAAGGTACTCCCCCTTTGCGGTCGTAATAAGCCCCTACACTTCCCCAATCAAAGGAATGTATCTTTCCTATTTGTGAGGTAAGCCATTGCTTGTAATACTTTTTCTGTTTGTAGCTCATACGCTTCACTCCAATCCTCCCAAGAGGTTTGTCGTTCATTCATAGAAAATTCTATAGAAAACAGGCGTTCTCCTTCAAAACAAACTGCCACATGGAATAGCTTCCCTTCAAAAAGGACATTTGTCAAAAATAGATCCAATAGTAACCTGTCCCTACCTCCCATATCTTATGAGTAGGGAACTGCAACCGAAGACTTGAATAGGTAGTCTCTCTGGTAATCACCCTTCCTTTATCAAGAGGAAATCACCATTTGTAGTATCTAAAAAAAGCATGTTCTTGCTCCATAATAACCCTCCTTTCAGCGTACAAAGATACTCGTTTTTTTATTCAGAAAATGGTCTTTCCTACATTTTTTTATCTCTTTTCACTATTCGCTACTCGCTTGTCACTATTCACTTGTCATTAATCATTTGTTATTATTTTTTTGTATCTTTGCCCCAAATTTCTTTTTACCCTTATGAAAAACGTGTTGCCTTTTTATACCTTGGGTTGCAAGCTAAATTTTGCTGAGACAGCCACTATTGCCCGTAGCTTTGAGAACGAGGGTTATGACAAGGTAGATTTTGAGGAACCTGCTGATATTTATGTGATTAATACCTGCTCTGTTACCGAGAATGCGGACAAGCAGTTCAAGCAAATTGTACGTAAAGCCCTAAAGCACAACGAAAATGCTTTTATCGCCGCCATAGGCTGCTATGCCCAGCTCAAGCCCGAAGACCTCATCGCTGTAGATGGAGTGGATTTGGTATTGGGTGCCAAAGAGAAATTCAATATCACCCAGTATATAGACGACCCTAACCAAGCTCAACAAGGGGCAGATTCACTCCTGTGACATCAACGAAGCTGATTTCTATGTAGGGAGCTACTCCATAGGCGACCGTACCCGTGCTTTTCTCAAGATTCAGGACGGTTGCGACTACAAGTGTACTTACTGTACCATTCCTATGGCGCGTGGTATCTCCCTGTAGTGATACTATAGAGAATATCCTTAGGAATGCTAAGAAAATATCTGAGAACAACATCAAGGAAATTGTCCTTACTGGTGTCAATATAGGAGACTATGGCAAGGGGAGTTTGGTAACAAAAAAAGCACGAACACACCTTCTTGGAACTAATCCAAGCCTTAGACACGGTAGAGGGTATAGAGCGCTTGCGTATCTCTTCCATTGAGCCAAACTTACTCAAGGACGAGACCATCGCTTTTGTCTCCCAGAGCCGTACCTTTGTCCCTCACTTTCCATATTCCTTTGCAGAGTGGTAGCAATGATATCCTCAAGAAGATGAAGCGCCGCTACCTAAGGGAACTCTACCAGAATCGTGTAGCCAAAATCCGTGAACTGATGCCCGATGCTTGTATAGGAGTTGATGTGATCGTGGGCTTCCCTGGGGAGACGGACGAACATTTCTTGGAGACTTATCACTTCCTTAATGAGCTGGATATCTCTTACTTACATGTATTTACCTACTCCGAACGCGCCAATACCGAAGCGATAGAGATGGAGGAGTCGTGCCAAGCGAGGTACGTGCCAAGCGTAGCCGTATGCTTCGTGGGCTTTCGGCTAAAAAGCGACATCATTTCTATGAAAAAAACAACTCGGTACTACCCGAGAAGTGCTTTTTTTGAAAGTGATAACAAAAGACGGCTTTATGCACGGATTTACAGAGAATTACGTAAAAGTAAAGACGCCTTTCAACCCTGAGCTGATCAATACCCCTACAGCCTGTGGTGCTCAAGAAAAATAGATACAGATGGGATTGTTACAGTGGATCTTATAAACCCTTGAGAGATATGAGCGTTTTGGAAACTCCTATTGAATACTTAAAAGGAGTAGGCCCCCAGCGGGCTACCCTACTCAAGAATGAGCTTCAAGTAGCCAATTTTCAGGATTTGCTACACTTGTTTTCCTACGCGCTATATTGACCGCACACAATACTATAAAAATCCAAGACCTCCAGGATTCCTCGGCCGAGGTTCAGATCATCGGGCGTATCATTCACCTGAAAACTGTAGAAGGTAAAAGCAAAGCCCAACAGCGGCTCGTGGCTACCTTTTGTTGATGATACAGGTAGTATGGAGCTGGTGTGGTTTCGCCCTTCACAGTGGCTTAAAGATCATTTGCTGATCAATGTTCCTTATGTGATCTTCGGCAAATGTGCTCTCTTTGCTGGAGTCTTCTCCATGGCTCACCCTGAGATGGAAACCCTCGAAGAGCACCAAAAATACCCTGCAAGGGAACATACAAGCTGTGTATCCTTCTACTGAAAAAAACTCACCAAAAAAAGGCATCAGCCAACGGGTAATGCGCAAGCTCCTTGAGAACCTTTTTCACTGAGGTGGGTAAGCACTTTCAGGAGACACTCCCTCATGAGATGATACAACCCCTACGGCTACTGCCCAAAGGGAGAGGCGCTCTTCCAAATTCATTTTCCTCAGTCCCAAGAACTCTTGGCTAAGGCACAATTCAGGCTCAAGCTGGAAGAGCTTTTTTTATACAACTACAACTCATACAGAAGAATTACCTAAACAAAAAAACTCCAAGGGTATGTTTTTCCCAAAGGTAGGTGATTATTTCAATACTTTTTACCACCTGTATCTTCCTTTCCCTTTGACCAATGCCCCAAAAAGCGGGTTATCAAGGAAATCCGTAACGATGTAGCCACTGGTGCTCAGATGAACCGACTCCTGCAGGGGGATGTGGGGGCAGGTAAGACCATAGTTGCGCTATTTGCTATGCTCTTAGCCCCTTGACAATCAGTTCCAAGCCTGCCTTATGGCACCTACCGAAATTCTCGCTCAGCAGCATTATGAGAGTATCGCCTCACTGCTCGCGCCTATGGATATAAGCATTGCTCTGCTTACAGGAAGTACTAAGACGAAGGAGCGCCGAGAGATACATGAGGGCTTGGAAAGTGGCCAATTACAGATTGTTGTAGGCACTCATGCATTGCTGGAGGACAAGGTCAAGTTCCATAATTTAGGCTTAGCCATTATTGACGAACAGCATCGCTTCGGAGTGGAACAACGCTCTAAGCTCTGGCATAAGAACGAGCTACCACCTCATGTGCTGATCATGTCGGCTACTCCTATTCCACGTACCTTTGGCCATGAGTCTCTATGGGGATCTGGACGTCTCGGTAATTGATGAACTTCCTCCTGGAAGAAAGCCTATCAAGACAATCCACCAATATGAAACCCATAGAGCGAGGGTGTATCAGTTCCTCCATGATGAAATCGCCAAAGGGACGACAAGTATATGTAGTATATCCACTGATTGAAGAGTCTGAAGCATTGGCTTTCAAGAACCTTACCGAAGGTTATAACCAGCTTTACGCTACTTTCCTCCTCCAAAATACACCATAGCCATGGTACATGGTCAGCTCAAGCCTGAGGAGAAGGATGCCCAAATGCGCCTTTTTCTCAGAAGGCAAAGCGCAAATCATGGTAGCTACCACCGTAATAGAGGTCGGGGTCAATGTGCCTAATGCCTCGGTGATGCTCATAGAGAGTGCCGAGCGCTTTGGCCTTTCCCAACTACACCAATTGCGTGGCCGTGTGGGGCGCGGTGCCGAGCAGAGCTATTGTATCCTAATGACCGACGTAAAGCTTAGCCATGACTCCCGTACCCGTATGGAGACCATGGTAGCCACTTGTGATGGCTTCCAAATCGCCGAAGTAGATCTAAAACTCCGAGGCCCTGGCGACCTTATGGGAAAACAACAGAGCGGGAGTACTTGCCCTGAAAATAGCTGATTTGGTCAAGGACGGGGGCTACTCAAAATAGCCCGCGACTATGCCACTGACCTCATCCGTATAGACCCTGAACTGGCCGACCCTGCCCACCAGCATGTTGCCCATACACTCAATATGCTCAAGAGGAATAAAGGGATATGGAACCTCATTAGTTAGTGAATAGTGACTAACGACTAATGACTAACTTAAAACTCAGAACTCAAAACTTAAAACTTAATTGTTGCTTTTTTTCGGAAAAAAATCCGTACTTTTGCGGCGCTAATTAAGTGATTTTTTTGCAACCACTTTAAATCAAACTTAAAGATATGGAATATTTAGATTTTTGAGCTACCTATCAAGGAACTTGAAGAACAATTAGATAAATGTGTTGCCCTTGGAAATGAAACTAATGTAGATGTCTCTGATACTTGTAAAAAAACTTAACAAACGCTTGGAACAAGTAAAAAGGACATCTATGAGAACCTTACTCCTTGGCAACGTGTACAGGTATCCCGACATATTGACCGCCCCTATGCGCTTGACTATATCAATGCTCTCTGTGGTAATACCTTTATAGAACTCCATGGTGACCGTACCGTGGGGGATGATAAGGCTATGATCGGAGGATTGGGAAAAAAATAGGCGATCAATCTTATATGTTTATCGGACAGCAGAAAGGTAACAATACCAAGAGCCGCCAGTATCGTAACTTTGGGATGCCCTAACCCCTGAAGGCTATCGCAAGGCCTTGCGCCTGATGAAGTCGGCTGAGAAGTTCAACCTACCTGTAGTTACCTTTATTGACACCCCAGGTGCTTACCCTGGTATTGAAGCAGAGGAAAGAGGTCAGGGAGAAGCTATCGCCCGTAACCTATTGGAAATGTCTCGCCTGCAAGTGCCTATCATTGTCTTTATCATAGGAGAAGGCGCCTCAGGAGGTGCCCTCGGTATAGGAGTGGGTGATAAGGTATTTATGCTAGAGAATACTTGGTATTCTGTAATTTCTCCAGAGTCTTGCTCCTCCATCCTTTGGCGTACTTGGGAGTACAAGGAAACGTGCTGCCGATGCCCTTAAACTCACTGCTAAGGATATGAAAGCCAATGGCCTTATTGACGAAATTATCCCAGAACCCCTTGGAGGTGCTCACCGAAACAGAGAAGCTGTTTTTGAAAGTGTCAAAAAAAGCAATTGAAGATACCTACAAGAAACTTTCCAAACTCTCTGTAGAGAAACTCATTGAAAAAGAATGGACAAAATACACCAGCTATGGTGTGTATAAATAATTATAAGAATGAAAAAAATTGGTTTTAAAATCGTATGTATTACCCTCTCTTTAGGTCTTTTGGCTAGTAGTTGTGGGGCCTTTTCAGGGCTTTGCTTGCCCTCATGGCAGAAGATGCTAACCTAAAACCCTATCTATGTCGGCCAAAGTACGTGCTTTTCCTATTCAACTTCCTCTGTTTTTGGAGCGTTGTTTATCCTGATTCGCTTAGGAATTATCTGTTTTTTTCCTAATCTACCTTATCTTGTTATCTTTGCCATTACGGGAGTGTTAGCCATAGTGCTCTCGCCCTCGCTTTGCTGCTTATGAGGATGAGGGTAAGGAGGTATTGCTTATGCGCTGGATTTTCTTAAAGGGCATACGACAATTCTAAATCCCATAGCTCATGCAGATACAACTCAAAAAAATTAGGCAAGAAAAAAATCAAAAATCATTGAGGTAACCTTAGAAAAAGCAGCCTGAAACGCTCCGAGAACTGATCTCGGAGTGTGTCAAGAGCGAAGTAAAACGCTTCAATGATTCGAGGGTGGATACCTCTCGATTCCTTTCCTCTCTGCCCAAGAAATAGGAGAGCAAGCCCAAGAGGGAAAAAAATCACCTTTCGGGGATAAGGAAAAACAGAACCTTGGCCGACCTCTCCGTGGCCTTGGACACCGCTTTTTCTTGCCTTTACCGATGGACTCTTTGCTGTCTTTGTAGATGATGAGGAAGTCAAAGCCTTGGACGCTCCCTTACCATTACCCCTGAGATGGTTATCACCTTTATCCGACTTACTTTTCTTAGCCAAAGGCTCCCTTGGTAATCTTAGTTTCCCCTCACCCCCTGCGGGCTACGACCAAACTTGCGCTTGAAAGCGCTAGAAAAGTGCGACAGATGCTCATAGCCACATTGAAGTGCTATTTCACCCTATAGACTTATCAGTATGTAGTAGCAGTTGTTGGGCAAGATTCATCTTATAATCATAGAGATAGCCGAAGATAGTATTGCCAAAAACCTCCTTAAACCCATAGCACAATTTCTTCTCATTCATACCTACTCCTTTTGCCAGTTCTGAGATAGAGGGAGTATGCTGCAAATCGTGAATAATCAGCTCGCTTACCTCATGTATTTTATCTATATCGGCGTGGGTCTTACAATATTGGTAGTTTTGGTACTTCTGAGTGTTCAACAAGTGGAAACTGCAATAGGAATAATTCCAGCACTTTCAAGTCGGCATATACCCCTGCGGCATTGCCCAAAAGTTCTGTATTATTGAGTTGTTGCAAGATAGTTTGCATTTGAACAGGAGTACAATAACAGCCATAAGGATTGAGCAAGAAACTTCCTCCTCTCTGGTATCGCTCATAGATAGCCATAAAACTATCAGGGATATTGCTGCGCCATTTGAGCAAACTCCGCTTCACTTATTGCAATTGTAATTATTTCTAAATTATCATTTTTTTGATAAAAAAATATCCTTTCCCTGAACATTCCTCCTTACAGAAAAAAACATTGTGCTCTCCTTGACTGGCAGAAACTAACTGCCCTGCTACATCCACACATGATTTCTTTTCTAGATTTGATAGCAAAATGAAATCGTACCGAAGGAATTGACATTCGCCCCTCAAAAGAGTAATTTTTCCTTTATCTGAGCTTGCCAATTATAATAGGTATGCTTACCTATCTGCTTACCACAAGTTACAAAGGTAACTATATCGTTCTGAAGACACCCATAATAGCGCTCCATTTCCCTCTCATCCTTTATCAAAGGAGCTTCTTGTTCTACAGTCAATTCCTGCAAGTCTTCTGCTGTTAATCGCTTCATCATAAATTTGCTATTGAGATTAAAAATTCTGCTATTGAGATTAAAAATTTTTCGCTATTAAGATTAAAATTTTTTGCTATTAAGATTAAAATTTTTTTGCTATTGAGATTAAAATAAATTAAGTATATTAGATGTAATTTTGCATACTCAACCTTGATACTTAGAACAAAAAAATAAATAATAATTTTAAATCTCACAAGTCTTTTTTTACTATTTAACAAGACTAAATAAACTAAAACACAATTAATCAACTCATTACATTTATGTCAGTTAAGAAGTTTTTATCTATTACTCTTTTTTTCTTCCCTTAGCTTCGCACAAAATAAAGGAATGCTTTCAGGGAGAATTGTAGATAAGAGCACAGGCGAACCCTTAATCAATGCCGAGATTATCATCAAGGAAACAGGAAAGGGAACCGCTACCAATGAAAAGGGATTCTACTCATTGTCTCTACCTAAGGGAAGCTACACCATAGGCTTCTATTATCTTGGCTATCAGAGTATTAGTAAAAAAATTACTATTAGTGGAGATACTAAGCAAAATATAGCGCTTACCCCTGAGAAGCAGGAAATCGGAGAGGTAGTGGTTACTGCCAAGACCATTGCTCACCAAAAAGAAAAGAAGAAGCCATGCCTGTTACGGTGATTGACTTGTCCAATATGCGAGGTACCGTCAGCAGTGTACAAGATATATTGGTCAAGACCGTAGGGGTTACCCTGCGTACCTCTGGAGGGGTAGGCAGTAGCTCTCGCCTTTCTGTCCGTGGCTTGGAGGGTAAGCGCATCGGTTTTTTTATAGACGAAGTACCTATGACCGATCAAACAGATTATATTGACTACAACGATATTCCTGTGGATATGATTGACCGTATCGAGATCTACAAAGGGGTGGTACCTGCCCGACTCGGTGGGTCTTCCCTTGGTGGGGCGGTCAATATCGTAACTCGTGAATATCCTGATAAATATGCAGACCTTAGTTATGGCCTTGAATCCTATAATACCCATAAGGTACAAGCCATCTTCAAGCGCAATCTCAAGGAGCAAGGACTTACCTTCGGAGTCGGAGGAGGTTATACCAGCTCAGATAACAATTATTCTTTTGACTCTCCCTATCGCGAGGGCTTGCGCCTGACTCGCAATCATGACAAATATCAAAAAAATATTAGCAAGTGCTGGGCTTGAAGCTAAAAAAATGGTGGTTTGATAAGGTAGAAATAGAAGCTGTTACCATAAGAACCTACAAGGAAATACAAGGAATAGAGTATGATATCCGTCAGGCACATAGTCGTTCCTTCGTGGTAGGATTGCCTATCAAACTCCAAAAGAATCATTTCTTTTGGGATGGGCTTAACCTTGACATGCTCAATGTGATAGCGCTCTCTCGTATGAATTTTTATAGACAAGGCTACCCGCCGTTACGAATGGGATGGCTCCTCCTACCCCACAGCTTCTCGTTATGGAGGGAAGCAGGCTATAGATATCCTTCTGATTCCGATGACCAAAAATTTACCATTGGCAATAAAACCAACTTGGAGTATTTGATAAACCAGCAGCACTCGCTTAATTTCAATTCGGTACTGGCCTTTGCTAAGGGAAAACCCAAGGACGAACTCAAGCAAATGAGCTTAGGCAAGCAAGTGAATTTTTGACGCTCATATGCTCAGTTGGGTCAGCGGGCTTACCTATGACTTCCGTTCTTTAGACGACAAGTTCCTTAACTCTCTTACGGGAGCGCTACTATCTCTATACCATGCACACCCAAATGGCTCATCTTTTTCGTACCAGGACAATATGATATAGATCTCAACAAAAAGGATTTCGGTATCAATGATGCTATGCGTTATCGCTTTCTTCCTTCCTTTATGGGAAAATTCTCTGTAGGGTATGATGTCCGTATCCCCTCTGAAACGGAACTCTTAGGTGATGGTATCGCTGTAGTACCTAGTGGGAATTTGCTCCCTGAACGCAATACCAGTGTCAATATTGGCTGCCTCTTTGACTTGGTTGGCAAGCACCCTACCAATGCTCAAGTAGAACTGAAACTTCTTTTATATGTACCTGAGGGATATGATCCGCTATACCGCAGGGGTTATAGGTGCACAATATCAAAACTTTTCGGTCAGATGCGTACCTTAGGGGTAGAGTTTCGAAGCCAAAGCCGATGTACTCCCTTGGTTATATGCCTATGTGAATACTACCTACCAAGACCTGAGAGATGTCCGCAACTATGAGTCTAACAGTAGCGTACCCAACCCTACTAAGGACAAGCGTATGCCCAATATTCCCCTACCTTATGAGCAATATGGGATTAGAATTTCACCGAGAAAAATCTTTTTGGAGGTACTGGACAGAACACCCGTATCTTCTTAGACTATACCTTTGTAGAGGAATATTACTATGATTTCGAGATGACCAAGCGCGACAAGCGCCGTATTCCCCGTAGTATAACCTTTGATTGGGGCTTTGAGCATAGTTTTTTTCAATAATAAGTTCTTTATCTCAGGAAAAAAATACGCAACCTTACCAACCAAAAAAAGTAGTTACCGAGTTCAACAAACCTCTTCCTGGTATCAATGGAGGAGTAAAACTCCGTGCTATATTCTAAGAAATTAACTAAAAAAATCATATTATTATGTATTCAAAAATTTTCTTAACCCTATGTGCTTGCGCTGTACTAAGCACCGCTTGCAAAAAAAGATGATGAACCAACACCTGCACCTACTCCAGAGGGCAAGGAATACACAGGAGATTTTCTATTGGAAACCACTGTGAAAAACCCTGATGGTATGAGCGGAAGCTCCTATGTACAAGTGTTCCAAAAAAATTATCTGGAACTATCACCAATGATAATGCCGAACAATTAGAGTTCGCCTCCTGTGTACAAGTGACAGGCAAAGATGTCTATATCTTTGACTTGATGAAAGGGACAAATGTTACCCATTGGGTATATGATCCTGCTGCTAAAAAGCTAAGTAAAGGAGCCAGCCTTCCTACTCCTGTAGGTTCCTTTGTCGGACACCTAGAAAAAGTAAGTGATACCAAAGCCTATATGCCGCTCTATACTCAAGGAGTAGTATGGATTATCAATCCACAAACCATGAAAAAAACAGGTGAAATTGCCCTCCAAGAGTATGCCCATGGAGATAATAGTGCTGACCCTGCTATGGGATTCGTGCGAGATGGTAAATACTACTTATCTCTTAACCAAATAGATCCTAATGCAAGTGCTCCCTATGCTGACTATCCACAAAGTGATGTAGCTATCATCGATGTCCAAACCGATAAAGTTGAAAAAATAGCTTCAGAGAAGACCTCTGGACTCATCTATCCTACCCGTTCTATGGCTCCACATAGCGGTATGATGTTTACTAACGAAGCTGGCGATCTCTATATAGCTACTTCAGGATATTTTGGGTTCAATCCTGCCAATACCAAGTGTGGCTTCCTCTGTATTCCTAAAGGAGCTACTGAGTTTGATACCAATAGGTCATGGGATATCTCCACTACTCCCATCGAAGGTTATGAGCATAAGGCTGCCACTGTCATTAATACTCAATATATAGGCAATAACAAAGTAGCAGCCTATGTAGGTATTCGTGAACTAAATGGGCAAAATCCTTATATTGCCAAAAAAATGTCATGGCTGTTATCATTGACCTTAGTGCTAAAACTATCAAGAAGATAGATGGTATTCCCTTTAGCGACGGACATAGTATAGCTATTGGCAAACTGGAAAATAAGGCTGTTTTTGCTGCTTTCGGAACAGATAAGGCTGGCTTATTTACCTTTGACCCTACTACAGGTGCTGTACAGCAGGTACTCTCTACTGTGGGAAATCCTGCTTATTTCAATGCTTTTAAATAGATTTTTTTACATAACAATGTACCCATGTTGATGAATGAACATGGGTACATTTTACTTCTCATCTCTTGCGGACTTAGTCCAAACTTACGCTTGAAAGCGGTAGAAAAAAATGTGACAGATGCTCATAGCCACATTGGAGTGCTATTTCACCTATTGACTTATCGGTATGTAGTAGCAACTGCTGGGCAAGATTCATCTTATAATCATAGAGATAGCCGAAGATGGTATTGCCGAAAATCTCCTTAAACCCATAGCACAATTTCTTCTCATTCATTCCCATTTCCCTTGCTAATTCACTGATGGAGGGTGTGTATCGCAAGTTATGAATAATGAGTTCTCTTACCTCATATATCTTATCTATATCCGTATGGGTCTTACAATATTGGTAGTTTTTGGTATTTCTGGGTGTCCATTTGGTGAAACTGTAACAGGAACAATTCCAATACTTTAAGGTCAGCATATACCCCTGCGGCATTGCCTAAAAGTTCTGTATTGTTGAGCTGTTGCAAGACTGCCTGCATCTGCATAGAAGTCTGAAAACCTCCTTGACGACTGAGCAGAAAGTTGTCCCCACTTTGGTATCTCTTATAGATCGCCATAAAGCTATCAGGGGTATTGCTGCGCCATTTGGGCAAACTCCTCCTCACTTATGGCTATGGTAATCACCTCCATAGTATCATTTTTCAAGAAAATATCTCTCCCTAAGCATTCATCTTTGCAAAAGAACAGATTATGTTCGCCCTTGCTTAGCAGTGAAAGATCTGCCCATCTATATCCACATGTATCCCTTTTTGCGACTTAGTTACAAAAATAGAACCGCACCGAGGGAATCGCCATACGCCCCTCAAAGGAATAATTATCCCTTACCTCAGCCTGCCAGCTGTAATAAGCATGCTTACCTATCTCCTTGCCATGAGTGGTAAAGGTAGCTAATTTGTTCTCAAGACGGCCATAATAGATCTCCATCTCTGCCTCACTCTTTACCAAAAGGCACCTCTACCTGCTCTAAACTCAGTTCCTGTATATCTTGTTTCGGTCAATCGCTTCATCATAAATTTGCTATTGAGATTAAAAATCTTTGCTATTAAGATTAAAATAAAAAAACGTACGTTTGCCCTTACGAAATCAATTATTTAGAACAAAGATAAATAATATTTCTGAAATCTCACAAATTTATTTTTCATTTTTGCATAGAACAAATAAAATAAAACACACTGAATCAACCTATTACATTTATGTTATTTAAAAAGATTTTTTTACTTACTATTACTTTTTTTCTGCTTTTTAGCTATGCCCAACAGAGGAGTAGTCTCTCAGGAAAAGTGATAGACAAAGACCACGGGCGAACCCTTAGTCAATGCCGAGGTCATTATCAAGGAAACAGGAAAAGGCACCGCTACCAATGAAAAAGGGCTTTTACTCGCTTCCTTCTTTTGCCCAATGGGTAGCTATACTGTAGGGTATTATTATCTTGGTTACCAAAGTGTTAGCAAGAAAAATCACTATCAGCGGAGATACCAAGCAAAAATATAGCCCTCTCGCAGGAGAAGCAGGAAATCGGTGAGGTAGTATTCTCCGCCAAGACCATCGCCCACCAGAAGAAAGAAGAAGCCATGCCTGTTACGGTGATTGACCTATCCAATATGCGGGGTACCGTGAGCAGCGTACAAGATATATTGATTAAAACCGTGGGGGTTACCATCCGCTCCTCCGGCGGCGTAGGAAGCGCCTCTCGCCTTTCTGTACGTGGCTTGGAGGGTAAGCGTATCGGTTTTTTTATAGACGAACTCCCCTTGAGTGAACAGACAGATTATATTGACATCAACGATATTCCTGTGGATATGATTGACCGTATAGAGATTTACAAGGGGGTAGTGCCTGCCCGCTTTCGGTGGGTCTTCCCTGGTGGGGCAGTCAATATTGTCATTCGTGAGTATCCTGAGAAATATGCCGACCTGAGCTATGATTTAGAGTCTTTCAATACACATAAGTTGCAAGCAGTCTTCAAGCGCAACCTCAAGGAAAAGGGCTTACCTTTGGGGTGGGGGTAGCTATACTACCGCCGACAACAACTATACCTTTTGAATCACCCTATCGCAAAGGCCTATATATCACCCGCAATCATGATAAATACCAAAAAATACTGGCAGGAGGTAGCTTTAAAGCTCACAAATGGTGGTTTGACGAAGTGGAAGTAGAGCCTGTTGTGGTCAAAACTTACAAAGAAGTACAAGGAATAGAATATGATATCCGCGAGGCACATAGCTGTTCGCTTATGGCTGGACTGGCTACCAAACTGAAGAAGGATAACTTTTTTTCTTAGAAGGGCTGAATTTTGATATGCTCAATGGTTTGGTACTTACCCAAATGAACTTTATAGATAAGGCCACTCGTCGCTACGAATGGGATGGTTCCTCCTACCCTACCCCCTCACGCTATGGGGGCGAAGCGGGCTACAACTTTCCTTCGGATTCCGATGACCGAAAATTCTCTTTTGTGAACAAAACCAACTTGGAATACCTTATCAATCAGCAGCATTCGCTTAATTTCAATACCGTACTCTCTGTAGCCAAAGGTACTCCCCAAGGACGATCTCAAGAGGTTAAGTTTAGGAAAGCAGGTCAATTTTGACTCCCATATGTTCAGTTGGGTCAGTGGCCTTACCTATGACTTTTCGCTCTTCGGACGACAAGTTTCTCAACTCTCTCACAGGACGCCATTACCTCTATACCATGCATACCCAGAGGCACCGCTCTTTGTACCTGGTCAGTATGATGTGGATCTGAATAAAAGTAGTTTTCGGGATCAATGATGCCTTGCGTTACCGCTTTCTTCCCTCTTTTATGGGGAAACTCTCCATAGGTCATGATGTACGTATTCCTACCGAGAAACGAACTCTTAGGCGATGGGATTGCTATTGTCCCCAGTGGTGATTTGCTCCCAGAGCACAATACAAGTGCCAATATAGGTTGCCTCTTTGACTTGGTCGGCAAGCACCCTACCAATGCCCAAATAGAACTCAACTTTTTCTATATGCACCTAAAGGATATGATTCGTTATACAGCAGGCCTTATTGGTGCCCAATATCAAAATTTTTGGAGAGATGCGCACTATGGGAATAGAGTTTGAAGCTAAAGCCGATGTGCTTCCTTCACTCTATGCTTATGCGAATACTACCCTTCAAGACCTCAGGGACGTTCGCGATTATGAGCCTGCCAGCACCGTACCCAACCCTACCAAGGACAAGCGTATGCCCAATATCCCCTACCTTATGGGAAATATAGGGATTAGAGTTTCACCGAGAAAATCTTTTTGGAGGTACTGGACAGAACACCCGTATCTTCTTAGACTATGCCTTTGTAGAGGAATATTACTATGATTTCGAGATGACCAAGCGCGACAAGCGCCGTATTCCCCGTAGTACAACCTTTGATTGGGGTTTTGAGCATAGTTTTCTCAACAACAAACTCTTTATCTCAGGAAAAATACGCAATCTTACCGACCAAAAAGTACTCACCGAGTTTAACCGTCCCCTTCCGGGGATCAATGGAGGGTAAAACTCCGTGTTATATTCTGAAAATCAACTAAAAATCATATTATCATGTATTCAAAAATTTTTTTCTTAACCCTTATGTGCTTGCGCTGTACTGGGTACTGCCTGCAAGAAAGATGACAACGATCCCAAACCTTCACCAAATCCTACCCCTGATGCTAAGGAATATACAGGTGATTTTCTATTGGAGACTTCTGCTAAGAATCCCTGATGGCATGAGTGGTAGCTCTTACCTACAGATGTTCCACAAATTATCCGCAACAAGTTCCATAGATAATAGCAAGGCTGACCAAATAGAGTTTAGCGCTTCTGTACAAGTGGCAGGTAATGATGTCTATCTCTTTGATACCATGAAAGGTGTTGGAGGAATAACTCGTTGGAGCTATGACCCCTAACACTAAAAAACTTACCAAAAGGGACTAACCTTCCTGCTCCTGCCGGCTCTATGGTAGGACACCTTGAAAAAGTAAGTGATACCAAGGCTTACTTACCTCTCTATGGTCAAGGAGTAGTATGGATTATCAATCCCAAAACTATGGAGAAAAACAGGGAAATTGCCCTAAACCAATATGCGCATGGAGATACCAACCCAGAACCTGCTATGGGGCTTATCCGTGATGGCAAATACTACGTATGCTTAAACCAAGTAGATTCTGGGCAAGGCTGGCAACCCTATGCTGACTATCAGCAGAGTGATGTGGCAATCATTGATATCCAAACCGATAAGGTAGAGAAAATAGCTTCCGAAAAGGCTACAGGGCTTACTTTCCCTACACGTCCTATGTCCCCAATGTAGTGGTATGCTCTTTACTAACGAAGCTGGTGACCTCTATGCCGCTACAGTAGGGTATTTTGGGTTCAACCCTAATAACACCAAGTGTGGCTTTATCTGTATTCCTAAAGGGAGCCACTGAGTTTGATACAAATAAGTCTTGGGATATCTCCACTACTGCCATTGAAGGATACGAGCATAAAGCCTCCACAATCTTAGCTACACAATATATAGGTAATGACAAAGTGGTCGCTTACGTAGGTATTCGCGAACTCTATACCGACAATCCTTATACCTCCAAGAGTGCTTTGGCCATCTTAGTTGACCTTAAGGCTAAAACTATCAAGAAGATAGACGGTATTCCCCTTACCGACGGACATAGCGTATTCATTACCAAGATGAAAGACAAGATTATATTTGCTGCTTTTGGAACCGATAAGGTAGGTCTGTTCTCCTTTGACCCCTGCTACAGGAGCCGTACAGCAACTCCCTTAGCACACAGGGAAACCCCGCCTATTTCCACGCTTTTGAATAGAATTATGAAACTAGGAAAAATACCCGAAACCATGCTCATTACCTTATGGGCAAAAAGCTGAGGAACGCCACTACAATCCGCCTTTTTCTAGTAGATAAGAAAGCTGAAGAGATGATTCCTCTGATAGATTATGACTTCTCCAAGTTCAGCCGATCCAAATTCAGCCAAGCGGGGGTCTGTCTCAGGGCAAGCCTTATAGATAAGGAAGCTCAAGCTTTCCTCTCAGCCCATCCCGATGCAGTAGTAATCCAGTTGGGCGCTGGCTTAGACGCTCGCTACGAACGCCTAGGAAGCCCAGCGGTGACTCATTGGTACGAATTGGACTTACCTGAAGTGATTGAATTGCGTAAGAAGTTCTTCAAGGAGAATGATAGGCGTACCTTTATCCCTCTTTCCTCTTTGATTACCAATGGATTGAGACCATAAAGGCACATCAGAAGCCGATCCTTATCATTGTAGAGGGGGTACTGATGTACTTTGAGCGCACAGAAGTGAAGGCTTTCTTTGAGAACCTTTTGCCAAAAGTGCGAGAAAGCTACCCTTCTCTTTGATATGTTAGCTTATAGTCTTGTGGGTCATGCCAAAAATCACGATTCTCTCGGCTCTATGGATAAGGAACAACGCCCTGAGTTCAAGTGGAGCGAACTGGATAGCCATACCCTCGAGCAGTGGCATCCGCATCTGCATATTGGTCAAGAGTACTATATGAGTGACTACAACCGTGGACGCTATCCCTTTATCTTTAGAATGCTCTATAAGCTCCCTTATTTTTTTACAAACGGTTTAACCAAAGGGTTGTAAGAATAGTGATTAGTGAAAAATGAAAAAGTGAAGAGTGAAAAAAAGAGGCTATCCCAAAGGTTAGCCTCTTTTTTTATAACTTATTCTACTATTGTGTCTATTTTTATCGCAATAAAGCATCTAATTGTGCTTGAGTGATTCGTTTATATTACTACTTTTTCTGCAATAAAAACTATTTATAAAAATATTAACCGTTCTTCACTTTTCACTATTCACTCTTCACTTATTTAGAACCATAGCAAAACTGTCAGTACTACTGTAAAGATAGCAATCAATGGCCAAACAAACTTAAGCCATTGGTTATAGTTGATATTGACCATAGTCAATGAAGGGAGTATCATACCTGTAGGAGTAATCAGTCCCATGATTCCCATACCAAAGAGGTAAGCACTCACGACCTTGTCTCCCTCTATCCCTACGACAGTGGCCAAAGCCCCCATAATAGGCATAGTAAGCACTGCCATTCCCGAAGAAGATGCAATAAATAGACTCAATACAGCAAAAACCAACATGAGTATAGGTAGGAACACCATAGGGCGACATGCCTTGTACAAGTTCAGTAGCATAGTAGAGGATAGTACCTGATATTTGTCCTTCGTTAAGGATAAAAGAAACCCCTCTGGCGATCCCTATGATAAAGGCTACTCCCAAAAGGTCTCTCGCGCCTGTAAGGAAATGATCTATAAAGGGTTGTTCCCCTGTACGCTGGATTATAGCTATCACTATGGCCGCTACTAAAAAGAGACCTGTCATCTCTTGGAACCACCAGCCCCACTGAGAAACACCTATGATCATCACTATGAAAGTCAGGGCAAATATAAATAACTGTATTTTTGGTAGAAGTTTTGAGTTTAGTGGTAGCTTCAGCCGTATTGGTAGCATAGATTTCAGGAAGTGCTACTCCATAAACTAACGATTTTTCAGGATGTTTCCTTACCTTTTCCGCATAACGAATGATATACACAATACTGATAACAAGGCATAGTACCAAGGCTATAGCACGTATAGGAAGACCTGAAGTCCAGTCCACCCCTGCTGCATCGGAGGCAATAATTACTGCAAATGGATTGGTAGTGGAGGCCATAGAACCTATATTAGCTCCTATAAAAAAATCACGGCCAAAGGCACTAACAAGTCATACCCGCTGCTAAAAAGATAGGCACCAACATAGGGTAAAAAGCTAAGGTTTCTTCTGCCAAACCAAAAGAAGTACCTCCTAATGCCATAAGGGTAGAGAGTACGATAATAAGTATTCCTTCCTTTCCCTTAAAACGATACGCCAAATAGCCCACTCCCTCGTTCAGTGCCCCCGAACTGTTGAAGACACCAATGAATCCTCCTATAAAGAGGACAAAAAGAATCAGGCTCACCGTCTCATAAATTCCCTTGATTGGAGCAAAAAAAGAATTTCCAAAAAGCCTTGTGGAGTAGCCTCTCGCTGCTTGTAGGTATTGGGGACAGAGATAGGGTTCTTGATCTTCTGCTCCTTGAACTTCTCTAGGCCAATGGAGATATTGTGACTGGTAAGAGTCTCTTTGGTAGCGGCCTCTTCATAAGTCTTGTCCGCACTCTGAATAACAAATACATCTTTGTCCTTATCATACCAAAGGGTATCATAGCCACCAGCAGGCAGTAAATAAGTAAGGGCGGCCGCCAAACACATCACAATCACAAGGACTGTATAGGGTGTAGGAAATTTTAGCTTCTTCATTTTTAGGATTAAAGGGTTATGAAAAAGATATCATATTTTGCATATGACAAAATAATTACTTAACAAAAAAAGCTAAAATTCATTACACTTAGAGCCACTCATCTACCACAATTATACCTCTAAAAAGAAAAATCAGCTCAGGGACAAAAAGTACAAATTTATTACCTATTTTTCCAAAAAGTATTTTCCGATAATCTTAATTTATAGGAATTTTTACCCATATAGCTATTAATCAGTTTTTGCCCCTAATAATTGGCTTTTTCTAATTAACTAATTAGTTAATTCATTTTTTTCCTTTGGCATGAAATTTGTATCTTTGCCACACATAAACAACATATACTATCTAAAAGCATTATTTATGGCAAAAATCAAATACTATTATGACTCGAAAACGCTTTCTTTCAAGCAAATCAATAATCGAAAGAGGCGCCTGAAGTATATGTTTTTTTCTTGCTTTCTTCTTTTCTTTTTGCTCTGATTTTTGGTAGTGATCCTCTACAATATCAACTTCATGCAGACCCCTAAGGAGCTTTCTCTAAGGCGGGAGCTGAAGGAAAATGAAACACAATTTGCCATTCTCAATAGGAAAATGCAGCAAATGGAAGAGGTATTAGACCATATTGCTGACAGGGACAATACGCTTTACCGTACTTATTTTGAAATGGCACCTATCCCCGATGCTCAGCGAAAAAGTGGCTTCGGAGGAGTGAACCGATATGAAGATTTAGAAAAATACACCAACTCTACGTTGCTTATCGATATGACTAAGCGCTTGGAAACCCTAGAGAAACAGCTGGCTATACAATCCAAATCCTTGGACAATATTGCAGCCTTGGCCAAGGAGAAAGAAAAACTCCTACAATCCCTTCCTGCTATTCAGCCCGTTCAGAACAAAGACCTCAAGCGTATGGCATCGGGCTATGGTTTCCGTACCGACCCTTTCACAAAGGTCAGAAAATTCCACTATGGTATGGACTTCTCCGCCCCTACAGGTACTTCCGTCTATGCCACTGGCGATGGAGTAGTTACCCGTGCTGATAACAATTCCTCTGGTTATGGAGAGCATATACGTATAGACCATGGCTATGGCTACAGAAACGCTCTATGGACACCTCAGCCAATACAATGTACGCCCAGGACAAAAAGGTAAAAACGTGGTGATGTGATCGGCTTTGTAGGTAGTACAGGCCGCTCCGAAGCGCCTCACTTACACTACGAGGTAAAGAAAAACGGCGAACACCTCAACCCAATCAACTTCTACTATGGCAGCCTCTCTGCCGAGGAATATGCCGAAATGCTTAAGAAATCTAACCAAGGTAACCAATCCTTAGACTAATGGAAATCCCTAACCAAAAGCGCTACTATTCTATAGGAGAACTGGCCGAAGCCTTTGGGGTGAATACCTCGAAAATTCGCTTTTGGGAGAAAGAATTTGACTTTCTTTCCCCTTGCAAAAGCCTATCGGGCACCCGACGCTATACCCAAAAAGATATAGAAAATTTCCGCTTGGTTTATCACCTAGTAGAAGAAGAAGGCTATACGCTGGAGGGTGCTAAAAGCAAAACTCAAAAAGACAACCCAAGCAACTGCTCTCCACCGTTGAAATCATAGAAAAAAACTGAAGGCTATCAAAGAACAATTAGTGGCTATCAAAAATGAACTATAAGTCCTCCCTCAGTTGCAATAGTGCTACATTTTCAATATGATAGGTCTGGGGAAACATATCCACTGGGCGTATCTTGACCACTCTGTACATAGGTGCCATCAGTGCCAAGTCTCTGGCTTGGGTAGCACTGTTACAGCTGACATAGACCACCCGCTGGGGAGCGATCCTGAGAATCTGAGCTACCACGTCCTTGTGCATACCATCGCGAGGAGGATCGGTAATAATCACATCAGGGAGTGCCATGAGTGGCGATAAACTCTTCATTGAAGATATTTTTTTCATATCTCCTACGAAAAATTCCACATTGTCTATCTGGTTGTTACGTGCATTCTCCTTGGCATCGGCTATAGCTTCAGGTACGGCCTCTACCCCTATGACTTTTTTAGCTTTTCGGGCAACAAATTGGGCAATGGTGCCTGTCCCTGTATAGAGGTCATAGACGAGCTCTTCCCCTGTTAGGGCAGCAAAATCACGGGTAACCTTATAAAGCTCATAGGCCTGAGTGGAATTGGTTTGGAAGAACGACTTGGCATTGATCTTAAAACGCAAGCCTTCCATCTGCTCATAGATAAAGTCACGCCCATGGTAACATATCACCTCTTGGTCATAAATAGTATCATTGGGCTTATTATTGATGATATACTGTAGGGAGGTGATTTGAGGAAATTGTGCCAAAAAGATAATCCAAGAGCTGCTCTCGCTCATGTTGCTGCTCCTCTAAGAACTGAATGACAACCATCAGCTCGCCTAGGGAAGTAATACGTATCATAATAGTACGCAACCACCCTGTATGGGTTCTAGGATTGTAGAAGGTATACCCTTGGGAGAGCGCGTATGCCTTCAGCGTATTGCGAATAGCATTGGACGGATCTTGCTGGAGGTGACACTTATGAATATCCAATACCTTGTCCCACGCCCCTGCTATATGAAAGCCCAAGCCATTGCGACTGTCTATAGTCTCTTTGGAAGCTATCTCTTCGGGGGTGAGCCAGCGGGTCTCGCTAAAGGAGAATTCTATTTTATTGCGGTAGAAATACGGTTTCTCACAGCCCAAAAATAGGCAAAGTCTCCTCTGGGACTATTCCTCCCAAGCGCTTGAGGTTATTGACCACCTCTTGCTGCTTATAGAAGAGTTGGCTCTGGTAGTTCATATGCTGCCACTGACAGCCCCCACAATAGGTAAAGTGTTCGCATACAGGCGTTTCCCTCTGTGGTGAATACTGGTGAAACTTTACCGCAATTCCCTCATAGAAAGCCTTTTTTTCTTGGTAACTTGTATATCCACCACATCTTCAGGAACAGCATTTTTCAACAAAGATGACACGCCCATCGGGGGCGTGTGCGATGCTTTTGCCTTTTGCCCCAGCATCGGTTATGGTAATATTTTTCTAATAAGAGGTTTCTTTTCTTTTTTTCATTCTTTAGAAGACAGATTTTTAGGGGGTTAGACAACTGCTAACCCCTATTGGTATTATCCTAAATAAGTTTTAAGGATTTTACTTCTTGAAGTGTGCTTAAGTCGGCGAATAGCCTTCTCCTTAATTTGGCGTACGCGTTCGCTGGGTCAGCTCGAAAGTTTCTCCAATTTCCTCAAGGGTCATAGGGTAGTTTTCCCCAAGCCCAAAGTAGAGACGTATCACATCAGCCTCACGTGGGGTGAGGGTTTCTAAGGCGCGTTCTATCTCTGTTTTGAGTGATTCGTGCATGAGTTCCTTATCAGGATTAGGTGACTCCCCACTGCGCAAGACATCGTATAGGTTGGAGTCCTCCCCTTCTACCAAGGGGGCATCCATGGAAATATGTCTACCCGAATTCTTCATGGATTCTTTTTACATCATTGACCGACATATCCAGTTCCTTTGCGATTTCCTCAGCCGAAGGCACACGCTCATGGGTCTGTTCCAAATAGGCATAAGTCTTATTAATCTTATTGATAGAGCCTATTTTGTTCAGCGGCAAGCGCACAATACGCGACTGTTCTGCCAAGGCCTGCAAGATAGACTGGCGAATCCACCATACTGCATAGGAAATGAACTTGAACCCACGCGTCTCATCAAAGCGTTGGGCAGCCTTAATTAGTCCCATATTCCCCTCATTGATAAGGTCAGGCAAGGTAAGTCCTTGGTTTTGGTATTGCTTGGCTACAGAGACCACAAAGCGCAAGTTGGCCTTAGTTAGGCGTTCAAGAGCGATCTTATCTCCTGCCTTAATACGTTGGGCAAGCTCCACTTCCTCATCGGCAGAAATCAAATCTACCTTACCAATCTCTTGTAAGTACTTATCCAAAGAGGCTGTCTCTCATTGGTAACCTGCTTGGTGATTTTAAGCTGTCTCATTTATAGTGATCAATTGTTAATTGTTAGTTGTCAGTTATTAGTTGTTAGTTGTCAGGGATTAGTGGTTAGTCACTAGAGAAGTGTAATTAACAAAAATCATTCCAAATTATAGTTTGTTAGCTACATTTAACTTACAAACCTCATAATATAACTACATTTAACCCTAACTTCCTCTTTATAATTCATTTTCCTTGTGTTTGTCATGAAAAGTGTCAGATTCGCTGACAGTGTCTTAAAGAAAAAAATGTCAGTTGAGTATATATGACATTTTTCCATTTTTATTTTGTTTCCTTAAAAACGTATCTTTGTAGCTTAGAAATACAGCTATTATTTTTCATTATGCTTATTGCACCTTCCTTATTAGCGGCAGATTTTTGCCAACTTACAGAGAGACATTGAGATGGTCAACCGTAGCCAAGCCGATTGGTTCCATATAGATATTATGGATGGGCTTTTTGTGCCCAACATCTCCTATGGGATGCCTGTGGTCAAGGCCATCAAAGCACATGCTCAAAAACCCTTGGATGTACACTTGATGATTGTGGATCCTGACCGATATATTTCGAATTTGCTCGCTTGGGTAGCTATACCCTCTCGGTACATTACGAGGCTTGTACCCACTTGCATCGTACCCTTCAAGCTATAAAGCATGAGGGCATGCTCGCAGGAGTCGCCCTGAATCCTCATACTCCTATCCATGTACTGGAGGATATTATCACTGAGGTGGATTTGCTGCTTATCATGAGTGTTAACCCTGGTTTTGGTGGGCAATCTTTTATAGAAAACACCTACAAAAAGTATCTCAAGCTAAGGAGTTGATCCTCAAATCTCATGCCAAAACTTTGATAGAGGTAGACGGTGGGGTCAATGCCCAAAAATGCTTCCAAATTGGTAGCGCCGGTGCCGATGTATTGGTGGCAGGAAATTTTTGTTTTCTCTGCCTCTGATCCTGAGAAAACCATTGCCGAGCTAAAAAAAGACTGACAAACTACTGAAACATTATGTTTCTACACTTAATAAACTAAAAACATAAAAGACTAAAATATGGAAATAGAACAAGGGTATAAAATACAAGCCGCTCCACAATGGGCGGATACCTTAACCGACGAACAGCTCATCAAGCTGTGCGAAGATTCACCCTTCGCCACAGAACAAATTGAGGAGGGAAGGGATTTCTGCTATTTACTCAATAAGTATTATTATGTAGATGACCAGCAAAATGCAGACTATGCCCTGATGGCTTATACCCTTACCCAACCTGAGAACCTGGAACGTGCCTCCATGAACGATATGGTCTTGGAGGAAAACGAGTGCTATGAGATCCATCGTATTGCGGTGATCCGTGAGGGCGAGTATATAGATAAGCTCCCCGATACCAATATCAAAGTACTTGACAATGAAAACAATAGCAACGGAGGTATTCTTAGCAAATCTAAGAAAATCAACGTTTCTATCCGCGATCTACGCCTCTATGACATTCTTATCTTGGAGGACACCCGTACCAAGGTGTTTTTCTGAAAAAGAGTTTGTACGCCGTGATTTTTGTAAAGCATATTTACCTGACTCCCGATACTTATTGGGCGTATGGAAAGTACCATTACAAATTTATCAATAACCGAGAGAAAAAAGTGGCCTATAAGCGCTTTTTCTTTCGCGATAGTGAAGGAAATGCCATAGAGCAGCCCGTTGAGTACTTGGAAAAAGGTGGGGTGTTTGAGATAGAACACACCAACTATATCAATCCCTGTGGATCCCAATCGGGAGATCTTTCCTTTCATTGATTTCGCTACCGAAAGCACTTGGAAAGAGCTCCAACTACATCTATCCCTTGTATGAGGACGTACTGAAACAGTCCGACCTCAGAGCCTTTGCCCCTGAGCTGGTAGAGAAGTTAGACCAACTACCTTCCTTAGACGAACAAATGCAGTTCGCCATTGAGTACGTACAGAACAACATCTATTATACTTACAATGCGGATGAGATGAACGGACACAAGCCTCAAGAGCCTGCTATCACCTTTCAAAACAAGCAGGGCGATTGCAAGGCAAAATGTGTACTGCTCAAGACAATACTTGATTACTTGGAGGTAGATTCCTCTATCGTACTTGTCAATTACAATGCGGATTTTTACCTGAAGTATTACCTGCCTTCGTTGCTATCATTCAATCATGTTATCGTAAAAAAATAAACCACCATGCCAAGGATTATTTCATAGATGCTACCTCTCGCAACGAATTTGGCCGCTTGGAGAAACGCACCGTGCTAAGCTTCTGCCACTACATGGAAATCAAGGAAAAATGCAAGCCTCCAAGTACGAGCAGCTACTTTCTTTGACTTGCCTTGTATTGACGAACATGTAAAGGTCGTGGTAAATGGTGATAAAGGAAAAAAATAAGCCTCAATACCACCTATCGCTACAACCGCGCCAACAATATGCGCAATTATTTCAAAGCAGACCAACAAGAAAGAACTCATTGACGGCTGGAACCGCTTCCTCTTCTATAACCTCAATTATATCAACGATAGAAGCGAACAAGACATCCGTGAGATTTTCAAGGATGCCAGTATCAAGATAGAAAAGGACGACAAAGAAGAAAACGAATTGACCATTGCCTACGAGGCCACTATCCTAAAACCTTACTTTACTAACAAGGAAGGACGAGAGTTTCTCATGTACTTTGATCATTCGGTACTCAAGAAAGACTTACTTGATTTCCGCCATAAGGATAGCAGCTATTGGCATAACTATGACAGCGAACACTATATCATAGAGCTATATGCGGATAAACCTATTGATACCAAAGAGAAATACACCACCCAAGAATTAGACATCTGTAATGATTTTTTTGCTTACACAAGTAAGAAAACCATTGGGAAAACCTTTGGAAAAGTAGAAATTTCCTACAATCCGCTGACCAATATAGAGATTACCCTTAGTAGAATCCAAGAGCTTAAGGACGATTACAATCGCATCGGTGATAGTAACTTTGGCTTAGGAATTGATATACTTCCCAAAGGACTTTTGGGGCAAAATAAAATCTTGGTTTAGTTAAATTCTTTCCATGGTCAATAAAAACTACCTCTTTCGGGAGGTAGTTTTTTTAATGTTTATACCTTTTAGAACTGATACTTCAGCCCGACATTCCAAGTACGTCCAAAACCAAAGAAGACTCTATTTCTCACATCTATACCTTTGTAGGTATCAGTGGTTTTGTTGTCTATGGCTTGGTTAGTAGTGGATTCTGCTATATAAGTAGTATCCAAGATATTATTCACATTGGCCAAGACAGTAATGGCTTGTCTCTTTCCGAAAGGATATTTGTAAGAAACCCCTCCTTCAAAAAGGCTATAATCTGGGAGCTTAAGGCTATTGAGGTTAGGATTATTAACCATAGCGGTAATATCCATTCTCGCATAGAGGTTATTGACATAGTGCCAACTTAGATCTATGTTAAGGTTCTCAATAGGGGTCACATCCACCCCTAGGCTAGCGGTCATATGCGCCGACTCCCCTACTTTGATATTATCTAAGTTAAGGTCAAACTCAGGCGAACGCTTACCTGTAAGTATATATTCGCTATTATCTGCAGAAAGGAAAGTACGTACATTTGTCTTACCTTCATAATACCAATCTCCTGCAGAGAACATACCTACAAACTTCAAATAGTCATTCATACGATAAGAAGCATCTAGCTCTATTCCTTGGTGCACTTCCCCCACTCCGTGTAGCTCTACAAAATACTGAGTGTTTCCATCCCATTGACTATCGCGTCGGATATAGCGGTCTTTCCAAGTGGTACGATATAGGGTTCACATTAGCAGTTAAGTTTTCCATCTTAAAGCCATAGCCTAATTCCAATCCCAAGATCTTTTCATTGGTCAGCCCTGTATTAAGGAAGTTTTTGTAATTAGGATACACCGCATCAAAGAAAGGCTGACGAGAGTAATAACCTATATTGACAAATACATTGTGGTGTTTGTCTATGTTATAGTTAGCCCCTCCCTTCATATTGTAACCTGGGATTCCCTTATAGGAAGTGGTCTCTGGCATAGCGGTCTCTGGTCGCCCCTTAAGAGCAAGGGTACCAGGTTTTGTAAAGAGGTCTATACGCTGGAAAGACTGTATAGAACTCGACCATTGTACAAAGGCAGAGAGCTTATCGTCGGTATATTCCACTTGACCAAAAGCACCCATCCAGCGTACATTTCCATCGTTCCTATAAGTGATTTGTGCATCTAAGGGGTCTATACTACCTCCAAAAGGATTGAAACTGGGTCTATCTGAGATAGTATAGGTGATATTACGTGGCTGGGATAAGTTTCTATTAGAACCATCGGAATAGAACTCTGTACCCAAGAGGTTACTGGGGACTTCATAGTGGTAGCCTTTGTAATAACGACCGTCGAGACCCACACTAAAGGAAAGTTTGTCAGAGAGTTTATGACTAAAATTGGTCAAAAAGCCAAACCAGTTATGGGAGTTCACTGCTGCCTTACGAGCAAAACCTTCGGTTATACCATAATCTCAGTTGTTATTGGGGTTGGTAACGCTCCTTCTTGCATTGGCTACATAAGGTGTCCCATGAGTAGCCACCGGCTGACCAGGAACAGAAACATCCTCTCCACGATTATAATTAACAATACGTTCCAAGTCTATCTGCCCATCGCTGGTTCTAAAATTATTGGCATACAAGGAAATAGGACGTCCATCTCTACCAAAACCACCTGTCCAAGCCGCTCCTACATCACGAGTACCTGCCCCACGCCCGAAAGAGGCATCAGGCTACGGTGCTCAAAGTAGAATGGTCATCAATTGTCCAATCCCAGTTGAGCATCATCACTGGCTTGTGATACACGTTGCGACGGAAGTTGAACGCTTTTTCCTTTATAGCTTCCCCAATCGGAGTTATAACGGCGATTAGGCTCACCATCGGATCCATATTTTAAGTAATCTTGGATAGAGATGTAATTGCTACGCTGGTTGTGCCATTGGGGCGCCCCTGTGAACATGAACTGAAGTGCATGCTTCTCATTAGGCGAATACCCCAACGCCAAGAAGTAATTGTAAGCCTCAAACTCAGAGCTATCTACATAAGTAGCCCCTGCTGTACGGCTAAGCAATACAGAAGCGGAAAAACCATTCTTCTGCTTTCCTGTGTTATAAGCGGCCAATCCCTTGTAGAAGCCATCATTTGCCAAAGTAGCCGATACCAATCCGCCCTCTGGCATATCTGCCGCACGGGTTACTATATTTATGGTACCCCCTACCGAAGCAATGGCAATCTTGGAGGCTCCCAATCCTCTCTGTACCTGCATAGAGGAAGTAACATCAGATATTCCTGCCCAGTTACTCCAATACACCCTACCATTCTCCATATCATTAATAGGCATCCCGTTGATCATCACCGCTATGTTTTCATTACCGAAGCCACGAATGTTAATCTTGGAATCTCCATAACCTCCACCAGACTTGGTAGCATATACCGAAGGTGTTTTCTTGAGTAGCTCAGGAAACTCTTGGTTACCCAATTTGTTCACAATCTCAGCCGCCCGTATAGTAGAAACAGCCACTGGTGTCTTGCGCTCTTTGGCTATGTCCAAGAGTGTATTGCCTGTGATCACTATCCCAGTAAGCTCCTCAGCGTCGGGCTGTAGGACAATCTGGAGAGTTGCCTTGCCTTTGACAATAGTAAAATGGCACCTCTTTGGTCTTGAAACCAATAAAAGAAACCTCAATACGCCCTTCTTTTGGGTAGTCTTAAGGGTAAAATGCCCTTTATTATCGGTAGAAGCTCCATGAGTGCTGCCCTTTATGAGCACATTGGCTCCCAACAGAGGCTCCTTTAGTTCCTCATCTATAACTGTACCTGTAATGGTCTGTGCTGAGAGCGTTGTCATAATAAAAAGACTAACAAACTCAGCCAATACTTGACTTTATTCATCTTATTAAGTAGTATTATATTGTTGTTCTATGTCGCAAATTTAGTCATTTTTCGCCACCTTATACATAATAATTTGTTAATCTTAAAGGCTATTTATCCACATTAATTGTTGAAAAACTTTACTAACCTGTTCATAAATTATTTTGTGCCGCTTGAAAAATAAAACTTTTCATGTACATCAGAATTTTTGAAAAATTTGGTTATTAGAATATTATATTATATCTTTGCACCCTGAAAGTAAAAAGAAATTATTTTTAAGTCTCATAAGAAATAAATTAAGTGAATATGAAAACAAATGTGTTAGGGCTATCCGCGTATCGGTGAGAAGCGCGAACTGAAAAAGCCAACGAAGCCTTTTTGGGAGGGAAACCTCAGTGAAGAAGAGCTGCTGGCCGTAGCGGAGAACATCCGTGTACATAACTGGACACTACAAAAAGAAGCTGGCATTGACCTGATTCCTTCTAATGACTTTTCATTGTATGACCAAGTATTGGACTTCTCCTTTACTATCAATGCAATTCCTGAACGCTTTGCCCCTACACAAAGCCTCTCCGAGCTAAAACAATACTTTGCTATCGCTCGTGGCTACCAAAAAGACAGCATCGATGTGACCGCCTCCGAAATGACCAAATGGTTCGATACCAATTACCACTATATCGTTCCTGAATTTACTAAAAACCAAGCCTTTTTCTATTAAGGTAAATAAACCTCTACAAGAATACAACTTAGCTAAAAAAACATGGGTTTGAAACCAAACCTGTACTCCTTGGAATTATCACTTACTTACTCTTAGGTAAAGAAAAAGAAGCGGGCTTCCACCGTTTGGAACTAGCTGACCGCCTACTTCCTGTATATATAGAGCTTGTAAAAAGCCTAGTAGAAGCAGGTGCTAAGACCATCCAGATAGATGAGCCTTACCTAGTACTTGACCTTCCTCAAGGAGCTGCTGAAGCTTACAAAAAGGTGTATACTGCCCTTAAGGCGCAATTCCCTAACACCGAATTCATCCTTACCACTTACTTCGAGTGCTTTGGAAAACAATACAGAACTAGCTGTATCACTTCCTTTTGATGTGCTACACATTGATCTAGTACGTGCGGCTGCTCAGCTTGATAGTGTACTAAAGGTGCTTCCTAAGGATAAAAAAACTCTCCTTGGGTATTGTAGATGGTCGTAACATTTGGAAAAACAACTTTGAACACTCCCTAGCTCTCATTGAGAAGGTAAAAGAGGCTATCAGTCTTGACCGTATATACATAGCTTCTTCCTCTTCCCTTACTTCACTCTCCTTGCAACTTGGAGCTTGAAAACAACGAAAAAGTGCTTACCCCCGAGATCAAGCAATGGCTGGCCTTTGCTAAACAAAAAGTAAAAGAAATTGCTACCCTTAAGGCTCTTGCTTTAGGCCATGACCTTAGCCCTGAGGTGAAAGCTATCTTTGAAGAAAACAAGAAGGCTGCCCAAAACCGCAAGACTTCTACCCTTATCCACAATCCTGAAGTAAAGGCTCGTGTCAAGGCTATTACTGATAAGGATAGCCAGCGCAAGAGTGCTTTCGCTACCCGCCAAAAGGTTCAAGAAGAAGCGCTACACTTACCGCTATTCCCTACCACTACCATTGGTTCTTTCCTCAGACACCTGAGGTGCGTTCTTGGAGAGCTTCCTTTAACAAAGGTACCCTATCTCAAGCGGAATATGATAAGAAGTTGGAAAAAGAAATTGAAGAATCTATCCGTTGGCAAGAACAAACAGGTATTGATGTACTGGTACATGGTGAGTTCGAGCGTAACGACATGGTAGAATACTTCGGAGAACTTCTCAGTGGCTATACCTTCTCCAAATTTGGTTGGGTACAGAGCTACGGCTCTCGCTGCGTGAAACCTCCAATCATCTACGGAGATGTATCTCGTCCTAAACCTATGACTGTTCGCTGGAGTAAGTTCGCACAGTCCCTCACTAAGCTCCCTGTAAAGGGTATGCTCACTAGGGCCTGTAACTATCCTACAGTGGTCTTTCGTTCGTGATGACCAACCTCGTTCTGAAACAGCTACCCAGATAGCTCTTGCTATTCGTGATGAAGTTGTGGATCTTGAAAAAGCAGGTATCAAAGTTATCCAAATCGACGAGCCTGCTATCCGTGAGGGCTTACCATTGCGCAAGGCTGACTGGCAGGCGTATTTTGACTGGGCTATCAAGGCCTTCCGTATCTCTGCCTCTGGCGTGGAAGACCAAACCCAGATCCATACCCACATGTGCTACTCTGAGTTCAATGATATGATCGAGGCTATAGCCGATATGGATGCCGATGTGATCACCATAGAGTGCTCTCGCTCACAAATGGAACTCTTGGATGTGTTTGCTGACTTCAAATATCCTAACGAAATAGGCCCTGGGTATACGACATCCACTCCCCTCGTGTACCTTCTAAGGATGAAATCTATCACCTGATGAAGAAAGCCATCGCGGTAGTACCTTTCCGTAACCTTTGGGTGAACCCTGACTGTGGTCTTAAAACACGCCACTGGGAGGAAACCAAATTAGCCCCTAACCGCTATGGTAGAAACCGCTAAGAAAACTCCGCGAGGAATACAAAAATAGTGAATAATGACTAGTGACTAACGACTAGTGACTAGTGACAAATGAATAGTGAATAGCTAATAACAACTAATCCTAATAAGTCACATTCATTAATAAATAAAAAGAGGCTACCCTTTTCGGATAGCCTCCTCTCTTTTATTCATCACCTGTCACTTGTCATTAGTCACTTATCACTAGTCACTTGTCATTAGTCACTTGTCACTATTTTTCGTGATTACATCTTTGTCAAGATCCCAGCCACGGGCTGGGGAATACTCTAGCGTAATAGATGATTTGCAAGTGGAGTTTGTTCCATTTACCCTTAGGAAAGGCCTTTTTAGCATCTTTTTCGCTTTGTATAACCGATGAACCATCGGAGAGTCCCCAGCGAAAAGAGCATACGATGTATATGTGTATCCACAGGAAAGCAGGCACTCCAAAGGCGGTACTCATCACCACACTAGCTGTCTTATGTCCTACCGAAGGAAGGGCTTCCAAGGCTTCAAAGGACTGAGAACCTGTCCCTCATACTTCTCTATAAGAATATGAGAAAGATGATGAGATCCCTATGTGCTTTCATAGGAGAAAGTCCCACAGGCTTTATAATCTCTCGTATCTGCTCTTCGCTAAGTTTGACCATATCATAAGGATTATCGGCTTTAGCAAAGAGCAAGGGGGTAATCTGGTTCACCCGCGCATCAGTACATTGGGCTGAGAGGATTACGGCTATAAAGCAGCGTATAAGGGTCTTTGTGATTTAAGGGGACAGGCGGGTCGGAGAAAAAGCTCATCGAGCTTCTCCATGATAAAACGTACTTTCTCTCTTTTGGTCATCTTAGCAATCGGCTATACTTACGGCTACCGCAAGGCCTGCCTCTGAGGTTTCTTTTGTACTTGGTATTCATGTCTTGAGCAGTCTGCCACATGGTCTGAATCACCTTATCCAAAGGTACTTTTTGCATTCTTAGGATCGGTCTCAAGAGCGAGTTCAGCCGCATTGATTGCCTTTACCGCTCCCATAGCATTGCGTTCTATACAAAGGGATTTGCACTAAGCCGCCTATAGGGTCACAAGTAAGGCCTAAGTGGTGCTCCATAGCGATCTCCGCAGCAATCATCACCTGTTCGGGCGTACCGCCCCAGAGTTCGCACAAGCCTGCCGCCGCCATAGCCGAGGAGACGCCTATTTCAGCCTGACAACCACCCATAGCAGCCGAGATAGTGGCTCCTTTCTTGAAAAGGCTACCTATGATCCCTGCCGTGAGCAAGAACTGTTCTATCTGCTTGTCTCCTCCTTGGTGATTATCTATAGCTAAGTAATAGAGCAATACAGCAGGTATCACCCCAGAACTACCATTGGTAGGGGGCGGTTACCACACGTCCTAAGGGAGGCATTGACCTCATTAACGGCTAAGGAGAAACAAGTTACCCACTTGAGGATTTCGCGGAACTCTACCTTCTTATTCCCTAATAGCTGCAAGCCAAGCATCCAAGCCCTCATATGGAGGGGTGTCTCCTAAGAGCTTCTTGTGGATATCATAAGCCCTGCGCCTTACATTGAGCCCTCCTGGAAGAACGCCGTCGGTATGGCAACCTATATAGGCGCATTCTTCCATGGTATGCCATACCCTTAGTAGCTCTGAGATGAGATCTTAGCCTCGTCGCGCAAGACCTTCTCGTCTTCAAAAAGATAATCTCGGAAATCTTCTTTCCCTCGTGCTGGCAATGGGCTAAAAGCTCCTTGGCCGACTCAAATTCGTAAGGGAAGTGCTGGATTTGTCTCTCGTTCTGCCCCTTGTCTTCTTCTGTCTTTTCCTTGACAATGAAGCCTCCTCCTATAGAGTAAAAGGTTGAAGCATAGGTATCCATCCCCATTCCTTCTGCTGTGAAGGTAATACCATTGGCATGAAAAGGTAGAAATTTCTTATTGAATACCACCTGAGTTGCAGGATCAAAATCTATAGAAAGCTCCTGCCAAGTGCAATTTTTTTATCTTTATTAATAGCCTCAATAATAGTTGAGATACTATCTATAGGGATATACTCTGGATCGGTACCACTCAAGCCTAGCATAGCCGCAAGGTCAGTAGCATGTCCTTTTCCTGTAAGGGAAAGCGAGCCATAGAGATCCACACGCACCTTTTGTACTTTTTCCAATAGTTGTTTTTTTCTCTGAGTTCTTTTTAGGAAGGCCTCCATGGCACGCCATGGTCCCAAGGTGTGCGAACTGGGAAGGGCCTACTCCTATCTTAAGCATTTCAAAAAAACACTTACGTAGTCCATTACATAAGCAGGCAAAATTACGAAAAATAATGATTAATGGTTAAGATCAATGATTGATTTTTCACCCGCAAAATAGTTATTTGTTATTCTTTTACTTTCTCTAATTGTTTTCTGATTTCCTGCACAATGCTAGTGCGGTCTATACCCAACCCTTCTTGTTGGGCAGCAAGTTCACCGTCGGCATTGAACACACTGATAATGTTGGAGTGGGAGAAGTCCACAGGAGAGATTTGCTTGTAATTCACAGCCAATACAGCGGCAAACTCACGGGTTTTCTCTTCATCGGAGCGAAGGAATACCCATTGGTCATCATCCATACCGCTTTCTTGGGCAAATTTCTTAGGTGTTCAGGAGTATCTACCTTAGGGTCTATGCTGACCAAGATATACTTCACCTTTTTCTTATGAGGCATATCGGAGGCATCCACCGTTTTGCGTATATCGCGCATATCGGCAATCAGTATAGGGCAAGCTGCCTTGCAGGAGGTGTAGATCATCACCACCACCAGTACATTTCCCTTTGAAGTCTTTCCATTGCACATCATTGCCATTTTGGGTTGTCCATGTCTCTGGCAAGTTGTAGATAGAAATATCCGAAATCTCGGTAGGTTTGGTACTTTCTGCCTGCTGTCCTTCAGCAGGCGTTGTCATGCTGACTCCTTGAGATCCTCTGCCTTTTGCTGAAGACTCTGTTGTGTTGTTCTTGCAGCTTTGGAGTAATAGCACCCCTAAAGCCATAATAAAAAAACCTTTTTCATAATTGCATTATTAGTTGTTAGTTCTTAGTGATTGGTGGTTAGTGATTAGTGGTTTGAACTGACTACTGACCTCTGACTACTTATCCTTCGCGCATCTAAAGCCCAGATTTTTTAGTAGTATAGCTTGCCTTGAGGCTGCCACGAAGAGAATAAGCGCATAAAAAGCCCCATAATTCGTTAGGTCAGAAGCATTTAGCGCACTGCCCCCACAGAAAAGACCATCGTCCCCAAAATTGTCCTTACGGGCTTCTCCTGAGAAGAATACACTATTGAAGTCGCTGACCCATTCCCATACAAGGCCATACATATCATATACGCCCCAATAGTTTTTCTTGGTGCTGCCTATCTTGTTCTCGTAGGTTCTGGGGGTTTGTAGCCAGTTGGTAATATAGTCCGAATAGCTTTTCTTCTCTCGTGCATTGATAGAAGTCTCATCGGCTTGGGCTACATACTCCCATTCGTCGGTAGTAGGGAGGCGCTTGCCCTGACATTCGCAATACTTCTTAGCAGCAAACCAAGAAACATTGGTAATAGGTGCCTCTGGATCCAAAGGGGAAAAATCCAAGTCCCCTTTCCATGCCGAGAGGTAGCTCTTTTGTGCATAGATACCCTTGATCTTAGAGCGCTGCCACTGTGGGTTCTTCTCCAAGAAATCCCTATACTGGGCATTGGTAACAGGATATACGTCCAAGAGGAAAGACTTGACTTTCACGGGCTTGGTCTCCTTTTGTTTTTCTTTAACTCCATACATAGGAATATAAGTTCCCCTTTGATCTCTACCATAGCTGTAGGCGACTGTGCCATAGCTTGTAGAAAGAAAAGAAAGGAGGTAATGCTCAATAGTTTTTTTCATAAGTTATAAGATTAAAAATAAGGGCGCAAAAGTGCGCCCTTATCACTGGATTATTTTTTGATTTTTCTGAACCATTTCAGGTGTAACGACTTTCTTGCTATTATCCCAAGTATTATATACATAGGTAAGCACGTCGGCTACTTCCTGTACAGAAAGTGGCTGAGGAGTCATCACACTGTTGTATTTCTTGCCATTTACGGTAACCTCTCCTTGTTTTTCCGTGTAGTACGATATCTATAGCTCTATCTACATCGGCATTAAGGAAGTCGGATTTGGCTAGTGGAGGGAATGCTCCTTCCATACCTTGTCCTTGTGCTTGGTGACAAGCCACACAGGTCTTAGTATATATTACCTTACCGTCAGCGATTTGTTGCTCTTTGGTTTTATTAACAATCGCATCGTCCTTAGAAGTGGTAGAAATCTTTAGATCAGACACATAAGGAGTAGGTTCATTCTTAGCATATATCTTGCGGTTCTCTTCTCCTTTGGCTACCAAAAGTCCCAAAGCTCCCTTGTTGAACGCACGGAAGATAGAGTGGTCTACTAGTACATAAGAGCCTGGTACATCTACCTTGAACTCTACAATAGCAGCGCCCCCTGCTGGGATAAGGGTAGTTTGTACGTTTTCATTCATAAGGCTACCCCCCTCTACATGTACGCGGTCAAAGATTTCCCCGATTACGTGGAAAGAAGATACCTTGTTAGGCCCTCCATTTCCTACAAATAGGCGCACGGTTTCCCCTGGATTAGCTGTTAGGGCGCCATCTTGGGTAAAGTGAACCTACCTTACCGTTGAGATACGATATAGTCAGGATTTTTCCATCAAGGCTTTTTCTTGGTTAAAAGCCTGAGTACCACCTGCTCCATAAGCTCCATCGGTATAGAAGTCTCCTTGCATCACGTAGTATTCCTTATCCACTGGAGGAAGTCCGCCTTCAGGTTCTACCAAAATAAGCCCGTACATACCATTGGCAATATGCATAGGCACAGGTGCTTGCGCACAGTGATATACATAAAGCCCTGGGTTAAGACACTTAAAGCTAAAAGTACGCTGTTGCCCTGGCGCCACTAAGCTGGCTGCCGCACCTCCTCCTGGGCCTGTTACGGCATGTAGATCTATATTGTGAGGGAGCTTGTTGTCCTGATGGTTCTTGAGGGTAAATTCTACCTCATCTCCCACACGAGTACGGATAAAGCTACCTGGTACAGTACCTCCAAAAGTCCAGAATAGGTACTTGGTGCCATCCATGATTTCGCCTTCTTTCTCTATGATTTCCAAATCTACCTTGAGCTTCTTGGCTGGGCGAGTGCCCACTGGCTTAGGTACATATGGCGGAGAGGTAAGTTCGGCCATCTCTTGCTCTCCCTCAGCAACAATATCTATTGCTGGTACAGAGGTTGTTTTTTTCGGGTTCGCTGCCTCCACAAGCTCCCAAAAGGGAAGCGAACGCAGCAAGAGTCATTAGTTTTTACTGTATACTTCTTCATTATATTAGTATTTTTTTATACGTGCCACAAAAGTAGTACTTTATTTTTAAAAAAATACAAATATTTTTTTCAAAAAAATTCAGTACCACTAACCACTAATTAATCTTAAACTCAAATCCTACATTGAGATAGCGGCCAAAAACCCTATTATTGGCTACATTTAGCAGCGACTGGTTGAAATCTTGGGTCATAAGTACTTAGACCCCAAAAAGGTTGTCCCCCTCTACGTACCAGCGATATTTCTTTGTCTTATACACCAGCCTTAGGGTCAGGGTTGTTAAAGCTCGTAGGCGTTTGGAAGAAATTCACCTGCTGAAACCCTGCTTCTGCCAATAGCTTTTTATCAAAGAAATAGGTAGTGAGTTCCAACTTATTGGTCAGAAAAATCAAACTTCCCTTGCCCTTGTGAGATACTGTTGTCAAAGATAAAATAGCTATACTTAGGATAATAATACAATCTTACCTGCTCATGGGGCGTATAGGTGAATTTCAGCCCTGCAAATAAGCGATAGGCGGTCGTATGAGCAACCTCTCCCCTATAGAGGTATTCTGAACTATTAAAAAGAAACTCTGGCTCTGCCCTATAGCTTAGCTTCCAATCGCTGATTTTGCCTTCGTATTGGAAAGAAAACAGGTCATAATGGCTCGATAACTGGTTGGCATTGGTAAAGATAAAATAGTCATTAAACGACTGACTATTTAGATTATTAGAAATTCCCCTCAGATAGGCTACATATAGCTCTCCTCCATTGTAAAAAAACTATTGGAGAAGTGCAGTGCATAAGAGGTGTTATAAAATGGCTGTATCCCTTGCTGGGTTCTATATATGGTTTGGTAGTCTTGCAGTACATCGCCAAAGGTGGCTTTCTGCAAGGGATAGTAATCCAACTGGTGGGAGACATCTGCCCATAAGGAACTACGACTGCTAAAGTTGTACCCCACATGAGCATTGTATTGGAAATAGGACTTGGTTTTCTCTCCATAACCACTGCCATCGCCATAGGGAAAAACGAGCCGAGGTGTATTCTCCTTGCAATTGCAGATCAAAAATCTCCTAGATACAACACATTCTTATAGAACAAAGAGCGGTTCTCACTATGGTATTTCCTATGTTGGGCTGCAAAAGCCGCTACTTGGGACAGCTTTTTCGTTCTCAAGACTGTTGCCATGATACTTATATCCGAAAGTATGAGTACCAAAAAGTCCTGATTGGTAGACCAGTCCTGTCCTGCTCTGCAACAAGCGCTGTACATTTCTGTTTTTCCTGACGAAAATCATCCGCTATACCAAAGAAAGAAAGCGCCAAAGGGTGATTGGTAAAGAGCCGCGAATGGATGGTAAAATCCTCCTTAGAGAAGGACAAATCCGAGAACACTCCCCACGCCTCACTGAGCTTGTATTCCATACGTTGGTTGAAATAGAAGTTGCTCGTATAGTGCTTCTTTTTTAAAAAGGTTTTGGTAGGTATCCCTTACATCGCCCTGTAGGGCTTGGTCAAAATACACATAGTTCAGGTCGGAATTCACCTTCAAGCCCTCGGAGGTATGCTTGAGCTGGATTTTGTTCTTGGAGTTGTATTCGTTGCTATAGTGCTGTTGCTCTTGTGCATAGACCTGCCGTCCATCAAAAAAACTCTGTTGGGCATATTCCTTTTTCTAAGAAATGATAATTGTTAAAGCTCCCTATATAGAGGTCTGTTGTATTGCTCAGTGGAAAGTTCATGGACAACCCTACAATGGCATTGTCATTGGTGATAAAATCCTCAAAACCAAAGGTCTCTTCCTGATAGGTTTGTCTGGTTTTGATATCCTCCATATCCACAGGAGTAGTGAAGATTCGGGCAAAGGCCTCCTCTCCTATATTGCGTATGGCATAGAGGTCTATTTCATTATTATTAAAGTTATTATTCTCGGCAAAGAACTGTATATTGGCCTTAGAGTTAAGCGAAAAGAGATTGGTCAGCCCCCTATCTTAGGGCCGCTGCTGATAGCCTGCCGAAAAGCCGCTGCTTGCCAAAGAGAGATCTCTTTACGTTTTTTAAGGGTAATATCCAATACCACGAAGTTCTCCCCGTCCAAAAAGGCTTTCCTTGAGCTTTTCGTTCTTTTCATCAAAAACGCACTTCCACCTTCTCCACCTTCTCAGGGGAGAGCGAACGGGTGATCATCGCCGCCCCCAAAGTCCGATACCTCTTTGCCATCTACCAGCACCTTACGAATCTTCTTGCCATTGACCTCTATCTCTCCGTTGGGTAAGATCTTAAAGCCCTGAATCTTAGCCAACACCTCCTCCAAACTCTCGTCATGAGTATCGGTAAAGTGGGGAATGTCATAGATAATGGTATCCTTTTTAACCACTATAGGCGCACGTTTCTCAAAGGTAACTCCCTCTACCTCATACACTTTGGACTTTAGGACAAAGTCAAAGGTTACCACCTTATCCGCCTCTGTACCTATCACGATCCGTTTGGCATCCTTATGATAGCCCAGCTTGGAGGCCTCCAGCTTATAAATTCCCTCGGCAAAGCGCTTCCCAAGTGTATATTCCCCTTGCTCGTTGCTCTGGGTATAGGTCTCTATTTTTGTTATTAGTTTCGTTGTAGAAGAGCACCATCACATTGGAAAGCGGAGTACCACTCCCCTCCTCGGTGATTTTTCCCTTTACCTGTGTCTGTGCATTCGCTATATAACTACTTAGAACAGAGAGAAATATAAAGATATATTTTTTTCATGATTATTTTTATTAGAGATTCCAATCAATAGTTAAAAATATTATTTACTAACTTCCTAATACGCAATAAATTGCGTCTTAACGAATTAGAGTATATAGATATTTTTTTATAGTCAAACAGAAATGGTTTGCGAAAAATTAGCATGAACGGGTGTAGGGGCTAATGGCAATTAGCCCTTGAAAAAGAGCGAATTAGGAATGAACCCCTTGCCTTATTTATTCGCATTTTATTCGCATTCTAAATATGATTGACTATAACTATTGATTTGTATTAGAGCATCAGGACTTTAGAATTGAAAAAAAGAGGAAATAAGCACTTTTCCTCTTTTTAACTAATTAAAATACAAGAGACTAAAAATCATTTTCTTTTCTTTTTTTGGCTGCTTTTAGAATAGCTTTTACCTCCTTTGAGTGAAGATAATTCTCAATCATATCCTCCTTACTAATAGGATTTTCATCCGTAAGGGGAACAAAAGTATAATCCTCTTTTGAGATTTGCTCTACTTTTTTAAGGCTATACCCCTCCCTCGTTTTTTCATAATATAGTTCTACAATCAGCCCTGGCAGGCCGTAATAGCGCTCAGGCCCTGTTGGGATAGGAATATCTGTAGTAAACCAAGCAATAGCCTTACCCGTATAAAGTAGCTCCGTCTTATCTCCATAAGAATCCGTTATGGCCTTACGTACTTTATAACCTGCAATTTCCTTTTCCTCGTCGGTGATCTCCCATACCAAATCATTTTTCCACTGGGAGGAAAGCACTACCTTATCCAAAGTTCTATTATCATGAACCTCTTGTGTTTGGAAGTTATAATCACTAATATAGAAAGAAGGAGTTACTTTCAATATATATCCCTCTTCTGTTGTTAAAGAAACTGCTTTTCGGTCAAAAACAAATTGAGAATGAGTATCATCGGCATATAATACGGTTTCAAAATCTGCTTTTTTTAGATAGTATTTCTTTTAGTATGATAAGTAATTTTTTTAAGATTTTTCCTTCACTTCCTTGTCCATAGCCTAAGGAAAAAAACACCCAATGCCAAAACAAAATAACAAATGTTTCATAATTAAATCCTACCCTCTTGCTTGTATGCTTACAGAAAAACACCTTACCTTAGAAGACGACTTTAAGGACTGTATTTAGTTAGTTGCGCCTCATTAGATTTACCAAATAATATACGTATATAAAAATAAATATTTGTGATTAAAAATATTTACAAATAATATCTCGTACAAAACATATTATTATAAATATTTTTTTCTATTGCAAAGATAGGAATTTATTTTAATATAAGACCTACGAATCTTTATATTTGACAAATAATTTGCTTTTTTTCAGTTTTGTCATCTCTCTTACTTTATTGAAAAAGAGGAAGATAGAAATAATCCTCCTCTTTTTAACTAATTAAAAATACAAGAGACTGAAATCATTTCTTTTTTTCTTTTTTTAGCAGCTTTCAAAATAGCTTTTTACCTCTTTTTGAGCGAAGATAGTTATAAATCATCTCGTCTTTTCCTATAGCATTTTCATCCGTAAGAGGAACAAAAGTATAATCCTCTTTAGAAACCTGCTCTACTTTCTTAAGGGTATAGCCCTCTCTTGTTCTTTTCATAATATAGTTCTACAATCAGCCCTGGCAGACCGTAATAGCGCTCAGGCCCTGTCGGGATAGGAATATCTGTAGTAAACCAAGCAATTGCTTTTTCCTTTATAAAAATTCAAATCCTTTGTCCCCATAGGAATCCGTTGTCGCTTTACGTACCTTATAGCCTGCTATTTCCCTTTTTCCTCATCAGTAATCTGCCATACTAAGTCGTTTTTTTCCACTGGGAAGAAAGCATTACCTCATTCAGCAGCCTATTATCATGAATATACTGTGTCTGAAAAATTATAATCACTGATATAATATTCTGAAGGTAGATTTATATCATAGCCTTGATTTGTTTTATATGATTTAGGTTTTTTTGGTCAAAGACAAACTGAGAATGGGTATCATCAGCATACAAGACTGTATCAAAATCTCCCTTCTCTGAAAGTATCACATGATGGGTATAGGTCGCTTTTTAGTATCTTATCATTTACTTGTCCATAGCCTAAGGAAAAAAACACCCAATGCCAAACAAAATAACAAATGTTTCATAATCAAATCCTACCCTCTTGCAAGTGCTTACTGAAAAATAACCTATCTCAAAAAGACGACTTTGAGAGCTTATTTTAAGTTAGTTACGCCTCTTATTATAATATATCTTATATCTGCCACAAAAATAGTATTTTTTTCTCTAATTACAAAATAAAAATTTTTATATTTAACATATATTATTTACGTAATATGAATATAACAAAAATTATTAATCTTTTTAATAATAAAAGTCTATATAATGATTAATGATTAATAACTTAAGTTTCAAAAAGTTATGTAATTTATTGATTTTTCAAATCCTCCTATAAGCTCCCCTACAAAGCAGGGTTATTACAAAGTATTATTATAGGCTGTTCTTGTGAAATTTATCTCTTACAAAAAGAGAAAAAGTCGCTCACGGATTTTTTACGGATTTCACAGATTTTCTATGTTAGTGTAATCATGCTCCTACGATTTTTCGCGGATTATTATAAGGCCTTCGGCCTTATTTATCTGTGAAAAATCTCAACGCTATACTCAAGAATAATAACCTTTTTATCCGTGAAAATCCGTGAAATCCGTGGGAGTTTGTTATTTATAGAACTTTGTAACAACCCTGCCTCTTGAGGGGATAGCCAGCAAGTGCCCACAGCTGTCTTTGTGGATGCTTTCATTATATTGAACTCTCATTAATCATTGTTGGCATTAATCATTGCTGGCATTAATCATTGCTGGTATTAATCATTGTTGGGATTAATCATTGCTGGCATTAATCATTGTTGGCATTAATCATTGCTGGCATTAATCATTGCTGGCATTAATCATTGCTGGCATTAATCATTAATCATTATTATTGGCATTATTTTTAGGGCTTTGCGTTAATTAATCATTAATCACCAATCATTAATTATTTAATTCGTACCTTTGCATTTCAAGAAGATAATAATTTTTAATAAGAAAAATAATGAGTACTACAAAATTCTCTATTTCTATTGAAAAGGTAGCACAAAAGCAGGCTACAGGATATTGATTTCTCCCAATTGTCTTTTCGGACAAGTTTTCTCCGACCATATGTTCATCTGTGATTACAAGGACGGCAAGTGGCAAGACCCTCGTATCGTGCCTTATGGGCCTTTCTCAGTAGAACCTTCTTTAAGTGTATTCCACTACGGACAGGCGGTCTTCGAGGGTATGAAGGCCTACAAAGATGACCGCGGCGAAGTGTTCCTTTTCCGCCCTACGGAGAACTATGCGCGTATCAATAAGTCCTGCAAGCGTATGGCTATGCCTGAGTTCCCTGAAGACCTCTTTGATGAGGCCTTGAAGACTTTGGTAGATTTAGACCGCCTATGGGTACAACCTGGCTTTGGCAATGCGCTCTACCTACGTCCTTTCATGATTGCTACTTCCCCTGGGGGTACAGGCGAATCCTTCTGACCAATACTGCTTTTATGATTATCACCTCCCCGTACAGAGCTATTACAAGGGGCAGGAGGTCAAAGTGAAAATCGCCGACCACTACAGCCGTGCTGCCAATGGGGGCGTGGGCTTTGCCAAGGCTGCTGGTAACTATGCTGGCCAATTCTACCCCTACTGCCTTGGCCAAAGAAGAGGGCTACCAACAAGTGATTTGGACGGACGATGCCACCCACCAAAAGTTAGAAGAATGTGGCACTATGAATATTGTGGTACGTATAGGTGATACCCTGATCTCCCCTCCTCCTACCGAACGTATCTTGGATGGGGTTACCCGCCGAAGTGTGATGGCTGTAGCCGAAAAGCTCGGAATTGCTTTCGAATCTCGCCCTATCACCGTTAGTGAGCTATTAGAAGCATCAGAAAAAGGTACCCTAAAGGAGATTTTTGGCTGTGGTACTGCCGCTGTAGTAAGTCCTGTGGCTGCTTTTTGGTTATGAGGGTAAGGAATATCGCCTACCTGAGCTTAAGGATAGCTTTGCTGCACGTATCAAGGAATATTTGCTTAATATACAATACAACAGAGCAGAAGATCCTTTCGGATGGCGTGTAAGAGTTTGATAAGTAAGGCGAGCCGTACGGCTCGCCTTCTTTATTAGTAGTCACCAAAGGTCTCTGGGTTTTTGTGCTAAGGCTTTGGCCAACTGTTCGTCGTTGGGTGCCTTACCATGCCAAGCGTGGGTGCCCATCATGAAATCTACCCCATGTCCCATCTCTGTACATAAGAGTACGCATACGGGTTTGCCCTTACCTGTAAGGGCTTTAGCGGCTTTTAAGACCGTCCAAGATAGCAGCGATGTCATTGCCTTGCTCTATGGTGAGCACTTGCCAACCAAAAGGCTTCAAACTTGGCCTTGAGGTCACCCAGCGGGAGCACCTCGTCAGTGGGGCCATCTATCTGTTTTTTGTTGTAATCTACAGTGGCTATAAGGTTATCTACTCCCTTACCTGCGGCATACATAGCCGCTTCCCATATCTGTCCTTCTTGTAGCTCTCCGTCGCCATGTAGGGTATAGACAAGGTGACGATCTCCGTTGAGCTTCTTGGCCAGTGCCGCTCCTATGGCTACCGAAAGGCCTTGTCCTAAGGAACCTGAAGCTATACGTATCCCCTCCAAGCCTTCGCATGGAGTGGGGTGCCCTTGTAAGCGGGAGCTAATCTTACGGAAAGTGGCTAGCTCACTCACTGGGAAGAACCCTCTGCGTGCTAGCACACTATAGAATACAGGGGATATATGGCCGTTAGAGAGGAAAAAAATAGGTCTTCATCTCGTCCGTCCATGGCAAAAGGTAACTTGATATCCATCACCTCATTATATAGGCATACCAGAAACTCTGCACAACCCAGTGAACCCCCTGGATGTCCTGAATTTACTGCATGTACCATTCGCAAAATGTCCCTACGCACCTGAGTGGTAAGGTCGGTTAATTGTTCAATAGCTGACATTATGATTGTTTTTACGTATTTATTTCTTAATTTCTTTTCTTTAGTTCAAAGTTATTTCTCAGATACACTTCCCTGACCATAGGGTCATAGGCGAGTTCTTCGGGCAAACCTGCCTTGAGGATACCTCCTCGTACATCAGGTAAGTGCGGTCGGTAGCCGGTAGGGTTACCTCCACGCGATGGTCGGTGATTAGAATTCCTATGTTCTTGTTTTTTCAGCTGAAAGACGATGTTCTGTATATCCTCCACCGCAATAGGGTCTACCCCTGCAAAGGGTTCATCCAAAAGGATAAAGTCAGGACTGGTAGCCAGCGCACGGGCGATCTCGGTACGCCCTACGTTCGCCCCTGAGAGCAGGTCACCTCTGTTCTTACGGATATGACCTAAGTTGAACTCATCTATCAGGGACTCCATTTTTGTAGAGCTGTTCTTTCTTGGTGAGCTTGGTCAGTTGCAGTACCGAGAGGATATTGTCCTCTATGCTCATCTTTCTGAATACACTAGGGCTCCTGTGCCAAGTAGCCTATGCCGTTCTGGGCGCGTTTATACATTGGGTATCGGGTGATCTCCTTATCATTGAGGTAGATATGTCCTGCATTGGGCTTGATAAAGCCTACTATCATATAGAAGGACGTGGTTTTACCTGCCCCATTAGGCCCTAAGAGACCGATGATCTCTCCTTGCTTCACTTCCAGGAAATACCCTTAACGACCTTACGCCCTTTGTACTCTTTTACTATATTTTTCAGCTCGTAATGTTTTTCATAATTTTTGGTTTATAAGTGCATGGAACAGTGCTTGCTTTTTCCCCGATACACGTCCATTCTTGATGAGGTTTCGCTGTACACTCATCCAGCGATAGAGTACTATAGCCTGAGGAATCTTATCCGAGGATAAGGGAAGACGGTTATAAGTGCGAACAAACTCGCTCATGGCCTGATAATTCTCCTCCCAAGTACGTTTCTTAACAGGTTGCTCCACCACCAAGCCATATTCTTCAGGGTAATTGACCCCCTTAAGGCCTATGAGTGAGTTCTGGAAAAAAACTCAAAAGTATCGGAGGCCTCCGCCTTGAGATTCGTTAGTACACTCTTGGAGTTGGTATGAGGGCGATACTGTAGCAAATAGGTAGTCACCTGCTGGAGGGTCTGTGGGCGCTGTTGTTGCTGTAGGAACTCCTTAACTATATCTCGGATAGTCCCCCCTTTAAAATTTTCCACGGTAGACTCCCACTTCTTCAGTCCAAAATTGCTGCTTCTCCCTATGGGAACAAACCCATATTCTCGCTTGAGAGAGGAGCGAATCCCCGCATGGGTAAAGTTGGTCTGAGGATAGAGTTCCTTGACCTTTTCAGCGATTTCCTCCACATAGGGAGGGGGTGCCCTAAGGCCTCCAAAGCCTCATAGGCATATTCGTTGATCTGCTTATAGGTGTTGCGAGGAATGATGATATGGTCTCCCTCCACCTTTAGTCCAAACTCGTCCTTGAGTATCAGTGCCGCCACCATAGCTACACGCTCCCCATGAGACGGTGCGATCCAGCATAAAAGCAGAGACTTTATCCTTGAGTGAAAGTTCATACGCCTTTGCTGTCTTTGACTCCAGTAGGGTGGTGATATCAGCCACAAAACCGTCCCAATCAAAATGCGGATATATAACCTTGGATACCAGATAGATGCGTTTCCAATTATGTCTGTTTTTCTTCTTAGAGAAATGCGGATAGAGCACATCGGAGAGGCTGCCTACGATCTCAAACCTTTCTAGATAGATACAGAGAATAAAGTAAATAAAGTTCTCCGTGAACTGGGTTTGGCTCTTTTGGTTAAGCCATACTACCTGCTCTGGGGTCAGGGTAACCACATCGCCCGATACATCTATCTTGCCCTGAGTAAGCAAGTCATCATTAAAGGCGCGAATCACAGGTAGTTTCTTAAAAAAATCGCAGATCACTTGGTTGCGAATCTGGCGTACACGCTCATGAGTAATCTGCATTTGCTTGCCTATCTCCCTGAGTTTTTAAGCCCGTAGTATACTGATAGAACCTAAAAGCCTTGGAAAAAAGCTTGATCTTACCTTCATCAAACAAGGCTGGGGTCGTCAGCAAATAATCCACTACCTTGAAGAAGCCCAATCAGGGTTACCTCCGTGAGGGATATTCTCAATAGGGTAAATATTCTGATTGACGCACATCTCCTTGAATACCATGATCTTATCAGGATCTTTCACCTTGCTAATCTCTATGATAAAGTATTTTTATCTTATCAAAATAAATATTCAGGTCTAAGGTATTTCTTCTCCCTATACCCCTTATTTTGATGGCTTTTTTTCCTGTGATTGAGTATAGAAATCATAGAAAGCCTGCAAGGACATCCCTTGGGTGAAGTACATATCCAGGGTATTTTTTTCAGCCTTGGTGGTAGGCTGGTGGTAATCATTTGGATATAACTATCAATAATCTCCCTCTGTAGTGGCACAAGAGTTTGGAAGGAGGATAAAAAGTTGCTTGTGGAGCATATCCTCCTGTTGCAATCTATCAAAAAAATCCGAAGAAGAAATACGCATAAGCTCCTCCATAGAACGTTTTGCCACAGTTTTTTTATACCATCAAAGTGCTTATATTCGTTGTAATAGTTACGAATATCCTCCGACGAATGCCACTGTTGTTCCATACAAATATTGTATGTACGTAAGCTTATTTTGTTATTTTTTTAGTAATTCTTTTTATTTGCATTGTTTCTATTTATCCTATCCAGCTCATTAGCAAAATTGACTCATTGATTCATTGACAAATTGGCTTATTAAAAATCAAACCGATAAGGTATATGATTAAGTTCCTCTTCCAAGAACAGCCAATCCTGAACACTCCTCACTATTGTATATACCATAGCCTCAGAAAGTACCTTCCCTTGGTAGAGTGCCTCTATAGTCTCAGTGGAGGCATCGTCGTTGAGGTATTCGGTCTCTTCTCCAAAGAAAATAGTTGCCCAATCCTTGTAGAATTCGGCATCAGCACATAAGTGCTTGAGGGTGAAGATCTCTTCCTCTATCTCAAACTGGGTAATCAGCTGCCATGGCTTGTCCTCCTGTGCACAGATGACAAAAGGAATATCCTGTTCGTGGTAATTTTTTCTGTAAAAAGCCTGAAATTCCTTAGGAATTTGTCTCTCAAAAAGCACCCTCAACTGACGAAAAGTTCTCACAAACACTAGGGACTATGATACACCCTTTTTTCTGTGAAAAAAACAAATGGAGTGATGGCCCGTCTTCTTCTTCAAAAATCAAAGCCTATACGTGCCTCATTCCCTCATATTCCTCTTGGAGGCTAGGCATATAGCGGTGATAGGTCTCAAACTCTTGCCCACAGATGAGCAAATCCAGTACCGCTTGCCCTTTGCAGATCTTTTTCAATGTCAGCCAATGAGGTAGTTGGCTCAAATCAGGAGTAAAATTCATTCTTGGTATATCAATTTAATTTAATTCTTTTCTTGCTTGCGCTGTACATATCTGGCTACAAAGATACTCACTTCATACAACAGCAGTATAGGGATAGAGACAATCACTTGGCTAGCCACATCGGGCGGAGTGATAATAGCGGCCAAAATTAGCGTTACTATAATAGCATGCTTGCGATATTTACGCATAAAATCAGGGGTTACAATCCCTAGCTTGGCCAAAAAGTAAATCACTACAGGCAGTTCAAAAGATCAGCCCACAAGAGACTACCGAGGAGCGCAACATATCTATATAAGAACCTATATCTATCTCATTCTTAATCATTTGTTCTCCTCCTACCACTGAGTAGGTAGCAAAGAAATGAATAGAAAGTGGGGCTATAATATAGTAACCAAAGAGCACTCCTATGAAGAATAGTACAGAGGTAATCCCTATAAAGCCCTTAGCCATCTTTCGCTCCTGCTGGTAGAGGCCAGGGAGATAAAGCGCCACATCTCATACATCAGGTAAGAGAAGCCTATCACTATCCCTGTCCAAAAAGAAATCCATAGAGTGGCTGAGAATTGCCCCGTCATGGTTCGGTTCTGTATCACTAATGGCAATTTCTGGTTACAGAAGTCTGTTTCTGAACCAAAAAGCGTCCTATCTCACAAAAACTTATAGGTAGGAAAGTCCCCTCGGTATGAGGGAGAATAATATACTTGAATATATAACTCTTGAAGAAAAAAAGCCAATAGCGCTACCCCTACAACCACCATGATTGCCCTGATGATATGCCATCGCAGTACCTCTAGGTGTGCAAGGAAAGACATCTCCTCTTGTGGTTGTTCCATTACAATTCTATTTTATCGGTATCGTTATAGCTTACTTTCTGCTTGATTGTTCCCGCTTCCAATCGGATCACGGCAGGATTGGCTCTCACCATGGTCTTCAGTGGGGTAACATCCATCGCATAGAAGTCAAAATTAAGTCCATAGCTGCCCAATAGGCGCTTGGCTTCTTCTGGAGAGGGGGTAAGGCCTACCACCTTATAGCCAGCCTTGAGTGCCTTGTCGGTCAATCGCTTGATAGCAACAAAACCCGCTAAGTCAGCTCGCTTAAGGTCATAGGAGGTAACCAATAACAACTTAGGTTCTAAAAAGAAGCTGTGCCGTTACATCCTCACCTTGGTTTTTGGATTACAAAGTCATGTATAGGCGGTTCATACCCACTAGAAACCAATTCGGTCTCTACCGAAAGGTACTCGCCTCCCTCTACCTCTGGGTAAGCTCCCTGAGTGGTGATGGTCTCTTCCCTATCCCCTACCTTGAATTTCCAATGATAATCATACACTGCCTTGGGGGCATCTTCGGGGATTTCCATGTTTTTTTGGATATTAACTCCTATCTTGTAAGGGCGGAAATCTATGATGGGCAAGTGCTTATGAGTGTAGCAGACTAAGCCTATACAGCCCACTACGGTAAGGGTAAGCAGGGCTGCGGATACCTTATTACTCCACAAGGGCTTGATATAATCTCTTCCCCACCAGAGGATTAGGGCTAAAAACAGCAATACCATATCCTTGGTGAAGGACCCCATGGGGTAAATTTCAGTGCATCTCCAAAACAACCACAGTCCGTTACCTTATTGAAATAGGCAGAGTAAAAGGTAAGAAACCCAAAGAAGATGGTAAGTCCCAACAGAGAAAGCAGGGTAAACTTCCTTAAGAACCCTAAAAGTAGTAATACCCCCAAAATAAGCTCAAATGCTACTACAAATATAGCTATGGGATAGGCGTAGGGGATAAAAAAATGGCATATTGAGCACCGGAGGCTCAAAATATTCCTCCAATTTGAAAGAAAAAAACCTATAGGATCTCACCAATTTTACGAATCCACTTATGATAAAAAACGACACCTACAATAAGGCGTACAATGGAAATACTAATCTTTTTCATTGTTTTTTCTCATTATGTTCCTCCAAAAGAATCAAGGCGAAAACGGCATAATTAACCATATCCTGATAATTAGCCTTTACACCTTCACTGATGAGGGTTTTTTTCCTTTGTTATCTTCTATTTGTTTGATTCTAAGTATTTTCTGAAGAATAAGATCGGCCAGTGAACTCAGACGCATACTACGCCACGCCTCCCCCATAATCATGGTTCTTGCGCAGCATCAGCCCTTGGGTCTCCCCTACCATTTCCTCATAAAGGGCAACGGCTTGCTCTAAGGACAAATCAGGCTCACTGGCTACCGATAACTTCAGCTGTATCAGTGCCATAATGGAGTAATTTACCACAGCGACAAACTCTGTAGCCTCGTCCTCTTCCACCTTTCGCACTTGTTTCTCCTGAAGGGTGCGAATGCGCTGTACTTTTATAAATAACTGATCGGTAAGCGATGGCAAGCGAAGTGTCCGCCATGCACTCCCATAATCCTTCATCTTATCTGCAAATATAGCCTGACAATGGGCTATTACCTTATTATACTGTAAAACGGTTTTTATCCATTATTTACTATAGAAATTTCACACAAATGGAAAGCTCCATTTGGCGGAGCAAATGTATAAAAATATTTTTTTATAATCAAAATTATTTCTCAGCAAATTAGCAAAAATCGATTGGTTAATTAACCGCTTGACTAATTGGCTAATTGGCAAATTATCCTTACTTTTTGTGCGCAAAAATCATGCAACTATTCTATCACCCTTCCCTTAGCCCTGAGAGTGAGACCCTCCTCTTTGACAAGGAAGAAAAGTACCCACATATACAAGGTGTTACGCAAAAAGCAGGTGACACTCTCCACATCACCGATGGCAAAGGATACCTATACCAAGGCCAAATACTTGAGGTAAGCGACAAGAAGTGCCTTGTCCGCGTATGCTCTTGTGAGCTAACCCTTGCCCCCCTACCACTTACACATGGTTGTAGCACCTACCAAGATGAACGAACGTTACGAATGGTTCGTAGAAAAAGCCATGGAAATAGGCCTACAGGAACTCACCCCTATTATCTGTGAGCATTCCGAACGAAAGGTCATCAAGACAGAGCGACTTGAAAAAAATTCTGCTTTCAGCCATGAAGCAATCCCTACAATGCTACCTACCCAAAAATCAACCCTCCCATTACCCTACTCGAATGGCTCAATAAGGTACCCAATGAGGCCAAATACATCGCTCATTGTCAAGAAGGTAACCGCCTAGCCCTCTTCGAGCAGCTCTGCAGCCTTGCCCTGCTCTGTGAAGAACGTTACCATATTAATAGGCCCAGAGGGTGATTTCTCCTCCAAAGAGATTGAAAAAGCCCTCTCCGTGGGGTTCACTCCTGTGGTTTTATCCCCCATCGGCTACGTACCGAAACAGCCGCTGTAGTGGCCACCAGCAGCGTTGCCGATGCTTTTTGGTGCAAAAAGTAGGACTTTTTTTAAAAATATATATTCCTCATTATCAATCAATTATAATATATTATCTAGTTCATTTTCGCACTTTATTGCCATTTTTTTGGCAAATTGACAAAAAATTGTAACTTTGGAGAAAAAAATTAATCACAATAGTATTTCATTCTATGTTAGAAAACGAAAAATCATCCCAAGATGTCTCTGCTCAAGCACCTGCTGAGCAAGTGCAAGAAGCAACGCTTGGAAATACTTCTGCTGATTTCTTAACGGAGATACAACAGGAGAATGCTCGTAGTGCCGAAGATACGGAAGAGAAAAAGAAAGCATGAAATCCCCATGCTTAATTATGATAATTTAGACTTGGAAGCACTCCAACATGAATTAAAGAAACTTATTGATCACGAGAAAATTACCGCTATCAGACCTCATGTGGAGGCCATCAAAAAGCCTTTGATAACCGCTATGCCCAAATAGTGGAGGAAAAGCGTGCCCAGTTCCTAAGCCAAGAAGGCGCCGAGGATAAGGACTTTTCTTTCTCCTTGCCCATCCGCGATACTTTCTATAAGACTTACCAACAGTACAAACAGCTCAAAGGGCAACACCAAAAAGCAACTCGAAGGTGAACTCAAGAGCAATCTAGAACGCAAACAAGAGATTATAAACGAGATAAAGAACCTTATTTCCTTAGGTAAGGACGATGTGGCATGGGATACCAATACCCTCTTGCGCAAATTCCTTGACCTAAAAAAGAAATGGTATGAGATCGGTGCTGTCCCCAGAGAGTATTACAACGATATCTGGAACAACTTCAATCATCATACGGACAATTTCTTTGACTACTTGAGCCTTACGCGCAATTACCAAGAGAATGATTTCAAGCAAAACTTGGAAAAAAAGAACAAGCTCATAGAAAAAGCCCAAGCGCTACTGGCTGAAGCTGATGTGCAAAAGGCTTTCCGCGAACTCCAGCTCTTACACAAGATTTGGAAAGAGGACACAGGCCCTGTGGAAAAGGAATACCGCGAAAAACTATGGGGAACAATTCAGTGCTATTACCAAGGAAATCACGACAAGCGACAAGCTTTCTTGAAGCGCTTGGAGGCATCGTTTGTGGATAACAAACACAAGAAATTGGGTATCATCAGCCAAATAGAGGAAATTACCAAGCAACAAGCCTCCTCTCATAGTGAGTACCAAAAGGCCATAGCTAAGGTCAATGAGCTACGCGAAGAGTTCCAAAAATAGGCCGTGTGCCTCAGGAGGATTCCGAACCTATATGGCAACGCTTCATTGAGGCTATCCGTGCTTTCAGTAAGCAAAAGAACCATTTCTATAAGGAAAACAAAAAGACACAGAACGAAAATATCGCTAAGCGACAAGAACTCATAGCCATTGCCAACGCTCATAAGGACAGTACCGACTGGGAAGTGGTAACTCCTCTGATCCAAAAAGATACAAGAGGACTGGAAGCAAATCAGGGGCTATCCCTCGTAAGCTCTCCAATGCTATGTGGGAAGAGTTCCGTGAGGGCTTGCAACCATTATTTTGACCGTCTCCACAAGGAAAGACGCCACCAGCACAAGCAGGAAAAATGCCGAAATAGAACAGAAAAAGGCGCTTCTTGACCAGCTCAAGGCTTTCGTTTTGACTGGTAACCAAGAGGAAGATGTCAAAAGTACTGGAAGACTTCCAAGAAAAAAATGGAATGCCCTTGGCAAGCTGCCCGAAAGGCTACGTGTGGTAGATACACGCTTTAATAAAATAATGAGTGCTATCTACAAGAAATTGAACTTTGATAAGAAGCAAATAGAGCTTATCAAGTACAACAACAAATTAGAGCACATGCCCAACGATGATAACGCCTTGGCCAGAGAGGAAATCTTCGTACGCAAAAAGATTGACGATATCCGCAAGGAAATTCTCCAATTGGAAAAACAACCTACAGTTCTTTACCAATGTGGATAAGAAACACCCACTTATGCGTGAAGCCCTCAAGAGTATCCATGAGCAACATGAAGCCTTAGCCTTGTGGGAAGACAAGCTCAAGGAACTCCGCCTTCGCGAAAAGAAGGAGGAAGAAGAGGCCACCGCGCAGCAAGAACCCACATCTGTATAGCATTATAACTTTTTAAAGAGTGTCATACTATTTGTTTGAAGCTGTTTCTTATACCAAGGAACAGCTTCCTTTTGGTGAAAAATCAAGCATTTAGTTATGATTAAAATTTTATCAAGAAAAACGAGAAATTGTTTTTGTATATATGAAAAAGTTGTATCTTTTGCACCCGCAAATAAGAGCTATTATTTGCAATAGTGAATTTATAGTTATGGTTTAGGAGAGGTGCCGGAGTGGTAACGGAGCAGATTGCTAATCTGTCGGCGGGTAACTGTCGCCTGGGTTCGAGTCCCAGTCTCTCCGCTTTTTTTATCTTAACTTATTCGGGGTGTAGCGTAGTCCGGTTATCGCGCCTGGTTTGGGACCAGGAGGTCGTAGGTTCGAATCCTGCCACCCCGACTTTATTTTTTTGTGGCATAGTTAATTTTTATTTTAAATTGAGGTCACGTAGCTCAGTTGGATAGAGCATCTGCCTTCTAAGCAGACGGTCACAGGTTCGAATCCTGTCGTGATCACCGCTGCGGGGTGTAGCGTAGTCCGGTTATCGCGCCTGGTTTTGGGACCAGGAGGTCGTAGGTTCGAATCCTGCCACCCCCGACTGTTTCTATCCATAAGATCATAGCATCTTACTAAGAACACTTGTTTAACAAATTGTACCATAGTAAATAGAGATACTCCAAAAGTATCTCTATTTTTATCTCTCTTGTGCTATTCTTATTTTTCACGCGCTACTTTTTTTCATTCTCTACTTTTCTTAGGAAAGCACTGAGCTGCTGCAAGGCACGCCCTCGGTGACTGATCCTATTTTTCTCATCTGCTGACATCTGAGCGAAGGTTTCCTTGTAGCCCTCTGGTAAGAATACAGCATCATACCCAAAACCACCCGTTCCCCTTACGCTCATGGGTGATTTCTCCACGAACTATCCCTTCAAAAGGTATATAACTCTTCGCCCAAACAAAGGGCAAATATAGTCTTAAACTGCGCTTGTCTATTAGGCTTATCTTTCAGGTTGGCCAACAAGAGATTTATATTCGCCTCATTGTCCTTTGCCTCACCTGCATACCGTGCCGAATAGACCCCTGGGGCATTATTGAGAGCAGCTACCTCCAAGCCCGTATCATCGGCAAAGGTATCATAACCATATCGCTCCTTGATATACTGAGCCTTTTTGTATCGCATTGCCCTCTATCGTGGTAGAGGTTTCGGGTATGTCCTCAAAACAACCTATCTTATCCAAGGTAAGGAGCGTAAGCCCCTGTGGGAGCATGCGTTGTACTTCGCTAAGTTTATGCTTGTTATGGGTAGCAAATACTAATTTCATCGTTGTTATTGAATATTTATCGTTGTCATAATCTTCTCCACCAAGGAATTACAATGCCCCCTATCACTCTCTGGATAAGCGAAAAGCAGCATATAGAGGTTACTTTCACGTATAAAGAAATAACTCTGATAGCGCATCTGTCGGGTTTCTTTGGTGTGCTCGGTGAAAGAACCAAAAGACCTTATGCCCCACTACTCCCTGTACAGTCGTATAAGGGTCGTCCTTTATCATGATATTCTGTCCTTGGAAATATTTCATCAGCTCCAGTTCTATCATCTTGACAGCCAGTTCGTTCAGTTCGTTTTTCGGCTTGGCCTTGATCTGCTTCCGCTTCTTGCTTTTTATAACCTTGCAAGTCATTGGAAATAAGCATAATAGAAAGTGGATTTTTATCTTCCTTATAGACAAATCTCGTCTGTCCTACCATTCCCTCATCTCTCTTGAGTACATGAGGGGTAGAGAGGGTAATAGGAGGATTGCCGTAGGCACCTGGTAATCCAGTTTTTCCATACTGATGTTCTCCCCGCGCCCTAAGGAAAATGCATACCAAGTACCCCCATAGCATCAGCAGCAGTAGCACACTGGCGGCCGAGCCTATGATGATATACCTATTGCGACGCTTCTTGCGCTGGGCTTCCATACGTTTTTCTCTGGTAGATATCCTCCATGTCCTCCTGCTGCTCGGAGACATCTGGTAGGCCTTCGTTGGTCTTTACCACTATGGTTTCTATAGACTTACGGTCGTTTTCTGCCTCAAAATCCTCTGGTTTTGACTTGGCAAACTTTACCAAATCGGCCTTGCGTAGTACCGTTCTAAGCTCCTCTACCACATCAGAAGAGAGGTGTAACTTGCCTGCATCCAAGAATACTTGTAGTTTGGTCAATAATTCATCGGTTGTACTCTCGGTAGCGGCGATATGGATCTCCTCTTCTAAGTACTTACGGATAATATCGGTAAGAACTGAGTAATATTCCTTATGGTTGGACTCTATTAGATAACGAGAGTCTTTGAGGTTCTTTAGCTTAAGTAGTGCTCGGTCAAAAGGCGGGAGTATTTCCTCTGGATTCTCTATTTTTTTCGCTTTTTTCTTCTACGGATAAACCAATATACCCCCAAAGCAAGCCCCTACAAGAAGCCCTATTAGGAGCCACACCCATCCCGATGAGGCTTTATTAGTAGCTTCTTTTATCTCCAAAGCAGATTTTACAGGGTAAAGCGGAGGATTATTCAGGGTATCAATCACCACATTTTGCACTGCAAAGCGCAGTGAATCGGTTGTGTATTCCTTCCTATTGACATCAATACGCAAGGGCGGCAATACGTAATGACCTGTGTCAAACTGAGTAAGGCCGTATTCCTTTATCAATCGCATCTTGTCATGTTCGCGCAGCGTATCTATCCTGTCCTCTTGAATCACTTCAAAGGGGGCAAACTGGTCTGCTGTTGGGAAAAACACCTGAGCTGTAGAATCTGTCTCTACCGAGATTCTATAGCGTATCTCCTCCCCTATCTTTATCTGCTGGCGATCTGCTGAGGCCGATATGCCTACCTGCTGCCCATAGAGAAAGACAGGAAAAATGATTAAAAACAAACTAATTCTTATATACATCAGGCTCTGTATTTGAAATATCCTAACAATTTGGTTGTATAACTCTCATCGGTACGGCATTGAAGCACGCCTGCCCCTAAGCGTCGGAAAGTGGTTTCAAAATAATCGGTACGTTCCTTATAAAAACGCTCATAGGCTTTGCGCACTGCCGCAGAAGTAGTATCCAGATAAGAAAGTTCCCCTACTCGGCATCTTTGGCCAATATAAGCCCCACATTCGGCAGACTCATCTCCCTGGGGTCATATAGACGAATGCCTGTAAGGTCGTGCTTGCGTGCGGCTATCTGTAGAGGCTTTTGGTAATTGCTTCCTATAAAGTCCGATAACACAAAGGCGATGGTCTTTTTCTTGGTTACCTTGTTGAGAAACTCAAAAGGCTTTGGCTATATCGGTATGCCTGTTTTTAGGCTGAAACTCTATGAGTTCGCGTATGATACGTAGGATATGCGACTTGCCCTTTTTAGGCGGGATATACAGCTCTATCTGGTCAGAGAAGAGAATCAGCCCTGTTTTGTCATTGTTCTGCAAGGCCGAAAAGGCCAAAGTAGCCGCTATCTCGGTTAGGGATCTCATTCTTAAACTGTTGCAGAGAGCCAAAGAGCTCACTCCCACTGACATCCACCAGTAGCATCAGGGTCAGTTCGCGCTCCTCCTCAAAGACCTTTACATAGGTCTCATTGTAGCGTGCCGTTACATTCCAATCAATATTTCGGATATCATCTCCATATTGGTAAGGGCGCACTTCGCTAAAGGTCATTCCACGTCCCTTAAACGCCGAATGATATTCCCTCCAAAGATATTATCGCTCAATTTCTTGGTCTTTATCTCTATCTTACGTACTTTTTTTAAAATTTCTTTTGTATCCAATGTAGTTGTTAGTTGTTAGTGATTAGTCATTAGTTATTGCCTCAAATATCATGCAAAACTACAATACTATTTCTAAAAAGTTTTTCTAAATATGAAATCTTTTTATCTGCTCTGTAGAATATTATTATTGGGTTAAGAAAAAAACGTTTTGTTTTTTTACGATTTTTTTATATAAAATAAGGGCGAATCATGATTCGCCCTTACTCTTGTATGCTTTATACTTAATCATTGATAGCCTTGATACCAGGGAGAATCTTACCTTCTAAGCTTTCGAGCATAGCACCACCTCCAGTGGATACATAGCTTACCTTATCTTCAAAACCAAATTGTTTTACTGCTGGCTACAGAGTCACCACCTCCTACCAAGGAGAAAGCTCCCTTAGCAGTAGCTTCAGCTACATATTCTGCCTACAGCTATGGTTCCCTTGGCAAAGTTAGGCATTTCAAACACCCCTACAGGGCCATTCCAAAGAATAGTTTTGGAAGCGAGGATTACCTTCTTGAATATTTCTAAGGATTTTTCCCCAGCATCCAAGCCTTGCCAGCCATTAGGAATCTTGTCTATAGGCACCACTTGAGTAGAAAGCATTGTTATTAAAGTCATTAGCAGCTACTACATCCACAGGTAGGTGTACTTGTACGCCTTTTTTCTTTGGCCTTCTTAAGGATATCCAAAGCCAAATCCAGTTTGTCATCTTCGCAAATAGAGTTACCTATCTGTCCGCCTTGCGCCTTGATAAAGGTAAAGGCCATACCACCTCCGATAATTAGGTGATCTATCTTATCCAAAATATTTTCTATGATAGTAATCTTAGACGATACTTTAGAACCGCCCAAGATAGCGGTTACAGGTTTTTCTCCTGATTTCATTACCTTATCAATACTTTCAATTTCCTTGGCAAGGAGGTAACTGAAATACTTATCCTTGGGGAAGAACTTAGCCAAAATGGTAGTAGAAGCATGGGCGCGGTGAGCGGTACCGAAAGCATCATTGACATAGATGTCGCCTAGCTTAGCGAGCTTTAGCAGCGAAAGCCTCATCGCCTTTTTCTTCTTCGGGGTAGAAACGTACGTTTTCCAAAAGGAGTACCTCTCCCGCAGGTAGGTTCTTAGCGGTATTTTCAGCCACTTCCCCTATACAATCAGGAGCAAAATGAGTAGGTACGCCTAGTACCTCTCCTATTTGCTTTACCAAGTGAGAGAAAGAATACTTATCGTCCTTTCCTTTAGGGCGTCCAAAGTGAGAAAGAAGGATCGCACTACCGCCATCCTTAACGATTTTTCAAGATAGTAGGTTTCGCCGCCTCAATACGAGTGGTATCAGTAATCTCAAATTGGTCATTGACAGGCACATTGAAATCTACACGCACCAATACTTTCTTGCCTTTGCAAGAAATATCATTAATAGTCTTCATATATGGTAAATTTAATCTTGTTCAGTTTTGAGCTGTGCAAAATATAGGTTTTTCTTTAAACAAACAAGAATTTAATGAGGTAATTTGTTAATTACCCAATTGCCCTCACTGTCCAATTATCCCCCTTGTATCCACTACCCAGTCGTAGATTACCCCTTCGGGAAGGGTTTTATAGTATTGTATTTTGCGAATGTGAGTGATATAGGACTGCTGGGCGATGGCGCGCTTGTGGTCATCGGCAATTATGGTGATAAAGGTACGCTGAGGGTGGGTAAGCAGCCATAAGAAATCGGCCTGGCCATAGTCGTCTGCCCAATGGAGGATGGTGGCCTTTTTCCGGTAAGGCAAGAGAAAGCTCATGATACTGCTTTTTACGCTTTTTGGAAATCAGCTCGGACGGCATGCACTATATAAGGCTCCTTGTATAGGTAGCATAGAAAGAGTTTTTTTCTTGAGGTAGTCCTCCCTTCTATACGCTGACGCAGTAGGGCAAACTGCTCTCGGAAGTACCTGCCTATAAGCTTGGCGCGTTCTTTCGGGGACGAGACCAAAACGAGGATCATCAAGCGCTATCTGTTCGGCGGCTACTACGGTGATACTACCGTCATAAATGGCGAAATCCCCCTTGGGTTGTACCTCGGAATTACCATGTATATACACAAGGGTCAGCGGCTTATGGAAGTGCTCTGCCACAGGAAAGCTCCCTTATGAAAGCGGTGAATGACATTGCTCTCCGAGCGCTTGCCCTCTGGGAAGATCATAGCCGAATAACCATTGGCAAAGTTTTTAGTAAATATGCCCATTCCTTTTTCTATTCCCTCGGAAGCGGGGTAGAAATCCATCGCCTGTACATAACGACCAAATACCACGGAATGATACACCCAATCATTGACCATATAGCTTACTCGTGGGGTGAGCATGCCTATAGCGAGTGTATCGAGCCATGAGTTGTGGTTGGCTATCATCACCGAAGGCTTAGTAAAATCTATCGCAGAGGGATTCTCCACTCGCTTGCGTACAAAGGGATTGGAATAGAGTACCGAAGTGGTGAGCTTAGCAGCCAAGGTGCGCAGCCAAAGCGTTTTCTCTTGGGCAAGAGCTTTAGGAGCAACCAACCCGAATTGGAGAGTATGATAGAGAACACCACATAGTAGGTTATGGATAGAATCGTATTTAGTAATATACGCAGCGAGATAGGCGACAAACCTTTCTTGGGGCGATTGAAGATAAAGAACCTAAAGAGCGACGGATAAAATACGAAGGTTAGCAATAAGGCCGAGAATATCCCTATGAGAGAGACTGAGGCAATAGAACGCAGGGCGGGATGCTTGGCAAAAATCAAAGTCCCTATGGCTAAAAAAAGGTTGTGATAGAGGCCAGCAGTACCGATACCTTATATACAGGCAATTCGTCCTTACCCGTGGAATAATCTTTCTGGAGGGCACAGGTCATAAAGATACTAAAAATCAACTGAATGCCCCAAGACTAGGGTGCAGACGATCATGCTAAAGACATTGAACTCCAAACCGAAGAGGTTCATCAGGGCAGTGGTTACCACTCCCGTAAGGGCAATGGGGATAAGGGTCAGTAGGACTAATTCTATACGGCGGAAGAACACTAAGAGGATAAAGAAAATCGCCAAAAGAGGCATAGGAGGCCAAAGCGAGTACATCGTCCTTGAGCTTGCCCAAGAATGTTTCGCTTATCTGCTTGCGGTCTATGACTATTGCGGGCGTCTGCCGTTCTATCTGTTGTATAAAGGCATCACGCTGGTCTGTGTTGAGCTTGACCAAATTGGCTATGGTATAGAAGCCGTCTTTTTTTCTGTGATAAAATCCTTGATCGGTAGGGCGAAAGCGCCTCGTAGTCAGAGAGGTTGGTTATGGGTGCTTTGGGCTGCTCAAGGTAGGCAAAGAAAGGTGTATACATACCTAACTTAAACCCCGTCTCTTGAGCAAGAGTACTGAGCGAGTGGGCAAGCGCCTTGACACGCTCCTCACTCCAGAAGTCACTCCAGCGTTTTTAGGCGTTTTTGTTGCTCCGCCAAAGGGAGTACTACGGCTCCTAAGGAGGAGAATTGTTGGAGTTTGCCTTGGGATTTGAGCTGAGTAAGGGTATGATAGAGCTGAGTGTTTTGACTGAGCGCCTCGTCCAAAGAGTAGCCATAAGCGGTAGTATAAAGGGACTTATACTTGCTATCGGTAAGGGTTTCGAGTCGTTGTTGTGCTTTCTGATAGCGGTCGCTTAGGTAATTGACTGAGGCTATATCGCCATTGAAGCGCACCTCATGAAACGCAACAAAGCTAGCCAAGATAAGCAGCAAGGCTGCCCCTACTACCCATTTGTTCTGGTGAAAAGGGTAAGCCCCTACCCTATCGAGAAAGGTTTTGCGGGCTTCTATGTTCTTATTTTTTTCCTATAGAAATGAGGAATCAGCAACAAGGAAAGCAAGGCCGAGACCATGATCCCCACAGAGGCAAAAATCCCCAAGTCGCGCATCACCTCCGAATGCACAAAAAGCAGACAGAAGAAGGACAACGCAGTGGTGAGGCTACTGAGCAGCAAGGGCGTGGTAACCGAACGGTATAGCTCCCGTGTGTCTTGGGTAGCCTTGTAGTGGGTGAGGATATGCAGGAATAGTCTATAGTAACTCCCAGTAGCACCGCTCCCAAGCTGATAGAGATGGCTGAGATACTTCCCTTGAGCCAGTAGAGCAAGGCCAGAGCAGTAAGTACGCCAAAGAGAGAGGGTATAAAGGCTATAAAAGGTACTGTTATACTTCGATAAAAAGAAGATAAGTAGCAGACAGAGGGCAGAAAGGGAGATAAGGACGGTAGTGAGTATATCTGCCTTGATCTGAGAGGCATTGCTCACCGAAATAAAGGGTGCTCCGAAGAACTCACAAGAGGCCTTGCCTGCATATTGGGCATTGAATTGTTCCTGTAGCTGCTCCAAAGCGTGTACAAAAGCGGTGTTATGCTCGGTATCACTCCCCTGAAATACAGGGTTGAGAAAAAGAGTATATGCCGCTGGTCTTGGGTGGTAAGATAGCCCTCTGAGAGGGTTAAATCTGTGCCTATATTGAGGGCTTGCAATTTCTGTAATCCTCTAAAGGTCAGCGAAAATGGATCTTTGCGAACAAACTGTTGGGCTACCATACCCGCAGGGGGAGAGCATCATACGGTAATGCCCTTGTACCAAAGCACGCAGGCTATCGGTTTGTAGTCTTTGGGCTAAGTAGTCATAATCTTTGTCTTCCAAAAACAGTGGTAAATGCTCATAGACAAAGCCCCATGCCTTGTCAAGCTCCTCTTCTGGAACGATTCCTTGGATATCGGTAAAGTACTGAGGAAGTCTTTGGCGGAGTGTATCGCAGAGTGCATCGGTAAGGGCTTGCATATCAGCAAAATCACCTGTATTCTCCCTGCTTACAATAACCGAAATCTTATCGGCAAAGTTCAGTTGTTTGAGCACCTTGGCCGTCAAGGACGTTTTCTCGTTCTGTGGGAGCACCTTGGTAATATCTTCTTCAAAAGCGCAACTGCCACACCCCCCATAGGGCGACCCCTGCCCAAAGGAGTAGACATAGGAGGAGAAAAATTTGTGTTTGTTGACAAAAATCAAAAATTCTTACGAGCATTATTTCTGTATATTCATTGCTTTTCGTATCTCTTGCATAAGGGCATCCCCTCCTTGGGAAAGAAGTGCATCGGCGGCCTCCTCAGGGAAATTCCCTATTTGGTGAGCTGAAATCGTTTTTCTTACCTCCTCTGCCCTTTGTCCGTCCAAGGAGAAAAGGTTACCGACAAAGGAAATCTGCTCGCCTTCAAGAGTTGCTCTTGCCCCAATAGGGGCGGTACAGCCCCTCTAAGCGCTTGAGGAAGCGGCGTTCTATATCGGTTTCAGCATCTGCCTTAGGGCTATTTATCTGGGCAAGCGCCTCAAGGGCATAAGTGTCATTGGCTAGTGCTACCGCCATAATTGCCCCTTGGGCAGGGGCAGGGGTCATCCAGTCCAACGTGAGGGTTTTGTAGGCTATCGTGCTGTAAGCGCTCCAAGGCAGCAGCAGCAAAAATCGCCCCTGCCAAGGTTGTTCCTGTAATTTGCGCAGGCGGGTAGCAATATTGCCCCTGAGATTCTCCACGCTATGAGTAGGATAGCGCCTAAGCCATTGGGCTTTGCGCCTAAGGCTACCGGTGGCTATGGTCGCCTCTGCCATGGAGAGAAAGTCCAAATTTCCCTTTATGTACTAGTACATCCTGTACATTGGCACGCTCCAGTACGGCCCCTTTACAATTCCTTGAGGAAGCATAGTGGGCACATCCTTCATACTATGTACCGCTATATCTATATGCCCTTGAAGCATAGCCACATCGAGCACTTTGGTAAAAACCCCAGTAATACCCATCTCGTATAGGGGCACATCTAGGGTCAGATCACCCTGTGATTTCACGGGAACTAAGGTGGTGGTATAACCCAAATTTTCTAAGAGAGATTGTACCTTCTGGGCTTGCCACATAGCAAGCTCACTATCACGGGTACCTATTCGTAGTACTTTTTTTCCATTGATTTGTAATAACGGCCAAAGGTAGCACTTTTTGCGCACCTACGCAAATAGAATTAACAATTAATCATTAATCATTGATCATTAGTCATTATTTTCGTATTTTTGTCGGCTCTAACGATGCCCTATATGCAGCCACATGCCTTAGAAATACTCAAGAAATACTGGGGGTACAACCAATTCCGTCCCGCCCAAGAGCCTATTGTTGATGCTATTCTTCAAGGAAAAGACACCCTCGCCATGCTACCCACTGGTGGGGGCAAGTCGCTCTGTTTCCAAGTGCCTGCTATGGCCAAAGAGGGGGTGTGTTTGGTTATCTCGCCCCTGATTTCCCTTATGGAAGACCAAGTGCGTAACCTCCCGCCAAGGGGATTCCCCGCCTTAGCCCCTTACAGGGAGTATTCCCCACTACGAACTGGAACGACTGCTAGGCAATGTGCAGAGTGAGGCCTACAAATTTGTCTATATGGCTCCCGAACGCCTAAGTAATGAGCTGGTACTTTTACCGTTTGCAGCACACCCTCTTAAGCTACATAGTCATAGACGAAGCCCACTGTATCTCCCATTGGGGAAAAAGACTTTCGCCCCGCTTACCTTGGAGTGCCAAAGACTCAAACAGTGGTCTCCCGCCCTGCCCATTGTCGCCCCTTTACGGCTACCGCTACCGATCGGGTACAAGAAGATATATTGCAGCTATTGCAGATTCCCTAAGGCCACAGTGATCAGAGGGCAGTCTTGCGCGCCCCACTTTGGCATATATGACCTATTATATAGAGGACAAATGGGAGCGGCTAGGGGCGTATTCTTACCAAAAACAAGGAAAGTAGCATCGTCTATGTTCGCAACCGACGACTGACCGAGGAGCTAGCACAACACCTATGTGATGAGGGCTTTACGGCTACCAGCTTCCACGGAGGTCTCTCCATCGAAGAGAAGAGCCAGCGCTTGGGTATGTGGAAAACGGGTAGTGTACAGGTAGTGGTAGCTACCAATGCCTTTGGTATGGGGATAGACAAGGCCGATGTGCGTACTGTAATCCATTGGGACTTGCCCTAGCTCCTTAGAAGATTATTTTTCAAGAAGCAGGACGCGCAGGACGCGATAACCACAAGGCTTTTGCCATTATCCTATACAACGATAACGATGTCAAAAAACTACTTATAGACACCCAGCGGAGCCAAGTCTCCGTCCCTTTCCTAAAGGAGCTATTCCTAAAGCTCTGTAACTACTTTCAGGTAGCCATAGGTGAGGGCGAAGGTACTACCCATTTTTTTAATCTGGCCGATTTCGCCACACGTTCCCCAAATGGATGCCCTTAAAGGTGTATCAGGCCTTGGAGATTCTTGATCGCAATGGGGTGCTTGCCCTTAGCTAAAGCCTTTTTTCAGAAAAAGCAAGCGTACAAATCCTCCACTCCAGCCAAGAGGTTATCGGCTATCTTGACCAAAATCCACAAGCCAAAGAACTCCTTTTTTCCTTATGCGTAAGTACGCAGGGATTCATGAGCAAAAATATCTCCTTCAGGGTAGAAACTATTGCAGCCAACCTGCATATAAGCAGCTCTCTAATACAACAACAATTGGAAAAACTACAACAAGACGGACTTATCGCCTACAAAAAACGAGCATACCGATGCCGAAATTACCTTTCTCATGCCTCGTGATGACGATAGAACCATCAACTATATTGCTCCGCAGGTCAAGTGGTTCAACCAACATAAAGAAGCACAATGTAAAGACGTACTTGCCCATATAGAACAAACCGATAGTTGTAACCAGCGCTTTCTGCTGGCCTACTTTGAGAAACACTTGCGCAAGATTGTGGCATCTGCTCGCACTGTATAGCGCGCAAGCAAAAAGCCCTTTCAAAAGAGCAAATAGCGATCATTTCTCAAGAGCTACTAACCCTCATCGCCTACAACCCCATGACCTCTCAAGAGATATGTTCCGCTTCTTCTTACCACGAATGGGAGGTGCTACAAGTGCTCACCCTACTCTTAGACGATGAAAAAAATAAGACTTTTACCCAATAATCAGTTTTTCTGCTAATTAACCAATTGGGATACTTGTACCTCGGATAAAGAGTTGTTTTTCGTGCAGGTCTTTGTCTTGGTTGCATAGGGCGAGACTGCGTAGCGACAATAGGGGTACTCAACTGATGCCGCAGGGCACTCTGCTGGTGTTGTAGGATGTTCAATAGACACTGTAGGTTGCTCAATAGGTGTTGCAGGACGCTCAGCTGGAGAGGATTGTTGTGTAGGTACCTGCTCTTCTTCCCAGCCTTCAATACTCATTAGGGCTTTAATGGCATTGAGCTGTTCGCGTATGTTAGGATAAAACAACTGCTCTCCTTGCACTTGAGGCTGTCCTTGAGCAATGCCCCAAAAGCACTTGAATGATTTGCTTTTTCATTTTTCAATAATAAATAGGTTGCAAAAATTACAACATTTAAATCGTAAAATCAATAAGTAGCAATAATAAAAAGAAGTTAAATTAATGGTTAATGATTAATGATTAATAACACCAATCAATCGTTAAAATGTTATTCTCAACTCATCTAAGACGCAATAAATTGCGTCTTACCTAATCGGACCCTCCTTGCTGGTGTTCGTGAGAGGTCTATTAGATTCTGAATATCAATTATTTACATCTACCCCTCTTTATCATGTAGCCCTCTAAATTATCTATAAATCAAAAAAACTGAAAAATGTCAGTTTTTAGGCTGATAACAGATGTACTTTTGTCAGCCAAAAATAAGTATGGTATATTTTTGAGTGTGTTACTTGTTTTTTCTAATTTAATTATATAATAAAATACTTTTTATGAGTTTGATAAGTTCATTAATAAAAAAATCTTTATCGGTGATAAGGCCAAGAAAGATATGAAGGAAATTGCGCCGCTGGTAGAGCAGATCAACGCACACCAAAAAGCAATATAAGTCGCTGAGCAACGATGAGTTACGTGCCAAAACCGCCGCCTTTAGGGAGCGTATCGCCGCCGCTCGCTCGGAGTTTGAGCAGAAAATACAATCCCTCAAAACCCAAGCCGATGCTACCGATGATATTGACCCAAAAAGAAGATTTTTATACTGAAATAGACAAGCTGACCGATGAGGCTTACAAGGCTGGTGAAAAAGGTGTTAATGAGATTCTCCTGAGGGCCTTCGCTGTAGTAAAGGAAACAGCTCAACGCTTTGTGGATAATCCGACCATTGAGGTTACCGCTTCTCCTTATGATAGGGAGCTAGCCTCCATGAAGGATTATGTAAGCATAGAGGGAGACAAAGCCCTTTGGAAAAAAACTCTTGGGATGCTGCAGGAAAGGCCATCACCTGGGATATGGTACATTACGATGTACAGCTCATTGGGGGATTGCCTTGCACCAAGGAAAAATCGCCGAGATGCAGACAGGGGAAGGTAAAACCCTAGTGGCTACCTTGCCACTTTACCTCAACGCCCTCACTGGTAATGGGGTACACTTGGTTACTGTCAATGACTACTTGGCACGCCGAGACAGTGCTTGGATGGCGCCTCTTTTTCAGTTCCATGGACTTAAGGTAGAATGTATTGATAACTACCAGCCTAACTCTCCTGGTCGTCGTATGGCCTATGCTGCCGATATTACCTATGGTACCAATAACGAATTTGGTTTCGACTATCTTCGTGACAATATGGCACATACCCCTGACGAACTTGTACAACGTCCTCATAATTATGCGATTGTGGATGAGGTCGACTCGGTACTCATTGACGATGCACGTACACCACTGATCATCTCCGGCCCTATGCCTCGTGGAGAGTTCCACGAGTTCGACGTGTTCAAGCCTGCGGTAGAAGCACTCGTGGAGAAACAACGCAAGCACTTGACCAATGTCTTGGCTGAGGCCAAAAACTCATCTCTGAAGGCAACACCAAAGAGGGAGGCGTACTCCTTCTGCGTGTACACCGCGGACTTCCTAAGAACAAAGCACTGATTAAGTTCCTCAGCGAAGAAGGTATGAAGCAACTCCTTCAAAAGACTGAAAACTACTATATGCAGGATAACAACCGCGAGATGCACAAGATAGATGAGGATCTCCCTTTTTGTTATCAATGAAAAATAACCAAATAGAACTTACTCGATAAGGGTATCAATGAAATGTCGCAAGGAGAAGATAAAAAAACTTCTTCGTAATGCCTGACATAGGGGCTGAAAATTGCCAATATTGAAAAACAACACCTTCCCAAAGAGGAAGAAAATGCCCTCAAGGATAAGCTCTACCAAGAGTTTGGCGAAAAAGCGAACGTATCCATACTGTCAACCAATTGCTCAAGGCCTATACCCTTTTTGAAAAGGATATAGAATATGTAGTAATTGACAACAAAGTGCTTATCGTAGATGAGCAAACAGGACGTATCATGGACGGACGTCGTTATTCTGACGGACTCCACCAGGCCATTGAGGCTAAAGAGAACGTACAAGTGGAAGCCGCTACTCAGACCTATGCAACCATTACGCTACAGAACTACTTCCGTATGTACCGCAAGCTCGCAGGTATGACAGGTACTGCCACTACCGAGGCTGGTGAGTTCTGGGAAATCTACAAGCTGGACGTTATGGAAATCCCTACCAACCGTCCTATTGCCCGCAAAGACCAAAATGACCAGATCTATAGAACCAAACGTGAGAAGTACAATGCGGTGATTGAGGAGGTAGTAAGCCTCTCCCAAGCTGGCCGACCTGTGCTCATTGGTACCACTTCAGTAGAGGTATCAGAACTGCTAAGCCGTATGCTTAAGCTCCGCAATATTCCTCACAACGTATTGAATGCCAAGCTCCACAAGAAGGAAGCGGAAATCGTTGCCGAAGCTGGTAAGAAAGGGGTTGTTACCATAGCTACCAACATGGCTGGTCGTGGTACGGATATCAAGCTCACCGATGAGGTGAAAGAGGCCGGTGGTCTGGCTATTATCGGTACAGAAAGACATGATTCCCGCCGTGTAGATAGGCAGCTACGTGGTCGTTCTGGTCGTCAGGGAGACCCAGGTAGCTCCAAGTTCTTCGTCTCCTTTGAGGACAACCTTATGCGCCTCTATGGTATGGAGCGTGCCATCAAGTTCCTCGACCGCTTAGGACAAGGTCTCAAGGAAGGGGAAGTATTAGAGCACCCAATCATTACCAAAAACGTAGAGAAAGCACAGAAAAGGTTGAGGAAAACAACTTTGGTATTCGTAAGCGCTTGCTCGAATATGATGACGTGATGAACGCTCAGCGCGAGGTAATCTACAAGCGCCGCCGCCACGCCCTCTACGGAGAACGCCTTCAGGTGGATATTGCCAATATTATCTATGATACCCTTGAGACTATCCTAGAGAGCAACAAGCCTGGTAATGATTACAAAAACTTCGAATACGAACACTTTAAATACTTTGGTGTAGAACCTAAAGTCTCCGAAGAGGACTTCCATAGAAAGCCTACCAAGGAGCTACTCAAGAGCATTTATCCTGATCTGCTCGCCCTCTACAAGGCACACAGTGAAGCCAATGCTGCTATTGCTTACCCTGTCATCAAGAGTGTGTATGAGGATCAGAGCAACCAGTTTGAGCGTATTGTAGTGCCTTTCACCGACGGACAAAAAGGGACTAAACATCACCACTGACCTTAAGGAGGCCTACGAAAGTCAAGGAAAGCAAATTATTGTGGATTTTGAGAAAAATATCTCCTTGGCTATCATAGACGATGCGTGGAAAAACACACCTACGCCAGATGGACGAACTTAAACAATCCGTTCAGCTAGCCACTCACGAGCAGAAAGACCCCTTACTTATCTATAAGTTTGAGGCTTACAACCTCTTCAAGGATATGGTCGATAGAGTCAATAAGGAAATTGTTGCCTTCCTATTCCACGCGCATCTGCCACAAGCGGCTCCCCCTGTACAGGAAGCTCATGAGGTAAGACGCGCTCCTGAGCAGTTGCAGACAAGCAAGGAAGAAGTACTTAATTCCGACGAACTAGCTCAGAGAAACCGTGAAGCAGGTCAGCAGGCCTCCCTGCCCCACAAGTAAACGAACCTATCGTACGTGACCAACCTAAAATAGGCTGTAATGACAAGGTTACCATTCAGAATATCCTCAATGGAGAGACCAAAGAAATGAAATACAAGCAAGCCCTCCCTCTCTTAGAAAGAGGCGATTGGGTGATCAAGCGTTAGGCCTTACTATATATCCATAATCAGAAAGAAGCGCTCCCAAAAGGAGTGCTTCTTTTCCTATTTTTAAGGCCCTAAGAATTTTTCTATAATTTTCCACGATAACACTTTGTATAATTACAAATTTATATTTAAATTTGCGGAATGAATAGATGTGCCTCTAGTCACATTATTAAATATAGCATTATGAAGAACTTTCTTTTCTACCTCATGGCTTGCCTCCTATTGGTGGCTTGCTCCAAAAACAATGGCCATAAGGACAGTGACCCTGCGCTCTTTAGAGAGTATATCACGGGCTTTAGTGCTGGAACTATTCCCGCCAATGGCCCTATTGAAGTAATCCTCACCGAAGCCCCTAAGCGAAGAGCGCTTGAAGGATTTGGATACCTCCAAGCTCTTCGAACTCTCTCCCGCAGTGGAGGGTAAGGTGATTTTTGAGGGTAGCTTGCTCAAGTTTGTCCCCAACGAATCCTTGGAACACAACAAGGAATATGGCGTTACTCTACACTTGGATAAGCTCTTTGATGTGAAGAAGGACTTAAAAAGTTTCTACTTCCATGTACGTACCCAAAGTCTCCTCTTTTGAGGTCGATATACGTGATTTACAGTCCTATAGCCGAGACTATTATTTCCTCAATGCTTATCTGGAAGCCAGCGACAACATCTCCCTGAGATGCTCCCAGAGTTGGTTTCCGCTACTATTGACGGACAAAAACCTTCGTATAAAACCACAGGCAACCGAGAGTGCTACTCAGATTGCTTTTCATCGTGGATAGTATCCCCACTCCCCAAGGACAAACAACAGACCCTTCTGCATTTGGTGGGATGGCGATCGCTATGATATAGAAAGCAAGGGGAGAGTGCTCTAACGATTCCTACCAGCAACCAGTTTGGTGTGGTGCAACTCCTCCAGAATGATGGTGAACACAATTCTTTCAGCATGACTTTCTCTGCCCCTTTGGATAAGAAACAAGACCTTAGGGATTGGTTACTGTACCTGAATACAAGGGAGATCTCAGATACTCCATCTCTGGTAACACCCTCAAGCTCTATGCCGATGAGAATTTTTGAAAAAGAAATCACCATCAAGGCTTTTCCAAGGTATCAGAAGCCAATATGGTGAGCGTATGACCCTATGATTATATCAGGCAAAATGGAGTTTGACCCTATCAAACCTGAAGTACGCTTTTGTTCGCAATGGTACCATACTGCCCAGCTCCCAAAACCCTAAAGGTGAATTTCCAGACCATCAACCTCAAAGCGGTAGAGGTGAGCGTGATGAAAATCTATCAGAACAACATCTTGCAATTCTTGCAGGATAACAACCTAGGTGGTTCTTATAACTTACGCCGTGTAGGAGCTACTATCGCCCGTAAGGTGGTACCTATCCATGGGCTTGGCAATGGCTCACTCTCCAAGTGGAGTACTCATGCCATAGACCTCCTAAGCTCATCTCCCCTGAACCCGGCGCTATCTATCGTGTCAAAATAGATTTCAAGAAGGAATATGCCCTCAATTGTAATGATGATAAAAACCTATCAAGGAAGAAAAACTTACCTATAGGCGAAGAAAGCATCAGTGATTATGATGACGACTACTATGAAGCCTATAACTGGGACGAAAGAGATGATCCTTGTAAGGATAGCTATTATTACGAGAAATATGTAGAAACCAATATCTTGGCCACTGACTTAGGGGTTCTAGTTAAGCGTGGTCAGAACAACGACTATATGGTGGTAGTCAATAATCTGCTCACCACTGCTCCTGTAAGCGGTGCTAAGGTAGAACTCTTTGATTACCAACAACAAAAATTGCAGAAGCCTCCACCAACTCCGATGGAAAAGCGGTAGTTACTACCGCCAAGCGTGCCTACTTTGTCATCGCTCAAAAGGACAAGAATACCACCTATGCCTAAGGTAGATGATGGCTCCTCCCAATCGGTGAGCAAGTACGAAGTAGATGGTTTGGAACTTGAAAAAGGACGCAATGCCTTTATCTATACCGAACGCGGAGTATGGCGCCCTGGGGATAATATCTCAGTGGGCTTCATTTTCAATGATTTTGCCAATAAGCTACCCGAAAGCCTGCCTATCAAGCTCACTTTCTCCGATCCCAACGGAAAGGTAGTACAGCAACTGGTCAAGACCACCACCCCTGAGAACCATTATCTATTCAACCTCAAGACAAGCCCCGATGCCCCTACAGGCAACTGGACTTGCCAAATCACTGTGGGCAGTGCCTCCTACTCCAAGACCATTAAAGTAGAGACCATAAAGCCTAATAGACTGAAAATCAACAACAGTCTATCTGAGAAATTTATCTCCAGCGAAGGGGAAAACGCTTCCTTACAAGTGGATTGGCTACAAGGGGCTACCTGCTGGTAATATAAAAGTGGATATTACAGGAAAAAAATCTATCCTAAGGCCAAGCTTTTCAAAGGGCTACGAAAGCTATACCTTCCACAATACATCTTTTTGAGTTTTCCTCTGAGGAAATTGCTGTATTCAGCGGAAACACCGACGAACAAGGAAAGGCTTCGTTCTTCTTCTTGCCCAAGGAATTGAAGGACGCTTCTCAAATGCTGAAAATCAACCTCTTGACCCAAGCCAATGAGCAAGGTGGTGACTTTAGTACCGATGTTACTTCGGCTACTTATTCTCCTTTTCTCATCTTACGTGGGAATCAAGGCGCCTAACGATAGCTATTACTATGAGACAGGCAAGCCTGCTAAGTTCCAAACTGTGGTACTTTCCGAAAGAGGAAAACCTATCAGTGGCCACAGGGTGAAGCTCTACGCCTACAAATTGGATAAAAACTGGTGGTGGGACGTTTCCGATTACAACATCTCCACCTACAATGCCTCCGATTCCAAAACCCCTGCCTTTACCTTAGAAGCAACCACAGGTGGGGATGGAAAGGCTATTTTTCAATGTCAATATTGAAAGAGGTGCCTCTGGTCGCTATTTCTTCTTAGCCGAAGACAGCCAGAGCAACCACGAGGCTGGTATTGATGCTCGCTTTTACTCATGGGGAGACAATGACGAAGATGCAGGGTAGAAGCCACCATGCTCATGCTCTCCACCGATAAGAAAGACTATAAGGTAGGAGAAAAAGTGGTGATCTCCTTCCTTCCGATACCGATGCGCGTGCACTCATCTCGGTAGAGAATGGCAGCAAGGTACTAACTACCTATTGGGTCAATACCCAAAAAGGGTAAAACAACTTACCAAGTACCTGTTACTGAAGAGATGGCACCTAATGCTTATCTGTATGTAACACTCTTGCAACCACATGCACAGACCCAAAACGATGCGCCAATCCGCCTCTATGGTATCGCTCCCATCTCGGTATATAATCCTAAAACCAAGCTGGAACCTGTTATAGAGATGCCTGAGGTATTACGCCCTGAAAAACAAGTAACTATCAAGGTCAGAGAAAAATCAGGCAAACCTATGACCTACTCCTTGGCGATCGTGGAGGACGGACTGCTTGACCTTACCCGATTCAAAAACACCTAACCCTTGGAATACCTTCTTTGCCAAAAACAGCCTTAGGAGTGAAAACTTGGGATATCTATAACGATGTCATCGGTGCCTTTGGAGGTACCATTAACCAGATATTCAGCATAGGGGTGACGAAGACTTAGGGAGTAGGCAAGGCTAAAAGGCCAACCGATTCAAGCCACTCACCATTGTACAAGGGCCTTTCACCCTCAAGGGCGGAAGTCAAACTCATCAAATAGATATTCCTAACTACATAGGTTCGGCTCGTGTGATGGTAGTGGCCTCCGATGTTAAGGCTAATGCCTTTGGTTGTGCAGAAAAAGACCGCCACGATTAAGAGTCCTGTGATGGTATTGGCCTCCTTGCCAAGAAAAAGCCGTACCAGGGAAACCATTACCCTACCTGTCACTGTTTTTGCCAATGAAAAACAGGTGAAAAACGTGACTGTTCGTGTAAAGACCAATGAGAAATTCTCTCTTAGCAGTCAAGGGCAACAACAATTGTCCTTCACAGAACCCGCTGAGAAAATGGCTTATTTCTCCCTCAATGTCAATGAAATGGGTATCGGTAAGGTAACAGTAGAGGCCACCGCAGGAGGTGAAAAATCTACCTATGAGGTAGAAATGGATGTGTATAACCCTAATCCTAAAAGTATATCAGGTAAAGAGCATAGTACTACAACCCAACGCTTCTCAAAATATTGGTTTTGAAGTATTTGGAGAAAAAGGCACCTATACTAGTGTCTTGGAAGTATCCTCTTTCCCTGGAGTGAACCTCTCCCAACGCTTGAAATACCTAATAGACTACCCTCATGGTTGTGCCGAACAGCTGACCTCAAAGGGCTTCCCTCAGTTGTACTTGGCTGATTTTCGAGACACTCACCACTAAGCAACAACAGGAAGTACAACAGAATGTAAGCGCCACCATACGCAAGCTCTCTGAAAATCAGCTGCCCTAACGGAGGTTTCTCCTACTGGCAAGGCGCTGACTATCCCGACGATTGGGCAACTTCCCTATATAGGTCAGTTCTATATGAAGCCGAGAAGCGAGGTTTCTCCTTGCCTGCTGGTAGCAAGCCAAATGGCTGAGCTATCAGAAGATGATGGCACGCAATTGGGTATACAAAGGAGAATCCTCTACCTTTGAGCAGGCCTATCGCCTCTATACCTTGGCCTTGGCCAATAGTGCCGATATAGCCTCCATGAATAGGCTCAGGAGATGTCCTCTTCTATGGTGAGCACGCGGCTCGTGCCCGCTTTAGCGGCTGCTCTATGCCTTAGCTGGTCAGAAGAAAGTAGCCGAAACCTTATTCCAGTAAGGTGAAGCTTTGATGCTCAGGAAGATGACTATCACAACTATGGCTCACCCCTTCGCAATCAGGCGATGGGTCTGAAACAGCTCTACTACTGGGCAAAGCGGAATTGGCCGCTGACCTCGCTTTGGAGATCTCCGATAAGCTCTCCTCTAACGAATGGCTCAGTACCCAGACAACCGCCTACAGCCTCTATGCTATGGCACGTTATGTGGCTAAGAACAAGACAGGTAAGAACTGGACGCTCAACTATCAACTCGGTAAGGAAAGCGCTACGCTCTCCAATAGCCCAAGTGGTTATGCTTCCAAAGTGCTCTCAGCCTCTGTTGGTAATCACAAAATTGCCTTACAGAACAAGTCAGGGGTAACCCTCTATGCACGTGTGGTTAGCAGTGGTATTCCACCTGTAGGTAAGGAATTGGTACAGGAGAACGGGCTTAAGATCTCCACCTCCTATACCTCCAAGAATGGAACACCTCCGGTAGCTTTACTGCCACAAGGAACCAACTTTACTTGTACTATCTCGGTTACCAATACCACACAAAGTAGAGTAACCAATGTAGCTCTTACCCAGTTTGTCCCCTCAGGTTGGGAGATTATCAATACACGATACACCGACTATGATACCGATAGCAGCCGATGGGATTATGCCGATATCCGAGATGATAGAGCTAATATATATTTCGGATTATCCGCAGGGGAAACCAAGACATTTACCCTCAAGTTCAATGCTTCGTACAAAGGGCAATATTACCTCCCTGGTACCCACGCCGAGGCTATGTACAACATCAAGTACAACACCCGAAATGCTGGAGAATGGATAAAAGTAGAATAATTAACTATAAAATCGTATCTTTGCCGACAAATACACGAATATGATAACATTTGACCAAATTGATTTTGATTCTATTAGACGAATTACAAAGAGATAGCAAACAATCTGTAAAGGAATTGGCCAAGAAAGTAAATCTTTCTATCACTCCTGTACATGAGCGTATCAAGAAGCTCGAAGCCCTCAATGTAATCTCAGAACTATGTAGCCGTAGTCAATCCCGATGCCTTAGGTAAGACCCCTTGTGGCTTATTGCCAAGTGAAGCTCATCCGCCACCAAGAGACACTCTTTGAGGAGTTCGAACAATATGTCCGCAGCCTTGATGAAGTACAAGAGGCCTATTACATGGCTGGCCCTTATGACTTCTTACTCAAGCTCATCCTCAGAGACATGAAGGATTACCAAAACTTTGTGGTGCATAAAATCTCCAAATTGGATATCATCTCCAATATACAGAGTGCCTTCACCATTCAGAGTATCAAGAATACGTCTATGATTAAAGTGTATGTTGGACGAAGAAAAATAAGAAGTAACATGCACTTTGCTATTGCTGGAAATATAGGGGCGGGCAAGACTACCTTGACCGCCCTACTTGCCAAGCATTATAAGTGGGAGGCACATTACGAAGATGTATCGGACAATCCTTTACTTGGACGATTTCTATGCCAATATGGAGCGATGGAGCTTTAACCTACAGGTGTTTTTCCTCAATAGTCGCTTCCGCCAAATCATTGATATTCGCCAGAGTAAGAAGGACTTTATCCAAGATAGAACCATCTACGAGGACGCTTATATCTTTGCCCCCAACTTGCATGCTATGGGACTGATGGCCGAGCGAGATTTTTCGCAATTACCTATCTCTTTGAGCTAATGGAGCGTTTTTATACAACCTCCTGACCTACTGATTTACCTAAGGAGTTCTATTGCTAATCTGGTCAATCAGATCCAAAAGAGAGGTCGCGAATACGAAAGTAGTATCTCTATAGACTACCCTCAACAAGCTCAATGAGCGTTATGAAGACTGGATTCGCAGCTATGACAGAGGAAAACTCCTCATTGTAGATGTAGATAGGGTAGATTTTGTATCAAAAACCAAGAGGACTTAGGAGAAGTTATCCAGCGTATAGATACCTCTATACACGGACTTTTCTAAAGTCCTCTCTCACTTATCTATATGGGTAAGGTAGTAGATAAGCATACCTGTTACATAATCGTAATTCTGTATGCCTCCTTCTTGGGCATTGGCCTTAAGGAAAGTATCATAACTTTGTTTGAAAACCTCTTCCATGGGGTTTTCATACTGTGTCCAAAAAGCGATAAGCCTCAGTATAATTCTCTAAAATCCCTACTCGTAGTTGTGCTTTATAAGCGTCATGCTGCTCTGGTGATAGCTGTCTTACTTCTTTCATACAATAGCGCAAGGCAAAAAGAATGGCACTATACCTAAAATAGGGCTCCTTATGGTGATAAGTAGCAAAAACCAATAAAATTGGCTTCCTTTTCCGAGGCATACCCCAATTGGTGTGCCACCTCATGGGCAGCTGTTACAGGAAAACTATAATGAGTAGCCAAGGCATTCACCTGTGCCTCTCCTGTAAAAGGATTCAGATAGCCACTATACCCCATATAGGTAAGCACTTTGCTATATAAGGACGATTTAAGACTGGACGTATAGAGCATAAATCTGGGAAACTTATACGAAAGCACCTTGTATCCCTGAGGGATTCTCTCATATACCTGTGTTGGAGTAAAAGGCATCTTCGCCGCTTGTGATGCTAAGGGTTCTAATTGTTCGTGTAAGGCATTGGCCTCTTTGATAAGTCTTTGGGTTGCCTGCTCTAGTTCTGCCTCGGTATAAGAAAAATCCCAACCCAACTGTACCGATAAGGGTTGCCTATAATAGTTGAACCCCCAAAGGAAATAAAACAAGCTCACCACTAGAACAAGCCCTCCCTACTTTCCTAAGGAAACGAAGAGGACTTTTACGTAGCTGCCTAAAATACCTAACAATATAGTAGACCACCCCCAAGGGAAGTATTGTATAGAGCACATCCCCCACAGAAAAAGGAATCCAACCGAGCAAAAAACGTACTGTTCTGCCTATATAGGGATAAAGCCCTGTGCTATACCACTGCTCAGTAAGTGCAGGCTCATAACGGAAAAAGCCCATACAGTGCTACAAATAGCCCCTATATAAAGGAGTTTTTCCATAAGTTGTATATTTCTTTTCTCATTTGTAATATAAAAGAGGTTGAGTTATTTGTTTCTATATCAAAAATTTATAACAATCAGATTTTCAATTCGTTATACGATTTTAAAAAGTACTCTAATAAACTCTTCCAAATCCAATTTTTGTGGGTATCATTAGGATTGTTGTATATATTAATGATTGTTTTATCGCCTTCCCTGAATATTTCTGCTATTTGATAATTAGGAGCCTGTTCATCATAAATATCTATATGAAAATTTTCCTCATCTTCAGGAATGTATAGGGTTGCTTGTAATTTCATATTTCAACTATATTTAAATAACCCTCAGCAAAAACTCTTGATAATTTCAGGAATAATCTCTCCTTTGGCATAAGAAATCCCCATAACTTCTAAAGCTATGGCTTGACAGTGTTCCTCATTAACAGTAATAGCTTTATTAGCTAATATTTCTCTAATAACAACCATACTTTTTCGCAGGTCTTCTGTTGTAGCACAAGGAGGTAAAGTTATTTTCATTATGAAAAGATAGAAACATTGATCAAAACGGCTCTCCCACTATACGAGTTTTATATACCCTTTTTACTATTTGCCAGCATACTTCGTAAGCAAGATACCCATCGCCATTGTGTGCAATGATATAAAGTACATCATCTTCCTTATCATAATACGCAAAATTGTTAGTGTCCCAAATGCCAATCTCATACAAATCATCATAAGCACTTTTAGGGATAGGTACATTTTTGCCATTGATCGTGACCGTAATACTCTTGTAATGGTCTTTAGGTAGGAACTCATCATTATCTAGTCCTTGTACCCGTTTCCCGTCAATGATATACTCACTATACTCTTTGTGTTTTTTTCTTAGTAATCTTATGCTTGGTTTTTGTCAAATGGCTGTTTGGTAAGGGTTACGCTGATACCTTTACCAGCAATGGTGATACTATTGCCTTGCTCTTTTACCTTTGCCAATAGAAGGAAATTCGCTTATCATCTTTAGGCGACTTTTATGTACATACCCTCTATCTACAGCAATCCAATTAGGGGGAGTAGGTTCATCTTCCCAAAAATAAACATTCACAAGGGTATTTGCAGGTAGCGTGCCTATGATTTGGCTTTTACGCTTGCTTTTAGCGCGAATGTTCACGTAGCCGTCTTTGTCTTTTTACTACGGCATAATCTCCAAAAAGACCTTGCGCAAAGGCATTGGTCGTAAGGAGCAGGAATAGAATAAAGTAAGTGTTTCATTTTTGTTGTTTATCTTTATGATTAAAAATTTCTATACAAATATCGCTTTATCAATCCTTTTTTTCATCAAATACAAAAAGTGCGTTGTAGCCTTCAGCACCATCTCCTCCCATAAAATCAATCATATATTGTCCATTTCCTCTATCATACACCCTTACTGATGAGTGTAGGATTAAATAAGTATTTGGTTTTAGGCAAAAGATAAGGCGTTTTACCTGCAAATGTAATGCGAATATAGGCAATTTCCTTCTCTGGATAGTCTTCTGAATAGAAATAGCCCCCAAACACTTTCTCCCTTTTTCCGTAATCATTTCTGTTACTCCATTTTTTGTTAATCTTGAACTTATAATCGCTTTTTATTTACTTTTTTTAGTAACAAATTCTAACTTAATATCTTTATTACTTACCCATAGTTCATTGCCTTCTGTTTCTCTATATGGTATTTTTGGATAGTTGTATCCAATGATAAAGAAAAGGATTCGCTTCTTTTAATGTGTTAAGTTTTACAATCGTATCATGGGTATTTTCAGCATAATCGCCAAAAATTTATTTTTTAGCGCAATCAATTCCTTATCATTAACTTTCTGAATCCTACTTTTATGTACAAAACCTTGTACTTTGCGTTGGGTACTTACTCATACCAATCGCTTGGATTTTCTATATAGAAAAATATTCATTCTTCAGCAATTTGCCTATAATCTCTGCTTTGCTGTTAGGGGATTTCCGGATATTAGCATAGCCATCGGGGTCATTTATTTGTCCGATGTATCGCTGTTGTGCTAACGATATATTAGCAACTAAGAAAAGAAATAGTACTAAATTTTTTTCAATCGATAATGAAATGGTTTAAGGTTCTCCTATAATGCGAGTTTTGTACTCGCCTTTTACTATTTGCCAGCACACTTCGTAAGAAAAAGCGCCACTACCATTATGGGCAATAATGTAAATTGTATCTTCCTCTTTGTCATAATATACCGCATTATTATCAGTATACATAGCTACTTCGTACAAATCATCATAAGCACTTTTTAGGGATAGGTACGTTTTTGCCGTTGATCGTTACAATAATACTCTTGTAATGATCTTCAGGTAAAAACAAATCACCATCTAACCCTTGAGCTCTCTTTCCATCAATAATATACTCACTATACTCTTTATGTTTTTCTTGGTAATCTTGTGTTTGGTTTTTGTCAAATTTCTGTTGGGTAAGGGTTACACTAATGGCTTTTATCGGTAATAGTAATACTATTCTCTGTTTCTTTCTCTTTACCTATAGAGGGAAAATTCATTTATCTTTTTTTAGGCGGCTTTTGTGTATATAACCATTCTTTTCATATACCCAGTTAGAAGGATTAGGTTCATCATCACCAAAGAAAGTGTATACAAGTGTATTGTTTGGCAAAAGTGCCTACAATTTTGCTTTTTACGTTTCCTTTAGCGCGAATGTTTTACATAGCCGTCTTTGTCTTTCACTACAGCATAATCTCCAAAAAGGACCTTGCGCAAAGGCGTTGGTCGTAAGGAGGAAGAATAAAATAAAGTAAAGTGTTTCATAAAATTTCTAATTATTCTCTACAATACAAAAATCTACGCCATCGCCTTCTATATAAAGGTTTTACAATGCTGATGTTCTTATTTTGCAATTTGAGTTCGTAAGTCTTTATTTTTATCTTCGATAATTTCATCAACCGAAATAAAAGTCTATCAAATTGTTATTATTCATTATCGCTCTTATTTTTCGTCGTATTTTACTCCTATAATACTTTCAAACCATTGGTTTAAGTATTCTTCTTGCTCCTGAACGGTAGCTATTTGTGAAAAATCGTTTTTCAGGGTCAAAGATATTTATTATTTCGGCACTATGATAATCATACCTTTTTCCTAAAACTAACTTTACCGCTCGGAAATCCTGTTTGAAATGCCGAATCATATAATAATGACGCCTTGCCCCTTGTATCAATAGTTTTTATGCCCTGCTGTTCTAAACGCTTGCGAAGGATATAGAATAGCGACCTTACCTCATTTGAAACCATTTCGTAATGATGATTAAGCGTGTCGTGATAAGTCATTACAAAAACCTTTACTTTTTCCGCCCGTATAGGTGAACGTTTCATCTTTAGAAAACATATCTAATAACACTGTGGAATTTCCTCTATCTTCTCTATAAAAAGTAATAGTAGCCTCTATCACTTGCTGGTCTGTTGTAAAGGCTTTTAATGAAATACTGAGAAAAATTCTCTTGACTTCTTTGTGCTTGCATAGGAGTGATTGTTGTTGCTAATAAGATGACTATTAGTTTATTTAGGTAATTATCAGAGATGCTTTTTATATAACAATGCTTTTTAACTCTTTGAAAAAATTTTTCATTAGATGAAAAATCAAAAGAAAAATCATCAAACTCTTCTGTGTCAGCTCCCTCCTGCAAAATTACAGAGCAAGTAATCTATTGCATCTAAATTCATATCACTAACTTTTTAAAATCTTCCCTCTAACTGTGGCAAACTTGTTCCTATTATAAATAGAGTTTGTATATTACAATCCTATGGGTCAATTATCAATTATTCTTACCTAAAAACACCCATATGGCTCTACATCTCCCATCATCACCCGTGTGGCTCACACCTCCCATCATCACCCGTGTGGCTCACACCTCCATTTATTAATCACTTAATGTATTTTTCGTTAATAATTGTGAAAATATTTTATTCATAACATCAGTATTGTCAAAAGAAAAAGAATATCCCTGTTTTTGTATTCTATAGCTTTATGAAGCATTGCTAATAATTTCTGTCCGACAGGTGGTTTGCTTTATGGTATTAGCTTCTGTAACTTCATAGGCTTTTTTTGTAGCGCTTCTACCCCTATAATATCCTCCCATTCATAGTCATCAATAAGTTTATCTAATTCGTAATTAAGTTCGTGAAATAGGTGCGAGTTCCAACAGCTTTGGAACTCTTCTTCTGTTAAGTTCCAGTCTGTAAAGCCTTCTTCCGAATTCACATCGTTAATAAACTTTTCCATTGCCTCTACACTTGTGAATGTTGATATTGTTTTTAGAACTATGACTCATTGTTATTTATTTTAGGCAAAGGTACTCTTTTTATTTTCTACTCTTCCTCAGCTTCCTAATCATAAAAACCGCTTTCTCGCAGTTGGGCTTCATACTGTTGAATGATTTTTCAATATTTTGGAAATCTTTTCGATAATACTTTCTTCTTTAGGAAGATCCGCCTTCTTTTTCCTTTTTATTATAGCGTTATCAAGTATACCACTTTCATAGTCGGCAGACTCTAAATCACCATATATGTATTCATCATTTAGCTGATATTGTTTTGCTATTTGTTCTTCCCAATCAATATATTCTTCTTTAAAATCAATAATACCAGAAGGATACCCTTTTAACCAATACATATTACCTTTTACAAGCAACATCGCCCAATGATATTGTTCTTCATGAGTGATAAATGCTACTTCATTAATAGATTCAGGCATACGCATCCAGTCTGAGTTTTCTACCAGTCGAGTAGCCTCTTCCATAGTCACCCCACCATAATGCACTGCCAAATGCTTAAGCCACTCACAAGCGGAATAGTGGTTATACACACAGAAATCACCCTCTTCATTATAGTAAATTATCCCATCTCTAAGTCCGTTAGGGATGTGGGGTAGTATCAATATCTTTTTTAATGCTTTTTCAAGTTCGGTCATATTATTTGTGCTGCTATAATTAGTTCTTTTTATTTGAGTATTAGGGTATTCTCCTTCTAAAAATAGCACTCCTGTACACCCTAAATCTATAAAATCAATAGAACGACCATACATTTCTATTTGTTTTGCAAAGAAATTCACCTCTACCAAAGTGTTATTGTCTATTTTTATAAGATTGAAAACCTCTCCTTTGTGAATAATATCCCCTGCAATCACTCTTCCTGCCACTGAAAATGTATTTTCAGTAATAACTGAAAGCTTTTTCTACTTGAAATATTTTTATTCATAGTCATAAAAGTAATTCATTAGTATCGTCAAAAGAAAAAGAATATCCCATTTTCTCTTTATCCTGCCATTACAGACTCTATAAATACCAATTTTTGATTTTTCCATTTGAATCTCCAATAAGTAGTACTTTCCAAAATTATCACCCTGTAGGAATATAACCTTTAAATATTAATTGTGAATTTTCCCAAGTAAACGACCAAATGTAAGCTCCTTTGAAGAGGAGAAGCTGAATCTATTTCATTTTCATAAAATGTTTTAGGAAGTTTTTTTCTTCTTCTGCCTTTTTGAGTATTCAAGAAAAATCCAATAAATCAGAATCTCATTATCTTCTATAGATATATAATATTGATGTGTTTTTGAAATTATCAACCTCTACGCTATAATACCCTTGATTTTTTTAATCCAATGAATATCATCTATATCTATTTTTAGCAAAGGTTTTACTAAAATGCTCATTATAGTTGCCTTGGGGAATAGGACTATTGCCTTTTAGGGTTGCTGCTTTTAAACTTCGCAATGCTTCTATAAGTTTTTCTCTATCAGCTTTTTAGTATTGCCGTGCGTTCTTGAAATAGCTTTACATTCTGTTCTTCCACTGCGTTGAGTTTCACTTTACTATTGTCACTCACAGGCTTATACCACGGTTTTTCATTAAAGTAATTGCTTATTTCGTAGTCTTTAAACTTATAACCCTTTGCGAGCGTAGAGGTCGTTGGTGAGGAAGCGCAATTCATCTATGCTCAATTTGCTGATCTGTTGTTCCTTAATTACTTGGGTAGAACAAGTAGCACAATCTTTTAGCTGTGCCATTGCGCTTAATGAGAATAACGCTATTGATAAAAAGTATAGGTGTTTCATATAGTCTCTAAATAGATTTGTTTTTCTTTCTTGGTGACACTTCTTAGCAATATATATCCCAAAGCCCCCGCAAGTATGGAGGCCGTTAGAATAGCAAAATTTGGCTGCATCTTGTAGTTCATGTTCCTTAAAGGAAAGCAAGGAGATAAAGATAGACATGGTAAAGCCTATCCCTCCCAATAGCCCTACACCTATCATGTGTATCCAACGACTGGCATGGGGCAAGGTGCTTATCTTCAGCTTAACGGCTATAAAGGAGAAAAAGATTGATCCCTATGAGCTTGCCCAAGATAAGCCCTAAAACAACTCCTACTCCCAAAGAAGAGGATAATCCCTCTATCATACCTGACTTATAGGTGATATTGGTATTGGCCAAGGCAAAAAAATAGGCATAATGATATAGCCTACAGGGATCTGTAGGGCATGTTCCAGTTTTTTTCTGAAGGAGATTTTTTTACCTTTTTCCGCATTAGCAGGCATAGTAAAAGCCAAAATAACCCCTGCTATAGTAGCATGTATTCCTGAATGGTGCATACAATACCACAAGAGTACTCCTAAAAGCAAGTAAAATACGATTTTTCTCACCTTTAGATAGTTCAACAGGCATAATACGGCTATGATTCCCCCACTATAGAGCAGATAACTCCAATGAATCGCATTGGTATAGAAGAGGGCAATCACTACAATAGCCCCTAAGTCATCTACTATGGATAGGGCTGCTAAAAAGACCTTAATCGCTATAGGCACCCTTCTGCCTAACATAGAGATAACCGCCAAGGAAAAAGCAATATCTGTAGCCATAGGAATCGCCCAGCCCTTGCTATAAGGTGTCCCATAATTCAGTAGAAAAAGATAACCGCAGGCACGATCATACCCCCTATAGCAGCTACTATCGGAAGGGAAGCGCTCCTGATATCGGAGAGTTCGCCCTTGAGAATCTCTCGCTTGATCTCCAATCCTACCAATAGGAAGAAGATAGCCATCAGGGCATCATTGATCCACATACTGACCGAATAAGGCCCTACCTCTTGGTCTAAGAGTGCCTGAAAACCTTCCGCCATAGGGGAATTGGCTGTTGCCAAAGAAAGTACTACACAGAGGATCAACAACACCCCTGAGGACTGATTCTTAGAAAAGAATCCTTTTTAAAATTGCAATTAGTTTCATGATAGTTAATCTTTTATTATAGTTTGATATTTAAATATTTATAATTCGAATCAACAGTTAAAATATTATTTTGCTAACTTTCTAAGACGCAATAAATTGCGTCTCTACCCTAACGCTGGCTAAGACAACTCCTGATGAGCGTAGTCATCCGTAGAGACGCAATTTATTGCGTCTTAACGAATTGGATTATACAGATATTTTTAACTATTGATTCGCATTTATAATTAGGAGATCTCTGATTTACAAATCCCAGTTTTACAATGCTGAATTGTGCGAATAGTGTTCGCTTTAATAACAAAAAGAGGCTCTCCTTATCGGGTAGCCTCTTTGGTATATTAGAGTTCTTTAAGACGTTATAGTCCGAAAGCCTTTCGGATTGTCTCTACATAGTCTAATTTTTCCCAAGTAAAGAGTTCTACCTCTATGGTTTTGGTGTTATGATAAGGAGAAGCAAATACTTTCTTTACCACTTCTGGGTTTCTTCCCATATGTCCGTAAGCGGCGGTTTCGCTATAAATAGGATAACGCAGCTTCAGGCGCTGTTCTATATCATAAGGGCGCAGAGAAAATTTCTCTGACCTTCTGAGCAATCTGTCCATCGGTAAGGGCTACCTTGGAAGTGCCATAGGTATTGACATAGACACCTGTAGGCTCGGCTACCCCCAATGGCATAGCTTACCTGTACGAGCATCTCATCCGCTACGCCTGCCGCTACCATATTCTTTGCTATATGGCGGGTAGCATAGGCAGCACTTCTGTCTACCTTGCTAGGGTCTTTCCCTGAAAAAGCCCCCCCTCCGTGAGCACCCTTGCCCCCGTAGGTATCTACAATAATTTTGCGCCCTGTAAGTCCTGTATCTCCGTGAGGTCCTCCAATGACGAAAACCCCTGTTGGGTTGATATGATATTTGATATTTTTCATCAAACAGATGCGCATATTTTTGGGTATTGTTCTTTGATACGAGGAATGAGTATATGAATCATATCCTCTTTGATTTTGGCAAGCATCTTCGCTTCAGTATCAAAGGGGTCATGCTGAGTGGAAATCACAATACTATCAATACGTACAGGCTTATTATCATCGCTATACTCAAGAGTTACTTGGCTCTTGGCATCGGGACGTAGATAAGTGATTTGGTTATTCTCACGGCGCAAGGTAGCCAATTCGCGTACAATGGCATGAGAAAGCGCCAAAGGGAGTGGCATATAAGTATCTGTTTCACGAGTAGCATAGCCAAACATCATTCCCTGGTCGCCTGCACCCTGTTCCTCTGGAGAGTGGCGTACTACCCTTGGTTAATGTCAGGGGATTGTTCATGAATGGCCGAAAGCACCCCACAAGAGTTGGCCTCAAACATATAATCACTCTTGGTATAGCCTATACGCCTTATAACATCACGAGCGATTTGCTGTACATCAAGGTAAGTTTTGGATTTCACTTCTCCTGCGAGAATCACCTGACCAGTGGTTACTAAGGTTTCGCAAGCCACTTTGGACGAAGGGTCAAAAGCAAGGAAATGGTCAATGAGGGCGTCGCTAATCTGGTCAGCGATTTTTGTCGGGGTGTCCTTCAGACACGGATTCGGAAGTAAATAAATATCCCATAAATAAAAGCTTATGAGGAGATTACTGGTTTAGCATCTTTTTATCGCCTATGCGATGAGGTAGCAATCAGTCAAATCTGTCCTCGGTTAATAGTGGGGCAAAGTTACGGTTTTTATTTTTTTGGAAATAAAACAAATAAGTCCATTATTTTTTCTTGGCAGAGAAAAAAATGAGATTTTTATTTTGTGGGATAAAAATGTTTTTAACTTTGCACCGTCAAAAACAAGCGGGAGTAGCTCAGTTGGTAGAGCGTCAGCCTTCCAAGCTGAATGTCGCGAGTTCGAACCTCGTCTCCCGCTCAATTTCTTTCATATTTATTTTTGCGGAAGTAGCTCAGTTGGTAGAGCGTCAGCCTTCCAAGCTGAATGTCGCGAGTTCGAACCTCGTCTTCCGCTCAAGAAAAAAATCCTTGATGTTATCAAGGATTTTTGTTTTATAAAGCTAAAAAGCTCTCTTTTATTGTAGACACAAGCTAAAAAGAAATGCGCCAGCGAGGGGCTCTTTTCAAGGGCTAATTGCCATTAGCCCCTACACCTGCTCATGCTAATTTTTTTCGCAAACCATTTCTGATTGACCATAAGAGCTAAAAGCTCTCTTTTATTGTGGGCACGAGCTAAAAAGAAACGCGTCAGCGGGGAAACTCTCTTTCAAGGGCTAATTGCCATTAGCCCCTACACCTGCTCATGCTAATTTCTCGTGAAACATTTCTGATTGACTATAAGAGCTAAAAAGCTCTCTTTTATTATAGGCACGAGCTAAAAAGAAACGCGCCAGCGGAGGGGATTCTCTTTCAAGGGCTAATTGCCATTAGCCCCTACACCTGCTCATGCTAATTTTTTCGTGAACCATTTCTGATTGACTATAAGAGCTAAAAAGTTCTCTTTTATTGTAGGCACGAGCTAAAAGCTCGCGCCAGCAGAGGATTCTCTTTCAAGGGCTAGTGCCATTAGCCCCTACACCTGCTCATGCTAATTTTTCGTGAACCATTTCTGATTGACTATAAAAAGCTCCCATGGATTTCACGGATTTTTATGTAATAATTTCTTCACCGTAATCTGCTGATTGATAAACACTAAGAATGATTGTGTTACCTTCCAGCCTGTTTGCTCAAGGGTTTTGGGCATAGCGCTTGAGTTGGGTTTCGTACTGAGGGTGATCATCCCCTGTCTTGTAATCAATAATTACAGCCGTTTCCCTCTTTAGAGTCATAGACTACACGGTCAGGGCGGAGGTATTCTCCTGAGACATCCAACCATTCACGTTCGTTATAAACCACATATCCCCTGTATAATAATCTTTTTAGCAAAGGGTGTGAGGTAAGCTGCTGTAGTTGCTGCTCAAGGATTGGGCGTTGCTGGTCAGTGATACGCCCCTCTGTAAAGAACTGTTGTAACACTTGGGGTATATCGGCCTGAGTGGTAAGTTGTCCCTAACAGCTCATGCAGAAGTGTCCCTCGTGCTATAGCATCCTCCCTATGGGTATTCCACATAGACCCTGCACGGGTTACAATGGTATAAGAAGGTGCCAATACCGCTCTTTGTTTGAATGGGATATAATCCGTCGCTTTAAGAGGTTGTTCCTTGATAGGTGCTAAGTTTCCAAAAGTATAACAGGGATTGCCCTTCATTCCATAGCCCTTTTTCCTCCAAATAAATCTTTACAATTTCGGACAAGGTACTGATTTTTATCCTCTTTCTCTCCCTTGGGAGGATCGCAGAGTATATAAAGCAAGTCTTTGGGGCGTGTCATGGCCACATACATGGTATTGATAGTATCCAAAAGCTCCATTTGGCTCTGCTGGAGTACAATATCGGCGTCTATCTTTTCCAGACCACTGTAATCATCTATCAACAGATGTTCGAAGCCATGATATTGTTCCTTAGGGACACGTATCCACAGTGTGTCCTTAGCCGAACGCAACTTGTCATTGACTTTTGTATAGATGACCACTGGAAATTCTAAGCCTTTTACTCTTATGAATGGTCATGATAGAAATCGCATTGACCCCTTCAGGAGCACTTATGGCCAACTTATCCTTCTTTTCTTCCCAGTAAGCAAGGAAATCAGCAATGTTGCCTCCGCGTACGCTCTTATATTCGTATATGACATTGAGGAATTGTGCCAAATACGCATCGGAAGGCTTGGCTAAACCAAATACCCTTATCGCATAGCCTATGCCTTCATAAAAAGAATACAAATGGAAATGCGCCAAGGAGAATCCCATAGCTGCGAAGAATGTATCCACAGGTTTATTAGCATATTGGCTCATAAAATCATGTATCTCAGTAATATGCTTGACCTTGGTATAAGAAAAGAGTAATTCTATCTTCTCTTTTTCATTATTCTGATAGAGCGAAATGGAAATTAGGTGTATGAGAAATTGTATTTCAGGTATATTTTTTAAGCAATAAGGCCTCTGAGGAAATCACATTATACCCCTTTTTCAGACAATTTTTTCAGCTATTTCAATACAGTCTGCATTTCTTCGAGAGAGTATACAAATATCTTTGTCCAAGTAACCATTATTTTTTTAGCCTCTTTTATATACCCTTCGATAGTTTCTATATAAATATCTTCGTCTTTTTAGTACATTTTCATCATCTATAGCTTCCTCATCGGAGATTTGCTGAACTTCATTATCTTTTGCTTGTACAAATTCTATACTTACAAAAGCCTTTTTTTCCTTTTTCTTTATCGGGAATATTCTGCTTAGCATTGCGATATAGCTCATCGTACCTATACTTTCCACTATTGTTAAATAGCAAAGGGTGTCCAGCTACAAAAGAGAAAGAAATCATTATTAAAGTCAATCACCCCCTACGGCTACGAAAGTTATAAGCGAGGTTCTCTACTTGCTGTTCTATATGGAAAGGAATTTTTTTCCTTGTTATACAACTCCATAAACTGTTCCGCCCTGCCCCCACGCCAGCGGTAAATGGATTGCTTGGCATCACCCACTATAAGCAAAGACCCTTGTTGCTTGCTGAGGTTCTCACTATGTACCGCATCAGCGATTAAAGGGGCAACATATTCTCCCACTGTAAAGTGGAAGTATCCTGAAATTCGTCAATAAAATAATGCTGATAGCGAGTCCCTATTTTTCTCGTAGATAAAGGGCGAGGGTTCCTCCATAATGGTTTTGGTGAATAATGCTATTAAACTCAGAAATTGGCAATATATTCTCCTCTTCCTTAATAGCCACAATCTCCTCTTGCAAGCTCTTTAGCACCGCCAAGAGGGTAACATTCTTTATCAAATGTCTGTAAAACTGTTCCCTCACCAATAGCTTTTTCTCTATAGAATGAAGCAAATCGGCTATCCACGCCTGTTTCTCGTCCAATAATTGTGCCAAAGGCAGGCTCACTCTTAAGGAGTGTCTTGGGGTACAGCGGTTTATTGTCCGCATCTACAAACCAATTGCGAGTAAAAAGCTGCTTTATCTACGGCAGCCATTCCCGTATTTTTGATTTTTCTCAAAGAAATTGTACAGAGAACCCCGCGTGAAGTGAGCAGAGGTGAGTGCCTCCTTTTTGGGTAAAGGTAAAGAAATCCTTTACGGCGGCTCCCTACAGCTGTATATAAGTCCTTACATTGTTGCTTCAGGTCGTCTTTAAGAAGTTGAAAATCTGTTAGTTGCTTTCCTTCTAACTCTCGTATATAGGTATAATGATTCTCATTGGTCAGTAGTTTAGAAATTTCAAAAAGTTCAGACTCAATATCCCAATCCTTGTCCTCTTCTATCTTATCGCGGGAGAACTCCAAGAGGAGCTTGGTTAGTAGCTGGTCTTCATTGGTTTTCTTGAACAAGTTCTCTATGGCCAAACGCAGCAGGTCATCGGTTTCCAAAAACACCTCAAAGTTAGGATTGAGCTTTAGATCAAAGGCAAAGGAGCGTATCAGTCGCTGATTGAACCCATCAATAGTTGTTATGGTAAAGCCTGCATAGTTATGCAATATATGCTTAAGCACTTTCTGCGAGTGCTCTTGTAACTCCTTGTGTGTAAGGTGTAACTGCTCGGCCAACTGGAGGAACATTGCATCATCGGACGCCTTTTTCTCGCCTTGCTTCACCTGACTATCGGGCGTAGCAAAAAGGAGCAACTGGCCTATGACCCGCTCCTTCATCTCGTTGACCGCCTTGTTGGTAAAGGTAATTGCCAAGAGTGTTTTGTAAGCCTCCACGTTCTTGGTCGCCAAAATAAGCTGTAGAAAAGACTTTACCAAAGTAAAGGTCTTCCACTACCTGCCGACGCATTATAGATTTGAACATTGGCCATAGACTTTTTTTACTTATTGTTATACAAATTCATGGTAGTATCGGCACCCTGCTAAACCAAAAAGAGGATCGCCTCACTTATTTTTCTCCAATCGCTCAGGGAGCAAGGCCACTTCTTCCTCGCTCCAGCGGCCTAAGACATAGTCTATTTGGGCACCCTTGGCATAGTTGGCACTGATACCAAAGCGCAAGCGAGCGTAAGAGGTCGTTTGGAGTTCCTCTTGGATATTTTTAAAGCCATTATGTCCCCCATCGGAGCCTTTTTCTTGATTCGGATACTCCCAAAAGGCAAATTCAGGTCATCGGCAATCACCAAGAGGTTTTCTATAGGTACTTTTTCCTTATCCAACCAATACTTAATTGCCTTTCCACTTAGATTCATAAAGGTAGAAGGCTTCAAGAGGATAAAAGGTACGCCCTTTGTGAGAGAAAGTAGCCATATCGCCCAAGCGTACCGTGGTAAATTCTACCTGTTTTTTTGCTCGGCCCAAAATGCTCTACCGCTAAAAAAACCAATATTATGGCGGGTATAGCGGTATTCCTCTCTATATTCTCCAGACCTACGATAAGGTATTTTTTCACAACATACTATGCTTTAGGGTATTGAGCCAAATGTAACAAGCGACGCATGGTCTCTTCGCGCCCTAAGATAGCGATGATAGAAAACACATCAGGCCCCTTCATCTCTCCTACCAAGGCAAGGCGAATGAGTGGCATCACTTGGCCAAGACCTAAGTTCTGTTGGCCAATGAAATCCTTGATCTGTGCCTCTATATGATGAGCAGTAAGGTCGGTTAGGCTTTCTATTACAGTGATTAGCTGAGTTACTATCTCGGCTGAGTTGTCTTTCCACTGTTTTTTAAGCGCTTTGGCGTCGTACTGAGTAGGCGCTTCAAAGAAGAAATGTGCCAAGTCCCAAAGGTCAGTTAGGAATGTGGCTCGTTCGCGGATAAGAGAGACTATCTCAGTGAGCTTGTCTTTAGATACTTTAATACCTTTTTCAGCCACTATAGGGCGAAATCCTCCACAAGGGTAGCTACAGGTATTTTTTGCAAATATTGGTGATTGAACCACTTGATTTTTTCTATATCAAAGTGAGCACCCGCCTTATTGACCTTTTCTAAGTCAAAGAGCGCAATTAGCTCCTCTACTGAGAACAACTCCTGCTCTACCCCTGGGTTCCAGCCCAATAGCGCGAGGAAGTTCACCAAGGCTTCAGGCAAGTAGCCGCCTTCGCGGTAGCCCTTAGAGATATTTTTTGGTTACAGGATCCACCCATTCCAAGGGAATACAGAGCCCATCTTGTCACCGTCACGCTTGCTGAGCTTGCCATTGCCCATACCCGCAGGCTTAAGGATCAATGGCAGATGGGCAAACTGAGGTGCCTGCCAGCCAAAAAGCCCCTATACATAAGCACATGCAGCGCCATGGAAGGCAACCACTCTTCCCCACGGATCACATGGGTAATCTCCATAAGATGATCATCTACGATATTGGCCAAGTGATAAGTAGGCATACCGTCGGACTTGAAGAGCACCTTGTCGTCCAAGAGCTTTGGTATCCACCACTACCTCGCCTCGAATCAGGTCATGCAGGGTAAGGGTTTCCTGTGGCATCTTAAAGCGTACTACATAAGGCATGCCTTCTGCTATACGTTTTTCACTTCTTCGGGGGAAAGAAAAGGAGTTATTGAGCTTTTCGCGGTTATGCCAATTGTAGATAAAGGTCTCCCCGCGTGCTTCATAGTCTTTGCGCTGCGCATCCAATTCTTCCGGTGTATCAAAAGCATAGTAAGCCCTCACCTTTGTCCAAAAAGCAGCTGGGCATACTCGGCATATATTGCCTTGCGTTCGCTCTGGCGATAAGGGGCATGAGGGCCACCCTCCTTGCCCACCCCTTCGTCATAGGTGATGCCGCACCACTGAAGGGCTTCCATGATATAGGCTTCCGCCCCCTCCACATAGCGCACTTGGTCTGTATCCTCAATACGCAAGAGGAAATCCCCACCATGTTTTTTAGCAAATAAATAGTTAAAGAGGGCAGTACGTAGCCCTCCTATATGTAACGGTCCTGTAGGACTGGGTGCAAAAGCGCACCCGTACGCTCTTAGTCATAATGATGTTTGTTTATCAAAGTGCAAAAATACGAATTAATTAGCAATTTTTGCTAATTTGTCAATTAGCAAATTAATTCGTACTTTTGCAGGAAAATAGATGCTATGACAGCTACAGCCCTACAAAAACAGTTTGTACCCCTCTTTTGGTGTGATTAACTCTTTCTCTATATACGAGTATAAGGACACTGAATATGAGGAGTATGCCCTCTCTGTACTTCGCCTTGCCAACGATAATCTCAGCCAAAGTATTGCTCATTTTTGGAAACTTCCTTTTACTGAAAAAGAGATCAATTATCACCTATTGAGCAAGTTAGAACCTTTGCTAAAGGTATTACAGAAGATTACCTTAGAGGAAGAAGTCTCTCAAGAGATACAGAGAGAAGCCCTGTTGTTTATAGACAATGCCTTAACCTACAAGGACTTACTTACAGACTATTTTGAGGAAAGAGAACTTCTATTGAGCAATTCCAAACGAATGATTGCTCCTATTCTAATTAAAAATTTAGATGATGAAATACAGACAAGGTGATATCATTGAGATTAATTTTCATTTCTCTGATGTAGGATTTAAGCCTCATTTTGCTATTATTGTTTCTAATGATGAGCTTCAGGAATTAGAAGGCTATTTGTATGTAGTACTTATTTCTTCTAAAAAAGACAGAATCCAGAATATGCTTACACATTAACTCCTGAAATGGTTTCCTATTCCTTTGACGAATAAAATAAAAAAATATAATACGTTGAAAATCAACAATATTTATTTTTTTAGTGTTAAACTTGGTGGTAAGTTTAGCACTAAATTTTTGACATGCAAGCCACGATAGCACGTACCATACTAACATCAATATGGAAATCTTCTGATAGGATAAAATAACGTTCCATCTTTGGGGCGTTCATTTCCTCGTACCGCTCAAACAGCTCTATATCTCTGAAGAGTGTATAAGATACACCCTTACACCCTTTCTTATACAGCTCCCTCGCTGTCTGCTCTATCTCTTTGTATTTATCGTAAATTCTCATTCCCATTTGTTTAATTCGCATTTCTTATCATCTTGTCTTAACAGCGTGGAGAGAGGACAACCACATACATCACACTTCATACCCTCCACTTCCTTAAGCGTATAATCAGGCATAAACTGCTGATACGTACCCTTAACAGCGTGCGGGCATTGCGCACATATTTTTGCTCTCTCCTTTGCCTTTGCTTCTGTTTCAGGGTCAGGAAATAGGTAGTTATCCCACCCCTTGAGTATAGCCTTTAACTTTATCATATTTGTTGGATTGGTAAGAAGTTAATATTATTTCCTGCAATCACTCCACTCCTAACCATGCCTTCACTGGTGCCATCTGTTGCACCTTCATAGGCTCCTTGTGCCGCTCCCTCTCGAGCTCCTTGATACGCCCCTTCCTGAGTTCCTACCAATGCTCCCTGCTGTGTGCCTTGTAATGCTCCTGCTCGCACCGCCTCTGTTAGCTCTGTAAGGTCTATATGAGTGCTAACCTTTGCCTGTCTTACTATATCACCTTGAGCAAAATAGAAAGGGTTACGCCCTCCATGCCTTGTGGAATTATTGATAAGCTCAAGAATTGGGAAGTATCGTGCTGTTGCTCTTTTATTGACTACATATTCTCCTCCCTCCATTTCGTAGCCTCCAACTCCTGCCACAGAGAAAGGCACACCACCCTCTGCATGACTCCTGCCACTAACAGGGCCGCCCTCTGCATATTTAACCGTTGTTGTCATTATCTTATTGACATTCATAAATCCCATAGCTCCTGTTATACCAGCCATGATCGCATTGTAAGGAGGAGGGTATGCTGATAGTGCCTTGGTAATACCTAAGTATGTGTTAATCGTAGCCTCTGCTATAGCTGCTGCCTTTCCCACAGCTGTATGCTCTCCAAATAGTTGCTTTGCTTGTCCAAAGGTTGTACTTGCTAATTGCATCTTTCCCTCCTCTACTTTTTTTGCGGTGCTCTAATATCTCAAGGTCGTGTTTCCTCTCAGTATTAGCCCTCATTACCCTGGTACTGGTCTTCTGTTATCTTCTTATCAGCGAGGAGCTGCTCAATGCCTTGCATCTCCTGAGTGTGTCGCTGGTTCATCTGCTCTGCCTCTATATCCCATTGGTGCGCTCCCTCTTCTTGCATTGTGAGGAGCTTATCCTGAAAGTCTAACTCTCTCTGTGTCTTCTCATCCTCTCGTTGTTGTGCCTTGAGTTGCTTGCTCAATTCCATACTTTGGTTATCATACTCCTGCTTGAGTTGTAACAGGGCCATCTCATGCGCCTGCTGCTGTGCATAATCCCATTGGTTCCTTCCTCCTTGAGTTGCTTCTCCTTCTCCAATGCCTCCACCTTCATCTGATAGATAGCCGCTTGCCCTGCTGCTCTTGTGTTACTATCTCTGCTGTTAGCCTCCCTTCTTTGGCTATCTTAGATTGGTTCATCTGCTCGTATATAGCCAGCTCCTGCTGTACAGCATTAACAGATAGATCAACCTTTGTCTTTGCAAAATCCTGCTCCAGCTTCCTCTTTTTGTGCCTCATACTCCCTACGGCTTACAAGTCCCTTCTTACGTTCCTCCTCAAGTACAGTCAACCTATCATTCATGCCTTTCTCCTCTATTTGTAATCGCTCCTGTAAGGATTTAGCCACGGCGGAATTACTCTCTACATACACATCAATTGCCTGCTTCTCTGCTGCTAATCGCTCCTTGAGCATCTCCATATATCGCTTATTAGCCTCCTCTCTGCTTCTTCTGCTCATCAAGCATTGCCTTATGTATCGTATTCACTTTGTTATTCTGTGTCGTCTCTGCCTCTAACATTGCCGCTGTCTGCTCTGCTAACTCCGCTTTCTTTTTGGCCAACTCCGCCCTATCTGCATCGCTTGTGTCGTTGCTGGCAAATTTCAGGTTAAGGAGTTCCTGTTCAAGGTTGTTCCTATCCTTGGCTAACTTGTTAATGCTCCTCTGTATCTCTATACTCTTCCTTGCTGCTTCCTCTCGCTCTTGGAATGTCTTTGTGGTGTCCTCTGCAATTCTATTCTGCTCCTTGAACTGCTGCTTGAGGATCCCCGTTTGTTCTATAAAGTCCGCCTCCGATGCTGCCAGCTGTTCATTTATCTCAGAGATACGCTCCGCCCTTTTTCAACGCTTCTCTCATCTCCTCTCCTGCACTCTTGAACGCTTCCCCTGCACTCTTACCAGCTTCTTTCATCTCTTTCATGGCTTTCTTAGAATTATCATACGCTTCCTTACTATCACTAACCAGCTCCTTAACAGGGCCGCTTACATCCTCCCATGCTCCCTTGAAGTCACCTGATAGCAAGCTGCCTAATCCTTTCACAACTCCTATAAGTTGCTTAATTGGAAGTATCAGTACATCAACTAACAGCTTACCTGCTTCTTTTTATCATTGTAAAAAGCCACTAAACCCTTCTTTAAAAGCCTTTCCTAACTTCTGAAATACACCTAAGAGTGTATCAAATCCCACCTTTAGCTTTGTGGTTACCCTCGCTACCTTATCCACACCTTCCTGAGTACTGGTAAAGTATGAAATAAGGCTACCTAATAGCACAATAATGGCACCTATCCCTGTACTTATGAGCGCTCCTCTAAATACTTTCATGGCTAATGAGGTCTTTGTTGTTGCTGCTGTAGTAGCATTCATTGCTGTACCAGTTGCTGCTGTAGCTGTAGCTGTAGCATTCATTGTGGTACTCGTGGCTGCTGTTGCTGCTGAGGTACTCTCCATGGCTGTACCTACTGCCTCTGTAGCTACTGCTGCTGCCTCATCTGTCTGCTGCTTGATTTTACCCGTATTAATGTAGTTCATCAGGATAGTAGCCATGCCTGAGAACCGCTCCTTGAGCGCTTCAAGGTTTTCCAATAATACCATTCAAGGACTGCCCAAATAGTTGGTTATCTCCCAAGGCGTCCAATATTGCCTGCTTGTAGTTACCTACTTCTACTTGATTATTTCCGATGCTCTTCTGCAAATCCTTATATGCCTTATCCTGCTGCTGTATGGTAGCTAATAATGCCTTACCCTCTGCACTCTCCCGCTGTGCTGCTGATAGCTCCGAGTATATCTTCTTGTTCTGTGATAATGCAGCTGACAACTCACGAATAGAACCCATTAGTATATTGTTGGCCTGCATAGCCTCATCATTAGCTGCTATCTGTGCCTGCATGATACTCTCATAAGAGCGTAAGTCCTTCTGCACCTCCCTCTGTGTGGCTGTCAATTGGGATAGTTGTTGAGTATATTCCTCCACTGATACATTCCCTTCTGCAAAATTCTTCTTGAGGTTCTTCATCTCCTCGGCTATCTCCATGAGCCTCCTGCGAGTCTCTCCTGCCTTCTTAGTAACCTCATCTATATCTATGTCTAATTGTGCGATTGTTGTTGTCATACACTTACTTTATTGGTTCTATCTTAATTAATTCCACCACTGCAAGGGTGTTTGTCTTAAAGGTGATTTTGTTTGGTAAAAAATACCCTGCTAATTGTTTTAGGTAAATTCGCTTGAAAAAATTAAACTCGTATATATCCAAGGCATTAAGGTTCATCTCACATGTATATACTCGCATGTGATTAAGAATGTCATTAAAGCCGTTGTAATAATTTTCAAGGAGGCTGTTCCATCTTAATGCTTTGAAATACGCCAAACAAGGATAATATACAAATGGATCTGAATTAATATTTCCTCCTCTAATAAGCCCATCTGCCTTTAATACTGGAGTATCATAACCTATCCAATAGACATTAAATATATGGAAGCGATTATCTTTTGCCTTATACTCAACATCTATCTTTTTTTGTCCTCCTTCCTCTTTCTCTTTTACTTCTTTTTCCCAAAAAGAACTCATCTAATGCCTCATACGTTCCATAATCATTTCTCTTGTCTTCATCAATTCCTGCAAAGAATTTACCCTCTCGCTCTTTCTTGAATGTCAGTAAATCGTCCTCTACCACCAACACACCGTCTGCTTCTGATTGTTTGTTCTCTTGTTCATCGTATTTTTTATACTTGAAGTGGTTACGCCTTGCATAAGAGGACGTAGGAGCATGAAACTCCAAGTTGGTAACCCTTACAAACTTTTCTGACCAATCCAATATAGGGGCGTCATTCAGCCTTTCATCAAGGGTGTAAAAATGCTGTACTTCATCATCAATGTTTAACATCATAGGTGTAAGCCCAAACATTATCAGTAATTCCTTGAAAAGGTCTAACATAGAGAGTTCAGATACCAAATGGTTAAGAATCTGCCTTGAGGTCTGCTCTATTTTTGAAACTCAAATCATGTGTAGCTATATCCCCACCATTATAATTATCTGTCTCAGCTAACAATCTTATATATATCTTATCATCAGAGTGAAAAAAATCAGGTATTCTTATAGCAAAGTTCCAACCACTACCTGAATGATTGTGCTGTGTTACATACCCTCCAACGCCTCCTCGTGTGGTACAAATAGGAGTAGTATCATCATTCTTATATATTTCCACATAAGACATAATTCTTCCATCTGCTGTCCCTTGTGTCCTACCTGATAGCACTAAATCCCATGTACCTAATTTGTCCGCAGGTATCTGATAGATATAGTCCTTATCTTGCTTTTTGATAAAAGACGTTGGTCTGCTATATGAGTTCATTGTCAAATACAATTCCCCTTGTCTATCTGATATTTTTTTTGAATACGTTCCTGCTGTTTTTACCTGCTTGTGTAAGGCTTATTAATGCACCTGCGGGAGCGTTCTCATTAATAACCTGAGATGTGGTTATAAAGAGAGTGTTAAAAGATATTGGTATCAAAAAAACTTCCTTCAAATGTATGTCCTGACATCTGCTGTACCTCCTTAAATATCCAAGGCACATGTATAGCAGGAGGGGCGTAATAGAAGTTGTATTTTTCCTCTATCATAGTTTTACCACCATACCCTGCAACAGGATATAGATAACCTCCATTATAATCACCTGCCATGCCTGCTAACTGCCAATCAGCGTATTTCTTCGTTATATTAGTGATAACATCTGCTGTCTTATTATGGTTCAACTTATCTCCAATCACATCAGACAACTTATAAAGGTTCAACCAGTGGTATATATCCTTTGTACTTTCATGAAAGGCAAATTTATAGGTATCATTCTGCACTCCCATAAGATAACCCTTAGCATTTCTTACTATCGGAATACCATCAACGAGTAATTCTACATCAAAAGCCATCTGTGGTCTATCACTTACGCTCCCTACCATACCCGCCAACTCAAATATATCATTGTTAGTGCTACTCATAGGTAAGTACATCACATCCGAGCAGGAGAATTGCCGTGTGTCAAAAGAAAAGAAATCAGCACACTGCATATTCCAAGTGAAATCGTTATTGAGCAAATCAGCCTCTTTGCTGTCTATTATCAATCGTATCATTTCTTTGTCATTATTTGTTGAAATCTGTTATCTATATTCTGCCTTACTGTTCTATAATAGAGGGTGTAAAATACCACCTCATAAGGCAACGCCTCTACCTGCTCATACCTCAATATATCCCCTTGTGCCAATGTGTCTATGATAGCCAAATCCTTGAAGGGTTGCAACTGCTCCACTCCTGCCTGTTGTAGTTGAGCTTCGTAAGGGCTTGGCTCTCCTTGTAGTGCTTTTTGCTCCTGCTCAAGCACTCGTTGTACTTCATTCGTTAGGTGTTTGATACAGGGCATAGAAGCGATACACGTTCATTCTTGCTGGGTGCTTTATCTTATATACCACCCTGAAAGCCTCTACCACTTGAGGAAGCTCCCCACTGCTTAACAGGTCAATCACCGCTCGCACTTCTCCCCATTTTAGTTCTGTCAATCGCTCCACTCCATGCCTTTTCTTCCACCACCATAAGCCACAATAAAAGAAAGGCAAAAGGCTTAACCACCTCAATAATAGGGTAGTTTCCCTTTGCCTTTCGGCTGGCATGAGTAAATATTGTAATAATGTCATCTAAATATTGGTCTGAATGTCTTTTTTAGGTTTCAAGTCAAAATACTCTCTCATCAGTAGCATGTCCCTATAGTCTGGGCTTCGTCCCTATGTGCTGCTTCACTGTATCCTTGTTAATCACAGATAGCCGTTGCCCGTCCTTGTTGTCACTCTTTATCTGTTCCAACTCTTCTATAATACACTCCTTTGTCCTCTCTGACAACTCTGCACTAATGTAGATACCATTGTTATTGATTCGCTCAGCTAACTTGTACAAGCATTGCGTTTGCAGGTTCTTGTAACTGGTGGCTTGTCCATTCTCATCAAGAGGGGAGCTGTTGTTTTTAAAGCCAATGATACCTGTATTATCAACTACACCACCACCCACACCATCCTCATCAGCGATACAATTCCCCTTGGGTATGCTGTATTTCATTCTAAGAGTGTGTATAAGCCCTTGTACCTCTGTCATTGCTGATATATCCAATGTGTGTATCTCTATCAGCTCCCAGCCCCTCCACACACCTATAACACACAAGTCAGAGCCAAAGCGTGCAATATCCGCTGTCAGGTACATTTCCTTATCCGTGGGTATTTGGTCATTCTCAAATATAGCCAGTATCTTATCATAATCACAAAGAGCCGTCGGGTCATCATCATACTCCCATAGTCCGTGTAATAGTCGCTGCTTCTCTGCACCCCTCAAGGTACGCTCCAAGTTCTCAATATACGCCTTGGGTAACATCTTATTATCATACGGCAATGCTTGTATGAACGCTTTCCACCGCTCCAATGTACCTGCTTTGTAAGGTTGGTAAAACTCCTTGTACAGGAAATTCTTGGAGGGTTAGCTGTGATAAGTAGTTTCCCTTTCAGATTGTACTCCTTGTTCTTCCAACGCCCAATAGAGATTTTTTTAAATTGGAGTAGCTGTCAAACTCAAACTCTCCTCCTTCCTCAATCCAACCCCTTGTCATCTGCATAGAACCAAAGCGCTGATATTGTGGGTCACTTGGTAAATATTTACAATCCAAAAGAAAAACCTTTGAGCCATTATACAGCTCAAAGTAATTATCCTGTCCATTGTATTTATATGCTCCTTGCGGCAAATTCCAAAGATTAAGTACCTCATGAATGCTCGGTATCGTAAATTTCCTTAAATCATTCAACTGCTTACGAGCAATAAAATAATGTGTCCCTGCATACATCAAAGCATCAGCCAATATGATAGAGCACCCGATAAAGGATTTTCCTCCCCCCTTAGCCCCTCCATATAATATCTCTTCTGTGTGTAAGTTATTCCACTCCCTCAAGCACTCATATTGCTTTCTATTTCCTTTCGGATTGATACTAATACTACTCATCAGGTGCACCCTCCCATACAATCTTAACCTCTGTAATGCTAAAATCTCCTTTTACCTCCTGCTTTATTGGAGCTTCCCAGCCCTCCATTTTTAGCCAATTGAGCAGCCGCTGAGATACGCTCTCGGTAGGAGAAAAACTTCTCTCCGTCAATCTCTCTACCCTTGCCCCTGACCACATCTGATAAGAACTTGAGGATGTCTATCTTTTGCATTACACCCTTTTTTTCGTTCCTCTACCTCTGTGCTTATCACCTGCTTTGCCACCTCCTCATTAATTGATTTTTTGCCACTCCTGTAGTTGTTTTTGTGCACCTTCCCAGTCTCTTGCAAACGTCCTTTCTGACTTGTGCCACTTACTGACATACAACTGACAAGCATCCCCATACGACAATAGAGGAGACTTTTTGAGTTCCTCTAATATCCATTGTTGTCTATGTCGTGGGGTGTTATTCATACTATAATACTTTTATAAAAGTTTAAAAAGGTCCTTTTACACAACTTGAAAGTTCGATGTAATAAATGTTTTTCTTCAGGGAATGTGTGTATCGCAAAATGAGACTCTGATAAGAGGATCAACATTGTATATCCTTGTGGAGTAAATACTTTTTCTATTTCTCCGCAAATACCAAAACCAGCAATTAGACAATTTCTCTTTGTACTCATCCATTAGTTCTTGGTTGCTTTTTATTGTTCAATTCTTTTCCAAAAAGGAAATGTTATACATCGTCGCTTTCATAATCTTCTCTTACTTCTATTATTGGAAAATTCTTCTGAATATTTATTAGGATTGCCTTTGTAAAACACCAATACGTTTTCATGTGTCTTTACGACTTTTTCTATTTCTCATGTTATTTCTCCTCGAAGGACTGCACTCCCAATAGGTTGAACTAATATTAGTTCATTATACAAGTTCATTCCATTTCTAATAAATATCTTTTTTTATGTCTCCTATAAAATCGTAATAATATCCTCTTTTATCACGAACATCACCAACTGTTATACAAGCAAACCTATCATCTTTTTAAACATTTGATTGCATTTTGAGAAAGCTGTATTAAGTATTGCTATGAAATCAGAATATTCTTTTTGATTACTTGCATCGTTTTCTAAGTCAGAATATATTTCTAAATTAAAATAAGGAGGGCAGCTAAATAATAAATCTTGTGATTTTTTTCTTCTATATGATTAAGTATATTTCTTCCGTCATCACAGATGTATTTTTGCGGTCATTCCTTTTTGTCCTTTCGTTGTTAAAAATTCGCTTGTTCCTCTCTTAGTTCTATTCCTATAAATTGATTTCCTAAATAAGAGGAGACAAAACCGAATACAGTATCTCCCGCAAAACAATCAAATGTTTTACATTTAGGAAAGCCAAACCATTTGACAACTATTTCAGCCAAACACCCATCTAACAAAGACACTCCATTTTCTATGAAACTCTTACCGTACCTCTCTTGGTTAAAAGATTTAGCGTTTGCTCCCCCTTTACCATTGTTTTTCTCTAGCTGTCCCATAGTCACCAATTATATCTTTCCAATATCTTTTTCGCTCTACCCAATAACCTTGTCTTGTGTCTAAAACAGAAAAAAAGGAGGTACTAAAAAAATCTTTTACTTAATTCTCGATGCACGTCTAATTCCTTATCTTTAGATACGCTTACTTCTGTTTCATTATATGTACATTCGTCCTCTTCTATCTCAATCCCCAGTTCCTCCAACTCGATACCATATTCCTCCGCTACTGCTTCCACCTCCTCAAGGTCAAGGTTGTAGTTCTGGTGTGCTGTAGTGTTTGCCAATATCTGTGCCTTGTAGTATGTATCTGTGTCATCTTCTATATCATTACGCACAATTACAAGATATTCGTTTTTCTGCAAGTGTTATCTCCTTTGGTACTAATCCCTTTTTCATCAAACTTTTCCTTGCGGGCATGTCCTGATATAATTGTGCCTTGTTTGGTTACTGATATACTCTCAATCACTCCCACTTCCTCTATAGAGCTGCCAAGCAGTTGCATACCTTTTTCAGTGTGTTTGTTTGTGTTTCTCTTACTTAGTTTTATCCTTATCATAGTTGGATATATAATTTAACAATGATTATTGTATATAATTTTTTTGGATATTGTATTTTTCTCAATTGCGCTTTCTACGGCATTCTTGAACTCCTCAAAGGAATAGCATACAGTGTAAGGGTGTCCCAGTGTGATTGCTTTTACCTTGGAATGATTTTTGATTTTCTGTTTGCCGATTGCCTTTAACTTTCATCTCAATATACAAGCTCTTCCCTTGTGGGAGTAGTACAACTAAATCAGCTACCCCCGCCAGCACTCCCTCTGCTTTCAATCGTTGCGCCTCCCTTACATTGCGACTACCTCCATTAGGTACAGCGTATATAATGAGGTCAGGATATTGCAATCTGAACCACCTGACACAAGCTGTTTGAAGGATACTCTCTTTCTGCATGATGATTTGTTAATTATTCATAGTGCAAAGATACAAAATATATTTCAATTACAAGCAAATTTTTTTAATGTAACTAATTGAAAATAAGTGTGTTTGCAGGTGTAAAATACACTTGCAAAACACACTTATATTTTGTATTGTCATTTGTTAATTACTCGTAAAACACAGCCTTGCCTAACTCTTTGGCTACAGCATGCTCAATTCTTGCCCCTTGGCTATCCTCCCAACCTTGTAGCATATATATCCCCTCACAATCTATAAGGTTGATGATGTCTTTGGCTATATGCTCCTCCCATGGGTCAGCTTCCGATAGCCCATTACAAAGAGGGTTGGTAACCTCATGTCCTAACGCTTGGAGGGTGGTGGCTACCTTGTCAAATAGGCGACGTACATAGTCAAGGTCTGTCCCGCTGATTTTTTTCCTGATAGATATATTTTCATATTCTCAACTTTTTGACTATTTTTTTGTACTTGTTCCTTGAGTTGTGTCCGTGTGCATGTGTTATCTATGATAAAGTGGAAATCACCATCAGGGACATCGTCGAGGTCTATTTCGGAAGGATGGGTATCCATATTGCCCATTCTGCATTTCACACGGATAAAGACAGGGTCAAGCGGTTTCATCTGCTCATATTCTACCTTAAATCGCATGTCTGTGACAATCACCCTTGGAAATTCGTAATTCTCATAAGTCAATCGCCTTAGCATTAGTTTGGCGAATATATCCTCCCCAAGTAGTTCCTTGTAGAAGTCGGCTGTCTTTCGGTACAGCTCCCTTATGGTTAGGTTGCTCTGTATGCCATTAACATCCACTAATCGGCTTTCCTTGAAAAGGTCTAACATGTAGGGTGTCTGTCCTGTTACTTGGGACGCTATTTCTTTGACTGGCTCGGCAAAAGGCTCTTAGTTCGTATTTGCGCTGGGTGTAGTCATTGAAAAGGTTGGCCACGGTGTCCTTGCCTACTCGTTTTTTTCCTGATAGGACGATGAGTTTTTTTATTCATGTTCTTTATAGATTTTTAATTAACTCCTTTACACAATCGTTTTTTTAGCATCCTCATAGGTGCTTCTGTGTCCGTTTTTCTTCAATATATCCGTCCTTGTCATAGATAAAGTAAGATACTGACAAATCAGGAATATTTACCCTAATAAAGGAATACAATCCTTTTCTCTCTGAACCACTCAAAGATTTGTTCCCAAGTAGGGAGTGATGTAGTGCTTTCATCGGTATTGTAATCGTAATATTCAGGGCAAAGCCTCTCCTCATCATCTGTAGAGCATTCTATTCGATGAAAGTGCTCATGCCAATAGCAAAGACACTTCTCTTTAAACCCTATTTCTTTTGAGTTCTTTGGCTATCTCCAATGAGACGAGCCAAGAGGGGTAGTCGTTATTTTTTTCATCTTTCACAAATTTACCGTTAATCATTTTTCCCAGTTCTGTTTTTTTGATTTCGTTGTAGGCGAGGTTAAGGCAGGCTTCTAAGGTTGTATCTTCTGATAAGGCGATACATTGGAGACCGTTAAGTATATGCTCTATCAGATAGGAGTATAAATATAGTTCATCTTGTTCATATTCTGCCTCAAATAGTTCTGACAATATATTATTAGCAGATATAGCGAATGTAGTTTGTGTGATATTATTAGGGGCTTCCATCGGATATATTTTTTTCATAGTGAAAAATGAAATCCATATTTTTTTAAAAATAGCAGTAGTTAATAAGGCAAATCATAGTATCACCTATTGCATCTTGGATAGCTGGTTTATCATTGTCATAACACGCTTTGATAAGCTCGCCAACCTCCTCGTGTGTCTTAAGGAGTTGGTCAAATGGGGTGCTTTGGTCAAATATCCCCCTTTCTTTTGCCCACTCTTGGATAAGTGGGACGAGTTCTTGGATTGTTTTTCATTGTTCTAAAAATTTTAATCGTTTTGCTATTAATTCTACTATATCCACGGTTACAGCGTTACCTATGAGCTTATAGCGTTGTGTCTTTGCTATGGGCTTGATAGCTCCGTTATAATCGCCATATTGTGTCCAGTTGTCGGGAAAACCTTGCAGGCGTTCGCATTCTATTTCTGTTAAATATCTTATTTTATTGTTTTTTTAGTTCTTATGAAGCTACCTGTAGAAGTACTATTTTTTTATAACCTCTTAATATTGTTCGTGAATAGTCGTATATATTCCTTGTCTTTTTAGAACTATCTTTTGCAATTTCTCCGATAGGAAATACTCCTGGGATACTTCGTCCTGCAATGTGTCCGATAAGGTATATCCGCTCTCTATTTTGGGGTAAAAAGCCAGCTTGTATTAAGCAATTGCCATTCGATTGTATAACCCCCAATGTTGGCAAGAGCTTGGAGAATTGCCCAAAAGTCTGCGCCAGCATTTGAGGAGAATGCTCCCTTAACATTTTCCCAGATAAAAATACCTGGTCGGATGTGAGCAATGAGGGCAATTGCGTACTCGATAAAGGCTACTTTTGGCTCCTTTAAGCCCCGCTCTTCTTCCAGCAAGTGAGAAATCGACGCAAGGCGAACCGAAAGTGATAATGTCAATGTCTGTAAAGTCTCCTCCGTGAAGAGTGGTAATGTCTCCGATGTGTTTTTGCATATGGGAAATTGTATTTATAGTTGGCTATAGCGTGTTTATCTATCTCTGAAAAAAATAGTGCTCTGTAAATTGGTAGCCTGCCTTTTTGAAAACCAAGCGAAAAAGCCACCTATGCCGCTGAATAGGTCAATGATTTTTCATGTTTTTTTACTTAGTTGTTCCTTTCTTAATCCCATGCAATAGGAATAGTAGTTAATATTCACTTCATTATCAAGTAAGTAATCGTACCACTCTATGATTTTACCATTAGGTTGGTTGCTCTTTAGGTCAAAGTATATATCCGAGAGACTGAAGAAGTAGTCAGATATAAGGAACATATCTACACTATCATTACCAACGGAAAATTCATAGCTTAAATCGTGTTTCTCACAAAATTCCATAAGCAGCCTATCTACAGCTACCTCAAAAGGCTCTTAATGGGGTGTTAGTTTGTTTTTTCATTTGCTTTATCTTTGTTATTAATTCCGTCTAAGTGGATATATACCAACTCAGATATATCATCCGCATAAGATTTGAAAGCATCAAGAAGTTGAGGGTCTGCTTTATTCACTCTGTAAAATTCATCTACTACTTCTCCGTTGTACTTTTTCACGTTCTTGAAGTTGCTTTTTGAGCTTGTATTTTTAGATTGCTTTCATCTACCATACACATTAGCTCGTGGGTAGCATCACAAAAGGCCAAGGCTAATATGAGATAATGCGCCATATTTTTCCCGCTTAAGGATTGGTTTTACTTGATTTTCACGATAATCAGCAACAGCTATCTCCATGAGATATTTGGCTTCCTTCTCTGTGATTTGTAGCCCGCGTGCTCTGAGTTCTGTTATAAATTTTGTACTTTTTCATTTTTAAAAAGGTGTGTTACTTTTTAGGGTCTATTTTTGGCAAATTATTTTTCTTGTTGTAAGAACGAGTTATATTGCCCTCCTCGTTCAAAAAAATCGCATGTACTGTAGCTGACATCCCGTAATTATTCCTCCTGTTGTGCCGTTGCGAAACTTTGAAATAATAACCTCTACTTCATTGGCTGTAGGTGATCCGTCCTCCCATTGTGGTATTCCATAATATTCAGGGCGATAGAGGAATAGTACATTGTCGGCATCCTGCTCTATGGCTCCTGATTCTCTGAGGTCTGAAAGCATGGGGCGCTTATCTGCTCGTGTCTCAACCCCGCGGGATAGCTGGGATAAGGCAATGATTGGTATGTCTAACTCCTTAGCCAACCCCTTGAGGGTACGGGATATTTCACTAATCTCTTGGTCTCGTGTGCGACCCTTTTGGTTATTACTAATGAGTTGTAGGTAGTCAATGTAAATGATTTTTACTTTTCTTTCCCTTACCCACTTCTTTGCTTTGATTTTTAGAGATAGTAGTGTAAGAAAGGGTTCATCATCAATATACAAGGGCAGTTTATTGAAAGAAGGACGGAGGCTTACTGCAACATCCATCTCACTTTGTGTAAGTGAGCCAAAAGCCAACTTGTTGCTATCTATCCCTGAGTAATTGGCAAAGAGCCTTGCCGTTAGTTGTCTTGCACTCATTTCAAGGGAGAATATCCCTATAGGGTAGCCTAATCGTGCTTGATGCAGAGCATCACTAAGAGCGTATGCTGTCTTTCCCATGGCAGGGCGCCCTGCTATAATGACAAGATCACTCGGTTGGTAGCCATTGAGTTTTAGGTTTATGTCTCGTACAGCAGTAGGAACGCCTGCACGCTCAGATTTGGGTTTAAGGACTTCTGTTAAGTAATCTCCTATATCCTTGGGTTGTTTGATAGACAACCAATCAGACACTTTATCAAGCTCTTTGTAGGAATAATCCAATAACTCAAAAATATCAGTATCATCTTCATAGGATTGCTCTATAAGCTGACAACCTACATCAATACTCTTTCTCTTCACATACAACTGCATAAGAATCAATGCGTGATATTGCATATTTGCTGATGATGATACTCTTTCCGTAAGAGCAATAAGATAAGCACTTCCTCCTACGTCTTTAAGTTTACCCATTTTCTTTAATCCATCACTAACTGTCATTAAATCCGCTACTTGAGACGATTTGTATAAAGATAGGATTGCATCATAGATTATTGCGTTTTTTTGGTTGTAAAAAAACATTTGTGTCTTTCACTACCTCGACAAATTCAGTAACTCCTCTTTGCTCCATGAGCATTCCGCCAATTACAACTTCTTCCAATTCAGGGTTGTTAGGTATTTGTTTATTTTGCATTTCAAATATTTTTTTAATAAGTAATTTCATTACCATTCTCATCAAAGCGAATGCGTTTAGGAGCTGTGGTTACAGGGGTATTTTTTTGCCACTTCTTGCCTTTTTTTAAGCCAGTTTTTTAAAGTGTGTCCTGTAATCTCTCACTTCTTTTTAAGCGTTCTCCTTGTAACTCCAAATGCTGATTAAAAGCCTCCAATTGCTCAGAAATCATGTTTTTTATCAATTACTTTTTAGGTTTTTTTGATTATTGCATTACAAAGATTCTCGTCGTTTAAATAATCACGTTTTTAATTCGCTGATTGATTTTTATCACTCCGTTATCAGATGAGTAATATTTTTTCTCATCAGTGATGGCGGAGGCGTCTTTATCATCATTATCATTTACATTTACATTATCATTTACATTAGGTTCGGGTTTGGTTTCAGCTTGGTTATGGTTTGGTTTCGGTTTGGTTTTAGTTTTGGTTATGGTTTGGTTTTTAGTTTGGTTTCTGTTTGGTTACAGTCCGCTTTTTGGACGACCTCCTCTTTTTCCATTCTCAAACCTTTGATTATTAGCGTCTAATTGAGGTTTTTATAAGGGCAAACATCGCTTTTTGTTATCGGCTTCTGATTTTCAGTTGTTACTCCGTTTAAGCCATACTCCATTATGGCTGTAAGCACTTCTCCTGAATATCTCTCGGCAGTTCCTTTATCCCTTCATAAAAGCTCCTGTAAAAGACAAAACTTTCTCTTTCCATGGTTTGTTATTTAAATGAACATTTTTCTCACTAACTTTGCCCTAAGCCCTCTCCTTGAGCATACACGCCAAGTACAAGCGAGGGCAGAGGTCAAAGAATGAATGAGTATCTATGATATTTTTTTGCAATTCCTTTTTCTTGTTGCTCTTTCTCCATTATCTCTATGAAGTCAAACAAAGTAGGCATGCTTACTTCTTCATCGGCAGCCTTGCAATAAGATGCCCCATCTAAAAAAAGTATTGAGGATTGAGTTCAAAACCAACTCCATAACGTCCCTTGAGGATTGCTCGATAAGGTACTGTCATTAGCCCTCCAAATGGGTCTAATACTACATCTCCCTTATTGCTCATCTGCTCAATTACTCTGTCTGCTATATCAAATTGCATTGGACAAAGGTGCATCTCTTTTTCCTTTGCTCCATTGGGAACCATTGAGGGTAAGCATACGAGTAATATCCGTCCAAACTTCTTCGCTCCAGCTTTGTGGCTGTAAGAGCATAAAGGAAGTAGGGAGTTTGCCATATAGGTCTAATGTTTCCGCTATCTTTACATTGTGCTCGTGGTTATACACTTCATTAAGAGAGAAGTTTTTGTACTCTTGAAAAATAACATTGTGTGGTAGTTTAGCGAGTTCTTCAGGGGTCAAACAACGATTACCAGAGGAGCGTGTAAATCCATGAGCATCTATCTGCCATTTGGCGCGTGTGTAGTCTTTTTTGCTCTTAACCACTGGATCATCTGCATAAGCATTTGTTTTGTCAGTAGCTGGCTTTCTAAATAGTAAGAGATATTCAGGCATACCTACTCCCATTTTAGTACCGTCCTTGCATTGTTCACTCCAACCCAAGCGGTAGGTTTGGTTGTTCTCACGAACCACATCAGTAACAATGGTTTTCATACCCATATAAGCAAAACCATGCTTGGTGTAGTGCTGTATGCAATCTACATGGAAAGGATACACTGTTTGTACTCCCATTCCTGATAGTCCCATGGGTACAATACGGTCTTTTACGTGTATAGCTGCTATCCTGCCAGGCTGTAATACTCGAAATAAATTAGGGGTGAGATAGTCCATTTGTTTAAAAAACTCCTCGTTACTTTCAGAGTGTCCAAAATCAGCATAATTAGGGGAGTACTCATATTGGGTACTGAAGGGTATTGAGGTTAGGATAAGTCCCACACTATTATCTTTCAGAGCGTGAGGATTTTCGTTAGGATTGAGTTCTAATACATTGTCATTATTGACGATCTTGTAATTTCTCCCTACTATCTCTATACGCTCTACCCCTATTTTGCGGGTGAGTGCTTGTGCCATTTCGGAATGAGATAGTCCGTATTTCTTGATTATTTCCGTCATATTCTTTACGAGTTTGTTGTGATTTTTTTCCACTTTGTTTCTAAGGTTTTTTTCGTACGTTTCGTTCGGCTTCTGTGTATATCAAATCCACACGTACTTTTGTTCTTTTTGGAGGAAGCGCTGTAAGCGGTGTATAGATTGGATAAAATCGTTGAACTTATAGCCTATTCCTAAGTATATAGCCCAGCTGCAATACCTTTGAAAGTTACACCCTGAACCTGCTATCACGGGCTTTGCTCCTAACTCCTGCAACTCTCCATACGAAAAAAAGCTCTGATAATCTCCTCACGCTTTTTCAAAAATCCTGAGACCCATATATTGATTTAAGGGTTGGGATAGCCTTTTCAATTGCTTTGCGTTCACCTTCAAGTCATGCCATATTACACGATGTGCTTCAGGGGCTTCTGCTCGGAGTTCTAACATCTTTTGGATACGATCCTCTAATGAGTCTCTTTTTTCCTTGGCCGATGCTTGCAAGCCTAATGCTACATCTTTAAATAGGAGACCTTGCCCATGCTTATCAAACCCCGCGTCTAAGTGATTGGTAGGTATTTCATGCCAACGCAAATCTAATTCAGGGAGGATATACCCTATATCATCAGCTTCATTTTGGGTAATATCAGAAGGCTTTGTAACGAAAAAGTCCCCAAGAGGATACCCATAACCAAAAATTCCTCTTCTTTATGAGCATGTAGGGTGAGTTTGTCTGCTTTTGGTACTATCTCGTTTAAAGAAACGCGTTTTGGCTTGCGATACATCCATCACCCCTAAGAAATCAGCATAAGCCAATAACTCAATGTAATCATTAGGAGAAGGCGTGGCTGTGGCTACAAATCGGTATTTGATATTGTCTGCTCCTCTTCGTTGTTGCATTGGGCCGGCATCACCTGTAAATAACCTCATAAACTCGCGGAACGTTTTAGAACCTCCTAAACCTCGGAGGATACTCGCCTCATCAAGGCTTGCCACTTGAAAGTGTCGAGGGTCTAATTTGCCGTCTCTGATACTTTCATAGTTGGTGAGGTATATACCATCCTTGTCCTCTGTTTCCTCGATACGACGAATAAACTTAGGGGCTACCTCCCAACCAAGTATATTTTTAGCATCCTCGATAAACTCTTGTCGTACAGATAGCGGGCAAACTATTAGACCTTTGCCCCTCCTGCCTTTTTGGAGCATCACTCGTACTGCTTCAAGCTGGGTAACGGTCTTGTGTAGCCCCAAAAAGAAGCAAAAGCAGGCACGCCTACCACCCTCTACCATCCACTTTACCATTAATCGGTTGTGGGGCTTCATTCGTGGGTTAATCTCATCAAGGCTACAAGGAAACCCTTGCTTAGGAGCTATCTTGATTTTGTTCTTTAAAAATTCTTGATACTCGTTCATTTTTTTGATTTGAAATTAGAGATTTGATAAAGATTGCCGCGCGCTCAATCTCCTTTCAAATCGGTTGTTAATTATTTTTCTTTGTAATTGTGTAACTTCTCTCGTCTTATAAAGCGATTAACGGTTTCTTTCATTGCTTATTTTCTTTTTAAATCTTGCTTATTTATTTTTTTGCGTTGGTTTTTAGATAGTTAGGAATAATTTTTTTGCCTTGCTTAACGAGAGGTGAAAATTGCTTAATAATACCTCCCTTGTAAATTATTCACTTGTCTTTCTATCTCATTGAGAGAATTTAAATCATCAGGGGTTGGCAGGTATATGCCCGCTTCCTTACTGGCATAGTCTCTGAAATTATCAATAGCGGTTGTCATTTCCTTTGTGTTTAAATCTGCTGTGCTTCTCCACGCAGCCCTTACCTCTCCCGTTTTGTAATTCACATATTCAGTTAGGAATATTTGCGGATTAACTAACTTCTTAAATATATCTTGCTTCACGTATTCTGGGGTCTCTCCATATTCTAATGCAAACCACGAAAAAAAGGAGATGAATGTAATTGTTCTGTGAGTAGGTTCGCTTAGGCTTCTTTTCAGTGATTTCAAAGGTCTTTTTTTCTTTTCGATAAGGTAACCTAATCGCTCCTTTGCCCGTTGTATATCAAACTCGTTACTTGCGTTGAAAAATCATCGTCTTTTTAGCATTAATGAAAGGAATATTGCTGTTACCATAGCGTGAGTTGCTCTAACGTAGTCTTTACTAATGATTAGTAAAAAAATCTAAAAAAACAAGCATACTATTATCGTTATTAATTGTATCTTTTTCATTGTTATTATCTTTGAAAGCAAAGGCAGGACTCGAACCTGCTATTATCCCGATTGATACTTGCTTTTTGTTATACTAATTACCTAATATAACGGGCGTTCTGCCATCTGTGATGATTACTTTATTAGAAGTCTTACCTAACATCTCAATATATTGCTGCATTAGGATTTCTCTTGTAAGCCCTACCGATTGGACTTTGTTTGTTTCTGCATCTATCTTTGCCTTTTCTAACAGCATTCTTGAGGTCTCTAACTCGTTTTTTTACTCTATTAGCTTCTTGGATAGCCTTATTCCTATCTTCTACAGCTTTCAGCATTGAAGCAGGAGGTTTAAGCCCAGATGTAAGTGTAGTAAGGTCAAAGAATTTTGTTTTAAACTCCTCTTTCAATCTACTTTGTACTGATAGTTCAAACTTACCTAAGTTGTTCATAAGGCTGTCAGTGGTGTAGTTTCTTGCTTCCTCACGATAAGCATCAGTAACACGCTTGTTAAGTACATTAGCCTCTACATTGTCAAAGAACGTTTCAGGGTCTTGTATTCGGTAGTTTTTGTAATTGAACACAATCTCAGCACCTTTGCCACGAATAGGCGTATAAGTGTAGGAAGGATCTACGGTGAATACCCCTGCATCTTTTGCTGTGATTTCTACAACATCAGGGTCACCCGCTTGCTCCCACATGGGTACCTGATACAGCTCACTACCTGGGCCTAACATCCCTTGTGCCCCTGTTACAATTTTGAACGAATTGATACCATTTCGTCCGTACTCAGTCATTAGAACCCCTTCGTAGTTAGGTTCAGGTCTGTTACAACCCACTAAGGAGGCTATAACACAGAAAAGAAAAAAATCATCTTTTTCATTTGATATAAAAATTAAATTAGTTACTAAAAAACTTGTTGTAAGGGAAAACAATCAGTATAAGAGTTGCTACAAGTAAGCCTACAATCCATAAATAAGGGAGTTCACTCTAAATAACACCATTACTCCGTATGTTAATAACACTAACAGAATAATGAATGCTAATGCTCGTATTGCTATTTTTTTCTCATCATAATAAAGGTTTAGCAATTTCTAATAATTCTCTTTGGTCTTCAAGGAATTTATCTCTGATTTCACTTGTCTTAAAAGCTAAGACCCTTTTTATAACTATAATTTTTCACATTTAATCTTATCATTTTCTATGAGTATTACATGTTTATTTTTCATCATCATTTTTTTCCAATCAGGCTGCCAACCTTCATTGTAATACTCTCTAAGAATTGTTAGTTTTTCTAAGGGCTTCAAATGCAGAATAATTCTCATCTTTTTGTGAAATAGGTTGCTTTTTGAATCATCACTTATTGAAACAGTGTACTTATTGTTTTCTCGCAACCATTTGATAGCATCTTCAAAAAGTTGGTGCAGGTGCTTTTTGTTCAAAGCCTTGTAGTGTATAAGGTGATGTTGATAGAGTTGGAGTTTGTGAAAGAGGTCTCCATCTATTTGAAGTAATGTCATCTCCTATAAATCTACCATCTCCTGTATAACAATAGGTAGCTTCTCCATACAGAACACGTAAGCTCATGTCTGTCTTAACTTCTGTTATTTTTCAGAGGTGTTTTGCCAAAGAAAACTTCGTCATAGACCTCCATTCCTTCTTTAAATATTGTTTTTCATTTTTTTGTTATTATCTTTTTACTTTATCCAAAATGTCTAAATGACTTTGTTTGCTATCTAATAAATTACCTTCTAAGTCCCTATACATAAGTAAATTTTTCATCATAAACAATAAATCTATGTAGTAGATTATGGTCTTTTTATTGACAACTCTATTACATCTAACCAATAATCTTCATTATAGTTCCAATGATGTAAATGAAATCCTTTTTTTCCTCTTTAGTCGTTGGGTTTTTATTTTTTTGCAAGTTGTTTTTCAGGATATTTTTTTCCTTATATTTTTAAACGATATTTCTTTTTTTGTTTCAGGGTCTTTTTTTAATAATCTATAATTTAACCTATAGTATTTATCACGCCCTCTTTTTTTCGTTCTTTATCTCTCCATTCTTCGTCATTAGATAATTTATTATACCTATTAATAACGTTCCTCTTTACACATTCCTTACATTTATTAATATGCCCATCTTTTCATTCCTGAGTGGGTATAAAATTCACTTATAGATTTTTTTCTATCCCACATTCAATACATGTTTTTTTGTCTTCATAACTAAAAAGGTAAATTATCTCCTTCTTGATTATTTAATATCGCAGGGTTAGGCTCTCTTCCATGGTTATCAAAGAGCTGCGGTTGTTGTACCTGCTGAGTGGCTCTCTGTGGAGGAGGTGCAGGCGCTGCTTGTGCAACTGGTTGTTGTGGTGCTTGCTGTACTGGCTGCTGATTAGCTACATTAGTAGTCTGTACAAACTCAATTTTTCCAACCTTCTATGGTGTTAAAGTATTTAATCTCTCCTTGTGGGTTTTGTCCATTCACGCCCTCTGATATTGATATATACCTTTACATTTTGCCCCACTTGTAGATTATTGAGTAAGTCGCAACGCTGCTGGGTAAATTGAATGATGATCGTTTGTGGGTAATTTTTCCTCTGTTACTATCACTAAATCCCGCTTCTCAAAGCCATTTTTGTCCTATTATCTGAGAGGGAATATCTGTTTTATTCGTCCTTGTATTTCCATGTCTTTTTAATTTTATTTTATAATGATACTATCTTTTTCGGTAGCTTACTTCAGGAAGGTCTAACAGTTCTCCATTCTCATCTACTGGCAAAAAGCCCTTTTTTTCTCTATTGAGAAATGCAGATTTATATTTATCTTCTATCTCCTTGAGGTTATCAGCTGCTATTTGCCACTCTCTTATCCCTTTAAAGTTAAAAGGTACGCCCGCCACTTCTAACCTCGAATTTAGCCCCTTTATAAATACCCTCATTGTATTCTATTTGGGTGCGTATCTGCTCTTCATGCTCCTGCTCAAAAGGCTTTTTACGGCTTCGATGTACGCTTCACATTCTTTTTTTCGTCCTCTGAAAGCGAGGACAGCTTCCAATATAGGCATTTCGCCGTCCTCTACTTTTTGGCACTTAGCTACAAAATCATCTTGTAGCTGCTGGAATAATTGCTTACTGTACCCCATTTTTGTTTTTTTCATTTAAAAGTTCATTAATCCTTGCTTCTACCTCCTTGCTTACCTTGTAGTACTTCTTAACATCATTTACATGGGTTATTCTACCCTCACTGATAGCCTTACTTACATTAACCCATTCTTTGGTTACATTCTTATCTCTATCTACGATATTAAGCCAAGCCAACTCTTTGGGAGGTTCTTGGTGTGCGGTAGCACTTGCATTGTTTCCGTCATCATCATCAGCCCCGATACATACCAGCGATTGCAGTCCGTAACGCCCTGGCATAGGTAATTCAGACCCCTGCGCCTGGGCATCGTTCTGCCTTGCATATATCACCTCTGTAAGGCTCTCCATAGTCTGCCCGCTTTCATGTAAGAGGAGTGTTTTTACATAGTTCTTGCCCTCAATCGTTACTAATGGTTGTAATACTGCTATACCATGTTTGTTAAGTGTGGGTATCACCGCTTCACGTACTGCATTAAGGTCAGCATATTTGTTTTTTAGGAAGGGGTTCGTCGTCCCCTTGACGGCATTTGCCATTTCACTCTGTGCCTTGATAAATGCCTTTGCGATTTCTGTTTGGTACTCATTCATTTTTGATATAATTTTTGATTGTTATTCTTCGTATTGGCTTAGTCTCTCACGAAATTCAGCCGCTATATTCTGCCTTGCTACATCTATATAGTTGATATAGTCATTAATAGATACTTCACGGGTTACTTGGCTATCAATAGGAAGGGCTAAAAAACCTATCACTCTATCACTATCAGCCCCAAAGCCCCATATATGGTGCTCGTCTATGCTGTCAATCTGTACGAGCCAATCGCCTATTTCATAGCATTTGCCTTTTTCTACTGCTGTTTTTCATTGTTCTTTGCTTTTTAGTGGTTACTTTTTCAAGTGTATCGCCGTCATATAGTCCGTAACACTCATTGTTGAACTTCACCTTGACTATCTCAAGGCCATTGTTATTGACTATCTCTACAATTACCCCTACTTTGCCTTTTTGATTTGCAGGGTCTTTTTGGAATAAAGGGCTTACCCTTACTTTATCGCCTATTTTTCATATTACCATGTATAAGAAGTTGCTAAATCGGGGTATATATCAGTATCTCTAAACTGAAACTCTTTATTGGCTCGGTTGGTGAGTACTGTTGTTAATACGCTTTCTTGCATTTCAGTAACCTTAACCTCTTGGAAGTTGATGTATATATGTTGTATCTCTACACTGTGACAACTTGCATTGTTGCTACCCTCGCAATAAGCGGTTACATCATAATATATTGCACAGTACCAATCATCAGGATAATCTTCTTCTGTTATAAACTCACAGCTGAAAGACCTGTTACTGTCTTCGTGCAAGTCCAATAAATCGCTGTAATAATAGCGTTGCTTGCGTTCTTCATTGAGCACTCGCTCAAATTCGGTATTTGTCATTGTTCTCATCGTAGTATGTATCTAAGTTGTGATTCTCTAAGGAGTTCTTTTAAGGAATGTAGTGCTAAGCAGTCGCTATATGCTTCTTTTTGCTTGTTTGTTAGCTCACTATAACGGCGCTTTTCGTAGCACAAATAGCCGTCAATCACTTGTAGTTGCTGGTCTTGCACTTTTTTTGACTTTTTTTCTTGCAAGAGAATAATTTTTGTAGTAATTTTGCCATGTTTTAATGTTATATTTATCGCCCCCTCGTGGGGCTTTTTTATTTTCTACTTCTGTTTTTCTCATACCCCTGAGCAAATTCCTTTATCTCATTAAAGGAGTACTTAGGATGTCCTTTGTCATTTACTCTGTAAAAGCACCCTTCACGCTCCAAACGGGTAACTGTCTGCTTTTTCTATATTGAGGAAGTCTGCCACTTCCTTTATACTCATTAAGCTGTCTTTTGGGCGCTCTCTTTGCACTCTCCTTATAGCCTCTGCGTACTGGTCTATGCTGTCAGGTAGCAGCCCCATAGCCTTATTGAAATCCTCTACCTCCTCAAGGGTTAGGTTCTTATAAGTGTTTATCGCATATTCTACTCGTGTCATAGTTTGTCTGTTAAGTCGTTTTTGGTTAATTCCAAATTCTTTATATATCGGAACAAGTGTTATATTGAGTAGCTTGTTGCTTCTCCTCTTAGCCAGATCTAACACAGCAGCCTGTTTCACATCAAAAAAACAACGCTAATCGCAAACTAAGCTGATTAGTCTTTCTTATAGCATTAGAGGCTTTCTCTGACAGATCCCTCAGTAATATTATTCCTATAGTCTTTTTGCTGTCTTTTTTTAACTTTACTCACTTTTTTTCATTGCTGTTTTAATTTTTTTATCCTTATATTTTGCACCTATAAAAAAACAAAATGTATTTTTATATCTCTGTTTTGACACTGCAAAATTACAAACAATTACTAACATAAACTAACATGACTATATAAATGTTTGTTAATGTTAGCGTTAAAAGTTTGCAAGTAGTTGGTTTTTAAATAATTAGAGTTGTGAAAATATATTTTCCAAAAGGAGGATATACCTATCTTAGACTTGATTTTTATCAAGCCTTATTATCTTAAATAAGGAGTTAAGTGTGGCTGATGATCTTGTAAAAGACTCTTGCAAATTAATACAAAAAGACATGTCTAAGGGTTTTAAATTATATAGAAAAAAACCTTTTTATTCATTATGTAGATATATTTGTCCTTCACCAAGTAGGAACAAAGCAGGAGACAGAAACACTTACATTGCTTAAAGCTAATGAAAAAAACCCTGCCTTTCTATAATCAAGGAGGGTTTCAAGAGTTATACAATCAATTTGTAAAAAAATAATGAGTACAATGATAAACAAAATGTATTAGTAAGCTTTCACAGATTGAGGAAATCAAACGAAATAAAACTATATCATGGATAGCCCTCATCGTATCTGTACTATCTTTTAATTGTTAGTATCATAACGATGGTATGTACTTAAATAATCTCATTACATCTCGTTTTTTTCTTTAGCAAATTCAAGCCCTTTGTGAGCAGCGAAGTAATCCAAAAGCTCTGTAAATAAATGCTTGTTCTCAGCCATTTTTATAGTGTAGCTCAAGCCGTGATTCCAAAGCATCTACATAATCCTTAATATCCTCCAAGTTAGAAGGAGAATACTGGGTAATTGTGATATTCTGTGCCTTTGGCGTTGGAGTTTCCTTAATTTTGTTTTTTTCAAAAGACACAATTCAAAGGATTGTTTCTTAATCAATGTATTTACTTGATTAATACTGTCCCTCATCTCAAGGGATACATATACCATTAATACTATGATTAACAGCAGAAGAATACTTATAAAATACAACATAACTATATAATTTAAAAACGCAACAAAGGTATGAAAAAAATAATTTAGACACACAAACAAATGTTAGCACTGAAAGCGCTAAGCGATTAGAAGAGTTGATAACTTATTTGAAACTATCTTACAATAAATTTGCTGTTGAAATAGGATTGAAAGACAATGTGAAAATATACCATGTGAAGAATGGACGAAATGATATAAGTGCAGATTTGGCAAACAATATTGTAAGTAAATATCCTTATGTTAGCTATGAGTGGTTACTTAGAGGCGAAGGCCCTATGCTAAAAAGCCTCCCCCTTAACCCTCACCCAACAAAAAAACATACTCAAAAAACTAAAGAAGCTCTTTATATCACTGAGAAATAGGATTACCAAAGACCAGCAGCAGGTATTCAAGCAATATGAAGCGCTACTATCACAAGGAGAGACCATAGTAACACATGAACTCATTGAGGAGATAGCCTCCACCTTTCCTGACATCAATAAGGAATGGCTTACTGCTAATAAAGGTACTATGTTTCTCTCTGATAATGCCCTTATCAATGGAAAGGACTTAAATCATTCCATTAGCAAGCTCAAGTCAAAAAAATGGCACTGAGGAAGTATCCCCGTAGCTGAGCAGAATTATATGATTGTCGAATACGCTGACCTCGCTGTCTCCGCAGGCATGCTCGGAGGTGATTTCTCTGAGGCGTTCGTGGAAAGCCTACCTGAGACACACAAGCGACTTATCCCTCGTGAGTACAACGAAGGGAATTATCTTGTGGTGCGTGTCAATGGGGATAGTATGGACGATGGCTCTAAGCGCTCCTTATCTGATGATGATGAGATCCTTATCCGCCTTTGGACAGACTCAATAGACACACTGCCTATCCGTAGCAAGCTCTTTGTGCTTACCACTCGCAGCGGTCATATTGTGAAACAAATAACCAAAATAGACCATAAAAAACAGCAAATCACCTGTCATTCGTTCAATCCTCTATATCCTGACCAAATCGTGGATTTTGACGAGGTAATACAGCTTTTTACCGTGGAGAAAAATAGTTAATTCAAAAATCAGATTTTTAATCAATATATTACCATGAGAAAAACATTCATCCCTCTACTCCTATCCTTATGCCTTGCTTGTTCCAAGGATGGTGGGGCATCTAAAAAAGACAAACACACTAGAACCCTTGAAAAAGGGGAAAGAGTGTGTGGTCAATACAACGGAAAAACACTTTATACAGGCCCTCGTGGAGGTTGTTATTACTACCAAGATGATGGAGAGAAGACATACGTAGATAGAAGTAATTGTAGTTGTTTAAAGTAATAATTTTTTTAAAATGAAAAACTAATCGTATTATTTACCTTTCTTTGCATTTCTTGTGCCAAGGAAACAAAAGAAGATGATCCACAAGTAGCACATCTTAAAAAAAGAGCCTTGTTGGGACAACTTGGACTTATTATTATAAATATACTGATGGAGACATTGATGTTAGTACATATACATTCAAAGATTATAATTCAGGGTGTCATAGATCATGTATATGGTAATAATTCACGTAGTCATGTGTTCTCATATAAATATGAGTATCCTAACTTATATGTATCAGATGAATATAATCGTTTTTACTGAATATAGAATGAAGAACCCTTACAAAGTAGATGCTTATAAAAAAAGAGATAATATTCTCTATTGCTAAGCTTCCACTTAGACAGGGAGAACAAAGATAGTATGCAGCCCTATTCATTTGAAGACCTTGTCAAAGTACCTATTAAAACAGATGAGGCATTTCGTAAAGAAATAACAGAGTGGGTGTCTGAACGATCAAAAGAAAGAATGTTATTCTTTCAGATGAACACTGGTGAATGGGGAGTGTTTAGTAGGGATGGAATTTATTAATACCTTACAAAAAGGCAATGATTACTTTATTGTGTCTTATAATAAGTTAGAATACCCTAATATATATCTAAAATTAGAGTATTTAAAAAGAAGTCCCCAAAAGATACAACTCTTTTTTTATAATGCTGATAATAAATGGTTCATAGAGGATAGAGATAGAGAACCTATATATGACAAAGCTATCTTTAAAAAAACAATGATATAGATATAGAATTCAACGGAGAAACATTCCACAGAATTGATAGTAAGTATTAAAAAAACCCATTACGGGGCTTTTTCTTCTAAAAAAACTACAATAAAGAGCAAAAAAATAATTATGAAAAACAATCCAAATATAATCTTTCCTTATCACTTGCTTATCTACTCGTACTGCTCTCGTTTCCTTTTCTGCCCTTTTTCATCACGCTGCATGCTCATTTTTTTATATCATTTTTTTAGTATAGTTGCTTCTTGTATGAGGGACTTTTGACCAGCACTATTTGCCTTTTATACTTACTTTGCCTCCTCGTACTGTGATAGTCTCATTTGTTCCATCTCTGATACGGTTAAAATACAGCTCTTTTGCGTTTCCCATACTATCTTTATCACTCTCAAGAACAAATTCCATATTCTCAATAGTGGATACATCAAAGATGGTTGTCTTTTCACTTCTTTCAGTAGTGGAAACACTATCTTTTTAACTGAAACACGCTCTTTGCTATTTGTTTTTGTCTCTTCTTTTCTTCATTTTTCCTGCTACCACAACTCAGTAGTAGCAATAATAGGAGAAAATACACTATTCTTTTTCATGTTTTTTTATATTAATCTAATTATTGACCATTTGCCTTGTAATCATCTCTATAAACTCTATCGTAACACTTATATCGTACGTCTCACTTGGCTCGTTGAACTTCACATTACCTCCCACTACCTCCACTCGCTCCCAATTCGTGAAGAACTCATTTTCAAAGAATCTCCGTACCTTATCTCCCTTGTACAGATATACTTCATTGGAGGTATATAAGTCCTTCACTTCCTCTATCTCATCAGCTTGCACAGGGTATAAGACTACTGAGCTTCCAAGTCTGCTCTCCACTAAGTCCTAAGTGCTTACGAGTAATATTCCCGTTCTTGTGATAGTCCCAGCTACCCCTGCTCTTTGTCTTTATCTCATGTTCGTGATCACTTGAAAATAACCAATAACCCCATGAGCCGTAACTTGTCCTCCACCGTAAGAATATTCCACACTCATCTATCTCTCTGGTTACCTCTCCTCTTGGGTAATACGTCTGATTACCCTCTGTAACACTTGACTTGGTACGAACCACATTAAAAGCCCCTCCTATTATTAAATTCCCATGCCTACCCTCTACATCTGCGGTATAAGTGTCTATCTGAGGGTAACCTACAAAATAAGGTTTTCCCGCCCCCTTCGGAGCTAATCGCTTATTCCTCTCTATCAGAGAATGATTAATACTGCTATCTATAATAGATAATCCAAAGCGAATGCTGCTTAATTTCTTTTTCTCCTTCCTCCTACTCCCTCTATTCCTTACCATGCAATAGATGTCAATCTCTATATATGCATCAATAGAAGGGGCAACTCCTAATGAAGGCATACCTCGCCTAGTGCTCCTCTCATAGTGCTCAAGCATCACCCTTTGCAGCAGTAATCGCAAATCTACATCTGTAACCTTATCCTTAATGACATACTTCACTGGGTCATAAGTTTCAACTTTTATCGTAATTATCTCAGCGTCCTCTGTAGTCCCTCTTTTTTTAAAGGAAAAGGTATAAGGGTAATGTATGCTCGTATAATAGTCGTATGTTATTGTAAATCCTTCGTGTGTTATCTCCATAGTTGTCCTTATTAAGCGGCCATCTCCTCTATGACCTTGATTATATCACTACTAAATTGCACAGTGTACCATACTCCTACCTTGTCTATAATGTCCTGTATCCGCTCGGCTGTGATAACTGCATCTATAAACTCAGGTTTGCCTCCTGCCTTAAATCTCCTTGTGCCTTCCTGACCTATCTTATGAGCAATAGCGTAAGCTAATGATGATACACTTATCTTCTTTTCCAAAGGACGTATGCCTTTTGCTTGTATCCATTCCTCTATAGCCTTCACGGGGGTATCTTCCCTGTGCCCTCCCATGCTGTACGTAGTAGGTGTAATCTACCCCCTCAATCCTACCTACCAACTTGCTACCTTCTCTCTCTACCACCACCTTCAAGCCCTCAGCCCAACGACCACTGGCTCGCATGCCTAAGTTATCATACTTAGCCACCATCTCCATTACTATCTTACCTAACTCCTCATCAAGAATATCTTTTACATTCATCACCTACCACTTTTAATTTGGAAAATTACCAGCACACCGTCAAAGTTCGTATCATAGAGATTAATCACCTCTAACATCCGCCATTGCAATATATCATACTCCCAGCAGAAAGCCTTAGCTATCTTCATTACCTCCTCCTTACAACGCTTGATATACCGCTCATACTTCCCCTCGCTGTCATTGTTACCCTCTTGATCATCATACACTCTATCAAAGTCAGATACCATAAGTAGCAACAACCGCCCATTATAGGTACGTCCCACCTCTTGACTATCTTCAAAAGATACTAACTCCTCCAAAGGGTCAAGGAAAAGGTAAAAATCCTTAGCCTCTACCCGTTCCAAGTTGCTAAAATCATCACGTCCGTAGTCAAAAGCCCAGTTATTGCTCCTCGCTATCTGTTGTAGTTTCTCTTTCATGGTTATCTATTGTTAAGTCCTTAGCCCCCTTGCTTTATATCATCAAAGAAATCTTTCAATTTACCCTCTCTTTCATAGTTATATAGGGCTTTCATGATGAACTGAGGGGGATATTTACCACCAGTAAGCACAAATACATTCTTAACAATCTTACTCACTGGGTACATCAGTGTCATAAACTGTACCACACTCTGAAATATTTTTCCTGTCTCTGTCTCATTAATAGGAATGCTCAGAACTGAAAGGGATATATACACAACTGTTATTACAAGCATTATCGTTGCATTGCCTGTAAGGAAGTGCTTAATATCAAAAGTCCCTGCCTTTGCGTGGTATATAGCCCCTACTACCATATTAAGAAAGAGAATAAAGCTAATTCCCACAAAGAAAAAGCTCATTTTTCTCTCTCCAAACAGAGAAATAAGAGTAAAGCATCAACAATGGAATACTCTTAAAGAAAGCAACGAAAAAGTAATAAATCCTATCCCTCAGCTGTATCTTATCATCAAAGTAATAGAGCAACACTATAGGTGCTACCCATGTAGCTATTTTGTTCTTCGCTTTCAGCAATCGCTGAAATAATTTGTTCATCGTATTTGTCATTTATCATTAGTCATTATTCGTTCAATCGTCCTAATCACCTTCTTAAGCCGCTCCGCGTACGTTGGCTCCGTAGCATACCCCTGCCTTGGCAACCTCTTCGGCAAACTTGTACGGGTCTGTCTTCACCTGTAATGCCTTAGCGTAGCGCTTATTTGTAAGGAACAGCTTAGCGTGATCTGTAAAACTCTCCTCAGCAGTGTCATACTTGCGGAACCAGTCCTTAACCGTGTACTTATACCTGCCGTCAGGCCGTTTTTCTATACTGATGATAACGGGGAATTTAGCCTTGTCTGTGTCGCAGATCTCCGTGGTTTGCACCAGTTGCCGCTTTTCAGCAGGCATACTCTCTTTGGCTTTCACGCCAAACATCATATTCCCAGGTGCGCTCTTCCCCACCCTGTCTCCAACGCGGATTGAGCCAATGTAAATAGCGCCGATATACCCGTCTTCCGCTCCGTCTCCCGCGCAAAGGGTAGGTATTTTTTTATAAATTCTTCCATGATTATTTTTAAGGTTATAATATATTCTTAGAGGCTCAAAATGATACGAAAAAAATCAAAAAGCCTGCCTATTCTTTATGGGTAGTATGGAGTAAAACCTTGATTACCCAAAAACATTTCTATTGCGTCTAATCTTCTTTTTTTATATTACTAATTTCATCTGAAATATTTCGCCCTCCTATCAAAACGTTAGAGCTGATTTCTATTGACGTCCCATATATCCTCACAACATCTCCCGTAATGGTTGTTTCTTTTTCCTCCAAGGGCTGCATTTCCATTAGAGTAAAGATCTAATTGTTTATCTGCTCGAAAAAGTTATAGTCTTGGCCTCTCCTTGCAAAGTATGTACATAGCCTCCTCCTTTTTCTTCTTATATACACACCCTCGTCAGATTCTAAAGCAAGAATTTCAGTTGTTCCTATTGACATATATTTTTCCAAATATATATATGGACTCATCGGAAGTCATAAATACAGTGTCGTTTTTCAGCTATATCAAGCAGCTTTTTCAGTTTCTCAAAAATACCCTGCTTTTATCCACTTTCCCCAGACAGCAAAGCCTCTAAGTTTTTATTAGCCTTCACCTGAGTGATAATCTCCTGCAATGTGTCTAACGCTGTGTCATCTACGGTTAGGGTTTCTCTGATAGCCGCTATCTTTTGTTCGAGTTGGTCAATGAGTGTCTTTAAGGCCTGTCCTGTCCCTGTATAACCTCCCTTGGGCAATAGCCCTGATATATCCACATTCCGCAATCCCTCCAGCTTGGTGCGTAGTTCATTGGTGAAGTCATTAGATGAGAGTACCTTTCCAGGCACTTTATCTACCTTCCTACCTATGGAGGTGTGCAAGTCATCAGCCGTACCTGTATAACTCCCTTTGTCTAACTTTGTGTAAAACAACCCCACTATCTTATCTCTGAGCAACCTAAGCACCGCCGCTACTCGTGTCTTTGTATTACCTCTATTCTGTGTCTCTCCCTCTATCTGATTGATTATATTGTCTATCGCTGTCATAGTCTATTCAAATGTATCGTCAAATGTATCGTCAAATATTCTAAAAGTGTTATCCCTTGCAAAGGCCCTGTCAAAGGCTCTCTTTGTGTTTGCCCAATCTAAATCATTGATATAGTAGCATACTCTAACCTCCTTCACATGGCTGCCTAATGTAAATCTTATCATATTCTCCTTGTAGTCCCTTGTAAGGCTTGTGAGTTTTAACCCTGCATCGTAACCTAACACCTCAAACCCAGATTTGTTGAATGAATGCTCGTTCGTCTGCACTACTGCTACAAACGTCCCTCTCTGCAACTCCTCCAATAAGTCCATATGCTTCTTAGAGAAATCATACACCCGCAAATCCAATTCATGTGTATATCTGTTAGGTGTATATCGCTCCCTCCCCGTGAAGTGCTGCTTATATCCCTCTACTATATACCCCCTTTTTCTCATCCTTGAGTTGAAAGTTATGTAAGAGCACTCCACTCCGTGTTATCTTTGCTCTATCTATGTCTGTGAAGTTAATCAGCACTACCTGATTATAGATGCCTTTCAATGGGATATACCCACAATCAAAGCTAATCCCTTCACTAAGTCCCCTTATACATTGCATCTCTATTATTAATCATTAGTAGTTTGTCATTAGTCTCTATATAAGTGTTATCCTTACCCTTCCTCTGTGATCCTGCTCTCCACACCTACCCTCCTGACATCGCCCCCACTCAGGAAATTGCTGCTTATGCCTCTCAATGTATCGCTTGCAGTCCTCCCACAACTCATTCGCATTCTGTACATACAGCCCTCGCAAGTCTCTCGCTCTGACTGACTAACACCCTCACCGTCCTGATATACCTTGCCCCTTACCCCATAAGGGGTATCTATCTGATGTCCTGTAAAGATATACCTTGCATAAGCAAAGTATGCCAGCACTGCCTTTAAGCCAGCAAACTCATACTTTCTCCCCTCGTAGGTGTAGCTACCACCGTCTAAAAGTAAGGCATAATCTCTCTGTGGTGTCTCACTCACCAAGTCCTGATAAAAGTCCTCGCATACCAAAGGCTTCAGGTCAAATACCTGCGACTCTCTTGCGTACCTCTCAAAGTCTTCTACTTTTCTGAAAGCAGAAACACTCAAGAATTTGCTTACACTTGCCTTATCTATTAGTATTCTCATTTTGTCATTAGTAATTGGTCATTATATCAAAAAGCCCATTATTAGAGATAGGTCTCACAAAGTTATCAAACAGCTCCTCAAATAGCTCTTGCACGTCCTGCCGCTCCTCCTGCATCTGCTCCTGCATGAACATACGCGCTTCTTTCAGACTCTCTCCTGATGTGTTACCCAGCTTGCCTCTACATAATCAATCAGCACTGGGGATATTTCCATAGGTCTTCCTAATGTTATTAGCGGTCTTCTTGTCTGCATATTCGAACAAATCAGCCTTTACATTACTCTCTATAGGTTTGACTAATACCTGCTCCTCCAGCTTATCCCCTCTGACCTCTAATTCAAAATGGAATACACTCTGCTCCGCTTCCACCCCTATCGAGCGCCTCAAGTTATCCCTGAACTCCTCCCGCTCCTCTTCACTCCCCATAGGAGAGGTGACAAAGGCATACGTCCCAAAGAACCCTTTCTTAAAGCCATTCCTTGTGTATTTAGCTGACAACATCTCACTCTCACAATCCAGTAGAACCACATCTGCCCAAGCCAAAGGATAACTATCATTTCTATCAAGGTTCAAGAAATACACCTGCCCCTTGTAACTCTCCCAGCCTCCTACTCGCTCTACCTGTGCCTGTATCACTTCAGGACGGGGGTCATACATGTCTATTGTCGTTACCTGCTTGTCTATTTCTTTCTTGTCCTGCAAGCTATCCCAATTGTTGTATATCAGTACCTTCCCTCGGTAATTGTTGCTATCCTTTTGCCCCTAATCGGCAATAGCGATAAAGGGAGCACCTGCACACTTGTCTTTTGATACAACTGATTATAATTCACATGCAAGAATGCCCCCTTATGATAAGAAATACTCCTTGCTACCTTCTTCAATAAGTCATTCGGTGTCTCCATCCTATCATTGATATACAGCGTATCCTTCCTGAATCGCTCCCGCCGCTGCTTAGCATCAGCACGAGCCATAGCCTCCAAGGCAAACCCTTTCCCATAGATAAAGTCCGCTATCACTCCAGCACAAGCCCTCGCTGTAGCAGAACCGCCTACCAACAATTCAATCATTGTTGGGTAGTCGTTCTTCTCTCCATTGGCCAAGAACGGATAGCCTTTGTACTTATTGCTCTCCGTTCTTCTGCTCTCCCTATGTAGCTCCACTGCTGTAACCTTTGCCATTGCTCTCTAATTATTGAGTTACTTCCTCTGTTTCTCCGCCTTGTTCTGTTTCTTCCTGATCTGTTTCTCCGCCTTGTTCTGCATCAGCATACTCCTGTACTAATTGCTCCCAACCCTTTGGATATTTTTCAAAGTTTGCGATTCTATTGGGGTTAATAGATAAGTACCTCAAGGCTACATCATTAGTCAATGTGTCATTATTGAAGAACTCACTACTACCAAAGTCCATAGCAAGGAGTGTATATCCCTCTCAATCTGAATGCACCCTCTTGCAGGGTGCTGTCTGTGTTTTTTTGATTTTTCTTTGCCATTTCTGCTGTTTTTAATTGTAATTCTCTTAGTCTATATACCCCATCTCGTGCCAACTTATCCCAGTAGCCTGCCAGCTTCTGCGGACAACTTGCACAAGGGGTGTTATCATTGAAAAGATAAGCATAAAAGGCGATGAAAGTCTCTTTATCCTCTCCCACCGCCTTCTCATAACCTCCTTTCAACAAGCTATTTAATCTTTCTTCTGTAAAGTCAGTCATTTGTCATCATCTATTAGTCATTTGTCACTCATCATTAGTCACTATCTAAGCTAATTTGTTGTCAAATTTGCCCTTAGTAGTAGCATAGTCAGTATCCAACCACCTTAGTGCTGTCTTCGGCTCCTTCTGATTGTTCGGAGTTCCCAATGTGAGTTTATATACACCCCCATTCGTACGCCCTTCACCCTCTGTAGCCTCTAAACCAATATAGAAACCATACACATCAAAGGTATTTTCCAGTGATTTGGTTTTATTCTGCACTACTGCCACTACCGATGCTCCTGCTACTATCTTATCTATCTGGTCGTAATCCTCCTGACTCTTCCCATACAGATTAAGAACCAAGGCATGCTTGTGACCGTTGAAGTCATCATCAGAGATTTCAGGCTTGGTACTCACCGATATATGGCTCTCCTTGGCATATTCCACCTTGTAGAGCCGTCTTTCCTGTCTTCAGCACCAAGGATTTAATGCGATTACCCTCCACTTGAGTAGCTCCCAAGTCTATATCATCTCTATTGATGAGCAAAAGGCTCAATTCTACTCCCTTAATCGTGTCATCACAATCAAAGCCGAAGTCCTTAGCTATCTTATTAATACATTGTGCCATTTTCTTTAATTTATTAATTTGTTAATTTGCCAATTATATAGGTGAGTTGCCCCACCTATATATTTGTCATTAGTCACTACTAAACTGCCATTGCGCCAGTGGTTGGCATTACCCTCTGAAAGTCCATTCTGTAAGCCGCCTTGATATACACATGCTCATCGTCTCCTCCGATGTACTCTATATCAAGGTTACTCAATGAACCCAGGCTATCCACACCTAACTGACATTCTGATTTGTCAAGCAGAATAATACGATGAGGATTGTGCCACTTCGTACCATTGGAAAAGTCCCTTTGTATGATGTAGTCAAACCAGCGGTGTGTAACCACCTTAAAGCCCTCAAAGGTCATCGTCTCATAACCACTCTCCATCTTAGTGAGTGTCTCCTCATTCTTGTACTCACTTCTAAGATAACGAGACAAATTCTTTGCCATAGAGTATGTCATTAGGAAGATAGGCTCTGAACCATCTGCAAAGGTCAAACCGTCTGCCTTGTCCAATAACTCTGTACATGCCTTAAAGGCTGTATCACGAGCCAATGCCTTCTGAGCGGCAAAAGTGGCTTGTGTATTCTCATTGATGATTACCCGCTTACTTGGGTCAGAGGTAATAAAAGATTGAAATGATGCAAATAGACCATTCAATACATTGTAGTTCTCCTTCGCTACTCCTGTGGTCAATTCCTCATTCCCTGAGCCTGAACCCACATTACTCGCTTGAGTGTCTCCAAAGAAAGCAAACTTATTAAAGTCTGCATTGATGGTCTTCTCCAACTGACTGGCCAAAAAAATACAACGAATTGGTCACCATCTATATGGATCTTATCAATCCCCTTCACATTGCACCATTGCAGGATAGACTTTTCAAAATCTGCATAACACTGCTTAATTTTAACCCTCAATGCCTTAGGATCCCACCACCCAGTACGTACAGGAATGCTAAAAGGCACTGCTGCCATACCACAACCTGTATCCTTGCGTGTTACCCCTTCTGTGTGTCCGTAGTAGCCGAACTCAGTCTCCTTTGTTACATTCTCTACTACTGTCATAGCCTCTTTAATACCGGCTAATCCCAACGAGCGCTCCTCCAACAAGTCCTTAATGTCCCTGATGTACTCTTTGACCCTCGCTGGCTCTTTAATAAAGTCTTTTATTGCTGTTGCCATATTCTTTCCTCCTTTCTTACTTCAATTTCTCGTATAATTCTTTCAGTTCCTCAAAAGAGCGTCTATTGCTACCATTGGCAGGCTCCTGACTTTTTACCCCTTGGGTCTTCTGAAGAGAAGCTGCTCCCTGTCTTCTTCATTCGCTCAAACTCCTTAGAGATACCCTCTACCTTATCCATTACCGCCTTCAAGCAGTCTGTTACAGTCTTGGCAAACTCCTCATCTACCTTCTCTGTCTCCTCCTGCTTTTCTCGGATTTCCTTAATCCGTCCACCCTCTACTACAAGGGTGCTTTCATCTTTCAAAAGATATTCCCCATCTGACAAAAGCACTCTCATCGCTCTGACCCTCCGAGGTCTTCTTCTTCACTTCATCACCCACCGCTGGACTTTCTCCCTCTGTAACCACGGTGATAATATCACCATTAGCTAAGGTCAAATCTACATCAAATACTTTCGCTTCACTGACTTTCTTTTTAAAGTCTGTCATAAAAGCCAAAAGCTCCTTAACAATTTTATTCATATGCAATTTGTTTTTATTATTATTAGGTTGTCTATTGAAAAAAAGCCCATTCGTGGCTGCTGGGTCATCTACCAAGTCGGAGGCTACCCAATCTATGAGCCTCAAACCCATACCTACAAGCTCTTTATCTCCCTCCTTGTAGATTTCATCTACAATATCAGCTTCCACATATATGGAGTTTCCAAACATCTCAGGACACTCCTGAGCCATTCCCATAACGTAGTCAAACAAGCTAATACCTCTCCCCGTTACCTCTGTCTTTCTTGCTATCTCAGCAAGGTACAAATCACCAATCAACCGCCCCTCTGTTACATTGAAATTCTTGTACTTTCCCGTGAAAGAGCCAAACGAACCGCCCGTAAAAGAGGGATGCTCAAACCGAGCCTTTATCTCTCCCTTCTTGTTACCAAAGTCTTTCAACTCACCAAGGAACCGTTCTGAGAAGTAGTAACCATTCTTGTTCAACCCCATATTAGCCAATGCCACCCCATAGATAATGCCTTTCTCACTATCTACACGGCTAACATCACCTTTTTCATTATATGTATTAAACTTCAATTCCATGCTACAAAGTTACATAATGCTTGACTATAATAGTGCTAACAATAATTAGCACTATTATATAAGGATATTTGTTACCTTTGCACTGTTATTAACCTAAAGATGTAATCTTTAGGAAGGTTGCAGTTTATACATTAATTAAAAGAAAAAGCGTACCACCTACCATGGTACGCTTTTTCTGTTTTTGTTGTTATACTTTCCTATCTTACTTCCTCTTCATACATCACCTCTCCAGTCTCATTACACACTACCTGCACAACGCCTCCCTTATAGTCAGCAAAGTAACTATGATTACTCCCGTTGAATGCTAATATGTAATTCTTACAATAATCAAAGGTGCTTTCAAACCCCTTGCTATTACTAGCTGTGTCATCATTAAAGACTACATCATAGGTTCTCTCAGGTATAGCTTTCAGAATATCATTCTTTTTGCCCTTCATTGAAGTAAGTGATAACTATTTCATCACCTTTTTATCTCATAATCCCTCTTGTCTAAGTTTTTACCAACCCACTCCTTATTGATAACGTCGTTTTTTTAATGCTAAACTTTTTCATGATTTTTGTTTTTTTAATCGTTCTTTTGTTCATTCTTTTTTTGTTCTATCAACTCCTTATATCTTATATAGTAATAGAACATATTCTTAACAATATTACTCATCGGGCGTGTCCCATTTATCCACGCCGATAGATTAGACATCTCTAATCCCGTGTCATTATTAATATCTTTAATTCGTATATGCAACCTATATAACTCCTCCTTGAGATAATCCACCGTAATTACATCACTATCTACCTCCTTTAAAGGAATAACCCCTACATGTATCCTCTCTGGGCAAAAAAATCCTCTGAAAACTCTCTAAATAGCTTCTTAGTCCTCTCTACTATTTCCCTTTCTGAAAAGTAATCTCTCTTGTAATTCTTCCCCTGCCTCGCCTCTACAATAAGAATCCCATCCTTATACTGCTTTTACCTTGAATGTGAGATTATCAAATCGCTTATACAAGGCCGCTCCCGCCTCTAATCGCTCCCTTTGCCCATCCTCTAATCCGAGCAAATGAATATTTTTTTACTATATTTTTCCATGTCGATATTTTTTAAAGAGGAGGGTTTCCCCCTCCTTGTGTTCTACAAATAAACAACCTCTCTTTTATCTAAATCATAGATAGCTATCTGATTGTTTTCAAGCCCTTTCTTAACAGCTTCATCTCTATTCTTGTAGAGCCTTGAAGCATCAAAGTAGTAACTTTCATTCTCTTTCCAACCTCCCACTAAGGTATTATGAGAGATTGCATACTCAAGCACTCTTTTTAACCCCTCAACTCCCGAAGCTGTCCTGAGTTTCTTTTTTTCTGCTACCACGAACCCGCCTTCTGTTACGAGTTTCCCTTGCAACGTTGCAGTAAATCCATTGGGATTTTTCATCTGCGATTTTTAAGAACATTTCTAACATAATATACATTTTTATACTGCTGTAGCAGTTGTTATTAGATAGTGCAAAAGGTACTACAAAAGTTTGTAAATAGCAAACTTTTTTTCAAAAGAAATTTTTATGTCTAATAGTGTTAAACTTTCTCTTAAAGAAATTAACTAAATAGCATAATCCATATTGCATACACATTTATGCCGTTTTTTTAGCCTTTCAAGAGCTTTGCTCGTTACAAAGTACAGTCCCTCTACACGTTCTGATTTGCTAATGCCTTGTCCTTTGAGAGGAATGCTTGTGCGTACAGAGTAAGAACCCACATACACGTACTCATATACTACCTCCGCTCCCTCCTTATTGTATTCGTTCACAAATCGCACTATTGCTCTCTGATGATTACCTTTTGCCATGCGATAACTGGTAGTGGTTTGCTCAAAAAGAATGTTAGAGTTTCTAATATCTGTTACAGCGGTCTTATAACATTTGCCATCACAATCATACATGGTACTGATATAGTATCTATCTGCAATCTGATTAGTAAGGTTCAATTCTGGTTTAATCATCAATGTCATAATTCAATTAATTTAATTGTTAGCTAAATAGTTCAATAATTCTTCTTTGCTGCTGAAAATTTCACTTTCATTAAATGTGTTATTTTGATAGTTAAATATTTTTGTAAGTAATGCTGGTGCTATTATCATAAGCTACTAAGTGAATGTCTATGACTGCAATTTCACCGCTTTTTTTATTCTATTTTTCGTGCATAAAATAGACTTTTTTGATTAGTTGAGTATTTGGTTTCTACTTTCATTTTGGTAGGTGTTTTTAGGTGTTACTGATTATATTGAGTGATCTATGTTGAGGGTGCATTTATATTGTGTTTTTAGCTTTTCGAGGGCTTTTTCAGTGGCAAAATACAGCCCCTCGGTTTGCTCTGATTTAGTAATGCCGCGCCCTTTCAGTGGCAAAAGTAGTACGTACAGCATAACAGCCATAAGAATACTGATAGACGATTTGCGCCCCTATTTGGCTTGCTTTATTAACGTAGGTTTCTAATGCTCTCTGATGGTTACCTTGTGCCATTCTATAGCTGGTGGTGGTTTGCTCGAATAGAATATTGGCGCTTGTTATATCTGTTACAGCGGTCTTATAGCATTTGCCATCACTATCATACATGGTACTGATATAGTACTTATTAGCTATGTGGTCTGTTAGGTTTAATTGAGGTATTATAGTAGGTATCATAGGTTGATTGATTTAGGTGTTACTGATTGAAAAAAATAGAGCCTTTTTTGCGCCTTGCTCAGGGGCTTTTTGTTAGAGTTCTATTACATCTGAATATTCTTGATACTTTTTGCTTTAACAAGGTAAAAATACTTGATGAATTTTTTGTTCATTTTCTTTTTGAGAATGTACCCTCAAGGGCGGGGCATTCGAGGTTAATATTAAGGGCATTAAGCAACGCATTAACGCAATCTTGTAATGTTTCATTGAGAAAATTCATGTCTTGCTGGTTACCATATTCGTATATACCCTCGTTAAGGTTTCTGAGTACTAATTCAAGGGGTCTTACAAAGCTAAATTGTAGCATAAGGTATGCAAATGCTGATTCTTGCTTATTCATTGATTTCATATTCGTGTTATTTTTTTATCTTATTGTTGTTCATAAATAAATTTACCGTTTTTCATAGAGAGGGTCTAAAGGGCTTGAGAAATTCAACCAGCGCTCAAAGCAGTAGTTAATATCATAGTTAAGTATATTTTCAATTACAAAAAGCCCTTGTTATCACTTTTTGCCCTTTGTGGTGTGGCTCTATATAGAATATTATCATATGCCCTTCATAGTGATATACTGCTTTTGCTTGACCCTCAAGCTGCCATTCTTGTTTAAGGTCTTTATAATAAGTGTCTAATTCTTTTTTTGAGTGCATTGTCTAATAGTATTGATTAGATTTTTCTTTTTTTGTGCTTTAAAAGTTTGGTCTATTGTTGTCATATTCGTGTTATTTTTTTAGGTTGTTTTTTTGAGTTTGAAAGCAGTTTTTAGACTTGCTTAGGTCTTTGAGGTGTTACCATGCAAAGTAAGAATAATCGTGTGCAAAACCTATCTTTGAAGCTCTACCATTGGGGTAAAAGATTACGTTTTTGATGAACTTTACTTTTTTTGGCTCGTAACAATTATATATCTCTAATAACTTTTTGCGGGCTTTTTGCTTTCAAAGCCTTTGTCCATGTTTGTACTACGTTCATTTTTTTATCTGTTTTAATGTTATTACTTATCTTTTTGACATTGCAAAAGGTAATACTTTTTGTAATTACAATTAGTTAAGGAATATATAAATTTCATATGTTGCAATGTTAAATGTAATTACAATCATATATACATAAATTTATATATGTATCTTTGCAAAAATAATATGGCACGTATAAAAAAACAAAAGTCTTTCAATTGAGAGCCTCTGAGGAGTTCATGGCTATTCTCAAGTCATTATCTGAGAAAAAAGGAATGTCTCAAGCAAACCTAATAGAGCACCTAGTTCGCAAGGAATACGACACCCTGCAACTCAAGGAGCAATATGAAAGCAAAGAGCAACAAAAAGGAGGTCTAAAAACCTCCTTTACTTATTATCTGTTACCTTTTATCTCTATAATATGCCTCCCAGTGTGCTAATAACTTTTCTGCATGCTCTTTCGGTGTTACCTTTATATACTTCAGAAAGCTCGCCTCTGTAGTGTGTCCTGTGATCTTCATTATTGAAAGCGTTGGAAAGTTCATCAGATATAAGTTCGTCGCAAAGCTCCTCCTGCATGTATGCGAGCTAATCAACTGCCACTTCTCATATACCCCCGCTCCTTGCGCTTCGTTTTTGGGTTCATCAAGTCCCCTTCCATTTTATCAATAAAACCTACCTCCTTACATACTTTTTTTATGAGTTTGTTAAAAAAATGTACTTCCATAGCTGTTGGCATACCTCTTAGTCTTATCATCTCTTTAATATGATGATGTAATGGAATAACTACCCTCATACCTGATGAGTTACGAGTCTTCTTTGGTTCTACCTCTATAAATTTACTATCAGGGGTCAATCACTGACAAACTCATGAAGTCAGAAACCCTTAACCCCTGTCCAAAGTCCTAATATCATCAAATCTCTCACATTCTCAAGCTGTTTATCCTTTGAAAAATCAAAGTTAAATAATCTTTCAATCTCATCTTCTGACAAAGCAACCGATAAGCTATTCATCTTTGTTGTTGCAAATTCAGACAATTCATTACACACCTCATACCCCTTCTCCTTTGCTTTTTAAGAAATATCTTAATAATATGCACATACGTACCAATAGAATTAAGTCCCCTATTCTTATTGTGAACACAATAATCAATAAACTCATCATTCATCTCCTTATCATACTCTGTTATCCCTATCCTCTTAACTCTATTCCTGTCAAACTCCTTGAGTACTCTATTAGTATTAATATAAGATGTTATCCTTGCTTTACTGTATTCTCTTCCTGTATTCTTATTAATAGTACCCTCTATATTCTTTAAAAAGTCATCAACAAAAATCTGTTAGATATTCAAATTCCATTGGTTTCTTCTCCGGTTTAAAATGATCATCAAAAGCCTTCTTCAACCTATCACGACTAATCTTATCCCCATTTAGTTTAAAGTTGTCAATGATAGTCATCAGAAAATCGTGATACTGCATTATATAAGTAGTAATCTTTCTCAATCGCACCCCATCTGAGCCTTTTTCGAGACTTAGGCATACGAGCAGAGAAGTCCCAATCATTCGGATTAATAGTTTCCCCTGTAGAGTATTTAAATAACTTTTTTTCGTCCTTAATGTAATACTGAACAATAATAATCGTATCTTTGTCCCCGTTTGGCTCTTTTTAAGTAGAAATACATAACTCATTCTTTTGACGGCAAAAGATACAAAAAGGGTAAGTATAGGGGTAAGTTGTATTATTATTTTTTTCAACAAAACTAATTCAAAAACGCAAGCAAAAACCCTCTAAACTCTTGATTGTAATTGTAAATAAACGTTTTTTTATAATCAATTATAATATTAGACCCTATTTCTTTGACAAACAGAGTTATGTAAAGTGCCATATATTAGAACTAAGTACTAATAGAGATATCATACGAAAAAGTAGGTACTATCAAACGCACTTATTTGTTAGAAATACAAGAGAAAATCAAGGAAGCAATCTTCTAAAACAGAATTACATTCTATAAAAACCAACCATTGAGAACATTCTTATTACTTTTTTTACTTCCTTTATTACCCTTATGGGGGCAGACTCCTGCTACTGTTATCCATACTGAAGCAAACCTATATCAAGTGGATAGTTTGCTGTATCGCAGCGAACAGTTGGTTAAGGCTGATAAGGAAGTCATTAAGCGTACGCCTATCAAGACCATTATCAACCTGCGATATTTCACTCGTTCCAAGGATAGAAAAGTCTTCTCCCCTACCGATGGAATTACCCTTATCAACCACCCATTACTTACTTGGCGTATCACCCCCAAGGACATTGCCCAAGTACTCCAGCGTATTCGCAAGGCACAACAGCAAGGGGCGGTACTTATCCATTGCTACCATGGTGCTGATCGTACTGGGATTATGGTTGCTATGTATCGCATTATCTACCACGGCTGGAGTATTGCCGCAGCTAAAAAGAAATGCTCCAAGGCCCCTATGGCTATCATAGTATCTGGAAAAAAACTTGGAAGCATTATTTACTGAGAAGACAGTGAAGGAAGTAAGAGAACTTTTAAAGTGAAAAGTGAAGAATGAAAAGTGAAAAACTCTTGTATAAAAGAAAATTGTAAAGAAAATAGGCTGCTCCATGAGGGGCAGCCTATTTTTGATAAATCAATAATCTAATTTTTCTTTTAAGCCTTTTCAAAGCCTTTTTCTTCTATTTCTTTTAAAACGTCCAAAAGATTGATATTTTTCTTCATTTTTGATATAATATCCTTAGAACTTCTTTATATTTATCTTCCTTTAATAGAGTTCCCAAATTATCGAAAAAAATAAATCAACCTCTCCTTCTTTTTTTCTTTGAAAGAGCCTGTTCATATAGCTTACTAAATCTACTATATATCCCATAGGTTTCTTTTATTCTCATTTAAACTTTTTTTAGAACAGATTCATAATCATTTTCAGCTAAAAAGCTTTTCTAAAGAATCAAAGTAATTCTTTGCTTTTATTAAAGTCATTTTATAATCCGCTTTTTGCATCAAAGTAGAAAAATTCTTCATTGGAAGAATAATTTGTAGCATTAGCATTTAATAGTTTTATTGCTTCTTCGTACTTTTCTTTATCTAATAGATTTTTGTATTTTATTAAAGAAACTCCTAGCCTTTATAAGTTGAATATTTCGTACTATTTGTTCTTTGGCTAATTTAAACTCTGATAAAAAAACCATATTCCTCCTCTTTTTGTTCTAAGAGCATAAGAGCTTCTTGAAGTTCATTCTTATTTCTTAATTTCTGAACCTCCTCAAAAACTTTGAATATCTTTTTTTATTTACTTCGTTAAATATTCCAAAATCAGAAAAATTAAGTTCTTCGGATATTTCGTTTGAAAAAAATCATTCTCTTTAAGACTAGCTTCCTGGAATTTCAAACGCATATAAGCTATCTGTATCACACAAGGAATTGTAACTCTATAGGCAGGAGAGGCTATATCAACAATAGTCCATAGACCTGTAATTATCCAGATTATTGGTCCCCTAAAAAAAGTAGACAATCCTCTTGTCAATGCTGCATTTCCTGCTAGAGTCAGTCCCCTACCTAATAATGTTTTTGCAACTGTATTAGCTACAATAACTGCTACCTTATAAGTTGTAAAACCTCCGAATGATCTAATCAATGTAAAAGGCAGCTACTGTCATAGCTTGTTTTTGTACCAATCATCTTTCCTGCATTCATTTCAGTAAGGAAGTTTTTTTAATTCCTCTTCTGACATTTTTTTCAATAGCTTTTTTTGCATAATAGATTGCAAAATATATTGTTCTATGAGTTCTACACTATTGTCAGAATTAAAATTCACCTTTTGCTTTCTTGCTACATCAGTTAGTATTTCCTTGTAAGGGACTCCACTACCTCGAAAAGTATTAGCAAAAAGTATTTCCTCCATAATGTTGTAGTTCTTCTGCTATTTCTTTCCACATTATGGGTAAACTATGTGGATAATATTTTTTTATAAGATTCTTTAGTTGTCAATTCTTCAGAAACACGTAATTGACCATCCTTGTCTTTAGTTAAGTAATCTACCAATATTTGTAAATCCTCCGTACTACAATATTGTAGAAATTCTAAATTTTTTTATCTTCTAAATATGCCATATTTTATCTTAATGTTGTAATGTATTAATTGTTTTTTTAACTATATAGATATAATATCTATTATTTTCATATCTAACTTTATTAGATGCAAGGACATACACTCCATATTCTGCATTTTCTCCTACAAAATATCCCCCTCCTTCTTCATACATATAGAGAGATGTGAACATAACTTTTTTCTGTCATAGGATTCTTAAAATTAGATGAATCAAATTCTTGATTTGCAAATAATGATTTTACAATCTCCCATGCTAATTCTTCTTTACTTCCCATTTTTTACAAAAAAACTCCATCGAATTCATCATAGTTAGGTCTTTCTATCCTCGATTGTATTTTTAAACATATATTTTGTGTCTGGACAATTATATATATCTTCACATGTCCCTTCTTTCATTACGATTAGTTCTTCATTAGCTATAACCTCTTGAAGATATTTATAAGATTCCTTATTTTTCAAACATATTGGAATTTTTCTTATTATTTTTTTCCTGCTATCAAATTCCAATACATTGCATATAGAGAATTTTTTTAACTACTGTATTCTTTAAATCTTTCAATCTAATCTCTTCTGTTGTAGTAACCACTCTATTTGTCTCTATATTTTTCTTTTGCTATTATTCCTTCATTATTTTCATTACAAAGAGCTATATTTGTGGCCAATATTAAGACTATTATTACTATTTTTTTCTCATTTTTACATTTCTTTTATTTTTACTTTAGATCAAAATAGAGTTTTTAATGATTCTTTACCTTTTTGCATAATCCTTTTCTACCTTTATATCACTTGATGAATATACTTCAAGTTGTTCTGACAATTTTGTTACTATATAGAAGTTCCCTTCTTCCTTTACTGAACATGCGTTAAATATATAACCATGAGGATAGTCATATCCTAATTCAAAGGCAGTAAGTCCTTTTTCTTGGAAAAGTGCTTTTACATATTCCCACATAGTTTCTTCTAAACTTCCTAATTTAGGGATCTTATTTGAAGGATTATTTTCATCTACTCTACCTAATTTAGATTCTTCAAAAAAAGAAATATTTATCTTCACCACCTACTTTTTTTAAGTATTAATTTTTTTCTTTTCTTACAACCTTATTCACAAAGTCTAATAATTTTTTTCAAGTTTAGATTCTCCAATTTTTGCCCTTCTGTTTTTAACAAACACTGATGAAGAGTTAGAAGTAGGGCCTCCTGACACTAAATTAGCAAATCTAGCCATTAGAGCAAAAATAAATATCCTGTTCATAATTCTTCAAACTTCCTAATTCATATGTTTTTCATATTTTTCTCTTCTAGTTTTTTCCCTCCGCACTTAGAGTTATTCTAAACACCTCCAATAGCGTATTACTCCCATTAAGTGCTACATTAGGATCTTTTTATGTGAATAGATATAACTCATATATTGCCCCTTTTTAGAAGTTTCTCCCATATCATAGAAAAAAACCTCACCATATTCACTCTTCAAATAATCACAAAACTCTTTATAGGTATCATTGGCTGGGACTTCTACCATATATGTTGTTTTTTGGATATTCATAATTTTTATATTTAGATATCTTCAATACTTTTGTAATATCTTCTGGGACTTTAATATCAGAATTCTCAACCTCATATTCGAGAATAACCTTCAACCCATTGAGTGTATCTGAAGTTATATTATACATAGTATGTTTTTTTAGGTCCTTGTAACTCTACTCTTTCATGTAATTTATATAGAGAGGTATTAAGTTCATATTCTTCAAAACTTTCTTTTTGCTTTCTTTACAGCATCAGAATCTCCCCTATTCCTAGAAAGCCTTCATTTACTTGCTCGTCAGGTTCGTCTCCTTTTTTTGTATTACAAGAGGACATAATTACTACTCCTATAAGTAGTAGAGCTAACATTGATACTTTTTTTCATCTTTCTGTATTTTTTTAATCTTTAATTAATTTAACAACAATCAATATTTATAATCATCATAATCAGAGTAGACATCAACAGAGAGCCCCCTTTAAGACTTCCATGAGATTCCAATATAAAAATTAGGCTCTTTACTATTTTTGCGTCGATATATATAGAGTTCCTCTATATTTGCTTCTTCATCTTTGTTATAAACAATATACCATTCTAATTGGTGTTTTAAATATGTAACAACATTAGATTCTTCTAAAAATTCCCAATAATAATTATTATCTCTATAAGGCAAATGCATAAAAGTATATATACAATTTTCATCATGTTCTTCTTCAAATTCCAAATTATTGGTAAAGGCATTTATTATTTTATTAGTTCTTGCACCTTCTTTTTTTCATAAGTTTTTTTCCTTAATCATAGTAGCTTGATGTCTGACAAAAAAACTCTAAGAATATTTTTTTATCCCCTGTATAGGTATATTTTTTTAGAATTTCTCATCCATTTTTCAATTTGCCCTTTTGTTCGCTTTCCATCACATCCAGAAGAACTTATCTGAGAGTATCCTATAAAATAGGATAGAGTAAGTATAAATATCAAAAATTACTTTTTTTCATTACTTATATGTTTTTAATTATATAATCAGTTAAATTCTGTACAGGAGCTATTACCTCAACTGATAATTCAGGTTTTTCCTCTTTCTACATATACCAAGAAAAAAACTTATGTGTAGATACATTTTCATCTTTTACATATTGGCTCTCCTCATATTTAATAGCTATTTTTATATTTTTCCAAACTTGAAAGTATTTCATTTATTTGAGTTATCTCATTTTTGTTTAACTTCTTAAATTGACCTTCCAAACGAGGTGTATAAGCAAAAAAATCCTTTCTGAATTAATCATTTCAAAATCTCTCTGATGTACTTCATCTCTTCTAATAGAATCTTCTAAACCTTTCATAACTTCTAACCATTTATCTTCACTAAGAGTAATTTTTAAATCCTGTTTCCAAAAAAACTCTCTAACAAAATAACCTACTCCAAAGTGGAATGCTTGTTCTTTTCTTTTCTCCATTAGTTATATAGAAAAAAATATTCCTCCTGAAGCATTAAGAGATACTTTTTTTCCCTTTGGGTAAAATATTTATCTCTGTATCATATCCTTTTTAGCTTGATTTCTCCATTCCAGATATTTATTAAAATCATCTTGAGAATAGATATTGGAAGCTAATAATCCAATAAAAAGAGCATTAATTTTTCTCATCTCATATGTTTTTTTAAATTATTATTTCTATATACAAAAAGCAAACCTACTCACGAAAAAAATTTCGTAAGCAGGTTTGCTTATGTCAAAAATTTTTGTTATATGTGCGTGCGTAAGCTGTGTTAGTTACAGTGCATAATAAGGGCTTGCTTGCTTGCTTGCTTGGACCCTATTATTTTTGTGCTATAAAAACACTGTTTTTTTCATTTGCTTTAGAATTAACCTAATTGACAAGGCAAAATTACAAATAATTTTTTTAATAAACAAAATTTTTTTGTAATTAATTTTTTTCTTTTGTGAAGGTGTTTTTCTTACTTCATCGGTAGAGATAAAGAAATGTCCGTAACCTTTTTTTCCGTAAGACCCTTTATAAGTGCTTCATCTCTTGACCAAATTTTTGTGCTTAAATTGCAAATGTACAGCAACAAAAAGCATAATCATCTTTATCTACATCTTTTTACAATTTCAAAGGCATCTTGTAGATTCTTTTTTTAGTAATTTCATCTAAAAGGAATTATTGTGATTTTTTTCTAACAGCTGTTTTTAGCTCGGCTAATATTTTTCTTTTCTGTTTTATCTTTTCTCCGACCTGCTTTTTATAACATCCAAATGTTCCTCTATCTCCTCTATTATGAAATCGGGAGCTATGAACTGCATATTTCTATTTTTTTAAAATGGTTGCTATTTCCCCATTAGGAGCTATTAGCGCACTATAGAAAATATTACTATCTGCTATGATGATCATTTTTATTAGCTCTTAAAGAGGAAGATTTAAGTTTTTTTATTTTTGTTTTATTTTTATGAGCAATGGCTCTATTCGTTTCTTTTAGAAAGTGCCATTATCATTTCGTATTGCTCTCGAGTTTCTTCCTCAAAAATAGGCTCCGCAGAGGGCAGGTGTTACCTTTGCTTTGGTAGCTGTCTTTTTCTTTGTTTCCTTGGTTTTTTTGTAACCTTTACAAAAATCAAGTGTTTCAGCCTCCTTTACATAGGCTAAGGCCTGAGGGCTGTCATTGAGTACAGTAATTGTATATGGCATAAGTGTTAGTTGTTAGTTGTTAGTTGTTAGTTATTAGTTATTAGTTTTTGAGTACAAAGGTACAAATTATTTTTTTATTAGTAAGTGCAAAAAAATTATACTAGATTAGTAGTTAGTTATTAGTGGTTAGTAGTTAGAATAATGAAAAAGTGAAGAATCACGCGGGGTAATTCTTCACTTTTTCACTATTAATTATTCACTAAAAGGCTATTTTTTTGTCTTTTTTGAAGTGGGGTTTGTCCTTTCTTTCCTTGTCGGAAGATTTTTTTCTTTATCATGAGATTTTTTTCCTTGTCATGAGGTCTTTCACGCTTTTTCAAGGTTTTCAGGACGTGGAAGGAGTGCCTTGCGAGAGACACGGGTCTTCTTGGTCTTAGGGTCTATACCGAGGTATTTCACCTCTATTATATCCCCTTCCTTGAGTACATCGGCAGGGTTCTCTACGCGCTCCCATGCGATTTCTGAAACGTGTAGGAGAGAGTCCTTGCCTGGAACAAACTCTACAAAAGCACCGAAATCCACCAAGCGGGCTACACGTACCTTGTATATCTCGCCCTCTACAGGTTCAAAAGATACATGATATACGGCATCTACCGCTTCTTGGATACCATCGGCATCGGTACCGAGGATTTCTACAATACCTAATTCGCCTACTTCTTCTACCACAATGGTAGTCTTGGTGCGGGCTTGTAGGGTCTTGGATATTCTTACCACCTGTACCAATGAAAGCACCGATGTATTCCTTAGGCATTTCAAGACGTACAATCTTAGGCGCATGCGGCTTCACGGTTGGGTTTGGCTGGGCTATCGTTTCGGTGATTTTGCCCAAGATGTGCATACGACCTTCGCGGGCTTGCTCCAAGGCTTTTTCAAGAATTTCGTAGGTAAGTCCTTTGATCTTGATATCCATTTGGCAAGCAGTAATACCGTCCTTAGTACCTGTTACCTTAAAGTCCATATCACCCAAGTGGTCTTCGTCGCCCAAGATATCGGAAAGCACAGCGTACTTATCCCCATCGGTAATGAGTCCCATGGCAATTCCTGAAACAGGCTTTTTTCATCTGGATACCTGCATCCATAAGGGCTAAGGTACCTGCACATACAGTGGCCATAGATGAGGAACCGTTGGACTCCAATATCTCAGACACCACACGTACTGTATAAGGGCAATCCTCTGGAATCATGCGCTTGAGGGCACGCTGAGCGAGGTTTCCATGTCCTACCTCACGACGAGAAGTTCCTCTAAGCGGACGTGCTTCGCCAGTGGAGAAAGGAGGGAAGTTATAATGTAGGTAGAAGCGCTCTTCTCCTTGCTCGGAAGGAATATCTATCACATTGGCCTCACGAGAAGTACCCAAGGTAACGGTAGTGAGGGATTGTGTTTCTCCACGGGTGAAGATAGCCGATCCATGAGGAGAAGGCAAATAACCTACTTCGCACCATATAGGGCGTATTTGTTTGGTATTTCTACCATCCAAACGGAGGTCTTCGTTGAGAATCAAGTTGCGTACCGCTTCTTTTTGAGCTTTAGAGAAGTACTTGCTTACCAAAGGCTCATATTCCTCTAATTCCTCTTCGGTAAAGAGTGCTTTTGCAGGCTTCTTTTTACGGCGTCAAACTTATCGCTACGCTCATGTTTGGTCGTATTTTTCCTTAGCTATTTCATAGCATTTGTCATAGCAGAAGTCATATATTTTCTTAGCTACTTCTTCGTTTTTCTTGAGGCACTTCGTAGGCGCGTATGGTTTTACCTACCTGAGCGCGGAGGCGTTCTTGGGCTTCTATCTGTACCTTGATCGCTTCATGGGCAAAGTGGATAGCGTCGGCCATATCCTTTTCAGATACTTCGTCCATCTCCCCTTCCACCATAGCTACAAACTCCTTAGAAGCTCCTACCATGATATCCATATCGGATTCTGCCAATTGCTGTGCACTAGGGTTGATGATGAACGATCCATTGATACGTCCTACACGTACCTCTGAAATAGGGCCATCAAAAGGAATATCCGATACTGCCAAACAAGCCGAAGCAGCCAATCCAGCCAAGGCATCGGGCATTACATTCTCATCATGAGACATCAGCTGAATCATCACCTGTACCTCACAATAATATTCCTTAGGGAAGAGCGGGCGCAATACCCTATCTACCAAACGCATAGTGAGAATTTCCTGATCACTTGGGCGTGCTTCACGCTTGAAGAAGCCACCGAGGGAAGCGTCCAGCAGCGGCAAATTTTTTTCACGGTAATCCACTGTTAGAGGAAGGAAATCCACCCCTTCGCCAGCTTCTTTGTTGGCCACGACGGTAGCCAGGAGCATAGCGTTGCCCATTTGTACCACCACAGCACCATCTGCCTGCTTGGCGAGTTTGCCCGTTTCTATGGAAATAGTACGTCCATCACCAAGAGCAATAATTTCTTTTTTTACTTCTGGAATCATAAAAAGTTTTTTTATTAAAAAAATGAAACAAATAGTGTTGTGTGTTTTGTGTTTATTTCCAATGAAAAACTACTATCTTATGGCCTTTTTATATAGAACAAAAGGGGCATAAAGCCCCTTTTGTTTGATAACAAAAATTATTTTTCGGATGCCTAATTCCTTAATAATAGCACGGTATCTCTCGATATCTTTTTCTTTGAGATAGTCCAGTAGGCTTCTGCGCTTACCTACGAGTCTTACAAGAGAGCGCTCTGTATTGTAATCTTTTTCGATTAGCACGCAAGTGCTCTGTTAAGTGATTGATACGAAAGGTGAAAAGGGCTATTTGTCCCTCAGCTGAGCCAGTATTTTTTTCTCGCTGCCACCGTGTTGTTTTAAAAATTTCTGCTTTGGTTTCTTTTTGTTAGATACATTCCAATATTATTTAATGATTATTATGTATTTTTAAAATCGGGGGCAAAGATACTATAAATATTTTTTTCACACAACTTTTTTAAAATATTTAATCTTCGTCCTCATCGTCTTCGTCCTCATCGTCTTCGTCTTCATCATCTTCATCCTCCTCATCGTCATCGTTATCATCATCGTCATCATCATAATCATCATCCCTCATAATCATCGTCGTCATCTTCTTCTACGCGAGAAGAAGTCTTGGAAATATCCTTTTTGCGCTTAAGGGCGAGTTCGTCCTCTTTGGTCATTTCAAGGTGTCTGCCTGTATACCCTCTCCATAGTAATAGTCATCATCATCTTCGTCATAACGTTCCATGGTAGAGGCCAAACGGGTACTTACCTTCACCAAGTAAATGGTGTCTTCAGTACGCACCTCAAGGGCTTCTACTGTCTCGTTTTTTTAGCATTCTTGAATCGGATAACATCTCGATCTTGATAGCCCTCTGGATACTTCTCCACCAGCAAAGCTAAAATGTCTTTAGTTAGTTTTTTTGTAGTCAACTATGGCTCGTTTCATTTTAGCCTATTTATTTTTAAGATTTAAGCGGGTGCAAAAATTAAAAAGAAAAATAAGTTTGGCAGATTTTTAACATGTTAAATAAAAAGTTATTTTTTTATTTTTCTAATTTAGCTGTTTTTTTATGAGTTAAACCATATCTTCTTGATATAAATTATATCAATCATTGAAGTGCTTGCCATAATCTATCTTTGAGAGCGGAAATTCCTTGCTCCGCAACAGAGGAAATAAAGCAATAAGGAAGATGCAGAGAGGATGCTTTAAGTTCAGCATCAATCATTCCCTTAAGTTCTTCGTCCAAAAGGTCAGTTTTGGAAATGGCAAGGATTCGTTGTTTGTCGAGTAGCTCAGGATTATAGCGTTCCAACTCTCGCAGAAGGACGTGGTATTCCTCCACTATATTAGGACTATCGGCAGGAACGAGGAAGAGGAGCACTGAATTGCGCTCTATATGGCGTAGGAAATAGTGGCCTAAGCCTTTTCCTTCGGAGGCACCCTCTATAATCCCTGGAATATCAGCTATGACAAAAGACTGGAAATCACGATATTGAACGATACCTAAGTTAGGTTTTTAGGGTTGTAAAAAGGATAGTCAGCTATTTTTGGGTTTGGCTGAGGTAAGCACAGAAAGCAGGGTAGACTTGCCCGCATTGGGAAGCCTACAGCCCCACATCGGCCAAGACTTTCAATTCTAAGAGCAGTCTCTCTCCTCCCTTGTATACCGGGTTGAGCATAGCGGGGGGTCTGGTTGGTTGCCGTACGGAAGTGCCAGTTGCCCAGTCCGCCCTTGCCCCCCTTGAGAGCTACTTTTTCCTCTTTGTCCTGGGTAATTTCAAAAAGTACTTCATCGGTGAGGGCATCCTTGACAATAGTTCCTAAGGGCACTTCCAAGTAGACACTCTTTCCGTCCGCCCCTGTACTGCGATTGGCACCGCCATCGCCCCCATGCTCGGCACGGAAGTGCTGCTGGAACTTAAAGTTGATGAGTGTCCATAGGTTTTTATTACCTCGGATAATAATGTCGCCTCCGCGACCTCCATCGCCCCCATCAGGGCCGCCCTTCTCTACGAATTTTTCCCTATGTAAGTGTGTGGAGCCTTTTGCCCCCATTGCCTGAACGAACATATACTTTTACGTAATCGGTGAAATTTCCTTCTGTCATAAATTTAATTGATTTAAGTTTCGCAAGTTGTTTTTAGGTTGTTATTGTAATTGCAAGTGACTGATAAACAATTGTTTGTACCTCCCTCCAAAGGATAGTCTGCGAATGCCCACAGCTGGGTATGTAAGGGATGTTTTGAAAATCAATAAGTTACAGAGCTTACGAAACTTGAGTTAATTAATCATTAATCATTATCTTATTAATCATTAATTTTTGTATCTTTGCTTTCTGTTTTAATTCTTCATAGTAATGAAAGTAGCTGTAGTTATGGGAAGTCAGAGCGACCTTCCCGTTATGCAAGAAGCCATAGACTTCTTAAAAGAGATGCAAATCCCTGTGTTAGTGGATATAGTCTCAGCCCATCGCACCCCTGAGAAGCTGATTTCCTTTGGAAAAAATGCTCATTTGGAGGGGATAGATGTGATTATTGCAGGAGCAGGAGGTGCGGCACACCTCCCTGGTATGCTTGCGGCTGTAAGTCCGCTGCCTGTGATTGGGGTACCTATCAAGAGCCGCAACTCCATAGATGGTTGGGATTCTGTGCTTTCTATCCTACAGATGCCTGCAGGGAGTACCTGTGGCCACTGTTGCCCTGAACGGGGCTAAGAATGCAGGGATTCTCGCCGCCCAGATCTTGGGGGTTGCTCACAAAGAGATACAAGAGGGAATCTCCCAATACAAAAAATCATTGGAAGCAGCCGTATTAGTGACTAGTGACAAATTACAAGTGAGTAATGACTAATTAAGTGCAAATAGCCTCACATACTCGCTTTTACTTTTTACCTTTTACTTTTTACTTAATAAAGTGTGGTATATAAATAAACGCTAATACTGCTCCCACAGCGAGGAATATCATGGTAACGGCTCCTGCGGCAATGTCCTTAATCTCACCTATTTTTTTATGAAAGTCGGGATGGACAAAGTCGCAGAGCTTTTCTAGGCCTGTATTAAGCCCTTCTACAGCCAAGAGCGTTCCAAAAGCTAAGAGCTGAAACATCCATTGGTCGGGGGTAATCTGAAAATACAACCCCAATCCTGCAAATAACAAACAACCTATACTATGGGTAATAATGGCGTCTTCGGTGCGAATGAGCAGCCAAAACCCTTGTAGGGCATAGCCCATACTCTTGAGCCTGCCAATTACAAATTTCTTCATTTTATCTATTTTTGAGACTTTACCCCCTACTCTTTTTTTACCTTAAAAGCCTTTTTCCTTGAGAAATTCCATAATCTTATCACGGTAATCCCCTTGGATGATGATCTTTTTCCTCTTTCACGGTTCCTCCTACCCCTAAGCGGGTTTTTGAGTTCCTTGGCCAATACTTTGAAGTCCGCATCGGCACCTGTATAGCCCTCTATCAGAGTGATAGGCTTGCCATTGCGCTTTTCGTATTTGCACAAGAGAGGTTCGTCCTGTAGCCAAATATTGGAAGTAGGTTCTTCGGGGAGTACTTCCTCCTTATGGTCAGGAAAGAGTTGTTGGAGTTGTTCTCTGAGCATCTTATTTTTCTTTTTAAGCACCTTTTCTACGGCTTTAAGTATACCGTCCTTGTCTAGCCCGTACTTCTGCATGAGCTGGGCAGGGGTACCACTTTCTCCGAAGGTATCATCAACCGCTACGAACTCTTGTGGTACAGGGTAGTGCTGTGCCAATACACGTGCTACGCTCTCACCTAAGCCACCGTAATAGTTGTGCTCTTCACAAGTTACCACCGCTTTAGTCTTGCGAGCAGAAGCAAGTATCATCTCTTCGTCCAAAGGCTTAATAGTGTGAATATCAATCACCTCGGCCGAAATACCTCTTTGTTCTAAGACTTCACAAGCTAGGGAGGGCTTCCCATACAAGGTGACCTGTGGCGATGAGTGTCACATCGGTACCTTCGTTGAGCAAAAATCCCTTTACCTATCTCAAAGGTTTGGTTTTCTGGAGTAAAATTAGGCACCGCAGGACGGCCAAAACGCAAGTACACAGGCCCTACATAGTCAGCTATGGCAAGGGTAGCTGCCTTGGTTTGGTTATAATCACAAGGGTTGATGACAACCATATTGGGCAACATCTTCATCAGCCCTATGTCCTCTAATATTTGGTGGGTAGCACCATCCTCACCGAGGGTCAATCCTGCGTGGGAGGCACACACCTTTACATTCTTATTGGAATACGCGATAGACTGGCGTATTTGGTCATATACACGTCCAGTGGAGAAGGCGGCAAAAGTACCTGTAAAGGAATCTTTCCCCCTATGGTAAGGCCAGCGGCAATACCCATCATATTGGCTTCGGCAATGCCCACTTGGAAAAAGCGAGTAGGGTTTTCCTCTTGGAATTTCTCCATTTTTAGTGAGCCAATGAGGTCGGCACAAAGCGCCACTACATTAGGATTCTTACGTCCCAGTTCGGCAAGTCCTGCACCGAAACCACTTCGGGTGTCCTTTTTTGCCTGTATCGGTATATTTTTTTCATCAGATGTTATTTTTTTAACGTTTTTTTACTTTTTAAATCTATCTTTGAGTTCCACAAAAAAAGACTCAACAACATAAAAAGGAACGATGAACACCCTAAGCAGTGGGCGCATGATCTCCCTTATAAAAGTCTCTTTTACTTTAAACTCTCCACGGTACAACTCCCTCGCCTGTAATAGGCAGCAAATCGCCTTGTCTTAAGCAGTTCTGCTATCAAAAGTTTGGCTGGCTCATACTGGTGTGTAATGCCTAACACATCTATAGCATAAGCTATCACTGACATATCTTCTTTAAGAGCAAATTCTTTTTTTGTATGAAGGGCAATAAAGTATCTAACTGGGGAAGGCGGGGTGAGACAAATGGCCATGATTTGTATCGTCTCCTTTTTGTACATCGGAGGTAAAAATCATTGGCTTTTTATATGCTGCCAACAGTCCTGCCATATAGCTGGCTCCGCCTGCTTTTTCCTCTGTTATAGGATAGTCATAATCATATACTTCTATATCCTCCCAATCGTAGAAGTCGGCCTGCATAGCTGCCTTTTCGTAAGCCTTTAGGAACGAGTCCAAACTCCTAAACTGAGGTGCAAATACTGCCTCATCGTGCCTTACAATTACCACTTTTACCCTTTAGAAAGCCCGTAGTATAGATAGCCACACAATCACTCTCTTGGTTTGGAGAACAAGGGCAGTAGCTCAAAAGCCAAGGTTACATTGTGTTATCCACTCAAGGATTACCTCACGCTCGTTGTAGTCCATGAGAATAACGCCCCCATGAGGTTTGAAATCCTGTAGAGGCTGCGGGTCTATCCCTTTTGTTTCCAACAGAGTAGTCAGTTTCATAATGCTTACTATCGGCGTGCAAAGATACTATTTTTTTAATTCTATTAGACAAAAACTTTGCCAGCGTTTTTTTGCGCTGACAAAGTTCTATGAAAGATGTGAAAAAGAACCACTACCAAGTAAAGGAGAGACCGCCTATGATGTTTCTTCCCTACCCCAGGGATAAAGTTGGTTTTTATCATCGGGAGTAGCCGCAGGGTTAAGTTGCATAGGGGGTGCGGTAACTTCTGCTTGTACCAAATAGCTGGAGGCATATACCTTATCAGCTAAGTTGTTGCCTTGCAAGAAGAAAGTCCATTGTCCTTTTTTTGTACCCCAAGCATGCCCCTACAAGGCTGTAAGGGTCTTGGTATAGCGTATTTTTTTGTGGTCAATAGGGGTCTTTACTGGAAGAGATTCGAGGTTTACTTCGGCAAAGATTCCTATAGGGTGCTTATAGGTAAGGGCTGTAAAGAGGTAATGGGTAGGAATACCCGCAATTTGGTTGCCCTTAAGCTCTCCTCCATCAAAGTAGAAGTCACTATAATTATAATTAACAGAAAGGGTGAAAGTATCTTCTTTGGCAGAGAATATATGAGTAAGGAAAGTAGATTGCAAACCAGCCTCCAACCCTCTGTGGATAGTAGCATAAGGCGTATTGACGGTATTACCTCCTACCCCTACACTACCGTCGGCTATGGTGAAGATTTCATCTTTTACCCAAGAGTGGTAAGCACTTACATTCCATACAAAAGCCCGTCCTAAATTTCCTTTGGTACCGAGCTCCACAGTGGAGGCCTGCTGAGCCTTAAGGTCAGAGATGGTAATGGTGGTAGGGCCTGAGTTGACATTGGAGTCCTTTTTATAGTCAATCTGTCGAGGATTTTTTTGATTAGGTGTAGCACTACCAGTCAAGCGTACAATTTCTAAGAAGGTAGGTGGTTCGTAGCTACGAGAGAAGTTGGCAAAAACTTGCGCACGATCGGTAAACTTATAGATCATCCCTACTTTAGGATTGATTGCATTGTAAGTGAAATCACCTGTTACAGGAGTAAAGGCATTAGGATTAGGGAACGAACGAGCTTGCAAAGCCATTAGGTGCAACAAAAAGGAATGGACGCTTAGCGCCTGTGAATTTGTCCTCTACCTTACGGGTATCGTAACTACCTTGTACACTTACATTGGCCAAGAGGAAGGGGTAATCTTGTATGTATCAGATACATAAGCTATGGCATGGTTGGCCGTAAGATCTTGTTTGGCAAAGAGGGCACCGAAATTACCGCGATCGTTGTGGAAACGGGATTGGTGCATAAGGCCTTGGCTGTACTGCAAGCCAAGAGTAAAAATCGTTTTTCTCGGTTGTATTGGTATAAGAGAGGCGTACCCCATAGTCATTATTGAAGTCCTGACGTACTCCGTTGGCGATAGGATAGGTAAAGGCATCATCGGCATACTGGTAATAAAGGGTAGCTAAGATAAGGTTATTGGCATTGATCTGATAAGCCAACTTGGTACCAAAGCGAGCGATTTTACTGCTTCGGTTAGGCTTGTCGCGTACCACATTAGGGCCAAAGGCATATGGGAAAGTTGTCTTAGGTGCTTTGTTGATTTGCTTGCGATCACTCTCCATTTGGTAGCGGGTAAGAGGGCCTGGGATATCAAAATAAAGGTCAGTGAAGGAGGCATAGAGACGTGCCTCGAACTTATCGGTAAACTTGCGCCCCTACGTTAAGCAAAGCATTGAAGCGCTTAGAGCTATTATAGGTACGGTAGCCATCACTATGGTTATAGGACGAAGCTACAAAGAGGTCATTGCGACCAGCGGAGAAGCCAGAGGAAATCGTACTATTGAAGTAGTTAAAGCTACCAGCTTCCATTTTCACACTTAGGGAGAAGCGTTGTAGCCATTCTTGGTAACAAAGTTCATAGCCCCACCGAGGGTAGCGCCTCCATGTTCGAGCGCATTGGCACCACGATAGATTTCACGAGGTTGCTCACTTGGGGTTCTAATACACCTATTATATAAGAACCATCGGCAAAGTTGATCGGAATACCATCTTGGGAGAGCGCCACCCCACGTGATTGTGGATTACTTTGGATACCTGAACCGCGGATATTAAGGCGTGGTTGGTCATTACCCCCGAAGAAATCTTGGATAATAATCCCAGGTTCGCGCTGAAGGGCGTCCTTGAGGGTTTGGGAACGCTGTATGTTTAGGGTTTCTTAGGTCGGCCAAGTTGGTACCTCCTGCCACTTTTGTCAAGTTTTTACCTTAGCCAATCCCACCGAGTTGGCTACAAGGCTTGGGTTGTCTGAGATCACCACAGGCTGTAACTCTACAACCCCCGCGAGTGTCTCTTCCGCATTGCGACGAAGGGTTGTCTCCACATAGGTAACCCTATTTTCATTGTCCTGTAGGACTACTGGAAACTCCAAAGGTGCGTAGCCCTCCTTGCTTACTTGCAGAGAAGGATGCTCATCGGAGGTGATAAGAGAATAGTTTCCCTTCTCATCGGTAAGGGTACTCTCTCCTGTAGTTACCGATTTGACAGTCGCTTGGGTGATAGGTAACTTGTTTTTCATCAAGGATCTTACCCTTGATCTTATATTGTGCCTGAAGGCTCACGCTCAACAAAAAGCACAATAAATAGTAAGAGATTTTTTTGTGTAAAATCATTTGTTAAATACTTTTTATTTAGACTGCGACAAAATTACGAGTTTTTTTCCGATATAACAAATAGTTGCGAAATAAATTTATTTTTTTAACTATTTTTACTTTATTTCTAATAAATAAAAATCAATTATAGCATCTATCTACAGGATATTTTAACATTCCTGTCTAATAATTAATATTAATAAAAAAAGACTTGTTTCTCCTATAAGATAGCTTTTCTCATTACTTCTGAAACTTTAACACAAAAAAATGGCAAAAAAACGTTTGCTATTTAAAAATTTAATGATTATCTTTGTGGTGAAGATGAAGGGAATTATGAAAAACTTTGTTAAGACATGTAACTATCATAGACACGGACAGTTCCTACCATGGACAAACCCAGGATGTCTTGATAGAAGATGGAAACATCAAACAAATTAGCTCTGAAATCACTTGCCAAGATGCCAATGAAGTGTTAGAGAATTGTTACATTTCACAAGGATGGGCTGATAGCAGTGTGAGTTTTGGAGAACCAGGGTACGAGGAGCGAGAGACTTTAGCCCATGGCGCAAAGGTAGCTTGTGAGAGTGGCTTTACGCAGGTGATGCTCAATCCCAACACACACCCTATTACAGAGAGCCGAAGCCAAGTAGGCTTTTTAAAATGTGCTACCCAAGGAGCCATTACAGAGATTTTCCCTATAGGCGCTCTCACCACTGAGAGCAAGGGAGAATACCTAGCCGAGTTGTACGATATGCAAAGTGCAGGGGCAGTGGCTTTTGGAGATTATAAGCGGTATATTCCGCAAGCCAATCTGCTAAAGATTGCCTTGCAATACACAGCGCCTTTTAGTGGTATGGTGATTTCTTTTCCTTGCGACCGCTCTATCATGGGCAAGGGAGTAGTGAATGAACATATAGCTTCTACCCGATTGGGACTAAAGGAGATACCCGCACTTGCTGAAGAAATTATTGTGGAGAGAGACCTCTCCATCCTCGAATATGCTGGTGGACGATTACACATTCCGACAATCTCTACTGAAAAAAATCTGTCGCTCTGATAGCCGCAGCCAAAGCTAAAGGCCTAGATGTGAGCTGTAGTGTGGCAGTGAGTAATCTACACCTTACAGATGAAGTCTTAGGCAACTTCAATACTGACTACAAATTACTTCCCCATTGCGTGATACGCGGCATGTAGAAGCCCTTCGCAAAGGAGTGGAAAGGGGGTTATAGATATGGTAACTTCTGACCATTGCCCTCTTGATATAGAATGCAAAGCTAAGGAGTTCGACCTTGCAGAGTTCGGAAGCATAGGTCTTGAGGCTACCCTAGGAATCATGTTAAGACACTTCTCAGTGGAAAAACTGTGGAGATGCTTACCGCTGCTAAAAACGTTTCTCCCTACCTGTATCGCCTATTGCAGTAGGCCAGAAAGCAGATATAACCCTCTTTACCGACAAGGGAGAGCGGGTATTTGACAAAGATTCGATCAAATCTTCTTCTAAAAAAATTGTGCCTTTGTCTCAGAGACAGTCAAAGGAAAAAGTCTTAGGGGTGATCTCCCTAGGGGTCACTGGTTCTCAAGATAAGCTACTCCAACTTCTACAAAAAGTATATATATATTATTGTTTAACTTCAGGAAAAACTCTAACAAAAATTAGAAACACTTCCCTATATGCTCCAAACATGTAGGTGCACCAACATTTTAACATTTTTCTACCAAAAGATGAAAGGTTTCTCTTTAAACTATTTGGTAAGACCTGCTATTATAGAGCAGGAGAATGGCAAGTCTCCCGCCATTTTCATGCTACATGGTTATGGACAAAACAAAGAAGAATTCTTCTCCATAGCCAACGAACTCCCTCAGGAGTATATTGTAATCTCCTACAAGCTCCTACAAGCTATCAGATATTGAGTTTTTTTGGTATGCTATAGAGTTTGGGGCCTCCAAATGGTGCGATATAGTGCAAGCACAAGCCGCACAGCAGAAGCTCCTAACTTTTTAGGACAGGCTTGTGATCGGTTCAATATAGATACAGAACAGATCACCCTTATAGGATTTGACCAAGGAGGTATCCTTAGTCTTGCATTAGCTCTTTCTTTCCCCGACAAATTCCAAAGAGTTGTGGCCATCAATAGTTACATAGATAAAAAAATTATTGAGTTTTAACTATCAAAAAAACAATTTTTAAGAAATTGAAAATCTGTCTATTACACGGATATTCTAATGAAATTGTCTCCTTGGATTGGGCAGAAGAAACCATAGAGTTATTCAAGAAGCTACACATCGATTATTCTTATCAGACGTTTGCTTCGGGACATGTGTTCTCAGCCGAGATGTTCTACGCCATGAAGAATTGGATTGAGCAGCAAAAAAATAAGCGGCTACTGATGCACATGCAACCCACATTCCTTATTGGTCTTGTGCTCCCACCACCAGCGGCCTGCACGGAAGTCTTCGCCTTCCTTGACAGCACGTGTACAGGGGGCACAGCCAATACTGGGGTAACCCTTGTCATGCAATGGGTTATAGGGGATACCATGGCTACGAAGGAAGGATAACACTTGCTCTGTTTTCCAGTGTAGGAGCAAAATGCACTTTTAATAATTTGGTTACTTTCGTCCCATTCCACCATGGGCATCTGCTCACGATGGGGTGATTGTTCGGCACGGAGTCCTGTGATCCATACTTTATTCCCCTGCAAAGCACGCTTGAGCGGTTCTACCTTGCGGATATGACAACACGCATGTCGCAAAGGGAACGGACTGGTAAAAGGCATTGATACCATTGTCCTGTACATACTCCTCTATCGCTTTTTGCATCGGGATAGTAAGGGGTAATCTTGGTATGATAATACTCATTGGTAAGCTCCCAAGTAGTATAAGTCTCGTAGAAAAGGCGCCCTGTATCTAGAGTAAAGATCTTGACAGGGAAGTGTCCTTTCATGATAAAATCGGTAATCACCTGATCCTCCATACCAAAGCTAGTGGAGAAAACCACCTTATCGGGATAGCGCTCGGTAAGGAGGGCGAGTATTTCTGTCTCTGTAGAGAGGCCGTTGCTGTGAGCAACGAATCTATATCGGGATGCATTATTTTTAGGTTTGGAAATGCAAAAATACGAAAAATAATGATTAATGGTTAATGATTAATGATTAATTACTCAAAGAGCTTTTTTTATATGGTTTTAGATTATATCCAAATAAGTGTAATAGTTTGATACTGTGTAGTATATAGATGCTGACTAAGATGATTCTTGATTAGTGTTTATATTTACAAACTCCTTTGATGTATTTTTTTGTTGTTTAGTACATTTTTTTGTACATTTGCAGAAAATTTTCATGGCTCAATGATACCTTTATTTATAAGTACTCCTGAACTATTATTTGTACTCTTTGTGGCGGTGCTGCTCTTTGGCACCAACAAAATTCCTGAAATCGCCCGTACCTTGGGCAAGGGCATGCGACAACTCAGGGATGCCACTGCCGAGATTAAGGAGGAAATCAACAAAAGCGTAGAGAAATCAGGTATAGATACCTCCCTGATTGATGAAGTAAAACAAGAGGTAGAGAAAGCCAAAGAAGGCTTAGAAGACCCACTGGGAAGTATCAAACGAAACCGATAACACATGGCAAAGACGAGCAAAGAAACCCCTTGATGAAACAATATAACCAGATTAAGGCAAAGTATCCCGATGCCTTATTGCTCTTCAGGGTAGGCGATTTCTATGAGACATTCAAGGAGGACGCCGTCAAGACCTCACAAGTGTTGGGTATCGTACTGACTTCTCGCAATAATGGCAGTGAGGACACTTCCTTAGCTGGCTTTCCTTATCATGCTCTGAACAATTATCTACCGAAGCTCGTCAAGGCTGGTTACCGCGTGGCTATCTGCGACCAATTAGAAGATCCAAAAGCTTACCAAAACCATCGTCAAGCGTGGTGTTACGGAGCTAGTAACCCCTGGGGTTGCCCTCAGTGACGACATACTACAGACGCGTAAGAACAATTTCTTAGCCTCTGTTTGGCTACATTCACCCTTGTGTGGGGTATCTTTCTTGGACATCTCCACTGGTGAGTACTACTTAGCTGAAGGGGATATCCCTTGTATAGACAAACTCCTACAGAATTTCCAGCCCAATGAGGTGCTCATTGCCAAAAAAACAGCGCAAGGAGATAGAAGATGCCTTTGGAAATGGTTGGCACTACTTCGGTTTGGAAGACTGGGTCTATAAAGAAGATTTTTGCCTATGAGGCACTAACCAAGCAGTTCCAGACCAATTCTCTAAAGGGCTTTGCCGTAGAACAGCTGCGCCAAGGCTGGATCAGTGCAGGGGCTATACTACACTACCTATCCGAGACACAGCACCACCAGCTACAGCATATCACCAGTATTCGCCCTATCATAAACGACGAATATGTATGGATGGACAAGTTCACCATACGAAACTTGGAACTATATGGCGGAGGACAAGCAGGCAGTGTAGGCCTCTTGGAAGTCATTGATAAGACCCTGACCCCTATGGGTAGCCGTATGCTTAGGCGTTGGCTTGCCCTACCACTGACAAACCTTAGTCAGATACAAGAGCGCCACCAAGTGGTACAAGCCTTAGTCGCCCACACCGAACTTAGAGAACAAGTAGGGATCACCTGCACAAGGTGAGCGATATAGAGCGCTTGCTTTCCAAGATAGCCACAGGAAAAAAATCACTCCACGAGAGCTTATCTATCTGAAAAAAACTCCTTACTTGCTGTACTTCCCTTAAGAGCAATTACTCTCCCGAATGAAGAAGTTGCCCTCAAGAGACTTTTTTTGAGCGTATCTGTGACCTAGAGGAATTATGTGAGAGAATTGGCCATACCCTTGAAGAGGATGCCCCCGTGAATATCCTAAAAAGGCAATACCATCCGAGCGGGCTTCTCGGCCGAACTGGACGAGCTACGCAACCTCTCCCATTCTGGTAAGGAGTACCTCAACCAGCTATTAGAGAGAGATCGCCCAGACCCATATCTCTTCCTTGAAGATAGATAGCAATAATGTCTTTGGTTACTATTTTTGAGGTGCGCAATGTCCATAAGGACAAGGTGCCTGCTCACTGGGTACGCAAACAGACCTTGGTGAATGCCGAACGCTACATCAGTGAAGAACTCAAGGAATATGAGGAGAAAAATCCTTCATGCTCAGGAGCGTATCGCTTCCTTAGAACAGGAATATTTTGCCTCGCTCATCCAAGAGGTCATCGCCTATATCTCTCCTATACAGCAGACAGCCATTGCCATAGGAGAGATAGACACCCTCTGTGGGTTTGCTCTTTTTGGCTACAGAGCGCCAATATACGCTCCCACAGCTGGATGATTCCTTAGTTATCAACCTAAAGGAAGCACGCCATCCTGTGATAGAGCAGCAGCTCCCCCTACCCAACCCTATATAGCCAATGATATCTATTTGGACAATGAGCGCCAACAGATTATGATGATCACAGGGCCTAACATGAGTGGTAAGTCTGCCCTACTGAGACAGACCGCCCTAATCGTCCTATTGGCTCAGATAGGTAGTTTTGTCCCTGCCAAGCAAGCACAGATAGGTGTTGTAGATAAGATATTCACCCGTGTAGGTGCCAGTGATAATATCTCACAAGGGGAATCTACTTTCATGGTAGAGATGAATGAGGGCCGCTCTGATTCTCAACAACCTCTCCCAGCGAAGCCTTATCCTCTTGGACGAGATTGGTCGTGGTACCAGTACCTACGATGGTATCTCTATTGCATGGGCTATAGCCGAGTACCCTACATGAGCACCCTACCCATGCCAAGACCCTTTTTGCCACTCACTATCACGAACTCAATGAGATGCAAAACGAGTTTGCCCGTATCAAGAATTTTTTTCTGTCTCGGTCAAGGAAGTCAAGGGAAGTATTCTCTTTTTGCGCAAGCTCGTGGAGGGCAGTAGCGAACACAGTTTCGGTATTCATGTAGCCAAAATGGCAGGAATGCCCCCTATGTGATAGAAAAAAAGCAGAAAAAAAGTGCTTGAGAAATTGGAGAAAACAAATCAGCTAGAAGACAACAAGGAGCAACTCAGTAAAAAGAACAAAGAAGGTATGCAGCTGAGTTTCTTCCAATTGGACGATCCCTCTTGGAAAGTATCAAGGAACAACTCATTCATACCGATATAGACAACCTCACCCCCATAGAGGCTCTGATGAAACTCAATAGTATTAAGAAAAATGCTCAAAAAAATAGTGAGTAATGACTAACGACTAGTGACAAGTGACCAACAACTAGTGACAAGTGACCAACAACTAGTGACAAGTGACCAATTGTTATTTACGAGAAAATATTGTATCTTTGCAAAAAAACTTTTCATTATTCATTTTTTTCACTTTTTCACTCATTTCCGCTTGTTATTTCAAATAAAATCCTTACTTTTTGTGCGATAGAATTAAATACAATATATTATGTATAACTTATTAAAAAGGAAAAAGAGGCATCATCTTTGGTGCTTTAGATGAGAACTCCATAGCATGGAAAACCGCTGAGCGCGTACATGAAGAAGGAGGCCAGTTTGTCCTTACCAATGCGCCTATTGCGATGCGCATGGGAAAAATCAATGAATTAGCTGAAAAAACAGGTGCTCAAGTAATCCCTGCTGATGCTACCAATATGGACGACTTACAGAATTTAGTTACCAAAGCGGTAGAAATCCTCGGTGGTAAGCTGGATTTTGTACTACACTCCATAGGTATGTCGGTCAATGTACGTAAAAATATCCCTTATACTGAGTCTAACTATGACTTTTTATGCCAAGGGCTGGGACGTTTCGGCACTTTCTTTCCATAAGGTATGCCAAGCCCTCCATAAGAATGATGCAATGAACGAATGGGGTAGTATCGTAGCACTTACTTATATCGCGGCCCAACGTACTTTCCCTGACTATAACGATATGGCCGACAACAAGGCTTACTTGGAGTCTATCGCGCGTAGTTTTGGGTACTTCTATGGTAAGGATAAGCATGTGCGTATCAATACCATCTCCCAGTCCCCTACTCCTACCACTGCTGGACAAGGTGTGAAGGGCTTTGATGGTTTTATCACCCTACGCTGAGCTAATGTCTCCACTGGGCAATGCCACTGCTGATGACTGTGCCAACTATGTTGTTACCCTCTTCAGCGACCTTACCCGTAAGGTTACCATGCAGAACCTCTATCACGATGGCGGCTTCTCCAATGTAGGAGTCACTCCTGAGGTAATCGCTCATATGAGTAAATAATTTTTTTCATTTTATATAATTCAAAAAAACTATCATTGCTATTAATGATAGTTTTTTTGTTATCTATCATTCATTACTTGTCATTAGTCATTATTATGGAGCCTTTTTAGCAAAGAAGTATTTGATCTTTTTGGGCAGAAATTAAAAATAGGAAATCGCCGAGGGGTACACCTCAATGCGGTGAGTGAGCAACTCGCGCTATAAGTTCGATTTAGCGCGACTTTCAGCTATATTCAAGAGCCTACCTGAGCGGTTTGTCTTGGACTTATTGACCGTGAAAAACCTCAAATTCACCTTCTCCCTGCACGATACACCCTCTACAGCTATTGATGAGCGGGATTATACCATAGTAGAAACCGCTGAAGCGGTAAGAGCAAAAAAAGCAAACAACCGAAAAAGACGAGAACAAAAGAGCGAGCAGAGCTTTTTGGAAAAAAACTCTCCGATGGGGTAGATAATCTCATTTTTCCAGAGTGAGGCCATCTTTCAGGAAAAAAAGGTGTCAATGCGTTGGGGTTTGGTTTTTCCTATCTTAGCCAGACGCGATTTGACTGATGGGCAGATCACAGTGGCTCCTATACTTATTTGGTCGGTGAGAATACGTCCTACCTCCCAGCTCAACACTTGGGAAATTAGCCGCAGCGAGGATGATCCTATCTATATCAACGAAGTGCTTATCAATCACTTGCAGAACGACTCCCATGTTACCATTGCCCCTATCCCTGACCAAATGCTCGAAGACGGCAAGATAGACAAAGCGGAACTCTACCAGATATGTACCGACCTTCTCAGTCAGTTAAAGATCAAACAGAACCTTGATTTCTTAGAGAACAACTATGCAGAGATAAGCCCTATCAAAACCAAGGCCGCCTACGAGGCACTCCTGCCTGAAAAAGGCAATGCGCTGATTGAGAAGGCTGGACTCTTTTCCCTTTTTGAGGTACAGAAACAAAACATCATCAATGATTACCAAAGCCTTAAAGAGCAGTTTTCCCCACGCGAGAGTACGCCCAAAGAGGATTTCCAAACCTTTACCAGTATTCCTACCGACCCTTCTCAGCAGGAAGTGCTAGAGCAACTACGCACCCAATCGCACCTGCTCATACAAGGCCCTCCTGGTACAGGAAAAAAAGCCAGACCCTTACAGCTATCTTGGTCAATGCCTTAGAGAACCAACAGAAGGTCTTGGTCGTCTGTGAGAAGCAAACCGCCCTAGAGGTACTACACCACTCCTTAGAGAATTATGAGCTTAGGCAAATACACCATTCTTATCAAGGACAGCATAGCCGATAGAAAATTGGTAGTGGATGCTGTGCGCAATATCTTGGACGACCCCGCTTTCAAAAAGGCAATTCCCCCCTACCCACAAGAGGCCAAAGACACACAAATTGGAGGGTTAAAAGCAGCTAAAAGAAGCCATCAACCTACACCACAAAGAGCTATTCACTCCCCTACTCTCTGGGGAAAACTGGACGGAACTTATGGGACAACTGCTCAAGTATGCTCCACAGCGCACTGCTCTCTCCCTACAAGGACTCCCCTTAAGCTTTACCGATGAGGAACATGAGGCGCTCAGGGAAACCCTCGCCCCAGCCCAGCGACTTTACACCCTTTTGCTCCCTACAAAGAGGGCTATCTATACAATCCTAAGACACTCATAGCCAAACCTTATCAACAAACAGCACATCATACAGAAGCCACTTTTAACAGCTATAAAGAACAATGGGCACAGATTCTTTCCCTATATGAGCAGTATAGGGGGGATACCTATATAAGCGCAAGGAAGAACTCTCTGAGCAAATCCAACTGCTCACTACCTATATAAATGAGACAGAAGCCCTTACCAGCCTGCTTCCTGCCGATGCCGACCAATACAATCGTAAGCGTACCGAAAGCTTTTTCTATAAGCTTAGCGCACTCTTCATGAGCCAACACAAGGAGGCTATCACTCAGCAAAAACGCTTATTGTGGCTTTGCCAAGAGATTAAGAAGATCAGCCTGCACCCCAATTTTGCCCCGCTTTCCCTTTCGGATAACCTCTTTTCCAATAAGGAGCAGATTCTTCGCTATCGAGAGGAACTTGGCCGAGCCAGCGCCCACTTCGAGGAAAAAGTAGCTGCTGACTTTGCCTCTTTGGATGTGGCCAACTTCTACGAGCCTAAGTTTGCCAGCGATACCCTACATGCGCTCACCAGAGCTTTAAGCCAACTAAAAAGAACAAATAAAGGAGCATGCTTATATAGCCGCTACCCCTCAGGGGCTGACTTTCTTTGATTTCAAGCGTTATATAGAGAGTGCTTTGGAGCAACACAACCAATACCAAAATGATCACAACAACCCCTTAGAAGTAGGTTATCAATGGTTTGCCTTCGAAGCAGAACTTTCAGCTTTGCTTAAGCAATGTTTGCTACTCTTGGAACAAGCCCAAGCACTCCACTGGGAAGCCTCTTTCCTATACGCCTATTATGAGGCTTTCTTGCTCAAAAAATCGGAGACACTCAGCGCCTTTTCGGCCAATACCTATGAGGATTTCAGAGAAAAGCTCCGCCGCTTTGCCTCCTCACAACAGCAGATGATTACTCAATACTGGGATCAAGCCCAAATAGCAGCCGTCAAGAACTTTGAGACCAACCACAAGGAGCTGACAGTGGCCAACCTATATAATAAGCGCCGAAGTGAAAAAGCACAGCCGCCTATCCCTCAGGCAGATAGCCAGCAAAGATACAGACCTATTCACTACCTTTTTTCCTATAGTACTCACCACCCCCGATAGCTGTTGTAACCTTTTCCAAGGAAAGAACTTCTACTTTGACTATGTCGTTTTTGATGAAGCCAGTCAGCTGAAATTGGAAGACAACCTCCCTGCTATTCTCAAGGGAAAAACTGTTATCATCGCAGGAGACGAACACCAGATGCCTCCAAGCAACTATTTTAGTAAAATCTTTGACGGCGGCTACCAAGATGAGGAAGAGATAGACGAGGAAGACCAGGCCTCCAGAAAAAAACTCCCTGCTCTCGGTAGAGTCGCTGCTTGACTTTGCCCTTGAGTACAAGTACGATAAGCATCATTTGGACTTCCATTACCGCTCCAAACACCCCTTACTTGATAGATTTTTTTCCAATGTAGCTTTCTACAATGGGAAACTACGTCCCTTGCCTCGTTTTTGAGAGTGAAAACCCTATCAACTTCTACCAAGTAGATGGCACTTTTTCACGAATATACCAACGAAGCCGAGGCACTCAAGGTCATTGAGATTCTCAGAGAAATCACCCCCAGAGAGGACGGCAGTTACCCTCGGTAGGGTTGCCACTTTCAATATCACCCAGCGCAACCTTATCCGAAAGAAACTATTGTGGCTCAGGAATCAGCCTACCGAACAAGAATTTGCCGAGAAACTCACAGCACTGGAGCAAGCAGGCCTCTTTATCAAGAACTTAGAAAATATACAGGGAGACGAACGAGATATCATTATCCTTTCGGTAACTTATGGAAAGAAGAAAGATGGCAAGTTTGTCCAGAGTTTTGGCCCTCTAAACCAACAAAAAAAGGCTATAAGTTGCTCAATGTGATCATCACCCGTGCCAAAGAAAAAAATCTATGTATGCAATTCCATACCTGAGGCAGTATTCCTCAATTATGCCGATGCCTTAGCCCAAGAGCAGGCCAACAATCGCAAGGCCGTACTCTATGCTTATTTGGCTTATACCAAAGCGGTAAGTGAGAGAATAGTCAAGCTATGGGGAAGTATTACAAAGTCTCGCCCTCTATGGCAACCTGAGAAAAGAAGCCACTACCCAAGGACAATTGTTGTTCAAAGAAGAAGTCTTTGCGCTACTTTCTACACAATTTCCTACCCTTAGTCTTAGCAAGGATAAGCCTTTCGGAGGTTATATGATCGATATACTACTGACGCCCCCTTCAGGCAAGCCCATCGCCATAGAGTGTCTGAGCAAGCCCATCTACCAGCAGTCTATGGGCTATTTGGAAGACCTACACAAGGAACAGATTCTCCGCGATGCAGGTCTTGATTATATGCGTATCCATGCCGATAAGCCCATCAAAAAGCGCCCTTTCCGCTCTTGAAAAACACTCGCTACCCGATGAAAAGAAAGATCATATACACCCAAGACGGTTCCACTACCTTAGAAATAGAAGCATGGGGCGAACACTATCACTCCATGCGAGGCGCTATAGGCGAGGCCTACCATGTTTTCATTCGCCAAGGTTTAGAACTCTTCGCCAAAAAAGAGATTTTTTTGCTTGAAATAGGCCTTGGAACAGGCCTGAATGCCTTTATTACGTTCTTAGAACATGAGCGGCTACAACAGACTATTCATTACGAAGGTGTGGAGGCCTATCCCCTAACGGCTGAGGAAGTCGCCTGCTTGAACTATCCTGAACTATTGGACGCTAGTGATAAGAAGGCTGTCTTCGAGCTACTACACAGCACCCCATGGGACGAGACAGTTTCGCTCTCCCCACTTTTTACCCTTAAAAAGCGGCTACAATCCTTTGAGCAAATCTGCGACCAAGAGCGTTTTTGACCTTATCTACTTTGATGCTTTTTTTCGGCCAGTGTACAACCAGAGCTATGGACAGAGACCCTTTTTGAACGTATGTACCAAGCACTCAAAACAGGCGGCATCTTGGTTACCTACGCCTCCAAAGGGAGTGCGCGCCGAGCCATGCAAGCCATTGGTTTCAAAGTAGAAAAGCTCCCTGGTGCTTTTAGGGAAACGAGATATGCTCCGAGCTAAAAAAAGAATAAAAATGAGCCTTGGGTGCAAAAAAATTATTTTTTTAATAAACATTTGTTTTTTTAATAAAATAGTTGTATTTTTGCACTCGGAATTGGTAATTAAGAGGTAGAGGGCGGATAAGTCCTCTTTTTTTATAATTATATGAACTTAAAAGAACGTGTAAAAAGAACTGATTGACAAGGGGTTAGAGGAGAATCCTTCACTCTTTCTCATTGACTATTCAGTAGGTGGGGACAACCTCATCAAGGTAATTATTGATGGCGATAATGGAGTCGGTATAGAAGATTGTGTAGCCTTAAGCCGTGCTATTGAGCATAATTTGGACAGAGAAGAGGAGGATTTTTTTCCTTAGAAGTAAGCTCTTGTGGTATCTCCGCTCCTCTTGTTTTAGAGCGCCAATATACCAAAAAAACATAGGTCGCGAGGTAGAGGTCAAGACCGCTACAGTAAGCCATACAGGTGTAATTAAAGGAGTAAGTAATGCAGTGGTAACCCTTGAGGTCACCTCGCGCCAGCCCAAACCACAAGGAAAAGGGAAAATTACCGTTACCGAGGAAATTCTTCTACCTATAGAAGAGATAAAAGAAGCAAAAATTAAAATTAAAAATTTTTAGATACTCTCATGGAAAAATAATCTCGATTTGATAGAATCCTTTTCAGAATTTAGAGACGACAAGCTCATAGATCGTGAGGCACTGATGTCCATCTTGGACGAAGTGTTCAAGACTGCTTTGAAGAAAAATACGGTTCGGATGAGAACTTTGATATCATCATCAACCCCCGATAAGGGTGACATAGAGATATGGCGCAATCGTATTATTGTAGATGACGGTATGGTGGAGAATCCCAATGCAGAGATACCACTGAGCGAGGCACTCAAAATAGAATCGGACTTTGAGGTAGGGGAAGAGGTTTCCGAAGAGGTGAAAATCAGTCAGCTCGGCCGTCGTGCGATCTTGGCCTTGCGACAGAATCTCATCTCCAAGGTACATGAGTATGACAACAATACCGTTTATAAGAATTCAAAGAACTCATCGGAACTATATACACCGCTGAGATACACCATATTAAAGGGAAAAACAGTAATCTTGCTTGATGATGAAGGCAATGAGATCCTCTTGCCTAGAGACAAGCAAATCCCATCGGACTTCTTCAAGAAAGGAGAAACCACTAAGGGGATTATAGAGTCGGTAGATTTCAAAGGAAATAAGCCCTCTATCATTCTTTCCCGCACCTCACCTGTATTCTTGGAACGCCTTTTTGAGCAAGAGATTCCAGAGATTGCCGATGGGCTTATCACTATCCAAAAAGGTAGCCCGTATTCCAGGGAGAAAGCTAAAATTGCGGTAGATACTTATGACGATCGCATAGACCCTGTAGGGGCTTGCGTGGGCGTGAATGGTGCTCGTATCCGTAGCATCGTACGCGAGTTAGGCAATGAGAATATAGATGTTATCAGCTATTCAAGCAATATCAACCTATTCATTAGCAAGGCTTTAGCTCCCGCTAAAATCACCTCTATCACAGTGAATGAGGAAACCAAGCGCGCCGAGATTCTCTTGGCCTCCGAGGAAGTTTCCAAAGCTATCGGTAAGGGAGGAAGCAATATACGCTTGGCGAGCCTGCTTACAGGTTATGAGATAGATGTATTCCGTGAAGGTGCCGAAGAAGACGTAGAACTCTCCGAATTTGAAGACGATATAGAACCATGGGTAATAGAAGAGTTCCGCCGCATAGGCCTTGATACTGCCAAGAGTGTCTTGGAATACAGTGCTGAAGAATTAGAAAAAAACGCGTAGATTTGGAAGCTGAAACAATCCATGAAGTATTGCGTATTCTCAAGGAAGAATTTGAAAATTAGACTAAAAAAACCAAATAATACACAACCAACACACATCAGACAAAATAAAAAAACGAGCTTAGAAAAATTTATGGCCGAGGATAAAAGATTAAATAAAGCAGCAAAAGAATACAACATCTCTACCGATAGAGTAGTTGAATTTCTCAAATCAAAAGGGCATACTATAGATCCCAAACCCAACACCAAAAATCCCAGCAGAACTAATTGCTCTCCTTGAAAAAGAGTTTGGTTCTGACAAGAAAAAGTCGTGAGACCTCTAAAGAAATCACTCAGGAGCAACGTAGAGAAAAAGAGGCTATCCGTCAGGAACTTTTAGAAAAAGAAAAGACAGGAAAAAGGCACAGAAAGAACAAGAAATTATTCGTGCCAAAGCCACTATTGCAGGCGCCAAAGTCGTTGGAAAAAAATTGACTTGGATCAGCCTAAAAAAAGCTACGCCCCAAGAGGTAGCCCCCAACAGGAGACTACCCCTAAGGAGAAAACTGCCCCTGAAACACCTGCTGTAGTAGAAAAAGTAGAAAAAGAAGTCCACAAAGAACCCGCTCTGGAGGAAAACCATTCCGACAAGCACAAGGATAAAGACAAAAAAATAAGCATAAGGACAAGGATAAAGACAAGAAAGATGTCAAAAGTCCCTTAGCAAACAAGAAAAAGACCTTAAGAACAAGAGTAGAGAACTACTCTCTGGCAAGCCCATCCTCTCTTCCAAAGATGCTGCTAAAAAAAGAAGAGAAAAAGCCTCAAATAGAACCCGAACCTGGTGTAATAGAAACCAAATACACCAAACTAACAGGGCCTAAGCTCGTAGGGTGAAAAAAATAGACTTGTCACAGTTCGAACGGCCTAAAAAGAAAAAAAGAACGGCAAGGACAAGGATAAAAAAACAAAGATGCTGCCTCCGGCGATAAGCAAGGAAAGCGCAAGCGCAAACGTATCTCTTCTGAAAAAAAGAAAATACAGCCAATCCTAATGCACCAAAAAGGAGGAAACAGCAACAACAAAGATAACAAAGACAAAAACAAAAAATAAGAAGAAAGACGGAAAAATCTTTTGTAAAAACAGAGCCTACCGAGGAAGAAGTACAAAAACAAGTACGCGAAACCTTGGAGAAACTACAAGGAAAATCTGTCAAATCCAAGGGTGCTAAGTATCGTAAAGAAAAACGCGACAGCCATCGCCATAAGAGCGAGGAGGAAATAGCACAACAAGAAAGAGAAAGCACCATCTTACGCGTAACAGAGTTCGTTACAGTCAATGAGCTTTCTACCATGATGGACGTGCCTGTCAATAAAGTGATTGGAGCTTGTATGTCCTTGGGTATTTTTCGTTACGATGAACCAGCGCTTGGATGCGGAGACCCTGCTATTGTTGCCGATGAGTTTGGCTTCCAGATAGAGTTCTCCACTGCAGGTATTGATGAGGCTATCCCTACCGAGGAAGATCGTCCAGAGGACTTAGTTCCTCGTGCGCCTATAGTAACCGTTATGGGGCACGTGGATCATGGAAAACCTCCTTGCTTGACCATATCCGTAATGAGAATGTAATTGCCGGTGAGAGTGGTGGTATCACCCAACACATAGGTGCCTACTCGGTAACCCTCAAGCGTAGCAAGCAACGTATTACCTTCCTTGACACCCCAGGACACGAGGCCTTTACCGCCATGCGTGCCCGTGGTGCCCAGATTACCGATATTGCTATTATCGTAATTGCGGCCGATGACGACATCATGCCACAGACCAAGGAAGCCATCAGCCATGCACAAGCGGCAGGCGTACCTATTATCTTTGCTATCAACAAGATAGATAAGCCTGCGGCCAATCCAGAAAGAATCAAAGAACACTTGGCCAATATGAACCTCTTGGTTGAGGAATGGGGTGGTAAGATCCAGTCCCAAGACATCTCTGCCAAGAAAGGTATAGGCGTGAGTGACCTCTTGGACAAAGTTCTCTTGGAGGCTGAAATCTTAGAGCTTCGCGCCAATCCGAATAAGCGTGCTGTAGGTACCATAGTGGAAGCTGCCTTGGACAAAGGTCGTGGCTATGTCTCCACTGTATTGGTACAAGAAGGCACCTTGAAGATAGGGAGATTATGTACTGGCAGGTACCCATTCTGGGAAAATACGCGCTATGCAAGATGAGCGTGGAAGAAATGTAAAAGAAGCCATTCCTTCTACCCCTGTGACCATATTGGGACTTGATGGGGCGCCTCAGGCAGGTGATAAATTCTATGTCTTTGAAGACGAGAAAGAAGCCAAGCAAATAGCTGCTAAGCGTACCCAACTCCTTCGCGAGCAGTCTGTACGTACACAGCGCCATATCACTCTGGACGAAATTGGCCGCCGTATTGCCTTGGGAGACTTCAAAGAACTCAATATTATCCTCAAAGGGGACGTAGATGGTTCTGCAGAAGCCCTTACCGACTCCTTCCAGAAACTCTCTACCGAAGAGATTCAAATCTCTATCATTCACAAGGGAGTGGGTGCAATCACCGAGTCCGATGTCCTATTGGCTTCTGCCTCCAATGCCATTATCGTGGGCTTCAACGTACGTCCTATGGCCAATGCACGTGCCTTGGCCGAGAAGGAAGAAATAGATATCCGTACCTACTCTATCATCTACGATGCGATCAACGATCTGAAGGATGCGATGGAAGGTATGCTTTCACCTGAAATGCGTGAAGAGGTCACAGGTACGGTAGAAATCCGCGAACTCTTCAAGATCTCCAAGGTGGGTACTATTGCAGGTTGTATGGTTACCGATGGAAAAATATATCGTAACTCCAAGATACGCCTCTTGCGTGAGAATGTGGTCATCTATACTGGCGAACTCTCTTCGCTCAAGCGCTTTAAGGACGATGTGAAAAGAGGTGAGCAAGGGCTATGACTGTGGTCTGCAAATCAAGAATTACAATGACATCAAGGAAGGAGATATCATAGAAGCCTTCCAAGAAGTAGCTGTTAAGAAAAAAATTATAATCATCATGGAAATAACTGCTTCCATTGCTAAAGATATTGCAAGCACTTTGCTTGACATTGAGGCTATTAAGCTCAGTCCTGAAGTTCCTTTCACTTGGGCTTCAGGCTGGAAATCGCCTATCTATTGTGATAATCGTATGCTGCTCTCCTTCCCTGCTGCAAGGGAGAAAGTTGCCCTTACCATGAGCCAATTTATCAAAGAAAAATATCCTAATGTACAGCTCATTGCAGGGGTAGCCACAGGAGCCATAGGTATGGGGAATGCTCGTGGCTGACCGCTTAGGCCTTCCCTTTGTCTATGTACGTCCAGAGCCTAAAAAGCACGGGCGTGGTAACCAGATAGAAGGCAGTTTCACCGAAGGGAAAAAAACTGTGGTGATAGAAGACCTCATCAGTACAGGTATGAGTAGTATAGGAGCGGTCAAAGCCCTGAGAGAAAACCACTTGGATGTACTAGGTATGGTCGCTATCTTCTCCTATTTATTCGAGGTAGCTCAGCATAATTTCTCTTCAGCGGCTATAGGCTTAGATACCCTCAGCCAATATAACGCCCTACTGGAAGAGGCCAAAAGAGAAATTATATCTCTCAAGCCCAGCTAGAAACCTTGGCTAAGTGGCGCTTAGCCCCTGACAAATGGACATAAAATAATCTAATATGAAAATCACCTCCCCTATCGTATCCGTCGGTCTACCTATTACAGGAGTCTATGAAAAATTGGAGAATGTTGCTCTTTTCAAGGAACTCATGCCGGAGAACTTGTCACACTTTGCCTCTTCGGAGGACAATGCCTCTTTCTCTTTTTTCCCTAAAGGGTATGCCTGAAATTTTTCTTGGAAAAAGAAAAAAAGCTCACTCCAGTGAGTGAACTCATCTATGGAGCGCCAGAGGGCAAGCTCCCTTTTACGCTTCGCATTAGCCTTGACCCCAAATCGGAGACACAGACGGAGGTTTGCTACACCTTCGAAGGAGAGTTCAACCCTATGCTGGCCATGGTTGTGAAAAGTCCCTATTACCAAGCTACTAGAGACTATGGCTGAAAAAAACAAAGACCTTATGAAAAAAAGCACCAAAAACTGATGCTAACTTACGGGGAATATCATAGCAGGGGTTAGCATTGCCCTAACAATGCTACAATACACCTTAAATGCCTACAATGGTAAGCCACTTACGGTGTTTCTCTTTGGTATTCTACCTATCTTAGTCCTTGCTTTATGTATATTTTTTTAGGAATTTATCAGAGCAAAGAGCGCAGTTTTTAGACAGATGATAAAAGGTAGGGCTGGGTATTTCTATACTTTTTTTGCGGTGATAGCAGCTATTTTTTTGGGTTATTTTTTTATCAAATATATAGCACCAACCCACTTGGAGACTCTCAACAGCCTACAATTGGAAGCCTATAAGGGAGAACACCCAGAGGTAGATGCCCAGACTATCGAACAGATGCGCACTGCTATGGAAGGCAATACCGCCCCATGGATACAATTCAACTTATCGCTGGTGTCTAACTTGTTTTTTTGGTCTGATCCTCTCCCTTTTGGCGAGTTCCTTTTTTTAAAATTTTTCAACAGAAATTAATCCTTGTCCATGCAAATATCGGTTGTTATTCCCTTTATTCAACGAAGAAGAATCCCTTCCTGAACTCCATCAATGGATCCAAAAGGTCATGGAGCGAGAGGATTTCTCTTATGAAATTCTCTTTGTAGATGACGGATCTACGGATCATTCTTGGGAAGTCATACAACAGATTTGTACCAAGGACAGCCATGTAAAGGGAATTCGTTTTCTAAGGAATTATGGCAAGTCCCAAGCACTCAATGCAGGTTTTTGCAAAGGCTGAGGGTGAGGTAGTCATCACTATGGATGCCGACTTGCAAGATAGCCCAGAGGAGATCCCTGCTCTCTATCACATGATTGTAGCAGAGGGCTATGACTTGGTATCAGGCTGGAAGAAAAAGCGCTATGATCACAAGCTCACCAAGAACCTCCCTTCCAAGCTTTTTTTAACTGGGCAGCACGGAAGGTCTCAGGCCTTACCCTACACGACTTTAACTGTGGCTTGAAAGCCTACCGCAAGGACGTAGTCAAAACGATAGATGTTCGTGGAGAGATGCACCGCTATATACCCGTACTGGCCAAAAGTGCTGGTTTCTCACATATTACTGAAAAAAAGTAGTGATCCATCAAGCACGCAAGTATGGGAAAAACAAAGTTCGGTATAGAACGTTTTATCAACGGCTTCTTAGACCTACTCACCATAGGCTTTCTCTCTAAGTTTGGCAAGCGCCCCATGCACTTATTCGGAGCCTTGGGGGTACTGGTATTCTTCATAGGCTTTTGCTTTGCTTTTTTTACTTAGGGATAGATAAGCTCTTTATAGACCCTACAGGACGTCTTATCACTAATCGCCCCCAGTTTTTTCTTGGCACTCACTTCCATGATTATAGGAACTCAGTTCTTTCTGGCAGGCTTCTTAGCCGAATTGGTACTTAGAAGTAGGGAGACAGAGCCAAGGTACCATATCCGAGAAACTATTCATTAAATAACTAATTATAATTATGTATCGCTTTAGCATTCTTTTTTTCTACTGCTTGTAGCTGCTTGCAACAATACTCCTCAAACCTCCGAAAATACTCCTTCCACGCAGGAAGCCTCCCAAGAAAAAGGCCCCTGCCCAAGAAGGAATTCGCTACGAAGGGTACTCCCTACCGAGGATGGTGACCTGCTCTCAACTACCATTATCTTAGGGAGAAAATAACACCTATTCCCTCTTACAACGCTCACAGAATAAGGAAACTAACCGAGAGGAAAAAGGAAAAATTTGGCTGGGACGAAGAGAATAAGACTATTTTTCCTCATCAGCAAAGATGGTCAAAAGAGCTATTACAAGGTAGATGCCCAAGTGCTAATCTACTTGGCTGATCCCAATAAGAAGCTAACTCCAGAAGAAGAAGCAAGGGTTACCCTACACCAAAAAAACAATAAAAAAATGGCTATTCCTGTCTATTGTATGCCTGGTATGGCGGCCAGTTCTCATATCTTTCAGCACCTAGAGTGGCCTGAGGAGTACGAGGTACATCTGCTTGACTGGGACGAGCCGCGTGCTAAGGAGTCTTTTGCTGCCTACGCCTCTCGTATAGCCCAGAGAATCACTGCCCCCAATCCTATCCTTATAGGGGTCTCTTTGGGCGGGGTATTGGTACAACAGATAGCTACTTTGCTACCTGCCTATAGGGGGTAGTGCTTATTTCCTCGATAAAATCGGCCGAGGAACTCCCCCGCTGGATGCGCTGCTGTAAGAGGCTAAGACTACAGAACCTACTACCCCTAGAGTGGCTAGCTAGCTTTGAGTTTTGGAAGCGTACCAAGCGATATAGGAAGTTGTACTACAAGTATATAGGTCTTGCCTCACCCCACTACTTGGCTTGGTGTGCCCGTGAGTTGCTCAACTGGCAATTCCCTACGCTCCCCCAGAGAAACCTCATTCATATACAAGGAGATAAGGACATAGTCTTCCCTATCAAGAACATTAAGGATTGTATCCGTATCCACAATGGCACCCATATTATGATCATCAGTCGCTTTCGCTGGTTCAGGGAACACTTTGTATCGCTCATAGAGCGGTTTAGTAACCAATGATTAGTGACTAATGACTAGTGACTAGTGACTAACGAAACAAAACGTGAAAAAAATAAGTAAAAATTTTTATTTTTTTGCTTTCAAGAAAAAAATCACTATATTTGCACCAAATTTGACAATCAATGAGTGTTATCTATATGCTCATATCCATAAGTACTGTAGTGGTAGGATTGTTCTTGTTTTTGTACCTGCGCGCTATCCATAGTGGCCAATACGAAGACGTAGAAAGTCCTGCTATTCGCATGCTTTTTGAAGATGAATTGGTAACCCCTACTTGTAAGGAAGAACAAGAGGACAAAGCACATATATCTTACCACAAAGACAAGAAAGAAAAAGCAAACAACAACTTAAAACTTGCTAAATCATTTTTTTATGGAAATGGAACAATTTTATTACGACAACAAAATTGTTAAGAACTTCATTTATGCGACGCTCTTCTGGGGTGTTGTAGGAATGAGTGTGGGCTTGCTATTGGCCTACTATTTTTCTGTTTCCTACGCTTACCGAAGGCGTATCGTGGTTGAGCTTTGGTCGCTTGCGTCCATTGCATACCAATGCGGTCATCTTCGCTTTCGTAGGGAATGCTATTTTTGCAGGGAGTTACTACTCTATGCAGCGTTTGCTTTAAGGCACGTATGTACAGTGATTTCTTAAGCAAACTTAATTTTTTGGGGCTGGCAGCTAATCATCTTAGGCGCTGCTATTACTTTCCTATGGGCTTTAGCACTTCCAAGGAGTATGCAGAGCTGGAATGGCCTTTTGATATTGCCATTGCAATCGTTTGGGTGGCTTGGGGTGCCAATATGATTGGAACCCTCATCAAGAGAAGACAGCGCCACATCTATGTAGCCATTTGGTTCTACTTAGCTACTTTCGTAGCGGTGGCCTTGCTGCACATCTTCAACAACTTGAGTTCCCCTATCTCTCTTACCTCCATGAAGAGCTATTCTGTATATGCAGGGGTACAAGATGCCTTAGTGCAATGGTGGTATGGGCACAATGCGGTGGCTTTCTTTTTGACAACCCCTTTCTTGGGACTGATGTATTACTTCATTCCTAAGGCTGCCGAAAGACCCGTATATTCATACCGACTCTCCATCATTCACTTTTGGAGCTTGATCTTTATCTATATGTGGGCCGGGCCTCACCACTTACTCTATACTGCCCTTCCTGAATGGGCACAGAACCTTGGGGTGGTATTCTCCGTAATGCTCGTAGCACCTTCTTGGGGAGGTATGATCAACGGACTGCTTACCCTACGTGGTGCTTGGGACAAGGTACGTACCGACCCTGTGCTTAAGTTCTTGGTAGTGGCTGTTACTGGCTATGGTATGGCTACTTTTGAAGGACCTACCTTAGCGCTAAAGAACGTAAATGCCATTGCCCACTTTACCGACTGGATCATCGCTCACGTACACGTAGGAGCACTCGCATGGAATGGGTTCCTTACCTTTGGTATGATCTACTACCTCGTGCCTAAGATGTGGAAAACCAAGCTCTACTCTGTACGTATGGCCAATACCCACTTCTGGATAGGTACCTTAGGAATCGTGTTCTATACTATTCCACTCTATATCGCAGGCTTTACCCAAGCTACCATGTGGAAACAGTTCTCCCCCGACGGAAACTTAGTATATGGTAACTTCCTTGATACAGTCAATGCCATTATGCCTATGTACGCTATGCGTGCCATAGGAGGAACACTCTATATCACTGGAGCTATCTTGGCCGTTATCAATGTTATACAGACTATCCGCCAAGGACAAGCTGTAACCGATGAGCTTGCCGAGGCACCGGCCTTAGCTCCTATCAGCAAGAGACGTGTGGCTGGTGAGACACTTCACCACTGGCTCGAAAAGAAAACCTGTACAAATGACCATTTGGGCTACTATAGCTGTGGCCATAGGAGGTGCAGTACAGATTATCCCTACCCCTATTGGTTAAAGAAAACATTCCTACCATAGCCGAAGTAAAACCTTATACCCCACTCGAATTGGAAGGTCGCGACCTATATATCCGTGAGGGTTGTGTGGGCTGTCATACCCAAATGGTACGTCCGTTCCGCAGCGAGGTAGAGCGCTATGGAGAGTACTCCAAGGCTGGAGAGTTCGTCTATGATCGTCCGTTCCTATGGGGAAAGTAAGCGTACCGGACCTGACTTGCACCGCTTGGGTGGTAAGTACAACAACAACTGGCACTTCAACCACATGCTGGATCCAAGACAGACTTCTGCAGGAAGTATCATGCCTTCTTATCCTTGGCTGATTAAGAATGAGCTAAACACCGACAGACTCCTACAGAAGATGCGCACCCTTGCCAAATTAGGCGTACCTTACAACGAATCCGACTTCAAGTTTGCTCATGAAAACTTAGACGTACAAGCGCGTGCTATCGCCAATAGCTTGCAGAACGACCCTAACTTTGTGGCTGACTATGAGGCTTCTAAGAAAAAAATGCCGAGGTTCGTGGAGAGCAATTTATCCCCATCGAAAAAAACGTGAAATCGTGGCTATGATTGCCTACTTACAACGATTGGGTGTAGATATCAAAGCAAAAAAAGAAACCGCTGAAAAATAATTCGCTATGATGAAGTTTATCAAACACCACATGGCCTCCATCGAAGGTGTTTCACTTTACCCGATTATTTCTTTGATTATTTGCTTTACTTTTTCATTGCCCTTTTTCTGGTGGGTATTCTCCTACAAGAAAAAAAGGACTTGAATGAGATTAGTAACCTTCCTTTAAACGACGACGATCAAAAAACAACAACATTTTATGAGAAATTTATTAGCTTTAATACGTATTCTTATCATTGTAGGCTTCGCTGCCTTATTGTTAGAATATATATATGGGACAGAAGCAGCTTCGGCCATTACTTCTATCCCTTCCATTGGCGGCTTTCTGATCTTTCTGACTCTTATCCTTATCGGCATAGAGATGGTTGCCTACCGCAAGGAAGACCTTTTTAGACCACTTGCTTTCTGATGAGCAAAAAAACGCCAAAGAGAGCTGGCCGAACAAAAACAGCTGGTGGGGACGCTTTGTCGCCAAAATGCTTGACCAGAAGCCTTTGGAAAAAGAATCTGAGATTATCCTTGACCATAACTACGATGGTATTCAGGAGCTAGACAACAACCTCCCTCCTTGGTGGACATACCTTTTCTACGCATGTATCATCTTTGCTGTAGTGTATCTGTTCAAGTATGAAGTATTCGGTGGCCCTGACCAAAAAGCTGAGTACGAACAAGAACTCACCGATGCTAAGTTAGCCATTGAGGCTTTCAAAAAGGCCAATCCAGGTATGATTGATGCCGATAGCGTTACGGAACTCTCCGATGCGGCTAGCCTACAAGAAGGGAAGAGCATCTTCCAAGCTAACTGTATCATGTGCCACGCTCCTGACGCTGGTGGAGGAATAGGCCCTAACCTTACCGATGACCACTGGATTCTAGGGTGGTGGTATCAAGAATGTATTCCACACCATCTCCGAAGGAGGGCGTGAAGGTAAAGGAATGGTTGCCTGAAAGCTACCCTTACCGCTAAGCAACGCCAACAGGTAGCCAGCTATGTACTCTCCCTACAAGGTAGCAGCCCAGCTAGCCCTAAAGCTCCTGAAGGAGATATCATTTGGAAAAAAAGAATAATCATTATCAATTGTTAATTATCAATTGTTAATTGTTAATTGAAAAGTGCTTGTAGTTCTGAGTTCTACAAGCACTTTTTTGTAAGATAATAGCATACTATAGCCTAAAAAAATATCCTCCGTTGCTACTGTTAACTCTGGAAATTTAACGGAAGAAACCATATCTCCCTCTATGATAGGAGGAAGAGCGCGGTATTTGCCATTTTTCAAGTACAAACTGGGTGATTTCCTTGTCAATAGGGCGTACTACCCAATATTCGTATACACCTGCTTCTTCATAGAGTTCATATTTGTAGCGCATCTCCTTCTTAGTATTGCCTGGTGATAGTATCTCAATAATCAGATCAGGCGCGCCTAAACAACGCTTATCGTTCTCTAACTTTTTTTAGAGTCGCACACCACACAGATATCAGGCTGTACAACACTATCTTCTACGCCCTTTTTGTTCTTGAGTACTACATCAAAAAGGAGCTGCAAAAAGTTTGCAGGATTTTTCCTTTGAAATAATGATACATCTCGCCATACAAATTCCCAGATATTTTTTTGATGAGAAATAGCAGGAGCTGGACTCATCTTAAAGATTTTACCTTTGAGGATTTCCAACCTATCTTTTATTTTTCCAAAGCACATAATCAGCATAGGTATATACACCATTGATAAGGTCTAATTGTTCAATATTAGTAATAACGTCACTCATAGTAAGTATTTTTTTAGATTATCAGAGACAAAGATAGTGATAAATCACCAAATTGCCAAATCATTTTTTTCAGAACTTACTGCCCCATTTGCGATAAAAGCAAACAGTGGACATACTCTCACTGTACGTTCTGACTTATCTTCTGTATCGGTATAGGTGAACACTCCGAAATTCTCCAATGAGGCTCTAACAGCATTCTTTAGCTTCTTTTTCTCGCATAAACAGCCACAGACTCTTCATGCCTCCTTGTGTACCTGCTTTTTACCTCTATAGGCAATACTGCCGACTGGTAGGGTACCAGATAATCTACCTCTGCTTGTGCATTTTTGGCTTTGCGCATCCAGTAGAACAGCTCATGTCGCATATTGGGGGTACGGTATCGCAACAATTCAAGCCCTGCAATCATCTCGGTAAGTGCCCCTTTGTTTACTAAGTCAGTAGGGTTTTGGGTGAGTATTTGAGCCGTAAGCGCTGAGATGTCGCCCGTCATATCAAGCCAACGCAGTAGCAACCCACTGTCAAGCAGTAGCATTTTTCCTATAAGTAGGATCGGCTTCACTGCCTAAGGGTAGTCCATTGGCATTGGTCTGCGTTACAGGGGTGATTATCCCTGCTAAAATAAGCATTTCCAACGCTTTTTTTCACCTCATGGGCACTATATCCTCCCCCCACTTGTGAGTAGACAAACTTTTTACCTATTTGTAGAGCTACACTTTGCAGGGTAAGCCTGAGCAAGGTTGGGTCTACTCTCTTTCTATATTTAGGAAAATCGTCCTGATAGGTAAGTACAATATCATCTTGCACTTCTTGACAAGCCAAATAATCGCGTGTGGCTACCCACTTGGCTACTACCTCTGGCATACCCCCTACCAACATATAAGAACGAAATAACCCTACTAACTTCTCATACAAGGGAAGTGGTAAAGGCGCTTCAGCAGTAGCACTGTTGCGTGCTTCCAACAGCAAGGTTTCACCACAAGCCCTTAAGAACTCATCAAAGGTCATTGGGTAGACAAATATAGAGTGGATACGCCCCACCCCAAAGGTAGGCAGTGTTTCGAGGGCAAACTCCAAGAGCGAGCCTGCTGCTATTACGTGCAAATCAGGCATATCTTCTTTAAAAAAACGCAATGCCATAATCGCCTCGGCAGAGGTCTGTATCTCATCTATAAAAAGTAGTGTTTTCCTGGTATTATAGGCTTGCCCACCATAGCCGAAAGCTGAGGTACTATACGCTTTACATCAAGGTCTCCCTGAAAGAGGGATATAAACGACGGTTGTTTTTCTAAGTTTATTTCTACGAAATTCTCAAACTGCTTGCCCAACTGTCTTACGGCTGTTGATTTACCCACCTGACGGGCACCCCTTAACAATAAAGGTTTGCGAGTAGGGCGTAAAGCCCATTCTTTTAAGTAGTTGTCTATTAACCTTGGGTAATACATCTTATAAGTAGTTATATATCAGAGGGCAAAGATACAAAAAAATTAAATTATCCAAAGAAATAAATCGTCGTTTTTTTGCAAAAATCAAAAGAAATAATTTGCCCATTTTTGCAAAAAAATCCAAAGAAATAATTGTCTAATTACCCAACAGTCTCATTCCTCCAAAGCACGCTCCTACTCCCAGTCCCTACACTGCCTACCACGTAAAGAGTAGCTTTTTAGATATTCATGCTGCTCTAATAGCTGTACAGTTTCGAGTGAGAAAGTGGAGAAGGTAGTAAAACCACCCAAAACGCCTGTCATCAGTAATAAAGGCAGAAGAGACTCCCCTACCCTATTTTTTTAAAGTAGCTATACAGCAGCCCCTATCAAAAAGCAGCCTAAGACATTCACCACCATAATACCTATGGGAAATACCCACTCACGTCCCTACCCTACTAAAGGCTCCTGAGAGTATATAGCGTAAGGCTCCCCTACAAAGCTACCCAATCCTACAAATAGTATTTCTTTTGTCATTTTCTTGATTTTTTTAATAACTCTCTTATAGTCAAACAAAAATTACTTTTTTTCTATCAACTTTCCGCGCTGACACATTTTGCGTTACTCATACCCCTATACCTCCCTAATTTATACTTATGTGGCTCACACTCATTACCCTACATACCCAGCTTCATAAATCTGTAATAGAGCTACAGGCTTTTTGGTATGATAGGCAACAAACTACAAGAAACGTACGAATGATATTTAGTAAAAGCCTGTGACAACTTCCTTTGTTACCTTATGAAATTCATAATTTTTTTAAAATCGCTTGTCATTACCTATACGCGAATCAATAGAAAAAAATTGTATAGTCCATTCATTAATACGCAATAAATTGCGTCTCTACAAAGGACTACGCTCATCAGGAGTTGTCTTAGCCTGCGCATGCGTAGAGACGCAATTTATTGCGTCTTAGAAAGTTAGTTATTAACATTTTAACTATTGATTCGTATTATATTTGTTGGGGTTATCTTTTTCTACAATTCTGCTACTTATTGTTATGAACATTGCCAAAAGCCTGCAATTATCTCTCCTGTTATATTCTGTTTATAGAGATATAAAGCTCCATACATAAATACATATTCCATATTTTTCCCTATACCCCTCTTCATCTATTTGTAAAAAAGGAATAACCATCTTTTTCCAATTCCTCATAATAATAATCTTTATATTGGATAAAAACGTGGTTCGCCTCCTACTCTAATAAACTGAAAATCATCATCCTGTATCTCTTTATAATCAGTAATTGAATTTACAGACAAACTTGTAATAGCTTTATTTATATCGCTTCCCCACTTCGGAATATTTATGTTCTATAACTTTCACTGCTATCGAAGGATAAATATTATTTTTCTATAAGGATTTCAAAATCATTGGAAATCAAAATAGATAACATCTTATCTTCTTTCTCAGGATGAACAAGTGTTGCATAGAAAGCATACCCTTCGGGGATTTCCGTTTCTATATTTATGGGAGGGTTCCCTCCTATACGTCCCTAATACTTTCGTTATAAGGGATACATTGTGCATATAATGGGGTCATACTTAATCTTCCAACAATTCGTTTAAATCATTTACTAAATCATCTGCCACATCTTCAAGTATTTGCTGGCGATAATACTTATTGTTCTGTATTTTTTTCTAAAAATACTTACATATTGTACTACATCATAGGAGTTTAAAGTATAGGCTAAGTAATACAGTTCTCTTACTTCCTTTTCTTTCAAATAGTAAAGATCATTGAAAAGTATCGTTGATATATCAGTTACAACTATGTATTGTAGTACTTTTTTTCTTCATTGAGAATAAAATAAAGATTTTTCCGTAATCTTTAAAAATCACCAAATCTAATAGTTTATTACAATTGGTATAGCTAAATACAAGGTTATCTTCACATAAGTACGAACGTGTATGAGTATAATCATCCACTTCAAAAGTAAAATCCTCTCGTGAAAGCCTGGTGAGTGTTGTAGGTTTTTGTTCTTCCAATAAGAAGGAGGGTAGAGAGGGAAGTATACAACTTCCCTACATTGTGTTGGAAGGTAATATTCACACCACTAAGGTGATTATTAATGTCAAAGAAAAAAACACATCGCCTGCTTCTTCTAAGCAAGTGTCGCTTTCTCCCCATTCCAAAAGTAGGGTTCTATTGATGATTTTATTCATAAAATTATATCTTTAGCTCTGATAATTATCTTCCCAATGAAAAAAATATATTATCAAACTTACAATTATCCAAATCTTCAGGGAGATAAAAAAAGTTAGCTACACCTCCGAGATTTCTCCCAACAAATCTCTTCCCTTCTACGTTATCAATATCTATTTGCAAGAGTAGGAAAGTATGAGGGTCATTTTCTTCACGAGGATCATACTCAATAAAGTAAGGGTACCCCCTATTTTTGTGTCCAGTAGGTTCTTTCAGTAGATAGACATTGATTTCCTCACAAATATCATCAGGTACTTCATCAAAAAAACTCATCAATGGTAGTTATATGAGTTGAAAAGGCTTCATTCCATTTCTCAAAAAAAGAGTTGGGTAGCAGCTCTTTCTTCTAAAGAAATACTCTCTGTGTCCTTTTTGAAATGCAAAAGCAAATTGCCTTTTTAGAATTGAAAGGTAGATTTTTCATTATCAAAAGTATAATCGTTGATAAAAATCGTCTATAGGTAGGGCTTCTCCAAAATCGGGATAATAGATCACCCGCTTAAAAATCATTGCTACAAAGGGGCTTCATAATCCAACCCATATAGAGGAGCTTCCGTAGCAGCAATCCAAAACTGCAAGAGTCCTTTTTTTAGGGTATAAAGTATTTTTCCGGCAACTGCTCACAATTGATTTGTGCCAACATAAACAGCGGTTTGCCATCGACACTGGTAGGCAGCACACCTTCCTGAGGGATATAAGGTGTTCCGCCCAACTTGCTATCAGTAAGAGCTAAGTTATCGACTAAGGATAGTACAATGCGAATTACCTCACGCTGAGTAGAAGCATTCAGGTCGGCAACTAATTGTTCGATTTGTGCTTGTGTAGGGGTCATATACTAAAAATTCAAAACTCAGAACTCAGAACTCAGAACTACATGATAGATTCCTGTACTACCTTTTTGGATTTTTAGCACGGATATTTTCGGTGATCAACTTTTTGTTCTCGGCGGTAGGAAAGGTACGGTTGGAGAGGAAGACATAAATGGTCTGAGTGGCAGGGTCTGCCCAAGCCAAGGTACCTGTAAAGCCTGTATGACCAAAGCTCTCAGGCGATACACAGCCACAGGTATAGCCTCCCTGTCCAGGAAGTTGCGGTTTGTCAAAGCCCAAGGCACGGCGGTTGCGTTCGGAGATAAAATACGTCTTATTGAAAGCATCAAAAGCATTGGCGGAGAAGTAGCGTATCCCTCCGTAATAGCCCTTTTGCAAGTAGAGCTGCATCATCTTGGCCACATCATTGGCTGTACCAAAAAGTCCTGCGTGACCTGCTACTCCTCCAAGCATGGCAGCCCCCTTGATCATTTACATAACCACGGAGAAGCTGTTGGCGGAAGCTCTTATCCTCCTCCGAAGGGGCTATCTGTTCCTTAGGAAAGTGGTCTAAAGGGCGGTAAGTGAGCTGATAGGCGCCCATACTCTTATAGAAATCTTTCTCTACCAACTCATTCAGCGGTTTACCCTTGGTATTCTCTATATATTTTTGAAATAAATAATAAGAAAGGTCGCTATAAAAGGTATTTTTTTGCTTGATCAAGTCACTTTTTGCAATAGATTGTAGGATCGTATCACGATAATGATCTGTGATAAATATATTTTTCCGCTACTTGAGTAGGATATTTGGGCGTAAGTGTGGAGTTATAGATATCAGAAGAGAGTACTTTTGGTCTTTGTATCCATAGTTCTGCGATAGAAAGGCAGCCAAGCCTGTAATTGTCCATAGTGAGAGAGTGCTTCCTTGACAGTAATATCGGCTTTATTGGTACCATTGAGCATAGGAAGCAGCGTAGAGAGGGAGGCATTGAGCTTTTATTTTTCTGTTTGTCATATAGGTCAATTAGCTCAGGCAGGGTAGAGAGAATCTTGGTCAGTGAAGCCAAGTCGTATAAGGTATTATTGGTTACCTGTTCGGCGTTCTTATCATAGGTACAGCGGCCAAAACTCTTCTGATAGACCACGACCCCATTGCGTGCTACTAATACTTGAGCCGAGGGGGTCATTTGCTTTTTGAATAGCTTCGGTTACTATAGAGTCTATCTTGTAAAAATTTTTCGAGTTCAATCCCGCATTCTCAGGTAGGCCATAGGCCAAGCGATTGAGGGGTTTGGTAGGTAGGTTACGACCAAAGAGGATACTCTTATGGGCAGTTACCGGCAAGACACCCTCAAAAGGAATCGCCCCATAGATGAGTTGGGCTGCTTTCTGCTGCGCAAAAGGTGCATTCTGGTAGGCCACCACCACAGCCGCAAAATGGCTGAGGTCTGGCAAGTCCAAAAAGAGCATAAGGTTTGGTAAAGATAGAGAGTATCACCTCCTTTTTTCTCCTTGACTATGTTCTGGAGGAGGGCTAACTCCTGAGCGTTGAACTTATATTCTGCCCAAGGAGAGGTGTTAGAGCGGTGCAAACCAATGATAATACGGTCGTAGGGTGCCATTTCTTTCTTGAGTGCCTCCCATGAACCACTCTTGAGCTGTACTACGTCCTGATAATAGCGTAAATTCTTGAAAAAAACTCCCACCCTGAATCATCACCAAACTTGATGTATGCAGTCTTCTTAGTATCTAAGTTCTTTAGCGGCAGTACATTTTTTTAGGGTTTTTGGGCTAAGGTAATGGCTTTCTCATAGATTTTTTTCTACAAGTAGGTCGTCCTCCTTGGTATTAAGGTCTTGGGTAAGGTTGGTTAGTGACACAGGTTTGTACTTATTAAGTCCTGCCCAGTACTTAGCTTTAAGTATCTTTTTTACCGAATGTGCCAAGCGGTATTCGTTGATCTCTCCTTTCTCGTAAGCCTTCTTGAGTGCTTCTATCCCTTTGATTGGGTCGGAGGACATCAAAAGGATATCATTACCCGCCAAGAAAGCCTGTAGATCCACTTGGGAAGACTCGGCATAGTCGGCCACGCCCTTCATCCCCAAGGCATCGGAGAAGATGAGTCCCTGAAAGCCCATTTGCTGCTTGATCAGTCCAGAGACCACTTTGTAGGAGATAGAGGTAGGCTTGCCCTCATCTAAGGCAGGTACATTCAGGTGACCTACCATAAGGGAGGCCACTCCTGCACTGATAAGCTGTTGGAAGGGGTAGAACTCGGTACTCTCCAAGCGTTCGCGAGAGAAAGAGACAGTAGGGAGGGTCTTATGAGAATCCTTTTCGGTATCCCCATGACCTGGGAAGTGCTTGCCACAAGCCAATACCCCTACGCTCTGCATGCCCTTGGTGAGAGCTACGCCTTTCTGGGCAACATTGAACTTGCTTTCGCCAAAAGAGCGGTTACCTATGATAGGATTTTTTGGATTGGTATTGATGTCAATATCAGGTGCAAAATCAATATGCACTCCTAAGCGCTTGCAGTGTTGGGCGATATGTTTGCCTGTTTGCTCCACCAAGGCATTGTCCTTGAGAGCACCCAAGGTCATATTCCACGGAAAGGCGTAAACGGAATCAAGGCGCATAGCCAATCCCCACTCAGCATCCATAGCCACCAAGAGCGGTGTTTTTGGCCATAGACTGGAACTCATTGGTAAGTTTTGCCTGAGCCACAGGGGAACCCTTGGAGAAGATAATCCCCCAATATGATATTTCTTAATCAAATCCTTGATAGGTTTCTGCTGCTTGGCTGTATGCGAACTGAAAGCCTGAACCATAAATAGTTGTCCTATTTTTTTGATCCAAGTTCATGGAGTTATACAGGCTATCCACCCAGCGGGTTTGTGCTTGTTCGTCTTTGGTACGAAGTGGGTCTATCTGCTGAGAGAAAGCTACCAAAGAGGAGAAAAAAACAGTAAGAAAAAGAATCTCATTTTGCTTTTTTTATTTTTAAAGGGCAAAAAAATAAGGAAAAAAATACCCCCATAGCAAAAAAACTACTTTTTAAACAAAACCAGAGGGAGAATTGCTAATAATAAAAGGATAATTTGCCAACAATAAAAGGGCGAATTGCCATTCGCCCCTACAAATTAACAATTAACCATTAACAATTAATCATTATTTAAAGAGTTCATTTATTTGAGTAATCGTCTCTTCGAGGTTGTTGGAGCTAGTAAGTGCCACAATACTAGTACCTACGATGACCCCATCGGCATATTGGCGCATCTGCGCTACATCGGCATGGGTCTTGATACCAAAACCCTAAGGATACAGGTAAGGAAGTCTGGGATCTCACTTGCGCAATAAACTCCTCGAGACGTGACAAATCCACTTGTTTGCTTCCTGTAACCCCCAGAGAACCCACTGCATATACAAAACCATCACCCAATGAGACAATAGAGGCGATACGCCCCTGGGAAGTTACACTCACTAGTGGAATAAAAAGCAATATGGTGCGCCCTAAGTTTTTCTACCAGCTCTTGCGCTTCTTCATAAGGCAGGTCGGGGATAATCAGCCCGCTGATACCCACCTCTGCACATTTCTGCAAAAAAAGGCATCTACTCCATAAGCAAAGACAAGATTGTAATAGACCAAGAACACTAAGGGTTTATGTACTGTGCCTTTTACCGAAGCGAGCAGGTCAAAGACCGTATCGGTAGTTATTCCTGCTTGGGAGGCGGCAAAAGAAGCCTGAGAGATGAGCTTGCCATCGGCCAAAGGGTCAGAGTAAGGAATACCTATCTCCAAGATATCTATGGCTGTTCTATCCAAATTGGAGAGGAACGATTTGGTAAAATCCACAGAGGGATAACCTGCCACAATGTAACCTATATTAACCTTTTTCTTTTTTTCACTGAAAACAGTAGCAATGATATTCTTATTCATATTTTTCTCCTTTTAATACTGAAAAAACGGTGTGCATATCCTTGTCGCCCCTACCTGATACATTTACCACAATGGTTTGCTTTTTATCCTTAGGAAGCGTTGGACACAATTTGTCTAAATAGGCCCAAAAGCATGCGCACTCTCAATAGCTGGAATAATACCTTCCTTACGAGTGGTCAGCAGCAGCGCATTCATAGCCTCCTCATCGGTAATAGGAACATAGTGAGCTCTTTTTGGTTTGGAACAAATAAGCATGTTCAGGGCCTATTCCTGGGTAGTCCAAGCCTGCTGAGATAGAATGTACAGGGCTTATCTGTCCGTACTTGTCTTGTAGAACATAGGTTTTCATTCCATGAATAATTCCCTCGCGCCCTAGGGTAAGAGTAGCAGCATGTCGCTCGGTATCTATACCCTCGCCCCCTGCCTCAGCTCCATAGAGCTCGGTAGAGGTATCGTCCAAAAAGCCTGAGAAAATGCCTATCGCATTGCTTCCGCCGCCTACACAAGCGATAATGTGGTCGGCATGCTTACCTAAAGCGGTGAGTTGCTCACGTGCTTCACGACCTATCACCGACTGGAAGTCTCTTACGATCGTCGGATAAGGGTGTGGCCCCACGACAGAACCTATCACATAGAAGACTGTTTCTATCTCAGCCACCCAAGACTGTATCGCTGCTGTGGTAGCCTCCTTGAGCGTTTTTGAGGCCGTCCTCTATGGCAACCACCTTAGCCCCCAAAAAGTTCCATACGGAAGACATTCAGTTGTTGGCGCTGCATATCCACGGCTCCCATATACACCTCACACTCAAGCCCTAAGAGTGCCGCCGCGGTAGCGGTAGCCACTCCATGTTGGCCTGCTCCTGTCTCGGCAATTACTTTTTTTCTTACCCATACGTTTGGCCAAAAGTACTTGACCTAAGGCATTATTGATCTTATGCGCCCCTGTGTGGTTGAGATCTTCTCGCTTAAGGAAGATATCATGTCCATAGTACGCACTGAGGTTCTTGGCATAATATAAGGGTGTAGGGACGACCTACATAATTCTTGAGCAAATCCTCCAATTCTGCTTGGAACTGAGGGTCACCTTTAGCTTTCTCGTATTCCTTTTTCCAACTCTATTAAAGGCAAACATGGCCGTTTCAGGTACATATTGCCCTCCAAAGTTTCCAAAGTAGGCTTTTTTTGTCATATTATTAGGCTATTTATTGTATTTATGTATCTTTTTTTATTAGTTTTTTTCTATCAGGGAGCGGCTTTTTCTGTCACCTTGCTCCACTTTTGCTATTGACATCTATAATTGTAGGCTTATAGCGGAGCGCTTCTCGTACATTCTCCTCAGAGACGCCACCGGCCAAGATAAAGCTATAGGAAGGAAGCCCCTCCAATAGTTGCCAATTGAAAGCAAAGCCATTACCCCCTTCGGCGGCTCCCTTGGTGTCTAACAGGGAAAGGTAATATTGGGTAGATAATCACCCAACTCAGGCAGCTTATCCCATACAGGGAATGCTTTCCACACCTCTATTCCCTTAGCTGCCAGCGTCTTGCAAAAGTCGGCAGACTCTTCTCCATGCAGTTGTACCACATCTATCCCTGTAAGGCGTACCGTATCCATTATTTGTTCAAGAGGTGCATTGACAAAGACCCCTACTGTCCGCTTCCCTTCGCTATGGGCTACTTCGGTGATCTCTTTGGCCAATGTCATAGAAACACAACGAGGACTTTTGGGAGCAAAGATACACCCAAAATAATCAATAGGCAAGTCCTTCAAGTCCTGTATCTCCTCCAAACTACGAATGCCACATATCTTCAAAGCTGTTTTTTTCCATTAGAATAAAAGTCCTTTCATGAGCGCTTCCCCTATAAGGAGTGCATCTACTCCCAAGGTCTCGGCATAACGTACGTCTTGCTTTGATAGATAACCGCTTTCGCTTACTACCAAGAGTGAAGAGCGTTGTCCTTCTGGAATTTGGGATAGCAGTCGCTCGGTAGTTTGCAAGGAAACCTCAAAGGTATTGAGGTTACGGTTGTTGATTCCCAAAATCTTCAACTTAGGAATACGCAATGCTCTTTGCAGTTCAGCCTCATCATGTACCTCTACCAGCACGTCCATTTTGTAAGTCGTAGGCCAAGGCGTGGAGTGCCTGTAACTGCTCATCGGAAAGCATTCTTACTATCAGCAAGATAGCCGAGGCCCCTAAGAACTTGGCCTGTGCTACCTGAAAAGGGGTATAAATAAAGTCCTTTCTTAGTATAGGTACTTGAGGGAAAGCTGTTACTACCTGAGGAATAAAGGTGTTATCTCCTTTGAAATAAGCCTCTTCGGTCAATATAGAGAAAGCCGCCACCCCATGTTCCACATAGTGAGCTGCTTGCTTTTAAGAGGTCAAAAATTCTCCAAAGCAATCTGTCCCTTGGAGGAGAAGCCCGCTTGATCTCTCCTATGATACGTATGCCTTCTTGTGCCAGCGCCTTAAAAAGAGGGGCGCTCCACAGAAGTGAACTCTCGCTGGAGTTGTAGGTCTCTTTGCTGTTTTATTTGTAATAATATATCCAAAGTAATGATTAATGATTAATGGTTAATGCTTTCTATTTCTTTTAATGAACTTATTTGTCAGAAGAACATATATAATCATAAGCATAGGAAAATATCTATAGGAATCCCAAAATATGGTAATCCATGTCTCCTCAAAAAGAATAAGTACTCCAAGTGGCAACTCTATCTACAAAAGAGCATATAATTAATATAGTAGAGCGTGGATAATAGAAATAATAAAATCAATCCATACAAATATACGCTCCTCTTCACTACTCTATACAAAAGAGTAAGTAGTACCCCTAAAACACCTATTTTTATGAGTAAAAACACAAAAATATCCTCTCCTAAAGAACATTCTAAGCAAGAGGAAGACATACCCCCTTATAATCCTTCATGGATAAGAATAGGAAAATAACATCTGTTACAAAAACAGCTATTAGAAATAGTATGTATTTTAATAGCTTTTTGTCTCATACTCCTTTTACCTTTTATCTTTTACCTTCAAATAGTGTTCGTACACCTTTCCGCTGCGGATAGCCTCCTCTATAAGCGGTTTGGCCTCGGCAGGGTGCTTGACAAAGTCGGCTGTATAGAGGGCAAACATAGCATTGAGTATCACAATATCCGACTTAGGCGATTGTTCTTCTCCTTGAGTGTTCTTAGCAGTATGGCCGCATTTTTCCTCTGGAGTACCTCCCTGTATATCGGCATGGAAAGCCCTTTTGAAGCCAAACATCTCAGGAGCTATAGTGTATTCAAGTATCTTTCCGTCCTTGACTTCCACAATCTTAGTCTCATCGCAGAGGGTAATCTCGTCCAACCCATCATTACCCCTTACGACCAAGGCATGTTTTTCTACCCAATAGCTGGAGCGTCTCGGCATAGAGGCGCTGTACAGGCTCGTGGTAGAGACCTACCAGCTGATACTTGAGCTTGGTATTGGGGTGCAATAAGGGGCCTAAGACATTGAACACCGTGCGTATACCGAGCCTTTGCTAACCTCCTTCACCTCCCCTACCAAAGAGTGAAAGAAAGGCGCATGGAAGAAAGCCAAGTGCTCTTTCTGGAGGTGTGTTAGTTGTTCCAAGAGTGATGTTTCCAAAGGAATCCCCTAATTGGCCTAATACATCAGAGCTACCACTCTGGCTGGTTACTGAGCGATTGCCATGCTTGGCTACCTTTCACCCCCATAGCAGCCACGATGAAGGCCACTGTAGTGGAGATATTAATCGTTTTAAGGCCATCACCCCCTGTCCCACAGAGGTCTATCATAGGACGCTCATCGGCAAAGGTAGTACTATAGGCCAAAAATATTCCTTACAAAAAGCAGTCAGAGATTCAGGATAAAGACTTTTCTCTGAAATCAAGACCAAAAAGAGTCTCTAACTGAACAATATCATACTGTTTGGTATGGATAACAGCGCAAATTTCCTTGAAATCTTCGTTGGCTAAAGGGATATTCTCTTGCAACTTCTTCAGTGCTGCCTTGAATACCCTCATTGGCTCTTGTCTTCTCAAGCGCATGATCAGCTTGTGAGGGTTGTACCTTCTGAGTATGGGTGATAAAGTTCTTGATGATATGTTTGCCATACTCGGTAAAAAAATGATTCGGGGTGAAACTGTATGCTATAGATAGGCTTTTTCCTTATGCTCTAAGGCCATAATGATATCATCGTCCGAAAGAGCTGTCACACGAATATTCTCAGGGAGTTGCTCCTTTCCTACATAGAGAGAGTGGTAGCGCATCACCTGAAACTGTTTGGGTAAGCCACTGAAAAGCAGGGTGTTATCATCAGTTACCGTAAGGGTAGAGGTTTTTCCCATGTAGGGGCACTTCCATACGCTTAATTTCTGCCCCATTGACCAGACCAAAGGCCTGATGTCCTAAGCAGATACCCAATACAGGAATGGTAGTAGTCTTCTGAAGAATCTCCAAACAGATACCACTATCCTTAGGATGCTTTGGCCCTGGAGAAAGCACAATGCGAGAGGGTGTAGGGCGGTGATCTGCTCCCAAGTAATCGCATCGTTGCGTACGGTTCTCACCTGCTCATCGGTGAGTTCTTGGAGGTATTGAGCGACATTGAATACAAAAAGAATCGTAATTATCTATCAGTAATATCATTTCTCTTTACAATTTTTTTGGTAAATACATTCTGTACAGAAGCCCGCTTATGGCAGATTTCGTCATACTCCCTTTCTGAGGAAGAATCATAAACAATGCCTGCCCCTGCTTGGATAAAGACCTTTGAGAGCTGCTTGTCCTTGTCTGTTTTCTCAAAAAAGGCACTACGTATGACAATAGCCAGCTGTACATTGCCATTGAAGTGTAGGAAACCTATCCCCCCTCCATATACATTGCGACGGAAGGATTCGAGTTCGCTGATGATCTCCATCGCTCGTATTTTTGGGAGCGCCACTGAGGGTACCAGCGGGGAAAACGATAGAAATCACCTCAAAGGGCGACACCTCCGCCCGCTTGGTGCCATATACATGGGACTCTATATGCATGATATGTTCGTAGCGAAGTATATGCATCATATCCTTGACCACTACAGAGCCTTTTTTTCAGCAAATTTACCAATATCATTGCGCGCCAAATCCACCAACATACGATGTTCAGCGCACTCCTTTGGGGTCAGCCAAAAGCTCTTGTTCTAGGCGTAAATCCTCATTGGCATCTTTTCCACGTGGGCGAGAACCTGCAATAGGGGCTATATGAATTTGGCTACCTGTGATATCCACTAAAATTTCGGGAGAAGAACCCACCACATCACCATATTGGGTTGGGAAGTGGAACATATAGGGAGAAGGATTGGCCTTACTCAAGTAGCGGTAGAAATCAAGCGAATCCAAATTACTCTCCAAAGACAACTGCTCACTGAGTACCACTTGGAAGACATCGCCTGAACGTATATACTCCTTGGCTTTCTCTACCATTTGATAGAAATGTGCCCTCTCCTCGGTAAGGTCGGTCTGTAGCTGGTAAAAAGCCTCTTGTGTTGGAGGCAACTCTTGGTTATTAGCCTCCTCTAAGAAGTGGAAATACTGCTGCTCATCACCATAGAAAGAATACACCTTACTCACCTTGGAGTAGTGCAGATAAGCCTTGGCGTTGGCAAAAGACAAAAGCAGGAAAAATCATACTGCCTTTGAGCTTTTCTCAGGAATTTGTTCAAAGAAATGAATCGTTTCATAAGAAAACACTCCAAAAAGCCCCGCAAAAAGGAGCAATGGCTTTCTGCTGCTGATGATACTGTTCTAAGGAAGAATAACTATATTGGTTAGCATCTAAGTAATCACAGTCAATACCTATAATCACCTGATTGACGTCCTCTGCCAAATAGGGAGTTTTTGTATCTTTCTCTGATACGTGTATAATAAAAAAAGAGGGGCGGCGGTTAGGAACATATTTTTCAGTTGTTAGTTGTCAGTTATCAGTGGTTAGCGATTTAAGGCGCAAAGATAAAAAAATTTGGTGATTTACCAATTATTTAGCATATATTCAGCAGTAAATTAGTTTTTTGGCAAAATAACTCATTGGCAAATGAGCTAATTGACAAATTATTCTTATCTTTGCTGTCAAAACAAAAGACAAATGGCAAAGACAAAAACTGCTTTTTTCTGCCAGAACTGTGGGGCACAATACAGCAAATGGCAAGGACAATGTTACGCTTGTAAAGAGTGGAATACCATTGTGGAAGAGGTCATCCAAAAAGGAAGAAAAAAACACCAATGGAAAAAGGAAGATGAGCAGGATGATACCCCTCGCTCAAGAAAAACCAACAAATACGTCCCTTTACATGAAATCACCACGGAAAAGGAAATGCGATTGGATAGCGGTGACCAAGAGTTGAACAATGTACTTGGGGGAGGTATTGTACCTGGTTCGGTTGTACTCATAGGGGGCGAACCTGGAATAGGGAAGAGTACGCTGCTACTACAAATCGCCATGCGTATGCCTTACAAGACCCTATATGTATCGGGCGAGGAAAGCCAAAAACAAATCAAGATGCGTGGAGAGCGTATCACCAATGCTCGTAACAATTGCTATATACTTACTGAAACCAAAACCCAAAACATTTTTCAACAGATAAAAGACCTTGACCCTGAAATCCTTATCATAGACTCCATACAGACGCTCCACTCGGATTATATAGAGGCCTCGGCAGGGAGTATCTCACAGATTCGGGAATGTACAGCGGAGCTCATCAAGTATGCCAAGCTCACAGGCGTACCCGTGATTATCGTGGGGCATATCACCAAGGATGGCACCATAGCAGGACCTAAGATATTGGAACACATGGTAGATACAGTCTTACAATTCGAGGGCGACCGCAACCATGTATTCCGTATCCTCAGAGCACTGAAAAACCGCTTTGGCTCTACCTCCGAATTGGGTATCTATGAGATGCTCTCCACAGGCCTTAGAGAGGTGAACAACCCCTCGGAAGTGCTCCTTTCCAAAACCGATGAGAATAGCTCTGGCACAGCCATAGTGGCTACTATAGAGGGTATGCGTCCACTTATGATTGAAATACAAGCGCTTGTGAGCAGTGCTGTATATGGTACCCCTCAACGCTCCACCACAGGCTTCAATGCCAAGCGCCTGAATATGCTCCTTGCGGTACTGGAAAAGCGCGCAGGCTTCCGCTTAGGCAGCAAGGACGTGTTTTTGAACATCACAGGAGGAATCTCGGTAGATGACCCTTCCACCGACTTGGGCGTGGCTATGGCTATCCTCTCCTCCAACGAAGATGTGGCAATCCCTAAGACCTTTTGCTTTGCCGCCGAAGTAGGCTTTAGGGGAGAAATACGACCCGTACAGCGCGTAGAACAACGTATCTCGGAGGCGGAAAAAGCTCGGTTTTGACACCATCTTTATCTCCAAATACTGCAAGCTCACCGCTACTAAAAAGCAATATCAATGTCATTGCCTATGCCAAAATAGAAGAGGTCATCGCTCACCTCTTTGGCTAACTGAAATATTTCGACAAGGTACTCATAACTGGAAGTTTTGGAAGGAATCACTACCAAAAAAATACTCCGTTCTGTAAGATAATTTTAATCTGTAATGCTATGAAATATATTCTAATCCCATTTCTATTTATCTCCACTGCTGTATTTGCTCAAAATACAGCTAACAAAAAAATAGAAAAAAATATAAAATAGATCCTGAATTAGATTATCCATTTGAGAAACCTCTTTTAGGAAAAAGTAAAAAAACTATGCATACTGCCCACTATTTTTATAGAATATAATAAATATGACACTATAAAAAAAGGAGCTTTTTCGATAATAATTATACTTATGGTTTTGATAAAGAAGGAAGAGAAATTCTATTTATCAAATATGATATGCACGGCAATATAAGGAGCAAATATGAAAGGAGATACAACGAAAAAGATAGTCTTACTTATCTAAGAAAAATTTATATGGGGAGAAAACTTTTGGAACTTATATAGAAGAAAATTCTTATTTCTATAATCCATTAGGACTATTACAAGAATTAAAAGGTTATAGTCTTAAAGAAAGTGATCCTCTTTTTATTTACCGAGAGCTATACAAATATAATGACAAGCAACAGCTCTTAGAAAGTCATTATTACAGCAATGATACACTCACAGAAACTACTATCTATTCTTATAATAACAAGGGAAAAGCTTATAAAGAAGCTTGATTATTTAAAAAGGAAAAATTAGACTCGGAATACAAACTTGAATATGATGAAAGAGGCAACCTTATCAAAAAAAGATTATTATTTTACACAATTCTCTATCAGTCAAAAAAAGTATCACTAAGTACCAATATGATGACCAGAACAGACTTATCTTGGCTACAGAAAATATAGATGGAGATGAGAATATTCTCATTAAGAACATTTATAAAGATAACTTACCTATAGAAATTTATGAGAAGAATAGAAGTGAAGACGAAATACATATATTTTTATCATTATAAAGAAAAACCAACTTATAGAAGAAGAAAAATATACCAGATTTTTTTAATGGACATTATTACAGTACTACTAAAGAAAAAAATACAATATGATGAAAAAAATGTCGTATAAAGAAATTCTATGATTATGAAGAAGAAAAAAATAGTAAGAACTTATACTCATTATTATGATGATAAGGATAGAATAATAAAAAAACAGAACTATTATACAGCAATAACAGCAATAACAGCAATAATAAAAAAAGAATATTGGACAAATAGTTATGATATGGCTAATAATCTTACAAAAACTATTTATAAAAAAATAATAAAGAAGCCGATAAAGATATTTATAGATATGACAAAAAAACAATAACTTACTCTCTGAAATAACTTATAAAGGAAATAAAATAATAAAAAAATAATTTATACTTATGATAGCTATCAAAATCTTATCAAAATAGAAAAAAATATAATAATGGAAAGAACTATATCTACGAAAGAACTTTTACCTATTATGAATAAAAATATTTTTAATACTATGAAACATTTTTTTATTTAGTTTGTTATTTTTATTTTTTTCTTCTTGTTTTTATGTATCTCTTTTAGCACAAGAAGATGACCCTAATAGATATACTAACGAACATCTTAGAAACTTAGGTATTACTCCTCAAGGAAAAGTAAAATCAGTAGAGAAATTCATTTACCATTATGAAAATAAAAAAACGGAAAAGAGGTAAAGATATTCCCTAAGAATGTCAAAGTAGAACGTATGCCTGTACATAGCCGATATATCTTTGACCAAAAAGGAAATATCATAGAATTTTTATAACTACTATACCGATGGAAAACTTTTTCCAAAAGATATTTTACCAATACAACGCAGACAATCTACTTACAAAAAGCCGATGAATACAAATACATAGAAGAAAAACAATCCCCAGCATACAGAAGAAGAAATTTTTCTACGAGGGAAAAAGTAATGATCTCTAAAAAAATACAAGATTGATGGCAACTTATTTGAAATAAGAATGTTGTTTGATAAAAAAACAAAAGAAAAAAAGCTATTTCAGAATATAGAAATAATACGCTCATTAATAAAAAAATAAATATTCCTATAATAGCAAAGGGAATATTACATACGAAAAAAACAAATCTATGAGCCTTTTAGGTGATGAAGCCTATGATACTTGGTATACATATACGAAAGAAGGTACATTGCTTGCTGAAAAGAAAGAATGTTACTCGATGTTTTGTTTTTATACTACTTATCAATATTTAGCCAATAATGAAGTATATGAAGAGACCACCTATACAACACCTTTACATGATGAGAAAGATATCTCTGACAAGAGAACAAGATACTACATCTATGACTCCAAAGGAGCTATAGTAGAGATACAAACATACAAGGGAGAGGAATTTCGTTCCTACCACTGTATGGAAAACGAAAAGGAAGTAGAAAGTTATAGTTATTTTCTAGAAGGAGAGGTTATAAAGACTCTTTTTTTCTTACAACAAGGATAACCAACTCATCAAGGAAGAAAATTTTAATCTTCTTACAGGCGATTTTTACCTCTGGAACGTATTATACGTATGATGAGAAAAGGAAATTTGCTACAAATAGATGACGGACAGATTCCTTCCCCTAATAGAACCATCTACCACTATGACAAATTCAACAATTGTACCCAAGAAATTTGGTACAAAAAAATAACAAACCTGCTGCTATTGTAGAGCGAATTTTTTTTACCTATTATCCATGACAAGTAACCTTTTTATTTGTCAAAGATAAATGCTAGAAAACAGCCTGTAGCATAGCAAAGAATATCCTCAAAGGAAAAGTAATTCCCTAAAAGAATATACCCAAGGGTACCCTTGCCAAAAACCGAAGAAAGTAGCCAGCTTAAAGTACTGTAGTATCTCCACAAATACAGCAAAGCAGAAAAATCCCTATAAGTAATTTCTTGGTATTCTTGATATGGAAAAAGGCTCTAATAAAACAATAAATCAGTATCACTACCAGAATATCTCCCAAGTATGCCCGTACAAAGGAAATACTGTTGAATAAAGTGGCTATGGCTACCTCTACCAAAAAGATGATCAGGGCAGCAAAGAAGTATTTGGAATTGAATTTCATTGGTTTAAGTAATATTTTTTTCAATGACTGTTCTTACAGAGACGAAACCTATTTTTACTGAGGTCTATTTCAGGTATGGGAATCCATTGTAAAGACTTGATTTCATCGGCTGCCTTTACAGAAACAGGGACATCTAAGGGACATTCGTAGAAGATATCCATAGTGCGATAGGGAATATTCTTGTACAAATAGTGATTGGGTTGAGTCGTTACATATTTTTAGTTGGCTTGGCGTTATCTCTAAGCCCAATTCTTCATTTACCTCACGACAAGCAGCGGCTTCGGCATTCTCATCAGGATCTATAAAGCCTCCAGGGAGGTCAAGTTTGCCCTTGTCAGGGTCTATATTTCGCACCGCAAAAAGGATCTCCCTCTCGCGCCTAAAGATAACTGCCACGGCAGCAGCTATATTGTGGTAATAGACAAAACCACAATGGTGACAGAGAAAACGCACCAAATTAGGAAACTCTATATCCTTGCTTCCACAGTGGGGACAATAGGGTAAAAATATTTTCCATGATTACTCATTTTTAGAAGGACAAAAAGTAGTGAAAATTACGGATATAGCCATGTAGAAAAAGAAAAAAATCATTTTTATAACCCAAAAATTCGTTATTTTTTTCGTAAATTTGCTCTACACAAAAAAATCTTTTTTTCAAAAAAACGAAGAGCATGTTAGTAAAGATCTATGGCAGTGCTGTTTATGGCGTAGAGGCAATTACCATTACCATTGAGGTCAATATAGATAAGGGTGTGGGCTACCACTTAGTAGGCCTACCCGACAATGCTATCAAGGAAAGTAACTTCCGTATAGAGGCAGCACTACACAACAACCAATACAAAATCCCTGGAAAAAAAATCACGATCAATATGGCGCCTGCCGATATGCGCAAAGAGGGGTCGGCCTATGACTTGAGCTTTGCTATAGGCATCTTGGCGGCCAACGGACAGATACAGTGTGAGGAGATAGAGCGGTATATCATCATGGGTGAGCTCTCCTTGGACGGAAGTCTGCAACCCATCAAGGGTGCACTGCCTATTGCAATCCAAGCCAGAAAGGAAGGGTTCAAGGGATTTATACTCCCTATGCAAAACGCCAAAGAAGCTGCTATTGTCAATAACTTAGAGGTGTATGGTGCGGAGAATATCAAGCAGGTTATAGACTTTCTCAATGGGAAAGATAGCTTGCAGCGGGTAGAGCTAAACACCCGTGAGGAGTTCTTCAAGCATGTGGAAACCCCAGAGTTTGACTTTGCCGATGTCAAAGGCCAAGAAAGTGTCAAGCGCTGTATGGAGATTGCCGCGGCGGGCGGACATAACATTATACTCATTGGCCCTCCTGGTTCTGGTAAGACCATGCTGGCCAAGCGCCTACCTGGCATACTGCCTCCTATGACCTTGCAAGAAGCCTTAGAAACTACCAAGATACATAGTGTTGTGGGGCGGGTCAAAGACAATGGACTTATCTGTCAGCGGCCTTTTCGCAGTCCGCACCATACCATATCGGACGTGGCGCTAGTGGGAGGAGGTAGCTATCCACAGCCTGGGGAAATCTCCCTTGGCACACAATGGAGTACTCTTTTTGGACGAACTTCCGAATTTAAGCGTAGTGTATTGGAGGTGATGCGCCAACCCTTGGAGGACAGAGAGGTTACTATCTCTCGCACTAAGTTCTCCATCACCTACCCCGCTTCGTTCATGTTGGTTGCTAGTATGAATCCTTCACCCAGCGGTTATTTCAATGATCCTGATGCACCCTATGGTAAGCTCCCTGCCGAGATGCAGCGGTACTTGAGCAAGATTTCTGGGCCTTTGCTCGATAGGATAGATATACATATAGAGGTCAATCCCGTACCTTTTGAAAAAAACTTGCCCAGCGGGAAAAAGGCCGAAAAGCAGTACCGCCATTCGCGAGCGGGTTATACGCGCTAGAGAGATACAGACCCAGCGGTTTGCCCAGTACGAACATATCCACTACAATGCCCAGATGAGTAGCCAACAGATAGGCAAATACTGCCATGTAGAAGCCTCCTCCTTGGCCATGCTCAAGAAAGCCATGGAACGGCTTAACCTTTCGGCGCGTGCCTATGACCGTATCCCTAAAGGTCGCTCGCACCATAGCCGACTTGGAAGGAGCGGAAACCATACAAGAGCACCATATAGGCGAGGCCATACAATACCGCAGCCTTGACCGAGAAGGCTGGTTAGGGCGGGTTCTAAAAGTAGCTTATTTTTTTGTACATATCGGGAGATTGTACCGAAAGCAAGTCCTCTACCAAGTTCTGGAATAGCAGTTGTGCCATACGCTCGGTACCCTTGTCAGAGAAATGTACTAAGTCGCTGGCTGCCATGCGGTTATCATACCATATCTTCATAGAGTTCTTGCCGCCCATGGCCTCGTACATACTAAAGAACGCAAAGCCATTCTCAGCCGTTTGCTTTTTTTCATCTCCTCTACCAGTTCTGGGATAATGTCATAAGTGGTCTTGGTACTTCGCTTAAGCATATCGCTGGGGCCTATTAGGATAAAGAGGGCATCGGGGTTACGCTTCTGCACCCATTGCATATTAGTAATGATACGTTTTACGCTGGAAGCTACCTTGTTTTTGGTCAGATAGGGAACGAGGTTCCCCCCGAATTGGAAGATGATAATATCAGGTTTCAGCTCACGACTCATCGCATCGTAAGTATCCTGAATACGAGTAAAGTGAAAACCCGAATCCCCACGTGTAGGAATATTATCAGCCTGTACCCCCTCAGTGCTACCTACCGTTACCCCATAGAAATCAGGGCTTTTGGTACTAGAGAACTGTACTCGGAGTTTCTTGGGCGTAGCAGAAAAGTTCAGCTTATAAGCATGGTAGGCACCATCGGCTATAAGTGTATCCTTTCTTATCTCCGTATTATCTTCATAGACAGTGACTAAGGCAGGCGTAGTACAATTACCATAATGTATAGTTACTTGGTTGTACTGGCTAAGCCTATTGTAATAAGAGTGCGAAGGAGAAATGGTAAAAGAAGCCGTCTTAAGCCCTGCTGTCTCACCACGTGCGGGAGCAAAACGGCAAACATTGGCATAAAGCCCATACTGATTGTTCTGCAAAAGGTCTTTGTTTTTGCGCTGTTCGGCATTGAATAGGGCATAGCGATACCAGTTTCCTGAGGTCTGTTCTATGATACTGCGCTGCCCATAAGGCATCTTGATAGGAAAGTAACCAGGTCCTGTCCCTCCATAGAGTGTTTGTAGGCCATTGCGTAAATAAGCAGTGATACGGTCGCCCTCTATCTTGGAATCTCCATAATGAAGAATACGACAAGAGGGCTGGCTGAGCTTCTCATGCAGCTTCTTAACGAAGTCCTTGGCAGGGGCAGGATAGTAGATCTGCCCCTCCACATTGCTCACCAAGGGAGGATTCCCCGCTGAGAGGAAAGCACCAATGGAGTCTCGCAATTGATTCATATCCTCAGGGAAGACGAACTTATGCCTATTGACCATAGTTGTCGTCCCCATTGTATCTTTTTCAACTTTCTCAAGATCAGGCTCTTTTCCCTGTATAATCGCCATAGCCTTATCGTTGGTAATATGCTCTTGACGGGAGAAGATATCCCAGAAAGTAGGGTACTTCATTTGGAAATTACTGATTCTTATTCCATGGGCTACTTCGTTCTCTTCGTCCATATATTCACGGCTAACAAAGGTAAGCCATAGCAAAAGAGAGCAATACACCGAGCATAAAGATTACTATTTTCTTAGGAGACATCTGCTATTATTTTTTTGGGTGCAAAATATAGGAATAAAATGTAATACCAAAATATACAAGCGCATAATTTCATTAACCTACTTTTTCAACAAAGGGTAGCGCAGGGTCATATATCTCTTTTAGGAGTTGTATGAGCTTTTTGTTCAAATGCATCTCGTACATGCGTATCCACAGGGCTTATATCCTTATCCTTACCATTTCTAAAGCCTATAAAGCCCAATTTGAGTCTTCTAAAGGAGTAGTCTCTACATATACCCGCTTATCCTCCCCTATCATTCCCTGTTTTGAAGAGTAAATAGGCATACATAAGCAATTGGAAGGCTTTGGAGTAATCGTAATCCACAATCAGGTTTTCTATTTCTTCTCATTGAGGGCTACCTGTCCTTTCTCTACAATACCCGACTTATAGTCTACTATATAGATATCTTCGCCCTCGTTGTTCTACACGGTCTATCGTTCCATTGAAGCGAATAGGAAAAGGAAAAGCATCATATTGGACATCTATCTGTATCTTTTTCTTCTAAGTATAGGAGCTTTACCACATTGTTGGATACATTCCTCTGGTCTATATCCAAAAATTTCATCACATATTCCTCAATGGTACGTTGTACAAAGATGTTTTTTTACCTGCTATTTCTTCATTCTGTTGGTACTCTTTGAATACTGTTTTCGTTGTCTCGGCTACTTCTTTTCTTATTTTTGTCTATATCCTGCTTGGAAATTACATGATTTAGATATGGTTTGTATAATAGTTCCAATATTCTATGAATGATAGTTCCCAGTGAGCGATCTTCTACAATTTCCTCTACTTCGGCATCGTCCCTTATATCCAAGATTTGCTGCTGGTAGAAGTCAATAGGGTTTCTTACATAGGTAGTAAGTGAGGAAGAGGAGAATCCCTTTCGGTGTTTGGGATCACCTCCTGTGGCTATCGCGACCAATTTGTCTATAATCTGTTTGTCTTTAGCTATCTCAACAGGTTGTTGTTCTATTATCTTCACCTCAGGAAATCTTACTTCGGGCTTTATCTTGTAGTCAGAGAGCAATTGTAGTATAAATCGGCTCTTCTCACTTCCTTTAAGTCCATCGGTCTCTGTATTGTAAAAAAAAGTATTGCCTTTTCTGAGTGCTGGAGTATTCTATAAAAAGTAATAAGCATACATATAATCAGACTCTTTGTAAGTAGGCAGTCCCAAATTAGCTCTGACATCAAAAAGGAATTAGTGAATTAACCGTATTTCCTTTAGGGAAAATACCCTCGTTCATAGAGGTGAGTAGTACATTCTTAAAGTGTATGTTCTGCGCTTCCAGTATACCCATTATTTGCAATCCTTTCAGTGGCTCTCCCCTGAAATTAAGCTTTTTGTTTGACCAACAAATCATTATAGATATAGTACAAAGACTTCACACTATCTACGAAATGATGTTTTTTTCTTGTAAGTGATAGATCTGATTGAAGAGTTCATAGAAATTGTACAAGTATTCTAAGTTCAGAAGGTTTTCTTTATCCTCTTTTTCCAAAAGATTCTTTAATCACTAAAAAGCAACTCTATAATGTTTTTTAATCAATTTGCTTTACTGAAATATTCTTTTTGGTCATCAAAAAGCAAATCTATAATAGTAGCATCTTTTTCTTTTTTTATATTTATCCAATGTTTTTTTATATACATAGGACAAGTTATGTTCGTTGATATAGGTTATAGTATCTTTTTTTATAGTTTTTCTGAAAGCAAACTACTCAAGAAAGGTTGCTCTAAGAGTGATTTTACTTCTTTGTGATACCATCTCCCTGAAATATAGAGCTTAAAGTAAGCTGAAATAAGATCATGTACAGGCGTTTGTTGTAAGGGATAGCCCATGGTGATATTGATAGAGAGTTTGTTGGTATCTATAGCCTGTAATAAGGGTAGTAACATATCACTATCACTAAGGACGATGGCTGTTTGTTCGAGTTCATTGGTAGGAATTTCCTCTAAGAGGGAAGTAAGCAGGTGTATTTGGTTCACTTGCTTAGGTGTCCCATACACTTGTATCTTTGTATTGAGCTGGTCTTCTACAATCCATTTCTTGGTTGCTCCTCTTCTGTAGTAGCGCCATTTGTCTAAGTAGTTTTCTATAAAGTATCCCGCACTGTGTTGGCTATTGAGGAAGTGTTTTTTTCTATATCCCAATAGATATCCCCTTGCATCTCCTCCAAGATATACTGTATTACCTTCTCTTGCGCTACACTTAGGGCATTGAACCCTACAAAAAGGTGTAGTTTCTCTTCGTTTGCCCTCTTGTATGCATCCATCTGCTCATAGGCTACCCGTGCGATAAAGCCTTGGTAGCCCTGTCGCTGCTTATACATCTCCTTATGGAGTGCGTTGTAATAAGTACCCAGAGTACGCCAAAAAGCCAAGTGCTTTTTCTTGCATCTCGGTAAGTTTTTTTCGCCCTAATGACCAGTGTTCTACTTCCTTTATCGCTTCCACATAGGGGAATATATCCTTATAAGCGATGAGGTATTGGTCTATATCGTCAAAAATCTTTCCAAAGCATTTTTCCCCAGCCGACAAATTTTTTCGAAGTCATCTACCCTCAGTGGTAGTATGCTCTTTATATACTTTGTAGAGTTCAAATAGGCCTTGCACCTCGGACATCTTTTTTTATCCCAGAGATACGCTCCAGTAAGTTGTCTAAGGTAATAAATTCAGGCGAGATACCTGCTTTTACGGTACTTCTTGGCAAAGATTTCTCGCAAAAAAAGTGCCGACCGCCCTATGGGGAGTTACCAATATAAGGTTTTCCGTAGGTACATCGGCATAGTTTTCTAAATAATCTTCAATGACTTGCTCTAAAAACATAACCATTTAAGTTTGAATTTTTGAGTTTTGAATTTTTAAGTTGTTGTATAACTCGAACTCAAAAACTCAAAAACTATTTATCATTTTTTTCTTTTTTCTTGGTCTCCTTGCTGTGTTTGTTATACTTGTGGTAGTAAGCCAGCATCTTATAATATAGTTTGGCAGCTAAGAAAGCCGTTGGTTTTAGCCGCTGGGCTGTCCATAAGCTCTACGATGTCAAAGGCAACCACATGGCACTTCTTAAATACTTTTTCTAAGCAACTTTAGCGTTGGGTACCACTGCAAGCCTCCTGGTTCAGGAGTTCCTGTAGAGGGAGCTATAGAAGGGTCAAAAGCATCTAAATCTATAGTGATATATACATTGCCTGTTACCTTTTCCAACACTTCATTGATCCAATTCTCATTCTTGGCTATCTCATGAGCGAAGAACACCCTATTGTGAGGTAGGTATTGCTTTTTCTTCAGCATCCATAGAACGGATACCCACCTGTACGAGTTTGTGCTTTTGGTTGGCCTCAAATACAGCACAAGCATGGTTATTCTTGGAGCCATGGTATTCGGGACGCAAATCGGTATGAGCGTCCAATTGCAATACAGTTAGTTGCTTATACTCCTCCCCTACGGCTCTTATAGAACCGATAGAAACGGAATGTTCCCCGCCTATCAGGGTAAAGAGTTTTTCTCTGTCTTTGACCAGTTCTTTAGTTTTTTGATAAACCGCCTCTACCATCTTCTCTGGGGTGCTGTTCTCTGATACTTCTCCCGCTCTATAGACCCCATGTAGGTAGGGTTCGGAATCTGTTTCTATATCGTAAAGCTCCATATTCTCAGAGGCGTCCAAGAACAATTCAGGCCCCTTATCAGCACCCTTGCCCCCAAGTGGAGGTGCCATCGTAAGGAACGGTTACCAGTACTACTTTTTGAGTTTTTCATACGTTGCATTTTTCGGCAGGTATGCCTGCATATGTATTTTTCCATTACTGTAAATGTTTTGATTTAAATAGGGGTAAAATTACTATTTTTAGAGCAATTACTACGTTTATTTAACTATTATTTGTGAGTTATAATACCCTCTCTCATTTTTCAGAAGGGTTTCCTGCTTATCTAAAAAAATTATGTACTTTTTGTACTGTTTTTTTCTTGGTCATCTTGGCCAAGACAATCAGCTATATTATGGATTTTTGAAAGCGTTCTAAGTAACTCACATACAAAGAAATATCTAAAAGAAACCATTGACACCAACCGCATAGCTCATGCCCAACTCTTTGTCGGAGAGGAAGGGGTAGGTACGCTCCCTATGGCCATTGCTTACGCCACGGAACTACTATGCAAGACGGGTGATGCACATACAGCTATTAAGTGTGCACATCTGAATCACCCTGACCTGCATTTTGCTTATCCTACGGCTATTACCACTCAGGTGAAAGACCACCCCACCAGTTCGGCTTTCTTGGAGCAATGGCGCCAATTTGTCTTGGAAACGCCTTACGGAAGCCTCTTTGACTGGTATCAGGCCATTGATATTGCCAACAAGCAGGGGAAAAATCGGGGTAGATGATGCGAAGGAGATTACCAGCAAGCTCTCCCTGAAATCCTTCGAGGGGGGTATAAGGTGATGATTATCTGGATGGCGGAGCTAATGAATACCGATTGTGCCAATAAGCTGCTGAAGCTCTTGGAGGAACCGCCTGCCGAAACTATCTTTATTCTTGTGGTAGAGAACGAAAATGCCTTGCTCGATACCATTCTCTCCCGCTGCCAAATCACGCGCTTTCATAGGCTCTCCCAAGAGGTTATCACTGAGGCCTTGGTCAAGCAAGGCCTTAGCCAGCCCCTAAGCACAGAAGATCGCCTTGCGCTCACAAGGTAACTACCGCAAAGCACTCTTTTATAGGAAAGGACAACGATCGTATCTTTGAAGAATGGTTTGTCGAATGGGTACGTATGGCCTATAGTGCCTCGCGGCAACAAGGGGGTACTGCCCAACCTATTAGCTTGGTGTGAGAAAATCGCCAAGGAGGGCAGGGAGACACAAAAGCTCTTCCTCGAATACTGTTTGGAGGTGTTCCGACAGGCACTCTTGGCCAACTATGGCGCTGATAGCTTGGTATATATGGAGTTTCAGTCCAATTTCAAGATAGAGAACTTTTGCCCCCTTTGTACATCATAACAATATAGCGGAAATCCAGCGGAATATAGAGGAGGCTATCTATCATATAGAACGCAATGGCAACTCCAAGCTGATCCTCACCGACCTCTCTATCAAGCTGACCAGACTGATACATGCTAAAGTATAAGGAAAAAAACTTGACTTTGTGTTTAAAAATATTGTAATTTTTGCAGTCCCAACATTTTTAGTGAAAAGTGAAGAGTGAAGAGTTTCCTCTGATAACTGATTACTGATTACTGACCTCTGACAACTAAAAACTATCTAAATGTCCGAACGTTATACCATTACGGCAGCTTTTGCCTTTATACCAATGGCCCTATTCATATTGGCCATTTGGCAGGAGTATATGTCCCTGCTGACATATTCGCACGCTATCAACGATTGAAAAACAACGATGTAGCTTTTTATCTGCGGAAGCGACGAACATGGAGTGGCTATCTCTATCAAAGCAAAGAAAGAGGGTACCACTCCCAAGCAAATTATTGACAAATATCATAAGATTATCAAGGATTCACTCCACGATTTTGGTATTTCCTTTGATAATTATTCTCGCACCTCCCTGCCTATACATTACCAAACAGCCTCGGAGTTCTTCCGTACCCTCTATGACAAAGGGGATTTTATAGAAGAGACCTCCCAGCAGCTCTATGATGAGCAGGTTGGGCAGTTCCTCGCTGACCGCTTTGTGATTGGTACTTGTCCCAAGTGTGGCAACGAAGAAGTCTATGGTGACCAGTGTGAGCGCTGTGGCAGCTCGCTCAATGCCACTGACCTTATTAACCCCAACCACCCTTACAGGGAGCAAACCTGTACTAAGGGAGACCAAGCACTGGTTTCTACCCTTACAGAATTACAGCGAGTTCCTTTGAAAAATGGATCATTGAAGGTCATAAAAACGACTGGAAGCCGAACGTATATGGTCAGGTAAAGAGTTGGCTCGACGACGGCCTACGCCCTCGTGCGGTAACACGTGACCTTGACTGGGGAATCCCCGTACCTGTAGAAGGCGCCGAGGGCAAGGTGCTTTATGTGTGGTTTGATGCTCCTATCGGCTATATCTCCTCTACCAAGGAATGGGCTGCCCGCGTGGGCAAGGACTGGGAACCTTATTGGAAGGACGAGAAGACGAAACTTATTCACTTTATCGGTAAGGACAATATTGTCTTCCACTGTGTGATCTTCCTGCCATGCTCAAGGCCGAGGGCTCTATATCCTACCTGAGAATGTTCCTGCCAATGAGTTTCTTAATCTTGAAGGTAACAAACTCTCCACTTCGAAAAACTGGGCAGTGTGGCTCAATGAGTATTTAGAGGATTTCTCGCTCAGCAGGATACCTTAAGGTATGTAATCACTGCCAATGCGCCTGAGACCAAGGATAATGATTTTACTTGGCGTGACTTCCAAGCCAGAAATAACAACGAACTAGTGGCTATCTATGGGAATTTTTATCAACCGTGTGATGGTGCTAACCGAGAAATATTACAAAGGTGTGGTGCCTACCCCTCATGAATTGACCAAGGAAGACCAAGAAGTATTTGCTCAGATCAAGGAGCTTACCCAAAAGATAGAACAATCCTTGAGCGCTATCGTTTCCGTGAAGCCCAACAGGAACTGATGAACATCGCCCGCTTAGGCAATAAGTACTTGGCCGACGAAGAGCCTTGAAGCTCATCAAGGAAGACCCCACAAGAGTGGAAACTATCATGTATATAGCCTCACACATTGCTACAGCTCTGGCGGTAACCTCTGAGCCTTTCTTGCCTTTTTACCTCTGCCAAACTCAAGCAGATGCTCAATTTTGCTACCATGAGCAAAAGCACCCGTATGGGAAAATGTATTACATTCCGATAGCCTGATCCTCTGGACATACCATAGGAAAATCTGTCCTACTCTTTTGAAAAAAATAGAAGACGAGGCCATCCAAAAACAAATAGATAAGTTGGAAAACAGCAAAAAAGGCAAACCAGCAGGCAGCTGCGGCTAACTTAGCCACCGCGGTTACTCCTCAAAAAGAGCTTATCTCTTACGAGGATTTTTGCTAAGATGGACATACGTATTGGCACGATTTTTGGAAGCTGAGAAAATGCCCTAAGGCAGACAAGCTCTTGATTTTGAAGGTTGATACAGGCCTCGACCAACGTACCATCGTATCGGGAATTGCTCAGAGCTTTGACCCTAAAGAGATTATCGGAAAAAAAGGTCACCGTACTGGCCAACCTTGCTCCTCGCAAACTCCGCGGTGTGGAGAGTCATGGTATGATACTGATGGCAGAAAACAAGGAGGGTAAGTATATCTTCCTAAACCCCCGATGCTGAAGGTATTGCCAACGGAACTGAAGTAAAATAACCTAAACCATATTACATGAAACAACTCAAATGGCCTTTTATTATTCCTCTTTGGAGGAATACTCTTGGCCTCTTGTAAGAACAAAGGAGAGAAGCAACCTTCTATGCAGACAACTCCTGCCCTATCGGTAGAACGCTTAGAGGATTCTATTCAAAAACTCACTGATGAGCTGGCCGAAGAACAGTATTTTTGATATTCGCTTTAACGAAGATGGCCGATATTTTTTTCCATGAAAATGGCATAGAAGATCCCGAAGAGTTCGTACGCCAACAGCTTATGGCTACCAATATAACCAAGGACGAAAAACCACCCCTTGATTTCCTATCGGCCACGCCGCAATGCTAAGTTCCAGATCAATAAGATCAAATTGCTCAACCACCGCTGGGTGATCTGTGATTTCTCCGATGGCTTGGACTGGGGGAATTGCTGATCAAAATGACCCTCAATGACGACAAAACACTGTCCTTTGATGTTCTTGACCAGACCCTCTATGTAAGTGAACAAAAACCTTAACCCTATGAACATAAAAAACGCCCAAATCGCAGTAGATAATTGGATTAAAGAACATGGTGTCCGCTACTTCAATGAGCTAACCAATATGGCTCAACTTACCGAAGAGGTAGGCGAAGTAGCTCGTATCATCGCACGCCGCTATGGTGAACAGTCGGAGAAGGAAAGCGATAAGGCCAAAGACCTCGGTGAAGAACTGGCCGATGTGGTCTTTGTGGTTCTCTGCTTGGCTAACCAAACAGGTATAGACCTACAACAGGCCTTTGATAAGAAGATGGACGCCAAAACCAAGCGCGACCATGACCGACACCAGAATAACCCTAAGCTAAAACAATAACCTATGTTTCTGCTATGAAACGACTCTTCTTCCTTCTTTTGTTTCTCTATACAATCGGCTCCTTTAGCTAAGAGAAAATCTGCTCTTTGGCCGACCTCAAGGGTAAGAAAGACCTTAAGGTAGGCCTAGTTCTCAGCGGAGGGGGGCTAAGGGCTTGGCTCATATTGCTGCCCTAGAGGCTATTGAGAAAGCGGGAGTGGAGATTGACTATATAGGGGGTACTAGTATGGGAGCCATTGTAGGGGGCTTGTATGCAGCAGGCTATAGTGCCCAGCAGCTGGACTCTATCTTCCATGCCACCGACCTAGAGGAAATTATTCAGGACAATGTACCTCGCTCCGCACAGACTTTCTATGAAAAGGAGAACCGAGACCGCTATATGGTGTCCTTGGCGCTACGCGATGGAAAAATTCGCGCTTCCCGCTGGACTTACTCAAGGAGTAAACCTCTATAACTTCCTAAGCCAACTCACCTATAGGGTAAGAAAGATTGACGATTTCTCTAAGCTACCGATTCCCTTCCTCTGTATGGCTACCGATGTGGAAACAGGCGAAGAAGTAGTCTTAGAACACGGTGATCTGGCTCAAGCTATCATGGCCAGTGGCTCCTTCCCTACCCTTTTTGCTCCTGTAGATGTAGAGGGTCGCTACCCTAACCGACGGAGGGGTGATGAACAACTACCCTGTAGATGAGGTCAGAGCCAAGGGTATGGATGTGATCATAGGAGTGGATGTACAATCTCCCCTAAAAAAAGCGTAAGGACTTGCGCTCGGCCAATAGCGTATTGCTCCAGATTACTGGCTACAAGATTGCCAATGATATGAAGGAGAAAAAGAGAGAAAACGGACATATATATCCACCCCGATATGAGTGGTTATAATGTCATTTCCTTTCAAGACGGACAGGCAATTATTGACTCTGGGCGGGTAGCTACCAAAAAGGTACTCCCTCACCTATATTGGCTCAAGCGACATCTCAAAAAGAAAGACCCTGACATTATAAATACCAAAATCCCTGATTCTCTGCGAATTAGCAACATTACCTTTTCAGGTAACAAACACTATTCCGATGCGTATCTTAGGGGAAAAATTGGGCTTTCAGTGGAATGAAAAAAATTTCCTTCAAAGACCTCAAAGATGGGGTGCAGAACATCATGGCTACCCAGAATTTTTAGAGGCATCAACTACCATATCTGCTCCACCGATGAGGGAGAAGAATTGCGCTTTACCTTGGAGGAAGCCCCTGCACAGACTTGGGTGAAGATGTCCCCTGCACTACGACAACCTTTACCAGACAAGCATACTTCTGAACCTAAGCTGTCTCGAGCTTCCCTACAGAAGGACGATTTTATTTCCTTTTGACTTTATCGCTGGTGACAACCTCCGCTATAAGTTTGATTATTATGTAGATAAGGGATTCTATACCAGTTATGGTTTTCAGAGTAGGTATGACCATTTCCGCCGTGACATCTCTTTCAATGGGTTTTTCGCTACCACAGGGGATACCAACTTGGCGCTCTCTCGTCTAAAGAACCAACTATACTTGCAGTCTATTTTTCTTCCGTCGTAAGTTCTTAGTGGGAGCAGGGTAGAGCATGAGTTGTATAAAGCGAAAGTACAGCCTGACAACTTCAATGAACAAGTGAATTACTATTCTCTTTTCAGCTATCTCCGCTATGATTCTTTGGACAATGCTCTTTCTCTACTGAGGGATTGTACTTTGATGCACGTGGCCATTGGTACCTACATTCCACAGGCTACGGAGAGACAATCAACCCTATTATTCTAGTCAAGGCCGATATAGGAGGCGCTTGGCGAATCACCGATCGGCTTTCTGGAAAAGCCATGTGTTCGGCAGGCTTCCACTTGGGATTACCCAATGCGCCTTTCTTGCAGTATGTACTGGGGGACAAGGGGATAACTTTTTCGGAAATATTCTCCCTTTCTATGGGTATGATTACTTGAGCTTCGGGAATTATGACTTTCTCAAGGGAGAACTTTCTTTCAACTATCGTTTTTATAAGAAGAATTATATCAAGGCCATTGCCAATATTGCCAATGCCAACGACAATATGTTTGCAGAGCGCAGTTGGTTTGCCAAGCCCAAATATACAGGCTATGCCTTGGGGCTAAGCTCCGATACGATCTTAGGTCCCCATTGAGCTAAAGGCTACCTATTCTCCTGAGACGAATAAGTTCCTTTGGCTCTTCAATATTGGTTTTTGGTTCTAAGCTACTCTATGAGTTTGCGTACAATCACCCCTGCTACATGGATACCGAAGAGGGCAGGCATATAGCTCATGGTGCCATAATAGGAACGCTTGAAGTTTGCCCCATCAGTGAGCGCCATCATATCCTTATCTGGGAGTTCTAGGGAGAACACGGCTTTGAACTTAGGCTGGATACCTTCTTTCTTGAGTCTTTTGCGGATAGTACGTGCTAGCGGACAATCACGGGTTTGGGAAATGTCGGCCACCTTTACCTTAGAGGGGTCTAGTACACCTCCTGCTCCCATACTGCTGATGACCTTCACTCGACTATCATGACAAGCTCTAAGCAGACTTATCTTAGGGGATATACTATCTATACAATCAGCCACATAGTCAAACCGACTATCCACCAAGTCGTAAGCCGTCTCAGGGGTAAGAAAGTCATTGATGACCTCCAGCACTATATGGGGGTTAATGTCCCTAAGCCGCTGAGCTACAAGCTCTGCTTTAGGCTGCCCTATAGTAGAATCAAGGGCTATAAGTTGTCTGTTTTTGTTAGTGATGTCCACCACATCGCCATCTACTATGGTAAGGTATCCCACCCCTGCACGGGCTAAAAAAATTCGGCAACAAAAAGCCCCTACACCCCCAGTCCTACTACAAGGACATGAGAGTGCTCCAATTTCTGTAAACCCTCGTCTTTAACGACTAATTTTGTTCTCTCTCGCCACACAACTATCTAAATTTAAAGTAAAAGGTAAAACGTAATAAGTAATAGGGTAAAAAGTAATAAGGTAAAAAGTAATAAGGTAAAAAGTAAAAAAGTAATAAGGTAAAAAGTAATAAGGTAAAAAGTATAAGGTAAAAAGTAATAAGGTAAAAAGTAATAAGGTAAAAAGTAATAATCCTTAAAAACCAATCACTAACCACTAATCACTTTTCACTAATCACTTTTTCACTAATCACTTTTCACTAATCACTTTTCACTAATCACTTTTCACTAATCACTTTTCACTAATCACTTTTCACTATTTTTCGGGAGGCAAAATTACAATCTTTTTCAGTAAAAAGACAAAATAAAAAAATGCTTTCTTAAAAAAATATTTTTTTCTGTTTCTTTGTTTATTCTGTTATTTTTTTCCTAATTTTGCCCTTAAAAACACAGACAATGAGAGTTATACATTTTTACAAATACCAAGGGGCAGGCAACGATTTTATCATGGTTGATAACCGTACTGCTACCTTTCCAAAGGGCGATACCAAGCTAGTGGCACAGTTGTGTGAGCGTCGTTTTTGGTATTGGTGCCGATGGGTTAATCCTGCTAGAGAATGACCCAGAGAACGATTTTTTTCCATGGTTTATTACAATTCTGACGGCAATCCAAGCTCCATGTGTGGCAACGGCGGACGCTGTATCGTAGCCTTTGCTCGCAAGCTGGGTGTTATCTCTGCTGAGGAAACGACCTTCTCCGCCCCCGACGGACTGCATAAGGCCATCTTCAAGAACAACCTTATCCACCTGCAGATGCAGGATGTCAGTGATATCCAAAAGGTGAAGAAGGGAGTAACCCTTGATACAGGGTCGCCTCATTATGTGGAGGTAGTTAAAAACTTGGACAGCTTGGACGTTAAGAAAAAGGAGCTGAAATACGCTATGGAGTACCCTTCAATATTGAGGGGGTCAATGTCAATTTCGTAGAACCTATATCTGACAATCGTTTTAAGGTACGTACCTATGAGCGAGGTGTGGAGGACGAAACCTATTCTTGTGGTACAGGTGCTACTGCTACGGCTATTGCTATGCACAAAACAGGAAAAACTAAAGCCGAATACATCATCTTGGAGACCAAAGGTGGTACACTAGAGGTAACTTTTTGAGGTAAAAAAAGGAATTTCTTGGACTGAAAATAAAAAGAATATACCAATGTTTGGCTCATTGGCGGTGCTGATTTCGTTTTTTTGAAGGAACTATAAGCATATAAACTTATGGTACAACTAAGAGCACTTGAACCCGAAGATATAGATTTTCTATATAACTTAGAGAACGACCGAACGCTCTGGGAAGTAAGTGAGACCCAAGCCCCTTCTCTCGGCAACTATTACTATCTTATATAGCCAATGCGCACCAAGATATCTATCAGGCCAAGCAACAACGCTTTGTTATTACCTACCAAGAAAAGGCTGTTGGTTGTGCTGACTTATACGACTATCAACCAAAAGAACAAACGTGCTTCTGTAGCTATAGTCGTTGCTGCTCCTTTTAGGCAAAAAAAGGAATTGCTACCAAGGCCTTGGGAGAACTATGTTCCTATGCCTTTACTTTCTTAGACTTACACCAGCTTACCGCCTATGTACATCAGGGAAATCTCTATAGCCAAAAAAACTATTTCTGCGACAAGGATTCCTATGTACTGCCACCCTCAAAGACTGGTGCTTCTTTGATGGTAATTTCCAAAAACGTATATCTATACCAGTACTTTTAAACCTTAATTTTTTTAGGGTTATAAGTAAGAAAAAAATAACTTTATTGTACCATAATTCGTATTTTTTTCGTAACTTGCGCCTCTATTTCATATGCTCTTTTTAAGAGCAGTTAAACTTTGATTTCTATGACAAAAAAATTACAGCTGCTATAACAGGCGTGGGCGGATATGTACCCGATTTTGTTCTATCCAACAGTTTGCTAGAAAAAAATGGTAGATACCACCGATGAGTGGATTACCACCCGTACAGGTATCAAGGAAAGAAGGCTTTTTAAAAAGAAGAAGGCAAGGGAGCTTCTTTCTTGGGCATAAAAAGCGGTTGAAGATTTGTTCCGTAAGACAGGCACTAACCCAGCCGATATTGACTTAGTGCTTTTTTTGCCAGCGTAACTCCCGATATGCCTGTGGCAATCTCTGGCGCTTACTTAGCTACCCAGATTGGAGCGGTCAATGCCTTTGCTATTGACCCTACAAGCGGCCTGCTCTAGCTTCCTCTATGGTATGTCTGTGGCAGCTCGCTATATAGAATCGGGCAGATACAAAAAAAGTACTCTTGATCGGTGCTGACAAAATGTCCTCTATCGTGGATTACACCGATCGCGCTACTTGTATCATCTTTGGTGATGGGGCGGGTGCCGTCCTTTTGGAACCCAACTATGAGGGCTTAGGTATACAAGATGAATACCTGCGCAGTGACGGATCTGGCCGCGAATACCTCAAGATAGAGGCTGGTGGCTCTATCCTTCCTACAACCCCTGAAACCCTCAAGGAAGGTAAAAACAACTTGTATCAGGACGGAAAGACAGTTTTCAAATATGCTGTCTCTCGCATGGCCGATGCCACCGATGCAATTCTTGAGCGCAATAACCTATCGGCTGATAACCCTCAACTGGCTGGTACCTCATCAGGCCAACAAGCGTATCATCGACGCTACAGCTGACCGTATGGGACTCCCTCATGAGAAGGTGATGCTCAATATACAACGTTATGGCAATACCACTTCTGCCACCCTACCTCTGGCACTCTATGACTACGAGAAACAACTCAAAAAAAGGAGATAATCTCGTCTTCGCAGCCTTCGGTGGTGGCTTTTACTTGGGGCGCCCCTATACCTCAAGTGGGCTTACGATCCTAAATAAATAATTATAAGATATATACTTTGTATTTTTTTATAATCTTTATTGAAAAATATTAAAAAGTATCTCAAGTTTTAATTTTTTTGCTAAAAAAACAGGGGACATGTGAAATGTTTTTTTAGTATTTTTTTGCCCCCGAAAAAAATATCATACCAATAAGATAATGTCTAACTCATTGAAAATATAATTATTTGCTATGGATTTAAAAAGATATTCAAAAATCTAATCAGATTCGTTGCCAAATCAGGCGCAAGCGAGGTAAAGCTAGAGATGGAAGATGTGAAAATCACCATCAAGACTTCTGGAGAAGAAGGACGCCCTGAAACGGTCTTTTGTTCAACAGCCTTATATGGCACAAGGAATTCCTCAACCACAGATCCCTGTAGTGCCACAACCTGTATTCCCTGTAAGTGATCCAGCCAACATTGTGGCTACCAAAGAGCACGATGACGAAGAAAACGGAAAATATATTACTATAAAATCTCCTATCATCGGAACCTTCTACCGTCGCCAAGCACCTAACAAAACCTCTTTTGGTGGAGATAGGGGACAATATTGTACAAGGTCAAACCCTTTGCGTGATTGAGGCCATGAAACTATTCAACGAGATAGAATCCGAAGTCTCTGGTAAGATTGTAAAGGTACTAGTGGACGACGCTTCCCCTGTGGAATACGACCAACCACTCTTCTTGGTTGACCCTTCTTAAGTTAGGGTTGTGTATTAAGTGTGACCTAAAAATTCTTAGAACATGTTTAAAAAAATCTTGATAGCCAACCGTGGAGAAATTGCCCTACGGGTGATTCGCACTTGCCGCGAAATGGGCATTAAAACGGTGGCCGTATATTCTACAGCAGATGCCGATAGCCTTCATGTACGCTTCGCCGACGAAGCTGTATGTATCGGCCCCTGCCCCTAGTAAGGATTCTTATCTAAAAATTACCAATATCATCGCCGCTGCCGAGATTACCAATGCCGATGCCATCCACCCTGGCTATGGCTTTCTTTCCGAAAACGCTAAGTTCTCCAAGATCTGTGCTGAAAATGGCATCAAGTTCATCGGAGCTTCAGCCGAGATGATTGACAAAATGGGTGATAAGGCTACTGCCAAAGCTACTATGAAAGCCGCAGGGGTGCCTACCATTCCTGGCTCCGATGGCTTGCTTAAGGATGTTGCCGAAGCCAAGAAAAATCGCCAAGAAAATGGGCTATCCTGTCATGCTCAAAGCCACCGCTGGAGGAGGAGGAAAGGGTATGCGTGCTGTATGGAAAGAAGAAGACCTCGAAAAAGCCTTCGAGAGTGCTACTCAAGAGGCCGCCGCTGCTTTTCGGTAATGATGGTATGTATATGGAAAAACTCATTGAGGAACCTCGACATATCGAAATCCAAATCGTAGGAGACCAATTCGGCAAAAGCTTGCCACCTCTCCGAACGCGACTGCTCTATCCAAAGAAGACACCAAAAACTTACCGAAGAAACACCTTCTCCGTTTATGACCGACGAACTCCGCCAAAGAATGGGCGAAGCTGCTGTCAAGGCTGCCGAATCTATCAAATATGAAGGCGCAGGTACCGTAGAATTTCTTGTAGATAAGCACCGCAATTTCTACTTTATGGAGATGAATACTCGTATCCAAGTAGAACACCCTATCACTGAACAGGTGATTGACTATGACCTGATTAAGGAACAAATCCTCGTAGCGGCTGGAGTACCTATCTCTGGGCGCAACTATACTCCAAAAACTACATGCTATAGAATGCCGTATCAATGCGGAAGACCCCTTCAATGACTTCCGTCCTTCTGGTCGTATCACTGCTTTCCATGCCCCTGGGGGATTCGGAGTACGTCTTGATACCCATGTGTATGCTGGCTATACCATTCCACCCAACTATGACTCTATGATTGCCAAACTTATCGCAACAGCTCAGACACGCGAAGAGGCTATAGCTAAGATGAAGCGCGCGCTGGACGAATTCGTCGTAGAGGGTATCAAAACAACCATCCCTTTCCACAAACAGCTTATGGAACATCCCGACTATATCGCTGGAAACTATACCACCAAGTTTATGGAGGATTTCGTGATCCAGCCCATAAGGGACGACGAGGAATAAAAAAATAATTTTTTTACACCAATATTATGTCTGTAGAAAAATCAAATGCTTAATTATAGGCTCAGGACCAGCAGGTTATACTGCTGCTATCTATGCCTCAAGAGCCAATCTCTCTCCTGTACTCTACCAAGGAGAACAACCTGGCGGACAGCTTACCACTACCAATGAGGTAGAAAAACTTCTGGCTATCCCGAAGGGATTACAGGAACTGAGATGATGATGCAGTTCGAACAACAAGCCCGCCGCTTTGAGGCTGATATTCGTTCTGGCTGGGTTACCAAAGTAGATTTCTCTGCCAAACCGCTCAAAGTATGGGTGGAGGATAAGGAAATTCATGCCGATAGTATCATCATTAGTACAGGAGCTTCGGTCAAGTATCTCGGACTACCTTCTGAACAACATTATTTGCGAACAGGAGGAGGGTATCTACCTGCGCTGTATGCGATGGCTTCTTTACAGAAACCAAGAGGTGGCTATCGTAGGAGCAGGAGACTCTGCTTGTGAGGAAGCGCTCTACCTTTCCAAAATCTGTAAGAAGGTAACCATGATTGTACGCCGTGATGCTTTCCGTGCCTCCAAGATTATGGAAGAACGTGTCAAAAAAACGGAAAATATTACTATTTTGTTCAATACAGAAACCGAGGAGATCCTCGGTGATGGACAAGTGGTTTCTGCTATCAGAGTACGTAACAACAAGACTCAAGAACTTTCCGAATTTCCTATCACAGGCTTCTTCGTAGCTATCGGTCATAAGCCTAATACGGATATTTTCGCTCCTTACCTCTCTTTGGATAAGGAAGGATATATTGAGAATGTACCAGGCTCCAGCCGTACCAATGTAGAAGGGGTATTTGTAGCAGGTGATGCTGCTGACAAGCACTACCGACAAGCTATTGTTGCTGCAGGAAGTGGTGCTATAGCTGCTATGGATGCCGAACGCTATTTAGCCGCTCAAGAATAAACTGCTTATGAATGTACGCATCAGCCCCTCTTGGAATGCCTTGCTTAGCAACGAATTTGAAAAGCCTTATTTTCAAGCACTGACAAGTTTTGTTAAGAAAGAATATAGTGAGCATACCTGCTATCCCAAAGGAAAAGAAATTTTTGCAGCCTTTGACAAGTGCCCTGTAGAAAACCTCAAGGTGGTACTCTTAGGCCAAGACCCTTACCATGGAGAAGGTCAGGCCAATGGGCTTTCTTTTTCCGTAAGAGATGGTATTGCTCACCCGCCTTCTTTGGTGAATATATTCAGGGAAATAGAAGAGGACTTGAAGTTGCCCTACCCAGAAAGCGGCAACCTCTCTCGCTGGGCGGAGCAAGGCGTACTACTGCTGAACGCTACCCTTACTGTCCGTGCCAATACGGCAGGTAGTCATCAGGGACAGGGCTGGGAAACTTTCACCGATGCAGTCATCAAGTGTATATCTGACAATTGTCAGCATATTGTCTTCCTTCTTTGGGGTAGTTTTGCCAAAAAGAAAATAGCCTTGATTGATACTCAAAAGCATTGTGTACTTTCCTCTGGACACCCTTCTCCACTGAGTGCTAATCGCGGTTATTGGTTTTGGAAATAAACACTTTAGTAAGACCAATGCCTATCTCTCCTCTGTAGGTAAGCAGGCTATTGATTGAAATAACATCTGTCATTTTGTCATGTTTTTTTGCTTTTGGCACAATCCTTGCCTATTAGTAAAGCGTAAATAACAAAAATAAGATAATAAAGATAAATACGATTATGAGTAAGATTATTGGAATAGATTTAGGAACCACGAACTCGTGTGTTTCTGTAATGGAAGGTAATGACCCTGTGGTGATTACCAATGCGGAGGGCAAAAAGAACTACCCCTCCGTGGTTGCCTTCGTAGAAGGTGGCGAAATAAAGGTAGGGGACGCCGCTAAGCGTCAAGCCGTTACCAACCCTAAGAAAACGATTTATTCTATTAAGCGTTTCATGGGGAACAAATATTCTGACTTAGGTCAAGAAATAGCACGTGTACCTTATGCCGTGGTACAGGGAGACAACGATACTCCTCGTGTGGATATTGACGGCCGCCTATACTCTCCTCAAGAGATCTCTGCGATGATCCTTCAGAAAATGAAAAAAACCGCTGAAGACTTCTTAGGACAAACAGTAAGCCGTGCAGTAATTACAGTACCTGCTTACTTTAACGATGCGCAACGTCAAGCTACCAAAGAAGCGGGAGAAATCGCAGGCCTTAAGGTAGAGCGTATCATCAACGAACCTACTGCTGCTGCCCTTGCTTACGGGCTTGATAAGCAACACAATGACCATAAGATTGTCGTGTTTGACTTCGGGGGGGGTACCCACGATGTCTCTATCCTCGAACTTGGTGATGGTGTGTTTGAAGTACTTTCTACCGACGGGGATACCCACCTTGGAGGGGACGATGTAGATGAAAAAAATCATCAACTGGCTCGCTGAAGAATTTGAAAAAGAAGAAGGTTTAGACTTGCGCAAAGATCCTATGGCGCTACAACGTCTTAAAGAAGCTGCTGAAAAGGCCAAGATTGAGCTTTCCTCTTCTATGCAGACTGAAATCAACTTGCCTTATATCACCGCTACTGCCACCGGACCTAAGCACTTAGTACGTACTCTTACCCGTGCCAAATTTGAACAACTTATCGAGGACTTAGTACAACGTACTATTGAGCCTTGTAAGAAAGCTCTTGAGAATGCAGGTCTTAGTGTAAGTGATATCAATGAGGTAATCCTCGTAGGGGGTTCTACACGTATCCCTGCCGTACAAGAAGCTGTTGAGAACTTCTTCGGTAAAAAAACCAAATAAGAGTGTAAATCCTGACGAAGTAGTAGCCATCGGGGCTGCTATCCAAGGAGGGGTACTCACTGGAGATGTAAAAGACGTATTGCTCCTTGACGTTACACCACTTTCTCTTGGTATCGAAACGATGGGGGAGTAATGACTAAGCTCATCGAGGCCAATACTACAATCCCAGCCAAGAAATCTCAGATATTCTCCACCGCAGCTGATAACCAACCAAGTGTGGAAATACATGTGCTACAGGGAGAAAGACCTATGGCTGCGGACAATAAGACAATCGGACGTTTCCACTTGGATGGTATCCCACCCGCACCACGTGGCGTACCTCAGATTGAAGTAACCTTTGACATTGATGCCAATGGTATTATCAATGTTTCAGCTACCGACAAGGGTACAGGTAAGACACACGACATCCGTATCGAGGCTTCTTCTGGACTTACCCAAGAAGAAATCGAAAGAATGAAGCGTGATGCTGAAGCCAATGCCGAAGCCGATAAGAAAGCACAAGAAGTAGCTACCAAAATGAACGAAGCCGATGCGCTTATCTTCCAAACCGAAAAACAACTCAAAGAGTTCGGTGATAAGCTCCTTCTGACAAGAAAGCGGCTATCGAAAAGTGCTTTTAGAAGAACTCAAATCAGCTTACGAAAGCAAAGATATTGCCACTATCGAAGTTGCTTTAGAGAAAATAAACAATGCTTGGAAGAGTGCTTCTGAGGATATCTACAAAGCACAACAAGGCGGTGGTGCAGGAGCAGGAGCTAACTACTCCGAACCAGGCCCTCAGCCTAACCAAGGCCCAGACAACAACGTCCAAGACGTAGATTTCGAAGAAGTTAAATAGCGGAGCGCCTCCGTAAAGCAAATAATAATAGCCCCATCTAATAAGGTGGGGCTGTTATTTTCTTACTTACATCGAACTCACGTTAATTAATGGAATGGAAACGCCTAATTTGTAGATATTTCTATATTCAGTGATTTTACTTTTTGTTTTTCTAGGTTGAATGCTCTATTTTTTCTTCCAATGAAGGATAGATAATTAAGCAATCTATAAGTTCGTTACTGTCCTCTAAGCCAAGTCTTTTTATAAACCTTTTTCCAAGCGAGCATAACCACTTACTTGGCGAATGTCATCTATCACTCTACTGTCTTCATAAATAGGCTTATACTTAGCATCAATCACCATTTTTTTGCGTCGGGGTGTTGAGCAAGAAATCCAATTCGGTATAATCGGCCGTGAGATGATAAGTAACCGCTTCCCTACCGAACTGTTCCTGTAGCTTTACATATACATATAGCTCAAAAAAAGTTTGGGCATATCTATCCAAAAAAAGGTGGAATCGCTACTTTTTGTTGGGTAGTTTCAGTGATATTGTAGGAAAAAAACGCTTGAGAATGTGCTTACCTATCTCTATAGCTTCCTTATACTCCTTGAAAAAAACGGATTTATAGTAATATTTTTTTCAGGTTTTCTACATTGAACTCTTCTGAAATAAGTTCAAAATATGGGGTACAATAGGTAATCAATTCATCTATAGCAGCTTCATTTCCTACAAAAAGAGTAGAATGTGTATTCTTAAAGCTGATAACAAACTGCAATACCTTCTTTAGGAAACGATTCTCTATACTATCCACTCCAAAGGCTTGGTATTGGCATATATGAGAGGTTAGTTTGTTCTTAAAAACATTCTGCTTTTAGGTGTTTTTCCTATCTGTATTTTTACCTTTGATACGGCTACAAAGGTTTTCTTCCTCCTTATAGTACGACTTTTTAAGTCCTTTGCGAACAATACGCTTTAGGAGTTGGAGAAACTGCACGATGAGGAAAGGAGTTAGAAGATCTTTTTGTTGTTCTATAGTGATTTGTGGTTCTTTCCAATAGATTTTGATAAGGTCTTGAGTATGTTTCATCTCTATATCAGCCGTATAAATATCAAGTAACATCTTCAGAAAGTCAATTTCTACAAGATCCTCTCGGCAGTTCATTTTAGGGGCTATATACACATATTTTTTTGTTCTTTTTATAAGCTACAAAATTCCCCACATAATAGCCCGCTTGTAAATACACTTCTTGCTCATTGGTACGCCAGATTTCAAAAGGATATATAGGCATTCCCTCATTTGTCTTTCTTCAATACATACGGACAAACCTCTGGGATAGCTTCAAAGAAAGCTAACGCTTCTCCTTCCTTTTTGATGCTATAAGGCTGATGTTCAAGAAGCGTTATTTTTCATCGTTGTAAAGATTATTTATGGTAGTTTCTATTCCCTCACCTATAAGGATACCATCTTTGACATATTCTAATAGGATAGGCTTGATTTCATATTCCCAACGGATATCGATAGGAGTATATTCTGTAATGAAGTAAGAATGTCCTAACTGTACATCTTCTTTTTTTGAACTCAGAAGATAAATTAGTATTGAACAAGTCAGTCACTTGGGCAAATAGTGTACTCTCAAACTGGTTACCTAATTCACCTGTTAGATCTTCAGGCAATACATTGACGAAGGCAAAGCGACGACGGATCGCATAGTCTATATGACCCTACGGAGCGGTCGGCTGTATTCATTGTACCAATGATATAGAGGTTAGCAGGAAGTATAAGGGTATTATCATCATCAATAGCGTACATACTTTGCACTGCTTCCCACGATATTCCAAGGCATAGATAAGTTCACCGAGTACAGCCGAGAGGTTAGCCCTATTGATCTCGTCAATAATAAGGACATAGGGTTTCTCTTTTCTATATTCCTTAGCCCAATTTATAAAATAATCCACTATTATATTCCAGTAGCCATCTATTTTCTGATTTTTTTCTTAAATGTAACAAAGTCATCATCTAAGTTTTTGCAAAAATTTTTCAATAGGTATTCCTGAATAGCTATCTATCCATTCTCCCTTATCATTTTTTTACGAGAATAAAATAATGATTCAACTTCTTTACCGTTTTTTTGTTTCATATCCTATTCCTTCATATCTATACTCACAAACATCTGTTTTTTTCTTTTTATTTTATTTCCATTGTTTTTTTATTTCATCTTTTATTCTATTATATTTATACTCATCAAAATAAACCTCTCCTTCCTTATTTTTCTTTCCTCAAGAAAAATCTCTAAAAATCTTCCCATCTGATAGGTTCAAAAAGGAGCTTCCAAAGCTTTTTTTAGCAAACTCAGCTAACACTTTGTTTTCTGTAACATAGGATATATTACCGTCTGTATTTTTTTGGCAACTATCCCTCTTACAAAAATCCTCGTATGAGTAACTAGGATGAAACTGAATGAGTTTGAACTGTTCATTACCTTCTAAGGGAGTATCTTCCGCTAAGCCCTAATAGCGTCCTTGCAATACGCTTAGCTTCACGAGTTTTACCTGTTCCTGGAGGACCTTGTAGAATGATTTGATGCTTGTACTTTAGAAGTTTGGTAGTAAGACTGTTCTCTTGTGTTTGTGTATTTTTTTATTCATAATATTTAGTAAATATTGAGCATATTTGATTCCTTTAATATCAGAATTATAAGTAGTTATATCAGTGAGTGTTTTTTTCGAGGTAAGGTAAAATCAAGATTCCATTCTCCTTTTTTTAAGCCACTTGACCTGACGACAATGTAAATAAATTCATCTCTTTCTTCATCAAAATAGTAATCGGAAGTTACTCTGCCATAGCCTAATAAGGTTTTAGTTCCTTTCTTTACAATAACAATATCTCCTTCATTCATTTTATTACAGAAATCATCAATAGCAGATACATTATTGCGTTGGTCTTCTCCTCCTCCATAATTATCTATTAGAGCGTCAAGAATAGATTTTCTATCTGTATAATTTTCTAAATCACCCAATTCGTCCCAGCCAATAGCCATAATTCCCTCGTTATAAAATTCCTCCCATTTAGAAGCTTGTTCTCCTGGACTATAGAGCCAATAAAGTTTTGTCGCTTCATCTCCCTTGCTTATATTTTGATATACGATATCCTGTGCTAATAGTAAAGGAAAATCAAAACCTTTAGGAATAAATGTTTTTCTCAATAGAAAGTGATATATCATTATTAAGAAAAAGTAACTATATGATTAAGTAACTCTATAAAATGATAATATTTTTTTCTTCTTTTTTTAGTAGGAATATCCAAATATTCACATAGTTTCTTATAGACCTCCTTCTTATAGAAAGTATTTTCATTAGGATTCTGCATTGTTAGCAAAAAGGAAAGTGTTCGCTCGTCCAACTGATGATTGAAATTTACTTTATTGAGCTTTTTTCAATTCTTCTATGCTATTTTCTGCAAAAATCTTTAGCCCTCTTTAGTTTCGTATAAAAAGTCATCAGAACCATAGATTATAAGAAATAAATTTCTTAGCTGTTCAGGAAAATATTTACCTAATGCATCTAAGAAACTAAAAAGGATTTTTGATATACTAAGTTCCCTCTTTTTTTCTAAAAAGCTTCTTTGAACATTTTCATAGAAATCATCAGTATCTATATCCCAATATTGCTGAAAAATGTTCTATTGCTTTCCACTTATACACTTCATCTTCGTTGGAAGGATCTTCCTGAAGAAAAAAATGATATAATGTTGGATAAGTTCTTTTATTTTTTTCATCCATAATGCGAAAGTTGTCTCTGTTATGATTATTAAGATAGTATAAATATAAAAACACTGCAAAGATACAACGAATATCTATGATAAACAAAAAGTTATTCCAATTCAAATCTTTTTCGTACCTTTGCAAGACATAAGAAATAGTAACTTCCATCAATCCAAAAAAATATTTAAAATTATGAGCAAAATAACCTTACAAGCTGATATACAAAAAAAGTTAATCTCCCTATTGAGGAGATAATAGGTATTCCTAATACTGTCACTATTAAAGCAATGGAAGAAGCTCAAAAAAACTTATGAATGATAAGAACACTAAGTTCTTTACTGATTTAAGGGATTTCTTAGATTACTTGAAAAAAATAAGACCTTTGGTCTTATAATAATCCGTGTAGATCGCAGTAGCATGATTATACAAACACAGAAAATCTGTGAAATCCGTGGGAGCTTTTTCTATTCGAGAAGACTTTTAACAGACATCTTACATATATAAACAGAGATGAACAAAAAAATTACCCTCATTGATTGGGGATTAAAAAGACTATAAAGAGGCTTGGGAGGCTCAAGAAGTCCTCTTTCAGGCTACTATTGACCAAAAACTGCTAATCGCAGTGAGGAGAACCCCTCCCCTACTCCTAATTACTTGATTTTTTTGTAGAACACCCTCATGTGCTGACCCTCGGCAAAAAGCGGTGTGATGGAGCACCTGCTTATGAGCGAGGAGTTCCTTAGGGCAAAAACATATTTCCTTCTATAAGGTAAACCGTGGGGGATATCACCTACCACGGACTGGGGCAGGTAGTGGGTTACCCTATATTAGACTTGGACAACTTCTTCCCTGACATCCACAAGTACCTACGCTCATTGGAAGAGGTCATTATCCTTACCCTTGCCGACTATGGTCTTAAGGGCGAACGTAGCCCTGGGGAGACAGGAGTATGGTTGGACGTGGGCACGCCCAAGGCGCGCAAAAATCTGTGCTATGGGAGTGAGAGCTTCCCGCTGGGTAACCATGCATGGCTTCGCGCTCAATGTGAATACGGACTTGAGTTACTTTTGGTTATATCGTACCCTGCGGTATCGCTGATAAGGCGGTAACTTCCCTCAAGGCGGAACTGGGCAGAGAGGTACCCATGGAAGAAGTGAAGCAGCGTATCACCACACATTTCTTGGAGGTATTCGCCGCTACACTATGATAAGTTACATCTTCTTATAACGCTCTAAGAGCTTGAGTTGTTCCTTGTCAAACTGATAAGGATCGTTGCGAATTACAAGTTGTCCTGCCTCATCTACCCAAGCGGTGAGGTAGGATATATCCACTACAAAGTGTTGTTCTGGCCGTGCACGGTATTGGTTTCTCCCCTTGTGCATAGCGTCATTAACCTTTTGATAATTCCACTCCTCGGTATGCTTAAGCAGCTGGTAAGCCAAGCTATCGGGGTATTGTACCCTCACGCAGCCATGACTATAAGTGCGTTGGGTATTGTCAAAGAGTTTTTTTGCTGGGAGTATCGTGTAGGTAGATACTCATATTATTATGGAGGACAAACTTGACCAAGCCCAAGGAGTTATTCGCCGAAGGATTCTCCACAAAAGCCAAATTGCGCTTAAGAGTCTTCTCATCTCTCCATTTGATTGTGGCTGGGTCTATCTCCTTATTATTCTCGTAGAGCTTATACCCGCGCTTAGCATACTTGAGTGAATCCCCACTATCTACTATACGAGGGATCATCTCCTTGCGCACAATACTTATAGGTACCGACCAGGTAGGACGAAACTCTACAAACTTAAGGCTATCGGAGAAAATAGGGGTTGGTGTATCTGGTCTGCCTACTACTACCTTAGTGGTAAACTTCAGTGAATCCTTATGGTAGAGGTTTAGTCGGTATTCGGGAATATTGATCAATATATAATCCTCCCCCAAGTCCTTATTTTTGCCAGCGTAGGCGCTCCATATTAAGCAGTAGCAAGTCGCGTTGCTGCGTTGGAGTCATCTGCAAATAGCTCATTGTCTGCGCCCTGGCACTCCATCGGCTGTAAGCCCTACTTGTCGCTGAAATTGTTTAACGGCCTCTATCAGCAGGGGAATCTACCTGGGCAGGGGCTCCCTGTGCCATAGGTTTGTACCCCCTAAGCCCCAACTGGTTACGCAGGGCAACCACAGTACTATCACTATAGCCCACAGCAAAGCTCTTCGGATCAGCAATAGCTAAAAGGTATATAGGAGGTCGTATCCTTAAGCAATTCCTTATACTTCTGTGCCATCGCTTTGTAGAAAGTTTGTTGGGGTTGTAGCGTTTCTATGATGGTAGACAGGTTATCAGTATCCTTAAGCTTCAAGAGCAACTCTACATTGTCAAATATGGGTTTGTTGCGCTTCCATACACGGACACCATCGCCTACCTTAGGGATACGCCCTTGAGTAAGGTGACGGGTAAGCAGCAGAAAGGAGGCCGTAATCTCTCGGTCGGTCATCTCCAACTGCTTTAAGAACAAGGAATCCTTATGCTGGTAGAGATGCCCCACTAAGGAATCCAACTCATGTTGCCTATAGTTCTGTGGGGAAAAACCATAATCGGTAAGCTCCGTAAGGGTCTTGATATAAGAGGCAAAAAGCGGTGAAGGCTTGTTCTGGTACAGCCAGCGAGTTTGATAATTATATTTTTTGTAGAAATCCACCACTTCTCGCTCTATAGCAGGCTTATAGTAGTTGTCCTTAATAGTAACTTTGTTCAAGGAAGCTACCGCAGTGTCTTGTAAGAAAAGAGGCTCATAGGGTTCGTTGATCTCTCTACCTGCCATCTCATCCAACAAATCACCATTCTTTCCTTTATCCCTGCAAGCAGCAAAAAGAATGACTACAGAAAGCAGACATATATGTTTTTAACATAGGAATTATTTTTAGTGTGCAAAGATATATATTTTTTTAAGATTATACTTACTCTTTGGCATATTTTTTTGTACTATGAAAGTATTTATTTTTATCTTAAAAACATATGAAACAATTTCTATCTTTTATAGCACTTCTTTTTTTCTATAGGGAGTGCTACTGCACGAAAAATTATCCTACCTCAGGTAAAGGTAAGCCAAGAGGATAATGCCAAGCCCATGCAACTACAAGACCTTTCGGTGGATATCTTGGTGGTAGGACAGACAGCGGTAACCACAATGGAGATGACTTTCTACAATCCCAATAGCCGCGTGATGGAGGGTGAGTTTGAGTTTCCCCTCTCCGATGGGCAGCAAGTCTCTCGCTTTGCTCTGGATATAGACGGCAAGCTCCGCGAGGGAGTTGTAGTGGATAAGGCCTTGGGGCGCAAAGCCTTTGAGGACATCGTACGCCGTGGAGTAGACCCTGGTTTGCTCGAAAAAAACCGAAGGTAACAACTTCCGCGCCCGTGTATATCCTATGCCTCGCAGGGGAACACGTAGAATCCTCATTGCTTTCGAGCAAGAACTCTCCCAAAAAGAACGGACAGGACTTTTACTTCCTACCCATTGCCAATGCCGTTAAGCTCAAGAAGTTCAAAAATCCATACCGAGGTAGTTTCTCGCTTTGTCAAAGCGGATATCCAGAACTCTCTACAGCTGGACTTTACCCAAAGCCGCAACAGCTATATCAGTGAGGTAGAGCAGACCAACTATACTTTTGGACAAAAATATTGCGCTTCTCTTTCCTAAAATAGACAAACCGCAACTCATTACCGCTACCAACGGGAATGAAAGCTACCTTTATGGAAATATGACATTGGAAAAAAACAGTCTCTAAAGGGAAAAAGAAGCACCCAAAAGCATAGGTATTCTTTGGGACAACTCTCTTTCTAACGAAAAAAGAGACTTTGCCAAGGAATATGCGCTCTTAGATGCTTATTTTAAGGAGATCAAGAATACAGAAGTAACCCTCACCACTTTCCATATCCGTGCTGCCAAGCCTGTAGCCTTTGAGGTGAAGGACGGCAATTGGCAGGAGTTGCGGGAATATTTGGAAAAAACAAGTTTATGATGGGGCAACCGACGGCAATGCTATGGTATTCCCCAAAGGTGCTGGCCAGTACTTACTCTTTTCCGATGGTATTTTCAATTTCGGTGCTAAAGAATTTGATCTGCCATCACTTGTCAAGTCCTTACAAGCTCCCGTGAGTGTGATTAGCTCTCTACAGGTAGCCAACTGGGACAAACTCCAATACTTGGCTGGAGCCACTGGAGGAGCGCTGATCAACCTTACTACCCAAGCACTCCCTGAAGCGCTCAAGGCCTTGCGCTACCAGTCTTTCCAACTCCTAGGCTATAAAGTAAAGAGTGGAAATGTAACTGCCTTATATCCTCAGAAAGGGGCTTTGGTAGGGGAAAACTTCACTTTTGCGGGCCAACTAAGCTCCGAAGAGGCGACCGTAGTGGTCTCCTTGGGCTACCCTGGCAAGGTCATCGTGGAAAAAGAGCTTACTTTTACCAAAGATAATACCGCAGGCACAGGAGCGTTTGCCCTTTTGCGTCGTATATGGGCAGAAAAGAAGATTGCACAGCTACAAAGAGAAGGCGCTTTGGCAAAGGATATTGATGCCGTAGGTCGCCAATATGGCATCGTCACCGAGGGTAATTCTCTGATCGTTCTGGAGACCATAGCGGATTATGTGCGTTACCAGATTACCCCTCCCAAGGAGCTTCAAAGGGAATACGAACGCCTTGTGAATAAGGAAAAACAAAACAAGGAAAAAGAAAAAGAAAGAACACCTTGACTACGTGGTAAAACTCTCCGAAGCACAAAGCAAATGGTGGAATACCTCCTTCCCTATCTCAGGCACCAAACCCTGTGAAGAATACAGCTAATCAATCTTCCAACGAGAGTACCGCTGGTATAAATGCCCGTGCTAGCGCCTCCACGCTCACTATACGTGGCATTGGCTCTATTTCAGAGAGTAGTCAGGCCGAGTTGGCTGAAGTAATGGTAAGTGGCTATAGTCGTTCCTCAAGGAAAGAAAGACGACAGAACAAAAAAAGCTGCTAAAGAAACTGCGCAAGTTCTTAATGATGAAGAGGAAAGCGAGGCGGAAGATCGTAGTGGTGAGCTGGCCAGTACCTCCAAAAATAGCCCTTAATGACTATAATCCTGATACGCCCTACCTAAAGGTGATGGAATATGCCGACCCAGCCAAAGCGGTAGAGACTTATTACAAACTCAAAAAGGAATATGGACAAACGCCCTCTTTCTATGTAGATGTGGCTGATTATTTCTTTAAAAAAAGGAGATACCGAGCAGGCCATATTGGTGGTGTCCAACTTGGCCGAACTGAGCTTAGAGGATGCCCAGCTGCTCCGCGTATTGGCTTACAAACTCAGTGCTTACAAGGCCTACCCAGAGGCGGTAGCCATTAGCCGTAAGGTGGTGGCCATCCGTGAGGAAGAACCCCAATCTTATCGTGATTTGGGATTGGCCTTGTCCCAAGCTGGGGAATATCAGCTGGCAATAGAGACCCTCTACAAGGTGGTGGAACGCCCTTGGGATCAGCGCTTTAGAGAGGTACAGCTAATCGCCATGAACGAAATCAACAACATCATAAATACCCAAAAGGGCCTCCACACTTCCTTTATTGACAAGCATTTGCTCAAAAAGAACCCGTGGATATCCGCGTAGTACTCACTTGGGATACCGACAACTCCGATATGGACTTGTGGGTTACCGACCCCGAAGAAGAAAGATGTTTCTATGGACACAGGCAGACTTACTTAGGCGGTATCATAAGCCAAGATGTAACCGGCGGCTATGGCCCTGAGGAGTTTATGCTCAAGAAAGCACCTAAGGGTAATTACAAAATAGAGGTAAATTACTATGGTAATCGCTCCCAAAAAGCAGCTGCTACCCGTAAGCCTTCGCATCACTTTCTTTACTCACTATGGCACCCCTCAGGAGAAAAAAACAAGAGACTACCGTACGCCTCTCTAACCAGAGAGAAGTCATAGAAGTGGGAAGTTTTGAATTTTTAGTAGGGGCAAGTAGCAATTTGCACTTAAGGTAATTGTAATTCGTCCTTAAAATAATGACTATTCGTCCAAAAATAAACAATAGATTTATGAAACCTTTAATAACCTCCATAGCCCTCCTTGCCTCAGTAGGAGGTGCTATGGCTCAAAAAACTGTCCTGCCCGAAGTGAAGGTCAGGGGTCAGTACAATGCCAACCCCATGCAATTACAAGAGCTCTCCATGGATATATTGGTCATGGGACAAACGGCTGTAACCACTATGGAAATGACCTTCTACAACCCCAATGATAGGGTGATGGAAGGCGAGTTTGAGTTTCCCCTATCCAATGGCCAAGAGGTCTCTCGCTTTGCCTTAGATATCGACGGTAAGCTCCGCGAGGGCGTGGTCGTGGATAAGGCCTTAGGGCGCTCAAGCCTTTTGAGGATATCGCACGGCGCAATGTAGACCCTGGACTTTTGGAAAAAACCGAAGGTAACAACTTCCGCGCTCGTGTATATCCTATGCCTGCCCAAGGGGTACGTAGAATCCTCATCGCCTTCGAGCAAGAACTCTCCCAAAAGGACGGACGAGATTTCTATTTCCTACCCATCGCCTCTGGAGTGAAGCTCAAGCACTTTAAGCTACGTACCGAAGTGGTTTCACGCAAGGTTAAAGCGGATATAGAAAAATACGCTACAACTCAATTTCGGGCAAAGCCGCAACAGCTATATCAGTGAGGTCAAGAAAGACAACTATACCTTGGACAAAAAAATATAGGGCTGACCTTCCCTAAAAATAGACAAACCACAATTGCTAACCGCCTCCAAAGGAACGGATAGCTACCTCTATGAGAATATAGCCTTGGAAAAGCAATCGCTGAGGGAAAAAGAAAAACCCAAGCGCATAGGTATCCTATGGGATTGCTCTTCTTCCAGCCAGAAAAGAGACTTTGCCAAGGAATTTGCCCTTTTAGATGCCTATTTTTAAGGAAATAAAGGAGGTAAAGGTAGCCCTTACTACCTTTCATATACGTTCCTCTCCAGCAATCCCCTTCAAAGTGGAAAACGGCAATTGGCAGGAACTGCGACAGTACTTAGAAAAAAACTAATATATGACGGGGCAACAGACCCTCAAGCGATGCTATTCCCTCAAGAAAGTGATGAATACTTCCTCTTCTCCGATGGTATCTTTTAACTTTAGGGATAAGAATTTTTGACTTTACGCGGCTCATTGGGCAGCTACATGTCCCTGTCAATGTAGTTAGCTCCCAACTAGTAGCCAATATGGACAAGCTACAATACTTGTCAGGAGCTACCGGAGGTAGTTTTATCAATCTCAATACCCAAGAGGTTTCTGAGGCGGTGAAAGCATTGCAATATCAAGCCTTCCAAGTATTGGATTATAAGGTAAAAAAAGGGAAATGTAGTGAACTTATATCCTCAAAAAAAGGCACTTTAGTAGGGGAAAATTTTACTTTTTCAGGTTATCTAAATAGTGAAGATGCTACTTTGGTTGTATCTTTAGGCTATCCAAACAAGGTCATCGTAGAAAAAAAGAACTCACCTTTAGTAAAAAAACACAGCTGCAAGCGATGAGGAATTTGCTCTTTTGCGCCGTATATGGGCAGAAAAAAAAGATTGCACAGCTCAGAAGAGGGGGCTGAAAGCAAAGCTATTGATGTGGTAGGTCGCCGTTATGGTATCGTAACCGAGGGCAACTCCCTAATCGTACTGGAGACAGCTGAGGATTATGTTCGTTATCAGATTACCCCACCCAAGGAACTCGAACAGGAATATAACAAACTTTCTGCCGAGATAGAAGCAGAAAAAAAGGAAGCTAAAGAAGAAGCCTTAGAGGATGTCCTTGCGCTTTCCAAAGAACAAACTTCGTGGTGGCAAACTTCCTATCCTATCAAGAAAAAAAGAATACTAAAAATAAGGAATACGGAACACCGCCTCCTCCCCTCCTGCTATGATGGTACATGCAGAAGAAATAGCGGAGTACAAGTACAACAATGCTGCTGAAATACTTAGGGTATGATGCCAGTGATGATAATGCTAAGATGGCTGATATGGGTACTGCTGGATATGATATAATTGCAGACAATAGTGCTCAACAAATGGAAATGGAACTGGCTGAACCTGCCGCTGAATCCTTAGGGTACAATCCTCCCCAAGCCAGAATTGTGCTCAATGCTTACGATCCTGATACACCTTACCTCAAGGTCATGGAATACACCGATCCTGCCAAAGCCATAGAGACTTACCATAAGCTCAAAAAGGAATACGGACAAACACCCTCTTTTTATGTGGATGTAGCGGATTACTTCTTCAAGAGAGGAGACCTTGCACAGGCAGTATTGGTAGTGTCCAACTTGGCCGAACTGAGCTTGGAGGACGCTCAACTGCTCCGTGTATTGGGTTACAAACTCAGCAGTTACAAGGCTTACAAGGAAGCCATAGAAGTATTCCGAAAGGTAGTGACTATCCGAGAGGAAGAACCCCAGTCCTATCGTGATTTAGGTTTGGCCTTAGCCGAAGATAAGCAGTACCAAGAAGCTGTAGAAACACTTTACAAAGTGGTAAAAAAACGCTTGGGACGATCGCTTTGGTGATGTACAATTGGTTACCATGAACGATATCAATAGCCTCGTGGCGCGCCATAAGGGAATCAAAACAAACTTTATGGACAAGCGCCTGCTCAAGTCAGAACCTGTGGATATACGTGTGGTACTCTCTTGGGATACCGACAATTGTGATATGGACTTATGGGTGACTGACCCCACTGATGAGAAGTGTTTTTTTCGATAACAAACTTACCTACCTTGGCGGAAAAAAATCTCTAAAGATGTCACCCAAGGCTATGGCCCAGAGGAGTTTATGATCAAGAAAGCACCCAAAGGTTCTTACAAAATAGAGGCTGATTACTTTGGCACTCGCTCTCAAAAAGCAACTCATGCCTGTAACCCTCCATATTACTTTCTTTACCCATTTCGGTACCGATAAGGAGCAAAAAAACAAGAAACTACCGTAAGAGTAACGAATGAAAAGGACGTAATAGAAGTAGGGAGTTTTGAATTTATAGTCAAACAGAAATAGTTTGCGAAAAAAATTAGCATGAGCAGGTGTAGAGGGCGAATGGCAATTCGCCCTTGAAAGAGAGTGAATTAGGAATGAATCCCTTGCCTTATTTATTCGTATTTTTATTCGCATTCTAAATATGATTGACTATAGTAAAAAGAAAAAAAGTGAAGAATGAAAAACGTTTTCACTCTTCACTTTTTTTCTTATTTATTCTTCACCCTTCACTTCCTCGCTCTTTGTTTCCTCCGCTTCATTTGCTTTCGTCAAATAAGTAGGCAGATTAAGCCCCGCCATATTAAAGAGGTCATTGAGCGGGGGTACGGTCTTCATCATACCAGAGACAAAGTTCGCTGTAGAGGTGTTACCATTTTCGCCTTGACCTGAATCCCATACGGTGATCTTATCAATCTTGATATTCTTAACCGCTTCCACTTGGGTTTTCACCAGTTCAGGAAGTTTTTCTATAAGGAGCAATTGGAACGCTTTGGTAGGATCGCCTCCTGCGGCGCTGACCACATCTTTGTACCCTTGTGCTTGCTTGGTAAGGATTTCAAAGAGACCCTTAGCTTCGGCTTCCATTTTCGCATAGATGGCGTCGGCCTCCCCTTTGGCATTCTCACGCAAGCGGTCTGCTTCGGCTTGGGCTTCTATGATGACACGTTGTTTGGCTATTTCAGCAGGGACAATGATGTTGGCCTGTTGGGTAGCACGCTCCCTTTCAGCACGAGCCGATTCGGCTTTTTTTCCTCAGCAGAGTAGGCTTCTTCCAAGGCTTTGGCTTGTTGTACCTTCTCAGCTGAAATAGCAATACGCAAGGATTCGGCTTCTTTTTCCCTACGAAGGGCATCAGAGTTGGCAATCTCTATCTTAGCCTCATTCTCTCCCTTAATAGCGGAGGCATTGGCTTCGGAGATCTTGATACGGCTATCACGGTCAGCTTCGGCTTTCCCGATAGACTCGTCCTTCTTAGCCTCGGCAATACCCACGGTCTCGTCCTTTTTTAGCTTGGGCGATACTGATTTCCTTATTCTTTTGAGTAATCGCAATTTTCACATCACGATCGCGCTGTGTTTCAGCGATTTGTGTATCACGTTCTCTATCGGCGAGGGCTTTACCTGTCTCCCCTATCTTTTCTTGTTCGGCTACACTAATCTTGGCTTCGTTGATAGCCTTAGCTGCGGCCTCCTTACCAAGGGCTTCTATATAGCCTGATTCGTCCTTAATATCCGTTACATTGACGTTGATGAGTTTCAGACCGATTTTCTTGAGTTCACTATCCACATTCTTAGAGATATTATCAAGAAACTTATCTCGGTCGGAGTTGATCTCTTCGATAGTCATGGTCGCAATCACCAAACGAAGTTGACCGAAAAGAATATCCTTGGCAAGCTCTTGGATTTGCTCTGGAGAGAGTCCCAAGAGGCGCTCGGCGGCCGCGTTCATATTCTCTGGTTCAGTGGAGATGGCTATGGTAAAGCGACAAGGCACATCCACTCGGATATTCTGGCGGCTCAGTGCATTGTAGAGGTTGGCCTCAATGGAAAGCGGACGCAAATCCAAGTAAGCAAAATCCTGAATCACAGGCCACACGAAGGCACCGCCCCCATGGATACAGCGTGCGGAAGAACCTCCTGTACGCCCATAAATAACTAATATCTTGTCCGAAGGACAACGCTTGTAACGCGCCGTAAGCGACATGATGGTTACAAACAATACGACTGCAAATACAGCAATCAAACTAATGGGTGATGAAAAAAATCCATTCTATTAATTATTAATTATTAATTGTTAATTCTTAATTGTTAACTCAAATACCAGCCTCTGATTACTAACCACTGACGTCTGACCACTGACTACTAACCACTGACTATTGTGCCCTCTTGACAAAAGAGTACTTGGTCTTGTACTTTTACGATTTTTACTATAGTGTTGGAGGGATTTTTTTCCTCTTCGGTCATGGCATCCAGCTCACGAAGAGAACCTCTTACACTTAGGGTTACTTTCCTGTTCCTGATAAGTACTGAGGAATAGGAATATATACCTGTGCCGTTTTGCCCAGTGTTTCCTCTATCTTGAAGGAGTTATCCTCGGCCAACTTCATTAGGGCTTGTACTGTAATGAAAAAGATATATACAAACAGACACCCTATAAGAACCGCAAAAGATAATCAGGGTGATCTTATTGGCTATCAGCTCATAAAAAGAAATGCCTGTCCAGCTGAATCAATAGGAAATTCACCAGATTGCGCAAGGAAAAGAGCTGGAAAGGTGCATCCTCACCCGAAAAATCTCCGTCAAAAGTCAGCCGCTAAGCCATCGGAAGCATTCGCCCCTACAAAGGTCATCACTGTTTGAATAACAAAAAAATAATAGATACAGGAATCGCTATAAACCAAAATCCTTGTAAGTAAGTATCCATTGAACTAAAAAAATTCCATAATACAACTATTAAATCGGCAACAAATGTACAAAAAAACTTTCGTTTTACTAAATTTATTTAGCTTTTTTTAATTCTGATAAAGAAAAAGAATTTCTCTTTTTCGTAGGATTTTTACTTATTTTTTTCTACCTTTGCTCTCTTAATAGGCTGCTTATGAACGAACATCTCTACCAATTCAAATACAAAACTCTCAAACTGAGCGAACTCAATGAGCAGGATAAAACACTCGTTTTTCAGCGCTATGAAAAGTAGAGAGCAAGCCTATGCCCCTTATTCGTCCTTTTTGGGTAGGGGCGGCGCTGCTGCTAAGCAATGGAGTGGTTATCACTGGAAACAATCAGGAGAATGCTGCCTATCCCTCTGGCTTATGTGCCGAACGCACTGCGCTTTTTTTATGCCAAGGCCAACTATCCACAGGAGAAAAATCCTCAAGATAGCCATCTGTGGAGATGATGCCAAGACGCCCCAAGGGGAAATCACCACTCCTTGTGGTAACTGTAGGCAGGCGCTCTTGGAATACGAGTGTACCCAAGGCAGCCCCATTGTGGTACTTTGCGCCAGCACCCAAGGAAACATCTTGGAAATAGGCTCCATAAAAGACTTATTGCCTTTTTTTGTTTTGAACTTTTGTATAAGGAGACTGATTAATAATTTCAAATAATTTTTATGATTGACTATATTCCTTTTTAAAGAAACAGGGTATTTTTTTCTGAGTTTATCACCGATTATCTCGCTCAGAAGGCGGAATTGCGCTGTCTATACCATCGTTTTTCCCTTGGCCACCAATTTTCCAGCCCAGATAAAGGAAAAAAACAAGCCCACTACTCGGCTGAAAATAGGAATACCCTAGCCGAAGCCTTAGAAAAAAACAATACAAAAAAACCTATCTATTTCTAAGAAAACCTATCATAATATAGAGGCTATACGTCAGGAAAACACCTTTACGGTTACCACTGGCCACCAGTTGAGCCTCTTTACAGGCCCTCTATATTTCATCTACAAAAATTGTTACCACTATTGTAAGCTGTGAGCAGCTCAAAAAGTTGTACCCACAATACAACTTTGTCCCTATCTACTGGATGGCAACAGAAGATCATGATTTTGAAGAGATTAACCACTTTTAGTTTTTCGTGGGCAAAAAGCTCTCTTGGCACTCAGAACAGGGGGTATGGTAGGCGATTTTTTTCCACCGATGGGCTGGAGCGCATCACTAAGATTCTCAGAGTCCTCTTAGGCAAGAGCCACCAAGGGCAATACTTGGTCTCCCTCTTTGAAAGAGCCTATGAGCAACACCCTACCCTATCGAGCGCTACCCGATACTTGGTCAATGAACTCTTTACCTCCTATGGCTTGGTAATTATTGATGCCAATGATAAGTACCTCAAGGAATTATTCGTTCCTCACTTCAGGCAAGAGCTTTTACAGAACGATGCCCACAAGGAAGTGGAAAAAGACCCTTGCTTATATCAAGAGTGTCAATAAAAAAATTACCCTGAACAGGTACACCCACGTGAGATTAATATCTTCTATGTCAAGGACGGTATACGGGAGCGCATCGTAAGGGATTCCGAGGGCTATGCAGTGCTTAATACCTCTATCCGATTCACAGAGGAGGAAATCCTACGACACTTAGAGTGTTTCCCCGAATACTTCTCGCCCAATGTGATCCTACGCCCCTCTATCAAGAGGTAATTCTGCCTAACTTAGCCTATGTAGGGGGCGGAGGGGAAATCGCTTACTGGCTGGAACTCAAGGATATGTTTGCCCTTCACAAGGCGCCTTTCCCTATGCTCATGCTGCGCAACTCGGTGCTGCTCATCAGTGAGACCCAAGAGAAGAAACTGCACAAGCTGGGACTTACCCATCATGATATTTTTCTTAAAAAAACAATGTCTTAGAGAACAAAATTACTCAAAGACTCTCCGAATACCCTATTGATTTCACTCCACAGCGACAGAGCCTTGAGGAGCATTTTTGCCCATCTGTACCAGATAGCTGCCCATACCGACAAATCCTTCCTTGGCGCCGTCAAAGCCCAAGAAGCCAAGCAACTCAAAGGATTGGCCAACTTAGAAAAAGCGCTTGCTCAAGGCGCAAAAAAAGAAATACCGAGAGACTCTTGATAGAGTAATTGACCTACGGGTGAGCCTTTTTCCCAAAAGAATCCTTACAGGAGCGTGTGGACAACTTCAGTGAGTATATGATTGAGAGTCAAGGAAAGTTCATAGATACCTTAGTTACACACCTCAGTCCTTTTGACTTCCGCTTTGTTGTCCTCTCCTATGAAAATGGAGCAAGCAGAGAGGATTGTATAGAATATTTTATATAGAAGAAAACACTAAATTACTAAAAAAATATGAAAGTTACTTATTTAGGACATGCCTGTGTCAATATTGAGATAGAAGGAGCACACTTTCTTGTAGATCCATTTATCAGTGCCAATCCGCTTGCTCAGCATATCAATATCAATGATATAGAGGCTACTTATATCCTACTAACCCACGCCCATGGCGACCATATCCTTGATGCAGAAGCCATTGCTAAGCGTACAGGCGCCTCTCTGATTACCAACCCTGAAATACTTGCCCACTATCGTGCTTTGGGAATTGACGGACATGATATGAATATAGGAGGTTCCCATCGTTTCTTGGACGGAAAGGTGAAGATCAAGATGATCAAGGCCGTACACTCCTCTTCCTTCCCCGATGGTAGTTATGGAGGCAATCCAGCTGGCTTTTTGATCAATTACAATGATAAAACTATCTATGTGTCTGGTGATACTGCCCTTACTATGGATATGAAGATTATCCCTCATCAGTACAAAGTGGATTTGGGCATCTTCCTATAGGCAATAACTATACTATGGGCGTGAGAGATGCTCTTACTGCTGCCAAATTTGTAGAAACCGATAATGTATTAGGTGTTCACTATGATACCTTTGAGGTGATAAAAATTGACAAAGAAGCCTCCAAACACAAATTCAGTGATGCTCATAAGCGATTGCATCTGTTAGAGATTGGTGCTACTTTGAATATAGATGACTTGATAAAGTAGTGATTATTTATAAAAACCCCATTTATCTATATAGGACCATACCTGAGCAGGGAGCATAGGTCTTACATCTTTGCCCTGTGCTATATCCTCTCGTATAGCGGTAGCCGATAGCTCTATAATTGGGGTTTTTATATACTATATGTTCATGCCCCTGTAAAGCGTCAAGCACCTTTCCCTCGCTCAAGCGTGGATATACATAGATGAGGTAACGACTGAGTATCACCTCATAGTTCTTCCATTTGTGAAAAGGATTTTTAGGTTGTCCTCCCCATGATGAGCGAAAAAAACTATGTTGTGGATACTTCTCTTCCAGATGAATAAGTGTATCAATCGTATAATTGGGCTGTGGCAAATGAAATTCTATATCACAAGGCTTGAGCTTATCATACTCCTTAAGCGAAAAGTGCCACCATCTCCAAGCGTGAAGCATTATCCAGCAAGGATTTTTTTGTCCTTAAAAAGGATTCTGAGGGGTAACCACCAGCCATATTTCATCTAAATTACTATGCTCGGCCAAATAATTGGCCAAGATCAGGTGACCTATATGAATAGGATTGAAGGAACCAAAATAAAGACCTATATTCTTGGGTTGCATATATACCTTTTTTATCAATGATTTAAGAAAGTACGAATCAGTTGTGCTACTTCCTCTACGCACACTTGCAAATTGTCATTGACAACAATCTTATCAAAAATAAGTGGCCTGCTCTATCTCATAAGCAGCCTTATCTATACGCATGGCAATCTTCTCAGGCGTATCGGTTTTTTTCTATGTTCTAAACGCTTTTTAAGCTCTTCCAAGGAGGGCGGTTGTAGGAAGATAGCAAGCGCCTTATCCCCAAAGTGTTTCTTGAGGTTAATCCCCCGAAGACGTCCAAATCAAAGACAATGTTCTTACCCATGGCCGAGAGTCGTTCTATCTCGCTCGCATAAGTCCCATAGTAGTTTCCTGCATATACCTCTTGCCATTCTATAAAGGCTTGTTGCTTTATTTTTTTCTTGGAATCTTTCAGCTGTAACGAAATAATACTCCACCCCATCGCGCTCACTGCCTCTGGGGGGCACGTGAGGTAGTGGAGATAGAAAAAAAGCCAAATTCAGGTCTGTTTGCTTGAGTAATTCCCTGATTACACTGGACTTACCTGTACCCGAAGGTGCTGAGAAAATAATTATTTTCATAATAATAACCCCTATAATAGTGACTAATGACAAGTGACTAACAACTAATCACTAACAACTAATCACTAACAACTAACAACTAACAACTAACAACTAACAACTAATCGCTAACAACTAAAAATAAAAAGGGTTTCCCTAATTACTTAAGGAAACTCCTTCTACTTTATATATAATTAAAATATGGAGAGACTATTATACAAGAGAAACTCTCTTGAATCCTGTGATTTCTACATTATATCCCTTTACATAGTCAGCTACTTTCTTACTTTCATCTTTGATGTAGTATTGGTCAAGTAGTGCTTTTTCTAGGTCAAGGGTAGTATTGTCGTCAATGAAGCGTTGTACTTTTCCGGGAAGGATACGATCCCATATTTTTTTCTGGTTTGCCTTCTGCCTTGAGTTCTTCTTTGGCTTCTTCTTCGGCTTGTTTAAGCACTTCTGGAGTAAGCTGAAGGGCAGAGATGTACTTAGGTACATGTTTTTTTCAGTTTTTTTCCAAGGCGACGAAGCTCTTCGTTTTCTTTTTACGATAGCAGCAATACGTGCTTCTGTTTCGCTAGCTACGAAAGCAGGATCAAAATCCTTGCTTGAGAGTACGATAGCCCCCATGGAAGCCACCTGCATACATACGTTGCGAGCTACCTCATGAGCCTTATCGATAGCTGCAGAAAGCGAAACTAAGGCAGCAATCTTATTACCTGCGTGGATATAGAGATCCACATAGTTACCCTCTAAGGTTTCAAACTGGCCAATCTCGATCTTCTCACCGATTACCCCTGTTTGTTCTGTTAGTTTATCAGCTACAGTAAGACCTTGGAAAGGAGCTGCAAGGAAAGATTCCTTGTCATTATAGTTAAGCGCCAATTCAGCCAATTCATTGGCCAAGGCTACGAAAGATTCATTTTTTTGGCTACGAAGTCAGTTTCGCAGTTAAGAGAGATGATAGCACCTTTGGTATGTGCTGCATTTACTTTAGCGATAGCAGCTCCTTCAGAAGAATCTCTGTCGGCACGTTTTTCAGCTACTTTTTGTCCTTTTTTACGAAGTATTTCGATGGCTTTATCAAAATCCCCTTCAGCTTCTACTAAGGCATTTTTGCAGTCCATCATACCAGCACCTGTAGCTTGTCTAAGTTTGTTTTACCTCAGCGGCAGTAATTTTTGACATATTCTCGTATATTTTTTTAAAAAAAGTGATTATTTAAAGCTATAAATAATCACTTTATGAATTAATAATTTTAGTTTTCAGTATTTTTTTCCTCTGCTTTTTTTCTACTTTTTTTGTCTTCGAGACCTTCTTTGATAGCTTCCACTACATAAGTAAGGATTCTCTCTATAGAGCGAGACGCATCGTCATTGGCAGGGATTACGTAATCTACCTCACGAGGGTCAGAGTTAGTATCCACCATAGCGAAGATAGGAATGTTTAATTTTTGAGCTTCTTTGACAGCGATGTGTTCTCTGAGAGTATCTACTACAAAAAAAGTGCAGCAGGTAGGCGTGTCATATCCGCAATAGAGCCCTAAGTTCTTTTCGAGTTTTTTTCTCTAAGACGGGTGATGTGTAGTTTTTTTCTTTTTTTAGAAAGGGTATCGTAAGTACCATCTTTTTTTCATTTTGTCAATAGATGACATTTTTCTTCACAGCCTTACGGATGGTAACAAAGTTGGTAAGCATACCACCAGGCCATCTTTCAGTAATGTAAGGCATACCTACTGAAGTAGCTTTTTTTCAGCTACGATATCCTTTTGCTTGTTTTTTTAGTAGCTACGAAGAGGACTTTACGGCCAGAAGCAGCGATTTTTCTTAAGCGCTTCGTTGGCTTCTTCTATCTTAGCAGCCGTTTTTGTATAGGTTAATCACGTGGATACCGTTTCTTTCCATATAGATATATGGCGCCATATTAGGGTTCCACTTTCTGGTAAGGTGTCCGAAATGCACCCCAGCTTCTAATAGGTCTTTTTACTTCTATTGAATTTGCCATTTTTTTAATAGTTTACGTTCCGTATTAAGAGTTAGCAATACATGGTGATTATTTATCCCATAGTATTTGGATGCTAAACTAACTTCCTCAAGAGGGAATACGGCAATAAATAAATGATTTTTAGATAAAAATATTAACGTTTTTGAGAATTGGAATCTCTTACGAGCTTTCTTCTGACCGAATTTCTTTCTTTCCACCATACGAGGGTCGCGGGTAGAAGGCCTTCAGGCTTAAGCACTGCGCGGTTTTCCACGTCCAATTCGCATAGCGCGCGAGAGATGGCAAGGCGGATGGCTTCGGCTTGTCCTGTGATACCACCACCATATACATTTACTTTTTACATCGTAAGTATCCTCGATGCCAAGCAAAGCAAAAGGTTGTTTTACCTTATACTGAAGGGTAGGGGTATTGAAATAATCAGTCAAATTTCTCTTGTTAACGGTGATCACACCACTTCCCTCTTTCAAATAGATACGAGCGACAGCGGTTTTTCTACGTCCAATCTTGTGAATTACTTCCATTATTTAAGGTCATTTAGGTTAATAGAAACAGGCTTTTTGAGACTCATGGTTATGAGTAGCCCCTGCATATACTTTAAGGTTACGGAAAAAGAGCAGCACCTAATTTGTTTTTAGGAAGCATACCTTTTACTGCTTTTTCAATGATTCGTTCAGGGAACTTAGAGAGCACCTGTTTGAAAGATTGAATACGTTGTCCGCCAGGGTATCCAGTATAGCGAAGATACTCCTTAGTGTCGGTTTTTAGTCCGCTAAGTTCTATTTTTCTCAGCGTTGATAACAATTACATTATCCCCACAATCGGCATGGGGGTGTAACTGGCTTGTACTTACCTCTGAGGAGTTTGGCAACCTTGGAGGCAAGACGTCCCTAATTTCTGGCCCTCAGCATCTACCACAACCCACTGTTTTTTTCAGCAGCTTGCTTATTTACTGAGCGTGTTTTTGTAACTTAATGTGTCCACACTTAAATTATTTTAATTAAACATTCCTAATTGTGTTAGTACCCTGATTTATTGGTATTTCTAACAGCGTGCAAAAGGTACAACAATTTATCAAATCTGCAAATTTATTTTTTATTTTTTTAGCGTCCCAAATTCTCTCTTAAGTGATTTTTAGTCCTTTTCTTTCATATAAAAACTTACCTTTGCTCAAGGAAGCTTCATCAAAGAAACGAATGTCCTTTATCTCAATACGATATATGATATTATAGGGCGCCTCAGGTGGATTATAGGATAGTATAGAAAAATACTACTTTCTTGTGTGTCTGTGGATTCTGATAAATATAGTTACTCTTTTTTGGTATCCTTGAATTGGAAAATAGGATCATAGAAAACATGTCCCAACTTCTCTGTCAGCTCAGGAAAAGAGATAGGATATATAGCCTTTTCATAGCTCACTTTTTCCTGCTTTGATACTATAGGGACTATGGAGGGATAGGTCTAAGGTGTATGCGTACTCAGCTGCTCTCTTATAAGATATTAGCTTGGCATTATTATCATATTTTTTTCCTTATCTGAGATCCATATAAGCTACTTTTTCTTGGGTGAATCCTGCAAAGCTGCTTTTATTTTCCTCAAGAAAAAGATACCTCTTTTCAGGGGATATACTTTGAAAAAAAATAGCATATATCTTTTTCCTCTGAAGGCTCTTCTTGGGTTACCTGCTGGCAGAAATCAAGTAATATCTCTATCAACTCTTTAGAATTCTGTGCCCTTAGAGGGAGACAGACATACAAAAAAATAAAAAGTATCCATATTCCTTTTTTTCATTTTATACAGCTTTTCTATAAGGTACAAAGATAAAATTTATCCTTTTATTTACAGCCAAACCACTTATGATTAACAAATAAATAACAAAAAAATAGCCAATATATAGAACACCCCTAAGGCTGTTTGTAATTCTAAAAATTGTACTTTTTGTCCTTTCAAATATTGATACCAATGAACCTATATCCACTTAGCTTTGCCCCTATCTTTAAGGAACGTATTTGGGGCGGAGAGAAACTTGAGAAGGAACTCCATAAGCCTACACATCAACCTCTTATAGGGGAGAGTTGGGAAGTCTCTACAGTAAAAGGAGATGTTTCTGTCATTAGCAATGGTACTCTAAAGGGTACTTCCCTACAGGCACTCATAGAGCAAGCACCTGAAGCACTCTTAGGCCGTACAGTATATAAGCGATTTGGGACAGACTTCCCACTGCTCATCAAGTTCATAGATGCCGCTCAAGACCTCTCCATACAAGTACACCCCGATGATGCTTTGGCCAAAGCCCGCCATAACTCCTTTGGAAAGACTGAGATGTGGTATATCATGGAGGCAGATACAGATGCTTCTATCATTATAGGCTTCAATAAAAAAACGTGAGCCGAGAGGAGTACCAAGCTCACTTGGCTGACAAGACCCTTAGCCAACTACTTCATTATGAAAAAGGTAAAACATGGGGATATGTTCTTTATCCCAGCGAGGGAAAATCCACGCCATAGGAGCTGGAGTCTTATTGGCTGAAATCCAACAGACCAGCGACATCACTTACCGCGTATATGACTTTGACCGCAAGGACAAAAAAATGGTAATTACCGAGAACTACATACAGAACTTGCCTTGGACGCTATTGATTTTTGAGCAGAAAGATGATTTTTCGCAAGACCTATACCAAGGCGGAAAACACCGTTAATCGTGCTGTGGTATCACCTTATTTTTACTACAGATTATCTGAAAATCAACCAAGAGATGCCCCTGACCCTTTCAGGAGAATCTTTCCATATCTATATAGGGGTTGCAGGTAAGGGCAGCCTACAATATGGGGATATGGAATTGCCTTTGGAAAAAGGGCAAACCCTATTGGTACCTGCCTGCTGTAAGCAAATCAGCCTTAAAGGGGGATATGGAGGTCTTACAAGTATCTTGCTAAAAGAGAGGAACGTGGTTATAGAAAAAAATCATCTTAGGTATAGACCCTGGTACGACAGTTATGGGCTTTGGTATCATAGAGGTAGTGAAGAACCAAATGCGTTTTGTTCAGATGAATGAACTCTTACTGAGCAAGTACGACAATCACTACCTAAAGCTCAAGCATATATTCGAGCGTACCACCGAGCTTATAGACACCTATCACCCAGATGAGTTGGCCATAGAAGCCCCCTTTTTCGGAAAGAATGTACAATCCATGCTTAAACTGGGGCGTGCCCAAGGAGTGGCCATGGCGGCGGGATTGGCTCGCGATCTGCCTATTACCGAATACGAACCCAAGAAAGTGAAGATGGCCATCACTGGCAATGGAAATGCCTCCAAGGAGCAGGTAGCCAAGATGTTGCAGCAGTTGCTCAAGTTCAAAGAGCCCCTCTCACCTTGATGCTACCGATGGGCTAGCCGTAGCTGTCTGCCACTTTTTTTCAATGGCGGAAAAAGCCGAAAAAGCAACAAAGTTACTCCTCTTGGGAGGCCTTTGTCAAGCAAAACGAAAACAGAATTTCTTGAGCCATGTATAGCCTCTATATACATATTCCTTTTTTGTCGACAGGCCTGCCATTACTGTGATTTCCACTTCTCCACGACCCTAAAGCACAAAGAAGAGATGGTCAAGGCCTTATGCAAAGAACTGGAACTAAGAAAAGCGGAGGCTACCACTCCCCTACAGACCATCTATTTGGGCGGAGGTACCCCTTCTGTATTGACTTTTGCAGAGCTAAGCGAGTTATTTGCTACTATCTACGAGCATTACAAGGTCAATGAAGGGGCTGAAATCACTATAGAGGTCAATCCTGATGATTTTTCTCGCCCCAATAGCGAGCTTTCCTTAGCTCAGTTAAAAGAATTGGGCATTAACCGCCTTAGTGTGGGGGTACAATCCTTCTATGAAGAAGACTTACAGCTGATGAATCGGGCACATAGTGCTGTGCAGGCCACTGCTTTTTTTAGAACAAGCCGTTCCTCTATTTGCCAATACCACTATAGACCTTATCTATAGGATTCCCCATATGACTCAGGAGCGCTGGCGCTCGAATATAGAGCGGGCGCTTTCCTTCGGGATACCTCATCTTTCGGCCTATGCTCTTACGGTAGAGCCTCGTACCGCCTTATACCAGTTTATCCAGAAAGGCAAGATGCCTCCTACCGATGACGGACAAGCCCGCCAGCACTTTTACTTACTCAAGGAACGCTTAGAGCAAGCAGGCTTTGTACATTATGAACTCTCTAATTTCGGTAAGCAAGGCTATTTTTAGCCAAAACAATACCGCCTATTGGGAGCAAAAAAACCCTATATGGGAATAGGCCCTTCGGCACATAGCTACAATGGGCAAGCACGTATGTGGAACATAGCTCATAACATAAAGTATATACGCCAAATAGCTCAGGGTATTCTCCCCCAAGAGCAGGAAATCCTATCAGAAAAAGACCGCTATAACGAACGTATTATGACTGGGCTTAGGATACGCAAAGGCATCTCCTTGGAGAAGATCCAAGCCGATTTTGGCCAAGAGTATCTGAACTACTTAATCAAAGAAGCCTTTCTCTATATAGAGAAAGGCCTATTGTTAAACAATGAAAATCATCTGATCACCACTGATGCAGGATTATTTCTCAGTGATGGTATTGCTGCTGATTTATTCATGGTATAGGGCTTAGAAGGTGTATTTGATCCCTATACCCAATATCTGTTTGAACTGTACTCGTGGGCTGTATAAGTGTTTGGCACCATTGGGCAATATTTCTTCTTTGAATTTGATATCATCATCATACTTCAGATGCGTGCCGACACGTGCTTGTAAGTAGTTGTTAATCTTCATATCTATAGACATTTGCCAGTCTATATCTATATTACCAAAACTCTTGTCATACTGGGTATATAAGGAGGCTTGGTTAGTCATCTTGACATTCTCATAGATATCCATTTCATGCTTGCCTGATACCAAGAAACCGACTCTGGTAAGGCTGCGAGGGGAGTGTTTTATGAGCCTACCTGTATTATCATATTCGGCTATAGGCAGACCGAAAAGAACCTTTATCGGCCAATTTCTGATCCATAACAAAGGTAGATTTCAAGGTAAGCGGAGAGACGAAAAGGGCTGTTTTACCATTCTGTGGTGCATACTCTGCACCAATACTTATATACAGATAACCTGGTGCCATAAAACGAGAGATCGGCTCATCGTCTGCCTCTCTTGGATAATCATACCCATCGCTGAACTGGGTATTGAAAGTTAATTTAGAAGAATAATACCAATCCCTAAAGCCTGTACGATAACCATAGGAAGAAGTAAAAGGTAACTTGGTCATCAGTTTTTTTCTAAGGCTTTCTCCCTTTTTGGGAGTTGATTCCATAGTTGGCCACCAGTTCGTTATCCCAGAAATAATTTTTTACCAAGTAACGACGGCGAAATTTTACATCGGCTAGGAAAGTAATGGAATTTACCCCCCCTGCATTCCAATTGGAGTACGCCACCTCACTCATATTAAGTCCCACTGAGTTGAACTTATACCAGTGTTCATTCTGGAGTTTTAACTTCTCAAAGGTATAACTCAGTTCGTTTTTTTACTAAAATCCACCTCTTTTACCTGAATAATAGGTGGCATAACCTTCGGACGCACTTTTTCTTACTTGTGCTTGTAATGGCAAAAGCAAACGAAAGAATAATGATACCAAGTAGTAACTTTTTTTCATCTTTTTATAATTGTTAATTGTTAATTGTCAATGGTTGGTAGTGGTTAGTCACTAGTAATTAGTCACTAGTAATTGATCACTATCTAAGTTTATAGGTTAGTGAGAGTCCCTATACAGGGGCTATTATTAAAGTAATTCTGATACATGAATGGTTCTAAGGAAAGGTTTTCATCGACATTGAATTGTTTGAGGTGAGCATCTACATTGGCCTCAATGATATTAAGCGCGTAGAAGCCTATGGCAAAGAGCATAGCCATTTCCTTATTTCTTCGGTAGAGATTTTTGGGCACGGCGGAGCGCATCGGTACTTAGGCGTGGCACTCCGTCCTGACGGCCAGGGTAGAACTCGTCGTCGGTACGCCCATCCAGGCGACTCTTGTAGGCATCCCGATAGCGGTTTAGTGCTTTATCGTTTTCTATATACAGATAAGTAGGAATCCCTATGGCCAAATATACAATAGGGATTTTCCAATAACTCTTGTTATAGGCCTGCCCCAGTCCGGGGATAATTGCCGAGTAAAAAGGCAGCACGCGCTGGAGAAAGTGGATCGGTATTCCAAGTAGGAGTGACCATCTTATCGGCAACCACCACAGGAGGGTGCTCCTTTACCGACAAGGTATCGGATTGCGCCCAAGCCTTGGAGGCCAAGAGTATCATTATCAGTATGTAAAAAGCTAAGCCTCACCGTGTAGAATTTTTTTGTATACGTTCTAATTCCTCTTCTGTTTGGAAAGGAATTTCTATCTTTCCTTACCCGACTTATCTATTTTTCACAGCAAAGTGCTTGCCAAAGCGCTGGCGTAGTCCTTCGAGGCGCTCGGCAACGAAAGACGGCAGTGGCGCAGGTGCTTCCTTGCTCTTAGGCTCTTGTTTGGGAGGGATTACCGCCACCTTTTGTGGATTCTTGAGCTGTTGTACAGCCTGCTCGGTATCGCGTACGGAGAGGTCTTGGGCAACGATACGGTTATAGAGTTCCAATTGTTGCTCCTTATCCTCAATATTGATCAGCGCGCGTCCGTGCCCCCATGGAGATAAAAGCCGTCACGAATCCCTGTTTGTATAATAGGGTCCAACTTCAAAAAGGCGTAGATAATTGGTAATGGTAGAGCGTTTCTTACCCACCTTTTCACTCATCTGCTCTTGGGTAAGGCTCAGCTCCTCAATCATACGATTGTAGCTTAGCGCTACCTCGATAGGGTCTAGGTCTTGTCGCTGGATATTTTCCACCAATGCCATCATGAGCGATTCCTCGTCATTGGCAATACGTATAAAGGCAGGAATAGAAGTAAGTCCCGCCATTTTGGCTGCTCTCCAGCGGCGTTCTCCAGAGATAAGCTCGTACTTTTGGGTATCTATTTTTCTAACCGTAATGGGCTGAATAACCCCTAATTCCTTGATAGAAGACGCCAATTCACTAAGGGCTTCCTCGCTAAAGACGGTACGTGGCTGATAAGGGTTTTCGGTAATCTGGTCTAAGGGTAGTTCCAGTACATTACCTATGAGCTTATCTGCATTGGTATCGGAGGCCGATTGTATATCCTCAGCAGGGAGCAAGGCTCCTAAGCCACGCCCCAATCGTTGTCCTTTGTTTAACTTTCCCATGCTATGCCTTCGTATTCTTTTTAATGATTTCTTCTGCTAAGCTGATATAGTTGGCCGCTCCCTTGCTAGCTGCATCATAACTGATGATGGTTTCCCCGAAACTAGGCGCCTCACTAAGTCGGATATTTCGCTGAATAATGGTTTCAAAAACCATCTCACTGAAATGTTTCTGTACCTCTTCCACCACTTGGTTGGAGAGTCTTAGGCGTGCATCGTACATAGTCAAGAGCAGTCCTTCTATATCCAAGGCTGGGTTATGGATTTTCTGTACACTTTTGATGGTATTGAGAAGCTTACCTAATCCTTCGAGAGCAAAATACTCACATTGGATAGGGATAATCACCGAATCGGCAGCAGTAAGTGCGTTAAGAGTGAGCAGTCCCAGAGAGGGCGCACAATCTATAATGATATAGTCATATCTATCCTTGATGGGTGCTAAAGCCTCCTTGAGCATATACTCACGGCGGGGCTTATCCACCAATTCTATTTCGATAGCCACCAGGTCTATATGTGCGGCAATTAGGTCTAAGTTAGGCGAGTTGGTAGGGACTATGGTACCTTCGGCCTCCTCGGAATGTTCCAAGACCTCGTAGGTTCCACGCTCTACACCCTCCACATCTATTCCCAATCCAGAGGTAGCATTGGCCTGAGGGTCGGCATCTATCAGGAGTACCTTTTTCCAAAACCCCTAAAGCAGCCGCTAAATTAATAGAAGAGGTAGTCTTTCCGACCCCTCCTTTTTGGTTGGCTACAGCTATGATTTTGCCCATAATATCTTATTATTTTTTTCAGAGGGTAAAAAGTACGGCTATTTTTGCGATTGACAAAACAAAGTTATTAACAATATTAGTTAAAAAAAACATTTGCAGTTACTTAGCCATTTATAACTGCAAATGTTTTTATTTCTTAGGCGGTGATCATACCCCCATCTATACGGAGTACCTGTCCTGTAATGTAAGAGCTCATATCGGAGGCCAAGAATACACAAGCGTTGGCAATATCCTGAGCGGTTCCGCCACGCTTAAGAGGAATGGTATCACGCCAGCCTTGTACTACCTCTGGAGAGAGCTTGGCGGTCATTTCAGTTTCTATAAAACCTGGGGCAATAGCATTGCAACGGATATTACGAGAACCCAACTCCAAGGCTACCGACTTGGTAAAGCCCAAGATACCTGCCTTAGAAGCAGCATAGTTAGCCTGACCAGCATTGCCCTGTACCCCTACCACGCTACTCATATTGATAATATTACCTGAACGTTGCTTGAGGAATACCTTCTGTACCGCCTTGGTCATATTGAAGATAGACTTGAGGTTTACGGCGATTACTTTATCAAAATCTGCTTCACTCATACGCATAAGCAGATTATCCTTGGTAATTCCTGCATTATTGACCAATATATCAATTCCGCCAAAAGTCTGCTAAGACCTTTTCTACCAACTCTTCGCATGCTGCAAAATCAGCCGCATTACTCTGATAATAAGCGATTTTAGCACCTTTGTCTTTAAGCTCTCGTATCTCGGCTTCAGCCTCTTCTGGAGCAGTTCCATAGAAAGTAAAAAGCTACATTAGCCCCTTGTTCTACAAAGGCCTTTACAATTCCTGCTCCTATACCGCGGCTACCTCCAGTAACAATCGCAGTTTTTTTCCTTTTAGTAAATTCATTTTTTTATATTTTTATTATTTATTAGTCGTTAGTTGATTTTTTCTGAGGCTAAAGAAATATTTATCAAAATCCTCTGCATGGTATTTCCCCTTATTTTTTTTGGGTGATTCATTTCTATTTGTACGATACTATCCGAAAAGAAACTCATATCGTCCATAATAGGTCGTATCCTTGGTCATTTGGTCATCAAGATATTCTAAGAAGCACAATTCGCCTTTATCAAAAAGCATTTTGGTCGCCACATAGTATGCCCTCTGCTGATTATAATATACTACTTTTTTTATACTATCAAACATTTTCCACCTATCATTTACCCTAAGTGTGGAAGGAATATCTCTTGTGTCTGTACAAAGAAAACCCATAAGCTGACCGTCTTCTGTATAGACGACTTGTCTTTCCACATTGTCCATCACCTCCCTCAGAGATGTTTTTTCTCCTACACGCCTTAGATAGATATCATTTGCAGTCCAAACAGTTCCTTTAGAGGCTCCACCACCATAGCGATCCCACATCACAATCATATCGGACTCGTAACCTTCCTTACTAACCTGCTCACTTACATGTACAGCAGGTGCCTCAAAACCAATAAAAGTAAATTCGTGATACCTTCGCTCAGGAAGTCTGAAATATCCTTGCTTATCGGTCATGACCTCTCCTACCTGACATTGCGCAATAGGATTCCCATAGTAATCCAATACCCGCCCTGTGATAATGGGTCTTGCCATTCGTGAAACCAAGCACGAAGTACATAAGATACCTATGAGAAATAATACATAGTTTTTCATAACCTACCTCCTTGACTTTCGTATCATATAAACTGCCAAAAGAGCAAACATCACATTGGGGATAATCACCGCCATAAGAGGGGTAATCCCTGACTTCTCCGCCATGATTCCAAAGACACGCTCAAAGAACACGTAAGAGAACCCGATGAGCACCCCCAAAGGCCAGATTGACTCCCATACCGCCTCGCTTCTTAACCGAGGAAACCGCAACTCCTATGACAGTCAATATAAACACATTGAATATCGCAGCCCAACGGCGGTAATACACCAGCTCATAGATACGGATATTAGGCGAACCCTTTTGGCGCTCCTGAGCGATAAACTTGTTTAGCTCAAAGAAATTCTTCGTCTCGGCGGCGTATTCTATCGGGAGTAGGTCGGTAGTTTTGAAGTTGAGCAAGGTATCCTTCTGATAGGCCTGCTCATAGATATCGTCCAACTCTCCTACCTTGCGATGAGTGTAATTATATAGTTCATAGGTCTTTATACTATCTTTCTCTACCCACTTAATGGTCGAAGCTGTAATCTTGTCGGTTAGGGTAAGACCCTTGAAACGCTCTAAGACAAAGTTATCTCCTTCATTCTTATTAGCATCAAAGTCACTGACATAGATATATTCGTTGTCATTAATCTGGTTAAAGAGGTTATTCCCTTTAGAATACAAGCCAGGGGAGAGATACGTACCGTAGAACTCATTGTAAACCCCACTAGAATAAGGTACCACAAACATTCCCATCACTAGTACGAAAGCCGAAAGTATGGTCGCCCCAAAGAAATAAGGACGCAAGAAACGGTTGTAGGAAATCCCCGAACTAAGCATGGCTACAATCTCTGTCTTCTCGGCCAGCTTGGAGGTGAACCATATCACCGAGAGGAAGAGGAAGATTGGATAAAGAATGTTAGCAAAATGCACCACAAAGTTGGCATAATACTTCAAAATCGCCTCAGTGGGGGCATTGTTCTCTGTCATCTTCTGGTTTTTTTCTCGGCGAAATCCACCAAAAATCCCGATGGGGATAAACATCAGGAAGAGGGCGGAGTACGTCAGGAAATAACGCTTGAGTATGTATCGGTCAATTATTTTCATTCCTTGAGTAAAGTTTCGCTGGGATTACAAACGGTTATTCATCTGGCTGACCATTTGGTTTTTCCACTGGGAGAAATCGCCTTGCAAGATATGCTTTCTTGCCTCACGCACCAGCCAAAGGTAGAAGCCCAAGTTGTGAATAGAGGCAATTTGCTTACCTAAGGACTCCTCAGCGGCAAAAGAGATGGCGCAGATAAGCCTTGGTATAGTAAGTATCTACAAAGGTATAACCATTTTCATCGATAGGTGAAAAAAATCGTTTTCCCACTTTTTTTATTTTTTTATATTAATAGTACCATGAGCGGTAAAGAGCATCCCATTGCGTGCATTGCGGGTTGGCATCACACAGTCAAACATATCCACGCCCAAGGCAATATTCTCCAAGATATTGATAGGCGTACCCACTCCCATAAGGTATCGAGGCTTATCCTTGGGGAGAATATCGCAGACCAGCTCAGTAATCTCATACATCTTCTCAGCTGGTTCTCCTACCGAGAGCCCTCCTATAGCATTTCCATCAGCCCCTTTGGAGGCGATATATTCGGCAGATGCTCGGCGCAAGTCAGCATATACAGATCCTTGTACAATAGGGAAAAAGAGACTGGTTGTAGCCATACTTTAGGCGCATTCTCCCGCAGGTAATTTATACAGCGGTCTAACCAGCGATGGGTCATGTGCATAGAGCGCTTGGCATAGGGATATTCGCAAGGATAGGGCGTACATTCGTCAAAGGCCATGATAATATCAGCCCCTATGCTACGCTGTATTTCCATAGATTTCTCAGGAGAAAAAAAGTGATACGAGCCGTCAATATGGCTTTTTGAATCGTACGCCTTCTTCCTTTATCTTTCGGGTGCTGGAAAAAGAATATACCTGATATCCCCCACTATCGGTAAGGATATTTCTGTCCCAGTGCATAAACTTATGTAAGCCCCCCGCCTGCTCCAGTATAGAAGTGGTCGGGCGCAGGTAGAGGTGATAGGTATTTCCTAGGATAATATCTGCATTGATATCCTCGGACAGTTCTCTCTGTTGTACTCCCTTGACAGAAGCCACTGTACCCACGGGCATAAAGATAGGCGTTTCTATCACCCCATGATCGGTAGTGATACGCCCTGCACGGGCACAAGTGGCTGCATCTGTAGATAGTAATTCAAAATTCATATAAGACTCTTTTTCAGGGTGCAAAGATAGTCAAAATTTAGCTTTTAGAAAAGCTGTGTGATAAAGTAAATTATCAAACCTACCAATCCCCCACTAAAGTACCATTGACACGAATAAATTGTAAGTCCTTGCCTACCTCCAATTCCAATTTCTCACTCAGCTGACGCCCCTCCCACTGCGCTACCGTAGCGGAAATAAGGCGACCTACCTCCTGCTTATTCCTTAGAACAAACTGATAGGCGATCTTCTGCAACCAAGCATCTATTTGAGATTGTAAAGCTGTATTGGCTCGTAGCTCCTCGGTAAGGTGCGTGATCCCTTTTTGGAGCAAAGCCGTTAGTTGCTGCTGCCATTGGGGGTATCCAGTCTTTGCGCAAAGTCATAAAGCTCCCCTGTAATCTCCTTTCGGACAGGATGGGAGGGCTCTTGTGCCATTTTTGAGTATATATTGATAAAGCCCTTCGGCTACCTTTTTCAGCTATGGCTTCTCTGATAAAAGCAGGGACAAGCATAGAGACTGGTCATCAATCTGTCGCTCCAATATCTGGCGATGCGTATCGAGATAAGTGGCTACTTTCTTAAGCACCTCGGAGAGTAAGCCCTCATGCTTGTGTTCTTTCAAGAATTGTACCAAAAAGCGCTGGCTTTTGGTATGAAGTGGATAGCTTTCTATAAAAGCTGTCAGCTGGGCAGAAGTGTTTTTCCTTAGAAAGCCAATCCAAAACAAAAAGAAGAAGGCTTAATCTTGGTGATATAAGGGCGTATTTGCTGGGATTTTAGAAAGTTTTTCCACCACAAATGTCCCTAAGTTCTCGCCTATATCATTCTTTCTGGCCTCAATCAGGTTGGTATGCGGAATATTCAGCCCCATAGGACGTCTAAAGAGCGCTACTACGGCAAACCAGTCCGCCAGTGCTCCCACCATAGCCGCCTCCGAAAAAGCCTTCAGATAGCCCACCCAACTCCACTGGGGGGCTTTGCGCTGGCAAAATCACCGCTGTTATATAGAGCACTAACATCAGTAATAAGAGACCTAAGGCTAGGTTCTTATGCTGCTGGAGCTTTTTCTGCTTGAAATCTACTTCCATTACTCGTCATATTTTGTTTCAGGAAAGTCTAAATAGACGGCACTATACGTATCTTTTTTTCTTTGGTTATCAGCACTTTATAATCGGTATATCCTTCTTGAAAAATCCCTGTGTATAGCAAGGACAATCCCATCGGGGGTTTGTATTGCTTTTTTTCACTTTATCACCAAATCCTTCATTGTCAGCAAGTTCAAAAAAATCTACTTTTTTTCTTGATGGATCGTTATACCCAAAAGGCTTCAAGAGCGAAATCATTTTTCTCCAAAGTAACCAAGCCCTTAAAAGCCATCTATGGAGACTAATACTACAGGGTCAAAAGGAGAGCCACAGCCTGTAAGTTCATCTGTAAAGATAGGTTGTCCATAATATTCTGTCCGACAAATCCGAATTGCCTGTGAAGCATCGAAAACTTTTTCAAAAGGTTTCTCTAAGAGCTTATAGACACGCCTTCCGTCCAGAATAAGTGGCTCTCCATTAGGTAATTCGGCCTTTACAAAATGATACTCATTACAATATTCTTGGGTATCATTATACATTAGCTCCGAAATAGACTTGATCGTAACAAACTTCCGATCCAGATCCATGCGATACTCCAAGAATTTCCCTTTTTTTATCATAGGTAGCAATGGTATCCCCCATAAGGATTGCCTCCCCCTTCTCCCTTTTGAAAGCAATATCTTTCACTCCATCAGGAATATTAGGGATATAATCATCTTCTGTATTCTCTTGTGTTGCTTCATCTTCTGTTATGATAGGAGACTCTTCTGTCATTTCAGAAGAAGAAGAAGATTTGAAAAAAAATTACAACTTACAAGCAATGATGCTACCAGAATATAAATAATCTTTTTCATTTGATTTGGTATAATTAATTTGTTTTTTCTTTTTACTAAAAATGGTTTCCCAACCATCATAATTACCGTGAGTATCTAAGGCGATATCTATCAAGTCCCAAGTATCACCATCTATATCCACAGGTGTATTTTTCCTTGGAGAGAATCAGACAATAGCCCAAGTCCTCCTGCACCTCCTTGCCCTCCTCTGGCACTACTTTTTTTACTACTATACACAGTAAAGCCCAAAGCAGCTGCTTTTTTTCTATAGCGCTGAGCATATCCTGCTCTGTATCAAAATAAAGCCAATGCTCTATAGGGCGTGGTACCTCCACTTGGTCATCATACTTTTTGGCAGGCGGAAAGTATTTCCCGATTATAGATCGTTTGTTTCTCGTAAATATTGGGATACAAGCCCTTTTAGGAAAAAAATTCCATTGCTTATCCTCGGAACACTCCACCTGATAGTTGTAACCAAATTCACTATCCCAGCTACTACTTAGTCGTTCTTGTAGTAGCTCAGGTGCCTGAGAATAGAAGTACCAAGTAACTTCGCCCTGCACGGTAAGCACAGCCACTAGTATATCCTTATCCGACTGCAAGGGGCGTAGTATTTGGTCCTCTATGGCATAGATGGCAGGACGTTCATTGGTAGAAAAGCCATTTTCATCAGGATTTTTCAGCTCTATAGTAATCCTTACACAATAGGAAAAAAACCCTCTATAGGCGCTACTTCATCAAGGGCTAAGTTCAATCGGAACACAGCTGGGTTGTCATCAATCCAGCTTCTATAAACGTTCCATTCTTGAGGAATTTTTATTTGTCATTTCTCTAGGTTTTTAGGTTTTAGGGATTAGTCGTTAGTCATTGGTCACTAGTCATTGGTCACTGGTCATTAGTCATTAGTCATTAGTCGTTGGTCATTAGTCATTAGCTCCACCATCTTCCCGAAAAGGTGACTCTCATCAGGAAATAATTACCTTTAAGAGAAGGTGTTACACCTGATAGGGTTGGGTTTTTGCAGGAAATACTGAAGGCTCAGTTGTATAATATGTCGCTCTAGCTCAAAGGTATTCTGTACGCCTAAGGCAAAGACCATACGTGTTTTCTCGTTCTTATCCAAGTCTTTTCTATCCTTTAGTCCCTCATCCTTGGGCGTGAAACTCACCCCACAGCCTCCTATGGAAACTAAGCCACCAAGGTGATACTGCTCATTCTCCCAAAAAAAGGATGCGTATATTCCAAAAGGACAAATACGCCTGAGAGGCTATTCTTCTCGGAGGTAAAATGCTCATAGAGAGGAGCGGAGGAAAACGTTCCTTTCGTATAGTCATAGACGTATTTTTTCTCTCCTGTATCTCGCTGATAGTGGACAGGATATTGGCTTTTTGAAGCTATTAAAAAGCCTGCGGTAAGCCCTAAAAAGCTCCCTTCATGTCCCAGCTGTAGGCTCACCGATACAGGGTTTAGCATAACCCCCGCCTGCTGATTCTCCCCCAAAGGGAGACGCTGCCCCTACTCCCAAGCCCATAAAAAGACCATCTTGTGCCACCATAGTCCCTGAGAAGAGTAGGGAAAAAAACAAACTCATACATATTTTTTTCATAACCATTAGATTTTTAAGTTCTAAAGCTCCGACCTTGGCCAAGACATACTTGCCTATGACGTCAAATTCCAAATTGACCTTGTCCCCTACTCTAAGGGTATGAAAACAAGTATGCTCATAGGTGTAAGGAATCACCGCTACGGAGAAAGCTCCTTTTCGTGAACCTACCACCGTAAGGCTCACCCCATTGACAGTAATAGAGCCTTTTTCTATGGTCATATTGCCCAAGGAAGGATCGTAGTGAAAGGTAAAGACACGGCTGCCCTCGGCGTCCTCAATAGCATGGCAAATGCCCACCTGATCCACATGCCCCTGTACAATATGCCCATCCAAGCGGTCGCCGAGCTTCATGGCGCGTTCGAGATTGACCTTGTCTCCTACCTGCCAAGAGCCTAAGGCGGTCTTTCGAAGGGTTTCATCTATAGCTACCACCTCGTATATATTGCCCTCAATCCCTACTACAGTAAGGCATACCCCGTTGTGTGCTACACTCTGGTCTATCTTAAGCGCAGCGGCAAGCTCGCTTTCTATAAAAAAAGTGGCGGTTCTTCCCTTGAGAAGTTATTTTTTTGCCACGCTACCAATTTTTTTCAACAATTCCTGTAAACATTTTTCAATAAAATTACGTATTTTTTTGCACCTCAAAACGCGTACGCTGAAATACGCTGCAAATTAACAAAAAAATGGCCGAAAAAAACAAATATTCGTATAGGAGTTTCCATAGGGGATCTCAATGGAGTAGGTTTGGAAGTGGTAATGAAGACCTTTGCCGATGAACGCATGTTGGACTTCTGTACGCCTGTGCTCTTTGCCTCGAACAAAGTCATTGCTTTTGGAAAAAAACAATTTGGCATTGATTTCACCTACAATGGCATCGTACACCTGAACTCTATTATTGACCACAAACTCAATGTCATGAATATATGGCGGGAGCTTCCCACTATCCAGTTGGGCACCCCTACCCCTGAGAGTGGTCAGTGTGCTTTGGACTCTCTCACAGCAGCAGTGGCTGCACTGAAGGATGGCTCGGTAGATGTACTAGTAACCGCCCCTATCAATAAGAAAAAAATATCCAATCCGAGAGTTTTTCACTTCCCTGGACATACCGACTACTTAGCACAAGAGCTAGCAGGCGATAGCCTGATGTTCATGGTATCGGACGAGCTACGTGTGGGGCTACTCACTGACCATGTACCTCTCAAAGATGTCGTAAAGCATATAACTCCAGCCCTAGTCGAGAAAAAAATCCGCCTTATGGAAGCCTCTTTGCGTATGGATTTTTGGTATTATTCGCCCTAAAATAGCTGTCTTAGGTATCAATCCCCACTGCGGAGACCAAGGTGTTATAGGCAATGAAGAAGAGAGAATCATACACCCTGTGGTGCAAAAGCTCTACAAAGAAGGCATCTTAGTCTTCGGTACTTACAGTGCTGATAGCTTCTTTGTCTCTGACTATAAGCACTTTGACGGAATTATCGCTCCTTATCACGACCAAGGACTCATTCCTTTCAAGATGATGTCCTTCGGCAAGGGGGTCAACTTCACCGCTGGACTTTCTAAAGTACGTACCTCCCCTGACCATGGTACCGCCTATGCGATCGCTGACAAAGGTATCGCCGACGAAAGTTCCTTCCGCCAAGCCGTCTATACCGCTATAGACATATACAGAAGAAGAGCTGAGAACGAGGAGCTTATCGCCAATGCCTTAGACGTTAATAGTTTAGACAAAGGATTTTTGTCTAAAGAGAAGGGAGACTAACAATAATTGTCAATTGTTAATTGTTAATTGTTTATTCCTAAATCCAAAAAAATTAAGGAACTACCAAATGATTAATTAACAATTTGACTCATCAACTTATTAATAATTAACCATTAACAATTAACAATTGTATTTATGGACTGGTTTTATAACTTAATGACCAACCACGAGAGTGTGGCCTATACGGTGATCATCTATAGTATTGTCATTGCCGCAGGGGTAGCACTGGGAAAAAGTCCGCATCGGGGGATTTCCTTCGGTATTGCCTGTGTGCTTTTTCACAGGTATTGCGGCCTCGCATTTTGGCTTCACTATCAATGGTGAAGTACAACATTTTATAAAGGAATTCGGGCTGATCCTGTTTGTCTATACAATAGGACTACAAGTAGGCCCTGGTTTCTTTGCCTCCTTCCAGCGGGAAGGGATTAAGTTCAACGCCTTGGCAGTATTGGCCGTATCACTGTGTATGCTCACTGTGATTGCCATTCACTATCTCACAGGAATTGACATGCCTACTATGGTAGGGATCATGTCAGGGGCTGTTACCAACACCCCCGGACTGGGAGCCGCTCAGGCTACACTAAGCGATTTAGGCGCTACTGTATCCGACTCGGTACTCTCCACTGGCTATGCGGTAGCTTATCCCTTTGGGGTATTGGGGATTATTCTTGTGATGCTCGGCATTAAAGCCTTCGTCAAGATTAATATAGAAGCCGAAAAGCGACTACACAGTTTCCGCCATCGTGGAGAGCATTCTACCATTGTACGAGTAGCTTTTGAGCTAGAAAACCCGGCTCTTTTTGGCAAAAAACTCAGTGCCATTCACAAGACTTTAGACTTCAACTTTATCTGCTCTCGTATCTTCAAAAAAGGAGAAGTAATCTTAGCCAATGACCATATCACTTTAGAGAAAGGAGATATTATTCTCTTTGTCGTAGATAAGCAATATAGCGAAAAAAACTCAGCAACCTCATCGGAGCATCCGTTAAGACCGAAGAATACTTCCCTGAGGATACTAAGAATAAAAAACTCATCTCTCGTCGTATCAATGTAACCCAAAAAGAGGCTTACACTAAGAAACTATCCGAAATGAATATATACGAACGTTTTGGAGTTACAGTTACTCGTGTGTATAGAGCAGGGATGGAGTTTGTTGCCTCTCCTGATACCAAGTTACAATTTGGTGATACCATTACTGTCGTAGGTAGCGAAGAGCAACTAAAGATTGCTACCAAAGAATTTGGTAACTCCAAGAAACGCCTAAGCACTCCACATATAGCCGAACTCTTCTTAGGAATCACCTTAGGGGTCTTAGTCGGCAGTATTCCTTTCCATATCCCTGGAGTACCTGTCCCCGTGAAATTAGGGTTGGCAGGCGGGCCGCTGATCGTGGCCATTCTCATCAGCCGTTATGGTGGGCGCCTTTCGGTTACTCACTATGTGTCCCAGAGTGCCAACCTGATGATTCGTGAAATAGGAATCGTCCTCTTCTTGGCCAGTGTAGGCTTAGATGCAGGTAAGAGCTTTATCAGTACCCTTACCGAGGGGCGATGGCTTCTTCTGGATGGGACTGGGTGCTATTATCACCTTAGTACCGCTCGTGGTTACCGCTTGGATCTCTCGCTGGAGGGGTAAGCTCAACTACTTAGAGACTTGTGGGCTTTTTGGCAGGTGCCTCTACCGACCCTCCTGCTTTGGCTTTTTGCCAACGATATGACAGGCTCTGATGTACCTGCGCTCACCTACGCCAGTGTATATCCACTTACTACCTTTATGCGTATTATGGTTGCCCAGCTGCTCATTGTTTTCTTTACATAAAAAAGACGCAATAAATTGCGCCTCTACCTATAAAAAAATACTCCCTACTACTTAGAGCAGATAGGGAGTATTTCATTTTTACCAATCTGTATTTTTCTATTTCCTCGGCAGTGGCGACCTCCGTGCAGGGCAAGGGCAATACCGAAAAGCCTATACTTCGCAATTTGTCAAAAGTAATCCATACCATAGATCCGCACATGGTCATATTGTCCAAAAATACGCGCCCGCTCCTTGGGGTCGGTAATAGAATCATCGGCAAAGGTCTCTGCCCGCTCTATCTCTTGGGGTACTTGGAAGATCCCCCAACCGCCTTTCTTGAGCACTCGGTAGAGCTCTCGCATGGCCTGCGTATCATCGGGGATATGCTCTAAGACATGGTTGCAGAGAACCACATCAAACTGCTCATTCTCAAACGGTAAGGCACAGATATCCGCTTTCACATCAGCCAAAGGGCGAATATAGGTCGGAGGTGATATACTCCAAATTAGCCTGCTGCCTAAACCGCTTATAAAAATGCTTGTTCTGGGGCGATATGCAACACCCTGAGTGGTGCAGAAAAAAATCTGTTTTCCGTTTGAGATACAGCCACAACAACCTATGTCGCTCCAGCGAAAGCGTAGAGGGTGAGAGTACCCCCTCGCGCACTTTGCCCATAGCCATAGGGCAGAAAAAGTACGGAAGCTACGCCCATCTATCGGATCGGTATAGCGATCACCCTTGTAATAAAAACGCCAAGAGTGGCCGCACCCAATAGCTGGCACGAATAAGCCAAGGGCGTGGAATCGTATTGAGTATCGTCTTAATCAGCCGCATTATTTATACAAAAATTCGTCCTCCTCATGGCTCTGGATACCCAGCGCCTCATAGATATACTTGAAAGTAGAAAGCAACTTTAGGCTTGCCATCTACCAATGCTACATCATGCTCAAAGTGTGCCGATGGCTTACCATCGCGGGTGAGAATCGTCCAGCCATCACGCAATTGGTTGATGTTCTTTGTCCCCATATTGATCATCGGTTCTATAGCTACCACCATACCCTCAACAAACTTCTTTCCGCGACCTCGCTTGCCATAGTTAGGCATTTCGGGGTCTTCGTGCATCTTTGGTTCCTACTCCATGCCCCTACCAGCTCACGTACTACTCCATAGCCATGCTTTTCGCAATAGGTCTGTATGGCATAGCCCACATCCTCTACCCTATTGCCGAGCTTAAACTCACGAATGCCCATATAGAGCGATTCCTTGGTTACCTTTAGCAGTTGTGCCACCTCAGGGCTTACCTCCCCTACAGAGACGTATAAGCATGGTCACCATAGTAGCCATTCTTCAGTGCCCCACAGTCTATGGAGATAATATCCCCTTCCTTCAAGGGCTTGTTGTTAGGAATCCCATGTACTACCTGAGCATTGGGACTCACACAGAGCGTATTAGGGAAAATCATATAAGCCCAAAAAAACCAGGCTTAGCACCCCTGAGAGCGGATATAATCCTCTGCCAATTTGTCTAAGTATAAGGTAGTTACACCAGGTTTTTATTTCCTTGGCTAACATGCCCTAAGGTGCGAGAGACCACCTGGGCACTCTCGTACATAATCTCTATTTGTTCTCTTGTTTTTTTATCTTGATCATGGATTGAACTTTACAAACATGCAAAATTACGAATTTAATTATCAATTATTAATGATTAGTGATTAATTAACTTTCCTATAACTTACAATTCATGAAAATATATTATTTTTGCACGCTGAAATACGCTTCTTTAAAATTAGTTTAAATAAATTATTATTTATGTACAAATATTTATTGTTATGGGGATTGCTACTATGCTGTATCCCGTCGCTATGTGCCCAAGAGGCAATTACGGTACGCGGACGTGTTACCGATACACAGAGAGCCCTCTTCTAGGGGTTAGTGTTATATTGGAAGGAACTACCAAAGGGGCGTCCACCAATGAAAAAGGCTTCTATGAGATTCATCGTGTGCCTCTTGGCTCGCAGACTTTTATCTTTAGCTCCATCGGGTATGAGACTGTCAAAAAGGTCTTCGAGGTCCTCCCAATCCCTCAGGCAACCACACACATGGATATTGCCCTACAGGAAGAAACCAAAAACTGCAAGAGGTGGAAATTATCGGACGAAGAGAGTTCCTACAAGTACCTCTTCCTTCTCAGGCACAAAACAGCTACCGCTATTCGCGATATTCCTCAGACAATCAATTATGTAACCAAGGAGGTAATCCTCGACCAAGGTGCCTCCACCTGTGAATGATGTAGTAAAGAACATCAGTGGAGTGAGCCAATACACCACTTATAATGATTTTAGTATCCGTGGGTTCCGAACTACAGGAAACCGCAATTCGAGGTAACCTCCTCAATGGGATGCGTGCCAAACAAGCCTTTGGTCTTCTCGTCCTTGGCAAATGTAGAACGTGTAGAAGTCATCAAAGGTCCCACCGCAGCGCTCTTTTAGCAATGCTGCGCCTGAGAATCATCAACCGAGTTACTAAAAACCGCTCTTGGAGCGCCAACGCTACCATTTCGGTAAATACTGGTAGCTGGGGTACGCTCAAAAGCTATGGCGACTTCACTGGCCCTTGAACGAAAAGCAAGAGCCTGCTCTACCGCCTGAATCTTGGCTGTGAAACCACTGATGGATATCGTGAGTCTGCAAGGACGCAACACCCTGACCATTGCTCCTTCCTTTTCCTTTATCCCCAATGAAAAGACCCGATTCAATGTGGATATAAGCTATCAACGCTTGGATGGTAAGGTAGACCGTGGTCAGACCATCTTCGGTGATGCTGACCTCTACTCAGTACCCTATTACCCGATCTCTCAGTGCCACCAATGACTTCCTCAGGGAAACCAAATGAACATCACACTCAGGGCTTACTCACAAGATCACCGAAGACCTTTCCTTCAATAGTACTTTCTGAATTCCTCCTATAGCGAAGACCTCAGAGAGCATAACCAGCTCAATAGCTACTATATGCAACAAGGGAAATCAAAAATCAACACAGGGATCAAAAGCAAAATCCTTATGCAAGCACTGCTCGAGAGCGTACCTTCCGCAACAATAGCTTTAATAACTACCTGAACTACACCTTTACCACAGGTGCCCTAGAAACACACCTTCTTGGTCGGCTATGACTACTTTCAGGTAGAGCTACTCCCTGGAGCATCACAGCTTACCGCAGGAGGCTATTTGCTAAAAATGGAAAAACCACCACTACCTTTGACCCTGCTAAAATCAATACCTATGTACTGGATGCCAATGGCAAACCTTTGACCAATGTGGCTGTATTTGACCTAAAACAACCCTACTGCTGGCAATGTAATGAAAGAGACCAACAAATACATCTTTACCTCTGGCAATACCAAGCCTTCCCTACAGACTTCTCACGAGGTTTACTCTACAAGAACAATTGGAAATCAGACATGGTGAAAGTCCTCTAGGCCTTCGTAAGGAGTTCTTTCATGGACTATACCAACTATAAGGAAAACAATGAGGAAAAGATAGAACAACAGGCTCTTATTCCCCGTATAGGCTTGGTAGTGACCACTACTGACAACATTAATTTTTACTCTACTTGGCTCAAAGGCTTTTGAACCTCAGTCTGCTTCGATACAGGCAGACCCTGATCGCTATGGAGGTCCCTTTGACCCTGTCTATAGCGAGCTCTATGAGAGTAGGGGTCAAGACGGATTGGTTCCAAAAAGCGCCTGAGTGCGACGCTTCTGTCTTTAAGATTATCCAGCAGAATTCCCTCTACCCTGCTTCCCCTGCTGTCACCTGGTAAGCCTGACCTAAGAATGCAAATCGGGAAGAGGAGTCAACAGTTCGAGTTTGACCTCACTGGAGAAATCACCCCAACTGGAGCATTTTAGCCAGCTATGCTTATATAGATGCCCGTATCACCAAGACTGCTTCCAATAGCGAAAAAGGATTTCGATATGCAGCGCCCCTCTACCTCGCCACTCTGGAAATATCTGGACGAAATACATCATCACCGAAGGGCCTCTTAAGCACTTAGGATTTGGGGGCTGGCTACAACTTTGTTACTGAACGCTATGGACAGGTAGGCCGTCGTGCCAATACCACCGTATACCCAGGTTATGGTCTGGTGAATGCAGTGCTCTACTACAAGATTAACCAAATACAATTCCAAGCCAACCTGAATAACATCCTGAGACAAAACTCACTGGGTAGGCGGCTATGACAAGCTACGTTCCTTCCCTGGAGCCCCCACGCAATGTCAATATTTCTATCTCTTACAAATTTTAATCCTCTATTTCAGTAAAAAGGTTGTCTCTGAGACAGCCTTTTTATTGCGTAAATCTTACTCCTAAGTAGGTTTTTCCTTGACTTTTAAGGGGAAATGTAGTATCTTTGCAGCGCAATTAGGAGTTATTTTTAGACAATTTTTCTTGCTTTATAAACAATTGTATATGGTTAGTAGACATTTCCCTTATTAATTTCACAACTAATTAAAATATCAATATGTTAGTAGATAATCATTCTAAAAACAAAAAGTCTATCACTGGATAGAAGAATATATAACACTTAGTAATAATGGCGAGTTTTCAATAGTAACAGGTTTCTTTACTATAGGGGCTTTATTATATTTTGTAAAAACTTACTAATGATAAAATAGCTAAATATCGCTTTATTTTTAGGTGATATTACCCAGCGTGATGTTACTGAAATAAGTTCGTTAGACTTGCTTAACTCTGATTTAGGAGTCTTGAAAAAGCGCTCAAACTAAAAAGTCTCGCTAAAGAAGCGGTTGATTTTTCTAAAACTTGATAAAGGTTTCCTTAGAACTTTAGAGACCAACTTTTGTCATGCTAAGGTATATATCATACTACTTATGATGATAAAATGATAAGTCATAGAATCTTATCAGGTAGTTCTAACCTTACTGAAGCAGGATTGGGGCTTAAAGAATCTGATAATTTTTGAGCTAAATGTAGGAGGATTAGAGGAAACACAATATACTGAAATCCTCAATTGGTTCAATGCACTATGGGGAACATCCCAAAGCCCATAACTTCAAAATACTGACAAACGAAAAACGGTAAAGAAACTAAAAATTGACTTTAAAACCCTATCTTTATCAACGAAATAAGCAAACTCTTTCAGGAGTTTTACCCTAAAGATATCTATTTTAAAATACTCTTTGAGCGTTTCTATAACGATATTTCACTTTCTATTAATACTCCAGAATATCAGCTACAATATTCAAAAACTCAAAGATTCTGAAATATCAATGCTCTTTATGAGTTCCAACAAAAAGGTGCAGAGAGCCTTATCAACCGCATAGAAAAATATAATGGGGCTATCCTTGCAGATGCTGTGGGGCTCGGCAAAACGTGGACTGCCCCCTTGCGGTGATGAAGTATTTTTCAGAACAGAGGACGTGAAATATTGTTATTGTGTCCTAAAAATTACACTACAACTGGCTGAAATATAGAGAAAAACAAAATTCACGCTTTGAAAAAGACGAGATTAGAGTATCATATTCGTTTCCATACCGACTTAGATGAGAAGCTGATGCAAAAAGCCTGATATATACACGATAGAAAGACTATAACTTTACTAACAAAAAGCCTAAACTAATTGTTATAGACGAAAGTCATAATCTGCGCAATGATAAGTCTAAACGTTTTGAATATCTGTTGGAAGAAATTATCAAAAGAAATGAGGATGTGAAAGTGCTACTGCTTTCGGCTACCCCTATCAATACCGACTTTAAGGATGTGCGTAACCAACTCAAATTGATTACCAAAGACGATAATGGAGCTTTTAAAGAAGAAATGGATATCAATAATTTGGATTATCTGTTTCAAGCAAACTTCTAAGCATTACAACCAATGGCAACAAGAAAAAGAAGCCTCTATTACTGAGCTTACTCAATCTTTTGGTCGTGATTTCTTTAAACTTACTGATAGCCTCATCGTGGCTCGTGACTCGCAAGATGATTGTGCATCAACAGCGCAATCTGGTGTTTCCCTGCTAAGCTAAGCTTATTAATAAGTACATCACTCCTAAAATTATGTTGAGGTAGATACACTTGATGATTTGATACATAAATTTCCGCCTATTCTTTCGGGGTATCAACCTAATTATTACACTCTTACAAGTGATAGAGAGGCCAAACGAAAAGACGAAAAGAAGGTGTATATTCAGGTGAAAATGTTTTAGAAGATGATGCTATCACGTGACCGCTTTTTGGTAAAGATGATGTATATATTGCTTCTAAAACGCTTAGAATCGAGCTGGTTCTCTCTTTCATACTACAGTAAATAAAATTCTGGAACATCATCAGAATGTTTTGACTAAAATAGAAAAAGCTATCAGAAAAGTAAAAATACAGAAACCTCATTGCAAACCTCGTTATTTGCAGATGAAGAAGAAGAGGATTTCACTAAGATTACACTATTGGAAAAAGAGAAATTAAACTTTCGGATATAGATAGTGCAGGCAACTTAGCTCTTTTTGAAAAATCTTTAAAAGAGATCTTTCAAAAACTGAAAGGCCTTTCTATGGGTATGGATTATTTTTCCGGAGTGATAGCCCAAGAGTTAGAAGATGATGAACCGTTAAAGTCGTGATACAAACTGCAAGAACTCATCGCTATTCTCAATGATAAAAAGAAAAATGCTATCAACAAAAAGTGATTGTCTTTTACTACCTATACCGATACAGCTCAGTACCTTTTTGAGCAACTTTCGGCACGTGGTTTTCTCTAAAATAGCAATGATAAACGGTAATGGCGCACAAACTGATTACGAGGGAGACACATATTCCTAACTTTGAAGGAGTCTTAGAACGTTTTGCACGTTTACTAAACTATTTGTAGAACGCAAATGGGAAGATTTTTGAGTGTGAAGCCGAAAGTCCCTCAAGAACGCTACGACCCTTATGGAAGGAGTGGGTAGTAAGTATTGACAAGAAAGTAAAAACAGCAATTAGCTACCCCTATTGACATTCTTATTGCTACTGATGCCCTTAGCGAAGGGCAAAACCTACAAGATGCTGATATGGTGATTAACTACGACATTCACTGGGAACCCTGTACGTGCTATTCAGCGCGTAGGGCGTATTGACCGTTTGGGCTCTCTAACCGAAGTATTTACCGTAAACTTTTTGGCCTGCTAATATCAATGAGTATCTAAACCTGCAAACACGCATTTGAAAAACGTATGGCAGCGATGAAAATTATAGGCTCGGAAGATATTAAAGATTTTACAGAAAATTATGGTAACATTGCCATTGATACTGATTTAGAGGAGCGTCAAAACCAAAAATGTTGGAACAAATGCAAGACAGCATAGGAGGAGTTAGAAACTGAAAAATCCTTTGGTTTTGACGACCTATCGCTTGAAATGTATCGCCAAGATTTAGCCCTTGAGTTAGAAAACCGCCTAAACCATGTATTTACAACTGCCTAACGGTATTTTCTCGGGGTTGCCTTTTGCTAAAGCAATAGAAAACGAACAGAAAAGAAGGAATTATTGCTCTATTAGGTTCACCCAGTACGCAAAGCTAAACAAAAAAGGCTTATCAGCAGCTAAAACTTATATATGTAGATGCTCAGGGGAAGGAAATCCTCGTTAATGAAAAAGGAAATTTTGCATTACCTTTCTCAACAGAAAATGCTCCTCGCTTTCATGGCTGTGAAAAAGTGGATATGGGTATTGAAGAGGTAAAGCACTATGCTAATGCTTTAGCACAATGGTTTGAAAACCAGACAAGCCAATACTGTAGTGGATGAAGATGGACATACTAAGAAGGTAGCAGGAAAAGCAAGTCTTGATATGCTTGACCAACTTGGTAAAAGGCATAGCTATTGAAGAAATGAAAATACACAAACAATGAGTACAAAAATAGCAACAAAGACAATTTGGGATTTAATTACTTGGCTCATCGTTAAAAATAAACTAACTTATGGAAAATATCATACATACTTTTTAAAGAAGGTAACCTCTTGAAACAACTACAGAACTTTTTAAGTATCTTAATATTCACACTCCAACTTTTGAAGAGCAAGCTTTCTTCACCACAAGATTTCTTAAAAGACTTATACAATCCTGAAAGCTACAAGCTATAAATGAAATCTATTTGATAGGGATAGTAACCGATGAGGTAATGGAAAATCATTAGCCGAGTTGATAACCAGCTCAGTAATGATTATCAAGGACTAATAATAACAGCTGTAGATTTAAAAAGATAAAACTGCTAATCGTACTGAGACTTTCAACCCTTACTCGTCTTTTTAACCATCGTTTTCAAAGCTATGCCCGTGGTGGTGCTGTTCCGCTATGCAGCATATAGCCTTGCCAATACTGGAACGTACTCAATACAAACAAAACCTTCCGCGAAGGTGATAGGCAGAGATCTCTATTCTGAAGACATTGATACTCTAAACCCTCATCGGGGGCATCTTGATATTTTTAGAAAGCACATGAAAATACCCTCTAAGATAAAAGCTTTTAAAGACTCATACACTCATTGGCAGAGGTGTTTTAACGTTTCTACTCTCAATAAAATTCTATAACGAACTATTTGCGTGGTATCAGTGGGTAATTTCAGAGGAAGTGGGGGTTACCTACCCCAATGATACCCAAACCGACCAAGACGACCGCGTACAGTTAGAAGAACAAATCATTCGCTTTGATTACCCGTGTACTCTTCGTTTTGGTTTATCAAACAGAAGCAATTGATCCCCTAATGAATTATTCGAGGAAAATTCTCTAAATCAGCTTCTTAAAGATTTCAACCCTACTTCACTAGTGAGGATCTGTTACAATGCTGTTCTACAAAATCTACATACGCCACACACAAGTAACTGAACGTACTTTGCCAAAGCCAAAAACACTCGTGATGTCGAGACGCTCTACCGTTATGAGGAAATGTTCAACTGTAGTGAAGAGGAGATTATAAAACTCTTTGCTCCTATCCCTTTCCTTAATGGAGGACTCTTCGAGTGCCTTGACAAGGACAAAAGTAATGATGGGGTACGCTATCACTTAGACGGATTCAGTCGCAATGACCATAGGTCTACAACCAATGGGCATTATGCCCATCGTGCTTTTTATCCCCTAGTGCCTGTATCTTTTCTTTTGACAAAGAAAAGGCTTATTCCCTTTGCTGATCGCTACCACTTTACCATAGAGGAAAACACTCCTAATGAAAATACAAGTAGCCCTTGACCTGAACTCTTAGGAAATGTATTTGAAAACCTATTAGGTGCATTTAACCCTGAGACAAAAGAAAGTGTTCGAAAACAATCAGGAAGCTTCTATACCCCCAAAGAGATCGTAAATTATATGGTAGATGAAAGCCTGAAAGCTTACCTCAAAAGACAAATACCCAGTATAAAATACCAGAACAATTAGACAACTTGAAGAAACAGATCTTTCCATGGAATGGATATCCCAACCAAACCTATGTCAAAGTTGCAGAAGCACTTAGATCAAAATCCTTGATCCCGCTTGTGGATCAGGGGCTTTTTCCTATGGGAGTACTAAGTCGCATGGTATTTCTTCTAGAAAATTAGATCTTTCAAACAAAAGTCTATATGAGCTAAAACTTCTCTTAATACAGAATTGTATCTACAGGTGGATATTCAAAATATAGCTACACAAATCAGCAAGTTACGCTTCTTTATTTCCCTAATTGTGGAACAAAAAGAAAGTAATGTGATGCTGAAGATAACTATGAAATTACATGCTTTACAAATCTCAGAAACTAAGTTTGTAACGGCTAATGCTCTTATTGGATTAGAAAAGGAACACACTTTCCTCTCTGATGAAAAGCTTTCTCTACTGGAAAGAACAACTCTTTCAACCTACGAACAGAACACTTCTATGCATGCCAACACAGAAAAGAGAACTCCGTATAAAAGATGCTTCCCTTTGGCAAAAGAGATGCAAAAGTATCTTTTGAGACAATGCTATAAAACCAATCTTGAGTTATATTACATCTCCTGAGACATTGAAAAGCTAACCTTGGAACGTGAAAAGTGCAGAAAGAAAAATGGAAGACATTACCTATACACTAAATCTTTTTGAGGAAGCTACTCAATAAAAGATTGAAGTAAATCAAGAGTAAAGAGAAAAGAAATTGACAGAAAGATAAAAGATTTAGAATTTTTCTATTGAAAGGAATATCTCAAACAAGAATCTGCACTCTAAAAGAAGTTGAAGGCCCTTGCTTCGTGGAATCCTTGACGACGAAATACCTCTGCTTCCCTTCTTTGGACCCAGAATGGATGTTCGGTATCTCCGAGTAGCTCTTTGAGTATAGTTATTGGAAATCCACCTTATACTTTTCCCTTAACAACAGATAGTCCTGAAAAGACAGAACAGGGACTCCCATAAAGCATAATACCTCTTTTATGAAAAACAAAACTATAAAACCTTTGCCCGCACTATGGAGATATTTATTGCCTATTTTATGAAAGAAAGCAATACCAGCTGCTAAAACAAAGGTGGTGTCTGTACTCATCACTTCCAATAGGTGGATGCGGACAGAGCGCGGACAGGCCACTCGTAAGTTCTTCTTAGAACACACCAGCACTTATCCTAATAGACTTTCCAGGAATAAAGGTATTCGAAACCGCTACTGTGGGATGTCAATATCCTATTATATGTCAAAGAAACCCACTTTTACCTTGGGGCTGTAACCTGTCAAAAGACAATAAGTTATTGTGAGCCTTTATAAGCTCGGCAACACGGTGTGATGACCTTTTCCTCCGACGAAGAATTGGGGTGATCCTATCCGAGATAGAAACAGCGTATCAAGGCAAAAATAGAAGCCATGGGACGCCACTCAAGGAATGGAATGTTAATATTTATAGGGTATTCTAACAGGATATAACGATGCTTTCATTATCGACAAAGCTAAAAAGAGGAAATTTTTAGCCAAGTGTCAAAGTGAAGAAGAACGTAAAAACAGACGAACTTATAAGGCCGATACTTCGTGGTCGTGATATTAAGCGATATGGATATGAATTTGCGGATCTTTATATTATCACCACTTTCCCAAGTTTAAAAATAGACATAAATTCATATCTGCTGTAAAAAGCAGCATCTTTTTGAGCTGGATATGATAGATTAAAACAAACAGGAGAAAAGAGCTAGAAAAAGACCAATAATAAATGGTTTTGAGAACCCAAGATAGCATAGAGTTGTGGGAGGTTACTATAAACAGAAAATTATGTATCCTAATATGACTAAATTTATGCCCTTCTTTTTAGATAATGAGAATAGTGAATCAAGAAATGTTTATAATGATAGGTGAAAAGTTAGCTTATTTAAGCGGCACTGACTCAAATATTTTTAAAATATGTTATGGGATAATTTCAGAATTACAAGGAGGTACAAGAGAGCTTTCAAAATATGCAGGCAAATAAAGATACCTCAAAAGAGATAACAGAACAAGAGATACTCAGCCTAATTGCTACATGGATCGTACAAAAAGATTGAGAATTTAATATATAAAGTCTGCAACTTGCTCGGAAGAAGAAGATAGAGTTTATTGAAAACCAAAAATAAATTATTGCTTATTTTGATTTTTAAATCGTATTTTGCACTTAAAAACAATACCGTATGACTGTTACATTTACATTACGGATGATAATTCATATTCTTTGGCTGGAATATATATACTTGATTTTATAAAATATATAAAATAGAAAAGCAACTGAGTTAAGCCCACAGAAGAGGCTTAGAAGAAGATGAGTATGGTATGCCTATCAAGTGCCGAGATGAGGATTATGGCACTTTCGCAAACAAGCCAATCGAAATATGACCAAACGCTGAGAGGCTGCTGTCTTGAAAAAGAAAAGAGCAAAGAGAGCATGATAGTCATCTCTGATGCAAATATTATTTTCGTTGTTTCTATACTTAGTAGACTCATGGCATCATATGCTCATGAAAAGAAATGAGTTACGGTTGTTATCCATCCTATCTCTTGGGAAGGTAAAGGTAGGAACATCTGCCTATTCTGATGGAACGTAATCATCTCACTAAAAAGCGCTTGATATTCTAAAAAGGCTACAAGAATATTACCTTCGATGATTTGAAGATCAGAAAAATAGAGCTGCTGAAACAGCGAAAGATGCAGACCCTGATGATTATCTATTTATAGCACTTCTTCATTTTGAGACAGGACGCTAAGATTTGGACTTGCGATGCTAAACTTGCTAATGGTTTAAAGAAAAAGGGTTGTTATATTGCATAACAGCTAATGAAATTGGAAAAACCTATAAAAGAAAGGATGAGAATTTTTCTATAAGGGAGGATTTCTTTAAACAGAAGGTACTTGAGTAGTGGTAAAACATACTACATTAATCGAAGGAACATTCCTAATGAATACAAATTACTTCTTTCAACAGAAAGTAGTTAGTTCTTAAGTTCTTTTGGGACTCATGGATAAATAGTGAAGATACTCCCATCGGTAATGGAGGTGCTTATAGACATTATAAGTGAGCACTAGAGAAACTTCCTTATTATTATAGAAATAGATGATTTGATAAAAATATCAATAATGGAATTAGTTAAAAGTAAGAGATATAACAAACATGACCAATTACTATACAGGCTTTTATAATCTATCAGGAAGAAGGAAACATTTTCATTGAAAGTATCTAATTAAAGATGCCATAAATCATAAAAATAATTTATGACATCTTTGAGGTCAAAAGAGATCTAATAAAATCAATCTCTTAAGGACTTAACTCAAGAATGTATTTTATAAATTCATCAAGTTTATTTTCTAAAAGTATTGTATCTCATATTTTCTTTTCTCCCCTCAATGATTTCAAGAGATTATATTTTCACTCTTCCTGATTGTTTATAGAAGGTTGAGGTATAGGTATTTTTACTAGGATCGTATATTCAACATAATATCACCGTCTCTGTTGTATCACTATTATTGTAAGATAAATACTTTTGCAGAGGCACGTTACAAAAACCCTAAAATATAATATAAACTATTTGAAGTGATAAAGATGTTGGGCTGATAATTTTCTTCCCTCCTGGAATAGAGAAAAGCTAAAATTTCGTCCTACAGCCTCACACGATTTTCTGTTTGAAAGTCTATCGATATAGCACGGTTTCTTGGATTATAAGAAATTGTCATGGTCTGCACGCTTTTGGCAACTGTGGATAATATAAATCTAAATGAGCCTTTACGGCTGGATAATCCCCTCTATGAATACGTTTTATGCCAACTTTCTCCTTTACACCGTATGAGTTTATAAGGTATAAATCAACAAAAAGTCGCCACCCATAACGTTTTATGTCCCTGCCGCGTAAATCGGCCTTATAATCTCATACTTTAGGATCTTGAGCAATAAGTTCCAACGCTTCTCTCCATTATTGATAAAACGTGTTGAAGCCTGTTTTATTCATAGTTTATGGATATCACTCCTTGGTAGCGTCTATAATATTTTTGCTTTTGATATGCTGTTCTATCCGTCGGTGCTCACTTTCGTCGGAGGAAAAGGTTATCACCGTGTTGCCGATCATAAAGGCTGATTAAAATAAAAGTTTTATTCGGCTATGAGACAGAAATCTGATAATTTTAGCCTATCATTAAAGCTCATAAGATACATTAGAGTGCTTTGTACCCTTAATTCTATATGTCATGAGTTTATGGATACATTAGGGTCAGTACCGATAAGCAAACGGTAGAGAGACCAACGTTTTGAAATCATCAATTTCTTAAAAATCAAGAAATGGTTTGTGAATAAATGGATGTGAGGAAATACCATCTCGGTGCGAAAAGTGTAGAGAGCCCGCCGTCTGGGCAAACTCCTCAAGAAGAATGAAGAAAGGTGATATCCATATCTGTTCGGAGCTCACGCTTGGGGCGTAACCTCTTTGATGATTATGGGGGTGCTTAATGAGTGTATGGAACCGTGAGATTCAGGTCTGGACGATCAAGGATAACTACCGCTTAGGGAGCGATATCAATAGCAAGGTGCTAGCCTGCCTGGACGCTATCTGCCGAGATTGAGCGTGCAACTGTGCCATTAGTCAGCGTACCAAAGAGGCCTCTTTAGCACGTAAAAAGCTGAGGGAGTAATGTTGGTCGCCTTCTAAAGGAAGTGATCAGTCGGCTAAGGCAAAACTCACAGGGCAAGAGAAGCGCATCAAGAGAGCTGTTGGACAAGCGGGTGTCCTACTCCCGCCGTGCGTATTCTCGGTGTGCATCATCGCCTTACGGTCAGCAGTTTGTATAGAGGACTTTAAAACAAAAAGTGAATAGTGTACTATTCACTTTCTCTAAATTAGGCTAATACTCGTGTAGCACGTACGGTATTCGCACGACTTTGGTAGCTGCCATAGGCATAGCGCTAGAGGCTGATGAGACAATATCAACTGCCTGCACGTGTCCTTCACGACGTAGCGATACGGTTAATGTCCTCTATGGTCTCATCGGTGGATACATAACGATCATAGTAGTAGTAAGTTACCCCCATAACAGACTGAGCCTTGGTGAGCAGTCGTCTGAGTTGGAGGAGAAGACCAGGATATGAGCGCTGGGGCGCAAGGATGATACCTGAAATGCTGTGTAACCACTCACCGTCAGGGTGAAATAATCTTAGCATCCATATCATCGGCAAGCTTTGGACGCACTCAAACATACAGACTGAGTAACAAAACGTTCATTACCCTCACGTACTGGTGGGATGCGGTACATTGATAAACTCGGAATCCTCTACACTGTTGATAATGCTAGACATTCGTTTCGATAACCTGTACTGGATATTTTCCCTGTGGAGGTCTCAGCGAGAAAGCATCACCGCATCAGCACCATCTATGATGGAGTTAGCCACATCATTTACCCTCTGCACGGGTAGGGGTCAGACTCTCTATCATGGTTTCCATCATCTGCGTAGCAATGATCACTGGAATACGTGCTTCTTTGGCCTTTGCGTACCAATTCTTTTTGGCGTAGAGGCACTCCTGTGCAGGTGTTTCTACAGCTAAGTCGCCACGAGCTACCATGAGTCCTTGGCAGTTGGCGATAATCTCATCTATATTGGCCAAAGCCTCTGGTTTTCTATCTTGGCAATGATAGGAATATCCTCGGTAGTGTGCTTTTTGATCAGAGTCTTGAGGTCTTCTATATCCTTTGGCATGGCGCACAAAGGAAAGTGCTATCCAATCCACCTCTTGTTCTATAGCAAAAGATAGCATCCTTTGATATCTTTTTCAGTAAGAGCCGGAAGGAGATATTGGTATTGGGTAGGTTCACCCTTTTTGGATTTGAGCACCCCTCCTTGCACGTACTTTAGCACTACTGTATCTTTCTCATTGGTGGAAACCACCTCGAAAGATAAGCTTTACCATCGTCCAAAAAGTACTCGTTCACCTACTTTACATCGCGGGGAACTGGGCATAGTTCATATAAGCACGCTCCTTTATTCCTCATGAAAAGGTTCGCCCAGTAACAAAAGGATATCTGGTCATCCATTCTCTACTACTACATTGTCCTCCATAACTCCCTACACGGAGCTTTGGGACCTTGTAGAGTCTCCAGAGGGCTACATGGATTGAGTTCTTCCTGTATAGCACGTACTTGAGCTGATGCGCTGTTTCACCTCGTCATAATTGGCATGTGAGAAGTTGATACGGAATACATTCAGCCCTGCGTAGAATCATGCCTGTCTGAGAATCTCTGGGCTATCGGTAGCAGGTCCTAAGGTGGCTACTATTTTAGTTTCGTCCTATCATATATATTTTTAAAATATTAGTTTTGCTTTGATTTCATTGAGTTTTCTCTGCTCTTTGTGGGAGTTTTTCCCCTCAGGAAATAATGGGCTATTTCGTAGACATGATCTATAAAATACTGCTCCTTTTAGCAGTGTTGACACTATAATCGGTTCTTTCATCAAGGGGTGATCCTCAGAAAATAATCCACTTTAGGAAGTTCTTTTGATAAATGGCTGATATTTCTTCTACTTGTGCAAAATACATCCCACAGAGACCTCTTTGCGTACTCTGTTGGCTATAAGATACCACTGAGCATCCTCCTTCATAGGAAAAAGACGGAAACAAAAGTATCGGAATTCCTTATCATACAAATCTTGTCGGGGTTCGCCTAAGGCGATATGCAGGAGTTCTTTGAGCCAATAAGCCAATTTGCAAGGAACAAATCGGGTATGTAGGCAATAAGGAGTTCTTCCTCTTGGTATTGACTCAAAGTCCCATTCGAATACTAAAGGCCATCGACAAAGAGAAAACAAGTTACAGATTATCTTGTTCATGTGCCGTCTCAGGCAAATGCACGATCTCTACACCTAGCCTTTCTCTAAGAATTCTAAGCCACTGGTATCTCTATAGGTTTCCTTTGATACACTACACGTGATGATACCTGACTGGTGTATGAGTTTGCTGCATTCCTTGCAGGGTGACATGGTGATATAGAGGTGGCTCCTGCACAAGACTGGGTGGAGGCCGCTACCTTGAGAATGGCATTGGCCTCAGCATGGAGTACATACCACAGGGTTTCCCCTTGGGCATCCTCGCAGCAATTGTCAAAAACCTGTGGGCGTACCATTGTAACCGTCCGAGATAATCATACGGTCCTTGACAATGATTGCCCCTGCCTGCTTGCGCTTGCTATAGGAGAGCTTTTGCCCATTCTTGTGCCATACGCATATAAGCGCGGTCGTATCTTTCTTGTTTTTCCATATCTGATGGCAAAGGTACTACTTTTTGAATAATATCGCTATTTTATTAAAGAATTTATTTACTAACGAATGGGCATGATTTCAGCCACCAGCTTGGGATACATCTTTTGTAACTCAACCCTCCACTCTTGGGTTCCCTATCCATAGCAAAAGTCACCAAAATCATAATTGATTTCAGGCCACTTTTTCATCTACCGTATCGCGAATGATGTCCCTCATCGCTATCCGGGACGAGCTTCTTGATTGGCCGCATCGGCTACATAGAGCAGTTCCTCTGCCCAAGTCTCTCCTATATCAAAAAGTGGTACTTGCCTGAGACAAAAGGATTTGTATGTCCTTTGGTGATGTCGTCATAAAATTCTTTACCCTTAAGCAGCAGCCAACAGCGGAAATAGAGAAAAACCATCATCGGAAATAAAGCCATCAAAACTATATGTATCGCCGTCTTTTCTCATATTCGTTCCCAAGAATGATATAGAGTTCGGCAATGGAGGCTGTATAAAGGGAAATGAGTTTTGTTCTAAGGTTTTTTTCAAAGAGGATCAGCCGCTCTTCGCTGTATTTGGAAAAGGTAAGTGGTGAGTTTTCTCTAAATGTTCCTCTAGATCATAAGCTTCCCAATCTTTTTTATTGTATTTGTAGCTCTTTTCTATAGCTTCCCAGAAGAAATAGTCTGCTTTTTCCTCTTCAGAGTATTCTCGTTTCTCAGGAGCAGCTCGCCTTCGGCAAGTTCGGTATAGCCTTTCTTGAGTTTTTGTGCGATGAGCTTTTCGCTTTCCTTGGTACATTCCTCAGCTGTAGCAAATTCCTTTACAGCTTCACGCCCTGCGGTACCTGTTTTTCCATAAACGACAGTTTGAGTAGTACCTTCAAACTCAATATCCCAAAACTTATCCGATTTGGCATCTTGATATACAAATCTTCTTTTTCATATATTCTTAAATTTTACAATTTATTATTACTTATTTGGAGCTTTTTAGCCAACTCAATATGAGCTAAGTGGTGCTTGCCATGCCATACACTCTTGGCTATTTCTTGTTTGATAGATATCGTTTGTCCACTCTGTGGGTGCAGATAAGTCTTTTCAAAATCCTCTGGGGTGAGGGCGCTCAAGAACTTCCACCAACGCCAGTGTACTCCTTCTATGATATGCAAGGAGGGTGCTATATAAAAGTCTTTTGCCTCAGGAATCTCTGCCCACAAGGTTTCTTCGTAGGGTTTTACCATAGGGTTTTCCTCTGTCAGAGCGAGCTTACAGCGAATAAAGCTATTCATACCCACATCGGCTAAGTGATGCACTATTTGAGCTATTGTCCAGCCTCCTTCTCTATAGGTAAGGTTGAGGATATTCGGCGGACATTGCTTTACTGCTTCCCTCTAACAAATAAGGAAAGCACCTAAGTTCTTCTATATAAGTGGTTATATGCTTCTGAGTAATCTCTTAGGAAGTTCAAAAAGCACCTATAGGATATTTTAATTTCATCCATATTTATATACGATTATCATTAATCATTCGCTTGCCATTATTTATCATCATTAAAAGCCCTCCCTAAGAGCAATGCTACAAAGACAAACAACCATTTCCCTATTCCATATATTGTATATCCAAACACTACAAATTGTGTTATCTCCATACAATAACGTCTATCATCTTCAGGGCAGAGAAAATAAGTAACTACCATCATAGTAAGCCAAAAAGTAGTGATATAGAAAAGGAAAAATAAGCATAACCCCTAAGATAAAAAGTTCTTTGAGCCTACTATAGAGGTGAAATTGTAGTTTTTGTCCCTACAAAATAAGCCAAAAACCAAAGTAGGTATATAGAGTGCTGTAATAGCGGCATAAGTGCGTATGAGCACCCATTGAAGTAACGTAAGTATTTGATTTTTGGTTTATTACAAAATGCATAAAGAGACAAAAAGCACATACTCTACAAGCAAAGACAACAATATATACTTAGTAGGGGCTTTCATATTATGACTAACTTTGCGCAAATATACGAAATAATAAGCAATGATGAATGATTAATGAATAATTTTTAATCTTTTACCTATTACCTTTTACTTTAAAATTGTATCTTTGTTCCCGACAAACCCATTAACCCTTATTCATATGGAAATCAAAGATTTACTTTCTATAGTGCATACTTATGGATGTCCTGTGTATGTGTATGATGCTTACAAAATCAGATCTCAGTATGAGCGACTTATCAAGGCTTTTTGCTGCTGTACCCAGCCTTAGGATCAACTATGCAATGAAAGCGCTGTCCAATGTCTCTATTCTCAAGCTTATGCGAAAACTGGGAGCAGGCTTGGATACAGTCTCTATACAGGAAGTCAAGTTAGGCCTGCATGCAGGTTTTGCTCCCGAACAGATTATCTTCACTCCCAATGGGGTCTCTATGGAGGAGATTGAGGAGGCTGCTTCTCTGGGGTACAGCTCAACATAGACAACCTTTCTATCTTGGAACAATTCGGCAGCAAGCACCCACAGGTACCTGTATGTATCCGCATCAATCCACATGTTATGGCTGGGGGCAACTCTAAGATTTCAGTTGGACATATAGATAGTAAGTTTGGTATAAGTATTCACCAAGTACCTCATATTCTGCGTATTGTAGAGAATACCAAAATGCACATCAATGGGATTCACATGCACAGGCAGCGATATCTTGGATATAGATGTCTTCCTCTACGCTGCTGAAAATCCTCTTTGATGCTGCCAAGCACTTTAGGGAACTGAAGTTTATTGACTTTTGGTAGTGGCTTTAAAGTACCCTATAAGGAAGGTGATATTCAGACAGATATAGAAGAACTGGGTGAGAAGCTCAGCCAGCGCTTCTTGGAGTTCTGCAAGCTCTATGGGAGAGACCTGACCTTGGCTTTTTGAACCTGGGAAATTCTTAGTCAGTGAAGCGGGCTTTTTTTCTTGGTAAAGGTCAATGTAGTCACAAACTACCTCTACCGTTTTTGCCGGAATTGATTCGGGTTTCAATCACCTGATCCGCCCTATGTTCTATGGGGCTACTCACTTCATAGAAAAACATCTCTAACCCAGAGGGAAAGAAACGCTTTTACTCGGTGGTGGGCTACATCTGTGAGACAGATACTTTTGCCTCTAACTGACAAATTGCGGAAATCTCCGAAGGGATATCCTTTGTTTTAGGAATGCAGGTGCCTACTGCTACACTATGGCAAGCAACTACAACTCACGCCCTCGCCCTGCCGAAGTCCTCTGGATAGATGGGCAAGCCAAGCTCATACGCAAGGCAGAAACCCTTGAGGACTTACTGCGCAACCAAGTAGAGATTGATTTATAAATATTAAAAGGCTATCCCTTTGTGAGATAGCCTTTTTACAAACAGATATTTTCTTTGATGAAACGTTTATTTTTACTTTTTCTACAATTGCTTTGAAAGCCTCTGGGTGATTCAAGGCTAAGTCAGCGAGAACTTTACGATTAAGTTCTATTTTATTAGCTTTGAGTGCTCCCATGAACTTATGAATAAGACAATCCATAAGGACGAACCCCTGCATTGATACGAACAATCCACAAAGCGCGGAAAGTTCTTTTTCTTATTACGACGGTCTCTGTAAGCATATACCAACGCTTTTTCAACCGCGTTCTTGGCAACTGTCCAAACGTTCTTTCTGCGGCCAAAGTACCCTTTGGCTTGCTTCATTATTTTTCTACGCGCTCTACGCGCAACTGCGTTTACTGATCTTGGCATAAATTTCTAATTTTTGTAGTAGGCGACTTTTACGTTCTTTTTGAGCCATACTCCAAGGTGAGACAATTATTTTTAACCTGGAAACAATTATTTTAAGCCTAATTGTTTCTTTACACTAGCCTCGTCATTAGTATGTACTAAGGTAGCGTGTGTAAGAGCTAACTACGTTTTTAGCTTTTTAGTCAAGATGTGACTTTTGAAAGCGTGCTTTCTTTTGATTTTACCAGAGCCCGTTAGTTTGAAACGTTTTTAGCACTGGACTTAGTTTTTAATCTTTGGCATTTTGTTACTTAAAAATTAATGAGGAAAATATCTGTTATTTTGTTATTTCTTCTTGATAGGAGCGATGAACATTGTCATACGCTTTCCTTCGAGCTTAGGCATTTGTTCTACCTTTCCATACTCTTCTAAGTCCACCGCTAAGCGCAAGAGGAGCTCTTGCCCCTGATCCTTATAGACGATTGAACGGCCTTTGAAGAATACATAAGCCTTTACCTTAGCACCTTCTTTGAGGAATTTCTCCCATGTTTTTTCTTGAACTCATAATCGTGATCATCGGTCTGAGGACCAAAGCGAATCTCCTTGATTTCCACCTTAGTTGCTTTTGGCTTTTAGTTCCTTTGCACGTTTCTTCTGCTCGTAGAGAATTTCTTATAGTCTACGATTTTTACACAGGAGGCTGGGCATTGGGAGAGATCTCTACCAAGTCCAATTCCATTTCTTCTGCAAGCCGTAAGGCTTCCTTTGTAGGATAGACACCTGTTTCCACATTGTCACCTACCAAACGCACTTCAGGGGACACGTATGTCTCTGTTGATCCGATGTGAAGTCTTTTTCTTCACCAGCGCTCTTACTATTGGGTACTTTGTTATTAATGGCTTTTTCAATTTTTAGGTTAAACTTCTATTGAGAAAGGTCGTACATTTTTGTTTATTTCTTCTTGTATCAAGGTGATAAAATCAGCTATCTTCATACTACCTAAGTCTTCGCCTCCATGACGACGTACCGAAAGAGTACCATTCTTTTCCTCTTCTTCTCCTACGATGACCATGTAAGGAAATTTCTGTGTTTCTGCTTCACGAATCTTCTTCCCAATAGTCTCGTTGCGATTGTCCACATGAGGGCGCAAATCTGCTTCTTGTAATAAATTGGCTACTTTGTAGGCATAGCCTTCATATTTCTCACTGATACAGAGAATATTCACCTGTTCTGGCACCAACCAAAGTGGCAAGTTTCCTGCGGTATGTTCCAGTAGGATGGCGACAAAGCGCTCCATACTACCAAAAGGTGCTCTGTGGATCATCACTGGTCTATGCAGTTCATTATCAGCTCCTTTTGTACCATAGGTCAAAACGCTCTGGTAGGTTATAGTCTACTTGGATAGTTCCTCAGTTGCCAGCTTCTGCCTAATGCATCTTTGACCATGAAGTCAAGCTTAGGACCATAGAAGGCTGCTTCTCCAGTTTCTATCACATAGGTTAGATTCTTTTCTTTAGCGGCATTAATAATAGCATTCTCTGCCTTTTGCCCAATTCTCATCGGTTCCTATATATTTGGATAGGGTTCTCTGGGTCTCGCAAGGATACCTGTGCGGTAAAATTATCAAATCCTAAGGAACCAAACACATAGAGTACCAAGTCTATCACATGCTTGAACTCAGCATCAAGCTGCTCTGGCGTACAGAAGATGTGGGCATCGTCCTGAGTAAAGCAGCACTACAGAGTAAGTCCATGTAGTTCTCCCACTCTGTTCGTAGCGGTATACAGTACCGAACTCCGCAAAGCGCTTAGGCAGATCCTTGTAGCTCCATGGGTGAGAGTTGTATATCTCACAGTGGTGAGGACAGTTCATTGGCTTGAGCAAATATTCCTCTCCTTCGTTAGGGGTAGCAATAGGTTGGAAACTATCTTTTCCGTATTTTTCCCAGTGTCCTGAGGTTACATATAGGTTCTTATGTCCTATGTGTGGGGTTACCACTTGTTCGTATCCCGCTTGTTTCTGTGCTTTGCGCAAGAAGGCTTCTAAGCGTTCTCTCAGTGCAGCTCCTTTAGGCAACCACAAGGGCAACCCTTGTCCTACCTTATTGGAGAAGGTAAAGAGCTCTAACTCCTTACCGAGCTTGCGGTGATCTCGCTTCTTGGCCTCTTCCAAGAGTGTAAGATACTCTGTGAGATCTTTCTGCTTAGGGAATGAGATACCATACACTCGTGTAAGTTGTGGATTGTTCTCATTACCTCGCCAATAAGCACCTGCTACACTAAGTATCTTTACAGCTTTTACAAAGCCTGTGTTAGGCAAGTGCCCTCCTCTACAGAGGTCAGTAAAAGTACTATGATCACAGAAGGTGATACTGCCATCTTCTAAGGCTTCTATCAGTTCTGTCTTATACTCATTCTTTCCCTTATAGTAAGAAAGAGCTTCTGCCTTGCTCACTGGGCGCATCTTGAACTCATACTTACCACGAGCTATCTCAAGCATCTTGGCTTCTATCGCTGGAAAATCCTTGTCTGTAATTGTATTTCCATTGAAATCCACATCATAATAAAAACCATTGGCAATAGCTGGCCCTATAGTAAGCTTGATATTAGGGTATAGTTCCTCCAAGGCTTGCGCTAATATGTGCGCAGAAGAGTGCCAAAAGGCTTTCTTCCCTTCAGGACTATCCCAAGTATATAACACTAAACTTCCGTCCGTCGTAAGGGGGCGTAACCGTCTCTATAGTCTTACCATTGTAGCTGGCTGATATTACATTACGAGCCAAGCCTTCACTAATACTTTGGGCTACTTCAGCAGGGTGATTCCCTTCTTGTATTCCTTGACAGAACCGTCAGGCAGTGTAATTTTTATCATGGGTGTAATAGTTGTTAAAAACTCGGCAAAAATAAGATTTTTTAGTAGTAACTAAATTATTTTCGCAATTTTTCTACACTCCCTTTTTGTATGGTTTCTTTTGCTAAAAATCTCTTAGTTATGGGTTAATATATTTTTCTTCTTTTCTTATGTTTTTCAAAAAATATCACTACCTTTGTACTGTTTTTATGAAGATATGGCCAACTTTTTACAATGAAAGCTCCCTGAAGGAGATTATCCCTGCTCTCTTTAGCCAATACAACCTTAACTATGGCCTTGACAAGGTACGTGTGAAGGAGGCTTGGGTAGAAATTGCAGGTATGGGAGTGGTGAAAATATACCGAAAATGTACGTCTGCAAGGAGACAAATTGTTCATTTCGCTAAACAATGCCTCCCTGAGAGAGGACTTAAACCTTCGTAGAAGTGAATTAGTCCAACTCATCAATGATTTCCTGAAAAAGGAAGTGGTAAAGGAGATTATCATCTCATAGACTCCTGTTTTTCTCTTATCATTGTAACTAAATTATTTAACTATGATATATAACTTTGACGAAATTATCGACCGAAGAGGTACCGATTCTCTAAAATTGGAAGCTCTTCTCCTCGCTGAGGGACGCGAAGACTTGATCCCTATGTGGGTAGCCGACATGGATTTCAAAAACACCTCCCTTCATCGTAGAAGCGGTAAAAAACGTATAGAATGCGAAATCTTTGGCTATACTGAAAAACCCTTAGCTTGGTATCAATCTATAATTGATTGGCAAAAAACGCCATCAACTCTCCATCGATAAGGAGATGATTTGTTTTATCCCAGGAGTGGTACCTGCCTTGGTCATGGCTATTGAGGCTTTCACTCATGTGAGGCGACAATGTACTTATACAACCGCCTGTATATTACCCTTTTGCCGCAGCTATCCGCAATACAGGACGAAAAGTAGTCACCAATCCTTTACTACTTCAGGAGGGACAGTATCATATTGATTTTGAAGACTTTGAAGAAAAAGCTAAAACTAGCAAGCTCTTTATTCTCTGCAACCCTCATAACCCTGGGGGACGTGTGTGGACAAAAGCCGAATTAGAACGCTTGGCTGCTATCTGTCTCAAGTACAAGGTGCTGATGATCTCTGACGAGATTCATGCTGACTTGACACTTCCTTCCTATCAGCATGTTTCCTTAGCAAGTCTCTCCCAGGAAGTAGCAGCCAACTGTGTTACTTTTTCTTCTGCCAGCAAGACCTTTAACATGGCAGGGCTTGCCAGTGCTTTATGCCATTATCCCCAATCCAGAGATTAGACAAAAATTCTTGGACAAAACTGTAGGCTATATGCTCACCGATGGAAATATTTTTCGCTTTCCAGACAACGGTCGCTGCCTACCGAGAAGGAGAAGAATGGCTCAGCCAACTACTGACTTATGTGCAAGGGAATATTGATTTTCTAATCCAATATATTGATGAACACTTGCCTAAGGTAAAATACCTTGTTCCTCAGGCTTCCTACTTAGTATTCTTGGATTTCAGAGCATTAGGCCTTTCCCAAAAAGAATTGGTTGCTTTCTGTACCAATCAGGCTCACTTAGCCTTGGTCGATGGTAGTGTCTTCGGCAAAGAAGGTACGGGCTTTATGCGTATCAACTTAGCTTCTCCACGCTCAGTAATCAAAAAGCACTTGACCAACTCAAAGAGGCTTTTTCTAAATAGAATTAGCACTTCTCAAATAACAAAGAGTGAGTTAGACAAAGTCTAACTCACTCTTTTTCATATAATTACCTTTTTCTTATTTTTCACTAATACCCAAGTATTTTTGAGCATTTCTTCCGCCTTTTTGTTGTTCCATAAATAGGCGCGTAGTGAGCGCTCCATCCTTGTTCCTATCTATAAGAACTATTTTTAGGCTGAGGGATCAAGCAGTGCTGCAATCCTCCCTACCCCTCCCTATAGAGTCTTGGTAAGCTCCTGTATTAAAAAAATCCTATATACAAAGGCTTGTTTTTGTTATACTTAGGTAGGTAAATAGCGTTCATATTCTGCTCACTATTATAGTAATCATCCCCATCACAAGTGAGTCCTCCTAGAGCACACGCTCATATTCATCATTCCATCGGTTGATAGGGAGCAACACAAAGCGCTTGTTAATCGCCCAAGTATCGGGAAGGGTTGTAATAAAGGAGGAATTGATCATATTCCATTTCTCACGATCATTCTGTTGTTTCTGGTACATGATTTCATAAATGGCACCTCCTGCCTCTCCTACTGTAAAGCTACCGAACTCAGTAAAAGATATTTGGTACAGGCACTTTCTCTTGGTCACAAGCTATCTTTTATCTGTCGAGATGATCTCATCTACCATATAGGCATAGTCATATTCGAAAAGCCAAAGAGGTCTTTATCGAAATCCTCCTCCATATTCAAGCTATCCAACTCTGGGGCTACTTTCTTAAGCTGTATATACACTTTCAAACACTTGAGTAGCTCATTCCAGTAGTAAGCATTGTCCTTAATCCCTGTATTGATAAAAAGTGTAACATCTTGAGGGTTACCTTCTTATTATCTTTTATCTCTTTGTTATAAAAAGTGTACAATATTCTTATAGCCTATCCCTAACCTACTGGTATAGAACTCTGAACGAGGATCCTCTTCGAGGCTATACGGATTCCTATATTGTAATTTTCCTTTATTTTTTTCATCAAAGAGATTGATCTCTTCATAGTTGTCTATGATAGGCATACACTTATCATATCCTCGATTGATAAGATCAGCGATACCATCTATATAAGCATCGCGCTTGAAGCCATTGCATAGGATATAATTTTTCCTTGCTGATAAGCCCTTCACTGATGAGGTTATTGATGATATTAATATCAAAGGCCGATGAGGTCTCCATATGAATATCATTCTTGAGAGCCTCAACCATCACATGCTTAAAATGAGAACTCTTGGTACAATAACAATAGTTATAAGCTCCCTTTATACTTATGTTTCTTAATGGCTTTTTCAAACCATTTTTAGCTCTTTGGATATTCTCTGAAATTTTAGGTAGATACATGAACTTCAGTGGTGCTCCCATATTCACGCACAAGTTCCATTAGGTCTATATCATGAAAGCGAAGTTCGTCCCCTCCAAAAGTAAATTCATCTTGGGGAAATAGTAGGTTTGATCTATCAGATCTATATATTTATTTTTTCATTTTTATTTACGTATTTATTTTAATTGTTCGAAATTAATGGGTACTGAATAAATAGAAAATAAAATTCAAATTCTTAGGAAAAAGTCCTCTTATCTATTCTCTGTAGTGGCTCCTTTGTTATTAAAATAGGAAAAGAACAGAAGCTCTACACCCTAAGCAGCTGCAGAGTCTTTCTTATAGAAAAAGAAATTGAGGGAGGCTCAATAAGTTTCTTCATTGATTATCAAGCAATTAGATTATTATTTACCTAAATAATATATTTCCTATAGAGAGCGCAAATATACTACTTTTTCTTCAAATATGAAAAGTTTTTATAAAAACCACCCTCATGCGAGGGTGGTTTTCAAAATACTAATATTTTCAATTATTTCAATTCGAATGTTACACGACGTGCTAACTGACGAGCGTTAGAAGAATTAGCATTAACTGTCTTATCTTCTCCTTTTCCTTCGAAAGAAAGCTGTGAAGCATTGATACCTCTGTCTACTAACAATTGTTTGATAACTTCAGCACGTTTAGCAGATAGTTTTTGGTTGTAGTTTTTCGCTTCCTTTTTCATCAGCATAACCTACTGCATTTCACACTTGCCCAGAGTTTTTGTTTCAAGTGGTTAGCAACAAAGTCCACTGCCCATAAAGATGATTTTTGAGGTTTTGAAGAGTTGAAATCGAAAAGTATACATTGATGTAACCCTTTTTCGATAAGCTCACGAGCAGCATCTCCTGTAGCATATTTGTCTCCTGCATTGGAACCATATCTTTCATTAAGATAGTTTTTCCAATTCATCTGGAATACGGTTTCCATTGGTATCCACCATTCTATCTTCTTTTCATCCAATTTCTAGCCAAGTTTGCTACATCGCTTTCTGCTTTTGCTATACGATCTTCAGCAGCTTTGTAGATTTTTCTTTTCAAAGCTCTTTCCCTTCACTATACCAGTCTGCGTGGATCATGTGACGACCCAAAGCTACTTGAAGACCAATAGTTCCAGTGAAAGTTCATTCCTTTGAATCCTGTATTTCCGGTTTGGCTAAAACCATCAAAAGTTTTGTGTTGTCTAGCATACCAATACATTGATCCATCAAAGCAACAAAGTTACACGATTACTAAGACGAACCTGTGGAGTAAGCCCAAAGGTAACAAACCCTAAGTTGTCTGCACCATCAAAAGCATCTGCTCTTAATTGTCCAATACCTACACCTGCATGAGCCAATAGACCAAGATCACGAGTCCAATCTTCGAAAGAAAGTACACGCCCTACATTGGCCACTCCTTGCAGGTTAACATTCCATATATTGGAATCAAATTTGGAGGAACTATCTCCTTCTACGAACTTATCGTATCCTCCTCCTAATCGTCAAACCAAACTTGTTATTGAACATATAACGAACACCTCCGTTAACTGTAAAAAAGTTTGGTGTCTTTGTCGAAAATCCTGATGTAAATTCGCGAGTACAGGTTTGTTAACCCCTCCATTTACATCTATCGACCATTTGTTGTATTCCTGAGCGTTTGCACCCAAGGCTACAAGTGCTGTCAAGCTAAAATTTGCTTTCTCATAAATGTGATTTTTTTAATCCTTAATTAAATTTCATTAACGTGAGGCAAAGGTATAACTTTTTCATCTCAACAAAATTTTTCTTTACCTTTTTACCCTCTTTTTCTGTATGTTTTATAATTTCTTTAGCTATTTTCTAATAAATTTCACTTATTTGCAAATCCTCATAACGTAGTATATAAACTGCTCTATTCTCATATCCTCCTCCTTTGCTGCATTCTTTACATATTGGAATTTGTTCTCTGATAGGAGGTTTCTCCCTATATTGGCTTCTTTTGATAAAATTCCCTACCAAACTGGTTCGCAATACTGCATCCATTGTGAGGTCAAATCCTCTAAAGGCATATTTGCTAGGTGATATTTTTATAGGTCTTGAGGTATTTTTTATAAAAGATTGCTCTCACCTGCATATCTATTGGCTGCTGGATAGGTAAATTTCAGTGTGATAGCTGGCTATTGGATATACTATTGTGGTCATAAGCATCTCCCTTTATCCAAAGTAGCCATAATAATATTATAGTTCTTATTCTTCCCATTGATTCCAGCTATATTGTATAGTATACGTATCGCATCGGAGAGAATACCACATCATCTGATGATACAAAGACTATATTTGTCGCTCTTTGTTCAATGCACTTTGTATACCTTTGTATATTATCTACATTTTTAGCCTGAGAAAAAGAGGATAATAGTTTTTCATTCATGTCCTTACTCTTGGCATCGGATAGTAATACAATATTGGCATCTGGATATTTTTGATTGATAAAGCGTATCATGCTATTCTGCTGTACCTCTATTGTAGGAACGGTTTGGAATACATTGGGACGGAGTTCTATATTTCTATTGGAAAGAGGTGCCAATATAGCAATATTGTCGGAGGTGATTGTCTCCGATAGAGCGTTAAAGGCTGAAGGAGAGAGTGACCTATAATCACTTGTGAATTCTTCAAACCTTCACTGGAGGATATGGCTTTCACTCACTGAGCATTCCCATTGCTATCATATACATTCACCGTAAGTGAGAATCCCATTTTTGTAGAGAATCCAAGGCCATTAGAGCTCCTGAATAGAAATCTGAGGCTATGGCTGTTATTTTTCTTTCTGCAATTTTGATCTTAATATCAGCTATATTCCCCGCCTGTATTCCATTGACTCTAAATGGCAATACAGAAGGAAACTGTCTTGGTATTGAGGGATTCATGCCGGATTTTATCTTAGGATTTGCATCAGTAGCATTGCCTGTGGCTACATCTGTTTGGGAAGCTCCTCTAATGTAGCTACATAGTCTAAGAAATTGTTCTTAGGTATCCAGATCTGTGCTTCTAACTTGATTCCGTCTTTGAGTTCCGGATTGAGCTTTTTCAGCTCTTTTCTAGAAAGACCAAACTTGCGTTCTAAGCTCATAAACCCTTCCCCTTTCTCTACTTGATAAAGTACCAAAGCCTTGTCTGTAGTCACTTCTGAACACCTGATTTTCCCTGCAGGGGACCCATATTTCCATCCTTCTTTTTAGTGGATTGGGCAGGTTGGGGTTGAGTCGTTCTAGGGTTTCCTGAGTTACTCCATAGTTCTGAGCTATACTCATAAGCCTTCTCCTGGCTTTTACGATATATTTGGTAAGTCCTTCCTTGCCTTTGGATATTTCTTTAGGAGCATCTCGGTAAAGAGGAATAGTAATTTCCTGTCCTTTGCGCAACTCTTTCTTGTATAATATCATATTGTAGCGACGTAGGTCATCTTGTGTAATATGGAACCTCTGCGTCAGTCCATAAAGTGTTTTCTTTTGTCTTTTTACCGTATACTTCTCAAAAACCAGTAGGTTGCTTTTTTATTAAAGTAGCTTATTTCATCTCCAGGTATGATAAGCAGCATTCCTTTCTGTAAGCCTTTTTCCAAAGTGGGGTTTAGGACTTTATATCACTGGGGATACACGAATACCTTGGCTATACTCTCAAGAGTATCTCCCTCTTTTTACTGTATAGCTATTGTGTTGTTTAGAGTTGTGCCCACAGGCTAAATCCTGTAAGTACACACAAAAATAATAGTATTTTTCTCATTCTTTATGTTTTTTACAAATATCCTAATTTTCTCTTACACGTTGTAGGGTTTGCTTTTGCCACTTGTGAGGCTTTTTCAGCACCTTTCTGAGTATTTCATCCACTTTGAGAAAGGTGATCCATATAGTAGGCAAACTCTCTCTGGGCTGAGCGAATTTTTCTAAAAATAAGCTCATATAAAGCAGTTTTAGCATGTCCAAAAACCATAATTTCCTCCTCTGTAATTGGCTGCCATCTGGGCGGTCTGTGCTTCTGTGGCTAATAGCTATACAGGGCAAAAACATTACAATTGTCTGGATCTTTTGGGGGCTTCAAGGGGTGCTGTCCGTTTGTATTGACATGATTTGTTTTTCAATTCTTTATCTGACAAAAAGATATTGATATAGTTCCTTCGAGATTTGCTCATCTTTTCCCCATCAGTTCCCTGGAATAATCATAATATCTTCTCGAATACTTTCCTTAGGGAGTACAAAGGTCTCTCCCATCTGGTAGTTAAAGCGGCCAGCTACATCGCGAGCAAACTCCAAATGTTGCAATTGATCCTTACCCACAGGAACTATCTCTGCATCATAGAGTAATATATCGGCAGCCATGAGCATGGGATAGGTAAAAAGACCTGTATTGACATCCTCCAAACGATCAGCCTTATCCTTGAAAAGAATGTGCTAAGGTAAGTCGCTGATAGGGAAGCATTCCAAATACCATGCCAATTCTGCAGTTTGCGCTACATCACTCTGTCGGTAAAAGGTAACTCGCTGATAATCCAATCCAAAAAGCCAACCAAGTAGCTGCCACCTCATAAGTGTTTCTCTAAGTAATGCGCCATCTTTTGATTTGGGTAAGGGAGTGCAAATCTGCTATAAAAAGGAAAAGAGTCATTTTGGGTATCCTTTGCCATTTCTAAGGCGGGCAATATGGCGCCTAACAAATTCCCTAAGTGAGGAGTTCCTGTGCTTTTGGATACCAGTAAGTACACGTGCCATAAATTAATATCTCTGTGAATATGGTGCAAAAGTACAACTTTTAATTCATATAAAAAGTATTTTTAGATAAAAATAACGTATATTTGCGCCTGAATAAAGGTTGTTTTTATTCTATTATTTACTTTAACTATGCAAAATAACGTCAATATACAGAACAAACGTGCACGTTTCGAATACGAACTCTTAGATAAATATATTGCGGGTATCGTCCTTAGAGGTACCGAGATCAAATCTATCCGCTTGGGAAAGGCCTCCATCGCTGAAAGTTTCTGCGAGTTCAATGAGAAGGAGAACTCTTCGTGATCAATATGACTATTGAGGAATATGCTTTGGAGTACTTACTACAATCACAAGCCTAAAAAGTGAAAGAAAGCTACTACTGAAAAACAAGAACTCAAAAAGTTACACAAAGAGGTCAAAAACTCAGGGCTTACTATCGTACCTCTGATGGTCTCTCAGTGAAAAGGGGTTCGCTAAAATGGAAATTGCTCTGGTAGAGGGTAAAAACTTCATGACAAAGCGTGAGACGATCAAGGAAAGGGACAACAAGCGTCAGCTGGATCGTATCAAAAAGGCTTACCAATAGTTATGAGCAGTCCTTTTCGCTTTAAACAATTTTCTATCTCTCAGGGTATAGCCCTATGAAGGTAGGCACCGATAGTGTATTACTGGGAGCATGGACACCTACTATCAATCCTACTTATATATTAGATATAGGAGCTGGAACGGGAGTACTTTTCCCTGATGATGGCACAGCGCTTCCCTCTCCCATATCCATGCGGTAGAGCTTCACCTCTATCGGCCAAGGAATGTAGGCTGAACGTATCTCTCTCCCTTGGCATCAGGCTGTTGAAGTCTTCGAGAATGGATATCCGTGATTTCGCCTCGACAGAGTGCTACTGCCTATGATCTTATCATCAGTAATCCGCCTTTCTCCGAAAATACGCTCTCACCCGACAGGGTACGAGCTATGGCACGTTCAATGAGTATCTCCTTTCTCCGATTTACTCTCTTGTATCCCTTTATTATAGCCCCTCAGGGCTTTTTCTCTGTGATTATTCCTCAGAGAAGAGGAGTCTTTTACAAATAGCAATGGAAAACGGCCTCTTCCCACTCAAATCCTTCATGTTCAGGGTAATTCCCTCTCTCCTATAAAGCGAAGCTACTTTTTATTACGTGCTCAGGAATGCCCTTTTGCCTACTGCTGAAAAAGCTTATTATCGAAAAAGAACGTCATCAATATACACAAGAATATCAAGAACTTACCAAAAATTTTTATTTGCGATTCTAAATAAATTCTTAAAATATAATTCGTATTCAAAAATAATTCGTAATTTTGTGGTCATCTCAAGGGGTGCTGTAAAAAGCTGAGTTACTACCCACTAGAACTTAGGCTGGTAATGCAGTCAAAGGAAAAATGAAGTCTATCTAATTACTATATCATTTGGCTTATTTTTGCACTTGGGTAGCAAAGATAGCCTTTTTCAGTATCTAATGACAATAATGCCCTTTATTTGTAAAAACGCTTTTTACAATGAGAAAAACATTGTTTTGTGGGGCATTAGTTCTTTCGCTTCCCTCTTTTGCTCAAGAGATGCCCACTATCAAGGATTCTCTCAGAGAAACCTATCTCATTGGATGAGGTCGTGGTACAAGGTATCCGCTTGAGAAAACACTCCCTATAAGTTTCTCCAATGTGTCTAAAAAGAAATCCAACAAAAACACACTGGCCAACAGCTACCGATCTTGCTGGAGCAATCTGCCTAATGTGGTTTCTTATTCTGAAGATGGGGCAGGCTATGGTGCCACTGCGCTCTTTATTCGTGGAAATGACACTTATCGAGACCAATGTGACTATCAATGGGATTCCTTACAATGATGCTGAACTCAAAGGGTTTTCTTCTACAATCTCTCGATTTCGCCTCTTCTGCCGAAAATATCCAGCTACAGCGAGGAGTAGGTACTTCTACCAATGGGGCAGGTGCCTCGGGGCTAGCCTAAATATCCTTTCCGATGCCTCATCGGAAAAACCTTATGCACAAATTGCCGAATTACCTCAGATCTTATATGACCCATAAGCATGCCATTAAGTTCTCTACAGGAAAACTCAAAGGAGCATTTCAGACTGGCCGGACGCTTCTCCAAAATCAATTCTGATGGGTATATCGATCGGGCTTCTTCTGACCTTAAGTCTTATTTCCTTCAGGAGCTTATAGCAATAACAACACACTGATTAAGGGATTGGTCTTTCGGAGGTACAGAAAAGACTTACCTTGCTTACAAGGGATATCTGCCGAACAATTACAAAAAGGATAGAAGGTACAATCCCGCAGGAAAATATACTGTTGGTGGACAAACATTTTTCTGTGATAACGAGACTGATAACTCACCAACAAGATCACGCAACTTCATTGGACTCAAAAAGTGGGATGAGCATTGGAATACCAATCTTTCTCTCACTATACCAAAGGAAAAAGGATACTGGGAACAGATGGACAATTGGGGAGACAGTAAGGAAACTTCGTGATTCTATCAGTGGACAATGATTTCTATGGTACTGTATTCTCTGCTAACTACCTGAACAGGCCATTGAGCTTATCTTAGGGGGAGCCGCCAATGTATACGAAGGAAATCACTATAATGAAACCGTTTGGACTGAGAATGCTACTAACCCTCACAGAGACATCTCCGATTGGGTATACAGGAACAAGCAGGAAGTATCTGCCTTCACTAAGCTCACTTGGCAGATAGCTCCCAAGCTAAGCCTATTCGGGGATATTCAATACAGAAGAGTCAATTTCAGATCAACTCTTAAGAAAACTCAAGTCAATGAGTCTATTCCTATGCTCAATCCTAAAGCAGGTATTAGCTATTTTCTCCACTGCCAGTACTCTCATTTCTCTTTTGCTCATGCTACCAAAGAGCCTAACCGAAGTGATTACAAGGAATATGCTAAGAATATCAAGAAAGGAGCTGAAACTTCCTCGCCAGGAAAAAGGTTAATGACTTCGAGCTGGGATGGCGCTATATCTCTGAAAAAGTAAAAACTCAATGCCAATGTATACTACATGCTCATAAGGATCAGTTGGTGCTCACTGGTGATATCAGCAATACGGGCTATTCTTTACGCAAAAATAGTGGAAAAAGCTATCGTACTGGGGTGAAATTGATGCTACTGTAGCACTTGCCCCTGGCTGAGTGGGCTCCTAATGTGTCTTTTAGTAAAAATAAAAAAATATTGACTATACCATTCAGGATCCCAATACACCTACTCATTAACTTAGGGAATACTGACATTTCTTTTTCTCCTGATTGGGTTGTGGGCAATACAATCTCTTTCACTCCTATTGATAACTTCCAGATTAGTCTGATTTCTAAATATATAGGAGAAAGATACTTGACCAATGAAAAACCAAGAGAATGCCTTGCTTGAAGATTTTTTAGTACATTCTCTTCACCTTTCTTATGAACTTCTTTTCCACAAAAAGTTGTTCAAGTCTGTGCTTTTTCTGTAACAGCCAACAATTTACTTAACAGAAGTATGTAGCTCATGGAAGATATGCTTCTGGCAAACCTTTATATTTTCCTGCTGCTGAGCTCAATAGCATGGATTTGGAATCCACCTTTACTTTCTAAAAATAAAAACGCAAGCTCTCTAATCAAGCGCATAAAATGGCGCCTCTACGCTTAATCACCAATCTAAGATGGCTTTCCTGTAGAGACGCCTTTTATTGCGCATTTTTCTATTATCTTAGCTTACTCTTGAAAACTCTTCTCAGGATTCTCCTTTTCTCCAACTGGGACTGGAACTCCTCTATAGCTGGCTTGATGGTACTTTCTGGGAGATCATCTATGCGAATATACATAAGCCTCATCTACTGCATTGTTAAAGAGTGGATCCACATTGAAAGCGATCACTTTGGCATTCTGCTTTTATATACTTCTTAATGAGTACAGGTAAGCGTAGGTCACCTGGTTCCAATTCGTCTATAATTTTGTCGAATTTGTATAAGGTCTGACTGGGTCTCATCAAAGATAAAATCCTTATCAGCATCCTTGAGCTTTACTTTATATTCCTTCTTAGGCTTCACATACTGAGCTATATAAGGGTCATAGAAATTGGATTTCATGAACTCTATCATCAGCGATTTGGAAAAAGTCCGAGAATTGGTTGGAGATACTCACACCTCCCAATAGGTACTTATGTTCTGGGAAATGTAGTTGTCAAGGCAATCCCTTTCCAGAGTAGGAATAGAGGCATCGGCTTTTGCTGATACTCACTCACTACAAAGGCACGACCCATCTCTCATAGTCTCCCGTCAGCATGGTATGTAGCTCAGAATCAAATCGGAACAAGCTATGAGTATCAAAAACCATTCACCCCTATACATATCGAAGAAATCACTCCCTAAGCCCATACGATAGGCGCTCACTATTCGCTTGGTGTCACTCTCCCAAAGGAAAAGATGACGATAGTAAGTATCATATTCGTCCAAATCAATAGAGAGGTTGGTACCCTCCCTACTTCACGGAAAGTAATTTCTCTTAATCGACCTATTTCATGAAGAATATTAGGAATATACTCAGCCTTAGCTAAAAATATCTCATATTCTTTGTGTTGTAATAAGCTGTACCCTTCTGTTGACGTAGAGCTTCTATTTCCTTTTCCAATAGTTCCTCAGCTATAGAGGGCTACTTCTCTGGATCTTTGTTAGTATTGACTTTTATCATCGAGGCAAAGGGTCTAAAAATGCTTCTTCTGCTCATAAGTATTCGAGAGCAGATAGGTCTTTGCGAAGGAAATTGAGAACTCATACAAATCCTCTATTTCATCCTGTGTCTGTAGGCAATATAGGACGCCCTATATGGATTTTTATACTCTTATTCTTCTGGGTAAGTAGCTCTGAAGGGAGTCTTAGCTGTACGCAATATATCACTCTGCTTAGCCAATTGGTAGAACAAAGGACTATTCTTAGCATGGAAATAGATAGGGATAATAGGCACATTCGCTTTTTTGATAAGCTTAATAGCCGATTTGTCCCAAGTCTTATCCACATAAATATTCCCACTAATCTGCGTAGAAACCTCTCCTGCGGGGAACATTCCTAAGGGTTTTCCTCAGCTAAGTGTGCCATGGCTTGCTTAAAACCTTGCAGGCTAGAGGAAGCTCTTTCATGATCCTCGAACGGATTCACTTGGAATATATAAAGGAGCCAAAGGTTCTATCTTGAAAGCAAAAAAATTGGCCATTATTTTATAGTCCGGCCGCTGCTCTATAAGCATCTTTAGGAGTATGATTCCATCCAATCCTCCTAAAGGGTGGTTAGAGATAGTAATAAAAGGTCCTTCCTTGGGGATCTTTCTGAGGTCTCCTCAGGAACTTCATAATGTACCTTGAACTCCTTAAGCAATGCTGAAAGAAACTCCACCCCTTGCAAATGCTTGTTCCTATCATATATTCTATTCAATGGTGCCAAGCGTAGTAGGTGTAAAAAGCCCCCATCCCACAGAAGTCCCTACAAATCCTAACTTATCTATCTTGATAGCTTTCGCTAACTCTTTCGCTGTGATTAACCCCATATGTTGTTATAAATCTTTTGATAATGTCTCTCAAAATAGATTTTTTGTATGAGAAAAATCAGACTGTTTTTTCAGATTGCAAATATAAGAATTTTTCATCAAAATAAGCCTTATTGTTTTATTTTATAGAAAAACTTTGTCAAAGCATAAAACCCTTGACAAAGTTCTCTTGTAATATACTTGAATCCTATTGTATTATAGGTAGATTTTTATCTTATCGGCTACCTCTTGAAATTCTTCATTTGTAAGGGTTACCTTTTTCCTCAAAGGTCATTTCTTTCATCCCTCGAGGATAGAATCAGGTGTATGTGTGCGTGATGCACTTCCAGTCCTACTACCGCTATCCCTACTCGTTCGCAAGGAATAGCTTTCTCGAGCTATTGCTATCTTGCGGGCAAACTCTAATAGGTGGTGATATAGTGTCTCATCCAAGTCAAAAAGCTTATCTACTTCTTTCTTGGGAATGCACAAGGTATGTCCTATTGCATTGGGGTTGATATCCAAAAAGGCAAAAACAATGTTCGTCTTCTGCTATCTTATAACAGGGTATCTCCCCGTTGATAATCTTTTAGTAAAAATAGATGCCATGGTTATTCTTATTAGCGGGTTATCTCTATAATTTCCATCTGAAGGATACCATTAGTACTTTTTATCTCAGCTATATCGCCTACAGACTTACCCTAAAAGCCCACGCCCTATAGGAGAACTTACCGAAATCTTTTCCTGTCTTTAGGTCTGCTCACTTTCAGCAAACCAAAGTATAGGTCATTACGGCATTGTTGGCTTTGTTCTTGAGTTTTACGGTCGAGAGGATCAATACTTTTGAGGTATCCAACTGTGATTCATCTATCACACGGGCACTAGCGACAAGCTCTTCTAACTTGGCTATTTTCATCTCCAGAAGCCCTTGTGCTTCCTTAGCAGCATCATACTCAGCATTTTTCAGAAAGGTCTCCCTATCTCTGGCTTCTGCTATAGCTTAGAGGCTCTTAGGGCGCTCTACATCTCTGTAGCTGATCTAGCTCTGCCTTAAGTGCTTTTTAATCCTTCTTCTGTATAATAAGCTACTTTCATAATTTATTTCTTTTTAGTTTGACAAATTAATCAAAAATGACACCCAGCAAAGTCCAATTAAGCAAATGACTAATTCCTCTCTGTCTGAATGACGTAAATACTAAAAATCAGCCCTATAGCTAAAAACTATGGGACTTGATTTTTCTGGGGCAAAGATACAAACTTAAATCTATTCCAGGAAAAGAAAAAGTAAAAAAATTACACTTTGCTGATTCCTCTACCTCTTACTCTATATTTAGCCCTCAATTATTATACTCTTATCCTAATTTCTTTTGGACGTTGACCACTGACCTCTGTTACTCATAGTGTATTCGGTAGCGTATTCGATAGCGTATTCGGTCTGTAAAATATAGAAAATTTCAGCAATCAGAGTGATTTTTAATACAAAACCACTCTCTTTCAAAGATTTACATTTTGTAGCGAAGACGGATTTGAACCCGTGACCCTTTGGGTTATGAATCCAACGCTCTAACCAACTGAGCTACCTCGCCATCATTTTTTCAGGTTGCAAAATTACACTTTTTTGGTATATCCAAAATTATATTGAAAAATTTATACCTTTTATAATATTTTGATTATCAATATATTACAAAATATAATTGCTTTATTATCCGGAGAAACAACCTTAAATCCACCGAAAAAAATAGGAATTTTTCACCCCTCTACATAAGAAAATTTGTTTTTCCCTTCTACATTTTTTTCTTACCTTTGCACTCTCATTTGTAACAAAAAAATCCGAGTACTTTCGTAGCTCGGACTTTCGTGAAAAAAACTAAACAATTATAAGATTATCTTCTATAAGTAAGCTATATCCTTTGATAACTCACTTTATTATTTCAACTTATGAAAAATTGCAGTATATAATACCTCTTTATTTCGAATGCAAAGATACAAAGGTTTTTTGAACCAACAAAAACAATGATAGTTAAAAATAATTTCCTTTATTTTTGTTTAAATCTGTTAATACTATTGTGTTTTGAAAGGTAAAATGATAAAAATATTTAAAAATATTTTTTTCTTTATAGGAAAAGATGTAATTTTGCTACCGAAAAACTAATAAAAAAAGATATGTTATTATTACAAGCAAATACATTAGCAGATGCTGGACAACCTTCTGCTGAGGTGCAAGAGGAGAGTTTGTCTATAATGGACCTTATTTTCAATGGTGGTCTGGCCAATACCATTATTATAGGTATCTTGTTTCTGATGTTAGCCATGAGTCTTTACATTTATTTCGAGAGAAGTTTTGCCATTGGTGCCGCCAAGAAGATTGACAGCAATTTCATGAATGTTATCCGTGATAATATTTCTTCTGGCAGAATAGAAGCAGCTAAGAATCTCTGTTATCAATATAATAATCCTGTAGCTCGATTGGTAGCCAAGGGAATTTCTCGTATAGGAAAGCCTATTGACGACATCCATAAAGGCTATTGAGAATGCAGGATCTTTGGAGGTATATAAGTTAGAGAAGAATGTATCTCTATTGGCTACTCTGGCTGGGGTAGGTCCTATGATTGGTTTCTTGGGGACGGTTGTGGGATGGTCATGTCTTTCCATGCTATGGCTACCAGTGGCGGACAGGCGGATATGAGTATCTTAGCTGGAGGTATCTATACCGCGATGACAACGACTGTCGCAGGACTTATCGTCGGCATTGTCGCTTACTTAGCTTATAAACCACTTGGTTATGAGAATTAATAATGTCACTCAAAAAAACTTGAGGCTACCACAGTAGACTTCTTGGATATGTTGAACGAACCTGTTTAGAAAATGAGTATCAAATCAAGCAATAAAGTAACGCCAGAATTCAGTATGTCCTCCATGACGGACATCGTTTTTCTTGCTCTTAATCTTCTTCATGCTTACAGCGTCCAACAATCCTAAAGTCTTGGATATGTTGTTGCCTAAAGCCCATGGAAAAACTTCTGGCATTCAGAATGTGGCGGTGAGTATCAATAAGGATTTGCAATACTTTGTCAATAACAAGCCTGTAGCCACCTCTGATATAGAGAACGAACTGAAAAGTGCGCTCTCAGGAGTCGAAAAATCCTACTATTATCCTTCGGGTGGAAGAGAGTGTTCCTATTGAGAATGCTGTCTTGGTAATGGATATTGCCAACCAAAAATCAGTACAAACTGATACTGGCAGTACGTCCCTAAATAATTATTATTATGGTATTAGATACAGTTCATAAGCAAAAATCTTTTTGTTCTTACTTTGATAATCATGACTTTGATTATCTTATTGTTATTGGTATTTAGGATGAGCCTCACTCCATCCCTCCTGAGCAGGAGGGAGGCATCGCTATTACTTTTTGGAACAGATAAGGTAGGCCGTGGAGAAATCTCTCTGCTCAGCCCTCACAAGCTGTATCTCCTCCTGATCCTTCCCCTACTCCCCACAGCCTACCGAAACAACTCCTCAACCTACTGAAAAATGTGCTCACTCAAGATACTGACGAGGAAACTGTAGCTATTCCTAAAAAGGAAACTAAAAAAACCTAAAAAAAGAACCTCAACCTGAAAAAGAAAAAGAACAGAAACCTGAAGCCTCCACTACCAATGCCTTGGCCAATGTGCTCAACGCTTCTAACAAAACTTCTGCTCAGGGAAAAAGGAAATGGCAATCAGGGGGATGACAATCTTGATGGCTACAAAGGTGATCCTAAGGGAGACCCTTATTCTAATAGTTTCTATGAGGGATGGCTCTGGTGGCAATGGTAAGGGATGGGGACTCAATGGCCGTCGATACATAAGCGGAGAAAAATATTCCAAGATTGCAACGAATCGGGATTTGTCGTAGTACAGATAGAAGTCGATAGGTCTGGAAAAGTAATTCGCGCCAAAGCTGGTGAAAAAGGGTACTACCAACAAGGCTCCTTGCCTATTAGAGGCTGCCCGCAAATCGGCTCTTACTTATAGATTTAATCCCGATGACAAAGCTCCTCAAACTCAGATCGGTTTTTATCTCTATGCATTTCAAACTGGGAGAAAACAAATAATTCTTTTGAATATTATTAGGTTATTCCAATATTTTGCAGTACATTTGTCTCATTATAAAAATAAATTCTAATATTCTATATACCAATGGCTTATATTGATTATTATAAAGTTTTTAGGGGTGGATAAGTCCGCTTCCTCTAAAAGAAATTAAGAAGGCTTACCGCCAGCTGGCACGAAAGTATCATCCGGATATGAATCCTAATGACAAATCGGCAGAGCAGCGCTTTAAGGAAATTAATGAGGCTTATGAGGTATTGGGCAACTCCAAAAACCGAGCTAAGTACTGATAAGTATGGTAAGGATTGGCAACATAGTGAAGCCTTCTGAAAATGCACAACGACAAGGAGGAAATCCTTTTTGGAGGATTCGAAAGGGCTACTTATACCAATGAAAAATGATTTCTCGGATTTCTTTAAGGAAATTTTTGTAAAGGAAGCTGGATTTGCCAGAAGTAATTATGGATCCGCTTATGGGAAGTTCAAGGGACAGGATCTCCCAGACTGTACTCTCCCTCTCTCTGGCAGAAGCCGCCACTACACATCCTGTAACTTTTTCTGTCAATGGTAAGAATATCCGTATCACACTCCCTGCTGGTGTCCAAAAATAATCAACAGATAAAACTCAAAAGGCTATGGTACAGAAGGAGTCAATGGAGGGCCTAATGGAGACTTGTATATTACCATTCATATACACCCAGATCCTATCTTCGAAAGGGTCGGTAATGACTTGAAAACCAAAGTGACTATTGATATGTATAGCGGCTATCCTCGGTGAGAAGTTCAGGTCAATACTCTTTTCGGGGAAGGTAAAGCTTAGGTAAAACCTGAAACTCAGCCAGGTACCACCGTACGCCCTCAAAGGAAAAGGATTCCCTATTTATAAGGAAGGAACTTTCGAGATCTCTTTATCACTTACACAGTAGAACTCCCTAAGAATCTCTCTGACAAGCAAAAAGCAATTACTTGAACAAATGAAAAACTACAAGAAAATGGAACAACCGCTTAGAATTTCAAAAACTAAAGTAATTAGAACTTACAAAATCAAATCTTCTTTTTTTCAATGCTTTTAGTCGATAATGGATTGATTAAAACCGAAGTAATTGATAGGGTTACTTATGTGCACTATGACCAATTAGCTTCCTTAGAACGCTTTGTCAACTGGCATTATGACTTGGAGATCAATGTGCCAAGTATGCAGATCATCCACCGCCTTTTTGGAGCAAAATTAAGACCTTACAAGAGGAAAACCAAAAACTAAGAAGAAAAATAATAACCAAACCCAAAAATCTAATTATGAAAAGAATAGCTATCTTGTGCACTTGCCTATTATTATGAATAGGTTGTAGTCGCTCTTTTCCGTAATCAAGGGAGATAATTCAATCATCTCCAAAGAAAGAAACCTCCCCTCTTATAGCCAAATCAACTTAGAATGTGGTGCAGATATTATCCCTAACAAAGGGACAAGTAGGGAATATAACTCTTAAGGCTTCTCAGAACATAGAACCGTATGTGATTACTGAGGTAATTAATGGAGTACTTACCATAAAACTATCTCCTGATTTTTTTCTTTCCAGTTTACAAGAAAGTTAGAACTTTATATCCCTGTGGATGAGTCCTTGAGCAAAAATATCTGTTTTCAGGATCGGGAGATATTAGTTCTCGTGAACAATTACATGTTAAAAACTTGACTTGCAAGGTTGTAGGAAGTGGTGATATAGATCTTTCTCTACAAGCGGATTCTTTGTCTGTCTCTATCAAGGGTAGTGGTGATATGGATATCAAAGGCACTACTGAGACTCTTGATGTAACCATTGCCGGCAGTGGTGACTTTCAAGCTGATGAACTCATAACCAAGAAAGCTACAGCATCCATCAGTGGTTCTGGCGATGTGGAACTTTATGTAACAGGACTACTTTTCTGCCATTATCCGAGGATCGGGAGATATTACTATCAAGGGAAATCCTAAGAAAGTAGATGTCCAGACCAAAGGCAGTGGTAGGGTAAGATATCTATAAACTATACTTCACTCCTTTTCTTCAGAAAAGACATCAGGAAAATTCCTATTCCTATAAAAGCACTAAGGCGAGCTATATAATCTCCATAGCGAACATATGTAGTTATGTTCTCATTGGCAAGTACAGTTCCCCTTAGTGCTCCTTTTTTTCCATATCCTAAGGATTGGATGATTTCACCTCGCTGATTGATAAAGGCGGATATCCCCGTATTGGCACTACGGGCTATGCTCTTACGTGTCTCTATGGCTCTTAGGCGGGTATAGCTTAGCAGTTGCTTGTGTCCTTGGGTATCTCCCCACCAAGCGTCATTGGTGAGTACTCTCAAGAATTGGGCACCTTTGCTTTTATATATTCGTTCACATAGGATCCATAGATGGATTCATAACAGATCACAGGTGCTACTTTCTCTTGGGATACACTACTTAATACACTGGGGATCTTTTGGGTCGTTTTCACGGCTACTGTGCCCCCTAAATCAATCATAATATTGCCCAGAATGGGTCTTAGCACAGATTGCAAGGGCATATTTTCTACTCCTACGACCAATTTCGACTTATGATGAAAGCCCATAATACCATAGGTATTGAGCAAAAAGGCGCTATTGTAGTCATTGAACCAATAGTTTTGCTGTGGGTTATAGTTACTCTGTGCTCCTACCTTATTCTCATCGGTAAGTACTTGATAGATCGCCGCTCCCATAACCCAATTCAGTTGGGGATATTTCTCCAATAAAGGGTGCATACTGGCCACTTCTTTTCCTCGGGAGATATCGTCCAAATGGTATACACCTTTGCGAAATTACAGTCTCTGGAGTGAGTACAAAGTGGGTCTGTGGAGTAATTTTTCTCTGCTAATTCCTGCAATAGGGTTATAGTCTCTTCATTGGTAAGACTGTATTTCTCCTCATAGGGTCTATATTGGGCTGTAGGACAACGACTTCTATAGGCTTCCCCTGCTCTGTATAGTGGGAATATATACCCAAAGAAATGATTATAGGCAAGAGTAGCAACAATCCTATACCTGCTATTCGCTTGTAAAACAATTTTTTTATCTTTCTCATGCAAAAAGAAACGCAAAGGTATGGAATAACAATACATTGACTACCAGCACCCACAGACTTCCTCCAAAGATTCCTGTATATTCGTACCATTGTATCCAACTAATATTCTCTGAAAAACATTTCCTAAGGAAAGTTAGGCCAAGAGAAATCCCAATGATGATGGAATTTCTCAAAGGCAATCCATATAGTTATAAAAAAATATAATGCTTATCTTGGTGCTATTTCTCTTGGCTACTATATGATAAGAGAGAAAAACTAAGCTCATCAACAGGCTATTGACCAAAAAGCAAAGAGGAGCCCACTACAGTGGAGTTCCATATCCACCATGTGGTGAGGGTGTTCCATACCAAAAAAACTAAGGTAGGAGCAGAGAAATATTTTACCTTTGCTTGCCTTCCCCGTACTACGTAATTGGTATTCTACCCACAATAGGGGAACCCAAGCTACAAAGACTAATAGGGATATACTATAGGTTGGCCAGGCAAGGGCTAACAATATGCCTGTCAGAAGTGCCAAGAATAAGTGTTTCATAGTTTTTACTAATTGTTCTTTAGAAATGCCTTTACTTTTTTCCAAATAGGGATAGGGAGTGATATCTTCTTTGAAGAAAGGAATAATCTGCCGTATCTCTTGATACCACTTTTGGGTAGTGCTGGAGAGTTTGTCTTGGTAGCCCAGTATATCTATGGCTTGTGCGATAGTAATAGCTTCTATAGCCAGCACCTCAAAGGCGTTTTCTATGACTTTATGAGTAAGGGTGGCAGCATTGGTACCCATACTTACTATATCTTGATTGTCATTGTTGTTAGGAATACTGTGTACATACATGGAGCTTGATAGAGTCTGGTTCTCTGCCGTTGTGGAGGTCGCAGTGAACTGGATTCCTTGCATGCCAAAGTTGAAGCCTAACTTGCCTGCATTGACAAAAAGCAGGAAGTATCTCATTGATTTTTGGATTCAGTAGGTAGTTCAGTTGTCGCTCACTGAGCATACTAAGGCGGGTAATGGCCAATTTGAGCTTGTCCATTTCCAAGGAAATATAATCGCCGTGAAAGTTACCTCCATGGTACACTTGTTGGCTTTTCCATATCTATAATAGGATTATCATTAGCCGAATTGAGCCTCGAGTGGCTACTTCTTTGGCTTGGGATAGGGTCTCATAGATAGGCCCCAGTATCTGGGGAACACAGCGTAGGGAGTAGTATTCCTGTACCTTATCTTTGAAAACGGTTTCTTTATGTTCACCTTTTGTATAAGTGGTCAGCACGCTTTCTTGTCAGCTGGCTGTCTGTGAGGTAGTCACGCATCTTGCGTGCTATAAGTTGTTGTCCCTCATGTCTCTTGGCGGCATTAAGCTCCTCTGAGAAATGGTCATCATAGCTCCTTACCAGCTCATTGATGGCACAGGAGAGCTTGACAGACCAATTCAGCAAAAGTGTAGCATAATGGATATTCACCAAGGCAATACCTGTCATCACTGAAGTTCCGTTCATCAGAGCGATGCCTTCTCTAAGGTGTATCCTTAGGGGCTCAAGTCCTTCTTCCTTGAAGACTTCTTGGGTAGGGCGTCGCTCTCCCTTGTAGAAGACTTCTCCTTCTCCTATAAGCACTAAAGCCAAGTGGGCTAATTGTACCAAATCGCCACTGGCACCTCACACTCCCATGCTGAAAAAAATTAAGGGGTAATATCTCTGTTGATGAGTTCTTTCATCAGGTATATCAGGGAAGGATGCACCCCTGAGCGACCTAAAGAGAGAGTATTGAGCCCTACAGAGTATAGCCGACTTTACGACTTCTGGAGAAAAATAGGCTCCCATACCAGAGGAATGACTGCGTATGATGTTGTATTGTAGGGCTAACTGATCTTCCTCTTCTATTCTATACTGAGCCATTGGCCCAAATCCTGTATTTACTCCATAGATAATCTTATCTTTGGAAAAGTTTTTAGAAATTCATAGCCTCTCTTACCGTTTTCTCTGTCTCCGCGGAGATTTCTACTTTTTATGATCAAAAACGATCTTTGCAAATTCTTCAAATGAAATTGAATATGGTTCCATGTTATAGGTTTGTCTGCTTTTCTAACAGGAGCAAAGTTAGTGAATAAAACTATATCAGGCAATAGGGTGGGAAAATTTATTTTTTTCTTTTAGTGCTTTTTCTTTGTCGCTAATGAAGTTTTTGTACATTTGTCCCTTGTAAAACTCTTAATCATAGCCTCATGAACAGATTATTCTTACTTTTTGCTCTTGTTCTCCCTACTTCGGTTGGGCTCAAGAAAAAAATCTATATCGACAATAGTGGAAACCCTGTCTCTCAGGACAAGGCATCTCTCTATCGTACCATCTCTGAAAAAAACAAGGGATTTATCACATCAAGGATTTTTACCTCAATGGCAAGCTCCAAATGGATGCTTTTTCTAAAAATAAGGACTTTAGAGGAATCGAAGAGCTTGTGGGCAAATTCATTTTTATCTCGAAAACGGGAAAATAGAACCAAGGAGAAGAGAAAAAGGGGGAACTCAAGTATAAAATGTTCGATGAAAAGGTCGTATCACAAACCTCTATAGTAAGGATGCTAAGGACAATGAAATATCTCAGTCTTATTATTATCCCGAAGAAAAGGATAACTTCAACATTGTTTATTTTCAAGAAAATGGGGAAATAAAAAGATCGTTCTCTTCGATAGGATCTCCAAGATTCGTATAGAACGCTTCACTCAGGACAATGGCAACATACTCTCTCATTATTATGACGAGCGTGGTAAGCTCATCGGCTCGCCTGACTAAGGATGATGACTCGCCCGCCGAAGGTACTGAAGTAGAATACTATTTCAACCCCGCTCAGGTGAGAATGATTACTCAGTGGGATAACAAGGGTAATATTACTACCAAAAAGGAATTCTATCGTTCCGCAAAAGTATTCTCTGAAAGAACAGTCCGCCAAAAAGATACTATCATTACTTTCCTTAACCCTAAACAAAAGAAAATGGGAGAACTTCTTATCAAAGAAGGATATCCTTACCAAGGAGTAGCTTATAACTTGGATGAAAGTGGAGTGCTTCAGGGAAAAGAGGATTACAAATTGGGTATTCTATGAAAGTACCTTTTTACAAAAATGGAAATATCAAACAAAAAGGTGGACAACGATATCCATGGAAGTATAAGCAAGATTACATACTCAATAAGAACAAATCACAAAAGGGAAACGTCTCCTTCAGAAATGAAACGCCTATGAGGGATACCTCTATGACAATTTGGAGAAAAATGAAAGCTATGTATTCTACAAAGAGGGAGAAATAAATGAAATCAAACAATTAGATGATACTAACCGTCTTCGTTTTTACAAAAAAGTACAAGAAAATGGCGAGGAAGTAGGTGATATTTATAATAAAAAGGGCGAAAAAGAGTTTCATTATATCATCAAAAAGATAAAGATAAAGACAGCTATGATATAAAGACTACCATATCATTCAAACAATTCAAAAATGGCAAAGAAATTCATTCAGGAGTCATAAAAGATGGTATTCTTAGTCAAGGAAGTATCCGATTGAATAATCGATATTACGAAAAATGCTGATTATATCTACAAAATAGTAGATAATAAGATTGTAAAAAGATCATTTCTATAAGGATAAGATCTTCAAAACAGAAATTCTTTACTTGGATTACAAAAAGGAAGAAGATAGTGTGTTCCATCCTTACTTAGATGATTTCGAAATTAGCGAAGAGGATTTCCAACCTTATATGAACAATCCTACTTTCTACCAGCCTATCATGGAATCTTCTAACAGATACTAAAGATAAAGTGCCTAAGGGTTTATTATATTTCCTTCTGCAAGCCTTTTTATCTCTATGCGTCTTCGACCTGTCTGTCTTGTACGCAATAAAAACTAATATCCTAATCATTATACGATGATAAAAATTCTCAAAATATTCATCTTTTTCCCTCCTTTTGGGAGTACTCTTGGCTGGAGGCGCTATCTATTATGTGCTGTTCTCTCCCAATACAGATTTCAAGGAAAAGAAGTTCATTCTGTACATCCCTACAGGTAGCTCTTACTAAACGGTCATCGATAGCTTGTATCCCAAGCTCTCTCATGAAAACACTTTCTTCTGGGTGGCTAAGTACATGGGATATACCGAACACGTTCGCCCTGGGCGCTATGTGGTTCATAAAGGCATGAACAACTTGGCTTTTAGTACGCATGCTCCGAAATCGTAGTCAGCCTATCAAGGTCTCTTTTAACAATCAGGAGCGCTTACCCTCTTAGCCGCTCGTATTGCTCAGGAGATTGAAGCTGATAGTGCATCCCTGATGAAGGCTACCCTCAACCCTTTCTTCCTCTATGAGCATCAGATGGACTCTCTCAATGTATTGGGACTTTTTATCCCCAATACCTATGAGTTTTATTGGAATACCTCTGCCGAAGAGTTCGTCCATAGAATGGGAAAAGAATACAAGGCTTTCTGGAACGATTCCAGAAGAGAAAAGGCGGATTCTTTGGGACTTTCTCCCAGGCAAGTCTCCATTCTTGCCTCTATCGTACAGAAGGAATCGTATAGGGTGAGCGAGCGTCCCTACCATCGCAGGGGTATATCTCAATAGGTTACGCCAGAGAATACCTCTTCAGGCCGACCCTACTGTGATTTACGCTATCAAGGAAACTTCAGGCAATTATGATACGATTATCAAGCGGGTCTATCTTAAAGACTTACAAATAGAGTCTCCTTATAATACCCTACCTACATTCTGGTCTTCCTCCTTCACCTATATGTATGCCGGATATATCTTCTATCGATGCCGTACTCCATCCCCAACAACATGATTATATCTTTTTTGTCGCCGATACAGCACGATTAGGCTATCATAAGTTTGCCAAAACCCTTCAAGAGCATAACAAAAACCGCGATGCCTACCGAAAATGGCTTGATCGGAAAAACAATGAACAGTAAAGTAAATGGTGAGCAGTAAAGAGAGGATCCAGAAAGTCCAAAAACATTATTTTTTCAAAAATTTTATTCTATCAAAAATCAGTTGTTTTAGATCCTGCTGTAGGGGTGATTTGCAAATCGCCCTTCATGAATAAGACTTTTCGGACTGCCTCTTGGTTCTCTTCCCTACCCTTGTGAATATCTTTTTATTTTTTTGTCTTTATTTTTATTACTTTTTGCGAAATCTTTATCACCAATAACATTTCGATACTTTTATGCGCAAGATTTTTACTACTAAGTATCTTTTTCTCCATCTGTACACCCATGCTCAAGAGTTTGATGTAGGGGTCAAGGGAGGAATCAATTATGTTTCTCTCAGAGGAACCACTTCGAGGTATCTACTTTCAAAAAAGCAAACTCGGAGTATATGTAGGAGCTTATGGCGAACTCTTCCTCGGGCGTATCTTCTCCCTACAACCCGAAGTACTCTTCTCCAGAGAGGGTGCTCGTTGGCAGCGTGAAGGGCTTCGCCTTCTGGAGATACCTATAAGGCTTCTCTCAATATGGATTATGTCAATGTCCCTATCTTGGCCAATGTCAAGCTCCATGAGAAATTCTCCCTACAAGCCGGCCCTCAGTTCGGATTCCTTGTAGTAAAACCAGAAATAGGATCTGAAGAACCTATCTTCGGTGGAGAAAACTACTTGGACAAAGGGATCTATCGTACCTTTGACTTCGCTGTTGTCTTAGGATTCAAAATACGCTTTACTGACAATATTGCTGGGGAACTACGCTATACCAACTCCCTGACCAATCTCTTTGATAAAAACACCCCGCACTTGAGGCTGCTAACTTTGGAAATAATAACAACTTCAGACATTCTTATTTCTCCTTTGGTGTAGAGTATCGTATCAAACAGCTTACTATTTTTCTAAACAACAAAGGGAGCCTTCTTCAGGACTCCCTTTGTTTTTCTTTTGTCTCAAGCACTTATGCTCCTACTGGAATACGCTCGTCTATCAGGCGAAGAGCAAACTTGCTTTCTTTCTCATTGACAAAAGTCAAACCAAGAAAGAATATCTCGTACCAAACGCTCTTCTTCCAACTGTTCTTCCACAAACCATTGTAGGAAGTGTTCACTGGCATAGTCTTCCTCTTTTCTAGCCAATTTCACAATCGCATTGATAGAATCGGTAACTGCGATCTCATGATCCAAGGTCTTCTCACACATCTCTCAAGCCTTTTGAACTCTTGGGGATATCCTTCACCTCTGAGAGAAAGCTCGTGCTCCATTGTCATTTAAAAAGTGAAATATCTTTAGCATGTGACCACGCTCCTCTTCAGCATGTTCTAAGAAAAAGGCAGCACTCTTAGGAAAGCCATTCGCTTTCACACCATGAGGACATTGCCAAATAAGTAGCACTCGCATGTGCTTCCCATTCCTACTTGTTCCTGTAACAACGCTACTACTTTTGCGTTAAGAACAGTCTCTCTTCTTGTTGATTTAGCCATAATTACTATATTGTAAATTCAGGGTGCAAATATATTACTTTTTAGCGAAAATAAAAACTTTTTTTAATTATCATTAATCATTGATTATTAAGGTGTTATTTTTGTTAAATTATTCATTTTTCTCATTTTTTGGAACAATATTAGCTATCTGATGAGGAAAAATCTATTACCCTTATGAGACATTTCTTGGTATGCCTTTTTGACCTCTCTATTACTGATAAGCTGTCATAAAAAGAAAAAGAACAGTATTTTGCCTGATTCTGTGGGAAGTATCAACTCTCTGACTATCGTTATGGATCCGCAACTCTGGGGTGGAGTCGAGGGGATAGCCTCAGGGAATATTTTTGCCTCCAGTCGAGGAGATTGCGGGTGCGCGAGAACCTCTCTTTGACATCCAACAGATTCCCTTGAGGTATTCGATGGTATGACCCGTGCCAGTAGAAATATCTTGATTGTCTCCACCGATACACGCAATGGATTCGATATCCGCGACTCTCTATATGCCAAGCCTCAGAAAGTCGCTTTTATCATTGGACAAACCACTGACGACCTCATCAGTGAAATACAAAAATATGCCCCTAAGATTATCCATACCTTCAAGGAAAAATGAAATGCAAGAGGTCAGAAACCGTTTCCAAAATACGCTAAATAATACCAAGCTAATAGAGAATACTTTAGAATACAACTCTCTTTCCCTTCCCTGTACAATATTGTCAAACAGGAAAAATAACTTCTTTTGGTTAGAAAGAAAAGTCAAGAATGGTACTGCTGATATCCTTATTTATGAAGTCCCTAAAGGAAAAATCTGTACACACAGCAACCTCTGTTCCGAGGATATTATCCAAATGCGTGACTCCATAGGAAAGCGCTATGTGCCAGGCCCTCAGGAAGGTATGTATATGATTACCAGCCCCGCCTTTGCACCTACCTATACCAAAACCCAGCTCAATGGCTATCCTACTATCGTAAGCAAAGGACTTGGGAAGTAAAAAGATTTTTATCTTAGGAGGCCCTTTTCTCCAATTATATTATAGAAGACCCTAAGAAAAATCGATGTGTCGTTATCGAAGGCTTTTATTGCAGCCCCAGGCACCTCCAAGCGAGACTTACTCTTCGAATTGGAAACAATTATAAAGTCTGTTAGATTTATCTATTGATTACATTGATTAACAAGTTGTTGTAATTTTAACAACACAGCTGAAACATTATCCTTAAAATTAATTTATCTTATGATGGAAATATCTAATCCTTCAAATGATGTTGTAGCATTTATTTGTATATGATGAGAAGAAGTTTCAATCTTTTAATGTGACCACATTTCCAGTTTCATCAAATAAATATCTCATATCAATTATTCTTCCATAGTTTTCTATAGGAGAATGGGACATTATGCAGAAAATATCTTCCTCTTCTAAATCAAAATTACAATTTATCTTTGGTGTCTCTACAAGTTTGATGTTACCATCATTAAGAAGATATTTCTATTATCTTTCCATTATCCAATTTAAGAAAACACCACCAAAACATAGGTTTAAATACAGATATTTCTCCTCTCGTTCTACAAATCCCGATAGAAAAAAATATCTTCAATCAATAGATTATTATATTGTGTCATACATTTACTCTTTATACATAATTCCTAAGTCAAGTCCTTCCCTCTGCTGGCACGTCTCTCGTAGCTTGCACCCTATCAATCAGGCTTTTATCTTTTTACATTATACTGCTTGGTAGGTTATTGTGATTTAACAACATAGCTGAAATATTACCAATTCTGATAAACTAAGTATTAACCCGTTGTGCATTTTGATTTAAAAATATTGTTTTATTTGATTAAAAATCGTATGTTTGATTGAATTCCAAACAATTAAATATAATGAACAACTTGGAGCAAAGTTACTAAAAATTCTTGAAAGTATTATCAAAATTCTCTGAAAGAAACTATTAAAAGTAAACGTTATTTAGCTTTAACATCCTTACTGACAATCAACAGGTTAAAAATAGCGCTCTAAAAAAACTTCCTATTGAGAGCTGTTTTTGAGATAAATTCCTCAAAAAAAGTTTAAAGACGTTTTTAAAAAATTGTTATTTCAAATAAAATGCTTATTTTTGCACACTAATAATTTAAATACAATAGTATATGTATAATTTATTAAAAGGGAAAAAAAGGTATCATCTTTGGTGCCTTGGATGAAAAACTCAATAGCTTGGAAAAACAGCCGAACGCGTACATGAGGAGGGAGGACAATTTGTCCTTACCAATGCTCCTGTGGCTATGCGTATGGGAAAAATAAACGATTTAGCAGAAAAAAACGGGAGCTCAAATAATCCCCGCTGATGCCACCAATATGGAAGACCTACAGAACTTAGTGGTCAAAGCCATGGAAATATTGGGTGGAAAATTGGACTTCGTGCTACACTCTATAGGAATGTCTGTGAATGTTCGTAAGAATATTCCTTACACTGAGTCCAACTATGAGTATTATGCCAAAGGATGGGATGTATCTGCTCTTTCCTTCCACAAAGTATGTCAGACCCTTCACAAGAATGACGCTATGAATCAGTGGGGTAGTATTGTCGCTCTTACTTATATTGCAGCTCAGCGTACTTTCCCTGACTACAATGACATGGCCGACAACAAGGCTTACTTGGAGTCCATAGCTCGTAGCTTTGGATATTTCTACGGAAAGGATAAAAAGGTACGTATCAATACTATCTCTCAATCTCCTACCGCCACTACTGCTGGTCAAGGGGTGAAAGGTTTTGATGGTTTCATCACCCTATGCCAATCTGATGTCTCCTCTGGGCAATGCCACTGCCGAGGATTGTGCTAACTATACAGTAAGTCTCTTCAGCGACCTTACCCGCATGGTCACTATGCAGAACCTATACCACGACGGAGGTTTCTCCAATGTAGGAGTAACTCCAGAGGTTATCGCTTCTATGAACAAATAATCCCTAAAGGATATACTACTAAAAACTATCATTACGAACAATGATAGTTTTTAGTTTTTCAATCGTTATACCCTGACAACTAAAAATTAAAAAAACTAAAAACTACCATGGAGCCTTTCAGCAAAGAAGTTTTTGATCTATTCCAACAAAAGTTAAAGGTAGGCAACCGGCGTGGTGTCCACCTCAATGCCATTGCCAATAACTCCCGCTATAAGTTCGACCTATCGCGACTTTCGGCTATTTTCAAGAGCCTTCCTGAGCGCTTTGTCTTGGATCTGCTCACCCTGAGAAATCTCAAGTTTTCTTTCTCCCTCTATGATACTCCTTCCACCGATATAGATCATCGTTCCTATAATACTGAATCTCACGGGGAAAAAACTCTTAGAGAGAGGACGACAAGGAGCAAAAAGGCAGTCCCAATGAAGGGAAAGATAGAGAAAGTCTCTTAGAAAAAGCTCTCTACAAGTATGGACAACCTTATTTTTCAGAGTGAGGCTATTTTACAGGAGAGAGGGATCAATGCCTTGGGATTTGGTTTTTCCTATCTTGGTCAGAAGAGACCTCACCGATGGTCAGATCACCGTGGCACCTGTTCTTATCTGGTCGGTCAGAATACGTCCCTCTTCTCAGATGAGTACTTGGGAGATCAGCCGAACTGAAGAGGATCCTATCTATATCAATGAGGTTCTAATCAATCACCTACAGAATGACTCCCCATATCACCATCCCTCCTATCCCTGAGGAGATGCTCGAAGATGGCAAAATTGATAAAAACGAACTTCACAAACTCTTAACTGAGCTCTTAGCACAGCTCAAAGTCAATCAAAATCTTGATTTCTTGGAGAATAACTATGCCGAAATCTCTCCTATCCGTTCCAAAGCCTATTACGAAGACCTACTCCCTGAAAGAGGACAAGCCCTTATAGAAAAAGCTGGACTATTCTCTCTTTTTGAAGTACAGAAAACAAAAATATTATCAATGATTACCAGACCCTGAAGGAGAGTTTTGAACCTAAGGAAATAACCCTAAAGGAAGATTTCCAATCTTTTTCCTCTGTAGCTACAGACCCCTCTCAACAGGAAATTTTAGAAGGACTCCGTACTCAATCGCGTATCCTTATACAAGGGCCTCCTGGAACTGGAAAAAGTCAAACCCTCACGGCGCTGCTGGTTAATGCTCTGGAAAACCAACAAAAAAACACTGGTCGTTTGTGAGAAACAAACTGCCTTGGAGGTACTCTATAATGCCCTAAAAGAAAAAAGGATTAGAAAAATATACTATCCTGATCAAAGACAGCATCACCGACCGAAAAATTGGTGGTAGATGCTCTGAGAAACACCTTGGATAGCAATACCTTCAAGAATCCTATAGAACCTTATCCGCTGTCTCTTCAAAAGGAACAAGTGGCAGAAATAAGCGCCCTGAAGAATCAGATCAACCTACACCATTCCTTACTCTTCACCCCTATCCTTTCCCAAGAGAATTGGACAGACCTCGCTGGAAAAATCCTTGAGTATGAAGGAATAAAAACCTCTATAGACCTCACTTCTCTTCCACTAACCTATCAGGGAGAAGAATATGAGGGTATAAAAAAAGATGCTTGAAAAAGCTCAAGAACGCTATACGCCCTTTGCACCTTATAAGGAAAGCTATCTGTATAATGCCAAGACGCTCATTGAGAAAGTCTATTTCCCAAAAGCCAACACTATATAGAAGAAGCCTTTTGCCTCCTATAGCAGCCAATGGGAGCAGATTCTCTCTATATATCAGGACTATGAAAAAAGAATATAAGAGATTGCGCCAAGAAAGAGTTCTCTGATCAGATAGAAACGCTAAATGAATATATCAATGAGATAGAGACTCTTACTGCCATGCTCTCCCCTGATGCTGATCAGTACCATAGAGAAAGAACCAATAGCTTCTTCTACAGAATAGGTGCTTTATTTTCTTCCTCAAAAAAACAAGTCCTTAAGGAGCAGAAAAGGCTTTTATGGCTCTTTCAGGAAATCAAGAAAATAAGTGTCCACCCTAACTTTTCTTTTCTTTTCCTCTCTGATAATTTGTATTCGAACAAAGAAAATATACTTTCCTACCGAGGAGAAATAGAAAAAGTAAAGCAAAACTTCGAAGCAAATGTCTCCCAAGCTTTGGAGCATTGGATGTATTGAACTTTTTGAAAAAAATACACCAACCCCTACCTTTGAAAGGCTTCTTAGTGCGATTCACACACTAAAAAGAACAGATAAAAAGAGAGCATTATACCTCCTTTACCGATGTAGGAACGACCTTTTTCGAATTTCGAGATAGGATCATAGCGCTCCTTACCCAGCATGCTCAGTACCAAGAAGACAAGAACAATCCTTTCATGATAGGTTATGAGTGGTTTTCTTTCTATGAGCCCTCTAAGTGACTTGCACAAAAATGTATAGGGGCTGCTTGAGAGCGCCAAGGCCAACCATTGGGAGGCTTCTTTTCCTATATGCTTACTACAAGGCTTTTTTTACTCAAGAAATCAGGAGAAAACCCCTGTTTTTCACCCAAGCACTTACGACGAATTAAGGAAGAAATTGAGAGGTTTCGCGCTTTCCCAGACGGAGATAATCAAAAGATATTGGGACAGTGCCCAGCGGCTTGCGGTCAAGAATTTTGAGACCTTGCACAAAGATCTCAGCGTAGCCAATCTATACAACAAGCGCAAGAGTGAAAAGCACAACCGGCTTCCTCTTAGGCAAATAGCACAAAAAGATATAGACCCTACTCACCTGTTTTTTTCCCTATTATCCTCACCACTCCCGATACCTGTTGCAACCTTTTCCAAGGAACCTATTTTTACTTTGATTATGTTGTCTTTGATGAGGCCAGTCAGCTAAAATTGGAGGACAACCTACCAGCTATCCTCAAGGGAAAGACTGTAATCATAGCAGGCGATGAACATCAGATGCCTCCAAGCAATTATTTTAGTAAAAATCTTCGAGGGCAACTACGAAGATGAGGACGATATGGAGGACGAAGATGACCTCTTGGTCAAGAACTCCCTTCTCTCGGTGGAGTCTTTTGCTCGATTTTTGCTCAAGAATACAAGTATGATAAGCATTATCTAAACTTTCACTATCGTTCCCGACACCCCTTCCTCATTGATTTCTCCAATGTAGCTTTCACAGAGGAAAATTGCGTCCCATGCCCTCCTTAGCCCAATACACTCCTATTGAGTTCTACCAAGTAGGCGGTACTTTTCCACGAACATATCAATGAGCAGGAAGCCGAAAAATCATTGATATTCTGAGAAATATCCCTGAAAAACCCGATGGTACCTATCCTTCTGTAGGAGTTGCCACCTTCAATATCACCCAGCGCAACTTTATCCGAAAGCGACTCCTTTCCTTGCGCAATGACCCTCGCGAAGAAGCCTTTGCTCAAAAGTTAAGCCTCTTAGAAGAAGCTGGACTCTTTATCAAAAACTTAGAGAATATACAGGGGGATGAGCGTGATATTATCCTTCTCTCGGTAACCTATGGCAAGAAGAAAGATGGCAAGTTCATACAGAGTTTCGGCCCTCTGAACCATCAAAAAGGGTACAAACTCCTCAACGTAATCATCACACGAGCTAAGGAGAAAATATATGTGTGCAACTCCATTCCTCAAGAGTTTTTTTCATGAACTATGCTGAAGCCTTAGCCCAAGAACAGTCCAATAACCGCCGTGCTGTCCCTATATGCTTACTTGGCGTACTGCAAAGCCGTTAGTGAGAACAATGAGTCCGAGCGACAGAAAATATTATACTCCCCTATCCCTATATGGGAATATAGAAAAAGAGAAGACCTCCTTGGGACAACTCCTATTCAAAGAAGAAGTATTCTTGTATTTACAAGAAAAATTCCCTTCCTCTCCCTAAGCAAGGACAAACCTTTTGGAGGATATACCATAGACATCTTTATAGAAAGAGACAAAGGGCAACCCATTGCTATAGAGTGTCTTAGCAAGGAAATCTATCAGAACGAAATGGGATACTTGGAGGATATACACAAGGAGCAGATCCTCAGCAAGGTAGGTGTCCTCTATATGCGTATCCATGCCAATATGCCTATAAAAATTACCTAACAGCCCTTGAAAAACTCTTAGCAAACTCATGAACCGAAAAGTCATACTCACTCAAGATGGTTCCTCTACCTTGGAGATAGAAGGATGGGACGAACACTATCATTCCACTCATGGCGCCATTACCGAAGCCTATCATGTATTCATCCACAATAGCTTAGCTCTATTTGAGGGAAAGGAAATACACCTTTTAGAAATAGGATTAGGAACTGGGCCTGAATGCTTTTATCACTTTCTTAGAGCATGAGCGCTTAGGACAAACCCTGTTTTATGAAGGAGTCGAGGCCTACCCTCTCTCAGAGGAAGAGGTACAAAAACTCAACTATGTGAGAGGCTACAGTACCTGACAAAATGGATATTTTTTTATAAGATACACCAATCTCCTTGGGGAACATTCCAAAAAGCTCAGTGATTCCTTTTCTCTGAAGAAACGACAACAATTCTTTCAGGACATCGACGACAAGGAGCAGTTTGACCTTATTTATTTCGATGCTTTTTGGAGCTCGTGTACAGCCCGAACTATGGACAATGCCTCTCTTTGAGAAAAATGTATCAAGCTCCTCAGAGAAGGGGGAATCTTGGTCACCTATGCCTCCAAGGGAAGTGCACGAAGAGCCATGCAAGAAGTGGGATTCCAAGTAGAAAAACTCCCTGGTGCCATGGGAAAAGAGAGATGGTCAGGGCTTTACAAAAATAAAAATTCTAACATAAAAAATTTTTTCTAAGAATTATTTGTTTTTTAATAAATAGTTGTACATTTGCACACGGAATTGGTAATTAAAGAGGTAGAGGGCAGTTAAGTCCTCTTTTTATAATAATATGAACTTAAAAGAAAAAGTAAAAGAGCTGATTAGTAAGCACTTAGAAGAAAAATCCTTCCTTATTTCTTATCGAATATAGCATTGGAAAAGACAACCTTATTAAAGTGATTGTGGATGGAGATCATGGGGTAAATATTGACGATTGTGTCGCTCTAAGTCGCGCTATTGAGCATAATTTAGACCGAGAAGAGGAGGATTTTTCCCTTGAAGTAAGTTCCTGTGGCATATTCGCTCCACTGACCCAAGAGAGACAATATACCAAAAATATAGGGTCGCGAAGTAGAGGTAAAAGACAGCTACAGCTACCCATATAGGGTGTGATCCAAGAGGTAAGCGATGGAAAGGTCACCCCTACAGGTCACCTCTCGCCAACCCAAACCTCAAGGAAAAGGAAAAATAACTGTAACTGAACAATTTTTCTCCCTATAGAAGAGATAAAAAGAAGCAAACTATTTAAAAATAAAAATTTTAGATACTCTATGGAAAATAATCTTGACTTGATTGAATCCTTTTTCAGAATTTAGAGACGACAAGCTCATAGACCGTAGAAGCTCTTATGTCTATTTTTGGACGAGGTGTTCAAAACAGCCTTAAAGAAAAATATGGTTCTGATGAGAATTTTGATATCATCATCAACCCTGACAAGGGAGATATAGAAATATGGGCAACCGTATCATCGTGGACGATGGAATGGTAGAGAACCCCAATGCTGAAATCCCCTAAGTGAAGCCCTCAAGATAGAATCCGATTTCGAGGTTGGAGAAGAAGTCTCTGAAGAAGTAAAGATAAGTCAGCTCGGCCGCCGTGCTATATTAGCCCTGCGCCAAAACCTTATTTCCAAAGTACATGAGTATGACAACAATACTGTTTACAAGAAGTTCAAAGAACTTATAGGAACTATATACACCGCTGAGATACACCATATCAAAGGAAAAACTGTAATTCTTTTGGACGACGAAGGCAATGAGATTCTCCTTCCCAGAGACAAACAGATCCCTTCTGACTTTTTCAAAAAGGAGAAACAACCAAAGGTATCATAGAATCGGTTGATTTCAAAGGAAATAAACCCTCTATCATTCTCTCAAGAACCTCTCCTGTATTCTTGGAACGCCTTTTCGAACAAGAGATACCCGAGATTGCTGATGGACTTATCACCATCCAGAAAGTGGCTCGTATCCCTGGAGAAAAAGCTAAAATAGCTGTAGATACTTATGATGACCGTATAGACTCCTGTAGGGGCTTGCGTGGGAGTCAATGGAGCGCGTATCCGAAGCATCGTTCGCGAATTGGGCAATGAAAATATCGATGTTATCAGCTATTCTAACAATACTAACCTCTTTATCAGCAAAGCTCTTGCCCCCTGCCAAAATTACCTCTATCACTGTCAATGAGGAAACCAAGCGTGCTGAGGTATTATTAGCTTCTGAAGAGGTTTCCAAAGCTATTGGTAAGGGCGGAAGCAATATACGCTTAGCTAGCCTCCTTACTGGTTATGAGATAGATGTATTCAGGGAAGGGGCTGAAGAGGATGTAGAACTCTCCGAATTTCGAGGACGATATAGAACCTTGGGTTATCGAAGAAATTCCGCCGTATAGGGCTTGATACTGCCAAGAGTGTTTTTAGAATACAGTGCTGAAGAACTCGAAAAGCGTGTAGACTTAGAGCGAGAAACTATCGAAGAAGTATTGCGTGTTCTTAGAGAAGAATTCGAAAAACTAATATATTTACCATAGAACAATATATACAAATATACACAAACCAACACACATTTTTAAAAACAAAAACGAGCTTAGAAAAACTTTATGGCCGAGGATAAAAGATTAAATAAAGCAGCAAAAAGAATACAACATCTCTACCGACAGAGTGGTTGAATTTCTCAAATCGAAAGGACACACCATAGAAGATGTCAATCCAAATACAAAAATCCCAGCAGACCTGATTGTTCTGTTGGACAAAGAATTTGGCTCTGACAAGAAAAAGTCGAGAAACGTCCAAAGAGATTACTGAGGAACAACGCAAAGAAAAAGAAGCTATCAAACAAGAACTCTTAGAAAAAGAACGCAAGGAAAAAGAAAGACTTCAGAAGGAACAAGAGATTATTCGTGCAAAAGCAAGTGTACCAGGAGCTAAAAATCGTAGGTAAGATCGACTTAGACCAACCTAAGAAAGAAGCCCCTGAGGAAACTCTTGCCCCATCTACAGAGGAACCAGCTCCATAGCCTCTATAGAGAAAAACTCCCAGGTGAAGGTAGAGCAATCTGCACATGAGGAACATCCTGACAAGCACGAAAAACAAAAGACAAACACAACCATAAGGATAAGAAGGACTCTAAAGAACCTATCTCAAAAACAAGAAAAGGATTTCAAGAAAAAAAGTCAAGAACTCCTCTCTGTAGCCTATCCCTCTTCCAAAGATGCTGCTAAAAAGAAGAGAAAAAGCTCCCAGACTGAGCCTGAACCAGGTGTTATAGAAACTAAGTACACCAAGCTGACAGGCCCTAAGCTCGTAGGTGAAAAATAGACTTGTCTCAGTTCGAACGACCTAAAAAAAGAAAAAAAGAACGGCAAGGATAAAAACAAAGACGGTGCCGCCTTGGACAAACAAGCTAAACGCAAGCGCAAACGTATTTCTTCTGAAAAAGAAAATCCGGCCAATCCTAATACTCAAAAAGAATGGCAATAACAACGCCAACAATAATAAGGATAAAAACAAAAAGAAAAAGAAAGTAAGATTTTTCGTAAAAGCTGAACCTACTGAGGAAGAAGTACAAAAAAACAAGTACGTGAAACCTTAGAAAAGCTACAAGGAAAATCTATCAAATCCAAAGGGGCTAAGTATCGTAAGGAAAAAAACGCGATAGCCACCGCCATAAGACTGAGGAGGAACAAGCACTACAAGAGAAAGAAAGCACTATCCTAAGAGTAACTGAATTTGTTACGGTAAATGAGCTTTCTACAATGATGGATGTCCCTGTGAACAAAGTCATCGGAGCTTGTATGTCCTTGGGTATCTTTGTAACCATGAACCAACGCTTGATGCAGAGACGCTTTTCCATCGTAGCCGATGAGTTCGGCTATCAAATAGAGTTCTCCACTGCCGATATAGATGAGGCTATTCCTGTAGAGGAAGATCGCCCTGAGGACTTGGTACCACGTGCTCCTATTGTAACTGTAATGGGTCACGTAGACCATGGTAGAACCTCTCTACTTGACCATATCCGCAATGAGAATGTGATTGCCGGAGAGGTGGGGAATCACCCAGCACATAGGTGCCTACTCTGTAACTCTTAAGCGAAGTAAACAGCGTATTACCTTCCTGGACACCCCTGGACACGAAGCCTTTACCGCGATGCGTGCCCGTGGAGCTCAGGTTACCGATATTGCTATTATCGTAATCGCTGCCGATGACGATATCATGCCTCAAACCAAAGGAAGCCATTAGCCATGCTCAGGCAGCTAATGTACCTATCATATTTGCTATCAATAAGATAGACAAACCTACCGCTAACCCTGAAAAAATAAAAGAACACCTAGCCAATATGAACCTTTTGGTAGAAGATTGGGGAGGTAAGATCCAGTCTCAAGACATTTCTGCCAAACAAGGGATAGGAGTCAGCGATCTATTGGACAAAGTACTTTTTGAGGCTGAAATTCTGGAACTAAAAAGCCAATCCTAAAAACATGCCTTGGGTACCGTCGTGGAAGCTGCGCTGGACAAAGGACGCGGATATGTCTCCACTGTACTGGTACAAGAGGGAACACTTCGTGTAGGTGATTACCTACTGGCTGGTACTCATTCTGGTAAGATTCGTGCTATGCATGACGAACGTGGAAAGAGTGTCAAAGAAGCCATCCCTTCGACCCCTGTAACCATCTTAGGACTGGATGGAGCACCACAGGCAGGAGATAAGTTCTATGTATTCGAGGACGAAAAAGAAGCCAAACAAATTGCTGCCAAGCGTACCCAACTCCTCAGAGAGCAGTCCGTGCGTACTCAGCGACATATCACTTTGGACGAAATTGGTCGCCGTATAGCCCTTGGAGACTTCAAGGAACTCAATATTATCCTCAAAGGGGATGTAGATGGATCCGTAGAAGCCCTTACCGATTCCTTCCAAAAACTCTCCACTGAAGAGATCCAAGTATCTATTATTCACAAGGGAGTGGGTGCCATCACCGAGTCCGATGTACTCTTGGCTTCAGCGTCCAATGCAATCATCGTTGGGTTCAATGTACGACCCTATGTCCAATGCTCGTGCCTTGGCTGAGAAGAGAGGAAATCGATATCCGTACCTACTCGATCATCTATGATGCTATCAATGACCTAAAATCTGCTATGGAGGGTATGCTTTCTCCTGAAATGAGAGAAGAAGTTACCGGTACAGTAGAGATTCGTGAACTTTTCAAGATTTCTAAGGTAGGTACTATCGCCGGTTGTATGGTTACCGATGGAAAAAAATATACCGTAACTCCAAGATACGCCTCTTGCGTGAGAATGTAGTAATCTACACTGGAGAACTCTCCTCTCTCAAGAGATTCAAAGATGATGTAAAAAGAGGTCAGCAAAGGGTATGATTGTGGTCTCCAGATCAAGAACTATAACGATATCAAGGAAGGCGATGTCTTAGAAGCCTTCCAAGAGGTAGCTGTCAAGAAAAAATTATAATTGTTATGAAAATATCCGCTACTATAGCCAAGGATATAGCAGGAACACTGCTTGATATTCATGCCATTAAGCTCAGCCCCTAAGGCTCCCTTTACGTGGGCTTCTAGGTGGAAGTCTCCCATCTATTGTGACAATCGCATGCTCCTATCCTATCCTGAGGCTCGAAACAAAGTAGCTCTTGCTATGAGCAAATTTATCCAGGAGAAATACCCTCAGGTACAGCTCATTGCCGGAGTAGCCACAGGAGCTATAGGTATAGGAATGCTCGTAGCCGATGAGGCTTTGGATTGCCCTTTGTATATGTACGCCTGAACCCTAAAAAGCATGGGCGCGGCAACCAAATAGAAGGTAGCTTCAACCCTGAGGATAAAGTAGTAGTCATAGAAGATCTCATCAGTACTGGCATGAGTAGTATAGAGCAGTAAGAGCTCTAAAAGCTCACCAAGTGGAAGTATTGGGGATGGTAGCTATTTTTCTCCTACCTATTCGATATCGCTCAAGAGAATTTCTCCCAAGAAAATATGAAACCTTAGATACCCTCAGCTATACGATGCCCTCTTGGAAGAGGCCAAAAGACAGAGATTATATATCCCAACAAGAGATAGAAACCCTGGCTAAGTGGCGCTTAGCCCCTGATAAATGGAATTAGTATGAAAATCACTTCCCCTGCTGTATCGGTAGCCCTTCCTATAGCGACTGTCTATGAGAAATTAGAGAATGTATCCCTCTTCCAGAGACTCATGCCTGAGAACTTGGCTCAATTCTCGTCCTCCGAGGGACAACAACTCTTTTTCCTTTACCCTGAAGGGATGCCCGAGATTTTCTTGGAGAAAAAGAAACTTACTCCCTACCTCTGAACTCGTATATGGAGCACCTGAGGGAAAGCTCCCCTTTACTCTTAGTATAGCCCTAACTTCTACTTCTGCACAACACTCTGAAGTAGTCTATACCTTCGAAGGTGAGTTCAATCCCTATGCTGGCTTTGGTGGTAAAAAAGCCCTATCACCAAAGCTGCTACAAACCATGGCCGAGAAAACAAAAACACTATGAAGAAACACCGAAACCCTCATGCTCAAGTATGGAAGTATGATGGGTGGTGTATCCATAGCCCCTCACCCCTACTTCAGCATCAACTACAAGCCTACAATGGAGCGCCCTTGACTATATTTGCTTTCGGCATTTTACCTATTTTATTCCTTACCTTTTTATTTTTTAGGTATTTACCTAAAGCAAAGAACGTAGTTTCCGCCAAATGATAAAAATAGGACTGGGTATCTCTATTCTTTTTGCCGTTATTGCTGGAGTATTTTGAGTTATTTTTATCCAATACATAGACCCTAACCACTTGGATATGGTCAATCACTACAATTGAAGCCTACCAAAAACAATTTCCCCTCAGCCGACCCTCAGTCTATAGCTCAGATGGAACAAGATATGGAGCGAAACAAATTACCTTTGGATACAATTCAACCTATCGGTAGTCTCCAATATGTTTTTTTGGCTTAGTTATTTTCCCTATTGGGAAGTTCATTTTTCAAAATTTTCAATAGAACTTAAAAACAAATCCATGCAGAATATCGGTTGTCATTCCGCTATTCAACGAAGAAGAATCCTTACCCTGAGCTACACCAGTGGATACAGAAGGTGATGGCCAAGGAGCAATTCTCCTATGAAATCATTTTTGTAGATGATGGCTCTACCGATCATTCATGGGAAGTGATCCAGAATATATGTGCTTCTGATAGGCATGTGAAAGCCCCTACGCTTTTTAAGGAACTATGGAAGTCCCAAGCTCTCAATGCGGGTTTTTGGTAAGAGCCGAAGGACAGGTGGTCATCACCATGGATGCCGACCTGCAGGATAGCCCTGATGAGATACCCGCCCTCTATCAGATGATTGAAAAGGAACACTATGACCTGGTCTCTGGCTGGAAAAAGAAACGCTATGACCACAAGCTCACCAAGAATCTCCCGTCCAAGCTCTTTCAATTGGGCTGCTCGCAAGGTCTCTGGCCTTACCCTACACGACTTCAACTGTGGGCTGAAAGCCTACCGCAAGGAGGTCGTTAAGACAGTCGATGTCCGTGGGGAGATGCACCGATACATCCCTGTACTGGCCAAATCAGCAGGATTCGATCGCATTACCGAAAAAGTAGTTCAGCACCAAGCTCGCAAATATGGTAGTACCAAATTCGGGAAATAGAACGGTTTTATCAACGGCTTTTTAGACCTATTGACTATCGGGTTCCTTTCTAAGTTTGGCAAGCGACCTATGCACCTCTTTGGTGCCTTAGGGGTACTGATGTTCTTCATTGGTTTTTGCTTGGCCTTTTACTTGGGGATTGACAAACTTTTTATAGACCCTACAGGAGACTCATCACTAACAGGCCTCAATTTTTTTCCTTTCTCTTACAGCCATGATTATAGGAACTCAGTTCTTTTAGCTGGCTTCTAGCCGAATTGGTGCTAAGAAGTAGAGAGCGAACCAAGATATCATATCAAAGAAAACTATTAACTAAAAACAATCACTTTATGTACAGAATTTGTATTCTTTCCCTGCTATTGTTCGCCTGCAAGGGGCACAATACCTCAGAGAACACTCTACAGAAGAACCAGTTACAGAACAGAGAGAACAAACTGCACAAGCTCCCAAAGGAGCAAGACAGCCGCCAAGGTATCCTATACAATGGCATTCTCCCCACCCCCGATGGAAAAAATGTAGATACCACAGTTATCTTGGGGGAAAATAATACCTATACCAAGACCGAACGTTATATAGAAGATGGGCATAGCCAAAGTGAGAAAGGACGTTTTCAATGGAATGGAGAAGACAAAACCATTGTCCTTATAGGTGAGAATGGTTCTAAGCTACCTACAAGAGTAGATGCTCAAGTGCTCATCCTTCTTCCTGACCCCAACAAAAAGATGAGCCCAGCGGAAGAAGAGCGCTACACTCTACACCAAAAATAAGAAAAATGGCTATCCCTGTCTATTGTATGCCTGGTATGGCCGCCAGTTCGTATTTTCGAACACCTCGAGTGGCCTGAAGGGTATCAAGTACATCTGTTGGAATGGGACGAACCCCGTCCTAAGGAAGGTCTCTTGGACTATGCCGCCCGTATAGCCCAACAAATCACTGCTCATAACCCTATCCTTATAGGGAGTATCCTTAGGTGGGGTACTGATGCAAGAAGTCGCCAGACTGCTGCCAAGCTTATCGGTGTGTCGTTTTAATCTCCTCTGTCGCCTCCCCCAAGGAACTCCCCTCGTGGATGCGCCGTTGTAAAAAATTAAGACTACACCATATTCTCCCTTAGCCCGAATGATACGTTTTGACTTTTGGAAACACACCAAGCGCTACAAAAACTATATATTCACTATATAGGCCTCTCAAGTCCCACCTACTTGGCATGGTGCGCGCTGAGTTGCTCGATTGGGAAGGACAAACCCTTGATAAGGATAAAAATCATTCATATACATGGCGATAAGGATTTGGTATTCCCCTATCCGATACATCGGCGATTGTATCCGAGTGAAGGGAGGGTACTCATATCATGATCGTCAATCGTTTTCGTTGGTTTTAGAGAACATTTTCTTCCAATAATTAATTCAAAAATCTCCCTACAGAAGAGCCCACCCATACTCCCATGTAGAGGGTGTCAAAGCACAATACTATCATAAAACAACATAGAGAAAAACCCTCTGAAAAAATCAAAAAGAAAGTTATTACCAAAACGTGAGTAAAAATATTTTTTTGTGATCTAACAAAAAAACTTATTTTTGCACCAAATTTTATATATAAAATGAGTGTTATCTACATGCTCATATCCATTAGTACTATAGTAGTCGGTCTATTCTTATTCTATACCTTCGTGCCATCCATAAGGGGCAGTATGATGATGTAGAGAGTCCTGCTATACGTATGCTCTTTGAAGATGAATTAGTAGAGTCCTCACCTAAAGAAAACACCTTAGAAAGAAACACATACCTCTTACCACAAGAAAGGATACAGAAAAGCAAACAACAACTTAAAATTTGCTAAATCATTTTTTATGGAAATGGAACAATTTTATTACGACAACAAAATTGTTAAGAACTTCCTTTATGCAACCCTCTTTTGGGGTGTTATAGGAATGAGTGTGGGGCTACTATTGGCCTACTATTTTCTATTTCCTACACTTACCGAAGGAATCTCTTGGCTAAGTTTTGGTCGATTGCGACCACTACACACCAATGCAGTGATCTTTGCTTTTGTAGGAAATGCTATTTTTGCAGGGAGCTACTACTCCATGCAGCGCCTACTGAAGGCTCGTATGTATAGTGACTTCCTAAGCAAGCTCAACTTCTGGGATGGCAGTTGATCATCTTGGGAGCAGCTATTACTTTTCCCTATGGGGATAAGCACCTCCAAGGAGTATGCTGAGCTTGAATGGCCTTTTGATATTGCCATAGCTATTGTATGGGTGGCTTGGGGAGCCAATATGATTGGAACCCTTATCAAGAGAAGACAGCGCCACATCTATGTAGCGATTTGGTTCTACTTGGCTACCTTTGTAGCTGTAGCTTTGCTACACATTTTTAACAACTTAGAGTTCCCTATTGCCCTTACCTCTATGAAGAGCTACTCTGTATATGCTGGAGTACAAGATGCTTTTGGTACAATGGTGGTATGGACACAATGCGGTAGCCTTCTTCCTGACTACTCCTTTCTTAGGGACTTATGTACTACTTTTGTTCCTAAAGCGGCTAACAGACCGGTATATTCCTACCGCCTTTCTATTATCCACTTCTGGAGCTTGATATTCATCTATATGTGGGCTGGGCCTCACCACTTGCTCTACACCGCTCTTCCTGAATGGGCTCAGAACCTTGGGGTAGTATTCTCTGTAATGCTCATAGCTCCTTCTTGGGGTGGTATGATCAATGGGCTACTTACCCTACGTGGCGCTTGGGATAAGGTGCGTACCGAGCCTGTACTTAAGTTCTTGGTTGTAGCCATTACCGGATATGGGATGGCAACCTTTGAGGGGCCTACCTTGGCGCTAAAGAATGTAAATGCCATAGCACACTTTTACCGACTGGATTATTGCTCACGTACACGTAGGTGCCTTGGCTTGGAACGGGTTCCTTACCTTTGGTATGATCTACTATCTTGTTCCCTAAGATGTGGAAAACCAACCTCATACTCTATCCGCCTTGCCAATGTGCACTTCTGGATAGGTACCTTAGGAATTGTATTCTATACCATTCCTCTCTATATAGCAGGATTTACACAAGCCTCCATGTGGAAACAGTTCTACCCAGATGGAAACTTGGTATATGGTAACTTCCTTGATACTGTCAATGCCATTATGCCTATGTATGCTATGCGTGCCATTGGAGGAACGCTTTATATCACTGGGGCTATCATGGCTATTATCAACGTGATTCAGACCATCCGCCAAGGACAGAAAGTAACGGATGAACTTGCCGAAGCTCCTGCCTTAGCTCCTATTAGTAAAAAAACGTGTGGCTGGTGAAACCCTTCACCACTGGCTCGAAAGAAAAACCTGTACAAATGACCATCTGGGCTACTATTGCCGTAGCTATAGGAGGGCTGTACAGATCATCCCTACTCTCTTAGTAAAAGAAAATATTCCTACCATAGCTGAAGTAAAACCTTATACGCCTCTCGAATTGGAAGGCCGTGACCTCTATATCCGTGAAGGTTGTGTGGGTTGCCATACTCAAATGGTTCGTCCTTTCCGTAGTGAGGTAGAGCGTTATGGGGAATACTCCAAGGCTGGAGAATTTTGTATACGATCGTCCATTCTTATGGGGAAGTAAGCGTACAGGCCCTGATTTGCATCGCTTAGGGGGCAAATACAACAACAACTGGCACTTCAACCATATGTTAGACCCAAGAGAAACCTCCCCTGGTAGTATCATGCCTTCTTATCCATGGCTTATCAAAAATGAATTGAATACCGATAGGCTCTTACAGAAGATGCGTACCTTATCTAAATTGGGGGTTCCTTACAACGAAGATGATTTCAAGTTTGCCCAAGAAAACTTAGCCGTACAAGCCAGAGCTATTGCCAATAGCCTACTGAACGACCCTAACTTTCGTGGCCAATTATGAAGCCTCTAAGAAAAACGCCGAAGTTCGTGGGGAGAAATTTATCCCTATCGAAAAACGTGAAATCGTGGCTATGATAGCCTATTTTACAACGATTGGGGGTAGATATCAAAGCAAAGAAAGAAAACGCTGAAAAATAATTCGTTATGATGAAGTTTATCAAACACCACATGGCTTCCATCGAAGGTGTTTCACTTTACCCGATTATTTCTTTAATTATTTTGCTTTACTTTTTTCATCATCCTATTCTGGTGGGTACTCTCCTACAAGAAAAAGGATCTGAATGAGATTAGTAACCTCCCTTTTAACGACGACGATCAAAACAACAACATTTTATGAGAAATTTATTAGCATTAATACGTATTCTTATCATTGTAGGTTTTGCTGCCTTATTGTTAGAATATATATATGGAACAGAAGAAGCTTCTGCTATTGTTTCTATGGTTCCTATCCAAGCATTTTTAGGGTTCCTTACCTTGATACTCATTGCTATTGAGATGATCCGCTACCGCTCTGAGGATATTCTCTGACCGCCTGCTCACCGACTCTCAAAAACAACAAAGAGAGCTTGCGGAGCAAAACAGCTGGTGGGGGCGCTTTGTAGCCAAGATGCTTGACCAAAAACCTTTAGAAAAAGAATCTGAAATTATCCCTCGATCATAACTATGACGGGATCCAAGAGCTGGATAACAACCTCCCTCCTTGGTGGACATATCTTTTCTATGCTTGTATCATCTTTGCTGTAGTATACCTATTCAAGTATGAAGTATTTGGAGGGCTTAGTCAGAAAGCTGAATATGAGCAAGAGATTACCGATGCCCAACATGCGATTGAGGCTTTCAAAAAGGCCAACCCTGGCATGATTGATGCCGATAGCGTTACAGAGCTTACCGATGCAGCCAGCCTACAGGAAGGTAAAAAGCATCTTCCAAGCCAACTGTATCATGTGCCACGCTCCTGACGGTGGTGGAGGTATAGGTCCTAACCTTACCGATGATCACTGGATCCTTGGGGAGATATCAAGAATGTATTCCACACCATCTCCGAAGGAGGACGTGAAGGTAAAGGTATGGTTGCCTGGAAGGCTACCCTTACTGCCAAACAACGCCAACAGGTAGCCAGCTATGTACTCTCCTACAGGGAAGTAGCCCTGCCAGCCCTAAGGCTCCTGAAGGAGACATTATTTGGAAAAATAACAATCTGTGATTTTATAGAAAAGTGCTTGTAGTTCTAGGTTCTACAAGCACTGTAACATATTCAGTCTCTATTGTATAAGCTGCGACAAAGCAAACAACGGACATACTCTTACCACTATCTATTTGCCTACTTGCGTTGCACCTCTTAACAACAAAGGTTTGCGAGCAGGGCGCTCAAGCCCATTCTTTTTAGATAGCTGTCTATTAATCTTGGGTAATACATCTTATAAATTATAAAGGTTATATATCAGAGCGAAAAAGATACGAAAATTAAAATTATCCAGTGAATAAATTGCTAAAATCCAAAAGAAATAATGATTTTACAAGTTATACTCAACACGGGGAGGTCTTCAAATATTCATATTCTTGTTCCCTCTTCCTATTTCCAATAACCTTTCAAGAGTAGTTTGTAGTACCTTATTTAGTTTCAGCTGCCATTGATATTGATAATCTTACAACAGGGTCATTCTCATCTTTCAAATTCTTCCCTATGGTTTGTACGTAGATAATACCATTTTTCCACATAATAATCTCCCATTGTATAACGTTTTGTTGGTTCTGGAAAACGTTCTGTAAATTCATTCCTATATTTATTTCTGATTAACAAGTTATTGAATTTTAACAACACATCTGGAACATTACCCCTTTTCCCATTTTTCATCATACGCTTCATAAGGAGTTCCTGCATACTGTACAATTGATCTTACTGAAGGTACAAAAATTTTAAATTTGTGAAAAGAATTACAAAACTTGGTTTCTTATAATCACCAAGGTCTACTTTTTATAACTTCACAAATTCCTGTTTCTATATTAATATAATAGTTGATACCTGACCAATTATAGGCTATTATCCAATTACCATCATATACCTTAATATTAGTAAAGGAGAATCTATAAGTGGGTTTATATCTTCAACTTGCCAAATTAAATTTCCTTTAATATCTTCTCCTGTTATATTTCTATTACATGTATATCCCGCAGGAACCTTATATAATTTAACAATAATACCATTACACTTTAAAAAGTATCTGTACTTCAAGATTACTAATATCTATTTTTGTTTTTTCCGACCAGATTAATGCTCTTTTTAAAGGTTTTTGTATTTTTGAAACACTCATCAGGGATACGCTCTATAATTGGAATTGTTTTGCATTTTTGTGTCTATTCCTCCAAAACTTAAAAGAGAGGATTGATTTTTCCTGATCTGATTCTTGGTTTCTTCGCACAACTACTGTTGTTTTCTTGAGTAGGCACTTCAGGAGACCATTTTTCTTTGACTTTTCGAGATAATCGACATCCACCTCAGTGTTACTTATCAAAAGTATACCCATAAAACGTCAGCCAGCCCACCAGCCAATCTTTATCGGGTCTTGGCTAATATAGAGTGCCGCTTTCAGGCGAGTAATAACGGAGACGATTGTAATACAGTCCTGTTTCAATATGCCCTATACTGTCCTTGGTAGCGGAATGGGTATAAAACCTTTGAGACCACTACCTCCTGCTTTTGCGCCCGCGCAGGCCACTACTTCAAGGTCGTAATCAGTGTGCTGTTCCCACATCACTCCTGCAAAATCGTGCTACCTCCCAGCCCATACGATTATAACCGTAACTCGCTTGCCATAAGTGCATATGGGAGTACGCTATCGCTGCGTTTGCGCCTGGTGGAGTTTTACCTCAGGTGCGCACCTCACTCACTAATGCTGCACTTTAAAGGATCATAATTCATTAAATATTTATCCTTTAGTTCTGATACTTTTCAAAAGGAATTCTTATATAAAGAGCAAGGCAAATGAAAGCATTTGTTCTAACTCGATTCATAATCTTACCCCTGATGCCCACTATCATATCTACATGAGTTTTGTGCATCACTATTTTGCAGTGTTTCTAGCTCTGCTAATGCAGGAATAGGAGTATAACCATACTCTGACCGTAAGCCAATGGAGGCAAAGTCATTTCTTTCTCTGATAGTTTTTAGAACGCCATTCTGCTACATAAAATTCAAAGTCTTTATGAGTTTCGTCTTTCTATATTGATATCTAAACCCATGCCTAACTTCAAAAAGCTGCATCAAAATCACTCATAACATCATCATCACAATCCATTTACAAAATAACATTGATGTGATTACCTTGTCCTCCCATACCCATTCCTTTCCCAAGTAATCAGGTCACCCAAAGGCTGTAATACCAATAACGATTACTGGATCGTTGATATGGATCTATAGTCAAACACAAATGTCCATTCATCAGGATTGACAAAACTGAACAAAACCGTGTTCATAGATACCAAATCCTGTACGTCGCCACACTTCCAAAAATAGGCTCTGGAGTACTCTCGTATACTTATCAATGAGCACTTGAGGGTACATCACTATACTTGATATAATCTTGATTTCTATCAAAATAGTTCGATATCTTCCTGTTCTTGTTTTGTTAGTTTATCATTATATTCTAAATTTTATAATTTTGCATTCATCATTAAATCATTAGGTATATTATCTATTGGGAGGGATATTCCCATATCTTTATTTGTTGTTGAACTTGGCTTTCTATATTATCTGCAATACCTTTTAGTTTCCCATTGTTTCCATACTAGCGCGAGCTTGTAGCTCGTGCTCATTACAATAAGAGCGTGTCGTTCATCCCTTTATCAATTACTTTTCTTACTTGCGCAACCAATATTTTAAACTCACTTGTTAATCTCTTGAGTTTGGAAAGTAGCTTCTTCCTTCCTGATAACGTGTTTTTGTATTCCAACAACTTTTCACCGCAAAAGAAAGAAAAATAAATGAATCTTACAAACTTTAAAGAAGTTTTCTGCTCATTTGCTCATTAATCATTAAATCATTGTTCATTGCTCATTGTGTATCACTGGATAGTTATGGGTAGTATACTCCTTATAGGAGGCGCCTTTGAGCATACAGTCCATAATTCTATGCATATAGTCCGCTATGGAGGGTTAGTCGTATTGAACAAGAAGGTAAAGACCACTTCTTCCTCCAGGATATACATAGAACCAAGCATATCCCCTATACCGTTGCCTATATGCCCGTAATAGGTACGCCCTTGCCAGTCGGTAGTTGCTCTGCCAGCCAATGCCATAGCCTGTATCTTTTTCCGGTATTGAGCTGTTGGGAGGTGAGCATTTGCTCTTGATATTCTGGTTTTAGAGAAAGCCTTGCCTCAGCACTGCCTGTCCCATTAGGTTTACATCATAGGCAGTAGAGAGGAATCCTCCACCTCCGAGCTTAAAGAAGTTATTCACCTCTGTAGATCTTTTGAATTGTTTCTTCTTATCAGGAGAATAGGGTATCGACTGGTTCGGGGACAGTCCTCCCATATCAGGAAAGGTATGCTTCATCCCTATAGGCTCCAATACATTGTGGGTTACATACCATTCGAAAGGTTCCTTACGTGCTTCCTGCATAGCCAAAGAAACAAGGTTCATATCATAACTATTGTAGTAATATTGCGTCCCAGGTTCGAAAAGCAAAGGGTCTTCTGCGAAATACGCTTATTCCTTCCTTAATGCTCATAAAGCGGTTAAGAAAGACTTCTTTTCCCTTTGTAGGCACGTATCCCTGCCAAGTGCCCGCCAATTGTTTTACGGTAAAGTCATATTGTTTTTAGGAAAATAAGGGACATAGTCATAGAGCGAACAGTTCCAGTCTCATCCAGCCCTGTTCCTGCATCTTGGTTAGTGCCATCCCCTGTCAAGGGCTTGGAAACACTGGCGATACGGTACAGCGTCTCGCGGGGGTTCACCCCTACTTTGTTCTCTATATCGGCATAGCCATATCCCTGTTCCCAGATCGGAAAACCGCGCTTGGTCACACATATGGACATACTCGGAGTATAGTGTTCCTGTAGAAGGTAATTGACTACCAGCTCCGATTGTTGGATTGCTTTTTCCAGAGAGTTTATCTTGGAAATATCTTCTGCAAAAATTTGTTTTTGAGTAATGGGTTGCGCAAATAATTGCTGAAAAATGTAAAAATAGACATTAGTGCTACTATTTTTGTTCTCATATTGCTCTATTAGGTGCTTTATTTTTCTTGAAAAACGCTCCAAAGATAGGATCTTCAAAGCGTTAAAATATTTTTAATATGTTCTTATTTTTACTAAATCATTGAGTACCTCTACAGCCTCTTCTACATAGATATCCTTTTTGAAGATTTTCATGCCAACGATCACGACGTATCTTTACATCTTCATTCTCTTTAGCTTTCTCTTCTTCGGAAGGCAGTGAGGAGAATTGTAAGGATGATTTGTATTCGGTCAGTTGCTTGAACTTCTTGATCATCGCCTCACTCTCATCTATTTGTTTCTTATAGGCATTGTACTCAAACGAATAGGTATTCTCATCTCGTTGTTTCTGTACCCAGCGGGCATTCTCATCTATGAGCTTGAAGAGGGTTCCCTCTTCTATACGCTTCTTGCTATTGGCAATAGCAGTAGCAAAGTTCTGGTTTTCGCTCCAGCGGGTATAGTTGGCCTTAGGTATCTCATCCCATGGCATAGGGTTTTCCATTTCTCTCTCTCCTACTTTTATGTATTGGTAACGATCTGGAATCACCACATCGCTATTGACTCCCTTCAGTTGGGTAGATCCTCCATTGATACGGTAGAACTTCTGGCGAGTGAGCTTGATAGCTCCCAAGTCTCCCTAAGGAGCTATTGCGTATCTCGCGGTTTTAGGTCTATCAGCTCCTGTACTGTGCCTTTTTGCCGTAGGATGTTTGCTTGCCTATGATGATTGCACGTCCGTAGTCTTGCATAGCAGCTGCCAAGATTTCTGATGCTGAAGCGGATAATTCATTGATGAGAATCACCAAAGGGTTTTATCCCATTGGGTACTACTGTCGGTATCGCTGAGTACTTGTATATTTCTCTCGGCATCTCTCACTTGTACTACCGGACCTTCTTTGATAAAGAGACCTGCTATTTCGACTACTTTGGATAGGGAGCCCCCTCCATTGTTGCGCAAGTCTACGATAAGTCCATCTACATTCTGCTTCTTGAGCTTGGCTATCTCAAGGCCATATCCGAAGCGGAGTTACGCTCACGAGTATTGTTGAAATTCACATAGAAGGAGGGTAGGTTAATGATTCCATAAGTATGGTTTCCTTGCTTGATTATAGCCGATTTGGCAAAGGTTTTCCTCAATCTCTACCACATCGCGCTTTTATGGAAACTACTTGTATACTTCCATCTACACGCTTTACGGTAAGGCGAACTTCAGTACCTTTTTCCCTTTGATAAGCTTCACTGCATCTTCCAAGCGCATGCCTATCACATCCACAGGATCTTTACTTCCTTGTCCTACCTTGAGGATCATATCTCCTACTTCTAAGAGCTTGCCTTTCCACACAGGCCCTCCCATGATAATATCAGAAATACGGATTCCATCAGATTTCTTCTGAGTACAGCTCTATCCCTTCGAACTTTCCGGATATATCTCGATCGAATCGCTCTTTGACATCTGGTGCCATATAGCTCGAATGCGGGTCTGTAGCCTCTACATAGCTATTGAGGTAGATGCCAAACCAATCATCTGAAGTTAGGTCTTTGTAGAAACAAACATCTCTTCAAAGGCTTTCTGAGTAGCCCTCTACAGCTTCTGCTGTAAGTTCCTTGTCTCCTTAGGGTATAGTTGGCATCTTTCTCTTTCTTGTCTTGCTCTTCTTTTTGCTTGATAATCAAGTTCGAAAGTATAGAATATTTGATAAGCTTTCTCCAGCGCTCTCTCAGCTGCTTTTTTTGTTCTTGGTATGAGGATCTTCTCATAATCCAAGTCGATAGTTTCATTTTTGGTAAACTCGTACTTTTCTTTGAGAAGTTCCTGTGATAGTTTGTTTGCCTCTTCTATACGTTGGCGTAAGCGGTTATAGGTCAGGGTAAAGAAAGAAATATCCATCTTCTTGAGATCATCATCAAGCTTTGTTTCACTCTTCTTGAACTCATCTACTATCCTCTTGGATAAAAATAACGCTTCTGAGGGTCTAAGTATTGGATATAGCCCTTGAATACACGCTTGGAGTAAGCATCATCCAAAGGTTGTGGGTCATAGTGGCCTCGAGAGACCATATACTGAATGATCTCCATCAGGAGCTTTTCCTTATCTCCTGTATACTCAAATTTTTTATCTGTAAAACTACAAGATGCAAAAGGAAATTATTCCTAAGAAAAATAGAATAAAGATATCATGGATTTGTTTAATAATCGGCAAAGATACTACTTTATTATGAGAATAGAATGTATTTTTATAGTTTTATAACACCTTAAGCCCCAACACTGCCCACTGCTCACACCAGCATAAGGCAATTTGCAAATCGCCCCTACCACAGAACACAACAACCCTCATACCAATATCGGCAATCTCTCCTCTTCACTCTTCACTGACCTCTGTTCACTGCTCACTGTTCACCGCTCACTGCACTCTCTGCTCACTGACCTCTGCTCACCGTTCACTGACCTCCTGTTCACTCTTCATTCTTCACTCTTCATTCTTCACTCTTCACTCTTCATTCTTCACCTACAAACGGGTATAGGTATCATTTTGTGTTGGTTTGCCTTATTCAGCCGCTTAAAATAGCCAATACTTGACTCTGCCGTGGGGTAAGATGAGTCTCCTCTGCCCCACTCTCTACCAATCGCATTGCCCATTCCAATCTCGTCATAGGTAGCACCAAGCTGGTCTTCGTCGGTACGATCATCTCCAAAAAGCCCATCGGTAGGAGCTGCCTGAAGAATCTCAGGCAATACACCCAAGTAGCGCCCTACTTCATATACTTCACTCTTGTATAGGTCGCCTATAGGGCTTACATCTACCCCACCATCACCATATTTGGTGAAAAAGCCAACCCCAAAATCCTCTATCTTGTTGCCTGTCCCTACTACCATATAGCCTTGTAGACCTGCAAAGTAGTACAGAGTGGTCATCCCATAGGCGAGCTCGGGTATTGGCAAGCGCCAAAGCATTGTCCTCTGCAGGAGGAACTTGGGCGACAAAGGTATCAAATACAGGGGTCAAATCCACCTCCAGAGCTACTGACATTCGGATATTTATTCTTTAGAAAGGCTATGTGATTGCGTCCTCTACTTACTTGATTCGCAGCCTGATGGATCGGCATTTCCAAGCACAGTACGGGCTTACCTGTCTCTGCACATAGGGTGGAGACTACAGCTGAGTCTATCCTGCCTGAGATTCCTACAACCATCCCTTTTATCCCTGTCTGGACAAGGTAATCCTTAAGCCATTCTACAATCTGTTGCGTTACTTTTTGGGGTATTCATTCTCGTTCGTTTAGGGCACAAAAGTAGCGATTATTCTCCAACATTCCAAGAAGATTTTTCTTTATTTCCGAGTGATGACAACCGCTTGGGTTGGGGTCTCTCCATTGATACGATCTCCTATCCCACAGTAAGTTACCTCAAGGGAAGTATCGCCTACACAGTGGCGGATAAAGTCTTGAAACTCTTGGGGTGTCCATTCGAAATGGTGATCTTCATGCCTTAGGCTTTCTGGATCTTCGTCAAAGTAATATTTGTTGAACAAGCTATTGGGGTGGTGATAATCATCTTGTGGAAATTCAAGCTCAGACAATGCTTTTACCAAGGCCTCAGCTGCCTCGGGGGTATTGTGCTCTATCACTTCGGTAAGGATGATGTTCACTGGGTTTTTATACTCATAATCAGCCCAATCGGAAAAAGAAATAGAGGTTATCAGCTTCCATTCGTTCTTTCAATAGTGCAGCATAATCACCTACTGACTTGTCCATATCGGTAGCAAAATAGGGGTGACTATAGTTGTAGTTTCTTCTCATAAAGCGGCGATAGTACTTGAGCTCTCCACACCCTATGTCCAAGATCGGGTACTCCATCCCCAGCTCTTTGACTATGAAGTCCATACGACTACCATGGGTATCGGCAAACTGGAAATCTATATCCAAGCCTTCCTCCTTGAAATACGCCTCGAACATAGGCTTGATTTTCAGCAAATTGGCGTTCGCTCTTGATGGCTCGCTTGATAAATAGGTAGAAAACAAAGTAAAGGAACCTCTGGGATATTGGTCAGAATTCGGGCATACTTTTGGGCGAAATGGTCATCTATATAGGTGTATTCTCCATAGGTATTGGTAATATGGGTGGTTACAGCTATGAAGCTAAAGAGGTTCATGGCTTCAAAGACACTCTTCCCCTCTACTCTTAGGCTCAGATTGTTACCCACTATCGGGGTTATGTGTATGTTCTTGAAATAGCGCTCCATCATAAAGTGCCCTTGCTATACCAAGTGGAATTGGCATATAGGTTCTTTACTTCTATGGTACAGGGATAGGTATCTACCTCAGCTCGGGTGCGCTCTAACCATTTGATCTGTTGTGACCAATAGGTTTGTTTCTCCTGCAAAAGTTCTTTGAAAAACTCATTGCAGATATGTAAAATCACCAAGGGGAACAATAGCTTTGGAAGTCTATCTGATTGCTTTCCTCTGGGAAGATAGCTATAGCGTGTATCCTGAAAGACTACATCATACTGATATGCACTGACGGCATTGCCTATAAGCTGCCCATTGCGTAAGCTCTTCGCGTAGATTCCCAAGTCGGTATGTGGATTCTTATTGAGCAAATCCAACAAATGTGGGTTCTGGGAGTGTATTTGTAAAATCATAAGTATATATATTCTTGTTTGACAGGGCAAAGGTAATTATTAATTGCGCAATGTTCTTACGTAGAAGATTTTTTCTTCAAAGAAAAGAAAAATATATTTGTCAGAACAAAAATAGTTGTATCTTTGCGCCCGTAAATGAAAAGGAGGTGTTATACTATGCTAATCATACCAGTAAAAGAAGGAGAAAACATTGATAGAGCTCTAAAAGCGCTACAAGAGAAAGTTCGACCGAGTAGGAATCGTTCGAGAACTTCGTGCACGTCAAGCACTTTACTAAGCCCTCCGTACTTCGCCGTAGCGTAATCCAAAAGAGCGGAGTTCATCCAACAACTAAGAGATGCTGAAGAAATATAAATTTCTTTTATAATAGAAAATCCCTGTCTCACAGGGATTTTTGTATAAAACAAAAATGAATCCATGAAAAATTTGCTTTGCTATGCTCCTTTTTGGCGCTTGCCAGTTGTGAAAATGATGATATCTGTGATGACTCTGTAGTAACTCCTCGCCTTATTGTACGTGTGTATGATAAGGATACCCCTACCCGTACCAAAAACGGTCAATAGTCTCCTTGTCGTGGGGAATAATCAAAATACCCTACACAACCCATCGCCACCACGGATTCCTTAGTCCTCCCTCTAAAACTCTCCTCTGGTGAGTCTTCTTTTATCTTGGTAAAGGATGCCGCAGTGGATAGCTTAGGACGCATCACTCGTGGAAGTCAAGTAGCACTGAAAATACAGGCCAATGCTTCCCAGTTGTTTGCTAACAAGGGCTGTGGATACAAGGTGGTATATGACCAAGTCTCCGCCTCTATCGACTCTATTGCAGGAAATACACGCTGGATTGATCGGGTACAAGTAATGTTTAGAAAAGTTGAAGATGAAAAAAAAGCTACTATTCGTATTTATTATTAGCCTCTTATCTGTATCTTATGGATTTGCTCAGGAGAACAAACTAAAACCGGTGGATTCTCTTACTAAAAAGGATAAAATCAAAAGAAATTCCTTCTGAAAAAGCTCGAAGGCATAAGCCCTGACAAGATATACTATCAGCATTATGGCTTTACGTATAGGCGCGGATATTTCCCGACCTATCCGCTCCCTCTTGGACAAAAAGTTACCAAGGGCTGGAACTCGTAGGCGATTACCGTCTGAACTATCGCTATTACTTGGCTGGAGAAATAGGCAAAGAACGCAAGGTCAGCGAAAACAACTATTTCGACTTCACTACCAATGGACAATATATCAAGTTTGGTATCGATTATAATTCGTATACCAACTGGTATGGTATGGAGAATATGATCTATTTTTGGGGCGCGCTATGATTTTTCTATCTTCAATCAGGAGGTGACCCGTTACAGCGTACATACCCTTCGCAATTATTGGAATGAATCACTCATAGGTACCCAATCGGATATACTAACCTCTTACCAAGGGCGCACCGCTCATTGGCTCGAAGGTATCTTAGGTATCAAAGTAGAACTCTTCAAGCACTCTATGCAGGAGCCTCCCTAAGATTCAGCTTCTACTCTACCAGAATAAGGACAACTTCCCCAACTTCTGATCCCTGGGTACTAGCGTGTATGGGAAGGAAGCAATATAGGAATCAACTATAACTATACCCTTTCCTATATGATCCTCTCTACAAAAAGCTAAGGAAAAACCTACAAAAATGACAAAATGATTAATCAGCAATGATTAGTGGGACATTCTCTGCCCTATTACCCATTTTTACACTTTTATTTTTCATTCTTCATTTACCCAAACAACCGCTCCCAAAAGTCCTTCTTATCCTTGATTTAGCTTGGTACTTTTTCCCCATGGGTCTTGCTCAAAGGCTTTCCACCCTCTTCAGTGGTGGTTTTTAGCTTTTTCTTCTTCTCTTCACCGAAGAACTCTTCCTCTGTGTAGACTCTCCTGTTTCTACATCCATAAGGTAATAAACATACATAAATTTAGGTTGATCATATCCTATTGATATGCTATGTTTCGCTGGATCAAAGGGAATTGCGTTATTTATTTTAATAATCCAAAGGGTTTTACCTTTTAATTTTGTATAATTTATAGAATAAGCAAACCTATATTGCTCATTATACCATAATGTTCCTCCTTTTATATTAGTTGTCCTTTCTCTTGCAGAAACAACAAAAACATCATCTATGGTATACTTGAAATTTTTCATACTGCTTATCCTCATCTACAACAGTTAGTTTTCCTTCCTTGCTATAGTGATAGCTTTTTCCAATAGCCAAAGCATCAGGTATAAAAGGTTTTTGTACTTTTTATATATCCATCAGGGTAATACTCCTTATAAAGAGTATAAAATGGATATTTATTAACAATTTCTTCCATTAAGCCTCCACCCTTTTTCACTAAATGACATGACAAAGACAATATTTCCATTGGGCCTTATAAAGTTAAGTTTTCCAAAACGAGCTTTTTGTATATAACTCAAAAATCAAATTTTTCTCTTGTATCTTCTTGACTTCTCATAATATTTGTGCTTAAAATAAATAAAATAATAACTACTATTCTTCCCATTGTAACAAACCTTTGATAATAATATTTTTCGTTAATAATTCTCCATTGTCAATAATAGAGGCTAATTTTTCAAACCCATTAGGAGGTAATCCATAATATACGTGCATAGGACTGCATATATGTAATCACTGAGCAAAGCCCTGTTGGAGTTGCCATAGAGGTCTTGTTCACGTTCCCATATTAGCGCGCCTTCTTGGTTGTAGACTTCTAGTGGGGTGCCTAAGTGGTCGGTGATGATAGAGTAATGTTTGCCGTTGACAATCTTTCCACAGGGCACAAAAGGAGTTCTTATCAAACACCCAAGTGATAAGGTTATCAGTTACAGGATCTTCCTTGTCATAAACTAACAAATTGTCCTTATCTCTACTGAGATTAGGGTCGTTCGCTTAGGTCATACTCCCATTCGTGGAGAGGTACATTTCCGTCCCACAGAAAACGCTTGATGCGCTTGCTACTGAGATTTATCTTTGCGGTGCGTCTGCCCAAGGCATCATACTCAAAGGCAAAATGTACTCAATATTTTTCAAAAATAGGTAAAGTGCTGTGCTTTCTAAAGGAATATCAGTGAGTTCTTCCCTCATCAGGAAGTGGTGCGTAGTGGCGGTGCAGGTTCTCCCACTGCTGATAACCGCTTCCCAATCCCGCCCCTAAAGTATCGGATAAAAACTCGTTCGCTCTACATTAGGATCACGCTTGATAAGTATTTATATATTGAAGGACTACTCATCAACTATTTTTATTTAGAAATTCTTTTATCTGCTCTTCAGTACGATTATATTTCTTTTTATAGCTATATATTTCAATCTTTTTAGAGAATTATTATATATAGGGTTTAAGTCTCCGTTTTTTTATATCATCATAAATATAAAGGTTTTTCTAAACTATTAAAAATCTTTTTATAAATTCTAAATTATCAACCTTATCAATAAATAAATTTTTTAATATTACTTTCTTTTAAAGACTCCAGGTAAATGTTCTTACTCCTAAGAATTGTTAAAGAGCTAATTTTATCGCATTGATTAATAGCATTGATGTCTTTCAACTTTGGCAGATAGTCAAGTTTGAGATGCTCCAAATTAGGTAAATATTGCAAATCCCTCTATAGTTGGAAGTGAACCGTGTGTCAGTTCTAAATTTTTTAATGTATTTATTTCTGATAAAAACACAATCGGTATGGTTTAAATGTTATAAATGCAAGGTTTCAAGATCGTTTAGATTTTGAAACCTTGCATTTCCTTCTAAAATGATTTTTAGAAAAATGAGTGTATAGATATGTTATAGATGTTAATTGAGTATGATCTAAAGGTATGCTATCATACCCCGCATACGAAAGACGCTTTTAAATGCTTAAGAATATAAATTCCATCAATATTAGAGTTTTTCCTATGCGTACAGAGAAGTTAAGGGTTTCAATATCAGGATATAGAGACAAAGCTGATAAATCAATATCAGGAATTTCAAATCCTTCTTGCCTAAGAGTAATAGATTTTATTCTCTTATTTTTGCATAAGCAACTCCCTCTAACAATAAGTTATAAGGGACATTAAGACTATTTGTAAAATCTAATTCAAAAATTCATAAAATTTAATGATGTTTCTTCTTTATATCTTTATCTAACTCTTCTCTTAATTCTTTAGCTAATCTATCAGCTTCTAATCTTTTATCTTTTTGTTAAATTCTTGTATGCGGTGCTACCTGTGACAATAGAATTTTCTAATCTATCCTTTGCATATAAGCTTTTATTTTTCCACTTTTAGCATAAGCTCCTTCATTTTCCAATGCTTTATACTCAACAGCTTTTCCTAACTCATTATCTCCATTTGTACTCATATGTGCCTTGCCCACTACAGTTCTTTTTGCTTTTTCCATCTATTTCAACTTCTTATTTGTTCTCTCCTCAATAGATTCATTCATATGACCAATTTCACCTTTTTCCAACATAAATCTACCGTCACTAAGTTTTATCATATACGCCCCTCCTGTACCCTGCAAGTCCAAAAACATCCACCTCAGTATTACTATCAAAAGTATACCCATAGAAATTAGGGTTATTCTCAACTAGCCTTATCGGGTCTTGGCTAATATAAATACCGTTTTTCAGGTGAGTAATAACGGAAACGGTTATAAGCTAACCCAATCTCCTCATCATAATACTGTCCTTGGTATAAGAAAGGAATAAACGAACTGTCCCCAGTAATAGCATGTTCCCTGTAAAGGTCTAATTCTCGTGCCCACACCTTTTTCCCCATTTTCATCATACGCTTCATAAGGAGTTCCTGCATACTGTACAATTGATCTTACTGAAGGTACAAAATTTTAAATTTGTGAAAAGAATTACAAAACTTGGTTTCTTATAATCACCAAGGTCTCACTTTTTATAACTTCACAAATTCCTGTTTCTATATTAATATAATAGTTGATACCTGACCAATTATAGGCTATTATCCAATTACCATCATATACCTTTAATATTAGTAAAGGGAGAATCTATAAGTGGTTTTATATCTTCAACTTACAAATTAAATTTCCTTTAATATCTTCTCCTGTTATATTTCTATTACATGTATATCCTGCAGGAACCTTATATAATTTAACAATAATACCATTACACTTTAAAAGTATCTGTACTTCAAGATTACTAATATCTATTTTTGTTTTTCCATTCAGATTAATGCTCTTTTTAAAGGTTTTGTATTTTTGAAACACTCATCAGGGATACGCTCTAATAATTGGAATTGTTTTGCATTTTTGTCTATTCCTCCAAAACTTAAAAAGAGGATTATTTTTCCTGATCTGATTCTGGTTCCTTTAGGTACAACTACTGTTGTTTTATGAGTAGGCACTTCAGGAGACTAAAATTTTTCTTTAATCTCTTCAGGAGATAATCCTCTTATTGCAGATTCATGCATCATCCATTGTCCACCTTTATTATTTTTCTCCATGAACTCTAACAAAAATTTCCTCTTGTGTTGTAGTAAATTCAGTCACTTTTGAATTAGGCTTATATGGAGGATCATAGTTTGGCATTGTAGCATTAGCCTCTGTTCCTGTTTTTATAATAATATCTATTGAGCGTTTTTCAATAGTTAATCCCTCAAACATCCACCTTCAGTATTACTATCAAAAAGTATACCCATAGAAGTGGGATTATTCCCAGCTAGCCCTATCGGGTCTTGGCTAATATAAGTACCGCTTTCAGGTGAGTAATAACGGAAACGGTTATAAAGCTAACCCAATCTCCTCATCATAATACTGTCCTTGGTATAAGAAAGGAATAAACGAACTGTCCCCAGTAATAGCATTCCGTGCAAAGGTCTAATTCTCGTGCCCACACCTTTTTCCCCCATTTTCATCATACGCCCCTTATTGATAAAACTCACTTTTTAGAATAAAAATTCTTTTTAAAAACTATTCTAATTCTGTTTTTAAATTCATCTAAAATACCATTACTATTATCTACTTTTCCTTTATAATTTAAATATAAACTCATTGAAGCTCCATATACAGTATTCAAAAATATTGAGAGGGACTTCTATTTTCTTATCTAAAAATAATCATATCTTTATTAATTTCTAAATGAAATTCAAAAGAAGAATCTAACGCTGTAAACGTAATATTCTTTTGATTTTTGAAATGCTATCTCTCAGACTATACAGAAAATTAGTCAGTGTAGGGAAAAAGCATAAAATTTTTGATAGGGGCTTTGTCCTTTTGGTTGTTATAATAAATTCCGATTGCTGAATAGTTATATCTCCTAATTCAAATTCAGAAATTTTCATCGTATGTTGATGCAATATCAAATTCTATTAGTCATATAACATTTTAGTGATTTCCATTTCCTCTAGCAGGGAATATTGTAATTATTTTTCTTTTCAATGGTGTCAACATAAACTCTGACAAGCTCTTTCTTATTTCTTTATTTTGATTTTCATTTCAAAAAGATTGCATTTTCTTAGTTATATCCTTAGTTATTCTTTTTACCTTTAGCAATTTTATTTGCAGCTTTTTCCAAATGCCCTCTTGTTGTACCTCTCGTAAAATAAATCACCTTCACCTCTAGAGTGCCCTCCACTGACATGTCTTGAGATCAATATGCACCCACCCTCCGTTCGAATCCCTTGTTGAATTACATATTTAAATGTTCTATCTCCAATCGTTAACCCCAAGCATCCACCTCTAGTATTACTATCAAAAGTATACCCATAGAAATTAGGATTATTCCCTGCCAACCTTATCGGGTCTTGGCTAATATAAGTATCGCTTTCAGGTGAGTAATACCTAAACCTATTATAAGCTGACTCAATCTCCTCATCATAATACTGTGCTTGGTATAAGAAAGGAATAAACGAACTGTCCCCAGCAATAGCATTCCCATAAAGATCTAATTCCTCGTGCCCACACCTTTTCTCCATTTTCATCATATACGCCTCATAAGGTGTTCCTAAGTGGTCAGTGAGGATGCTATACGATTTATCCCTAGCAAGTTTAGCCGCAGGCACAAGGAGTTCTCATCAAATACCCAAGTGATAAGATTTTTCTGTTACAGGCTCTTCCTTGTCATAAACTAACAAATTGTCCTATCTCTACTGGGATTAGGTCGCTCGCTTAGGTCATACTCCCATTCGTGAAATGGTACATTTCCGTCCTACAGAAAACGCTTGATGCGCTTGCTACTGAGATTTATCTTGCCGATGCGCTTCATCGAGGGCATCATACTCAAAGGCAAAATGTACCCTGTCGTTATTGGCGACACTCTTTAAACTTCCATTGGCATTCCACGAGTAAACCACTGCAAGGTTGCAGGCTCTCATCTTCTTCTACTATCAGACTAAAACGTTTGAGCTGTTGCTTCTTGGATATTTTTCTCATTAGTTGCCCTTCAAGGTCGTAAACGTACTTCCAATCAGGACACTCTAAAAGCCGCCCGCCCTCGCTATAGGTATACCCTTTTGCGGTCAGGGGTTTCTATACTGACATACTGTCGCTGTGCCAGCTCCCGCCACTATCTACTGCATCATAATCAAAAACTCGTGTGTTTAATATGACAACCAATGTGGGTTGATATTTGCTCAATAGGGTAATCCTTTCAATAGAGAGTAACCATTTTTATAATACTCTAATATTTGGCTAAAGGGGCAATATTATTAATATTTTCTTCTATGTCAAAAATACAAACAATTTTATTTTCTGTATTAATTCGTTCTCCAATTTTTAAATTTATTGCCTTTATAGTGTTCTGTAATTTAGGGATCATAAAATAACCCTAAAGAGCAACCTTTAATAAGCATTTTAATTTTATGTATCAGCCTTGTTACAAATTTTTATAAAAAGCATCACTTAAACGATCTGATTTACTATATAATATAGTGCCTTCTTGATCTTTATATTTCATGAGAAAAATTTTTGAATAAGCCTTCAAAATGACATTCTCTCCTGAAATCAAATCCTTAATGATAGGATTATATTCTTTTTCTTCCCTTACCTCTATATCTGCCTTAATAATTCTATTATTTAAAAATACTTTTAATATTAAAAAGAATTAGTGTACTTGTCCATTTTTATGTATTTAGTGATGTTTTTCTTTTAATATCTTTCATATGTGTGTGGTGTCTACTATATTTTTCATTAGGAATTTTATTTATAACAGCAAATTCTTTTTCATTAGGAAAGGACTATTTGAACCTAACGTTTTATTTACATCTACTCCTAAAGAATCATCTATCTCAATCTTATAAATATAACCATCACCACCATGATAATCATTTCCAAAAATCAATAGCACTATCAATACTATATGATGTAGATATATATTGAGAAAGGTGTATTCATCTCTGCATATTCAAGTAAAATCAATATTAGAATTTGGAGATTTAGCATTGAAAACCTCCAGATTTTTAATTTCAGCAGGAGACCTTGTATCAAAGCGATAAACAGTAATTATTTCCAACCCCCATGGGTCCAATCCATCCATTACAATCGAATACATACCCATAAAACGCCAGCCCACCAGCCAACCTTATCGGATCTTGTGAGATATAAGTACCACTTTCAGGTGAGTAATAGGAAACGGTTATAAGCTAACTCTAATCTCCCTCATCATAATACTGTCCTTGGTATAAGAAAGGAATAAACGAGCTATCCTCAGCAATAGCATTCCCATAAATATCTAACTCTCGCGCCCATACCTTTTCTCCATTTTCATCATACGCTTCATAAGGCATTCCTAAGTGGTCAGTGAGGATGCTATACGATTTATCACCTACAAGTTTAGCCGCAGGCACAAAGGAGTTCTCATCAAACACCCAAGTGATAAGATTTTTTCTGTTATAGGCTCTTCCTTGTCATAAACTAACAAATTGTCCTTATCTCTACTACGAGATTAGGTCGCTCGCTTAGGTCATACTCCCATTCTGTGAAGTGGTACATTTCCGTCCCACAGAAAAACGCTTGATGCGCTTGCTACTGAGGGTTTATCTTTGCTGTGCTTACTCACATACTGCCGCTGTGCCAGCTCGCAGGACTATCAACTGCATTATACTCCAAGGCAAAATGAACTTCAATTTTTATAAATTTATATCCATCTTCCTATATTCATATTTTCAATAAAAAGGATAATTGCCCTTGTGTTATTCTACCTTCATCATAGAAAGATTTCATAATATCTCCATATTTTTGTACATCATCAGCACATCCTATTTTACTTCCTAATAATTTTACAGCTTCTTTATAAACTGAATTTGAAGAAGTCTTATCAGCAAATATTTCTATTATAATTTGCACAATTTTATCCATTAATTCTTCATATCATACCTTCCTCTGCTCTTCTCTTGTTTCATAAGATACTTCATCTAATATTGAGAAAAGCACATTGTATTTTTCTAACTGATCAAAAATAATTATTCATATCAAGTATATTTTTAATGATCTTTATTTACTATTGTATATGCCTCTTTAGGAATTTCACCATCAATTAGAACTTCTACATCTTTAGTAGCATAGTAATAAGCTTTACCTTTAATCTTTTTACCTGTTTGAGGGTCAATCACCATTTGATATATCTATAACTTTTTCAGGATCAATCTTATCTGTGTCTATTGCTATAATAAGCGAATGATTATAAATTCAGCTCTTTTTATATCTTTAGAAGTAGATATATATTGAGTATTTAAATTTCCATCGTCAACTATGTTCTTGAATACTATAATTAGCATTAATATCTTTAGGTTGAATATTTGTGCCATTCTTTACAGCTTCTTTTTGTTTGGGATGGATACCACGATACAATAACTAACCCCCAAACATCCACCTCAGTATTACAATCAAAGGTATACCCATAGAAATTAGGATTATTTCCTGCCAACCCAATTGGATCTTGGCTAATATAAGTACCGCTTTCAGGTGAGTAATACCTAAACCTATTATAAGCTAACCCCAATCTCCTCATCATAGTATTGCCCCTTGGTATAAGAAAGGAATAAACGAGCTATCACCAGCAATAGCATTCCCATAAAGGTCTAACTCTCGTGCCCACACCTTTCCCCATTTTCATCATACGCTTCATAAGGAGTTCCTGCATACTGTACAATTGATCTTACTGAAGGTACAAAATTTTAAATTTGTGAAAAGAATTACAAAACTTGGTTTCTTATAATCACCAAGGTCTACTATAACTTCACAAATTCCTGTTTCTATATTAATATAATATTGATACCTGACCAATTATAGGCTATTATCCAATTACCATCATATACCTTAATATTAGTAAAGGAGAATCTATAGTGGGTTTATATCTTCAACTTGCAAATTAAATTTCCTTTAATATCTTCTCCTGTTATATTTCTATTACATGTATATCGCAGGAACCTTATATAATTTAACAATAATACCATTACACTTTAAAGTATCTACTTCAAGATTACTAATATCTATTTTTGTTTTTCCATTCAGATTAATGCTCTAAAAGGTTTTTGTATTTTTGAAACACTCTCAAAGGGATACCTCTAATAATCGGAATTGTTTTAGTTTTTGTCTATTCCTCCAAAAACTTAAAGGATTGATTTTTCCTGATCTGATTCTGGTTCTTTTAGGTACAAACTCACTGTTGTGATGGTAGGCACTTCAGAGACTAATATTTTCTTTAACTCTTCAGGAGATAATCCTCTTATTGCAGATTCATGCATCATCCATTGTCCACCTTTATTATTTTTCTCCATGAACTCTAACAAAATTTCCTCTTGTGTTGTAGTAAATTCAGTCACTTTTGAATTAGGCTTATATGGAGGATCATAGTTTGGCATTGTAGCATTAGCCTCTGTTCCTGTTTTTATAATAATATCTATTGAGCGTTTTTCAATAGTTAATCCCCAAACATCCACCTCAGTATTACTATCAAAAGTATACCCATAGAAATTAGGATTATTCCTGCCAACCTTATTGGGTCTTGGCTAATATAAGTACCGCTTTCAGGTGAGTAATACCTAAACCTATTATAAGCTAACCCAATCTCCTCATCATAATACTGTCCTTGGTATAAGAAAGGAATAAACGAACTATCACCTTACCATTGGCATCTCTTCCAAGGCGATAACGCTCGCCTGTACTTCATTGTAGGTAATTTCTCTCTCTCCAAGTTCTTAATTATTAATATGTATAGTTATCTGCCTTTTAAATGTTCTATTGGTAGAATCTCATCAAATGGTATTTTATTTTGTAATAGCATCATTTTTACTTTTTGAATGAAATCTTTGTTAATTTTGTTTTGTTTCACTCTGGATTATAGATAACTGTCTATTAATTTCATCTTTGATAAACATATTGTTATCTAAAATATATCTTATTTCGTCTGTTATTATTTTTATATTGTTTGATTTAATTAGAATTATTTGTTGAATTATATCATAAAACATAATAGTAGTAAAAGATTTATTCTTTCTATTAATCACACAATTATAAGTATTCTAAGCAGATAATCATATTTAGAGCAATAACATTATCTTGTTCGTCGAAATAAACTCTAAATTTTTCTAATTTATTTTCTATTGATAAGTCTCACATTATTATATAGGAGTTCCATAAATAGTCATTCTGAATAAAATGTTAATAGTTTCCTAACCGTAAAGCTTTTATTAAACAAAGAGAACATTCTCTCATGTTCCAAAGAGAATATAGTATTCATTATAAGACATTTTACACAATTTCTCTTTTTACATCTTCAAATACCATAGAGGATAATTTGCAATGATTGATTGTGCCTGTGCCTGTTGGTCTCACCTCTGCATGCTACGCACTCTCCCCACTCATTGTAGGTGTGTTGCAGCTTTGCACCCAAACTACTTCTCTCCATCGCTAAAAGTGCAGTGCCATAAGACTTGTGTACTGATGGGTGATGCGACGCATGTTTGAGTTTCTGCTACAATACGCCCTAGCACATCGTATCCCAAAGCGTCATGGCGGTAAGGGTTTTCCCTTGGGTTATTATTATCTTTAGTTGCTTTTAATAGAGAACTTAATTTACCCTATACTAAGATATGTTCCTCTAACCATTCAACACACCATAATCTAAGAAATCCTTAACATACGGATTAGTACAAGAATTTACTAAAGATTCTCCTCAATGAAAACCTTTTTTTTTTCACGTACTCAATAGATTCTATAAGACTTGATATTACTTCTCATTCCCATAAAACTTATAGCCAGAGTAGAATTGACAATAAAAAAGTATCAAATCCTCTAATGATATGGGTCGTTCCGTAGGTTGTAGTTCCTCATATTTACGCGCTAAATTGAGTCTCTTGTGTATCATTATATAAATCTTCATTAGGCATTTTCCCCAGTTCCTTCCAGTTTTTTTTAAAATATTACTATCCTTAAAATTAAAAATTGGCCAATCTTTTGCCTTTAATTAATATCATCCAAATCAACGTCTAATTCGGTCCTTAAACGATTTTGAGCTTCAGATATCTCTTTCTTGCTAAATCCTTATCTCCGCCAGATATTTATATCTTAACTAATATCTCTAACCTCAAATCCGACTTGAAGACTATAATCAAATCAGCTGAGAACCTCTCTATGATAATATTTTTATTGTTGGCTGTTGCCATTTTCTCATTATCCCACATCATTAATCCATTCTCTGTCTCACCATCTCCACAATCCTATGTCATTATTTAGTATTATCAGTATCATTCCAAACCTCTTCTGGAATTAAATGTTGAGCTTGTTTGTTATCTCCATAGGATGCCTCTAAGTTTCTCCATAGTGCTGCAGAACCTTAACCCCACGGGTCAATCCACCCATTACAATCGAGTACCATGCAGCATAAAACGCGAGTCCACCCGCCAACCTTATTGGGTCTGGCTACTATAAGTACCGCTTTCGGGTGAGTAATACCTAAACCTATTATAAAGCTGACTCTAATCTCCTCATCATAATACTGTCCTTGGTATAAGAAAGTGAATCAAACAGAGCTATCACCAGCACTAACATCTCTATGAAAGATCTAATTCTCGTGCCCACACCTTTTCTCCATTTTCATCATACGCCCTTTTCGGCGTCCCTAAGTGGTCCGGTGAGGATGCTATACGATTTATCCTGCAAGTTTAGCCGCAGGCACAAAGCTCTCTCTATCAAATGCAGTGGATAAGATTATCGAGTTACAGGCTCTTCCTTGTCAGTAAACTAACAAATTGTTCTTATCTCTGCTTCGAGGAGTCGATGCTCCTCGTCAGGGTCATACTCCCATTCGTGGAGAGGCACATATCGTCCCGACAGAAAACGCTTTGATGCGCTTGCTACTGAGATTTATCTTTTGCGGTGCGTCTGCCCACGAGCATCATACTCAAAGGCAAAATGTATCCTGTCGTCAGTTGGCGACACTTTTAAACTTCCATTAGCATTCCACGAGTGAAATCCACCGCAAGGTTGCAGGCTTCTCGCCTCCCTCTCTACTATCAGACTAAAACACGTTTGAGTTGTTGCTTCTTGGATATTTTCTCTCGTTGAGTTGCCCTTCAAGGTCGTGTAAACGTACCTCCAATCAGGACACACTCTAAAAGCCGTCCACCGCTCATATAGGTATACCGCCTTTTGCGGTCCAGGGTTCTATATAGGTTCCGACGGCATCAGGAACTTTATAAATCGTCTCTGTTTGGTTATAGGTGGCAGAGGCAAGATTCTCACTAATCTTTGCACTTAAAGGATATAAATTCATTAAATATTTATCCTTTAGTTCTGATACTTTTTCAAAAAGGAATTTTTATATAAAGAGCAAGGAAAATGAAAGTATAGTTCTATAATCTTACATTGTAATAAATTGCTTACCACCCCTAAAGGATAATAAAAATATCATAACCATTATCAGCTTGTATGAAAGTCTCATCATAATTTTTCTATATCAGTTTTAACTCCAATTTCATCTGTAGAAACTATGTATTCGTTTTGAATGTCTAATTCATATCTTCTCAGTAATTGATTGTTTTTAAAATGTTCAAATAACTATTGTAGGTATCCATATCTATATTAAATTTATATATATATGAATTATTAGATAAAAAGTAATTTTTCTTTATCAATAAAATTAATACATCTCACTTCTACTATATACATATCCAATAAATCTATTGTTGAAAGTTTTGATAAACTATTTTGATATATTTATCTCATCAATAGTCTTCCATGTGATATTTTCTCTTATCAAATTCTAAATTCAAATCATTAGAAAAGAGATAAATAAGTTTTTGGTATTATTAACCAACTTCTATGACTATTAAATAAATTTTTGCATCTTAATGATATTTTGATGATATATCTATACCGTTCTCAACACACTCCCATCAGGATGATAAACTCTGATATGTTCATTTCCTACTTTATCTTCCAATGATATGTAATTAACATGTCATTTTCTTTTTGAATGATTATAGAGTAATGCATCACATTGCGAACAAGGAGGAAAGAGGACCAGCAGGATATGATGAACTACTTCCCTCAAAAATAGGTAAAGTGCTGTGCTTTCCAAAGGAATATCAGTGAGTTCTTCCTCATCAGGAAGTGGTGCATAGTGGCGATGCAGGGTTCTCCCCCACTGCTGATAATATCTTCCCAATCCCGCCCTAAAGTATCGGATAAAACTCATATAAAATAGGACGTTTTATACTTTCTTTTTAGTAAAAAGTTAAAAAGGATATTTTATAAGTTCCGTAGAGTTCAAAAGTTATTTCCTCTACTTTGTTATCTAATTGTTCCTTTTCATATGGATTTTCAAAGAAAAACAGACACTCTTATATTCAGGAATAATAAAAAATTTTCATCATTATCATATATATAATATTGGGGTATCAATAATTCTCCAAGTGTACTTCTATTCCATACCTTTTAAATTTACCTAAATAATTATTTAAAACAGATATTTGTGCAATTTTATTTTTAAATAAATTGATATTTACAATAAGATTTTCATCAAATGAAAACCTTAAGAAAAATTATTGAGATAACTCTATATCTAAAATACCATTCTTATAGCCATATTTCCATACATCTTGAAGGCTTTCTAATGGTTGTTCCAAACATATATTTTCCTATATAATTTGGATTTATTTCTTTAGTATCTCTTGACATAACTCTTAATGATTGTGTTCTAACTCCTGCAAATATATGTAGTTTTACCTTTTTCATCTATTCCATTTCTCTATAAAATGTCCCTCTATTCCCCATTATAATCATAAAAAGACAATTGTCTCCTTGGTATTTATAATCTGTTGGATCTATAACTTTTTATTGTTCTTGGAGCTAGTTGATATTTTATAGTATGGTCCCTCAGTATGTCTACCACCACCAGGATGTACCTGAATTTGAGAAATTTGGGATTTCCATTAATGGAAACTTTATCCGCTTTTTGAGCCTCTAGTTGTTTGCTGGTAGAAGCATTAATCCCTCTATTTTGTTTATTTTCATCCTCTAACTCTTTCACTTTTTCCCCACACTGAAATGCAGGATTAGCTAAAATATCATCAAGAATATTTAACCCCAAAACATCCACCTCAGTATTACAATCAAAAAGTATACCCATAGAAATTAGGATTATTCCTGCCAACCTTATCAGGTCTTGGCTAATATAAAGTACCGCTTTCAGGTGAGTAATGGAAACGGTTATAAGCTAACCCTATTTCCTCATCATAATACTGTCCTTGATATAAGAAAGGAATAAACGAGCTATCACCAGCACTAGCATTCCCATAAGAATCTAATTCTCGTGCCCACACCTTTTCTCCATTTTCATCATCTACGCCTCATACGGCGTTCCCAAGTGGTCAGTGAGGATGCTATACGATTTATCCCCACAAGTTTAGCCGCAGGCACAAAGGAGTTCTCATCAAACACCCAAGTGATAAGATTTTTCCGTTACAGGCTCTTCCTTGTCATAAACTAACAAGTTGTCCTTATCTCTACTGAGATTAGGTCGCTCGCTTAGGTCATACTCCCACTCGTGAAGTGGTACATTTCCGTCCCACGAAAGCGCTTGATGCGCTTGCTACTGAGGTTTATCTTTGCGGTGCGTCTGCCCAAGGCATCATACTCAAAACAAAATTTACCCAATATTTTTGAGATAAAAATCTTTACTTTTTCAAATTCAGTTAATAATTGCTTGTTGTGCGTGTGTAAATAAAGTCTCATTGATTTTTATTATTTACTTCAATAATAAGTTTTCTACTTCTTAGTTTAACATATCCAAAAGTACATAAAACTAACATGAGGTAAACATATACGAATGACTAAAACCCCAGAACTTCTGAGTTCAGATGTATAGAACATCGGTATAAGGAACAAAATAATAAATACTATAATCGCCTCCCATAAGGATATCGACCAAAACTCGAGATGTTTTTGATTTGGCAGATACACTCATAATAAGGATTTTTAAAAAGTCAAACCAATGCAAATTATCTGTAAAAAGAGCTATAAAGAAAATAAGTGCAAAAAGGAAGGCATATAAGTAGTGTGCCATAAATAGTCCAGAGCATTAGAAATGGTATCCAATCGATAGGTTTGCGGTTGGGATTATTACCTATTACACTTTTGTAACTCTTAATATTCAAATCGTATTCCTTTATCTTTTTCTTTACCAAAATCTTCCGTATAAATATGAAAACAGTTCGTTTTAATTCGTATCATAGACGCTGTTCTACCTTATACAACCTTATATAAAAATTTTGTTTTCGTTACAAGGAACTACCAATGATTTATTATTGATTCTGCAATTAAGTTTTTCATTATCAATTACTTCAATAGAGGTTTTTAGACCTTATACGACAATATCCCAAAGCACAAAAAGCACAGCAAAGGAACATATATACGGATAATGATACCTGCCCATTTTTGAAAATAAAGAGGGGAAAATAAACAAAAGCAAATGCCCCAAAAATTATAAAACTCTCCCACAAAGGCAGCACAGAAAACTCGAATGTTTTTGATTTGTAGATACACTCATAATAAAGATTTTAGAAAGTCAAACCAATGTGTATTGAAGCCGTCTCGACTTTTTAAATAATTTGTAAAAATATAGGGATTCATATCTTTGTATTTACAAACCCAAAAGACAAGTCATCCCTATATTAGAAATTTTAGACAAAAGATACGATAATAAATGAAATAATACCTCATCTTCCTATAGGAAAAAGAGTGTTGATCGAAGTCATACACCTGCTATTTGTGAAGGAGAACAAACAGCAAAAGTAATGCTTGGTGTGATTCTTATCGCTCTATATTGAATCATTCTGATACAGCTATTAGTAGCTGGAAAGGATTTAATTACTTATCCTTTATAATTATGGACTCAAAAATTTAATACAAAAAGTCAAGATGAACTTCATAGTCAAATAGAAATAATCCAAAAATCGACTTAGAAAAGACAACATACTCTTGCTCACTTTTTGACTTTTTCACTCTTCACTCTTCACTCTTCACTCTTCCTCTTCACTCTCCTCCCGTAAATAGTCTAAAAGCATGGTTACCTTCATGAAAGAGCAAGTCCAAGATACTAAGGTTAGGGATAAAACCATGTTTGTCAGAGAAAAATCTGGTAATAAGGTGTCTGTGTGTACCTTCATAAGGACGCTTGGCATCAGTAAGATAGCGAAAAATCCTCATACTCTGGGTAGCTTTTCTTATAGGAAGTTGTCTTCTCCCACTCCACAGAAGCATGTAAACAATCCAAGAGCACCTCTATAGTGCGAAGATTCAAGTCCAATAGTAGTATGTTGCTCTTGAGAAAATAGGTACAATCTCATCCTCGTAGTACTCAAAAATAAGGAGAAGTACGATAAGCTGTCTGTAGCGTTTTTCCAATGTTGTTTCTGCCAAGCTACATTGTTATCTACCCGCACCTCTTTATAAAGCTGTCGCCCTGTCTCCCCTCCAGTGTGTGGGATAGGTACTGTGAGGATTTGCCTACCATTCGCCCCATAGATATACAGTACGATTGCGATAGGTTTGCTTTTTGGTAATTATCCGATACTTCCAAAAATACAAGGGGTTGTTACCAATAGTGAAAAAAGAGGCTATCGTAGGGAAATAAGTAGGGGTGTAATAATGCCTTCATGTGCTGTTATTGTTCTTTACTTTTTCCTTTTTGTATTTCTTCTTATATACCTCATAACCAATATAGCTTGCTACCCTAAGCCCCAATACCCAATAGAGGTAAGAGACAGGTTCTCCCTCACCATTGACAGTGGTAAAGAGGCGGTTCCAGCGAATTTTTATTCAAGCCTGAGGCATTGCTATCCCAGCTCATCCAGATAAGTGCTGGCTACCTACCACATGGTCAAAGGGCACAAATCTCAATAGCGGCTATCTTCGGAGTTATGACGGTTGTCTCCCATCATCCAATAGTAGTCCCTGACGGAAGGTATAAGAGGTCTGCCTTCTGCCCATTGAGCAGAATATCCTCCTGTACCTGTAGGGTATTCGCATACTCAGTGATAATACGCTTATACAGTGGCAGATTCTCTGTGGTGAGCTGCACGGTTTTACTCTTCAGCAGGGATCTCCACAGGACCAAAGTTATCTTCACTCCAAGCGTAGTGCTTACTATGAGGGAATATAGCGGATTGTACTCTTTAGACTTATCATCTTGGTCACACTCTCACATGAGGGGTTTTCTGCACTTTCTGGGCTACTTCTTCGGTGGCGGATTGTACGACAAACCGGTATTGCTTCTAAATCCAGAAGCATCCGTTACTCCAGAGTTCTGGAACAGATAAGCAGGAAGCAACTGCTCAGCTGTATATTGCCCTCCCATAGAGGCTTACAAGATAATTCTGAAACTCAGGAGATACACGTACTATATAGGATGTCTCGTAACTTTAGCTCTCACCGGATAGATTTCTTTCTGCCCATTGATATACACATCCTCGCGTATCTCGAAGGTATCTCCCGCTATGGCCATGGCTCTTTTTACATAGTGAGAGTATCTACTGGCTTTATATACGTGATAGCCAGAAGGGTCTCGGAAGAAACGCACCGTATCAGTAGGCCAGTTGAATACTACTATATCATTACGCTTGATCTTCTGCAAAGCAGGCAAGCGCAAGTAAGGTAACTGGAGGCTTGAAGCAGATACGACTTCACCCCTACCAGAAAGGCAAGGTATCATGCACCATAGGGTAGCAAGAGGGTCATAGTGCAGGCGTGCCCCGTAATGGAACTTACTGGACAAAGAGGAAGTCCCTCACCAAAAAGCGTCTTTTTCCAAAGAAGAGGTAGGAATTGTATAAGGCTGATAAAATATGGCATGTATGGCAGTGAAGCTGCCACTACAGCATAGAGAATCCCATTGAGCCAAGAGGGGACATTCTCGGCGATTACCGCCTCACTTTTCCCTATATATTGAGTCTTAGGCTGATACATCACATAAGCAATGAAAAAGCCCCTAAGGTCATTACTGCCAAGAGGGTATAGCGCTCTGGCGGTAGCCAAACACATGCAACCACCATAGGCCAATACCACAGCTACATTGCTTATTACAGGCAAACATACCAAAAATACCCACCACAAGGGCGCTCAACAATCTTCAGAAGAACAAGACAGCTTCCATACAGGTGTACAAAGGCTTGCCACCCTTTGTAGCCCGCTTCTAGCAGCCTTTCCACAAGAAAAAGCCCTTGTAGGAGCTGAACTCCAAAAATAGTTAGATAGGTCAACATGAATATTTCTTTATGCACAAAAGATAGCATTATTTATGCTTTTACTTAAAAACTACTTAGAAATTTTCCAAGTAGTTTTCCTCTTAAATTAAAATTGCTATGAGTTATGAAGCTGTTTGTATCTCCAATTCAATAGCCTTAGGGAATAGGATATTATTCTCCAAGCGGATATGACGATGTAGGTCATTTTCGAATTCTTTCCAACATCGCATAAGTAACTTTATAGGTGTTACAAGCATCGGCAGTGAGTATATCCTTGGGTACTTCAGTATTTTTAGCAAAACGATCTCCTCAATAGTATGATCGTGCTTCATCATTTCGATAGGGTTTTCCACTGCAGCCCAAAAGTGAGAAGGCTCCAAAGGGGTACCCGCCTGGGCAGCTGACCCAATTTCTCAATAAAAGGGAGTACACGCTTCTCTTTGGAAGTGCTCTCCTAAAGTCATGAGCACTTGGTAGAGAGTGCATTTACCTCAAAGAGTTCTGGGTGTCTGTCTCCATGCACTTTGCAAAGCTTATCCAAGAATTGCAATAACGTAGGAGTTTTTCCTTACATATTCGTGGTGTATCTTACAATATAGTTAGCTAATAGGTCTAAAGGCCAGCTACTATATCTACATTATCTCCTTCCAGAAGGCAAAGCAGAGAGCTCGTCTCATGAGTTGTTGTTCCATAACTTTTTCTTCTCACAAGCCTCTTCTATGGTTCTTCCACCACTGATAGCAGAAATTATTCCGTGTTTTTGAAAAATAGCAGCTGTAATGAAAATCTTCTGCTACTATCTCCCCAATTGTTTTATTTGTAAAATCCATTATTTTTATGCAAAGGTATAAATTATTTCCAATTACCTATTATAAAAATATCTTAAAAGTCTTTTTAACTTTTTATATAATAGACATCATCAACTATTTCACAATCAATGAATTTAAATATAATTTTAATCAATAATTAACGTTCTTATTTTTCGCTGAAAAACAAAATAAATCAAAAACTAAAAACTATAGCGATATAGATAAAAACTATAGTTGATTACTTTCTATCAAATTGTAAAAACAGATAGAGGTTATCTGAAGAATAACCTCATCGAACTATTGCAAAAAGCCACTACTATATAGCTAAAACACCTTATCTATAGCTTCCTGATGGCGTGCTTTGTGGCGCATAGGGCTTCCTGGAGCTGGTGCAGAATAGCATTGGCCGCAGCCAATCTCATTTTACTATATCAAAATTCATCAGCATATAGCCATAAGCCTCATGTTCTTAGGTTCTTCCTGAGCCCATGCATAATCGGTCACATTTGGATAGCGTGCAATTATAAGCTTAAGCTCTTCTATAGGGAGAGGGAAAAGCTGTTCTATACGTACCAAGGCTACATCCTTACGTCCCAATTTTTCTCTTTCAGCCAAGAGGTCATAGTAAAACCTTCCTGAACAGAAAGTAAGAGTACGCTTCTGGATTCACCTGAGAATCATCCAATACTTGAAATATCCTTGAGTAAGTTCTTCAACAGAAGAAATCACCAATGGATGTCTCAGTAGCTCTTGAGAGACATCAGCTACAAAGCGGCTTTTCTGAAAGGAGCCTTGAGCTGACATGCGAAGCAAGTGGAATAGGGTTGGCTGAGTGGTACAGTTGGTCACATACATATTCTGGGTAGCACATAGCTGTAAGTAACGCTCCAAGCGAGCCGAAGAGTGCTCTGCTCCTTGTCCTTCATAACCGTGAGGCAAGAGCATTACCAAACCACTTTGGTTTTTCCATTTGTCCTCACCACAACATATGTATTGGTCTATCATAATCTGAGCACCATTGGCAAAATCACCAAACCCGAGCTTCCCAAATAGTCAAGGTCTGTGGAGCAATGAGGGCATACCCATACTGAATCCCTAACACCCCATATTCGGAGAGCAAAGAGTTATATACATGGAAAGTTCCTCCGCCTTGTTCTTTTTATACGGATAGAGGAATGATACTTTCTTCTGACTCTTCCTCTTGACTACAGCATGATTGACGGTGAGAGAAGGTACCACGACCACATCCTCATACCAGAGAGGCTGTACATCATGCCCTTCGGATAAGAGAGTCGCAAAAAGCCAGTGCTCAGCCATCCCCAGTCTACCTTATTTTGTTCAAAATAAAGATTATGACGCTCTTTGATAATCTTTAGTTATCTTATTGATAAACTTCTTATCCTCAGGAAGTGTAGTGATAAGCTGGGCTCAAAGCATCCAATCTCTCTCTATAGCAGTACTTATCTTAAGTAGCATATCCTGCTGAGAAGCAATATGCTCCAATCCTTCCACTCATTCTGCATGATAGGTGATGATGATCATAAATTTCATGGCGAGAAGCCTCCACCCTGTATCCAGATGATTGCGAAAGTCTCCTGATAGGCTTCTATCTCCTGAGGAGTGATCACCCTTGTCTTACCAAAGATTCTGTATAGATCACTGTCGGATTGTTGTGTCCACCTATAATCTATACAAGGTAGTTGTGTGAATCGAGGTTCGTCCTCATTATGTCCATATTTTTCTAACCAATTACATCGATAAAGACATCATGCCCAAAAGCCATGATGATATCTACAGCCAAAAGCATAGCACGTACTACCGCTTGGGTATCTATCGGAATTGACATGCAGCACAGGAGCTTGGAACTCTAGCTACATCTGTGACAATAGGTAGTAGGCGAGAATCCGAAGGATCTCGTAGTAAACCCTATTTGCTATTAATCACTATATGAACTGTTCCTGAAGTAGTGTATAACCACGAAGGCGCTCCATCTGCATTACCTCATATACGATTCCCTCGTCCAGATACAGCCGCATCGCCGTGCATAATGATGCGCAATACCTGAGAAGGATTATCGGCATAGTGAAGATCTTGTTTACGCGCGTAATTCCTGGTGCAGGACAGCACTTACTGTTTCAAGTGAGAAGGGTTGCGCAAGGTTCAACATACTCGTTACCCTTTGGCTGTAGTACGATGAGTAGTAAGCTCTATGGTATTTTACATCCCGCATCAAATTCGGGATCTAAATAAATCCTTACCATCGAATTCAGAGAACACATCTTGAAGGTTTTTCCTAAGATATTGATAAGAACATTCAGACGACCACGGTGCGCCATTCCTATGACTACCTCTTTTACCCTCTTGGTCAGCTGCCTCAATAAGAGCATCCAAGGCAGGGATTACAGCCTCATTTCCTTCCAAAGAAAAAGCGCTTTTTGACCTACATATTTGTTATAAGAAAAAGTTTTCTAAAGTAGTAGATTCAGCTAATTTCTCCAAGATACGTTTCTTTTTGCTCTTGGAGAACTCAGTAGTATAATCTCCTGAATATATTTTTTCCTGGAACCATTTCTTTTCTTCCTCATTATCCAAGTGCTCAAACTCTATGGCGATACTCTTAGTAGAAAGTATCTTCTACCTTTTTCAAGATTACAGAAAGAGGAGACGGTGCCAAATGGATTTCCTTAGCGGCATCGAACACTGTAGAGAGATCAGCCTGGAGAAAGGCCAAATTTTTCTAAGGATAGGGATACCTGTGGCGCTTTACGCCTTTGAGCGGATCTATCTGAGCAAGCAGATGTCCTTGGTGCTGGTAAGCCTTTGGATCAAATTAAGCACTGCAATTCTTTTTCTCTACCTTGCCAGAGACTGGCACGGGGGCGGTTTGAGGGGGTAGAAGCTACTGAAATAGCCACAGGAGCATTTACAGTAGAAACTTCTTTGAGGAACTGATTCTGAAAGAAATCATCTCCATAGTCTCGCGAGCAAAATCAAACCCCTGGAAGAATGTTTCCAACTGGCCTCCACCGAGTCGGATTCTCCAAATATTGGTCGCCAAATCTGCAAAGAACTGTATTTGCAGCATTAAGAAAAGAATATTTGTCCATATGAATCAAGATTTTATAATAAAAATTCTATATGTGATATTTATAAGCAAATATACGAAAAATAATGATAAAAAGCCTTTTACTTTTTAGTCGCTGAAGATTTTCTCACCAAATCAAGGTTCTACGTATCTTTTCAGAGGGCATATCATCAGAAGACTTCTCACCACTCCGCCTTAAAATGCAAGACTTCTTTCTTTAGGTTTCAGTACCTTTATTTCTATAGAGTCATAACTTTTAGAAAAACATTCTGTTATCATAGGGATACTCCCTTTTTCAGCTTATCATAATCAATCTTCTACCCTTTAATATCCTCAACTTTGATTACACTATCTTTTGGCACATATCAAGAGAGGGACTAATTCTTGTCGTCTATCATTCACAAAATCGCAGGAATAGACAAAAGGAGATACACTTCCTTTTCTTGATAAGGGTATAGTTTTATAATTATTACTGTCCGGTAAACTTTGAAATAGGGTTAGAAAATTAGGGCTGAATCTTTTGAGGATTCAGCCCTTTTTATTTCCTTTTGTATTTGGACATTAAAAGGAAATTCCAGTGAGCGAAAAGTACATATCGGACAGCCGCTATATAGTCAGATAACTTACTTGACAAAGATAAGATATTGAAAATCAGTCAAGAATTAAAAGGAGATACATTAAGAAGTTTGATATCTGGCATCATCTCAATTCAATGCTATACGCTACTATTAGTCGTCTTGATTCATTGCGTGAAATAGAGATGGCAATGACTGCAGAATCAAGAAAATTAAGGCACTTAGGACTCACTACAGTACCTAAACGCAGCATTAGCTGAGTGCTAATGAGAAACGTCCAGAGGGTATTCTTTGAGCCATATACGCTGATTTATACAATACCACTAAAGACTCCCCTTTTATCGGACAGCCGAACTAAAGATATACCTCAATGGATGAAAAAGCTGCACTATTGATTCTACGACTATTAGCTTGTTTTCAAACCTAATTTTTAAGGGGAGTTGGACGCAATCCAAAAACAGGAAAAAGAAGGGAGGTCTTAAAGTACACTCAATATTAAGAGCCACAGAAGGTGTTCCTTGTGATATTCAATTTAGCTCATCAGCTACACGACCATTTTATACTTTTCTCCTGAAAAACTTACTTGAAGATATTGTTGCCTTTGATAGAGCATATCAACTATGAAGGTGAAAACTCATCGAGAATAAAGTTATTTATGTTACTAAAATGAAACGTAACTCTAAAATATGAGTTAGAATCGGATACATTTTATCAAAATCAAGAAGGAAAACTGTTTGTAGGAGCAAATAGTTGTTTTTAGAAAAAGAATTAGCAGAAAAACAAATCATAAAGCAAGAATAATCTCTTACACAGATATTGAAGGTAAAAACCATAAAAACCAAAACTATATCCTTATTAACTAATGACTTCAATATGAATTACGATGATATAGCTATTAGTAAGAAAAAGATGGCAACGAATCTCTTTTCAAGCAACTAAGCAGAATTTTCCATTAAAATACTTTTTATGGAGAGAAACAGCCTATCAAAATACAGGGTTTGGGTAGTCTTGATAGCAAATCGTTTACAATTATGAAAAAGAAGATAAAACGTCATTGAGTTTTTCAGGAATGGCTACTGTTATAAGGATATTACTGATGCAATACATTAAGTTTGAAAAGCTTTTCTTTGAATCACCTGAAAAAGACTTAAAACGTATGCTAGAAGAGGCTCAAAATCACCTCCTGCAGGCTCCTATCAGCTATCTTATTTTTAGAAGGTTGGGTTGAAATAAAAAGTACTACTCATCCTTGTATTTTCGGGCTTTGAGCAGTACTTTTTATGTCTTTTGATTTTTACCGGACACTAATATTTTATAATATGCTTTTTAAAAGAATATATATCTTTTCATCCAACTGTATAGCCTTATTGGACAGATGGATGTCCGCCCTTTTATATATTTTGCCCTCAATGACACAAAATGAAAAGAATCATTTTTAATGGTTATCTTTTACAAAAAGAAAACTTCCATCTTTTGAGGTATAAGAGATTAATCCAGTAGGTAATGTTGATTGAGGGTTTTTCTCTATCTTTTCTCACTCTCCATATACTACTGCCATAACTAATTATGATATTATAAACTTTCCATAAAACTACAGGGAAGCCTACTTGGCATGTTTGAAGCGATTGTGAGTCCATAGGTATCTGAGGCGCTGTATCTGACACTCAAGCATTTGAGTAAAAATATCAGCACTGGTGCTCAGGAGCCTGCGTTTCTTCACTGATAAGAGTAAAAGTAGCCTCATAGTAACCTCTTTTGACCTTCTGCATATCACGAAGACCACTGGGATATTGAACTGACGAGCGCGATACGCCTGCCCCTGTAGACCGGGCACAGTAACTCCATCAAAAGGACGCCAATAGTTCTTAGGAGAACTCGATGGAGATTGATCAGTGCCGCTCGTAGGCACAGAGCATTCCCTGGTGCTGCTGGCGACGTATCCTCTATCGCCTTAGGCGAGAGATAAGGTAGCTGTGAATCGCTCCTGGAGACGACGTATATTTCGGTCAAAAATACTTATTGGTAATAGGCGTATACAGTGCATAAGAAGTGTGGGGTATCTGTGAGCCAAAGAGCAACCACTCATAACTATTGTAGTGCCCACACAGATGATAAAACTTTTCCCTTCTGGTGAAAATTCCTCCAAAATTTCCCTTATGGTACAGGTCATTCTTCTGTGCATTCTTTTTGAGAGACATCGTTCTGACCATTTCAAGAAAATATCGCAGAAATGATGATAGAATTTCTTCTCATTTCCTTTTGATTTCCTCCAAAAGATTTTCTGGGAAAACACGTACAAGATTACCCCTTACTACTCTCTTGCGATAGCCAATAACCTAGATATAGAAAGAAGCTCCATCCGATAGGCTATAGAGGAGTTTATCGGGCAGGCGAGATTATCCAAAAGAAAAGGATAAGTGAGAGTAAAGTCATCCATTGCATAGGGCAAGGGAGATGGTTATATCTTCGGGTGATATCCCACTGTTCGAGATACTTGGCCACTCTTTGACAAACATACCTCCGAGTGCTCCATTGACCACTCTATGATCAAAACTGTGAGAGAGCATCAATTTGTAACGGATGGCGATGACATCCCCCTTCAGGTGTTTACCACCGCAGGTACGCTTTTGAATGGGCAATGGCTAAGATTTCGCTTCGAGGCTGGTTAAGGATAGGCGTACAAAGAGGTTTCGAAAAGCCCCTATATTGGTCACCGTATAAGTACCTCCCTAACCTCTTCCGGTTTGAGCTTGTTCTCACGGGCACGCCACAAGTCATTAACCGTTTTTAGCCAATCATCAAAACTCAATTGATCCGCACTTTCTTAATTACTGGTACGATAAGATCGCCATTGGGCAAAGGCTGTAGCCATCCTTTATGCTGATATTCTTTCAAAAATACGTTCGCCATCGGTAGAGATATTCATCAAAAGGAAAATCCTTCAATGCTTTAGCTACTGCTTCTATAAAGATAGGAGTAAAGGTAAGTTTTTCCCCTTCGCGCTCTCGAATTGTTTTTATATTTATTGCGCCAGTTCCAGATACGGTCACATCCACCTCGATAAAGCTGGGTTGCATGAGCCGATATATGCTTGTTCTCGCTCATATAGTTGGCAACAAAGCTGCCCATACGAGTCATCTCGATCACCTCCACATTGTCATCGACAGGAGAAGGCGTATAGGAAGTGTTGCCAGTGGTGCCTGCTCAGGAGCACTTACAGGTGCATTCCAAAGAGGCTGCAGGAGTAGCCTGGAGCCGCTGGAGCAGGAGTAGCCTGGAGCTGCAGGAGCCTCTTTTTGAGACTGAGTAGCGGCTAAGTTCTTTTATAAAATCGTCAATATCAGGATATTTAACTCATGACTTTCTGCTACTTTTCTCCTCAGGGGCTGCCTCTTTTCCTCTTGAGCAACCGGTAAAGCTTCTGGGTGTAGAAGAAGCAGGAGTAATTGTTGCTGGCTCAGAGTAACCGCCACTTGTGCTTGTTCTCCCTCTTGTCTTGTTCTATTTTCTAAATAGCGAAGAATATCATACTTAGTGATGCGTCCTGAACCCCTGTTCCCTCAATAGAGGCCAATTCCTCCTCTGATATATTTTCTTCTTTGGCAATGGTTCTACCAAGGAGTAGAAATCTTTTGAGTCTCTTCCTGTGAAGCAGCATCCGCAGGGGTATCCACTTGAGTAGGCACATAAGGTACAGCAGGCACTACCTCTTGTAGTTCTTCCTCTGAAGTAGCTGCGGGCAGGGCTATCTCCTGAGGCTCCTCAAAAGAAGAAATGTTCTCTTGCTCAGGTTCATAAGCAATAGTTCCTCAGAAGAGGCGTAGCCTCAGGCAGGGCAATAGTAGGCCCGATGCGGCATTTTGCTCTATTGTTTCGATCACCGCCATGAGCTGTCCCACTACGGTTCTTTCCGAGTAAGGATTTCGGTGAGGATTCCCTCTACATCACTGGGAATTTCAGAATCAACTTTGTCAGTGGCTACCTCCACCAAGATATCATCCAAGTGTATGGTATCCCCCTACTTTTTAAGCCAGAAGAGACAGTACCTCCTCAACGCTTTCTCCCATTTGTGGTAATTTTTAATTCGTACCTTGCCATAATTGTTAATTGTTAGTTGTTCATTGTCAATGATTAAAACAATAAACTAAAGATTCATTTGATCTTTTTATTGTTTTACTTCTATTTGTTTAACCATTGCTTTTACAACTTTATAAATACTTTAGTTCTGACTTAGTAAAACCCAACGACCTCCTCCTACATCACCTGAAAGGGGATGCGGTGTAGGATACTCCTGCCGAGGGTTACCTCATCGGTATATTCGAGTTCATCCCCCTACGGATATGCCTCGGGCAATGGTAGAGGTGGTAATATCCAAGCCTTCTAACTGTCTGTAAATGTAAAATTGGTTGTATCGCCTTCCATGGTATTGCTCAGGGCAAAGATAATTTCCTTGACAGAACCTTCTTTTTACCTTTTTGACCAAGGAGGCGATGGTCAGCTCATTAGGCCCCACCTCCATCGATAGGAGAGATTTTTCCCCGAGCACGTGGTAGCCCATTGTACTGTCCGGTATTCTCATAGCCATGACATCTCGCACATCCTCCACACACAGAGCAAGGAGCTATCCCTATGGATATTGGCACAGATGTCACATATTTCCGTATCGGATATGTTATGGCACTGCTTTACAATAAGTAATCTCACTGACCAAACTGACCAAAAGATGCTGCCAAGCGCTCGGTTTGTGCAGGAGGTTGCTTGAGCAGGTGTAAGGCCAATCGCAGGGCGGTGCGCTTTCCTCATTCCTGGCAGTTGTGAGATCTCATAGACCGCATTTTTCCAAACAATTTGGAAGAAAAATCCATCATGGCACATTACAATTAAGAGCGCAACTGGGCACCCACTTCCTGCTGGAAGGCAGCCAGCAGGACTCCATTGTCTTATCTATCTGCTTATCCGTAAGTGGTTTTATTGCTATCCTGCAGGAGGAACCCTATGGATAGCTCTTCTTGCTTTCTTAGGGTTTTGTCCCCTTGATATACATCGAAGAGGAATACCTTTTTGAGTAATTCTTTTTCTGTCTTATGGGCGATATTATAGATCGCTCTGAAGGAAACATCCTCATCCAAGAGCAGTGCCAGATCGCGGCGTACTTCTGGGTACTTAGGGATTTCCATAAACGACCTTTCTTAGCCAAATGTTCAAGAGCTACCTCCCAGCGAACATCGGCAATAGTATACCGCTTTGCTTGATTCCGAAATGATTCAAGATATTTGTCCTGACTATCCCTAAGGAAGCCAAAGTCTGTTGTCCTATTTTAGAGTTATTCCTTCTTGAATATTCCTTCTGTGGCAGGCTCTTCCTGATAATCTACGATTCCCAAGCGGGAGAAGATAGCCAAGAGGTAGCCCTTGAGCTGGTAGAAGTTGGTCTTCTCAGTAGGGGTATTCCATGTCTCGATAGTGTTCGAGAGGAAAAGCGCCAAGTGCTTAGGCTCGGTGTAGCTCTGTCTTCTACCTTGTGATAAGTTTTACCAAACTCAAACAGCGTTAGAAGTCAGTGCGCTTACGGTTGTTATTGTAAGCGATGGTTTCCAGACCTGAGAAGAGCATGCTCTGTCGCATCACAGCCAGATCCTGGCTAAGTGGATTGAGCAACGTCACCGCTGGCTGCTGAATATCCTCAGAAAGTGTCTCGTACTGAGCTGTAGTAAGGCTATTGTTCATTATCTCGAAGAATCCCTGCCCTACGAGCTGGTCAGCAATAATATTTTGAACATTGAAATCTTCATATCGGTTAGCATGTGCCATAGAAGCACTCACCTTGGAAGGAGCTTCAACATTGTTATAGCCATATACGAAGTATCTCTTCTATCACATCCACATCGCGCTGTACATCGACTCTATAAGAAGGCACTGTAAGCCCCATACCTATCTCGGTAATGCTATTAATCTGGATACCCAGAGAGTGTAGAATACTTGATAACATCGCGAGGATCACCTGACCGACAAGTGCATCCACTTTTTCATAGGTGAGAATACTTGGAAATCCTCTATTTTTCTGGGATAGAAAATCAATCACATCGGAAGAAATCTCACCTCCAGCCAATTTTTGATCATATAATAGCGGCTCTGAGCAGCGCATACTTACAATCATCGGCTATTGACTCTCGAAGCGGAAAGAAGCATCGGTAGAGATCTCCATATCTTTTGGCAGTTTTGCGAATCGCCACGGATTAAAGTAAGCACTTTTCCAAGAAAATATGAGTAGTATCCTGACTTACCCTGAGTTGTTACCTCCCAATACCCCCTGCTAGCATAGTGGTTTGTCTAGCATCGCAGATCACCAGATCCTCGGCTGAAAGGGTTCTATCCACCCCATCCAAAGTTTGAATTTTTCACCTTCAGAGGCATTGTGAACAATAATCTTCTTGCCTGAGATATGTAAAGCATCAAAAAGCATGAAGAGGCTGTCCCAAGTCATGAAGTGCTACAATTGGTTACATCCACTATATTATTCTTAGGCGTAATCCCTATTGCTCCAAGTCTGTCTCTGTAACCATGCAGGCGAAGGAGCCACCTTCACATTGGAGATGCTCACTCCACAATAGCGAGGTGCCAATTCCTTTGTTGTCCACCAAGACATCTATCTTAAGCAAACGATTTTCTATAAAGAAATCTGTTACTGAAGGAGTAATACTTCCTTATTGGTACCCTCTGAAGAGTCCTGCTCTGAGATCACGGGCTACGCCTAAGTGACTCATCGCATCGGCACGATTGGGGGTAAGGCCTATCTCAAAAATAGTATCAGAGACAACATTGAAAAACCTCACTACAAGGCTTGCCATTGGGCAAAGAGCTATCCAATACCATAATACCCTCATGGCTCTCCCAGACCCACCTGTCCTCCGCAGAGATCATTCCATGACTCTCTTCCCACGGATTTTGCCTTTCTAATCTTGAAAGGTTCCTGCTTGTCATAGAGAGATAGTCCCAATGGTGGCTACAGCAACTTTCTGTCCTTGAGCTACATTGGGAGCCCCACAGACACAGGGTACTACGCCTGCATCGCTCTAAATCCACCTTGGTCAGGCTTAGCTTATCTGGCATTGGGGTGCTTTGGCACCTCAAGTACCTCTCCTACCACCACGCCAGCGAGCCCTCCCTTTACACTCGTAAGAGTAGATACCTTCACTTCCAATCCTAAATCGGTAAGAATCTCGCCCTACCTCTTTGGGCTGGTAAATCAATCTTGAGGAAATCTTTTATCCAGTTGATGATGAGATTTTCATAAAATGATACTATATTTTTGAATGGCAAAGTTAGTATATTTTATTGTAATGAGAAAAATTTTTGATTGAAGTTAGCACTCGATAATACAAAAAGACCGATTATTAATAATTAATGATCCCATGTTGATAGGGGCTTGCAGGTCTTGTTAGTAAAAGAATTTGCTTTTATATAATTGGAGAGCGAATTGCATGTGTTGGGAAGGGCGAATTGCCTTTCTTGTTGAAGGGCGAATTGCACTGCGCTAACATGTGTGACACAACGCTGGTATTAGGTATTTGTTGGTTACATTCTTCACTTTCACACACATGCGCTCTCATTCGCTTGGCTCACACTTTCACTCTTCACTCTTCATTCTTCACTCTTCACCTCTTACCATTGTAGCAGTTCTGAGAGGGAATCTTGCGGGGAGGTTGAGCGGCACTCTCACCGAGCCCGTGAGAGCATCGCATCGTCATGAGGGTTGCTCTCCCTTGAGGTAGCCCACATGAGGTCTCGGGCAAAAGTCGGAAAGCGTTTCTTCCAATCCAGAGGCATGTACTAACTGCTGCACTGAGGACGAGGCAGAAAATACGCGTATCTTATTCTGTGATTGATGGAAGGATAGAAGCGGGTGAGTTGTTCCCCATCTGCTGAGCACGTTCCTCCAGATTATGAACAAAGAGTCCTCCGCCGTTGTTACTTCTCTATATGACAAGCGCTCACCTGATGTCCAAGAGCTTAGGCAATCTCCATCTCAGTTACCTTCATTGATCCTCGGTATAGAGCACATCTACTTTATAGTGCCTCTTCCTGTGCTTTCTTTGTAAAGAGCACTGTGAGGTAGTCGGCACCACTATCAGCAGCGTCGATATGAGCCACAGAGTAAGTACGTGAGGGATCTCGGTGATAGCACTGAAACCCTCATACAAGCCCTTGCGAAGGTTGGTGGGTTCTGCTGGTAGAAGACTCTCGAAGACAGCCCCATTGCGCTGCTTGATCCTGTGGGAGCTTTTCCAGATTAGTGTCGCTCTGGCCAGAGCACCCTCCCCTGAGCTCTGGGGTCAGAGAGGTAGGCGGACTGTCCTCGATAGCAGGGAAACTCAGCAGCACCCACCCGTGCGGGTTTCTGTCGGGTGTAGAGACCTTCCTTCTGCAAGAGGCGTCCGGCGAGGTCATCCATGCCAGCGGGTGAAAAACCAAGAGCTGTTGGCTGGAGCTGTGCAATCGAGTAGAGGCCACCGTATCGTACCAGTCGGCGTATACTCCTGCCGTATCAGAGGCGACCATGCCGCAGCGGCATCCTTTGTAGAGGTCATCCATGATAAGTATATCCACTGGTTCTCCTGCGAGAGAGCCGCCGACTCCTATGGTCTTGAAACTTCCTGATAGGCCCACTATCTCGCACTCATCAGCATTGCGAGCGTAGTTGCGGCTCTTCCTTGCTGCTTGGGAAGAGGGAGCACGTGCAAGAGTCGCTTGTGGGAACAACTCATGGTAGGTATCCTGGTCCATGATGCGCTGGAGTTCACGGTTGAACTTGCGTGCCTTGGTAGCATTGTGGAGACGATAGCTATGCGCTTATTGGGATTACGATCCCAAGACAAAAGCCGGCAAGCGGCGGGTAGCTCCCTCGCTCTTGCCATGCTGAGGCGGCATGGTAATCATCAGTTTTTGGACACGCCCCAAGGCAAAATACAGTGAGTTTTTCATAATAAGTCCTATGAAAAAGGTGCTGGCTTGAAGTAAGGGAGCGTTTTTGGGTAAAGGTTAGGAGGTTGAAAGCAAGGTTTTTCTTCCAATAATAGTGTTGGGAGGCAGGTGTTATATATTGTGTTTGTTCAGTAAGGGTGGGTTGGGATTGGGCTGTGGACACTGGCTGGCTACATTCTTCATTTTTCACCTTTTGCCTCTTCGTTCTTCATTTTTCGTTCTTCACTCTTGAGAAACCAGCCTTCCATCCTCCCCAGTAGAGAGATAAGGCAGTAGGTTCTCACGGAGGGAAGCTCACATGGGTCTTCCCGCCACGTTGTGTATTTCTTCGCTATTGACGATTTTCCATAGGAGGTCTGTCATGTTGAGGAGCGCATTTCTTAGAGAATATGAAAAGTGAAGAATGAAGAACGAAGAGTTGGCTCATTCTTCACTCTTTTTCACTTAATTTGCGACAAAGATACCACATGGAGAAGACAAAAGTCAAGGAAGGAGACCATAAGAAATAAGACGAGAAGTGAGAGGAGTTAGGGAATTTTGAATTGCTAAAAATAATAATAATTTATTCTTGAGTGTTTATCTGTAACTTTGCACTCTTAAAAATAATTTATAGAAAAATGAAACGATTAGGAATTTTCTTGCTTTTTAGCAAGTACCCTTGCTTTTGGCCAAAACCAGAACAAAAAGACAGGTTGGGATGCTGCAAGCTCAAAGGAAAAGTAAAAACTTACATCATAGAGGACTATCGTATAGATGAAAAAGGGAAACCCTTCAGAGGGAATACAGAGCTAATCACCGAGTTCGGACCTTAAGGGACGTACTACTAAGATGCAAGTGAAGAATAATGAGTGATCATGTCCTATCATGATACTTATAACGACCAAGGCTATTTGATAGAGTCCATATCCAAAGATGAAGATAACAAAACACTTTCGTCGAACTTATATGAGTATGACCAAAAAGGAAATCGTACCCGTCATGACCTACTCACTGCAGATGGAAATCTATTCATGAGCACCTTTCAAAAATACAACGATAAGAACCAACTTATAGAAAAAGTCAAAATTGTGTGGGTGGTGTATGTGATGAGAAAGTACTGACTTATGATGAGAAAGGACACCTTATCCAAGAGGATAAGCTACAAAAGAGAATGAACTTTTTCCAAAAACCCTTTATAAAAATGATGCTAAAGGAACCGATTGAACGACTCTCCCATGATGCTAGCAGGTAAACTCCTAAAAAGATAACCTCCACCTATGACAAAGAAGGTAATGAGACTGAGAACATTGTCTCACGAAGGAGATGGCACCATAGCTCCAGAAGAAAAACTATGTATACCAGTATGATAAGAAGAGAAACTGGATCAAAAAGACTGAAAGCGAAAACGGAGACTCTCTCTGATCATTCAACGAAAACTGAATACTACAAATAGCTCACCATAGGCAGCTTTTATTTGTCATAATATAATTAGCCAGGATTTTGTTTCCATTTTCCTTTTTCATAAGTAATATCGGTAGCAGGAATAGGCCATGTCATTTTGTAATATCCTGCAGAGATATTCAGCTGATAATATTCGTTGGCAGGAGAAGTGAAGATGGCATCAGTATTCTGTGGCGTACCACGTACCACCCCTAATCCCCAACGCTTGATATCGAAGGCGGAAACCTTCGAAAGCTAACTCACGATTACGTTCGTTCTGTATCTCTGTAAAGAGCGCATCCCCAGTGGTTGTTAGCGCAGTGGTCAGTCCACGAGAAGCGCGGAGACGGTTGAGGTATACAAGAGCGTTAGCCTCATCCCGATTGCGGTAAGCTGCCTCGGCTGCAATGAGATATTGCTCGGCAATACGGAACAATTTCGGTTTGTGCATATAGGTAGCAGCCCTGAGGGATTGCTCTTTAGGTTGCTATTATCCGGATACTTGGTTACCAAACTAGATATTGCTATATACAGTATTTCCATAATCCACAAAGAGTTTTGGAAATAAATACTTTTTTCTATAATCCGCTGTATCGAACAGATCTCACAAAAAGACTGTGTAGGGATATAGCTTGGGTTATAGAGTAGCGGCGCAAGCGACGGTCGAAGTTATTAGCCCCTATATAGATATCATTGGCCTTAGGTAGCTCATTGACAATGCTAACATTCCCTGTAGAGCCAGCCGCTGCATAAATCTGGACAATGCTCTCCGTTGCAGCATCCTCAGTCCAGATATTTTTAAGGGTAGCGGATGAAGTCGCCAAAGGATAAGTGCCTGCATCAATAAGAGCTTTAGCTGTCTGATAAAGCTGCTGCCCACTCACCCTGATAGAGCAAGACACGTGCCTTGAGCGCTTTAGCTGCATCTACAGTAAAAGTAGTGGAACCTACCTCTCCTGCTGTATTGGCAAGATACTCCTCGGCCAAAGCAATATCACTAAGGATAAACTCATAGGTTTCCTTCAAAGAGCTCGGTGCAGGGAAGTCTGCTACCTTAGGCTCTCTTAGGATGGGGAGTCCATAAGCTGAAGAAGCATCATATGCGCCACAGAAGTGAGTAACCAAGTAGGTGTAGAAATAAGCACGCCCTAAATAAAGTTCGCCCATATTACGCTTTATTTGTGCTTTTGAGTAGTCTCTATCCTTTTCTATTGAATAGAAGGATTCTCTGGAGAGAGATTGATATCCTGTATTGCCTTGAAATGCGCCAAACCAGATAGCCGCAGTTGTCTCATCGGAAGAAGTGAAAGTATTCCCCCAACGGTGAAGCGCAGGAAGTTTTTCATTATCACGGCGTACTGCATTGAGAAAAATCAGCCTGTATGTCGAGTACTTATCATGGCATTACCGTAGGTATTGTCGCGCAAGGCTCTGTACATACCATTGACCCAATACTGAGCATCTTTCGACATTGAGGTAAGCCTTTTTCGTCACTCAGATCTACATAAGGTTCTTGATCTAACTTAGCACAACCTTGCAGAGAGAGTGCTAAGAGAATAAATAATGGTAATTTGTTATATATTTTCTTCATATTTTTAGAATTTAAGTTCGACACCGAAAAGTAAAACTGACGAGAAGGAGGGTATCCTCCCATAGATATAGGCTGAGTGAATTCTGGATCTGCTCCTTCGTACTTGGTTATCGTAAAAACATTACGAGCAGTACCATAGAGGCGTACCCTTTGGAAGAAGCTCACTTGTTCTATCACTTCCTTAGGGCAAACGATAACTTAAGGTGATTCCTTTAGGCGAACGAAATCAGCATTCTGTATCAGGCGTGAGTCACTTCCTTGCACAAAAAGTAGCTCTCAGTAATTTTAGGATGGCGAGTAACATCCCCCGCTTGTTTCAATAATCAAATACATTACGGCTTAGGTTTCCATTAGCAAAAAGTGTTAGGGTTCTCTGTATAGATCATATCTCTATTCTCTCACCCAACGACCTATGGAGAAGGAAAAATTCATATCCAAACTAAAGCCACCATAAGTAATATCCCATCCGAAACCACCATTGATTGGAGCATGCATCTTCTTACCTGTGGTCTGTCCCAAATTCAAGTTATATTCTGTAGTTACTTGAGAGTCATCGGTTTGTTTTTCCATTTTATCCTCTCCTGGTTTATACCACTCGATAAGTCCTGTATCCGGATTAACCCCTTGTGTAGCATCTGCTGTATACTCAAGAGCTTTTTCCTACCTTGAATCCAATTTTGTCACGAGCATTGACCAAGGACTGTCTTCCATCGAAAATTTCAACGATCTTTTGTTGATTATAGTTGAAGTTAAAAATAAGGGCGTATACTAAGGTTATTTGCCCTATTGTAATATACTCGTGATGATATAGAGAGGTCTATCCCTTGGTTTTGCATTCCACCAGTATTGCCATAGAGTTGTGTATATCCACTGGCACTGTTGTTATCACGGTAAGAAAGCGCATCATAGGTACGACGGTTATAGTACTCTACATTAAGCGAGGTATTGTAAAGGAATACCACATTGAGCCCTACACTGGTTTTTGTCTGTTCCTCCCAACGAATGTCAGGATTTCCTAACCTACTAAGGGTATATATCCTGTTTGCCCCTTGATATACTGCCAATGGACTTACGACATTGAGGTTGCATAGTTAAGCCCTCCTGCATTTCCAGAGAGTCCTGTACTGAAGCGCAAGTTAAGATCGGTAAGCCATTTGACCTCTTTGAGGAAATTCTCCTTCTTAAGCTTCCACATAGCCCCTACTGCCCAGAAGTTGGCATAGCGATTGTTGCGTCCAAAATTAGAAGAGCCATCGCGACGGGCCTCGAAAAGATCCGAAGAAAAGCGCCCTTGATAGTCGTACACTCAAGCGAGAGAGAAAAACGAATTGAAAGTACTGGACAGACTTATTATCCCCTATAGCAAAATTCTATTACCATGTACCAACATAGAAAGTCCATCAGAAGGCTGCTCCCTGCGGTATAGTTAGTCAAAGTCTTAGCAATATTCTCAGTCGATTCCTGTCCAAGCAAAAGCTGTAAAAGAATGAGAATTCTGAGAAAGGAATTTGTATTCTAAAGTGTTGGTAAAAGTCTTTTTATAAGCCCTTTTACTTGACTAAGTTGAGTAAATGCTGTAGTTTCATAACCAAACTTATAATCAGTAAAAGAGTGTAACTGTTTTTGATTCAGATTCTCCAGCACTGTATGGTACCCCAGCTTTGAGTCTTGAATACTAAGTTCTAATAGGTTCGACAGTCAAGTACGCTATAGGCATGACATCCACCCCATAAGATCCATAGGGATGCTTTTCGGCATCATACTAGGGTGATAGGAAGCCGGTAGAACGCCCTGTAAGTCCACAGATAAAATCTTTCTTGACCCATCAGGATTATAGGGGTATAAAGTGGTAAAGCCAAGACCCTACCTCCTACTACAGAAGAGCGTCCTCCTTCGCTTTTCGGTATAGCTCATAGAAAGAGATAGTCCCGCTTTAAGCCATTTATTAATACGTATCAATATTGGAATTGACATTATAACGATGATAATCCAGTGCAGGAGCTGTAGAGCCCCTCTTGCTTAAAATATCCCAAAGAGAAATAGTAGCAGTGTTGGCAGTTCCTCCTGATATAGAGACTATCGGTACGTGAAGTAGGTACAAAATCACGGAAGAAGATCTTGTCCCAGCGTGTGTTATAAGGATTTTTCAATATCTTTTTCGATAACGGCATCGGTATCGCTGACACCTGCTGCAGAGCAGAATCGCAGCAGGGTCACGCTGAGCCCAAAAGTCCATATACTCACGAGGAGACATCATCGTTGTCAAAGAATTTACGACTGGCACTGGTGATGGCATTGAACCCTACTTGATGACTGATGGTAATATTTGTTGGCTGGTTGTACTTGCTACGCTTAGTAGTGATAAGAATCACCCCCATTGGCCGCACGGAACCATAGATAGAGGTAGAAGTGGCATCCTTGAGAACAGTAATATTCTCAATATCATTAGGATTGATACTGGACGTGATATCACCGTCCACCTGAGCTCCATCGACTATATAGAGAGGATCCTGTCCTGAGCACCCCTTTGAGAGCTGATTGAAAATTGTTAAATCCATGGATAAGCACATTGAAGAGGCGCCTGGTCTTCCTGAACTTGTAGTAACTACCATCCCCTGCTAAGCGACCAGCAGTGCATCCATCACATTGGCATTGGGAGTTTCAGCCAGAGCTTTTCCTTGTATAACTGAGACAGAGGCTACTGTCTTACTGGCTACCTTAGGTGCTCCATAACCGGTGAAGACAAGCCCTGTATCGATCTCCTGAACATCGTCCTGTAGGACAACATTGATCACCGAAGATTTTTGAGTTACCTTCTTCTCCACCTGCTTTCATTCCTAGGAATAATAAAGTACATCCCCTACATTGGCCTCACTGATGGCATAAGCCCTCATCATTGGTCGTGCACCTTACTAGTCCCTTTGATAAGAACATAGGTACCCAGAATAGATCTCCTTGTCCATCTCACCGTTCCTGTAACGGTTACTTTTTGCGCTAAAGCCCCTTGTATAGTAGCTATAAAGAGTAGCGCAACTGCATAGAAAATTTGCTTCATTTTTATAAAGGCTGCAAAATTTCTATAATGAAACTAACAAATATTTCTTTATTTTCTTTATTAATATCTTTTTTAAGAAAAATAGATAACTAGGTAATAAGTAATTTAAGCTTCGTAAGTCGTTTTTAGAATACAATGTAAGATTATAACTATTTGTAAATCAATATATTACAAAAGAAATCCCCCTCACATACTCAGTTCCATGTATTCACGGACTACCTCTCGGAGGGAAAGCCAGCGAGTGCTCACAGCTGGGTATGTGGGATGCAAGGTTTATTCCCTAATACTTGTAAGTAAGATTTAGTTAAGAAGTCAGCGGCATTGCCATGAGCATATTCGGCATCGCGGGCAACAAGCATAGAGGCAGGGGTATAATACACCTTATCGGCGAGGTTCTCCACCCCTAAGCCCAAAGATAGATTCTTATTGAAGGTATAACCGACTAAGAGAGAAGAGGTCATAGGAAAGACGACCCCTTCGCCTTCGGTATATACTCTTGTTGTCTGAGCAAAGCGATCACGGCTGCCCGTGTGTAGGTAATTCACTTGAAGGTAACTCTTAGCGGTTGGGGTAACCCTTACATAAGCACTTGCCTTAGGTGCAGGAATGGAAGTACCACTCATATAGCCATCCCATGGACCATCTTCGGTAGATTTTTCTTTCCTTCGAAGGAGATAAAGCTACCACTGAGGGTAAGCCAGTCGGTAGGAAGAAATCTGCATTCACCTCGAAGCCATATACTTCTGTGGGCTTCTATCCACTACTCCAGAAACCACTTTACCGACTTGAGGTCGCTACCGAGCTTGGAATAGGTATAGAAGTAAGTCGCTCAGGTGCAGCATATTTACCTGATCTCGAATAAGCCCTCATCTCACAATTATCCGTTTTGACAGGTTCTGTGTTGATCTTAGAGTACATCGGCCTTAGCAGCACTGAAGGGTACGACCTAAATCAAAGATAGAAAAATCCTGTGAATAAGAAGCAAAAAGGCTGGAAGTACTTGATCTGGTTGTAAGCAATCCCTACATTGGGAGAGAGGTTGTTATAGGAGAGTCCCCCACCTTTTTACATCAGACACGCGGATCGGCATTTTTGAGCCCAAGCACCTGATAGTCTGGCACAGCCACGTCTCATATAATCATAGCGAAGTCCTGCCTTGAGTACATAGTGGTTGAAGAGTGGTTTTGGTTTGCAAGAAAGGAGCTGAGTTGTGAAGTCAGTTCAGGCATCCAGTAACGCCCATCTACAAGGGGCTGACTGGTCTTATCAATCGACGCATCTATTCCATAGAGCAATTGGGTAAAGATGTTCTCCCCAAGGAGCAATTTGCGGTAAGCTGGGTACGGATTCCGTATCTCCCTTTTACAGTTGCTTGTCCGCTGGAGCTTTCCCAACGTGGGCTCTGGCATTATGCTTGCGATAGTCGAAGATTGCGTACTGATGTTGGGTAAAGTCAGAGAGTTCCAAGTCGGTATGGGCGAAGATATTATTGGAATTTGGAACTCACGTAAGCATTGTGATTGTAGCGCATCCCCTATCCTGAGCAGCTGATCCTCTGCCACCATAGACCCAATACGAGGGTCTGCAAATACTTTCCTGAAGAGGCGACCAAAGGCATGCTGCAGGCTCTGGTAAAAGTTATACATGACCTCTACTCTGTTATCCTCATCGAACTGGTAGCCAGCTTTTATAAGACCATTATAGGTACGTACATCGCCCGCCATAGCGAGGAGAGATATATCCCCTGCCCCATCCACAGCCGAGCCTGTCGTAAGAGCACCATCATAGGTAGAGAAAAGCCCTTATAGTTACCCGAGAACTGCTGATTGAAGCGGTAACCAAAGCCTCTGTTTTCCTTGAAAGAATCTCTGCCGAAACCCCTAAGGAAGTTTGCCCGCTGAAAGCCACCCCTTTAGGAGCTTTCTGGTTACGATATTCATAATCCCTCCGATAGCGCCATTCCCGTACAGCCGTAGAACCTTTCACAATCTCAATACGCTCTACTGCTGCAGGATCTATGGAACGTATATCACGGTCGGTGGAGCGTAGGGGCGTAGATTGAGGAATCATCGATAAGCACTAAGAGTGCACGCCCGCGTAAGTTCTGATAGCGATTATTGGTTGTATTGGTAGAGAGCGCCATAGCTGGCTCAATCATTCCAATAAGATGCGACATATCGGGTACAATCTTAATAAACTGCTGCAGTTTCTTTTGGTCAATAATCGTTACATTCGCCACGCATCGGTTTTTCTTTCTCCTCTATACGATTGGCAGTAATAACCACTCTCTTCCAAGCCTAAGGTATCACGCTCCATACCACTGGGCTGCTGTGCATAGCCCGTAAATGTTAAGCCCAAGGCCATATAATTACTATTTTCTTCATATAAATAATTTTACATATTCAGGTGCAAATATATACATTATTTAGAAATAAAATAAATAAATTTAATTTGTTGATTTGGCAATTTGTCAATTTGTCAATTTGCCGATTTGGCTCATTGACTCATCGTCTCATTGACTCATCGGTTAATTGTTCACCCTTGCTCATTGGTTACTGGACACATTAATCCCTTCCGCCCAATTCGGCGTCATCAGCCCTGAGCATCTTAAAGAGATAGAAATTGGTACCAGGGTGGGATCCTACCACGCCTTTTTCATAGCCCTCATAGATAGCTAGAAGTTCTACGTCCTTGTTTTGGAACAGCCTTGTAGTACCATCATACCAATAATCTTTATCGGCTAAGAAACCATTGGGTACTTCCTTTAGAGAAGCATTGTCATAGCCCTTTACGACTACATATTTACGCTCAACTCCTCCAACCATATTGGTCATTATCATACCACTCTTATAAGTCAAATGATAAATCTGTCCGTTATGCCTCCAAAAAGGAATAGGGAAAGCTCCTCAAAGCCTGTGGTATCTATTTCTTTTATTCTTTTTGCTTATCGTCTTGGGAAGGGAATAATTCCCTAGGGGTGTGTTCCTTCTTTTAGCAACGCTAACTGCTGGGGTTGAGGGTGTGGTACATAGAGGCTATCGTCATAAGTCTTATAATAAGCTCTGATCCTCATAGATACATAGACTCTGATTATCCATATGAAAAAGTTTTTCCATACTCAGGGCGGTTTGTATAGTGGAAAGGCAGTTTCTTATCCCAATCATACACCCCATTCTTGTCATACTGATAGTAATAATGTCCTGGGACAATCCCAAAAGTAGCCGCATCATAGCCAGAGAGTGGCTTTTTTTCTCTGTAGAGCTTGTCCCCATCAGTTACAAAAACTTCAAATAGCTTTTATCTTGCTCAAATTCTCCTTGGGTATGGGCACTCTAAGGTCTTTTATTTTTCTAATGGATAGCTATTTTCATCATAATAGAGGTGGTTTTTATCTATCAAATAGAAATCATTCAGCCTTCGTAAGGTAGGAATATCAAAATAATCAGGGAGTTTCACAAAGTAATCCTCTGCCTTCTCCTCCTTATCATACCCTCCATTATAGCGCAAATACATGGGTAGTGGTTTTTGTATATATTATTCGATACCTGCTGTACCCGCTCCCCTTATAGATAAAGGGTTTTCCTGGTAATAGGTGTTATTTTTGTCGAGACAAACTCCCCATTTGCCAAATCCTTCTGAAGGGTAGCCACATCAGCCCCCTCTACCTTTTGGTCGTAATAGTATAGGTAGTTTTTGTCCTTTAAAATAACAAATGGAAACAGTTTCGAAGGTTGCAGGGTCAGAGATGTTAATCTGCTTTGTTCCCCTAAAAAGCCTTCTTATAAGTTCGCCAAACAGGTTCTTTCCCAATAGTCAGACGGCTTGTCATAATGGCTTATAACGCCCACTACTCTAAAGCCCGTGGTATCAATCTTTATTAAACTCTTGGTAATAGATCCCATTTTTGTCTTTTGGCAAATCCCTCGATACATCAAGGAGCGCGAAACTCGCCATATCAGGTTTTATGATCTTGTGGGCATTTTTCTTGGTAGATGACATATCCTGATTGATGATATAGCCTCTCCACATAGGGACGCTTATATTCCCAAAAGAACTCCATAGGGAATCCAGTGCGATGGATATCGGACACAAGCATGGTATCTTGTACCACAGCCGTATCATCAGTAGTAGGAGTTGCTCGACAGATTTTTTGCCAAGCAACGAGTAACAAAGTAAGAAGTAAAAAGACGGTTCATAAGAGCTTTTGAGTTTTGAGTTGGTCATTGGCTAATTGACTCATCGGCTAATTGGCTTATTAGATTGCAAATATACTCATTTTTCTTAATTTTGTACCCTGATAGCCGATTATTTTATGACTTACCAGAATATTCACATCAATAGCGATTCTCCTGAGGATTTTTGCTCAAGGAGAACATACTACCCTATACTATATATTTCTCTTACAGGGAGATAGCCACTTTAGTGTCGACTTCAACGAATACCATTCCCAAGGCTATTCGCTACTGTTCCTCTCCCCTACCAGTATCTTCAATGGATGGAGAGGGCAGCAAAAATGGACTTTATTGCCTTCCATGGGGATTTCTATTGTATAGAGTACCACAAAAAGAGGTGGTTTGTAACGGCTTATTATTCAACAACATATACCAACAACCCCACTTTGAGGTCTCTCAGGCGGTTTTTGGAGAATTGGAGAGCCTCTTGAAAAGATGCAAGCCATTGCTTCAGACTCAATCCTTACCAAATTGCAGTGCTTAAGAGCTACTTGCAACTGATCTTGGCTATCGGAAGCCGAGAGAAACAGCATTTTTTGAGCCACTTAAAAGAAGAGAACCCAGTGCAAAACCCCATGGCCAATTTCCAAGAGCTTCTGGAAGCCAATTTTCTCAAGGAAAAGGATATCAGCTTCTATGCAGCGGTGTATCACCTTTCGGTGAGTGCTTTCTCAAGCGTATCAAAGCAGTATTATGGAAAGACTCCCATCGGCACTGCTAAGGGAGCGCTTGGTTCTGGAGGCCAAAAACTGCTACACCTCACCCATAAGTCGGTCAAGGAAATCGCCTTTTGAACTCTGCTTTGAAGATGCTTTCTACTTCAGCCGCTACTTCAAGAAGGAAGTCGGGGTTTCTAAGCAATTTTCGAGAAAATGTGGAATTTCCATCGTGGCAAAATAATCTATGTTTGTGGTAAAAAAATCCATTCTTATATGGAAAATGCTTTGTATTTTTGCATCCTGAAAATAATATAGTCATGCAAACATTATTAGAAAAATTGGCTGGATTACAGTCACAGTTTATCAACTTTATTCGCATTAGTGATCTTTATCGTAATGGCGTGGATTGGAGGCTTAAAAGTATGTCAGTACGAAGCCGACGGGATTGTTCCCTTTGTTACCAATAGCCCTTTTTATGAGCTTCTTCTATGCAAACTCAGGTAAAAACCAGCTATCGATGAGAATGGTGTTACAGGAGAGGCTAACAAAGGCAAAGAAGTAGCAGAATACAAATTGCACAAAAACCCAGAGGGGAAAATGGTAGCTGCCAATATCGAATGGCATAAACAGAACAACACCTATATCTTCTCCTATGGCTTAGGTACGGTAATTTGCCTAATTGGTTTGCTTACTCTTTTTAGGTATATGGTCTCCTAAAATCGGACTTATCGGTGGATTGCTTACTTTTTGGTATGTCCATCGTTACCCTTTCGTTCCTTATCACTACCCCAGAGGTATATGTACCCTAACTTAGGTGGTGATATGCCTACCCCTAACCATGGCTTCCCTTACCTATCAGGAGCAGGGACGCTTGGTACCGAAAGATATTATCATGTCGGCCGGTGGACTTATTGCCGCTTCTGACGCAGCAAGACGCCTCTTAGCAAAGAGCAAATAAAAATCATTCAGAAATAAATAGCCCCCAAACCGCTCGGTTTGGGGCTATCCTTTTATACATTATGATAATTATTTTCTGGTAGGTAGTGGGTAGGGTACCTTCTACAAGGATGCTCTTATCTACATCTTGGATATTGCGATGACCAGAGAAAGCCATAGTGGTATCCATTTCATCATAGAGGATTTGTAGGGCACGAGTTACCCCTCTTCTCCATAAGCACCCAATCCGTATACTGGAGCACGGCCGAGCATGATTCCTTTAGCACCCTAAAGCCCATGCCTTAAGCATATTCTGTCCTGTATAGAAACCAGAGTCTATCCATACCTCTGTCTGGCTACCTACAGCGCTTACAATATCTGGTAAGGCTTTTGATAGAAGAAATAGTATCGTCCATCTGACGGCCACCATGGTTAGAAACGATGATAGCATCGGCACTGTATTTGACAGCTTCTTGTGCATCTTCTGGGGTCATGATCCCCTTGAGGATAATAGGGCCTCCCCAGAGTTCCTTAATCTCAGCTATATCCTTCCAGCTAAGGCTTGGGTCAAACTGTTCTTTTAGTCCAAGAAGAGAGGAAGAAAGATCGGATACATTCTGGCATGGCCGGCGATGTTGCGGAATGTCCAGCGACGGTTACCAAATACATAACGCAATCCCCAAGGAATTTTGGTAGAAAGGTTTATAATATTAGGAATAGTAAATTTTGGAGGAGTAGAAAGACCATTCTTGATATCACGGTGACGGTTTCCAAGCACCTGTAAGTCCACCGTTACCATAAGAGCAGAACACTTAGCTTCTTTGGCACGACGGATGAGATCCTTCATGAACTCACGGTCACGCATCACATAGAGCTGAAACCAGAAAGGTTCCACACCAGCCTCTACCAAGTCCTCAATAGAACAGATGGACATAGTAGAAAGGGTGAAAAGGAATCCCAAACTTCTGAGCCGCTTTGGCCATATGGATTTCTCCATCAGCCCACATCATTCCCATAAAAGCCCACAGGAGCAGTCATAGCAGGGAATTTCACCTTTTGTCCTAAGAGCGTAGTCTCAAGGGTACGGTTGTCCATATCCACCAAGATTCTCTGCTTGAACTTAATAGGATTGAAGTCCGATACATTCTCACGGTAAGTAGCCTGTGTCCAAGACCCAGTATCCACATACTCATAGAACATCTTAGGCACATTGCGCTTGCATACTACACGCAAGTCCTCAATGTTAGTCATTTTTGTTAAATCTCTCATTCTATAATTTTTTTATACAATTGCTTTCTATATCAAGAGGAAAAATTTCACCAAAGGAAACCACCCCTCTGTTTTCTCGCTGCAAATGTAAGAAATTATTTTTGGTTTATGTCATATTTATTTTAAGTTTTTAACTCGAGTTTTGAAATTTATATAAGTTACTAATTTTCAAAAATCTAACACCTACCCCAATATTGATTTTCAAAACCTCCCCCTACCCCCAATATTGATTTTTCAAAACCTCCCCCTACCCCCTATTGATTTTTCAAAACCTCCCCCTACCCCCTCGATGAGGGATAGCCAGCGAATACCTACAGCTGGGTATGTGAAAGTAAGTCATAAATTCTCAATGAGTTATAAAAACTAAGTTTCTTAAGATTGACGAGGCTTGAATCTTCAATTTTCAATTTGTTGTAGGATGATTCCCTTTGTTAATACCCTTTGCGATAAGTAGTTTTACGTTTTTTTGCTTTGAGAGGGTCTCTGACCTTAGAACGAAACATAGAGCTAAAAATCATTACAATCACGATTACAAGGGACAAAGCAAAAAAATATACAAATCGCCTGTGCCCATAAGGGTAATTCTTTGGTAAGCGCTCCATAGATAAGTCCTGCGCATAGCCCCCATGGACATGGTGAGAATGACACCATAGAGCAGTCCTTTGACGAGATAATTACCATAGTTCTTCATCGGTAGGCCTGTAAGATAAAGGTAAATTCCCCAATAAGCAAAACCCTCCGAGGACAAAAATATGATCAACCCTATGATTTTTCACTACAATATATACATCTGTTACAATGATCTCATCTGTGGAGGCCTTATAGCGAATGTTATAAGAGGATTCTCCATTTACCTCAGTAGCAAAAAGGCAGTGCTCGTTCTAATTCCTGCCCTGATTCTATGGTAAAAGTAACCACAGGGGTACCCATTTCTACATATTCGGTATAATACGTTTTACCACTCTTGTGTTCGAATCTTTCTGTATGAATATCCTCATACCTTACCACCTGAGCGGTATAGGGTTTAAAGTCACTATCAGAAGCCAGTTGGTAGAGTTCCTTAGCGGTACTCTGCTCCTAAAGCTAACATAAAAGGGTAAAGCCCCACCAGTAGGAGATAGGCACCCAGATAAAGAAGGCGGTAAGACAGCCTGCTTTTTCTTTGTTTTTTATCCTTAGCCTTGCTGTTGAACTTTTCTGATAATCAGATAAGTAAGCCCTACTGAAACCACAAGAAACAGTAAGACAATGATTCTATTGAAAACTATTTCATCCATAAGCGATAATTATTGATATATCCTTCTTGGGAAGGTTTTTCACATTCAGATACAAAGATAGTTTTAGGTTCTACCTTGAGTTGCTTCGGATCTGTGATACTTCCTTGTGTCTTGACCTGTAAGTATAGCCTGGTTTCATCATCTTCAAAAGGTGCTGAGGCTTGAATCTCCCCTATCACTGTACCATCTTTCTTTAGGAAAACAAGTGCCGTAGGAGGCTCTATATTCTCTTCATAAAGGAAAGAGATAGACACCTGACTAATATCTTTAGGATTTTTCTTTAGGGACGAAAAACCTTTTAAGATCCTCTTTAGGTACCTTCTTCAATCTTTTCCTTAACCATTTTTAGTTCCTCCTCTGGCCATTTTCCTCTATGGAAAAAAGCTCCTTTTTTCCCTTCTAACTTTATAGGAACGAGCACTACATTTGCCTTCTCACGACTAAGTTTATCATAGTAAATCAAGAAATCATTATACGCTCCCAAGGGAAATTGCAATGTGTTCTTAATCCCCTCTCCCTCAAATAAATAAGACACCTCTTCATCATAGTATCCTATATGATGTATGAGGGTAAGTGTATTGCCTACCTCCTTTCTATCAAATGTATGTATATATTTGTAAGAAAAACAGTTAGGGTTATCATTGAATACACTATAGGTCTTTCCATTCTCATACTGAATATAGTTCTTCCCTCTTCAAAATTGGCAAAACGGATACGCACCTTATCCTTCCCAATGGAATCATTATGATACCCATATACCAAGAACAAGGGTCTCTCTGAGGCTTTTAATAAGTAGACCCCCATCGGGTCTTTTTCTGGTAATAACCACGAATAACCGTTATATAAGTCAAAAGCCGCAAAAGTTTTATTCGGAAAAAGCATAATGCTCGATTCGGATTGCTTATAGCTCTCTATTAGCTTTCTGTCCTGAGCTGAAGAGCTGTTCGCTACGAAAAAGAAAAAGCCAGTAATAAAAAGTATTTTTGTTTTCATAAGCATTTTAGTCATTATTCAGGAAACAATGGTGAGATTTTTATTTTTTTAGTTTTTTTCATATCTATTTCTGATTTTTTTGTATCTATAAGATCATATTTGTGATATGTCCGATCTCGTTCCGCCTCTTTATATATATTTTTTCCTTATCATAAGTAATTTCCCCCATATATTCATAGGGAGAGGTACCCTCTCTTTCATATTTTTTTCTCTAAAGATAGTATTTAGAATACTCTATCCCTAATTGAGATTGTACCGTCTTCAACATTTCTTTTTCATTTTCATCTTTTTCCTGATATAAATATAGTTTTTATTTCTTTTTAATGGTGTTTTTTTCTATATTAGAGCGTATTTTTGCAAGTGCTTCTTTATTCTTTTTCTAAGGTTTCTTCTTCGTTCATTAAAAGAAGTATCTCCATTCCATCTTTTATTGGTAAAAAGCAGCTATACTTTCCTCTTGATATAGAGAATAACTATGACAGAAAACGATATAATCATTATAAGCTGGATTCATACCTACTTCGTAAGCATTTTTTTATGCCTACAAACTTCTTATTGTACTCTTCAAAGAGACTTTTCCCCTATAAAAGTAATAGATTTCCCTACCTCTTTTTGAGCAAAAGTATGTACCAAATCATTATCTTCGTTGGAAACAGAGTAATATCCGCCCCTCTCCAAGTGAATATAGTTCTTTCCCTGCTGAAAATTCACCAGCTCCACCCGTATTTTTATCCTTGGATAAGTCCTTATCATTGCGCGCATAGACCAGAAAAAGCGGTTCTTTCTGAGGTTGCAACCATATCATCCCATCTTTTTGTACTTGGTAGTCTCCCTTTACCCCCAGCTAAGGGATTCCATAGTAAGAACTTCTTATCAGAGAGCAAGAAAAGCCCCCACTTACGCCCTTGGTAGAAACCTTCAAGCTGGTTATTTTGAGCCTGTGTAAAGCCTCCTAAAGAAAAGAAAGCCAGTAATAAAAGTATTTTTTTGTTTTTCATAAAGGTAATGGATAACTAAGCAATCGAATATCGGTAATTATAGAAAGGGTAAATCCCTTTAAAAAGAGGTGCTTTCGCCCAAGGAATGGCATAGCCAGCATCTACCCGTAACAAATTAAAGAGAGACAGTCCCTACACGTGGAGTAATTGCCTCAGTGGAAAGAGAGACCCCATAGCCCAGCAACAGGTGATAGAACTCAGCCCCCCACCTCAGGGACTACTCTATGAGAATCTCTACCCGCAAAATGAACTCCTGCATAGAAGCCCCCGCCGCAAGCAATACAATCATTGTGAAGCATCAGCCCCGCAAAGTGTGAACTCTTAGCATCGGCATAGGTATAAGCCAGCCTTGGGGTCAGGTTAATCATTCCCTGAAAACAATCACAAGAAGGCGGATACCTCCTTGGAGGAGTAATAGCAAGGCTATCACTCTGAGCAAACCCCATATAAGAGAAGAAGAAGAGAAAGAGAAAGTACTTTTTCATAATAATAAACCTTAAAAAACACTATGCTATAGCGCGACAAATATATGAAAAATCCTGAAAAAGAAGAGAATTTTTCATGACTTTATTGCTATGTTTATTTTTGACTACCTTTGCAAAAAAATATAACTAATGAGTGCTATTGTAGCTATTGTAGGACGCCCCAATGTAGGCAAATCCACTTTTTAACCGTCTTGTACAGCGCCGTGAGGCTATTGTAGATAGCATCAGTGGGGTGACCCGTGACCGCCATTATGGAAAAACCGACTGGAACGGACGTGATTTCTCCGTGATAGACACTGGGAGGATATGTAGCCGGAGGCGATGACATATTTCAAAAAGAAATAGACAAGCAAGTAAACCTTGCCATAGAAGAAGCCGATGCCATTATCTTCCCTAACAGATGTGGAGAGTGGTATCATGGGTACCGATGAGGAGTTGCCCAGCTGCTACGCCGTAGCAAGAAACCTACTTTCTTGGCAGTAAACAAGGTAGACAATACCAAGCGCGCTATTGATGCCAATGAGTTCTATGCCTTAGGATTTGAGGAGATCTTCCCTATCTCCAGTGTCAATGGTAGTGGTACAGGCGAGCTCTTGGATGCCGTAGTCAAAAGTACTCCCTGAGGAGGAAAAAGTGGAGGAAGAGCCCCTACCCCGCTTTTGCCGTAGTGGGACGCCCCAATGCGGGAAAATCGTCCTTTATCAATGCCCTTATTGGAGAAGATCGCTATATCGTTACTGATATAGCTGGCACCACCCGCGATGCTATTGATACGCGCTACAATCGCTTTTGGCTTTGAGTTCAACTTAGTGGATACCGCAGGGATACGCCGTAAAGCAAAAAGTCAAAGAAGACTTGGAGTTCTACTCGGTGATGCGCTCAGTACGCGCCATAGAGCACTCCGATGTATGCCTACTCTTGGTGGATGCTACTCGTGGCTTCGAGGGACAAGATGCCAATATCTTTTGGCTAGCACAGCGCAACAAAAAAAGGAGTGGTTATCCTGGTCAATAAATGGGACTTAGTAGAGAAAGATACCCATACCACCAAGCATTTTGAGGAAGGGATTCGCAAGATCATCGCCCCCTTCACCGATGTGCCTATCATCTTTATCTCTGCCCCTAACCAAGCAACGTATCTACAAAGCGATAGAAAAAGCAGTAGAGGTGTATAACAATCGTAGCCAGCGTATCAAAACCCTCGGTACTGAATGAGTATATGCTCCCTATCATCGAGGCTACTCCTCCACCGGCTACCAAAGGAAAATATATCAAGATCAAGTATTGTATGCAATTGCCTACTGACCTGCCTCAGTTTGTCTTTTTGCGAACCTTCCCCAATATATCAAGGATCCTTACCGCCGCTTTGTGGAGAACAAGCTCAGAGAGAAGTTTAACTTCGAAGGGGTACCTTTGGATATTTTCTTTAGAGAAAAAGTAGAGAGTTTTTGAGGTTTTGAATTTTTGAGTTTTGAGGTTTTGGGTAAAAAAGTGAACAAGAAAAAAATAAAAATGAGTAAGAAAACTTATTTTCGCAATGATTGATGAAGCTATACAACAAGAGGGAAAAAAAGTAACTATTGAAGAACTTAGGCAAAAGATATTTAAAATAATGAAAGAGGAAATAGAGTTAGAAAAGGAAGAATATACATTTGAAGAAACTAAAAATTTCTTGATCACTTTAGAGATTTTAAAAATCTCTAACAAAAATAAAAATAGGATAAAAATATGAGAATTATTTTTGTTCATCATTTTTAGTCCTTGTATTTTATATCTTATCGATAGTAATGTACAAGAAATATCATGGCAAGAAATTACTATTCTATTATCTTGCATGCCTTTTAGGTGCATGCATAATGTATATGCTTAGTTTAGTTCTAGTCGCAAAAGTATAGTACGGAAATGATGGATGTTTGCCATGATTTCTACAATTCTATACTTGTTATTATTATGACAAATTTAATAATCATTATAATGGAAGCTCTTGTAAATTTCCTCATTAAGTTTATGATGAGTTTCCATGTAAAAACACAATGGTTTTTGTTATGAATGATGAACGTATTCAAGTAATAGATAAGTTCAAATCCTTATTCATAAAATGGGGTAGAATCCTTTTATCTAATAGGGTGTATAATTTTAATTACAGGATGTATGTTTAGTTAAAAGGAGGTTCCTACTGTTTATTGTAAAACTCTCATTATAGAAACGATTTATGAAAGATATAAATAATTTAAGTTTCATAAGTCGTTTTTAGGTTATTATAAAGATTGTAAATAATTAATAATCAGTTGTTTGTAAAAACCTCCCCCACCCCTCCAAAGGGAAAAGTCCGCGAAAGCAGAGTATGTGTCTTTAAGGGCGTTAAAATAGCCTAATTTGTTGTCATATTGGAAAAATTTTTCTTCTATAACTTATTGAGCCTCTACTACTACCCCCTCAGGGGATAGCTAGCGAGTGTCCACAGCTGGGTATGTGAGGGATGTTTTGAGAATCAGTAAGTTACAGAACTTGTGAAACTTAAATAAATAATAAAGAAATGTTTCCCATCCAACAATCTTATTCAAAAGAAGAACAGATTAAGCGTTATTGGAAATGTAACTATACAGCTGCAGAATCACAATTAGCGTATTGGATTCTGCTACCTAAGGACGTAAAACCTGTACAGATTAAAAAGCAACCTATAGAAGGACTTGACATTAATAATATCGGGCAATATGTTAGTGTTGACAAAACCTGTTCGATGTTAGAGGTCTCCGTATATTATGAACATTGTTGGTATGAAATGAACGCAGCAGATTGGCTTGTTAAAAACTTAATCTGATGGGAGAAAACATTCTTCACTACAGGAAAATTAATGGGACTTCAACAGGAACTTATGCTGATATTCTCACGTCAAAGAAAACAAATAAAGGTGAGAGTGTAATATCTCGCTTTTTCTGTACTAAAAGACTATGATCCTGATTTTTTCAGGAGCTAATTATTTTATGGCAAAAGCATCTTGCTTTAAAAAAGATTATCAAGGAAGGATGTTGGATATGCTCCAAATCACAAATAATTGGGATTTGATAAAACAAGACGAATTGGAACATGGCAGAAAATTTACAACCCTTTAGTTTCAACTTCAAACAAAATAATTTCACATTTTATTTCCCAACATCATGGAAGATGTTCAAGGACAGCAATCATGATAATTTGTCCGCTAATCTATTCGTTTTCTTCTTAAGCATGAAGACGAAGGAAAGAATATAGGTGTAGTCAATATATATTTGTATGCGAAGACAAGCAAAAGAAAAATTTTTGAAAGCATCGCCTCGAACATAGAAACATGTTTAAAAAAACATATCAGAATTTGAATGCAAAAATACAAAAAAAGGTAGCTGATAATATTCTAAATCCAAAATTAGAAAAAGCATGGTACATTCAAGGAGATTTAGAATACCCTGAAAAAAACAATTCAGAGCTTTTCTCATGTCATATCTTATACAAAGTAATAGCGGCATCTGTTATATTGAATCAATTGGATCGAGACCCAGCTTAAATAATTATTATTGGGAAGCAGGCAAACGATGTATAGAGTTAATAGTCGAATCATTCAATAACTTGGATTTCTCAAGGAATAGAATTTGTAAAAAGGCTCTTATCCGAGGTATTGATTGTAACGACCTCCTTTACTATCATATTTTATCAATTTGGAGTTTTTAATAATATTAGCTGTGTCTATTTCTTACAACTCCATCACCGCCTGTGTTGGTAATGTACAAGTTCGGAGGAGAACACGAGTGAAAATGGTAGTGTATATAAAGTGTCAGGAGAAACAGACGCCATTGGTAAAAATATTCCTTTCTCCTGCTCCTATATCAAACCTACTGAAGTGATTTGTGAAGGAGCGCAACGAGAAGTTTTTCGATCTTATACAAGAAATCACTTTTTTAGAGAACACATTGATTCTAAAAAGGAATCAGCAAAGAAAACAAATACTGGATGGAGTACTATATCACAGAGGGTCAATGGGTATTACTATAGATATACTACTTTCTTGGTTTCAAAAATCCTCCTCAAAGACCTCAGAAAAGGTTATAGACGGTAGCTAGAAGGAAAAAGCTACTAGTTCTTCAGTAAGATCCCCCCCCTTTTAGGTAGAGAATCCCTCGCTTATCGCCCTTATGGGTTACAGGCTTGAGCAGATGCTTGGTGAGCTTGTAAAAGTCAGCCATTTGGGTCACAGCACGGCTTACAATATAGTCATATTGTCCCTGCAAAGAGTCTCTACGCGAGCCTGCTGGTAGGTGACATTGGAAAGAAACAAAGCAGAGACTACTTCCTCTACCACCTTGATCTTCTTACCTATGGAATCCACCAAGTGGAAAGACACCTCAGGATAGAGAATCGCCAAAGGAATCCCTGGGAAACCTCCCCTGTACCTACTGTCCAAGACCTTTTGCCCTGCCGAAAGAGGGGTGAATCTTGGCAATCCCTAAGGAATGAAGTAGGTGATGAATAACAAAAGTGTTCCATATCCTTACGAGAAATCACATTGATACGGGCGTTCCACTCCTTATACAGGCTTACAGCCTGAGTATATTGAGCCACTTGTGTAGGGGTAAGTTCAGGGAAATACTTGAGTAACAACTCCATAAAGACAAAGTATTAAGAGTGCCAAAAGTAGCATAATATTTCAATCCTACAAATTTTCAAGAAAGATTTTTAAAAAAATATTTGTACATTCCAAAAAAATAATAGTACCTTTGCCCCGCTTTCTTTTTATGGGAGCTTCAGTAAACGTTTAATTTTAAGATATTAATATTCAATCCGATGAAAAGAACATTTCAACCTTCCAAGAAAAAGAAGAAATAAACACGGCTTCAGAGAACGTATGGCTACGGCGAACGGACGTAAAGTATTGGCACGTCGTAGAGCTAAAGGAAGAAAAACTTACTGTTTCCTCTGAACCAAGACATAAGAAATAATGTTTATAACTTTCTGTAACAAGTAAGGTGCCATCTGACTATAGATAGCACCTTTTTGACTTTTTCTTATTATTTATTTTTATGAAATCTATCGCAGAAATTCGTCGTGATTTCCCTATCTTAGAGAGAAAGATAGGAGGGAATCCCTTAGTATATTTTGACAATGGAGCGACCTGTCAAAAGCCCCAACAAGTAATCGATAGTATAGTACAGTACTATACCACCTACAATGCCAATATCCACCGAGGGGTGCATACCCTCAGCCAAGAGGCCACAGAAGCTTATGAGACAGCCCGCAAGAAGCTCCAGAAGCATATCAATGCCGCCAAACCCTATGAGGTACTTTTCACCAGTGGCACCACTGAGGGAATCAACTAGGTAGCTACCTGCCTGACCCCTTTTGTAAAGGCAGGAGAAGAGATCTTGGTACTGACCACTGAGCACCATAGCAACATTGTCCCTTGGCAGCTACTTGCTCAGCGTACAGGAGCTGTGGTACGCCCAATCCCTGTGGACAAGGAAGGTATGATCCTGATGGAGGATTTCAAAGCGATGCTCTCAGAACGCACCAAGGTAGTGAGCTGTCAGCATGTATCCAATGCCTTGGGCAATGTACACCCTGTCAAAGAAATCATCCACTTAGCCCATAGTGTGGGAGCTGTTGTCCTTATCGATGGCGCCCAGAGCTGTCCACACTTTTCCATAGATGTACAAGACTTAGATGCAGACTTCTACGCCGCCTCTGGACACAAAAATGTATGCTCCTACAGGCATTGGTTTTTCTCTATGGAAAGGAAGCCTGGCTTTGAGAAGCTCCCCCTACAAAGGCGGAGGAGATATGATCAAGACCGTCTGCTTTGAAGAGACAACCTACGCCGACCTCCCTTATAAGTTAGAGGCAGGAACCCCGAATATATGTGGAGGAATCGCCTATGGAGTTGCCATAGACTATATGCACTCCTTAGGTATGGCCGATATTGCTGCTCATGAGCACAACCTGCTGAAGTATGCCCATGAGCAGATCCAAGGCTTGAGGGGCATCATCATCTATGGTACCCATGATCTGGATCGCAAAAGCTGGTGTCATCTCCTTCAATGTAGAGGGTGCCCACCCTTACGATGTAGGAACACTCCTTGACCAGATGGGCATAGCCGTACGTACAGGTCATCACTGCGCCCAACCTGTGATGGATTTTTATCACATTCCAGGGACTATACGCGCCAGCTTCGCTGTTTATAATACCCTTGAAGAAGTTGACCGCCTGGTTACGGGTCTTCAGAAAGCTATGAAAATGCTTTTTATAAGACTCCTAACTACTTAATAATAAACAACTTTTGAAATTTTTTTAAAAATAATTGATTTTTGCTTGCCAATTCAAAAATAGTTGTACCTTTGCCCTGTCTTAAAAATCGCACGCGGGTGTGGTGAAATTGGTAGACACGCCAGACTTAGGATCTGGTGCCGTGAGGGTGTGTAGGTTCGAGTCCTATCACTCGCACTAAGCTCTCAGAACTTCTCGAGAGCTATTATAGTCCTCTTCGAGCATGATAAACGCTTTTTGAAACACATCTTGAGCAACACTTCCCCCTGCTATGGCAAAAAGAATCATCTTGGCCATCAGCGCAGGGATAGATAGTGTTGTATTGGCACACCTACTCCATGAGCTGGGGATACCCTTCCCTATGGCACATTGTAACTCCAACTTCGGGGAGAGAGAGTGAAGGTGACCAATACTTTGTAGAGACCCTTGCCAAGGAACTCTCAGTACCTATTGCCATCAAGCGCTTTGAGACCAAGACCCTATGGCAAGGCACATGGCCTAAATACTCAGCTGGCCGCACGGGTACTACGCTATGAGTGGTTCGAAACCCTACGTCAGGAACAAGGATATGACTATATTCTTACTGCACATCAGGCGAATGATTCCTGGGAGACCTTCTTATCAATACCTCCCGTGGCAGCGGACTAAAAAGGGCTTTGGGCATTCCTGCTGAGAACGCTCACGTGCTTCGTCCTTTGCTCCCCTTCTCCAGAGAAGAAATTCTCGCCTTTGCCCAAGAGAGAGGTATCTGCTGAGAGAAGATAGCTCCAATAGCTCTGACGCCTATACTCGCAACAAGATACGGCATCACCTCTCCCCTATTCTCAGAAATACACCCTAATTTCTTTAAGAATTTCGAAAAACACAAAACCTCCTACAACTCACCCTATGACTTCCTCCAAGAGAGTGTAGCACAATACCGAAAAAGAATGGTTCATAATGGGGCAACCTATTGTCTTTGAAGTAGAAAAAAACTCAGAGATCACCCTCACAGACGTTTTCTACTATATGAACTCCTCTCCCTTACGGATTTGGAGATAGTGAGATTTTGGAACGATTTTTCGAGCCTCTACAGGGCGGCAACTAAGCTCAGACACCCATCGCCTACTCTCCAACAGAGGGCAATGGTTGATAAGTCCTAAAGAAATAGATACAGAAACAAGCTATTCTATTGCAGAGGATATGGAAGAACTTAGCTACCCCATAGCCCTAAGAATCGGCTCTACCAAAGCCATAGAGAGGGCTTGCTGGCACCCTATTCTTGGACAGAGACAAGATACAGTTTCCCTGCACTTACGCAAGCGAAAAGAAGGAGACTTATTCTATCCGCAAGGAATGGATGGAAAGCGAAAGACCCTGCGCAAGTATTTCAAAGATGAGAAGTACTCCCTTTATGACAAGGAAAACCAGTGGCTGCTTACCGATGCTACCGATCAAATCCTTTGGGTCATAGGCAAGCGTGCCGACGAACGATTCTTAGCGATAGAAGAAACAAAAAAATATCCTGCAAATATCCATCACTTTTTAAAAAAACAACTATTTATGAAGAAGATACTCCTTATCCTATCCTTTGCGTCCTTACTTCTCTCTTTGTAAGGGGAAGACCTAAGCCAAAAACCCCTAACGATCCTACAAGGAGATAGAGACTCTTGAGCGAGAAAAAGAGAAAGAGCGCCCACATGTGCCCCAAAACCTATCAGGAGATCAGAGTACCCAATAAGCTGAAATACTATTACCAAAGCATTAATTTTTCCCAAAGAGGTGAAGCCCTCAAGGAGGATTTAGCTATCCTTACCATAAGCAAACATACCCGTATTTTTAGACTACCTACAGCGCCATCCTTATCTGAAGAAAGCCGATGCAGACCTGAACAATCCTGAAAATGTAATTGTCGTATATACAGGTGAATCACGAGAGAAAAGCCATATCAACCGTTCGGTGAATACTGAGCATATATATCCACAGAGTTATCTAAAGAAAGTACAGTAACCCTGAGCGCCCTATAGGAGACCTACATCACTTGCGCTATTGTGATGGTAATATAAATAGCCAAAGGAGTAACCTCCCCTTCGGCAAAGGAGAGAAAGAAGCTAAAATAGTCAGCAACGGTAAGGCTTGGTACCCTTCCGACGCGTACCGAGGAGATGCTAGCCTCGTATGATTATGTATATGTACCTAAGGTATAACCTTCCTGGAATCATGTAAGCAATCAGGGAGTAAGTCTCTTCCTTATGTGGAATGCACAAGATCCAGTATCCCCTTAGAACTTCAGCGCAACAATGAGATAGAAACAGCGCAGGGCAATCGCAACCCTTTTTATAGACAATCCCTACTTAGCCACTCTTATTTTTCGGAGAAGTGACGGGGTATACTCCAGAAAATACTTGGAAATAAAAACTCTTTTTCCTTGCCTAAATGGATAAAAAAATTGTATCTTTGTCCTACTGAAAAAGATACTCTAAAAAGTAACTTATGAAAAAAAGTATTTGTCCAACTTTCTTTGGCATTAGCTCTTATAGCTTGTAGTGGTGAGAGTATTGAGGATAGGCTCATAGAAAAGCCTCAAACACCCTCAGGAGACACCTAAAACGCCCGAAACTCCTAAGAAACCTGAAACTCCGGAAACGCCTAAGCAACCTGAAACTCCAGAGACTCCTAAGCAACCTAAAACCCCAGAAACCCCTAAAGCAGTCTGACAACCCTTCAAAGGAGACAGGAGAAATCAAGGTACCTCTGAGGCTAAAAGCCTACTATCTAGGAGTGGATTTTCACTAAAAGCAGGGGAATGCCTTTCAGAGATGAATTGGCCGCTCATACCATCAAAGAAACACCACACTTTCTTAGGGGCTATGGTCAGCGTAATCAGTACCTCTCTAAAAGCAGATGCCGATCCCGCTCATAGAGGAAATGCAATCCTCCTATACACAGGAGAAAGTCGTAACTATAATGCTAGCACTGTAAATACAGAGCATGTCTTTCCTCAAAGTAAACTCTCTAATGCAGGACAACAAAAAGGAGATCTACATCACTTACGTGCTTGTGATAAAAATGTCAACAGCACTCGTGGAAACCTTCCTTTTACCCAAGGAAGTGGGCGTGCTCGCAAGGTAGGAGGTGGCTGGTATCCTTCGGATGAGTTCAAAGGAGATGTAGCCCGTATGGTAATGTATATGAATCTACACTACAACTTACCTTGGGATAGGATAAGCACCGATGGAGTAGAAGCTGATGCTCCGATGGAATGCTGAAGATCCTGTATCTGCCCTGGAGCAACAGCGCAACAATGTCATAGAAGAAGCTCAGGGCAACCGCAATCCTTTTATAGACAATCCTTATCTGGCTACCAAAATATGGGGGTGGCAATCCTGCTGAAAAACACTTGAAATAACTTAATAAGGGGGCTATAAAAAGCTCCCTTTTTCTTATGAGACTAATACCACTGATTCTACTTACCTTCCTAAAATGTGCTCTCCTATGGGCAGCACACCCTTTCCTCTGAGCCTATTATAGTTCCCAAAAAGCTCAAATATTACTACCAAAATGTCGATTTTTCTAAAAGAGGAGAAGCTCTCAAGGAAGAATTGGCAGTGCTTACTATTGTAAAACACACCCGCATTCTTCCCTATAGCAAGCGACATCCCTTTCTGGAGAAAGCTAATGCAGACCCAAAGAAAACAGGCAACCTTTTGCTTATGTATACAGGAGAGAGTCGCTCAAAGGAATTTGTTCAGAAAAAAGGAAATCCCAGAAGGCACTATCAATACGGAACACATCTACCCGCAGAGCTACATCAAGAGACTTAGTCATAGTACAGAAGAACCCTTTGGGAGACTTACACCACCTACAATATGCCGATAGGAGCAAAAATTCCTCGCGAGGGAACCTACCTTTTGGTACGGGAAAAGGACAAGCAGGCAGGGTTCTTCAAAGAAAAGCATAGTATCCGTCCGATGACTATCGTGGTGATGTGGCACGTATGGTGCTATACATGAATCTGAGATAATCTACCTTGCGAGCAAAGTCAGTGTGGGAGGGAATTTCTCTCTTACTCAAGTGGAATGCTGAAGATCCCTATATCAGTTTTTAGAAATACAGCGCAACAATGAGATAGAAGCAGCGCAGGGCAATCGGAATCCTTTTATCGACAATCCCCTACTTAGCCACTCTTATTTTTGGAGAGGTTGAGGGGTATACTGTGGAGAATCTTTGGAGATAAGTCTTTTGCTCGTTTTTCCTATAGAGCCAGTAGCCTATATGAGCGGTGGTGATTCCCACCAAAAGCCCCACTAATATATCTGTAGGAAATGTACCCCTAAGTACAATCGGCTATAAGCATAGGGAATAGGCCATAGAAAGAGCCAAAAAGCCACCTTCATACGTTTTCTAAAGACAAGATACAAAAGTGGTCAAGGCAAAAACTATTGCTAGTATGTCCAGAGAAGAAGCTATACCCCTTTTCTGTCAGGAGGATACGGAGCTGAGGATCAACTCTGGAGTATGTAGTGGGCGTAAGCGAGCTACCAGTTCCTTAGTAGTATTGGTAATGAGTACTGTAAAGAGAAGAGTTCCTATAGCATAAACTAAAGATACGCCATGCTTTTCTTTTTCAAAGAAATAGAAATTAGCCCATAGGATAAGTGCAAAGAAAGGCACCCAATGCCAGGCATTAGTAATAGCTAACCAGAAAGCATCCCAAGGATAGACCCTGTCTGATTAATGGCTACCAGTAGTTGATAATCCTGTTGTAGAGATCCTTCAAGGGCAAGAGAATTATAAGGTGAGTATAACAAAAAATCCCTGAGCTAAGGCTCAAGGACTTCTGTGCCTACGACTGGATTCGAAACCAGCACGCCCTAACGAGCACCACCCCCTCAAGATGGCGAGTCTACCAATTTCTCCACGTAGGCAAAATAAAACCCAATATTACTTTTTAGCTACAACAACTAAAATATAGTGACCCTGGTGGGCCTCGAACCCACGACCCCAACATTAAGAGTGTCGTGCTCTGCCAACTGAGCTACCGAGTCATAAAATCTTCTGTGTGACCTGGCTGGGGCTCGAACCCAGGACCCCAACATTAAAAGTAGTAGTGCTCTACCAACTGAGCTACCAAGTCGCTGCGTAAAAATTTAAAAATCTCTCAAAATGAAAATGATGACCTGGCTGGGCTGAACCCAGGACCCCAACATTAAAAGTGTTGTGCTCTCACCAACTGAGCTACCAAGTCCTAAACTATCTCCTAAATAAGGATTTTTAATGCGGGTGCAAAATTACGGATTTTTCGATATAAACAAGCAAAAATGATTATTTTGCATTTTTATTTTTGCACATATCGCAACACGCTATTACACTGATATTTATGAGTAAAAATTATTCTTTTAGGATACATGGGTTGTGGAAAATCGACCATAGGAGCCCATATAGCGACCGCTCTTTCGCTTCCTTTTCAGGATTTGGATGTTTTTATAGCCGAGCAAGAGGGAAAAGTATCCCAGAAATCTTCCATGAGAAAGGAGAAATTCACTTTCAGGCGACAAGAGCAAGAACACCTCAAGAGACTACTTGCCCTCCCCTACCCTATGGTGGTCTCCTTAGGGCGGAGGCACCCCCTGCTATGGCAAAGGCAGATGGAGCTGGTTCGAGAGGCGACTCATAGCTTTCTACCTACAACTGCTCAAAGAGCTGGTGGCACGGCTGTCCCTGCAACAGGAACAGCGCCCACTTATCAGAGGAATTGCCAAGGAAAATTTGGAAGAATTTGTCAATATTCACCTCTTTCGAACGGGCAGCTTTCTACACACAGGCAGCCTTTAGTGATACCTGCTCTAGGACTTTCTATAGAAGAGATTGGGGAGAAAATCCGTCAAAAATAAAAATAATTCACAAAAATACTTGACAACCTCTGTTAAATATCGTACTTTGCAGGCTTAATGTTATTGACCTATAACGATGAAATTATCTAGCTTTTAACTTCAACCCACCCTAAGGAACTCCTTGCCGAATACCCGCAGTGAGAATCGTGATGAAGCACCCTATGGTCGTTCACCGTAAAACAGGAGAAATAGAACACCGTCTGTTCAAGGACGTAATCGAATATTTCGATGATGGAGATGTATTTGTACTGAACAATACCAAAGTATTCCCTGCCCGCCTATATGGACATAAAGGAAAAACCAATGCTAAGATTGAGGTTTTCCTCCTTCGCGAACTTAACAAAGAACAACGCTTATGGGATGTCCTAGTAGACCCTGCGCGAAAAAAATACGTATTGGGAACAAGCTGTTTTTCGATCCCTGAGGAAGAATTGTAGCTGAGGTGATTGACAATACTACTTCTCGTGGGCGCACCCTACGTTTTCTTTTTGATGGATCCTATGAGGGTTTCTGCAACAAACTCTTAGAACTGGGACATACTCCACCCCTAAGTATATCTCTCGTCCGTAGAGCCTGAAGATGAGGAGCGCTACCAGACTATCTATGCCAAATACGAAGGAGCTGTAGCAGCACCTACTGCTGGACTCACACTTCTCCAAACAGCTGATGAAGCGTCTTGAGATCAAGGGAATCAACTTTGCTGAACTTACCTACATATAGGTCTGGGCACCTTCAACCCTGTAGAGGTGAAGACCTCTCCAAGCACAAGATGGACAGCGAGGAGATTATTATCCTCAGGAGGCTTGCCAGGTAGTGAACAAAGCTAAGGAAGCGGGCAAGCGTGTATGCGCTGTAGGAACAACAGTGATGCGTGCCATGGAGAGTTCCGTATCCTCACACAATACTCTGAATCTCTTTTCATTGGGTGGACGAACTAAGTTCATCTTTCCTCCTTATGATTTTTGGTGTTGCAATGCAATGATTACCAACTTCCACACCCCTAAATCCACCCTACTGATGATGGTTTCCGCCTTTTGCTGGACACGAACTCATCATGGATGCTATACGAGGAAGCTGTCAAAGAAAAATACAAATTTTCTCCCTACGGAGATGCACGTTATTATTTAATTGATGAGACAATTATTTCTTTATAGCCCTCTTTGTGTATAGGGCAACCCTTTATCTGGGGGCAGACCCAAGCGGAAGAAGTAGCCAAAGAAAAGGCAGCACTACCCAAACCCTATAATACAGAGGAAGATGGCTTGCCAAAATAGAAGAACTGCTTTGTAGAGTGTCAGAAACAAAACAAAAACTCCCTAATCCAGATTGGGGGTAATTGGTGTATGAGCTTACGCTTTCAATCATTTTGGTTACCACTGACAAAGAATTGAAGAAGATTTTAGATAAGAAATACATCTACTATCATCTGAATTATTCTCCTGAAAAATAAGAATGAAAAAGCCTTTGCCAAGTATGGAAACCCCGGAGAAAAATACGGATATCCTGCTTTTTAATTCTTGACAAAACATGGAAATCTTCACACTCGAAAGACAGAAGACATGGAAGAAAGTAAAGGCTATGACCGTATCAAGGTATTCTTACAAGGACGCCTCAACTAATCACTCTGATTTTTAACGTTTATTTTAAGATAGAAAAAGTATTTTTATTTTACAATAAATATGTACCTTTGTACCTTATAATAAAAATTATTTTTATGGCAAAAATACATTTTCATAACGAACCTGTTACTACTGCAGGAGAACTGCCCAAAGTAGGCAGTATAGCAGCTAATTTTGTATGCTGTGGGAAAGATCTAAAAGAAAAATCTCTTTCCGATTACCAAGGACAACGTGTAGTGCTTAATATATTCCCCAGTGTAGACACTGGAGTATGTGCTGCTTCTGTAAGACGCTTCAATGAGGAAGCAGGCAAGCTTACAACACAAAAGTGCTTTTGCATCTCCAAAGACCTACCTTTTGCTATGGCTCGCTTCTGTGGTGCAGAAGGGCTTACCAATGTAGAAGTACTTTCTGATTTCCGTGGGGATTTTTCTAAAAATATCCTGTAGAGCTGGATACCCACTAAAGGGTTTACTCTCAAAGGTCATTGTATTGATGAAAGAGTATAGGTTTCATACCGAACAGTAGAGGAAATCACCGATGACCCTGATTACGAGAGCTGCACTCTGAGCGCTTTAAAAATAAGAAAACAAGATTTAGCAGAAAAATAGGGAGCGAAAAGTCGCTCCTATTTTTAATCTTCATGATGATGATAACAACTACAAGTGGTATCCCCACACGTGATATCTACTGATATCTATCTCAAGGGTGGCATGCTGTATCCCTTCATGATAGAGGGAGTGCTTGAGTTCTTTCTTGAGTGCATTATAGTCTTCCAAAAGAGACACCTCCTTTTAATCACCAAAGTGTGCAGTCAAGGGCATTCTCGAACTACTCAGTGCCCAGATATGTAAGTGATGACTAGATAGAATATACTAGGGTGATTGTAGCAGTACTGCTGAATCTCCTCATTGGAAACCTGGTGAGTGCACTCCCATCCAAAATTAGCTTGACACTCTCCTTTCAAAAAGAGACCCATGTGAAAAAGAATCACAAAAGCAATAACAAAACTAATGATAGGGTCTATGATATTCCAGCCTGTAAAGAGATTATAGCTCCAGAGACAATCATCTCAAAGGAAACTAAAGCATCTACCAATAAATGTAAGAAAGCCCCTTAATATTAATATCGTCCTTCTGTCCTTTATAAAAGAGAGCAAAGAAAGCCCATTGATCAGAATCCCTATCAGAGCAGTGATAATAATCATAACGCCCTGCATCTGAGGAGGATGAGAAAAACGCTCAATACTCTCCACTCCTATCTTAATAACAATCAGGCAGAGAATTACTGCATTGACAAACGAAGCTAATATAGAGGCCTTTTTATATCCATAGGTATAAAAGTGCTGAGCTCCCTTTTGCGCTAATTTCTACACCAAAAGAGAAATGATAAGGGTTGCCACATCACTCAGGTTATGACTAGCGTCCGAGATCAAGGCTAAGGAATTGATACGAATCCCCACTACAAACTCAATAATTGTATAGAGTGCAGTGGCACCTATCCCTACATAAAAGGCCTGATTGATACGTTTCGAGATCAGGTACATGATGATGGTGGTGACCATGATGGTCATGTTCATGATGTTCCATATTTTTAGTAATTAGTAGTAATTAGTGATTAGTTGCTTTGAACTAAACCACTAACCACTAATCATTAACGATGGTTCCGACGGCTTCACCTGCCACTACTTTTGCTAAATTGCCTTTTTTGTTCATATCAAAAACAATGATAGGTAAGTGGTTTTCCTGACTGAGTGTAAAGGCAGTCATATCCATTACCTTAAGATTCTTGTCATAGCTTCTGTGAAAGTAATATGATCATACTTAGTAGCATTTGGATCTTTCTCTGGATCAGCAGTATAGATACCATCCACACGGGTACCCTTTAGGATCACATCAGCATTGATTTCTATGGCACTGGAGTACTGCTGCCGAATCGGTAGTAAAGTAAAGGATTCCCAGTACCAGCCCCAAAGATAACCCACGACCTTTCTCCAAGTGGCGTACTGCTCTACGGCGGATAAATGGCTCAGCGATAGCTTCCATGGTAATGGCTGTCTGTAAGCGAGTAAGCACCCCTCGTCCTCCAAGGCACTTTGTAGAGCTAAGGAGTTGATCACCGTTGCGAGCATCCCCATATAGTCGCCTTGTACTCTATCCATACCATTACTAGCACCGGCTACTCCTCGGAAGATATTCCCCCACCTATGACTCACTGCTATTTCAGCTCCTTGTGCTACTACTTGTTTGATTTCATGGCATATTCCTTCAATCGTGCAGGATCTATCCCATGCTGACGGTTGCCCATAAGAGCTTCTCCACTTAACTTGAGGAGGATTCTTTTATATTTCATTTGGTTACTTTTTCATTAAGGGTTATAGAACTATAGGGTTATCGCTAACTCCCTTCTTCATTCCTTGAATTTGATTGGACAAAGGTACAACATCTTTGTAAGATAACCATATAAGCCAATTTGCTAATTAGCCAATTGACAAATGTGTTATTAGAGGATTCAAAAATAAATCATAAAAACACTTCCATGTTCCAATAAATTCTTACCTTTGCCTAAAAAGATGACACTTACTGAAAAAGACCAACAATATCTTTGGCACGCTATGCAACATAAAACCAGTGACGCCCCTATTGCCATTACTAAAGGAAAAGATGCCCTCCTATGGGACGAAGAAGGCAATACCTACATAGATGCTATCGCCTCATGGTGGGTCAACCCCCTACGGACATAGCAACGAACGCTGGCCAAGAAGGCCTATGAGCAGCTCACCTCCTTAGAACATGTACTCTTTGGCGCTTCACCCACCAGCCTGCTTGCGACGGCGGAAGCTCTTTGAAGATCTTACCTAAGAACAGAGCAAGGTCTTCTTCTCCGACAATGGTTCCACTGCTGTAGAAGTAGCTATAAGATTGCCCTACAGTATTACTATAACCAAGGAGAAACGCACCACCTTTATCGCTTTTTGAAGAAGCTTTCCATGGGGATACTTTTGCTGCGATGGCTGTATCGGGTATTTCCCTATATACCACCGCTTTTCAGGGGCAGCTCCTAGATGTAGTACGTATCCCTATCCCTGAGAAAGGCAAAGAAGAGGCTTGCAAGAAGCGCCTCTTGGAAGTACTCTCTCAGGAGAAGTGTGCAGGTTTTATCTTTGAACCCTTAGTAATGGGAGCCGCAGGTATGCGTATGTATGCGTCTGAGATCTTGGATGAGCTTATCCAAATCTGTCGTGAGCATAAAAGGTACTGACCATAGCCGATGAAGTGATGACAGGCTTTGGAAAACAGGAAAAAACTTTGCCTGTGATTACCTAAAAAGAAATGCCCGATATGATTTGTCTCTCAAAAGCACTCACAGGGGGAACTATTCCGCTTTCAGTAACCACCACCACTGAGGCTATTTATCAGGCTTTCTATAGTGATGATATCAGCAAAGCGCTCTTCCACGGACATACCTTTATGGCCAATCCTACAGGCTGTGCGATAGCCTTGGAGAGCCTTAAGATTCTTGCAGAAGAAGAAATGCAGGACAACCTCAAGCGTATCCATGCCAAGCATGTAGCCTTTGCTGCCAAAATGGACAAACACCCTAAGGTAGCCCGTACCCGCACGCTGGGAGTTATCTTTGCTATGGATCTGAAAGTACCAGATACAGGAGAGTATTATGGAGCTATTCGTAACGAACTCTATCGGTTTTACATCGACCATGGTGTAATCCTACGCCCTGTATACCATACTATTTATATATTACCCCCTTACATCATGACTGACAAACAGCTCGATAGAGTGTATGAAGTAGTAGAAGAAAGTATCACCATCTTAGTAAAAAGGATTGTTATAACAGCCTATGAAGCAAGTACCTACTAAAATATCCCCACCCCTTAGCATGAGGACAACATGTCATCGCTTTCAACAAAAGGCTTTACAATACACAGGGCAGCCTTCCTGAGGGTTTTTGCAGTGCTGAATCCCTATTTAGACAATCCAGAAACGATAGAAGTGATGACCGCTTTTTATAATAGGTTCTATCATGATGAGGCACCGCGCAAGTTCATCATTGGAATCAATCCCAGTCGGCACAGGGCGGGGATTACAGGGGTACCCTTCACTGACACCAAGCACTTGGAGGTGAGTTGTGGCATTCGTGCACTCGGCACGTAGCTACGAGGTCTCCCTCGGTATTCGTCTATGATATGATTGCACAGTATGGTGGAGTGGAGGCTTTTTACAAAGAGTTATACATCAACTCTCCCTTTCCGATTTGGCCATTGTTCGCCGGAAATGCACAAGGGAATTGGCTCAATGCCAACTATTACGATGACCCTGAGGCTCTTTGCCCTCACGAGTATATGATAGAGACCCTCAAAAAACATATAGCCTTGGGGCTTGACACCCAAAAAGTATATGTCTTGAGGCAAGAGAAAAATGCTACTTTCTGGAAAAACTCAACAAAAGAAGCTTCTTTGTTCGGTGAAAATGGTTGTTCTAGAACATCCTCGCTATATAGAACAATGCAAATCCAGGAAAAACAACTCTATATAGACAAATTTATCACCTACTAAAAACCTAATTATATGAGAATAATAATGAATTGAACGAACTGATTGTCAGCTGAGTTATCTCTCCGCTGAGAGTAGCTGAGCGCATTCGATTGTAACTGCTCAACGGGCGTGCCAAGGATAGTTCTTCCCATCGACTATTACTTATCTTTGGCTCCTTAGGTGCCTTACTGATAGGGTTGGGAGTGAGTGTCCTTTTAGCTCTGCTAACTGGGACGAACTCCACGCTGGATCAAAAACTTTCATTTCCTTCCTTCCCTTACTGGCAGGACAGGCAGCATGTGGCTATCTCTCTTTAAGAAGGGTATCCACTCGTGGCATGCCAGCTAACCACCTTTACTAGCCTCTCTGTAGGAGCCGCTGTGCTATGATAGCATCAGGTGCTGTAACCTGCCGGAGGTTCCTTTGCACAACTTTCTATCCCTATGGCTACTCTCTGGCCCTTCTGCCCACTCTACCTGATGCGTTCGCATGATGCCGCCGTCTCTCTATTACATTGGCTGTTGTGTAGTAGCTGCATTGAGGCTCCGACAAAGATGTGATCACCTTCTTTGTCGCCCTACTGGCCCTGTAGCTTTTAGCACTTCCCTTTTACCTCTGGCATATAAGAGAGCCGCCAGCTACAGTACAGGAATCTTCCACTGGGCAGGAGCTGCCTTTGTAGCATGTATCGTTTGCTCTTTCTTGGACAACATATCGTCACTAACGACTATGCTTTCTGCTGGGGTCATGCTCGCTGGTGCTCATCTTATCATGAGGAAATACCCACAATCCAAAACGGTCTATTACAGTGCCTACAAGGTATCGGCCATTTGTGGATTGGCTATTTGTTTTCTTTGTCAAGGAAATACTCATGTAAATCAGTCTCCTAAGACAATCATTAGCTCTCATACTTTTGTTTGCCCTTGTATCTCCCATTAGTCATACTATTTCTTAGATGAAAGAGCAAACCATTGACCTTATCTATTCTACTATTCTATATATTGTTTCGCTCTCCACAAATAGCTTACCTATACGACTTAGCTATTCTTGCTCTTGGGAGCTACTATCCTGATGGAGTTTCAAGGCATGAGCGTACTACTAGTCAATTTTCGGACTTGTAGTGATTTCCGCCCAAGTAGTCTACCGCTTTTTCGACTCTTCCTATCCTTTGTACTCAAAGATTGTCTTTGTCCTTTAGGAATTAGCTTTTGTAGTTAATTATCTCATCCTAAAACAAAAGAAAATGGGGTCGAAACACCTTATCATAGCCTTTTACCTTCATGGTATTAGCACAGTTGACTTTTTCCTCTGAAAATGATTTGAGAGAATTTATCCTTCTCAAGGGAGAGACCTTCCTCTTCCAGATTGAGCCCCTTGACCCTTATGATGCTTTTCGTAGGCGCTAGTGTAAATATCAGATATCACAATAATAGTTGATTCTACCTATCAGAATTGCAAAATCTCAAAGACATGAGAACTTTATGTCACTGTGAAAAAGACAATTCTGGTATGGCTATGGAAAGACAACCAAGGAAAAACCTACAGGCACCAATAGTTATCTTTCTCAAAAGGCTGACCTTTTCTACGAATATGACTACTACAAATATGCCCACGCAACCCTGGATAGACCTTCCCAATCGCTACTATATGAATGAGAACAAAGCCCCTATCGCAGAACGATCAGCTGAAGCCTATGCTGAGTAATTCTACCGAGGAGCAGGCCATTCTCAAGGAATACAAGTGGAGGAATGCCTATAGAAAAATATATTAACACATTAGAAAAGATAAATCCCATTAAAAAAGCACTTGCGCCTCTATGATTCTCTTTAGACACACTCAAGCAAAAATATTCAGCAAAGATCTTTTCTCTGTGTAGGATTGGATGTGGATTTGAATAAAATTCCTCCTTTTCTCCTCAAGGAAGAAGACCCTATTTTCGCCTTCAACAAGGCAATTATTGACGCTACCTACCCCTATACTATCGCCTACAAGCCCAATATTGCCTTCTATGAAGCCTATGGGGAAAAGGGCTGGCAGTCGCTGAGAAAAACCATTGAGTACCTCAACGAACAACACCCTAAGCTCTTTACCATTGCTGATGCCAAGCGAGGTGATATAGGCAATACACTGCTACGATGTATGCCAAGGCCTTTTTCGAAGACTTACACTCGATAGTGTGACGGTAGCCCCCTATATGGGGCAGGACTCTGTAGAGCCTTTTCTTGCTTTCGAGGACAAAGCAACCATCCTTTTGGCTTTGACCTCCAATAAGGGAGCTTTTGATTTCCAAACACTTACTACCGAAGGCACTCCACTATACCAGCAGGTACTCACCCGTTCTGCAACAGTGGCATAATGCCCAGAACCTCATGTATGTGGTGGGGGCTACCAAGGCAGAGTACTTTAGCTGACATTCGCCACATCGTTCCTCGAGCCTTCCTACTTGTCCCTGGAGTGGGTGCCCAAGGAGGCAACCTACAAGAGGTATGTAAGTATGGGCTCAATGATGAGGTAGGGTTGATTATCAATGCTTCTCGCGCAGTAATCTATGCCTCACAAGGAGAAGATTTCGCCCAGAAGGCAGCTGAGGCAGCCCATAACCTACAAGAGGAAATGGCCACTATCCTACAACAAAAATATCCAAATCTATGACTTTTTCTGAAGAAAATTATCTAAAAATCATCTATCACCTCAGCCAAGAGCGCCAAGAGGAAGTAACCACCAATGCCATAGCCGAAGCCATGCAGACCAAAGCCTCCTCGGTGACCGATATGCTCAAGAAGCTACATGAGAAAGGCTGGGTGGATCACAAGAAATACCAAGGAGTTTCCCTAACCGAAGAAGGAGAAAAAAACGCTCTTTTTGTCATTCGCAAGCATCGCCTTTGGGAAGTGTTTCTGGTAGAAAAAGCTCCATTTTTCCTGGGATGAAGTACATGAGGTTGCTGAACAATTAGAACATATACAGTCTGATAAGCTCATAGAAGAGTTGGACAAGCTCTCTGCTCTACCCTGAAAAAGATCCCCATGGAGACCCTATTCCTGACAAAAGAGGCAATATGCCCATATTCAAAAGTGAACTTCTCTCGCCTACTGAAGAAAAGGAGAATCAGGGGCAATGTATTGGTGTGAAGAATACCTCGAAGGAATTCCTACAATACCTGAACAAAAATGGAGATTTCTATCGGGAAACATACAAGTAACAGAGATACACCCTTTCGATAATTCCATTGAAATTCAGTTAGATAACAAAACAATTAACATTTCGGCTATGGTAGCATCGAATATCTATGTTAAAAACAAATAAGTCCTATTTTTCTTTTTATTTCCCACTACTTTTGCCGTCCTATTCAAGATAAAATGTTACGATTATATCTTATCCTCCTTATAGTGGCTGCTATTGCCGTTGGAGTTTACTTCTTGTGTTTTTCCCATCAGGAAAGTACCGATTTGTCAATCAAGAGATTATACTCAATGATTGTGATGGAGAGGATTGTGCTGAAGTCTCCATCAACTACTTGTTGTGCAAAAAGCCCCAGAGACTTTGCCAAGATATTCAATGACTCCTCACAGCGACAACTCATCAGAAAGCTTATAGCTAAGGACACCTAATGGATGTAGAAGAAGCAGGAAACCCTTCCTCTCCCAATACAAGTCCGATAAGCAACAGTTTGAAGGAATCGCCCCTATCAGATCCAGATTGTCAGATACCATTACTTCAGAACCACTCCTTGGTATCGCTTCAGCGCTCTGGTTCAGAATACTTAGGAGGTGCTCACCCTATTGATTGGATTACTTACTGGAACTTCAAGCCTACGGGAGAAGTATATACCCAAAGAAGACCTCTTCACAGACAAAAGGAAAATATTAGATCTGGCCGAAAAATATTTTAGAAAAACATTCAATCTTTCAGAGAACCAAGAATTGAAAGATGGAGGGTTCGTATTCCAAAATGATATCTTCACCCTCCTCGAGAATATTGGATTTGACAAGGATAACCTTATCCTACTATACAATCCGTAATGAGATAGCCCCTCATAGTACAGGTTATGGAAGTGAAAATACCTCTGAATGAAGGTGATTCCTTGGCTATCTTTTAACACTAAAAAGACGACAAGAAATAATGACATCTACCAAGAAAAATATATTACTTAAGTTCCTGTGATACCTGCCAACGCATTCTTCATGAATTGCGTACCTTAGAAGACTTTATCTCAAGATGTAAAAAGAAGAACCCTGTCTGTGAAAATGATTTAGACTTTCTAAAAACTTTACAGGTAAGTACGAGGCTCCTCTTCAACAAAAAGAGCCAAACTCTACAAAGAAAGGAACCTAAACCAAAAAGAACTCACTGAAAAGGATTACAAAAGACCTTATCCTAGAGCACTATACTTTTTAAAACGACCTATCGTGGTTATTGACGATCATATTGTCTTGGGCAATGCTACCAAAATTATAAAGGAAACACGCAAACATTTATAATTTTTCCATCTCTTTACCGAATTTTTATAGACAAGGAACTCAAGGGTTCCTTTGATGTTCGTTTGTGTACCCACAAATTAATCCCTTTAGAAAAATTATGAATACTGTCTCACAGTCTGAATATTCCACACTGTAAACCCTACCCCTGCATTGTTGTCATTGGGGCAGGATTTGGAGGTATCAATATAGTAAAAAGCAATTGAACTTCTCCCAGATGCAGGTGGTACTGATCAATAAGACCAATTACCATACCTTCCAACCACTACTCTACCAAGTAGCTACTGCAGGTTTTGGAACCCGATTCTATAGCGCATTCTGTACGCTCTATCTTCAAGAAAGAGAATCAATTCCATTTTCGCATAGCAGAGGTAAAGAAAATCAATCCTCGATAAGAAAAATATAGAAACCGACTTGGTGAGCTCTCCCTATGATTATTTGGTAATTGCCACTGGTTCTCAGACCAACTTCTATGGGAATGCCAATATTGAGAAATATGCCATGCCCATGAAGACAGTCCCTCGAAGCAATTGATATGCGTAGTCTTATCATTCAGAACTTGAAGCCGCTATTCTGACCAATGACTTAGAAGAGCGCAATAGTCTGATGAATTTTGTCATCGTAGGGGAGGTCCTACTGAGTAGAGACTTGCCGGGAGCCTTTGCTGAACTCAGAGCCATATCCTCCCTGACGGACTATCCTGATTTGGACATTCGCAAAATGAATGTACACCTGATTCAGGCGGATCCTCGCTTGTTGGTAGGAATGGGAGAAAAATCCAGCCAAAAAGCCAAAGAATACGAGAGAAAATGGGAGTTACTATCTGGTTCAATACCTTTGTGAAAAGACTATGATGGCTCCAATGTAGAGACCAACACCACCATTTCGAGACTCGTACCCTTATCTGGACAGCAGGGGTAAAAGGAGTACCATAGAGGGACTTCCCAGGAGAGTATCCAGTTTGGTCGCTATATAGTCAATGAGATTCAATGAAGTAAAAGGCTGTGAGAACATCTTTGCCATAGGCGATATAGCTTGTATGATCAGCGACAACACTCTAAGGGCACCCCATGGTCGCACAACCAGCGATCCAGCAAGGGAAACTCTTAGGAAAGAACCTCAAGCGAAAGATCAACAACAAATCCATGACCCCTTTTAGCTATTTTGACAAAGGCTCTATGTGGCGCAATCAGAAGCTCGTGGTAGAAGTCGCTTGGTATGCGCTTCTCTGGCTGGTTTGCCTGGATACTGTGGATGGTAGTGCACCTGGCCTTCTTGGTAGGGTTCCGCAACAAGATGGTTGCCTTTGGCCAACTGGATTGTGCAATACTTCCAGCACAAACAGAGGGGTGCCTGATTATCCGCCCTATAAGTCCGCCTACGAAAAAGAGCAGAAAAGAAATCACAACCAACCCTATAATCTCTAAGAAAGAGGCCTTCTTGGAAAGTCTCTTCTTATTTTCCTTTCGATACTATATAATAGGAAAAAGATTTCACATAATAAGGAAATAAACGATAATATTTTTATGCAACAGAAAAGAGTTATCCTAAGTGGATGAAAAAATATATTTTTAGGAGGTATATTTGCTATATCAAGCTTAGTAATCTATCTAATCTATGAAATAATTACTCTGATATTGACTATTATTTTAATAAGAGAGATCCATATTTCTCTATATGATTGTATCATCGATTCTATTTCAATATTCTATTTTTATTTGAGTATAGAGAAAATATTTTTATTTATATATAGCTGTTGGCATCTACTTACTTTGGTAATAATATCTATTATATATTCTTATTTTGAGATTATTTATTCAGACAGTTATATTGATTTAGTTGAAAATAAAAATATAATAAGTCTCTTTATTGAGAATATTATTACATTCGTAATAATAGGTGTTATATATCCTTACATTTACACCACTTAATCTTATTATTTTTACTTTCCTTTTTCTTATTATATAGAGAATAGTATACAAATCCACGGCTCAATAAGTTATATCAATTGCTTTTTAGGTACAGGTTAGAGCGCTAATATAGAAAAGCCCCTCTGAAATTATAAGGTAGAAGCTTTTTACTTAAAATTAGAGGATAGTTCTTGCATATTCAAAAATATACGTACCTTTGCGCCCGTATTAGTACATAATATCATTAAAAATTATCTAAATTATCAAACGATGAAGAAAAATTATGTTTTCGGCAATAGCCCTTTTGAGCTTTGCCACTTATGCACAGGAAGAAACAACCAGCACTGAAGCTGCTGTTTCTACCTCGACCGACACCCCTGCAGAAAAAACATGGACACGTGCAGGTATTATCTCCCTATTGTTCAACCAAGCAGCTTTCAACCATGATTGGACAGGAGGAGGAACCAATAACTATGGAGGAAACCTAAACCTCCTATGATGCCAACTACAAAAAGGGCTTTTGGACATCGGGATAACAAGCTCTTTATTGACTACGGACTTACCCGTGTAGATGGTGACGCTTTCCAAGAAAACGAATGACCGCTTTGCTATCACCTCCTATTAGGAGCACAAACTCAAGAGGGGTCTGAGTGGTACTACTCTTTCTTCGCTAACTCCAGACACAATTGGACAAAGGGTACAAACATGGTACAGATCCTCTAGGAACCAGACTCGTACAGAGTACACCCGCTTTATGGCTCCAGGTACTTCTTTTCGGTCCTGGTATGTTGTGGAAAAGAGCGACAACCTAAAGTGAACATTGCTCCTGCTACTTCGTCCTATCTCTTCACCGCTAAGAAGTTTACATCAAGATGTTGCTCACTTTGGGGTAGAAAAAGGAAAACTTTTCGTTATGAATTCGGTGCAGCTGTTAATGCTTATGCTAAGTTCAACCTTTTGGAGAACATAACCTTAGAAAACACTCTTAACCTATGCAGCAATTACCTTTGACAAACCTAGCAATGTGGATATAGATTACACTTTCAACCTAATGATGAAAGTAAATGACTACATTTCTGCCAGCTTAGTATTCCAAGCTATCTATGACGATGACGCGGTGAAAGTGATTCCAAATAAGAGAAGTTGAGCTGGACTTACTTACAAATTCTAAGAGAAGATCTCTATAATAAAAATCCTTCCTGCCGCGGCAAGGAAGGATTTTATACAATGAAAAAGTTCTTTAGAACTGATAAGTAACTCCTGCTTTTGAAACCTCCAGAAGCAATAGAATTACCTGCATTATTTTCTAGAAAAGTTCAGCATTCACTCCGAAGTTATCTGCAAAGAAATAACGTCCTCCTGTCTGTACACGTAAGCCTAAGCTCGAATCGTGAGTCAGATACCCAGTAACGATTATATCCACTATAATCATTATTCCAAGAATAAAAACCAAGGCTCACCCCAGCATACACATCTACCTGAGAAGGTAAGCGGAATAACTTATCGAAGTGATAATTTCTGCTGGCAAGCACTCCCCAAAGTTATTATAGCGTACACCCGCTATTTTGTCGGCACGGTAGAAGAGTTCTCTTACGGTTATCTGAGGAGCTCACCCCAAAATCCAACCCTAAGTAGACAGGACACCCCATCCTGTGAAACCGAAACCACCATTGAGTTGTAACCTCCCTCTGTCCAAGGAAGCTTGTTGTGCAGATGCACTACCAATAGCTAGTATAAGACTAGCCAAGACTAATAATTTTTCTATTTCTTTTTCTTTTTAAGCGTCAGAGCAAAGGTAGCATATATATATTACGTCCTTATCTTTCATAATTAACAAGAATACAACTGTTATTAAGAAATACTTATAAAGCAAAATATGACCATCTCATCCTAAAATATGACAGTCATATTCACTAAGAGATCATAAATAGAGTCTCTCACCCAACACTAACCAAATAAAACCCTAATTCGTTTAATTAGCTGTTTTTGAGTAGTGACCTATATTAATAAGTTTCTTTTTCTTCATGAGGACGCTTTCCGAAGATATTTTTCCAAGTCCTCCTTAAAGATAACTTCCTTTCCAAGAGCAATTCAGCCAAAATAGTAAGTTTTTCCCTATTTTCCTGTAGGATAGAGATAGCACATGGTATTGTTCTTCCATGCATACGGTTTATTTCCTCATCGATTACCTGGATGTTTTTCACTATAAAGGTTTGGTAAATCCATATTCTTCGCCTGTAGGGTCATAATAAGTCAAGTTACCAATTTTTCATTAAGGCCATATACGTAACCATAGCGCAGGCCTGCTTAGTGACCTTCTCTAGTCACTGAGAGCGCCAGTGGATATTTTTCCGAAGACAATCTGCTCGGCTGCACGTCCGCCCAAGGCAGCACACATCTCATCCTGAATCTGATCTGTACGGACGATCTGTCGCTCTTCAGGCAGTACCAAGCAGCTCCTAAGGAGCGACCACGAGGTACAATAGTTACCTTGACCAAAGGAGCTGCGTGCTCCAATAGCCAGCTTACTGTCGCATGACCTGCTTCGTGATAAGCGATTGCCTTCTTCTCCTCTGGAGTAATAATCTTATTCTTCTTCTCCAAACCACCAATGATTCTATCGACAGCATCCAAGAAATCCTGTTTGTCTACCGAGGCCTTGCCACGGCGAGCAGCGATGAGTGCCGCCTCATTACACACATTGGCGATATCTGCCCCAGAGAAGCCAGGAGTCTGTCGGGCTAAGAAGTCCAAATCCAAGTTCTCGGTAATCTTGATTGGGCGTAAGTGTACCTTGAAAATCTCCTTACGCTCGTTCAGGTCAGGCAAGTCCACATATATCTGTCGGTCGAAAACGCCCAGCCCCTGAGCAGTGCCTTATCCAAGATATCGCACGGTTGGTAGCGGCAAGAACAATCACACATTGGTCGTAGTACCAAAAGCCATCCATCTCGGTAGTAGCTGATTGAGTGTGTTTTTCTTTCATCATTAGCATTGGTAGATTGTTTTTTCCACGAGCTCTACCTATGGCATCAATCTCATCAATAAAAATGATAGAAGGCGATTTTTCCTTAGCCTGACGGAAAAGATCCCTCACACGAGAAGCCCCTACTCCGACGAACATTTCGACAAAGTCAGATCCAGAAGCGAGAAGAAAGGCACCTTAGCCTCACCTGCTACCGCCTTGGCAAGAAGTGTTTTCCCTGTTCCTGGAGGACCTACCAAGAGAGCCCCTTTAGGGATTTTTCCTCCTAAGGAGGTATATTTTTCTGGATTTTTAAGGAAATCCACAATCTCTTGCACTTCCTCTTTAGCTCCTTCTAAACCAGCTACATCCTGGAAAGTAATCTTCTTATCCTTTTCTCCATCAAAGAGCAGATGCACGAGCAGTCCTATATTGAAAAAGCTTTGTCCTCCTCCCATACCACCTCACCTGCGCGACGCATGAGGAAAATCCACAAATCCGACAAAGAGCACCAAAGGCAATACTACTGTGATAAGAATATCCCCTAAGAAATTCTGTTCTGTCTTATAGATAAGCTGTGTATTGAGAGGTTGTTCTCAGCAACAATCTTATTGAACCTATTTTCGAAATTCTCCAATACCCCTACTTCCATTTTGTACTGAGGCACCTCGGACTCTGCTCCCCCCTTGAACAGAGAACTCTCGGGACGTACCGACTTATGATCTGGCTTTTCAGCTTCAGGAATAGGTAGATACGCGCTTGGTGCTTATTGACCACCACTACTTTGGAGATATCTCCATCCTGTAGGAATTTTTCGAATTCTGTCTGAGGGATTTCCTGGTTGTTTCCATAACCCAGAAGAAGAGAGCGGGTTAGGATAAAGAATAAAAATAATAGCAAGTCCCGCATAGGACCAAAAGGCCGAAAAGCGAGAGGGTTTGTTTCTCGTTCATAACTCTTCATTCGTTTTTATATGAGTAATTTTAGCATCACCCCATAGGCCTTCTATATCATAGTATTCGCGTATAGGTTTTTGGAAGACATGCACCACTATATCCACATAGTCCAGGAGAATCCACCAGCATTCTGCTCGCCTTCTACATGCCATGGTTTCTGAGGAGTCTGTCTCTGTACTGCTCCAGAGATGGCCGATACTTGGTATGGAGCCCCTGTGCAGATGACAAAGTAGCTACATACTGCATTCTCAATGGATCTAAGGTCTAAAATAGTGATATCCTGACCCTTTACTTTTTAGTATTCCTTCCAGTATGGAAGACAACATTTGTTCTGTGTTATCTGACATTCAATAATTACTTTTGCAAAGCGACAAAGGTATAACATTTTATGGAAAATTATCAAACTTAATGCCACAAATTCTACCAATACATATCTGAAAAATCTCTTAAAAAGAAAAACAAGTAAAGACCTAAGTTGTATATGGGCTTCTCACAGACACAAGGAGAGGACAACAAGGAGCTAAATGGATTTCTGAGCCAGGTAAAAATCCAACATCTCAGTGTTTTGAAAAAGTTTCGAGAACCTCCATTCCGAATACCATTTCCTACTGAATATGGAAGTATCTTTAGCTATTTTTCGTGCCTTAAAACTATATATCCTGACTTGGCTGTCAAGGGCAAATGACATTTTGTCATCAAAGAAGAAAAATCTGTGGAATCTTTATGAAAAATACCCTCACACAAAGAGCAAATTAGTTCCTCTATTATAGGCATAGGTCTGAATGTAAACCAAGTATTTTTAACGATTTACCCAATGTATCCTCTTTACAAAAAATCATGGGACACCCTTTTGACTTAGAAGAAGTATTACTTCCTATATGCCAAGAGTTGGAGGTATCACTCAGGAGCCTCTCCCCTACTCGCTTTGAGACCATGTTGGACGAATACCACACCCTACCTGTTCCTGCAAGGACAAGCCTCCACCTTCGAATATCCCAATGGAGAGCGCTTTATGGGCTACATCAGGGTGTGAAGTCATAATGGGCAACTCAAGTAGAACAGGAAGATGCCCCAATGAGCTCATTCTCCCTTAAAGAAATCAAATTACTCTACTAATCCCTTTATCTTATGAAATGGATCTTCTGTATAGTAATGATTGTCTTTGTTATCCCTCAGTGGTTACCAGCCCAAGTAAAGAGGTAAAAAGAAAATGAAGCGTAATTGAAATTAACAAAAAGGCCATTAACCATTAACAATTAAAAATTTGTATTTTTGCACCATCAAATCAACTTTCATGAAAGAAACAGATATTATCATCATGGGGCGGGACCTACAGGACTCTTTTGCCGTATTTGAAGCAGGTCTTTGCGCCTTAAAGTGCCACCTAATAGACACCCTACCACAGCCAGGGGGTCAGCTTACAGAGCTTTTATCCCAAAAACCTATCTTTTGATATTCCAGGATACCCCAGTGTAGGAGCCGGAGAACTGATAGACAACCTCATGGAGCAGATCAAACAGTTCCAACCTGAATTTACCCTATCGGAGACAGCTGTAACCTGGAAAAACAAGCCGATGATACCTTTATCGTCACCACCGACAAGGGTACCCAAGTGAAAGGTAAAGCGGTGGCTATCGCAGGAGGCTTAGGAACCTTCGAGCCACGCAAGCCTCGAGATCAGCAATCTGGCTGATTATGAGGATAAGGGAGTAGAATATTTTGTAAAGAACCCTGAACGCTTTGCGGGCAAGCGAGTAGTGATTGCCGGAGGAGGAGATCTCTGCCCTTGACTGAGTATCTACCTATCCAGCATCGCACAGTCGGTGACCTTAGTACATCGTCGCAATGAGTTCCGTGCAGCCTTGGATTCGGTAGAAAAAGTCAAAGAACTCAAAGCAGCAGGCTAAGATCAACCTTATCACCCCTTGTGAGGTGGTAGGTCTAGGGAGAAGGAAAACTCTCAGCGGTAGTCCTTGAAAAGGAAGGTGCGCAAGAGGAACTCACTACCGACTACTTTATTCCCCTCTTTGGACTTACTCCTAAGTTAGGGGCCTATCGCAGATTGGGGATTGGAGATAGAAAGAAATGCCATCAAGGTAAATAATGCTCTTGATTACCAAACAAATATAGAAGGGGTCTATGCCATAGGCGATGTAAATACTCACCCAGAAAGCTCAGCTAATCCTATGTGGCTTTCCATGAAGCTACCCTGATGTGCCAAGGGGTCTATAACCGCCTCTACCCTACCAAGAAGTATGTACTGAAATACACCACTGTAGCAGGTGTTGATGGCTTTTGATGGCTCCCGTAAAGAAGCTGAAAAAGCAGTCATTCAATCTATAGAATAAAGAATGGAAATTTGATACTTATCAAAATATAAAAAGAGGCTATCCCATATCGGACAGCCTCTTTTTACATTTATATTGGCCATATTATATATGATTGACTATCTCTTGCAAAGAATAGGTATTTTGCTCGCCTGTAAGCATATTCTTCAGTACAGCCGTTGCATTGCTTAGTTCCTCTTCGCCTATAAGTATCACATACCTTACTTGCCTACTATCGGCATAGGACAATTGTTTCTTAAGCTTAGTAGACTCTGGATAGAGTTCTGCCTCTATAACCTTTTCGCACGTAATTGTTGTATTACCTTGAAAGACGCCAACGCCTCTTTTTCTCCAAAAGTTGATACAGAGCACATCGAGCGTATTATCCAAAGTCTTGGGGAACAAATCCAATTGTTCTAAGACAAGGTATATCCTATCCAAACCAAAAGAAATACCTATCCCACTCATGCCCTTAAGACCAAATATCTCAGTGAGTTCGTCATAGCGCCCCCCACCGCCTATAGATCCCAAAGCAACTCTTTGGGTGCGGCTACCTCGAAAATAGCCCCAGTATAATAGTTCAGACCGCGAGCGAGTGTTACCTCAACTCCAGAGCAGCTGTTTGTAAAACCCAATAGCTGAGTCTGAGTATAGATAAACTCTAAGTCAGCAATTCCCTCCAGTCCCTGTAGGGAGAAGTAGAGAGGATGTCCTTTGAGCTGTGCTATTTTCTGAGAGAAATCCCCTCAAGAGAGAATACAGGCTGTATCTTGGCAATAGCCTCAGGAGTAATTCCTCTTTGGATCATTTCCTCTTCGACTTTCTCCTTGCCTATCTTATCGAGCTTGTCCAAGGCTACTGTAAAGTCAATCAACTTGTCTGGAGCCCCAATAATTTCAGCAAAGCACGAGAGAATCTTTTCGGTGGTTCATCTTGACAGTAACCCCTTTTACTTGTAGGTCGGTAAAGACCCTATCATAGAGCTGTACGAACTCCACTTCCTGCCAGCCCTCTTGCGCCTACCACATCGGCATCGCACTGATAGAACTCACGATAGCGCCCTTCTGAGGCGATCTGCATCGCCATACGGGCTGAATCTGATAACGCTTGAAAGGGAAACTTATCTCATTCTGATGCTGTACTACATAGCGAGCAAAAGGCACCGTAAGATCATAACGGAGCGCCTTATCCACTTATATAAGGCGCCAGCTTAGCACTATTGGCTGACTGATATACCTCGGTAGGGACTTCTGAGAGGAAATCTCCTGCATCTAAAAATTCTAAAAATCAATCGATCTCCTTCCTCTCCATATTTGCCCATAAGCGTTTCTGTTTTTCAAAACAAGGAGTCTCTATAGGTTGGAATCCAAATTGTTCGAAATTCTTTTCGGATTGTTTGTATGATATAATTGCGCTTGGCCACCTCCGAAGGAGAGAAATCACGCGTTCCTTTGGGTATGCTTGGTTTTTGCATTGTAATAGTTATTGTAACAAAAACAGCTAATTTGCATTAACTGTTTTTTGTCTGATACTGAAATTTAACTTTTATAACATTAATCTACATTGTCATGTAAGAAGCTATTGTTCTCACGAATCTGAGTTACATTGTTAGAGTCTAAGCTAATTGTACTACGTGAGACGCAGCAAGCCTGAGAAAGAGGACGAAATATCAACATTTTTCCTCATATATGCAGGGGTATTCTCCAAATCCTCCAATCTGTAATTATTCTGATTAGAGAACTGATGACTCATATTCTTGAAAGTTGTTCTTCTGTTAGCCGCATTTTTCTTTCAGAGCTGCGAGGTAAGCATTTTGGTTTTTCTTCCTTAGGCTGCTCCTTAGGTGATGTAGTTTCTTTCACACGTATTTCGGCTCTGAACTCCTCATCGATTTTTCCTCTGGCTGTGGAGAATGAGCTTGAATGAGCATTTCTTCCACCTCCAGATAATCATTGAGATTGTGTACTATCTTGGCATCCTCTTCTGCCATAGCTGACATTACTGCTTTTGTTTTGTAACAGATGCCTGAGGGCGTTGAGGTTCCATTACGATTACCTCTCTTTCTGCCTGCAAAGGTTGTACTGGCTGAGGCTTAGGAGTTGTCTTGATATATTACAAACTCTTCCTGAGGAGCTGCAACAAAGCGCTCTACTACCTCATACTGCACAGGCACTCTATATAGAGAGTCATCAATAGTTATAGAATTAGTTTTTCAGGAGCATGAGAGTGATCTCTACTTCACTTCTAATCGGCTGAGAGACTGTAGCCTGAGGTGTTGTAAAGGAAGGCACACTTTCACTCTGAGCTTGTTGTTTTCTTTAGAGAATTTTCAAAAGAAATATCGGTAAAAGAAGAAGTAGTATCCAGTTCCTGAACAAAAGGTGTATTTTCATCCAAGGAATGGACTATTTTCTTAGGTTCTACATCAATAATCTCATGTTGTTGTTCGGTAGAGAAACCAGTGGCTACGACTGTAACCATAACCTTATCCTCGAGGGCTTCTTCTTCAGCCCATACCCATGATGATATTAGTCTTGTAACCGGCAGCCAGTTCCTGACTGTTACCTGCCTCCTTCTGATATACTCATTGATTTCAGCCACCTCGTCCATGGTGATCTCCTCTTTTCCATAGAGGATAAGCAGGAGGACATTCTTAGCACCAGTGATTCTATTATCATTGAGCAAAGGAGATTCTAAGGCACTTTTTACAGCATCCATAGCACGATTGTCACCTGTTCCGTAACCTGTACCCATGATAGCAGTACCACTATTGGAAAGCACTGTATGTGCGTCCCTTAGGTCAATATTCACTTCGAAATCCTTGGTGATCACCTCGGCAATTCCTTTGGCTGCAATGGTAAGCACCTCATCTGCTTTAGCAAAACCAGTCTTTATTCCCTAGTTGCTATAAGTATCTCTGAGCTTGTTATTATTAATAACAATGAGAGAATCCAACTGTTTGCGGAGATTTTCGATTCCTTTTTGCGCTTGAGCTAAACGGATTTCCCCTTCGAACTTAAAAGGACTGGTTACGATACCTACAGTGAGTATACCCATATCTCGGCAAATCTTAGCGATAATAGGCGCTGCTCCTGTTCCAGTACCGCCGCCCATACTCTGCGGTGATGAAAGCCATTTTGGTATTGGTACCCAACATAGCTTTTTATCTCCTCAATACTTTCCATGGCAGACTGTTCTCCTACTTCAGGATTGGATCCTGCACCGAGTCCCTCAGTCAGTTCAATCCCTAAGTGGATTTTGTTCACTATGGGGCTCTTATCAAGTGCTTGTCGATCCGTATTGCATATGATATAGTCGACCCCTTTGATATTTTGCTTATACATGTAGTTTACGGCATTGCCACCGCCGCCACCTACACCAATTACTTTGATTAGGTTTTCCGCATTCTTTGGAAGATCAAATGTCAGATTATCGAATTCTATCCCCATAATTTTTTTGCTGTTTTTTTATAATTGCGCCTATACCGCCTTGCAAAGTGATGTATATTATAGCTCATACACTGAGTGTACTGACCTATATATACCTGATTTGCAAATGAGTATAACAAAATATTATTCTGTATATATACTTTTGCTCATTGAGAAAAATGACTCGATGCAAAATTATTGTCTCACTTATCCACAAAAATGAAAAATTGTTCATAACTTTTTATTGTATTAAAATTAAGTGTTAATATTTGTTTAATTACACAGGTTTATTTGACAGTATTTTAAAATCATACCTTTAATTTCCTTGTTTTATTAAGAAACACTCCCTATAATAAAGAATGAGATGAGGTATCCTTTTGTAGGATACCTCATCTGATCTATTAGTACTTTTAGTCTCTTTTGAGATACAACCAACCACTCTTAGTCTGAGTCTGGTTATTGCTATTTTTCGTACTCTAGGATATAATAGTAAGTGCCTTTGCGGTAACTTTTTACTACTTTCTATAACAGTGCGTCCATTAGAATATCCTGTGAACGGATCCGCATTGGTATAGCCTTCCTTCTGGTATACCAAAACCCCCCATCGGTTGAATATCTTTAAGGTATTCTTTGATAAGACTCATATTCCTTCTATTCTAAAGCCATCATTCTTACCATCGCCATTGCTAGATACTCCATTGTAAATCTCAATAGGATCTTCTTTAGCAACTACAATAGTAACAATAGCATCATCACATACCGCCAATTGGTCTGCTATACATAGGTTATACCTTACCCTATAAGTACCCGCTGGGGCTCCTTGAGGTATCGTAACATCTCCATTAGGTGCAAAGCTTACTCCACTAAGACCGCCATTATCTAGCAAGGTAATAGTTACCTTAGTAGGATCCGTGATGGCTACTCCTCCAAGCGTATCATTATCCAATACATTACCCACCACTGCTGACTGATGGATTACATTCACTGGTTGTGAGCTATAATCATCATCATTAGCTACCAATGAAGGATGTAGGTTGATAATCGCTTTGGGTTGTCTTACAATCTGTTGATTGCTTTACCCTACATATAGTATATTCATACGTATATGTACCATCTGGTGTATTCGAGCTATCGTTATCGTACCATCAGGATTCATATGCAAGTTAGGATGACTCGGTACCCCTGGGGTAAGTGTAACATCCGTACCTATCACTGGGGGCTTTCTTTCCATCCATCTCATCATTGGTGATAACACTTGGGGTGCTCTGTGGACTAGACTTCGTATTAACCATCCTATATTCATCCTGCTGTGCTACAAAGTTCACCACTTTGATAATCGCCTTCTGCTCGATGTCTGGTTATTAGTCTTGTCGATAATCGTATAGTAATAGATATAAGTACCTATTGCTATCCCTGATTTTACAGTCACATGACCATCTACATTCATCACCGATGACTGTCCGGTGCTGGCTGACCTTGTGTCTTCTCTATCAAAACATCTGAGGCTGTAAGCTCCCTATCCTAGTACCTATTTGGTCATTATCCAATACACTTGGAGTCAGGGAAGTCGCCCTTGTGTTCCTACCCCCAAACCCCATCATCATCTCGCCTGTATCGTTGTTGGGAGTTCCTGTTACTGTGATCTTAACCTTAGCCGTATCACATGTAGTTGTTCCACCTACAGCACAGATCTTATAGGTTACCTCATACGTACCTGGGGTTGCATTAGTTGGAACTTTAAGCTTTCCTGTAGTATTATCTACCGTAAGACCCGTAAGTCCTCCATCGTTCGGAATTGTGATAGCTACATCTGTTGGCGTTACTGGATTACCATTCAAGCGGTCATTGCTCAAGATATCCACGATTCCGCCGCCTCCAACTGTAGTATCAGGATCATCATTCGCCTTTATCGTTGGGGTTACCTTGATCTTCGCTGTAGCCGTGTCACATACATTCGCATCGGCCTTATCACAAATCTTATACGTTATTGTATAAGTTCCTGGTGTTGTATTATTAGGTACTACCAACTTACCTGTACTATCTACAGTAAGTCCGGTAAGACCTCCGTTGTTGTCTATGCTACCGTTACATTGCTTTGGGGTAGCTGGAGTCCCATTCAACGTGTCATTGGTCAAGATAGATACTGTTCCTCCTGTTTGTGGCACACTTACCTCTGTATCATCTACCGCATCTATTACTGACGGTACCTTGATCTTCGCTGTAGCTGTGTCACATACATTCGCATCAGCCTTATCACAGATCTTATACGTTATTGTATAAGTTCCTGGTGTTGTATTATTAGGTACTACCAACTTACCTGTACTATCTACGGTAAGTCCGGTAAGACCTCCGTTGTTGTCTATGCTTACCGTTACATTGCTTGGAGTAGCTGGAGTCCCATTCAACGTATCATTGGTCAAGATAGATACTGTTCCTCCTGTTTGTAGGCACACTTACCTCTGTATCATCTACCGCATCTATTACTGACGGTACTTGATCTCTGCAACAGCACTCCTAACGGTACCACTAACTACCCGTTACTTCTACATAATAGAACTTACTTCCTATTGTAGAGGTAGAAGGTGTATAGCTTGGACTATTGCTACCTACTGCAGTACCTGGAGCTGTTGGGAAGTGGCTTCAAACCATTGGTAGCTAAGAACTCCTTTCCCCTGTAGCTGTTACCGTAAGTGGAGCAGCTATCGCATCCTTCGTATAAATAGCTCCCACTGGGTCTCGTAGTCGTTGTAGCTGCTTGTTTCGCTTTGATCTCAAAGCTACTAGAGGCCACCGATTCACAGCCTGCATTCTTTGTGGTAATCGTATGCGTACCTACTCCAAGACTTGTAATCTCATGGGTCGTTGCATTTACAGTAAGCTGAGTCGTACCATTCCAATATGTCTGTCCTGCTACATAGTTACTGATCTTAGCCACGGTCAAGCTTGTACAGCTTGCTGGAGTCAAGGTAACTGTTGGAGCTGCCGGTACTGGTAAAGCAGCGTCTATCGTAAAGTTCGTCTCGGAGGTACAAGTTCCTTGTTTTTGCTTTTTACTTTATAGCTGCCTCGCTGAAGTAATACCATTGATAGTACCATCTCCCGCTACACTCGTGCCTGCTACCGCAGCATCCGTAGCTGTAGTAATGGTAAAGGTAGTACCTGTAGGGTACATAGCATAGTTGCTTACCTTCGCTGTGCTAAGCGTTCCACAACCTGCAGCTGTTACTTGCGCTACTGTTGGAGCTACTGGCACTGGCAAGGCTGCATCTATCGTAAAGTTCGCCTCTGAAGTCACAAGTACCTCGTGTCACTTTTTACTTTATAGGTGCCTGCGGCTGTTATACCATTGATAGTACCATCTGCCGCTACACTAGCGCCTCGCTACCGCAGCATCCGCAACTGTGGTAATGGTAAAGGCAGTACCGGCAGGGTAGGTAGCGTAGTTGCTTACCCTTCGCTGTGCTAAGCGTTCCACAACCTGCAGCTGCTACTTGCGCTACCGTTGGAGCTACTGGTACTGGCAAAGCTGCATCTATCGTAAAGTTCGCCTCTGAAGTACAAGTACCTCGTGTCGCTTTTACTTTTATAGGTGCCTGCGGCTGTTATACCATTGATAGTACCATCTGCCGCTACACTAGCGCCTGCTACCGCAGCATCCGCAGCTGTGGTAATGGTAAAGGTAGTACCGGCAGGGTAGGTAGTGTAGTTGCTTACCTTCGCTGTGCTAAGCGTTCCACAAACCCTGCAGCCGCTACTTGCGCTACTGTTGGAGCTACTGGCACTGGCAAGGCTGCATCTATCGTAAAGTTCGCCTCTGAAGTACAAGTACCTCGTGTCACTTTTTACTTTATAGGCGCCTGCGGCTGTTATACCATTGATAGTACCATCTGCCGCTACACTAGCGCCTGCTACTACAGCATCCGTAGCTGTGGTAATGGTAAAGGTAGTACCGGCAGGGTAACTAGTATGGTTGCTTACCTTCGCTGTGCTAAGCGTTCCACAACCTACAGCTGCTACTTGCGCTACTGTTGGAGCTACTGGCACTGGCAAGGCTGCATCTATCGTAAAGTTCGTCTCTGAAGTACAAGTACCTCGTGTCGCTTTTTACTTTATAGGTGCCTGCGGCTGTTATACCATTGATAGTACCATCTGCCGCTACACTAGCACCTGCTACTGCAGCATCCGCAGTTGTGGTAATGGTAAAGGTAGTACCGGCAGGGTAGGTAGCACGGTTGCTTACCTTCGCTACACTTACTGAAGTACAGGTGGCAGCAGTTACAGTCAGTGTAGGTTGGGCTATATTGATAAGAGCTACTGTAACTCCTACTTGGTTTGTCTCACAGGTTGCATTAAACTTACTTACCGTATAAGTATCTGTAGTTGTAAGCACTTCACTATCATTGGTAACCAAGACTCCATTCTTATAGACTCTTACCTTAGTTATATTAGTATCTACTTTTGCCTTCAGATCAGAGATGCTTGCTCCTTGACAAAGAGTATAAGTCTGTCCTGCAGTTGGGGCATTCAGTATATTTACTTTATAGCTGAAGGTCAAAGTATCAGCCCCACAAGTTAGTCCTTCTGCCTTAACGGAATAGGTACCTGAGTGGCTCTCTTGTACTGAGGGAATCACTAGCTTGGGGGTTGTTCCTGTATCTTGTATAGATCCATCGGGTAAGGTCCACAAGTACTTAGTAGCCCCTACAGACTGTAATTCTATAACAAGTCTTTCTCCTTTGCAATAGGCTGCATTCAAAGGGTTCTTTAACAGAAGATTAGACTGGGATGCCTTAGCGACAGGTAATTCCTTCCACACATGAGCTGCTGCACATTCTGAATCAGTTATTTTTACCCAACGAGTACTTTGTCCTGCAGCAAAAGTTCCTAAGGAATTGAACACCACTTCAGTCCCCTTAGGCGCTGTCTTAGTATCGATCCTAGTCCCATCTTTTTACATCATATAGTTCATAAGTATAAGTACCTATTGATCCCATGCCATTGATTGCCTTTAGCCTGATTTCTCCTGTATTATCATCACAACGATATCCTTTATAGGTATTAGAATCAAAGCTCAGTAATGCACTATCCACATCAAATTCAAAGGTACGTACACAACCTTGAGTGCCTCCGCTTTTGGATATATTTAGCAATTCCCTGATTCAGAGTTATTAGCACCTGTCATATCTCCTCCATACACAAAGAGATATTTCCCTACAGAGTTCTGATTTCTTGGTAAGGAAAAATATTGATCTACGGAAGAAGGATTTTTAGGATCATATACAGCTTTCTTATAGAAAACACTTCCTACCGGATTAGTAAGTCCACTACTTACGGAGACTTCTCCGTCATTAACACCTGTAGGGAGTTTATAAAGGTAAACAAAGATCCTTTTCTCATCCCCATTTATTTTTAAGCCAATCCTTCGCAGGGTTCCCTCTGAAGGGATATACTCTTACCTTGGTACATTCCGCTTCCACCTCAGGGGTCAGTTCTTTTTCCTTATAAGAGGATATTGTAACTTAAACTCATCTACACTATAACGACTATATAGATAAGTCACATTCCCACACAGATCCTCTACCTTTATTTTGTATATTCCTTCAGGGAGAGTAAAGTACTGCTCTAGATCATCCTGATTCTGAGTAGCCATGATGTTAGTTATCACCGAATTGGGATTCCTGTAGGCTATTGTAACTGTTTGGTTAGCTTTGAGCTTACCTGGTTCATCTCTGTACGCTGCAGGTGCTTGTAATAAAGTAACCTTGAATCCATTCATAGAGAATTGTGTTCCTCCCATATTTCTCCTAAAATACGTCCTAATCATTCCCTTAGGGGGTTCTAGACTACCAAAACACCTATCTTGTTCTATATATCCTCCATCTGGCTTTTACAGTTCTATAAAAATCACTAAACTTATCTTTTCGGATCTCAGTCTGTCCGTCGGCTGAGGTGAAAGTTACCTCATATTCTTGGTTAGGATCAAAAATATCTTCCTCCATCTAAAAACAGTTATTTTTCCTGTCCTGCTTGTGTGAATTGTCCTTCTTTTACTTTTTACTCCTCCTTGTCTGATTTCATAGGATATGGGAAGACACACCAAACTACCCCCTGCTGTTAATGTCATTTCGGGTGCCTGACATGTACCCAAAAAGAGATATTAGCTCCCATAAACCTCATATCACCAGCATCCATTGATGATTGACAATTTGTACCCTTGATTCTAAAAATAGAATTTAGGGCGCCCTGTACTTGTTTTTAAGTCTTTATATTTTTCGGCCATGAGCCTGTAGGTCATAATATATTACATTAGTAAAAACTGTTCTTCCTGCTGGGACATCGAAAAGAGGTCGCCATTGGATAGAGGGATGGTTGGGATTCCCTCCATATATTTGATTTAAAGTCATCATCTGAGTAAGCTGTATACTCATACAAATCTCTAAGTTCTGGAGTAGTAAAATATTTATAGAAAAGGAGAATTCGTATTCCCTTGAATAACGAACATCCATATAAGCACAATCAGCTTTCCTCCATTCTTTTATATCCATATACACTTGATCTTCCCAAAATCATCATTTTGATCTATCGGTAGCAGGAAAATCTCTTGGAAGTGTATTTATAGTGGCCGGTACGGGTAGTAGATTTATGGGATTTGTAGTATCTAATAGTTTTACTTCATAGGCACCTGGTGGCATCACATACGCTGTTTCAACAACAAAGGATATTCCTCCTACTTTTTACTTTCATCAATTAGAAACTCTGTATCTCCCGTATATCCTGCAGGAAATTTTGGTTAGTTTCACCCTATAGGTTTTTTCCTGATTTGGGCTTTTGTATTTGGATACGAAGCTGACCAGTAGGCTTACAACTGAGCGAGTTATTGGTAGAGGTTAGTGTTACCGTCTCATCATCAATACCTCCTTGCTCTATTTCCATTCCTATCGGGGAAATATGGCAAAGCTTTATTTCCTTGCAAATGGTTATATATTCCCACTGCCTCCTCTATTGTTCTATCATAGGCATGAGCCCTTACTGCTAAGAACAATAAGAAGATACCTGTAAATAGATACCTTATTTGCGAAATAACATTCCTTTTTCTCTCATTTTTTTATAATTTTCGAACTTTTTAGGGGCGCAAAGATATTACAAATTATTAAACTATACAATAGTCTTTTTATTCTTCTCCCTAACATCTTTCTTACTTTTTTATCCTTTTATTTATAAAAAGAAAAAGAAGGCATCCTAAAAAGGATGCCTTCTGATGGTTTTATCTCCTATTTATTATTCTGTCTTGAGATACAACCAACCACTCTTTGTCTGTGTCTGGTTATGACTATTCTCATACTCTAGGATATAATAGTATGTCCCCTGTGGAAGCTTCTTCCTCTCTCTATCGTGGAGCGGCCATTTGAATATCCTGTGAAGGGTTCCGAGTTGGTATAACCTTCTTTCTCATATACCAAAACTCCCCAACGATTGAATATCTTCAATCTGTTCTTAGGATAATCTCTCATGCCTTTTATACTAAAGCCATCATTATGACCATCTCCATTACTAGAAACCCCATTGTATATCTCTATTGCTCCTTCTTTGAAACCTCCAATGTTATAACAGCATCATCACACACCATTGTTAGGTCTGATATACATAGATTATACCTTACCCTATAGGTACCCGATGGGGCGCCTTTGTGGTACTGCAACAGCTCCATTGGATCCAATACTTACTCCACTAAGTCCTCCATTATCTAGCAAGGTGATGATAACCTTCGTCGGATCTGTTATAGCAGCTCCTCCCTAGCGTATCATTATCCAATACATTACCAACCACTGCTGAATGACGAAATGACATTCAACGATTGAGCACTATAATCATCATCATTCGCTACCACTGACGGATGTAAATGGATTATCGCCTTTGCACTCTTACAATCACTCGGATTGCTTTATCCTACATATTGTATACTCATACGTATATGTACCATCGGGTGTGTTGAGCGATATCGTTATCGTTCCATCTGGATTCATATGAAGGTTCGGATGACTCGCTACCCCAGGGTAAGCGTAACATCTGTACCTATCACTGGGGGCTTCTTTCCATCCATCTCATCATTGGCGATAACACTTGGGGTGCTCTGTGGACTAGACTTCGTATTAACCATCCTATATTCATCCTGCTGTGCTACAAAGTTCACCACTTTGATAATCGCCTTCGCTCTCGATGTCTGGTTATTAGTCTTGTCGATAATCGTATAGTAATAGATATAAGTACCTATTGCTATCCCTGATTTTACAGTAATACGACCATCTGCATTCATCACCAAGTGACTGTCCGGTGTTGGCTGACCTTGTGTCTTCTCTATGGATACATCCGAAGACGTAAGTCCTATCCTTGTGCCTATTTGGTCATTATCCAATATGCTCGGTGTTAGGAATTCGCCTTGTGTTCCACCTCCCCATACGCCATCATCATTCGCCTGTATCGTTGTAGGAGTTCCTGTTACTTTGATCTTAGCGGTCGCTGTGTCACATACATTCAAATTAGCCTTGTCACAGATCTTATACGTAATAGTATATGTACCTGGGGTAGTATTGTTCGGTACTACCAACTTACCTGTACTATCTACGGTAAGTCCAGTAAGACCACCATCGTTATCGATGGTTACCGTTACATTACTTGGGGTAGCTGGGTTACCGTTCAACGTATCATTGGTTAAGATTGATACTGTTCCTCCTGTACCTGGTACACTTACCTCTGGATCATCTACCGCATCTATTACGGATGGAACTTTGATCTTCGCTGTAGCCGTGTCACATACATTCGCATCGGCCTTATCACAAATCTTATACGTTATTGTATAAGTTCCTGGTGTTGTATTATTAGGTACTACCAACTTACCTGTACTATCTACAGTAAGTCCGGTAAGACCTCCGTTGTTGTCTATGCTTACCGTTACATTGCTTGGGGTAGCTGGAGTCCCATTCAACGTGTCATTGGTCAAGATAGATACTGTTCCTCCTGTTTGTGGCACACTTACCTCTGTATCATCTACCGCATCTATTACTGACGGTACCTTGATCTTCGCTGTAGCTGTGTCACATACATTCGCATCAGCCTTATCACAGATCTTATACGTTATTGTATAAGTTCCTGGTGTTGTATTATTAGGTACTACCAACTTACCTGTACTATCTACGGTAAGTCCGGTAAGACCTCCGTTGTTGTCTATGCTTACCGTTACATTGCTTGGGGTAGCTGGAGTCCCATTCAACGTATCATTGGTCAAGATAGATACTGTTCCTCCTGTTTGTGGCACACTTACCTCTGTATCATCTACCGCATCTATTACGGATGGAACTTTGATCTTAGCGGTCGCTGTGTCACATACATTCACATCTAGCTTATCACAGATCTTATACGTCAATAGTATATGTACCTGGGGTAGTATTGTTCGGTACTACCAACTTACCTGTACTATCCACAGTAAGTCCAGTAAGACCGCCATCGTTATCGATGGTTACCGTTACATTACTTGGGGTAGCTGGGTTACCGTTCAATGTGTCATTGGTCAAGATTGATACTGTTCCTCCTGTACGTGGTACACTTACCTCTGGATCATCTACCGCATCTATTACGGATAGAACCTTGATCTCTGCAACAGCACTCTTGATTGTACCACAACTACCTGTTACTTCTACATAATAGAACTTACTTCCCTATTGTAGAGGTAGATGGCGTATAGCTTGGACTATTGCTACCTACCGCAGTACCCGTAGCCGTTGGTGAAGTAGCCTCAAACCATTGGTAACTAAGCACTCCTTCCCCTGTAGCTGTTACCGTAAGTGGAGCAGCTATCGCATCTTTTACATAAGTAGCTCCCACTGGGTCTCGTAGTCGTAGTAGCTGCTTGTTCTGCTTTGATCTCAAAGCTACTAGAGGCCACCGATTCACAGCCTGCTCCCTTTGTGGTAATCGTATACGTACCTACTCCAAGACCTGTAATCTCATGGGTCGTTGCATTTACACTAAGCTGAGTCGTACCATTCCAATATGTCTGTCCTGCTACATAGTTACTGATCTTAGCTACGGTCAAGCTTGTACAGCTTGCTGGGGTCAAGGTAACTGTTGGAGCTGCCGGTACTGCCAAAGCAGCGTCTATCGTAAAGTTCGTCTCGAAGTACAAGTACCTTGTTTTGCTTTTTACTTTATATGTACCTGCCGAAGTAATACCACTGATAGTACCATCTCCTAATACACTAGCACCTGCTACCGCAGCATCCGTAGCTGTAGTAATGGTAAAGGTAGTTCCTGTAGGGTAGGTAGCGTAGTTGCTTACCTTAGCCGTGCTAAGTGTACCACAACCTGCTGCTGCCACTGGGGCTACTGTTGGAGTTGATGGCATTGGTAAAGCTGTATCTATAGTGAAGGTTACTGGTGAAGAATCACAAGTTCCTTGTTTTGCTTTTTACTTTATATGTACCTGCCGAAGTAATACCACTGATAGTACCATCTCCCAATACACTAGCACCTGCTACCGCAGCATCCGTAGCTGTAGTAATGGTAAAGGTAGTTCCTGTAGGGTAGGTAGCGTAGTTGCTTACCTTAGCCGTGCTAAGTGTACCACAACCTGCTGCTACCACTGGGGCTACTGTTGGAGTTGATGGCATTGGTAAAGCTGCATCTATAGTGAAGGTTACTGGTGAAGAATCACAAGTTCCTTGTTTTGCTTTTACTTTATATGTACCTGCCGAAGCAATACCACTGATAGTACCATCTCCCAATACACTAGCACCTGCTACCGCAGCATCCGTAGCTGTAGTAATGGTAAAGGTAGTTCCTGTAGGGTAGGTAGCGTAGTTGCTTACCTTAGCCGTGCTAAGTGTGCCACAACCTGCTGCTGCCACTTGGGCTACTGTTGGAGTTGATGGCTGCATTCTACTATCACCTTAGCTGTCCTACTCACTGCTGCCGTACAACCTGTAGTGCTAGATACTTGTACATAATAGTAAGTAGTTCCCTCTGTTGTCGTTGAAGGAGTATAGCTAGCACTATTTGTCCCTACTGGAGTACCTCCTATAGTACTATCTGTGGTATTGCTATACCATTGATAAGATAAAGTACCTGAGCCTATAGCTGTTACACTAAGAGCGGTAGCTGTGATTCCTTTACAATAGGTAGCATCCTGTGGTTGCACAGTTATAGTAGGTGACGTATGGAAAACTACTGTAAGTGGCACACGAAGTCTCACAGCTACCTAAGGAACTGGAAGAAGAGGATTCTGCCACATAGTAATTACCTGCACGCAAGAGGGCATTCTACTCAGAGCTGTACCTCCTGTAGCGTTTTCATAAATCCTCAGAGAATGATCACTATCATTAGGATCTATAGCATCCCAAAGAGTTTCTACTTTCGTACCTGGACAATAGGTATAGCTAGCCAATACCGTTGGGGCAGGCACCAATTTTACCATAATAGCTCTACGATCACTCTCACACTTGGAAGGATCTGTATCCTGTAAGGAAAAATAATAGGTTGTATTATTCGTCAGAACAGTTGTATTCGACAAAGGTGTTGTGTCGGTATTGTTAGCATATACACGTAGTGTACCTACATTTTGAGGATTATTATCTATATAATCCTTTTAAGCTTGTTAGAGTTGCCCCTTGGCAGAAGGTAGCTGCCGTAGGAGCAGACGGTGTAGGAGTCTTACGAGTGATACGTACAATCAAGGCTGTTTTCTCACTTGGACACTTGCCTGCTTCTTGTATAGTGTAGAAGTATGAATTATTCTCACTTACATTGTCATTATCCGCCTGTAGTTGCCACTGGTTATTATTATTACGTATGAATATACGTGCATTAGCTCCTACAACAGTCTTAAGGTCACTTACCTTAGGTTGCTGGCCTACAGCCTTACACACCTCAAAGCTTTTCGGAGTTGCTATAGTAACATTAGTATCCTTAATAAGAGTTAAAGGCACTTTAGGGCTACGACATTTGCCAGTTGCTTCAGCTGTAAAGTAAAAGAGCTGTGTTCCAATCTACAAAAGCGGTTCTTGCCAAAGGAGCAGTAGACCTACCAGCTATTATTTCTACATTTGTATAGCCATAGGTAGCTTGCAATTGGTCTGCTAATTCACCAGCCATAATCTCCTCGCAAGTGGTAATAGACTGAGCTTGTACAGGAGTAGTATCATTTTGAGCAAGGCGCACCACATAAGGCAAGGACTCACACTTACCAGCTTCTTGTATTTTAAATCCTGAATAGCCAGTAATTGACACCTCAGAATTAGGGTTTGTTTGTACATACCAATTTCCTGAAGAGCTACCCAAAACAGTTATTGTAGCAGTTGGATAGAGCACTTGTAAAGCATCTTTAATATCTTTTACTTTAGTATGCAAACCTCCGTAATAGCCTATAAAAGTACATACTGATATTTGTTCGTTTTTAGCAACAGAACGAGGGGTAAAGTTAAAGTTCAGCGCAACAGGTGAAGTCACACAACGATAAACATTTTTGGCATACGTATAACCCACATTATCTTCTATTATTGTTTCATCAGCCCAAAGCTACAGTACCCCCATTTTTATAGATAAGTACATTGGCTGTATCGGCAGGGGTCTACTAAAGCTTTAAGGTCAGCAACTGTGGTAATCTGACAGGCTGTATTGGTGAGCGTTTTAGCTGTCACACTTGTTTCACCTACTATGGTAATTTTGTATATAGTTTCAGTACAATAATTATTTTTTTGTAAAGCGCAAGTAATAATCTTGCGAACTACCATTAGGGTATTGATAGAAGTAGTAACTGCTATTTCTGAAGTTTGAGCTTGCGCATCAGAGAGCGAACTATACCAATGGAATATAGGTTGCTTAGCTACCACCTCTGGAGAGCCTTCATTAATAAGTTGTTTTACTTCATTCAAAGTTACAGATGGATTACATACTTTGATAGTAGTCTTTACGGCAGGTTTGAAAGCACGTGCTACTGTTAGCTTAGCGGTAGCTTTGGGTGATGAGTTCTCCACAAGGGCTAAGTATTTTTATAGAGGAAGGTATGAGTTCCCATCACCTCTGATAGATTGATATTAATTATACCGTTGGCAGGCACTGCTATTACTCCTGAAGCTTCTTCAATAGTAGTAGTAACACCACTTGTAGTAAGAGTAGTCCCTGTAAAGAGTGTATTCAAATCGAAAATACATAGCCCCATTACCTTCCATACATTTAGAGGTATCTACTCCAATAGGAGCGGTATATGAAGGATAAGTGGTAATTTGCTGGAACTGATAAGCAGCAATAGCGTTGGTGATACAAGTAGCAGCAGCTGGTTTTCCTGCTATCTTAATAACTACTTTGTATTGGTTTGTAAAGTCAGCAGCTGTAAGAGCAGGGATGGTAAGGGTATGACCTGTAGCTACTGCAACAGCCATATTGTCGGAGCGATACCACTCAATAGTGATATTAGGTCCTAAATCATCCATTTTGAGTACTGCTGATTGACCTACACAATAGTATTCTTTTTGTGCCTTAATTTTAGGGAGGCGAATATTACTAAGGGTAAGCTCTCTATCTTTTGTACTTGGGCAGGCATCGGTTACCGTAAACTTATAAGCGGTATTGAGGTTCGTACCATCCAAATCGAGGAAAAAGTTATCTCCGGCTTTGCGTACGCGCTACAGAGGTATCAGGGGTAGTACTTCCTGCAGGGATTTTTATGTACAAGCCTATAGGTAAAAGGACCTGTACCCCTTTGGGAATTACCACTACATGGAATTTATTTCCAACACAACCTACCCCTATAACATCAGGTTCTTCAAGATCACCTCGAAATCTTTTTCAGCAATCACTTGCATACATTCAAACGTATTATCTAAGTTTGATATGCGGCGCACCACTCGAAACTTTCCTTTTCTAGTTAAATACTCATCGGTAACCTTGCGGTTAATATTTTGATTAAAACCAAGTCCTGAATAAGCCCATTGGTTCCAAGTTTGAGTAGCTTCGTTGAATTGTTGTATTACAAAGCTTGACTCAGTATAGCGCCAGTCGTCAGTAGGGGCTAAATCAATGCGCCCTTGCACAATAGGTTCACATCCAGGAGCAAAGGAAAAATGAATAGGTTTGCCCTGAAAGGTCCTTAGAAATAACATTTACACCCCCACACACATTGGTTACTCTCACCTTATAATTACCGGGGGAAGATCACGCAAGTACCAGTTATCATTGTTAGCACGATCAGAAGCTGTTAGAGTATAAGGCAAAGAAAGAGATGTACCAGGTATAGTGCCCGTGGTATTTCCATTGTATTCTATAACTTCTATTTTTATCAAGATCAGCTCTACATATCTTTGTATATGCATAGATGCATAAGGCGCATTGGTAGCCGTAGCATCCTTACAACTAGCTACATTTCTGATAGCTACATTTGTAGGCTTTGGTGCAGGAGGAGTAGTAATCGTAAAAGCATCCATTAGATTGCTGCGATTAGTATCGCACTCATCATCTACCAAACGGAATTGGAAAGTATCGCCTAAGTTTGTATAATCAGAGGCTACTACTGTTTGATAAGCTTTGAGGATTGTATTTTATTTTCTTTACAAATTTACCTCTAAGTAAAGGATTAGGATGGGTTGCCGGTATTTGGTAGAAGCCCGCTCCCGTATAGTTAAAGGTTGCAGGAGCTTGTTCAAGCACCAAATAAGTATTTAGTATAGGTGAATTGTCTCTTATGTACTTATGACCAAGGGTAAGTTGTACTTTTTTAAAACAAGTATCACTTGAGTTCTCATCGGAAACTGGCGCAACATAAGCTGCTTTTCTATAGGATTATAAAGAGTAGCCGTTACAGCAGGGATAGCGGTAGTAGTACCACACATCTGTACTTCAGCTGCTATTTTCCACTCTCCATACTCTTTAGGAATACGGTGCTCTCTAAAGCCGTTCTCTACTCCTAGATCATTTCTTGTTCCAATAGGTAGATATAAATAAAAGTCACTTTTATTATTAATGGTATAAGTAGGTGTATACACTGCACCTGAAGGAGCTGTAATCACATACTTTACTGTAAGCGGATAAGGGAAAGTATCGGAAGTGTAAGCCTCTGTAAGACTGGTACCATAAAGGAGAACAGAGTCAAACTCAACATAATCACAATTAAACTCTTTAGGACGTGGATACTCCCCATAAATTTGTAAAGGTAAGATTAGCTGCAGCTATGGTAATGCTTTTAGGAGTAGGGCTTGCTCCACAGAAGTTTTCTACTTTCACTCTGTAAGTGCCAGGGGTGAGACCCGTAAAAGTGTTGGCAGTTTGTCTTATCTTACCTGGAATATCATTTCCTGTAGCATCTTGTAGGGTATAGTAGACAGGATAGTTAGCAGAGTGGTTACCCCATTGATCTACTTTTTTATATCTACTTTTATACCTATACCTGCTGAAGCACAAGTAGTAGGAATTTGTGATAAGGTATAATCAATATCTTTAAGATCTTTTTGATTTCGATATTCTTAACCCTCTATATCGCCCGTACCTGATTTAGGTCGTGCCAAGAGGTCATACTTACCTGCTGCTAAGGAAGTAACTCCTGTAATAGACAATGAAGTAGTAGTGTTATAAGTAGGCACATTACTTTTCTTAATATAGAAGTTATAATTGCTATTATTAGCTCCTGTACCTACAAGGGTAAAACGGATAGCCCTCCATTACCACACCACTCGTGTTCTACTCTAGTAGCGAGCTTCAATGCTGTTTGTGGAGTAATAGTGTAATTGAAAACCTGTTTGATAGGCACAAGCACCTTTTTGAGCCTTGAGCGAAAACTTGCGCACACTATTCACAGCCCCGGCATTAATGTAGATGTACTCTTCAGTACCTGAAGTATAGGTGAGCGAATAACTATTTCCCTCATTATCAGAAATAGTATAGGTGGTCCCTGACTAAGGGATAGCGAATCGTAAAAATCGCATCTGCTCCTTGTGTTACCTCGGTATAGGCTGAAATATGTGTTGCCTCCAACGATGTATTCTCATCATCAAGCAACTTGTCCCCTAAGTTGCCCAAAAGGAAACTAAAAGGAGACATACAAACATATTAAACCAAAAATTTCTGAAATTATTCAACTTTTCTCATATGGATAATTTACAATATTTTAAGGCACAAAGATAGTATATTTTTTTCTAATCGATAACAAAAACTTTAACATTCTAGGAGTAATCATAAAATTTTTCAGTACAATCACTCATTAACTTAACACATTGATAACCCTCTATTTTTAACACTAAGAAACTAAAAATATTACGCAAACAATTGAAAAACATGCTATTATATATCAGTTAAAATAAAACCCAATTGGAAATATTAGTCCCCTAAAAATAAATTCAATTTCAAATCGTAATTTTTATTAACAAACAAAACTTTTTATCATATGATTTTCTTTTCGGACAAATTTTCAGAAAAACTTATCCTAGACCCTTTCCCCTCTTTTTACTAAAAATATTTTCTGTCTCCTCATTAAACAAGAGAGGTATCCCTCTTAGGGATACCTCTACTTATTTCAATTAATTATTTAATTATTTACTTGTTATTCTATACTCCTATTCTGTCTTAAGATACAACCATCCACTCTTTAGTTTCGTTTCTGGTTGTGGCTATCTTTCGTACTCTAAGATATAGTAGTAAGTGCCTTGTGGTAACTTCTTTACTACTTTCTATAACAGTGCGTCCATTAGAATATCCTGTGAATGGATCCGCATTGGTATATCCTTCCTTCTCATATACCAAAACTCCCCCAACGATTGAATATCTTCAATCTATTCTTTTCGATAGTCCCTCGATACCCTTCTGATCCTCAAAGCCATCATTCTTACCATCTCCATTCGTAGAACTCCATTGTATATCTCTAATAGGATCTTCCTTAGAAACCACTACAGTAATTATCGCATCATCACACACCGCTAATTGGTCTGCTATACATAAGTTATATCTTACTCTATAACCACCCGCTGGGGCGCTTGAGGTATCGTAACATCTCCATTGGAAGCAATCGTTACTCCAATAAGACCGCCATTATCTAGCAAGGTTATGGTCACCTTAGTAGGATCCGTGATGGCTACTCCTCCAAGCGTATCATTATCCAATACATTACCCACCACTGCTGACTGATGGATTACATTCACTGGTTGTGAGCTATAATCATCATCATTCGCTTCCAATGATGGATGTAAAGTGGATAATCGCTTGGCTGTCTTACAATCTGTTGGATTGCTTTATCCTACATATAGTATATTCATACGTATATGTACCATCTGGTGTATTCGGAGCTATCGTTATCGTACCATCAGGATTCATATGTAGGTTAGGATGACTGGCACCCTGGGGTAAGTGTAACATCCGTACCTATCACTGGTGGCTTCTTGCCATCCATCTCATCATTAGTATAACACTTGGTGTGCTCTGTGGTCTATCCTTCCTATTAAGAATTCTATATTCATCCTGCTGTGCCACAAAAGAAACTCACCCTAATAGTAACCTTGGCTACTTGAGGTCTGATTGTTGTTCGCCTTGTCGATAATCGTATAGTAATAGATATATGCACCTATAGCTATTCCTCGATCTTTCACTCGTAATACGACCATCTGCATTCATTACCAAATGGCTATCTGGAGCAGGTTGTCCTTGTGTCTTCTATGGATACATCCGAAGCTGTAAGTCCTATCCTTGTGCCTATTTGGTCATTATCCAATATGCTCGGTGTTAGGAATCTCGCCTTTGTGTTCCTACCTCCCATACGCCATCATCATTCGCCTGTATCGTTGTAGGAGTTCCTGTTACTTTGATCTTAGCGGTCGCTGTGTCACATACATTCAAATTAGCCTTGTCACAGATCTTATACGTTATGTGTATAAGTACCTGGGGTAGTATTGTTCGGTACTACCAACTTACCTGTACTATCTACGGTAAGTCCAGGTAAGACCACCATCATTATCGATCGTTACCGTTACATTACTTGGGGGTAGCTGGGGCTACCGTTCAATGTGTCATTGGTCAAGATTGATACTGTTCCTCCATACCCTGGTACACTTACCTCGGATCATTCTACCGCATCTATTACTGATGGAACTCTTGATCTTAGCGGTCGCATGTCCATACATTTGCATCTAGCTTATCACAGATCTTATACGTACAGTATATGTACCTGGAGTCGTATTATTTGGTACTACCAACTTACCTGTACCATCTACGGTAAGTCCAGTAAGACCACCATCGTTATCGATCGTTACCGTTACATTACTTGGGGTAGCTGGGTTACCGTTCAACGTATCATTGGTCAAGATTGATACTGTTCCTCCTGTACCTGGTACACCTCTACCTCTGGATCATCTACTGCATCTATTACGGATGGAACTTTTGATCTTAGCGGTCGCTGTGTCACATACATTCGCATCTAGCCTATCACAGATCTTATACGTAAGTAGTATATGTACCTGGGGTAGTATTGTTCGGTACTACCAACTTACCTGTACTATCCACGGTAAGTCCAGTAAGACCACCATCGTTATCGATGGTTACCGTTACATTACTTGGGGTAGCTGGGTTACCGTTCAACGTATCATTGGTTAAGATTGATACTGTTCCTCCTGTACCTGGTACACTTACCTCTGGATCATCTACCGCATCTATTACGGATGGAACTTTTGATCTTAGCGGTCGCTGTGTCACATACATTCGCATCTAGCTTATCGCAGATCTTATACGTTATTGTATAAGTACCTGGGGTAGTATTGTTCGGTACTACCAACTTACCTGTACTATCCACAGTAAGACCGGTAAGACCGCCATCGTTATCGATGGTTACCGTTACATTACTTGGGGTAGCTGGGTTACCGTTCAATGTATCATTGGTTAAGATTGATACTGTTCCTCCTGTACCTGGTACACTTACCTCTGGATCATCTACCGCATCTATTACGGATGGAACTTTGATCTTTGCGGTCGCTGTGTCACATACATTCGCATCTAGCTTATCACAGATCTTATACGTTATTGTATAAGTACCTGGGGTAGTATTGTTCGGTACTACCAACTTACCTGTACTATCTACGGTAAGTCCAGTAAGACCACCATCGTTATCGATGGTTACCGTTACATTACTTGGGGTAGCTGGGTTACCGTTCAACGTATCATTGGTCAAGATAGATACTGTTCCTCCTGTACCTGGTACACTTACCTCTGGATCATCTACTGCATCTATTACGGATGGAACTTTGATCTAGCGGTCGCAGTGTCACATACATTTGCATCTAGCTTATCACAGATCTTATACGTAATAGTATATGTACCTGGGGAGTATTGTTCGGTATTTACCAACTTACCTGTACATATCCACAGTAAGACTCGGTAAGACCGCCATCGTTATCGATGGTTACCGTTACATACTTGGGGTAGCTGGGTTACCGTTCAACGTATCATTGGTCAAGATAGATACTGTTCCTCCTGTACCTGGTACACTTACCTCTGGATCATCTACTGCATCTATTACGGATGGAACCTTGATCTTAGCGGTCGCTGTGTCACATACATTCGCATCTAGCTTTATCACAGATCTTATACGTACAGTATAAGTACCTGGGGTAGTATTGTTCGGTACTACCAACTTACCTGTACTATCCACAGTAAGACCGGTAAGACCGCCATCGTTATCGATGGTTACCGTTACATTACTTGGGGTAGCTGCGTTACCGTTCAACGTATCATTGGTCAAGATAGATACTGTTCCTCCTGTTTGTGGCACACTTACCTCTGTATCATCTATCGCATCTATTACTGACGGTATCTTGATCTCTGCAACAGCACTCCTAACGGTACCACAACTACCCGTTACTTCTACATAATAGAACTTACTTCCTATTGTAGAGGTAGAAGGTGTATAGCTTGGACTATTGCTACCTACTGCAGTACCCGAAGCCATTGGGGAAGTGGCTCAAACCATTGGTAGCTAAGAACTCCTTCGCCTGTAGCTGTTACTGTAAGTGGAACAGCTATCGCATCCTTCGCATAGGTAGCTCCCACCGGATTCTGTAGTCGTGGTAGCTGCTTGTTTCGCTTTGATCTCAAAGCTACTAGAGGCAACCGATTCACAGCCTGTATTCTTAGCCGTAATCGTATAGGTTCCTACCCCAAGACTTGTAATCTCATGGGTCGTTGCATTTACACTAAGCTGAGTCGTACCATTCCAATATGTCTGTCCTGCTACATAGTTACTGATCTTAGCCACGGTCAAGCTTGTACAGCTCGCTGGGGTCAAGGTAACTGTTGGAGATACCGGTACTGGTAAAGCAGCGTCTATCGTAAAGTTCGTCTCGGAGGTACAAGTTCCTTGTTTTGCTTTTACTTTATAGCTGCCTGCTGAAGTAATACCATTGATAGTACCATCAGCCGCTATACTAGCACCTGCTACCACAACATCCGTAGCTGTAGTAATGGTAAAGGTAGTACCTGTAGGGTACATAGCATAGTTGCTACCTTAGCTGTGCTAAGTGTACCACAAACCTGCTGCTGCCACTTGGGCTACTGTTGGAGTTGGATGGCATTGGTAAAGCTGTATCTATAGTGAAGGTTACTGGTGAAGAATCACAAGTTCCTTGTTTTGCTTTTTTACTTTTATATGTACCCGCCGAAGTAATACCACTGATAGTACCATCTCCCAATACACTAGCACCCTGCTACCGCAGCATCCGTAGCTGTAGTAATGGTAAAGATAGTTCCGTAGGGTAGGTAGCGTAGTTGCTTACCTTAGCCGTGCTAAGTGTACCACAACCTGCTGCTGCCACTTGGGCTACTGTTGGAGTTGATGGCATTGGTAAAGCTGCATCTATAGTGAAGGTTACTGGTGAAGAATCACAAGTTCCTTGTTTTGCTTTTACTTTATATGTACCTGCCGAAGTAATACCACTGATAGTACCATCTCCCGCTATACTAGCACCTGCTACCACAGCATCCGTAGCTGTAGTAATGGTAAAGGTAGTACCTGTAGGGTACATAGCATAGTTGCTTACCTTAGCCGTACTAAGCGTACCACAGCCTGTTGCCACTGGAGCTACCACTGGGGTTGCAGGGGTTGCATTGGTTATTACTCTATAATATTACTATTTACCCTCACCACAACTGCTGCTCTTTACTTTACATAGTAATATTTAGTTCCCTATAGCCGTAGTAAGTGGAGTGTAGCTTGCACTATTAGTGCCTACTTGTGTTCCTCCGGTATAACTATTAGTGGCATTCTCATACCACCTCGTAAGTCAGTGTTCCTAATCCATTAGCCGTAGCTGTCACCGTAAGAGGAGTAGATGCCACGCCCATACAATATGGAGCGGTCGGTGCCACCGGTTGAGTGGCGATGCTTTGGGGATGGATTCACTCGTTACATTTACCCTGCTGAGTTGATTCACAGCCATTGGTACGTCTTACCGTTAGCGTATAAGTAAGCGTAAGGTGCTGTCAATTTTGCCCCATTATACAAGAAGGTAGGGGCTAGCCATTCGATGCCGACAAATAATCGCTGGCGACCAAGAGTAGTTGTTGTATGTCGCTGCTGCTCCATTATAAACAAAAAGTCACTGAATCAGATTCGCAAGTAGTAACGTCGCTACCAAAATTACCATTAATAACAGGCGCTGGCAAAGCCACATCTTTGTCTCCACAAAGACATTTGTTATCTTCATTGCGGATAGACAATCGCAAACGGCATACTTGTGATGGATCGGCCAAAAAGGTAAAGCTTTGTACTGCTGAAGTAGCATTAGCTGCTAAGCTTTTGCGTACTTGTGTGAGTAGCTAAAAACCTCGCCACTATCTACCAAACCATTGTTGTTTAAATCGTTGTGAAGACTTACTACCAACTGCCCGTTATAAGCTGAGGCAGTTGCTGCATTAGCCAACTTATATTGAATAGTAAGGTTTTCTTTATTGGCTTGTGGTACAGCTGTTACCTGAACATCGGCAAAGGATATCTCTGAACGGTTGTTTTTAATCACTGCTGTTCTTTCGGGTGAAGTACTCACTATAAGAGCTGGACAAGTAGGTGGTGTGAGCGTAGCTACAAGGTATATTGGTTACTTTATCGGTTGTAAGTACTTTCAGACTTTCTTTTCAACTGCACAATCTACCAAAGTATTGGCATTTTTGTTTAATCTTCAAGAACACGTCAAAGTAGTGTGTATCTTTCATACCCTTAGGTACGACCATCACTATCTCGGTTTCATTTCCTACAACGTTTCTTGATTCGATAGTAGGTGTTAGCCAATTTGATGAAGCGAAAGCACTTCTATCTACAGAGATATCACTATTTTGAATATCATAACTTTGTGGGAAACGTATGTGCAAACGAGCATTGTCGCCTATCTCAAACGAAGGATTAGGAGGTAGCATTTTACCGCTACGCGCACCTTTGTAAGTAGCTCCAAGATCACAAGCATTGGCATTACCACTTATATAATCAATCGTTGATAACAATACATTATAATTGTTCACGTTCGCATTTTGTACTCCTGCGACGATGGCTACAATTTTTGGCCCTACTGCGGATACTCCACAAAGGTTATTACCCTCTAGATCTATATCAAAAGAGGATCCTGAGACAAAACCACAGTCTGGTTGTACGTTAAAACGTACTTTGAAACGCTGGTTGTTCTCTACATTGGTACTTACTGAACCTGGCAAAGAGCCCCTGGTAAGATATCTGACAGTTTGTAGGTTGTCTTATTGGCTGAAGGTATCACGCCAATGATTTTTCCTCCTCACAGCTGTAGTGGTGTTATAGAAAAACTCCTGAATTTAATGGGTATTCTACCTCTACATCGCTAACAACAATACCTGGTTGTTTGGTAACTATTAAGTTAGCTCCAAAGATATCACCCTCATCGGTACTCTTTACAATGTACTCAAATGGTGTTTGGGTACACATTGGCAAGCTAGCTGGACTACTTCCCACTTCTATCTCTTTTCTTACTTTGAGCTATATTTACAGTGTACTCTAAGAAATTCTCGTCGCAAGCCTCACTCAAGACCTCCGGTAGGGGTTGCCCTCAGCAATTCCCAGCCCGCATAGACTTTTAAACTTCATCTGTGGATTACTACAGTTGGTAAGCTTAAATTTCAAGCGGTAGTATTTTTGATTGGTGGTTCCTACTTGCAAAGTCTGGTTTAAGAAGTACATCTTCTCGCCTGAAATGCTCGTTTCGGGGGTAAGCGTACTAACTACTGAAGTACCCGCTGCATCATTCACCTCTTCTAAGCCCAAAACTTCCATTCCTGTAACATCTGGAATAGATATCCAAGCATTAGGAGCTGTATTGTAACGTGTCTCGATAGAGAAAAACTGTTTGTTGCTCACTCCTGTTTGCCCCTAATAGTAGAGCCTTGACCTTGTGCTCCTAATAGTAATTGAGGCTTACCTGAATACCTAATTTCCGCTATTTTTTTGTTGATTGCTAGGCAGTGAGGTAGATTTTGACGCATAGTGATAGTAGTAATCCTCATAGTCTCACACTAGTTGTTAGCACTTCGCCCGCTGCCGATATTTCAGCACTTGTAGCCCTCTTCCTGGAGTTATTTCTCTCTGGAAATCTTTAGATTTGCAAGAACCTCGTACTGAAGCACGCAAAAATTCGGAGTAGTTCTGTCCATAGCATCCCTGGAGGCAAATGAAGTGCATCGCCTCGCTGAGGATTGGTATAGGTGTACACACGGAAACCACCTTCGGTAGTTTCTACCCATTTATTTAAAAGGAATCATAAACCCTAGGACGAGCTCGCTCCATTCTTAATTTGAGAAGCTTCGGCAATATAGGTATATTCGGTACTATGATTTTTGTACGCCAAAGGCATTTTTAATAACAATCTTCTTAATCAAACGCCCTGGACGATATTCTTCAGTATAAAAACTACTTTCCTCCTTGTTGACGACCTGAGTAAATAAGATTGCCCCCTATGTAGTTAGGATGACAACCTGACAAACCATAACGATTACTGCCATACTTTCGTAGCTGTATGTGCATAATTAAAAAAATAGGCACGAAAGGTTATTCCACAACGCAACGCGTTGGTGTGGTATCCTTGGGAGGTAATATTGGTATCATTTTTATCGGCTAAGGTATAGAAATAAGAGGCAATACCCGATTGCTCCTCTACGCCATAAGTTTGTACTGTATTCTTTACCTGATAGGTAGCTACTACCGAGAAGGTTTGGTTTTTTGCCTAAAGTTCCGGAAGGCAGCGCATCGGTAAGATTCCAACGGTAATAATTGCCATTGGCATCGGAAACATTTGTTACCACACCTGGGTCGGTAGCAAGTAAAGTAACTTCGTGAGTACCTATTTTTTTACTTTGATAAACTTAGGATCTAAATCTGCTTGTTTTTTACAGAAGTATAATAGAATAGGTTATCGGATGCAGCATTAGGCGATTGTTTTCTTCGGCGAAGAATTTACATCGTCTCAAAGGCAACACTTTACGGCGTTGCTCTGCAGATATATTAGCGCGTTGTACGCGTTGGGTCATAGTAGCATCCGTCCAACCATAAGAGTTATCGGCGCGTTCTACTTTGGTGCTGAGCATCTCAGGACCATTTACTCCACAAGGTACAGAACATCCTAATGCCACATTTACACTTTTCGCAAAGTATAGGTATGGGGTAAAAAGTAGTTCCCTCTTGGTTTCTGCTCATTACAAACACTTTGTAATCAATAGAGGTAGCATTGCCAAGCCTGTACAGTCAGTAAGCTCGATATCAAAAAGAGATATATCCCCACAAGCGCACATTGTTACCCGTTATGCCTGCAGGAGGCGTTTCGGGGGTAGTAAAATCTAGCAATCCACCAGCTGGTATATTGCCAATAGCAACAGAGGGGACAGAAGTATCGCCAACTTCTGTAGCGTAATAGAACACTACATTTTTGAGAGCAACACCCGAAGGCAACTGCATATAGTAGCGGTAACGGATATCATTAGTTCTAGCACTTGCATCTCCTTGAAAGCGTTCAAAAACTCCTACTGAGTTCATATTAGGAGCTATACGCCCTTTCTCAGGAGCATTTTTAAGCAACTGAGCAGGGAAAGAGGTTTTATTTACTCGTCCAAAATAGCGTGTATAAACATTTAGATTATCTCTTAGTTCTATTGGTGTATTATTACAAGCACTTTCGTAATGATAATAAAAAGGAAGGATTTATATATAAAAATAGGATTACAAGAGAATGGAGTACCCGTAGCAACCAAATCAAAAACATACTCTTACCCTCGGCACCAGGTTTTAGGTCATCGCGAAACCATCGCCATCTTCATCGGTAAAACCGACATCCTTGCCTCGTAAGAGCTGCATCGGCTAAAGCGGGGCAGATTGCGAAAATCAAAACCTGTAGAGTTTATATTATTGATAAAAGTTGAAGGTACCGGAATCTTAGTACCATCGGTAGCAATGATATAAAAGTTATCAGGTTTGAAGAATGTTAAAATTTGATACAGATTATTAAGTCGGTTGTTATAGCCGTAGCATCAGTACTTTCGTTCTTGAAGGCGGTATAGAATGTACCGAGTTTTTGTCCGGTAGCAGCCGTAAGACCTGCGCCTTCGACAAAAATATCTTTTTATTTCCGTCTTGGGTTTGCTTTTACTGAAGGAGTATAAGTACGTACTTTTATATCTCTATCCACCTTAGTATTTTTGGGCAAATAGGTTGGTAGCCGAAAAGCCCCACAAGGCACATAGCCTATTTTAGTTTGCTACGCAAAGAGCAGGGGCTATCTTATAGGTTTCGGTAATAGTTACCAGCTCATTATTAGCAAATCCACCTGTTTTTGGTAAGGCTATACAAAGGCTTACCCTGCATCGGGGAAGCCAGCAGGTACATTACCCACGTGAGTTAAGGTTACCCCTGCAGGAGGGGTAAAGCGCACGTTAGTAACATTTGCTGGGTAATCTACAGAGAAGTAAATGGTATGCGCATAGCTACCCCTGTATTACGTATGCCGAAGGTAGCTGTATTTTCGCCTATTTCGACATTATCAACTCGAGTGACACCTTGTACCGTAACTACTGGAGGCGTTACCCCTATACTGGTTAGATTTTTCTTTTTCTTCTGGTTCGCCTACCACTGTTACTTTCACCTCATCGATAAGGTATCTACCCTGCCAAAGCATCGGTAGCAGCCTTAGTAAGCTTACGCTTAAGGGTAAAAGCCACTTCGGTGTTAGGCGTACCTACAAGGGTAAACACAGGTTTATTAAGAGGGCTACCTGCCACTTGGGATACCGAAGTAGCATTGGCTCCTCCAGTTACAGAGCCTGCTACATACTCAATACCCGTAGGCAAGGTAACGGTTACCTCGGCTGTACTTTTTAGCAGGAGGCAACTTTATCTTAATCGTAAGGGTACCAATTTCAAAGTTGGTGTTGTTAGCAAAAATGTACTTCGCTTTGAGCTACCACACTATTGACTGCTAGTTGAGCCCTAAGCTGTCCAAAGGAAGCTAAGAGGAAACACACCAATGCATTTACACCAAAAATTCCTGAAAATTATTCAGCTTTTTCATATGGATAATTTACAATTTTTCAAGGGGCAAAGGTAGGTCATTTTAATATCACCAACAAATATTTACTTTTTATCAAAAGTTTTCAACATTTATCATTTCTACATGCCAAAAACAATGATATTTACCTCTCAAAAAGAAAAAGGTATTCTTTAAAAATACTGATATTCAAACTTTTTAAAAAATACAAAAATTTAATATCTTTTTCTCATTTTTCATCCTATATCATTTAAAAACATTTGACAATTGTCTAAAATAAAAAGACGCAAGAAAAAGGCTTTTTGGAAACTGCTGTGCAGAAAAATATATTTTAAATAAAATATACATTTGCCATATAGAAGAAAGAAAAAGAGGATTATTTTTTTATTTCTTCTACCATTTCTCTACATACCGAAATACAATATAAGCTGATGATAATTCCTAAAATATCTGCCAATAAATCCATGACATCTCCACTTCGACCATTGTCCATAAGGTGTTGGGCTATCTCTGTGAAAAATAGCATATAAGAGTAAAATAGCCAGATATTTATAAAAATCCTGCTTGGGATAAGTAGCCTCAAAACAAAAATCCTAATACTCCAAAGATACCAAAATGCACGACCTTATCAGCCCCTCAAACCAATGAATATCCTTGGGAAGGCTATTGGCAGGGCGCAGGAGCATGTAGGTAAGCAGTAGTGTATAAAAATAAAGTAATCTGTAATAGATTGTGTATTTTTGTTAGTAAGAGACATAAAAGAAGAAAATATAAAAATATAATTATGAGGCTGTCCCAGTAGAGACAGCCTCATAGATAGAAAAAAATAAGTAGTATTACTTAGCTATATCCACTATTTCTATTTGGAATACCAAATCAGAGTTAGGAGGATAAGTCCTTGAATACCTTGTTCGCCATAGGCTAAGGCTGCAGGAATGAATACACGTAGCTTGTCTCCTACTTTCATAGAAAGCAACGCTTCCTTGAAACCAGCTATAAGACCTACTTTTGGCTATACTCCCAAGGGTAAGGCATATATCCATACTGAGGATCCTGAGCACGTTGAGGATCAAATACTCCATTCTCTTGAGCCACTTCCTTAATATTAGAATCAAAAAGCATCCCTGTATCACGGATATAGCCAGCATAATTGACTAATACCTTTTTGTCCATCCTGAGGTTTTACTCCTTTCCCTTCATTAAGAGAAAGTATCTTAATTCCAGAAGGAGCGCTTTGGCTTGTTTTTTTCTTGTTCAGAGATCAAAGAGATTTCTCTGTGCTTGCTCCATTCTTATTTTGGTTGCTTCTTGTGCTTCCTCTTCACGTTTTTTTAGCTAAGGCATCTTGTTCCTTCATAAAAGCATCAAATGTCTTAGGTGCATCCCATTTCTGAGCGTCCTTTCCTACACGGATAATTTCTATTTTTAATAATCACAGGGTTTTTAGGACGGCTATCCTCCTTACTGGTTTGTTCATCGGTAATCTTACTGATGACCTCTTCTCCCTTAACCACTTGTCCGAAGATAGTGTGGCGGAAAGTAAGCCAGTCGGTAGCTACTTCAGTAATGAAGAATTGACTGCCATTGGTAGCAGGGCCAGAGTTGGCCATAGCAAGCTGCCCCTTCTTAGTGAACTTAAGAGAATCTACAAACTCATCAGCAAACTGATAGCCAGGGCTTCCCTCACCTGTTGCGGTACGATCTCCTGCTTGCAGCATAAAGTTCTTAATCACGCGGTGTGACTTGGTGCCATCATAATAGCGTTTTCCCTTAAGAGAATCCGCTACATAAGTATTGGTACCTTCGGCCAAAGAAACAAAATTGGCTACAGTACCTGGGGTCGCTTTGTAGAAAAGTTCCACGAGCATATCACCGTGATTGGTTTGAATATCTGCATACAAGCCATCCTTTAGATCTGGATATTTAGCTGATTTGCAAGCTACAAACAACAAAGGCAATAACAATGCCCAAAATTTGACTTTTTTTCATAAAATTCTATATTTAATGAACGAAATTACACTAACAAATTAATTTTCTAAAAATTCTTTGGTCACATCCTCCCAATTTTCATAAGATAAAGGAGTATTCTGGTAAAAAGCTTCAAAAAAAGGCAATACATCCACTACTTTAGCATATATCTTACGATAATGTGTGAAAGTATCCTTGGTATGGTAGAGACGTGCTTCTATCAAATAAGGACTATGCTCGCCTAAAGTATCATCCTCCAAAGTGGTCTGCACATAATCCCTCTTATCTGGATCACTATGATACAGAACAAGAAAACGATGCCCATTAGAAACAAATGCTTTAATGATATCATTAATCCTTTCCAGAGAGAGTGTTACCTTTGTATATTTATTGGTATTCACTTTTTTTCATTATACTTCTTACTCAAAATCACACTTAATAAGCCCTACAGACTCAGAAGTAGAAGGTGGTGGTGGAGGAGCTGGGGTTATCTTCAGAATATGCACCTGAGCCCGTATGGGCTTATTGACACCTATTTTTCTTTATCTCCATGATAGCCAAAAGGCAATTTCAGAAGGAAGAAAAACTGCTTCTTCATTCTCTTTTCAAGAGCTTAATAGCTTGCCGAAGTCCCTGAAAAGAGTTCTTGCTTATCCACATAATAGGTAATTACCTTGGTATCCTCCTTGGAATAAATCTCTTTCCCATAAATATCTGAAAGACTATAGGTAAAATCGACCATATCCCCAAAAGCAGGTTTGTAAGTAGCTTCCTATTCTCAGTAACATAATAATACTTAAATCCGTCCTCAGACTTCAGATAAGTATGTAGAGTATCCTTAGCAATAATAGAGTCCATCACAGCCTCTGATCTTGCAAAAGCGCTCTATTCTTTTTGGCCGATTCCTTGAGGAAAGTATCTGTTTTGACCATCACAGGACGACGTGCTTCTTTTTTTGGCACAAGAAGATAAAAATTACAAATAATAAGGTAATGATAATTCTCATAAGGTATCCATTGGTTGATGTGCATTGGGCAAAGAAAGGAATTTAGGTAATACTTCCAAGAAGTACGCTATTGTATCCTCCAAAGAGATAGACATAGATCCTCCTGCAGCATTGATATGTCCGCCTCCGTTGAAATAAGTACGTGCCAAGAGATTTACATCCAAGGTCGTCTTGGAGCGGAAAGATATTTTTATCAAATTATCCTCTTCATTTTCTATAAAAATAACAGCCAATTCAGCCTCTTTGATACGTAGCCATAATTGACAAAGCCTTCTGTATCTCCCTTTCGGAAATTGAACTGTTTAAGAATTTTGCTACTTACAGACATATAAGCCGTTCTGTACTCCTTAAGATAAGTAAGTCCATCCAATACTGTACCCAAGAGTTGTAACCTATCAATAGAATAACTATCAAGTACATCGGAAGCAATCTGAGCACAATAGCACCTTTTTCCAAAAGAACAGCTGCCACTCTATGAGTCTGAGGTGAAGTCATAGAAAAGCGAAATCCTCCAGTATCGGTCATAATCCCTGTATAGAGACAAGTAGCAATAGTCTGATTTATAGCTTCTTGAGAGCCAAGACTCACTATTGTATTATATATCAGTTCACAAGCAGAACTTGCCTTTTTCATCTGAATAGGTAATAGTAGCATAAGTATCCGGCTGTTGGTGATGGTCTATCATCACAAATGTAGCCAAGGCTTTCTGTAAAAAAAGGGGTTAGTGGTTTTGCTCTAAGCAAATTATTAAAATCCAACGTAAAAGATAAGAGAAGAATCCGCTATACGCTGTTCTGCCCTACTCTCTTGATCAGGATAAATAAGTATTTGATCAGCCTCAGGCATCCATTTTAGAAAATCAGGAAAATCGGTAGGAGCAATGACCTGCACGTCATGTCCTTGATTTTTAAGAAAATGATATAATCCCAACGCGCTCCCTATGGCATCTCCATCAGGGGAAGTATGCGGTATAATAGTGATTATAGGTCTCTTATCCAAAAAGAGCCTGTAGGCTTTTGCTATCTTGCTTATTCATACCGCAAATATACAAATTCTTTTTTTAATTATCAATCGTTAATTGTTAATTGTTATTCTCAACTAGATAATTTCCTTGTATATACTTCATTTTTCTGCTCCATAAAAAGGGAAAAACAGACAACCATGCTGTTTACCTAAATTAGTAGAAAAAGTTCTTCCCTAAAAAGTTCAAGGAAATCCCCTTCTATAAAAATGATTAATAATCAATGGTTAATAGACCGAACTATTCTTATGAATAATTCGGTTTTTGATAAGAAAACGGCGACATACTCTCCCACAAATGCAGTACCATCTGCGCTAAAAGGTTTAACTTCTCTGTTCGGAATGGTAAGAGGTGAGACCTTTCGCTATAACCACCTTAAGTCTTTTAGTGAATAGTGAAGAACGAAAAGTGAATAGTCCCTCACTACACTTATATTTTTTTAGTGAATAATGAATCTTTCATCCTTCACTTAATTGACTACATTGGATAAGACACCAAAACAATGTTTATTTTGATAATGGTTAATGAGTAATATTTAATGCAATGATTGATCATTAATCATTGAACATTAATCATCAAAAAAAGAATGTTTGTACAATAAGTCTTCGGGTTATTAGTATCACTCGGCTTTGATGTTACCACCTTTACACCTGTAACCTATCAACGTGGTCATCTCCCACGACCCTCAAAAGAAATCTCATCTTGTGGTGGGTTTCGTACTTATATGCTTTCAGCACTTATCCCTTCCCTAACATAGCTACTGAGCTGTGACCCTTAGGGCAGAATAACTCATACACCAGCGGTTGAGTCCAACTCGGTCCTCTCGTACTAGAGTCAGCTCCACGCAAATTTTCTAACGCCCACAGTAGATAGAGACCGAACTGTCTCACGACGTTCTGGAACCCAGCTCGCGTGCCACTTTAATGGGCGAACAGCCCAACCCTTGGAACCTTCTCCAGCCCCAGGATGTGACGAGCCGACATCGAGGTGCCGACCCCCGTCGATGTGAGCTCTTGGGGAGATCAGCCTGTTATCCCCGGCGTACCTTTTTATCCTTTGAGCGATGGCCCTTCCATACGGAACCACCGGATCACTATGCTCTACTTTCGTACCTGATCGACTTGTAGGTCTCTCAGTCAAGCTCCCTTTTGCCATTGCACTCTACGCACGGTTACCAAGCGTGCTGAGGGAACCTTTCAGAAGCCTCCGTTACTCTTTTTGGAGGCGACCACCCCAGTCAAACTACCCTCCACGAATTGTCCTCTATCAAGAGAGTTAGGGCCTCAGATAAGCAAAGGGTGGTATTTCAACAACGACTCTGAAGCACCGGAATGCCCCACTCATAGTCTCCCACCTATCCTACGCATCACTTATCCAAGGTCAATACGAAGATGTAGTAAAGGTGCACAGGGTCTTTTCGTCCCACTGCGGGTAATCGGCATCTTCACCGATACTACAATTCACCGAGCTCATGGCCGAGACAGTGTCCAAATCGTTACACCATTCTGTGCAGGTCGGAACTTACCCGACAAGGGAATTTCGCTACCTTAGGACCGTTATAGTTACGGCCGCCGTTTACTGGGGCTTCAATTCAGACCTTCGCTTACGCTAAGCCCTCCTCTTAACCTTCCAGCACCGGGCAGGTGTCAGACCCTATACCTCATCTTTCGATTTTGCAGAGTCCTGTGTTTTTTGATAAACAGTCGCTTGGACCTTTTCACTGCGGCCTATCTTACGATAGGCGACCTTTCTCCAAGTTACAGGTCTATTTTGCCCTAGTTCCTTAGCCATGAATCTCTCGAGCGCCTTAGAATTCTCTTCCCAATCACCTGTGTCGGTTTACGGTACGGGTAGTATCTCTCGCTTTTCTTGGAAACGTTGTCTCACGCATTATCACCTCGACCGTAGCCTAAAGTGTACTATCAAAGCCATAACAGCTCCTTCAACGCAACTCCGTCTGTGCGCAGCGTATATCTCATTCCGTCGCTTTTATTGAAATACTAGTACTGGAATATTAACCAGTTGTACATCCACTTCCCCTAAAAGGGTACGCGTTAGTCCCCGACTAACCCTCAGCTGATTAGCATAGCTGAGAAACCTGATCTTTCGGCGGGCAGGTTTCTCACCTGCCTTATCGTTACCCTATGCCTACATTTTTCTTTTTCTATCAAGCTCCACTATGGCTCACGCCTTTAGCTTCAACGCCTATAGAATGCTCCCCTACCGGTATCTCTACCCCATAGCTTCGGTAATATGCTTATGCCCGTTTATTCTCCATGCCAAACCGCTCGACTAGTGAGCTGTTACGCACTCTTTAAATGTATGGCTGCTTCAAGCCAACATCCTAGCTGTCCATGCAGTTCAACCGCGTTTTTTCAACTTAGCATATTTTGGGGACCTTAGCTGATGGTCCGGGTTCTTTCCCTCTCGGACTTGGACCTTAGCACCCAAGCCCTCACTGCTGTAAAACATTTTAATAGCATTCGGAGTTTGTCAGGAATTGGTAGGCGGTGAAACCCCCGCATCCAATCAGTAGCTCTACCTCTATTAAACTCTATTACAACGCTGCACCTAAATGCATTTCGGGGAGTACGAGCTATTTCCCAGTTTGATTGGCCTTTCACCCCTACCCTCAGGTCATCCGAAGTCTTTTCAACGACAACCAGTTCGGTCCTCCACACTGTGTTACCAGTGCTTCAACCTGCCCAAGGGTAGCATCACCAGGTTTCGCGTCTACTCCTACTGACTACACCGCCCTATTCAGACTCGCTTTCGCTTCGAATGCGCACCTTAAGTGCTTATCCTTGCCAGTAACAGTAACTCGTAGGCTCATTATGCAAAAGGCACGCCGTCACGGATATATCCGCTCCGACCGCTTGTAAGCGTATGGTTTCAGGGTCTCTTTACTCCGTTATTCACGGTGCTTTTCACCTTCCCTCACGGTACTAGTCCACTATCGGTCTCTCAGGAGTATTTAGCCTTACCAGATGGTCCTGGCAGTTTTCAGACAGGGTTCCACGTGCCCTGCCCCTACTCAGGATACTGCTATTACTTATTTATCTTACCTATACGGGACTATCACCTCTATGGTCACACTTTTTCCAAGGTGTTCTAATTCGATAAACAGCAAATATCGCAGTCCCTACAACCCCTGCATTGCCGAAACAATACAGGGTTTGGGCTCCTCCCATTTCGCTCGCCACTACTCTGGGAATCACTTTTGTTTTTCTCTCTCCGCCTCACTTAGATGTTTTCAGTTCAGCGGGTTTTGCTCATCTTACGATGTAGTATACCTTCAGTATACTGGGTTGCCCCATTCGGATATTTGCGGATCTCCTGCATGTGCCAATTCCCTGCAACTCTTTCGCAGCTTATCACGTCCTTCTTCGCCTCTGAGAGCCTAGGCATCCCCCATACGCCCTTACATAACTTATTTGTACTCGTATGTAGTAGTTATTAATGATTGTGCGACGATTTAATCATTGTTGGCATTAATCATTAAAACTTACCTATTAATTCTTGTATCTACTTGTTTTAATTTCTTTGATATCTTATCCAATATGTCAATGAACTTGTTCTAAAAATGCTTCTTATCGCATCTCTTTTGTGGAGAATATAGATTCGAACCCTTGACCCCCTGCGTGCAAGGCAGGTGCTCTAGCCAGCTGAGCTAATTCCCCAAGTTATTTTTGAGTTTCGAGTCTTGAATTTTGAGTCCCTATATTGAGTCAGTTTATCCTAACTCAAAACTAAAAACCCAAAAACTAAAAACTTCTTCAGCTTCTAGGAATTTCCTTTCAGCTTTGTAGTCCCAGGCAGACTCGAACTGCCGACCTCTACGATATCAGTGTAGCGCCTCTAACCAGCTGAGCTATGAGACTGCTTATCTTTTATATTTCTTAATAACACAACACAGATCTAAACTAGCTGACCCTCAACCAGTCGTTTCTCTAGAAAGGAGGTGTTCCAGCCACACCTTCCGGTACGGCTACCTTGTTACGACTTAGCCCCAGTCACTGGTTTTACCCTAGGCAGCTCCCTTGCGGTGACCGACTCAGGTACTCCCAGCTTCCATGGCTTGACGGGCGGTGTGTACAAGGCCCGGGAACGTATTCACCGGATCATGGCTGATATCCGATTACTAGCGATTCCAGCTTCACGGAGTCGAGTTGCAGACTCCGATCCGAACTGTGACCGTCTTTATAGATTCGCTCCTGCTCGCGCAGTGGCTGCTCTCTGTAACGACCATTGTAGCACGTGTGTAGCCCAAGATGTAGGGGCCGTGATGATTTGACGTCATCCCCACCTTCCTCACGGTTTACACCGGCAGTCTTGCTAGAGTCCCCACCTTTACGTGCTGGTAACTAACAATAGGGGTTGCGCTCGTTATAGGACTTAACTGACACCTCACGGCACGAGCTGACGACAACCTGCAGCACCTTGAAAACTGTCCGAAGAAGGGCGTATCTCTACACCTGTCAGTCCCATTTAAACCTTGGTAAGGTTCCTCGCGTATCATCGAATTAAACCACATGCTCCACCGCTGTGCGGGCCCCGTCAATTCCTTTTGAGTTTCACGCGTGTGCGTACTCCCCAGGTGGGATACTTATCACTTTCGCTTAGCCACTCAGCTTGCGCCAAACAGCTAGTATCCATCGTTTACAGCGTGGACTACCAGGGTATCTAATCCTGTTCGCTCCCCACGCTTTCGTCTCTCAGCGTCAATTGTCTGTTAGTCCCTGCGCTCGCAATCGGTGTTCTGTGTAATATCTAAGCATTTCACCGCTACACTACACATTCAAGAACTTCACAGATATTCAAGACTACCAGTATCAAAGGCGAATTTCTCAGTTAGCTGAAACCTTTCACCCTGACTTAATAGCCCGCCTACAGACCCTTTTGTGAAACCCAATGATTCCGAATAACGCTCGCATCCTCCGTATTACCGCGGCTGCTGGCACGAGGTTAGCCGATGCTTATTCATATGGTACCGTCATCAATGTACACGTACACCTTATTCTTCCCATATAAAAGCAGTTTACAACCCATAAGGCATTCTTCCTGCACGCGGCATGGCTGGTTCAGTCTTCCGACCATTGACCAATATTCCTCACTGCTGCCTCCGTAGGAGTCTGGTCCCTGTCTCGAGTACCAGTGTGGGGATCTCCCTCTCAGGACCCCTACCTATCGTAGCCTTGGGGTGCCGTTACCACTCCAACTAGCTAATAGGACGCATGCCCATCTTTCACCACCTCAGTTTTAATTGCCAAATGATGCCATCCAACAATATTATGGGGTATTAATCCAAATTTCTTCGGCTATCCCCTGTGAAAGGTAGGTTGCATACGCGTTACGCACCCGTGCGCCGGTTTCTGCCCCCGAAAGGGCTTCTCCCTCGACTTGCATGTGTTAGGGCCTGCCACTGGCGTTCATCCTGAGCCAGGATCAAACTCTTCATCGTTAAATCTTTAAATCTCTTTTTGACTCGTATAAAGCCCGCTTAGTCTAAATCTTTCTGTGCTGTATTATCAATATTTCTTAATGAACTTAGTCGCTCTTTTAGCGGGTGCAAAGGTATAACCTTTTTTCCACTCTACCAAATATTTTTAAAATATTTTTTAGCTCATTTATCACCCTCATCTTTTTTGCGGGTGCAAAGGTACAAACCTTTTTCATTCCACCAAATACTTTTTAAAAATATTTTTCTTCTTTTTATGAGCGTCGCTCCCTTATCGAAAGCAGGGTGCAAAATTACAACAAGTTTTTAATTGACAAAAATAATTTTGTCATGTGAATTTTTCTAAGGTATTGATTTTTAATTTATTTTATAAACTTTTTACCAGTCCATTAGTCATCAAAGTGGTGAAAAAGCACTATACTAATAGAACTGATAGGCATCAAAATCGCCGCTACTACCGGCTCTAAGTTTCCTGTTATGGCAAAAAACGTTCCTATACAATTATATAATGAGGAGAGTACAAAACTCATTTTGATTACTTGCATAGTCTTCTTGCTTAGGGCAAGGAAGCGCAGAGCTTCTCTATCTCAGAGGCCTGTAGTATTGCCTCACAGGCAGGAGAAAAAGTATTGCTATTTTCAGCTACCGCACGAGCCTACTTGGGCTTGCTTGAGAGCACCTGCATCGTTCAGCCCATCACCAACATCATTACTATCTTTCCTTCTTTCTGCAATTGTTCTATATAATGGAGCTTATCAGCTGGACTTTGATTAAAAGTGCAGAGATACTTTTTGCTGAGAGTTGGCTTTGTAAGAAAGCTTTTTCTGCCTCAGTATCCCCAGAGAGGAGCGCTAAAGTATAGCCCTTGTCTTCTAACTCATGGAAAACGTTAAATATATGACTCCTATAAGGGTTCTTAAAGGTATATTTGCCAATTAATTGTCCATTAATACTTATATATACCGCTGTTTCATCTTTGTTATCCTTATCAGCGACAAAACTTAGCCGATCCTATTTTTTTATATGGTCAGTACCTGAGGTCGCCTCCATTCCCTTTCCTATCAACTCTTGGTAACTATCCAAGGGGCAAATACCCACCCTGATTATAATAATCATATAGTTGGCGAGATAGTGGGTGGTTGGGTTGCGTAATACGCACTTTTGAGCAAAATGAGTTGTTCTGCATTCATAGAAGTTCCCTCATAGCTAATTTCTTGAGTATTACTTTGGGTAATGGTACCTGTTTTATCAAAAATCAAGGTATCTACCTGTGCCATTTGCTCTATAGCCTGAGTATCTTTGAGATAAAAACGATGTTTCCCTAAGAGTCGGAGCATATTCCCCAAGGCAAAGGAGCGAGACCGCCAAAGCACAAGGGCAAGCGATAATAAGCACTGCTGTAAAAGGCATTGAACGCCTCGGTAGAGTGCCATAGAAAAAGCCAAAAAGGCTAAGGTTAGGAAAGCTATGGGCAGTACAAGAAGGTAAAGTGCAGCTAATCTTGTCCGTAAGGGGTCTTAATACCTCTCGTTTTTGTTCTTTTGAAAAGACTCATTGCTCCAGAGCTGGGTAAGATAGCTTTTGGGGAAACAGTCTTGGTGGCTTCTATCTCTATGCGCGGGTACCCTTATGGCGACCTCCCTGCAAAGAGCTTTGTCACCCACTGTTCTTTTCTGTCCATTTGGACTCCCCTGTCTACAAAAAGCTATAATCTATCTGGCCTACCCCACGAATAAGCACGGCATCTATAGGAATCAGTTCCTCATTGCGAGATGAGCAAGCGGTCACCCTCCTTGATATCATATACTTGAATACTCTTCCCTACCCCCTCTATACGAGTTACTCCTATAGGAAATAGCTTTTGTAATCTCGCTCAAAGGAGAGAAAGAATAGCGTGCGTTGCTGAAAAACTTTCCTATGAGCAGTAAAAACACTAACGAAGCAAGGCTGTCAAAAGAAAGCCCTGTCCCCTACCCGATATGATATCATAAGTACTGCGAACAAACATGGTAAGTATACCCAATGCCAAAGGGAATATCAATGGTAAGAAAGCGATTGCAGAATCCCCTTTGTATGCAGAAACAAAAGTAATCGGTAGCCGCATAGAACATCACCGGCAAAGAGAAGGCAAACATCAGCCAGCGGAAGAAAATCCTTATACCGATTGAACCAAAAATTCGTTATCTTCAAAGAACCCTGGGAAAGACAATAGTCCAATATTTCCAAAAGGCAAAACCTGCCACTCCCAACTTGTATAGTAGCTGCTTTTTGTCCTTTTTGTCCTTCTTCTGTGAATAATCATCCAAACTTATATAAGGAGCATAGCCTATTTTTGGATAGAAGTATCACCAACTCTTTCAGTGTGATTTTGTCTTTTAGGTAACTAATACGTACCGTCTTTTTAGGAAAATCAACTAAGGCATGTATCACACCTTCGTGTAATCTCTGCAAATTCTCCAACACCCAGATACACGAACTACAGTGAATATGAGGAATATATAAGGAGACAATTTGTGTATTCCCTCGTCAAACTCCAGTAGCTTTGCCACAATCTGAGGATTGTCAAGAAATGGTACTTCTCCCTGCCTCTTCTGGGCGTGCACCAGGAGTTTGCTCATAGGGTATAATATTTGTCTAACTTATTGGCAGAAAGAATCTCATAGACCGTTTGGCACCCTTGACAACAAAAATACTTATCATCAAAGAGCAATGAGGGTATTTTTGGATCACAATAATTTCCACAATGATAACAAGTCATAGTTGTTAGTTTTGAGTTTTGAGTTTTAAGTTTTTAAGTTTTTAAGTTATTAATCAGCGTCATATTATTAACTATTGGCTCTTATCTATTTCTTTTATTAAGAATGAGGTAATAGCAAAAACGACAATCCTCCGAAAAGAATAATCATCAGGAATTGGGCAATCCATATCACCCAACCCAAAGCAGTCCCAATGGTCTCAGCTACACCAAAGAGGAGCAATACCTTAGCTATAAAAAGCGGATAGGCACCCAAACCACCATTGGTAAAGACAATAGCAAAAGCTCCCAATGACAAAGGCTGTAAGTACTTGCAAAAAGAGATAGATTCTTAGTTTCTTCCATTGAGAAAAAAATACTATATAGAACATCAGAAAGTACATAATCCAAAATAAATAAAGTATGGGCTACAAATTGCCACTTTTTCTTCAAATGTACAATGAGAAAAATTCCTTCCTTGATGCCTGAAAGTAATTGGCGTATCTTCTGTGCTATGGAAGTAGTAGATCGGTAAAAGCCAATAGAAAATGCTACAAACAAAAAGCCCTAAAACTAAGAGTATTACTATAATATAGGAAAAAGTAAAATAGCTTTCTAAAAATGCCATACCAAATCAAACTGGAAAACAAAAACAATGGCAATGAGTAACAGCAAAATACACATATCTATAGCCCGCTCAGTGAGTATGGTACCGAAGGACTTATCAAAGGGGATCTTGTCATACCGATTGATAAGCAGGCACGAGAGACTTCTCCAGATCGAGGTATGGTCAGGTTCAGCAAATAACCAACAAATACCGCCAAGACAGAGGTTGTACCGCTTAGGAAAATAGTGCATAGAAGCAAGGGTATACTGCCAGCGAAGCCCACGATACATGACTGAGGAAGCCCATACCCACCGAAAAGCCATAAATAGGAATAATCGGCCCTAAGGAATTGTTCCTTGATAAGTGCTAATTCCTCTGCACTGAACTGAGCAAAAGGCATACCATTTACAAAGAAAAGCCCCAATAATAGAGGGAGTACAAGTTGTAAAGTCTTCTTTTAGGTAGTTTTGTTTGTCGTCATTTAGACACATTTTTGGCTGTGCAAAGATATAAATTAATTTTTGTACTTTGTCATCTCAAAATTAATAACTATTTTTGCATCTTATTAGAACCTTAAATAAATGTACAGAACACATACTTGTGGAGAGCTACGACTCTCACACAAAAACAACAGTAACCCTCAGCGGATGGGTACAACGCATCCGCAACAAGGATTATGATTTGGGTAGACCTTCGCGACCCGCTATGGCATCACCCAGCTTATATTCGATGAAGAACGCACTGATAAAGCAGTCTTTGAGCAGGCGAAAACCCTCTCACGCGAGGACGTGATTCAGATACAAAAGGTACTGTGATCAAGCGCGAGGCTGCCAACGCTAATATCCCTACGGGAGAGTGAATCCTCGTTACAGCACTCACCTTACTCAATCACTCTGAAATTCCTCCTTTTACCATTGAAGATACTACCGATGGTGGTGAAGACCTTCGTATGAGTACCGCTATCTCGATATACGCCGCACTCCCTGTGCGGATAACCTTATCTTCCGCCACAAGGTAGGCACGATCGTGCGCAACTACCTCTCTGGACAAGGCTTTATAGAGGTAGAAACCCTGTACTTATCAAATCAACACCCGAAGAGAGCTCGCGACTTCGTAGTGCCCAGCCGTATGAACCCAGGTGAGTTCTACGCCTTGCCTCAATCACCACAAACCTTTAAGCAACTGCTAATGGTGACGGATTGGACAAATACTTCAAATCGTAAAGTGCTTCCGTGATGAAGACTCTCGCGCCGACCGTCAGCCTGAATTTACCCAAATAGACTGCGAAATGTCGTTTGTAGAGCAAGAGGACATCATCCAGACCTTTGAAGGATTGGCAAAACACCTCCTCAAAGAACTCAAAGGCTTAGACTTCGGGCTTTCCTCATGCATGACCTACGCGGAGGCTATGAAAACCTATGGTAACGACAAACCCTGATATCCGTTTCGGTATGAAATTCGGCGAACTCAACGACCTCGCTGCAACACCGCGATTTCAAGGTATTCAACGAAGCCGAATTAGTAGTAGGTATTGCCGTACCTGGTGCCAATAGCTATACTCGCAAAAGATTGACGCTTTGGTAGAATGGGTAAAAACGCCCACAGATAGGCGCAACTGGGCTTGGTATATGTGAAAATGCAACGAAGACGGCACCTTCAAATCATCCGTAGATAAATTCTATAACGAGGACGACCTCAAAGCGTGGGCAGAGCGCACTGGCGCCCAAGCAGGCGACCTTATCTGTATCCTTTCAGGCAAAGCAAACAAAGTACGCGGGCAACTCAGCGCCCTCCAGTATGGAACTCGCTGAGCGTCTCGAGCTGCGCAAACCCGATGAATACTGCTCTACTTTGGGTAGTAGATTTCCCTCTTTTTGGAGTGGAGCGAAGAGGAAGAACGCTTCTTTGCGATGCACCACCCTTTCACCTCGCCTAAACCTGAGGGATATTCCGTTGCTTGATAGCAACCCTGGTGCGGTACGTGCCAATGCTTACGACCTCGTGCTTAACGGTAACGAAGTAGGTGGAGGTTCTATACGTATCTTCAACCAAGAGTTACAAGCCAAAAATGTTTGAGTTGTTAGGGCTTTACCCCCGAGCAGGCACAAGCACAATTTGGCTTCTTGATGAACGCCTTCAAATACGGCGCTCCTCCTCACGGTGGTTTTGGCTTTTTGGCTTCGACCGATTGGTAGCACTCCTCGGCGGACAAGAAACCATACGGACTTTATCGCTTTCCCTAAAAACAACAGCGGTCGCGATGTGATGATTGATGCCCCTCCTCATCGATGAGGCACAACTCAAAGAACTCAGCATTCAATTAGCAAAATTAGAAAACTGAAATTCTTTTTAATGACTAAGAAAATCCCAGCTCTGTTGTGGGACACGGCAACCCAATGAACGCTCTTGATGGGCAGAATCCTTTTTAACCAAAAGTTTGCCAAAATCACACAGACTTTGATAAACCAAAAAGCTATCTTGTGTATTTCGCTCATTGGTATAGTGAGGGGTTATTTATTATAGGGGAACCCTAACCCTCCAATGATGTATGATTTCTACGGTTTCCAAAAGCTCTCAGCGAGTGCAATATCCCGCTAAAGGTTCTCCAGAGTTAGTAGCACAAGTGCAAGAACTACTTGCGGATACTGACCTAAAAGTAGACCCTGAACGTGGTTTGACCATGGTGCTTGGGCGGTATTAAAGTTCTTGTACCCCAAAGGCAGATATTCCCATAGTACAACTGAGCTTAGATGCTACCAAGCCTGCTCAATGGCACGCTCGATTTAGCCAAAAACTCGCTCCTTGCGCAAACAAGGAGTATTGATTTTAGCAAGCGGAGATATTATACATAACTTGCGCCTGATGAACTTTCGTTATATCAATGATTTAGATGCTGGTTATGATTGGGCTTTTGCCTTTCGTGATCAAATCAATCAAACGATAACCGATAATAACTTAGAGGCATTAGTACATTTCGAGCAATTCGGAGAAAATGCAAAACTATCAATCCCCACCCCCGATCATTACTTGCCTTTGCTCTATGTAATGGCTTTGCGAGAAGAAGATGATGAAGTGCTGATTTTCAATGATTCAATCGTAGGAGGCTCCATCAGTATGACCTCAGTACTCGTGGGAGGAAAGTCTTAGATCATAAGAATTAAACCTATAAAAAGGCTGTTACAAATTAAAATTTGCGACAGCCTTTTATTGTTCTCTCCATAAAAATCACTACCTTTGTCCTTTCTTAAAAATCCACTCAATTATGGGATATTATATTTTTACTTACGGAGTGAAAACTCCTGAAATCAAAGCTGTTTTTGGCTCTAAAAGTGAAGCCCTTTTTGCAAGGTAAAGCCAATGATGTTTTCAAAACTATGCAGAGCAAAACCAAGAAACCTCTCAAGCTCTTATCAATATTATATTGGGCAATCCTTACACCTTGGAGGGTATCACTACGGATATGCTTTCATCGGAATTTGCGCTGCTTTAGAAACCCTGCTCAAAACACAGAAATTAAGTTAGGGTACGAAAGCGAGACTTATCAACCAAGCTATTGCCGAAGATTATGATATTGAGATTGATATAGAGACAGAGTTATTCCCTACTGATTATGCCGACCCTTTTTCCGCTACCTCTATTAGCCGATTTCCCTATGATAGACCTATTAGACAAGAAAAGACTTGAACATATAGCCTCTTTGTTTGCCAAAGTTCATAAAACGGAGGATGAAATAGAAGCTATGTTAGATGGAGATGATGATGAAAAAGGTTTTGCTTATGAGGCCATTATGGGGCTAAAAAGAAAATATCGATTTTTGCCTTAAAAACGATTTAGATATGGTAGTTTTTGCCATTAACACAGTAACAAAAAGGCTGTCACAAAAATTTAGTTTGCGACAGCCTTTTATTGTATCTAGTAGCTTTTAGTTCGTTGAGGTGAGAAGGAACAGCTATTTTATACCAATCCCATCCATAATAATCTATGAGCAACAGCAGCCAAGAGCCTAAGAGGCGCTTGTGCAATGAGTAATCTTCATCTTTGTCAAGTAAAAACACTTCATATCCTTTCTGGTAGAGTATCTCTATAGCATTATTGTAGGTATTAGGAGCATCTGTTATAGTCATTTTGAGATATTTTTAAAGCTGAAAGTTATCTAATAAGTTCTTTCCTCTATCGTTTGGGTAGATAAAGGATTATCAATTTCAATACATAGGCACCATAAAATAAATCTGATTCATACTTCTAGTTCTTAAAATATTTTGTCCAAAAGATTTGGTCATGTCAATTTTTGTTGTTACTTTTTGCAACTCAAAAGTACTTTTTATATGGAAGAGCATAAATACTTGGATGACCTAAAGGAAATTCGTCAGATAATGCGCAAATCCACCCAATTTCTCTCCTTAAGTGGGCTCTCAGGGGTATTGGCAGGGATATATGCGCTTATCGGAGCAGGTTTGGCTTTTGGTATATTAGAAGACCATTATGTACATCAGTCCTATGTTATCTTGGAGAGCTATACCTTCAAGAAGCTCATTGGTATTGCCTTAGGGGTACTGGTAGCCTCGATTGTTACCGCCTATTTGCTATCTGCCTACAAGGCCAAACGCAATGGAGAAACCTTGGTCAATGCGACCTCCAAACGTGCCTTATACAACTTTGCCCTCCTTACTCACCGGTGGAATACTCTGTATACTGCTTCTTAGGAATGGGCATTATGGATTGCTTGCTCCTATGACCCTAATATTCTATGGATTGGCCTGTGTGAATGTGAGCAAATACACCTTTGGCGATGTACACTATCTGGGTATTACTGAAATTGTATTAGGACTTTTTGCCGTACAGTTTTCTGGATATGGGCTCCTATTTTGGGTGATAGGATTTGGTATATGCCCATATACTTTATGGAGGTATTATGCACTTCAAGTACGAGGCGAAACAAAAAGAATCATTATGACAGAAGTTCTCAAGCGCTATATTGATGCTTCTAATGCTTTTCGCAAAGCAGGAGGCTCTACGAAGGAGCTATCGCATTATACGACTTGTTGTACGATTTGCAAGCCAAAACAGAACGTACTAAAGAAGAGGACGTATCCTCGCTGATACGTACACCTTATTAGAATACCACCCTTTTCGGCTTATGAGACTTTTTGCGCATTGCCGACCCTACCAACTATAAGGAGAAAAGCAAGTTAGTAGTTTTAGCGGACAAAGCTCAGACACACAAAGATACTTTTTTGTATCAAGGATATTCGTAAACTGAGAGCAAAGCAAAACAGCAACCTTTTCAAATTAGTGATTTTCAAGAAAGTAGAAGATTTTAAGTCGGAATGCGAGTATATACTCTCAACGAGAAAAGTAGTTATTTTTCAACAAAGAGGTAGAAGGAGAATTTTTCATTCTTTATAAACAAAGATATTCCTTTAGAAAGCTGTTTGCATAGCATAAATAAATATTTAGAATGGCTTTCGGATGCTAAAGCGACACTCATTAACTATTACAATGAGCATTGTGGGGCATATACACCTGAGGCTGATGACAATTGGTATACACTTTGGAAGTCTATAGTGGCAGTATATGGGTGGCGGAGAAGGAATTTCGGCACATATCTCGGCAGGAGATATTTTCACCCCTGACCATTTGTTAGAAATAGATTTTTGACGACAAAGAAATCACTGATATAGGTTGGGACGGATAGAACAAAAATATTATGAAAGCAAAAATTTTTATCACAACACTATTCTTCCTTATTGGAGCAACAGTTTTAAAATCTCAAAATGAAAGTAGTGATACAAAAGGCTATCGCTACTTTGAAGGAGTTTTACAAAGTAATATATGATGATAATTTAGGGAAGGAAAGAAGAGCAATTTTTAAAATATGTATCTAAGGAATTGTTCAATAAAGTATTTCCTCCCTCTCCACCGGGCGAAGACGATTCACCAGGATATGACCCTTTTATACAAGCACAAGACTATGAAGCAAAAACTCTTAATCGCAGTTTGAAAAATTACCTCTTTAGGTAATGATAGATATAGAGTATGTTTTTTTGCTTTCTGACTGGGAAAAGAAAGAAAAACTTGCGTAGATTATCAACTGAAGAAAAATAGCAAAAGGGAAATATATGATTACCAATATTTTTAAGTGATAAGAATTTCTATAGAACCCAAAAAAAGAAAAAAATTAAAAGACCACTTGCTGGTTTTATTACCTAAAATACCTATTATCTAATTTTTGAAGTCTCTTTTAGCACATATCAATAAGTCTTTTGACCATCGCATACGCCTGGCAATCATGTCCGTACTGATGGTCAATGAAAGTGCCGACTTTAATGCCCTAAAGAACTTCTGGGTGTTACCGATGGTAACTTGGCCAGCCATACCCGTGCCCTTTGAGAATGAAGAATATATCGCTGTAGAGAAGACTTTTATTGGTCGAAAGACCAATACTCGCTATAGAGCTACTGCCAAGGGACGCCAAGCCTTCAAGAGCATCTGGAAGCCCTTGAGAAAATGTGCCAACTAAAAGCACCTCTCCCCAAGAGAATTAGCATCGTATTATATATATTTACACTTTGAATTACAAAGCACTTTTAAAATGATTAATGTTTAATGATCAATGTTTAATAAAAGGTATTTATGTCTTGTCCCGAACTATAACCCTTTTAACTCTGTAACCCTTTAATTCTTAATAAAAATGGATACTCAAAGATCAACTTTTTGCAAACCTATTGCAATCAACACCTTTTCGTATGTTCCTTATTGGAACTTTAGCACTCTTATTGCTCGTCCTTTAGCCTTTGTCAAGGACTTAGTACGGAACGAAAATACCGCCAAGAGCGTGTGGTAGATGAAATCGACTCAAAATGGGGCGCTATCTACTTATGGGCCCTATACTGAAAATACCCTACAAGGTCTATTCGGATGTAAAACGTCACTACCTTCATACCTACTTATGCCTATTTCTTCCCCAGAAGAGCTCAAGAATAATTCCCAAGTGCAGACCGAGGGTAAAGAAGCGCAACAACTACGAATCGGCTGTATTCACCGCCTCTATGGACTTTACGGGGTCGCTATATGCCCTAATTTCTCCTCCAAAGGAATCCTGGACGAAGATATAGCCTGGGACAAAGCCACCATCCTTATTCAGTACGACCAGCCTGAGGCAGTATCAAGAATATCGTAACGATTACCTTGGCTGGGAAATCCTACCCACTGAGCCTACCTATGACCAAGAGGGGAAGATTCTTATTACTCTTGGGAGGACACCGATGCTATGATAGAAATAGAAGGAGAATACTATGGTGGCAGTAGAAGTAGCCATATTTCCTCCTTACAAACAGGCTTTATCCCTCAGGAGAACTCAACAAGCCGTTGAGTTCTCATTTTCTATCACCTATGATGGTAGCAAGCACATCGCCATGTGCCTATAGGCAAGACCACTGAGGGACTATTTCATCCAATTGGCCTAATCCGAGCTTTTTTGGGCATTTCCTCCCTTACAAAAAGCAAATCACTCCGCAAGGTTTCACAGCTTCCTGGCGGGTACTGCACCTGAACCGTCCGTTCTCGCAACAATCCTTTGGAGAACTTCCCAAAATCAACTCCTATGCCCTATTTGGTAAATTTCTTAATCCCTGTAGATCAGTACCAACAGAATGAGCGGGCGGTCAAGTATGGTTTCTTAGTCATTGGGATGACCTTCCTTATATTCTTCCTCTTGCAGAGTATTAGCAAGATAAAGATTCATATTTTCCAATACGCCATGATCGGTTTAGCGTGAGTGCTTTTCTACACCCTATTGATTTCCATTACCGAACATAGTAGTTTCGCCTTGGCTTACCTGATCTCCTCCGTAATGACCATAGGGTCTTATCTATCTGTATTCGGTAGCGATTCTCAAGAACAAGAAGTTTCCTACCTTTATTGGTATTTCTTTGGCTGCTCTATATGGATTTATCTATGTGATTATCCAGCTGGAAAACTATGCCTTATTAGTAGGCAGTGTAGGGCTCTTTGTCATCCTGGCGATCGTTATGTATACTTCTCGAAAAATAGACTGGAACCAATGATCAAGAGTTAATGTTCAATGATTAATCATTAATCATTGGATATCACTAAAATAATTCGTATATTTGCGGTGTTAATTTTACTAATTTATGAGAACAGCATTGAAAAACATCGTTATCAAAAATGGGATTTTCTTAGGAATATGCATGATTATCTTTAACTTTACACAGTATATCACAGGAGTGCTCTACACAAGTAATACAAGCTTGAGTATTCTCTTATGGCTAGTGGGTGCAGCTATATATGCCTTATTTATTACATGGGGTATCCAGCAATATAAGACAGCCAATAATGGTCAGCTCGCCGTGGTTGATGGTCTGAAGATAGGGGTCCCTTATAGGGGTCATCGCGGGAATATTTTCTGCTATCTATAGTGTTGTCTATACCACTTACTTAGGCCTAACTATTATGAAAAAGTTGTAGAGCTAGCCCTTGAAAATGGCTCCTTTGCTTCAAAGAATGTCCGAGGACGAAGTAATGGAATTTCAACAAGGACTTTTTGAAGGCAAACCCACTGTAATCTCTACTTTCATCTATGCTATTATAGGAAGCTCGCTAGGGGGGCTAATCCTAGGGTGATAATAGGACTTATAAAAGAAAACTAAAAATAGTGATTATTAATTAATTATCTCTGCCCTTAAAAATTAATCATTAATCATTATTAGCATTGAACATTATTTTGTACTTTTGCACCATTATTCAAAAATATATGCAAAAAGCCCCGTAATCCTTATCACCAATGATGATGGCACTACTGCCCCTGGTATACGTACCCTTATACAGGTGATGACCTCCATAGGAGAAGTAGTCGTTGTAGCCCCTGATGCGCCACAGAGTGGCATGGGACACGCTATTACGACTACTTCTTCCCTATTTTGCGAACGTGTCCATACCGATGAAGTGGAGCCCAAGCGGAGTACCGCTGTAGTGGTACCCTGTGGACTGTGTGAAGATAGCCAAACACGAGATCCTTGATCGCACCCCCGACCTGTGTGTAAGTGGGATCAATCATGGTTCTAACTCCTCTATCAATGTTATCTACTCTGGTACCATGAGTGCAGCAGTGGAGGCAGGTGTAGGTGGGATTCCTGCTATTGGCTTTTCTCTCTTGGACATGAACTGGGATGCTGATTTTTCGCAATGTACTAGCTTTGTACGTGATATTACCCTGAATGTCTTACAAAATGGACTGCCTCATGGAGTAGTGCTCAATGTAAATATACCGAAACTCAAACGAGAAGAAACTCAAAGGAGTAAAAAGTATGTGAGCAAGCACGTGCCCGTTGGGAAGAGCGATTTGACCACCGTACCAATCCACATGGGCGTGATTACTATTGGCTCACTGGCAAATTCATCTGTGAGGACCAAGGTACCGATACCGATGTATGGGCTCTTGACCATGGCTATATCTCAGTAGTACCTGTACATGCTGACCTTACCCATTACCCAACCTTAGAACAACTTAACCAATACTCTTTCCATGAGAAGAAATAAATATAAAGAAATAGGTATGAGGCTTCGTAGTAGGACTCATAGCCAATGCCTGGGATCCTCCTATGGTGGCTCTTCTTCGCCTACCCTACCGACCTTGTCACTATGCTTCCATGGCTTATGAGCAAGAAGTCTTAGGCACTATCATCAGGCTTAGGCGCCATACTGAACCTTGTAGCCTTCTTTGGTTTTTATCCGCCTAAGACATGACCTAAGAGCTCGAGGCGTACTTATCGCTACTTTCTCAGCGCTTTTTGTAACTCTTGTATTGAAGTTTTTGTAAGGGATCAAAACAATCGATCTTGTAGAAGAGCAAGGCACCATGCAGCAAAACCAAACAGCGCCTACGCAGTGAGTTACCCAAAATATATAGTCAAGACTTGTATAATACTCTTTAAAATCCTTATACCAAAAATAGAATTTTTGGAAAAAGATTTGAATATAAGTTACGAATAGCACGTAAATACTTTAGAAACACTTACTGAAGAGGCTTTTCTTACAAAATACAGAAAATGGAAAAAGTAGCTATTACATTAATGTATCTCTTAAATGTACTTCATAGTAAAAAATTATCATTTATACAAAAATGTGGTTTTGTGTATAAATGATATCTTTTCTCATTTATGCAAAAACCACATTTCGTATAAATGATAAAAATCAGAACTCACTATTTTACAGAGTTCCTGATTTTTATGAGATTTTTGATTATCACAGATTCCCAATAACTCTATCTCTTGGGTACTTCACCTTATAGCTAGGCGGAAAGTCTTTTGTCTCGTTGGGCTTTGAGGGTAGCTCCCAAGTGAGAATATGTGTCTTATCATCTACAATAGCTTTTAGAGCTTTCTAAGAGCTCTACTTCCATGGATTTGTCGGTGGAGATAGGGTACTGATCCTTATGGGACAGGTCTACTCTTTTTGTTGTTACGCAATATAATATCATAAGTGAATATCTGTTCCTTATTACCTGAGATAAACTTGGTTTGGGACTTATCACTAATCTTTTTCTCGCTTTACACTGATTTTCCTATCATTTCCCCCATAGTTACATTGAGTGTCTCATTGGTCTGATTAGGTTCTATATACGTTTTCCTACATATAACCCCTTCAAAAACAATGTTTGCTTCTCCTGAGAGAAGATTATACTAGAATAATCCTCTACAGCGGCTACCAAATATACTTCCTTGTCTACACGGGGAGCTGTATAGTATTTGTAATCAGCCTTCAGGTCTAACTCTTGTAAGGAAACGCTATGAGCTTTTCCATTAGAAAGAATATCATAAGAGTATCTATATCAAAAGATACATTTAGCTGATTCTCAGCCACTGTAGTATACTCTGCCACAGAGGATTCCTCTAAAAGTCATTTTTTCCCACATCTGCTTTTTGAGGCTTGCATCTGCGGTAACTTTGGCATATCCCAGAGGGGCTGCATTTCTGGCGCGAGTATACTCTACAAGTTTCTCTGCCAAAATAAAGATGCCATGCCTGTAATACAGGAATTGGTTGCTTTTGTTAGGGTTGCCACTGGAGAGTGAGAGCTTCACCCCTTTCCAATCCACTCCTGTACTCTGTGAGATTTGCCCCTTGTAAAGCAGGTGAATAGGAGCCGAGAGCCTATCGGCTCTAAGCTCATAGAATGGACGCCAAGTAGCGCGATTGGAGATATAGCTTGCTTGGAAATCAGCCTTTTGTGCTACAGGCGACATCAGCTGAAGGATAATTTTTCCATTGGAGAGTTTTTCTTCTTGAGAAGCATTGACATCAAGCTTAGCATTGAGCTTAGCTAATAGCTGTAGTAAGTGTTTTCTTCTTTTTTCCTTAGGACATCTATACTATTGAGCAGTTCCGTACGCTTGGCGGTATAATAGTCCATAAGCTTAGGAATATCCCCTATAGCGATCCCATCTTGACTGCCTTTGAGTGTGTTGTTTCCATCCAAGAGGCTTATGGTCTTTTCTTCTGTATAGCGTTGGTTGCGAAGCTTCTTAAGTTGTTTTTCCAAGAGAGTAAGGCTATCCTGTACACGCTTGAGAGCAGGGCTATTTTTCTCCACCTGATATTCCTGCATATAACGAGAAGTAAATTGTACCGAGAGAACTGTTACATTGGATGGTGCCAATACCCGTATTGTCTCCTCTGAGAGAGAGTTGGCGACATTCTTAATCACCAGCTCGCTTGTTCCCTTAGGAATATTGGCCGAAGCTGTGGGTAAGATCTACCTCTGTAAAAATAAACGGTCGCCTGTTGTATCTTTCCTTGAGTAAAGATAGGTTTTTGCTGCGCCACCATGGACATAGAAAGGGCTACTATAGCCAAAAATAATCTTTTCATCACTGGTTGTGGGTTAGTGGTTTTATAATATTTGTCATTTTTAGAATTTCCTCTCCTTGCTTATCAAATAGAAGAAGAGTATTCTCTTGTATCCTATAGGCGACTACTTCTTGTAAAGCTCTAAAGTAAGCACTTTCATATTTTCCGATAAGCAGAGCATACGAGTAGCTCAATTCCCCGAAAAGGAAAGTGCTATAGGAGAACAATGCTCTATGGAGGCAAAATAATTTGTTACATCCTCCATTGCCTGATATACGATTTTCCTTAAGATCTATCTGTAGACTGGGCAAGGGAATAGAAGCTACAGGCGCCACTCCTCGAAGCGTTTGTAAGGTCCACTCCCCTGTAGTAGCAAGTGAGTATCTACTTTCTTTTTCCATTTGTTGTGGAGCTGCACAAGAGAACAAAAAGTAATGGTAATAGGTATTTCATCTGTAATTAATGATTGGTAGCTATTAGTGGTCTATGGCTAAGTACTACTTTTTCATTTTTCAAGAAAGTGAGTACTTCTCTCCTTCCTTATTGAATAAGTGTAAATTATCCTGTTCTATTTTATAAGAAACTGTCTCCTGTAGGGCGGTATGGAAAGCCCCATCATACTCCACTTCAGGGCAGAGCCTTGAGGGTAGAGGCTACTGGAGAAAAACAAGCTCGCTATCGGTCACAGTAGTAATCATACCTGTGTAGTTGTTACAACTATCACTCCCTGAGATTGTTTTTTCTGCAGGTCTACCTTCATATAGATACTATGGGTATTCTTGACAAGTTTCACCCCTTTTATATGGAGAATTGTCCATTGCCCTCTAATTGAGGATTAGGAAGTTTATTGGTAGTAGTCTCTGCCTGTGGTGTTGCTTCTTCCTTTTTTGCAGTAGACTGATTCGCACAAGCTTGCATAAAGATGGCACTAATACAAATAAAGTTAGTTTTATCTTATTCATTTTTAGTTTTTTATTCTTTCCATTTTTATTATCAATAGTCTCTATAAGCTCTTTTGTAGCCATCAGCCAAGTCAAACTCAGTTCCTATAGCATCGAAGATAGCATCCTGCGTAAGCACCCACTGGGTACCTCATCAGGGAATCTTTCCATCATTGCTATCAAAAATAGTCCTCCCTCCACTGTGGACTGTCATAATAAGCTACTAAAATTTCAAAATCTGGCTGTAGGGCCTTCCACTCTTCCAAAAGAGCTTCTGCCTTACCAAGAGTCTCTTCTACTCGACTGAGAATCTCTCCCATTCGACGAATATTTTTCATACCGTTCCTCTGGGTGTTGCTTATAATAGGTTGATAAATCCATTTTTAATTGTTAATTTAGTGATTAGTAATTTAAAAACTCAAAAACTATTTTTCTGTCCAAATCCGTGATGAGTAACGGATTACCTATTTCAAGTTGTCTGATAAGTTCTTCTACTTTTTCTATAGAAAAACTTGCTCTTAGCATTTCTAATTCCTTAGCAGTAATCCCCCACAGCTTGCAGAAACTGAACTTTTTCCATGAGGAGTATCTATCTCACCCAATTCCGGATCAAGGACAAAAAGCCACAGCAGTAATCTGGGTATCATACTCCAAGCGTATGGGAGCTATTGGCAGGGGAATACATGGAAAAGGTTCAAAGTAATTCCCTGAAGTAAAAGACATACTTAGCTATATTTTTGTAAAAAGTTTATTGCCCAACCCTACATTCTCATCTCCTGATTTTTCAGTCGAAAGGTAAGTTCAAAACCAAAACCCACTATAATCGCCCCCTGCGGCTTCTTCATTATAATACAACTCGGAAAAAAACCATAAGTAACGAAGTGAAAATGTGGCTCTTGATACTCACTATGATGAGATACTTATTCCATCTAAATAAGAGTCCCTCCCAACGATGCTGGAAGGTTTGGAGCATAATGCTCAGGTTCTTGATGGGGGTAAAGCGCTTCTAAGGATTTGTCCATAGCCTCCCATCCCACAGCATCATCTTCGGAAAATAGTTTTTTTATATGTTGCTACATCCATTTTTTTGTCAATTATTAATTTACTAATCATTGATCATTATTACTCGTATCTTAGCGCCGTAATAGGTTCTAATTCAGCTGCTTTCCTTGCTGGATACCAACCCAAAGAATACCCCTGTAATGGTACATACCAAGAAGGAAATCACTATAGAATAAAAAGGTAATACTCACAGGCCAACCTATAAATGTATTGACTACATAAGTTGCCAAAAGGCCTAAGACTACCCCTACCACTCCTCCGGTAATACTAATCAGTACAGACTCTATCAAAAATTGCGCCAAAATATCCTTACCTTTTGCTCCAATGGCCATTCGCAATCCGATCTCTTTGGTACGCTCCTTGACCGATACATACATGATATTCATGATTCCTATCCCTCCTACTATCAGGGAGATACTCGCTATGGCTACTAAGAGTACGGTAAGCATCTCGGAGGTCGAAGAAAAGGTGGAAATCAATTCCTGTTGGGAGAATACATTGAAGTTATTTTCCTGATTTGCAGCAATATTGTGTGTACGTTCTAATATCTTCTTAACCTCATTAACCGCATTTTTCTGCTTCATTCTCACTGATAGCCGATGCCACAATAGACTGTAGGTAGGTCTGTGCCAATACACGCTTCTGCACTGTGGTATAGGGTGCGATGATAATATCATCTTGGTCTTGTCCAAAAATTACTTTTCTCCTTTAGCGGCCAATATCCCTATAATCTTAAAGGGAATATTCTTAAAGCGGATAGTTTGTCCTATAGGAGAATCTCCATCAGGGAAAAGGTTTTTCTGTATGGTACGACCTATAACGGCTACTTTTTGAGAGATTATCCAGCTCATCTTGACCGAACATAGCACTCTTCCTCTACCTCCCACTCTCGAATAGGCAGGTACTCGGTATTGACCCCATAGATAGAAGTTGGCCAGTTATTTGCCCCGACAATCGCCTGACCGTTGCCACTGACCACAGGAGTCACATACTTTAGTAGCTGGCTTCCTTCTTCAGGGCTAAGTGGTCAGTGAGCTTTGAGCGATTGCATATCACTATTGTTGCGTACCCCACCAAACATAGCCTGCACCCAGGACGAATATTGAGCATATTAGTACCCATTTTGGAAATATTCTCTTTGATACTTTTTTAGAGCCTTCTCCTATGGCAAGCATAGTAATGACAGAACCTACCCCGATGATGATTCCCAACATCGTGAGCAGGGTACGTGTCTTGTTCAGCAAGATAGCTCTCCATGCTATCCGAAATAAATTGTTTAGGTTCATTGTAAAAATTCTTTAAGTACTTCTATAACATAATTCACTTCCTCTCTGGTATTGAAAATAGAAAACGAAAAGCGTATATGAGCCTTGTCTCTTTCTTTTCTCAGGGAGAATCGCCTTGAGCACATGAGAGCCCTGAGAGCTACCACTCTGGCAAGCACTGCCTCGGCTACAAGCGACCCCTCGCATATCCAAGAAAAAGCATCACTACATCTGTTTTTCAGGTTCTATAGGCAGGGATACATTCACTATAGTGTAAGCACTCTCAGTGAGGTTGTCACTCTGCCCATTGAAGCGTACCAAAGGGATTTCTTGGCTTATGCGTTCTATAAAAATATTTTTTAAGTCCCTCTATATAAGTGCGTTCCTTATCCAAGTTTTTGATAAGCAAGGAGGAAAGCCTCCTCCATACCCTACAATATTGTGAAGGCACTCAGTGCCCGCACGCCTACCTCGCTCTTGTTCTCCTCCGAATAAAAAGGATTTTTATAGGTAAGTCCTCTTGCGAATAAAAAGCAAACCCCAACACCCTTAGGCCCATAGAATTTATGAGCTGAAGCTGAAATAAAATCTATAGGGAGCGAAGAAAGGTCTATGGGGTAATGTCCCACGGCCTGTACTGTATCACAATGGAAATAAGCCTTATACTTCTGGCATATCTCGGCTACTTTGGCCACCGAAAGCAAGTTCCCTATCTCATTATTAACATACATAAGAGAGACTAACACCTTCTCATCTGAAAGAAATTCAGAGAGAATCTTATTCAAATCCTCTATATTGGGAGTGCCTTTAGCATCCAACTTCACATAAGAGACCTGTATACCATATTCATTTTCGATAGAATGTACCGTATTAAGCACTGCATGATGCTCTGTAGGAGAGGTGACTATTTGGGTAATTCCCAAGTCCCTCACGGCTCCCTTGAGTATCATATTGATTGCCTCAGTACCCCCAGAGGTAAAATATAATTTCTGAGGAAGATACACTGAGCTCCTTGGCTATATTCTTGCGAGCTTTCTCTATCAAAGACTTGGCAGTACGCCCAAAGCTATGTACAGAGGAAGGATTGCCATAGTATGAAAGCGCCTCTATCATGGCCTCCTTTACCTCAGGACGTATAGGAGTGGTAGCGGCATTATCTAAATAGACTTTTTTGTCTAAGTTCATTTTACATTTTTTTACGTGCCCAAAAGGTACGAATTAATTTTTATTCTTGTCGAGAATTAACTAATAATCATTTTTTTATTTGTATCTTTGCCCCAATATTTTTGAATGATATGAAAAAGAACCTTTCCCATTATCAGCTTATTGCTCATCTTACTTATTGCTTGTAATGATGGTAATTACACTGTAGAGCGCATTACCTTCACCAGTAGTGAAGCTACCTCCTGTACCAGAGATACCACTGCTACTTTCCTATACAAGACACTAAGGTAAAAGAAGCCCTTATTCTACAGTTCAGTGCTGGAACACTCAAGAACCAAGTGGACTCCATCACTGGAAATATTGGCAATAACTACAAGCTGTTTTATCGTACTTTTGACGAGGCTCCCTCTCAGTCCTACTTCTGTTCGTCTCCGCCAGCGACCTCTCCTAAAGTCCTTTCTCAGATAGAAGCCCAAGGAGGTACTGTTATTATTGTAACACGTGCAGTGAGGGATACTGTTGCTGGAGTGACACGCTACAATCACCTTGTACGTATCAAAGACCTATTACTGACCAATGACAATGGAGAGCGCCTGATAGAACAAAACTTTAACTTTGGTAGTTACCAAACCACTCGCTAAGGTTTTTCCTCAGGCATAGCCTCTTGCATTTCCAAGGTTACCTTCCACTGCCCTGCAATCTTGCGTACCTTGAGCTGTTTGTAGGATTCCCCTTCCCTAAGGCTATAGGTTACTATTGCACTATGTTCGTCTGTGGGGACTACTTGTATCACTTGAAAATCAATGGATGGATTCTCTGGAATCTCCCCTTTGTACTCTTTGAACATCTGTTCTATCTGGGTCATCCTATGGACAACAGTGCTATCTCCATAGTGCTTTGCCTTAGCAAACTCGTTCTTATTCACCGCTATTATAAAGTCTTTGGCTACAGCTTCAGGAGTATTTTTATCCTTAGGGAGCGCAACCTACAAAAAGCAAGGAAAGCCAAAAGGCTATACATAGATAATATTTCATCTTTTTGAGGGCAAATATACGAAAATATCTGTATATTTGCCTGCGATTTCTATCTTTTTCACCTTAACAAAAGAATTATCTGGCAAAAAAATAGTTATTTTTAACTATTGCATTGGTCAGCAAAATCAGTGTATCTTTGTACCTGAATAATCATCTTTCAATATCTTTCAATACATGAAACAAAATATTTTTTTAGTATTATGTAGTTTACTTTTTGCTTGATCCTTTCTGCCCAACAAAAGTATACTCTGAGCGGTACTGTCACCGATGCCTCCAATGGAGAAAAAAACTCCTCGGGGTAAACCTGCTGATCAAAGGTACTCAGATGGGTACTTCCCACCAACGAATATGGTTTCTACTCCCTTACCCTACCTGAGGGGGAGTACACTCTACAAGTAGAGTTCTTAGGATTCAAGACCATAGAAGAGCCCCTACACCTGAAGGGAAACCAACACCGTAATTACAAGCTACAGGAAGAAGGGATTGCCTTGGATGGAATCGAAATCAAGGCACAGCGCACTCCCAAAGCGGATATCCGCACCCTAAACCAGTGTAGTGAGTGTACCTATAGAGACAATCAAGAAGCTCCCTGTACTGGTAGGAGAAGTAGACATCATCAAGTCACTACAACAGCTCCCTGGGGTGAGCAATGCTGGAGAGGCTTCTTCGGGCTTCAATGTAAGAGGAGGGCTTCTGACCAGAATTTGATTCTATTGGATCAGGCGACCATCTTCAATGCTTCTCACCCTATTTGGCTTTCTAAGTATCTACAATGCCGATGCTATTCGGGATATGAAGCTCTATAAGGGAGGGATGCCTGCCCGCTATGGAGGGCGTATCTCCTCCGTATTGGACGTCTACCAAAAAAAGATGGTAATAATACCCAATACCATGCTACAGGAGGAATAGGGGTACTCTCCTCTCGCCTTTTAGCTGAAGGGCCTATTGTAAAAGACAAAAGCTTCTTTTTCTTGTAGGGAGGACGCGCCTCTATGCCCATCTTTTCTTAAAACTAACAGACAACAAAAAAATTCGGCCTATTTCTACGACCTCAACACCAAGCTCAACTATAAGCTTTAATGACAAAAACAGTCTGTACCTATCAGGGTTACTTTGGTCGTGATATCTTCGACTTAGCCCAAACTATCAAAAACAGCTATGGCAACTCTCTTGTCAATCTCCGCTGGAATCACCTATTCTCCGATCAATTATTTTCGAACCTTTCCCTCATCTACAGCGATTATTACTATGGACTGAATGTAGATATCTCAGGGGTTCAAGTGGGATTCGTGGGTGAGAAACTTCAACCTACTATACGATTTCAAACACTATCTGTCGGACAAGGTCAAACTCGGATATGGCTTGCAAGCCACCTATTATGATTTCAACCCAGGGGAACTCACCCCTATAGGAGATGCCACCATACGCCATAAGGTACTCCCTCACAAATATGCCTTGGAGACAGGATTTTACGGAGATATAGAACACAAAATCAGCGAGCATCTTACCTTTTCCTATGGTTTGCGCTGGAGTTCTTTCTTTCACTTAGGAAAACGCACCATGAACAAATATCTAAATGATGAGGCTGTCGTTTTCAATCCTGCTCAGCGCATCTATGAGCGTGCGACCCCCTATAGGCGAAAAAGAATACAAAAGGGAGACCTCATCGATGTATATGCACACTTTGAGCCTCGCCTGAGTATGGCCTATGCACTTGATGACAACCGCTCTATCAAGGCCAGCTACGCGCGTATGGCACAGTATCTACACCTGATATCGAACACTGCCTCCCCTACCCCCTTGGATGTATGGGCACCGAGTGATTCTTACCTAAAACCCCAGTATTCTGACCAATTCGCCTTGGGATATGCCACCAATCTCAAGGAAGACACTTATAGTATAGAAACTGAAATCTTCTACAAAACTGTCCAAAACCGATTGGACTATATAGATGGTGCGAACCTTATCGCCAATGAATCCATAGAGCGTGAAGTACTCCCAGGACATACACGCGCCTATGGTTGGGAACTATTGATCAGGAAAAACACAGGAAAATTTACCGGATGGCTCTCCTACACCTATTCTAAGTCAGAACAACAAACCCTAGGAAGGACAGACCAAGAGACGGGGATTAACAATGGAAACTGGTATGCCACCGCCTATGATAAGCCTCACAACTTCTCCCTGACAGGTACCTATACCTTCAACAAGAAGTGGAGCGCCAGTGCGGTATTTACACTACAATCAGGTATCCCTGGCAATTTTCCTGTAGGTAGGGTACAAGTACTTCGATGTGTCCATCTCCAACTATAGTGCACGCAATGCTTATCGCTTGCCCCTATACCACCGCTTGGATGTATCTCTTTCCTATACCCCTCATCCTGAGAGAAAATGGAAATCAGAATGGGTCTTTGGGGCTTACAATGTGTATAACCGATACAATGCCTCTTCTATTTATTTTAGAAATAATAAAAGAAACCCGACAAAAGTGAAGCAGTCAAAGCTTTTCTATTTTTCGGAATTGTTCCAAGTATCACCTATAATTTTTACTTTTTAAGCCATGAAAAAAACTATTTTAGCCCATAGAATATATCTTTTATCAGCCATATTCCCTCTTTTTACTGCTTGCGAGAAAGTCATAGAGCTGGATCTAGATACACAAGAAAAAGAATTGGTAGTGGATGCCCATATTGACTGGGAGAAAGGGTACTACTGAGAGGCACAAACTATTGAGCTGAGCTATACCCTCCCCTACTATAGCTCCCAGACACCCGAAGGAGCTACTGGCGCTACTATCACCGTTACCGATGACCAAGGGAATGTGTTCCCTTTCTTGGAAAAGAAGTGCTGGGGTATATAAAAACACTCATTTTAGCCCTGCTCTAGAGCGAGAATACCAACTTTCCATCCTCTATAACGGCAAACGGTACGAAGCAGCAGATACGCTCAAGGAAGTACCACAACTCACTCAGGAGAATGTCACCCAGACACATGATGGGGGTATTAATCGTGATGAGATCATGCTCCACCCTACGCTTCGATGCTGACCCTACTGATAAAAATAACTTTGTACTCCGTATCAAAGCCTCTTCTGATGGCGTAACCCGCTTGTATGGATTTGACGGGCGCTATTTTTGCCGATGGGCACTTCTTTACCAAAATTGTAAATCGCAGTAGCGACGAAAATGAGAAATTCAAAAAAAGGAGATACCGTGGAGATTACTCTATTCCGAGTATCGGAGAACTACATGAATTTCATCCGAATTCTCTCGAATAACAGTGCTGACAATGCTGGACTTTTTTAGTATTCCCAATCGTGTAAAAAGGAAATGTAGTCAATATAGCCGACCCTACCCAAAACCCCTTAGGCGCTTTCCGAGTAAGCCAATACTCAAAAATAGTCTATACCATTAAGTAAAATAAGAAAAGCTGTCCTTTAGGACAGCTTTTCTTAATAAAGAATAAAAGGTAACACATTGATTGAAAACGTGCTACCTTTTAGTGACCTCGACAGGATTCAAAACCTGTAACCTTCTGAGCCGTAATCAGATGCGCTATTCAGTTGCGCCACGAGGCCTATTGTTATTACGGGTGCAAAGGTACAACTTTTTGAATTTGCAAGAGTTTTTTCCAAAAAAATATTTTTTTATTTTTCTCAGAGCACCATATAACTTATTTGTTATAAACGAGTTACACTCTCGTAATTTTGGCTCCGATAGCTTGGAGTCGTTCTTCTATACATTCGTATCCCCCTATCTATCTGTTCTATATTGTGAATGGTAGAGGTTCCTTTAGCTGAAAGTGCAGCGATAAGTAGTGCAATCCGGCACGGATATCAGGGAGAAGTCATAGTAGTAGCTCTCAGACGAGACTTGAAAGTCATTACCTATCACCACAGCGCGGTGAGGGTCACATAGAATGATTTTTGCTCCCATATCGATTAGTTTGTCGACAAAGAACAAACGGCTCTCAAACATCTTCTGGTGGACTAATACTTCTCCCTCTGGCTTGTATAGCTGTCACCAGAAATGATACTGAGAAGGTCAGGTGTAACCCCAGGCCATGGAGCATCATATACTGTAAGTATGGAACCATCTATGAAAGTTTTTGTATCTCATATCCTTCTGTATGGGCTGGAATATAGATATCATCTCCCCTTCTCTCAAGGGTGATTCCCTAAGCGCTCGAATATAGTAGGTATCAAGCCCTAAGTGTTTCCCAACCGACCTCCTTGATAGTCAGCTCACTCTGGGTCATTGCAGCCATTCCTATCCAGCTGCCTATCTCAATCATATCAGGCAAGATGCGGTGGGTACAACCACCCAATTTTTTACTCCCTCTGATGGTAAGGAGGTTAGACCCTATTCCCTTCTATTTGCGCTCCCCATTTGATAGAGCATACGACATACCTGTTGCAAAATAAGGTTCACAAGCTGCATTGTAAATCAGTAGTTATGCCTTCTGCCAAAGAGGCAGCCATAAGGATATTGGCTGTACCTGTCACAGAAGCCTCATCCAAAAGGATATAGGTCCCCTTTCAGTCCATTGGGAGCTGTTACTGTATAGTAGTGATTTTCATGTGAATAGGTAAAAGTAGCTCCGAGCTTTGACAGAAACCATCGAAAATGGGTATCCAAGCGGCGACGCCCTATCTTATCCCCCAGTTTGGGCACTCCCATATCCGAAAACGCGCCAAAAGAGTGGTCCCAGAATAAGGATAGAACCCTCTCAAACTCGCTGACTTTGTTTGGCAAATTCCTCAGAAGAGATAGTCCATATTGATCTCATCTGCTTGAAAGGAATAGGAGCCCTTGCCCAATTTTTGAATCTTCACTCCTAAGTCTCCCAATAGCTCTATGTTTATTCACATCCAATATATCAGGAACATTGTGTATGGTTACTTTCTCCTGGGTGAGTAGTACCAAGCACAAGACCTGTAGTGCTTCGTTCTTTGCCCCTGAGGGGTGATACTTCCATATAAGGAATGTCCTCCTTCTATCTTAAAAACTTTCCATAATATATAGTATAGATTCTAAGGTTTATTTTTCGTTTTCCTTTCCCATAGGACTTTTACCTACAGCGGGAGGGATTACTATTATTTTTTTCTTCTGATAATGAGTGAGGCTTAGAAGTAAGGTTTTCCTCAAGCTCTCCCAAGTCAATCTTCCCATTACTCAGCTCGTAGAGATGGGCAAAGATAATACTATCCTCTACCCCTTCTTTATTCCATGTCAGGAAACACTTTTCATATGGTTGGCTATAGAGAACTTAAGAGCTTCCTTGAGCTCTCCTCTTCCCAGCTGACACATATTTGTATCATCTTTTAGTATATTATTTCCATAGAAACGATACTTCATTTCGGTGCTGAGGCGAGGACAATCGCTGTGGGTTCGGGGGTGGTGGACTCTCGTGTTGGCTTCTCAAAAGGAGAGTCTACATCTATCTGGAAATCAGACATCTTAAAGAGCTGATCCCACAGTTTATGTTGGAAATCAGGTACATCTCTTAGGTGAGGGTTCATATTTCCCATGACAGCTATGATAGCCTTTTGCTGTATTATTTCGTTCGGTACGATCGGCTATTTTTCATTGCCTGCTCTACCATTTTTGTATATGCCTCCCATATTCAGGGATAATAAGCTCATTACGCTCTGTGTTGTATTCTAAAGCTGATTGTTCCATAATATAATTTATTTAAATAATTTCAACGATAAATAACAAATTACCCCTCGGTAATTCAATTATTATTTGTACTTTTGCTCCTTCAAACAGCTAATATGCAATATACTCTCTCTGAAATAGATAGCATTGCCCATACTTTTTGTCAAGGAAGTACTTCACACTCTCATAGAGTTATTCTCTTTCAAGGGGCTATGGGAGCAGGAAAACGACTTTTTTATCCGTAGCCTATGTAAGGCATTAGGAGTCAAAGATATAGTAAGCAGTCCTACTTTTTCCTTAGTCAATGAATACCAGGAAACCCCGAGAGGATTTTCCACTTTGACCTCTATCGTATCGAAGACGAAGCAGAGGCCTTGGACTTTGGCATAGAGGAATATTGGCAAGGGAATGATTGGTGCTTTATCGAATGGGGCGAACGCATTCCCTCACTTTTTGCCAGAGGCATACACGCGAATTTGTCTTTTTACCCTTAGTTGATGAGATTACTCGAGACATTTCAATAATACACCATCCTACTATCTAATACCTTACTTTACGATGAACCTACTACGACGTTTTCTTCTTTTTCTTTTTGGGCTTTCGGTAGGGAAGCATCTTTGTGATGTCCAACGCAAAGGTACCGAATTTTGTTATTTACCCAACTGCCGAGTACTCAAGAACTTGCGTACCAAGCCCTTAGTCCTTACTGATTCCCTACAAGCACAAGGCTATCAGAAGGAGCAGCTTCTACCTCTCTTGACAGAAGGTGATGTGGATTTCTCTCGTAGTGATACCCACTCTGCCTGCCGTACCTATGTCATCACAGGCGAAGATACTGCACATACTCCTGTAGAAATCACTATTAAAAAAGTGCGAAAAAGAAGCTGTTATCACCTCTATTACACCCCTGAAAATAGTCTTAGCGTAGTCCCCTTTATCTTATAAGAGAGAGTCCCATAGTAGGATTCCCTACACTCTACTGCTATATTTAGCGAATGTTTAGTGCCATACTGTGGGAATCTCTATGGCTTTTTGACACAAAGAGACTACTGATTGCTGTACTCCTTCTACCTCATTTACGAAAAGATAAGAGCATAAGTCACCCCTTTCTCAGGAGAAAAATGCCCCAAGGATCGGCATCCTCCACTTGTTCTACAGCAATGATCTGCGACTTGCTCTGGTGTAGCTTTTCGAGCTAAGGTAGTTATATCCTGAACATATTCCCACTCTACACTTTCGGTAGCCCCTAAAGGCTGTCTTTGTGTATTTTCCTTATGAGGAGGTGTGGCGGTAATCCCACAGAGGTATATTTTCTGTATACAAAAAGCATCTGCTGTTCTGAAAACAGAACCCTATATTATTGAGACTACGAATGTTATCCAAAAATAACAATCACAGGAATCTTTTGAGTTTCTTTGTATTGTGCCACACTCAATCGGTGTAGTTCTTCATTAGCCAATTTTTCTCATTTCCATATCTTTCAGAATCGATATACCAATTCTAATTTATGAGCACTCAGTGCCTTTTTAGCTCTTTCATAATCAGGGAGTAAAGCCCAATATATAGCCTCCTCCACCTGATCCACAGAGCTTTTAGGTAATAATCTCCTGAATCTATCCCTTGTTTCCATAAGCTGTGAAACTGTTGAGGGTATCATCGGGCTTAAAGTGACTGAGCACCACTCGAGAGAGTTTTTACATTGACAATCAAGTTCTTAAAATTCCTTGTAAAGTCCTCTATACAGTCATCCGTATATTTAGCAAACTGATTTTTGAGCATTTGTCTGAATCCTTCGTTCTTCATCTTCTCCATAAAGATTTCAACCATAGGTGCTGTCTCTACCCTATCATGCCGCTGTCCAAGAGGAATACTGCTCCCTTTGCCCTTCTTCGTAGGGGGTCGGGAATTCCTGTAGTTTCGATAAGGTTAGTGGAATTGATCAATATAGGGAATACTCAGATAGCTATTGAGCGGATCGAGTCCTGAAGATTTTTCCATGGAAAGAAAGATTCCATCAGTGAGAATATCTCTTTTGAGTCTCAGCAACTTATCACGTGTTAGTGATTCAGCAGCCTCTATCTTTATCTGATAGCATAAGTATCATAAATAGCGGCCACCAAAGCACCCACTACTTCCCTACCCCATAGCCCTGTGGAATGCTGCTATCAAAAATACATCCCTTGAGCGATATCCTCAGAGAGGCGTTCCATATCGAACTGTACCAAAGAGCTCTCGTCCTGAGTAGATCTCACTTAGATAAACAAAATACTTTCGCTAAAAGAACGATTGGACTGTTCTTGTCTTCATTCTGCTGATGGAGAGGGACTTTTTGAGAGTTCCATTATAGGAGTTATAAGGATTGCCAAGCCCTTAGAGTCCTTTTTATAATTCCATACTCTCCAAAGAGTAGTATTTTTGAATAGAAAAGTGTTGATTTCATTAGGGTAAAAAAATACAGCTTTCTAAAGGGCAAAGGTACAAAAAAGAAAAAATATGATAAAATGAAAAATAAAAAAATATTTTTCCTATTTTTGAATGTCTCTAAAAATTTAAAAACTAAAAATTAATTTTTCTTGATAATTGATATTTATTTTGTACCTTTTGCCGCCATAGAACACACTTGCTAAATATCTTTTTTATGAGAAAAATACAGCTCCTTGTCCTACTATGTATCTCCTCTTATTCGGGAATCTCACAGGTAAGACATTCAGTATCTGATACTTTAAAGAACAAAAGAAATAATACTCAGAGAGTTCAAAGAGGCACCACTCAGGACACTCTGTCCCTGAGCAATATTCGTGAGGGACTTCTCCAGCTTAAAGATGATAACAAAAGCCTTAAAATACGACAAAAATGGCTGGAAGAGCTCTCGAACCAGTCCCTATACTCCACCATGCAGAACGATGTGGAGACCCCTCCGTCCAATGTCTCTTATGACGAGCTCCCCACTGAAGTCCTCAAGGAGCGCTTGGCTCAGTTGAACCAAAAACTCCTTTTTCATATAGAGTACAACCCTGTCTTGGAGAATGTTATCAAGAACTTCCTAAAGAACCGCAGGGCTTCTCTGCAAAGACTGATGAATATCAGCCAATACTATTTTCCCCTCTTCGAAAGAGAGCTAATCAAAAACCAAGTACCTAAGGAAGTCAAATGCTTAGCCATCGTAGAATCTGCCCTAAACCCCTAAAGCGACTTCCCGAATGGGCGCCAAAGGTCTCTGGCAATTCATGTACTATACAGGCAAAATGTATGGCCTGGAGGTCAATAATTATGTAGATGAACGCTCTCAACCAGAACTCTCCACCCAAGCAGCAGCGCAGTATCTCAAAAACTCTACAGTGTATTCAATGACTGGGACTTAGTCCTTGCCGCTTACAACTCCGGACCTGGAAATGTCACCAAAGCTATGCGCCGTTCTGGAGGAAAAACCAACTACTGGAATCTAAGACCTTACCTACCTAATGAAACCGCTGGGTATGTACCCGCTTTCTTGGCTACTCTCACATTTTCGAATATGCCAAAGAACATGGATTCCAAGTGGAAAAAGAGAAAAATGTCTTCTTCGAAACTGATACAATACAGGTGAAACGCTCAATCTCTTTCAAGGATATAGGAGATGTAGTGGGAATGAGCGAACAGGAAATAGAATTCTTCAACCCTGCTTATTCACTTAATATAGTTCCTTATAGAAGGGTAAAAATATGGCGTTCGCCTCCTGTAGAAGCTATTGGCAGGTTTGTCAATAATGAGGACGTGATCTATGCCTACTTAGACCAAGAGTCCTCCAAGCGAGAGAAACCACTGCCTGAGGTAGTGGCGGCCTCCCAATCTTCTGTCCTCTCACAAGGTAACCCATAAGGTAAAAAAGGAGAAACTTTAGGTCGTATCGCTTCCCGATATGGAGTCTCGGTAAGCCAACTCAAAAAGTGGAACGGACTCAGGAGCAATAGTGTAAAAAGTAGGGACAACGCCTTGTCATACGTAGTAATCATACCAAGGAAAGTTAGAGACTAACTTTCCTTATTTCTTGTCTGCCCTCACCTAAATATCGTACCTTTGCACTCTAAAAATTCAGATATGAATAAGATTCAATACCATGAAAGTGTTCTTGACCTTGTAGGGAACACTCCTTTGGTCAGCTTACAAAAATAGCTTCTCCCATGTTTGGACGTTCTTTTGCTAAGTTAGAGGCTTTTCAACCCTGGTCATTCAGCCAAAGATCGCACCGCCTTGTATATCATCAATGATGCTGAGAAGCGCGGATTACTCACCCCGGGGGTAATTGTCGAAACTACCTCTGGCAACACAGGGTATAGTATCGCTATGATTGCCGCTATTCGCGGTTATCGCTGTATCTTGCTGTAACTGACAAAGTCCTCTCAGGACAAGATAGATATGCTCCAAAGCCTTGGGTGCTGAAGTACATGTATGCCCCTGCCTCTGTAGCTGCCGACGACCCTCGCTCCTACTATGAAGTAGCCAAGCGTATCCATAGGAAACCCTCAATTCTATCTATATCAACCAGTATTTCAATCCTCTAACACGGAGGCACACTGCCAGTGGACAGGACGAGAAATCTGGGAACAAACGGCAGGAGAAATCACACACTTGGTGGCTTGTAGTGGCACAGGGGTACCCTATCAGGGATTGCTCAATATCTCAAAGGAAAAATCCCTTCAAGTGAAAAATCATTGGAGTGGATGCCGATGGCTCTCTTATCAAAAATATTTTGATACAGGAGAAGTGGACAAAAGATGAACTCCATCCCTTATTACATAGAAGGATTAGGAAAAAAACCTCATCCCTGGGGCTCTTGACACTCTCTGTTATTGACGAATTTGTCAAAGGTAAATGATGTGGAAAGTGCTCTAATGGCTCGTCATATAAGCCGTACCACAGGCATCTTCTGTGGATATACTTGTGGTGCTGCTTGGGTGGCTACGCAGAAATACAACCAAATGCATCCTTTCTCGAAGGATAGTGTGGTAGTAGTGGTATTCCCCAGACCATGGTTCTCGCTATATGAATAAAGATATATAACGACCAATGGTTAGCAGAAAAATTAAATATCAAAAGATTAATCAAAAATTTTAAAATGGACTTTTCTTACGCTAAAGAACTTGAAACTCATAGCACACTCTGCCAATGCTTTTTGCCAAACAATATATACTTCCTCATCGTCAAGAATGGGACAAATCACAGACTTTCCCTATAGAAGTTTTCCGCAAAGCAGGCCAGTTGGGATTCATGGGAATCCTCGTTCCTGAAACCTATGGAGGTTCTGGCTTAGGCTATCATGAATATATCACCATTATAGATGAAATCTCTCAGGTAGATCCCGCTATTGGACTTTCTATCGCTGCTCATAATTCACTATGTGTAAATCACCTTCTTACCTTTGCTTCGGAAGAGCAAAAGAAACGCTGGCTTCCCAAATTGGCCTCAGGAGAACACATAGGAGCTTGGGGGATTACCGAGCACAATACCGGTTCTGATGCTGGTGGTATGCTTACTACTGCTGTAAAAGAAGGAAACGAATGGGTACTCAATGGCACTAAAAACTTCATCACTCATGCCATCTCGGCTGATGTAGTGGTAGTCATTGCTCGTACAGGAGAAAAAGGAGACAAAACATGGAATGACCGCATTTGTAGTGGAAAGAGGAACCAAAGGATTTTCCAATGGGAAGAAAATAGACAAGCTCGGTATGCGAGCCAGTGAAACCGCTGAGCTCATTTTCCAAAATTGCCGTATCCCTGACCAAAATCGTATAGGAGCGGTGGGAGAAGGCTTCATACAAGCTATGAAAATCCTTGATGGAGGACGTATCTCCATTGGAGCTCTCTCCTGGGTACAGCTAAAGGAGCGGTGAAAGCAGCTATCCAGTATGCCAAAGAACGTTCTCAGTTCGGAAAACCAATCATTTCTTTCCAAGCTATAGGATTCAAGCTCGCTGAGCTCTCCACTGAAATAGAGGCAGCCGAACTGATGCTCCACAAGGCTGCACACCTAAAAAGAAACACAGCAGCCTGTAACCCAACAAGCAGCCATGGCTAAGCTTTTATGCTTCTGAACTGTGTGTAAAGGCTTCCAATGAAGCTATTCAGATACATGGAGGCTATGGATATACAACTGACTATCCTAGTCGAAAAAAATTCTTCCGAGATGCCAAACTATGCACCATCGGAGAAGGAACTTCCGAAATTCTCAAAACTTGTTATTAGTAGAAAACTTTGATTTGGTCATTAGTCACCGCTGGAGCGAGCATATAGCTCGCCCAGCGAAAGACAACTCTCGCACCCGCGAGGGAACAACTAAAAACTGAAAAACTGAAAAATTATGAATAAATTTAGCACCCTAAAAAGTATCTGAATCACGTTCTGTATCCACAGACTTTGGTATTGCCCAATGAGACAAACCATTATGGTAATATGTTTGGGGGAACTGCTTGCCCGTATGGATAGGGTAGGAACCATCGCTGCTGTACGCCATTCAGGGATGCGTAGTAGTTACTGCTGCAGTCAATTCTGTTTCTTTCAACAAAGACAATTCCTCAAGGAAGTGTCGTTACAGTCGAGGCTTCTATCTCTCGTGCTTTTACCTCGTCTATGGAGGTGTATATAGATGTGTGGGTGGAGGACTCTGTAAGCGGAGAACGAATCAAATCCAATGAGGCTATCTACACCTTTGTAGCTCTCAATGCCGAAGATAAGCCTGTGGCCGTTCCTGAGATTATCCCAGAGACAGATTTGGAAAAAGAACGCTATGAGGGAGCCCTAAGACGCAAAACAACTCGAGCCTTGTCTTTGGCTGGACGTATCAAACCTCATGACGCGAGTGAGCTACAAGCATTTTTTCCAAGATTTGGAAAATCAATAGCCATAGCGCTCTCCCCATAGGGATTTCAGATAGGCTCTTAGCGCATTTTCCTTGGGATTATCGCAGGGTTCATATAGGGTAGTCCCTTGTAGCTCCTCGGGTAAAAAGTCCTGAAAAATAAAGTTGTGAGGGATAATCATGGCATAGTGATAGTCTTTCCCGTAAGAAAGTTCTTTCATGAGTGCTGTAGGAGCATTGCGCAAATGTAGGGGTACTGATAGGTTTCCTTGTTGCTTTGACCAATTGTTGTGCCTTATTGATAGCCTTATAGGAGGCATTGCTCTTAGGGGAACTGGCTAAGTAAATAGCACATTGGCTCAGTATAATACGCGATTCTGGGTAGCCTATCACGGTCACTGCTTGGAAGGTATTATTGGCCACTACCATAGCCATAGGATTGGCATTGCCCTATATCCTCACTGGCTAAGATAAAGCATACGGCGTGCGATAAACTTGACATCCTCTCCTCCTTCTATCATACGTGCCAACCAATACACAGCGGCATTAGGGATCACCCCTCGAATAGACTTGATAAAGGCAGAAATAATATCATAGTGTTGTTCGCCTGTCTTGTCATATAGTACGGTGTTTTTGTTGTACTATTTGCAGCACCTTTTCATTGGTAATAAGAATCTCTTCTCCCTTGCGCAAAATGTATTGACAATCAGCTCAAAAGTATTGAGTAGCTTTACGACCATCACCATCGGAAAGTCGCAGAAGGGCTTCTGTTTCCTTGAGGGTGATTTTTCTTTCTTTTGAGTTCTACATCCTGCTCTATAGCTCTGGTAAGCAGTGCCAAGAGGTCTTCCTTGCTAAAGGGATTCAGTGTATATACTTGGCAGCGAGAGAGCAAAGCAGGAATCACTTCAAAGCTCGGATTCTCCGTAGTTGCTCCCGATGAGGGTAACCCATCCACGCTCTACGGCCTCCAGTAGGGAATCCTGTTGGGTCTTATTGAACCGATGGATTTCATCTATGAAAATAATAGGATTACGAGCGGTGAATAACCCCTTGTTCTCGTTTGGATTTTTTTCTATAATATCCCTGACATCCTTAATCCCACTACTGATGGCACTGGGTAGAGAAAAAGCACGCTGACTCTCCTTAGCAATGATATGCGCCAAGGTTGTCTTTTCCGGTTCCTGGAGGTCCCCAGAAGATAAGCGAAGGAGTTACTCCTTTTCTCTATTTGCATACGTAGCGCTCCCTTGTGCTCCTACCAAGGTGTGATCTGGCTGAGATAGTCCTTCAGAGAGTGTAGGGCGCATACGCTCAGCAAGTGGTCGTGTATCCATGAGATAGTGAAGAATGAACAGTAATCAGGGATTAATATTTGAACAGTACAGACTTTGCCCAAAGTAATTTACTTAAGACAAAAGTCTGTTTCTTTTTATTTTTCTGAAAAATATCCTCTACTTTTGTGGAGTAAGGCGGGAAGGTATCATACCCATCTTCCTCCTTGAAATGTCCCTCCATGCGGGTAGCGTATCAGTACACTATCCAAAATGTCTGGGAGAGGTCATCAATCATTTGGTAAGGAACGCTTTGGTCGTCCAAGGCGGCGAAAGACATAGGAATGGCCAGCGGTGCAGATAGAGGGCTGCTGCCTGATAGCGTGATAAAAAGGATCAAGCTGAGGCTAGCGCTTGAGCGGCTCATCAAATCCTGAAACTAAAATAGTCCCCAAAGCTTTAGCACCTGTATTAGCCAAGTAGGTCAATACAGCTACACACCCTACACTATGCCCTATGAGCACTGTCTGGTCGTCCATGTGGATCTCCTTCTTGAGGAACTCCAACCACTCTTCAGCTTTAGGGTGCAGTAGGGTTGGGCATTGGGCAAGCAGTAACAAGAGATGTTTCTCTTGGCTAATTTCTCCCACCAAAGTAAGCAAAACCAGTGCTTATCCAAGAGCAGAATTGAGTCCATGTACTATGTATACTTTCATGATAATGGTTATTTTTCTGTCTCCCATCTCGGCTTCCAGAGCAGCATTCTGAGCGCGATATACTCCCTCCCTTCGAGCTTGCTTCGGATAGCGGAGAAAGCGTCCAAAGTGCGTTCTATGTCCTCCATAGAGTGAGAAGCTGTAGGGAATAAGGCGCAAAAAGAATCATTCCCTTTGGAATTACTGGATATACTACTATGAGAGGAATATACCGTAGTTTTTCACGTCAGGTCGTTGACCATCGCCATCGCCTCTGGGATACTTCCTTCTAAGAATACTGGTGTCACGCAAGTGTTGGTGTTCCCTATATTGAATCCACGAGAGCGAAGTCCATTCTGTAGGGCATGTACATTGTCCCAAAGTTTCTTTCTAAGCTCTGGCATGTTCTGTAGCATCTCCAAGCGCTTGAGTCCTCCCTTGACAAAAATCATAGGGAAGAGATTTGGCAAACATCTGGGAGCGCAAGTTATACTTGAGGTACTCCACTATCTCCTTATCTCCTGCTACAAAAGCACCAATACCAGCCATGGACTTGGCAAAAGTAGAGAAGTACAAATCGATCTGGTCTTGTATGCCCTGCTCTTCTCCGGTACCTGCTCCTGTTTTTCCCAAGCATTCCGAAGCCATGGGCATCGTCCACCAAGAGGCGGAAGCCATATTTTTTTCCTTGTAAGAAAGGATCTCTTTAAGTTTTCCTTGTTGGCCTCGCATACCGAATACTCCTCAGTGATCACCAAGATTCCTCCACCGGTAGTTTCAGCCAAGCGCTTAGCACGTTCTATATTCTTAGCAAAGCTCTCTATATCATTGTGTTGGTAAGTGAATCGCTTTCCAAAATGCAAGCGTACCCCATCTATAATACAAGCATGACAATCTGCATCATATACGATAATATCGTTCTTGGTAACCAAGGCATCAATGATAGAAACCATTCCTTGGTAACCAAAGTTTAGCAAATAAGCAGCTTCTTTTTGGACAAACTTAGCCAAGCGTTGTTCCAATTCCTCATGCATAGTTGTATGTCCACTCATCATACGTGCTCCCATAGGGTAGGCAGCTCCATATTCTGCTGCCGCTTCTGCATCGGCTTTACGTATTTCTGGGTGGTTAGCTAATCCCAGGTAGTCATTGATACTCCAGTTGAGAATCTCTTTCCCTTGAAACTTCATATGAGGGCCCTAATTCTCCTTCCAATTTAGGAAATACATAATACCCCTCTGCATGAGAAGCCCAGCGGCCTATATTGCCTTTGTTTGTTTTTATGTGTTCAAATAAATCTTTCATTTTTAATTCTTAAAAAAACGGTACAAAAAGTACATAATTATTTTGGGTTGGCATACTCTTTTTGGAAAAAAACTTTAGTTCCACTTGGCTATTTCATTTTTTGTTGTACTTTTGCCACACATAATATGTTTAATTTTTGTAAATCATGGAAATAGAACTTGACAACAGTAAAAGCGGCTATGTCCAAAAGGTTGAATGAAGTATTCCTGTACATTCGTAAAAATACAGAATATGTGAACCAAAACCCTTTTTGCTCAAAAATAGGAGAACCCGAAGTAATTTTTTTCCGCAGCGCTCAATGGCAACGAAAAAATATATGACCGAAGGGGTAGTCAAAAAGTTGTAGCCGCCTTCCCTGAGATTGACAAAGAATGGCTTCTCTCGGGCAAGGGTAGTATGCTTGTCGAGAATGACGGATATGAAAATGATGGTCAATTCCTAAGAACTGAAAGGGAAAAGTATGGACTAACCCTTACTGATATATACGAACACACCCATATCCCTATCAAGAAGCTCAAAAGCTTATGAGATGTGGGAGGAAGAAATGCCCCCAGAACACGCGCTCTCTTGGAACTCTATTTCGATCAAGTAGCCTTCGAGTATGATAGTCAAGAGGATGAAGACTTGGATATCCCTATCCTAAAAACAGAATTGGTTTCTTCTTCTGTCAAGGTTCCTTACTATGATGTAGACTTCGCTGGCGGATGGACTTCCACAGAGCTTTTCAGCCAGACAAAACCCTCCTTTATCATCAGTTCACCCGATTTTGACCGAGCTGATTTTGCCTGCAACCTCATCGGGACATTCTATCTCCAACCGTATCCGAAGTGGCTCTATCATTGGGACTAAAAAGATTGAAGACTGGCAAACATACTTCCCTACCAATGAACTCTATGGGGTGATTACCAAGAACCAACTCCGCACTGTCAAGATAGTCAAGCGTAGCAAAGAAAAAGGATTTTCTGGAGCTTATCCCTGACCCTCTACCTCAGTTCAACAACCCTCCTTTCGAACCCGAATTAGTCCCTATGAAACTATGTACTCGAGTTCTACCAAGTGGTGGCTTACGCTTTCTTTGAGAGACTTGCCATGTAGAAGTGAAGAAGGTAGCCAGTGAGGGACTCGGAGGGTATGTGGTAAAAATAAATATATTAACACTTAATTAAAACTTGTATTACATAAAAAAACGTAATTTTTGCCTTCCTAATTTTTCTTTTCGATGAAAAACTTTATATTCTTACAGGATTGGCATTGCTCTTAGGGAGCCTGCCAAGGACAAAAGGTGACCAACACCTCACACGATGATTTTTCTAATCAATGGTAAAAATGTATGCCGCATTTTTTTCCAACAGCAAGCCGCTGAGTACGATGCCTTATGCTATCAGGCCTTCAATGTGGCACGACTGAGATTGGACGAAGCGCTCTCCCACCCTCTGACAAGCCCTATCGCTATTGTTTCGGATATAGATGAGACTTTTTATGAACACTTCCTACTATGCTGTAGAGTGTGGACGAAAAAGGCACCGAATACGAAAGTAAGAGCTTGGGAGGCTTGGACAGCTAAGGGGGAAGGAACCCTCTGGCAGGATCCTTAGCGTTTTTTTCCAATATGCAGCGGAGAAGGGCGTACACATCTTCTATGTAACCAACCGAAAAAGAGGTAGAACGTGCCGGTACTACGCTGAACCTCAAGCGCTACAATTTCCCAATACAAGGGAAGATCACCTTATCTTCCGCACTGCGGAGAAAAAGCAAAAGAAAATCGCCGTCTTGATATCGCTAAAAATTATAACATTGTTCTCCTCTTAGGAGACAATTTAGGAGATTTCGATAAAGGATTTCGATGCGACTACTACCCAAGAGCGTGCGCAAGCTGTTAATAAGAATCATTCCCTCTTTGGCAAAAATACATCGTACTGCTCCAACCCCTCCTACGGAGATTGGGAAAATGCCTTCTTTGGCAACAAACCCCTAAGTTTCAAAGAGCGTAAAGAGCTTATTCTAAGCAAGCTAAAGAACAAACCTACTGAATAACTTGTTTTTCTAAATTTTTCATGATTGGAAAAGTTCCCTCCTCGTGGGGAACTTTTCTTTTTGACAACTCCCTTTGGCATATTTTTGAGAGAATTTCCCGCTTTCTATACTGGAGAATATTCTAAAATAACGTGAGTTCAACATAAGAAAGTTACTTTTTCCTTGTAAAAAGGGATATTTTTTAGTAACTTCATGGGTCTAAAAATCAAATTTTTCAACTAAAAACATCCTATAAGCAAATGGATTTTGAATTCCCTTAAAGAAAAAGTTGGATCAAATATATTTTTAAACTCTGTAAGATTGACAATTGGAATAATAATTGATAAATAAAAATAATTTTGTCAGGATTTTAATAAATAAACTACTATATAAAACCGGCGCTGCATGTGCGCTTCGT